>Ga0209400_1000001_pt1 | contig 1525361 bp, 1457 predicted proteins | sample M_130807_EF_Meta_FD_187313 | JGI IMG/M metagenome (GOLD analysis project Ga0209400, IMG submission 187313) | Freshwater microbial communities from Lake Montjoie, Canada to study carbon cycling - M_130807_EF_MetaG (SPAdes) (version 2) | ecosystem: Environmental > Aquatic > Freshwater > Lake...
GATCACCGCCGCCGCCGAAGCGATCACCGCCGCCGCCGAAACGGTTTCCGCCGCCACCGCCGAAGCGGTCACCACCGCCGCCGCCGAAGCCGCCATCAAAACCACCACCGCTGTCGCCAAAGCTGTCACGCTTGTCGTAGCCACGCCCGCCGCGCTCACCGCGCCGACCTCTATCAAAACCCATCCGTCAAACTACTTTCTTCGTAATCGTTTTCGCCCGGAAATACTTAATCTGATCGCCGGACGATTGCGACATAGATTCGGCGTAATAGACACCACGCCTTTTCCCAACATAACCCAGAACGCAAAGTTCCGATAGTATTTTTGCGATTCGACAAAACTGGGCTGTTCACATGTGCTTGCAGCCCGTTCCAAGCCGGTGCAAAGGGGCCTGCTTGATATCTGCATTGGCGTGTCAGCTTGCACGAGTGATTCCTCAACCGACACAGATGTCGGATGGCGGACCGGGAGATTTTTTGGATGACTGTTTACCTGCACGAAGAAGACCTGCCCGAAGGCGTGCTGGGCGAAGGTCCGGTTGCAGTCGACACCGAAACCATGGGCCTGCACCCGGGGCGCGACCGGCTGTGTCTTGTGCAGATCTCAGACGGCAGCGGGGATGAACATCTGGTGCGCTTCGCCGCTGGCACCAGCTACAACGCCCCCAACCTCAAAGCGGTCCTGTCAGACCCCAAACGTCTGAAATTATACCATTTTGCGCGGTTCGACCTCGCCTCGATCATGGCCTATCTGAATATCATGGCGGAGCCCGCCTACTGCACCAAGGTCGCATCGCGCCTCATCCGCACCTATACCGACCGGCATGGTTTGAAGGATCTTGTCCGCGAAACATTGGGTGTTGAACTGTCCAAACAGCAGCAGTCGTCTGACTGGGGCGCCGACGCTTTGAGCGAGGCGCAGAAAGAATATGCAGCCTCCGACGTGCGTTATTTGCACCGCGTGAGAGAGATTTTGGACCCGCGTTTGGCCCGCGAAGGACGCACCGAATTGGCGCAGGCCTGTTTCGATTTTCTGCCCCACCGCGCCCGGCTAGATCTTGCCGGATGGCCTGAGGTCGACATCTTCGCGCATGTCTGATATCGCCCTGCAGGAACGCTCTGCGCGCCAAATTTGGGCGCGGCCAAACGGCAAGCACGACCGTTTGATGAAGCTTTTGCGAATCGGTCTGCCGATCCTCATTGCGGCGCTTGTGCTGTTTCTGGTCTTCGCCCCGATCACCAGCCCCAATGGCGATGTCAGCTTCATGCTGGCCAAGGATAACGTCGCGATGTCGCGCGAACGTCTGCGGGTCACCGCGGCCACTTATCGCGGCGAAGACAGCAAGGGCCGCCCCTTCCAAATCACGGCGGGGTCAGCTGTGCAGAAAAGCTCTCAGGACCCCATTGTGAAGCTCAACGACCTGAACGCCCGCATCCAGATGGAGGAAGGGCCCGCAACCCTGTCTGCCAACGCCGGACGTTATGACATGGACAGGGAAGTTGTTCAGGTAGACGGGCCTTTGACTTTCCAGACCGCAGACGGGTACCGCGTGGAGGCAAATGACGTGGCCGTTGGCCTCAAGTCCCGCAAACTGGCGAGAGGCGGCGCCGTTCAGGGGCAATTGCCGCTTGGCACCTTTTCAGCAGGTCGCATTCGCGCTGACTTAGAACAGCGCACCGTAACGCTTGAGGGTCGAGCACGCTTGCATATCGTCCAAGGTGGAGCCAGATAGCCGCATGCGCAAAGCCCCTCTCCTCGCCTCGCTCGCCCTCCTTCTTGCGGTTCCTGCCCTTGGCCAGGCGCTGAAGGGCCACAACGCCAAATCGCCCGTCGATGTGGAGGCTGACCGCATCGAAGTGCAGGATCGCGCCGACCGCGCGGTGTTTTCCGGAAATGTCGTTGTCCGCCAGGCCGGGCTGACGATGAACGCCGGTCGGCTGACGGTCGCTTACGCCCGCGCAGGCGGCGGCGTCGATATTGACCGCCTCGATGCATCGGGCGGGGTTTTCATCCGAAGCGAGACGGAAACGGCCCGCGGCGACTTTGCGGTTTATGATCTTAATCGCAGGCTCATCACCGTGGTGGGCAACGTTGAACTCAATCAAAGCGGCAACCGCATCAGCGGCGGGCGGCTGGTGATTGACCTCAATTCAGGCCGCGCCGTGGTCGATGGAAAGAGCGCCGGAAGCGACGGCAACAGCGGCGGTCGCGTCACCGGCCGCTTCACGGTTGCCAAAGACCGCAAGTAATCTCTGACCGTTTCGGACAAATTTCGACCAACGACGCCGTAAATCCGTCACCTTGAGGTTGCGCTTACCCCCGTCCATGCAATAATCCTGCCAACAGAACAAAGCCATTTACCCCGCGTTCACCCGAACGTGTCAGGACAGTTGCAGGATCCAGCCATGAACGAAGCCGCAATCATAGACCGCGAAACAGCGGCCGCCACAGAGACGGGCACGGGGCTTTCGGTCGTCTCCATCGCGAAATCTTATGACAAGCGCGTTGTGCTTTCGGATGTGTCGCTGACGGTCGGGCGCGGCGAAGTCGTCGGCCTGCTCGGCCCTAATGGCGCGGGTAAGACGACATGCTTTTATTCGATCATGGGTCTGGTCAAGCCGGATGCCGGACGCATTGAGCTGGACGGTCAGGACATCACAAACCTGCCCATGTACCGCCGCGCCATCATGGGGCTGGGCTATCTGCCGCAAGAAACGTCCATTTTTCGTGGCCTAACGGTCGAGCAGAATATTAAGGCTGTGCTGGAACTGGCAGAGCCCGACAAATCTGCACGGGCCGCACGGCTGGAAAAGCTGCTGGATGAATTCGGCCTCACCCGGCTGCGGACGTCTGCCGCCATGGCGCTCTCCGGCGGGGAACGCCGCCGTTGTGAAATTGCGCGCGCGCTGGCGGCTGACCCGTCGATCATGCTGCTCGATGAACCCTTTGCGGGCATTGACCCCATCTCCATCGCCGACATCCGCGATCTGGTGAAGGACCTCAGAACGCGCCAGATCGGCGTGCTCATCACCGACCATAATGTCCGCGAAACGCTCGAAATCGTCGACCGCGCCTGCATCATCTATGATGGCCGCGTGCTCTTTTCGGGCAGCCCCGAAGATCTTGTGGCCGATGAAAATGTCCGCCGCCTGTATCTGGGCGAGGGCTTTAGCTTGTAACCATGGCGCTCGGCCCTCGCCTCGACTTGCGGCACAGCCAGTCGCTGGTGATGACGCCGCAGTTGCAGCAGGCGATCAAGCTGCTGGCGCTGTCCAATCTGGAAATCGAAGCCTTTATTGCGGAAGAGCTGGAGCGTAATCCCCTGCTCGAAGCGGAACGCGAAGACCGGGGCGACAATGACGGAGAGCCGGCCGCCGAGAGCTTCGATAGCGATTATGCGGACGGAGATTTTGACGGCGATAGAGACGCCGGCGATCTAATGACCGCTGACCGCTTGCTCGAAAGCGACGGCGGACCCGGCGCGGACGCGGCGCTCGACGTCGATTTCGCGGCCGAAACCTTCCACCATGACAGTGCGGCCGACGGCGGACCCGGCCTAGATGGCTCGCTGGGCCTAGACGGCGCATCCTCTGGCGGCAGCTTCGACGATGACGGGCCGGATTTTGATAGCTTTGCCGCGGGCGCCCTCTCCCTGCATGACCATCTGATCGCACAGGTCGGAACCGCGTTCACAGGCACTGACCTCCTAATTGCAACGCATATCATCGACCAGATTGATGAAGCCGGTTATCTGCCCGTCCGCCTGCTCGACATCACCAACCGGCTGGAAATCCCGCTTGCCCGCGGGGAAGACATTCTGCGCATCATCCAGACCTTTGAGCCAACCGGCGTCGGCGCGCGGACGCTGGCGGAATGCCTTGCCCTCCAAGCCAAGGACGCGGATCGCTATGATCCGGCCATGGCGCGCCTGATCGACAATCTTGATCTGCTGGCGCTCGGTCGCCTGCCTCAGTTGAAGCGCATCTGCGGCGTCGACGATGAAGACATGGCCGACATGATCCGTGAGTTGCGCGCTTATGACCCAAAGCCCGGCCTGCGGTTCGGCGGTGAGCCGCTTCAAACGGTTACGCCCGACATCTTCATCATTGAACGCGGCAAGGGCTGGGCGGTCGAAATCAACTCGGCCAGTCTCCCCAAGGTGCTGATCAACCGCAGCTATTATGCCGAACTGGCCGGGGCGGGCTGCAAGGACCGCGCCTCAAAGACGTGGCTGAATGAATGCATGGCCTCTGCCAACTGGCTGGTCAAAGCGCTCGACCAGCGCCAGCGGACCATCCTGAAGGTCGCGACCGAATTGGTGAAGCAGCAGGACGCCTTTTTCCGCCACGGTGTGACGCAGCTCAAACCGCTCACCCTGCGCCACATTGCCGAAGTGATCGGCATGCATGAATCAACGGTGAGCCGCGTGACGTCCAACAAATACCTCGCCTGCGCGCGCGGGACCTATGAACTGAAATACTTCTTCACCAGCGGCATTCAGGCGTCTGACGGCGGCGATGCAGTGTCTGCCGAAGCGGTGAAAAGCGCCATCAAGACATTAATCATGTCCGAAGAGCCCAAGGCCATCCTGTCCGATGATACCCTTGTCGATCTCTTACAAAAGCAGGGCTTTGATATCGCCCGTCGGACCGTTGCCAAATATCGCGAGGCCATGGGCATCGGGTCATCCGTGCAGCGGCGGCGGCAAAAGGCGATTGAGGCGCGGGCGGCGTAACACCCCCTCTTGTCATTCCCGCGAAAGCGGGAAACCATCAACTCTGGCCAATTTAGCGCGTGGATCCCCGCTTTCGCGGGGATGACATAGGACGAGCTTGATCTAGATTCCACTCGGCATCCGATCCCGCATACGTTCCATCGCGTCGCCAATTTTGCGCAGGGCGGCTTCCAATTCCGGCATGGCCGCGGCCAAGCCGCCTGCCATAGCCCCCGCGCCCGTCACGGCGCGCCGGGAGCTATCGCGAACGCGCGCGTCAAAATTTGGATCGTCCCGCGACGCCAGATCACGCACTGTCTTGCCGCGCATGTTGGCGGATTTTCCGGTCAGCGGCTCCATTGCCTTGGCAATCCCATCAACGCGCATATCGAGCACGGATTGGACCATGGCCTCCATGCCGCCGGCAAGCGCGGCCTGCATCACAGGATCATTCAGCTTCTCAGCCAGAGCTTCGGCCTTCTGCGTTGCGGCAGAAGGGACCTCCTGAGCGAGAGCAGGCGTGGACATGACCAATATAGCGGTCGCAAGAAGAATACGCATCAAGCAGCCTCCATCACGGCGGGGCGAATCCCGCCGAACGATGCAGGCAAATAGTGGCAGCTAACTTTCGCGAGGCTGAACGGCGCGATCAGCCAATCTGCCCCAGCCAGACCAACGCGCCGATACCGGCCACAATACGATACCAAGCGAACGGGCCGAAACCATAGCGCGTCACAATTGCCAGAAACGCCTTGATGACGACAATAGCGACGACGAACGACACCGCAAAGCCGATGGCGATGTTGGTCACATCCTGAGCAGCAAGGGCGGCGCCTTCCTTATACAGCGCAAGTGTCGTTGCCCCCATCATCGTCGGCACGGCGACGAAGAAGCTGAATTCTGCTGCTGTCTTGCGCTCCACGCCCATGGCCCGTGCGCCCATGATCGTGGCCCCGGAACGGCTGACGCCGGGGATCATCGACAGGCATTGCACAGCCCCAATGGCCAGCGCCGTGCGCCAGCTCATCTGCTCAACGCTCGATGTGTGATTTTCCTTAGCGAACTTCTCTATCACCAGGATCGCGACGCCGCCGATAATCAGTGCCCAAGCGACAAGTGCCGGCGATTCCAGCATCGCCTTGATCGCCTTGTACGCGATCGCCCCAATGACGGCCGACGGCAGAAAGCCGAGCAACACGTTGCGGGTGAACACCAACGGACCCTGCTGCATTGAAAACAGCCCGACCGCCACATCCCAGAAGCGGCGCCAATAGAGCACGATGACGGCAAGGATCGCCCCGAGCTGAATGATGATATCAAACGCGCCGCCGGAGCCATCCTTAAAGCCCAGCAACTCCCCCGCGAGGACAAGGTGACCCGTGGACGAGACGGGAATGAACTCAGTCAGCCCCTCGATGATGCCAAGGAGGATGACGGTCAGCAGATCGCTCATGCAGCGGCCCCAAAGCGGCCATGGCGGCGGTACTCGACCAGCCAGCCATGCGCGACAGCATCCATCGGCGTGGCCGGCACGCCGAGGGCCTTCAGGCCCTTCGCCTTGGGCGCCACGACATTGTTAGACTGGAGCATCAGCCACTGGTCGCGCGAAATCGGCGCGCCGGGCAGCCAACCGGTCAGGGTCGCCATCGCAGCGGCCACTGGGTTGGGCACGTCGACGAAGATCGGCGCTCGGCCCGTGCGGTCTGCGATCCATTGATTGATCTCGCGCATAGAGAGCACAGTTGGCCCGCCGAGTTCATAGGTCACACCGTCAGACCCGCCAGACTTCAGCGCTGCAACACAGGCCGCATGGCCGACGTCAGCGGCAAAGACCGGCTGGAACTTCGTGTCGCCGCCGATGATGGGGCAGATGGGCAGCATGCGGATAAGGGCCGCAAAGCGATTGATGAACGCATCTTCGCGACCAAAGACAATCGATGGCCGCAGGATCGTCGCCTTGGGGAAGGCTTTGCGCACAGCGGCCTCGCCCTCACCCTTGGTCCGACCATAAGCCGAAGGACTATCGGGGTTGGCGCCAATGGCCGACATTTGGACGAACGAGGTCACACCCGCGCTGGCTGCGGCTTCCGCCACATTGCGTGCGCCATCAACATGGATGCGCTGCATGTCCGCAAAGCTGCCGACCAAATTGATGACGGCGTCCGCTCCGGCCACCGCACGGCCCAGCGTTTCGGGGCGGGTGACATCCGCCGCCACAAACGTGATCTGGCCAAGGTTGGCCTGCGCCTTCAGATACCAGGAACTTTTGGGGCTACGCTCTGCCACGCGGACGCGGGCGCCGGACCGCAGAAGAGCTTCGACCACATAGCGCCCGACAAATCCGCCACCGCCAAAGACCGTAACCAAAGCTTCTTTCATCGTCATCAAAATCCCTTGCTGAGGTAAGCCCGCCAATGCCCGCGCCGAAGCCTGTTGACAAGCGGCAATGGCCTGCCTAATCGCGCCGCTTCGTTCCGCATTGACCCACATCGGGATCTGCGCCGTGCCCAGGTGGTGGAATTGGTAGACGCGCTGGCTTCAGGTGCCAGTGGCCGCAAGGCCGTGGAGGTTCGAGTCCTCTCCTGGGCACCATTAATCTGCTGTCGGCTTTTAGGTGTATCCGCAGACATAAAGGACGCAATGCCGCTCAGCCTTGGGCGATTGTGGAGCCAACTAGTGCCCCTTTGCGGCGGCCCGTTGCGGCAAAAATTGGATGAGCACGCCGATCACAACTGCAAGCACCAGTGAGGCCAGCGGACGGCTGAGATCGAGCCCGCCCTGCGCCAGAGGCTTGTCGAGAAAATCCCCGACCGTTGCGCCAAGCGGTCGCGTTAGGATGAACGCCGCCCAAAAAAGAAAGACGCGGTTCGCGCTCGTAAAGCGCCACAGGCCAATCAACACGACGAGGCCCAAAGCGAACATCGTCGCACCGCCCAGATACCCAAGCCCGCCAGTGTCCGCCGCCCAGTCTCCGAGTGCGGTTCCAAGGGTCTGTGAAAAGGTAATGGTGGTCCAGTAGAGCGCTTCTGACTTGGGTCCAGCGACGTTTTCCATGGAGATCGACCCGGTCAGGCGATGCCAGACGGCCAGCGACAGAAGCACCAGCCCAAGCAGAACCGCCGAACCGCCCGTATAGCCAATCCCCATTGAACGCGTGGCAAAATCGGCCATCGTCGTGCCGGCCGTGGTCGACGCAATGATTGTGGCCCAATAAAGCCAGGGACGAAAACTCTCCGCGCGGATCTGGAATGTGACCAGAACCAGGAGCGCGGCGCCGAAAATCGCGGTGCCGGCCAGATAGCCCATGTCCCAGCTCATCGACACGGTGTCCCCTGCGGTTTCCCCCAGTGTTGTGGCGAGGATTTTGATGACCCAAAAGCCCAACGTGACTGCGGGAACCTTAATCGCGGCATTCAAATGGGAGGATTGGTCCGTCATGGGGGCCTTTTTCAGTAATCTAAGCCAAGAGCCATAAAGACGTGATATCCGGTCCGTCCAGTCTTGTCTTCAAGAACCGGACCGCCCGACGCCAACAGGCGGAACGGCGCATTGAGCTGATGAACGATGCCGAACCCAAAACTGGTCGAACCGTGCCCGTCCGTTTCGCTGGCACCGGTGCGGTCCACTTCCAGCCCGATCAAGTCACGGTCATTCATCCGGCGTGAAACGGCAATGCCTCCGGTCCAGAAATTCCGGTTGCCCCCGCCGGGATTGAGAGCAAGGCCAGCGCCTCCGAAAATGGACCATGCCCCCATGTCCTTCTGTACCCAGACAGGCAGAAGCGCGGTGACCCGCCCGGCACCCATGCCATGCGTTGCTGTGGGGACAGTAAGGCCCGGGAAGGCGGCGATTTGAAGTCCAGCGCTCTCATCATAGAAGAAACGGTATTTTGCCGACATTTCAATGTCGCCGACGCCGCTATGCCACCCGTCGCTGTCATGCGACCGGACAAGCGGGAGACCCAATGTCAACTGCAAGCCCCTGGCAGCCCCAAAGTTGATCTCGACAGCGACGGCCTCGTCAACCTCGCGGCCGCGTCCTTCTGCTTCGATGAGCGGGCCGTAGATTTCCCAGTGACCGGTTTCTGTCGGCTCGGGATCGTCGGTTACAAAAGGTGGCCCTGCAGACGCCGGCTGCGGAAAGACCATGACCAGCGCAAGCACGGCACAGAATACCGTTTTGCTTCCCGAACGGAAGGAACGACGCAAACTTCCAACTCCCTTAAACTACGCCGGTTCCTTGCTCGTCCGCATCACGTCTTGCAGCACACCTATAAACTGGTCCGTTGAATGGTTCCAGTCAAAGCTTGCGCCGTATTGAGCGACGACTTTGCGGTCCATTTCAGCAGCGCTGCAGATGGCGCGGGATAGATCCTCATCCAGTGCGCCTATGGGTTGCGTCAGCGCATCTGTCGGGCCGCGTCCATTAAGGCCGACGACATCCAGCGGCCCCGGGACAGGAAATCCTGCCACAGGCACGCCACAGGCCAAGGCTTCGATCATCACGAGCCCGAACGTATCCGTCAGGCTTGGGAAGACGAAGACATCTGCCGCGCGATAGGCGCTGGCCAGGGCTTCGGCATGCAGTGCGCCGAGAAAGAGGGCGTCCGGGAAGCGCTCCTTAAGCAAAGCAAGATCCGGCCCATCTCCCACGATCACCTTGGTTCCGGCGATGGCGAGGCCCAGAAAGACCTCCAGATTCTTCTCAACCGCAACCCGGCCGACCGAAAGAAGGATCGGGCGCGGCAGATTTGCGAGTTCGGGATGGATGTCCCCTTCCGGATGGAAGACGGCTTTGTCGATGCCGCGTGTCCACAGGCGCGTCCGGGCGATGCCCCGTCCAGCGAGTTCCTCGCCCAGTCGCGGGGTCGAGACGAGGACCGCGCTGGAGGATTTGTGGAAGCGGCGCATAATCGGCCAGAACCGGTCCGGCGAAATCCCCGTGCGGGCGGCGGCATAGTCTGGAAAGCGGGTGTGGAAGGCCGTGGTAAACCGCACACCATTGGCTTTGCACCAGGCACGCGTGGTCCAGCCGATGGGGCCTTCGGTCACGATGTGGACGACATCCGGACGAAACGCCTTCAACGCTCTTCGCGCGGCAAAGCGTGGGGCAATGGCAAGGCGGATTTCCGAATAGCCAGGCATGGGCACGGTCAGGAACTGGTCCGGCGTGATCAGTTCAACTTCATATCCGCGCTCCAACAGGATCGCGACCGTGGTCGAAATGCTGCGGACCACGCCGTTGACCTGCGGGAACCACGCGTCGGTGGCGATCGCAATCCTCATGCGGCGACCATCGACTTGGCCGCGTTCTGGCGGTCACGCACAATCTCTGCCCAGTCGAGGATCGACATGGCGCCCGTGCGATCTTCAACCAGCGCGGTGCAGCTTTCCACCCAATCGCCGTCATTATAATAGGTCATATCGCCAATCTGCCGGATTTCAGCGCAGTGGATGTGACCGCAGACGACGCCATCAACGCCCCGCTGCTGGGCTTCGCGCACAACGGCTTCTTCAAACTGGTAGATAAACTGGACGGCGTTTTTCACGCGCTTCTTCAGATAGGCCGAGAGCGACCAATAGGGCATGCCAAAGCGGCGGCGGACGCGGTTGAAAATCTGGTTGACGCGCAGCAGTACCGAATAGGCCTTGTCCCCAAGGAAGGCGAGCCACTTGGCGTAAAGGACAATGCCATCAAAGGCATCGCCATGCGTCACCAGCAGACGGCGGCCATCGCGCGTTTCGTGGATCGCTTCATTGTGAATGGTGATGCCGCCAAAGCTGAGGCCCGCATATTCGCGCAGCATCTCGTCATGATTGCCGACAACATAGATCACGCGTGTACCGCGATGCGCCATCTTCAAAAGACGACGGACAACTTCATTATGTTCATCGGGCCAGTACCAGCCCTTGCTCAGCCGCCAGCCATCGATGATATCGCCGGTCAGATAGAGCGTTTCGCATTCGACACTGGCAAGGAAGTCGAGCAGCAAAGTGGCATTGCAGCCAGACGTGCCGAGATGAATGTCGGAAATCCAGATGGTGCGATATTTCTGCTTGGGCGAAAAGCTGCGCGGTTCGGGATGGTCCAGCCAGGTCGGCGGCCGAAAATCCATGAAACCTGTGTCGACCTGCTTTGCAATCAGATCCTTGGTGCTCGTCGTCATATCAACCCCCCCCCCGATTTGTATGCGTCATTTGTGGCGATTTAAGATTTGTCATGTCAGTGGCTTTGGCTTGAGATTCAGATAGCGCTCAATCCGCCCCGCAATCTGGCCCAGATCATCTGCCAGACGACGCCGGAGTGACGACGTATCCATTGCCGAAAACTCAACCATTTGCGGCATCGACAGGCCGATCCGCAGGGTCGCGCCAAAGCGACCGTCAGGCATGCGAACACAGCGGACCGGCTCGCCTAGACGCAGGCCGAACAAGTCCTGCACTTTACCATCGTCGCCCTTGGCGAGCGATTGATGCAGCCCCAGCGCAAATTCGAAATCATACGCAGGGCTCATCTCGCTCAGATCTATTGTGGCCAGCGTGCGGATTTCCATCGGCACTGCCTGCGCTTCCCGTTCATCGACATAGCCCATCGGCTTGACATGGCTCGCCCCAAGCCGCCGTGTGAGCACTGCGATTTCCTCTTCAAAGAGATCAACCGTGCGCTTGATTTCGGTCGGGTGAAGGCGGTGGAACAGCTCCAGCTCAAAGATGCTCGCTTCCAACCGCAGCAAGAGCCCAAGGTTTGAGCCGTGCGCAAGCCGCTCCGCATCTGGCCAAGAGGCGGGCCATTCCGCGCGAAGGAAAACCTTTTCAAAACCCGGCGGGAGAGGGGCCGCCCTGGCAGCTGTTGCCGAAGGAACGAGCGCAAAGCCGCTAAATGGCGGGCCACCCATGAACTTGCTGCCAGTCAGAAAAACGGTGCAGCCCCGCGCCAGATACGCACCCACAAGACTGCGGCTGATGCGCGCCTGACAGGCATCCACCACAAAGCTCATCTTATCCCCAAAGCGGCGGCGCAGGGCGTCTATATGGCCCATGGACGGCGCGACGAGACCCGTCTTAGACCCATGGACAACATGCACGAGCGGATGGCGCCCTTGGGCAATCGCTTCGGCCACATAGGCGCCAATCGCCAAAAGGACGTCTTCGGAAGGCAGCGGCTGCCCCTTTTCCGATCGGATCGGCACATCAAGAACCCGAACCGTGGCGGCAAAATCCGCATCCAGCGGCAAGCCGGGTTCCACCTTAAGGCTCTGCGGCGTCACCTTCGCGAAGTGGCAGGCCTTGGCCGCAAGGACGCTGCCATCACCAACCTCGCCTGCGCCGAGCAGAATGTTGTCGATCCCGGCTGACCCCGAACGCACGGCCGTTGCAAGGCCCGCATATTCTAGGTCGGTGCCCGATGCTGCGAAGATGATGTCGACACTTGTCGGCACATTCCACGACTTACGAAGGCGGGAGCGAAGCCCCTCCAGCGCACTTGCATAGCCATCAGGCTCCAGCACGAAGCCGGGGGCGAGCTCCAGCACGCGCCGCCGCACTTCGGCCATCGCCGGGACAGATATGAAGTTTGCCGTTGAAGAGGAATAAGCGATCAGCGTCTGCGGACGCGGCACGGTCAGATAGCGGTTCAGCCCCGTCGCAGGGTCTATGAGGATGCGCTCATCACCCCCATCGGTCATGATGATTGTCAGCGGATCAGCCAGCAGGTCATCTTGATCGAAGCTGGTAAACTGCGTTTGAATGACGGCCATCCCTTGCCATGCTTAACAAGAAATGGATTAGGCCTAGTTCGTTGCATCGAAACGACAATTTTGTTTCAGTCATCGTCACGAATCTGAGACAAAACTGTCATTTAAGGTCGCTCCTCAAGCGCTGCGTTTCAGATCCAATCCCTCGGCACCGCGCACCACCTGCCACTGGCTGATCGGGAAGGCGCGGTAATTCCGGGTTGAAATGTTATCCACGCCCATGAATGTCGCACGACCGACCGTTCGCGTCAGTTCCAGCCGGACATAGCCCTGATGCAGATTATCGGTCCATAAGACTTCGGGATTATGCGCCGAAAAAGCGCCATCCAGCTTTGCCGACGTCGCGCGGTCAAAGCCGCTTTCCACAAAATCACCCGGTGACGTAATGCCCGCGGTTCCCAATTCAATGCCGGCGGGGTGTCCGGCGGCGTCCGCCACGCGGTTGGCCCAAAAGCTATGACTGTCGCCCGTCAGGAAGATGAGATCATCCGCACCGGCCGCGCGTGCTTGCGTGTAGAAGCGCTCGCGCGCCCATTCATAGCCATCCCAGGTGTCGGGATAAAAAGGCAGGTTCCATTTGCCCTTCCAGGCCAATTCTCTGGCTGCGTCGATTGGCTTGGCCTGTGTTTCGGGGTTCGGAATAACGCCGAGCGCCACAACATCGGGCACGCGTGTCCGCGCAATGAGCATGGGGTTGCCGATGAGCCGCCAAGGCTGCGCCAGTTGCTTTGAATTCGCCCAAGCCGCGGCAAGATCAGTCTCTTGCTCGGCGCTGATCAGGCGACGGTCTGGCGCGTCGATCAGATTGCGTTCCATGGCTTCTGCATCCGCCTTGCTGGCAATGGACGTATAGAATGGGGTGTAGTCCACCTGCTGCGCCCGCGCTGTATGGCGCGTTTCCAGCGTGCTGAGCGTTGCGATGTCGCCAAAGGAATAATGCCGCCAGAACTGCATCCGGGTCCGGCCGGGGACCGGCTCGCGCACAGGCATCCATTCATAATAGGCCCGGATGGACGCGGCCCTGCGGGTCGCCCAGTCGCCTTCTGTGTCCGGTTGATGGTTTTGCGCGCCACCAACCCAAGGGTTGTTTGCACTTTCATGATCGTCCCAGCAGGCCAGCAGCGGCTTGGCTGCCAACATGGCCTGAGAGCCTGCATCTGTCTTATACTGGGCGTGGCGTGTCCGGTAATCGGACAGGCTGACAATTTCGTTTGCGGGTTCATGCACCCGCCCAATCTTGCGGGCGACATCCCCGCCCCAGCCATCTGCCCCATATTCATAAATATAGTCGCCAGTGTGCAGCACGAAATCGACAGATGTGTCTTTCGCGATCGCATCATAGGCGTTGAAAAAGCCAAAGGCGAAGTTGGAGCAGGAAGCCAGCGCGATGCCCAGCCGTTCAACTCGGCCCACAGGCAATGTGCGGGTTTGCCCCGTGCGGGATACGACCTCGCCTGTGCGGAAACGATAATGATAACGCGCGCCCGGCTTCAGCCTGCTGGCGATAAACTTGGTCGTGAAATCCCGGTCTGCGCGCGCCATTTGGCGGGCACGCCAGACGATGTTTTGGAACGCAGCGTCGGTCGCCACTTCGCATTCAACCTCAACATCGGACGGCGTGGTGATGCGAGTCCACAAGACAACGCTGGTGGCGTCCGGATCTCCACTCGCAATGCCGTGGAGGAAGGGCCCGCGCACAGGCCCGGTCTGGCCAGTCGCTTTGCCCGCGATGGTCAGAGCTGTCAGACCGGCCAATGTGGTCCGGCGGGTCAATGGGGCGAAGCGCTTCATATCAAGATTTCCGTTCTTTGCTGCTTGGCGGCTATCCATTGATAGGACCGCAGAATTTTAACCGGCAAAGGTGGCCGCCCGAAAGCGACCACCTCCTCCATTTATAGTTCAAGCCGAGCCAGAATTAGAAGCCGGCTTTCAGCGTGACGAAGAACTGCTGCGGCGCGCCAGTGAGCAGGGTCTGGTTGTCCCCGCTGTTGCCAAAGCCGTTCGAGCCGATGGTGGCCACATACTTCTTGTTGAGCAGATTGGTCGCGTTCAGCTGGACCTCCAGTGGTGAACGCTTACCGATGTCGACACGATAGCCAAGCGTTGCATCTGCAAGCGCGCGACCCGGAACCGATTGATCGTTGAGGTAGGTGAAGTAACGACGGCTCATATAGTTGATGGACAGCTTTCCGAAGAAGGTGTCGCTATCATAAGCCACTTCACCCCGGAGCAGGTGCTTCGGCGCGTCAACCACGGTCTTATTCTTGGTGGCCGCCAGAACAGCGCCCACCCCGTTGAGAACGTCATTGCGGTACTTGGTATCGTTATAGCTGTACGATGCGAAGACCGACATGCCGCCACCCAGCTTGTAATCGCCGGTTGCTTCAAAGCCGAGCGCGCGGACATTACCAACGTTCTGGAGAACGGCGGGGTTACCCACAATGCCGGCGCCTGTCGCAATGCCGAGCAGACGGTTGCGGAAGTTGACGTAGTAAACACCCAGCGTCCCATTAAACTGGTTGGTGTTGTACCGTGTACCCAGTTCGTAGGTGTCGGATTCTTCGGGCTTCAGCGTGCCGCGGATGGCGTCAAAGCCAGCCTGTGTGGTTGAGAACGGGCCTGCCGTCGTTGCAGACGAGAAGGCACGTGTCGCCTGTGTGAAGCCCGCAAAAGCTTCCCAGTTGGAATCGAACTTATGGGCGATACCAGCATGCGGCTGGAACCAGTCCTGCGACTTGATCTTGCCCGCAGCACGGCCACCGGAAATCAGCGGCGTGGCTTCGTTGTCGACCTTAAAGCCCTTCCAACCGATGTTGATCGTCGTATCGCCGAGGGTGATCTTGTCCTCAACATAATATTGGATCGTCTTCGTGTTGAACGCGAATTCCCATTGCGTGAAGAACGGGTTCGTCATGAACTTGCGGTGGTCACGGCCCGGCGTGGTGCGGCTGGTATAGGCGTAGAAACGGCGCGCCTGATTAAAGTCGTTGTTTTCATACCAACCACCGACGGTCACATTATTCATGCCCAGATCAGCGTTCAGGCTGGTGAACAGGCCGGAACGGGTCATGTCATATTCGGTCGTGCGGACCGACATCGGGACACCCGTCGGGCTGTTGACATAGGGCGTGCCCCATGTGCCTTGGCCGTCATTCTTGTGGTAATAGCCCTTCACCTTGAAGGTGATGTTGTCGCCGAACGGCGCTGTCAGGCCAAGAGCGGCAATCGTGTCCTTACGCAGTCCAGATGCGTCATAATAAGCGTCATCAGCGGTCTGGATGGGCGCGGGATAGGTGGTGCCGGCGGCCGGGTTCAGCGGGGTTGTTCCCGTTTCACCACGGTTTGACGCGATGTCAGCGACGCGGACGGCCAAGGCGTAATTCTCAGGGCCGAAATTGTCCCAATCATAGCCAAGACGCTGGATCATACCGAGCGAGAGATCCTGATAATCCTGCTCTGCACGATCCGACCGGCTGAAATAGGCATCGATTTCGGCCGTACCAACTGGGATAATGCCCTTGGCATTGATCATCCAGCCGCCCTGCTTGCCGTCGCCCTTCCACTTGTCTGCGGTCTGGTAGAGGCCGGAGATGAAGCCACGTGCCTGTTCGGCTTCGCCAAAGGTCACGCGGCCAAAGGCGCGCACGGTGTTTTCGCTGCCATAGGTCAGGCTGCTATCGGCACCCAGGCCGTTCTTCGGGTCAAGCGAGAAGAATTCGAGTGTTCCGCCAAGGTTGTTGGTGGACTGCGCACCCAGCGAACCGGAACCCTGCGCGACGCGCGTGATGCCGATGTTTTCAGGGGCGATGGCGCGGCTGATGTGCAGGCCATTATTGTTGCCGTAGCTCATGTCACCAAGCGGAATGCCATCAAGGTTGAAACCGAGCTGGTTCTGGTTGAAGCCACGAATGGTCACGCGCGTTGACCATTCATAGTTGCCGAATGGGTCCGCCGACTGGAAGTTGACGCTCGGCAGCTTTTCAATGGCCTTAAGCGGGCTGGTGCCCGGCGTCAGGATGGAGAGGTCGGCGTTGTTGAGTTCCTGAACCTGGCGGGTTTCACCACGGCCGAAGACAATGATCTCTTCGCCGGAGGTGACGTCGTCAGCCGCCGGCGCTGCAGTCTGAGCAAATGCTGGCGTTGTCAGAACAGCGACTGTTGAGAGGAGGAGGCTTGTTATTTTGCGCATGAAGAGTCCCTTGCGTTTTTTTGTTGCAGTGCGGGATCTATAAGTCGTTTGCGACGCGCGGGTTCCGCTTTCGCGTCGCGACGCGGTCAATCGTGCGGCGGACCCGTGACACTTAGGAAAGAGAGATGGCGTGAAGCCCTGAAAACGGTCGATTTTTGCTGTTTGTTCTTATGTGGTAATTGTGTCACAGCCGCAGACCATCTGATCGGAGCCCGTTGATTGCCGCCCTTATCTGCTCACGCCGCGTCTTATTTGTCTGCAGTCGCGATGCCGACACTGCTCGCCTTGCTGGGCGCCTGCTGGGGAAGCTTCGCAGCGACATTGTCCGACCGGTGGCCGCAGGGACGGTCGATTGTTCATCCCGGCTCACATTGCGAAGCGTGCAAACGCACTTTGACGGTGCGGGACCTTATTCCTGTCTTAAGCTATGTCGCTGCGCGCGGGCGGTGCCGCCAGTGCAAGGTGCAAATCTCACGCCGCTACCCGCTTATCGAAATCGCGAGCGCGAGCATTGGGCTTATTTCCGGCCTTTTGCTGCCCGCGCCCGATAGCCTTTGGGTGGCAGTCATGGGCTGGCAGTTACTCCTCCTCGCCATTCTCGACGCCGAACATTTCTGGCTGCCAGATCCTCTGGTCCTCCTTCTGGCGGCATCAGGCCTTGGCGTTGCTGCATTAGGCGGTCCCGAGCGCCTGATCCCATCGGCCCTAGGCGCACTGGCCGGCTTTGCGGCACTCTTTGCAATTGCCTATCTGTATAAGCGTGTCCGCGGACGCACCGGCATGGGTGGCGGTGACCCCAAGTTGTTCGGCGCCATCGGGGCATGGGTGGGCTGGCAAGCCCTGCCCGTAATCCTCCTTATCGGCGCGGGGTTGGGAATCAGCTTTGCCATTTTCGAAGCGATTCGTGACGGAGGTGTCATAAAGAGCGGGGCGATGTGGCAGCGTCGTCTGCCTTTGGGGACCTGTCTCGCCGCCAGCGCATGGGCCTGGCACCTGCTGGATATGATGAATCTGACAGTAATCTCGGCATTTTCAACAATGTCATAAAATTGACATTCTTACGTCGCTTTACTGAAATATTCATGTCATTCTTGGGTCATTGCGCTCCCCTAACAGCCGTCATCGTGACGGGTTGTCGGGGCCATTGCCCTGCTGTTTGCCCTTCTCGGAAACCCAGGGAGCCGGATTACCGGAACTTTTTTTATGACGAATTTCAATGTGATTGCCCGTAACCTCATGGCCGGCACGGCAATGATGGCGCTCGCAGCCTGCGGTGCCGACGACATCGCCTCTCCGGGCACGGGCGGCAACGTCACGATCAACAACACGACGGTGACCCCGCCGCCACCGCCGCCGCCGCCAGCGCCGACGACCATTACTGCAGCTGCAGGCTGCCCGACGATTGCAGACCCTCAGGGCCTGACAGACTCCGGCACGATCACGGGCCCGACGGGCACATGGCGCGTTTGCACGCTTCCGGCGCGCATCAACGCCTCCATCACGCTTCCGAAGCTCACCGGCCTTCTGTATCGCCTCGGCGGTCGTGTTGACGTCGGCACGGACCAGGGTCCTTCATCGACCAACACCCTCGTAACGCTCACCATTGAACCGGGCGTGACCATCTTTGGTGGTACGGGCGTTTCCTGGCTGCACGTGAACCGCGGCAACCGCATCAACGCGGTTGGCACGGCGACACGTCCGATCATCTTCACCAGCCGCGACAACGTTCTCGGCCTGAACAACGAAGATTCAAGCGGCCAGTGGGGCGGCGTGGTGCTTTCGGGCCGTGCGCCGATCACCGACTGCGCAGCACCTGCTGCAACGCCGGGTACGGTCGCTTGCGAACGTCAGGTTGAAGGCGCGATTGACCCTGCCCTTTATGGTGGTGCCAATTCGGCAGACAACAGCGGCACGATGCGGTTCGTCCAGATCCGTTATTCGGGCTTCGTGCTTTCGGGCAACAGCGAACTGCAGGCCCTCACCACGGGCGGCACCGGTTCCAGCACCGTTCTTGAAAACATCCAGTCCGCAAACAGCTCGGACGATGGCGCTGAATTCTTCGGTGGCTCCGTCAACCTGAAGCGCTTCATCTCGGTTGGTGCCGAAGACGATAACCTCGACACCGACACGGGCCTGAAGGCGAACTTCCAGTATGTCATCGCCGTGCAGCGTCAGGGCTTTGGTGACTCGATGATCGAAGCTGACTCTGACAACGCGAACGATGCCAACACGCCGCGCCAGAACACGAAGCTGTCGAACTTCACTTTCGTCCAGCGCAACAACGTGTCGAACCAGACCGCCATCCTGCTGCGTGGCGGCACGGACTACACGATGGCCAACGGCGTCATTGTTGCCCCCACGGCGACGAACTGCCTGCGCATCAGTCGCACTCAAACGGCCTCAGCCACAGTTGATGCAGCCATCGACGAAGCCGGCGCGCCGGTCTTCCGTTCGGTTGTGATGCAGTGCAGCGCCGCACCGTTCGCTGGCTCCAACGGCGTGACCGCTGCTGAAGTACAGACGATCTTCGGTTCGGGTGCCAACAACAACAACTCGGCCTTCACCGCATCGCTCAGCAACGTGTTTGTCAATGGTGCCAACGAAACGGCTGTCACGGCATTTGATGCCAAGACGCTCAACGCCTATTTCGACACCACGGCTTATATCGGTGCAGTTCGCAATGCGTCGGACACTTGGTACGAAGGTTGGACGTGCAACACCGCAGCAGCAAGCTTCGGGACGGCCAACACCGGACTCTGCACGACGCTGCCGACCTACTGATCTTAAGTCGCAGATTATTGGGGCGGGGCGTTGCGCGAAAGGGCAGCTCCCCGCCATTTTTTCAGAATTACAAAGGGGTTCCGTGATGTCGACGCCGTTCCGGCTTGCCAGCCTGCTGCTCGTCTCGTCTGCGCTAGTCGCACCATCCGTTGCTGTCGCGCAGAACGCGCCGGCCGCCAATCCGGAGCCGCAGGCCATGCCTGCCGCGACCGACGAAGCGCCGGCGCCTGTCGACGCCGCAACGCCAGAGGCGGCTGAAGCCGCCGAAGCTCCGGTGGATGTCTCTGTCCCCGGCGGTGGAGGCGACATTGTTGTGACGGGTCGACGTTCCACGTCGAACATCGCAAAATCTGCCCCGCAGGTCGTTTCAATCCTCTCGTCGGTCGACATCGCCCGCACCGGTGAAGGCGACATTGCAGGCGCCCTGTCCCGCGTGACAGGCCTCAGCGTCGTCGGCAACGGCTTCGTGTTTGTGCGCGGCCTTGGGGATCGTTATTCGCTCGCGCTCCTCAACGGCTCGCCCTTGTCCAGCCCCGAACCGCTCAAGCGCGTTGTTCCGCTTGATCTGTTCCCGACGAACATCATCGCATCCTCGCTCGTTCAGAAGAGCTATTCGGTCAACTTCCCCGGTGAATTCGGCGGCGGCGTCATCAACCTGACGACAAAGGCCATTCCGGAAGAGCCTTTCCTGTCGATCAGCACCTCGGTGCAGGCTGACAGCGAAGCGACAAACCAGCTTGGCTACACCTATTATGGCAGCTCGATCGACTGGTCAGGCTTCACCAATGCCAACCGTGATCTGCCGCCTGCGCTGACGACGTTTCTCGCCAGCGGAAAGCGGATGTCGGAAGGCACTGTGAATACGCAAGAGATTGCCGCAGAACTGTTCAGCGCCCGGAATTCCGTTGTGCAGCGCGTTCCACGCCTTGCGCCAAACTTCTCGCTGGGTGTGTCCGGCGGTCGTTCTTGGGACGTGGGCGATGATGCGACGCTCGGCCTGATCGCGTCTGCTGCTTACAGCAACAAGTGGCGCTCACGCGACACGTTGCAGCAAACAGCGGCCACCGAAGACCTATCGGAAAAAGAACTCGATTTCCGCAAGGTCATCACGGACAACCGCATCGTGCTCAACGGCCTGTTTGGCCTTGGGCTTGAATTTGGCGACAACAAGATCCGCTGGACCAACCTCTATATCCGCGACACGTTGAAGCAGACCCGTCTGGGTCAGGGCACACGTCAGACGACGTCCCCGACCGCAACGCTGCTGCAGCAGAATACGGCTTGGTATGAGCGGCAGTTGATCGACTCGCATGCCGTGGCTGAGCTCAAGCTGACGCCGGACCTCAGCATGGATATCCGTGCGGGCTATGCCAACGCCCAGCGTGAAGCCCCGTTCGAAAACTCGTTCGAATATATTCGCAGCAACGCCCCTGGCGATCCTTACGGTAACCTGTTCATCAACCGCCTGAACAATGGTCAGTCGGGCAGCGCCCAGTCTGTCTTTTCAAACCTGAATGAAGACCTGTGGTCAGCCAGCACGGATTTGACCTATCGCTTCATGCCAGAACTGCGCGCCACGATTGGCTATGCGTTTTCGGATACGAAGCGCCGCACAGAGCGTCGTGAGTTTCTGGTCGTGGCGCCCGGCAGTATGCCATTTGGCGTGGACGTCCTCCGCCCCGATCTGCTGCTGTCGAAGAACGTGATCAACGCGTTCCAAATTGGGCTGATCGACGCGAACGAAGGCAACCCGGTTTTTGATGCAAAACTGCGTAACCACGCCGGGTACCTGCAGATCCAGGCAGAATTGACGCCGGAACTGTCGCTGAACACAGGTGTGCGTTTTGAAAAGGCAGACCAGTCGGTCACGCCGGTTCAGGTGTTCACTACGCCGACAGCCTCGCTTGCCGCGACCAGCCTCAGCCGTGATTATTGGTTGCCTGCCCTGACATTGACCTATCAGGTCAATCCAGAAATGCAGCTGCGCCTGAACGGATCGAAGACGATCGCCCGGCCGCAGTTCCGCGAACTGATCTTCCAGCGCTATTTTGATCCGGACGCAAACCGTCTGTTCAACGGGAACCCACTGCTCGTCGACAGCCAGTTGTACAACGCAGAAGCGCGCTACGAATGGTATTTCGCACGCGACCAGCGCGTGTCGGTTGCGGGCTTCTATAAGAAGATCAAGAACCCGATCGAAACCTATTCGAGCTTCAGCGACAATACGGTCATTTCCAGCTTCGCAAACGCACCCGAAGCAACGCTTTACGGTGCCGAGTTCGAGCTGCAGAAGTACTTCCCGCTCGAAAGCCTTGGAAGTGCAAGCTGGCTCGCGTCGCGTCGTTTGGCCGTGATTGCCAACTACACGTACACGACGTCAAAGCTGAGCGTGAAGGAAGCAGATAAAGTCGCCGTCTTCGCGCAGGCATCGACCCGTGCACTTGACTTCTTCCGTGACGGATCAGCCCTTACCGGCCAGTCCGATCACCTCGTCAACCTTCAGCTGGGCATTGAAGATCAGGACCGTCTGTCACAGCAGACCCTGCTGATCACCTATGCCACCGACCGCGTCACCAGCCGCGGCGCGGGCTTCCAGCCGGACATCATTGAACGGCCCGGCCTGCGTCTCGATTTCGTGGCGCGCGAAGGCTTCAAGGTGTTTGGTCGCGAAGGCGAACTGAGCTTTGAAGCCCGCAACCTGCTGCGCGTTGAGTATAAAGAGTTCCAGCAGAACGGTAACAACATCATTTACTACAACAAATACCGGATGGGGACGACGTTCGAGCTCGGCTTGACCTTCAAGTTCTGAGTGCGATGACGGGCCGACGGTTTTCAACCCTCGGCCCTGATGTCGACAAGGTCGGGATCAAATCGGGCCGCAGACATAGTTCTGCGGCCCGAATTATGTCTGTCGCAAATGTGTAATAGAAATGTCATAGGCGTCCCGTTCTGCAGTAAGCGAGGAGTCCCGGTGGGCCCGACTACACGATCTGAATGCCCGGCCAGCCTCGCCTGTGGCGGCCCTGCGTGATGCGTGCGAATTTCTGGCCGCTTGCGCGCCGCCTGACCCTGATTCTGCTCGGCGCCATCCTTGCCTTTCAAGGCGCCCGGCTGATCTGGGCCACAACAAAACCGCTCGGCACCCTTGGCAATTGGCCGCAGGCAACATTGCTTCAGGGCACGCTGGCGACGCTTGATCTTGGCACGCTTGATCCCTTTGGCGGCACCGATGCCGACGCCAATGGATCAACGGTCACATCGCTGACGCTCAAGCTGTTTGGCGTGAGCCTCAATGAGGCGACCGGCTTTGGCAGCGCGATCATCGCCGCGCCGGATGGTGTCCAATCCAGCTTCGCTGTGGGGGATGAAATTGTTCCCGGCGTCCGGCTGAAAGCCGTCGCTTATGACCATGTCACTTTGGACAATGGTGGCGCGGATGAAACGCTGTTCCTCGATCAGTCTGTTGCAGCCCCAGGCGGCACGGCAGGCGATGCGGCGGCTGGTGGCAAGGCAGGATCATCAGGCACAGGCGCGCTCAATGCGGCAAGCTTTACAACTGATATCTCACTGACGCCGCGCAACGTTGGCGGCAAGATCACCGGATTTCTCGTCCAGCCCAAGGGCGAAGGTGGCGCTTTCAATGCCGCCGGCCTGAAACCGGGCGACGTCATTGTCAGCCTCAATGGTGTCCCCGCCCAGTCGGTTCAGGATGCCGTTGCCGTCATTTCGCAATTGCCCGACAAAGGCAATCTGACACTCCAAGTCGAGCGCGGGGGCCAACTCGTGCCGCTCAATGCAAGGATATCAAAATGAAACGGGTCGCAACTGGCCTCATGCTCGCACTGGCCGCCTATGCGCCGGTGATCGCGCAGACCACGCTCAACCTGCGGGACGCCGACGTGCGGGCCTTCATTCAGGACGCCTCACGCGTCACCGGACGCAACTTCATCATTGATGGCCGCGTGCAGGGCAAGGTGACCGTCGTGTCGGACCGGCCACTGTCACGCTCCGAATATTTTGAGGTGTTCCTGTCCACACTGCGCGCCAATGGCCTTGTCGCCATCCCGACGTCCAATGGTGCCTACCGCATCCAGCCTGCTGAAACAGCCGCCGCCCAGCCCGGCAAGATCGGCCTGTCAGGGGCGGCCCGCAACCAGTTCATCACCGAAGTCTTCCGCCTGCGTTCCATTGAGGCCTCGTCAGCGGTGGACACGCTGCGCCCTCTGGTGAGCCGTGAAGGGTCTGTCACAGCCAATCGCGGCGCCAATAGCCTTGTTGTCGCCGACTATGCCGACAATATCCGGCGCATCCGGTCCCTTCTCCAGCGGATCGATTCCGATGGCGCCTCCACCGAGTTGATTGCGCTGAGGAACGCCAATGCGCGGGAACTCGCCACATCGCTGCAGCAGCTGATCACCGGCAGCAGCGGCGGCGGGGAAAATGCCCGCGGCGGCGTCGCGATTGTCGCCATCGATAGCAGCAACTCCATCGCCTTGCGCGGGGACCGGGGCACAGTCTCCCGCTTTGCCGCCATCGCCCGTGACCTCGACAAGCGCGCCGCAAGCGGTGCCGAAGTCCGTGTGATCTGGCTCCAACATGCAGACGCGGCCAAGCTCCTTCCCGTGCTCCAGCAGCTTGTCGGCCAAGCGGCGATTTCAGGCGGCAGCGAAGAGGCCTCGGCCGGTTCCAAGGCACCGGCCACTCCGGCGGCCACACCTGTTTCAGCGCCCTCTTCAGGCGGGCGAAATGCACCGGTCATTGCGCGCTATGAAGGCGCCAACGCCATCATCATCTCCGCACCGTCAGAAATGCAGCGCACGCTGGGGGACGTCGTCCGCCAGTTGGACACGCGGCGGGAACAGGTTCTGGTCGAAGCGATCATCGTCGAGATTTCGGACACCGCCGCACGCAAGCTGGGCGTCCAGTTCCTGCTCGGTGGAAAGCCGGGCAGCAACATTCCGTTTGCCGCGACCAATTACTCCAACGCGGCCCCCAATATTCTGACGATTGCAGGCGCTGTCGCCGCGCGGGATTTGAACACCACGACCACAACGATCAACGGCAACACCACGACGACGACGACCAACAATCCGGTCAGCGATCAACTGGCCCAAGCGGCGGTAAACTCGGTGCTGGGTGCGGCGGGCGCCTTTGGTGGCTTTGCGACCAATGTCGGCAGTAATGGTGTTTTCGGCGCCATCATCAACGCCGTGCAGCAGGACAATAAGTCCAACATCCTCTCGACGCCATCGGTCGTCACGCTCGACAACCAAGAAGCGAAAATCCTCGTCGGGCAGGAAGTGCCAATTACGACCGGCGAAAAGCTGGGCAATAATTTCGACAATGCCTTCCGCACCGTCCAACGCCAGAATGTCGGCATCCAGCTTGAAGTGAAGCCGCAGGTCAATGAAGGTGACGCGATCAAGCTGTTCATCCGTCAGGAAGTGAGCTCGATTGCCGGGCCTGTCAGCAGCAATGGCAATGACCTCATCCTCAACAAGCGGGAAATCCAGACGACGGTGACGGTCGATGACGGGCAGATTGTCGCTTTGGGCGGCCTGCTGGATGACAATGAACGCCGCACGATTGAAAAGATCCCCTTGCTCGGCGACATTCCGGGGCTGGGCCAACTCTTCCGGTCACGCGCCAAGTCACGTGAGAAGACCAATTTGATGGTCTTCATCCGCCCGACAATCCTGCGCAATGCCGAAGATGCGCGCAAGCTTGCAGAGCGTCGCTATGGCTATATCCGCGACCAGCAATTGTTGCTGCGTCCCAATGAGGAGCCGAGCCTCGACGAACTGGTCCGCGACTATATGGGGGCGGAGCTTCCTCTCCCTGCCCCGGCGGCGACCGAAGCAGTCCCCGCCGCGCCACCGGCCGCAGAAGGGCCAAAGAATTGACCGAAAAGGTCCCCATTGAAGCAGAAGGGGTGGACACGCTTGTCCTGCCCTATGCCTTTGTGCGCAAACATGGGGTCCTCCTCCATGATGGCGCAGAAGGCGGACTGCGCGTTTTGATGCGTCCGGGCGCCGATGCCCGCGCTTTGCCGGAACTGCGCCGCTGGCTTCAGCGCCCTTTTTCGGTTGAACAGACCAGCGACGAGCTTTTCGATGATCAACTGTCGCGCACCTATGCGCTGGATGGTTCGGCAGCGGCGGCCGCCGGAAACTTCGGAGCGGAAGAAGACAGTGATCTCTTCGTCGGCGGCATGCCCTCGGCAGACGATTTGCTCGACACCGCAGATGATGCCCCGGTCATTCGCCTGATCAATGGCATGATTGCAGAGGCCGTGCGGCAGGGCGTGTCCGACGTGCATGTCGAGCCTTTTGAATCCGCGCTTGTTGTCCGCATGCGGATCGACGGACTGCTGCGTGAAGCCCTACGGCTGCCGGCGCATGTCGCGCCTGTTGTCGTCAGCCGCATCAAGGTGATGGCACGGCTCGACATTGCCGAACGGCGCATCCCGCAGGATGGCCGCATTTCGCTGACACTGGGCGGAAAGCAACTCGACGTGCGTGTGTCGACGCTTCCGGCCCGCGCCGGGGAACGGGTCGTGCTGCGTATCCTCGACAAGGACAATGCCGCCATGGGCTTGGATGAGCTCGGCATGGACCCGGCCAGCCTGGCTGTCTTCCGCGGCGCCCTGTCCGAACCCAATGGCATCGTGCTGGTCACAGGCCCGACCGGGTCCGGCAAGACGACATCGCTCTATGCAGGCCTGCGCCTGCTCAACAACGGGTCACGCAATATCCTGACGGTGGAAGACCCCGTGGAATACGCCATTGAAGGCGTCGGCCAGACACAGGTGAATGCCAAGGTCGGCATGACCTTTGCCGCCGGGCTGCGCGCCATTTTGCGGCAGGACCCGGACGTCGTGATGATCGGGGAAATCCGGGACCGGGAAACAGCGGAAATCGCGGTGCAGGCGTCGCTGACCGGGCACCTCGTTCTGTCCACGGTCCACACCAATGATGCCGTCGGGGCGATCACCCGTCTGCGCGATATGAAGGTGGAACCGTTCCTGCTCGCCTCCACATTGCGTGCGGTGCTGGCGCAGCGCCTTGTCCGGCGTTTGTGCCCCCATTGCCGTGTCGAACATGCCGCCACCGATGCCAACCGGCAGTTGCCCGGCCTGAATGCAGAGCGCATCTTTGAACCCGGCGGCTGCGCCAAATGCAATGACACCGGCTTTAAGGGCCGCGTCGGCGTGTATGAGGCGATCCGCATCGACGACAGCATCCGCCAGATGATCAACGACGGATCAGATGAGGACCGCATTTCGCGCCACGTTTTTGCAACGGCGCCGACCTTGTCTCAATCGGTGCTCGGCCTCGTGCGCGACGGCGTCACCACAGCGGAAGAAGCGATCCGCGTTTCTCGTCAGGATGCGGGCAGTGAGCAGCTTTGATTACGCAGCGATTGACGCGTCCGGGCGTGAACGGCGCGGCACGATAGACGCAGAGGATGCGCGGGCCGCCCGCGACCTTCTTCAGCGCCGCAATCTCTACCCTGTTGAAGTCACCCATTCGACCGGGAGGACGGCAGCACGCACGCCGCTCTTTTCGCTCGCGCGGTTCAAGCAGCGCAAGATGTCGGTGCAGCAACTCACCTTGTTCACACGGCAGCTGTCGACCCTCTGCGCGGTCTCCCCCTTGGAAGAAGCGCTGCGCACCATCGTGCGGCAGACCGAGCAGGATCATGTCCGCCAGATTGCAAGCGACGTGCACGGCGGCGTGTTTGAAGGCTTGCGCCTTGCCGAAGCGATGGCGCGTGCCCCGCGCAGCTTCCCACCGCTCTACCGTGCGATGGTCTCTGCCGGTGAGGCCGCCGGGACCCTCCCCCAAATCCTTGACCGTTTGGCGGACCTTCAGGAGCGCCAGGCCGAAGTGCGCGGGCGGATTACGGCGGCACTGGCCTATCCCATCGTCCTGACCGTGGTGGCGATGGTCGTTGTCTTCGCGCTCATGGTCTGGGTTGTGCCCCGCATTGTTGAGCAGTTTGACAATGTCGGCCAGCAATTGCCGCTGCTGACCCGGATCATCATTTCGCTTTCAAGCTTTCTGGCCAACTGGTGGCCGCTCATTTTCGTGGGCCTTATCGGCGGCGCTCTGTTTGGCGCCCACACACTGCGCCGTCCTGAAGCGCGGCTCCGGTTTGACGGGGCGATCCTGCGGCTTCCGCTGGCAGGCAAGCTCATCCGCGATCTGCATGCCGCGCGGATGGCGCGCACCTTGGCAACGATGGTCGCCAGCCGCCTTCCCCTTCTCGAGGGTCTCCTTTTGACCGGACAGACCGTCCACAACCGCGCGTTGCGCGTCGCCACGCAGGACATTGCAGAAGCGGTGCGCAGCGGCGGCAGCCTGTCGGCAGCGCTCAAGCGTGCAGGCGTCTTTCCGCCGCTTCTGGTGTATCTCACGGCCTCAGGCGAGAGCTCAGGCCAGTTGGATCAGATGCTGGAACGGTCTGCCGACTATCTGGAGCGCGAATTTGATCGCTTCACGGCGACCGCGCTCTCGCTCCTTGAACCTGCTATCATCGTGATCATGGGCTGCGTCGTGGCGCTGATCGTGCTCGCGATCCTGCTGCCCATCCTTCAGATCGAAACGCTTGCTGCTGCTTGAAAGGCTGACATGAAACATACACCCCTCCCCGCTGCAGAAACGGATCAGGACAATGAAGACGGCTTCAGCCTCGTCGAGTTGCTGGTCGTCATCGTGATCATCGGCCTTTTGGCCACCGTCGTCATGATCAACGTCCTGCCGAGCCAGGACAAGGCCATGCAGAGCAAGGCCAAGGCCGATATCGCAACATTGAGCCAGGCCATTGAGATGTACCGCCTGAACACCCTGCGCTACCCGGACGGAGCCGAAGGCCTCAATGCCTTGCTCGGCGGGACGAGCACAGCGCCGGGCGGCACAGGCGGCTATATCCGCAAGCTCCCCAAGGACCCTTGGGGCAAAGACTACCAATATCGCCTGCCCGGCCAGCATGGCGCGTTCGATGTCTATTCGTTCGGCTCTGACGGCGCTGAAGGTGGCGAGGGCGACGGGGCCGACATCGGCAGCTGGCAGTAAAGGGCCAATCCTTCCCCATGACCCGCAATTCGGCACACCGCGAGACACCAGAAGACCAGCAGGGCTTTACCCTGGTGGAACTGATGGTCGTGGTGGCCATATTGGGCGTAGCAACAGCAGCAGTGGCGCTCAACATGCGCGACCCGGCAGGTTCCGTGCGCAACGAAGCGGAAGCCTTTGCGGCGCGGACCTCTGCGTTGCGGGATGCCGCCATCATCGAGGGCCGCGATATGGCCGTCGCCATCGGGCCGCAGAGCTACCGGTTTGAACGGCGGCTGGATGGCCGGTGGATGGCCATGACTGAAAAGCCATTCGCTCCAGTGCGCTGGGATGCCAAAACGCGGGCCAGCACGGCCGCCAATGGAGATTTGCGGATCGTTTTTGATCCCACGGGCCTGCCCAGCGAACCGGCGAAAGTGTCTCTGTTGCACAATGACACGGCCATTGGCGTGTCGATTGATGCTGAAGGCGCGGTCCATGTCGGATCGTGAGTCGGGCTTTACCCTCATTGAAATGATGGTGGCGCTCGCCATCTTCAGCATCGCTGCGCTCGCCCTGATCCGGCTGGATGCAGCGACGGTGCGCACATCGGCGGATGTCGCGACACGGACCTTTGGCCAGATAGTGGCACAGAATATTGCTGCCGAGACAATCACCGATCCCATAGCACCAACGGTTGGCCGTGCGGTCGGCACCACCGAGAATGGTGGCCGCAGCTGGATCTGGGCGCGCACAACGAGCCGCACGGCTGATCCCGCCCTATTGCGTGTCGATATCACCATAACAGACCCCCAGCGCCGCTTTGCAGGCGCGCTGACGGTCGTGCGGAAATCCAAATGACGGTCGCCACGCACGAGACGCAGGGCTTCACCCTTGTCGAGCTGGTTGTCGCCTTGGCGATCTTCGGCCTGCTGGCGGCAGCGGGCACAAGCATGCTTGGGTCGGCAGTCTCAACGCAAGCCGCTGTTGGGACTGCGCTGGGCAGGGTGGCTGGAGAAAGACGCATTTCCGCTTTGTTGCAGGCCGACTTGCAGCAGGCCGTCGCGCGCCCGACAAGGGACGCCAATGGCCGGCTGGAACCTGCCTTTGCCGGCCCCGGCGATGGGCGCTTGCTCTCTTATGTGCGGGCCGGCTGGTCGAACACGACCGATGCCTCAAGGGCGGAACTCCAGCGGGTGGACCTGCGCATGGACGGCAACCGTCTGGTGCGGGCCGCCCGCCCCATGCTGGATGGCGCCGGGTCTGAAACAGAAATGACGCTAGCGCAGGACCTCGCTTCCGCCACGGTCCGGCTGCGCGACGCCAAAGGCCAATGGGGTGACGGCGCGACCAATGACGATCCGACCGCCCTTCCGGTTGCCGCCGAGCTTACCCTCGTGAAGCGCGACGGTGTCTCTGTGCGCCGCGTCTTTCTTATTGGGACAGGCGCATGATCGACCGGCGCAAAGACAATCGGGGCAAGGAAGAAGGCGCCGCCCTCCTGACCGTGCTGTTGTTGGTCGCCGTCATCTCGGTCCTCGCCATGTCGGCGCTGGACAAGTTGACAATTGCCACGCGCCTTGCCGGAAACATGTCGGCGATGGACCAGTCGCGTGCTTATGCGCAGGCAGGTGAACTGGTCGCCGCCTCGCGCATTGCCAACATCGCGCAAGCGTCGCCGGGACGCACAACCTTGGCAGGTGGCTGGATGGGCAAAGCCATGCCCTTTCCCATCGACGGCGGCACGGCCACCGTGACGCTGCGCGATGCGGGGAACTGCTTCAACCTGAACTCGCTTGTCATAGGCGGCGAAGAAGGCGGCTATACCGCGCGGCCAGCTGCGATTGTCCAGTTTGAGGGCCTGATGGTCGCCATTGGCATCGCCAGACCGACCGCACGCCGGATTTCTCTCGCCGCGACAGACTGGATCGACACCGATACCCAGCCGCTGCCCGGCGGCGCGGAAGACGAAAGCTATGACGGCTACCGCACCGGCAATACGTTGATGGCCGACGCCAGTGAGTTACGGGCCGTCGCGGGTGTTTCGCCTGAGGTCTTCACAGCCTTGCGCCCGTGGGTCTGCGCCCTGCCCGATACGGAATTGTCGCCGCTGAACGTCAACACCTTGACCGAAAAACAGTTTCCCTTGCTGATGATGCTGATGCCGGGCCAATTGCCCGACGCCTCGGCGCGCAAACTCATCGCCGAACGGCCCGCCGATGGCTATTCGAGCATGGTTGATTTCTGGAAGCTACCGGCACTCGGCGGAATAACTCCCGCAGCGGAGGTGCTTGGCCAACCACAATTACGGACGACCTGGTTCGACTTGGCTATTGCGATCGAACTGGGCGGTATCCAATTCCGTCAGTCCAGCTTGCTGGATGGCCGGATGCAGGTCATCAAAACCGTCCGGCGAAGTTTTGGGGGAAATTCGTGACAGACTATACGGGACTGGTTCTCTTAGCCGGGGAACAGCGGCGCTGGTGGCGCTTTGCGGACGGCGCGCCGGTCGAATCCGGCACCGGCTTGCCCGAACGCGCCGAAAATGAAGCGGTTGCGGCGATTTATCCGGCCGCTGAGACGACGCTCTTCATGGGCCTTGGCGCAGGCCTCCCCCGCGCACAGGCGCTCGCGATTGGCCAGCGGGTGGCCGCAGACAGCGTTCTTGCCGCGCCTGAGGACCTGCATTTTGCAGCTGGTGCCCATATCGCCATTGTCGACCGCCACCGCTTCGCCGCCTGGCTGGCAGACCTGACAGAGGCGGGCCTCGCACCTGCGCCGATCATCCCGGCCCAACTTGTTCCGCCCGCTATGGAACAGGGCTTTGTCCGAATGGCTGTGGCCGAAGAAACAGTGCTGCGGAGCGGCGATCTCGCCTTCCTATCAGACCCGGCCTATGACGAGGTTCTGATTGCCAACCAGCATGTTGAGCAACTGACCGGGGAAGACGCGGTCCTTCAGCTTGCCCGTGCGGTGGTGGCCGCTGAAGTTGATTTGCGACAGGGGGCCTTTGCGCCCGCGCGCACTTTGGGCTCAACGCGGCGCTTTGCGCAGATATGCGGCATCCTTGTTGGCCTCATCTTGCTGGCGACTGTCCTCACCCCCTTGATGCTCGCCGTGCGCCTTCAATGGTCCGCCGCCCAGATTGACCGGACATCGGATGACCTTGCCCGCACGGTCGTCGCCGGCGAAGAATTGGAGCCGCAAGCCGCGCTGGAGCGGCGGCTGACCGCCCTGCGCGGACCCGGCCTTGGCTTTAGCCCAACAGCGGCGGCGCTTCTGGATGCGGTGAAATCGACCAAGGGCAGTTCGCTTGCCGCGCTCACCTTCGATGCGCAGGGCGTTGCCAAGGCGACTGTGCAGGCGCCAAACGAAGCTGACCTCTTGGCGATGGCAGACCGCATCCGGGCCGCTGGACTAGACGTCAACCGGGGGCCCACCAGCGTGACCAATGGCGCCCGGCGCACCGCATTTGAAGTGAGGGTGAAATGATGGACGATCTGCGGGACTGGTGGCTTGGCCGGACACCACGCGAGCACATCCTTTTGCTGGCCCTTGCAGCGCTTGTCGCCGTCATGGTGGCTTGGCTGCTGATCTGGCGGCCGGTAAATGCTTATCTTGAATCATCCCGCACGGTTCAGTCCGAAGCGCTTGACCGGCTGTCCCGCACACAGGCCATGGTTGCAGAGGCAAAGCGCATCGGCGCGGCGCCTGCCAGCAGCGGGCTCGACGTCGGAGCGGTCATCACCCAATCGGCGATTGAGGCCGGCTTCACCCTCGCCAAAAACGAACAAGGCCAGCCCGGCCAATATCAGGTGGTCATCAGCGCGGCGAAGGCACGCGCACTATTTGCATGGCTCGGCGGGCTCGAACGGCAAGGCGTGATCGCGCAGACCGCCAGCATCCGCGCAAACGGGGACGGCACCGTGACTTTTGACGCTGTTCTGCGGGCGCGCGGCGCATGATGGCCCGCATCTCTCCCCGGCACGCCTGGATCGCTTTTGGCACTTTCACGCTGTTCGGCTTTGCGCTTTGGCTCTTGCCGCTGGCGATCCTCGCCTCAGTGGCGGGGTTGGGCGACACCGGCCTTACCGCGCGGACCGTGGATGGCACTGCCTGGAAAGGCCGGATGCTGGATGCCGCGTTCAAGGGCGCGCGCTTGGGCGATCTTCAGGTGCGGGTTTCCCCCCTTGATCTCCTGACCGGCACAGCCCGTTTCCGGGTCTCCGCGCTTTCGGGCGAGGGGATGTCGGGCGAAGGCTATGCAGGGCTAGCGGGCCAAGGCATCCGCAATGTCGATGCGCGGCTTGTGTTGGGCCGCGACATGCGCGCCGTTGGTGTTGAGACAGCGCAACTATCGGGTCTGAGCCTGCGCTACAAAAATGGCCGTTGCACGGAAGCCAGCGGCCAGATGACTGTGTATCTTGCCGATGGCCTATTGACCCGCGCGGTCGGGCCACAAATGTCTGGGGCAGCCGTGTGTGCGAACGGCCAGCTCTCGTTCCGGCTGAGCGATCCCGAGGCGAAGGGCACCCTCACCCTCGAGCTTCCTGATAAGGGCCAGCAGCGCTTCATCATGATCCTGCGCCCCAGCGACACCCTTGATCAGGGCGCGCTGAAGGCGCTTGGATTTGCGGAGACCCCCGTCGGGCACAAATTGACGGGTGTGATCCCCGGCTAAGGGTGCCGCCTGCGGGCGGCACACCCCTTTTAGCGGGCGGCTGTCTGCTTGCGGGAGTCCTTCGCCAGCTTGGCGAGCGCAAGGCGGGCGGCATAGCGGGAATCGACGACGCTGCCGTCCGCCAGCTCAAGATCATAGCGGACGTCGCTATACATGGCGCGGCGGAAGGCGTCAGAGGCATTCACAAAGTCACCGAGGCGCGCATAGGCTGTGCCAAGGTTGATCAGACGTGCCGGATCATTGACCTGATCCAGACTTCCCTGACGGAGCTCGGCGACCGCTTGGCGATACTGGCCATTGGCCAAAGCATCACTGGAAACAGACGCTGCGGGCTCAGCCGCCACAGCAGATCCACATATAGCGACCAGTGGCAGCAGGAAACGATAGACCGACATGACATTCTCCACTTCGTTTGTTCTTCAATGTCACGAAGCTGACCTAATTTCGGCAAAATGCAACATTCAGGAACGCCATTCACCATTTATGACAAAAAAATACCGAAAAATCTTCACATTTATCAACTAATGTGTTACAAAGTATGTTCTATAAAACTCTATAGGCCTTACATTTCATGAGTGACGCCACCTTCACCTTCCGCGTCGATGACGATCTCAAGCGGGCCTTTGTGGAGTCTGCAAAGGCTGCAGACCGTCCGGCGGCGCAAATTTTGCGAGCCGCGATGCGCCAGTTCATCGCGGAACAAGACGCCGTGGCCGTGGCCGCAGGCTGGCTTCCGGCCAAGCTGCGGCGCGCGCGCGCCGATGTGGCGGCCGGCAGGGTCTATGATCATAATGATATGAAAGCCCGCTTCGCCCGATATCGGGCCGCTGCAAGGGCGGCTGCGATATGAACGTCCGTTGGACCGTTTCCGCCGAAGCCGACCGCATTGCCATTTTCGCGTTCACGGCAAAGGACAGCATCTTTGCGGCCGACGCCCTGGATATGCTGTTTGAGGAAGGCGTCGATACGCTGGCAGAGCTTGGCGCTGGCTCAACCCTCGGCGCCCGGCTCGACACGCGTGAATTGGTTGTGCACCCCAAATATAAGCTGATCTATGATCGGCTGGGGGAGGACGTCACAATCCTTGCGATTGTCGATGTCCATCGGGAGTGGCCCAATTAGGCCCGTCCGCTCAAAGTTCAGGCGCCGTTCCCCAGAGAAGCTGACCGGATCGCGCGCATAAAAATGTCATATAAATGACCTGAGAATGTCACCAAAGGTTCTTAAAGGTCCAGTTTATGGCCAGTTCGAGCACCCTTTCAGCAACGCTCCCCTTCCTGTCCGAAGGGTCTTCGCTCACATATGCAGCGACGCATTTTCTGACACAGGGCGGCGGAAGCTCGATCCGGCTCGATGAGACATCGGGGTTGAATGCATTCCATGTCTCTGCAAAGCCGACGCCCGACCCGTCTTATGCATCTGCCTTTGCAAACAGCATTTCGCCGGGCGCCTTCGCGGCTGCCCAGCGGCTCTTGGCAGACTTGGATGCACCTTATGACATCGCCGGCCAGGACTATGGCACCCAATTGGAAAAGCTGCGGCTGCGTTTGCGGGAAAGCTATAATCTGCCGCATTCAGTGGACATCGTTTTCGCCGCCTCTTGCGTGGAGCTGGAACATGTCGCCCTGGCCCTCGGACACCGCGACGCCAGCGCGGGCCTAACCAACATTGTGCTTGGTCTGGAGGAAGCTGACACCGGCTGTGTGCAGGCGGCAGCAGGGCTGCATACCGACGACAGAACAGCGATCGGGCTGCCGGTCACCAAAGGCGCGCCCAACGACGCCGCGCTCGCAGCGCAGATCCAACTCCTCTCCCTGCCGCTGCGGGACGCGGCCGGTGATCCCATTCCGTCTGAAGATACGATGCTGGCCATCGCCTCTGCGGTGGAACTGGCGCAGCGTGACGGCCGCCAACCGATTGTCCGTATTGTGCATGGCAGCCTGAGCGGGCTCGTTGCGCTGTCCATTCCGCATCTGGATGCGCTGCGCAGGCGCTTTGGTCCGGCGATGGTGCTCGTTGTCGATGCGACACAGGGGCGGATCAGCCGCGACAATATTGCGGCCTACCTCTCCCGTGGGGCGACGGTTCTGTTGTCTGGTTCCAAATTTCTGGGCGGCCCGCCCTCCAGCGCCTTTGCGCTTGTACCGGCAGCAGCACGGAACGGGATAACCGCCCTTCCCGACAGCTTTGCCAAGATCTTTTCAAAGCATGAGTGGCCCGCCTCATGGCCGGGCGTGGAGCGGCTGCCTGATCTCGCCAATCTCGGCTTGCTCGTGCGGTTGAGTGCCGCAATCTATGAGCTTGAGCTTTACTCCACACTTGCCCCCGGCGAACTTCGGCGGGTTGTGCACCAGTTCGATGCCGCCGCGAAGCGATTGATGCGCGACCTGGATTTTGGTCCCATTGCGGTCGCGCATTCAAAATACACCCATGAAGACCAGCCCCGCCCGCTGGAAGTCCAGACATCGGTGATGATGGACACAAGCCGACGGCGGCTTGTCGAAGACCATCTGGCGGCGCGCGGCCTGCATCTGCAGCTGATCAGCGCCAAACTTCGCGGATCGCGCCCGGTGCGTCTTGGTCCGCCTGTGAAGGGCCTCAAGCTGCCCGATGGCCGTTACAGTGGCAACCTGACCCTCAGCCTCTCCATGCCCCAGATCGTCGCGCTCGCCGCGATGGAGACTGGCTCAATGGCCGATCAATTGGACAGTGATTTCCAGCTTATCGCCAAGCGCATCCGCGAACTGACTTAAACATCCGGTCACAGGGGCCAGGCAGCCTCTGTGTTAGCGACAGCGCACCTCGCCCCGATCCATCGACCGCCCGATAAGGGCGCCACCCGCACCGCCAAGGATCGTGCCGAGCGTACGGGTGCGGCCGCCATCCAGTTCACGGCCCAGCAGAGCACCAACGGCCGCACCGATCAGGAGGCCTGTCGTGCCGTTCCGGCGCTTGCAGTAATAGCGCCCGTCATTCCCGCGCCAGACGCGGTCGTAATTGGCCAAGCGTTGCGGCGTGACATACCGCCCGCGACGGTCATAGCGATAATCTTGCCGGTAACGGTCAGACTGACGCGCCTCCTCCTTCTGGCGGCGACCATAGGCAGGCGCATGGCCATGAGGGTCCGCAAACAGCGGGGCGGTTGGCAGCGCCAGGGCGGCGAGCATCGTCGCGAATATCATCTTACGCATGATCAATAGACTCCATTGGGTCCCGCCCGTTGAGATGCCTATGGCAGATCAAAGAAGAACCCGCTGAGACAGTGGGCTAACATGCGTCAGCAGAGCTTATCAGCTGCCTGCGCGCTCAACTGCGGCGATGGCCTGTTGCGCGCGTTCGCGTTCTTCCGCCGTCAGCCCGTCAGAGCCCCGATCTGCGGTCGATGCTTCGCTGTTAGAACTTGCCGCTGCATCATCCGCTGCCGGCACAGACATATAGGCGAACAGCAGAATCGAGGCGGCAAACCAAATGGCGCGCCAGCGGCTGGCAAAAACGGTTGTGATGCGGGGTCCGAACATGGGCGACAGAATGACGGGGCAAGGTTAACAAATCCCCCTCATTGCTGCCGCCCAATATGTCCGGCCATCGGCCTCAGAGCGTTTCGGTGATGACCACGCGGTAGTCGGACCCAAGGTGGCGGTGCTGGCGCGCCTCGACATAGGCCGGGCTGTCATACCAGGCGCGGGCGGCGGCCATGTCGGGAAACTCAATGACGACAACACCTTCAACAGGTGCGCCTTCCAGCGTTTCGCACGCCCCATAAAAGGCCCGCGGCGTCCCGGGATGACCGGCGAGCGTCGGCCCGGCCTTTTTCCCGTAGGTTTCAAACGCGGTCGCATCGCGGATGCGTTCGCGGATAAAAATGATCATGGCCCCCATGGTGTCGTCTCTCCTAATTTGTGCGCCCCCTTCGTGACAGCGCACAGCGGCGCGGGCAAGGCTTAGTGTGCCCCCGCCGAAAACAGTCTACGAAAAGCCCAAGGCGACCAATACCGCAACCGGGCAGGTCAAGAACCCGCTGGAAAACTTCCCGCCCAAAACGCCTGAGATGGTGGACGCCGCCAAGACCGAACTGCGCGACGCCTATTCCAAGGACTTCGTGGAATATGTGGCGAAGAAGGTGCAGCCGGGGGTTCCGGCGGCGAAGTAGGCGCTGCTATTTGTTGGACAAGAAAGAACAACGCGGGTGTAAATCCCGCGTTGTTCTTTTGGCGATTGGGTATCAGTGCTTGAAAACGTGCTCTTGGTGCCAGGCGATAAAGTCAGCGCGCGGGTGAAGGTATGGATCAGAAGGAACTATCGCCCGCAAATTAGGCAAAAGCAGCCGTTCCGCGCTGTCAAAATCATTGACGTGTCGAGAAATCTTTATCGAAAAATCGTTGTCTAGCGTCAATAAACCTCGATCAAACATCCAATGAAGCGTACCCGATAAAGCCAACCCATTATTCACGCTGTCGGGTCCATTTGCCGATACCGGCTTTATATGGGCAGCTTCCACTTCAGCTCGACCACCACCATTTATAATTTTCAAACCAGAAAATGCACATCTGCATTCGTAGGCTTCTATGACAACCTTCCGAAACGCTGCGTCTCTGACAGTTCTATTCGTGAGGACCTGACGCCTCTCCTGTTCTTCGTCAAACGCGAACGCGGAACGGTCTTCAGCCAAGAAACTCCCGCTTAACTGATCGGTGCGCGGAAGTATGTCATCGTGATCGCCCAAACCTAAGCCAACAATTTTTGCGAAATCTCGCGGCGAAAGGGTGCGCACCGATGCCATAGACGTGCGCAAGTCAGACTCTACCAACTGACCATTTAGACGATGGGGCACAAGATAAGGGAAGTCTAGATAACTGCCAGGCTTGATCAATGCCAAGAAGTGCTCAGCCTTTGTTGGGTCTGGAACGATCTTCTCGACAAGCGCTATCGCATAGAAGCCCTTGTTTCCGGCCTTGACTGGCTCTCGATAAACAACCCAATCCCCTTCAAACTGCTTAGCTCGTGACAAGTAGCTCTTAGGGAATTGATAACGCTGATCAGGCTTATCGCGTGTCGCGCCGATGAACAAATACTCCAGCCATCGGCTAAGCACCCCTACTCAGCAGCAACCCCAGCCGCTTCAAACATATCCTTCTCCACCACAACGACTTCCGGCACGTCATTGGCAGCCTTGGCGCCCTTGCGGAGGTCGAAACTGTCCCAAACCTGATTCCATTCACCGCGGGTGGCGGCTTTGGCGTATTCGGTGGCGCGGGTTTCGAAGAAGTTGGCGTGCTCCACCCCGTTGAGGAGCGGGGCGAGCCAGGGGAGCGGGTGCTCTTCGATCATGTACATCGGTGAGAAGCCGAGCTGACCCAGACGCCAGTCGGCGATGTAGCGGATGTAGCGCTTGATTTCCTTGGGCGTCATGCCGGAGACGGGGCCCTGTTCAAAAGCGAGATCGATAAACGCGTCTTCCAGACGGACCGTCTTCTGGCAGCAATCCAGAATGTCGTCCTTCACGGCCTTGGTGAGGCAGCCGCGTTCCTGCGTGAAGGCGTGGAACAGCTTGGTGATGCCTTCGCAGTGCAGGCTTTCATCGCGGATCGACCATGTGACGATCTGCCCCATGCCCTTCATCTTGTTGAAGCGCGGGAAGTTCATCAGCATTGCGAACGAAGCGAACAGCTGCAGCCCTTCGGTGAAGCCACCGAACATGGCGAGCGTACGGGCAATGTCTTCATCATTATCGACACCAAAGGTGTTCAGATAATCATGCTTGTCCTTCATTTCCTTATACTGAAGGAACATGCCGTATTCGCTTTCGGGCATGCCGATGGTGTCGAGCAAATGCGAGTAGGCCGCGATGTGCACCGTTTCCATGTTGGAAAAGGCGGTGAGCATCATCTTGATTTCGGTCGGCTTGAACACGCGACCATAATGTTCGTGGTAGCAATTCTGCACCTCGACATCGGCCTGTGTGAAGAAGCGGAAAATCTGCGTCAGCAGATTGCGTTCGTGATCGGACAACTTCTGTGCCCAATCGCGGCAATCTTCGCCCAACGGCACTTCTTCCGGCAGCCAGTGGATCTGCTGCTGGCGCTTCCAAAATTCATACGCCCAAGGATATTGGAAGGGCTTGTACTGATTGCGTGCTACGAGAAGGGACATGTCTGTCTTCCTAGTTTAATTCTGAGTGGTTCGAGTGGAAGGCCGCTTATTGGCAGGCCAAACACTCGTCATAGTCGGTCGAAGCGGCGAGTTCATATTTGGGCGCTTCCGCCGTGTTGTCCGCCTCGACGCCGCCGGCAAAGCCTGCGCGCTGGATCGATTTCGACCGGAGATAATAAAGCGACTTCACACCCAATTCCCATGCGCGGAAGTGGAGCATGAGGAGATCCCACTTCTCAACGTCCGCCGGGATGAAGAGGTTCAGCGAGGTCGCCTGATCGATATAGGGCGTCCGGTCTGCTGCGAGTTCGATCAGCCAGCGCTGGTCAATCTCAAAGCTCGTCTTGAACGTGTCCTTTTCATCCTGGCTCAGGAAGTCGAGATGCTGGACGGAACCGCCCTGCTCAAGGATCGAATTCCACACATTGTCGCTGTTCTTCGACTTTTCGATGAGCAGCTTTTCAAGATGCGGGTTGCGGATCGAGAAGGAGCCGCTGAGCGTCTTGTGCGTGTAGATGTTGGCCGGAATAGGCTCAATGCAGGCGCTGGTGCCGCCGCAAATGATCGAGATCGACGCCGTTGGCGCAATCGCGGTCTTGCAGCTGAAGCGCTCCATCACACCGCGTTCTTCGGCATCCGGGCAGGCGCCGCGTTCGGTGGCGAGCAGCATCGACGCTTCGTTGACCTTGGCGGCGATGTGCTTGAACACGCGCAGGTTCCAGCTCTTGGCCATGGCCCCTTCAAACGGAATGTTGCGCGCCTGCAGGAAGCTGTGGAAGCCCATAACCCCCAGCCCGACCGAACGTTCGCGCGTTGCCGAATATTTGGCGCGAGCCATTTCCGGCGGGGCGCGGTCGATATAATCGGTCAGCACATTGTCGAGGAAGCGCATGACGTCTTCCACAAACTGCTTGTCGCCATTCCACTCATCCCATGTTTCCATGTTGAGCGAGGACAGACAGCAGACAGCCGTGCGGTCATTGCCGAGGTGATCGCGACCCGTGGGCAGCGTGATTTCCGAACACAGGTTCGACGTGGACACCTTGAAGCCCAGTTCACGGTGATGCTTTGGCATCGCCTTGTTCACCGTATCGCTGAACACGATGTACGGCTCACCTGTGGCAAGACGGGTTTCAACGAGCTTCTGGAACAGGCTGCGCGCATCCACCGTCGCGCGGACTTCGCCTGTCTTCGGGGATTTGAGGTTCCATTCAGCGCCTTCGCGCACCGCTTCCATAAAGGCGTCCGTCAACAGCACGCCATGGTGCAGGTTGAGCGCCTTACGGTTGAAATCGCCCGAGGGCTTCCGGATTTCGAGGAATTCCTCAATTTCAGGATGGTCGATGTCGAGATAGACCGCGGCCGAACCACGGCGCAGCGAGCCTTGCGAGATCGCCAGCGTCAACGAATCCATGACGCGGACAAACGGGATGATGCCGCTCGTCTTGCCATTCAGGCCAACGGGCTCCCCAATGCCGCGCACGCTGCCCCAATAGGTGCCGATGCCGCCGCCGCGTGACGCGAGCCAGACATTCTCGTTCCAAGTGTTGACGATGCCTTCAAGGCTGTCATCAACCGAGTTCAGATAGCAGGAAATCGGCAAGCCACGACCGGTGCCGCCGTTGGAGAGGACGGGCGTGGCGGGCATGAACCACAGCTTTGAGATATAGTCATAGATGCGCTGGGCGTGTGCCTGATCATCCGCATAGGCAGAGGCCACACGCACGAACAGATCCTGATAGCTTTCGCCCGGAAGCAAATAGCGGTCGCGCAGCGTTTCTTTACCGAAGTCGGTCAGCAGCGCGTCACGGCTACGGTCGATCTCCAGCGGATAGGCTTCATCCACCGTGCGCGTGTCCTTCACGCCCTTGCTCTTCGCTTTGGGAGCGGCCGGTGCTTCTGCCATCGTTGCCACATTATCTCCGCTTGCTTCTGCCTGCGTATCCCGAAAATCCATTCTTGCCCCCAACATACCGCAACTGCGATGTTCTACTCTTGTTCTACTCTTGTTCGACTCGGGTCGAAACCCTGCTCTTACCATGTTTGGCGGCTTGCACCGCCGAAAATTCAGACTGCCCCCGATATCCACAGGGCACAAAATGCCCTGTGCGGCAAATCGCTTTGCGCGTCTCCAACCACTACTACTTGGGTTGCCCCCCGGCTCAGCCACTATCCATAGTGCCTCATCCACGCTGAGACGCAAGAGGGTATTTGACAGTTTAGGGACTCAACTCGTCGCAGATCTGAGTCGGTTCACAGCACCCGTTCCGCGCTGTGACGCAGCGACGCGCGGACTTGCCTAGGCTTTCCAAATTGCAAGCGGGTCCAACAAATTTTTAAAATATTCTGCGCCACGATCTATGCCAATGCGGTGATGCTTATGGCCAGTCTGGAAATGCATTCCAGAAGCGCCGCGTCAGATGGTGATCGTCACTGCGACCCTGTCGCCCACCGCGAATCCCTCTGCCTTGCGCACAGCGGCCTTAAGCGGCAGCAGGAAGCCGCCCGACGCCTTGCTGGGGAAAAGCGAGGTGCGCCAGCGCGTCTGGCCGATCACTACCTCCACCGGAACGGAGCCGAAGCCGCGCGTCAGCCCCAGCGCGGCCAAGCGCACCTCCGCTGCCGCCTCCCCCTCTACCGTCAGAAAATGCCAGGACGCGCCACTGAATGTCCACAGCCAGACTTCGGCATCAAGGGAGATGGTGGCGCGGTCCATGAACACTCCCCCTTTACGTCATGCCAGCGCAGGCCGGCATCTCAGGCCCTACGACCAGAGACCCCAGCCTTCGCTGGGGTGACGAAATATTGAACGGCGATCAGTCCGCCTTCTTCTTCGGTGCAGCCTTCTTCTTGGCCGGAGCCTTCTTCTTCGCAGGCGCCTTCTTCTTGCCCTTGGCCGGGGCCTTGGCGGCGCGTTCGTCGATCAGTTGGGCGGCCTCCTCCAGCGTCAGCGCTTCGGGCGTGACGGTCTTGGGCAGCGTGGCGTTGGTGGTGCCATCGGTCACATAAGCCCCGTAGCGGCCCTCCATGACCTTCAGCTCCAATTCTGTGCGCGGATGAGCCCCGAGCACCTTGAGCGGCTCCCGCGTCGCCCCACGGGCGCGTCCGCCGCCTGCCGCGGCCTCAGCCAGCTTCACGACGGCGGCGTTCATGCCCGTCTCAAACACATCGCGGGTCGACTGGAGCCGGCCATATTTGCCGTCATGCGCAAGATAAGGGCCATAGCGCCCGATGCTGGCCGTGATCGGTTTGCCGGTTTCCGGATGATCGCCAATGGTGCGCGGCAGATCAAGCAGCTTGACCGCCCAATCCAGCCCGAACTCGTCGCCCGGAATGTCCTTGGGGATGGAGGCGCGCTTGGCTTCCTTGCCCTCACCCATTTCCACATAGGGGCCAAAGCGACCTGACTTGCGGCTGATGTCCTGACCCGTCTCCGGATGCTGACCCATCACTTCAGGGCCGCTGGACCCTGCATCGCCCTCACTGCCCGGCTGACCGAACTTGCGGGTGAATTTGCATTCAGGGTAATTGGAACACGCGACAAACGCCCCATAACGCCCGCCGCGCAGGGCGAGCTTGCCGGCTTCGCATGCGGGGCATTGGCGCGGATCGCTGCCATCTTCCTTTTCAGGGAAGAGGAAGGGCGCGAGGAACGCATCGAGCGCTGCTGTCACTTCGGACGGCTTTTGCTCCATGACCTCGACGGTCTTGGGCTTAAAGTCGCGCCAAAAGGCTTCGAGCACGGCCTGCCACTGGGCGCGGCCACCCGACACATCGTCGAGCTGGTCTTCAAGACCCGCCGTATAGTCGTACGCGACATAGCGTTCGAAGAAGCGTTCGAGGAACGCGATCACCAGACGCCCGCTTTCATTGGGCGTAAAGCGGTTGCGGTCCACCGTCACATAGTCACGGTCCTTGAGCACCTGAAGGACCGAGGCATAGGTCGACGGACGGCCAATGCCGAGTTCTTCCATCTTTTTGACAAGGCTGGCTTCGGAATAACGCGGCGGTGGCTGGGTGAAGTGCTGTTCAGACTTAACGGACTTCTTGGCCGGCGCATCGCCTTCGCTCATCCGGGGCAAACGGCGGGCATCGTCGTCGCCGTCACTGTCGTCGACGCTTTCTTCGTACAAAGCGAGGAAGCCGGGGAAGAGCACAACCTGGCCGGTGGCGCGCAAGCCCGTCTGACCGGTGCCGTCCAGCATCTCAACGGTCGTGCGTTCCAGCCGGGCAGACGCCATCTGACTGGCGAGCGCGCGCTTGAAGATCAGATCATACAGACGGGCGTGATCGCCGCTTCCGGCGCGATCCTTGGTGAACTCGGTTGGGCGGATGGCCTCGTGTGCTTCCTGCGCGTTCTTGGCCTTGGTCTGATACTGACGGGGCTTATCCGGCACGTATCCGGCATCATATCGGCTGGCGATGGCGTTGCGGGCCGCACTAATGGCAGACCCATCCATCTGGACGCCGTCGGTTCGCATATAGGTGATGGCCCCATCTTCATACAGCGCCTGCGCCAACCGCATCGTGTGCGTCGCTGAAAAGCCGAGCTTGCGCGCCGCTTCCTGCTGAAGGGTCGAGGTCGTGAACGGCGGCGGCGGATTGCGGGTGAGCGGCTTGGTCTCGACGCTCGCGACCGAAAAGCGCCCGTCCTCAACAGCCTTTTTGGCAGCGGCGGCGTCGCCTGCATTGCCGATGGTCAGCCGGTCAATCTTTTCACCCTTATGGCGCACAAGCCGCGCGACAAAGGGCACGCCATCCTGCTCCATATTGGCCAGAACGGACCAATATTCCTGCGCCTTGAACAGTTCAATTTCACGTTCCCGATCGACGATCAGACGCAGCGCAACGGATTGGACGCGACCGGCCGACTTTGCCCCCGGCAACTTGCGCCACAACACGGGGGAGAGCGTGAAGCCGACCAGATAATCAAGCGCGCGGCGGGCGCGGTAGGCGTCGATCAGATCATGGTCGAGGCCACGGGGGCGCGCCATCGCCTCCAGCACCGCCGCTTTGGTGATGGCGTTGAACGTCACGCGCTCCACATGGGCGGGCAACAGCTTCTTCTTGGCGAGCACTTCTTGCACATGCCAGGAAATCGCTTCGCCTTCGCGATCAGGGTCAGTCGCGAGGATGAGCGTGTCAGCAGTCTTCGCCTCATCGGCAATCGCCTTGAGTTGCTTCGACTTATCGGCATAAGGCTCCCACGTCATGGCAAAGCCATCGTCAGGGTTTACCGACCCATCCTTGGCCGGCAGGTCGCGGACATGGCCGAAACTCGCCAGCACCCGATGACCGGGGCCGAGGTATTTTTCGATGGTCTTTGCCTTTGCAGGCGACTCAACAACTACAAGCTTCATAACCGGCCAGAAACCTTCTCTCGTGTATACGCGCGAGGGTGATGGCCTTTCGGGTCGTCCGTCAAGGGACCATTTTAACCGAGGTCGGACTTGCAGGACGGCGCATCTGCAATTAGCAAACGCGCAAATATTGTGGGTTCGAGGGGAAAATCATGAAATTGGGTCGTCTCGCGGCGCTTGTTGCAGGTGCGCTTGCCTTTCCGGCAACTGCCTATGCGCAGCCAGAAATTGTATCCGACAGCGGCGATACCGCGTGGATTTTGACGGCATCTGCCCTCGTTTTGATGATGACGATTCCCGGCCTTGGGCTGTTCTATGGCGGCCTTGTCCGCGCCAAGAACGTGCTTTCGGTCATCATGCACAGCTTTGTTATCCTGTGCACCGTGTCCCTGCTCTGGGCCGTTTTTGGGTATAGCCTCGTCTTTGGGGCCGGAACGCCTTGGCTGGGCGGCTTTGGCAATGTGATGCTGGCCAACCTTGCCGATCTGCGCGCAGGGACGACCTTGCCGGAATCCACCTTTGCCCTGTTCCAGATGACCTTTGCGATCATTACGCCTGCCCTTGTCATCGGCGCCTTTGTGGAGCGCGTGCGCTTTGGCTGGGTGGTCGCCTTCTCCACGTTGTGGACGATACTCGTCTATCTCCCCGTTGCCCGCTGGATTTGGGGCGGCGGCTGGCTGGCGACAGATGTCGGCACGCTCGATTTTGCAGGCGGCATCGTTGTCCACACAACGGCCGGCGTCGCCGCGTTGATCGTCGCCAAGCTGCTTGGGCCGCGCCGTGGTTTCAGCAAATCGCTGCTGGCCCCGCACAGCCCTGCCCTCACGATGGTGGGCGCTGGCTTGCTGTGGGTGGGCTGGTTTGGCTTTAACGGCGGCTCTGCCTTGGCGGCGAATGATGATGCCTCCACGGCGATCTTCAACACGCACCTCGCCGCCTGCACCGCGGCTATCGTTTGGTCGCTGATTGAGCGCATCCGCATCGGCAAGGCGACCTCGATCGGCATCGTCACAGGGGCTGTTGCAGGGCTTGCCACCGTCACCCCCGCAGCAGGCTATATCGGCCCGATGGGTGCCATCCTGCTCGGCCTGCTCGGCGGCACGGTCTGCTTCTTCCTCGTGCAGGTTGTGAAGCACAGCTGGAAGATTGACGACTCGCTCGACGTCTTTGCCGTGCACGGTGTCGGCGGCATCCTCGGCTCGCTCTTCATGCCCATCCTGTTTTCAGAAATGTTCGGCGGCGGCGGCTTTGCCGAGGGCGCGAACGTCACGACGCAATTGGTCGCGCAATTGGTTGGCGTGGTGACTGTGGCAGCTTGGACCGCCATCATGACGCTGATCGCCGCCTGGATGGTCTCCTTCGTCATCCCGATGCGGGTGGATGAAGAAGCCGAACATGACGGCCTTGATCTCCACAGCCATGGCGAGCGCGGCTGGGAATTGGACTAGCTGGGAATTGGACTAGGGGGAGGGACCCTCAGCCCTCCCTCACCCTCCGTTTGTGCTAAGCAAACTCCGTTTGCCCTGAGCCAGTCGAAGGGCTGTCCTTCCTGCTTTGCGGCGAAGGAAGAACCGTGCTTCGACAAGCTCAGCACAAACGGGATTGTTAGTCTCAATCAGACCGATCCGGCGCCCGCGCCCGATCAATCGCCCGTCAGGATGCGATCCACCAGTTGCTTCACCGTCGGCACAAAGCCGTTCGAATAAAACGGATCGCGCTTGAAGTTGTAGGCGTTGTGCCCGGCAAACATGAGGTTATCGTCCACATCGCCGCCATGGGAGATGTCCTGTAGCGTCTTTTGGATGCAGAAGCTGCGCGGGTCGGCCAGATAGCCGGTGGTGTAATCATCATGGTCTTTCCATGACGAAAAACCACAATGCGACAGGCAACCCATGCATTCCGCCTGATCCTTCTGGATCAACTTGCGCTCCGCATCGGCCACAAACACCAAGGTGTCGGCCGGCGTCTTGAGCGCAAAGGCAAAGCCTGCGCCAAACCATTCGCGCGCGCGCTTCAGATCGGCGAGCGAGACCCAATAATTCTTGCCCTTCACACCGACATCAAGCTCATGCGTCAGCGTTTCCGTCTGTTCGCGGCCATAGGCGATCTGACGGTCGCTGCGGGCCTGCAGGCTGAGCAGGAACGGCGTCTTCACCGCGCTTGAATAAAAGCCCGTGGGCGAGAATTTGTGGAGGAGGACATCGCCTTCCTCCAACGTCATCAGCCGGTCTTTCCACCCCTGCGGGATGGGGCTTTCCTGCGTCAGCAGCGGACGCGTGCCGTATTGGAAGGCGATCTGGCCGAGTTCCGGATTGTCGATCCATTCATTCCAGTCGCGCAGATACCACACGCCGCCGGCCATCACGATAGGCGTGGCATCGGGAATGCCGGCTTCACGCATCACATCACGCAGCGCTTTGACGCGGGGATAAGGATCTTCGGGCTTCAACGGGTCTTCGGCGTTGGACAGGCCGTTATGGCCACCGGCGAGCCAGGGGTCTTCATAGACGACCGCGCCCAAAAGGTCTGGCACCTTCGAATAAGCCCGCTTCCACAGCGCGCGGAAGGCGCGGCCGGAGCTGACGATGGGCAGATAAGAGACGCCGAATTCGGCTGCGATTTCAGACAGCTTATAGGGCATACCGGCACCACAGGTGACGCCGTGGATCAGGCCCTTGGTCTGTTCCAGAACGCCGCGCAAAATCGGCTGCGCGCCGCCCATTTCCCAAAGGACGTTGATGTTGATGGCGCCTTTGCCCGACGAGATCTCATGGGCCAGCTTCACCTGCGCAACAGCGCCTTCAATGCCGAACTGGATCAGCTGTTCATGCCGTTCCCGGCGCGTCTTGCCGTCATAGATTTGGGGCGCGATCTTGCCGGTTGGGTCATAGCTGTCCGCATTCACCGCAGAGACAGTGCCGATGCCGCCTGCCGCCGCCCAAGCACCGGAACTGGCATGGTTGGTCGCAGAAACGCCCTTGCCGCCTTCAACCAGCGGCCAGACTTCGCGTCCGTGATAAACGATCGGCTTCAATCCCTTAAACATAGCGCTCCTGTCAGCATCCTTTTTGTGCGACCCCTATACGCATTTGAATTCAAATTGCGCGGACTTTGTTCGCCCGTCCGCACGAAATTAGGGCCACATTGAATCGACGTTATGCGGCAGCGCCTGTGGCCGGATCGGGCAGGCCATAGAGCGCCGCATAACGCGAGATCATCGCCATTTCGTCGAAGTCCGCGCGCGCTTTTTCCGCATTGGCAGCACCAAGTTTGCGCCGCATGTTTGCATCCCATGAGAGAAGATCGAGCGCCGCTGCAAAAGACCGCTCGTCTGTCGCGGGCACGATAAGATCGCGGTTCTCATGGGCGACCATGGCCTTCACATCGCCCACATCTGTCGCGACAGCAGGCAGTCCGGCCGCCATCGCCTCCACCAGCGAGATCGGGAATTGTTCACTGTCGGATGATAAAGCGAAAATGTCGAAATGCCCGACATAGCGATGCGGGTCGGCCAGAAAGCCCGTCATCAACAGGCGATCTGCCAAGCCAAGCGCGGCGGCCTCTGCCGCAATGGTCGCGCGCTCTGGCCCCTCGCCCACAATCACCAGCTTCACGTGCAACGGCAGCGCCGCCACTGCCCGCACAAGGCGGGGCAAGTTCTTCACAGCCCGCAGACCGGCCAGCGTGCCGATGATGATATCTCCCTCCTGTCGCACCAGACCGGGGATCGCCCCGGCCTTTGGGGAGACCGCGTAGCGGGCCGTGTCGATGCCGTTGGGAATGCGGTGGAGACGCTCCTTCGGCTGATGCCAGACGGTGCGCGCAATCCCTTCCAGCCGCCCGCTTGGCACCACCAACGCCTCTGCTGTCGGCAACATCATCCGGCGGAACAGATTGCGCTTCCAGTTGAGCCTGTCTGCCTCATCGGCGTTGAACCCGTCTTCATGGTGGATCAGCGGCGGGCAACCGGCGGGGAACATCCGCCGCGCGCCGACACTGTCCATCGCGCCCCAATTATAGCTCAGCACCAGATCAAACCCGCGCATATAGTCCGCCAGCGCGCGGTAGCGGCCCGGCCCCGGCTTCCCCTGAAGCGACGGCGCGTCGGTTGGGAAGTGCACGGCAATGGCAGGATCAATCGCATCGCGCGCACCCATCTGGTCCGGCATGGCCGACAGGATGGTGTGTTCAGCAGCGTCCCCAAAGACATTCATCAACCGCACCGCCCGCGCTTCCTTTCCACCAAGCGAGAAGGTGGAATGGCAATGCAGGATATGGCGGGTCACGTCATGACAGCCTTTAACAGCGCTCCGATCGCACGTGTCGCCGCCGGCTCGTTGAGTGCGGGCGCATGTCCCACGCCGCTCACCGTCGTCAGCTTCGCATGGGGCAGGCGGCGCGCCATATCCTTGGCGGTCGCTTCACTTAACAGATCAGACAATCCGCCGCGCAGGATGGCAACCGGGGCATCCCCAAACGCGTCATAAAGGGGCCATAGGTCAACAGCCACGCCGGGATCCGCCTTTAGCGGTTCGGCTATGCGCAGGTCGTGATCGAAAACGACACGGCCCTGCTTGGTGAGGCGGCACACGCGCTTGGCATAGGCCAGCCAGTCTTCCAGCGTGTACGACGGGTAGACCACGCGCTGCTGGTCCCCCAAGTCACGCGCGGCATGGATCCATGTGGGCCAGGTGTAGCTGCGGCCGACGCTGGACCGGATACGGGCGAGGCCGCGCGGATCGAGCACTGGCCCGATATCGTTGAGCAACGCGCCGACGACGCGGCCCGGCTTCGCTGCGGCCAGCAGCATCGTCACCAGCCCGCCCAGCGAGGTGCTGATTGAGATGAACTTCTTGATCTTCAATTCGGCCAGCAAAAGCTCCATGTCCTCGACATAGCTGGCCGGAACATAGGTCATCGGGTCTTTGGCATGGTCGCTTTCCCCGCGCCCGCGCAGCTCCACGCAGATGACGCGCCAATCGCCGGCCAGCCGCTTGGCGACATGTTCAAAGTCCCGCGCATTGCGGGTCAGTCCGGGAATACAGATGATCGGCGGGCGGCTCTTGCTGCCCGGATAATCACGGTAATGCAGCCTTAGACCGTCTTTCGACGTCCAATAGCCATCCGAGTATTGCACAAGGCTCCCCATCCCCCCCATATCGCCTTATGTCTTCCATCTCGCAAGCACCGCTTTTCCATCCCGCCCGCACCATCGACGAAGTCGCTGACTTTCTGGCAGATCCTGTTCGGGCTGCCGATTTTCCAGAAACGATTTTGCGGTTCCGCAATGATCGCGCGGCGGCAACGATCGGCCTTGAGCCCTTAAGCGATGCCGACTGGGTGCGCCATTTCGGGCGGTTTGAACCGCTTCCCGGCAGCCTGCCGGAACCCTTGGCCTTGCGGTATCACGGCCACCAGTTCCGCTTGTACAACCCCAATATTGGGGACGGTCGCGGCTTTTTGTTTGCGCAGATGCACGACATAGCGGGTCGCCTGATGGACCTTGGCACCAAGGGATCGGGCCAGACGCCCCATAGCCGGTCTGGCGATGGGCGGCTGACGCTGAAAGGCGCTGTCCGCGAAATTTTGGCAACCGAAATGCTGGAGGCCTTGGGCGTTGAGACGAGCCGAACCTTCTCGGTCGTGGAAACAGGCGAGGCACTCCACCGCTGCGACGAACCCAGCCCGACGCGCTCGGCCGTGCTCATCCGGCTGTCCCACGGCCATATCCGCATCGGCAGTTTTCAGCGGCTGGCGACGCTTGGGGAAGAGGACAACCTCCGCCGCCTGACGGCCTATGCGCTGCGCCATTATTATGGCGAAGAAAGCGGCGATGACGCCGATGCACCTGTCCGCTTGGTCCGGCTGGTGATCGATCGGACCGCGCAAATGGCGGCCAGCTTCATGGCAGCAGGCTTCGTCCACGGCGTCCTCAACAGCGATAACATCAACGTCTTGGGCGAGAGCTTTGACTATGGCCCATGGCGCTGGACACCGACCTTCGAGCCCAACTTCACCGCTGCCTATTTTGACGAACAGGGGCTCTATGCCTTTGGCCGTCAGGCCGAGGCGATCCATTGGGACGCCGTCCAGCTCGCCAACTCGATGCTCGCCATCGCCGACAGAGAGGCCCTCGTGGCCGCGATTGAGGGCTTCGCCCCGGCCTATCGTAAGGCGATTGTCGAACGGGTCCTGTGGCGATTGGGCGTTGCCCCCCGCAGCGATCGGGAAGACATCGCCGTCGTCACAGCCCTGGAAACGGCGCTGTTCACCAGCAAGGTTGAGATTGATCGCTTCTATTTTGATTGGGCCGGCGGGCAGCGCCGCCCCGGCGCCGATGCCGGACTTTACAGCAATGAGGTCTTTGCGCCGCTTGCCCGCGCTCTGGAAGGCTATGCCCCTTCGCGCACCTTTGATCACGCTTATTGGCAGGGGGAATCCCCCTGTTCGATGCATATTGAGGAAGTTGAGGCCATTTGGGCCCCTATTGCCGCCGCCGATGATTGGACATTGCTAGAAAATAAAGTGCGCCAAATCCGACAGTTGGGCGAAGCGATGTCGTAACTATGGAAATGGCTGCTTTTCGGCCAACCCCGTAGTAAAGAGACGTTCACCATTGTCCGATATCGATCTTCCCAAAGAATGTATTGAGCGCAACATGTCTGAGACTGAGATCATTTCCATCGAGCCTGCAACGGGTGCGACTTATTGGCGCGGCCCTGTGAGCAATGTGGAAACAGAAGTCGCGCTGGCACGGGATGCAGGCCCGGAATGGAGCGCCCGCCCGCTCACCGTCCGTGTGGAAACGCTGCGCCGTTTTGTGAATGTCGTCCGGCAGAAGTCCGATGCCCTTGCCGACTGCATCTCGCGCGAAACCGGCAAGCCCTTGTGGGAAGCCCGCACCGAGGCCGAATCTGTCATCAACAAGGTCGAAATCTCGATCCGCGCTTATGCGGATCGCACGCCGCAGCGCAGGCTGGAGGGCAATCTCGGCGCGCGCACGGCCATCCGGCATAAGCCGCACGGTGTCATGGCGGTGCTCGGGCCCTATAATTTTCCGGCGCATTTGCCGAACGGGCACATTGTCCCGGCGCTGCTCGCGGGCAATTCCATTGTGTTCAAACCGTCTGAAAAGACGCCCGCGACTGGCAAGATGCTGGTCGACCTGTTCCATGCTGCAGGCGTGCCAACAGGCGTGCTCCGGCTGGTCATTGGCGGCGTCGATGAAGGCAAGGCGCTCGTGTCGCACCCGGATATCGAAGGCATCCTGTTCACAGGGTCGGCCCGCACCGGCATCATGCTCAACCGCCAGTTTGCAGACCAGCCGGGCAAGATGCTCGCGCTGGAAATGGGCGGCAACAACCCCATCGTTGTTTGGGACACACCGGATATTGCGACCGCCGCGATCCTTGTCGTCCAGTCCGCCTATCTGAGCGCGGGACAGCGCTGCACCGCCGCCTCCCGCCTGATTGTGCGCGATGGGATGCACAAGCCGTTGGTCGAGGAAATCAGCAAGCTCGCCAGCCGTCTGATCGTCGGCGAACCCTTTTCCGATCCAGCCCCCTTTATGGGGCCGGTGATCGACAATGACGTGGCGGATAACCTTCAGGAAAGTTTCCTGACGCTGATGATGAAGGGCGGCGTGCCGATCATCCAATTGCGGCGCCCGATTGAAGGCCGCCCGTTCCTCACCCCAGCCCTCATCGACATGACGGACGCGAGCGAACGGCCCGATGTCGAACTGTTTGGCCCCATTCTTCAAATGGTGCGCGTGCCCGATTTCAATGCGGCGATCGAGGAGGCCAATGCCACGCGCTATGGCCTGTCCGCCGCGCTCATCGGCGGCACGCCGCAGCAATATGACCACTTCTGGGCGAATGTCCGCGCAGGCGTGATCAACTGGAACCGGGCGACCAACGGCGCGCCATCGTCCGCCCCCTTTGGCGGGGTCGGCCTGTCGGGCAACCACCGGCCCAGCGCCTATTATGCGGCGGATTATTGCGCCTATCCCGTGGTTTCGACCGAGGAAGAACAGGCGCGCGCCTCCATTGGCATCGGCCTCAGGGACAACACGCCAAGTTTCGCTAAATAGCAGGCAATATTCTCTGCTTTGCGATGGGGCGCTGTCAGGCCCATCTGCAACCCATGAAGAGTGGACGAGTCATCCTTGTCGGCGCGGGCCCCGGTGATCCCGATTTGCTGACCATCAAAGCCGCCCGCGCGCTGGCGGCAGCGGACGTGATTGTCCATGACGGACTGGTCGACGACGCCATCTTGGCGCTCGGCAACCCCAAGGCGCGTTATATCTCCGTCGCCAAACAGCGCAGCCGCCACACGGTGCCGCAAGACCAGATCAATGCGCTGCTCGTTGCCGAAGCGCGCGCCGGACATCTTGTGATCCGTCTGAAGTGCGGTGATCCGTTCATCTTCGGGCGGGGCGGCGAAGAAGCCGAAGAATGCCGCGCCGATGGCGTAGACGTTGAGGTGATCCCCGGCATTTCGGCCGCTGTCGGCTGTGCCGCACAGGCGATGCTCCCCCTCACCCACCGTGATGCGTCGAGCGCGGTCAGCTTCGTCGCAGGCCAGTGCAAAGGCCTATCGGAACAGGATTGGTCGGGCCTCGCCGGCAAGGGCCGGACGCTGGTGATCTATATGGGCGTCGCCACGGCCAACGAGATAGCGGAAAAGCTGATCGCCGACGGCGTGTCGCCGGACATGCCCGTTGCGGTGCTGGAACGGGGCACGCGGCACGGCGCACGCGCCATCCGTACGATATTGACCGATCTGGGCGATATGATCGCCCGTGATGGGGTGAAGAGCCCGGCCCTGATTGTGGTCGGCGATGTGGTTCTGCGTTCGGATGCCGAAGACCGGCTTCGTGCGCTCGCAAAACAGGCGGAAAAAACTCTATGAAATTGCTGACGGGAAATGACCTCGCCTCAGGCGCGGTGACATGGTGGACCGGCAACGGCTGGTCGCTTCATGTCGAAGACGCAGCGGATGTCGGGGACCAGGGCGATAGCATCTTGGCCGCCGAAGAAGCCGCGCGTCGCGTGAACGCGCCTTACATCATCGATGCCGTATCCACGCCGCAGGGGCCCCGCCCCGCACATATCAAGGACCGTGTCCGCGCGCTCGGCCCGACCGTCCGTTTGGACCTGACGCTGAAACCCGCTGATCCGGCGGCTGGCAACTGGGTGATCTGATGAAACTCACCAAACCCAATCCGATTGTGTCGAGCGCAGTCGAGACACGCGGTGCCACGTCCCTCGACGTCGCTCGGGACGAACGGAGCAAGTAGAATGTACAAGTACGACCAATATGACCAGGCCATCGTCGATGCCCGCGTCGACGAATTCCGCGATCAGGTGCGCCGCCGCATGGCGGGCGAGATGACCGAAGACCAGTTCAAGCCGCTGCGGCTGATGAACGGCCTCTATCTTCAGCTGCACGCCTATATGCTGCGTGTCGCCATTCCTTATGGCACGCTCGACAGCCGCCAGATGCACATGCTGGCGCACATCGCGCGCAAATATGACCGCGATTACGGCCACTTCACCACGCGTCAGAACATCCAGTATAACTGGATCAAGCTGGAAGACGCCGGTGACATTTTGGCCGACCTCGCGACCGTTGAGATGCACGCCATTCAGACGTCGGGCAATTGCATCCGCAACATCTCTTCTGACCAATATGCAGGTGCGGCGGCGGACGAGATCACCGATCCGCGGCCATGGGCAGAGCTGCTGCGCCAATGGTCCACCTTCCATCCGGAATTCAGCTATCTGCCGCGCAAGTTCAAGATCGCGGTGATCGCAGCGGACGAAGACCGCGCGGCGATGCGCCTGCATGACATTGGCATCCAGCTGGTGGAACGTGACGGAAAGCTTGGTGCGGCGTTCTACGTCGGTGGTGGCATGGGCCGCACGCCGATGATCGCGCCGCTCATCAAGGACTTCGTGCCGATTGAGGACTTCCTCAGCTATTCGGAAGCCTGCCTGCGCGTTTACAACCGCTATGGCCGCCGCGACAACATTTACAAGGCGCGCATCAAGATCCTCGTCCACGAAATTGGCGCCGATGAATATCGCCGTCAGGTCGAGGAAGAGTTCGCCCATGTAAAGACGCTGGACCTTGATCCGCCGGCGGCTGAGCTGGAGCGCATCACCGCCTTCTTCGCGCCACCTGCGTTTGAAGCCGGCATCACCGATAGCGTTGACCGCAGCGACCCTGATTTCGCCGTCTGGCTGGACCAGAATGTGAAGGCGCACAAGCAAGCGGGCTATGCCATCGTCAACATCAGCCTGAAGAAGACAGGCGATATTCCGGGCGACGCGTCCTCTGCGCAGATCGACGTGATGGCCGATCTCGCCAAGGATTATAGCTTTGACGAACTGCGCGTGACGCATGCGCAGAACATCGTCCTGCCGCATGTCGCCAAGCGCGATCTTTATGCTGTCTGGCAAAAGCTGGTGGAGGCTGATCTGGCCGCTGCCAATCTGGACCTCATTAGCGATATCATCGCCTGCCCCGGTCTCGATTATTGCAGCCTCGCCAATGCCCGCTCAATCCCGGTCGCGCAGAAGATTGCCAAGCGCTTTGCTGATCCAGTGCGCCAGCGCGATCTGGGCGAATTGAAGCTGAAGATCTCGGGCTGCATCAATGCGTGCGGCCACCATCATGCCGGGCATATCGGCATCCTCGGCGTCGATAAGAAGGGCACAGAGAACTACCAGCTCTCGCTCGGCGGATCGGGTGCGGAAGATACCAGCATCGGCAAGATCACTGGCCCCGGCTTTGATGAAGATGGCATCGTCGATGCCGTTGAGCGCGTGACCGACAAATATATTCAACTGCGCGAAGGCGAGGAGCGTTTCCTCGACACCTATCGCCGCGTCGGGTTCGACCCGTTCAAGGAGGCGATCTATGGGTAATCTGCGGTTTCGCGATGATGCGGCGCTGGACCAGCCCGCGGTCGCGCTCAGCGCCTTTCTCGACCAGTCGAATGCGACGGCCGTGCGGCTGGAGCCGGGCGAAGACGCCCGTCTGCTGATCCCGCATCTGGATCGCATCGCGCTGATCGAAGTCGCCTTCCCCAAGTTCCGCGACGGGCGTGGCTATTCCGCCGCACGCATTTTGCGGGAAGCGGGCTATGCGGGCGAACTGCGCGCGCAGGGCGATGTCCTTGTCGATCAGATCCGTGAAATGCGTCGCTGTGGCTTTGACAGCTTTGTGCTGGACAAGCCGCTCGACGAAGCTGTCGTGGCAACCACGCTGGCCCGCTATGACAATGTCTATCAGCGCGCAGCCGATGCCGCTGTGCCGGTGTGGAAGCTGCGTCATGGCTGAAGCACAGGACCGGGTCATCGACCGTATCGACACGCAACCGCGGTACACAGAGTCGGATGCCATCCGCCTCAACAACATGTTCCGCGGGCGTGATACGGTCGAGGTGCTCGAAACTGTGCTCCAGGAAAACATGCTGGGCGACGTCGCTGCCGTCTCCTCCTTTGGGGCGGAAGCGGTCGTGCTGCTGCATCTCATTTCCCGCATCGATCCCGCGCTGCCGGTGCTGTTTCTGGAAACAGGCAAGCACTTCCCGGAGACGCTGGCCTATCGGGACGAAGTCACCGCGCTGCTCGGCCTCACCGATGTGCGCAACCTGTCGCCCGATGCCGACGCGATTAAGGCGAAAGACGAAACCGGCCTGCGCTGGTCCTACGACCCCGATGGCTGCTGCGAAATCCGCAAGGTCATCCCGCTGAAGAACGCGCTCGCCGGGTTCGACGCCCAGATTTCAGGCCGCAAGGCGTTCCAATCCTCCACCCGCGCCGCGCTCCCGCGCTTCGAGATTGAGGAAGGCCGGCTGAAGTTCAATCCGCTCGCCGATTGGGACAAGGCAAGGATCGAAGCGTACTTCGCCGAACACAACCTCCCCCGCCACCCGCTGGAGGCGCAAGGCTATCTCTCCATCGGCTGCGCGCCGTGCACCAGCATCGTGAAGCCCGGCGAAGACCCCCGCGCCGGCCGCTGGCGCGGTTGGGACAAGGTCGAATGCGGCATTCACACAGAGGTGACGCCGCTTGATGATAGCGGAGCGAACGACCCGGCGTTTTAGGGTCGACGCTTTTCCTTCGTCATGCTGAACTTGTTTCAGCATCCATGCCTCTCATCTTGCAGAATTCTCGACGATTGGCGTCTTTCACCATCTTCACGGCATGGATCCTGAAACAAGTTCAGGATGACGATTGGGGCATTACCCCACCAATTTCCAAACCAACTGCCCTGCCACATAGAGGATCAACACCCCCGTCGCGCGTTTGACGAGGGTAGGGCTGAGCACCTTTATGCCCGCAAAGCTGCCGATCTGCCCGCCCACAATAACGGCGAGTGCCAACGGCCAATAGGCGGCGACATCCGGCAGCGCGCCGGAGCCGCCGAGTTTCAGCAATTGTCCGCTGAGGCCCGCGATGGAATTGACGAGGATGAACAGGCTTGCGGTTGCCGCAATCTGTTTGGCCCCGGCCCAGCGCGTGATGTGGAGATAAGGCGCCAAGAAAATGCCGCCGCCAATGCCGACCAGCCCGGCGAGGTAGCCGACGCCCGCACCGGTCAGAAGATCGGCGATGGTTGCCTTGCGGTGAAGTGACTGGCCCTCCCCCAACCCCTCCCGCAAGCGGGAGGGGAGTTCGGTTGTTGACCCCTCCCGCAAGCGGGAGGGGAGCGAGACTTGGTCAGCCTCTGGCTGATCTAGTCGCAGCGGGGAGGGCTCGGGCGCATCGCGCTGGAATAGCAAGGCCAGCCCCGCCACAAGCAAACTCCCCGCCAACAGCGACAGAAACAGCGTCTCCTTAATCGGCGTCAGCCCACCCATCCACGCGAATGGCGCAGAGATGACGACCAGCGGCAGCGCACGCTTCCAGGGCAGCAGTCCCGCCTTATGGAACCGCCAGGTGCCGCCGATGACGACCAGGATATTGCACGTCAGCGCAACGGCGGGCAGCAGGCGATAGTCCACGCCCGCGAGTGCCAGCAGCGCGTTATAGGTTGATCCGCCGCCAAAGCCGACGCTGGCATAGAGCAGCGCCGTCACGAAGAAGGCGGGGGTGAGCCACGTCACAATTCGTTATCCGTCATTGCGAGCGAAGCGCGGCAATCCAGACCGGCGCCATGGCCAGACCGGCGCCGTGGCCAGACCGGTGCAATGGATTGCCGCAGCCCTGCGGGCTTCGCAATGACGTACACGCTGATCACAGCGCCCCATGACAGTGCTTATACTTCTCGCCCGAGCCGCAGGGGCAGGGCGCATTGCGGCTGACGACGCCTTCCCAGCTGGACGGGTCTTCACCCAGCATTTCTTCCGGATCGGGCTGGATGATCTGCAGCGGCGGCAGACGCGTGGAGACGAGGCCCATCGAGGCCGCGTCAAAGTCTGCGCTGTTATCCTCGCCCGTCAGCGGATCAATGTGCGTTGTCATGAAGTCCGGCATCTTGGGCAATTCCGGCGGCGCTTCAAACTGGAACTGGGCGTGTGAGAGGATCTTCGTCACGTCTTCGCGGATCAGCACAAGCATCCGCTCAAACAGGGCAAAGGCTTCACGCTTATACTCGTTGATCGGCGTCTTCTGCGCATAGGCGCGCAGATGGATGACGGCGCGCAAAGCATCGAGCGTCGACAGATGCTCCTTCCAGCGATGGTCCAGCGACTGGAGCAGCACGCTCTTTTCCACCTGACGCCACATGTCGAGCTCCAGCTCGGCCTGCTTGGCAGACATCATCGCATCGGCTGCTTCGCGGACCCGGTCTTCGACCATTTCCGGCTCAATCTCGGCTTCCTTCGCCCAGTCTTCCACCGGCAGTTCAAGCCCGAAGATTTCATGGATGCGGGTCTTCAACCCGTCCACTTTCCATTGTTCGGGGTAGCTGTTGGGCGGGCAGGCATCGCCAACGATTTCGTTGATCGTTTCATAGCGCATGTCGATGGTGACATCGTCTACGGTTTCGGCATCCATGATGTCGCCGCGCTGTTCGTAGATCACCTTGCGCTGGTCATTCATCACGTCATCATATTCGACGACTTGCTTACGGATGTCATAGTTGCGGGCTTCGACCTTCTTCTGCGCGGTCTCAATCGCCTTGGACAGCCAGCGTGAGCCAATGGCTTCCCCGTCCGCCAGATTGTTGTTCATCATCTTGGAGAACAAGGTGTCCGGGCCGAAGATGCGCAGCAGATCATCATCCAAGCACAGGTAGAACTTCGTGCGCCCGGGATCGCCCTGACGGCCCGAGCGGCCACGCAACTGGTTATCGATACGGCGGCTTTCATGCCGTTCTGTGCCGATGACGAACAGGCCTCCGGCATCCAGCACGCGCTGGCGCTCAACCTCGATCTCGCCGCGGATGCGTTCGATTTCCTTGTCCTTTTGCGGGCCAGCTTCCATCGCCGACAGCTCATCATTCGTCAGGAACTCAAGGTTGCCGCCCAGCTGAATGTCGGTCCCGCGACCAGCCATGTTGGTGGCGATCGTCACGGCGCCCAAGCGACCGGCCTGCGCGATGATGTGCGCTTCCTGTTCATGGTAGCGCGCGTTGAGGACGCTGTGATCAACGCCTTCCTTGTTGAGGAATTCGCTCAGCAATTCAGACTTTTCGATAGAGACGGTGCCGACCAGAACCGGCTGCCCCGCTTCCGCGCGTTCCTTGATGAGCTTGGCGATGGCGCCAAACTTATCCAGCGTGTTCTTGTAGAACTCATCCTCATCATCGATGCGCTGCACGGGCACGTTGGTTGGAATGGTGACGACATTCATCTTGTAGATGTCGAAGAATTCCTGCGCCTCAGTCGCCGCCGTCCCGGTCATGCCGCCAAGCTTGGGGTACATGCGAAAATAATTCTGGAAGGTGATGGAGGCGAGCGTCTGGTTCTCCGGCTCGATATTGACGCCTTCTTTGGCCTCGACAGCCTGATGCAGACCGTCTGACCAGCGGCGTCCGTCCATCATGCGGCCGGTAAACTCGTCAATGATGACGACCTTATTGTCCTTCACGATGTAATCGGTGTCGCGCTTGAACATCACGTTCGCGCGCAGCGCCTGGTTCAGATGATGGACGACCTGCGTGTTTTCATAATCATACAGGTTCGCGCCTTCGAGGAGGCCCGCATTTTCCAAAAGGCGTTCAACCTTTTCCGTGCCGTCTTCCGTCAGAACGATGGAGCGCTGCTTTTCGTCCTTCTCATAATCGCCTTCCTCCACCTGCTTCACGATCTTGTCGACCGACATGTAGAGTTCCGACTTGTCGTCAGTCGGGCCGGAAATGATCAGCGGCGTGCGCGCTTCGTCGATCAGGATGGAGTCAACTTCATCGACGATGGCGTAGTTGAAGGGGCGCTGCACCATCTGCTCACGCTCATACTTCATATTGTCGCGCAGATAATCGAAGCCGAATTCATTGTTCGTGCCGTAGGTGATGTCCGCGGCATAAGCGTCGCGGCGTTCCTGATCGGACAGATTGGGGACGATGACGCCCACTGAAAGCCCAAGGAAGCGGTAAACCTGACCCATCCAGTCCGCATCGCGGCGGGCCAGATAGTCGTTGACGGTGATGACGTGAACGCCCTTGCCAGGCAGCGCGTTCAGATAGGTCGCGGCGGTCGCGACAAGTGTCTTGCCTTCGCCCGTGCGCATTTCGGCAATTTCACCGCGATGCAGGGTGATGCCGCCGATGAGCTGCACATCATAATGACGCTGGCCAAGCGTGCGGGTCGCGGCTTCGCGCACCGTCGCAAAGGCTTCCGGCAGCAAATCATCCATGCTTTCGCCTGCCTCCAAACGCGCGCGGAACAGGATTGTCTGGTTCTTCAACTCCGTGTCAGTCAGCGCCGACATTGTGGCTTCAAAGCCGTTGACCTTGTCGACGATCTTCTGGAGCGAGCGGACATAACGGTCATTGGACGAGCCGAACACGGCTTTGGCGATCTTGCCGAACATATGGAAATCCTTGAATTATTGGGCGCGCACTCAGGGCGCGCAGAGATGCGGACGGGGGCAGGCAGCGGGAAGCCGCCCCAGCGCTATTCGAGCGGCCGGTCCGTCAGTTCGCTGGAAACAGAGGAAATGACGGGCAGCTGGGCCGCCGTCGGCATGGAAACAGGCTGCGGCCGGACCATCTGGACCGGAAGCATCGCCGCATGGGCAGAAACTGTTTCGGATTGCGCAGAGGAAGAGGCTGTTTGCGACGTGCTGGAAACGGCCACCGGCTCTGCCATAGCAAGGCCACCCGCCTGCGCAGGAGAAAAGCCGACCACCAGGGCCAAGAGGTACAGAAACAGCCGCATCAATTCAGTCCAGGGGGCGATATAGGGAGCGAGAGCGCCGCCGTCCACCCGTTGCGCGTGTCAATAGACCGGCAGGCACTTCAAAACTATGAACGGAGCGACTAGGAGCATCGCCATGAGCACCGCCATTTCGCCCCTCGCCTCGCCCTTTCCCGCTTTGCCGCAGATTGCCGGTGTGACGCCGCGTGTGGCCCGGGCACAGTATAAAGTTTGGGATCGGTGTGACCTGACCTTCATCACGTTCGATGCCGGGACGACCGTCGCAGGCGTGACGACGCAGAGCAAATGCCCCTCCCCCGAAGTGGAATGGTGCCGCGCGCATCTGGCCGCCGGGGTTGCGCGCGGGCTGGTTGTCAGCGCGGGCAATGCCAATGCCTTTACCGGACATAAGGGCCGGGCCGCTGTCGAGGCCGTCACCGCAAAGGCCGCCGCACATCTCGGCTGCGCGCCGTCAGACGTCTTCGCCTCTGCAACGGGTGTGATCGGCGTGCCGCTCCCCATCGACAAGGCGGAAGCGGGCCTAGAAGCGGCCTTTTCGGCCGACAAGTGCAGTTGGGCCGATGTGGCCGCTGCCATTTCCACCACCGACACTTTCCCCAAAGGCGCGATGACCCAGGCCGTCATTGGCGACAAAACGGTCACGCTGGTGGGCGTCATCAAAGGCTCCGGCATGATCGCGCCCGACATGGCGACGATGCTCGGCTATATCTTCACCGATGCCGCCATTGACGCGACCGTGCTGCAAACGATGCTGTCCGCCGCGAACACGGCGACCTTCTCCTGCATCACCGTCGATAGCGACACCTCGACATCGGACACCGTGCTCGCCTTTGCGACCGGCCAAGCGGACAATGCCCCTGTCACCTCCATGGACGCTGCAGGTGCCGACGCGTTCCACGCCGCACTCACTGATTTGTGCCGCCAACTCTCGCACCTCGTCGTGCGCGACGGCGAAGGGGCGACAAAGTTCATCGAGATCACGGTTGAAGGTGCTGTGTCAGATGACAGCGCCCACCGCATCGCGCTCAGCATCGCCAACTCGCCGCTCGTGAAGACCGCGATCGCGGGCGAAGATGCCAATTGGGGCCGCGTTGTCATGGCCGTCGGCAAGGCCGGCGAACCCGCCGAGCGCGATCTGCTCGCCATCCGCTTTGGCACCACACAGGTCGCCGAAAAAGGCCTGCCGGTGGAAGGCTATGACGAAGCACCAGTCGCCGCGCACCTGAAGGGGCAAGATATCACCATCGGCGTCGATATCGGGCTTGGGCAGGGCCGCGCGACGGTGTGGACGTGCGATCTGACGCACGGGTACATCAGCATCAACGCTGATTACCGCAGCTGACACATCGCAGCGCCACACCCACCATGCGTCATCCTGAACTTGGTTCAGGATCCATTGGCATCAAGGCCGTCAGGTTCGCGCAAAGACGCAAAGGGCGCAGAGGCAATCCTCCGCGTGAACCGGAAGCCGCAGTGTTCATGGATGCTGAACCAAGTTCAGCATGACGAAGTGGGGGACGCTTGAAGTAGGGAGTGCCCTTCGCGCTCTTCTTCCCTTCGCGGCCTTCGCGTGAACCGGGAAAGCTTAGTGTTCACGCGGAGGCACGGAGACGCGGATAGGCTTCGACAAGCTCAGCCTGAGCGCGGTGGTGGGGCGCCGCACCCACGCCCCCTCCGCGTCTCCGCGCGAACAATCCCCCCACCCCATCCCCATCATAATTCCCGCCACCCGCCATCCGACTGTTCCAATCCGGCGCGGTCCTTCGTAAGAGGCGTTGCATGGTGCCGGGCGTCTTTGCAGTTCTGACATGGTGACGTTGTCCACATCGGCCACTGTGCTGTTGGGCATGGTGATGGCGCTGTGGCTGGCGGGCGGTGCCTGGGCGCTGGCGACGGGGTTGAAGTTGCGCCGTCGGGCGGTGTTCAGTGCGGATCAGGCGAGCCGGTTGGCAACGCTGCTCGGGTCTGCTCCGGCCATCCCGCTGATCGTGCGCAATGACGGCCGGGTGGAGGCGCAGGAGCGGCTCGTGACGTGGCTCGGGCTGCAACGCCTGCCCAATTTCCTGTCAGACCTGTCACTGGGCGATCTCGGCCTGACGGCGGAGGATATGCAGGCGCTGTCCAAAGATGTGGCGACGGTCCAGCGCACGGCGCGGCCCTTCAATCGCAATATCGTGCCGCGGGGTGGCAACCGCACGTTGATGATCCGCGGCCTGCCTGCGGGCGGGCGGCTGGCCGGGCAGAATGCGGTGACGCTCTGGTTTTTTGACATGACAGAGAGCCAGGCCGAAATCACCCGGCTTTCCGACGAAGCCAGCGCCGTCGAGCGGGCCTTCACCACGATGACGGGCCTGCTGGAAGCCGCCCCCTTCCCCATGTGGCACCGTGGCCCTGATTTGCGCCTCGCCATGGTCAATACGGCTTATGTCCGCGCAGTAGAGGCGGAAAGTGCAGCGGATGTGATTGAGCGGGGCTTGGAACTCATCGATGCGGATGGCGGGCCGACACCGATGGCCGCGGCTGCTGCGGCCCGGTCCAAGGGCGAGCCGACCGCGCGCGTTGTGCCCGCCACCATCAATGGGGAACGCCGCGCGCTGCGGATCGTGGATGTGCCCTTGGGCGACACCGGCATTGCGGGATATGCGATTGACGTGGAAGAGGTGGAGCGCGCGCGGCAGGCCTTCCGCCGCTTTGCCGAAACACAGCGCGATACGCTGGACCGTCTCTCCGCCGCTGTGGCCCAGTTCGCCGATGATCGCGGGCTCGTATTTTGCAACCAGCCTTTCCAGCAGATGTTTGGCTTGAAGCCAGAATGGGTGGCCGAACGCCCTGATTTTGACCGGCTTTTGGACCGGATGCGCGAAGCCAACCGCTTGCCCGAAACGCGCGACTTCCCCGCGTGGAAGGCCGAGCGGCGGCAATGGTTCAATTCGGTCAGCGGTGCGGTGGAAGAGATGTGGATTCTTCCCGGGGGCCAGCATTTCCGGCTCGTGGGCCAGCCACTGCCTGATGGCGGCTTGCTCCTCATCTTGGAAGACCGGACGGAACAGGCGCAGCTGGCGAGTGCCCGCGACACGCTGCTGCGCGTCCGCACGGCGACGCTCGACAATTTGTTTGAAGCCATTGGCGTCTTTGAATCGAACGGACGTCTGAGCACTTGGAACAACCGCTTCCGCGAAGTGTGGGATGTGGAAGAGTCCTTCCTCGCGGGCCATCCGCGTGTCGATGCACTGGCGGAACGCGTGGCACCGCGTCTGCTCAATCCCGAACGCGTGAACCTGATCCGGGAGTTGGTGCGCTCGGCCACAGTGGATCGCAAGCAGCGCGGGGGACGCGTTGCTTTGAAGAACGGGCGGCATTTCGAGTTTGCGGCTGTTCCGCTGCCGGACGGCAATGCGCTGTTCACCATGCTCGACATCACCGACAGCCGTCAGGTGGAAAATGTGCTGCGCGAACGGGCGGCGGCGCTGGAGGAATCGGACCGGATCAAGTCCGCCTTCGTCGCGAATATGAGCTACGAATTGCGCACGCCGCTGACGTCTATTCAGGGCTTTGCGGAGATGCTGCAATCGGGCCTCGCCGGTGAGTTGGCCCCGCAGGCAGTCGACTATCTGGCGGCCATCCTCGATTCCACCGCGCGTTTGGGCACGCTGATCGACAATGTGCTCGACCTGACGCAGAGCGATGCAGGCGCGCTGCCGATTGAGCGTAAGCGGATTGATCTGGCGGCCCTGCTGCGGGAGGCGGCTGCCACCCGCGCTGCGAGCGCGCAGGAAAAGGCGATTGATCTTGTGGTGGAGGTTGATGCGTCGGTCGGGTCGATCAAGGGGGATCGCAAACGGATTTTGCAGGCGGTGGACCAGCTGCTGCTGAACGCCATCAGCTATACCGAAACCGGCGGGCGTGTGCTGCTGCACGGCAGCGGGACGACCGAACTGGCGACGCTTGTTGTTTCAGACAATGGCCCCGGCATGGATGATGCGGAACAGGCCCGCGCGCTGGACCGGTTCAGCCGCGTCGGGGCCGCCATTGGCCGCGAGGGCGATGGCTCGCTCGGCATCGGTCTGCCGCTTGCGCGCCAATTTGTCGAAGGCCATGGCGGCACGCTCACCCTTTTGTCGCAAGTGGGTGAAGGCACGGTCGTCACCATCGAAGTGCCACGCGGGTGACGGCCTACGCGCTCGACTTAGCCGACGCCGCCGCGACCGATGCGGCCGGACGTGCGCTAGCGCCCCTGCTTCAGCCGGGCGATGTCATCGCTCTTTCGGGCGATCTGGGGGCGGGGAAGACGAGCCTTGCCCGCGGGCTGCTTGCTGCCCTTGGGCTCACCGAGGAAGCGCCCAGCCCTAGCTATGCCATTGTCATTCCTTATGATCCGCCAACGGTGCGCCTGCCGGTCTGGCATGTTGATCTCTACCGTTTGGATGATCCCGAAGAGGCCATGGAATTGGGGCTGGATGATGCGTTGCTGGACGGGGTGCTCCTGATCGAATGGCCGGAACGGCTCGGCTGGTTGTGGCCAGATACGCTGCGCCTCCACATCAACTTGCCGGAGGATGGGCCGCGCCGCTTGACAGCGACGGTGCCGCCGTCTTGGAAGGAGCGATGGCCATTTCCATGACACCACCGGCTGGCGCCGGGGACTTTCTGGCACACGCAGGCTGGGGCGGGGCGCAGGTCCTGCCGCTGGCGGGCGATGCCTCCTTCCGCCGCTATTTCCGCGTTGTCGATGGCGCGCGCCAAGCCGTGCTGATGGACGCGCCGCCGCCGCATGAGGACCCGAGGCCGTTTATCCATGTGGCCGAGTATTTGACCGGCATTGGCCTTTCGGCACCCGCCATCCTTGCGCGCGATCTGGATCAGGGGCTGCTGCTGATCGAGGATTTTGGCTCGGTCCGGATGCGCGAGACGGTGGATGCGGACATCAGTCTGGAGCCTTCCGTTTATGCGGGCGTTGTCGATGTCCTTATCGAACTGCACCGCCATGCGCCGCCACCGGGACTGAAGACGCACGGGCTGGACCAATGGCTGGAGGAAGTCTGCCTCTTCCCCGATTGGTATTGCCCCGCTGTCGGGCTGGATGTGGACCGGGATGCCTTCCTCGCGGCTTGGCGCGAAGTGTTGGCCCCGGTCGGCGCACAGGGCCAGAGCGTCACCGAGCTGCGCGATTATCACGCCGAGAACATCATGCTGCTGGGGAATCGCGCAGGGGTTGACCGCTTTGGCTTGCTGGATTTTCAGGACGCGTTGGTCGGCCATCCCGCTTATGATCTCGTCTCCATGCTGGAGGATGCGCGGCGCGATGTGACACCGGCGGTCGAGGCCGAACAACTCGCGCGGTACATGGTCGAGACCGGGCAGGGCGCGGACTTTGAAGCCGCCTATTGGGCGCTCGGCGCACAACGCAATACGCGCATCTTGGGGGTCTTCGTCCGCCTGTGGAAGCGCGACGGCAAGCCGCATTATACCGAATTCCAGCCGCGCATGTGGGGCCTTGTCGAACGCAATCTGGCGCGGCCGGAACTGGCCCCGGTGCGGGCTTGGTTCGACGCTTATGTGCCGCTTGAGAAGCGCGGCGCCTATTGGGAGAATTTCAGGCCGTGAGTGTTGCCCGCAAGCCCTTATCGGTCCAGCCGCAAGACGGTGCTGATCCGCCCCGCACAGCGATGGTGATGGCCGCTGGCCTGGGCAAGCGGATGCGTCCGCTCACCGCCACCCGGCCCAAGCCGCTGGTTGAGGTCGCGGGTCGCACACTGCTCGACCATTGCATTGATCGGCTGAAAGAAGGCGGCGTCGCAAAGGCGGTCGTCAACGTCCATTATCTGGCGGACGCGGTTGAGGCGCATATGCGCACGCGGGTGTCGGGCATTGATATTGCCGTGTCGGACGAGCGCCCGCAACTGATGGAAACCGGCGGTGGCCTGATGCAGGCCAAGGACCTCATCGACGCTGATCCGTTCCTGTGCGTCAACAGCGACAATCTGTGGGTCGATGGTCCCGTCAATGCGTTGCGGCTCCTCGCCGGACGGTGGAACGCAGAGGAGATGGATGCGCTCCTGCTGCTCGTGCCGCTGGCCCGCGCCAACAATCACTATGGCAAGGGCGATTTCCACATGGATGCCTGGGGGCGGCTCTCGCGCCGCAAGGTGAGCCGGGTTGCGCCCTTCGTCTTCACCGGCATCCAGATGCTGTCCAAATCGGTGTTGACCGACGCGCCCGAAGGTCCGTTTTCGACGAACCTGTTCTGGAACCGTGCCATCGAAGCGGGCCGCTGCTTCGGCGTTGTCCATCAGGGCATGTGGTTTGATGTGGGGACACCGCAAGCCATTCCAGTGACGGAGGCGATGCTCGCCGATGGCTGACCGCCGCGCGCCTGCTGTCTACACCATCCCGCCCCACCGGGCCTTTGCCGATGCGCTCGTCACGGGTCTGCTTTCGCTTCACGGCGCTGACCGGATGGCGCTTGCGCGGGGCATCATCCTCGTGCCGAACAACCGTGCGGGTCAGGCGATCAGCGATGCTTTCGTGCGGCGGGCTGAAGGCGGGCTGCTCATGCCGCGGCTCGTGCCCATCGGCGATCCAGAACTCGATGACCGCACCGGCCCCGCGCTGGACCCGCTCGCCGAAGAGCCGCTGCCGCCCGCCATTGATCCGCTGCGCCGTCAGCTCATCTTCGCGCGCCTGTTGCAGGACCAGCGCGCGATGGATGCGGCAGAGGCGATGCGCCTGGCGGGAGAGTTGGGCCGGGTGCAGGATCAGTTGCTGGTCGAGGAGAAGTCGCTCCACGATCTGACCGAGCTCAAGCTGGAAGATGGCCTATCAGAACATTGGGACACCGCGCTCGACCTTTTGAAGCTCGTCCTCAGCCAATGGCCGGACGAACTGGCAAAGCGCGGCGTCATTGATCTCGCGGACCGGCGCAACCGGCTGCTCCACCGTGTTGAGGAACGATGGGGGCGCGAGCCGCCACCCGGCTTTGTGGTGGCCGCAGGTGTCAGCACGGGCGCCCCTGCTGTCGCAAAGCTGCTGCGCCGTGTCGCGCGTCTCTCCAATGGCAAGGTCGTGTTGGCCGGGCTCGACCAGTATATGCCCGAAGCGGAGTGGGATGCTGTTGCCGGCAGCGAGGATGTGACGCCCATTGAGACGCACCCGCAATTCCATCTGGCGCAGATGCTGGAGCGGATGGGCGTTGCCCGTGCCGAGGTGAAGCTGTGGCGCTATGGCAGTGATGCGGACGCACCGCCCGCCCGATCGCGTGCGATCTCTAATGCGCTGGCACCTGCGCGCTTCACCGATAAATGGGTTGATCTGCCCGCCGCCGACCGTCGCCTGTCCGGCGTGAAGGCCATTGAGGTGCCGACCCCGGCGGACGAGGCGCAGGCCATTGCGCTCGCCATTCGGGAGGCGCTGGACCGCCCCGGCACAGTGGCGCTGATGACGCCCGACCGGGCACTGGCCCGTCGTGTCTCGGCGCATCTCAAACGCTGGAAGATCAACGCGGATGATTCTGCAGGTGTGCCGCTGTCGACCACGCCGCCGGGCATGCTGCTGCTGACACTGGCGACGGCGGCGGCGGACGACTTTGCGCCCGTGCCGTTGCTGGCTCTGCTCAAGCATCCATTGGTGACCGGTGGGATGGAACGGCTCGACTGGCTGGATGGTGCGCGGCGGCTGGACCGGGCCTTGCGCGGCCCGCGCCCCGGCAAGGGGCTCCACGGCATCACCGCGCTGCTTGAAACGCCGGACAAATATGAAGGCGATGTTCGCAACGCGGCCCTCCCCTGGTGGCGGAATGTGGTACCGTTGCTGGAACCCGTGCAGGCCGTGTTCCGCGCCAACCCGACCTTCCCGACCCTGCTCGAAACGCTGCGCACCGCCCTCCAGACGCTGGGCGGCGATGCCATCTGGTCGGGCGAGGCGGGACGCGCGCTCGCTGATCTCTTTGCCGATCTTCAGGCGCATGCAGGCGATGGCCCCACGGCGGTCGACCCGGCGACTTTGCCGCGCCTGCTGCGCCAGTTGTGCGACGCGACCACCAGCCGCCCGGCGCGCGGCGGGCATCCCCGCGTCTTCATCTGGGGTCTGCTCGAAGCCAAGCTGCAATCGGCGGAAACGATGATTCTGGGCGGGCTGAACGAAGGCATCTGGCCCGCTTTGCCATCGCCTGACCCTTGGCTGGCGCCTGGCGTGCGCCGGTCACTCGGCCTGCCCAGTTTGGAGCGCCGGATCGGCCTGTCCGCGCATGATCTAGCCGGCGCCTTGGGCGCACCCAATGTCCTGCTGACCCGCGCGCAGCGGGACACGAGCGGGCCGACCAACGCCTCGCGCTTCTGGCTGCGGCTGGAGACGATGGCAGGCCATCTGGCTGAGCCTGACCTGCGCGTCGACCTCCTTGCCCGCGCGCTTGATGGGCATGAAGGGCAACCCGACCGCGCCAAGCGTCCGGCGGTTGAAGTGCCGCTCGCTGCCCGCCCACGCAAGATTTCGGTGACCGATGTCGATCGCCTCGCGGCGGACCCTTATTCCTTCTACGCCAAGGCAATCCTGAAGCTGAAATCGCTCGACATGGTCGATGAAGAGCCGGGGCCATCTTGGAAGGGCTCCGTCATCCACAAGGTGCTGGAGGATTGGGCGAAAGAGGATGGCTATGCTGCGGGCGCGCTTGTCGAGCGGATGCGCCATGCCCTGGATGGGGAGGCTGTCAACGCTGTGACCCGCACGCTCTGGTTGCCGAGGCTGGTGGCGACCGCGCAGTGGATTGAGGACCGTGTCGAGAAGAACAGGGCCGAGGGGCGGACACCTTTCGCCGCTGAAGTTGATGGCCGCGTGGAGATTGACGGCGTGACCGTGACCGGCCGTGTCGACCGGATTGACCGGACCCCCGGCGGGGTTGCGATCATCGATTATAAGACCGGCAAGGCGCCGAGTGGGAAGCAGGTCAAAGCCGGGCTTGCTGTGCAATTGGGGCTTTTGGGCCACATGGCAGAGCAGGGGCGTTTCAAAGATATCGATGCGCTGCCCGCCGAAGCCTTTGAATATTGGACCTTCCAGAAGGACAAGGATGATTTCGGCAAGTTGGAAGCCCCGGCGGGGGACGGTGCCAACAAAATTGCCGCCGAGGCGTTCGTCGAGACGATTGTTGAGGCGTTCAAAAAGCACGCCGCCCGCTGGCTGACCGGCGAGGAACCCTTTGAGGCCAAGCTCCATCCGGATCTGGCCTATGGCGAATTTGACCAGTTGATGCGCCTCGAAGAATGGCAGGGGCGCAACTGATGCCAAAGCCAAAGGACTTTAAATTCCTCCCGCGATTGCTGGGCAGTCAGGCCAGCGCCTCGCGTCCTGATGGACAGGTCTGGCTCTCGGCATCTGCCGGAGCGGGCAAGACGCAGGTGTTGACGGCGCGGGTGCTGCGCCTGCTGCTCAATGATGCGAACCCGGAATCGATCCTGTGCCTGACCTTTACCAAAGCAGGCGCCGCCGAAATGGCGGATCGCATTCATGAACGCTTGGGCGCTTGGGTGACCTTGCCTGAGGCGGACCTGACGAAAGAACTCTTCGCGCTGGGTGAGCCGCATATGGACAACCGGCAGGCCGATGCCCGCCAGCTGTTCGCCAAGGTGCTCGACGCGCGCGGCGGCGGCCTGCGCATTCAGACCATCCACAGCTTTGCCCAGACCGTGCTCGCGGCGTTCCCGGCAGAGGCTGGACTGACCGTCGGCTTCCGCCCTGTTGAGGGGCGTGAGGAGATGCAGCTGAAGCGGCAGGCGCTCAGCACTTTGGTGGCAACGGCAGAGAAAGAGCATCGGCAGGGCACGATTGACCGCCTTCAGTTGCTCGCCCGCCAGATCGGCGAAGACGCGACCCGCAAACTGCTCGACCGCTGCGCACAGGCGCCGGAGGCAATGGAGGACCTGGGGAGTGGTGACTTCTTGTCGATGGCGCGCCGACTTTTGTCAGGTGGCATTGATGACATTCAGGGCTGGCTTGAGGCGGCTTGTTCTGATGACATTTGCGATACGATCCAGCTGACATTTGTCCGGGATTCCAATGCGGCTTGGATGACCAAGGCGGGTACGCCAAGGGCCGATGGTGTAAAGTCGAGTGGCATCATTACCGACTGGTTGAAGGCAGGTGCGCTCGGGCGTGTCGAAACGCTGGCAACCCTCCGCTTGGCTTGGCGAACCAGCACAGGCGGTTACCGTGCGGCTATGCCAGACGACGCCGGATACCGCCCTGCCGTCGAGGCGCTCGATGCTTGGCTCCTCAAACTTCTCGATATGAAACAGGCCTTGAAGGTCGCCCCGGCCATCGCCGCCGCTCTTGAACTCGGTCAAGAATATGCCCGCGTCTATGGCGATGCAAAACGCGCGGCCGGCGTCGTTGATTTCAACGACATGATCCGTGCCACGCTCAAGCTGCTCAAGACGGACGGCATTGGAGACTGGATCCGCTTCAAGCTCGACCAGTCGATTGATCACATCCTTGTCGATGAGGCGCAGGACACCAATTCGGACCAATGGGACATCGTTAAAGCCTTGTCCGAGGAGTTCTTCGCAGGCGAAGGCGCCAAGTCTGACAAGGTGCGGACCGTTTTTGCGGTGGGGGATTTCAAGCAGGCGATTTTCAGTTTTCAGGGCACAAACCCTGAAGAATTTGGCAAGGCGGGCACGCATTTCAGCAAGGCGGTTGAAGCCATCGGGCAGGCGCTTGAAACGCCCGCTATCGACCAATCCTTCCGCTCCAGCCAGCCGATCCTAGATGTTGTCGACAAGGTGATGGCCGAGGTGGGCGAGACGGCGCTGGGCTTGCCTGAGCCTCTGCGGGCGCACCTTGCCCATGAAAAGGCGTGTGATCATTCCGGCTTTGTCCAGCTTATGCCGCCCTTTACGGCGACGCCGGACGATCCCGAAGCCGAAGAGAGCGATAGCGGGGATGAGGAAGGCTGGATGGCGCCTGCCGAACTCAGATGGGCCTCCGCGCTGGCCAAGCAGGTCAAGCATTGGACCAGCGGCGGGATCTTCCTCGACAAGGAAGGCCGCAACGCCGAACCGGGCGATGTGATGATCCTGCTGCGCAGCCGCAGTGAGTTGGCGCGGCTCATCGTCTCGCGGCTCTATGAGGAAAAGGTGCCTGTCGCGGGCGTCGACCGGCTGCGGTTGGATGCGCCAATTGCCGTGCAGGATCTGATGGCGTGTATCCGCTTCGTCCTCCAGCCGGAGGATGATCTGTCGCTGGCGGCGCTGCTCGTGTCTCCGCTGATCGGATGGTCGCAGGAAGAGCTGTTCACCCGCGCGCATGGCCGCAGGGTTGGTCTGTGGCAGCATCTGCGCGCCACGCAGCCGGAGGACGCGTTGTTTGTGTTGCGCGAACTGCTCGCGATGGCGGACCGCACGACGCCTTATGATTTTCTGGAAGCTATTCTCTCCGGCCCCATCGCCGGGCGCGGCAAGATGCTCGCCCGGCTGGGCGAAGAAGCGCGCGACCCGATTGAGGAGCTGTTGAACGCGACGCTCCAGTTTGAAGGCACCAATACGCCGTCGCTCCAACTGTTCCTCGATTGGTTCAACAGAGGGGAAGTCGACATTAAGCGCGACGCCTCCAAGCGCGAGAATGCGGTGCGGGTGATGACCGTGCATGGGTCCAAGGGGCTGCAGGCACCCATCGTTGTGCTGGCCGATGCGACCGCCGACCCGTCCAAGAAGCCCAAATCGGGGCTCGATTGGGTGGCGGAGGACCGGGTGGCCCCGTTGCCCGTGTTCCGACCGAAAAAGGATGAGCTGTTTGGTTCACTTGCGTCCTCCGCCAAGGCGCAGGACGAGCGCGAGGATCAGGAGCATTGGCGGCTGCTCTACGTTGCGATGACGCGGGCAGAAGAGCATCTGTACATAGGTGGCGCGCTGAAGCCGAGCCAGGAGGCAAAGGGTGTCAGCGAAGGCAGTTGGCACCATAAGGTCGCCGCCGGGATGCTCCGGCTGGAGGAAACGGCGCACGGTGAAGACGGCACGCTGACGCTCTACCGCAAGGGCAAGCGCAGATCAGGTGGCGATAAGGATAGGGAGGCCGAACGCTGGGCAGACCCCATCCCCGATTGGGCAAAGCGCCCAGCACCCGAAGAAGCCCGCCCGCCGCGCCCGCTGGCGCCGTCTGCGTTGGGCGTTGAGGATGCCGCGTCCAGCCCGCCGCCAGACCCCGCCCTGCGCGCCGCTGCTGAACGGGGCCGCATTCTCCATGCCTTGTTTGAACGGCTCCCCGCCGTCCGGCCGGAGGATCGCGTGGCCGCAGCGCGCCGCTGGCTTTCGGCGCAACAGGTGGACGATGCAGAAGGGCTGATCACGTCCGCGCTGGCGGTGATCGAGCACCCCGATCTCGCGCCTGTCTTTGCGCAGGATGCCCTTGCCGAAGCGCCGCTGGCCGGTGTGGTGGAGGGGCAGGTGATCGCAGGCACCGTGGACCGGCTGATCGTCACGGACGCGCAGGTGACGGTTGTGGACTACAAAACGGGTCGGCGCGTGCCTGCCACAGAAGATGCCGTGCCGAGCTATCACAAGGCGCAAATGGCGGCCTATGCAGCGGTGCTGGAAGGCATCTTCCCCGGACGGTCGGTGCAGGCGGCGTTGCTTTACACCTCTGGGCCAAAGCTCATCACCCTGTCGGCTGAGACGCTGGTGGCGTGGAGGCCGGGCCGTATCGCCCCATAGATTTTCTTCGCGCCCGCGCCGTTGAGATTGACAGGCGCGCTGCCTAGATTAGGTCTCGAACAAAGGAGTTAATTTCCATGGCCACCAAGTCCATCACCGATGCCAGCTTTGCCGACGACGTCCTCAACGCGGACGGCCCCGTCCTTGTCGATTTCTGGGCGGAATGGTGCGGCCCGTGCAAGATGATCGGCCCGAGCCTTGAGGAAATCTCTGACGAGCTCGCCGGCAAGGTCACGATCGCCAAGATCAACATCGACGAAAACCCCGACGCACCCGGCAAATATGGCGTGCGCGGCATCCCGACGATGATCCTCTTCAAGGACGGCGCGCCTGCTGCGACCAAGGTCGGCGCGGCACCAAAGTCTGCGCTGAAGGGCTGGATTGAATCGGAAATCTAAGCGGGTTTAACGGACACGCGAACAAAAGGGCGGGGCTGCGGCTCCGCCCTTTTTCGTTTTCGTCATGCCCCAACGGCGGTGCATGGGTTCGCGCAGAGACGCAGAGAACGCAGAGGGGGCGTGCCCACCCCCCGCGCTCAGGCTGAGCTTGTCGAAGCCCCTCCGCGTCTCCGCGCCTCCGCGTGAACACTAAGCTTTCTCGGTTCACGCGAAGGCCGCCAAGGGAAGAAGACCGCGAAGGGCACTCCCTACTTCGAGCATCCCCCACCCCGTCATGCTGAACTTGGTTCAGCATCCATGAACACTGCGGTTTACGGTTCACGCGGAGGCGCGGAGATCTAGATCCTCCCCCATCGGGGGAGGGGGACCGTCGAAGACGGTGGAGGGGGAGCGGGGTCGGGCACAAAGCTGACGCGTATGGCGTGCCCCCGGCGCCCCCTCCGTCAGCCCTGCGGGCTGCCACCTCCCCCGAAAGGGGAGGATTGCACCCTATGCGCCCTCTGCGTCTCTGCGCGAGACCATTTTTTGCTGTCCTACAGCCCCCAAAATGTGCCAGCATCCTCCCATGCCCGCGACCGACCGCCGCCGCTGCCTGCCCCAAATTACCCCTTTTCCTACAAACCCCAGTTTTCAGGGCGTCGACGCCCTCAACTTCCTCCACTTCCGCGCCTTTGGCGGGCAAAAAAAGAGGCCGGGTGTTGCCACCCGACCCCAATTTCCTGCGTGTGGTTTAAACCACTTAGTAGCGATAATGATCCGGCTTGAACGGGCCTTCGCCGCCCACGCCGATATAAGCAGCCTGCTTCGGCGTCAGCTTGGTCAGCTTTACGCCCAGCTTTTCGAGGTGGAGGGCTGCCACCTTTTCATCGAGGTGCTTGGGCAGAACATAGACTTTGTTTTCATACTGGCCGGGGTTGGTGAACAGTTCGATCTGCGCCAGCACCTGGTTGGTGAAGGAGGAGGACATCACGAACGACGGGTGGCCGGTCGCGCAGCCCAAGTTCACCAGACGGCCCTTGGCGAGGATGAGGATCTGCTTACCATCGGGGAACTCAACAAGGTCCGTGCCCGGCTTGATTTCATCCCACTTATAATTGGAGAGCGCCGAAATTTGGATTTCGCTGTCAAAGTGGCCGATGTTGCAGACAATCGACATTGGGCGCATTGCCATCATGTGGTCTGCGGTGATGACGTCTTCATTGCCGGTTGCCGTCACGAAGATGTCGGCGCGGGTCACCGCTTCTTCCATCGTCACGACTTCATAGCCTTCCATCGCGGCCTGCAGTGCGCAGATGGGATCAACTTCGGTGACCATGACGCGGGCGCCGCCCTGACGCAGCGAGGCGGCAGACCCCTTGCCGACGTCGCCGAAGCCGGCCACGCAGGCAACCTTGCCGGCGAGCATGACGTCGGTGGCGCGGCGGATGGCGTCGACCAGCGATTCCTTGCAGCCATAAAGGTTGTCGAACTTCGACTTGGTGACGCTGTCATTCACGTTGATGGCAGGGAAAGGCAGCTTGCCGTCCTTGGCGATCTGATAAAGGCGGTGGACGCCCGTGGTCGTTTCTTCCGACACGCCCTTAATGTGCGCGACCGACATGGTGAGGTAGCCCGGCTTGTCCTTGATATAGGCCTTGAGCGCGCGCTGGAATTCAACTTCTTCCTCATTGCCCGGCTCACCCAGCGTGTCCCCGGCTTCGAGGCGGGCGCCCCAGAGCGCGAACATCGTGGCGTCACCGCCATCGTCGAGGATCATGTTGGCCGTCTGGCCATCACCCCAATCGAAGATGCGGCCGACATAGTCCCAATAATCGGCAAGGCTTTCACCCTTGATGGCGAAAACAGGGATGCCGGCAGCGGCGATGGCAGCAGCAGCGTGATCCTGCGTGGAATAGATGTTGCACGTGGCCCAGCGGACTTCGGCGCCAAGATCAACGAGTGTTTCGATAAGCACCGCGGTCTGGATCGTCATGTGCAGCGAACCGGTGATGCGCGCGCCCTTGAGCGGCTTCGACGCGCCATATTCGGCACGCAGCGCCATGAGGCCCGGCATTTCGGTTTCAGCGATCGCGATTTCCTTGCGACCGAAATCGGCAAGGCTCAGGTCAGCAACGACATAGTCATGGGCCACGGGGAATCTCCGGCAATGATTGGAATTCGCCCGCCCCTAGCCGCAGAAAGCGTGAAAGGCAATCGGAATATAAAGATTTCTTTATATCACATTGAAAGTCGGACCGGCAAAAGGGCACAGTCGCAAACAGCGCGCGACCGGATGATCGCGCGCCATCGCTTTGCCGGACCTCCAGACGTTTAGCATGCCGCCGCCAATGTGGCAGTGCACTGCCGCCCGATGGGGGGATGAATATCCGCCGCATCGGCCAGTCGTTCAAGTTGCACAGCGCTGCGGCTGCCTGCGACCGCAGCGCTGGTGATGTCGCTTAGATCGCCACAGTTGAGATCAGCGATGCCGGCCCCATAGCGGTTGGCAATGGAGGTCACGAAGCCATCATAGGCATTGAGGCCGCGACCTGCGCCGAGTTCGGATGTGAATTGTGTCCTGAGAGTGTCGTTGACCTGCATCAGCACGGGGCGCCCTTCACGCACAAACTGATTATAGCGCGCCAGAAAATCGCGCCCGCCATTCCGACACCGCAGTGCCGAGACCATCAACATCGTTTCAAATTCGCGGATCTTGGCCGCAGCCACCGCTTCCTTGCTCCAGCAGCCCGCCTGCGCAGGCGTCGCGAGGAGCGCGGCCACGACCGCCACCCCCCAAAAACGTGCTCTTTCCACCTTCATCTTGCCGTTCCCTTCGCACCAATGACGACGGGAAGGTCCCATAACCGTGCTGTGGGGCTGTTAAGGAAACTGGTTAACAAAGCGGCTTTGCGATGAACGGATTGCCTGTATCCGTAGCGGATTAAGTACAGAAAATGGCGACATTTTCCGCAAAGCGGTGTGACGCTGAACGGTGGTCCTAGCGGTTTCTTAACCATCCCACCCTAAGGCGGTCTGGACCGGGCGGAAGGTGCCCGACAGCATATTGGGGGTATCCAGATGTCAACCGCAACAGCCACGCCCATGGGACCACTTGAACGACTGTTCGCCCGCGCCAATCCGCGCATTCTGGACCGAACCGAACAGGTGCTCATTACCGTGCTGTTTGTCTGGCTTGGGCGTGGTGTTGAAGTTGGCGTGACGAAGCACTGATTGTTTTCTCCCGTACGAGGTCAGCCCCGAAATCGAGGAAACCAGAGATTGCGGCTGAAAATGCGGTGGTCCGGCGCAGGCACGCCACCGCGGTCCGATCAGTTATTCAACGACACGTGCCGCGGATCGTTCCCTGCGACACCTCAACTCTAACGTAGATTAGGAATGGGTCCCGTCTTGTCGTGCGCGCCGAACAATACGGGGCGTCGCCCGATGCGCCCTTAGAACTTCAACCGCGCAGAGAGACGCGCGTTGCGCGGGGCGCCGGGGGTGATGTTGTTGTTGTTATGGGCGTCGGCAAAGTAGGTTGCGTTCAGCAGGTTTTCGACATTGAACTGAACCTGAAAACTCTCCGTGACATTGAAGAACAAGGCCGCATCGACGCGGGTATAGCCGGGAAGTCGTGTCGTGGCCGCGGTCGTCCGGATGGCAGCGAACTGGGCCGACTGCCGAATGATGCCCATGCCAACCCCAATTTGGGACGTGACATCAACACGGTTCCAAACGGCAAACTGGTGCTTGGGCACTTGCGACAGGCGGACAAATTCATTGCCCCGCAGCTTTGCGTCTTGGAAGGTGTAGCCCCCGCTGATCTGCCAATGACGGGCGATCCGTCCGGTCACGCCGAACTCCAAACCTTTGGTCCGTGTTTCGCCAATGTTGATCGTCGTCGTTGGGTCGGCAGGATTGGGTGTTGTCGCGTTGGTGCGATCAAGCTGGAACAGCGCCAGCGTTGTCGACAGTCCGGGGCGGACATCCCATTTTGCGCCCAGTTCAACATTGGTGAACTTTTCCGGCGCGAGATTTTCCTGAACTGCTGACAGGGCCAGAAACTGATCCCCCGAGCGCGGCAGGAAGGACTGGCTGTAGCTTCCGTAGATCGACACATTTTCCTGTGGCTTCAGGATAAGGCCGAGGCGCGGGCTGATCTTCTCATCCACGCGGGCAAATGGCCGGTCGGGGTTGGGGGCAAAGTCGGTGCCCTCAATATCGAACCGGTCAAAGCGCAAGCCGACGACGATGTCGACATGTTGGCCGATGCTGATCTGGTTCTGCGCATAGGCGGAAAAGAACGTGACGTCCGAGGTGCTGTCGCGGGTCACGGTCGGGAAGGTCGCTGTTGGATAGACGATGGCACTCAGGTTGAGCGCAGAAAAAGACAGCACAGCATTTCGGCGTTGGTTGGCGGAGTGTTGCTGGCCATATTCCAGCCCGAGCAGCACCTTATTCTCAACGCCGCCCACCGCCACGTCCCAAACCAAGTTGCTTTGCGCGATGAGGTTTTCGCGTTTGGTAGGGTCGCTATATCCGGACAGCGCGACTGTTCCCGCAAGCGCCGTTGCCGGGCCATTGGCAAAAACGTTGGAGTAGAATTTGTCGTAATGGCCATAGAGCAGGGTTGTTGACCATTTCAGCTTGTCGGTCAGGTCCCCATCGAGGCGGGCCTTGAGCAGATGCGCTTCCAGCCCGGTGAGATTGACCTCGGCCACGCCGAAGAAGGTATCGCGGTTGCCGGGCAGTGGTCCGGGCGTGCAGGGCTGCGTGCAGGCCAGCGACGGAATGCCGCGGTCTGTCACGCGATCATCCTTCACATACTCATAGGACAGGCCTGCCTGCCATCCGTCGCCAAGCTCTGCTGCGAGATAGGGGTTGAAGGCATACCGCTCCCCGCCAAAAGCATCGCGGTGATTGTCCAAATTTTCGTAAAAGGCGTTCACCCGCAGCGCGGCAGTGCCGGATATTGGGGTGTTCACATCAGCAGCCACATCCCAATTGCCAAAGCTGTTGACGCTGCTTGTGACGCCCACATATTGCTGTTCAGCGCTGGGTGCCTTTTGCACGCGGTTGATGATACCGCCCCCGCCGCCGCGTCCGAAGATCAGCGCGTAAGGGCCTTTCAGCACCTCAACCCGTTCAATGTTGTAGAGGTTGCGGAAGTATTGAACGTCATCGCGCACGCCATCGACGAAGAAATCTGCCGTGGAATTCTGGCCGCGAATGGTGATCTGGTCCCGATTGCCTTCGCCCTGCCCGACGGTCGTGCCCGGCACATAACGCAGGACATCCGCCATGCTGTGCTGGGCCTGATCATCAAGCTGCTGACGCGTCACCACCGAAATCGTCTGCGGCACATCAATGAGCGGCGTATCCGTCTTGGTTGCCGTCACAGAGTTGGTCGCGACATAACCTTCGGAATAGCCCGTCACGATGATCGTGGGGGCGTCGAGGTCTTCTGCTTCCGCTGCAAAAACAGGCAGTGGCGCAGCGGCCAATGCAGTGGTGAGGAGCAGAAGGTATTTCATGGGTGTCCCTGAGCGATTCCTTGGTGTCGCCGAGGTCGATATCGATATTGCAAACTATTCGCAATAGCAGATTGTAAGCATGCGATTTGGCAAACCTCATGCAACCCAGCGCTTGCGATTCTTCCGCAAGGCACTAGATTTAGGTTATGATCACCTCACACCCCCCATTCTCCGGCATAGACGCCCCCGCGATCTCCCACGCGCGCTTTGGTATTGGCGATATCGTTCGCCACCGGGTCTTCCCGTTCCGCGGCGTTGTGTTCGATGTCGACCCTGTCTTTGCGAATAGCGACGAATGGTATGATTCCATTCCGGAAGACATCCGTCCGGCAAAGAACCAGCCCTTCTACCACTTGCTCGCTGAGAATGGTGAATCCAGCTACGTGGCCTATGTCAGCCAGCAGAACCTTCTGCCCGATGAAGACGAAGGTCCTGTAGACCACCCGGAGTTGCGGCAGCTCTTCGGTGAGTTCAAGGACGGACGCTATCCATTGAAGCGGGAATTGCGTCACTAAGACCAAGCCCGACTGCGGATATAGGAGCCGTAGCGCTATCAGCGCTGCGCTGTTCGATCAGTTTGCCCAATAGACATAGTCCTGATCCTTCTTCCACGACGCGTTGAGCGGCACGTCGATACGGATCGCGCCCTCCAGTAGGCCCGGCCATAGCGGCTTGGGCAATCCGGCATTTTGCGTTTCAATCAGTTTGCGCAGGGCGACCACGCGGGCCGGGTCCTTAGCCGCCAGATTGACTTGCTCGGTCGGATCAGTGGCAAGGTTGAACAACCATGCCTTGTCCGGCCGTGCTGAGATCTGCAATTTCCAGTCGCCTGCACGCACGACGCGGTAATCGCCGGAGCGCCAGAACGTCACATCACGCTTTGGACCGGCCGCGAGCAGGTTGAAACTGTCCATCTTGCGATCCGTCGGGACCTCAGCGCCGGTGGCCGCTGCGATAGTCGCAAACATATCGAGGTGCTGGGCAACATCGCTGCGCACCGTGCCCGGCGCGATCTGGCCCGGCCAGCGCATCATCATTGGCACATGGATGCCACCTTCAAAGAACGTGCCCTTCCAGCCGCGATAAGGCTTATTGAGGTCGGGGATGCCGGTGTACCAAGCCCCACCATTGTCGCTGGTGAAGATGACCAGTGTGTTGTCATCGAGCCCGCTGCTCTTTAGCTTTTGCAGGACATCACCGATGCGGCGGTCAAGCTGGCGGATCATCGCGCCATAGACGCGCTGGGTGTGATCCTTGATTTGCGGCAGGGCATCATAATCCGATTTAAGCGCCTGCAATGGCGTGTGCGGGGCATTATAGGCCAGATACATGAAGAAGGGCCGGTTCTTATTGGCCTCAATCGCCGCCAGCGCTTTGTCGGTGAAATAGTCGGTCAGGTGCCCCTTCGGGCGAAAACGCTGCCCATTCCCCCAGTAAACAGCATGCGGCAAATTGGCCCATAAGAAGCGGTCAATGGGGTCCCAAGGCAGCTTGGCGTTCACGACCTGAGGGTCGTCCTCTGCCATGAACAAATCCCCGCCTGAACGCATCCCAAGGCTTTCATCAAAGCCCTGCGACGTCGGCCGCAAGGGTTCTGCTTCGCCCAGATGCCATTTGCCGATGTGGATCGTGTGATAGCCCTGGGGCTTCAGAATTTCCGGCAACATGATCTGGTCGTGCGGCACGCCCATATCGGCATAGGCCGGCAGATCGTGGTTCAGTTCTTCATGGTAGATCGGCGGATAGGGTGACGAGCTGTCACTATGGGCGAGGCTGGAGACAAAGGCAGCGGGGACAGCGGTAAATTCAAAGCCGAACCGCGTCGGATAGCGTCCGGTCATCAAGGCGGCGCGCGAGGGCGAACAGGTCGCATTGGCAGCATAGCCGTTGGAAAAGCTGACGCCCTGTTTGGCAATGGAATCGATATTAGGCGTCGGCACCGCGCCACCCGCCACACCGCCCCCGTAAAGCGAAATGTCGTTCATTCCCAAATCATCGGCCACGATCAGGATGACATTGGGCGGACGCTTGCCTGTGGGTGGTGATGCTGGACCCTGCGCCCATATGACCGGATGGTTATCGGCAATCGGCTCACGCAACTGAGCGATCTTGCCCGGAATGTAGATCCAGTATTTCTGAAGGGCGAGATAGCCTGCGCCAAGGAGCAAGGCCAAGGCCGCGATCCATTTGAGTTTACGCATCTCTAATGTCTCCTCAGTCTTGACACGACCTATCAATATTCCGCCCGGCCGCGAACATAATCATCCAGCCACTCGCCATCACGACCGCTGCAAAACCGATAATGCCATTGGCCAACCCCCAAAGTCCTGCGGCAGCACCATAATGATGCACCGCAAACAAAAGCGATCCGCCGAGGAGGAAGGCGGGGGCGTGGCGCGCGGCATCTGCACCGACATTCATGAACGTGGCGCAAGCGATGCTGGCCATGCTGTGCATGAACTGGACTTGGGCACCAAAGCGCACGACCGTAGAAACATCCTCAGGCAGATACGCAGAAAGCATAAGCGCGACGGCGGAGGCGAGCGCATTGATCGTGGCAAGCCGCATCCATAGACGCCGGTTCCAGCGCGTTTCTTTTCGTGCTGTTGACGCCGCCGTCATGCCCCACACGTCAGCAGGGCAATATGCGCCAGTGCGGCCAACAGCGCCAGCAGCAGCGCCACCGTCACCCGGGGGCTGACATAGAAAGACACGACCCGCTGGGTTGGGAAGGAAAAGGTCGCCAGCGTGCCAAGCAGCTTGTCCGGATGCCCCTCCATAAAGGCGGGGTCCATCACCAGCTTCATCATGTCGCGGCGGCTCCGGTACCGCATCAGGCCGAAGATCGTCCAGCCGGGATCAGCCTCAGTATTCCAGGCATCAACATAGCCGCCCACCTTTCGGCCGACCATGCCCGGATGGCCCCCATTGCGGAAGAGCACGGGCATGAAGCGCTTGGAATAGCGTTTGAGCAACTCAAAGCCTTGGACCCTCTGTCCGGTCTTCGGGTCCTCAACCTGCTCCATCTGCGCCTTGACCAGATTGAGCATGACGAACTCACGACCGTCATCGGCTTCCAAGAAAGCCCGCAGGACATCTGGGCTGTTGCCGGTGCCTTCAAAACGGCCCGCCATTTGCGAGAGGAACGCCTCAATCTCGGCAGGTTTCAGCGGGCCAGACCAACTATCATACCAGAGCCGAAAGACAGCATAAGCCAGCAGGGCCGCGCCCCAGATGATCCAGACCGACATGCCGTCAGTTGCTTTCTTGCTTGGTGGCCTCGGCATCGCGACGTGCCTTTGCCGCGGCCTGACAGGCGGGGGAGGTTTTCTGGATATTCTCGATGAGGCAGGCGCGCACCTTGTCGCGATCAAAGGTCGCCATCTCAGCGGCGCACAAGTTGCGGATGTCCGGCATGCAGGCTTCGCGGACATTGTCCTGCGCGGCCAACGGAGCCGCTGTGAGCACCATGGCTGCTGCCGCCCAGATATTCATCGCCTTCGACATGACATTCTCTCCCCACAGGACACACAATATTATTGGCATTTAGTATGCCAAAATATATTTGCAATTGCCATTGTCACTTGCGCCAATAGCTGTTTGCCGCAAAACACTGCCTTATGACCGACGTAACCAGCAAATTGGCATCCCCAACAAACGCGCCATTGGCCGATGGCCGGCGCGAGCGGAGCCGGTCAAGCCGCAGCAAGATTATTGCTGCGATGCTGGATTTGGTTGGCAATGGCGATGTCGCGCCCAGCGCTGCGCGGGTTGCAGAAGTCGCCGGCGTCGGCCTGCGCTCCGTGTTTCGCCACTTTGATGATATGGATGAACTCTATCGGGAAATGGGCGACGTGATCGAGGCACGGGTGATGCCCATCATCCTCCAAGCCCCCTCTGGCGCGACCTGGAAAGAAAAGCTGTTCGATATTGCGAACAGGCGCGCGCAGGTCTTTGAAACGATCCTGCCCTACCGGATTTCAGCCAACCTTAAACGCTTTCAATCGCCGTATCTGATGCAGGATTATCGCCGGATGCTGCGCCTCGAAGGCGAAACGATAGAGGCGCATTTGCCCCCGGCCGTAAAGGGCGATGTGGCCGCTGCCCGCGGACTTAATGTCATCCTGAGTTTCCAGACTTGGCGACTGCTACGCCATGATCAGGAGCTTCCCGTTGATGATGCCAAGGCCGTCGTGCGGCGTTTGTTGACCGATGCCATGGCTGGCATGCCGGACAGGTGATGCAACGGATCGCCTGCATTTTCGGTCTAACGCTGCTGCTTACTGCCTGCGGAGACGCCTCCGTCGCGCCCGTTGGCAAAGCCTGCACGGGGCTATCGGACGACAAAATGATTTGGGTGCCCGGCGGCAGATTCGTGATGGGTGATGATCCGCATTACCCGGAAGAAGGACCGCCACGCACCGTTGCGGTCAAAGGATTTTGGATCGACGCGCATGAGGTCACCAACGCCCAGTTTGCCGCCTTTGTGAAGGCGACCGGGTACAAGACCATGTCCGAACGCGATCCGCCAAAGTTGGCAGGCGCGCAGCCCGACCTGCTGAAGCCGGGTTCGGCTGTCTTCAACACCCCCTCGCAAGAGGATCCAAGCTGGTGGCGCTGGGTGCCGGGTGCGCAGTGGCGGCATCCTTCAGGCGCGCCGGAGAGCATCGTCGGACGCGACCGCGAACCCGTTGTGCAGATCGCCTGGCAGGATGCAGAGGCCTATGCGCGGTGGGCGGGCAAGCAATTGCCCAGCGAAGAGCAGTGGGAATATGCGGCACGCGCCGGAGCAGCAGTGCTGCCGGAGCCGCTTGACGCAAAGGGTCAGCCACAGGCGAATTATTATCAGGGCGTCTTTCCGGTCAAAAACCTGAATACGGACGGTTATATCGGCCGCGCACCGGTGGGCTGTTTCAAGCCCAATGCTTTTGGCCTTTACGATATGATCGGCAACGTCTGGGAATGGACCAGCGCCCGCGGATCCCGCGCCGACGCGAGCGAACCCGTCAACGTCATCAAAGGCGGCTCTTACCTCTGCGCCGCCAACTATTGCGCGCGGTATCGCCCCGCCGCGCGTCAGTTTCAGGAACGTGGACTGGGCACAGACCATATCGGGTTTCGGCTGGTGGACGGGACGAAGGCAGGGCCAGCTTCTTGACCTGACTTGAATCATATGACACGCATAGTGCCAATATTGTAAATTGTGGAGAGACCGAGTGAAGATCCTGCGCACACCCGATGCTGCCTTTGCAGCGATCCACGATTTTCCCTTCGCGCCTCAGTATTTGGAAATCACCGATCCCGATGACGGCACGCCAATGCGTGTTCATTATGTCGATGAAGGGCCGCGCGACGCCCCAATTGTGCTGATGATGCATGGGGAACCCAGCTGGTGCTACCTCTACCGCCACATGATCGGCCCCGTCGTCGCGGCGGGCTATCGCGTCATCGCGCCTGATCTGATCGGCTTTGGAAGATCGGACAAGCCGACCAAGAAAACCGACTATAGCTATGCCCGCCACGTCGGCTGGATGCGCCAATGGGTAGAGGCGCTTGACCTCAACAGAATGACGCTCGTCTGTCAGGATTGGGGATCGCTCATCGGCCTGCGCCTTGTGGCGGACATGCCGGATCGCTTTTCTGGCGTCGTGCTGTCCAATGGCGGCTTGCCGGAAGGCGGCCCTGCCCCGCGCGCCTTTGCCATTTGGCGCGCCTTTGCGACATGGAGCCCCATTTTCCGGATTGGCAATATCGTCAACATGGGCGTCAAACGCGCGCTCAGCGCCGCCGAGATCGCAGCCTATGACGCGCCCTTCCCGGACAGCAGCTATAAGGCCGGCGCACGCATCTTCCCCAGCTTCGTTCCCTTTGAGAACAACATTGCCGTTCCTGACCAGAAGCGCGCTTGGAAGGTGTTTGACCAATGGGACAAGCCGTTCCTGTGCTGCTTCAGCGACGGCGATCCGGTGACACGCGGCGGCGAACGCCGGTTCATTGGCCGCGTTCCCGGCACAGCGGGCCAGCCCCACCGGACATTGAAAGGTGGGCACTTCGTTCAGGAAGATGACCCGCAAGGCTTTGTGCAGGCCATTTTGGAGGTAGCAGTAAAATGAACGTCACCAATCAACTCCACCCCAGCGCAGAACAGGCCAAGGCCTTTTTCAGCGGGGAAGACGACGGCCCGATGTGCATGGTCAACCTCCTCAAGTTCAGGGACAAGGCCAGCTATGCCGACGGCTCCGAGCCCGAACTTTCAGGCCGTGACGCCTATCTGCGTTATGGCGCGGGGGTCCAGGCTTGTGTCGCGGCGGTCGGCGGCAAGGCGCGGTTTTCGGGCATGGTCACAGATCTGATGCTGGGTGAGGTGGACGAGCTTTGGGATATGGTCGCCATTGTCGAATATCCCTCCCGCGCAGCCATGCTCCAGATGGTCCAGTCGCCGGAATATCAGGCGATCACCAAGCACCGCGATGCAGGCCTTGCCGGTCAGCTCAACATCCGCACAAAGGCCAATGGGTCATGACGCGGTAAATCGGCGAAGCGCCCCACTCGACCAAAGCGCGGCCCAGATCAGCAGCGGCTGCGCGAGCATGCGTGGGCCGTGATAGGCCCAGCCAAGACCGTGATCAGGCCGCGCCATATCCATGAGCAGGTGATTGATGTTCGCGGGCCACACGCACAGCGCGTAAGCGGCGAGCGCCCAGCCTGCCGCCAAGCGCAATCGGGGCCACCACGGCTGCACCAAGCTGAGCGCGCCGGCCATCTCGGCAATCCCCGTCAATGTGATCACGAGAGGGGCTGCCAACACCCAGCCCGGCGTAATTTTGAGGAACGGGCCTGGCTCAAGCAGGTGAAGGATCCCTGCAGCGAAATAAAGACAAGCGAGAAGAAGGCGAGCAACCATTTTCTTATGCATGCGGTGAGCCCCTGAAACCCCGGTTTGGTCAACCTGATCTGCGCAGTCGAGAAATGCGGCGCCCCTTCCATCTGCGCCTGCCCACCAACTTTCAAGCCATATGATTTGTCTCCCCAAATCACGACCGGGCAAACCGTTTTGGCCATTGGCATATTTGGACATGCGCAATGGGAGAGAGGAAGTGGCGGTGGGCGCAGTCGTATTGCTACTGGTCTCCAACTGGCAAAGCTTTCTCAATTTTCGGCAGTGTCCATCCAAGGGCAAATTTCCTCTGACAATGGCCGTCCACGTCACACCAACTGCCTGTGTGAAGCGCCATGTCATGGAACGGCCTTTGATCTGACGCGATGGTTTCACAGGCACGAAACGCCCGCGTCATGGAGCTTCACTAGAGGCTCTCCCTCTATTCAACGGGGAGTTAAACATATGCGTTCTTTTAGCTTTTTCCGGTCTTCCGCCGCGCGTGCCGTGCTTGCAACGGTCCTCGCGTCTGCTGTGGCCGCGCCTGCGCTGGCTGCGGAAGCGGATGCCGCGGATGACGCGGGATCGGGTCTTGAGGAGATTGTCGTAACGGCTCAAAAGCGCAGCGAGAACCTTCAAGATACGCCGATTGCAATTTCAGTCATCTCCGGCGAGGCTCTGAAAGAGCGTGCCGGAGTATCACTGCTCGATCTTGGCGATGGGGCCATTCCCTCGCTCAAGGTTGCTCCCTTCTTTTCGCGGCCGGGTGCGTTGATCGTCAACGTTCGTGGTGTCGGCGTGTTGTCGGACTCAAACCAACCGGCGCGCGACCAGGGCGTTGGCGTCTACATTGATGGCATCTATCTCGGCCGCGCTCAGGGCCTTGGCACAGCCCTTTTTGATGTTGAGAATATTGAGGTTCTTAAAGGCCCGCAGGGCACTCTTTTTGGTCGCAATACGATGGGTGGTGCGGTGAGCATCGTGACCAAAAAGCCAAGCGGCGAGTTTAAGCTCAATACCACCGTAGGCGTTGGCAATTACGGGTCCCATAGAGCCGAAGTCCATCTGGACTTGCCTGAATATCAAAACATCAGCATCAAAATTGATGGAGTATTGGCAAAACGCGATCCTTTTGTGCGAAATCCGCTGTCGGGATCGATTGGCTATAACTCATTTGACAAAAATGGCGTTGCCGTTTCGGCTCTGTGGAAGCCATCGTCAAATTTCAGCGCACTCGCGACTTACGATACGTCGTATGACGCCACGAGCACGCTTTATATGCAGCTGATTGAAGCCCCCAAGGGCCTGCCCGCCTCGGCTTCGGGCGCAGCGGCAATTCTGCCCAACCGCCTTGCGGCGATTGCAAAGGTTCAGCCCGACCGCGTCGATGTTGCCGCTTATGGCACGCCACAACAGCCCAGCATCGGCAAGACTTGGGGCACGCGGCTTGGTCTCGAATGGGAAGTCGCTCCCCAGATCACGCTCAAGTCGATCTCCTCTTATCGTGATATGAGCCAGGGCCAGTTTGATAATGGTAATGCCGTGCCGAGCACGTCATTAGCACCGACCGCGGCTAACCCTACAGCGAGCTTTTTGCTGCCATCGCCGTTCCAATTTGGTCGCTATAGCTTAGCGCAGTTCAAGCAGGATCAGCAAAGTCAGGAAGTGCAGCTGATTGGTACTATTGACCGTGTGAAGTTCGTTGCCGGTGGACTTTTTTACCGCGAGCATGTTGAAGACAGTGCTCAGGCGCCAAACACCCTTCAGATGACCGACGAGGCAGGCAGCGCTTTCGTTGTTCGTTCGATCGACATTACCAACGGTGCGGCGGGGCAACCTGCCGTTATCCAGCGCGCCAGCCGCGTGACCACCAAGAGCGTCGGCGTGTTTGGTCAGGCGACTTGGACCCCGCCCGTCGGCGGCGATATGATCCACCTGACGGCTGGCTTGCGTTGGACGCGCGACCAAAAGAATGGCGAGTTGTTCACGATCAACGGTCTTGCGCCGACGATCCCAGTCAACGGCGTCAACGTCACCGGGCCAATCGCACTGGACGCAAGCTGGTCGCGGCTCGATCCCATGGTCAATCTCTCCGTTGACCTAACAGATGGCATTATGGCCTATGGGAAGTGGAGCACCGGCTACCGGTCTGGCGGTGCAAGCTCACGCTCCTTGTCTTACCGTAAGTTCAATCCGGAATCGGTTTCGATGTTTGAGATCGGTGCGAAGACAGAATTCTGGGACCGCAAGGCGCGCCTTAATGTCGCCGGCTATTATGGGGATTATAAAGACATTCAGCTCGACTTCTCGGGGCTGTATGAAGATATCGTCAACGGCGTCCGTGTCGCTACGACGCGGACGACCACCGATGTCGTCAACGCGCCCGGAACTGGGAAGCTAAAGGGGCTCGAGGCTGAGCTGACCCTTGCGCCTGCTCAGGGGCTCACACTTTTCGGGAGTTTTGCCTGGAACAGCGTGAAGATACCGGACACTGTTAACCCGTTCCCGCAGACCGGTGGGGTGCTCATCACACGGCCGATCCCGATCTACCAGGTGTACACCCCCAAATATTCCGCCAGCGGTGCAATAGACTATGCGGTGCCGTTGAATGACCTCACGGCCAAATTCCATCTCGACGTTAACTATGACGCGGGTTATTATATCAATTACACTGACGTGGAATTTGATCCCGTATCACGTGCGGTCCGTTATACTCAGCCCAAGGGCGACAAGGCGTTCATTGTCAACGCGCGCGTCTCACTCGCCGATATCAAACTCGGCTCAGACGACAAGCAAATGACGCTCTCGATATGGTCACGTAACTTGCTGAACGAACAACATGTTTTCTACAAGTCGGCGTCAGCGCGGGCAGGGGTTAGCGGCTTCTTCAACGATCCGCGCACCTTTGGTTTCGATATCAACATCAAAATGTAATTGAGTAATCGGGGTTCCGTTCCAAAAGGCACGGAACCCCGAATTTTTTAGACTTAGTTTAGGGGACACGTCATGGCACGCTCAATCGGGACTAAGCTATCGCTTCTCGCATTGCTCATGCCCGCGGCTGCCTTTGCATCGCCGCCGTCTGGGGCCGTGGTCGAGCGCAGTACCCCGACTGAGTTGACCGTGCGTTGGACGTCGGCAGACCCCGTTGATGTGTTGATCAGCGACAAGTCGGACGTGGCACCGGCAAGTGCCACATTGGTTTCCGCGCGGGACCGTGACGGCGAGCACATGATCGCTAACGCGACAGCGGCGCGCCAATATTTCCTGTTGCAGAACACGCGGACCGGAGAAACGACCGAAGTCGCAGAACGATTGCTGCCGCTTGAAGGCGGTTCAAATTTTCGTGATTTGGGCGGCTATCCGGCAGCAGATGGCAAGCATATCCGTTGGGGCAAAATGTTCCGCTCAGGCGGTCAAGCCATGCTAACGGCGACAGACCTTGATCGCGTCCGCCAGCTCAAACTGTCGAACCTTGTTGATTTGCGTTCCGATGAGGAACGGCTGCTCGCGCCAACCAAGATTGACGGCGTTGCCTATACCGCCATCGGGTATTCGATGGCGAAGCTGAGCCTTGGCGGCGGCATGGAGGCCACCTATCGCGGTTTTCCATACATGATGGCGCCCCAACTCCGCCAGATTTTTGCCAAGCTGCTTCGGGGCGAACAGCCCTTGGCTTACAACTGTTCCGCAGGGCAGGACCGGACAGGCTTTGTCTCGGCGATGATCTTGTCTGCCCTTGGCACCCCGCGGGAAACAATTTTCGCAGATTACCATCTGACAACCGCCCTGCGCAAACCAGAGAATGAAATGCCACGGATCGACCCTGCGTTGGCTGCGACCAACCCTGTCGCGGCTATGTTTGCAAGCTACCAGAAAGAGCCGCACCCCAAGCCCACGCCTTTGTTCACCGCTGACGGGACATCGTTCCTGTCCTACTCGATGGCTGAGATCGACCAAAAATGGGGATCGATTGATCAGTATCTTGAAACTGAAATCGGCCTGACCAAAGCGGATATCGCGCGCTTGCGGTTGCTCTACACTGAATAAGCCGAACCTTTGGCGACAGAGTTGGACAAGGGGTGACGCAGCAATTTTTGCCCGGATGCCAAAGCCTCACAATATCATGCGCATAATGCATTTGGCGGACCGCAATTTCTGGGTCACAAACTGCTGATACCGAAGTCTTAAGACATTCCTTCAATTGGCAGATTTTTGATGCAGGCTGAATTTGACGTCGCTGTGGTTGGACGCGGCATTGTGGGATTGGCACACGCACTTGCGGCAGCCCGGGCGGGCAAAAGTGTGGTGGTGATCGACCGCAATGCGCGCGCGACGGGGGCTACAATCCGCAATTTTGGATTTGTGACTGTCACCGGCCAAGAGCGGCACACGATGTGGCCCGCAGCGCGCCGCGCCCGCGATATTTGGGCCGCGGTTGCGCCACGGGCCGGCATTGCGGTGGAACAAACAGGAATGCTGCTGCCCGTCCGACGCGCCGCTTCCGTGGACGTTCTGGAAGCATTTTTGGCAACCGAGATGGGCGAAGACTGCGCCTTGCTGACGGACGCGCAACTGCGCGCGCAAGAGCCGAACGTCCCCTTCAGCCCCTCCCTTGCCGCGCTTGCAAGCCCACATGAATTGCGCATCGAATCTCGCATAGCGGTGCCGCTTCTCGCTGCTTGGCTGCAAGATGAAATGGGCGTCACATTTGCTGACCCAACCACCGTTTTGCACTGCGAGACCGGCCGCGTTGAGACGTCACTGGGAGTAATTCGGGCCGAAACGATCTTCGTCTGTCCGGGGGATGATCTGAACGGTCTGTTTCCGGATGTTATGACGCAATTTGCAGTGACCCGCTGCAAGCTTCAAATGTTGCGGCTCGCTTATCCAGGATGGAGATGCTCACGACCGGTGATGAGCGATTTGGGGCTGGCCCGATATGAAGGCTATGCGGCGCTCCCGGAAGCGGACCCACTAAAGGCGCAATTAAAGATCGAACAGTCCCGTCAGCTCGACGCTGGCGTTCACCTGATCGTCGTGCAATCTGCAGACGGGTCTTTGGTCGTCGGTGACAGCCATGACTATGGCGATGCCCCTGATCCGTTCCAGCATCAGGATATCGACCAGCTGATCATCGATGAGTTTGAAGCGGTCTGCGGGCCGGCAACCGCGCCAGTTGAACGTTGGATTGGGACGTACGCATCGTCACCGCTGCAGAATTGGTTCCACCACGAAGTTTGCCCCAGCGTTCACATGGCCGTTGCCACCTGTGGCGCTGGTATGTCGACGGCGTTCGGCGTGGCCGAAGGTGCCGTGAGCGCCGCGCTCAACACGAAATTGAAGGAAATTGCATGATGTCGGGGATTGTTGCTGTCCTTTTCGATTGGGCCGGAACCATGATTGATTTTGGGTCCCGCGCGCCCGTCATTGCAATGGAAGATGTACTGACCAAGGCAAACGTCCCCGTCGATGTAGCGACGATCCGACGCTATATGGGAATGGCCAAGCGGGAACATGTGCTGGCAATCCTTTCGGAACCGACCGTTGCGCAACGTTGGCGGGATGCGTGGGGCACCGACTGGACCGATGGCGATATTGATCGGCTGATGGTCGCGCTTGAACCGGCGATGCAGGCAAGCGCGGTGGCGTGCAGTGACATGATCCCGGGGGCTGTCGATGTCTTTCAGACATTGCTGGCGCGGGGCATCAAAGTCGGGTCAACGACCGGCTATACGCAAACAATGATGGTGCCGATCCTGAAAGCGGCGGCGAAGCAGGGATATGATCCCGAGGTCACGATCTGCGCCGGGATGACGCCGCAAGGTCGTCCTGCGCCGCTCATGCTTTGGCGTGCCATGGCTGAATTGGGCGCTTGGCCCGCGCGGTCGTGCGTTGCAGTGGACGACGCACCGGTTGGCATTTCAGCTGGGGTCCATGCCGGGCTTTGGACTGTTGGCATTGCGGGCTCTGGCAATGGGGTCGGGCTGTGTGCGGCAGATTTTCATGCGCTTGATGAGGCTGAGAAGCAGCGGTCGATGGCGTCTGTGGTTGCCGAATTTGCGGCAGCCGGCGTTGATTTCATCATAGACACCATCGCTGATTTGCCGCGCGCCTTGGCGATGGTGGAGGAAGATTTAGCCAAAGGCGCAGGTCCGGGCGGTCAACAGCCACGGGTTCTGATCCAAGGCGCATGGGCCAGCATTGCGTGACGGAAACACATAGCCTTAGTCCCAACCCGCAGACAGGCTGGCTGGGTGGTTTTCGGTCCTGGTTAGACAGCCACCCGATGGCGCTTTCCATTTATGGCGGGCTGATGGCCTTTGGCACGTATTTTTCCATGTATGCGTATCGCAAACCCTTTGCCGCAGCGGCTTTTGCCGATGTGAGTACGGCGCCGCACATTTTTGGGCTGGTCTTGGATTACAAGGTGGCTTTGGTGATGGCGCAGGTCTTTGGCTATGCCCTGTCTAAGTTCATCGGCATCAAAGTTGTCTCCGAATTGCCTGCCCGATTTCGGGTGTTTGCCATTCTTGTCCTGATCGCGCTGGCGGAGCTGGCGCTGGTTGGCTTTGCCTTTGTTCCCGCGCCTTGGAACATTGTGATGTTGTTTCTCAATGGCCTCCCACTCGGGATGATCTGGGGACTTGTCTTCGGGTTTCTGGAAGGTAGGCGGACAACCGAAGTGCTTGGCTCCATTCTCTGCGCGAGCTTTATTGTGTCCTCAGGGATCGTCAAATCGGTCGGGAAGGGGCTGCTGCTTTCAGGGCAGGCCAATGATTTTACGATGCCGATGATGACAGGCGCGCTGTTCGCCCCCTTGTTGCTTATCTGTCTTTTGGGGCTGGCCTCCCTGCCCCCGCCCAATGCCGGGGATATCGCAGCGCGCATGCGGCGCGCACCCATGGACAGCAAGGCCAGACGCGCCTTGTTTGCCCGCTACGCACCGGGGCTTGTGGCCCTGATCATTCTATATGTCCTTCTCACTGCGCTGCGCGATTTCCGCGACAATTTCTCGGCAGAGATCTGGGCCGATGCAGGGCTTGGTGACAAAGCAGAGCTCTTCACTTTGTCTGAACTGCCGGTCGGGCTTATTGTTCTCTTGGCGATGGCGTTACTCACGCTGTTTCGGAACAACCGTTGGGCGATCGTCGCCAACATCGCGTTGATTGGTTTTGGGCTTCTGCTGACGGGGCTTTCATCGCTCGCTTTTGCGCTGCATTGGCTAGACCCCGTCAGTTGGATGATCCTGCTCGGTGGGGGGCTCTATTTGGCTTATACGCCCTATAACGGGGCGCTGTTTGATCGATTGGTAGCGGCAACAGGTCAGGTAGGGACAGCCGGATTCTTCATCTATATCGCGGACAGTTGGGGCTATCTCGGCACCGTCTTGCTGCTGGTCTTGAAGAATTTTTCAGGCCTGTCGCTTCCGTGGACACAGTTTCTGGTCGGCACGTCTGTTGTGAGTTCGGGCTTGGGCCTTGTTCTGCTCGTCTATGCCGGGCGCTACTTTTTGCGTAAAATGGGAGAGTGATGTTGGTTTTGCGCGAATGGGATCAGCACGGGATCGTCGCTGCACCTTTGGGTGGTTCTCCCGTGAGGCTGTCGGTTCAAGACGTTCTCGACTGTGCACCGGCCCAAGTTGATGCGCAGAGCGGACAGCGACTTGCTGCCATGGCCTCGGCGTCTGCAGAACCTAAGTTGGTCCATGCCGCGCAGACCAAGACTGATTTGCATTTGAGCTTTGATACGGGCGAGACCCTTGTCCTGACGCCCGAAGATTTGGCCCCTTATCTGCAGCCGTCCGCACCCCGCACGAGCATGCAGGGCTGGCGAACGATGCCCGTCCAGGCGTTCAGTTATGCGGCCTATCAATCTGATGATGCCTGCCTGTTACGTTGCTTGCAGCACGTGGCCTGTTTTGGCTGGGCCTTATTGACCGGCGCGTCTGATCAACCCGGATTGGTCGAAGAGGCCATCGGTCGTTTTGGGTTTCTGCGTGAAACAAATTACGGGCGGATCTTTGAAGTGCGCAGCACAGCGGCGGCCAACAATCTGGCGTTTACACGCCTTGGGCTTGAGCCGCACACGGACAACCCCTATCGCGACCCCGTCCCCGGCCTTCAACTGCTGCATTGTTTGAACAACAGTGTGGACGGCGGGGAAACCCGGTTGATCGACGGCTTTGGCGCCGCGCAGATATTGCGCGTGATCGCACCAGATGATTTTGAAGTTCTGGCATCCACACCCGTTCGCTTTGGATGGCGCGATGCGGGGAACAGCTTTGAGGCCTCAAAGCCCGTCATTGAACTGGCTTTAGACGGCTCCATCAAATGCATCCGATATAATAACCGGTCATTTCGTTCGATAGACGCCCCCGTTGAACAGCGTCGCGCCTGGCGAAAGGCCATTTTGGCCTTGGCCGACATCCTCGACGCGCCGGGCAGCGGCATAGAGCTTAAACTGGGCTCCGGCGATCTTCTGATCTTCGACAATAGCCGGATCCTCCATGGCCGGCGCAGCTTTGTGGACAGCCCAATCCGCGTGCGGCATCTGCAAGGCGCCTATGCGGATCGCGACGGGCTCTATTCAAAAATATCTGTCTTGGCGGCGCAAGAGATTGACCGTCGGATGGATCGGCTGGATGCGCTGTTTTCATCGGCCGCAATGGCCCTCAACTATGGAGAAAACCTAAGCATTCGGGACCACCAGCTGCAAGCCGCGGAATTGGCGTTGGAACAGGGTCATGAGGCCAACATCATTGCGGCTTGCCTGCTCCATGACATTGGCTGGGCCATGCCCGAAGATGCGCGGGGGCATGAACATAGCGGCGCTGATTTTCTGGCTGAAATTTTTGGACCGTCCGTTGCCAACCCGGTGCGGCTTCACGTGATGGCGAAACGTTTTCTTGTGACTGAAGACCCGGAGTATAGAGTCTGCCTATCGCAGGCGTCGCTTGACACGTTGGCGACGCAGGGCGGCCCTCTTACGCCTGATGAAGCCCTGCAATTTTCAAAAGCCCCGGGCTTTGATGCCGCAATCCTTGTTCGCCGCATCGACGATGAGGCGAAGATGGTCGACAAACCCACAGCCAATTACTCCGCATATACGGGGATGTTGAAAGGGTTGATTGGAAAGGCAATCAGCATGGAAGGGATTGCCGACGCCCATTAAGGTCGCAATGTTTGACCATGCGACGGTGCCCATCCGGCCAAGTCCTTAATCTAGCGGTTATCCGAGCCGATTGGGCGTTGGATCCCCTCTTTCAGCGATCAATTTCTGGCGCGCCTCACCGACACATTGTCCATAAATACGCGCCACATCATTTTTGGAGAGCGCTGTTCGCTTGGCAACCAAATCAAGCAGGTCATCTTCGCCTCGCAGGGCAATCTCACCCACTAACACCGCTTCATCGACACCAAGCTTTTGCGCGAAAAGCCGCGTCGCACGGACACGCAGCCGAAACTCGAAGTCCATGAGCCGCCCGGACTCGAACTCCTCCTTCTTCTGCATCGCCTTGCCCAAGTCCCAGACCATATGTCTGTTATAGAACGATGCGGTAGGGCCAGTCTAACTGCAACTTGTCTCCAACAGACAGAGCTATTGCAGGATCTGCGTGAACTCAGGCAGCGAGCGACAGCCACTCGGCCAGTGCGGCTGAGCTGGCGTTCCTGATTGACCCGAAGGGCGGCGGAGCCAACTGGTTGTGAAGCGGGGCATGCCCTTGTGCTAATGGTCAGTCGCCAAAATCGCTCGCCAGTGCGTTTGCTTTGGCCGAACTCCTTTGAGGAGCCCGTATCGCCATCGGGGTCATGCACGTGCCAGGCTCTTCATCAGCGCGAGGTAGAGATCCGAAGCTAATTGTACGGTGAACTGATGAGCTTGCTCGCGTGCGGCCCGAGCGTCAAACTGCATGTTAGCAACGTCAGCCATCGCGGCGGCCAGCGCGGCGGCATCACCAACTGGCACCAGCACGCCGAAACGCCCGCCACCCAACATTTCATCCATCGAGACGCTGCAGCGCGTCGAAATGATGGGCAGGCCAGCGGCAAGCGCTTCAACGACCACCGCAGGCACGCCTTCATAATCGGACGACAGGACCAGCGCATCGGCGGCAGCAAACTCTGCATCAAGCGGATTGAGATGGCCGGGCAGGTGCACCTTGCCCTGAAGGCTGAGCCGCCTGAGCTGCGCTTCAAGCTTCGGACGTTCGCCGCCTTCGCCGACGATGGTCAGCCGGTCGTCCGGCCCAGCCATGCGGGCGAACGCCTCCAGCAGCAGGCCGAAGTTCTTTTGCGCGGCAAGGCGGCCGATTGCGAGAAAGCGTTTGCCCGGCCCGCGCGGCACGGCAGAGGCGAGTGCGGCGGCCCGGGCTGCAGACAGGCGCTGGATATCGGCCTCTTCGAGCGAAGGATCGTTGATGATGGCAATGTGGTCTGCGCGCGCGCGCATCAGCTGGGCAATTTCGGCGTGCATCGGCGGGGCCATCCCGATAATGCGGTTCAGCATCCGGCCCTGGATGCGCAGCCAAGCATGGTAGAGCGCGCGGATGGGCTTAGGAAGATCCATGCGTACCAGATCGTTGCTCATCTTGGCCGCGATTGGCGGACAGGCTTTGCCCAGCAGCAGCCGCATCATCACCGCCACAATCGTATAGGAATTGCCCGCGCAGAACAGCACATCGGGCTGGATGCGGCGGATCGCTCCGGGCAGGTGCAGGATCATCCAAAGTGTTTCCCAGCGCGCGGACGGCACAGCCTTCCTGCCAAGCACCTCAGGCTCCAGCCCCGGCCATTCGCGGCGCATCGCCCCGGCTGTGCGCCCCATCACCAGCCGGGCGTCGGCACCCGATGCGAGCCAGGCATGGTGGAGCCGCAGCGCCACGCGCTCGACCCCACCCGGCTCGAAGCTGTGAAGGAAAGTGAGCACGCGCAAAGGCGGCTGCGCTGAGGCGCGTGTTTCCAGCGCTTCCGGAATGCAGACATCGGCGATCAGATGCCCGTCGTGTAAGCCACCATTATCCCGGTGCCTGGCGATGCCGCTTTCCGCAGATATGCGAGCTCCGGTTAGAAAGAAGATGTTCATCCTGTGTGGATGCCAAACGATCTAGCGGCACGCAAGTTGGTATGATTGAACGAGGGTCGCAGTTTAATGCTGATCCTTTTATCTCGCCTATATGGGGCCTGTCAGTCTAATGTGAACTTGTCTCCGGCAAACGTAATGAGGAAGGTGGCAGGGCAGCGGGTAGGCTTAGCGCGGTGCGATCGCTCGCTCAGCTGGTGCGTTTGCCCAGGTAAGACCCCCGAACTCAATCAAGTACGTCAAAGACCCTTTGACATGTAAAACGATGCTTGACATGAGGCTTCATGGATATCGAAAGCATCTCCCGCAAAGGGCTGCGGCGGTTTTTTGAAACTGGTAACGCGAAGGGCCTGGTGGGAGATGCCGAACGTATCCGTAAAATGTTGGCATTCATCAACGCCTCAGGCAGCTTCGACGAACTGGATGTGCCGCCCAATTATGGGCTGCATGAACTGGTTGGCGACAAGTTCGGGCGCTGGGCAATGACTGTGACAAAGAACTGGCGCCTGACCTTCATCAAGATCGATGAAGCGACAATCGCTGACCTGGATATGGAGGACTATTACTGATGGCTATGACCATGCACCCCTCGCTGGCGGTTCATCCCGGTGACTGGCTGAAGAGCGAGGTCGTCGATCCCCATGGCGTGAGCATCAACCGCCTCGCCGCGAGCTTCCATGTGACCCGTCAGACGCTCAGCAACCTCTTTAATGGCCACACCGCTCTTTCTGCAGAAATGGCAATCCGGTTTGAGAAGGCATTTGGCATTAATGCTGATACTCTGATGCGTATGCAGACGACGTACGATCTGGCTCAGGCCCGTGCCTATGCGGACGACATCATTGTTGATCAGTTCTAGGATCCGTTTTTCAATATATAAAATGCTCGTGTTTCTTTAAGAATTAATTCTTGATATCTAATTTTTATATCATTACGTTTTTGTTTTTCTTTATTTAGATAAGCTATTCTCATTTACAAAAATCTACTTGCATCTAATATTTCTTTTCTTCCCGCCGTTTCTGCGGCTGATACTTTCGCTTGCACTGCCGCTGCTGCGGCATCTGATACTTTTATTGCTTGAACTAACGCTGCCTTTGCCGCTTCTAGTGATGTATTCGCTCTACTCTGCGCCTGACCTAAAAGCATTCTTGCTTCTAATACTTGTGCTGATCCTTTATTTACTTGTTGTTCTGCTTCCAATAGCAATCTCTTTCCTTCTGCTTCTATTGCTGTTATTCTCGCTTGTTGATCTTGCACTTCTTGTTCTGATGCTGGCAAGCGCCCTTGAGGTTGGGAAAAGGCTACGAGGGACAATGCAACGAGGGCGAGTGATAGCTGCTTAAACATGGTGACTAACTCCATTTCTGGCTCATCATATGTTATTAAAGTTAAACACGTTTCATATCCTGACCACCGGTATTGGGGCCATTTCGATGCATTAAAGTCGTTGTAATGGTGCGGACCATCCGGGTAGTTGCCCCCCCTTCAAGCAGTCGGGCGTAACGATCCAGTCCCGCAAGATTTCAAGGAGAGGCAGTTAGAATTGCGCTGCCCTGACGGGGTAAGGACGGCACGTTGACTTGCATGGTGCCGACAAGCGGGAACCACTCAAAAGTCATGACGACGAGGAGGAAGATATCAGGCTAAGGGTTATAGTAACGAAAGGGGGCTTCAGATTTACTCATCCACCGGATTTATCGCCGCCCCAGCACACAGGCATTTTCACTCTAACATTGCCTTCTCACAGCATAAGTGCGCGGTGCCTGTCAGGGGGACGCGCAGACCTCGACCGACCAAGCGGGCGAGGTCTGCGCGTCCCAGCTTATTTGACGCCGCGAATGACCACCCGACGGTTCTTCGCGCGGTCGTCTTCATTCTCGTTCGAAGCAACCGGTGCCTTATCCGAGTAGGAAATGACCGACATACGGTTCAGCGCAACGCCCTGTTGGTTGAGGAACAATCGAACAGATTCAGCGCGGGCCAGACCGATGGCGATTTTCTTGGGTTCATTGCCACGGTTGTCCGTATGGCCCTGGATCTCCAAATAAACGTCCTGGTTGTCTGAGGTGAGTTTTGCCGCAAGTTCCGTCAGACTGGCTTGGGCAGCGGCAGAGAGTTCAGAACGACCGGCGCCAAAAGAGGCCACAGCATCGCTCAGAGTTGTTGTGAATTGAAACTTACCTTCGGCAAGCGTGTAAGCAGCGTTCGCGCGATCAAGGGCGGCGGCGGCGGAGGCTTGCGCCGCATTGTCAACCTTGGTCAGGGCCGCAGCGTGCTGCATGTCGAGAGTGCTAATCGACCGTTTGACATATTCATGGCTGGCACAACCCGAAAGCAGGGTCATGGTTGCAACAAGCGCAAAGGTAGAACGAAACATAGACATCACCTCGTTTGATTATGGATAGGATGAATAGCTCCGGCCTCAAAGAGGGGCCGCTTGGAGCCAGTTGTGGGGCTCATTTTTCAAGTTCCTGAAGGCGGTCAAACACAACAGACAGGCCCTTAAAAGACACAGGGAGCTCGATCTTGTTGGCCATTGCATCCTGCCACCGAGCTGTCACCGCAGTGTCGGTCGCCACGGCACGCAAGCGTGATACCGCCGCAGGCGTGTTTAGGGGAATGTCCGCAAAGCAGCCTTGCGGAATGCAGATGCCGAAGGGCAGAGCGATGGGGTCCGTAGAGCCGATCGTTAACGTGGCAGGCGAACCAAGCGTCACGGATACCGGAACTCTTAGCGATAGACGCAAAGGCTGCCCTTTGCCTGGATGTCCTACGGCGAGCACAGCGACCGCCTGGCCTTGTGGGTTTTTAAGGCTGTGAAGGCCCTCGCATCGCTGTGTTGGGCCAGTGCCGACACAGACGACCATCCAATTACCAAAAGTGGCCGTGGTCACCTCAGGTGTAGCTGCCTCTGATGAAGTTGCCGAGGGCACGTCCTTAGCATTGGCGGTAGAGGTTGCTGTGATTAGAGCCCCAGCAACCAGCAACAAGGGAAGAAGAGAGGTCGTCGGCAATCGCGCCCTCATCACCAAGTCCACCTGAGGCCCGCTGTCGCGTTCTCGCTCTTGATGTTGGCGCCCAGATCGGCATTGTAACGGACCCAAAGGATCGCGCCACCGCGCATCCGAAGGCTCACGCCGCCGCCCAATAATGCTGCGTCACTGTCTCGTCTGACGCTCAGGTTCTGCATCTGCGCGCTCAATGCTTCAATGAAGGCCGCGTCGGTGCGCGTGGTGCGGCCGGCAAGTTCGTGGGCCACATGGCCACGCAGCGAAGCGCTGATCTGATATCCATCAGCAACCTCGGTCGAGGCTTCAAGACGCAAGCCAAGCTTTCCGCGAAGTGACGTTTGCGTGTCGCGGTTAACGGCCAAGGAGACCGCTCCGCCTTGGAATTCAGTCAGCGCATTACGGGTAGCAAGCTGAATGTCGGCGCCGGCTTCCGGCATTGCGAACACGCCTCCCCCGACTTTGTAGCGATAGCCAACAGTCGAGTTGCCACTCAGACCCCAGCCCTTGCCCTTTCCACGTGCGCCAGTTGTGATGGCAAAGAGGTCGCGGGTCGAGGCATAGTCGAAGTGCGAAACAGTTGCACGGTTGTTGAAATAGAGGCTCTCGTCCTTCCAACTCATGTAACCGCCGACGCTAAATGCTCCTGTCTCCACGTAAGAACCAATTTCCGGAGAGCGCACCTTGTCGGTGCTGTAACTGACAGTCGCACCCACGACGAGATCGGAGTAAAGCTGCTTATCAGCGCCAAGCACCACTCCCGTGCGGTCAGAATGGAAGCGGGTCTGACCAGTATTTTCAGCCCTTAGATTGCCGCTGTTTCCGGCCATCCAATATGTGATTTCGCCGTCCTTTGCGACCGCATTTTCGGTCACAGCAACCATGCCCTGCCGTACATTCATCTGCTCTTCGACGGCACTGTCGGTGCTCCGCACCGCGTCAATGGCTGAGAGCAATGCGTCTCCATATCCCGTTGCCGAGAGGTGGTCGAGTTGCGCTGCGATTTGGCTGGATTGTAGGCCATAAATCTGGCGCAGCGCGTCGGTGACACTGGTGTTGGCGCGGATACCCGGTACGGGGCGAAGCGCATCAAGGCTGCGCGCCGTTGAATCCTGGTTGGTGGTCAACGACACACCGAACGGCGCGAGTTGATTATAATGGATCGGCACTGCGTAGAGTGTCACCGCGTTGGCTGTATAAAGCGCGTCGAAACGCGAGCCGGCAAGCAAGCCAGAGCTCGGCTGTATGAGAGAGGAGAAGCTACCGGTTACACCTTCACGGGCCGATGCCACGATGAAGCTCTCACCAATGACCGGCGTGTAGGTGTTGTTGGCACTGCCCGTAATATCTCGAAGAATTGGCGACAACGTCCCACCAGCCGCAAGTTTTTTCTCTACGAGGATACGACTGTAGTTCCCGGCACCAGCGTCCGTGCCGCGTCCGTCAATAGCGATGACAAGGTCGGCTGTGTTGCCCAGCGTCAAATCCTGGGCAAAGCCGAGAGTGCCGGGGCTGTTTCCTGGCTTGAGCGTGCCATTGATCGTCGACGACATTGAAATCGTGCCGACCCCGTTCAAAAGCGCGTCCGAGCCCGTGGTCAGCATTGTCGGCGTCACCGACCATGAACCGCCGGAAATGGCGGTCGTGCCACTGAGAAGCCTATTCCAACCAATCTGTTCAAGGAAAATGGGGCCACTCAGGTCTAACGCGTATATGCCGGCTTCTATGGTCGACGTTCTGCCGACGTAGAAGTCGCGCGCAGAGGCAAAATCATCTAGCAAAAGCAGCTTACCACTGAGGATGCGCACGTCGCCTGAGGCTGCGCCCAACGCCGCGTCGCCGTTGACGCCGACGATCGTTCCGTCCGTTATGGTCGTGCCACCTACATAGCTGTTGTCGCCGGTCAGATTGATCCGGCCACCCCCTTGGGCCAACAACGCGCCTTCGCCGGATACTGTCCCGGAAAGGCCAAGCGTGTTGGTCTTCGTGTTGATGATGCTGTCGCTTTCAAGTGCGATGTTGCGGCTGGAATTGAAGCCCGCGCTGATGTCCAGTTGTGCATTTGCAAGCGTCAATGTTCCTGAGACGTCACCAAGTGCCTTGTCGCGGCTGATCGTGACTAACGCATTGGAAATCCGCGTCCCACCCAGATAGGTGCTTTCCCCCGTCAGGGTTTCGCGGCCGGCTGTGATGGCAAGGCCTCCATCGCCGCTGATCGCGCCGTCAAAGCGGTCCCCTGCGTTGGTCAGCGTTAGAGTGTTGTCACCAAGCTTGATCTGCCCATTGCCGAGGAGTGTCTGGATCGACACGCCGGCGCTGCTGGCTGAGATGTCGAATGTACCATTATCTACAACCTTTGAAGCGGTTGCAATTGTACCAGCACCGGCGACTGCCAGCGTCGCGCCCGATGCGATCGTTGCCGCCCCGCCAAATACGTTGGCGCCCGAAAGCGTTTGCGTGCCGCGTGTGACCGTTACCCCACCGGCATTGCCAATAACGCCTGAAAATGTGTCGTTGGCGGCCGTGAGCGTCAGGTCCTTGCTGCCAAGATCAACAACGCCAGAACCGGCCAGTGAAATGATCGAAGCGCCCGTGTTGGTGCCTGTCAAATCGAACAGACCATCAGCGATGACTCTGCCAGACTGCGCGATTGACCCGGCACCAGACAGTGCCAGCTTGGCGCCTGCCGCAACGGTTGTCTCGCCTGTGTAGGTGTTGATGCCCGTCAGCGTTTCGGCGCCAACCGCAACAATCATAGCGCCCCCGGGAGCATCAGTGATGACGCCAGAGAAGGTGCCGCTTGCAGCCGTCAACGTCAGCGCCTTATCGCCAAGGTCAACTGTGCCTGAACCCGAAAGGGTAGTGATGCGCGCGCCATCTGTCGTCTTCGAGATATCGAACAGACCGTTGGCAACAACGCGCTCCGAGAATTCAATGGCGCCATTGCTTAGAAGTGCCAGCGTGGAGCCGTTGGCAATCGTCGTTGCACCCTTATACGTGTTGGTGCCGGATAGCGACTGAACGCCGCCCGCGACCGTGAGCATGCCTGCACCTTGAATCACACCAGCATAGTCGTCATCGCCGGCTGTGATTGTTAAGGCCTTCGCACCCAGATTGACGAGGCCATCGCCTGAAAGCGTGGTGATGAGAGCACCCGAATTCGTGGCCGAAATGTCAAACAAGCCGTTGTTAGTGACACCAGCGGACTGTGCGATGGCACCATTGCCTGCTAAGACTAGGTCTCCATCTTCCGCGACGTTGGTATGTCCGGAAAAGGTGTTGATCCCGCCCAGAATTTCGCGGCCTTTGGTCAGCGTGATGCCACCGGAGCCTGAAATCACGCCGTCAAACCGGTCATGCGCATCGGTGATCGTTAGTGTCTTAGCCCCGAGTTCGAAGCGACCGTCACCTGTGACCGACTCCACAGAAGCGCCGTTTGAAGTGCCCGAAATATCCAAGGTGCCTGCAACGCGGATGCTGTCGGAATTTGCAATCGATCCGCCATCAACAAGTTTCAAAGTGGCATCGGCCCGCACGTCTGTTTTGCCGGTATATGTGTTGACGCCCGTCAGCACTGCCTCGCCGCCGGCCAGGTCGAGCCCACCAGCGCCGCTAATCGAACCACCAAATGTGTCATTGGCGTTGGTCATTGTCAGATACTGGTTGCCAAGCAAGACCAAGCCGTCGCCCGACATGGTCTGGATCGATGCACCATTGGTCGTTGCGAGGATCGAGAAGATCCCGTTATTGACCAATTTAGACGACGACAAGATTGAGCCCGTGCCCGCCAGATCGAGGGCGGCGAAGTCATGAATGGTCGTCACACCAGTGTAGGTATTGACGCCGCTTAGGCGCTGGATGCCGCCCTTGATGTCAAACGTGCCGCTGCCTTCGATCTTGCCGCCAAAATCAGCGAGAAGCGGGCCAAGGCCCAGCGTGACTGCAAAGGGCTTGTTGTCGATCTTCACCGTACCAAAACCGGAAAGACCGCCCACGGACGTGCCCGCATCGGTGCGGGTAATGTCAAACACCGCATTGGGGTTCAAGATGCTCAGCAGCGCCGTCAGGGCAATTTCGCCCTTTCCTTGCAGGATAAGCTCACCGTTGTTGAGGTATGTCGCGCCGGTATAAAGGTTTTTGTTCAGGATGTAGATCGTGCCGTCATTGAAAACATCGTTGAAAGTCACTCCGCCAAGGCCAATGATCCGCCCTGTATACTTCAGATGATCGATGTTTTCCGGAATGCTGCGGTCCGGTTCAAGCGTGTTTTCCTGCGCGCGGTTTTTGACAACAACCATGCGCACTGAGGTGAAGGGGTCAATCCCGCCAAGACCTGTGAGGATCGAGTTGGTGAATGTCACGCTACCGGTTGCATCAGGTGCACCGAAGACCAATGCACTGCCGACCGGTACGAATCCGAAGGCGCCCCAAACAAGTGGCGTATTGCCGGAAAGCGTAACCGTGATGTTGCCCTGTTCGGCCGAAGGAACTGACGTGTCGCCGGTCACGACGCCGTTCCAATAAGCAAAACCGCCAGAACCGGTCCACTGAACATCGGTCGGACCATCCCCAACATTGCGGTTGAAGTCCTTGCTGGTCTCCAAAATGCCCGCGTTGGAGAATTCCAGCTTGGAGCCGGTGGGCAAACCGTCGCCGTCATTGGCGCGCAAGATCGCACTCAACTCACCGGGAATGCTCAATGGGTTGAGGATGCTGCCGACCTTTGTGGTGCCGGCATAATGGTTCGTTGTGCCTGGTGCCATGACTGTGGTGCCTGCAGCGACCGTCACAGAACCAAGGCCCACTCCGCCAAGGCCAACTGCTGAATCATCAGCGATGGATTGCGGGCCGATAAACGTCACAACGTCGAGCGGGGTTGCGCCGAGGATTAACTGCGAAGCGCCTTGAAGGAAGATGGAATTGCCAGCAGCCTTTCCAGAGGCGCCACCATTAAGGCTTTGGCCGGCGACCGCGCTGTTGCCCATGAACGTGCTGACGCCGTTGATGAAGACGGTGCCGAGGTTCTGCACGAAAATCGCGCCGCCAAGGCCGGAGCCGCCGCCGCCGCCTTGAGGCGTTAAAACGCCTTCGCCGGTGCCCGAGCTACCAACGCCCCCGCCATAGCCTGCAATGCCGCCCGCGCCCGCCGCGCCGGTCGCGGCGCCGGTAACACCAAGAAGGCCAGCGAATCCGCCGTTTCCGCCCTGAGCACCGCCCGCGCCAAAGCCGGAGATGCCAGCATTACCACCGTCGCCACCATCGGCCTCAACATTAAATCCGAAGCCAAGACCACCTTGGCCGCCGTCTCCGCCTGCGCCACCCGATGCACCAAAACCGCCATTTCCGCCTCGGCCACCTTTGCCGCCGCTGCCGCCATTAGCGTAGATGCCTGCAGCCTGCCCGGAGATCCAAGACGTCAGCGACTCGGTCGCCTCGGTCAACTGCTGGGTCGCCAGCGAAACGTTTTGAGAAGTGACGGCAATGGTCGCAGCATCATTTGTCAATTGGAGGGCGTCAGCCGCCACAATGGTTGTTAACGTTCCAATTTCCACGGTGAACTTGGCGACTAGCAGGGCTGCAGAAGCCGTATCAAGCGGGTTTGCCAGATCAGCGGTGGCAGCGGCGGTGGCGATTGTGGCAGCAGTCAGCGAAATTGCATCCGCTGTCTGGATCATAATACTGATGGTCTGCTGCGCGCCTGCGATACCTGCTTCCTGCGTCGCGATTGCAAGGTTCTGCGTCGCATCGGCTACGGCTTGAATTCGGACCGGGTTGGTCGCCCAACCATTCTGACCCTGACCACCCGAACCACCTTTGCCGCCTTGCGTAAAGGGGATTAGCGCTGTTGAGAGACCAGTGTTGCCTTGGTTTCCGCTCAAACCATTGCCATTGCCGTCGCCGAAAATGTACTTATCGCTCTGACCGTAAGGCGTAGTGCCGGGGAAGCCAGGAATGCCCGAATAAGAGAAGTGGCGCCGACGACGCCGCTAGGAATGCCGCCACCGTTAAGCGTGCCGCCCGTCAGGCTACCATTGCCGCCGGTGCCACCCTTGGCCACGTTATTAGTAAAGCGGCTGCTCGTGATGTTGACGACGGCACCTGTGCCGACAAACAAAGCGCCACCAAGACCGGCGCCGCCGCCACTGCCCGCGCCACCAACCGTTTGAAAGCCCGAAACTTCCGCTGCAGCGACGACCATCGGTACAGCGGGAACAATGTTGATAAAGCCGCTGAGATGCGTCGGCAGGCCGGACACACCCCCGAGGACCGGGCCAACCAGAGTGGGGGAGTAAGCCTGTTGCGCGCGCGCCTCTTCAGCGGGGATCATGCCTACCACTGCGACCATGGCCATGGCGCCGCAGAGCAGCCTGGCGCGACGTCCTTTACGCCCACCGTCCGCCGGCTTTCCACTGTCAAAGAGCGCAGTAATCGGGGCATTAGTTGAACGGGTCAGATCGAGGCGGATGGAAGACGACATATTGGCACCTTATTTAAGCTAACCCTTTCATGGGTAAGATTCGTTTATGACACTCCCCCTGCAATTATGTTGTTCTTGTGAAGTTAATTTCTGACGCCGACCCCCAAAGCGTCAATTCTTCTTTGTCATCATTTTGATACATACGTCATTATAGTGTTATGAATTGAGCGGGTCTTTGGTCTTTAGATGTGTTTCAAAAGTGATCCCGTAACTACCACTGAGTTTAATGGCATCGCCGATACGACTGTCCGGGTCGCCTATAACGCGACAACTGGAGCCATCTTCTAAGACGCAGACGGTATCGGCGGCCGGGACGCTGCCCTGTTCGCAACTATGAATACGCCCACGCCAACGATCTTGGCGGCGGCTGATTTTGTGGTTGTGGGGTAGAGCATCCAACCCAAGTCTGCGGCGCTTTTAAACCAACCACTCAAAACGTCGTCGGATCTGTGACGCAACCCTTAAATTTACCGACTTTCAGATCGCTGGGGCACCTAGGGTAGTTTTTGCCCGCCTCAAAGCGACATTCCTCCAATTGGCGGTTGCTGCAAAGCCGCTTGATCGTATTCGATGCTCGTCAGAAGGCTTACTGACCTTCAACGATATAAAAAGGGCGCCGAACCATAAAAAGTGCCTCCCGCGGGGGACGAGTGTGGTCAACCGCCCCAATGATCGCGCGCATCTTCGACAATACCAACACGTCGGTTGGCACGGACTTTCTACTCTACAACGATGGAACGCACGGCGACGCGGTGGCCGGAGACGCGTTTTGGACCAATAACGGGCTTATTCCCGCAGAGACCGCCCCCACCATCTCCTTAAGTGCGCCGACCAGCGGCGGCTGGACCTTGCGCGTTTATGGGCGCGATGGGTCCACAAGCACCATTGGCGCGCTTGCAGGCCTCATCCGCGGCCCCGGTTCCGGCGCAGCGGCGGCAACCCAGGCCAATTTCTATAACATTGACGAAGTCGCCTTCAGCGTGCAGCGGGCCGCCATCGCGGTTGCCAAAACCAGCACGCTGCTCAGCGATCCGGTGAACGGCACGACGAACCCCAAGATGATCCCCGGCGCCACAATCAGCTACTGCATCCTTGTCAGCAATGCCGGGCCGGCCACCGCAACAACCGTGATCGCAACCGACAGTCTGCCCGCTCAAATGGGCTATGTGGCGGGCTCCATGCGGTCCGGCACAAGCTGCGCCGGCGCGACCACTGTTGAGGATGACAACAACATAGGCGCGGATGAGAGCGACACTGTCGGCGCCAGCTTTGCTGCTGGCACCATCATCATGCTGACATCCACACTCACAAGCGGGGCAGCCATGGCGCTGCTGTTTAACACCCTAATCCAATAAGGGCATGATGTCGGACCGCGCAGGGCCCGTGTTGTTGTGCGGTGCCGTCCGCTTTTGCTTGAATTTCTGATCCGATGGAAGAATCGCAAGCGCCTGCTTGCACAGCGCACTTTGCTTCGTTAAAGGCGCCCCTCGACTGGCTCCGGTCCCCTTGGGTCCCGGTTTCGCCTCTGCGGAGAGGTGGCTGAGTGGTCGAAAGCACCGCACTCGAAATGCGACGTACGGGCAACTGTACCGAGGGTTCGAATCCCTCCCTCTCCGCCATTTACCTGTATTTCATAGTCTCCCCACATCGATAAAGAGGCTTGAAAACCCTGCAAATCTCAGCAATTCTTTCTCCTGTCGTTTTCAGGTGTCTTTGCCTGTTTTCCCAAAGCGACCGTCTGGGTGGTGGAACAAATGGTGGGACTGACAGCGCTTGAAATTAAAAATGCACCTCCAGGGATGCATGCCGACGGCAATGGTCTGTATCTCTTTGTGAAGTCGGCCGGAACCAAGAGCTGGGTGTTTCGCTATCAGATACATGGCAGGCGTCGCGAGATGGGCCTGGGAGCACTAAAGTCTCTGGAGCCTGTCAAAGCGAGAGCTGTGGCGGCACAGCTTAAGGCTAGAGTGGCTGCAGGGATCGATCCTCTGGATGAGCGTCAGCAGAAGGTCGAGGCAACCAAGCAGGCAAGAAACCTTGCGGCGATGGAGCAGAAACGATCCGAAACGACATTTCGCGTTGCTGCTGAACATTTGATTGAAAGCCGCAGGCCAAGCTGGAGCAACCCGAAGCACGCTCAGCAGTGGACGAACACACTCACGACCTACGCATATCCCGTAATTGGGGATCTTCCTGTTGCAGACGTGACTGCGGAACACATCGTTACAATTCTCAGACCAATCTGGGCTGTCAAAAGCGAAACGGCAAGCCGCGTCCGAATGCGGCTTGAAACCGTGTTGAATGCGGCAAAGCTGATGGGGTGGCGTACTGGCGAAAATCCAGCAGTCTATAAGGGAGGCCTTGAAGCCGTCCTGCCGCCGATAAGCAAGGTTCGACGCGTCCAGCACCATCCCGCAGTGCCCTTTGCGGACGCTCCAGCGTTTATGACATTATTAAGATCACGAAGCGGTATCAGCGCCAAAGCTCTTGAGTTCACCATTTTGACCGCTGCTCGCTCTGGAGAGGTTCGTGGGGCTGTTTGGGACGAGATTGACCTTCAATCAGGCCTCTGGATCATCCCTGCTGCACGTATGAAGGCAGACAGGGAGCACAGGGTTCCACTTTCACCGGCCGCTCTGTCGGTCTTAGAAAGCCTCGGCAGGCACGCGAAAACGCCTTTGGTGTTTCCAGGCCTATCGGCAAAGCCCATGTCGGATATGACCTTGAGCGCTGTCCTGAAGCGGATGGAGCTAAGTCACTTCACGGTGCACGGGTTTCGCTCAACGTTTCGAGATTGGGCGGCTGAAATGACCCAGCATGCAAATGAGACGGTCGAAATGGCCTTGGCTCACAGTATCGGCAATAAGGTGGAAGCGGCCTATAGGCGTGGTGATCTGCTTTTGAAGCGGCGAGAGTTGATGAACGATTGGGCTACTTTTCTGTATGGCCCTTAAGAGTGGCGGAATTAACTTTTTATGTCTCCATTTCTCGACCTTTTGCGAAAACGCCAGCGTTCACGCATCGAAGCACTAAAGAGAGATATAAGAGACAAGGGTATTGATGGCGCCATCGAATTCGCTGATGCTGCCTTGCGTGACAATGCCAGTTCCAGCATTCAGGCCAAAACCTCTTTAGCGCTTGAACTGATTAACTTGTTCCCTGATGATCCCACCAAGTGGGGTTGGGATGCCGAGACTGATCGTAATTTGCGGCTGCGATCAAGCGAACTTCTGAAGAATGGCAGCGCCATACCGCCCGAATTAGGCTTATTTGCAGCTTGGGCAATCTTGCAGGCCCCAAGTGAACGTCGCAGAGGTAGGCCGTCGAACAAATGGCAAAAGACAGCTATCTGCCAAATCATGCTTCATCTCCGAGACGCGGGCGTTCCAATCTACTACGGTGATGACGCAGTCGGGACAGCACAATTCACTGCAGTTGAAGTGATAACCAAAGTCATAGAGATTGAAGAGCGGACGTTGCGTGCTTGGTGGCAGAAAAGGGTCGATTTTCTAGGGGACATTTAATCGCTGATTATCTGGCCCATGAATTAAGAAAGGGTTTCCTCGAATAGGCTGGCTCCGTTCAGCGAATCAAGGAGCCTTTCTTATGATTATCGATCAACTTCTAACCATTGACGACGTAGCAGATCGGCTGCGCATACACCGGTCATACGTCTACAAGCTAATTCGCCTTGGTGCGCTCCCTCAGCCAATCAAGCTTGGGAAATCAACTCGGATTCGCGCAACTGAACTTCAGGACGCTCTGAAGGCTTTTTCCAACTAGAAAGACCGCCCAGCACTGAGTGCCAGACGGTCGGGGTGGGGATCCCAACTATACCCTCAGTGAGCAGCGGTTACCAGAAAAAGGTAATCCTTATGTTTAAAGTGAATCAAAACTTCGCCTTGCTAGCACCGCGCCTCATCGCGCATTTGAAATTGCGCAAAGTGAACCCTCAAGAACATTGCGGTCCCTGCCCTTGTTGCGGCGGCACGGATCGTTTCCGGATCCAAAACTATCGCGGTGAACTTAGACATCATTGTCGCGGAGAAGCTCGTGGTGAATGCAATCTCTCGATGCGATCCAAGGCTTTGCGCTCGCTTGGCCTCCTCCCTGACCTGGGGGGACGGAAATGAACTACGCACAGCGCAAAGGGATCAATCTGGGAACCGAAGAGACTGGAGGTGCATACCTCTATGGCTCGGATGTGATCGTTCCGATTTATGACCTTGGGTCACACGAGGTTGTCGGATCACAACGTATCCCGCCTTTCGGGAAAAAACTCTACAGTCGCGGCCTAACGAAGTCAGAGAGCACAGGCTTGTTGATTGGTCCCGAGACAAAACGGCTAATCATTGCGGAAGGCTGGGCAACTGCGTGCGCAGTTCACAAGTTTACAAGTGATCAGGCTTTGTTCGGCCTTGATGCCGGACATATTCCGCAACTTTGCAAATGGTTTAAACTGCATTTCCCCGATCGGGAATTGATCGTTGCTGCTGACAATGACGATGCGGGTCGGAACGCTGCGATGCTCTCCTACTTACCCTGGTCTCACCCGTCTGAACTGAACGACTGGGATGATGTGTTGCGCGCAGATGGAGCTGAGGCAGCAAAGGAGCAGTTTGAGCGCAACATTAACCCACCGGCCGGAGATCCACCGGAAGGACCAACACCAATTAAATGGCTGCTCCCGCTCAGCGAAATGTTGGCTCAAACAGCCCCTCCGCGTTGGGTGATTAAGGGTATATTTGAGGAAGGCACCCTAGGAATGCTCTTTGGCCCAAGCGGCTGCGGTAAAAGCTTCGTCACAATCGATATGGCAATGCACATCGCAACAGCTCTTCCCTCATGGCACGGGCATACCATTTTTAATCCTGGGCCTGTGGTGTATCTCGCAGGCGAGGGTCACTATGGAATGCGAAGGCGCCTCGCTGCATGGACGCAGCGGCATAGAAAGTCCTCTGAGGGCGTAGAACTGCATATCAGTCAGTCAGGGTGCGATCTGGATATGGAAGGGGGCTATGCAAAGGCATTAGCGGCCATTGAGGCACTAGATCACGCTCCACGGGTGATCTTCGTGGACACTCTGCATCGCTTCCTTTCGGGAGACGAGAACAGCGCCGGAGATGCCAAGATTATGATCGATGCTTGCGGAAGGCTGCAACAGCAATTCGGTTGTACGGTCATCCTTGTTCATCACACCGGGGTTGGTGCCGAGGCTCAGAACCGTGGTCGCGGTTCATCTGCATGGAAAGGCGCATTGGATTTCGAATTCTCGATTGAGAAGAAGGACGATGTCATCTGCCTTAAGTGCAGAAAGGCAAAAGACGGTCCTGAGATGGAGCCGGTACATTTTGAATTGCAGGACGTCTCAATCGAAGGTTGGCTGGACGAAGACGGCAACGGTGTGTCGAGTGCGATCATTGCGCCAAATGATGGACCCAAGGCTTCGGATACGGACAAAAAAACAAGCAAGTTTGTTCAGTGGTTTGAGGGCGCGTGGGTCTCGTCTGGGTGTGCCTTGCGTGGCGATGCACCATATGTCGAACGTAGCGCCATGAAGGAGTATCTTCAGGTAACCGAAGGTTTCGCAGAGCGAACAGCCAAAAATCACGTTAACCCTTCAAGGCAGGGCGATTTGATATCGTTGCTTATCAAGAAAAATATGATCGCACCAAGGGACAAAGGCTGGATAATGATCGATAGTTCGACCGCGTTCATAATGAAGACTGCCGCAGCATTGAAAGCACAGACCGTTAGCGCTTTGAGTGAGGATGATCCAAGAACCAGCCCTACTTAACCCTAGGGCTAACCCTGCACATCCCTCAGGCTCAGGGGCAAATGCAGAGGAAATGAACCCTCCCTAACCCCTAGCTATTTATAGCTAGGGTTATAGGGTCATCTGATGCGGGCGATGAAAGGTCTCTTTCTATTGAAAATGGGTCCTCCCAGAGCGATCCAAGAGACGGGTAATTCGGACCATGGCCACGCCCTAGAGACAGATTTTTGGTGACTTTGGGCTGCAGCAAAACTTGGCGGCTGGAATAGGTTCTCCAAGGCCCTAAAGTTGGTTCTGGAACCGACCTTTGACAATCAGCCTTTGAACTAACTGCTACGCGGAGCTGTCTCCTTCAGCGGGCGATCCAATTATGATGATCGGAGGCCGCTCGCCCATCAGTTAAAGTGCCACACGCCATTAATGCTATCCGTAAAGACAGAGATTTGAATGGGTTTCTTAGCCATACTAGTGCCTAGTACGACAAACATTGGCTCCGTCATACTGGAACCACCTCACAGCAACACCGATCTTTACGAGGGCGCAGCTCAAGTCGCCGTAACGGGCGGAGGAACACCAAGCAGCTGTTCTTTCACCGCGACCCGAGCCGACAGATAGACAGGACAACTTAGACCCAGAGATGAGGATGTGACCAGTTGCAGCAGTGCCGGTTGCTCTACCCACGAGTTTCACCAAAGCGTCGCGAGCGGCTTTACCGGAGGCGGGCGGACACGGTTGGTTTTTTTTGCACGTTTCGTCTATCTCCTTTGCCGCGATCCCTGCCAGACGGATTTTGGGCCCTTCAGCACACCAGATGGGTCCGTCGCCGTCCCAAACGCGTGTAGGCGTGCAAGAGAAAGTCGTGCCCGCGGATATCACGGCAGCCAAAGCGATGAGGCTCATTCGCAGCCAACTCCGTCGCCGTCCCTATCCAGGTGCCTTCCATACTTCGGGTGACCGATGCGGACCGGCGCTACACCGGCCGCGCGTGCAGCACTGCAGTTCATGAAGCTGGATCCACTCACGAAGGACTGCTTCCGCTTTTGGGCCGCAAAGTTGTTACCGTTGCCTTGATGGCAATGATGTTCTCCCCGCTGCCTATCTTGGTGGCAACCCTCCGCATTTAACCCACCGCCATGGGCGCTAACGATTGCAGACGGTTGAATGAATGTAAGCGTAAGCAAGGTGAAAGCGATGCCTGTTCACCTTTGGATTCTAGTCATCTGTCCGCGATCAACAATAGCGCAAGGGGACTGGCAACGTTTCGGCGCGTTTCGCATCAGCTCCACGCCCGCTTCCAGATTTCCCTGATGATAGCATTCAATGACCTTAATTTCTTTGGAGCAGCAGGCTCGCTTTGCTGATTTAAGCCGTCGCGATTATAAAATGATGGGTTGGCTGCTGCTGCATTGCCAAGGGGCTTACTGGTATCGGGATCGCTCGTGAATTCCCGAAATGGCTCCGGGCCATGAGCAGCGGGCGACGGCGCCCCAAATGATTTCAGATCGTTCACCAATCGGCCGCACTCCAATTCGAGGCGCCGGATCGAATCAGCGAGAACGTCGAACATAAAAATACTGCTCCACCGCGGACAACTGTTGGAGATACAAGCTTAGATTGCTGTGTTGGCTTACGGCTAGGGCAGAAAAGGCACAAGGGACCGGTTGTGATCGACCCCAATCGTCTACCACTGAAGCCCTTCGCATAAATTCTGCTCGTGACATCGCACCTGCGCCAGTTAGCTGACGGATCCCGTTCACCTTCGCCACAATGCCGCTCGATGTCTGTGGCCACATGGGACTGATCGCTATGGATCCATTGGAGAGGAGTTCTGCCCTGACCAAGAAACCTGGGTTCGTTGGGCATTTCGGCCGCGTCAGGTCGCCACCGCCTTTTAGCTTCGCGATTTCTCTGCGCAACGCGGCGTTCTGTTCAAGCAATTCCTTAACGACCGCCTCGGCGTTTATGCCTTTATTCACCTCGCTCGTCGGAACGATTTTGTATTCTCCCGGGGGCAGGGTTGCTCCGCCAGACTTTAAAAGCCGTTGTATAAACTTCTGCTGCTCATCCAATCTTGCTTCAAGTACGGCGATCCGCGCATCTCTTCGACGGATTTCCTTTTGATCCACCTCATGCTGTTTCAAAAGCTCCTGCATACGCTCTTGAGTTGGCGATAGGTCTTTGAGCGCTTCGTCTTTCAAAACGAGCGCTAGCGCCATGGCGATAAACACCAAGGTTGTAAGAAGTTCGACGAGCGTGAAAGTTACAACTTGCTCGTTTTCGTATTGCAGTGCGGCAGATTGGGTGTTCACTTAGTTCCAATCCTGTCACGAACTGACACAAGCTCGGTCTCAAATCTACTTACGACCAAAACGAGTTCCTTGATGGCGCCTTCAAGCGACGTTTCGAAATCTGATGCGCGAAGACGAATTCCGTCTGCTAAACCGCTGGTCTCTTCGATCCGCTCTTTCAAGCTCCTAACGAGTTCAGCTTGGGTGTTGGTGATGGCTAAATTACTTCGTTCAATCAGATCGGCGGTCACCTTCTCGGCTGCTTGTTCCATTGCGGCAGCTGCAGGCTCGCTAAATGCGAGCACTTTCTCAGGCAGACCTTCTATTGTTATGCGAGAATGTTCCACTAGCTGCACGAATTCGCTGCTTGCTGTTGCCACTGATGCCGCCTCGTTCGTCAGACCGGTAAGCTGCGAGTTTAAGCTTTCAACAGCGGGCGCAAGAGCGGGCGCGAGGCTCTGCATGTTCTGGAAGGCGACAGCCGTCTGCTCAATTTGTTCGGTGGCGCCGGAGACGGACTGACTGAGTTGACCCGAGAGCACGCCTAAACTTCCGTTCAAGGCGGCAAGCTGGAGCGCCAGTTCTTCGATCCCGGCGGACACGTTCTCTCGGGATCGCTCCGTCAATTCCTGTATGGCGGCGATGCGGGTATCGTCTCTCTCTAGGCTGCTAGAAAGTTGACCCACCGTATTCTGCAATATGGTCGCTTGTTCAGCCATGCGCTGGGCAATCTGCTCCGCTCCGATCCCTACTTTTCCAAGGGCTTGCTCAGCTCGCGTAGGTAGTTCGGTTCCGAGAAACTTCATCGAGGCCTGTTGCTGAGAACGAAATTCGTTCTTTGCTTGTACGAGAAGTTCTCGGATTTCCGACGCTTCCGCACGTATTTGTGTGGCAAAGTGCTTCAAGTCTGCTTCCACCTGTGCGCTATCTTCGGAAATCGAGGTGGTCGTTTGAAGTACGATGATGCGACAGATTAGACCAAGCGCGGTGGCACCCAGGGCCATACTAAAGTGCTGCAGGATCTGCTTGCTTGTGATTGTTTCGTTCAGCAACCCAGCAGGCATGAATCCTGCCAGCATGGCCATCATCGTTAGCAAAAAACCTAGAAAGTAGCAGCTATCGGCAAATCGTTGGCGCGTGTCGGAGCGCTTAGCGAAACCCTGATTGTGCCCCCACAATGCAAAGCCGCCAATAATCGCTAGGGGTGCTGCGAAGCCTATCCAAGGTAAGTTTGGCATTACCCAACTTGAAAATGCGAATGCTGCTCCCGAACAGAAGGCAATGGAAAAACCGTTCCGAAGAGCGGTGAACGGGGCTTCGGGACTAGCGGCTGGAGAGCTGTCTTCAGATGTAACTTCCCTCGGCGCTGGGATGCCCGGCTCAGGATTTGTAGGCCTTTTAGCAACTGTCAGTTTTTTTGCAGGCTCGTCTGATACAGGCTCATTGTTAATTTCGGTCATCAGGTTTCATACCAATCAACGCTTGAAGATCTTGTGGGGAAGTTAAAGCGGCGCTTTCGTCGACCACGTCTACCTGAGCTCCGAGTTCGGACAGGCGCCGCTTCCAACCGTTAAGGCGGCTGGATTGTAAAGAAGGATCTAGTTGGTCTTCCGGCAACGTTTTATGTAGTAGGATGAAATGATAACCAGACAGGTTGACCCCACGGAATCCTGCGGAGCTGCTAGTTTCTTCTTTGAAATCCGATAGGACTAGAAACACCTTCCTGGCGGACGCGGAGGTCAACGCAAGCGCCCTGTCCGCTGTCAAGATGGATGCCGCGATCTCAGTCTCGTCCTCAATCGTCTTTGAAAGTATGAATTGAGGGCATTGAGATGTAATGTAAGATTTGAATTCTTCTCTGTTGCTGATGGTGTTCTCATCTTTGGCGCCAATTGAGAATGCGCTTGGCCGGAATACAGCGTGGCACAGGGGCGCTCGTCCCAAGCTTCGAGATCCGATAGCATGAAACCTGACAGCGATCGGCTTCGGCAAACTCATGGAAGCTCCATAAACGGCTCTGCCAACCGCATCGAGCAATTGGAGGTTAGCAGCGTCGTTGGTGCTATTATGCCAGGTCGCCGATAAATCGACGAGTGTAACCACGACAGACTCTGGCCTGCGCCCTCTCTTGTCGGCCTGGTCACTGCAGCCTGCAGAGAATAGCGCCGCTGTGAATGTGAGCGCCTTCATGAAGTTCGCCATCAGAGCGTAGCTTCTTTTGATGCTGCTACGTCACCACGTTGCTGAAACGCGCGGACAACCAAGGTCAGTGGCAGTGCGAGGGTCTGAGCTACGAATAGCGTTATCGCGACCACCGCCGCTGCAATTGCCCCCAAGGTATTCCAGACGGCTTTCACGATGAGCGTGGCTAGTAGGTCAAAACTGTAGACCAAAAGCCGAACTAGGTATGAAAAGCCGCGAGCGAGCAAATCCATATAGCTCCCGATCCACGTCACAGCGCCGACTATTGCTGACAGAAGAAGCGCCACGGCTATGCCTTGCACCCCCTTGGACATAATACAGGTCAGCAGTATCCCTGCGATTACCAATGCCATTGTGACCGAGGCGACCACCTTGAACAGGCTGTCGCGAGGGGAAAGCGCATCCTTCCATTCGGTTTGGGGATTATGGGAAATAGTCACGCGGTCCAACAGTTGGGATCCGGAAGCAAAGCAAGCGAGGATAGTTCCCGTCGCTATGATGTAGCCCATTGCCGATCCGCTCATACCTAGCGCGGCGCTTGATGAGAGAATGGAGCCGAACGTCCAGATGAATGCCACTCCAATACAAATAGCTAGGAGCGGCAAGACCCAGGCGTATGTCTCAATAGCGGCGGCCTCAGCCTTTCCGCCATCGACGTGTGGCGGCCACGAGGTGGGGTTTACGGAACTGATTGCCTTCTGGAACTCAGCCCTTTGCTCTGCGAGCTGAGTAGCGAGCGGCAAGTCGAGGTCTCCCCTTCCACGCACCTGTGAGGCCAACTCGTCGACTGAAAGCTTCGCCTGTGCCGCGGAATGCGAGATTTCTGAGAGCCTCTTTGGAAGGTCGGCTACGAAGCTGTTAGCAGAGGCGACCTGCTCTTTGATGGACCTCTCGACCTTGGCGGAGCGAAGCTTTAGCAGATTGTCTCCAGCTCCGTAGCCGAACAGAGCTTGCATCAGTGTCAGCGCTGGGCCGACGCAGCTCACCAGGCTTTGCATCACTCCGCCGGGAGGGAAGTCTGCAAGCTTCTGGAACAGCCCACCAAATAGCTCATGGAAGATTATGAATTCGAATGAAGCCAACACGAGGACGATGAAGGCAGCGACTGTAGCAATCACAACACGCACAGCCTTCTGCGCTGAAAGCTGGCTAACTACCTCGGTTCCAATCCCTGCTGCAAACTCCAATATGGGAAAGAGGCCTGCAATCAGAATCGCAAACTCTAACCCGATGTAGGGCACTTGGAGGCCTGCGAAATACTCGTCGAAAAACAGATAGAGCAGGCCATAGTTCACCCCGGCGATCACGAGGGAGAGGCTTAGCGTGACCCAAACTCCCATTCGCGCCCGGCTCAGCGCTATTGTGTTGTCCACTAAGTCGTCGCCGATTTCCACGAAGTTTCCAAATTTAGCGACGTCCGTCTCAAAGGAGCCCAGAACGTCAACCAGTGTGCTGTTGGTTTGAGACTGAGAAGCTGCGGAGATTTGCTGCAAACGGTGATCGAGCGAGTTGCGGACCTTTGTGAGATGCTTGCGCATCTTGGCGTGTTTGCCGTCAATCATCAACCGCGTAGACGCGCCAAAAAAGATTTGGCGGGCTGTTGCAACCCGAACTGAGAACTTTTTAAAAGCCTGGGCGACGTCCAGACGTCCAGGAAAAATCGCTCTCGCAGCGGCAAAGGGGTGGGGATCGAACAGCAGTCGCCAACCTACAAGAAGGAGGTAAGCGGGCACAGATATGGCAAGCCAGAGCCCAGTCCATAAGAAGACTAGCCAGATCCACTCAATAACGGCGGTTTGATCCATTACCCCCCTCACACACTTGCAAATTGCTATAATTTATACCTAACGGGCGTTCCAAGAATCGCAACATTCATTCTACGGTGATGTAATGGACTGAATTGAGGAATTTAGCCGTCTGGCCGAATGCCGGGAGAGCGCCAAAAAACTAATTTCATATTTGCCACGCCAATCAGAGAATGGATTGGAGATATCCGCGGACTATGAGTGTGGGCGAAAATGCCCACCAATTGGAGATGGAATGAGCATGTGCGCCGAAACTTTACGATAGGTTGCTGTGAAAAATTGATGATGTGGCAAATTTAGAGGGCGCGCGAAATGAGCAAACTGACGAAGATGGTCGCCGCCGCTGATATGCATTTTGGGTCTAAAATCGGTATGCTTCCGTCACGATGCGACCGTCATCTGCTTCGATGAGATAGCAGTCCCGATATTTTTCAAACGCCTTGGTAATTTCAGAGCCCATATAGGCCTCCAATCTCTTCCATGACTTTTTTGTGAAGAAAACCGAATCTGCTCCAATCCCAGCCCGGCGCCGCTCACCAAAAGAAATCAGCGCATCGCGAACTGCTGAAGGTATCGAACGCTGCTGGCACCGGATCCTAGCATGATGAGTCATCGGCAGCCGCTGAAATGATTGAGCGTCATAAAACATGATAAAGCTCCTTAATTACAAGGTTGTTCGTGTCTGGGTCAGGAACTTGAAAGGCTGGTAATGATTATACCTTCTAATTTCGAGATTTCTCCATGGAGGCTGGACTTAAACTGACTTGAAATAGCCTGCCAGACGCGATTTGCTCTTCGATCTTCAAGCGCGATCGCGCGCGCTAGCAGACCGATCACCAAAGTTTCAGTTGAAAGGCCATTAAGTCGCGCGAATTTAATCACACCACCGATTGCAGCGAGTTTCGAAATGTGTCCGACCACGTCACTCGAGAGGTTGGATAGGTCCCCGCGGATAAGTGCCCCAGGCGCGTATCCCCAGTCGATCTGGCGTGCTAGCAGTTTAATGTCTTCACTGGGTTGTGACGCAATCGACTGCCGCTTGCTGCCCATGAGCTTTGTCCAGAGCCTGCCGAGTGCGCTGGCGGGCTTCTTCTTGGGATACACGGAGTATGATACTCGGGGGGAGAAATCTTGAAATGCTGGCGTTCCGCGTGAAGTTGAGCTTCTATTTTTTGAAGCTATTCTTCGGTAGCGGATGCTTTCATGTGAAGGGCTGAAGGAGCTCTCTTGAGGAGAGTACATACAGACGTCTTCGCTAGACAATGTGACAGAATAAGATGCATTAGATTGAGGCAGGGCTACCTTGCGCAACGAAGGAAGTTCTTCTTGAACGACGCTAGCTTCGTCAACCAGTACAAGGCTAGTCAGGTGCGTAACAATACCTTCCGATGCCGCAGTCTTACTGGCGACGTCGACCGAGGCGCAACTTACAATCAGGGAGGTGGCGACCGCAACAGCTGCTCGGTCGAATTCCGGGAAAATGGGTTCGGAACCTCGTGAAGACCACTCGGCATTTATTCTCACATTATTTCGGATGCATTCCAGCGTCTTTGGCATCTTCTCGATGTGGGGGAGCGGGGTGAAATCCCGCCGCAGCCCTTCAACTGCCGCAGTCATCACCTCGCTGAGATCCTTTGCTGTAGCGATGAAGATATCTCCACCCGTAAGGGCTGCAAGATGGCCAATTCTGGATTCGAGGCTGTTTTCTCCGATCAAGATGACGCTAATTCGACGATCCGTATCGGACAATTCTTCGACGTCTAGCTCATTGCTCAGCCCATCGGTCAGTAACAAGATATCTTTGGCCGACGAAATAGCGTTAACTGCACCAATCGAGCGACCAATTTCGGTTCCACCTTTTGGGGGCGACAGGTTGGCGACAAGACTAAGAAGTGCCGACTTTGATCCGTCGGAAACGCTTCCCACGCGCTTGCAGCCAGTGTCAAATTCCCAAAGATCGACAAAATCGCGCTCACTAAGCCTGGAGGCTAAAGAGACTAGTCCATTCTTCGCCGCTTCATGGGCAGACATGGACCCTTCTCCCCCGAAGTCATGATCCATTGATCCTGAGCGATCGACCATTACAGCGAGGTTTAGGGCGCGTTGGCCTCCGGGCTGCGGGGACAGAGTGAGCGAGATTGACTGCCCGCTGCGGTTGTTGCCGATGATCGATTGAGGTTCCCAAAGATCTGTAACAATGTCTATTGGCTTGGAATCGAAAAGCTTCGCTAGGCCGTCCACCATCTTTTCGCCGATGATTTCAGTATTTCCATCAGAGCGAACGGATACTGAAACGAGCTGCTTTGACCCCCCAGTTAAAAGAGCATCTGCCTCTGTTAGATTTGAACGGCCGTAAACTTCGCCGACAGTCTGAGGGATGCGAAGATAAGCGCGATCACCGATCACGGAAAGCGGCATGGCCCATTTAATCGTGATTTTGATTTCTCCGCCGGACTGAATGTTCGCCACGGAGATCATATGAATGCCGCGCAGGAGCTCCTCATGCAAAACCGCCGATTTCCCGCGATCGATAGCATCTTCGTAAGTCCGTCGCGCTTCCGCGCGCTGTTGGGCGCTTGCATGCAGGATCCGGCCATCTACTTCAGCAATCAGTTCAAATAGGGTGGCGTGAACTGGCAGCGGAAAGGTCAGAACTGCCTCGATGTTCGTTGGCTCGACGTTCTTAAAGAGGCGGTGGGTACTAACAACTGCAAGGCCAGCGGCTATGACGACATCGTGATCGGTCGAGATTAGCGGTATCGGCGAGAGACCCCTCTCGTTGAACGTATTGCGAAGGAAAACAGCTAAGGGATCAAGCATCACTATCTCCTGACGAGCCTTTGCGCCCGTGATTGTTGATTATGCGGGAAAGGACTTCGCGCGCCTTGGCGACCATTGGTTCAACGTCGGCTCCAGTTGCCAACTGAGATGTATCGACGACGAGTGTCACGCCTCTGGAAATAGGGAATGGAATTCCGGCAGTTGCATGCAGCAGAATCCGGATCGCGGCTGGTGGGAATCCAAGTTCCTTAAGGCGGTTGAAGCGAACGATAGCCTCGACATGGGTTTCGGCATAATCGGCATTCGCTCGGCCGCCACTCGGAGGCGGCACGAACCCCTCTGAGATGAGGTAACGAATCTGGCGCTCTGCCGTTCCCGTCCGCTCTATGAGTTCCTTGATTCGCAATCGCGTTCCTTTCGACAACAATTTTGTAAAAAAGGGTGAAGCATGTCAAATTCTTTTTACAAAAATATTGTCAAAAGAGAATTGTCCGGTATGCCTTAATCTAATCGGGAGGCCGGATGGCTTGCCTTAGTGGCAGTCGCTATTGGCTTAACGCGGTGTCAAACACGCTAAAGCTTCGCCATTTGACGATAAGGGTCAGTGAGACTTACTGTGCCCTAACTCTTGCTCAGAAAGAATGCCCGTGCAGGGCGCCAAATGATGGAAGGAAACGAATCTTGAGAAAACTGCCTGACATTTTGTGCGCCGGAGAGCCTGCTAGGCTTTTTCCGATTTTAGCCGACACATCAAAGGAAGGCCGTACCTTATCCATCTTTCTTTCGTGCTTAGAAAATATTCCTGAATTTGGTCGATCGTTGCTCGGAGCTTTGGGGGTTCGGGTTGGCGCCCGGGGGAAACTTGATACCTTTACGGAAGTTGGATTGCAGAAGGCATTACCTGATGCGAAGCACCGTCCCGATGGGCTGATCGTTGTAAATCTAGGGAAAAGTACATGGACAGCCTTGGTCGAGGCGAAAGTGGGGACTTCAGATCTCACAAACCCTCAAATTGAAGCCTATCTCGCTTTAGCGAAGCTGAATGGCATCGACGCTGTCATTACAGTTTCCAATCAGTTTACTCCGCTACCCACGCACCACCCCCTGACCGTGAATGCCAGCCTGACTAAGAAGGTCGCACTTTTTCATTGGTCTTGGGCATACGTGATTACACAGGCCCAACTCCTGCGCGACATGGGTGACGTGGAGGATCGCGAGCAGCTCATTCTTATATCAGAACTTCAGAGGTTCTTACTTCATCCCAGTTCGGGGGTAAAAGAGTTCGATCAAATGCCAGCGGCATGGTCAGATCTCTGCGCCACGGTCGCCGCGGGAGGCAAGGTTAACGGTAAATCAGAATCGAGCCAAGAAGTTGTGGGTTGCTGGCATCAAGCCTTAGATCAGGTGACCACTGTCCTGAGCCGACAACTCGCCAATCATGTTAAGGTCACAATGAGCCGGAATGAAGCGTCGGATCCGCAATTACGGCTTAAAAATGCACTGTCAGACCTTGCGCAGGACAAGTGCCTCAACAGTCAACTGAACATTCCTGACGCAGCAGCGCCACTACAAATTTGTGCCGATATCAGTAAACGCGTCCTCAGCTTCCAGATGCGCCTAAAAGCGCCCGCTGATAGAAAATCCACAAAGGCACGTCTGTCTTGGTTGTTAAGACAAATCGCTGAGGCTGACCCGAAGGACATATATGTTCGGTTCCTCTGGCCCGGGAGGTCTGCTGCAACACAGTTTCAGCTGTCAGAGCTGCGCGAGCGCCCTGAAATCGCCTCGGCGGACAAAGACGGAATGGCGGTCTCATCCTTCGAGCTCTTGCTGGTGAAAGACCTCGGGACAAAGTTCACTCAGCGGAAAAATTTTGTGGCCGAGTTGGTTGGTGGGGCCAGTGACTTTCATGTCAGGATCGGTGCAAACTTGTCCAATTGGCAAGCCAAACCGCCGAAAATTTCCGAAGGGAAACTGGAGCCTGTGTCGGTTGGCGCGGATGCTCTGCGAGAGCAAGTTGAACAAGAGGCTCTGGACCGTTCGGGATGAACCCTCTCAGGTAGGGATTTTCATCATTAGCCACACGTCCAAGGCGGATATTTTCAGACTAAAATTGGATGCTATTTGGATGATCGGTTAAGTGGTTGATAGGGTTCACATTGCCCGCTGCTGATTACCCTCGTTCGCAATCGGCATATCTCTCGCCAGCCTCTTAGCCTCCTGCCTCAGGGCCGACACAGAGCTACAAAATGGGTGGTGCCGGTTGTCTTGGATGTTCAGTGGCAGCGAATGCTGCTGAAGCAACTCATGTTCGAGTAACCACGGCTCGTCGTGCTCAGTCCAGCAGACAAGAGCATTGTTATTCATCCACTCGTCGAGCCACTGCTCACCGATATGCGTAAAGGTCATCCGCCGACCGCTACCAACACGCCGCAGTGGCAGGTCGTTGGTGGACGCTAGCAAAACGCCAAGCGTTAAGCGCAAGGTAGAGCCTTCAGCATTGCCACGGTAGTGGTATGAAATTCGCTTTCTGAGGTTCTGACGGCTTTCGGCATTCTTGGGCGATATGCCGACATAGAGTAGCGTCAGGTCATCCCTTCTGTGGCAGTCGCCGATAGGCACTGACGGTGGGACAGTGCGAAAGAACCAAGCGTAAACGCCGCGAGTCGGTGGAATTAGGTCCGGCTTTGCGAGGATTTCTGCTCTTGTGAATAAGGGGGCGTCTTTGAAGAATGTCATCGAAACTTCTGCTTCTATGCGTCGATATGTTGGCTACAAAGACCATATGAGCGAAGCCTTTTCCAGCCTTGAACGTTTCATTCGCCATGAAATGCGAATGTCCCACGTCTATCAGCCAGTCATGTTGCTCGAGTTGCTTCGGTCACATGGGAGTTCGTCGGTTAACCAGATTGCTAAAGCGCTTCTGTCGCATGACGCCTCGCAGATCGAGTATTACGAGCAGATTACGAAAAACATGGTTGGCAAGGTGCTTACCAAGAACCGTGGGATTACCGAGCGGGATGCAGATAGCTTCCGGCTTCGGGGCTTTGAGATGCTTACTTCAGATGAAGTCTCTGCCCTTGTCGCTTTGTGTGAAAGTAAGATCGAGGAATATGTCAGCAAACGCGGCGAGGCCATTTGGGCACACCGCCGAAAATCATCGGGCTATGTCCCAGGCACTGCGCGGTATGAGATCCTCAAGAGGGCCAAATTCCGGTGCGAGCTTTGCGGTATATCCGCCGACGAGAAGGCACTTGAGGTCGACCACATCCTCCCTCGAAACTTGGGTGGAAGCGATGAGGAGCATAACCTTCAGGCCCTCTGCTACTCTTGCAATGCTACCAAGCGAGATCGAGATGACACCGACTTCCGAGGGATGGCTAGCGCCTATCTAAACCGGAGCAAAGACTGCGCCTTCTGTGAACTGCCGCCGCAACGCATCATCGCTGAAAACGAGCTAGCAATTGCATTTAGAGATGCCTTCCCAGTTACCGAGCACCACACCCTGATAGTACCCAAGCGGCATGTCGCGGACTACTTCGATTTATTCCAGCCGGAGCGGAATGCGATGCAGTCGCTGATTGAGCAGCAGCGGTCCTTGATCCTGAATAGCGACCCATCAGTGACGGCCTTCAACATCGGTATCAATGCTGGGGCAGATGCAGGCCAGACGATATTTCACTGTCACATGCACCTGATCCCAAGGCGCAAAGGTGACGTGCATGAGCCACGCGGGGGAGTTCGAGGGGTCATTCCTGAGAAACAAAGATACTAAAATACTTAAAATTGAGCGGAATTCATAATAAAATTTATATAATTCGGCCATAGGAGAGGGGTTTGAAATGAGGACGTGGGGCTATTTTTTCGTCATTCTAGGCGTTGCTTGGTTGATATTCGCCTTCAACATGGAAACTAGTGTTGAAACGGCCGGAGGTCTATATTCACCTGACAGAGTGGTGAATATGGATCTAGTTGACCGAAGTCAAAAGCATCTGATGGTCGGTGGTTTGGTTACATTGGTTGGCGTATTGATGGTCCTATTTGGCGCTCCGAAAAATGTAGTTTCGTTTGAGCAACTTCTGGAGGCCGCCCCCCTACCTCCCGAACAACCTCCGTGTGAACGGGATCTCAAACTCGACCCTTATCGCCTATGGCTTGCCAACAAGTACGAAATTGAACGGAATGAAGTGTTTGATCGATTTGTCTTCAACGATCATACATTTGAAAAGCTCGACGATGCCCTTGAGAGTGCACATGCGGTAGAATTGGAAGGTATGAAAAAGTTGGAACTCGAGCGGGTAGAGCGCGCGGCTCAGCTCTTAGATCAACAGGGAAGTGAGACGGCTTCGACCCATGAGAGAGAGAGCAAATCAATGCTTATCTACGGCGCTTTGATCTTTGTCCTATGTTTACCAGGGCTTTCTCTTTTTTATTTTGGTTGGCAAGATCAAGAAGCTTCGGTTCAAAACCTCTCGGTAGACAAACAAAAAACTCTAGCTTCCATTAGTCAGACGTGGAACCTGAAATTCCCGGACGATTGGCAATTTATATCAAATTCAAACGTGCAGTCAGCAGCTGATACTGGCTGGACCTTTTGCGATGAAAGGTCCGGAACCTTAACCGAATTTACCACCTCCGCTAGGGCGATTGATGCTGTGCAGTTGATTGATAAGGCCCTCGGGGAAGGTAATAACCCTTGGAAGGGGGTCGCATCTTCCGGCAATATCGAAAAACGAACATATATCCTCAAAAATGGCAGTACCTTGCGGCTGACCGCCTTCGAGTCTACCGCTTATCTGTGTGAAACATATCCATCGAGCAACTAGTATGGGCAAGTATCTCCGCGTCTGGCTATCGTTGGCTCTGCTGATCCAGCCTGCGTCGAGCGCATTTGCGCAGAGCAGCGTTCCTGAAGGCAATTCAACTGCTCAGACGAGCAAGGATAGGCGATGCTTTGACGGTTATTGCCCATGCGATACAAGTGACCCCGATTACGGCGGGATGGATGAGCTTGTTTGCCGACTGTTACGGAACGACATGCACGTGGACCGCGAAACGATGGTGTTAGCTGCAGCTTCGAGAGACGCCCGGCGGCAGCTGAGAGAGTTTAAATATTAGCAGGCTATTCGTGCAAGCTCAGGTTTCAAAGCTTTTCGCTGAATACCATTAGAAAGTGGTGGAACATATGGTGGAACAGAACTGAATTTCTTTTAGAATCCAGTAAAAAACGTCAGAACATCAGGCAAATTTATCGAGGGTTCGAATCCCTCCCTCTCCGCCACTCCCCTGTCGCGAACCCGCAATCGGGCGACCGCAGGGGCGCAAAGCCCCCAGTAATTGCGCCATTTTTCCGATGCCGTCCGAACCCCGGAGACTGGCGGACGCGGTCAAAGCTGTCTCTGAACGCAATTTGTCTCTGATCACCCGAACCTCACCGCCGGTCGTTCGGATTTCAAATAGCTATGTTTTACAGGTATTTGGCCGATAAGCTGGCTCGGCAGTTCGTCGGAGAAACTCCTTCGAATGTGCAGTTAGAGACCCCGAGGTGGAGGTGTTGGCGCGCAATTCTGGGCGCACCTAGCCTGTCCGTATGGACGGCAAACGCTAGCCCGCAAGGCGGTATTTAGGCTTCTGAAGAGCCGAAGGCGGCAGCAACCTGCTCTGCCCACGGCAGGTCGGCAATGACCGTCAGGTCCTTGAGCGACACCGCCAGTGGGCATCGCCGTAGCAGCAGTTTCTCGAGAACAGCCGGGGCCAGATAGGCCAGCTTGATCATCCGGCCGATGTAGCGGTCGGAGACATCTTCGGCATGGGCCAGGTCGAAATTGGTGCTGGCCTTTCCGGCCTCCAGCTTGCGCCGCCAGCTCCATGCCTTGGCGACGGCGCGCAGCACGTGGGCCTCCACAGCGGCCTCATTGGCCTCCACCGGATTTGACGGCGGCATGATCTTGGGTCGGCCGTTACGCTTGCGGATGGCCAGCGGGATGATGACCCTGATGGTGGTAGGCGCGACGCTCATGCCGCCATCTCCCGGCGTGGCGTCACCATCTCCCTGACCACCGACCCAAGCCCCTCGGTGCGCAGATCGACGGCCATGCCGTCGCTGCCGACCGTGACGCGCTCGACCAGCAACCGTGCGATGCGCGCCTGCTCAGCCGGGAACAGGGACTCCCACAAGGCGTCAAAGCCCGTCAGGGCCGCCACCACATCGGGCTGTTCTATCTCGGGGCATTCGCGCTGCGCGGCCTCGATCGCCCGGGCGGTGACCTCAGGCGTCAGCAGAAGGGTCCGGATCTGCTGGACGACCGCGGTCTCCACCATTCCCGCCGGCAGCCGAACGAAGGTTTCGGTGTTCTCACCCGCCCGGTTCCGGATCGCGTCCATCGAGGTGTAGTAGCGATAAAGGCGGCTGCCCTTCTTCGACACGGTCGGCGTCATCGCGATGCCCTTCTCCGTGAATATCAGACCCTTCAGCAGCGCAGGCGTCTTGGCCCTGGTGTTTCCTGCCCGGGTGCGCGGGCTTTGCGCCAGCACCGACCTGACCTTGTCCCAGAGCACCTGGTCGATGATGGCCTGATGCTCGCCGGGATAGCTTGTGCCCTTGTGGACGGCCTCGCCGAGGTACACCCGGTTGTTCAGGGCCTTGTAGAGGAAGCCCTTGTCGATGGCCTTGCCGCGCTTGTTCAGGGCACCTGCGGCGACCAGTTCCCGGGTCAGCAGCGTAGCCGATCCCAGCTCGACGAACCGCTCGAACATCCCTTTGATGGCCCGTGCCTCGGTCTCATTGATGATCAGCTTGCGGCCTACGACGTCGTAGCCCATCGGCACGAACCCGCCCATCCACATGCCCTTGCGGCGGGAGGCCGCGATCTTGTCGCGGATGCGTTCGCCGGTGACCTCACGCTCGAACTGGGCGAACGACAGCAGAATGTTCAGCGTCAGCCGGCCCATCGAGGTGGTGGTGTTGAACGACTGGGTGATCGAGACGAAGGTCACCCCATGCTTGTCGAACACTTCGACCAGCCGCGAGAAGTCCATCAGTGAGCGTGACAGGCGGTCGATCTTGTAGACCACGATCACGTCGACCAGCCCGGCCTCAATGTCGGCCAGCAGGTTCTTCAGGCCCGGCCGTTCCAATGTGCCGCCTGAGAAGCCGCCGTCATCGTAGCGGTCGCGGACTGGGACCCAACCCTCGGCCTTCTGGCTGGTGATATAGGCCTCGCAGGCCTCGCGCTGGGCGTCGAGGCTGTTGAACTCCATGTCGAGCCCCTCCTCGGAGCTCTTGCGGGTGTAGACCGCGCAGCGCAGGCGGCGCATCGGGGTGTTTACGGTCATGATCGCTCGCCCCTCTTGATGTCGCGCAAGCCAAAGAAGCGGTAGCCGTTCCAGCGGGTGCCGGTGATGTCCCGGGCGATGGACGACAGGGACTTGTAGCGGCGTCCCTGCCAGTCGAACCCGTCCTTGAGCACGGTGATCACGTGCTCGGCCCCATCCCATTCGCGCACCAGCCGGGTGCCGATGACCGGGTTTCGGGGGTCGCTTATAACCGTGCGCCGGACCTTCTTGCCCTCGACCTCATCGGCCAGGGCGTCGAGCAGCTTGGCCGCTGGCCCGCCGAGCCCACCGAGGGCCAGCTCCTGAATCCTATACCGGCGCCCGTCAGCGGCAGACCGACTTGGGCATCGCCGCCGGCGAGCAGATTGAGGCCAGCCCGACCGACATCGCCATCATCGGCAGTATCGTTTGATGGCAGGCAATCTCGATCGTGACCCCGCTGTCGAAATCGCCCTCATCCGCGCAGACCTTGAAGGTGTGCAGGATGAGCTGAAGGCTGTCCGCAAGGAACTCAAGGACCTGCTCGAGGCCTGGAACACCGCGACCGGAATGGTCCGGTTCGTCAAATGGCTGTCTACCCTGATGGCCGCGCTGGCGGTCGTCTACGCCACCATCAAAGGCCTGTCGGGCCGCTAATCCCAGGAGACATTTATGAACCCGTTGCCACCGGCCTATGGCTGGATCGATGACCTGCGCCCGCTGCCCCGGATGCTGCAGGAAGCCCGGAAACTCTTCGGCACCAGGGAGGTCGCAGGGGCGGCCAACAATCCGGTCATTCTAGGCTGGGCCAAGGAGGTCGGGCTGGCCAAATCCTACAATGACGATGCCATCCCATGGTGCGGCCTGTTCATGGCCGTGGTCGCCAAACGCGCCGGCAAGCCAGTCTTGGAAGGTCCGCTCTGGGCTCGGAACTGGGCGGCGTTCGGTCAGGCGGTAGATGAGGCCCAGCTCGGCGATGTGCTGGTATTCCGTCGTGACCAGGGCTCTGGCCATGTCGGGCTCTATGTCGGCGAGGATTATGGCGCCTATCACGTCCTGGGCGGCAACCAGTCGGACGGCGTGACCATCACCCGGATCGCCCGGGACCGCTGCATTGCCGTGCGCAGGCCGGTCTACAAGACGGTGCCCGCAACCGCGACGCCGATCCAACTCGCTGCCAACGGGGCGCTATCCACCAACGAGGCCTGACCGGCCTCCGAAATTACCAACCAAGCCGCCCGCGCTCCTGCGGGCTTTTTTGTGGAGAAATGACATGCAAGAACTGAAACCCTGGTGGACCTCGAAGGCCATCTGGACCGGCCTGATTGGCAGCGCCTGGGGCGTGGCTGGCACGCTTGGTCTGCTGCCTGAGGGCCTCAGCCAGGCCGACGTGGTGACCGTGGTGCTGGCCATAACCGGTATTGGCGGGGTGGTGTTTCGCAAGACCGCCAAGGCGCGGATTGGGTAGAATTGCATGGTGAGCCAATTGCGCCTCAAATAATATGCTACTGCAGAAACAAGTTGGTCATGCGGCGAGTGTATTCGCGTTCTCCACAGAACTTGGCCACCTATTCATAGATTGGCAGGGGCAGCTTAAAATCCATTGGCTATTCTGAGTCATGGCAATTTGAACAAATACCCTTTTCACAGGTGGATAATCTGTAGACTCAATCTAAAAATTATGCGTTAAATCTGGTCCTACAAAATAGGAGGTGCGCCCAGTATGATGAAGACAACGATATTTGTTTTGTCGGCTTACGTATCTGGCTGCGTATCAGCCCATGCTGCCGAAACGATAACCTATAAATATGACGCAAAAGGGCGCGTTGTTGAGGTGAAGCGGTCTGGGACCGTCAACAACAATGTTCAGGCGAACTACACCTACGATAAGGCCGACAATCGCACGAACGTTAAGGTGATAAATTCGCCGAACCCGGCACCTCCCGCTTCGCCTGGCGGAAGCAATACTCCTCCTTTGGCCAACGCTGACAATGCGGGCGCAAAAATTGCAAGTTACATGGCAGCGGATAACGTAGGTGCATTATCTACAGCCACCGTCACTGTCATCGCGTCGGGCGGGGCAAGCGGATAAGCGGGTGTTTGCGCCGACAATATTCCATCAGCATTGATTTGAGAAAGAGAGAGCCGAGCGATGCAAATCAATAAAGCTCAAAGAGCCGCGCTTGGTTTTGTGCTGGGCCTTGGTGGGATCATAGCTGCGACAGCTAGCTTTGCGCAGGACGTTCCGAAGGTAATATCTCCGCTCCGGGTGGAGCCCGACGTCAACGGCCTTAACATCGTGACAGGCAAGATTGCTGTTTCACCCCCGTCGATATCGATACCTGCTGCCCCCAATTTGAGTTTTGATGGGCCAGCTAATTCAGCGCCTTATCTGACGTCAGAGGTGACGGGCGGGCAAGATACAAGCTCCACCGGGTTGCACTCGATCCACACAGGAGCAAGCTCTTCTGAGTCTTTTTCTTGTATCGATTTTAGCAATTGTCTTTCGAAGACGGGCTCCGGTTCGACGTTTGAGCCCATCGCAAACATATTCATGGAAGCAGGATCGGGGGCGGTTTATACCTTCGACAAACTGCACATTACGCAGACGACCAATCAGAAGACCTCGTCGCAATATTATGCGTCAAAGACCGAGTACCCCACCGGGGAGGTGATCACGTTCACCTACGAGACGGTGTCATATCCTTTAGGGACGACGCCCAGGACCTTCTATCGGCCTTCCGTAATCACGAGCAACCTCGGCTACGCCATCTCGGTGACTTACCAGAGTAGCACGTTTCCCAGTTCCGGTTGGTCTATGCCCGCCCAGGCAACGTTATATGCCACGGCAAATCCTTCCGTCCCGCTCGCGCGCCTTACCTACAGCGCGCCAGTCGGTGGGGAGGTGTCGATCACAGACCTTGCGGGTCGTGTGTTCAAATGTACTGGTTGCGCAATCGCGCTCGGCAGCGACATCGAGGTATCATCGGGTTCAAAAAAGCTGCCCGGAGAGACTGCATCCGCCATCCAAGTTAGTCAGAGTGCCGCCAATGCTCAACTTGTTGGTACGGTAGTCCGGGATGGCGTCACTTGGACATACACCTACCTCAACCCAAGGTTGAACGGTCTCGCCAGCGGTATCATTTACGACAAGCTCACCGTCACCGGCCCCAATAGCTATAATCAGGTATATACCATCACGCAGGCCAACTCTGGCGGCGCCGGCTCGCAAAGGAATGTGATCAGTTCCTCAACGGACTCATTGCTGCGCGTGACCTCATTTGTCTTCGATGGAGCGTTTCGTCCAACAAAGATGACGTTGCCCGAAGGCAACAACGTCAACCTGACTTATGATAGCTACGGAAATGTCACGTCAAAGATCACCAAGGCGAAGCTGGGAAGCGGACTTGCAGACCTGACAGAGACGGCATTCGTAAACACTCTGACTTGCTCAGATGTACGTTGCTACCGGCCCGAGTGGGTGCGAGACGCCCTTAATCGACAGACGGATTTTATTTATAACACCGCCGGTCAGGTGACCGAACAGACCGATCCAGCGGATGCGAACGGTGTGCGTCCCAAGACGTATATCACATATGAAAATGTGATTGCAGGACCCGGAATGCTCTCCCGCAAGAAGGTCGTGCGTCTCTGCGGCACCGGCGCCGCTTGCGGAACAACTTCGGAAGTTCGCACCGAATATGATTATTGGAACAACACGTTCCTGCCGAGCGTCGAGCGCCGCATAAACGCGGCGCAAGGTCTCACACTGACCACAACATACACATATGATGCCGCTGGCCGGTTGCTCGTCAAGGATGGCCCGCTGGCTGGTACCGCTGACGCGGAATATTATCGCTACGACGTCATCGGCCGTAAAACGTGGGACATTTCTGCTGCCAATGCGAGCGGACAGCGCGTCGTCAAGCGGACCACTTACCGTGACGCTGACGACAAGGTCATTGCTGTGGAGACGGGGAGCATTACCGATCCCAACGCAACGACATTCACCGTGACCAGCCGCACTGACACGACGTACGATAGTCGCCGCCATCCTGTTCGTGACGCGCTGTCGTCCTCAGGCGTTACCTATGCTGTCACGGACCGAACATTTGATGACCGCGGTCGGGCAACCTGCGAGACCGCGCGTATGAACCTGGCTGCTCTTCCTGCAGCAGGCAGCAGCGCCTGCGTGCTCGGAACGGCAGGGGCGGATGGGCCAGACCGGATAACCCAGAAGAGCTATGACGTCGCGAGCCAGTTGCTCAAGGTCACCAAGGCATTGGGGACGCTCGATCAGGCGGACGATGCGACCTACACCTATACCAACAACGGGAAGATGCAGACCCTCACCGACGCCAAGGGCAATTTGATGTCCATGGCCTATGACGGGTTTGATCGTCAGACGCGGTGGACGTTCCCGTCGCCGACAACCCCTGGGCAGGTCAACGCCGCCGACTACGAAGCTTATGGCTATGACGCGGTGGGCAATCGCACCTCCTTCCGGAAGCGCGACGGCTCAACGCTGACGTATACATTCGACAACCTCAATCGCGTCATCGTTAAGATCGTGCCGAGTAGGGCCGGTCTGCCTGCGACGCACTCTCGCAGCGTTTATTCGGGTTACGAAGTGCGCGGTCTTCAAACCTACGCTCGTTTCGATAGCGCGACCGGCGAAGGTGTGACGATGTCGTACGACGCGCTGGGCCGATTGAACACAACCACCACCTTAATGGATGGCGTCAGCAGAACGCTCTCAAATGCCTTCGATGTTGCCGGCAACCGTGTTGAGCTCACCTGGATGGATGGGGCCAAAACGAGCTTCGCATATGATCCCGCCAATCGGATGGCGACCGTCTATGAGGGCGCATTGGGCTCGACCATCAACATGGTGAGCTATGGTTATAACGGGCTAGGTCGCAAGACATCCCAAAGCGGTCGTTATGGCTCTGTGTCGAGCTATGGCTATGATGCTGTATCGCGATTAGCTTCGCTGTCGCTCGATGTGGCTGGAACAGCGCAAGACGCCAGTTGGACATTCGGCTACAACCCGGCAAGCCAGATTGGGACGCTGACGCGCGACAATGACAGCTATGCCTGGAACGGCCACTACAATGTGGACCGCAACTACGCGTCCAACGGGCTCAACCAATATACGACTGCTGGCGCGGCGGCCTTTGCGTACGATGCCAACGGCAACCTCACTTCGGATGGGTCTACGACCTACCTTTACGACATTGAGAACCGATTGGTGTCGGCCTCTGGGGCAAAGACAGCTGGTCTGCGCTATGACCCCTTGGGCCGTCTCTACGAGACGACCGGTGCATCGGGCACAACGAGGTTACTCCAGGACGGGGACGAACTGGTCGCCGAGTTCAACGGATCTGGAACACTGCTGAGACGTTATGTCCACGGCTCTTCGGTCGACGATCCGGTTGTCTGGTATGAGGGAAGTGTCATCGGACCAGCACGCTGGCTGCACACTGACTGGCAAGGCAGCGTCATTGGCGTAACGGACTCGAGCGCCGCCTCCATCGCGATTAACCGCTATGATGAATATGGGATCCCAGGCAGCGCCAATATCGGTCGGTTCCAGTACACAGGCCAGGCTTGGATCCCCGAGTTGGGTATGTACTACTACAAGGCCCGCATTTACTCGCCGACGCTCGGCAGGTTCATGCAGACCGATCCGATCGGGTATGCAGACCAGATCAACCTCTACGCATATGTTGGGAATGATCCACTTAATCTAGGTGATCCGTCCGGGCTTGCCCCGGGCGAAATATACCAGAGTGTGCAAGCGGCTGCCGCGGCTGCAGCGTCAGACTACGTTGGGCCCTCTGCGGCCGAGAACCGCGAATTTGGGGGATTTTTCTACCTTAAAGGGAGAGGCTTTTCATATACATCGCCAACTAAAGGTACAACCGTTGGCGGAACCACGTCTTCTGCGGGGTCCTCTTGTTCTGCCAGGAAGACATCAACCTCGCCAATTTCAAAGCCGGTGATCTCGATGTCGAGGCCGGAGACGATGATCTCCTGAAGCTCAACCTTCAGCAGATCAACATCCCAACTGGAGTTCAGCGCAATCTTGTTATCGGCGACCCGCAACAGACGCTTTTGCGCCTCGGTCAGCCCGGGCAAGATGACAACAGGCGCCTCTGTGAGTTTGAGCTTTTTGGCAGCCAGAAGCCGCCCGTGTCCGGCAATGATAACGCCCGCCTCATCGATCAGGATGGGATTTGCAAAGGCGGTCGCCTCAATACTCTTGGCGATTTGCGCCACCTGCTTGGCGCTATGCATCCGCGCGTTGGTCGGACAAGGGGTCAGCTTGTCGAGAGAACGATATTGTAAAGTAAGTTCGTGCACGCAGCGCCTCGTCGAAGTAATTTGGGGAGTATCGACACCTTCCAGAAGGAAGGAGGCGCGCGCCTACAAACGGGCGTACGAACAGATTGAGAATCTTATATTCTGGTGATTATGTCAAGAAGCCAAAATGCGTGATTGGGGATTACTCGGAAAAATATACCAACCCCGGAAGCGCAGAAGGTCGCCACAATGACCGCCCCGTTCATGCCGGATAATGGTACTGTCAAACTAACCAGCATATGGTTCGTGGCCCGAGATTTCGCCTAGCAACGTTGAAGTGGCGCAATCAATTTCCCAATATGAACAAAGAACAAAGAAGGTCCAAAGGTAGATCGAGAATCCGCCGCAGAGCTAGCTAACCTTTCTGGCAACTGGCGGTGCGTTTGCTTTGACAATGCCAATCTGTGCTATTGGTGCTGACGGGCGACAATTCCGGATAGCTGACAATCGCCGGCTTGAACTGGGCGTTAGGGAAATCGATATGAAATTGCGGTGTCGCCGAGCCCGAGATCGGTGGCACGACCCATGCCCAGTCGGTATTGGCGACCCGGCCACAGGCATGTTCCTGGCCGATGAACTCTAGGAACTCGCGCGACGCGGTGTGGTGATCGAGCACCGTGACACCGGCCTTACGGAACGAGTGCAAGACCGCGATGTTCAGTTCAACCATCGCTCGGTCGCGCCACAAGGCCGCCTCGCTGCTGCGGTCGATGCCCATGCGCTTGGCAATCGTCGGCAACACATTGTAACGGTAGGGATCAGACAGGTTTCGTCCGCCGATCTCGGTGCCCATATACCAGCCGTTCATCACGATCGGATGGATGCGGCCGAACGCGGCGAGGCAGACATTGCTAATCGCGGGCAGGACGTGCCAACGGTAACCGAGATCGGTGAACCACCCGAAATCGGGATGCGAGAGTTCGACTTCCATGACGTGCGAACGATCCACGGCGCGGTGATGGATTCTGCCTTCCGGATCCTGGACCATTAAGGGAAGTATATCGAACGGCTCCCTAGCACCGCGCCAGCCCTGTTCTTCAGCGAGGACGGTAAGTTCGATATGTGACGGATCGCCGATCACGCTGCCATCAGATTGCAGATATCCAGCGTAGCGTGCAAGTTGCGGGCTGACAATCTTGATCGTGTCCGGCGAAACCGCCGGGAAGACCGTCACCGCGCTACGGATCCGCCCCTCATTGGTCGCGAACGCCAGATGCGCGGCCATTTCTTCGAGGACCCCTTCTGGGGTATTGACATGCCGAGCGTCGCGCACCGCCAGACCGTTCCAGTACAGCCGGCCGACGCAGCGCGAGGAATTGCGCCACGACAGCTTGGCGGCGAAGGTGATTTCTTCCACGCTTGCCTCGAACGGTTTGCCCGGCTCAATGTCGGCGAGCCGCGCTGCCAGCTCATCGTCGGACAAGCCATTTTCCCAATGATATTGGCGGACGAGCAGTTCGGCTTCCTCGTCGGGCGTCATCGTATCGTCGACCGCCGCATATTTTATATGCTGACCGACCGGGCAGACCGGCGGCAACACCGGACACCTTTCGCGCGCTGGCGCGACGTCGCCCTTGATGAACCGCTCGACCACGATCTCGCTCCCAGAAATACCACAGCTGGCAAGGTGGTTGCTCACCGTCCGTTCAAACGCCTCTGAGCCGCAGATCATAAAGATCGCGCTGGGCCACTCGCCGACCAGACGCGCGATCGTCTTCGCTCCGACCCGGCCCTGCGTGCTCGTTTCCCAAAGCGTATATTCAAGGATGCCGTGGGCAGCGGCTGCGCCCAATTCATCAGCATAGGCGGCCTCGTTGCGGCTACGCGCCGAATGGAAAACGGACAGCGGACGCGGCGGCAGTTTATTCGTCGCGATGCCTCGCGCCAGCGCAATCGCAGGCGTGATCCCGATGCCCCCGGCAATAAAGACGATCGGTCGGTCCTCCTCAGCGAATTTTAGCTCGCCCGCAGGTGCCGCGGCTCGCAGTGACCCTTGTTCGGCCTTAGTGAACAGCCAATTGGAGAAGAGGCCATCGCTCTCCCGCAAAACCGCGATCTCGAGTCCGTCCTCGCCGCCTTCATGCCCGGTGATGGTATAGCTGCGCGTCACCCAGACGTCGTCGATCAGGCCTTCGAGGACCACATGCTGCCCGGGGGTGGCAGCCGGCAGCGGCCGCTTGATCCCGACCAAGCGGAAGCTGTCGATTTCGGCCGCTAGTTTCACGCGCTTGGCGATCCTCACCGGCGTCACGCTTTCGCGGCCGAGGAGCCTCAATATACGAGGCCGGCACGATCCGCAGCCGGTAGTGGCGCCAGAGGCGTGCACGAGACTTTCGATGTCGCTGTCCACGGACAGATGCGGCCGGAGATTGCCGCGCGTGAGCCCCATGCATCCGCACATGATTTCGGATTCTAGGCCGGCATCGATCTGGACTTCGGCGCGCAACAAGCCCGCAGTCTGGAAAAGCGAGCGGGACCATCTATCGACCAGCTCTCCGTCGAGAAGGAGGGTGGCCGCATTCTCAAGCCCGGGCCAGTCCTTGGTCCCTTCGAACGCGACCAACCGGTCGCCATCGACGCCGACGCGCACGCCGGGAGCAACGGGCGATGTCAGCCATTCGATCGATGCGGGGAGTGGCGACTCCCGGAAAATCACCGCGTCGCCATCAGTCGCACGAGCCATAAGCACGTTGCGGCCGTCGAGGAGTGTATAGTATGATGTTGCAGCAGGAATGTCACCGAATACCGCCTGGCCCTGCACAACCAGGCCCCGCTGGGGCATCTGATATACGCTCTCCACCGCCGACAGGAAGGCTTCCGCCTTCGGCGATTTTCTCACCTGCTCGCGGAACGCTGCGCCATCGAGCACCATCACCGAGAGCGGCGCGCGTGTGATCACAGTAGCCGCGCGCGGTTCACCCCGTAGCACGCCGCGCTCACCGAAGAATCCGCCTTTTTCAACGCGGCCGATCATGTGCAGCCTGCCGTCTTCCTCCTTGAATATATCGACGCTGCCGGCCTCGATGATGAACACCTCGTCGGCGCGCTCTCCCTGGCGCAGGATGACGTCGTCGGCGGCATATCTACGCCGGGCATGCGGAATGCTGCCGAAGCTCTCGGCCGGAAATTGCTGGGCGAGCGAGCTGGTCTCGGCAAAGGCAGTGTCGCTGGCGGTCTGTTTTTCCCCAGCGGCCTGTTCGCCGTCTTCTAGCGCCGAGCAGGCGATCCGGGAGACACGGCTCGGCGTAACCGCCTGTGCAGTGTCGCAGCGCCGCAGCAGCGTTCGTCCAATCCGGGTCGGCAGACCAAATAGACCGCCGGAGCCCAGTTTTTCGAGCACCACCGGTTCACCATCAGCTCCGATGGTAACAATGTCGATCGCGCCTTCAACGACGATGTAGGAAAAGTCAGCTGTATCACCTTTGGCATAAACGATCTCGCCCTTGGAGAGATCGACCGTTTCGCTCAGTTCCTCCAGCATAGCGAGCCGGTTGGTTCCAAGCATCGCCAGATACTCGTTCCTGGTCGCTAGCATCGCGAACCTCGCGTTTGCTGACATGGGCAACTCCTGTATGTCTGTGGTCTGAACATTTGGCACTGATGGCTGCGTAAATTAGCGGGGCATTGGCCTTCTTCTTGATAAGTTTAAAACCGAAGATTGAACCCGGCAGTAACGCCGTGGCGCCTGTAGTTTATAACTACGGGTCCGCCCATCCCAGGCAGTGAATAGCGGCCGTGGTTGCTGTAGGCATATTGGATCCGAGCCGACATCGTGTCTGTGAGCGATCGCTCATAACCGGCGCCGAGCGTGTACCCGTCCCGACTTTCAGAATTGCCTGCCGGATTGGCGAGCGAGAAGCGCGCATTGGAATAACCTCCTCGAGCATAAAGGAGGCTTTCAGGGGATACTAGCAAGCCGGCCCTGGCCGTTACGTTGATTGTCCGACCCGTCTCGTAATCGAGAGCGGCAGGACCATTGCTGCCAGTCCGCCCGATTATGGAGCCCTCGACACCAAGCACGGCGCCGCCGATATTGGCATCGTAGCCGAGTTGACCGCCGTAGACCAAACCATCGCCGGTCACGCGAGTTGTGGTGGGCGGCACTAGGCTGGTGGTGGCTGACCTCCGGTCTTGCTGCCAGCCCAACTGCACGCCGACGAATGGGCCATCAAAAATCGTTGTTTCCTTTGCCGCTGCAGGCGCGGTCAAGGCGGCTGTGGACATTGCGCAGAACACAAAGAGTTTCATGGAATAGATCTTCATTCGCATTAAACGTCTCTCCCTACAACTTCACAAACTATCGGCAGTAACCTGAATTTTGGATGAACTAGGTGGGGTTTCAGTATCTTGCTGCAGCGCTGATCAGCCTCGAGGGTCTTGTCAGGTAAACTATTCCATGTCGCACTGAAGCTCCAAACTGAGAATTCATGCCTCTGCAGCGGACGCAGTGTTCCACTCCGCCATTGCGGCGGTTCGGAAGGTGCGCATGGTCTTTCGGGATGTCAGGTGACGCTGGATATTGAAGGTGTTGTAGATCGCGCTGTGTGTTGAGACAAACCGCTGGGCGTGGCCCTGGGACTTGAACCGCTGCATCTTTCGCTCCCGTCTTCGGACTGGCAGGTGAGAATTTTCCGCCCGGTTGTTATCGCGTAGGCGGCCAGGATGATGCCGGTCCAGACAGCCCAGTTCGCGTATGGCAGCCTTGTATGAGCGCAGTCCGTCAGTGACGATCTTCTGTGGTTTGACACCCTGATTCTTGAGCAGTTTTCGAAGGAGTTTCAGTGCTGCGGCCTTGTTCCTTCGCTTCTGCACCAGGACGTCGAGCACTTCACCTTCCTTGTCGACGGCCCGCCACATGAACATGCGTTTGTCACCGATCCGGACGACCATTTCGTCAAGATGCCAGACTGAATCGGCTCGTCCGCGCGCTCGCCGAATGTTCGCCGCAATCGCCGGCCCGAACTTGTTGGCCCAGCAGCGAACGGTTTCGTAACTGACGTTGATGCCGCGCTCGGCCAGCAGGTCCTCGACGTCCCGCAGGCTCATTGTGAAACGAAAATACAGCCACACCGCCTGCCGGATTACATCCGCCGGAAACCTGTGGCGCTTGAAGGAAATCGGTCGCATGCTCGGCTCCGTAGCCGCCTCGGCGGCACATTCGGAGACAAGTTAGCATTTGCCTGACAGCACCATTCCTGGGGATGAGCGAGCGGCGGGCGTGTCGTGTCATAGGCGCTGACCGGAAGAGCATGCGCTACCGGTCCCAGCGGGATGACGATGCCGAGGTTCGGTCGAAGCTGCGCGAGTTGGCGCAGCAGCGGCGCCGGTTCGGCTATCGCCGTCTGCATATCCTGCTGCGGCGAGAGGGTATGCGTCACCGTTTGCCTGTCGCGTCCGTGGCATCTGCAAAAACTGTATCGGTAAACTCCTGCGTCGCGGCAAGCGCGCCGGTGGTGCGGACGACGCGGGGACTGTTCACATCAAATGTGCCCGCCACCCCCATCGTGCTGAGCAAGGCTTGAAAATCGACATCAACTTTAACGGTCGAATTGACGGTGGCACCGCCTGGGACGTTGATCGCGACACGATAATGCCAGTCGGGTGTGGCACCGACACTGTTCTGGTCCCACCAATTGGGCGTCACACGCAGATCGGCACGGGCGGGCGACACCGGCGCAATGAGCAGCGCCAGAACCAGCCAAACCCGCAGCAACGTCGCCAGATAGCGAGACACGACCAACCTCCAGAGCCACCCGGGAAGATGCGACATTCAAATCTTCATCCGATATGGTGACAGTAAATGCCGTTATGGCGTATTTACGGTTAATGAAGCGTTACCCCTGACCGGGTGCTCCATAGAGATATGGCGCTTTGCGGTTGACAGAATCGTGAGGCCTCTCTAGCGAACCCGCTTCCGCGCCGAGGCACTGCCTACCGGTGATGACCTTTGCGCGGCATCGAAGCTTATTAGAAGAAGTGATTGATAGCCATGTTCGCAATCGTGCGCACTGGCGGCAAGCAGTACCGCGTCGCCGCCGGAGACAAGATCGTCGTTGAGAAGCTCGCTGGGGAAGCGGGTGACACGGTGACGTTGGATGACGTTCTTTTCGCAAGCGATGCTGGCGAAGTGAAGCCGACCACAGGCCTTTCGGTATCTGCCGAAATCCTGACTCAGGGTCGCGGTGACAAGGTCATCGTCTTCAAGAAGCGTCGTCGTCATAACTATCGTCGTCGCAATGGCCACCGCCAGAGCCTGACGGTTTTGAAGATTCTCGCTGTCGGCGCGCCTGCAAAGGCCGCACCGAAAAAGGCAGCAGCTGCACCCGTTGAGGCCGCAACTGAAGCCAAGCCCGCCAAGAAGCCAGCGGCCAAAAAAGCCGCCGCGGCAGAATAAGGAGTAACGGACCATGGCACATAAAAAGGCAGGTGGTTCCTCACGCAACGGCCGCGATTCAGCGGGCCGTCGTTTGGGCGTCAAAAAATTCGGCGGCGAAACTGTCCTCGCCGGCAACATCATCGTGCGTCAGCGCGGCACACGCGTCTATCCGGGCGTGAATGTCGGCTGTGGCAGGGATCACACGCTGTTCGCCACCTCGGGTGGTCGCGTGCGTTTCCACGAAGGCCGCCAAGGTCGAAAATACGTGTCGGTTGACGCAGTTGCGATGGCAGCCGAATAAACGGCGATCCATATCCGGGTCGCCCTTTTGGGTGGCCCGACAGCCTGATTTGATCAGGCGCGAAGGGAGACGGGACCACCCCCATAGGGCGGTCCGGCTCCCTTTTTCTTTTCTCCCTTCAAACCGTCCGTCCCGATCATGGCACAAGTGCCCGCTCGGGGCGTTTAACTGTCCCGCAGCCGTCACATCTTGGCGGTAGCGGGACCCGGAACGAAGGAGACATTCGACATGTTCGCCAGAACAGAGCGCTTATTGCTCAGGCCCGGTTGGGAAGACGATGCGGTCGCCCTGCATGAAGCTATTGCCCATGAGGCCGTGGCCATGAAGCTGTCGCGCCTTCCCTGGCCCTATACCCTTCAAGACGCCCAAGACTTCCTCGCAGCCCAACGGCAGCGGGAAGCGCCACATATGCTGATTTTTGCGCGCACGGCTGGAAAGCCGCGTCTCATCGGCGGGATCGGTCTGGATACGTCCGGCTCTACCGCAGAGCTCGGCTATTGGATTTCGCCGCCTTATTGGGGCCTCGGCTTCGCGACGGAGGCCGCCCGCGCTGTGGTCGATATGGCACGGGAGTCGCTGCCCTGCCGCAAGGTCGTCGCGCGGCATTTCGTCGACAACCCCGCATCAGGCAATGTCCTGCGCAAACTGGGCTTCCAGCGCAGCAACAGGATGATTGCCATACCGTGCCGCGCGCGCGGCATTGATGTGCCGAGCCTCGACTATGAATTGGCCTTTGCCGAACAAGGCGATTGTCCGGACGACAATATGGCGCGGGACGCCCTGCTCGCAGCCTAGATTGTCTGCCGAAACCCTTGACGCATGGCCAATTTGCTCCGAGTTGGTGGCATTGGTCGCAGTGTGGGGTAAAGGCGTGAACGACGCAGCGCAGGAAAAGCGCATGTCTGCCATTTGTGCCGCATTTGGCTGCACGCAGGACATTGCGCGCGTCGTCGATGGCCTGACCCAGCTTGTTCAAACCGAACCTGACGGCACGATCATCTGGGCCGGTGAGGCGGCACCCTTCGTCTTCCTGCTTGTCGAAGGACGCGCTCAAGCCGTCGTCTACTCAGCACAAGGCCAGCTTGTCCTGCTGGATACCTATGCCGCCGGCGACATCTTTGGGGAAGTCGACGTCATCGGCACCCGGGCCTCATGGGATCAGGTGATCGCGGTCACGCCGGTCGAGTCCGCGCGCCTGCGGCAGCAGGATTTCATCATGCTGCTGGAAACCCACCCCTCGCTCGCCATGGCCGTGCTGCGGCAGGTCACCGCGAGGCTGAGCCGGACATCGCGCCGGATGATCGAACGGACCACCCTGTCCGCCACCGGCCGCATCTATGCCGAGTTGCTGCGTCAGGCTGGTGAAGGCGATGGCCGCACCATCCGCCCGGTGCCAACGATGACCGAACTCGCGCTGATCGTGCAGTCCACACGTGAGACAGTTTCACGCACCATCAACGATTTGGAACGTCGCGGTTACATCACCCGCGACAAGGACGCCTTAATGATCGTCGCCCCGCACCGTGTGCAGGAATTGATAATCTAGCGAGGGGGTCCGCAGAGATCGGCTGCCCCTCGCCAAATCGTCATGCTGAACTCGTTTCAGCATAACCGGCTGGGATCGGACTTTTGGTCCGACAAGATGGGTCTAACCTGTTATCCTGAAACAAGTTCCGGATGACGAAAAAAACTTCGAAAGGTCTAAGCCGAAAAGTCCCCGGCCACCGCCGCGGCAAGGCTGGTCCCATCCAATATCCGCGCTGTGTCATCCCGCACGATGGTCATGGCGCGGCGGATTTCGCAGGTGGCTTCGTCCTTGCAATCCTTGCAGCGCTTATAGGCGGTGCGGCTCACGCAGGGGACGAGGGCCAGTGGGCCTTCAATCACACGGATGATGTCGCCAAAGGAAATCAGCTCCGCTGGACGGGCAAGATGGAATCCACCCTGCTTGCCGCGCGTGCTGACGACGAGATTGGCGTTCTTCAATTCGGTCAGGATGATTTCGAGAAATTTGCGCGGGACCACCGCTTCGGAGGCAATGTGGCTCATCGGCACCGGCGGGCCACCCGCAGATTCGCGCGCCAGAAGGATCATGGCACGCAGACCGTAGCGGGATCGTTGGGTGAGCATGTGAAATAACCTAATGTCTAGTAGACATTAGAGCAACCCCGATGGGGACTTAACTTTTCAGATATGCGCCCCTATATCAGTCCTGCCGGGTTCGCCCGGCTATGGTGATAAATTGTGCCGTGTAATAGATGCAGCGGACCCGGGGGCGGTACCCGGCGGCTCCACCATTTGCCCCGCTTTTCGCAGGGCACATGACGGGGCCGAAACAGCATCGACGTGTGTTGAAAGACGGTGTTTTTGCCCGGCCTGAATGAGCCGTAAAACCGTTCAAAACCTATAAGTGCCAACGATAACGAAGCACTTGCTCTGGCTGCATAACTAAGGGCCTTCGTGGCCTGAAGTTATCCAAATAGAACACGGCGGGGACTGCGCCGGGTAACAGAAGCAGAAACCAGCGGCTTGGGGGTGCCGGGCAACAGAAACCCCCACCCTCCTCACATTGATCTGAACCGGGACTCAGTCCTTGGCAACGCGCCACATGCGGTAGGGTGATCCTGCCGGCAGCGACACAGGCGTCAGCCAAACCGGCGCGATGCCTTTTTCCAAACGCGCATAGAGTCCATTGCGCGCCGCCCTGCGATGGTTGGTCGCCTCCGGACTGTTCACGCAGATCAGCACGTAATCGGCATGATGCGCGCGGATGATGGGGCGCGCGACCTCCGGTGAACCTCGAAATGCATGGTAGACATCCAGAATGGCGTCGCCATTGCGGTGATAGGGGCCGGTAATCGCCTTGTGCGGCGTCATCGCGATCAGACGCGGGCCCAGATCCACAAAGGTGAACACAACGCCCGGTGGCAGCTTGGCGATGGGCCGGAGCGCCGAGAGCGTCGGGCAGCGGGCATCGGCGCTGTTCACAGCCGCGAGCTTAGCGGAGGGCCGCTGGATGGGGACGTAAGTGAAGACGAAGTTCACGATCAAGCCTGAGATCACAAGGAAGGACAGGATGACGCCAAACACGCGGACCATAAAGCGGGAGGAGCGGGCAAAGCGCGGCACAAAATGCCAGGCGAGTGCGGTTGCCCCCGGCACAGCAAGCAACTGCGCCCCGGCGCCGGCACGCGTCTGCCACATGAGCAGACAGACCGACGCCAAGTTGAGCAGCGCAAATGGCCCCCAGAGCAGGACATGGTCGCGGTCCCGCCGCAACATCCAGACACTGCCGATCAAGCCCGTCACCGGCAGGGCCGCTGTCGAGGTCGCCGTCTTCAGCGTCTGTTCGTAAAGCGGCTTCACTTCCTTGATGTTGACGAACCACATCCGGTACAGCTCATCCGAAATGCCTTCCGGCCGGCCAACGCATTGCGGCCAGACGAGCACGAACGCCGCAACGATCACCGCCCCACCCAAGGAGGCTGCCGCCAACCGGACCCATGGCTGCGCCGCACGGATATAGGACAGCAAGACGATAACGGCACCCGCCAGCACCATGACCGAAAGCCAGACCGGTGACAGCGCATCGCAGCGCGGTGCACGGTTCGCCTCTGATGCGAAAATGAGGAAACCCAGCGCCGTGCCTGCTGCAAGCGCGATACCATAAGCACGGATGAGCGGCGCTTCGCGTTGGTCGAGTATCCAGCGCAGCGCGCAGAACCCGCCTGCCAGCGCCAAATAGGGCAGCATCTCCAGCCCGATCGCCAGCGAGGCAGCAGAGGCTAGCCCCACCGTGAGCCCGCCCCGCACGCGCCGGTCATCGACCAACCCCGCCAGCGTCAGCGCAAGGAACGCCAACTGCCAGCCGTGATGGTCAATCCGCGTCGGCATGAACATGTTCATCGTCGATGGCGCGCAGATGAGCAGAGCGGCGGCAAAGGCCCATGCCCTTTTGTCGACAAGCCGCCGTGCGGTGAGGCAGATGCCCGTCATCGCCACGCCAAAAGGCAGCATAGGCGCGATGGCAACAGCGGCCTTCTCCGCTGCCAGCGCGCCGAAAAACGGCTTCACGATAAGGATGATGGCCGCGATCGGCAGGTCCACCAGCCGTGACCAGTGAACGTCTATCCCAACCGGCGGATTGAGCCTGTATTGGCGCAGATCATACCAGCCCTGCCCCCCCAGCCAGCTTTCCACCTGCGCCAGCCGCAGATTGTCATCGGTGTCGGCAAGGATGAGGAAGTCGATGTTCGCCCAGCGAAAAGCGACAAGGGCACAGCACATCAGCAGCCAGATCGACAGCATCCAGCGCTTCCAGTGCGCGTCGTCGTGAGGATTGCCCGTTTGCATGCGCTAGAAACCGCCCTTAAAGGCTCGGCGCGAAAGGGCAAGCGGGGCGAGAGTGACGGATCAGGAAAGACAGGAACGCGCAAAGCTGATCGGGCAGGTCATCCGCTTCGGGATGGTCGGCGGCTTGCTGACTGTGCTTGTGGCGGCGGCCTATTGGTCCGTGGCGGAATTCCTCGCGATTGACCCGATGGTATCGATGACGCTCGTCTATCTGGTCTTCACTGGCCTAGGCTATGTCCTGCACAGCCGGGTGAGCTTCAAAGACCATGGTACGCGGGATCAGATGCACGTGCGCACCGTCCGCTTCTTCATCACAAACACCGTCGGCTTCGCGTCGAACCAGTTTTTCATCTGGCTTCTCGTCAAGGCGATGGGCGGCCCAACCTGGTGGCCCGTCATTCCCATCATCTTTGTAACCCCTTTGTTGACCTTCACATTGAACCGCCGCTGGGTTTTCGGCTGAGGCCCCGTCTGCTAACGACGCCTGCGCGATAGAAAGAACATCCATGGAAACCAGTTCCACTGCTGCACCGATCCTGTCGGTGGTCGTCCCCGTCAAGAATGAGGAAGTGGCCATCCAGACCTTCGTCACGCGCGTGGCTGCGGTGATTGAACGGCTAAATGACCCCGCAGCGCAGTCTTATGAAATCCTGTTCGTGGATGATGGCAGCACCGATACGACCATGGCAGCGATTGCCGCTGCCAACCAGCGCAACCCGCGCGTGCGGTGCATTTCGCTCTCCCGCAATTTCGGGAAGGAAGCTGCCCTTTCCGCAGGACTTGATCATGCGCGCGGACAGGCCGTGGTGCCGATGGACGTAGACCTGCAGGACCCACCCGAAGTGCTGGGCGAAATGGTCTCCAAATGGCGGGCCGGCTATGACACGATTTACGGTGTGCGCCGCAACCGTGCATCCGACAGCCTGCCCAAACGCGTGTCCGCTGACCTCTATTACAAGGCGCACAACCTGCTGAGTGCAGACAAGATCCCCGACCATGCCGGTGACTTCCGCTTGCTCGACCGGCGCGTGGTTGATGTCCTGCGTACCCTTCCGGAACGCAACCGCTTCATGAAGGGGCTGTTTGCTTGGAGCGGCTTTAAACAAACCTCGGTCGAATATGACCGTGCCGAACGGACGCTGGGCGAAACCAAGTTCAAACCATGGAAACTTTGGACGCTGGCGATTGACGGGATCACGTCGTCCTCCACCGTACCTTTGCGCATCTGGACCTATGTGGGCGCGACCATTGCGCTGCTGTCGTTCGTCTATGCCTTTGTAATCATCGCCAAGGTGCTGGTCTTCGGTATTGGCGTGCCGGGCTATGCCTCACTCATGGTGGCCGTCTTGTTCTTTGGCGGGCTGCAATTGCTGTCGCTCGGCATCCTTGGTGAGTATGTGGGCCGCATCATGATCGAAACCAAGCAGCGGCCGCTCTACATCGTCCGCGACACCATTGGTCTGACCGAAGCCGAATCCGCGCGTGTCACCGGAAAGGTCGCCTGAGCCATGGACCGCGAAGTTTATGACCGCATGGCTGAACATGACGCCACCCATTGGTGGTATGTCGCGCGCCGCCAGATTCTCGCCCGCCTGATCGCCACCAAGATCAAGCCGCCCAAGGGGGCGCGCATCTTGGAAGTGGGTTGCGGCACAGGACATAATTTCGGGATGCTCGGCGCTTTCGGGTCCATCGACGCCATCGAGATCGACGAAGGCGCTCGTGAGGTTGCCGAGGGTCGCCTCGGTAAGCCGATCCTGACCGCCCCTTTGCCCGGCCTCGATGGCATTGAGGACGGCGCTTATGACATCGTCGCTCTGCTCGATGTGCTGGAGCATATTGTCGAGGATGAAGCGTCGCTCGCCAGTATCCGCACCAAGCTGAAGCCCGGCGGGCGCATCCTGCTGACGGTCCCTGCCAACCCGTGGATGTGGAGCGCGCATGATACAGCGCACCATCACCATCGCCGCTACACGCTCGACAGCTTGAAGGCCGTTACAGCTAAGGCGGGATTGCAGATCCACCTGATGAGCCATTTCAACAGCCTGCTCTTCCCAGTGGCCGCCGTGGCGCGCCTCATCGGCAAGGCGATGGGCAAGCAGACGAGCGATGATCAGATGCCCTCAGTTCCGGTCAACGCCATCCTGACACGCATCTTCGGGCTTGAAACGCACCTTGTCGGGCGCGTGCCTTTGCCAGTCGGCGTCTCGATCGTCGCTATTCTGTCGTAACGCGGTAGAGCGCGCTCCGGCCTGATCGCCAAACGGGCTGGAGGCCGCGATCGTCCGCCGCCTCATCAGGCTGCTGAATGACCCAGACATAGTCGAACGCCGCTCGTGGGAAGGTGGCGATGGCCAGCGGATAGGCCATGCGTTCCCGCCGGGCGCAGGCAGTGACCGTCACGAACTGCGACGGGTCAGCCAAGAAGGGTGCTGCCTCTTGATATCGCACCGTCAGCAACTGCGCACCCGCCGCCTGCCATTGATCATTGGTGAAGGCCTGTCTGCGGACAATGGCCATGCTCGGTAGATGATCGAGCCTGTGCACGGCCCAATCGACGCGGCATGGCTTGCCGATCAGGGCCAGCACACGGGCGCCCTTTGGGATGTGATCAACCGCCGCAAGTTCCTGTGAGAAGCGCCTGTCATAATCACGCAAGCTGACACTGCTCGCAACCGTGCGGACGCCGAAGAAGAGAAAAGCTGCCAACGCAATCCAGCGCGCGCCCTGGTTGGGCGTGCCTATCCCCAGCAGCGCCGTTGCCAGCGCAAAGGGCGCCAACCGCATATCGGCATAAGCGGACCCAAGCAGGGCAAAGGGCATCAGCACGAACAACACCGCCATGATAGTCGCGGCAAGGATCAGGGACCGTCCCTCAGGCCGGCGTCGCCGAACGCCCCAAGCGGCCAGCCCGCCCATCACGACCAGCCCGAGCAGAGCCAGACTCCCCACGTCCAGCCCTTCCCAGCGGTCGCGCAGGATGCTCATCACCCAGCGCGCTTTCAGCGGCCAGTTGAACCATGTGTGACCAAAGGGCTGGCCGCCCGCGCCGCCATCACCAAAGGTCAACGCCATGGGCAGGAACGGCAACGCGAGAGGCAGGCAGTTCCATCCGGCGGTCAGGGGGAGCGCAAACCAGCGCCGCCCTGCATCCCATTGGCGGACGACCTCGGCACTGACGGCGAGCACACAGAGCAGCGCCCAGCCGAAGATATGCGCCGTCCACAGACCAAGCGACAGTATCGCAAAGAGCCCGGCCCTTAGCCGCAGCGACCCTGCCCGCGCCAACCGCAACCACAGGGCAAAGGCCAGAAACGCCAGCGCCATCGACAGCGAAAAGTTCACAAAGCCCCAGTTGAAGGCATAGTTATAAGCCAATGGCAGCGCGAAGATGGCAGTGGGCGGGATGCGCCCATGCACCTCCCGCACAGTCGCCAGAAAGCCCGCCGCCGTCAACATCGGGATGGCGACAATGATGGCCTTGGTTGCGGCCTCTACGCCCAGCAATGGGCCGAGCAGCTGAACCAAAATGTCCACGCCAAGATTGCCGATCCAGTGCCAATCAAACGCATAATTGAGTGCGAGCAAACCGGATCGTCCGGCATCAAGCTGCACTGCATAGCGCCCCAAATGGCCGGGCAGATCTGTGAGCGGCGGGAGGGCGGGTCCCCATAAAGGGGCGCCAGACAAAAGGATCAGCAGCGCAACAATCGCGCGATGTTCCCACCAAGGCCTGACGTCCGACATGCCGCGTTGATAGCGGCTTGCCCCAAGCATGCAATCGAGGGCTTGCAACGGACCTGCTGACCGGTAGGACATGGACGGCAAAGGACTATGCGGTTTACCTTGTCCTGCATCTGACAGCGGGACTTTTCTGGGCGCCCGCAATTGCCATCCTGCTCTACCAAGCGGACGGATGGGTTGACGCGAGCTGGCTTGGTTTCAGTTGGTCGGAGCTGCCCTCCGCAATCGCGCAAACTTATGGCGTGACGGGTTCCTTCGTCTCGATTGTCGCGCTGCTGTTGCTGGGAATAGGACTGAGGAGCTTGCGGGTCGACAGGCGGCTGATGGCCGCACTTGTCACGCTGGCAGCACTCCCCGTGGCGGGGGCCTTGATTGCAACCTTGAGCATCGCGCCGGTCTTCATCCCGCGCACGTTGAGCCCGGCGGCCATTCCGGCACTGGTTCTCATGGCGGTTGGAGCCTGTTATCTTGTCGACCAACGGCCGCTGCTTGCTAAAAGCCTGCCTGCCATTTTCGCCCTCGCTCTCACCATCACAGCCCTGCCGCTGGCGACCCGGCAGCGCGAACAGGATTGGTATGATGTCTATGCAAAGATGCAGCCGCTGATCCGCCCCGGCGATGTGATCCTCGCCTATCCCAATGAGAGCGCCCTTCCGCTGCGCTACGCAGCGCGGGACCGGGGGAGGTCCATTGCCATCCGCGCCCTCCCCGTCGAGGTCCCCGCTCCGCCGAACAGCGGGCCTCACCCCACAGGCACACGAGGTGTTGTTGCTGTCGACGCGCCCTATATGCGCGCGACGATAAAGACACTCAGCACCGTCCCGACAATCTGGCTGGTGCAGATCAACCCGCGTCTTTTCGATGCGGAAGACCGCTTTGGTTCAATCCTCAGCCAAAGCCGGAAGCTGCGTGTCGATTGGAAGACAGCCGATACGCGCGTCCGGGCCTTTACTCAGTCAGAGGCCACGCCGCCCAAGGAGGCGCAACCTTAGGGCGTTCAGCTTGATAAAGCCCTGCGCATCGCGCTGATCATAGGCGCCCGCATCATCTTCAAAGGTGACGATCTTTTCCGAATAGAGCGAGTTGGGCGAGCGGCGGCCGACCACATGGACGCCGCCCTTATAGAGCTTCAGGCGGACCGTGCCCGATACGTGATGCTGGCTGTGGTCGATGGCGGCCTGCAGCATCTCCCGCTCTGGTGAGAACCAGAAGCCGTTATAGAGCAGCTCGGCATATTCCGGCATCAGCTTGTCCTTGAGGTGCGCAGCGCCCCGATCCAGCGTGATCGATTCAACACCGCGGTGCGCCAGATGCAGGATCGTGCCGCCGGGTGTCTCATACATCCCGCGTGACTTCATGCCGACGAAGCGGTTCTCAACGAGATCGAGGCGCCCGATGCCATGGCGTTTGCCCAGCTCATTCAGCTTGGCGAGCAGCGTCGCAGACGACATCCCTTCGCCATTGACGGCAACCGCATCGCCGCGTTCAAAATCAACGGTGATATATTCCGGCGCGTCAGGTGCGTCTTCCGGGTTGTCGGTGCGCGAATAGACATAATCGGGCACTTCTTCCCACGGGTCTTCCAGAACCTTGCCTTCAGATGAGGTGTGGAGAAGGTTGGCGTCGGTTGAGAACGGGCTTTCGCCGCGCTTGTCCTTGGGGACTTGAATCTGATGCTTTTCGGCAAATTCGATGAGCGCTGAGCGACTGTTCAAATCCCATTCACGCCAGGGCGCGATGACCTTGATGTCCGGGTTGAGCGCATAATAGCCAAGTTCAAAACGAACCTGATCATTGCCCTTGCCGGTTGCGCCATGCGCCACGGCGTCGGCGCCAACCTTAGCGGCAATTTCGATCTGCTTCTTGGCGATCAGCGGGCGGGCAATCGACGTGCCGAGCAAATACAGGCCTTCATAGAGCGCATTGGCGCGCATCATGGGGAAGATGTAATCGCGGCAGAATTCCTCGCGAACGTCCTCAATGAAGATGTGCTCTTCCTTCACGCCGGACATGCGCGCCTTCTGGCGGGCGGGCTCAATCTCTTCGCCCTGCCCCAGATCAGCCGTGAAAGTCACAACTTCGCAACCATAAGTCTGCTGGAGCCACTTCATGATGACGCTGGTGTCCAACCCGCCCGAATAGGCGAGGACAACGCGGTTGATGTCATGCTTGTCAGTCATGGGGGGCTCTTCCTGTTCACCGAAACAACGGGTGCGCGCCTAGGGCGGATCGGCCCCAAACGCAACCACGGCATGGGAATTCTGTAGCCAGCCCAAAATAGAAAAGACCCCGCGGATGAAATCCACAGGGCCAGTTCTGCGTCGCATTCTTTCTTGTCTATGGGTGACGACCCCCCAACCGGTGGGGTGGCTGAGGGGCCGTCCCGTCAATCCCTCAAAAGAGAGATTAACGGAGCAGGTTGAGCACGCCCTGCTGGCTCTGATTGGCCTGGGCGAGCATAGCCGTTGAAGCCTGTGCAAGGATCTGCGCCGAAGCGAGCTTTGTCGTTTCAACCGAGAAATCGGCGTCTTCGATGCGCGACTTGGATTCCGACAGGTTCGTCACGGTCGACGTCAGGTTGTTGACGGTCGAGTCCAAACGGTTCTGCACGGCACCAAGCGAGGCACGTTCTGTTGCAACCGTGTTGATTGCGTCATCGATGGCCGTCAGCGCGCTCGAAGCATCCGCCGCAGAGTCGATCGACACGGTGCCGGAGTCCACGCCAAGGCCTGAAGACTGAAGGTCAGCAATCGTGATGTTGACCGACTGGCCCGAGTCAACACCGGTCTGGATGTCGAGGTCGGCCGTGCCGTCGAGTAGCCTCGCCCAGGCATTTTCCGACATGAATGACAGCTGGAAAAAGATCGCAGCCTGACGTTCGTCGATCAATGCATTGCCATAAACGTCCAAATGGGGTCTCCTCCGCAACAGGGAGGACGAACCATGCAGATCAGAAATTTCGCCCGGCTATTGGCAGCCTTGGCCGTTGTCGCGCCACTATCCGCCTATGCCGCCGCCAAAGGCTTTGACCCGGACGCCGCGACACAGGCCTATCTCGACACGCTGAAGGGGGCCGCCCGCGCCAAGTCCGACGCCTATTTCGAAGGCGGATATTGGCTGCTGCTCTGGGGCACGTTGGCCGCCGTCTTCTCCGAAATTCTCGTTCTCTCAACCGGCCTTTCTGCGCGCTTCCGGGATTGGGCGGAGCGCGTGACCAAACGCAAGTTCCTGCAATCCATGCTCTATTCGCTGCCTTATGGCGCGTTTGGCACCATCGTGCTGCTGCCTTGGACGGTCTACACCGGCTTTGTGCGGGAACGGCAATATGACCTGATGAACCAAAGTTTCGGCGCATGGCTGGGCGAGCAGGGAATATCTTTCCTGATTTCGACCGTCATCGGCGCACTGGCGATCGGCATTTTCATTTGGGGCCTTTCCAAAAGCCCGAAGCGCTGGTGGATCTGGGGCTCCGGCGTCACAGCCGCGTTCCTCGGGCTCATGATCCTCGTCGCGCCGGTCTTCATCAGCCCGTTGTTCAACACCTACACTGAAATGCCAAAAGGCCCCCTGCGTGACCGGATCGTCGCCATGGCGGCGTCCCAGAACGTGCCTGCCGAACATATCTATGTCTTCGACCAGTCGAAGCAGCACAAGCGCATCTCCGCCAACGTCTCCGGCCTTGGCCCGACGATCCGCATTTCGTTGAACGACAATCTGCTCAACCGATCCACGCCGGACGAAGTGGCTGCGGTGATGGGCCATGAACTGGGCCATTATGTCCTCGGCCATGTCTGGAAGCTTGTCTTGAGCTTCACGCTTGTCTTCACCTTTGCCTTCTGGCTCGCCTCCCGCATCGTGCCGCTGATCGTCGCGCGCTATGGCGCGCGGTGGAAGTTGCGCGGCGTGGCCGATGTGGCCGCCTTCCCGGTCTATTCGATGGTCTTGGCTGTCTTCATGCTGGTGACAACGCCGGTCACCAAGTCGATCATTCGCATGAACGAAAGCGCAGCGGATGCCTTTGGGCTGGACGTTGCCAAAGCGCCGGATGGCTTTGCATCGGCTGCCATGAAGCTGTCTGAATATCGCAAGATTGAGCCGACCCCGCTCGAGGAGATCCTGTTCTACGATCACCCGTCGGGCAGAACGCGCGTCTCCATGTCGATGCAGTGGAAGGCAAAACATCTCGCAGAGGTTGAAGCGCAGGCAAAGTAAGGGCATCGCGCCGGACGATGCCAACTCTGTTCATCTTCGGCCTCGGCTATGCCGCAGGTCATATCGCCAATACCCTGCGCCTGCGGGGGTGGGATGTGCTGTCCACTGGCGCGGCAGGTACGATGGCTTTTGATGACACAGCCTCGGTGCGCCTTGGCCTGTCATCTGCCACCCATGTCCTGTCGTCGGTGCCGCCGGTCGCAGATGGGGACCCGGTGCTGGACACCTATGGCGACCTGATCACCGCACGGCGTGACCTGTGGCTGGGCTATCTCTCCTCCACCGGAGTCTATGGCGATACTGGCGGGGCATGGGTGGATGAAAGTGCGCCCGTCAAAGGCCGGCGCGCCAGCCGCAATGAGGCGGATGGGGAGTGGCTGGCACGCGGCGCGCGGGTCTTCCGGCTTCCCGGCATCTATGGCCCGGGGCGATCTGCCTTGGATCGGGTGCGCGACGGGAAGGCCCACCGTATCGATCTGCCCGACCAGATCTTCAGCCGCGTCCATGTGGATGACATCGTCTCAGGCGTGATCGCAGGGTTTGAGGGGCCCGCCGGTGCCTATAATCTGTCCGACGACCTGCCCTGTTCGCAGAACAGCGTGATCGAGCATGCGTGTGACCTGCTCGGTCTGCCGCACTTGCCTTTGCTGACGATGGAGGCGGCGCACCTATCCCCCATGGCGCGCGCTTTTTACGCGGAGAACCGCCGGGTCGCGAATGGGAAGGCGAAGCGGCTGCTTAGCTGGCAACCGCTCCATTCAGATTTCCGCGCCGGTCTGGCCGCCTGCCTGAAGGCAGAGCAGTAACGCCTACTTCTTGGGACGAATGGCTTCGACAGCCGTCCGGCCGAAGGAAGCAATCATCTCCCCCACTTCTTTGACCTGTGCGACGGAACGGGCGCTCTGCTGCTTCACAAAGTCAGCCTGGACCTGGACGATGTCTTTGACATCCTTCGACGTCGCGATCTTACGCAAGGCCGCAAACGCTTCCTTTGCATTTTCCTCGGCATGATCGATCACCCGCGCGTTGAGAGCTGCTGCATTGTGCATCGCATGCTCTGCTGTCTCGCGGATTTTCTTGCCGGCCTTTTCGACTGCGCTTCCGGCGTCCTCAACAGCATCATGCACCGCTGCCTCAACACGCTTCTTCGCCTTGGATGCTGTTTTAGCGGCAGATTTGGCCGCCTTTTCTGCCTTGTCCTTGATGTCGACCTTGGTCGTTTTCTTGGCCATGCTTTTGTCCTCTCGCGCGGTCCTTGCACCGTAAAGCCAAGTTACCGCAAATAGTGTTAACTTACGAGTCCGCCGTACGCTTTGGCGAACTGAGAGCTATAACCATTCCAACAAGGACAATGATCCCACCTGCTGCGGCCATAAGGGACCATTGATATCCCTCGAACAGCGTCGAAATCCCCATCGCGACGACGGGGATGAGCACGTTGGAGAACCCGGCCTTCCCCGGCCCGATGACCCGGATCAGCCCGAAATAGAAGGTGAAGGTCAGCGCGCTCGCCGCCAGCGAGAGATAGGCAAGACCAAGATAAAAGCCCGGTGTCGTCGGCACAACGGGCGGGCCCACGGTCACAAGCGACCAGATCGCATTGAGCGCCGTTCCAAACAGCATTGACCACCCAATCAGGCTCATCATCGGCAGCCGCCGTGCCGGAGGCGACGCCTGCATCACATTGGCGACGGACGCCGTCAGCACGGCTAGGATCGTCAGACCAACGCCGAGCAGCGTCTCATCTGCCCCACCCGGGTCTGCCCGCACCTCATGGGCGAAGAGCAAGCCTACCCCAACCATCGCAAAGGCCGCGCCAAAGATGAAGCGACCCGCCACACGGTCGCCAAGGAAGATGCTGCCAAGGATCGCATTCGGCACGACAAGCAACGCAAAGACAACGGCGACCAGCCCCGATGTGATGTGGTGCTCCGCCTCATAAACGAGGTTGAAATTGGCCGTGAACTGCATCGCCCCAACGAGCGCTGCAAAGCCAAACTCGCGCGCGGTAAAGCTGATGCGCTGACGATTGAACGCCGCCAGTAAGAGCATAGCGATCCCTGCCACAAGGAACCGGTAGGTCACCCCCCAACTTGCCGGGACTTCGGCAATCTGGCCGCGGATGACAAACCAGGTCGACCCCCAGATCAGCGTGATCGTCGCAAAGGGGATGAGGATCTTTGGGTTGAGGAACGATGTTGGGCTGTGCTGGCTCACAAAGCGGCAATCGCTGCAGCAAAAGCGTCGATCTCCGCTGCTGGCTGGTCCCAGCTGACGACGAAGCGGGCTTCGCCTTCGGCCCAGTCATAAAAATCAAAGCCCTGCGCCCGCAGCTTGGCGGCGTCTTCGGGCGTCATCCGGGCAAAGACCTCATTCGCCTTCACCGGCTGGAACAAGCGATGCCCACAGGCGGCCCCCAGCTTCTGCGCGCCGGCATTTGCGACGCGCGCATTGGTGAGCCAGACATCATCCTGCAACAGCGCGATGATCTGCGCGGCCAGATAGCGCCCCTTGGACAAAAGATGCCCGGCCCGTTTGCGCCGTTCAGCCACGCCCTTGGCTTTCTCCCGATCAAAATAGACAAGACATTCGGTCGACAACCCACCGTTTTTGGTGAAGCCGAAGGACAGCACATCCACACCAGCCCGCCACGTCACGTCAGCAGGCGAACAGCCCAGCGTGACCAGCGCATTGGCGAAACGTGCGCCATCCATGTGAAAGCCAAGCCCGTGCGCCTTCGCAATTTCGCCCAGCGCTGCGACTTCTGTCGGTGTGTAGACGCGGCCATATTCTGTCGCGTTGGTGATCGACAGTGCATGCGGCTGTGCCCAATGGACCCCGCCCGGCGTGGCCGCCAACTTATCTACCAACGCCTCAGCGGAGATCTTCGCGCCGTCGCCCTCGATCAGCGCGAGCTTTGCGCCATGCGTGTAGAATTCCGGCGCGCCGCATTCGTCATTCTGGATATGGGCATCGCGGTGGCACAAGATGCTGCCATAAGGCGGGCAGAGACTGGCCAAGGCGAGCGAATTGGCCGCCGTCCCCGTCGCCACCCAAAGCGCCGTCACCGGCGTCTCGAATAGGTCGGACATTACCCCATCGAGCGATTTGGACAGGGCATCGCCATCATAAGCGGTGTCCACGCTGTTGCAGGCGGCCATGGCAGCAAGCACAGATGGATGAACACTGGCGGCATTATCGGAAAAGAAGCGCATCCCAGTGTCTTGGAAGGCGCATCGCACTTCGTCAACCAGAGGGGAGAAGAATGGTGCTGCCGGAGAGGATTGAACTCTCGACCTCTCCCTTACCAAGGGAGTGCTCTACCACTGAGCTACGGCAGCATGGCCATCCGACGCGGAGAAGAGCCTCGACGCGATGACGCGGGCCTATGGACAAAAGCTATGGACGGGTCAAGCACATCACGTCAAATGGCCGGGACATGACCAAGAACGATACCGAAAAGCAGCGCCGTCTGGCCGAGGCGCTGCGCGCCAATCTGAAGAAGCGCAAAATGCCGGCCGAGACCCCGTCGGCAGATGAGTCGCAAGGCAAGGATCGTTGAGCGAGATTCTCTCTTTTGTGGGGCATGATGGACTGGCTTTGAAAGCCGCCGCATCTGGCCCCGCCGATGGCGCCCCGGTTCTCCTCGTCCACGGCGGCGGACAAACCCGGCGGGCATGGCGGCGTGCGGCAGAAGCCATCGCGGCGGAGGGCTATCGCGCAATCGCGCTTGATCTGCGCGGGCACGGCGAAAGCACCTGGTGCGACAGCGGCAATTACACTCTTGGCCATTTCGCCAGAGATATCGTTGCAGTGACCGGGCAAATCAAAGGCCGTCTCCATTATGTCGGCGCGTCGCTGGGCGGACTGTCCGGTCTGCTGGCGGAGGGCGATATCAACCCCGGCGGCTTTGCCAGCTTAACGCTCGTCGACATCACGCCCAATATGTCCCCCGATGGCGTGGCGCGGATCACAGGGTTCATGGCGCAGCATATGGAGGCAGGCTTCGCCTCCCCCGAACACGCCGCAGATGTGATCGCGGCCTACACCCCCAACCGCGAAAAGCGGGGGCCGAGTGACAGCCTGAAACATTATCTCCGCCTCGGCGTGGACGGCCGCTACCGCTGGCATTGGGACCCGGCGTTCATCACCGGCATGGATGCGGACACCACCGGGGCGACAGACCAACTGGAAACAGCGGCGCGCGCTCTTCGCCTGCCCGTCCATCTTGTCCGTGGCCAGTCGAGCGACCTCGTCAGCCCTGAAGCCGCGCAGGGCTTTATAAAGCTCGTGCCGCATGCCCGCTATGATGACATTGCAGGCACCGGCCATATGGTCGTCGGCGACCGGAATGATGTGTTTTGCGACGTCATTCTGGGCTTCTTGAAGGAACTGGCACCAACCGCCTAATTGTCATTCCCGCGAAAGCGGGAATCCACGGACACTTGATCCCCGCTTTCGCGGGGATGACCGTGAACAGGCCTGACCCTCCCCCGGCCCCTCCCGCAAGCGGGAGGGGAGCGAAACCTGCCGCGGACAGCGCGGCTTGGTTGCAGCGGGGAGGGCTTTAGCCCAACGACTTGCAGCAGTCCTCCAGCCAAGCCTTCACATCGCCCTCCAACTGCGGGCCGACAATCTCCAGCACCTTGGCATGATAGTCATCCCACCAGCGCAGCTCGTCGCGGGTCATGAGGTCAGTGTCGACCAGCGTGCGGTCAATCGGCGCAAAGGTGAGCGTTTCAAAGCCGAGATAGCGGCCTTCTGCACCCGCAATTTCGCGCTCTTCGACCAGCACGAGGTTCTCGGTGCGGATGCCGAAATGGCCAACCTTGTAATAGCCGGGCTCATTGGAGAGGAACATACCGGCGGCAAGCGGCTCCTCCGTCCCGGCCTGCCCGCCGGTACCCTTGGCGATGCGCTGCGGGCCTTCGTGGACCGATAGGAACGCCCCGACGCCGTGGCCCGTGCCATGGGCGTAATCGACGCCCGCTTCCCACAGCGCCATGCGCGCCAGCGTGTCGAGCTGGCTGCCCCGCGTCCCTTCCGGGAAGACCGCACGGGCAAGCGCGATATGGCCCTTCAGGACGCGCGTGTAACGGTCCTTCATCTCCGTCGTCGGCTCACCCGGGCCGATCCAGACAGTGCGCGTCACATCGGTGGTGCCATCCAGATACTGCCCACCGGAATCAACGAGGTAGATGCTGCCCGGTGCAATCTCCAAATTGCTGCCTTCATCCACACGGTAGTGGGGAAGCGCCGCATGCGGACCCGCCGCCGAAATCGTGTCGAACGACAGGTCGCGCAGCAGGCCCGTCGCAGCACGGAAGCCCTGCAGCTTGGCCGCCGCCGACAATTCCGTCTGCCCGCCCTTAGGCGCTTCCACCGACAACCAATGGAGGAAGCGCGTCAGCGCCGCGCCGTCGCGCTTTTGCGCGGCACGGTGCCCACCTTGCTCCACTGTGTTCTTAATTGCGCGCGGCAACACGGTCGGGTCTCGCGTTTCGACAAGCGTCGCGCCGCCCGATGTCAGGCGGGAGAAGATGGCCGACACCGCCCGTTCAGGGTCCACAGCCACCCGCTTGCCCGCCATTGCAGCGAGTGCAGGGGTAAAGGCTGCACGATCATGAATGCGCACAGCATTGCCCAGATGCTGGCGCACAGCGTCATCAATCTTGGCCGGATCGACATAGAGGTCCGCCGTGCCATCGGCATTGAGAACAGCAAAGGAGAGCGCAACCGGCGTGCGCTCCACATCGGTGCCACGCACGTTGAACAGCCAAGCGACCGAATCAAGCGCGCTGATGATCGCGGCATCGAGCCTTTCCTTGGCCAGCCATTCGGCGACTTCCTGCCGCTTTTCGGCAGAACTGCGGCCTGTATACTGGTCATCCAGCACCATCAGCCGGTCAACAGACGGCGCGGGCTGATCTGCCCAGACCGCATCGACGGGGTTGTGGTCAACCGCAACCAGCTCTGCGCCCTTGCCCGCCAGCGCCTTGGTCGCTGCTTCGACCCAGGTCTTGGTGTGCACCCATGGGTCAAAACCGATACGCGCACCTTCCGAGGCGTGCTCCGAAAGCCAAGCCGAGATCGTCGTTTCGGGCACGGACTGGTAGGACCAATGCTTGCCGTCCACCTGTTCGCGCACCTGAATGGTGTAGCGGCCATCAACAAAGATTGCCGCTTCCTCCGACAACACAACAGCCGACCCCGCCGACCCGCCAAAGCCCGTCAACCACGCCAGCCGCTGCGCATAGGCGCCCACATATTCCGACATATGCTCGTCGCAGATGGGGACGACAAAACCGTCGAGACGGTCGGTCTTCAATTGGGCACGCAGGGCGGCAAGGCGGTCTTCATAGCTGGACATGGTTCAAGCACTTCCGGGATTCAAATGGGTGTGTGGGAGGAGATATAGGCAACTCCCACCCAATCGTCATCCTGAACTTGTTTCAGGAGAACAGCGTGGCGCCTCCTCTCCCGCGCTCACCCTGAGCTTGTCGAAGGGTGGAGGGGCAGGCTTCGACAGGCTCAGCCTGAGCGCGGAGGGGATAGCACGTGCTGCTACCCCACCGACGCGTTCAGCGTATCTACCGCCTCGGCATAATCCGCCATGAAGTCCTGCACCACCGACCTTGCGGACGTGATGTCGCTCACCAGCCCGACACCCTGCCCGACGAAATAGGTGACCAGAGGCACCGCCGCTGCATTGCCGCCTTCAGCCGACTTGGTCGCCTTGTGGATCGCGGGTTCTGCGATGAGCGACTGCATAGGCATGGGGAGTGCGCCGGGGCTGTCCGGGCCTTCCCATGCCTCGGTCCAAGCCGAGACGAGCTGGCGCGAATATTTGCCGGTGCGGCCTTTGGAGCGCACGGTGTCACGTGAACGGGCGGCGACCATTTTCTCACGGAAGATCTGCGAGCATTCGCTTTCGGTCGTGGCCAGCCAAATCGAGCCGGTCCAGGCGCCCGCCGCACCCATGGCCATGCACGCGGCCATTTGCGCGCCCGTCATGATGCCACCAGCCGCCAGCACAGGCACATCATGGCCTGCTACTTTCAGCGCGCGGACGACTTCGGGGATGAGAACCAGCGTGGAGACTTCACCACAATGGCCACCCGCCTCACCGCCTTGGGCCACGATCACATCACATCCTGCCTCAGCGAGACGCAGGGCATGTTCCTTCGCCCCAGCCAGCGCGCCGACCGGCACATTGTGTGCGCGGCCCATGTCGATCATTTCCTGCGGCGGCTTGCCGAGCGCATTCACGATCATCTTGATCGGGTGATTGAAGGCGACGCGGAGCAGCTCCATCGCTTCTTCCGGCCAGAAAGGTGGCGGCGCATCTTCGCTTCGGGCGCGGGCGTGTTCCCCGGCACTTTCCACGCCGTGCGATTTCAAAAGATCATCCACAAATGTCCGATGCTGCGGCGGAATGCGCGCGGCGAGGGTTTTCGACGTGAGGCCTGTCTCATTCTTCACGCTCAGATTTTCAGGGATGAGGACATCAATGCCATAGGGCTTGCCGTCGACATGCGCGTCGATCCACTGGAGCTCGACCTCCAGTTCTTCAGGGTTGAACGCGGTCGCCCCCAGCACGCCAAAGCCCCCTGCTTTCGACACAGCGGCGACAACATCGCGGCAATGGCTGAAGGCGAAAAGCGGAAACTCGATCCCGAGCCGCTCGCACAATTTATTCGTCATGATTTGCCTCTCCTTATTCGCCGTGTATCACCGCCCCACACAGGGAATTCAACATGTCAAAAGCAACAGTTATTCTTGCCGCCCTTTTGCTGGGCATCGCACTCGGCATTTTGTTCGACACCGGGCATGGCGGGCTGACCGAGGCGGCGGATGTCATTGGCACCTTGTGGCTCAATGGCTTGCGCATGACGGTCGTGCCTTTGGTCGTCGCCCTGCTGATTACCGGCATCGCGCAGACGGCGGCGGCCGCGCGGGCGGGCAAGCTCGCTTTCCGTGCGGTGCTGACGATGATCACGATCCTGTGGTGCTCGGCCACGATGGCGGCGTTTGTGACGCCTGCTCTGCTCAGCGCCTTCCCGATGCCGGTGGAGGCAGGTGCGGCGCTCAAGCTGGCACTCTCCTCTGCCCCTAGCACCGGCGAGGTGAAGCCCTTCTCCGAATTCCTCCGCGCTATCGTGCCGACCAACCCCTTTGCGGCGGCGGCGACCGATGCGATCCTCCCACTCATTGTCTTCACCATGGCGTTTTCCTTCGCCATCCTCCGCCTACCGGATGGCAAGCGCACACTGATCACTGGCTTTTTTGAAGCGGTGGGTGATGCGATGCTGATCGTCATCAACTGGGTGCTAGCCATCGCCCCTATCGGCGTGTTCGCCCTGGCCTATGTGGTCGGGGCCAAGGCCGGGACAGCCGCGCTTGGCGCGCTTGCCCATTATGTGGCGATTGTGACCGCCACCGGCACGGTTGTCTGGATGGCCAGCTTCTTCGTCGCGGCCATTGGCGCACGGCGCGGTCCGTTCCAGTTCTTCCGCGCGGCTATTCCGGCACAAGCCGTCGCCATCTCAACCCAATCGTCGCTCGTCTCGCTACCGGCCATGTTGAAGGGCGTGACCGCGCTTGGCGTTCCGCCCGCAACGGCAGACCTTGTGCTGCCTGTCGCCGTTGCCATCTTCCGCGCGACAGGGCCTGCGATGAACCTCGCGGTCGCCATCTACGTCGCACACTGGATGGGCATAGAGCTGACGCCTTGGGCGCTGGCAGCCGGTGTAGCCGCAGCAGCGACAACCACCATCGGTGCGGTCAGCTTGCCGGGAACGGTAAGCTTTGTGACATCTATTGCGCCCATCTCCATTGCCATGGGTTTGCCGGTTGAACCGCTGGCGCTGCTGATCGCGGTGGAGACCTTCCCCGACATCATGCGCACTTTGGGCAATGTCACCATGGACATGGCGGTAACGGCCACAATCTCGGAGCGTGCGGGCGATAAGCATGGGGAAGAGGTGGGGTTTTGATATTCATACCCTAGCCCGTTTGGGCTGAGCTTGTCGAAGCCCTGTCCTTTTTCCTTGGCAAGCAGACAAGGACAACCCTTCGACAGGCTCAGGGTAAACGGGATTAAGGGATAAAGGGCGGGGCTTACCCCATCACCCGCCAAAGCCCGACCACAGGCGCCCCCAGCATCGGGTGCACATAGGTCGCCACAAGCCAGATGACGATGCCACCCAGAACCGGCGTCAGCCCCGGCCAGAGCGTTGAGAGCTTCGCCTTGCCGGTCAGTTGCCGGGCGAAGGGGACAAAGCTTGTGCGCGTCGCCCAATCGCCCCAGGCAGCGCCCATAAGCTTCGCCTTTTTCGCATCCTGTCCGGCCGATCCGCCCAGCGCGAGGAGGAACATGCCGCCTGTCAGCGCAAGGCTCGCCGCATACGGGGCGACAAGCGCGTGAGCGATGGCCCACAGGGCAAAGGCCCACATCATCGGGTGGCGGGTGAGGTGAAAAACACCGTGCACGGGCTTTGCCGCATCGGCCTTGGCAGTAGGCGTGGGCATGGCAGGATTGCCGACGAAAGACCCTGCAAACAAGATCGATGCGACAAGCATCAGCAGCGAGGCGACACCCCAGATCGGCTCTCCGGGTGTCCAGAAATAATCGCCCACAGGCGCGCCGGAAAAGGCGACATAGACCCAGTAAAATGTCGCCAGCGCGATCACGCTATAGAGGCCCGAAAACCCCTTCTCCCCGAGCCGCGCGACAAGTGCCGCGCGCAGCGGATGCGACAACAGAAAATGCGTCCCGACAAAGGCCGTTATCGCCAAAACAAGCTGGTTCATATGTTGCTCCTCTTCCCCATTGGGCAGGAGTTTGGTTGATTTGGCGGCAGCTTGCTAGAAGATTTTGCGCAAGGAGATTTCAAACGTGCGGCCAACCGGATCAACATAGCCCGGCTGATAGCGCAGCGGCACAAGCCCAGCTCCGTCGCGCACGTTCTGAATATCGTTGAAGAGATTGTCGATCCGGATGGCCAGTCGCGCGCCCTTCAACAGAGGCACAGCGTCCACTAGAGCCTTGCGTTGTTCAAAATTGATGAACAGCCGCAGGTTGAGTGTCGTCAGATCGGAAAAGCGCAAAGGTGATCCCCCTGCGTTGACGGACGTCGCCGTCTGATGGGCGCCGTTGACGCGCATACCGATGCCTTTGTTGAACCAGCCCCCTTCCAGCTCGAACGCATGGCGCGGCGCGCCGCCCGACTGGCCCGTCGCATCCCCACCGAGAAGATCAAGCGTCGGGAGGCCCGGCGCAATGTCCACCTCATCGACGAACTTGATCGTGTGATAGGCGGAGAGCGACCAGCGCCCGCCATTGCCGCCCGGTCTGCCAAAACCAAAGCCGCGACCGCCGCCACCCGGCGGGGGACCGCCCGAGCCAGCCCCTGGTCCGCGCCCTGGTGCTGCGCCCGGGCCGCCGCCTGGCTGGCCAAAGGATTTCTGGAAGCTCAACCCCCAGCGCAGCTGCGCGCTGCGGGAGGCGAGGAAGTTGATCGACCGCTGATCAACCGCAACCAATTGCCCGCTCCCATCCCGCGCAAACCGGTTCGGAAAGGCAGCCTGCACTGCGGCTGTCAGCGCCGGGAAGGCCGCCAGCGGATCGGTGCTGCGGTTGCGGAAGTAATTGGCCGTCATCGTCAACCCTTCGAGCCATTTGGGCTCATAGGTCAGGCCCAGCTTCATATCGCGACGTTCTTCGGCGCGCAGCAAGGGATTGCCGCCCGTCGTCAAAGCCACAATCGCTGTTTCTCCCCGCACAAAATCATAGACGAGCGCGTTGGGCGTCAAGAGTGCCGGATCCCCCAATTGGGTGGAACTTGGTGCCGCCTGATCAACCGCCATGCTGGCCAGCAACGTCACGCCAGATAGAGGCGACCAGTTGAGACCATAGCCATAGGCGGTGATTGCCCCGAAATCGGAAAGCTTCCGATAGCCGCCGTTGAGGTTGATGGAGAGATCGCCAATGACATCCCCCACCGCGCGTCTGCGGCTCGTGAGCGGAATATCGATATTGCCGCGCACATTGGATTCATCACGGTTGATGGAGGCTGTTCGCTGCACACCGGCTTTATCCGATGCGCTGTCAATGTTTCGCGTCTCAAACCCGGCGCGGATGTTGGTGGTGACCGGGCCTGCGGGCAATTGAAGCAACGGCCCCGTGACCGACCAAGACGCATTGCCAACGGACAGGCGCGATTTTGCGAGATCCCGGCCTGATGGCGCAGCCAAATTCTGGTCCGTCAGCGCGCGCGTTGTCGTGCGCTCTCCATTGGCGGTCGCGGTCCAGTTGAAGCGGTCGATCCGACCATCGAGTGTCAGCCCGCCCGTCCAGGCCCGCGTTCGAACATTGCGCGTCAGCGGGTCAATCACGCCGACGCGGCCGGGCGAAATACCAAACAGGGAAACCGTATCCGCGCGGTCATGCTGGAGGCTCAACGTCGTGCTGACGCCGTCTGAAAATGTACGATTGAGCACCGAGTTGAGCTTGAATGCCTCATTGGATGGGGCAAGCGTGCGATACGCCGTCTCGTCTGCGCCATCGGGAATGATGCCGCGTTCATTTTCAAGAATCTTGCCGGCCCGCGTATATTCCGTGTCGATATTGAGGCGACCCAGCTTGCCGATACGGACCAGCCCTGCTTCGGTTTCCATAGAGGTTCGCCCGCCGGATGTTGGCGCGCCGACTTCCCCTTCCAGCGTAATCGCCGAGAATTTGTCTTTCAGGATGAAATTCACAACCCGCTGTTCGGCCGTAAAGCCATAGCGAAGCGCGACGTCTTCCGGCAGCACTTCCACCCGCTGGATCGCTTCTGACGGCAAGTCCCGAATTTCTGCAAAGCCTGAGACGCGTTTGCCATTGACGAGGACGACAGGTGGTCCATTTCCCCGCCCCCGGCCTGACCGCGTCTGGGCGGACAGCGCGGACAGAAGGTCAGTAACGCTGGAGGCGCCATAGCTCTGGATCGCCGCCTCATCGAGGACAACATCGGCGGGAATATCCACGTCGACTGACCCGGCGAGCCTTGGCGCCGTTACAACGATGTCGGCCCCAACATCGTCAACTGGCGGCACCGCCTGCTGCGCCCGGGCAGCAGAGAGCGCTAAAACAAGCGCAAGGGCGCCGGTTGAGGCGCGGAGGAAGGGGAGGCTGTTCTTCATTATGGTATGCGGCTTAACGTGTCTGCCTGACAGTGTGATGAACGGGAAACAAGGACTGACACCCAACTGCCGTTTGGGCTGAGCCTGTCGAAGCCCTGTCCTTCCGCTTGGGTATACAGCAAAAGGACGACCCTTCGACAAGCTCAGGGTAAACGGGGCCTTCTTGATCTGGCAGCATGGAGAGGGCCCGACAGCAGGACTGGCGAGCCCAACCCAATCACCTATCGTAAGCGTTCGGCAATGCCCCTTCGGTCGGGTTGGCATAACGATCCCGCAGACGCGTCTGGCGGCTGACGAGCGACTGCTTCACACCGTCAATCCAGACCGCCTGAACGCCTGAGGTGAGCTCCAGCGGATCACCGTCCCAGATCACCACGTCTGCCTGACGACCGGCCCGCAGCGACCCAATTTCTCCGCCTACCCCAGCGATGTCGGCAGGGACGGAGCTGATCGTGGCAAACGCCTGATCCCAGCTGAGGCCAGTAGCCCCCGGCACTTTGTTCAATGCCACGAGATTGCCTGCATATTGCATCGACAACTGCGCCTGGCGGGCTTCATTATCGTTGATCATACCGATCGCGACCTCGACACCGGCCTTCTTCATGCGGCCAATGTTGGACTGGGTGGCGGCCAACTGTTCAAAGCTCTCGGGCAGGTCGTTGAGCGCAGAGGCCAGCACGCCAACCTTGGCCGCCGCAATCTGCGGCCCGACGCGCCAGCCTTCGGTCGCCCCAACAAGGACGAGGCTGAGCAGCGGATAGTCCTTCTTCAGGGCAAGGACCATCAGGATGTCCGGCGCGCTTTCGACATGGACGAACAGCTTCATCGTGCCATTCACCACCGGCACCAGCGCCAAGGCATCGCCGCGTTTCAGCATGGCGTCATCCCGGAAAATGCCCTTGGCTGCATCGGCGGCTTCGCCCAGTGCGGTCTTGAATGCAGCGATCAGCGCAGGACGCGACCCCCCCGCCAAACGTGCGCCCGTTTCACCGAATTCGACGAACTGGAACGCCTTGGCCTTGGTGACAGGGTTCAGGTCACTCCCCGTATCAATGACGGCACCCTGACCTGCGAAGATCGCATTGCCGGCATCCGGCGAGACAATAGCGCGCGTAACGCCAGCCGCGCGGTTCACGGCCATCGCGGCGACGTCCGGATTGATGGCAGGAGCCATGTCCAACGAGGCGTTAAAGGGCGAGTTGCGCGCTTCGGTATCGTTGCTGGGGTCAACAGCGTCGACGCCGACAAGGCCCATGCGCGTAAACCCCGCAACGATGCCGGGCGTGACCCATTTACCGGAGGCGTCAACGCGTTCGGCACCGGCAGGAATCACGACGCCGGCGCCAGCCGCGACGACGCGGCCATTGGTGATGACCACTGTCCCGTTTTCAATAGGCGCAGAACCGTCTCCAATGACGACCTTGCCACCGGTGATGGCGATCGTCTGGGCGGAGGCGGGGAGTGCAATCAGGGCTGCACAGCCAAGCAGGAAACGCTTCACTTCACATCTCCTTCACCGGGCTGTCCGAGCTCGAAATCAGCGACCGGCCGCATCTTGGGGTTGGCGGCGTCATACATGAGCGCACCATCGATCCAGACCTTGTCAGGCCGGGTGTAAACAGACATCGGATTACCGTTCCACAAAACGATATCGGCCATCTTGCCGGGCTTCAGGCTGCCTGTTTTGTCGGCAATGCCCAACGCCTTGGCAGGGTTGTAGCTGAGCCACGTCCAGGCGACTTCGTCGGCTACTTCGATGCCCATACGGCGGCCGTCGCCAATCGCCTTGGCCGCATCCTGATTGAGCCGCTGGATGCCATTGGCATCGTCGGAATGGACAATGGTACACGCGCCTGCCTTGAACACCATCGGGATGTTTTCGCTGATGGCGTCATAGGACTCCATCTTGAAGCCCCACCAGTCAGCCCACATGGCCGAACAAATGCCTTCCTTGGCGAGCAAGTCGGCGATCTTATAGCTTTCCACCGCATGGTGGAAGGTCGAGACCTTATAGCCAAACTCCTTCGCCATATCGATGACGAGGCTCATTTCATCAGCGCGGTAACAATGGTTGTGGACGAGGATCTCGCCTGACAGAACGCCCGACAACGTCTCCATGGCAAGATCACGCGTGACCTTTTCACCCTTGTCGAGCTTGCGCTTATATTCCGCGGCCTTGGCCCATGTCTGGCGATTGACCGCCATGTTGCCCATGCGGGTCTGCGGCATCTGGCCCTTGCTGCCATAGACGCGCTTGGGGTTTTCTCCGCACGCCATCTTCAGGCCATAAGGTGCTCCGGGGAACTTCATCCCCTGCACGTTACGCGCATAAACATTCTTGATCGTGACCGAACGGCCACCGAACAGATTGGCCGAACCGGGCAAGATCTGAAGTGCCGTCACACCGCCATTGGCCAGTGCGCGCGAGAAGCCGGGGTCCTGCGGCCAGACGCTATGTTCTGCCCAAACTTCGGGGCGGACAGCACCGGTTGCTTCATTCCCATCGCTATGCGCATCCACGCCGGGCGACGGGTAATCACCCAGATGCGAGTGGACGTCGATGATGCCGGGCGTCACCCATTTGCCAGTGCCATCAATGACGGTGTAGCCATCCTTAACCCCGCCGCCGGTTTCAATCCCTTCGACCTTACCGTCACGGAAATAGACGGTCGCGTTGACGAACTTGGCCCCTTCCCCGTCATAGACGATGACATTGGTCACCGCCGTCGGCACTCCGGGATAAGCCTTGTAGGTGGACGGATAGGGGTCTTTGTTGAAGCTGGATTTGGCAGAGTCTTTGGCCTCGTCCTTATCCTTCTTGGCCGCGACCGGCGACGTAACCGTCGCCAGCACAACCGCCGTCCCGATGAGGAACTTCGTCAATTGCATCAGAGGATTATCCTTCCTGCGTGTCTTTTAATGTGTCGAGGTGCATCCAGCGCTTCACGATGGGTGTCAAAAGCAGCACGATGACGGCCGCTCCGATTGAAACCCATCCGAACAACTCATATATGTCGAGCAGCTTCGCCTTGCTCATTTCGCCGCCATGGCCGCCTGTCGCTTCCCCAATCTTGCCCGCCACGAAATTGCCGACGGCTGTCATGTAAAACCACGCGCCCATGATGAGGCTGGCCATGTGAGATGGTGCGAGACGGTTCATGGCCGAAAGACCGACGGGCGACAGGCAAAGCTCCCCCGTGGTGGCAAAAAGATAGTAAAGGAAGACGAAGATAACCGGCGTCATGGCTGCAACGCCGAAGGATTGCGCGCCCCAGACGAGCACGAGATTGGCAAGGCCCATCTGTGCAAGCGCGAGCCCGAATTTGGCCGGTGCCGAAGGCTCCTTGCCGCGTTTGCCGAGCCATTGCCAAAGGGCTGCAAACAATGGGGCGAGGAGGATGATGTAGATGGGATTGATCGACTGGAACAGCGAGGCAGGGGTAGCTCCGCGATCGACATAACGGTCAGTAAACAGGCTCATCGAACCGCCCGCCTGTTCGAACAGGCCCCAGAAGAGTGGGTTGAGCGCAATCAGGAACAGGATCGCGAACATGCGTTCCCGCGGTTCCTTTTCCAGTTTGAAGCTTTCGAAAAGGACATAGCCGAGCAGGGCAACGCCTGAGACGACGAGCAACGACTGAATGACACTCTGATATTGGACAAGCGCCCAGATGACCGCCACCGAGGCAAGGCCGATGCCATACAGGCCCCATTCTTTCGACTTGGTCAGTGGGACCGGCGCTTCGCCCGCGCCATTCAACGCACTCTTGCCCAGCACGAAAACGATGAGACCGCCAAGCATACCGATGCCCGCAAGGCCGAAGCCCCAGCCCCAGCCAATCGTCTGGCCAAGATAGCCAACAAGAATAGTACCGATGGCGGCGCCGACGTTAATTCCCATGTAGAAGACTGTGTAAGCGCCATCGCGGCGAATATCGGTCATTTTATAGAGCTGGCCGACCATCACCGAAATGTTGGCCTTCAAAAAGCCGGAACCCACGATGATGAAGGCAAGGGCCGCCCAAAAGACGTTGATCGCCGGGTCGCTCTGCCCACCCACGCCTTCAACCGCCATCAGGCTATGACCAGCCGCAAGCAGAACACCGCCGAACAATACGGCCTTGCGCTGCCCAAGATAACGGTCCGCCAGATAGCCACCAAGCACCGGCGTGATGTACACAAGGCTTGTATAGGCGCCGTAGATCAAGCTCGATTTGGAATCGTTGAACAGCCAGTGCTGTGTGAGATAGAAAATGAGCAGCGCGCGCATGCCGTAATAGGAAAAGCGCTCCCACATTTCGGCGAAGAACAGCATGTACAGGCCCTTAGGATGGCCTGCGAATTCGGGCTCTTTCTGAATGGCGATCTTGGCGCCAATCGCCAGAAAAATCCCCAAGACAACAACGGCAATAGCGGCGATCCAATCGCCTTCTGTCCACAGCTGCATTGCTTTCATCTCTGTCACGCGAACCTCACCTTAACTCAGTTGAAACGGGTTGTGCTCTCTTCGAGCCGTTGGTCCGGCACGCTAACGGAAAAATTGCGGCTGTGAAGAACAATGTTGCGCGATGATGACGTCATATCCCGCAAGGGCCCTGACGGGGCGGAGCCGCCGATACAGGCGGCAACCGACAAACGGTCAATTCTGTTCGACGAGCGTCTGGCCGAAAGCGGGAATGAGCGGTTGGCCCGCGGCCTGTTTGGCGCGGATTTCTGCAAACGTTCGGCGGGCGAGGTCTAGCCTAGCCTTCTTGCCCGGATGGGTGCCGTCGTTGAACGGGCCGAGATCGGTCTTCGCCCCATAGCGCCGCCAGAACTCAAGCGCGGCATCCAGACTATAGCCGGCGCGCGCCAGCATATAGGCGGCGAAATAGTCGGCCTCTTCCTCAGTCGCACGGATCGCGCTGCGGTTTTTGCCAAAGGGCGCAAGCAGCCCGCGCTTGATGCCAAGCCGGTCTAGCTGTTCGGGATGGCGCAGGATGTTATGCGCCATTTCATGCGCGAGCGGCACGGCCACGGCATCGTCACTGCCTGCAAAGGTGGCCAGCGCGGTTGAGACATGAACGGTCTTCCCATCGGCACTGGCGGACAGCTTCCTACCTGGAACGAGCTCGACATTGGCGGGGCAGGCAAGGTCTGCCTCCATGGGAAGCGTCTGCTGGGCCCCACCCCGTTCAAGCGTCAAGCGAACCGACCCATCCTGCAGGGCGGCGGTGAGTTGCGCGAGCGTCGCCTCTACCACCTTATAGCTTGCAGGCGCATCTTTGGGACTGCGCGGGGTCGGTGCGCCGTCCATTGCGAGGATATGGTCGCCTACACGCACCCCGGCACGCGCGGCCGCGCTGCCCGGCACGACGACTGTGACGGTCGGCACATCTGTAAGGCCAAGATCGGCCCGCGCTTCGGCCCGCCATTCCGGCGCATATTGGCCAATATCCTGCACAAGCATCCCCTGAAGGGGCGTTGGAAAAGGACAAAGGGCGAGGTTCGTCGTCGCTAGCCGATGCGAAATGGCGGCAATGCGCGCGTCCATATCCCGCAATTTGGTGAGCTCTCCCGCCGTCGCCGGTGTGGGCATAGCGAGAAGGCCGATGAGCAAGAGGATCAGGCGACGCATTGCCCCCAGATAGGCCTGCCCTTGAAAAGCGGCAACCGCCCGCCCCATATCCCGCTCATGAGTGATACAATCAAATGGCACGGCACAACCATTGTCTCTGTGCGCAAATCCGGCAAGGTCGTTATCGCAGGCGACGGGCAGGTCTCCATGGGCCAGACCGTCATGAAGCCCAATGCGAAAAAGGTGCGGCCCTTGGGCGATGGCAAGGTGATTGCCGGGTTCGCAGGGGCGACCGCTGATGCCTTCACCCTGTTCGAGCGCCTGGAGCGCAAGCTGGAGCAGTTCAACGGCCAATTGCTGCGCGCCGCGGTTGAACTCGCCAAGGATTGGCGGACCGACAAATATCTGCGCAATCTGGAAGCGATGATGATCGTCGCCGACAAGGACGTGACGCTGATCCTGACCGGCAATGGCGATGTGCTGGAACCCGTGGACGGCGTCGCCGCCATCGGCTCCGGCGGCAACTTCGCGCTCGCTGCTGCCCGGGCGCTGAAGGATTATGAACCCGACGCCGAGGCCCTTGCCCGCAAGGCAATGGCCGTGGCGGCAGAGATTTGTGTGTACACCAATGACCAGCTGACCTTGGAGACGCTGGATAGCGCGACCTAAAATAAACCGTTCGTGTCGAGCGCAGTCGAGACACGTTCACTGCCCAAAGTCCCTCGACTTCGCTCGGGACAAACGGAAGTCTCTATGAACAACAGCCTCACCCCCAAGGCCATTGTGGCCGCCCTCGATGAACACATTATCGGCCAGTCCGATGCCAAGCGCGCCGTTGCCGTCGCCATGCGCAACCGTTGGCGGCGTCAGCAACTCTCGCCTGAACTGCGCGAGGAAGTGACGCCCAAAAACATCCTGATGATCGGCCCCACGGGTTGCGGCAAAACCGAGATTAGCCGGCGTCTGGCAAAGCTCGCCGACGCGCCGTTCGTGAAGGTCGAAGCGACCAAGTTCACCGAGGTCGGCTATGTCGGCCGCGATGTGGAACAGATTGCGCGGGACTTGGTCGAAGAAGCGATCCGGCTGGAAAAGGAACGCCGCCGTGCCGCGGTGAAGGACAAGGCCGAAGAGGCAGCGATGAACCGGCTGCTCGATGCCCTGACCGGCAAGGACGCGTCGACCGCGACACGCGACGCCTTCCGCCTGCGCTTTCAGGAAGGCCATCTGGATGCGACCGAAATCGAGATCGAAGTCGAAAACGCACCCAATATGCCGTTCGAAATTCCAGGCGCGCCCAATGTCGGCATGATCAATCTGTCCGAGATGATGGGTAAGGCCATGGGTGGTACCCCCAAGAAGCGCCGCAAGATGACTGTGCCCGCCGCTTGGGTAAAACTGGTTGAGGAAGAGGCTGACGCCCGGCTGGATCAGGATGATGTCGCGCGCGTCGCGCTGACCGATGCTGAGGCCAATGGCATCGTCTTTCTGGATGAGATCGACAAGATCGCCGTGTCGGACGTGCGTGGCGGCTCCGTCAACCGCGAAGGCGTGCAGCGCGATCTGCTGCCACTCATCGAAGGCACGACCGTCTCCACCAAATATGGCCCAATGAAAACGGACCATATCCTCTTCATCGCGTCAGGTGCCTTCCATGTCGCCAAGCCGAGCGACCTCTTGCCCGAATTGCAGGGCCGCTTGCCGATCCGCGTCGAGTTGAAAGCGCTGACTGAGGCGGACTTTGTCAACATCCTCTCCGACACACGGGCGAGCCTGACGACGCAATATTCAGCGCTCCTGCAAACCGAGGGCGTGACCGTGGACTTCACCGATGACGGCATCCGCGCCATCGCCCGCATCGCGGCAGAGGTAAACGAGACGGTCGAGAATATCGGCGCGCGACGTTTGTCCACGGTCCTTGAAAAACTGCTGGAGGACGTCAGCTTTGAGGCGGAGGACCGGACAGGCACAACCGTCCTGATCGACGGTCCTTTTGTTGAGGCGCAACTGGCCGAAGTCGCCAAGAATGTGGATCTGAGCAAATACGTCTTGTAGCGCTTCTGCGTTCTTAATATGTTCCACCTCTAGCGACTCGAAGGAGGATGTGATGGGACGAACAGGCGGATGCCATTGCGGCGCGGTGCGGTATGATGTTGAAGGTCAACCCCAGCATGTGGCCCTGTGCCATTGCAGCGATTGCAGGCGCAGCGCGGGGGCGCCGATGGTCAGTTGGGCTGCCTTTGCCGAGGACGAACTGAAACTGACGCAGGGAGAACCTGTGACCTTCAATTCGTCGGGCTCTGCGATGCGCAGCTTTTGCGGCACATGCGGAACGGGGCTCTTCTATCGGAACGCGGAATTTCTGCCCGGCATTGTCGATATCCAGTCGGTGACATTGGACGATGCGCAGGCTCTGCCACCCGGCATTCATATTCAGGTCGCCGAACGGCTGCACTGGATGGACAGTCTGGACGCTCTACCCCAGTTCGAGCGTTTTCCAGGCATGGAGTGACGCTTCGGTCCGTCAACAGAATTGACTGGCACCTGAGCACCTGTGGATGACAGCGTGCCGCCCTTGTGCAAAGAGGGCGGGCTTTGACTGACGAACCAGAAATCCGCGCCCAAGCCATTACCAGCCACGATGTGGCGAAAGGTGCAGGCACGACGCTTCTGGCGCGGCTGGGGGCAGTGGTAGAGGTCGTGGCCCAACCGGTCTATGTCTGGCTGTTCGGGCTGGCCAGCTTTGGCATTTATACAGCTCTTTGGGCCGCCATCACGCTGGTTGAAACCATCGCCGATCTTGGCATGACGGCCGCTTTGCAGCGCACCGTTCCGCAAGCCGCAACGGAACGAAAGGCCGTCGCCACGTTGCGCGCGGCGCTCATCATGGGTGTGCTCCCATGCATTGCATTGGCGGCCACAGCCTCGATCTTTTCCGCCGACTTGGCGCACATCTTTAACGCAGCACAAGGTGATGCCGAACGGTTGAGCCATTTCATCGCGATCTTCGCCTGGGCCTTACCGCTTTGGGCCTTTGTCGAAGTCGCGACCTCTGCCTTGCGCGCACGCCGGGTGTTCGGGGCGGAAATCCGCCTCCGCCTCTTTTGGGAACAGATCGTTCGGCTCATCTGCGCCACAGGGTTCTGGTTCATGGGCTTTGGCACAATGTCGCTTTTTTACGCACATCTGGCGTCACTGATTGTCATTTGCGCGCTGTGCATTCGGCTGCTGAGCCGGAACTATGACCTTAGCCTTCTGGGTGCCGGGCCAGCGGAAGATCGCGTCTGGCATGGGACGTGGATGGCCGGCATCTCCGTCATGCCCACCATCTTGACGGCACGGCTGTTCAGCGATGCGCCGACGCTTCTGCTCAATGCCCTGCTGCCCGGCGCTCAAGGCGCAGTTGCCGGTGGGCAATTTGCACTGGTCCGCAAGGTCAGCTCGCTTGTGCAGACGATCCGGATCGCCTTTGCCTATGTGCTGGCGCCCCTGGCATCTGCCGCCTCAACGGGCGGAAAAGCGGCCGTTGAAAATATCTATGCTTTTTCAACGCGCATCTCGCTGACCGTCGCCCTCCCCGTCTGCTTCGTTCTGATTGCCGGTGGCCCGACGCTGTTGCGGGCCATTGGCAGTGGGATGGAAGGCGCCCTTTTCGCACTGGCCTTGCTGCTTTTGGCCAGGCTTGCTGAAACGGTAAGCGGTGCTGCCGCACCCATTCAGCAGGTCATGTCGCGCTATTCGAGCCAGTATATCGGCAGTGCGGCGGGCATTGCTGTATCGGTGCTGATTGGCCTAGCTGTGATGCCCGAGGGCGGATTGACCGGCATGTCCATGGCCGTCGCGCTTGGCCTTGTGACAACATCGGCCATTCCAGCTTGGCAAGTTTACCAGCACCATGGGCTCCTGCCCTTTGGCAAACCATTTGGGCACGTCGCACGGCGCGTATTACTTGTCTCACTGGCCGCCTTCACCCTTGCGCTTTGGGTCAATCTCTTGCCAACGGGGCTGGCCTTAATGCTCTTATGCGGGCTGCTGCTGGCGACATTGTGGACGGCAGGCCGCTGGGCGCTTCCTTTGACGGATCGGGAATCCCTTGGGTCAATGGCCCGCCGTCTGCGTTGGATCTGATTGCGCCTGAAGGATCCGTTCAGCGAGAATGTGGTCGCTGACTTTATCAACATCAATCGCAGCTTCGGCCATCGGCATGGGCACGAGATGCGCAGATAGGCCTAACCTTCTCCCGGCTTTGCCAAGTGCAGCGGCCAAGCCGATGGTCCGCGTGATGGCCCTGAGCGCAAGCAAGGGGCCAAAATGCAAAAAGAGCTTCCACGCCTTCTTCCGGTCCTGCTCCGCCTCTGCCCATAATTCCAGTGCGCCTTTCGCCCGGTCACTGCGCAGCGCAAAGAGATTGGCACCCGACCAAGCCCCATCCGAAAAGCGCAGCCAGGTCCGCTTGTTCCCGGGGTAAGCCGCCAGCATCGTTGCCCGTTCCACCATCGCCACGGCAACGTCGCCCCGGCTGGCATCTGCCTCTGCGATAAAATGTCGCACCATATCCGGCGTCAGAAGGGGGTGGTCTGCTGTCGTTACCAACACCGGCCAAGGCGCTGTTGGCGTCCCCGCGTGGCGCAGAATGCTGACCGAAATACCGTCGCTGCTGGCCACAATGTCCGCCGCACCTCCAGCGTTCACGGCTGCTGAGAGGGCCTCTGTGTCTTGGGAGAGAACAACGATCTTCCCGATTTCGGCAACCTGGCTGAGCGTGCGGACGACATGTGTGACCATCGGCTCACCGCCAACAGGGACGAGCGCCTTCCATGCCACGCCAAAATGCGCGGCCAACGGATCGACGCCGGGGCGCTGCCCTGCCAGAACAATAGCGGTCCATGGACGCAGGGGAGAGGTCACGTTTTCGCCTCAAAGCAGATGTAACAAATAGTCATGAATGTTGCGATCTTCGACCTTGACCGGACAGTGACGAGGTTTTCGACCTACACGCCCTTTCTTCTTTTTGCAGCCTTTCATCGCGCACCATGGCGTTTGCTGCTGTTTCCGGTCTGGGTTTTGGCGATGGCGGGCTATGTGCTCGGCATCTACGAACGCAAAGACCTGAAGGAAATTGGTTTTCGGCTGATGATCGGCCAGAGCATCAAGGCTTTGGAGTTGCAGGATCTGTCCGCAAAGTTTGCGCGGCGCGTTGTCCGCCATAACCTTCTCGCCGATGCCGTGGCGCGTGTGGAGGCGGAAAGATCAAATGGCGCCCTGTTGATGTTGGCGACGGCCTCTCCGGATTTCTACGCCCGCGAAATCGCCCTTTTGCTCGGCTTTGATTGTGTGGTGGCGACCAGGCAAGCACACATGCCCAATGGCCAGATCAGTTTTCGGATCGACGGTGAGAATTGTTACGGCAAGGCCAAGCGCGACATGGTCGAAAAGGCATGCGCGGTGGATGAACGGCTTGGGCAGGCCAAGGCCTATCGGTTTTATAGCGACAGCGCATCGGATGCCCCCACGCTCTTCTGGGCAAGCGCCGCGGTCGCCGTCAATCCCGGCAGTTCGCTGCGAAAACTAGCGTCCAAAAATGGATGGGATGTTGTCATTTTCGCATGACCCAGCGCGTCTGTTTTCTCTTCAATCATGAAGATGTGCATCAAGTCGCGCACACCCTACCGGTGGCGCTGGAACTGGCCGGCCTGAACGCCGGCATTGAAGTTGAAATTGCAGTTTCCACAGTTGAGCAAGCGACCGCAGTCACAAACATGATCCAGTCGCGGCCAACCGCGCAAGCGCCTGTTGTCCGCCTCTTGGAACTCAGTCCATTGATGGAGGTGGCGACATCTGCGCTCAGCAGGTTCGTCCCCGCGCGCCGGATTGCAATGTTGCGCCACCATCTCGACTATTTTCAATCATTCGACGTGCTGGTCGTCCCAGAGTTCACCACCACCCTGCTGCGGTCCCGCTGGAAGCTGACATGGCCGCTGCTGGTCTGCATTCCCCACGGCAGCGGCGACCGATCTGTCGGATTTTCCGATGAGCTTCGCTTTTTTGATCGGGTGCTGGTCGCCGGGGAAAAGACCCGCGGGCGGATGCTGGAACGTCACCCGTCCATGGCGGATAAGATCAAGGTCTGCGGCTATCCCAAATTCGACGCGATGGACCTCACCCGCAAGCCGCGTCTGTTTGATGATGATAAGCCTGTGGTAGTCTACAACCCGCATTTCGATCCGCTTTTGTCGTCATGGTATCGCTTTGGTCTTCAGATTTTGGACTATTTTGCGGCTCAGACCCGCTTTAACTTCGTCTTTGCGCCCCATGTGATGTTGTTTCGCAAGCTGATCCACGGGTCGCTGGAGCATCGCCGTCTGCATGTACGGGGGACGGTGCCGAAGCGCCTTTTCAACCTGCCACATATGTTGATCGACACGGGCAGCGTGCGGTCCGTCGATATGACCTATACTCTGGCCGGTGACATCTACCTTGGGGATGCCAGCAGCCAGATTTACGAATGGATCATCCGGCCGCGCCCGGCCGTTTTCCTGAATGCGCATGAAGCAAAATGGCAGGACGATCCGAACTACGCGCATTGGCATTTGGGGCGGGTCATTGACGATCCAAAGGAGCTGGAGTCTGCACTTAGCCTCGATGAAGGCGAGGTCGCTCCTATGCTTGACCGTCAAAAGCTGGCCTGTGCCCAGACATTTTCCTTTACCGACATGTCCGCATCGCTGCGGTGCGCTGCAGAAATTCGTGCACTGCTGACATAGACCGACGGCAGATCAAACCAGCGTTATCGACAAGCCGGTTGGCGCTTCTTTCAATTGCGGGGATAGTCCGCCTTTTTAGGGAGGCCCGCCATGCCGCGTCTTATCTTGCGTCCAATGTCACTGGGCAATGCCATCCTGTGGTCCATCGCTTTCCCCGCTGCCGCGGTCGCGCAGGGTGACCCGCAACCCGCACCAACGGTTGAAGATGTCATCACCCGGCCGCTGGCAGATGTGAATTTGCGGCGCAAAGATGTGCCGGCGGCGCTTTTGGCCATTCAGGACAACCCTTATGCCTCCTCTGCGTTCAACACATGTGCGGTCATCATCTCTGAACTCGAAAAACTAAATGCCGTGCTCGGCCCTGACTTTGACGAAGTCGAAGTCGATGAAGATGCCCGCAAGCGAAAGGAAGGCGTCGCCAATGCGGCGGGGGGCCTTGTCTCCAGCCTGATCCCGTTCCGCTCGCTCGTCCGCGAAATTTCGGGCGCAGGGCGCGCCGACCGGGATTATCGCGAAGCCCTCTATGCAGGCGTCGTGCGCCGCGGCTATCTGAAGGGATTGGGTGAGGCACGAAATTGTCCAGCCCCTGCCCGTCCGCTCCACCCGCTGGAGGGCGCGGCGCGGGCAGCAGGACAGGCAATCAGGGGCAAGGATGACGAATGAAGCGTCGCGGCTGGCAGCCGCAAAGTGGCGGTTGAAGCTTGAAGACTGCAACAACACCAGCGATTTCCGGGAACTTGCGCGCAGGCGTCTGCCGGGGCCTGTCTTTCATTATATCGATGGCGCCGCCGATGATGAGGTGACGCGCAGGCGGAACACCGAAAGCTATGAGGCGTGCGACCTTGTGCCCAATGTGCTGGCAGGCGTGGCGGACATCGACATGTCCACCACCGTGATGGGTCGCAAGATTGCGATGCCGCTGTTTCTCTCCCCCACCGCCCTGCAGCGCGTGTTCCACTGGCAGGGGGAACGCGCCGTGGCGCGTGCGGCCGAAAAGTTCGGCACCTATTTCGGCATCTCCAGCCTTGCGACCGTCAGCATTGAGGAAATCGGCGAGACGATCTCCACCCCCAAGCTGTTCCAGCTCTACATCCATAAGGACAAGGGTCTGAACACCGCGATGGTGGAGGCCTGTAAGGCAGCCAAGTTTGATGCCATTGCACTCACCGTCGATACGATCGTCAGCGGCAACCGGGAACGGTGCATGCAGACAGGCTTTACCTCGCCGCCCAAGCTGACGGTGTCCTCCGCCTTCGACTTTGCCCTGCACCCGCGCTGGACATTGAATTACCTGCTGCGCGAAAAGTTCGAACTCTCAAACCTGAAGGACCATGTCCGCGAAGTGTCGCAGCAGGCGATTTCGATCCAGGACTATTTCAACACAATGCTCGACACATCGATGGACTGGAAGACCGCTGAAAAGGTCCGCGCCGATTGGGGTGGCGAATTCTGCCTAAAGGGCATCATGTCGGTTGAGGATGCCAAGCGCGCCGTCGACATTGGCGCGACGGCCATCATGGTGTCCAATCATGGCGGACGGCAGTTGGACGGGGGCCGTGCGCCATTCGATCAGCTTGCCGAAATCGTCGATGCGGTGGGCGATAAGCTCGACGTTATTTGCGACGGCGGGATCACACGCGGCAGCCATGTCCTGAAGGCCCTTTCCGTGGGCGCCAAGGCCTGCTCGGGCGGGCGGCTCTACCTTTATGCGCTGGCGGCTGCCGGGCAGCCCGGGGTGGAACGCGCCATTGGCAAGCTTCATGATGAGATTGAACGGGGGATGCGCCTGATGGGCGCGCGCTCCGTGGCTGATCTGGGACGGGAAAACTTGCGCTACCGATGATCCCCCCTTGGCGATGTCCGGGCTTCGTGCGAAGGTTCGTTGGATCCGGATTGGTTCAAGGCGGGGTAGCCAATGTCAAAGGAAGAAGCCGGGACGACCGGACGGTACAAGGCGTTCATCAGCTATAGCCATTGCGACACGGCTGTTGCTGTCCGGCTCCATCGTCGGATGGAGAGCTATCGCCTGCCCCCAAGACTCGTCGGAACACCCACATCACGCGGCCCCGTTCCCGCGCGGCTAACCCCCATTTTCCGCGACGTTGACGAGTTACCGGCCGCAGATGACCTGAGCACCGAAATCAAGGCGGCGATGGCGGATTCAGAGGCACTCATCGTGCTGTGTTCCCCCGATGCGAAAGCCTCCCGCTGGGTCAACCGTGAGATTGAACTGTTCCGAGAAATGCATCCGGAACGACCAATTTTGCCCGCTTTGGTGCGCGGGGATCTCGACACTGCTTTCCCGCCCGCACTCTTCGCACCCGGCCCTAATGGCAAAGCGCGAGAGCCCATTGCCTCTGACCTGCGCGGTGAACAGGAACGTTTGGGCCGGATCAAGCTGATCGCCGGGTTAACCGGCATTGGTGTGGACGATCTGGTGCAACGGGATGCACAGCGCCGACTGCGCCGCGTGATGGCCGTCACAGCCTCAGCGGTCATTGCTATTGTAGTTCTGTCTGGCCTGCTGGTGGCAGCCGTTCGCGCCCGCGCGGACGCTGAGCATCAACAAGCCGAGGCGGAAGGTCTGATTGAGTTCATGCTGACCGACTTAAGAGGGCGCCTAAAGGGGGTTGGACGGCTAGATGTCATGAACGCGGTCAACGCACGCGCAATGGATTATTATAGCGACCAGTCTTTGGCGGCACTGCCCGACCAGAGCCTAGAACGGCGGGCCCGCATCCTCCATGCCATGGGTGAAGATGATGAAGCGCGCGGCGACAAGCCGGCGGCCCTTGCCAAATTTACAGAAGCCCATCGCACCACATCTGCCATCGTCGCGCGACGCCCGGGCGACCCCGAAAGCCTCTTTGCCCATGCGCAAAGCGAATATTGGCTGGGCTATATGGCGTATCGAAAAAAGGATTATGGCCGGGCTGAAACGCATTTTCGGGGATATGTAAAACTCGCCGACGGCATGGCATCGCTTCGCCCCGGCAAGGTGCGGTATGTCCGTGAACAAGGTTATGCCCAAAGCAATCTCTGCGCGTTGGCGCTTACACCATCGGCCAAGGACCTGAAGCTGGCCGGCGAAGCCTGCGCCGCCAATGTCGTGGCCAAAGAAAAAGTAGCGAAGCTTTCCGCCAATGATGGATCGGCTTGGGCCGATTTGGCAAACGGCTTTGGCTGGCTGGGTGACGCGCATAAGGCATCAGGATCACGACTAAATGCGCGACGTGCCTATCTGGCCGCGGCCAACGCCGTGAATCGCGCAGTCGAACTCGATCCGCAGAATCTTGATTATCGTGACGTTTGGGTCACCCGCCAATTCTCACTTGCAGAACTTGAGCGGGAGGAAGGGCAGCTTGATGCTGCGGTGCGCCGCCTTCAAGCAGCCCGCCAGACCGTTTCCGATATGGTCGGGCGTGACCCTGCCAACCAGCTGTGGCGGGAAAGACTCGCGCAGATCGAACGCAAACTCGCGTCGCTTAGCAAAGTGCAGAAGGAGAAAGCGTAATGGCAAGTGCGATAGGAAAAACAATCATCCGTGAAATTGAAGCCAGCATTATCGGCAATAAGTTCCGGCTGGGATATAAAAACCCGCAGAAACCAATCGACATCTCGTTAGACGAGGCTGTTAGCCAGGTGGTTAGCGGCAAATTTGCACCGACCGAAGCGCAGTGCGATGTTGAAATCGAACCGCTCAGCCTGAACTGCGCGGCCCCGTCCAACATCATCTTCACCTTGTCCGACAAGGATAACTTCCAGTTCGCAACGGATGCGGACCCCATCCAGTTCAAAGAGGGTGCAAACAAGGACCGCTATGCCAATTTCTGTCGGGTGGCACCTGATGGCACCAGCTATCCATTCGGAAAGCCCTATGGTGGCAGCGCGCCTTGCAAGATGGTCACGTTCGAGGCGATCGCCCCGACCGCCAACTATGTGGACCCCTTCAATTTCGTGGTCGACGTAATCCATGAAAACAAGCCGGGCAAGAAATCGCCGCTGCGCCTTCTGATCGATCCTGAAATCCGCAATCCCGGCGGCAGCGGCGGCTGATCGGCAACACACACGGAATGACACACCGCCAGGCACCGTCAGGAAATCTTACGTCGATCCTCGCCTCTGCGAGATCAGGCGCACTGGACCATGCCTGGCGGCTATTTGAAGCGGCGGGTTTCGGGGAAGATGATCCCGATCCCGCCGTTCATACCTTGCGGGGCCGCCTCCTGAAGGATCGCGCACTGCGTTCCAAGGTTGCGGCGGACCGGCAACAGCTTTTTGCCGATGCCGCGCGCGCCTATGCCCGCGCCGAGGCTCTATCCGCCGCGCCCTATCATCTGATCAACGTCGCAACGATGCGCTTTCTGGCAGGAGACCAACAGGAGGCCGCCGTGTTGGCGGCGCGAGTGGTCGACCGGATCGATCATGGCGGGGACATCGCTGACACCCCCTATTTCATCGAGGCCACGCGCGCAGAAGCGCTCCTGCTCCAGCGGCAGATTGACGCAGCGACGTCCGTGCTGCGTCACGCCCTTACTTTAGGGTCCAATTGGCAAGACCATGCCGTCACGCTGCGGCAACTCAACCTCATTTGCGAAGCGAGCGACCTGCCCTGTGGCTGGCTCGACGAATTCCGCCCCCCCGCCAGCCTCCATTTCGCAGGACATCTTGGGGTGGGGGCCGATGACGCGGGCCATGCGATGCTGACCAGGCAAATTGATGACGTGCTATCGGCGCACAATATCGGCTTTGGTTTCGGCGCGCTGGCCGCAGGATCGGACATCTTGATTGCCGAGCGCCTCATCGCTCGCGGGGCTGACCTCCATGTTATGCTGCCTATGTCCCGCGAAGCCTTTTGCGCGGCGTCGGTTGAGCCATGGGCGGAAGACTGGGCCGAACGATTTGAGGCCTGCCTTGAAGCTGCGGTGAGCGTGCAAGAGGCCAGCGACATCACCGGACGCTATGATCCCATCGCCAATACCCTCGCCAGCGAGTTGTCGATGGGTGCAGCTGTGCTCAATGCGCGGCTGCTGGAAAGCACGGCTGTTCAGCTTCTGATCGCCGATGATGCCGCCGGGCCGTTTGGCATGGGCAAGGAGACCGCGCGCGATGGCGTAACGTGGCGCGCAGCGGGAAGGGCGCAGTATGTCCTGCGCTGGCCCCGCCAAATCAAAACGCCATCGGCTGGTGCGGGTGCGACTGAAGAGCCCGGTCGCCGGGTTGCGGCCCTGCTGTTCGTCGGCTTTGCGGGGATTGAGCAGGTGGGTGACACAGACATGGCTCGCTTTGTTGCCGCAACGATTGACCCGATCGAAGCGGTGCTCTCCAGCCTACCGCACCCGCCCTTCCACATCAGCCGCCAAAGCGCGGGCTATGCGCTGGCGTTCGACACCCCGGAGGAGGCTGCCACGGCGGCGCTCCGCCTGCGCGATGCCGACAGGAACGCCGGCGCCGTCAGCCTTCGGATCAGCGGCCATTATGGCATCGTGCTGCAAAGCGCTGCTGGGCTTTATGGCAATGCAAGCGCGCTGCCGGAATGGATTGACCCCATCACACAGCCGGGCGGCATCTTCGTCTCCGGCGAATTTGCGACAGCTTTGTTCGGGCGCGTAACATCCGGATATCGGACAGAATTTGCAGGCGAGCATCTGCCGGTGCGCGGCAATGCGCCGGTCGCGCTCTATGCGTTGATGGAAGGCTGAGGTGCCTTAAGCCGCAAAGCGGACGAGCCGGTCTCCGGCAGGGACATGGATCGCCACCATCTTCTTGATGCAGCGGATAATCTCCGGATGCGTGGCTGCCATCCCGCCCGTAAGCGCGCCAAAGGACGGGAGGATCAGCTTGGTCACCCCTTCCACAAAACAGGGTCGCGTCACCCGCCTGCCGCGGGCGGCACCGCCATATTTGGGGTGAAAATGGCCGGAGAGTTCGGGCCGATGATCTACGGGGTCCGCGTGATGGCGCAAGATGATCCCGTCCAGATCTGCCTCTTCGACGATGCGACCGCCGACAATATCGGGCAGCTTTTCATCATGATTGCCGGTTATCCAGACCCAGTCGAGCTGGTCCGTCAATCGCGCGAGCGTCGCACGGGCGTCGGCCGGGAGTCGCGTCGCACCATCGCTATCGTGAAAATTGTCACCAAGGCACCAGACCTCTCTTGCGTCCGTTTGCGCGACCAGATCGGCCACGGCCGACAAAGTGGCCATGCTGTCATGCGGCGGCAGCATCTGCCCGCGCGCAGCGAACCAGCTGGCCTTTTCAAGATGAAGGTCCGCGACGATCAGCGCGGCACGGGAGGGCAAGAACAGCGCCTTGCCGCCGGCCACCTGAAAGTCATGTCCGGCAAAATGCAATGGCGGCATCACGCCTCCGGGGTTGGCTCCGCGTCAGACTGCGCGTCGACATTTTCAAACCAGGCTTCAACCGCGCCGTTGAGCTTCAACAGCAAAGGCTTGCCGCGCCGGTCCACCGTCTTGCCCGCCTGAACGCGCACCCAGCCTTCGGACATGCAGTATTCCTCAACATCGTGGCGCTGGATGCCGCGAAACTTGATGCCGACACCGCGACGCAAAACCTCGACGTCGAAATGCGGGCTGGACGGGTCAATGCACAGGCGATCAGGAGGCGTATCAGTCATGCTGGCGCCTTTGCCGCATACGGCCCTTACGCGCAATGGTGTAGTGTCGGTCGTTGGCGGTGCTTGTGCAGACGAGAACGGTGCTGCTGGTGGCAGCACGGCCTTCGCCCGTCGGTATCGCTGTGCGGGAATGCGATCGCCTGCCTCAGCTATGCAAGCCATGCGTGCCACACCACTGGCATTCGACATTATCGGGCGTTCTATCGCCTCAGCTCACCGATTGGATGATCATACAACCTAAAAAAGCTAGGCCGGAATCGCCAACTCAAACGTAACATTCTTTCCGTCACCATTATAACAGACCAGATTGCCCCGATGCGATTTTGCGACTTCCTTCACAATGTACAGACCCAATCCATATCCATCGTATTTTTTGTCAACGCCGCGGCGGGCCTGATTAAAAATATCGGGGCCGAGCATCGCCGACCCTTCGATCTCGTTTGTGACGCTAATCACCAACGTCAATTGCTCGTCATCGATTTCAATGTTCAAAAATTTCTTCGATTTTCGAGGGGAATATTTGACCGCATTCTCAAGCAAGTTGCGAATCCCCAACCTCAAAATAATGGGATCAGCCTCTGCAAACATGACGGGCTGTGCGAAACGCTTTACAAAGTGCTGCGTCTCTATTGGGTCTAAGTCGAGCAGCGCAAGTTCGACAACACAGCAGATATCCGTCATTTCCAGCTTCTGCACTCTGCCTTTTGTGATAAGCGTCGCGCCTAAAATTGAATTGGATATCGAGAGAATGATTGAATTCAACGTTGAAACTGTACTGCCTATCGTACTTTGGACATAGGCAGGCGTTTCGCTTCCAGAACTGATTTTGTTGCTTAGAGCCTGTAACGCGGCTTGCGCCGAATTCATTGGCTGGCGCACTTCATGAGTGAGCATTTTTAGAAGGTGGTAACGCTCATCCGCAAGTGCCGCACTTTCCTGCGCCCTCATCTTGGATTGAATGCTTCCTTCGCGGATACGAAGGGATCGACGCAATTCAAAGACATTTTCGCGTACATTTCGCGCAAATATCATACCAAGGAAGCAAATATGGGCCAAAAATACAAGTATAGATTGAAGAATTATCTGAATAGGCTCGCGCCCCTCAAGAAGAACAAATGTTTTTATAGAGCCTAACGGATAGGAGATAGATAGTATATAAAGTAATGGAAAATTAGTAAACCAGTAAATAAGTATCATGTAATTTCTAGAATAAAGTCCAACCCATAGTCGATTTCGCATCAAAAATATTGCGGCAGAAATTGAAATAAACACACTCGATAATGAAGATATCAAAAGCAGATAATCTGACTTACCAATAAAAATTGCCGTCGTTGCTAGCATCATTCCAAATAAGAGAAGGCTCGTAGGGAATTTGTTTCGATTATTAAACAATAGCCCGTTGGAAAAGCTATATGATTTTAACGATGCAGCCAGCAATATCATTGCGCCGCCGATGATTTTGGCACTTGTTCGCTCTGTTTCGAAGTTGGATAACGTGAGAAGGCTGCCGACAAGGGCGACAACATTCGCAAGCAGCCAGATATAAACCGCCCGCGTTTTTATTTGGATGACGATGAGGCAAAGCGAGAAGATCAGGAGTTCGCCTATGAAGAGGTATTGCACCATCGACGTAATACTGATGTACCCGTCATTGGTGGGCATCATGAGCCCTCATCTTTGCCCAAAACCTCAACGCTTTCACTTAACTGATAACCAACCCCATGCACGGTTCGGAATGGCGAGGGGCAGCCAGCGTCGCGCTCAATCTTTCGACGCAGCCGGAAAAACGTGGCGTCTAAGTTGCGATAGTCCACGCTTCCGGTGATACCCGATGCCAGCGCTAAATCTGCGCGGCTCACTGAAACATCTGCATTTTCGGATAGTTTCCGGATCAATTTACCTTCCATTGGGGTCAATGAAATCTTGAGCCCCGTTGGCGATATCAAGTCCGAAAAACTAGGGGTGATCTTCCACGTCTCCGTCCGGGCGCGAGGTTCGCTAAAACGGCGCCAGATCGAGGAGACGGCATGTGTCACTTGGTCGAACCGAACGGGCTTGTTGACGAACATGTCAGCCCCTGCGGCCAATGCTGAGTTAAAGGCATCAGCGCCCAACCGTCCGCTGACGACCAAAATGCCGCCGGTATTGCGACCGCGGATAAGTGCGGTCAAATCAGTCCCGTCAATCCCAGGCAATCCAAGATCAATGATGAAAAAGTCATAGCTCGCGATGCCGTCCGATTGCATCAATTCTTCTGCGGAATTGAAAACGGCACATGCGCTTCCACGGAGCCTGAGATATTCGGCCAAAAATTCGGCAAAGTCCGCATCGTCATCAACGATGCAAATGTTGGACGGAAATGACGCCATATCTTGATCTCTCTCGTGAAGTGGGAGGTCGAACGACCCGCCACCGAATTAAAATACTCCAGCGCGACGTCGCTGGCGTGTGCGGTAACGTAAGCCTTGGGAGGGTGTTTACCGTTTAACAGCCATCCCCTCCGGGAAGCAATTTTCTTCTGTCGGCGCAAGGCCAAGATAAGAACCCGCATCAAAATGCAGCCTCCCGGTCATAATAAGGTCTTCGCGCAGCGCCGCTAACATCTCTGAATTCGGTGTCAATATATGGTATCAATTTCCTGTGCCGGTGACCGCCGATGCTTCGTAAGCCGTGTTCCCAAGATTGCGCACATTTTATCTATTTGAGTTCGAGAAAGGGGCATTTTTCGAGGCAAGCCGCTTGTGGCGCAGATTGGCAGTGCGGCTATCCTCGCAAAAAATATTTGCGTGTTGATCAGTTATGATTATGGAAAATCACATCTGATGGTTACACGGGCGGTTGATGTAGGAAAAGGCGTAATTTTGATGAGAGTGAAATTGACGGCTGCGTTTCTGGTCGCCGCGATTTTGACGGCCTCGCCCGCGCACGCCCAATTTACCGTCAACACGTCAGTTGACGCCCGCGCTGGCATGGCCCGGCTGACATTTGTACAATGCGAAGGTGTCGATTTTGGCCTCTGGCGCATCCCCACGCGCAACACCGGTGGCGCAACGTTCATCAATCTTACCGTAACGGCAAACGACGCAACCGGCGCCACGGTCGCAACCGTAACCGGGAACACCACGTCTGTCAGTCAAGACTCCCGTTATCCAGCGACGGCAGGTATCTGCAGGGTCTATAACGCAGAGACCGTCTCCGCTACGCTTCGAACCTCAATCTGGCAGAACGTCGCCATGCATATGGGCGGTTTGCCCATTTACGGACAACCTGCCCCGACCATACAGGCATTGGTGGTTGCTGATCTGGCCCTCGGCGGCGTCGGTGTGGCCATTGACGCAGTGGGAGATGGTGCTTTCCGAGTTGTCGGCACGCTCACAATCCCCGAGACGATCGTTGCGGGTAACTTTGGCGGTTACCAGACCACGGGGGAAGGCATGGTGTCTGTGACCGACGGGTTATAATCGCTTGGTGTGAGGAGAACGGCCCTCCCCCAAATGAAAACCGCGCCACCACCATATGTTACTTTCTAGACAGCCATTTCTGTTCTTTCTGGCCGCCCTGTTTGGCGCAAGGATCTGGATTAAAGCCAATACGGCGTTAACAACATTTGCCTGATAACTCATTTCTAATTAAACTAAGAATTAGATCTGATCAAAATGTGGTGATTGGTCTGGAAAATGGAGTAATTCTTATGAATGGTAAGTTAGTAGCTGCATTGCTGGCGGCATCGACGTTGGCCGCTATGCCAGCGCAGGCCCAACAAGTCGTAACCGCTTCTGTCAACGCCCGCGCAGGCCTCGCCGCACTTACTGCGGTTACCTGTGACGACGTCAACTTTGGTGTCTGGCGCGTGCCCACTCGGACCACCGGCGGCTCAACGCTCATTACTCTCACTGTAAGTGCAAACAACGCATCCGGTACGACCAGTGCAGCAGTAACCGGCAACTCCACGAATGTTGGCACAGCATCAGGCTACATTGCAGCGACGGCAGCGACCTGCACGGTCACCGGGGCGACCAACGTCTCAGCGACACTCCCAACGGCGATCACGAATAACGTTGGCTTGGCCTTCACGAGTTCGACCCATGAAACCTTGACCGCCCCAACCACACTTTCAGCGTTGACCGCTACTCTCACTCTTGGCGGAACCGGTGTGGTCATTGACTCCACTGGGTCAGGCAGTTTCCGCGTTGTTGGCGTTCTGACAATACCCCAGGCAATTGTTTCGGCCAATTATGGCGGCTACAGGACCTCCACCTCTGCAACGGTCAGCGTGACCGACTCGGTTACATCGAACCAAACTTAAGACTTTGAGTGGGGGGCGCGCGAATGTGCGTCCCCCACGCTACAAAGTGAGCGCCGCAGGTGGGCATTTTCTTTAGTCTGACCAATGGTGGCTCGGCGATGGTGGTGTTGGGCTTTTGCCACGACCGTCATGGGACAGGTGCTTTGGTACGTCTCGATCTGATTGGGCGGAAAGCCGCATTCGACACTTTTGAGTATGGCATGTTCAAAGTGACCGAGACCTTCAGCATTCCCGCCACACTCAGCGCGTGAATGATAGCGAACACGGCACAACGACCGTGGCAGCCCAGAACCCTGCAATCAATCACCTCACCAACCAATTGGTGCCAAAGGAAAGCAAATGAAAATCACGAAGATCAGCTACCTCGCAGCTGCTGTGACGTTTGCAGTCCTTTCTGCTCCATCGGCACAGGCGCAAGAACGGAGCAGGGTCACTGTTGCGATTTCAGACAATATGATCCTTCTCGACGCTGTCACCCGATCGGGCCAGGTCGATCTGGTCAATGGCAGTGATGATCCAATGGAGTTTACGGTGCTCCCGATGCTGGAAAATTCAGGGATCGTGAACTCAGCCGGGTCTGTTCTCCGCTGGGCCCCTGAACGTTCGGTTGCGCCTGCGCACCGATCCCAAGCGTTCCGCGTTGCCGCACGGCCCACGCCTGAACTTGCACCGGGTGAATATGCCTACCAATTCAAGGTCCGCGCTCAAATACAACGCGCCACGCCAGACCTTCTCGTTGAAACCGATAAGGCATCTCAAGAAACCGTAATATCGGGTTTCGTCCCGGTGGTCCCCTTGCTGCCCGTCACGGTCTATCTCCGGTACAAGATAGACGCTCCACGCGTCGATCTCCGCCCGCTCACCTTGACGCCTGATGACCCCGACTCGCTTGGCTATTTCATGGTGGTCAAGCAGCACCCAAACCGCAGCTTCGTCGGCACGATCAAAGTAATCGATAAGGAAACTGGCTCAGAACTGAGCAGCGGGCGCCTGCACCTGGGCCAAGAAGGTTCCGAAGCAAAGGTGGGAATGCCGCGCGGGCTTTTTCCGGTCGGAAAAGGTGCGGACTATTGCCTCCGGGTTTGGGATCACTTCCCTTCAAAGGGTGAGCCCTACGCAAGCGTATGTAGCGGCAACGGATAACAGGCCCAAACGGATGGTTCCCACCTAGGATGGCTGAAATCCGCCCTGATCGCGGCGCATTTAGGGGACTCATCTGTTGCGTTCTGACCATCAGGGCACTGCTCTTTTGCCCAATATTGTTTCAATCTGCTGCGCGTCTTTCAATGGCACTCATGCTATTGTCTTCTGCCACGATGGTGAAGGCAAATGATGTCGTATCAACTGATGTTGTATCCGTTGCCAAACCGCGCGCAAGTGTTGTGGAAATGCGTGTCAATGGCGCTGTCATGCCGGATTTTCAGGAAGTTCTGATCGGGGTCGAGGGACAGATATGGCTTCCGATCGCAACTATCACAGATTTTGGTGAGGGCAGATTTTTACGTCAAGAGAATGAGATTAGCATCAGGCTGGCCAATGGCGCCGAGGACGTCATTATCGATGCGGGCGCACGCACCATAAAAATGGGTGATCTGGCCGAAAGCTATGACGACGCCGTCACCATTATGAACGATCAGGTTTTCATAAATCAGGCGCTTCTCCAGAAGTTTTTCAAGCTCACAATTTCCGGCCGACCAAATGAGGGCTATATCTCAATCTCGAGCGAGCGACCGCTGAACCGAGACCTGCGTGTTATGCGAGAAAACGCATGGACGAGAATTGGCAACCAATCCTCACAAGTGGATGGGCGTGGCGCCGTCCCGGTAGAATTCGATTACGCGCTTCTCTCGGGAATTCAGGCTGACGTCATTTATGGCAATAGCTACGACTTTACAGCCCACCAGGCCCGCACAACATACAATGTTAATGCGTCCTCAGAGTTGGCATTTTTGACGCATTACATCTTTCTCAATGGAGATGAGCACGGGCTAAAAAGCGGGCGATGGATGGCTGGCCGCATGGATCCGGAAGGGGACATGTTCGGCGTTGGCGGGCTCTATTCCGTGATGGCGGGTGATGTTCAGGGTCAGGCCGCACCGATGGTTGGCGGCTTGGGACGCGGCGTTGGGGTGCGGGTCGAGGCTGCGCCTGTGACCCTTACGGACAGTTTCAACAAAACGTCGATTGACGGGGACGCTCCGCCCGGGTGGACCGCTGAGCTATATGTCGCGGGGCAATTGCGCGATTATCAACGGATCGGCGATGATGGACGGTTCCAGTTCAGAGATGTGAATATCGTCTTCGGCTCCAATGCGATCAAGGTCATCCTCTACGGGCCAAACGGTTTGATCCAGGAGAGAGACTTTAGCCAAAGCGTCTCAGCGGGCATGCTGCCACCCGGCAAGGTCTATGCATGGGGTACGGTCTTGCAGCCCGGCGAAAGCCTGTTGGGCATTGACCCTGGCAGAGCCTGTCAAATGGATGGTGCAAACTACTCCCTGCGCGGGGATTGGGGCGTGACCTCGTTTCTCACCTTGAGCGTCCAGGGTTCGCGACTGACACCTTGCCAGTTTCAGGAAAATGGCTCTGATCCAATTGAGGCTCGAAGCTATCGGGCAGTAGAATCGCGCGTGCAGATAAAGAACATCACGGCGACGATGGGTGTCGTTAATCAGCACCCACTTGGCGGCATGGCGCTTTATGGTTCGGCGTTCATTCCATTTGCAAACCGAGGGGTGGCAATAGGGATAGAGAAAGCGAACAAGCCGTTTGAATCGGCCTATACCGGATTTGGTCCCTCGGCCATCAAGGATCGATACTCGATATCGACGAGCGTTCCCCTAGGCCTCTTTATGGTCGATGCCGGGAGTGCCGTGGTCTTCGCTGAGCGCTCGGTGCAAAAGAGCGGGTTCACAAACGATAGTGTAAGCGTTTTTTATTCGCATCGGCTTTGGTCTCTCCCGATAAGCCATGAAATCACACTTAACCGGTCCCGCATGCCTACTGGAGCGTGGAACGACGTGGCCGGTACGTATCGCGCAATCACCTCATATGATAAGGAATATTACCAAATCCGTGGCGAATATGGGGCGACCATAAATAGGGGGCTAAAATCCAAGACGCTTAATGTGAGCGGTCTTTACAGGCGCACAGAACGTGAGGTTTATTCTCTGGGCACGAATTATAATTTCAGAGGTGGCATTGGCTTTTCCGGATCCGCGCAATGGGACATCGATCGAAAGTTTACCCTTGGCGTTTCTAGTTCATACGCAAAAGGCCGCGGCGAAGTGGCAGCGCAGATCGGCTTTTCATTCGGCGCCCATCGTGGAGTTGGCCTGACATTAAGTAGCCAGCAGCGTTCAAGGCTCGGCGGTATCATGATCCGGCCATTTCTCGATACCAATCATGACGGCAAGTTTGGCGTTGGCGAGGAAGCGGTTCGCGGTCTCGAAATAGGCTTGAACGGGGGGCCGATACAGGTTGGCTTAGCACCCACCAGTGATCAGTTTATCTGGGATGTTGATCCTGTAACCAAGTCTGTTTTCAATATTGGCGGCGAACGTCTGAAGGACGAGTTTCAGACCACGGTTTTCAACAATGTGGTCGTGACACCCCGGCCTGGACGCGTTTTCAAACTCGATGTGCCGGTGGTGGATGCCATTTCTTTGGAGGGCTCGGTCCTCTTTGAGGATGGGAAAGGCAAGACACGGCCTGTGCCACTCGCGAAAGTGGAGGTGCTTAATGCTGCAGGGGATGTGATACGGAGCACCAAGACCCTGTCAGACGGAAAATTCAGCATCGACGATTTGCTAGCCGGATCTTGGACGATTATGGCCTCAACGGACCGCCTGTCGAAAAGCAAAAAAGAATTCCGCGCGAAGAGGCAAATTACCATATCGAAAGACAGCACGTCGGTGACAGGTTTAGAAATTGTCATACCATTTGCGGATTGGTCATCCGAACATGATTAGGTTCATGCGTCTGGCCGTTGCCTTGCTGCTGGGAAGCTTTGCGCTTGGCGGAGCGCCAGCCATGGCCTCTTGTGAGAAATCCGCGGTCCAAACGACACGTGATCTCAACATTGGCCTGCTGAGATACCAGCCGGGCCTCACCACCGGGTGGGCGTTGCTAAGCACGAACGGCGCTCTTTCGCTTTCATCAGGGCTTAGTCTGTCATCGCGCACGCCGACTTATCCAGGCCAGGTCATGCTACGCGCCCGTCCGGGCTATGATGTTGCCTTGTCTATTGAGGTTGACGCGCCTGCCCTTGGAGGTTCTTCTAAAGTAACGGATGTATTCGCAGACGTCAGTCGTGGCTCTATCAGTCACGCCTCCAATATATGGGTTGTAAAAGTGCCCATGGACGCGAATGATTTTGAATTCACGGACATCATTATCGACATCGGTGCCTATTTCTCTTTTTCAAAAATCGGCTCTCGGACAGACAAGGTGGAAGCAAGCTCTGTCAGAGTTCGGTGCCTTTTTGAGAGGCCTTCCTAAGCCGTCGCCTTTGCCGCAAAGTCATTGGAGGCGCCATGACCGAGTTGAGAGCATTGGCCCTTGATCCATCGCGCCTTGCGTTAAATCTTCCCTGCCGATTAATCGGATAAACCGATTACTGTAAGCCGATAAAGTCATTGGATCGATGGATCAGAGCGCCCTAGTTGATGGTTTGCTTGGCACCCCCGCTGGCCAGACCAATAGGAGAGCATAATCATGAAACCTTCCAAATTTGCCCTCGTCGCCTTGTTCGTCGCATCGTCGCCGATCGCGCTGGCGAGCGTCGCCCATGCAGCAGACGCCGCACCAACCGAACAGGCCAAAGAGTGGTGGCCAAAGAGCGTCGACCTGACGGCGCTCCGCCAGCATGAGGCGGTGAAGTCCAGCCCCTATGGCCCTGACTTTGACTATGCGAAGGAATTCGCCACGCTAGACCTTGATGCGGTGAAGGCCGACATCCGTAAGGTCCTGACGACATCACAGCCTTGGTGGCCCGCCGACTATGGCAATTATGGTCCCTTCTTCATCCGCATGGCCTGGCACAGCGCGGGCACCTATCGCACCAGCGACGGTCGCGGTGGATCGGACGGCGGTGAGCAGCGCTTTGAGCCGCTGAACTCATGGCCGGACAACGTCTCGCTCGATAAGGCCCGCCGCCTCGTCTGGCCGATCAAGCAGAAATATGGCCGCAAGCTGTCCTGGGGTGATCTCATGGTTCTGGCTGGCAATGTCGGCATGGAAGATATGGGCTTCAAGACGCTCGGCTTTGCAGGCGGACGCGTCGATGCTTGGCAACCAGACCTTGTTTTCTGGGGCCCTGAAGCCAAGCTGCTCGCGGATCAGCGCCGCGACGCCAAGGGCAATTTGAAGCATGGCCTTGCCGCCACGCAAATGGGCCTGATCTACGTCAACCCCGAAGGACCAAATGGCAACCCCGATCCGCTTGCCGCCGCGCAAGACATCCGCCGCGCCTTTGGGGCGATGGCGATGGCCGATGATGAAACAGCCGCGCTCATTGCCGGTGGCCACAGCTTCGGCAAGGCGCACGGCGCCCATAAGCCGGAAGAATGCGTTGCAGGCGATCCGGGCGTTGCCCCCATTGAACAGCAGGGCATGGGCTGGGTCAACAAATGCGGCAAGGGTCATTCGGAAGACACGGTTTCCAGCGGCCTTGAAGGTGCTTGGACGTCCAATCCGGTTGCCTTCACCACGCAGTATCTCGACAATCTTTATGGCTTTGAGTGGGTGAAGACCAAGAGCCCGGCCGGTGCCACACAGTGGATTCCCAAGGACCCTGCAGCCGCCAATCTTGTCCCCGATGCCCACCGTCCCGACATTCGCCACGCACCGATCATGTTCACGACCGATCTCGCGCTGCGCGAAGACCCCGGCTTCCGCAAGATCACCCAGCGTTGGCAGAAGAACCCGCAGGAATTTTCCGATGCCTTTGCCCGCGCGTGGTTCAAGCTGACCCACCGCGACATGGGCCCACAAGCCCGTTACCTCGGCAAGGATGCCCCGAAGGCAACCTTCGTCTGGCAGGACCCTCTGCCCAAGGCCGCCTTTGGCGCGATTGATTCAGCAGACATCACCGCGCTGAAGGGCACCATCCTCTCCTCCGGCCTGACCCCGCAAGAACTGGTGCGGACAGCATGGGCCGCAGCCTCCAGCTTCCGCGGCACAGACATGCGCGGCGGTGCCAATGGTGGCCGCATCCGTCTGGAGCCGCAGAAGAGCTGGGAGGTCAACAACCCGGCGGAACTCACCAAGGTGCTGGGCAAGCTGGACACCATCCGGGCTGACCTCAACAAGAGCACGAAGGGCGCAAAGCAGGTCTCGCTTGCCGATCTGGTCGTTCTGGCTGGCAACGCGGCAATCGAACAGGCGGCCAAGGCGGCAGGCCATGATGTAACTGTGCCCTTCACCCCCGGTCGGGTCGATGCGACACAGGCACAGACGGACGTCAAATCGTTCGATGAGCTCAAGCCAAAGGCTGATGGCTTCCGCAACTATTACGGCGCGGATGCCGATATTGGCCCGGTTGAGGCCTTGATCGACAAGGCTGATAAGCTGGACCTGACGGTGCCTGAAATGACGGTGCTGGTGGGCGGCATGCGCGCGCTGGGTGCCAATGCCGGCGGCACCACGACAGGTGTGCTCACCACACGTCCCGGCACGCTCAGCAACGATTTCTTCGTTAACCTTCTGTCGATGGACACCGCATGGTCCAAGGCAGCCACTGAAGGTCTGTACGAAGGCAAGGATCGTAGCAACGGCACGCTGAAGTGGACGGCAAGCCCAGTTGACCTCGTGTTCGGGTCAAACTCCGAACTGCGCGCCGTGGCAGAAGCCTATGCCTCTGACGACGCCAAGGACGCGTTCGTCAATGACTTCGTTGCTGCCTGGGCCAAGGTCATGGACGCAGACCGCTTCTAAGACCGCGTTGAGACAGGGGGGCAGTGCCAGTCACTGCCTCCCAACTCTCTTCCCCAAAAACCGGAAAAGACACATGCGTGTAAAAGCGTTCGGCTTGGTTGCGGCCAGCTTCATGGCGACATCGGCAGGGCACGCGCAGACGGTGTCCGCCCCCATAGCTTTCGCTGTCTGCGCGGGCTGTCATTCTGTCCAGCCGGGAAAGACGGTCTTCGGCCCCAGCCTCGCTGGACTTGCCGGTCGCAAAGCCGGATCGGTCCCCGGCTATGCCTATAGCCCTGCGCTCAAAGCCTCTGGCCTCACCTGGAATGCAGCCACGCTGGACCGTTGGCTGAAAGGCCCGCAGCGCCTTGTGCCGGGCACGCGCATGCCCTTCCCCGGCATGCAGGACTCCAAAGCGCGCAAGGCTGTCATCGGGTATCTCATGACGCCGCGCTAGGCTGCAAGGCAGGGCCGCAGGCCGCCCGACACCAAATCAGTGCATCATGTGTTCGGGCATGCCCAGTGCCTGCCGCAATATGTTGTCATAAAGCATCATCGCGGACTGCGCGTCTTCATCAAACAAGCAGCCCGTGGTTTCGAAAACGAGTTCAAGCGCGTCATAGAGGTTCCGATAAACATCATCGGCTTTCTCACCCAAATGGTTTAGAGGTTCCATTGTCCGACCTACCTTCCTGCCCCCCTTAACGTCTTTCCTTTTCAATTGCTTAGGCCTTTGCTTCATCCGGATCGGCACACCGTGTGGCTGCCAATGCGAATGCCTTAGCCCGGCATGCAAGATGCAAAAGCGCGTCAAGCGGTGATCCGCTATCTGATGACCCCGCGCTCAGGCGACAGGCGCCACCACCAACGCCCGGCGCAATCAATGCTTCATGTGTTCGGGCATGCCCAGTGCCTGCCGCAATATGCCGTCATACACCAACAAAGCGGCCCGCGCCGCATCGCCAAACTCGCTGCCCGACGCCTCAAACACAACGGCAAGCGCCTCGTTGAGTTTGCGATAGAAATCATCAGCGGTCATACCAAGATCATAGATCGACCCCATATTTCGTCCTGCCCTTCACTCTTATAAGTGTCAGCATTTAAAGGACTTATGTCCCGCTAGAGGTGTGACGGCGATCACAGTTTGCGCGACAACCGCAGCCAAATTGGCAGCAATCAAATCTGACGTTATCTCTGGGAACAAGGCCCTGAAGTCGTCCTATGCCGCTGATCGCCCAGACCATATTGCTGGCGCCACGTGCCGAAGGGGTGATCCTTAGCCCTACAAACTGGACTGACGTCTACAGAAGATGGTGGCAGGGCTTGTATAGAACCATATACTTAACTCATTGATATATATTCATTTTTTGTCAGATTTGAGCTTTACCCCCACATTACCCCCCACACTTTCGAGCAGCGGGCGGCTAAATCATGAGCGTCCCCAAACCACGGCTTCACGCACGCCATCGAAAATGCTTGGCCGCCAGCGGCGCTACCAAGTGGGCCCGATCATCAACCAGAGCGATCACGAAGGGCGGAGCGAACTTCAACTGCATGGAAGCCTATATCAAAGTGGCCTGACAAACCTCGGAAAAGCAGATTGCAACTTCCCTAATGTTGCGACAACCATTGGCAACCTCTCCCACGACACATGGCATAAAGACTGTGACAGAAAAGATTAAACCGCCGCGCTGGGAATATTTCGGGCCTGAGGCGATACCTCAATTGGAGGAACACACTGCCAAGGCCGCGCGCGATGTTTGGTGGACGTGGCCCGAAGCTATCGCTTGGTTAGGCAGCGAAGACTACCGCAATATTGCCACGCTTCGTCAATGGGGTGATTGGTGGAAGGGTGAAGCGGGCGACCGCCTTGAAGGACAGGCGATTATCGCCAAAAGGTTTTGCACTTCGCCCCAACAAGTTGAAGCAAGCCTGATGCAGGCAATTGAGACAGGTGCCATCCAAACCAGTGGCCGCTCAAAGCCTAATGCTAGTCTTATGCGCCTTGAGCCCGGGACATGGCGCGGTGGTGCAATCACTTACTCGCATGGGACAGCATGTCTCGTCAGTAAGCTAGAAACGTGGTCTGCGCCTTGGGCTTACGACGTCGCGGTTAACAGAGTAGATTTGGTTGCCTGTTCAGGTAATGGGAAGTCCATACTAGCAATCGATATTGGCCGCGCTCCATCGGTCAAGACCGGTCACCCCCCAAGCGACGATAGAATACGAGCCAAGGCAATTGAGATGAAGGCTAGAGGCATGGACTGGCAGACAATTGCCAGAATGATGCGGCATGAGGCTGGCTTTGAAAACGCAGGGAATGTGCTCGTGCGCGACGCGATGAAGGGACTATGGCCTCCCGGGCGCCCAAAAAAAATCCGCATAAAACCCGCATAAAAACCCCCACAATAACCCGCATATGGGGAAATTGCCTCGGATTTGAAAAAGCCCTTTGGTTGTCTCGGTTCACACCAAATCGAGGTAATCCAATGCAATCCAATACCCATACCATTCCGAAGCTTGGCTATAGCATTCGGGAAGCCTGCCATGCATCCAGCCTTGGCCGGACAACACTCTATAAAGCAATTGCGACAGGCCGCCTTCGTGCTGTTCGCGTAGGGGGCCGGACGATTATTCCCGCCGAGGCGTTGATCGCCCTGATCGGAGAGGAGGCCCGCAATGCCTAAAGGTCGCACGACAGAACCTCCTCGCCCGGGTTATCGCTGTGATTGGGATGATGGACACGACAGGCTACTCGTTTATTGTAGTCGCTGCACAAACTGGTGCATCCACGGCTGCCCGCCAAACTTTGCCATCGGTGAGATCACACATCGCTCGGCGCACTGTAAGGTTTCTAGGGGGCATCCAGACAGGTGTGATGACTACTTCATCGTTTCTTCAGGTGAGGCAACGCCTGAGCTCGTGGAATGGCTTTCGCATAAGAAGGATTGGCCAAAGACGCCTGCAGATTTCGATCTGAAGGAGGCCCCTAATGGTTGATTTAAACGGTCTCGATTGGTGGGCAGACTGCATTCAAACAGCTCCAAATCCACTAAAGCCCGACAGTGTTTACGCTGTTTGCGGACCTGAAATCCTCGATCTTCCCGAAGGTCGCGGGGCCCCGCAATTGCTGGGCACATTGTCGGCCCTTGGAGAGATTCATGTCTGCGTTCTTCAGCATTTCCAACCAGCCATCATCGTCGCTTCAGAAAAGTGCCTCCCCGGGGGGTGCGCTAAGGGTATGTGGAAAAATCGCTGCTGCTTTTCTACAATGATGTCGGGCCATTTTCAGCCCCTTGTGCCGCTCAATTAGCGACCGTGGTGTTCGCGCTGACAATGCCAGTGTACATTGTCCCGCCAACGCAATAGCCCCCCCAAGCTTCCATTAGCTTGACGCGCACGCCCGGTTGATCCGGCGTGCCTAAATAAGTTGTTCGGCGATAGGCCGCCTGCACAGCGTCAGGGGTCTTGTGCGCCAGCGCCGCCTCTACCACGGCATCTGGGAATCCTTCGTTTGCGGCCCAGTCGGTCAGCGCAGAACGGAAACCATGAACGTGGAACGGCTCGCTCATGTCTCGAAGAACCTTCAAAAGTGTCATATCTGACATCGGCTTGCCTGCATTGCCGGGGAAAACCACATCGGATTCCAAGAGCCTCAAGGCATTGGCCTTGGCCAGCACCACCAAAGCGGATTCAGACAGCGGAACGATATGCGCCTTGTTCCGCTTCATATGATCAGCCGGCACCGTCCATATTCGCGACGCAAGATCAAATTCTCCCCATGTTGCCAACCGGATCTCTTGCGAGCGGGCGCCGGTCAAGATGAGAAGTTCCAGCGCCAACCGGCCAAAGGAGGGCTTGCGACGCAATGCGATGATAAAACCGGGCAAGGCGACATACGGCATTGCTTTGCGATTTTCCCGCGCCTTCACCTGTCGAGGCAGACCTCGTCCCGCTTTCAGGCTGCCGTTGCCTGATGGTGCCTCACGCGAGCGCCAACCCTTGGCATGAGCATAATCGAGCACCGCGCAAATTCGATTGCGCACCTGACGGGCGGTTTCGGGAATTTCCTGCCAGATAGGCGTCAGCACTGTGATGATATCAGCGGCAGTTATAGCCCCAGCGGCTATATTTCCCAGTTTGGGAAAGGCGTAGTTTTCTAAGCTGGCAAGCCACTGGCGCGCATAGACGGTGCTTTTCCAGCCCGCCTCGTTCTCCATATGATATTGACGGGCGGCAACTTGGAAGGTCACTTTTGCGGCGGCTTCATCCTTCTTTTCGGCAAGAACGTCACGACGGTCGATCTTGATTGCCTTGCGAACCCCGCTGGCCTTCTGTCGGGCCTCGGCAAGCGGCAGCAGTTTGGCACTGCCCAGTCCAATATCCTGCCGTTTGCCGTCACGCTGGAGGCGCAACATCCAATAAGCGCCACCCCGCTTATCTACTTTTAGGAACAGCCCTTCCCCGTCTTGATAAGTGCCGGGATTCGCCAAAGCCGCTTTGACCGCCACCGCCGTAAGCTTACCCATCCTTTTACCCCCACACTTTCCCCTCCGGTTTCGAGAGGTCAATATGTGGGGGTAAGTCGATTTACCCCCACATTACCCCCACACTGCACTTCGGTTGCAGGCAAACAGCAGCGAACGCAGGGGAACAAACGCAGCGATAATACGCTTTGTTTTCTGGGATTTCTACGAATTTCAGCGAACATCCCCGAATAGGGATTTGGTGGACAGGGCTGGATTCGAACCAGCGTACGCTTGCGCGGGCAGATTTACAGTCTGCTGCCTTTAACCACTCGGCCACCTGTCCCCAGGCGTCACATCGCGGCGGGGCCGCCGATGCGAGAGGTGGCCCAATGGCGAAGCGACGCCGCGCTGTCAATCATCAGTCGTGGATTGCCAGCCATTCTTCTGAGGATGCCCGGTTGGCGCGCAGACTATTGGCCGGATCATTGGGGTCCTTGTAGCCGATCGACATACCCGTCCACAGGATGCGGCTGTCAGGAAGGCCGAGGAAACTGCCGATGGTCTTGGGGTAAACCGCCCAGCATTCCTGCGGGCAGCTGTCCAAGCCGGCCTCACACAAAAGGAGCATGATCGAATTGAGGAGTGCGCCTGCATCCGCCCATTGCGGCAGGCCCATTTGCCGGTCGAGCGAGATGAACAGGCCAACGGGTGCCCCGAAGAACTGGAAGTTGCGGGCAAACCACATGGCGCGTGCCTTCCTGTCTTCACGCGGGATGTTAAGCGCGCCGTAGAGCATCTCCCCCACCTCCACCCGGCGGCCTTCCCAAGGGTCCGTCAGCCCTACGGGATAGACGGGATATTCCGGCGTCTCGCTTTCCCGGTTGGCGATCTTTTCGGCCATGATGCCTTTAAGCTTGGCCATCGAATCGCCGAGCACAATGTCGACGTGCCAAGGCTGGAGATTGCCACCCGAGGCCGCGCGGGCGGCGCGCTCCACAATGTCTTTCACCAGCGCGGGATCGACCGGCTTATCGAGAAAACCCCGCACAGAACGGCGATAGTCAACGGCTTGTGAGACGTTCATGGATGTGCGCTCCTAATCTGGGCCTATTACTGCTGTCAGGTGTTGCAAGTTTCCCTTGCCGTAAACGTCAAACTGGGCAAGTGAAATTGGGAATCACGCCCTTTGGAGAGGAATCAGAACATGGCCACTGCCTATATTGTTGACGCTGTCCGCACCGCTGGCGGCCGCCGCAATGGGAAGCTTGCCGGTTGGCATCCCGTCGATCTCGCCGCCGCCACACTCGACACGCTTGTCGCCCGCACCGGCATGGACGGCGCGAAGATCGACGACGTCATCATGGGTTGCGTCACACAGGCAGGCCAACAGGCGATGCAGGTCGGCCGCAATGCCGTGCTCGCCGCCAAGAACATTCCCGACAGCGTTCCTGCCGTCACGATTGACCGCCAGTGCGGCTCCTCCCAGCAGGCGATGCAGTTTGCCGCGCAAGCCGTCATGTCGGGCACGATGGACGTCGTGATCGCCTCGGGCGTGGAATCGATGACGCGTGTGCCCATGGGCTCCAACGCGATGTTCCACATGAAGGAAGGCCTCGGCCATTATAAGTCGCCGCGCCTGGACGAGAAATATCCCGGCATCATGTTCAGCCAGTTCATGGGCGCTGAAATGATCGTCAAGAAGCATGGCTTTTCCAAGGATGATCTCGACCAGTTCGCGCTGAAGAGCCACCTGAACGCAATCGCCGCGACCAAGGCGGGCCTCTTCAATGACGAGCTCGTCGTGCTCGACGTGGAAACGCCGGAAGGCGTGATCCAGCACAATGTCGATGAAGGCATCCGCTTTGACGCAACGCTGGAAAGCATTGCGGGCGTGAAGCTGTTGCAGGAAGGTGGCTCGCTGACGGCGGCGTCCTCCTCGCAGATCTGTGATGGATCTTCCGCTGTGATGATCGTGTCGGAAGCGGCGCTGAAGACCTATGGCCTGACGCCAATTGCACGCATCCACAATCTGACCGTGACGGCAGGTGACCCGGTCATCATGCTGGAAGAACCCCTGTTCGCGACCGACCGCGCCTTGCAGCGCGCCGGCATGAAGATCAGCGACATCGATGCCTATGAAGTGAACGAAGCCTTCGCTTCGGTGCCGCTCGCCTGGCTCAAGCACACCGGCGCTGACCCAGAGAAGCTCAACGTGCATGGCGGCGCTATCGCGCTCGGCCACCCGCTCGGCGCTTCGGGCACCAAGCTGATGTCCACGCTGCTCGGCGTGCTGAAAGCCAAGGGCGGCAAATATGGCCTCCAGACGATGTGCGAAGGCGGCGGTGTTGCCAACGTCACGATTGTTGAACGGCTCTAGGAACAATTTCCCCCGTTTGGGCTGAGCCTGTCGAAGCCCCGTCCTTCCGCTTGTTTGCCAAGAGAAGGGCAGCCCTTCGACAAGCTCAGGGCGAGCGGAAAAATATCAATGAAAGGACCTGCAATATGAAACTCGATTCCTCCGTATCTGCCGTTGTCACAGGCGGCGCGTCCGGCCTTGGTGCGGCAACCGCCCGCGCGCTTGCTGCCAAGGGCGTCAAGGTCGCCATTTTCGATCTTCAGACCGAAAAGGGCGAAGCCATCGCCAAGGAACTCGGCGGCGTGTTCTGCGAAGTGAACGTGACGGACGATGCTTCGGTGGACGCAGGCTTTGCCAAGGCACGCGCTGCCATCGGTCAGGAGCGCATCCTTGTGAACTGCGCCGGCACCGGCAACGCGATCAAGACCGCCAGCCGCTCAAAGGAAGATGGCTCTATCAAGCACTTCCCGCTCGATGCGTTCAACTGGATCGTCCAGATCAACCTCGTCGGCACCTTCCGCTGCATCGCCAAGTCGGCTGCCGGCATGATGTCGCTGCCCGCGATGGAAGACGGTGAGCGTGGCGCCATCGTCAACACCGCGTCGGTTGCCGCTGAAGACGGCCAGATGGGCCAGGCCGCTTACTCCGCCTCGAAGGGTGGCGTTGTCGGCATGACACTCCCCATCGCGCGCGACCTTGCGAGCGAGAACATCCGCGTCAACACGATCCTGCCGGGCATCTTTGATACCCCGCTGCTCGCAGGCGCCCCGCAGAACGTGCGCGATGCGCTGGGTGCGACGGTGCTCAACCCGAAGCGCCTCGGCAATCCGGTGGAATATGCCAACCTTGCCATGTGCATGATTGAAAACGGCTATTTCAACGGTGAAGATGTCCGCCTCGACGGTGGCATCCGCATGGCGCCGCGTTGATCTGACACGAACAGGAGCCCCGCCTGCGATCAAGCGGGCGGGGCCTTTTTATGCCCAAACCTTTGCCCCACCGCCTCGATCCGTCGATCTATCCCGTGACCATGGTCGCGCAGACGCGCTTTCAGGACATGGATGTGAACGGCCATCTCAACAACGTTGCTTTTGCAGCGTTGTTTGAAAATGCGCGGGTGCAATTGAACCGCAATGTCCGCCCCTGGGCCGACCGTCCGGAAAACGAGCGGACGATGGTGGCGGCGGTTGAGATCAATTACCTGCGCGAAGGCAACTTCCCCGCCGACGCGACGGTCTGTTCCGGCATCGGCCGTATCGGCACCTCCAGCTGGACCATCGAACAGGCCATGTTCCAAAACGGCCAGTGCATCGCAACGTGTGATACGGTGGTCGTGTGCCGCACGGACAATGAAGCGAAGCCAGTGCGGGCGGAGATTGTCGAGGGGCTGAAGGCGCAGATGGTGCGGGTCGTTTAAATTACGCTGGGTTTAGTCACCAACGTCCGCATAATGAACAAATGCCTTTCCCCTAGATGCAGGGTCCCATCCATCAGCCAGCGCCTGTCTAATGTCACCTTCTACACGCTTTGGCGAAACTGGTGGTCGCTGGGGAACGGGGAGCGGTCGGCCGTCGCGACCTTTCGGGTACGGATACTCGAGAATAAGTTCTCGTCGCGCTTCTCCGACTACTCTTACTGAAATGCAGAGGCCCTTATATCCGTCACCGCTATTGCTCCATTGTGGCTCGCTGACAAGCTCCCAATGAAGTGCGACACCGTCGACAGTGATGGCGCCTTCGATAGTCCGCTTCCTGCGCTTTGAGTTTAGCCCGCCTGCCATTTCGCAAGAGGACAACAGCCTATCTTGAAAGTCAATCGCACCCATTTGCCGACGGCATCAATGGTTTGCGAGGTCCCAAGAAGGGCCGCGTGCCCCTACTCCGCGAAGTTCGGCTTCCGCTTCTGCATCTCCGCCATCACCGCTTCCATCTGGTTGGGCGTGCGGATGACAAGCACCTGCTCATCGCTTTCGGCCTGAAGCAGTTCGGCGTCGGTTGCATCGCCCATCAGGTTGCAGAGCCGCTTGGCACCGCGAATGGCGTGCGGGTTCTTGTTGGCGATGACGCGGGCAAGTTCCATCGCATGGGCATGCGGATTGTCCGACACGTGCGTGGCAAAGCCCATTTCCTTGGCTTCCACGCCGTTGAATTCGCGGTTGGTGTAGATCATCTCACGCAGCACATCATCGGCGACCTGCGTGCGCCACAGCGGCATGCCCGCGACGTCGGGCACGAGGCCCCACTTCATTTCCATGATGGCGATGCGCGTGTCCGGGTGGACGATGCGAATGTCGGCGGCGGCCATGATCTGGCTGCCCGCGCCGAAAGCGACCCCATGCACAGCGGCGATGACGGGCACCGGCAGTTCGCGCCAGCCCCAGGCGGCATATTGCGCGTTATTGGCGATGCCATGCGTGCGATCGGCCAGCGATCCACCTGCACTGCTGCCACCGGGTTCACGGTCCGATTGCATGTTCGACAGGTCCAGCCCGGCGCAGAAAGCGCGACCTTCGCCGGACAGAACAACAACGCGCAGTCCCGACATCGCTTTGAGCGTTTCGACCGCCTCGACCAAAGCCGTCCATTGCGCACTATCCAGCGCGTTCATTTTGTCGACACGGGTCATGCGGACATCGGCAATGCCATCTTCCAGCATGGTGATCGAAATGCGGTCGTTCATCATTCTATCCTCTCAACAACCCGTTTGGGCTGAGCCTGTCGAAGCCCTGTCCTTCTTGCTCAGGTGCCAAGGAAAGGACAGCCCTTCGACAAGCTCAGGGCAAACGGCTGGTTTTATCCCACAGTGGTTTCATCTCTTCAGTGCGGCCTCGACCAGCGGCAGCTGATCATTGCCAAAGTACATGTCTGTGCGGTCCACAAAGATCGTGGGCGAGCCATAGCCGCCACGTGCAACCAGCTCATCGGTGTTGCCGCGCAAGCGCAGCTTGTTGGCGTCGGTGACGGACGCCGCACGGATCGCCGCGCCATCCAACCCCGCCGCTGTGGCAACCGCGACGAGCACGTCCGGATCGTCGAGGTTTTCTTGGGCGCCGAAATAGCTCTCAAACGCCGCCGCCGTGAAGGTGCGCAGCGCGGCCTGATCATCCTCCAGCGCGCAGGCCATGCGCATGGCATTCACACTCTTGGCCGGATGATAGACGCTGGGGAAGTTCATGCTGACACCCGCCAGCCGCGCCCAATCGCCCAGCACCTTCCAGCTGTGCTGAAGGCGCCTGTTCCCCGCATCTTCGCGCGCCGCATAGACCGCCGGATTGACGGCGTTGAACACCCCACCAACGAGGATGGGCCGCAGCACCGCCTGCGCGCCCGTCCGCTCCAGCATCGGCCAGAGATTGGCAAAGGCCAGCCGCGTCCAGGGGCTGGAGAGGTCAAAGAAGAACTCGACGCGCGGGCCGCTCACTTCTTGGCCTTTTCCCAATATTGGTCGCGCAGCAGGCGCTTGTAGAGCTTGCCTGTATCGTGGCGCGGCAATTCCGCGAGGAAGTCGATACGGCGCGGGATCTTCACGCCCGACAGCTTCTCGCGGGCAAAATCGGTCAACTCAGCACGCAGCGCGTCATTGGCATTGGCCATGTCGACGGGCTGGATGACCGCAATCACTTCCTCGCCCATTTCCTCATGCGGCCCGCCGATGACGGCGACGTCCTGCACCTTGGGATGGGTGACGAGGTGGTTTTCAATCTCCTGCGGGTAGATGTTCACCCCGCCCGAAATGATCATGAAACTCTTCCGGTCGGTGAGAAACAGATAGCCGTCCTCATCCATCCAGCCCACATCGCCGAGCGTTGACCAGCCTTTGGAGTTGCGGCTCGACTGCGTTTTTTCATCATCGCCGTGATATTCAAACACGCTGTCACTTTCGAAGAAGACCGTGCCTTCGCTGCGCGTCGGCATCTCGGTTTCATTGTCTTCCCCCATGATGTGGGCGATGCCCGTCACGGCCTTGCCGACGGTCCCGGCACCTTCCTTATCGGCGAGCCGCAGCCACTCTGCGGAGCCGACATAGGTGAAGCCATTGCCTTCGGACCCGGCGTAATATTCCTCAAGCACCGGACCCCACCAGTCGATCATCGCGCGCTTGACGGGCATCGGGCACGGTGCTGCGGCATGGACCGCGCAGTTGAGCGACGACGTGTCATACTTCTTCCGAACGTCCTCGGGCAGTTTCAGCATCCGCACGAAATGGGTGGGCACCCACTGGCTGCACGTGGCCTTATATTTTTCGATAGCCGCAAGCGCGCCTTCGGCATCGAACTTCTTCATCATGACGACGGTGCCGCCAATCTTATGCACCGTCATCGACCAACGCAGCGGGGCGGCGTGATAAAGCGGCGCGGGCGAGAGATAGATGCTGTCCGGCGTGAAGCGGAATAGCCCCATAGCGAGCGCGACGAGGCTGTTGACCTGATCAATGGCGGGGTCTTCCGGCAGCGGAATGCGCACGCCCTTGGGTCGCCCTGTCGTGCCCGACGAATAGAGCATGTCGACGCCCGCGCGCTCATCCGGCACCGGCTCTGCCGGCATCGTCGCCACGGCATCTTCAAACGACCCATAGCCCTCAACGGGACCACCCATTGAATAGCGCTCCACCTGTGTGGACAGGAGCGCCGCCGCCCCCGAAAGCGCGCCTGAAATCACGAAAATCTTCGCGCCTGAATTTTCAAGGATGTAGTCCGTCTCATCCTGCGTCAGCCGTGATGAGATGCAGACGTAGCGCAGCCCTGCGCGCTGGGCACCCCAGGTGAGGCTGTAATATTCCGGCGTGTTTTCGAGCATGAAGGCGACGACGTCTTCATGGACAAGCCCGCGCTGACGAAAAAACTGCGCCACTTTGTTCGACGCATCATCGAGCTGCCGGTACGTGCGGATTTCGCCCGTTTCCGCAACGATGATGGCGGGTTTGTCCGGATGGGATTGCGCGTGAACAAAGGGATGCATGGCGGGTGACAGTCCTCTCTCGAATTTTGTTCGATTCTTTATGCTTTACGTTTACGTTAGGCCCAAAGAGAAAAGCAACTGGCGTCCTTCACAGGGGCAGCCCGAACAAACGGAGTTAAGCGCGGCGCATGGAAGAGTTTCCGCCAGAATTTGATCCGGCACGTCTGATCCAGACCATGTCGAGGAATGGCCACAACAAGTTGATCGGCACACGATATCACGGCCATGGCGACGGCTGGTGTGAGCTTGCTTTGCCCTATAGCGAGACATTGGTGACCGATACCGCCTCCGGCATCCTTGCCTCGGGGCCGATCTTCACGCTGATGGATATGGCGACCAGCCTGTCCATCTGGTTGAAAACGGGGACGTTTCAACCGCAGGCCACGCTGGACTTAAGAATCGATTATCTTCGCCCCGCCCGTCCCGGCAACACTGTCATCGCGCATGGCGAATGTTACCATGTCACTAAGTCTATCGCTTTCATCCGCGGGCACGCCCATGATGGAGACCCCGAAAAGCCAATCGCCCATGTGGCCGGCACCTATTTCTTTACGGCAAGCGCATGAAAACATCTTTTTCGCCCTACGCCCAGACAATGGGCTTTGAAGAGCAACGCGACGCAGACGGACGCTTGATCATCGCCATGCCCTATTGCGACGGCGTGCGCGGTCGCCCCGGCTTTGTGCATGGAGGCGCGCTCGCCGGTCTTCTCGAAACCATTGCCTATGCGACACTGTCAGAAGCGCTGGGGGAGGATGACCGGCCGCTCATCAAACCCGTCAACGTCACCGCGACCTATATGCGCGGCGCCGTTGAAGTGACGACCTATGCGCAGGCAACCATCGAGCGACTGGGCAAGCGCATCGCCAATATCGAAGCCATAGCCTGGCAGGATGATATCAATAAGCCGGTGGCCATGGCCCAGATCAACGTGATGCTGGACCGGAGCGGGCGCTCGTAAATTTCAACTTATGCCAGCGCAGGCTGGCATCTCTTAGATCCGACGTCCGCCCCCCATCGTCGCCCCGGACTTGATCCGGGGCTGGGCTTAGCGCCAGCGGCTGCGAAGAAAGGCCTGACCCCGTGTCAAGCACGGGGCGACGGGATGAGGCGTGTTCAGGCCTTTTTCCAGACACTCCGCGCCCAAAGCAGGATCGCAACGCTCACCGCTTCAATCACCATCGGCGGCGTGCTGCCCGGTGCAGGCCCATCAAGGGCAATCGACACAATACGTCCAAGAAGCGCAATGCCGAAGAGCAAGGCGGCGCCGATTGCCGCTGCGCCGGAGCGCTTCCAGACGGCATAGCCACACAGGATGCCGATGGTGAGGAAAAAGGACCCGAAGTCTGCCCGCACGCTCATCCGCCCGATGAGGTTCGACGCTTCAACAGCGCCCTGCAGCCCGAATCCGGCGGCCTGCGTCTCCAGATTCAACCAAAAGCCCGCCCCCATCGCGCCAAAAAACAGCGCCATGATGCCAACCAAAACCCGTGCGACCATATTCATCTCTCTCTCCCCTTATGTTTGCTTCTTCAGGCCGCCATGGCCTGCATGACCGCCATCACCAAACCGAAGCCGCGCACATCGCCCGACGTCGTGCCCTCCATCTTGTTCATGACATAGCTGTAGGTGGCCCGGTTCTGCATATCGATAATGATGATCGACCCACCATATCCGCCCCAATAACAGCAACTGTCATTCGGCAATGGCGTCATCCCGCCCGACAAGCCAAAACCAAGGCCGAAGCGCACGGGGATGCCGAGGATAAGGTCGGTGCCCTCAACTTGGCATTCCAGCAGTTTGCGGTATCCGGCTTCCGACAGGAAGCGCTTGCCTTTGGCCATCCCGCCATTGGCGAGGATCGTGTGAATTTCTGCGACCGACCGCGCATTGCCTGTGCCGCCCGCCGCCGGGATTTCAGCACCCCGCCAGTCGCGCGTGCGTGTTTCCAGCACATCGATGCCCGGGTTCATCGCCATGTTCTTAACAAGGTCAGATGTACCAGCTGATCCAATCGCCGCATTGGGCGGTGGCGGCAAAAGGTCGGCCACGCGGTGATCTTCGGTCGATGGCAGGCCGATGTGGAAATCAGCACCCATGGGGTCCGCAATCTCTTCACGGAACACGGTGCCGAGCGACTTGCCGGTTACGCGGCGGACGACTTCACCCACCAGATACCCCTGCGTCACGGCATGATAACCGGGCTGGGTGCCGGGCTCCCAAAAGGGCGCCTGCGCGGCCAGCAAGCTGGTGCACTTGTCCCAATCGTAAAAGTCAGACTTGCCGAGCGGCTCCTTCCAGCCGGAGAGGCCGGCCGAGTGGCTCATCAGATGGGCGACCGTCACCCCCTCTTTGCCGTTCGCTGCAAATTCCGGCCAATAATGGGCCACGGGCTTGGCGAAATCGATCACCCCCCGGTCTGCCAGCAAAAGCGCGGTCAGGGCAGTCATCGTCTTGGTCGTCGAATAGACGTTGATGATGGTGTCGGACTGCCAGTCGCGGGTCCGGTCAGGGTCGGCATGGCCGCCCCAAATGTCGACGACGGTTTCCCCGTCAATCGTGGCGCAAAAGGAGGCGCCGATGTCCGCGCCGCTGGCAAGGTTCGCGGCAAGAACCTCCTTCACACCTGCGAAGCGGTCTTGCGCGAACCCTTGGACGCTCATGCGTCGAGGCCTGGCGAACCGATATTGGCGTGGGCCACACCGCCATCGACGGTGATGGTATCCCCGACGACATAGTTGCCGGCATTGCTGGCGAGGAAGATCGCGGCGGCCGCCATATCTTCCGCAACACCGATCCGCTTGTTCGGGATGTTCTGGGCAACAGCATCCGCATGGTCGCGTGCAGCGCGGTTCATGTCCGACGCAAAGGCGCCCGGCGCGATGGCGGTGACGTTGATCTGGTCCTGAATGAGGCGCGCGGCCATGCGCTTTGTCAGATACAGGATCGCCGCCTTTGATGCGTGATAGCTATAGGTTTCCCAAGGGTTCAACCGGATGCCGTCAATCGACCCGATGTTGATGACCTTGGCCGGCTGCCCCTTGGACGCGGCGGCCTTCAATTGCGGATAGAGCGCTTGCGTCAGGAAGAAGGGGCCTTTGACGTTGAGGTCCATGACCTTGTCCCAGCCCACTTCGGGGAAGTCCTCAAACGGGGCGCCCCAGGCAGCACCGGCATTGTTGACGAGGATGTCGAGCTTTTCTTCGCGTTCCGCAAACGCTGCGGCGAGCGCCTTGCAGCCTTCCACCGAGGAAACGTCCATCGGCAGCGGGATGCAGTTCGGCCCGAGTTCGGCGGCCGTCTCGTTGCAGGAGTCCGCCTTGCGCGACGTGATGTAGACCTTTGCGCCTTGCGCGATGAAGCCTTCGGCAATGTGCTTGCCGAGGTTCTTCGACCCGCCGGTGATCAGGGCCACGCGGCCCTCTAGTGAAAACAGCTTTGTAATATCCATCATCAATATCCGTTCATCTTCGCCAGCTTGTCGGCGTGGAAATAAAGGTCACCAAACACTTCGTTCAGGGCCCGATCCCGCTTCATATACAGACCAATGTCATAGGCGTCGGTCATGCCCATGCCGCCATGCATCTGCACGCCTTCGCGCACCGCAAGGTTGGTGGACTTGGCCGCCTTGGCCTTAGCCGCGGACACAAACATCTCACCGCGCGGGTCGCCATCGTCGAGCATGTGCTGCGCCTTCAGGACGATCGACCGCGCACCTTCCATCTCTCCATAGAGATGCGCGGCACGGTGCTGGAGCGCCTGAAACTCACCGATGACTTTACCGAATTGCTTGCGCTGTTTGATATAGTCGAACGTCATATCCATCGCGCCGGTGCCGACGCCAACCAGCTCTGCTGATGCGCCAAGTCGCCCGGCATTGAGCACTGCGGTGAGCGGCGCCCATCCGGCATCAACCTCGCCGATGACGGCATCTGCATCCACCTGCACACCGTCCAACATGATGCGCGCAGACATTGACGAATCCACCAAACGGTCCGCCTCGGCCGTGAGGCCCGCCGCGTCGCGTGGCACGGCGAACAGGGTGATGCCCGCTTCTTCGCCAGCGGCCCCTGCCGTGCGCGCCGAAACGAGCAGCAGGTCTGCCACATGGCCGTGCACGACAAAGGTCTTTGCCCCCGTTAGCTTAAAGCCATTGCCGGAGCGTTCCGCCTTAAGCGCGGTCGCCGCCGGATTGTGCTTCTTACCCTCTTCCAGCGCGAGGCCGATCACAGCCTCACCGCCAGCGATTTTGGGGAACCATTGCCCGCGCATGTCCGCACTGGCGGATTTCAGGGCTTCGACGGCGGCAACGGCGGTCGACAGGAACGGGGACGCCGTCAGGTTGCGGCCAATTTCTTCCAGCACAATCCCGGCCTCAACATGGCCAAGGCCAAGCCCGCCTTCGGCTTCGGGGATGAGGATGCCGTTCAGGCCCATCTCGGCAAATTGCGACCAGAGGTCACGCGCAAAACCGATCGGGTCCTTATCGTCCCGCAGGGCGCGCAACTGCTTGATCGATCCGTTTTCGGCCAAGAATGGCGCAACGCTGTCTTTCAGCATCGCCTGATCTTCAGTGTGATACAGTCCCATGGATCAGGCCCCCGGCATTTCGAGAATGCGTTTGGACACGACGTTGAGCATAACCTCACTCGTCCCGCCTTCGATGCTGTTGGCTTTGGTGCGCAACCACGCGCGCGGACGCGCTCCGCCATTCGTTCGGGCACTGTCCCATTCCAAGGCATCAGAGCCACCGGCCGCCATCACGAGTTCATGGCGCGACTTGTTCAGTTCCGTCCCGACATATTTCATCAGGTTGGAATAGGCCGGATGTGCACGCCCCGTCTTCCATTCATCCATGAAACGTTCGGAATGGGCACGGAATGCGAGGTTCTCGACCTCAAACATCGCCATTTCTGCGCGCAGCACGGGGTTTTCGGCCAGCACATCGGCGTAGAAGGAGCCGAGCGAGGCCATGCCGCCATCGCCACCCATGCCGGAAATCATCTCGCGCTCATGCCCGAGCAGATATTTGGCAACATCCCAACCGCGATTGAGTTCGCCAACGATCTGGTGCTTGGGCACGGCCACATTGTCGAAGAAGGTTTCGCAGAAGGGTGAGGCACCCGAGATCAGGAGGATTGGCTTGGTCGTCACACCCGGTGTCGTCATGTCGAACAATAGGAAGCTGATGCCGTGATACTTGTCTTCCTTGTTGGTGCGAACAAGGCAGAAGATCCAGTCCGCTTTATCGGCGTAGCTGGTCCAGATCTTTTGGCCGTTGACGACCCAGTGATCGCCCTTGTCTTCGCCAAAGGTCTGGAGCGAGACGAGGTCGGAGCCGGAGCCCGGTTCCGAATAGCCCTGACACCAGCGGATTTCACCGCGCGCGATTTGCGGCAGATAATGCAGCTTCTGTTCTTCAGTGCCGAACTTCAAAAGGGCTGGGCCGAGCATCCAGATGCCGAAGCTGTTGAGGGGCGAACGGCAGCCGAGCTTTGCCATTTCCTGCCGCAGGGCCTTGGTCTCTTCCGCCGTCAAACCGCCACCGCCATAAGCCTCTGGCCAGTCAGGCACCGTCCAGCCCTTGGCCGCCATGACATCGAGCCATTGCTTTTGGGCGGGAGACGAAAACACCCAATTGCGTCCACCCCAGCACACATCGTCATCCCCCTTAACGGGCTGACGCATTTCAGGCGGGCAATTCGCTTCCAACCAAGAACGGGCTTCCTTCCGGAAGGTGTCGAGATCTGTCATCATCGTCTCCTATTTCTAGCGTCCTGTCTAAGTCGGCAGCGCGGCTTTACGCAAGCGTCAACTTGAGGGCCTCGCTTTCCGTAGCGGAAGTTTCGAACGCGTTGACCAAGCTGCTTTCGCCCGACAGGATGATGCTCAAAGATATAGGAGAGAGACATGAGATTCGCAGGCAAAACGGTCGTCATTACAGGCGCTGCATCAGGCATTGGCAAGGCGACCTGCCTGCTATTTGCATCGGAAGGCGCGACAGTCATCGCAGGCGATATTGACGCGGCGGGTGGCGAGGAACTGGCCGCGACCTCGAATGGCAAAATCTTCTTCAAGCACACCGATGTATGCAGCACCGCCGACATCAAGGCGCTGATGGATTTTGCCGCTGAAAAGACCGGCGGCATCGACGTTGTGTTCAACAACGCAGGCGCGGGTGGCGACAAGGCCCCCATTGAAGAGATTGAACCCGAAGGCTGGGACCGGACGATGGATCTGCTGCTGCGCTCGGTCGCGATGGGCGTGCGCTATGCCGTGCCGCACATGATCGGCCGTGAGGGCGCCGCCATCGTCAACACGGCAAGTGTTGCAGGGCTTGGTGCGGGCTATTCGCCGACCGCTTACGCCGTTGCCAAAGGCGCCGTCATCCACCTCACCAAGGTCGGTGCGACGGATCTCGCCAAGCACAATATCCGCATGAACGCGATCTGCCCCGGCTTCATCCAGACGAACATCTTTGCGTCGTCCATGGATGTACCTGAGGACAAGCGCGACGAAGCCAATAAGATCATCTGGGAAATCGCCAACCACACCCAGCCCGTAAAGCGCGGCGGCAGGCCCGATGACATTGCAAATATGGTCGCCTTCCTCGCGTCCAAGGAAGCGGGCTTCATCACGGGATCCCATTTTGTCGTCGATGGCGGCATCACAACCGGCCAGCCGCACAGCTGGAACCCAGAAGCACCCGGCCTGTTCGACGCCCTGCAAGCCTATGTTGATGCACCACAAGGATGACGACGCCGCTTGAGGACAAGCTTCCGCTGCGGCTGAAGCTTGTCCACGGCATCGGCAGCGTTGCCTATGGCGTGAAAGACAACGGTTTTTCGACCTTCCTCCTCCTGTTTTACAATCAGGTGTTGGGGCTGGAGGCGACGTTGGTTTCAGCAGCCCTCATGCTCGCCCTGTTCATAGACGCGTTCATCGACCCCATTGTCGGGCATATGAGCGACCGGACCTACACACACTGGGGCAAGCGCCTGCCATGGCTCTACATCGCGGCGATTCCGCTCGGCTTTGCCTGGTTGCTGCTCTGGTCTCCGCCCGAAGGCGCGCATGGCCATATCTTCCTTTACCTCGTCGCCACAGCCGTTCTCGTCCGCGCGCTCGTGTCCTGCTGCGAAGTCCCGTCAGTTGCCCTCGTGCCGGAATTGACCCGCGATTATGATGAGCGAACGGGGTTGATGCGGTTCCGCTATCTCTTCGCATGGGGTGGCGGGCTGTTGATGCTGTTTCTGGCTTATGGTGTATTTCTAAAACCCGATGCAGGGCATGCCGTTGGCCAGCTCAACCCCGAAGGCTATTGGAATTATGGGCTGTTCGGCGGGCTGCTGATCGCGCTAACAGTGCTGCTGTCGGCAGCGGGGCAACACACACGCGTCGCCCGACTGCCCGATGTCCGCCCTGTTCCGACCAGTGTCAGTCATGCGTTCCAAGAAATCAGGGAATCGCTATCCAATCGCGCCTTCCTGATTTTTGGACTGGCAGCAGGCCTCGCCGTTATCAGCCAAGGCACGACTTTTTCGATTTCAAACTATCTCTACCTCTATGTCTGGCAGTTCAACCAGACCGCGTTCGGCTTTTATCCGGTCGTTCTTTTCTTGAGCGTTGTCGCCGCGTTCTTCCTCGTCATTCCGCTCAACCGCCGGTGGGACAAACCACATACCGCAGCCTATGCAGCGATTGGCGGCGTGGCCTTGTGGATCGCGCCGTTTCTGCTGCGATTGGTTGATCTCTGGCCGGAGATTGGTTCGACGGCGTCGACGTTGGGCGTTTTTGCCTTCTTCTTCCTCGCCAACGCCCTTGGGGTCACGGTCATGATCTCAGCTTCATCGATGATTGCCGACATTGTCGAGGATGCGCAGGTCAAAACAGGCCGGCGGACCGAAGGCATTTTCTTCGCCGGAAACTTCTTCATCCAGAAGTGCGCAACGGGCGTCGGCATCTTCATTTCCGGCGTGATCATCAGCTGGGCAGGCCTCTCCACACAGACAGCGCCCAGTGCTGTTGCGCCGGAGGTGATTGACCGGCTGACCACCGCCTACATCATCATGGTGGCGGTCCTTGCCGTACTTTCCGCCTTTGTTTTTGCGCGCTTTCCCATCCGCCGTGATGACCATGAAGCACGCGTGCGCCAGCTTGCCGCTGCGGCAAGTTTAAAAGGCGATTGAAGGGGCTGGAAAACGACTCCGAAAGCTGACAGTGACGTAAACGTAAACATAGAAGAGGACGACTCAGATGGACTTCACCCTCACCGAGCGCGAGAGCTATTGGCGTGACCGCGTTAAAAATCACATCGATCAGTATATCCGCCCCCGGGTGAAGGATTATTACGCTGAGCAGGCCAGCGGCGAGCGCTGGAAAGTCCTGCAAGTCATTGAAGAGGAAAAGAAGCGCGCCAAGGCCGCTGGTATCTGGAACCTCTTCATGCCCCCCGTTGGTGCCAACCCGCATGTCGACACCACAGTCGAATTTGACGGCCCAATGCTGACCAACGTTGAATATGCCCTGTGCGCCGAAGAAATGGGCCGCGTTGGCATGTCGTCGGAAATCTTCAACTGTGCGGCTCCCGACACGGGCAACATGGAAGTGCTCAACCGCTACGGCACAGCCGAGCAAAAGAAGCAGTGGCTGATCCCGCTGATGAACGGTGAAATCCGCTCTGCCTTCCTGATGACGGAGCCATTCGTGGCCTCATCCGATGCGACGAACATCGAAACGCGCATTACGCGCGATGGCGATCATTATGTCATCAACGGTCGCAAATGGTGGTCCTCGGGTCTGGGTGATCCGCGCTGCAAGATCGCCATTGTAATGGGCAAGACCGATCTTGGCGCCAAGCGCCACCAGCAACAGTCGCAGATCCTGATGCCCATCGACACGCCCGGTGTGAACATCCTGCGCCATCTTCCTGTCTTTGGATATGACGATGCACCGCATGGCCATATGGAAGTCGAACTGAAGGACGTCCGCGTTCCAGCCGAAAACATTCTCTATGGCGAAGGCCGTGGTTTTGAAATCGCGCAAGGCCGCCTTGGGCCGGGCCGTATCCACCACTGCATGCGCACCATCGGCGTCGCCGAAGAAGCGCTTGAAAAGATGTGCCGCAGGCTCACCTCGCGCGTCGCCTTTGGCAAGACCATTGCCGAACAGACTGTCTGGCATGAGCGCATTGCCCGTGCCCGTATCGATCTGGAAATGACGCGTCTGCTTTGCCTGAAGGCCGCGCAGATGATGGACACGGTTGGTAACAAGGCCGCCGCTGCCGAGATCGCCATGATCAAGGTGCAGGCCCCCAACATGGCCCTCAAAATCATCGACGACGCCATTCAGGCGCATGGCGGTGGCGGTGTTTCGGAAGACTTTGGTTTGGCCTCGGCATGGGCGCATCAGCGCACGCTGCGCCTCGCCGACGGTCCAGATGAAGTCCACAACCGCTCCATCGCCCGGCTTGAGCTCGGCAAATATGGCGCGGAACGTCCGCACGACGTGTCGTCGGGCGATCTGGCCGCAACACGATGAAGGCCGCGGTCCTCATCCAGCCGGGCAGCCCGTTGGAGATCGAAGAGCTTTCGATCTCCAATCCCGGCCCGCACGAAGTCCTAATCCGGACGGCCGCCTGCGGGCTGTGCCATTCGGATCTTCACTTCATCGATGGTGCCTATCCGCATCCGCTTCCGGCCGTTCCGGGCCATGAAGCCGCAGGGATTGTCGAAGCCGTTGGCAGCGAAGTCCGCACCGTCAAGGTGGGCGATGCTGTCGTCACCTGCCTGTCGGCCTTCTGCGGACATTGCGAATATTGCGTCACCGGACGCATGTCGCTTTGCCTTGGCGGGGAAACGCGTCGCAGCCCGAAGGATGCCCCACGCCTGAGCCGTGCGGACGGTTCGGTGGTCAACCAGATGCTCAACCTGTCAGCCTTTGCTGAACAGATGCTCATCCACGAACATGCCTGTGTGAAGATTGATCCGGACATGCCGCTGGACCGTGCCGCCGTCATCGGTTGCGCTGTGACAACGGGTGCCGGTGCCATCTTCAACGCCTGCAAGCTGACGCCGGGTGAAACCGTAACGGTCGTTGGCTGTGGCGGGGTGGGCTTGGCTACGATCAACGCGGCTAAGATTGCAGGGGCTGGACGCATCATTGCGGCCGACCCCATCCCTGAAAAGCGCGCGCTTGCGCTCAAGCTTGGCGCAACCGACGTCATCGATGCAACGGCAGAAGGCGCTGCCGCCCAGATCATTGAAATGACCAAGGGCGGCGTGGACCATGCGATTGAAGCGGTGGGTCGCCCTGCCTCTGCCAGCCTTGCCGTCAGCGTGCTGCGGCGTGGGGGTACGGCCACGATCCTTGGTATGATGCCGCTGACTGAAAAGGTCGGCCTGTCGGCGATGGACCTGCTGTCCGGCAAGAAGCTTCAAGGTGCGATCATGGGCGGCAACCGCTTCCCCGTGGATATCCCGCGTCTGGTTGATTTCTACCTGCGCGGCCTGCTCGATCTCGACAGCATCATTGCGGAAACCATTCCGCTGTCGGGCATCAACGAGGGCTTTGAAAAGATGAAGAAGGGCGATTCCGCACGAAGCGTAATCGTATTTGATCAATGACCGAAGCGATGGACGCACAGACTGCGTTTTCAGGCGTAACGAAGGCCGAGGGCGTCGACGCGCTTGATGAGGTAAAGCTGACGGCGTGGATGGCGGAGAATGTCACCGGATTTGAAGGGCCGTTAGAGGTCTTCAAATTTGCCGGTGGCCAGTCCAACCCGACCTATCGCATCAACGCGAAGAGCGGGTCTTACGTGCTGCGTCGCAAGCCGCTGGGCCAGTTGCTGCCCAGTGCCCATGCGGTGGACCGTGAATTCAAGGTGATCGCCGGACTTCACCCCACCGGTTTTCCGGTGGCCAAGCCTTATGGCCTGTGCACCGATGACAGCGTGATCGGCAGTTGGTTCTACGTCATGAGCATGGTGGAAGGTCGGACGATCTGGGACGGCGCCATGCCCGGCGCGACGCCTGAATTCCGCCGCGCGACCTATGAGGCGATGATCGATACGCTGGCGGCGCTGCACAACACCAGCATCGAGGCCGCAAACCTCAACGATTTCGGCAAGCCCGGCAATTATTTCGGCCGTCAGGTTGACCGGTGGACCAAGCAATATCGGCTGTCCGAAACCGAACATATGCCGGTGATGGAACGCCTCATCGAATGGCTGCCCGCGACCCTGCCGGAACAGACCCGCACATCGGTTGTCCATGGGGATTACCGCATCGACAACATGATCTTCGCGCCTGAAGAGGCAAAGGTCATCGCCGTGCTCGATTGGGAACTCTCGACGCTGGGCGATCCTTTGTCTGACTTTACCTATGTCGCGATGGCGTGGGTAACGGACAATGGTGGCCGTTCCGGCGTGCAGGATGTGGACCGCAAAGCCTTGGGCATTCCCGAACTCGACGAGATGGTGGAACGCTATTGCGCGGCTACCAACCGCGACGGCGTGCCGGACATGAACTGGTATTTTGCCTATAACTTCTTCCGTCTGGCAGGCATCATTCAGGGCATCAAGAAGCGCGTCATCGACGGCACGGCCAATTCCGCTCATGCCAAAACCATGTCGGAACGTGTGTTGCCGCTTGCCGAAGCAGCTTGGAATTTCGCTGTCAAAGCAGGCGCTAAATAACGATAAAAGGAGAGAGCCATGTCGCTATTTGACATGACCGGACAAGTTGCGCTCATCACGGGCTCGTCGCGCGGGATTGGCAAGGCCATTGCCGAGGAAATGGCCGTGCACGGCGCAAAGGTCGTCATTTCGAGCCGCAAGCAGGACGCCTGCGACGCGGTGGCGGCTGAGATCAACGCCAGTCATGGTGCAGGCACCGCAATTGCTGTGGCCGCCAACATTTCGGCAAAGGACGCGCTTCAGAACCTCGTCGATGAAACGCGCAAGGCCTTTGGCAAGGTGACAGCGCTTGTCTGTAACGCCGCGTCCAACCCCTATTATGGCCCAGCGGCCGGGATTGCGGATGATCAATTCCGCAAGATCATGGACAACAACATCCTGTCCAACCACTGGCTGATCAACATGGTCGCGCCGGAAATGATGGACCGCGGCGAAGGCTCGGTCACAATCGTCTCGTCCATCGGCGGGCTCAAGGGCTCAACCGTCATTGGCGCCTATTGCATTTCCAAGGCCGCTGACATGCAGATGGCGCGGAACATGGCGGATGAATATGGCCCCAAGGGCGTGCGGGTGAACTGCATCGCGCCGGGCCTGATCCGCACCGACTTTGCCAAGGCGCTGTGGGAAAATCCGGACACCTTGGCCCGCTCCACCGCACGGTCCCCGCTGCGCCGCATCGGCGAGCCGGAAGAAATTGCAGGCGCTGCTGTTTTCCTCGCCTCGCGCGCCGGGGCATTCACCACGGGCCAGACCTTCGTCATCGACGGCGGCCAGACGATTAGCGGCGGGTAAATCTAAACACCGTTCGTCCCGAGCGAAGTCGAGGGATGTTTGGCTGGCTGTCTCGACTTCGCTCGACAGAAACGGATGGGAGTAAATGATATGGACGCACTGACAGGCAAAGTTGCTATCATCACAGGGGCAGGGTCCGGCATTGGCCGCGCTTCTGCACTGCGGTTTGCGGCCGAAGGCGCAAAGGTCGTGCTGGGCGACAAGACCGATGCGGTTCATGAAACAGCCCAGATGGTAAAGGATGCGGGCGGCTCTGCCACCGCGCTCCAGATTGATGCCGGCGTGGAGGCCGACGTCCAGAAGATCGTGAAGACGGCAATCGACACCTATGGCGACCTGCACGTCGCCTTCGCCAATGCCGGCGTTTCCGGCGGCATGGCGGGCATCTTTGATTTGAAGCCCGAGGAGTGGGCGGAAATCCTGCGCGTCAACCTGATCGGGCCTTGGCTGATGGTGAAGCATGCAGGCCAAGCGATGATGGACGGCGGCAAGGGTGGCTCAATCATCCTCACGGCCAGCGTCGCGGGCATCCGCTCGGGCGCAGGCGGCCCCGCTTACTCCGCGTCGAAGGCAGGCGTCATCAACCTTGCCATGGTCTCAGCCCAGCAAATGTCGGAAACCGGCGTGCGCGTGAACGCCATCTGCCCCGGCCTCACCGAAACCGGCATGACCAAGCCGACCTTTGATTATGCCCGCGACAAGGATGTGATGCACAAGGTCGGTCGCCTCAACCCGCTGCGCCGCGCGGCCCAGCCGGACGAGTTGGCGAACGTCGCCCTGTTCCTGGCCTCTGATCAGGCAAGCTATGTCAACGGTCAGGCGATTGCCGTGGACGGCGGGCTGTCCAGCTCGCACCCCGTCACGCGTCAGCTGACCGGCCAGACGGCGGTTTAAGATGCTGCAGGCAATCAACCCCACAGAATTGGGCTTCCTGCCCGACCGGCTCAACCGGATCGGCACGTTCATCCAGAAGAAGTATCTGGATACCGGCCTCCTGCCGCATGGGTCGCTCCTCATCGGGCGCGGCGACGAAATTGCCTATCTCTGGAATTCGGGTGTGGAACAGGATGCGATTTTCCGCATCGCGTCCATGACGAAACCGGTGACCTCGATCGCGCTGATGCAGCTCGTCGAACAGGGGCTGCTTGCGCTGTCTGATCCGGTCGCGACCTACATCCCCGAATTTAAAAATCTGGGCGTGTTCGTCGGCGGTGGCGGCAACACCCCGTTCATGACCCGTCCGCTTGCCTCGCCGTTGCGGGTTGTCGATCTGCTGCGACACACCGCAGGTTTCACTTACGGCTTTCAGGAAATGAGCAACGTCGACGCGGCTTACCGCAAGTCGGATGTCGAAAATTGGTCCAAGTTTGACAATGACGAGGTCGTCAACATCCTGAAGGACATTCCGCTCGAATTTGATCCGGGGACAGGCTGGCATTATTCATTGGCGACCGACCTCGTCGGCATCATCGTGGCCCGCATTTCCGGCATGTCGCTGGGCGAATATTTCCAGAAGAACATCTTCGGCCCGCTGGAGATGCACGACACGGCGTTCCTTGTCCCCGCAGACAAGGCGCATCGCATTCCGCCCTGCTACGCCTTCCACCCCACGGAAAAGATGAAGCCGTTCGACAAGCCCGGTGCGGACAGCGGCTGGGCACGTCCGCGCAAGTTCGAATCCGGCGGCGGCGGCCTTGCTTCGACCGTTTCAGATTATCACCGTTTTTGCCGGATGCTCCTCAACGGTGGGGCGCTTGATGGCCAGCAGATCATTGGCCCCAAGACGCTCGACCTGATGACGGCGAACCATCTGCCGGGCGGGGGCGACCTGACCCAGCATTCCAAATCGCTGTTCAGCGAAGTGGAAAATGCGGGCATCGGTTTTGGCCTTGGCTTTGCCTGCAACATTGATCCTGCCGCGACCACCATCGCCGGATCAAAGGGCGAGTTTTACTGGGGCGGCATGTTCTCAACCGCCTTCACAATCGACCCGGTTGAACACATCACCATGGTCTTCATGACCCAGTTGATGCCATCGACCACCTACCCCATCCGCCGCGAAATCCGCACGATGATGTACGCGGCGCTGGCGGCATAAGTTTTTCTCCCCATCGACGTGCGATGGGGAGGTGGCGTCGCGAAGCGATGACGGAGGGGCAAGGCACTGCTTAAGCCCCTCCACCATTCGACGCTTCGCGCCGAACGGTCCCCCTCCCCATCGCAAGTCGATGGGGAGGCCCAAGAAAGGAAGAAAAATGCAATCCGTAACCACCGAACGCCATGGCGACGTCCTTGTCGTCATCGTCAACAATCCGCCCGTCAACGCGCTGTCCTGGCATGTCCGCCAAGGGCTGAAGGACAGCTTTGAAGCCGGCATTGCCGATGATGGCGTGAAGGCCATCGTGCTGCGTTGCGATGGCGCGACCTTCATTGCGGGCGCCGATATTACCGAGTTCGGAAAAGCACCGCAGGGTCCTGATTTCAATGCCGTGCTCAATATGATCGAGCTCGCGCCTAAGCCCGTCGTTGCCGCCATTCATGGCACTGCCCTTGGCGGCGGACTGGAGACAGCCCTCGTCTGCCATTACCGTGTCGCGGTTCCCTCAGCAAAGCTGGGCGTGCCTGAAGTGAAGCTGGGATTGTTGCCCGGCGCCGGAGGCACGCAGCGCCTGCCGCGCGTCGTCGGCATCGATGCCGCGGCCATGATGGTCTCATCGGGTGATCCGCTTCCCGCCGCCAAAGCACAGGAAATGGGGCTTGTTGATGCGCTCGCGGGTGAGGATAGCCTTGCCGCAGACGCCATCGCCTTTGCCCAGGGTGCCATCACCAAAGGGCCGCGCCCCACGCGCGACCGCCCGATCACCGGCGACGTCGGCGCCATCGAAAAGCTGAAGGCCGCCAACGCCCGCAAGTGGAAGGGCTTTGACGCCCCCTATGCCAACCTTGCCTGCGTTGAAGCGGCCACCCGCCTGCCCTTTGAAGAGGGCATGACATTTGAACGCACCGAATTCATGAAGCTTATGGGCGGCAGCCAGTCTGCCGCGCAACGCCACATGTTCTTTGCCGAACGTCAGGCCGCCAAAATCGATGGTCTGCCCAAGGACACGCAGCTGCGCGCGATCAAGAAGGTCGGCGTCATTGGCGCGGGCACCATGGGCGGCGGCATCAGCATGAACTTCCTGGCAGCAGGCATCCCTGTCACCATCGTGGAAATGGCGCAGGACGCGCTCGACCGCGGCGTTGGTGTGATCCGCAAGAATTACGAAGCCTCGGCTGCAAAGGGTCGCTTCACGACGGACAAGGTCGAAGCGATGATGGGTCTGCTCACGCCCAGCCTGAGCTTTGACGACCTCGCTGATTGCGACCTCGTGATCGAAGCCGTTTATGAAAGCATGGACGTCAAGAAAGACGTGTTTGGCAAACTCGACGCGATTGTGAAGCAGGGCGCCATTCTTGCGTCCAACACATCCTATCTCGACGTGAATGAGATTGCAGCCGCCACAAAACGTCCTGCAGATGTGCTGGGCATGCACTTCTTCTCACCCGCCAATGTGATGAAGCTGCTCGAAGTTGTGCGCGGCGATGCAACGGCGCCGGATGCCCTTGCAACGGCCATGGCGCTGTCCAAGAAGATCGGGAAGGTCGCCGTCGTCGCTGGCGTTTGCCATGGCTTTATCGGCAACCGGATGCTGTCACAGCGACAGAATCCGGCCAACCAGCTGCTGCTGGAAGGCGCCACGCCTGCTCAGATCGACAAGGTCCACACCGACTTCGGCATGCCCATGGGCCCGTTCCAAATGGCGGACCTTGCCGGGCTGGACATTGGCTGGCACCGTGATCCATCGCGCATCGAAACGCTGCGCGACGCCCTGTGCGCCGCCGGTCGCTTCGGCCAGAAGAATGGCAAGGGCTTTTATGATTATGACGAGAAGCGCAACGGCACGCCAAGCGCCGAAGCGCTCGCCATCATCGAAGAGTTCCGGGCAACGTCCAACCTCGCCAAGCGTGAGATTACCGATCAGGAAATCATTGAGCGGACGCTCTATCCAATGGTCAATGAGGGCTACAAGATCCTCGAAGAAGGCAAGGCCCAGCGCGCATCGGACATCGATGTCGTCTGGATCTACGGCTATGGCTGGCCCATCTATCGCGGAGGCCCGATGTTCTGGGGCGATCTGGAAGGTGCTGGCAAGATCGTCGAAGCGCTGGAACGCCACGGCGTGAAAGTTGCGGACAGCTTGAAGGCCAAGGCTTGAACGACTAACAGCGCGCAACTGTCATTCCCGCGCACGCGGGAATCCATCGCCTAGCTCAACCTGAGCGGTGGATTCCCGCTTTCGCGGGAATGACACCTTTGAAAATCTGGAGCGAAACATGAGTGAGAATGTTGCAGCGGACGAACTTCGTCTGCTGATTGAGCGTATTGAACGCCTTGAAGAAGAGAAAAAGGGCATCGCGGACGATATTCGGGACGTCTATTCCGAAGCCAAAGCGCGGGGTTATGACGGAAAGATCATGCGCCAGATCGTCCGCCTGCGGAAAATGGAAGCGCATGATCGCGCGGAAATGGAGGCGATTCTCGACACATATAAGGCAGCGCTCGGCCTCGACTGATCGGCCTTGCGCCAATGGGCGGCCCGCCTTTATCCTTTGCCGCCAAACTAAGGAGAAGTGTGATGTTGGTTTCTACCACGAGTGTGATCGAAGGCCGCCCCGTGAAGGACTATCTGGGCGTTGTGACCGGTGAAGTGATTGTCGGCGCAAACATCTTCAAGGATCTGTTCGCCGGGATTCGCGATATCGTCGGCGGGCGTTCGGGCTCTTATGAATCGACCCTGCGTGATGCGCGGGCCACAGCGCTGGAAGAGTTGCAAAACGAAGCGAGAGCGCTTGGTGCAGATGCCGTCATCGGTGTCGATCTGGATTATGAAACGCTGGGACAAGGCGGTACCATGTTGATGGTCACCGCGTCTGGCACGGCAGTTAAATTGGGATAAGTTACGGATATGGCAGGTCATTCCAAATTTAAGAACATCATGCACCGCAAGGGCGCGCAGGACAAAAAGCGGTCTGCGGCCTTTTCGAAGCTCTCCCGCGAAATCACCGTCGCGGCCAAGATGGGCCTGCCTGATCCGGATGCGAACGCGCGGCTCCGCGCCGCCGTTCTTGCCGCACGCGCCCAGTCCATGCCCAAGGACAATATCCAACGCGCCATCGACAAGGCGAGCGGGACTGATGGCGACAATTACGAAGAAATCCGCTATGAAGGCTATGGCCCCGGCGGCACCGCGATCATCGTTGAAGCCCTGACCGACAATCGCAACCGGACCGCAACCAACGTGCGCACAGCCTTTTCCAAAAACGGCGGCAACCTCGGCACGGCAGGGTCCGTGAGCCACGGCTTCGACCGTTTGGGCCTCATTGAATATGGCGCGGGCAAAGGCGATGCCGACACCGTGTTTGAAGCCGCGCTTGAAGCAGGTGCCGACGATGTTGAGTCTTCGGAAGACGGCCACTCGATCTGGACCTCGATTGAAAACCTCCACCCCGTTGCAAAGGCCCTTGAAGGCGCCCTTGGTGATCCCGAAGGCGTAAAGCTCGCCTGGAAGCCGACCATCATGGTCGCCGTCAGCGAAGACGATGCCGGCAAGCTCCTGAAGATGATCGACGCGCTGGAAGAAGATGACGACGTCCAGACTGTCTGGGGCAATTACGACGTGTCGGATGAGATTATGGAGAAACTGGGCTGAAAATCTCCCCTCCCGTTGACGGGAGGGGTCGGGGGTGGGCCCGCCCGCGCTCCCGATTTCCCACCCCAACCCCTCCCGCAAGCGGGAGGGGCTTTTTAGTATGATCATTCTCGGCCTTGACCCTGGCCTAGGCACGACCGGCTGGGGGCTGATCTCTGCAGAAGGCAACCGGTTGTCGCATCTGGCGAACGGCCAGATTTCAACCAATCCAAAACACTCCCTGCCCGCGCGCCTGCTGGAGTTGGACCGCGCGCTGACGGACCTGATGCTGACCCACCGACCTGACGGCGCGGCGGTGGAAGAGGTGTTCGTCAATTCCAATCCGCAGTCGACGCTGAAGCTCGGGCAGGCGCGCGGTGTCATCTTGCTGGCGGCGGCGCGCACAGGGATGGACGTCGGCGAATATGCCGCGCGGCTCGTCAAAAAAGCGATTGTCGGCGTCGGCAATGCAGACAAGGCGCAGGTGCACGCGATGGTTTCCCGCTTGCTTCCCGGTGCCAAGATCGCAGGCAGTGATGCGGCGGATGCGCTGGCTGTTGCCATCACCCATGCGCATCATGTCGCCAGCGCGCGGCGACTGGGGTAGCAGTAAGAGGCGCTCGGGCTGAGCCTGTCGAAGCCCTTTCCAAGGCACCCTTCGACAAGCTCAGGGTGAGCGCAAAGGGCGAAGTACCCCCACTGAACACTCCCCTCTCGACTTGACCGTCAGAGAACGGTTAAGGAACAAACATGATTGCCCGCCTGACCGGAACGCTCGTCGAAAGCGCCTCAGACCATGCCGTGCTCGACGTGAATGGCGTCGGCTATTTCGTGCTGGCCTCCAGCCGCACTTTGACCGCGATTGGCCCCGTTGGCGGGCAGGTGATGCTGCTGACCGAACTGCAGGTCCGCGAAGATTCCATGACGCTGTTCGGGTTTGGAAATCCGGGGGAGCGGGAGTGGTTTCGCCTGCTGACCGGCGTGCAGGGTGTCGGCGGAAAGGTCGCCTTGTCGATCCTGTCGACGCTTGCGCCTGATGAACTGACACAGGCAGTTGCACGGCAAGATAAGGTGGCCGTCTCCCGCGCCAATGGCGTCGGCCCGAAACTTGCTGAACGCATCGTGCGGGAACTGAAGGATAAGGTCGGCGGCGTTGCCCTTGGCCCAACGGGCGCCGCGCCTGTGGCCGCCACAGGCCATGCGGCGGACGCAGCCTCCGCGCTCACCGGTCTTGGCTTCAAGCCCGCCGAAGCCAATGCCGCCGTCGCCGCCGCCGAAGCCGAATTGGGCGACGGTGCCACGCTCGACGCGCTGGTCCGCATGGCACTTAAAAAGGCAGCAAAATGAAACGTATCCTCCTCTCGCTTCTTGGCCTGATCGCAATTGCCCTCATCGGCTTGTTCATCTGGGGCTATGCGCCGGATACCGATCCTGTGGCGATGCGCGCCAAATACACCAACGCCGCCTCTCGCTTTGTTGAGGTAGAGCCGGGCCTCAAGGTCCATGTCCGTGTTGAGGGCAACCCGACCGCACCCGCGCTCCTCCTGCTCCACGGCTCCAATGCATCGCTCCAAACCTGGGAGCCCTGGGTGGCCCGCCTCGGCAAGGATCATCGCATCATCAGTCTGGACCTGACGGGCCATGGCCTCACCGGCCCGCACCCGAAGCGCGATTACAATGTGGTAACGACGGTCGGCGTCGTCGATGCGGTTATGACCAAGCTTGGCATCAACAGCTTTGCACTGGCGGGCAATTCCATGGGTGGCTGGGTCAGCTGGAACTATGCGCTGGCGCATCCCGACAAGGTCTTCGCATTGATCCTTGTCGACGCGGCGGGCGCGCCGGATTCAGAGCCGACGGCCATCCCCATTGGCTTCAAACTTGCGCGGTCCCCAGCCCTGCGCCCTGTGCTCAAAGTCTTCACGCCCCGTGCCATCATCGCCAAGAGCCTCGACCAGACCATGGCCGTCAAAGCCCCGCTGACCGAGGCCGCCATCGATCGCTATTGGGAACTGCTGCGCTATCCCGGCAACCGGGAGGCAACGGGCGACCGCGGCGATGTGAAGCGGTCGCCTGCCACGCCCGAACAGATGAAGCGCCTGACCATGCCGACACTCGTCATGTGGGGTGCCGAAGACAAGCTGATCCCGGTGCGCGCCGCCAATTGGTTTGCCGGCGCCATTCCGGGGGCGCAGAAGGTCATCTATCCCAAGGTCGGCCACATCCCGATGGAGGAACTGCCAGATCAGTCGGCGTCGGATGTGCGGGCGTTTTTGGGTGGTCCAGCCAAAGGCTCGGCCAATTGAGCGTGAGCTCCCTAGAGTCGGAATATCCCCAAGTGATGCTGTCTATCTACGGGCGGCTCAGTGCGAGCGATGACGCACTTAAGCTCATTGAACGTGATCGAAATGCCCCCAACAACTGGATGCACCTAGATTTCGTTACGCTACAGGTGCGCAAGGTCTGCGAGCTATTTTTGCTTGGAGCAACACTCGCGCACTTGCGTGAAGCTAAGGCCGAACTTGACCCGCGAAAATGGCGCCCAAAGGACGCGTTCTCGCAACTCTCGCGTTTGAGTACCCATCCGCTACCCATGCCGCTTGAGCCAGAGCCATTGGTTCATGAAAATGGCGCCCGTCAGCTCATACCCATGTCAAAGCCTCTGCCTTTCAAGACTCTATCCGCCGTTTATGGTCATTGCGGAGACTTGCTGCATGTGCCCTCTGCGGAAAAGGTCTTGTCTGAAGCCATTACTCCATTCGACTGGATGAAATTCCGAAGATGGGTAGATGGGTTTCTGAGGCTAGTCAGCGGACACGCATTGCTGCTCCCCGAATTGAACAAAATAATTGTTTGCTTTCGAGATGGTCGGCAGGGAACGCCCCCATCAGTTTTCCTTTTGGAGGCGGATGGGCCATCAACGTTGAAATTTGACGCGTTACCTGAGTTTGGACTTCTCGAAGTATGACAGACAGCCCCCTCCTCACCCCCTTGCGCCGCCCAGAGGACGTGGACGCCGCCCTGCGCCCCAAGACGCTCGACGAATTTGTCGGGCAGAAGGCGGCGCGGGAAAATCTGCGTGTCTTTGTCGAGGCGGCAAAGTCACGCGGGGACGCGTTGGACCATGTGTTGTTCTTCGGCCCACCGGGTCTTGGCAAGACGACCCTCGCGCAGATTGTGGCGAAGGAAATGGGCGTCGGCTTCCGCGCCACATCCGGTCCGGTCATCGCCAAGTCAGGCGATCTTGCCGCCCTGCTCACCAATTTGGAGGATGGCGACGTCCTCTTCATTGATGAAATTCACAGGCTCAATCCGGCAGTCGAGGAAGTCCTCTACCCGGCCATGGAAGACCGTGCGCTTGATCTGATGATCGGCGAAGGCCCATCGGCGCGGTCGGTACGGATTGATCTTCCCAAGTTTACACTGGTCGGCGCGACCACGCGGCAGGGGCTGCTGACGACGCCGCTGCGCGACCGGTTCGGCATTCCCGTGCGTCTCAACTTCTACACGCATGATGAACTGGAACAGGTCATCCGCCGCGCGGCAGGCTTGCTCGATCTTGGCATTGCGCCTGATGGCGCGCATGAGATTGCCAAGCGGGCACGCGGCACGCCGCGTATCGCCGGGCGGTTGCTGCGGCGCGTGCGTGATTTTGCCAATGTCGCAGGAGAGCAGACCGTGACCGCCAAGATCGCCGACGCCGCGCTCAACCGGCTGGAGGTCGATGCGCTGGGCCTGGATGCGATGGACCGCCGCTATTTGACCATGATCGCCGACATTTATCGCGGCGGACCGGTTGGCGTGGAAGCACTGGCGGCAGGTCTCTCCGAACCGCGCGACACGATTGAAGATGTGGTGGAGCCCTATCTGCTCCAGCTTGGCCTCATCGCCCGCACGGCGCGGGGCCGATGCCTCAATCCGCCCGGATGGAAGCATTTGGGCCTCAATCCGCCTGCCGGATCGCAGGACGGCCTATTCGACGCGAAATAGGTCGACGGCAAATAGACCGCAACCAAAACGGCAGGGCGGGATTCATTTCCTGTTCCACATGGTCTAAGGCCTGTCAGATGACGACACGCGATCCAGATGCGCCGCAGGAAGGCCGCTTTGTCGGGCGGGACCATCGGTTCCCGGTGCGCGTCTATTTTGAGGACACCGATTTTTCGGGCGTGGTCTATCACGCCTCTTATTTGCGCTTCATGGAACGGGCCCGTTCCGACATGCTGCGGGTCGCAGGAATTGACCAGAGTGCTGCGCATTCCAATGGGGAAGGCGTCTATGCGGTGGCCGAACTGACCATCAAATATCACCGCCCTGCGCGCTTCGATGATGCCTTGCTGATCGTCTCCACGGTGGAACAGGTGCGCGCAGCGAGCTGCCTGATTCAGCAGAGAGTCATGTTGGGGGATGAACTAAAGGCCGAGGCAAAAGTGCTGGCGGCCTTCCTCACCCCCGATGGACGCCCGCGCCGCCAGCCCCGCCCCTGGATCGACGCATTTGAACGCCTATTGCCCGAAGAGACCCAAACGAAATGAAGATGACCCTCGCCACCGAAGCCGCCAGTCTTTCTCCAATCGCCCTGTTCCTTCAGGCGGATATCGTCGTTAAGCTCGTCATGCTCGGCCTGTTGGCTGCCAGCATCTGGACCTGGGCGATCATCGTGTCGCACTGGATGAAGATGCGCAAAGCGTCCGAACAATCGATCGCCTTTGAGCGGGAGTTCTGGAAATCCGGCGACACGGAAGAGTTTGCCCGCCTGCATAAGGAGAGCGACATCCCGACCGCGCGGGTCTTTCAGGCAGGGATGTTTGAGTGGCGCCGCTCCACCGGCAAGGCCAATATTGACCGTGAGGGCACCCGCGCCCGCCTGGCCACCACCATGGGGGCTGCCATCGCCCACGAAGTCGACCGGCTGGGAGAGAAGCTCAACATTCTTGCAACCGTTGGCAGCGTCGCGCCGTTTGTCGGGCTGTTCGGCACGGTCTGGGGCATTATGCGCAGCTTCTCGGCCATTGCGGCCCAGCAGAATACGTCGCTTGCCGTCGTGGCGCCGGGCATTGCCGAAGCATTGTTTGCAACCGCCATCGGCCTGTTTGCAGCCATCCCCGCCGTCATCGCCTATAACCGCTTCGGCCATGGGCTAGACCGGATTGAGGCGCGGATGACGCGCTTTGCCGATACTTTCCACGCCACCCTCAGCCGGGAACTGGAATCCTGAGCATGGGCCCCGTCCAATCCTCACGCGGCAGACGCAAACGCGCGCCCATGTCGGAGATCAACGTCACGCCGCTCGTCGATGTGATGCTCGTCCTCCTCATCATCTTCATGGTGACAGCACCGTTGCTGGTGGCCGGTGTCCCCATCAACTTGCCCGACAGCCGCGCCAAGGCGCTGGACCAAGGCGAGAAGCCGGTGCAGATCTCGCTCGACACCGATGGCCGCCTGTTCCTTGATACCAAAGAAGTCCGCCCCGCTGACTTGCCTGCCCGCCTTTTGGCCATCAAATCCAACGGCGACGCGCAAGGCCCGCAAGTCTATCTGCGCGCTGACCGTGGCCTTGATTATGGCCAAGTGATGCGGGTGATGGGGGAGATCAACCGCGCCGGCCTTACCCGCGTCGCCCTCGTCACCACTGAAGATCAGGGCCAATAGCCCATGGATCGTGCCGACCGCGCAGGACTTGGCGTTGCCCTGATCGGCCACGTCCTGCTGTTTGGTGCGCTTTCCCTCAGCCTCTTGCGGCCGACGCCCAAGCTGCCGCCGATGAACCCCGCGATTGACGTAGCCTTGGTTGACGCCAAGTCGCTTCAGACCGCAGCCCCGGATGCCGTGAAAGAAGCCAGCGCCCCGCCCGCTGCGGCTGCGGCTCCCGCCGCACCGATGGCGCCGCCTGAACCCATCGCTGCGCCGCCGCCGCCCAAGCCGGTCCCCGCCCCTCCCCAGCCCAAGGCCGTCGCCAAGACGCCCGTAAAAGCGGCTTTACAGCCGACACCCAAGCCCAAGCCCGTTGCGGCGCAGAAGGCCACGACGGCGGCGCAGAAGAAACCAGCGGCAGCCACACCGCCGCGGACATCACGGCTGGGCGGGCTAGGGGCCGAACTCTCGCAAGCTGCGACCCGCGAGACTGACCGCCCTGGCACCGGCCGAGGAACCGCCGACAAGGGCAGCGGCACCCCTTCTGCCAAGACAGCCGCGCAACTAGAGGCGAGTTTCATCCAGGCGCTGTTCGTCCGAATCAAGAAATACTGGCGCGCGCCCACCGGCGTTGATGCAGAGTTGCTGCGGAGCAATCTCGTCGTCACGCTCAACCGCGATGGGACGATTGGAACCGTTACGGTTGTCAGCCAGTCCGGCGAAAATGAGAATAATGCGAACCTGAAGGCGCTTCACGCCGAACGTGCAGTTAACGCCGTGCGGCGCGCCGCGCCCTTTGAACTCCCGCCCGAACATTATGCCATCTGGCAGTCGCTCGGCCCCATTACCTTCGACAAGAGGTTGAACTGAGATGCGTAAACTTCCTTCCCTCCTCCTTTTTGCAGGCGCGCTGTTCTCCTCAGCGGCAGCCTCTGCGCAGATTACCGGCACAGTTACAGACGAAACCGGCAACCAGTCCTTCGTCGTCGCCATTCCGCCGCTGACCACCCCTGACGATGTCGCAACGCCCGCGGGGCAGACGGCCGATCTTGGCCGCAAGGTCGCGGAGATCATCTCGAACGATCTGAACGCAACCGATGTCTTCACGCCCAAAGGGCCGGCGGGTCTGCGTGGGATTTCCATGCCCGAAGTCACCGCGCCCGCTTTTGGTGAATGGGAAGGGATGGGCGCTGAAAACCTCGTCCATGGCTTTGTCCGCGCCAATTCAGATGGGACGCTGATGGTCGGCTGCTATCTCTATGACGTCAGCCTGAAGTCCGAAATGGTCCGTCAGGGCTATGTCGTCGGGCCACGCGAATGGCGGCGTGCGGCCCACAAATGCGCTGACTCCATCTACTCCCGCCTGTCAGGCGAGAACCCCTTCTTCGACAGCCGCATCGCTTATATTGCGGAGACCGGCCCCAAGGGGAACCGCGTGAAGCGGCTCGCCATCATGGATTCGGACGGTGCCAATCACCGCTTCATCACCAATGGGCAGGCACTGGCCCTGACCCCGCGCTTCTCCCCCGATTACAAATCGATCGTCTATGTGTCGTACATTGAGCGTCGGGCGCGGGTTTATGTCTACGACATTGCCTCTGGTCGTCAGCGGCTGGTGACAGAAAGCCCTAATCAGACGTTCAGCCCGCGCTGGTCACCCGATGGCACGTCCATCCTCTATTCGATGAGCGTGGGCGGCAACACCGACCTGTATCGCGTGTCGTCCGCAGGCGGCGGAACCCCCGTGCGCCTCACCAACACGCCCGCCATTGAAACAGGGGGCAGCTATTCCCCCGACGGGTCAAAGATCGTGTTTGAAAGTGACCGGTCCGGCAGCCAGCAGATTTATGTCATGAATGCCGACGGCACCGGCCAGCAGCGCATCAGCTTTGCCGGCGGCAATTATGCAACGCCGGAATGGAGCCCGCGTGGCAACCTCATCGCCTTCACCCGCGTCGGCGGCGGCGCGTTCCGCGTCGGCGTGATGAGCCCGTCTGGCGGCGGCGAGAAGCTGTTGACCAACAGCTGGCAGGATGAAGCGCCGACCTGGTCGCCCAATGGCCGGGTCATCCAATTCTTCCGCACCGCCCAAGGCTCCGGCAAGACGGCGGTGATGCAAGTCGACGTGACCGGCGCCAAGGAACGCAAGATCGAGACCCCCGTTGACGGGTCAGACCCTTCCTGGGGCCCCATCCTTCCGTAAGAGAACCAAGCCATATCAGCGCAGGTTTAACGACCCGCCGCATGACCAGCACTTGACCTGACTGCCCATTCCGCCAATTCTATGGGAGAACAGGTGGAACAATGACAGGAGACTTAGAGTGAAAAGAAATAGTGCCACCGCCTTGCTGCTGGCCGTCAGCCTGATCGCGGTTGCCGGCTGCGCAAAGAAGCAAAAGCCCGAAGATCTGCCGCCGCCGCCCGTTGGCGCCGAAGGCAATACAGGGGCCGTCACTGCGCCGACCGGACCAAAGCCGGGTTCGCAGGCCGATTTCATCGCCAGCATCACGGCTGACAGAATCTATTTTGACACCGATAAATCGGACGTCGACGCGGAAGATCAGGCCACTTTGGCAAGTCAGGCCGCATGGCTGAAAAAGTATCCCAACACCCGCGCTGCCATTGAAGGCCATGCCGATGAGCGTGGAACGCGGGATTACAACATCGCATTGGGTGCGCGCCGCGCAAATTCCGCAAAGAACGCGCTTGCGGCCATGGGCATTGATGCGGCCCGCATTTCAACCGTCAGCTATGGTAAGGAACGCCCTGACGCACTGGGATCAACTGAAGCTGATTGGGCGCGCAACCGCCGTGCGGTGACGGTGACTGTTCAATAAGGTCACCCACAGCGCTCAGGCTGGGCTTGTCGAAGCCTGATCAAACACCCTTCGACAGGCTCAGGGTGAGCGCAGTTTGAAATGAATAAGGCCCCCGCAGGACGCGTCCGGCGGGGGCCTATTTCTTCTGCCGCGATCAGCTTAGCTGACGCGCGTACCCGAGAGCGGGAAAGAACCGAATGCGCCGGCCTTGACCGAACCGGTTACCGTGTCGCCATCGACGGTGGCCGAACCTTCAAGGGTCATCGGCATTGGAACCGTCATCTTCATCGACCAGGTCAGCGTGTTACCGTCCACCTTACCATCGGTGATGTCGGCCGAACCCTGTGCGCCCGAGTTGGTGCCAGTCCAGCTGGTGCCGTCTTCACCGAGGTTCACGACGATCGTCGACTTCTGGTCGCCGAGGGGCGATTTGACGACGCATTCATAAGTGCCTGCAACGCTCATTCTACTCTCCTTCATGCCACGGGGGTCAATTTCCGCCCGCCTGAGACATTAAGTCGACTGGAAGACCAAGTTTTTCAAGCTGTGGACGAACAATTTTCGCATCGCCCACCACGACCCACAGCATCTGGTCCGGTTTGAGAACCGCCCGGATGGAGGCATCGAGCTGCGCGCGCGTCATGCCACGATACCGTGACGCTAGGGAATCGTAGAAATCATCCGTCCGTCCGAAGAGCGCATTGCGTTGCAGCGCGCCGAGCACGGCGCCCGACGTTTCGTAGCTGCCGGGCAGTTCAAGGATGTTGCCATTGATGATCCGCGCCCGTTCTTCCTCCGTGATCCCCTTGGTTGAAAGAAAATCGGTCATGTCGGACTTGATCGCGGCAATTGATTCGCCTGTTCTGTCCGCCTGCACCGGTGCCAGAACGATATAGGGCACATCGCCTGCCACGCGATTGATGGAGGCGCGCACGCCGTAAGACCAGCCCTTGGTCTCACGCAAATTGGTGTTGATCCGCGACAGGAAGTCTGTGCCCAGCGCCTGATTGGCAGTGACCAGCGTTTCCAGTTCGTCCGTGCCCTTTTTCGGCAGAACTTGACCGCCCAAAATATACGACTGCGGTGACCCCGGCCGGTCTATAAGGACAATGCGCGGCGTGGCGGGCGCGATTGTCCCGCCCGATGGCTTTGTCCCCGCCTGCCCTTGCGCCGTCCATCTGCCAAACTGCACATCCAGCGCCTTGGTGATTTTGCCAAGCGGCTGATCACTGACGACAAACAGCGTCGCCTTTTCGGGACGAATCCATGTGCGGTGGAACGCCACAAGATCATCGCGCGTCAGCTTCTGCACGCTGTCAGCATTGCCGGAACCGGTGAACGACACGCCATAAGGGTGCGCCGACCCATAGAGCAAAGGCGGCAAGGTGCGCAGCGCAATGCTTTGCGGGTTCTTTAGCTCAGACTGGATGCGGGCCAGTTGCTGGTCCCGAAGACGCGCCACTTCCGCAGGCACGAAGTCTGGCTTCAGCACCACATCGCCGAACAAGGCGAGCGATGGCGCAAGATTGGCCGACAGCGCGGTGAGGCTCACCGATGTCCGGTCGAGCGACGCGCCGATATCAATTTCAGCCCCAAGCCGTTCCTGTTCTTCCGCGATCTGGACGGACGTCCGCCCTGCCGCCCCTTCATCGAGCATCGAGAGCATGAGCGCTTGTGTCCCCTGCTTGTCGCGCGGGTCCGCGACATTGCCGACGTCAAAGGTCATCGCGATCTGCGTCATCGGCACAGCAGTGCGCCGAACATAGACCACAGGGATGCCGTTGGAGAGTTTGGACCGCTGAATGTCAGGGAAATTCAGATCGGCAATCGCACCGACAGGCGGGGGGGTGATGGTGGGTGCGGGCAGCGCTTCGGCAGCGTCTGCCGCCGCAGGCACGGGCTTGGCGACGGCTTCGGCATAGGCCTCGCGCTCTCCGGGCTCCACCGTCAGCGCATAGACTGGTCGCGTCAGCCAGTTCTGCATCGCGCGGATCACTTCGGCCGGCTTGATGGTGGCAAGCGCGTTCAGTTCCTTCTTATAGGCGTTGCTGTCCCCCAGATAGAGTTCGCCCTCTGCCAGCTTGACCGCCTTGCCGCTGAAATCACCAACCTGTTCCAGCCCCTCAATCGTTGAGGAGACAGCCTGTGTCGCCACGCGGCGCACTTCGTCCTCGGTCGGCCCGGTCTTGATGAAATCGCCGACCAATTGGTCGAGCCGTTTGGCGAGCACTGCGGGCTCTACGCCCGGGCGAACATCGGCCGACACTGTGACCCAGCCAAGCTGCGCGCCTTCCGAATAATAAGCCGACACGCCGACGGCGAGCTTTTCATCACGCACCAAGGCATTGTCGAGGCGGGAACTGGACAGACCACCGAGCACATGCGCGCCGACCCGCAGGCCAACCGCATCCGGATTATCGGTACCGGGCACCGCCCAATAGCGATAGAGCCGTGTTGTCGCGACACGGTCCTTCATCACTTCAGACTTGGGCGCGTCGAGCGTAGGGATTGGCACCGCAATCTTCGCCTGCTTTGGCCCCGCCGCGATGCCGCCGAACCATTTCTCGACAAGCGGGCGGGCGGTCTTCACATCAATGTCACCGGCGAGCACGAGCACGGCGTTGCTCGGCCCGTAATGCTGGCGGAACCAGTCTTTCACATCTTCAAGGCTGGCCGCATCAAGGTCTGCCATGGATCCGATGACCGAATGGCCATAGGGATGATCTTCAGGCAGCGTGCCCTTCAGCTGCGCATATTGGACAAGGCCATAAGGCTGGTTGTCGCGCTGGCGCTTTTCATTCTGGACGACGCCAATCTGATTGGTCAGCTTTTCCTGCGTCACCGCCCCCAGTAAATGCCCCATCCGGTCACTTTCAAGGAACAATGCCCGCTCCAGCGCGCCTGTTGGCACCGTCTGGAAATAATTGGTCCGGTCAAACCATGTCGTGCCGTTCAGGTCGGTCGCCCCCAAGGCCTGCATCGGCGCGAAATAATCGCCCGGGGCGTTCTCCGACCCGTTGAACATCAGATGCTCAAACAAATGGGCAAAGCCTGTCTTGCCCTTGGGCTCATGCTTGGAGCCGACATCATACCACATGGAAACCGCGACCACGGGCGCCTTGCGGTCGGTGTGGACGATGACGCGCAGGCCATTTGGCAGGGTGAACTTTTCATGCGGGATGTTCACTTGTTTGATCAGCTTGGCCACCGGCACAGGGTCTTGCACCTTTTGGGCATGTGCCGGTGCAATGGTGATGGCCATCGCAAGGGCGATGCTCGAAATTGAAATGGACCGCATGAAACCTTTTTTCACAAACACACCTTTCTGTGTGGGGTGATGGACGCGCCTCCGTTCATCATCACTACCGATGAACGGAGGCTGACCGCTTATTCTAGGGCCTATAGCGCCGCTCTGCATGGCGCACAGCATCTGCCCATTCGAAATGCACGGGCTTGAACTTTTGCGCGGCAAAAAGCGCCATCTGGTCATTATAATGGGGCGACTGGGGCCGGTTGGTGGCCGACCCATATGGCTGGATCGATTCCGAGGTCACCTTCCCATCCTTGTCCCACCGCATGAGCATGATGTAGCTATCACCATGACGGACACGTAGCTTTCCATCGCCCTGTTCCTTGTCCCACGCGGTTGCGGCGCGCAGCGTATCCGCGCCGCCAAGCATCGGCAAATCAACCGCCCCGCGCCGGAGACGCTGGACGTCAGCAAGGGGCGGATCAATCCGGTCGAAACGCTCCCGGAAATCGTCGACCGTTTCCTTCAGCGCATCTCTCGGATTAGGCAGGGCTTCCCGCCGCCACTTTTTCATCATAGCCGTTCGGATCAGGCCTTCGGCGAGCGCATCGGCGCGTCCCTTTCCGTCGCTCGTCCAATCCCATGTCGCGAGCAGCTTCTGCGCGGCCTGCAAGGCGGGATCATCAGACACCGGGGCGGACAGTACCTGCTGCATCCAACCCCCGACCCAGCCGTCGCGGACATAGCCTCTATCAAACTTGATCTCGAGGAGACGCTCCGGCGTGATTTTGTCAGCGGTCGACAGAAGCGCCACGGAGCGCACGCCCCGATTTGTCATGTCCCGCTCAATCCCCAACAGCGGCGAGAAATCCGCCGGGTTCAGCTCTGACCCTAGCCCCGCCGCGAGGAAAGGCGTGTTGTTTGAATTGAAGACAAAGCCACTCTTCGGGTTCACAACCTTGGGGTAGCCGGAAAAGGGAACCGATGACGTCCAGATATTGCGTGACGTATCGCCCGGCAGCACCTTGGTATAATCAAATCCTGGTTTCCGCTGCGGGAAGAGCGCGTTGTAGATATAAGCAATGCGGCCCGTTTTATCCGCGTAGATGAAGTTGGTCGCGGGCACGCCGCCAATCGACATGGACCGGGTCCATTCCTCCCAACTCTGCGCCTTGGTGTTGCGATAATACTGCTCGACGGCCTTGGCGTTATCGATGCCTGCATAGCGGATGGCAAAACTGCCCGCCTTGTTACGGATGACCGGACCGTGGACCGAACGATAGATCGTCTTTGGGATGGGCAAGGTGAACGGGCCAAAGCGCACCGCAAGCCAGATGCGCTTTTCCTCCAGCGGCACCCATTTGCCATCCATCCGGTAATGTGTGCCCGCATCATCCAGCACCAGCTTGTAGACGTCGATCAGGTCAGGCCGGTTGACGGTGTTCGTCCACCCCAAATTCCGGTTGTGACCCATCAGGACAAAGGGCGATCCCGGGAACAGGGCGCCCGCCATGTCCAGCCCCTCGCCCGAATGAACGACCGCCTCATACCAGGCCACTTGCCCTTCATAAGGCTGGTGCGAATTGGAAATGAGCCAGGTCTTGCCATCGGCCATTTTGGACGGGGCCAGCGCAAAGGCGTTCGACCCATTAAGGCTCGGCTCCCGCCCGATGGGTGTCATGGGAAGTGCGCCCTCACGCGGGGCCGGCTTGTCGCCGACGAGCGCGCCGATCACGCCGTCGAGCCCATAGAAAAACGGCGCGCGCAGGACAAAGCCTGTCACCACATCCTCACCCGTCACAGGGAAGAGCTTGGCCAGCTTCAGCTCAGACCGGTGCGTGTCCGCATAGTGGTTGAGCCCCGCCGCATAGCCTTCAACAACGCGCCGAACCTCGGGCGAGAGTGTCGGATAAGCGCGGTGGGCCGTCTCGCGGGCGCCCAGCAAGGCCGCCACATAATCGATCTGTGCGCCGTCCGAGCCGGTCAACGCGCCATCGCGGCCACGCGTCATGGCGATCACTTCCTGGATCGTCGAAAAATCATCCTCAGAATGCGCATAGGCAAGGCCGTAGGCCGCGTCCGCATCGGTTTTTCCATTGATGTGCGGGACGCCATATTCATCGCGGACAATCTCCACATTATAGGTGCGCAGCGGCGGCGGCGCTTCCTCATCTGCGGTCAGCGGTTCCCAGACGGCAGAGGCGATCGCCAAGCTGGCAGCCGTTCCCATGACCCATTTGGCCCAAGTCTTCATTGATTCTCCCCCTAAGCTCTTCCGGCCCTTGTTGTTTGGGGCCCTAGGCTTTGTGCGCGATATTGACGCGCCCGCGCCAATGGGCAAGGCAGCAGCGACATTGTTCGGAGATTTATATGCGCCCCGTTGCTCTTGCGTCCCTCATCGCTCTCTTGCCTTCGGCCGTCTTTGCGCAAGCGGCATCCACATCAATCATCACGCCCGATGCCGTGAAGGCGCATGTCACCTTCCTTGCCGATGATCTGCTGGAAGGTCGCGACACCGGCGCCAAGGGCCATGAAATTGCCGCCCGCTATGTCGCCACCCAGTTCGCCGGAATGGGCCTGACGCCTGCCAATAAGGGTGACTGGTATCAGCGGGTACCGATGGTCGAAATCAAGCCCGATGCCGATGCGCAGTTCAGCGTGAACGGGACCGCCTTTGAGCATCTGAAGCAAGTCGTCGTCTCCGGCAGCGGTGGCAAGATCGGGGAACGCGTTGAGGGCCGCGTGGTCTTTGGCGGCTTCTGCATTGACCGCCCGGAATATGGCGTCAACGATCTCAAGAAGCTCAATGTGAAGGGCAAGATCGTCGCGTGTCTGTCGGGCTTTCCTAAAGGACTGCCCAGTGACATCGGTGCGCATCTCAATGCCGAAAAGGCAAAGGTCCTCTCCCAGCGCGGTGCCATCGGGCTGATCTCGCTGCGGTCGCTGGAACGGGAAAAGCAGACACCTTGGTCGCGCGTCCTTGAATATGCCGACAACCGTTCGGTCCGCTGGACCAATGCGGATGGCAGTCCGTTCGACACCTCGCCCAATTTGCGCGCGTCCGCCACGCTGGACCGGGCGGCTGCCGACGCCCTGTTTTCGGGCACGAAACACCGCTTTGCCGACATCCTTGCCATAGCCGACCGCAAGGGCGGCAAGCCCAAGGCATTCGACACCGACAAGACCGCCGTCATCGGTCGGACGACAACGCTCAGCCCTTTCTCCAGCCCCAATGTCATTGGGATGCTGCCGGGGTCAGACCCCGCGCTCGCGAATGAATATGTCGTCGTCATGGGCCATCTTGATCACATCGGCATCAAGCCCGGCGTGACCTCAGGCGACGCCATCAACAATGGTGCGATGGACAATGCAACCGGCATTGCGACCATGCTGGAGGCCGCCCGCGCCATGGCGGCCAACCCTGTCCGCCCCAAGCGCCCCGTGCTGTTCGCCGCTGTCACAGGCGAAGAGAAAGGCCTGCTCGGCGCGGACTATCTCTCCCGCTTCCCCGTCGTGCCAGAGGGCGGTCGCGTGGTTGCGGTCGTCAATCTCGACATGCCGATCCTCACCTATGACTTTACCGACGTCGTCGCCTTCGGGGCGGAGCATTCCACACTCGGCCCGATCGTTGCCGCCGCGACGGCCAAGGATGGCGTTGCCCTGTCGCCTGATCCGATGCCGGAAGAAGGGCTGTTCACCCGCTCCGACCATTACCGCTTCGTCCAGCAGGGCGTTCCTTCCATCTTCCTCGTCACCGGCCATGCGGGTCCGGGGGCGAAGGCATTCTCCGACTTTCTAAAGACGCATTATCACCGCGTGTCGGACGATCTGTCCCTGCCCTTCAACTGGAACGCGGCGGCCAAATTCTCCCGCATCAACATGCTGATCGCGACCGAAATCGCCAACGCGCCCGAAGCGCCGAAATGGTATGCGGACAGCTTCTTCGGAAAGGTCTTCGCCCCGGACGCGGCCAAGGCCAAGCGCTGAACACCGGTTCCGGAAGGTGCGGAAGTGGAGGAAGTTGAGGGCCTCAGGCGCCTGAAATCCGCGCTTTGTAGGAATGGGGTTCAGTCCAAAATGTCATTCCCGCGAAAGCGGGAATCCATGGGAACCTTGAAGCGTCGTTTGGATTCCCGCTTTCGCGGGAATGACACAAGTAGATTGTGCATTGGGACTGGCTCAATTTAGGAGTGGGATAGTCCCCCTGGCACAAACCACCCCCTGTAGGACAGCATCTACATTACACATGCGCCCCCTTGTGTGACGAATATGCAACACTACATCGGATGTGAAAGAAAGGGGCCAGCATGAACCTCGAAAAATTCACAGACCGCGCCAAGGGCTTTCTCCAGTCGGCGCAAACCGTTGCGATCCGGGTGAACCATCAGCGGATCGCGCCTGAGCATTTGCTCAAGGCGTTGCTCGAAGACAATGAAGGCATGTGCGCCGGGCTGATCAAGGCTTCCGGCGGGGATGCCGCTGCGGCCGTACGCGAAACCGATGCGGCGCTGGCCAAGATTCCCGCCGTCTCCGGCTCCGGCGCGAACCAACCCCCCGGCCTCGACAATGACCTCGTCCGCGTGCTCGACCAAGCCGAACAGGTCGCAGCGAAGGCAGGGGACAGCTATGTCACGGTTGAGCGATTGTTGCTCGCCCTCGCGCTCGCCACCACGACCGAAGCCGGGAAGGCGCTTGCCAAAGCGGGCCTCAAGCCCGAGGCGCTGAATGCCGCCATCAATGAACTGCGCAAAGGCAAGTCTGCCGACACGGCTTCCGCCGAAGACCGCTATGATGCGCTCAAGAAGTTCGCGCGTGACCTGACGGCGGCGGCGCGGGAAGGCAAGCTCGACCCTGTGATCGGCCGTGATGAGGAAATCCGCCGCACCATCCAGATCCTCGCCCGTCGCACCAAGAACAACCCCGTCCTCATCGGTGAGCCCGGCGTCGGCAAGACGGCGATCGCGGAAGGCCTTGCCCAACGCATCGTCAACGGTGACGTGCCCGATACGCTGAAGGACCGGACGCTCATGTCGCTCGACATGGGCAGCCTGATTGCAGGTGCCAAATATCGCGGCGAATTTGAAGAGCGGCTGAAAGGCGTGCTTGATGAGGTGAAGGCCGGCGAAGGCCATATCATCCTCTTCATCGATGAGATGCACACGCTGATCGGTGCAGGCAAATCCGAGGGCGCAATGGATGCAGGCAATCTGCTAAAGCCCGCCCTTGCGCGCGGCGAGTTGCACTGCATCGGCGCGACCACGCTCGACGAGTATCAAAAGCATGTTGAAAAGGATGCGGCGCTCCAGCGGCGCTTCCAACCTGTGTTCGTGGGCGAGCCGACGGTGGAGGACACCATCTCCATCCTGCGCGGCCTGAAGGAAAAGTATGAGCTGCACCACGGCGTGCGCATCACCGATGGCGCGCTTGTATCTGCCGCGACCCTCTCGCACCGTTACATCGCCGATCGCTTCCTGCCGGACAAAGCCATCGACCTGATGGACGAAGCCGCCAGCCGTCTGCGCATGGAGGTGGAGTCCAAGCCCGAAGCGATTGAAACGCTGGACCGCAAGATCATCCAGTTGAAGATCGAGCGGGAGGCGTTGAAGCGCGAGACCGATCAGGCCTCAAAAGACCGGCTGGAAACGCTGGAAGGCGATCTCGCCAACCTTGAGCAGCAGTCGGCGGAACTCACCACCCGCTGGATGGGTGAGAAGGACAAGATTGCCGGCGAAGCCAAGATCAAGACCGCGCTTGATGCCGCCCGGTCCGAACTGGATCAGGCGCAGCGGGGCGGTGATCTCGCCAAGGCAGGGGAGCTGCAATATGGCACTATCCCCACCCTTGAAAAGCAATTGGCCGAAGCGGCGGGGGCTGCCGAAGGCGCGATGCTGCGTGAGGAAGTGACGGCGGATGACATTGCCGCTGTCGTTGCCAAATGGACGGGCATCCCGGTGGAACGGATGATGACGGGCGAGCGCGAAAAGCTGCTTGCGATGGAAGCGACCATCGGCAAACGCGTCATCGGGCAAGCCGATGCGGTGAGGGCCGTCTCCACCGCCGTCCGCCGCGCGCGCGCCGGATTGCAGGACCCCAACCGTCCCTTGGGCAGCTTCCTCTTCCTCGGCCCAACGGGCGTCGGCAAGACCGAACTGACCAAGGCGCTCGCCGGGTTCATGTTCGATGACGACAATGCGATGGTCCGCATCGACATGTCCGAATTCATGGAAAAGCACTCGGTCGCGCGGCTGATCGGTGCCCCGCCGGGCTATGTCGGCTATGAAGAAGGCGGCGTCCTGACCGAAGCTGTCCGGCGCAGGCCCTATCAGGTCATCCTGTTTGATGAGGTGGAAAAGGCGCATAGCGACGTCTTCAACATCTTGTTGCAGGTGCTGGACGATGGTCGCCTGACCGACGGACAGGGCCGCACCGTCGACTTCACCAACACGATCATCGTGCTCACCTCCAACCTTGGCTCGCACTATATTGCAGGGCTCGGCGAAGGCGAGAGCGTGGAATCCGTCGAGCCGCAGGTGATGGAAATTGTGCGCGGGCATTTCCGCCCCGAATTCCTAAACCGTCTGGATGAGATCATCCTGTTCCACCGCTTGGGCGTTGAACATATGGCGCCGATTGTGGACATTCAGGTGGGCCGCGTGGCCAAGCTGTTGAAGGACCGCAAGGTCACGCTCGACCTCACCGACGCCGCCCGCGCCTGGCTGGGTCGGGTCGGCTATGACCCCATCTATGGCGCGCGGCCCCTGAAGCGCGCGGTGCAGAAATATCTGCAAGATCCGCTCGCCGATAAAATCCTGCGCGGCGAGGTGCTCGATGGCGCCACCGTCCATGTGGATGAGGGCGACGGGCAGCTTGTGTTGAGTTGAGGGAGGGGCGGCCCCTGTCAGCGCCAGGGCCGCGCCACATCAAAAGCAATGGTCAGCCGCTCGCCGCGCGCAAAAGGCGTGGTGCCGTGCCACATGGTTGACGGGAACAGCGCCAGCGTGCCCGCGACGGGCGCGATTTCGCGATAGGCCGGCAAGTCCAACCCCAGCTCTGCCGAGGGCTTGCCGAACTGTAGCCAGCCCGCAGGCGGCGGCCCCAGCTCTTCCTGCGGCGGGCGGTCCACATAGATGGCAGAACTGATCCAGCCTTCCGTATGCGTGTGGGCCACGTGAAAACCGTCTGCCTTGAGCTTGACCGACCAGCTTCCGGCAAAACGCACATTGGTGCGTGGGGTGCCAAGCAAGGGATGGCCCGGCACATGCGGCGGCAGGGCATCAATATACATCCGCAGCGCCTCGATTACGCGATCGCGCATCGCCCGGATTTCGGGTTCCTGCCGATGGAATAGCGGCTTGTCGGTCTGCGTGCCGCCCCGCACAGATTGTTCGAGAAACGGCTGCTGCGCCGTATGCAACTTGCGCAGGAGCGCCGCGAGTGTTGCCAACTCTCGATCTGAAAAACCGAGATTGATCTGCGCGATGAAGGGTGGTGCGCCGTCCAGCCATTGGGCGCGGCTGTCCCCCAATAGGCGCCAGATGACGGATAGATAGGGCCATACCGCCTCACTGCCCGACAACTGGATAAGCGGCTCGGCTATGGTTCTCGCCTGTTCATAGCGACCCGTGCGCAAGCAGTGCCGGATGTGCGACAACGCCCCCGCAGGGCCAACCGCCACCGATGCCTTTTCATAGAGCCTCTGCGCGCGGTCATGATCTCCGGTTTCCGACGCAATGTGCGCGTCGACGGCGTCGAGTTCCGGCAGGTCGCCAAGGCGGGACCGTAGCCCTGTAATGATCGCCTCTGCCTCGTCCCATCGTTGGGCGCGGGCCATCGTTCGATACCAGGCGAGGTGCAGCGCCATATTGGCAGGTGCCGCCGCGGCGGCCTTGCGAAAGCTCGCATCATAGTCCGCATCACCCGCAGCGCGGCGCATCGCCGAAAGGGCCTCATGGCCCGCAATCCAGCCGGGTTGTGCGGCAATCGCGTCCTCCAAAACACCCGCCGCTGCCGCCCTATCCCCTTCTGCATCCAAAGCAACCGCATGGTTCAGGCGGACTTGGAGGTCCTCCGGCGCAAGGGACCGGGCCCGCCCAAACAACCTGGCTGCCGGAGCGCCCATTTCGAGCGCGGTCAGCGCGCGGCCATTGGCGATGCGCGGATCAGATGGTGCCGCCTTCGCTGCCTTTTCAAAGGCCATCGCGGCGCGGTCCATCTCCTGCTCCTGCCGGAAGCCGAGCGCGAGCATCTGCCAGACGCGGGCATTGCCGGAGACAAGCGGGGCGAGCGGTTCCAGCAGGGCAATTGTTAGGTCAGACCGGCCCGCCTCATTCGCGTCGATGGCGTAGTTGACGGCGTTGGTGATGGTGACAGGCGTGATTCCACCCCGGCCATGTTCGGCCTGCAGCGCCGCCACGAGTTGCGTATAACGGGCTTCAAAACCGTCGCTCACAGCGCGTGGACCTGCTGGCCCCCGGCTTTGATGACCGCCGCAATCCCCGCCTGTTCCTCAGGCGTCAGCGCAGGATGCCACATGTCGAAGATCACGATGACGCGCAGGCGATCCGATGGATTGACGGCCTCATGCTCCACACTGTCATCAAACACCCACGCCTTTCCCCGCTCCCAATGGCGCGTCTCCTCCCCGACACGGAACCAGCAACCTTCCGGCACGATGAGCGGAAGATGGCACAAAAGCCGCGTGTTGGTGACGCCGCTATGGGGCGGAATTGAGGTGTTGGGGGCGAGGAGCGAGAACATCGCATTGGGGCCGATTCCCGCTACGTCCGGCTGCGGCACGGTATCGAGTAGGCCCATCGTCACCGAGCAGTGGCGCGCATTTTCAGCGATGGTGCCGCCGCGCGCGGTCAGGTGGATCGCCGTCCAGTCGCGGTTGTTATTGAGTTCGGCCCATTGGTCGACGGGCACGCTATCGGGATAGTTTACATAGGGGACGAGCTTTGCGGCCTCTGCGTTAAGAACAGTCTCAAACTCGCGCTGGATATCATCCACTGCCGCTTCGAAGCCGCTTATCCAAGGGAAGAGGGCGCGGTTATCATGGAAAGGGATTTCCGGGAGATCGGGGTAGCAATAATGTGACGGGCCGTCGCGATCCGCCTCAGTCAGGTGGACGGCATTGGTGATGAGCCGGTCCAGCCGGGGGGAGAGCGGCACCACCGCGCGCACGGCGCTGCGCAGGACATCGGCGTGGCGGACCTGCCAGTCCCGATATTTGGTGCGGGCGAGTGTCAGGGCAGGTCCCATATGGTCCGGCAGCGTGTCCGGCGCATTGGCGAGTGCGCGGCCAAAGCCCTGCCCGGCCTGATCGGCATCCCCCCTGTGATGAAAATGCATGGCGCGCATCAGGAGCGCAGAAAAGTCACGCGGATTGAGGGTGAGCGCACGGTCCAGTGCGGCGAGCGAGTCAGATGCCTGCCCCGTCGCGCGGTACATGGCTGACAATTTTAGCCAGACGCCAAAGTTTGCAGGGTCATTAGCAAGGATACCGCGCAGAATATCCCGCGCGGTTGCAAAATCGCGGGCGGCGGCGGCGGCATCAGCCTCTTGTTCGCGCGGGGACGTCATTCCTGCGAATTGCCCGACTTTTGGGCAAAAAGAAAGGCGGCAGAACCGAAGCCCCGCCGCCCTCTTTTCATCTCGTTCTGAGCAGGACTTAGAAGTCTGCGCTCAGGTTCACGAAGACGTTACGACCGAGGTAGTCGTAGGTGCCCGGGAACGTATTACCGTTACCGAAGCCGCCCAGAGACGACTGGCTGATCAACGGCGGATCACGATCGAAGATGTTGTTGACGCCGATACGGAGCGTCATCGTGTCCTTGATCGGAAGCGCGAAGAGCAAGTCGAAGTACGACTGTGCCTTGATCTTCTCATCGACAGTCGGTGCAGCACCCGGCGACGCCAGATCCGGATCCGTGCTCAGCGTGTCAACCGTCACGCCACCAAGGTAGCGCCAGCGCACGGTGAAGCCGAAGTCATTGGCCGTCGTGAGCCTCAGGTTGGTGTTAAACCGGTACTTGGGATTCGGGTTGCCGCAGGTGATGCCGTAGAAGCCTGCGCAATCGTAAGTGAACCCGTTTGTGATCGGCTGGGAGACATACTTGTCGAGATACGTGCCGACGAATTCCCACTTCAGCTTGTTGTTGCCGATGGTGGTGCGATAATCAGCGTTGATATCGACACCCGCCGACGAGAACGAGCCTGTGTTGGTCGTCTGGTTGTTCACAAAGCCCGATTCATCAAGCCAAAGCGAACCTGCAGCCGGACCGGACGCCGTACGGTTGATCTTGCTGCAGAAGAACGGGTCACCTGAGGAGATGCACTGATTCAGGATGACCTGTGACCCAATTGTTCCGACGGCGTCGTTCACCTTGATGTTGTAATAATCCACCGAGGCGGTGAAGCCGCTGAGGAAGCCCTTCGGTGTCACAACAACACCTGCCGTCCAAGAGTCAGCCTTTTCCGGTTTCAGGTTAAGGTTACCACCACCGAACTGGTTGTACTGTTGCGCCGAGTTTGGCGTAACCGAACCGTAGAGGGTGGTCGGCAGGCCAGTCAGGGCGCACTGGGCGGCCGTTGCGGTCGGCGTTCCGCCTGCACATGGATCTGTGCCAGCAAACAGACCAACAGATTGGTTGAGGAACAGTTCACCGATGTTTGGTGAACGGACCGCTCGGTTGCGCGAAGCGCGGAACGTGATGTCCTCCACTGGAGACCAGGTGCCGGCAATCTTCCAGGTGTTTTCCGAATTCTTACCGGCGGCGCCACGGACGTCATAGGTCGACCGGCGGAAACCGAGTTCGAGCGAGAGGTCATGGAAGAATGCCTTGTCGGTCACCAAAGGAAGCGACGTTTCGCCGAAGATATCCGTCACCGAATAGCGGCCGTCAATTGGCAGGGTAGGACCGCCCTGACCAGCACCATCGCCATTGATGTACGACAGGTCAGGCTGCGTCGATAGTGACTCAGTCCGGTTTTCAACGCCAAGAGCGATCTTCACCGCTTCATCAGACAAGGGAGACTGGAAGCCGATGGAGCCAAGATCACCGTTCAACTGACCGGCGAAGATCTTCTGTTTGGTGGTGCCGGTGAGCACCAGCGGGATGCCGATATAGGCAGCCGCCGCCGACGAGATGCCGCCTGCGTTGAAGACGTTGTAAGGAACGCAGCTCGGGTCAGACCCGTCGACAACTGACTTACAGGTCGGGACGCCACCGACGTTCACAACCTGCAGGGCGCGGTTGATACGTGCGCTCGACACGTCGTTACGATATGTGTTGGCGACCTTGATCTGCCCGATCTGAGCAGAAACGTCGTATGACCATGAGTCGGTGATGTCGCCCTTCATGCCCGTAACGATACGGAACTGGTTGAAGCCGATATCGTTGAAGCGGTTACCACCTTCGACGTTGCGCTTCCCGATGAGGATCGTCGAGTTGACGGCCTGACCAACTGTGCTGGTCGGCGTCGCGCCCAGCGTCGCACCAGGGGTCTGACAAACGAGCGCAGCCAGTGCCGGGTTGGCGAGCAGCAAGGGGTTGTCGCAGTTGACAGTCCGCGGACCGAAGAAGGCACCCGACGGCGCGATCTGTGCCTTTGTGCTATAGTCCATGAACATGATGTCCATGTAGGGCTTGAAGGCATCGCTGATTTCATATTCAGCAAAGGCGCCGGCCGAGTAGCGGTCGGACGGACGGCGGAAATAGTTCGCCGGGCCGAAGTTGAATGAATCTGTCGCGCCAGAGTAGTTGCGGAGCGCGTTCGTGGCGAGCAACGTCTGCGAAGCCAACTGAGCAGGTGCGTTCAGGATCGGGTTCCCAGCCGCATCGAAGCGAGGGCTTCCAGCAGCATCAAGGGCCTGTGTGCGGGCAGCCGTCGGATTCAGCAAACCGCCGAAACGTGAACGGGCCGGTGTACCCGAACCACCGCAAGCGAAGTTCGTAAATGCTCCGTTCGGATTCAGCGTGCAGATCGAGTAGTCATACTTATCCTGCGTGATCGCAGTTTCATGACGATAGCCCGCGTAAGCAACGATGTTGCCGCGATCGTCATCAAAGCCTGCGCCGAGCGCAAGCGTCGCGTCGTAGGACTGACCCGTGACAAGGCTGCCCTCCGGTGCACGGTTTGCGGACGCATTGACGATACTGCGGACGTCATTGTTATTGTTATGCTGGAAGAAGCCATATTGCCCATCAAGACGCACGCCGCGGAAGCCTCGGTTCATCTTGAAGTTCACAACACCGGCGACAGCGTCTGGACCGTAGGTTGCCGAAGCACCACCGGTCAGCAGTTCCACACCCGAAACAAGCGCGGCCGGAATGAAGTTCAAGTCGGCACCGGCCCCACCGCCGATGTTGCCTGGCATCAGACGACGCCCGTCGATGAGAACAACGGTACGGCTTGGCCCGAGGCCGCGAAGGTCGATCGTGGCGGTACCGTCAGCACCGTTCGACACGCCCGAGCTTTGGCCTGCGAACACCTGCGGCAGCGAGTTGGTCAAATCTTCGATCTTGGTGGCACCGAATTCCTTGATCGCTTCTGCGGTCACAACGGTGACGGGGCTGGCCGCTTCAACGTTCGGGCGCGCGATGCGCGAACCGGTGACGACAATTTCGCCGGCACCTTCTGCAGCGGCGCTCTGCGCGAAGGCCGGGGAAGACAGCATAGCAAGGCCGAGAACGACAGGTGCAACACCGGCCTTCAAGCTTGAGAACTTTTGGATCTTTTTCACGTTCCAGTCCCTTTTCTGGATGCGGCCACCGAACGGTGGACCTTTTCATTTTCATCGCCGGATCAAGGGAAGATGGCACACAGATGCACTGCGCCGACACCATCCCTTGTGCAGCTTACGGATGGCAATGCGCGTCGGCAGGGAGGGTTTCAATCACTTTCAAATCATTATGGCACGTTTATTACGCCACAGTGGCACTTTTGCCACAGAAGGCCCGACGGCTGCCGAGCGCACAAACAAAAGCGGCGGGGAGATTGCTCTCCCCGCCGCCAATGTTTGGTCTCTTCAGTCTAAGCGAGACTTAGAAGTCAGCGCTCAGGTTGATGAAGACGTTACGACCCAGATAATCGTAGGTGCCGGGGTACGTGTTCCCGTTACCGCCACCAAGCGAGGTCTGGCTGATGATCGGCGGATCGCGATCGAAGATGTTGTTCACGCCGATACGCAGCGTCATCGTGTCCTTGATCGGAAGCGCGAACAACAGGTCGAAGTAGCTCTGTGCACCGATGTGCTGATCGATTGCGGGCGCATCGCCAGCCAGATCCACATCCGTGCTCAACGCGTCAACCTTGGCCTTGCCCATGTAGCGCCACCGGACGGTGAAGCCAAAGTCATTGGCCGTGGTCAGCTTCAGGTTGGTGTTGAAGCGCACCTTCGGGCTCGGGATGCCGCAGGTGTTGCCGTACAAGCCAGCGCAGTCATAGCTGAACCCACCCGTGATCGGCTGTGCGACATAGGAGTCGAGATACGTGCCGACAAAGTCCCACTTCAGCTTGTTGTTGCCGATGGTGGTGCGATAGTCAGCGTTGATATCAACACCTGACGAGCTGAGCGAACCGGTGTTCGTGATCGTGTTGTTCACGAAACCAGATTCGTCGAGCCAGAGCGAACCGCGAGCCGGGCCAGCCGAGGCAGGTGCACGGTTGATCTTGCCGCAGAAGAACGGATCACCCGTTGCAATGCACTGGTCGAGGATGACCTGGGCACCGACGGTTCCAACAGCGTTGTTCACCTTGATGTCGTAGTAGTCGATCGAAGCCGTGAAGCCGCTGAGGATGCCCTTTGGCGTCAGGACAACGCCTGCCGTCCAAGTGTCAGCCTTTTCCGGGCTCAGGTTGAGGTTACCACCACCGAACTGATTGTACTGCTCAGCCGTGTTCGGGTCGAGCGTGCCAAACAGAGCAGTCGGCAGACCTGTCAGAGCGCACTGGGCAGCCGTGACGTTGGTCGGAGCACGACCGGTGTTGGCGTCATTGACGCAAGGATCGCTACCGCCGAACAGGCCGATTGAGGCGTTGCTGAACAATTCACCGATGTTCGGCGAACGCACAGCGCGGTTGCGCGAGACGCGGAAGGTGACTTCCTCGATTGGCTTCCAAGTACCTGCAATCTTCCAAGTGTTTTCGGAGTTCTTGCCGTCTGCACCACGAACGTCATAGGTCGAACGACGGAAGCCGAGTTCGAGCGAGAGGTCTTGGAAGAACGCCTTATCCGAAACGATCGGCAGGGCAGCTTCTGCGAACAGATCCGTCACCGTGTAACGGCCAGCGATCGGAAGCGTCGGGCCACCCTGACCAGCGCCATCACCATTGATGTAGGCAAGGTCAGGCTGTGTTTCGAGCGATTCCGTGCGGTTTTCAATACCGAGAGCGATCTTCACAGCTTCACCCGACAGCGGCGACTGAAGACCAAATGAACCAAGATCACCCGTGACCTGGCCAGCGAAGATCTTTTCCTTGGTCGTGCCCGTCAGAACCAGCGGAATGCCGATATAGGCCGCTGCTGCCGACGAAATACCGCCTGCGTTGAACACGTTGTAGGGAACGCAGCTTGGATCAGACCCATCGACAACCGACTTACAGGTTGCGACGCCACCGACGTTGACGACCTGAAGCGCCTTGTTGATGCGTGCGCTCGACACGTCGTTACGATAGGTGTTGGCAACCTTGATCTGACCCATCTGGGCATAGATGTCATACGACCAGGCGTCCGTGATGTCGCCCTTCATGCCCGTGACGATACGGAACTGGTTGAAGCCGATATCGTTGTAGCGGTTGCCGCCTTCGATATTGCGCTTACCGATCAGGATCGTTGCGTTGGTCGCCGTGCCACTGTTTGCGCCGCAAGATGCGGTTGCAAGCGTTGGGTTGGCGAGCAGCAAGGGGTTGTCACAGTTGACGGTGCGGACACCGTAGAAGGCGCCCGAAGGAGCGATCTGTGCGTCGGTGCTGTAGTCCATGAACATGACGTCCATGTAGGGCTTGAAGGCATCGCTGATTTCATATTCAGCAAACGCACCGGCCGTGTAACGCTCGGACGGACGACGATAATAGTTGGCAGGGCCAAAGTTGTAGGCGTCCGTGCCGCTGGCATATGCACGCAGCGTGTTGTTGTCGAGCAGCGTGAAGGCCGAACCGGTCAGACCGGCCAGAGTCTTGTTCGCGGTCGAGAAGCCGCCGAAGCGCGCGCGCGCTGGCGTGCCCGAACCGCCACAAGCGAAGCCGTCGCCAGCACCATTCTGGTTCAGCGTGCAGATCGAGTAATCATACTTGTCCTGCGTGATCGCCGTTTCATGACGGTAGCCGGCATAAGCAACAACGTTGCCGCGGTCATCGTCAAAGCCAGCGCCGATGGCGAGCGTGGCATCGTAGGCCTGACCCGTGGTGACGCTGCCTTCCGGTGCCGTCACGCGGCCCGAAGCATTGACCGTGCTGCGCAGGTTGCCATCGTTGTTGTGCTGGTAGAAGCCATATTGCGAATCCAGACGCACGCCACGGAAGCCGCGGTTCATCTTGAAGTTCACAACACCGGCAACAGCGTCTGCACCGTAGGTCGCCGAAGCACCACCGGTCAGAACTTCCACGCCGGATACCAGAGCGGCCGGGATGAAGTTAAGGTCGGCACCGGCACCACCGCCGATGCTGCCTGGCATCAGGCGGCGACCGTCGATCAGAACGACCGTACGGCTGGCACCCAGGCCACGAAGGTCGATCGTGGCGGTACCATCAGCACCGTTCGACACGCCCGAGTTCTGGCCAGCGAATACCTGCGGCAACGCGTTGGTCAGATCTTCGATCTTCGTTGCGCCGAATTCCTTGATCGCTTCCGACGTCACAACCGTGACGGGGCTTGCGGCTTCAAGGTTCGGACGCGCGATGCGCGAACCGGTTACGACAATGTCGCTGGCAGCTTCTTCTGCGGCAGCCTGAGCGAACGCAGGCGAAGCGACGGCGAACAGGCTGAGCGCGAGAGGTGCTGCCCCTGCCTTCAGACCCGAAAGGATTGTGCTCTTTTTCAAAGTAGTCTCCACTGTTGAAGTGCGTGCCCGACAAAGCAGGCGCGCTTCCGACAGCCGACGGGGGTTTTACACCTCGCCTAAGCTGACCGATGGCCGCAACTGCTGCACATCATTAAGTTTTTCAAGGATTTCCACCGAATTTGACACGCGAATGTCAAGTGATTGTGCTATATTTACAACTAAAGATCAGTTTTCATGCCATTTTGATTTAACTTTATAACCAAAATGAGATCAAGTTGACGTCATTCTGCCATTTTTTAATAAAGCCATTTTGGATTTTATTTCATTTTCACTTTGGAATGATTGTGCATTGCACTTCTTTACAGTGCCCTTGAGGCAACCAACCCCAAGGAGAAGGGCGAGGGTCCGACAATCAAAGCAACCGATACCGGGCCCCCGGAGAAGATTGTGCTGATTTTGCAACACTGGCTTCAGCCTTTCATTTCCGGCACATATGCCGCGAAGTTTGAGTATGTTTGAGATGAGGGCCTGATGCGCACACACATGAGACCAGCGATCCTTTCGCTTTGCATTTTTGGCGCGGCATCTGCCGCAGCGGCCGACACCAAAGACGCGCGCCCGGCAATTTTTCAAAAGCTTGTCGATTGCCGCGCACAGCCAGACGCAGCGCTTCGCCTCGCCTGTTATGATGCGCAGGTTGCTGCGCTGGATGATGCAGAAACGAAGAAGGAACTCGTCGTCGTCGACAAGGCGCAGATGAAGCAAGCCCGAAAGAGCCTGTTCGGCTTCTCTCTGCCCAAGATCTCTCTGTTTGGAGGCGCAGATGATGATCAGGATGACGAAGACCTGAAGGTGCTGGAAACGACCGTCTCCAGCGCACGGCAGATGAACGACGGCAACTGGCGCTTCCAGCTGGCAGACGGCGTCTATTGGCGGCAGATGGAGGCGAAGGACATTTTCCCGCCAAAGGCTGGCGATAAGATCAAAATCCGCCGGGCGTCGATGGGCAGCTATCTCGCGAGCATTAATGGACGCTCCGCCATCCGCGTCAAACGCGAGAACTAATTTCATCCCCTCTGGCCTCGGATGTCGACCAGGCGTAAGGCGCTCGCCATGACGGATCCGTTTGACCTGTTCGACATCTGGTACCGCGCCGCGCGCGAGACTGAGATCAATGATTCCAACGCGATGGCACTGGCCACAGCGGACGCCGATGGCCGTCCCAGCGTGCGGATGGTGTTGCTCAAGGGCTATGACGCCCGGGGCTTCGTCTTCTACACCAACCAGCGCAGCCGCAAGGGCGGTCAGCTTCAGGCGAATGGTCAGGCCGCCCTCCTGTTCCACTGGAAATCCAAGCGGCAGCAGATCCGCATTGAAGGCCCGGTTGCGCAGGTGGATGCAGCGGAGGCGGACGCCTATTTCGCTTCTCGCGGGCGGGATTCGCAGTTGGGCGCCTGGGCGTCGCTCCAGTCTGAAACGCTTGACCGGCGTGAGACCTTTGAGGCCAGCTTCGAGGATGTCCGCGCGAGATTTGAAGGACAGGACGTGCCCCGCCCACCCCATTGGGGCGGCTTCCGCGTCACACCCGAGCGGATCGAATTTTGGGAAGACCGCGCGCATCGCCTCCACCATCGCCGCCTTTTCCTGCGCGGCGCAGATGGCTGGACCGAAAGCCTGCTTTACCCGTGACACCTGCGGCCCCTCTGGCAGCGTCTCCCCCGCTCTCGCCGACAGAGCGCGGCAAGCTGACGTCGCGCGCGGCAGCGGCCAGCATCACCATGGCGGTTGGCCTGCTTGGGCTGAAGATCTGGGCGGCCATTGCCACAGGCTCGGTGTCCGTGCTTGGGTCGCTTGCGGACACAGGGCTGGACGTGCTCGCGTCCCTCATCACCTTTTATGCGGTGCGGCTCGCGGCTGAACCCGCCGATGACCAGCATGGCTTTGGCCATGGCAAGGCAGAGGCCATTGCAGCGCTTTTCCAAACCTTTCTGATCATCACCTCCGCGATCGGCATTGGCTGGCGCGGGATCAGCCGGATCGGGTCCGGGCATGAGCCGCAGGCCCCGGAACTTGGGATCATGGTGTCTGTGGTGGCGATTGTCGGGACGCTCGCCCTTGTGGCCTATCAGCGGCATATCGTGAAGCAGACCGGCTCTATCGCGATTGCGGCGGACCGGGCGCACTACACGAGTGACCTGCTGCTCAACGGATCGGTGATCGCCGCCCTTGTGCTGGATTCCCTTTTGGACGTGCGCGGCGCGGACCCGGTGTTTGGCGTCGCAATTGCCGCATGGCTGGCATGGCACGCCTTTCAGGTCGCCCGCACCTCCATTGACCAATTGATGGACAAGGAATGGCCCGAGGAAAAGCGGCACCGCTTCCTCACTTTAGCGGAATCGCACCCCGAACTGAGGGGCATTCATGATTTGCGCACACGCACCAGCGGCACGTCTGACTTTGTGCAATTCCACGTCTGGGTCGACCCGGCGATGACCGTGTCCGAAGCCCACCGCGTCATGGATGAGATCGAAGACAAGCTGATGGCCGAGTTTCCGGGCACCGAGGTGATCATTCACCCCGACCCCGATGGCCACCCGGCCGAAGAGCGCGGCGAGCTTTAAGCCGCGGCGAAGGCGGCCATTTGCGCCTGTGCCTGACGGCTTTCCGGGAAGGTGAAGATCGGCCAGTCGTGGATCATGCCTTCCATCTCGTAATAGTCGACCGAGGGCAGCTTTGCCTTCAGCGCGCGCGCATCAACGACCAATATGTCGCTACCACCGCCGAACGACAGGATGGGAGGCAGGCCCGACCAATCGGCATGGATCGGGCTGACCCGCGGGTCTGAGACGTCTGCTTTGCCCGCATATAATCGGCCTGCATCCCGGAGGCCGGGGATGGTGAGGATCGCATCGCGCTTTTCGATTTCCGGCTGATCGGGGTGCGAAGGGTCTGCATTGAGCCAGGGGCAGATGAGGATGAGCTTGGCCGGGAGGGCCAGCCCTGCATCACGCGCCGCTATCACCGTCGCTGCCGTCAGCCCCGCGCCTGCGGAATCGCCTGCCATCAGGAATGGTGCCCCCGCCTGCCGGGCAAGAAAGTCTTTGTAGAACGACAGGGCAAAGCCCGTCGTGCCCACCACATCATGCGTCGGCGCCAGCGGATAGAGTGGGGCCACAATCCGCCAGCCATGCTGTTCCGCCATGTGCGCCATGAACGCCCAATGCGCGTCTGCTGCGGGATACACATAGCCGCCACCATGCCAATAAAGCACAGTCGCCGTCGGTGCCTTTGATTTGGGGGCGAATTCCCAGACCGTGCGCCCGTCAAACACCGTGTGCGAGATGGCGTGGCTTTGTTGCAGTTTTGCAGACGGTGCGCTTTGAGTGGCGGCAGCCTTGGCAATGAACGCGGCCATGCCGGGGCCTCCTGCAAACATCTTCCGGAACAAACCGGTTTTGCGAAGGACGAACGAAATGACGCGGGTCGATAATGCAGGCATGGACATCCCCTCCAAAGCGCCTGCGGCCCCGTCTAAAGATGCGGGGGTCAGGCGGCGGCGCACTCTATGGCACGTTGCGTTTCGGCAATCCAGCCACCGCCAAGCACATGATCTCCGTCAAAAAGGACCGCCGCCTGCCCCGGTGCCACGCCATATTCCGGCCCGTCGAACACCAGCCATTCGCCGTCCATGCGCGCAGGCACGGGCTTTGACAGGGACCGGACCTTCGCCATCAAAGGGCGCCCTTCGACATTGGCCAGCCAATTGGGCTCGACAATGCGCGCCGCTGAGACAGCCAGCGCCGCCTTTGGTCCGACAATCACCTGCTGCGCGGCTGGATCAAGACGGACCACATAGAGAGGTTCAGCCAGCCCCCCCAGTTCCAGCCCGCGCCTTTGGCCGACTGTATAGTGGATCAGCCCCTTGTGACGGCCCAGTTCGCGGCCTTCCATGTCGACGATTGCGCCGTCGCTCTCCGCCTCCGGACGCACCTTGCGCACGACGCTGGCATAGTCCCCATTGGGCACAAAGCAGATGTCCTGACTGTCGGGCTTCATGGCCACGCCCAGCCCCATCTCCTGCGCAATGGCGCGCACATCAGCCTTGGGCATGCCGCCCAGGGGGAAGCGCAGATAGTCCAGCTGGTCCGCTGTTGTGGCGAACAGGAAATAGCTCTGGTCGCGGGCCGGATCGATCGAGCGGTGGAGCTCAGCCCCTGACGGACCTTCTACACGGCGGACATAATGGCCCGTCGCGAGGCAGTCTGCCCCCAAATCCTTCGCCAGACGGAACAGATCGGTGAACTTCACGCCCATATTGCAGCGAACGCAAGGGATGGGCGTGCGGCCGTTCATATACTCATCGGCGAACTGTTCGATCACCGAATCCCGAAACCGGCTTTCATGATCAAAAACATAATGGGCAATGCCCAACCGGTCGCACACTGCGCGCGCGTCGCGGATGTCTTGGCCTGCACAACAGCTACCCACCCGATTGACCGCCGCGCCGTGATCATAAAGCTGCAAGGTGATTCCAATGGTTTCCGCCCCCGTCCGCGCGGCGAGCGCTGCGACAACAGAGGAGTCCACACCGCCCGACATGGCGACTACGATGCGGCGCGCCTTGGCCGGGCCATCAAGTTGAAAAAGGTCAAACATGGACCGCGGACATAGAGTGCTTGCGCGGAATTTGCAGCATCAAAGGGAATTTACCTCAGATTCAGGCATTTATGACAAATGCGTGTGCATGAACATGGAATTTCCCCGCCGGACAGCCCGCCAAGGCAAAGCACGGCCGAAAAAAATTGAGCTGCCAAGTCTGCTTGCCACCATTTCGGCACAGCAGGCGACCACGCCAACCGCCCGAATTCAGGCGAAAGCCGCCGCCATGGCAAAGACGTCGGCGGAAACCGCTGCCGATATGGATGCGATTGCGTCGATACAGGGCGATTCGCCTCGTGAAAATTCACCAAGTTTCAACCGTTTGGCCGCCAATATCCTAACAGGACGCACATGAAGATGACCGCAAAATTTACCTTGGCATTTTAGCGATCTTTCAACCGGTGGCGTTTAAGTGGGGTTGCAACAAGAGAAAACGGGTCTGGACCCGGCTTTGAGGTAAGAATGATCGAAAACCAGAAAATCCGTCCGGCACAAGTCATTGGCCCGCTTGGTGAACCACTGACGCTCGACAGCTTGCCCCCCCCGTCGACAACCCGCTGGGTCGTCCGCCGGAAGGCAGAGGTCGTCGCAGCAGTGAATGGTGGCCTGCTGACCGTGGACGAAGTCTGCGAACGCTATAGCCTCACCTTGGAAGAATTCGCCGGTTGGCAGCGAGCCATCGACCGGTCTGGCATGCCCGGGCTGCGCGTGACCCGTATCCAGCACTATAAGAGCCTTTACGAGCGTCAGCAGCGCTTCTGATTGCTCCATTCCAAAACGAAAAGCGGGCGGCACAGGACAAACCTGTTGCCGCCCGTTTCCGTTTCCACCCAGCCGCTCCATATCGCAGCTGTTGATCCCCTCGCCGACCGGGGCTAGGCCCGCTGCATGACCAATTTCCTTGCCCTTCTCGTGATTGGCGGAGCCCTCGGTTGGCTTGCGACCGCGATGCGCCGCGCCTTTGGGCAAGGCGAAATGCTGATCAATTTGATCGGGGGCGCCGCAGGCAGCTTTGCCCTTGGGCTAATCGCGAATGGCAAGGGGCTTTACGCCGGACTATCAGGCGCCGGTTATATGGGGGCTGTGGCAGGCGCCCTTGCCGCGCTCGGGTTGCTCACCCTCGCCCGCCGCTGGCGCCCGCGTTGATCGTCAATTCAGCTCAAAGACAACAGAAACACTGACGCCAATCGACTGTTCCCCAGCGGCGATGTCGGTTTTTTCAGCGGCAGGCGACGCCATGGCCATGCGCGCCATGGGCATCGGCATCGGTGAATAATCCACTGACTCGCTGATCGAAATGACGCGCTTTACTTGGAGGCCGGTGGCTTTGGCATAGAGCGCAGCACGCGCCTGCAGCGTCTTGATCGCCTCCAGCCGGGCCTTGTCCTGCGCGGCCTGCGGCGATTCGACTTCGAGCATCGGGCCGTTGATCTGGTTTGCCCCCTGCTTCACCAGCGCGTCGAGCACCTGACCGCTTTTGCCGATATCGCGGAACCGGACGGAAACCGTGTTGCTGGCCTGATAGCCCGTAATGACCGGCGCCTCATTGTTGTTGTAACGATATTGCGGGGAGAGGCTGACCGAGGTCGTCTGAATATCCTTCTCGGCAATACCTGCCAGTTTGAGTGCGGCAAAAACGCGCGTCATCCGCGCCGCATTTTCGCGCATGGCACCGGATGCATCAACCGACTGTGTAACGACACCTGCGGACACGACGGCAATATCCGGCGTCACGCGGACATCCCCGCGCGCCTGGAGCTCAAGACGCGTTCCGATAATCTGTGCGGGCGCAGTGACTTGAGCGGACGCGGCTGAGGCGGCGGCCATCGCCGTCGCAGCGGCAACCGCCTTTACAAATTTGCGTTTCATCATCTGGTCTCCTTCATACGGTCAGCCCAAAAACAACAGGCCGGCCAGCGCGACGTGCACCGGTCGGCCTGCACCGAACCTGAATAAACGAACGACGTCAGGCAGCAGGGCCGCTGCCTGCGCCGTTGAATTTGCGGTAAATGAACAACAGAATGATGGAGCCAATCACAGCGCCGATGAAGCCTGCCCCTTCGCCGGCATCATACCAGCCCGTCAGCGTGCCGAGGACGGTCACGAGCAATGCGCCCGCAATGCCCAGAAGGATGGTCACAATCAGCCCGCCGGGGTCCTTGCCCGGCATAATCCATTTGCCCACTGCGCCTGCCAGACCACCGATGATGATGGTCATGATCCAACCATGTCCTGCAAAAATTTCCATGGGCTCTCTCCCAAAGAGTGTGGCGAAGGCGCAACACTTGCCTCCGATCTGGTATCGTCAGGGCAAAGCAGGCCGCTGACAAGCCCAAATCGACCGAACATGTCCCTTCGGACGCTTGCGATTTCGCCTGCACTGTCGCAAATAGACACTACGGCAAGGGGATGGCGCGCCGTAAACGCCTTGTGCCAGGTGAGTTATTAAGATAATACACCGGTCATATCAGAGACTCAGCCCATATCAACGGGCCGAAAGCGGAACTAGAATGAACCTCGAAACGACGTTTGCGCGCCACGCAGAACCAGTGGACCTGTCCGACGATGCGACTGAGGCCGCCGCGCGCAGGCGCAAGCGCTGGATGATCATTGGCGGCATTGTCGCCGCCATCCTCCTCGTCGCCTATATCGCATCTAAAATGATGGGCGACGGCGCAGCAGCAGGCGGAACGGAAGGCCAGAGGCAGGCTCCAACGGTCACGGTCGTCGTTCCCGGGTCCAGCATGGTCCAAAGCTCTATCAGCGCAACCGGCTCACTTGCCGCACGCCGCGAAATGCCGGTCGGCGCCGTTGGCGAAGGCGGCATGGTGACGCGCGTTTTTGTCGACGCAGGTGATTGGGTGTCGCAGGGTCAGGTGCTCGCCAGTGTTGACCGGCAGGTGCAGGCGCAGCAGTCCGCTTCGCTTGGCGCCCAGGTCCGCGTGGCACAGGCCGATGCAAGCCTTGCCCAGAACGAACTGGATCGCGCCAAAACACTGGCGGAACGCGGCTTCATTTCAAAGGCCGATATTGACCGTCGTACGGCCCAGCGCGATGCCGCCCTTGCGCGGTTGAACGTGGCGCGCGCGCAATTTGGTGAGAACAGCGCCCGCATCAATCGCCTTGATATCCGCGCACCGGCATCCGGCCTTATTCTTGCCCGCAGTGTCGAACCCGGTCAGGTTGTCGGCGGCAGCGGCGCTGTGCTGTTCCGCATCGCCAAGGGCGGCGAGATGGAATTGCGTGCCATGCTCGCCGAAGCGGACTTGGCCAAGCTTTCCGTCGGCAGTGCGGCAGACGTAACGCCGGTTGGCACAACCAAGGCCTTTACCGGGCAAATCTGGCAGATGCCGCCCGTCATTGATCCGGCGACGCGTCAGGGTTCGGTGCGCATTGCGCTGGCCTATAATGAGGCGATCCGCCCCGGCGGATTTGCGTCGGCATCCATCCGCTCCGGCGCGGCGCAGGCACCCATGCTGCCTGAATCCGCGGTGCAGAGCGATGAAAAGGGCAATTACGTTTTTGTCGTGAATGCGCAGAATAAGGTGGAACGTCGCGACGTGAAGGTCGGTTCTGTCTCCGATGCTGGCATCACGATTGCGACCGGTCTGACCGGGCGCGAGCGCGTTGTTCTCACGGCAGGCGCCTTCCTCAACCCCGGGGAAAGCGTCGTTCCGGTCCGTCCCAAGTCGAACTGAGGCCAAGTCCCATGAACTTCCGGAACATCTCGGCCTGGTGCATTCGCAACCCGGTTCCGCCGATCGTGCTTTTCGTCGCCCTGCTGCTGGCGGGCATCGTCAGCTTCAGCCGGATGGACGTGAACAACAATCCGGACATTGAATTTCCCGGCGCGCAGGTGATCATCAGCCAGCCGGGTGCGGCGCCGACTGAGCTTGAGAAGCAGGTGACGCAGATCGTTGAACCCGCACTCCGCTCGATCAACGGGGTGGATGAAATCAATTCGACCGTGCGTGAAGGCATGTCGATGACCTTTGTCCAATTCCAGATTGGCACCGATGTGGACCGCGGCGTCAATGACATCCGCGATGCGCTGACCAAGGTGCGCAGCGACTTACCGGACGGCATTCTGGAACCACAGGTCAACCGCGTCGACACGACCGGCGAGCCCATTGCCTATATTTCCGCTGAAGCCGTCGACATGACGCTAGAGCAGCTGAGCTGGTACGTTGACGACGTGGTGGTCAAGCGGTTGCAAGGCGTTCCTGGGGCGGCCGCCGTCAACCGCGAAGGCGGCGTTTCGCGGGAAATTCGCGTCATCCTTGATCCGGCCAAGCTGCAGTCGCTCGGCCTGACCGCCGCTCAGGTCAACAGCCAGCTGCGCCAGAGCAACATCAACGCTGCGGGCGGACGCACGGAAATTGCAGGTGCCGAACAATCGGTCCGCGTGCTCGGCAATGCGCGCGACGCCTTTGCGCTGGGCGAAACCAATATCGCTATTGGCGGCGGTCACTCCATCAAGCTGTCGGACGTCGCCGAAGTGCGTGATCTCTATGGCGAGCAGCGCGCTATTTCGACCATGAACGGGCGTCAGGTGCTGAGCTTCTCTGTTCAGCGCGCCAAGGGTGCGTCGGACGTCAAGGTCTATGACAAGATGTGGGAGGAACTCCGGGCGATCCAGAAGGAAAATCCGAAGATCCACTTCACGGAGCTCTACACGACGGTCGACTATACCAAGTCGCAATATTCCTCGTCGCTGTCTTCAATGATTGAAGGCGCGGTGCTGGCCGTTCTGGTGGTCTGGCTGTTCCTGCGGGATGGGCGCGCCACCGCCATTTCCGCCATCGCCATTCCGCTCTCTGCCATCCCGACCTTCTGGTTCATGGAACTGCTGGGCTTCAGCCTCAACGGCATCTCGATGCTCGCGCTCAGCCTCGTGGCCGGCGTTCTCGTCGATGACGCCATTGTGGAAATTGAAAACATCGTCCGACACATGCGCATGGGCAAATCCGCCTATCAGGCGTCCATCGACGCGGCGGATGAAATCGGGCTTGCCGTTGTTGCGACGACCTTCTCGATTGTCGCGGTGTTCCTGCCCGTCGGGCTGATGCCCGGTGTGTCGGGCCAGTTCTTTAAGAATTTCGGCTTTACAGTCGTCGCTGCCGTTCTGTTGTCGCTGGCTGTTGCCCGCATGATTACGCCGATGATCGCGGCCTACTTCCTAAAGGCGCATGGCGAAGAAAAGCATGGCGAAGGCTGGATGATGGATCGCTATATGCAGATCCTGCACTGGACGCTCCACAACCGCCGCTGGGTTGTTGTGGGCGGCGCCGGATCGCTCGTGGCGACCGTCCTCATGGTCATGTCGCTGCCCTTCCAGTTCCAGCCCACGATGAATTTCGACTATAGCTCCATCCGCATTGAGATGGTGCCGGGCACGACGTTGCAGCAGACCACGCAGCTTGCAGAACGCCTGCAGAAGACGCTGGATGACGAAGCGCCTGAAGTTGTTGCGGCCTTCGCCGACATCGAGCCGGCAAAGGCGACCATCTATCTGCGCCTGTCGCCGGATCGCAAAATGACATCGGACGAATTTGAGAAGTCTTGGGGCAAACGCTTCTCGCAAGTCCCTGATGCCCGTGTGACCTTCCAGTCACAGACCGGCGGCTTTTCCGGCCGCGACGTCACAATCACACTTGGCGGCAGCGATCCTGCATTGCTGATGCAAACAGCGCAGAAGGTGACCGAGGAAATGCGCGGCGTGAAGGAAATCACCGCCGCCCGCATTGGTGGCGACATGCTGCGCCCCGAAGTGACGATCAAGCCGCGCGCCGACCTTGCCGCCAGCCTTGGCGTGACGACCGCTGCCTTGTCGCAGACGATCCGCATCGCGACCATTGGTGATATTGACCAGAACAGCGCGAAATTCTCGCTGTCCGACCGTCAGGTGCCCATCCGCGTCTCCCTTTCCGAAGACTCACGCCGCAATCTCTCGACCATCGAAAACCTGCCCGTGCCAACATCGACGGGCGGGTCGGTGCCTTTGAAAACAGTGGCCGAAATTTCCTTCGGTGCGGGGCCAACAACGATCCAGCGGTCGAACCAGAGCCGCCGTATCTCGATCGGTGCGGACTATGCGGTGAACCCGGCAACGGGCAAGCCCTATGTCAGCAGCGAAGCCATGCAGGCCATCGACGCCCTGCCGACGATGAAGACCCTGCCGCAGGGCGTGAAGAAACTGACGCTCGGTGACGCCCGCTGGCAGCAGGAAATGATTTCCAACTTCATGATTGCCGTCATCACCGGCATTGCCTCGGTGTTTGCGGTCCTCGTGCTGCTTTATCACCGCTTCGTGCCGCCGCTCGTCAACATGGGATCGCTGCTGCTGGCCCCGCTTGGCGGCATGATCGCGCTCAAGCTGTCCGGCTTTGCGATCTCCATGCCGGTGCTCATCGGCACGTTGATGCTGTTCGGCATCGTCGCCAAAAACTCCATTCTGCTCGTCGACTTCGCGCTTGAGGAAATCGACAAGGGTGTTCCGAAGTTTGAAGCGATCATGGATGCCGGCCATAAGCGTGCGCAGCCCATTGTGATGACGACGGTTGCCATGGTCGCAGGCATGGTGCCGACGGCGCTGGCCCTCACAGGCGATGGCGCCTTTTCCCAGCCGATGGGCGTGACGGTGATCGGCGGCTTGATCGTCTCGACGTTTCTCACCCTGCTCATCGTGCCGGCCAGCTTTAGCCTTGCCATCGGCATGGAAGCCAGCTTGGGCCCTTGGCTGCGCCACTATCTCACCACGCAGGGAGATGATCTGGATCAGCAAGGTCGCCCGCCCCGCCTCTTCCCGGCCAAGGCCTTCTCGCGGTTGAAGGCGCGCTTCACCCGATCCGGCCCGGCGGCCGAACCGGCGGAGTGACGCCATAGCCCGGCGCGAGAACACCCTTTTCAAGCGGCCGGCGACCCGCCTGTTGCCGACGGCGGCAGATGCGCGGCAGATGAAGATGATTGCGACGGGCATGCTCGTCGTCATGGCAGGCGTTTACGTAGCGACGCGGATCATCGGCCCGGTCCATCCCATGGTCGGGTTCGTGAAGGCTTTTGCCGAGGCCGCGATGGTGGGTGGTCTTGCCGATTGGTTTGCCGTCACCGCGCTCTTCCGCCACCCGCTCGGCCTGCCCATTCCGCACACCGCGATCATCCCGCGCAACAAGGATCGGATCGGCGATACGCTCGCCACTTTCCTCCGCGACAATTTTCTGACCCCGGCTGTTGTCGCGCGGCGGATGCGGGGACTTGATATGGCCGGCGCTGCAGGCCGGTTTCTGGCAAGTGAGGATCGGGGCGGATCAGGCCGGTTGCGTGATGGCGCGTCACGCCTGCTCGCCGACATCCTTGAAAGTCTGGATGACGACCGGCTGGGCGGCATGGCGAAGACCGCCATTGCCGAACGTCTCCGGCGGATGGACGTCTCACCCCTGCTCGGCCAGACGCTGACCGCCGCCATTCGCGAAGGCCGCCATGTCCCCTTGCTCGATGGGATCATCAACCGCGCCAGCCTCATCATCGCGTCGAATGAAGACATCATCCGTGAGATGGTGCATGAGCGCGCAGGTCGCATTCTGCGCTGGACGGGACTGGATGAGAACGTGTCCAATGCCGTGATCACCGGCCTCAACAAGCTGGTGTTCGACATGGCGGACACACCAGATCATCCGCTGCGGCTGAAGATCAATGAGATGCTGGAAGACCTCGCTTTTGATCTCCAGAACAATGAGGCCATGCAGGCGCGGGTCCAAGCGTTGAAAGATGAGCTGGTCGACAATCCCGCCATGCAATCCTGGATTGACGGGCTTTGGCAACAGGGGCGGGCAGCGCTGCTGCGCGCCGCGCGGGACCCGGACAAGGCCATGGCCGGAAAGCTGGGCGATACGCTGCGCCAGCTTGGCCAGACGCTCCAGACCGATGACCGCATCCGCACCACCATCAACCGCTTCGCCCGCCGCGCCGCTGTCGGGGCCACGGCCAGCTATGGCGACGGCATCGTCAAGCTGGTGTCAGACACGATCCGCAGCTGGGATGTCGGCAAGGTAACGGAACGGGTGGAAACGGCGGTGGGCCGCGACCTCCAATATATCCGCATCAACGGCACGCTGGTCGGCGGGCTCGTGGGCCTGACCATCCATGCGGTGGATGTCTGGCTTTAAGCTAACATCTCAAATCCGCTCATGCTGAGCCTGTCGAGCCGCAGGCGACCGAAGGTCAACCATGGTCCGTCTTCAGGTGGTTCTAAATCAAAGACCCACCCGAACCCGCTCATGCTGAGCCTGTCGAAGCATTGTCCTTCCTGTTCTCACAAATAAAACAGAAAAGGACCGCCCTTCGACAAGCTCAGGGCGAACGGATGGGGAGAGTTGCGTCTACCCGTCGCTGTTGCGTTCAATATCCGCGCCGACGGCGGACAGCTTTTCTTCCAGCCGCTCATAGCCGCGATCAAGGTGATATATGCGGGACACCTGCGTTTCGCCTTCAGCGACAAGGCCTGCGATGATGAGGCTCATCGAGGCGCGCAGGTCAGTTGCCATCACCGGCGCGCCCACCAAACGCTGAACCCCGCGCACAACGGCGGTGCGGCCCTTGACCTGAATGTCCGCGCCCATACGCGCCAGTTCCGGCACGTGCATATAGCGGTTTTCAAAGATCGTTTCGGTCAGCACGCTGGCCCCATCCGCCCGCAGCAGCATCGCCATAAACTGCGCCTGCATGTCGGTGGCAAAGCCGGGGAAAGGCGATGTCGACAAGGTCAGCGGGCGCAGCTTCCCATCGGAAGAGACGGTGATGCCGCGCTTATGTTCCACTACCTCAACGCCCGCTTCACGCAGCGCCGCAAGCGTTGCGTGCATGTCATCAGGATTGGCGCCATCCAGCTCAACCGAACCACCGGCCAGGCCGACGGCACAGGCATAGCTGCCCGCCTCAATACGGTCGGGCATCACGGCGTAGGTCGCGCCGTGCAGACGGTCGACACCTTCCACGATCAGCTTTTCGGTGCCGATGCCTTCAATATGCGCGCCCATGGCAACCAGCAGGTTGCACAGGTCGACAATCTCCGGTTCCCGCGCCGCGTTTTCGAGGATGCAGGTGCCCTTGGCACGCACGGCGGCCATCAGTGCGTTTTCCGTCGCCCCAACGGAGACCACCGGAAACACGATGGTGCCGCCCGGCAGGCGGCCACCCTTGGCGCGGGCTGTGACATAGCCTGCCGTCGTTTCAATCTCGGCGCCGAACGCTTCCAAGGCCTTCAGGTGAAGATCAATCGGGCGGTTGCCAATGGCACAGCCACCGGGGAGGGACACGGTCGCCTCCCCCGCGCGAGCCAGCAGCGGCCCCAGCACGAGGATGGAGGCGCGCATCTTCCGCACGATATCATAAGGCGCCATGGTCGCGGTGATCGTGCCCGCGCGCAGCGTCATGACCCGGCCGAAATCTTCCGGTCGCGCGCCTTCGATCATCGTCGAGCAGCCGAGCTGGTTGAGCAGATGGCCAAAGCTGTCCACATCCGCCAGACGCGGCAGATTGCGCAGGGTCAGCGGCTCATCCGTCAGCAGCGCGCACGGCAGCAATGTCAGCGCGGAGTTTTTGGCTCCTGAAATGGGAATGCGGCCGTTGAGGCGATTGCCGCCGCGAATAAGTATCCTGTCCATCGATCGGCTTCTAACGCAAGCGTCACCGAGGGCAAGAGCAACGCAGTGTTATGCGGCGTCCGGCAAGGTTCTGCGATAGACACCAACCGGTCCGATGGCGCCATCGCTGTCTGCAAATTTCTGAAACCCGAGCTTTGCCGCAACCTTTTGCGAGGCGACATTTCCGGGATCGATGATGCAGCGGATCTCACTTTTCAGGGCATCATCGGCCCAATTGAAAACAGCCGCCATCGCCTCCGTCGCAAGTCCCCGTCCCCAAGCCGCCGGCACAAATGCCCAGCCCGCCTCTGGGTATCCCTCCAGCTCCGCAATGCCCCGTTCAAACCGGGCAAGCCCGCCATTTCCCATGAATTTTCCCGACGCGTTGTCGATAAACGCCCAATAGCCATAGCCAAGCAGCGGCCAAAGCCCGATGCCTTGGGTGAACTTCGTCCAGCTTTCTTGGCGGCCGCGCGGCTTGCCGCCGATGAACGCCGTCAGCTCCGGGTCAGCCCAAGCGGCGGCATAAGCCTCCCAATGGTCGAGCGAGAGTGGCGCGAGCGTGAGCCGGCCTGTGTGAAGGGTGGGCGCAATGGTCATACGCCCGGTTAACCGATTAGGCTGCTGCCGTCACCGGGGTTCGTGCCGCTTCATAGGCGCTGTCGAACTTACCGATCAGATGGCGGTCATCTTCATTCCACGGATGGAAACCGGGGAGAAAGTAGGTCGCCCAGGGCAAGAAGAGCTTGCGCAATGTGCCGGGGTTGCCGAGCAGGAACCAGATCAGACCGCGATGGGCCTTCCAACCGGTGATGCCGTCCTGCGCCAGCAGGTGGCCCATACCGATATAGCGGTTCTTCCAGAAATTGATCGACACCAACACCATCAGCATCGACTTCACCCGCCAGCGCTTGATCCGACTCCAGTCGCGCGTGGCGTGGAGCCAGGTGTCATAGGCGACGCCCTTATGCTCAATCTCTTCCACGGCATGCCATTTCCACATGTCGACCTGATCCCCCTCGCCTTTGGCAAAGGCGTTGGGGTCTTCAAGGAACTGCTTGGCGAGAATGGCGGTGTAATGCTCCAGCGCCATCGTCACGCACAGATTGACGATGGGCGGGCGGGATTTGATCAGGTCCATGACATGGCTGACCTGATGGTTGAGGAAGGTGATGTCATAACCGGCCTCTTCCACGCGGCTGTTGAAGGCCACATGTTCGCGCGTGTGGATGACTTCCTGCGTCACAAAGGCGCGGATGTCCTTTTCCAGCTTGGGCGGCACGCCATCGCGAAAGGCGCGCACCGACTCAATGAACATCGCTTCCCCGCGTGGGAAAGTGACCGAGAGCGCATTGTAGAAAGCCGTTGCAAAAGGATCGCCGCCAGCCCACCACCGCTGCTGCGCCGTGTTCCGGCCAAAGCGCCGATCACGCGGCGTGATGGTCAGATCTGCGGGGGTCTTGATGGTGGCGGTTGTCATGCGCGAATCTCCTCAAGGGATGAAACTAAAGGTTACTTACATTAATGTCAATAGAACGGAAACGTCTCTCCCCGGAAGAAAGCCGCGCTGCCGCGCTTGAGGCGGCAAGCGCCATCTTGATTGAAGCGGGCCCGCAGGCCGTGACGCTGAAGGCGGTCTCCTCACGCATGGGGCGGACGCACGCCAATTTGCTCCACCATTTCGGGTCCGCCTCCGGTCTCCAAATGGCGCTGGCGGCGCATCTTGCCGGAACAGTGTGCGACTCGATTGCAGACCTCATCCTCCAAAACCGCGACAAGGAACCTGATCCCGACCGCGTCGTCGACATGGCATTCGACACATTTGTGGAGAAGGGCGCCGCCCAGTTGGCAACCTGGATGATCCTTTCGGGCAATGAGAACGCGCTCAATCCGGTCGTGGATGCCATTCATGAGTTGATCGACGAAATTGGCGAAGGCCATCAGGACAAATCAATGCACGAAGATACGCTGCATCTCGTGCTGCTCGCCATGGGCGATGCCTTGCTGGGAGAGCCGCTCGCCAAATCGCTGGGCCTGCCCCGCCACACGGCGCGGGATATTGCGGTCCGCCAGTTGAAAGCGTCACCACGTTTGTCGACGCGCCTGGAAAGCTAGTCGACGCAGCAAAGCTTTCCATTTGCGCGGTTTCGCCTAAAGGGAAGCCATGCATTTTCTCGATCAAGCCAAGATTTACATCTGCTCTGGCGCCGGTGGCCCCGGCGCTGTGTCCTTTCGGCGTGAAAAGTTCATGGAATATGGCGGACCCAATGGCGGCAATGGCGGCAAGGGTGGCGACATCGTGTTTGAAGCTGTGGCCGGCCTCAACACGCTCATCGATTTTCGTTACACGCAGCACTTCAAGGCGGAACGCGGTCATGGCGGCTCAGGCTCCAACCGGACAGGCGCCGGAGGGGAAGATCTTGTCATCAAGGTGCCGGTGGGCACGCAAGTCTTGTCCGAAGACAAAGAACATGTCCTTGCCGACTTTACCGAGCCGGGCGTCAAGCGCGTCTTCCTGCGGGGCGGGGACGGCGGCCGCGGCAATGCAAGCTATAAGACGTCTACCAACCGCACCCCGCGACAGCACGGCATGGGCTGGCCAAATGAAGAAATGTGGGTCTGGCTCCGGCTGAAGCTCCTCGCCGATGCCGGACTGCTGGGGCTTCCCAATGCCGGCAAATCTACCTTCATTAATGGCGTGACCAACGCCAACGCAAAGGTCGGCGCCTATCCGTTCACCACCACACGCCCCCAATTGGGCGTGGCGACGCAGCATGGGCGCGAATTTGTGATCGCAGACATCCCCGGCCTTATCGAAGGTGCAGCGGACGGTGCGGGCATCGGCGACCGTTTCCTTGGTCATATCGAACGCTGCCGCGTGCTGCTGCATCTGGTGGACGCTTCGGGCGATGATCCGGTGGCCGCCTATAAGATCGTCCGCAAGGAACTCGACAAATATGGCGCGGACCTCGTCGGCAAGCCCGAAGTCATCGGCCTGAACAAGATCGACGCCGTTGACCCGGCCGAGGTGAAGAAGCTCGCGACCAAGCTGAAGCGCGCCAGCAAGGCAGAGGTCCTCCTCCTGTCCGGCGCGAGTGGTGACGGTGTGGACGCCGTGCTCGACCGACTGCTGGAGGCCATCGGCCCGGTGTCGCCCATGGAAGCGCCAAAGACAGGGGAAGACAGCGGATGGTCTCCCGTCTGACGCCGGCGGACTGCCCGCGGCTGGTCGTCAAGATCGGGTCGTCGTTGCTCGTCGACCCGTCCGGCATGGTCCGGCAGGACTGGCTGCAGACTGTTGTCGAAGACATCTCCGCACGGCGCGCTGCCGGCCAACAGATTATCATTGTCTCCTCCGGCGCCATTGCGCTGGGTGCGCGCAGACTTGGCCTGCCCAAAGGCGGACGCGCCAGCCTTGAAGATGCCCAGGCGGCAGCCGCCACCGGCCAGATCGCCTTGTCGCAATGTTGGGCCGGGTTGCTGGATGCCAAGGGCATGACGGCGGCGCAAATCCTCGTCACACTCGATGATCTGGAAGACAGGCGGCGTTACCTTAATGCCGCCGCCACGCTGGAGCGTCTTCTCGGCCTTGGCGTTGTGCCCGTGATCAACGAAAATGACTCGGTCGCAACTGAGGAAATCCGCTTTGGCGACAATGACCGGCTGGCTGCGCGCATTGCCCAAGCCGCCTCGGCACAGGGCGTTGTCCTGCTGTCGGACGTTGACGGGCTGTTCACCGATGACCCCGGCAAAAATCCTGATGCCGAACGCATTCCCCAAGTCGCGCGGGTCGATGCGCGCATCCGGTCTATTGCCAAGGCGGAAAGCTCGTCCGGCATGGGCTCCGGCGGCATGGCCTCAAAGATTGAAGCGGCGCGCCTAGCCAATGCGGCGGGTGCTGCGCTTGTCATCGTGTCTGGACTGCATGATCATCCGCTCACAAGGCTGGCCAAAGGGGACTGCGGCACCGTCTTTACAGCCGACGGCACCAAAGCGGCCAAGAAGGCGTGGCTCGCAGGGCGGCTGACGTCCAAGGGCCGTATCCATATTGATGCAGGCGCCGCCAAGGCGCTTGCCAAGGGGGCCAGCCTGTTGCCCGCCGGCGCAAAATCGGCAGACGGTAGCTTCAAACGCGGCGATGTGGTCGAGATTGTCGACGCCGAGGGACATGTCCTCGCCCATGGTTTGGCCGAATATGATCTGGCCGATGCGGTGCGCATCTGCGGCCTGCGGACCGAAGCGCTGACGGAGGTGCTGGGCTATGCGCCGCGTGCCGCGCTCATCCACCGTGACCATATGGTTCTGCTGTGAGCACAAAGACGGTCGCGGTGACGGGGGCGACGGGGTTCGTCGGGTCCACCCTCCTCAAGGCGGCGACCAATCAGGGCCTTCAGGTCCGCGCGCTTACCCGTCGTCCGCAGCCTGAGATGGCGGGCGTGACGTGGATCGAGGGCGCGCTCAACACGCCGGACAGCTTGGCCAGGCTCGTTGAGGGCGCCGATGCCGTCATCCACGTCGCCGGTGTCGTCAATGCGCCGACGCGCGACGGTTTTGAACAAGGCAACATCCGGGGCACCGAGGCCATTGTCGCGGCCACCAAAGCCGCAGGCGTAAAGCGCTTCGTCCACGTCTCCTCGCTCGCCGCACGCGAACCCCAATTGTCCGTCTATGGCTGGTCCAAGGCAGAAGCGGAGCGGGTCGTGGCGGCCAGCGGGCTCGACTGGGCCATGGTCCGCCCGCCCGCCATTTACGGCCCCGGCGACATGGAGATGCTCGACATCTTCAAGATGGCCAAGACGGGCGTGGTGCTGATGCCGCCCGCCGGGCATTTGTCCGTCATCCACGCAGGGGATCTCGCGACGCTCTTATTGGCGCTGACCGGCCACAACGCACCTAATGGACACATATTCGAAGTCGATGACGGGACGGCCAATGGCTGGACACATGCAGCGTTCGCCAAGGCGATTGCCGCCGCCCTCTCCCGCCGCGCACTCGTGCTCTCAACGCCCCGCCCGATCTTGAAGCTTGGCTCCATCCTCGACCGACTGCTGCGTGGAAACAAAGCAAAGCTGTCGGCTGACCGCGTGAATTACTTCTGCCATCCGGATTGGCGAATTGATCCCGCGAAGCGACCGGAGGCCGAACTTTGGGTGCCGCAGATTGAGACGAGGGTTGGCTTGGCAGAAACAGCGGCGGCATACCGGACGGCGGGGTTGATTTAAGCCCCCTTACCGCTCGCCCTGAGCTTGTCGAAGGGCCGTCTTTGCTGTTCACCACGCGCGAAAAGACAAGAACGATCCTTCGACAAGCTCAGGATGAACGGAAATGGTGTTCCGCTCGCCGACATCCTGAACTTGGTTCAGGATCTATTGGCATCAATGTCCCCGGCCTTGGCGCCACATCCACCAAGGCCCGTGTTCATGGATGCTGAAACAAGTTCAGCATGACGAATTGGGTCGGGAAGGGCGAACGCTAAACCAGTTCACCCTGCAGCATCATCGGCAAGTTCCCGCTTTCCCCGCGCGCCTCGGCCATGAACAGGTCCTTAAGCGGCTTGGCACTCTGGACCGCGCTGAGGCCAAAGCGGCGTGCCGCACGTGCTGTCTTGCCCGGAAGGCCAAACAGCCGCACCAGACTGTCACAGGCAAAGGTCACGGCCATCACGTCCCCGGCCCGCCAGCGCTGATAGCGACCGAGCAATTGGGCATCGCCAAGATCAAGGCCAAGACGGGCGCCATCCACCAGCACTTCAGCCATCACCGCCACATCGCGCAGGCCAAGGTTGAAGCCCTGCCCGGCAATGGGGTGGATGCCATGGCCCGCATCCCCCACCAGCGCGAGCCGCGTCTCAATCATCTTTGCGGTGTGCCGGAAATGGAGCGGATAGAGCGCGCGCGGCGCGGCAAAGCTGAGGTCCCCCAAGATATCCGCCGTCGCCCGCTTCACTTCAGCAAGGAACGCCCGATCCCCAACCTTCATATAGGCCTTCGCCTGATCATCAGGCAGCGACCAGACCAAAGCAGAGCGCGTGCCGGGGTTCATCGGCAACAGCGCAACAGGCCCGCCGGGATAGAAGATCTGATGCGCGGTATCATTGTGCGGGGTGACATGGTCGAGCGCGGTCACAATGCTCATTGAGCCATAGTCCCACGCCGCGACATTGATGCCGACGGCTTCACGCGTCGAACTGTACCGCCCTTCGCAGACCAGCAGCAAAGGTGCGGTCACGGTCGACCCGTCCGATAGGCGTGCCTCAACCCGGTGATCGCCGCGGTCCACACTGTCTGCCGTAACGCCGAATTTGCGCGTCACATTCTTCGCGTCCTGAAGCATCGCCCAGAGTTCGCGGCGCAGCACGCGGTTTTCGAGCATCAGGCCAAGCGGATTGTCTGTGCCATCTGCCTCAAAGTCGAGCGGACGGCCATCCGCCCCATCGCGCACTTCGATCCGGCGGATGGGCCGTGCCTCTGCGCGCATTTTGGGGCCAATGCCGATGGCGTCAAACATCTTCCAACTGCTCGACGAAATGGCGGTGACCCGCCCGTCAAATTCCGTCGTGAGCGTGCCTGCGGGATCAACCGGATCAATGACCACGGATTTAAGCCCGTGAATGTCCAGTGCCAGTGCCATTGTCTGGCCGATCAGGCCGCCGCCGAGGATGATGATGTCGTGTGAGTCCATGGTCCAACGCCATACGTTGGAACCGCTGCAAACCTCAAGCTTTTCGGCGCGACTCTTGACGGCGAGTCAGCCGCTGGCGCATGAGAGCAACCGGAACATTATGCGCACGCAGCAAAGGAGGCGCGGCATGGCATCCCGGGCACCGGAATGGCGTGAATCGGTCAAACGTGGGGCACTCCGCAGCGGCGCGCTGATCGGTGCCGTGGCGCTTGCCTTGGGCGCGCTCATCCTCGTGCTCGCGCTCGCCAGTTATCGGCCCAGCGATCCTTCCATGAACACAGCGGCCGGTGGCGAGGTCAACAACCTGCTCGGCCTGCCGGGGGCATGGACCTCGGACTTTTTGCTCTGGTTGCTTGGACCGATGGTTGGCCTGTTTGTGCCACAAATGCTGATCCAGGCGCGCCGACTTTGGGCGAAGGTGTCGACCCTTGGCTGGAAGCGCCGCGCGCTCGGCGCGCTGGCCGGCATCGCGCTGATTGATACCGGCCTTGCCCTGTTCCGTCCCGGTGCCTTTGAAGGCCTGCCCGGCGGGCTTGGCGGCACGGTTGGCATGGCGGCGGGCGGGCTCATTCAATGGCTGATGTCCTTTGCGCCACCTGCTGATTGGATGGTCTGGATCAGATGGGGCCTTGGCGCGGTCGCCGCCGTCATTGGCATCATCATCTGGGCAAAGAGCCTTGGCTTGGATGACGCTGAGCGCGCCTGGCTGTTCCGCCGACGCGAAAAGGAAGACGGCATCCGCGCGCTGCCTGCACCTTTCGATGAGGAAGATGATGTGATGCCGCCGCGGCTGCAGCCAGCGACGCCGACCATCTCCGAACCTCGTGCCGCCCCCATTATCGACGAAGGCCGACCCAAGACAGTCATTCAAGACAAGCCGGCCCCCGCCAAGCCCAAGGCAGAAAAGGGCGGTCAGGCGACCCTCCCGCTGGGCGACCGCTACGTACTGCCGTCGCTCGATCTGCTCAGTCCTGCAACGGAGTCTGCGGCCAACCCAATCGACAAGGTCGCCTTGGAACGCAATGCGCGGCTGCTGGAAACAGTGCTCGATGATTTCCATGTGAAAGGGCAGATCGTCGAAGTCCGTCCCGGCCCTGTTGTAACCATGTACGAGCTGGAGCCGGCCTCTGGCATCAAGGCCAGCCGCGTCATCCAGCTGGCCGACGACATTGCGCGCAACATGTCTGCGCTTTCCGCCCGCGTCGCAACGATTCCCGGCCGAACGGTGATCGGCATCGAGCTGCCCAACCAGAAGCGGGAAGGCGTCGTTCTGCACGAACTGATCGCGAGCCACGCCTTTAATGAGCAATCGGGGCAGTTGCCGCTCGTGCTCGGCAAGAACATCGCGGGTGATCCTGTCATCGCAGATTTGGCGCCCATGCCGCATCTGCTCGTCGCGGGGACCACCGGGTCAGGCAAGTCGGTCGGTCTCAACGCGATGATCGTGTCGCTGCTCTACCGGCTGACACCGGACCAATGCCGGATGATCATGATCGATCCCAAGATGCTCGAACTCAGCATCTATGACGATATCCCGCATCTGCTCTCACCGGTCGTGACCGAACCGGCCAAGGCGATCCGAGCGCTGAAATGGGCCGTGGAGCAGATGGAAGACCGCTATCGCATGATGGCATCCGTCGGCGTCCGCAGTCTGGCGAGTTTTAACGAGAAGGTGCGGTCTGCCAATCAGAAGGGCGCCTTCCTCGGCAGACGTGTCCAGACGGGTTATGATTCCGCGACCGGCAACCCGATCTACGAAGAAGAGCAGCTGGATTATCAGCCGCTGCCGCAGATCGTCGTCATCGTCGACGAACTGGCCGACCTCATGATGACCGCGGGCAAGGAAGTTGAATTCCTCATCCAGCGCCTTGCGCAAAAGGCACGGGCAGCGGGCATCCACCTCATCATGGCGACGCAGCGCCCCTCGGTCGACGTGATCACTGGCGTCATCAAGGCGAACCTGCCGACGCGCATCAGCTTTTCTGTGACGTCGAAGATCGATTCCCGCACCATCCTTGGCGAACAGGGCGCCGAACAACTGCTCGGCAAAGGCGACATGCTCTATATGCCCGGCGGCAAGCAGATTGCCCGCGTCCACGGCCCGTTCGTGTCCGATGAGGAAGTCCGTGCGGTCGCCGACCATTGGCGCGGACAGGGGCATCCCGAATATATTCAGGCCGTCACCGAAGAACCCGATGAAGGCAGCTGGGATCTGGACGGCGCGCCGACCGGCGAGGATTCAGCCGAAGATCAGATGTACCGCAAGGCGCTGCAGGTGGTCGCTGAGAGCCAGAAGGCCTCAACCAGCTACATCCAGCGTCAGTTGCGCATTGGCTACAACTCGGCCGCCCGCCTCATCGAACGGATGGAGCTGGAGGGTAAGGTCAGCCGTCCGGACCATGTCGGCCGCCGTGAAGTGCTGATCGATCCGGACGGCCACGCCATCTGACACCCCCCGCAAAAGCAAGTTCATGCGCGGTTCAATCCCCGCCTGTCACGGGACCAGCCGCAGCTTTGGAGACTTTGATGAGATCCGTTTTCGTTCCGTTTGCGACCGTCGCACTGGCCGTGGCCCCATCACAGGCCTGGGCGCAGGCAGATGCTTTGACCGCCGTGTCAAACCATCTGAAGGCTGTCACAACGATGACGGCCAATTTCTCGCAAACCGACCGGTCCGGAAAAACCGTGACTGGCGCGCTGAGCCTTAAGCGGCCGGGGAAAATTCGCTTTCAGTATGAAAAGGGCGTGCCCATCCTCATTGTCGGCAATGGCAAGACGCTGACTTTCATCGATTATTCGGTCCGGCAGGTGCAAAGCTGGCCCATTGGCAGCACGCCGCTGGGCGTCTTGTTGAACCCGAATAAGGATTTGCGCGGCATCGCCCGCATACTGCCCGCCGCCAATCCGAAGATCACGCTGGTGGAAGCGCGGGACAAAAAGCACCCCGAATATGGCGTCATCACATTGGCGTTCAGCAAAAACGACTCGGCCCCGGCCGGTTTGATGCTGGAGGGCTGGGTTTCCATCGATTCCCAGAACAACCGGACAACGGTTCGTCTCTCAAACCAGCGATTTAACGGTCCGATATCCGATAAAACGTTCCTTTGGAGCGACCCACGGCCAAAAGGGCCCCGTGGCTGACAATCCATTCATGCTGGCGACAGGAAAAAAGGCCTAATTTCACCTGGCTTTCGCGGAAGGCCTGACGAGATTCCCCCCTGTTGCTCGTCAGTCCTAAACCGCAAAAGACAGCGTGACGAACGCTAGCTAGGCCCCCGCTCCACGCCCCCGGAGCGGGGGTCGTTGCATTTGGGTCTGGGCTCTAGGTCAGGTCAATTGTCATATAGCGGCTGAACGGATCAAATGCGTAATCCGCAAAGGGACCGCAGTCTGAGAAGCCGTAACGCTGATACAGCCGGTGCGCAGGCCAGAAGGGTTCGTTGCTGCCGGTTTCCAGGCTCAACCTTTCATAGCCCCGGTGTCGGGCCGTCGTCAGGATCACCTCGAGGATCGCGGCCGCCACGCCTTTTCGCAAAAAGCGGGCATCGGTGCGCATCGATTTGATCTCCCCATGGCGGGCATCCAGCGCCTTAAGCGCGCCGCAGCCCATCAAGGCTCCCTCATCCCAAGCCGTCCAGAAGGTGATGTCCGGCTGGCGCAGCTTGTTGAGATCAAGCGCATGGACGCTTTCGGGCGGGGAATGTTCATGCATCGCGTCGAGATGGGTCTGCAAGAGAGCCGCGATTTCCGGCCCTGTCAGATCATCGACAACGATGCGCATCAGACAGAACGGGCAAGCACGGCCAAGCAGTCACGGCCCAATTGCCGGCTGCGCTCGGGCGACCAAGCGCGCGTTGGGTCCGCATTCGTGTCGTGATCCTTAAACGGCATTTCGAGCGTCATCGACACACAGCCCAGATGCGCGAAGCGGTTGGCCAACTGATTGGTCGACATGGTCAGATTGGCCTTGCCCGGCGCGGATTTGGGATAGCCGAGCGTGGTCTGGAAATCCGGCGTCTGCGCGGCCAGCGCCTCGCGATAGGCGTAATAGCGGTCGCCCTGCCCCTCAGTCCAATTGGGGATGCCTTCAAAGCCCGCAATGAAATTGGCGGGGATCGCCTCATCACCGTGCACGTCCATCGCCCAATGGACGCCGGTACGATCCATCTCATCCCGGACGCAGAGCACTTCGGGAGACCGCTCGGCGCTTGGCGTGGCCCATTCGCGGTTGAGGTTCACGCCGGCTGCGTTGGTGCGCAGATGCCCGCGCACAGAGCCATCGGGGTTCATATTGGGCACGATGTGCAGCGCGCATTTTTCGCGCAAGGTTCGGGCGACGGGGTCCTCCGCGTCAGTCAGCATTTCCAGCGTGCCGTCCATCCACCATTCAGCCATCGATTCGCCCGGATGCTGGCGCGCATAGAGCCAGACCTGCGTGGCGCCTGTGCCCATGCGGAGGAGGTCCAGTGGCTGACCATCAAGCGTCTGGCCAAGCTGGATCAGCGACACCCCAGGTGCTGCGGCTGTCCGCTGGACCAGATCGTGATGCCGCTCCATCGAATAGGGGGCGAAATAGGCAAACCAGACCGCATCTGCCTGCGGCGTGTGCGTGATCGTCAGCGTGCCATCGGCATAGCTGGTCTCCGCACAAAGCCAGTCCTCACGATCAACCGAGTAGCGCGCCTGATAGTTCGCCCAGCCGCCGGGATAGGCCGAGCCGCCGCAATTGGTGATCTTCAGCGTGACCGGGCGTCCCTTTGCGCCGGCCACACGGAAGTGGAACCATTGGTAGAAATCGGAAAGCGCATCCTTGCGGATCTCAAGGGTTGCCGTGTCGCCCGCAATCGAGGTGACGATGATGTTGCCGCTGTCAAAGCCGGACGTGATGCTGAGTGCTGTCATGGGACCGTGATAGTGCGTCCCGATTCGCCCGGAAAGTCCTGAAACAAGGCGCGCGATAGCTTATCTGCCGCAAGCCCCGGTTGCGCTGCCGGGGCTTTGGCGGGGGCTTCCGTCTGTGCGCGCCCTTCCCAGACCACCGCGCCGTCCGAAATCCGCTTCATCTGGACGGACATGCGCGTACCGATGATCGCTGACGTTGACTTACCGACGCCGAAACTGGTGCCCAGACCAATGCCAACATTTCCGCCAAACGAGCCGCCGCCAATGCCGATCGTCACAGGCGATCGCTTCGCCACCTGCCGTTCCGCGCGCTCAAACCCAAGGACAATCCGGTAGCTGGCCTTGCCTTCCAGCGAGTAGCCTAGCCGAATCAGCTCGCGGGAGACGGCGGCCGCATAAGTGCCAAATTCAAGATTGGCGGCATTCTGGCCTTCTGCCGCCTCAATCACGACGGGGCCGGATGCCGGTTGCTGGCCAAGGTGGAATCGCGTGACTTCCACAGGCGGAATCGAGGCTGCACAGCCGGATAGCGCCAGCATAGAGAGGGAAAGCACCATAAAACGCATGGGAGATGACTCCTTACAGGGCGGATCGCCTTGACTTTGCTATAGCCCATCATTAGGCGGCAGCCTTCATTTTCCAACGTTAATTTAGAACAGGCAAGCGATCATGAAGATCCGCAATTCGCTCAAGTCCCTCAAGGACCGTCACCGGGATAACCGCGTGATCCGTCGTCGTGGCCGCACCTACGTCATTAACAAGACGCAGCCGCGCTTCAAGGCACGCCAGGGCTAATCCCCTGTGGCGGTGACCGCCGTCGTATTCGACGTCGGCAACGTCCTGTATCGCTGGAGCCCAAGAGCTCTGTACGAGCGCCTGATCCCCGGGGATCGGGCGCTTGACGCGTTTCTGGAAACCGTCGTCACCAATGACTGGCATTTCCAACATGATGAAGGCCGCGACTTTGCGGACACCAGCGCAGAGCTGATCGCCCGCTTTCCCGAACATCGCGACCTGATTCTCGCATGGGCCCCGCGCTTCAATGAGACGATCACCGGGCCTGTTGAGGGCATGATCGAACTCGTGGAGGCGCTTGATTCGGCAGGCGTCCCCATCTTTGGCATCACCAATTTCAGCCATGAATTCTGGCCGCCCTTCCGCGCGCAGGAAGCCTGTGTCTTTGACCGGTTTCGCGACATTGTCGTTTCGGGCGATGAAAAATTGGCCAAACCGGACCCCGCGATCTTCCACCTCGCCCGCGCGCGCTTTGGGCTGGCGCATGGCGAAGGCGTGTTTCTCGATGACCGCGCGGACAATGCGCAGGCCGCACACGCAAATGGCTTTGTCGGCCATCACTTCATCGATGCAGCGGCCGCCCGAGAGCATCTGGTTGACCTCGGCCTTCTTTAAACTGTCTTCACGGTAACGGGGCGTGGCGCCGCCTGCTGATTGGCGTAACATGACACCGCGAGACCAAGGAAAGCAGACGGCATGGGGCATAAGCGAACACAAACCAGTCGGATTTCGCATCCGCGTTACATGGCGTTCTTTGTCCTGCTGGTGACGGGGTTTGCAGCGCTTGCTGCTGTCCTGCCGATGGAGATGGCCCTGATTGGCGGGTTCGACATCGCCGCAGGCGCGTTTTCCCTGTCGCTTCTGCCCGCATGGCACCGCAGCTCGCCGGACACCATCCGTAAGACAGCTGCGCGGGACGATGGCGGGCGGCAAATCCTGCTCGCCCTGACCGCGATCATCGTGACCGTCGTCACCCTCTCGGTCGGCGTTCTTGTCGGGGACAAGGATGCCCTCAGCGCCGGTCGCATCGCCGTGTTGGTGCTCACCTTATTGTCGGGCTGGGTCTTCACCAATCTCGCCTTCGCCATCCATTATGCGCATGTCTTCTATGACGCAAAGCCAAGTGGCGACGACCAAGGTGGCCTCGACTTTCCCGGCGGAGACGCGCCGGTGTTCGCCGACTTCGTCTATTTTTCGTTCGTCATCGGCATGACTTGCCAAACCGCCGACATCAACCTGACAAGCCGGGTTTTCCGGCGCGTCGTGACGTTCCACGGGCTGTTCGCCTTCGTCTTCAATCTTGGGATACTCGCGCTGATGGTCAATGTCATTGCCGGGGCCCCCTAATACTGCCGGAAGAACACAATAAAAAAAATAATGCGTATCAATGTGATGCGCATATCGTGAATATTAACGCCTATGTAACTAGGCTCTCACCCCTCAATATTGTAAATTGAGAATGAACGGACATTGAGGCCAATCAAGCAGCCGGGGCAGGATGATTGGGCCATCTCGGCGCTCAAATGCAGAGGGGTGATGGGGGCGTGACACCGAATGAGGATGGCGACCGGCTCCGGCGAGAGGCCCGGGATGGGCAGGACATCGTCCAGACCCCCTTGCCGTCCCATGCGGTTGATCAAGACATCTGCCCGACCTTGCAGAGAAGGCCAGACGTTGCCGTGCACGTCAGGCCCCTGCCACTGGGTCGCATTTCAAAACCCTGGGCAGAGTTTGCCGCAGATCATGGTGGGTCATGGCAGTCTGACCCTAGCCATATCCGCGTCACCCGCCTGCGCCATCTGTTGAGCGGACGCCTCTTCGCCTTTGAGGCATTTGCCCAAGCCGGGCCTGTTCGGGGGCAGAAGATCGCACAATGCCTTGTGAGCGTGCGCGGGTCCCGCATGACATTCATAGATGGACTTCAGATCGCAGATGGGTTTGCGACCGCCCGTCCCGTCATCCTTCAGCAAATCCTCGCCTTTCTGCCCGCCGGACACCTCACATATGGATGGTCGTGGTCGCTGGAGGATGTTCCGCTTGAAGATTTTCAGCAGATCCCCGGGACGTCAAACCATCAAAGCCGGGACGTCATCGTCCATTCGGTTAATCTGTCCCATTGGGACAGTTGGGACAGTTACTACCGCTCCATCAGCAACAATGTCCGCCGGAACGTGAAACGGGCTGAACAGGCCGAAACGCCCGTCGAGATTATCCATGCGACGGGGCTTGCCGCGTTGCGCCTTATCCCAGACCTCGTCCAGATGCGCCGCCGCACGATGGACCGGGTCGATTTTGATCATCCCATGTGGCGCATGGCGCTGTCCTATGGGGCGAACATCGCTGTCATGCCGCACCGATGCCATATTGCCATCGCGCGGCAGGGCGCAAAGCCGCTTGCGGGTCTGTTCGGATATGAATTTGGCCGGACCTTTTATTACTGGCACGGCGGGTCGGTTGACGCGAACAATGGCGCCGCGTGGAAATTGCTGACCGACATGGTCGGCCTGTGGCGCGAAAAGCACCCCGACGGCCAGTTCGTCATGGGCTATTTTGACGAGACCCTGCCCGGTTACAGGCGCGAAGGTTTGCACCGACAGCGCGAATCCCTGCGCAAGTCAGACTATATGACGCGCCTCATCAGCCTTGATTGGAGGCCCACCAACGACGGCTAAGGCGTCACGACATTGAACGTCATTTCCGGTTTGTCGAGCGCTGCAAACATCGCACCAATGGCGGTCGGATCCCCATCAAATTTTATCGCGCCGGACTGGATCGCCGCACCAACGTCAAGGGTCTGGAGGATCAGGCTATCAAAGGTCGCGCGCGTGGTCGTGAGTGTGGCCGTCGGCTTATCGAGAAGCTGACCCATGCTCGGGAACAGAACCGACTCGCCAACATGCATCGCGACCCTCTCATTGCGGTCCGTAAAGACGAGCTGGACGGTCGTGTTGGGCATGGTCGACTTGGCCGGGTTGAAGCGGGCGGCCAACGCATCCATCAGATTGGCCGTTGGCACCGCGCGGATGACTCCGGCGCCCGCGACATCCAGACGCGGCTTGGGCACGCCATTGCGCAGTTCAAAAGCCGATTGCAGGAAGACATTCCGCCAGGTGCCCGCTTCTGCCTGAAAGCCCTGCTGTTCATAGCTGGCGGCAAGCCACTGCTTGGCCAGCGCATTGGCGGGGTCGGCGAAGACGATGTGATTGAACACCGTCGATGACCAGCGATAGTCGCCACCATCATAGGCCTTGATGCCCACAGCCAGCGCCTTTTTCGCGCCGCCCATGGCCGCAACGTACCGCTTTGATTCCTCGGTCGGGATATGGCGGTTGTAATTGGCGGGAACACCATCCCACCAGCCGAAATAATATTGGAAAACCGCCTTCGCATTGTGGTTGTACGTGCCGTAATATCCACGCGTCGAAAAATCGGTCTTGGCAAAGGTCGGTTCGCCTACCTGCTCAGCAATTTCCGTTGCCGTCTCCCCGCTATTGGCAAGCCGCATCGTCTGGTCATGGATGAAGCGATAGGTGTCGCGGTGATGGGTCAGGAAGGTCTTCACATTGTCCGACCCCCATGTCGGCCAATTGTGCGACCCAAAGACGACATCGGATTTGTCGCCATAGCCCCGCAAAGCTGTATCAATCGCCTTGGACCAGTTGAGCGTGTCACGCGCCTTGGCGCCGCGCTGCGTCAGCACATTGTGGAACGTGCCCGTCGCCACTTCAGACGAGCAGAGCGCCTTGAAGTCGGGCAGATAGAACATGAATTCGGCTGGCGCTTCAGATGCCGCCGCATCAATGAATTCAAAGGTGATGCCGTCGATCACGACGGGTGCAGCCCCCTTCGCCACTTCCAGTGTCGGCTTGGCAAGCGAGGCGCGGTTGTTGGATGGAAGCGCTTGGCCGAGACCTGTCCCCACCTGCGCCGTCGCGTTTCTGGGCAGCGCCGCGCCGAACTGGAACCCGGCCCGGCGACCCATATAAATACCGGCAATCACGTTTTCGCTGATCGCCTCATCCGTAAAGCCGTGCGGGGCGACAATCGGGATTTTGCCGGATGCCAGCACTTCAGGCGAAGCGAGCGCTGCCACGCCGCCATAGTGATCGCCATGGCTGTGCGTGAAGACGATGCCAGTGATGGGGAGATCCCCAAGCGTCTTTCTGACGAGGTCCATCCCTGCGGCCGCGCTTTCAACCGCCGTCAGCGGATCAACCACAATCCAACCGGTCTTGCCCCGAATGACCGTCATCACCGAGATGTCATAGCCGCGGAACTGGTAGATACCGGGCGTGACTTCAAACAGGCCGTGTTCGGAATTGAGTTTGGACTGGCGCCAGAGCGAGGGGTTCACGCTGGCCGGGGCGTCGCCTTTGACGAACGCATAGCTGTTCACATCCCACACCACATCGCCCTTGGCGTTGCGGATGATGCCGCCCTCAAGCTGCGCCAGGCGACCCCGCGTCGCATCGGCAAAGTCGGACGGATCGTTAAGAGGCAGGGCTGCCGCCACCTTTGCATTGGCGTCCGCTGTCGCTTTGGTGACGGTGCCTGGGGCCGGTGGCTCCCGCCCGACGGCTGGTGCGGCCAAAACAAGCGCAAGCGCGGTGAACGTGACCAAGTGACGCATTATCCCTCCTATGGGCCGCGCCAGATATCTTCCCCGCGTCGGCCTAATTAAAGTATCCTTTGAGCTCATCGCCCGTAAGCCGCACGACGTGCAAGACATTTGTGGAGCCCGGCGTTCCAAAGGGGACGCCCGCCATCACGATCACCCGATCGCCACCCTTGGCAAGGCCATGGCGCAGCGCCATCCGCTTCGACTTGGCGACCATTTCCTCAAACGAGCCGACATCCTTGGTGTGGACGGCGTGGGTGCCCCAAAGCAGGCCGAGCTGGCGCGCGGTTTCCATCTTGGGGGTGAGCACGAGGATCGGCACGGCAGGGCGTTCCCGCGCGATCCGCCGCGCTGTTGAACCGGATGAGGTGAAACAGATGATCGCTTTGGCCGACACCGTTGCCGCAATGTCGAAAGCGGCTTCGGCGAGAGCGTCTGCCGTCGTCGGATCGGCCTTGGTTTCGGTGAAATGAAGACGACGGGCATAGCCTTTATCGCCTTCGACCGAGTGGGCGATCCGGTCCATCATTGCGACCGACTCTTCGGGCCAGTCGCCGGCCGCACTTTCCGCAGACAGCATGACGGCATCGGCGCCATCATAGATGGCCGTCGCAACGTCCGAGACTTCCGCGCGCGTTGGCGAGGGCGACTTGATCATAGATTCGAGCATTTGCGTGGCGACTACGACGGGCTTGCCGAGTTCGCGCGCTGTTTCCACGATGCGCTTTTGCGCAGGCGGAACCGCTTCGGGCGGAAGCTCAACGCCCAAATCCCCACGGGCGACCATCACAGCATCGCACAGTTCCAAAATGCCTTCGAGGCAATCAAGGGCCGCTGGCTTTTCAATCTTGGCGAGCAAGGCCGCCTTGCCCCCGATCAATCGGCGCGCTTCGGCCAAGTCTTCGGGACGCTGCACGAAGGACAGCGCAATCCAATCCACATTCTGGTCAACGGCAAAGGCAAGGTCCGACCGGTCCTTTTCCGTCAGCGCCGCCAGCGGGACGACGACGTCAGGAACGTTCAGGCCCTTATTGTTCGATAGGGTGCCGCCCACTTCAACGCGGGTGGCAATCGCCGTCTCTTCCTTATCGATGACGCGCAGGACAAGCTTGCCATCGTCGAGCAGAAGGCGCGAGCCGACTTCGAGCGCGTAAAACACTTCCTTATGCGGCAGGCAGACCCGCGCCGCATCGCCCGGCGTCGGGTCGAGATCGAGCAGGAAGGCCTGCCCGGTTTCCAGCATCACGCCGCCTTCCGCAAAGGCGCCGACGCGCAGCTTGGGGCCTTGCAGATCGACAAGGATTGTCGTCGTGCGGCCGTGGAGCACTTCAAGGTTGCGGATGATGCGGATGACCTCTGCCTTATCCGCCTGATCACCGTGGCTCATATTGATGCGGAAGGCATCGGCCCCGGCGCGGAACAGCCGGCCAATCATTTCCGGCGTCCGGCTTGCCGGACCCAGCGTTGCAAGGATACGGACTTTGCGGCCACGGGGCGGCAGATATTCAGTCAAACGATCACTCCACTTCTCGTTGCCCGCCATAGCGGCTAATCAATTCCGATCAAACGAAGGAAACCGAATTCATGGATATTGACACGCTTGATGACGCTACGGCGGCAACAGCCTTTCGTCGCCTCGTCCGCCACCTGCAGCACCGCACCGATGCGCAGAATGTCGATCTGATGGGCCTTGCGGGTTTTTGCCGCAATTGTCTGGGCGATTGGGTGGCAGAAGCCGCCGACATCCCCAAGGATGATGGCCGTGCGATGGTGTATGGCATGCCCTATGCCGCGTGGAAGGCGAACCACCAGCAACCCGCCAGTGAAGAGCAGCTTCGCCGCATGGAGGAAAGCGTCGCGAAAAACGCGCACTGACGCGCTTGCGCAATCCGGCGGGGCATGGCTAGAGGCCTGTATTCGTCAACGCCCGGAGACTTCTGCCGATGCCCACGCTTGTCCTCATCCGCCATGGCCAGTCCACCTGGAATCTGGAAAACCGCTTCACCGGCTGGTGGGATGTCGACGTGACCGAAAAGGGTGCAGAGGAAGCGCGCGCGGCCGGTCGCCTGATGCGCGACAAGGGGCTGGATTTCGACAGCTGCTTCACCTCGCTGCAGAGCCGCGCGATCAAGACGCTCAACCTCGCGCTGGAAGAAATGGGGCGGCTCTGGCTGCCGGTTGAAAAGGACTATCGCCTGAATGAGCGGCATTATGGCGGGCTGACGGGCCTTGATAAGGCCGAGACCGCCGCCAAACATGGCGACGCGCAAGTCAAAATCTGGCGCCGCAGCTTTGATGTGCCCCCGCCCCCGCTGGAGCCGGGCAGCGAATTCGATCTGTCGAAGGACCGTCGCTATGCTGGCATCACCGTGCCTGCGACCGAGAGCCTGAAGGATACCATCGCCCGCGTGTTGCCCTATTGGGAAAACCGGATCGCACCGGAATTAAAGGCCGGAAAGCGCGTGCTGATTTCCGCGCATGGCAATTCGCTGCGGGCGCTCGTCAAGCATCTGTCGAACATTCCCGATGATGAAATTACCGGCTTAGAAATTCCGACCGGTCAGCCGATCGTCTATGATCTGGCGGACGACCTCTCGGCCAAAGACCGTTATTATCTCTCGGAGCGCTGAGCCAAGCGCGCGCTGTACATGGCCGCGTCCGCGCGGCCCATGGCAATGTCCACACTGTCATCAGCGCGGATCATCGTGACCCCCCAGGACAGGCAGACGGACAAATCCTTTTGTCCGACATGGACGGGGTCCCCTGCGACCGCGCTCACCAGAGCGCCGATGCGCTGATGGGCGTCGGCTTCTGAGACATGGTCGAGCAGGATTGCAAATTCGTCACCGGAGACGCGCGCGGCCAGATCGGTCACGCGAAAGGCGCTGCGGAGCCGTTCTGATATGTGCAGGAGCACAGCGTCGCCTGTGATGTGTCCATAGGCGTCATTGATCGCCTTCAGCCCATCCACGTCCAGAAAAGCGAGCGCAGTCTGGGTTTGATGGCGGTCGGCCAGCCGGATGGCGCGGTCCACTGCCCGCAAAAATGCGCGCCGATTGGCCAATGGAGTCAGTGTGTCGGTATCGGCAAGTTGTTCTAACTCAATGATTTTCCGACGCAGCAAGTCCACTTCGGCAAGGAGTGCCGTATATTCTTCTACCTGATCTTGGCCAAAGAGAGGATCGGTTGATAAAGACTTCATGCTCAAGGGTCGCTTCTTGATGATGTCACTGTCGTGATCTATCCGATTCGGAGTTTAATATTGCTCGTCTATTAGATGCAACTCACAAAGAATTAATGATGTTCCGCTTGCCGGTTCACAGCGTTGCGCTTGGCGGCCCATTTCTCTAAGGCCCTGTGGCCTTGGGGCAGCAACGGGACGAGGCCAGCGACATGACCAAAGCAACGCCGGACATCGGCATCATCATGGGCAGCCAGTCCGATTGGGCAACGATGTGCCACGCGTCAGAAGTGCTCACCGCCCTTCATGTCGCGCACGAAACGCGGATCGTGTCGGCCCACCGCACACCCGAACGCCTGTTTGACTATGCCCGCACGGCTAAAGATCGCGGCCTGAAAGTCATCATTGCAGGCGCGGGCGGCGCGGCGCACTTGCCCGGCATGGCCGCATCAATGACGATCCTGCCCGTGCTCGGCGTGCCTGTGGAATCCAAGGCATTGAGCGGTATGGATAGCTTGCTCTCCATCGTCCAAATGCCCGGCGGTGTGCCTGTGGGCACATTGGCCATTGGCAAGGCCGGCGCGATCAATGCCGGACTGATGGCCGCCTCCATCCTTGCGCTGAACGACCCCGCTTTGGCAGAACGGCTCGCTGCCTGGCGCAAGGCACAAACTGACAGCGTGGCAAACGAGCCCTCATGACGACGCTTCCCCCCGGGTCCACAATTGGCATCATCGGCGGCGGCCAATTGGGCCGGATGCTGAGCATCGCCGCGGCCCAGATCGGCTATCGCTGCCATATTTTCGCGCCGGAGGACAGCGGTCCGGCGGCAGACGTCTGCGCCAAATGGGTGCAGGGTGACTATGGCGACAGCGCAGCCCTTGCCGCCTTTGCCGATGATGTGGATGTCGTCACATTTGAATTTGAAAATGTAGAGCCAGACCCGCTGCGCAGCATCGCCGCGCACGCCGCACTTTACCCGCCGATCGAGGCTCTGGAAATCGGGCAGGACCGCATCCGCGAAAAGACGTTCGCGGCTGATTGCGGCGCGCGCACGGCGGACTGGGCAGAGGTGAATAGCCGCGCCGATCTCGGCGCTGCCCTCGCCAAGGTCGGGACGCCCGCCATCCTGAAGACGACGCGCTTTGGCTATGACGGCAAAGGTCAAGCCCGCATTGCAAAGCCGGGCGATGCCGACGCGGCTTGGGGTGCCTTGTCCGACGCAGGCACGCTCATCCTCGAAAAGATGGTGCCCTTTGCCCATGAGTTTTCGCTGCTGATCGCGCGGGACCAGCAAGGCAGCATCGCCTTTTGGGATGCGCCGGAAAACGTCCATAAGGACGGCATATTGGCGACATCCACGGTGCCCGCCCATCCCAAGGTGCTGGAACAAGTGCCCGCCGCCCGCGCGCTCGCCCGACGCATCGCTGAAAAGCTCAATTATGTCGGCGTCTTCGCCATTGAGTTTTTCGCCAGCGACGAAGGCCCCGTCTTTAATGAGATGGCGCCGCGTGTGCACAATAGCGGCCACTGGACCATTGAAGGCGCGGTCACGTCGCAGTTTGAAAACCACATCCGCGCCGTCGTCGGCCTGCCGCTGGGTGGGACCAAGCTCGCCGCCCCCGGCGTCGAGATGCGCAATTTGATTGGCGCGGACGCGGACAAATGGCTGGAATGGGCGTCAGACCCGCTGACGCATCTTCATCTCTACGGTAAGCATGAGGCGCGCCCGGGTCGCAAGATGGGGCACATCACCCGGCTGACTGGCCTTTAACCCGCGTTAGAAGCGGGTGGCATAGGTAAAGCCAGCGCTTCTGGTATCGCCCCATGGGTAAAGCGCGCTCTGCTGGGCGGCGGGATGTTTGCGTGTGATGAGGAAACCCGCAACGGTGCCGATGCCCGCCCCGACCGCAACGTCTGACCAATAATGCTTCTTCCCCTCCACCCGCGCGAGGCCGACAAAGCCGGCCACGGCAAAGGCAGGAAGGCCCCCAGCCAAGCCCTGCCGCTCTGTCAGAGTGGCAGCGGCGGCAAATGCATTGGACGTGTGCCCCGAAGGAAAGCTCTTGCGATCACTGCCGTCGGGCCGGGTCTTGGGAAAGGTTTCCTTCAACCCCGTGGCGATCAAAGACGCAGCCCCAATTGACCCTGCCGCCTGCAACGCGCCCCTTGTGTCTTTCTGGGCAAGGGGCAGACCGATGGATACCGCCATCAGCGAATAGACGCCAATGTCGCTTGCCGTCTGCCAGCCTTGCGGGCTCGCCTGTGCGGGAGACGAGACTGTGAAGGCCGCGACGAGCGCGACCGATGTGAACTTCCCAATGCTCTTCATGTTATCCCGCCTTTTCAACCCTGTTTGCGCGGAACGCGAAATCGACCGTCACATTGCCGGAGATCGTCCCCGTATCGGAGAATTGGCCAGTCCCGATACCAAAATCGCGCCGGTCAAATGTTGCCGTGCCCGAGGCATTGGCCTGTTTGCCATTAATATCCAGCGAAAAGGCCAGTGAGACAGGTTTGGACACACCCTTCATCTGAAGGGCACCCAAGGCTTCATAGCGGTTGCCGCCCTTGGCGCGGATGCGGTCTGCGGTGAAGCGCGCGGTGGGGCTGGCTGCGCCGAAAAAGTCATCGCCGCGCAGCATGTCATCCCGCCCGCTATCGCCGCTGTTCACCGACGCCAGCGCAATCGTGGCCTTGATTGAGGATTTGTCGAGCTGTTCAGGGTCAAACGCGATTCTCGCGTCCCAATTGCCAAAGCTGCCGGAAACGGCCTCTCCATTCACCGTCACTTTAAAGCCAAGCCGCCCGCCCTTGGCGACGCGCCAATCGGGGACAGCTTTGTCAGCGGGTTCTGCTGCGGCCTGTGCATTGGCCACCTCGTCCAGGGCGACTGCGGCCACCGGCGTGGCGACAGGGGCAATATCTGTCTTGGCCTGCTGAAAATCAGGGAGCGTCTGGCCCGGCTGCGGCATGTTGGGGGACGGCATGTTCATCGCCAGCGCAAAGGCCCCGACCAGCGAAGCGATCAACAGAGCGAACCCGGCCACGCCCACACGGCGCGCTGGCACCATGCGCTCCAAAATGGCGTCCTTGAGGATGAACTGGTGCCGGACTGCGCCGATAACGTGCAACGCCAATAACGGAATGATCAGATCGGCCATGAGTTCATGGACCTCTTCAGCGGCTTCATGCACGTCATGCCCGGCTATCGGGAGATGCGGCCAGGGAATGACGCCGAACAGCAGCGTGGGCAGTTGCACCTTCGCGGTGGAGATCAGAACCCAGCCAGACAGAGGCACGATAATCATCACGGCATAAAAGCCCCAATGGACGGCCGTGGACAGAAGTTGCGCGATCCGGCTGTCCGCCACCTTGGCAGGCCGCGGCGTCGCAAGGCGCAAGCCAAGCCGCCAGAGCGAGAGCAGCAGCACGGTGATGCCGATCGACTTATGCAGTTGCATAACCCAGAACAGCTCCGGCCCGCGCTCCAGATCATCGGAGCGTTCGCCAAGACCGAAGTTGAAGACAAGAAGCAGCGCGATGGCCCAATGGAGCAACATGGCGGAGCGCGAATAGCGGGGGCTTTGGTCTGTCATGTGCGGATCATGGAAGATCGCGACGCTGCCGGAAAGCCCCAATTTGGCGAAATCAATTTGCCGCAGTGCAAAAATTCTCTTTTCGCGGCGGAATTTCCACGGCAGCATGGGCTCAACACCCAAAAACAAAAAGGGAGTCGTCCAAAATGAACCGCCGCATTCCACTCGAAGTGTTCCGTGCCAATCGACGTTCCATCCTTCAGGGGCTCGGGGCCGCTGCCGTGGGGCTTAGTTTGACGGGTGCGCTTGCGGGCTGTGGAAGCAAGGAAGACGGCGCCAAGGTGGGCGGCACAGGCGAGGAACCCAAGCTCAATTTCTATAATTGGGACACCTATATCGGCGAAACCACGCTCGGCGATTTCAAGGGCGCAAGCGGCATTGATGTGAACATGTCGCTCTTTGCCACCAATGATGAACTCTTCGCAAAGCTGCGCGCGGGCAACCCCGGCTTTGACGTGATCGTGCCGTCCAACGACTTTGTGGAACGCATGGTGAAGGCGGATATGCTCGTGCCGCTCGACCACACCCAGATCCCCAATATCAAGAATGTCGATCCGTCCTTCATCAACGTCGCTTATGATCCGGGCCGCAAGTTTTCGCTGCCTTACACCTGGCTGGTGCTCGGCATCGGCTATCGCAAGTCAAAGGTGAAGGCGAAGCCCGACAGCTGGAAGGTCCTCTTTGACTCGCCGGAATATAAGAGCCGCATCGCGCTCTTGTCCGAAGCCGGTGACATGTTCCGCCTGTACGGCAAATATCTCGGCAAATCGGTCAACAGCCTGACACCGGAAGACCTGAAAACCATTGAAGCGCTGATGATCAAACAAAAGCCCAATGTGAAGGCATTCCACGAGGATAATGGGCAGGACCTGCTTTTGTCCGGCGAAGTCGACCTTGTGCTCGAGTATAATGGCGACATCGCCCAGATCATGACCGAGGATGACGACATCGACTTTGTCATTCCAAAGGAAGGCAGCCAGCTCAATTCCGATACGTTGTGCATCCCCAAGGGTGCCCCGCATCCCAAGAACGCACATGCCTTCATCAATTATCTGCTGGATGCCGAAGCCGGTAAGAAGATCGCCGAAACGATCCTTTACCCAACGCCAAACGCCGCCGCCAAGGCGCTGATGCCGGACGCCTATAAGAACAACCCCGCCATCTTCCCCCCGGCCGATCTGCTCGCCAAATGTGAGTATGCCGCCTATAATGAAAAGCTGCAGCCGCTTTACGAAGAAGCCTTCACCCGCGTGCGCGCGGCCTAGTTTTCAGGCCGGGTGGGGACCATGCAGGATTGGAAACAGCATAAGGCGACATTCGCGTCGATCGCAGTGTCGCCCGTGCTGTGGCTGGTCGCCTTCTTTGTCGTGCCGCTTGCCGTCGTTTGGCTGTACAGCTTTGGACGTAATGTTGGCCTGACCGAGATCGACATTTCGGGCACCTTTTCCAACTATGGCCGCGCGCTGGAGCCGCTGTATCTGGAGATTTTCGGAAAGTCGGTCGCAGTCGCAGCCCTCACGACGCTGATTTGCCTCGTCATCGGCTTCCCCATCGCGCTGGCGATCACCTTTGCCCAACCCAAATGGCGCCCATGGATGCTGCTGGCAATCATGCTGCCCTTCTGGACCAACCTCCTGATCCGCACTTATGCGCTCATCACGGTGCTTCGAACCGAGGGCTATGTGAACAAGTCGCTCGGCTGGTTCTGGGAAGAGGCCAGCAGCCTGAAGGTCATGGTTGGCATGGCCCCGCTCTCGACATGGGAGCCGCTGCCACTGCTCTATAACAATTTCGCGGTCATCTTGGGGCTGGTTTACGTCCACCTGCCCTTCATGGTGCTGCCGCTCTACGCCGCACTCGACCGGCTGGACCGATCCCTGATTGAAGCAAGCCTTGATCTTGGCGCCGGGCATTTCCGGACGCTGACGCAAATTGTCGCGCCGCTGGCCGCCCCCGGCATCATCTCCGGTGTGATCATCACCTTCGTCCCCGCGCTTGGTGCCTATCTGACGCCAGACCTGATGGGCGGACCAGACAGCCAGATGATCGCCAACGTCATCGAACGCCAGTTCAAACGCGCCAATGACTGGCCCTTTGGCGCGGCGCTCTCCTTCCTGCTGATGTACGCGACCTTCATCCTGATCGCGCTGCAGACGCTGCGCAACCGCAGCGCGGAGCGGCGGTCATGATCGCGTTTGGGAAAGGCTTCGACAGGCTCAGCCTGAGCGCGGCCAGCCTGAGCGCAATGACAGACGCGCTCACCCTGAGCCTGTCGAAGGGTGTCAGCACCAGAGCCACAAAGGGCTGGCGGTCATGAGCCTGTTCAAGCGCGCCGAGATCGCGCCGCTGGAATATACGCGGCGGCTGTGGATGCGGGCGTGGATCGCCGCCACCCTGTTCTTCCTCTATGCGCCGTTGCTGGTGCTGATCGCCTTCAGCTTCAATGATTCCAAGCGCAACATCGTCTGGCGCGGCTTCACCTTCAAATACTATGGCAAGGTGCTGGAGAATGACGGCCTCATGGCCGCGCTCGGCAATTCGCTGACGATTGCCTTTCTGGCGACACTGTTCTCGATCATCCTCGGAACGCTGGCTGCCGTCATGCTCTGGCGTTTCAGGTTTCCCGGCAAAACCGCTGTTGAAGGCACGATGGCCCTGCCTATTGTGGTGCCTGAGATTTGCATGGGCGTTGCCATGCTCGTCTTCTTTGCCAAGCTGGACTGGCCAACCGACCTGCCCTGGCCGCTCAACCTATCGGCGATCACCATCGCCCATATCACCTTCTGCTTCCCCTTTGTCGCCATGGTCGTCCGCGCGCGTCTGGCCGGGTTCAACAAGGAGCAGGAGGAAGCAGCTAAGGACCTTGGCGCAACCGAATGGCAGGCTTTCCGCGATGTCCTGCTGCCGCACATGAAACCGGGCATTATCGCAGGCGCTCTCCTCGCCTTCACGCTCAGCCTTGATGATTTTGTCATCACCTTCTTCACCAGTGGGCCAAACACCATCACCTTCCCGGTGAAGGTCTATTCGATGGTCCGCTTCTCGGTCACGCCAGAGGTCAATGCGGCGTCGGCGATCCTCATTTTCCTCACCATCCTTCTCACCACTGTGGCGCTCAAGCTGCAGGACTTCACCAAGGCCACGGCATGACCGAAAAGCAGCCCGTCATCTCCATCCGCAATGTCACCAAACGCTTCGGCAATATGGTGGCCGTCGACAATGTGTCGATCGACATTTTGGAAGGTGAATTCTTCGTGCTGCTCGGCCCCTCGGGCTGCGGCAAGACGACCTTGCTGCGGATGATCGCCGGGTTTGAGATGCCGAGCGAAGGGCAAATCCTGATCGGCGGGCAGGACATGGCGGGCGTCTCCCCCAACCAGCGCCCGGTCAACATGGTGTTCCAAAGCTACGCTGTCTTCCCGCATATGTCGGTGGCGGACAATGTGGCTTATGGCCTCAAAATCTCCGGCGTCGCCAAGCCTGAAATCCGGACACGCGTGGATGAGGCTTTGGAACTCGTCAGCCTTGGCGGCCTTGGGCTGCGCATGCCCGATCAACTGTCCGGCGGACAGCGGCAGCGCGTGGCGCTCGCGCGGGGCCTCGTCATGCGGCCCAAGGTGCTGCTGCTCGATGAACCGCTCTCCGCGCTCGACGCCAAGCTGCGCGCGCAAATGCAGTTTGAATTGGCCGAGTTGCAGGACAATGTTGGCATCACCTTTGTCACCGTGACGCATGATCAGGATGAGGCGCTGTCGATGGCCTGCCGGATCGCGGTCATGAACAAGGGCGATGTCGCGCAATTGGCCGGCCCCTCGGACCTCTATGAACACCCCGCCAACCGCTTTGTTGCGGACTTCATCGGCTCGGTAAACATCTTCGAAGGCAAGCTGACGGTGGACGAGCCGGAACAGGCCGTTGTCGACTGCCCGGAGGTCGGCCGCGTCTTTCTGAACCACGGTGTCACAGGCGCGCATGAAACGACCGTCTGGGTCGCCATCCGTCCGGAAAAGATCACCATGGTGCCCGCAGGCAAGATCAAGCCCAAAGCCAAAGACAGTCCCGACGGACACAACATCGCCCATGGCCAGATTAAGGGCCTGTCCTATCTGGGCGACGTCACCGTCTATGAGGTCAGGCTGGACAGCGGGCGCAGCATCCGTGTGTCCCGCCCCAATTTGTCGCGCTGGGATCAGGAAGATTTCAGCTGGGACGACAAGGTCTCGCTGCATTGGCACCCGACCAGCCCGATTGTGTTGTTGAGCTAGGGTCCCTTAACCCGCTCACCCTGAGCTTGTCGAAGGGTGGTCCTTCGCTTTGCTCCAAAACAGAAGAACGGGGCTTCGACAGGCTCAGCCCAAACGGGTGAAGGTTCAGCCTCTAACGATCTCCGCCACCACTTTCTCGCAGCTCTCTTCCCACTGCGGGAGCGTACTGGCAAACGGGCGACTCTTTTTGAGATGTTTAACACTCCGGTAATAAACACCAAAATGGCATTATCAGTCAATTCAAATTGGGTTGATTTGGTTTGGTTTTTTGCGATGCGCGCTGTCCCAAATCGGGATTAGTCACGCATTTGCGTGCGTCGCCATGGTTAAAGCCCGATTTTCCCTGCCGCTGTCGCAGGTGGATGCCGCTGCGCCTACCTCCAAAACAGCGCCAATACAGCCGCATAGATCATGAACCAAATCGCCTGATTCGCGTCGTAACGCAGCATCGCTGTAAGATTGCCGATGACTTTCGCGGGCAAATCAACCGGCCTTTTTGCATCTTTCCCGGTAAAGTAACGCGCCGGTTGGCTGCCGTTACCGGTGCCGGGCATCACCACATTGTTAGAAATCACAACGTCCGTCGACGCTTGCTTTGTGCCGCTTGTCCAAAACTGGATCGCGTCCGGATGGTTGAGTTCCGACGACCGGAAATCGCGGAAATCATTGCCATCAATCAGCACATTCTTGACGGCTGTAAATTGGGCGCCGTCAATGCGGAGATCGTGGAACTTGTTATTCTGCACGACCAGGCCGGTGATCGACATCGACTGCATGCCCACCGCGAGTTGCGAGAACTCACTGTTTTTAACCGAGACATTCGAGCTGTTACGAATGAACATCCCGCGGCCCAAAAATGCGTCCGTTGATCCCGTCGAGAAGAACTGCACGCCGGTGAACGAAACGTTCTTTGAATCTTGGACCAGCGCCATATTGGTCCAGTCTTGATCGGTTCCGACGATCATTTCCCGGCCAATTTTGAGATCCTGAAAGACCACGCCGTCGCTTCCAACGGCGCGGGCATAGCCGATCACGGCCGGGTTCGTCGCCGATTCCGATTTGAACGTGATCGCCGACGCAGATACTTTGTTGTCAACCCATAGCTGTTTGTAGTTCCCAGCTGCGAGGACCACGGTATCGCCGGATTTGGCGGCTTTGATCGCGGAATCGAGCTGCGTCTGATTGGTGACCCGAATGGTGGCCATTGGTATTCCCCTAAGAGCGTTGGCGGGGGAAGGCCCTGCGACATTCGCAAGACATGCTCCCGTCATGAACCCTGTTATGGCGAAGAGACGTAAAACCGTGGTCACCTGTGCAGGTTAACGGTGGCTTCACGGAGATAAAAGTTAATAGCGCTCCTGTTAACCTTTTGGACCCTCGGACCGCCTTGCATTGGCCACGGTGCAGCCCGGTTGCGGGTTTGACGGTATGACGCCACGCCCGCCCGCCACCAAAAATCGCGATGACGTCAGGAACGGGCCGCCGGTCCTAAGTCTGTCCACAGTGGCGCTTTGCATTAGGGGTGCAATTTGCAATAGCGTTTCCATAAACGGAAGGGATCAAGTCACATGGGCGCATTTCTCGAAGTCGAACGCAAGGGCCGAATCGCCATCCTGCGCATGAACAAGCCGGAGTCGATGAACGCCATCGGCACGCATGAGGATTGCGAGGATATCTGCAACACGCTCCAAACGCTCAACGACGATAAGAGCGTGAGCTGCATCATCCTGACTGGCAACGGCAAGGCCTTCAGCGCAGGCGGCAATCTGAAGTCGATGCAGCAGCGTCAAGGCATTGGCGTGCTCGACCAACCGGATTCCACGCGCTCCAACTATCGCCGCGGCGTGCAGCGGGTGTCCCGCGCGTTGCTCGACATCGAAATCCCGGCGATCGCAGCTGTTAACGGCCATGCTGTGGGGCTCGGATGCGATCTGGCCTGTCTATGTGATATCCGGATTGCGGCGAAGAGCGCCCTGTTCTCTTGCAGCTTTATCAAGGTCGGCATTGTCCCGGGCGATGGCGGTGCCTGGGCGCTGCAACAGGTCGTCGGCTACGCAAAGGCCGCCGAGCTGTTTCTAACCGGCGACCGCTTCGATGCCGAGACCGCAAAGGAGATGGGGCTGGTCAGCCGCGTGGTCGACGATGAAGCGTTGCTCGATGAAGCCATGGCCATCGCCGAACGGATCGTCTGCAATCCGCCGCGCGCCCTGCGCCTGACGAAGCGTTTGCTCCGCGAAGCCCAGCACAGCCGCATGTCCGATATTCTTGAACTGTCCGCGGCCTATCAGGCGATCATCCACGAAACGGCTGACAATCGCGAAGCGATCAACGCCTTTGTGGAAAAGCGCCCGCCTGTGTTCACCGGGGACTAGCGGGCGAGGATGCGCGCGATCGGCTTTGAAAGGCCCCAAAGCGCGCCCATCATGGCAGCCCCCACCACACCGTCTAGCGCATAGTGCCACCCCAGATGCACAGACGCGACCCAGATCGTGATGGCGTAAACCGTGAAGATGCCTCCGAGCAGACGGCTGCGGCGGAACCCGGCAATGGCAAAGAGGCTCGCCATGGCAACGTGCATGGAGGGCATCGCTGAAATGCCGCTTGCAAAATCAAGGTTGGTCCCGGCCTGTGTCGCTTCCAGCATGTCCTGAAAATAGAGTGCGCGAATGCTAAGCCCAAAAGACTGCGCCTGCCCATCCAGCGCCTGAAGAGCGGCGTGGAGCTTCAAAAACCCGGCATTGGGGCCAACAAGGTCGTTATAATAACACGGTCCCGCCGACCCCAGCAGCCAGGCACCGATGCTGCCGATGATCACCCAGGAGGCCACCCATGTTCCGATCAGGCGTCCGCGCGCGTCCACATCATGGATCGCCGCCGACACCACCATCGGAAACAAAAACATCATCGGCAGCCAGACGGCGTAAGCGGCATCTAGGACCAAGGTCGGCCAAACGCCGCCGAAAAAGGCATGGGTCACTTCCCATGCATCGGGCCCGCCAAAGATCCAGCGTTCGGCTGCTGCAATGTGAACGTCGAATGGAAAGCCTCGGGCCGGCAAGACGATCTGCTTGAACACCTGAAAGAGTGGCAGGGTCACTCCCGTTGCCAGCACCGCACACATCATCCACCGCGTCCGCAATTCGGCCGGGTCTGTCGTCGAGCGAAGAATGGCCGGAACCCGCCAGCAGGCAATGACGATCCCAGCTGCCAAAAAGGACAGGCCAAGATAGGCCCCATTGAGCAAGCCCAGTTCAACAAGGTTCAGATGCGGATAGAGAAAAACAGGCCAGATGATGCTGGCGGCCACACATAAGGACAGGATGCCAAGCACAGCCAAGCGCGCCCGATCCCCCGTTGGGTCGAGGATTTCAAACCTGACTGAAGCTGCTCTGTTTATGAATGCCAACCCGAATCCCCAAAGCTGATCGTTTGATCTGTCTTTGTCGGCAGCAGCGGATGCCACACGCCTGTCATCGTTTTGTAACAAAAATGCCGCGTGCAAGCCAGTGGTTTCGATCAAATCGAACCCAACGGATCAGGCCTCCGGCCTCAAAGGCCTCAATTGAGAAAGCATCGACGTCCAACGCGCGCTGGGGCATGTGAGCAAAAATTCACGATAAACCCAGACGAACTCATGTAGATAGCGTCGGCTGCGCAGCTTGAACGCTCAGGAGATTTCGGTTGTTCGTTGGACTCCAATATCTGCGTGCTTATGGTCCTGCACTGAGGCGCTGCTGATGCCATGCCGTGCAGATTATGACACGCAATTGCCGGACGAAACAGCCCCGCTGGAAATGTTAGTGGTTTTGTTCGCAAATGGCGCGCCATGCGGAATGAAGATGCGAACAGGTTTGAGATCCAAATTGTCACCTGACGCGAAAGCCGCATCAGGGGGACGACCTTACAAAGGCTAAACGTCTAAGGCATGGATTTGAGCATAGCGGCGATCTCCATCGCTGCGGACCACAAGTGCGGCATATTCGGGCACCTCAATCCACGTCGCAAAGTCCCGTGTCAGAGGCTCTGATGCAACCACGATGCTGTCAGCCTGTGCGGCCCCGCCCGTTAACTTCCATTCCCCGTCGTGAAGCCCATAATCGGCACCGAAGGTGTACCACATCGACAGGAAGTCCGTTGTGCCCTGCAATTGGCTCGCCTCGAACCGACCAAAATCAAAAGTGTAGCGCACCGCAACAAGATTTACGCCATCGCAGAACATCAAATTGGCAGAGGATGAGCGCGTAATTCCATGCCGCTCGCGCACGGCTCTGATGGTGGCCAATGCGGAACGGATCGCGGCGAGGATCGCTTCAGGTGAATTTATGACTCCGGGATCGGGTAAAGCGGACACCACCAGAGCGTAAATCCACTCGCTGTCGGTCGAGCCCGAAATCGCCTGCGCAAATTCAGGCCGGACATGGGGCAACAAACCAAAACGCATCTCTCGGAAGCCCGCCAAATCGCCATTATGTGCCATGGCAAGGGGGACGCCGTGAAAGCGAAAGGGATGAACATTCTGTTCGTTCACCTGCACCGTGGACGTCATCGGAACGCCCCGGATATGGGCCAGCAATGCACCGACACGAAGCTTGCCCGCCAGCTCCTTCAGGTTGCGGTCGAACACAGCGACCTGTGTCGTGCGATAGCGATAGGGCACATGTGGTTCATAGCTCGACGGATCCCACGCCGCCATGCCGAAGCCGGCGAGGTTGAGCATAGACAGCATTTGCGCTGCCGTAGTTTGGTTCAGCAGCGACGAATCCGGTGCGTAGAGCAAATGGTCAAGGAGAACCGGAGTTCCCATGTATGAAAGTATCCGACACATCAGATCGCGCTCCCGCCAAGGTGCTGATTAAACTGTTCGAGCGACACGGCGCGCCCCAGATGACGGTTGGCACGGCGCTGATCACGCACCAGTTGGCGCCCGATGGCTGTAAAAAGGGCGAGGGCAATTGGGTCTGCGCTACGCCGCATCTCTTCGAACAGCGTCTGATGCAGCTGGAGGACGATCGTTTCCTCAGCAGCCTCAAGCCCGAGCGGCTGTCGGGCGCCATCGAATAGGCCGACAAGGCCGGTCATTTCCCCCGGTCCGTGGACCATGACCTGCTCCAGTCCCTCCCGGCGCGGAAGAAATGAACGCAGCGCGCCGCGAAGGACCAGCGTCAACATGCCCTGTTCGCTCTCGAACGCAGAAACACTAGCGCCACGGGGGATGGTCAGGCATGTCCCGTGCGACACCAGCTGGGCAGCTCCGTCTGCGCCCAGTTCTGCGAGGCGCCCAAGGGAGGCGAAAAGGGGGACTGCGTCTAAAGTGTCGCCGAATGCACTCGACTGAGACGGCGCGCGCAGGGAAGGCAAATCATAGCGTGTCATCGCCCCAATCCGCGCCAGCGTGGCGCGCGTACGGAGGGCAACGAGGCACCTTAAGGCATCAATCAATTCCAAAGTCCAAGGCTTGCCGTCTGCCAGAAGCGCGAAGAAGCGCGACTTTGGAACACGCAGTCCTTCGCTGTCAGCGATCGCCTTCACACCCGCCGATCTCAGTCCATCATCAAGCAAGGCAAACTCACCAACCACGTCGCCTGGGCCAATGATGCTCACGGTGGCAGCCGTATCGCCCGGAATGCGGGTGCTGATTTCTAATGCGCCACTGGTCACGATGTAGAGCGCATCTGCGGCCATGCCTTGCCGGAACAGGACATCCCCGCGCCGGATCGTAAATCGGTCTGCGGACTGCACCAGCTCGGCAAGTGCCTCAGGGGCCAATCTGGACAAATGTTCGGATGTTCTGAGAACCGCCCCCAATGCCCACTCCTCTCACGTTATCTTTCTGATTTATAAAAGATATTTACATGCTTTGGATAGGTTTGCGACCCCCGGTTGGGACGTATCCAAAAGGCGCCGGTTGCCACCGCCATAGATCGGCAAGGGCTTCTATCTCCTCTAGCGTAGGCATTTGACCCTGAGAGAGCTCAGCAAGCCGATCAAAACCAAATTTGTGTCCGTGATTGCTGCCTGATTGCCAGAGGCGCAGGCGCGCCTTTCCCCGAGGGGAAAAATGGCTGAAAGTCTGGGAAACAATGGCGCGCCCGGAACGATTCGAACGTCCGACCCTCAGATTCGTAGTCTGATGCTCTATCCAGCTGAGCTACGGGCGCGCATTGAAGTGGCGCGGTTAGTCGGCTTTTTTCAAAAGTGCAACCCCGTTGCGACTTAGAAATGCAACTCCTAGAAGCAGACGTATGAACCGCATCCTTCTTTCCGCCCTTATCCTGTCGCTTAGTGGATGCGCCGGGGCTGGAAATTATCCGACACTCAACCCGCGACCGATTGAGACAAAGGCGGCAGGATTGCTGTCCGAGCCTTCCGTGCCAGACGCGCCGCTGGCACCTGCCAGCCCGGAAGCCCAGTCAAAGATCGCCGCTGCGCTCCGCATGGCGCAGGACGGAGCAACCGCCTTTGATGCCGCCTTGCCTGCGGCGCGCGCTGTGGCAGATGCCGCAGGTGCAAGCGGATCAGAAAGCTGGATCAACGCCCAGATGGCTGTGTCTGCGCTGGAGCAGCATCGCGGCCCGGTGAAGTCTGCACTTGCAGATCTGGACGATTTGCTCCGCAAGACCTTGTCCGGCCCGCCGAGCGAGGACCTCGCCCGCGTGCAGGCGGCGATTCGAACCGTCGCTGTGATCGACACCCAGCAGGAGCAGACCATGGCGGACCTGCTGCAGCGCATCAGCCGCTAATCGCGGCCTTGTGGGTTTTCGCATTGTGAACATAGTGCGCGACCGCAAGGCTGTTGCCTGTCGCCCACACCTCATCCAATTCCCGCATCAGCTTTGCGGGACGTCCACCCCACATTTGGAAGCTTTCAATCCGCTTGCCGGGGGTTAGCATGCCACCTGCGGCGAGCATCGAATTTTCCTCAAGCACGCAACCGTCCATGACAATGGAACCGAGACCCACCAGCGCGTTTTTGCGCACTGTGCAGCCGTGGAGCATCGCCATATGGCCGATGAGCGCACCTTCCTCGATGATCGTGGGGAAGCCGACCATGCCGCCCTTATCGGAATCGCAGTGGATGACGGTGCCGTCCTGAATGTTGGTGCGGGCCCCAATGCGGATCGCATTCACATCCCCGCGCAGCACGCAATTATACCAGACGCTGGCTTCCGGCCCGATCTCGACGTCACCGATGATGCGGCAGCCGGGGGCGATGAACGCGGACGGATCAATGCGCGGGGTGTGCCCGTTCAGTGTGATGATGCTGACGCCGTCCATTCGGCTCTCCCGATGCTATAGGTGATATGGGCTTTCAGCGGGCTGCCTTCTGGCACATTGGGATGATCAAACCCCATATCGGCATGGCGGTGCATGCCGAGCCGTTCCATCAGGCCCCAGCTCTTTTCATTATTGTCGACGGTGATCGCCCAGACATCTTCGTCCGGCAGATGCGCAAAGGCCCAGTCGATGGAGGCCGACGCCGCTTCGCGCGCATAGCCCTGCCCCCAAGTGTCAAATGCAAAGCGCCAGCCCACTTCCACGCGGTCTTCAATCGGGGTGTTCTTGCCGCCGCGGATAAGACCGCACCAGCCGATCAGCCGACCATCATCCTTACGTTCCACCGCCCAGAAGCAATGGCCGAGCGCGTCCTGCAGGCCGCGCAAGCGGTCAACCAGCGCCTTGATGTCGTCCATCGTCATGGCAGGGCCCAGAAACTTCATAACGCGCGGGTCGGTATTGATCGCGTGGAACGCAACCATATCCCCATCGCGCCATTCCCGCAGGATCAGGCGTTGAGTTTCAAGAAGGAATTCAGCCATTCAACAGTTTCGCAGCATGCAGCGCATGGTAGGTGAGCACGCCCGAACAGCCCGCGCGCTTGAAGGCGAGGAGGGTTTCAAGGACGAGCTTATCCCGGTCGCCCACGCCGGCTGCGACGGCAGCTTCGATCATCGCATACTCGCCCGACACCTGATAGGCGAACACAGGGACTTCAAAGGTCTGCTTCACGCGGACAATGATGTCGAGATAGGGCAGGCCGGGCTTGACCATCACACTGTCCGCGCCTTCTTCCAGATCGAGCGCCACTTCGCGCAGCGCCTCTTCGGCATTGGCCGGGTCCATCTGATAGGTCTTCTTGTCGCCCTGCAGGAGGCCTGCCGCGCCGACGGCGTCACGGAACGGACCGTAGAACGCGCTCGCATATTTGGCGGCGTAGCTCATGATCTGGACGTTGGGCAGCATCGCGTCTTCCAACGCGGTGCGGATGGCGCCGATGCGGCCATCCATCATGTCCGACGGCGCAATGATGTCCGCCCCTGCCTGCGCCTGATTGAGCGACTGGCCGACCAGAACCTCCACCGTGGCGTCGTTCAGCACATAGCCTTTGGTGTCGATCAGCCCATCATGACCGTGCGCGGTATAGGGGTCGAGCGCGACGTCGGTCAGCACGCCAATGTCCGGCACAGCGTCCTTGATCGCCTTAGTGGCGCGGCACATCAGATTGTCGGGGTTCAGCGCCTCCCGCCCGTCATCGGTGCGGAGGTCGCGCGGCGTGTTGGGGAAGAGCGCGACGCAAGGGATGCCAAGGTCACGCGCTTCCTTGGCGCGCTTGGCGATATCCTTGACCGGCCAACGCGAAACGCCGGGCAGCGTCGCAATCGGTTCTTCCGTGTCGCCTGCGGTAATGAACAACGGCCAGATGAGGTCCGCCGGCGTCAGCACCGCTTCCCCATGGAGCGCGCGGCTCCATCCGGTGGCGCGCGTGCGCCGCATACGGGTGGGAAGATGGAGGCTGGCCGTCATGGGATCACCTTATAGGCTCATTGAACGCGGCGTCACATGGCAAGAAATGCCTGTGGAGGACAGCTTTTTTTGCGGTGCAATAAAGATGTCCCACCTTGCTGCTCTCACAACAAGGGCGGCAGCGACACGCCGGTCGCCACCGCCCGAGGTGAAGGTGCGCCTGATTAGTTGATCAGCTTGCCGAGCTTCTTCGCCGCAACCTCGCGACCGCCAAGGCCAACGGCCAAGGCAAAGGCGACGGCGACACCAACAGCAATGGCGCCAAAGGCATAGTCGACAATCTGGCCGCCAATGTTCATCTGCTTGAGGCCAATGAACACGAACAGGCCGACCGTCAGCCAATGGACGAGGCTCGGCGCAATGCCTTCTCCGGCAGCGGCGGCAACCAACCCACGCAACACGCGGGCCAGAATGACGCCCGCTGCAATCAGCACCGCGCCGAAGATCACGCTGGCGCCCTGATCGAGCACCGTTTCCACTATGTGGGTCAATTCAGGGAACCCGAGCAAACGGGTTGCGGCAACCGCCATGAACAGCATGATGGCGACTTGGGAAATGGTCGCGACAACCCCCGATGCGCTGCGTCCTTCGGGCACGATGCCGATGGCTTCCACCGAACGGTCAAAGCCCAAGCCCGGCAGGACTTCCTCGATCATGCTGCCAACCCAGCGGGCAATGACATAACCAAGACCGAGAACGAGGCTTGCACCGATGATGAGCGGCACAGCGGACAGCACCATTTCCAGCATCGCCTTGGCCGGACCTGTGATGGACGGAATGCCGAGAACATCCAGCGCCGCAATGCCGACGGGCACGATGATGAGGATGAACACGATCGTCCCGATGGTTTTGCTGATTGCGCTGTTGCCAGTGACAGCTTCCGCCCCGCCAAGATTGGCCCATTTGTCGAAATTGACGGTGGCCAGAGACGTCTCAACAATATCGCGGACGATCTTTGCGATCATGCCGCCGACAAAGAAGATAATCCCCGCGCCGAGCACCTTAGGCACAAACGCCACGAAGCTGTTGATGAGGCCCTGTACCGGGGCAATCACACTGTTGAGGTCAAGCGCCTGTAGGATGGCAACAAGGCCGAACAGCCAGATGAAAAGAGACACGATACGGCCAAGCGACGAGCCGATGCTCTCGCCCGAAGCGGCTGCCCGCTGGAACAGAGGAACACGGTCAACCAGCTTTGCAAAGGACCATTTGGCGGCCTTTGCCAGCAGCCAGGTAACAACAAGGATAATGGCAATGATCAGCGCCTTCTTGCCAAGCGCTGCGGCTAAAACGGGATCAAACTGATACCCGCCAAGTGATAGAGTCTGCATGAATAGTCTCCCCAAGGTCAAAAACGCAACCACGGAGGCGACCGGCCAGTTGTCTGGAACCTGAGAATCAGCCGGATGAAGAACGCCCCCAATCGGGATGGTTAACCACGCTTTAAAAGAACGCAATTGCGTGCTGTCAGGCCTCTGATCTCATTAGATTTCTGTGTTGTGATTGGCCTCTGGAGCCGCAACCATACGCGACGTCTTCCACCCGCCATGCCAGTAATAGGCCAAGGTGAGCAGGAGAGATGTCACTGCGCTCGACCCGAAAGCAGCCCAGATCGCGTCCGCCCCCCAATAGGGGTGGAGCCAGAAGCCGACGGCAAATCGCATCACCACCGAAGACAGTACAAGAATGACAAACGGACCGATGACCGCGCCATTGGCCCGCACAACCGAGCCAAGGACCATCGAAATGCCAATGGCGATAAAGGTCCAGCCGACCAGCCAGTTCATATGCACGGCAATTGCAGTGGCCGCCCCCGCACCTGGCAGGAACAGTGAAAGGATCGGATGAATACCAAGCGTGATCAGGCCCAACAACGTGACCGACATCAACGCATTTATACCCATGCCCGCCCAGGCCACGCGCGACAGGCGGGACCAGTTGCCCGCCCCGATATTCTGCGCGGCCATCGCACTGACGGCGCTGCCCACCGCAATGGCGGGCATCTGCACATAGCTCCACAACTGGTTCATCACCCCGAAGGCTGCGGCTGTTTCCACGCCCTCGCGATTAATCAGGCCAACCATGACGAGCGACGACATCGACATGACGATCATCGACAGGCCCATGGGAAAGCCCTTGGCAAAGATGGGCCGGACACGGCTCAGATCCGGAATCAGCCAGCGCAGTTCCTCCCCACGCAGGCGGATGGTGATGTCCCGCCTGTAAATCTGCCAGACAAGCATGATGATGCTGATGGACGTTGCCAGCACTGACGCCAGTGCAGACCCGGCAATCCCCATGGCGGGCACGGGGCCAAGACCCAGAATGAAAACCGGATTCAGCCCGGCATCAAGGATGACATTGAGCACCGTGTTCCAAAGCGGCGTCACCGCATCGCCCACGCCGCGCATGGCGGACGACAGCAGGATGGCGAGAAACGAAAAGGGCATCCCCAAAAACATGACCCGCAAATAGGTGAGCGCCAGCGGATAGGCGTCCTTGGGCGTGGCCAGCAGGTGCAGCACATCTGGCGCAAAGATCCAGCCCAGCACGGCCGTTAGGATGCCGAGTACAAAGAACAAGCCGGTTGCCGCGCCAATCGTGCGGCGGACATCGGCGATGTCCCGCCGGCCCATTGCCTGCCCGATGAGGATCGTCGTCGCCATCGCAAAGCCGAACATGGTCGCGTACATGAGAAACATCGTCATGTTCGCATTGGCCGTCGCCGCTAGGGCACGTTCGCCCAGAAACTGCCCCACAAACACGGAATTGACCGAGCCATTGGCCGACTGAAGAATGTTCACGCCAAGCGATGGCAGCGCGAACAGGAACAGCGTCTTGGCGACAGGCCCTGTCGTCAGATCACGTTGGCGGGAACGATCCGACACTAACCCAGCCGCGCAAGCGCCGCTGTCAGCCGCTCCGCCTCTGCTGCCTTTTCGGCATGGTCGGCGCGTGCCTTTTCCACCGCCTCAGGCTTTGCCTTTTCGACAAAGGCCGGATTGTGGAGGCGGCCTTCCAATGACTTGGCTTCCTTGGTCGCCGCTTCAATCGCTTTGGTAATGCGGGCGCGTTCGGCATCGAGATCGATCACACCGGCAAGCGGAATGACAAAGGTCGCTTCGTCTATGACGAGCTGGATTGCACCGCCTTCTGGGGCAGGGTCAGCCGTTACGCTGTCGATGCGGGCGACGCGGTTGATCGCGGCCTGCTGGCGATCCAGACGCGCCTGCGTTTCTGCCGAGGCATCGCGGATATGTGCGCTCAACCGAGCGCCCGGCGCGATGCCGAGCTCGTTCTTGGCGGTGCGGACTTCGCTGATCAGACGGATCAGCCAACTGACTTCAGCGCTCGCCGCTGCGTCCACGACCGCTTCAGGCTGCGGCCATTTGGCGTGGATCAAATCGTAAGGCCGGTCGCCCAGCGCGTGCCATAATTCTTCGGTGATGAAGGGCATGAACGGGTGGAGCATGACCAGAATCTGGTCGAGCACCCAACCGGCAACAGCGCGGGTTTCTGCGGCCACTTCACTAAGCCCCTCCCCTTCAGGGGAGGGGTTGGGGTGGGGACTGTCCACCTGCGTCTCGGATGGGGAGTCCCCACCCCCGTCCCCTCCCCTGAAGGGGAGGGGTGAAAGAACAGGCTTGATGAGTTCCAGATACCAGTCGCAGAAGCTGCCCCAGACGAAATGGTAGATGGTGTCCGCCATCCCATCAAAGCGCAGTTCCTCAAACGCCTTGTCGAGCTTGGCAACCGTGTCCACGACTTCGCTGATGATCCAGCGGTTGACCGCCGTTGTCGCGGCAGGTGCGGCCACCGACGAAGACGCGCCAATGCCGTTCGCCTGACAGAAACGCGATGCGTTCCAAAGCTTTGTCGCGAAGTTGCGATAGCCCTCGACGCGCTTTTCATCCATCTTGATGTCGCGGCCCTGGCTTTCCATCGCCGCCATGAAGAAGCGCAGCGCATCTGCCCCATACTGATCAATCAGCCCAAGCGGATCGACCGTATTGCCCTTGGACTTGGACATCTTGGAGCCGTCGGCCGCCCGGACAAGCCCGTGCAGATAGAGCGTCTTCCAAGGCACCTCTTTCATGAAGTGGATGCCCTGCATCGCCATGCGCGCATCCCAGAAAAACAGGATGTCGAAGCCGGAGATCAGCACGTCATTGGGATAATGGCGCTGAAGGAGCGATTTCCCTCTCCCCTTGAGGGAGAGGGGCTGGGGAGAGGGGTCAGCCGCGTCTGAAAGAGACTTTGGCGACGCAGACGCGTCGCGCCCCCCACCTTGATCCTGCCCCTCAAGGGGGGAGGAAACATCCTCCGGCCAGCCGAGCGTGCCGAACGGCCACAGCGCCGAGGAGAACCATGTATCGAGCACGTCTGGATCGCGCGTGAGCGTCTTTTCAGGACCTGCAATCGCCTGTGCTGCCGCTTCATCTTCGGCGACGTAAGGAGTGCCGTCTTCATCATACCAGGCCGGGATCTGATGCCCCCACCACAATTGGCGGGAAACACACCAGGGCTGGATATTGTCCATCCAGTTGAAATAGGTCTTTTCCCAAGACTGCGGCACGACCTTGATCGCGCCCGTTTTCACCGCCTCAATCGCGGGCTTGGCGAGCGTTTCGGCATCGACATACCATTGGTCGGTCAGCCAGGGTTCGATGACCTGGCCCGAACGGTCGCCATAAGGCGTCTGGATGACGCGGTCTTCAATCTTGTCGAGCAGGCCAAGGGCATCAATCGCCGCAACCACCTTCTTGCGTGCATCGAACCGGTCCAGCCCGAGATAGTCGTCGGGGATCAATCCGTCAGCGACCTGAACAACCTTGGCTTCGGCGTCGAGCATGTTGAGCATCTCACCGGCCTTGAACCCGGCGCGCTTGCCGACTTCAAAGTCATTGAAATCATGCCCCGGCGTGATCTTCACCGCACCTGAGCCAAGTTCCGGATCGGCGTGTTCATCCGCGACAATCGGAATTTCACGACCGGTAATCGGCAGGCGCACCTTGGTGCCGATCAGCGCCTTGTACCGGTCATCCTCCGGATTCACCGCGACCGCCATATCGGCGAGCATCGTTTCCGGACGCGTGGTCGCGACCGAGATATGCCCGCTGCCATCGGCCAGCGGATAGCGGAGGTGCCAGAACTTACCGTTGATCTCCCGCGTTTCCACCTCAAGGTCGGAAATCGCGGTTTTCAGGCCCGGGTCCCAGTTCACCAGTCGCTTATCGCGGTAGATGAGGCCTTGGTTGAAGAGATCGACAAACACCTTCAGGACGGCGCGGCTAAAACCTTCGTCCATCGTGAATCGTTCATTGGCCCAGTCCATCGAACAGCCGAGGCGGCGAAGCTGGCGCGTGATCTGCCCGCCCGATTCCTCTTTCCATTCCCAGACCTTGGCGATGAAGTCTTCACGGGAGAAATCGGTGCGCTTCTGGCCGGCCGCGTTGAGCTGGCGTTCCACAACCATCTGCGTCGCAATGCCCGCATGGTCGGTGCCGACGACCCACAAGGCATCCTTGCCCTGCAGGCGCGCGTGGCGGATGAGAATGTCCTGCAACGTATTGTCGAGCGCATGGCCGATATGGAGGTTGCCCGTCACATTCGGCGGCGGATTAACGATCGTATAGGGCTCCGCATCCGGGCGGTCGGGGCGGAAGGCGCCGCTTTCTTCCCAATGGGCGTACCATTTGGTTTCAATTGCGGCAGGATCGAAGGTTTTGGGCAGCTCTGACATAGTCGAGCGCCTTTGCCAGCCATAGGGAAGGCTGTCCACCCGGATGGAAACGATGGCGCCTTCCGCGCGCGCTTCCTCCCTTGGCGGCCTTTGCGTGAACGGGAACGCCGCAAGGTTCACGCGGGGGCGCGGAGGGGCTTCGACAAGCTCAGCCTGAGCGCGGTGGGTGGCCATTGCGCCGACCGCTACACCCACTGTTCGTCATCCTGAACTTGGTTCAGGATAACGGCTCCGTGACCGCATATCGGGCGGATAAGCGGCTCCACCCGGTTGTGCTGAAACAAGTTCAGCATGACGAGGTGCTGAGACACAGATTGTGCTCCGGGCTTGACCCGGAGGAGCTTCTTGTTGTGCTCCGGGCTTGACCCGGAGCCTAGAGCCTAAACAGGAAACAGGCGTTAAGATGGGCTCCGGAACACGTCCGGAGCACAGCAGGTGGCAGCATTAGAGAAGACGTCCCAACAACACCCTCTGCGCCTCTGCGCGAACACACAAAATGCGAGGCATAGATGCTGAACCAAGTTCAGCATGACGAGGAGGGGAAACCCTTTGCGATCTTCTTCCCTTGGTGGCCTTCGCGTGAACCAACAGGGCGCGCGGGAAAAAGCGACCCTTAGACCGAACGCCCGCTGATGCGCGCGACTTCCTGCGCGACCATACGTTCCACGATTTCAGGCAGGTTGGCGTCGAGCCAATCCTTGAGCATGGGCTTCAGCATATCGCGGACCATGCCTTCCAACGTGTCAGACCCGGCGACGTCGGGCTTTACGACCATTTTCGACAGCGAGGCGAGCGCATGGCGGCTGGCTTCGACAGCGACGGTGGAGACAATCGGCGCTTCGGCGGATGCCGCTTCGGCAATTGCGGGCTGTTCAAAGGCTGGCATATCGGCAGGTGCACTCTGTGTGGTTTCAAGCTGTGTGAGTTCAAGAATCTCGTCATCGACGTCGGCGATGTCCGCTTCCGCGACATCGCTGTCGGCAACCGCATCCTCGACCTCGACCGCTTCTTCTACGGGAAGGCTTCGGGTGCGGGTAAAGCCCTGCGGCTTTGCGCTGTCTTCGGCGATGATCTTTTTGATGGACGACAAAATGTCTTCCATTGAAGGCTCGTTGGTAGCGCCAGCCATGACCCGAATCCCCTAATTCCCCGACTTTGCGGGTGTTTCCGACGTCTGGGCCCGTGAGTCAACCGTGCGGGATGCCTGCGGGGCCGGCTTTGCGTCCTGATCCCAATCCCAAAAGATTCCCTTAACGCGGCGGTAATTTTCTGTCGGATCATAGAAGGCGCCGCCTTCCAGCCCAAGGTCCCGCGCCTCGGCCTGCCCTATGGAGGCGAGCAAGGAGAAGCCCGCCACATAGGCATTCCGCTCTGCGGTTACGAGTTGGACCTGCGCATTGAGCAGTTCGCGTTCGGCATCCAAAATGTCGAGGATCGTGCGTGTGCCGACGCTGTTTTCCGCGCGCACGCCTTCCAACGCGAGCGTATTTGCATCGACAGCGACCCGTGATGACACGATGACCTGATTGGCCGCCTGCCACTGGGCATAGGCCGAGCGCGTGGACGCAATCACAAAACGCTCCGTGCCGATTTCCTGCTCAATCGCCTGACTTTGCCGCGCCTGCGCCTGCCGCACCTGCGCTGAAGGGCGACCTCCTTGGAAAATCGGGATGGTCGTCTGAATACCGGCCGATGTTGCCTTGGCCGTCTCAGGGAAGGTGTTCGGCAAAGAGTTCAAAAAATTGGTGTAAGATGTGTCACCAAACGCGGAGATCCTCGGCAGGCGGGCCGCCTTGGCGGACCCGACGTCATAACGCGCCGCCTCGCGGGACTTTGCCGCAGCCAGCAAGTCCGGATTGCTTTTCAGCGCGACCGCGACCGCTGTGTCGACACTGGCGGGCAAATTGGGAAGGGCAGGCGGCGTCGCCAGCGCAGACGGTTCTGACCCGACAAGCTGAATGTAATTTTCCTTGCTGGACACCAACTGGGCTTCGGCCTGCTGAAGCTGCGCCTGCGCAATGGACAAGCGCGCTTCGGATTGCGCCACATCGGTCCGCGTCAAATCCCCCACTTCAAACCGGTCCCGCGTCGCCTCCAGATTGACGCCGAGGACACGGACCTGAGTCTGGTTCAACGACACAATCGATTCATCGCGAATGACGTCCATATAAGCCGACACAACAGCGCGAAACAGATCGGCCTCTGTCCCGCGTAGGTTCGCCTGTCCGGCCTCCACCCGGGCCTTTGCCCCCTTCACCGCATTGCGGACGCCGCCACCGAGATACAGCGGAACCGTCACCCGTGCGCCGCCATTAAAAAGGCGCGATTGCCGTGCCAGCGAAATCGTCGAATCGTAGATGTTTTCGTTATAAGTGCCGGTCGCCGACACGTCAGGCAGGCCATTGGACCGCGCAATCGGCACGTTCTCATCATTGGCACGCTGACCGGCACGGGCACCCGTCAGCGTCGGGTTCGTTTGATAGGCTTTCCACAAGGCTTCGCGCAGCGTCTCCGCCGTGGCGGGCGTTGCCATTGCAAGTGCTGCGCCGGTCAGGAGGAGGCTTGTCTTGATCCTGTGGAACATCTTCTATCCTTCAAATCGTCGCATCCGGGTGATTAGAATGCAAAACCCTTAGGCTTTGCAAATCCGGGGAGAACAACCGCCTCCGCATCCATGATACGATCAAAACCGAGGCTGTCCCCTGCCTTGTACCCGATGACGAGCCGGGTCACACCGTTTTCAACAATGGCAGCTGCCAGACGGCCCCCTTCGGCCAGTTGGCGGGTCAGGGCGTCGGGGATCTCCTCGACCGCACCGTCGACCAAGATAACGTCATAAGGCGCGCCTTTGGCCCAACCCTTTGTCAGATCGCCCGACGCAACCGTCACATTGGCCAGATCCTTGAGCAGCCCCTTGGCCGTGGCGACAAGGCCGGCGTCTGATTCGAGCGCGACGACCGATGCCGCAAGGCTGGCGACAACAGCGGCGGCATAGCCATTGGCCGCGCCCACGATGAGAACCTTGTCCGACGGGGCAATGCCGGCCTCGACGATAAGGCGCGCGGTGGCGAGCGGTGGGTTCATCGCACGGCCCGCTGAAAGCGGCACGGCGCGGTCAATATAGGCGGTTGTCCGGCGCTCCGCCGGGACGAACGCCTCACGAGCCACGGATTCAATGGCCGCCGTGACGCGCGGATCATTCACGGCGTTTGTCCGAAGCTGGCTTTCAACCATCGCGCGGCGCATGGCTTGGAAATCTGGATTGCTCACATTGGCTCCTGTGGCACAACTGTCTTATAGGTGCAATACACCTAGGGGTGAGTTCTGCTTTAGCCGCCCCTTTTTCCCGCGCCAAGTCGCAACCCGTTTAATTTCATGCAAGGTTGACAGAAGCATCGGGCCGACGCAGAGACGCCCCGCACCGCAAGCGAGGCCCGATGGCGGAGTGGTGACGCAGAGGACTGCAAATCCTTGCACGCCGGTTCGATTCCGGCTCGGGCCTCCATTTTTTTCAGCGACCCACCCAAAACACGCAGCAGCGCCCTATGGAAGACGGGGCGCGGGTGGCCCAATTATTGGCGACTCGCTGCACAATTTTAGGAAGTAGCCCAGCACCCATGCCTGCACCGATACTTGTTCCGTCCGCCTTTGCCGCGACCCGTCGCGATGGCCTGACACGGCTTGCCGAGTTTCTGCCGCATGCCGGAAGTTCTTATGCCTCTGGTCGGAACATGGACCATGGGCCGGACCATCCCGGTGCCGTCTCGCGCCTGTCGCCTTATGTTCGGCACCGGCTGGTGACGGAGCGCGACATTGTGGCAGGCGTCTTGGCGCGACATCACAGCAATGGGGCAGAGAAGTTTCTGCAAGAGGTGTTCTGGCGCACTTATTGGAAAGGCTGGCTGGACATGCGGCCTGCCGTCTGGACCCGCTTCGTTGAAGAGCGTGACCGGCAGCGCGAGGCCTTTGTAGACGCCGCCGCCCTTGCCGCGGCCGAAAGCGGGACGACCGGGATCGACGGATTTGATAACTGGGCCCGCGAACTTGTGGAGACAGGTTACCTCCATAACCACGCCCGGATGTGGTTTGCCTCGATCTGGATTTTCACGCTCCGCCTGCCCTGGGCGTTGGGGGCAGACTTTTTCCTGCGCCATCTCGTCGACGCCGATGCCGCCAGCAACACCTTGTCCTGGCGTTGGGTCGCCGGATTGCAGACCGTCGGCAAAACCTATCTGGCCACAGCGGAAAACATCACCAAGTTCACCAATGGCCGGTTCAAGCCCAAGGGGTTGGCGCAAGAGGCCATCGCGCTGACCGAACCGGCGATTGAGGCCGCAGCGCCACTGAAAGACCTGCTGCCTTATGACGCCGCGACGCCAGCGCTTCTGCTCGTCACCCATGAAGATCTGAACCCGGAAACAGTTTTCCCGACAAATTGCGCCCTTAAGGCAGCCACCGTTCTGGCGGACCCGGATTTACTGTGGGGGGAGGCAGCGCGTCGCTTTGCCAAAGCCGCCGCCGTCGACACCGCATCGCGGGTGGCATCCCAGTATAAATGCAAGGCTGACATTTTGGAGCGGCTGGATGTCGACGCATTGGCAGCCGCCGCCCGCGCTGCCCGCGTGAAGACAATCGTGACGCCCTTTGCCCCCGTCGGGCCGGTCGCTGACGCTTTGGCCCGACTTGCGCCTGTGCTCGCTGAACAGGGTCTGCATCTGCGACAGGTGCGGCGCGCGTGGGACAGCCAATTCTGGCCCTTTGCCAATAAGGGCTATTTCGCGTTCAAGGAACGTCTGCCCGCCATATTGGCCAGTGGCCGCCTGCCCTAAGCCATCTTCGGCACATGCCCCAAATGTCAGATGCCGGATATGGCCCGCATGGCCTATGGCTTTGTGCCCGGGCGGGAAGATCCTCGGTCCGGGCCATCTGAATAGGGAAAAACACATTTGTCGGACGCTCGCTACCGCAAGGTTCCATCTGCGCGCCTCTCAAGGCTGGCGTCCTTTGGGCAGATGGCCGGTGGCATCGCCGGTGGGATGATCGCTGAGGGCGCACGTCGACTGTCCCAAGGGCAACGCCCGCACTTGTCCGACATGCTATTGACCCCGGCCAATGCGATGCGGGTGACGGACCAATTGTCCCGCCTGCGCGGCGCGGCGATGAAATTAGGCCAGATGATCTCGCTGGATGCAGGCGACGTCCTGCCGGCCGAGTTAACGGCGATCCTTTCAAAACTCCGCGATTCCGCGCATTTCATGCCGCCTGCCCAGTTGCAGCGCGTTTTGGATGCGGAATGGGGCGCGGGCTGGCGCAGGCGCTTCAAACATTTTGAAGCGACACCGATTGCCGCTGCTTCGATTGGGCAGGTGCACAGGGCCACTCTGCCCGATGGTCGCGTTCTGGCGATCAAGGTGCAATATCCGGGGATCGCGGCCAGCATTGATGCCGATGTCGACAATGTCGGCAGCCTGTTGCGCCTCTCCAGCCTGTTGCCCGCCACGTTGGACATCGCGCCTTTGCTGAGCGAAGCCAAACGGCAGCTACACGAAGAGGCGGACTATCTGCGCGAAGCCGACCAGATGCGCCGCTACCAATCCTTATTGGCGGACAATCCGGCCTTCATCCTGCCCGCCCCGGTCGACGAACTCTCCGGCAAAAATGTGCTGGCGATGGATTTTATCAAAGGCCAGCCGATTGAGACGCTGGAGTCCGCCCCACAAGAAACGCGCGATGCCGTCATGTCAGCGCTCATCACCCTGACTTTGAGGGAGCTGTTTGAATTCGGGTATATGCAGACCGATCCGAACTTCGCGAATTTCCGGTGGCAGGCCGAAAGCCAGCGGATCGTGCTGCTTGATTTTGGCGCCGCCCGCGCCGTGCCGCGCCATATTGTCGCCGCCTATCGCGCACTGATGGTGGCCGGTTTGACCGAAGACCGCACGGCCCTGCGCGCAGCGTTGCTCTCCATCGGCTTTGTCGCGCCCGCAACGCTCGATCGGCATGGCCCCGCGATTGATGCGATGATCGACATCTTGATCGAACACCTTGGCAAGCCGGGCCTGTTCGATTTCGCAGACCGGTCCTTTGTCGACCGCGTCCGCCATCATGCCGAGACCATCGTCGCCGACAGAACCGCGTGGCACATCCCACCCGCTGACACGTTGTTCGTCCAGCGCAAGGTGAGCGGAACCGCCCTGTTGGCCGTCCGGATGCAAGCGCGGATGCCCTTGCGCGATGAAGTCGCCAGCTTCTTCCCAGATATCCCGCGCCTATAGGTGGCGGTAGATCGCACGTTCGTGGCTGAACGCCTTGAAGCCGAAGTAACCGTGATAGCTGCCTGTGCCGCTCTGGTTGACGCCGCCAAAGGGCAGGCGGTTTTCCAGATAGTGCGAGAAGACGCCGTTGATCGTCACGCCGCCTGATGAGGTGTGGGCGAGGACCTTGTCCACATTCGCCTCATCATTGCTGTACATGTAGAGCGCCAGCGGCTTGTCCCGGGCTTCAATATAGCCAATCACCTGATCAAGCGTGTCATACGTCATGACCGGCAGGACAGGCGCGAAGATTTCTTCCTGCAAAATCTTCATCTGCGGCGTCACATCGGTGAGCAGCGTCGGGTGGATGGTAAGGTCGGCCGCATCCATCTGGCCGCCGACTGCAACCGTTGCACCTTGCGCCACAGCATCATCAAACAGCGCTTTGACGCGGTTGAAGTTCGCCTCATTCACGATCTGCGCGATGCTCGCCTTCCTGATCTGGCCATTTTCGTCATAGAGATTTTGCGCAACGGTTGCCTTGAAGCCCTCCACCAGGCGCGCCTTTTGATCTTCCTTGATGAAGACATAGTCCGGTGAAATGCAGGCTTGGCCACCATTGAACTGCTTGGCGCCCGCAAGGTCGGCGGCGATCTTTTCAATGTCCGCCCCATTGTCCACGATGACGGGAGACTTGCCACCCAGTTCCAGCGTGACGCTCGCCAGATGCTTGGCAGCGGCGGCCATCACGATCTTGCCGACGCGGGTGGAACCGGTGAAGAAAATGTGGCTGAACGGCAGGTCGAGCAGTGCGGTGGCGATGCTCACATCGCCTTCAAACACGGCGACTTCATTTTCATCAAACACAGAGCGGATGAGGGTGGCCGCGATGCGCGCCGTCGCCGGGCACAGATCGGTCAGCTTCACCATGCAGCAATTGCCAGCGGCCACAGCGGCGGCAACCGGGCCAAGCGTCAGGCCAAGCGGGAAGTTCCAAGGCCCGAGAATGAGGCAGACGCCGCGCGCTTCATACACGATCTGCGCTGCATCCGCGGGGTTGCGCGTGGGCGTCACCTGAGACGGCGTCATCCAGTCTTCGAGATTATCGATATTGAGCTGAATGTTGCCGATGATGTTCAGCACTTCGGTCACGCGGATTTCGCCTTCGGGCTTGCGCGTGTCTTCCAGAATGGCAGCGACGATGTCATCAGCATGGGCTTCGACAGCGGCCTTCAGCTTGGCGAGCTTTTCGCGCCGCTGGGGGACCGTTGATGCCTTGACCGCCCATTGGTTTTCCTGCTGCAGGGCAAAAACGCGGGCGATGTCCGAAGCGGTCTGCGTGGTGCTGGTCATAAAATCCCTGCCTGATGCGAGTTGAGGCGCTTACGGTCTCACCGCAGCCCATGATGGAAGGCCGAGTGCCGCAAGCCGCCGAGCAGGTCAATCACAGCCCCCGGGCGCACCGTGAAATCACGCCAGTTTGCCGCACGCCTCGGTCGACTGGTGATATTTGACCTCCCGGCTTGTGCCGCCCCTGCGTCGCGCTTAAAGGGCAGGCGATGATCCGGGCCCGCCGCCAGTCCAGACTTTGGCTCAGCCTTGCGCTGATGTTGTTGATGGCGCGCGCGCTTGTGCCTGCCGGTTGGATGCCAGCGCAACAGCGCGGCCAGTGGATCACGATCTGCTCCGGCGCCGGTGTGACGATGGCGTGGATCGGCGCTGATGGTAAAATCGACAAGAACCAAACGCCGGTTAAAACGGAAAAGGCGGGCTATTGCGCTTTTGCCGGGCTGGGCATGCCCGTCGATCTGTCTTTGGCACCGATCAACATCGCGGCACCTGCTTTTGTCGCGCTGTTGCTTCCAATACTGACGCCCGCAATTGCGATCGGGCACGGCCTTGCCGCCCCGCCGCCGCCCAAAACCGGACCCCCTGCCCTGATCTGACGCCCGAACTGCGCCGTGCCAAACCCTGTCTGGCGCGCGCAATTTTTATTCAGATCAGGACTGACACATGACTTTCAACGTTTCTCTGCGCGCGTCTGCGTGCCTTTTTGCCATCGCCCTTTCCACCCCTGCCTTTGCTGAAGAGACCGACACCAGCTTTGCCGTGGGGGAGGAGATTATCGTCACGGCCAAGAACATGGCGGGCTCCTCCGCCAACGTCATCACCTCTGTTGATACGCTCGGCCCCGACGTCGCCCAGAATGCGAACGTCAACTACGTGTGGGAACTGATTGGCCGCCTGCCGGGCGTACTTGTGACCAACTTCAACCAAGGCGCAACCAGCGGCAAGTTCGCCTTTCGCGGCTTTAACGGGGAAGGGGAGATCAACGCCGTTAAGCTGCTGATCGATGGCGTGCCGTCCAACGTCGCGTCGGGCAACATGTTCTATATCGATCAGGTTTTCCCGCTCGATATTGCAGGGGTAGAAGTTGTGCGTGGCACGTCAGATGCGCGCTATGGCCTGCACAATATCGCAGGCAACGCCAACATCCTCACGCGCATCGGCGGCAGCTATCTGGATGCCAAGGCGTCCATCGGCAGCTATGCGACCTATGAGGGGCAAGTCTCTGCGGGGATGGAGATAGGCAAGTTAACCCAGAACTATCTCATCGCCTATCGCCAGAGCGCAGGATATCGGGACCATAGCGATCTCGACCGGCTGAGCCTTGCGGGCAAATGGTTCTACAATTTCAGCGACGATGTGCGGCTGGGCGTCATCGCGCGTCACTATAAGTCGAACGCGCAGGAGCCCGGTTACTTGACCTTTGCGGATTCGCGCGCCGACCGCCGGATGACCAACGCTTATAACGCGACCGACGGTGACACGCGCAAGCTGCAACAGGTATCGGCCCATTTTGACGCCACGATCAACGACCAGCTGGATGTCATGGCCAAAGCGTACTTCAACCGCACCCGCGATGACCGCTTTGTGAAGTTCTCCGCAGGCGCCGCCCAGCAGCGGCGCGTGACCAATGAAGACCATTGGGGCGCCCTTGGCGCGGTTCATTATCACGCCACGCTGGGCGGCATGGACGTGATGCTGGAAGTCGGCAGCGATGTGCAGCGGCAGGATAATGAATCGCTCCGCTTCACCGCCGTCGACCGCGTCCCCACAGCGCAGACCCGCAACCAGAAGATGTTCCTGACCGTGGGCGGCGCCTATCTTCAGGGGATCGTGAAACCGGCAGACTGGATCACGCTGACGCCCGCTTACCGTATGGACTGGGTCAGCGGCGACTATACCAACCGCCTCAACAACACGACGGCGCGTGCCAATGATTACGGCACGATCAAGCAGCCCAAATTCTCGGTCGCGCTCACCCCTGTTGAGGGGGTCACGGCCTATGGCAACTGGGGCAAGACCTTTCAGATTGGGACCGAGTCGGGTGCTTACCTGATCGCGCCGCGCCGCATCGACCTCGACCCTTCCATCAACGAAGGCTGGGAAGCCGGCGTCAAACTAAAGCGCTGGGGCGTGGAAAGCCGCGTCGCTTTGTGGAAGCAGACGGCCACCGGAGAGATCAAGCGCAAGCTCAATGATCCGCTGGGTGATTTCGACAATCTGGGCGCGACACGCCGCAAAGGCGTCGACGTTCAGCTGAGCGCACAGCCGGTCAAAGGCCTGTCCTTCTGGGGCGCTGTTGCCTGGCAGAAGGCGATCATCACGACGCCAGACCCGGCAACGCCGCAGCTTGCCGGAAATGAGATCGACCATGTCCCGCACTGGCTGTTTTCAGGCGGGGTGGATGTCACCGCGATCCCCAAGTTGCGCCTGTCCATCTGGGCAGGGGGGCAGTCCAATTATGAGCTGACCACCGCTAACAACCGCGGTCGATGGGGTGACTATGCCACGCTCAATGCCGAAGCGGCTTACCGGCTGAGCGACCGTGTCGAACTCTCCCTTTCTGCCATGAACCTGACCAACGAGGCCTATGAATATGTCTGGTGGGATGGCGCGCAGACACTCCATAGCCCGGCCGATGGCACCAATGTGACCGCAGCCGTGCGGGTGCAGTTCTGATGCGGCGCGTCGTGCGTCAGGTGCATCTCTGGATGGGCCTGACGCTTGGGGGCCTGTTCGCGCTTCTGGGGGTGACGGGGTCTGCGCTCGTCTTCTATCCGGAGATTGACGCCCTGTTGCATCCCGAACTGCGCGCGGAGGCCAGCGCAACGCCGGACTGGGACCGCGCGCTTGCCACCGTCCGCCGGGCCTATCCCGACAAAACGGGGCCATGGCGGTTCGAGATTACCGGCGCCGGCGGCGCGATCCCTGCGCGCTACAACAACCCGCCCGAAACCGCGGGACAGGACTTTGCGCCGATGCTGGTCTGGCTCTCCCCCGATGGCACCCACGTGCTGCGCCGCGACTATTGGGGCGATACGGCGATGACCTTCCTTTATGATCTGCATTACCGGCTGCTGATGGGGACGACCGGTGCCGTGGTGCTCGGCATAGCGGGCTTGGCGCTGATCGTGCTGCTGATCACAGGGCTGATTGTCTGGTGGCCGAAAGGGAGCCTGTCCAAGGCGCTGCGCTATAAGCGTCGCGCGCCACCCTTACGGCGCTGGCGGGACCAGCACAAGCTTGCCGGGCTCAGTGGACTCATCTTGCTCCTGCTGCTGACCGGCACAGGCGTCATGCTGGAACTGCCGGACGAAAGCGATGCCGTGCTGTCGACCGTCGCGGGACCACCGGATGATCTGCCAGCCCCCGCATCATCCCAATGGGTGGGGCGCCAAATCCCTGTGTCCGCAGCGATCAAGGCGGGGGCCCATTCTTTGCCCGCCGCACGCCTTGCTTGGATCGAAGTGCCCGGCCCCGGAGACGGCACGTTCCGCCTTCGGATGCAGCAGCCCGGAGACCCGAGCCGCCGCTTCCCGCACAGCTATGTCTGGGTGGACCAATATTCCGGACGCGTGCTGGCGGTTTATGACCGCGACAAAGCAGGCCCACTCTCGGCTCTCAACAGCTGGGTTCATCCTCTACACGACGGGTCCTTTGCGGGGCTCACCTCCCGCATCCTGACCGTGATCGCCGGGCTCCTGCCGCTGGTCCTCTTCTGGACAGGAATTGCCCAGTGGCGGCGCAAGCGCCTTAGTCGTCAAATCCCAAGAAAGTGACCGCCTCATCCACCGACTTGCGATTGGACACGACGGCGTTCGCGGGGAAGCTGTCATCCGGATAGCCCATGGCGACGCACTTCATGATCACCTGATCTTCCCGGATGCGCGCATGTTCGCGCACGACGGGCGACTGCATGATGCCCTGGCTGTTGATGACGCAGCCAAGCCCGCGCGACCAAGCCGCATTGACCAAGGCCGTGGTCACAGCCCCACAATCGAACGGCGCATCATCGCTGCCGTGCAGGCTGCGGTCATAAGTGATGACGATGGAGACGGGTGCGTCAAACTGACGGAAGCCGCGCAGGACCCAATCGGTCCGGGCCTCCTTGTCATCGCGTTCAATGCCCATGGCACCGAAGAGCTGCTTGGCGACCTCAACCTGCCGCTCCCGATGTTGGCCGGCGAAGGCCTCCCCAAGGCGGAATTCGCGCGAGTGCGGCACACCGGCCAAATTGCGCTCGGTATTGCCCTGCCGGATGCGGTCGAGCGGTTCGCCCGACAGCACGGTGAAATTCCAGGGCTGGCAGTTCATGGACGACGGGGAACGCATCGCAATCTCGATGACTTCGCGGATCAGCGCCTTGGGCACGGGATCTTTCTTAAACCCGCGAATGCTTCGGCGGCCGAGCACCACATCATCATATTCCATGCAACTTCCCCTGCCTGTCCTATTTTCTGTTCGCAGGATCCATCAACCGGATAGGGCCGTCAGGTCAATGGATAAAGGTGCCAGTCTCGCGGGGCTGCTCAGATACCAAGACTGACCGACAGGTTGATGCGCGGGTCTTTGCTTTCGCCGTGCGTGGGGTCTGCGGTCAGCGGATAGGCCGCCTCAATGCCAAGTTCGGCCTTGCCCTTGCCAAAGCGCAGGCCGGAGCCAACCGAATAGAGCGAACCGCCCCCAAAGCCGCCCGCCTTGTTCGTCACATAGCCGCCATCGGCAAAGCCAAAGGCCTGCACCCAGTCCAGCCCGGGGATCAAATCATCATAGCGGCGGCGCAGTTCGATGGACCCCAACACGCCTTGATCCCCAAAGCGCTGGGAGAAATCATAGGCCCGTCCAAAGGCGGTGCCGCCAATGCCGATTTCCTGCGCCGCGAGAAGGGGTGCTGTGGAAAGTTGTGAGACGACCGACAGCTTGAGCGTTGTCTGCCGGTCCAGATTGGCGCGCCAGAAGGCCCAGCCGCTAAACTTGGTGAAGCGCCCGCTGGCGTCGAAGCGGGAGGTTAGGAAATCGCCCGGCTTGGTCGCGCCGAACAGGTCGAGCCCCTGCGTCACGGAGCCGCCTGCGGCCAATTGGCCACTGGTGAGGCGCATATTCCCCCAAGCCGATACGGTGAGCGTAACAATGTCATCCCGCGTCGTCGCGATGCCCATCAGATCCTGCTCAACCGAGAGATAGGCAAGCTCTGCGGAAACCGAGACATTGGCCTTCATAGAGCGGACAATGGGGTAGCTGATCTGGCCGGCCAGATAGCGGCTGTTCGCCTTGGTATCGATCGCACTCAGATCCGGGTCAGGCTGCGTGCGTCCGACAGCTGCGGAAACGGATGCGGACAGACCGCTGTCTCCGATGCGCCGGTCATATTGGACCGACACAAAGGCGAGTTCCTTTGGGTCGATTGGCGTGGACACGGTGCTGACCGTCAGATTGTCGCCCTCCCCCAACAGGTCGGACAATTCCATCGCCAGGCGCGCCCGCACCCGGCCGATGCCGGTGGCACCCGAATTGTCGGCTTCTACTGTTCCGCGCCAGGTCTTGCGGCTCACTTCCACGTGCAAGATGCCGCGCTTGCCTTCGCGGGAAAAGCGGGTCTGACCCACCGATATGCCCGGCAGGTCCGCTGCGGTCAGAAGCACCCGTTCCAGCTCCTGCCGGCGCACCGCACGTCCGGCCAGCGATTGGAGCAAGCGGCCGAGCCGCGCATTGCGGGTCCCTTCAATCCGAACCTCATCCACCCGACCTTCATCAAGTTGGACGCGGACAACGCCCATCCGAATCGACTGGGGTGGCACCATCGCGCTTGCAAAGACCAAACCTTCGTCCCGCGCCCGATCAGCAATGGCGCGCGCCAATCGTTCCAATCCGGATGTATCAAGCTCCTGCCCGACGAAGCTGTCGACCACGGACGCGAACTGCGTGGGCGAGAGTATCTCCAGCCCTTCAATCTGCACCGCGCCCACCATGACAGCCCCGGTTGTGGCAAGGCCGACGGAGGCTTTGCTCTCAACAACTGTCGGTGCAACCTTCTCTTTTGCCTTTCGGACAGGCTGATCTTTCATCAGCATTTCGCGGCCAAGGATGGTGGCGGCGTCCGGGGTTTCCGCGCGCGCAGACGCCGCGTCGAACGTCAGGCCGGCCCAACTGCTTGCAAGCAAAAGAAAAGTCGTTCGCGTTCCCCGCATAGACCGTGGAAACTAACGGAAAAGCGTAACATCCGGGTTAAGAACGCCGCCCAAAGGTTGCAGCGTCGTTAGGGATTAATCTTTGAATTTTATAACCAAATCGGCGGTACCCGCAGTTCAGGGGCAGTGCGTCGCAGGGCGCATTTGCGATCAGGGGACATCTTATGTCGGTTGTGCGGAAAACAATGTTGGTCGTGTCGCTGATGGCGAGCGGCGCTGCTTATGCCGGAACGCCCGGTTGGTCGGTTTCGGAAGCGAGCGGGCCTGTGTTTGTCGGAAAGCCCGGCCTTTCAAAGACCAGCACGGTGACACGCGGCGCGGCCTTGTCCGTGGGCGATGTTGTGAGCACTGGCAAAGGCGGCCGCGCTGTTATTGTGCGCGGCGGCGAATATCTGACGGTCGCGCCGAATACGCAGCTGCAATTGACCGAGCCGAAGGCGGGGGCCTTCACGCAGATCGTCCAAGCCTTTGGCAATGTCGTCTTCAAAATCCAGAAGAAGACCACACCGCATTTCCAAGTGAACACGCCTTATCTGGCCGCCGTCGCGTGAAAGGCACCACCTTCAGCGTCACCGTGACCCCGGCCGGTGCCTCGGTGCAAGTCACCGAAGGGCTGGTGCAGGTGGCCTCGCTTGATGGCCTGGCATCGCGCTTTGTCTCGCCCGGTGAGATCGGCATGATTTCCGCTTCGGCACCCGGCCAGCTGTCCGTTCTGGGCACGCCCAACGCGCCTTCGGGTGGGGCCGCCGTCATCGGTGCGGCACCAGCCGCCGATGCGCCAACGGGTGAGACCCCGGCAGAACCGGCCGCTGCCCCCGCTTCGGACGTGGCAGAAGTCCGCATCGCAAGCCCGATTGGCGAGGGCAATGTGAACCTTGCTGCGCAGACGGGCGGCATTGTCAGTGGCAATTCCAGCCTTGCACAAGCGGCCATTGTGGAAGCTGTCGCGGTTGAGACCCCGGCGCAAGCCGCGGGCGAAGCGCGCGTTGCCGTCGCGGAAACGCCTGCTTCGCCCCCTGCTCCTGCTCCTGCTCCGGAAGCGCCCGCGCCCATCCTTGAGACATCGACAAATCTTGTCGCAGAAGCGCCGTTGGCGCCACCGACACCTCCGGCCAGTTCCGATGTGGCCGCGCAATCCCCGGTCGAAGTTGCGACCGTTGTGGCACCGCCAGTTGAACCCATCGCACCGCCAGTGGAGGTCGCTGTCGCCTCACCTGTTGCGCCGGTGGCACCCGAGGTCGAAGCACCGGTGCTTGTGGCCGTGACGACGCCGCCGTCACAGCCGGAAACTCCGTCTCTTTCCGATGTCGCCGCACCGCCTCCGGTTGAGGTTGCGGTGGTTGTGCCGCCGCCTGTTGAACCAGCGACACCGCCGGTAGAGGTCGCTGTCGCCTCACCCGTTGCGCCGGTGGCACCCGAGGTCGAAGCACCGGTGCTTGTGGCCGTGAACACCCCGTCCTCGCAGCCGGAAGCGCCGTCTCTTTCCGATGTCGCGCCACCGCCTCCTGTTGAGGTCGCAGTGATTGTGCCACCACCGGTTGAACCCGTCGCTCCGCCGGTGGACGTCGTTGCAGCATCCCCCATTGCGCCCGTCGCTCCGGTGGCTGAAACACCTGTACTCGTCGCCGCCAACCCTGCACCGAACCCAGCGGCTGTCGCGGTGAACAATGCCAACCCGAATTCCCCTGTCAGCAACACTTCCAATGCTGGAACGTCCGGCAATAGTAATGGCAATGGCGCCCCCGGAAACAGCGCCAATGGCGGAAACAGCTCCAACGGCGCCAACACTTCCAATGGCGGCAACAGCTCCAATGCAGGCGGCACCGCCGTCGCCAGCAACGCGCCGGGGAGGAGCAACAACAACCCACTGACCTTGGCAGAGCTTCTCCAGCGCCTGCGGGTCGCCGCCCAGGGTGTGGCAGCCAACGTCCAGGGCAACTCACCACCGCGTTAACCGGTCCTTTTCGGTTGCGCGTTAAGGCAGGGACATGACCAAGCCTGCGGCCCCTGCCCAAATGCAAGACAACGCCGCCGGTCGCAATCATATGCGACCGGCTTTGTTTTTGGCCGCGCTGGCCATCACCGCACTGCTTTCCATCGCGGGTCTGAGCCGCCCGCTGGATCTCGGCTTACGCAGCCTGCAGGATCATATTCTGTCACGCCCGGCCTCCGGGGCGGTCCATATTGTTGAACTGGATGCCCGCAGCATCGACGTGCTGAAGAAATGGCCCTGGCCGCGCAGCACCCATGCCCGCGCGATTGACACGCTTTCCAAGGCCGGTGCGGCCACCATCGTGTTTGACGTCGACCTTTCGGCCACAACATACCCAGCCGAAGACGCAGCCCTCGCTGCCGCGCTGAAGCGGTCCACGTCTACGGTCGTCCTCCCCACGTTCCGCCAGCAGGCTGGAAACATGGCCCAAGGCACCGTCGAAAGCCTGCCGGCGCCACTCTTTCGGGATCATGCATTTCTCGCCTCAGTCAACGTGCACACCGACGCCGACGGCATCATGCGCCGCTACAGCACGGGCACAGTGACACAGGGCATTGCGCGCGCCTCGCTCGCCGCTGTCATCAGCAATTATGCGGGCAAGGTGGAACAGAGCTTTCCCATCGATACCGCGATCGAACCCGAAACCATCCCCCGCCACAGCTTCATCGATCTGATTGAAGGTCGCGTGTCGCCAGAGGTTTTGCGGGGTAAGCAGGTCCTAATCGGCGCGACGGCCATTGAAATGGGGGACCGCTATGTCCTTCCCAGACACGGCGTCCTGCCGGGCGTTGTGGCACAGGCCATAGCGGCAGAGACGTTATTGGAAGGCCCTTTGCCGTTTGAAGCCGGGTGGCTGCCCGCCCTGATCGCTGTCCTTGCACCGGCATGGCTTCTGGCCGCAGACCGCCGCCAGGTGCCAAGCCGCCTCCTGCTTACGGGAACAGTTGCCACCGTCATCGCCGCCGCCATCGCCCTAAAGGCGCTGCGGATCGCCGATCTGGAGACCGCAGCCGCCCTGATCTTCCTCGCAATCCTGTCGGGCATGGTTTCGTTGCTGCGCTTCACACGGCAGTTGCATCAGGCCCGCTTTGCCGATGCAAGTTCAGGCCTTCCAAATGAGCGGCAGCTGATTGTCGACATGCAGCAACAGGATGACGCTTTTGTCGTCGTTCTGCGCATCGGGCAGAGCGACGGCATCTTGGCCATGCTGGATAATGATATGCGCCGCCTGCTGCTGCATGAGATCGTGCAGCGCATGGTGCCGGTCACGGGTGGTTCCACGGCCTATAGCCTCGACGCGAGCCGCATCGCCTGGTTGTTTCCGCAAGACAGCGCCCGGTCGCTCCAAAACCAACTGGAAGGTGCCGTGGCGCTGTTTGTCGCGCCGCTCTTGCTGGGATCGCGCCGACAGGTCGTCTCCCCCGTCTTTGGCTTTGCCGACTATAAGATTACCGGGGATTCGCCGCAGACATGCTTGGCCAATGCCTCGCTTGCGGCCGCCCGCGCCGCCGAAAGCGGCGTGCGTGCGCTCCGCTTTGTCGATGCACTGCGCGAACATGCCGGTTACGAACAAAGGATATTGGCCGACATCGGGCCTGCGCTTGCGCGAAAGGACCTCCACATGGTCTTCCAGCCCAAATGGTCGATATCGCAGGGCCGGGTCTGCGGCTTTGAGGCGCTTATCCGCTGGACGCATCCGGATCTTGGGCGGATCATGCCGGACCAGTTTATTGCCGTGCTGGAAAATGCAGGCCGTATTGATGAACTGACGCTTTATGCGATTGATGCCTGCGCCGCACAACTGCGGGTCTGGCAGTCCGAAGGGCATGATCTGGGCGTTGCCGTCAACATTTCCGCCGGGCTGCTGTCCGACCCGCATTTTGCCGAAGAAAGCCTGCGCAGGGTCACAGCACTTGGCCCGCTGGCCCATCATCTGACCTTCGAAATCACCGAAACCGTCGCGTTTGAAGAAACAGGGGCGGCCGCAGATCTGCTGCGCAAGCTGCGCGATCTTGGGCTGCGCGTCTCGGTTGACGACTATGGCACCGGCCAGTCGACGCTGAGCTATCTCAAGGCGTTTCCGGCGAATGAAATCAAGGTCGACAAGGGCTTTGTGCTGCGCATGGTGCAAAGCCAAAGCGACCAGATTCTTGTGCGCTCTACCATTGAGCTCGCCCATGAGTTGGGCTTCACCGTCGTCGCCGAAGGGGTGGAAGACACAGCGACACTGGCGCTGCTGACTCGCTATGGATGCGATGTTGCGCAGGGTTAGTGCATCGGACGCCCCGTGCCGGTGGAAGAAATTGATATCGGCGGCATCAATGAACGGATGCGCCGCGACCTCAAGATGGTGGCCTAGCCGTAGCGTCATCCCCAAAGGTCATATCGACCTGATGTAAATGCCGATTGACAGCAGGGCCGTGACCCTTTTTCACATTGGGAAACCAGATGAAGAGGATGCGGCATGAACTTCCAGTTTTCCGAAGAGGCAGAAGCCCTGCGCGAACAGGCGCGGCGCTTTCTTGAAGATAAATCGGGGCACGACAAAGCCCGCGCAGTGATGGAATCCGGCGTCAGCCATGACGCTGCTTTGTGGGCAGAGATCGTGGGTCTCGGTTGGACGGCGCTGCGCATTCCAGAAGAACATGGCGGGCTTGGCCTGTCGGTTCTCGAACTGTGTGTGCTGGCCGAAGAAATCGGCCGCGTGGTCGCGCCGGTGCCCTTCACCTCCTCTGTGCTCCTCGCCACCGAAGCGCTAATCGCCGCAGGGACCGACGCACAGAAAGCCAAGTGGCTGCCCAAGCTCGCCGATGGCTCGGCCATTGGTGCGGTCGCCCTTGCCGAAGGTACAGCGACACCCGGCCTGCGCTCCAGCCTCAAGATCGCGGGCGGCAAGGCCAGCGGCGTTAAGGTGCCGGTGCAAGATGCCGCGGCGGCTGACTTCCTGATCCTGTCCGGTCCGGATGGTCTCTATCTCGTTGAGACCAAGGCAGCGGGTGTGACGGTCGATGCGGTTGAAACCATTGACCTCGTTCGCCGATCCTCGCGCGTGACCTTGCAGGACGCCACAGTCGAAGCGCTGGACGGTGGTCAGGCGGCCCTCGACAAGTTCCTCCAGTCCTCAGCCGTTCTCCTCGCCTTTGAAGGCGTGGGCGGCGCGGATGCTGCGATGGAAATGGCCTTGGCCTATGCGCAAGACCGCGTGGCCTTTGGTCGCAAGATTGCAGGCTATCAGGCGGTCAAGCACCGGCTGGCAGACATGTACATAAAGAACCAGCTGGCCCGGTCGCACTCTTATTACGGTGCATGGGCGTTGCTGACCGACGCGCCAGAGCTGGTGCAGGCGGCGGCCGGTGCCCGCCTTTCTGCGATGGACGCGTTCCAATTTGCAGGCGAAGAAAATGTCCAACTGCATGGCGGCATCGGCTTCACTTGGGAAAGCAATTGCCAATTCTATTACCGCCGGGCGCGTCTGTTGACGCTGACGCTTGGTGCCAAATCACATTGGTCTGACGTGCTTGTGCGCTCGCTTGAGCAGCGCAACGCACTGGCCGCTTAAGGGAGAGACGACATGGATTTCGAAGATACCCCAGAAGAAGCCGCCTACCGCGCCAAGGTTAAGGCCTGGCTCGATGCCAACAAAGACGCGATCCAGCAGGAAGATTATTCCAGCCGTGCGGAGTCGGTCGCCGCAGCCAAGCGCTGGCAGGCCCGCAAATATGAAGCCGGTTTTGTCGGCATCACCTGGCCCAAGGCTGTCGGTGGTCAGGGCGGGACGCCGATGCAGCAGATCATCTTCAATCAGGAAGAGGCCAAGTTCAACGCGCCGACCGGCCTCTACGCCATCGGCCTTGGCATGTGCATCCCAACCGTGTTCAGCCATGGCCTGACGCCCGATATCGCCCAGCGCTATGTGCCGGTCGCGATGAAGGGTGAAGAAGTCTGGTGCCAGCTCTTTTCCGAACCCGCCGCAGGCTCTGACTTGGCCGGCATCCGCACCCGTGCGGAACGGGATGGTGATGAATGGGTGATCAACGGCCAGAAGGTCTGGACGTCGGGCGCGCATCTTTCGGACTTCGGCATTGTCGTGACACGTACAGACCCGAGCGTACCCAAGCATAAGGGCCTGACGATGTTCATCGTCGACATGAAGGCGCCGGGCATGGAAGTTCGCCCCATCAAGCAGATGTCGGGCGGCAGTGAGTTCAACGAAGTCTTCTTCACCGATGTGCGCGTGAAGGACACGCACCGTCTGGGTTCCGTGGGTGATGGCTGGAAGGTCTCGCTGACCACGCTGATGCACGAGCGTCTGGCTGTGGGCGGCAAGCCTGCCAGTGCGCCGGGCGTGAAGGAAATGATCGAACTTGCCAAGTCCATCGATCTGGCAGAAGGCAATGCGCTCGAACAGAGCCATGTCCGCCAGCGGATTGCCGATGCCTATATCGCAGATCGCGGCATTTCGTTGACCAGCATGCGGACCATCTCGGCGCTGTCATCGGGCCGCACACCGGGTCCGGAGTCGTCTATCTCCAAGGTTGTTGTGGCGAAAACCATGCAGGACATTGGCGCTTTTGCTGCTGACCTGTGCGAAGGCGCGGGGCTCTTAATGGGTGAAGATTCGCCCAACATCCCGCATCTGTCACGCTTCCAGACGAGCTATATTGGTGCGGCCGGCCTGCGTATTGCCGGCGGCACGGATGAGATCCTGCGCAACATCATCGCAGAGCGCGTGCTTGGTCTGCCGGGCGAAATCCGGCCGGATAAGGACATCCCGTTCAGCGAAGCCGCAAAGCTCGGCTAAACACCCAAGGCCCGGGCTGTCCTCTGGCAGTCCGGGCTATTGCGGCGTCGGGTCCGCCAGCGGCTCCGGGCCGCCTTTAACGATCGGGCGACACCGCGACGGTGTCCGCCCATTCTCCGCCATTTGTGCACACAGCCGCGCCCTAATGTCTGCACGGCGCTTCGCCGTCATCCGCGGACGGCAGTTATTTGCGACCGGATTTGCCGCCTGCGCCTTGGCACATAAAGGCTTCGCGTGAGGCTCAACGCGGCTGTCCGACGAACCCTCCGCCGCCACCGCCACAGGTGCGCTTATGAGCATCACTGTCAGCGCCGCTGCAAGGACATGCCAGCCGCGTCCCGCCGCCGAGGCAGGATCAACTGACAAAAACAAAAATGGCAACAAAGGCCGCCGAATAGCTGAACCAGAAGAACCGCAGCCCTTCATGCCGCGACACTTTTGCCGCTTGCTTTGCCGCTGCTTTCGCCTTCGCACGGACAATGTGGCGAAAGGGGTGGCCGACGCCGTGCGTCGCAAGGATGAGTTCTCTCCGCATGGCGAAAAGTTAAAGCCATCTTTACTATCGAATCCAGCAGAATCCTTAGTTAACCCGCGTCCCAAGGCGGGACAGGACGCCCCTCAGGCCAAACTTTTCGAAGCCTGTTCAAACACATCCTTGCTGAGACCGGGATGGCACAAAATGCGTTCCAGTTCTGTGCGCATCAATTTTTGCCGCTCTTCATCAAACCGCCGCCAGCGCCCGAGCGGGGGCAGCAGCTTCGCCGCTGTCTGCGGGTTGATCGAGTCGAGCGCAATCAGCACATCAGCGAGGAACCGATAGCCGTCCCCGCTTTTGGCATGGAAATGCTGCTGGTTCATCGAAAACGCACCGACCAGCGCCCGCACGCGGTTGGGATTGGTGAGCGTGAAGTCGGCATGCGCCTGCAGCTCGCGCACGGACTCCAGCGTATCGGTGCGCGTCGACAGCGCCTGTGTGGAAAACCACTTGTCGATGACCAGCGCATCGTCGCGATACCGGTTGTAGAAGATGTCGAGGGCCGCCACCCGCTGGTCGGCATCGCCATTGGCGAGCGTCCCGAGCGCGGCCATCCGGTCCGTCATATTGTCCGCTGCGTCAAACTGCGCAAAGGCTTGGGCACCGGCATCATCCGCACTCGCCGCCGCGATATAGCCGAGGGAGACGTTGCGCAGACGCCGCGCGCCCTTGGCCGCGGGTGAATATTCAAACGTCGTCGGGGCATTGGCGGCAAAGGCCGCCTGCCAGTGCGACAGCAGCTCCCGCCCGAGATCGGCACGCAGCGCTTCACGTGCCGCATGGATAGCGTCGGGATCAACGACCAGCATCTGGTCTCCAATAAAGGCCTCAGAAGGCAGCAGCACCGTTTCCGCAATGAAGGCAGCATCGAGCGCATTGTTGGTCAGCGTGTTCCGCACGGCCGCGAGGACCGGACCGTGATCCGCCTTGCCGGTCGACACCCCTGCCACCAGCGTGTCGAGCATCAACTGCTGCATCGCTTCGTAGCGGCCAAAGGGATCATCATCATGGGCGGAAAGGAACGCCAGATCGTCCGCCGTCCGGTCGGCTTCGACAATGACGGGAGCCGAGAACCCACGGTTGATCGAGAGGATGGGCGTTTGGCCTGCCGCCAGCGCAATCTCCGTCCGGCGTTCGGTCAGGAGCTCCAGCCGTTCCCCCGCATGGGTGCCGGTCGCGCGGTCAAACAAAGCGAGCTTGAGCGGAATCGCCATGGTGGGCTTGTCCGTCTGCCCCGGCGTATCGGGCACGGACTGTTCCAAGATCAACGTCTCACCCGCAATCGTCGCCTTGATCTTGGGTGTGCCCGCCACCGAATACCAGTTGCGGAACTGCTTCAGGTCTTGCCCGCTCGCCTCTTCCATCGCGCGGACAAAATCCTCGCAGGTCGCCGCTGTCCCGTCATGCCGGTCGAAATAGAGATCACTGCCTTTGCGGAAGGTCTCGGCCCCCAGCAAAGTGTGCAGCATGCGGATGATTTCCGCGCCCTTATTGTAGATGGTCGCCGTGTAGAAGTTGGCGATCTCCATATAGCTGTCCGGACGGATCGGGTGGGCCAGTGGGCCTGCATCTTCGGGGAATTGCCCGGCGCGCAGGATACGGACATCCTCGATCCGCTTGACCGCCGCTGAACCCTGATCGGCAGAGAAACACTGGTCACGAAACACCGTGAAGCCTTCTTTCAGGCTTAGCTGGAACCAGTCCCGACAGGTGACGCGGTTGCCCGACCAATTGTGGAAATATTCATGCGCGATGACGCCTGCGACATTGTCATAGTCAATGTCCGTCGCGGTCTCAGGATCAGCCAGCACATAGCGCGAGTTGAAGACGTTGAGGCTCTTATTCTCCATCGCGCCGAAGTTGAAATCGGCGACGGCGACGATGTTGAACTGACCAAGATCATATTCGCGGCCATAGACATCCTCGTCCCACTTCATGCTCGCCTTCAACGCATCCATCGCGTGGACCGTGCGCGGCAAATCTGCCTCGGCCACCCAGATGGCGAGGTCCACGACCTTGCCGGACATCGTCGTGAAGCTGTCGCGATTGGCCGCAAGGTCGCCTGCGACGAGCGCAAATAAATAGCTCGGCTTGAAGAAGGGGTCAGTCCATTCCGCCCAATGCCGGCCGCCGTCGAGGTCGCCCGACGCCGTCATATCGCCATTGCTGAGCAGCACGGGATAGGCCGTCTTGTCCGCAGTCATCCGCACGATGTAGCGCGACAGGACATCGGGCCGGTCCGGGAAGAAAGTGATCCGGCGAAAGCCTTCTGCCTCACACTGGGTGCACAGCAGCCCGCCCGAGGCATAGAGGCCCATCAACTGGGTGTTGGCCGCAGGCGCGATCTCAACTTCGGTTGAGATCACGGCCTTGTCCTGCAAGAGCGGCAAAACCAGTGCGCCCCCGTCCAGCGTCCAATTCGCTGTCTCTTCACCGTCAATGCGGACAACAAGCGGCGTCAACCCATCCCCATCCAGCCGCAAAGGCCGGTCATGCGCGCCGTTCCGCTCAACCGTCAGCGTCGCCCGAACGCGGGTCTTCGCCGGGTCCAGATCAAAATCGAGCGCAATGTCCGGCACGAGCCAGTCAGGCGCGGCATAATCGGCACGGTGGATGACGGAAGGTGCGGCGGGGGCGTTTTGGGCATCAAGCATAGACCCGATTTAGGGGCGCAGTCCGCGATGGCAACCGGAACAGAGGAAAAGGCTACACAAAACTATAGGGGTCAATGTCCACGCTGACCCGCACATGGCGAGACCATTCAAGCCCGCCCAGCCAATCGCGCAGGACATCCTGCACATCGAGCGCGCGGCGGGCGTGGACGAGGAGGCGCAGGCGGTGGCGGCCGCGCAACATGGCGAGTGGGGCGGGCGCGGGGCCATAGACGTTCATGCCCTCCACCTCCGGCGCGGATTGGGCGATGCGGCGCGCAACCTCTTGCGCATCGCCGAGGCTTTCAGAAGCGACGATGATCGCGGCGAAGCGGCCAAAGGGAGGCGCGTTGGCAAAGCGGCGCGCTTCCGTTTCCGCTTCGTAGAAACTCTCGGTATCGCCGGAAACAAGTGCCTCCATGACCGGCGCTGTCGGTTCATGCGTCTGGAGATAGACATGGCCTGGCTTCGCGCCGCGGCCCGCGCGTCCGGCCACCTGCATGATCTGCTGAAAGCTGCGTTCTGCCGCCCGCAAATCCCCGCCCTGAAGCCCCAAATCCGCATCCACGACGCCGACCAAGGTCAGTTCCGGGAAATGATAGCCTTTGGTGATCAACTGCGTACCGATGACGATGTCGATCTCACCCGCCTCCATCCGCCCGACAAATTCCGCTGCCTTGGCGGGGGACCAGAGCGTGTCCGACGTGACGATGGCGCGGCGCGCTTCGGGGAAGAGGAGGCCAACCTCGTCCGATATGCGCTCCACGCCGGGGCCACAGGCGACCAATGAATCTTCAGTCTTGCATTCAGGACAGGCGCTGGGTGGCGGCTCAATATGCCCGCAGTGATGGCATTGCAGCCGGTTGGTCAGCCGGTGTTCAACCATCCACGCCGTGCAATTGGGGCATTGGAACCGGTGCCCGCAATGGCGGCACAATGTGAGCGGTGCATAGCCCCGGCGGTTGAGGAACAGCAGCGCCTGTTCCTTGCGCGCCAATGTCTCGGTGATCGCGTTGACAAGCGGAGGGGCGAGCCAGCGCCCGCGTTCGGGCGGGGTTTCGATGAGGTTGATCGCCTCAATGGTCGGCATCTGGGCGGCGCCATAGCGGCCCGGCAGCTTGATCTCCGCATAGCGCCCCTGCGCCACCTGCTGGCGGGTTTCGATGGCGGGCGTGGCCGTTGCCAGCACGACCGGAATTTTCTCAAAATGCCCGCGCATCACAGCGGCATCGCGGGCGTGATATTGAACGCCGTCTTCCTGCTTGAAGCTCGTTTCATGCGCTTCATCGACCACGATCAGCCCAAGGTTGCGATAGGGCAGATAGAGCGACGACCGCGCCCCCACCGTCACGAGCGCCTCCCCGCTGGCAATGGCGCGATAGGTCCGCCTGCGCTGCGATTGACGCAGATCGCTGTGCCAAGCAACAGGCGCATGGCCAAAGCGATCCGTGAAGCGCCGCAGGAACGGCTCAGTCAGGGCAATTTCGGGCAGCAGGACCAGCGTCTGCTTGCCCATGCGGATCGCCTCGGCAATAGCCTCAAAGTAGACTTCCGTCTTGCCGGAGCCAGTGACGCCATCAAGCAGGACCGGCGCAAAGGCTTCGGCCTTCACCATCGCGACCAACTGGTCGGCAGCGGCGCTCTGTTCCGGCGAGAGCGCAGGCGGGGCGAAGGTCGGGTCCGGCGCAGTGAACGGTGTATCGAGGGCGACCTCCATGCCTTCAATCACGCCTAGCTTCACCAACCCGCGAATGACCGCTTCGGACACGTCGGCGATGATCGCCAGTTCGCGGATCAGGCCCTGACGTTCGCCGATACGCTCAATCGCCTGACTGCGCTGGGGAGTGAGCCGCACCTCCCCCGCGCTCAGCCTGAGCTTGTCGAAGGCGGGCTTGGAGGTGGCGCGGGCTTCGACAGGCTCAGCCTGAGCGCGCAGAGCGGCGACAACGTCATCGGCCAGCTTATATTCCACCACCGTCCGCCCACCCTCAAGCGCGGCAGCCGACGACAAAGCCATGCGCACCACCGACGTCGGCGGGGCGAGGTAATAATCCGCCGTCCACTCGATCAGGCGACGCAGCGGCGCGCCAATGGGTGGAATGTCATAGACCTCTAAAATGTTGCGCAGCCGGTTATCGCCCACCGTCTCCGTCGGCAGTGATTCTAATTCCCAAACGACGCCCGTCATCTCACGCGGGCCGAGCGGCACGCGCACGACGCTGCCGAATTCGACCTCCATGCCATGAGGCACGCGATAGTCGAGCGGACCGAGCGCCGGGTTGGTGTGGAGGATGCGAACACGCGACATTGCATCGCCGATAGCGCGCCATCGGCTTGCAGGCCAGCGGGGGCACTGCTAGGCGCGCATCCATGTCAGTCGATCACGCAACCGTCCGCAAGATCGCCTCGCTCGCCCGCATCGCCGTTACGGATGATCAGGTCGAGGCGATGGTGCCCGAACTCAACAACATTCTCGGCTGGATCGAGCAGCTGGGCGAGGTGGATACGTCCGCTGTCCAGCCGATGACCGCCGTCATCCCCAACGTCTTGCGCCTGCGCGACGACGTGGTGACCGATGGCGACGTCCGCGATGCCGTGCTGAAGAACGCGCCTCAGGCCGAACAGGGCTTCTTCACCGTGCCCAAGGTGATCGAATAATGACCAACCTCACTGACCTTGGCATTGCTGCCATCCGCGACGGCTTCAAGGCGGGGGACTTCACCGCGCGTGACGTCGCGTCCGCCTTTAACGATGCTGTTGCCGGCGCAAAGGCGCTCAATGCCTTCATCGTCGAAACCCCCGAGATTGCGCTGGCTGCGGCAGATCAGGCTGACAAAGACCGCGCAGCGGGAACGCTGAAGCCATTGTCCGGTGTGCCGATTGGTATGAAGGATCTGTTTGCGACCAAAGACGTCCAGACGACGGCGGCCAGCCACATCCTCGAAGGCTTTGTGCCGCAGTACGAATCGACCGTGTCGGGCAAGCTGTGGAATGCAGGCGCGGGCATGCTCGGCAAGCTCAACCTTGATCAGTTCGCCATGGGTTCGTCCAACGAGACGAGCTTTTTCGGCAATGTGATTTCGCCCTGGCGGCGCAACAACGGCGATACAGCGGCACTTGCGCCGGGTGGATCGTCGGGTGGCACGTCCTCCGCTATCGCCGCGCGCCTCGTTCCGGGCGCGACAGGCACAGACACCGGCGGTTCCATCCGTCAGCCTGCGGCCTTCACTGGCATTTCGGGCATCAAGCCGACTTATGGTCGCTGTTCGCGCTGGGGCATCGTGGCCTTCGCCTCCTCGCTCGATCAGGCAGGACCAATGGCGCGCGACGTGCGTGACTGCGCCATCCTGCTGGAAAACATGGCAGGCTTTGATCCCAAGGATTCGACCTCGCTCGACTTGGCCGTCCCCAATTGGGAAGCCGCGCTGTCATCTGACCTCAAGGGCAAGCGCGTCGGCATCCCCAAGGAATATCGTGTCGACGGCATGCCTGCCGAAATTGATGCGCTTTGGGAACAGGGCATTGCCTGGCTGAAGGATGCCGGTGCTGAGATCGTCAACGTCTCGCTGCCGCACACGCAATATGCGCTGCCAGCCTATTACATCATTGCGCCCGCTGAAGCGTCGTCCAACCTCGCCCGCTATGATGGCGTGCGCTATGGTCTGCGCGACCTGCCCGATGGCGCCAACCTGCAGGACATGTATGCCGCGACCCGCGCTGCGGGCTTCGGGGATGAGGTCAAGCGCCGCATTCTCATCGGCACCTATGTGCTCTCGGCCGGGTTCTACGACGCCTATTATACGCAGGCGCAGAAGGTCCGCACGCTCATCGCGCGCGACTTTGATCAGGCTTGGGAAAAGTGTGATCTGCTGCTGACGCCAACGGCGCCGAGCGCTGCTTTCGGCCTTGGGGAGAAGTCGGACGATCCGCTCGCCATGTATCTGAACGACGTCTTCACCGTCCCGACCTCGCTGGCAGGGCTTCCTGCCATGTCGGTGCCGGGCGGCCTCGACGCGCTTGGTCTGCCGCTCGGTCTCCAGATCATCGGCAAGGCATTGGATGAACAGACCGTGCTGAACGCGGGCCTCGCGATCGAAGAACGCGCCGGCTTCACGGCACGCGCGGACAAGTGGTGGTAATTCAATTTCCGTTCGTCCCGAGCATCGTCGAGGGACATCTGGTACAAAGCAAACGTGTCTCGACTTCGCTCGACACAAACGGGATTTAAAATGTCTGAGTCCACATATCGTATTCAGGGCACAACGGGTGAATGGGAGGTCGTGATCGGCCTTGAAGTCCACGCGCAGGTCACCTCCAACTCCAAGCTTTTTTCGGGCGCTGCTGCCTCTTTCGGGGCGGAACCGAACACGCAGGTCTCGCTGGTGGACGCCGCCATGCCCGGCATGTTGCCTGTGCCCAATGCCGAGTGCATCCGTCAGGCGGTGCGCACCGGCATCGCCATCGACGCGCAGATCAACCGCTGGAGCCGGTTTGACCGAAAGAATTATTTCTATGCCGATTTGCCGCAGGGATATCAGATTTCCCAGCTTTACCACCCGCTGGTGGGTGAAGGGCATCTGGACATCGACGCCGATGAAAAGGCGGGCATCCTTGAGGCCAAGCGCATCGGCGTGGAGCGCATTCACGTGGAACAGGACGCCGGCAAGCTGATGCATGATCAGCACCCGACGCGGTCCTATGTCGACCTCAACCGCTCGGGCGTCGCGCTGATGGAAATTGTGTCGCGGCCCGACATGACCTCCCCTGCCGAAGCGGGCGCCTATCTGCGCAAGCTGCGCGCTATCCTGCGCTATGTCGGCTCGTGCGACGGCAATATGGAAGAAGGCTCCATGCGTGCCGACGTCAACGTCTCGGTCCGCCGTGCGGGCGAAGAACTGGGCACACGTACCGAAACCAAGAACGTCAACTCCGTCCGCTTCGTGATGCAGGCGATTGAGCATGAGGCAAACCGTCAGGTCGATGTGCTCGAAGCCGGGGGTAAGATCGTTCAGGAAACGCGCCTGTTCAATCCGGACACAGGCACGACGCGGTCCATGCGGTCCAAGGAAGACGCGCATGATTACCGCTACTTCCCCGATCCTGATCTGTTGCCGCTCGAACTGACCGAGGCGTTTGTCGAGGAATGTCGCGCGTCTTTGCTCGAACTGCCGGACGCCAAGCGCGCGCGTTATGTCGATGTGCTCGGCATCAGTGCCTATAACGCCGCAGTTCTGACGGCTGAGGTGGAAACGGCCCGCTGGTTTGAGGCGCTGCTCAAGGAAGGCGCAGAAGCCAAGCAGGCCGCCAACTGGGTGATGTCCGAACTGTTCGGGGCGCTGAACCGCCTTGGCAAGTCGATTGAAGACAGCCCCGTCTCACCCGCACAGGCAGCCGAATTGCTGACGCTCGTCACCGACGGGACGCTGTCGGGCAGCCTTGCAAAGCAAGTGTTCGAGAAAATGCTCGAAACCGGCGACAGCGCGGGAACCATCGTGGAGCGCGACGGCTTGAAGCAGACGAGCGACACCGGCGCCATCGAAGCCGTCATCGCCGACGTCCTCGCCAAGAACCCCGGCCAGCTTGAACAATATCGCAGCGGCAAGGAGGCACTGTTCGGCTTCTTTGTCGGCCAGACGATGAAAGCCATGGCCGGAAAGGCCAATCCGGCGGTGGTGAATGAGCTGTTGAAGAAGGCGCTGGGCTAAGCGGAACTTGGCGTTGGGCAGGCCATCGCCCTTGCCCTTCGCGTTCCCCGTGCTATAGCGCCGCCCCACCGGCCTCATGCGGGCGTGGCGAAACTGGTAGACGCGCCAGATTTAGGTTCTGGTATCGTAAGATGTGGGGGTTCGAGTCCCTTCGCCCGCACCAGGTTTGCCAAGCCCCGTTTTTTCCTGTTGTCAGGAATGACGGGCCTAGCAGATTTCCTGAAGGATTGAGTGACCAATGCAGACTGTCGAAACGTTGAACGAAGGCCTGAAGCGCGCCTACACGCTGACGATTACCGCCAAGGATATCGCCGCGCGCGTCGAACAGGAAGTCACGCGACTCGCACCCACGGTGCGTATGCCCGGCTTCCGCCCCGGCAAGGTGCCTGCCAACCTCGTCAAGAAAATGCACGGCGAAGCGCTGCAGGGCGATGCGCTGAACACGTCGGTGCAGGAAGCTGTGCAGTCGCTGATCGGTAAGGAAAAGCTCCGCCCCGCCATGTCGCCGTCCGTTGAACTGGGCGAAGGCTATGAGCATGGCAAGGATGCCGAAGTGAAGGTTGCACTCGAAGTGCTGCCCGAAATCAAAGCACCAAGCCTCGACGGCCTGAAGCTGGAGCGCCTGACGGTCGAAGCCAGCGCAGACGCCATCGACGAAGCCGTGCTCCGCATCGCGCAGCAGCAGAAGAATTTCAAAGACGCGCCCAAGGGCCACAAGGCTGCCACAGGCGACCTGGTTGTCATGGATTTTGTCGGCAAGGTCGACGGCACGCCGTTTGACGGCGGCACAGGCGAAGGCATGTCGGTTGAAATCGGCACCGGCCGCCTGATCCCCGGCTTTGAAGATCAGCTTGTTGGCGTAAAGGCCAATGACGAAAAGACGATCACCGTCACCTTCCCAGCCGATTACAATGTCGATTATCTCAAGGGCAAGGAAGCGACCTTTGACCTCGTCATCAGCGACGTCCGCGTTGCCGACGAAGCCAAGGCGGATGATGACTTCGCCAAGTCGCTGGGTCTTGAAGGCATTGATCAGCTGCGTGACCTCATGAAGGGTCAGCTGGAGCAGGAATTCAACCAGCTCACGCGCACCCACATGAAGCGCCGCCTGCTCGACCAGCTGGCCGCTTCGCATGATTTTGACGTGCCGCCGTCGATGGTGGACGCAGAATTCAACCAGATCTGGGCGCAGCTCGAGCATGAAGCCGGTCAAGAAGCTGATCCGGAAGCCGCCCGCGCGGAAATGGAAAAGGATCGCGTCGAATATCTCGCCATCGCCGTCCGCCGCGTCCGTCTGGGCCTGCTCCTGTCCGAAATCGGCCAGGCCAACAACGTCCAGATCTCTGCTCAGGAAATGAACCGTCTGATTCAGCAGGCCGCGATGCAGTATCCGCAGCAGGATCGGGAACGCTTCGTCCAGTACGTCCAGCAGGACCCGATGGCCGCCGCACAGATCCGTGCGCCGCTTTATGAGGACAAGGTCGTCGACTTCCTGTTCTCGACAGCAGAGATCACCGACCGCGCCGTGACCCGCGAAGAGCTGGAAGCCGCGATTGAAGCCGACAGCGACGACGGCCATGTCCATGGCCCGGGCTGTGGCCATGATCATGGTGACGAAAAGCCAAAGGCAGCCAAGAAGCCAGCCGCCAAAAAGGCAGCCGCGCCGAAGGCGGAAGCCGCTGCAAAGCCCGCCAAGGCGGCAAAGCCAGCAGCGGACGCCGCTGAAAAGCCTGCGAAGAAGGCGCCTGCTAAGAAAAAAGCCTGATTCTTCAGCCGCTTTGAACGAAAAGAAGGGCCCTCTGCGCAAGCAGGGGGCCTTTTCTTTGGGACAAGACCGCGGGCGATTCGCACAAACAGCCGCCCTCTGGACCGCGTAGCCCTACCAACCTGACCAAAGGGCCATTTGACGCGTAACAAAGTTCCATATTAAGGGGCCCCGAAGCAGTGAAAGCTGCGCTAAACGCCGACATACGTTTTCATGGCTTCACACACTCACGGTCGCCCCTATAGCGACGGTGAGAATCGCTATGGCTGCGGCCAAAGTTGGAGGTTTTTTTGGGCGAATTTGGGTTTCCAGCGAATCAGGGTCTTTATGACGCGCGCAACGAACATGATGCGTGCGGTGTCGGCTTTGTAGCCAATATTAAAGGCGTGAAATCGCACGAAACCGTCAAACGCGGCCTCGAAATTCTCGTCAACATTGATCATCGCGGTGCCGTTGGTGCAGATCCCTTGCTGGGCGATGGTGCCGGCATCCTCATCCAGATCCCCGACGCCCTGTTCCGCGACTGGGCAGCAGCGGCCAAGGTCACGCTTCCCGCACCCGGCGACTATGCCATCGCCATGTGCTTCCTCCCTCAGGATGAAGCTGCGCGCGACTTTGGCGTGAAGAACTTTGAGGATTTCTGCATCAAGGAAGGCCAGACCATCATCGGCTGGCGTGACGTGCCGACGGACCCGACAGGCCTCGGCAAGGCTGTCATTGAACAGATGCCGGTCATCCGCCAGCTCATCATCGGTCGCGGCGAAAACTGCGCAGATCAGGATGCGTTTGAACGCAAGCTCCTCGCCATACGTAAGCAGGCACAAAACCCGCTCGTCGCGCTTGCCGAGAAGCATAACCTGCCCGGCCTGCCGAGCTTCTACATGCCGTCGCTGTCGACGCGTACGATCGTCTATAAAGGCCTTCTGCTCTGCGATCAGGTCGGCAGCTTCTATATGGATTTGCAGAACCCGCTCTGCACGTCGGCCCTCGCGCTCGTCCACCAGCGATTCTCGACCAACACCTTCCCGTCGTGGAAGCTGGCCCACCCCTATCGCTTCATCGCGCATAACGGCGAAATCAACACGGTTCGCGGAAATGTGAACTGGATGAACGCGCGCCGTCGCACGATGGAATCGGACCTGCTGGGTGCGGACCTCGACAAGATGTGGCCGCTCATCCCGCACGGCCAGTCCGACACGGCCTGCCTCGATAATGCGCTCGAGCTGTTGCTGGCGGGCGGCTATTCGCTGGCCCATGCCGTCATGATGCTGGTGCCCGAAGCTTGGGCCGGCAACCCGATGATGGATGCCGAACGGCGTGCCTTTTACGAGTATCACGCAGCGCTGATGGAACCATGGGATGGCCCTGCCGCCATCGCCTTTACCGATGGTCGCCAGATCGGCGCCACGCTGGACCGCAACGGCCTGCGTCCCGCCCGCTTCCTCGTCACTGATGATGATCATGTCATCATGGCCTCAGAATCGGGCGTTCTTCCGGTCAAGGAAGACAATATCGTCCGCAAATGGCGGCTCCAGCCCGGCAAGATGCTGCTGATCGACCTCGAAGAAGGCCGCATCATTGAGGATGAGGAAATCAAGGCGCAGCTGTCTGCCGCCCAGCCTTACAATGAATGGCTTGCTGCTGCGCAGTATAAGCTGAAGGATCTCAGCGACGTCGAAGTCACAGAGCCGACCCTGCCCAATGACAAGGCGGTCCTGCTCGATCGGCAGCAGGCCTTTGGCTATACACAGGAAGACATTAGCCGCTTCCTCGAGCCGATGGCCGCCAATGGCGACGATCCCTTGGGGTCGATGGGCACAGACACGCCAATTGCGGTGCTGTCGTCCAAGTCACGCCTGCTCTACGATTATTTCAAGCAGAACTTCGCGCAGGTCACCAACCCGCCGATTGATCCGATCCGCGAAGAGCTCGTCATGAGCCTTGTCTCGATGATCGGACCGCGCCCGAACCTGCTGGGCCGTGTCGCTGGCACGCACAAGCGCTTGGAAGTCGATCAGCCGGTGCTGACCAATGCGGACCTCGCCAAGATCCGCTCGGTCGAAGTGTCGCTCGACGGTGCCTTCCGCACCGAAACCATCGACATCACGTGGGATGCCAAGACGGGCCCCGCCGGTCTGGAATTGGCGCTGAAGGAAATGTGCTGGGCCGCGACCGAAGCGGTGCTGGCGGACAAAAACATCCTGATCCTGTCTGACCGCGCCGAAGGGCCGGACCGAATTGCGATGCCTGCTTTGCTGGCAACGGCCGCTGTCCACCATCACCTCGTCCGCCAGGGCCTGCGCATGCAGACCGGGCTAGTCGTGGAAACCGGCGAAGCACGTGAAGTCCATCACTTCTGCGCTTTGGCAGGCTATGGCGCCGAAGCGGTCAACCCCTATGTCGCCTTTGAGACGCTGGAAGAAATCCGCGTCCGTCAGGGCCTGCCCCTGACCAGCTATGAGGTTCAAAAGAACTTCATCAAGGCAGTTGGCAAGGGCATCCTGAAGGTCATGTCCAAAATGGGCATCTCCACCTATCAGTCCTATTGCGGCGCGCAGATTTTTGACGCGGTTGGCCTCTCCTCGGCCTTCATCGACAAATATTTCACCGGCACCGCAACGACCATCGAAGGCATTGGCTTGGACGAAGTCGCTGAGGAAACGGTGCGCCGTCACGCAACGGCTTATTCGGACAATCCGATCTATCGCAACATGCTCGATGTCGGTGGCATCTATGGCTACCGCGTCCGCGGCGAAGACCATGCTTGGACGCCAACCAGCGTTGCCAAGCTGCAGCACGCCGTGCGCGGCAAGAGCCCGAAGGATTATGAAGAGTTTGCCCGTTCGATCAACGAACAGAGCGAACGCCTTCTGACCATCCGTGGGCTGATGACGCTCCAAAAGGCCGAAACGCCCCTCGACCTCTCCGAAGTTGAGCCCGCAAGCCAAATCGTCAAGCGGTTCGCAACGGGCGCGATGTCCTTCGGCTCGATCAGCCGCGAAGCGCATACCACGCTCGCCATCGCGATGAACCGGATCGGCGGCAAGTCGAACACCGGTGAAGGCGGGGAAGAGCCGGATCGCTTCACGCCAATGGCCAATGGCGATTCGATGCGCTCGGCGATCAAGCAGGTCGCCTCGGGGCGCTTTGGTGTCACGACGGAATATCTCGTCAATGCCGACGACATCCAGATCAAGATGGCACAGGGCGCAAAGCCCGGCGAAGGCGGCCAGTTGCCCGGTGACAAGGTCGACAAGATCATCGGCAAAACGCGCCACTCGACGCCGGGCGTTGGCCTCATTTCGCCACCGCCGCACCATGACATCTATTCGATTGAGGATCTGGCGCAGCTGATCCACGATCTGAAGAACGTCAACACCGGTGCCCGCATCTCCGTAAAGCTCGTCTCCGAAGTCGGCGTTGGAACAGTGGCCGCAGGTGTTGCCAAGGCACGTGCGGACCATGTGACCATCTCCGGCTATGAAGGCGGCACAGGCGCATCGCCGCTGACGTCTTTGACGCACGCCGGTTCGCCTTGGGAAATCGGTCTGGCTGAAACACAGCAGACGTTGCTCCTCAACGGCCTGCGTTCCCGCATCGCGGTGCAGGTCGATGGTGGGCTTCGCACCGGTCGTGACGTGGCGATCGGCGCGCTGCTCGGCGCAGATGAATTTGGCTTTGCGACCGCACCCCTGATTGCCGCGGGCTGCATCATGATGCGCAAATGCCATCTGAACACCTGCCCCGTCGGTGTGGCAACGCAGGACCCCGTCCTGCGCGCACGCTTCACTGGCCAGCCGGAACATGTGATCAACTATTTCTTCTTCGTCGCCGAAGAGCTTCGCCAGATCATGGCGGAGATGGGCTTCCGCACCGTTGAGGAAATGGTCGGCCGCGTTGACAAGCTCGACATGCGTCAGGCGCTTGACCATTGGAAGGCGCACGGCGTTGATCTGACCAAGATCCTGCACAAGGTCGCGCTGCCGGAGGGAGCAGCGCTGCACCATACCGAAACGCAGGACCACGGCCTCGAAAAAGCGCTCGACAATGATCTGATCGCTGCGGCCAAGCCCGCGCTTGAAAAGGGCGAGATCGTCCGCATTGAGCGGCAGATTAAGAACGTCAACCGCACGGCAGGCGCGATGCTCTCAGGCGAAGTTGCCAAGCGCTATGGCCATGCCGGGCTCCCCGACAACACGATCCAGATCGCGTTTAGAGGGGTTGCCGGGCAGAGCTTTGCCGCCTTCCTCGCCCACGGCGTGACCGTGGAGCTGACAGGCGACGCCAATGACTATGTCGGCAAGGGATTGTCCGGTGGTCGCGTGATCGTGAAGCAGCCAAACCATGTGAAGCGGGATCCGACCGAGAACATCATCGTTGGCAACACTGTGCTCTATGGGGCGATTGCAGGCGAAGCCTATTTCAACGGTGTCGCAGGCGAACGCTTTGCCGTCCGCAATTCTGGCGCCCTGTGCGTTGTCGAAGGCACGGGCGACCATGGCTGTGAGTATATGACCGGCGGCGTTGTCGTGGTGCTTGGAAAGACGGGCCGGAACTTTGCCGCAGGCATGTCCGGCGGGGTCGCCTATGTTTATGACGAGGACGGCCGCTTCCGTGAGCGCTGCAACATGGCGATGGTCGATGTTGAACCGATCATGCCGGACGCCGATGGCGACGAAGGCACAGGCCGCCCGACGCAGCGTCCTGTGAACGTCCACGACTTTGGCATGGGCGATATGCTCCGCCACAGCGCAGAGCGTCTGCGCATCCTGCTCGAACGGCACCATTTGCACACAGGCAGCAAACGCGCCCGTGACATTCTGGATGACTGGGACACAGCGCTCACGCGCTTCGTCAAAATCATGCCGCGTGACTATGCCCGTGCGCTGAAGCAGCTGGAGGCCGAACGCCTCGCTTCTGCTTCTGTCGCTGCTGAATAATCAAGATTATTGGAGACTGATCGTGGGCAAGGCCACTGGCTTCCTCGAACTCGACCGGACGGACCGGACCTATGCCGACCCTAAGGATCGGCTGACGCACTACCGAGAATTCGTTATTCCGATGTCGGAAGATGCGATCCGCGGGCAGGCCTCGCGTTGCATGAACTGCGGCATTCCGTTTTGCCACAATGGCTGCCCGGTCAACAACATCATCCCGGACTGGAACAATCTGGTCTATGAAAATGACTGGCGCAACGCGCTGGAAGTTCTTCATTCGACCAACAACTTCCCGGAATTCACCGGCCGCATCTGCCCCGCCCCGTGCGAGGCAAGCTGCACGCTGAACATCGAAGACTCGCCTGTCACCATCAAATCGATCGAATGCCAGATCGTGGATCGCGGGTGGGAAGAAGGCTGGATCACGCCGCTGGTTCCATCGAAGAAGACCGGCAAGTCCATTGCCGTCGTCGGGTCCGGGCCTGCGGGCATGGCGTGCGCACAGCAGCTTGCGCGCGCGGGCCACACCGTCACCGTCTTTGAAAAGAACGACCGCATCGGTGGCCTGATGCGGTACGGCATTCCTGACTTCAAAATGGAAAAGCACCTGATCAACCGGCGTCTTGTCCAGATGGAAGCGGAAGGCGTTGAGTTCCGCACCTCGATGGAAGTCGGCGTGCAGGTGTCGTTTGAAAGCCTGCAACAGAATTACGACGCCGTCGTCATGTCGGGTGGTGCGGAAGAAGCCCGCCGTCTCGAAATTCCGGGCGCAGAGCTCGCTGGCGTGCGTCTGGCGATGGAATTCCTGACTCAGCAGAACAAGCGTAATGCAGGCGACGATGAAGTGCGCGCCGCACCGCGCGGCACGCTGACCGCAACCGGCAAGCACGTGCTTGTGATCGGTGGCGGTGATACCGGGTCAGACTGCGTCGGCACGTCCAACCGTCAGGGGGCAGCCTCGGTCACGCAGATCGAAATCATGCCCAAGCCGCCGACCAAGGAAGATAAGGCGCTCAACTGGCCTGATTGGCCGATGAAATTGCGCACCTCGTCCAGCCACGAAGAAGGCTGTGATCGCGACTGGGCCGTCCTGACCAAGCGCGTCGTTGGCACCAACGGCACTGTCGAAGGCCTGGAATGCGTCCGCGTCGAATGGGTCGATGGCAAGATGGTCGAAATGGCCGGCAGTGAGTTCACGCTGAAGGCAGACCTCATCCTGCTCGCCATGGGCTTCACCGGCCCTCGCAAGCCCGGTATGGTCGAACAGGCCGAAGTCTCGCTTGACGGACGTGGCAATGTTGCGGCCGATACCGAGAATTACGAAACAAGCCGCGACGGCGTGTTCGCTTGTGGCGATATGCGTCGGGGCCAGAGCCTTGTTGTCTGGGCGATCCGCGAAGGCCGCCAGTGCGCCCGCGCAGTTGATCTTTATCTGACCGGTAGGACCGAACTGCCCCGCTAACGGGAAGAGGGCTTCCCTCCCCCAACCCCTCCCGCAAGCGGGAGGGGAGTGAGACTTGGCGGCATTAGCGGCCTCGTCGCAGCGGGGAGGGCCTTGTCGCCTAGCGGCTCTTGATAAACGCCCGCACGTCGCGCGAGAGCTTGGCCCGGTCCTCATCGCGGACGTACATCATGTGGCCCGCGTCATAATAATGGAACTGGATGCGGTCCTTGGGGAAGCCAGAACGCGTGAGCGAATATTCCGCAGCGTAGAAAGGCGTCGCAAAGTCATACCAGCCCTGCGCGACAAAGATGCGCAGGCCCGCATTTTCCCGCAATGCTGTCGAGACATAAGGCGCGACGTTCATATAGGTGTCGCTGTCCCGCCCTTCATTCAGGCGCCAATCCCATTTCCCGACACCGCCGATGGTCACATAAGACCGGTCCGTTTTATAGCCGAGATCACCGCGGGCGTAGGCGTTGATGGCAGCGGTATAGCCACCGTCAATGCCAAAGAAACTGGGGTCATTGTCTGGCTCAGACCCGGCAGAATCGGCGTCTTTGCCGGTATAGCGGGAATCGAGACGCCCGACCGTCAAACCGCGGTCGCGCAACAATTCCTTGTAGAAACGCCCCGGCGTCACACGCAGGTCAGCCCGGTCCAAAAAGCCTTCATCAAGGCCGGTAAAGCGGGCGAGATCACGCCGGATGGTGGCATGTTCTTCGGCGGACAGAGCATTGCCCTTGAGCAACGCCGCCAGATATGGCCCCGATGCCCAGGCACGCGCATCAGCCGATATGCCCGCAGCGCCGCCGGGATGGGTCGTCTTGCCATGGAACAAGGCGGTCGCGGCCATGGAGGGGATGTTGAGCGCATAGCCAATTTCATTGCCCTGCGTGTCCGCACCTGCCCCGAAATCGAGCACGGTGGAAATGAGGATCACGCCATTGAGCGCAACGTCATTATACTGGCCCTCAAGCTGATTGAGGACAGCAGCAGAGCGCGTGGTGCCATAGCTTTCCCCGCCCAGAAACTTCGGCGCATTCCAGCGGCCATGTTCGTTGAGCCACAGCCGGATGAACTGGGCGACCGATTTGGCATCCTGCGTGACGCCCCAAAATTCCTGCGCGTCCACGCCCGGCATCGCATAGGAGAAGCCGGTGCCGACAGGATCGATAAAGACGATGTCGGTCGTGTCGAGCAGACTGTCCGGATTGGCGACGAGCGGATAGGGCGGCGCGCCATCATCCTTCGCGTCCGACGGAATGGCGACGCGCACGGGCCCAAAGGCGCCCATGTGCAGCCAGACGGAGCCGGAACCCGGCCCCCCGTTGAACAGGAAGGTCACCGGACGTGTGGGGTCCTTCCCATCTTTGATATAGCTGGTCGAAAAGATCGCCGCGCGCGGCTTTCCATCCGGGCCGGGGAGGTAGGTTTCACCTGTGACGGCGGTATAGCTGATCTTCTGCCCATTGAACGTCCCACTATGTTTGGTGACAGACCGGTTGGGGGCGGGCGTGGGGGCGGCGGGTGCTGCGGCCGCATCCTTTTTGTCGGGCGCAGGTGCTGTCTGCGCAAAGGCCGTTCCGGCCATCAACACCGCCGCTGAAAACGCAGCCGCAATACGAAACGATCGACGCATCCCATTAACCCCCAATAGAAATTCTGTTTCCACGATAGCGGAATGTCCGGGAGGGTAAAGCGCCCCTGTCGAAGTCCACGCGCTGTTTGTCCGGTCGGGCACCGCCCAGCCCGGCCCGCCAATTGACCTTGATCGTGCTTACAGGCAGTTATGCGGCAAAGCAGGCTAAACGGTTAGAAGGTGGCCAAAAATGTATAGGATCAACGGCGCCCTTGGGTCCCCTTACTCCATGAAGATGCGCGCGGTACTCCGCTACCGTCGTCTCCCGCATCTCTGGGTCCACGGCGCGGCCACGCACGGCGCGCTGGCGCAGGTGAAGGCGCCTGTCATTCCGGTCATGGAATATCCCGATGGCAGCTTCCACAATGATTCCACGCCACTCATCTATGATCTGGAGGCGCGCCACGCAGACCGGTCGATCCTCCCGCCCGATCCCGCGCGCGCTTTCATCGCCCATCTGATCGAAGACTTTGCCGATGAATGGGTCACCAAAGCGATGTTCGGCTATCGCTGGCTGGAAGAGGTTGACCAAATCCAGATGAGCCGCTGGCTGGCCTTTGATGGGCTGAAAGGCGGCGGGCTGGAGACGAGCCAAGGTTATGCCGAACAGTTCCGCACCCGTCAGGTGGGGCGGATGGCGATTGTCGGCTGCACGGCGGAGAACTTCCCGCTGATTGAAGCCTCCACCCGCGCCCTCCTTGATGCATTGGAAGCGCATGTCGTAGACCAGCACTGCCTGTTTGGCACGCGCCCGAGCATCGCGGAGTTCGGCATGTACGCCCAGCTGTCCCAGTTGGGCGTTGACCCCACTGCGCAGACGATGATGCGTAAGGATTATCCCTATAGCTATCGCTGGCTGCTCCATATCGATGACATGTCGGGGATTGAGGGCGATTGGACCGAGCCGGGCACGCCCTACGCGCCCATCATCAGGGCTTGGTTAAAGCAGGTGGGGGAGATTTACATGCCGTTCCTCCGCGCCAATGCGGCGGCCATCGCGGCGGGGGAAGAGACGTTCCGCATCACCGCAATGGGCCGGCCTTACACGCAGGGCGTCTTCAAATATCAGCTCAAATGCCTTGCAGATTTGCGCACGCGCTATGCCGCCCTCGACGCGGCGGCGAGGGCCGAGATAGACCCGCTGCTGTCGGACACAGGCTGTCTGGAGACGCTGCGCCAGCCTTAAGCCAGCGTCGGCAATGCGGCTATGGGGTGATAAGATTGTCCAATGACCCAAGGCCATCCACCCGGATGGTCATCCGGTCACCGGGCTGGAGATAGCGCTTCTGCTGCCGGGCAAGGGCGATGTGGCTTTCAATCACCTGCGCGGTAAAGGGCCTGTCCCAGCCACCGGCCAGCCAAGCCGCCAGCCCGCGCCCCATGGAGCGCACATCAACACCGACGAACACCGTTCCACCGGGCGTGCCTGCCAAAACCAAGGTGCGCGCGGGCACATTGCCTTTCGCGTCGATCGGCAGCCGGGCGGTGCCGCCAGCATAGGCCCATTCACGGCCCCGGAGCTTGCCCGCCTCTGTCAGAAGCCGGTCCAGATCCCAAATCCACATCGTGGCCGGCGTCCGCTGACGCTCTTGCCCGTTGACGGACAGTTGCAGCGTCAGCCCCGCGACATAGCGATTGAGATCACGCGGCACGACAAACAAATCCCCCACCGGCAAATAGCCGGGCGCGCTCTTGCCGGTCGTAAAGCCCTTGCCCGATTCGGGATGCGCGACATCGACATTGCGCATGAGTTTAGCGCGGTCAGTCACATCGTTGCACAGCATCAGCCCGCCCTGTGCGGGCTGGGTCGTCGGTATTGCGTCCAGTGTGACGAGACACAATTCCACTTCATAATCGAGCAAGGCATCCCCGGCAGAGACGCTCGCCCGGGACGGGGTGGGCGTAACATATTTGGCAAAGAGGAAAGGCCCGCCCTCCACGGTCGCCTCTTCGGCATGCTCGCGGTAATTGGTGCCAGCGGCAATATGGCGGCTCAAGAGATCAACCGGCACAGCCAGCTCTGCGACACTTGCGGTGATGGGCGTGCCGCCGGCCGCAATCAGGGCGCTGACGCCATCATAGCCAAGCCTGTTGACCAGGCTGATTGCGTCTTCGCCATCCATTCCGACGGGCAGGCCGGTGACCCGGCCATTGGCATAGCTGCTGACAGCGATGGTCTGCTTGCCAACCCGCGCAAAGCTCAACGCATCGCTGATAGGCGCAGTCTTGACGCTCGGCGTGGAAGGCGGCGTCTGCTCTGCGCGAACGCGTGCGGCTGGCGTCCAGGCGAGGTAGATTGCCACCAGCCCGACAACTGCCGCCATGCACAGCGAAATGAAACGGGCCATATTTTCTAGATCCTGTTTGAAGATCGCCACCATTTATCCCGGCCAACGCCAATAGGTGACGGCTTGAAAAGCGTGATAGCGTGGGAAGTTATTGCCACTTGGGGAGGCACGCCGTCAAGACCCGGGCAGAGAGCCCTCGCGTGGCTGCCGCGCAACGCGGTCCCGCCGAAGATGTTAATGGTTTTGTTCGCAAATGGCGCGCCCGGCAGGATTCGAACCTGCGGCCCCAAGCTTAGAAGGCTCGTGCTCTATCCAACTGAGCTACGGGCGCGCACGAGGCGCTACATAGAGCGGTTTTTGCCCGAGCGGAACCTCCAGAGGTGACAGAGCGCCGATTTGCCGTCAGGAACGCCGATGATGGCGGCGCTTTTCGACAAATCTGAGGAGGACCAGAGCAGGCCGGGCCGCATATCATGGCTGCTCACCTGCACAGTCGCTGTCGCTTGGGTGGTCGCGCTGGCCGAGCGCCTTTGGGCCGGTCGCCTTTGGGCTGGTCGCGCGCTGCCGCTGTGGATTGACGAAACCTGGACCGCGATGATTGCGGGGCAGCCGGATTGGGCCAGCTTCTGGCACGAGGCTTGGCTCGACGTTAATCCGCCGCTTTATTATACGGTGATGGCGCTTTGGGCGGATGTTGTGGGAACGTCCAACATTGCCTTGCGCCTGCCAAGCCTGATTTTCGTGATCGCTGCGGCCGCGTTGCCCTTGGTTTGGCGCGGCAATGCGCTGTCGCGCGGCGGACGCTTGTGCTGGTCCGCCCTCCTCATCCTATGGTGGCCGGGCTTTGAAATCTCGCTTGATGCGCGCGGCTATGGTCTGTTGCTGCTTCTGTCTGTGGCACAGCTGCTCGCCTTTGCGCAGATGCTGGAGCGCCCGGACCGGGGAACGGCAGGCCTTTGGTCCGCGCTCGCCGCCGCCGCCATCCTCACCCATTATTTCGCGCTGATCCCCGCCGCTGTGCAGGGTGTGGCCCTGTTGGTGCGCGCACGACAGCGCACCGTGCGGCTTTGGCCGGCAGCCCTTCCCTTCCTGCCCGCAATGGCGTGGCTCGCCTTCCATGCGCCACGGCTGGCCGACTATGCCCGCCCGGACGTCGCCTGGTATAAACAGTTCACAGCAGATCTCGCCGCCGGATTCGTGCAATATCTTGTGGGGCCGCCGGGCTGGACACAATGGGCGCTGATCGGGCTCGCCCTTGTCCTTGCAGTTGCCGCCGCGCGGGGCCGACGCGTCCGCCCAACGGACGGGGCAAAGCAGATGGAAGCGGCGGCACTCATGGGCGTCGTGGCGCTTCTCCTCCTGTTTGGCATCGGGATGGCGCGCGATACCCTCACAGACCGCTATCTGGTGCCGGTGGTGCCGCCTGTCCTGCTGGCCTTGATCCTGATCACGCAGCGCTTTGAAAAGGCCTCCCTTGACCATACGCTGCTGGTCCTGGCCTTCCTTGTGCCCTTGGCGATGCCTATGGCCTTGCAAGCCCGGTTGCACGCCCGAAATGCCTATGGCTTTGAACAGGCCAGCAGCTTCCTGCTTCCCTTCGCACCTGCGCGGCTGGTGTTCGTGTGGGATCATCCGGCCGCCAAGGTCCTTGATCCGCACTCTCTGGAGAAACTGGGGCGCTTCTTTTTTGAGCGGGCAGGACAGAACCCCGCGACGCGCACATTGGTTTTGACGCCCGAACAGGATGGCAATGTCATACTCAGCGCCACCAAGGACGAGGCCGTCATCTGGATTTACAATCGGGCACGCGACACTTCTGCGCGAACGCACAGGCCGGATGCGCAGCGGTTTGAGGGCCGGACATGCCAGCACCAGCGCGCGCCATGGATCGGCATCCTTGCCTGTGCCCCCGTTGCCAAAGCTGACGGCGTGATTAAGGTCACATCATGACCGATCAGCACCCGCGCGCCGTCAAGGCAGCAACCATCCACCAGTTCCGCAGCTTTGATGTGGTGATGGCCGCGTTCGTTGCCATCCTTTTGCTGTCGAACGTCATCGGCGCCGCCAAAGTTGCGACGCTCGGCGGATGGGAATTTGGCGCGGGCATCCTGTTCTTCCCATTGGGCTATGTCATCGGGGACGTGCTGACCGAAGTCTATGGCTATGCCCGCGCGCGGCGCTGCATCTGGGTGGGCTTTTCAGCCATGCTGTTCATGGCATTTATGAGCTGGGTCGTTGTCTCGCTGCCGCCTGCCCCGGGCTGGACCGGACAGGCCGCTTATGAAAGCGTCTTCGGTCAGGTGCCGAGGATCGTCTTTGCCTCCATCGTTGCCTTTTGGGCGGGGGAGTTCGTGAACTCTTATGTGCTCGCGCGCATGAAAGTGTGGACGCAGGGCAAGCATCTGTGGAGCCGGACGATCGGGTCGACCATTTTCGGGCAGGGCGTCGACAGCTTGATTTTCTACCCGCTGGCCTTTTGGGGCATCTGGTCCACCAGCCAGGTGCTGACCGTGATGGTCACCAATTGGGGGCTAAAGGTCTTGTGGGAAGCGCTGCTGACGCCTGTGACCTATGTGGTGGTCAACAAACTGAAGCGCCATGAAGGCGTCGATCTGTTTGACGAGGGCACTGATTTTACGCCGTTCAAAACGCGGGCTTAGCGGAGACCGCATCCCCCCCCGTTTGGGCTGCGCTTGTCGAAGCCCTGTCCTTCCTTTTCGGTGAACAGTTAAGGGCGGCCCTTCGACAGGCTCAGGGTAAGCGGATAGTGAGGGCTTAAGCCCCCCCCCGATCAAAACGGGACGTCGTCGTCCAGATCGCTGTCGAACGGGCTTGGCGCGCCGGAGCCGCCAAAGTTGCCAGATGATACGCCCCCGCCACCACCATTGCCGCCGCCGGAGCGCTGACCCCAGTCACCACCGCCGGAGCTGGCACCGCCGCCACCACCGCCGCCTTCGCGACCGGAGAGCAGGACGAGTTCCCCGCGGAAGCGCTGCAGCACAACCTCGGTCGTGTAGCGGTCATTGCCGTTCTGGTCGGTCCATTTGCGGGTCTGCAACTGGCCTTCGATATAGGCCTTCTGGCCCTTACGCAGATAGTTCTTCGCGACCTTGCCGAGGTTCTCGTTAAAGATCACCACATTGTGCCACTCGGTCTTTTCCTGCTTATTCCCGTCGCGGTCGTTCCACGTTTCCGATGTGGCGAGGGTGAAGCTGACCACTTCGCCGCCATTGTTCATCGACCGCGCTTCGGGGTCTTTCCCCAGATTGCCGACCAGTGTGACTTTGTTGACGCTCCCCGCCATGCTCTATCCTTTAAAGACCCAAAAATGTTGAGAGCCAGTATGTAACGCCTGCCGCGACATATGCCAGTGCGAACAGATAGGTGACCATAATCACCGGCCATTTCCATCCATTGGTTTCCCGCCGGACCACGGCAATGGTGGAAATGCACTGCGGCGCAAACACGAACCAGGCGAGGAAAGCGAGCGCCATCGGGATGGTCCAGCCCGCGCGCAGTTTTTCCCGCAGCGTCTTTTCGCCTTGCGCGTCATCTGCGGAATCGATGGCATAGGTTGTGGCCAGCGCGGAGACGGCCACTTCACGCGCGGCCATAGCGGGGATCAGCGCCAGCGCCATATCGCGGTTGAAGCCGATGGGCGCCACAATGGGTTCCAACCCGCTGGCAATGCGTCCGGCAATCGACTGGTCGATCTGGCTTTTGGCAGATCCGGCGGGCACCTGCGGGAAGCTGAGCAGCGCCCACAGCACAATGGTGGTCAAGGCGATGATCGTGCCCGCGCGCTGGAGAAAGGCGGCGGCCCGCTGCCAAAGGCCAAGCGCCACGTCCTTCAGGTTTGGCATCTGATAACGCGGCATTTCCATCATGAACCCAAGGCTGGTGCCTTGCGCCACTGTCTTGCGGATAACGAGGGCGGCCAGCATCGCGCCGACAATTCCAGCAATGTAGAGGCCAAACAGGACAAGCCCCTGCAAGCCCAGCCCCGGCCCGACCGACCGTTCCGGAATGAAGGCCCCGATGATGACAGCGTAAACCGGCAGGCGCGCCGAACAGGTCATCAGCGGCGCGATCAGGATCGTCGTTAGCCGGTCGCGCGGGTCTTCAATTGTGCGTGTCGCCATGATGCCGGGCACGGCACAGGCGAAGGAAGAGAGCAGCGGAATGAAGGCCCGCCCTGAAAGCCCGACGCTGGCCATCAGCCGGTCCATGATGAAGGCGGCGCGCACCATATAGCCCGACATTTCGAGCACGAGGATGAAAGCGAACAGCACGAGGATCTGCGGCAAAAAGACCACCACCGCGCCAACGCCTGCAATCACCCCGTCAATCAGTGCCGACCGCAGCAGCGTATCTGGCATGGACGACCGGACGAAATCGGACAGCAGGCCAATCCAACCTTCGATCAGGTCGACAGGAGGGCCCGCCGCTGCATAGACGAGCTGGAACATCGCAAAGAGTGTCGCGAACAAGAGGATCGGCCCGATAAGCGGGTGGAGGACAACCGCATCGATCGTGCGCGTGATCTGCCGTTCCTGCGTTTCGCCGACGATGGCCGATGTCGCCGCTGCATGCGCCCGCGCGCGCAGCTCTGCGGCATCAATCTGCGGCACGTCTGCTGCCACAGGCTTCTTCTGCGTGACAGCGCTCGACAGCGCGGCGCGCAGATCGTCCAGGCCGCGACGGCGCACCGCCACGGTCGGGATCACAGGCACGCCCAAGGCGTCCGACAGGCGCTGCGCATCGAGCGTCAAGCCATCGCGTTCCGCCAGATCGATCATGTTGAGGGCCACCACCGTTGGCAGACCAAGCGCGATCAGTTCAATGGCGAAGCGCAGGTGATTGTCGAGATTGCCTGCATCGACCACGACGATGAGGGCATCGGGACGCCGCTCGCCGGTCTGCTTGCCCATGATGACATCGCGCGTGACGGCTTCATCAGGGCTGGCGGGTTGCAGGCTATAGGTTCCGGGAAGATCAACGACCTCGACGGGGCGTCCATCTTCCAGCGAGAAGCGGCCCGCATGGCGCTCCACCGTGACGCCGGGATAATTGCCCGTTTTTTGGCGCGCGCCCGTCAGCGCATTGAAGAGCGCGCTCTTTCCCGCATTGGGGTTCCCGGCGAGCGCAACGAGTGGAAGCGAGGTCACGCTGTCGTCACCTGCACAGCGGCGGCGTGCGCCGCGCGGATGGCAACGGTCATGCGGCCGACGCGGACAGCGAGCGGGTCTTTGAACAGGAACCAGCCGCGATGGAGTGGCTCTACCTCGGCACCCGCTTCAAACCCAAGGCAACGCAAGCGGTGCGCCTCGGTGTCGCCAAGGCGTGTCCAATCAATGTCGGCAATGTGCGCAACCTGATTCAGTGGCAATTCGTCGAGTTGCACCCCGGTCCCAGCTTCATCCAAACCCAATTGCAATTGATTATCATTTTCTTTGACGGAATGCCAGACGATTCAAGCTGCCGGATAGCGCAGCCGCCCAAGGAAGCGGGCCATGCTGAAATGGCGGTCAGTCCCGCCGCCCGTCCATTTGGCTTTGGCCTTTTCAAACCGCATGATGCCATCGATCCGCCGCGCGAGAAACGCCTGCGTGTCGGCCCAATCCTCGCTGTCATCATTGATGAAGATCAGCAGCGTTGCGGCATAGACCGAGCCCAGAATGGCGCGCTTGGTGTAATGATTATAGTCGGTCGCGGTATCCCCCGCCGCCCGCCACATCACATCAGCCGCGCGCCAGCCCAGACGGGCCGCGGCTGCCGCATGGACGGGGTTGGCAAGGATCGCCTGTGCGCGCCGCAGCGCCTCCCGATTGGGGGCGAGGATCGACAGGCGGGTCTCGACGAGCGTCGTGATCCGTTCCCGGATTTTCAATGTGGCCAGCGTCTCGGATGGGCAAGCCGCCAACATGTCGGCGTCCACAGAGGCGAACCAGGCATCGATCATCTGGAGTGCGCCATCGGGGAAGGCGAGCCGGACAACATCGCAATCCACGCCCAGCCGTTCTGCGGTCGCCTGCAAGGCCGTTGTCGTCCATCCGTCAAAGGCGACGTCCGTAGGAAGGTCGCACGCCAAGGCGCCGCGCAGCTCTTCAAGCGTCATGTTATTGATATCGACGGACACGTGAAGGGCCTTTCGCTGCAACCAAGGTGACATCGGCTAGATGGGATGTTAGGTTCGCTGCGTCAATCAAAGGTTCAACCAATTGGGGGAGTCGTCAAAAATGGCGAAATTTTTCGGAAATCTGAACGCGGTGCTGGCCGCAGGCATGGTCTTGCTGGTCGTCATCCTGTTCGGTGTACAAGGTGTCGTTGACGCCAATTATCTTTGGCGCTGGGCGCACGTGATCTGCGGGATCATGTGGATCGGGCACCTTTATTATTTCAATTTCACGCAGATCCCAACCATGCCGAAGATTCCGGCAGAATTGAAGCCAGCTGTGTCCAAGCACATCGCACCAGTTGCTCTGTTCTGGTTCCGCTGGGGTGCAGCAGCGACGGTCGCCACTGGCCTCGTCGTTGCCATTCAGGCAGGCTATGCGCATCAGGCGTTTACGCTGCAATCGCCTTTCCGCACGATTGGTATCGGCATGTGGCTCGCAGTGATCATGGCGTTCAACGTCTGGTTCATCATCTGGCCAAACCAGAAGAAGGCGCTTGGTATCGTCGCTGCTGACGATGCGACGAAGGCGAAGGCTGCAACCACGGCCATGATGTTCAGCCGCACCAACACGCTGCTGTCCATTGCCATGCTGTATTGCATGATCTCAGCCGAAAGCGGCTATTGATCCTTTGACCGGTCGGGCTGGCGCACCATGAGGAGTGCCAGCCCGATCAGCCCTGCCCCGATCCAGTCGGGCAAGGCCAGCATCTCACCATAGCTGATCCAGCCCATCGTGGCCGAGACCACCGGTTGCGTGAGCAGCGCAAGCCCAAAGACGAGCGGCGTGACACGCCCAAGGGCATAGACCATCATCCCCTGACCGATCAGCTGGCTGACCACCGCCAGTGCGATGACGGGCGTCCAATTCTGCGGCAGGATCGTTTCACCCAAAGCCAGCGCAATCAGGAGCAGCGGCAGGATCGTGGCAACCGTGGACCAGGCCAGAAGCGTCCAGCTTTGCAGCTTGAGCCGCGCCTGCGCGATGACAACCAGATAGGCTGTGTAGAAGAGCCCGGCGGCGAGGCAGAGCATATCGCCGAGCAGGTTTTGCGTGCTGAGTTCTGCTGACCGGCCGAGCAGGAGGATTGTGCCGATGGTGGCGACACCAAAGGCCGTCCCTTCCCGCCGGGTCGGCCAAGCGCGTGCCACAATGAAGCCCCAGACCGGAAAGAACAGGCTCGCTGCATTGGCAAAGAGCGTCGCATTGGCCATCTTGGTTTTCAGGATGCCAATGTGCCAAGCCGCCAGGTCAACGGCGAAGAACAGGCCGGACAACAGCATCGTCCAATAGAGCGCGTTGCTTGGCAGCGTCAGCGGCTGGCGGCGATATCCCGCGATCAGGAACAGCACAGGGGCCGCAAGCGCCATGCGCCACATGGCCGACGCGCTTGGCCCGACATCGGCCATGCGCACGAGCCATGGCCCAAAGGCGAGCGCGAAGTTCCCCAGCAGCAGCGCGGCGATAACGGCAGCACGACTGCCAACTTCTTGCCCCCCAAGAGATTGTTGCTGTTGCGTGGACCCCATCGCCCTCATATCCGTTAGCCGAACTCACAAAGCAACTAGGGGCCCACATGCCGACACTTTTCGATCCGATTGATCTTGGGGCCATTCATTGCCCGAACCGCATCCTGATGGCGCCGCTGACCCGTGGCCGCGCCGACCCCGGCCATATCCCCAATGATATGATGCGCCTCTATTATGAGCAGCGCGCATCCGCAGGCCTCATCATCTCGGAAGCCACTGGCATTTCGCAGGAAGGCCTTGGCTGGCCATCCGCACCGGGCATCTGGACCGATGCGCAGACCGAAGGCTGGAAGCCTGTGACAGAGGCCGTCCACAAGGCCGATGGTCGCATCATCCTTCAGCTCTGGCACATGGGTCGGCTGGTCCATTCCAGCTATAACAACGGCCCCGGCGTCTCGTCTTCGGCCACAACCGGCCCGGGCCATGCCTATACGCTGACCGGCAAGCAGCCGCTGGAAGAAGCACGCGCGCTGCGTCTTGATGAGATCCCCCGGCTGATCGGCGATTATGTGAAGGCCGCCGAGAATGCGAAAAAGGCGGGCTTTGACGGCGTCCAGATCCACAGCGCCAACGGCTATCTGCTCGACCAGTTTTTGCGCGACAACAGCAATTTCCGCGACGACGCCTATGGTGGCTCCATTGAAAACCGCATCCGCCTGACGACCGAAGTGACAGCCGCCCTGTGCGACGTCTGGGGGGCAGACCGCGTGTCGGTGCGCCTTTCGCCCAATGGCGATTCGCAAGGCGCGGATGACAGCAATCCAGAAGGCCTGTTCACGGCCGCTGCGGCTGCGCTGCAGAAGCTGAACATCGGCTTTTTGGAACTGCGGGAGCCTGGCGCTGACGGTACCTTTGGGCGGACCGACGTGCCCAAGCAGTCGCCGGCCATCCGCAAGGTTTTCACAAATCCGTTGGTGCTCAATTCCGACCTGACAGCCGAGGACGGAAACGCCCTGATCGCCTCTGGGCAGGCAGATGCCGTCAGCTATGGCCGCCCCTATATCTCCAACCCTGATCTTGCTGAGCGTATCCGCGATGGCAAGGCGTGGGCCGAGACCAACATGGCGACGTGGTACACGCCGGGGCCGGAAGGCTATACGGATTATCCGGCGGCGGGGTGAGGTCGGCTGGGCCCTCCCCGCTGCGACTAAGGCGACCGAAAGCCGCCTAAGTCTCGCTCCCCTCCCGCAAGCGGGAGGGGTTGGGGGAGGGCCTGTCCCGAATTCAGATCAACCGAACTGAGACTTCAACTCCAGCAGAGCAATCGCCGCCTTGGCCGCTTCGCCGCCCTTGTCCTTCTGCGTCGGATCTGCGCGGACGAGGGCCTGTTGTTCATTCTCAACGGTCAAGATGCCATTGCCGATGGCGATCCCATCCATGGTCAGCGCCATGATGCCGCGTGCGCTTTCGCCCGCGACGATTTCGAAATGATAGGTCTCCCCGCGAATAACGACACCAATGGCGACAAATCCGTCATAGCGTCCGCTCTCGGCCGCCAGCGCAATCGCGCCGGGGATTTCAAGCGCACCGGGGACGGTGATGACGTCGGCCTTATGGCCTTCATCTTCCAGTGCCGCCTTAGCGCCCTCGACCAGCATGTCGTTGAGGTGATCATAAAAACGGGCTTCGACGATCAGAAACTTTGCCATGGACTTACGCCTCCGGAATGGGGCGCTCGCCCACGATGTTGATGCCATAGCCTTCAATGCCGACGACATTGCGGTGGGCGTTGGTGAGAAGGATCATGTCGTGAATGCCAAGGTCGGCGAGGATCTGCGCGCCAATGCCGTAGCTGCGAAGGTCCATTTCCGGCGCCTTGCCGGAGGCGGCGCTGAGTTCCCGCGTGAGAGAGTCCGCATCCCCCGGCATCAGCAGCACGATCACACCGGCGCCCGCTGCACCAATTTCCGCCATGGCCCGCTGCAGGGTCCGCTTGCGCGGGCCGGGTGCACCCAGCACGTCGGAGAAGATCGAGATGCCATGCATGCGCACCAGCGTCGGCTCCCCGTCCACCACGCGGCCCTTTTGCAGGACGATGTTGACGGACCCGTCAACCTTGTTGCGATAGGTCTTGGCTGTCCATTCCCCGCCATAATCGGAGACGAAAGGCGCTTCGGACACACATTCGACCAGATGGTCATGCTTGCGGCGATATTCGATGAGATCACGGATCGTGCCCATCTTCAAATTGTGCATCCGCGCGAAGGAGACGAGGTCATCCATGCGCGCCATGGTGCCGTCATCCTTCATGATCTCACAGATCACTCCCGACGGGTTGAGCCCGGCAAGGCGGGAGATATCGACAGCCGCTTCGGTATGGCCGGCACGCACCAGCACGCCGCCATCACGCGCGATCAGCGGGAAGACATGGCCCGGTGTCACAATATCATCGCGGCCCTTGGACGAATCGATGGCGACAGACACGGTGCGCGCACGGTCGCCTGCTGAAATGCCGGTCGTCACGCCTTCGCGTGCTTCGATGGAGGTTGTGAACGCGGTTTCATGGCGCGTGCCATTGGCGCGGCTCATCAGTTCAAGGCCGAGGTCCTCAACGCGCTTCTTGGTGAGCGTCAGGCAGACAAGGCCGCGACCATGCGTGGCCATGAAGTTGATCGCATCGGGCGTCGCCATTTGCGCTGGGATCACAAGATCGCCTTCATTCTCACGGTCTTCATCATCGACGAGGATGAACATGCGGCCGTTGCGCGCTTCCTCAATGATTTCCTCAATCGGGACGAGCGCAGGGCTATCGTCGCTGGCGAACAGATAGGCCTCCAGCTTGCGCAGCGTTTCTGCCGTCGGGTTCCAGTCGGGCTGGTCCAGATCACGCAGTGTGTTGGCATGGAGACCCGCAGCGCGCGCGAGGCCGGAACGGGACAAGCCACCGTCGGTGACGAGGCTGCGGAGCTTTTCAATGAGTTGCGTAGACATGGGCAGACGTAATCACATTCGAGTGTGACCGTCAATGTTTAGAATCACATTCAACTCACAATCGTCATCCTGAACTTGTTTCAGGATCCATGCCGTGAATTCGGACCAGGGCACCAAAGTGCGAGAATGCAACAGCGAGAGAGGCATGGATGCTGAAACAAGTTCAGCATGACGAGAAGTAAAGGAACCTCTCCCTAGGCCTCAGTGGCCTCTGCGTCTCTGCGCGAAACCCCTTATCGCGCCGCGCTCAAACGTTCCTGCATCCGCGCCAGATAGCGGGCAAGGACATCAATCTCGACATTGACCTGCTGGCCCTCCGCCAGATCACCCAGTGCCGTCACATCCCACGTATGTGGAATGATGTTGAGGCCAAAGGTCGCCGTCCCGTCCGCATTGTCGGCGACGCTGTTGACGGTGAGCGAGACGCCGTCGACCGTCACGGAGCCCTTGGTCGCGATATAGGGGGCGATCTCTGCACCCACTGTCACCGAGACGCGATGCGAATCGCCTTCGCGTGCAATCGCGGCAATGATGCCGACACCGTCCACATGGCCCGTCACGATATGCCCGCCCAGCTCATCACCAATCTTGAGCGCGCGTTCCAGATTGAGGCGGCGGCCCTGTGCCCACATCGCGCTGGACGTTTTGGACACTGTTTCTGCAGACGCGTCGAGGGCGAACCAGTCTGCACCCTTGTCGACAACCGTGAGGCACACGCCCGAACAGGCGATAGAGGCCCCCAGATCAACACCTGACATGTCATAGCCGCATTGGATGATCAGCCTCAGATCCCCGCGCTGTTCTGCCTTGGTGATTGTGCCAACGTCGGTGATGATGCCTGTGAACATAGTCCGCCCCTTTTCAGGCCCGCTCGTAGACTTCGAGACTGTCCTTGCCAAGCGGGCGCGCATCAACCCGCCGCCATTGGCCATGTGCCTCTGCCAGAGCGCCCAGCCCGATATCAGCAAGACAGGCCTTGCCCGCGCCCAGCACAATCGGCGCGCGATACAGCATCAGGCGATCCACCAGCCCGGCTTTGAGGAACGCAGAGGCGGCCTGTGCGCCGCCTTCCACCATCAGATAGTGAACATGCGTCCATCCTGAAATCTGTTCGGGTGAGGTGAGACCAAGCCATCCGTCTGGGGCTTCTGACGTCGACAGGAGCGCCCGCGCCGGGGATTGCGACTCCAAGCCGGACAGCCGGACATCAAGCCGGGGGGTATCCGCCTCCAGCGTGCCACGCCCGACGAGAATCATATTGCTGCGCGCCCGCTCCAAATGGCCGTGGCTGCGCGCTGTATCGCCAGTGATCCACTTGCTCTCCCCATCCGCACGCGCAACGCAGCCGTCGAGCGAGGTAGCAAGCTTGAGCGTCACGAAGGGGCGACCCTCTTGCTGCTGCATCAACCAGCCCGCCATGGCCCGCGATGCGTCCGCCGCCATCAGCCCGGCCTCCACCGCAATGCCGGCGGCTTTCAGGCGCGCAATACCTTGGCCGTTGGTGCGGGGATCGGGATCAGTCAGCGCGACGACGACCCGCGCCACGCCGGCCGCAATCAGACTGTCGGTGCAATTGGGTCCGCGACCGCTTTCATGCGCGCAGGGTTCCAGCGTGACATAGGCCGTCGCCCCGCGCGCCAGATCACCGGCCTGCGCCAGTGCCATGGCTTCGGCATGCGGGCGACCACCGGGCTGCGTCCACCCCCGGCCCACGACCGTGCCACGCGCGACGATGATGCAACCAACATTGGGGTTGGGAACCGTCCGTGCCCGTCCACGTTCCGACAAAGCGATCGCGGCCCCCATGTACCGCCGGTCTGCCGCCATCGTCACAGACCGAGGTCGTCCATCTTCTTGTCGATGGCCTTAAACGGGGCGCGCCGCTCCTCAAGGATGCGCTGAACTTCGGCTTCATGCTTCTTGCGGGCAGCCGTATCAATCTTCTGCTGCGCCTTGATCTGCGCATCCGTCCGGTTGGGATCAAACTTTTCGACATAGATGATCTGGGGCGGACGATACTCCATCGGCACCTGATCCAGATAGAAAAGACCCAGCCAGAACAAGGGGATCGCCATCGACAGAACCGCAAATCCCAATTGGTGCGGCGTGCGCGAGCCCACAAAGGCGCGCAAATCGCGAAAGGCAGCGAAAGGATTAACCGGACGGGGAAAGAAACTCATGCCCGCTAAATAGGGACAGTCACGGCGCGATGCTACCCCGTCTGGTTAACGACGATCTTGCAAGAACTAAGCGGCTGCTTTTTCCAACCGCGCAACGGCACGTGCTTTGCCAATGAGCGGGAGCAGCGCCTTCATGTCCGGGCCCTGATCATGACCCGTCAGCGCTTGGCGGAGCGGCAGGAACAGCGCCTTGCCCTTGCGTCCGCTCGACTGTTTGAGCGCATCGGTGAGCGCGTGCCAAGGGTCCGCATCCCACGCCATCGTGGCCACGACACGTGCGGCTTCGGCCAGATAGTCGCGGTCTTCGGCGGCAACTTCTGCGTTCACCTCGCCGGAGACGACCGACCACCAGTCCGCCACATCGGCGAGCGTGGAGATATTGGGACGAATGGCATCCCAAGCGGCTGCATCCATGCCGTCCGGCAACCGGCCCGCCACCGCTGCAAAGTCAGTGTGATGAAGGATCTTGGCGTTCAACTGCGCCAGTTCTTCCTCATCAAACCGCGCGGGCGCACGGCCGAAATGGGCAAAGTCGATGGTCGCGACGAGGGGCGTAGCGCTGGTCACTGGCTCGACCGGTTCGCTTGTGCCCAGACGGGCGAGCAAAGCGATAAGAGCCATCGGCTCAATGCCGCGCTCCTTAAAGGCATCCATGCCGAGCGAGCCGAGCCGCTTGGACAGCTTCCCTTCGGCGCCGGTCAACAGTGCCTCATGCGCGAAGTGCGGGGGGGTGGCACCAAGGGCTGCAAACATCTGAAGCTGCGTCGCTGTGTTCGTCACATGGTCTTCGCCGCGCACGACGTGCGTGATGCCCATGTCGATATCATCAATGGCCGAGGGCAGCATGTAGAGCCACGACCCATCGGCGCGGCGGATAACCGGGTCTGACATCAGCTTGGGATCAAAATGCTGCGGCCCACGGACGAGGTCAGTCCACTCAATCGCGGCCCCATGATCAAGCTTGAACCGCCAATGCGGCGCGCGGCCTTCGGGCACCGGTGCATCAGCCTCCTTGCGCTCATAGACCGGCGGAAGCCCGCGCCCGAGCAACACCTTACGGCGCAGATCAAGCTCCTCCGGCGTTTCATAACAGGCATAGACGCGGCCTGCCGACTTCAGCTCTTCAAAGCGCCGTTCATAAAGATCGAAGCGCGCCGACTGCCGCTCCTCGCCATCCCAATCGAGGCCGAGCCAGTGCAGGTCCGCGCGGATGCCGTCGACATACGCCTCTTTTGACCGCTCAAGATCAGTGTCGTCGATGCGCAGCAGGAACTTGCCGCCATGCTTTTTCGCCCACATCCAGTTGTGGAGCGCGGTGCGGACATTGCCGACGTGCAGATTGCCGGTGGGCGACGGGGCGAAACGGGTGATCACAGTCATGGCTTAGGCTGTACGGAAGGCGTTGGTGATTGGATAGCGCCGATCACGCCCGAAATTGCGCGTGCCGAGCTTCACGCCGGGCGGCGCCTGACGCCGTTTATATTCGGCGATGTAGAGCAACCGCTCAATCCGCTGCACCACATCACGCGGGTGGCCGCGTGCAGCGACCTCATCAACCGACAATTCCTGTTCGACCAGCCCAAGCAATATATCATCGAGCACTGGATATTCCGGCAGGCTGTCGCTGTCCTTTTGGTCGGGGCGCAGTTCCGCGCTGGGCGGGCGGGTGATGATCGCATCGGGCATGACCGGCCCGTCGGGACCAAGGCCGATGCGGCAACGATGGGCATTGCGCCAGCGCGAGATGGCGAACACCGTCATCTTATAGGCGTCTTTTAGCGGGTTATAGCCGCCGGCCATATCACCATAAATGGTCGCATAGCCGACGCTCATCTCGCTCTTATTGCCGGTGGTCAAAAGCATGTGACCAAATTTGTTGGAGAGCGCCATCAACGTGACACCGCGGATGCGCGACTGGATATTCTCTTCGGTAATGTCGACGCTGCGGTCCGCAAAGCTGTCACTCAGCATCTCGTCAAAGGCCATGACGGCGGGGTTGATCGCGATCGTATCGAGCTTGCAACCAATCATCCGCGCGCAGTCGCTGGCAAGATCAAGGCTTTCCTGAGACGTGAAACGGCTGGGCATCATCACGCACCAGACGCGGCCCGGCCCCAGCGCATCGGCGGCGATCGCCGCGCAGATCGCGCTGTCGATGCCGCCGGAAAGGCCCAGAACAACTCCGGGGAAACGGTTGCGATCCACATAATCGCGTAGCGAAAGCACCATCGCTGAATAGATGTCGGCGGGATGATCCTCCCACTGGGCAAGGTCACCGGGGGCACACGTCCAGCCGCCATCCTGACGCGTCCACTTGGTCAGGCGAAGATGTTCCTCCCAATCGGGCAGGCGGTGCGCTGCGCTGCCATCGGCATTGAGCACGAAAGAGCTGCCGTCGAAAACCAGCTCGTCCTGCCCGCCGATGCGGTTGAGGAAGATGATCGGAAGACCGGTTTCCTTAACCCGTGCGGCGAAAACCTGCTCAAGCCGCCGGTCGTCCTTGTCGATTTCATAAGGACTGCCATTGACGGAGATCAGCAGTTCAGCGCCGCGTTGCTTCAAATGGGTGCAGACCGTGGGCAGCCAGCCATCTTCACAGATGGGCAACCCCAATGTGACGCCGCGAAAGTCGACAGGCTCGGGCAGGGGCCCCTGCGCGAAGATGCGCTTTTCATCGAATGTGCCGTAATTGGGAAGCTCATGCTTTTTGCGAACCGCCGTGATCCGACCGCCGTCGAGGAGTGCTACAATATTGTAGAGCCGCTCCGCTTCCATCAGGATTGAGCCGACCAGCATGGCCGGGCCGCCATCGGCCGTGGCGGCGGCAAGCCGCTCAAGCTCTTGTGCCGCCGCGTGTTGAAAAGCAGGCTTCAGGACAAGGTCTTCGGCCGGATACCCGATGAGCTGCTGTTCAGGAAACAGCACCAGATCCACGGCACCTGCCTCCATGGCCTTGGCACGCCAGTCGAGCATCGCATCGGCATTGCCGGCAAGATCGCCCACGCGCTGGGACAATTGGGCCATGGCGATGGTGAGGGTATCAGTCATGCCCGCTGTGTATGAGCGCCCTGCGACCACGGCAAGCCGATATCGGGGCCGATCACTTGAACGGATGCGCCCGCGCGCTCGCGTGGCTTTAGCCGATTGTGTCTCTCAAATTAGGCCGTAAGGTGCTGACATGAAGAGAGATACTGAACTGAGCGCTGCCATTGATGCAGCACATGTGGCCGGCGCCGTCGCAATGACGGGTGGGCGTGATGGCATCCACTACGCGCGTGCCTTTGGCGCCCGTAGTCTGGATGGTGCGGCGATGCAGACCGACGATCTGTTCCAGATCGCATCGATGACAAAAGCCATCGTCTCGGTCGCCGCCTTGCAGCTGGTGGAACGCGGCAAGCTGTCGCTCGATGCGCCGCTGGATGCGCTCCTGCCGGAGCTTGCCAATCCACAGGTGATCGACGGGTTTGAAGAGGATGGCGCCGTCCGGCTGCGCCCCGCCAAGCGGTCGATCACGCTGCGCCATCTCCTCACCCACACCTCGGGCTTTGGCTATGAATTTATGAGCGCGGATATGGTCCGCGCCCGTGGCCCCGCGGGATCACCCACCCCCGGCACCAAAGCTGCGCTGATTTCGCCGCTGCTGTTCGATCCCGGTGAAAAGTGGGAATATGGCATCAGCACCGATTGGGCTGGACTTGCGGTTGAAGCCGCGAGCGGCCAGCGGCTTGATGCCTATCTGGCCGAGCATGTCACAGGCCCGCTCGGCATGGTGGACACCCACTTCAACCCCGACGCAACGCAACGTGCCCGGGCAGCATCGCTCTATCTTCGGGGCGCGAGCGGCCTCTCCCCCATGCCAATCGAAATTGGCGGCGGGCCCAATGTTGAGGTTCTGTCCGGCGGCGGCGGGCTATACAGCACTGCGCCCGATTACATGCTGTTTCTTCAAATGCTGCTCAGTGGCGGCGCATTGGGGGAGACCCGCATCCTGTCTGAAGCCATGGTTGCAGAACTGACCCAGAACCATGTGGGCGACCTGCGTGCCGGTCGTATGGAATCGGTCGTTCCATCCCTTGCCGGTGTTTTTGATATGTATCCGCAGATGGACACCAAATGGAGCCTCGGCTTCCTGATCAATCCGGACACCGGGCCGCATGGCCGATCAGCAGGATCGCTCAGTTGGGCGGGCATTGCCAATTGCTATTATTGGCTTGATCCTGCGGCTGACATCGCGGGCGTGCTGATGACGCAGGTGCTGCCATTTGGGGATCCCGGCGTCCTCAATGCGCTCGGCGCTTTGGAACGAATGGCCTATCAGGGGGATTGACCCCTTTTCGGATTCCATTCCACGTTCTAAGGGACGCGCACTTCTTGTGGGCGGGACACACTTCATGAAACTCATCACCGGCAACTCCAACATCAAACTGGCGCAGTCGATTGCCGATTACTGTGATATCCCGCTGACCAAGGCGAGCGTGCGCCGCTTTGCCGATGAAGAAGTCTTTGTAGAAATTCATGAAAATGTGCGCGGCGAAGACGTTTTCGTCATCCAGTCGACCAGCTATCCGGCCAATGACAATCTAATGGAGCTGCTGATCATCTGCGATGCGCTGCGCCGCGCCTCGGCCAAGCGGATTACGGCGGTTCTCCCTTATTTCGGCTATGCCCGGCAGGACCGCAAGCCCGGCCCCCGCACGCCGATTTCCGCCAAGCTCGTCGCGAACCTGATTACAACGGCGGGTGCCAACCGCGTGCTTTCGATCGACCTCCACGCAGGCCAAATTCAGGGCTTTTTTGACATTCCGACCGACAATTTGTTTGGCGCGCCGGTGGTATCGGCGGACATTCAGGCCCGCTTTGGGGACCGCAACATCATGGTCGTTTCGCCTGACGTCGGCGGCGTGGTCCGTGCCCGTGCACTGGCCAAACGCCTCGACAACGCCCCGCTCGCCATCGTCGACAAACGTCGTGAGCGCGCCGGCGAATCAGAAGTCATGAACATCATCGGCGACGTGGAAGGGCGCTTCTGCATCCTTATTGACGATATCGTCGATTCGGCGGGCACACTGTGCAATGCGGCCGCCGCGCTGAAGGCAGCCGGCGCCGAAGACGTTGTCGCTTATTGCACCCACGGCGTTTTGTCCGGTGGCGCTGTCGCCCGCGTCGAAGGCTCGGCTCTGCTCGAACTCGTCGTCACCGACTCGATTGGCACGCCCGATACGGCCGCTGCTGCAAAGAAGATCCGCCATTTGACCATCGCGCCTCTCCTTGGCGAAGCGATCAAGCGGATTGCAGACGAAAGCTCGGTGTCCAGTCTGTTTGACTGATCGGCCTCAATAAGGCCCGTCGCGCAGCCGCTGGGATATCCACCAGATATTTCCCAGGCGTCGCGCACGCCACCCTGCCGGTCACCATAGGGCATGTCAGCCACATCCATGACGTTCTGCGCGCCTGCTGCGAGCGCACGGTCGATGCCAGCTTGGGCATCCGCCACATAGATGTAAAAGCTTGCCGCCATAGCGCCAAAGCCGCGGCCCGCCTCACTGACCATGATCGTCGTATCGCCGACACGCAGCTGAGCATTGGCGATCCGATCCCCATCCATGCTTCTGTGGGTCTCTTCAAATCCGAGCCCATCGGACAGGAAGGCGCAAAAACCCGGCGCGTTGTCGACGAACAGATATGGGAAAACGGTCGTGAAACCGGGCGGCTGAACGATGCCGCCATTGGTCATGCGTGGCCCGCGCCTTCCAGCCGGTCAGCAAAGATCATGCGACCCGGGCCCATGCGGGCGATGACTTCCACCAGCTTAGCCTTTGGGAAGGCAAAGCAGCCCTCGCTCCGCCCCAGCTTGCCCATCGTGCGGATGAGGTCGGGGTTGGCATAGTCAGCACCATGGACGACGATCGCGCGGTCCTCGGCATTGTTATTGTCCGCCTCCAGACCCGTCAGCCGCATGGAAAGGCCGTGCTTCCCGTCATAATAATTGCGCGTCAGATAGGCACCGCGCGACGTGGCGTTGGAGCCGGGATCGTTTGAAAAGCCTTTGAGCCAGCCATCATGTTGCGGGTCAGACCCCCTGCCATGCGTCACGTAATACCGGTTCACCGTCCCGTTCACGAGATTGGCGATGAAGAAGCGCGGTTCGGCGGACGGCAGCGAAAAATCTGCCATGCCAACAACATCGCGGACCCAGATGCGGTTTCCCATCCGGTCCAATTCACGCTGGGCGATGTCCAGCAGGCGCGCATCTGTCGGTGCCGCCAAAGCCTTGGACGGGATCATCGACGCAGCGGTGGCTGCGACCAAACCCGCCAGAATTTCTCTGCGGCCGATTCGCTCGGCCCCTATTTCTATCATGGATCAGGCTTAGGCCCGCCCTGTGGATAAAGTCGATACCGACATGCGATGGGCTGCGGCAAACGCGCGGTAAGCGTCCAAATTCCCCCTCAAAACAGGCAATTCCTTTCTCCGGCCAGCTTCGCTAGGACCACCGAAGAAGGAGACCGGCATGAAAGCGACGATCTGGCACAATCCCAATTGCGGCACCTCCCGCAAGACGCTTGAGATCCTAAGGGAGACGCCCGGCGTCGACGCAGAGGTGGTCGAGTATCTGAAGACACCACCATCGCGCGACACGCTGGTGGCGCTCTATCGCGACGCCGGCATGACGCCGCGTGAGGGGCTGCGGACACGCGGATCTCCGGCTGAAGAGCTCGGTCTGCTCGACGCCGATGCAGATACCATTCTTGATGCGATGGCGCGTGAACCGATCCTGATTGAACGCCCACTGGTCCGCACAGACAAGGGCGTTCGCCTCTGCCGACCGCAGGACGTGGTGCGCGACATCCTCTAAGGGCCAGCCGCGCCAATCAACCCTTTCCCGGCGGCCACCAATTGGGCATGATGCACGCTATGAAAGTTGTCGCAGTCTATAATCTGAAAGGGGGTGTCGGAAAAACCACCCTCGCCGCCAATCTCGCCTGGTGCGCCGCGACCCTTTCGTCGCGCAGGACTTTGTTGTGGGATCTTGATCCGCAGGGCGGCGCAACCTTCCTTCTGGGGTCTACCCCGACTGCCGAAAAAGCCCGCTCCGTCTTTGCAAAGGACATTGAGCCGTCGCGGCTGATCTCGCCCACGGGCATTGACCGGCTCTCGGTGCTGCCCGCCGACCGCAGCCTGCGGTCCTTGGACCACCTTCTGTTTTCGCTGGGCAAGCGAAAGCGCCTCGCCAAACTTCTGGAAGGGCTGTCCACGTCTTTTGACCGGATCATTCTGGATTGTCCGCCCGGCCTGACGGAAACGAGCGAGCAAGTGATGCGGTCCGCCGATGTCATCCTGATCCCGGTTATCCCTTCACCACTGTCGCGCCGCGCCTTTGACGACGCGGTGGAGCATCTGCACCAGCATCATGCCGGCCAAGCCGCCATCCTGCCGGTCTTTTCGATGGCGGACCGCAGGCGCGCGCTGCACAAGGCCGCGCTTGACGCGCAGCCTGAATGGCCTGTCATCCCCATGGCCAGCGTCATTGAACAGATGGCTGTGCGCCGAAAGCCTGTCGGCGCCTTTGCGGCCTCCACGGCGGCGGCGGACAGCTTTGCCTTTCTCTGGCGGGCCGTTGAACGAAAGTTGGCCGAGCACAAGCCGTGAGCGGGTCGCTTGACCTGAACATGCTCTTGAAAGCCTATGCCATTGGCGTCTTCCCGATGGCGGATGACCGCGACGCGGACGACATTTACTGGGTTGAGCCGCGCAAGCGGGGCATCCTTCCGCTCGACCGGTTCCATCTCTCTAAGTCGCTGCGCAAAACCCTGCGCAGCGGCCGGTTCGAAACCACGTTCAATCGGGCCTTTCCTGAAGTCCTTGCCGCCTGTGCCGAATCGACCGAGGACCGGCCGGGAACCTGGATCAATGGCCAGATCGAACAGGCCGTCCTCCAGCTTCATACGGCCGGGCACGCCCATTCCATCGAGACATGGTTCGAAGGGCGTCTCGTCGGCGGGCTGTATGGGATTTCTCTGGGCCGCGCTTTCTTCGGGGAAAGCATGTTCAGCCGCATGACCGACGCGTCAAAGGTGGCTCTGGCCCATCTGGTGGCGCGGTTGAAAGTGGGTGGGTTTACCCTGCTCGACTGCCAGTTTCAGACACCGCATCTCCAATCTATGGGTGCGATTGAAATCAGCCGGGCGGATTATTCAGTCGCGCTATCCGCCGCACTGTCGGGTGCAGAAGGCGCAGCAACGGCGGCCGGTGCTGATTTGACAGCCTTGGACCGTGATCCGGACGCCGCGCCTGAATCGTCACCGCGCGCCACAATCGTGCCCGGTCCAATATCGGGATGCCGCATCTTGCAGGCCTTAACCCACACATCATAAATCGGGTGCTCGACGACATTGATCGACGGGCTTTCCTTGAACAGCCAGCCCGAAAAGGTCTTGCGCCAAGTGGTGCGCGTCTCACGCGTGATCACCTGCACAAAGGCGCCGGTCCAGCGTTCCGGCTCCCAAGGCGCCGTCGCTTCACAGGCCCGCAGCCGCACCACAAGGTCCCCAATGCGCACAGCGTCACCGGGCTTCATCGTCAGATCCCGTGAAAGGCCATTGCGCTTATTGAGCACGCCAATGGTTGCCACCCGCTCCGCCATGGGCGTCACAACCCGACTTTCCGGCAGGGGTGCGGACGGCTTGGCTTTTGAAGGGGCGGGTGTCGAATTTGTTTCCGCAGATTGTTCAGCCGCAGGTGCAGGCGACGCAGCAACAGGGGATGTCGGCGCTTTGGCCTCTGGCGTGTCCTGCAGAGCAGACGCCGCCTGCCAGGCAGCGAGCCCGGCAAGGAGCGCGGCACCCGTCCAGACGGCTGCGCGCTTCACGCGGCGTCCGGGCTCCAAGCTTCATAATCGCCCGTCGCGCTCGCGCGGCGTCCACCGGATTCCATCGCACCCATCGGGCGATAGGCATTCGGCGTTCCGGTTAGATTGGGCTGGGGCTCCGCTTCCCAAGCACGCGGCGCAGGGAGGCTTTCCGTTGGCGGCCCATCAATCGTATTGTGCAGCCAGCCGAACCATTCCGGCGGAACGCGGCTCGCGTCATTGTTACCGACATAGGTGACCCACCGACGATGATGCCCGGCGGGCTCCACCTTCTTTGCCTGATAATAGACATTACCCTCGGCGTCTTCGCCGATGCGGACACCGTTGGTCTTGGTGTGGAGCCAGGTGCCGAAGGTCTGACCTTCCCACCATGTGAAGATGTTTTTGAAAACGCCCATGGTCGTGCCGTTACGACTTTGCAGCGTGCGATGCAACGGGCGCTAGCTGGCCCAGTTCACCTTATCGCCTTCGGAAATGCCAAGTTCTGCGGCGCGGCCACCTGCGATTTCCAGCACAGCTGACACGGGTTCGCCCGAATCAATCGGCTCCAATGAATAAGGAATGGCTTCCGCCGCGATACGGGCAATGGTCCCATCCGGGCGGATGAAGATGAGGTCGAGCGAGATGACCGTATTCTTCATCCAGAAGCTCGCCGGTCGCGGCGGATTCATTGGAAAAATCATGCCGCGATTCGGCGCCAGCTTATCCCGAAACATCAACCCGCGGGCCTGTTCGCTTTCGGACCGGGCGACCTCAACCTTGAATGCGTGGGCCTTGCCTCCGGCCGTGCGGATGTCGAGCGGAACAACAGCAAGGCTAGTTGCCGCTTTGGTGACGTCCGGATTTCCGGTCTGACACGCGGCGGGGAGCAACAAAAGAAACGCCGCAAGCGCTCTAAAAACTTTCATGGACGTTTCACCTCAACTGCAAGATAGCCTTTATCACTCTTCACAAGACGGGCTTCAAGCGTTTCCTCTGGCAGGACATCGATGATGCCGGCCCGCCTGAGCGTTTCCATATGGACGAAAATGTCTGCGCCATCCTCTGACCGGACCAGAAATCCATAGCCCTTGGGTCGGTTGAACCATTTGACGGCAACGGGTTCAAAAGGCCCGGCATTTTCAACATCGGGCAGATCGGCACCCCGTCCACGCTTGGGGGCACTGTCGGCGTCTTCTGGAACAATCGCCGAGCTGAGATCAAACGCGACCAGACGCGTTGCCTGCAGTCCGCGTTGGCCGAGTGCAACTTCGCACGTGACGCGCGCACCTTCGGGCAGGGTACGGCGGCCATGTTCCCGCAGTACGGAAAAATGGAGAAGAACGTCCCCGACATCAATGTCGTCCGGGACGACGAAACCGAAGCCCCGCGTCGCGTCGAACCATTTGACATGGCCCACCACGGTCCGGCTTTCGGCGTCCGCCCCCTCTTGCCTCACCTCCGTCATTCCGGAGCCCGGCATCTTGTTATCATTACACGGCCTCGCACAACCAAACGGCACCCACCTGTTCACCTGCCGCGTCAGAACCTTATTGTGCGACCCTATAGTTCTGACAAAGCCTGATCATCTTGGACAAGTTCCGGAGACAAATCAAGAATTCGCCGCGCGGCTAAGTATGTATGCCCTGCTCGGAGCATTGCGGCCAATGCCTTGCGGCGATGATCCGGGTTATCAGGGTGCAGGGAAAAAGGACCTAAGCGTCGCCTTTTGGCATAGGCAAGAGCAGCAGCCGTGCTATCCGCCTCTGCGCCGCGCAAGGCCTCTGCGGCATCGCCTTCCTCAATTCCGGCCGCATCGAGCGCCTGACGGACGCGGCGCGGGCCATAGCCACGGCGCGAAAGGCCGCCCGCCTTCATCTCGGCATAGGCCCGGTCATCGACAAAACGGTTCGCCGCAAGATCGGCAACAAGAGCCTCCACCGGCGGCGCGCCTTCCCCTTCCCAGCCCCGTTCACGTATTTTTCGCTGCAGATATTGGGCGAGCTTGTGTCGAGACGTTGCGTATCGACTGACATAGGTCAGCGCGAATTGACGCAAATCCGCGCTATTGAGCGGTTTAGGTGCGGTGAATCGTTTCATGTCTTATGTCCGGCCCAAATTGTGCCATAGTCCCGCAGGATTGGAAGCGCTCGCTACAATCGTCGCGACTGGGATTGCAACGTGCGTCTGGGCCAATAGGCCAACGCCATGATGAAGTTGGGATACTCCGTGCAGGATAGCCTTGACCGGACCACCACGACGCCGGCCACGTCGACACTCCAGGCCACGCCAACGCGGGACAGTCTGCCCCGACGCATGTCTGATTTTGCCACATTAGGCGAAGCGCTGGACTATGCAGCGACCGGCGTTCGCGGCCTCAATTTTCATGATCCGCGTGGCAATTTGGCGCGACCCTATCCCTATTCGGAACTGCGCCGCGACGCGCTCGACATGGCCTATCGTCTGATCGCCAAAGGCGTCGCGCCCGGTGACCGGATTGCGCTGATCGCAGAGACGTCTCCCGAATTCGCGGCCTTGTTCTTCGGCACTGTCTATGCCGGTGCGTGGCCGGTGCCCCTGCCCCTGCCCACCTCATTTGGCGGGCGTGGTTCCTATGTGGATCAGCTGGCCGTGCAGATGAAGAGCGCCGAACCCAAGTTCCTCATCTACCCGGAATCGCTTGAGAATATGGCACCGGACGCCGGGCGTCTTGTCGGCGCTGAAACAATCAGCTGGGAAGCCTTTGGCGCTGAGCCCGCGGTGGAAGCCCCGCTTCCGTCCGCCGCAGCGGATGACATCGCCTATCTTCAATATTCAAGCGGATCGACGCGCTTCCCGCACGGTGTCGCCGTGACGCATCACGCGCTGCTCAACAACCTGGCCGCCCATGGGCACGGCATGGAAGTCAATGAGGCGGACCGCTGTGTTTCCTGGCTGCCCTGGTATCATGACATGGGCCTTGTCGGCTGCTTCCTCTCGGTCGTCGCCAATCAGGTGTCGGTTGATTACATGAAGACCGAAGACTTTGCCCGCCGTCCGCTGGCCTGGCTTGATCTGGTCACCCGCAACACCCGGGTCGGCGATACGTCGATCAGCTATTCCCCCACCTTCGGCTATGACATCTGCGCGCGTCGCATTTCGAGCCAAAGCCATGTGTCCGAACGCTTTGACCTGTCGGGCTGGCGCATTGCCGGCAATGGTGCGGACATGATCCGCCCGGATGTGATGCAGAGCTTTGTCGATGCTTTCCATGAAGCCGGTTTCAGCGCCAAAGCCTTCCTGCCAAGCTATGGTCTTGCCGAAGCGACATTGGCCGTGACCATCATGCCGCCGGGCGAAGGCATTATTGTCGAGCTGGTCGAAGAATCGGAGCTATCGGGCGAAGCTTGGCCGGGGGACCGGCCGCAGCGCTACCGCGCGATCGTGAATTGCGGAAAACCATGCCGCGATATGGCCCTGGAAATCCGTGGTGATGATGGCACGCCGCTTTCCGAAAGACAGATCGGCCAAGTCTGGACCGCTGGTCCGTCTATCATGCACAGCTATTTCCGGGATCCTGAATCCACCGAGGCCTGCCTGCAGAACGGTTGGCTCAACACCGGCGACATGGGCTATATGTCGGACGGATATCTCTATGTCGTTGGCCGCGCCAAGGACATGATCATCATCAATGGCAAAAACCATTGGCCGCAGGACATTGAATGGGCGGTCGAGCAGCTGCCCGGCTTTAAGCAGGGCGATATCGCGGCCTTTTCCGTCACCATGCCGGGCGGTGAGGAATCGCCTGCCGTTCTGGTTCATTGCCGCACGACGGATGGCGAGGAACGGTCCAAATTGCGCGACGCGATCCGCGAAAAGGTTCGGTCAATCACCGGCACGAATTGTGTGGTGGAACTGGTCCCCCCCAGATCGCTGCCGCGGACCAGCTCCGGCAAGCTCAGCCGCGCAAAAGCGCGCAGTCTCTATCTTTCGGGAGAGATCCAGCCCTACGCGCTGGCGGCTTAACGCCCATTCGGAGCTAAAAAACCGAAATAGTGCTTACCGAACGCTAACCCTTTTTCGCTTATGCCCTTGGGTGTGAGACGGAAAAGCACCCATTCTAAAGCGCCCGGCATTCCCGGTTGGCTCTCGATCCTTGGTTTTACGGAGCCGGCAGGCACCGATTGGGGTGTCGTGCGCGCAGCGCAGCTTGCGGTCGTAAAGCGATTTGCCGTCACACGGCTTGTCATTTCTGTCTTGGGCGCGATCGTCCTGTTGCTGCTGCTCAAATCCTCCATTTCTTCGCTAAAGCTGGGCCTTTGGTTTATCTGCACCATCGTCATGGCCGGCGTGGCCGCATGGCCGCACCTGCGGGAACGCGATTGGACCCCCGTGATCGCAACAGGCGGGGACCTTCACCGAGAAACCGGCATTACCCTGATTGGCGCTGCCGCTTGGGCCGTGGCACCCCTGCTCTTTGGCCCCGGTGCTTCGGCGGAAAGCCTGATCGGCATCTGGACCGTACTTACCGCGATGATGGCCGGGATGACCGTTGCGCTGTCCGCTGTGCCCATGGCGACGGCGGCCTTCTTGACTGTGACCGGCACCAGCCTCGCCGCGATGATGTGGTATACGGGCATGCCCCTCATTTCGGCCACGGCCGCTGCTTATTCCGGGGCACTGATGCTCAGCTGCCTTGCCAATGGCCGCAATTTTGTGATGCACCGTTCCGTGGAAAGCGAACTTGCCGAAAAAGACGAAGTCGTCAGCCTCCTCCTGCGTGAATTTGAGGAATCGGGGGGCGACTGGATGTGGCAGATCGACGCCTCAAAGTGCCTCACGCATGTGTCGCCGCGCTTTGCCTATGCGTTGGGGCTCCAGCCTGACCAGGTGGAAGCCAAACCCATTCTTGAAATCCTTGCGGGCGACTCGTGGGAAGCCGGCAATTTCTCGGCAGCCCTGCGGGTCTTGGCCGACAAGCTAAAGAACCGCGAAAACTTCAGCGACCTGATCCTGCCGGTCACCGTCGCGGGCGAAGCGCGTTGGTGGGAACTCTCCGCCTCGCCACGCTTTGACGAATCCGGCTCCTTTCTGGGCTTCCGGGGCGTCGGATCGGACGTCACCGAAGCCCACCGGTCCGCCGATAAGATCAACCGAATGGCGCGCTATGACACGCTGACGGGCCTACCCAACCGCCTGCACATTACCGAGGCCTTGGGCGATGCGATGGCAGAGGCGGACCGCTGGCGCGGCCGCTGCGCTTTCCTGATGATCGATCTGGACCGGTTCAAGGCCGTCAACGACACGTTGGGCCATCCCGTCGGCGACCGCCTGATCACGCGCGTGGCGGAACGGCTGCGCTCGATCATGACCGATAATGAAGTCTGTGGCCGTCTGGGCGACGACGAATTTGCGGTCGTCGTCAGGGACGCCAACGACCCGCAGCGCCTGTCCAAATTTGCCCAGAACATCATCGACACGCTGTCGCGACCCTATGAAGTCGACCAGCACACGCTGTACATCGGCGCCAGCATCGGCACCGCTACAGGTCCGCGCGACGGACGGACGGTTGAGACGCTCATTCGGTCCGCAGATCTTGCCCTTTACCGGTCCAAAGACGTCGGCGGGGGCGCGGTCCATTGCTATGAGCCCCAGTTGCACGTGCACGCCGAAGAACGCCGCGTGATCGAAATTGCCCTTCGCAAAGCGTTGGAACGCAATGAATTTGAAGTGCACTACCAACCCGTCGTCAATGCCGAAACGAGCGCTGTTGAAAGCTTTGAAGCGCTCCTGCGCTGGACCAATCCGGAATTGGGTCCGGTCTCGCCCGCCAAATTCGTGCCGGTAGCCGAAGACACCCGCCTCATCGCCCCGATTGGCGATTGGGTGCTGCGCACCGCATGCGCCGAAGCGGCCACATGGCCCTCCACAATCCGCGTTGCCGTCAACGTGTCGGCGGAACAGCTCACCGATGTGAATTTCGTGACGTCTGTCGTTCAAGCCCTGTCGCAAAGCGGTCTTGCGCCGCAACGACTGGAGCTGGAAGTGACCGAAAGCGTCTTCATGCGTGAAGGCACGGTTGCACTTCAGATCCTCGACCAGCTGATGGCGCTAGGCGTGCGGCTGGCGCTGGATGACTTTGGCACCGGCTATTCCTCGCTCGGCTATCTGTCGCGGACCAAGTTCAACACGATCAAGGTGGACCGCTCCTTTGTTCAGGGGGCTGCGCGCAACGCACCGGAAAGCTTGGCGATCATCCGTGCTGTGGTCGCACTTGCGAACAGCCTTGGCATGGTGACAACAGCCGAGGGTGTCGAAACCGAAGAAGAATATCGGATGATCTGCCAGCTCGGCTGCCGCAAGATTCAGGGCTACCTCTTTGGACGGCCCATGCCCGCTGCCGACGCGCGCCGTCTGCTGGCCGACAGTCGGGGGGATCGCGCCGTCGCCTGATCCGGTGCACACTCGCGACGAAAAACGACGGTCTTTGCTTGCGCCATGAAGGGCGCTTCGCTATGCGCCGCCGTCTGGCCATAGGAGCGTAGCTCAGTTGGTAGAGCATCGGTCTCCAAAACCGAGGGCCGTGGGTTCGAGTCCCTCCGCTCCTGCCAGTTTCCCGAATCGCAGACTTACTTTCGCGAATCGAGGGGGACTGGCCCTATGACCGTCGCGGAACGGCAAACCCCATGCGACGCTTGCTTTTCCGCCAAAAGCTCACTAATGGCGGCGCATCCCGACATGAGGGTTCCACATTTGCCGGTTTTTCCGGTTGCGGTCCTATTGTCGAAACAAGTTTTGAAGGACGGAAACGGGTTCATGGCTAAAACCAGCCCAGGCGAATTCATCCGGCAGGTCCGGGCCGAAACGGCGAAGGTTTCCTGGCCTACGGGTCGTGAAACCGGCATGACCGTTGTCATGGTGATCATCATGACGACGATCCTCGGGCTGTTTTTCCTTGGCGTTGATTCGGTGTTCAGCTGGATCGTGAAAACGCTGCTCAGCCTCGCTTCCTGACGCATAAGAAAAGAAGACTATGTCACGCTGGTACATCATCCACGCCTATTCGGGCTTTGAGAACAAAGTGCGCGATGCGATTCTGGCAGACGCGCAGCGTCTCGGCTTGGAAGCGCTTGTCGATTCGGTTGAAGTGCCCGTGGAAACCATCACCGAAATCCGCCGTGGCAAGAAGATCCAGTCGGAACGCAAGTTCTTCCCGGGCTATGTTCTGGCCAAGCTGAGCATGAATGATGATGTGTATCACCTCATCAAGAACCAGCCGAAGGTCACAGGCTTCCTTGGATCAATGGGCAAGCCGCAGGCCATCAGCGAAGCTGAAGCCGCGCGGATCCTGAACACCAAAGAAGAAGCCGCCGCTGCCCCCAAGCAGCAGATCCGCGTCGACTACGAAATCGGCGATCAGGTCAAGGTTCTCGATGGCCCATTTGCCAGCTTTACCGGCCTCGTCGAGGAACTCGATTTCGACAAGGGTCGCGTCAAGGTTTCCGTGTCGATCTTCGGCCGCCCGACACCGGTCGAGCTCGAGTTCGAACAGGTTGAACGGATGAAATGAGATTTGGGCCCCTGCGGGCCCGGATAAGCGCGGGAGGGGGCCACCCCGTTTGAACCGCTAAACTTGAACCGGGCAAAGCGCTTCAGGCGTGGACCCCACCTAAAGAGTGAGTGAACAATGGCCAAAAAGATTGCCGGCTATATTAAGCTGCAGGTGCCCGCGGGCGCCGCCAATCCATCCCCGCCGATCGGCCCTGCTTTGGGTCAGCGCGGCGTGAACATCATGGAATTCTGCAAAGCGTTCAATGCGGCGACGACAGAGCTCGAAAAGGGCATGCCGATCCCGACCGTGATCACTGTGTTTGCAGATAAGAGCTTCACCTTCGTCACGAAGACGCCACCGGCGACCTATCTGATCAAGAAGGCTGCCAAGCTCGACAAGGGTTCGAAGGAACCCGGCAAGGCATCCATCGGTTCGATCGCCCGTTCCAAGCTGTCCGAAATCGCAGAAGCGAAAATGAAGGACCTGAACGCGAACGATATCGAAGCAGCAACACGCATCATCGAAGGCTCTGCCCGTTCGATGGGCCTCGAAGTAGTGGAGGGCTGAGCCCATGGCATTTCAGAGCAAGAAGGCCAAGAAGCTGGCCACCGTCGTCAACCGTGAAAAGCTGTATGGCGTCACCGAAGCCATCGCGCTGATCAAGGAAAATGCGACGTCGAAGTTCGATGAAACGATCGAAGTTGCGCTCAACCTCGGTGTTGATCCGCGTCACGCAGACCAGATGGTCCGCGGCGTCGTCTCGCTGCCCAAGGGCACCGGCAAGACCGTTCGTGTCGCTGTGTTCGCCAAGGATGCGAAGGCTGAAGAAGCCCTCGCCGCTGGCGCAGACATTGTCGGCGCTGACGATCTCATCGAGCAGATCACCAACGGCAACATCGATTTCGATCGCTGCATCGCGACCCCGGATATGATGGGCCTCGTTGGCCGCGTCGCCAAGATCCTTGGTCCTAAGGGCATGATGCCGAACCCGAAGCTCGGCACTGTGACGCCGAACGTCGGTCAGGCCGTGAAGGACGCCAAGGGCGGCCAGGTTGAATACCGCGTCGAAAAGGCCGGCATCATCCATTCGGGCATCGGCAAGGCATCATTCTCAGCAGAAGACCTGCGCGAAAACTTTGACGCGCTTGTTGCCGCCATCGTGCGCGCCAAGCCATCGGGCGCCAAGGGCAAGTATCTGCGCAAGGCCGCCATCAGCTCGTCGATGGGCCCGGGCATTCGTCTGGACGTCGCCGAACTCGGCAACGCCTGATTTTGAATTTGCAGGAGCCGGCTTTCGGGTCGGCTTTCTGCATAAAGAACCGGCCTTCGGGCCGGTTCACCGTCCGAGACAGCAGGTGAAGGACATGACGTCCTTCTTAATTGCCTGCCTAGGCGGGGACATGGATTACCAACGGTCTCCTTTTTCAAAGAGACTGCCATTCCCCACGGACAATAGGCTGACCGCTAAGGCTTAGGCTGGATCGGTTGACCAAACGGTTTGCGGATGGGCCGCAAGCCGAATGTTGAAGGAGAATGGCATGGATCGTGCTCAAAAGGCCGATGCTGTCGCTGAACTCAAGAGCGTCTTCAACGAGGTTGGGGTGGTTGTTGTCACCCGTAATCTCGGGCTCACCGTCGCACAGTCGACGGCGCTGCGTACGAAGATGCGTGAGGCTGGTGCCAGCTATAAGGTCGCTAAGAACCGACTCGCCAAGCTTGCTTCCCAGGACACCGCTTATGCCGGAATCAGCGATCTGCTGACCGGCCCGACGGGCCTTGCTTCCTCGATCGATCCGGTCGCGGCTGCAAAGATCGTCGTTGAATTCGCCAAGACGAACGACAAGCTCGAAATCGTCGGCGGATCCATGGGCGCACAGGTTCTGGATGCAGATGGCATCAAGGCTCTGGCATCGCTGCCGTCGCTTGATGAACTGCGCGCCAAGATCGTGGGCCTTGTACAGGCACCTGCGACCAAGGTCGTTCAGATCGTTCAGGCACCAGCAGGACAGCTCGCACGCGTATTTGGGGCGTATGCCGCCAAAGACGCTGCCTGATTTTGACACTCGACTGAAACTTATGCGGGCATGATGTCCCGCGCATTGGAGACTTAAAATGGCTGATTTGAACAAAATCGTTGATGACCTTTCGGCTCTGACCGTTCTGGAAGCTGCTGAACTTTCGAAGCTTCTCGAAGAAAAGTGGGGCGTTTCGGCTGCTGCTGCTGTGGCCGTTGCTGCACCGGCTGCTGGTGGCGCTGCTCCGGCTGCTGAAGAGCAGACCGAATTCGACGTCATCCTCGTCGGCGACGGCGGCAACAAGATCGCCGTCATCAAGGAAGTCCGCGCCATCACCGGTCTCGGCCTGACGGAAGCTAAGGCTCTCGTTGAGTCGGCGCCGAAGGCGATCAAGGAAGGCGTCAGCAAGGACGAAGCTGCTAAGGTTCAGGCCCAGCTCGTCGGTGCCGGTGCCCAGGTCGAAGTTAAGTAAGCTTCCCGACCTGCACAAGATCAAGGGCGGTCCCGCAAGGGGCCGCCCTTTTCTTTGGATCGACGCAAAAAGAAGGACAGTGCTTCGACAGGCTCAGCACAAACGGGTTGGGGTCTCTAAAGTCGAAGAGGGTCTAAGCCACCCTCCGCACCTTGACGGGAATCCAAGGCCCACGCCACGCCGCCAGACGACGCCAGCTTTCGCGCCCTTTTTTCCTTCGCGGCCTTCGCGTGAAACAGCACGTTCTGGGTTCACGCGAAGGTCGCGAAGAAGCAAAGATCGCGAAGAGGTTTTGGCCTCCGCTTTCGCGGGAATGACAGATAGAGGGTCTAAGCCACCCCCCGCACTTCAACCGGAACCCCGGACAGCGCCGCATTGCCCGAGAGCGGGTCCATCGCAGTCTCGTCGGTGAGATCGTTGATGCTGACGCCTGCATGCGCCTGCGCAACCCCCATGCGGATACCGGGCAGGCTGTGCCCCCAACCATGCGGGATGGAGACGGTGCCGGGCATGATATCGTCAGTGACCTCGACCTTGAGCTGCACCGAGCCGGTCCGCGAACTCACCTCGGCCATGCCGCCATCGCCGAGATTGCGGGCGCGAGCATCGTCGGGGTGGATCAACAGCGTGCACCGATCCGCCCCCTTTACCAGCCGCGCGCTGTTGTGCAGCCAGCTGTTGTTGGAGCGCACATGCCGCCGCCCGATCAGGCGCAGGTGCGTGCCCGATTGCGCGGCCGGTTCTGCCGCCAACCGATCCAGATCCCCCACAAACTCCTCGGGCGCGATGTCGATGGTCTTATCGGGCGTCTTCAACCGGTCGGGCAATTTGCCTTCGGTGAGCGGGCCGAAGTCCATGCCGCTAGGCTGCGCCTCCACCTCATCAAGCGAGACGCCGAAGGGACCTGCGCGCATCATCTGGTCGAGCATCTCGCGCGGGGTCGGGCCTTCCACCGGTCGCCCAGTTATGGCCCCGGCCAGCCCACGCAATATCTCCCAATCGGCAAGGGTCTCGGCATCCTTCTCAAACAGGGGCGGCGAGTATTTGGCGAAACTGCGGATCGCGATGGGCAGGAGGAACAGCCCGTAATGATCTTTCTCCAGCGGCCCCGCCGGCGGCAAGATGTAATGCGCCCGGCGGCTCGTCGCGTTCAGATACATGTCCACCGAGACCATCAAGTCGAGGCCCGCCAACGCCTTGTCCAGCCGCGTGCCATTGGGGGTGGAGAGCACAGGGTTGCCCGCAACGACAAACAGCGCCTTGATCTGGCCATCGCCCGGCGTTTCCATTTCCTCGGCCATAGCAGACGACGGAAACTCACCGAGCACTTCACGGTGGCCGGAGACCCGCGACTGGTGCTTGCCGATGCTGCCGGGACCGAAGAGATGCAGGAGATCGACAACCGGCGCGCCGCAGAGCAGGCCACCTTCGCGATCAAGCTGTCCGGAGACGATATTGGCGACGGCCACCAGCCAAGTCGTCAGCGTGCCAAAGCTCTGCGTCGAGGCGCCCATGCGCCCATAGAGCGCCGCTGGGCCAGACAGCATACGCGTCGCCAGATGCTCCACATCTTCCGCCGTCACGTTTGCGCGCGCAAGGCAGTCGGCAACATCGAAGGGCGCCAGTGCCGCCCACAGCGCATCGACATTGCGGACATAATCGGCCGCCGCCGGAAGCCCCATGGCCTTCATTGTCTTGAGCAAGGCAATCAGCAGAAAGGCGTCACTGCCCGGCCGCACAAAGATATGCCGGTCGGCGATCTTTGCGGTCTCGCTGCGGCGCGGGTCAATGACGATCAATTCGCCGCCACGCGCCTGCAACTCCTTCACCCGGTTGCGGAAATCAGGGACGGTCCACACGCTGCCATTGGACGCCATGGGGTTGCCGCCCAAAATGATCATCGTCTGGGTGCGATCAATGTCAGGCACCGCCCAAAAACCCGAATGCCCGTACAGCCGGATATTGCTGACGTGGTGCGGCATCTGGTCCACCGTGCTCGCCGAAAAGACGTTCTTGGTCCGCAGCGCTTTTTTGAGATCGCCTGAGGTGAGCACATTGCCATAGCTGTGCGCATTGGGATTGCCGACGTAGAGCGCGGTCGAGGCCGGATCGCGGGCCATGATGGCGCGGGTCTTCTCACCAATCTCGGCAAAGGCCTGATCCCAGCTGATCTCCTGCCAATCGTCGCCCACCCGCTTCATCGGGCGGCGCAGACGGTCCGGATCATTTTGCAAATCGGCAATGGCGGTGGCCTTGGGGCAGATATGCCCCCGGCTCATCGCATTGTCGGGATCGCCCTTGATGGAGAGGATGTCGCGGCCTTCTGCCATCACGATCACCCCGCAATTGGCCTCGCAGATATGGCATGTGCGGCGATGGGTGATGGGCATTAAAGCTCTCCGGTTTGTTCTCTTCTATGGCGCCATGATGTCTTGAGAAGAGCCGCCGGGCAAGCGATAGTCGCACCAAATAGGCGGGGGAAAACATCGACATATCTGCAACACTATTCGGGAATTGTGCTGCTAAGGCATGGATTTAGCAGCAAACTGTGGCAAATTAGGTCGTAGAGGCACCGTCAAGAAGAAGAAGGATCTCACCCATGCGTCGCACATTTTCCGCCCTTTCGCTTGCATCGATTGCGGCATCTGCCCTCACCATCGCCACACCCGCCTTCGCACAAGATGAAGAGGCTACAGGCCCCCTCGATATTGAATTCACGCTGGCCGGCGTCTCGGACTATCGCTTCCGCGGCATCTCGCTCAGCAATAAGGACCAAGCTTTCCAGCCTTCGCTGACAGTGAGCCACGAATCGGGCCTTTACGCGTCGGCATGGGGATCAAACATTGCTGACAATGGCGGCGATAATATTGAAGTCGATCTGACCGCAGGCTGGTCCGGCCAAGTCGGTCCCATCGACCTGAATATCGGCGGTGTTTACTATCTCTACCCCGGCGTGACAGGTGCGAACTATATTGAAGCGCTCGGTTCGGTTGGCACTGGCATTGGTGCAGGCAATATCGCAGTCAACGTTGGCTATACCCCGCGACAGAAGAACACTGACAGTAAGGACAATGTCTATGTGTCTGTTTCCGCGGGCTTTCCGGTCTTTGACACGGGCCTGTCGCTCAATGGCTCCTTCGGGATTGAGGATGGTGCCTTTGCCGACAAGAAGAAAGATTGGTCGATTGGTGCCGATTATGAGCTTGCCGGGTTCACCCTTGGCGTGAAATATGTGGATACGGCGCATACGTCAGGCAATCCGCTGGGCAAGGCCGGCGCTTTGTTTTCGGTCAGTAAGACCTTCTGACCGGCAGCGCATGAAACAGGAGGGTGCGCCTTAGCGCACGATGACATCATGGCGACGAACCTTGCGACCTGGATTGCAGATCACGGCGTCAGCGAAGTGGAGTGCATCGTCCCGGACATGAATGGCGTGCAGCGCGGAAAGGTGCTGCCCGCCAACAAGTTCCTCTCTAGCGTGAAGGAAAACACGCTGCGCATTCCCGGCAGCATTTTTTCCGTCACAATCAACGGCGAATATCCCGAGGGTATCGGGCACATCATCCCGGAATATGATCCCGACCAGATGATGGTGCCCGATCCCGAGACGATCCGCGAAGCCCCCGGCTTTGCGACGCCGACGGCCTATGTCATCGCCGATGCCTTCACCAAAGAGGGCACCCCCGTGGCCATCGCGCCGCGCATGATCCTGAAGCGCGTGCTCAAACTCTATGAAGACCGCGGCTGGAGGCCGGTGATCGCGCCAGAGGTGGAGTTCTACCTCGTCTCGCAGAACACAGACCCGGACTTTCCCTTGGTGCCGCCGACCGGGCGGTCGGGCCGTCCGGAAACCGCCAGCCAGCCTTATGGGCTAGAGGCGCTGACCGAGTTCGAAGAGTTTATCGAGCACACCTATGAGTGGTGCGAAAAGGCCGGGATCAACATTGATACGATGATCCACGAATCGGGTGCCGCGCAGTTGGAGGTGAACTTCCTTCACGGGGATCCGCTGAAGCTGGCCGATGAAGTGCTGCTGTTCAAACGCCTTGTCCGTCAGGTCGCGCTGCAGCACGGCGTTTATGCGACCTTCCTTGCCAAGCCGATGAGCGACCAGCCCGGCAGTGCGATGCACATCCACCAGTCGGTTCTCGATATCGATACGGGCCGCAACATCTTCAGCACACAGGCGGGCAAGGACAGCGCGCTGTTCCGCAGCTACATCGCAGGGCTTGCCCGGCTGTTGCCGCAGGTGACGCCCATGTTTGCGCCCAACGTCAACAGCTTCCGCCGGATGCGGCCCGACAGTGACGCCCCGATCAACGTCCAATGGGGCACCGACAATCGCTCCTGCGGATTGCGCATCCCGATTTCTGACACGAAGAACCGACGCATCGAAAACCGCCTGCCGGGGGCGGACAGCAACCCCTATCTCGCCATGGCCGCCTCGTTGATCTGCGGATATATCGGCATGGTAGACCGGATGGTGCCGCCCAAGCCGATTGCGGGCAGTGCCTATAACCGCGCCCGCACGCTGCCCCGCACGCTGGAAGGCGCACTCGACCGCTTTTCCCACTGCAAGCCGGTCAAGCAACTGCTGGGCGAAGACTTTTTTGAGATCTTCTACGCCATCAAGGAATGTGAGCTGTTCAACTACCAGTCGGTGATCAGCTCTTGGGAGCGTGAGCATTTGTTGCTCCGCGTCTGACGTGCGCGCATGTCCCAATCCGTTCGACCCGAGCGCAGTCGAGGGACGTGTGCACCAAGTGTCTCGACATCGCTCGACACGAACGGTGTAGGTGCCAGTGCTCGACAATTACTACACCGCCACCGCGAACCGGCAGCGCACGCCGCGACGGTTGGAGGGAGACGCACGCTGTGATGTCGTCGTCATCGGCGGCGGGTTCACAGGCGTGGCCGCCGCCCTTGCCAGTGCGGAGAAGGGCTTTTCGGTCGTCCTGCTGGAAGCCGAGACAATTGGCTTTGGCGCATCGGGGCGTAATGGCGGGCAGCTGATCCCCGGCCTGCGCTGGTCCATGCGCGAAATGGAGGCAGAATTTGGTGCGGAGCGCGCCAAGGCGATCTTCGAAGTCGCTTGGGGCGCACGTGACCTTGTGTGGGGTCGGGTCGCCCGCCACAAAATCAACTGTGATCTGACGTCGGGTCATCTGGAGGCGGCCTATAAGCCTGCGCATCTGGACGACATGGCGGCAGAGGCGGACCTACTGGAAAGCCGTTTCGGCTATCAGACGACGATCCTGGACCGGGCAGGCTTGTCTGATCACATCCGCGCCGATGGCTATCATGGCGGACTTTATGACCCGCAGGGCGGCCATTTTCATCCGCTCAACTATGTCCTCGGGCTCGCCGCCGCAGCCGAGGAGGCGGGCGTCCGCATTTTTGAAAACAGCCGGGTGACGGAGGTCATTGATCAGGGCGCGGTGACAGTCCGAACCGCGCAGGGCAAAGTCCGGGCAACCCATGCCATCCTCGCCACCGACGCATGGATGGACGACATTGATCGCACGCTCGGCAGCTTCACCATCCCCATCATGAACTATAATGTCGCGACCGCGCCAATCCCGGAGGCTGACGCGCTGCTGCCCAGCAATGCCGCCGTCGCGGACAGCCGGTTCGTCCTCAATTACTTCCGCCTGTCTGCCGATAAGCGCCTGCTCTTTGGTGGCGGGGAGAAATATGTGCAGACGCCGCCCGCCGATATCGGCGCGTTTGTGCGGCGTCACATTGTTGAGGTGTTCCCGCAACTGGCGACCGCGCCAATCGACTATCAATGGGGCGGGGCTGTTTCTGTGAGTATGAACCGGCTGCCAATCCTGGGCCGCCGGGGCAATGTGTTTCATGCCTTCGGATTTTCCGGCCATGGCGCGCTGGTCACGACGCTGGCGGGGGAGCTGATCGCCGATGCGCTGGCGGGGACGGCATCGCGGTTTGACGTCATGGCGTCTTTGCCAAAACGGCCCTTTACCGGCGGGAAATGGATGCGCCGTCCCTTGGCGACGCTCGGGCTTCTCTGGTACGCGCTCAAGGACCGTTTATGATTTTCGCAGAACGGTCGTGAAGGTGGGGAACGGGAAAGAACGATCATGATCGACCGCAACCGCATTGCCACTTGCCGTGCCGAAGAAGAGGCGCGCTTCATTGCTGCCAACCCCAAATCTGCTGACGCTGCGCTGGACCGCAAACGCGGCTGGCATCAGGGCGTGCCTTTCCACTGGATGCGCGACTGGCCGTCGCCTTTTCCGCTGACCGCAAAGAGCGCACACGGGTCAACGCTGACCACGCTCGACGGGCAGATGCTCGACGACTTTTGTCTGGGCGATACCGCGTCCATGTTCGGCCACTCGCCGGAACCGCTTGCCCTCGCTCTCGCCCAACAGGCGCAGGAGGGGCTGAGCTATATGCTGCCAAGCCAGAAGGCGGTGGATGTCGGCCTCATGCTCGCCGCCCGCTTCCACCACCCGCATTGGCAACTGACAACCACAGCGTCGGAAGCCAATCGTGCCGCCATCCGCTGGGCGCGCGGCATAACGGGGCGGGACAAGATCCTCATCTTCAACGGCTGCTATCACGGCGCGGTCGACGATGTGTTTGTCGATCTGCGTGATGGCCTGCCCGAAACGCGGCGCAGCCTTGTCGGCCAGGTATGGGACGTGCGCGACCATACCATCGCCATCGAGTTTAATGACGGCCGTGCGCTTGAGGCCGCTTTGGAGGCGGGTGATATCGCCGCTGTCCTTGCTGAGCCGGTGATGACCAATTGCGGCATGGTGCTGCCGCGCCCCGGCTTCCTCGCCCTGATGCGCGAAGTGACCGCGCGCACGGGCACGCTCCTCATCTGGGATGAAACGCACACCATTTCCTCCGGCCCCGGCGGCCATTCGGGCAGCTATGGGCCGGCGGGCGATATGTTCGTCATCGGCAAGTCCATCGGCGGCGGCGTGCCGTGCGCAGCGTTCGGCTTTTCCGATGATGTGGCAAAGCGGATGGAGGCCTATCGCGCCACCCTGCCCCCCGGCCATTCGGGGATCGGCACGACGCTGTCCGCCAATGCGCTCGCCATATCAGCGATGCATGCCATGCTCGACGACGTCATGTCGCCGCACGCCTATAGTCATATGCTCGGCCTCGCGCAGATGCTGGCCGGGCGCATTGAAGGCGTGATTGATCGGCACCAACTGCCCTGGCATGTGTCGAGCGTTGGCGCGCGGGTGGAGATCGTCTGCGCGCCCAAGCCGCCGTCAAACGGGACAGAGGCCCGCGCGGCAATGGACCATGATCTGGAAAGCCTGATCCACCTCATGCTCGTCAACCGGGGCACGTTGCTCGCGCCCTTCCACAATATGATGCTGGTCAGCCCTGTGACGACGGTGGAGCAGGTCGGCCGATTGGCGGACCATCTCAACAACGCGGTTTCAACGCTGCTTTCCTGACGCACGCACTCTGATTGTCTTGCGCCTCGCAAGGGCAAAGTCGACCGCGTCCTGCGCCTTTGCCAATAGCTTTGGCACATCCCGATGCTGGTCCCGCGCCGATGCTTCCAACGCCTCAAGGATCGCTGCCCGGTGGAGTGGATCGCCCTTGAGCCGCGCGCCTAGCGAGGCGCTTACGTCGAGATCATTGAGATCCCCCAGATGCTCTTGCGCGTCCGCCAGCCGGTCCAGCCGCAACCGGTCCAGCGTCTTGCGTGCCGGATCGCGCGACAGGCTGGTGAAAAATTCGGAGGCATAACGCAGCCGCTTCAGGCCGATGCGGACACGGTGCCGCGCTTCGGGTGAGATATCGGCAAGGTGCTTCGATTTCCGGCGCAACTTTCGCCGCCAGTTTTTCAAGAGCGCACGCGCGGCCTGATCGAGCGGCAGATCGTCCGGATGTGGCCCACCAAGATGTTCGGCCCAATGCACGGTCCCGACCAACAGATGCTGAAAAGACGCGCTCTGAATGAGGCCCACCACAGACGCATAAGCCTGCGCCCGTTCCTCCGCGAGGGCGCAGCGGACGTCATCGCTTGTTTCAGTGTCAGCCCCTTTGCCGATCCGTGTGAGGATGACATCAAGATCCCGCGCGGTGCCCATCACCCCAATGGCGGCACCCCATTCCGCATCCAGAACCGGGGCATCGGCATCATCCAGCATGTCATGCGCAAGACGAAGGGCAACCCGCAAGCGCCGCAACGCCACCCGCATCTGATGCAGGCTTTCAGGCAGGCTGAAGATCACCAGCGCGTCGACATTGGCCAGATACTGTCCAATGCTGCCCCAGATCATCCGCCGCAGCGCGGCCCGTGTGCCGATGTTCGCAGGCAAGCGGATGGGACGCGCCTTGACCGCAATGGGCGGTGCCGCATCAGACAGGCGATAACCGACCGCGGACTTGCTGGTGGTGGACCAATAAAGCTCCGGCCCCAGTGGCAGCGCCCGCACAAGCCCCAGCAGATCCTTCAGACTGCCCGTCTGCAGTTCCAGCTCCAACTCGCACACAGGGGCCGTCCGGCCTCCGGCGGTCACATGCCCCTCGTCAAAAGCCAGTTCGATTTTGGAGCGGCCAAAGGCGACTGTCCGGACATCCCGGTCCACAGCGAGGCTGAAGACAGGCCCAAGATCAGCACCCTTGGCGGCCTTGATGACAAAACGCGCAGCCTCTGGCGGCAGGGCGCCGAGATCAAGCTGCGGGCTGTCCAGCGGGGCGTTCCATTCCGGGCGGGAAATGGCCTTGTCCGTCGCGGCGCGCTTCAACGTGATTTCACAGCCTTTGCCATCATCGCGGATGCGCAAGGCCAGATGGGCGGCGGCCAGCCTCTGGTCAGGCGTATCAAAATAGACGGTCGAAAACTGACGGGCCCGGCCCTCGCCTTGCAGCATGTCCATCTGCCGCAATTGCGCAAGCATGGCGGCGGATGCGGCCAGCTTCAGTTCGATTTCATGCCCGTCTGCCATCGCCCGACGCCCATCTGTTTAAGACGGGTAAGGTAACATCCCACAGCACAGGAGGCGACTCTTCATCCAGCGGTGGCGCGCGTCCGGCTTGACGGAGGCCCTTCACTCCCCGCACAAGGCCTTCATGACCAGCAAGACGTCCTCCCATCAGATCGCACAACTCTCCGAAGCAGAGGCCTTTTTTAAGGCCCATCCGGAGGTCGACGCCATCGACATCATCTTCACCAACATGTGCGGCGTGCCGCGCGGCAAGCGGCTGCGCGCGCATGAGGTGTTGGGTGTCTATAAGGAAGGCCGCTTCCTCCCCGGCTCTGCCGTGATCGTTGATATTACCGGACGCGACACCGAAGAAACAGGTTTGGTCTGGGAAGATGGCGATGCCGACCGGCGCATCCACCCCATCCCCGGCACGCTCGTGCCAACCCCCTGGGCCGGGCCAAACGCTGCACAATTCTTGACCGGCTTTTATGAGCTGGATGGCAAGCCCAATGATCTTGACCCGCGCCATGTGCTGGGTCGTGTCATCGACCGGCTGGCCAGCCACGGCCTGACGCCCGATGTTGCGGTGGAACTGGAATTCTATCTGGTCGATGCCAAGCGCGGCAAGGATGGTCGCCCGACGCCCGCCCGCTCCCCCTCTTCAGGGGAAACGCCGCACGACATTCAGGTCTATGGTCTGGCTGAGATGGAAGACTTCCGGCCCTTCTTTGATGATCTTTACGCCTGTGCCGCCGCCCAGAATCTGCCTCTGGAAGCCGCCATTTCCGAATATGCGCCCGGCCAGTTTGAAATGACGCTGGCGCACAAGGCCGATGCCCTGCAGGCCTGTGATGATGCCATCATGCACAAGCGCATGGTGAAGGCCATCGCGCAGAAGCATGGCATGGAAGCCACCTTCATGGCCAAGCCGTTTGAACATAGCGCGGGCAATGGCATGCATCTGCACGCCTCAATGCTCGATGCATCAGGCAAGAATGCCTTTGCGAGCGAAGACCCGGAAGGGACGCCCCTGCTGCGCCACGCCATTGCGGGGATGCAGGCCACCATCGCCGACGCCTTCCTGATCTTTGCGCCCAACGCCAATAGCTACCGCCGGTTTAAAGCGAACAGCTATGCGCCGGTGGCCCCCACCTGGGGCGTCAACAACCGCACCGTCAGCTTCCGCGTGACAGCAGGGCCAGCGGCCAGCCGCCATGTGGAACACCGGATCGGCGGGGCGGATGCCAACCCCTATCTTGCGATGGCGGCGATGCTGGCCGGCATGTGCCTCGGCATTGAGCACAAGCTTGACCCCGGCGCACCTGTTGTCGGCAATGGCTATGAAGCCGTGACCACAGCGCCGCCCATGCCGACCAACTGGTTTGCAGCACTTGACCGGTTCAAAGGTTCAGAGGTGATGAAGGATCTTCTGGGCGCGCGCTTTGTCGAGATGTTTGGCATCGTCAAGCAAACCGAGATGGAACGCTTCTTCGGGGCCGTGCCGGACCTTGATTATGCTTGGTATTTGCGGACGGCTTAGGCGTCGCGGACAAATTCATATTTGGCGCAATTTCAGCCTTGCCCCCGCGTCGCCCCGTGCTCGACACGGGGCTTGGCTAACCTCTGTCCGGCTTCCACCCCGAGATTGCCAAATACCACTGATCCTGCATGTCGGGCACTGCGCCGAGCGAGACAGTGCAAGAGAAGCCAAGCCCCGTGTCGAGCACGGGGCGACGGAGAGTTTTTTTGATGTTTTGTGCGGCATGCCCGAAAAGAGGCACCGCCGTCAGCGCCTGAAATAGCCGGTTTTCCGCCAATTCTCAATCCAAAGGTTAACTTTGCCTAAATTTCGGGCAATTTCGCAACGCTGCTGTTGAATCAGGCAGAGCTTTTGATGCTTTATGACGCCTGCGAGACGGGCCACGCATCATTATTCCCTGAAAAGCGCCCTATCTTCGATTCTGGCACGGCAATTGCGGAGGACTTCCTGACCAATTCCAAGGGGGTCCAATGAAACTGATCATCGCAATCATTAAACCGTTCAAGCTGGACGATGTCCGCGAAGCGCTCACCGCGCTTGGCGTGTCCGGCATGACGATCACCGAAGTCAAAGGCTTCGGCCGCCAAAAAGGCCAGACCGAGATTTATCGCGGCGCCGAATATTCGACCAACATGGTGCCCAAGGTGAAGGTGGAAGTCGCCTGCGACGACGCCATTGCCGATCGTGCGGTTGAGGCCATTCAGCAAGCCGCCAACACCGGTTCCATCGGTGATGGCAAGATCTTCGTGCTCGAACTCACCGCGGCGGTCCGTATCCGCACGGGTGAGACGGGCGCGGTCGCACTCTAACGAGAAGCAGGGGACATATGACCAAACTCAACAAATGGATTGCAGGGGCCGCGACGATGCTCACGACTGTCCCTGCCTTTGCGCAGGACGGGCCGATCAAGGCGCCGACTGCCGAACAAATGGCCGGCATGGTCGACAAGGGCGACACCACGTGGATGCTCGTTTCGTCGGCGCTCGTGCTGCTCATGTCGATTCCGGCGCTCGCCTTGTTCTACGGTGGCCTTGTCCGCACGAAGAACATGCTGAGCCTCCTCATGCAGGTCTTCATGATCGTGTCGATCGCGGCCCTCGTCTGGGTCAGCTGGGGCTATACCCTCGCCTTTACAAGCGGCACCCCCTTCATCGGCAGCCTGTCCAAGCTGTTCCTTCAGGGTGTTGATGCAACCACGGTTGCCGCAACCTTCTCGAACAACGTCTATATTCCGGAATATGCGTTTGTTGTGTTCCAGATGACCTTTGCCTGCATCACCCCGGCGCTGATCGTCGGTGCGTTTGCGGAGCGCGTGAAGTTTGCGCCGCTGATGCTGTTCGTGGTCGCCTGGTTGACGGTCGTCTACTTCCCGATTGCGCACATGGTTTGGTATTGGGCAGGCCCAGACTTCCTGGTCGATGCCCCTGCTGACATGGGCTATCTGTGGGGCATGGGCGCACTGGACTTTGCCGGTGGCACCGTGGTTCACATCAACGCCGGGATTGCAGGCCTTGTTGGCTGCATCATGATCGGCAAGCGCATCGGTTACGGCAAGGAAGCCACACCGCCGCACTCGCTCACCATGACGATGATCGGTGCCTCGCTTCTGTGGGTGGGCTGGTTCGGCTTCAACGCCGGGTCCAACCTTGAAGCCAACGGCCTTGCCGCTCTTGCCTTCATCAACACCTTTGTCGCCACGGCTGCTGCCGCTGTCGCCTGGGCGCTGGTTGAACAGCTCCACCATGGTCGTCCGTCGCTTCTCGGCGCGGTGACGGGTGCGGTCGCGGGTCTTGTTGCCATTACCCCGGCTTCGGGCTTCGCAGCCCCGATGACGTCGATCCTTATCGGCCTCTTCGTCTCGCCGGTCTGCTACCTGTTCGTCGCGGTTGTGAAGAACAAGCTGAAGTATGACGACACGCTCGACGTGTTCGGCGTGCACTGCGTCGGCGGTATCGTCGGTGCGCTGGCGACAGGCATCGTGGCTGACCCGGCTTTGGGCGGTCAGGGCTGGATCGACTACACCGTCTTCCCGGCTGTTGCTGGCGAATATGACATGGCCGGACAGGTCATCACTCAGGCCAAGGCCGTCATCCTGACGCTGCTCTGGTCGGGGATTGGCTCTGCTGTCCTCTTCTTCATCCTCGACAAGACCATGGGTCTCCGCCCGGCAGAAGACGCCGAACGCGAAGGTCTCGATCTGTCGAGCCACGGGGAACGCGCCTACAACTACTAAGGCCACCCGTTACCAAGCTTGGGGGTCCGACCCGCTCCTCTCCTGAAAAGGGAAGGACCCCCTCCCCAGGTTCCTCCTGCGAACCTTACTGGGCCGGCAAGGAGACTTGCCGGCCTCTCTTTATGTCCGAAAATGTCGCCGTCGATTGAGAAGGGGATTGGCATTGTGACAATTTTGAGGCAGAGGTGCGCTTAAGCGGTCAAGCCGCAAGAAATACAAAGCTCCGCGGGAGAGGAGAAAAAGGGCCGACGGGTGTACCCGCGGCCCTTTTTAATGCCTGCCGCGCAGGCACATCCCCATCAGTTCAACCGAAGACCAACCCAGAAGGTGCGCGGTGCCGCGCGTTCGATGACGCCGGTTGCGCTGATCGCCGTTTCGACGCGGGCGTTGGTCACATTTTCGCCGCGCAAGACCAGCGACATCCGATCCGTCACCGGCAGCACCGCCACGGCATCCAGCGTCACCGCGTCGTTCAGTCGGCGGCTGTTTGAATCATCTTCAAACTGGGCAGAGACGCAGCGCAACGTGGTGGACAAACCCCGCCAGCCCAGCGTTCCGCTCGCTGTATGTGCAGGCACCTGTGCCGGGCGCAGACCATCCAGCGCTGCCGCCGTGCCCGATCCGCGGATGCGTGCGTCGCTATAGGCATAGCTTGCCGCCAGCCGCCAATCGCCGCGTTCCATCCGCGCATCGAGTTCAACGCCGTTGCTGCGGACGGCATTGATGTTCACCCGCTGCCGGTAAGCCCCGGCGACAAAGCCGACACCGGGAAAGGTGCCGGGCCCTTGCGCCAGCGTGACATTGCCGATGGCGTCGGTCAGCTTGTTGGTGAAGGCCGTCGCGCGCAGCGATACGCCCCTTGCGGGCCGCACATCCACGCCGAGTTCAGCGCCCTTCATCCGCTCTGGCGCAAGCGCCGGGTTGGCCGCCGTCGCATCAGCGCCCACGCGGAACGGGCGGTAAAGTTCATTGAGCGTTGGCAGGCGCCAGCCGAGATAGGCCGCCCCCCGCAGCGTGATGATCCCCGCCTCGTAAGCAAGGCCCGCCCGCGCCGTTGGTTCCCAGCCTTGCCGGTCCGGCGCCAGCTCATTGCGGATGCTGGCCCCTGTCGCCAGCGTGCGCTCGACCAAGCGGCCGTCGCGGATCCACCAGCGGTCAGCACGCACGCCACCGGTCAGCGTCAGCGCGTCCAGCTTTGCGGACAGCTCGGCAAAGGCGCCTGCTGTATCGCTTTGCCCGCCCGCCTCGCGGATGCGCGTCGGTTTACCCGCGACATAGGTGAACAGCTCATTGGTCTCGCCCGTCGTCCGGCGGACGTCCGCACCCAGCCTCAGTTCGACCGCCTCCCCCAAAGGCGGGCGAACTTCCAATCGCCCGCCCAGCCCCGTTGACGGCACATTATACTGGTCAACCGATTGGGTGACGGTGGTCCGCGTCGCATCGACAGCCACCGCACGGCTCGTGAACTTGCGCATCTGGACATAGCCCAGCGCCTGCACACCCCAGCGGCCCTTATGGACCAGCCGGACGCTGGCATCCGCCCCGTCCCCGCCATTTTCGGACAGGATCGTCCCGCGTTCCCGCCGGTCGGTGAAGCCCATGATCGACGCCTGAAGCTCAGTCTGTGCATCGAGAGGTGCGACCCCACGTACGGTCAGCGTCGCCTGCTCAAAGGGGGCGGCAATGTCTGCCGTGCCGCGTCGTTCGGCCACGATGGGGATGAAGCCATCTCCCCGCGCATAGGTGGCAGAAAGGAACCCAAAGCCTTGGCCTAGCTTGCCGGACAACATCGCGCTGCCGTCGAGGCTCGCACGGCTGCCATAAGCCAGACTGCCGGAGACCCCGTCACCTGAGCCGACGCTCTCCATCTCAATCGTGCCGGCAAGCGCCCCCGACCCAAAAGTGCCGGACCCGCCCCCCCGCGTCACGCGGACGCTGCCAAGGCGTTCGGGCGCATAGGCCGGCCAGGTGATCCAGCCGCCAAAGGGGTCGCTTTGTGGGACACCGTCCAGCACCAGCAAGGCGCGGCTCGACGCATTGCCGCCAAGGCCACGCAAGGTCGCGCCCTGGCTCGTCGCATTGGCAGAGCGGGCATCGCTGCGACGGAACTGGGTGAGGCCTGCCACATCGCGCAGGACATCTTCAATCCGGCCGGACGCCGTCGCAACGATCCGGTCCCGCTCCACAACGGCGACATCGTAAGCGGTCTCACCAATGGAGGCGGGCAGCGGCTGGCCCGTGACCAAAATCTCCCCATCTTGCGCAAAGGCCGGTGCGGCAAACAGAAGGGCGGCAGAAGCGAGCAGACGTGGTTTCATGGCCCTGCATGTGGCAGTGGCCGCCGCAACATGAAAGGGGCAAAGTGGAGTTCTTCTATCCCGGCCAGCGATCATGCACCGGAAGATCGGTCGGCAGGCGGTGCCAGTCTTCAGCATCGCTCGCAAAGGCCGCGAACTCAGCGCCGCCGAAATCATCCTGATTGTCGAGACTGCCAGCCTTGAGGATGACACCCTGCGGGAAACCCGGCGCGCGCGTGAAGAGGTGCGTGCCGCAATTGGGGCAGAACTCGCGCGTCACAGCCCCGCCAATATCTTGGCGGGTAAAGCCCTTTACCTCGCCCTTGGTGACCTGAAAGCCATCGTTGAGCACCGCCATGCCGATGACCGGCCCACCGCCCGAAATGTAGCGGCATTCGCGGCAATAGCATTCAAACTTCATAAAGCCCGGCCCTTCGGCCTGATAGTGTACATCCCCGCAATAGCAGCGTCCGGTGATCGTCATGAGGGTCTCCTGTCAGTCATAGCGTGCCGGCTTGACGGCATCGGGATGCGCTCGGGCAAAGGGGTCCAGAGCGGTTGCCCGCGCATCAATGGCAACGAGCTTCGGGAAAGCCTCCAGCGGCGTTGCAACGCGCCGTGCATTGGCCATTTGCGGCACGAGGAAGACGTCCGCCAAGCCCGGCGCATCACCCGACAGGAAAGGCTGGCCCGCCTCTGCCATCGCCTCAAGGGCGGTGAAGCCCTCGATGATCCAATGGCGCGCCCATTGGTCAATCTCAGCTTGAGACCGCCCCAATTCAGTCTTCAGATATTTGAGGATGCGCAGATTGTTGATCGGGTGAATGTCCGCTGCAATGACCATCGCTCTGGCCAATTCTGCCGCCCGCGCCTCAGGGTCCGCCGGGATTAACCGGGGCGCAGAATAGGTCGCGTCCAGCCAGTCGATAATGGCGAGGCTCTGCGTCAGGCGCAGCGCGCCCACCTCCAGCATCGGCACGAACCCTTGCGGATTTCGCGCCACATACTCAGCTGCGCGTTGTTCGCCATGAAGCAGGCTGGTGTCGATGGCCTCATAAGCAATGCCTTTGAGGTTGAGTGCGATCCGCACCCGATAGGCGGCGGACGAGCGCCAATAATCATATAGCCGCACGGTCATTGCATCTCGCCAATCCATTGGCTGACCAAGGCGACGCCTTCGTCATGCGTCATAGACCGGCTCAGTTCCGGCATGGCGATGCCGGGCTCTGTGCTCGCCATCCGCGCGATGAGATAAGAGGCCGCAGGGTCTCCCGGCTTGATCGCAAAGTCGAGCCCGACACTGCCGCGTCCCGCCGCTGTCGGGCGCTTGCCGATGCCGAGATTGGTGTCCGCCGGTTGGTCCCAATCAAGCCAAAGCCCGGACGTGTCGGCTGGGCCCGCACGGTTGTGGCAATGACTGCAATTGGCATCCAGATAGGCCCGCGCCCGCAAGGCGACTGAGCCACTTTCAGGCTTGTCCCAAACCGGCATGGGCCGCACGGCCTGTGTCTTGCCGCTGAGCAACCCGGCATGCGCCAGTGCCTGCAGTTGGTGGCCATCATCCAGATTGCGGACCTTGGGGCCAATCGGCGTCATGGCGGCGCCAGACACATGGCAGCCCTTGCACTGATTGGCATTGGGCACCGCGTAGCTGATGGTCCGCTTTTGCCCGTCATGATGCGTCCAGCTGACGTCCATCCGCTGGCCCGCGCGTTTCAGCGTCGCCTCTGTCCCGTCCGCATTCCAGACATAGGGCAGCGCCACCCAGCCGCTCGCCCGGTGGATGAGCAGACGCGTTTCGAGGATGCGCATATCCTTGTCCGGCGCGCGCATGTCGGCGGGGTAGCCAAAGCTCTTGATCAGCACCGTGCCGATAGGGAAGTCGAGCAAGCCGTCGCCCACCGCCTTCGCCTTCTTGCCCTTGGGCAGGTGCATGAAGCGGAACTTCATCGAATAATCGGAGAAGAGCGGCGTGTTGAGATGATAGGGGACGACACTGGGGGCAGGCGTCTTTCCATCCACCAGCAGACCGAAATCCTGCAACCTTGGCGGCAGCGCGTCGCTCAGGATCAGCGCTTCATCCACCTGTGGTGACGGACTGGCACTGACCAGCCCGCCCCAAAAGGCGGCCAGCACGACCGCCCGCATCACTTGGCCGCCGCCTCCATGGCCGCGGGCATGACGATGGTCGGCAAGTCCTTGGCAGGCGATGTGGATGGCGCGGCATAGGCCGCGGGCTGCGCCTGTGTGATCGGCGTGCCTTGCGCCGGCAGGTTGAGCGACACCGTCAGCACAGGGTCCTTCAGGTGCACATTGGCTGCAGCACCGCCAACGCCATCCCACAGCACCGAGGGAAACGATCCGCCAAGCGCTGCTGCAAGTTCCGCCCCGCCGGGGAAGGCAGGCGCCCATCCGGCGCGGCCATGCTGATTGTCGCGCACGACGATGTTGCCCGCACTGGGAACATACTTCTTGTCGGTAAAGGCGGACTGATAGGCGACCACCATCACATTGGTCGTGCCGTTTTCGCCGATAATGTTGCCGAACACATGGACGTCGCGATTGGCCATCACCATCACGCCGGTACCGGTTGGCACGCTCGCCACGATATTGCCTTTGGGCGCGAAATTGGCGGTGTCGTTCTTTTCCACGCGGTTGGAAAAGACGCGGATGGCGTGCCCGCCCTGTTGCGGCAGATTGGGCAGATCGAACACCAAAATCCCGCCGGTATTGTGCATGGCGAGGTTGGAATGCACGTCGGCGCTGTAGCTGTTTTCAATCTCAATCCCGGCGACATTGTACATCGCGGTGGAATTGCGGACGATGATGTTCTTGGACTGGCCGACATAGATGCCCGCGTCTGACGCGCCTTTGACGACCGCGCCGTCGATCAGCACATCGGTCGATTCCACAGGGTAGAGACCGTAAGCGCCATTGGTTTCCTTAGGGCCACCCGTCCATTCGATGCGGACATTGCGATAGACAATCCGGTCTGCACCCTTGGACTTGATGCCGTCGCCGCGTGAATCCTCGACAGCAAAGTCGCGCAGCACCACGTCATCCGACGTCACGAGCAGACCTTCACCAGCACCCTTTTGGCCTTTGAAACTGAGGATGGTGGCCGCAGGCCCGGCGCCTTTGACAGTCACGCCGTTGATGTCGAGCGACAGGCCATCGGTCAGGTCAAACCGTCCCGCGCCGATGTCGACAGTGTCGCCGGGTTGCGCCTCAATCAGGGCGGCCTGCAGCCGTTCCTGTGCTCCATCGCCCGGTTCGACACGCAAAGTGCCCGCTTGGACGTGCGCAGTGGCCATTAAGGCTATGACTGCGGCTTGCATCGCTCTCCGTTTCATGGCGTATTCATCGCACTGGCATAGGTGTAAGCCAAGAAGAAAACTGTGTTGAGGAGTCTATCGATGCGTGTTGCCCCGTTCATGATTGCCTGTGCTGCGCTGGCTGCACCGTCTTTTGCCGCCGTCCCCGTCGCCGGGCGCTATTACACGGATGGCAAAGACAGCATTGTCCATATCGGACCGTGCGGCCCCGTCGTGTGCGGGAAGATCGCCAAGATCATCAAAGGCCCGCCGGGTGGTGGACGCGCGCTCGACAGCAACAACCCTGATCCGAACCTGCGCAACCGCCCGATTGAGGGTCTCGTCATCCTGTCCAACTTCAAGGACGCCGGTGGCGAATGGGAAGGCAAGATTTACGATCCGCGCGCGGGCAAGACCTATCGTTCCACTATGGTCAAGCAGGCCGATGGCTCTTTGAAGGTGAAAGGCTGTGTCGGCCCCTTCTGCAGGGCCGTGAAGTTTACGCCCGCGCCCTAAGACCGCCTATTTCTTCAACCCGATCTCGATCAGCCGCTGGACGAGAAAGTCGTTCGCGGTGATCGGGTCTGGGTAGAGATTGGGGTGATCTGCATCCACGCAGCTTGGCAGCGTTTCAATAAGAACGTCGGACGCCAGATGCAGGAAGAAGGGCATCGAATAGCGCGGAATATGGCGGCGCTCCGGCGGCGGATTGAGCACGCGGTGGATCGTCGCGGGCAGGTGATTGTTGGTCAGCCGTTCCAGCATATCCCCGCAGTTGATGACCATCGCACCTTCGGGCGGCGTGATCGATAGCCAGTCGCCCTGGCGGGTGAGCAATTGCAGACCACCCTCCTCAGCGCCCAGCAACAGCGTGATCAGGTTGATATCGCCATGCGCGCCCGCGCGAATGCCCGGCGCGTCCTTGGGAATGGGCGGATAGTGCAAAAGCCGCATGACGGAATTGCCATCAGCGACGGCAGGATCAAACCAGTCCGGCGCAAGGCCGAGATCGCGCGCAATCGCAGAGAGCAGACGGTTACCGGCCGTGTCAAAGGCAGCATACATCGCTTCAAACGTGGCGCGGAATTCCGGCAGTTCAGCGGGCCAAATATTGTCCGGCATATGGTCACGGAAACGATGCCCGGGCGGCAGATCCCGCCCGACATGCCAGAACTCCTTCAGATCGACATGCGCGGCATCCTTGGCGATTTCCGTGCCAAAGGGTGTGTAACCCCGCTGTCCCGCCAGTTCTGATGTATAGTAGGACCGCTTCACGTCGTCCGGCAGCTCAAACAAGAGGCGCGTCTGTTCCCACGCCTTGTCGATCAGCGTGCGGTCCACGCCGTGATCGGTGATGACCGCAAAGCCAAATGTACGAAACGAATCCCCAAAGGCTTGGGCAAATCCGTCCGGATCACGGTCTTGGGACGCCAGCGACAGCGTCGGCAGGTTCTTGAGAATTTCGGTCATGCCGACCGTTTAGTAAGATTGGAGGCGTTGCGCATTTGAATTCTGCGCAACGCCAAATGCGCAGATCTACTCGCCGCTGGCCGAGACCAGCTTCAACTCACCCGTTTGCGACGCTTTTTGCGACAGGCGGCCATCCACGCGCGCGCCGGTTTCGATCGAGATGCTCTCATAAGACACATCGCCCGCAATGCGCGCAGACTTTTCAATGACGAGTTCCGTCGCAACAACGGCGCCCTCAATTGCACCTGCGATGGTCGCGCGCTGGGCAAGCACATTGCCCTTCACTTGGCCCGAGGCGCCAATGGTCAGCGACGCACAGGCAATGTCACCCTGCACAGCGCCATCCAGATGGATGTCGCCCGAAGCGCTGATGTTGCCGGTGATGGAAACCTCTCCACCGATGAACGACATGCTGCCGCCCGTGCGCGGTGCCGCGTCTGATTTGCTACCCCATGCCATCGCGTCTTTACTCCTGCGATTATGTCTCGTGGCGGAGATGTAGGACGGGGCAGGGCGATTCGCCAAATCTGGCGCATTTTCAGGGAATTACCGCCTCTTTAGCCTATTTGGCCCTCGCGTCGGCTAAAGGATGCCGCCGCCAATGGACAGGCGGATCAGCCCAATGGCGATCACAACAATGTTGAGGTTGCGGCCCGCCGTCTTGTCGGACGTGGCGCCGATGCCCAGACCAATCACCGCCAGCGGAATGATCGCCCAGTTCGCCCAGCCCAAAAACGGGAAGATGGCGATGGCGGCAAGGATCAAGGCGACAAAGCCGATCAGCAGGGAAATGAGGTTGCGCATGAAAGGAATGTGCGCAGCCCTGCGCGTGATTGCAAGGGGAACCCGCTTGGCGCGTCAAAGCCTTTGCCGAAAGGACGGGGGTGGCCGTGATTGAGGGCGAATCACGCATCGGCAAGGGCGGTGCAACAACCGGAATCGTCGTTTTGGATGCCAAGAACCCCGCCTGAGCGCGTCGTTAACTGCGAATCTAGCGGCGTTTACCCATAATTTCCGCGCATCCGCATCGTTAGGCGCTGCATAACCATCTCCTGCTAAGGAGTTTGCTATGCGACGTGTTCATTCCTCTCCGCTTCTCGGGGCCTGCCTTTTGGGCGTGTCTGCGTGCGGCAACGACACGCCCACAGACGCCAAGGTGGACAAGCTGGATGAACGGCTGCTCGGCAAGGGCAATGCTGACCCGGTGTTAACAACAGCCCTAGAAGACCAGATCATGGTCGACCCCTCGCTCGCCAACATGGCGAACCGCAATGCGGTCAAAGCCGCCGACGCGCCGATGACAGCGCCGGTGCCGGTGGAAACGACGGGACCAAGTGCCGCGGCCGAGCGTCCGGCAAATCCGACGCTGGGGCAGCTCGCCGCCAATCAGGCATCGGCGGCGCGTGACAAGTTTACAGGCTGCGGCCTTGATGTCGGTTATTCGATGCAATGGGCCAACCGCCTTCCAGCCGATGTTCCGCTCTATCCGCGGGCGCGGGTGGATGAGGCCGCAGGCTCCGACATGCCGGGCTGCAAGCTGCGCGCCATCACCTTCACCACGCCAGCGCCCCAGCGCGCGGTGATCGATTTTTACATCGGCCAGACCAAGCGCAGCGGCTTTGCCTCCTCAACCGAGGTAAGGGGCCGCGAAACATTGGTCGGCGGCACACGCGGCGATGGCGCGGCTTATTATGTCGTGCTGACGCCGGCCGAAGCGGGTGGCACGATTGTCGATCTGGTGCTCAACAACGGCGTCTAAACGCGCGACAGGGCTTTTGGGGCCTGATGCGAACTCGTGTATAAGGTCCATTCTGAGGCAGCGGTGGGGCTGAATATGCGCAAGTTCAAACAAGTCGATGTGTTCACGAGCCGACCTTTGTTCGGCAATCCGGTCGCGGTCGTGCTGGACGCCGACGGCTTGAGCGATGCGGACATGCAGCAGTTCGCCAACTGGACGAACCTGTCGGAAACAACCTTTGTTTTACCGCCGGACAACCCCGCCGCCAGTTACCGCGTCCGCATTTTCACGCCGCGGGCTGAGTTGCCCTTTGCAGGCCACCCGACCTTGGGCACGGCCCATGCGGTGCTCGAGGCCGGCGTCGCAAAAGCGCGCAACGGCAAGCTGGTCCAGGAATGTGCGGTCGGTCTGGTCGAAGTCAGCGTGGGAGACACCGGACTGTCCTTCCGCCTGCCGCGCTATGCTGCATCACCTGCCGAAGACGCCGACACGATCATTACGGCCATTGGCGGCCCTTTGGTCGTGAGCGCACCGCCGCAGGTGCTGGACGTCGGGCCACGCTGGGTCATTGCGGAAATGGCCTCGGTGGACGCCGTCGCGCATCTGGAGCCGGATCTGACAGCACTCGCCCGCTATGACCGGCGGCATGGTACAACAGGCCTTACCGTCTTTGCCAGTGGAGACGGCGGCACGGTGGTTCGCTCTTTCGCCCCAGCCGACGGCATTCCCGAAGACCCTGTGTGCGGCAGTGGCAATGGCGCGGTGGCCGCCTATCGCCTGCTTGCCGGTCAGATTGGCAATGGCGACCGCTATATTGCGTCGCAGGGGCTGCAAATTGGACGTGACGGCTATGTCCACATCCGCGTCGATGGCCAAGATATCCATGTCGGCGGCCAATGCGTGACCTGCATCACCGGAACGCTCGCCCTGTAGCGCTCTGCGCCAAGTGCGGCTAAGGCAACAAAATGCATCCATTAATCCCAGTCATGGCGGGCGGCGCAATTGGCGCGGCGGCCCGCTACCTTGCCACTTCCAGCCTCGGCCTTCGCGGCGGATGGCCGCTGGGCACATTCGTCGTCAACCTTGTCGGCGGCTTCCTGATGGGGTTGCTTGCCGCCCTCGTCCTGAAAGGCAACGCGTCGGAAACGACCCGCCTTTTCGTCGGCGTTGGCGTCCTTGGCGGCTTCACGACCTTTTCAGCGTTCAGCCTTGAAGGCTTTCAAATGATCGAACGCGGCCAATGGGGCATGGCGGCGCTTTACGCCGGTGCCTCTGTCATCGGATCAATTGCCGCCCTTTCGGTCGGGTTCGGGCTGGTGCGCGCATGACCGATCAGGTTCGCCAATTCACCGTCGATGCCGAAGATGACGGCATCCGTCTGGACCGCTGGTTCAAGCGCCATTTGCCCGATGCCAGCTTTAACGCTGTGTCGCGCTGGGCACGCACCGGCCAGATCCGCATCGATGGCAAGCGCGCAACCCCGGGTGACCGGATTGAGGCCGGCCAGCAAATCCGCGTCCCTCCGGCAGACCCTGTCACCGTCGCCAAGACAGCGGCCAAGCCCAAGAAGGAACGCCCGCGCCTGAGCGAAGATCAGGAAGCTTTTGCCGACAGCTTGGTCATCTACCGCGATAAATCTGCGCTCGTGCTCAACAAGCCCCCCGGCCTCGCCACACAGGGCGGCACCAAGACAACCGAGCATGTCGATGGTCTCCTCGACGGGCTTTGGTTTGATGGAGAACAGCGGCCCAAGCTGGTGCACCGTCTGGACAAGGATACATCGGGCGTCCTGCTTGTAGCCCGCACCGCACGTGCAGCCGCCGCCTTTTCCAAAAGCTTTTCCAGCCGCACTGCGCGCAAGGTCTATTGGGCGATCATCGTTGGTGTGCCCTCCATTGAAGACGGCATGATCGAGCTGCCGCTCGCCAAGCAGCCGGGCTCCGGTGGTGAGAAGATGCAGGTGGATCAAAAGGAAGGCGCGCCCGCGCGCACCCGCTACCGCGTCATTGACCGCGCCGGCAACAGCGCCGCCTGGGTGGAGCTTCAGCCCTATACCGGCCGCACCCACCAGTTGCGCGTCCATATGGCCGCCATCGGCCACCCCATTGTCGGCGACGGCAAATATGGCGGGCGCGAGGCGTTTCTAACGGGCACGATCAGCCGCAAAATGCACCTCCACGCGCGCCGCTTGCGCGTCGATAGCCCCGAAGGGGGGCAGGTGGATGTCTTTGCGGATCTGCCCCAGCACTTCATCGACACCATCGCCAATCTGGGCTTCACGCAGGAAGATGGCGATGCGCTGATGCTCGATGAAGCGAAATTCGGCGAAACGCCCGAAGGCAAGAAGCGCGCGGTTGCCCAAAAGGCCAAGGCCGCCCGCAAGGAACGCAAAGGCGAACGGCGCGGACGTGCCGTCGCGAATGCGGAACGCCCGGCCAGTAAAGGTGCTAGCAAGGGTCCGAGCAAAGGCCCAAGCAGGGGGCGGAGTGAAAGCCGAAGCGAAGGGAAACCCACCCGCCCTGCCGCCAAGGGACGCAGCGAAACGCGGTCCACCGGCAAGCCGACACGCGCTCCGGCCCGCCCAACCACCCGCGCACCAGCACGTGGCAAGCCTTCCGCCCCGGCGCGCCCGAAAAAGACGTAACCGGTGCACCCTGCCGCAATGACCGGCCCCACCATCAACCGCCTCGCTCTGTTCGACTGCGACGGCACGCTTGTCGACAGCCAGCACAATATCGTGATGTGCATGAATGATGCCTTTGGCCGCGCAGGCCTCGCCGCCCCAGCCCGGGAGGCGACCAAGCGTATTGTCGGCCTCAGCCTGTTGCCCGCTATGCAGGCGCTTTTGCCTGAGGCCGAGCACGCTCTGCACGTTCAACTGGCGGAAGATTATAAAACAGCCTTTCACCGCCTGCGTCATGACGGGTTGGTCGAAGAACCTTTGTTTGACGGCATTGCCGAGGCACTGGACGCGTTGGAGGCGGAGGGCTGGCTGCTTGGCGTCGCCACCGGCAAGTCGGATCGCGGGCTTGATCTGTGCCTCAAACATCATGGCCTGCGCCACCGGTTCGTGACGCTACAGACGGCAGACCGGCATCCGTCCAAGCCGCACCCGTCGATGGTGCATGAGGCCATGGCCGACGCCGGTGCGACGCCCGCTACAACCGTCATGATCGGCGACACAAGCTTTGATATGGCCATGGGTGTTGCGGCGGGCGCGCGGTCGCTGGGCGTCGATTGGGGCTATCACACCACCGACGATCTGCTCGACGCGGGCGCTTTCCACATCGCGTCCCACCCCGCGCACATTTTGGAGGTCCTACGATGAGCCCCGAAGAAGAACAGGCCCGCACACGCTTTGGCATTCTCAATCTCGTCCGCTTCTCAGGCGTCGCGCTCGTTTTTGCAGGCATCGCCAATGTCGCGGGAAAGCTGCTGCCCGATCTCGCCCCGTGGTTGGGCTATATCCTTGTGTTTCTTGGCATTTTTGAATTCTACACTTTGCCCGTCCTGCTCAAGCGGCATTGGACAGGGCCGAAAAAATGAGGCGCTTTTACAAGGACGTCGTCGTCTCTGAAGACAAGGGCATCCTGCTCGACGGGCGTCCGGTCAAGACACCGGCGCGCGCGGCACTCACTTTGCCAAACGCGGCGCTCGCCGACGCGGTTGCTGACGAATGGCGCGCGCAGGGGGAAGAGATCGATCCCCGCGCTATGCCCTTTACCGGCCTTGCCAATGCCGCGATTGACCGTGTGGCCGCCAACCCCCAAGCCTTCGCCGCCGGCCTTGCCCAATATGGCGAGACCGAGCTGCTCTGCTATCGCGCAGAAAGCCCGCCCGAACTGATCGTGCGGCAGGCAGAGCGGTGGGACCCGCTGCTCGATTGGGCAAAGGCCCAGTACGACGTCTCCTTCACCTGCGTCGCCGGGATCATGCACCAACCTCAGCCCATGGCGACGCTGCTGCGGCTTGGCGATGCCATCGCTGCGGCCAACCCCTTTGCGCTGGCCGCACTCTCCCCCATCGTCACGATTGGTGGATCGCTCGTGCTGGCGCTGGGCGTCTATGAAGAGGCGGTGCTGCCCCATGACGCCTTCGACCTCGCCCATCTCGATGAGCTCTGGCAGGCGGAACTCTGGGGCGAGGATGACTTTGCCCTGGCGACCCGCGCGGCCCACAGACGCGACTTTATCGCGGCGTGCCAGTTCCTCGAATTGCTGCGGGGGGCTTAGGCTGCGCACCTCAACACCGTTTGTGTCGAGCGCAGTCGAGACACGTCCCTCGACGTCGCTCGGGACGAACGGTTTAAACTCAGTCCTTCACCGACTTGGTCAGGCCGCGCACAAAGCCGATCAGTCCGGTCTGGCGGCTGCGCTTCAAGCGTTCGGCATCAAGGATCGATTTAACGTGGCGGAAGCAGGCGTCCGCATCGTCATTGACCAGCACATAGTCATAACCATCCCAATGGCTGATTTCCGCACTGGCGCGCGACATGCGGCCGTCAATGACTTCGTTGGTGTCCGTCCCGCGTGAGCGCAGGCGACGTTCCAACTCTTCCATCGACGGCGGGAAGATGAAAACGCGGATGACGTCGCCACCGGCCTGCTGATACAGCTGCTGCGCGCCCTGCCAGTCGATATCGAACAGCACGTCACGCCCTTCGGACAGCGCCTTTTCAACGGGGCCACGCGGTGTGCCATAGCGGTTGCCAAAGACGTGCGCCCATTCCAGAAAATCGTTCTTGGCGACCATCTCGCGAAACTGGTCAATATTGACGAAGTGATAGTCCTTGCCGTCCACTTCACCGGGACGCGGCGGGCGCGTTGTGGCGGAAACGGACATCTCCAGCCCGGGATCGGACGCCAGAAGCTTGCGCGAAATTGTGGATTTCCCAGCCCCCGAGGGCGAGGACACGATGAAGAGAATGCCGCGCCGCTTGAATTTATGCGGGTCTTTTTGATCGGAATGGGCCATGGCCGCTCTTGCAACGCACGGGCGCGCGCGTCAATCGTCCGAACGCGCCGGATCGGGGCCAAGCATCGTCTCGGGCCGGACAACGCGGTCAAATGTGGCGGCGTCGACCAGCCCCAGTGCCAGCGCCGCCTCCCGCAGCGTTGATCCACTTTCATGCGCGTGCTTGGCGATCTTGGCGGCATTGTCGTAACCGATGACCGGCGCAAGTGCCGTCACCAACATCAGCGATCGCGACACAAGGTCCGCAATGCGGGGCTCATTGGCTGCAAGCCCCTCGATGCAATGGTCGGCAAACGCCTCCATGCCTGTTGCCAGCAGGTCAATCGAGCGGAGCAGGTTCGCGCCGATCAATGGTTTGAAAACATTAAGTTCCAAATGGCCCTGCAACCCACCAACCGTAATCGCCTGATGATTGCCGATGACTTGGGCGGCGACCATTGTCAGCATCTCGCACTGGGTCGGGTTTACCTTGCCGGGCATGATCGAGCTGCCCGGTTCATTTTCCGGCAGCAGCAACTCGCCCAGCCCTGCACGCGGGCCGGAGCCCATCAGGCGGATGTCATTGGCGATCTTGGTGAGCGACACGGCAAGCGCGTTGAGCATCCCTGAGAACGCCACCGCGCCGTCATGGCTGGCCAGCGCCTCAAACTTGTTGCGGGCAGGTTCAAAGGCGATGCCGGTATCGCGCGACAAGGCAGCGGCCATCGCCAGATCGAAACCGGCGGGTGCATTGAGACCGGTGCCCACCGCCGTGCCGCCTTGGGCGAGTTTCTGAATATTATGGACGACGGCGCCTTCGATCCGCGCGCGCGCCGCGATGAGCTGCGCGACATAGCCTGAAAACTCCTGCCCCAAGGTCAGCGGCGTTGCATCCATCAAATGTGTGCGGCCAATCTTGATGATCTTCCCGAACTGCTCCGCCTTCGCGGTCAGCGCGTCCGTCAGCCGCGCGAGGGCGGGCAAAAGGCGCCGGTGCGTCTCAATCGCAGTCGCCACATGGATGGCCGTCGGGAAGCTGTCATTGGACGACTGGCCTTTGTTCACATGATCATTGGGGTGCACCGGCGCCTTGCCGCCGCGCGTCCCTGTCAGGCGTTCATTCGCCCGCCCGGCAATCACCTCATTGACGTTCATATTGGTCTGCGTGCCGGAGCCCGTCTGCCAGATGACGAGCGGGAAATGATCGTCGAGCGCGCCCGCGATGATCTCGTCCGCGGCCTGTTCGATGGCATCGGCGAGCTTAGACTCAAGCCCATGAGCACGATTAACCTGCGCTGCGGCATTCTTCACCCGCGCCAGTGCGTGGACGATGGGGATGGGCATCCGTTCCTGCGGACCAAAAGGGAAATTGGTGCGGCTACGTTCCGTCTGCGCGCCCCAATAGGCATCAGCGGGGACGCCGATGGGACCGAAGCTGTCGGTCTCTGTGCGGGTATCGCCTGTCATGCTATCCCTATTCCGTCAATCGTCATCCTGAACTTGTTTCAGGATAACAGGGCCGGGACCCAAATCATCCCGAAAAAGCGTGCCTAAGGCAAACGGCCCAAACCCAAATCTGGCGCCAGATCAACCCAGTCCGGGTTTTCGCTCTCGACCAGATTAAGCTTCCAGTCACGATGCCAGTTTTTCAGCTGTTTCTCACGGCCAATAGCTTGCTCCATTGTGCCGAAGAGTTCGTACCGGACGAGACAGACTGTGTTTCGGTCCTTGGAATAGCCGTCAATCGATCTGTCACGATGCTGCGCCACGCGCTGAAGGAGATGAGAGGTGACGCCAATGTAAACATAGCCGCGCCGCCCGCTTGCCATGATGTAGGTGCAGGGCTGGAATTGGCTCATGGCTGCTCAACCCGGTTATCCTGAAACAAGTTCAGGATGACGAAGAGGGAGGGTGCGCGTGCCTACTTCTTCCGCCCGAAATCCACTGTGACGACGTTGGAACCATCTTCGATGGCGGCAGGGCGCGGCGTGTCATTGCCGGCTTCGGCGGTCGGCGGGGTGTCGACATCGTCGATGTTGACCTGAAAATGCAGCGCGAATTCCACCGCCGGATCAACGAACGCGGTGATGGCAGCAAAAGGCACGAACAGCTTGGTCGGCACTTGGCTGAACGTCAGGCCGACTTCAAAGCCTTCCTCATCCACCGTCAGGTCCCAAAACTTATTCTGAAGGACGACCGTCATTTCATCCGGAAAGCGCTGCATGAGCTGCTTTGGGATGACGACGCCGGGCGCGTAGGTTTTGAACGTGATGTAGAAATGATGCCCGCCGGGCAGGTCTTCATTCGAATTGATACCGCCGAGCACACGGCCGACGACGGCGCGGAGAGCCTCCTGCACAATGTCGTCATAGGGAATCAGGCTGTCGGGCATGTCATCACTCATCGTAAATCGACGTTGGACGCTTGGGCAGTTTCGGTCAAGCGGTTGCACGCGCGGCCCATCGCGCTATAGGCGCAAGCCATGCGGACAGCCACGGTTCAGCGCCAGACGAGCGAAACGTCGATCAGCGTCGAGGTCAACCTCGATGGCACCGGCCTCTATGAGGTGTCGACAGGCATCGGATTTCTCGATCACATGCTTGAGCAATTGTCGCGTCATTCGCTCATCGACTTGAAAGTCCTGACCAAGGGCGACCTCCATGTCGACCAGCACCACACGACCGAAGACACGGGCATCGCCATTGGCGAAGCTGTCGCCAAAGCCTTGGGCGATAAGAAGGGCATCACCCGCTATGGGCATGCTTATGCGCCGATGGACGAAACGCTGACGCGCTGTGCGCTCGACATTTCCGGACGGCCTTGGCTTGTCTTCAAAGCCGACTTTAGCATGCCGCGTCTGGGCGAATGGGACACCGAGCTGATCGAACATTGGTTCCACAGCTTTGCCCAAGCGGCGGGCATCACGCTCCACGTTGAAAATCTCTATGGCAGCAACAACCACCACATCGTGGAGAGCTGCTATAAAGCACTGGCGCGCGCGCTGCGCGTTGCGGTGGAGATTGATCCGCGCAAAGCCGATTCGATTCCATCGACCAAGGGAATGCTGTGACCGGTCCGGTCGCGCTGATTGATTACGGCGCGGGCAATCTTCAATCGGTTAAAAATGCGCTGAAAGCGGCGGGCGCCGAAGACATTCGTGTCACCGCTGATCCCGCCGAAGTCTTGTCTGCCGATCGGATTGTTTTGCCCGGCGTCGGCGCCTTCGCCCATTGCATGGACGCGCTGTCTGCCATTCCCGGCATGGTCGACGCCCTTAATGAGGCGACAGGCCCAAGCGCCAAGCCCTTTCTTGGCATTTGCGTTGGCATGCAGCTGATGGCGGACGCTGGCGAAGAACATGGCCGTCATGCAGGGCTCGGCTGGATCAAAGGCACCGTCCGCCTGATTGAAACGACCGACGCCACGGTCAAGATCCCGCATATGGGCTGGAACGATGTGGTTCCAGCGGCGCCGCACCCCCTGATTGCGGCGGGCGAGGCGTATTTCCTGCACAGCTATGCCTTTGACGGCGACGATGTGTTGGCGACCACCCAACATGGTGGCCCCGTTGTCGCCGCCGTTGGGCGCGACAATCGCGTTGGCGTGCAGTTTCACCCGGAAAAGAGCCAGCGTTTCGGCCTTGCCCTTCTCTCCCGTTTTCTGGAGTGGCGTCCATGAGCCTCATCGTTTTCCCCGCCATCGATCTCAAAGGCGGACAGGTCGTCCGGCTGGCGGAAGGCGATATGGACCGCGCGACGGTCTATGGGGATGATCCCGCCGCGCAGGCATTGCTCTTTGCCGAAGCGGGCGCGCAGCATCTGCATGTGGTCGATCTGGACGGCAGCTTTGCCGGACATGCCGTCAACGCCGACGCTGTGGAAAGCATCGTTCGCGCCTTCCCAGGCCATGTTCAACTGGGCGGCGGCATCCGCAACCGCGCATCGGTGGAACACTGGTTTGATCTGGGCGTGGCCCGCATCGTGATCGGCACAGCAGCGCTCAAGGACCCCGAGTTCGTCAAGGACGTGGCCCGCGATTTTCCGGGCGGCATTGTTGTCGCCGTCGATGCCCGCGACGGCTTTGTCGCCACCGACGGCTGGGCGGAAAAGTCCGACATGGAAGTGCTCGATCTGGCCCGCCGCTTTGAAGATGCAGGCGTTGCGTCCTTGCTCTTCACCGATGTCGGGCGGGACGGGATGCTGAAAGGCTGCAATGTGCAGGCCACGGTTGATCTGGCGCGCGCGACGGACATTCCGGTGATCGCCTCGGGCGGTGTGGCGGGGATCGCCGATATCCACATGCTCGCCATCCACGCCGTAGACGGCATCGAAGGCGTGATCACGGGACGTGCGCTCTATGACGGGCGACTTGATCTCGCGACCGCAATTGCACTGGCCAACGCATGACCGCCCCCCGCTTCTCCGCGCTCACCCTGAGCCTGTCGAAGGGTGATGGCCTTCGGCTTCGACAAGCTCAGCCTGAGCGCAAAGAGGGTCGCGCCAGCCTATGACCGTCCGCCGCCGCCCCGCGCTCGCCCTGAGCCTGTCGAAGGGCCGCCCTTCCTGTGCTTTGATGCCAAAAAAATGGGCAGGGCTTCGGCAAGCTCAGCCCGAGCGGAGAGAAAAGTCAGCATGACCGTCCGTATCCGCGTCATTCCCTGTCTTGATGTCGCCAATGGTCGCGTGGTTAAGGGCGTGAATTTTGTTGATCTCATTGATGCGGGGGACCCGGTGGAAGCGGCGCGCGCTTATGATGCCGCTGGTGCCGATGAACTCTGCTTTCTTGATATCACCGCCAGCCATGAAGGGCGCGACACCATCCTTGATGTGGTCGCCCGCACGGCGGAAGTCTGCTTCATGCCGCTGACCGTGGGTGGCGGCGTGCGCAGCCATGAAGATGCGCGTGCGCTGCTTCTCGCGGGCGCAGATAAGGTGGCGGTCAATTCGGCTGCCGTCACCCGGCCCGAGGTCGTCGCCGACATTGCCAGCCGCTTTGGCAGCCAGTGCGTCGTGGCCAGCGTGGATGCGCGGCACAATGGCGATCATTGGGAAGTCTTCACCCATGGCGGCAGGCGCGCAACCGGAATCAATGCCGTTGAACATGCGATCCGGCTGGCAGAGTTAGGCGCAGGCGAAATCCTCGTCACCTCGATGGACCGGGATGGCACGCGCGACGGCTTCGATCTGGAGCTGACGCGGACGATTGCGGATGCCGTCGCGATGCCGGTTGTCGCCTCAGGCGGCGTGGGCAGCCTCGCGCATCTCGTCGAAGGCGTCACCCAAGGCCATGCCAGCGCGGTGCTGGCCGCCTCTATCTTCCACTTTGGCGCAGCCACAATCAGCGAGGCGCATCACGCGCTCGCCGCCGCCGGAATACCGGTCCGCACCCCGCTGACCCGTTAACCATCGGAATCACGCCCGCCTGCCATTAACCACCAATTTGGCGGCAATTTCCACCCTATCTTGTTAACCAGCCTTTGGCGGTTCCGCCGAATCGGGGGTTATCCTTTGCGCGTTGCTTCATTTCGGACTTTACTTGCAGCACTCGCCCTCGCGGTGTCGGCGCCAGCCTTCGCCGCCAACATTGCCCCGACAGAGCCGCCGACCCGCGTTTTTCGCGGTGAGGAAATTGCCATCCTCCTGCTCGGCATCGCCGGCGTCCTGATTGGACATCGCGGCAGCCGGTCCCGCAAGCAAGGTGATGACCCTAAGGCCTGATAGCGCATAAGGCGTGACGTCGCCCAAAGTCTTGACGTCTTAGGGCTGCCCGCGCATTGCCTGAGCATGGCTGACACACTCTTCAGGCTGGAAAGCACCATTCGGGACCGCCGCAACGCTGACCCGGAGTCCTCCTATGTCGCTCGGCTGACCGCCAAGGGTCGGGGCAAGATTGCCCAGAAGGTCGGCGAAGAGGCGACAGAGACTGTCATTGCCGCCCTCACCGAGGATGCCAAAGCGCTGACCGGCGAAGCGGCGGATCTGCTTTTCCACCTTCTCGTCCTACTCGCTGACAGCGGCGTGCCGCTCGCCGACGTGCTGGCGGAACTTGATGCGCGCGACGGCGTGTCGGGCATCGCTGAGAAAGCCTCCCGAAAGGAATAGCCCGTGCCGATTGATGCGCTCGCCCCTTATGATGACCAGAATGTTTTCGCCAAAATCCTGCGCGGGGAGATCCCCAACAGGACCGTGTTTGAAAATGACTTCGCGCTCGCCTTTCATGACATCAACCCGCAGGCGCCGGTCCACGTTCTTGTCATTCCGAAAGGCGCCTATGTGAGCTGGGATGATTTTTCGGCCAAAGCGAGCGACGCCGAAATCGCGGGTTTCATCCGCGCCGTGGGGGACGTTGCGCGTCAATTGGGCCTGCCGGCCCCCGGCTATCGCCTGCTGGCGAACATCGGCGGGCACGGCCATCAGGAGGTCCCGCACCTCCATGTGCATATTTTCGGTGGAAAACAGCTCGGCGCCATGCTTCCGCGCTGATATTTTGTTGCGCGATGATGATTAGCCCTTAGGTTGCCTATCCCAAGAACCAAAGTCTTGGGGAGACATTCATGTTTTTCGACCGCGTCAAATCGCTTGATGCGATTCTGGCGACTGCTGAAAAGAAGTCGCTGCATCGGTCACTGGGCGCATTCCAGTTGACCATGCTCGGAATCGGCGCCGTGATCGGCACCGGCATTTTCGTTTTAACCGCTGAGGCTGCACAAAAAGCAGGCCCCGGCATGATGCTCAGCTTCATCATCGCAGGCTTCGTCTGCGCTGTAGCCGCGCTTTGTTACGCTGAAATGGCAGCCATGGTCCCGGTGTCCGGGTCTGCCTACACCTATAGCTATGCCGTGATGGGCGAACTGATCGCCTGGATGGTCGGCTGGGCGCTCATCTTGGAATATGCGGTTGCTGCAGGGGCCGTGTCCGTCGGATGGTCCGGCTATGTCGTCGGGCTCATTGAAAATGCGTTCAGCATCGACATCCCTGATATGCTTGTGCTCGGGCCATATGACGGCGGCATGATCAACTTGCCTGCGATGTTGATTGCAGGTCTGGTGACCTGGCTGCTGGTGATCGGCACCAAGGAAAGCGCCTTCGTCAATTCCATTCTCGTCGCGATCAAGGTGGCGGCGTTGACCTTGTTCATCGTGCTCGCCGTGCCAGTGATGAACATGGAAAACTTCGAACCGTTTTCGCCGCTCGGCTTTGCCGGTGTGTCGGCAGCGGCAGCGTCCATCTTCTTCGCCTATGTTGGCTTTGACGCTGTTTCGACGGCGGCTGAAGAAACCAAAAATCCACAGCGCAACATGCCGATTGGCCTCATCGGCAGCTTGGCTGTCTGCACCATTTTCTATCTGCTCGTTGCAGCCGGTGTGATCGGCAGCGTCGGCGCTCAGCCGGTGACCGATACGGGCATTGCCATCGCGCAGGGCGGTGTGGCGCTGGCTCCGGGGTCTGCAGAGCTGTCGCAACGTTGCGCGGCACTGGCTGCGGCCGGTTCGGAACAAGTGGTCTGCTCGAAGGAAGCGCTGGCGTGGACATTGCGTGAAATCGGCTGGCCGCAAATTGGCAATCTGATCGGCCTTGCAGCTGGACTCGCATTGCCGTCGGTCATTTTGATGATGATGTTTGGCCAGACCCGCATCTTCTTCGTGATGAGCCGCGATGGGTTGCTGCCTGCGGTGTTCTCAAAGGTTCACCCCAAATTCCATACGCCGCACGTGATCACGATCCTGACGGGCATTTTCGTGGCGCTGTTCGCCGCCTTCTTCCCGGTGGGTAAGCTTGCTGACATCTCCAACTCCGGCACGTTGTTCGCCTTTGCGGCGGTGTCGATTGCCGTGCTGGTTCTGCGCCGCACCGATCCCGGTCGGCATCGTCCGTTCCGCACCCCTGCCATCATCGTGACGGCGCCGGTGGCGATCGCGGGCTGTGCCTATTTGTTCTACAGCCTTGGCCACGACACCAAGATGATGTTCGTGATCTGGGCCGCGATTGGGTTGGTCGTCTATTATGCCTATAGCCGGCACCGCAGCCATGTTGGCCGTGGTCTGGTCGAAGTTCATGAGGCGGACGCAGACGTCCCGCCGACGAGCGTGCCGCCGATCAACTGATCATATGAATACAGAGCTCCTGGGTCGCAAACAGGAGGGGGAACTGGGGGGAGGCTTCGGCCTCCCCTTTTTTTGGCTTGAGGGCCGAAAGCCTAAACTGTCATTCCCGCGAAAGCAGGAATCCAGCTAAGCGGCAAAGTGGATTCCCGCTTTCGCGGGAATGACAAAGGTAGTTCAGCCCAAGCGGGCGGCAACAAGCGCCTTCAAATCCGCTTCAGGGCGCGGGCCATAATGCGAGATGATTTCCGCGGCACAGACCGAACCCATGATGAGGCTGTCGGCCAAGCTGCGGCCTTCGGCCTGTCCGGCCAAGAACCCCGCGGCAAACAGATCACCCGCGCCTGTCGTATCGACAACCTTGTCCACTGGCTCTGCGGCCACTTCAGCGCGCACGCCGTTCTGGATGGCAATCGCGCCCTGTTCACTGCGGGTGACGACAAGGGTCGGGGCAAGTGGCGCCACAGCAGCAACGGCTGCTTCAAAATCCTCGGTGCCCATCAGCGCGCAGATTTCGCCCTCATTGGCGAAGAGGATATCGATATCGCCATTGTTGAGCAGCGCGCGGAAATCATCCCCGTGCCGCGAAATGACGAAATTGTCGGAAAGCGTAAACGCAATCTTGCCGCCCGCGCTCTTCGAAATCGAGATGGCTTCACGCATGGCGGCGCGCGGCTCTTCCGGGTCCCACAGATAGCCTTCGAGATACAGGATGGCCGCGCGTTCGATCATCGTCTTGTCGAGCGCCTTGGCGGGCAGGAACTGCGACGCGCCAAGGAACGTGTTCATCGTGCGCTGCCCATCAGGCGTCACAAAGATGAGGCACTGGGCCGTCGGTGGCTCTTCACCGCGCATGGGCGTGGTGAATTCAACGCCAATGGCGCGGATATCATGGCTAAAGACCTTGCCGAACTGGTCATCCGCGACCTGCCCGATGAAACCGCAGGAACGGCCCAACGCGGCCATGCCCGCAATCGTATTGGCAGCCGACCCGCCGCTGATTTCCTGCGCAGACCCCATTTTGCCATAGAGCACATCGGCCCGCGCCGCATCGACCAGTTGCATGCCCCCTTTGGTCAGGCCTTCGGCGTCGATCAGGCTGTCGCCAGCAGCTGCGATAATGTCGACAATCGCGTTGCCAACGGCAACGACATCAAGAGAGGCAGCGGTCACGGTTTTTCCCCCAAAGGATAAGCGAAAATGGATGATGGTTGCGCGCCCGCTATCGACACGCAGCTAGGCTTGCAAGGTTATTTGCGGTCGGGCTTCCACGCCCAGAAAAGAAAGCAGGGCGGAATGTTCCAATATTCAACGGCTTGGTCGATGCGCGGAAAATGGGGGGCCAGAAAATCCCGAACCTTCGCGCGATACTGATAGACGAGGAACGCACCGCCGGGGCGCAGGGCCCGCGCTGTCGCCGCCGCGATGGCGGCGCCAACACCCGCCGGCACTGTCGAGAAGGGCAGCCCGGACAGAACAAAGTCGGCATGGCTGTAGCCGCTGTCGCGGATGATCTGTTCAACATCGGCAGCGGACCCGTGGATGGGCCGGAATCGACTGTCCTTGATGGTCGCAGACAGGAAATCGACAAAGTCCGCATTCAGGTCGATTGCGACGTAAGTTGCTTCAGGCGCTAGATTTTTTAGAATGTGTTGGCTGAAAGTTCCGACCCCGGGACCATATTCAACAAAGAGTTTACAGGTCTTCCAATCCACCCTGCTCAGCATATGCGTGACGAGTTTTTCAGTCGATGGAATGATCGACCCGACCATGACGGGATTTTTAAGGAATCCGCGAAAGAACTTTGTCCAAGGACCCCATGGCTTCTTCTGCAACCACTGGGTCGCGGCAACGCGGATACTTGTCATGCGGTTTGGATACTCCGTAGAATTACTTGAAACCAATTTGCAGATTGCCGGGCGGCTTTCAACCCGTTTGGGCCATTAAAGGGGTTTCGCAAGCGGCGGGCGGTGGGTATCGAGACCCTATGGGAAGCGACCGTAAGGGCGACATCGCCGTCATTTTTGCCTCGACGCGCACCGAAGTTGATGAGGATGGCTATCAACAGGCCGCGCAAGCCATGGCAGCGCTTGCCGAACGTCAGCCCGGCTATCACGGTATGCAGTCCTCTCGCGGGACGGATGGCTTCGGGATCACGGTCAGCTATTGGGCGGATGATGCGGCGGCCATCGCCTGGCGCGACCACCCGGATCATACAGCCATCCGGGAACAGGGTCGCGCGCAATGGTATTCCTCTTATAGCCTAGAGGTCGCCCGCGTGGAGCGCACTTATGCTTGGTCTCAGGCGCCCGCCAATGGCTGATGCCCGTCAGAATAACCGCGATTTTACGCTGCTGTTCCTTGTCATGTTGATCACAGGGGCCGGGAACACGGCGTTGCAATCCGTATTGCCCACCTTGGGCCGCACCATTGGCGTGCCGGACAGCGTCATTGCAGCGGCTTTCTCCGTATCCGCCGCCATATGGGTGTTCACTGCGCCGAAATGGGCGCGCCGGTCCGATAGGGACGGGCGGCGAGAAATGGTCATGCTTGGGCTGGTCGGCTTTGTCTCATCCGTCGGCCTGTGCGGTATTGTGCTAACGCTCGGGCTGCACAAGGTGCTCGGCCCGGTTGTGACGATGATTGCCTTTATCGCCGCGCGGATGCTGTACGGGTTTTTCGGCGCCGCAGCTCCACCCGCCGCCCAAGCCATGGTCGCGCTGCGCACGTCGCGTAAGGAACGCACCAAGGCGCTCACCATGCTTGGCTCTGCCTTTGGGCTGGGCACCATCCTAGGACCGGCCGCAGCCCCTTGGCTTGTCGGCCTGCCGGTCGTCGGGCTCGCGGGCCCCGCCTTCATCTTTGCCGCCTTCGGCTCCGTCGTGCTGTTCTTCGTCTACCGCTATTTGAGGGATGATTTGCCGACAGATGCCGGGCATGGCGCGGCGGTCAGCTACCCCTCCATTGGCGGCGCGCCGACGGGCGGCAGTGTGACTGCGGCAACCTCTCCCCAGTCCAAGCCTCTTGCCCTGCGCGATCCACGCATCTGGCCCTGGATGCTGCTCGGGCTTGTGATGGGCCATGCGCAGGCGATGACAGGGCAGGCGGTGGGCTTTCTGGTCATTGACCGTCTGCATTTGCCGCTGGCGGATTCGCAGCAGGCCATTGGCATCGTCCTGATGATCGGCGCAGGTGCCGCCCTGTTGGTGCAATGGGGCCTCATCCCGCTGTTCAATCTGGAGCCGCGCAAGATGGTTGTTGTGGGATTGGGCGTTGCCGCCATTGGCTCGGCGCTCACGGGCACAGCGTCTTCGCTCTACGGTATCGCCACGGCCTATGCGATTGCCTGTGTCGGCTTTGGCTTCACCCGGCCTGCCTTCACAGCGGGCGCCTCACTGGCGGTTGACCGAAAGCTCCAAGGCGCGGTGGCCGGTCGTGTGACCTCGGTCAACGGCGCCTCCTTTGTGCTTGGGCCGTCGATCGGTGTCGGTCTTTATGAAATCTGGGGGCCGCTTCCTTATTACCTGTCCTCAGCCATTCTCGCGCTGCTCATTTTCTATGTCCTCGCGCGGATCAAGCCATTGGATCCCTTGGCTTCTTCGTCGCGGGAGCGGTAAACCCGACGCGCTCAACTTCCCTTTTGTGCAGGTGCGAAAGAATCGCAGTCCATCTCGTTTCGCTCAGGTTGGGCAAGGACAGGTGGACGTGCATTGGCACTCCATAGCGTGGGGACATGGCCGCAACACCCTGAATCTAAAGGCTAGATCGCCGTATTTCAGAGGAAACTCAGGGAGAAATGCCTGTCCCCGACCAGGCCACGCCCGTCGCAGACACAAAAAAGAAGGCCAGCCCCGAAGGACTGGCCTATGAAAGTTTGTATAGGAGAGGATGCCTGAAAGGCACCCTCTGTGTGCACTGCACCCAATTATTGTGCAAATGCGAAATGAAAAACCGTGATTGCAGTTTATGCAATCGTCCTTTAGAAAGAGGCCATGCGTCGCCTCCCCTCCCTTGCCGCCATTGAAGCCTTTGTCCAAGTGGCCCGTCTCGGGTCGATCAAAGCTGCGGCCGAAGAACTTTCCCTGTCATCGCCTGCCTTAAGCCGCAGGATCCAGTCGCTGGAGGCCTTTGTTGGCCGGCCCTTGTTCGAACGCGGGCACCAGTCGATCCGTCTGAATGACGATGGTGAGGAGTTGATGGCCCTCGTCGTGCAGCCGATTGAAATGCTGGGGGACGCCATCGAAACGATGACATCACGCGACCATGTGATGCGCTTGCGGCTGGGTGTGCCGTCCCTTTTTGCGTCGCAACGGCTGATCCCGCATTTCCCGGCGATGCGGAAAATCCATCCACAACTCCATATCGATCTGGATACAGCCTCGCATGCGCTGTCCCGCCTTGGCGACGGGCTTGATTGCGCTATCGCCCTCGCCGGGGAATTGGACCCCGCCCTATTTGGCGTCCGCATCTATCGCGACAACATCTACACGGTCGGCGCACGCCGCCTTGTTCAGGGCCCACACGCCATCACCCGCCCGGAACAGGTGGCGGAGATGACGGTGATGATCCACCGCGAGTTGGAAGAAACCTTTGATGCTTGGCGCGAAGCGGTCGGCCTGCCCGATCTGGAGCCTGCCGCCATTGATTATTATGATTCGGGTCAGCTGATGCTGGAGGCCGCGGCCCAGGGCATGGGCATCGCCTTTCTCCACCAGAATCTGCTCGCCGACTATTCCGACGAACGGCTTGTCCGGATGTTTGCCGACATCGAAGTGCGCAGCCCTTATAGCTACTGGTTCGCCTGCCGGCCCCGCGCGCTGGAAAGCCAGCCAGTGCGGTTGTTCCGCGACTGGCTCGTCAATCTCTATGCGGCTGATTAGGCAACCGTCGCTTTGACGATCTTGCCGGGCTTCGCCGGCGGCTCACCCTTTGGCAGGGCGTCAACATGTTCCATGCCCGAAGTCACCTGACCCCAAACCGTGTACTGACGGTCAAGGAAGCCTGCATCTTCAAAGCAGATGAAGAACTGGCTGTTGGCGCTGTTCGGGTTTGACGAACGGGCCATGGAGCAAACACCGCGGACATGCGGCTCTGCATTGAATTCCGCCTTCAGGTCAGGCTTGTCTGAACCGCCCATGCCGGTGCCGGTCGGATCACCGCCCTGCGCCATGAAGCCGGGGATGACGCGGTGGAAAACCACGCCGTCGTAAAAGCCTTCCTGCGCCAGTTCGCTAATGCGGGCCACGTGGCCGGGGGCAAGATCAGGACGCAGCTGGATGACAACGTCACCGGTTTCGAGAGTAAAGGTCAGTGTATCGGCCATGACTGGACTTTCTGCTGATGAAAAACTGCGCCCGCCCCTACGCGGCTTGGGCAGGGGATGCCAACCCATATTCGGCAGCGATCAGGCGATAACTGCGCTTACGGGCTTCATGGTCGGGCATGATGTTGACGAGCATCATTTCGTCCGCGCCAAATTGAGCGGCAACGGCGTCCACCTGCGCCTTCACCTCCGACGGGCTGCCAAGGATCGAGCGCCGGTTGCGCTGCGGCGCATCGACAACGGTGGCAGCCCAGCTTTCCGCCTTCTCCACCGACGGCACCGGGATCAGCTCACCGCGCACAAGATGGTGGAACATCATCCGCGCCGGGACCGCGAGCCGCTCAGCCTCAGCGCGTGTCGGGGCGGCAATCGCCCAACTCGCCAGCATCAAATAGGGCTTGTCCAACCAGCGCGAGGGGCGGAAGTGGCGCTTATAAAGCTCAGCCTGCGGCAAACCATCTGAGTTGATGAAGTCGGCAATGCAGTATGGCAGGCCCACCTCTGCCGCCCAAGCCGCACTTTCAATGGAGGAGCCGAGCAACCACGGCTCAATCGCACCGCCGCCGGTGGGCAGCGTGTCTTTCAGGCTGGCAAAGGGATGATCCTCAGGCAGGCCATTGCCCAGATAGGCAAGCACCTCTGCCAGATTCTGTGGGAAATCATCCACCGGCATCCGGCGGGACCGGTCCCGCTGGAGGGCATAAGATGTCCGCCCATCTGTCCCCGGCGCGCGGCCCAGACCAAGGTCGATTCGGTCCGGCGCCAAGGCCGCCAGAAGCTTGAAGGTCTCCGCGACCTTGAACGGCGAATAATGCGGTAACATGATGCCGCCTGACCCCAGCCGGATGCGATGCGTGGCCAGCGCCACAGGGCCCATCAACGCTTCTGGCGCGCACCCGGCAAGTCCCGGCGAAGCATGGTGTTCGGCCAACCAATAACGGTGATATCCGGCCGCCTCGCAGGTCTGGGCAAGATCAATCGTGTTGCGCAACGCATCGGATGCGGTGTGGCCTTCCTCAATCGGAGATTGATCGAGCACGGAAAGAAGAAATGTGTCTGTCATCTTCCCAATCTAGCAACGCTTTGGCGCGATGGAAGGCAAAGCTTGCCATGCTGAATCAGCGCGCCTAACCACGCAACGTTGAACGCCAGCCTGACGGAAGGGACGATGAGCGAAACCGACATCACCCGCACCGCCGACCGCGTGGTCGAAAACCAGCTGGACGAAGACGACCATCTGAAGCGTGAATTCGTGCGCGACGTGCTGTCTGCCGTCGATGATGGGGATGATGTGGGTGCGCGCACGCTCGTCGCCCCCCTTCACCCGGCGGACATCGCGGACCTTATTGAACAGACGCCTGCCGATGAGCGCCGTGCGCTGGTGCGGGCTTTGTCCGACCTGATCGACGCCGACGTGATCGCGGAGATGAACGATTATGTCCGTGAGGACCTGATCGACGATCTGGCGCCCGAGCAGGTGGCCGACATCGCGGCTGAACTCGATACCGACGATGCCGTCGCGATCATCGAGGACATGGAAGAGGACGACCAGCGCGCCGTTCTCCGCGCGCTCGCCCCAGATGACCGCGCGGCCATTGAAGAAGCGCTGTCCTATCCAGAAGAATCCGCCGGCCGCCTGATGCAGCGCGAGCTGATTGCGGTGCCGGAACATTGGACGGTCGGGCAGGTCATTGATTACCTGCGTGAGAATCAGGATCTAACGACCGATTTCTGGGAAGTCTTTGTCGTCGATCCGCAGCACCGTCCGGTCGGCACCTGTCATTTAAGCTGGGTGCTGCGCACGCCGCGCGGCGTGAGCATGGCCGACGTCATGAAGCGGGAGCAGACGCTGATTCCGGTCGAGATGGATCAGGAAGAAGTCGCGCTGCGATTCCAGAAATATGGTCTGATTTCGGCCGCCGTCGTTGACCCCTCCGGCCGTCTGGTCGGGATGATCACGGTCGATGACATCGTGCATATCATTCAGGAAGAGGCGAGCGAGGACATCCTCAAGCTCTCCGGCGCCGGTGAAGGTGACATTCACGAGCCGATCTTCGACAGCTACAAAACGCGCGTCCGCTGGCTGCTCGCCAACCTCATCACCGCGCTGTCTGCTGCGACCATCATCAATTTCTTCGAAGGCACGATTGAGAAGATGGCCGTGCTGGCGGCGCTCATGCCGATGGTCGCAGGAGTCGGCGGCAATGCGGGCACGCAAACTATGGCTGTTGCGGTGCGCGCCATTGCTACCAATGAACTGACCCGGTCCAACACCTGGCGCACCATCTTGCGTGAAATCCGCGTGGCGATCCTCAATGGCCTGACCGTTGCCCTCGTCATGGGCGTCGGCGTCGCTTTGTTCTTGGGCAATATGCAGCTTGGCGGCGTTATTGCCGCGGCGATGCTGACCAATATTGTCATCGCGGGTCTCGCTGGCGTGTTCGTGCCCGTCCTGCTGGACCGGATGGATGTTGACCCCGCCGTCGCTTCGTCCATCTTTGTGACCATGATCACCGATTCTATGGGCTTTCTCGCCTTTCTGGGACTTGCGGCCGCGACCGGATTGACGAACTGATGGCACTTCATTTGTCGCGGGTGGCCTTCGGCGCCGCCGCCTTTGCCGATCTTGTCCAGCGCATTGAGGCAAATAACGTGGGCAATAAGGTGCGCCTCACCACACGGTATCTCCCCAAGCGCCATGCCGAGATTCTGGACGGCGGCTCGCTCTACTGGATCATCAAGCACCAATTGGTAGGTCGTGCGCGTGTGCTGGGCTTTGAAGACACGCCCGAAGGCCGCGTCAACATCGTGCTGGAGGCCAAGGTCATCCCCGTTAACCCGATCGCGCGCCGCGCGCATCAGGGCTGGCGCTATCTGGAAGACAAAGACGTGCCGTCTGACCTTGGCAGCGTCAGCGAGGGTGAGGACGTATCAGACCTGCCCCCGACACTGATGAGCGAACTGGCCGACCTGTCGCTGATTTGACGACGCCGCTCTCACCGGCCGAAACTATTTCCCGCAGGTCACCTGGCCATTGCCAAGGTTGCTGACGGTACAGGCCGGCCGACCCGAAACCACAACATTGCCCGTGCCCATGGAGGTGACTTTGGCCGTGCGCACCGCCGCGAGGCGCGCGTCGCCTGCGCTTTCCCAAGTGACGGTGAGGTCATCCACCAACAGCGTGCTCCCCGATACAGACCCCGCACCCCGGCTTATGATGGTCGCGTTTTTGGCTTTTCCGGCGACCGTCACGGTGCCGGTTCCCACAACACCCACATCCAGATTGTCCGCTTGAATGCCCGTGGCGGAAAGGCTGCCGGATCCTTCAACGACAACTGCGACACGCAGCCCCTTCATGCCCGTCAGCGAAAGTGATCCGCTGCCCGCCAGCGTGGCTTCACGCAGGGCAGGTGCCCGGATGGTGAGGGTGGCAGGCGCCCCCTTATCCTCTGCGCCGCCAAAGTTTGCGCGATCCAACCGCACCAACAAGGTCTGGCCCTGCACATCGAGCCGGACGCGGTCCAAAGCATCGGCGCTGCCTTTGGCGCGCACGGTGGTCATCCGGTCGGCAACGACCTCGACCCGAAAGGGCCCCATAACGCGGATGCGTTGAAAGTCGGGGATCGAAAAGCTTCTGTCCGCGGCACTGGCCTCCATCGGCACAGCGAAACCGGCGAGGAGAGCAAAGGCAACGGCGCGGTTCATTGGGGATGTATGGAGCCTCCCCAACCCATGAGCAAGCAATCGCTACTCCCGCGTGACGCCGCAGCGCACATCGCCAACGCCTGTCTTGCGGACAGCGCAACGCGCGGGCCCCGCAATGTCGACATTCCCGACACCCGACAGCGTGCCCGTCGCGAGCTCGCTGGCGCTGGCTGAAATATTCCCGGCCCCGGTCAGCCCCACCGTCACGTCGCGCGCACTGAGGGCCACGGCATCGATATTCCCCGAGCCGGTCAATTGCGCTTTAACGCTGTCGGCAACGCCGCGAAGCTTCATACTGCCTGCCCCTGTCAGCGAGAGGTCCACCGCCTTTGCGCGGCTATTCTCGACCGTCAGATTGCCGGAGCCAGACAGGCGCGCGACAAAGGCGTCCTCCGGTGTCGCGCTCGCCACGTTCAGGTCACCCGCGCCCGACAGGGTGGCTGCCCGGATCAAGGGCAGCGTGACCGTGACAAGCGTTGACGCGTCTTTCCTGTCCCAACCGATCGTCCACCCCTTGCCGTCCTTTTGGGCAATGCGGAGCGTGCGCCCTTCGGTGCGGATATCCAGCCGGTCAAGCGCGTCGGGGGTGCCCGTGGCGGCCACGGCAAAGTCGCGCCCGTAAATGACATTCACATCATCCGCGCCACTGAGCGTGACCTGATCAAAGTCCCGCAGGGCGAAGGTGCGCGTCTCGTCGCGGCTTTGTTCGGCCTGACTGCGGCTGCATCCGCCGAGCGTGAGGGTCATCGCCAATAGGCCCGCCAAAATTCCGTTCCGCATGATCACGCCTCCTCAGCTGTATTACTTATATAATACACGTAAGTGAGCCGCTGCGTCAAACAAAAAGGGGCGGCCAAAATGACCGCCCCTTTGTGAACTGGGATCAATGGATCGCGAAGCTTAGGCTTCGGCTGCAACCTTTTGATATTGCGGGGCGGCCTTTTTCAGGATCTCAATGATCTTGACGGCAGCTGCCTTTTCATCGGTCTGTTCCATCGCCGCGAGCTCGCGGGCGAGGCGGCTTGTCGCGCCTTCGAAAATCTGGCGTTCGGAATAGCTTTGTTCCGGCGCATCTTCAGGACGGAACAGATCGCGGACCACTTCGGCAATCGACACAAGGTCGCCCGAATTGATCTTGGCTTCATATTCTTGCGCGCGGCGTGACCACATGGTGCGCTTGACCTTGGGCTTACCCTTCAAGGTGATCAGCGCCTCATTCATCTGCTTGTCGGAGGACAGCTTGCGCATCCCGACGCTTTCAGCCTTGTTCGTCGGAACACGGAGCGTCATCTTTTCCTTTTCAAAGCGCAGAACATAGAGTTCCAGCTTCATTCCAGCAATTTCCGAGCTCTGCAGTTCCACAACACGGCCAACGCCATGCTTGGGATAAACTACATAATCGCCAACGACGAAATTCAATGCGTTAGAAGACATTTACTGCGACCTTTCCAACCGATGTGTCCATTGAGACCTCGCAGGATGCGCGCGTCGGGCAGAACGGCGACGCAGGGAGCGCAAGGCTTTTGGTCTGGACAACTTTTTCCGGGTGCGGGTGAACCCCGCTGTCGAAACGGCCTTTAACAGATTCGCAATAAAAATGCCAGCCTAGCATGCATTGTTACGCGGTGATGACGCAAATGGCCCTTAAAGACGCGCTTTACGCAACGGAAAACACGCTCTGGCTTTCAACCGATTGCGCAGATCATCCGACCGGAGCGGGCGGGGCAACAGGCACAACGACCGCCGCCGCTTCGGCACGGGAACGCGCAAAAGCGGCAAGCACCGGGACGTCACGGCCGTACAGGTCGGGAAAGCGCTGCAACACCTTCCCGCCTGCCGTCGCCATGGTGAAATAGCCGATATGGACGGGGATGGACTCCTTGAAGGGGTACTTCTCTGTCTTGCCCGCACGGATCAACGTGACAAGATCACTGGCGATATGCTCGCGCACGGACACATCATCCAATCGTTCGCCGGACTGGATAAGGCTCAGGAGAATGCCAAGCTCAAACGCCCGCTCTGTGCGCAGGCACCCATGGCTGTAGGCGCGCGGATTATTGGCAAAAAGCGTCTTGTTGGGCGTGTCATGCAGGAAGATGGCTTCGCCGTTGGGCATGTCGATTTTCAATTGGCCGAGCGCGGCTGTCGGGCCGGGCTTCTGCACGACGGAAAGTGCTTTGCCTGTTCCCGTCCAGACATAGCCCCGCGCCCGCGCCGCCGCCGGATTGCGCGCAATGAGCGGACCCACCTCTTGACGGATGATGCTCTGCGGCAAGATCCATGGCGGATGAACAACGATCCCCACAGCCTTAGCCGACAGCTGCGGCGTGGCCGTATCCTTCTTCCCCACAATAACGCGATAGGCCGCGATGTTGCGGCCATAGGTGTTCACCCGCACCATATATTCAGGCACGTTGGCGAGAAGATGCTTTTCTCCGAGCGACTGCGGCATCCACCGCCAACGCTCCAAATTGACACGCAACAGGCCAATCTTGACGGTGTCGGACACAGGCGTCTTTGCGAGTTCCGCCTTTAATGCCGCATAATCTGGATGCTTGGGCTCCAACGCTGTCAATGCACCGTCAATATCGTGCGATGCCAGAGCTTTGGTGAGCGCCACGTCAATCGGTAGGGTGATCGCGTCACTGTCGACAATCAACCATTGCACACGGTCTACAAGCGGCGTCCGGCCGTCCCGTAAGTCCGTTGCCAGCCGTGTGAAAATGCGCGTCGCGACATCGTTCAGCGCCACGCCTTCTCCGCTCGCTATCGCTGCTTGAAGCGCATCGGGTTCATAGTCCGCAACAACAAGCCCGCGCTTTGCGGCAGTCCGCACGACACCCAAAAGCTTACCCGCATCCGCTAGCGGCCAAGCCGGTGCGACAGCGACGATCTGCGCAGGCGGCACCTCTTCAGGAAGCGCGGGTATCGGCGCCGCTGTGCTCGGCGTGGGCGGCGCAGTCTGGGTGAGGGCAGGCGGAAGAATAGTCTTCGGGGCCTGCTGCGCAAAAGCGGCCGTCCCTGCCAGTAAAAGCGCGGGAACCAACACAAACGGCTTCCGGACAAACATCATGTTCAATGCACCCTTGGCGACGAGGAGCCGCTCCAACGCTCCAAATGCACGAAACCCAGTGGGTATGGCAAGGCCAGACATTTGCGGCGTGAACGCGCGCCAAGGGCGCGCCAGTTATCGGATTTACCACCAATATAGCCCAAAACGGACTGATTAATCACGATAATCGATGAAAAACCGACAAAAAGAAATTAACCATTTTGGGTTTATCTGGTCCAAACAAAATGACCCGAGGCCCAATTGCTCCACCTCGTTAAACATTCTTGGACGACCTTGGCCGGAAAGCGGAACCGCCCGCTTTTATGGGCTTTTGTCGTGTGCTTTCTGGCAGGGCTGCTCGAAGCAACTGCACCGCTAGACGATGTCATGCGCGTGTTGCGTAATCACGCCCGCGCCCATGACGCGAGCGGGCAAATCGTCGTGGTCACTATCGACAGTCCTACTGTCGCCGCCCATGGCGAATGGCCCTGGCCCCGCAACAAGGTGGCTGATCTTGTTGAACGTATCGATGCCGCAGGCGCCAGACAATTGGCCTTTGAGCATGTCTTTGTCCCAACAGGCTCTGCGGAAATGGACGCCACTCTGGCCAAGGCCTTTGCCCGTCTGTCGAGAAAGCCACTGATCGGCGCCAATTTTGACAAGGACCCTGTGACGCATGAGCGCCGCTTCGAGAAGCCGGCGATTATCTATGATAAAGTCGCCGCTACCGTAGGAGTTCCACTCTACTTCAATGGCTTTGGCCATGCTTGGCGTGCATCTTACAGTATGAAGGCGGAAGGCGAAGAGTTCCCGAGCCTCGCCGCAGCAATGGCCGGTGCCAAAATGATGCCAGATCGGTCTGACATCATCATCGACTATTCCGTTAATCCGCGCTCGATTCCCCAAATCAGCGCGTTGCAGGTCATGGACGGATCGGCCGGAGCGGCCCTCGCGGGCAAGACGGTACTCATTTCAACCGGCCGGTTTGCGGAGAATGTCCCCGGCGGAGAGCCTTTGCCCACCGCGCTCATCCACGTGATCGCAGCCGAAACGATGCGCCTTGGGCCTCAGACAAATCTGGACTGGGCGCCGGGCTTTGCATTTGCGGGACTGTGTTCGCTGGCCATGTGGTTCGGACGTCGACGTACCGCCGCTATTATGAGCGTGGCTGCAGGCAGTGTATTGTTATTCGGCCCGATCCTGCTTGAATTCCGCAACATCTATCTGAATCCCGCAGCAGGGTTGCTGCTGTGCGCCTGCGTGCTCATCATCCGGGCCTGGCGCAGCTACCGCCGCGGGGACGCCCGCGTAAACCCGCTCACAGGCCTGCCCAATTTGCTGGCGCTTAAGGAACGCAAAGGCACGGCTGGCGACGCTGTCGTCGCGGTCCGGGTCAAGAATTATGCGGAACTCGTGGCTGCTCTCGCGCAGAAGGAAGACGTGCTCGCCACGCAGATTGCGGCGCGGGTCAAGACGGGCAATGCCTCAACGCTCTATCACGGAGATGACGGCATTTTCTGCTGGGTCGCAAACGGCGTCGCACACGCCGAACTGTCGGACCAGTTGGAAGCGATCCACAGCTTCTTCCTGATGCCCGTCGCGGTGGGCAATTGGCAGGTCGACGTCTCCATTGCCTTTGGCATCGAATCGGGCACCTCAGCCGATCTCGGATCACGCTTTGCGAGCGCGCTTGTGGCGGCTGACGAAGCCGCGGCGTCTGGCCACCGCTGGAAATATTATGACCCTGCCCGTCTGAACGAGGCCGAATGGAATATGTCATTGCTCGGCCGCCTCGATACCGCCATCGAAAGCGGCGAAGTCTGGGTGGCCTATCAACCCAAGTTGGACCTGCGCACAGGGCTGGTGACGGGCGCCGAAGCGCTGGTGCGCTGGACCCATCCGGAGCGCGGCTCCATTTCCCCTGAAGAATTTGTCTCCGTGGCCGAAGCGCATGGCCGGATTGATAAGTTGACCTATTTCGTGCTGGACGAGGCCTTGGCAATGGTCGCAGCCACCCACGGCCGTCAGGGCGTTGCCGTCAATCTGTCCGCCCAGATGTTCAGCCGGAAAGACTTTGTCCGCAAAGTACAGGACGCCCTGCGGCGCTACCGCGTGAAAGCGGCCATGCTGACCATTGAGATCACAGAGTCCGCGGCCGTCGAGAATGAGGCGGACATGTACGCAACGGTCAACGCATTGACCACCCTTGGGGTGACAGTCTCCATCGACGATTATGGGACGGGCTATTGCACGCTTGAGTATCTCAAGACGATCAAGGCAACCGAACTCAAGATTGACCGGGGCTTTGTGGGCGCCATGGACCGCAACCGCAGCGACCGTGTGCTCGTCAATGCCACCATCGAGCTTGCCCACTCGCTTGGGCACAGCGTGGTGGCCGAAGGCGTGGAGACGCTGGAGACGCTCGAGCTCTTAAAGTCGATGGGCTGCGACAAGGCCCAAGGGTTCTTCATCTCACGCCCGATGCCGCGCGAGGAGTTTTTCCAATTTATCGACCGGCAGGCACGGCCCGAAGCGGCTTAGGATGATTAAACTCTTGTAAACCATATTGGCTGAATCCAAACTCCCCTTGTCGCCGGTCCCCCGGTGACTGTGTGTGACAAGGGGAAAAGATATGAAGACGAAGAAAGCGGTGTACCCTGCCCCGACCAAAAGAGGAATTTGGGACTGGATCATGGGCGGCGGCTGGAAGAACGGCTAGGTCTGAAAAGGCTCGCTAATCAGCCATTTTTGAAGGGCTCCGCGCTTCGGCACGGGGCCCTTCTTTCATGAAAGTCGCGCGGGCTGAGGGCGGTGCGCCTAACTGCTTGTATGAACCCGACACGGGCACTTGGATATGATGCCTAGCCGCGAATCGGGAACGCCTGATTCAGCGATTCGTTCCATATTGAAATGATCTCAGGGCAATTTTGATGCCCTTGGTGTGAGTTTTTTCCATTTCGGACGAAGTTTTTTTGACCGGGCAAAAGCCCGCCCGTCAGCACCTGCTGACGGGCCAGCAATATCAGCCTTTGGCCTCTTCAGCGGCGAGCCATTCTTCCAGCCATTTGATCGAATAATTGCCATCGATCACGTCTGGCTGGGCGAGCAAGTCCTGGTGCAGCGGGATGTTGGTCTTCACCCCGTCAACAACCATTTCCTCCAGCGCACGGCGCATCCGCATCATGCAGCTTTCGCGCGTCCGCCCATAGACGATCAGCTTGGCGATCATGCTGTCATAATAAGGCGGGATCTTATAGCCGGCATAAAGCCCGCTATCGACGCGGACATGCATGCCCCCTGCGGGATGATAAGCTCTGATCATGCCGGGGGACGGCGCGAAGGTGCGCGGATCTTCCGCGTTGATCCGGCATTCGATGGAATGGCCGCGAAACTCCAGATCTTCCTGTTTAACCGATAGCGGCTTGCCTTCGGCCACGCGTATCTGCTCGCGCACAAGATCAAAGCCTGTGATCATCTCCGTCACAGGATGTTCGACCTGAATGCGCGTGTTCATTTCGATGAAATAGAATTCGCCATTTTCCCAGAGGAACTCGATCGTTCCCGCGCCGCGATAGCCCATGTCGGCCATCGCCTTGGCGACGATGCCGCCCATGCGCGCACGCTCTTCGGCCGTAATGACAGGCGAGGGCGCTTCTTCCAGAACCTTCTGGTGGCGACGTTGGAGCGAACAGTCCCGCTCCCCCAAATGAATGGCATTGCCATTTCCGTCGCCGAAGACCTGAAATTCAATGTGGCGCGGGTTGCCGAGATATTTTTCCAGATAGACGGTCGCATCACCAAAAGCGGCCTTCGCCTCGGTGCCGGCCTGCTGCATCTGGGTTTCGAGTTCTTCTTCGGTCGACACGACCTTCATGCCGCGGCCACCGCCGCCCGATGCCGCCTTGATGATGACGGGATAGCCCACCTCACGCGCAATGCGCTTGGCCTCTTCAACATCGTCAATGGCACCGTCTGAACCGGGGACGAGCGGCAGGCCAAGGGCACCCGCCGTCTTCTTGGCCATCACCTTGTCACCCATCGTCCGGATATGCTCCGGCTTCGGGCCGACGAAGATCAACTTATGCTCTTCGATAATCTCGGCAAAACGCGCATTTTCTGACAGAAAACCATAGCCCGGATGGATGGCATCGGCGCCCGAGATTTCGGCCGCAGAAATGATCGCGGGGACGTTGAGATAGCTGTCCTTCGCCGATGGCGGCCCGATGCAGATGGCTTCATCGGCCAAGCGCACGTGCATGGCATCGGCATCAGCCGTCGAATGGACAGCCACCGTTTTGATACCCATTTCATGTGCGGCGCGGTGGATGCGCAGCGCGATCTCGCCGCGATTGGCGATCAGGAGCTTTTCGATTGTCATGCGTGCGCGCCGTTATTCAATGACGACGAGCGGCTGGTCATATTCGACCGGCTGACCATTGGCGACCAGAACCTGCATCACCTTGCCACCTTTGGTTGCGGTGATCGGGTTCATGACCTTCATCGCTTCGATGATGACGATGGTGTCGCCTTCCTTGACGGTATCGCCCACCGAAACGAAGGGCGCAGCCTCTGGCGAAGCGGCGAGGTAGACTGTGCCCACCATCGGCGATTTGAGCGCGCCGGGGTGATCCGCAGGGGCGGTTGGCGCGACAGGTGCCGCCACAGGGGCAGCGGCAGCAACCGACGCCGGAGCGGCGACCGCAACCGAGGCCGCCTGCAGGGTGCGTGCGACGCGGATCTTGCGATCATCATCTTCGACTTCGATTTCGGTCAGCCCGGTTTCATTGAGCAGTTCCGCCAATTGCCGAACCAACTTGATATCTACCTGCATCGTACCTGTTCTCTCAGCCATTTGACCTCCAAAGGATGTGATACTGTGCCGCCCTTTGTCAGAGCTTGGCGGCGGCGTCCAGCGCGAGCGCATAGCTCAACGCCCCAAAACCGGCGACAGTTCCCTTCGCCGCTTCCCCAACGTAACTCTTATGGCGGAAGCTTTCCCGCGTGTGCGGGTTCGACAAATGAACCTCGATCACCGGCGTCTTGATCGCCTTGATCGCGTCGTACAGCGCAATTGATGTGTGCGTGAACGCGCCTGCATTCAAAAGCACAGCCTTTGCGTCCATCGCCTGCGCTTCATGCAGCCAATCAACCAGATGGCCTTCGTGATTGGACTGACGGACATCCACCGCAACCCCAAGGGCTTGCGCCTGATCTTCCAGACGCCCGGCAATATCGTCCAGCGTATCCGACCCGTAAATGGCCGGCTCACGCGTGCCGAGCAGGTTGAGATTGGGACCGTTCAGGACATAGATAACAGGCTTTTCGGCCATGCGGGCAGGCTCCGGATGATGTGCGGTTGCGACGCTGGGTTCCTCCCCTATATGGACCGGCAGCAAAACGCAAAGGAACGGACGGGCACCCATGATTTCGATCGAGTTGAACGGAGAACCACGGCAGGTGCGCGCAGGCGCATCCATTGCTGATCTCGTCACCGAAATCGGGCTGGAACCGGCCAAAGTCGCCGTTGAACGGAACCGCGAAATCGTGCCCCGTTCAACGCTGCATCAGGTGCAATTGGGGGAAGGGGATCAGTTGGAAATCGTGCATTTCGTCGGCGGTGGCGCGGAGAACGGAGATAGCTGGACCGTCGCGGGCCGAACCTTCACCTCACGGCTCATTGTCGGCACCGGCAAGTATAAGGATTTCGCCCAAAACGCCGCCGCGCTTGAGGCGTCAGGCGCGGAGATCATCACCGTCGCCGTCCGCCGCGTGAACGTGTCGGACCCCAATGCGCCGATGCTGACCGATTTTATCGACCCGAAGACATACACCTATCTGCCCAACACGGCAGGCTGCTTCACAGCCGACGACGCCATCCGCACGCTGCGGCTGGCGCGCGAAGCGGGCGGCTGGGATCTGGTGAAGCTCGAAGTGCTGGGCGAAGCGCGGACGCTCTACCCCGACATGCGTGAAACGCTGAAGGCAACCGAAGTCCTTGTGAAAGAAGGCTTCAAGCCGATGGTCTATTGCGTGGATGATCCCATCGCCGCCAAGCAGCTGGAAGAAGCGGGCGCGGTCGCCATCATGCCGCTTGGCGCACCCATCGGCTCCGGCCTTGGAATCCAGAACCGCGTCACCATCCGCCTGATCATCGAAGGTGCCAAGGTGCCGGTGCTGGTCGACGCTGGCGTCGGCACGGCGTCGGACGCCGCTGTCGCGATGGAACTGGGCTGTGAGGGCGTGCTGATGAACACCGCCATTGCCGAGGCCAAGGACCCGATCCTGATGGCGCATGCCATGAAGCTCGCGGTGGAAAGCGGACGGGCCGCCTATCGTGCCGGACGCATGGGGCGGCGCATGTATGCTGACCCGTCGTCGCCTTTGGCAGGGTTGATCTAGGCCCCGATCATCACCCGCGCGAGTTCTGGCGGGAAGACACGTTCTTTCGCTTCTTCAGGCTCAAACCGGCCCCAGCCCTGCGGGCCGAGCCGTTCAAGCGGCTGGAAACGCGTCTTATATTCCATGCGCGGAGAACCGGCGATCCAATAGCCGAGATATACATAGGGCAGGCCCGCCTCGGCTGCGCGCAGGATATGATCAAGGATGATGTAGGTGCCAAGTCCGGGCCGTGACGGCAGGTCCGGATCAAAGAAGCTGTAGATCATCGACAAGCCGTCCACCTGCCGGTCCATCAGGCAGGCACCGATCAGGCGACCGGGCTTTCCATCCACCGACGGCTCCCGATATTCGATGACATTGGTGTCGACAGGCGTGGTCTCAACCATGTCCGCATAGTCGATATCGTCCATCTGCGACATGCCGCCACCCGGATGACGCGCGCCGAGATAACGCCGCAGCAGTGCAAACTGCTCCTCCGTGGCCCAAGGCTGACAGGCGGACACTTCCAAATCGGCATTGCGCCGCAGCATCTTCTTCTGCGAGGCATTGGGTTCAAATTCACCTGCGACCACGCGCACCGACACACAGGCTGAACAATCGAGGCAGCTGGGGCGATAGGCGACGCCCTGGCTGCGGCGGAAGCCGATCTTGCTCAGCGCCTCATTGAGTTCGCCTGCATGAAGCCCGGTGAGGTCAGTGAAGACTTTGCGCTCAAACTTGCCCGGCAGATAGGGGCATGGCGCAGGGCTCGTTACGAAGAAGCGGGGAAAGCGGAACTGTGCTGTCATCGCCTTTGCCGAGCCTCTTGCGGTTGAGCATCCATGCGCGGCGCATCCAGAAACGCCGGCGTGGACTCACTTATGTCGGGTGAACGACAAGGTGAAAAGATCGTTTACCATCAAAACGCGGTTAAAACGAAGATATCAGGCCAATTCGACAAGGCTGGCGTCATATCCGCCTTCAGCGAGCGCCGCCAACAGCACCTCCAAATGGGCGCGGTCGCGCAGTTCGCATTCAATATCGGTGATCAGACCCTTGGCCGGAAGCGTTGTGAAGACGCGCTGGTGATAGATTTCCAGCACATTGGCATTCAGCTCTGCAAAGATGCCGAACACGCCGAACAGCGCACCCGGTCGGTCCTGCAACCGCAGCCGGATGCGCGCAAGTCGGCCGGATCGGGCCAGATCCCGCAGCAGGACATTGGCGAGCAGACGTGTGTCGATATTGCCGCCGCACAGAACGATGCCGACATTGCGGCCCCGGAACATTTCTGGATTGGCGAGCAACGCGGCAAGGCCGGCAGCGCCCGCGCCTTCGACGACCGTCTTTTCAATCTGGAGCAGCAAGCTCACCGATTCTTCAAGATGCCGTTCCGAGACCAACTGGATGTCATCCACCAGATCCCGCACGAAGGTGCGGGTCAGGTCGCCCGGATATTTGACCGCAATCCCTTCAGCGAGGGTATCGCCGCCAATGGGCAGGTTCGTGCCCTTGATAACATTGTACATGCTGGGGAAGAGTTCCGCCTGCACACCGATGATCTTGGCTTCCGGCTTAAGCGCACGGGCGACTGTTGAGATGCCGGAAATCAGTCCGCCGCCGCCAATCGGCACAGCAAAGCAGTCAATCTCCGGCGCGTCTTCCAGCATTTCGAGCGCGAGTGTGCCCTGCCCGGCGATGATCTCTGCCTCGTCAAACGGATGGACGAAGGTCAGGTTTTCAGCGGCCTCCATCTCGCGGGCATGCGTGTAAGCCGCATCAAAGGTTTCTCCGAACAGCACAACACGCGCATCGTGGCTTTCCGTCTGGATGATCTTCACGATGGGCGTCGGCTTGGGCATCACAATGGTGACAGGCACACCAAGGCGTTTGCCGTGATAGGCCAGACCCTGCGCGTGGTTGCCGGCAGACGCTGCAATGACACCCGCCTTGCGGGCTTCCGGGCCCAGTTGAAGCAAGCGGTTGAGCGCCCCGCGCTCTTTATAAGCGGCTGTGAACTGGAGGTTTTCAAACTTCAGCCAGACATTGGCGCCCGTCAGTTGCGACAGCGTCTGGCTGCGCAGCGTTGGCGTGCGGACAATGGAGCCTGCAATGCGCTCACGCGCAGCCCTTACGTCATCGATGGAGACAGGCAGCGGTTTTCCGGGGGCAGGTGCAGTGGCCATAATGGCGCGGGCCTTGGGCTTTCCTGCGCAAAAAGGCAAGACAAAGCCAGCTTGGCAGCACCTGCGATGCGCCTCTGGCCAAGCCTGTGAAGCCGCCTTAAGGATGGGGTATGGGAAAAATCGCATTTATCGGACTGGGCGTCATGGGTGGGCCAATGGCCCGTCACCTCGCCAAGGCAGGGCATGAGCTCACCGTCTATAACCGCACGCGCGGCAAGGCGGAGGCATGGGTTGCCGCGCATGGCGGCACTGTCGCCGATTCGCCGGCCAAGGCCGCAGAAGGCGTGGACGCCGTCATCAGCTGTGTCGGCACAGATGAGGATCTTGCCGCCGTCACCGTCAGCCGAGATGGCGCCTTCCGGTCGATGTCGCCGGGCACGGTCTATGTTGATCACACCACTGTCTCCGCCCAGATTGCGCGGCAATTGGCTGTCGAAGCCAAAGACGTGGGCATCAAGGTGGTCGACGCACCGGTGACGGGCGGGCAGATTGGGGCCGAACAAGGCACGCTCACGCTGATGTGTGGCGGGCGTGACGACGCGATTGCGGCGGCAACCCCCTTCATGGAGGCCTATTCCCGCAAGATCGTCCATGTCGGCCCTGCAGGCGCAGGCCAGACGACCAAGATGGTCAACCAGATCACCTTTGCCGGGATCATCCAGAGCCTGTCGGAAGCGATGCGTTTTGCGCAAGCGGCAGAACTTGACCTCGACAAGGTGTTTGAGTCGATCTCCGGCGGCGCGGCCTCCAGCTGGCAGATGCTCAACCGTTGGGACACGATGGCCAAGGGCGAGTTTGATTTCGGCTTTGCGGTGGACTGGATGCGCAAGGACCTTGGCCTTGCTCTGTCCGAGGCGCGCGCGAACGGGGCAACCCTGCCGCTCGCCGCCCTGATCGACCAATTCTATGCGGAAGTGCAGGATATGGGCGGCGGTCGTCAGGACACCAGCGCCCTCATCCGGAGATTGAAAGCCAAATGACGCTGCTCCCGCGTATCGCAACCTTTGCGGCGGCGCTTCTCGCCGCAGCGCCCACCGCCCTTCTGGCCGATACGCTGGTTGAAAATGTAAACGGCCTGACGCTCGACGCCAAAGGCGAAGTGGTCCGCTTTACGGGTCTCGTCATCGGGAAGGATGGCAAGATTGTCCGGCTGATCCGTTCCAACGAAATGGCGGGCGACCCGAAAAAGAGAAAGAAGAATAAGAAAGAGCAACCCGAGGCATTTGAGTATCGGCTGGACGGCCAAGGCCGCGTGTTGATGCCCGGCCTGATCGACGCGCACGGCCATGTCATGGGGCTGGGCTTTCAGTTGATGACGCTGGATTTGTCCGGCACCAAGAGCCTTGCGGAGGCACAGGCGAAGATTGCCGATTATGCCCGCGCCAACCCCGGCCGAAAGTGGATCATCGGGCGCGGGTGGAATCAGGAAAGCTGGAAACTGGGCCGCTTCCCGACAGCGGCGGAGCTGGATGCTGCCGTGTCTGACCGCCCCGTCTGGCTGGAACGCGTCGATGGCCATGCCGGCTGGGCGAACAGCGCAGCCATGGCGGCAGCAGGCGTCACCGCTGCGAGCAAGAGCCCGCCGGGTGGGCAAATCCAGATGGATGGCGGCAAGCCGAGTGGCGTCTTCGTGGATGCGGCGTCATCGCTGGTCGAGCAGGCCGTGCCCAAGCCTTTGTCCAAGGAACGCGACGTGGCGCTGGCCAAGGCGCAGGAGCATCTGCTCGCCTTTGGCATCACTGGCATTGCCGATATGGGCACGTCAACCGAGGATTGGGCCTCCTATCGCCGCGCAGGCGACGCCGGGTGGCTCAACATGCGCATCTTCAGCTATGCAGGCAGTATCGAACCGATGCTGGCCATCGCCGCAGGTGAACCCACGCCCTGGCTCTATAGCGACAAGCTGCGCATGGCGGGCGTCAAACTCTATGCCGATGGCGCGCTCGGGTCGCGCGGGGCTTGGCTCAAGCAACCCTATGCCGACAAGCCGGGCGAGCGCGGGCTGCAATTCCTCGACGATGCCAAGCTGCGCAATTTGATGAGCCGTGCGGCCATGGACGGCTTTCAGGTCGCTGTGCACGCCATCGGCGATGCGGCCAATGCGCAGGTGCTCGATTCGATTGCGGAAATGGCGCAAACCTATGGGGGCGACAGGCGTTGGCGGATTGAGCACGCGCAGCTCGTTGATCCAGCGGACATCCCCCGCTTTGCCCGATTGGGCGTCATCGCCTCAATGCAGCCGGTCCACCAGACCAGCGACCGGTTGATGGCCGAAGCGCGGCTGGGCAGCGGACGGCTGGGCGGGGCCTATGCCTGGCATGCCATGCAGGTGGCCGGCGCGCGTCTGGCCTTTGGCTCTGACGTCCCCGTTGAAAGCCCGGACCCTTATGCCGGGATGGCGACGGCCTTCACGCGGATGGATGCCAAGGGCGAGCCCTTTGGCGGATGGCAACCCCAAGAACGCGTCTCCCGCGAAGATGCGCTGGCCGGGTTCACGACGGGGGCGGCCTATGCCAGCTTTGCCGAGGGCAAGGTCGGGCGCTTGTCTCCCGGGTTGTGGGCAGACTTCATTCTGGTCGATACCGATCCGCTGCTGGCCACGCCTGCTGAATTGCGCGCGACCAAGGTTTTCGAGACTTGGGTTGGCGGCAAAAGGGTTTGGGCGGCAAAGCCGGGGGACTGATACCCCTCCCATTTTTCCGTTTGGGCTGAGCTTGTCGAAGCCTTGTCCTTCCTTCTCTGATAAACAGAAAAGACGGCCCTTCGACAAGCTCAGGGTGAGCGGTGAGCCTATAATGTAGCCAAATCCTCCGGCCGGTTGATGTTGGCGGGGGGCTGCACCACCGCCACCCGCCGAGCGTGCGCATGGTCGGCAAAGCGATAGACAGACCGGTTCGCCGGGTCCGCCATCCAGTCGCGTAACGTCTCTGCCAGACCGACGGGCCAGAGCCCGACAATGGGCAACACATCAAGCACAGCCGGCGCAGGTGAGAGGGCGGACACCGCCTCTGCCTCCAGCCCGACCGTATCGCACCCGCAGGTCAGGATGAGGTCAAACCCCTGCGCCTGTGCATAGGTCAACGCGCCGAGCAGGCCGCCAAGCGGGCCAAGGCCGGGCGCTGGCTGATCCTCAACACGCGCCAAGCCCGGCCAGTCACGTCCAACGGTGATGACCGTCTCCACATGCGGGCGAAGCCCGGCCCATGCGTGGTCCATCAGGGGTTGGCCGGACAGCAACGCCACCGCCTTGTCAGACCCGAAGCGGCTTGACTGACCACCGCCAAGGATCGCGCCGAGGACGCGCATCAGTCTTGGGCGGGGACGTCGATGATGACGGGCGGATGGCCCCAATGCGTGAGCGCGCGGACGAGATCAGCGCCCGACAGGCCCAGCGTCGCTGTATTGCGCAGCGGGTGGCAATTGACGCGCGCCGCCGCGGCCAGCGCTGCATCCAGCACGATGGTGACGGCGCCGTCTGCGTCGGCAATCGCGCCCAGTGGCGTGACCGACCCCGGCGTGACACCGATCAGCCGTTCCATATCCTCACCCTTGCCAAAGCTGACCCGCTTGGCCCCCATGACGGCAGGCAGCGCCTTGAGGTCAGCGCGCAGGGCGGCCGGCACAGTGACGAGCCAGAAGCGACCGCCCGCATCCTTTAGGAACAGGTTTTTGGTGTGTGCACCCGGAATGTCGCCATCGACGGCGCGGCTTTCCTCAACGGTGAAGACCGCCGGATGTTCAACCACGTCATAAGGAATGTTGAGCGCCTGCAAGTCGGCGTAGAGCTTGGTTTCCATGGGGGGTGCCTCAGGCGCAGTCAGCGCAGGTGCCGCGCACCTCGATAACGGGACGGACCGGTTTGAACCCTGCTTTGCGGGCGGCGGCGCGAACGCCCAGGGTCACGTCGTCATCGTCGATATGCGTTGTGTTGCCGCAATCATCGCAGACGAGAAAGATGCAGTCATGATCACAATCGGGGTGCGCATTGGCCAGATAGGCATTGGCGCTTTCCACCCGCGTTGCGACATTGGCGGCCACGAACAGATCAAGGATGCGGTAGACGCTGTTGGCTGCCACCCGCCGCCCCTGTGATTTGGAAACCGCGTCCGCAATATCATAAGCAGAAGCGGGGTTTTCAAATGCGGCAAGCGCATCAAACACGCTCGCGCGCATCGCCGTCCATTGTTCGCCGGAGCGTGCCATAGCGTTGCGTGCGGCGTCGATCAGATCGTCGCCGGCAGGATGGTCGTGATGGTGATGTGCGTGGGAGGCCATGGGCCAAACTTAGGCCGCCGCGCGCTGCGCCGCAAGCGTCGGGCCGCGATTAGCAGACCGCGCGGCGGTTGAGATGATGCCCCAAAGCGACAAGGATGACGCCGCAGACCGTAAACAGCGCCTCGCCGCCGCCATGGGGCAGGGTGAGCGCGCCCAGCATGACGCCAAGGCCCAGCGCGCCGATCCAAGCCGGCTTGGCATAGCCGTGCGTCATCACACCGCGGCCAAGGCCAACCGCACCGAAAAAGATCGCGAGCAGCAGGCCAACTTCATGAAAAAGCGGGTTGACCAAGGCGCCGCCGACAGAGGCCAGCATCGCGAAAAACACCGCCGTCGCGACACAATGGGCCACGCACAGACCCGACAGGGCAATAGCCCATCGGTCAAAGCGATCCCAAGTTAGTCGTGGCGTCAACGTGTGAGTCCTTCTGTGCGGTGCTGTCTATGCCATATCGGTCAAGACGTTACAATATATCATCTGCTTGTCATGTCACGCCAGGGGCCCGTGCCCTTTGGTGAAGCTGGGCTTTCGCTGCTCTGGCCGCAGGTCTATAGCTGCCGCCATGTCAGAAACGTCCGCTCGTCCCCTCGCTATCGCCCGCTGGCTCTTTGCCGTTGCCGGCCTCGTTTTCATCATGGTGGTCATTGGCGGCATCACGCGCCTGACCGAATCGGGCCTGTCGATCACCGAATGGAAACCCGTCACCGGGGCGATCCCGCCGCTCACCGACGCGGACTGGCAGGCGGAGTTCGCCAAATATAAGAACAGTTCCCAATATGTGCTGATGAACGCGGGGATGGACTTGAGCGCGTTCAAGCACATCTATTTCTGGGAATTTTTCCATCGTCTGTTCGGCCGCCTCATCGGCCTCGCTTTCGTGGTGCCGCTTATCTGGTTTGGTCTCAAGCGGGCCATCCCCAGCCGCCTGACCAGCCGCCTGATCATCCTGCTCATCCTCGGCGCGATGCAGGGGCTAATCGGCTGGCTGATGGTGAAGAGCGGCCTTGTGGACCGCGTGAATGTGCAGCCGGTGATGCTTGCCGCACATCTGACGATGGCACTGCTGCTCCTCTCCGCGCTCATCTGGACGGCGTTTGACTGTCTGGAGATCCATCGCGAGGCCGCCGCCCCGCTTTCCCGTCTGTCCCCCTTTGCGGGGCTGACAATTGGCGTGCTCTTCTTCCAGATCATCTGGGGCGCGCTGACAGCGGGCATGCGCGCCGGCCAAGTGGCGAACACCTGGCCCTTGATGAATGACCATGTCGTGCCGGAAGGCATCGACTGGGCCAATGGCGCGCTTTATGCCGCGACGCATGATCCCTTCCTCGTCCACTTCATCCACCGCTGGTGGGCGTGGGTGGTCGTCGGCGTGCTCATCATCCTTGCCCGTAAGCTGAAAGCACGAGGCGCGCGTCGCGTCTCGATTGCCCTTCACAGCAGCTTCGGGACGCAGATCCTGCTTGGCATTGCGACAGTGATGACGGGCGTGAACATCGTCTTTGCTGTGCTCCACCAAGCCGTCGGCGCGCTGGTAGTGATCTCCACAATCTGGGGCTTGCACGTCCTTGGCCGGGCCAAGAACACGCCCTCGCAAAGCTAACGGTATTATTTTACCCGTTTGGAAAAGCCTGCAAAAGCTTGACTCAGCGGGCATGTGCTGCAAAAGGCGCCACATCGTCGCTGCCTTTCGGGGCGGCGCGTTTTCGTTTTACCGTCAAGAGGACGCATCCTTATGAAGGCGCTCACCCGCGTGACCAAGCCGGCAAAGCCGGCAGAAGTCGAAAAGCAGTGGCACATCATCGACGCCGATGGGCTCGTTGTTGGCCGTCTCGCAAGCATCATTGCCAACGTTCTGCGTGGCAAGACCAAGCCAAGCTACACCCCGCACGTCGATTGCGGTGACAATGTCATCGTCATCAACGCAGACAAGGTGCGCTTCACCGGCCGCAAGCTGGCGCAGAAGACCTATTACAAGCACACCGGTTATGCCGGCGGCATCAAGGCGATCACTGCCGGTAAGGTTCTTGAAGGCCGCTTCCCGGAGCGCGTCCTTGAAAAGGCCGTAGAACGCATGATCCCGCGCGGCCCACTGGGTCGTCAGCAGATGCGCAACCTGCGTCTCTATGCCGGCACGGAACATCCGCACGCCGCGCAGAACCCCAACGTCCTCGACGTCGCGTCGATGAACCGCAAGAACAAGGTGGGTGCATAATGTCCGACACCGATACCCGTCAGTCGCTCGCCGATCTCGGTAATCTCACCAAGGCTGCTGCAGAAGCACCTGTGGCTGCTGAAGCGCCCGCCGCTGCTGTTGTTGCAGACGAAGCCCCTGCCGCTCCGGTCGTTAAGGCCCCAACCATGCCGCTTCGCGAACGTGAAGTGGACGCGTTGGGTCGTTCCTATGCAACTGGCCGCCGTAAGGATGCCGTTGCCCGCGTCTGGGTGAAGCCCGGCACCGGCAAGATCACGGTCAATGGCCGCGATCAGGAAGTCTATTTCGCACGTCCGACGCTGCGTCTCGTCATGAACCAGGTCTTCGGCGTTGCCGATCGTGAAGGTCAGTATGACGTCGTCGCAACTGTTAAGGGCGGTGGCCTTTCCGGTCAGGCCGGCGCTGTGAAGCACGGCATCAGTCAGGCGCTGACCAAGCAGGAGCCTGCGCTTCGCTCGGTCGTCAAGGCCGCTGGCTTCCTGACCCGCGATAGCCGCGCTGTTGAACGTAAGAAGTACGGCAAGGCCAAGGCGCGTAAGAGCTTCCAGTTCTCGAAGCGTTAAGCTTTGTTGGGGTCATACCCGCAAAACAAAACAGAAAAGGGGCTGGCCGCAAGGCTGGCCCCTTTTTGCATCAGCCGCGTTGGCCTTTAGGCTTGTTTGGGGGCCAAGGCATGTTGGGCAGATGCCTGCGCATAGGCCTCCATCACGTCCTTTGCCCAATCCGTCAGATCATATTTGCGGACGCGGCGGTCTTCCGCCCCATGCTGCACCTGCAAAATGTCCGCAGCCACGAGCCGTTTCAAAATCAGGCTAAACGCAGCCGAAGACGCCCGCGACGCGGCCCGCAGCGCCGCAGACGGTGTTGGCCCGCGATCAAAGAGGCGCAAGATAATCTCGAATTCGGGCGTCACCGCACGCAAGCGGAGTGCCTGTTCGACCTGCGTGAGACCTTCGCTTAATTGACCCATTGCGTGCCCATTTGCCTGGCCCCTTCAGGAGAATGACGGAGGCCACATGCCTTCTGATGTGATAACTGACGCCCGGTCGGTCCTGTTCCATCCCCCGCAAGGGCACCCCCGAAGACACCGGCGGACCGGATCTCGGTTTCAAGCGCAAACAGGGTGCGCCGGGCGCGCAGCGTAAGATTGAGATTGTGGAGATCGGCCTCCACGGCGTCTGTCCCGCCAGTGACAATGCAGGCGCGCTTCAAACGGCGCAGACGCAGATAGAAGGTCAGTCGCGACAGACTGACAGACGCACGCACCCGCGCTGCAGAACGAACGCCACCAAAATAGAGCGCTGCGATGATCCGCAGATCATCCGGATCAAGCTTCACACCCAAGCGCCGCGCAACCGCGCCTGTTGGGCTTATGTTATCGAGCATTGCACGGCCTAGATTTTTTTCCAAACCGCCTCATGCGACCCTGACTATGGTCGCCAATAGTCTAAAGTTTGGACCTGTTTGCGGACCGCACCCCATTTGACGGACGCGCCTTACCCTGCGGTTGAACACAGCTCCGTATTGGACGTTTTTTAGAGAACCTCTGTCGCCAAAATGGTTGTAAAACACCGAAAAAACACAACAATCTCTACCAATCCGGCAAGGCTGCATAGACAGGGGGATGGCGTCTTCTTACCCTTCTACCAAGGCACTGAGGAGAGCAGCATGACGAAGTTCACTATTCTGGTCGGCCTGACCGCGACGTTGCTGGTGGCAGGATGCGCCGGCCGTGCGCCGCTTCAGCCTGACCGCGCCGTGTTCAGTGTCGATGCAAGCTATCAGCGCAAAAATTACAGCCAGTCGATCGAAACCACGTTCGACCGGACCGTCGCGGTTTTCCGGGAAGCCAATTACAAACTCGACATTGTCGACCGTGCAACCGGACAGATCAGCGGTCGCCGCGGCAAAACCGGGGACAAGGGCGCCAATAACGAGACAGATCTGAGGTTCTCGGCGCTTATCCTGCCAGAACGCGGCGGCAGCCAGGTTGCACTGCGGATCGTCCAGATCGCAAATCAGGGCATCCCTATGATCTCACAGTCCAAGACGGAGATCGTTCTGAACCAGCCCGAGCTTTATGCCTATATCTTCAGCCGCATTGAATCCCTGTCCGGCACCCCCAATGCAACGGACGTGCAGGCAGATCTGGAGCCAATGGCGGAGCCGACACCCCAACAATAGGGCTAGGCCCGTCAGGCAGAAGTGCGTCAGGCAGGTGTCTGCGGATACATCCGTGCAACATGCTCCATAACGGCAATATGAAGCGGCTGGGTGAAGAGGCAGCCATAGGCCTTACCCGTCGCCCAAACGACGCGGCTTTCAAGAGGTGAAAGACCCGGTATTGTGAGCCAGACCACGGAATTGGGCGAGACGCGATAATGCGTCTCGCACCGGAATCCGTCCGTCGACAGGTCGCTGACCAGCACATCGAACTTGCTGAAGCTTTGTTCCCGCAAACTGGCTTGCATACGAACAGCTACACGTTCGGCCCGCCGCGGCGCATCGACTGCAAAATCGTCGCCGGTCTGATTAAAGCCGGCCATCATGGTGGCGCCTCCATTCAGAATGGGAGGAGCTTACATCGCTTATGCTTTATAAAGGGTTGACGGGGGCCGTGGGCCCCAGAAAATCAGTCGCGCAGCTTCTTGCGGTGTGTTTCCAGATCAAGCACGGCATTGTCAGACCCTTCGGGGAGCAGACCCATGCGGCGCGCCACTTCCTGATAGGCCTCAACCTCACCGCCCAGATCGCGACGGAACCGGTCCTTGTCGAGCTTTTCGCCTGACGCCATGTCCCACAGACGGCAGCCATCGGGGCTGATTTCATCGGCCAGGATGATGCGGGCATAGTCATTTTCCCACAAACGTCCGAATTCAAGCTTGAAGTCGACCAGACGGATGCCGATGCCCGCGAACATGCCCGCCATGAAGTCATTGATGCGGATGGCCATGTCGGCAATGTCGTGCAGCTCTTCCGGGCTCGCCCAGCCGAAGCAGGCAATATGTTCTTCGGTGATCAGCGGATCGCCCAGCGCGTCGTCCTTGTAATAATATTCAAGGATCGTGCGGCTCAGCGGTGTACCTTCTTCAATGCCATAGCGCTTCGACAGCGAGCCTGCGGCCACGTTGCGGACGACGACTTCGATCGGGACGATTTCCACCTGACGCACCAGCTGCTCGCGCATATTGAGGCGTTTGATGAAATGGGTCGGGATGCCGATATTCCCGAGCAGCGTGAAGACATGCTCCGAAATGCGGTTGTTGATGACGCCCTTGCCGTTGATCGTGCCCTTTTTCTGGGCATTGAACGCGGTCGCATCATCCTTAAAATATTGGATGAGCGTTCCCGGTTCCGGGCCTTCGTAAAGGATCTTGGCTTTGCCTTCGTAAATCTGGCGGCGACGGGTCATTCGGCAATCCTGACTTCGATCTAAAGCGCGAAACCCCGGCGGGCGGGACGATCAGTCCGCGCTGTTGCCGGGGCGCCGCTTTCCCTTAGCGCATGCCATCATCAAGGGCAATGTTGCGCTATGCCGCAAACCCCCTTCCATTCATCACTGTGAAACAACCCGTTGGTTAGAAAGTTGGTTAAGAGGGTTCAGCGAGTGTCGCTGCCGCCCCAATTGGAGACAGACCGTGAAAAAGACTTTGCTGATCACCGGTATCGCCACCCTCACCACAGCACCCCTTATCGCGCAGGGGATGATGGGCCGTGAAGGCCATGGCATGATGGCGCCTGAACCCATGACGCGCACCGATGTTCAGGCGTGGGTAAAGACACAATTCGCCTCAATGGACGCCAATAAGGATGGCGCTGTTACAAAGTCAGAAATCGAGGCCATGCGCGCCGAGCATATGTCGAAGATGCAGTCTGACATGTTCGCGAAGATGGACGCTGACATGAATGGCAGCATCAGCCGTGCCGAATTTGATGCGCATCACCAGCACATGATGTCCGAGGGCATGTCCCCACCGCCGATGGCCGGTCGTGGCGGGATGAAGCGGAAGCATATGGGCCATGGCGAAGGCGGCCAGGGGCGTCTGGAAGACCGCATGTTCGGCATGGCTGATGCCAATAAGGACGGACGAGTGACCGAAGCCGAAGCAACGCAAGCCGCCCTTGCCCGTTTTGACAAGGTCGACACCAACAAGGACGGAACCATAAGTGATATGGAACGCAAGGCGGCGCGCGACGTGATGCGCGCTGAATGGAGAGCGAAGAAGGCAAATTAAGCGGTCGGACGAGACCCGCGCTTCACACGGGAGCGCGGGTCAGATGCCGGCATACCATTGGTAACCGGACCCATCCTCCCAATAGCCGCCCTTGCCGCCTCTCACCGTTGACAGGTCCGCCACCGCCTCAATCCGTTCGACATATTTGGCCTGCTTATAGCCAAGCTGGCGCTCGACACGCAGCCGCACGGGCGCGCCATGGCCGACACTCAATTCCTTGCCATTGAGCGCCCAAGCGAGGATCGTCTGGGGATGCAAAGCGTCGATGAGGTCGATGCTTTCATAATACATCTCCCCCGTCCCCATGCGATCCGCGCAGTGGAACACCAGATAGCGCGCCTGCGGTTTGAGCCCGGCGGCATCGAGCAGCAGCTTGAGCGGGGCGCCTGTCCACTCGCCAATGGCACTCCAGCCTTCCACGCAATCATGCCGCGTAATCTGCGTCCGCTTGGGCATCTGCCGCAATTGTGCGGGCGATACAGCCAGCGGTCGGGCCACAAGACCCTCCACCCGCAGCCGCCAGTTTACGAACTTTTCCACTGTGTGTTGGGCATAGGCCGCCCCTGCGGGCACGTGCGTGCCATTGACGCGGAAGATCGGTGAAATCTGTGTGCGATCAAAAACCGGCGCGAGGGCGGACCGTTGTTGCAGGGACCGCTGGATTGCAAAATTCCCCTTTTCGCCAAGGCGCAGCACCTCTCGAAAGGCCGGGTTTTCGCCCAGCCTGTCGCACCCGGCGACAAGGCCCGCACCTGCGGTGACAATCAAATTGCGGCGCGTCAGGATCATGATGGTTCTCCCTTCACCCGAAACCAGCCGGTGATCATCGAGCGCACTTCATTGATCGGCCCTGCAAGGACAACAAGCAGCAGGTGAACGACGATGAAAAGAGCAATGCCACTGGCGCAGATGAAATGGATCGACCGCGCGGACTGCCGCCCGCCGAAGACATCAATGAGCCAGGGCAGCACCGCATTCATGCCCGGCGACATCGTCAGGCCCGTCAGAATGAGGAGCGGCAACAGCACGAACAACACCAGCGAATAGGTGATCTTTTGCAGGGGGTTATAGCCACCGCCCGGTGTTTCGAAGTTAAAGCGCAGATGCCGCTTCACATCCTCCCACAGATGCGACGGCGCGACCTCCTTTGCCCCAAGCGCAATGTCGCGCCTGAAATGCCCGTTCATCAACGCACTCAGCATGTAGAAAAGAAGCCCAAAGGCGAACACCCAGGCAAAGGCAAAGTGCCATTCGCGGGCAAGCGCCAGATTATAGCCCGTGGGGATGGTCGCCCAACCGGGAAAGCGCGGCAAAGTGAGCCAGGCCGCATCGAAGTTCGCGCCATAATGCCCCCAGTAGAGCCTCGGATGCGCATTGGAGATGGTGAGACCCGACATCAGCATCACAATGACAGCGACGGCGTTGATCCAGTGCCACAGCCGCGTGGACAACCTGTGCCGGAAAATCTTGCCGTCTCGCTCGGTTCCCGGACTCGGCATCAGCGTCCTCCCAATAGGCACGCATCGTCGTTTAATTAGCAGCAGGATGCAAGCCGCGATCCACCGCACGTTTGTGCACCGCGCGCTGTTGCTCTAGGGCGCCCACATGACACAGACCCTCCCCAGATATGACGTGATCATCCTTGGAGCGGGAGGGGCAGGCCTGATGTGCGCCGCACGCGCCGGACAAGCGGGCAAGCGCGTCCTCGTCATCGACCATGCCGATGCGCCGGGGAAGAAGATCCTGATCTCCGGCGGTGGGCGCTGCAACTTCACCAACGTCAACACGTCGGCAGAGAGGTTCCTGTCCGCCAACCCGCATTTCGCAAAGTCAGCACTGGGGCGCTACCGACCGGCGGACTTCATTGCCCTTGTCGACGCCTATGGCATCGCCTGGCACGAAAAGACTTTGGGCCAGCTTTTCTGCGATGGGTCGGCCAAACAGATCGTCGCCATGCTCATGGACGAATGCGCGAAGGGCGCGGTCGACTTCGCTTTCTCGACGGACATTGGCGAGATTGGCCATGCCGATGGCCTGTTTCGGGCGGGTGGCGCAGAAGCCCCTGCACTGGTCGTGGCGACAGGTGGCCCTTCTATCCCGCAAATGGGCGCAACGGGCATCGCCTATGACATTGCCCGACGCTTTGGCCTGAAGGTCGTTGAACCCCGCCCGGCGCTGGTGCCCTTTACGCTCGGCGGGGAAGAAACCCTGTTCCGCACCCTCTCCGGCGTGTCAGCGGAGGTCGTGGCCCGCACCGGTAAGACCAAGTTTCGCGAAGCCGCGCTCTTCACGCATCGCGGCCTGTCCGGTCCGGCGATCTTGCAGGTGTCGTCCTATTGGCGGCATGGCGAGCCTGTCGGCATCAACTTCCTACCCGAGGCGCCGCGTGACTGGCTGAAGATGCTCAAGCGCGACAGGCCCCGGCAGACGCTGCGGACAACGCTTGCGAGCCACCTGCCAGATCGCCTCGCCTTTGCGCTGTCGGGCAAGGTCAGCGGCGAAGATGTGGATTGGGGTCTGCTGGAACTCGTCGAAATGAAAGACCCGATGCTCGACCAAATTGAGCGTCGGCTTGCCGATTGGGAGTTTCATCCCAATGGTACAGAGGGATTTGCCAAGGCCGAAGTCACCATTGGCGGGATCAGCACGGCGGAACTTTCGTCCAAGACGATGGAGGCCGCCAAAGTGCCGGGCCTGTACTTTATCGGAGAAGGCGTCGACGTCACCGGCTGGCTTGGCGGCTATAACTTCCAATGGGCCTGGGCGAGCGGCGTTGCCGCCGCGCAGGCGATTGCCGAGAAATATTAGTATTGCTCCGTCACCCCAGCGGAGGCTGGGGTCTCGAGGGTCGGGTGCACGAGATGCCAGCCTGCGCTGGCATGACGGCAGGATTTTGCACCTACCCCAGAGCCGCCTGTTTTTCCTCGGCCAGCCGGTCCAGCTCAGCGCGCGATTTCTTTTCCGAACTGGTCTTCAACTGCCCGCAGGCGGCATCGATGTCACGCCCGCGTGGCGTCCGGACCGGGGCGGAGATGCCGCCGTCAAACACGATGTTGGAGAAGCACCGGACGCGTTCCGGCGTCGATGTGTCATAAGGCGCGCCGGGCCAAGGGTTGAACGGAATGAGGTTCACCTTGGCGTGGAGGCGGTACTTCTTGATGAGACGGACAAGCTCCCGCGCTTCCTCATCGCTGTCATTCTTGTCCTTGAGCATGACGTATTCAAAGGTGATGCGCCGCGCATTGTTGACGCCGGGATAATCGGCGCACGCCTGAAGCAATTCCTCAAGCCCGTATTTGCGGTTGATCGGCACGATTTCGTCGCGGACTTCCTTGGTCACAGCGTGGAGCGAGACGGCGAGGTTGACGCCAATCTCTTCACCCGCACGCGCCATCATCGGCACGACGCCCGAGGTGGAAAGCGTGATGCGCCGCTTGGACAGCGCAAGGCCATCGCCATCCATCACAATCTTCAACGCATCGCGCACGGCATCAAAATTATAGAGCGGCTCGCCCATGCCCATCATGACGATGTTGGTGAGCAGACGCCCTTCAGGCTGCGACGGCCATTCACCCAGACTGTCGCGCGCGAGCATGACCTGCCCGACAATTTCGCTTGCCGTCAGATTGCGGACCAAACGCATCGTGCCTGTATGGCAGAAGCGGCAGTTGAGCGTGCAGCCAACCTGCGACGAAACGCAGAGCGTGCCCCGGTCCGCATCTGGGATGAAGACCATTTCATAATCCTGCGCATCCGGTGCACGGAGCAACCATTTGCGCGTGCCATCAGAGGAGACCTGCGCCTCCACCACTTCAGGGCGGCCAATGACGAAATGATCCGCCAGAAACGGGTGCTGCGCCTTGGCGATGTCGGTCATCTGCGCAAACTCAGTCGCGCCGCGATTATAGACCCAATGCCAGATCTGCTTACCGCGCAGCTTGGCAGCCTTGGCGTCAAGACCGGCGGCCTCCAGCTCGGCCCGGATCTGGTCTTTCGACAGGCCGACAAGGTCAATGCGACCGTCTTCACGCAAGGTCGGGGCGCGGGGAACCGCGACGGGATCAATATGTCCGGGAATCTGCATGACGGGGCGTATAGGGCGAGTTGGGTAGAAAGGCTAGTTTGGGGAAATTGAAGAACATTTGGTTCGCGCAGAGACGCAGGGGCGCAGAGATCCCAAAATCAATCGTCATGCTGAACTTGTTTCAGCATCCATGCCTCGCAATCGGTTAGGGGCCGACCGTTGGCATTTATGTCAACCAATGTGGCATGGATCCTGAAACAAGTTCAGGATGACGAGAGGGGAGCGCCGACCGCCTCCGCGTGAAACTTCCTCGCTTCACGCTGGCAGGCTCCCGCACATCATGCCATCAGGCCTTTAGAGAGGACGCACATCCCATGACGACCACCGTTCGTGACGCCACAATCGAGTTCATGCGCCGGGTCGGCATGACGACGATTTTCGGCAATCCCGGCTCCACCGAACTGCCGATGTTCCGCAATTTCCCGGAAGATTTCCGCTACATCCTCGGCCTGCAGGAATCGGTCGTAGTCGGCATGGCAGACGGCTATGCGCAGGCGACGCGCAATGCGGCGATGGTCAATCTGCACTCGGCCGCCGGCGTGGGCCATGCGCTGGGCAATCTCTTCACCGCGTTCAAGAACCAGACGCCGCTTGTCGTGACGGCGGGGCAGCAGGCGCGATCCATCCTGCCCTTTGAGCCCTTCCTCTTTGCCGAGCGGGCGAGCGAGTTTCCGCGTCCCTATGTCAAATGGTCGATTGAGCCTGCCCGCGCCGAAGATGTGCCCGCCGCCATTGCCCGCGCCTATCATATCGCGATGCAAGCACCGCAGGGTCCAACCTTCGTCTCGGTGCCGGTCGATGATTGGGACCAGCCCTGTGACCGGTTGGAGGTCACCACTGTGTCCCGACAGGTGCGCGGCGATGCAGCGATGCTTGGTGGTCTGGCTGAAGCGCTCGCCACCGCGCGCCATCCGGCAATTGTGGTGGGCGCAGGCGTCAGCCGTGACGCTGCATGGGATGAAGCCATTGCGCTTGCCGAACGGCACAAGGCCGCCGTCTGGGTCGCGCCCATGGCCGCGCGCGCGGGCTTTCCGGAAGACCATCCGCTGTTCCAGGGCTTCCTGACGGCGGGGCGCGAACCGATTGTCGCAAGCCTCCAGGACCATGACCTCATCCTCGTGCTCGGCGCGCCGACCTTCATCTACCATGTCGAAGGCTTTGGCCCGCACGTGCCCGAAGGCGCAAAGCTGTTCCAGATTGTCGATGATCCCAACATGGCGAGCTGGGTGCCGACGGGGACGTCGATTGTCTCGTCGCTCAAGCCCGCGCTGACCGAATTGCTGGCCGGACCCAATCCCATCGCCCGCACCGCCCCCGCGCCGCGCCCCGCGTTTGATCCACTGCCTGCCCGCTCACTGACCGACGTTTATCTGATGCAGCGCATGGCCGCGCTCCGCCCCAAAGGCAGCATCATCGTCGAAGAAGCGCCCAGCACACGCGGGCCGATGCATGACCATCTGCCGATCTTGGAGCATGACACCTTCTACACCTGCGCGAGCGGCGGCCTTGGCCATGGCCTTCCCGCCAGCGTCGGCGTTGCACTCGGGCGACCGGGCGAGAAGGTCATCTGCCTGCTCGGCGACGGCTCTTCCATGTACGCCATTCAGGGGCTTTGGACCGCCGCGCAGCTGCGCCTGCCGGTCAGCTTCATCATCGTGAACAATAAAGGCTATGAAGCGCTGATCAACTTCGGCCGCGTGTTCGGATTGCAACAGACGGTGGGCACCGACCTGTCCGGCCTCGACTTCGTCTCCATCGCGCACGGGCAGGGCGTGACGGGGGTGCGCGTGTCTACAGGCGATGATCTGGATGCGGCGTTGCTGAAGTCGTTCAGCGCGGACGGGCCGACGCTCGTTGAGGTGATGGTGGACTGAATCCACTCTAACACCGTTTGTCCTGAGCCTGTCGAAGGACCGTCCTTACTTTCTTGCAGCGCGGCACAGAAGAACCACCCTTCGACAAGCTCAGGGTGAGCGGTAGGGGGTTGGTTCAATTCACCCATGCGCCCCAAAGTGGTTGGCAATCGCCGTCCCGATCCGCAGGCACAGCGCATAGGCCTGATCAATCGGCGTGATATAGGCGGACTGGATGCCCGCATAGGCCTGCCCGTCGCTATCAGGATAATCCGTCGGCTCAGTCACCGCGAAATCGTCGATGGAGGGGGCAGAAACCGGGAAGGCGCGCCGCAACTGGGCAAGCGCGTCGTCGATGCGCAGCGTGAAGACCATTTCCAGCACATCGTCACGGCTGATGTCGTTGGAGCGCGAGAAGGCGGGGATCTGCACCGCTTTCAGGAACATGTGCTGCATCAGCGCGAGGCGCAGCGCATGGAGCGCGCCGAGCGAGCGGCGGACATCTTCGCGCGCGCCATTGTCGGCCGTCTCCTCCTTGGGCAGCCGGTCGAGCAGGCGGTGAAGCTTCAACCCATCGACCCGCAGGCGCGAGGCGAGGCGCCGGAACACGCCGGTGCGGTCATCCTTGGTCAGATGTTCGGCAAGCGACAGGCACGCCGGTTCCAACGCGCTTTCCGTTCCGCGATAAGGGCGGCTCGCCCAATAGGCGGAGTTGAACAGCTCCCCATAAGCCGCGACGGACTTGATGCTGGCCAGCCGGTCCGACGCACGCAGCATTCGGACGAGCGACCGGCCGCGACGTGAGGCGGAAAGCACCTCAGCCACGCCTTCCAGATCCTCACCCGCCGCTGTGCCAACGCCCGCAATGACGTTCACGGGATAGCCGAGTTGCTGGAGGATCGCATTGTGCGGAATGGCGCGGATTTGCCGCAGGCTCATATCCCGGTCCGCCGCCAAGTCTGACTGACGGCGTGACTTGCGCGAGCCGGTTTCATTGAGCAGGCCAAGCCCGAACGCTGTCACCGCGCGGGCATAGGTGCGCGATTCCAGATGCTCGCGCTGGACGCGCCTTATGCCGCGATAGAAATCAAGCGTGATGTCGGTGCGCGCATAGAAAGGGTCCTCGCCCAGTGGCAGCGGCGTCAGTTCTGCTTCAGCAATACGGGTGAAGGTCGCGAGCGCGAGGGCGGGTGTGCGGAAGAGCAGATAGCCGTCACCGCCCTGAAAGCTCGCTTCCAACTCCGTCGCGATGCCGTTCGTGGCGAATTGTTGGCGTGCCCACTCGCTCATCGGATAGTGCATCCGGTCGGCAATGCTCACGGGATGCGCGCCGCGCGCCATCGACTCGCCATGCGTGTTGAAGATGAGGGCGGCGACATCGGTGAGGCCATGGCGTGCCATGATGCGTGCCAGCCGCCCGTGGAGCCGTTCAATGGCGAGCGCCGCGGGCAATTGCCCCACGAACCGCCCGGCATCGGAAAACCCTGTCTGGATCGAGACACGGCCACGTGTGCGCGCATAGGCCTGATAGGTCGGCTCGGCGAGCATGGCATCGAGGAAGCGCGCACCATGTTCCATCGCACTTTCGGTTTCGAACAAGGGCGAGACATCCACCTTGCCCTCAATGCCGAACAGCTTGGCGAAATAGAGCGCGGCGAGCACGGTCTGCGGCTGCTCACATTCCGCAATCAGCATCCGGATCGGCGTATCACCATCCACATGATGGAGGATCTGCACCATGGCGAGGAACTGCCGCAGCGCGGTCGTGCTCTCAATGGCGAGGGCTGCAAAGTTGGAGCGCAGCGGCGTCACATTCTCCAGAAGTGCCCGCACCTTTTGCAGCGCGGTGCGGCTGCCCAGATCGAGCGTATTGTCCGGATCAATCCGACGGCGGATGGCATTGTGCAGCTGCGACGTGTTCACGCGGAAGTGCACCCAGCCCATGCCGAGCCCGTCAGCCTTCATGGCCGAGGCGAGGACGAGAAACGCCTTGGCCACCTCTGGAGCAGCAGAAGCGGCTTCGGACACCAATTGGTCGATGACAGGCACGAGCGTGATGATCTTGTCCGGATGCGCCGCCGTCAGCGCATTGGCCGCATCGGACAGCGCCTCGGGCGTCGACAGATCGCGCGCGAACCGGTCCGCCATGTCGCGGCTATGCGCCTCTGCCCCGCGCAGCGTGTCGATGAGCGGATGGACGGGATCAATCGCCGCCAACTGCGTCGCATAGCCCGACAGGCGCAGGGCCTTTTCCGACAGGCGATAGCGCAGCGAGGTCGACCAGCTGATATCAGTGCGACCATCCATGTCATAGCCAACCCATGTCGCCAGCCGGTAAGGCTGGGGCAGCAGCTGCGTCCAACGGTCGGGCCATTTGGCGGCGGCCACATCCAGCACGACGCCGGTCAACGCATCGCGCGCCTGGGCGGCACGGCCGATGGCAGCCATCGCCTCATCATGTTCAAAATCAAGCGTGATGGCAGGGCGGCTGCGGCTGGCGGCACACACCGCACCCCCATCATCCTGCGACACTGCCTCCGCAATCGCATCGCTCTGTGCCGGGCTCAGCAGGAAAGTCGGGTGCGCGGTAAAGACGGCATGGAGCAACGGGCGGGACCAGCGCGCGGCGAAGCTTTCAAAGTCGCAGGCGGACGCCGCCACGATCTCCCGCAGCCGGGCGAGGTTCGCATCCCGTGCGACCGGTGACAACAGATCGCGCACATGGCCCGCGCGGCTCTCCAGCGCTTCACACTCCAGTTCATCCACAAGGGCCGCAACCTCATCCAGCGGCAAGCCGCCATTTTCAATCTGGCGCGAGAGATCAAGGCTCAACTGGAAGACGGGATTGAAGATCGGCGTTTCCGCCGTCTGACGGTGGAGCGCCTTTAAGCGTTCCCGTAGGTCTGCACTCGTCTTCATCCCTGATCCTCCGGCGCAATTGTGCAGCGCAGCACGAGACTAGCGTGCGCGGCGCCTATCTCAAGGGGTGTGAATACCAATGCAGGTGGGTGGGGGATCCGAGCCCCAAAAGAGGGTCCGTCGCCCCGTGCTTGACACGGGGCTTGGCTCTTCTTGCACCATCCCGTTCGGCATGGTGCCCGGATTGTGGGATCGCCAGACGTGAAGGTGTCTGGCAGCCGGGGGGCTTAAATCGGACGGAGATTAGCCAAGCCCCGTGTCAAGCACGGGGCGACGGGTGTTTGAAGGCGCACTTGGCTACGCCACTCACAGCATATAGAAATCAGCCACCGCCGGAATATAGTCGTTCATCAGCAGAATCTTCTTCTCGGCGATCTTCAGCGCATCCCCCTCGCGCACCAGCCGATATTCATACCGGCCAAAGAACACATGGTCGCCCCGCCTTTTGGTATTGTGGACGTGCACCGCAAAGCTGGCCGCCACGCGGTCTTCGCCCTCGACCAAGATGTTCGACACATGGTGCGACGTCCGCATCAACGGCACTGAGGCCACTGACAGGCCGGACTTTACGCGCCAGACGCGGTCTTCCAGATTGTGCCGCCCCTGATACCAGATGAGCGACAGCTCCGTCTGCGGGTCCTGCGTCGGGGTTTCCTCATCGCGCCAGGCGGGCATCCAATAGCAGCAATCCTCGGTGAAGAGCGCGAGCCACGCGTCCCAGTCACACCGGTCGAGCGCCAGACTTTCGCGGGCGATCAGATCTTCGGCCTCTGTCCGCGTGATCATGCGTCGCGCTCCATGCCCAACTGCAGCCGCACAAGCCAAGCGCGGTAATAGCTGTGGAACAGCGTCTCGTCGCAGAGCTGCGATCCGCAAGGCTGGCTGCGGTCGGGCGTCATATCCAGCACCTCGGCGAATGCGTCCGCGCCTTGCTGCACGCTCGTCATGCCCCGGCTATAGCCAAGCAGCCAAGGCTGCGACGGGTTGGCGTGGCCATCCTGACAATCGGCATAGCTCACCGTGTCATCGGGCGTTGCCATGCCGGTGGGGTTAAAGAAATCCTCATAGTTGCGGATGCGCTTTCGGCGGGCTTCGCTGCTTTCCCCCTTGGGCGCGATGCAGAAGGTCCGCATCTCCGTTAGCCCCGGTGCAATGGGCCGGATGATGCGCAGCTGGCTCGACGCATTTTCGGCGATCTGCATATTGGGGAAGATGGTGACGTTGCGCATGTTGACCATCCAGTCGCGACGCTTTTCCCCATGCCGCGCGGCGAGGATTTCGGCGCGGTCGGCGAGCGGCACAGTGTCGCTCAGCGGAATGATCTGCCAGTTGACGACATGGCCCTGCTCAAATGCATAGGTCCCGCCGGTCACACCTTCCGTCATCTCGCTCCAGGCGGAGTTTTCGCCCCAGACCGATTTGACGGAATTCGCCTTTTCCTCACGCCGCCGCTTTTCAACGAGTTGGAGATAGGAGGGATGCGCGGAGGTGAAGTGATAGGCATCAGCACAGTTTTCGAGTTGAAGTTTCCAGTTGCCGTCATAGGTGAAGATGACTTCACCTGGCACAAGCTCCAGCCCGTCTTCGCCTTGGTCGGCGGCCAGATCCAGCATGTGGCGCGCTTCGCCCAAATGCTCTTCGATCGGGCAGGTCTCGACCAGACTGCCAAACAGGAAACCGCGATAATCGGCAAAGGCGGCAAGGCGGACGAGGTTGCGGTCAAACGCTTTGAACGCGTCGGAATAGGCGCCGTCCTTCATCGCCTTCACCGCGACATTCTTGCCTGCGCTGTCAAAGCTCCAGCTGTGATAGCGGCAGACATGGAGCCGCCCGCTGCCCGTCCGCTTGTGGCAGATGAGCGCGCCTTTGTGCGTGCAGGCGTTGATGTAGGCGCCGAGGGCGCCCTCACCATCGCGCATCACGACCACCGGCACGCGGCCAACCGTCGTCGTTAGATAATCATGCGGGTTGGGCAACTGGCTTGCCATGCCGAGGAAGACCCAGCCGCCTTCAAAGACATGCCGCATCTCAAGGTCAAAGACCTCTTGCGCCGTAAACGCCCGCTTGTGCACGCTGAACCAGCCGTCATCGATGCGATCATCGACAAGGGCCTTGACCTCTTCCCATATCATGGCTTGCATCTTACGCTCCATTCTCGGAAGCGCAATGATACGCGACACATACGAATTGGGAGAGCCTCCAACCATGTCATCCGCCCTCGACGCGTTGATCGCGGCTTTCCCCCATAATCCGCCTGAAACCGACATTAGCGACAAATATTTCGGCGACTGGCTGATGCGTGCGGAGCCGGGCGTGAAACCGCTCGCATTGTTCCGGCCACGCTCCACGCAGGACGTGTCAGACGCGATGAAAATCGCGACAGCCCACCGCATTTCGGTCGTACCCCAAGGCGGGCTGACCGGATTGACCGGCGGCACCGTGCCAAACGAGGGCGCGCTGCTGATTTCCATGGAGCGGATGAACAACATCGAAGCGGTGGACCCTGTCTCGCAGACACTGACGACGCAGGCGGGCGTGCCGCTGGAGGCGATCCAGATTGCGGCGGACGCAGCGGGCATGCTCTTCCCGCTTGATATTGGCTCACGCGGCACCTGTCAGATCGGCGGCAACCTTTCGACCAATGCAGGCGGCAACCGCGTGCTGCGTTACGGCATGGCACGCGCGATGGTGCTCGGGCTGGAGGCGGTTCTGGCGGACGGCACCATCGTTTCGTCAATGAACCAAATGCTCAAGAACAACGCCGCCTATGATCTGAAACAGATCTTCATCGGCAGTGAAGGCACCTTGGGCATCATCACCCGTGTTGTGCTACGCATGGCGCCCAAGCCGCGCAGTGTGGCGACGTCCTTGGCGCGCTTTGCCGACTATGCCGGTGTCGAACGATTTCTGGGGCTGGCGCGCGATCGGCTGGGCGACAGCCTGTCGGCGTTTGAAGTCATGTGGCCGAGCTTTTATGCGCCTGCTTCGGCCAAACAGTCCGCCCCGCCGCCGCTTGCGCCGGGGGCGGGATGCTATGTCATCACCGAAGTCTCCTCCTCCGGCGAACAGGCCGAGGCTGAGCTGTCGGATTTCCTTGAAGCCGCCTTTGAACAAGGCTTGGCCGAAGACGCCGTGCTCGCCCAATCGGTGCAGCAGACGCGTGCCATCTGGTCCATCCGCGACATGGGCGGGGAGCTGATCCAGGCCTTCAACCCCGTTGGCAATTTCGACATCAGCGTGCCGACCAGCCGCATCGGCGCCTTTGTGGAGACGTGCACCGCCGCCCTTGAGGCGCGCTGGCCCGGCACGACCCAAATCTATTTCGGCCATGTCTGCGACGGCAATGTCCATCTGATCGCCGGTGGCTTTGGCCCGGATGATCTGCTGGCGGTGGAAGAAGCCGTCTATGAAGTCGCGCAGGCCCTCGACGGATCGATTTCCGCCGAACATGGCATTGGCCTGCACAAGCGCGACTTCCTCCACCTGTCCCGCAGCGCCGATGAGATTGCCACGATGCGCCGCCTCAAGGCCGCCTTTGATCCTCTGGGTCTCCTCAATCCGGGCAAGGTGCTGGTTTAGATCACACCCTTGTCCGCCATCGCGTCCAAGTCTGCCGCACCAAGGCCAAGCAGCTCACCATAAATCTCCGCATTATGCTGCCCGACCTTGGACGGCGCCGCGCGCCGGACGCTGCCGGGGGTGGCGGAGAATTTGGGGAAGCTCGACTGCATCTTGAGCGGACCGAACCGTTCTGTTTCCACCTCAATGATCGCTTCGCGCGCCTGAAAATGCGGGTCTTCCAACATGTCCGGCGCACGATAAACACGACCGGCGGGGATGGAGTGTTGGATCATCAGCGCGTCAACGTCGTCAACGGTCAGCGTCTTGGTCCAAGTGTTGATGAGCGCGTCGAGCTCATCCTGATTTTCGCCACGCGCCAGATGCGTTGCATAGCGCGGATCATCGCCCAGCTCAGGACGACCCATGGCGTCGGCCAGACGCTTCCACAGCGAATCTTTGTTGGCGCCGATCATGAACTCCCCGTCCTTGCAGCTATAAACGTTGGACGGGGCAATACCTTTCAACACCGAGCCTGAGCGTTCACGGATCAGGCCCATGCGGTCATATTCAGGCACCAGCCCTTCCATAACCTGAAGCACGCTTTCATAAAGCGCGGCATCAATGACCTGCCCCTTGCCGGACCGGTCGCGTTCATGCAGCGCCGCCAAAACGCCCATGCATCCATAGGTCGCCGTCAGCGTATCGCCGATGGACACGCCCATGCGGCTGGGCGGGAGGTTGGGTTCCCCCACGATATAGCGCCAGCCGCCCATCGCCTCCCCAATGCCGCCAAAACCGGCGCGGTTCGAATAAGGCCCCGTCTGCCCATAGCCGGACATCCGCGCGATGATGAGGCCGGGGAATTCGGCCAGCAAAACATCCGGCCCAAGGCCCCATTTCTCCATCGTGCCGGGCTTGAAATTCTCGATGAGAACATCGGCCTGCGCGATCAGCCGCTTCACCAGCGCCTGACCTTCGGGCACGCGCAGATTGGCGCTCACCGACCGCTTGTTGCGGGCGATGACTTCCCACTGCACCTTCTGGTCGCCCTGCCCCCATTCGCGCATCGGATCGCCTGTGACCGGGGGTTCGACCTTGATGACGTCGGCCCCCATGTCACCGAGCAACTGCCCGCAAAAGGGCCCGGCCAGCAACTGGCCGAGTTCAACGACGCGAATGTCCTTCAAAGCACCCGTGTTGACAACAGTCACTCTGCGGCCTCCAGATGCTGCCACACAGGCTGGACAGGCGCGGGCAGGCCCGTTTCTGCCAGACAATTGGCACGCAGCACTTCAATGCCGGGGCCAGAGTTGAACAGAAGCAATTCGCCCCGTGAGGCGCGCATTTCGGCCCGCAGCTTTTCGGTTGCGGCGGCATCAACGACACCCTTGGCATCGACAACCACGCCATAGTCGCGCGCGCCCTCAGGCGTCACGAGACCCTGTGTGATCTCTTTGGCAACCAAGGCGGGGTCGCGTTCCAGAGCATCGCCCCAGCCACCGCCACCCCAGGTGATGAAGTGCAGCTGATCATCGACCTGAACATCGATATCTTCGACCTTGTTGCCGATGATGATCTGCTCGCCCGAGGCTTTCTCAAGGATCTTGCGCGCGCGCTTGCCGGGCTCCCCGCCATTCACGCCCCAAGGGGGCACAAACCAGCGGTCATCGTGGATAGAAATCGTGCCGGCGGAGAGGAACCGATAGGTCATGTGAATGCCATTGCCGCCGCGATGGAGGCCCGCCCCGCCTGAGTCCGGCTCGGTCTCATAGCGTTCAATGATCATCGGGAAGTAGCGTTCCAGAAACTCATTGGGCACGTTGGTGAAGCCGGGCCAGAGCGAGTGGCCGTCTGGCCCATCACCCAGCGGACGGCCCGGAATGCCGCCAAAGCCGATCTGGAAGAGCTGGAACCAGGCATTGCCCTTGCCCGGGCGCTGGTCATTGCCCGAATAGAACAGATGCGGCGACGAGGAGAAGCCGGCTGCGTTCAGGAATTCCGGCGTCTTCTGACCGAGCAGACCACCCAAAATGTCAAAGATGCGGCCCAAGGCATGGGTGCGGCCCGAAAGCGCTGCCGGGAAGATCGGCTTGAGCAGCGAGCCTTCCGGGATGCGGACATCGATGAGATCGTAGAAGCCGTCGTTGAACAGGATCTGCGGATCAAAGACCATGATCATGTAGATGCCGAAGAACATCTTGAACATGTTCTCGTTCAGATAGAAGTTGATCGAGGCGATCGATTGCGGGTCGGTGCCGTCGAAATCGAGGATGACGACCTCCCCTTCCCGGCGCATCGTGCACTTGATGCGATAGGGGCCAAAGCCCATGCCGTCGTCGCAGATATAATCCTCAAAGCTTACCGGCTCTTCGCTGACGGCTTGGCTCAGCAGCGTCTTCATCGCGCGGTGGTTGCGGGCGAGAAGCTCCTGCGTGGCGGAGACATAAACGTCATCGCCAAAGCGCTCTGCCATTTCGACCACACGGCGGGCGGCCACACGGCATGATGCGATCAGCGCGTTCAAATCCGCCGCACACCAGTCCGGCTTACGCGTCTGGTGCATGACGAGCTTCATCAGGTCGTCATTATATTCGCCCTTCTTCCAGATCTTCACCGGAGGAATGCGGACGCCTTCTTCAAAGATGGAGCGGGCGTTGATTGGCATGGAGCCGACAACCTTACCGCCAATGTCGGACTGGTGGCCGAACATGGAGGTATAGGCGATCAAGCGCCCGTCCTTGAACACAGGCAAAAGGACGAGCCAGTCATTGGAATGGCTGACCGCCCCGCCGACCGAATAGGGGTCAGACAGGAAGATCATGTCGCCGTCTTCCAGCGTACCTTCATAATTATCCAGGAAGCCGCCGATGAAGCTGCCGAATTGGCCGACGATCATCTTGCCGGTGTGGTCCGCAATCAGCGGGAAGGCATCGCCCTGTTCGCGGATGCCGGGCGACATGGCGGTGCGCACAAGCGTGGCATCCATTTCAACACGCGCATTGCGCAGCGCGTTTTCCATGATGTCGAGGGTGACCGGGTCAATCGCCACTTTCTTAAAGGGCGTGGTGTTGGTCTGAACGATCGTTGCAGGCATGGTTGTGTCCCTTCCGTCAGGCCAGATTGATGAGGATGTTGCCGACAGGATCGACAGTGGCGACGCAGCCGGATTCGATCAGCGTCGTGGAGTCCATTTCGCAGACGATGGCAGGCCCCGGGATGATGTCCCCCGCCTTCAGTTTCGCACGGTCGTAAATGACCGCCGCCTGTTCGCGACCGTCCATCCAGAGTGTGTGGTCTCGGAGCTTTGCACCGCTCGGATCGCCATTGCCCTGTTCAATCGGCGGCGACGGCAGATCCAGCGCACGGCCCAAGGCCACGGCGCGCAGGTTCACAATCTCATGCGGGGTGTCCATGTTGAAGGTGAAGAGGCGCTTATGCTCCTCATCAAAGCGGCCGAGAATGCCGGCAATGCCTTCTGCCGCAAGCAGGTCCGCCGAGATCGTCAGCGGCACTTCAAACGCCTGTCCGGCATAGCGGACATCGACTTCGAAAGCGGTCGTGATCTCATCTGCGGGCACGCCGTCGGATAGGAGTTCGCCTGTCACCTGCTCGGCCATTTCGGCCAGTACAGCGACCAGATCTTCAGGCTTGGTATCCTGTGCCAGACGCGACCAGGAACGGGCGGTTTCCGTCCGCATCCGCGTGGTTGCGTCACCCAACGCGCACAGCACGCCGGGGCTGACCGGAGAGATGGCAGGCCAGCTGCCCATCAGCTTGGCAACCGCGTTCACATGGAGCGGCCCTGCCCCACCAAAGCCCATCAACGCGAAGTCGCGTGGATCATAGCCTTGCTGGACGGAGATCATCCGCAGCGCGCCAAACATGTTTTCATTCACGATGTCGATGATGCCACGGGCCGCCGCCATCAGGTCAATGCCCAAGGCATCGGCGATGGTCTGGACCGCGGCTTTGGCGCCGTCGCGGTCGAGCTTGAAGGTGCCGCCGAGAAGATTTTCCGGCAGATAGCCGAGCACGACATTGGCATCCGTCACAGTCGGGGCGACGCCGCCCTTCCCGTAAGCGACTGGACCCGGCACGGCACCGGCGCTCTGCGGACCGACGCGCAAGGCGCGGGTCAGTTCCGGCACATAAGCGATCGAGCCGCCGCCTGCGCCGACCGTCTTCACATCCAGCGCCGAGGCGCGGACGGAGAGGTGGCCGACTTCAGTGGTGCGCTGGCGGCGGGGCTCCAGATTTTCAATCAGCGCCACGTCGGTGCTGGTGCCGCCGACGTCGAGCGTCAGGATGTTCTTGATGCCCGCATTGCGGCCAACCCAGATGGCGCCTGTGACGCCCCCTGCCGGACCCGACATCAGGATGCTAACCGGATGCTCTTCAGCCTTGGCCGCGCTCATCAGGCCGCCATCGGACCGCAGCAGTGACAGCTTGCCGGTCATCCCTTCCTTGGCCAGACGGTTGCGCAGGTTCGACACATATTTGCCGACGACCGGACGGACCGACGCATTGGCAACGGTCGTCAACGTCCGCTCATATTCCTGCATTTCGGGCAGGACTTCATGGCTGAGCGAAACGGGGATGCCCGGCAGAACTTCTGCTGCGATCTTGCCGATGCGGGCTTCATGCGCGCCGCTGGCATAAGCGTTGATCAGGCTGACCGTGATCGCCTCAACGCCCTGGCCTTTCAGATAGTTGAGCTGCGTGCGGACATCGGCCTCATCGAGCGGGCGGACTTCCTTGCCATCGGCATTCATGCGGCCCTTGACCGTGACGGTGTTCTCAAGGGCTGCCAGCGGCTGCGGCTTGGGCCAGATGATCCATGCGGCCAGACCACCGGGCACGAAGCTGCGCGCGATCTGCATGATGTCGCGATAGCCTTCGGTGGTGATGAGGCCGACCTTGGCACCCTTGCCTTCCAGCACGGCATTGGTTGCAACCGTTGTGCCGTGGAGGAAATAGTCGATCTGATTGGCGGCCACACCGGCATCGGCGCAGATGGCTGTCACGCCATTCAAAATGCCTTCAGAGGAATCATGCGGCGTCGACGGCGTCTTGTGCCGCCAGAACGCGCCTGTTGCTGTGTCGAACAGCAGGAGATCGGTAAATGTACCGCCGACATCCACACCCAAACGATAACCCATGGATCGAAAGTCCCTTCTTTATGCCTGTTTGGGGAAAGGCGGCGCTTTGGCCACCATGCCCGGAAGTGTACGCTGCATGATCTCGCCCAGCCAATGATTGGCTGAAACGAGTGCGGAAAGATCAAGGCCGGTGCGCACGCCTGCGCGCTCCAGCATGTAAACGACATCCTCGGTGGAGACGTTGCCCGCCGCTCCCGGAGCGAAGGGGCATCCGCCAAGACCGCCAATGGAGGCGTCAACCGTCACAGCCCCCGCCTCAATCGCGGCCCACACATTGGCGAGGCCCGTGCCACGCGTATTGTGGAAATGAACCCGCACCGGAATGTGCGGCACTGCCGCCCGAACCTTCGCCACGAGGGAGGCCACCTGCGCCGGATTGCCGACGCCGATCGTGTCCGCCAATCCGATCTCAACAGGCGCGGCGTCCGCCAGCGCAACGGCCATCGCAACCACACGGTCTTGCGCCACTTCGCCCTCAAACGGGCAGCCAAAGGAGGCGCCGATGGTCACCTGGCCGGTCTTGCCCGCCGCCTGTGACAGAGCGATGATCTCTTTGGCGGCGTCCACCGATCCGTCGCTCGTTTGGCCCTGATTGGCCATGGCAAAGCTGTCCGTGGCAACAGCCACAGCACCCAACTGGTCAATCCGCCCGGTGGCAAGCGCCCGCGTCGCACCGCGCGCATTCATGACGAGGCCGATAAAGGTCACGTCGTCGCGCTGCGGCAGACCTTCACAGACGGCTTCTGCGTCTGCCATTTGCGGCACGGCCTTGGGGTTGACGAAACTCGTCACCTCAATCCGGCGCGATCCGGCCGCAATGGCCCGCTCAATCAGCGCGATCTTGTCCGCCGTCGCGATCAGCGTTTTTTCGTTCTGAAGGCCGTCGCGCGGGGCGACTTCGACCATTTCAATGGTTTCTGTATACATTATTCCGCAGCCTCTTGGAGCTGCGCGTCAGCAAAGCCGCGGTGCGCATCGGCATAGGCATGATAGGCCCGCAATATGTGGCTGGTCATGATCGCTTCCGCCCAACCGCCGTCGCGCCGCGCAAAGGCGGCGATGAGCTCCTCATGCTCCCCGTGAGAGCGGCGCAGCTCACCATGTCCATAATGGTGGGCGGTGCGCCAGACGACCGGCTGCTCCACCAGCGTGCCGAGCACAGAGGCAAGACGCCGGGACCCGGCCACTTCCAAAATGACGGCGTGAAACTCCCGATTGCCCTCCAGAAATCCGGCGACATCGGGCGTCGCGCGCGAAACAGCGGCTGCAATCAATCGGTTGGCAGCACGAATCCGGTCCAAAGCGGCGTCGGTCATGCGCTCTGCCGCGCGACGGGCGGCACGCCCTTCCAGCATCGCCCGGAGCTCAAAAGCATCCGCCACATCATCCAAAGACCAGTCGGCCACAAAGCTCCGCTGCGTATCGGTGCGGACAACAAGAAGGTCGGATTCCAGCCGCCGCAGCGCATCCCGCACGGGGGTCCGCGAAACGCCACACTTCTCGGCAAGAGCCTCTTCCACCACCTGCGCACCCGCCGGCAGTTCGCCCGACAATATCATGCTGCGAATGGCCTCAAAGGCGCGATCGGAAGCGCGCGACATCTCTACTCCCAAAAAACTTGACCAGAGCCATTTGTATACATTATCCACTGTTCTCATCAAGTCGCGTTTAAGGGACAAGCCAAAAAGGCGCGCGACAACAAAGAACAGTCAGGGTTTGCGCCCACGACTGTATACAGGGAGATACCTCATGACGTTTTCAAAATGGCTTCTCATGTCCACTGCGGGTGCGATGACGTTCGCTGCGCCGGCCATGGCGCAGATGACAGACACAAATGCGCCACAGGCAGAGGGCGAAGACGCGATCATCGTGACGGCGCGCCGTCAGAATGAACGGCTGCAGGATGTACCGGCGTCGGTCGCCGTCATCACCGCCGATACGCTGGCGCGCACCGGTGCTGTGAAGGCCGAAGAATTCGTCAAGCTGACGCCGGGCATCACGATTGTGACGGGCACCGCTGAAGCCGGTGACACGCAGATCAACATCCGCGGCATCAACGGCGCACGCGACGCGGAAAGCTCGGTTGCACTCGTTGTCGACGGCATTTTGAAGACCAACACTGCGCAGCTCAATCAGCCGCAGGGCACATTGCGTCAGGTCGAAATGCTCAAAGGCCCGCAGGGCGCTATTTACGGCCGCAACGCCGCGGCCGGTGCCATCGTCATTCAGACGCTGAAGCCAACGGACACGCTGACAGGTGCCGCACGGGCCTCTTATGGCGAGTACAACACCTCGGAAGTGACCGCGCACATTGCCGGGCCGCTCGCAGAAAATGTCGGATTTGTTCTTTCGGGCTATGCCAGCAAGTCGGACGGTTTCTACCGCAACGTGTTCACCAATTCAAAGACGGTGGACGACAAGCAGAACTGGGCCGTTGACGGCCGCGTTGTGATCGGCGCAGGCACAGCAACCGAAGTCGACCTCAAGGCACGCTATGCGGAATTCAGCGGTGCATCGCTGCCGTTCAACGCTGCCTTCCACCTGCCCAATTTTGCAGCTGCAAACCCCGCCTTCTATGAAGACGTGAACAAGCACCCGTTCAAATTCTACAACAACATCCGTCCAACCAATGACCAGTCGAGCTTCGATTTCTCGGCAAAGCTGGACCATGAATTGTCGGACAGCCTGAAGCTTGTTGGCTGGGCCCTGTATTCCGATGTCGATCAGGATCTGGTCGCCGACGGCACGTCAGCGGACTTTGCGCGCTTCCTGAGTGCGGCCAACCCGGCAGGTCAGGCTGCGGTCAATTCCTGCTTTGCCAGCACAGCGGCGCTGACGGGCTATCCCGTCAACCAGCCGGGCGGTATCGGAGCCATCCCGGTTCCGTTCATCTTTGCACCGGCCAACGGTTCCACCTTCGGTCCATACAGCCCGACGACGTGCGACGGCACGCAATATCAGGTCCGTAAGCAGACCGACTTCAGCACCGAATGGCGCCTGATGGGCGATGCCGGAACGATCAATTGGCAGCTGGGCGCTTATTACCTCCACATCAAGCGGACCGTGGGTGTCAGCCTTGGCGCCGACACCGGCAAGGGCGTGATCAAGCAACTCTACAACGCGCCAACGTCGACCAACCCAACGACATTGCTACTGGCCGACCGGTTTAACACCAACGTCTATGCAGCCTTCGGTTCGGTTGAATGGAAGCCGAATGAGAAGTTCGATGCCGGCCTCGCCGTGCGGTATGACATTGAAGACCGTAAATCGGCCTCGCTCGTCCCAACCGCGACGGACCCCTTCACCGGTGGCCCGATCAACCCCGGTCAGGCGTTCGGCGCGCTGACGAACAAGAGCGCAAGCTTCAAGCAGTTCGAGCCTAAGGTCACCGTGGCGTACAAGCCCAATGAAGACCTGAACATCTATGCCAACTGGGGCATCGGTTTCAAATCGGGTGGCTTCAACAACCAGGGGTCGGCGCAGCTCATCCGTGACAATTTCGTCAATTTCTTTGGCGCAAATGTGACGGTGAACGACCAATATAAGAAGGAATGGTCGAGCGCGTTTGAAGCCGGCGTGAAGGGCAATCTTCTCGATGGCGCTGTGACCTTCGACCTCGCGGGCTATTACACGCAGGTCCACGACATGCAGTTCTTCGAATTCTTCGTCGGCGGCTTTGGCCTGCTGCGCGTTGTGTCGAACATCGACCGTGTCGACCTGAAGGGCGTGGAATTGTCCACAACGGTCAAGCCGGTCCGCGGCGTCAAGCTGTTCGGTTCGTTCAACTACACCGACAGCGAAATCAAGAAGAACAGCTCACGCGGCTATACGGTCGGTAACAAGTCCCCCTATACGGCAGACTATACGCTGAACCTTGGTGCAGAAGTTGAACAGCCCATCAGCGACACAATGAAGATCTTCGGCCGTGCCGATTATCGCCTGACCGGCCCGACCTGGTTCCACACGGTCCAAGACCAGTCGATCCCGACGCTGTTCTCTGGCCTGCTGCCCGGTTCCGCGCTTCGCCTTCCGGCCTTTGTCGGCGACGGCAAATATGATGTCGCCCGCCGCAACGCGTTTGGCATCGTTAATGGCCGCATTGGTGTGCAGTCAGACCGCTATGGTCTGGCCGTGTTCGCCAACAACCTGCTTAACAAGCGCTATCTCAACGAAGTCATCACGGCGGTTGAATTTGGCGGTTCGTTCATCACACCGGGCACGCGTCGCCTCATCGGTGTGGAAGGCAGCGTGAAGTTCTAAATTAAAACGCCTTTGGCGTCGCATTGGCCCCGTCCTGTCACCCGACAGGGCGGGGCTTTTGTATTTAGGGCGTGATGTCGTCTGATGCGTCGGACTGTTCGGCGAGGTCTGCATCTTCCTCCGCAAATTCCCGCGCGATATCGGCATCCAGCTTGTCCAGCGGCGCCTGTTTGAGCGCGCGGGTTTTGGCAAGCGCCCCTTCCACAGCCCAAGCCGCAGCCGCCGTCAGCGCAATCTTGCGCCGGCTTTCCAGTGGCTCTGCTGCGGCCTTGGCCCGCTGCAGGGCCTCCTGTTCCTGACAGAAGGTTTCGGAAACGCGCATATCCGTGGGTCCTATCGTTTCATATGTTCCAGACCGGCCACAACGCCGCTCTTTTCGGACGGTTTGGAGGCATTGGTCTTCGGCTTTTCCGCCTTGGGCTTACGCACTTCGCGGTTCGATTTCTTTTGGGATTTGGCCATCATAATGTCCTTTCAGGAACGAGAGGCAGGCACTGGTTCACGCCGCTTAAAAAATGCGGCAACCGAATTCAGGTCTTGGGACGGCGCGCCGTGCCTTTGGGCGCGGGGCAGACTTCCGCTCTATCGGGCGTCAAAGCATTGTTAAGATATGGGCGTCGAGCCCGTCCATTACAAGCGAACGATGGCTTTACCCGAACGGGCGCAATGTCCGTCGAGCGGAAGGCGGCACCGAACCGCGGGCAAAACGACCATGTTCGGGCGCTCCAATCTGCATCAAAAAGGAGAGGCGAAGCGGAACTAAATATCTGAAAATGGAAGAAAAATGGTGCCGGGGACGTCATCACATAATGTCTATAAAAATTAGGTTTTACGGGATTTTATGAACGCAAAAATTGGGGCTTACCCCCAAAACAACCCCCAGAACAGCTGCGTGTCTCGTGGTTAAGGTACCTCGTTATCAATTCTCAGATCAAGGTGACCGCCGGCTACAAAAACACAGGATTGGAACACCCTGCCCTAACGCATTCACCATCGCAACCGTTTCAGTCAGCGGTTCGCCGTTGTAGATAGCCAATGGGAATCAGCGTCGCAGTGGTCGCGGTTATCAATCGCCTTCGGGCAGCTGCGCGGACGCACAGATCTTGTTGCCCCAAGGATCGCGCAGATAAGCGGCGTAGGTATTTCCCGGCACATTGGGGCGCTTGCCGGGCGCGCCTGCGTCGCTGCCGCCATGCGCAAGGCCGGCTGCATGAAAAGCATCGACCTCTTCCCTAGTCGCCGCCTTGAAGCCGATCGTGCCGCCATTGGCATGGCAAGCTGGCTCACCATCGGACGGCCTGCCAACGCCGAATGCGCCGCCCTCGTGCGAATAGAAGATCGTACCGAGGCGAAATTCATTGCCCGGCGCCACACCCAGCGCACCAAGCGCCGAGTCGTAGAATGCCTTGGCTTTGGCGGTATCGTTGGCGCCGATCATCACGTGCGTAAACATATCTTCTATCTCTCTCAAAATTCGGTCGTGTTGCTCAGAAAAAATCGACGCTGCAGATGTTTTCCCCGCTTGCATCAGGCCAAAACCCAAATTGTCTTCCTCCAGGTTCAGTCGTGTAGGTGATCAGCGGATCGATCTCGAACTGGCCGTTCATTACCAGCCCACAATCTCGGAGAAATCACAGCTAAGCTGCTGGCACCGGTTGGGCCTAAACCCATTGACACCAGCAGCTGGCAATATCGATCAGGGGAACTTTGCACCCAGAGTAATGCCATAAGTCCGTGGCGCGTCCAGTGAACCAGCCGGCCCGGCTGCCGTATAGTTAAGCTGAACTGTACTTTGCGTATTGGTCAGATTTGCGCCCCAAATTCGTACGAAGTACCGATCGCTGGGATCGGCATATTTAATCGAAGCGCCTAATCGACCGTAGGAGCTCTCTCGGTTTAGCGCCTCATTTCCTGGGCTACCAAAAAAGCCACTGTTGTAAGAATAGGTGGCATTTAGGTTAAAGGTACCTGATGATTGTGTTGGAATCTCATAGTTTACCGCTATATTTGCTGTAAATTCAGGAGCCAACGGCAGATCAAAGCCGGTAGCATCACCGATGAAAACCTGAGCTCCGGGAACACCGGGAGTAATCGTTTCAATCTGCCGGAATATCTCAGCATCGGGATAACTACCAAATTTAGTATGCATTAACTCCGCGTTCGCGCTGATCGTCAGAGCAGATGTCGGCCTAAATACCAGATCAACATCCAAGCCGTATAGTGTTGATTTAGGGCCATTGAACTGGCTGGGAGGGCCCGCAAAAAAGAATGAATTTAGCTGGATATTATCGTATGCATAATAGAAACCAGCAAAATTAAACCGTAGAATTCCATCGAGCAAGTCCAGCCGCGCACCAACCTCAAATGCGTCGAGCGTTTCGTCTTCAGTTGGCGGCTCCGAGGGCCCCACGATATTGTAAGTGCCTGACTTGGAGCCGCGGTTGTAAGAGGCATATATCATAGTGTCTTTATTAAATTCGTGCGCGATTGAAACGCGGGCGGACACCGACCCTTGAGAGAAGGACTGGTCTGGAAATTTATCGAGAAACGCAAAGGGTACAGCAGGGAAATGAAGAACCGTGCCACCGATCGAAACTTCTTCCCGAGAATAGCGCAAACCCGCTGTCACTGTTGTGCCAGTAGAAACTTCGTAACTGGCTTGCCCAAAGGCGGCATATGACGTGGTGTCTTTTTCTATGGCATAAACGGTAGTGAAAGGCGGCCCAAGCGGACCACCGGGAACATCTTGATCGCTTGTGTCCTTGGCGTCGAAGTAATAAACACCAACTGTCCATGTCAACGGACCGCGGTCATTCGACGAAAGCCGTAATTCATTGGTCAACTGTGTGTTTTTGGTTCGCCAGAAAACTTCAACATCATTTGCTGCGGCATTCGGAGAGTTGTTACCGGTGAAGCCCAAAAGGTCATAATCTGTATCGCGATAAGCCAAGATGTTGGTGAGGGTGGCAAAGTCGAAATCATGCGTGAGGCGAGCCGTGAGGCCATAAGCCTCCGAATTTGAGAGCACATCCCTGTAGGTATTAGCGTCCCAACCTAGATCGGGAACGCGGTACGTCCCTGGGACTGGTGGTGTCGGCGGTAATCCTGGCCCCGCAGGAGGAGCGCCGGGGGTAACAATCGTACCATCTACGGCGAGGATGCCTTCACGGAAGCGACCCAAGAAAAAGTTTGTGTCATCATGATATTCATAATCACCGATAAGCCTGAGACTCGTATCGGAGCCGAGTGAAAAATCCCAGATACTGCGGACCGACCATTGCTCGTTAATCTTGCTGGTCGGACTACCGGTCGCTAAGTTCGTGCCCCATCCGTCACCCATAGTCTTTCCGGATACGGCCAAATTGGCCCGGATATCGTCACTCATGGGCACATTGATATAGACCGAGCCGGTAAGCGTTTCGAAATTTGCATAACCCAACTCAAGATCGGCCGCTAACTCGTTGTCGGGCGAACGTGATGTAATATTAATGAGGCCGCCGGTCGTGTTGCGCCCAAAAAGAGTCCCCTGCGGTCCCTTCAAAACTTCGAGCCGTTCGACGCTGTGCAGATTGAGCAGTGCGGGAGATCGGGCACCAATATAGACATCATCCACGTATGTCGCAACGGACGCTTCGATACCGGGCGATGCAATCTGACTTCCGACACCGCGCAGATGTGGCGACAGTGTACCGGTCTCGCCCGGCCCAACGTAGCCAGACACCAAGGTCGTCAGTTCTTGCAGGCTGGTGACGTTTGAATTCGCCAGATCATCAGCAGAAACTGCGCTAATCGTGATCGGCACGTCCTGAATATTCTCGGATCGCCGATTTGCGGTAACCACGATTATAGCGGCCTCTTGGCGTGCGGCTTCATTGCCTTGGTCCGTGGAGTCGCCACTTTGGGCCAAAGCAGGGCTCGACAACGAGAATGATGAAACGAGCGCCGACGTAAGTACAAATTTTTTCAATTTTCCCTCCCATTACCCCAGCTTTCTGCTGTGCGGGCTCATTTATTGTACGATTGTGTTGCTCCTTTCGCATATCTCAATTGACGATGTTGGAAAAGCTTTTATTAGAATTATCGTAAAATATTCGAATATGTGTGACATTTTGAACTCGGTCTCAGTAAGTTCTGCCGAGGGGAATACCAAGTCGGAGCTTCGTGGAGGATAATCGGTCACCTGAGAGGGTTGGAATTCCAGCGCACAGCACACCATAACCTCAAAAATGTATACAAGTGTGAAATGGACGGAGCTATAAATGACATTCTTATACAATCGGTGGTACGCGGCAGCTTGGGTGGAGGAGATTGGCGAAAAACCGATCGGCCGGACGATACTGGACGAAAGCATTACCTTCTATCGAACAGCAAAGGGTGATTTCGTGGCTTTGGCGTCGGCATGTCCGCATCGCTTCGCACCACTCTATTTTGGTGACATCGTTGGTGACAATATAAAGTGCCGCTACCACGGCCTGCAATTTGGTCCGGATGGCACCTGCGTTCATAGCCCAGACGGATCCAAACCACCCAAGGCGCGCGTCAAATCCTACCATGTTTTGGAAAAGGATGACATGTTGTGGATATGGATGGGAGGGCAGGAACCCACGAGCGATATTTCGCCAACGCTTTCCCAACTACTTGACCTGGGATATGGTGAACGGGTTCATGGCTATCTGCCGGTTGATTGCAACTATATCCTCGTCGCGGACAATCTGGTCGACTACGCGCATACATCACACCTGCACCCGTCGTTCGCGACAGATGGTGCGATTGAGTATCCCAAAGGGACATACCGGCAGGAAGGTGAATGCATATATGCAGAATATCTTTCGCCTGATTCCGCACCGGGCTCCTTTCTGGCGGGAATGTCTGGCATGTCGGGAAACACGGACCAGTGGTCGACAATACGCTGGGAACCGGCAGCTTTTATAAACATCGATGCCTATGTCACGGGGGTAGGACGGCCAAAAACGGAAGGAATCTCCGTCAGAATCTCTAATCTCATCACTCCGGAAACACGAACCAGGACGCATTATTTCTGGGCGGCTTCCAGGAATTTTAAGCTTGAGGACAAGGGGATTAGCGAGATGATGCGTTTCGGGATCCAGGATGTCTTCGAGAAGGAAGACCGCTGGATGCTGGAAGGCCAACAAAAGATGACCAAAGGGACTGACTTCTGGTCACTTAAACCACTATTGCTTCCGCAGGATCGCCATCAGGGGATGACGACGCGTGTTCTTCAGAATTTGATAGTAGGGCAGGCAAACCAGTAGACGATGGCAGCACTCTGATGGCGCCCATGGAGTACTGATGTTGCGTCGAAACTAGGCGCAGCTCTTATTTCGCCATGTGACAGAGTCTCGCGCGAGGCATTGACCTTTACCTAGTGCCTGCCCCGCTTTCATGTGACCGGTGGCCCCCCCCAGGTCCAATGCCGACTATTTTCATGGAAGCCTACTCAGGTTGCCACCTGCTCACGGACGATCGCAGACTCCTCTGCGGCTTCTTCTGCCAGCATCGCCTTGATAATGCGGCGCGCGCGAATGGCCGCTTCGTCGCTTGGCAACAGCAACGGCTTTAGGCTTAACAAATCATGGGTTTCCATGTTCTGCGCAACCAAGCCAACCATCCGACCGTCTTCATTGGCAAAGGTGTGGGAAATGCCCTTTTGAATTCCCTCGTCTGCTTCCTTTGAGTCCAGATTCTGGTTGCGGCACATATTCCAGAAATAATGGGTTGAGTTTTCATCCGCGGGAGTGAGCATGTTTGCCCCCGGCGAGTTCGAACCAACTTTACGATCCGTGTTCATTTCAACGACGCCCGAATCAAGTAGCATATGGGCTGGTGCTTCCCAGCGGACATCGAAGAAATTCTCTAGTAAGTCCGGTGCATCGGGCCATAGCAGGTCTAACATCGGCAGCTTTGGGCTGTTGAGCTCGCAATGATAGTCCCAGATCACATTACCAATCTGCTCAGTGTGGTATTTTCTTTCGAAATTCTCGGGAAAATCATAACCCAAATCAAGCATAGGATGAAGAAACTGAACATGTGTCCGGTCAAGAAGGTTATCCGTCACAAGCTCGTAATGCGCCTCCGTCAGGTGGTGGCCATACACAGTTTTGACACCTTCGCGCTGCTCCGTCATCGAAAAATCGGGGATCATACCAGGGTCGGCGTTTGCCGGATTACCCATCCAAATGAACAGGATGCCCCAACGCTCTTCAAGCGGGTAAATCTTCAATCGGGCCACTTTGGGCGGCTTGATATCAGTCTTCGTGCCCTTGTCACCATTAGGGTTGCGCACGCACTGGCCGTCAGATGAAAATTCGAGTCCGTGGTAGGGGCACGAAATATTGTCGCCAATGCGTCGGCCTTCGCTTAGCGGTGCGAAGCGATGCGGACAAACGTCGGACATGGCTACTGCCTCGCCAGCCTCAGTGCGATAGAGCAAAACATTTTCGCCAACAAGCTTGCGCCCGACCAAATTGCCGTCATCAAGTTCGTGTGAGAATCCTGCACAATACCAGACATTTTTAAGAAATGGCACTTTCTCTTCCTTCCTCCTAACCGCAGGATAAACCGGATCCCAGGCATTCCCTCTCTCGGCTATTCACCTTTCGGGGGTTGCGATCAACACAGGGTAGGGTAATTTAACATCGTTAAATTGTAAAGGCAAACAAAATGGCGAGGCGCAGCGATATTGCCCTTTCGAACGAGATTATTCGCGATGCCGCTTTCACAGTGCTGGCAGAAGAAGGTCTCGAGAAGCTGACGATGCGCTCGCTGGCCAAGCGGCTCAACGTTCAAGCACCTTCAATCTATTCATACTACACAGACAAGTCGGAACTGTTTTCTGAGATGGCGGCCTATTATTTTGCTGAAGCGCGAGACGGCATACTGGATTGCGACTCCGCCTGTTCATGGCTGGAGCAGTTCGGTATCGGCTTTTACAAAATCCTGGTGAACAATCGCGATGCCGCCATGCTTTTTGCTATCGCTGAGCCTCCAGTACGATCCAACGTCCGTATTGGAGAAATAGCCGCGCAACCGCTGTTGGCCTTCGGCCTAACTATCGAACGCGCAATTGCTGTACAAGCGGCGGTGATCTCACTCGCTCTCGGCACTGCACTCGACCACTCGAATGAGGGATTGACGCAGTATCTTGCAAACTTCTTCGATCCGGAAGCCGGTTATCGCGACGCGCTGGGCATTCTTGCTGCCGGCTTAACGCGTGCTGGAGTTTAAACGATTGACCACACACGATCATGGCATGACTTAAATTTCATTCCGTAGACTGGCCTTTGGGTCGGCCCGGTTTTCTGACCGACTTCTTCTCGAAAAGCGCGGATCCTGTCATGACATCCGAGTTCAACAGCACCTCCTCGACCACCGAGGAAGTGCGGCGAATATGTGCTTCAATAAGCTCGGATGCCCGTTTTTCGTCTCGCGCAAGCACGACATCCAGGATTGTTCGATGCTCCTCGTCGTTCCGATAAACTTTGGGTTCAACTGTTATGTAAGACGAAATTGCTAATGCTTGATACCGCTGTGACTGTCCGAGCAGCGAGCTGCGGAAGTGCAATAGCCAAGGTGACCCGCAGCTTGCGACCAGTGCGTTATGAAAACGAATATGCTTTTCGCCGTATTTGAACCATTCAAGTGGCGGAGCATCATATTTCGGTAAACCAGCCAAAGAAAGAAGGTGGAATGCTGTCACAATTTCAGCTTCCCAGTCGTCGTCTCCCTTCCGGATCGACTCGATCACTGCTCTTACTTCAAACTCCACCCGCCATTCAGTGATATCCATCAGATCAGACAAAGAGACAGGAGCCACGCGAAACCCTCGACCAACCTCCGTCCTGACCAAACCGTCGGACACCAGATGCGAAAGCGCTTCACGCAAAGTGCCAATCCCAGCCCCATATTCAGTCCGGAGCGCGTCAAACCTCAACCGTTCATTCGGTCGCAAATTACACGAGATGATGGCGTGGCGAAGCTCCCGATATACTTCGAAACTAGCCGCATTCTCTTGCCCGATATCTTGAGGTGCCGTTGTGGCATCGTCCCCCATAGCCTGTTCTAACTTCATCCTGTCTAAACCAATTTCCATGGATTTTGCATAACAGCTTTCGCAGTTTCTAATTGTAAGCGCCAGAAAAAAAACCTCTGTAGGCCGAGCGGGCGGCCCGAGCGTTGCTTCGCAATCAGACGGTTATTCGAATATAAATTGATTTTCGAAACAGGCAAGTCTATGTTTATCAGAGATCATGGCAGTCTGTCATACCGACAGCCTGCGCTAGAGTCGGGATAACAGTTTACAATGAGTGACTTGGCAAAACTGAGTAAGAAGCAGACCTTGCCAACGCCCTTTCGGCCGGTACCTTTTGCACCGCTCGATCTCAATATCGAGACTCGCGATAATGGCATTGTCGTGATGCGGTCGCGTGTGCCGTTGGTTCTACGAGAACAACATTTACCTGCTTATCTTGCTCGTCACGCACGTATGCGGCCAGACAATATCTGGCTTGCTCGACGGCGTGCTGGGGGGGGAGAGTGGCAAAAACTCACATTCATGGACGCGAAAATGCGCGTGGACTCTATCACGCAGGCCCTTTTAGACCTCGAGATTCCATCGGAGTCATCACTGGTGATTTTGAGTGAAAACTCAATCGAGCACGCGTTGGTGATGATGGCCGCCATGCAGGCTCATATTCCGGTGGCTCCGATTTCTGCCGCCTACTCTTTGTTGAGCAGCGACTACATTAAGCTCAAGCAAGTCCTCGAAACGGCTTGTCCAGGCGTGGTCTTTGTTCAGAACGGAGATGCCTATTCAAAGGCCATCGAAGCAAACCAGCTCAATAACATACCTGTCATTGCCGCGTTTGAGCCGCAGACCGGTCAGATTTCACTCGATGCACTATATAATGTGGAGCCCAGCAGTGATGTGGTTGACTCCATTGCCTCAATTAACCAAGGCAGCACGGCGAAGATCATGTTTACATCGGGCTCAACCGGCCCACCAAAGGGTGTGCCTCTCACCCATCTGGGTCTCGTCACTGCAGCCGAATCGAACTGCATTACAACCGGCCGGCTTGGGGAAGGTTCGGCCGTCAGGCTGGATTGGGCACCGTGGAGCCACGTTTTCGGTGCCACAACTCTCAGCCTGTCGATCATTGAAGGGGGAACCTTCTATATTGACGACGGCAAACCGACACCACCAATGTTTGGCGAAACAGTCCGAAATCTGGCCGAGGTCCAACCGGAATTGTTTATGAACGTTCCCACGGCAATCGGGATGCTGGTAGAAGCGCTAGAGAAAGATGATGAACTGGCGGCCCGTGCGTTCGAAAAGCTGACCTCGCTCGGATATGGTGGGGCATCGCTGCCGGTTGACATAGTGGAGCGTTTTGAGGCGCTGGCGATCCGTCATACGGGGCACCGAATAACCATCACCTGCGGCTATGGTACGACCGAGACAGGTCCCGGTGGCGGTTTTGTCTATTGGCTGACCGATGTCACGGGTACACTCGGCCTGCCCCATCCAGGTTTCGCCATGAAACTCGTACCGATCGATTCAGACCGCTACGAAGTCCGCATATCAAGCAAGGCCGTAACACAGGGCTATATTGGGCGGCCAGAGCTTAACGCAACGATCTTCGACGACGAAGGCTTTTATCGTACGGGAGATTGTGTTGTTTTTGCAACGCCAGGGGATCCCGAGGCGGGACTTAACTTCGCCGGTCGTCTGAGCGAGGAATTCAAGATCCAGAATGGATCTTTCGTTCGCGTTGGGGCGGTTAGAGCAGCCGTTGTGGATGCGCTCGCTCCGCTGTTCCAAGACATTGTTCTATGCGGCGAGAATGAGAAACAGTTGGGTGCGCTCGCTTGGCTCAATATGGACGCGGCGCGTAAACTAATTGGCGAAAATGAAGCAAATTTTACTCGGCTGTCCGACTCTCCAGGTCTGATGGATGAAATAGCGAGGCGATTTTCGGCCTATAATGCTGCCAATCCCGGTTCGACTAGCGCAATCCGGCGCTTGCGCCTGCTCGAGACATTGCCGTCTATAGATTTGGGGGAAGTGACGGACAAAGGCTCAATCAATCAGCGAGCGGTCCAGCGGCATCGATCGGCTGAGGTGGCGGCGCTGTTCACTAATCCGCAGGCCGACGGAACGATATTGGTCTGACCTCGGGAGTGTGAATTGCCGATAGACACTAGTGCGGACCGGACAGCAAAGGGCTGTAAATTGGATCGCACCACAGAGCCCCTCTTGGGTAAAATTGCGGCCCGATGACAAGTCGCGATGGACGCGATTAAAGCGGTTGCCAAACTTCGTAATCATGGCCTGGGAGTGGAGTAAAAACCTTCGAGCAGTCTTTATAGCTCAATTCAGGTCAGGCATATAATCAATCACAGGTAATCTTTCGAGCGTCTCTTCCGGAGAGTTGAGGGCCGAATTTGATACCGTATCTGCTGTGCTCATTTCTAGATGTTACGTACTGTTTTGTTTGCGTCCGGTGGATCACCCGAGCGGCCCCATAAATGTTTGATCCGCGTAAGTGTCGTCCAGAGCATTGAGCGTCTCCGGCCACGGACTCTTAACTATCCTGCGCATTTCGGGTGGGCGGCGCGTTCCATCCCAATTTAACGTCTCCATGTAGTAATGAAGCTGGATGCAATGACCTTCCGTGTCCAGAGCATAGGCTGTATAGTCCATACCGGGGTTCAGTTCCGGAGGCTGTTCTATGAATGAAACGCCTTCACTTTTTAGCCATTCCACGGCATCTTTGAGCTGTTTATAGCTTCCAACGCGCATGGCCATGCTAACAGTTCTGGTGTGTTCGGAAAGGCCAAGCATTGATCGCGCCTCAATGGGATACAGCTTCAGACTGTGGTGCTCGTTCCCGTAGCGCATGAAAACAAAATCATGTCCTTTATAGTTGACCGTTTCAGTAACCTTGAATCCAAGAATATCGCTATAAAACGCCACCGATTTTTCCATACTGTCCACAAAAATACCAACCGGTCCGATCGAGGTCACTTTGAACGGTCTGCGCAACAATGAACCGGCAACATCATATCGCCTCTCATCGCCGAACTCTTTGCGTTCAAATCCATCTTCCATGGATACGCCGTCGGCCTTCTTACTTTCCCGTTCGTCAAAATCCGAAATTTGCGGCAAAGGGAACTCGCCGTCGAACCGGCGATCATAATATGGCATCGGCTTGCTACGGCCGTTTATTCCGATCTGCTCCATTCCGTAGTAAAGCTCACACGTCTGACCCTCAGGGGTATGGAAATAGCAATGCCAATTGCTCCCAGGCATATCCCGACCCGTTCGAAAGAGCTTAACCTTTTTGTCAGCGAGATATTTTTGCGCTTCGGAAACCTCTTCCAACGACCCGACCTGCCAAGTAAAGTGAGACATAGTGATTTCAGGGCCAGCTTCCGGGTCCCCGATAATTGGACTAACGGACGGATGCGCGATAATCATTGCATGATGGTCTGTACTGTTCGTCAGAAATGGAACCCGGTCATCTACTATAAAGCCTGTATCGACTTCGGGGGGTGCAAGTTTTTTCAGCTCAAGCATATCTGTCATGTCAAAGCCAAGAAGACGCCCAAAAAAATCGATGCCGTCGTCAATCGATTTAAGATTGAACCCAAAGTGCCCCAAACGGCGAATACGAAATGGGCGTGGGAAATTAATACCTTCCACATTGTACAAATTCATGATTTTTTTCCCTTCTCTATTTGCTGCGCTTGCATTCTCAAGACCGTCAATCGACTAAGTCTCGTCGCACCGACCGCCCGGCCATCCAAAAATGAAACGCGCTCCAGACAACGGATATAATTGTCATCATCAATGCTACCTTCAGTCCGTAGCCTCCTGCTGCAGCGCATTCGGGAATCTGCGGGGAAAGGTCGCATTGCTGTGACGTGAATTCGCTGGTTACAAGATAACTATCGCGGGCTCGATCCGCTATCCAACCGACGATCGGTGGACCGAGCCCATATCCGATTAGGGTAGAGATGGTCAGAAATAGCGCGGTAGCGCTCGCACGCCGGGTTGGTCCTGCGATGCTCTGCACAGCAGCGAATGTTGGCGAAATGAATAGAAAACAAAATAGCGACGCGACCGCGATTATCGAAACCATTGGTATCAATCTAGTCTGCGAGAACCCGAGCAAAAAGAGGGGAGCCGAAACGAGTATGCCCGCCAGCGGCACCCATGTTAGCGCGCGTGCGTCGTTAACGCTCAGTCGATCCGCCAGAAATCCGCCGATAAAGATGCCAGCGCCAATTGCTGGCATGATCGCGAGACCAAAGTAGAGGGCCGCGACATCAATCCCGATCGCAAAATTGCGTACCATGAATGAGACGAGGAACTGGTTTTCCGAGTAAGTGAACAATCCAAGCACACCACTGCCAATTGTCAGATGCACGAATGCTGGTTTGGCCACTAGCTCCTTGAAAGCGGTCAATGGGTTATCGAATTTGACCTTCGTGGCACGTGGAGGCTCCTTCACGGTGATCTTTACGATCAATCCAGCTAAGATACCCAATACTCCAAAAATAATGAACGCCGCGCGCCATCCGTACACCTTCGCAAGCCACCCCCCCCCAATTGCGGCAATCAGAGAGCCAATCGGGATCGCAAGCCCAAATATCGCAAGAGCGGACGCACGCTCTTTGACAGGGAAATAGTCGGCAATCAGTGAGTGCGAGGGCGGCAAGCAAGCAGCTCCGCCAATTCCAACCATGCCGCGAAGGCCAATCAACTGAAGAAAAGTGCCGGCAAATCCGCTCGCCGCGGTAGCAATGCTCCAAAATGCAAGGGCCGAGCTGACGATAGTCACGCGATTGGATCTGTCCGCTATGTAAGCGATGGGAAGAGATGCAAGGGTGTTTAGAAGCACGAGCGCAGGACCACCCAAAAGGCCCAGCTGGAAATCGCTTATCAGCAGTTCCGTTTTGATACTTTCCTGGACGAGTCCAAACAATATTTTATCGATGACCTCGAAGCAGAAAACCGTGAGGAGCGCCGCCAACACATAGTTTCTGTAACCCGCAGTACCGTGACCGTCGGCTTGGATAGAATTGTCTGAACTTGAAATCATGCTGCATTCCCCAATCTCGTCGCAGCGTTGGGGCAATGTATCCTATTGCCCTGCGCGCATCACAATCTGACACATGCATCGCAGTGCCCAAAGGCATCCCGTCCGTTCTCCATATATTCGAATATTTTTATATTATTCAAGAAATATTTTATTTTCCATCAAAATAAGTTAGTGGGATAAAATGCGGCGTGAGTCGGAGTGCACCTATTCCTTTTGACCCTACGTCGCCGCACACGGTCTATGCCAAAACCTAAGAGGCCAAGGAAATGAAACGTTTATGCAATTAGTGAATTTTCGCCAGAACGGCGTTAGCTGCTTGGGGTATCGGATCGGGGATGAGGTGGCAGACCTCACCGAGATTGGTGTTCCATCCAGTCTTGACGAGATTCTGGCAGCGGGCCCCGAGGCGCTCTCTCGACTGAAATCATTGAGCCAGCGTGCCAAATCTCTCATTCCGGTGTCTGAGATTATCGAATGGCTACCCCCCGTTATTGCCCCTGGCAAGGCAATCGCAATCGGCCTGAATTATGTGGAGCATGCGAAGGAGGGTTCGCAAGCGGTCCCCGATTACCCAGTGATTTTCAATCGCTTTCCTTCATCATGGGTGGGCCACAATGCTCCTATCATTCAACCCAGAGTGTCAAAGATTCTGGACTATGAAGGCGAATTGGCGGTTATCATCGGCAAAGCCGGCAAATATATTTCCAAGGAAAATGCGCTCGCCCACGTGGCCGGTTACTCGATTTTCAATGAAGGTTCGATACGCGACTACCAGATGCGCACGCACCAATGGACAATCGGCAAGAACTTCGATCGTTCGGGCAGTTTTGGGCCCTTCTTTGTCAGTGCCGACGAACTGCCGGCTGGAGCAAGCGGCTTGCGCTTGCAGACCCGGCTAAATGGCAAGGTCATGCAGGACGCCAATACGAGCGATATGATATTCGATGTGGCGACGCTTGTGGCTGGCTTGTCAGAGGTAATGGAGCTCTCCCCGGGCGATGTGATTATCTCGGGTACTCCGGAGGGCATTGGCGCTGCTCGCAAACCACCTGTGTTCATGCAGCCAGGCGATGTCTGCGAAATCTCAATCGAAGGAATCGGGCTGCTGTCAAACCCTATCAAGGCCGAGGCCGTCAGCTGATTTTGACTGCTAGTCGCGCATCGTTTCCCCCGAGGTGAACTCCAGGGACGTTTACAGGTTAAGAGGAGCATGGAATGCCGAGCAGTGATGTAGCCAATGTGGAAGTGGCCATAATCGGGGGCGGAATAGGTGGGTTAACTACTGCAGTTGCATTGAACAAAGCTGGGATCAACGCGCACGTCTTTGAACAAGCGGATCAATATGGCGAGGTTGGTGGGCATCTCACCATAGATACTGCAGCGATTGAAGTGCTTAGCCGTTGGGGCCTTGACGGACAGTTTCTCGATATGGCCTGTGAGTGTGACGGGCTGGAAATCAGGACGCTTCGCTCTGGTGATATCCTCGCTCACTTTCCTCATCCTGACGTTGGCGCGTTGGGCGTGAACGACAGTACTCGGGCCGGTAGCCGCGTCATTCACGCCTTTTTGCGCACAGACTTTTTGGGAATGCTTGCTGAGCAAATTCCTGCCGAGAACCTTCACACCGGCCATAAATTAACAGCGCTGAGCGGTGATGCTGACGGAGCGACCGCAAAGTTTGAGAATGGTGCTGAGGTAAAGGCGTCGCTCTTGTTAGGCGCTGATGGAGTTCGCTCACTTGCAAGATCGATGTTCGACAATTCGCAAGCTGCCTCGGCAAACTGGTCAGTTTTAAGGACCCTCTGTTCGGCCGATCTGTTGCCCGATGATATGCCTAATGATCGGATGCGGTTCTGGGACGGCTGGGAATTTGGAGACAAGGAAAATGGCGTTGGTGCCCATGTACTGACCGTGCCGGTGCGCCATGGTAAGTTAGTTAGTATTGATCTGCAATTTGTGGGCGAGGACCAGCTTGAAGACTGCGATCCATGGGATATCCCGATTGATCGGGTCATGAGACGCTATCCTGAGACGATGGATCCTCTCGTGAAAAAGATGATAAGTGGGCGTTTGGAGCCGATCACCGTTCACGCTATTTTTGACCGGCCGGTCGCAAAGAAATGGGTGGATCAAAAAATTGCCATCCTGGGCGATGCGGCGCATTCGATGCGGCCTAACCTTGGGCAGGGCGCTTGCCAATCCATCCATGATGCCGGTGAATTGTCGAAGGCTTTTGCCGAACACGGAATTACAACAGAGGCCCTACTAGCCTATGAATCCGTTCGAAAACCATACGTAAAAATGGTCGTGGAGGCAGCCAAGAGCCAGTCGGTCTCCCCAAAAGCTCCAGTACAATAGCCGAGGCCGACCGAACAAGCGCATTTGAGAAATTCAAACTTTAACAGTGATATCAATAGGAGAATAGATATGAGTGAAGCGGAACGCGATCTACGAAGCATTTGGTCCTTTTTAGATAATGTTGCCTTTACTCAGGGCTATGTCGATGCTGGCGGGGTTAGAACTCGCTATGTCAATGCGGGACCGAAAGATGCTCCGGTGGTTGTCATGGTCCATGGGATGGGGGGGAGCTGGGAAAACTTTACCGCCAACTTTGGCGAATTCTCGAAACATTTCAATACCTATGCTTATGATTTGAAGGGGCATGGATACAGCGCGAAGCCAGACGAAGTGCATGACGTTGAAAGTTACGTGGCGCAGCTGGCAGGTTTTCTGAAAGCGCAAAATCTAACCAAGGTAAATCTGTTCGGCCTTTCGATTGGCGGATGGATATCAACCAAATTTACGACCCGCCATCCGGAGATGGTCGACAAATTAATTGTGATGTCAGCTTGGGGACGCCCCCGAGCAGCGCCAACTCCGGAAACTATCGCCATGATGAAAACAGGCCGCGGCGAACGTATGAAGGCTGTTGAAGACCCGACCTACGAGGCGATTGATGCCGTGTTTGCTGGGTTGATTGAGAACCCTGCGGATCGCATGCAGGATTTATTGGCGTTGCGCTTGAGGCTCTATCAGCAGCCTGGCATGGTTATGACTATGGAGAATGTGTTCGGCGGCTTGGAGAACGGGTACTGGGAAAAGAACGAGCTAACAGATGAAGAACTGAAAAATGTGAGCCGCCCCACCATGATCATGGCTTGTGTTGACCATGAGGATATGTTCTTGAAAATGGCCTATGAATATAAGGCTCTCATCCCAGGGGTAAAATGGTTTGAAATCCTGGGTGCGTCTCATTGGCCTCAATGGGAAACCCCCGACGCGGTAAATCAGGCCGCAATCGCCTTTTTCAAGGCCTAGAACAGAGACGACCAAATGCTAGCAAGGCTTGGGAGTAGGTCTTGAGAGGGTCGGCGTTCCGTGATCGAAGAATATTGAAGCGTTTGGTAACGGTTGGAGGCCAGCGATATGGGTGCATTGAATACTGTGCGGCAGGGGAAATTTGCGACCTATACTGGCGAAATATTCACCGATGAGCATTTGGCTGATTCTCGCGGCTTGTTCCGCACATTGCGCGATCTCGGCGACCTTGTATGGGTACCTTCTATCGACGTTTTTGTTGTCGCGCGGTTCAAAGATGTCGTAACCGCCCTCCGCGCACCCGACAAGCTAATCAGTGGCGAAGGTGTGTCGGTCAACTCGGAACAGAACGCGGTGTCGAAATCATTAATTTCGACTATCCAGTCCGACGGCGAAAGGCATCGGCAATTCAGGCGGATGGAGATGCGATCTCTTTCACCGTCTGCAATCGTTGCGTTGAAGGAGCGCATTGGCAAGTTAGCCGATGATCGCGTTGCAATGCTAGCAAATGGCCAAACCTTTGAAGCCGTTGACCTTTTAGCCAGCTATCTTCCGCTCACAATCGTATCAGAAATGGTGGGCATCCAAGGTGTCGATAGCAAAAGGATGTTAGGCTGGTCGAATGCGATCTTTGATACCTTTAGCCCGCCCCAATTTAGCCGATCGGGGACAGATCTCTCCATAATGGTAGATTTCATGGAATTCATGCAAAGTTTGAAGCGAGAGAATTTGGTGCGGGGCGGCTGGGCCGACAAGTTGTTTGATGCTGCAGAAGAAGGCGAAATCACACATGAAGAAGCAAAAAGCCTTATGGGCGATTACATCGTGCCCTCGCTCGACACCACCATCTATTCCACCGCCGAAATGCTTTACTGCTTGGCAACTGTGCCCGGTGCTTGGGACAAATTGCGCGCCAACCCAAACCTGATCTCCGGTATCATCGATGAATCTGTCCGCATCGCGACGCCGCTGCGCGGATTTACACGTGTAGCAATTGAGGATTTTCCGCTCAGCGAAACTGTCATTCCTGCGGGCTCACGCGTATGGCTTATGTATGGCGCAGCCAATCTCGATGAGCGTAAATACCCCAATCCCGATTACTTCGATGTCGAACGCAATCCACGCGATCAACTCGGCTGGGGGCATGGTGTTCATCTTTGCTTGGGCAAAAACATTGCCCGGCTGGAAATGGAATCTATCCTGCACGCCTTGCTTAAAAATGTCAGCAAGCTCGAAGCGGATACGCCAAGAAGACTGATCAACAATTCTGCCCAGGGTTATTGCGAACTGATGATGCGTATGACGCCAGCCTGTCCCCTGGGTCCGCTGAAAATTACAACGATCAAATCGATTTAGAGGTAAGAAATATGGCTACATTAGAAGCAGTTGAGCATCAGGGTTTCGCCATCTATTCTGATGAGATCTTCACGGATGAAAACTTAGCGGATTCTCGTCCTTTGTTCCGCACCTTCCGAGATCTCGGAGATGTTGTTTGGGTGCCGTCCATCGATATGTTCGTGGTCGCACGTTACGATGATATCGTTACAGCCCTTCGCGCGCCTGACAAGCTGATCAGCGGCGAAGGCGTTACGATCAACGAAGAACTGAACGCGCAGGCCGCTATGGTCACTACGTGCCTCCTGGCCGATGGCGACAGGCATCGTGCGTTGAAAAATCTTGCAATGAAACCCTTCAGACCGTCCGCGTTGGGCGAATTGAAAGAGAGGATATTCAAGCTTGCAGATGACCGCGTTGCGATGCTTGCAACTGGCGAACGTTTCGAGGCTATGGGCCTTTTGGCTTCCTATCTTCCGCTAACAATCATAACGGAAATGGTAGGAATACAGGGAGTAGACAATCAACGAATGCTCGAATGGACAAGCGCGCTATTTGATGGCTTTGTCCCTACAAAATACGCCCGATGCGATGGACGCGGCGAGATAATTGCTGATTTCCGGAGCTTCATACATGATTTGAAGCCCGAGGATCTGGTCCCCGGTGGGTGGGCCGACATGCTGCTGAAAAATGCGGCAGAGAAGGACGAGATTACCCCTAGTGAGGCGTTCGCGTTGGCATTCGACTATCTCGTCCCTGCGCTTGATACGACCATCTATTCCACCGGTGAAATGCTGCATCGTTTGGCAACAGTGCCTGGTGCCTGGGACAAATTGCGTGCCAATCCAGAATTGATTCCCGGAATTGTTGATGAATCAGTTCGCATGGCGACACCACTGCGCGGATTTTCTCGCCTTGTGGTTGAAGACTTTCAGCTTAGCGAATCTGTTCTACCCGCCGGATCACGCGTTTGGTTGATGTATGGCGCTGGCAATCTCGATGAGCGCAAATACCCTAATCCGGAGGACTTCGATGTCGAACGCAATCCCAAGGATCATCTCGGTTGGGGCCATGGCGTGCATATTTGTTTGGGCAAGAATCTTGCCCGCATTGAGATGGAATCAATCCTGCATGCGCTCCTTAAGAATGTCAGCAGGCTCGAAGGAGATACGCCTAAAAGGGAGCTGAACAACCAGGCCCAAGGAAATAGCGAATTGATGATGCGAATGACCCCGGTATGACAGTGGACTTGCATCCGTCCCGTCCGCTGGCTCCGCCCAGGAAGCGCAAAAGATTGATGAACAGGATAGAATAGATGGATTTGACCAATACTGAGCGTGATCGCCGCTGGACCGAGGCACGCAAAATCATGCAGCAGCGTAATATAGATGTTGTCTTGGCATTGAGTGACTTTGGAGATCAGGCGAGCCTGCAGCGTTATCTGAGCAACTTCAGATCTCCTTATGACTACATGGCGGTTTTACTTTACCGCGAACACGATTGTGAGTTGGTTTTAACGCATCCTGGCGGTGGCCCGATCGCGAAGATGCTTTCCTGGGCGACGGATTCACTTCCGATGGCGCTTCCCAATTCCATGGTGGGACACAATGTTGGAATTGCTGCATCAGTTGGCGGTCAAATCGCCAACCGGCTCTCCCAACGCGGGATTACACGCGTCGGTGTCACTGGGATGGAGTATTTTCCGGTGGGTTGGAAAGAGACGATTGAAGCAGAAGTTTCGGGCGTGGAATTTGTCGATGTTTGGGACGAATTGCATCATCTGCGGCTCGTCAAAAGCAAGGTTGAACAAGATCTGGTCCGCGAGTCCTGTCGCATTTCGGATGTGGTGTGGGAACAAATCCCGGATATCTTCAGAGTTGGCCGGAAGCGGTATGAAGTTCTTGCCGATATCGAACATATCGCACGGTCAAATGGCTGCGAAGACTCGTTCAATTTGTGCATGGCCTTGCCGATGCTTCAGGAAAAGATGGACCGGAACCCTTATTCTGCACTCCCTATCAATGAAGACAGCGTGTACATGGTTGAGGTCTCTCCGCGCTTTCTAGGCTATTATGGTCAGCAAACCGGGCTTGTTTCGACTGGTACTATTCCGACGGAAATGCGCAATGCATATGACGCTGCAAACCGTGCGCGCGACAAGGGCCTGGCCATCGCCAAACCAGGTGCCGACCTGATCGACATCGGCCAGGCGATTGAAGCGCAGTTGCATGCAGATGGCTATGAATCGGCCACGCCATCCTTCGGCCACGCCGTTGGGTTGGAACTGGAAGATTTGCACATCGACGGCAGTTCACTGATCCTGGAAGAGGGAATGACATTTATTTTTCATCCGCTGTTGAAGGGCCATCCCGCCGTTATGCGGGCCGATACATATTTGATTACCGGTTCCGGTGCAGAGCGCCTAACGACTGGCAGTCTAAACCCGCTGGAATTGTAAGCCCATTGGCAGCAGTGCATGATGGGTATCGACCCGGAAGACCGGCGCGGCGCACACCAAGGTGGAGCGCCCGGGCGGCATCGCTGCCGATCCTATCACCGCAGAATCCGGACCCCGGTTCATATTCCGCTCGCCGGAATAGTAAAGAAAAGGAAAAACGAATGTCGCAATTCAATCTGCAAGGCAAAGTCGCCATCATTACCGGTTCCTCCAAAGGAATCGGCAAAGCCATAGCCGAGGAAATGGTCGCCAACGGGGGCCGCGTTGTGATCTCAAGCCGCAAACAAGAGCCTTGCGATGCGGTTGCCACTACGATCAATGCCGAACATGGCGACGGAGCAGCAATTGCGGTGGCTGCCAATATATCTTCCAAAGAGGATCTGCAAAACCTCGTCGATAAAGCGCGGGATGCGTTCGGCCGGGTTGACGTCCTTGTCTGCAATGCAGCGACCAATCCTCATTTCGGGCCGATGGCGACCATCTCCGACGATCAGTTCCGCAAGATCCTCGATAATAATATCGTTTCCAACCACTGGCTGATTCAAATGGTCCTGCCCGAGATGAAGGCGCGAAAGGAAGGTTCGGTCATTATCATCTCGTCGATTGCCGGGCTGAGGGGCACAGTCGATCTAGGCGCCTACGCCATTTCAAAAGCCGCCGATATGCAGTTGGTGCGGAACCTCGCGCATGAGCATGGCGACGACAATATCCGGGTAAATTGCATCGCGCCGGGGCTGATTCGGACCGATATGGCGCGTGCACTTTGGGAAAATCCCGAAACTGAAAAACATGTCACAGCGACGACGCCGCTGCACCGGATCGGCGAGCCCTCCGAAATCGCGGGCACCGCTGTGTATCTCGCCTCTTCCGCATCCACCTATATGACCGGCCAAGTGCTGGTCGTAGATGGTGGGAGCACGATCTGATACTCTTAAACCGATACTGTCAAAACCGCTCTGCCGCACAGGTAGAATGGGGCGCCGTCGTGGCCTAGATATTGGTTGTTAGGGGGATTGGTGCGCTTATCAGAGAAGAGTTGACGGTTGACAGACAGCCTCGTTCCACAGCGCTTCCAATCGGACGAACGGATTACACGGGGCACATCTGGAAATTCCACGACGCCATGCTGCGACAGGCGCTTTACGAAACGGCGAAATTGTTGCTCGTGGGCGGATTTTAGGGTAGATATTGCCTTGGTGATTGAGGCCGTTGAGCCTTATGTTTTTGTATTAATGCCAATTTACGTCAGCCTTAGAAGCTTTGCCGCGTTGTCCTTCATAATCAGGGGTAACACATCATCTTTAAACCCAACTGATTTCGCTGCCTCAATCCATTTTTGTGGGTGAATCAGGGGAAAGTCAGAACCAAATAACATTTTGTGTTTCAGCTGCGTATTTGCGTACTGAATGATTTGCGGCGCAAAATATTTGGGCGACCATCCGGACAAATCGATCCACACATTGTCTTTATGTAACGCCATAGAAAGACTTTCGTCCACCCACGGCCAACTGGGATGGGCCAGAATGATCTTCATTTCGGGAAAGTCGACGGCGACGTCGTCGATGAGGATCGGCTGCCCCCATTTCAACCGGACGCCACCGCCCCCCGGCATGCCGGTGCCGATTCCGGAATGCCCGGTGTGAAATATTGCAGGTAGACCATATTCAGCGATCACTTCATAAATTGGATAGCCAATTCGGTCGGCAGGATGAATATTCTGCATGATCCCATGGAATTTGAGCCCTTTTACGCCGTAGTTTTCGATCAAATCGCGGGCTTCTCGCGCTCCCAGCTTGCCCTTATGGGGATCGATAGATGCAAACGGAATGACGATGTCCCGGTTGTCTGCTGCGGCTTCTGCTACTTCATAATTGCTGATGCGCTTTGCACCCATTCCGCATTCGGCATCGACAGTGAACAAGCAAAGGGCGATTTGTTGTTCACGGTAAATTTCAATAATTTCCGGGATTTTTGGCCGCTCACGCGGTGCTTTGAAGTAGGCACTGGCAGCATCAAAATATCTGCCCATCACCGGATCTTCAGGGTTGTGGCATGACACTTCTGCATGAACATGGACGTCAATGGCTTTGATTTTCGCCAGATCGATCATCACGTAATCCCTTTTAAATTAGGCTTCGCTTTTCCACAAAGCATTGAGAGAACATAAAAAATGTTGCCGGTATGCAGGCGGAACTCGTGCGTTGAGCCAAGTCTCGTGGGTATGCATCGCCTCAAGGGCCGCAATGGAAAGCGATGTACCGGTAGGAGTAAGCTCCAGCCCATAGGAGCGACCATCCACCGCCTTGCGCACGACGAGGTCGCGCGTTTCCAGCCTCGCCACCAATGGCGTCATGTTAGCGCGCTGTATGTCCAAAACTTGGCACAATTCACTTTGCTTTATACTAGGATTTGCCCCGATAAGTACGAGCAACGACGCTTCGGCCATGCGCAGATCAAGCACCGCAAGGCGGCTCGCCAGTTCGGATGCCATCCGCGACGATGCTCGGCGCAGCGAATATCCCGGAAGCGATTCAAGCGGATTATGCATCTAATTCATATACCTTATGTTATTGACTATAGCAATTCAAAATGCTATATTGCATAACATAATAATGGAGGATGTGATGGAATTTCGAAGGCTCAATCCGATGACCGGACAGGTGGCGTCGGTCGCCACCGCAATGAAGGTGCCTGATATTGCTGCGATTGCAGAGCGAGCGGCAGCTGCATTTCCGACTTGGGCGGCGATGGGACCAAATTCGCGGCGAGCCGTGCTCATGAAGGCGGCAGATGCTTTGCAATCCAAGGCGGAGGTTTTTGTCGATGCCATGATGGGTGAAATCGGCGCAACCAAGGACTGGGCTTTGTTCAATCTTGGATTAGCGGTCGGCATGGTGCGCGAAGCCGCTGCCTTAACCACCCAGATTAGTGGCGAAGTCATTCCGTCTGACAAGCCCGGCTGTTTGGCAATGGCGCTGCGCGAGCCGGTTGGCGTGATTTTGGGCATTGCGCCGTGGAATGGGGCCTGCAAATCGCTCTTCCAAAAACTGTAGCCGATTTTTTATCTCGTCCCGCTGCGCGATGGTCGCTTGAAGCTCCCTTTCCGACGCCTCTCGCCCCGTTGAAGCAATGCGCTCAGCCGCAACATGAGCGTCCGCCAATTGCTGAACCTCTCGCAACCGCCGCCCCGTTTTAAACCAAAGGACAGAAGTGATAATGAGTAAAATAGGGCAAAGCAGGATGGCAACTGCAATAGAAAGCGAAACAGTCTGAGACATACCCATTCCCGAAAACATGGCCGCCGACAGCACGGCCTTGGGTTCCACCTCTCCATTGCGTCAGGAAAGGCCGTGACCTGTTCGCTAGCGGCAGCTCTCAGGAATGTAAATTTCTTGAAGGTCGGTCAATACCTGTTTGGATGAGCCGCAGTCAGACCGAAACTATGGAGTAATAGAAACAGCATTTCGCTGCCCCCCTGTTTCCCTCCTTATGCCGAGAGCTAAGGGGGACATTTAGGGGGATCAAAAATTGCCGAAAAGGATTTTTTCCAGCAAAAACAATGCTTTAATCGTGATAAATGGTGCCCGGGGACGGATTCGAACCGCCGACACGCGGATTTTCAATCCGCTGCTCTACCAACTGAGCTACCCGGGCATCGGCAAGGCAGCCCTGCGTCGATGAAGCGCGCCTATAAGCAGGCTTAGGTGTCGCTGTCCAGCCCCGAATCCGCTTCGTCATCGTCAATGCGCGCGGGCACGCGATAGCCTTCGCCCAACCAGTTGAGCAGATCACGGTCCTTGCATCCGCGCGAGCAGAAAGGGAGGTGGTCGACCGCAGCAGGTTTGCGGCACATGGGGCAGAGCGCGGGCTTGTTATCGTGTTTGGGAGACATGACCGCCCCATAGCGCAATTTTGGGGTCCGCGACCAGCGTGACGGTGCCGCCGAGGCGCAGGGCCAGTTGCACGTCTGCCTTCGCCCACTCCAGTGCCCTAACGACGATGGGCGCGGCGGTGATGGTAACAGCGCCAATCAGGCCAGACCGCTCTGCACGACGCATGAGTGCGAAAGCCGCACGGCGCGGCGGATCATCGCGGACAAGTTCAATCAAAGACCGACGCGGGCGCGGGCGGATGATTTGCATCAGGCCAAAGCCGTTAACGGCGGTGGCCTCTGCCCCTTCACCAACGCCCGCTATGACGGCGTCCGCCACCTTCTTGCGGGCGTCCCTGTTTGACATGGTTGGAAAGTCGATCACGGTGCTGCCGCCGATGCCAAACAGCCGAATGGCGCGCCCCGCCGCCTCGGCTGCCGCCAGCGCCAGCGCATCCGCATCCAGCCAGCCATCGACATCGATCAACGTCATCGCCTGTGTGGGGATAATCGACAGCGCCCCGCCGGGGAAATCGACCTGGCCCGTTTCCCCCTGTTCGAGGATTTCGCTCCAGCCTGCGTCTTCCAACAGATCTGGCCCATAGGGGTCGACAGTGCGGATGGGATGGCCAGTGGCCTTTATACGGTCTCTCAATGCCGATGCGCCGCCCGCGGCGGCCTCAGGAGGTGCCGGACGGGCCTTGGCCCGCTTGTGCACGCGGCCATCAAACATCGGCTCCCGGATGATCTCAACAAGAACATCGCTTTTAAGGCTCGTCCTGTCGGGCAGCGGTTCCAGGATCGCTTCAAAGTCCGGGTTGGTATCTGGTGCCGCGCCGGGCGCGGTTCGGCGCACAATGGCGCGCTTGCCCGGCACCTGTATCTCAATGACGCGCATGGAAAGGACATCACCGGGCTGGAGCGGTGCCGGAAAAATCTCCAAATGCGCTTCGACCGTGCGGCCATCTTCTATCAGGAGAGCACGGTTCTCCCCGATGCCCTGTTCATAGATCCACTCAGCCAACGGGCACGCCCGCTGCCTGCAACAATGCACGGGTTTCAAACAAGGGCAGACCCATCACGCCGGAGTGTGAGCCAGAGAGCGTGCGGACAAAGGCCTCGGCATAACCTTGGACGGCATAGCCGCCTGCCTTGCCCTGCCATTCCCTGCCCGCGACATAGGCGTCGATCTCGGACGCGCTCAGCCGCTTGAAGGCAAGCGTGCTGGTGGAAACGCGGTGGCGCGCCGCGCCTGTGGCATCGATCAGCGTCACAGCAGAATGGACGCGGTGACGACGGCCTGAGAGGAGCGCCAGGAAAGCGCGAGCATCAGCCTCTGTCTCCGCCTTGCCAAGGATGCGTGCGCCGACAGCGACGACCGTATCGGCAGACAGAATGGCCGCCCCTGCATGCCGTGCGGCCACGACGGCTGCCTTTTCCGCCGCGATGCGCTTAGCGTAAACCAGCGGACGTTCCGCCTTGTGCGGCGTTTCATCGCAATCCGCAGGGTCAACCAGATCCGGTGTCACGCCGATACGCTTCAGCAGCTCAAGCCGCCGGGGGGAAGCTGATGCGAGAACGAACATCACGGGGCTAGGCCCGGTGTCCGTCACTTGAAGCGATAGGTGATGCGGCCCTTGGTCAGATCATAGGGCGTGAGTTCAACGAGGACTTCGTCACCAACGAGAACGCGGATGCGGTTCTTACGCATCTTGCCCGCAGTGTGGCCGAGGATTTCATGGTCATTCTCAAGTTTCACGCGGAACATGGCATTCGGCAGCAGTTCAACGACTGCGCCGCGCATCTCGAGAAGTTCTTCCTTGGCCATGCAATCTCTTTGGCTACCGTTTTCGCTGGGCGCGGTCCTTAACGCGCAAAAGCACAAAAGGAAAGCGCTTCAATCTGCTGGATTGTGCTTTGCCAAAAACGCTTCCAGCGCGCTCAACCACTTAACGAAGTTGGCGTTTTCGGAAAAGCTGTGGCCCTCTTTCGGGATTGCGAGGAATTCATAGGGTTTGCCCGACTTGGCCAACGCATCAGCATAAAGCTTTGATTGCCTGAAGGGCACGGTCTGATCATCCTCGCCGTGCGCAATGAGCAGCGGCACCGACAGGCTGTTGATTGTATAGAGCGGTGACACAGTCTTGGCGTCAAACCTATCTTGACCCAACACGGTTTGACGCCAGTCTTTGCGGTAGCGTCTGCTAATCGCGAAATTCAGTTGATATTTCAGCTGACGTCCCAGATCCGATATCCCGGCCCAGCTGGCTGCACAGCGATAGCGCTCCGGATTGCGCGTCGCACCCCAAAGCGCTGCATAGCCGCCATAGGAACTGCCAACCATGCAAACGCGCTTGGGGTCTGCAATGCCCTGTTTCACCAGCCAGTCCATCCCGTCATCCAGATCGTCCTGCATCGCACGACCCCATTGGCCCTCGCCCTTTTCGTAGAAGGACTTGCCATACCCACCTGAGCCCCTGAAATTGGGTTGCAGGACAGCGTAGCCGCGATTGGCAAGCAACTGGACCTCGGGATCATAATCTGGCGTGTCGCGAACATCATAGGGGCCGCCATGCGGCAGAATGATCAAAGGCAGCCCCTTTTCCAATCTGCCTTTTGGCAGCGTCAGATAGGCTGGCACGGTCAATCCATCGCGCGCCGGATAGCTGACATATTTTGTGAGCGCGAGATCAACGGGCTTTAGCCGGTCGTTGACAGGCGTCACCAACGCCATGATGCGGTCGTTCGGCAAGTAGAGATAATGACGACCGGGATCATTGGAATTGCCAGTCCACACGAGCATGGCCGTGTCATCGGCGCTCCGGCTGCCAATCCAGTTCTCGTTTCCCTTAAACGCCTTATCGATACCCGCCTGCCATGCCTTGAGCTTGGGATCGAACCACGCCACCTTGTCCCGCTCTTCGGTGTACCAGACAGACCGCAGGGTCCGCCCATCGTCAGAAGTGGAAAATCCGGACAGGTCGTTCGTCTCACTCTCGAACATCTTTTCGCCCAGCGAACGCGTCACATAATTATATTTGTAGAGCGCATATCGCCCGGTATCCTTGTTGCTGAGGACGAAGCCCTCATCGCTGTCCCGCGCAAAGTTGAGCAATTCCAGTGACGCGCCCTTGTCGTCATAGTCTGCCTTGCCGACCTTCTTGAAAGGCTGTCCTTCCGATTTGCGGTAGACCATGGCCCAGCCGTTGGGGCGAAAGTCCAAACCGACGCGTACAACACCGTCCTTATCGGCATACCATTCCCAAACATCGGTACGCTGAGGCACCACTTCCTTCATCGACGAATCTGCCAAATTCACCCGGAAAACAGAAGGGAAGTCGTAAACGGTTTTCTGAATGGAGAGCAATGCCGTTTGCCCATCCGGGCTCACATGAAGAAGGTCATCCCCCTCTAGGCCCTGCGTCTTTTTGCCGACCAGCGCATATCGTTGGGTTGTCAAATCGAGCGAAATCAGGCGTGTCGCATAGGCTTCCTCGCCAAAGTAGACCACCGTCTCGCCTAAGCTCATCAGCACCCGGTTGTTCCCTGCCCAACGATACCAGAGCAAGTCATTCTTTTCCGGAATGTCGACTGCCCGGGTGCGGACATCCGGCGTCAGCGGATGGATGCCAAGCCGAGACTTGCCGCTGCTGTTGATGCGGGCAAGCACGCTCTTTCCATCGGGAGATATAACGATCTGTGAAAAGTCCGGCTGGCGGGCCAAATCTTCGATCGGAATCTTAGGCGGGTTTGCTGTTGCTGCAGCGACAGGGGATGTCACGGCAGAAACCTGGCCGACACCTTCCCTTGTGGATGTTGCAATTCCAGACGGGACAGTCGTCGCAGACACTTCCAACGCAAGCGCAAACAAGAGCATGGTGAATTGGAACTCCCCGCTGATGAGAGGATGGTGAATTGAAGTATTCTTCCTGTCAACGCAAAAGAAAACCCCGCCCGGAAAGTTCCGGACGGGGCTTCTTCAACCAAAAGTCAAAGATGACTTACATTGCCGCGTGCAACGCTGCGAGAAGCAGCAGGGCGACGATGTTGGTGATCTTGATCATCGGGTTCACAGCCGGACCTGCGGTATCCTTGTAAGGATCGCCAACAGTGTCGCCGGTCACAGCAGCCTTATGGGCTTCAGAGCCCTTGCCGCCATGATGGCCGTCTTCGATGTACTTCTTGGCATTGTCCCAAGCGCCACCGCCCGAGGTCATCGAGATGGCGACGAAAAGGCCGCCGACGATGACGCCGAGAAGAAGGGCGCCGAGCGCTGCAAAGCCCTGTGCCTGACCGGCAACCGCTGTGATGATGAAATACACAGCAATTGGGGCCAAGACTGGCAGCAGCGACGGGATGATCATTTCCTTGATCGCGGCCTTGGTGACGAGGTCAACCGTGCGGGCATAGTCCGGCTTGGACTTGTAGGTCATGATGCCGGGGTCGTTTGCGAACTGGTCACGCACGTCCTTCACCACTTCGCCAGCCGCGCGGCCGACAGCGGTCATGCCCATCGCACCGAACAGGTACGGGAGCAGAGCGCCGAGCAGAAGGCCAACGATGACATATGGATTTTCAAGCCCGAAATCGACCGTGAGGTCCGGGAAGAAGGTCCGAAGGTCATTCGTGTAAGCGGCGAACAGCACGAGGGCTGCAAGACCCGCCGAGCCAATGGCATAGCCCTTGGTCACAGCCTTGGTGGTGTTGCCAACAGCGTCGAGAAGATCGGTCTTTTCACGAACCGAATCGTCCAGACCCGCCATTTCGGCAATGCCGCCTGCGTTATCGGTCACTGGACCATAAGCATCGAGCGCGACAACCATGCCGGCCACAGCCAGCATCGCGGTGGCCGCAAAGGCAATGCCGATGACGCCGGCCAGCTGATAGGCAATGATGATGCCCACGCAGATGACAATCGTTGGCATCGCGGTCGATTCAAGGCTGATCGCCAGACCCTGAATGACGTTGGTGCCATGGCCCGTTTCCGACGCCTTGGCGATGGAGCGGACCGGACGATAGTTGGTGCCGGTGTAATATTCGGTGATCCAGATGATGAGGCCCGTGATGATGAGACCCAGCAGCGAGCAATAGAACAGCGTGAGGCCGGTGAAGCCGCCCGTGCCATCCAGATTAGCCCCAAAGACCGTTTCCATGCCGCCCAGCGCAAAGCCGATGGCCCACCAGATGGCGGGAACCGACAGGACCGCTGTGACAAGGAAGCCCTTGTACATGGCGCCCATGACGTTGTTCGAGGAACCGAGCTTGACGAAGTAGGTGCCGATGATCGACGTGACGACGCAGACGCCGCCAATGAGCAGCGGCAAGGTCATCAGCGGAACGGGGCCATCGCCAGCGCCCTTTACGAGCAAGGCAATCAACACCATCGTCGCACCAACGGTGACGACATAGGTTTCGAAAAGGTCAGCCGCCATACCGGCGCAGTCGCCGACATTGTCACCAACGTTATCGGCGATCACAGCCGGGTTGCGAGGATCATCTTCCGGAATTCCGGCTTCGACCTTGCCAACCAAGTCAGCGCCGACGTCGGCCGCCTTGGTGAAGATGCCACCGCCCAAGCGCGCGAAGATCGAAATCAACGAAGCACCAAAGGCAAGAGCAACAAGGGCGTCAACGACTTCACGGCTATCAGCAGCCAGCGCCGCCGGGCCGGTGAGGTACCAGAAGAACACCGAGATCGCGAGGAGCGCGAGGCCCGCCACGAGCATGCCGGTGATGGCCCCTGCGCGGAACGCCATCGTCAGGCCGGCCTGAAGGCCCGTCTGCGCGGCAGCTGCCGTGCGGACGTTGGCGCGGACCGAGATGTTCATCCCGATATAGCCCGCGACACCCGAAAGAATAGCACCGATCAGAAAGCCGATGGCCGAAGTTGTACCCAGAAAATAGGCGACGAGGACCGCAACGACTGCGCCCACCATGGCGATCGTGCGATATTGGCGGCCCAGATAGGCTTGTGCGCCTTCCTGAATGGCAGCCGCAATTTCCTGCATCTTTTCATTACCGGCGGACGCGCCGAGCACCTGACGGCTCGTGACGAAGCCGTACAAAACGGCCAACAGGCCGCATGCAATAGCAATATTAACAATCATCAGGGTTATCCCTTTCCCCCATACGTGTACGGACTCCCGAGGCCTTTTGGGCCTCCGGCGGAGTTCGGCGGCGGTATGAAGCCTGCGAGTCGCCTTGGCAACCCTTTGGCAAGCATCCTATCCGTGCAACCAGCCAAGTCTTTCAGGCAGGGGAACGGGGCCATCCGCATCGACCAGTTGAAGGCCCGTGCCGCGCACGATCTGGCCAATCCGCGTCACACGGTCGGACACCTGCGGGGGCGGCAGGGATGCTGTGAACAGAAGGGCATAATCATCGCCCGCAGAAGCGGCCCGCAACCGCGCCGCGCGATCAGACCCAAAAGCCATCGCCTCGGCCGACATCGGCATGGCGTCCAGATCAATCCGGACGCCAGCGCCGCTGGCATCAGCCAATCGTTTTGCATCGATCAAAAGCCCGTCGGACACGTCCATCATCGCCGTCACATGTCCGGCGAGCAGACGCCCGCTCTCCAGCAGAGGCATGGGCCGGCGATAGGCCTTCAGCAATGCCTCCGGGCCCTGTCGCTTGCCCATGGCGATCTCCAGACCAAGGCCTGCATCGCCGATAACGCCCACCACATAAAGAACGTCTCCGGGTGCAGCACCGATCCGCGATGGCGGGGCGACCGTCACCCGGCCGATGGCTGTCAGACCGAAAGTGCGCGGCGCGCCGTCCGGCATGACGACAGTGTCCCCGCCCAGCAAAGGCACACCCATCGCCCGCGTCGCTTCCCCCAAGCCGTCCACAAAGGCGGCATTCCACGCCGCATCGCGCGTCAGGCCGGTGCCCGCCAGCATGCCGACGGGCGCCGCGCCTTTGGCCGCCAGATCAGACAGGTTCACGGCGACCAGTTTCCAGGCCACGTCGGCGGGGCTGTCATCGGGGAGGAAGTGGACACCTTCCACAATCATATCATGCGTCAGAACAAGATCGCCCAGCACCGCGACATCATCCATCAGGCCGCGCGCGCCGCTATCGGTGGCGATGCGCCGCAGGCCGACGAGAAAGTCGTTCTCGACGCTCATTGGCTCTTGAGCCAGGGATTGAGCGCAACGACCGAGAGCAGGAAAGAGCGCGGCTTTTTGATCAGAGCCTTATCAAAGGCGACTTTCAAGCCGACGGCTTGCGCAATCTCTCCCACAAAATGAATGCAGTTGCTCTTGTTGAGATTGTAGCTCTTGCCCGGCCGCGTCCGCCATCGTTCGACCACGGCCAGCACGTCCTTATACTTGCGGTCATCAAGCTGGACCGAGAATTGCCGATCACTCGACGCGACATAAGATGGTTTGGAGGTTTCCACGACACCGTGGACCGAGCCCATCAGGATGGCGGGGCTCAGCGTCTTTGCGGTAAAGCCGAAATTGGTGTCCACATCCCTGCCTTCTGTTTTGCCCTTCAGCACGACAAAGGCGTGCGGGAAGGAAGAGCCAAGCTCATGCGAATAGAAAGAAAGGACGACCTGGGCTGCCGCCGGGGCTGGCAACAGAAAGAGGGCGAGAATCATCCCCAAAATTCGCATTGGCGCGACCGGCTCCTTTGGTTACGGGGCTTCATACGGATATAGCAGGGGATGTAAAATGACGGATCAAAAGTCCATATTTATTACAGGGGGTGCATCGGGCATCGGCCGCGCAGTGGCGATCCATTTCGCGCGTAAGGGCTGGTTCGTGGGGCTGGCCGACATCAACGATGCGGGCACTGCTGAAACAGCAGCGATGCTGCCAGCGGGGCAGAGCGCCACCTACCATCTCGACGTCCGTGAAGCGGACCAATGGGCCACCACCCTTGCCGAATTTTGGAAGGCGGCGGGCGAACGTCTCGACGTGCTGTTCAACAATGCCGGTCTCGGCAAAGGCGGCCCCTTTGCCGATGTGCCGCCGGTGGATCATGATCTGATGCTCGACGTGAACTTGAAGGGCGTCATCCGGGGTGCGGAAGCGGCCTTCCCTTACCTTTCCAAAACGCCCGGCTCCTGCCTGCTCAACACCTGTTCGGCGGCGGGCATCTATGGATCAGGCGGGCTTGCCGTTTATGCGGCCACCAAATTCGGTGTCCGCGGACTCACCGAAGCGCTCGACATTGAATGGGCACCGCACGGCGTGAAGGTCCGCAGCCTGATGCCCAGTTTCATCGATACGCCAATCCTCGATGGCATCTCTTCCGGCTCAAACCGTTCTTCGCGCGAGACGTTGAAGGAAGCGGGCTTTGAGATTTCGCCTGTGGAAATGGTCGCCGAAGCCGCCTGGACGGCGATTGAGGGCAAGAAGGTCCATACGCTGGTCGGCAAGACGGCAGGGCAGCTCGCTTTCTTTGCGCGATTCCTACCCGGCATGATCCGCAAGCGGGCGAAGCGGTTGCAGGACGCGCGGGTTTAAAACGAATATCGTCATGCCAGCGCAGGCTGGCATCTCATGCGCCCCGGCTTCGAGACCCCAGCCTTCGCTGGGGTGACGCGCTGTTTGCAGAAAGGTCCAGCCTTAAACCGTCAGCACAATCTTTCCGACATGCGCGCCGGATTCCATCCGCGCATGGGCAGCAGCAGCTTCGGCCAGCGGGAAAGCCTTGTCCATCACCGGGCGGAGCTTACCTGCCTCAACCAGCGGCCAGACCGTGCGACGCAGTTCATCTGCCACCAGTGTTTTGAATTCGACGGAGCGGGGCCGGAGTGTGGAGCCCGTCATCGTCTGGCGGCGGACCATGAGCGCCGCGATGTTAATCTCTGCCGTGATGCCGCGCTGGACCGCGATGGTGACATGACGACCGTCTTCGCCAAGGCATTGGAGATTGCGCGGCACATAGTCCCCACCGACCATGTCGAGGATCAGATGGACCCCCGTGCCGCCGGTGATCTTGGCCACCGCATCCACGAAGTCCGCCGCATTATAGTTGATCGCATGGTCTGCGCCGAGGCCGAGCGCGGCCGCGCATTTGTCATCGGACCCGCAGGTGACGATGACCGTCAGGCCGAAGAGCTTGCACAGCGCAATCGCCATGGTGCCAATGCCGCTCGTCCCGCCATGGAGGAGGATGGTTTCGCCTTCGCTGGCATAGCCACGCTCAAACACATTGGTCCACACCGTGAAAAGCGTTTCGGGAATGGCGGCGGCTTCGTCCATCGACAGGCCGTCGGGCACGGGCAGGCACTGGCCAATCGGGGCGGTGCAATATTGGGCATAACCTCCGCCCGCGACGAGCGCACAGACGCGTGTGCCGATAACCGCCTCTTCCACGCCGTCCCCAATCGCCACAATCTCGCCCGCGATTTCAAGGCCGGGCACAGAGGTCGCACCCGGCGGCGGCGCATACATGCCGCGCCGTTGGAGCACATCGGGCCGGTTCACGCCGGCCGCCGCCACTTTGATCAGCACTTCGCCCGCTGCGGGCACAGGCACTGGCCGCTCGACGGGCTGGAGCACTTCAGGCCCGCCTGGGGCAGCTGGATCAATACAGATCATGGTCGATGGCAGGCTCATTCAACATTCCCCTTATGGCTGGACCTCGTAAGGGCAAAATCATGTTCGGGTCAACGTATCGGTCACGTCACCGGCTTGACATCAAATCGCTTTCGAAGGACGCTTCGACCATGGATCTCGATGACCTTTTTGCAAAACGGCCCCAAGACCCGCTGACCCTGTTGGGCAAGCAGGATCTTGACCCCCTGTCGGTCGAAGAATTGGCCCTGCGCAAAGAGATTTTGCAGGCGGAAATCGCCCGCACTGAAAGCAAGATTGCCGCTGTCGTTACCTTCAGGGCAAGCGCCGACGCTCTCTTCCGGAAGGGCGCAGGACAATGATGGGCTTGATCTCGGGGCACCGGCACCCGACATGGGTGTCTTAAGGAGCGTTTGAATGCCATCATTTGCCCGAGAACTTGAAACCACCCTGCACAATGCGCTGGGTGCTGCTGCAAGCCGTAAGCACGAATATGCGACGCTGGAGCATCTCCTGCTCGCCCTCATCGATGACGTCCACGCCTCTAAGGTGATGGCCGCCTGCGGTGTGGATACCGGCGAGTTGAAAGACACGGTCTCCCATTATCTCGATACCGAGCTGGAATCGCTGCGGCTCGAAGGGGAATCTGATCCTTCCCCCACCAGCGGATTTCAGCGCGTCGTCCAGCGCGCCATCCTGCATGTCCAGTCGTCAGGCCGGGATGAGGTGACAGGCGCCAATGTGCTCGTCGCACTCTTCTCTGAGCGTGAAAGCTATGCCGTCTATTTCCTCCAGCAGCAGGATATGAGCCGCCTCGATGCCGTCAGCTTCATTAGCCACGGCGTCGGCAAGGGCAGCGATGTGCCCGAGCAGAAGAAGCCGGAAGGCACTGAAGAACGCGAGGAAAAGAAGCAGCCGTCGGAGGCCAAGGGCAAGCAGGAATCCGCGCTCAAGCAGTTCTGCGTCGACCTCAACGAAAAAGCCAAGATCGGTAAGGTAGATCCGCTGATCGGCCGTGGGCCCGAAGTGGACCGCACCGTCCAGATCCTGTGCCGCCGGTCCAAGAACAATCCGCTTTATGTGGGGGAACCCGGCGTCGGCAAAACCGCGATTGCCGAAGGCTTGGCCCGCAAGATCATCGAAGGCGATGTGCCCGATGTGTTGCTTGAAGCCGTCATCTACTCGCTCGACATGGGCGCGCTGCTGGCCGGCACCCGCTATCGCGGTGATTTTGAAGAGCGGCTGAAGGCGGTTGTGAACGAGCTTGAAAAGCTGCCGCACGCTATCCTGTTCATCGATGAAATCCACACCGTCATCGGCGCGGGTGCGACATCCGGCGGGGCTATGGATGCCTCCAATTTGCTCAAGCCTGCGCTGTCGGGCGGCCAGATCCGTTGCATCGGCTCCACGACCTATAAGGAATTCCGCAATCACTTCGAAAAGGACCGCGCGCTGCTGCGTCGCTTCCAGAAGATTGATGTGAATGAGCCGACGATTGAAGACACGATCAAGATCCTCGCCGGGCTGCGCTCTGCCTTTGAGGATCACCACAAGGTCAAGTATACGCCCGACGCCATCAAGGCGGCGGTCGAGCTGTCCGCACGCTACATCAATGACCGCAAATTGCCCGACAAGGCCATCGACGTGATTGATGAGGTCGGCGCGATGCAGATGCTGGTGCCCGCCAACAAGCGCAAGAAGATGATTACGGCCAAGGAAATTGAAGCGGTGATCGCAACGATGGCACGCATCCCACCCAAGTCGGTGTCGACCGATGACAAGAAGACGCTGGAAACGCTGGAAGGCGATTTGAAGCGGGTTGTCTTTGGGCAGGATACCGCGATTGAAGTGCTGGCCAGCGCGATCAAGCTGTCCCGCGCGGGTCTGCGTGATCCCGACAAGCCCATTGGCAACTATCTGTTTTCCGGCCCCACCGGCGTCGGCAAGACGGAAGTCGCACGCCAATTGGCCTCCATCATGGGCATTCCGCTCCAGCGCTTCGACATGTCGGAATATCTGGAGCGTCACTCGATCAGCCGCCTCATCGGCGCGCCGCCGGGCTATGTCGGCTATGATCAGGGCGGTCTGTTGACCGACGCCATCGACCAGCAGCCGCATTGCGTGCTCCTGCTCGATGAAATCGAAAAGGCACATCCGGACCTGTTCAACATCCTGTTGCAGGTGATGGACAATGGCCGCCTGACTGACCACCACGGCAAGACCGTTGATTTCCGCAATGTCATTTTGATCATGACAACCAATGCCGGCGCGTCCGACATGGCGCGGGAGAGCATCGGCTTTGGCGATATCAGCCGCGAAGACATTGGCGAAGATGCGGTCAAAAAGCTCTTCACGCCGGAATTCCGCAACCGTCTCGATGCCATTGTGCCGTTCGGCTATCTGCCGCCGCAGGTCGTCACCCGCGTGGTCGACAAGTTCATCTTGCAGCTCGAACTCCAGCTTGCGGACCGTGACGTCCACATCAAGCTGGATCAGGCGTCGAAGGATTGGTTGACCGAGCGGGGCTATGACAAGCTCTACGGTGCCCGCCCAATGGGCCGCCTGATCCAGGAAAAGATCAAGCAGCCGCTCGCCGAGGAGCTGCTCTTCGGAAAGCTTGTGCATGGCGGCGAGGTGAGCGTCCACATGAAGGACGGGGCGCTCAACTTCGAAATCGTCGCCGCGCCCCCCAAAAAGGGCAAGAAGGGCGGCAAGGCCGGGGCTAAGGCGAGCGCCTAAGCTCCGGTGCCAACCGTAAGGTCAGGCAAGGCTGGGGTCTCCCAGCCCGCCCGCCCCCCCCCTTTTCGTCCTGCTGAACTTGTTTCAGCATCCATGCCTCAAGCGGATCGGACCCTCGCAGGTCGGCGCACGGCGCCACCTTCACGGCATGGATCCTGAAACAAGTTCAGGATGACGAGACCGTCAAAGATGTTTCTTGAAATGCGCCAGCGCCCGTGACCAGCCGTCACGGGCCGCAGCCTCATTATAGCTGGGCCGATAGTCCGCAAGAAAACCATGGTCGGCCTGCGGGTAAAGATGAATTGAGGACGGCTTCTTCGCCGCTTTAAGCGCAGCGTTCATTGCCTCCACGTCCGCCACCGGAATGCCCTTATCGAGCGCCCCGTAAAGCCCAAGCACCGGAGCTCGGATCGCATAGACGAGCTCAATCGGGTTCCTCGGCTGAAGCTCGGTCCCGCTGCCCTTCACCCGGCCGTACCAGGCGACGCCCGCCTTCAAATTCGGGTTGTGTGCGGCATAGAGCCATGTGATCCGCCCACCCCAGCAAAAGCCCGTGAGTCCAATGCGCTTCGCATTGCCGCCATCGCTGCCGACAAAGCGAGTGAGCGCATCGAGATCCCCCATCACTTGCGCGTCAGGCACTTTGGAGACGATCTCGGCAAAGAGCTGCTTAAAGTCGGCGACCTTGGTCGCGTCGCCCTGCCGCTGATAGAGGTCGGGCGCGATCGCATAGTACCCCGCCTTGGCAAAACGGCGGACAATATCGCGAACCCATTCATGCAGGCCGAAAATCTCCTGCACGACGATGATCACCGGCAGGTTCTTCCTTCCCTTGAGCTTGGCGCGATAGGCCCCCATCTGGATGCCGCCTGTCGCAAAGGTCACCATGCCGGCGTCCATCCCATCGGCGGGGGTCGACACGACGGTTGCCGACAGAGGTTGGGCGGCCAGCGCATAGCCCGTGACAAGCATGGTTCCGGCCAGCGCCTGCCTTCGGGTCACGCCTTTGTCCGCAATCCAGCTTTGATCGGGTGGGAGCGGCGTATCTTGGGCGTCAGACATGGGCGAATCTCCTTCTGACGCGCATGCTAACGCCCGCGACGCTCCGCACAATGTCCTCTGCGCGAACATTGGGGCAAACAAAAAAGGCCCGGCAGGTTTCCCCGCCGGGCCTTCTTTTTTCCATCAGCCAAAAGGCAGATTAGTTGCGGTTGCCCATGAAGCTGAGCAGGAACTGGAACATATTGATGAAGTCCAGATAGAGCGACAGCGCGCCCATGATGACCGTCTTACCGACCATGTCGGTGCCCGCCACATAGGCGTACATCGATTTGATACGCTGCGTGTCATAGGCGGTGAGGCCCGCAAACAGCAGCACGCCGATAAAGCTGATGACGAGGTTCATCGTGCCCGACTGCATGAAGATGTTGATGATCGACGCCACGATCAGGCCAACAAGCCCCATGATCAGGAACGTGCCCATGCCGGTCAGATCCTTCTTCGTCGTATAACCCCACAGGCTCAAGCCAGCGAAAGCGGCCGACGTCGCGAAGAACGTCTGCGCGATCGACGCGCCCGTATAGACGAGGAAGATCGTCGACATCGACAGGCCCATGACCGTTGCAAAGCCCCAGAAACAGGCCTGCAGCGCGAAGGTCGACAGGCGGTTCATCCCGAAGTTCATCACCATCACGAATGCCAGCGGCGACAGGATGATAAGCCACTTCAAAATGCCGGGGCCAAACATGATGTTCTGGGCCGCGCCCGATGACGCGAACAGCAGGGCGACGATGCCGGTGAGCAACACGCCTGAACCCATATAGTTGTAAACGGACAGCATGTAAGATCGCAGGCCCGCATCAACCGCGGCACTGCGCGCGCCGACATCACCTGTCGGAGCCGCACCCACCGAACGGGGGTCTGACCAGTTAGCCATCGTAACTCTCTCCAAATAACAGACCGGCACAATAGCCGGATGCTATGAAATATCGTGCGTTCGTTAAAAAATTCAAGCGAAACACGACATGCAACCGCGCAGTTTATCGAATCGGCCCATGACGACCCGTCTCCGCCGACATCACGCCCCTGTAAAACCGCTTTGAACAGGGGACATTCTCTGTAAGATCACCCCAAGATAATGAGAATGGGGGAGAGAAATGGCAGGGTCGGCCTATCGCATTTACGTGCTTGTCCTGTTGATGGTTATTTACGCCTTCAACTTTCTCGACCGGCAAGTCGTCACGATCATCGCGCCCTATCTGAAAGAGGATATGGGCGTGTCCGACGCCCAGATCGGTTTGCTCTTCGGCACTGCTTTTGCGCTTTTTTACGCCGTTTTCGGCCTTCCTCTGGCCAAATTGGCCGATGGCTGGAACCGGGTCCGGACCATCTCCATCGGTCTTGGCTTCTGGTCGGCCATGACGGCGGCCTCCGGTCTGGCTTCAAATTTCGGCCAGCTTGGGGCGGCGCGGATCGGGGTTGGCATCGGCGAAGCGAGCGCCTCTCCGGCCGCTTATTCGCTGCTGCAGGACTATTTCCCCAAATCGATGCGCGCCACCGTGCTCGCGCTCTATTCGGCCGGCATCTATCTCGGCTCAGGCGCGTCGCTCGTCTTTGGCGGCGTGGTGATTGAATATTGGGCGACGCACTACACCGCCGGCAACGCGCCCTTTGGGCTGACCGGATGGCAGGCGACCTATTTTGCCTTTGGTCTGCCCGGCATCTTATTGGCCTTCCTCATGTGGTTTACCGTCCGCGAACCCGTGCGCGGGGCGATTGACGGCATCCCCACACCCGGCATCGCGCGACCCTTCCATGCGGTGATGGCTGAGTTTGCAGCTATGTTGCCGCCCTGGAACTGGCGAGGCTATGCGCGGATGACCGGCGCGCGCCAAACGACGATCGCCAATGTGCTGTTGCTCGCCGCTGTGGCCATTGCTGTTGTCGCCATTGTCTTTGTCACCGACGGTTTGCTCCGTCCGGAAAAGCGCGCGGTTTTGGCCACCCTTAGCGGCTTCAACATCACGACGAATATGGTGCAGTGGGGCGCGATTGGGATTGGCGTCTATTGTGTGGGCAGCTGGTTACAGACCATCCGCCTGCGCGACCCCGCCTGCTTTGCACTGGTCGCCAATCCGGGCTTTATCGCCTTGACCGTTACCGGCGGGCTCATGTCCTATGTGAGCTATGGCCTGTCGCCCTTCATCTTCCTTTATGCCAAAACCCAGTTCGGCGTCGGCGCGGAAGCTGGCCTGACGCTGGGCGCTATTCTCGCCATCGGCGGCGGGCTTGGCGCGACCTTTGGCGGCATCTTGGGGGATTGGCTGCGGAAGCGCACGCCAAAGGGTCGCATGATTGTGATGATGATCGCCGCCATTGGGTCCACGGTCACCATCATCGCAGGTTATAGCGTGTCCAGCCTGACCGCGTTTTACGTGCTGACCGCGGCCAATGTGTTCCTCCACATCATGTGGCTTGGCCCCTGTGCCGCCTCGATTCAGGATCTGGTTTTGCCCCGCATGCGCGGCACCTCGACGGCGGCCTTCTTCCTCGGCACGACCATCCTTGGGCTAGGCCTTGGGCCGTATATTGTCGGCCTGTCCAGCGACGTGTCCGGGGACCTGCGGCTGGCATTGATGGGCACCATCATCGTGATGCCGATCATCCTCGGCTGCATCCTGCTCGCCATGCGCCGTGTGCCCGATCTGGAGAGGACAGTTCTCGACCGGGCCCGCGCGGCGGGGGAGCCTGTTTAACGCGGGCGCAGGACACCACAAAGGATGCGCTTGCCGCTTTTGCCCGAAGGGTCGGTCATTTCGTCATCCGCATCGGCATGAAGGACGACGGCCGCACCATCGGCATCCAGCAAAGGTGTGGCGCCTGTTGCGATCAAGCCGGCGCCAAGCCATGTCTTCAGCTGCCCTGCACCTTTCGCATTGGCGATGAGGTTGGGCGCATCACCTGCATGGGGGCCTTGCGGATTCTTATGGCCATGTTGATGCGCGGTCGGGTTCCAATGCCCGCCCGCTGTCGCAAAGTCCGGGGCATCACATTTACCGACCGTATGCACATGCAGACCATGCGGGCCCGCCGTCACGCCGTTTACCGAAACATCAAGCCAAAGGCCGTCGGTCGATTCGGTGACAATAGCGGTGCCTGCGGGCTTGCCCGTCGCATCCACCAGATCAGCCACGGCAGCGGCCTTCATCCCGCCCGAAACGCTGGGCACGCACCCGGCGACCAAGAGCGCACTGAGGGACAGGCTGATCAAAATTGGGGTCTTCATGAAACATCTCCGGGGCATCGCATTGCAAATAGTGTCGGCCACATTTTACCGATACTCAAGACCGTCTATGCATAAGCTATGTGAAATGCGGCATGGGGCCGCCATGAAGGATATCGGATGGCCATTGTCGTAACGGGCGTTGCAGGCTTTATCGGCGCGCATGTCGCACGCGCGCTGCTGGCGCGGGGAGAGCGTGTTGTCGGCATCGACAATCTCAACGACTATTATGACGTCCAGCTCAAGCGCGATCGGCTGACGGACATCGCCCACCCGCATCTCGCCTTCCATCAGACCGATTTTGCCGATCATGCCGCATTGGAAGAGGCGCTGCACGGCGTGGAGATTGAGACCATCGTTCATCTCGGTGCCCAGCCGGGGGTGCGCTATTCACTTGTCAACCCGCGCGCTTATCTCCAGTCCAATCTGGCCGGCCACCTCAACATGCTGGAAATTGCGCGGCATCGCGGCGTCCGACAAATGGTCTATGCGTCTTCCTCTTCGGTTTATGGCGCCAACCGTGATCTGCCCTTCCGGGTGACGGACCGGGTCGATCATCCGATCTCGCTCTATGCCGCAACGAAGAAGGCGGATGAGCTGATGAGCGAAACCTATGCCCACCTCTTCCGCATTCCCCTTACGGGCCTGCGCTTCTTCACCGTTTATGGCCGCTGGGGCCGACCGGACATGGCGGTATGGGGCTTTGTCGAGCGCATTTTAAGCGGCCAGCCCATCACCGTTTACAATCAGGGCCAGATGCGGCGGGACTTTACGCACATCAATGACATCCTCGCCGGAATTCTTGCCGCAATCGACAAGCCGGTCCGCGATGACGGCACCGAAAAGGCAGGCGGCAGCATCTCTCCGCACCGGCTGTTCAACATCGGCAACAACCAGTCCGAAGAGCTGATGAAGATGATCGCCGTCGTCGAGCAGGCCTGTGGGCGCAAAGCAGAGATCGACTTCCAGCCGCTCCAGCCGGGCGACGTTCTCGAAACCTATGCCGACATTTCGGCCATTGCAGACGAACTCGGCTTTGCGCCATCGACCCCGATCGAGGTCGGCATTCCCGATTTCGTGTACTGGTACCGCGCCTATCGCGGGCGCACGACCTAGTCGGCGGTTGGCCGTCCAATGGAGCTATAGCGCAAGCCGTGGCGACGCGCCTCTTCCGCCTTATAGACGTTGCGCAGGTCCACAAGGACAGGATTGTTCATGACCTTGGCGATGCGGGCGAGGTCCAGCGCGCGGAAGGCATCCCATTCCGTCACGAGGGCGATGGCATCCGCCCCTTCGGCCACAGCATAGGGGTCTGATTTAAAGGTGACGCCCGGCATGACAGACTTGGCCGCCTCCATGCCTTCCGGATCATAAGCGACAACATTTGCGCCGGCATCCTGCAAAGCCTGGGCGATCGCAATCGACGGCGCGTCGCGCATGTCATCCGTGTTCGGCTTGAAGGTCACGCCGAGCAGGCCGACCGTCTTGCCGCGGGCTTCACCGCCCATAGCCTGAATGATTTTCCGGCCCATCGCCCGCTTGCGGCTGTCATTGACTTGCACGACCGCCTCCACGATCCGCGACGGCACGTCATGATCTTCGGCTGTTTTCAACAGCGCGAGCGTGTCCTTTGGAAAACAGGAGCCGCCATAGCCGGGGCCCGCATGCAAGAATTTGGAGCCGATCCGATTGTCGAGGCCAATGCCGCGCGCGACATCCTGCACATCGGCACCCACTGCTTCGCACAGGTCCGCCATTTCGTTAATGAAGGTGATCTTCGTCGCAAGGAAGGCATTCGCCGCATATTTGATCAGTTCCGCCGTCCGGCGTTCGGTGAACAAAAGCGGCGCCTGGTTGAGATAGAGCGGGCGATAAATGTCCTGCATGACCAGTTTGGCGCGCGCATCGGTCGTGCCGATGACGATCCGGTCCGGCCGCTTGAAATCAGAAATGGCCGCGCCTTCGCGCAAGAATTCCGGGTTGGACACAACCGCGACTTCAGCGCCCGGAGCGGCATCCCGCAAGATGCGTTCCACCTCGTCGCCCGTACCGACGGGAACGGTCGATTTGGTGACCACCACCAGCGGCCCGGTAATGGCCGACGCGATATCGCGGGTCGCCTGATAGACATAGGTCAGGTCGGCATGGCCATCGCCGCGCCGCGACGGGGTGCCCACCGCGATGAAGACGGCGTCCGCACCGGCGATACCCTCCTTAAGGTCTGTGGTGAAGGAGAGCCGCCCACTGGCGACATTGCTCGCGACCAGTTCAGCAAGACCGGGCTCGTAGATCGGCATGATGCCGCTCAAAAGCGCATCGATCTTGCGTTGATCGAGGTCGACACAAATAACGCTGTGTCCGAAATCGGCAAAACAGGTTCCGGAAACGAGCCCGACATACCCAGCCCCGATCATCGTAATTTTCATAACAGCCTACCCATCAGCAAACCGGACGTCGCCATCCGTATTCAAGATCTAAGTCGAAGATATTACCAACTCAATGAATGGCCAACGAAAAAGGGGCCGACCAAAAGGCCGACCCCCCATTCATTCGCCGTAAGGCGTCAGGTCAATTACTGACCCGAACCCGGACCATAGGTGATTTCCACGCGACGGTTCTGCAGTTCGCGAACACCGTCAGCGGTTTCGACGCGCGGTGCGCCTTCACCAAAGGCCTGCGTCGCGATCACGCCACCGGGGACACCCTTACCTTCAAGGTAAGAACGAACCGAGGTGTTGCGACGCTCGGACAGGCCGAGATTGTACTTGGGCGTGCCCGACTTGTCGGCGTGGCCGGCAAGCATGACCTGCGCAGTGCCGCAATCGGCATAGGCCGTGACAGCATTGTCGAGGATCGACGCTGCTTCAGCCGTCACGTCCGACTTGTCCCATTCGAAGAAGACAATGTACGGCCCCGGTGCGCACACAGCGGCTGCCACTGGCGGCGGCGGCGGCGGCGGCGGGGGAGGCGGCGGAGGTGGCGGCGGCGGAGGCGGCGGTGCGGCCGGCTCACCGAAGTTGTAGATCAGGCTGCCGAGGAGCGAGTGCGAACGCATTGTCGTCGACGTGGCGCGACCGATGCGATCCACCAGATCAACATTGCCCTGGTTGAACAAACGATACTTCAGACCGATATCCCAGTTGGGGCCGAGCGGCGCGCGGATGCCCGCAATTGCCTGCCATGCGATACCTGTGTCGGAATCGTTCAGGAAGCTTGGGCCGGCCGGGTTCAGGTTGAAATCAGCCTTAGTACGGGCAACACCTGCGCCGCCGCCGATATAGCCCTGCATGCCGTCATCGTCACCGAAGTCCAGCAAGCCGTTCAGCATGAAGCTGAGCGTGCTGCTATCGCCACCCGGTGTGTTGTAGACGCCGGCAGCGGCTAAGGTCGCAGCGGACGGGCCAGAAGGCGTCGTGGTTTGCGAAGCCCAGGAGTCGATCGAGGCCTGCTTGTAGCCAACTTCGGCTTCAAGACGGAAACCACCAAAGTCATAGCCGATAATGGCGTCTGCATCGTAGGCAGTCTTGAAATTGGCGCTGGCAATGTTTTCCAGAGCACCAATATCCGTCTTCTGTTCTTCAAAAAGCGACGCACCGGCTTCGACACCGATATACCATGCATCGTCACGCGCCAGCGCGGGAGTAGCCATGGCGGTCGATGCGAGCACTGCTACGAGAGCGAGCTTCCGCATAATAAATCCCCTTTCTCAAATGTCACTTTGGACAGCAAAGCGGTCCTAACTGATGCCATTCTGACGTGCAAGGGCACATTAGCGGGAAGTGTTGCGGAAAAGCCTCAGTCTAAGTGGAATATTATTGCGCCAGTTTAGTTTGAGATCAGGCCATGGGTTTGCAATGCTGCGATTAATTCAGTGAGCCGCGCGCGGCACTCGGCGTCGACCACTGCGCCGCCAGAAGGCGCAGAAATGGCGGAGCCCCGTGGCCCAACAACCTGCTGGCCGCCGATTCGCAGGCTGGCGGCGGAAATATCTGCGGACCAGCTTCCTCCGATGAGACGCAGCAAAACGCCTGTTGACCGCTGCCAAATCTGAAATCCCTCAAAGGGCTCGACAAAGCGCCAACCACCCTGCGTCCACTGGGCAATAGCGCCGGCATGGCCGGTCCAGTCCCCCGCAGGCGACGACGACACAAGCCAACATGCGCCGTCTGCCGGAGATGCGGGCGGAGACCCGAGCAGGTCCTCAACGACGCATTGAACACCGATATCGAGACGTTGAAGCGCCTCGTTATGCGTCACTTCCTTTTGAGCCTGGGCAACATGAAGATAGGGGAGGGCAAGGCGCGGTGTTTGATCCGACATAAGATGGGCCCGCCGCGCGGTCCGTCTCAGATACAATCCGTCCACCATCCACGGGGACAGTTGCGGGGGACATGGCCGCCTTCACCCGCGCGCGCATGTCCAGCAATTTGGCTTCGACGCGCGCCGCAATTTCGGCGCTGTTGTCCGCTTTGGCGACAGGCTTCGGTGCACCCCGAACCGAGTTGCGATGCATCGCCAGCAATGCCAGCGCGAGCCGGTGTTTTTGCGCACGCGATTTGAGCGTGGCGTCCGACACCTTGCCCGAGATGGTCCGCAGCGCCTCTGCCAGCAGCTCCGCCTCCAGCCGGGCAAAACCTTCCGACAGAGCGGCCTGCCAGTCGCAGGCAAAGTCCGGATTCTTCCGCTTCAATGCATAGACCCGTGACGAGGCCACCCCCGCCTTGCGCGCCGAGGCGGCAACATTGGAGGTCAGCGCCAGATGTTCGAGAAACAGCTTGCGGGCACGGGCATCAAAACCCGACGCACCACTCTGTGCGTCCGCACGCGGCTTGGCAAAGGCCATGAAGTGTCTCCGGAATTGGGGGAAAGAGCGGGACGGGGCATGCGCCTTCGAGTCGTCCGCATCAGTTCACCCTACCTGCCAGATCAGGAGATAAATGTCAAGATATTTTTACCTATATGGTAAATTAAACATTCACACCCCCAATCCGCTCACCCTGAGCTTGTCGAGCCGAAGGCGACCGAAGGTCAACGGTGGTCCTTCCTGTTCTTCGATGTTCCGTGCCCAAAAGGACGGCCCTTCGACAAGCTCAGGGCGAGCGGTTAGGGTATGGGAAAGCGAGAAGACCATGACCACCCTCCTCATCCTCTACCACAGCCGCACCGGTGGCACCGAAGCGATGGCGCGCGCGGCCCTTGCAGGCGCCAAGCAAGAACCCGGCGTCACCCCCCGCCTGCTGACCGCCGCAGACGCCACCCCCGATGATCTGATCGCCGCCGACGGCGTGATCTTCGCCTGTCCGGAAAACCTCGCCTCTATGGCCGGCGTGATGAAGGATTTCTTCGACCGGGCCTATTACCCCGCGCTCGGCCGCATCGAAGGGCGGCCTTATGCCGCGATGATCTGTGCAGGGTCAGACGGAGACGGGGCCGCGCGGCAAATTGCGCGCATCGCGACGGGATGGCGGATGAAGGCGGTGGCCGATCCTCTCATCATCTGCACCCATGCGCAGACGCCCGAAGAGATATTGGCGCCCAAGACGATTCCATCCGAAGCGCTTGCCCGCTGCCACGACCTCGGTCTGGCCCTGGCAGCGGGGCTTGCATTAGGTGTGTATTAGGTTGCGGGCACAGCTTCCGAAACCGACATGTCGAGCGTGCTCGCCGGCTGGATCTGGCCTTCCGATGTATAGGGAATGGAGATGCAATAAGCGCCCAGCCCCAAGAGCGTCAGCATGGTGATGATCGTGCCCAATGTCCGCCCCTTGCCAAGCGTGCCGCCATCCATGCCAAGGCCATGCGCGACACGGCCGATGAAATAGAGCGCGGCCACAGCCCAGAGCCAGGTTGGCGCGGCGCCCGGCGAATTGGTGAGTTCGATCGCGGCAATCATAATGAGAACAAAGGGCGTGTTTTCAATATAGTTAGAGTGCGCGCGCATGCGGCGGATGACGGCTTCATTGCCGCCGTCGCCAATAGACACCTTCTCTACTGTGCGTGCCTGCCCGCAGCGGATGGCCAGCCAGATATTGATAAGGGCAGCGACGCCAACGAATGTCAAAGTTACCGGTAAAATCATGATCTTCTTCCCCTCCTGTTGGGAGGGCGGACCCTGCCACGCGGCGCCCACGCTTGCAACCGCCCGAAATTTGGCTATACGCGCGCCTTCGCTTGGGCGGCTGACGGATTCGGTTTCGGATGCGGGATTGCTGACCAGGGTATGTGATCACTCAATCGAATAAGGTGCCGAGATGGCCGTCCCTAAAAGAAAAACATCGCCGTCGCGGCGGAACATGCGTCGCAGCCATGATGCGCTGACGGCCACCACGTTTCAGGAATGCCCGAACTGTGGCGAACTGAAGCTGCCGCACAATCTTTGCCAGGCTTGCGGTCACTATAACGGTCGCGAAATCGTCGCAGCCGCCGACTAAACCCGTCGCCTGAACCACAGGAGACGGGCAAGTGGCCGAAGCGCCGCGCATCGCAATTGACGCCATGGGGGGCGATGGAGGGCTGGCAGTGATGCTGGCCGGTGTTGCCCTTGCGCGCCATCAGTGGCCGGGGCTGACCTTCGACCTTGTCGGCGATGAAGCAAAGATCAACGCGGCGCTCGACCAGCACCCAAATCTGCGGGCGGCTTCGGGCATCATCCACGCCCCCGAAACGATCGATGGCAGCGAACGCGCGGGTCAGGCGATCCGCCGTGCGAAATCCACGAGCATGGGCCTTGCCATTGATGCCGTGAAGAAGGGCCGGGCCGGGGCCGCTGTTTCGGCCGGCAATACCGGCGCGCTGATGGCGATGGCCAAGCTCGCGCTGCGCACCATGCCGGGCATTGACCGCCCCGCGCTCGCCGCCCTGCTCCCCAGCCTTGGCGATCATGATTTCGTCATGCTCGATCTGGGCGCCAACACCGAATGCGACACGCGCAACCTCGTTGAGTTCGCGATCATGGGGGCTGCCTATTCGCGGATTGCGCTGGGCATTGAACGCCCGCGCGTCTCGCTGCTCAACATTGGCACCGAAGACCAAAAGGGCACCGAAGAAATTCGCGACGCCGCGACCGCCCTGCGCGCGTCAGACCATCTGCACATGACCTTTGAAGGCTTTATCGAAGGCGATAAGATTGCCCGCGGACTGACCGATGTTGTGGTGTGCGACGGTTTCTCCGGCAACATCTCGTTAAAGACGATGGAGGGCACCGCCCGCTTCGTAACAGACCTGCTGCGCCGCGCCTTTACGAGCTCGATCCGGTCCAAATTCGGCTTCCTCATCTCGCGTCCGGCAACGGAACTGATGCGCCACCACCTTGACCCCGACAATCACAATGGCGCGGTCTTCCTTGGCCTCAACGGCGTGGTCGTCAAAAGCCATGGCAGTGCGAGCCCCAAAGGTGTCGCCAATGCCGTCGGCGTGGCTGCAAAGCTGGTCGACGCGAACATTACCCAGCGCATTTCTGACGATCTCGCGCTCATCAAGGCGAACGGCAAGTGACATTACGCGCGGTCATTCTCGGGACAGGGTCCGCCCTCCCCAAACACCGTGTTTCCAATGATGAACTTGCCCAGCGTGTCGACACATCCGACGAATGGATCGTCGCGCGCACCGGCATCCGCTTCCGCCATATTGCAGGCGAAGGCGAGACAACCGCAACGCTCGGTGCCGACGCGGCCGCCAAGGCCATCGAAGCCGCCGGGGTGGACGCCGCCAGCATTGATCTGATCGTTCTCGCCACCGCCACGCCCGACCAGACCTTCCCGGCCAGCGCCACCAAGGTGCAGGCCATGCTCGGCATCAATGACTGCATCGCCTTTGACGTGGCGGCTGTCTGTTCGGGCTTCCTCTATGCGCTCTCGATCGCCGACGCGATGATCCGCGCAGGCAATGTGAAGCGCGCGCTCGTCATCGGCGCGGAAACCTTCAGCCGCATCCTTGACTGGGAAGACCGCACAACCTGCGTCCTCTTCGGGGATGGCGCAGGCGCCGTTGTGCTTGAGGGGCAGGACGGCGAAGCCGGCATCCTGTCGACCAGCCTCCATGCCGATGGCCGTCACAATGACCTTCTCTATGTCGATGGCGGCCCGTCCACGACAGGCACGGTCGGCCATGTCCGGATGAAGGGATCAGAGGTCTTCCGCCATGCCGTCGTCAATCTGGCAACGGTGCTGGGCGAAGTGCTGGATACTGCAGGTTTGACCCCGCAGGATGTTGACTGGGTCGTGCCGCACCAGGCCAATGCCCGCATCCTCGATGCCACGGCGCGCAAGCTCGGGCTGTCCAAAGACCAGATCGTTGTGACGGTGGATGAACATGCCAACACGTCAGCCGCCTCTGTGCCGCTGGCTTTGGACACCGCTGTGCGCGACGGGCGCATCCAGCGCGGCCAGTTGCTGGTGCTTGAAGCCATGGGCGGGGGCTTCACCTGGGGCGCTGCTGCCGTCCGTTACTAACCAATTCCCGCAATTGACGTTCCGCGCCAATTCGATAAGAAGAAGTGTGACCACTATCTGAGAGGGGGAGTTGCGTAATGGCGGGAGAAGGTACTCTGACACGAGCCGATCTTGCTGAATCTCTTCACAAGAATGTCGGCCTATCCAAGGCTGAATCGTCAAAACTTGTCGAATCGATTCTCGATCACATGACGAATGCGCTCGCAAAGGGCGAGAATGTAAAGATTTCCGGTTTTGGAAGCTTCCTGCTGCGTGACAAGGGTGCACGCGTGGGCCGCAATCCCAAGACAGGGGTTGAGGTGCCAATCGCACCGCGCCGCGTGCTGACGTTCCGCGCCAGCCAGATGATGCGGGCCAACGTCGCCCAAGAAGCCTAGTCGGTGAGCATCGCCAATGGCTGACAAAGCACCTGGGGCTTTACGAACCATTGGCGAGCTTTCCGCTGATTTAGGCGTTCCGCAGCACATCCTGCGCTATTGGGAAACGAAGTTTTCCAAACTCCGGCCGCTGACGCGCGCGGGCAACCGTCGTTATTATCGGCCTGATGATGTGGCGCTCGTGCGGCGCATCCACCAGCTGCTGAACGTTGAAGGCTATACCGTCAAAGGCGTGCAGAAGGTGCTTACCGGAAAGACGGTCACGACCACTGTCAGTCCTGAACCCGAGGCCGCTGCATCAAGCGTACCTCAGATCACGACGCCGGCTCCAACAGCGCCGCCAACCTCGCCGCCCAGCTATATTCCCGATCTTGTTCTGATTCGAGACCGTCTGAAAACCGCACTCGCCGCCGCGCGGGCTTAATCTCTCCATCCTCCCCATCGGGGGAGGAGCCACAGCTAATCCCGGTCCATCTGCGGGCCGAGCGTTGCGTCCAAATCTCGCGGGCGGACGAGGCGCATAAACTTCGCCTTGCCGCTGGCCACCGCGCTCCAGCTGTCCGCCTCAAACTGCAATTCGGCGACAGCGGCGGTCGGGAATTTCATCTCCACCTCATCACGCAGAAGATCCCCGGCCACATCGGGGACGAGCATCAGAATCAGATCTTCCAGCCCCGGATTATGTCCGCACATCAGCACCGACGAAACCTCGTCCGGCAGATCCTGCACGACATCCAGCAGCGTCGCGCCGGACGCGAGATAGATCCGCCTGTCCCAATTGGGGTGAAGGATTTCGCCATAGCCTTCCCACAGGGCATCGAGCGTTTCCGTGCAGCGCACAGCAGGCGAGGAGAGGACATAGTCGAACGTCCAGCCCTTTGTGCCCAGATGGCGGCCAATCAGCTTGGCGCCTTTGACGCCGCGTTCATTGATCGGCCGATCAAAATCACGCGAGACCGGTGCGTCCCATCCTGACTTGGCGTGGCGAAAGAGGGTGAGCGTCTTCATGGTGCCGTTTCATGCGGCAAAGCGACGCCGTTTGGAAGGGTGGATTGCGTGCGCGTCACTTCCAAAACAGCTTCGTCCAACGTCATCCGCCGCACCGGTGTGCCAACCGGAAACGCCGTCAACAGTCGTGACGGGACGGCAGACGAGAGCAAAACGAAGATACCGCGATCTTCCTGACGCCGGATCAGGCGGCCAAAGGCCTGCGCCATCCGCGCCCGGATCAAGCGATCATCATAAAGCGAGCCGCCGCCTGCCGCGCGGCGCGCGGTATGGAGCACGGTCGGCTTGGGCCAAGGCACGCCCTCCATCACCACCATGCGCAGCGACTCGCCCGGCACATCCACCCCGTCGCGCAGCGCATCGGTGCCGAGCAGGCTAGAGCGGGGATCATCGCGGAAAATATCGACGAGCGTGCCCGTATCAATCGGGTCCACATGCTGCGCGTAAAGCGGCAAGCCATCGCGCGCCAACCGGTCCGCGATACGGGCATGGACGGCACGCAACCGCCGGATCGCTGTGAACAGGCCCAGCGTCCCGCCATTGGAAGCCGCGACCAGCCGCGCAAAGGCATTGGCCAGTTGCGGCACATCGCCGCGCTTCACATCGGTCACGATGATGACTTCAGATTGCGCGGCATAATTGAACGGGCTTTCCGCCTCAAAATGCAAAGCCGGGGCGGACAGATGGAGCGCGCCTGTCCGTGCATCGGCGACGTCCCAGCCCTCGCCGCCTTTCAGCGTTGCTGAGGTGATGAGCGCGCCGTGCGCGGGCTTCAAAACAGTCGACGCAAAGGGCCTCGTCGGGTCCAGCCAATGGCGCCGAAGACCAATATCAAGCTCGCGCCCCTCAATCCGGTCCACCGTCAGCCAATCGACAAAGTCCGGGTCCACGGGCCCGCCCAGCCGCGCGAGCATGGACAGCCAAGCGCCAATGGTATCGACCCGCCAGCTCAGGCTCGCCCGCGCGCCTTCAACCCGCGCCCGCGCCTGCCCGTCGAGCCAGTCCGGCCCTTCCTCGATCACCGCCTCCAGCCGTCGCCCAAGCGTGACGAGGGGACGAAGCAACGCGTCCAGCGCCTGACAGGCAGGCTCCACGGCGGTCAGCAAAGGCCCATCCAGCTGCGCGGCCTCCGTCTCCAGTCCATAGCCCGCATCACCCTCTGCCGAGCGCGCAAAGACCAATCCGCGCACGGCACCCAGCATCGCCTCAATCGGTCCGAACGGCGCGCCTTCGGCAATGCGCTGCAACCAGCCGTCGGACGGAAGCGCCGCCGCTGCTGTTGCCGCTGCCGAAATCGCAGAGGACCCTTCAGAATCGTAACTCGCCACATCGGCCAGTCGTGCGGCCAGTCCGCGACGGCGCCCACGTGACTTGCCTTCGGGGCCAATGATCCAGCGGCGCAGCTCAATCGCCTCTTGGCCCGTCAGGGCGGCTGCAAACATGGTGTCAGCGGCGTCAAACAGGTGATGGCCTTCGTCAAACACATAGCGCGTCGGGCGGGTGCCTTCTTCCCGGCCGCGCGCGGCGTTGACCATGACAAGCGCATGGTTGGCGACGACCAGATCCGCCTGCGCCGAGGCGCGCGCGGCGTGTTCGATGAAGCATTTGCGGTAATGCGGGCAGCCAGCATAAACGCATTCACCGCGCCGGTCGGTCAGCGCAGTCGATCCATTGCGCCGGAACAAAGTTGGCAGCCAGCCGGGGAGATCCCCCCCCACCATGTCGCCGTCGCGGCTAAAGGTCGCCCAGCGCGCCACGAGGTGCGCGAGGATCGCCGCCCGCCCCGCAAAGCCGCCCTGCAGCGCATCTTCCAGATTGAGCAGGCAGAGATAATTCTCGCGGCCCTTGCGGATCACAACCTTGCCGCGCGCCGCCGCCTCACTGCCATAGACGCGCGCCGTCTCCGCCGTCAGTTGGCGTTGCAACGCCTTGGTATAGGTTGAAATCCAAACCGGCCCGCCCGCCTTTTCCGCCCAGAGCGAGGCGGGGGCCAGATAGCCCAAGGTCTTGCCAATGCCGGTCCCTGCTTCGGAGATCAGCAGGCGCGGCTCATCCCGGGTGGTGCGGGGCTGGAAGGCAGAGACGGCGGCGCGGGCATAATCCTGCTGCCCTGTGCGCGTCTCGGCACCCGCGCCCGTGATCTTTGTCAGCCGGTCCACCACATCGCGTTCATCCAAGCTGATGGTGCGCGGGGCGGGACGGACGGGGGCGTCTTCCCATTCCGGCAATTTGGAAAACAGCCAGCGCTCATCCTTCTTGGGCGCGGACAGCCGATCGAGCACCAGAGGCGCCCAAGGCCAACGCAAACGGGCCAACGATTGTGCCGATGTCCAGGCACCCTCGCGCTCCGGCCAATCGCCGGACAGAACATCGAGCAGCTTGGCGGCGGCCTGCGCAAACATCGCAGCTGCACCGCCTTCATCCTTTGGCAGATCAATGCCGGTGACCCGCGCCAAGCCTTTGACCGTCGGCACCATGAAGTGGGCCGGATAAATGAACGCGAACAATTCCAGCAGGTCCAGCCCGGACAATTCACCATAGCCGAGCCGGGCCGCCACCAGCGGCGCATTGAGCATGAGGACAGGGGTTTCCGCCGCGATCGAGATCGCCTCGCCGCGCCCGACCGCCCGCGTGCGGCCATCGGGTGTCGCAATCCAGATGCCGCCATGGCTTGCATGCAGCGCAGGATAAGGCAAAGGGGCAGGAACAGTCATCGACACGCGCCGGGATTGGCGCAACTGGAACGAAAGAGCAACACGAAGTGACCGATTTGCGCGACGCAGCGATGCTTTCCAAGGCCTGGCCCTTTGAAGAGGCGCGCAAGGTGCTCAAACGCCTCGACAAGGAGGGCAAAGACGGCCCGGTCATCTTCGAAACCGGCTATGGTCCCTCAGGCCTACCGCACATTGGCACCTTCAACGAAGTGCTGCGCACGACGATGGTCCGCCGCGCCTTTGAAACACTGTCGGACTTGCCGACCAAGCTCGTCGCCTTTTCCGATGACATGGACGGTCTGCGCAAAGTGCCCGACAATGTCCCCAATCAAGCGATGCTGACCGAACATCTCGGCAAGCCGCTGACGCGCATTCCCGATCCGTTTGAAAAGTTCGACAGCTTTGCCGCGCACAACAATGCGATGCTGCGCGAATTCCTCGATCGCTTCGGCTTTGAATATGAGTTTGTGTCGTCCACGACCCAATATGAAGGCGGCGTGTTTGACGCGGCGTTGAAGAACGTGCTGCGCCGCTATCAGGCGATCATGGACATCATGCTGCCGACGCTCCGTAAAGAGCGCGCCGCCACCTATTCGCCCGTGCTGCCGATCAGCCAGAAGTCCGGCATCGTGCTTCAGGTGCCGCTGACGGTTGTGGACGCAGAGGCCGGTCTGGTCAGCTTTGAGGATGAGGGCGAGACCGTCACCCAATCGATCCTCGGCGGGATGTCCAAGTTGCAGTGGAAGGTCGACTGGGCGATGCGCTGGGTCGCCATCGGCGTTGACTATGAAATGTACGGCAAGGACCTGACCGACAGCGGCATCCAGTCCGGCAAGATCGCGCAGGTCCTTGGCGGCCGTAAGCCAGAGGGGCTGATCTATGAGATGTTCCTCGACGAAAAGGGCGAGAAGATCTCCAAGTCCAAGGGCAATGGACTGAGCCTCGAGGACTGGCTGTCTTACGGCAGCGAAGAGAGCCTTGCCTTCTACGCCTATCGTGAACCCAAGAGCGCTAAGCAACTGCATCTGGGCGTCATTCCGCGCGCGGTGGATGAGTATTTCCAGTTCCGCGGCAATTACGCCGCCCAACCGATCGAACAAAAGCTCGGCAATCCGGTGCACCATATTCACAGCGGGCCGGATGGATCGCATGTGCCCGCTGATGTCCCGCCGGTGACCTTTGGCCTGCTGCTCAATCTGGCCGGCGTCATGGGCCCGCACGCAACGGCACCCCAAGTCTGGGGTTATCTCGCCAACTATGTGCCCGGTGCCAGCGCCGCGTCGCACCCCGAACTGGCGATGCTCATCAATCTGGCACTCGCCTATAACCGCGATCATGTTGCCCCAACGCTGCAACGCCGCAAGCCGGAAGGCGTTGAGGTCGCAGCGCTCCAGCGGCTCGACGCCGAACTCGCCCCGATGGCGGCCGACACGAGCGCCGAGGATATTCAGAACATCGTCTATGAAATCGGCAAGACCGGCGGGTTTGAAAATCTGCGCGACTGGTTCAAGGCGCTGTACGAAACACTGCTCGGTTCCAGCGCCGGCCCGCGCATGGGCAGCTTCATTGCGCTTTATGGTATCGAAAATACGCGCAAACTGATCGCCGAGGCTTTGGCGTAGCGACCCATTCTCCCGTCACCCTGAACTCGTTTCAGGGTCCATGCCTCCAACGGCACGCCTCTCGCAGGTTGAGGCATGGATGCTGAAACCAGTTCAGCATGACGAAGTTTGATATGGGTCGCGGAGGGAGCGGAGACGCAAGAGCCGTTTGTCCTGAGCCTGTCGATGGACTGTCCTTGCTGTTAGCCGAAGCCAAAAGGAAGAACGACCCTTCGACAAGCTCAGGGTGAGCGGTGAGGAGGTGACGAACTGCCTCCGCGCCCTCTGCGTCTCTGCGCGACCAAATCTATGTGCCGCAGACGAATCGCGCCCCTCACCCTGCCCCCTCCCCCGACGGGGGAGAGGGTTGCACATCACCTTACTTCGACGCCGCGATCCAACTGTCGATCTTCTTTTCCAGCACCGCGAGCGGGAGCGCGCCTGTGCCCAGCACCTGTTCGTGGAAAGCGCGGATGTCGAACTTGGCGCCAAGCTCAGCCTCCGCTTTCTTGCGCAGCCGCTGGATGGTGAGCGCGCCGACCTTATAGGCGAGCGCCTGGCTCGGGATCGCGATATAGCGTTCCACTTCCGACGTCGCATCGGTGCGGCCCATGTCGGAATTGGCGAGCATATACTCAATCGACTGGTCGCGCGTCCAACCCTTAGCGTGGATGCCGGTATCAACAACAAGCCGCATCGCGCGCAGCATCTCATCCGACAGCGTGCCAAAGCGCTGATAAGGGTCTTTGTAGAAGCCCATCTCATAGCCCAGCGTTTCGGCATACAGCGCCCAGCCCTCAACATAGGCTGTGTTGCCGCCAAAGCGCATGAACTTGGGCAGTTTTTCATTTTCTTGCGCAAGGCTGATCTGGAAGTGATGCCCAGGGGCCCCTTCATGCAGATAGAGCGTCGTCATACCCGGCGTCGTCCGGCTTGGCAGATCATAGGCGTTGAAGAAGAAGGTGCCGGGGCGTGTGCCATCCGGCGTGCCGGGTTCATAGGAGCCGCCCGCCTCATATTTCTCGCGAAACTCTTCATAGGGCTGGATCTTCAATGGCGCCTTGGGCAGCTTTGAGAAATAGCCGCCAATCTTCCCATCGACCTGCTTGCCGATATCGTAATAGCCCTGTGTCAGCGCCTCACGCGTCGGCTTTTTGAACTGCGGATCGTTGCGCAGATAATCGAAGAATTCGTTGAGCGTGCCTTTGAAGCCGACCTCGTCCTTCACCTGCTCCATGCCGGTCTTGATGCGGGTGACTTCTGACAGGCCGAGAGTGTGGATCGTCTCTGCATCCATCGGCAGCGTCGTCGTATTCTCAATGGCCAACTTATAGAGCTTGTCGCCGCCCTTCATATATTTGAGGCCCGCGCCGTCGCGCGCGACGGGCAGATAGTCAGCCTTCAGATAATCGCGCAGACGGCGATAGGCGGGGTAAATGCCCTGCTCAATCGTCACGCGGTAATCTGCCGAGAGCCGGGCCTTGTCCGCATCTGAAAAGCTGGCCGGGAAATTCTGGACCGGCCCGAAATAAGGCGACTCTTCCGTCTTCTGCGCCAATTGCGCATCCAACTGACCGATGACGTTGTTGATCGTCATCTTGGTTTCCACCACGCCGGACTTCGCGCCTTCGCGGAAGCGGCCCACAGCGCGGTCAAGGAAGATGATGAATTCGCGGTGGCGCTTCAGGGCGTTGTCATAATCCTGCACGGTGGCGAATGGCGCGCCACCCTTTCCGCTGGAGAAGGTCGGGTAGAAGGTGTGGAAGCCGAAAAAGTGATTGAGCGGGCGGACAATGTTCAGCTTCAAAATATCGGGCCGGAAGGAAATGGCGGTCTGCTCGGTCTGCCATTTGAACACATCATAGGCGATCTGGTCTGTCGGGCTGAGCTGCGCGCGGTCCACCTTCTTCAACCGCGCCATATCGCTGACGTTCGCGCGCTTTTCGGCGGCGAAGTAAGCATCGGTGATGAAGTCCCCAAAGCGGTCGGCATAGCGCAGGTCGCCACGAAAGATTGCATAGAGCGGATTGCGCCGCAGGGAGGCTTCATCGCTCTCTTCAAACAATTTGTGCAGATCGCGCGTGGCTTGGTTTTCGGCAGTCGCGGGCGCGGCCGCCGTCTGGGCAGCGGCCGGTGCGGCATGCAGGGCCAAGGGCGACAAGGCGGCAAGAAGAAGGGCAGAGATTGAACGGCGCATGAAACGCTCCCCAAGGAAGGATGAAAGGACAGGTCTTATCAGCCGCGTGGGCGCCACTCCACCCTGTTCGACCAAAGCCATGTTGATATCGACAAAGCGCCAAAAAAAGTGGCCCGGACCTCCGAAGAGATCCGGGCCATCGCCCTTGTGCGAAGGGCGACCGGTGTAACGCCAACAGGGAACACACGTCACATCAATACGCGAGCGGTGACGCGTGTTGCTTATCGCCGAGTCGCGGTGAACGGACCCGGAATGGAGTTGTCAGCAATCAGAAAGGCGCGTTTATCTGCCGTTCAGGATGACGTCATGGCGGCAGGCGCGACGCAGGGGCGTCTCATTGCAAGGGAAGGACTTTGCGTTCTTCGTTCCTTCGCGTCCTTCGCGTGAACCCCGGACATGCTGGTTCACGCGAAGGCCGCGAAGTCTTGCAAGGGCGCGAAGAGAAATGGGCTGCCGCCTTGGCAATATCCTCTGCGCAACATCAGCCTAAACCCAGAATTTTTCCCGGAACCATTTGGTGACGATGTACTTCGTGCCCGCGCTGATCGGCAGACCGGCGTGGAGCGTGGCCGGATTGGGCGTGCCATCGGCCTGCATGTTGTTCCACAAAACCAACATTCCGCGGCGCGGCGTGACCGTCATGCCCGCGATCGGAAATTCGGTCTCCCCGCCCGACGCAGGTTCATTGAGATAAATCATCGCGGTCCAGCTGCGCTGCCCGCCCTGTTTGGCCATATCTTCCCAATAGATGGTGTTCTTGAAGAAATGGTCGTGATGCGCCTTGAACTGCTGGCCGATTTCATAAACCTGGCCCTGCAGCGTTTCCCCGTGCCGCGGATCAATGCCCATCAGCGTGCAGATGCGGCCTTCGACCTTTTCGACGAGCGCATCGTAAGGCGAAAGGTTGCAGCTGTCGCTGGTCCGAAAGTCCGGGTCGGGATGCTTGGCCAGCAGGCCCGATGGCTGACGCCCCTTGTCGATCAGGGCCATCAAGTCTTCGCACTCAGTGGGCGTCATGAAATCCTGCACGCAATAGAGCGCCAGGTTATTCTGTTCCACAATCTGGGCGCGGCCAGAGGCCTTCAGCTTGCGCGTCACGATCCGGCCAAGATCGGCCAGCCGTGCCTCAGATGATTTCAGCTTGATCTTCGCCATGCCGCTGCTCCGTCAGTCGATGATCCGGCCGCGGGCCATGACAAAGCCAATTTTTTCAAGGCTGCGCACATCGCTCAACGGATCACCGTCCACCGCAATGATATCCGCGGAATAACCGGGTGCGAGTTTGCCAATCTCATTGTCTTTGTCGAGCAGCTTGGCCGCCACCGTCGTCGCACTGGCCAGCGCTTCACGGGGGGTCATGCCACCCCAATCGACCATCAGCGCGAATTCCCCCGCATTGCGGCCATGGTAAAAGACACCCGCATCGGTCCCAAAGGCAATGGTCACGCCTTCGGCCTTGGCGAGCTTGAGCGCCTTGCCCGCCTGAGCCACCGCCTCACGCCCCTTGGCTTCAACCGTTGGCGTGTAAATGCCCTTGCCGAGCCGTTCCTTCACCCCGTTCAAGGCCATCAGCGTTGGCACCATCGCCGTGCCGCTGGCCTTCATTGCCTTAACCGCCGCCAGATCTGCAAAGGTGCCATGGTCGGCTGTATCAATGCCGGCTTTCGCCGCCGCCTCCACGCCGCGCGCACCATGCGCATGGGCTGCGACCCGCAGGCCAAGGCTGTGCGCGGTATCGGCGATGGATTTGAGTTCAGCATCAGTGAAATGCTGGCCAAGGCCACGCCCCTGTTGCGAGAGGACGCCGCCGGTCGCGGTGATCTTGATCACGTCAGCGCCGTTCTTGGAGGCTTCGCGCACGCGGGCGGCACATTGGTCTGGTCCGGTGCAGGTGTTCTTGCCATCCAGCGCCGCATTCACTTCGGGACGATAGCCGGAGACATCGCCATGCCCGCCGATGATCGAGATGGCCGAACCTGCCGCCACAATGCGCGGGCCGGGGATGAGGCCGTTCGCCGTCGCATCGCGCAACGCAAAGCCGCCGCGTGGGGCCGAGCCCAGATCCCGCACCGTCGTGAAGCCCGCCTTCACGGTGACGAGGGCGTTGTGCGCGCCGACAAGCGCCAGATAATCGTCTGTGACCACAGCCTCATCGCGATAATCGCCGCCCGGGTTGCTCTCCAGATGGACGTGCATGTCGATAAGGCCGGGCAGGACCGTCTTGTCTTTCAGCTCCACGACCCGCGCATCGGCAGGGGCTGTGGTATAGCCATCGACAATCGAAACAATCTTGCCGTCGGTGACGGTGATCGTGGAGGGTCCAGAGGCAGGGCGGGCCGCATCGGTGATGAGCCTGCCGGCATGAATGACGGTGGTTTCCGCCTGCGCTGCCCCGGTGAGCGCTGTTGCCGCCATCATAGCCGCCAGAAAGACTCGCATCACATTCTCCCAATTGTCGTTATGCTTCAATTGCGCAGGCGATGTGGCCCTTGCAAGCGACAATCACATTTCGGGGGCTCAACACGTCTCCACCGTCAGCGCCTCGATCTCGAGGATCGTCCGATCCCCATCTGCCTTTGTGCCCGTCACGACGATGTCGGCGACCAAATGGCCGGGTAGGTCGAATTCATGGTCGGGCAGCATCGCGGCAATCTCCTCGGCGCGGGCGGGGCCGACCGAGAGGGAAACCCAGTGGCGGGCACCGGTGAAGGTGACGCTGGCCCAGGGGCGGTCCCGCGATTCAGGAATTTCAGCGGGGGTTGCGAGTTTCAGAAGCGCGTTTGTCAGCGCGCGGTGGGCGTTTGCAATCATCAGCGGGGTTCCTTTTCGGCGTCTTGGGTGGCGATGAACTCCCGCACGCGGCGGACCATCGTACTGCGCATTTCACGACCGGCGCGGACGTCGAACACCAGACGCGGGTCACGTGCGGCCAGCCGCCCGAAACGCGCGGGCCGCATCCCCGTCCGCCGCAGGAAAAGCTCAATTTCGCGTCTGATATTCACCTTTTGTTCTCCCTCGTCTTTCCGTCGAGTCGCGTTAGGATTTTTCCTTTTTTCACCGTCAAATCCTACTTGTCTAGGATTTTTCTTATCGGTATGAAGAGACATGGAAAATGTGCGCGACACGTTGGATCGGCTGATCCGGGACCGGGGGGAGGACTATGCCGCCCTATCGCGGCTGATCGGGCGCAACCCGGCCTATATTCAGCAGTTCATCCATCGCGGCAGCCCGCGCAAGCTGGCTGAAGACGACCGGAAGTTGCTCGCCCGCTATCTGGGCGTTGACGAATCGCTGCTGGGCGGACCGGCGGCTGCCCCCGTTGCGGGCGATCTGGTCGCCGTGCCGCGACTGGCCGTTGAAGCGTCAGCCGGTCCTGGTGCGCTGGCCAACCGCGAGGACACAATCTCCCGCTTCGGCTTTGACGCCCGCTGGCTGCGCAGCGTCGCCTCCAGCCCGCAATATGTCTCTGCGATTTCGGTGCGCGGTGACTCGATGCTGCCCACTTTGTCTGAGGGCGATGAGATTCTGGTCGATGGGGGTGATGCGGCCGACCGGCTGCGCGACGGCATTTATGTGCTGCGGGTGGAAGAGGCGCTGCTTGTTAAGCGGATCGCGCTCAACCCGGCAGGCATAAGTGGGCGGCGGCTGTCGATCCGCAGTGACAATCCGGCCTATCCCGATTGGGAGGATTGTGATCCGGCGGCGGTCCAGATTATTGGCCGCGTCATCTGGGTTGGCCGGCGCATGGCCTGAGCCGCGCGCTCAGCGCTTTCGGTCAAAAAACCAAAAGGCAAAGGCGAAGGCAACGCCCAGTCCGGACCCGACCAGCAAGCCAAGCGTCGACTGCTGATAGACGACGCCGATGATGGCCCCTGCAAGGATGGAGAGGGCGAGCGGCCCACCGGCCGCGCGGGGATCTGGCTTCTTTGGTTCGGTCATGCGCTGCTCCTGCCACTGCCTGCCGGAAAACACCACCCCGCCCTTTGGGCAATGCCCTTTTGGTCATGGTGAACATGAGCTTCACCCCTTTTGGGCACGGCCTGCAAAGGGCTGTCCTCTAAAGGACTTCCTCCGCATTTTGCCGAACCGGAGTCTCCTGCCGCATGTCCAGCTTTTTTGTCGATCGCGCCGGGGCAGACCTCGCTGCCGAGTTCATGGCGCTGTTTGGCAAAGAGGCCTCAAGTGAAGCGGCAGGCCGGGCCCGCCGTTCGCGCGATCATGGCAATGTCATCGGCTATTGCCGCTGGCGGCAGGTGGAGCGACTGATCAGCGCGCTCGAAAATGGGATCGGCGCCACCCGCCACTAACCGCTCCGCGCGGGTTCTCAACCTATGTGACGCGCCTTGCGACAGGGAGTGCTTTCGCTCCGTCCTTGGACGCGATAGAGCGGGGGGATGAAGTCCGGCCTCCTGTGTCGTGTCGCGCCCGTCGCCCTGACCGTAGCGCTGGCCGTTGCCGCCCCTGTTCAGGGACAGGGGTTGCCCGCCCCTGCCGAACCAACACCGGCCACAGAGACACCGCTGGACCCGGAATCTCCGATGACAGAGATGCCCGATATCGGCGTGGAATGGCCCGATCTGCCCGCTGAAGAAGCCGGAGAGCAAGCCTCTGGCGTCGATAGCGCCGATGAACAGGGCCGCCGCTATACCGTCACCCTGGCGGGCGTGCCCACGACGTCCGAAACCCAAATCGCGCAACGCTTTGACGCCCTGTCGGCGTTGAAAACCGGGGCCAGCAAACCCGCCAATGTCGCGCAGATCGACCGCCGCGCGCGCGATGATGCTGCCTTATTGGCCGAACTTTTGCGCGCCGACGGCTTTTATGATGCGCGCATTGAGTCCGAAATTGAGGCCGTGGGGGATCGCCTTGCCGTCACCCTCACCATTGAACCGGGGCCGCTCTACACCTTTGGCGACATCCGCGTGTCCGGCCTTGATGAGAGCGGAACACTGCGCGAGGCCTTTAACGTCAACGTGCAGGACAGCGTCGATGCCGATGACGTGACGCTGGCGGAAGCCACGCTGAAGTCCAAACTCGCCAATGACGGCTATCCCTTTGCCACAGTCACAGCACCGGACGTCTTGGTCGACCATGACACGCGGACAGCATCGATGGAGGTGCGTGTTGAGACCGGCGGCAAGCGCAATTTCGGTCAGATTGTGGCGCGCGGCGAAAAGCAGCCTTTCGGCGCCAAACACATTGGCCGCATCGCCCGCTTCAAGCCGGGCGAGCCCTATAACCAAGCCGATATTGATGACCTGAAGCGGGCGTTGATCGCGACCGGACTCATGTCCTCGGTTGATGTCAGCCCCGTTGAGACAGACGACCCGCAGACCGCCGACGTCGCTGTCACCATGACCCCGGCCCCCTTGCGGACAATCGCGGCGGAAGCGGGATATGGCACCGGCGAAGGCCTTCGTGTGTCTGCCAGCTGGACGCATCGCAGTCTGCTGAAGCCCGAAGGCGCCGTCATGGTGAGAGGGGTTATCGGCACGCGCGAACAAACGGTCGGCGCCTCTCTGCGCCAGTCCAACTGGCGGCGGCGGGACTGGGTGTTGAACGCGCGGGTGGCGGCCAGCAATATCGTCCAGACCGCTTATGCTGCCCGCACGCTTGAGATTGCCGCCAACCTTGAACGCCAGACCAACATCATCTGGCAGAAGGATTGGACCTGGAGTGTTGGCGCCGAACTGCTTGCGTCGGACGAACGCGACATTGTGGCCCGCGGCGGCGCGCGCCAAACCTATTTCATCGGCGCCTTGCCCGCGACCCTGGCCTATGACGGATCGGACGATCTGCTGGACCCGAAACGCGGCTTTCGGCTGAGCGCCCGCGTGTCGCCCGAAGGGTCCTTACAGGGCGGGTTTAACGGCTATGTCCGCACGCAAATTGATAGCAGTGCCTATCTGCCCTTGGGCCGCAAAATCGTCCTCGCCGGGCGGACCCGGTTGGGCTCTATTTCCGGCACCGCGCTCAACAATATCGCGCCGTCGCGGCGGTTTTATGCTGGCGGCGGCGGGTCCATTCGCGGCTTTAGCTTTCAGGATATTGGCCCGCGCGATGCCTTTGGAGACCCGATTGGCGGGCGCAGTCTTGCCGAATTTTCGCTCGAGGCGCGCGCCCGCTTTGGCGCGTTTGGCGTCGTCCCCTTCGTCGATATAGGTAATATTTACACCGGCAGCCTGCCCCGTCTGGACAAAATGCGCATCGGCGCGGGGCTGGGCGGGCGCTATTATTCCAGCTTCGGCCCGATCCGTATCGACATCGGCACGCCGATAAATCGGCGCACGGGTGAGGCGCGGGTTACGGTTTTTGTCTCCTTGGGTCAGGCCTTTTGATGCGCGCCGCCAAAAGGGTCCTTGCAGCGCTTCTTGGGCTGGTCCTGATCGGGCTGGCACTCGCCGGACTGGCCGATACCGGGCCGGGCCACCGCTTCATTATCGACCGCGTTGAAAAGCTTTCACCCAAGTCCGGGCTTAAAATTGAAATCAGCGCCATTGACGGTTCTATCTTCGATCAGGCACGCGTGCGGGGCCTGCGGCTTTCCGATCCCAAGGGCCTGTTCTTTGAAGCCCCCTTGGTTGATCTCACTTGGTCGCCGCTCGCCTGGTTCAACAACCGGCTCGATATTGATCGGCTCCATGCCAAGGTCGCCACGCTCCACCGGCTGCCCAAACTCAACCCCGGTGCACCCGATGCGCCCCTCTTGCCGTCGTTCGACATCCGCGTCGGGTCGCTCGCGATCGACAGGCTTGAGATCGACAAAGCCGTGGCTCGCACTCCACGCGTCGGCCGGCTGGCGGGGCACGCGAACATCAGCGACGGGCGCGCGATCGTTGATCTCACGGTCGACGCCCAGCAGGGCGACCACCTCGTCCTCAAGCTCGATTCCCGACCCGATGACAACCGCTTTGACGTTGCGCTGGACCTTGCTGCGCCGGAACGCGGCGTATTCGGCGCGATGATGGGCACCGCAAGGCCTGTGGCACTGCGCCTCTCCGGGGATGGCAGTTGGAAGACGTGGAAAGGCGCGCTCAAGGCCCGCATCTCCGGGCAGGACGCGGCCAATCTCGATCTGACGGTCAAAGACGGACGGTTCACGCTGGCCGGAGCCATCACCGCTGCCCATGTGCTGACCGGCCGGACGCAGAGGCTTGCGGGGCCGCTGGTGCGCGTGTCGGGCGAGGCCACCTTCGCCAACCGGCGGCTCGACGGTCAGATCAACCTGTCTTCACCGGCGCTGTCGCTCTCCGGCACCGGCGGCATCGATCTCGCAAAGAGCAGCTTTGACGACGCTCTGCTCACCGCCCGGCTGATCGATCCGCGCGCGGTCATGCCGACGATGCGCGGCCAGAATGTGCAGCTCAAGGCGCGGTTTGACGGACCCTTCTCGCAAGCGGCCTTCGATTATCTGCTCACCGCCCCGCGCGTCGCCTTTGATGCAACAGGGCTGGAGGATGTGCGCCTCTCCGGTCAGGGCCGCCTGTCCAAGGCGCCGGTTAAAGTGCCGGTCCGCTTTTCGGCCAAGCGCATCACCGGTGTCGGCGATGTGGCGGGTGGCATCCTTGCCAACATCTCGGTTAATGGCGTGGTTCTGGCGACCGGCACGACGCTCGTTGGGGAAAACCTGCTGCTGAAATCCGACAAGGTGTCGGGTCGGCTTGCGCTGTTCGTTGATCTCAAAACCGGCCGCTACGATGTCGGGCTGGCAGGGCAGCTCAACAGATATTTCATCCCCGGCATCGGTCTGGTCGACATCCGCAGTGAATTGGATGTCGTGCCGGGCGCCAATGGTCGCGGCACGCGTATCTTGGGTCGGGGGGAAGCCTGGGTGCGGCGCTTTGACAATGCGTTCTTTGCCGGACTTGCAGGCGGTTTGCCCAAGCTGGAAACAGCGCTGGAGCGCTCGCCCGACGGCGTGCTGCGCTTCACCAATATGCGCCTCATCGCGCCCAAGCTGCGGCTCACCCTGTCCGGCACCCGGCGGCGGGATGGCAGCATCCAATTGTCCGGCAGCGGCAGCCAGTCATCCTATGGCGCGCTAAAGCTGGCGCTGGACGGACCCATTGCGCGGCCGCGCGTCTCCTTGCTCTTGGCCCGTCCCAATGACGCTATGGGGCTGGCCAATGTCCAACTTCTGCTCACCCCCAATGCGAGCGGCTTTGGCTGGACGGCCAATGGCCAATCCCGCATCGGGCGCTTTACCGGGCGGGGGAACATCCTGCTGCCCGCAGGCCGCCCGTCGCAGATCATAGTGGCAGATTTCAACGCCTCCGGCCTTTCAGCGACGGGACGGCTGACGCCAGTGACCGGCGGGCTGGCCGGGACGCTGACGCTGGGCGGTATGGCGACGGGAACGCTCGACATGGATGTCACCGGCGGGTTGCAGCGCATCCGCGCCGCCGTCGATGCCCGTGACGCGCGCTTTGAAGGCCCGCCGCAAATGGCCATCCGCCGGGGCCGCTTTGTCGGCACCATCCTGCTGGACCCGGCCGGGACCTCCATCAACGGCACAGTGACAGCACAGGGTGTGCAATATGGTGCCATATCCTTCGCGCGGCTCGCTGGGAACGTCGACATGAAGGGCGGACGGGGCGAGCTGAAGGGCGCCATCGCCGGGTCACGCGGCGGGGATTTTGATCTTCAGACCGTCATTCAGATGGCCCCGGACAGGCTCATCATTGTCGCCAATGGGACGCTGGAACGTCGCCCGATCAGCCTTGATGCCCCCGCTGTGCTGGTGCGCGAAGGGGCCGGATGGCGGCTGTCGCCAACGGAGCTCAGCTATGCGGGCGGGAAGGCCTCGCTGTCGGGCCTGATCAGTGGTGCGCGACCTGAACTCACTGGCGCCTTGTCCTCCCTGCCGCTGTCGATCCTCGATATAGTGGCCCCCCGCCTTGGGTTGGGCGGACGGGCGAGCGGCAACTTCTTCTACGTGGAGGAGGCCAATGGGACACCGTCTGGTCGGATCGACGTCAAGGTGCGGGGGCTGACGCGCGCGGGGCTGGCGCTGGCCTCCAAGCCAATTGACCTTGCGGTGATTGCAAGCTTCGGCGGATCGCGGGCCGGCGCACGGCTCTTGGCGGCCTCCGGTGGCCAGACCATCGGGCGCGGCCAGATTCAGTTAAGCGGCCTTGGTGGTGAGGCCGCCCTGACCAGCCAGATCGCCAATGCCAATTTGGCCGGCCAGTTGCGCTTTAATGGCGATGCCGGAACGCTTTGGCGCCTCACTGGCATTTCCACCTTTGATCTTTCGGGCAATGTAGCGATCGGCGCCGATATGGGCGGCACGCTGTCCAACCCCAGCATCCGTGGCTCGGTGCGCACGGCGGCGGCGCGCTTGGAAAGTGCAGCAGCGGGCATGGTCTTAACCGGGGTTGCCACGAACGGACAGTTTAATGGGTCCCGGCTGGTCCTGAACAGTTTTTCCGCCAATGCGGGCAAGAGCGGGCGGCTCACCGGCACAGGCACCATCAGCTTTGCCTCCGGCGCGCCGGGCATAGACCTGTCGGTGCAGGCGGAGTCGGCCACGCTGATCGCCCGTGATGATCTGGGGGCGACCGTCACGGGCCCCTTACGCATCCAATCCGAAGGCAATGGCGGCCTGATCAGCGGCAACGTGCGGGTCGACCGCAGCAGCTATGTGCTGGGGCAAAGTGCGGTGGCCACTTCCGTTCCCCGATTGCGCGTGCGGGAGATTAACGGTGGGGCGGACCCGCAAATGGCGGTCGCCCCCACGCGGCCATGGCTGCTTGATATCAAGGCCAATGTGCCGGGACGCATGATGGTGACGGGCCTTGGCCTTGACAGCGAATGGCGTGGTGACTTGGCGGTCACAGGCTCGATCCTATCGCCCGCAATTCTGGGCTCGGCAGAGGTTGTCCGTGGCGGCTATGAATTTGCCGGACGGCGTTTCGAGTTGGAACGCGGCGTCATCCGGTTCCGGAGGGAAAGCCCGCCCGATCCCATTCTCGACATTGTCGCGCAAGGCGACACACAGGGCCTGAGCGCGACCATTCGTGTCGGCGGCACAGGCCAGAAGCCGGAAATCACCTTTGCGAGCGTGCCTGCTTTGCCGCAGGAAGAACTGCTGTCCCGCCTGTTGTTTGGCACTTCGATCACCAATTTGTCCGCGCCCGAAGCGCTGCAATTGGCCGCGGCTGTGGCGTCGATGCGCGGGGGTGCAGGCCTCAACCCAATCAACGCCCTGCGGCAGGCCGTGGGCCTGGACCGGCTGCGCATCCTGCCTGCGGACGCGACAACGGGGCAGCGCACGGCAGTGGCGGCGGGCAAGTATATTTCCCGACGCGCCTTTGTGGAAATCATCACCGACGGGGCAGGCTATTCCGCCACACGCGCGGAGTTTCAGGTGACGCACTGGCTGTCGATCCTCTCCACTTTGTCCTCGGTCGGGCGACAAAGCGCGGCTGTGCGGATTTCCCGAGATTATTGATAATCCTTCGCATTAGCATTGACAGGGCATGAGGGCCAAGATTAGGAAACGGCAAGATGGCTTTCCTAAACCACCGCCTGAGCCTTTGGGCCCTGCTGGCGCTTCCGGCGCTCCCCATGCTGGTAGGCCTTGGGCGCGGCTCTGCCGAGGCGATGGACCTACTGCACCCGTCAGGCGAACTGTCGGCCCGGTTGATGATCATCGCGATCGCCATCAGCCCGCTGATCCGCCTCTTTGGGCCGCGCAAATGGCTGCAATGGCTGGCCGTGCGCCGTCGCGCTTTTGGCGTCGCGGCCTTTGCCTACGCCGTTCTGCACCTTGTCTTCTACATCATCGACATGGGCAATGTGGCCGACATGGTCGCCGAAGCGCTTGCTCCGGGCATATGGACCGGCTGGGCCGCATTTTTCCTAATGATGGTGCCCGCCGTCCTCAGCAATGATGCGTCGATGCGGGCGCTGAAGGCGCAATGGAAAAGGCTACAGCGTCTGGTGTACCCTGCGGCCGTCCTGACCTTGCTGCACTGGATTTGGGCGCACAACAATCTCGGCCCTGCGCTGGTTCATTTCATCCCCCTGGCGCTGATCGTTGCGCTGCGGGCGTTCAAACCCCTCCCCCACGCCAAACACGGAGCTTGATCATGCGTTTTCTCTCCATCCTCTCATTGACCGGTGCTGCAACACTTGCGGCCATCAGCGCGCCTGCCTCCGCCACCGGCGCCATCACATGTCAGGCCGGACCCGCGTCCAGCTGGAAGACACAGGACGCACTGAAGGCAAAGCTCATCAAAGAAGGCTGGCAGGTCCGCAAGACCAAGCCTGATGGCGGCTGCTATGAAGTCTACGGCACGACGCCCGAGGGTGATCGGGTGGAAGCCTATTTCCATCCGGTGACGTTTGAGAAGCTTTACGTCGCACGGCGCGGCGAGGTTCTGTTCCGCAAAAAGGGCTATTGAGGGCGGCGGCCCTCCGCGTCAGGGCGATCCCTCCTCACCATAACCTGTGTCACAACAGCATTGTTTGAAAGACAGCTCCTGATTTGAGAGAGTGAAGCAATTCGCTTGACTTAGAGGCCCCCGCCTCTAGACGCGGCGACGGGCCACGCGGTCCCAACGCCGCGCTGCTCTCTGCAAGGAGACGCTTACATGACTGTGACCAAGCCAACGCGCACACCTGCGCGTCCGTTCTTTTCCTCGGGGCCCTGCGCAAAGCCGCCGGGCTGGGACGCTTCCAAACTCCAAACTGAATGCCTCGGCCGCTCGCACCGCGCCAAGATCGGCAAGTCGCGCCTGCAATTGGCGATCGACCTGACGCGCGACGTTCTGCAAGTGCCCGACACGCACCGCATCGGCATCGTCCCCGGCTCTGACACCGGCGCTGTTGAAATGGCCATGTGGTCGCTGCTCGGCGCACGCGGCACGACCATGCTCGCATGGGAAAGCTTTGGTGAAGGTTGGGTCACCGATGCGAACAAGCAACTGAAATTAAACGCCACTGTGCTGAACGCAGCCTATGGCGAACTCCCGGATCTCTCGACCGTCAATTGGGCAGACGATGTCGTCTTCACCTGGAACGGCACCACGTCCGGCGCGCGCGTCCCCAATGGGGACTGGATCGCCGACGACCGCGAAGGCCTCTCCATCTGTGACGCGACCTCCGCGGTGTTCGCTTATGACATGCCGTGGGACAAGCTCGATGTCGTCACCTTCTCCTGGCAGAAAGTGCTGGGCGGTGAAGGTGCGCACGGCGTCCTTATCTTGGGACCCCGCGCGGTGGAGCGGCTGGAAAGCTACACCCCCGCATGGCCACTGCCCAAGGTCTTCCGCCTGACGTCCAAGGGCAAGCTGTCCGAAGGCATCTTCAAGGGTGAGACGATCAACACGCCGTCGATGCTCGCCGTTGAAGACGTGATCTTCGCGCTCGAATGGGCAAAGTCACTTGGCGGTCTGGACGGTCTTATGGCCCGCAGCAACGCCAATGCCCGCGCGCTCAATCTGATCGTTGAAGGCCGGTCCTGGCTTGATCATCTGGCGGTCGACCCCGCCACACGGTCAACCACCTCGGTCTGCCTGACGGTCGAAGGCGCGGATGCGGACTTCATCAAAAAGTTCGCCGGTCTGCTCGAAGCCGAACACGCCGCTTATGACATTGCCAGCTATCGCGACGCCCCCCCGGGCCTGCGCATCTGGTGCGGTGCGACCGTCGACACCGCCGACATCGAAGCACTCGGCCCCTGGCTCGATTGGGCCTGGGCGTCGCTCAAAAACTAAACCTATCCCGTTTGTCCTGAGCTTGTCGAAGGACCGTCCTTATTCTTGTTGCTGAAGCGCACAGAAAGGACGGGGCTTCGACAGGCTCAGCCCAAACGGATTTTGAATTCATTTGGAGTTTCCCAACATGACCAAGCCCAAAGTCCTCATTTCCGACAAAATGGACCCCAATGCCGCTGCAATCTTTCGTGAACGTGGCTGTGAAGTTGATGAAATCACAGGCCTGACTTCGGATGAGTTGAAGGAGATCATCGGCAAGTACGATGGCCTCGCCATCCGCTCCTCGACCAAGGTGACCAAGGACATCCTTGAGGCCTGCACGAACCTGAAGGTCATTGGCCGCGCCGGCATTGGCGTCGACAATGTCGATATCCCCGCCGCCTCCTCCAAGGGCGTCGTTGTCATGAACACGCCGTTCGGCAACTCGATCACCACGGCGGAACACGCCATCGCGTTGATGTTCGCGCTCGCCCGTCAATTGCCGGAAGCCAATGCCCAGACGCAGGCGGGCCTATGGCCGAAGAACGGCTTCATGGGCGTTGAAGTCACCGGCAAGACGCTGGGTCTGATCGGCGCCGGCAATATCGGCTCGATCGTCGCCACCCGCGCGCTGGGCCTGCGGATGAAAGTTGTCGCCTTCGATCCGTTCCTGACGCCGGAACGCGCTGTGGAGATGGGCGTCGAAAAGGCAGACCTTGATACGCTGCTCGCCAAGGCCGACTTCATCACGCTGCACACGCCGCTGACCGATCAGACGCGCAACATCCTGTCGAAAGAAAATCTCGCCAAGACGAAGAAGGGCGTGCGCATCATCAACTGTGCACGCGGTGGTCTGATTGATGAGGCCGCGCTGAAGGAGGCCCTTGATTCAGGCCAGGTCGCAGGCGCCGCGCTTGACGTGTTCGTCAATGAACCCGCCAAGGAATCGCCTTTGTTCGGCACGCCCAACTTCATCTGCACGCCGCATCTTGGCGCGTCGACCAACGAAGCGCAGGTCAATGTGGCCCTTCAGGTGGCCGAACAGATGGCCGATTATCTGGTCAATGGCGGCGTCACCAACGCGCTCAACATGCCGAGCCTGTCAGCCGAAGAAGCGCCGAAACTGAAGCCCTATATGGCGCTCGCCGAAAAGCTTGGCAGCCTTGTCGGGCAATTGGCGCATGACAACCTCACCAAGATCAGCATCGAAGTGGAAGGGGCTGCCGCCCAGCTCAACATCAAGCCAATCACAGGCGCGGTGCTGGCAGGTCTGATGCGCCGCTATTCCGACACGGTGAACATGGTCAACGCGCCGTTCCTCGCCAAGGAACGCGGGCTGGATGTGCGTGAAGTCCGCCATGACCGTGAAGGCGTGTACCACACGCTCGTCCGCGTGACCGTCGGCACCAGTCAGGGCGACCGCTCGGTTGCCGGCACTTTGTTCGGCAACACGGTCCCGCGTCTTGTTGAAATGTTCGGCATCAACATCGAAGCCGATCTTGACGGCCACATGCTCTACATCGTGAACGAAGACGCCCCCGGCTTCATCGGGTCGATCGGGACGCTGCTCGGCAAGAACGGCCTCAACATCGGCACGTTCCACCTTGGCCGCCGCAATGCGGGGGGTGAGGCCGTGCTTCTCCTCTCGATGGACGCCGCCATCCCCGAACCCGTTCTCGAAGAGGCCCGCAAACTGCCGGGTGTGAAAACGGTGAAGGCGTTGAAGTTCTGATAACGCGTCATTGCGAGCGAAGCGCGGCAATCCATTGTCTTGCTGTCTGGATTGCTTCGCTCTGCTCGCAATGACGATGTTGCAGAATCGTGCCTGATCGCTCTAAGGCCCCGCGCATGACCACAGGATTGCTCCCCACCGGATTTCGTGACCGCCTGCCACCAGAAGCCGATGCCTCGGCGCGGTTGGTGCGCGCTGTGCTCGATACGGTGGCCTCCTGGGGCTATGAACGGGTGCAGACCCCGCTGGCCGAATTTGAAGCGAGCCTGACAGGCGCCCTCGGCACATCTTCGCGGGATTTGCTGCGTTTTGTTGATCCGGTCTCCGGCGAAACCATGGCGGTCCGTTCCGACATTACGGGGCAAATCGGGCGCATTGCCTCCACCCGCATGGACCACCACCCCCGCCCGGTGCGGCTCAGCTATGGCGGGCCGGTCGTCAAGTTGAAAGCAGCGCAACTCCGCCCGGAACGCGAGCTGATGCAGGTCGGCGCGGAACTGATCGGGCTGGACAGCGTGGCCGCCGCCAGCGAAATTGTCACTGTGGCGATCGAAGCGCTGAAGGCGGCGGGCGTCAAGGACATGACGCTCGACCTGACTTTGCCGGACCTGATCGACACGCTGCTGCCGGGGACCGACACACGTGCCCTGAAGGCGCATCTGGACGCCAAAGACATTGCTGCCGTGCCGGAAGCCTTCCAGCCGCTCATCGTCGCGGCGGGCGCGTTTGAAGATGCCCTTGGTCGTCTACGGGCCTTTGATGTGGATGGACTAATCACCCAGCGCCTCGACGCCATCGAAGCGGTGGTGGCCGGTCTGCCCGCTGATCTGCGCGTCACCCTCGACCCGACCGAGCGGCACGGCTTTGAATATCAAAGCTGGTTCGGCTTCTCGATCTTTTCGGCGCACACCTTGGGCGAAATCGGCCGGGGCGGCAGCTACCGGATTGGCGATGAGCCAGCCATCGGCTTTTCCGCCTATATCGACCCGCTGATTGACGCAGGGCTGGCGCAAGGGGAACGCCGCCGCCTGTTCCTGCCGCTCGGCACCTTGCCACAAAAAGCCGCCGCGTTGCGCGCAGAAGGTTGGGTCACGGTCGCGGCGCTGACCGAAGACGACAGTGCCGAAGCCCAGATCTGTACCCACATCCTGTCCAACGGTCACCCCGCACCCCTCGACTGAGCGGCCCCTTTGCCCACGGCAAAGACGGAACTTTAAGGCCTGAAACAACCTTTGGGGTGGACGCCGCGCGTCCATGGCAATAACGCACAGCGCGGCGAATCCCTTTGCTCAGAGTTCCCTGCGCTGAAGGAAAAGGCCCGACATATCGGGATGTTCAAATGGCAAATGTCACCGTCATCGGCGCTCAGTGGGGCGATGAAGGCAAAGGCAAGATCGTCGACTGGCTGGCGAGCCGTGCCGACGTCGTCGTCCGGTTTCAAGGCGGCCACAATGCGGGCCACACACTGGTTGTCGGCGATAAGGTCTACAAGCTTTCCCTTCTTCCCTCCGGCATTGTCCGCGGCACGCTGTCCGTCATTGGCAATGGCGTCGTGCTGGACCCCTGGCACTTCCGTGATGAGGTGACAAAGCTCAACGGGCAGGGCGTGGAAGTAACGCCTGAGAATCTCCAAATCGCTGAGAACGCGCCGCTCATCCTGCCTTTCCACCGTGATCTAGACGCCCTGCGCGAAACGGCTGCAGGCGCCGGCAAGATCGGCACCACCGGACGTGGCATTGGCCCGGCCTATGAGGACAAGGTCGGCAGGCGGGCCATCCGCGTCTGTGATCTCGCGCATCTTGATGATCTGGATGCGCAGATTGACCGCATCTGCGCGCACCATGATGCGCTGCGCGCCGGGTTCAACCAGCCGCCGATTGACCGGCAGCGGTTGCTCGACGATCTGGCGGACATCGCCGCCTATATTCTGCCTTTTGCCAAGCCCGTCTGGGTGACGCTCAATCAGGCGAAAAAGCGGGGCGCCCGCGTGTTGTTTGAAGGCGCACAGGGCGTTCTGCTGGATGTCGACCACGGCACCTATCCGTTCGTCACCTCGTCCAACACCATTGCAGGCACCGCCTCGGGTGGATCGGGCCTTGGCCCTTCCTCGGTGGGCTTCGTGCTCGGCATCGTAAAGGCGTACACCACGCGCGTTGGCTCCGGCCCGTTCCCGACCGAACTGGAAGACGCAACCGGCCAGCGGCTGGGCGAACGCGGCCATGAATTTGGCACCGTCACCGGTCGCAAACGGCGCTGCGGCTGGTTTGATGCAGTGCTCGTCCGCCAGTCTGCCGCTGTGTCCGGCATCACCGGCATCGCGCTCACCAAGCTGGACGTGCTCGATGGGTTTGAGACGCTCAAAATCTGCACCGGCTATCGCATCGGCGATAAGGTGTATGACTATCTGCCCCCCCATGCCGCAGATCAGGCGCGGGCCGAGCCGATTTATGAAGAAATGCCGGGCTGGTCCGAAACGACCGCCGGTGCGCGCAGCTGGGCCGATTTGCCTGCGCAGGCGATCAAATATGTCCGCCGCATTGAAGAGCTTATCGACTGCCCCGTTGCGTGCGTATCCACCAGTCCGGAACGCGAGGATACGATTTTGGTGCGGGACCCCTTCTCCGACTAACATCCTCCACCAGCGCGGTGTCGCTAAACTGAAATCTTGCACCCTTAGCCCGCAGAGGACCGCAGGTCTGCTGACCTGCGCGCTGAGGGAGCAACGACCGTACATGACGTCTAGAAACGTGACAGCCGCGCGGACCCGCGCTGATGAAACCGGCGTGACCCGAGACGCAGCCGACTGGGTTCGCCTCCTCAGCTTTGGCGCGGTACAATGGCCCTGGTTGTTGAAGAGCCTTTATGGCGGACGCAAGGCCGACAAGACCGCGCTGCTCGACCGCCTCGGCCTGCCGGAAGATGCGCTGCCGCATCTGGGCAGTTGGAAAGCCGATACCGGCCTTTTGCACCGCATTGTCGATACTGTGCTGGCCCATAAGCCGGGGACGGTTGTGGAATTGGGTGCCGGCGCCTCCACCCTCGTCGTGGCCAAGGCCATGCAATTGGCCGGCGGCGGGCGTCTCGTCAGCTTTGATCAGCATGGCGATTTCGTGGGGGCCGTCCGCAACTGGCTGGCCGAACATGATCTGAACGCCGACGTACGCCACGCGCCAATCATCGCGCATAATAGCCGCTGGTCCGGGCTTTGGTATGATCTTGTCGGCGTGCCCGATCAGATTGACCTGTTGTTGATTGATGGCCCGCCATGGGCGCTTGGCCCCACCATCCGCGAAGGCGCGGACTGCCTGTTTTCACGCGTGCCCGTCGGCGGCATCGTGATGCTCGATGATGCCGCGCGCCCGGGGGAGCGGCTGGTCGCCAGGCATTGGAAGCGGGATTGGCCGCAATTTGACTGGACGCTGATGCCCGGCATCAAGGGAACGCTGGTGGGCGTTCGGCGCGCTTAGACCTTCAGTTCCGCATTCAGCCGCCTGGAGGCCCGCCACAGCAGGACGGCGGGCAACAGCCCCATCCACGCGGCCCCATAGAGCACCCAGCGGACGCTATCTTCCCCCGCAATCGGTTTGAACGCGTCGGACAGCATACCGAAAAAGAGCGGACCAAGGCCAAGGCCGATGAGGTTCTGACCGAAGACGACAAGCGACGTCGCCACCGCCCGCTGGCCGGGGGCCACCAACTGCTGCGCCAGCGCATAGCAGGGGCCGTAATAAAGATAGTTGAGCATGCTGGGGATCATCAGCAACACAATCGCCCAGCGCCAGTCGGTCACATAATAGGCCACAAACAGGATCGGCGCGGCCACGGCCATGCCGATGGCAGGTGCCGTGAGGATATGGCGTTTGTCGATCGCCCCAAAACGGTCGGCCAGATACCCGCCAAGCCAGGTGCCCAGCATGGACGAAAGCCCGCCGGTAATCCCAAGCCACAGCCCGGTTTCTGCCGCCGTCAAACCAAAGTTACGCTGGAACAGGATCGTGACCCAAACGCCTTTGCCGTAAGACAGGAAGGCCGTGAAGGACGCGCCCAGCAGCACGAGGATGAAGGCGCGCGACGACATGATTTGCACGAGCGCTTCAAAAAAGGGTTGTTGCGGTGCGGCCCCTTGCGCAGCGGCCGACGCATGACGGCCCGGGTCTCTCAGGATGAGCGGCAGAACAAGCGCAAACAAAACGCCCGGAATGCTGACTGCCAGAAAGGTGTTCCGCCAGCCGATGATATCGCTGAGCGCGCCGCCAACCGCCATGCCAATCAGGCTGCCAATCGGAATACCGAGCCCGTAAAAAGCAATCGCCGAGGCGCGCTTTTCCTTCGGCACGGCATCGGTGATGAGCGCATGGGCAGCAGGCGTGCATCCCGCTTCCCCCACGCCCACGCCAATGCGGGCGAGCAACAGCTGGACGAAGTTTTGCGCCAATCCACACGCTGCGGTCATCAGCGACCAGAACCCCAATGAGATGGTGATGAGGCGCGCGCGGTTGGTGTGCGGACGATCCGCATAGCGGGCAATGGGGATGCCCAGAAACGTGTAAAAGACGGCAAAGGCAAGGCCGGTCATCAGCCCAATCTGCGTATCCGACAGCTGCAGATCACGGCTGATGTCATGCGCCAGAATATTGACGATCTGCCGGTCAAGGAAGTTGAAGATGTAGACGACGAGCAGCGTCCACATCAGGAGCCGGGTGGACGGCACAGTGCCGGTCTTCGCGATTGTGCCTGCCATAGTCTCCCCACTGGCCTCTATAATCGGGCTCCTCTTGGGTCTTGTGGTCGAAACAGCCGCGCCCGGCAAGCGCGAAGCCATCTACACGGCTTGGAGCACGCTTACCCGCACTGCGCGCGGTGGAGGAGTTTCTGGTCGGCCAGCACGAGCGCCATCATCGCCTCCACCACCGGTGCACCGCGAATGCCAACGCACGGGTCGTGGCGGCCCTTGGTGATGATGTCGGCGGCTTCGCCTTCCCGGTTGATGGTGTCGACCGGAATGAGGATGGACGAGGTCGGCTTAAACGCGACGCGCACGATGACCGGCTGACCTGTCGAAATGCCGCCCGCAATGCCGCCGGCATTGTTCGCCATGAACTGCGGCGCATTGGTGCCGGGGCGCATGGGATCGGCATTTTCCTCGCCGCGTAGACGGGCGGAGGCAAAGCCCGCACCAATCTCAACGGCTTTGACCGCATTGATGCTCATCATGGCTGCGGCGAGTTCACTGTCGAGCTTGGCATAAAGCGGCGCGCCCCATCCGGCAGGGACGCCGGTTGCCACGCATTCCACGACAGCGCCCAAGGAAGAGCCCGCCTTGCGCGCCTCATCGACCAGCTTTTCCCACCGGCCCGCCGCCGCTTCATCCGGGCAGAAGAAGGGGTTCTTGCCGATCTGGCTGGCTTCAAAATTGTCGCGGTCAATCGCGTCGCCGCCGATTTCGACGACATAGGCCATGATCTCGACTTCGGGGATCACGGCGCGGGCCACGCCGCCTGCGGCCACGCGTGCTGCCGTCTCCCGCGCGGAAGATCGCCCGCCGCCGCGATAATCGCGGAAGCCGTATTTGGCATCATAGCTGTAATCGGCATGGCCCGGACGATAGGCCTTGGCCACATCGGAATAATCCTTGGACCGCTGATCCACATTCTCGATCATCAGGCTGACGGGTGTGCCTGTGGTCCGGCCTTCAAACACGCCAGAAAGGATGCGGACCTGATCGGGCTCCTGCCGCTGCGTGGTGAAGCGCGACGTGCCCGGGCGGCGCTTGTCGAGGAAAGGCTGAATGTCCGCTTCCGACAGCGCAAGCCCCGGCGGGCAGCCATCCACCACTGCCCCCAAAGCGGGGCCATGGCTTTCCCCCCAAGTGGTGAAGCGGAAGACGCGGCCAAAGGTATTGAAACTCATGGACGAGCGATGCCGCGATTTGCCGCCTATTGCAAGGCGGGGGCGAGAGACCCGTCTGTTCTCGTTAGGCCAGTGCGATGTCCGGCGCGTCTTCTGCCTTCATGCCGATGGCGTGATAGCCGCAATCGACATGATGTGTTTCGCCGGTGACACCCGAAGAAAGATCCGACAACAGATACAGCCCTGCCCCGCCGACATCCTCGATGGTGGTGTTGCGCTTCAAAGGTGAATTCAGCTCATTCCACTTCAGGATGTAACGGAAATCGCCAATGCCCGAGGCGGCAAGCGTCTTGATGGGGCCAGCCGAGATGGCGTTCACGCGGATATTGTCGCGGCCCAAATCGACCGCGAGATACTTCACAGACGTCTCCAGCGCGGACTTCGCCACACCCATCACATTGTAATGCGGGATGACCTTTTCCGCGCCATAATAGCTGAGCGTCAGCATCGCGCCGCCATTGGGCATCATCGCCGCTGCGCGCTGGGCGACCGCTGTAAAGCTGTAGACAGAGATGTTCATCGTCATCAGGAAATTGTCGAGCGTGGTGTCGCAATAGCGGCCACGCAGTTCATTCTTGTCCGAAAAGCCGATGGCGTGAACAACGAAATCAATCGTCGGCCAACGCGCGGCAAGGGTGGCGAACGCCGTGTCGAGGTCAGCCGGATCAGACACGTCACAGTCGATCAGGAAATCGCTGCCCACTTCTTGTGCCAAGGGGCGCACACGCTTTTCCAGCGCCTCTCCCTGATAAGAGAATGCCAGTTCCGCGCCCTCTTCCCGCAGCTTTTGCGCAATCCCCCAAGCGAGGCTCCGGTCATTGGCAAGCCCCATGATCAACCCGCGCTTGCCTGCCATATATCCAGCCATCAGCTGTTCCCTTCTTCTTATAACGCATTCAAATGCGGTTCTTTGATCGCCGGATTGGCCAAAGCCGCATTCAGATGCGCGCCAATAACAAGACCGAATCCGACTATCCAGAAAAACAGCAATGCAACAATCACTCCGGCCAAGCTGCCATAGGTCAGCGCATAGCCCCCAAAGAGCGACAAAGCCGGCGGAAGCAAGGCCAAGGCGCCGTTCCACCACAACGTCGTGACCAGCGCGCCCGGCCATTTCGGAAAGGCGCGTCCCCGATATTCAGGCGGGGCCAATGTCCAAAAAATCACAAATAAGCCCATGAACACGGCCACCGATGTGGAGACCCAGCCCAGTTCCACCGACATCAGCCGTTGCGCCGCCGGAATGAAGCGGAACACCACCTCTTCCACCGCCGTCACCGCCAACTGGGCGGCGAGCGCAAACAGGATGAGCAGAACCGACAGAAACGTGATCGCAATTCCTGCAATACGATAATGCCAGAAGGGGCGGCCATAGCCGGTGCCATATGCACGGCGGAGAATATCGCGGATCGTTTCGATAAAGCTGCTCACCGTCCAAAGGCCCACAATCGCGCCGAACCACAAAAGCGGGCCGGTGCGCGCCTGCAGCATCTCCTGCGCGGCGCTCTGGATCAGTTGCGCAACCCCCGGCGGCAAGGCGCCCAGCATGGACTGAATGGCTTGCAGATTTTCGTCGGGCCGCCCGATCAACTGCGTGATCGCCGCCATGACGATGAAGAACGGAAAGACCGTCAGCAAGGTGAGATAGGCAAAATTGCCCGCATGGATGAAGCCGTCGCTATACACGCCAATGGCGACGCGGCGGAGCACCTCAAACGGCTTTGACCCCGGCCCGATCCGCCCGCGTAACCCGGCCATATGCGGATGCGCACCCGGATGCCTGCGGCGCGCTTCAGGCGTTTCCGGAGAAGGTGGCCGCATGCCGCGCTACACGCCCAGTTTCGCGCGCGGGTTCCTGTCGTCGGTCCAGCTTTCGACAAAATCTTGGAGCGCGGCATCATCAGCGGGCAGATCAACGACCAAGGTGACGAGCTGATCACCCCGCTTACCCGTCTTGCCGGTAAAGCCCCTCTCCCGCAGGCGGAGCGTCTTGCCGGAGGTCGCGCCCTTGGGGACGTTGAGCATGACTGCGCCGTCCACCGTCGGCACCTTAACCGGGCCGCCTTTGACCGCTTCGGACAAAGTGATCGGCAGATCGAGCCGGATATTGTCCCCATCGCGCGTGAAATGCGGGTGGCTGCCCACTTCAATCGTCACAATCGCGTCGCCAGCACCGCCCGGCCCCGGCTGGCCCTTGCCAGCGAGCTTCATCTGCGTGCCGGTTTCGACGCCAGCCGGTAGTTTCAGATCAATCGTCTTGCCATCGGACAAAGTGATCCGCTGCGGCTTGAGCGTCGCCGCCTCCTCAAAAGCGACGGCCAGCCGATAAGCGACATTCGCGCCCTTTTGCGGCGGCGCCTGTCGTCCAAACCCACCGCCGGGTCCACCGCGTCCGCGTCCGCCAAACAGGCCGTCAAAGATGTCGCCGAAATCCATGCCTTCAGCGCTGAACCCGCCCGGACCCTGCCGGAACCCGCCGCCGCCCTGACCAAAGGGATTGCCGCCCCCGCCAAAGGGACTGCGCGGCTGGCCATTCTCATCAATCTCGCCCCGGTCAAACTGGCCGCGCTTGTCCTTGTCTGACAACAGGTCATAGGCGCCCGTGACCTGAGCGAAGCGCTCAGTGGCTTTAGGGTCGTGGTTGGTATCAGGGTGGAGCTCTTTGGCCAGCTTGCGATAGGCCTTCTTAATCTCAGCCTCGCTCGCGCCCTTCGCCACCCCCAGAGTCGAATAGGGATCTGCCATGCCTCCTAGCTAGGGCGTGGGAGGGGTTTCGGCAATGGTTCTAAGGGAAACTAGGGTTCGCGCAGAGGCGCGGCAACCCAGCGGACATCCCGCCGTGCGGACCTTCACATGCCCACCCGCGTCGCCCCGTGCTTGACACGGGGCGACGGAGGATAGGGTGGCGAGGCGAAGCCTACGCCCCGTCTTTGATCTGCTGGTGATGCCGGATCACTTCATCAATGATGAAGCGCAGGAACTTTTCCGAAAATTCGGGGTCCAGATTGGCATCGGTCGCCAATCGGCGGAGGCGTTCAATCTGGCGTTTTTCGCGGCCGCCATCCGCGGCGGGAAGGCCTGTTTTCGCCTTATGCTCGCCCACGGCCTTGGTGATTTTGAAGCGCTCCGCCAGCATATAGATGATTGAGGCATCGATATTGTCGATGCTCTCACGATAGCGTTGCAGGGTTTCGTCAGTCATTTCATTTCCAGTTTCGCCAAAACGGTTCACTTGCAACTCTGTTCTGCTTGCCTTTGCAAGAAAGCGCCGCCAATGCGCCCCTTATGACGGCTACCGTTCACAGGCTTCCTGGTAAAGAGGTTCCATCGCTGGACCCGATGATGACGCTTGTGGCGTCCGGTATGAATCAGGTCAATGCCGTGATTCTGGACCGTATGCAGTCGCAAATCCATCTGATCCCCGAACTGGCCGGTCATCTGATCGCCAGCGGTGGAAAGCGGATGCGTCCGATGCTGACCCTCGCCACCTCGGCGCTGCTCGATTATCCGGGCTCCCGCCAGTATAAACTCGCAGCATCCGTAGAGTTCATCCACACAGCAACGCTGCTGCACGACGATGTCGTCGACCATTCCGACCTGCGGCGTGGACGCAAGACCGCCAATGTCATCTGGGGCAATTCGGCAAGCGTGCTCGTCGGGGATTTCCTGTTCAGCCGCGCCTTTGAACTGATGGTTGAAGATGGCAGCCTCAAAGTTCTCAAGATTCTGTCTGGCGCCAGCGCAGTCATTTCCGAAGGCGAGGTCAATCAGTTGACCGCCCAGCGGCAAATTGCGACCACTGAAGACCGTTACCTCGATATTATCGGTGCCAAGACGGCAGCATTATTTGCCGCCGCCTGCCGCATCTCTGCTGTCATTGCCGAACGCGATGAGGCGACCGAGATGGCGCTCGATTCATATGGCCGCAACCTCGGTATCGCGTTCCAGCTGGTCGATGACGCCATCGACTATGCCTCGGATGAGGCGACGATGGGCAAATCACGCGGCGATGATTTCCGCGATGGCAAAATGACGCTGCCCGTCATCCTCGCCATGGCGCGCGGCAGCGAGACCGACCGCGCCTTTTGGAAAGAAGCAATGGAGGGCCGTCGCGTTTCAGACGATGATCTGGCCTATGCCAAGACGCTGCTCGATGGGTGTCATGCACTACCCGACACCTTTGAAAAAGCCCGCCTCTATGGCCGCCGCGCCATTGATGCGCTTGGCCCCTTCCCGCCATCGACCGCCAAGGCCGCCTTGGTCGAAGCCGTCGAATTCGCCATCGCGCGGGCTTATTAAAACGGAACGTCTAATCCGTCTGTGCTGAGCCTGTCGAAGCACCGTCCTTTCTGTTCAGCGCAAGAAAAGGACAGCCCTTCGACAAGCTCAGGGCAAACGGTTGGCGGATAGTCTCAGCTCACTCACCCCGCCTCACACCCGTGACAATCAGCATCCCCCTGTTCGATCTGGATCGTCATATGGTCGATATCAAACCGGTCGTGCAGCACCTTGCCCAGCGCGCTCAGAAAGCCATCGCCCGGAGGACCGTTGGGCATGACGAGGTGCGCGGTCAGCACAGTTTCGGTCGTGCTGCTGGGCCAGATGTGCAGATCATGGACGCGCGCCACGCCGGGTTGGGCTGCCAGCACGGCGGCCACGGCATCATAATCGATACCTTCGGGCACAGCGCCGAGCGACATCGCGACCGACCGAGAGAGCAGGCCATAGGTTTGCCAGAAGATCAGCCCGGCAATGGCAAAGCTCAGCACCGGATCAATGAGGCTGACGCCGGTCCACAGGATCAAAAGCCCCGCGACCACAACCGCGGCTGAGACCGCCGCATCCCCGACCATATGGAGGAAGGCGCCCTGAATGTTGATGTCGCCCTTGCGCCCGCGTGCAAAGAGCAGGGCCGTCACACCGTTGATGACGATGCCGACAGCGGCCACCGCCATCATCACGGGGCCCGCCACAGGCTGGGGATCCGCAATCCGTTGGAGCGCCTCCAACGCAATGGCGCCCAATGCCACCATCAAAAGAAGTCCGTTCGCCATCGCTGCAAGAATGGAGGAACTGCGCAGCCCCCAGGTGTAGCGCTTCGTCGGCGGGCGGGCGGCAAGCTTGGCCCCGCCCCAGGCAATGGCGAGACCCAAAACGTCCGACAGATTATGTCCGGCGTCCGACAGCAGTGCCGTCGAATTCGCCTTCAGGCCATAGACCACTTCAACCGCAACGAAGATGAGGTTGAGCGAAATGCCAATGGCAAAAGCGCGCCCGAAATCGGCATGGTGATGGTCATGGTGATGACCATGGTCGTGATGATGATGCGCGCCTGACATGTGGTTCTTCCCTTGGACCAGCCTTCCCTTGGCTCAGCCCACCCGCTAGCAGAAGCCCGCAATGTGATACTAGGACACGAATGTCGCTTCCCATCCACGCCGTGCTGCCCGATCTGCTCGCGCTCTTGTCGCGACAGTCAAATGCCGTGCTCGTGGCGCCGCCGGGGGCGGGCAAGACAACGGCGGTTGGCCCTGCCTTGCTGACAGAGGGCTGGTGCACCGGCCGCGTGCTTTTGCTCTCGCCGCGCCGCCTTGCCGCGCGGGCGGCGGCGGAACGCATCGCCGAATTGAGGGGGGAGCCGGTCGGCCAGACAATCGGCTACGCCACGCGGATGGAAAGCCGCCAGTCCGGGGCCACCCGCCTGCTCGTGCTGACCGAAGGCATTTTCCGCAACATGATCCAGACGGACCCGGAGCTTTCCGGCATCGCTGCCGTGCTGTTCGATGAAGTGCATGAGCGCAGCCTTGATTCCGATTTCGGCCTCGCTTTGGCGCTCGATGCCCAAGCCGGGTTGCGACCGGACCTGCGGCTCGTTGCTATGTCGGCAACACTCGATGGCGCGCGCTTTGCAAAATTGCTCGAGGCGCCCGTCATTGAAAGCGAAGGGCGCATGTTCCCCCTCACGCTCCGCCATGTTGGGCGGCGGGCCGAAGCCCGGATTGAGGAGGAGATGGCCGCCACCATCCGCCGCGCGCTTGCCGAAGAGGCAGGGGACCTGCTCGCCTTCCTGCCCGGTGTCGGGGAGATTGAGCGGACGGCCGAACGGCTGGAGGGCGTCAACGCCCAAGTCCACCGCCTGTATGGCAGCCTTGACCCCGCCGAGCAGCGCGCCGCGATCCGCAAGAGTGACACCCGCAAGGTCATCCTCGCCACCTCCATTGCCGAAACCAGCCTGACCATCGACGGCGTGCGCATCGTCGTGGACTCCGGCCTCGCCCGACGCGCCCGCTATGACCGCGCCGCCGGGATTGCGCGGCTTGTGACCGAACGTGTTAGCCAGGCCGCCGCCACCCAGCGCGCCGGGCGTGCCGCACGCCAGCAGCCGGGCGTGGCCTATCGCCTGTGGGAGGAGGCCGCGACTGCGGGGTTGCCGCCTTATGACCCGCCCGAAATCTTGGAGGCTGACCTTTCCCCTTTGCTGCTCGATTGTGCGCTGTGGGGTGTGACGGACCCGACCCAACTCAGCTGGCTGGATGCACCGCCGCCCGCCGCCTTGGCCGAGGCGCGCACGCGGCTGACGGCAATGGGCGCGCTTGATGCCGATGGGCGCCCGACCGCACATGGCACGGCCATTGCCCGCCTGCCGATGCCGCCACGCTTTGCGCATATGCTGCTTGATGCGGCCTCACGCGGACAGGCGGGGATTGCAGCGGAGGCCGCCGTGCTGCTGTCCGAACGCGGGCTGGGCGGCAGTGATGTTGATCTGGACCGCCGCCTGTCGCGCTGGAAAACAGAACGCGGCAAGCGCGCCGACGCTGCGCGCAATCTTGCCCGACGTTGGGCCAAGCTGGCCGGCGGAGACGCGGCCTCCAGCGACCCCGACGCCCTCGCCGAGGTCATCGCCATTGGCTTTCCCGATCGGATCGCCAAGCGCCGCGATGCGTCGGGCGAAAACTGGATCAGCGCGAGCGGGCGCGGCTTCCGGCTGGACGCGGCCCATCCACTCGCGCGGCGGGACTGGCTGGCGGTGGCTGACATTCAGGGGGTCGCCTCCGGCGCACGGATCCTGTCTGCCGTCGAGATTGACCTCGCCACCCTTGAACGCCTGTTCGCCGACCAGATCCGCACCGGCGCGAATATCCGGTTTGACCCTGCCACAAGCGGTGTGAAGACGGAGAGCGGACGTCATCTGGGCGCGATCACCATCGCCAAGGGGCAGGACGCCAAGGCCGACCCGCACGCCATTACCGCTGCCCTGGTAGACGGCGTGCGGGACCATGGCCTGTCGGTCCTGCGCCTGCCCGACGCCTGTGCACGTCTGCGCCAACGCGCGGACTGGGCGGGGCTAGAGACGCTCACCGACGCCGCGCTGTTGGCTTCGCTGGACGATTGGCTGGCCCCGTTGCTGTCGGGCAAACGCCGCCTGACGGATGTTGACGAAGGCGCGATGCTGGGGGCGCTCAAAGGGGTGCTCGGTTGGGAGGGTCAACAGCAGGTGGACCAGCTTGCCCCGGCCCACTTCACATCGCCCGCGGGCACGACCCACGCCATCAACTATGCCGCCGACGCCGGCCCCATAGTGGAGCTGCGTGTGCAGGCGCTGTTTGGCCTCGCCGCCCATCCCGTCATTGGGCGCAACAAGGTGCCGCTCGTCCTCTCGCTCACTTCGCCTGCCGGTCGCCCCATCCAGACAACGCGCGACCTGCCCGGTTTCTGGGCGGGCAGTTGGAAGGACGTCGCCAAGGAAATGCGCGGCGCTTATCCACGGCACCATTGGCCCGATGATCCGGCGGCGGCGGCGGCGAGCCTGAAGACCAAGAAGAAGCAGGGGCTATAAGGTCCTCCCCAATGACTTGCATTGGGGAGGGGGACCGCCCGGCATGGCCGGGTGGTGGAGGGGCCCCTCCGTCAGGCGCTGACGCACCTGCCACCTCCCCATCGCAAGTCGATGGGGAGGATAAAAATGTTGAATCCCTCCGGCGAATCAGGGAAAGGGCGGGCATGACACAGTCCGCTATGAATCAGGCACGCATCATCCAAAAGGCGAAGAACGCGCTCCAGTCTGGTCGCTATGGCGCCGGCAAGTGGGTCTTGGAGTTCGAACCAACAGACGCCCAGCGCGCCGACCCGCTGATGGGCTGGGCCGGATCGTCCGACACGCGCCGTCAACTGACGCTGGCTTTCCCGACGCTGGAGGCGGCCAAAGCCTATGCCGACAAGAATGGCCTCAGCTATCACGTCGTACCGGCGGCGGCCCGCGTGCTGAAGATTCAGACTTACGCGGATAACTTCCGGTAAGGCCTTCCCGCCTTCAACCGTCATGCCAGCGAAGGCTGGCATCTTGTGCACCCAAAATTTGAGACCCCAGCCTCCGCTGGGGTGACGACGTTTGACAGCGGGTGCGCTTTAAACCAGCCCCAACAGCATCAGCAATTTCGCATCCATCGCGCAGCCTTCGGCGCGCTTTTGCGCCATGAAGGCCGTGACCTCCGCCAGAGGCACGCGGTGGACGGTGATGTTCTCCCCCTCGACACCGCCGCCGTCGCCGGTCTTCACCAGATCATGCGCACGGACGAAGAAGAAGCTTTCGCTGACCATGCCGGGAGAAGAGTAAAACTCACCCACCAACTCGATGCGTCCGGGGCGATAGCCGGTTTCTTCCTCCAGTTCGCGCGCGGCGGCGTCTTCCATCACCTCATTGTCGGTCTCGTCGCCAATCAGGCCTGCGGGGAGTTCAAGGCAAGGAGCGCCGAGCGGCACGCGAAACTGTTCGACCAACAGGACATGCCCTTCATCCACCGCTAGGATGACCGCCGCCTTGATGCCCCGCGCGCGGCTGACATATTCCCACGTCCCCTTCGTCTTGGTGGTGAGGAAGCGGCCTTGCCAGACGATGTTTTCTTCTTGTGATTGTGTCATCACCACTCCGTTTGCCCTGAGCTTGTCGAAGGGCTGTCCTTTACTGGTCAGTGCAATTCAACAGAAAAGAACAGTGCTTCGACAAGCTCAGCACAAACGGGGTGAGGACCAGATCTAAAGCTCAATCAACCGGTCAGGCAGTTCATTCCGGTCATCCTCCGCCCGTGGAAAATGTGCGGCCAGCACCGCCCCCACATCGCGCACGGCCGCTGCCATGCCGTCGGCAATCCGGCCTTCGCGGACATGGGTGATCATGTCGACCATGGCATCGCCCCACACTTCATTGGGGACCTGCGCGTGGATGGCTTCATCCGCCACAATCTCGGCACGATGTTCAGCGAGTGACAAATAGATGAGGATGCCGGTGCGCCCCGTGGTGCGGCGTTCGGCGCCCACCTTAAAGTACCGCACGGCGCGATTGCGCACGCGTTGTGATTTGACCATGCCCGGCGTCAGCGCCAGCCGCAGCGGCCGCCATAAGAGCAAGAGCCAGCTGCCAACGAACTTGCCAATGACGATGGTGAGGGCGAGTTCCAGCACCTCGCGCGGTGTCCAGGCAATCGTCCAACTGCCGAGCAGCGCCGACACCAAGCCCGTGTAGAAATCCGGAAAGACGGTGACCCAGCCCAGCGCGAAGATCGCGATGCCCACGGCCCACCAAAGCGCAACATCAGCATAACCATCCGAATGATCGGCAATGATCGTGACGATTTCGCCACTGGTCTGCGCTTCCGCGTCATGGACGGCCTGGCTGATGCGGGCATGTTCGCTATCGGAAAGGGTTGCTTGCACGACCATTACCAACTCCCCGACGATCCGCCGCCGCCAAAGCCGCCGCCGCCACCCGAAAACCCATCGAAGCCACCGCCACCGCCGCCCCAACCGCCGCCGGACCCGCCACCCCAGTCCCCCGGACCCCAGATGACAACGGGGCCCATGCCGCGATGACGCCGCCCGCCTTTGCCGCGCCGCATGGCGGGCAGGATGACGAAGAACAGCACAATCATCCAGAAAATGAGCGCAACGGGGATGCCGCCGCCCTTATCGGCTTGCGTTGCCTCCGCTTCCTTCAGCCGCGCCGCCGCTGCTTCAGGTGTCAGTTTCAACTGCGCGATCATCGCATCGGTGCCGGCGTTGATGCCGCCCACGAAATCACCCGCCTTGAAGCGCGGCAGGATCTGCGTGTTGATGATGACGCTGGAAAAAGCGTCGGTCATATACGGCTCCAGCCCATAGCCGACTTCGATGCGCACCTTGCGGTCATTGGGCGCGACGATCAGCAGCGTGCCATCGTCCTTGTCCTTGGACCCAATTCCCCAAGTCCGGCCCAGCCGATAGCCATAGTCTTCGATAGGATAGCCTTCGAGACTGGGGATCGTCGCCACCACCATCTGGCGGCCGGTTTCCTTTTCATAAGCCGCAAGCTTGGCGTCGAGCGCCGTCTCTTCGGCGGGCGCAATCAGGTTTGCCGCGTCAACGACACGGGTGTTGTTGGGCTTTGGGAAGGTTTGGGCGTGGACAGGTGCCCAGACACAAAGGAGGAGCAGAAACGCGATGAGGAAACGAAGAGCCCACCCATTCCGTTCGTCCCGAGCGACGTCGAGGGACGCCGAAGCGGCACGAGGTGTCTCGACTAGGCTCGACACAAACGGAGAGGGGGGCATGGATTGAAGCCCTTAGAACTTCACCGTCGGCGCGCGGTCGGCATTGGGGGCTGTGGCCTGATAGGGCGCCATGGGCTCTGCCCCGTAAAACACCTTGGCACCAATCGCGTCGGGGAAGGTGCGGATCGTGGTGTTATACAGCTGTACCGCCTCGTTATAATCCTTGATCGAGATGTTGATGCGGTTCTCTGTGCCCTCCAGTTGCGATTGCAGCGCGAGGAAATTCTGGTTCGACTTGAGGTCGGGATAGGCTTCGACCGAGGCGAGCAGGCGGCCAAGCCCCTGGCTCAGCGCCCCTTGCGCCTGCTGGAACTGGGCGACCTTGTTCGGGTCGGTCAAATCCGTGGCGCTCACCTGAACCGAGGTCGCCTTGGCGCGCGCTTCCGTCACTTCCACCAGAACGCTTTGTTCCTGCTTGGCATAGCCCTTCACGGTCTCCACCAGATTGGGGATCAGATCGGCACGGCGCTGATAATCGGCCTGAACATTGGCCCATTTCGCCTTCGCATTTTCTTCCTGCGTCGGCACAGTGTTGATGCCACAGCCCGACACCGCAAGCGCGAGTGGGGCGAGAGCAAAAGTGGCAAGACGAAGACGTTGGGTCATGAAGGGTCTCTCCCGTGGATCGATGAGGTGAAGATAGGGGTCCGCCCTGACCGACGCAATAACCTTGCAAAATGTCACCATTCTGGCAGCTTTTGAGCGGTTAACAGCCAATTGGGGAGAGCCGCTATGTGGCAAGAGTTCAAAGCATTTGTAAACAAAGGAAATGTTCTCGATCTGGCGGTCGGTGTCATCATTGGCGCGGCGTTCGGAAAGATCATTACGTCCTTCACCGATGACTTATTGATGCCGCTCATCAGCCTTGCGACGGGCGGCGGCACAGATTTTTCCAACAATTTCATCCTACTCGGCGATCCGGGTGACAAGGTCATTACAACGCTGGCCGAAGCCAAGGCGGCCGGTGTCGGCGCCTTTGCCTATGGCAGCTTCATCACGGCGCTGATCAACTTTATCATCATGGCGTTTGTCATCTTCATGATCGTGCGTCAGGCCAATAAGATGATGGCCCCGGCACCGGGCGAAGCGCCGGCCACGCCGGAAGATGTCACGCTGCTCCGCGAAATCCGCGACAGCCTGAAAAAGTAAAACGAAGGGCTACCGGGCGAGCGTGGGAAACGCCGCCCGGAATGCCTTCACCTTCGGGATATCCCAGCGCACGATATAGGGGTGGCGCGGGTTCTTCTGCATGAAGTCCTGATGATAGGTTTCCGCAGCAAAGAAGCGGCCTGCCTCAATCTTCGTCACAATCGGCTTTGCGTAGCTGCCCGTCTTGCCCAGCTGGGCAATATAGCTTTCGGCAATGGCGCGCTGCACAGGGGATTGCGGAAAAATCGCCGACCGATAGCTCGGTCCCGTGTCGGGGCCTTGGCGGTTCAACTGGGTCGGATCATGCGCGGCCGAAAAATAGATGCGCAGCAGCGTGCCATAGCTCACCTTGCGCGGATCATAAGTGATGCGGATGGCTTCGGCATGGCCTGTTTTTTCGGACGAGACCGCATCATAGTTCGCCGTCGCCGCCGTCCCGCCAGCATAGCCTGACACGACGGAGCTCACGCCCTTTACCCGTTCAAAGACGGCCTCCATGCCCCAGAAACAACCGCCCGCGACCACCGCAACAGCGGACCCGCCCGGCTCTGCTGTGTCGATCTTGGGCGCTGAAATGCTCACCGCCTTTTCAGCATAGGTCGTCCCGTTCACCAGTGTCAGGCTGACCAGCGCGATGGCGCCGCCTGCCAGCAGGGCGCCGAAGTGGATGCCCCGGCTCATGCCGGGGTGAAGGCCAAAGCGACGCCGTTCATGCAATAGCGCTTGCCTGTCGGGGCGGGCCCATCGTCAAAGACATGCCCCAAATGCCCGCCACACCTGCGGCAGTGCACTTCGGTGCGCTTATAGCCCAAAGAATAATCACTCTTGGTGCCAATCGCATTGGGGAGCGGGCGGAAGAAGCTGGGCCAGCCGGTGCCGCTGTCAAATTTGGTGGCGGAGGCAAAAAGCGGCAGCGCACATCCGGCACAGACATAGGTGCCCTTGCGCTTTTCCTTATTGCGCGGGCTGGTGAAGGGCTGCTCGGTCGATTCGTGTCGGAGCGTTTGATAGGCGGCAGGCGACAGCCGCGCCTTCCACTGGGCATCGGTGAGCTTGAAGGGGAAGGTCTCCTTCGCCTCGCTTTTGGACCCGCACCCGGCAAGCCACAGGGCAGCGCCTCCAAGCATGAGATGACGGCGTGACAGGTCCATGGCGATACTCCTCGGAGGAAGGCCCTATCTAGGCCTTGTCCCGCGCATCTGCAAACCGGGCCAGCCCCTTTTCGAGATCATCGATCAGATCATCCGCGTCTTCCAGCCCGATACTCAGGCGGATGACGGGGCCTTTGGCCTGCCACTTGGTTGCGGTGCGATAATTTTGCGGCTCCACCGGCAGCGCGAGGCTTTCATAACCGCCCCAGCTATAGCCGATGCCGAAATGGGTGAGCCCATCGATCAGCGCCGCGCGCGCGGCGTCATCCCCGCCGTTCAGGACGAAGCTGAACAGCCCACCGGCACCGGCAAAGTCGCGCGTCCAAATGTCATGGCCATCATGGGACGGCAGCGCTGGGTACAACACCTGCGCCACCTCCGGGCGACCCTCGAGCCACGCGGCGATTTTGAGGGTGCTTTCGCCATGCTGCTTCATCCGCAGCGGGAGGGTCCGCATCCCCCGCGCAACAAGGAAGCTGTCATCGGCACTGACGAAATGGCCAAGCATCTGCGCCGTCCGACGCAGCGACATCCAGCACGCCGCATTGGACGTCACCGCCCCCATCATCACATCGCTATGCCCGCACAGATATTTGGTGGCGGCGGTCACGATGAGATCGACACCGTGCGCAAGCCCCTGAAAATACAGCGATGTTGCCCAAGTGTTGTCGATCAACGTCTTGCAACCATGCGCCTTTGCAACCGCGACAATGGCGGGCACGTCCTGCACCTCAAAGGTCAGGCTGCCCGGCGATTCCATGAAGATCGCCGCTGTGTTCGGGCGGATCAGCGATGCAATCTCGCCGCCGGCCAGCGGGTCATAATAGGTCGTCTCCACGCCCCATGGCCCAAGGAAATTATCACAGAAATTCCGCGTCGGATCATAGGCCGAATCGACCATCAGCAAATGATCCCCCGGCTTCAGGACCGACAAAAGCGCACCCGTGACAGCGCCAACGCCCGACGAATAGAGCATGGTGCCCGCAGCCCCCGGCTCCAAATCAGTGATGGCTTCGGCCAGCGCCCATTGGGTCGGCGTCCCGCGACGACCATAAAACAGGTCGCCATCGCGGTTGGTTGAGGTGCCGCGCTTCAGATGCGCCACATCCTCATAGAGGATCGTCGAAGCGCGCCAGACCGGCGGGTTGACGATACCGCCCTTGCCCGCGCCAAGGCTGGTCCATTCCGTCCGCCGCCCGCCATGGACGATCCGCGTGGCGGGCCTCATCTTTTTGTCGTCGCTCATGCAGACTGTCCTAAGACGTCCGCTGAATTACACAACCGTCCGAGATCCCGTCATGCCAGCGGAGGCTGGCATCTCGTGCATCCGACCCAGAGAGACCCCAGCCTTCGCTGGGGTGACGCAAAGGACCCTTGGAACATCAGGCCGCCCCTGTTGCCTTGGGGGTCTCCGGATCGCTGCCCCAGTCGGACCAGCTGCCATCATAAAGCGCGACCTGCTCCATGCCGAGGAGATGCGCGCCGAAGACGAGGCTGGCCGCCGTCAACCCGGACCCGCAGGTCGCGACCAGCGGCTTGGCCGGATCAATGCCGGCGTCCACAAAGGCGGCCTTCAGCTCATCACCGCGCTTCCATGTGCCATCGGCAGTGTACATTTGGGTGTAAGGCAGGTTGAAGCTGCCGGGGATATTGCCTGCACCGACATTCGGCCGGGGGTCCGCTTCTTCGCCGGTAAAGCGCGCGGCACCGCGTGCATCGACGACTTGCTCTGCCTTGCTGTCGATATTGACCCGCATCTGCGCCTTATCGCGCACGACCTTATCATTCTTCCAAGTGGTGAAATGGCGGTGGCGGATCGTCGGCTTGCCGCTGTCCAGCGCGCGCCCTTCCGCCTTCCATTTGGCCAAACCACCATCGAGCACCGCCACGCCGTGGGCACCAAACACCTGAGACAGCATCCACCAAGCGCGCGGCGCGCTCTTCCAGGGGCTGTTGTCGTAAATCACGATGCGGCTGCCATCGCCCAATCCCAGCGACTGCATCCGGCTGGCAAATTTCTCGGCACCCGGCAGCATCATGGGCAGCGGGTTGGCGCTGTCAACGATCTCGGACAGGTCCATGAAGACCGCGCCGGGAATGTGTTCGGCCTCAAACTCTGCAACGGCACTCCGATTGTCGCTGGGCAGGAACATGCTGGCGTCGACCACGCGCAGGTCGGATGCGCCGAGTTCATGTGCGAGCCATTCGGTGCTGACGAGCTGTTCCATATCCTGAGTCTCCTTGTGTGTTCAGATGCCAGACTAAACCTGCGCGCGCTGTCCGTCGAGACAGGTGACAAAGCGCTGCCGCCTCGCCTAAAGACCATGTATGTCCATGAAACATCTCGGTCAGGTCAGCGCCCTTCCCGCCACGCCGGAAGAGGCCGTGCTCGATTATCCTGCCAATCCGCGTCCGGGCTCACCCTATCTGGTGCGGTTCGTGTCGCCGGAGTTCACCTCGCTCTGCCCGGTGACCGGTCAGCCCGATTTCGCGCATATCGTGATCGACTATGTCCCCGGCGACTCGATTGTCGAATCGAAGTCCCTGAAGCTGTTTTTGAGCTCTTTCCGCAACCACGCCGCCTTCCATGAGGACTGCACAGTGGGCATCGGCCAGCGTCTTTTCAAAGAGATGGCTCCAATCTGGCTGCGCATCGGCGGATATTGGTATCCGCGCGGCGGCATCCCCATTGATGTCTTCTGGCAATCCGGCGCGCCGCCACAGGACGTTTGGATACCCGAACAGGGCGTGCCGGGCTATCGCGGACGCGGTTAGGAGAAATCCCTAATATCTCCGCTCCGGCATGTGATGGGGCCACCCCCGTAATTTGACGGTGTTGCGGGAAACGGCGGGCCGCCGCACCTTGGTTTCAACAGGGGAACACCATGTTGACCACCGAGAGCAAAACCAGCCTATGCGCATCGATGAGCCCTGAGGCAAAGTTGCAGCAGGATCTGTCCGGCGCGCTCGCTCAGGACGAGCTGCGGCTCGTCTACCAACCGCTCGCCCGCCTCTCGTCCGGCAAGACCATTGGCTATGAGGCCCTGCTCCGCTGGGACCATCCGCAAGGCGGGCTCATCATGCTGACCCACTTCATCGCGGCCGCCGAAGCGTCTGGGCTGATTGTCCCTTTGGGCGCGTGGGTGATGCACGCCGCCTGTCAGGAGGCGGCCCTTTGGGACACCAGGCTGTTCGTTTCGGTCAACGTCTCAGCCGTGCAGATATCAGCACCCGGATTTGCCGATATGGTGTGCGCTGCGCTGACGGACAGCGGCCTGAGCGCCGCACGACTGGAAATCGAAGTGACCGAAACCGCGCTTCTAGTCGACACCGGCCCTGCACGCGGCGTCCTGCAGACCTTGCGCGCCATGGGCATCCGCATTGCGCTCGATGATTTCGGCATGGGGCATGCCTCCTTCGCCTATCTGCTCGCCTTCCCGTTCGACAAGATCAAGATCGACCGCACGTTCATCTGCGACATCGCTTGGCGCCCGGAAAGCCGGGCCATCGTGGAAGCTGTCGCTGCCATGGCGCACAAATTGGGCATCGAAGTGCTCGCTGAAGGGATTGAAGAGGTCGACCAGCTCATCATCGCCAAACTCGCCGGATGCGCGCTTGGGCAAGGGCTGCTGCTGGGCGAACCCCGGCCCGCCAAAGACCATTATCGCCTGCGGCCGACCCAGCCCCCGGCCCCTCACCGGAAACTGGCCGTAGCCGCCTGATCAGGCGGCTTTGAAGCGGATTGGCAGGCGCTTCAGGCCGCCGACAAACACCGATTCAACGCGTGCCGGATCGCCCGTTAGTTCCACCGACGCGAGACGCGGCAAAAGCTCTTCCATCAGGATGCGCATTTCCATGCGGGCGAGATGCTGGCCAAGGCAGACATGCCCGCCAAAGCCAAAACCGATCTGCGTGTTGGGCGCACGGTCCGGATTGAAGGTGAACGGATCCGCAAACACGGCTTCATCGCGATTGCCCGATGCGTAGCAGAGCATCATCCAGTCGCCGGCCTTGATCTTCTGGCCATTTAGTTCGGTGTCTTCCACCGCTGAGCGCATGAAGTGCTGCACCGGTGTCGTCCAGCGCACCGCCTCTTCAATGAGGCCCGCCTTGTCCACGTCTGCGGACCGGAAGCGTTCAAACAAAGCCGGATTGCGCGCCATCTCCATCATCGCGCCTGCGGTGGAGGCAGACGTCGTGTCATGCCCGGCAGTTGCGACGATGATGTAATAGCCGTTCAATTCCCGGTCGGGGATCGGCGCGCCATTGACGGTCGAATTGGCGAGCACCGTCGCCACATCTTCCTGCGGGTTCTTTCGCCTGTTGGCGGTCAATTCCTTGAAGTAATTTTCAAATTCGGCGACCACAAAGTTCAACATCTGCAAGCCGGCGACGGGATCTGTGATTTCCGCCCGGTCGCGGTTGAGTTCCGGGTCGGTCGAACCGAACAATTGTTGGGTGAGCAGCAACATGCGCGGTTCATCCTCGCGCGGAACGCCCAAGATGTTCATGACGACGCGCAGCGGATAATGGAGCGCCACATCGCGGGCGAAATCACATTCATCGCCCAGTGACAGCATATGTTCGACTGTCTCGCGCGCAATCTCCCGGATGCGGTCTTCAAGGATGCGCAGGTTTTTGGGCATGAACCAGGTCTGCGTCAGCAGGCGGTATTTCATATGGTCAGGCGCATCCATCTGCACCAGCGACTTGATGAGGTGGCCATCGGGGATCTGCGTGCGGACGAGCGCGTCAATCGCCTTCATCGTCAGCGTCGTCTGACGGACGCCTGAGGCAAAAATCTTATTGTTGCGGCTCACTTCCATGATGTCGGCATGGCGCGTGACGGCCCAAAACGGATCATAGTCCGGCACTTCGGCGACGGCGAGCGGCGCATTGGCGCGCGCCCAAGCGAATTTATCGTGGAGGCCATTCCACTCCCCATAGGCTTTGGGGTCGGTCAATGCCTTTGCCACGTCTGCGGGCAATTGGGGTGTAGCCACCTGTCTTCTCCTAAAGGTCTTGTCTTGTTGGACCTGTGGATGAAGTGGAATGGATGTCAAATCAAGGTGGACCGGCCGCCCCTGCCAGAACTGCCAGTCCGCATTGACCCCCTATTTGACCCGCCTATTTGAACAGGCCGCCCAAAATCCCACGAAGCAATTGTCCGCCAAGGTTGCCTGCAATCTTACGCCCCACAGAGGTGGCCGCAGAGCGCGCGGCAGATTCGACCATCTTTTCGGCAAAGCTGGGCTTGGCGGCTTCACGCCCGGCGATGGCATCGGCTCTCGCCTGCTCCTTGGCGAGGCGGGCCGCCTCCCGTGCGGCAATCGCATCGGCCTTCGCCTGTTCTTTGGCAGCGATGGCGGCCTGCTTATCGGCTTCAGACGCAGCGGCCGCTTGGGCGGCGGCGGCATTGGCCTGAGTCCGCTTGGCGATGATGATTTCTTCGGCTGATTCGCGGTCAATGAGCACATCATATTTGGCGCCCACGGCATCGGTTTGGATCATGATCGCGCGCTCCTGCGGCGTGACGGGGCCGACGCGGGAACAGGGCGCCTTGATCAACGTGCGCTCCACCGGCGTCGGCGAGCCATCGGCTTGCAGCACAGAGACCAACGCCTCCCCAACGCGCAATTCGATGATGGCCTTCGCCACATTGACATTGGGGTTGGCGCGGAAGGTTTCCGCCGCAGACTTGATCGCCTTTTCATCCTTGGGCGTAAAGGCACGCAACGCATGCTGCACGCGATTGGACAATTGGCCTGCCACAGCCTCGGGAATGTCGATTGGGTTCTGGGTGATGAAGTAAACGCCCACACCCTTGGACCGGATGAGGCGAACGACCTGTTCAATCTTTTCCACCAGCGCCTTGGGCGCATCATTGAACAGCAGATGCGCTTCATCAAAAAAGAAGACGAGCTTGGGTTTATCCGGGTCCCCGATTTCAGGGAGCGTTTCAAACAGTTCGGACAGCAGCCAGAGCAGGAAGGTCGAATAAAGCTTGGGGCTGGCCATCAGCTTGTCAGCGGCAAGAATGTTGATAATCCCCCGCCCCTTGTCGTCAGTCACGAAGAAATCATCGAGGTCGAGTGCCGGTTCCCCGAAGAATCGGTCACCACCTTGGCTGCGCAACTGGAGGAGCGAGCGCTGGATCGTCCCGACGCTGGCCTTGGAGACATTGCCATAGGTCACCGACAGTTCATCGGCGCGGTCGGCAATATCGACGAGCATCGTCTGGAGATCATCGAGATCGAGCAGCAGCAGGCCTTCCTTATCCGCTGCGTGGAAGGCGATGGTGAGCACACCTTCCTGGACTTCGTTCAAATCCATCAGCCGTGACAGGAGCAGCGGCCCCATTTCGGACACGGTGGTGCGGATCGGGTGACCCTGTTCCCCGAACAAATCCCAGAACTGGACGGGATTGTCGGCATAGCTCCAGTCGGTGTCGCCAATTTCGGCGGAGCGGGCGGTAAAGATTTCGTGCGTCTTGGTGGTCGGGGACCCGGACATGGCCATGCCAGAGAGATCGCCCTTCACGTCCGACACGAAGACAGGCACGCCAGCTTTGGAAAAGCCCTCCGCCATGCCTTGCAGCGTCACTGTCTTGCCGGTGCCGGTTGCGCCCGCGATGAGTCCGTGGCGGTTGGCCCGCTTGAAGTTGATAACCTGACGCTGACCCCCGCCAACCCCGATGAAAAGACCCTCATCCGACATATACGCACCTTTCCTGTCACTCGTGCCCGGCAACCTAAACGCAAAGCCGACAGCTTCAAAGTGGTGGAATTATCCAACAGAGATGGCCGCAGCTGACGCCTGATTGCACGGAAACCCTTGCCCTTGGGCGCGAGCGGGATTAGATCGGCGTCAAGTTACCGGCCGCTCCGAGAGGGGCGGCCCTCTTTTTTCGGGAGAAACCCCTTGGCCCAGCCACTCATGCCCCATGCGACTGCCGCTTGGCTCGTCGACAATACGGCGCTGACCTTTGAGCAGATTGCCCACTTCTGCGGGCTACACATCCTTGAGATTCAGGCGATTGCCGATGAAACCTCGGGCACCAAGCTGATGGGCCGTGACCCTGTGCGCGCCGGTGAAGTCACCATGGCGGAAATCGAAAAGGGTAAGGCAGACCCCAATCACGAACTGGTGATGGTGAAGGCGCCTGAGGCCCCCACACGCACCAAGGGTCCGCGCTACACGCCTGTCTCCAAGCGTCAGGACAAGCCCGATGGCATCGCCTGGCTGATCCGCAACCATGCCGAACTGTCCGACGGGCAGATTGGCAAGCTGATCGGCACCACGCGCACCACGATCGCCGCCATCCGGGATCGGACGCATTGGAACATCGCCGACATCACGCCGAAAGACCCTGTCGCTCTCGGCCTGTGTTCGCAGCGGGAACTCGACGCGACCGTTGCCAAGGCCGCCAAGATGAAGGGCATTAAGGCTGTGGAAGACACGCGCCTTGAAGGCGATCGTGCCGCCCTGATCGAAGAGCTGCGCGCCGAGCGTGATGCGGCCAATCGCGCCGCTGAAAAGGCTGCCGCGGATGCGGAGGCCGAACTTGGCGGACAATCCGACGCCTGAGTTTAGCTCTCCCGATGCTTCGCTGATCGCCGATGATAGTTTCACAGCGACCAGCAGCGCCGGGTTGACTTACCCCTGGGGAAGTTTCGCTCCGGGGACTGGCAAAATCCATCGTGTCGCAAACGGCATCAGCTGGACCCGCATTCCGATGCCGGGTTCGCTGGGCCATATCAACAGCTGGCTGCTGGATGATGGGGACGGCATCGCCGTCGTTGATTCGGGCATGCTGCTGACCGAATGCAGCGATGCCTGGAAGGCGCTGTTCGACGGCGACCTGAAAGACAGCCACATCACCCGCGTGTTCGGCACGCATCTCCACCCGGACCATATCGGCCTTGCCGGATGGCTGAGCAAGCGGTTCGACTGCGATGTCTGGATGACGCGCGGCGAATGGTTGACGGCGCGCATGTTGTCCACCGACGTTCGGGAAGATGTTCCCCCCGAAGCGCTCGCCCTGCAACGCAGCGCCGGATGGGGTGAGGACGTTCTCGCCCAACAGGCGGCCAAGGGCTGGGGCCGTTTTGGGCGGATGCTCTTCCCGATGCCGATCAGCTACCGCCGCATCAAAGATGGCGATGTGCTGGATTTTGGTGCGCACCAATGGCGCGTTGTCGTCGGGTCGGGTCATAGCCCGGAACATGCCTGCCTTTGGAACGAGGCCGAAGGCGTGCTTGTCTCTGGCGATCAGGTGTTGCCGCGGATCAGCTCCAACGTGTCCGTCAACATGTCCGAACCCAACGCCGATCCACTGGGCGAATGGCTGGCGTCTATCGACAAGTTACTGGCCGTTCTGCCTGACGATCTTCTGGTCTGCCCGGCACATGGCGAGCCGTTTAAGGGGCTGCACACCCGCCTGATTGCCCTGCGTGACGAGCATCTTCGCCGTCTGGATCAGGTCCACGCAGCGATTGGGCAAGCGCCTTTGCGCACCATTGATTGCTTCCCGCTGCTCTTCAACCGGAAGATTGGAGAAGACCATCGTGAACTCGCGACGGGAGAGGCGATTGCCCATCTCCACCGCCTGATGGAAGATGGCCGCGCCAAGCGCGAGATGACCGACGGGGTTTATTGGTATTCCGCTGCGTGACTTTGACCCGTTCGTCCCGGGCGCAGTCGAAGGACATGTCTCGACGTCGCTCGACACAAACGGATTTTAATTCACCCGTCTTCGCGCAGTTCCACGTCCAAAACCGCTGACTGGAAGAGCAGCCGACGCGCGGCCATGCGGGCGACGCGCAGCGTTTCTGCCCGTCTGCGCGATGAAGCGAGCGGCGTTGGAACAGGCTCCCGCAGGATCGCCGCATCATAGCGGTCAGCGATGATCAGCCCGCTGGTCGCTGGCGCCAACTCTTCCCGATCAAACAGCGTAAGATCAAAGCCTTGTGGAACGGCCCAGAAATAGCGGTCACAATAATCGAGATAAAAGGGCCACTTCCCGTCGCCGAGCAAGTCCGCGCGCGAGACCTTGATCTCCACGATGATGACTTCGCCCTTGGGCCCAAGCGCCATGATGTCGGCGCGGCGGCCATTGCCCAAGGGCACTTCGGCCACCGCGATATAGTCCTGCCGATAAAGCAGGCGGGAGACACCGCGTAACACATCTGCGGCAACAAGGCGTTCGGCAGGACTTTCCATGCCGAACGCCTAGAGCATCGGGGAAACGGATGAAAAGGGCGAATGCCGCCCTTGTTCAATCAACGATAAAAGACGTGGTTGCCCAAGGCCGCAATCTTGCGGAGATTCCAACCCGGATTGACCCGACGCGCGTGGAAATAGAGCGCATCATCGACGCTGGACGCCCAAAGATCATTGCGCGCGATATGCGCAATGGCCACCGCATTGTTCCAGTTGCGGCTCGCCCGCTTGATCGGCGGGAATGATCCACCACGTACGAAAGAGAATTGGCCCGGCTGCATCACCACGCCGCACACCGACGCTGGGAACCGTCCTGAGCGTGTGCGGTTGAGAATGGTCTGTGCGACCGCCAGCTGGCCGTCGAGCGATTCGCCCTTGGCTTCAAAATAAACGGCGCCGGCCAGGCATTCCGCCTCGCGATCAGGGAGGTCCGCCGAAGTAAGATCGGCGACCAGATCAGCAAGCGAGGCCGCCTCAGGGGCGTCGGTTTCAACCGTTTCGGGGATCTGGAAATCAGTCATCGCCTGATCTTCGGTCTGTGCCTGCTCAACCACTGACTTGGGGAGCAGTTCGGACTGGACCGGTCCGGGCGTTTCGTTGGCCCACACGGCTTGTGCAGAGCCAAAGGCGACAAAGGCGCCAAAAGAAGAGATCGACAGCGCTGCAAGAGCAGCGGTCAGCAGTGAATATCGCATTTATCATCATTATGGGCAGAAGTCTGGAACTGGGCCGCGCAAAAACCGGTGCGGCTGTTTCATTCCTCTGACTGCGTTCGCGCCCAAAGCCCAATTACGCGGGTGGCGGCACGGCGACGCGCTTTAACGTGTCGCGGCCTTCGATGTGCAGCGCATCAATGTCAACGCGTGCCGTCCATTTCAGCGGCGAACCGTGCCGCCTGCGGGATATCCAGTTCCACAATCCAGATATCGGGGTCGGACGCCTGCCGCCGCGCACAAAACTGAGAGATTTCCGCCTCTTCTTCAATGACTTGCGAAAAAACAGGCGACCATTCATAGCCCCCATCGGGGGTCAGCGCGCGTTCCAATATGCCGGAATACCGCCCTTTTTCGCGCGTGATGAGGATCAACGCACCGGACGTCTCATCGCCTTTGGCCAACACCATCGCCATGCCGCCCGACTGGTTCACCCGCCGGATCAGAGCGTTGACATAAACACCTGTGGCGAGGCGGGGCGTCATATCCCTTGCCCCCGACGGATCAGGCTGCGTCGCGTGCTTCAGACGCGGCGAAGAGGGCGAAAATGGCATCGGCCGACCCGGCGCCGCGCAGCTTGGCGACAAAGGCCCGGTCGCGCAGCCAGCGGCTCACTTGTGCCAGGGCCTTCAAATGCTCTGACCCGGCATCGGGCGGAGACAATAGGCAGAAAACGAGATCTACGGGGAGATCATCAATCGCTTTGACGTCCACCGGCTGGGCGAGCTGAATGAACAGACCAACAACTTTGGTGAGCCCATCGATCTTGCCGTGCGGAATCGCGACCCCACCGCCAAAACCGGTCGAGCCAAGGCGCTCCCGCTCTGTCAGCCGGTCGACAACTTCTGTTGCCGACAGACCATATTCGCGTTCCGCCACCTGCCCAAGCTGCTGGAACAGCGCCTTGGACGTTGTGATGTTCGCCCCGGCGGCAACCGCACCGGGAACGAGAAGAGAGCTGATCTCTGTCATAGAATGTCCAGAATGGAAATTTGGGGAGCGCCTTTAACAGAAACCGGCGTTCCCGCAAGCTCCCTCTCCTGATCCCCCGTTAATCGTGCGGTTCTACCCACCCGATCGTCCCGTCATTCCGGCGATAGACCATGTTGTAGGTGCCGGTGCCGGCATTGCGGAACAGCATGGCATTGGTGTGCCGCAGATCGAGCATCATCACCGCATCGGAGACGCTCGCATCAGGCACATCGACGCGTGTTTCCGCAATCACCACCGGGTTATCGCCGGACGCCACATCATCGTCGGCCATCGGTTCAAACACCGTGTAACCTGCATTGTCTTCGGGCAGCGTCATGCCATTGGGGCCGCTATGATCGTCCCGCAGACGGCGCTTATAGCGGCGGAGCTGCTTTTCAATCTTGTCGGCAGCGCCTTCAAAAGAGGGCCGGGCTTCCTGCCCGTTGTGCGACGCCTTGAGCACGACACCGCGCACAACATGCATCACAATATCACAGGAAAACCCGTGATCATGCGGGCCTTTGGAGAAGGTAGCCTGAGCAGAATGGGTGCGCTGGAAATATTTGTCCGCAATGCCTTGGAGCCTGTCACTCACATGTGTCTGGAGAGCATCGCCTGTATCAACTCTGTGTCCCGAGATGCGGATTTCCATATGCTTTCTCCTTCACATTTTAAGTAGGTGCGATTGCGTCCCCTTCAACTCATGCAGCGGCACGACCCTCCTTATCCTTGTCCAAATCCCATAATGGGTTGCTGAGTTTGGCGACAAAGGCTGTGTGACGTTCAAGTTCTTCAGGCGACGCACTGTGCGGCCGCGGTGGGCGGGCCACGCGCGCAGAAGCAGGGCGTTCGGGTTCGTCGGGAAGTGTTGCGGGCGCGTCTGCCAGGCCAAGACCAATTTGGCGCCCGCCGGTCAGTTCCACATACACCAAAGACAGCAACTGGGCATCGAGAAGGGCACCGTGCTTGATGCGGTGCGACCGATCAATGCCATAGCGTGTGCATAAGGCGTCGAGACTATGTTTGGCGCCTGGAAACTTGACCTTGGAGAGCGCCAGGGTGTCGACCATCCGCGCCTGGGGAATATCGGGCCGGTTGAGGCGCGACAGTTCCTCATTCAGAAACGCAAAGTCGAAATTGGCGTTATGCGCGACGAGCGGACTGTCATCGAAAAAGTCGAGCAGATCCTCAACAATGTCCGAAAAAAGCTGCTTGTCGGCCAGAAATGCGTCGGACAACCCATGGATCGCCTGTGCTTCCGGGTTCATCGGCCGTTCTGGATTGATGTAGACGTGAAAGACACGCCCCGTCTCAACCCGGTTGACCAGCTCCACACATCCAATTTCAACCAGCCTGTCGCCATTCGCGGCGCTCAGCCCGGTCGTCTCGGTATCAAAAACAACCTCACGCATCGCCCGGACTATCGACGCTTCCGGTGGCGAAGGCAAGCGATGAGACGGCGAACTTCGGCACGCGTTTCCCGCATCGATTGGCCGGTGTCGATGACGAAGTCTGCGCGCTGTCGTTTGACATGATCGGGCACCTGCAAATTGCGGATATGCTTGAGCTTGGCCGCCGTCATGCCGGGCCGCCGCAACACCCGGCGCGTTTGCAGAAAGGCGGGGGCCGAAACAACGACCGTCACATCAACTTGCTTTGAACCGCCTTTTTCAAACAGCAATGGGATATCCAGCACCAGCATCGGGCGCGACCGGTTCTGCTTTAGGAAGTGCTGACGGACATGATAGACTGCAGGGTGAACAATGCGCTCCAACGCGCGCAATTCGTCGGGCTTGCCGAGCACAGCGGCCCCAAGCTTTTGCCGGTCCACGCCTTTTGGCCCTGTCGTTCCGGGAAAACGGGCTTCGATCTTCGCGACAAGCGCGCCACCGGGGCCCTGAAGCTTATGCACCTCCGCATCAGCATCAAACACCGGCACGCCGAACCTGCGGAACATGCTGGATACAGCCGATTTGCCCATGCCGATGGAGCCGGTGAGGCCGATTTTGATCATGCGAGCAAAAGCTCCCGCAGCTCCTCATCAAGGTCCCGCGCAGGGGCCTGTCCGAAGAAGATTTCAAAGGCGATGGCACCCTGCCCGATGAGCATGTCGAGGCCGTCGATGGTCGCTAGATCGCGGTCTTGCGCCGCTGCCAAGAGCGGGGTCAAAAGCGGGGTATAGACGATGTCATAAACGACGGCGTCCTCGGGTAGGGCCGAGAGATCGGGCACAAACGGATCTTGACCCACCATGCCAAGTGATGTTGTATTGACGAGCAAAGCGGCGGGCGGAAGGGCGGCCTCCATCCCGCGGACCTCCCCTTTCAGGCCAAAACGGGCCAGCAACGCCGCCCCTTTTAACGGATTGCGGGCGAGCAGCGTGACAGGCCCCACACCGACACGCGACAAAGCAAACAACACGGCATGCGCCGCACCACCCGTGCCTGCGACAATGACCGGCGCGCCGTCCAGCGGCACATCGGCAATCGGCGTGAAGAAGCCACCGGCATCGGTGTTTGTCCCAAAGACAGCGCCTGTGTCATTGCGCGACAATGTGTTCATCGCCCCAATCGACGCGCGGACATTACCGGGGTCGTCGACCAAATCCATGACGGCAATCTTGTGCGGAATGGTGACATTGCAGCCGCGCCAATTGGGGTCGGCGCGGCGTTGTTCGACATAGCGCGCCAAATCTTCAGGCAAGACATGGCAGGCGCGATAGTCCGCCTCGATGCCTGCTTTTTCCAGCCAGAAACGATGCATTTTGGGAGATCTGGAGTGGGAGATCGGGTCTCCAATCACTTCAGCGTAGATACTGCTCATGCAGAAAGTGCTCCGGCCTCGCGCAAAAAGGCCAGCAGCGGAAGAAGCGGCAGGCCGATAATATTGAAGTGGCTGCCCTCTATCCGCTCAAACAATTGAATACCACGCCCTTCAACACGGTAACCGCCAACACCCGACAAAAGACCTTCGCCCTCATGCGCGAGATAATCAGCAATGAAGGCGTCAGAGAGAGGCCGCATCGTCATCCGGGCTTCACCGACATGCTGCCACAGCCGTTCCCCATCGCGCACCGCAACGATGCCGGCGTAAAGACTATGCGTTTTCCCCGACAAACAGCGCAGATGCTCCGCCTGTTCGGCAAGCGTGCGGGCTTTGTCGAACATCGTGCCATCCTCAAGCGCCAGTGTCTGATCGCATCCCAGAACAATGGCGCCGGGACAGACGGCGGACGTTGCCATGGCCTTGGCTTCTGCAAGCCCCAAAGCGAGACCGCGCGGATCAACGCCCTGCGCCCGCAGATGCGCCTTTTCCGCGTCTTCGTCGCACGGTGCCGTCATCACGTCATGCGCAACGCCTGCTTGTGCGAGAATGGCGCGTCGCCCGGCACTTTGTGAGGCTAATATCAGCTTCACTTTTTCGGACCCTTTTGTTCCCCGTAAATATTGATGATGGCGGCCGCCGCCTCTTCGATGGAGCGGCGCGTCATATCAATGACCGGCCAGCCATTGTCAGCAAACATGCGCCGCGCATAAGCGGTTTCTCGCGTCACAGCCTCTTGATCAACATAGTCCGTATCAGGCGCCTGGTTGAGCGCCAGCAACCTGTTCCGGCGGATCTGGACCAAGCGCTCCGGATTGGTGACGAGCCCCACAACAAGTGGATTTTGCAGCTTGTACAGCAACTCAGGCGGCGGGCTTTCCACCACGATCGGGATGTTCGCGGTCTTATAGCCACGGTTGGCAAGATAGATGGACGTCGGCGTTTTTGAGCTGCGCGAGACGCCGGCCAAAATGATATCAGCCGCTTCCCAATTTTCCCAGTTTAGCCCGTCATCATGCGCAATGGTGAACTGAATGGCCTCGACGCGGGCAAAATAAGCATCATCAAGCAGATGCTGTAATCCCGGTCGTGCCTTTAGCGGTTTGCCCAGCACATTTGAGAGCGCCTCGAGCACAGGATCAATGGCCCCGACATGCGGTAGCCCCAACGCAACACAGCGTTTTTCAAGCGCCGTCCGAAGATCGGCATTCACCATCGTAAAGAGGACAAGCCCCGGATGTTGCGCTATCTCTGCCATGATCCGCTCGACATGGCCGGGGGTGCGGACCATTGGCCAATAATGGCGGATGGCTTCAACATCATCGAACTGGGCAAGCGCAGCCTTCGCGACTGTTTCAAGCGTTTCGCCCGTTGAGTCCGAAACCAGATGGAGATGCAGTCGCGACACGTTAGGTTTGAGTCCCCTTGATTGGCCCTGTGGAAAAGCCTGTGTGTGGGGCTAGCGGAAAGCAGTTGGCAACTGCAAGCGTGACAATTCCACGACAGGGTCCTGATTTCACCCACAGACCTGCCAACAGGGCAATCTGTTTTTCCCGTCTTGTGGATAATGGGGATGTGCCAGACCGACTCTGTGGCGCTGCGTTCTGCGCGTCGAGTCAAGCTGTGCGCAGAATCCGGTGGGACACTTAATCCACGTGACGCGCCCCCCTACTACTATCAACCACCTTTAAGATTCTTATTTAATTGAATAGGGGAGCAAGCATGGATCCTGTGATGAAACCCCTTCTCGCGACGCTCAAGGGCGCCAACTTTGCCAGCCCGCCCTTGTGGCTCATGCGACAGGCGGGGCGCTATCTGCCCGAATATCGTGCCTTACGGGCCGAAAAGGGTGGGTTCTTAGAACTTGTGAACGACAGCGCGGCGGCGTCAGACGTTACGCTCCAGCCAATCCGGCGTTTCGGTTTTGATGGTGCGATCCTGTTTTCAGACATTCTCGTCATTCCCCATGCGCTCGGCCAAGATTTGTGGTTTGAAGCAGGCGAAGGCCCCCGCCTTGCCCCAAAGCTTGTCGATGCCACTCTGAAAAGCCTCACAGAAGCCCCTCAAAGGCTCTCACCGGTCATTGAGACGGTTCGGCAGGTCGCAGCCGCTCTTCCCCCACAAACGACCTTCCTGGGCTTTGCAGGGAGCCCCTGGACGGTCGCGACCTATATGGTGGCCGGACAAGGCAGCAGGGAGCAAGCGGAGACACGGCGTTTCGCCTATCGCGATCCGGCGGCCTTTGAAGAGATCATCAACGCCATTGCCGATGCGACCGTTGCCTATCTGATCGACCAGATTGATGCGGGCGTGGAAGCGGTGCAGCTGTTCGACAGCTGGTCCGGCAGTCTGTCGCCCACCCAGTTTGAGCGTTGGGTGATTGCGCCGACCGTGCGGATCATCACCAACCTGAAGGCGGCCCGCCCCAACGCCGTTGTGATTGGCTTTCCAAAGGGCGCAGGCGGGAAACTTCCAGCGTACGCCCGCGAAGTCGGCGCGGATGCCATCGGTCTTGATGAAACCGTTGACCCCATTTGGGCGCATGCGAACCTGCCGGACGGGTTGCCGGTCCAAGGCAATCTTGATCCGCTCGCGCTCATTGCAGGGGGCGCTGCGCTGACCGTCGCCATCGACCATATCATTGACGCTTTGGCTGGACGGCCCCATGTCTTCAATCTCGGCCACGGCATCCTGCCCGATACGCCCATCGCGCATGTCGAGCAGCTTGTGGCACATGTAAGAGGTAAGTGAAGCTATGATCGGCATTTTGGGCGGCGCCTATCTCTGGGTGAAGGCGGGGCACATCATCTTCGTCATCTTCTGGATGGCAGGTCTGTTCATGCTGCCGCGTTTCTTTGTCTACCATCAGGAAAGTGCGGTCGGCAGCGCCGAAGAAGCCCAATGGGTGGAGCGCGAAGACCGCCTTCTCAGGATCATTCTCAAACCGGCAATCATCATTGTCTGGCTCTTTGGCCTCGCCTTGGCGCTTGATACCGGAGCGTTTGAGCAGGGCTGGTTTCACTTGAAACTGGCGGTCGTCCTCATCCTGTCCGGCTATCATGGCTGGATGGTCAGCTATGCAAAGAAGCTGAAAGCCGGCCAACGCTCCTTGTCTGGCAAGGCATTGCGGCTGGTGAATGAGGTTCCCGGCATTGCAGCGGCGGTGATCGTGGTTCTGGCGATTGTGAAGCCGTTTTAAAGGGCTTGATGTTTTTCACTGTCATGCCAGCGCAGGCTGGCATCTTTTGCCCCCAATCCGTGAGACCCCAGCCTTCGCTGGGGTGACGGAAAAGTTATGGTCAAACCCGAAGGACCCCGCGCCTTGACTTGCGCGTTTGGCAAGATTAACCGACACAAACCGCTCGGCCGCTCGTGCCATCTTTAAAGCAGCGCAATCACAACATCCGTTGCTGCCGCGGTTCTTCCCCCCGTTCCAACCGGATCTGAGTCCATGATGCACTTAAAATCACTCAAGAAAATGAAACCCGCAGAACTCGTCGAAATGGCGGAAGAGCTGGGGGTTGAAGGCGCGTCCACCCTGCGCAAGCAGGATCTGATGTTCGCGATCCTTAAGGTCGAAGCCGAAAATGGCGAAGAGATCATCGGCGAAGGCACCATTGAAGTCCTGTCGGACGGCTTTGGCTTTTTGCGCGCGCCGGAGTCCAACTATCTCGCTGGTCCGGATGATATTTATGTCTCCCCCAACATGGTGCGCCGCTTTGGCCTGCGCACCGGTGACACAGTGGAAGGCGAAATTCGCGGGCCGAAAGACGGTGAACGCTATTTCGCGCTCACAGCCATCAAGTCGATCAACTTTGATGATCCGGATGTCGTCCGCCACCGCGTCAATTTTGACAATCTCACGCCGCTTTATCCTGATGAGCGCCTGAAGCTCGACTCGCTTGACCCCACGGTCAAGGATAAGTCGGCCCGCGTCATCGACATTATTTCACCACAGGGCAAAGGCCAGCGTGCGCTGATCGTCGCCCCGCCGCGCACAGGTAAAACCGTGCTTCTCCAGAATATGGCGAAGGCGATTACCGACAATCATCCGGAAGTTTTCCTGCTTGTTCTCCTCGTCGATGAACGGCCGGAAGAAGTGACGGATATGCAGCGGTCAGTGAAGGGCGAAGTCATCTCTTCGACCTTCGATGAACCCGCCAGCCGCCACGTCCAGGTCGCCGAAATGGTGATCGAAAAGGCCAAGCGTCTGGTCGAGCATAAGAAGGATGTTGTCATCCTGCTCGACTCGATCACGCGCCTTGGTCGCGCCTACAACACTGTCGTTCCGTCCTCGGGCAAGGTGTTGACCGGTGGTGTGGATGCCAACGCCCTGCAGCGCCCGAAGCGCTTCTTTGGGGCGGCGCGTAACATCGAAGAAGGCGGCTCGCTGTCGATCATCGCCACCGCGCTCATCGACACAGGCAGCCGGATGGATGAAGTCATCTTTGAAGAGTTTAAGGGCACCGGTAACTCGGAAATCGTCCTTGACCGTAAGGTCGCGGATAAGCGCATCTTCCCGGCACTCGATGTCGGCAAATCCGGCACGCGTAAGGAAGAGTTGCTCGTCGAGAAGGACAAGCTCTCCAAAATGTGGGTGCTGCGTCGTATCCTCATGCAGATGGGCACGATCGATGCGATGGAATTCCTCCTCGATAAGATGAAGGATTCCAAGACCAACGACGATTTCTTCGACAGCATGAACCAGTAGTCGTTAGAGATGATACTCGAACACGTCATTCTGCCGGTAAAAACCGGAGAAGAGGCGGCTTTCGAAGCTGCCCTAAAACAGGCTTTGCCCTTGATTGAGCGGCAGCCCGGTTTTGGCGGACTAGAGATACGATCTGCTTTGGAAACGCCCGGCGCTTACTTGCTGTGTGTCAAATGGGAAAGCGTGTCGGCCCACCGTGATGGATTTCGTCAATCAGCCGATTATCAGCAATGGCGCGCGCTGTTGCACCATTTTTATGATCCGATGCCTATTGTAACTTATTTTGGGGAAGCTTTGTGATTGATCTCATTACCATTGGCGCTGGTGCTGCGCCGGCACTGGGTGGTTTCGGTGATATTTGGGGCCATATTGTCAATGATTTCTCCAACATCACAGAACCCGCGGCATTCGCGGCGTTCATACAGGTGTTGTTGATTGATCTTGTCCTCGCTGGCGACAATGCCATCGTCGTCGGCGCGCTGGCTGCTGGCCTTCCAGCCGATCAGCGCAAGAAGGTCATCGTCATCGGCGTGGTGGCAGCGCTCGTCCTGCGCATCTTCTTTGCGCTGACGGTCAGCTGGTTGCTCGGCATTGTTGGGCTGGTGCTGGCGGGTGGTCTGCTGCTCTTATGGGTTGCCTGGCGCATGTACCGCGACCTTCATCACGGTGAAGCAGGCATGTCGCCGGGATCACCTGAAATTGCAGGCGATGAAGGTTCGGGCGTTCCCGCAGCGAAAAGCTTTGCTGCCGCCGCTTGGTCCGTTGCCATTGCTGACGTTTCGATGAGCCTCGACAATGTGCTCGCGGTGGCAGGTGCTGCGCGCGAGCATCCGGGCATCCTCATTGTCGGCCTGATCTTTGCGGTCGCGCTGATGGGGATCGCTGCCAATGTGATCGCGCAATATATTGAGCGGTATCGCTGGATTGCCTGGTTCGGCCTTGCCGTCATCGTTTATGTGGCGGGCAAGATGATTTGGGAGGGCTTCCACGAGGTCCAACCCCATGTGCTTGCCTTTGCTGGCATGTAATGAATAAGGTCGCGGCATGACGGATCCTTGGACCCGTCAGCCGCGACAATCCGGCCCGCGCGTGATAGGGAGGATGGGTGTAAAGCGCAGTTTGGCGTTTGAATCGTCCAGAGAGCGCTCATCTTCAGATTGTTTCTGGGTACGGCCCGCGATAGCCTGTGCCCATGAAGATACTCCCTATTCTCGCGACCCTGTCGTTCCTTGCGTCTCCGGTGGCAGCCGCCCCTGCAAAGGTCACCGGGTTCAGCTATGTCTGGCCAAAATCGGTCGAGAAGATGCCGGCGCTTGTCGCCTATCTGAAGAAGGACCGCGCGGCGCAGTATAAGGACTATGCACCGCTCTTTAATGAAGCGCCGGAGGCGGGTCCCCCGCTCGACAGCTATGAGAACCAGACCAGCTGGACGGTGCAGACGACACTGCCGGGGCTGCTGATCCTCACCGGTCAGCGCTGGGCCTATACCGGCGGGGCGCATGGCTATGGTTATACCGACAGCTTGATCTGGGACGTGAAGGCCGCGCGGGTGACGCCATTCTCCGGCCTGTTCACCAACCCCAAGGCTGCCGAGGCGCTGCTCACCCCGCTTTATTGCCGCGCGCTGGATAAGGAGCGGATCGTAAAGCGTGGGGAACCAACACCCAAGGACGATATTTTTGGCGACTGCCCCAAGCTGTTTGAATCGGCTGAAATCTGGCCGGATAAGCCGGTTTACGGCAAGTTCAGCCGGATCGTGATGGCCTTGGGTGCCTATACGGCCGGGCCTTATTCGGAAGGCGGCTATGATCTGGAAATCGTCATTCCCAAGGGGTTGAAGGCCTTAGTGAAGCCGCAATATCAGGCGCTGTTTCCGGGATAGCTCCATCGCGCTCAGGCTGAGCGTGTCGAAGCCTGTCCACGCACCCTTCGACAGGCTCAGGGTGAGCGCGGGTGGAGGGGCCTCAGCAATGTCATCCCCGCGAAAGCGGGGATCCGGAAAGGGCCCAATGGAGTCCAGCTTTCCCGGGGATGACTGCAATTCTTACCCCAAATTCGCCTTGAAGAACGCCTCTGTCCGCGCATCGGCTAAGTCAGCGCCCGCCGCATCCCGGCGGTTGCCCATTTCGGCGGCAAAGCCGTGATCGAGCCCCTGATAATCATGGAGCGTCACCTTGGGGTGATCATCCAATCCGGCGTGGATCGCGGCCTGCGCCTCGGGGCCGACAAAATGGTCTGCGGTTGGAATGTGGAGCATCAGCGGGTGGGCAATGGCTTGGGATTCGCCCAGCATCTGATCAATCATCACGCCATAATAGCCAACAGACGCGTCGATATCGGTTCTCGCAGCCGCCATATAGGCGAGCCGTCCGCCAAGGCAGAAGCCGACACAGCCGACCTTGGCAACAGGCGGGTGTCCGGCAAGACCCTGTCGGATTACCTTGATGACGGTCTCGATATCGAGCACGCCTTTGTCGGCATCATATTGCTGGAAATAGCCAAAGGCCTCGTTGAGTTCGGCTTCGACATCGGGGTTGAGCTCCACGCCGGGCGCGAACCGCCAGAAGATGTCGAGCGCCACCGCCAGATAGCCCTTGGCGGCCCAGCTGTCGCATTTCTGCCGGATGCCGGCGTTCAGGCCAAATATCTCTGGAATCACGATAATTGCAGCGATCGGCGTGGCGGCGGGCGCAGCGACGTAAAGGGTCATATCGCCCAATTTGGTCATGGTCATAGCAATCGTGTCCTCTGAGGTTCAGGCAGGTTTGAGTATTCGAAATCGAGCAGCCAGGTCTTGGTGCGCGGGCCATCTCCGCCCGAATAATATTCGGGGCCAGCGGCAGACGTCACGCGGTGGCAGGGGATGATGATGGGAAAGGGGTTGGACTTGCAGGCGCCGCCGACGGCCCGCGCGACCGAGCCGCAATTGGCGGCAAGTTCTCTATAAGTCATTGTTTTTCCATAAGGAATGGACGCGATGGCGGCGCGCAATGCAGCGCCTTCTGTGCTGTCTGATGGAGACAAAGGCAGATCGAACTGGTCCAGTCGCCCCGCAAACCAGGCGTCCAGTTGCGCGATGGCGGCGGCGAGGATCGGGTGCGTGACATCTCCCTGCGTGGCGTCGGTGTCGGCCGTGCGTGGGATGCGAAGGGCGGTCAGCCAGTCGTCGGTCGCGCTGAGCGTCAGCGCGCCCAAAGGACTTGCGAATCTGGCTGTTGCGGATGCGCGGTGCATGGCGCACAGATGGCGCTTAATATCCCATGGCTCAAGGGAGTTGGCCCATGAAGTTCAATATTGAGGTGGAGTGCACCCCCGAAGAGGTGCGGCGTCTGGTGGGCCTGCCCGATCTGAGCGAGGTCCATGATGTGTATCTCGACAAGATGAAGGACGTCATGACCTCAGGCCTGACCCCGGACGTGGTCGATACGATGGTGCGCAGTTGGGTGCCCGGTGGCGCCGCCGGCATGGATTTTGTGAAGGATCTGGTGAAGGGCCTCTCTTCCACACCATCAACGCCGAAGAAGAAGGACTAGGCGCAGCATTTCCGCCTTTTTTATGCGTTCCGAGACGATCTTTGCCCTGTCCAGCGGCTTGCCACCCTCCGGCATCGCTGTGGTCCGCATCAGTGGGCCGCAGGCGGGGGCTGCGCTGACGGCGCTGGCGGGATCGCTCCCTGAACCCCGTCGGGCCAGCCTGAGGCGCTTCCGGGACGCGGATGGGGCGACATTGGATGACGGCTTGGCACTGTGGTTCCCGGGGCCCGCAACGGCGACCGGCGAAGATCTGGCCGAGTTGCATCTGCATGGCGGGCGCGCGGTTGTGGCGGCGGCTCTGGGGGCGCTGGGTGCGATTGTGGGGTGCCGGATGGCCGAAGCGGGTGAATTCACCCGCCGCGCCTTTGAAAATGGCCGGATTGACCTGACCGAGGCCGAAGGGTTGGCGGGCCTGCTCGCCGCCGAGACGGAATTGCAGCGGCGGTCTGCGCTGGCTCTGGCCGAAGGCGGCATGGGCCGATTGGTCGCAACATGGGAAACCACTCTGCTGCGCGAATCGGCCCGGCTGGAGGCGCTGCTCGACTTCTCAGACGAAGGTGATGTGGCTGATGATCTGCCCGATGCGGCGCCATTGCTCAGTTTGGCAGACGAGATGGCGGCGCTGCTGGCAAGCCCGCCTGCCGAGCGGCTGCGGGACGGCATAAAGGTCGTCCTCGGCGGCCCGCCTAATGCTGGAAAATCGAGCCTTTTCAATGCGTTAATCGACCGTGACGCCGCGATTGTGACGGATATTGCGGGCACGACGCGGGACCGGATTGAGGCGCCTGTCTCGCTGGACGGCGTGCCGCTTCTGTTTGTGGACACCGCCGGCCTGCATGAGGAGGCTGCCGATGCCGTTGAGGCGATTGGCATGGCGCGCTCCTCCGAGGCGCTGGACGCGGCTGACATTGTGCTGTGGTTGGGCGACGCGTCCACGGCACCCGCTGGTGCCATCCTCGTCGCGTCCAAAGCTGATCTCGCGCCGCGCGCCGAGGGTCTGCCGGTGTCGGCCCGGACGGGCGAGGGATTGGCCGCGTTGCGGACCGTCCTTCTCGACCGCGCAAAGTCGCTTTTGCCCCAGCCCGGCGCGCTGGCGCTCAACGCCCGTCACCGCGCGATCCTGACAGAGGTGGCCGAACTTGTGTCAGAGGCCGCGGCTTCGAAGGATGCGCTGATTCGGGCCGAGCAGCTCCGTGTCGCCCGAACAGTGCTGGACCGGTTGACCGGGCGGTCCGGCGTCGAATCGATGCTTGATGCGCTTTTCGGGGCGTTTTGCATCGGGAAATAGGTCGGATTTGTTGCGTCAGATCGTCCCGTTTCACGTGAAACACATTTGACCGACTCTTCGCCGACGCGTAGCGGCAGGGGCATGACGCAGAGTTTTGACGTGATCGTGGTGGGCGGGGGCCATGCCGGCTGTGAAGCGGCCTGTGCGGCGGCGCGCATGGGCGCGCGGACGGCGCTCGTCAGCTTTCGGCGGGATATGATCGGTGCCATGTCCTGCAACCCGGCGATTGGCGGACTCGGCAAGGGACATCTCGTCCGCGAAGTTGACGCGTTTGACGGGATTTTGGCGCGCGCGGCAGACGCGGCGGCGATCCATTACCGTATGCTCAACGCGTCCAAGGGTGCAGCGGTGCAGGGGCCGCGCGTGCAGGCCGACCGGAAACTCTTCAAGGCCGCCATTCATGCGATTCTTGATCAGCAAGACAATCTGACCATCGTTGAGGGTGAGGCGGCTGCGCTTGTGCTGGAGGAAGGCCGACTCTCCGGACTGACGCTCGGCTCTGGCGAGGTGCTGAGGACACCTACTTTGGTGCTGGCCACAGGCACCTTCCTCAACGGTAAAATGTTCTGCGGCGAATCTCGGAATGTCGGCGGCCGTGTGGGCGAGGCGGCAGCGGTTACGCTCGGCACGCAGCTGCGTGGGCTTGATCTGCCGATGGGGCGGCTCAAGACAGGCACGCCGGCGCGGCTTGATGGCCGGACCATCAACTGGGCGGGGCTCGATACGCAGACCTCTGACGCGGGTGACTGGACCTTCTCTGACATGAGCGAGGGGCGGACCGCGCCCCAGCTTTGGTGTGCCATCACGCGGACCAACACAGCGACGCATGACATCATCCGTGCGGCGCTCGACCGGTCCCCTTTGTTCTCCGGTGACATCGAGGGGCAGGGGCCACGCTATTGCCCGTCGATTGAAGACAAGATCCACCGCTTTGGCGATCGCGACGGCCATCAGGTCTTTCTGGAGCCGGAAGGGTTGGATGATGCGCTCATCTATCCGAATGGCATCTCGACCTCTCTGCCCGAGGATGTGCAGCTCGCCTTCCTGCGGACCATGCCGGGGCTGGAGGTGGTTGAGATTGTGCAGCCCGGCTATGCGGTGGAATATGATCATATTGATCCCCGCGGTTTGGCCAACACCTTAGAGATCCGTGCGCTGCCCGGCGTGTTCTGTGCGGGCCAGATTAACGGGACGACGGGCTATGAAGAGGCTGCGGCACAAGGCTTGATGGCGGGGCTGAACGCTGCGTCCCAGGCGCTGGGCCGGCCGCCGCTCGTGCTGGATCGGGCGTCGTCCTATATTGGCGTGCTGATTGACGATCTCGTGTTGCAGGGTGTGACCGAGCCTTACCGGATGCTGACCGCGCGGGCCGAATATCGTCTCCGGTTGCGGGCGGACAATGCTGCGACGCGCCTCACACCCATTGCACTGGAAATGGGGTGTGTCGGTGACCGTCGGCGCAACTGGTTTGTTTCACGTGAAACCGAACGCGCCCATGGCCGTGCGATTCTCGACACCCGCTTCACAACGAGCGACCTGCGTGCCGCTGGATTGGACGTGAAGGCGGGTGGAGATGCGCAATCCCTGTTCGACTGGCTGCGGTTTATTGATGCCCAACCCGCCGCGCTTATTGCGCTTTGCCCGTCTCTCGGTGCGGTGTCGCGGCCCGTTCTGGCTGAACTGATCGAAGATGCGCGCTATGCGCCTTACATCGCGCGGCAGGAGGCGGAGGTGCGCGCCATGCGTGCCAATGATAAGATTCCCCTGTCAGCAGTGGACTTCACCGCCGTTCCGGGGCTCTCCAATGAGATGGTCGAGCGGCTGCAGGCGGCCCGTCCATCGACATTGGGCGCGGCGGAGCGGGTGCGCGGGATCACGCCCACGGCCTTGGCCGCCATTCTTGTCCAGGCCAAGCGAGCGGCCGCGTGACCGAGGACGAGGCCCAAGACTGGCTCCGTGAGACGCTCCATGTTTCACGTGAAACGCTGGACAAGTTGGACCGCTATCGGACGCTCGTGCTCGAGGGGGCAGAGGAGCAGAACCTCATTGCGCGGTCGACCTTCGACGTGTTCTGGACCCGGCATATTGTTGACTCGGCTCAGCTCCTCCCGTTGGCGGCAGAGGCCGGCGAGGGGGATTGGCTGGATCTGGGCGCAGGTGCAGGCATGCCGGGGATCGTGGTTGCGATTCTTTCCGACCGACCGGTGCATCTGGTGGAGGAACGGCGGGGGCGGGTAAACTTCCTCAACCGTGTCATTGAAGAGCTGGACCTTCCCAACGCGCAGGCCTTTGGGTGCAAGGTGCAGGCGCTGCGCCATGCCCCGGCCTCCGTTATCAGCGCGCGCGCCTTTGCGCCTTTGCCGAAGTTATTTGATCTCGCCCACAGCTTTTCCACACAAAAGACGGTCTGGTTGCTGCCAAAAGGCCGTTCTGCGCGTGACGAACTGGCCAATGCACAGCATAACTGGCAAGGGACGTTTCACGTGAAACCGAGTTTGACGGATTCTGAGGCTGCAATCCTTGTAGCGACGGGCGTCAGGAAGGCCGCAAAACGATGATCCGCATCACTGTTGCAAATCAGAAGGGTGGCGTCGGCAAGACGACGACGGCGATAAACCTCGCGACCGCGATGGCGGCGATTGGCTGGCGCGTGTTGCTCATTGATCTCGATCCGCAGGGAAATGCGTCCACCGGGCTTGGTGTCGGCCAGAGCCAACGCGAAAATTCCAGCTACGACGTGCTGATGGGCGCCGCCACGCTGACCGAAGCGGTGGTCGCGACCAAGATTCCCCGGCTTGATCTGGTCCCGGCGACAGTGGATCTGTCGGGTGCTGAGATTGAGCTCGTTGAAGTCGATCAGCGGGCGCAGCGGTTGAAGTCCGCGCTGGATACCGCGCCTGCGGGGCGCTGGGACGTCGTGCTCATTGACTGCCCGCCGTCGCTCGGCCTCTTGACGATCAACGCGCTTGTCGCCGCGCAATCTTTGCTGGTGCCTTTGCAATGCGAATTCTTTGCGCTGGAGGGACTGAGCCAGCTTTTGCAGACATTTGAGCGGATTCGCGCCAAGTTTAACCCCTCGCTCACGATCCTGGGCGTGGTGCTGACCATGTATGACCGGCGCAACCGCCTGACCGAGCAAGTGTCCGAAGATGTCCGCGCCTGTCTTGGTACCGCTGTGTTTGAGACTGTCATCCCGCGCAATGTGCGGCTGTCAGAGGCGCCAAGCCATGGGTTGCCGGCGTTGATCTATGATCATCGTTGTGCCGGGTCGGAAGCCTATATGGCGCTCGCCCGTGAAGTTGTCGGGCGTCTGCCTGCATTGAAAGTTGCCGCATGAGCGAAGAACAGGCCCCGAAGAAGCGGCCCATGGGCCTTGGCCGTGGATTGTCTTCGCTTCTCGGCGAAATCCAGACTGAGACGGCCGCTCCCGTGCCGAGCCGCAATGATGGCGGTGTGGCTGTGCCCGATGGGGTCCGGCTCGTGCCCGTGACCAATCTCCAGCCTTTGCCCAACCAGCCGCGCCGTAATTTTGATGACGCCGCGCTTGATGAACTTGCCAAGTCGATCACGGCGCTCGGTGTCCTCCAGCCAATCGTCGTGCGCGATATGGGCGGGCATTATCAGATTGTCGCAGGGGAACGCCGCTGGCGCGCGGCGCAGCGGGCGCACCTCCACCAAGTCCCTGTAATTGTTAAACAATTTGATGACAGGACGGCGCTCGAGATTGCGCTGGTGGAGAATATTCAGCGCGAAGAACTCAACGCCTGGGAAGAGGGCGAGACCTATCGCCGCCTGATTGAGGAATATGGCCACAGCCAGGAAGAGTTGGGCCGGATCGTTGGCAAGTCCCGCAGTCACATCGCCAATCTGATGCGCCTGCGCAATCTGCCGATGCGCGTTCATGGCTGGCTGGTGTCCGGCGACATTTCGATGGGCCATGCCCGCGCGCTGCTCCAGTGCGAGGACCCGGAAGGCATTGCCAAACAGGTGATCGAGCGTGGCCTGTCTGTGCGCGATACCGAACGGCTGGCCAAGCGCGCCAAGGCGGGGGCCAAGGCGACTGCGAAAGCGCGTGGCGGGCGCGATCCTGATCTGGAGGCGTTGGAACGCCAATTGGGGGATATTCTGGGCCTCAAGGTCCAGATTGCCCATGGTGCGCGCGGCGGCTCAGTGACGTTGGGCTATTCGTCGCTCGATCAACTCGATCTCATCTGCCAGCGGCTTTCCGGCGAGCACATCTAGCGTCGCCATCTTTCCGGTCGTGTCGAGCGACGTCGAGACACTTTGGGCCACGCTCCCTCGACTGCGCTCGGGAGGAACGGGATGGGGGTGAACGACTAGACCGGTCCGGCGGCCGCCTTGGCAGGTTTGGCGTCTTGCAGCAGTTTCAAGATCACAGCGGCGCGGCTGTCACGCGCGGCATAGTCCATTGCGGACATGCCAGCGGCGCGGTCTGTCCGGCGCGGATTGGCGCCTGCGGCCAAGAGCAGGCGCACCATCGCGACATCACGCTTCTGCGTGGCCACAATCAGAGACGTTTCCCCGCGCGAATTGATGGCATCCACGCTTGCGCGGCGCTTGAGCAGCATGTCTGCACCTTCGGCATAGCCAACTTGCGTCGCCAGAATGAGCGGCGTGTTGCCGTCCGCATCTTTGGTGTCGGGCTTGGCGCCCTTGGCGAGAAGGAAGGACAGCCAGGTCGTGTCGCGCCGCTTGGTGACGATGTGAAGCGCACTTTCACCGGATGAGACGTCCTTGGTGTCGACAATCACATTGCCCGGCTTGTTGAGGATCTCGGTCGCCTTGGCACCATCGCGGTCGCGCACCGCTTTCAGGAACGTATAGCCGTCCGAAAACTGCGCGCTGGCCACAGCGGGCCACAGCAGCACGGCCGCGAGGATGGTTGCGATGAACTTTTTCATGTCGGTACGCCCCAGAATGTGCGGATAAATCGTCCCTTGCACGCCGCCGCGTAGCAGAGCAAAGCTATCCGGACCATGAACAAATTCAAGATCCTCGCCGCTGCCTTTGCCGTTTCGGTCCTGTCTGCCTGCGGAGGTGCCCCGCCACTGGAGGGGGCCAAGATGGGCGGCGCCTTCCGCCTCGTCAATCAGGACGGCAAGACCGTCACCGATGCGGACTTTGCGGGCAAATACCGGCTCATCTATTTTGGCTATACCTTTTGCCCCGATGTCTGCCCGACAGACATGGGAGACATTGCCAAAGGCTTGGTTGCTTTTGAGAAGGCCGATCCGGAACGAGCGGCAAAAGTCGCGCCGATCTTCATCACTCTCGACCCTGCGCGTGATACGCCTACCGTCGTGAAAGAATTCGTCTCCAACTTCCACCCGCGCATGGTCGGGCTGACGGGTCCGGAGAAGGCCATTGATGCGGTCGCTCAACGCTATGGCATTGCCTATTTCCGTCAGAAACCCAATGCGCAAGGGGCCTATCTGGTTGATCACGTGCGGCTTGTCACACTCTATGGCCCCAAGGGCGAACCGATTGCCATCATGCCGCAAAATGCGAAGCCGCAGGCCTTTGCGGATGAGCTGGCCCGCTGGGTCCGATAATGGCGGGCGACCTTTATTGGGAGGACCGTCCCCTCGACACGTTGGACCGCGCCCAGTGGGAATCGCTGTGTGACGGGTGCGGCAAATGCTGCCTCAACAAGCTGGAAGACGAAGATACGGGGGAAATCTACCCGACCAATGTTGCCTGTCGCCTGCTGGATCGGGCCAGTGGCCAATGCTCGGACTATCGCAACCGCTTTGCCCAAGTGCCGGACTGTATCCGGCTGACTCCGGCGCGGCTGGAGACGATGGATTGGCTGCCGGAAACCTGCGGCTATGTGCGCCGCGCGAACAACCTGCCGCTTCCCGAATGGCATCACCTCGTCTGCGGGGACCGTGAGGAGATCCACAGGCGCGGCATGTCGACGCGCGGCTGGACGGTGTCGGAAGTTGATGCGGGCGATCTTGAAAATCACATCATCGAATGGCCGGAGGAACGGCCCAAGTGACCGCCGCCGGCATTGACGGGCTGGAGATCATTCGCAAACGCGAAGCGCGGCGGATGAAATTGACTGTCGATCCCCGCAGTGGTGCCGTCCGCCTCGTCTTACCGCTGCGTGCGGCGCTTGGCCCGGCGATGGAATGGGTGGAGGCGCATCGCGGCTGGATACAACGGCAACGTGCGCGCCTGCCAGACCCTTGGCCGATCACACCGGGCATGGCCGTGCCCTTTGCCGGTCAAGACTATGTGCTCGACTGGTCAGACGCGCATCCCCGAAAACCCGCGCTTTTGGGCGAGCGATTGACCATTGGTGGGCCGCAAGACGTTATGGCGTCACGCCTTTTGCGCTGGATGCGGGCCGAAGCGCAGACCGTTCTGGACGCTGAAACACGTGAGATCGCAGACGCGGCCAAGATCGAGGTGGCGGACATTTCGGTGGGTGATCCCCGCGCGCGTTGGGGCAGTTGTTCGAGCAACGGCAATATCCGCTATAGCTGGCGGCTCATCCTGATGCCGGACCATGTGCGCCGGTCAATTGTGGCGCATGAAGTGGCGCACCGCGTCCATATGGACCACAGCCGCGCCTTCCACCGTCTGGTGGCCGAGCTTTATGGGGAGGACCCGCGCAGCGCACGCGCCTGGTTGCGCGCGCATGGGGCGCGGCTTCACTGGTTCGGGCGGGACTGATCGGCGCGCGGGGCTGAAGATCGGGCGGGCGGAGCCTCGCGCCGGGTCGCTTCGTCCAAGATCCGGCGATATTCAGCGTCTTCTGCCGCCGGGTCATAGTCCGTCTGTGCCTTCGGCTCGATCGGATTGCCATTCTCATCGACCAAGGGCGCGTCAGCCGCGTTGCTTTGGTCGCCCAGATAGGCCTCTTCGTCGGATTCGAGCATCCAGTCCGGCAGGGTCACGTCGGTTTCGAACTTCTCAATCGGGCGTTTGGCGACAGCGGCGCGCATGAAGGCGGCAAAGGCCATAGCGGGCGCCCGACCGCCCTGCAGATCGCGCACGGGGCGTGCATCATCGCGGCCCATCCAGACACCTGTCGTGATCCCGCTGGAAAAGCCCATGAACCAGCCATCTTTATTGGAGCTCGTCGTCCCCGTTTTACCGGCGACCGGGCGGCCAATTTGCGCGGCGCGGCCCGTGCCTGCGCTGACGGCGGTTTGCATCATATCGGTCATCCCGGCTGCCACCCAAGGGTCGATCAGCTGGAGGTCGGGATCTTTGGGGCGCTGGTAAAGCAGTTCGCCCGACGCAGACGTGACCTTGACGATCCCATAAGGGGCAACGGCCTTGCCCTTGGCCTGTACCGCGGCATAAGCGCGCGTCATGTCGATCAGGCGGACGTCCGATGTGCCCAGCACCATCGAGGGTTGGGTGTTCACAGGGGTGGTGATGCCGAGCCTGCGTGCCATGCCGGCAATCGCGCCGGTGCCGATTTCCTGCCCGATTTGCGCCGCGATCGTGTTGATCGAATAGGTAAAGGCCGTCCGCAGCGTCATTTCGCCAAGGTTCTTGCCGGTGCTGTTGCGTGGGCTCCAGCCGCCAATATCGACGGGCTGGTCAATCATCTTGGTTTCTGGCGTCATGCCGGACTCAAGCGCCGACAGATAGACGAACAGCTTAAAGGCGGAGCCGGGCTGCCGCACCGCTTGGGTGGCGCGGTTGTAGATGGACGCCACATAATCGCGCCCGCCCACCATCGCGCGCACCGCCCCGTCGCGGTCCAACGCGACAAGCGCGCCCTGCGCATTGGCGGGGGAGAAGGTGCTGATGGCACTGGCGGCCGCCGTTTGCATCGACGGATCAATCGTGGTCCAGACGTCAATCGGGGCCGTGGCCTCGTCAATCAGCCCGTCCAGCTGCGGCAAGGCCCAGTCGGTGAAGTAGCGGATGCTGTTCTGTTGGGCGGGGCTGGCCAGCTTGACCGATTCGGGACGCGCCATCGCGGCTTGCTGCGTCGTGATGACGCCCGCATCCGCCATCACACCCAGAACCACCTTGGACCGGCCCAAGGCGGCCTGCGCATCTGCGGTTGGGGAATAGTTGGACGGCGCCTTCACCAGCCCGGCGATAATCGCCGCCTCTTCAAGGCTCAGCTTTTTGGCCGGATGGTCAAAGAAGCGGCGGGAGGCCGCATCAATGCCATAAGCGCCGCCGCCGAAATAGACGCGGTTCAGATAGAGTTCGAGGATCTCATCCTTCGAATATTTGGCTTCCATCGCCATGGCGATCACCAGTTCGCGCCCTTTGCGGCCGAAGGTGCGTGTGTTGGTGAGGAACAGGTTGCGGGCCAGCTGCTGGGTGATGGTCGATCCGCCCTGTGCGAAGTGACCGCGCGTCAAGCGGACCTGAACCGCACGGGCAAGGCCAATTGGGTCTACGCCGGGGTGATAGCGGAACCGCCGGTCCTCCACGGCGACCATGGCGTCCACCATGACGTCGGGAATGTCGCGATAGTCAATCCATTCGCCATAGATTGGCCCAAGCGAAAGGATGACTTGCCCTGTCGAATCGCGGACCCGGATGACCTGGCCCAGCGAGTCACGCGTGCGCAATTCCCCAAAGTCAGGGAGTGAGGAATAGGCAAAGCCGATAGCGGACATCAGGCCGACCAGAAGGACGCCGCCAAGGATCAGACACCAGCGGAACACGCGCGCCAATAGGCCGCGGTCCTTGGGTATAGGGGCAGATTTGGGACGCTTGCTGGCCATGTGGGGGCCTTCTTAGGCGGCGGCGGGACCCGCGGCAAGGCGCTGCGTTGGCCCGCCTTTCTTAGTCGTCATCGCCGCCATCGAAATCGAGCGACACGCTGTTCATGCAAAAGCGCATGCCGGTCGGCTGCGGGCCATCGGGAAAGACGTGACCCAGATGGCCGTCACAGCGGGTGCAGCGCACTTCGATCCGCGTCATGCCATGCGTTGTGTCTTCCACCATGGTGACGGCATGGGTTGTGACAGGCGCATAAAAGCTGGGCCAGCCCGAACCGGAGTCGTATTTGGTGTCTGACAGGAAGAGATCGGCCCCACACCCGGCGCAGCGATAAATGCCATCGGCCTTGCAGTCGTTGAGCGCGCCCGAAAAGGCGCGTTCGGTGCCTGCATGGCGGAGCACCTCAAATTGCTGGGGGGTCAGGCGCGCGCGCCACTCGTCGTCGGTAAGAAGAAGCTTTTCCATAACCTTAGTCTGGGCGTTCTGACGCCGCGCTTCAAGCCTCAATCCGCGTGGCGCTGGCCATGGCGGGGCCAAGCCCCGGAAAAAGCGATAAAGCGAGCAGGATGAGGCCGCGACCTGCTGCAAATTCAGACATGTGCCAGATGGCGGTCGCGCGCCCGATAGGCCGCCCGCTCTGCCGTCCGAATCGCGCCTGCCACTGGGGTGCGGCTTCCCGCCCGCCGTCCAAAAACGCTTCGGCAGCGCTGCGTCCGCTGGCGAGTGCAATGCCATTGCCTTCGCCCGCCAATGACGGAATGACGCCAGCCTGATCGCCGATGCGGAACAGGCCGGGCGTTGTGTGTTGGGCATGCCAGCCATAAGGGACGGCGGCGATGGCATCGACGGGGGTCGTGTCTGTCAGGCTTTCAAGCCGCGCGCCAAAGGCGGGATGGGTGCGGCCAAGGCTTTGGAGCAGGCCGCGCGGGTCCCGCCCATGTTCGGTGAGCAGCGACTTGCGCAGCGCAAGACAGATATTGGCGCTGCCATCTTCCTGCAGTTCAATGCCCGCATAGCCACGGTCAAACATATGCAGCTCAATGGCGGCGCCAACCAGCCGGGTGAGTGCGGCACTGGCGGGCAGGCGGACGCGCAGGCCCATGGCAGGATCTTGGGCGGTGCGGGGGCGTTCGGTGCCCTTCAGATCATATTTGCCGGTCGCCAGAAAGACGGTGTCGGTCCGGTCGGCCAGATCATCGAGATGCCGCACCATGACGCCACGTTCCACCCCCGCCCCCGCCTGAACAGCGGCGGACAGAAGGGCGGTGTCCATGGCGCGACGGGACAGGCCCAGCGCACGCTCTGGCAAGGGGGCGGAGGTGGAGCGGTCGCCCCAAAAGACGGTGAGATGATCGACCGGATGGCCATCCGGGGAAACGCCGAGACGTTCGAGGCTCGCGATTGTGCGCCAACTCAGGAAACCGCCGCACAGGGCATCACCTGTTTCGGTTGACCGCTCAAGGATCAGCGGACGCGCGCCCCCCTTGGCGAGCGTGATCGCGGCGGCACAGCCGGCAGGGCCGGCACCGATGATTATCGGATCGCTTCGACGCATAGCCGGAAGGGGAAGGTGCGGAAGACGCGGGCCTTGTGGACCCCGGCTTGCGCGAGGATGGGGGGCCATTCCTGCGGCCGGTATGACCGGGCGATGGAGAGTGTGCCGTCTTCGCGCACGATCCGGTGCCATCCCGCGATCCTTGCGAGCAGCGGGTAGCCTGCATAGGCAAAGCCGTGGCGGTGAAGATCATTGATGAACCAGCCACGCAGCGCATGCCCGTCCATGAAGCGCAGAAACGCGACCAGCTGATCGTGCGTCATATGGTGCGCGACAAGGCTGGAGAGGATCACGTCCCACGGTTCTGCGGCGAGATCGGCATAGTCTCCGGTGCGATAGCGGATCGGCAGGCTGGCGGAGGTATGCGCGCTGGCGGTCGCGGCGCTGCGGGGGTTGAGGTCGATCCCGACCAGCTCCACCGCCTGCCGCCGCGCCTTGGCCCATTGGGCGATACGCCGCAGCATATCGCCATCGCCAAAACCGACATCAAGAATGCGCAATGGCCCGCTGTTGCGGTCAGCCACACGGTTCAGAAAGTTGAGCGTCGGGCGTCGGGCCATGGTGAGGGTGTTGACCTGCGCCAGATCCTTAAGGACGCGGGCATAGACGGCGGGGTCCAGATCCTCGGCATCCATTTGCTCTTCGGTGAGGGCGCGGGTGTCGAGCATCAGGCGACCGCCCGGAAGCGGAAGCCTTCGGCTGCCAGCCCCGGCCCAAAGGCAAGCGCCACACCGCGCGAAACGGGCGTGACTTGCGTGCGCTCCATCATGCGGGCGAGCACGAACATCAATGTCGCCGATGACATGTTGCCGCCCTCCCGCAGCACCTGCCGCGACTCGCTGAGCGCATCGGGTGACAGCGACAGGCCCTGTTCTACGGCATCAAGGATGGACCGGCCGCCGGCATGCACGGCCCAGGCATCGACATCAGCCGGTGCGCCACCGGCCAGCGTTGCCACCAAGGTGGGATCACGCAACGCATCCGCGATGCGGCCCGGCACTTGGCCCGAGAGGTGCATCACAAATCCATTGTCGCCAATGTCCCACCGAATCAGATCCTCTGACGCGGGCAGGGTCGTTGCAAAGGGGGCCTCGACCGACAGGCCGGGGCCCTCTGCGCAGACCAAGGCTGCCGCTGCGCCGTCGCCGAACTGGAGCATGGCGAGCAGCGATTCGAGGCTGCCCGTCCGGTTGAGATGGAGTGAGGAGAGCTCGACCGTCACCACGAGCACGCGGGCATCGGGTTGGGACCGGACGATATGCGCGGCACTGCGCAGTGCCGTGACGGCCGCATAACAGCCCATAAAGCCGACGAGCAGGCGCTCTACAGAGGGCGAAAGCCCCAATGTGCGCGCGATGATCTGGTCTACGCCGGGTGCGACAAAACCGGTGCAGCTCGCCACGACAAGGTGCGTGACAGTGGAGAGGTTTTGGCTGAGGCCCGCAATAGCTTGCAGCGCGAGCGCAGGGGCATGTTCAGCGTAAAGCGCCATGCGCGCCGCTGTCGTCGGGTCCTCCCTGGCATAAAATCCGCCGGGGGAGACGGGGGAGCCGCCGTCTGGTGTGACCGGGAGGACGGCAAAGCGCTGGGCGATGCCTGCCCGGCTGGCCATGCGGCGGAACAGCGCCCGCTCCCGTTCATTTTCGATGCGGCTTTCCGCCCAACCCACGAAAGCGGCGTGGATATCCTGGGCCGGGCGTGCAGTGGCGAGTCCCACGATCCGGGGGACAGTTGTCGTCAAATGATCCTCGCTCCGCGTCTGTCGCGCCTGTGACCCATATGGGAAAAACTTTGGTTAGCAGTTTCTTGAAGCTTGGGCAGTATGCAAAGTTTCATGATCCGGGTCAGTATCTTGGTTGGGTTGCTCCTCGTCGCGCCGTTGCCGGTTGCCGCCGAGTCGTGTCGCTTATGCGCGCCACAGGCTGAACGGCTGTCGCAAGGCGGTCGCCCGAGCGTGCCCTTGCGCATTGAGATTGAGACAGCTTTGGACCTTGGCCGCGTGGCGCAGGGTGCGGGCGGCGGGGCTGTGGAACTGGACCCCAGAACAGGCACCCGCCGGGTTGCGGGCGCGCTTGCTGATCTGGGCGGCATGGCGCTGACGGGCAAAGCGACCGTCACCGGCACCCCCTTTGCGCGCATCCGCATTGATCTGCCCGCGCGCGTCCGGCTCCAGTCCACAAGTGGAGATATCGCCGAAGTGGTGCAAATGCAGAGCGACCTTCCGCCTGCTCCAACGCTGAATGAAGAGGGGCTGTTGCGCTTCACCTTTGGCGGAAAAATGCTGCTAAAGGGCGGAGAAAGCGGAACTTTCCGGGGCTCTGTGCCGATCAGCGCGGAATATGAATAGCGCACCCTTCAATCCTTCCCACAGCGTTAACCACGTGCGGAAGGACATATTCAAACCATTATGGACCAAAACGCATTCCGGAGTGGGGCAAGGTCGCACTCGGGAAGAAGCGTGAATTATCTAGGGGACATTTAAATGAATATTCGTACTCTTAAGTCCGTGGCCGCCGGTTCGGTTCTGGCCCTCGGCTTGGTTTCGGGTGCTGCCAACGCCGCAACCGCTGATGGCACGGCGCGTGCGACCATCCTGCAGCAAGTGACCGTCACCAACACGTCTGACCTTCAGTTTGGTACCGTTGCCATCGGCACCGGCGGCGGCGCTGTGACGGTTGCGACCGGCGGCGGACGCACGTGCGCCACGACGCTCGTCTGCTCGGGTGCAACGACCTCGGCGGGCTTCTCGGTTTCGGGCGCGACCGGCATGAACGTTGGTATCAGCGTTCCGGGTTCCGTGACCCTCACCGAAACAGGCGGCGCGACGATGAGCGCAACGCTTGCCTCCAGCGCAACCTCGTTGACGCTGCTTGGCACCGCAGCTGACGCGTTCCGCGTCGGTGGCACGCTGAACGTTGGTGGCACGCAGGCGGCTGGCGCTTATGCCGGTACCTTCACGGTGACCGTCAACTACCAGTAAGTCCAGTCCTTCGGGAACCAGAGGAGGGCTCGTCGGCATGTCGACGGGCCCTTTTTCTTTGCCCCGCGCCATTCCTGTTGCGTTGGTTAGCAAAGATGAAACCATAATGGATGTAAGTCTGTCGCTTGGGCGGGTTGCGTTGTGCCCGGGGCATTTATGGGGGATAATCTATGCGTTTGCCAAAGTTCATGTCCGGTCTCGGCCTCATCGCGCTTGCTATGGCCGGTTCCGCGCAGGCCGCAGGTGATCTGCTCGTCGCGCCGACGCGCGTCGTTCTGGATGGCGCGCGCGGCACAGAGGTGATCCTCAACAATATCGACAGCGAAACGGCGACCTACCGTGTCTCGCTGGAGGTCCGGCGCATGAACGCCGATGGCACGCTGGACGAAATCGAACCCGAAAAGGCAACAGCGGCTGAAGCCCAGGCGCTGAGCATGATCACCTATGCGCCGCGCCGGGTGGAGCTTGCCCCCAACCAGCCGCAAGCCATTCGCATCAGCGTCGGCCATCGCGGCGCGACTTCATGCCGGGCTCGCGGGCGATGTGCAGGTGAGCAGCACATCGCCCAGCGTCCATCTTGGGGCGACTGCTGCAGATCCGTCAGACGTGCGAACGGCCGCGGTTCCTTAGGGCCGCTGTGGCCACGCGACGGGTGAACGCAAAACGGCCCCGGTGCATCGCTGCATCGGGGCCGCTTTTACATGTCCGTCTCTTTAAAATGGTGCGGCCGAGAAGACTCGAACTTCCACGGGCTTTCGCCCACAACGACCTCAACGTTGCGCGTCTACCAATTCCGCCACGGCCGCACATTTTTTCGAGCATTGCCGCGCAACCAAGGGTTCCGGGCAAGGAACAGGGCGCGCCTCTAGCAGAGGCATTCGGGGCAGGCAATGGCTTTAACCCATTATGTGCCGCCCGCTGTGACCCGCGATTTACTTGCCTGCGGGACCGGCTATGTCGGGCGAATGGACACTGAAGCCGAGCGCTGGAAACCCGAAGTGCGGCGCATATTGGCGCTCGCATGGCCGGTCATGCTCACCAGTCTCAACTGGACGTTGCTGCAAGTCACCGATGTTGTCGTCGTGGGGGATGCGGGCACGCATGAAGTGTCGGCTTTTGGCGGCAGCCGTGCGGTGACGTTTGTCACGCTGATGGCGGCCATTGGTTGGCTGTCAGGCGTCCTCGTCTTTGCGTCGCAAGCCGATGGTGCGGCGGACAAGCCCCGCACGGGGGAGGTATATCGTGAAGGGCTGTTGCTGGGCGCGATGATCGGTCTGGCCGGTGGGCTCATCCTCTCTCTTTTGGCAGAGCCGATGCTGCGTCTCTTGGGCGTGGCGGATTCGGTGATCGGCATTTCAACAGACGTCGTGCGCGTGATGGCCTTTGCGTTTCCGCCGCAGCTCATCCTCATCGCGGCGAGCAATTTCCTTGAAGGGATCAGCCGTCCGCGCCGCGTGATGGTCGTCAATCTGATGACCCTGCCGCTCAACGCTGTGCTGGCCTGGGCACTGGCCACGGGGCATTTGGGGTTGCCTGCTTTGGGGGCTGTCGGAGCTGCACTTGCGACGACGATTTCGCTGTGGATCGGGGCAGGGGCCATCCTGTGGACAGCCAGCCGCGTGCCGGATCAGGCGGCGCGGCGGTTGCGCGACGCATCGCTGGCCGCATGGCGGCGTGCCGTGCCGGGGGCGCTTGCGCTGTGCCGGTTCGGGCTTGTGCCGGCGCTCGCTTCCGGGCTCGAACTGGCGGGTTTTTCCTGGCTCATCGCTTTGTCGACACAATTGGGCGATGTGACGAGCCATGCGTTCCAGATCGTCTTTGCCATCCACAATGTGACCTTTGGCGTCGCGCTTGGCTTTGGCTCGGCGGCCGGTGTGCGCGCGGGCAATGCGGTGGGCGAAGGGCGGCCTGAAGCGGCGCGCCACCGGACGCTGGTCGCCGCGCTCTTGGCGCTGACCGTGATGAGCGGACTGGTCGCTGGGCTGATCACGCTGGGCGGGCCGATTGCGCGCGCCTTTCCGGCAGAAGCACCTGTCCATCTGCTTGCTGTTGCGATGCTGGCGGTCTGGGCGCCCTTCATCCTGTTTGACGGATTACAGGTCGTCTTCATGTTCGCGCTGCGGTCCGTGGGGGATCAGGTTGCCGCCGGGATCAACGGCATTGTCGCCTTTTTCGGGGTGACCGGCGTGTTGGGCTGGTGGCTGGTGCAGACGGGCTATGGGCCGTTTGCGCTGGTCTGGGCCTCCGGGCTCGGCATGGTCGCTGCCGCCCTGCTCAATTCAGGCCGGTTCTTCTGGCTGACGCAAACGCGGGTCAGGTCCCCGAAAAGCTGAGGTTCAGTTCCTTGGCGCCGCGTGGCACGTTGACTTCAGCACTGTTGAAATCAATCGATCCCTTGGCGGGCACGGTGCGCTTGGGCGGGGTGATCGTCCAGCCATAGACAACGCGGCCCTGCCCATCGCGCAGTTCGGCCAGAATGTCGGGCACGCGCTGTTCATCGCTCGTGGGGTTCACGACCTTGCCGGAAATGGCGAAGAGTTCATTGCCGCTTTCCAGCAGGCGACGTTCGGGCCGGCGCGGCACTTCCAGCAGCAAAGGCACTTCAGCCGTTGCACCGGACAGGCCAAGCTTTGCGGCGATATTGGGCGTGCCGAAATATTGGATCGCACCAATGCCGCCCAGCAACAATACAGCGGCAGCGGCTGCCGCAATGGTCCAGCGCTTGGCCGGGTTGCGGCGCGGGCGGAACGGCGCTTCGGGCGCAAACATGTCCACGCTGTCGCGGTGTTCGGCCTCGGGTTCGGGGGCCGGATCCGGCTCTGGCCTTGCGCCAAGCGGGGGCGGCGTATCTGGAAGATCGCGCGGCCCGCCTATGTGCGGGGCAGGGGGCACCGGCATTTGGGGCGGGGCCGGTGGCGGCAGCGGCAGTTCTGCCGAAGGGGGCTGAATGGGCGTCGGGGCGGGTTGGAACCAGCTGTGCTTGCACGATGCGCAACGGACCTGCCGGCCAGCGCCAGCGATCGCGGTATCGGGAACAAGATAGCGCGTCGAACAGGCAGGGCAGGTCAGGATCATCGGCCGGGCGGTTCCAATTGAACGTAAGTTCGCTTCTAAGCACCCTTTATCGCACCGTTGCAAGCGTCTGGCACGGTAAACGGGGCTGGATTGGCAACAAGCCGTGCAAATCTGAAGTTGAGACCATGATTCACATTTCAAGATATTCCTCTTGAAGCGATCAAGGTCTAGGAAGCCTTGCAGGGCGGGCAACAAGGCGTAAACCGAACAGATGTCGCACATCATCCAGTTCGAAAATGTAGGGTTGCGTTACGGCACTGGCGCGGAAACCTTGTCCGACATCACGTTTTCCTTGGCAAAGGGCGGCTTTTACTTCCTCACCGGACCGTCCGGGGCGGGCAAAACGTCGCTTTTGAAGCTGCTTTATCTCTCCCAGCGGCCGAGCCGTGGGCTTATCCGCCTGTTCGGGGATGACATGGTGACGATGCCGCGCGACAAGCTGCCCATGTATCGCAGGCGCATTGGCGTGGTGTTTCAGGACTTCCGTCTCGTCCCGCATCTGTCGGCCTTTGACAATATCGCGCTGCCCTTGCGGGTCTCGGGCGTGGCGGAAAAAGATATCGACCATACGGTGCGCGAAATGCTCAACTGGGTGGGGCTGGGTGATCGGGCGTCTGCGCGGCCGGCCACGCTTTCGGGCGGAGAGCAGCAGCGCGTGGCCATTGCGCGCGCCGTCATCACGCGGCCCGACGTTCTTGTGGCGGACGAACCGACGGGCAATGTGGACCCTGATATGGCCGCGCGTTTGTTGCGGCTGTTTGATGCTCTCAATCAGCTGGGCACCACGATTGTCGTTGCCACCCATGATTTGCATTTGTTGAGCCGGATTCCGGGCGCCCACATCATGCGGCTGGCCGATGGGCATCTGCCCGACCCGACAGGCACGCTGCGCAACCCGCCTTTGCGGGAACCGGTGTCGGTATGACGTTTGACCTCAACAAGATCGACATCCCGTTCCTGAAAGCCCCGCCGCATGAGGCGCGCTTGTTGCCGGAAGGGCGGATGGCGGGGCCGATGCCTTGGGTCATCGCGATCATCATGTTTTTGACGATCCTGTCGGCGGCGGCCGGGCTGTCGCTGGCCCGGTCTGCCGGGGGGCTGGATGCGGATTTGGCCGGACGTGTCACCATCCAGATTGTTGAAGCCAATCCGGACAAACGCGCGGCGCAAACGGCGGCTGTTGAAAAGGAACTTGCCCGGCTGGCGGGCGTCCAAAGCTTCCGCCGCGTGCCCGATGCAGAGGTGTCGGCCCTGCTCCAGCCCTGGTTCGGGGCAGAGGCGTTGGATGAAGACCTGCCGGTGCCGACCTTGGTCGATGTCACTATCGACAGCGCCGCCCCCGGCGCTTTCGCGACCATGCGGTCAAGCGTCATCGCGGTGGCCCCCTCCGCCCGGGTGGAGGCGCATGCCCAATGGCTGGGGCCGCTGACGCGTCTGCTGGGGTCGCTGACGTTCCTTGCCTGGATGCTGGTTGTGCTGATGGGCGGCGCCACGCTGTCTATCGTCGTGCTAGCGGCGCGCAGTGCGCTCAACACGCACCGGGAAACGATTGAAGTCATGCATTTGCTTGGCTCAACCGATGCGCAAATTGCCCAGCTGTTTCAGCGGCGTATCGCGCTCGATGCGTTGTTTGGGGCAGGCATCGGCCTCGCCGCCGCGCTCATCACCATGCTGTTGCTGCGCGGGCGGTTGGCGGCAGTCGGGTCAGAACTGCTTGGCTCGGTCGGCATTGGCTGGGTGGGTTGGTTGTTCTTGCTGATCATGCCCGTTGTCAGTGCCGGACTGGCAACGATTGCAGCGCGCACGACGATCCTTTCCGCGCTAAGGCGCATCCTGTGATCCGCCGTCTTCTTGCCCTTGCCTTTGTTGTCTGGTTCCTCGGGCTGGTGTGGTTCGCCATTTTTCTGCCCGGCCCGTCTGACATTGCCAAAACCGATGCGGTCATTGTGTTGACTGGCGGCGTTGGCCGTTTTGAACGCGGCTTGGAGACACTTCAGGACGGTAAAGCGAAGCGCATGCTGGTGTCGGGCGTTGATCCCACTGTCCGCCGCGCCGAATTTGAAGTGCTCCGCAAAGTCCCGGCCAAGATTTCGCGCTGCTGTATTGATCTCGACAAGGCATCGGTCGACACGATTTCCAACGCGCGGGAAACCGCCCGATGGGTCAAGGCGCGGCACTATACATCGGTGCGGCTTGTCACCAGTGACTGGCATATGCGCCGCGCGAAGATGGAACTGGACCATGTGGTCGGGCCGGATGTGCGCGTGACGGGCGATGCCGTGCGCAGCAACCCCAGCCTCACCCAATTGTTCAAGGAATATAATAAGCTGGTCGCGCGCTTCATCGCCCTGGAGGCGGGAGAGTTGTTGTGATCGCGGTGATCCGCTCGATCCTGTTTGTGCTCATTTTCTATCCCGGCAGTGTGATCGTGGTGGGCATTGCCGCGCTGATGGTGCCGTTTGGAGAGAAAGCGACGATCCGGGGCGCGCGCAACTGGGCGCTGTGGCATCGGTTGTGCGCGCGCTGGATTTTGGGCATCCACACGCATGTCATCGGGACGCTCGACAACGGCCAGGCGCTCTATGTCTTCAAACATGAATCGATGTACGAAACGGTGGAAACGCTGGCGCTGTTTCGCAAGCCTGTGGTGGTGATGAAGCAGGAACTGCTCGATCTGTTTGGCTGGGGCTATGCCGCACGCGCGCACGGCTCGATCGGTGTCGACCGCGAAGCCGGGGCGGCCGCGATGCGCCGGATGATTGCGCAGGCCAAGCGCGCCAAGGCGTCGGGGCGCCCCATCATCCTCTTTCCCGAAGGAACCCGCGTCCCCCATGGGGAGACGCCGCCGCTCAGGGCGGGGCTGGCCGGACTCTACAAGATCCTCGGCCTGCCGGTCATCCCGGTGGCGCTCAATTCAGGTAAGGTCTGGCCACACGGCTTTTTAAAGCATGCGGGGGTCGTGACCGTGAAGGTAGGCGACCCCATCCCCCCCGGCCTGCCGCGCGAAGAGATTGAAGCGCGGGTGCATGCGGCGATTAATGTTCTGAACGATTGAGGTGTTGGCCTGCCTTCGGCCCTTTCGCGCTCGCCCTGAGCCTGTCGAAGGGCTGTCCTTCTTTGGGCCTTTGCGTCCAGTAAAAGGACGGTCGTTGACCTTCGGTCGCCTGCGGCACGACAAGCGGCAAAAAAGAAAATTTCAACTGCTACGAAAACCCTTAATGATCCGACCGGCCAAAGTCAGGCCGCTCATCATCCTGCCCTTCTTCGATGATGCTGCGGCGCACCGCGCGGGTGCGGCTGAACAGGTCGAACAACGCCTCACCATCGCCCCAGCGGATGGCGCGTTGAAGCGCGGTCAGGTCTTCGGAGAAGCGCTGGAGCATCTCGAGCACCGCATCCTTGTTCGACAGGAACACATCGCGCCACATGGTCGGGTCTGATGCGGCAATGCGCGTGAAATCGCGGAAGCCGCCCGCTGAATATTTGATGACTTCGGACCGCGTGACCGATTCCAGATCAGAGGCGGTCCCGACGATGGTATAGGCAATGAGGTGCGGCAAATGGCTGGTAACGGCGAGGACCAAGTCATGGTGCGGGGCATCCATGACGTCCACATTGGCGCCGAGCCGTTCCCAAAAGGCAGATAGCTGCGCGACCTTATTTGGTTCAGCATCGGCGGGCGGCGTCAGGATGCACCAGCGGTTGTGGAACAGCGTCGCAAAGCCTGCCTCCGGCCCGCTGCGCTCGGTCCCTGCAACCGGGTGGGCAGGGATGATGGCGTGGTCGGGTAGGGCGTCCTGCAGCGCGGCTAAGATCGCGGCTTTGGACGAACCGACATCGCTCACAAGCGCTTCGGCGGGAAGATTGGCGCGCATCTCGGCAGCGACAGCCCCCATGGCCCCCACAGGCACGCACAGGATGACGAGTTCGGCATCGGTGACGGCGGCCCCGGGCGTGTCGGCCATGTCGTCGACGAGCTTTAGTGCCTTAGCGGTCTCGCGGGTTTCTGGGTCCGCGTCATAGCCGGAAAGTGCCGCGCCCGGCATGTTGGCCCGCACGGCGCGCGCGACCGAAGACCCGATGAGCCCGAGGCCAATGATGGAGACGCGCGCAAAGGGCAGCATCAGGCGTCCGCCCCAACGATTTGGCGAAGTGCCGTGATCAACCCACGCGTTTCTTCCTCGGTGCCGATGGTGATGCGCAAGCCATTACCAAGGCCCTGCCCCGGCAGCCAGCGGACGATATAACCATGGTCCATCAGGCCGTGATAGGCGGCCTCCGCCGTCACAGCGCCTTCAAAGGTGACCAGCTGGAAATTGGCCTTGCTGGGCACGGCGCGCAAGCCCGCATTGCCGAGCTTGGCAATCTCATCGGCAAACCAGCGGAGCCATGTGCTGTTATGGTCCCGGCTGCGGGTAACAAAGGCGCTGTCCTGCACAGCAGCAATTGCGGCATCTTGGGCGGCGATCGAAAAGCTGAAGGGCGCGCGGATGCGGTGCATCGCGTTGATGATATCCGATGACGCATAGCCCCAGCCCACACGCTCTGCGGCAAGGCCGTAAATTTTGGAGAAGGTGCGCGTGACGAGAACATTGGAGGCGGTTCGCGCCAGCTCCAATCCGCCGTCATCATCTTCCGGTGCCAGATATTCGGCATAAGCATGGTCGAGCACCAGCAGCACATCTTCGGGCAGCGCTGCATGCAGCCGCGCAATCTCTGCCTTGGGAGAATAGGTGCCCGTTGGGTTGTTCGGGTTGGCGACAAACACGACGCGCGTCTTGTCCGTCACACAGGCGAGGATGGCATCCACGTCGGTTGCATAGTCTTTGTCGGGCGCGATGACAGGCACAGCCCCCACACGGCGCGTGGCGATTTCGTAGACGGCAAATCCGTAATTCACGAAGATGATCTCATCGCCCGGTCCGGCAAAGGTGCCGGCGGCGAGATGCAGCACTTCGTCTGATCCGGTGCCATAGATGATCCGCGCGGGATCAAGCCCATTGGCCGCAGCAATTGCCTCACGCAGGTCCGCTGCACTCGCATCGGGGTAGCGTTCCAGATCATGCGTATGGCGCGCAAAGGCCGCGCGGGCGGCGTCGCTTGTGCCGAGCGGATTCTCATTGGACGAGAGTTTGGCGACCTTGCGGCCGTCATCGGTTTTGGACTTGCCCGGAATATAAGGGGCGATGTCCATGATCCAGGGCTTGGGTTGCGGTGCAGTCATGGGCTGAGGCTCTAGCCTTGGCCGCGCCCAAAGAAAAGGGCGCCGCCTTTCAGCGACACCCCTTCCTTTGTCGTGACGACGTGCGCGTTTAGGCGAACGAAACCGTCGTGCGGCGGCGCAGGCCGACCCCAACCAGACCAAAGCCTGCCAGCATCATCGCCCAAGCGGCGGGTTCTGGAACACCAGCGTCTAGACGGACACCAAGGCCGGCTGGAATGCCACCTTCCCCCTGCCCGGTGATCGAGAATTTATAGCTGCCGGCGCCAAGAAAGGTGGTGAACTTGCTGTACGATGGATTGAGCCATGCAGAGCCATAGGTGCCTGTGGCACGGACGTCATTGGGCCCTGCAAAGAAGGTGGACGTGCCATTCACGTCACCACTCAGCACATAAACATCGCCGACGATGAAGCTGTCCGTGACCGAAAGGTGCGCGCCGGAGCTGATGGTGAAGGTCCAAGGGGAGTTGTCCGTCGGTTGCCCGGCGGCGGACAGAGTATCATCCTGCCAGCCAGAGCCGACAGTGAGAACGGCGGCCGAAGCGGGGGCCGTGAAGGCGATGGCGGCCACAGCCGCCAAAAGCAGATTTTTCATGAGTCAGGTCTCCTAGATGCGAAGGGATGTTCGAAACGCACAGACTGCCGGAATGTTTTCGACTCAGCAGCAACGACCTAGGTTAGTTTTTCGCCGTTTCGCTTTGCGGCCACAAGGAACAAGGCACTGACATGCATTAGTGACGGATGAGGGTGCGGCGGCTGTTTTAAATCCGGCGGTGCTTTCCCCGCGCACGGTCCGCCGTGGCCAATGCTTGCGGCGAAATCGTCCCGGCTCTAGGGCGGTGGGATGACCCCGCGTGTCGGCCTTGATTGCACTATCACCCTGCCCGGGCCGCTTGCGCTCGACGGCGGGGGTGTGCTGGCACCTGTCGATTTTGCGTATGAAACCTATGGCACGCTCAACGCAGACGCCTCGAACGCGATCCTCCTTTGCCATGCGTTGACCGGGGATCAGTATGTCGCGTCAGACCATCCGGTCACGGGGAAGCCCGGCTGGTGGACGCGCATGGTCGGCCCCGGAAAGCCTGTTGATACCGACCGCTATTTTGTGGTCTGCCCCAATGTCATTGGCAGCTGCATGGGATCATCCGGCCCCGCCTCTCTGGCGGAGGATGGCAAGCCTTATGGCATGCGGTTTCCGGTCATCACCATTCGCGACATGGTCCGCGCGCAGGCCATGCTGCTCGACCATTTGGGCATTGACCGGCTTTATGCCGTGGTCGGCGGATCGATGGGCGGGATGCAGGTGGTCACTTGGGCTGCAACCTATCCGGCGCGGGTGGCGTCTGCGGTCGTCATTGCCTCGACCGCGCGGCATTCAGCGCAGAACATCGCCTTTCACGAAGTCGGTCGGCAAGCCATCATGGCAGACCCCAATTGGCGGGGCGGGGATTATTATGCCGACGGCAAGGGCCCTGATGCGGGCTTGGCGGTCGCGCGTATGGCGGCGCACATCACCTATTTGTCGGAACAGGGGCTCACCGAAAAATTCGGCCGCCGCCTGCAGAATCGGGACGCCAAGACCTTTGGCTTTGACGCGGATTTTCAGGTGGAAAGCTATCTGCGCCATCAGGGCTTGAGCTTTACCGACCGGTTCGACGCCAACTCCTACCTCTATATCACCCGCGCGATGGATTATTTTGATCTGGCGGAAGAACATGGCGGGCATCTCGCCCATGCGTTTCGTGGGTCCACGACGCGCTTTTGTCTGGTGAGCTTTGATACCGATTGGCTCTACCCCACTGCCGAATCGCGGGCGATTGTCCATGCCCTCAATGCCAGCGGCGCTCCGGTGAGCTTTGTCGAACTGTCGGCACCCTTCGGGCATGACAGTTTCCTGCTCGACGTGCCGGATCTTAACCGCGTTGTGGATGGGTTCCTGAAAGCAGGCGGACAATGAGCGCGCTTCGGCCTGACTTGGCGATCATCGCACGCGAAGTGGCGGCGGGCACGCGTGTGCTGGATGTTGGCTGCGGGGATGGCGCGCTGATGGCGGCCCTGCGCGATGAAAAGCAGGTCGATGCCCGCGGGATGGAATTGGACCCCGCCAATGTCGCGGAATGCGTGGCCCGCGGTCTGTCGGTCATTCAGGGGGACGCGAACATCGATCTGGCTGACTATCCCGAAGGCGCGTTCGATTACGCTATTCTCAGCCAGACCTTGCAGACGACGATGCGGCCGGATCTGGTGATGGAACAATTGCTGCGCATCGGGCGAAAGGCGTTCGTTTCCTTCCCCAATTTCGCGCATTGGCGCGTGCGGCTCTCGCTCTTATGGGGCGGACGGATGCCGGTGACGCGGTTGCTGCCCATCGCCTGGTATGAAACACCCAATATCCACCATGTGACCGTCGATGATTTCCGGGCCTTGATGCGGGATCAGGGTATCAAAGTGGAAGGGGCCTGGTTTTTGAGCGGGGACAGGCTGACCAGTGCGGCGGCCGCGAATTTCCGTGCCGAACATGCGGTGTTTTTGCTGTCGAGATTATAGGCTGGCTATAAAATGATGCCGTTTACCCTGAGCTTGTCGAAGGGTCGTCCTTCAACTTTATGCCAAAGCGAAAGTACGGGGCTTCGACAAGCTCAGCCCAAACGGAATGGGTTAAACTGCGCTCTGGTAGCCGCGCGACTCACCCCTTCTTAAGCTTATCCTTCAGCGCCGCCAGTGCCCCAAAAGGTCCGGCTTCTTCTTCCGACAGGATGCCGACTTCCTTGATGCGCGTGTCCGCCGTCGGCGCGCGGGGATAGGGGTCGAGCGCAAGGCCGAGCGTCTGGGCGATCGCCTCCCCCAAGTCGATGCCGCTGCCATCATGCTCCATGACGTCGCAATCTTCAGCATCGAGTTCGATCTCTTCAGATACGGCGGCCGCGTCGGGTGCGACAAAGCGGATGGTGAAGGGCAGATCGATCTTCGCGGGCACCGGTTCCCCTGTGATGACGCAGGATTGGACGGCCTTGGCCTTCATCCGGCCCTTTGCCTCAATACCGGCGGCCACGGGGTGGAAGGTGGCTGTCGCGGACAAGGTGTCGAGCGCTTGCAAGGCGAAGCGCGCGGCAAGCGCCGCTCGCTCGGCCGCATCGGCCTCAATATCGACCTGTCGGTCAATGCCCAGCGCGTCGAGGCGCCAGATGCGGGAAAACTCAGGCGTCATGAAAACTGTCCCGCAAGAAAGACGTCGTCGGGAAGGCCGGTCAATTGCTGCCAAAGCTGGCGCAGCCGGGTCGCGGTGAACGCAAGGGGCGCCTCACCGGGATGGTCTCCACGGTACAGGTTGCGCACCAGCGCCTCTTCCAGCCCATGCCCCGCAAGTCCCTCGCCATAGGCCGCGATCCGCCCGCCGAGCGCGGCCATCATCTGGCCGATATGCTTGCCGACGACGAGGTCACCCATGCCTTCCTGCCGCAGTTGGCCATCCATATCCTCGACGAACACTTCGGTGAGCATAACGGCGCCGCGTTTGCCTGCATCTCCGCTCCGGTCGAGCCGTAAAATGGCAAGTGCGGTCAGTGCCGCGACCATTTCAAAACGGTGGTCGATGGTATCGGGCAGCTTTCCCTCTAAATACCAGTGCGGGTTTCGGGCTTCGGCCACGACCGCATTGTAGAGCGGAAGGAGCGCTTCGCGCCCTTCATCCCGGGTGAAAATCTTCTTCAAAAAGCTGAATGCCATGCGGCAAATGTCCTGACCGGCTTGTTGTTCTGGTGCACCCGGCATATTGGGGGTTCCGGCCCGTTCAGCAAGGGGTCAGATAGCGTAATGGAAAGGTCCCCGTGTATGAACCGCAAACTCGCAACTGCTGTGGCGCTGACAGTCGTTCTGCTGTCGTCTTCCGCATGCACGCGCATCCGCGGGCATCAGGGCTTTGTGTCGGATACGACATTGCTCGACTCGATCCAGGCGGGCGTAGACAACCGCGATTCGGTGGAAAAGACGCTCGGCCGTCCGACCTGGATCAGCGAATTTGGCGCGAAGGATTATTATTATTTCGCGCGCGAAACGCGCCAATATGCCTTCAACCTGCCCAAATCGTCCGAACAGCTCGTGCTGCGTGTCCGGTTTGATGCGGCTGGCAATGTCGTCGCGGTAGACCGCCGTGCCGGAGAACAGATCGCCAGCATTCGCCCAACCGGCGAGAAGACGCCGACACTCGGCCGCGACCGCAGCTTCTTTGAAGAGCTGTTCGGCAATATCGGCTCCGTCGGCGCTCTTGGCGAATCGGCAGGGACGGCGGATAACCCCAACTGAGGCGCTGTCATTGCGAGGCGCGCACGCGCCGCGGCAATCCACTGGCGTGCATTTTGCCGGCTTTGAACATTGGATTGCCGCGCTTCGCTCGCAATGACCAGAGACTAAGTTACCGCGCGATGCCACTCGCCGCGAGCACAGCCAGCGTGACCAGTTCCGACGCCGTCGACACCATGGGTGCGACCTGCACCGGCTTTTCCATGCCGACAAGGATCGGGCCGATCATCGAATCGCCGCCCAATTCCCGCAGCAACTTGGCAGACAAGTTCGCGGACTGGAGCCCTGGCATGACCAGCACATTGGCAGGGCCCGACAGGCGGCTGAACGGATAGGCCGCCGCCAGACGCGGGTTGAGCGCCACGTCGGGTGACATTTCCCCTTCAAATTCGAAGGTCACGCCCCGCGTTTCGAGGATCGCCACGGCTTCGCGGATCGGTTCCAGCCAATTGCCGGGCGGGTTGCCGAAATTGGAATAAGACAGGAAGGCCACACGCGGTTCATGGCCCATGCGGCGGGCAAAGGCCGCCGTCGCCTCGGCGATATCGGCCAGTTCGACCGATGAGGGGCGCTCATTGACCGTTGTATCGGCCATGAACACCGTATGGTGCTGCCCGACAACAATGTGGATGCCGAGCGGCGTCGTGCCTTCAGCATTGTCCAACACGCGGCGGACTTCGCGCATCGTCTGGGCAAAGCCGCGCGTCACGCCTGTGATCATCGCATCCGCTTCGCCCATCTTCAGCAACAACGAGGCGAAGATGTTGCGGTCCTGATTGACCAGCCGTTCGCACTCACGACGCAGATAACCGCGGCGCTGAAGACGCTCATACAGCGTGTCGACCATCTTGGGGACGAGCGGTGAGATGCGGCTGTTGTGCAGCTCATACCCATCCGGGTCGACACCAAGTGCGGCGAGCTTGTCCCGGACATCATCGCGGCCCACGAGGATCGGCGTGCCACAGCCCCCTTCCTTAAAGGCGATGGCCGCGCGCAGCACGACTTCTTCTTCCGCCTCGGCAAAGACGACGCGCTTGGGGTGCGCGCGTGCGCTGTCATAGGCCATGGTGAGCACTGAGGTGGTCGGGTTCAAACGCGCGCGCAGGCTGTTGCGATACTCATCCATGTCGAGGATCGGCTTGCGCGCGACACCCGAGTCCATCGCGGCTTGGGCGACGGCGGCAGGCACGATTTCCATCAGGCGCGGGTCGAACGGCGCCGGGATGATATAGTCCGTCCCGAAGCTGGGCGTGGAGCCGCCATAGGCTGCGGCCACTTCTTCCGGCACCTGCTGGCGGGCCAGTTCTGCCAGAGCACGGGCGGCGGCGATCTTCATTTCCTCATTGATCGCGGTGGCCCGAACGTCGAGCGCGCCGCGGAAGATGAAGGGGAAGCCAAGGACATTGTTGACCTGGTTGGGATAGTCCGACCGGCCGGTGGCAATGATGGCATCCGGGCGCGCGGCTTTTGCCTCGGGCGGTGTGATTTCGGGGTTTGGATTGGCCATGGCGAAGATGATGGGGTTGGCCGCCATCGTCTTGATCATCTCGCCGGTTACCGCGCCCTTGACGGACAGGCCGAGGAAGACGTCGGCACCATCCAGCGCTTCGGTCAATGTGCGCTTATCGGTTTTGACGGCATGGGCCGATTTCCACTGGTTCATGCCCTCGGTGCGGCCCTGATAGATGACGCCCTTGGAATCGCACATGATGACATTGTTATGCGGCACGCCGACCGCCTTGATCAGTTCCGTACAGGCGATGGAGGCGGCCCCGGCACCGTTCACGACAACGCGCACGTCCTTGGCGTCCTTGCCCGTCAGGAACAGGGCGTTGATCAGGCCGGCGACCGCGATGATCGCGGTGCCATGCTGGTCATCGTGCATCACCGGAATGTTCATCCGCTCTTTCAAGGCCTGTTCAATGATGAAGCATTCAGGCGCGGCGATGTCTTCCAAATTGATGCCGCCAAAGCTTGGCTCCATCAGCGCGACGGCGTTGATAAAGGCTTCGGGGTCTTCGGTTGCCAGCTCGATATCGATCGAGTCGACATCGGCAAAGCGCTTGAAAAGCACAGCTTTGCCTTCCATCACGGGCTTGGAGGCAAGCGCCCCCAAATTACCCATGCCGAGAATGGCAGTGCCATTGGAGATCACGGCGACGAGGTTGCCCTTGGCTGTGTAATCATAGGCCGTGGTGGGATCATCAGCGATGGCCTGTACAGGCACGGCCACGCCCGGCGAATAAGCAAGGCTCAGGTCGCGCTGGGTCGCCATCGGCTTAGACGCCACGATTTCGATTTTACCGGGTCGCCCTGCCGCATGATAGTTTAGCGCTTCGCGATCCGAAAACTGAACTTTTGACTCGCTCATGGACGACCCTCTCTACTTGATCCCAATGATTTCCACAGCCGCTTAGGCCGATAAGGCCCAGACGGGAAGCCGGGATTGCGCCCGACCCAGAAACCGTTATCGCCAAGCACATGGTCGACACAGGCTCAACGACAACAACGCCCATGATGGTGCAATATCTGGCACTAAAGGCAGAGGCCGGCGATTGCCTGCTCTTCTATCGCATGGGCGACTTTTTTGAGCTCTTTTTCGAGGATGCGAGGGCCGCGGCGGCGGCGCTTGACATCGCGTTAACGGCGCGCGGCGAACATGCAGGCCAGCCTGTGCCGATGTGCGGTGTTCCGGTTCATGCCGCCGAAGGCTATCTTGCCCGTTTGATCAAGGCGGGCTTTCGCGTCGCGATTGCCGAGCAAACCGAAACGCCTGCCGAAGCCAAAGCGCGTGGGTCCAAATCTCTGGTGGCGCGCGGCATTGTCCGTGTTGTCACCGCAGGGACGCTCACCGAAGAGGCCTTGCTCGAAGCGCGCAGTGCGAACTGGCTGGCCGCTATTGCCCCGGTTGGCGACGGGATCGGGCTGGCATCGGCGGACATCTCTACGGGCCGGTTTGAGCTGTGCGAGGTGGATGCCGCCGGTCTGGATGCGGAACTCGCCCGACTGTCCCCGTCTGAACTGGTGGCGCCGGAGGCCCTTGTTGATGGGGCCACAGTGCGTCCGCGCGCGGACTTTACACCGCAGGAAGGTGAGCGTCGTTTGAAGGCGCTGTTCGGTGTGTCGACGCTCGATGGCTTTGGGTCCTTCACAAAGGCGGAACTGGCGGCTTGTGCAGGGCTGCTCGCGTATCTGGACCATGTCGGGAAGGGCAATTTGCCGTTCCTCTCCCCTCCGGTTCGGCTGCAGTCGAGTGACCATATGCTCATCGATGCCGCCACGCGGGAGAGTTTGGAGCTGGTCCGGTCGACCAGCGGCGCGCGGGCGGGCAGCCTTCTTGACGCCATTGACCGGACCGTGACCGGCGCGGGAGCGCGTCGGCTGGCGGCGGATATTTCGGCGCCCTTGATGGACGTGCGGACGATCGAAGACCGGCTGGATCTCGTGTCCTGGTTTGCGGACAATGGCTCAGCGCGCGAGGCGATGCGCGCAAATCTGCGCGCGCTGCCCGATATTGGCCGGGCGCTGGGGCGGCTGGCGGCCGGTCGCGGCGGGCCGCGTGATCTGGGCATGTTGCGCGATGGACTGGGCGAGGCGCGGTTGATGCGGGAACGGCTGGCGCGCGGCGGTGACGTCCCGCCGCTCATGGCGTCCCTCTTGCCCGCGCTAGACGGGCATGGCGCGCTGGTCGACAAATTGTCGCGGGCGCTGGTGCCCAATCCCCCGCTGGATGCGGCGCAAGGGGGGTATATCGCGGAAGGCTATGACGCGGCGTTGGACGCGTTGCGGGGGCTGGGTGGCGATGGCCGCCGCGCGATGGCGGCACTTGAGGCGCGCTACCGCGACCAGACCGGCATTTCAGGGCTGAAGATCAAGCACAACAACGTGCTCGGCTATCACATCGAAGTGTCGGCGAAGAACGCCGATGCGCTGATGACACCGGACTCAGGCTTCACCCACCGCCAGACGCTCGCAGGCGTCGTGCGCTTCAACGCGCCGGAGCTGCATGAGCTGGCGGTCAAGGTGACGCAGGCAGGCGCCCATGCGCTGGCCGCTGAAGCCGCGCATCTGGAAGAGTTGACCGAAGCTGCGCTCGCCCGGTCGCGTGAGATTGCAACGACAGCGGACGCCCTGGCCCGCTTTGATGTCGCCGCAGCGCTGGCGGATCGGGCCATTGAAGGTGGCTGGGCGCGGCCTTCCTTTGCGCCCGATGCGCGGTTTGAGGTGTCGGGCGGACGCCATCCGGTGGTTGAGACCGCCATCGCGAAGGACGGCGGGCGCTTTGTGGCGAATGACTGCCGTCTGGTGCCAACCTCACGGTTGTGGCTCGTCACCGGCCCCAATATGGGCGGTAAATCGACCTTCCTGCGGCAGAACGCGTTGATCGCTGTGATGGCGCAGGCAGGGTGTTATGTCCCTGCAGCATCCGCCACGCTCGGTCTGGTCGACCGCCTGTTCAGCCGGGTGGGGGCGTCGGACAATCTGGCGCGCGGGCGCTCCACCTTCATGGTCGAAATGGTTGAGACGGCAGCGATCCTGTCTCAGGCGACCGAGCGCAGCTTCATCATCCTTGATGAGGTTGGCCGGGGAACCTCGACCTATGATGGCCTCGCCATTGCCTGGGCGGTGGTCGAATCGGTGCATGAGGTCAACCGCGCCCGCTGCCTGTTCGCCACTCATTATCATGAGCTGACGCGACTTGCTGAAAAGCTGCCTGCGCTTTCGCTCCACCATGTCCGCGCGCGGGAATATCGGGGGGACCTCGTGCTGCTGCATGAATTGGGAGAAGGGCCTGCCGACCGGAGCTATGGCATCGCCGTCGCCCGTTTGGCGGGGCTGCCACCCAAGGTTTTGGCGCGGGCGAAAGCGGTGCTCGACAAGCTAGAGGCAGGGCGCGACGCAACGGGTGGGCTGGCTGCGGGGCTTGATGATCTGCCGCTGTTCGCCGCCACAAAGGTTGAAGAGGTCCGCGATCCGCTGCGCGATGCGCTCACCAAGCTCGACATTGATGGGCTCAGCCCGCGCGATGCGCTCGATGCGCTTTATGCGCTCAGGCGGATCCTGATTGAGGATAAAGGTTGACCGCTTCGTAGAGCGCGGTGAGCGCTTTGACTTCGTCTGCGCTCAGTTCTGGCCGCCAGATTTCAAACAGCAGGATGACGCGGACCGCGTCGCTGTCATTCCAGGCTTCATGCTCGATGCTGTCGTCAAAGATCAGCACCTTGCCCTCTTCGACGGCGCGCGTGTGATTGCCCACCCGCAGGCGGCAATTGTCGGGCACGATCAGCGGCAAATGACAGATGAGCCGCGTGTTGAGCATCCCGTTATGCGGCGGGATGTGGGTGTGTGGTTCAAGGATGGAGAAGATCGCCATGGGGGATCGGTCCTTGATGGCGGGCAGCGGCAAAGGACCCATGGCGTCGATTGTGGCCGGGCAGCGGGCGGCATTGTCTTCAAAAAACTGCCCATTCTCCCAGAAGCGATAGGCGCTCCAGCTGCGATTGTTGGTCAGCGCATGGGTACGGTCGGGCAGATGGCCTTCCACCTGCACATAGGGGCTGGCGCCCTCGCCACTTTCTAGGGCCGCCAAGGCTTCGGCGCGCAGGGCGGGGTAAGCCGCTTCCAGCTCTTTCACCCAATCGAACTGCGCCGTGTCGTAAAAGGCGATCTGGGGCAGGCCCGGGTACAGGAAGACCTTGGGCTCCTGATAAAAAGGCTGCTGCCGGCCTGTCAGAATGGCGAGCGATTCCGCAAAGCGCGGATCAAGTGCCTCTGGCACGATTCCCGCTTCCGACACCTTGTCAAACAGGTGTGCTTCAAAGCTCTGCACGAGGTCGCGGCTGCGGGCTTTGGCATGGTCCAACCGGCTGAGGATGGTTGGCGACAGGCCGCCAAGGCCATCCGTCAAATTGATCGCGCGCTGATACCAAGCCATTGCATTGCGGTCTTCACCGCGCGCGGAAAGGACGTCGGCTTTGAGGATCAGGGCGGGGATGTTGGACGGGTCGGCGGCCAACGCTTGGGCCAGCGCAGTGTCCGCTTCTTCCAGTCGGCTCAGATGAAAAGCGGCTTCGGCATAGAGATAAAAGAGCGGCGGCGTCGCAGCGCCTGCCGCCACAATCTCACCAAATAAGCGGTGCGCCTCGGCAAAGTTTTGCCCCTGAAGGGCTGCAAAGCCGCGTTGCGCGATGGTCTGAAGTGTCTGCTGATCCACGGGGTGCCCTCGCGCCTCTCCTAAACGGATTGTCACAGCGGTGCCAATCGTCCTTGTGCCGCGCGTCGCGAATGCGCATATCCGGCGCAGATGACGCAGCTTTTTGATCTCGTGCCGCAGCGGCGGGCCATTATTGAACGCCGCGTGCTGTCTGATGCGCTGATGGGGCTTGAAGGCAGCGATTCGACCAAGCTGCGCGCCGCCTCGGTTGCGATCCTGAAACCCGCCATGGACGCGGGGCGTGATGTCATCGCCCGGCGGATTGAGGCGCATCCGAGCCAGGGTCGCGAAGCAGCGGCAAGCTATGCGTTCCTCACCGATCAACTGCTCCGGCTCATTTATGATTTCACGGTGCAGCGGCTCTATCCGCTCAACAACCCGACCGCGTCGGAACGGATCTCGCTGCTTGCCGTTGGCGGCTATGGGCGTGGTGAAATGGCGCCGCAGTCCGACATAGATATCGCCTTTCTGACGCCCTATAAGCAGACCGGCTGGTCAGAGCAGGTGATTGAATCCATGCTCTACACCCTTTGGGATTTGGGGCTGAAGGTCGGGCATTCGAGCCGATCCGTCGATGAAATGATGCGCATGGCGAAGGAGGATCTCACGATCCGCACGGCGCTGTTGGAAGGCCGTTATGTCTGGGGCGATGAACAGCTCTATGAGGAAGCGTCCGCCCGCTTTGCAGCGGACGTTGTTTCTGGAACCGCGCGCACCTTCATCACCGAAAAGCTCGCTGAGCGGGATGTACGGCACCAGCGCATGGGCGATAGTCGCTATGTTGTTGAGCCCAACCTCAAGGAAGGCAAGGGCGGTCTGCGCGATCTCCACACGCTCTTCTGGATCGGCAAATATCTCTATCGCGTCACGACCGTGCCCGAACTGGTCGACAAAGGTCTGTTGACGGCGGACGAATTGCGCCAGTTCCAAAAGGCCGAGAATTTCCTGTGGGCGGTGCGCTGCCACCTGCATCTCGTCACCAAGCGCCCCGAAGAGCGGCTGACCTTTGATGTCCAGCGTGAGATTGCAACGCGGATGCGCTATAATGACCGCCCCGGCCGGTCTGCCGTCGAACGGTTCATGCAGCATTATTTCCTGAACGCGAAGGTCGTGGGGGATTTGACGGGCGTGTTCCTGGCGCATCTGGATGATGCCCATGCCACCAAGGGGCGACGCTTCACGCTGCCCAGCATTGCCGGTCTCCGCCGGTCTCCCAAGACGTTACAGGGTTTCGTGCTGGATCGGGGTCGGCTCGCGCTCCCCAAAGATGATTTCTTTGCCGAAGACCCGGTGCGCCTTATTGAGATGTTCGCGCTGGCGGCTTCGCAAAGCGTGGATATCCACCCGCAGGCGATGCGCACGGCGGCCCGCGATGCGCGGCTGATTGATGCCAAGGTCCGCAACGACCCTCGGGCCAATGCTTTGTTTCTTGACGTCCTGACGTCCAACAAAGATCCGGAAAATGTCCTGCGCTGGATGAATGAGGCGACGGTTTTTGGCCGCTTTGTGCCGGACTTTGGCCGCGTCGTCGCGCAGATGCAGTTCGATATGTACCACCATTATACGGTGGATGAGCATAGCATCCGCGCCATCGGCCTGTTGGCGCGCATCGAAAAAGGCGTGCTGGGGGAAGACCATCCGCTTGCGACTGTCATCCTGCGTCAGGTGGTGTCGCGGCGTGTGCTTTATGTGGCGGTGCTTCTGCACGATATCGCCAAGGGGCGGGGCGGGGATCACAGCCTGTTGGGCGCAGACATCGCGCTCAAGCTGTGTCCGCGCTTTGGCCTGTCTGCGGCGGAAACGGAAACCGTGTCCTGGTTGGTGCGCCAGCATCTGTTGATGTCGGCCACGGCCTTTAAGCGCGATCTGTCAGACTTTAAGACGGTGCTCGACTTTACCGGCGTCGTCCAGTCGCCGGAACGGCTGCGCCTGCTGCTCGTCCTCACCATCGTCGATATTCGCGCGGTTGGCCCCGGTGTGTGGAACAGTTGGAAGCGGCAATTGCTGACCGAGTTGTTCGAGTCCGCCGAAGAAGTGCTGCGGCTGGGCCACAAGCAGCGTGGCCGTTCAGACCGTGTCCACCTCAAGCAGGAATTGCTGCAAGAAGCGCTCGCCTGGTCGCCCGCCAAATTTGCCGATTACTCCAAACGGTTGGCGGAGCCCTATTGGGTGGCCGAGCCCGATGACGTGCTGGAGAGCAATGCCCGCCATGTCGACAAGGCGGGGGCTGCGGATCTTTCGATTGCAGCGACGGTCTATCCGTCGCGCGGGGCGACGCTGGTGACGGTCTATGCCGCGGACCATCCCGGCCTATTTTATCGCATTGCAGGTGGCATCCATCTTGCGGGCGGCAGCATTATCGATGCGCGTATTCATACGACGCGCGATGGCATGGCGCTCGACAATTTCCTTGTGCAGGACCCGCTTGGTCGGCCCTTTGATGATATCCATCAGTTGCAGCGGATTGAGCAGGCAATTGAAGATGCGCTTGCCAATCGGGCCAAGCTCATCGAGAAATTGGCCGCCCGACCGCTGCCGCGCGCCCGGGCCGAAGCCTTTGATATTGCGCCCAACATCCTCATCGATAACCGGGCATCGAACCGGTACACCGTGATCGAAGCGAATGCGCGGGACCGTCCCGCATTGCTTTATGATCTCGCTTTTGCGCTGTTTGAGGCGCGTGTGACGATCCATTCGGCCCATATCGCAACCTATGGCGAACGGGCGGTTGATACGTTCTACGTGACCGATCTGACCGGCGATAAGATCATCAGCGCGAGCCGCACGGCCACGCTTGAAAAGCTGCTGCTTGAAGCAGCGGCCGGCCCACGCAAGGCCGCAAAAGCGGCCTGACGTTGGAGGTCAACTCACCGTTTGTCCCGAGCGAAGTCGAGGGATGGTGGCGTTGCGTTAGGTGTCTCGACGTCGCTCGACACGAACGGTTTTTGGACGGTGTCGGTGTCTAGATCCGCCGGACGGGCGGCAGGCTGACCATGGCGATCAGGATGGCCCCTGCAAGATAGGCAAGCCCCCTGCCAGTTGGAACAGCGCGTAGCTGCCCGTCAGATCATGCACCTTACCAAAGCTGAGCACACCCACGATGGTTGAGGCCCAGCCGGCCATCTGCACCCAGCCATAAACACTGCCATAGCGCGCAAGGCCAAAGCGCCGGGCGACGAAGAAGGCCAGCAGATCAATCTCCGCCCCTTGCTGGACGCCAATGGCAGCGACGGCCAGAAAAGCGGCCAGCGGGCTGGCTGTCGTCGCCCAGAGCGCAAGGCAGCCAATGGCTGGCACGAGCGTGAAGAAGAAGGCCACGCGCTGCGGGCTCCGCCGGTCGAGCAGATAACCACAGGCGAGACGCCCGCCGACCTGCCCAACGGCGAAGGCGGAAATGCCAAGCGCGGCTGTGCCGGCGCTGATGCCTTCCTCCGTCATCATGGGCACCATCTGGCTCAACATGCCCGAGCCCGGAAAGTTGATGCATGCAATGAAGGCGATCAGGAGCCAGAAGGCAGGCGAACGCAGGACAGACGGATCGGTGGCGTCATGATGGGCATCGTCACGGGCGATATGCGGCGGCGGCGCCTTCAAGAGAAAGAGGATCGCTGGAAGACCAATCAGCCCGCTGAGTGCCGCCAGCAGGACATAGCCCGCACGCCAGCCCTGCGCTGCAATGAGCATTTCGAACAGCGGCGGCATGACAACCGCGGACAGAGAGATGCCTGTCGCTGCAAGGGCGAGCGCCATGCCGCGATTCTGGTGAAACCATCCCGCGAAGGCACGCGTGTACGACATGGAGGAGGTCCACACGCCGATCAGCCCCGTCAAAAACACCATGACGCCAAACAAAGCGGGGATGAACGGCACCGTCGCGATGAAAATGAAGAACAGCGACAGCAACGCCATGCCGAGCGCATAAACGGGGCGGACGCCATAGCGGTCCATGGCCCAACCGACAGCAGGCGCCGTCAGCGCGCCGATGCCGACCAGCGCCTGAAGCTGGGAAAACTCGCCAAGCGTCCAGCCGGTCTCCTTCTGAAGCGGCGGAATGAAGATGCTGAAGACATAGAAGAGCAGGTTGATTCCGGTCGCTGCCGCTAAGGCCGCACCCGTGATAACCGGCCAACCCCGGCGCCACTCATCCATGCAACTCTCCTCTTTCCGAAGTGCGCAGGCAAAATACCCGCACGACCCGATTGACGTTAACGTCAACTGTTCCTATCCCGTCGTCAAGAGAGGTTACCTGGAGTCTGACGCATGAATCTTGAATTCAGCCCCGAAGAAATCGCCTTCCGTGACGAAGTGCGTGCCTTCATCGCCGAGAACTACCCTGTCGAACTGCGTGGCAAGCAGGACGAAGGGGACGAATTGTCCAAAGAAGACTTTCTGAGCTGGCATAAAGTGCTGGCCAAGAAGGGTTGGGTCGCCCCTGCATGGCCCGTTGAATATGGCGGTACCGGCTGGACGCCGACGCAGCGCTACATCTGGTCGGAAGAAACGGCGCGTGCCGATTGTATCCGCCTGATGCCCTTCGGCCTCACCATGGTCGGCCCCGTGATCTACACCTTCGGCACGCCGGAGCAGAAGGCCAAGTTCCTGCCGCGCATTTTGTCTGGTGAGGATTGGTGGTGTCAGGGCTATTCGGAACCCGGTTCCGGGTCTGACCTTGCCTCGCTGCGCACCAAGGCGGTGCAGGATGGCGACCATTATGTCGTCAACGGCCAGAAGACCTGGACGACGATGGCGCAGCATGCCGATTGGGGCTTCTTCCTTGTCCGCACCAATGCGGATGCGAAGCAGCAGGAAGGTATCAGCTTCCTTCTCGTCGACATGAAGACGCCGGGCATTGAAGTTCGTCCGATCATCACGCTCGGTGGCGAGCATGAAGTCAACGAAGTCTGGTTGGAAGACGTGCGCGTGCCTGTCGAAAACCGCGTTTATGAAGAGAATAAGGGCTGGACCTGCGCCAAGTTCCTGCTCGCGCATGAACGCTCGGGCATTGCCGGCGTTGCAGCCTCCAAGCGCGGCGTGGAAAAGATCAAGGAAATCGCCAAGACCGAGTTGGACGATGATCGTCCGTTGCTCACCAATCCGTTCTTCCGCCGCAAGGTGGCCGAATTGGAAATGGATCTGACGGCGCTGGAATATACCGAACTGCGCACGCTGGCCGGGGAAGCCCAAGGCAAGGGTCCGGGGCCGGAATCGAGCCTCCTCAAGATCAAGGGCTCTGAAATCCAGCAGCGCATCACGGAACTGACGCTGGAAGCGGCAGGCCATTATGGCGCGCCTTACTTCCGCGGCTTTGGTGAAGGTGACAATGAGCACCCGATCGGTCCGGAATACGCCAACCGTTCTGCGCCGATGTATTTCAACATGCGCAAGACGACGATTTACGGTGGGTCGAACGAGATCCAGCGCAACATCATCGCAAAGATGGTGCTCGGACTTTAAGCACACTTCTCCCCTCCCGCGTGCGGGAGGGGACGGGGGAGGGCGTGTTGGCCTGCACGGCTCGCGGCGCGCGCTCCCTCCCCGAACCCCTCCCGCATGCGGGAGGGGACACTGACCTGGAGAGAGGCAACCATGGATTTCAATTACACCGACACGCAGGACATGCTGCGCGACACGCTCGCCCGTTTCCTCGCGGACACTTATGATTTTGAATCGCGCAAGAAGATGCTGGCCAGCGATGCAGGGCGTGATCCCGGCATCTGGCGCGCACTTGCGACGGAACTCGGCATCCTGTCGGCACCCTTCTCGGAAGAGCAGGGCGGCCTTGGCGGTGGCGCAATTGAAAATCTGATCATGATGGAAGAGCTCGGCAAGGTCATTGCGATTGAGCCTTATCTCCAGACTGTTGTCATTGGCGGCGGTGCGCTGAAGGCTGCGGGCGGCGCTTTGGCGGATGCGGTCATCCCCGAAATCATCGGTGGCAATGTCATCATTGGCTTTGCCTATGCCGAACCCAAGGGCCGCTACAATCTTGCCAATATCTCGACGACGGCGAAGAAGGATGGTGCCGGCTATGTCCTCAACGGGCATAAGGCTGTTGTCTATGCAGCGCCATGGGCGACGCATCTTCTGGTGACAGCACGCACGGGCGGCAGCCAGCGCGAACGCGCCGGGGTTGATCTGTTCCTGATCGACGCCAAGTCGGCGGGCATCACGCGCCGCGACTATCCGACGGTCGATGGCTTCCAGGCATCGGAAGTGTACTTCGAAAACGTCGCCATCCCGGGTGAGGCGCTCCTGTCCGGCGGCATTGATCTGATTGAACAGATCGTTGATGAAGCCACTGTTGCCGTGTGCGGCGAAGCCTGTGGCGTCACGCGCAAGCTGCATGAAGGCACGCTGGATTACTCCAAGCAGCGCCAGCAGTTCGGCCAGCCGATCGGCCGTTTCCAAGTGCTCCAGCACCGCATGGCAGACATGTTCCTCGAAGTGGAACAGATCATGTCGATGACGCTGATGGCGACGCTGAAGCTCGACCTGCCCGCCGCTGAACGCAAAGCGATGGTGAGCCTTGCCAAGGCGAAGGTTTCGCGCTCGGCCAAGTTTGTCGGCCAGAACGCGGTGCAGACGCATGGCGGCATCGGCATCACGCAGGAATTGGCCATTGGCCACTATTTCAAGCGTGCCACCATGATCGAAGGCCAGTTCGGCTCGGCGGATTGGCACCTTGACCGGTATGAGCAGCTGACGCTATCCGACGGGGCATGATCACCTATCGGGCGCCGCGCGTCGAAGAGGCGCCGGCGCTCGTTGCCCTTGGCCGCAATTCCTTTGTTGAAACCTTCGGGCATTTGTACCGGCCGGAGGACCTCGCCTCTTTTTTGTCGCATGCCTATGATCCGGGCGGCGTCGCCCACCAGATCGCCAGCTCGCGTTACCAATTTCGTGTGGCTGAAGAAGACGGCCAGATGGTTGGCTATTGTAAGCTCGGGCTGGATCGATCGCTCGACTATGATCCCGGCGACAAGGCGGTCATGGAGCTGCGCCAGCTCTATCTGATGGCCACGCACCAAGGGACCGGCGTCGCGCAGACGCTGATGGATTGGGCGCTTGCCGAAGCGGACGCGCTCCGCGCCGATGAGATGATTCTCTCTGTCTGGGCGGAAAACACGCGCGCGCAACGCTTCTATCACCGTTATGGGTTTGAATGGATTGCCGACACCTATTTCATGGTCGGCAATCACCGTGATGATGAGTTTCTCTACCGCCGCATCTTGCGCTGACACCGTCACAAAAGCTTGATTTTTCAACTTATGCTGCACTGCACAAAAAGTGCTTGCACTCCGGATGAATCGCGTTTATTGTGCACCGCAACATGGCAAAAGCATCAACCATAAAGGGGGCGGCAAAAACCGCCGGTCGCCAAAAGGCGGCACCAAGGGCGAAAGCTCCGAAGCCTGTCGTTTCAGGCGTAGACGCGCCGGTCCGCAAGGACGCGGCCACCAACCAAGGATTTGTGACGATGACCGAAGACACCATCAAGACCGCCGCTGCTGACATGAGCGAAAAGGCAACGACCATGTTCCACGATATGACCGCCAAGGCGAAAGCCGCTTTTGAAAAGACCGGCGACATCTCAAAGGAAGCCGTTGAATTCCAAAAGGCCAATTTGGAAGCTGTCGTTGCTTCGGGCAAGGCTGCTGCCAAGGGCCTGCAAGACGTCACCCAGCACAATGTCGAACTCGGCAAGAAGAGCTGGGAAGCCACAACGGCGCACATGAAGTCGCTTGCCGGCATGCAGTCGCCGGTTGATCTGATGAAGGCGCAGACCGAATTTGCCCGTGGTCAGTTTGATGCCATCGTGTCTGACTTTTCAAAGTCGACTGAGTTCTACATGAAGCTCGCCGGTGAAATCGCCCAGCCGATCCAGAACCGCTACGCTGCGGCCACGGAACAGCTGAAGTCGCGCTTCGCCGCGTAAGCCAAGACTTTTCCTCTCCCGGAAAATGAAGGGGCCGCGTCGGGAAACCGGGGCGGCCCTTTTTCGTTCATTATCCATAGCTGTGGCTTGCCCTCGGGGGGCCATATGCCATATTCAAAGAGAATGATGCGCACCCACATGTCAGATAGGTCCGACAAGGACGGCACCGGCACGGGCCTTGGCGTCGCGACGAAGACGCGCGACAAGACCAAAAAGCCGCAGCCCTATCGCGTGCTGATGCTCAATGACGATTACACCCCGATGGAATTTGTCGTCCATTGCCTGCAACGCTTCTTCAAGATGGATCTGGAACAGGCCACGCGCGTGATGCTCCACGTCCACCAAAAGGGCGTCGGCGTCTGCGGCACCTTTACCTATGAAGTGGCGGAAACCAAGGTCAGTCAGGTCATCGACTATGCCAAGCAAAACCAGCACCCGTTGCAATGCACGCTTGAAAAGGCCTGATATAGACCCTGCGTGACCAACGCTCCCATCGTTTCTAAGCAACCGCAAAAGGGAGGGGGCGCATCATGGCAAAAGCAGCACTCATCATTGGTGCGGGAGACGCAACAGGCGGTGCCATCGCGCGTGCCTTCGCCGCTGAAGGCTATGTCGCCTGCGTCAATCGCCGCGCCCGCAATGCTGATCAGCTCGAGGCGCTGGCCGCTTCAATCCGGGCACAAGGGCATGAGGCACGCGCCTTTCCCGGTGACGCACGCCTTGAAGATGAAATGATCGCCATGGTCGACAGGATTGAGGCTGAGATCGGCCCCATCGACATCGCCGTGTTCAACGTCGGGGCCAATGTCCGGTTCGGTATCCGCGAAACGACAGCGCAGGTCTATCGCAAGGTCTGGGAAATGGCGGCCTTTGCCGGTTTCCTGATGGGGCGGGAGGCGGCGCGCGTCATGGTCCCGCGTGGGCAGGGCACGATCATCTTCACGGGCGCCACGGCCAGCTTGCGCGGCGGGACCGGATTTTCCGCCTTTTCAGGGGCGAAGGCCGCGCTGCGGATGCTCGCCCAGTCGATGGCGCGCGAACTGGGGCCACAGGGCATCCATGTCGCCCACAGCGTCATCGATGGCGGGATCGACACGGCGTTCGTGCGCGGCCTGCGTCCGGATTTTGATGCGCTGAAAGCCAAGGACGGCGTGCTTTCACCCGATGCTATTGCGCAGGCCTATGTGGCCCTTCACAAACAACACCGCAGTGCCTGGACGCACGAACTGGACCTGAGACCCTGGATGGAAAGCTGGTAAAGCGATGACCAAGACCTTTGAATTTATCTTCGATATCGCCGGACCGAATGGCTATCTTGTCCACCGGGTGCTGCCGGACTTTTGCGCGCGCACCGGGGCGGAGGCCGTCTATGTGCCGGTTCTGCTCGGTGGGTTGATGAAGGCGACGGGCAACCGCCCGCCCTGGATGGTCTATGCCGATGTGCCGGCCAAGGTCGCTTATGATCAGTTGGAGTTCCAGCGCTTCATTGAGGCCAACGCCCTGTCCAACTTCAAGATGAACCCCCATTTCCCGCCCAATTCGCTGGCGGCCATGCGGGTTGTCGTCGCGGCCGGTCATCTGGGCGTCCAGCCTGCGGTCATCGAAACGCTGATGAAGGCCATGTGGGAGGCGGCTGAAAACCTGTCCGACCGGATTGTGGTGCACGCCGTGCTCGCCAAAGCAGGCCATGATGCCGACGCGCTGATGGCGACCGCTGAACAGGATGACGTCAAAGCCGAACTGGTCAGCAATACCGAACGCGCGGTGGCGCGGGGCGCCTTTGGCATCCCGACCTTCTTTGTGGGGGACGATATGTTCTTTGGGAAGGAACGATTGGCGCAGGTCGCCGACGCGCTGCGGTAAAACATCCCCGTTTGTCCCGAGCGAAGTCGAGGGACGTGGAACCAGAGCAACGTGTCTCGACTTCGCTCGACACGAACGGATACTGGCCGTGTCTTCTTCGAAGTCGCCTTAGCGCAGCGCGGCTAAGACCATCGGCTGGATGCGCCGCACGATGATGGCCACACCTGCCGCCGTCGGGTGGAGCTGGTCCTTCAACAACAACGTCCGGTTGCCCGTCACCCCGTCCATGAAGAAGGGGTAAAAGCGCACGCCGTGTTTCTTGGCGAGTGCGGGATACATACCGTCAAACTGTGCCCGGTAGGTCTTGTCGTTGTTGAATGAGGCGCGCATCCCCGCGAACAGCACGGGGATCTTGCGGCGCTTCAACTCCGCCAACATTGCATCGAGATTGGCCTTGGCCTGCGCGGGCGGCAAAGCACGGAGCATATCATTGGCGCCGAGTTCAAGGATGACCAGATCGGGTTTCGCCTTCAGGCTCGTCAGCACCCAGTTGAGCCGCGCGCGGCCCGCCGTGCTTGTATCGCCCGACACGCCGGCATTGTGGACACGCACCGAGAGGCCCTGTTTGCGCAGACTCGCCTGAAGCTGGGCGGGGAAGGATCGGTTCGCCTGCAGGCCATATCCGGCCGTTAGACTGTCGCCAAAGGCCAGCACCAGCTTCTCGCGCGCCATTGCCGGCGTCGCGAAAAAGAAAAGCAACGCTTGGACAATTGCCAAACCCAACCCATATGTCTTGAAACGCTTCATTCGAAAGCTTCCCTGTGCCAGAATCTCATCGTGCCGTTCCCCCCCATATTGTGATGAATGCCCGCAATGTCACCCTCAGCCTTGGGTCAGGCGAGGCGCGGGTCGATATTTTGAAGGGCATCAACCTTGAGGTGCGCCAGGGGGAGACCGTGGCACTTCTCGGCCCCTCGGGTTCCGGCAAGTCGTCGCTGATGGCCGTGCTGGCCGGTTTGGAGCGCGCGTCCGGCGGCACGATTGAGACCGGCGGGCAGGATTTCGGCACGCTGGATGAAGATGGCCTCGCCAAGGCGCGGCGCGGGCGGATTGGCATCATCTTGCAGGCCTTTCATCTGTTGCCGACCATGACGGCGCTGGAAAATGTCGCCGTCCCGCTGGAACTCGCAGCGATGGACGACCCCTTTGGCCGGGCAGCAGCTGAACTTGAGCGGGTCGGCCTGGCCGGACGGACAGGGCATTATCCCGTCCAGCTTTCGGGTGGGGAACAGCAGCGCGTCGCCATTGCCCGTGCGTTGGCGCCGCGTCCGGAAATCCTTTTCGCGGATGAACCGACCGGCAACCTTGACGCAAAAACCGGCGCGCAGATTATGGACCTGCTCTTTGCCCGTCAGGCCGACACAGGTGCCACGCTGTTCATCATCACCCATGATGCCGGACTTGCAGCGCGGTGCGGACGCGTGGTCGAAATGCAGGACGGCGCGATCCTGTCCGACAACGCCGCTGGCATTAGCTAGACCAAGACAAAGCTAGTTCAAGGAGGACCCTCATGCCCCGTTCGCTCATTGCCGTATCGATTCTTGCCCTGATGTCCGCGCCGCACGTGGCGTTCGCGCAGATGGACCATGCCCACCACACGGCTCCTGCCGCTGTGACACAGGACGCCGAGCTGAAAGCATTCTTCGAAAAGTTCGATGCGGACCAGCTGGCCCGCTCGCCTTTGTCCAAATCCTATCGCGGCATCAAAGATGCGGATTACGGCAAATGGGACGACTTCACCGACGCCGCCGAGGCCAAGGACCATGCAGCGGAGATGGCGGCGCTGGAGGAGATGCGCACGCGCTTTGACCCGGCGAAGCTCTCGCCCGAAAGCCGCCTGTCCTTCCGCCTGTTTGAAAAGGTGCGCGCCCGGTCTGACGCGAGCTTTAAGTATCGCGGCTATGGCTATGTCTATGACCAGATGAACGGCGCGCAGAGTGAGCTGCCGGCCTTCCTCATCAACATTCACCGGGTCGATACCAAAGCGGATGCCGAAGCCTATGTGAGCCGTCTTCAGGGCATGGGAACCGGGATCCGTCAGGCCACCGAACAGGCCAAGACGCGCGCGGCCAAGGGCATCCTGCCGCCCAAATGGGTTTACCCCTATGTCATTGCCGATGCGAAGAATGTCATCACCGGCTTCCCCTTCACCAAGATGGAGACGGAGGCACCGCTCTATGCCGATCTAAAGGCGAAGGTGACCAAGCTCGACATCCCACAGGCGGAAAAGGACGCGCTTATTCGGGCAGGCGCCGATGCGCTGCTGACCTCGGTGAAGCCAGCCTATGTAGACCTCGTCACAGAAATGGAGCGGCAGGAAAAGCGGGCCGGCACCGATGACGGTGTGTGGCGCTTCAAGGATGGCGCAGGCTATTATGCGCAGCTTTTGAAGAATTACACGACGACCGACATGACGCCCGATCAGGTCCACCAGTTGGGCCTTGATCAGGTCGCGCGCATTCATGGCGAAATGCGTGAGATCATGAAGAAAACAGGTTTTGCAGGTGACCTCCCGGCATTCTTCCGCTTCATGCGGGAGGATAAGCGCTTCTATGCGCCCAACACCGAAGTAGGCCGCGCGCTCTATCTGGCGGAAACCGAAAAGGCGCGTGACGCGGTCACGGCGCTTCTCCCCCAATATTTGGGCATCCTGCCCAAAGCGCCGTTGACGGTGAAGCGGGTTGAGGCCTTCCGCGAAAAGTCAGCGGGCAAGGCCTTTTATCAGGGCCCGTCGCCCGACGGATCGCGCCCCGGCACTTATTATGCCAACCTCTATGACATGGCCGATATGCCGCTGACCGAGGTGGAGGCGCTGTTCTATCATGAAGGGCTGCCGGGCCATCATTTGCAGCGCACCATCCAAACTGAACTCACCGAAATGCCACCCTTCCGGCGCTTTGGCGGGTTCACCGCCTATACCGAAGGCTGGGGCCTTTATTCAGAAAAGCTCGCCAAGGACATGGGGCTGTATACGGACCCGTATCGCGATTTCGGGCGGCTTCAGCTGGAATTGCACCGCGCGATCCGGCTCGTTGTGGACTCAGGGCTGCACCACAAGCGCTGGACGCGTGAACAGGCGATCAAATATGTCGAGGACAATTCGGCCGACGCGCCGGGTGGCATCGTCAAGGCGATTGAGCGCTACATCATTTATCCGGGTCAGGCGACGGCCTACATGGTGGGCCGCCTGAAGATCAGCGCGCTCCGCGATAAGGCACAGGCGGCCCTTGGCGCCAAGTTCGACATGCGTGGCTTCCACGACGTTATCCTGAAAGACGGGCCCGTGCCGCTCGACGTCCTCGAAGAACAGGTTGATGCCTGGATTGCGTCTAAGAAGGCGTGACCCTCATTTGGCGTCTTGCGCTGCGTGATCTGCGCGGCTCCCGGGCAGGCTTGCGGCTATTGGCCGTGTGCCTGTTCTTGGGGGTCGCCGCCCTTGCGGGGATTGGCAGTCTGTCGAGCGCCATCTTGGGTGGTCTGTCCGAACGCGGTCAGTTGATCTTGGGCGGAGACGTCCAGTTTGAAGCAGCGCAACGTCAGGCCGACCCTGCCGAGCTTGCCGCGTTTGAAAAGCTGGGCACCGTCTCCGAAGTTGTCCGCATGCGCGCGATGGCGATCCGTCCAGACGCGGGCACGTCTTTGCTCTCTGAACTGAAGGGCGTCGACAACGCCTACCCGCTTTATGGCCAGCTGACACTCAAGAAGGGCGCGATCGGCATGCGGCCCAAGGGCAATGATGTCGCAATTGCGCAAGGCCTGTCGGACCGCCTCGGCCTCAAACCGGGCGACCGGTTCCGCATGGGCGAAGCGGACTTCCGCGTCATGGGCATCATTGGGGAAGAGCCGGACCGGTCGGGCGCCGGCTTTACCTATGGCCCTGCTGTCATCGCCGATAGGGACGGGCTGGCCGCGACGCAGCTTGTCCAGCCGGGCAGCCTGTTCTCCTCCAGCTATCGCATCCGGTTGAACCCCGGCGTCACGCCCGAGGCGGCGGCGCAGGTCATCAACACGCAGTTCAAAGGCGCAGGCTGGGAAGTGCGGGACCGCAGCAATGGTGCTCCGGGCACCCGCCGCTTTGTGGAACGGCTCGGCCAGTTTCTGGCGCTCGTTGGGCTGACCGCGCTTGCTGTGGCGGGCATCGGTGTCGGCAATGGTGTCGCCTCTTGGCTGGAGGGCAAAAGCGGCAGTATCGCCATCATGAAGGTGCTGGGGGCTGATAGCCGCACCATCTTCCTCGTCTATCTCGTCCAGATTGTCGTCGTGGCGGCCCTTGCCATTGCGGCAGGCCTCACGGTCGGGGCGTTGGCGCCTTCGATGATCGTGCGTTTTGCAGGTGACGTTCTGCCTGTGCCGCCGCGCCTTGATTTTTATCCGGTCCCGCTGGCGCTCGCCGCTGCCAATGGTTTGCTCATTGCACTGCTCTTTGCGCTTGCGCCTCTGGCCCGCGCCCGCGCGGTGACGGCGGCCAATTTGTTCCGCACAGGGGTGGAGGGCCGCGGACGGCCGGGTGCGCGCGCGCTGCTTGCCATCTTTGCGATTGCGTGCCTGATCGCGGCGCTTGCCATCCTGACCGCGCGGGAGCCCTTCTTTGCCGGCATGTTTGTCGCGAGCGTTGTCGGCTTGCTGCTGTTGCTCACCTTGCTAGGCGTCGCGATCCGTGGAGCGGCGGCGCGCCTGCCGCATCCAAAGGCGCCGCTTGCACGACTGGCTGTGGCGAACCTCCATAGGCCGGGCGCACAGACGGGTCGGCTGGTGGTGGCGCTTGGGCTGGGCCTGACGCTGTTCGCCACCCTCGCCGTCATCCAGACCAGCCTCAACCGCCAGATTGAAAGCACCATCCCCAAAAGGGCACCAAGCTTCTTCGCGCTCGACATCCCGAAGGAAGATGCGCCGCGCTTTCAGGCTCTGGTGCGCAAGGAAGCGCCCGGTGCTGATATCCAGATGGTCCCCAACTTGCGTGGGCCGGTGGTCGCGATTGCGGGCAAACGGGTGGCGGACATGAAGGAGATCCCCGATGAAGCCTGGTTCCTGCGCGGTGACCGGGGCCTGACCTTTGGGGCGGAGATTCCGCCCGGTAGCCGGGTGACTGAAGGCACATGGTGGCCGAAAGACTATAGCGGCCCGCCGCTCGTTTCGATTGATCAGGAAGCGGCCAAAGCCGCAGGGCTGAAGATCGGCGATATGATGATTGTCTCTGTGTTGGGCGTGGAGATTGAGGCGCGGATCGCGTCCATGCGCGAGATTAATTGGGACACGCTTGGCTTCAACTATGTGCTGGTGTTCGACCCCGCCTCGCTGACGGGCGCGCCTTATACCTATGCCGCAACGCTCGGCATGCCGCTGGCGCGGGAAACGTCGGTCAGTCGCGCGGTCGCAGGCGCCTTCCCGGCGGTGTCGATGGTGCCCATCAAGGATGTCATCACGCAGGTGTCGGATCTGCTGAACCAGCTCGCCATGGCCATCGCCATTGCCGGGTCGGTTGCCATATTTGCAGGCATCGCGGTGCTCATCGGTGCCATTTCGGCGGCCCGCCGGACGCGGAGTTATGACGCTGTGCTGCTGAAATTGCTCGGCGCCACGCGCGGTCAGGTATTGCTTGTGCAGGCGATTGAATATGCGGTCCTCGGCCTCATTCTTTCAGGCCTGGCGCTGGCCATTGGCAGTGCAGCGGGTTGGTATGTCACGACCCGTGTGTTCGAACTTGGCTGGACGCCCGACTGGCCGGTGGTCATCGGAACTGTGGCCGCCGGAGGGCTGGGCACATTGCTGCTGGGCCTGCTGGGCGCGCTTCCGGTCTTGCGCGCGCGACCTTCTGCCGCCTTGCGGACGCTCTAATCGACCCCGCCACTGCTGCCTTGCGGCCACAGCTGTGACGCAAACCGCGAATAGTCGGGCCGAAACCTCTTCCCGCGCGCCCCGATTCAAGGTAGATCGCGCGCAATTGAGATCAACAATGGAGTTTTGCTTATCCCTCCGATGACCCCCCGGCGCCCCATGGGCCCTGGCCCTGCGCCGATGAACGGACCGCGCTTCAACCAATTCATCGTGTCGCCCAAGGTGCGCGTGATTGATGAGAACGGCGAAAATCTGGGTGTGATGTACACCCGCGAAGCGATGGATCAGGCTGCCGAAGTCGGCCTTGATCTGGTTGAAATCTCGCCGAACGCTGATCCGCCCGTCGCCAAATTCCTCGACATCGGCAAGTTTAAGTACGAGGCCCAGAAAAAGGCCAACGCCGCGCGTAAGTCGCAAAAGACGCAGGAGATCAAAGAGATCAAGATGCGTCCGAACATCGACGATCACGATTATGAAGTGAAGATGCGCGCGATGCACAAGTTCATCGGCGAAGGCGATAAGGTGAAAGTCACCCTGCGCTTCCGTGGCCGCGAACTCGCCCATGGCCAGCTCGGCATGAAGCTGCTGCAAAAGGTGCAGGAAGACATGGCGGAAGAAGCCAAGGTCGAACAGTATCCGCGCATGGAAGGCCGGCAGATGCTGATGGTGCTCGCGCCCAAGTAAGCCGACCGCGCTTTTTGTAATTTCAGCGATTTGGAAACGGGTCTGCCGGGTGCAGGCCCGTTCCTTTTTGGCTTTAAGCAAGGCGAAACAACTGTGACAAAACTGCCGCAATGCTCGGGAATTCTGGCCAATATGGCGCTCAGCCCTCTGGCATTCCACGGCGGGGTGGCTATTTCGCCCTCATAACAAAACACCCGTTTCAACTCCCCAAATTTGAGGATGTCTCGAATGAAGAAAACAATTCTGCTGGCGTCGGCAGCCTTTGCCGCGCTGTCTGTCCCTGCTTTTGCGCAGGATGCCGCCACCCCGCCTCAGGCAGATGCCGCCATCGCCGAGGACGGCGAGATCATCGTTACGGCGACGCGCCGCGAACAGCAGCTGTCTGATGTGCCGCTCGCCGTCTCCGCCATTGGCGGTGAAACGCTCGCCCGGACGGGTGCATCCGATATCCGCCAGCTCAACCAGCTTTCGCCATCGCTGCTCGTGTCGTCGACCTCTTCGGAAGCCGCCGGTGGCGGTGCCCGTATCCGCGGCATCGGCACAGTCGGGGATAACCCTGGCCTTGAAAGCTCGGTCGCGACTTTCGTCGACGGCGTTTACCGCAGCCGCGCGGGCGTTGGCCTGACGGAACTCGGCGCGATTGACCGCATCGAAGTTCTGCGTGGCCCACAGGGCACGCTGTTCGGCCGCAACGCCTCTGCCGGTCTGATCCATGTGATCACGGCCAAGCCTTCGGACGAATTTGGCGGCAACCTTGAAGCCAGCTACGGCAATTATGACTCTTACCGCCTCGCAGCTGACATCACGGGCCCTCTCACAGAGACGGTCTCCGCCCGTTTGGACGGCATTTATTCCAAGCGCGATGGCTTCCTGACGGACGTCGTATCGGGCCGCACCGTCAACAACCGGGATCGCTATCTTCTGCGCGGTCAGGTGATGTTTGAGCCGTCGAGCGATCTCTCCTTCCGTCTCATCGCCGACTATTCGGACCGCAATGAAGAATGCTGTGCCGCGACTTATTTTCCGGCCGCCCTCGTGACGGCAGGTGCCGGTGGCACCATCAACCGCAGCGCCAGCCCGATTGCCGCTTTGGTGCGGGGTCTGGGCGGCATCGTTAACGACAGCCCGTTTGTCCGCGATACGGCGATCACAGCGGGCCAGTCCTATCGCGGCGATGTGCGTGATTGGGGTGTGTCGGGAGAACTCAATTATGATCTGGGCGGCGCCAAGCTGACCTCCATTACCGCCTATCGCAACTGGCGTTGGCTGCGTGGGCAGGATGCGGACTTCAACAATCTCGATATTCTGCACCGCCAGGATGATGGCACGGCGAACCAGAAGTTCTCCACCTTCACGCAGGAACTCCGCCTGCAGGGCAATGCGCTGGGGGACAAGCTGGATTGGCTCGTCGGCGGCTATTTCGCCAATGAAGATCTGACGCTGAATGACAACCTCGCTTATGGCGCAGACTATACGCGCTTTGCCGATGCGTTGACCCGTCTCTCCAGCCCGACCTTCCCGGGCTATGCCGCCATTGGCGGGCTGCTGAGCCCGACGGCTCCGCTGACGCTGCGCGGGGTGCAGATCAATGACAGCTATAAGCAGAACAGCCGCAACTGGGCGCTGTTCACGCACAACACGCTGAACCTGACCGACAAGCTCTCGCTGACGGTCGGCGTGCGCTACACCAATGAGAAGAAGACGCTCGATGCGTCGTTCACCGACAACAACGTCATGTGCCGCGCGCTTTCCGCCCTGCCGATGGCGCATCCGCTTTATGGCACAGGCCAGCTCGCCTGCATCATCCCGTCCATCCCGAACGGCAGCTATGCGCAGGACAATGCGGTCATCAAGGAGAACAAGTTTACCGGAACGGCTGTCCTCAGCTTCAAGCCGACCGAAGATGTGCTGACCTATGCCAGCTTCTCCCGCGGCTATAAGGCCGGTGGCTTCAACCTTGACCGCAACAGCCTCTATCGCCTTGGCCGCTCCGGCAATGCGAATGGCAACCGTGCAATCGACGGTTCGGTCATCAACACGCAGGCGCTCGGCTTCGACCCGGAAACGGTCGACGCTTATGAAGTTGGTTTCAAATATGATGGCCGTGGCTTCGACGTGAATGTCGCAGGCTTCTACCAGAAGTTCAGCAGCTTCCAGCTCAACACCTTTAACGGCGTCAACTTCGTCGTTGAAAATGTGCGTGGCTGTAACACGCTGGCCGGTGGCGATGCATCGGACAGCGATGGGGTTGCAGGCAACAGCGCCTGCACCGGCAAGGAAAAGGCCGGCATCATCTCCAAGGGTCTGGAAATCGAAGCGGCGATCCGCCCGGCCCGCAGCCTGTCGGTCAATCTGGGCCTGACCTATGCCGATACGCGCTATGCTGACAATCTGTTCGGCAACACCAACATCACGAACACGACAGGCTCGCTCTCACCCGCCTTCTTCCAGCTGCCGGGCGCGCGCATGTCGAACTCGGCCCAGCTGGTGACGACAGGGGCCATCGCCTGGACGCCGGACATCGGCACCAGCGGGATGACCGGCCTTGTCTATGTCGATTTCCGCGACACAAGCGACATCAACACCGGCTCTGACCTCGACTTTGAAAAAACGCAGGACGGATTCACTGTCGTCAATGCGCGCATCGGCGTTCGCGGTGCGGACAATGTTTGGGGCGTGGAGCTCTGGGCGCAGAATCTGTTCAACGTCGATTATCAGCAGATCGCGTTTGACGTGCCGCTTCAGGGCAGCGGATCGACCAACGGCGTCCGGCAGGGCCTCGCTGCGTCATCAAGCCAGCTGTACGGCGCCTTCCTCGGTGAGCCGCGCACTTATGGCCTGACCGTCCGCCGCAAGTTCTGATCTGATCGGGACTTTGGTTTGAAAGGGCCCGCTCCGGACATCCGGGGCGGGCTTTTTCGTGGGTTGAACCTTTTGTGCGCTCACGCTGAGCCTGTCGAAGGGTGGGCGGGGCAAGGCTTCGACAGGCTCAGCCTGAGCGCGGAGGGACGTTTGGGCCGTCTTCTGGTGTCATCCCCGCGAAAGCGGGGATCCATTTGGCGTTACAAGTCTGGATCCCGGCTTTCGCGGGGATGACAAGGAGGGTGAACCCCTAACGCCGACGCGTGGCCGCGCGCGCTATGGTGATCATCTCGGCATCGGCGAGAAGCTCGCCGGCACTGCCTGAGGATTTCAGCGCCCGTTCGGTCTTGAGAATGCGGTCGGCCAAGATGGCCAGACGGTCGCTCGTCCAGCGGCCCGCCTGATCGGTGATGGCGGGCTTTTCCTTAAAGAAAATCGCCTTGCCGCGGGCTTCAACGGCGTCGGCGGGGGAGCGACCGGCATCCACCTCCTTGCGCAACCCTGCAAGCAGGACGGTGCGTTTGAACAGCGCCCGCAGAACAGGGATGCCTGACAGGCCGGATTGGGCAAGCTTGGCCAGTTCAGAGGCGGCCCGGTCGGGATGTCCGCTCATCACGCCGTCCACCACGCGGGAAAGCTCGCCTTCAATATTCTCCGCGCTGATGGCGGCATAGTCTTCCACGCCTGCTTCGGCAGGGCGGTCGGGCGCGGCATCAAGGAACAGGGCCAGCTTTTCAATTTCCTGCGCCATCACGGCACGGTCATTGCTGCACGCAGCAGGCAGGGCCCGGCACAGATCGCGCGACAGCCGTAGCCCGGCCTCCCGCCCCAGCGCATCGGCGATTTGGAGGAGGGCCGCAGGCTTTGGTTCATAGCTTTGATGGGCGAGGGCGATCTTGCTGTCGAGCGTGAGCTTGACCAGCGCTGAGGTCGGCCGCAGCGCACCGGCGATGGCCACCACCGGGTTTCCGGCAACGGAGGCGTCGAGCAGCCCTTGCACGGCTGTGACGATATCATCGGTCGCGGGCTGGATGCGAATCCAGCGCTTGCCACCAAACATCGAAATGCTCGCCGCTTCATCGAGCAGACGCGACGGATCAGATTTCAGGTCGGACGACTCAAGGTCAATGCGCTCAGCATCGGCCCCCATGGCGCGTTCCAGTCTGCGGGCAAGCGCTGCTGACCCGGCTTCATCGGGACCATAGAGCAGGAAAAAGCGAAAACGCGCGTCAGCGGCATCAAGCGCACGCGGGGTTTCTGTATCGGTGCCTTTCACTTGGGCTGTGGCGATGCCGTCGCCTGTTGCGCCAGCCGCGCCACGATCTGATCGGCCACGATATCGCTCAGCTGTTCCAGCGCCGTGTTTTCGGCAGCGACGGTCGCATATTCAGACGACACAACGTCAATGCCTGCGTCCGAACCTGCCGTGGCGTCCAGCAGCACTGTATCGCTGGCGAGATCGACAAGCTTGTAGCGGGCGCGCAGCGTCCGGCGTTCGCGCGTCACCACATCGTCACGCCGCACGCCAAATCCGGTGATCTGATCATCCAGCTCAACGTCCAGGCGGTAGCGCTTTTGCCCTTCGGCGACGGCGCCAAAGCGCCGCAACAGCGAATCGCGCATCAACCAACCGGCCTTGCCGGGAATGGCCGCCACTTCGACAGCGCCGAGCAACTGCCCCGCCGCCCCTTGTCCGCCACCGCTGTAAAGCGGCTTCAGCCCGCAGGCGGACAGCAGCAACGCAAAGAGGAGGACGGCAAAACGGCTCATGCGACGATGTTAACGAGGCGACCGGGCACGACAATGACTTTCTTCGGAACAGCCCCATCCAGCGTGCGGATGATCTTGTCCGACGCCAGCGCCAGCGCCTGAAGCGCGTCCTTGTCCATGTCCTTAGCCACCGTCAGTGTATCGCGCAGCTTGCCATTGACCTGCACAGCAATGGTGACTTCATCATCGACGAGCAGTGCCGGATCATGGTCGGGCCAAGGCTGAGTGGAGACGAGACCGGCCCCGCCCATATGCGCCCAGCCTTCTTCGGCCAGATGCGGCAACATGGGGGCGATGAGACGCGCGAGCGTGCGGATCGCGGTGGTGCGCGAGGCCGATGGTGCGGCTTTCTCAATCGCATTCACCAGTTCGTGCACCTTGGCGACGGCCTTGTTGAAGGTCAGCGCCTCGATGTCGACCGCAATGCCGGCAATGGCTTTGTGGAGCAGCTTGTCGATGGCCTTGTCCGCACCTCCGTTCGTGTCGAGCGAAGTCGAGACACATTGTGCCGCATCCCCGTCCCTCGACGTCGCTCGGGACGAACGGGCATCTGCTGTTTCATCGAACAGCCGCCAAATGCGGTTCACGAAGCGCCAGGTGCCTTCAATGCCGCTTTCCGACCATTCCAGATCGCGCTCAGGCGGGCTGTCGGACAGCATGAACCAACGCACTGCGTCGGCGCCGTACTGGTCAAACATCGGATCGGGATCGACGACGTTCTTCTTGGATTTCGACATCTTCTCGATGCGGCCGCGCGTGACGGGTGCGCCATCAAGTGTCGTGACCACCTCGCCCGAGATGCGGACGTCTTCCGGGCTGAGCCAAGCGCCTTCGGGCGATTTATATGTCTCGTGCGTCACCATGCCCTGTGTGAAGAGCGCAGCGAACGGCTCTGTGATGCCAATCTTGCCAATGCGTTCCAGCGCGCGCGTCCAGAAACGGGCGTAGAGCAGGTGGAGGATCGCATGTTCAATGCCGCCAATATATTGGCCAACCGGCAGCCAGGCTTCGGCCTCTTCCCGGTCAAAGGGCTTGTCCTCAGGCTGGCTGGCAAAGCGGATGAAATACCAGCTGGAATCGGCAAAGGTGTCGAGCGTGTCGGTCTCGCGCCGCGCCGGTTCCTTGCAGTTCGGGCACAGCACATTCTTCCATGTCGGATGCCGGTCCAGCGGATTGCCCGGCACGTCGAACGTCACGTCTTCCGGCAGCTTCACCGGCAACTGGCTGCGCGGCACCGGCAGCACGCCGCAGAAATCGCAGTGGATGATGGGGATCGGCGTGCCCCAATAGCGCTGGCGGGAGACGCCCCAATCGCGCAGGCGGTATTGTGTCTGGCCTTCGCCCCAGCCTTCAGCTCCCGCCTTGGCGATGACGGCAGCCTTGCCGTCGTCCACGGTCATGCCGTTGAGCCAATGCGAATTCACGACGCGACCGGGACCTGTATAGGCAACGTCGCCTTCAAACGTGCTGTCTTCGTTGTCGCCCTCAGCCACCACACGGCGCACGGGCAGATCATATTTGCGCGCGAAATCAAGGTCGCGCTGGTCATGCGCGGGGCATCCGAAAACGGCCCCCGTGCCATAATCCATCAGCACGAAATTCGCGACATAGACGGGCAAATGCCAGGCGGGGTCTAGCGGATGCTCGACCGACAGGCCGGTGTTGAAGCCGCGCTTTTCAGCGGTTTCGATTTCGGCTGCGGTCGTGCCGCCCTTTTTGCAGTCGGCGATAAAGTCCTGAAGCCGCGGGGCATTTTCTGCGAGCGCCAGCGCCAAGGGGTGTTCCGCTGCGATGGCGACAAAGCTTGCGCCGAACAGCGTGTCGGGGCGCGTGGTGAACACGTCAATGCCATCTTCCCCGCCGACCAGATTGAAGGTCAGGTTCAGGCCCTGGCTCTTGCCGATCCAGTTTTCCTGCATCAGCCGGACCTTTTCGGGCCATTGGTCGAGCGTTTCGAGGCCTTCCAAAAGCGCATCGGCAAAGTCGGTGATCTTGAGGAACCACTGGTTGAGCTTTTTCTTTTCAACCAGCGCGCCGGAACGCCAGCCGCGCCCGTCGATCACCTGTTCATTGGCGAGCACGGTCATGTCGACCGGGTCCCAATTGACGGTCGATTCCTTGCGGTAGACGAGGCCGGCTTTGTACATATCGAGGAACAGCGCCTGCTCCTGCCCATAATAATCCGGCTCGCAGGTCGAAAGCTCCCGGGTCCAGTCAATGGCAAGGCCAAGGCGCTTGAGCTGCTTCTTCATCGCTTCGATGTTGGAGCGCGTCCAGTCTCCGGGATGGACCTTCTTTTCCATCGCCGCATTTTCAGCGGGCATGCCAAAGCTGTCCCAGCCCATGGGGTGGAGCACGGCATGGCCGGTCATCCCCTTATAGCGCGCCAGCACATCGCCCATCGTATAGTTGCGGACATGGCCCATATGGATGCGCCCGCTGGGGTAGGGGAACATCTCCAACACATAGGCCTTGGGGCGCGGGTCGCTGGCGGGTGGGGCGGTGAAGACGCCGGTCTCCTCCCAAATCTTCTGCCAATGGCCATCGGCCTTAAACGGGTTGAAGCGCGTGCTCATAAGATCAACAGCCTGAATTGGGGCAAGAGTGACCCGCTCAATAGCGGTCACATCCCACGTGTAAATGCACAACGCAGGACCATGGGGCCGACGGGGAAGCGAAATTTAGCCTGTGATGGCGGCGCGGCGGAGGTCGCGGGCCTTGGTGAGGATGATTTCCTCAAGCTTCTGGATGGTTGCGGCCTGAACCTGGGCATCCACCCATGTCCCATTCTGGTTGATCTGGCGGCTGCCCGCGACCCGCATGGCATCGGCGCGCAGATCCTGATCGAGAATGGAGACAGTGAGCTTCATCCGCTCACCCGGATTATTCGGGTTGGAGTACCAATCGGTCACGATGACGCCGCCGTTCGAATCAGCCTGCAGCAAGGGCATGAACGACAGGGTGTCGAGCGTGGCGCGCCACAGATAGGCGTTGACGCCAATCGTGGTGACCTTGGACGCGGCGATATCTGCCTTCTTGCGTGCGCTTTCCTTATTTTTGCCGCCGCCGCCGAGTCCCTTGGACAGGTCTCCCTTCACCCAAGAGCAGGCAGGCAGCGCCACGAGGAGCGAAAGAGCAGTGACAGCGGAAAAAGTGCGACGCATGAAAATCCTCGTGAAAACGCGGGCCAACTGGGGCCGCGTTATAGGCGGATTGCCCGTCTCCGCAAGATGGAGACGCGTCAGGTTGTTGAAGTCTTGCAACACGCACGCCATATTTGTCGTGCAGGTGAGAAAAGCCCCCTGATTCTGGTAGGGGGATGATTATCTTTGTGCCATGGGAAGAAACATGAAGACTCGGGGGGGCAAGATTAGTTTGATAAGCGCGGCGGCCGCTGCGCTTTGTCTTTCTTTGTCTCCGGCGATCGCCACCAGCTTGCAGTCGGGTGGCCCCAAGCAGATCACCATTTCCCGCACCGGTTTCGGCAGCTTCACGCCCGCGGCGGCTGACCCGAAGCTGGCAGCCGCCTTTGCGCGCGGCATGGTGACGACGAGCGGTTTCCGCTTCACGCCTGCCAGTTCTGGATCAAAGGCCAACCGCAAGGTCACGGTCGCCGTCCGCGCCCGGACGACAGAGGCGTCGCCGTCTGCGGATCGGCCTGCCAATTCAACCGCACTGCTGAACGTCGCCCCCGTCGCCTATAATCTGGGTGTGTCCGTGGGCTGGAAACGCTTTGCGATTTCGGGTGATGTGGCGACGGCGGATCTTGGCCTGGCCCAGGGTCGTCGTCAGGCCGCCGATGTTGGGTTGAGCTACACCGTCAAGAAATGGACCACCCGCGTCCAGTTGGCGACCGAACGTCCGGTGGGCGCCGAGCCGCGGATCGTCGATTCGGGTGAAAGCGTCGCCGTTGACTTTGGCGGCTCCTATAGCCTCAACCGCAATATCGCTGTGACAGCGGGCGTCCGCTACAAGTCGGAACGTAATAACCGTCTGGAAGCCTTGCAGGACAATCGCCGCGACAGTCAGGCTGTCTATCTCGGCACGGCGTTCCGCTTCTAATTCAGGCCGATTCTAACAGCGCTTGACGGTCAGCCCGTCAATCGCTGCCCATCCATAAACACCTGTCTGCCTAAGCGCCTTGAACCGTGCGCGCGTCATGCCGCCCAGCGCGATGACGGGCGGCTTCGCCTGACGGACAAAATTGGAGAGACGCCGGGTGCCCATGCCCTTCTGGCCGGGATGGCTGCGGGTCGCGAAGATCGGCGAGACGAAAAGAAGCTGCGCGCCCGCCCGTTCCGCCGCGCGCATTTCCATAAACGAATGGACAGGGGCCGTCACAGCACCTCGATGGCGGCCATGGCTCCCCTCTGCCCCCCAAGATCGGGCAAGGCGCATTGGCCCTGCCAGCAGCAGCACATGTCCATTCCGCCTCGCGATGGCCTGAATGGACTGAAACAGCGCCCGGCGTTCGGTCTCCGGTGTCGCATAATGGCGGAAGATAATGCCCGAACCCTTGGGCAGCGCTTGCACGGCATCCATCAGGCCTGCGCCGAAACGCTCATCCGTCATCAGCCAGATGCGGGGCAAAGCTTGGGTGGAGGGGCAGTGGCGCTTTGGCATTCCCGCCCCTATAGCGCGGCCATGACGACCGACGCAAAGCACCGCTTGACCGATGTCCGCGCTGAGATGGCAAAGGCCGCCAAAACGGCGTCTCGCGATCCGGCAGACATCGCCCTAATTGCCATTTCAAAGACGCAGGATGCAGACGCGATCCGTCCCCTGATCGACGCCGGCCAACGCCTGTTCGGTGAAAACCGGGTGCAGGAAGCGCAAGGCAAATGGCCGACGCTGATCGCACAGACGCCCGATATCGAACTGCATCTGGTCGGTCAGCTGCAATCCAATAAGGCGGAAGATGCGCTGCGTCTGTTTGACGTCATCCATTCGGTGGACCGTGCCTCGCTCATTGAGGCGCTGGGCAAGGCGCAGGTAAAGACCGGTCGGGCGCTGCGCTATTTTCTTCAGGTCAATATCGGGGAAGAAGACCAAAAGGGCGGTTGTGCTGCAACCGACGTGTCGCTCCTATTGGCCGCCGCCCGTGCGGCTGGCCTTGATGTCGTCGGGCTGATGGCGGTTCCGCCCGCCGACACCGAAGCGGCCCCTTATTTTGCGCTGCTCGCCAAGATCGCGCGCGACAATGGGTTGGCGCAACTGTCCATGGGCATGTCAGGCGATTTTGAAGCGGCAATCATGCTCGGCGCGACGCACGTGCGCATCGGCACGGCTTTATTTGGAGCACGCTGATGCGGTTTGATGGGATCATCTTTGATTTTGATGGCGTGCTCATTGAGAGCGAGCATGTCAGCACGCTCCACATCTCCGAAGTTCTGACGGCGCTTGGTCATCCGACAAGCTATGCAGACGCGCACACGCAGTTCGTCGGTGTCGGCGGCCCTGCCTTTGTTGAGGCGGTGGGCAATTGGATTGGCGGCCCGATACCCGAGGCCTTTTTTGAAGCGCGCAAGGCAGAAGACGCGCGCGTCATGGACGAAGGGCTCGATGCCGTGGACGGTGCGGTGCGTTTTGTTGAAACCCTGCCGGTGGGCTTTCCGCGCGCCATCGCCTCATCGAGCACGTCGCATTGGATCCGCACGCATTTGGCGCATCTCGGCCTGACGGGGGCCTTTGGCGATCACATCTATTCGGGCCGCGAACATGTGACGCGGGGCAAGCCTGCACCGGACATTTATCTCCATGCCGCCGAGGCGCTCGGCATCGATATCACGCGCGCCGTGATCCTTGAGGATTCACCCGTGGGGGCGACAGGCGCCGTCGCCTCCGGTGCGTTCGTCATCGGGCTGGCGGCGGGTCGCCACTGCAATGACGGGCATGCGGCGCTGTTGCTGGACAAGGGCGTCCATGCGGTTGCGCATCGTTTTGAGGATGTGGCGGCGCTGCTTTCTTAAGCCACACCGTTTGTCCTGAGCTTGTCGAAGGACTGCCTTTTCCTTTCTCTGTCGCGGCTCAGAAGAAGGACGGTGCTTCGACAAGCTCAGCACAAGCGGTGAAAGGGAAGGCTCTGGAGTCTAAAGCGCGTGGCCCGTTCGGTCGCGCTTGGTGTCCAGATAGCGGGCATTATGCGGATTGGGTGGCAGCTTGTGGGGCACCCGCTCAATCACCTCCACGCCCTCGCGGACAAGCCGTGCGACCTTTTCCGGATTGTTAGTGAGCAGTCGAATACGTTCCTGGCCCAGCAGCGAAAGCATCCGTGAGGCAACCGAAAAATCGCGTGCATCAATGGCAAAGCCCAGCCGCGTATTGGCGTCGACCGTGTCGAAGCCCTGATCCTGCAAGGCATAAGCGCGCAGCTTGTTGATAAGGCCGATGCCGCGTCCTTCCTGCCGCAGATAGAGCAGGATGCCCCAGCCGCTCTCTGCCATCAGGCGCAGGGCGGCATCCAGCTGTGGTCCGCAATCGCACTTCAGGCTGCCAAGCACATCGCCTGTCAGGCATTCGCTGTGCAGGCGCACCAAAGGCGGCTGACCATTGGGGCTGCCAACCAGCAAGGCGACATGCTCCAGCCCCGCTTCGGGCGTCCGGAAGGCAACAATCTCACATTGCTCAGCCGCGGCCACGGGGAGGCGCGCCCGTGCGACGATCCGCAGTCGGCCTGAGGCTTCATAGCCGTCAATCTCCGCGATCGACACGGGCGTGGCCCCCGGCGTCGCGCCGTTGAGCAAGAAGAACGCGGGCAGCAAGCCGGCGTGCCGTGCAAGCGTCAAGGCGGCGTGCGCGGCGTCTGGCGCATCGCAGTGGATGGCTTCGAACGGCCCCTTCATTGGGGTTGCCAGATCCAGCGCGGGATCGGCAAGCGCTGTCGCCTCAGACAAGCCGAGCCAGCTGCGCCGCGCCACGAGCACTGGCGCATCGGGGACGGCGGCTTCAATTTGGTTGGCCAGCTTCAGGGTGAAAGCGCGTCCGGCGGAAATCAGGATATCCGCCTTGCCGTCCGGATCGAAGGTGGACAGCGAGGCGCTGTCGGCGGTCTCGATCGCCAGCAACGTTACCGCGCCGCCAATGCAGACAGGCCAGCCGCGCCGAAGCGCATCAATGGCGCGCGCTGCATTGGCCGCATCGGTCAAATGCGGAACTCCGTGACGAGCGGGATGTGGTCAGACGGCTTTTCCCAGCTGCGGCAGGGTTCATGCACGCGGTGCGCGATCGCCTGTGCAGCGACATCGGGGGATGCCCACATATGGTCGAGCCGCCGACCGCGGTCTCCCACTGTGTGGTCCTTCGCGCGGTAGCTCCACCAGGTGTAGAGACGTTCGGGTGCAGCGATGAAATGGCGGCCCAGATCCACCCAGTCATGGCTTGCCTGCAGCTTGCTGAGCGTCTCAATCTCAATGGGGGTGTGGCTGACGACATCAATCAGCTGCTTGTGGCTCCACACGTCGGATTCGAGCGGTGCGATATTGAAATCACCCGTGAGGATCGTCGGGTCGCGCAGGCCTTCCGACCAGCGGATCATCCGGCCCAGAAAGTCGAGCTTCTGGCCGAATTTGGGGTTGGCTTCCCGATCAGGCACGTCGCCGCCGGCGGGGACATAGACGTTTTCAAGCCTCCAGCCATTGGGCAGGCGCACGCCGACATGGCGTGCCTCGCCATTGTCCTGCCAGTCATGGCGCAGGTCTTCGGTAATGGGGATTTTGGACACGGTGGCGACACCATGGTGCATCGGCTGACCATGCAGGACGATGTGCTTATAGCCCAACCGTTGGAACAATTCGCGCGGGAAGACATCGTCGACGGCTTTGGTTTCCTGCAGGCACAGGATGTCGGGCGCCATTTCCGTCAGGAATTTTTCGACAATTGCCTGCCGAAAACGGACGGAGTTGATGTTCCAGGTAGCAATAGAGAGAGTGTCGGCCATGGACCGGCTCTAGAGCGCGAAAGCCACCCCGAAAACCCCAATATTGGCCTCAACGCCTCAGGCGACGCGCAACTGGCTTCCGCCGTCGGAAACATGGCTGCGCGCAACCGACATCCAGATGAAGAAGGGCAACGCTTCATCGGTAAAGCGGTAGACGGTGCCAGCCGCCCCTTTGGTCTGCTCCAACAAGCCGTCCAGATCGGCGATGCGCTTAAATTCGGCCAAGATGGTCGCCTCGCTGGTCTTCTCAGACAAATTGGCTTTCACATCATCGAGGATGAAGCTGCCATCCGGCGTTGAGGCGCCGCGCGCAATGGCGCCGAGCACCGCGACATCCTTGGTCGACAGCAGTTGCGTCTTGCGGGTGCGGGCGATGGGGGAGAGGCGGTTTTCGGCTTCCTCCACAATCTCATCAAGGCCAAGGTTGATGTCAGGAATATCGACATGCATCCGGCTGTCATTCAGCGCGTTGATCCCCGCATGGTGGCAGATGAGCCGCGCCAGATAAGGCGAGCCATTGCTGAGCAGGTCAATCGTTTCGATGGCGCGCGGGCTGAACTTTACGCCCGCCTAGCGTTCGCCGATGTCGATGAGCGCTGCAATTTCTTTGCTGTCGAGCCGCGGCATGGGCAGGCCGACGACGTTGCGGCGGATCGACGGGATATAGCCGACAAGCTCCTGCAGGTTCGCGGACACTCCTGCGATAACCAGCTGAACGCGCGCTGCGCGGTCGGACAGGTTCTTGACCAGCTCGGCAATGCTCTGACGGAAGGACGGGTCTTGGATGCGGTCATATTCGTCAAGGATAACGAGGACGCGGGTGCCGGTGATCGTCGCACAGATGTCGCCCAGATGGCGGGCATCAAAGGTGCCCTCCGGCAGCAGATCTGCAAGAGATGCCCCACTTTCCACGTCGCGGCCTGCGGGGTTGGCGTTCTTGGTGTAGAGCATCGGGATGTCTTTGAGGACGCCCCGGAAAATCTCATCAAAGCGCGATCCAGACCCGCACGATGCATAGGCCACATGGTAGCGCGATTCGCGGGCGATATCGGCCAGAATATGGACGAGCGATGTCTTGCCGATGCCGCGTTCGCCATAGAGGACAACATGCGCGCGCTGGTCTTCCAAAATGGAAATGAGGCGCACCAGCACGTCGAGCCGTCCGGCAAGGCGCCGGGCAATCCGTTGATCGCCTGGGGCGGTTTCCTGCTCTTGCTGCCTGTCTACATCTTTGGCCGCGCCTTTGATTTTCTCAGCATTGAAGTGGCTGCGATGCTCGGCATTTTGCTGGCCGTATTCTACAATTATTTCGGGTTCCGCGCCTGCAAGCATGTGTGGTTCCCCATCTTCTATCTGGGCTTCCTCATCCCGCCACCGGGCTGGCTGATTGATCTGTTGACGGCCGGATTGAAGACGTTCGTTTCCTGGGCGGCGACGCATCTCATTGACTGGATGGGCTATCCGGTCGCCCGCATTGGGGTGACGCTCTATGTCGCGCAGTTCCAGTTGCTCGTGGAAGATGCGTGCTCCGGCATGAACTCCATCGTCAGCCTCACCTCGGTCAACGTCGGCAATATCGGGTCGGAGGCGATCCAGCTCATCTCCAAACTCAGCTTTGTGGCGATTCTCTTCTTCGGGGCCAAGGCCGTGATTGCAGGCGCCTTGTCCGTCGGCGGTCTTGTCGCCTTCAACATGTTTGCGCGGCGTGTGTCGGGTCCGGTGATCCGCATGGCACAGCTGTGGAGCGAGTTTCAGCAGGTGCGCGTTGCAGTGGAACGCATGGGGGATCTGTTGAACGCCACGCCGGAAGTGCGTCCGACAGGCGGTGTGCCTATGCCTGCGGTGCAGGGCCACATCACCTTTGAGAATGTGTCCTTCCGCTATGCAGACGGCAGCCCGCGCGTGGTGGACGCCATTGATCTCAACATAGAACCCGGGACCATGCTCGGCATTGTCGGGTCGTCAGGCTCCGGCAAGTCGACGCTCACCAAGCTGTTGCAGCGGCTTTACTCACCTGAAGAAGGCCGCATCCTCGTCGACGATCTTGATATCGCACAGGTGGACCCTGCGCATCTGCGGCGGCAGATTGGCGTCGTGTTGCAGGAAAACGTGCTGTTCAGCCGCTCGGTGCGGGAGAATATTGCCCTCGCCAATCCGGCTATGCGTCAGTCCGATGTGATTGCGGCGGCGCGGATGGCAGGCGCGCATGATTTCATCATGCAGCTGCCGCAAGGCTATGACACGCCGATTGTGGAGCGTGGCAGCAACCTGTCGGGTGGGCAGCGGCAACGCATCGCCATTGCCCGTGCGCTGGCCAGCAATCCCCGCATCCTCGTGCTCGATGAAGCGACGTCTGCATTGGATGCCGAGAGCGAAGAAATCGTGCAGCACAATCTGCAAAAGATTGCGACCGGGCGGACCGTGCTGATCGTCGCACACCGGCTTTCGGCCGTGCGTCAGTGCGACAAGATTATCGTCATGGAACATGGCCGCATTGCCGAAGTGGGCAGCCATGAGGCGCTGCTGATGATCGGTGGTCGTTATGCCGAACTCTACAACCGCCAGATGGGCGTTCACAACGGAAGGAAGGCCGCATGAGCGCCTATGCACAAACCTGGGCCAGCATCCGCGAGGCTTTGGACGAGGATCGCAAGCGCGAATCGCGCGACCGCATTTCTGAAACTGCCTTCCTGCCCGCCGCGCTTGAGCTGATTGAACAGCCGGTGTCGCCACTTGGGCGTCGTACAGCCTATGTCCTGCTCGCCGGGTTGGTGGCGCTTGTCCTCTGGCTCGTGCTCGGATCGGTGGACATTGTGGCGTCGGCCAATGGGAAGCTTTCCCCGCAGGGCAGCCTCAAGATGATCCAGCCCGCCGAAGCCGGGATCGTCCGGCGTATCTATGTGAAGGATGGGCAGAAGGTCACCAAGGGCCAGTTGCTGGTGGAACTTGATCCGACGGTATCGGGAACCGAATTGGGCCAGTCACGCGAAGCTTTGTTGCTGGCTGAATTAACGGTCGCGCGCGCCCGCGCTGTTCTGGATGGGCTGGAGGGGAAGGGCTTTAGTTTTGTCGCCCCTCAGGGGGCGACGCCGCAGATGATCGCTGACCATAGCAGCTTTGCACGGGCACAACTCTCCCAGCTCCGTTCCCAATCAGGCGAACAATCGGACTCCAGCCAAGCCTCCGCTTTGGCAGCTGCCGAAGCACGAACGCAGGCCCGCAAGATCACCGAAAGCCTGCCGCTGCTCGACCAGCAGTTGCAGGCCAATGAGAAGCTGCTCGAAAAAGGCTATGTCTCCAAATTGCGCGTCATCGAAATGCGGCGCCAGCGCTTGGCCGCTGAACGCGATAGGGAGGCCGCTCTCCAGACAGCGGCACGTGCGGCGGCGGAAGCAGGCGCGGCGCGCAATCGCGGCGTCGGGGCCAGTGTTGGCGGACGTGCCGGCTTGCTCCAGACGCTCATCACCGCGGAGGCCGAAGTTGTGCAGCGCCGTGGCGAACTGGCCAAGGCATCACAGCGTGCGGGCTTTGGCCGCATCTTGGCCCCTGCCAGCGGAACCGTTTCACAATTGGCCGTGCACACCGAAGGCGGGATGGTGGAAGCTCTGCGTCCGATCATGGTGATCGTCCCCAATAGCGGGCTGACGGCGGAAGCGATGCTGTCAAACACTGACGTGGGCTTTGTCCGCGTCGGGCAAGAGGTGGCGGTGAAGGTCCACGCTTATCCGTATAGCTGCCACGGGACGATCCCCGGCAAGGTTGTCTCGGTTGGCGCGGACGCCGTGGCGGATGAGCAGAAGGGCCTTGTCTATCCGGTCCGTGTCGAGCTGACCGCTAAGGACGCCAAACGCTTTGCCTTGCGCCCGGGGATGGAAATCACCGTGGACGTCCGCACGGGATCCCGCCGTCTGATTGACTATCTCGTCAGCCCCATCGAATCCGCACGGACCACGGCGGCGCGGGAACGCTGATCCTGCCGACGGGAAAAGCCCGACCGGGATCGTCATTCTCCTCTTGCGCCGGACCGGCAGTTCACTTTACGGAAACGTAAAGCCGGAAGCTGCCGGTCCGTCTGCAAAGAGAGGAAGTCTATCATGTCCGATCCCGTCCTGACCGAAGTCCGTGGCAATGTGCTGATTGTCACGCTCAACCGCCCTGAAGCCAAGAATGCTGCCAATAAGGCGCTCACCGAAGGTGTGGCCGCCGCGATGGACCGGCTTGATAGCGACAATGATCTGCGCGTGGGCATCATCACCGGTGCCGGCGGCACGTTCTGCTCGGGCATGGACCTGAAGGGCTTTCTGGCTGGCGAAACACCGCAGATACCCGGCAAGGGCTTTGCCGGTCTCACCGAAGCGCCACCTGCCAAGCCATTGATCGCGGCTGTGGATGGCTATGCGCTGGCCGGTGGTTTTGAAATCGCGCTCGCCTGTGACCTGATCGTCGCCAATAAGGATTCGAAGTTCGGCATCCCTGAAGTGAAGCGCGGCCTCGCCGCAGCGGCTGGCGGTCTTGTCCGCCTCCCCCGCCAGATCCCACAGCGCCTCGCGATGGAACTGGCGCTCACGGGTGAGTTCGTCTCGGCACAGCGCGCTTATGAAATGGGCCTCATCAACCGCGTCGTCGAAGGCGTCGCGCTGGACGGCGCTTTGCAACTGGCCGAAGTCATCAGCGCCAATGGCCCTCTGGCCGTCGCGGCATCCAAGCAAGTGATTCGCGAACAGCAGGATTGGTCACAGGCGGAACAGTGGAAGAATCAGTACGCCCTGACCGCCAAAGTCTTTACATCGAGCGATGCACGCGAAGGGGCGGCGGCCTTTGCCCAGAAGCGCGCGCCCAACTGGACAGGATCGTGACCGTCCAAACACTTAGGTGAAGTTTCGGCTTCAGTCTAACCATAATGGCGCAGAATGTCTTCAATACGGCCTCGGTTGTTGGGCCTGAAAGGGCCAGAATTTAGACCTTGTTAACTGCGGGAAACGCACTTGGTTCGTGTCCGATCCGGATACAAACAGGTGGGTTTCAAAATGGTGCAGGTCGCAACGCGCAGATCAACTGAGGTTATGGTCGACGAGGATCTGATCGTCGGCAACAGCCCGGCCATCTGCGCCCTGCGCCAGATCATCGCCCGGGTCGCCCCGACCAATGCGTCGGTGCTGATCACGGGTCCTTCGGGGTCTGGCAAGGAATTGGTGGCACAAGCGATCCATGCGGCCAGCACGCGTGCGGGGGAGACGTTTGTCGCCCTTAATTGCGGGGCTATTCCCGCAGAGTTGATGGAATCCGAATTGTTCGGGCATGAACGCGGTGCCTTCACAGGGGCTGCCACGCGCCGCATCGGCCGTTTTGAAGAAGCCAATAAGGGCACGCTCTTCCTCGACGAAATCGGCGATATGCGCTTCGACATGCAGGTGAAGTTGCTCCGCGTGCTGGAAGACGGCCTTGTCCAGCGTGTCGGCGGCGGTGCGCCAATTGCCGCGAATGTGCGCATCATTTCGGCCACGCACCAGAATATTGACGACGCCATCCGTGATAACCGCTTCCGCGAAGACCTTTATTTCCGCCTTGGTGTTGTGCCGATCAGCGTGCCTGCGCTTGCCGAACGTGTGGAAGACATTCCCCTCCTCATCGCCCATTTCCGCAAGACACGCGGTGGCCCGTCGCGGGCGACGTTTGACCGCGATGCCATGATGCGCCTGATGGGCCATGAATGGCCCGGCAATGTCCGTGAATTGCGCAATGTCGTGGAACGTGCCGACATCCTGTTCGGTGGCATGACCATCGGGTCGGATGAAGTGGAACAGTTGCTCGGGCTCCGCTCCGGCCGCCCCCTTCGTATTGTAGACCTTCCCGCGCGCGCAGAAGCCATATCGCGCGCCGAAGAGACGCCTGTGCCGGTTCCCCTGTTCCCCTTAGCAGCGGCACAGGCGTCTTCTTCAACCCCGCGCACCGCCAATACGCCGTCCGCTGACCCCCACGCGCCTATTGATTTGAAGGTGCTGGTGGAAACGATGGAGCAGGAGCGCATTCAGATGGCGCTGGAAGCCGCGGACGGCGTCATTTCGGAGGCTGCCCGCCTCCTAACGCTCAAGCGCACCACGCTCATTGAAAAGATGCGCAAATATGGGGTTGGAAAACAGGCTGCCTGATTAGGCGGTAAAGCCAAGCCTCAGCGCCGCTGCGTCCAGTCGCGCCATCCGGTCCGGCGCCATGCGGTTGGCGCGGTCGACATAAGCGGCAACGATATCCGCCCCGGCGCCTTCGACAGACCCTGAATGGAACGGCGGTGCGGGATCATATTCGAGCGCGAGCTGAATGACCCGGGCGACATCATCCCCTGCAATCTTCGCCGTCAGCGCCAGTGCGAAATCAATGCCCGCCGTCACGCCGCCGCCGGTCGCCCGGTTCCGGTCCATCACGGACCGTGCGTTCACCGGTATCGCACCGAACAGCGCCAGCTTGTCATGCCAGGCCCAGTGCGTCGTCGCCTGATAGCCCTCCAACAGCCCTGCCGCGCCGAGGATCAGCGCGCCGGTGCACACGCTTGTCACCCATTGTGCGTCTGCCCCTGCGCGGCGCACCCAGCCAAGGGCAGCCTCATTGTCGATCACATCGGCAATCCCTATGCCGCCGGGCACACAGAGCAGGTCCGGCGACGGCATATCCGCAAAGGTCGCATTGGGCAGGATTGAAAATCCGGCATCGGTCGGCACGGGGTCGAGGTTCTCCCAAACCAGATGCATGCGCGCGTCGGGCAGGCGGGAGAGGACTTGGGCAGGCCCTGTTAGATCAAGCTGGGTGACGCCGGGGAAAAGCAGAAAGGCGATGTCCATATGCGGCGCTCCCTATTCGGCGGCGAGCAGTTCTTCAGCCCCGCCCAGATCAACAGAGACGAGCTTTGAGATGCCCCGTTCAATCATGGTCACGCCAAACAGGCGGTGCATGCGGCTCATCGTCACAGCATTATGGGTGACAATCAGATAGCGCGTATCGGTATCGCGCGACATGACGTCGAGCAGGCCGCAAAAGCGTTCGATATTGGCATCGTCGAGCGGTGCGTCGACTTCATCAAGGACGCAGATGGGGGCGGGGTTGGTCAGGAACAGGCCGAAGATCAGCGCAACGGCGGTCAGTGCCTGCTCCCCGCCGGACAGCAGCGTCAGCGATTGCAGTTTCTTGCCCGGCGGCTGGGCGAAGATCTCGAGCCCCGCCTCCAGCGGATCATCGCTGTCGATCAGCGCAAGATGCGCCACCCCGCCATTGAACAGGGTGGAAAAGAGGCGCTCAAAATGGCCGTTGACCCGTTCAAACGCATCGAGCAGCCGGGCGCGTCCTTCGCGATTGAGGCTGCCGATCGACCCGCGCAGACGGTTGACGGCCTCGATCAATTCATCGCGCTCAACGATGGAGCGGCTATGTTCGCCCTCAATTTCGGCGAGCTCAGTTTCAGCGACGAGGTTGACCGGCCCCAACCGTTCGCGATCCGCCATCAGCCGGTCATGGTCTGACGATTCGGCTTCGGCATGGCGGACGGTGTCTGCATCAAACCCTGCCTTTTCAGGCAGCAGCGGCGGCGGGCATTCAAAGCGCTCGCCGGACACGCGGCCCATTTCAATGCGGCGCAGTTCCTGATTCTCCGCGCGGGCAACGGCACCGGCGCGCGTTTCGCGGACGGCGGCCAGCGCCTCACCCGCTTCGGCCAAATGCGCCTCCAGCTTGCGGAGTTCGGCCTCCGCCGCGCGTTCGGCAGCAACGGCTTCGGTCGCGGTGGCGGACAGGGCTGTCACGTCGGTTTCAAGCGCTGTGATCTGCGCGTCGAGCTTGGCGGGCGCGTCAGCCAGCGTCAAAGCTTCGGCTTCTGCCGCCTTGGCGCGCTTGGTCATCTCGTCGATCCGGCGGGCGGCTTCGCCTGCGCGGGATTTCCAGTTGCGATGTTCGGCCTGCGCTGTTTCAAGGCGCGCCCGATCTTCGCCGATGCTGCGGTCAAGGCTCGCACTTTCGGCCTTTAATTGCGCAACCACAGCACGGGCGGATTCGGCAGAGGTCTGGAGTGTCGCGACCTGCTGCGCTGTGTCACTGCCATCTGGCAGAGACTGTCGCGCGGTCTTCGCAGCTTGCGCTTCTGCGTCAGCCTCGGCGCGTTCTTTGGCGACGCGGTCGAGCCGTTCGGCCATTTCCGCTTTGCGTGAGGCCAAGCGTTCCAGCGCCTGCTGGGCCTGATCCGCATCGCGCGCCGCTTGCCGTGCGCGGCTTTCGGCATCGGCAAGGGCACGGCGACCGGCTTCTGTTGCGGCGCGTGCCGCTTCCATTGCGGCTTGGGCGGTCGCAACGCTGGTCTTCAAACGATCGACTGAAGATTGGGCGGTCGGCATGTCCGCGCGCAAGGCATCCAGGCGGTTGAGGCGGATGAGGCGTTCTGCGGCAGCGGCACCCAAGTCGCTTGCGACATAACCGTCCCAGCGCCGCAGGTGGCCCTCTTTGGTGACGATCCGCTGGCCGACTGCCAAGGGCGGCCCGTCATCTTTGTCCACCACGCCGACCTGCGACAGGCGTCGGGCGAGCGCGGCGGGGGCCGTGACCTTATCGGCGAGGCACAAAGCGCCTGCGGGCAATTTGGGGTCTCCCGCCTGCACCTCTGCGCCGGTCCAGCCACGCTTTCCATCCGCCCCCAAAGCCGCGTCAAGATCATCGCCAAGCGCGGCTGCCAGCGCCTGTTCAAACCCCGGTTGCGCCTTGATCGCATCAAGCACCCGGTTGCCCGTGCTGCCTTGTGCCATGGCCTTTTCCAGCGCGCGCATTTCACTTTCGAGGGCGGCCAGAGCAGCTTGCGCGGAGGCAAGTTCGCTTTGCGCGGCGTCACGGGAAGCGGCAGCCGCTTCGCGCGCCGTGTCGGCATCGGCCATGGCCTTTTGGGCGGCTTGCGTATCGGCATCGGCCGCCACGCTGGCAAGCTGGGCCGCGTCCAGCGCGGCACGAAGCGGGGCATCGTCGCCGAGCGCTGCCATCTGCTGTTCAATCTGCGCTGTATCGCGCTGGGCGCGCTCCAGTCGCTGGGCGGCTGACGCCATCGCCGCATCTGCAACGCGGGCCTCTGCCTGTTCGCGCGCCTGTGCGGATAGAGCTTGGGCAAGCGCGACTTCGGCATCGCGGCCGGCGGCTTCGGCCTTGGCCAGCCGTTCGACCAACTGGGGGCGGCCGGCTTCTGCTGATTTGATCCGCGCGTCGAGCGCCTTGGCTTCGGCATCGAGCCGGGCAAGCGCCTGGGCGGCGTCATTGGCCAATTCGCCTTCGCGTGCGCGGTCTGCTTCCAGCCGTTCAGCTTGTGCGGCCAGATCAGCAATCCGCCGGTCGAGCGCTTGGCGTTCGGTGCGCAGTGCGGCGAGCTTGTGCCCTGCTTCATTGGCCTTGTCGCGCGCCGAGATGGCCGCCACGCGCAGGTCACCCAAGGTGGTGACGGATTGGGCGTGATAGGCCGCTGCCGCCCGCTGGATTTCGGCGGCCTTTTGCACGGCCTCTTCAGCAACAGCGGCTTCAGCCTTGGCTTTGTCAGCGGCGGCGGCGGCATCGCGCCAGCGGGCAAAGATGAGCCGCCCTTCGGCGATGCGAATGTCGGTGGAAAGTTTGCGATACCGCTCTGCCGCTCGCGCCTGCCGTCGGAGGGTGCCGGCCCTTTGCTCCATGTCGGAGAGGACTTCGTTCAGCCGGTTGAGGTTGGTCTCGGTTGCGCGCAGCTTTTGTTCGGCATCTTTGCGGCGGACGTGCAGGCCGGAAATGCCAGCTGCCTCTTCCAGCATCGCGCGCCTGTCGACAGGTTTGGCGGCGATGACGGCGCTGATCTTGCCTTGGCTGACAAGGGCGGGGGAATGCGCGCCGGTGGCCGCATCCGCAAAAAGCAGCGCGACGTCCTTTGCACGCACATCCCGCCCGTTGATGCGATAGGCAGATCCCGCCCCCCGCTCAATCCGGCGCACGACTTCCAGTTCGCGGTCGTCATTGCTGGCATCGCGTTCGGCGAGGATCGACACCTCGGCGAAATCGCGCGACGGGCGCCGCTCGGTTCCGGCGAAGATCACATCGTCCATCGCGCCGCCGCGCAGGGACTTTGCGCTGCCTTCGCCCATGACCCAGCGGATCGCCTCAAGCAGGTTGGACTTGCCGCAGCCATTGGGCCCGACAATCCCCGTCAGCCCCGGCTCGATCCGAAGCTCGCTTGGATCGACAAAGCTTTTAAAGCCGGTCAGCTTGAGGCGTTTGATCCGCAAAGCGGCGTCCTTAAGCGCCTGCGTCGATGAGCTTGGGCTTCAGCAGCTCCCAGCTCGATGCATTTTCCTGCATCACGCCATTGATGATGAAGCTCGGCGTACCCTGTATCTTGAATTCGCGGACGCCCTTGTCGGTCAGCGCGACAAGCGCGTCGATCGCCTTGGCGTCGGCGAGGCAGGCCTTGGCCTTGTCTTCGGGAATGCCGCGCTGGCGCACGAAATCAACCAGACCCAGCTTTGCGGCGAGCGCCGATGGCAGTTGTGCGGGCGTCATGGCCTGTAGCGCCTTCTGGTCTTCAGCGGTGAGCGCCTGTGCCTTGCCCAGCCAGTCCTTCTGTGCGGCGAACATCTGTTCAGCAATCGGGAAGAAGGGGCCAGCGCCGCTGCAGCGGGCCAGCAGCGCCGCTGGAATATCAATGCCGTTGAGCAGGAAGGTGCGAAACTCGTAGGACACACTGCCCTTGTCGACCATCGCCTTCAACTCGACCGATGATTTCTCGGAAAATTCGGCACAATGCGAACAGGTAAGCGCGCCATATTCGATGAGCTTCACAGGCGCATTGGGATTGCCCATCAACATGCCGCCATCGGGCGTGACAGCGGTGGTCTCCGTCCATTTGGCACCTGATGGTGCCGTCACGGCAGAGGCGCCGCCGGTGGACCCGCTCTTGTCTGCAGCCTTTTCATTGCAGGCGGTGACGAGCAGCAGGGCCGATGTTGCGAGAAGCAGTTTCTTCATATGCATGTCCTTTACCGAAGGCCCAGCGCTGTGCGCAGGGCAGTTTCTATGGCCGCCCATTCCGAACTCTTTGGGCCGGGCGTGTTGTTGATCAGGAAAGTGGGTGTCGAATTGATCTTGCGCACTTCAACCGCGTCCTTGGTCATGGCGATAACGGTCTTGTGCATCTGGGTGGTGGCCAGACAGGCATTGGCCTGTGCGGGCGTCACGCCCTTGGACTGGGCAATGGCCAGAAGCCCGCTTTCCTTGGCGATCATCTGCAATTGCGGGATGAGCTTCATGGCTTGAAGCGCCTCGCCCTGCTTTGCCACCAGCACCTGCGCGTCGGCCATCCAGACAGGCTGGCGGTCCATGATCGCTTCGGTGAGGGCGAAGACGCGTGAGGGACCGCCACACCGCGCCATCAGGGCTGCTGTGAGATCAAAGGGATCGCGCACCAGATTGCGCAGTTCAACCGACACCAGCCCCTTGGCGACATAATCGCGCTTTAGCGGGACGGCCGCCTCTTCGGTGAAATGCGCGCAGTGGGAACAGGTGTAACTGAGATATTCGACCAGTTTGACCTTAGCCTTGGGATTGCCCATCACAAAGGCTCCGGCGGGCGTCGTTGAGACCATTGCTGCATAGTTTTGTGCAGTGGCCGGAGCGGCTGTGCCCAGCATCAGGGCCAAAGCGAGAAGAAGACGGTGGATCATCTGATTTTTCCAAGAATGGGGATGCCGACCGGCGCGCTGTTGGCGACGCCTTGGGCGAGTGAAGAGAGAACGGCGCGCAATTCCGGGTCCGCGATCTCGCGCAGGGAATCGCCGATTTCGGCTGGCACGGCGCGCAATTCAGCCGCTTTCGGCTTGGCCCTTAGGCGCGCAATGCTGCCCTGCTTCAGGGTGATGCGCGCGACCGCCGCATAGCCGAAAAAGCGGTTCACCCGCTCAATGATCACAGGCTCAACATGCTGCATCATCGGGCCAAAGGCGCGCTCCACGATGAGCGTCAACGTGCCGTCTGATTTCTTGCCCTGCGGGAAGCGGATCGATTCGGGTGCAGAGACCTCGGCATATTTATCGCCTGCAATTTCGGTCCAGCGGCTGACGATGGAGGCTTGGATGAAGCCGAAGCGACGAAACGCGGCTTGCCCCACACCCGGCACAAGGTCTGCCACACGGCGGGCGGGGCCACCCCGCGGCCGTTCTGCGACGGGCGAACGCTGCTTGTCTTTTGCCATTCATCACCCCATGCCAGAGCCAGCCATGCACGTCGAGACTGCCCCCTTACTTACCAACAAGATTCTGACGCACTATGACGCGAATGCGCGGGTTTTGCCTTGGCGCAGCCCGCCGGGTGCGCCGCCGCCGGACCCGTATCGTGTCTGGTTGTCAGAAGTAATGCTCCAACAGACCACAGTGGCTGCCGTAAAAGCCTATTTCGAAAGGTTTACAACACGTTGGCCCACCGTTGGCGCGCTCGCCGCAGCGGACGATGCCGATGTGATGGCTGAATGGGCGGGGCTGGGATATTATGCCCGCGCCCGCAACCTCCTCGCCTGTGCGCGCGTCGTTGCAAACGACCATGCCGGCCAGTTTCCCGACACTGAAGAAGGCCTGCGCCACTTGCCCGGTATCGGCCCCTATACCGCCGCCGCCATCGCCGCGATTGCGTTCCACAAGCGCGCCGTGGTGGTCGATGGCAATGTGGAGCGTGTCATCACCCGGCTCTATGCAATTGAGACGCCTTTGCCTGCCGCCAAGCCGGACATCGGGGCGCGGATGGACGCGCTGACGCCGGACGTCCGGGCGGGGGATTTTGCGCAGGCGATGATGGATCTGGGGGCGACGATCTGCACGCCGCGCAATCCGGCCTGCATCCTGTGCCCAGTGGCCGAGGCCTGCAAAGGCCGGACAGCGGCGGAGCGGTATCCCGTCAAACGCGCCAAGCCTGTAAAGCCGGAACGGTCGGGCGTTGCCTGGTGGATTGAGCGAGATGGGGCGGTGCTCCTTGTCCGCCGACCGGATAAGGGGCTGCTCGGCGGGATGCGCGCGCTGCCCGGATGTGACTGGCGTGGCACGGGCGTGGCGCCGGCGTCGCCCACAGATTTGGAGACATTGGGGCAAGTGACCCATGTCTTTACCCATTTCCGCCTGACACTTAGTGTCGCCCGGCTGACATCAGCGCCCGATACGGAGGGCTTGGAGAATTCCACATGGTGGCCGATTGACCGGCTCCATGAAGCGGGACTACCTACGGTTTTCGCTAAGGCTGCAAAACTGGCCATGAGCAGGAGAGACGCGTGACCCTTAATCTTGACCGCCGCCATTTTCTTGGGGCCTCTGCCCTGTCCGCTGGGCTGGCGGCATCCCCTGCCTTTGCCAGCATGCCGCTCGCGCCGAAGATGGCGCCTTGGTCTCCGGTCACAGCGGCGCTGCAAAGCTTTATTGATAAGAAATATGTGCCCGGGGCCGCCGCCGCCATCGGGCGGGGCACGGCTGAGGCTGACTTCCTGTTCACCGGTGCGCTCGCCTTTGACAATCCGGCGGCGGTGACGGCGGACACCTTGTTCCGCTGCTATTCGATGACCAAGCCGATCACTGGCATGGCGGCGATGATGCTGATCGAAGACGGCAAGCTGAAGCTCGACCAGAATATCGCTGACTTCATCCCCGGCTTTGCCAATCCCATGGTGATGATTGATCCCGCAAAGAGCCTAGAGGCGCGCCCGTCGCGCGCGCCCATCACTGTGCGCAACCTGATGACGCACACCGCGGGTCTGGGATATAGCATCGTCACCAAGGGGCCATTGCTGGACGCCTATCTCAAACTTGGCATCACGCCGGCCTCTGCCTCCCGCAAGCCATTGCCCGGCCAGCCCAATGTGCCGACCGCACCCAGCCTTGCCGAATTTGCCGACCGGTTGGCGACGCTGCCGCTCATTGCTGATCCGGGCACCAAGTGGAGCTATTCGGTCGGCCTCGATTTGCTGGGCCGAATCATTGAACTGGCCAGCGGTCAGGCCTTTGACGCGTTCCTCCAGCAGCGCATCTTCACGCCCCTTGGCATGACCAGCAGCTGGTTTCAGGTGCCGGAAACCGAGATGAAGCGGCTGACCACCAATTATTTCCAAGCGCCTTTTGGCGCCTTCCCGATCGATCCGGGCAATGACAGCGTCTATTTCGACAAACCGGCCTTCCCCTTTGGCGGGGCGGGCCTTGTGTCCAGCCCGCGCGACTATGACCGGTTCCTCAATATGTTGATGGGCGAGGGTGCGATTGGCTCTTCGCGGATCATGAAGCGGGAAACCGCGCAACTGGCGATGTCCAATCTTGTTCACCCAGACACGAAGATGGAGAGCTTTGTGACAGGCCAAGGCTTTGGCGCGGGCGGGCGGGTGACGCTGAGCCCCGGCAAGAATGGCGAAGGTGTTGGCACGTTCGGCTGGGGCGGCGCTGCCTCCACCATCGGCTGGGTCGACCGGACCAAAGGCATCCGCGCATCGGGCTGGTCGCAGATCATGACCATGGGGGATCAGCCCTTTGTCGATGGCTTCAGCAAGTCCGTTTATGAAAGTCTGGCAAACTAATGCCCAATTCCCATTTGTCTGGCCCAGGATTTACAGGCTCTCCGCTCAACCGTGTTGATCACATAAGGCAGGATCTGGAGGCGTTTAACCGCCTGCTGAATGACTGGCGCGGCCGTGTGCTCGGGCTGGATGGGCTTGATCCAATGGTGTCGGCGGAAGGCACGCTGGTCTGGCAGGGCATGGCCGATGTGTCGCTGGATCTCGAATTGATCCTGCTGGGTCTGCATGAGGATAAGCCGCATTTCGTGCCCATTGTTGAAGCCAAGGGCGGCCCGCCGCGGTCTCCCGCCGTTTGGCTTGCGCTCGCAACGCTCCCGGCAGAAGAAGCGGCGATCTATGGCACGGCACGCAGCCTGATTGACTGGCACAATAGTCATCGCTTCTGCGGCCAGTGCGGCGGAGAAACAAGAACGTTCCGGGCAGGCTGGGGCCGCAAATGTGCCAGCTGCCAAAAGGAACATTTTCCGCGCACCGACCCCGTTGTCATCATGCTCGCCGAACATGAGGACAAGGCGCTTGTCGGTCGGCAGGCCGCTTGGCCCAAGGGCAATTACTCCGCGCTCGCCGGGTTTCTGGAGCCGGGCGAAAGCGTTGAGGAAGCGGTGCGGCGTGAAATCCATGAGGAAGCCGGCGTCACCTGTGGCGCTGTGCGTTACGTCACCAGCCAGCCTTGGCCGTTTGGCGGATCGCAGCTGATGATTGCGTGCATCGCCGAGGCGACGAGCACCGAGATCGTGATGGACACCAATGAGCTGGAAGATGCGATGTGGATCACCAAGGACGACGCCCGCGCCGCCCTTGCCGATGCGCCGGACAAGAAGTTCGGGGCCCCACCGCCCTTTGCCATCGCCAACACGCTGCTGCGCCGCTGGTTGGCGGAGTAGCGATCAACCCCGTTTGCGCGCCTGAGGATAGGTGCCAAGCAACCGCACCGTGCGCGAATAGAAGCTCAACTCTTCCAGCGCGCGGGCAACGGCGGGGTCGTCGGGATGGCCTTCGATATCGGCAAAGAAGGTCGTCGCGGCAAAGCTTGCGTCGCGCTGATAGCTTTCCAGCTTGGTCATGTTGACGCCGTTGGTCGCAAAGCCGCCCATCGCTTTATAGAGTGCTGCGGGCACATTCTTCACCTCAAAGATGAAGGTGGTCATGACGGCGCCTTCATTGGGTACATCGGGGCCTGATCGCGCGAGGCGCACGAAGCGCGTCATGTTATCGTCCGAATCCTCCAGCGCCTCGGCCAGTGTGTCGAGGCCGTAGATCGCAGCCGCGCCCGGCGGGGCAATGGCGGCAACGGCCGGATCAGCCAGCTCGACCGCGCGTGCCGCAGCCCCGGCAGTGTCGGGGAAGGGGACGGGTTCAATATTCCGGCTGCGCAGCCAATGGCGGCATTGGCCCAGCGCCTGCGGATGGCTGATCGCCTTTCGCACGCCGTCCAACGGGCCGGTGCCCATCAACGCATAGCGGATCGGCAGGAAGAACTCGCCGGTAATGACCAGCCCTGATTCGGGCAGCAGAAAATGCATGTCCGCCACGCGCCCATGCAGCGAGTTCTCAATGGGGATGAGGGCGCTGCCCGCCTGCCCCTCACGCACCGCGTCAATCGCATCCTCAAAGCTGTAACAGGGCAAAGGCAGCGCGTCGGGCGTGTCTTGCAGCACCGCGATGTGGGAATTGGCCCCCGGCGCGCCCTGAAAGGCAACGGCGCGGTCCGGTTCGGCGGCGGCGGCGGCCTCCATCGTGGCAACGATCGGCTGGGCAGGGGCAGGATATCGGTTCATGTCGCGAAACCGCTTACGGCTGTGACGGCAACGCTGCAAGCGTGCTTGCGGTGCGCGCATTGGGCGGCTAAGGCGACGGCGATTCCATTTTCGGGCCAAAAGAGCAGGGATTTCGACGGGCATGAGCGATCAATTCAACACCATCGCAGGCTGGACACTGGCTGCAGGCATCGTGGCGCTGGGCGGGACGATCGTGACCGGTCAACTCTTCAAGCATCATCCGGTTGAAGCCGGAGGTTACGCGGTTGAAAGCGCCGATGGCGGCGCTGAAGGCGGCGCTGCCAAAGATCCGCCAATTGCCCTGCTGATCCAGACGGCAGACGCCGCCAAGGGTGCCGAAGTCTTCAAGAAGTGCGCGTCGTGCCACACCATCACCAGCGGCGGCGCCAATGGCATTGGCCCGAACCTGTATGGCGTGTTGGGCAAGAAGCATGGCCACATGGCTGGTTTTGCCTATTCCGCCGGGATGCTCGCAAAGCCGGGTAACTGGGATTTTGAAGGCATGAATGAATGGCTCAAGTCGCCCAAAAAATATGTCGAGGGCACGAAGATGAGCTTTGCTGGTCTGTCCAAGCCGGAAGACCGCGCCAATCTGATCGCCTATCTGAACGCGGAAGGCTCCAACCTGCCGCTGCCGGCCGCTCCTGCGGCGGGCGAAGAAGCAGCACCTGCCGAAGAGGGTGCTGCCAATGCCGCCGCTCCGGCCGAAGCGACGGCAGCTGCACCTGCCAAGTAAGCGCTGCACATATCTGATTGAGAAAGGGCCCGGATTTCCGGGCCCTTTTTCGTATTGGAGGACCGCGTTATAAATCCGCGCCGTTCGCCCTGCGCTTGTCGAAGGGCTGTCCTTCTTCTTCGCTCTTAGGTGTCCAGAAAAAACAGGGCTTCGACAAGCTCAGCCCAAACGGAATTGATTGGCACCCTGCTCGTCTCGCTCTAGCCGGCTTCATAAAAGGTGAGGGGAGAAGATAATGACTTCCAAAGGAGCGTGCGTCGCCCCGTGCTTGACACGGGGCTTGGCTTTCTAGGAGCAGTCAAATCCGGCAAGCAAGGCGGTCAAGACCGGGCGGAGGTTAGCCCGGCCCCGTGTCAAGCACGGGGCGACGCGGGTGTGAAAGCGAACCTGTCTGCGCGGCCTAGTCTTGTTCGTAAAAGGTGCGGATACAGTCCCACGCCTCTTCGGCGCTGGAGACATAGTGGAACAGCTTGAGGTCTTTCTCCCCGATCACGCCGTGCTTCACCAGCGCCTTGAAATCGATCACATCTTCCCAGAAATTTCGGCCGAAGAGCAGCACCGGCATGGGCTTGATCTTGCCTGTCTGGATCAGGGTCAGCAGCTCAAAGGTTTCATCGAACGTCCCGAACCCGCCGGGGAAGACGGCAACCGCGCGCGCGCGGAGCAGGAAGTGCATCTTCCTCAGCGCGAAATAGTGGAACTGAAAGCTCAGTTCCGGCGTCATATAGAGGTTGGGCACCTGCTCATGCGGTAAGACGATGTTGAGACCAATCGAATCAGCCAGCACATCATTTGCGCCGCGATTGGCCGCTTCCATGATGGACGGGCCCCCACCTGAACAGACAACAAAGTGACGCCAGCCATCATCGTCGCGCGGAATGCGGCTGGCGATGGTCGCCAGCTTGCGCGCCTCATCATAATGCGGTGAGAGCGATTCGAGGTTGGCCGCAATCTCGGGGTCTGGATGGGCTGAGGCCACCCCGGGCTCCGGAATGCGCGCGGACCCGTAAAAGACGAGCGTGGATTTGATCTTGGCCTCATCCAGCAGCAGCTCTGGCTTCAGCAACTCCAGCTGAAAGCGAACGGGGCGGAGATCTTCGCGCAGCAGGAACGCATCATCCTGAAAGGCGAGCTTGTAGGATGGGCTTTCGGTCTGCGGGGTGGAAAGGGCGTTCTTGGCGGTTTCCGCGTCCTGCGCGGCGCGCGCGAAGACCCGCGCGGGAATTTTTCTCTCTGTCATTTGGCCAAGTCTATGGGCGTTGTGCCTCAGCGGCAATAGGGCCTCCCGCCCATGTCGACATGCAGGTGATCGCGGTGGGCAAAGTTATAGTCGGGGCTGAGCACGGTCAGGAAGCGCTTGCACGCATCATTGCGGATGGCGCGCAGAAAGTCTGCCTCATCGCCCTGGCCCAGCCAGCCATTCACCACTGTCACGCGCCGGCCATCGGCCAGCACGAAGCCTGCGACATCAATCGCATTGGCATACGCATGTTCGGAGAGCTTATTGGAGGCCACGCCCTTCACCTGACGGCAGGCATAGCTGCCCATCGTTTCCACACGGACGACAGGGGACCCCAAAATCTCGCGCGCATGCGTCTGCACCGGCCCGCGCACCCATCCCGCAAAGGCTCGCGCCAGCGGGCATTGCGTCGCGCGGAGATTGGAAATGGAGGCACCGGCGCCCGTCATCAAAACAGAGTTGATGGCAGAACAGCCGCCTTTGCCTACAAAATCCGGCAGCACGGAGAACTTTGCGCCCATGCGGGAAAGGTCACCCACGCACTGGCGCATCATCTCCCCATTGGGGCGGGGCGGGGCATGGGGCCCGCGCGCATGACGGTCAGACGGCGGTCCGACACAGCCGGACAGGAGCGCTGCGAGCAGGGCGATCGCAAGAAAAAGGGGGCCATGGCGAACCATGACCCCCTGTGTTTCAGGACGGATGAACACCGCCTTGATGGCCTTAGGCAGGAAGGCCGCTAATGGCCTTTACTTCCATAAAGTCCCGCAGGCCAAAGATGCCCGCTTCGCGGCCATTGCCCGACTGCTTGTAGCCACCGAACGGCGCGCCCGGTGATGGGCCCCAATTGTTGATGGCGACATTGCCCGCGCGCAGCTTTGGCGCGACTTCTGCGGCCTTGGCCGGATCACCCGAGATGGCAGCGGACAGACCATATTCGGTGTCGTTGGCGATATCGATCGCTTCTTCAAGGTCCGAATAGGTGATGACAGCAGCGACCGGGCCAAAGATTTCTTCCTTGGCGATGCGCATGTTGCGCGTGACGCCGGAGAACACCGTTGGCTTGATGTAATAGCCACGGTTGACGTTGGATGGCAGACCAACGCCGCCGGTTTCCACCTTGGCACCTTCATCGATGCCCGACTGGATCAGGCCCTGGATCTTTTCATATTGCGCCTTGTTGACGACAGGGCCGATATGGCCGCCTTCGGCCAGCGGATCGCCAACCTGAATGCTTTCCATAATGCCCTTGATGACGCCAATGGCTTCGGCTTCCTGATCCTTGTGGACGAGGATGCGGGCCGGCGAAATGCAGCTCTGGCCGGAATTGATCCAGACGCCGGAGACGGTCGCAGGCAGCGTCGCCTGAAGGTCAGCACCCGGCAGGACGAGATTGGGGGACTTGCCGCCCAGTTCCTGATGGACGCGCTTCACGGTATCAGCCGCCGACTTGGCAACCATGATGCCGGCACGGGTGGAACCGGTGAAGCTGACCATGTCGATGTCGGGATGCGCGGAGATTGCTTCGCCGACCGTCAGGCCATCGCCCTGAACGAGGTTGAAGACACCGGCGGGCACGCCGGCTGCATCCATGATTTCAGCGAAGATCGCCGCGTTGCCGGGGCATTCTTCCGACGGCTTCAGGATCATCGTGTTGCCCGCGGCAAGGCATGGGGCGACCTTCAGCGCGATCTGGTTCAGCGGCCAGTTCCACGGTGTGATGAGGCCCACAACGCCCATCGGCTCATAGAAAACCTTGGCGGCACCGGCCTGTTCAGTAAAGTTGAATTCTTTCAGCGCTTCCAGCGTGCCCATGAAGCCGCCAATCCCGGCGCCAACCTGTGCGGTCGAGGCGAAGCTCAACGGCGCGCCCATTTCGTTCGACATGGAGGCGGCAAGATCACCGGCGCGCTTCTTATACTCTTCAACAACGCGCTCCATCAGGGCGATACGCTCTTCGCGGGTCGTCTGGCTGAAGGTTTTGAAGGCTTCCTTAGCGGCGGCCACAGCGGCATCCACATCGGCCTTGGTGCCGAGCACGATTTCGGTGCAGGCCTCTTCGGTCGACGGCGAGATTACCTGATGGCGCTTGCCACCGACGCTGTCGACCCACTGGCCGTTGATATAGTTCTTCAGATAGCTGTCCATGTCTCTCTCCTTGAATGTCGTCGTTTGAATCTCTTGAGTCGCTGCCGCGACGTTCCAGTTTCGATGTGGGACTTTTTACGTAAACGTCAACGCCCAACGCGTCTCTTTTATGGCTGGACCCGTGCCCTCAGCGCTTTTCGCGCGAAAGCCGTGACATCATGATGGCAGCGCGCTTGGCCTGTGTTTTGATGCTTAGCAGATCTACCGTTTCACCCGGCGCGTGATCGCCGCGGCTATGGGGCCCAAGACCCGCAATGCTGTCCACATCATTGGCCACGAAAGAGATATCCCCCGCGCCGCGCTTCAGCGGATCAAGCACGGGCATTTCGGGCAGGCCCATGTCGGTGTTGATGACGTTCAGCCGGTCGAGCAGCGCCTTATTGCCCGGGGTCGGCGCCATGGCGGGATAGCCGCCTTGTTCAAAGCTAATGGTCGCCGATGTCAGCGGGGCGTGCGCGTCGACAATGGCCTGCATTTTCGCCTTCACCCGCTCGGTCTGCTCTTGCGACAGCGTCCGGAAATCGCCGCGCGCAAGGGCGATGCCGGGGATGATGTTGGTCTTCCCCTTGGCGGACGCGCGCACACCATCGGTATCGAGCGCCGCCTCCTGCCCGCCTGCGATCAGCCCCACGTTGAACGTCAAATTGGGTTCGGGAAGGTTGGTGCGGAAGCGGGTGATGATCCGGCTGAGTTCATAGATGGCGCCATCGCCTGCGGCCGCGCTGAAGATGCCCGAGCTATGGCCCGACTTGGCCGTGGCGGAGATCGACCAGCTGTTGGAGGAGCGCCGCGCGATCGACCCCATGTCGCGCCCGTCTTCGCGGACCAGCCCTTCAAAATCGAGCGCCGCGTCAGACCGCTTGCCCGCCGCGATCAGGTCCGCCCGGGCGATGGAAATGGGGTCCCCTGAATCCTCTTCATCGCCCGTCATATGGATTTCGATATTGGCGTCTTTCAGCGTGCCTGCCGCCTTCATGGCGCGCAGGGCCGCGACGATGGCGACCATGCCGCCCTTGTCATCCCCGGCGCCCGGCCCTTCGGCTTCATCCACGCCCGCCTTGGTCAGGCGTTTGAAGGATTGGAACGGCGAATCCTTTTCAAACACCGTGTCGAGATGCGCGATCAGCAGCATCCGCTTGGTCCCGGCCTTGCCCTTTTTGGTCGCGATCAGATGCCCCGCGCGCTTGGCGGCGGTCATCGGCACCCAATCCACCTTGAAGCCCAAAGGCTCCAATTCCGCGCGCATCATCCGCCCGACGATTTCCACGCCTTCAAGATTCATCGATCCCGAATTCTGGTTCACCAGCCGCTCAAGCAGGCCCACGGTGCGTTCATATTCAGCATCGACCGTTGCGGCCATCTTCGTTTCAGCAGGCGTCAAAGCAGCGGATGCGGACATCGCCAAGAACAGCAGCAGGCCAAGGGCAATGGGGCGGGTGAAGGGGCGGGTCATGTGCGTCTCCGATGGCATTTGGAGACTGTGTGACGCCAGGCTCCCCGCCTGACAAGAGCGAGGCAGCTCAAGACAAAACATTCGGCCAAAACAAAACGCCCGGAGGTTTCCCTCCGGGCGTCCTGCTGTCCGTTAGACGGAACGGGTAAGCGCTTATGGTGAGACCATGATTCACGCCAGAGGCTGGGTCAGCCTCTGGCGATCAAGGTCTTACGCGCTGTAGTACATGTCGAACTCGACCGGCGATGGGGTCATTTCCCAACGCGCGACTTCGCCCATCTTGATGTCGATATAGGCGTCGATCTGTTCCTTGCTGAACACGTCGCCCTTGAGAAGGAAGGCGTGATCGGCTTCGAGTGCTTCAAGAGCTTCACGGAGCGAACCGCAGACAGTTGGAACCTGGGCCAGTTCTTCCGGCGGAAGATCATAGAGGTTCTTGTCCATGGCATCGCCCGGGTGGATCTTGTTCTGGATGCCGTCGAGACCAGCCATCATCAGTGCCGAATAGCACAGATAGGGGTTGGCCATCGCATCGGGGAAGCGGATTTCAACGCGCTTTGCCTTGGCACCGGCACCATAAGGGATACGGCACGAAGCCGAACGGTTGCGCGCTGAGTAAGCGAGCAGAACGGGGGCTTCGTAGCCCGGAACCAGACGCTTATAGCTGTTGGTTGACGGGTTGGAGAACGCGTTGATCGCCTTGGCGTGCTTGATGATGCCGCCGATGAAAAACAGGCACATTTCCGACAGACCGGCATAGCCGTTACCGGCGAAGAGCGGCTGACCCTTTTCCCAGATTGAGAAGTGGGTGTGCATGCCCGAGCCGTTATCTTCCTTGATTGGCTTCGGCATGAACGTGGCCGTCTTGCCATAAGCTTCCGCAACCATGTGGACGACATATTTGTAGATCTGCATGCGGTCGGCGGTCTGCGTCAGCGTGCCGAAGGTCAGACCCAGTTCGTGCTGGGCGGCCGCCACTTCGTGGTGATGCTTATCGCACGGCAGGCCCATTTCAAGCATGGTCGAGACCATCTCGGCGCGGATGTCCTGTGCCGAATCGACGGGTGCTACGGGGAAGTAGCCGCCCTTGGCGCGCGGACGGTGGCCAAGGTTGCCGCTGTCATAATGCGTGCCGGTGTTGGTCGGCAGTTCGATATCGTCGAGCTTGTAATAGCTGGTGTTGTAGCCGTTTTCGAACTTCACATCGTCAAACATGAAGAATTCGGCTTCCGGGCCGACATAAACGGTGTCACCGATGCCGGTCGACTTGAGATAGGCTTCGGCGCGCTTGGCGGTCGAGCGCGGGTCACGCGAATAGAGTTCGCCCGTCGACGGTTCAACGATGTCGCAGAAGATGATCATCATCGGCGTCGCGCTGAACGGATCAACATAAACGGCGTCGAGGTCAGGCTTCAGGATCATGTCGGATTCGTTGATGGCCTTCCAGCCTTCGATCGACGACCCGTCGAACATCAGACCGTCGGTCAACTCGTCTTCACCCATCACGCCGGCGCACATGGAGAGGTGCTGCCACTTGCCCTTAGGGTCGGTGAAACGCAGGTCGACCCACTCGATGTCTTGGTCCTTGATCTGCTTCAGAATGTCTGCCGGAGTGGCCATTTTCTAGATACCTTCCTTGATTGAAATCAGACTGGTTATGGCCCCGTCTGGGAATGCCCAGGCCGGGGAATGCGAAGAAATCAGATGGCGTCGCTGTCTTTTTCACCGGTGCGGATGCGCAGCGCGCTTTCCACGGGGATGACGAAGATTTTGCCGTCGCCGATGCGACCGGTTTGGGCGGCCGCTGCAATCGCTTCCACCACGCGGGGGGCCAGCGCGTCGTCCACGACGACCTCCAGCTTCACCTTGGGCAGAAAGTCGACAATATATTCAGCGCCGCGATACAGTTCGGTGTGGCCCTTCTGACGGCCAAAGCCCTTCGCCTCGGTCACGGTGATGCCGGAGACGCCCACTTCATGCAGGGCTTCCTTCACATCATCGAGCTTGAACGGTTTGATGATCGCTTCGATCTTTTTCATGGCGTGGCTTGGCCCTTATGGTTGCGCTTTAGCCTTCAATAATCGTGCCAATTGCAAAGGCGCAAGCGATCCGCGAAATCCCGCGCACCGCTGTTTGGAAAGCGGGCATGTCGACAAGCATATGCTTAATATTTGGGCAAAGTCCGCTCAAAATTTAAGCAATGACTCTCCACCGCGACATTGAGTTGCGCCGGGACGGTGTCAGGCCAGCGAATCGCTTCCGGCTGGACGGTGCGGCAAATCAAACCCGGCAAGGCTCTTGGTGAAGATCTCATAGCCTGTGTCGGTGATGCCAATCGTGTGTTCGAACTGCGCAGAGAGGGTCCGGTCGCGTGTCACAGCTGTCCAGCCGTCTTCGAGCACCTTGCAGTCGGGGCGACCAATATTGACCATGGGTTCGATGGTAAAGAACATGCCGGGCTTCAGCTCTGGCCCCGTGCCGGGGCGGCCGACATGGACCACCTCTGGCGCGTCATGGAACAGGCGGCCAATGCCGTGTCCGCAAAAATCGCGGACGACGCCAAAACGCTGCTTTTCGGCATGGGTCTGGATCGCGTGGGAGATGTCCCCCAGATGGTTGCCGGGCTTGGCCTGTTCGATGCCGAGCATCATCGCTTCGAACGTGGTTTCCACCAGACGCCGCGCTTTGATGGGCACATCGCCGACCAGATAAGTGCGGTTGGTGTCGCCATGCCAGCCATCGACAATGGGGGTGACGTCCACATTGACGATGTCGCCGCTTTTCAGTGCCTTGGGGCTGGGGATGCCGTGGCAGATGACATGGTTGATCGAGGTGCAGCAGCTGTGCGTATAGCCGCGATAGTTGAGCGTCGCGGGCACAGCGCCGTTATCAAACGTCATCTCGCGAACCAGATCGTCAATCGCCTGCGTCGTCACGCCGGGCTGGATGAAGGGCACCAGCGCGTCGAGAATTTCTGCCGCGAGCTTGCCCGCTTTGCGCATGCCGTCAAAGGCTTCCGGTCCATGGAGGCGAATGGCGCCGGAGCGGACAGGGACGGTGTCATCGGTGACGATCTGATATTGGGTCATGAGGGCGATATAGGCAGGTTAAGGGAGCGGCGCAAATGCGCGGTCTCATAATGATCCTCCCCCGTCGGGGGAGGATTTTAGGGCGGTCCACTGCTCCTCTGCGCGAACCTTTCCCTCACTCCCCCAGCAGCGTCTGCTTGTAAAACTGGAGCGCGGACCAGAAGGCGTAGTCGTTATTTTCCTTCTTGCCCCAGATATGCCCCTCATTGCTCGCAAGCAGGTGCCAGACGGTGCCGCCATTAGCGCGGATCGCCTTCACCACCTGCTCGGCTTCGGAGGCGGGGACACGCGGGTCGTTGCCGCCGGTCACGGTGAACATCGGCTTCTTCATCTCTTTGACGCGTTCGAGCGGGGAGATCGCGAGCAGCTTGGCGCGCTGCTTGGGGTCCCGCTCATCGCCATATTCGGCGCGGCGCAGATCGCGGCGGTAGCTTTGCGTCGTCTCAAGGAAGGTCACGAAGTTGGAGATGGCGACGACGCAGTGTGTGCTCTTCAGCTTGTCGGCAAACCAGACGGCAGCGGCATAGCACATATAGCCGCCATAGGATCGGCCGGTGAGCGCAAAGCGCTTGGCATCCAAGGCGGGGTCCTTGGCAAGCGCATCGAGGAAGGCCCCCATGTCCTTCACTGAGTCCTCGCGCTTGAAGGCGCCATTGTCGAGGCTGACGAACGTCTTACCATAGCCCGACGAGCCGCGGACATTGGGGTAGAAGAGCGCAATGCCAAGTTCATTCACGAGATAGTTGTACGCGCCGATAAAGGCCGGACGGCTCTGGCTTTCGGGGCCGCCATGCACCCACATCAGCATGGGGCGTTTACCGGGGAACGTCTTGGCATCGGGCCGGTAGAGGAAGCCGGACATTTTAAGGCCGTCAAAGCTCTTGATCTCCACGAGCGATGGCTCGGCATTCTTGGCGGCATCGAGCCCGCCCGTCTCGCTCGCGGTCCAGCGCGTCACGGCCAGTGTCTCGGGGTTGATGCTATAGGCGTCAGACGGGCTGCGGGCCGAGGACAGGCTCAGGCCGATCTCGCCCCAATCCGACACATCCATTGCGCCCACAACGCCTGCGGGGAGGGCCTCAACGGTCCGCGTCTTGCCGGTTGCCGGGTCGAGCAGGCGGACGCGGCTGATGCCGGCTTCATTGACGACATAAGCGATGAAACGACCATCGCCGGAGATTTTGAAGGTTTCGACATCCCATGTCTCGGCAGGCCCACGCGGTGTGAATTTGCCGGTGGCAGGGTCGAGCGTGCCGAGCCGCTGAACATCCGACCCCTCATCGCTCAACACCCACAACGTGCCATCGGGCGCAGTGTCGACTTGCCCATAAGCGATCTCTTTGGCCTTGTTGCCGAGAGGTGTCATGGCCCCGGTCGCGAGATCGAGCCGGTAGAGATCGACATCCGTGATCGAGCGGTAATTGCCGACAATCGCGCTCTTATTGTCAGGCGCGAAGGTGGAGATGGCCCAGCCGCCGCCCTGCACCTGCGCGACCATCCGCGTGGTAGAGGGATTGCGCGGGTCCATCACATAGAGGTCGCTATCCGCCCCGTTCCGCTTGGTGGAGCTATAGGCGATCAGTTTTCCGTCGCCCGACCAGGTGGAAAATTGGTTGCGGCTCTTACCGTCGGTCAACAGTGTCAGTGTCCCGTCCTTCAGCGTGTAGAGCTGGTAGAATTCGCTACCGCCCACATCCTTTTCAACGACGAGTATATCTGCTGTCTTGGGTGCCCAGCTGCCGCTTGCGACCGGCTCCTGCTCAAAGCTGATCTGCGTGCGGGCGCCCAGCGGCGCGGCAACGCGGTGCAACTGCTGCGTATTGCCGAACCGCGTCACGATGAGCATCGATTTGTCGCTGGGGTGCCAGCCGAGGAAGGTCGCGGTGCGATATTCCATATAGGGCCGGGTTGCCGTGGCGAGCTCCGTCGGCACCGCAGGAACGCCATCGACCATGATGGCGGCGGGTTTCTCCACGGTCTGTGCAAAAGCGGTGGAGGACGACAGGGCGGCAAAAAGGGTGAGCAATGTCAGGCGCATGATGACCTCTGGCGGACGGTGAAATGGCGTCCTGCGTAGCGGTCATGCCGCTGTGTATCAACAGCAGGGCACTGGCAATTTCGGCCGCCGCCTGCCAAGAGGCGCGCCATGGCAATCCGGCTCCCCGACAGACCCTTCGTCCTTCTGGATGATGCGCGCAGCGGCAAGGCGACGCCTGCGCGGCTGTACCGTGATCCGCTGGAGATTGTGACGGCGCATGACGCGGCCTCCCTCGGCCATCTGCTGGACCGTCTGGCGACGGGCAGCGCCCATTGGGCGGGTTTCTTAACTTATGAAGCGGGGTTGCTGCTGGAAGACCGTCTGGCGGATCGTCTGCGGCCGTCTGGCTTGCCGCTTGCTTGGTTTGGGCGGTTTGATGGCTTTGAAGACATTGCGCCTGAAGATGTGCCCGCGTTGCTTCCCGATGCGGCGGGCGGTTGGGCCGGGGCGCCGCGCCCGAAGATTGACCGGGAGGGCTATGACACGGCCTTGGCCAAGGTTCAGGCGCTCATTTCGGCGGGGGACATTTATCAGGCCAATCTTACGATCCGGGCGGAGGTGTCGACCGCAGGGCATCCCCTTGCGCTTTATGCCGGGCTGCGGGAGCGAGCGAAGGCGGGCTTTGGTGGTGTCATTTGGACTGGCGAAGACTGGCTCCTCTCGCTTTCGCCCGAACTCTTCTTTGCGCTCCATGAGGGCAAAGTCACGACCAAGCCGATGAAGGGCACATCGACGCGCGGCGCAACGCCGGACGAAGATGCGGCGCTGATCGATCACCTGCAAAGCGACCCCAAACAGCGCGCCGAAAACCTCATGATCGTTGATCTGCTCCGCAATGATGTGTCGCGCGTCGCAGAGCCCGGCTCGGTTGAGGTGCCGCAGCTCTTCAAAGTCGAAACCTACCCCACGGTCCATCAGATGATTTCGACTGTGACCGCCCGGTTGCAACCGGGGCTGGGGACCGCAGACCTTTTGCGCGCAATCTACCCTTGTGGCTCGATCACCGGCGCGCCCAAGATCCGGGCGATGGAGGTGATTGACGACGTCGAAGAAACGCCGCGTGGCATCTACACGGGCAGTATCGGCCGGGTGGACCCCAATGGCGATGCCGCCTTCAATGTCGCCATCCGGACGCTCCATTTGCCAGCCGGACAATCCGTTGCCACATTGGGTTTGGGTGGCGGCATTGTGGCCGACAGCCGCGTGGCAGAGGAATGGGCCGAATGTCTGGCAAAGGGGCGGTTTGTGGCTGATCAGCGCTGCTTCGACCTGATTGAGACGATGCGGTTTGACCCCGAACAGGGGATTGAGCGGCTCGACCTACACATGGCGCGGATGCGGGCGAGTGCGCAGGCGTTTGATTTCGCGTTTGACCGGCATGCCGTCCGCAACGAATTGCAGGCCGCGACCTTCCGTCTGCGTGAGGCCAAGCGCGTCCGGCTGCTGCTGGCCAAAAGCGGCGCTGTCGCCATTGAGATTTCCAGTCTGCCGTCTGCGCCTTCGGGGCCTGTGCCCGTCGCGGTCGTGCCCTTGCCGGTTGATGCCGATGATTTCCGGCTCGTCCACAAAACCAGCGACCGCGCTTTTTATGATGAGGCCCGCGCCAAGGCAGGGGCGTTTGAAGTGGTGTTTACCGATGCTGAGGGCTTCCTGACCGAAGGCAGCTTCACCACGCTCTATGTCGAACGCGACGGCGTCCTGCTGACACCGCCTGTGTCGCGCCGGTTGCTGCCGGGCACGTTGCGGACCGAGCTGATCGAGGCGGGCCGCGCCAAAGAAGCGGACGTGCGGGCCGAGGACCTTGCGGGCGGATTTTACATCGGAAACGCGATTCGCGGCATCCTGCCCGCCCGGCTCGCCTGACCGGAAAGTGCGCCCGGGCGGTTGCCCCCAATGCCTTGCTTGCCTATAGGCGCGGCGCACCGCAATTTTCTTAGCACTTTGAAGGAAAGCGCCCAGCCATGCGCACGACATCTGCCGCCCTTGACCGTATCCAGCCCTCCGCCACGCTCGCCATGACGAGCCGTGTGCTGGACCTGAAGGCAAAGGGCGTGAATGTCATCGGCCTGTCGGCAGGCGAGCCTGATTTCGACACGCCGGACTTTGTGAAGGAAGCCGCGATTGAGGCGATCCGTAAGGGGCAGACCAAATACACCAATGTCGACGGCACGGCCGAGCTAAAGGCGGCGATCCAGGCTAAGTTCAAGCGCGATAACGGGCTGGACTATACCCCGGCCCAGATCAGCGTGAATGTGGGCGGCAAGCACACGCTCTTCAACGCGCTTGTCGCGACGATTGATGCGGGCGACGAAGTCATCATTCCGGCGCCCTATTGGGTCAGCTATCCTGATATCGTCGCCTTTGCGGGCGGCACGCCTGTGTTCATCGGTGCACCGGCTTCGCAAAACTATAAGATTACGCCCGCGCAGCTTGAAGCGGCGATCACGCCCAAGACACGTTGGGTGCTGCTGAACTCCCCGTCCAACCCGACAGGCGCGGCCTATTCGGCAACCGAGCTGAAAGGCTTGGCTGATGTCCTTGTCCGTCACCCGCAGGTGATGGTGCTGACCGACGATATGTATGAACATGTCTGGTATGCCGACACGCCGTTCGCGACGATCCTGCAGGTCTGCCCGGAACTTTATGACCGCACGCTGACCGTCAATGGCTGTTCCAAGGCCTATTCGATGACTGGCTGGCGCATCGGTTTTGCCGGTGGCCCGCAATGGCTGATCAAGGCGATGGCCAAGCTGCAATCGCAGTCGACGTCCAACCCCTGCTCCATTGCACAGGCGGCGGCCACAGCGGCGCTCAATGGCGATCAGTCCTTCCTCAAGGACCGCAATGAACGCTTCCGCGGACGGCGTGATCTGGTCGTGAAGATGCTCAACGAGATTGAGGGCGTGCATTGCCCGACGCCGGAAGGCGCCTTCTACGTCTATCCGGATGTCTCCGGCCTCATGGGTAAGTCGACGCCGGGCGGCAAGGTCATCTCCACCGACGAAGAGCTGATCGACTATTTCCTTGAAGAGGTCGAAGTGGCGGCGGTGCATGGCGGTGCCTTCGGGCTTTCCCCGGGATTCCGCATCTCTTACGCCACGTCAGAAGCGATCCTGACGGATGCCTGCACCCGTATGCAAAAGGCCTGCGCAAACCTGCGCTAACTGTGGCCTTTGCGCAACGATTGAAGCGCGAATGCAACAAATGCGTCATTTTTTTGTTGTGCATTGCACAATGCGGCGGCATGAGTTGGATGTCGCTGTGACTGCGGCCCCCTGATCGTGCATCAGAGAGAGGCATCAGACAGCAACGCAGGCGGAACGACGCAACAACTATCAAGGGGTTTACCCATGCGCACGTTCTCTCGCCCTCTCCTGGGCCTCGCTCTCGCTCTTTCTGCAACGCCCGCCATGGCGCAGGACGCAGAAACACCCGCCATCACTGTTTCCGGTTCGGCCGCTGTCGTCAGCGACTACCGTTTCCGCGGCCTCACGCAGACCGACAAGGATTTCGCGGTTCAGGCCGGCGTCACCGTTTCGCACGCATCAGGCGTCTATGCCGGCGTTTGGGGCTCTTCGGTTGATGAGTATATCGCGGCTGGCAGCGATCAGGAAATCGATCTGATCCTCGGCTATAAGAAGACCTTCGGCGCCACGACCCTCGATGTGGGCGGCCTGTATTATTATTATCCGGGCTCCTCGAAGATCACGCCAGGCACCAATTCGGACTTCCTTGAACTCTACACCAGCGTCTCGCAGACGATTGGTCCGGTGAGCGCAAAGCTGGCGGCATTCTATTCGCCGAAGCAGGCGGGTCTCTCGCTCGGCGCGGGGAAGCTGGACAACTTCTACATGAACTTTGGCCTGTCCGGCTCGATTCCGAATACGCCTGTTAGCCTGAGCGCCGGCATTGGCCGCACCTTCACCGCCAGCTATCTGTCAAGCGGTTCCAAATATACCGACTGGTCCATCGGCGCGACCTACGCTTTGGGCAAGTTCACGCTTGGCCTCAACTATGTCGATACCAGCTATGCTGCCGGTGCGCTGTTGAGCCCATCGGGCCGGGATATCGCCAAGGGCGGCCTCTTTGGTTCATTTGGCGTGTCGTTCTGATTGACTTGATCTGAGTTTCGGGGTCGGGCTCGCCCGGCCCCTTTCCAGACAAGAAAAGGGCGGGTGCCGTGTTTGCGGCCCCGCCCTTTTTCTATGTCCGCGTGGCAGATGGTTACTGCGGCGTGGATGTCCGCGCGGCCTGACCATCGCCTTCCGGTGCGGCGATAATGTCGCGCGTGGTGGCGCCCTTATCGACAACGTCTGTGCCGGGATCCCCTGCGTTGGAGCGGATGCCCGGCTGCGCGCGCGCGCTGCCTGCGGCATTCAGCGTGGTCGATTCGGCGGCCGAACGGGCGGCGAGTCCGCCGAACATCGCCTGAAGCGCCTGCGTTGAGCTATCGGCGGCCTGTGCCTGTGGGCTGCCGGCGGCCGGCGGGACGAGCGCGAAATCGGGCGGCACGACAAGCGGCGCCAGACGCGTCACCTGAAACTCATCGGGAGACTTTCGGTTGAACAGCCCGCCTCCGGCGCAGCCCGAAAGCAGCGCACTGACTGCCACAACACCTATAACCTTACGCATTATCAGTCTCCGTTTCTGCTTTGGCATCGCGCGTGAAAAACGCACGGGCCAGAAGCAACAATACTCCGATGGTAATCGCCGCGTCGGCAAGATTGAAGACCAAAAAGGGTCTGAACCCGCCAATATGGAAATCGATGAAATCAACGACGTAGCCGAACCGCACCCGGTCCACGATGTTTCCCAATGCGCCACCAAGAACAAGGCCAAGGCCCATCACGTCCATGCGGCTTTTTTCGCGGGTAATCCACACCGAAACGATGCCTGCGATCAGGCTGGTCACGCCCACCAAGATCCAGCGCTCGGCATCATGGCCCGCGCGGAACATGCCGAGTGCCACGCCGTAATTTTCAACCCATGTCAGGTTGAGGACCGGCAACAGGTAAATCTGCTGCACCGCCTGCAACGCCAGCGGACCAATCATGACCGCCTTCAGCGCCTGATCCGCCAGGAACAGGAGGACGGCCAGACCAAAGCCAAGGCGCAGATGGCGCTCAGCCATTGACCACCCCGTCACACCGCCCGCACAGATCACCGTCCGCCTGAACTTCGGGCAGGTGGCGCCAGCAGCGGCCGCATTTGTGGTCAGTGGATTTCCTTGCTGTCGCTACCGCGATGGGGGCAGGAACATCACCCGGGTGATTGTAAGTCTGATCGAACTGAACCGTTGCAACAATGCAGACTTCAGCAAAATCGACTTCTTGGCGGTCGGTCTTTGTGTCGTCGCGATCTAAACTGACAGCCACATCCGCTTCGAGGCTGGAACCAATTACCTTTTCGCGCCGAAGGGGTTCGACCGCTTCCGTGACAATTCCTCTAAGAATGCGAAGGCGCTCCCACTTCTCCACCAACTCGTCACCCCAGCGCAGGCTGGGGTCTCCGCCGGTGGGGAGATGCCAGCCTTCGCTGGCATGACGCAAGGGGAGGGTCGGCCACTCCAGCAAATGCACACTGTCCGCATCCGGATAACGTGACTGCCAGATTTCTTCCGCCGTGAACACGATCACCGGCGCGGCCCAGCGAATCATTGCGTGGAACAGGATGTCGAGCACCGTGCGATACGCCATCCGCTTGGGATCGGTGGCGGCGTCGCAATAGAGGCTGTCTTTGCGGATATCGAAGAAGAAGGCCGACAAGTCGTTGTTCGCGAAATCGGAAAGGACGCGGACATAGGTGTTGAAGTCGTAATCTTCGATCGCCTGACGCAGCTGCCCGTCAATCTGGGCGAGCAGATGGAGCACATAGCGCTCCAGTTCCGGCATCGCGTTCACATCCGTGACGCGCTCTGCCTCGCTGAAGCCTTCCAGCGCGCCCAGCAGATAGCGGAACGTATTGCGCAGCTTGCGATATTGGTCGGAGACGCCCTTCAGGATCTCATCGCCGATGCGGTGGTCTTCGGTGAAGTCCACCGACAGCGCCCACAGGCGGATGATGTCCGCGCCATAGGTCTCCATCACCTTTAGCGGGTCGATGGTGTTGCCCAGCGACTTGGACATTTTCATGCCCTTCTGGTCCATCGTAAAGCCGTGGGTGAGCACGGCCTTATACGGCGCATGGCCGCGCGTGCCGCAGCTTTCGAGCAAGGACGACTGGAACCAGCCGCGATGCTGGTCGCTGCCTTCAAGGTAAAGGTCGGCGAGCGGGCCCACATAGCCTTCAGGGCGCATGAGATCAGGCCACTTGCCGGACGCGAGCACGAAGGCATGCGTTGATCCACTGTCGAACCAGACGTCCAGAATGTCGGCCACGCGCTCATAATCGTCGAGCTTATAGGCGTCGCCCAAATAGCCTTGGGCGCAGTCGTCGGACCAGGCGTCGACGCCGAGTTCCCGGACGCCCGCGACGATCCGCGCGTTGACGGCGGGGTCGTTCAAATACTGGCCAGTCTTGCGGTCCACAAACAATGTGATCGGCACACCCCAGGCGCGCTGGCGGCTGAGCACCCAGTCCGGGCGGCCTTCCACCATCGCGGTGATGCGGTTCTGGCCTTTTTCCGGCACCCAGCGGGTCGCGGCGATGGCGGCCATGGCACGCTGACGGAGGGTGGAAACCCCTCCACCATCCTGCGGATGGCCCCCCTCCCCGTTTCGGGGAGGTGCCGCACCCTCCAGAACCTCCCCGGGACGGGGAGGGGAACCGGCAGCCGCAAGGCTGGTGGTGGAGGGGTCGATTTCCTTATCCATCGGCACGAACCATTGCGGCGTGCAGCGATAGATGACCTTGGCCTTGGACCGCCAGCTATGCGGGTAGCTGTGCTTATAGTCCGCATTCGCGGCCAGCAGACCACCGGCCTCGCGCAGCGCGGTGCAGATCGGGCCGTCGGGCGCGTTGAACTTGGGGTTGATGACGCTGCCTTGGCCGCCGAGCCACGCCCAGTCGTCGCGATATTTGCCATCGCCCTGCACCGCGAACACCGGCTCAATGGCGCATGTCCATCCGAGGTCTTTGGCGCGCTTGCACAGGTCAAAATCGTCCTCGCCATGGTCGGGCGCCATATGGACAAGGCCGGTGCCGCTGTCGGTCGTGACGAAATCACCGGGCAGGAACGGGCGGGGGCGTTCAAAAAACTCAACCATCCGCTCAAAATCGTCGCCCCGCACCTGATGCGGGGCTTGGCTGCCTTCTGCTCCGTCGTCCGAAGACAAGCCCAGCCCCGTGTCAAGCCCGGGGCGACGGAGATGGTTGGCCATCGGGTGGCGGGCGATGGTGCCGGCAAGGTCGGCGCCTTTGCCAGACCAAAGTTCGCGGAAACTTGGGCTGGCCTCTTGTGACAGTCCTTGTGCAGCCAAAGCCGTTTGGCTCGCAGCTACAACGCGGTTTCTAAAACTGTCCGCAAGCGGCGCGGCGAGCAAAATTCGTTTTCCTCGCAGGTTTGCAAGAGATGCGTCGGCATATCCCGCCAGCGGATCGACACCGTCCTGTCTGGCGCCGGCAATGCCAACGTCGGCCTCAACGACCACATACTCAACCTCCGGCCCATAAGCCAAAGCCTGATTGACCGGGATCGTCCACGGCGTCGTGGTCCAGATGACCGCATAGGCGCCAACCAGTTCCTTGATCGGGCTGTCGATAATCTCAAACGCCACGTCGATTTGCGTCGAGGTGATGTCCTCATATTCGACTTCGGCTTCGGCGAGTGCGGTCTTTTCAACGGGCGACCACATCACCGGCTTGGCGCCGCGATAGAGCTGGCCGCTTTCGGCGAACTTCAGCAGCTCGCCGACAATCGTCGCTTCGGCATCGAAGTGCATGGTGAGGTAGGGGTTGTCCCAATCGCCATTGATGCCGAGGCGCTTGAGCTGTTCGCGCTGCCGGTTGACCCAGTTCTGCGCATAGGCGCGGCATTCGGCGCGGAATTCTTCGACGGGAACCTCGTCCTTGTTGCGCTTTTTCTTGCGATATTCTTCCTCAACCTTCCACTCGATCGGAAGGCCGTGGCAATCCCAGCCGGGCACATAAGGCGCGTCTTTGCCCAGAAGGCTCTGCGTGCGGACGACCATGTCTTTCAGGATATGGTTGAGCGCATGGCCGATGTGCATGTCCCCATTCGCATAAGGCGGGCCATCATGCAGGATGAACTTTTCGCGGCCCTTCCGCGCGTCGCGCAAGGCACGGTACAGGTCTTGCTCCTGCCACTTCGCCAAAATGCCCGGCTCCTTCTGCGGCAGGCCGGCCTTCATGGGAAAGTCGGTCTTCGGCAGGAAGACGGTGTCTCTATAGTCTTTGGCTTCGGGGCGCGGTGCTTCTGTCATGACGGGCGGGCCTTACGGGATGCGCGCCTGCAAATAAAGCCTTGAGACGGGTTCGAGCCTAGACACCCCAATCTCCGTTCGTCCCGAGCGGCGTCGAGGGACTTGGCTGCGGCACAACGTGTCTCGACTTCGCTCGACACAAACGGGCTTGAGAGCGATTTCGGCGAAATACGACAGTTCTAATCCCGAAGCGCAGGGCCGATGGCGGAAATATCCTCCACCCAGAGCGCGCCTTTAAAGTCGCGCGGGACTTCGGGGATCTGTTCGACCGCGGTCACGCCGCCGGATTCTGCAGGGCCGGTCAGGATCGTGCGGGTGTTGGCGCTGGCCATGCGGGTGAGGAAGCGGTTGGGCCAGCCCCAGGTGGACCATTGCGCATCCAGCGGGACAATGGCCGTCTGATCCTTGCAGGTGGCAGGGACAAGGCCGGTCCAGCCCGTCCAGCGGTAGTCATCGGTGCAGCTGCGCGCCGCCGCCAGATCAAAGGCCCAAATCCCGGGCACAGCCGCGCGGGCATGGGCGGCCACCTCTGCGCTCGCCATGATGGCCTGACGGGCGTCGAGGGCTTGACCCGCTTTGGCAAATCCATCTGCCAGCGCCACAAAGGCGCGGTCATCCCCGCCGACATCGAACACGAAACGGCGCCTTGGATATTGGCGGGCAAAGCGTTCGGGCGTTGGCGCGGCTGACGCATCCTCAATGCACGATAGGATGGCAGGCAGCACGATGCGGAATTCGTCCCCAGACCGCCTGACACTCACGACGACGCGGTCGGCGCGGTCCATGAACATCCGGTCGATCGCGCCAAAGATGGTGAGGCTGTCACACCGCGCATTGGCAGCAGCCCCGCGCGCAGAGCCTATGGCGATCAGGTCCAGCGCGCCGCGCTGCACCGGGGCAATCCATGAAGCATTGATCAAAGATACGAGAATGATGCTGGCGATAATCAGCCAGTGGACAGTGGCCCAGACGCGCATGAGTTCAAAATGGTCCTTGCTGTGTCACAGTCGCGGTCCATCTGCTTCATCAATTCATCCATGCTGTCAAACTTTTTCTCAGGCCGGATGAAGGCGTGAAATTCAACTTCTATGACTTGGTCATAGAGATCTTCTTTAAAATCAAAGAAATGCGGCTCAAGAAGTTCTTTTGGCGGATCAAAGGTCGGGCGCACACCGAGGTTGGCGGCCCCATCAACCACACGGTCATGGGGCAAGAGGCCACGCACCGCATAGATACCGTAACGGGGCCGCAAGTAATTCCCCATATCAATATTGGCGGTGGGAAAGCCGAGCTTGCGGCCGTTCTTGTCGCCATGCTGCACGGTGCCTTCAACAGCGAAAGGGCGTGTCAAAAGGCGGTTGGCGGTTTCACAGTCGCCGGATTGCAGCGCTTGGCGGATGCGGCTGGAGGAAATGGGGCCATCCTCATCACACACCGGGCCGACCGCATCGCAGGACATGCCCAGCGTAGCGGCGACCTCACGCAGCACAGTGATATTGCCGCCGCGGCCTTTGCCGAAGGTGAAGTCTTCCCCTGTCACGACGCCAGATGCGCCCAAATGGCCGCCCAACCAGTCGGTCACAAACGCGTCTGCCGTCACATTGGCGAGCGTGCCGGAAAAGTGGAACACGACCATCGCATCGGCCCCGGCCTCAGCCAAATAGCGCTGGCGCTGGTCCAACGTGGTCAGGCGGAAGGGCGGCGCATCGGGGGCAAAATGGCGGACGGGGTGCGGATCAAATGTCGCGACCAAAGCGGGCACGCCGCGCGCACGGGCCAGTGCCACAGCTTTGCCGATGACGGCCTGATGCCCGGCGTGGACGCCGTCAAAATTGCCAAGCGCGACGATGCCGCCGCGAAAGGCGTCTGATATCGGGGCATTGCCATCAAGTCGTTCCATCGCGGCGGGCTATAGGAATGCCTTAGCGCGGCGGCAAGACCGCCTTCAGGACACGCAACACGTTTCCGCCCATCACCTTGGCAATATCGGCATCGGTGAAGCCTTCGTCGATCAGAGCTTGGGTGACATGGGCGAGACCCGCCGTGTCAAACGGCGTCGTGGTCGCGCCGTCAAAGTCGGATCCGAGCCCGACATACTCAATGCCCACCAGATCGCGGACATGACGCATCGCTTTGGCAATGGCGCGCGGATCGGTGGAGCAGATGGCGGCATCCCAATAGCCGATGCCGATGACGCCGCCGGTTTTGGCCACGCCCCGAATTTCGGCGTCTGTCAAATTGCGGTTGACCTTGCACGTCGCCTGCACGCCGCCATGGCTGGAGACAACGGGGCGTTTGGCCGCCGCGAGGATCTCGCCCACGCATTGGTGGCTGCAATGGGCGATGTCGACGACCATGCCACGCGCTTCCATATCTGCCATCACCTGCCGCCCGAGCGGGGTGAGGCCGCCCTTCTTCATGCCGTGCATCGAGCCTGCAACTTCATTGTCGAAGAAATGCGCAAAGCCCGCCATGCGGAAACCCGCCTTGAACAGCACATCAAGATTGGCGCGCTTGCCTTCGAGGTTCTGCAGGCCTTCAATCGACAGGAGCGCACCGACAGGAACGGGCTTGTTTCCGCGCTTTGCGATCAGATTGTCGAGATCGGCTTTGGACCGCACGATAAGGAGAGACCCTTTTGAGGCGGCTTCCGCGCGGTTCAGTTTTTCGGCATGCAAAAGCGAGCGTTCCAGCAGCGACGTCCATGTGCGCGGCGGCTGCATCTGCCCGATGGCGAGTGCCGTGATGTTGTCGGTATCGGAGGGGTTGGCGTCGTAATTCTGGCCCTTGGGTGTTTTTGTGACTGAGGAGAAGACTTGCAGCCCCACATGCCCGGCTTCAAGGCGCGGCAGATCGACATGCCCGCGCTGGGCGGGGTCCAGCAGGCTGCGTTTCCACATCAGCGTGTCGCTGTGCAGATCGGCGATGAACAGGGTCTTGTGCAGCGCTTCGGCCCGCGCGCTGACCTTCTGCGTGGTCGGCACGATCTTGTTCATCGACTCTTCGGCGAGCTTGGGCGCGAACAGGAAAAAGCAGGCGACGGCCACCAGAAGCAGCAGCGCAAAACCAACAGCAATACGACGCATCATCCCCTCCGTTTGAGCGTCACGAAATCAAAGGCGGGGCGTTCGCCCTCTGCCATATGGCGTGTCCGCGTCACTTCCACCCAGTCGGGCCCAAATGGGTCCAGCCGGGTGTCGCCTTTGGCCTTTAAATGCACCTCGGTCAGTTCGATCCGGTCGGCATGGGGCAGGAACAGGCGGTAAATTTCGGCACCGCCGATGATGGAGACGTGGGGGGCATTGGCTGCCCGCATCGCGTCTTCCACACTGTGCACGACTTCGGCGCTCTCTTCAGCCCAATCATCATTCCGCGTGAGGACGATGTGCCGCCGGTCAGGCAGGAGGCCCGGCAGGCTGTCAAATGTCTTGCGCCCCATGATCATCGGCACGCCGAGCGTCAGCTGTTTGAAGTGCCGCAAATCAGCCGGCAAATGCCAGGGGAGCTTCCCGTCCACGCCGATCACGCCATTGTCTGCCCTAGCGACGATCAGGACGATTTCGGGATGGTTCATACCGCCACCGGCGCTGAAATGTGCGGGTGTGCGTCATAACCTTCGATGGCGAAATCCTCATAGGCATAGCCGTCAATGCTGTCGGGCGTGCGTTTGATCAAAAGCTTGGGCAGCGGCTTGGGCTCGCGCGACAATTGTAGCCGCGCCTGATCCAGATGGTTGGAATAAAGGTGGCAGTCGCCGCCCGTCCAGATGAACTCGCCCGGTTCCAGCCCTGCCTGATCGGCAAGCATATGGGTGAGGAGGGCATAAGAGGCTATGTTGAAGGGCACGCCCAGAAACACATCGGCGCTGCGCTGATAGAGTTGGAGCGAGAGCTTGCCATTGCCGACCCATGTCTGGAACAGGCAGTGGCAGGGCGCGAGCGCCATTTGGCTAAGCTCACCGGGGTTCCAGGCGGTGATGATCTGGCGCCGTGACGCGGGATTGGTTTTCAGCTGCTGGACGAGTTCGGCAATCTGGTCGACGCTTTGGCCGTCGGCGGTTTCCCAATGACGCCACTGCTTGCCATAGACCGGGCCAAGGTCGCCATTTTCATCGGCCCATTCATCCCAGATGCTCACTTTGTTTTCGTTGAGCCAACGGACATTGGTGTCGCCTTTGAGGAACCACAAAAGCTCATAGATGATCGAGCGGAGATGCAGCTTCTTCGTCGTGACGAGGGGGAAGCCTTCGGACAGATCAAAACGCATCTGATGCGCGAAAACGCTGAGCGTCCCCGTGCCTGTCCGGTCCTTTTGCTCAACCCCGTGGTCGAGAATGCGTTGCATGAGGTCAAGATAGGCGCGCATTGGCGAATGCTTATGGCGAGGCCGCGCGCAGGCGCAATTGAAAATCGTCCAATGCGTCCGATTTCGGGTAAACTGGCTCAAAATTGGACAGAGTTTTGATTGTATAATTACGACGCACATCCAAAAAGAGCGCATGCGTGTCGCATTAGATCTGCGGGTTCCCGGGGCCGATCACAGCTATGACACGTTATTTGCGCCCTTTTTCAGGTCCATCGGTGCAGAACGCCTGGTCATTGCCTATTTTGACGGGGCTCGCGGCATGATCGATCTCCACCTGTCCGAAGGCCATCGGGCCTCCATATCCTTTCCGCTCCGCCGGATTGTCCAATCCGCCCTTGTGGCGGATGCCGCCGCCGTCATGCTTGCGTATAATCACCCGAGTGGCGACACCCGCCCCAGCCTTGCCGACCGGGAAATGACGCGAAAGCTGGCGGCGGCGTTGCGCCCGCTCGACATAAGGCTGATTGACCACCTTATTTTTGCAGGCGAAGATGTCGCAGGCTTCCGCGCGCTTGGCCTGCTTTAAGTGCTGCTAGCCGTTTGGCTTTTGGAGCGTGCAGGGTTTGATCGCATTGGGCTCCGGGCGCTTTCCGCCGGCATCATAGGCCGCCAGATAGCCGCCTGCGAACGCGGTTTGCTGAAATTCAACCAGCCGATAGCCAACGGCTTCCATCTCACACTGCAGCAGCAATGGGGGCGTGCCATGGTCTTTGGTGGGCCGGTCAGCGTCAACAATGATCACGCGTCCGCCGGTGCGTAAGGCGGGGTGGAGGTGCCAGAGGAATTCATAAGGTGCTGAAATCTCATGGTACATGTGAACCATCAGCACCCGGTCAAAGCTCTTGGGCGGCAACATCGGGTTGCCCGGCAGGCCCAGCTTCACGCTGACATTGTCCAGCCGTTCGCGGTTGACGCGTTCGGCGAGATTGTCCCGCACCCCAGGCACAATGTCCTGCGCCAGCACCCGGCCCTTCTCGCCCACACGCTGCGACAGGCGGATGGTGTAATAGCCTTCCCCGGCGCCAATATCGGCCACGGTCATGCCGGGGTCGATGCCGGCGAGGTCCATGATCTTGTCGGCCTCGTTCACCCGGTCGCGCGCTTCCTCATTCGACCAGCGGGACGAGATGATCGACGCCACCGGGCGGTCGGCAGGCGGAAAAGCGGGCGCCTCCTTTGCCGCGCCATTGCATCCTGCAAGGGCGAGTGCGGCAAGGACAAACGCGCGGCGCATGATCAGTCGATGTCCTCCACGACAACCTTCTCACCCGATACGCGCTGCGACAAAGCGGCGGCCATGAAGCGGTCAAGGTCCCCATCCAGCACATCACCGGGGGCCGTTGAGGTCACGCCTGTGCGCAGATCCTTCACCAGCTGATAGGGCTGGAGAACATAGGACCGGATCTGGTGGCCCCACCCAATGTCGGTCTTGGATGCGTTGACGGCGCTGGCTTCGGCTTCGCGCTTTTGCAGTTCCGCTTCATACATGCGCGCCTTCAGCTGCTTCATCGCTTCGGCACGGTTTTTGTGCTGAGACCTTTGGTTCTGGCAGGCCACAACGATACCCGTCGGGATGTGCGTGATCCGCACCGCCGAATCGGTCGTGTTCACGTGCTGCCCGCCCGCGCCGGACGCGCGATAGGTATCGATGCGGATTTCGCTTTCGTTCACTTCGATATCGATATCATCATCGACGACCGGATAGACCCAGACGCTCGAAAAGCTGGTGTGGCGGCGCGCATTGGAATCATAAGGGCTGATCCGCACCAGCCGGTGGACGCCGCTTTCGGTCTTGGCATAGCCATAGGCATTCTCACCTTTGATCATCAGCGTGGCGGATTTGATGCCCGCCTGTTCGCCGCCGTGATAATCAACCAGCTCAACCTTCATTTTGTGCCGCTCGGCCCAGCGCGTGTACATACGCTGGAGCATTTCGGCCCAATCCTGGCTTTCCGTGCCGCCGGCACCCGCATTGATTTCGATATAGGTGTCGTTGGCGTCGGCTTCGCCTGCAAGGAGCGCGGCCACCTTATCGGTTTCGGCCCGCGCGGCGAGTTCACCCAGGCTGGTGACCGCTTCATCGGCCAGCGCGCTGTCGCCTTCTTCTTCTGCCATCTCGAGCAGTTCGACCGTGTCGTCGCGTTCCCGCTCAATGGATTTTGTGGCGTTGATCGCCTCTTCCAGACGCCGCCGTTCGCGCATGACTTCCTGCGCGGCCTTGGGGTTATTCCACAAGGCCTGGTCCTCGACCTTGGCGTTCAAATCTTCAAGCCGCTTCACGGCACGATCCCAATCAAGAAAACGGCGCAGCAAGGCGACGGCCTGATTGATCTGATCGACGTGGGACTGCGCTTCAGCGCGCATTTCAATTCTCCAATTTCAAGTGTGCAAGGATTGCCTAAAAAGCGGGGCTAGTAAATCCCGCCTTCGCGCTGCAGAAAATCACTATCGCCGCGCTGGGCGCCGCGCGCGCCGGGCGCGGTCGTCGCCTTTTCAACCTTCTTTTCCGTCTTTTCAATTTCGTCGCGGCGGATGGTCCGGCGCGGTTCGCTCTCCGGCTTGAACGCCTCCCAGATGACGGCAGATTTGGGGTCGCTGGAGGGCCAGGCACCATAAACGCGCTTGCCTGAGGTGCGGTCGATGCGGATCATGCGGATGCCCTGTGGCGCGCGGAATGGGATCACCGGCATGTCGGCCATCGCCTTGGTTGCAAAGGCTTTGAAGATCGGCACGGCAAGTGTACCGCCCTGCGCATAGCCGCCCATCGACCGGGGTTGGTCAAAGCCCATATAGACGCCTGCGATCACGTCTGCCGAGCCACCGACGAACCAGACGTTGGTCGGCCCGCTGGTCGTGCCCGTTTTGCCGAACAATGGTCGGCCCATGTCGCGCAAGCCAACTGCCGTGCCGCGCTGGACAACGCCTTCCAGCATGTGGACGACCTGATAGGCGGTCAGCGGGTCCATGACCAATTTGGTGCGTGCAGGCGGACGCGGCATGGCCTTGCCATCCCAGTCCGCCGCGTTGCAGCCTTCACAACGCCGGTTATCCGCACGGAAACGCACCTTGCCGTCGCGGTCCTGCACAAAGTCGATCAGCGTCGGTTTGCGTTCCCGCCCGTTGGAGGCGAGGATGGAATAGGCGTTCACCATGCGCAGCACCGTGGTTTCACCGGCCCCCAGCGCAATCGACAGGAGCGGAGGATAAACCTGTCCCGGCGCACTGATGCCGACAGCAGCCGTCAACTTGACCACCCGTTCCATGCCGGTTTGGGACGCAGCCCGGACCGTCATGAGGTTGCGCGACTGTTCAAGCCCCCAGCGCATCGTGTGCGGGCCGGAGCCGCCGCCTGAGAAGTTGCGGAAGCATTTGCGACCCAGCTTGGCGGACTGATAGACGCAGAACGGCCCATCGATGATGATTTCAGCCGGCGTCATCCCGCCATCAAGGGCAGCACCATAAACGAACGGCTTGATCGAAGATCCCGGCTGCCGCAGCGCCTGTGTCGCGCGGTTATAAGAAGCGAGCCGGACGTCAAAGCCGCCCTGCATGGCGAGCACGCGGCCAGTGTGCGGGTCTTGCACCACCATGCCGCCCGAGATTTCGGGGATGTTGCGCAAGACATAGGCGTTGCCCTCTTGCTTCACCGCGATGATGTCTCCGGCCTTCATCACATTAAAGGCCGCAGTCGCCGTTCCGCGCTTGGGCGCCATGGCCCCGGATGCCGGCAGCACGCCGGTCTTTCCGTCGGCAAAGCCAATCTGCGCGGCGGCACCGGCCTTGCCCAGCACGACGGCAATGCGCCATTCGGGATAGCCTGCGCCGAGATTTTGCGCGGACAAGCGCCCCACCCAACCGGGGCTGGGGTCAATCGTCGCAATCGGCCCGCTCCACCCCTTGCCGCTGTCATAGCGGACAAGGCCGTCGCGCAGTGCCTGTTCGGCGTAGCGCTGATAATCGGGGTTAAGCGACGTGCGCACCCACAGGCCGCCGTCATAGACCGAATAGGGCCCCGCCTTAGACGTTTCGCCAAATTGGCCGATCAGCTCCCGACGGACTTCTTCTAGAAAATAGCCGCCTAGGTTCAGCGTGTTGGCGGTCGCGCCGCGCGGCAAGAGGCCCAGCGGCGCTGCACGGGCCATTTGATATTGGGCTTGATCGATATAGTCATTGTCCAGCATCTCGCGCAGGACATAGTCGCGCCGCTCCAGCGCCTTGGCTTCGTTTTTGGCGCGGCCATAGGTTTCAGGTGCCTTGGGCAAGATGGCCAAGAACGCCATTTCGTTGAGCGAAAGGTCGCTGACGTCCTTGTTGAAATAGGCGCGTGATGCCGCCTGCACGCCAAAGCTGTTTCGGCCGAGGGGGATTTGGTTGAGGTACAGCTCTAGGATCTGCTGCTTGGTCAGCACCGCTTCAATCCGCCGGGCAAGGATCGCTTCTTTGACCTTGCGGGTGACTGAATATTCATTGCCCAGCAAAAGGTTCTTGGCGACCTGCTGCGTGATGGTGGAGCCGCCGCGCGCGCGTTCGCCAGAGCCGATCTTGCTCACGTAATCGAAGATGGCGCCGGCCAGCCCGGGAATGTCGATCCCGCCATGTTCGAAGAAGGTTTTGTCTTCCGCAGCCAAGAAGGCGCGGACCAGAAGCGGGGGATATTCATCATAGCGCAGCTCAACGCGCCGTTCACGGGCATAGCTGTGGACGGGCTCGCCATCGATGCTGCGCACATAGGTCGGCAGCGGCGGCTGATAGGTCAGCAACTTTTCCGCAGAGGGCAGATTGCGGGCGAAAATGAGCCAGAACAGACCGAAAAGGATCAGCAGGCCCGCCAAAATACGCACTGCAAGACGGAAGCGGGGCTGGGCATAGTTCGTCCGGAACCAGGCAAGCGCACCACTTGCGTCGCGCCGCAGGCGCAACGTCAGGCGGGGTTGTTCGGCGGGCAGTTCATCGGCCATGGCGGGCGCATCTAGCCTGAAACAAGGGGGCAGGAAACCGCTTTTCCATGCAGCGCCTCACCGCGTGGCCATTTGTTTGGCAAAGTGGATTTCTACGGCACGGCGCAGCCCTATCGCAATGTTCTGCTGCCCCTCGACAGAGCGGATGCGGGCGGCATCCTCCCGGTTCGAAAGATAGCCGAGTTCCAGGAGGATGGCAGGCATATCGGGGGCCTTTAGGACGGCGAGTCCTGCCATGCGCAGCCCGCCTGACCGGAATGGGACGAGGGGCGCGCTTTCTCGGCGCACCAGCTTTGCAAATTCCAGTGATGCCGCCATCGTTTCGCGTTGGGCAAGGTCGACGAGGATCGAGGTCACGTCATTGCTCTCCCCCGACAAATTGACGCCGTTCAAGATGTCCGCCCGGTTTTCACGCTGTGCCAGCGCATGCGCCTCGCGGTCGGAGGCCACTTCGGACAGCGTGTAGATCGTTGAGCCCGTGGCCTGTTCACCCGCTGAGTCCGCGTGGACAGAAATGAACAGCTTGGCACCCAGATTGCGGGCAATGGCGGTCCGCTCTCTCAAGACAAGAAAGGTGTCATCCTCGCGCGTGAGAGCAACCCGCACGCGACCCGAGGCGAGCAATTCATCCCGGATGCGCTTTGCAACCGACAGGACGACATTCTTCTCCTTGGTGCCGCCATGCGGGGAAATGGTCCCGGGATCATGGCCGCCATGTCCGGCATCAATCACGACAAGTGGGCGGCCCTTTGGCCCCAAAATGCGGGGCTGCGGTGTGCCGCGGACAACGGGATCGAGCGGAATGGTGACGCTGTACCGGCCGCGCTGTGGCTTGGCCTGTGCGGCTATCGGTCGTTCGCGGATTTCGGCAACGCGCTCAAAAGCAGGGTCCGCCGCTGCCAGCCGATTGGCTGGATAAGGGGTGCCCGCTGCTGAACCCAGTGCTGCAAGGGCAAGGAAAACCGGCGCCATGGCCCCTCATGCCCCGAAATCCGTCTTCTGGTCTAGCCCTGATGGCTCTGAGCGCGCGGATCGGGTCCTGCCAGATGGTATCACCGTTCTTTAACAATATGTTAACCACGCAGCGTCCAGAGACGGGCGGCGCGCCAAGCAAAGATGTTGCCGCTTTGGCAATGCAGTGCTAGCAGCAACAGGTCGCCGAGACTCTTTTCGGCATTCACAGACCGGCCCTTGTTCGGGACCCGGTCGTTCCAGGTTGACGTTGCATGATGCATGTTTCTCCCGTTTCGCGCCCTTCCGCCCTTCTCGGCGACGCGCGGACAGGAGCCTTTGATTCGGCGATGACTGCCGGTCCTGCATCTGCGGCAGAGGCACTTACACCAGAACCATACGGCTTGGAGCGTTCGCTCCGCCGGAATTTTGTCGCGCCAGCTGCCCTTTGGGGCCGCTCAGGTCGCGCACGGAGATACGATAATGACAATGCGGATGTTGATCGACGCCCGCCACCCGGAGGAAACCCGGGTTGCGGTGGTCAAGGGAAACAAGATTGAGGAATTTGATTTTGAATCGGCGGAACGTCGCCAGCTCAAAGGAAATATCTACCTCGCAAAAGTAACCCGTGTGGAACCGTCACTTCAGGCGGCGTTTGTCGATTACGGCGGAAACCGTCATGGCTTCCTCGCCTTTTCGGAAATCCACCCCGATTATTACCAGATCCCGAAGGAAGATCGCGAAGCGCTGCTCCGTGAAGAGGCAGAGCATGCCGCTGAAGAAGCGGCGTTGCGCGCGGCTGAAGGCGATGATGATATCATCGACGGCCATCATGACGATGACGGGCAGGACCATGACCGCCCCGATTCTGATTTGGAAGATGATGGCGAGGGCGATGCGCCCGCACCGGAATCCGCCGGGGGCAATGGCCATGATGACCATGCCGCCGAAGATTTGCGCCGCCGCCGTATGGCCCTGCGCCGCCGCTATAAGATCCAAGACGTCATCCACCGGCGTCAGGTCCTGCTCGTGCAGGTCGTCAAGGAAGAGCGCGGCAATAAGGGCGCGGCTCTCACGACCTATCTGTCGCTGGCAGGCCGCTATTGCGTGCTTATGCCCAACACCACGCATGGTGGCGGCATCAGCCGGAAGATTTCAAATGCGGCAGACCGTAAGCGCCTGAAGACCATCATGGCCGAACTCGCCTTGCCGGCCTCGATGGGCTGCATCGTGCGGACAGCGGGGCTTCAGCGCACCAAGACCGAAATCAAGCGTGACTTCGATTATCTCGCCCGACTGTGGGACGACATTCGGGAAACCACGCTGAAGAGCCAGGCGCCTGCCCTCGTCAATGAGGATAGCGACCTTATCAAGCGTGCTATCCGCGACATCTATAACCGCGACATCGATGAGGTGATCGTGGAAGGCGAACGCGGCTATAAGCAGGCGCGCGACTTCATGAAGCTGCTGATGCCGAGCCATGTGAAGAAGGTGAAGGCCTATGCCGACGCCGTCCCGCTCTATCAGCGTTACGGTGCAGAAGATCAGCTTGAGGCGATGTATCACCCCGTCGTCCAGCTGAAATCGGGCGGCTATCTCGTCATCAACCCGACCGAAGCTTTGGTGTCGATCGACATCAACTCCGGCCGGTCGACGCGCGAACATGGCATCGAACAGACCGCCGTTGCGACCAACCTAGAAGCGGCGCAGGAAATTGCCCGTCAGTTGCGCCTGCGCGACATGGCCGGGCTTGTCGTTATCGACTTTATCGACATGGAGTCCAACTCCAATGTCCGTAAGGTTGAAAAGGCGATGAAGGCAGCCCTCGCCAATGACCGCGCCCGCATTCAGGTCGGCCGGATCAGCCAGTTCGGTCTGCTCGAAATGAGCCGCCAGCGCCTGCGCACCGGCGTGCTGGAAGCCTCCACGCGGGAATGTCCGCATTGCGAAGGCACAGGCCTTGTCCGCACGGCATCGTCGGCAGGTCTGTCCGCGCTGCGTATGTTGGAAGAAGAAGCCGCCCGTGGCCGTGGCAGCCAGCTCACGCTGCGCGCCAGCCAGGAAGCAGCCTTCTATGTGCTCAACCGTAAGCGGCATGAACTGGGTGAAATTGAAGAGCGCTATGGCGTCTTGATTGAAGTCCAGTCCGATGGCCAGCTAGAAGGCGCACGGATGACAGTGGAAGCCGGTGGTCCGCCGCCTGCCTTCCGCCCGACCTATGCGCCGATCATCGATGATGAGCCCGATCTGGACGTCGAAGATTTCGACGACGAAGATGAAGGCGAAGAAGAGGCGGAAGCCCGCGAAGAGCGTGAGGACCGTGAAGAACGTGGCGATGGCGATGCGCGCCGTCGTGGTCGCAGCCGTCGTCGTCGGGGTCGCCGTGGTGGCCGTCGTGACGAGGCTGAGCGCGTTGAACCGTCTGCAGACGGTGAAGCTGACGCCGAAGCCTCTGGCGATGATGAGCCGGGCGAAGACGCGCCTGCCAACGCCGCCGAGCCTCGTGAAGACAAGGATGGCGCCCGTCGTCGTCGTCGTCGCGGGCGTCGCGGCGGTCGTCGTCGGCCGGAAGAAGGCACAGCTGGCAGCGAAGAGTCGCAGGAAGATGCTGTAGACGCAGCCCATGACGCTGCCGAAGCGACCGCAGAACCGGTGGAAGCTATTCCTGAAGGCGAGGCCCCGAAAAAGCCACGTCGCCGGACCAGCCGCGCCAAGGCTACCGAAGCTGCTGAGGTGGTCGAAGCACCGGTGGTCGAGGCCCCTGCGGACGTTGTTGCGGAAGAAGCTGTGGCCGAAAAACCAAAGCGGACCCGCAAGAAGAAAGTCGATGCCGCTGTAACAGAGGCTGCGGTCGAAGCGGCACCGGCCCCTGAACCTGCGGCTCTACCCGTCGTGGAAGAACCGGCTGCTGAAAAGCCGAAGCGGACCCGCAAGAAGAAGGCGGACGTGGAAGCGGCCCCGGAAGCTGCGTTAGAGGCCCCGGCATCTGACGATGCATCGGCATCTGGTGCGGAAGGGTCGACTGACTCGCCGCGTCGCGGCTGGTGGCAGCGCACGTTCGGCGACGCCGTCTGATCTCCGGGTTTTCAGCCCGCATTCAGCAAGGGGAGGGGAGAAGCAGGATTATGCAATTCCCCTCCTTCCTTGGCAGATCCCTTATCGGTCGCTTTTTAGCCCTGCTTTTGGCGGTCACCTTGTCGGTTCAGCCGGCCATGGCGCAGTCGATGCTGCGCGATGCCGAAACCGAAGCGCTGTTTGCGGAAATGTCCGCCGGCATTATTCTTGCCGCAGGTCTTCAGCCCAAAAATGTGCAGATCGTCCTCTTGCAGGACAAGGAAATCAACGCGTTCGTGGCGGGCGGGCAGATTGTCTACATCCATTCCGGGCTGATCACCGCGGCCAAGAATGTGAATGAAGTCCAAGGCGTCATCGCGCACGAAATTGGCCATGTCGCAGGCGGCCACGTCATCCGCAGCAGTGAAGGCATCAAGACGGCGACCGGCATCACATTGTTGAGCCTGTTGCTCGGCGCGGCTGCCATTGCGGCAGGCGCAGGCGAAGCGGGTGCCGGCATCATGGCGGCCGGACAGCAAGCGGCGCTCGGCAAGTTTCTCGCCTTCACGCGCACGCAGGAATCCTCGGCAGATTCGGCGGCGGCCAGCTACCTGTCCAAAGCGGGCATCAGCGGCAGGGGCTTAATCGGCTTCTTCAAGACGCTTCAGAATGTCGAGTTCCGCTATGCCATCCCGCAGGAAGACAGCTATGGCCGCACCCATCCGCTGACAGGGGAGCGTATCTCTGCGCTGCAGGAGGTGGTGGCAAAGGACGCGGCTTGGAACAAGCCGTCCGATCCCGCCTTGGAAGCGCGGTTTCAGCGCGTGAAGGCCAAGCTGACGGGCTTTGTGAATGAACCGCGCCAGACGCTGATCACCTATCCCGCAACTGACCTGTCCATTCCCGGCCGATATGCGCGCGCTTATGCGTGGCACCGCAGCGCCTATCCAGACAAAGCTCTGGAAGAGGCGGACTCGCTCCTGCGTTCCGTACCGCATGATCCCTATTTTCTGGAGCTCAAAGGGCAGATCCTGCTCGAGTCCGGGCGGCCGCAGGAGGCGCTGCCGGTCCTTCGTGAAGCGACCGACCTCACCCGATCCCAGCCGCTCATTGCCGCCTTGTTCGGCCACGCGCTACTCGCGACCGAAGATAAAGCGAACTTGCCTGAGGCGACACGCGTGCTGAAATCGGCGGTGTCCAAGGACAATGACAACCCGTTCGCTTGGTATCAACTGGGCGTCGTCTATGAACGCGAAGGGGATCTGCCGCGTGCCCAATTGGCAACGGCAGAACGCTATAGCCTGCAGGGCCGGTCCAATCTTGCCCTGCTCAGCGCAGAAGCCGCGATGGGCGGGATTGCCAAGGGATCTCCGGACTGGATTCGCGCGCAGGATATTGCCATGGCGTCGCGGGCTGAAATGGAAAACAACAAACGCAGGCGGCGATGAACGGGGGACTAAGGACTATGGTGGTGCCGATATTGGCAGGGCTGATCGGGGCAGGTGGAGCTGCATTCTATATGGCGTCTGCTACGCCGGTGGATTCGACGGACCGCGCCGCGATTGAAAAGATCGTACGCGAATATATTCTCACCCACCCGGAAATTCTGCCGCAGGCGATGGAAAATCTGCGGTCGCAGGAACTCGGCAAAGTGGTTGAGGCCAACCGCAAGCTCATTGAAACGCCGGTTGGGGATGCATGGGAAGGCGCGCCCGATGCGGACGTCACGCTTGTTGAGTTTTACGACTATGCCTGTGGCTATTGCCGGGCCTCAATTGCCGATATCGACAAGCTTCTGGCTGAGGATAAAAAGCTCAAAGTTGTCTACCGCGACATGCCTGTGCTGGGGCAGGACAGCGTGGAGGCCGCGCGCCTGAGCGTTGCGGCCGCCATGGCGGGCAAGTTCACCGCGATGCACAAGCCGCTCTACGCCAAGGGCCGCCCGACACCTGACGTGCTGACATCTGTGCGCGACAGCCTCGCCATTGATAAGGCGGCCGTGACCAATCCGGCTGTTGACCAGGAACTTGCCAAAAACCTTCAGCTCCAGCGGGAACTGGACCTGTCCGGCACACCGGCTTGGGTGGTGGGTAACAAGGTCCTGGTGGGTGCGGTTGGCTATGATGCCCTGAAGGCCGCCATTGCCGAGGCGCGGGCCGCAAAGGCCGCACGCTAGGCCCATCGCATTTTCCCCCTTGGCAGGGCGCACGCATGTGCCATTGTCTGCCTATGACACATCGCCCCATGATTGCGGCCCTCGCCGCTTTGCTGTGCGGACAGGCGGCTCTCTCTGCCCCGCCAAAATCCGTCCCGACAACGACCGCCTCCGCTCAGAAAGTTTCCATGACAGACCCTGCAAAGCCCCCCGTCGCCGCCCAAAAGCCGCACAGCTATGAACGGCATGGCGTTAAGATTGACGATCCCTATTCCTGGTTGAAGGATGAGGGCTATCCCAAGGTCGATGATGTTGAGGTGCTCGACTATCTGAAAGCAGAGAACACCTATTTCGAAGCGCAGATGAAGCCGCTGGCGCCGCTTGTTGAAACGATCTTTCAGGAAATGAAGGGCCGCCTGAAGGAAGACGACAGTTCGGTTCCGCAGAAAGATGGTGATTACCTCTACTGGCGCCGTTTTGAGCCGGGCGCGCAGTATAAGCAGTGGATGCGAAAGGCCGTGAAGGGCGGCGCGGAGGCGATCCTGCTCGATGAGGCGAAGCTCGCTGAGGGCAAAGAGTATTTCCGTCTGTCCGGCATCACCATTTCTGACGATGACCGGATGATGGCCTATGCGACCGACACCAACGGGTCGGAACGCTACACCATCCGTTTTCAGGATCTGGTGACGGGGGAGCATCTGGCCGATGAAATCCCCGGCACGCTGGGCGACTTCGTGTTTTCAGCGGACGGAAAACATCTGCTCTATGGCCTCGTCAACGACAATTGGCGGGTGGAGAAGATCCTGATCCACACGCTCGGCACGCCGGTCGCCGACGATAAGGTGATTTATGAGGAGCCAGATCAGGGCTTCCAGACGGGCGTTGGCATGACGCACAGCCGCAAGTGGATTGTGGTTGCAACCGGCGACAATGAAACCAGCGAAGTCCGTCTGCTGCCGGTCAATGATCCCTTCGCCAAGCCGATCCTGGTTCGCGCGCGCAAAAAGGGCGTCGAATATGATGTGGAGGAGCATGACGGCACGCTCTTCATCCACACCAATGACACGAGCACCCAGTTCCGGCTGGTGACGGCCCCGCTGGCCAAACCCGGCGAATGGACCGAGCGCATTGCGCCGTCGCCCAATTTCTACATGACCGGCGTATCGACCTTTGCCGATTTCTTCATCGTCGAAGGCCGGGACAATGGCCTCGATCAGGTGGAAATCCACCCCTATCGCGGGGGCAAGCCCAAACGGATTACCTTCCCCGAAGCGAGCTATTCGGCGGGCCTCGATGAGAACCCGGAATATAAGGTCGCCAAGCTGCGGCTGTCCTATGAATCGATGGTCACGCCCGACACGGTGACCGAATATGATGTGTCCACAGGCGAGATGACAACGCTCAAGGTGCAGGAAATCCCGAGCGGCTATGATGCCAGCCAATACGCCACCGAACGCGTTGAGATCACCGCGCGGGACGGGACGAAGGTGCCGGTCTCGGTCGTCTACAAAAAGGGCTTCAAGAAAGACGGCAACGGCCCGCTCTATCTCTATGCCTATGGCGCTTATGGCTATGCGATCCCGCCGGGCTTTTCGACAACGCGGCTCTCGCTGCTCGATCGCGGCTTTGCCTATGCCATCGCGCACATCCGCGGCGGCGATGATCTCGGCCAGCAGTGGCAGCTTGATGGAAAGCTGACCAAGCGGACCAATACGTTCAATGACTTTGTGGATTCGGCCAAAGGCCTGATCGACCTCGGCTTTGCAAAGCCGGGCCGCATTGTCGCGGCCGGTGGCTCTGCCGGTGGCGAGCTGATGGGCGTTGTCGTCAATACCAACCCGGAACTTTGGGGCGCGGTTGCAGCGCACGTGCCGTTCGTCGATGTGCTCAACACCATGCAGGATGAAACCCTGCCGCTGACGCCCGGCGAATGGCCGGAATGGGGCAACCCCATCACCGACAAAGCGGCGTTTGACCTCATCCGAGGCTATTCCCCTTATGACAATGTGACGGCGCAGTCCTATCCCCCGCTGTTCATCACCGGTGGCCTCAATGATCCGCGCGTGACCTATTGGGAGCCTGCCAAATGGGCCGCCAAGCTGCGCGCGACCAAGACCGACCAGAATGTGCTGCTGCTCAAGACCAATATGGGCGCCGGGCATGGCGGCAAGTCCGGCCGGTTTGAGAGCCTGCGCGAAGATGCCGAGGAGTTTGCGTTCTTCCTGTGGCAGTTGGGGATGGTGAAGTAAGGGGCTGGACGTGAAGGATTTCTCCCTCACCATCATCCCTGCGCCCGCCGACATTGACGAACTCGGCCATGTGAACAATGCGGTGTGGGTGCGGTGGTTGCAGGATGTGGCGACGGCGCATTGGGATGCGGTCGCGCGGGCCGAGGACAAGGCGGCCTTCATCTGGGTCGTTGTTCGGCATGAGATTGATTATCTTGGCAATGTCGGCCCCGGTGCGGCTGTGACCGCACGGACCTGGATCAGCGATGCGCCCAAGGGTGCGCGCTTTGACCGCAATGTTGAATTCAGCGACACCGCCGGCAAAATTGTCGTACGCGCCAAGACGACTTGGGCGTTGATCGACAAAGCCTCAGGCCGGATCGCCCGGGTGCGGGATGAGATTGCGGCCCCGTTTTTGGGGTGAATAGAAACACCGCTCACCCTGAGCCTGTCGAAGGGTTGCCCTTACTTTATTTGAAGAGAAGGACGAGGCTTCGACAAGCTCAGCCTGAGCGGGTTAGGGGAGGACCCGAAAGCGCGCGCAACTCCACCCCCTACGCGTCCCATTCGGAATGACGCCGCAGAGGGACAACGCGCGTTCCCTCCCTTCAAGATATGTTCTAGGGGTTAACAATGCCACCCCAAGCCCCTGCAACTGCCGATACGTCCGGCCTTGATTTCGCCGTCATGCGGCGGTTCATTCCCTATCTCTGGCCCAAGGATTATCCCGGCCTGCGGCTCCGCATTGTCATCGCGCTGACGCTGGTGCTGGTGTCCAAGGGCATCCAGATCAGCATGGGCTTCTTATATGGCGCCGCGATTGACCGGATGAAGCCGGGGCTGGAAGCGGGCGTCACGCTCGCGATTGCGCTGGTCGTGGCTTATGCGGGCGCGCGTTTTGCCGGCGTACTGTTCGATAACCTGCGCAATGTCGTGTTTGAGCGGGTGGGGCAGGATGCCACCCGCAGGCTTGCCGAACATGTCTTTGCGCATCTCCATAAATTGAGCCTGCGCTTCCATCTGTCGCGCCGCACCGGGGCCGTCACCAAGGTGATCGAGCGGGGGACCAAGAGCATCGATGTGATGCTCTATTTCCTCCTCTTCAACATCGCGCCGACGGTGGTTGAACTCGCTGCCGTCATGATCATTTTTGGCACCAAATTCTCAATGGGGCTGGTGATCGCGACGGCCGTGATGGTCGTCACCTACATCCTCTTCACCCAGCGTGTGACCGATTGGCGCAACGCTTTGCGCGTTGAAATGAATGAGCTGGATACCGCCACGGTCGCGCGGTCGGTGGACAGTCTGCTCAACTATGAGACGGTCAAATATTTTAACGCCGAAAAGCGCGAGACGGAAATCTACGCGCGCGTCGCGCGGCGCTATGCCGATGCGGCGGTCAAATCGGAAAACTCGCTCGCCTGGCTCAACGTCGGGCAATCCTTTGTCACCAATCTCATGATGGCAGGCGCCATGGGCTATACCGTGTGGGGCTGGTCAAAGGGGGAATTTACCTCAGGCGACGTCGTGCTTGTGAATACGCTGCTTGCACAGCTCTTCCGGCCGCTCGATCTGCTCGGCATGGTGTACCGCACCGTGCGGCAGGGGCTGACCGATATGGCCGCGATGTTTGATCTCATTGATACCGAAGCCGAAGTGCGCGACCGGCCAGATGCCAAGCCGCTCGTCATCTCAGGCGGCGCGCTGTCTTTTGAGGATGTCAGCTTTGCCTATGAGGCGGACCGCCCGATCCTGAAAGGCGTCAGCTTTGCCGTCCCAGCCGGTCGCTCCATGGCGGTGGTTGGGCCATCGGGGGCTGGCAAATCCACGCTCGCGCGGCTCATCTATCGGTTCTACGATGTGACGGAGGGGCACATCACAATTGATGGGCAGGATCTGCGCGACGTGACGCAATCTTCCTTGCGTGCCGCCATTGGCATCGTGCCGCAGGATACCGTTCTGTTCAACGACACCATTGGTTATAATGTCGGCTATGGCCGCGAAGGGGCCTCGCAGGACGAGATTGAGGCGGCCGCCCGTGGCGCACAGATCCATAACTTTATCGCTGCCCAGCCCCAGCAATATGAAACCCCGGTGGGCGAACGCGGCTTGAAGCTCTCCGGCGGGGAAAAGCAGCGCGTCGCCATTGCTCGCACGCTCCTGAAAGACCCGCCGCTCCTGATCCTCGATGAAGCGACGAGTGCGCTCGACAGCCGCACGGAGTCTGAGATTCAGGCCACGCTGGCCCGCGTCTCTGAAAAGCGCACCACCGTCGTCATCGCCCACCGCCTGTCGACCATCGTCGATGCGGATGAGATTGTGGTTTTGGAAGCGGGTCGCATTGCAGAACGCGGCACCCATGCCGACCTGCTCAAGCAAAATGGCCTCTACGCTGAGATGTGGGCACGCCAGCAGGCCGAGGATGATGAAGAAAGCGCAGTGGCGGCGGAATAGCGTTTTCCACCGGTGCCGCCCGATCCTTGTCGGGATTGCTCGACTTCGCGCCGCACCCCCGCCAAAGCGACACGGTGTCCGCCCTTCTTGATCAGCTTCATGCGACCTTCGGCTTCTCCGCCTTTCGGGGGGTGCAGGCGCAGGTGATTGACCGTGTGATGGCAGGCGAGCGCACGCTCGCCGTCATGCCGACCGGGGCGGGCAAGTCGCTCTGCTACCAACTCCCCTCTGTGGCGATGGACGGCACCTGCGTTGTCATCTCCCCGCTGATCGCGCTGATGCATGATCAGGTCCGTGCGGCAGATGCGGTCGGCATCCGTGCCGCCACTTTGACGTCCGCCGATGATGACAGGGCGGCGACGATGGACCGGTTCCGCGCCGGTGGGCTTGATCTGCTCTATGTGGCGCCCGAACGCGCCTCGTCAGGCGAGTTCCGCAACCTGCTGCGGCAGGGGAAGATCACGCTCTTCGCGATTGATGAGGCGCATTGCGTGTCGGAATGGGGGCATGATTTCCGGCCTGATTACCGTCTTCTGGCGCCGCTGATGGATGAATTTCCAGATGTGCCGCGTCTGGCGCTGACGGCGACGGCGGATGCGCATACGCGTGGGGATATCCTCTCGCAGTTGGGCATATCTGTTGGCGGGATGATCGTGTCGGGCTTTGACCGGCCCAATATCCGCTATGCCATTTCGCCGCGCGACAATGGCCCGCGCCAGATCGCGGAGTTTGTGGCGACGACGCCGGGTGCCGGTATCGTCTATGCCCGTTCGCGCGATGCAACCGAGAAGCTGGCGGCGTCGCTTGCCAAATCGGGCCGTCCGGTGCGGGCCTATCATGCCGGGCTGGATGCCGATGTGCGCAAGCGCAATCAGGCGGATTTTGTCGCGTCCGAAGATATGGTGATGGTCGCCACCATCGCCTTTGGGATGGGCATTGATAAGCCTGATGTGCGCTTTGTCATCCATGCGGGCCTGCCCAAATCGATTGAGGCCTATTATCAGGAAACCGGTCGCGCGGGGCGTGATGGGGACCCGGCGCTGGCCCAGATGTTTTGGGGCGCGGAAGACTTTGCCCGTGCCCGCCAATGGCTGTCTGAAGTCGAACCGAGCCGTATGGCTGGGGAACGGGCGCGATTGTCGTCGCTCGGTGCGCTCGTTGAAACAGGGGGGTGCAGGCGGGCGGTCTTGCTGCGGCATTTCGGCGAAACACCGGGCGAGACCTGCGGGAATTGTGACAATTGCCAAAGCCCACCGGCTGCGGTCGATGCGACCGAGGTGGCGCGCAAGCTGCTGTCTGCTGTGTACCGCACCGGCCAAAGTTATGGTCTTGGCCACATCGAAAATGTGCTGACCGGCAAAAGCGATGAGCGCGTGATCAAGCAGCAGCATGACCGGCTGTCGGTCTTCGGCATTGTGACGGCGGATGAAGCGCCGATGCTCAAGCCCGTCGCCCGGTCACTCACCCTGCGCGACGCGCTGCGCACGACTGACCATGGCGGGCTGATGCTTGGGCCGGAAGCGCGCGCGATTTTGAAGGGCGAGGGACATGTCTCCATTGTCATTCCGCCCAAACGTGAACGCCGCCGCCGTGGGGAAAACAATGCCAATCCGGTCGGCGATCCGATCTTCGATGCGCTGCGGGCGTGCAGGCGGGATCTTGCGGCGGAAGCCGGTGTGCCGCCTTATGTCATCTTCCATGACGCAACGCTGCGTGAGATGGCCCAGATTCGCCCGAGGAGCTTGCGCGATATGGCGTTGGTGACAGGCGTGGGGGACCGTAAGCTTGAAGCCTATGGCGATGCGTTTCTGGCTGTTCTAAAGGGCTTTTAGGAGGGACGCAGACATGTTTCGATCCGTGACGAATGACCTGATGGTCTCCCCGCAAATCGGTCTGGATGCCGTAGCGGAAGCCAAGGCACTGGGCGTGACGCTCATCATCAACAACCGCCCCGAAGGCGAATCGGAAGATCAGGTTCCGGGTGCGGATATTGAGGCAGCGGCGCAGGCTGCGGGCCTTAAATATGTCGCCATTCCCATCACCCATTCGGGTTTCAGCCAGCCGCAGGTCGAAGCGATGGTCGCGGCGCTGCAGGGCGCTGAGGGCAAGGTTCTGGCCTATTGCCGGTCGGGCACGCGTTCGACCCTGCTTTGGGCCTTGGCCGAAAGCGCACAGGGCGGCGATCCGGATTCGCTCACCAACATGGCGGCTAAGGCGGGCTATGATGTGGCCCCCGTCCGGCCGCTGATGGACATGTTGAAGGCACAGGCCTGATGATCGCAGTGATCGCCAAGCTTGGGGTGTCGCTCCTGTCGATCCTGGCGCTCGCTTGGCTTGCCAAATTATTGAACCTGGGCGGTGATCTGCGCATCCGTGATGAAGATCATGCCCGCGCGCTTGCCCAAGAGGCGGTGTTCGGCTTTGTCGCGACGGACATGGTCATCGACCGCGCCGGGATGGGCGCGCTGTTGAAGGATGCGCAAGGCCGCCAGATGCTGCTGCGCCGCCATGGCGCCGCCTTTGTCGGCCGCCTGCTGGACCGGCGGCTGGAAGCGCGGCTTGATCAGAATTTTCTCACCATCGGCACAGGTGAAAAGACCTTTGGGTCGATCACGCTCAACCTGGGTGACGCCGCCCAATATTGGGCCGCAGGGCTAAGGCACGTTTCCGCATGACGATACCCAATCTTCCCAACCCCATCGACTATGCAGTGCCGGGGTTCATCCTGTTGATCATCATCGAAATGATCTGGGCGAAGCGCCGTGCGCCGGAAAAATATGAACCGAAAGACACGCTGACCTCACTCGCCTTTGGGATGGGCAGCACGGTCGCCGGCTTGTTTGTGGCAAGCGGTGTGATCGCCGTTTCGCTCTGGGCGTATGACTTCCGGCTGATGACCATCCCCTTCACATGGTGGGCATGGATCATCTGCTTTTTCATTGACGATCTGGCTTATTATGCCTTCCACCGCTCTGCCCACCGCGTCCGTTGGTTCTGGGCGAGTCATGTGAACCACCATTCCAGCCAGCATTATAATTTGTCGACCGCGCTGCGGCAGACATGGACGGGCTTTTTCGCGATCAGCTTCATCTTCCGGGTGCCGTTGCTGTTCCTTGGCTTTCATCCGGCGATGGTGGCCTTTATCGGTGCGGTGAACCTCATCTACCAATTCTGGATTCATACCGAAGCGATTGACCGCTTCCCGCGCTGGTTTGAGGCGGTGATGAACACGCCGAGCCACCACCGCGTCCACCATGCGACCAACCCGCGCTATCTGGACCGCAACTATGCGGGCGTCTTCATCATCTGGGATCGGATGTTCGGCACGTTCACGCAGGAAGTCTATGACGAGCCGATCCGCTACGGCATTGTGAAGCAGTTGGGCACGTTCAATCTGCTTTGGTCGGTGTTCCACGAATGGGTCGGTATTGCCCAAGATGTGTGGTCAGCGCCCTGGCGGCATAAGCTCGGCTATATCTGGCGCCAGCCCGGCTGGACGCATGATGGCAGCCGCGAAACAAGCGATACGATAAGAGAGAGATGGCAGGAAGAACAGGCATGGAAGAGTTCGACATCGTCGTCATCGGCGGCGGATCCGGTGGCAGCGCAGCCGCAGGCCGGCTGAGCGAAGACGGCAAATTTAGCGTCTGCGTTCTTGAAGCAGGCAGTGCGAATAACAGCTGGCGCATCATTGCGCCGGGCATGTTGCCGTTCCTCCCGAAAAATTCAAACTGGCGGTTCGATACGGTCGCGCAAAAGGGCCTTAATGGCCGCACGGGATATCAGCCGCGCGGCAAGGGGCTGGGCGGATCGTCCGCGGTCAACGCGATGCTCTATCTGCGGGGTTCGCCTTGGGACTATGACAATTGGAACGCGCTGGGGGCGACAGGTTGGGGCTTTAAAGATGTCCTCCCTTATTTCCGTCGTGCCGAAGGCAATGTGCGCGGCGCCGATGAGCTTCACGGCGCCGACGGGCCGTTGAGCGTCAGTGATCAGCTTTGGCCTAATGCTGGCAGCGTTGATTTTGTTGAGGCAGCGGCTGAACTGCAAATGCCCCGCAATCCCGATTTCAATGGCAAGCAGCTGGAAGGCATGGGGCTGTATCAGGTCACGCAGCGGGCAGGTGAGCGCTGGACGGCAGCGCGGGCCTATGTGTTGCCGCAAAAGGCGGCCGGGCGTTTGCACGTTGAAACCGGCGCGCATGTCGAAAAGATTTTGATCGAAAACGGCCGGGCGGTCGGCGTCCGTATCCGGCAGGGGCGGTCGACCCCCACCATCCGCGCGCGCCGTGCTGTCATCTTGTCGGGCGGCGCCTTTGGCACGCCGCAGATTTTGATGCTCTCGGGCATTGGTCCCGCCGATCATTTGAAGGCGCATGGCATCGACGTCATTGTCGATCGGCCTGCTGTCGGCGCGGACTTGCAGGACCATATCGACTATGTCGCCAGCTTCCAGACAGGGGGCGATGTGTTCAACGGGACATCGCTTTCGGCCTCTATCCGTTTCCTCAAATCGGTGTTCCAGTGGCGGTCCAAGCGGACGGGCACGCTCACCACGCCTTATGCTGAAGCCGGTGGCTTTGCGAAGACGCGGCCTGATGTCGCGGTGCCGGATGTCCAGTTCCATTTCGTGCCCGCGATGCTGGAAGATCATGGCCGCGAATCGGTGAGCGGCGTTGGCTATTCGGTCCATGTCTGTGTGCTGCGTCCCGAAAGCCGGGGCACTGTCCGTCTTGCCAGTGCGGACCCGATGGCCGCCCCTTTGATTGACCCGAACTTCCTCGATGATGACCGTGACCTTGAGGTGCTGCGTGCCGGTGTCAAAATGGTGCACCGGATCAATGGCGCACCGTCGCTTGCCAAACATGGTGGGCGGGACCGGCACGCGACGCCGCTTCAGGATGATGCGGCGCTCGATCAGATGATCCGCAACCGGTCTGACACGGTCTACCATCCGGTCGGCACGGCCCGCATGGGGTCTGACGCGGACGCCGTGTGCGATCCGCGCCTGCGCGTGCGCGGGGTGGAAGGGCTCTACATCGCCGATGCGTCCGTGATGCCGCGTCTTGTTTCCGGCAACACAAATGCGCCGTCCGTGATGATCGGGGAGCGCTGCGCCGACTTTGTGCGGGCGGATTTGGGTTAGGCTGCGCCCGACACTTGACGTGTCTCAAACCCGTTTGGGCTGAGCTTGTCGAAGCCCTGTCCTTGATCTTGCAGTGACAAGAAACAGGACAGCCCTTCGACAGGCTCAGGGCGAGCGGTGTGGTTTAAGTTTGGCAGCCTAAGGGGTCAGCGCCGTCAGCGTGGCAGGCGTCAACACCTGCGGCAGCTCCGTCGGTTCCGCCGCCCCTTTGGGGTAGAACAGGTAGAGCGGCACCCCAGACCGTCCGCGCGCTTCAAGGAAGCGGCTGATGATGGGGTCGGCATTGGTCCAGTCGCCGACCATGACGACCACACCGGCCTTGTCGAAGGCGCGGGTCACCTCTTCGCGTTCGATGGCGGCCTTCTCATTGACCTTGCAGGTCAGGCACCAATCGGCGGTGAAGTAGAGGAAAACGGGCGTGCCCTTGGCGCGCAGATCGGCCAGCTTGGCTTCGCTAAACGGTTCCCCTGCAACAGACGCTGCCTTTTGCGTTGCGAGCAGTGACGCAGGAGTCAGCGCAACAACGGCAATGCTGGCGGCCAGAAGGGAGGCCCCGAGCAGCGCGGCACTCTTGCCTGTCGCCTGACGCTGACCGATCCCCCAAAGCGCGATGGCCAATAGGACCGAAGCGATTGCGCCCAAGGCAAGTCCGCTCGTCCCCGTCTGGCGCCAGAGCAGCCAGCCAAGGGCAGCGGCGGTCAGGAACATCGGGATGGAGAGGATGAGCTGAAACCGCGCCATCCAAGCGCCGGGTTTTGGCATGCGGCGGCGCAGCGTAGGGACAAAGCCGATCAGCAGGAAGGGCAGCGCCAACCCAAAGCCGAGGCCGGCAAAAATCGCCAGCGCTGCCGGAAGGGGCAAGACGAGCGCCGCGCCCAAGGCCGCTGCCATGAACGGACCGGTGCAGGGGGTGGCGACAAAAGCGGCAAGCACGCCGGTCCAGAAGGAGCCTGCTGCCCCGTCCTTGCCCGCCAGCGCTTCACCCCCGCCAAAGCCGCGTAAGTGAAAGACATGGGCAAGGTTCAGCGCCACAGCTGTCACCAGAAGGAGCAGGAGCAGGATGACGCGCGGCTCCTGCAATTGGAACGCCCAGCCGACGGTTGCCCCGCCGGCCCTGAGAGCAAGCAGCAGCCCGCCCAGCGCAAGGCAGGTGACCATAACCCCGGCAGCATAAGCGAGGGCCTCGCGCTTGGCGGCGCGCTCATCCCCGCCCGCGCGGGCAAGGCTCATCGCTTTGAGGCTGATGACGGGAAAGACGCAGGGCATGATGTTGAGCAGCAGACCGCCAAGAATAGCACCGGCAAGGGCTGCGATGATGGCCGCGAAACCGGAGGCGTCCTGAATGGCGGGGACTGGGCCGGGGATGGCACTGATCTCAAAGCCCCGTCCGTCGCCTGTCGCCAGTACACCGCTCAAGCGGTCAAACGCGCCGCCCTTCGCGTCTGTTTCAATGATCAGCCGGTCCCCCGCCCGCACGGCCTTTTGGGGGGCAGCATAGGCAATTGCGTCTTCGGTTTCGGCAAAGAACCATGCGTCTGTCGCCGAAACACTGGCGGGGAGGGGGACGGCAATCCGTACCCGTGTCCCGTCGCGCTGGAACGTGGCTTGCCCGCCCAAAGGCAGCGCGAGCTTTGCACGCCATGCATCAAAGCGGGCGCGGTCCGCCTGTGTCACGGCACCGTCGCCAACGGTGAGATCGAGGGTCAGCGTGCCGCGTTCAGGCACGCAAATCTTGTCCGTGCACGCAAGCCATTGCGCTTCGGCACGCAGGGGAAGGCGGGTGCCCGGTGCCAGGCCAGTTGGGATGGTGACCGGCAGCAGCAGCGCATGATCGCCATTGAAGACATGGTTCATTAGACCGGCGACGACCAGCTTTTCAGGCACCGGCCAACGCATCGGGCCAAGCTTGGCCCCTACAGGCAAAGTCCAATTGAGCGAGATGCCGACACCCGCATCGCCGGGGTTGCGCCAATAGCCATGCCAGCCCGGCTTTGGCTGCATGTCGATGGCGAGCAGGACGGTGGACCCAGCCTTGGGCGACTGGCTTTCTGCCGCCAGAGACGCCGCAATGTTGGTCTGCGCAACGGCAGGTCCGATCAGGCCGAACAACAGGGCTACTGTCATCAGCATGTCGCGGAGAAGAGAGAGGGAAAGGTCTTGCCGGGTCATGATTGGCTCTATAGCCATGAACCGACCGCATTAAACAGAAGGAACTTCTCATGGCACGCGCACGCTGGCTTGCGGCTGCAACTTTGCTGGTGACGGCACCTGTTTTTGCGGCACCCCCCAAAGTTGTTGCGGCGCCCCCCAAACTTGTCGTGGCGATTTCTGTCGACCAGTTTTCGAGCGACCTGTTTTCCGAATGGCGCGGCAAATATACCGGGGGCCTGAAGCGGATGACGACGGGCGTTGTTTTCCCCAGCGGCTATCAGAGCCATGCAGCGACCGAGACCTGCCCCGGCCATTCGACGATTTTGAGCGGCATCCGCCCCGGTCGTGCGGGCATCGCGGCGAATGATTGGTTCGGTTTGCGCGGGGAGAAATTTGATGAAATCTACTGCGTCGAAGACGAGGATGTCGCGGGGTCCACGCATGACAATTACACAGTCTCGCTCAAGCATCTGAGCGAAGACTGGAGCACACTTGGCGACCGGTTGAAATCTCTGCCCGGCAGCAAGACGCGCGTTTTCGCTGTCTCCGGCAAGGATCGTGGCGCCACGCTGATGGCCGGGCGCAAGGCGGATCAGGTCTTATGGTATGACTGGCGGGCAAGGGGCTTCACGACCTATGCCAAGGCCGACCCGCGCGCGGCGGATGCTGCCGTGCCCGCGCTAAAGGCGGTCAATGCGCGCATTGCCCAGTGGCTGGCCAAGCCGGTTATTCCACCTTTGCCCGCCGCCTGCACAGACAAGATCAACCCTATTGCGATTGGCAGTCTGACCGTGGGTGACGGGGCAGAAGACGGCCCGCGCATGGACAAGCCCGATAATACCGCGAAGGATTTCCGCTATACCCGCTCCATGGATAGCGTGACGCTCGACCTGGCGGACAGCATGGTCTCAGCCAATGGGTTGGGGCGTGGTCCCGGCACCGATGTTCTGGCGATTAGCCTGTCAGGCACAGATTATATCGGCCACGCTTATGGCACCGAAGGGCCAGAGATGTGCGGGCAGATGCTCTCGCTTGACGCGCGGCTCGGCCGTTTCTTTGCAGCGCTCGACCGGCAGAAGATTGATTATGTCGTGGCACTCACGGCGGACCATGGCGGCTTTGACGCGCCGGAACGGCATGACATTCATGCCTGGCCGATGGCTGACCGTGCCCCGCTGACGCTTGCTGCGCAGGCGATGTCGGGCCTGCTGGCCAAGCAGTTCGGCTGGCAAGGCACTTTGGTTGAAAACCGGTCACTTGGCGGTGACTATTGGTTCACACCTGCGGTGCCCGGCAATCGGCGGATTGAGGCGGCGGCGTGGTTGAAGGCCGAAGTTGAAAAGCAGTTTGGAGACAAGATCGCCGCGGTCTTCACCAAAGCCGAGATTGCAAACCTTCCTGTCCCGACCGGAAACCCTGCGCTTTGGACGTTGGCCCAGCGGGTCCGCGCGTCCTTCGTGCCCGACCGGTCCGGTGACATTTACATCGCGCTCGTCAATGGGCAGCAGCCGATGCCCGCCGGTATCCGGGGTTATGTCGCCACGCATGGCAGCCTTTGGGACTATGACCGCCGGGTGCCGATCCTGTTCTGGCGCAAAGGTATGACGCCGTTTGAACAGCCACTTCCCGTGGAAACGATTGATATCCTGCCAACGCTCGGTAGCCTCATCGGGCTCAGCGTTCCGGCAGACTCCGTCGACGGACGCTGCCTCGATCTGGACGCCGGACCCAACAGCACCTGCAAATAGGGCTGCGGCCTTAGCGCTGGTCGTAAGGCTTGAGCCCTGCGCCCAGTTGATTGCCGGTCAGGCGGATGGCCTCATGCGTCCAGTCCGCCACAAAAGTGGATGTGCGCTGGACGCCCGGCGCAATCGACGCGCGGTTGGCGGAGATGGTGAGGCCTGCGGACGGGTTGTTGATGGTTTCCGCCCCCACCGCGATAAAGGCGGAATAGTTTTCTTTGCTGCGGCCCTGCACAAATTCATTGTGTGTAATCGTCCCGACGGACCCTGCGGGCAGATCGATCATATAGTTGGTTTCTGATCCGCGCGTATCGTCAAAGCTGCTGTCGCTAATGTCGGTGCGGGCCGCCCTGCTCTTCACATAATGGCCGCCCGTGCCGCGTTCAAAGCGGGATCGGGTGATGATGAGCCGCGCATTGTCGTTCACATAGATGGAGTGCGAGCACATCCCGTCCGGACATCCGCCAAGCCCGGAAAAGGTTGACCGATCGATGGTGATCGTGGCTGCCCGATCATTATTGGTGAGGATGCCCTGTTCCGAATTGCGGAACACCGTGTTGACCACGGTCAAATTCCCCTTGTCCAGCCGGATGCCAGACCCGTTGCGGTCCGGCACCTGAAAGTTCTGGAAGACGAGACCTTCGACATGGGCAGCGGCCCCGCGCAGAACAAAGCCGCCTTTGCCTTCGCAAGATGTGCCGTCAAAGATGGCGGTTCCGGCAGAGAGTGCCGCATAGGCAATGCGTCCGCCTGTCTGCACGGCGCAGTCCCGGTAAGTGCCCGGTGCGATGCGGATGGTGCCGTCGCCATTGCCGATGGCGGTCACCGCGTCCTGCAGGCGCGCATAGCCCCGGCCGGTTTCCTCAACGGTAAAGGGCGCGCCCGATGATTGGGCCGACAGGGGTGCTGCCAGAACAAGCGCCAGCGCTACGGAACGATGAACAGGGGTCATGGTTTGCCTCAATGATTCCCGCCATTCTGGCGACATTTGGCGCGACATGTCGAGGTCAATTGAGGGTTAACCTGTCTTCGCCCTGCCTGTAACCCAAGCTAGTTTCCTCATATCACGTCATTTTTAATTGTCTGTTGCCCGCGCTTTCCTGTAGCTCAGGACTATGTCCAATTGTGATACATGTTTGGTCAGAAACAGGGCCATTTGTGCAGCCCTCGCGCCGGATGAGCTTGGCGCGCTTGCCAAACTCGGTCGCAAACAAATGGTAACGCGCGGCCAAACTCTGGTTTGGGAAGGGGATGAAGCCCTTGTCGTCGCCAACGTCATTCAGGGTGTGCTCAAATTGTCGGTCTCAACAGCCGACGGGCGCGAACAGATTGTCGGCGTCGTCTTCCCGTCGGACTTTATCGGCCGGCCCTTTGGTAAGGAAAGCCCTTATGGCGTCACCGCGCTGACGGATGCGGAAGTCTGCATCTTTACGCGCGCGGCGTTTGACGGATTTGCCAAGGAACATCCTGATCTCCAACACAAATTGCTGGAGCGCACGCTCGATGAGTTGGACCGCGCGCGCCAATGGATGATGCTGCTTGGCCGCAAAACCGCCAGTGAGCGGATTGCGACGCTGCTTTTGGAAATCTCCAACCGGCTGGGCAGCACAAGCTGTTCGGCCATCACGCCGTTTCTGGATGAATTTGATCTGCCGATGGACCGCCAGCAAATGGGCGATGTCCTTGGCCTCACGATCGAAACCGTCAGCCGTCAGCTTACCAAGCTGAAAGAGGCTGACATGATTGCATTGCCTGACAGGCGCCGTGTCGTGATCAAAGACCGCCGTCGGCTCGAGAACATTGCGCTCGCGGCATAGGGTTTTGACCTAGGTCCTTGTTCCGCTGGTCGAATATACGCCAAAGATGTTGCACCCGGGGTCGATGTCCGCAACCGCCTCGTTAAGGTCATGGATCCAGCAACGTTTCTGCCGGGTCAGTGTCCCAGCAGCAGCGGAATGTCTGAAAGGGTGGACAGCCGCCGCGTGACGCCGCCCAGCAGCGTTTCTCGCAGGCGGGAATGGCCATAGGCGCCGATCAGGATGGCGCCTGCGCCAACCTCCTTTGCGACCTGCGCAATCAGGCTGTCAGGGGCACCGTCGGCATCGGTAAAGGTCCGCAGATCAGACGAGATGCCGTGGCGCGACAGATAGGCGCTGGCATCGGTGGAAGGGAATGCCTCCCCGTCTTCGCTGACCGAAACGAGCGTGACCGATGCGGCGAGCTTGAGCGCCGGCAATGTTTCGCGAATGACGCGGGCCGCCTGTTCAGACGCGTTCCAGCCGATGACGATAGGCGCCATGGCGTCATATTGGTTGACGCCCTTGGGCACGACCAGAACCGCGCAGCCGGCGTTCACCGCCACATCATCGACAACCGATAAGGGGGACGCGGACGTGGCCCGATTCCGCCCGGCCTGGCTAAGAACCACGAGATCGGTCAGCGAGGAGACCGAGACCAAAGTCTGTGCCGGATCGCCATCATAAGACTGCCAGTCCCAGCGGACATCCTCATGGGCCATATGCGCCTCAAGCTTCGTGCGCACCCGGTCTTCGCTTTCACGCAGACTGTCTATGAGCGCGCCACTTGTGAAGACGCCGCCCATTGGGCCCAGCCCGACATAGGACGCATAAGGCGTCACATAAGCGCAGGTGAGGTGCGCATCATGCGCCCGGCAGACATCCAGCGCGACCGACAGGCGGTCATCAAGTTCTTTATCCTCGAAAACATGGAGCAAGACCGATTTCATGTCCGCTACCTCTATGGTTGTTGTTGGTACCCTCTCTAACTGTCAGCCAGGCCTGTTGGGGTCATTGACGGATGACAAGAATTTGATTGATCGAAGTCAAAGCCGGTTTTCGGGGGAAAACTTCGACCCACGGCCATCGAGTGTCGGAAAACTTTCATAAAGCGTGATTAGTGCTATCGTGCGTCTTTAACAGTTTGGCACTTTATGACCGCGAGCGCAGAAACATCGACACCCAAGGCCGTTGAAACGCCGGACGCAACGTCCCGCTATTTCAACCGGGAAGTTAGCTGGTTGAAGTTCAACCGGCGCGTGCTGGAAGAAGCGCAGAACCCCAACCACCCGCTGTTGGAACGGCTGCGCTTCCTGTCGATTTCGGGCGGAAACCTCGATGAATTCTTCATGGTCCGTGTGGCCGGCCTGCGTGGCCAACAGATGCGCGGCATTGAAGAAGTGTCGATCGATGGCCTCATTCCGGCCCAACAGCTTGAACTGATTGGGAAAGAGGCCGACGAACTGATGGCGGACCAGCAACTGCTGTGGCGGCAGTTGCGGACTGAAATGGCATCGCAGGGCATCCGCGTTGTCTCCGGTGATGATGTGGCGCAGGCCGACCGGGCGGGGCTGGAAACCTATTTTCGGGAAGAAATTTTCCCGATCCTGACATTGCAGGCGCTGGACCCTGCGCATCCCTTCCCCTTCATCCCCAATCTCGGCATGTCGATGATCTTCGATCTGGAGCGCCGCTCCGACGAAGAGGAAATCCGCGAGCTCATCATGATCCCGGCAACGCTCCCGCGCTTTGTGCGCGTGCCGGGCCGGACCGCGACCTATATCACGATTGAGGAGATGATCCGGCTTCACGCAGGGTTGCTCTTCCCCGGCTTTGATCTCATCGGCTCGGGCCTATTTCGCGTCATCCGCGACAGTGACATCGAACTGGAAGAAGAAGCCGAAGACCTCGTCCGCTTCTTCCGCAGCGCCATTAAGCGGCGGCGGCGCGGACGTGTGATCCGGCTTGAGGCTGAGCATGACATGCCCGAAGCGCTCGAATCGCTGATCCGTAAGGAACTGGGCGGCAATGAAGTCACCATTGCGGAAACCGATGGCATTCTCGGCATTGTTGGCTTGAGCCAGCTGGTCGATGAGGATCGGCCCGATCTGAAGTTCACCCCCTATTCGCCGCGCTTCCCCGAACGCATCCGAGAACATGATGGGGATTGCTTTGCCGCCATCCGCCAGAAGGACATCGTCGTCCACCACCCTTATGAGGCGTTTGACGTCGTCCTTGCTTTCTTGAGCCAGGCCGCCGCGGACCCCAATGTGGTGGCGATCAAGCAAACGCTTTACCGCGCGGGTAAGCAGTCAGCGATTGTGCGTGCTCTGTGTGACGCCGCCGAAGCGGGCAAATCCGTGACCGCCGTTGTCGAGTTGAAAGCGCGCTTTGATGAAGAACAGAACCTGCAATGGGCGTCGCAGCTCGAGCGCTCCGGCGTGCAGGTGGTCTACGGCTTCATTGATTGGAAAACGCACGCCAAGATTTCGATGGTGGTCCGCCGGGAGGGGAAGAATTTCCGCACCTATTGCCATTTCGGCACCGGCAATTACCACCCGGTCACGGCGCGCATCTATACCGATATCAGCTACTTCACCGCCGACCCCGCGCTGGGCCGCGATGCGGCACAGGTGTTCAATTACATCACCGGATATGTTGAGCCGCCCGAGCTGAAGTACATTACCATCAGCCCCCGGCATTTGCGCGAAAAGCTGTTGGCGCTCATCGACCGTGAAATCGCCAATGTGCGCGCGGGCAAGGACGGCGCTGTCTGGGCAAAGATGAATTCGCTCGCTGACCGGTTCGTGATCAACAAGCTTTACGAGGCGAGTGCCGCCGGGGTGCGCATTGAACTCATCATCCGCGGCGTGTGCTGTTTGCGCCCCGGCGTGCCGGGTCTTTCGGAAAACATTCAGGTGAAGTCGATCATCGGACGCTTTCTGGAACACAGCCGCATCTGGGCGTTTGGCAATGGCAGTGCGTTGCCCAACAACAAGGCGGAAGTCTTCATCTCCTCGGCAGATTGGATGCCCCGCAATTTTGACCGCCGCGTGGAATATGCGCTGCCCGTCCGCAATGCGACGGTGCACGATCAGATCCTTGATCAGGTGATGGTCGCCAATCTCATCGACACGGAGCAAAGCTGGTATCTTAAGCCGGACGGCAGCTATGAACGCGTTGCCCCAGGCGATGAACCCTTTAACTTGCATCGTTACTTTATGACCAATCCATCACTTTCGGGCCGTGGGGCATCGCTTGGGAGTGGCGCGGTTCCAAAACTGGTCCTAAACGGCAAGCGGTGAATGGGACTCAACGCAAAGCTGTCATTGATATAGGCTCCAACTCGGTTCGGTTGGTGGTCTTTGGCGGTGCGCCAAGGGCGCCCGTTGTTCTCTATAATGAAAAGCTGGCGGCCGGCCTTGGCGGCGGTGTCGTCCGTGACGGGCGGCTGGACAAAGCCGCCAGCGACATGGCGCTGCGCGGACTTGCACGCTTTGCGCTCGTCGCAAAAGCTTGGGATGTCAGCTGGCTGCGCGTCGTGGCAACGGCGGCCGTGCGCGATGCGGAGAATGGCACTGCATTTTTGAAGGAGGTCAAGGCGCTTGGCCTGCCGGTCGAGCTGCTGTCCGGAGAAGAAGAAGCGCGCATCTCCGGCTGTGGCGTGCTGTCGGCCATTCCCAATGCCGACGGCGTGATGGCGGATCTGGGGGGCGGCAGTCTCGATCTATCCCGCCTTGAGCACCGGGATGTGACGCAGACGGGGTCGATCCCCATCGGCGCCATCCGCGCGCGTGCCCTGACCGAGCAAGGCGACGGCGCGCTCGAAGCGGCGCTGCGCAAGGGCATGAAGCCGCTCGATTGGCTGACGCAATCTGAAGGACGACCGCTCTATCTTGTGGGTGGCCCTTGGCGGGCGCTTGCCCGCGTCCATATGCACATGCATCGCTACCCCTTGCCCGTTCTTGCCCGCTACCGAATTGCCACCGGCGATGCGCCAGCGCTCGCAGAGACGATCAGCGGGATGACGACGGCGGCGCTCAAGTCCATTCGTGAAATGCCCAGCGCACGCGTGCCGATGCTGCATGCGACGGCGCAGCTTTTGAACGTGCTTGCGGCGTTGCTGAAACCGTCGGCCTTTGTGATCTGCCCCTATGGCCTGCGCGAAGGGCTGATGTTCGATGCGTTGTCCCCGGAGGAGCGCGCGCGCGATCCGCTGACCGAAGGTGTCGCTTTTGCAACGGCAGACCATCAGCAGCCGCCGGGCTTTGGCGATGCCATGGCGCATTGGCTGGACCAGATGTTCGACAAGGAGGCAGAGTCGCTGCGCCGGTTGCGCCGCGCCGTTTGTCAGATTGCCGGTGTCGGCTGGTCAAGCACGCCGGGCTTTCGCGCACTGACCGGCGAAGAAATGGCGCTGCACGGCAATTGGATTGGCATTACCGCGGCCGAACGCGCGATGATGGCGATGGCGCTGCATGTCGGGCTGGGCGGTGATCTGGAAGTGCCCTCCGGGCTCAAGCCATTGGCGGATAACTTGCAGCTGGAAACAGGCCGTAATTGGGGCCTCGCTGTCCGCGTGGCGGACCGTTTGGCCGGGGGATCGGCTGAGATTTTGGCGGCGAGCCGTCCGGAAATTTCAAATGGCGCGCTGACGCTGCATCTGGGCTCTGCCCATGCAGCGCTGGATGAGCCGACGTTGCGTCGCCGGCTGCAACGGCTGGTGGCAGGGCTTGGCCTGCAAAGCGGCAGGGTCCAGATCGCCTAGCGTTTGACGTCCCACGCGACCCTGCGGTCGTCGCGGGAGAGCGACAGGGCATCGTCCGGTCCCCGATAATGCACCGTGCCGGTCGTTGGGTTCTCCCATTGGGCGGCGGTCATCGGTTGGCCTGCCTCATCAAGCCATTCGCCATCCTGCGGAAAGGATGTGCCGCGCGCCCGGTGGGCTGACCGCTTCGCGGCGAGGTCTGCGACGAAATCTTCAAGTGCTACGTCGCGTCGTTCCCAATCGATCCAGCTAAGGGCGTTGTCCTGCGCATAGGCGTTGTTATTGCCCATCTGCGTCCGCCCAAATTCGTCGCCCGCCGTCAGCAAAATCGTGCCGGTGGAGGCAAACAGCGTGGCCAGCATCGCGCGGACATCGGGCCGACGTCGCCCGAGAATGGCGGGGTCATCGGTCGGGCCTTCCACACCGCAGTTCCAGCTGAAATTTTCGGAATGGCCGTCGCGATTGTCCTCGCCATTCGCTTCATTGTGGCGCGCGGCATAAGCGACACTATCGGCAAGCGTGAAGCCATCATGCGCGGCGAGGAAATTGACGCTGCGGGTGTTGGGGCCGAAAATGTCAGACGATCCGGCGATCCGCGTGACGACGTCCCCGATGCCGCCATCTCCGCGCCAGAAACGGCGGACGTCATCGCGAAACCGGTCATTCCATTCGAGCCAGTTCTTAGGGAAGGCCCCAAGCTGATAGCCACCCGGGCCGCAATCCCAAGGCTCCGCGATCATGATGCGGTCGGCAAGGAGGGGGTCGGATGCGATCTCGGCAAAGATCGGCGCGTCGGCTGAAAAGCCGGGCCCGCGCGCGAGGATGGTCGCTAAGTCAAAGCGGAAGCCGTCGACCCCACAGGTCCGGACGAAATGACGCAGGCTATCCAGTGTCAGCTGCCGGACGGCGGGGTTGGCAAAGTCGAGCGTGTTGCCGCAGCCGGTATCGTTGATGAGGGCGCCGTTCGGTGCATGGGCATAGGTGTCATTGTCCAGCCCGCGCAGGGAGAGCACGCCGCCCTGAATGTCGCTTTCGCCCGTGTGGTTGAAGACAAGATCAAGGATCACGCCAATCCCTTCGGCATGCAGTGCAGCAACCGTCTGGCGCAGTTCCGCAATGCCCCCTGGGCATAGGCCCGGGTCGAGCGCCATCATCGCCACAGGGTTATACCCCCAGGCGTTGGACAGGCCGAGCGGTGGCAGATGCCGTTCGTCGATCCAGGCGACAATCGGCATGAGCTCCACTGCGCCAACGCCAAGCTTCTTGAGATGTGCGATCACACTCGGATGGGCGAGCGCGGCAACCGTGCCGCGCAAAGCCTCCGGCACTTCCGGATGCAACTTCGTAAAGCCGCGCACATTGATTTCGTAGATCAGGTCGCCGCGCTGAAAGTGGGGCGGTGCCTGATCGACCTTGGGAAAGGGAGCCGGGATGATCGCGCGCGGCACCATAGGCGCTGTGTCCACGCCGAAGCGGGCAAGGTCCGGATGCTGCACAAAGCGTCGGTCGAGCGTGACGGCATAGGGGTCCACCAGCAATTTGGAGGGATCAAACCATAGGCCCAGCTCCGGGGTCCAGACCCCGTCGGCGCGATAGCCATAGAGTGATCCGCTGAGGTCGCCCGCTGTCTCAAAAACCCAATCTTCACCATCGCGCGCCATGGACACGCGGCGCTCTATCTCGTCGTCAAACAAGCACAGCCATAGCGCTTCGGCCTTTGGCGCGCGGACGCGAAAGGAGGTGCGTCCGCCCGAAACTGTTGCGCCGTAGCCGTGCGTCACGTCACCACATCAGGCGCGGTGCGGCCGGTGTGGCGGGTGATGCCCGCGATCACGTCTGCCGCTGTGATCAGCTCTGCCAGCATATCGGGCGTGGCCTCGGCCAGACGCCCGCCGACCGGTTCGTAGCGTTCCAGATAGACGCGCAACGTCGCGCCTTCGGTGCCGGTGCCGGACAGGCGGAAGACAACACGCGACCCGCCTTCAAATAGAATGCGGAGGCCCTGATTGCGGCTGACCGACCCGTCGACCGGATCGACATAGGAAAAACTATCGGCAGTCTCGATGACGAGCGGACCGAAAGTTTGGCTGGGCAGGTCTGGCAAAGCGGTGGTCAGTTCGTCGATCAGTGCATTGGCGGCGTCCGTCGGCAGCGCCTCATAATCATGGCGGGCATAATAGTTCCGCCCAAAGCGCGCCCAATGTTCGGCCGCCAGATCCGCGACAGGCATCCTTCGCACGGCAAGAATGTTGAGCCAGAGCAGAACCGCCCACAGCCCATCCTTTTCGCGCACATGGTCAGAGCCTGTGCCCGCACTCTCTTCGCCGCAGATGGTCGCCATCCCGGCGTCGAGCAGATTGCCAAAGAACTTCCATCCGGTTGGCGTTTCATACGCCGGGATGCCCAGCGCGTCCGCCACACGGTCGGCGGCGGCACTTGTCGGCATGGAGCGGGCAATGCCTTTGAGGCCGCCTGCATAGCCGGGCGCCAGATGCGCATTGGCGGCCAGCATGGCGAGCGAGTCCGAGGGCGTCACGAAACAGTTCCGCCCGATGATCAGATTGCGGTCGCCATCCCCGTCGGACGCTGCCCCAAAATCAGGCGCGTCTGCTGACATCATCAGATCATAAAGCGCTTTGGCGTGGACCAGATTAGGGTCAGGATGGTGCCCGCCAAAATCTTCCAGCGGCACGCCATTGCTGACAGTGCCGGGGGCAAAGCCCAAACGCCGCTCCAGAATTTCGGTGGCATAAGGACCCGTCACGGCATGCATTGCGTCAAACGCCATGGTGTAGCCCGATTGGACAGCGGCGCGGATCGCGTCGAAATCAAACAGGCTTTCCATCAGCGCGGCATAATCGGCGACTGGGTCGATCACCGCTACGGTGAGCCCGCCAACCTGCGTTTCGCCAATCACATCAAGATCGACATCGGGCGCATCGATATCCAGCCAACGATCGATGCTGGTTGTGCGCGCATAGATCGCCTCGGTCACGCCTTCCGGCGCGGGGCCGCCATTGGCGATGTTGTACTTGATGCCGAAATCTTCATCCGGCCCGCCGGGGTTGTGGCTGGCCGACAGGATGAGGCCGCCACTCGCCCCATATTTGCGGATGACATGGCTGGCGGCAGGCGTGGAGAGGATGCCGCCTTGCCCCACCAGTACGCGGGCATAGCCATTGGCCGCGGCCATGCGGATGGCCTGCTGGATCACGGTGCGATTGTAAAAGCGCCCATCGCCGCCCAGCACCAGCGTCGCACCTTCGGGGCGCGGGACAACATCGAACACAGACTGGATGAAGTTTTCGGCATAGCCCGGTTGCTGGAAGACACGCACTTTCTTGCGCAGGCCGGATGTGCCGGGCTTTTGGCCGTCAAAGGGCGTGGTGGCGTGGGTCTGGATGGTCATCACTTGGCTGTCAGGTCCCTGAAGAGGTCTGCATAGGCTGTGCCACTGTGCGCCCAGCTGAAGTCTGCTGTCATGCCGTTCCGCTGCAGCGCGGTCCAGAGGTCGCGGTCCTGATACAGGTGAACGGCGCGCGAGATGGCGTCGGCGAGTGCTGCATAGGTGACGCCGGTAAACTGGATGCCGGTCGCCACGCCAGCTTCAAGGGCGGCAAGATTGGCATCGATGATGGTGTCGGCCAGCCCGCCTGTGCGCGCGACGACGGGCACGCAACCATAAGCCAGTCCGTAAAGCTGAGTGAGGCCGCAGGGCTCAAACCGGCTGGGCACAAGGATGGCATCGCCGCCCGCCTGCATCCGGTGGGAGAAGGTCCATTTCGATAGGCATCATCACGCGGCCTGCACCGTCATTCTGCACTGCTGATAGGTGTCGATCAGGTTGTCAAAGTGATCATTGATGCAAAACACCTTATCCGCGCGGTGTGCGCCAGCGGCCAATAATTCCGTCGGATCACGATCAAGGAACTGGTCAAGCGCGTGGACTAACGCGGCCGGATTGCCGGCGCGATAGGACACGCTGCAGGTCGGGTCGGCAAAGGTAACGGCGCCGCCCTCATCGGGCAAAATCAAAGGCACGCCTGAGGCCGCCGCTTCGGCGACGACAATGCCGAAGGTTTCGGATTCGCAGCCGTGGATGAACCCGTCAGCGCTCGCGAGCATGCGTGCCAGCAGCTCCCGGTCCCGAATGCCATCGATCAGCCGAATGTGCGGGTTGCCCCCGATCGCCTTCAGGACCATCGGCCGATCCCGGCCGACGCCGATCACGATAAGGCCCACAGGCTGCTGCGCACTGGCGACAGACACGGCGTCGATCACCATGGGCAGACGCTTTTCTGCGCTCAGGCGACAGATCGCCATCAGCAACCGGGCGTTTTCGGGCAAGTGACATTTGGCGAGCATCGTTGCCCGCAAGTCTGCAGACCGCAGGCTCGGGGAGAAGCGGTTGGGCTCAATGCCGAGCGGGATCATGGTGACATTGGGAATGCCCGCATGGCGCAAACGTGCCTCAAGATCCGGGTTGCAACACACGACTGTGTCGAACTTCGCGGCTGCGCGCCGGAGATGGTTGAGATAGGGGGCAAAAGTGCGGTCGATGGTATCGCGCGGGGCCATTTGGCCAAACCAGCGATAGGCATAAACCGCCATCGGGTCGGCGTGCATGAACAGCGATTTGCGGGCCGGGCCTTTCCAGTCCGCGACAATGCTTGCGGTACGCCAGGGCGAGGATGCCTCGACAATGTCCGGCTGTTCTGCATTCAGAATATCGTGAATGGGTCCGGCGGACTTGAAGTAGCGGTACCGTCCATCGAAGATCAGCTTGGGGGATGCCACGGAGATGACCCGCGCGCCGCCGGGGCGTCGGTCTTCCCCGTCCTCTTCCCCCGGGATGATGACGACCAGATCGATGCCCATGCGTTCCGCATAGGCAATTTTGCACTCGACATAGGTCCGCACACCGCCGCCATGCGGCGCGTAAAAGGCAGAAACATCGACGATCTTCATTATGGGGCGGTCCTTTTTGCAGGGCCGAAGCTGGCAAGGCCGGTGCGATAATTGAGTAGGATGCTGGCAGGCGTCGGCGTTGCTCTGGCGGTGATATGGGCGGCGGTTGCCTTGGGCTTGGACCAGCCGAGCTTGGGATTGCCGGGGAAGCCGACGCCGTCTGATGTAAAGTTGAACCGGCCATTGGCGTCACGGTCATGCATCAGGACAAGGCTGTAAGTGCCAGGCCCCGGCACGCGCACGCACAGCACGGCGCGTCCGGTTTTGGGTACCTTTATCAAGGCGCGCCGGAATGTCTTGCCAGCCATCAACAGAATATTGTCGTCCGCCAGAAAATCCTTGTCATTCGAGGGATAGACTTCGAGCTTTAAGTTACCTGACCGGTCCTTCAGACCTTCTGCGCTGATGAGGAAGGCGGGGCCGTTTTCCTGATCCCGGCAACGTCCCTCTTCAATCCCCAGGTTAGGGCTTGAAGCAATGGTGGGCGCTGGCGCCAAAGCGAGCAAGGTGGCGAGGATCATGCGTTGCTTTCCTTCCATTCGTTGCGCCCGATAACCGCCAAGGTCAGACCCGTGACGATGTGCAGCACCAATGTGAGCAGGGCGATTTTTGCCACGACCGCGCCGATTGCCGGGTCTGTGCCGATCAGAAAAACGGTCATGGCGGCAAAAACGAGGTCTTTATTGGGGATGAGGGGAAGCCGCGAAATGAGCATGCGGAACATGGCCAGCAGCAGAATCTCTGTCAGCGGCACCTGTGGCAAAAGCAGTTGCAAGGCGCTCGCCATCAGGATCAGGCCGATGGCGATGCGAGCCATGTGCACCGCACTGATAAACAGCAGCTGGGGCCGTGGCAGCGAGAAAAGTTTCTGGCGAAACAGGAACACCACGAGCGAACTTGCGATGATGACGCCAATTGAGCCGATGATGGTGCGCAGGTGCGGCCCGATGGCGAACTCGGACAGGAAGGGCCAGCCGACCAAGAGCAGTATCAAGGTGGCCACGTTCCCCGCCATGGCTGACAGGATGGAGACATCTTTGATGGCTGCAAAGGGCGCACCTGTCATCGTGGTGCGCTGCCGCGCCCAGAGGTAAAATTGGGCGTCTCCCATATAGCCCAGCAAAAGCTCGTTTGTGACCTGCTTTTTAAGCAGGGCCGAGAACCCTTCCATCGGGATTTTCCACAGGCGGCGGAAAATCACCCACTCGCTGGCCGGTGTGGCGAGATAACTGGCCGCAAGACAAAACCAGAAAAGAGGGCTGGCGGGCACATCAAACAGCCCATCCAGCCGGATATCCGTCAATTTGAAGAGGATAGCGGCAACCATGGCCAGCGACAGCCCCAAACCGGCCCAGCGCCAGATAGCGCCATTGGGCGGGTCGCCAATTGCTGCAAGATCGAGTTCGGCCGGTAAGGTCGCTGGAACCGCTGCGGTATTGTTTTTGATCATGAGCGTTCAGTTCTGAGTGATGGGGAGCGGGTTGGCAGGAATGCGGCGCGCGTTCAGCGTCGATCGGTCGAGCAATTGGGCGTAGGATGCGGGTGTGCGCCCTCGGGACATGGCAGCCAATGTCCGGTCAATGCTGTTGAGGACGGGTGCACTGTGCACGTCACCGGGATGGACGGCGATCCGTGCCACCGGCAAGGGCGTGAGCACGTGTCGCGCTAGGGCAGCAAAAGCGAGCGAGGACGCGGTTCGCGCCCGGCTGCGCGTGGCCCAAGTGACAACAGGGCCACGGGCCAGCACTTTGCCGCTGGCGGGGTGCCAGACCCGCAAATGGTCTTCAGCGATCGGCAGGCCAGAGGCTGCGAGCGCCGTGTGCGCCCCTGCCCCATAGAGCCAGGCCGGCGCCACAAAACCTGCTGCAGGCCGACCAATGATGTCCTCAATCAAGGCACGGCCATCGGCGATCCGCTGCGCCGCAGTCTCCGCATCGAGGCCGAGAAACTCACCTTCGCCCGCGGTCATGTGCGCGCCCTTCCAAGCGGCAAGCCCGAAATGGCGCGTCGTGTCCTTATGAAACCAGCCATGGACGAACATCTCCACCCCGGCCTCTGCCCAGCCCCGCAGGCGGCGCTGGAAGGCAGGTGCCGCAGATATGGGCGCCTGCCCCCAATGGTTGGGCACAACGAGCATGGCCATGCGGGCAGAGCGCAAGGGCTGGCTGATCCGGTCAAACAACTGGTCTACTTCGCTTTCGAAGAGCGGCCCGACATCATGGATCGACGTTAACAACAGACGGGCGCGCATTCCCACTCCTTGGACAAGGCTCTCAAGTCCCAGACGCCGCCACTGGCCCGACGCCGCAGGTCGTATAGTTAAATTTGCGACAGTTTAAAGGCGTTTAGTGAAAGTTCTGCGACAGACGCTGCGCGAGCCATAGGCGCGTTATGGGGAAAGCACACTATGAATTCTGCTAACAGAAGTGTGCCGATGTCTGGAGGGTACTTCAAGGCGTGATCTTGCCCCGCCGGAACAGAGAGTGGTCCAAATTGGTTCAATACACATCCGGGCCGCGCGCCCCTTTTTGGGCCAGATCACTTTCTGGTTTTCAGGAGAGAAATCATGGGATTAATCATGTGGCTTATTGTCGGCGGCATCATTGGATGGCTCGCCAGTTTGATTATCTGTGAGCACCCACCGTTCATCTGCGCGCCTTTTTTCGCGCGCCAGTCTCATCGCCGCGGCGGCTTTCGCCTGACCCACGCCTGTTCGCGCCCGGTGCGGTGGAAGCGCTGTTGGTCAAGGATCTGTCCGGCAATGCCACGCGCATGTCGCCCCGGTGGAGCCTGAACCTGAACCCGACCTATGATATTGGCCTTGGCAATGGCGGCAAGGTCCGGCTGGGCACAAACTTTGCGTATCGCAGCAAACAGTTCCACACCGAGTTCAACGATGATCGTTTGGCGCAGGATGGCTATATCCAGCTGGATGCCAATGTGATGTATCGCCACCCAGATGACCGTTTCTCGGCCAATTTCTGGGTCCGCAACATCACCAATGAACTTGTCTATGCGGGCAGCTTCTCGGTTTCGACCAGCCGCGCCATTGGCGGCACGCTGATGCCGCCGCGCACCTATGGCGTCACATTCGGCTATGAATTCTAATCCACCCGCGCCCGCATTTGGGCAAAGGCCTTGAAGGGGCCGTCGGTTTTCCGGCGGCCCTTTTTACTGGGGCGCGGAACTCTGGCGACAATGCACCAACCTGCACGGGTGCGTTGCAGCTCACTGCCGCATATCCTCACCCCTAAGTCGGAAAACCGAATGCGATGGTGGAGCTGAGGGGAATCGAACCCCTGACCTCATCATTGCGAACGATGCGCTCTACCAACTGAGCTACAGCCCCGCATTCGAAATTCGCCCTTAGCGGCGGCAAATTGCCGTTGCAATGGGGAACGCTTGCCCTGCGCGGGAATTGAAATACAAGCAGTTGGGAACGGGAACGACACGCGTCCCGACCAGACAAAAACAAGAGAGGAGCCTTCACATGGCACGCGCATGGTATTTTAAATCAACCCCTAATGGTCTGCCAACACTCGACAATGTCGCGCTGGCGGATCTGCCGCATCAGGACCTCGGTCCCAACCAGATCCGCGTGCGCAACGCCTATCTGTCGGTCGACCCCTATATGCGCGGCCGGATGACGACGGTGAAGTCGTACGTCCCCGGCTTTGATGTCGATCAGCCGATGACGGGCGGCGCTGTGGGCGATGTCATTGAAAGCACAGCCGAAGGCTATGACGTCGGTGACAAGGTGATGCACATGAACGGCTGGCGCGATGAAGCGATTGTCGACATCGCAGGCGGCGGTGCGCCTACCGATCCGCAAAAACTTCCTCCGCTGAACATCCCCATCCAGACGTTCCTCCACAATCTCGGCCTCACAGGCGCGACCGCTTATATGGGCCTGATGAAGACGGCGTCGGCCAAGCCCGGCGATATTGTTTTCGTGTCCGCAGCAGGCGGTGCCGTCGGCTCAGCCGTCGTCCAGATCGCAAAGAAGAAGGGCATGACGGTCATTGGCTCGGCCGGTGGTGCTGCCAAATGCGAATGGGTCCGCTCATTGGGTGCCGATGCTTGTGTCGATTACAAGGCGGGCAATCTGCTGGAACAGTTGAGCGCAGCCGCCCCGAACGGGATTGACGTGTATTTTGACAATGTCGGCGGCGATCATCTGGACGCGGCTTTTGCTCTGGCCCGCGATTATGCCCGCTTTGCGATTTGCGGCATGATCGACAAATATAATGAAGCCGATCAGGGGCATGAGTTCAAGTACATCCTGCGCACCATCCCTGCGCGGATCAACATGCGCGGCTTCATCTTCACCGACTATGCGGAGTTTATGCCGGAGTTTCTGGCGGAGGTCGCACCGATGGTGCTGTCAGGCGAAATGAAGATGCAGGAAACCGTGCACCAAGGCCTCGACACGACGTTCGACGCGTTCCTTGGCCTCTTCTCCGGCGCCAACACGGGCAAGATGCTGGTCCGCATCTAATGCCCCGGCGGGCGCTGGTCCGTTCCGGGCCTGCGTCCGCCTGCTGTGCCATCTGCCTTGCCATTCTGGCTCAATCCCCGCACACAGGGGCATGATCGTGTCGAGATCCCTGTCGATCGCGCTCCTTGCGCTGGCTTTGGCGAGCTGCGTTGCTGTGCCTCCGCCACCTGCGCCGGCACCTTCGCCCCCAAAGCCAGTTCCACCCCCCCCGGTGACGGTGCCGCCGCGCCCTTCCAATTGGGAGGATAGGCGGGCGACGCCGGGTGACTGGGCGTATCGTCAGGATGCGCGCGGCACAGTTGCCTTGTTCGGGCCGCCGGGTGCCAATGCGGTGTTCGTCATTCGCTGGGATCAGGCCGCGGCGCGGGTGTATTTGTCGCGCGGTGGACATTTCCCCGTCGGGCAATCCGGGCAGATAAGCATCCGGACCTCCAGCACAGCGCGGACATTGTCGGCGGGCAACAGCAGTGAAAGCCCACCTTATGTCGCGGCAGAACTGGTTGCGTCGGACAGGCTGCTCGACGCGATGGTGCACAGCCGCGGCAAATTCCTGGTGTCGGTGCGCGGCGCGGATGACCTCATCGTGCCCACATGGGCTGAATTTGCGCGGGTTGTGGAGGATTGCCGGGCTGGCGGCTGAAGGTGCGCCTGAAGTCAGCCCGAAGTTCCTATCCTGACAGCAAAAAATATGAATTCAAGACTTGATTGCACGATTCACCTGACTCATGTTGCTCCTCGCGAACCAACCGGTTCGCATGATGCATTACAGCGAAAGGAGGTGATCCGATGTCTCATGGTCCAGCTAAGAGGTCGGAAAGGGTGATCCGCAGCTAGGCGCGCTTATGCGCTGCCTTTGGTCTCTGCAGAAACGGATGCCGCTGAACAATTCCAGCAGGCGCTACACCTCCGATCGCTGACCATGCTGAAGGGTCGTAGAACTGAAAAGTTCTGCGGCCCTTCTCATGTCTGGCGCAGACGGCCCTTCGCATGTTGCGGCAAAGGGCTTACCCGTTTCAATTGAACCTAGCTGTGAGGTGCACCGCATCGCCATTGCGAGGAGCGGAGCGACGCGGCAATCCAAAGTTCAGTCGGCCAAAGTCCAGTCGGCTATGGTGCCGCTGGATTGCTTCGCTCCGCTCGCAATGACGGATAGAATGTCCGTCATCGAAAGCTGGTGCGACGATTAGATGTCGAGATTGGCGACGTTGAGCGCGTTTTCCTGAATATATTCGCGCCGCGGCTCCACAACATCACCCATCAACGCGGTGAAAATCTCATCGGCGAGATCCGCTTGGGTGACTTCCACCCGCAGCAGCGAGCGGTTGTCCGGGTCCAGTGTGGTTTCCCAAAGCTGTTCGGCGTTCATCTCGCCAAGGCCTTTATAGCGCGAAATCGACAGGCCCTTGCGTCCGACGGCGAGGATGCCATCGAGCAGTTCGGACGGGCGTGACACCATGGTCGTCCGGCGATTTTTCGCGACAGGGGCATCGTCCTCTTCGCCTTCTGCCGCGGGTTCAGGCGCAGACTTGCCGATGGGCACCAACCGGCCAACATCGGCATAAGACTCCGTCTGTTCGGCGATGAGCGTGTGCAGGCGGCGCGCCTCCTGGCTTTGCAGGAAGCTGGCTTCGATCATGTGATGATCCGTCACGCCGCGCCAAATGCGTTGGAGGTGATAGCCGCCTTCTTCAGCGACACTGCCGGACCAACGAGCTTCAAGGTCGGCGCGGTTCAACCACTCTGCCGTCAGGCCGATGGCACGGGCACGCGCCTCTGGGTTGGCTGCAGGATCAAGCGCACCGATCAAGGCAAGGCCTTCGATGATGGCGGGATCATATTTCTTGGGCACATAGCGCATCAGGCTGCGTGTGCGGCGGGCATGGTCAATCAGCAGTTTCAGGTCCGCGCCAGACCGCGTGCCGCCGGATGTTTCGAGCGCGACGGCTGCAATGCCGGCATCCACCAGATAATCGTCGAGCGCGGCATCGTCCTTCAGATAGACTTCGGACCGGCCCCGCGCCGCTTTGTAGAGCGGTGGCTGGGCGATGTAGAGGTGCCCGCGTGCGATGATTTCCGGCATCTGGCGATAGAAGAAAGTGAGCAGCAGCGTGCGGATGTGCGCGCCATCCACGTCGGCGTCCGTCATGATAACGATCTTGTGGTAACGCAGCTTTTCAATGTTGAAATCGTCGCGGCCAATGCCGGTGCCCATCGCCTGAATGAGGGTGCCGACTTCCTTCGACGCCAGCATCTTGTCAAAGCGCGCCCGCTCAACGTTTAGGATCTTACCTTTGAGCGGCAAGATCGCCTGATTTTGACGGTTGCGTCCCTGCTTAGCCGAGCCGCCTGCGGAGTCCCCTTCGACGAGGAAGAGTTCAGACTTGGCGGGGTCACGTTCCTGACAATCGGCCAGCTTGCCGGGCAGCGACGCAATGTCCATCACGCCCTTGCGTCGTGTCAGTTCGCGTGCCCGCTTGGCCGCTTCACGGGCGGCGGCGGCATCGATGATCTTCTGGACGACCGACTTCGCATTGGCCGGATTTTCCTCCAGCCATTCCGCCATCTTGTCGGCCATCAGGCTTTCCAGCGGCTGGCGGACTTCAGACGAGACGAGCTTGTCCTTGGTCTGGCTTGAGAATTTCGGATCAGGCAGCTTGACCGAGACAATGGCGGTAAGGCCTTCGCGCATGTCTTCGCCGGTCAGTGTCACCTTCTCCTTCTTCAGGAGGCCCGACTTTTCAGCATAGTTGTTCAGCGTGCGGGTCAGCGCCGCACGGAAGGCCGCGAGATGCGTGCCGCCATCGCGCTGCGGGATGTTGTTGGTGAAGCACAGGACGTTTTCATAATAGCTGTCATTCCACTCCAGCGCGACTTCAATGCCCACGCCATCGCGTTGGCCGGAAACGGCAATAGGGTCTGGAAAGAGCGGCGTCTTTGCGCGGTCGAGATATTTCACAAAGGCCGCAATGCCGCCTTCATAGTAAAGTTCGACTTCCTTCTTTTCCGCATGGCGTGCGTCGATCAGGAACAGGCGGACGCCTGAATTGAGGAAAGCGAGTTCGCGGTAGCGGTGCTCCAGCTTTTCAAAATCAAACTCAGTGATCTTGAAGGTTTCCGGGCTTGGCAGGAAGGTGACGCGTGTGCCCTTCTTGCCATTGGCCGGGCCGACGACCTTGAGCGGCGCCACAGCGTCGCCATGGCTGAACTGCATGTAATGCTCTTCACCGTCGCGCCAGATGGTGAGATCCAGCGTGATCGACAGTGCGTTCACAACCGAGACGCCGACGCCGTGCAGACCGCCCGACACCTTATAGGCGTTATCGTCTGACGTGTTCTCAAACTTCCCGCCCGCGTGGAGCTGCGTCATGATGACTTCAGCGGCCGACACGCCTTCTTCAGAGTGAATGCCGGTCGGGATGCCGCGCCCATTGTCCTCAACCGAAACGGACCCATCGGGGTTCAACTGGATGATGATTTTGTCGCAATGACCCGCAAGCGCTTCGTCAATCGCATTGTCCGAAACCTCGAACACCATGTGGTGGAGACCCGAGCCATCATCGGTATCGCCAATGTACATGCCCGGCCGCTTGCGCACTGCGTCCAGCCCTTTGAGGACCTTAATGGAATCAGCGCCATAAGCGGATGTGTTCGGGGTGTTTGCGGTATCTTCTATCATAGCAATGCCATACGGAACCGCCCGCCAAAACCCAAGGGAAATGACATCCAACCCGACATTTGACAGGGGATAAACAATTCGATATCAAACTATATAGTTAGATATCGAACCAAAGGAACGGGTGATGGAGCGCAGACAGTTTTTGACGGTTGCCGGTGCGGGCGTCGCAATGGTTGCCGCAGGCGGTTTTTGGCGGGTGACGCGGCTGCCCGAAAAGGCCGTTGCCCCTTGGGCTGCTAATCCCCGGCCACTGGAAGATGTGCGTTTGGATGCCCTGCGCTATGCCATTCTCGCGCCCAATCCGCACAACCGCCAACCCTGGGAGATCCGGCTCGTCGGCGACGATACCGCGCTGCTCAGCTGCGACCTGTCCAAAAGACTCCCCGAAACGGATCCGTTCGACCGCCAGATCACCATTGGATTTGGCACCTTTATCGAATTGGCGTCGATCGCTGCGGCCCGTCGCGGCGTAAGGATCAATGTGACGCCGTTCCCGGAAGGTGAGCCTTCACTGCGCCTCGATGCCCGCCCGGTGGCCGCTCTTCGCTTTGTAACGGACGCAGCGGTCCGACCTGATCCCTTATTTTTCGCCATCACTCAACGCCGAACGAACCGCTCCGTCTATGACACGGCGGTGCCGGTCCGGCAGGATCTTGCCGCTTTGGGCGAGCAGGGGGCGGCAGTCACCGACGCACCGGCGGTTCTCGCCAGGCTGCGCGGCCTGACCGTCGCGGCCATCGAGTTGGAGATGCGCACGCATCGGACCCATATGGAAAGTGTGCGGCTGATGCGGATTGGTGCAGCGGAAGTCGATGCGCAACCGGACGGGCTGATGCTCACGGGCCCCGTTATCGAAGCGACGGCCTTGCTCGGCATGACGACCCGCATGACGCTGGCGGACCCCGACAGCAAGTCATTCCAGATAGGGCTGGACGACTTGCGACAGACCTACGCCTCCGTGCCCTCGGCCATCTGGATCACGACGCCCGGCGACAGCCGCACGGAACAACTGGACGCCGGACGCCGCTATGCGCGGGTGACGCTGGAGGCCACCCGGCGCGGCCTTGCAATGCATCCGATGAGCCAGGCACTTCAGGAATATCAGGAAATGAAACCGCTTTATGGCCAGATGCACGATCTGCTCGGTGCGGGCGACGGACGGGTGCAAATGCTCGCGCGGGTCGGTAAGGCAAGTCCAGTCCAACCGACCGGACGTTACCCATTAGAGGCCCATCTGATCGCATGACTGAAGAACCAACGGCCTTCCAGCTCTTCACCGAAATCGGCATCATTGACCAGCTGGCCGGCACGGCCTTTGAACGGGCCTTACCCAAAGGAATGACCCGCGCTCAATTCACCGTGCTGCATCACTTCATGCGCCGCAATCTGGCGGAACAGACGCCTGCCCAATTGGCCGACGCCATTCAGGTCACACGGCCCACCATGACCAGCACCTTGTCGCGCATGGAACGCGCCGGCCTCGTTACCGTCAGGCCCGACCCGGCGGATGGTCGGTCAAAGCTGGTGGCTTTGACGCGCGCCGGACGCGACATGCGCGACGCGTGCATCGGAAAGGTCGCGCCTATCCTTCCGATCGCAAGCGCTGCGCTCAGTGATGGAGACATGGGGCAGGCCCTTGCCCTTTTGCGGCGCTTGCGGACCGTCCTTGACAATGCGCGAGGCCCCAAATTGGCTTAGCCGCCGGCTGCCTTTGCCTTTTCTTCCGCCAGCAGTTCCTTGCGGCTGAGCTTGCCGACCAGTGTCTTGGGCAGGCTTTCCCGCACCTCGACAGCGATGACGCGTTCATGCTTGCCGAGCAGAGGGTTGAGCCAAGCCAAGATCGCAGGCCCAGTGTCTGCGGCATCCGGTTGCAGCGTCACAAAGGCTTTTGGCTTTTCGCCGGAATAGCGGTCAGGAATGCCAATGACGATCGCCTCTTTGACCGCAGGGTGCTTGTAAAGCTGGGTTTCGATAACGCTTGGGAACACTTTGAAGCCGCCGACGGCAATCATGTCCTTCAGCCGGTCAACGATGCGGATATAGCCCTCCGCGTCGATCCGCGCGACATCGCCGGTGCGCAACCATGCGCCTGCAAAAATATCAGCATCCACCTCGGGATGGTTCCAATAGCCCTTCATCATCTGCGGGCCAGTGAAGGCGAGCTCACCCGGTTCGCCATCGGGTGCAGGCTTGGTCGGATCCTCACGGTCGAGCAGGCGCACACGCGTGCCGGGCAAAGGCTGGCCGATGGTGCCGGGGCGTCCTTCGCCCTCATAGGGGTTGGTGGAAACGACGCCGGCGCTCTCGGTGAGGCCATAGCCTTCAATGAGCCGGGCCTTCGTCACCTGTTCAAACCGCTTTTCCACTTCGGCGGGCAAGGGCGCGCCGCCGGAGATGCAGACGCGCAGGCTGGAAAAGTCGGTGCGCGCCGTCTCCGCCAGACGTCTTCGATCAAGTTCATGCAGCAGACATAGGAAGGCCCGCTTGCCAGTGCAAACGGGCCCTCAAAAATAATGCCAGAATGGAGATTAATATTTGGTCAGTTCGACCTGCATCGACTTATAGCCATGCACGAAGCTGGCCGGAACGCGGACGGGCTCTTCCAATACGTTCACGCGCAGGCGGCGCTTCTGCATTTCGGAGATCAGCGTTGTCAGCTGCAATTCAGCGACACGGGCGCCCACGCAGCGGTGGATGCCATAGCCGAAGGCGAGGTGACGGCGGGCATTTTCCCGGTCGACGATGATCTTGTCGCCATCGGGGAAGACGCTCTCATCGCGGTTGGCTGAGCAATACCAGAGCGCCAGCTTATCACGCTTCTTGATTTGGTGGCCAAACAGCTCCGTATCTTCGGTCGCGGTGCGGCGCATATGCGCAAGCGGAGTCTGCCAGCGGATCAGCTCATGCATCGCATTGACCGCGAGTTCATGGTCATGGTTCTGCTCAAGCTTGGCCCGCTCTTCAGGGAATTTGTCGAGGCCATAAGCAAAGGCCGTCATCGAATTGCGCGTCGTGTCATTGCCGCCGACGATCAGGAGGATAAGGTTCCCCATGAATTCCTGATGGCTCATATGCTTCATTGCGTCCGACTGGAGCATGATCGAGATGAGATCGTGCTTGCCGGGGTTCTGGGCCTTTTTGTCCCAAAGTTCCTTGAAGGACGCGCCCATTTCAAAGGCGGTTGCCAAGCGGTGCTGGCGCTGTTCCAGCGTCCCGAAGCTTTCGATATCGCCAAGCACGTCTGACCAGCGGGTCAGCTTGTGGCGTTCTTCAAACGGGAAATCGAACAAGATGGCGAGCATCTGCGTCGTCAATTCGATGGACAGCTTTTCCACCCAATCAAACGGCGTGTTGAGCGGCAGGCTGTCGAGCACAGCGGCGGTGCGGGCGACGGTTTCAGCACGCATGCGTTCCACTTCAGCAGGGCCAAAGGCGGGCGCGACTGTGCGGCGCTGGGCTGTATGCTGCGGCGGGTCCATGGCGATGAACATCGGCATCGGCACATCGCCTTCCTGCAGATGGTCAATGCCGTCCCCGGCAACGGTGATGCCGCCATATTCCCAGCTGGAGGAAAAGACTTTGGGCAGCGCCTCAATGTGCATGATCGGCTTATAGGTCGTCACCGACCAATAGGGTCCAAACTTGGACTCCGGGCAGTAGTGGATGGGCGCGGTTTCGCGCATCTGCCGCATCGGTTCCTGCCACACATCATTGGCAAAAAGCTCCGCGCGGGACACGTCCCAAGGGTTTGCTTCTCCTGCTTCGTCCTTCAGCACGGTCGCCATACCTGTCCACTCCTGATTATTTTTAATCCAGTTTCAGTTTGCCACTATTTACAAGAGTGTCAATGGGATTCGCGGCACGCCTGCGGCAAACAGCGCCCGCTTGCGATGAAGTGAGCGACAGGGCGGGCGTCAGCGCTTGCGGCGCAGAAGGGACAACAGCCCCGGCCCGGATTTCAGGACCCCGCGCCGGAACAGTCCGGCGGTGATCCAGATGGTGATGGCAACCCACAGTCCCTGCCAGCAAAGTGCCGCAATATGGGGCCAAATCTCTGGCGCATTCGCGGCGCGCGCCGCCATGGCAAAGGGGGAGCTGAACGGGAAGATTTCGGCAAAGCGGGCAAGGCTGCTGTCCGGCGCCCCGGCTGCTGCCGAAGACAGGCCGAACATCGCCACCTGAAAGATGGTGATGGGCAGCGACATCATCTGGATTTCACGCATGGTGGAGGCCTGCGCACCGACGCCGAGGAAGATCGCGCCGAGCAGCATGAACGCCATGGTGAAATAGAGCGCGCACAGCAGGAGGAAGGTGGGCAGGCCGACAGCGGCGGCAATTGGCGGCAAGGGAATGAAACTGGCCGACAGCACAATGGCGACGCCCGCCAGTCCCGCCCAGAAGCCGACAAAGAGCAAAGCCACGCCGAACATGCCAATCAACTTGCCGAGGAACACAGCCTCCAGCGGCGCGGCGGCAGCAAGGATTTCGATGACCTTGTTCGATTTTTCCTCGGCCAACATGCCCACCGATTGTCCGGCGAGCAGCAGCGTCAGGAAGAAGATGCCGAATACAGCCGCATAACCGGTGGCATGTTTACTGCTCGCACTGGCCGTTAAGACTTTCTTCTCTGTCGTTTGCGCCTTGCTCAGCAGCGTGCCGGGGGCGATGCCGGCTCTGCGGTCGCGCAAGGCTTGCTCCGCGAGTGTCGCCAAATAGATGGAGCGACGCCCGTCTTCCTTCAGGATGGTCGGCTTTTCGAGCGGACCATAGAAAATGGCGACAAAGTTGGGATCGGGCTGTGCCAGCAGCACTTGTGCGACAGCGGCGCTGTCGGCGCCATGCTCCGGGATAAGGTCAAGCTTGGGCGGCTGGATTTCATTCGGCAGCAGGTCCCGCATCCGTTGGTCCGCCGCCATCAGCAGCGGCCCGTCTGACGGCGCGGCGATGATGCCGATGCGCATCTTGTCCTGCGATGTGTCGGCAATTTGGGCGGCACCCGTGACGCCCAACAGGCTCATCAAAATCATGAACAAAGGCGCGAGCAGGAACAGCAGAAAGGTGGGCGTCGCCACCACGGCGGTAAAGTCACGGCGGGCAACAACAAGGGCCTGACGGGTAAAGGCGCTCATGCTTGGGCCTCCGCATCGGCGCGCGTCGCATCAGAGACGATGCGGACAAAGGCGTCATGCAGGCCCGGGCGCTGCATGGTCAGACCGGCAATGCCATGGCCTGCCGAAATGAGGGAGAGGAGCAGCGGCTCCGCCCCGCCATTGGGCACCGTGAAGCGCCAGGCCCGACCGTCAAAGCGCGCGCCATCGGGCAGCAGACCGCCAGCTTCGCCCGCCCGGTCACAGGGCACATATTGCGCCTGCATTGGCAACAGCCCGCGTGCGTCATCCACCGTGCCTTCAAAGCGGCGCTGGCCGCCTGCAATGACGGCGATCCGTTCGCACAAGCGCTCCGCATGGCCCATCACATGGGTGGAAAAAAGGATCGTCGCGCCCCTGTCGCGCTCCGACCGGACAAGCGCTTCGAGATGCTCCTGATTGACAGGGTCGAGCCCGGAAAAGGGTTCATCGAGCACGATGAGTTCGGGCTGATGCACAATGCTGCCAAGCAGCTGGACCAATTGCGCCATGCCTTTGGACATCTGCCGGATCTTGCGGTCAACCGCATAGCCAAGGCCGGACGCCTCCATCATTTCGCCCGCGCGCTTGCGGCCGGTCGCCCAGTCCAGTCCGCGCAAAGCCCCCATGAAGGCAATTGCCTCACGCGCTTTCATCGCTGGATAAAGCCCGCGTTCTTCAGGAAGATAGCCGACCCTGTGGCTCACCTTGCGGGGGTCAGCATGGCCAAGAAGGGCGCGTTGGCCCGCATCAGGATCAATAATGCCAAGCACCATACGCAGCGTCGTCGTCTTGCCTGCGCCATTGGGGCCGAGCACGCCGTAGATCATGCCGCGCGGCACGGAGAGGCTGACGCCACGCACGGCGGATGTTCCGCCGAACGTCTTCACCAAGCCTTCGGCCCAAACAGGCATATCGTCCGTCAACGTTGCATTCCCTCGTCGTGCGTTGCGTGGTAGCGACCACAGGCCATGCCTAGCAAGCCATCCCCTGCAAAAGCGCTAACGGCCGCCGACGTGAAGGCTGAGGCCGCACGGCTCGGGTTTGTTGCCTGCGGTATCACCTATGCGGACCATGATTTCGGCCCGCGCCTGCGCGATTGGCTGGCGGCGGGCGCGCATGGCCAGATGGGCTGGATGGAGGACCGCGCCGACCAAAGGGCAGGGCCACAGGCGCTCTGGCCAGAAGCGCGCTCTGTCATCATGCTGGGGATGAGCTATGCACCGGCCGGTGATCCGCTGGCGCTTGCCGACGTGCGGGATCGCGGGCGCATCTCCGTTTACGCGCAGGGGCAGGATTATCATGATGTCGTCAAAAAGGCGCTGAAAGCACTCGCCCGCTGGATGGTAGAGCAAGCCCCCAACGACTTGAAAGTCTTCGTTGATACCGCCCCCGTCATGGAAAAGCCGCTGGCCGGTCAGGCGGGCCTTGGCTGGCAGGGCAAGCATACCAACCTCGTCAGTCGCGATCATGGCAGCTGGTTGTTCTTGGGGTCGATTTATACGACGCTTGATCTGGAGCCGGACGCTGCCTCTGCCGACAGTTGCGGCAGTTGTGCAGCCTGCCAGACGGCCTGCCCGACCGATGCTTTTCCGGCGCCCTATCGGCTCGATGCGCGGCGTTGCATCTCGTATCTCACCATTGAGCATAAGGGGCCCATCCCGCACGAATTTCGCCGCGCGATGGGCAATCGCATTTATGGCTGTGATGATTGTCTGGCCGTCTGCCCTTGGAACAAGTTTGCGGATGCGGCGTCCGCCAATAAGGCTTTTGCCGCCCGGGCCGAACTCGCCATGCCGCGCTTGGCCGATCTCCTCGCGCTCGATGATCCGTCTTTCCGGCGGGTGTTTTCAGGATCGCCGATTAAGCGAATTGGGCGGGACCGGATGGTCCGCAATGCCGCGATTGCCGCGGGCAATAGTGGGGATCAGACGCTCGCTGTGCCGCTCGGGATGCTGGTCCATGATGAGGATGAGACCGTGCGTGAGGCGGCGGCTTGGGCCCTTGGGGAACTCAGCGCGCCAGCCTGAGGGCGGAGATGCAACTGTTTCGCTCGGCATCGCGGCCATCGGCCACGCGCGCTGCAACAAAGGAAACCACTGGCTCTTTACCCTCAGCCGGGGCGTAGAGATAGGTATCCAAAATGCAGTCACTGCTCGCAAATTGCAGCTTGCGCGCGGCGCCTTCGACGACGTCCTGCACAGGTGGTCCGAACATTTGCACCAGCGCGCGGGCGTCCTTGCCCATGACGCGGTCAAGCTCGCTCGTTGAGCGGGGGGCTTCGGCTGACGGCGTTCGGGCTTGTGGTTTTGGTTGCGGTTTGGCCTGTTGTTTTGCCTGAGGCTTTGACTGCGTTTGGGCCTGCTTTTCCAGCGCCCGCAATTCCCAAAGGGGTGTCGCTGCGACCAAGGGCTGGGCAAGGAAAAGCACGATCCCAAGGCCGGTCAGCGTTGCGGGGAAGGAACACATCCGTTGCATCACAGGCAATTGGGCCAGATGGCCTGTTGCGTCAACTCTCCGGAGGTCGGGCAGGCCTCAGCCGCCACTGCCTGCGGTCCGGCCCGATGTTGAAGCGCCGCGCGATCGTATAGTCGATGGTGGAAAACAAAAACCAGGCGAGGAACCAGCGCAGCCGGCGGAACGGCCCGGACGCGCGCTTCAGCCACTCGGGCGTGATCTCTTGGGCCTGAGCCATTTCAGCGCGGCAGAAATCGCGCATCTGGCGGGCGAACGCGGCATCCTTGATCCGCAGCATGATCTCCAGATTGATAAAGATGCTCCGCGTGTCGTAATTGGCGGACCCGATATAGGTGATATCGTCGGCCACGATCAGCTTCATATGAAGCTTGGCGGCGTGATATTCATAGATTTTGGCGCCGCGCCGCAGGAGCAGACCATAACAATGGCGGGCCGCCCCAATGGTGGTCATATTGTCCGAAAGGGCTGCCGTCATCACATGCGCCTCGCCGCGGCGGGCCGCACGGCCAAGCCGACGCAGAAATGTGAATTCAGGCGCGAAATAGGCTTGGATCATGTCCACCGTCGACGCGGCGTCGAGATCGCTGCGCAGCGCGCGGGCATAGGGGCTCAACCGCTCAAACGGGCCGCCCAGCTTCCACTGGAGCGCGCCTATGTGGTCGCTTGCCGCAGCGATCAGGCCTTGGAGCCGACGGATGCCCTGCTTGCGGCTTTGCATCCAGGCCCGCAGCGCATCAAAATAGACGGTCAGGTCAGCGGCCTTAGGACCTTCGATCTGCAGGGACAGGTCATACCAGGGCGGGCTGTCTGTCGGCCGGAAATAATCCTCGGCGATGTTGGCCCCGCCCACCAGCGCGTGCTTGCCATCGGCAATCAGGATTTTCTGGTGATTACGCAGCAAATAGCGGCGGCCCATGCGGGGGAGGAAGCGGTCGATCCGCGCGCCGGCTTCCTGCAGCGGGTCAAGAAAGGACTCGGGCAGGGGTGACCTTCCGAATCCGTCGATCAGGAGCGTCACGGACACGCCACGGTTGCAGACGTCGATCAGTGATTCGCGCACAGTCCTGCCCACCGCATCATCAGCGAAGATATAATAACAGAGCCGCAGGCTCTCATGTGCCCCGTCAATCAGCGCCAAAAGCCGGGAAAGCCGCGCCTGTGTGTCCACGATCACAGTCAGCCGGTGGTCCTCCACGGTGACGGTGTCGAAAGCTTGGGGCAAGGGTTGGCTCACTGCGCCTTTAAGGCCAAATTCTTGACACGGATGCAAGCGACTGTTAGCTGCACCGCTTTCCCGACATACCGATTATGGAGGCGCTCGATGGCGCGCGTTACTGTTGAAGATTGCGTGGACAAGGTTTCCAACCGGTTTGATCTGGTTCTGGTCGCCGCGCAGCGTGCCCGCCAGATTTCGGGCGGTGCCGAGCTGACCGTGGATCGTGACCGCGATAAGAACCCGGTCGTCGCTCTGCGTGAGATCGCCGATGAAACGGTCCTGCCGGACGAACTGCAGGAATGCATCGTGTCAAACCTTCAGCGCGTGCGCATCGACGATGAAGTCGAATCAGACGAAATGACTTCGCTGTCGAGCGCGGCCGAGGCGCTTCGCCTCACCGCTGCAGCCCCACCGCGCAACCAGAACCTCGGTGGCGATTACGACGGCTAAGCCCGTCTCTCGTTGATCGAAACAAAAAGGCCCGGCCGCTCGATGCGCCGGGCCTTTTTTGTTGGGCTTTGAAAGGTCCGGGTCAGGCGACGGCCTGCAGCCGGGGCATTTCGAGCGGCTTGATTTCGTGCGTATGCTTCCAGCACATGTCGCCCAACTGCAATTCCCGACCATCGTGGGAGAGGATGCTGACCTTGCGGATCGGCTGTTCATCGCGGGTGTCGACCAGCACAGGCGTTGAGGGGGTGCCGGTTTCCCAAGCTTCGCCCCATTGGCGCAAAGCGAGCATGGCCGGCAAAAGAGCGGCGCCCTTTTCCGTCAGGCGATATTCAATTTTGCGGCGGTCATCGGGCATGGGCTCCCGCGCCAAAATGCCGTGATCGACCAAGCGGCCCAGGCGGTTGGCGAGAATATTGCGCGCAATGCCAAGCGTGGACTGGAATTCCTCAAAATGGTGAAGCCCGTTAAAGGCTGCCCGCAGAATGAGAAATGACCAGCGCTCGCCCATCGACTCAAGCGCCGCGGGCAGCCCGCATTCCAAATTCAGGTCTTCCTTCAGTTCACCCATTTGATTTTTCGACCTCTCATCCCATCTTGTAGCCGCAAGCTATCCCAAATTTGCCGCAACGCAAAATAATTTAAGTTTTTAGTTGCAACTTGCAATCTAATTGAGTAGGTATTGATTCGCAACTTAAAAAACGAAAGGACCTCCCCTTATGCGTACTCTCATCGCTCTTGCTGCCCTCGCGACCTCCGCTGCGCTGTTCGCAGGTTCTGCGACCGAAGCTTTTGCCGGCACCCCTGGCTATCGCCTCGTCCCCGCAACTGCCTTCAGCGCCGCCAACACTGTCGTCGCCCGTGACGTCCTTTGGAAGTGTGCTGGCGAAGCCTGCGTTGCCACCAAGGCCACCAGCCGTCCGGCAATCGTCTGCGCAGCTGCCGCGCGCGAAATCGGCAAGATCTCGGCGTTCTCGGCCAATGGCACAGAGTTCACGGCGGAAGAACTCGCCAAGTGCAACGAAAAGGCCCGCTAAGCATAGCGAACACAGACACCACAGACACCACAGACCCCCGCCCGACGACACTCCCTTATCTCCCGTCGGGCAAATGAAAGGCAGCCGTGCAGGTCCCCCCGCATGGCTGCCTCTTTGTTTTTGGCGCCTGTCATGACCAAGTCATGCCAAAATGGTAGCAATCGAATTGCGACCCAGGAGTGTCGAGTTCGAGAGAGTATCGGCACCCCAAACTAACTCGGCGTCCCGCGCTGCCCCGCCCGGGACGCCGACCTCGCTCTTAAAGGCCTTCGCCGCGCAGCACGGGCGCGCTCTGTGCATCAAAGGCTGCGAAGCGCGCTCTGACCCCGTCGGGGATCGGCTTTGGGCTGTGCGTCTCCAGATCAACATTGACCTGAACTTCGGTCACCCGCGCGCGCAGATCATCCCCACTGGACCCTGCACCGTGCAATTCCATGAGGACGGTCATCGACGTCGTCCCGAACCGCTCAATCCGGCACCAGATATCGATGAGCTCATCCGCTAAGATAGGCTTGCGATAGGTGACATCGGCTTGGGCGACATGGAAATCCATCGGCCCCGCACCACCTTCGCCCCGGAAATCAACGGCCCGCCAATATTCGGTGATGCCGACATCGCCATAATCGAGATAGCGTGCGTTGAAGACCACCTTTTGCGGGTCCACTTCGGACCAACGCACACGAAACCGATAGCAAAAGGCAAAGCCGGGCACAGCCATGATGATTAGTCCGCTTTACCGGCAGGGGCGTTCACCCCCATGGATTGCAGATATTTGCGGATGTTGCGCGCGGCCTGCCGCAGCCGCTGTTCATTCTCAACCATCGCGATGCGGACATAGCCTTCGCCGTCCTCACCATAGCCGACACCAGCCGCCACCGCGACTTTGGCTTCGGTGAGCAACTGCTTGGAGAACTCAAGGCTCCCCATGTCTTTGAGAGCGGGCGGAAGCGGCGCCCAAGCGAACATAGAGGCCTTGGGGCTGGGGATATCCCACCCGGCCCGGCCGAAGGATTCGACCATCACGTCGCGGCGCTTCTGGTAAAGCTCCCGGTTCGCGGCAACGATGTCCTGCGGGCCATTCAGCGCCGCACAGGCGGCGGCCTGAATGGGCGTGAACGCCCCATAATCCAGATAGCTCTTCACGCGCTTCAACGCGCCGATCAGTTGCTTGTTGCCAACGGCAAAGCCGACACGCCACCCGGCCATGGAGAAGGTTTTGGACATCGACGTAAATTCAATCGCGACATCCTTGGCACCCGGCACCTCAAGGATGGACCGCGTCGGGTTGCCGTCAAAATACAGCTCGGAATAGGCAAGGTCGGAAATGATCCAGACCTTATTCTCCTTCGCCCAAGCGACGAGCCGTTCGTAGAAGGCAAGGTCCACCGTTTCTGCCGTCGGGTTGGATGGATAGTTGACGATCAACACCGAGGGACGCGGCACGGAATAGCGCATCGCCCGGTCCAGCGATTCCCAATAGCGTTCATCGGGCGTGGTCGGGACGGAGCGGATCGTGGCGCCTGCAATGATGAAGCCGAATGTGTGGATGGGGTAGCTGGGGTTCGGGGCGAGCACGACATCACCGGGTGCGGTGATCGCGGTGGCAAGGCTCGACAGCCCTTCCTTGGACCCCATCGTCATGACGACTTCGGTTTCGGGATCGAGATCAACTTGGAACCGGCGGCCATAATAATTGGCCTGCGCGCGGCGGATGCCGGGGATGCCGGACGACGCCGAATAGCCATGCGCATCGGGCTTCATCGCGACTTCGCACAGCTTTTCAATCACATGCGCGGGCGGCGGTAGATCGGGGTTGCCCATACCGAGGTCGATAATGTCCTGTCCGTCCGCACGGGCCGCGGCCCGCATCGCATTGACTTCAGCAATGACGTAGGGCGGCAGGCGCTTCATGCGGTAGAATTCTTCGGACATTGGCTTCTTTCGGTTGACGAATTTCGGCGCTATGCCATCCAAAGGGCGCTGCCGCAACCAATGCACACCGGGACAGTCGATGACGCAAGACCTGCCAAAGCCAGAGTTTCCGGTCGATCCGCAGGGTGCCTATCAGCAAATGCTTGATATGCTCGGCCAGATGCTCGCGCCCATCGCGCAGGTTATGGAGACGCAGGCGCCCCCGAAGGACCGTCGCTTTCAGGGTGCGGAATGGGATCATCCGCTCTTCGCGCTGGCGCGGCAGGGCTATGCCAATATGTCGAATCACATGATGGCGCTTGTCGATGCGGTGCCGGCGACCGACGATCATGAGCGCGCCAAGCTGCGCTTTGCGATGCGGACCGTTGTTGATGCGATGAGCCCTGCCAATTCCCCCTTCACCAATCCGGTCGCGCTGCAAAAGGCGGTGGAGACGAACGGCGCCAGCCTGATGACCGGCATGCAGCACATGATGGCGGACCTGCAGAGCGGGCAGCTGACGCATACCGACCCTGAGGCGTTCAAGCTGGGCGAAAACATCGCCACGACACCCGGCAAGGTCGTCTATCAGACGCCGCTCTTCCAACTGATCCAATATACGCCCGCAACCGACAAAGTGTTGGCGACCCCGCTCCTCATCTTCCCGCCCTGGATCAACCGCTTCTACATCCTCGATCTGACGCCGCAGAAGAGCTTCATCAAATGGTGCGTGGATCAGGGCATCACCGTGTTCATCGTCTCCTGGAAGTCGGCGGATGCGTCGATGGCCGACACGACATGGGACGATTATATCGCCGCGCAGATGGAGGCGATCGACACCGTGCGCGATCTGCTGGGCGTGGAGGCGGTGCACACCATCGGCTATTGTGTTGCGGGCACGACGCTCGCTGCAACGCTGGCTGTGCTGGCGGCTACCGGACAGGCGGACAAGGTCAAGTCGGCCACCTTTTTCACAGCTCAAGTCGATTTCGCCAAGGCAGGCGATCTGCTCAACTTTGTCGATGAGGCGCAGATCAAACTGGTCGAAGGCATGGCAACCGATGGCTATCTCGATGGTCGTTTTCTGGCAGCGACCTTTAATCTGCTGCGCGGCAATGACTTGATCTGGAGCACCGTCGCCAAAAACTATCTGATGGGGGAACCCTATCCCGCGTTTGATCTGCTCCACTGGAATGGCGACGTCACCAACCTGCCCGCCAAATGGCATAAGAGTTATTTGTGCGATCTCTATCGCGACAATTTGCTGTCAAAGCCAGGGGCACTGTCTGCGCTGGGCGTGCCGATTGACCTGACCAAGGTGAAGACCCCCAGCTTCATTCAGGCTGGCCGCGAAGACCATATCGCGCCCGCCGAAAGCGTGTGGGAATTGCGGAACCAATTCACCGGAGACAACACCTTCCTGCTCGCAGGCTCCGGCCATATCGCCGGTGTGGTGAACCCGCCCTCGGCGCAAAAGTATCAGTATTGGACGAATGATGCGCCGGTTGGGTCGTTCGCGGATTTCGCGGCTGGGGCGTCGGAGACTAAGGGCAGCTGGTGGCCCTATTGGCGCGGCTGGCTGACGGATCAGGCGCCGGAGACGGTTGCGGCCACCGGCGCGCGCGTGCCGGGTGCGGGGACGCTCAAGGCGATCGAGGATGCGCCGGGGAGCTATGTGAAGACGCGATAGGGAACCGATTTCAACCAACCCCGTTTGGACTGAGCTTGTCGAAGCCCTGCACTTTTCTGTCACCTCAGCGCAAAGAAAAAGGACAGCCCTTCGACAAGCTCAGGGCAAACGGGAGGGGGGCTAGGCAACTTGAATACATTCACCTTCCCACTCACGTCGCCCCGTGCTTGACACGGGGCTGGGCTAACCTCCGTCCGGTTTCGGCTCTTGGCTTTCCGGGCACCACTGCTCGACAGGTCTAGCCATTTGATCCTTAGGCCCAACGGGAAATTGGAAGAATAGCCAAGCCCCGTGTCAGGCACGGGGCGACGGTGCGTCGTTTAGGCCCTTCCTCCCCCGGCCCATCGCCTGACGCACCATCCATCCGGCCCGAACGATCCGCTGCCGGTACAGTGTTGCTGTCCCTTGCAATCTTTCGCCCCCGCCATTGAGCTTCGGGCTGGTCCAGACCTTGAAGCTATGCGGAATCGCGGAGAGGAAGACGGCGATCGATCGCAACCCCCAACTCGCCCGGCTCCCGCCATCGGCAAGATGCAGCGCAAAACTCTCCTCGGTCAGCCGCAGCCACTTCTTCCGAAGTGCCGGCCAATCGCTGCGGGTGGGGTGGGAGACGGCCATGGCGTCGACATAGACGAGGGTGAACCCGGCGCGGACCGCGCGTTGGCACCAGTCTTTGTCTTCGGACAGGCCGACGCGGAAATCGCCGACGGCTTCAAACACGCGGCGCGTGGTCGCGAGGTTGGCGGTCACGGCAAAGCCCTGCTTTTCGATATAGTCCTTCTGCCGGAAAGCGAAGACGGTCTCAAACGCTTGTGCGCCGGTGCGCGGGCCGGTGCCCTCGTCAAAGGTATCGACGCGGCCTGACACGACATCACCCTGAGGAAGAGCGGCCAGCGACTGGGCGACCCAATCGGGCGCAGGCACGCAATCAGCATCGATGAAGAGCAAAATCTCCGACGTCGTTTCCCGCACGCCCCGGTTGCGCGCGGCAGCGGCGCCCTTTTCCGGCTCGGTCACAAAGCGCGCCCAAGGATGGGCGGTCTTCATCGCGGTGAACTCCAGCCCGCTGTCATTGTCGACAACGACGACCTCAAGACCCTCCACCTGCGGGGCAAGGGCCGTCAGGCACCGGTCCAGCCGCGCCATATCGCGGTAATGCGGGATGATGATGCTGGCCGTCATACTCAATGGGGCAAGTCGGACGGCTCAAAGACCTGAGTGCGGCTGCCGACGACCTTGGCCGGGGAGCCAACGGCGAGCGCAAAGGCGGGGATATCGCCCTTCACCACGCTGCCAGCACCAATGACTGCACCATCGCCGATGCGCGTGCCGGGCAGGATGACGGCGCGCACGCCGATCCACACATCGCGCCCGATGATGATGTCCGCCTCGTCCATCAACTGCTTGGTCACAGGCGTCCCATCATTGTAGCGATAGGTCGCTGCCGTCACCATCACCTCGGGGCCGAACAGCACATCGTCGCCGATGACGATCCGGCCGGTCGATGGCCCTGCCCAGATGTGACAGCGCGAGCCGATGCGGACGCGGTCGCCAATGGTGATGCGGTCGGGGTCGGCAAAAACGGCATCGGGGCTGATCGCCAGATCGCGGCCCTTGGTGACGCGGCGCAGCGGCTGGACGTGCGCATAATTCCAGTAATTCAACATCTTGATGCCGTGCAGATAGATGCGCGGATCAAGGAAGGACGCCATGAGCCGCAGCGCCTTGCTCGCTTTGGAAAGCTGGTTCTTGCGGACCGCCACGCGACCGGCTCCTTTCATATCAACTGCGGATCAGAAAGACCGTCGGCGGCGTGTGGCTCAAGTTAATTCGCTGTCATTATCCTTGGCATCATCCTCGACATCCCCCCCCGCGTCCGGCTCACCGCGGCCCTTAAAGCCCGAGGCGATGACGTACCATTCGGACGAATCCTTGCGGCTGGCCGGCGGCTTGGCGTGCTTGACGGCCGTGAAGTTGCGCTTGAGTTCGGCGACCAGATCATTGTCCGCGCCGCCCGCCAGAACCTTGGCGACGAACACGCCGCCGGGCCGCAAAATCTCACAGGCGAAATACATGCCTGCCTCCACCAGCGCCATGGTGCGCAAATGGTCGGTCTGCGGATGGCCCACGGTGTTGGCGGCCATATCGGACAAGACGATATCGGCCGGCCCACCCAGTGTTTCAGTCAGCCAGATGGGTGCTGCATCATCCATGAAATCCATCTGCGTGATGATGACGCCTTCAATGGGGTCCACCGGTAGCAAATCGATGCCGACGACATGCGCCTTGGGGCAGGTGCGGCGCACGACCTGCGACCAGCCGCCCGGCGCAATGCCAAGGTCAACGACGCGCTTGGCACCTTTGAGAAAGCTGAAGCGTTCATTGAGTTCAATGAGTTTATAGGCCGCGCGGCTGCGATACCCTTCGGCACGCGCCTTCTTCACATAAGGGTCGTTCAACTGGCGTTCGAGCCAGCGGGTGGAGCCGACCTTGCGTCCCTTGGCGGTTTTGACGCGCGTCCTGCCGCCGGAACTGGTGCTCATTTTCTTTCCCCTGCGGTCATCAACTGACGCAATATGCCTTCGCGGATGCCCCGGTCTGCCACGCCGACAAAGGGCGCGGGCCAGGCATCAAAAATTGTTTCAAGGATGGCGCATCCGGCCACGACCAGATCGGCGCGCTCCGGCCCGATGCAGGGCAGCTTGGCCCGTTCCGTCACCGACTGTTCGGCCAGTTGGCGGCAGATGTCGCGCATCGCGGGCACCTCCACGCGCAGCCCGTCGATCAGCTTGCGCTCATAATGGGTCAGGCCAAGGAACACGCTGGCAAGCGTCGTCACCGTGCCGCTGGTGCCGAGCAGGCGGGGCGCTGCTGACGCCATGCCTGCGAGCCGCGCCGTGAACGCGTCCATGGTGGTGCGGACATTCGCGCACATTGTTTCGTAGGCCGCAGCGCGGGCCACGGGATCATGGCTGTCATGTGGCACGCTCTCGCTCAACGAGACAACGCCCCAGGGCATGCTGCACCAGTCCAGCGTGCGGGGGTGGGGGCCGCTGGTATCAACGAGCACCAGCTCGGTGGATCCGCCGCCAATATCGAAAATCAGCGCAGCGCCTTCGCCTTCCTCCAGCAGAATATGGCAGCCGAGCACGGCCAGCCGCGCCTCTTCCTGCGGGGCGATGATGTCGAGCTTGATGCCCGTTTCGCGGTAGACACGGTCGACAAAGGTTTGCCCGTTTGTCGCCCGCCTGCACGCTTCGGTGGCAACGGATCGCGCCATGAACACATTGCGTTTAACAAGCTTGTCCGCGCAGACCGACAGGGCAGACAGCGCCCGGTCCATGGCGGCCTGGCTGATCGCGCCATTGGCTGCCAGCCCTTCGCCCAGCCGCACGATGCGGGAAAAGGCATCAACCACAGTGAAGCGGGTGCCCTCTGGTCGGGCGATCAGCAGGCGGCAGTTATTGGTACCAAGGTCAAGCGCGGCATAGTTGCGGCGGGGCGGCGCGCGGTCACGCCACGCAGTCTTCACCGCTTTGGATGTCGCCGCCTTGCCCGTCCCCACATGTTCCCGACGGGGTGGCGGCATCTGGGTGGGCTGGTCCACCATTGGCCGCAAACTCTTTTATACTTCCGTCCGGGAAATGCCCGGCGGTACTTGGGGCCAAGACTAAGGGCAGACGGCGATTGCCGCAAGCTTTGCGACCTAAGTTGCACACCCGTTGACAGAATCAGGTCAAAAACCTATCTGCCCGCCCTCACTGATGCCCCGTCGTCTAACGGTAAGACTACGGACTCTGACTCCGTCTATTGAGGTTCGAATCCTCACGGGGCATCCAATTTCTGCAAATCGTAAATGAAGTTGAGGCCGGACGCTTGGCCGCCCGACCCCTTTGCCGCGTCAGCCGCGCTGTTTGGACAGCCCGACGCGCAGCCACAGCAGCAAGGCGATGATCACGGCTTCGACGAGGATCGGTTGGATCACGGCGTCACCGCCGCCGTCGATGATGAGGCCAACGAAGCGGCCGGAGATGGCGACACAGACAAAGACGAGCGCTGCGTTGACCCATTGGATGCTGTTCCGGAGGACGGCAATCAACAGGCAGATGCCCATGCCGCCGAAGAGACCTGCAATATCGGCGCGGACCGTCGCCCGGCCGACAAGGCCTCCGCCCAGATCGGTCGTGGACAGGCCAAGTGCTGGCAAGACCTGTTCCACACCGAGCCAAAGCCCAAGTGCGAGAACAAGCGAACCAAGTGCGCCGATGCCGATGAGAATGCGTGGAATGATGACCATGTTGAGACCCCTCCTCTTGTTTTGATCGTGATCCGGTCTGCCACAGGGCGCGCGTATGTCAAACCTTGGCGCGGATGCCGGACGTGCCCTTTGCGGTGGCAAGCGAAGCGGGAATCGCCTAGACTGGTATCTTATGACACGCCGACAGACACGCAGATTGGATTGGGGTTTCCCGCGCTGGCGCGGCTATGGCGCGGAAAGCGAAGCAGTGAAGGTGCGCCTGTGTGATCGGCATGGCTGTGACTTGCCGGGGGATCGGCCGGCGCCAAAATCACCCAACAGCCCGGAAAAATGGTGGTTCTGCGAGACGCATGCGGGCGAGTATAACAAGAATTGGGATTACTTCGCCGGACTGACCGCCGAAGAAGCTGCCGAGCGTGAGGCGAATGAGCGGCGCGATGCCTCAGGCTATCAGGACCCGAAACATTATGGCTGGGCGGGGCCCGGCGATGGCTCCCGCAGTCGGGATGAGCTGCGCGCGCTTGATGCGTTGGGGCTGGAGGTTGATGCCGAATTTGACGCGGTGCGTGTTGCCTGGCGCAAGCTCGCCAAGGAAAACCATCCCGATGTGAAGCCCGGTGATGCTGATGCCGCAGAACGCTTCCGTCAGATCCAAGCCGCTTACGACGTGCTGCGCGCTGCCGAGGAGCGCCGTCTGGCGCTCTGACTATTCCTCAAGGCTGTCGGGCACAGGGTCCTTGCCGGAGATTTCACGGGCAATCCGCTCACATTCGCGGAAATCTGGCAGGCCAGAAATTTCGAGGACGCCGCCTGATATGGGCTCCCGCACGATGGGGGCTGAGAGTTCCTTGCCATTGAGCAGCACCGGCAGCGGCTGGCCGGTCATGGTCAGGGTGAGCCTGTAGAGGCGCGTGGCCGCTATTTCGGCCAGCGTGATCATCAGCACCGGCATGCCGTCCACCGACGCCACAGCGCGGGCATCAAGGACTTCCGTTTCGGCAAAGCGTTCCGTCCCGATGCGGAAATCACGCGCGGCAAACGCGGGGGACGCAACCGTCAATGCCATGAGGAACATCAGCAATCTGGCCATGAGCGGTGCCCCCCCAATTCAATCCATCTACCGTCCGCTTGGACGGAGGGACTGTCAACCCGCGACGCGTGCCGCGGTTTCGCGGATCAACGCGATCATATTGGGGATGCCCTGTGTCCGGTTGGAGGACAGTTGTTTTTTGAGATCGAACGGGGCGAGCGCACCTTCGATATCCGTCGCCAAAATGTCAGCGGCAGGCGCATCCTGCACTGTCTTGAGCACCAGCGCGATGATGCCCTTGGTGATGGCGGCATTGCTGTCTGCCAGAAAATGGAGGTGGCCCCCATCCTGCGCGGCGGGATAGACCCAGACGCTGGCGGAACAGCCGCGCACGAGCGTTGCATCGGTCTTCAGCGCATCGGGCATGGGTTCCAGCTCGCGCCCCAGATCGATGAGCAGGCGGTAACGGTCGTCACCGTCGAGGAATTCATATTCCTCGTGAATGTCTTTAAGGCTGGTCATAGGTCCCTAATGCGCGGTTTCGACGAGGATTTTGTCGATCTTGCGACCGTCCATATCGATGATTTCAAAGCGATAGCCTTGATCGATGAACGACTCTCCGGTGGACGGGATGCGCTTCATGCGATCGAGAACGAAACCGGCGACGGTTGCATAATCGCGGTCTTCTTCAAGGCTGATGCCAATGCGTTCGGACAGGCCATCGGCGGTTGCCCAGCCGGAGACGAGCAGGCTGCCATCTTCACGTTCAAAGATGGCCGGTTCCTCGCCATCATCCTGATCGGACACGAAGTCCCCTGCAATGGCGGACAGGAGGTCGGCTGGCGTGACGATCCCTTCGAAATGCCCATATTCGTCATGGACAAGGGCGACGGGCACATCTGCATCACGCAGCACTTCCAGCACGTCCATCGCATCGACCTGATCGGGGATGATCGGCGCGCGCTTCATCAGCACCTTAAGGTCAAGCTTCTTGCCCGTGAGTTCGGCGGCCAGAAGATCCCGCGCCGAGACGACCCCCACAATCTCATCGACCGAGCCGCGCGCGATGAGCAGACGGCTGTGCGGGGAGGCGAGGACAGCCTGATGGATCGTCTTTGCATCCGCCTTTTCATCGAGCCAGTCAATTTCGGTGCGTGGTGTCATCACTTCGCGCACGGGCCGGTCGGCCAAGCGCACGACGCCTGAAATGATGGCGCGTTCGCTCTCTTCGATCACGCCGGACTTAGAGGCCTCTGCGACAATCAGGTGAAGTTCTTCGGCGGTCACGTGATTTTCCGATTCGCGGTTCATGCCGAGGATGCGGAAGATGAGCGCGCTGGTGCGATCAAGCAGCCAGACCAAGGGGGCCGTGACCCGCGACAGTATGACCATCGGCATCGCCATGACGACGGCAATCGGCTCCGGCGCGCGCAGGGCAAATTGCTTGGGCACCAGTTCGCCTACGATCAGCGAGGTAAAGGTGGTGAGGCCGACGACAAGGGTGAAAGAGATATCATCGGACCATTTGGCAGGAACACCAATGAGCAGCAGGCGCTCAGCAACAGGCCCGCCAAGGCTTGCGCCCGAATAAGCGCCCGCGACGATGCCGATCAGCGTGATGCCGATCTGAACGGTGGACAGAAACCGTCCGGGATTAGACGTCAACTTCAGTGCGGCTTTGGCGCCGCGCAGCTGGCTCTTCTTGGTGATCGATTCCAATCGCGCCCGGCGGGCGGAGACAATGGCCAGTTCTGACATGGCCAAAACGCCGTTGAGCGCGATCAAAGCAAGGATGATCGCGATATCGCCCCAGGGGAATGGGGTCAGGGGAATGGGAAGGGCTGTGGCCATTGGTTGCGGCGCTTATGGCAGATTGTAGGCCAGTCGCTCAAGTGGTCTGCGAAAAGGGATCGCTGTGCCTATCGTTTTGCCGCGAAGAACGCGCGCAACTGGGCTGATGCCTGCGCCTCGCCAAGCCCTGAATAGACGTCTGGCCGGTGGTGGCAGGTCGGTTGGGTGAAGATGCGCGGGCCATGATCAACGCCGCCGCCCTTGGGGTCAGGCGCTGCATAATAGACACGGGCGATTCGCGCATGGGCGATGGCCCCGGCGCACATGGGGCATGGTTCCAGCGTCACCCAAAGATCGCAATCATCGAGCCGTTCATTGCCAAGCGCGCGCGCCGCCGCCCGGATGGCCTCCATTTCCGCATGCGCCGTCGGGTCTTTCATGGCCCGCATGGCATTGGCGCAAGCCGCGATTTCCACGCCATTGCGCACGATAACAGCCCCCACGGGGACTTCGCCGGCCTGTGCCGCCGCTTGCGCAAGATCAAGCGCGCGTTGCATGTGGGGAGAGAGGGGAATTTCCATCCGCCTGCCTTAAGCCTGCCTTTGGCTTGACGAAAGCACCTTCCACCGTTAGGTGCCCAGCCTTTCCGAATTCATTGATTCAACTTCAGGACGAACACACATGTCGCGCATTTGCGAACTGACTGGCAAGGGCCGCCAGGTGGGCAACAACGTTTCCCACGCGAACAACAAGACCAAGCGGACTTTCCTGCCGAACCTGCAGAATGTCACGCTGATCTCCGAATCGCTTGAAAAGAGCGTTCGTCTCCGTGTTTCGACCAACGGTCTGCGTTCGGTTGAACATGTCGGCGGCCTCGACAACTGGCTGATCAAGACCTCGGACGAAAAGCTGAGCCTGAAGGCCCGTCGCCTGAAGCGCGAAGTCGCCAAGAAGGCGGTTGCCGCTTAATCTTCCAGCGCAAATTTCAGCAGGTAAGACTGCTGGAGTGGCCAGAAATTATCATCAGAGGCGAGCCAGATAATGGTTCGCCTCTTTTCTTGCGTGACGGCCATCGCTTCAAAGTTATCGACGAGCGTGGGCGCCTCCAGCCGGGCGATTTCTTTGCCTTTCAGCAGCATGCCGGGGCGCACGGCCTTTGGCATGTCCATGATGTACAGCCGGTTGCGGAACCACTGGCGCGCTGAAAACAGGCGGTAGAGCACAAGCAGGCGCCCATCCGGCAACTGAGCTGCATCAACGGGAAGATAGCCGCGCGGCCGGTCGAGGCTCGCTGTGACCGGTTTGATGGCCGGGTTCAGAGGATCGCCCTTGAAGACGAGCACCGGAGTCAACTGACCCGAATCATCGGGGTCCGCCTCTGCAAAGACCAGCATCCGCCCGTCGCGCAGCCGCACCATGGCTTCGGGCCCATAGGCGATTTGCCAGTCCTTCATTTCCGGCCGCGCCATTGAGGTGGCAGGGCCCCGCTCGCCGGAAAAGCGACACAGCATATTGGTGTTTTCCAGCCCAATCCAGCTTTGGCCGCTCACAGGATCAACGGTGAGGGATTCGGAATCCTGCTTTTCCTTGATCCAGTGAATGCCACAACCTTTGGGGATCTCCGAAATCCTGCCGCTGATCGCCGATCCGCCGGGAAACGGGATGTCGAGCATGGCGCCTGCATCAGAGATCAGCCGCAGTCCGCCTTTGTGCGGCGCCATGGCGGACCAGCCGCCAAAATCCGGATGGTCAGAACGCATCGTCCAGCCCGCCAGATAAAGAAGTTTCCCGGTCTGCCGTAAATGGTTCGAGTCATTAGACAATTTTGTCGGCTCGAGTGCGATGCGTATCCATTGAGGCGCAATCGGCATCTGGCCAACCCTGGCCGATGACGGGCATAAAAGGAGCACACACAACAGCAGGGCATATCTGATCTGGCGCAACATCATGTCCGCCCTTAGCCGAACGACCGGCTATTCCTAGCCCCGCTCAATTCTGAACGGTGGCTAACGAACACATTCAGCATTCGTCCAATCGCACCTCCCCATAAGGCCAGTGTCGACGACGCCGGGATGATCCTGACACCGCCGATGTGTTTGGTCGATGCGTTGCGTCAAGTTGGAGATGTTCGATGAACAAGAAGCTGGTCAATCTGAGCGCCGCTGCCGCAATGGCAGTCACAGCCCTCGTCCCCGCCGCACCTGCGTTCGCGCATGATCGCGGCCATGGTGATGACGGCTATTATCAGGACCGCGGCTATGGCGACGGTTATTATGACAGACGCGGCTTTCGCGGGGCACGCTATGACAACCGTGGTCCCGGGTATGACGCCCGATATGATGCCCGTTACGACAATGGCGGATATTATCGTGACCAGCCCTATCGCTTTCGCGGCCAGCGCTGCGGCAGGGGCACGACCGGTCTGATCGTCGGCGCGATTGCCGGCGGACTGCTTGGACGGTCGATCGTTGGCTATCGCGGAGACCGCACGGCAGGCGCGATTGTCGGGGCTGGTGTGGGCGCCCTTGCGGGTCGCGCCATCGACAAGTCGGATGATCGCGGACGCTGCTGATTAAGAATTCCTGACCCCTCCCGATGGGTTGGCCCGCGTAGCGTAAGGGCCTGCGTAACGCGCATCGGGAACCTGGTCCCGGTTTCACCTTCGGGCGGGCCGGGCCCTCGTTGCAGATTGGATAGATCTACAGCGGAACAGGGGGAAGGGTCCCCAGGGTCGCGTACTTGGGGGGTAGGGGCCGGACCGGTGTATGGGTCCGGCCCTTATTTTATCTGCAAGCAAAGTGTTGAGGGTAAATCCCGCCCAAATCCATTTGTGTCGAGCGTCGTCGAGACACGTTGGTACCTATCCACACGTCCCTCGACTTCGCTCGGGACAAACGGAAAATGAAAAATCTAAGGCGCAGCCGTCGCGGGCATTGCCCCGGCGAGCGTTTGCGGATCAATCCGCTCGTCATTCCATTTCATGCCCCAATGGAGGTGCGGTCCTGTTGCCCGCCCGGTCGCGCCAATGGCGCCCAGCAACTGGCCCTGCCGGACAACATCCCCCTTTTTCACATCGATGCGGGAGAGATGCAGGAACGCGCTGTTGAGGCCATTGCCATGGTCGATCATCAGCAAATTGCCTTCGAGCGTGAAGGGGCTGGCGGCAGCGAGTGTCACAACACCGTTGGCAGGGGCGTAGACGGGCGCGCCCGTGCCGCCCGCGACATCGACGCCGTTGTGCGGCGCGCCGGGTTCGCCTGCGTAAATGCGTTGCGATCCGAACACGCCGCTGATGCGGCCTTTGGCGGGCCAAACGAATTTCTGTCGCCAGCCATCAGCCTCCACAACCATGCGCCGCGCTGCGTTGATCTGCGCCAGTTCGCCGGGCCTGCGCGCCTGAAACTCGGCCGAGGGCTGGGAATAGCGTGGCAGCGTTTTCAGGTTTTCTATGCGCCAGGCCCGCGTGGCGACCTGCACCTTGTCAGTCACGGCGTGCCCATCGGCCAGAAAGGCGGTGATGGTCGCCGTCGGTTGATGGTCCCGCCCAAAGCCGATGCCAAAGCGCCCATCGGCGGCAAAGCGGACGTCCGCGCCTTCGATGACCAGACGGACCGTATCTGTGGGCACCCAGCCAAGGGCATAGCCGCCCTGTTGTGCCGGACGGTTCAGCCGGAAGGCGCCAAGTTCAACGGGGGCGACGGACGGTGCGGGCCGAGCGGTGGGCGTGGGTGCAACGGACGGCGTTGCCGCCACCTTCGCTGTCGGGGCACCAATGCAACTGCCCGGGATTGTGCCCAGCAACAGGGCGACCAGCGCGGTCCGCAGCAGGGTCATCCCTCGACGGCGGCTCTGGCTGCAATTTCGGCGGTGGAATAGGCTTCCTGCTTCGCCACGCTCCAATAACGGAGCGATTCGAGGGGGACGGGATGGCCTGTCTTGGCGCACACCACATGATCCCCTTGGGCCAGCACGCGGAATCCGTTTGCCATATAGAGCAATCGTGCGGGGCGGCCTTGCGACATCAACATGCGGTTTCCTTGCTTCTCAACATTGGGTCAGAACAGATCAGGCTGTTCCGCCTTTGGCTTTACATAAGGCGCAGCGCCGCTGCGCTCAACCCGTGCGTCCACTGACCCATCGGCAAAGCGCAGCACGAGTGCACCTGCTGCCTTGGCATCAGCAGCCGAGATGACCGTCCCGCCTGCCCGCCGTTCCACCCGGGCATAGCCGCGTTCCAGCACCCGATCCGGGTTGAGCGAGGTCGCGACGCGCCACAATTGATCAAGTTGGCTGCGGGCCCCATCTAGCCGCTGGGTCAGCATCGCGGGCCGAAGGGCACCGGCGGCTTGCGCCAATTCTCCCCGTGCCTCTGCCACGACATGCGACAGGCCCCGCTTCAGGCGGTCACTCAACTCATCGACCCGCTGGCTTTGGGGGCCGAGCAGCGTTTCGGGCGTCGGCAGGCGGCGCGTGGCGTTGTCCAGCTTTTCGCCTGCCCGCTCGCGGTAGCGCTGGACGCAGCGCAATGATCGTGCGCCAGTGCTCTGTAAGCCCGCCAGAAGCTCCGTACGCACCGGCACGGCCATTTCGGCCGCCGCAGTCGGCGTCGGCGCGCGCACGTCTGCAGCATGGTCGCACAGCGTCGTATCGGTCTCATGCCCGACGGCGGAGATGATCGGGATCGTGCAGGCCGCCACCGCACGGACGACGACTTCCTCATTAAAGCCCCAAAGGTCCTCGATGGATCCGCCCCCGCGTGCAACGATGACCAGATCGGGCCGATCCGCCCCCTGCATCGCCGAAAAGCCATTAACGGCGGCGGCGACCTGTTCGGCTGAACCCGGACCCTGCACGAGCACCGGCCAGACGATCACCCGTGTCGGGCAGCGGTCGGCAAGGCGGTGGAGGATGTCGCGGATGACAGCGCCGGTGGGTGAGGTCACCACGCCAATGGTGCGCGGCAGGAAAGGCAAGTCGCGTTTGCGGTCAGCCGAAAACAGGCCTTCCGCCGCCAGCTTGGCTTTCAGCTTTTCGAGCAGGGCGAGCAGGGCGCCTTCGCCGGCAATCTCCATCGTCTCAATAACGATCTGATATTTGGATCGGCCGGGATAGGTGGTGAGCTTGCCCGTCGCGATCACTTCAACGCCGTCTTGTGCGTTGAATGCCAGCCGGGCGGCGCTGCCTTTCCACATGATGCCATCGATCACGGCATTCTCGTCTTTGAGCGCGAGATAGAGATGGCCGGATGCCGCGCGCTTGAAGCCGGAAATCTCCCCCCGGATGCGGACATGGGAGAAGCCCTGCTCCACATGGCGCTTGAGAAGGTTGGATATTTCACTGACGGACAGCGCGCCTGCATTGTCGCCTGCGCGTTCCCCCGCTAACAGGCCCATCTTGCCTTCGGGCACATCATCAAAGGGCATTTCGGCGGGCATGAACATCCTTCTGATCGGGAGCGGCGGGCGTGAACATGCGCTGGCATGGAAGCTCACGCAATCTCCTTCCTGCGATACACTCTATGCCGCGCCCGGCAACCCCGGCATTGCCGAAGCCGCGACGCTGGTGGCGCTCGACGTGACGGACCATGCCGCCGTCATCACCTTTTGTGCGGACAAGCAGGTTGGCCTCGTTGTCATCGGGCCGGAAGCGCCTCTGGTCGATGGGCTGGGGGACAGCCTGCGTGCGGTGGGCGTGCCGGTGTTCGGCCCCAATGCCAAGGCCGCGCAGTTGGAAGGCTCCAAGGGCTTTACGAAAGACCTCTGCACCCGCGCGAACATCCCGACTGCCGCTTATGCGCGCCATACGGACAAAGCGGCGGCGCTGGCGGACCTCGCCCGCTTCGGCCTGCCGGTCGTCATCAAGGCCGACGGGCTGGCCGCGGGTAAGGGCGTGATCATTGCAGAGACCGCAGCAGACGCGGCGGACGCGATTGAAGACATGTTTGATGGCAGCTTTGGCGATGCGGGCACCGAAATCGTCCTCGAAGAATTCATGACCGGCGAGGAAGCGAGCTTCTTTGCGTTGACCGATGGCAAGACCGTCGTCGCCTTTGGCTCGGCGCAGGACCACAAGCGCGTCGGCGATGGCGATGTGGGGCCGAACACCGGCGGCATGGGCGCTTATTCGCCCGCGCCGGTGCTGACGCCGGAGCTTGAGGCGCGCGCGATGCGGGAGATTATTGAACCCACGGTCGCGGCGATGGCGGCGGAGGGGAATCCCTATTCAGGCGTGCTCTATGCCGGGCTGATGCTGACGGCACAGGGTCCGAAGCTCATCGAATATAATGCCCGTTTTGGCGACCCGGAATGTCAGGTGCTGATGTCGCGCTTTGAGGGCGATCTGGCCGAACTGCTGCTCGCCATCGCGCAGGAACGGCTGGCCGAAGCTGAGACTCCGCGCTTCTCAGGTGACACGGCGCTGACGGTTGTCATGGCGGCTAAGGGCTATCCCGGCACGCCGGACAAAGGCGGTGCTATCACGCTTCCCGCGCAGGCCGACGCGAAGATCTTTCACGCGGGCACCGCGATGAAAGACGGCCAGCTCGTCGCCAATGGCGGGCGTGTGCTGAACGTCACCGGACGCGGAAAGACCGCGACTGAGGCGCAGGCCAAGGCCTATGCCGCTGTGGACGCGATCTCGTTTCCATCAGGCTTCTGCCGCCGCGACATCGGCGGGCGTGAGGTTGCGCGGGAGCGGGGGGCTTAGGCGGGGCTGACAAATTCGCGGTTGCAGCTGACATCAGCGCCCAGCCGCAATTCGCCTCCACTCACGCGTCGCCCCGTGCTTGACACGGGGTCAGGCTTTTCTTCGTCCCGCTCGGCACAAAGCCGAACCCCGGATCAAGTCCGGGGTGACGGGGTGGATAGGGGGAGGAGGATTTTGCTCAATGTGAACGGGCGTTGTGGTCGGAACTGCCACCCCGTCGCCCCGTGCCTGACACGGGGCTAGGCTCACTTCCATCCAGCCTTAGCCCCTCGCTTGCTGGATATGACGACATTGCGGTCAAAAGATCAGGCAATTCCGCGAATGTTCCGCCAATACTCGTCCTTGACGTCCTCATCGATCTCGACTGCGCGCGAACTTTCGGGATAGAGGCGATCATTGCCGTCCCTTCGGGGGCCTGAAATCCAGAAATGGTCCCCATTGTCCTCGGCAATGTGGTTATATTTGTAACCGCTGCCAATCTTCTGAAACGTGCGACCACAATAGTGGACCGAGCGGCCCGACTTCGAGAACGTCACCCTTCCTATCCGCGCAGGACCATTCAGTCCCTCGGGTTTATCCTCAATATACATGATGCGCGTCTTAGGCTTCGACATGGCTTGATCATAGTCAGGCCGCAAAGGGAAGCAATGACCGTTCCCCCGAACTCTTCTGACGCCCAATCACACAGCCATGACAAACGATAGCGGGCAATCCTTCACACCGACGTCGCCCCGTGCTTGACACGGGGCTAGGCTAAACCTTTGTCCGGGATTGGCACCTCGCGCGCCGCATATAACCCCCAGAGACCCGGCCATTCGGGCATCATGCCAACCGTTGAGGTCCAGGAAAAGCCAAGCCCCGTGTCAAGCACGGGGCGACGGAGAGGTTTTTGGGGCTCGGTGCCCGCTCACCCTTCCCGGTGATAGGGGTGTCCGGCGATAATGCTCGTCGCCCGATACAATTGCTCCACCAGCATGGCGCGGGCCAGCATGTGCGGCCATGTCGCCTTGCCGAAGGCGATGGAGGTTGTGGCGGACGCACGCTCTTCCGGCGTCAGGCCATCAGCCGCGCCAATCAGGAAGCGGAGTTCCCGCGTGCCGGTGTCGCGCCAATGCCCGATTTTCTTGGCAAAGGCGGACGACGTCAGTTGCTCGCCGGTTTCGTCCATCGTGACAATGATCGTGCCGGGAGCGACGGGCGGTTGCTTGCCGCCGGTGTCGGGGAGTTCCGTGATCGCAAAGGGCCAAGTGAGGCGCTTGGCATAGCGCTCAATCAGATCAGCCTCAGGTCCTCGCCCGATCTTGCCGCGGGCGATGATGTGGAGCTTCAATTGGCGGGCGGGGCGTCACCAAACGCCCACATACGCTCCAGATTGTAGAAGCTGCGCACTTCCGGACGGAACAGGTGGATGATGACATCGCCGGCATCGATCAGCACCCAGTCCGCCGTTTGCAGGCCCTCGACGCGGGCGAGCACGCCGAACTCTGTCTTCATCTTCTGCTGAAGCTTCTGCGCCATGGAGGAGACCTGGCGGGTCGACCGGCCGCTCGCGATCACCATATGGTCCGCAATGGCTGTCTTTCCGGCAAGCGGGATCGAGATGGTTTCCACCGCCTGATCGTCTTCCAAAGACTGGAGAATCATCTTGTGAAGGGCGTCGACCGAATCGGTTGGAGCGGCGGCCTTACGTTTGGGGGAAGCGGACAAAATGGATCCTCAATATACCATGCGCCGCGTTATCGCGTCGCGTGTGGGGGTCTGGGAGAAGGGAAGCGCCCAATCGGGATGATCCCGTCGCAGCGCCGTTGCGGAGTGTTTATCGGGGCGAAAGCGCAACAGCACGAGCGCCGGCGGTCTCCACGTCGTCCAGTCGATCGCAGCATGTCGGGGTTGGACGAATCCCCGCAGCCATCCCATTGCGCGGCTCGCACGGGCATCATCGTCATACCCCGGGCGGGCCAGAACTGCAATCGGCATCATCTTCGCGATCCGGCGCCAGTCGCGCCACTGTTGGAACTGGGCGAGATTATCCCCCCCCATCAGCCAGATGAAGTCGCGTTCGGGGTGGCGCTTCTTGAGCGCTGCAAGCGTGTCCACCGTATATCGGGTGCCCAGCTGCTGCTCGATGGCGGTGGGGCGGATGATGCTCCGCCGTGCCACTTTGCGGGCCGAGCGGAGCCGGACCACCAACGGCGCCATGTCGGCCTTCGGCTTCAATGGATTGCCCGGGGAGACGAGCCACCAAACCTCATCCAGCCTAAGCGCCTTGGCTGCGAGCAGGCTGATATGGCGGTGCCCCGCATGGGCAGGGTTGAATGACCCGCCGAGAAGTCCGGTACGGATCATAGCAACGCTGCCCAGTCAGAGCGGGCATGCACGACGCGCAGGACCGTGACGGTGTCGCCGATCACATCATAAACGAGCAGCAGCGGAAGGTCTTTAACCGACCATTTGCGCCAGCGTCGGGAGGGTGTCAGGCTGCCTATTCCGGGGTTGGACAAGAGCGTGTCAGGGATGGCCTCTATCCTGTCGATAATCGTTGCCAGATCGGCGTCAGCCTGTTCGGCATAATGGTCCAGAATGCGATCGATGTCACCGACCGCAGAGTCCGACCAGACGAGGCGCATTAGTTGGACGATGGGCCCAGATGACGCGCCTTCAAACGGGCGATCATGTCGTCATGGGGAAGGGTGCGACCAGCGTCCCGATCCTCAAGGCCCTGTGCCACAAAGGCTTCCATTTCCAGCGCGCGCTGGGCCGCTTCATCGAGCAAGCGGGCCGTGACCCATGCGCGGCTGCGATCCTGCCCTGCGGCAAGCCTATCGAGGATCGCGAATGTATCATCGCTGACGCGGGCGGAGATGACTTTGCTCATCGGGGGAAAGTATCACTTGTATACAAGCGATACAACTCTAGGGCCGCGTCTGCCCGGTGCCGCGCACAACCCATTTATAGGTCGTCAGCCCTTCCAGCGCGACGGGGCCGCGCGCATGGAGGCGGCCGGTGGCGATACCGATTTCGGCCCCTAGCCCAAACTCGCCGCCATCAGCGAACTGGGTGGAGGCATTCCACATCACAATTGCCGAATCGACGCTGTTCAAAAAGGCTTCGGCGGCTGTCGGGTCTTCGGTGATGATGGCATCGGTATGGTGGGAGCCATTGGTGTTGATGTGCGCCACCGCTGCCGCAACGCCGTCGACAAAGGCGACTGAGCAAATCGCGTCGAGATATTCGGTGGTCCAGTCTTCATCGGCCGCGGGTGTGATGCGGGCGTCGAGCGCGCGCACCTCAGGCGTGCCACGCACGTCGCATCCGGCGTCGAGTAGGGCTGTGACCACCGGGGTCGGGTCCACAAAATGCCGGTCGATGAGCAGGGTCTCCATCGAACCGCAAATGCCCGTGCGCCGCATCTTGGCGTTAAGCGCAATGTCGCGCGCCTTTGCAGGGTCGGCCAGCGGGTGGATATAGGTGTGGCAGATGCCGTCGAGATGCGCGAGCACAGGCACGCGCGCTTCCTCCTGCACGCGGGCGACCAGCGCTTTGCCGCCGCGCGGAATGATGATGTCGATCAACCCATGTGCCGCGAGCATCGCCCCGACAGCGGCGCGGTCCTGCGTCGGCACCAGCTGGATGGCGTCTTCGGGCAGGCCGCCTTTGATGAGGCCAGCACGCAGCGCGGCATAGATGGCGCGGTTGCTGTGCACCGCTTCTGTCCCGCCCCGCAGGATCGCTGCATTGCCGGATTTGAGGCAAAGGGCGGCGGCATCCGCCGTCACATTGGGGCGGCTTTCGTAGATGATGCCGATGACACCCAAGGGCACCCGCACGCGCGAGAGGTGAAGGCCATTGGGCCGCACCGCCTCATCAATCACCATGCCAACAGGATCCCGCAGGACCGCGACAGAATCCACCGCGGCAGCAATGCCCTCCAGTCGTTCGGGCGTCAGGCGCAGCCGGTCCAGCATGGCGGCAGACAGTCCGTTCTGCTCACCCGCTTCGAGGTCGAGCTGGTTGGCAGCCAAGATATCGTCGGCGCGGGCGCGCAGTTCCGCCGCTGCAAGATTGAGCGCATCTGCCTTGCGCGCCACCGGCACATTGGCCAGCGCGGCGCTGGCGGCGCGTGCTTTTTGGCCCATGTCAGCAATTAATTGCTGTGCGGTGTCATCGCTCGTTTGCATCGCAGCCGGTTAGCAAAGCCGCTGTCAAAACGCAAAAGCGATGACAAGTGCGGGTCCGGCTGCAATTCTCATCCTATGGCGGGTGATATTGAGGCTATGGGCGATATGGTGACGGGCGGGCTGCTGGCCCGTGCTGTGGAACCAAAGGCCGGTGAGGGGCATATGGGCCAAGACGGCACTTGCCTTAATTGCGGGGCAGAGGTGTCTGGTGCCTTTTGCCAAGCCTGCGGGCAGAAGCTGCATCTCCACCGCACTTTGGGGGAATTCTGGCACGACCTTGCCCACAGCGTCTTCCATTTTGACGGCAAGATCTGGCGGACCTTGCCCTTGCTTGCCTGGAACCCCGGGCATCTGACGCGCCGCTATATCCACGGCGAGCGGGCGAAGTTTGTCTCGCCCTTTGCGCTCTTCCTGTTCAGCGTCTTCCTGATGTTCGCCATTTTCAGCTGGGTCACGCCGCACGGGACGTCGACCGCAAAGGCCCCGACCCCCAAAGAAGCGGTGGCCGCGCTGGATGAAGACAGGCAGGAGCTTCGCACGAAGATTGAGGAACTGGTCATAAAGCGGCGGGAGGCACAGGCGCGCCGCGCACCGACGGACTGGATAGACGGGGAAACCGGGAAGACACAGGCGCTGCTCACCAAAATTGAGCAGGATAGGAACATCGACGTTTCTTCCGAGGCGATTACCAAAAGGCGGCTGGCCGTGAACCAGCGCAATATGGAAACGGGCATCGCGGAGCTGGAAGCCCAAAAGGCGGAGGCGCTCAAGGCAGGGCAGCCAACCGTGGACATTCAGAACGAGATTAATGCCCTGAAAACGGCGCGGGCGGTGTTGACCGCTTCGTCTTCCAAGGGTGACGATGGCGCCTTCAAGGTGGACAAGGTGAATCTCGATTTCGGCTGGCCGGCGATTCAGGAAGCGGTCAAACATGCGGCCAAGAACCCGCAGCTGCTGATCTACAAGCTGCAGTCCAACGCCTATAAGTTCAGCTGGGCCCTTATCCCGCTGTCGACGCCGTTCCTGTGGTTGTTGTTCTTCTGGCGGCGTGACTTCTATCTCTTCGATCACGCCGTGTTCGTGACCTACTCCATCGCCTTCATGATGATGCTGATCACGGTTTGCGTCATTGCCATCCAGTTTCCGGCTACAGAAGTGATCGGCGGCTTGGCGCTCACCCTGTATCCGCTGGTCCACATTTATAGGCAGTTGAAGCAGGCTTACGGCCTAACCCGCTTTGGCACGATCTGGCGTACGATGTTGCTGTCAACCTTCGCTGTGACCGCGCTGTCGCTGTTCTTTGCCTTGATTCTCACCATGGGGCTCACCGGTTAAGATGCGCATTTTGAGGCGTCCGGCCTCCATCATCGGGTTGACGATGGCGGACATCCGGGCCTGACGGTCGCCGGGCAAAGCGCGGGTGAAGAAGCTATTGGCAATCACATCCGCCAATTGCAGGCCTGCTGCACGATGGCTCAGTTCAAGTTGCGCTGACCCGCAGGGGCCGACGAGCCGGCCAATGTCTGATCGGATGTGCGCCAAGGTCTCTGCCCCATAGCGGCCATCATCGATGACCACCTTGGCGCAGTCGCCTGCGGCCGGCAGTATGGCGCCCACCACATCTTCTAAGAGCGCTGCATATATGTCGATGTCATGGTCACCGCGATCCATGCCAAGCGCCGGTCGCGTGGCGGAGAGGGCGATCCCGATTGTCGCGGTCGCGTTGGACTTTTCGAGCAACTCGAAAAGCAATCCGCGCTCGCCAAGGCTGATGCGGCTGCCCTTAATCTCGCTGGTGATGCCCGTCACTGCCCGAAAGCGAGTGATGATCGCGTCTGCCTCTGCCTTATCAATGCAAAGGCCCGCGAGCGTCATGACATTGCGCCCGACGCCCCCGGACTCATCGCAATAGATTTCAGGCAAAAGGGGTCACGCCCCTTCGGCCGCCGGACCGCCGACATTCTTGCGGCGTGTTTTGGGAATAGATGTGCCACCCTTGCCAAGCGGACGCGGCGCATTGCGATCAATGCCGGACCGGTCCGGCGTCGTGCCGTCCGCGAGCAGGGCCTTGATCTCATCTCCCGACATCGTCTCATATTCGAGAAGCGCTTCGGCCAGCGCATGGAGCTGCTTCTTGTGCTTGGTCAGCAGCTTCTTGGCCTGATTATAGCCGCCTTCCACGATCCGCTTGATTTCCTGATCGATCATCACCGCCGTCTCATTCGACATCTGGCGGCTGCGGTTCATGGAATAGCCCAAGAACACTTCTTCGTCGGCTTCGGCATATTGCAGCGGGCCGAGCACATCGGACATGCCCCAACGTGTAACCATGTCACGGGCAAGACCGGTGGCGTACTGGATGTCCGACGAGGCACCGGACGAGACCTTTTCATAACCGAAGATCAGTTCTTCCGCGACGCGTCCACCCATGGCAACCGAGAGGTTCGCGTACATCTTGTCGCGGTGATAGCTGTAATTGTCGCGCTCCGGCAGGCGCATGACCATGCCCAGCGCACGACCACGCGGAATGATGGTCGCCTTATGGATGGGGTCAGATGCGGCTTCGTGGATGGAGACGATTGCGTGCCCGGCTTCGTGGAAGGCGGTCATGCGCTTTTCGTCTTCGGTCATCACCATGGACTTGCGTTCGCTGCCCATCATGACCTTGTCCTTGGCCTCTTCAAATTCAGCCATGGCGACCAAACGCTTGCCCTTACGGGCCGCGGTCAGTGCAGCTTCGTTGACGAGATTGGCAAGGTCGGCACCGGAAAAGCCGGGCGTGCCGCGCGCTATAACGCGGGGATCGACGTCGGGGGCCAGCGGCACTTTCTTCATGTGGACAGCAAGGATCTTTTCACGACCTTCAATGTCGGGCCGCGGCACGACAACCTGACGGTCAAAACGGCCGGGACGCAGCAGGGCAGGATCAAGCACGTCGGGACGGTTGGTCGCCGCGATAATGATGATGCCTTCATTCGCTTCAAAGCCATCCATCTCAACCAGAAGCTGGTTGAGCGTCTGTTCACGCTCATCATTGCCATTGCCGAGCCCTGCGCCACGGTGACGGCCAACGGCGTCAATTTCATCGATGAAGACGATGCAAGGCGCGGACTTCTTTGCCTGTTCAAACATGTCGCGCACGCGGCTGGCGCCGACGCCGACGAACATTTCGACAAAGTCAGAGCCTGAAATCGTGAAGAACGGCACGTTCGCCTCACCCGCAATGGCGCGGGCGAGCAATGTTTTACCGGTGCCGGGCGAGCCGACGAGCAGCGCGCCCTTGGGGATCTTGCCGCCAAGGCGGGAGAATTTGCCTGGGTCCTTCAGGAAGTCGACGATTTCCTGCAATTCCTCACGCGCTTCATCAATGCCGGCGACATCGTCAAAGGTGACGCGGCCCTGCTTTTCAGTGAGCATCTTCGCGCGCGATTTGCCAAAGCCCATCGCGCCGGAGCCGGCACCCTTTTGCATCTGGCGCATGATGAGGAAGCCGATGCCAAGGAAGAGAAGGATCGGCAGTGACTGGTAAATCAGGAACTGAAGGAAGCTTGGGCTTTCTTCCGGTTGACCGGTGAATTCGACGCCCGCCTGCAGCATACGCTGGGCGAATTGCGGATCTGGCACGGCATAGGTGCGGAATTCATCGCCATTCTTAAGCGTGCCGGTCACAACATCGCCAGCCTGGACGACGGATTTCACGGTGCCCTGGTCGACGCGCGACACAAAGTCGGAATAAGCGATGACATCACCGGACGCGGTGGTGCTCCGCCCCTCGAAAATCGAGACAAACAGGGCCAGCGCCGCTAAAATCGCGACCCATATTGCGAGGCTCCGCATCCACGGGGACATATTGGGGCCCTTGTCATCATCCATGTTTATTCCGCCTTTCGTGCGGCCTAGATAAGCACGCCAAACTTAATAACAATGCAACGAATCAGCAAACCCGTTCGTTTTTGCGGCGTGGCGGCGCTTTTTGGAATGTCCAGAAGTCGCCACCTGCGCATTTGACCCCCGCCAGCGTGCAGACCTTGCGGTCCCAAAGGGCCCTGATCATCCGGTCAAGCTCATCGCTGCGGGGGGCAGCTTCGGGCACAAGCTGTGACATGCATTTGAGGACAATGCGGCGGACAAGCTCATGCGGCAGTCCCTTTGGGTCTAACGACACGATGCCGAGCGCGAGCGTGCCGCGCCTTGAAAGATAATCATCCGCTGCCCAGTCCAGCGCCTGATCTGCCGAAGCGAGGGCAGACCCGGCCCGCACTGCGCCTGCCGGATCGAGCCAGCTTGCCTGTTCCAGTGCCCGACGCAGTCTTGCCCGGTCATAGCGGTCATCATGATTTGAAGGATCATCAACCGCCTCAATCCCCTGCGCGTCGAGCAATGCGACAAGTTCCGCCTTGCGCCAGGCCATCAACGGACGGGCGATGCGGCCGCGCAGCGTGCGGATGCCGGCCATCCCGCCCACGCCTGCGCCGCGATTGAGGCGCATCAACATGGTTTCCAACTGATCATCGGCGTGATGTGCCGTGAGGATAAGGTCGAGCTCCAGCGCATCGGCCCATTTTTCCAGCACCGCATAACGCTGCTTGCGCGCCCAGGCCGATGTGTTGCCGGGTGGCTTGGGCGGCAGGGTCAGGATGCTGTGACGGACGGCCAGCGTCTTGGCGATGCCGGACACATAGCTGGCTTCGGACGCGCCTTCCGGGCGCAGGCCATGGTCGACTGTTGCAGCCTCAACATGGTCCAGTGTTTCGGCGGCCAACAACAGGAGCGCAAGGCTGTCCGGCCCGCCTGAAACCGCAAGGCCGACACGCTTTTTACCGCCCCCGGCAATGGCGCGAAAATCACGCAGAAAGCGTGAGGCGGCAGCGGCGTCGAGGGTGCGGACCTGATTCACAAGGCAGAGTGTGCCGTGACCCGCCCTGAGATGTCACGCGCTTTATCGCCGCTTTGGCGAAATTTATCGGATCACGCCGCGCAGCTGGCGTCTGCGCGGGCCTTTGTGACGCGGGCCTTCAGGTCCGCGGCCGCGCTGGTCCCATAGACGTCCTTGAACTCGTCAAATACCTTGCAGGCATCGGGCAGCTTCTTCAGGCGCGTCAGGGCAACGCCCAGATAATAGAGGCTTTCCGACGCGCGTTCGCCCTTCGGATTCTTGGTATAATTGTCGTAAAAGGCCACCGACGCCAGCGCAGGTTTCCCTTCATCCAGATAGGCCCGTCCCAAAAGGTTCTGGGCGTAACTGGCGCGCTTGTGCTTGGGGTACTTGGCCGCAAACTCTTTCAGCTTCACTTGCGCTTCAGGGTAGAGCTTAGCCGTCCACAGGCGAAAGCCATAGGTGTAAGCGTCTTCCGCGGCATCGCCCGTCGCCGAGATTTCCACCGCATCAACCAACGCCTTGCGCTTGGCGTCGGTCTTTGCGGGCGTCGCTGTTTTTGTGGGCGCGGGAGCTGGCGCCTCGACCTTCGGCTTGGCAGCAGCCGGCTTCGGCGCTTCGGTCACCACGGCTGGGACAAGGGCGACAGGCTTTGCGGCGGGCGGTGAGGCGACAGGCGGTGTGGCGGCTGGCAGCGTGACATCGGGAACGGTGGGTTCCAGTGTCTTGAGCCGCGCATCGGTGGCGCCCTGATAGGCCTTGAAGGCCTCCTCAAGCTTCTTCAGGCGGTTGCCATCGGTTTCGGCCTGTCCGGTCAGCATCTTGAGCTGCGCCTCAAGCGAATCCACGCGAGAGCTGAGGTCGTTGAGCGGGGTCGAGGCGGGGGCCGCTCCGGCATCGCCGGTATCCAGCGGGCCGATTTCCGGCTGCACGGGCACGCCGGCAGGAAAGACCTTGCGCTGAACGGCCTTCATTTCCTTTTCGAGCTTTCCAACCCGCAGTTCGACGGCACCGTCCTGCGCGGCCAAGGGCGCCGCAGCGACCGCCGACAACAGGGCAATCGAAATCAAAGCATGACGCATGACTGGTTATTCCCCTCGCGACCTAATCTTGTTGATCTCTGAACCAGACTGGACCGGCAATCAAGGCCGGGCTGCAGCGCCTGATGGCGGTGCCGCCGTGGTTGGGGCTGACGGCGCGCCGGACGGTGCCGGGCGTGCGATCAGTGCGGGGCCGGTTAGGACGACATCCTTCACAGTCGCTTCCGCAGGGCCAAGCGCCGGAACGGCCTGTGCCCCAACCGTGACAGCAATCTGGTCTGCCCGACCGGTGCGGATCATCGGCGTGTCGGCGTCGGCGGGAACCTCATAGGCCTCGCCCTTCTTCTTCACGCCTTCAAAAAGAACCTTATTATTCTTGTCGTAGATGCGGAACCAGACATCATCCTGCGCAGTCAGCACGACAGGGCCTACGGCTGGCTTGGGTTGCGGCGCGGCCATCGTGATGCTTTTGGCCGGCTCTGGCGCCTCGGTGGCGACGGCCGCTGGACCAGTCTCCAAGGCTCCGCTGCGCCAGACGCCGTAACCCCCTGCAATCAGGATCACGACGATCGCCGCTGCCCATGCAAGCCAGCGTGGCGGCACACGGTCCGGATCGGCAATGTCGTCATCCTGCTGGATATGTCGGCTTTCGCCATCCTGGCCAAGTTCGGCGCGCAGAGATTTGGCCAGACCCACTTCATCGGCGCCGACAGTGCGCGCATAGGCTTTCACGAAACCGACGGCGTATGTGATGGACGGCAAAGCTGAATAGTCGCCCAATTCAATGGCTTCGAGGTGGCGCTGAGGGATTCTGGTTTTCGAGGCAATATCGGCCAGATCAAGGCCGACCGAAGCGCGTGCCGCGCGCAGCTTATCACCCACACGTTCATCGATGAGCGCGTCTGACGCACCCTCAGCTTCGGTCATTATATACTCCCCAACTACGCAGGCCCCTGATGCTGCTTTCTCAAGCTTGAACGCGGGTGTCAATGCCCTGCCATTTTGGTGCTAAGCGATCTCTACCTTATTCTCTTGTGCCCACTCGGTGAGAGCGGCCCGGATGTCTGCAGGCGGATGAGCCAGCAGAGATGCCATAATTTCCTTTATAGCACAGATATTTAGTGATCGCACCATCGCCTTTACCGGCGCGACCGCGGCTGGCGTAATCGACAGGCGTTCGATGCCAATACCAATGAGCGCCATCGCCTCCAATGTCCGGCCACCCATTTCTCCGCAAATGGTGACGGGCACCTCCGCTGCCTGACATTCCCGTGTGACGCGGCGGATGAACCGCAAGATCGCTGGAGACAGCCAGTCATAGCGCTCGGCCAGCTTGGGATTGGCGCGGTCGGCCGCGAACAGGAACTGCGTCAGGTCGTTGGTTCCGACCGACAGGAAATCGAGCTTGGGCAGGATCATGTCCAAGGTTTCGGCAAGCGCAGGCACCTCCAACATGGTGCCATATCGGATGCGTATCGGCGTGGCGCGGCCCTGCTTGGTGATCCACTCCCGCTGCCGTTCAAAAATCGCGCGCGCTTCGTCAAATTCCCAAGGTTCAGAAACCATGGGGAACATGACGCTGAGCGTGCGACCAGCCGCTGCTTCCAGCAAGGCTCTGGCCTGCGCCTTCATCAGGCCTTCGCGTTCCAATGCCAAGCGGATGGCGCGCCACCCCATGGCGGGGTTTTCTTCTTCGCCGGTGTCGATGCGCAGATAGGGCAGTGCCTTGTCGCCCCCGATATCGACGGTGCGGAAGATGACGGGTCGGTCACCCGCCGCATCCAACACATCGCGGTACAGGCGCTGCTGGCGTTCACGCTGCGGCATCGTGGCGGACACGAGGAACTGGAATTCGGTGCGGAACAGGCCGATTCCGTCAGCACCCGTTACATCGAGTTGGGCGACATCGTCGCGCAGACCGGCGTTGACCATCAGGGTGATGCGGGCCTCATCCAGCGAGACCGGCGGCTGATTGCGCATTGCGGCATAGGCCGCACGCCGCTTTTGTGACGTCTCCAGCCGCGCCTCAAAGGCTTCTTCCATCGCCGCGCTGGGCCGGACAAAGGCAGAGGCTTGCCCGACATCGAGGAGGACGTGATCCCCTTCGCCGATGATGCGCCGGACGTTGCGTACCCGGCCAAGAACGGGAACACCCATGGCGCGCGCAACGATGGTGACATGCGCGGTCAGTGAGCCTTCTTCGAGGATGACGCCTTTCAGCCGTCGCCGGTCATATTCCAGCAGCTCGGCCGGACCAAGATTACGGGCAATCAAAATGGTGTCGTGGCGCAAGCCCGCCTGTGCGGCAGACCCCAATTGACCGGACACGATACGCAGCAGGCGGTTCGCCATGTCTTCCAGATCGTGCATCCTGTCAGCCAGCAACGGATCGTCAATCTGGCGCATCCGCATCCGGGTGCGCTGCTGCACGCGTTCAATAGCAGCTTCGGCCGTCAGGCCGCTGTCGATGGCTTCGTTGATGCGCCGACGCCAGCCTTCATCATAGGCGAACATCTTGTACATCTCGAGCACTTCGCGATGTTCGCCTTCGACACCGAATTCGGCTTCGCTGGCCATCCGCTCAATCTGCTCACGCATCTTATCAAACGCGGCATAAACGCGGTGGCGTTCGGCTTCGGTATCTTCGGCAACAGTGTGTTCAATGGTGACGCGCGGCTGGTGGAACACGGCATTGCCCGACGCCATTCCATCCACCAGTTTCAAACCCGTCAGGTTCTGCGCAGACGTGTCCTGCACTTTGGACCCGCGCCGCTCTTCATTATCAATCAGCCCGGCATTGGCGATCAGTTCCGACAGCACCATGGCGACGGTCTGCAACGCCTCAATTTCTTCCTCGGCATATTTGCGCGGGTCGACATGCTGCACGCAAACGACGCCAACGGCATCTTCCTTGCGGATGATGGGCACGCCTGCAAAGCTGTGGAACAGGTCTTCCCCCGTTTCCGGCTTATAGGCAAAGTCCGGGTGGCTCGTCGCTTCATCAAGGTTGAGCGTTGATATCTGTTCGGCAATTGTGCCGACCAGACCTTCGCCCAACGCCATCTTGGTGACGTGGACGGCCTCTTGCTTCAGGCCCTTGGTCGCAAAGAGTTCCAGCAGGCCATCGCGCCGCAGATAGATGGAGCACACTTCGCTTTGCAGCACATCGGCGATGATGCCGACCACGCGGTTGAGCTTGGCTTGCGCACTGGTCCGCGCCGCCATCACCTCGTGGAGGCGGGTCAGAATTTCCCGGGACGCGGAAGCGGCACTGGCTGGCATTTTACCGCGCTAGCAGTTTGTGAACGCGGATGCCAATGCTAAGAAAACGTATGCGGCAAAGCCTTCAAAAGGCCTCAACCGCCGTCGCCCTCTTTCTCCTCGGCATCGGCGGTTGGGTCGGGGTTTCCGGAAAGCGCGGGCAGCGCCGGACGCTTTGGAAACTTGCCGCCATTACACGCATAAATCATCGCCTGTTCAACCAGAGATCCCGCAGCGACGGGATCGTATTTCATGGCCACGTCTGCCCCAACCCAATCGTGCGACTTGCGGCCATTTACGGAGCGCGCATAGGTCAGCGTGGCAAGGGTGCGGCGCGCACAATCAAAGCTGTACCGAACGCGCTCGACGCTGCCCCGGCCGGCCCCGTTCCGCATCTCGACATAGACTTGCATCGCCGGAAAATCGCGTAGGCCAAAGATGGGGGGCGAAGGTTTCAGGCTGGTCACATCGACAAGGATCTGGCGGCCGCCCGCATTCTCCCCGAGCACCACCAGCGCTTGGGCAAAGGCCGGTGCTGCCAAACTTGCAAGAAACAGCGGGAGGGCGGCGCGCTTCATGCCGCGACGGTTGACTTGCCGGGCACCGGCACCGGATTGCCCTTGGCAGCGGCGCGCTTGGCCCCTTTGGCCAGTTCTTTCGTCAACGCCCGACAATAATGATCAAAGTCGAGCTGGATCGTGTGGCGCCGCGCCGCATAATATTGGCCGGTATAATAGTCTTCATCCGCCGCGATGATGCGCCGCATGTCGTCGTCTGCAGGCGGTAGATACTGACCTGCCAGATAGGCCCCGACCAGCTTGGATTGCTGTTCAGCAAAGTTGACAAGGGTCGGCAGAGGCTGGGCCAATCCCATGTAGAACAGGTCGGGCACGCCGGGTTTCATGATGCGCTTATACAGCGGGGGCGGCCGGTTGTCGGCATCGGCGATCAAACCCGGATCATCGAAGAACGGGAATTTGATGTCATAGCCCGTTGCCCAGACGATCACGTCGATCTGCTCGCGGCTGCCGTCGGAAAAGACCACGCCGTCCCCATCCAGCCGGTCAATGCCGGTCTTCATAGTCAGGTCACCCGACCCTGCGCGCAGCAGAAATTCGCCGGAGACAGTGCCATGGCTTTCAAACGGGCTGATCTCCGGCTCGGGCAGGCCATAGTCGCTCATCTTGCCGACCAGCCCGCGGATCATCTTTTCGCCGAGCTTCTGGCGCAGCCATTTGGGCATCCAGGCGGGGGCCGGATTCTTGTCGAGCGGTTGCCCGCGATAATATTTGGGGAAGACCCACACGCCGCGCCGGGTGGAGACGAACAGCTTATCCGCAATCGGACGCTGCGACAGTTCTGACGCCACATCCATGGCCGAATTGCCCATGCCGACGACAAGCACGCGCTTGCCGACGCAATCAATGGGTTCAAACGGGCTGCGGTAATTGTGGGAATGGATTTGCGCCCCGGTGAAGGTGCCGGGATAGTCAGGGATGCGCGCCGCCCAGTGATGGCCATTCGCCACGACCAGCGCGTCATACTCGCGCACATCGCCGGTCGATAGGGTGATCGTCCAACCGCCCCCCGGCTTCCGCTGCGCCTTTTCCACCCGCGTGTTGAACCGGATGTGCTGCCTTAAGGCGAAATGATCGACATAATCATGGAAATATTGGAGCAATTGCGCGTGGTGTGGATAATCCGGCCATTGGTCGGGCACCGGAAAATCTTCAAAGGCCAACCGCCATTTGGACGTGTCGATATGCAGGCTCTTATAGCAGGCCGACATGCCATTGGGGTTGTCGTAATACCAGTTGCCGCCGATATTGTCGGAGGCCTCAAATATCTCAAACGGGATGTTATAATCCTGAAGACGTTTGGCGGTGGTAAAGCCGGAGCAACCGGCGCCGATGATGCAGACTTTGGGCATGTTCATGATGTCAGAATGGCGCATGCAGTGCGGATTGCAACCCTCACAAGCATCAGCGGTCGGGCGTTGACCAGTCTGTCCGCGTCTTGCGCCCGTGAATTTTCCGCAAGGCAAGCCCAATGACGACGCCGGTTCCGATGGCCACCGTCAGGTCGGCCACTACCGTCAGCACCAGTGTTAGAAGAAGGAGCGCGAGTTCGTCCTTGGGTAAGGCCAAAAAGCTGCGCCAGCGGTGCGGCTCCATCATGTTCCAAGCCGTCACCAGCAGGAGCGCCGCGAGCGCGGGCATGGCGAGCCGCCCTGCAAGGCCGGAAAAGGCCAGCATGACAATCAGGATGGTGAGCGCATGGATCAACCCCGCCACAGGTGTCTGCGCGCCCGCACGAATGTTCGTCGTCGTGCGGGCGATGGCGCCTGTCGCGGGCAGGCCGCCGAACAGCGCTGACCCGATATTGGCAAAGCCCTGCGCCAGCACCTCCGCATTGGGGCGGTGCGCGCCTTTGATCATCCGGTCAGCCACAATGGCCGACAGCAGCGATTCCACCCCGGCCAAGAAGGCGATGACGACCGCCGAAGGCAGCAGTTCGATGATCCTTGCCGCTGTGAGCTCTGGCAGTGATGGCATGGGCAGCCCTGCGGGCAACGTGCCATATCGTGCGCCAATCGTATCGACAGGGAGAGCGACGGCCAGTGCCGATGTCAGGGCGACGGCCAGGATCAGGCCGGGGAAGCGCGGGGCCAAGCGGCGGAGGCCGACGATCAGAACAATCGTGGCAAGGCCAATCCCCAAAGCGGACATGTTGAGCGTGGCGCGGGCCTCCCAGAGTGCCGTCATCTTCGGCAGGAATTCCGACGGCAATTTGGCAAGGCCAAGCCCCAGAAGATCCTTCAACTGGCTGGCGCCGATGATGATCCCGATGCCGATGGTGAAGCCGGAGATGACCGGTTCCGGCACATGTTCGATCAGCGATCCGGCGCGGAACACCCCGGCGAGAACGAGGATAACGCCTGCCATGAGCGTCGCAAGGACCAGCCCGTCATAGCCGTGCGTTACAATAACCCCGTATACAACGACGATGAACGCGCCGGTTGGCCCGCCAATCTGGACACGGCTGCCGCCCAGCAACGAGATGAGCAGTCCGCCGATGATCGCCGTAATCAGCCCCTTGGCAGGATCAGTGCCCGAGGCGATGGCTATCGCGATGCTCAACGGGATCGCCACCATTGCCACCGTGACCCCGGCAACAGCATCCGCCCGGAAACTGGCAGCGGTATAGCCGGGGAGCATCGAGAGGATCTTTGGCTTCATCGCCGGACGCTAGGCCTTGACCCATGGCGCGGATAGCCTGTTGTGCCGAATGTTAGTGGATCAGGGTGCCGCCCTTGATCACGCCGGCCATTGTCTCCAGCACGCGCACATTCGTCAGCGGATCGCCCGCAACGGCAATCATATCGCCATATTTGCCAACGGTGATGCTGCCCACATCCTTGTCGCGCATCATCACTTTGGCGGCGTCGATTGTTGCGGCGCGGATCGCCTGAAGCGGCGTCATCCCATAGCGGACCATATAGGCGAACTGGCGGGCATTGAGGCCGTGGGGATAGACGCCGCTATCGGTCCCAAAAGCAATCGGCGCGCCCATGGCCACGCCTTTGCGGAACATCTCGCGCTGGATGTCGGTCGTCTCGCGGTTCTTACGCAGATATTCAGCGGGCCAGCCTTCCTTGGTGCCGACGGCCTCAATCCAGTCGCCATTATAGACATCCATGACGAGCCAGACGCCCTTGGCTTTGGCAAGGGCCAAGCCTTCCTCATCAATGATGCTGGCATGTTCGATGGAGCGGACCCCGGCGCGGATGGCGGCTTTGATGCCTTCGGCGCCATGCGCATGGGCGGTCGCATAGCTGCCATGTTTGGTGGCGACGTCAACAGCGGCGCGCATCTCCTCTTCGGTCAATTCCGGTTGGCCCGGTTCGGTGCCGATGGCGAGGACGGCGCCGGTTGCGATGAGCTTTAGAAAGTCAGCCCCGCCCTTGAACAGCGCTTCGGCCTTGTCGCGGGCCTCGGCGGCATTGGTGACAACGCCAAAGCGCATTTCGGGCGGCACGGTTCCGGCGGGTAGGCCGTTAATCTCGCCACCGCCACCGGGGATGGTGATGTAGGTGCCGACCACGGCCATGCGGGGGCCGGGGATCAACCCCTTGTCGATGGCGTTGCGCAGCTTCACGTCGGAGAAAACGCGAAACGTCCCCACGTCGCGCGCCGTCGTGAACCCGGCCATCAGCGTGTCGCGGGCATTCTTCGCGCCGATGAAAGCACTTTCGGCCGGGCCGGTGGTGATGGGCTCGGCAATGTCAGCGCCCTGCCCGACATCGGCCAGATGGGTGTGCAGATCAATCAGGCCGGGCAGGACAGTGTATTTGCGCCAGTCAATGACCGTCGCGTCTTTCGGCGGCGTGCTGCATTTTGCGACGGCGGTAATCCGCTCATCGGTAATGGTGACGCACTGACCCTTTCGGACGGTGCCGGTTTCGACATCGACCAGTCGGCCCGGCTGCACATAGGTTGTGCCCGCATCTGCGCCGGATGCCGCAAAGGCACCCAGCAGCAGGGCGAGCGCAACGGACCTCATGCCTGTTCAAGCACCTTGCGGCCCGGACGGACCAGCATCTTTGTGCTCGCTTTGGTCTTGAGCGACAGGTCCTTCACCGTGTCCATGAACACCCATTCATTGGTCGCCGCCTTGGGCGTGAGCGACAGGTGCATATAGCCGCGGTTTGAGGTGTCGACATAACGCAGTTCTTGCTTGTTGCCGGCCAGAATGTCGCTGGCAATCTTCTTGGGGTCCACACCCATGGTCGCGGATTCGAGCCCTGGTGAAGACACGCTGTGTCCGCCAAACTCAACCCCGGCAGGGCGGCCGCCCTCGGGGAGGTCAAAGGCCCAAGCATTGTGGCTATCGCCTGTGACGACCACGAGGTCGAGGTCGCTCTTTTGGGCCGCGCCAAGGATGCGGCTGCGCGCCTGCGGATAGCCGCCCCAATTGTCCAGATTATAGGGCAGTCCCGCCTTGGCTGCAGCAATGCCCTGCCGCACGTAGCTTTTGCGGAAGTCAGGGACGTCATTGCCAAACCAGTTCATCGCTTCTTCAGGCGTATAGTTATAGCCCATGTTGGTGCCGGATCCGAGCACGGCCCATGTCGCTTGATGCCGCGCAAATTGGTGGGACAGCCAGCTTTCCTGTTCAGTGCCAAACATCGTCGAGGAGGGATCCCGCCAGGCCCCGTCGCGGAATTCGGCAAAGGCCTTTGCCGGATCAGGCGCACGCATCATCTCCCCCGCACCATAGGGCTTGGTCCGGGCGATCATCCGCGTGTCGGTGCGGAAATAGGTGGCCAGATCACCGATCTCATATGACTTCCAAGGCTGTTCGCCCACAGGCAGCCATTCGCGCCACACCTGCATGGCGGCATTGCGACGGACCGACCAATCGCCTTCATCGGGCGTGTGGTTCTGTGCGCCGCCTTCCCAGCTGTCATTGGCGCCTTCGTGATCGTCTGTATTCGGGATCATCGGGAAATTGGCATGGAGCGCCTGCAACTGCGGGTCGGAGCGGTAGCTGGCATAACGCAGCCGGTAATCGGCCAGTGTCATGATTTCCCCAGCCGGGAAAATCCGGGCCGCAAACTTGGCGCCGCCATCATATCCGCCGCGGCCATATTCATAGATGTAATCGCCCATGTGCAGGACAAGGTCGATGTCGTCGCGCGCCGCGGCATGGCCATAGGCGTTGAACTCGCCAAAGCCGAGGTTGGAGCAGGAGAAGATGGCAATGTTGAATTTTGACGCTTTGCCAACGGGCAGCGTCTTCGTCCGGCCAATGGGGGAGATGGTGCCATCGGGCGCAATGAAGCGATAGAAATAGGTGCGGCCGGGCTGCAATCCGTCAACTGTGACCTTCACAGTATGGTCGCGCCAAGGGCCAGTCACCATCTGCCCACCGGTCACGATCTTTGCGAAATCGCGGCTGTCGGACACTTCGGCGCGCACTTTGGAGGGGCTTCCGGTTGCACTGACATAACGGGTCCACAGCAACATCGAGTCCGACCCCGGCTCTCCCGAGGCGACGTTGTGTGTAAAGCCGGTCAGACCGAGCAGCGCTTGAGCGGCCAGGCGTCCGCCCGGCAGCATCAGGCCGCCAAGGCCAAAGCCGGCAGTTGCGATAAGCGCGCGGCGGTCGATGCGAAATGTCATTTGGTTCAATCCCCTAAGGCTTCGGCGCACCTTGCGACGATCCGTGCGGGCCGGTCAACATCCTGAACACCCCAATGGGTGGGAACGTCGGTCCCGCAGTCCTCCTTTTGCAAAATTGCTATGGCATTGCGGTGACAGGGCCAGCAGCCAAAACCGAAATTCGCTTCGCCCTAATTGCGGAAGCTGGGGTCAATCCGGTCGAGCTTGCGGAGCAGCGCCGGCCAAGCAAGATGATCGGCAACCATGCTCATGCCCGGGCCACTGGATTGCTGCTCCACCTTTTCCGGCGTGCCCTGCGGCGGGTTGTACAGCCCATCGCGGCCCGCGCTCAGCATCTTGACCTGCGCTTCGCAGGCGCGCTCCAGAAAATAGAGGCGCAGGAAGCACTGGGCAACGGTTTCGCCAACCGTAAGCGTGCCGTGGTTGCGCAGGATCATGGCGTTCTTGGTGCCCATATCCTCGACCAGCCGTTCGCGCTCCTCAAGGTAGGTCGCGATGCCTTCATACTCATGATAGGCGACATCATGCTGGGCAATCATGGCCGTCTGTGTGTGCGGCAGCAGCCCTTCGGCCATCGCGCTGACCGCCTGACCATGGGGCGTGTGGAGGTGCATGACCGCATGGGCGTCTTCCCGCGCCATGTGCAGGGCGGAGTGAATGACAAAGCCGGCGGGATTGACCGGGTGCGTGGTCGGCACGACCGGCTGGCCTTCGACATCGATCTTGACGAGCGAGGAGGCAGTGATCTCCTCAAACATCATGTCATAGGGGTTGATGAGGAAGTGATGCTCCGGCCCCGGCACGCGCGCCGACAGATGCGTGAAGATGAGATCATCCCAGCCATAAAGCGCGACCAACCGATAAGCGGCGGCCAGATCCACACGGACCGCCCATTCCTCCGCGCTGACAGCGCCCCGAATGTGGTCGTCATTGGCGACGTTGCTTTGCTTGACTGAGGCCATTTTTTCTCTCCTAAACTGTTGGTGTCTTTATCCTGAGTCCACAGCCGGATGTAAAGCCATTGAGCGGTCCTCTGCGAGGCCAACGTTTGTCGTCACCCCAGCGTAGGCTGGGGTCTCAAGGGTCGGGTGCGCGAGATGCCAGCCTGCGCTGGCATGACGATCAAGACGGCAGCAGTGCCGCCAGCCAGCGTTCCGCAAGCGCGGTCGCTTCGTCGGGCGAAAAGGGCGCATTGCCTAGGCTGAGTTCCAGCCAAAGCCCGTCGACCAATGCGGTGAGCGCAATCGCTGTCAGCCGGTGGTCGCTCCCCGGGGCATGGGCGTCGAGCAGGCGTTCCAGCGTGATCCGGTTTTCGGCGTAGATCTCATCATGCAGCCGCGCGATTTTGGCGTCCGTCCGCGTCAGGCTCCAAAAGGCGAGCCATGTGGAGAGGAGGTCGGCATCAGCAATCGGCGGGGCAAAGCTGGCGGTGAGATAGGCGATCAGCCGCGCTTCGGGTTTTGGGTCCGCCGATTCGACCGCGTCATTGAGCGCGGCCTGCACCTGCGCGCCGATGGCGCTATAGGTGGCGGCCACCAGGTCATCGATCCCGGAAAAATAGTGTCGCAGCAGGCCGGGGGAAACGCCCGCTGCCGCGCAGATTTCCCGAACGGAGGTGCCGTGCACGCCTTTGCGCGCCAGCGTCGCGGCACAGGCATCAATCAGCGCCAGCCGACGTTCGTCGGCCGGGGCGCGGTGAAATTGTGCCCGTGGTTCCTTGGCTTGCATGACGCTCACTGTCTTGTTATACAACCGTATAACAGGGAAGCGCAATGGCCACTGCATTCAAACCTTCAAATGAAAATGACGATCTGGACGGCTGGAGTTTGCCCGCCTGGACCTACCATGATCCCGAGTTCGCAGCACTTGAGGTGGACCGCATCTTCCGGCGCGGCTGGCAGGTCGTGTGCCATGTCAGCGACGTGCCCAATGCGGGCGATTGGCACAGTCTCGATTATATCGGCGAAAGCGTCCTTGTTGTGCGCGGCGCCGACAGCCAAGTCCGCGCCTTCACCAATGTCTGCCGCCACCGGGGTAGTCGTCTGGTGGATGGTTCGTCGGGTTGCGCGAAGAAGCTCATTTGCCCCTATCATGCTTGGACCTATGAACTCGACGGCCGCCTGACGGGTGTGCCCGACAGCGCGACCTACCCTGCGCTCAACAAGGACAAGGCGGGGCTCGTACCAGTCGACATCGAAATCTGGCGCGGCTTTCTCTTCGTGCGGTTGGAAAGCGGCGGCCCGTCCGTCGCCGATATGATGGCACCCTATGAAGCGATGGTGGCCCCCTATCAGTTTGAGAAATTGGAGGCGCTGGGCCGCGTGACGATGCGTCCGCGGAGTGTGAACTGGAAGAATGTCGGCGACAATTATTCGGACGGCCTGCACATTCCGGTCTCGCATCCCGGGCTGACGCGCCTGTTTGGCAAAAGCTATGGCGTGGAAGCACAGCCGCATGTCGACCGGATGTGGGGCGATATGGAAGATCGTCCGTCGTCCAATTGGTCCGAGCGGCTCTACCAAAAACTGCTGCCGCCGGTGCCGCATTTGCCCGAGGCGAGCCAGCGCCACTGGCTCTATTTCAAGCTTTGGCCCACGGTCGCGTTCGACATCTATCCCGATCAGATCGACTTCATGCAGTGGCTGCCCACTGGCCCGACCAGCTGTGTCATCCGTGAAATTAGCTATGTCTTGCCTGATGATCGGAGGGAAATGCGCGCCGCGCGGTATCTGAACTGGCGGATCAACCGACAGGTCAATGCCGAAGACACCGCCCTCATTTCCCGCGTGCAGGAAGGGATGGCGAGCAAGACCTTCTCCATGGGGCCGCTGTCGGACAAGGAAGTTTGCTTGAAAAGCTTCTGCCGCAAAATGCGCGAGATCATTCCCGAAGCGCGGCTGGACCAGCAACCGCCTGCCGGGTGGAGCCATAAATAGAAACCGCAACCCAAACCGCTTGCCCTGAGCTTGTCGAAGGGCCGTCCTTCTTTTTGCGAAGAACAAGGGCGGGGCTTCGACAAGCTCAGCCCGAGCGGAAATTGGGACGCTTAGAGGAAAAGAAATGACCAAGAAATATGACGCCGTCATCATCGGTGCGGGCCATAACGGCCTTGTCTGCGCCTTCTACCTTGCCCAGGCCGGGTTGAAGGTCCGCATTGTTGAGCGCCGCGATATTGTCGGCGGGGCCGCGGTAACCGAGGAATTCCACCCCGGCTTCCGCAATTCGGTCGCCAGCTACACGGTCAGCCTGCTGCAACCGCAGGTCATCCGCGACATGAAGCTGGAGGATGAAGGCTACCGCGTGATCGAGCGCCCAATCTCCAACTTCTTGCCGCAGGAAGATGGCGGTTATCTGAAGCTCGGCGGCGGGCTGGAGCGGACGCAAGAGGCGTTCCGGCGCTTCTCCAAGCACGATGCTGATGTTCTGCCCGAATATTATGACTCGCTGGAAGTCGTGGCCGATGTGCTCCGCGATCTCGCGATGAAGACGCCGCCGAACCTTGGCGGTGGCATCAAGACGTTGATCGACGCCGCATTGCAGGGCCGCAAGCTGGCGGGGCTTTCCCTCGAACGGCAGCGCGATGTGCTCGACCTCTTCACAAAATCAGCGCGCACGTTGCTCGACAGCTGGTTTGAAAGCGAAGCGGTGAAGGCCGCGTTCGGCTTTGACGCCGTGGTCGGCAACTATGCCTCCCCCGACACACCCGGCAGCGCCTATGTTCTCCTCCACCACGTCTTTGGCGAAGTGAACGGGAAGAAAGGCGCCTGGGGCCACAGCATCGGCGGCATGGGCGCGATCACGCAGGCCATGGCACGCGTCGTGACGGCGCTGGGTGTTGAGATCAGCCTTGAGGCACCGGTCGCCCGCGTGCTCGTCAATGGCGGCAAGGCGGCTGGTGTGAAGTTGGAAAGCGGTGAAGAGGTCATTGCTGACCGCGTCATCTCCAATGTCGGCCCGAAGATCCTTTACGACAAGATGTTTGCAGACGGCGATCTCGCGCCGGAATTCAAGCGCCGCATGAAGGGCTTCAAGGTCGGCTCAGGCACGTTCCGTATGAACGTCGCTTTGTCAGAACTGCCCAAGTTCACTTGCTTTCCCGAACCGGGAGAGCACCATCAGTCGGGCATCATCATCGCGCCGACGCTCGATTACATGGATCAGGCGTTCATCGACGCAAAGGCCTATGGCTGGTCGAAAAAACCGATTGTCGAAATGCTCATCCCGTCGATCATTGATGACAGCTTGGCGCCTCCCGGCCAGCATGTTGCTTCGCTCTTCTGTCAGCAATTCGCGCCCGTCCTTCCCGATGGCCGCGATTGGGATGTGGAAGAAGGTAAGGCTGCCGATACGATCATCGACACCGTCGAAGCCCACGCACCCGGTTTCCGTGCTTCCATCTTGGGGCAGCAGATCCTGTCCCCCAAGGGGCTGGAACGGAAGTTCAATCTGGCCGGTGGCGATATCATGCACGGCAATATGTCGCTGGACCAGCTCTGGTCCGCACGCCCGATGCTTGGGCACGGCGCCTATCGTGGGCCCGTGGACGGGCTCTATATGTGCGGTGCCGGGTCCCATCCCGGCGGCGGCGTCACGGGGGCTCCGGGCCATAATTGCGCGCAGGAAGTGCTCGCGGATCGGTCCTTCTTCGGGCGGATCTTTGGCTGAGCCTATCGCGGCGGCTATTATAAACCGTTTGTCCTGAGCTTGTCGAAGGACTGTGCTTCACTTTTCCGCCTTGGGTGAAGAAAAGGACGGTGCTTCGACTAGCTCAGCACGAACGGAGTTTGAACCTACGTTCGGGGCCTACCCCGCCAACGCCTGCCCCACCCCCGTCCCCTCCCCTGAAGGGGAGGGGCTAAGGTCTTGATCCGGCCTCGACTGTTCCTCACGATCCCGACATCATCAACCGTTTGTGCTGAGCTAGTCGAAGGACTGTTCTTTTGCTGGTCACCCAAAAGTGGAAGGACGGCCCTTCGACAGGCTCAGGGCAAACGGGGAATGAAGGTTTCTGGGCCTCTATCGCGCTCAGGCTGGGCCTGCCGAATCCTCTGCCTAGGCACCCTTCGACAAGCTCAGCACGAACGGAGTTTGAACCTACGTTCGGGGCCTACCCCGCCAACGCCTGCCCGACCACTTCGGACAGCGAGGCAGCCGTGAAGGGCTTGGGCAAAAGCGGCCAGCCGTCAAAGGCTTCCGACGGCGTGTCGCCAATGTCGCCGCTCATATAGATGACGCGCAGTTCGGGGCGTTCGGCATGGATGCGGGCGACGAAGTCCGGGCCGCGCATACCCGGCATCAGCACGTCGGTGACGACGAGCTGAATGTCGGTGCGGCTGCTACAAATCGTCAGCGCTTCGGTGCCATCGGATGCTGACAGCACTTCATGCCCCATGGCAGACAAAGCGCCTGCCGTGGCAGTGCGGATGCGGGCGTCGTCATCGACGACGAGGATCATTACGAAATAATTCCTGTCGCCCGACCGGCGATCTCGAACCGCTTCAGAATATCCGAGACTTGTTCCGCCGTGTGTTCCGCACAGAGCGAGCAACGCAGCAGCGTCATGCCCGCAGGCGTTGCCGGCGGACGGGCGAGGTTCACGTAAAGCCCGTTTTCGAGCAACGTTGCCCACATCATCGCGCCGCGTTCGAGGTCGGGCATGATGACGGCGATAATCGCCGACTGCGGCGTTTCAGTGCCGAGCTTGAAGCCAAGATCGCGCAGACCCTTGTGCAGGGTTTTTGAATTTTCCCACAGATGCGCGCGCTTGTTGCTGCCGTGCATCAGCTTGCGGATCGACGTCGCCGAACTCGCCATGACACTGGGCGGGAGAGCGGCTGTGAAGACATAGGGGCGGCAGACGAGGCGCATCACCTCAAACTTCGGGTGGTTGGACACACAGAAGCCGCCAACAGTGCCCACCGATTTGCTGAACGTGCCGATGATGAAATCGACATCATCAATGACGCCCTGTTCTTCGGCCACACCGCGACCATGTTCGCCGATAAAGCCCATCGAATGCGCTTCGTCGACCAGCACCATTGCGCCCGCTTCCTTGGAAACGCGGATCATCTCTTTCAAAGGCGCAACGTCGCCAAGCATCGAATAGACGCCTTCCAGAACGACGAGCTTCCCCGCTTCGGGCGGCAGGCGCTTCAGCCGCTTTTCGAGAGCTTCCACGTCATTGTGGCGGAAGGCCACGACTTCGGCATCGCCCATCTTGCAGCCATCATAGATGGAGGCATGGCTGTCGATATCGAGGATGATATAGTCGCCCTTGCCGGCAATCGTCGAAATGATGCCGAGATTGGCCTGGTAGCCTGTCGAGAACACCATGGCATGGTCCATGGCGTAAAATTCTTTGAGCGCCTCTTCGACATCGCGGTGGTCGCGGAAGGTGCCGTTGAGAACGCGGCTGCCGGTCGTGCCTGCGCCAAATTCATCAAACGCCTTCTTGCCGGCCGCGATGACGTCCGGGTCAAACGTCATGCCCATATAATTATAGGTGCCGAGCAGGATGGTCTCGCGGCCATTGCAGACAGCGACGGTCGGGGACTTCACCTCTTCCATGACAAGCGAGAAAGGATCGCGCACACCGGTGGCGAGCAGATTTTCCCGCTGCTGGATCAGAGGATCAAATTTTGAAAAAAGATCAGTCATTTTTTTCATTCATCCCGTTGCGTCGTGCCGACTTGGCCCCCGGCACCTTGCCAACCAGACGCCCGTTCTGGCTGACCCGACCCCGCAGACACGCGTCGGGGCGACGGAAATTGATTACTTAACTGCCCAGTTTGATCACGGCATCCACAAGCTGCCCAACCGTTTCAATCTCGGCCTGCATGTTCATGGTGATGATGATGTCAAATTCGTCTTCAACCGCGGCCACGAAATCCATAACCGTCAGGCTGTCCCATTCCAGATCATGCTGAAACGTCGTTGCGTCGGAGAGGTCCGCGCCTTTTTTGTTAAAGGGCTCGATCAGGTCGGCGACCTTGTCAAATACTGTCTGGCGGTCCGTCATGTGTCTTCCTTAACGCGTTGTTCGCTCATGCCAAGCGATTGCGGCGCAAACGGGGCAGCTTCCGGAGAACTACGGTGTTCCGGAGGCATATTTGGCGGGATTTCGTCGCAGAAAAGCAGGGAGAACTCAGTCGCCCTTGCCGGGTTCGGCCGAGAAGTACTTGTCGAACTTGCCGTCTTCACCCTTATGGTCATCGGCGTCGGCGGGGGTCTGATCGCCCTTACGCGTCACGTTGGGCCATTCGGCGGAGTAGCTGTTGTTCAGTTCGAGCCACTTTTCGAGACCGCTTTCGGTATCGGGGAGGATGGCTTCGGCCGGGCATTCCGGTTCACACACGCCGCAATCGATGCATTCGCTCGGGTTGATGACGAGCATGTTCTCGCCTTCATAGAAGCAGTCGACGGGACAGACCTCCACGCAATCCATGTACTTGCACTTGATGCAGGCTTCGGTGACGACATAGGTCATTGCGGGTCCTCCGGAATGTGTAGTTTTGCGGTTCGTTAGATGGCGATAAGGGCGCCGTCAATCGGCTGTGGGGGGGCAATTTCGCGATAATGCCCGCGCGCCTCTTCGGCAGGGCCTCTCCTTTGTGGGATCGCCTCTACCCGGATGACGTGGATCGCGCCATGCAGGGGGATGGTGATGACACTGCCCGGGCCGACATCGGTATGGGCGCGCTTCACATTCTGGCCATTGAGGCGGATGCGGCCTTCTCCCACAATTTGCTGCGCAAGCGTGCGGGTTTTGGTGAGCCGGGCGAAGAAGAGAAATTTATCGAGCCGCATAAACTCCTATCTTTTTAATTGGCCAAGCATGGCGAAGGCCGCATTGACCGGGGTGGGGGCCTGAACACGCCGTGGACGGCCGCGCCAGCGCCATTGGTTCGCCTGTGTATTGCCCACAGGATGAAATCCGATCGCCCGCATGATCCGGGCAAAGGTTTCGCTGCCGATGCCCAGCGAGACGGCCATGGCCGGGTCGAGCAGCGATGTCCGTTCTTTGCCGCGCGCATCGTGCGCCGCGCGGGCGATCCGTTCGACAAGGTCGATGCGCAGCATCTGGTCCCCAAAGCGGCGATATCCGGCCAGTCGCGCGGCCTCCGCAAGCACCGGGGCCGGCTTGTCGAGCAGGCCAAGCCCGGCGAGTGGGAGTGGCGGCATCATCTGGCCTGCCCGGACAGCAGAGAGCGCGAGCCGCAACCGGGTCGGCTCGGGCTTGAGTAAAACGGGCAGGAAAATGTCGAGCGCGCCGATCGTGATGCCGAGACGCTGGAGGAACTGCCTTTGGCCCCAGTCAAGCGACGCCAGTGCGTCATCGCTGGCCGCGCGATCCAGTAGGCCGCCATGTTCGGTCATCTGGACGAGGATGCCCCGCAAGACAGGCGGCGTCTCCCGATCTGCGGCCACAGCCGAAATCTTGTTGAGCGGACCAAGCTTGCCGGTGACCATGCGGGCCACCCATGCCTCACCCCGCGCCTCCACAGCCGCGCGACTGGCCGGGTCCAACCTAGACAAAGCGGGGCTCAAAAAGAGGCGCGGGGTGACGAGTGTTTTGCCGGGCTTGAACCGGGCCAGCTCCACGCCCGCCCAGACGACGCGGACCGGTGTTCCCGGCTCGGTGATCAGGCTGAAAGCGCTGTCTGCAGCCTCGACGACCTTCTGCGCACGGCGGGCGAGTTCCTTGGGCAGACGCAGTTCAGCGGCGGCCAGCAGGCGTTTATGATCTTTGCCCCGCGCGGCGGCATCAGGCGCAAAGGTGAAGCCATTCAGCGTCCCGATCATCTCCCCATCGACCAGCACTTCGCCCGTATCATCCACCTGCACATCGAGAAGGGCGGGATCATTGCTGACCGATTTCATCAGGATCGACGTGCGCCGGTCCACAAACCGCTCGGTCAGGCGCGCATGGAGTGCATCGGACAGTTTGAGTTCCAGTTCGCGGGTCCGCTCGGCCCAATTGGGTGCATCGACCAGCCAGTCGGAACGTTGGGCAACATAGGCCCAGATGCGCACTTCAGAGATGCGGGCCGCCAATGTTTCGACATCGCCCTGCACTGTATCGAGCCGCGCAATCTGGGCGGCAAACCAGGGGCCGGGGATATGGCCCGATCCTTCAGACAGAAAACCGAAAATTTGGCTGACCATGCGGGAATGATGTTCGGCGCCGACCTTGCGGAAATCAGGCAGACCGCAGGCCGCCCAGAGCCTTTGGACCATGCGGGGCCCGCGCGCCCGATCAATCACCATCCGGTCGTTGGACAGGATGCGCAGCACGGTCAGGTCGATGGAATCCGGTGCGGCCCGCAGCACGGGGTTGTCGGGCCGAACGCCTAAGGATTGCGTCAGTGCGTCGACCGAGCCAAAATCAAGATCGCTGTTGCGCCACATCAGATGATCGAGTGGCTTGAAGCGATGCTCCTCAATGCGCTCAATCTCGATGTCCGAGAATGCCGCTTCATCCGGACCGCCAGACAGAACGCCAAAGGTGCCATCGCGCTGGTGACGCCCGGCGCGGCCTGCAATCTGCGCCATTTCTGCCAGATGCAGCCGCCGCTGGCGCTTGCCGTCAAACTTGGTGAGGCTGGCAAAGGCGACATGGCCGACATCCATGTTCAGTCCCATGCCGACCGCATCGGTGGCGACCAGATAATCAACCTCGCCCGCCTGATACATGGCGACCTGCGCATTGCGCGTGGCAGGGGACAGCGCACCCATGACGACCGCCGCGCCGCCGCGCGTCCGCCGCAACATTTCAGCGACAGCATAGACATGCTCAGCCGAGAAGGCGACGATGGCGGTGCGCGGCGGCAGGCGGGACAGCTTCTTGGCGCCTGCATAGGTCAGCTGCGAAAAGCGCGGGCGGGTAATGATCTCGGCCTCGGGCAGCAGGGTGCGGACCAAGGGCTTCAGGCTTTCAGACCCGAGGATCATCGTTTCCTCGCGGCCGCGCGCGCGCAGCAGTCTGTCGGTAAACACATGGCCGCGTTCGGCATCAATGCCCAGCTGCGCTTCATCAAGCGCGACAAAGGCGACATCCTTGTCGGTCGGCATCGATTCCGCCGTGCACAAAAGCCAGCGGGCGTCGGGGGGCAAAATGCGTTCTTCGCCGGTGATCAGGCCGACATGTTTTGCGCCTTTGATGCGGACAACACGGTCATACACTTCGCGCGCCAGAAGCCGCAAAGGAAAGCCCATGATACCGCTGGAATGTGCACATAGCCGCTCAACCGCGAGGTGCGTCTTACCCGTATTGGTTGGCCCGAGTACGGCCGTGATCGCGGACCGCGCGCGTTGGCTCATCCCGATCAGATTGCCATGATCTTGGCCGCGTGCAAGGCCTAATCGACGTGAGTGGCCAAAAGGGAAGTTCATTTCTTCCGCAATTTGGCACGGATGGGCGCTGCACAGCCGCTTGGGGTCGAACATAAGTTTGACATTAACCATTGGCGTTTACAGGTAGCGCAACGGGATCGCGGTCGGAAGGACCAGAGCTAGCTTGTTTAAACGGAATGAACATGGCTTTGGCGCATTTGGCGCGACGATGGCCCTGTCGCTCGATCAGGCCCTGCCGGTCCCGCATGATCTGACGACATGGGCCGGGCGCATCGACCATGCGGTTGACCGCCTCCATCATCTTGATCTTGTGCCGGATCTGGGCGCCGATATCGGTACGGGCCGCTGGTTTCGCGGGCTTGCCATGTGTTTGGCGCTGTGCGGGGTCACCCTTGCTTTTGCACCCGGCATTCACCCTCTTGTCGGTCGCGCACCCGCACCTGTTGAAGGCCGCGCCTGGGAAGACAGCCGCGCGCAGGCGATCGCGCCTCTCGCTTTTGGGGGCAATACCGGCAAACGGATGGCGGCGAATGATCTTGTCGCGCCCTTGGCCGACGCGCCGGAACGCCCGACTATCGAATTGACGACGACGATCGGACAGGGCGACGGCTTTGCCCGCGTCTTGGAACGGGCGGGCGTCGCCTCGGGAGAGGCCGGCCGGGCCGCTCGGCTGGTCGCCTCGGTTGCGCCGCTTTCGGGCATTGAACCGGGGACGGTCATGCCCATCGTGCTGGGGCCGCGCGCGTCACGCAGTGTGGCCCGACCGCTGCAGTCGCTGGATGTACGCGCGCGTTTTGACCTCAACGTCCGCATCTCAAATGTGGGCGGCACTCTCCAGATGGTCCAGATGCCGATCAAGGTGGACAAGACGCCGCTTCGGATTGTCGGTCGCGTGGGGGACAGCCTCTATCGTTCCGCGCGGGCCGCCGGTGTCTCAGCGGGGGTCGCCCAATCCTTTATCCGCGCCATTTCCAGCAAGGTCGATTTTGACCGCGATCTCGCATCCGATGCCCGCTTCGACATGATTGTGGAGCATCAGCGCGCTGAAACCGGCGAAGTGAAAACGGGCGAGCTGATGTATATCGGCATCCATCGCGGCAATCGCGCCATCCGCATGATCCCCTGGACGATTGGCGGGCGGACCGATTGGTATGACGCCGCAGGCGTCGGCCAGCGCCGCGAGGGCATGGTGCGTCCCGTTGCGGCGGCCCGCATTTCATCAGGCTTTGGCATGCGCTTCCACCCGCTGCTCGGCTATTCTCGCTTTCACAAAGGCACAGACTATGCCGCGATGACGGGCACGCCGATCCGCGCGGTCACCGATGGTATTGTCACGTTGGCCGGCTGGTCGGGGGGATATGGCAATATGGTCAAGCTGTCGCATGCCGGCGGCTTGGGCACAGGCTATGGCCATATGAGCCGCATCGCTGTGCGCCCCGGCGCGCGCGTGGTGCAAGGTCAGGTCATCGGCTATGTGGGGACGACCGGCTTGTCGACCGGGCCGCATCTCCATTTCGAAGTCTATCGCAACGGGCAGGCTGTCAGCCTGAATTCGGTGAACTTTGCGTCCTCGTCGCTGCTGTCCGGCAGAGAACTTGAGGCGTTCCGCGCAAAGCTTCGGACGCTGCTGGCCATTCCGGTCGCCGGGGCGGGGCGCGACCTTTAATCCACTTAAACTCCTGAAAGTGGCCGAGTGTGATGGCCGTCACATTCCGAATCAGTTTCCACCAATATGGAGGAGAGGCGACCCAAGGCGCTTCCCTTTTCGGTCATTTAGGGGGCGCCCCCTCCTTGACGGCCCGGCAACTATCCCTGCCGGGCCGTCATTTTCTGACGATCCAGCCTATCGCATCGCGCCTTATCGCCCGGCCCCTATCTCACTGCCCCCTGCCGCAACAGACGCGGGACGAGGAACAGCGCGGCGATGAGCGGAAAGCGCCGTTGCCAGGGTTTGATCTCAATTTGCGTGCCCGCATGCCGGTTGATCTTCCAGGCGAGGTAATCAATCCCGCCTGAAAAGGTGAGGCTGGCTTTGGCGAGCCGCAGGACGCTGGCCCGCTTTCCCCGCCCGCGCAGCTTTTGCCAGATATGTTCCGCCGCCGGTCGGGTCATTGTCGTGTCCAGCGGGATGGCTGCCCCAAAAAGTGCATAGCGGGCGGGATCAGCATCGACGATGGAGCCGGACCGTGTCGTCTTTTCCGCGCGCAATTCGCATTGGTAGGTTCGGGCAAAACCTTCCTGCCAGACGGTCATCGGATCATGCGAGGCCGCCACGGGTCGGGCCAGGTGAAACAATGTCGGCGCCGCCTGGGCGACGGCGTCAACGGCCCGGCCACGGGCGGCTGCGTCTTTTGACCAGACAAGCCGCGCGGGCTGGGCAAAGCGCGCCCAGACCGAGACGGTGGCGGCGTCCGGACGGTTGAGCGCGGCAAAGTCCGCCTCGCTCAGCACGGCGTATTTGGCCGCAAGGCCGTCTTTGGTGAACGGAAAGACATTGGGCGGGATCAGCCGGTTGGCCGCCGCGAGCCAGCGCTTTTCATAAGCCGATGGATAGTCGGACACGATTAGGTAGAAATCGAGCATCAACCCGTCGAGCCGCGCTTCACGCAGACAGGACCCGTAAAACAACACGGCCCGCGCAGCATCGCCGTAGAGCGCCGCAATGGCCGTTGCCATGCCCGTGACTTGGGGAAGGACAGGGTGCGCCAGTTCGTCTTCAACCAGCGCGCGCAGCGGCGTCACACCGCCAGCTTGAGGAAGGGAATGGGCGGCGTGGAGCGGAGCACGATGGGCCGACCTTCAATGGCGCTGAAGGTCTCTCCGTCCAGAATGACGTTGGTGCCGCAGCTTTCGATGCGGATGACATCGCCTTGCCGCACATGCACGCCGCGCACCGGTTCCCGCCCGAGCTTTCCGGCAATCCCGGCCCAAATGGCGCGGATGAGGGCCGGGGCGGATTGCTCAATGGCCAGCAGTTTCAATCCCATTGCGCCGGGCGCACCTGTCCGGCTGTTCAGCAGCAGCTTTTCCAAGGTCGTGACGATCAGGAAAGAAAAGCGGCGTGTTGGTTCCCCATCGCGGATGAGCGAGACGGAGACAGGGTTGGGCGAAGGCGGCAACAGGCGCCCATGCAGACCGGTAATCATGGCGAAGATAGCCGCAATCCCGGCAATCACGTGGCACAGCCCATTGGGCAGGCCGAGCGGATAGAGCTTTTCGCGGCAATAGAGAATGGTGTCGGCAAGGCCAGCGCCTCCCAGGAACATGCCGAGCACAGGCCGGTTGCTATGTTCGCCTTCGGTCAGCGAAATCAACTCCCGCTGGACGACATGGTCGTGCAAGTCATGGCGCGCGGCCTCGACGATCCACTCCAGCATCCCGAGAGGGTCGCCATCAGCCCCTAGGTCAAGCGCGATGAGGTTGGTCTTGCCATTGGGGAGGACCGCCACAGGTGGCGGCGTCGCGCCAAAATGTCCGCCATGATGAAGTTCGGTCAGCGCCGCCTGAACCGTTCCATCACCGCCATTGACGATCAGAATGCGCGGCTTGACCTGCGCAATGGAGGTAAGGGCAGCGCCAATCTGGCTCGCATCCTCAACTTCATAATGGAACACTTCGGGGTGCTGCGCGCAAAAACTGCGGATGCGCGGCAGGATGGCACGGTTGCCCGTCGAATTCGGGTTCGAAAGCAGGGCAACGAGCGCCATCGCCTAGAGGTACCGCACCGTGATGGGCACCACAGTCGTTCCATTGGCGACAGACACCTGCACTTGGCTGGCCGGCGGCTTGCGCCCGAACAGGATCGACATCAGCGAAAACTTCGGGTTGCCCGACGCGCCAATGCCGTCGGACCGGTCCGTATCGCCGTTATTGTTGATATCGTGGCGGATATCGACGGCATAGGTGCCGGGCGCGCCAACAGGCACGCAAATCTCAATAGGCCCGGCTTCGGGAACGTTATATTGATAACGCTTCTGGGCGAACTTCTTGTTGAAATAGGTGTCGGGACTGCCGGTGAAGGTGCGGACCCGCACCGTCCCTGCACGGTTCTTCAGGCCTGCCACACGGACAAGGATCGTGGGCTCACGGCCGCCGGCACACAAAGAAGGGTTGGGTCCCAGCGCCTGCGCCGCGCCTAATCCGGGAAAGCCCAAGACCGCCGTTGCCAGCACCAATAGTCCACTACGCCGCTTTGCCATTACTCCGACACCCTTGAAAAATGCATCCGGCCGTTTGCACTCACGCCCAGACTCACCTAATCCTCGTTGGCACGATCCATCTGGACTCCATTTGCGGCCAAATCATGGTCAGGACTCGACTGAATTCAGAAACACGATGTTGACCTCTACTGACCGATACATCGCGCGATTGATCGCTTTGCCGCTGTTCTCGACGCTGATTATTGCCGCGATGCTGCTTGTCCTCGATAAGATGTTGCGGCTGTTTGATTTTGTGGCGCAAGAAGGCGGGCCCGTTAGTGTCGTTTGGCAGATGCTTGCCAATTTGTTGCCCGAATATCTGTCGCTTGGCATTCCGATTGGTTTGATGCTTGGCATCCTGCTCGCGTTCCGCAAGATCGCAACGACGTCGGAACTTGATGTCTTCCGCGCTGTGGGGATGAGCTACGGGCGGCTGCTGCGCGTGCCTTTCCTGTTCGCGATCGTCCTCGCGCTCGTGAATCTCGCCATTGTCGGTTTTGTGCAGCCTTATTCCCGCTATGCCTATGAAGGGCTCCAGTTTGAGCTGCGCTCCGGCGCGTTGGGCGCCTCCATCAAGGTCGGGGAATTTGCCCGCTTCGGTAAGCGGATGACAATGCGGATCGAGCGCTCCGAAAATGGCGGGCAGGATCTCTACGACATTTTCGTGCGCGCGGTTTCAAAGGACAATACCTCGCTGTCGGTCACAGCGGAGCGTGGGACGTTCATGGCGACGGATGACCCGGACGTCATCATCCTGCGGCTGAAAAATGGCGTGCTGGTGCATGACGCACCGGGCTATAAACAGCCCCGCGTACTGACCTTTACCGCGCATGATCTGCCGATTGACTTGCCGAAGATTGAGGCGTTTCGCGGGCGCGGCGACAAAGACGGGGAACTGACGATTCCTGAGCTTGTTAAGGTCAGTCAGGACAAGAATACGCCGCTTGAGCTGCGGCACCAAAGCCGCGCCAATTTCCACTTCCGGCTGGTGGAGGTGGCCATGATGTTGCTCTTGCCGCTGCTCGCCGTCGCCCTCGCCGTGCCGCCCAAGCGTTCCTCTTCGGCGCTTGGCGTGTTCCTCTCCATCGTGATGGTGGTGACCTATCATAAGATCAATGAATGGGCGGAAGGCATGGGCGCTTTGAACATTGTTGATCCCATCTTCGCGCTGTGGACACCGTTTGCTCTGTTCGCCGCGCTCATTTTCTGGATGTATTGGACGCTGGCCTATAAGATTGGCGGACAGCCGATTGGCGCGTTGGAGAAGGGCTTTACCGTCCTCGGAAAATCGATCCGCAGTCTCTTCATCCGCAAGCAGCCGAAAGGGACGCCGTCTGTATGAGCGCGCAGTTTTTCCCGTCGCGGACGATGTCCATCTATATGGGGCGGCTTTTCATTCTGCGCAGCGCAGCGGTGTTGGCCGCGCTCGTCCTCGTCTTGCAGGCGCTTGATCTGCTGGGGGAATCTGAAAAAATTCTGGCCGCTGCCGGAAACGACAATGGTGATATCTGGCACTATGTGTCCATGCGGATGCCCCAGATCATCCAGCGGTTTCTGCCCTTTTCAGTGCTCTTGGGCACCCTCATCACCATGGTCACGCTCAACCAGAACAGCGAAGTCGTGTCGATGAAGGCGTCGGGGCTTTCCGCGCATCAGGTGCTTGCCCCATTGATCCTTGCGAGCATCGGGGTCGCCGCCATCGCCTTTGCCTTTAATGAGCGGATTGTGACGCGCGCCACGGCCACACTGAACCGCTGGCAGAAGGTTGAATATGCCGCCATTCCGATGGACAGCCGCGTTCAATCTGACATCTGGGTGCGTGATGGCACGAACCTGATCAATGCTGCCAGCGTCGAGGGGCGCGGCACCGCCACGCGCCTGAGCGACGTCACCATCTATGATCGCACCGGCGGGGAGTTAAGCGCTATCATCAAGGCGAAGACGGGGCGTCCGCTGGGCAATGGCTGGCGGCTTGAGGGTGCCAGCCGCTTCGATGTGACGCGCGGCGTGCGCGAAGATCTTGGCCAGATGACCGCAGCTCAGGGCGTCCGCCCGGACCAGTTTACGCTGGCCAGCGTTGATCCCGATGGCCTGTCTTTCCTCCAGCTTTGGGGTGCCATTAACGATCTGGAGGCCGCCGGCCGACCGACGCGGTCGCTCAAGGCATCGCTGCAGCACAAGATTTCCGGCCCCCTGTCGACCGTGCTAATGCCCTTGCTGGCAGCCGTGGCCGCCTTTGGCGTTGCCCGATCCGGAAAGCTGTTTGTCCGCGCCGTCATCGGCATGGCGCTTGGCTTTGCCTATTTTGTCGCGGATAATTTTGGTCTCGCCATGGGAGACCTTGGTGTCTACCCGCCGCTGCTGGCGGCTTGGGGACCGTTCTTCCTGTTTCTTCTGATCGGCGAATATGTGCTGGTGAAGACAGAGGAGTAGCGGGGCTTACCGCCCGCGCTGAAAGCTACTTTTCACCAACGTCGTCAACAGCCCGGGCAGCCCGTCATAGCTGGCCGCATGGTAGCGGGAGGTGGCGGGCAGGGCCGCGATCAGGCGACGGTGCGCCTCACCCAGCGAATGATAAGGCAGCCCCGGCAAAAGATGGTGCAACGCATGGTAGCGCAGGCCTACAGGTGCCCAGAGTGCGGGCAGAAACGCAGGCGGGGGCACGTTGACGCTGTCGAGATATTGTCCGGTGACGGTCATCACGTCGCCGTCATTTTCCCACAGATGCGCGACCAGCGTGCGGAACTGATTGATGACGACGACGCCTGCGTGGATGGACAGCACAATGAGGAAGGCGCGCAGCGGAACGGTGCCTGTGGCGACCAGCGTGAGGAGCGTGATCGCCCAAAGGCTGGCGGCGGTTTCCTGCACAATCCACATCCGGCGGAAATCGCCTTCGGGCATACGCCTGCGATAGTCGGGATTGATCGAGAGGCTCGAATAGCGCTCCACCACCGTGCGACGCAGGGCCGACGAGAGGAGCGACATTGGGGCCAGCAGGCCATAGCGGACCAGCACCGCAATCGGCCCGAGTGCGGACACCATGACGAACAGCGGCACAGTCCATGGCTTCATCAGCGCCAGCGGCAGATATTCGGGATCTTCCTTGGTGCCATAACGCGTGCGGGCATGGTGCAGGCTGTGCACGCCTTCATACATGAAGGACGGCACCAGCAGCGGCACCCCGATGAGTGCGTTCCAGGCAAAACGGAAGCCGGGCAGCGCGGTCGGGCGAATATGCGTGAGTTCATGGATGAACAGCCCCGCGCGATAGAGCGTCGCAATGGCGAGTGCGGCCCAGCCGAGCAGCGCGACGGTTGTGTCTGCCATGATGGCCATCACCAAGGCGGCGTAGCCCACAAGCGTGCAGGCCAGAAAATCGGGCCAATAATATTCCGGCCGCGCGGTCGATAGGTCGCGCGTCAGTTCGGCCGCCGCGCGGATCATCGCGGCATCCTCGGGATGCTGCGAAAGCGGGATGCCAGCTGCCTTGTGCGGCGCGGCGGTGCCCGCTTCGTCAGCGGAAAGGAGCGAAGTGTTCATATCGTTTCCATTTCTTGTCCGTCCCTTAGACGGGATCATCATGGCAGGATGATGGCGGCACGCGGATGATTCCAAGTTCGCCAGCTTCATATCGCCCGATTCAGTTCGCCCGCCTTGACATCGCTTCAAGAAGGCGGGACTTGGCAGCCTTCATCGCGTAGAGAGGGAACCGAGGCCTTGACCCAGATCAGTTTGAGCGTGCGTCCGGTCAAAACCAAGGCGGACCGCGCAGCGTTCGTTGATTTGCCCTTCCGGCTTTACGCCAAAGATCCCAATTGGGTGCCGCCGCTCAAAGATGAGGTTTACGGCCTGATCACGCCGGGCAAGAACCCCTGGTTTGAACATGGCGAAGCAGAGCTGTTTCTGGCGGAACGCGGCGGACAGGTGGTTGGCCGGATCACCGCGCATATTGATCAACTCGCGCTCGCCCAGCCGCCCGAACAGGGCATGGGGCCGGGTGTAGGCTTTTGGGGGTTCTTCGAAGCTGAGGATGAAGATGCGGGCAAGGCGCTTCTCGACGCGGCGGCAGATTGGCTCCGTGCCAAGGGCATGACCCGTGCCATGGGACCTTTGAGCTTTTCCTATTGGGACGAAATCGGGCTGCTGGTCGACGGGTTCGACACGCCACCGGTTGCCATGATGGGCTTCAACGCCGCGCCCTATCAGGCCTGGATTGAGGCGTCCGGCTATGGCGGCGTACAGGATCTTTTCACCTATGCTGTGCCGATTGCGGAGGGTTTTTCAGAACTCGTCAATCGCCTGGTCGCGATGGGGGACAAGAGCGAACGCATCCATATCCGGCGTGTCGATAAGAGCCGTTTTGATCAGGAAGCCGCGCTCATCATCGGGATTTTGAATGACGCCTGGTCAGACAATTGGGGTTTTGTGCCGTTTACTCCGGCCGAAATTGCTTATGCCGGCAAGAAGCTGAAGCCGATTGTCTATGAAGACCTGATCCGCGTGGCGGAAGTGGATGGCGAGCCTGTTGCCTTCATGATGACGGTCCCTGACCTCAATGAGAAGATCAAAGGTTTCAACGGGTCGCTCTTCCCGTTCAACTGGGCAAAGCTCCTCTGGTGGCTGCGCGCGCCCAAGGTGCGCACCATGCGTGTGCCGTTGATGGGTGTGCTGAAAAAGCACCAGAGTTCCCGCCTCGCCAGTCAACTCGCGATGATGATGATCGAGTATATCAGGCGCGATGCGGTGTCGAAATTCGGCGCGACACGGGGCGATTTCGGTTGGGTGTTGGCCTCTAACGGCCCGATGCGCTCCGTTGGCGAGGCCGTCGGCGGCACCGTCAACAAGGTTTACCGCGTCTACGAAAAGTCGATCTGACCCGCATCTGCGTCGATGATATGCGGTAAGGCCGCTGCCAACGTTGAATAATGCGACCCATCCATGATCTGGCGGACACAGGCCACATGGGGGAGCGCTTGTGCCAGCGCTTCGGCCATGGCGGGCGGAACCCAATTATCGGCCGTCCCATACCAGATGGTGGTCGGCACGCTGACGCGGCCAAGCAAGGTGGACCAAGGGGCCACATAAGCTGTGATCTCTGCCCGATAGGCCGCAGCCCCTCCGCTGAGGCACGTTCGCGCTATGGCAGACCAATCGCGCCGAAAGGCCGGGTCGGCCGCAAGCGGGGCATCCTTGCCCTGTGACAAGGCGAACACCTGTCGTGCGAAGAAATCCGGGGCGATCCGGGCCACCAAAGCTTGCACGCGGGTCACGAGACGGAACAGCCAAGGGTGGTCCCGCGCTAAGCGGAAGATGGGGCCGCCCGCCATATCCTTCAGAAAATCGCCCAGTTCCAAAGGTGCTGCCGGCGCAATGAGGTGCAGATGCGCGACCCGTGTCGGATGGCTGGCGGCAAAGCGCATCGCGCCAAAGGCGCCGAGCGAGAAGCCCAGCAAAATGATGGGCGTGTCGCCAAACTTCGCACTGATCTGCTGTGCAATAGGCCCGTCGCGCAGGTCAGGCGAGAAGACCTCCGCTGTTTCCGAAGCCAGTTTCAGTTCGTCTGGGCCGCCCGGCAGACCGTGCAAATAGACGAAGGGTGCGGTAGCATTCAATCCAGCACGATCCATGTTGCGGCATGGTCGCTTGCCTTTTCCCGACCGCGATAGTCCTTGTCGACCCCGGCATCGACCAACCGGTCAGCGGCTTCAGGCGAGAGCATGAGATGGTCGATCCGGAACCCCGCATCGCGCTGCCATGCGCCAGCCTGATAGTCCCAGAAGGTCCATAGCCGCCCCTTGGGATGGCGGGCTTCCAAGGCATCGGTTAGGCCGAGCGCGGAGAGGCGACGGAAGGCAGCGCGGCTTTCCGGCTGCATCAGCGCATCGTCGATCATCGCTTTAGGGTTGGCGATGTCCTCATCGGTTGGGATGACATTATAGTCGCCAGCGAGGACCACCGGAATTTCGAGCGCCATGAGTTCCGCCGCCCGCTCGGCTAGCCGGTCAAACCAGCGCAATTTATAATCGAACTTCGACCCCGGTTGCGGGTTGCCATTGGGCAGGTAGATGGACGCCACGCGGATACCGAAGACATCGGCCTCAATATAGCGGCTATGGTCATCTTCGGGTTCGCCGCTCAGGCCCTTTTGCACTTCAACCGGCTTCTCCCCGCGCGCGAGGATGGCGACGCCGTTAAAGCCCTTTTGGCCATGGAAGACACCGTAATAACCAGCCGCTTCAATGTCAGCGAGGGGCAGTGTCTCATCGCTCGACTTGAGTTCCTGCAGGCAGACGATGTCGGGCTTCTGTTCGTCCAGCCACTCAATCAGGCGGGGAAGACGCGCCTTGATGCCGTTGACGTTATAAGTGACGATCCGCATCAGACAGAAAAGCTGGCGCCGCAACCACAGCCGGAGGCTGCATTGGGGTTGGTGACGCGAAACGCGCTACCGCCCAGCGATTCGACATAATCGACGTGCGAGCCATCGAGCAGGTCGAGGCTCATCGGATCAACGACGAGCTTCACGCCATCCGTTTCCGTCACAAGATCATCGGTGTCGATGCCTTCGGCGAGGCCGAACCGATATTGAAAGCCGGAACAGCCGCCGCCTTCAACCGACAGGCGCAGCATGGCCGGTTTGCCCTGCTTGTTCGCGATAAAGGCCACGCGCGCGGCGGCACTTGGGGTCAGGTCAACGGTTTGCATGAGGTACAGATAGGCGTGGTGAGAGCCGGGGGCAAGGAGGGGAGTGCCAACAGCGTCATGCCAGCGCAGGCTGGCATCTCTCGGGAAAGAGACTCCAGCATTCGCTGGAGTGACGGCAATGAGTAAAGTGTTACTCGGCCTTGCCCGGACCACCGAGAGCGACGTTGCCCGCTGCGCGACGTTCCATTGCCAGCAGATAACCGTCGGTCCGCAGGAACGGGGTCGGGTTCACAGCGCGGCCATCAAGGCGCACTTCATAGTGCAGATGGCTGCCTGTGGAACGGCCGGTCGAGCCCATCAGGCCGATGAGGTCGCCACGCTTGACGCGGGTTCCAGCTACAGCGCGGATTGCGGACAGATGTCCGTAACGGGTCTGGATGCCCTTGCCATGGTCGACTTCAACCATGTTGCCATAGCCACCGACCCAGCCGGTGCGGCCGATGATGCCATCTGCCGTTGCGTAGATCGGCGTGCCAATGGGGCCGGGAATATCGACGCCGCTGTGCATGGCGGCACCGCCGCGGAACGGGTCAGAACGAACGCCGAAGCCGCTGGTCAGCGAAATCGCGGTTGAAACCGGTTTCGCGGAGGGAATAGCGACCATCGCCTGTTCAAGCTGGTCGAGACGCTTCCAGCTGTTGAACAGCGCGCGGAACTGCGCGTCCGTCTTTTCAGCGGTCGGCGCCTTATAATCGGCGGGAACCGGCTCGTAAGGGCCACCCACAGCCAAGCTCAACCGCTGCGGGTTGAGGCCCAGCTTTGCGATCACGCCCGCCTTCATGCGATATTCGTTTTCAGTGGCGGCCAGCAGCTTGCCAGCGATCACGTCCTGCTTGGCCGCGACCGGCGCAAAAGCGGCGGCGATATCGGCGGACTTGGACGACGTGTCCGCATCGGCCGGCAGCAGGGCGGCCAACGTCTTTGCATTGCCTTTGCCGGCGAGAACGCTGGCGAGGAAGGCTTGGCGCTTTTCAAGGCGTTCAGCATGGGCGCGGGCATCTTTGCGGATGGTCGCCACTTCAGCCTGAAGCGACGCGACGCGCGTTTCCATTGCGGAGACGGCAGCAGACCGTTCGGCGTAATTTGTGATGGTCGAGGACACGGTAGGGGCGGAAATCGCCACGCCAGCCGCACCTGCAATGCCGGAGGTCGCACAAAGGGCGAGACCTGCAGCGGCGAGGACCTGTGTCCGAGTGCTCAAAGCCACGCGGCGCATTCCTTTGCCATCGTGATAAAACACTTCTTTTGGTCTGAAAAACTCACGCACGCGCTCCACTATCCCGGTCGCGGCCGTGAACGAAACGAACGTCATTGTGTGACGACCCCCAAAACATTTCGACCCCGGCCCTCCCGTTTTCGGTCAACGGTGGACCTTGTGTCAGCGTGAATGCTTAACACGGATCTATCATGCAAGATCGGTGTAATAATCCCGCGTTAGACCGGCTTGGCTACGCGCCGAGTCGTTGAATGGAGGCTTCAACGGCCCGGAAAAATGAATCCGCACCAAGGATTTCCAATGGTCTGCGGGCTCGAATCCGTATGATTCGCATATAATTGAGAACCATTTGGACCCAAAGCCGACATGTCGGATTTCATCGGTGTAGATTCGGTTCAAAATGGAAGCACTGCGATCGTCGCCCATCTTGGCGAGCCGTTCGATGGTCGCGGGACTGACGTCCAAGCCGCGGGCTTCGAGCACCATTGGGACAAGCGCCAACCGGGCAAGCACATCGTGCCGCGTGTCCAAAGCGGTCTGCCAGAGGCCGTCATGTGCAGGATGCGCGCCGTAATGGCTGCCAAGCGCATTCAGGCGCCGCTCAATCAGCATGAAATGCATCGCTTCGTCGGCGCCGACTGACAGCCAATCGTCAATGAAGCCGCGGGGAAGGCTGGCGCCAAAGCGGCCCGCAATGTCGAAGGCGAGATCAATTGCCGAGAATTCGATATGTGCAAAGGCGTGCAGCATCGCGATTTTGCCTGTAAGCGAGCCAGCCCGTCGCCGGTGCGGCATCTTGTTGGGTGGCAACAGTTCGGGGCGCGCTGGCCGCCCCGGGCGGTCAGGCATGTCCACGTCAAAGATGTGTGTCAGCCTGCCAGCCCGCCAATCGCGCCTGACAGACCGTGCACGCAGCACCTTCTCACGCGGCTCGGCAGCGTCGAGGACCGACCGGATGGCAGCCGCTATGCTCGTCATGACCAAGGGTCGGCCGCTTTAATGAGGTAGAAGGCACCGATGAGGGTGACGATCCATGCGGTCCAGCGCTTGAAATTCGTGTCGCTCATTCGGTCCAGAACCCAGCCGCCTGCCGCCGTGCCCAGCATGGACGCCGGAATGGCCAGCGCAAATACCCAGAGCGGCGGCAGCGCGCCCGTTGTTCCAGCGAGAAAAAGCGGCGCGCCATAGACAATGATCTTGGCCAGATGGCTGAAGACCTGCGTTGCCGCCTTGGTGGCGACGATCTGATGGCGGGTCAGTTCAGTGCGGACGAAGAAGATATCGAGCAGCGGCCCGGCCACACCCGCAGTCAGGTTGAGACCGGTCACCAGAAAGCCGGAGATGAGCGCATGGGCGGGGCGGCTCGCATCCAGCCGCACCCAGTTTTTAGGCAGCCAGACGAGCATCGGGACAAGACCGAGAAACAAAAAGAGCTGTGGCTGTGATGGGGTGAAGGCCACAAGCGCAACGCAGCCTGCAGCGACGGCCGAGGCTACAGCATAGTTGAGCAGGATCGGCCAAGAGATGTGCTTGCGGTGCAGCACGGCCCGCCAGCCATTGGCGACGAGCTGCAATAGGCCGTGCGTCACAAAGGCCGCCGACACAGGCAAGACGAAGGCCAGCACCCCCATCAACACCAGCCCACCGGCCATGCCGAAAATGCCTGACAGCGTCGCCGTTAGGAACGCGGTTGCGATCAGGAAAGCGGCAAGCGGCACCCCCATTACAGGGCCTTTGCCGCCTCCAGCACCGCAGCCGCATGGCCGGCGACCTTCACCTTGCGCCAGGCATGGGCGACCTTGCCATCGGCCCCGATCAGGAAGGTGGCGCGTTCAATGCCCATATAGGTACGGCCATACATCGACTTTTCGACCCAGGTGCCAAAGGCTTCGCACACGGCGCCGTCTGCGTCGCTGCCTAGTTCGACCTTCAGGTCATATTTGGTGGCGAACTTGGTGTGGCTGGCGATCGAATCTTTGGAGATGCCGAAGACAGTTGTCCCCGCTGCTGCAAATTCAGTGGCAAGGGTCGTGAACTCCTGCGCTTCCTTGGTGCAGCCAGAGGTATCGTCCTTCGGGTAGAAATAGAGGACCAGCTTGCGGCCCTGATAGCCCGCAACGGACCGTTCGCCGTCCGGCGTCGCAAAAGTCACGTTCGGTGCGGTATCACCCTGTTCTAACATCATCAGTCTCCTTGCGGGGCCGCAATGGCCATCCATGCACGGGCCACCCTCTGCCGCGTCGCATCAAGCTCTGCAAGCAGGCCTTCCCATTCGGACATACCACAGGCCCGCGCGATGACGGGGCGGGTGATCTCCGGCGGCATCTCGAGCGTGGGGGCCATCAACCGGACGGTGACGAGCATCCGTGTCAGCAAGGCGTGGGCCTCGATCATGAAGGGGTCGAGCAGACCAAGTGCCACCAGTTCGCTTATGGCCTCGGACAGGCGCGGGGACAGGCCCTTGCCGGTGCGCAATTGCGTGACATGCGTTACGAATTCCAGATCAACGAGCCCGCCTGCCGAAAGCTTGACGTCGAGCGGCCCCTTGGGCTGCTTATGTGCCGCCATGTCGCCGCGCATCTTGGCGGCGTCGGCGATCAGCTTGGCGTCGTCACGCGGGGCGGTCAGAACGCTGTCGATGATGGCCTGCGTCGCAGCGCGCGCTTCGGGTGATCCGAAGACCGGTCGCGCGCGGGTGAGTGCCATATGCTCCCAGGTCCAGGCGTCTTCCCGCTGATACTGGGCAAAGCCGTGGAGAGAGACCGAAAGCGGGCCATCATTGCCCGAGGGGCGCAGGCGGGTATCGACCTCATAAAGCGGCCCTGCGGCGGTCGCGACCGACAGCCCGTTGGTCACCCGCTGGGCAAGGCGGTTGAAATAATGGACAGCCCCCAAGGGCTTTGTGCCATCGGATTCGGCAGCAAAGTCTCCGGTGAATAGATAGATGAGATCAAGGTCCGACGCGTGGGTCAGTTCGGCCCCGCCCATGCGCCCCAACGCGAGGATGACAAGCTCTCCGCCTGGCACCTTGCCATGGGTGCGTTCATACTCGCTGATCGTGGCATCGGCGACGACGTTGATGGCGGCCTCTGCAATCCGCGCATAGCCTGCCGCCACGTCGAGGGCATCATGGACCCCGCCGAGAAGCTGGACGCCCAGCGCAAAGCGCATCTCCCCGACCACACGGCGGACACGATCAAGCTTGTCCTCCAGCGTCTCGCCGCCGCGCAATTGGCTGGCCACCTCGCCCACGCTGCCCGGTGCGTCGAGTGCGGAGGCATCGATCAGCCGGTCAAGCATATCTGGCCGTCGCCCCAGCTGTTCAGCGAGTGTCGGCGCATGGCACAGGATGTCGGCCAGCATCGTCAGCAAGGCGGGTCGCGCTTCGAGGAGCCGGAACAGATTGATGGCGCTCGGCAGGCGCTCCACGATGGTCGAGAACTGGTTGATCGCGTGGAGCGGATCGGGCGCTTTGCCGAGGCCGTCGATCAGCTTGGGGAGGACCGCTTCCAGCGCCTCACGCGCAGCAGGGGTGCGGAGCGCCCGCACGGTGCCGGACCGCCAATGGGTGACACGTTGTGCAGCGGACGCCGCATCGGGGAAGCCTGCCGCCTTCAGCATCGCTTCCAGACCCTCTTCCTGCTGCGGCACGCTTTGGGTCGGTGTGCCGTCCAGCCCGTCATAAAGCGTGCCAACGGACGCGATGTGCGGGGCCAGCAGGTCGAACAGGGCCGCGCTGCTTTCCAGACCGGCCAGCTGCGCGACATTGTCGAGGGCCGCTGCATCCTTGGGGAGGCTATGCGTCTGCTGATCATCGACCATCTGCAGGCGATGCTCGAACGTGCGGTACAGGCGATAGGCGGTGATGAGTGTCTCTGCTTCATCGCCCCGGATATGACCCGCATCGGCCAGGGCCTGCAGCGCATCCACCGTCGCTGGCGTCCGCAGGGCCGGATCGCGCCCGCCATGGATCAGCTGGTGAATCTGGGCGAAGAATTCGCATTCTCTTATGCCCCCGCGTCCGCGCTTCAGGTCAAAGCCGGGGCCAAAGGCCTGTCCGCTCGCATAATGATCGCGAATACGGTGGGAGATAGACCGGATTTCCTTGATCGCCCCGAAATCGAGGCCGCGCCGCCAGACAAAGGGCTTGAGCGCGCCTGCGAAATACTGGCCCAGCGCCCTATCCCCCGCACAGGGGCGGGATCGAATGAAGGCCGCCCGTTCCCACGCCACAGCCTGTGATTCGTAATAGGTGATGGCGGCTTCAACCGGCATCACGATGGGTGTCACTTCAGGCGTGGGGCGCAGCCGAAGGTCAATGCGGAAGACATAGCCGTTTTCATCACGCGCCTGCATGATTTCCACGACGCGCCGTCCGATGCGGACCGCCGCTTCGACAGGATCGTCGCGTTCGCGGCAGGGCAGTCTCTGCGGATCAAACAGCAGGATGGGGTCAATATCGGACGAATAGTTGAGTTCGCGGCTGCCATGTTTGCCCAGCGCAATCGCCGCCAGACCGCATGGGTCAGCACCGGGGCGATAGTCTGAAATCGCGGCGGCAATCGCGGCATTGAGCGCAAAATCGGCAAAGTCGGACAGCGTGTGGGTGACGGCGTCCAGATCCAGCAACCCCGCAAGATCACCAATGGCCACGGCGAGGGCGAGTTGCCCCTTGGCCCGACGCAAGGCCCGCGCGACGGGCTCTTCCGGATCGAGCGGCGCTTTGTGGAAGGCCAGCGCAGACTCCAGATCACCGGCGGCTAGGGCATCGCGGACATTAGGGTGACGCGACATGAGCAGGCGCAGGTGCGGCGCATGCCGATCTGCGCGGTCAAGGGCGTCATTCAGCTTGTCGCAAGATAAAGACGTCATTGTAGCGGCATAAACCGATCAGAAAACCAGACAAGGAGATAGAGATATGCGCCGCAAATGGGCAGTTATCGCCGTCGCAGCCACCGCGCTGCTCGTCACCGGATGCAACACCGTAAAGGGCCTTGGCCGCGACATCGAGTCGGTGGGGCAGGCCGGTGAAGAGGTTGTGAAGTAGACCCAGTTGTCATTCCCGCGAAAGCGGGAATCCCGGCGCTAGGTCCAAATGGATCCCCGCTTTCGCGGGGATGACACGAGGATCTACTCCGCTGCTGCCTCTTCCGGCTTGGCCCGCTTCCGCCCCGTGATCATGATGGCAAGAATGGCCATTTCGTAGAGCAGATACATCGGCACCAGCAGCAGGATTTGCGACATGATGTCCGGCGGCGTCAGGACAGCGGAGACCGCCGCGATGCCGACCACGGCATAGCGCCGTCCTGATTTCAGCTGCGCCAACGTGAGGATGCCGACGCGCTCGAGCAGCATCAGCAGCACGGGCAGCAGGAAAGCGACGCCAAAGCCAAACAGGAACTTGGTCGCAAAGCTGAGATAATTGCCGACACCCGGCAGCGCTTCCTGCGAGACGCCCCCGACATCGCCCGAATAGCCGAGCAGGAATTTCAGCGCGACGGGCATCGCCATATAATAAGCCATGGCCGCCCCCGCCGTGAACAGGACAGGTGTCATCAGGAGAAATGGCAAAAAGGCGCGCTTCTCTTTTGAATAAAGACCGGGCGCCACGAAGCGCCAGATTTGCGTTGCGATCACCGGAAAGGCGACCATCGTCGCTGCAAAAAAGGCGACTTTGATTTCAACAAAGAACGCCTCAAAAATGTCGGTGAAGATAAGCTTGCCCTGCCCCGCCGCCAGCAAGGGCTGCACAAGGAAACCAAAGATGGGCTTTGCGAAATAGAGACACACCCCGAACGCGACGGCCATGGCAGCGACGCACCAGAGCAGGCGGTTACGCAGCTCGATCAGGTGATCAAGCAGGGGCATCTTGGTTTCGTCCAGATCGCTCACGGCTGGGCCGTTCCTTTGGGCGCGTCATCACTCACCGTCGGAGGGGCCGCTTCGCCTTCGGCTGCAGGCGGGGGAATAGCGGGATGATCCCGCATGATGCGTTCATTTTCCGCGCGCCATTTTTCTTCCATTTCGCGCAGTTCGGATTCGCGGATCATTTCGTCAAAGCCGGACCGGAACTGGCGCGCGACGCCGCGCGCGCGGGCCACCCATTGGCCAACAACGCGCATCACGTGTGGCAAATCCTTGGGGCCGATCACGACGAGCGCGATCACCGCCACAAGCATCAATTCTGTGGGCGCGACATCAAACATGTTTGGACCGATCAGGCCGGCTTGTCGGTTTGCTTCTCAGTCTCGATGACTGTCGGTGCAGGCGTGGTGTCGATCCGCGGCGCGGGGGCGGGCGGCGTCGCGTCATCCTCGGCCATACCCTTTTTGAAGCTCTTAATGCCCTTGGCAACATCGCCCATCAGATCGGAGAACCGGCCCTTGCCGAACAGCAACATCACAAGGATGCCGACGACCAGCCAATGCCAGATGCTGAAACTACCCATTTGCAGACTCCCAAAGAAGAATGGCCGCTCTAGCCCGCCCGTGCCTTGGCGCACAGTCCCAATTTAGGCGTGATCGTCATCACTTTCCAGTTCTTGCTGCTCTGCCTCTGTTTCCGGCAGCTCCATGGCGTCAAAAGCAAGGTCCACCGGGTCGAGCAGACCGGCGGCGCGCAGGTCATCAATGCCGGGTAGGTCGCGGCGCGTCGCCAGCCCAAAATGTGCCAGAAACGCCGGTGTCGTGGCGAAGGTCAGCGGGCGTCCGGGCGTTTCCCGCCGACCCGCCGGCCGAACCCAGCCCGCCTCAATCAACACATCAAGCGTGCCTTTGGAAATTTGCACCCCGCGAATGGCCTCAATCTCGGCGCGGCTCACCGGCTCATGATAGGCAATGATCGCGAGCGTCTCGATCCCGGCGCGGCTGAGCTTGCGGGTCTCCTCGCGCTCCCGCCGCAAGATGTGGGCAAGGTCAGATGCGGTTTGGAAATGCCATTTCCCGCCGCGCTCAACAAGGGTGACGCCGCGGGTGGCATAGATGGCGCTCAGCGTCGCCAAGGCCGCCTTCACATCGATATCCGGCCCGACATAAGCGGCGATATCCTGCACCGACAAAGGCTCGGCAGCGGCAAACAGCGTGGCCTCAACAGCGCGCGTCACATCTGCGGCGGGGTCAAAAGGGGGGAGGGCTTCGGTCATGCGGCCCGCACATATAACGGGGCAAAGGCTTCGGATTGCTTGAGTGCAATCTTCCCCTGACGTGCCAGTTCCAGCGTCGCCAGAAAGCTGGAGGCCAGCGCCGATTTGCGGAACTGCGGATCATCACTTTCGGGCAGGAATCGCTGGATGACCGTCCATTCGATGGCCGCACCCACTAACCGGGAAACGCGCGCAATGGCCTCTTCCAGCGTCAGCACATTGCGCTGATGGACAATATGAAGCGGCGGTTCGGCGCGCACCTTCACATGCCCATAGGCTTGGATCAGTTCAAACAGGTTTGCATCCCATAAGGACTTGCGTACGACGCGAAGCCCTTCCGGTGCTGGTCGTGCGAACACATCACGCCCCAGCCGGTCGCGGCCCATCAGTCGGGCGCCTGCATCACGCATCGCGTTCAGCCGTTCGAGACGGAGTTGTAGCCGCATCGCCAGTTCTTCAGGGCTGGGTTCGATCTCGGGGTCTTTGGGCAGCAGCAGGCCGGACTTCAGATAGGCGAGCCAAGCCGCCATCACGAGATAGTCCGCCGCCAACTCCAGCTTGAGCGCCTTGGCATCGTTGATGAAGGCCAGATACTGATCGACCAAGGCGAGGATGGAAATTTCCCTCAGGTCCACCTTCTGGGATCGCGCCAGTGTCAGCAGCAGGTCGAGCGGACCTTCCCAACTGCCCACATCCACCGTCAACCGATCGTCGTCGACCGCCTTTGGCAGTTCGAATGCGTCGATGACGAGCTGTTCTGCCATCAGGCCAGAGCCAATAGCGCATCGCGCTTTTCGGTGAGGGCGGCGATGCGATCAAAATGATCGACGGGACGGATGGTGGCCATCGCCGCATCCAGCCGCGCGCGGGCGTCTGTCGTGATCTCGGGCAAGAGGTTCGCAATCGCGACCATCTCGTCAAAGCGGCCCCAGCAGTTGAGCGCGATGTCGCATCCGGCGGCAACGCAATCGGCGGCGCGCTGTGGCACGTCTCCCTTGAGCGCCTTCATGTCGAGATCATCGCTCATCAACAGACCGGTAAAGCCAATCTGCCCGCGGATGACGTCCTGAATGACGGTCGGCGACATAGTGGCGCAACGCTCTGCGTCCCAAGCCTCAAACACCACATGCGCCGTCATGCCCATCGGTGCATTTTTCAGCGCGGCAAAGGGAGCGAGATCCTGCGCCAACGCGTCCGCGCTGGCGCTGACGGCGGGCAGTTCGAGGTGGCTGTCAACCAGCGCGCGGCCTTGCCCCGGCATATGCTTGACGATGCCGACAACGCCGCCCGCCTTAAGCCCGTCAATGACAGCGCGGCCAAGGGAAGCCACCCGAAGCGGTTCATTGCCAAAGGCGCGGTCGCCAATGGCATTGTGCGTTTCAGGCACGCGAACATCGAGAAGGGGCAGACAATCGACGGTGATGCCGACTTCGGACAACGTCAGCGCAATGGCTTCGGCATTGGCCCGCGCCGCCTCAATCGCAGACATGGGGGCCACATCGTAAAGGGCGTTGAACGCGCCGCCGGGCGGGAAGGCGGGCCATTCGGGCGGCTGCATGCGCGAAACACGGCCGCCTTCCTGATCGATCAGAATGGCCAGGTCATCGCGTCCGCAAAGGTCGCGCAGATCGTCGGTCAGGGCGCGCAGTTGCGTTCGGTCCGCGATGTTGCGTTTGAACAGGATGTAGCCGGCAGGGTCGACGTCACGGAAAAACGCCCGCTCCTCGTCGGTAATGCGCTCCCCGGACAGGCCGAAAATGACGGGCTTCATGGCAAGTCATGTAACGACCGACGGCCCCCTTGTCGAAGAGAGTGCCGCCCGACCGCCTTAATTTTGGGGATTACTTCACAACGATGCAGTTGGCGCCGCCCGCCTTCAGCTTGGCACAGGCGTCGCTGGCCTGCGCGCCCGCACTCACGCGCAGGCGGTAGAAGGTCGTGCCGCCAACCGACGCCTGCACGACCGACTTTGGCAGCGTGCCAAGGAAGGCGTAGCGCTGGGCAAGGGCGTTCCATGCCTGATTGGCGCTGGCTTCTGAGGCATAGGCCCCCAACTGAATAAGGCCGGTGCCAACCGCGGCTGGTGTTCCGGCCGGAGGGGCGATGACGGGCTTGGGCGCGGGCACCGTTGGTGCGGGGGCCACGAGCTTGCCGCCAGTCTGGACAGAGGCCGTCGCTTTGGGTCCGGCGACCCCGGAAGCGGCAGGCTTCACTTCGGTTACGCGCTGGCCGTCAATGGGGGTTTCGGGCTGGTTGGCCACGTCCATCCGACCATTGGCGTCGGCGCCTTCAGACGCGGCAAAGGCGGCGTCGCCTTGACCTTCTACCTTCATGCCGCCGGTTTCATCAGGCTTGACCTTATAATCGCCCTCGGCCGCAGCGATCAGGCGACCATCGCCTTCCGGCGTCTGTTCCTGATTGCGCAACCACCAGACGCCGCCCACGATGACGCCAATCGCAAGGAGGGCTGCGATCACAAAGCCGAGAATTTTGCCGGTATCGACACCGGGTTCCGGTTCGTCGCTGTCGACAGCTTCCAGCCAGGGCAGACGATCTTCTTCGGCCAGTGACAATTCCTGCGCCACGTCCTTTTCGGAGTCCCCCACCATACGCCTACATCTCCACTGCGGCCGTCACCCCCATGATTGACAGACCGTTGGAGATTACTTGCCCGATTGACGTCGCCAAGAAAAGACGGGCGGATGTGGTTTCCACCGAATTAACCAATAAAATGCGCCGTTCTGGATCATCATTGCCCGCATTCCAGTAGGCGTGGAAGGCTGCAGCAAGGTCATAAAGGTAAAATGCGATGCGATGCGGCTCCCGCGCGGCGGCAGCTGATTCGACGATTCGCGGGAATTGGGCCGCCAATTTCGCGAGCTCCAGATCCGTTGCGTCGAGCTTCGAAACATCAGGCGTGGTCGCGTCGATGCCCGCTTCCTCCACCTTGCGCTTTAAGGAACAGATGCGGGCATGGGCATATTGCACGTAGAAGACCGGATTGTCTTTTGAGGCTTCCACGACCTTGGCAAAGTCAAAGTCCATCTGGGCATCGGCCTTGCGGGTCAGCATCGTGAATCGGACCACGTCCTTACCCACTTCGCGCACAACATCGGCGAGCGTGACGAAATTGCCCGACCGCTTGGACATCTTCACAGGCTCGCCCGCGCGCAGCAGACGCACCATCTGGACGAGCTTTACGTCAAAGGGCTTGGTGCCTTCGGTCAGGGCCTGAACTGCTGCGCGGATGCGTTTGACAGTGCCGGCATGATCAGCACCCCAAATGTCGATCAGGGCGTCGGCCGATTGTGCCTTTTGGAAGTGATAGGCCATGTCGGCGCCGAAATAGGTCCAGCTGCCGTTTGATTTCTTGATCGGCCGGTCCTGATCGTCGCCAAACTGCGTGGAGCGGAACAAAGGCAGCGTGACCGGTTCCCAATCGGGATCGACTTCGCCCTTGGGCGCTTCCAACTGGCCATCATAAACAAGATCGCGGGCGCGCAGGAACGCTTCGGCGGCTTCGGGCAGTTTGTCCCGCTGAACGATGGCTTCAGAGGCGAACACATCATGTTCAATGCCGAGCAGCTTGAGGTCCGCCTTGATCATGACCAGCATCGCAGCGACCGCCGCTTCACGGAACAGGACCAGCCAATCACTCTCCGGCGCGCTCACAAACGTGTTGCCATACTGCGTCGCGAGTTCCTGACCGACGGGGATCAGATAATCGCCCGGATACAGACCTTCGGGGATCTCGCCAATGTCTTCGCCCAGCGCCTCGCGGTAACGCATGTGCACCGACCGGGCGAGGACATCGACCTGCCCGCCTGCATCATTCACATAATATTCGCGGATGACCTTATGGCCCGCATATTCGAGCAGCGAGGCGAGCGCATCGCCCACCACGGCGCCGCGGCAATGCCCCATATGCATTGGCCCCGTTGGGTTGGCAGAGACATATTCGACATTCACGGTCTTGCCCGCGCCAACAGTCGAACGGCCATAGGCGTCCCCGGCGGCGCTGATCAGATTGACTTCCGACCGCCAGGCATTGTCCGTCAACTTCATGTTGATGAAGCCCGGGCCTGCAACGTCAACAGCCGCCACTTCGTCCAAGGCGGAAAGCTTGGCCGAAAGCGCGTCGGCGAGCGCGCGCGGGTTCATGCCCGCAGGCTTGGCGAGGACCATGGCCGCGTTGGTCGCCAGATCGCCATGGCTTGCGTCGCGCGGCGGTTCCACCGTCACATTGCGGCGGTCAACGCCGCCCGTCAGCGCGCCGTCCGCCTCCAAGGCATTAAGGGCGGCATCAACATGTGCGGCAAAACGGGCATAGAGGGTGGTCACGGACAAATACTTCCAACGGTCTCGGGAAAGCGCGGGCTTTAGCGGTGCTTCGCCCGTCGGGCAATGCGGTTCGCTGGTCGGGCCCATCTTGCCCGCTGGGGAGGATCGGTTAAATGCGACCTATGGCCAGCAGAACCCGTCGATCCACACCGCTCCGCATCGCCGCCTTTCTGGGCAAAGCGTTGCTCTGGTTTGTCATTGTCTCGGTTGTCTGGGTGGTCGTCTACCGTTTCGTGCCGCCGCCGATCACGATGACGATGGCAGGCGATGTCGTCGCCGGGCGGGGTCTCGAAAAGGATTGGATGAGCCTGTCCGACATGGACCCGGATATGGCGCGCGCGGCCATCGCCGGTGAGGACGGCAAATTCTGTTCGCATGACGGCTTTGACCGGGAAGCGATTGCCAAGGCCTTCCAGCGCAACCAGCAGGGCGGGCGCATCCGGGGCGGGTCCACCATCAGCCAGCAGACCGCAAAGAACGCCTTTCTCTGGCAAGGTGGCGGCTACATCCGCAAGGGTCTGGAGGCTTGGTTCACCCTGCTCATTGAGAATATCTGGGGCAAGCGCCGGATCATGGAAGTTTATCTCAACATCGCAGAGACGGGCATTGGCACCTATGGCGCCAATGCGGGGGCCATGCGCTATTTCAACCATGACGCCTCAACCCTGACACCCGTTGAGGCGGCGCGCATTGCAGCCGTTCTACCTCTGCCTAAAAAGCGCGCCGCGACCAGCCCGTCCGGATTCACGCGGCGTCATGGCAACCGACTCGCGGCCAATATTGGGGTCGTCAAACGCGATGCTCTGGACGCCTGCCTGCAGTAACTCGGGTCGCCCTTTTGCTTAGCGCCTAGAAGGGCAGCTTAAAGCCCGGTGGCAAGGGAATGCCGCTCTTCATCTTGCCCATTTCTTCGCCGGAAACAGCGTCCGCCTTGGCGCGGGCGTCATTGAAGGCGGCGGTGATGAGATCTTCAAGCATCTGCTTTTCAGAAACATCACACAGGCTGTCGTCGATCGAGACGCCGATGATGCGGCCCTTGGCGCTGGCGCGGACCTTCACCAATCCACCGCCGGACGCACCTTCCACCTCGATCGTATCAAGGGTGGCTTGCGCCTTTTCAAGTTCGGCCTGCACGTTCTGGGCCATTTTCAGGATGTCGTCGATCGACTTCATTGCGCGATGCTCCGTTGTTCTGTCCGCGGCTCTGTACCGTCCACATAGTCGATCAATTCGGCTTCGGGAAAGGCCTCAAGCGCGGCTTTGACGATAGGTGTGGCGAGAATGCGGGCCTTGGCCTCGGCCTCACGCGCCTGGTCTTGCTGGAGGAGCGAGGGCTGGGCCGCAGCATCGCTGATCCGCACGTCCCAAGCCATATCGGTCAGCGCTTTGAGCGCGGCGGCCAAATCCCGCGTGAACTCTCCGGGCAGTGGCTTGACCGGCCGGATGGCAAGATCTCCCGCCGCATAACTCACCAGCCCTGCATAATCATGGAGCTGCTGGGCCATATGCATCTTGCCGCCTGTGTTGAGCAGCTCGATGAGCGCTTCAAAATCAGCGGGCGCTCCGGATGCTGGCTGGGCGGCAGGAGATGCGGGCGATGCCGTTGACGACGCGGCTGGCGTGCTGATGGCAAGCGGTGCGCCCGATTCCAATCGGCGTGCCAGTTCGCCCGGATCGGGCAACTGGCTGGCATGGATGACGCGCAAGACGGCCATGTCAGCGGCCTCATTGGGGTCGACCGCGCGGACGACTTCTTCATGGCCTTTGAGCAACAACTGCCAGATGCGGTGGAGCAACTGGAACGACAGCCCGCCTGACCACGTCGCATAGTCGGCACGCTCTTCGGCGGATTCGGACGGATCGGCAGGGGCACCGACCTTGGCTAGGGTCGTGCCGTGGCAGGTTTCAAGCAGGCCTTTGAAGATCGCGGCCGGTTCAACGCCGAGATCATGCTGGTCCCGCAATGCAGCCAGCGCGCCTTGGGCATTGCCCTCCAGCAGCAGCCCGAACAGCCGGCGTACAGCGCCACGGTCTGACAGGCCGAGCATGTTGCGGACCTGATCCCCGGTGACGATGCCGGCACCGTCCATGTCGGCATGGGCAATAGCCTGATCAAGGATAGACAGACCATCGCGGACCGAGCCTTCCGCTGCACGGGCAACCAGCGCCAGCGCCTCAGGCTCTGCCACAACTTCTTCCGCTTTGCAGACATTGCCGAAATGTTCGGCGAGGAGATCGGCTGGGATGCGGCGCAAATCGAACCGCTGGCAGCGCGACAGGACAGTGACGGGCACCTTCTGGATTTCGGTCGTCGCGAACAGGAATTTCACATGCGCCGGCGGTTCTTCCAGCGTCTTCAAAAGCGCGTTGAACGCGTTTTTGGACAGCATGTGGACTTCGTCGATGATGTAAATCTTGTAGCGCGCCGAAACCGCCGCATAGCGGACCGATTCAATGATTTCGCGGACATCATCGACGCCGGTGTTGGACGCGGCATCCATTTCGATCACGTCGATATGGCGGCCTTCAGCAATCGCACGGCACGGCTCACACACGCCGCATGGGTCGATCGTGGCGCTTCCCTGTCCATCCGGGCCGATGCAGTTGAGCGCTTTTGCAATGAGACGCGCCGTCGACGTTTTGCCGACACCGCGCACGCCCGTCATCAGGAAGGCATGGGCAAGCCGACCGCGCTTGATGGCATTGCCCAGCGTCGTGACCATCGCATCTTGGCCGATCAGCTCAGAAAAGCGTTGCGGGCGATATTTGCGGGCCAACACGCGATAGGGTTGCGCGCTGCTTGCAGGGGCAGGGGGTGCAGACGGTGCAGGCTCGCCAAGGTCGAACCCGGGGCCATCCTCATCGTGAAAATCGTCATCCTCGGACATGCGGGCTGCTCTAGACCGGGCATCTACGATTGTCGAAGGGATAGTGGCGTGGCGCGGGAGACGGTGGGAGCCGGAACGACCCGCGGCGAATTCGTTGTGGCTGCTTCCTTCCGGACCTGACCAGGTTGGCGAAGACCACGTCCGCCCGACTCCCGGAGGCGCATATGGCGTTGGAGTGGCCGGAAATCAACGGCCCTGCATATTATGGCTCTCAGGCGGGATGCGCACCGTCAGCCCGTCATGGCTGTCGTCGAGCAGGATCTGGCACGACAGGCGGCTGTAGCGGGTCACATGCGCGGCCAGGTCGAGCATGTCTTCTTCATCCTCACTGGCGCGCTTGAGCCGTTCGAACCAGTCGGCGTCAATGATGACGTGGCAGGTGGAACAGGCCATCTGGCCTTCACACGTGCCCTCCAATGGCATGCCGCAATTCTGCGCGAGCTCGAGCAGTGACTGGCCGGGTTCGGCCACTGCTTCGGTGCGCTTTTCGCCATCGGCGTCGATGAAATGGACGCGAATCATGGTCTTGGTCGTCCTTGTTCCCTTGCTGCGCGGAATATCCGGTTAAGGGCGTCACGCAACTCTTCTTCGCGGGTATAGCGGCCAAAGCCGATGCGGATGGATGACTTGGCCTGCGCATCTGACAGGCCAATGCCCCGCAATACATGGCTCGGTCGACCAGAGCCACTGGCGCAGGCAGACCCGGCGGAAAACGCAATGTCACGCAAGTCAGAGATGAGCCTTGCGACATCGACGCCCTCATGCCGGATGTTGAGATTGCCTTTGTATCGAGCCTCGGTCGATCCATTGATGACCCAGCCATCGGGCAGTCCGTCCAGCGCTGCTTTCCAAAGGGTGGCCACATGAGCGGCGTCCTCTTCCATCCTTTTGCCAGCCAGTAGGGCCGCCGCCCCAAAGCCTGCGCACAATGCGGGGGACAGGGTGCCGGAACGCAGCCCGCCTTCCTGTCCGCCGCCATGGAGGAAGGGTGTGATTGTGACGCCGTCCTTCACCCAAAGCGCGCCGATGCCTTTGGGCCCGTGGATTTTGTGGGCGCTGATCGCAATCAGGTCCGGCCCTTCGGGAATCGCGATCCGGCCAAAGCCTTGCACAGCATCGCACAGGAACAGCGCGCCCGCCGCATGGGCGGCATCTGCCAGCGCAGCGACGGGCTGGATCACGCCAATCTCATTGTTGACGAGCATCGCGGCGACCATGCCAATGCCCGAAGCAAGGGCAGGATTACCGTCCAAAAGGCCATCGGTCCCGACAGCCAGACGCTGCACGTCCCGGCCCTGTGTGCCCAGCCAGAGCGCGGTATCGAGGACGGCGGCGTGTTCGGTCTCGAGCACAGCGATGCTGCCTTTCCCTGCACAGCGCAGCGCCCAGTTGAGCGCCTCAGTCGCCCCGCTGGTGAAGTATAGCTTCCCCCTTGCAGGCAGCAGCGTGGACACAGCCTCGCGTGCGACTTCGACAGTGGCCACGGCTTCCCGCCCGAGCCGGTGCGGCGAATGTGGATTGGCGAACTTATCCTCCAGCCAAGGCCGCATGGCGGCAAAGGCCTCCGGCGCCAAAGGGGTCGTCGCCTGATAGTCCAGATAGGTTGTCATCCCCGGATGCGCTGCCAGGTTTCGAGGAAGCGGTAGACATCGGCGCGACCGGTCTCGGGACCAAAGCTGACCCGGATGACTTCATTGGCCGCGTCCTCGTCCAGCCCCATCGCCGTCAGCACCTTGCTGGTTTTGAGCGTGCCGGAGGAACAGGCGCTGCCGGCGGAGACCGCAATGCCGGCCATGTCGAACTGGATGAGCTGGGCTGACGCGGCCTTGCCCGGCATCCGGTAGCCAGCGATGGTCGCAATGCGGTCTGCGCCTTTGGCGATGATCTGTCCGCCGGCTGCCTCGATAGCAGCATCCATATGCTGCCGCAGGTCCGCTGCCCTTGCCATCCAGCCGCGACCCGCCTCAGCAGCGGTCGCAAAGCCGATCGCGCCGGGCAGATTTTCGGTCCCGCCGCGATAGCCCTTTTCCTGCCCGCCGGAGGGTGAGATCAACGACAAATCCCGGACAAGAAGCGCACCGATGCCGGGCGGCCCGCCGATTTTGTGCGCGGAAATGGCGATCAGGTCGGCATCTGGCAGATCGATCTTGATCGCTGTCTGGGCACAGTCGGCCAAAAGGATGCCGCCCTTTTCGCGCACCAGCCCGCCCAATTCTTCGAGCGGCTGGAGAACGCCGGTTTCATTATTGGCCTGCTGGATGGCGACGAGCGGACGCTTTGCCCCAAGGGCGGATAACCGTCCGAACAGGGCATCCCTTGGCACCACCCCATCTGAGGAGACGGGCACAATGAAGGCGTCGGGCGCGACCCGGTGCACGGCATCATGTTCCACCGATGAGATGAGGCGCGCGTCGGCACCTGTCCGCGACAGCGCAATGGCGAGGGCTTCTGTCGCGCCGCTGGTGAAGATCAGGTCGTGCTGCCAGCCAAGGGCCGCTTTCAGTCTGGCGCGGGCGTCCTCCAGCGCGGCACGGGCCGCCCGGCCTTCCATATGCGGCGAAGATGGGTTCGCCCAGCGCCCGATTGCGTCGGCCATCGCCTCGCGCACGGAAGGCAGAATTGGCGTGGTCGCCGCGTGATCAAAATAAAGCCGGTCCGGCACGTGCACACCCAAAGATTGCGAAAACGCTGCCCCCTCCTATATAGGCAGCGACCAAGGCGCAAAGTCTGCGCCGCTTCTTTCCTCGAATTTCTTGCGAGACCCATGCCCGAAGTCATTTTCCCCGGACCGGAAGGCCGCCTCGAAGGCCGGTTTAACCCTGGCCCCCGTCCCCGCGCACCTGTTGCGATGATTCTCCATCCCCACCCCAAAGCGGGCGGGACGATGAACAACCGTATCGTGCAGGCGCTGTATCAGACGTTTGTGCGTCGCGGCTTTGCCACGTTGCGATTCAATTTTCGTGGCGTTGGCCGCAGCGAAGGCACGTTTGACAATGCCATTGGTGAATTGTCGGATGCGGCCGCCGCGCTTGATTGGGTGCAGTCCATCCATCCCGAAGCGCAGCAGACCTGGGTTGCAGGCTATAGCTTCGGCGCGCTCATCGGCATGCAGTTGCTGATGCGTCGTCCGGAGATTCGCGGCTTCATCTCGATTGCACCGCCGGCGAACATGTATGATTTCAGCTTCTTGGCGCCTTGCCCGTCGTCGGGCATCCTGATCCAGGGCACCGCTGACGAGGTTGTCACGCCCAGTGCCGTCCAAAAGCTGGTCGACAAGCTGCGCACGCAGCGGCACATCACGATCAATCACGATGAAATCAAAGGCGCGAACCACTTTTTCGAAAGCGAGATGCCGGAATTAATGGGGTCTGTGGACCGCTATCTGGATTTCCGTCTCGATCCGGCCTGCACGATCCGTTAAATATGGGCCGGTAATCATCGAAACGGGTGAGCGACAGGGAATGCATCCGGGAGGTCAGCGGGAGTTGGCATGAAGACGTCGAACGACAAAAAAACGGTCCTCCATCTCTTCACAGAGGTGGCGATTGTCGAACATCTGCTCCGCAACCGTTATGACAAAGCGACGCCGGCCGGGATGACGACCGGGCAATTTGGAGTCCTCACGCACTTTATCCGCCATGCCAAATCGCGCGAACGACTATCGCTGCTGGTATGGGCCTTTCAGGACGACGACGCCTATATGGCGCAGAAGGTCGCGGCGCTGGTTGAGCGTGACCTATTGACGACTGTTCCCGTTGACGGTTCTGACAGCGACATCTGGGTTGAGATTACCGACGAAGGACGCGCAGCGCACGCCCGCGCGATTGATGAAATCGGACCTGAAGTCGCTCAGTTCATTGAAGGCATTGATATGGGCGATCTAGAGACTGCGCTTCGCGTCATTCGCGATATCCGCCGCACGCTGGACAACCTTCCCGACAGATAAGCCGCCGTCCGGGCCTTAATAGCCCATCAGGCTCATCACTTCCTTGCGGCTCTTATGATCATCCAAGAAGCAGCCGAGCAAGCGGCTGGTTGTCATCACGACACCGGGCGTGCGGACGCCGCGGCCAGTCATGCAGCCATGTGTCGCTTCAATCACGACGGCAACGCCTTCGGGATGCAGATTGTCCCAGATGCATTTGGCGACCTCTGCCGTCAGGCGTTCCTGCACCTGAAGGCGGCGGGCATAGCCATGGAGCACCCGCGCCAGCTTGGAGATGCCGACAACGCGGTTGTTGGGCAGATAGGCAATTGAGGCTTTTCCGACAATCGGCGCCATGTGGTGCTCGCAGTGCGACTGGAACGGAATGTCGCGCAGCAGCACGACTTCATCATAACCGCCCACTTCATCAAAGGTGCGCGACAGGTGCAAGCCGGGATCTTCCTCATAGCCCGCGCAATATTCCTTCCAGGCGCGCGCCACGCGCTTGGGCGTATCAACCAACCCTTCCCGGTCGGGATCATCGCCGGACCATGTGATCAAGGTCCGGATGGCCGCTGCCACCTCATCCGGCACAGGGATCTTATCTTCATCGGACATGGCAGGCTCTCCGTTAACTTATTCGATTTCCTATGGCTAACATGCTGAGCGTGGACAAGGTCGCAAATCCTTTTGGCTGTGGTGCAAATTCGCAACATATGCCTGTAAGTCCCCAATTCCCTTACGTCATCCAGTGAAATCTTGACCCAAACGTCAACCAAAGGCTGCAACTTGGCTGAATTGCTTCGATTTCGTGCATTGACGGAACTCGAATCTCAACGCAGACTAAGTCTCACAAGCGTAAAAAACGCTCAGAATAGCCGGAAGGTCCGGCCTGATTGTATGGGAGATGGGGATTATGAAGGGTTTCTACGTCACCAGTGTGTCGGCTTTTGCCATGTTGGCAGCGACACCGGCTTTGGCTCAGACAGCGCAAGCTGACGAAGGTTCATTTGCCGCTGATGAAATCATCGTGACGGCACAGCGCCAAGCGCAGAGCCTCCAGGAAGTGCCAATCGCCGTTTCGGCGTTCTCGGCCGAAGCCCTTGAAAAGCAGCAGATCGACAACTCTTCCGATCTTCAGCTGACCTTGCCGAACGTGACCTTTACTAAGGGTAACTTCACTGGCTCCAGCTTCACGATCCGCGGGATCGGCGATCTTTGCGTCGGCGTTTCGTGTGACTCGGCAACGGCCATTCACTTGGATGGCACGCCGCTTCTCGCCACACGTCTGTTCGAAACCGAATTCTTTGACATGGAGCGCATCGAAGTTCTGCGCGGTCCGCAGGGCACCCTGTTCGGCCGCAACGCGACCTCGGGCGTGGTCAACTTCATTCCCCAGCGCCCTGACCTGACAGGCTTCAAGGCCTCCGGTGAAGTCGAATATGGCAATTTCAATTCGATCCGCACCAAGGGTATGGTCAACCTCCCGATTTCGGACACCCTCGGCGTTCGTGTTGCCGGCTTCTACATGAAGCGTGACGGCTATACTGAAAACGTCTTCGACGGCTCGAAGCTCGACGGTCGTGACATGTATTCGGTCCGTGGTTCGCTGCGTTGGGAGCCGACCGACAGCACCACCATTGATCTTTCGGCGTCTTATTTCCGTGAGAAGGACAACCGTCTCCGCATCCAGAAGCAGCTTTGCCAGCGCGACCCAACCGGCGTTTTGGGCTGTCTGCCAAACCGTCTGGAATATGGCACGCAGAACTCAAATTCAAACTTCACGGGCACATTGACCTCGCGTGAATTCCTGACGATCAATGGCATTCCTTCAGTGTTTGGGCTTGGCAGCATCTATGGTCCGGACCCCTATGCGAATGCTGTGAACCCCGCCAATGTGCGTCAGGTGAATACGGATTACACCCCGACTTACCTCACATCGGAAGAACAGTATCAGGCCCGTATTCAGCAGGAACTTGGCGCTGTTAACCTCCAGTTGACCGGCTTCTACCATAAGGCGAAGGTCGATTCGCAGCAGGACTATAACCTGTCGGTCCAGAACCGTGCAGGCTTTGCCGCTGGCCTTGGCACGTTGCAGGCCGCAGCTGCCGGCCTCGTCCCGGGTCTGCCCGCTTCCTTCTTCACCGGTTTTGCCAACGCGGTTATTCCTAACGGCGCCGCGGGCAACCTCTGCACCTCGCTTTCGGAAGAAAGCGGCACCGGCGCGTTCAGCGGCAAAAAGCTCTGCTCGGCAACGCCGCAGGACTTTGACCGGTCGAATTCATACAGCAAGGACTGGTCGGTTGAAGGCATCGCGACGACCGATTTTGATGGTCCGTTCAACTTCCTGCTCGGCGGCATCTATGTCGACTCGAAGCTTAGCGAGAACAGCTATTATGTGAACGCGTTCACTATTGATTATGTGGCTGGCCTGCTTGGCTCCTTCAACGCCCTTGGTCGTGCCGGCCTTGCCGCGATCCCCGGTGCATCGCCTCCGCCTCCGGGCTATCTCGGTTCGCCATTCTTCCGCAACAACACAGATGCGTTTAGCCTGAAATCTTATGGCCTGTTCGGCGAAGCTTATTATGAAATGAGCGACGCGGTGAAGCTGACGGTCGGCATCCGGTATAACAATGACGAGAAGAATGTCCGGGCGCGGTCCACATTGGCCAGCTTCCTGACGCCGAACACCTCGACCGATTTGTTCTCATCGCCTTATGTTAACGGCTTCGCCGTCACGGGTGCACCTGTGTCTTCGCGTCTGCAGCCTTTCGATGCTGATCCGGCCACGGCCTGCTCGATCACGAGCACGACGGCATCGGGCGTGTTGACACCAGCCAACACCACCGGTTGCGAACTCTATCAGGTGCGCAGCACAAAGTTCAGCGAATGGACGGGTCGTGCCGTGCTGGATTGGAAAGTCTCAGAAGACAATCTGATCTACGCGTCCTTCTCACGTGGCTATAAGTCGGGCGGCATCAATCCGCCGCTGCAGCCGATCTTCGCTGTCGATGAAAGCTTCGCGCCGGAATTCGTCAACGCGTTCGAAATCGGGTCGAAGAACGTATTCGCCAACGGCAAGTTCACCTTCAACGCAACGGCCTTCTACTATCAGTATAAGTCGCTGCAGTTGAGCCGCATTGTTGCCCGTACCTCGGTCAACGACAACGTGAATGCGGACATTTACGGTCTCGAACTTGAAAGCATCATTCGCCCAAGCCGCGAATGGGCGATCAACATGGGTGCCAGCTACCTGCACACCAAGGTGAGCCAGGATAAGTTCCTGTCCAACCCGCGTGATCCATCGGGTGGCCGTTCAGACGCGGTCATCATCAAGGACCTGACCAACGCGTCGAACTGCGCGGCTGTCTCCAACTCGGGCAGCGCCGCAGGCGTGAATAGCTTTGTTGCGGCGGTGAATGGCGGCCTTGGTCTGCGCGCACCGGCCAGCTTCGGCCCAGATAGCGGCGTTGCTGCCAATGGTGCCTTCAGCATCTGCTCGGTTCTGGCAGGCGCAGCCGCAGGCCCAACCGGCGCTGCTTTCGGTGGTGTTACAATCCTGAACGCGGGCGTTGCTGTGAACATCAAGGGCAACAAGCTGCCACAGGCGCCGAACTATAAGTTCTCGGTTGGGACACAGTACACCGCAGAACTGACCAACGGCATGACGGTCATCCCACGTGTCGACCTGACCTACACGGGTGACAGCTATGGCAACATCTTCAACGGCCGGATCAACAAGGTGGCGGGCTATGCCCAGGCCAACGCGCAGATCCAGCTGAACGGTGTTGACGAAAAGTGGTTCCTGCGTGGCTTTGTCCAGAACATCTTTGACAGCAGCTCAACGACCGGTCTGTACGTGACCGACCAGTCCTCGGGTCTGTACACCAACATCTTTACGCTTGAACCGCGCCGCTACGGTATCGCTGCCGGCTTCAAGTTCTAAACCGAAACCTCAAGGGGAGGTTGCCTGACCCCGGTGCAGCAATGCACCGGGGTTTCTTTTTGCCTTTCGCCCCCCCAACCACCTTTCCCCAAAGTCCACACGCGCAGACATAATAGCTGGTGGCAATCGGGCGCGACCTCCCCTAAGGGCGGTTTTCTAAGTCAATCCAGTCAGGGGTGCAGGCGTCCAAATGCGCATTGCGATTGCTTCCGATCATGCCGCGCTTGAGCTGAAAGCCGCGCTCGTCCAGTGGCTGGGTGAGGCGGGGCATGACGTGTCTGACCTTGGGCCGCATGATGGCACCAGCGTCGATTATCCAGATTATGGCTATAAGTTGGGCCGTGCTGTCGCTGCCGGAGACGCAGATCGCGGCATTGCGCTGTGCGGGTCCGGCATCGGCATTTCCATCGCCGTCAACCGCAACCCGGCCTGCCGCTGCGCGCTCGTTTCCGAGCCTTTGTCCGCGAAGCTGAGCCGCGAACATAATGATGCAAACGTGCTCGCCATGGGCGCACGGCTTATCGGCATTGAAATGGCCAAGGCCTGCATCGAGGCCTTTCTCTCGACCGAATTTGGCGGCGACCGTCACGCGCGCCGCGTCACAAAATTGTCCAACCCTGTCCTGAACAAGGAAGAAGCATGAGCAGCCATCCCTCCGATGCCAACCCCGCTCTCTCAGACGGGTTTTTCACCCGCTCTCTGGCGGAAAGCGATCCCGAAATCGCGGGCTGGATTGGCAAGGAACTCGGTCGCCAGCGCGACAAGATTGAATTGATCGCATCCGAAAACGTCGCCTCGCGCGCGGTGCTGGAAGCCTGTGGGTCTATCCTGACGAACAAGTACGCCGAAGGCTATCCGGGCCGCCGCTATTATGGCGGCTGCGAATATGTGGACGAGATTGAAACGCTTGCCATTGACCGCGCAAAGGCGCTGTTCGGATCGAATTTCGCCAATGTGCAGCCCAATAGCGGCAGCCAGATGAACCAGGCTGTGTTCCTGGCGCTGCTCCAGCCGGGCGACAGCTTCATGGGCCTCGATTTGGCCGCCGGTGGGCATCTGACGCACGGATCGCCCGTCAACATGTCGGGCAAATGGTTCAAGCCCGTGCCCTATACGGTGCGCCCGGAAGACCAGATCATCGACATGGATGAGGTTGCCCGCATCGCGCGTGAGAATAAGCCCAAGCTGATCATCTGCGGCGGCACGGCCTATTCGCGCTTCTGGGATTGGGCCCGCTTCCGTGAAATCGCGGATGAGATTGGCGCCTATCTGCTGGCAGATATGTCGCACATCTCCGGCCTTGTTGCAGGCGGCGTCCACCCAAGCCCCGTGCCACACGCGCATGTGACGACGACGACGACGCACAAATCGCTGCGCGGCCCGCGCTCGGGAATCATCCTCTCCAATGAGGAAGCCATTGCGAAGAAGATGAACAGCGCGATCTTCCCTGGCCTTCAGGGCGGGCCGCTGATGCACATCATCGCAGGCAAGGCCGTCGCCTTTGCCGAAGCCATGAAGCCGGGCTTTAAGGTCTATGCACAAGCAATTGTCGACAATGCGAAGGCATTGGCCGCCTCGCTGCAGGAGCAGGGCCTCGACATCGTGTCGGGCGGCACTGACAACCACCTGATGCTCGTTGATCTTCGCCCCAAGCAAGCCAAGGGCAAGCATGCCGAACATGCGCTCGACCGGGCGTCGATCACGTGTAACAAGAACAACATTCCTTATGATGATGAAAAGCCCGCGCTCACCTCGGGTATCCGGCTGGGCACGCCCGCCGGCACGACCCGCGGCTTTGGCACGGAAGAGTTCCGTCAGATCGGGCAGATGATCGCCGAAGTCGTCGATGGCTTGCGCAAGAATGGCGAAGCGGGTGACGCGCAGATCGAAGCGCATGTCCGCCAGCGGGTGGAAGAGCTGTGCGCACGCTTCCCGGTTTACGAAGGGCTCTGAGCGTTGCGGTGCCCCTTTTGCGGACATGATGACAGCCAGGTGAAGGACTCGCGTCCCACCGAGGACAATGCAGCCATCCGCAGACGGCGACAGTGCGAAGCGTGCGGTGCCCGCTTCACAACATTTGAACGCATTCAGCTGCGCGAGTTAACAGTGGTCAAATCCGAAGGTCGTCGCCAGTCGTTTGAACGCGAAAAGCTGGAACGCTCGGTCACCATCGCGTGCCGGAAGCGACCCATTGATCCCGCCAAGATTGAACGGCTTGTCTCAGGCATCCAGCGTCAGTTGGAAACCTCGGGCGAGAGCGAAGTCAGCGCGTCGACCATCGGGGAACTGGTGATGGAAGGCCTGAAGCAGTTGGATGGCGTCGCCTATATCCGCTTCGCCTCAGTCTACCGTGACTTCACCGAACCGCGCGATTTTGAAGACTTTGCAGGCAGCGTCGCGGAAGCCGCGCGCAAATAGTCATGCAACCTGTTTTCGTTCTGGTCCGTCCGCAACTTGGCGAGAATATCGGCAAGGCTGCGCGCGCGATGCTCAATTTCGGGCTGACGGACTTGCGCCTCGTGGCGCCACGTGACGGCTGGCCCAATCCGTCGGCGGGGCCTGCCGCGTCGGGCGCCGACATCGTTCTGGAAAAAGCACAGGTCTTTGACAGCGTGGCGGACGCGGTGGCCGATTGCGCCCATGTCTATGCCACCACCGTCCGCAAGCGCGGGTTGGTGAAGCCGGTTGTGACGCCCGAGGTTGCCGCGCAGGACATCCATGCAGCGGACGGACGCGTGGCCATTCTCTTTGGGCCGGAACGGTCCGGCCTTGAAACCGATGATGTCACCATCGCGCGCACCATCATTACCGTGCCGATCAATCCGGAATTCGGGTCGCTCAATCTGGCACAGGCCGTCATTCTGGTCGCCTATGAATGGTCCAAGCATGTGGCGCTGAAAAGCCCGCCGAAAACGGAGCTTGATCCCCCTGCGCCACAGGCGGAACTGGACGGGCTCATCGCACATCTGGAAGGTATGCTGGATGGTGCGGGCTATTTCTTTCCGCCTGATCGCGCCCATGTCACGCGGCGCACGCTTCGGTCTGTGCTGACAAAGCCGGCCTGGAACGCCAATGAAGTGCGCACGCTGCGCGGTGTTCTGACCATGATTGAACGGCCGCAAAAGCGCGATTGAGGCCACCTCATCCGCAAACCGGCTGGCGATGTTTGTCCATGTTGCTATGCAGCAAACTGATCTTTCCCAAAGGAAATCCTGAATGTCTCTCTCTTCCATGGCCTTCGCTCTTGCATTGCTGGCCCAAGACTCGGCGGTCGTCGCGCCGACTGATGCGACTGCTGCGCCTGTCATTGCGGTGGCCGAAGCGAAACCTGCGCCGCGTATCCTCTGCAAGAACATAGAGGTCACCGGTTCGCGCTTGGCAAAGAAGAAGAAGGTCTGTCTGCCGGAAGGTGAATGGTCTGAATCGGCCCGTCGCAATATGAAGTCTGGGTCCAAGCCCGCCGGAAACTGAGCCTTTCCCCTCGCAATGCTTGACTCTTAGGGTCGCTGCTATATGAGCGCGGCCTTCCGCAATTGACCCTGCACTCCGGTGAAGCAGGTGTCCGGCCGAGTTTTCCTCGGTTGCGCGGTTCCGGAAACTGATACGAAACGCAATTGGAGTAAGAATATGTCGAAGCGCCATAGCGCCAAGCACAAGCTTGACCGTCGCCTGGGTGAAAACATCTGGGGTCGCCCGAAATCCCCCGTCAACAAGCGTGAATATGGCCCCGGCCAGCACGGCCAGCGCCGCAAGGGCAAGACGTCTGACTTCGGTCTGCAGCTGCGCGCCAAGCAGAAGCTGAAGGGCTATTATGGCGACGTGACTGAAAAGCAGTTCCGCAGCTGCTACCATGAAGCCGACCGGATGAAGGGCGATACCTCGCAGAACCTCATCGGCCTGCTCGAGCGCCGTCTGGACGCCATCGTCTATCGCGCCAAGTTCGCTCCGACGGTTTTCGCGGCGCGTCAGCTCGTTTCGCACGGTCACATCCGCGTGAACGGCGTGAAGTGCAACATTGCATCGCGTCGTGTGGACGTCGGCTCGGAGATCACGCTGAGCAACAAGGCGCAGGAAATGGCGCTCGTCATCGAAGCACAGAGCCTTGCTGAGCGTGACATCCCGGATTACATCGCCACCGACGGCGCTGCCAAGGTCACCTTCACGCGCGTCCCGACGCTCGACGAAGTGCCCTATCCGGTGAAGATGGAACCGAACCTGGTCGTCGAATTCTATTCGCGCTAATTTCGGCTTCACGAACGAATTTCAAAGGGCGGTCCTTCGGGGCCGCCCTTTTTCGTTGAGCTGATCCTCCCTCTGTCCCCTTCTCGTCACCCCGGACTTGATCCGGGGTTTGGCTTTGCGCCGATGGGGCCGCAGAACAGCCCCGCCCCGTGTCAAGCACGGGGCAACAGTAGGGAGAGCGTCGCTCCGCCGCTTGATTGCGCGGACTTCACCTGTCATTGCCAGTGCAGACCGATTTTCCGGAGACCAAGATGAAACGCACCGCCCCGCTCCTTGCACTAATGTTCTCGGCCACCGTCCTCCACGCCGCAGACCCCGCCATCTCCGTCGGCACGCTAAAGGAAGTCACCAAGACACTGTCGTCAGACACATTTGAAGGCCGCGCCCCGACGTCGCCGGGCGAGGATAAGACCATTGGTTATGTGGCCGGGCGCTTTGCGGCTGCCGGGCTCCAGCCCGCGAATAAGGGCAACTGGTTTCAGGACGTGCCGATGGTGCGGATGACGGTCAATCCGGCGACCAGCCTGAAGATCAGCGGTGGAAAGACCCCGCTCGACATCGCGTACAAGGCCGACCTCGTCATCTCCAGCTATCGCATCGTGCCGAAGACGGAGATCAAGAACAGCGATGTTGTCTTTGTCGGCTATGGCATCAACGCGCCGGAAAAGGGCTGGAACGATTACAAGGGCGTCGACGTGAAGGGGAAGACAGTCGTCATCCTCGTCAATGATCCCGATTATGAAGCCAAGGACCTGAAAGGCCCGTTCGGTGGTCGCGCCATGACCTATTATGGCCGCTGGACCTACAAATATGAAGAAGCCGCGCGTCAGGGCGCCGCGGCCGCGCTGATCGTGCATGATACGTATCCGGCCGCTTATCCCTGGGGTGTGGTCGTTTCCAGCTGGACCGGCGCGCAGATCCATATGGATGCCGCAGACGGCCATATGGGCGACACGCAGGCCAATGGCTGGATTTCAAATGAGGCAGCGCAAAAGCTGATGGCTTCGGCAGGCAAGGATCTGGCGACGCTTTCGGCTGCTGCCAAGAAAAAAGGCTTTAAGGCCGTTCCGCTCGGCCTGAAGGCGTCGCTCAGCTTTGAGACTGAGGTGAAGCATCTTGTGTCGAAGAATGTCGCCGGCGTGCTTCCGGGCAAGACGCGCCCGGATGAATATGTGCTCTATTCCGCCCACTGGGATCATCTTGGCATTTGTGAGCCGGTGAAGGGCGACAATATCTGCAACGGCGCGCTCGACAACGCGACGGGCACGGCAGGTCTTATCGCGCTTGCAGAAGCGCATGCCAAGGCGGGTGCGGCGGATCGTTCGCTTCTGTTTCTTGCCGTGACAGCGGAAGAGTCGGGCCTGCTCGGTTCTGAATATTATGCCGCCAATCCGATCTTCCCGCTTTCCCAGACGGTGGGCGGAATCAACATGGACGGGCTCAATGTCGCGGGCCGGACGAAAGACGTGACGGTCATCGGCGGCGGCAAGTCGGAACTGGAGCCGATGCTCGATCAGTTCGCCAAGGCGCAGGGTCGCCGCGTCGAGCCGGAGCCGTCTCCCGAAAAGGGCAGCTTCTACCGGTCAGACCATTTCAGCTTCGCCAAGCTCGGCGTGCCGACGATCTATTTTGATTCCGGCGAAGATTTTGTGAATGGCGGCAAGGCGGCAGGCGCCGCCGCTTCGGAAGATTACACCACCAACCGCTATCACAAGCCGCAGGATGAATATCGCGACGACTGGGTCTGGGATGGCGCGGTTGAAGACCTGACGCTTAACTATCAGATCGGCCGCGCGCTTGCGGATGGAAATGTCTGGCCCAACTGGAACCCGACCGCCGAATTCCGCGCCGCGCGGGACAAGAGCCGGGGGGCTAAGTGACGCTCCATCAACCACCCGAATGGGCCCCGCATGACAGTGTCTGGATCGGCTTCCCCTCGGCAGCTGATCTGTGGCTCGATGATCTGGAAGGCGCGCAGGCCGAAGTCGCGGCGTTCGCCAATGCGGTCCATGCCGATGGCGCGGGGGAAACGGTGCGTCTGGTGTGCGCGAATGGGCTCGCCGAAGAGGCCGCACGTGCCTTAGCTGCGCCGGGTGTCGAGATTGTCTCGGCGCCGTTTTTCGACATCTGGTTGCGCGACACCGGGCCGATCCTTGTTGCCGAAGATGGCGGGCCGCTGGCGCTGGATTATAAGGGCAATGGCTGGGGCGGGAAGTACCCCTCACCGCTCGATGATGATCTCGCCCGTGTGTTGTGCGAACAGGCCGCGCTGGACCGGTCGGCGCGCGATTGGGTGCTGGAAGGCGGGGCGATAGAGGTCGATGGCGCCGGGCTGTGCGTCACGACAGGCCAGTGCCTGCTCAACCCCAACCGCAATCCGCAGCTCTCACGGCGCGACATTGAAGAGCGCTTGAAGGTCGATCTTGGCCTGAAAGACATTCTCTGGCTCGGCGTGGGGCTGCTCAATGACCATACAGACGGCCATGTCGATAACCTTGCCCGCTTCGTCGCACCCGGCGTGCTGGCGCTGCCGGAACCCTTTGGTGCGGATGATCCCAACATCGCCGTCTTCGCCGATGCTCTGGCCCGCGCGAAAGACTGGCCGGTGGCGATCGTGACGATCCCGTCGGCGGGTCTTCACCTTGATGAGGATGGAGAGCCTATCCCTGCCAGCCATATGAACTTCTACATCGGCAATGCGGTGGTGGTCGTGCCGACCTATGGCGGGCCGAGCGATGACAAAGCGGTCGAGGCGATTGCCAATCTCTTCCCCGGCAGGCGGACGGTCGGCCTGCCCGCCACGCACATCCTGACCGGCGGCGGCAGTTTCCATTGCATCAGCCAGCAGGTGCCGAGGCTTTAGGGTTGCGGCACCCGCCGCATCATCGTCCAGAAATGGGGTCCGCCTTTGGGTACGTCCCATTCGGACAGAATCTCAAAGCCAAGGCTTGTGTAGAGGCCGACATTGCGTTCGGTGGCCGTTTCTAGAAGGGCGGGGATGTCGGCGGCGTCGGCCTTGTCCAGACCTGCGCGGATGGCGGCACCGCCCCAGCCTTTGCCCTGATGTTCGGGCAGGACGCCTGCATAATGCAGATAGAAATAAGTGATGCCCTTGGGGTGGTGTGCGTCCATCGCTTCGGAAACCGCCAGCCCACGTAGCGCCGCGGTGCCAAAGGTGTTGAACACGGCGGGCAGCATCATGACCATATCGAGCAGGCCGGTGTGCGGCTTGCCGGGGGACCGCCAAAGCGTTGCCGCCTCGCCATCCGCGGAGCCAAGGGCAAAGCCATCGCGCAGATCAAGCGGCACGATAAAGTCAAACATGCGCGGCAGGCGGATCTTGCGCTGTGCGGCGTCTGGCAAAATCCAGCTCAGGGCCGGGTCATCCTGAAAGGCGCGGGCCAATGTGTGGACGATTTGGGTCCGGTCATGGACCGGCGTGATTTTGCGCTCGCCCCTCAACAACGCCATCCTTTCGAAACTGGCCCCACCTCCAATACGCGGTAGGCATGCTCCACAAACTCGCACAACAAAGGCCGCGTGTCACGGGGGTCGATGATGTCTTCAATCCCGAACTTTTCAGCGGTGCGGAACGGGCTACGGACGTCGTTCAGGCGCTTCTGAATGTCCTTCAACAGGGCCTTGGGATTATCACTGGCTTCAAGGTCGGACTTATAGGCCGCCTCCAGACCGCCGGAGATGGGCAGGCTCCCCCAATCGCCTGAGGGCCATGCGTAGCGCCATTTGTGGCGCGAGAGGTTGGCATGCGCGCTGCCCGCCATGCCATAGGCCTTGCGCAGGATCACCGCGCAGATCGGCACCTTCGCCTGATAGACCGCCATCATCGCACGGCTGCCAAAGCGGATAGTCGCTTCATCCTCTGCCTTGCGCCCGATCAGGAAGCCCGGCACGTCGGCCAGATGGATGATGGGCAGATGGAAGGTGTCGGCGAGATCGACAAAGCGTTCCAGCTTACGCGCGCTGGCGGCGGTCCAAAGCCCGCCCAAGACCATCGGGTCAGACGCCATGACCGCGACCGGATAGCCATCGAGCCGCGCAAAGCCGGTGACGACGCTCGGTCCATGCTGGCGGCCAATTTCAAAAAAGCTGCCTTCATCCATCACCGCCTCAATGATCGGGCGGATCTTGTAGAGGTTACGCAGATCGCGCGGGACCGCTTCGATCAGGCCGGGGTCACGCCGGTCAGGCCGGTCGCGCGATGGCGTGCGCGTCGGCAGATCATGGACCGAGGAGGGGAGGTAAGAGAGGAAGCGGCGCGCCTTGGCAAAGGCATCGGCTTCGCTGTCCGCCTCATCATCAATCGCGCCGTTCTTGGCGTGGATGGAGGAGCCGCCTAGTTCTTCCTTGGTCCGGTTTTCTCCGACGGCGGCGACCACCGGGGGTCCTGCGACAAACATCTGTGACAGGCCTTTTACCAGCACTGAATAATGCGCCATGACCTGACGACCAGCACCCAGCCCCGCGACCGGGCCAAGGCCGAGCGCGACCACAGGCACAGTCGACAGATTGTCGACCATCAGCTCCCAGCCCGGAACTTCGGGGACATAGGTATAGCCCGTCGTCTCCAACGTCTTGACCGAGCCGCCGCCGCCTGTGCCCTCAATCAGACGGACGAGCGGCATCCGATATTCATTGGCGAGCTTTTCGGACTGGATGAGCTTGCCGTGAAGCGAAGCGTCTGCCGCGCCGCCGCGCACCGTGAAGTCATCCGCCTGCACGACGATGGGGCGACCGTCGATCCGCGCGCGGCCAAACAGGATGTTGGCGGGCAGGAAGGAGGTGAGGGTGCCCTTGGCATCATATTGGCCAACGCCGCCCAGCTTGCCGACTTCACGGAACGAGCCTTTATCGACCAGTCCGGCGATCCGTTCACGGACGTTCAGCTTGCCGCCATCCTTTTGGCGTTTCAGCTTTTCCGGCCCGCCCATGCCCTCGGCCAGCTTGTGCCGCCGCTTCAGTTCCTCGACTTCTTTTTCCCAGCTCATACACCCTCTCTCTTTGGCGCCATGGTCGGCCCACTTGCCGTAAACGTCAAGCTTGTGCATGGGGCGTTGATGGGGAAGATATTGATCGCGCTTGGCGCACTGGGACTGCTCGTCGCGGGCTTTGGATTTGCCAGCAAATGGAGCCAGGTTGGGCTGCTCAACAGCGTTGACGCGCTGCTGACGCTGAACGTCCCTGCGCGCAAGGTGGCCAGCGGTGTCTCCTTTGGCCCGCAACGACGCCAGAAGCTCGACATCTGGGTGCCCACGGCACCCTCCAAGACACCGCGTGATGTCATCGTCTTTTTCTATGGTGGCAGCTGGAACAGTGGTGACCGGGAACTTTACGGCTTTGTCGGGCGGGCGCTGGCCGCGCGCGGCTATATCGTTGTCCTGCCCGACTATCGGCTCGTCCCGGAAGTCCGCTTTCCCGGTTTCGTCGAGGATGGCGCTACGGCTGTCGCCTGGGTGCAAAAGAATATCGCCTTTTATGGTGGCAATCCCGCGCGGATCAACTTGAGCGGACATTCGGCCGGCGCGCATATCGCCGCGCTTCTGGCGCTGGACCGGCAGTGGCTGAAAGCGGCAGGTGCTGCCGACAATGCCGTGCACAGCTTTGCAGGGCTTGCCGGGCCTTATGATTTCCTGCCCTTTACATCGGACGCATCAAAGGCCGCCTTTGGCCAGATGCCGGACCCGACGCCCAGCCAGCCGATCACCTTTGCCCGCAAAGATGCGCCGCCGATGCTGCTGCTGACCGGCAGTGCCGACACCACCGTCAAACCGCGCAATGGCACCGCCCTTGCCGCGGCACAGGCAAAGCTTGGCGCAAAGGCGCAGACGCTGTTGTATAACGGCCTTGGCCATAGCGACATCATCATGGCGGTGGCGCAGCCCTTCCGCAGCAAGGCGCCGGTCATTGATGACCTTGCCGCATTTTTTGATGGGGTTCGCTGATCGAGCGATTATAGGGGACGCACCATGACCCAGATGCACGTTGCCGCCCTTCAGCAGTCGTTCTCCGACGACATCGACACCAACATCGACCGCGTCGAGGCGCTGGTGCGTGAGGCCGCGTCACGAGGCGCCAAGGTCATCCTGCCCAGCGAGCTGTTTGAGGGGCATTATTTCTGCAAGGTGCAGTCGGAGGCCTTCTTCGCCCTCGCGCAACCGGTTGAGAGGCACAAGGCCGTCCTCGCCATGCGCAAGCTCGCCAAGGAGTTGGGCGTCTATATCCCCACCAGCTTTTATGAACGCGACGGCCAGCATTATTATAACAGCCTCGCCATGATTGACGATGCGGGCGAGGTGATGGGTGTCTATCGCAAGAGCCACATCCCCGATGGCCCCGGCTATTCAGAGAAATTCTATTTCCGCCCCGGTAACACCGGCTTCAAAGTCTGGCCGACGCGGTACGGCACCATCGGTATCGGTATTTGCTGGGACCAATGGTACCCCGAAACGGCCCGCGCGATGATGCTGATGGGCGCGGACATCCTCTTCTTCCCGACCGCCATTGGGGATGAGCCGGAAGCCGAAGACCTCGACACGTCACGCCTGTGGCGCCGCGCAATGATTGGCCACAGCGTGTCCAACGTCGTCCCCGTCATCGCCGCCAACCGGATTGGCGTGGAAGGCGAGATGAGCTTTTACGGCCACAGCTTCATCACCGATGAACGCGGCGATTTCGTTGCGGAGTTCGGCGACGGCGTGGAAGGCGTGCTCGACGCCGTGTTCGATTTCGAAAAGATCAGAAAGCACCGCGCGACCTTCGGCTTTTTCCGGGATCGCCGCCCGCAGCTCTATGGGCGGCTGGTCGAGGATATCTAAGGCGGCGCAAACGGAGCAGGTGAGGCGACGGAGACAAGTTGGCCTTTCCACCCGCGTCGCCCCGTGCTTGACACGGGGCTGGGCTAACTTCTGTCCGGCTCCCGCCCGCCGTCCTGTCACGATACTGAATGGCAATGGGCAAATAGCCAAGCCCCGTGTCAAGCACGGGGCGACTGAGAGGTCAGGAAACCTTCGCCAGCGCAAGCACCTCGTCAAACAGGTCTTCAGTGATCCGCCCAGTATTCTGGTTGTACCGGGACGTGTGATAGCTGTCGATCAGCGTGCGGCCATCGAGCAACTGGTGGACTGCGCCATGCGCAAAGCGGCGCTTGGGGAGCTTTTCACCGCAGGCCTTGACGGCAGACTGATGTGCGACCTGGCCGAGGGCGATGATCGTCGTCAGCTTGGGCAGCGCGTCCAGCGCGTCCTTCAAGAACGGGCGGCAATTGCGCATCTCTTCGGGCGTCGGCTTGTTTTCGGGCGGCAGGCATTTGACGGCGTTGAGGATCATGACGCCCTTTAACCGCGCGCCATCATTTTTGAACCCACCAAACAGATGGCGCGGCTCCGGCTCTTCGTCATGCTCGATCAACTCTGCCTTGGCGAGCGCTGCAAACAGCATCTGGCCGGACGGATCGCCGGTGAAGGGGCGGCCGGTGCGGTTCGCGCCATGCTTGCCGGGGGCGAGGCCCACAATGGCGAGCCATGCGTCGGGATCGCCAAAGGCCGGGACCGGCGCATTCCAGAAATTGGGAAATTCCGAACGGCAGGCATGGCGGGCATCGACAAGACGTGGGCACAAAGCGCAATCGAGCGCGGGTTCGACGTCGGGTAGGGGGCTTGAGATGGTCATCGCGGCCCTATCCCGCTTGTGCGCAGCAAAGTCGAGCGGATAAGGGGGAGGCGTGCCGACGCTGTACGCCATCGCTTTGGGATCAAACCAGCCGCATGTGCGGCACGGTGCGCCGCGTGATGTTCTGTCGGCGGCGCTTATGGCGTTGGATGAAGCTCCATTGAAACTCTACGCGGCGTCGCCTGTTGTCACCTCACGCCCTATTGGGCCGTCGATCCGCAGCTATGCCAATGGGGCGGCGATCATCGAGACTGATCTTGATCCCCGCGATTTGTTGGATCACCTGAAATCCATCGAGCATCGTTTCGGGCGGAAGATGGGCGGGCAGCGATGGCGCGCGCGCGTGCTTGATCTGGATATTCTGTTGTGGCTGAACGGGGCGTACGTGGATGACCTTTTGTGCATCCCGCACCGTGAGATGCGCACGCGGCCCTTCGTTCTGGGCCCTTTGGCGTCAATTGCGCCTGACTGGCGGGACCCGATCACAGGATTATCGGTGCGTCACTTGAAAGCGCGCCTTGACCGCAAAGCCCCCGCCGCATAGGGACGCCCCCAAGGTCGGGCCGTTAGCTCAGTCGGTAGAGCAACTGACTTTTAATCAGTAGGTCGCTGGTTCGAATCCAGCACGGCTCACCACCTCTTCCGCCTTCATGTCCAGCGCGGCCATTGTCGCCTGTTTTGCGGCATCAAAACGCGCCATCATCTTCCGTGCATCATCACTCAAACGGTATTTGCGGACGCGCCCGTCGCTTTCACACTCAAAGCGTTCCAAAATTCCAAGGGCGGTCAGCCGCTTCAGATCCTGATTATGGCCGGAAATCGACCTTTGGGTCAGATACATCAGCTCAAGCGATGGCATTTCGCCTTTGGCGTATAGCAGAAAGATGATCCGAAACTCATTGTGAATGCACTTCACTTTGAGTTTAGTCTCAATTTGGTTTATAAATTCGAAAATATCATCCATATTGGCTCCTTTGGCCGCTATTGATTATGGCTAATACTTTTCGAATAGAAATATCTTAGTTATTTTCAATAGTTTCTTCTGCTATTTTTCTCAGAAGTATCAAGCGTTGCGGTGGAGCCTGTATCTGCGGACAGTTGATATTACTTGGAGACCCCGCCGTGAAAATGAATTCCATCTCGACGCTCGCACTCGCAGTGTCGCTCGCTGCGGCGCCGTCAGCCGTTCAGGCCCAATTCGCTCCTCAAGGGGCGTTGGATGGCTCTTATGCAACGCTCGGCGCTGACATCAGCAATCAGGAATCGACTGTGAGTGCTTCCGACGCTGCTGCTCAAGCGGCGGCTGCTCAAGCGCAGAACCTGAGTGAGTTGAGTGCCATTGCTGACGAGCAACTCCAGCAGGCGCTACAAGCTGAGGCCGAGGCAGTTGCTGCTGAGCAGGCAGCGTTAGGTGCTGACACCGCGGCGCAGACGGAAGCGTCCGCTGCAAGCGCTGCAGCGGCGTCAGCGCAGGCCGCTTTGACGACGGCTAGCAATACTCTTACGACGGCGTTGGCAAACGCAACGCAGGCCCAGAGCGATCTTACGCAGGCGCAGACGGACCTCGCTGCGGCAATCGCCTCAAATACAGGTGTCGCTGCCGCGCAAGCTGCCCTTGTCACTGCACAGGCCAATCTGGCGACCAGTATTACAGCTGTTAACAACGCTAATACCGATTTCTTCGCTGCCTCGGATTTCGCCGACCAGCAGAGCGTTCTTGCAAATGACGCGGCAGCGACGGCAGCAAGCACAGCCTCCGCCCTTGGGGCCGCCCAAACCGCGACCGCCAATGCGACCGCCGACGTAGCAACCAACCAGAACAACAGCACCACAGTTGCTGCTCTGGCTGCGGCCGCTGCGACGACTTCCGACGCGGCAGACGCTACTCTGGCGAGTGACCAGCAAGCGCTTGCTGTTCTTCAGACACAGGACACGATCCTCGACAACGCTCAGGCCAGCACCAACCACATCGCCAATGCCGCTGACGCGCTTTTGGGTAATCCGGCCGCTGCAGACCTCAATTACGAAACCGAAGTTCTTGCCGCTCTGACGGACAATGCAACGGCAATCGCCGATGAAGCAACGGCCCGTGCCGACGCAGACATCCTGCTTCAGGGCAACATCAACACGGCAATCGCCGACGAAGCAGATACGCGTTTGTCAGCCGATGGCGTGCTTCAGGACAACATCGACGCCGAAGCAGCGACGCGTTTGGCAGCAGACGGCACGCTTCAGGCGAACATTGACGCTGAAGCAACGGCGCGTGTGAACGCAGTATCGGCTGAAGCAGGTTTTCGTGCTGCTGCAGACACGACGCTTCAGGCGAACATTGACGCTGAAGCTTTGACCCGTGCGAACGCAGACAACACGCTTCAAGACAACATCGACGCTGAAGCAGCCGCTCGCATCGCAGCAGGTTCAGGTGAAGCAACGACCCGCGCGGCTGCCGACACGACGCTGCAGGGCAACATCGACGCTGAAGAAGCCGCTCGCATTGCAGCAGTTTCAGCTGAAGCAACGACCCGTGCGGCTGCTGACACAGCTGAAGCATCGGCTCGAATTGCAGCCGACACGGCTGAAGCAACGACCCGTGCAGCTGCAGACAACACGCTTCAGGCGAACATCACCACCGAAGCAGCGACGCGTTTGGCAGCAGACGGCACGCTTCAGGCGAACATCAACACTGAAGCCGCCGCTCGGATTGCAGCCGACACGGCTGAAGCAACGGCGCGTGCAGCAGCAGACAACACGCTTCAGGCGAACATCACGGCTGAAGCAACCCGTGCGACGAGTGCCGAAACAGCGCTCGGCACACGTATCACGACGGAAACGACCCGTGCGACAGCCGCAGAGACAGCGCTTCAGGCGAACATCACGGTTGAAGCAGCGACGCGTCTGGCTCAGGATGTCGTGCTTCGGGACAGCATCAATGCCGAGGCTGCCCGTGCGCAATTCGCGGAGACGCTCCTTCAGGACAACATCGACGCTGAAGCGACGGATCGTATTGCCGCAGTTTCAGCTGAAGCTTCGGCGCGCGCCGCAGCTGATACGGCTGAAGCAACGACCCGTGCTAACGCAGACACGGCTGAAGCAACGTCGCGTGCTGCTGCAGACACGACGCTTCAGGCGAACATCACGGCTGAAACAACCCGTGCGACGGGTGCTGAAGCAGCACTGGGCACACGGATCACCACGGAAACGACCCGTGCGACAGCCGCAGAGGGCACGCTTCAGGCGAACATCACGGCTGAAGCTGCAACGCGTGCAACTGCAGATACCGCGCTTCAGGCGAACATCACGGCAGAAGCTGCAACGCGTGCAACTGCAGATACGACCCTGCAGGCGAACATCACGGCTGAAGCAACGGCACGTGCTGCCGCAGACACGGCCGAAGCAACGACCCGTGCTACCGCAGACACGGCTGAAGCAACGGCGCGTGCTGCTGCCGACACGACGCTGCAGGCGAACATCGCGGCTGAAACCACATCACGTAACACGGCAATCACCGCTGAAGCGACGACCCGTGCAACTGCTGACAGCCAGCTGCTGACGCGTCTTTCGGGTGAAGAAAATGCCCGTCTGGCTGCTGACACTGCCCTTGGCGGTCGTATCGACGTCCTCGGCACACGCATTGGTGCCCTCGAAACGCGCGTCGACAAGCTGAACGACAAGGTCTCCAGCGCAACGGCCACGGCCATCGCGCTCGGCGGCAATGGCTTCCTGCCAGACATGAAGTTCAACCTTTCGGGCAACGTCGCCACGTTTGATGGCGCGCAGGCGATCGCAATGTCGTTCGGCTACCGCGTCAACGACAACGTCGCCTTCACCGCCGCTGCCGGTGGTGGTTTGAACAAGGGTGGCAAAGTCGGCGGTCGCGTCGGCTTCATCTTCGGCTGGTAACAGTTCTGGATGCCTATCGGGTCAACCGATAGGGTTTGAAGACATTCAGGGGGGGCGTTCGCGCTCCCCCCTTTTTGTTGAAATCGACGACACTTGCCGTCCCCATCGGTGCGGGATAGGGCGAGTTATCTAAGGCCGATCTCTGCGCGGCCATGTTTGACAAGAGGCCCGCATGACCCACAGTTTCGATAAGTCCAAACTTCCCAGCCGCCATGTGTCTGTCGGGCCGGAGCGTGCGCCGCACCGTAGCTATTATTACGCGATGGGGCTGACCGAGGAAGAAATTGCGCGGCCCTTCGTCGGCGTTGTTTCTGCCGGAAATGATTCGGCGCCGTGCAACACGACGCTCGATCATCAGGCGGACATTGCCCGCGTCGGCGTGGAAGTGGGTGGCGGCATGCCGCGCCGCTTCAACACGATCACCGTGACCGACGGCATCGCAATGGGCCATCAGGGCATGAAGTCCTCGCTCGTCAGCCGTGAAGTCATTGCGGATTCGGTGGAGCTGTCCGTGCGCGGGCATTGCTATGATGCGCTGGTCACTTTTGCGGGCTGCGACAAGTCGCTCCCCGGTATGATGATGGCGATGCTGCGGCTCAACGTGCCGTCCATCTTCGTCTATGGCGGGTCGATCCTTCCTGGCCGCTATCAGGACCGTGACGTGACCGTCGTCGATGTGTTTGAAGTCGTCGGCAAGTATGCGGCCGGCACCTGCCCTATCGAAGAAGTCCATGCGCTGGAAAAGGTCGCCTGCCCCGGGCACGGCGCGTGCGGCGGCCAGTATACGGCCAACACGATGGCGTGTGTGGCCGAAGCGATTGGCCTTTCGCTGCCCAATTCCAACATGGCGCCCGCCCCCTACACCACGCGCGATCAGATCGCCCACGCAGCTGGCGTGCAGGTGATGGAGCTGCTCGCCAAGAACATCCGCCCGCGCGACATTTGCACGATGGAAGCCTTTGAAAACGCATCCCGCATTGTGGCTGCCACTGGCGGGTCGACCAATGCGGCGCTTCACCTGCCCGCGATGGCCCATGAGGCGGGGTTGGAGTTTGACCTGTTCGACGTGGCCGAAATCTTCAAGACGACGCCCTACATGGCCGACCTGAAGCCCGGCGGGAACTATGTCGCGAAGGACATGTATGAAGCCGGTGGCGTTTACATGCTCATGAAGTCGCTTCTGTCCGAAGGGCTGCTGCACGGCAATTGCATGACCGTGACGGGCAAGACGCTCGGCGAAAATATCGACGAGATCACCTGGAACCCTGACCAGAAAGTCATCCATGCCGCGACCAAGCCACTGTCCCCGACAGGCGGCGTTGTTGGCCTGAAGGGGTCGCTGGCCCCCAATGGCGCCATTGTGAAGGTCGCGGGCATGCACCGGCTTCAGTTCAAGGGACCAGCCATGGTCTTTGATTGCGAAGAGGATGCCTTTGCGGCCGTTGAGAAGCGGGAGATCACCGAAGGGTCCGTCGTTGTCATCCGCTATGAAGGCCCCAAGGGTGGGCCGGGCATGCGCGAGATGCTGTCGACGACAGCGGCGCTCTATGGCCTTGGCATGGGCGAGAAGGTTGCCCTCATCACCGATGGCCGTTTCTCCGGCGCGACTCGTGGCTTCTGCATCGGCCATGTCGGCCCTGAAGCCGCCGAATGTGGCCCCATCGCGCTGGTTGAAAACGGCGATCTCATCGAAATCGACGCGGAAAAAGGCACCATCGATCTCCTCGTGGACGACCAAGTCCTTGAAGAGAGGCGAAAAGCTTGGTCGCCGCGAGTGTCCGATTATGGGTCAGGTGCTTTGTGGCGCTATGCCCAGAATGTCGGCCCTGCCTATAAGGGTGCGGTAACGCATCCCGGGGGCACGGCCGAAACTCATGTATACGCGGACATCTAGTGCGCTTTTAATCGGCTTGACGCTCACCGCCTGTGGCGGCGCGTCTCCCAAGGATGAGGCCAAACTTCCGGCGGCAACCTCGCTTGCCGATGCGGAGGCGGGTGTCGTTAAGGCCGCAGCGGATAACGGCCTCATCTCCTGTGCGGTGTCCGGGGCCAGCGTCTTTTCAGCGCGGTGTCAGGTGGAAACAGCGCGGACCAAAGAGGGCCTGATCCTCACGCTGCGCCACCCCGATGGCGGGTTCCGTCGTCTGCTCGTCGTGAAGGACGGGCGCGGCGTGATCGCCGCTGACGGCGCGGATGCAGCATTGGTCAAGCCGATTGCCGACAACCTGATCGAAGTGGCCTTGGCGGGGGACACCTATCGCCTGCCTGCCACCGTCAAGGGGACAGCCAAGCCCTGAATTCCTTTCCCGCGACGCCGGTTTAGGCGTAAACGCTGTTCCATGATGCCTCCCCTTTCCGGATATGTGCTGACGGCGGCCGAAATGCGGGCCGCCGAAGCAGCGACGATGGCGTCCGGCGTCAGCGTTGATACGCTCATGGAGCGCGCGGGCCGTGCCCTTGCCGAGGCCGTCTGGCGCTTTGGCGGCGGACGCAGCGCGCTCATCCTATGTGGCCCCGGCAACAATGGCGGGGATGGATATGTCGCGGCCCGGCTGCTCCAAGCACGCGGCGTCCATGTCCGACTGGCGGCGCTTTCAGCCCCCGCAACCGACGTGGCCAAGCGGGCCGCAGCCCTGTGGAGCGGCACAGTTGAAGATTTGGCAGGGGCCGACGCTGCACCGGTGATTGTCGATGCGATCTTCGGCACGGGCCTGTCGCGCGCCTTGGATGCCGATCTCGCCGCCACCTTGAAGCGCCTTCGGGCGACCGCGCGCATGGTGATTGCCGCCGACGTGCCGAGCGGCGTTGCAACCGACAGCGGCGCAGATTTGGGGGGCATCCCTGCTGATGTTACCGTCGCACTTGGCGCGCTGAAGCCGGCCCATCTGCTCCAGCCCGCAGCGGCTTTGTGCGGCCATAATGTGTCTGCCGATATCGGCATAGGGGCGGCGAGCGTTTGGCAGGTGATTGCCCGCCCTATACTGAAGGCGCCGTCTGCGGCTGACCATAAATATACGCGCGGTCTCGTCACAGTTCTGTCCGGGGAGATGAAGGGGGCGGCCCGTCTTGTCGCCTCGGCGGCGGCGCGCTGTGGGGCGGGATATGTCGTCTTGGCCGGAGATCCGGAGGCGACAGGCATTCCTCTTTCCATCGTCCACCGGACGCCGGAGGCGGCGCTCGCGGATGCACGGGTCTCGGCGATCATTGTCGGGCCGGGCCTTGGGCGGACAGAAGCCGCCGAAGCCTCTGTCATGCAGGCGCTGCAAACGGGAAAGCCTGTCGTGCTGGATGCCGATGCCCTGCGCCTTATCGGTCCCGGTCAGATCGCGCGGCACACGGCCCCTGTCATCCTGACGCCGCACAAGGGCGAATTTGAGGCCATGTTTGGCACGCTTCCCGGCAGCAAGATCGACCAGGCTCTGGCCGCGGCTGCTGCCAGTCGCGCAACGGTCATTTTCAAGGGCGCGGACACGGTTGTGGCGTCCCCTGATGGTCGGGTCGGGCTTTCTGCCCAAAGCGCCCCATGGCTGTCGAGCGCGGGCACAGGCGATGTTCTGGCAGGGATTGCAGGCACAATGCTCGCCCGGGGCCTCCATGCGCATGAGGCGGCCTGTGCCGCTGTCTGGCTCCACAATCGTGCCGCGCGCCTTGCTGGCCCCGCCCTCATCGCCGATGATCTTTGCCAGCGGCTGCCGGAGGCGCTAGCGGCAGCGTCATGACCGATGAACCCATTGTCCGCATCGCCGCACGCGGTGACGGCATCACAGCCTCCGGGCGCTATTCTCCCCTGGCCGCCCCCGGTGATCTGCTGGCGCTCGATGGGTCGGTCAAGCACGGCCCCCACCACGCGACGCCCGCCTGCCGCCACTTCCCGGCGTGCGGGGGCTGCCAGCTCCAGCATATTGATGACACCGCCTTTGCCGACTTTGTCGTCGACCGTGTGGCGAGCGCGCTGTTGGCGCAGCGCTTTGCCGATACCGATATTCGCGCACCGCACATTTCCCCTGCCCATAGCCGCCGCCGGGCGAGCCTGACGGCGGAACGACGCGGGCGGCAGGTCCAGCTTGGCTTTAACGGCGCGCAGACCAACCGCATCGTTGATATGGTCGAATGCCCCGTCCTGCATCCGGCGATTGAGGCGCTGGTGAAGCCGTTGCGCGGGCTTCTCCCCACATTGCTGGCCGACCGCAAGGTCGCAACGATCCAGATGACGCTGGCCGATCAGGGTGTTGATCTCCTCATTTCCAATGTGGAGGCCGATGGCTTGGACGCCGTGATGGCGCTGTCCGACTTTGCGCAGGAACATAGGCTGGCCCGCCTGTCGATTGATGAAGGCTTTGGCCCGACCGCACGGTGGGAACCGGAACCTCTGACGATCACGCTTGGCGGTTTAGCTGTGGCGATGCCCGAAGGCGCGTTTTTGCAGGCAACCGCGGATGGGGAGGCGAAGCTTGTCCAATCTGTGTTGGAAGCCGTGGGGCCTGTTGAAACGTCAGCGGATTTGTTTGCGGGCCTTGGCACCTTCGCGCTGGCCTTGCCCGGCCAAGTGGTCGCGGCAGAGGCGGCGCGCGATGCGATCATGGCGCTGCAGACGGCGGCGAACCGGTCCGGCCGCCTGATCCGCTGTGAACATCGGGATCTGTTTCGCAGGCCGCTGACGGCCAAAGAGTTGGCGTCGTTTGAGGCTGTGGTGCTGGACCCGCCGCGTGCCGGTGCGCGCGATCAGGTGGCGGAACTTGCGGCATCTCCTGTGCCGCGTATCGCCTATGTCAGCTGCAATCCGGCGACGTTCGCGCGCGATGCCAGCATATTGGCCAATGGCGGCTACCGGCTGGATTGGGTTCAGCCGGTCGGCCAGTTCCGCTGGTCAACCCATGTGGAACTGGCCGCCGCTTTCTCAAGACCTTAAGGTGCGACCCAAGGCCTTCGACTTAGTGCGCAAACGCGATCAGAACCGTGTGTGCGACAAGCATGATCAAAACGAGGCTCGACAGCGAGAACAACAGGAAGCGGACCATCACCTTGTTGACAGTCGCCTGCACGATCGAGTGGACAATGCGTAGGCCAACATAGGCCCAGGCGAGCTGCGCGTTAAAGCCGTCACCTGCGCCCATGAAGGCGAGTGCCAGCGCGACTGCATAAAACACCGTCGGCGCTTCATGCAGGTGGTTGTAGTTATGCGCCTTCCATTGGATGTTGGCGGGGATCACCCCGTCCAGATCTTTACCGGTGCCGCCGGTCAATGACCCTGTATCAACGCCGGCCTTGGACATGGCCGGAATGCGCGTGGCGTACATCCACAGCCACATAAACATCGTCCAGGCGGCCAAGACCGCCATGGGCTTTAGAATTTCGCTATGCATTTCCATGTTAAATTCCCCTCCTCGGTATCTTTATTCGGGACAGAAATGCTGCCCGACACCGAGTCGCGGGTCAAGAAAAAGTGCTTGGCGGTGCAAGGGGTTGGGTGGAAGTGGAGGCCCGGGAATACGGGGTTTGTTGGAAAAGGGGATTTGAGGGCTTCGCGTCTGTTTCAAGGTGGTGGGCATGTGCCGAGCGGACCAGACGAAATCCTATTTTGCAAGATTGGGGCAACGAAAGGACGGGGCTTCGACAAGCTCAGCCCAAACGGTTTCACGAAACCCGCCACCCCTCCGTTTGTCCTGAGCTTGTCGAAGGGTCGTCCTTGTTGTTCATTGAACTGAATTTCACGGCATTCCGGTCAAGATTTTGATGGGTGCGGAGGTCCGGTGAACAGAGAAGGACGGGGCTTCGACACGCTCAGCCCAAACGGTTTCACGAAACCCGCCACCTCTCCGTTTGCCCTGAGCGTGTCGAAGGGTCGTCCTTGTTGTTCACCGCCGGTCCTCAATTCTCCCGCAAATAGAAAAAAAGCCCCGGCCTTTCGACCAGGGCCCTTCCCTCTTTCCAATGACGCCAACGCTTAGGCGAACAGCTTGGCCCAGGCGCGCTTTTCGCGGGTTTTCCAGTGGCCGCGGTGATAGGCGTCGGACGCGAGCAGCGGCATGACGCTGCCGGCTTCGGCGAAGACCATCTGTTCGATGCCGGTGTTGACCTTGCCCCAGCTCGCTGCTTCCTGAAGCGTGGAGGAGGAGCATGCCCCGTCGCGGACGTCGGCGACGGTGATCTGGACGGCATATTTGTGGACGGCGACGTCTTCATGGCCGAGGATTTCGGCGCAGACGACGGTGTCCTGAATGAAGTTCTTGGGCACGCCGCCACCGATCATGAGAAGGCCGGTTTCGCCTGCCTTGATCTTGATGTCGGTCAGTTCGCGGAAGTCCGCGACCGCGTCGATCATCATATAGGGCTTGCCTTCTTTGGCGCGGTCCACCTGATGCTTGACGAGGCCGAAGCCTGCTGAGCTGTCGACGAACGCCGGGCAGAAGATCGGCACATCATGCTCATAAGCGAGCTTGACGAGGCTGTTGTCCTTCTTGCCGTGTTCCGACAAATACCGGCCCATTTCGCGGATGAAGGCGCGGCTGGAATAAGCCTTGGGCTCCAGTTCATTTGCGATCTTGTTGATCGTGAAGTCACAGTCCTGCAGCTGCTCTTCGTCGATATACGTATCGTAGATGCGGTCGATGTAGAGCGAGCGCAGCGTATCATCGTCGGGAATTTCGAGCGCCTGATAATGCTTGTGGCCAAGGCCTTCGAAGAAATCCATGTCGACGATGGTGGCGCCAGTCGCGACAATGCCGTCCACCATGTTGTTGCGCAGCAGTTCCGCATAGAGATCCATGCAGCCGCCTGCCGAAGTGGAGCCGGCGATCACGAGGAAGATCGTGCAGTCCTTGTCGGCCAGCATCTGGTTGTAGATGCCGGTGGCGCGCGCGAGATCACGGCTGGTGAAGCTCATCTTGCCCATCTGGTCGATGATCGGGCGGGCATCAAAGCTGGTGATGTCGATATGCTCAACGGTGGTGGAAAGCAGTTCGGCCTTGCGCTGGGCATTGCTCTGGGGGCTGGTCATGGTTCTTCTCCGAAAAAATCCCGGTGTCATTCCCGCGAAAGCGGGAATCCATCAACACCGGACAGTGAAGGTTTTGGATCCCCGCTTTCGCGGGGATGACAAAGGGGCGTTACAGCTTCACGACGCGGGCGGAAAGCGCATGATCTGCCTCTTCCCCGTATAGCGTCGCCATCGGCGCATCGGTCACTTCATGCGTTGCGCCGTTGGTGAAGCCGTTAAAGCCGGTCCGCATGGCGCAACCATAGGCACCGAGCATCCCGATTTCGATATAGTCCCCCGCCTGCACGTCAGCAGGCAGCAGGAATGGCCCTGCCATATGGTCCATATCGTCACAGGTTGGGCCGTAGAAGCTGAACGGCATCTTGCGGCTGTCCGACGCCTCTTCGCGCAGCAGCGCGACGGGGAAGCGCCAGCCGACATGGGCTGCATCAAACAAGGCACCATAAGCGCCGTCATTGATGTAGAGTTCATCCCCGCGGCGCTTTTCAACACGCACGATCAGCGACGAATATTCGGCGCACAGCGCGCGGCCGGGTTCGCACCACAGTTCCGACGAATAGCTGACGGGCAGGCTTTCATAGGCGCGCGCGATCGCATCGAAATAGGCTTCGAGCACGGGCGGCTCCATGCCGGGATAGACGCTCGGGAAGCCGCCGCCGACGTCGATGACGTCCACAGTGACACCCGAGGACACGATGGCGGCGCGCACGCGTTCCATCGCTTCGGTGTAAGCCGATGGCGTCATCGCCTGTGATCCGACGTGGAAGCAGATGCCCAGCGCATCGGCGACCTGACGGGTGGCGATCAACAATTCGCGCACTTCGGCAGGGTCGGCTCCGAATTTGGAGGCGAGGCTGAGCTTGGAATGTTCGGATGACACACGCAGGCGGACGCACAGGGTCAGGTCGGTCGCACCGTCGGTGGCGCGCACGATCTTGTCCAGTTCATCCATGCTGTCGAGCGAGAAGGTGCGCACGCCGTAATCTGCATAGGCTTCACGGATCGCTTCTTCGGCCTTGACCGGGTGCATGAAGCACAGGGTCGCGTCCGGCGCATTCTCATGCACCAGCTTCACCTCGGCAAGGCTGGCGACGTCGAAATGCGTGATGCCGCTGTCCCACAGGAGCGTAATCAGCTCCGGCGAGGGGTTCGCCTTGACGGCATAGAGCGACTTGCCCGGAAACTTCTCAACAAAGAAGCGGGCAGCACGCTGGGCGGCATGCGGACGAAGGAGCGTGACCGGCTGGACCGGTCGAAGGGCGGTCGCTAGCCCCAGCGCGCTATGGTGCGTGTGCAATTCAAGGGACCTCCAAAAGGTAGTTTAAACATCAACAGCTGCCTTGCGGTTATTGGAAGTCCCCATGGGGCAGCGGAGGGCGCGTATATGAATTGCGTTTCCTGATGTAAAGTAAATCCGGACCAGATTTTTGTGACAGAAAGGGATGATGTGAAGGGGGGCAGAAAACCGTCATTTTCCGGGGTGGAGCGCGCGTTGCGCAAGGTGGCCAATGTGGTGCCGCCGACCCCGCTTAAGCCTCTGAAATTCGGCGAATCAATCCTGTTCTGCAAATGCGAGTCGGAGCAGCCGATGCGCGCCTTCAAGCTGCGCGGCGCCTGGCACCGGCTGACCGACATGAGTGCAAAGGAACGCAAGGGCGGTGTCGTTGCCTTTTCCAGCGGCAATCACGCGCAGGGCGTAGCGTGGAGCGCCAAGCGGCTGGGGATGCCTGCGCTCATCGTGATGCCGCGCGATACACCTGTGGTGAAGCTGGACGGCACCCGCGCTTTGGGGGCGGAGATTGTCCTCTATGACCGGATGACTGAGAAGCGCGAAGAGATTGCCGCCCGGATCGCGGCAGAACGTGGCGCGACATTGGTGCCGAGCTTTGACGACCCTTGGGTGGTTGAGGGGCAGGGCAGTGCCGGGCTGGAGGCGGTCGCGCAGATGGCCGCGCTGGGTGAAGGCCCGCCGGACATGGTCATCATGCCGTGCGGCGGCGGAGGCCTTGCCGCCGGTTTGGCGCTGGCGCTGCCGGATGCGCGCGTGGTGGTGGTGGAACCCGACGGCTGGGACGATATGGGCCACTCGCTGCGCGGGGGCAGCATCGTGCCTGTCGGCCCCAATCCGCCGCCGACCAGCTGCGACGCGATCCAGACGCTTCAGGTTGCCCCGATCACGTTCGATATTCTACAGGCGCGGGGTGCTAAGGGTGTTGCTGTGTCGGAGGAAGACACCTTTGCCGCGATGCGCCATGCCAAGCGTGAACTCGATCTGATGATTGAGCCGGGCGGCGCGGTGGCGCTGGCGGCGATCCTGTCGGGTAAAGTGACGCCGGGCGCGCGCACGCTCGTCCTGCTGTCGGGCGGCAATGTGGACCCGGCCTTGTTTGACCGCGTGATGGCGGATGAGGCGGCTTTGACAAATTCGCCTTTGCAGCGGCGTCGCCCCGTGCTTGACACGGGGCTGGGCTAACCTCCGCCCGTTGTCCGGACCCTGCTGGCCGGATAGCGCTGCGCCGAGGGTTGGTGCCAAGCTGGAATTTGGAGGAAAAGCCAAGCCCCCTGTCAAGCACGGGGCGACGGAGAGTCTTTAGGGGCTGTCGTCATACCATCCCCCCAATGATACTGACGCCCGGCCCGTTCGTGCGGTACAAACAGAGGTGGTCCGCAGCAATTTTTCGAATTAGAGAGAGCACATGACTGAAACGATCCTCTCGCTCGCCATGCTCGTCGCAGCGGTGCTTATCTGGGGCGGCATCCGCCTGATCCGCGGGGCCAAGGAAACGCGCAAGGGCTGGCTGATGATCGTAGCGGCCCTCACTTTTCTGGGCAACGTCCTCATTATCGTCTGGCCCTAAGCGCGGAGTGCGCGCGGTTTCTGGGGGAACAAGTGGATGGTGTTCTACGTTTCCCTTTTGAACGTCCGGCCTTCCGGACGCGGACATTGGGAGCAGGATGATGCGGACATTTCTTTCAACAGGCATGATGGCGCTGGCGACCGTGTCGCTGGGCGCCTGTGCCGAGTATCGCAATAATGATACGATGCGCGGCGCAGGACGGGGTGCCGCAATTGGTGCGGTCGGCGGTGCTGTTGTGGGGGCCGTTGTCGGCGGTGTGAACCCCATAGAAGGGGCTGTCGCAGGCGCGGTTGCCGGGGGCGCCGTTGGTGCGCTGACAACCAAAGGCCGCCGCTGGATGCGCGATGATCAGGGTTCTTGCTACTACCTCAACAGCCGCAACGGCCGCGTTTATGATCGCAAGCGGAGTTGCTGAGCTAATACCCCACCAACCGCTCACCCTGAGCCTGTCGAAGGGTCGAACTTCGCTGAGTGCCGAACCTCGGAGACCAGAAAAGGACAGTCCTTCGACAGGCTCAGGACGAGCGGGAGGGGGCTACGCCGCCGTCCCGCCGACGGTCAGCCCTTCGACCAGCAATGTCGGCTGGCCGACTCCAGCGGGCACGCTCTGCCCACCCTTGCCGCAGATGCCGACGCCTTCATCCAGCGCCATGTCATTGCCGATGCCGGTGACCTTGGTCAGCACGGTGGGGCCATCGCCGATGAGCGTCGCGCCTTTGACGGGTGCGCCGATCTTCCCGTCCTTCACCAGATAGGCTTCGGTGCAGGTGAAGACGAACTTGCCCGACACGATATCGACCTGCCCGCCGCCAAAGCTTTTGGCGAAGATGCCGTTCTTCACGCGGCTCAGCAGTTCAGCCGGGTCGTCCTGCCCGTCCTTCATATAGGTGTTGGTCATGCGTGGCATGGGCGCGTGCGCATAGGATTCGCGGCGGCCATTGCCGGTGGGTTCCACACCCATCAGGCGCGCGTTGAGCCGGTCCTGCATATAGCCTTTGAGGATGCCATCTTCGATCAGCACGGTCTCGCCGGTCGGCGTGCCTTCATCATCGATGGAGAGTGACCCGCGCCGCGCCTCAAGCGCGCCATTGTCGACCACGGTGACGCCGGGGGCCGCCACGCGTTCGCCGATGCGGCCGGAAAAGACGCTGGTGCCTTTGCGGTTGAAATCGCCTTCCAGCCCGTGGCCAACGGCTTCGTGCAGCAGAACGCCGGGCCAGCCGGGGCCGACGAGCACGGTCATTTCACCGGCCGGTGCATCCACACTCTGCAAATTGACAAGCGCTTGGGCCAGCGCCTCATCAATGCAGCGGTTCCAGGTCGCCGGCTCAAACAGCTTGTCATAGAGGTAGCGGCCGCCAAGGCCGTGATAGCCGCTTTCGCGCCGACCATTTTCTTCGGCCACGATGCTGACATTGAGCCGGACGAGCGGGCGGACATCATGGGCCACAAAACCATCGGCGCGGACGATTTCAACGACGCTCCAACTGGCGGACAAAGCGACGGTGACCTGCACAACGCGCGGGTCCCGCGCGCGGGCGGCGGCGTCGATCTGCTGGCAGAGCGCGACCTTGTCCGCAAAGGGGATGAGGCCCATCGGGTCGCCATCGGTATAGAGGTGGCGGTTGTTCTGGCGCGGGGCCGCAGTCATCGCGCCCCTCGCCGGATCGAGCAGGGTCAGCGTTTCGCCCGCACGGCGGATCGCGGCTTCACTGATTTCATTGGCATGGGCAAAGCCCGTCATCTCCCCCGAGACACCGCGCAGGCCAAAGCCCGCATCGGTGGAATAGTCCGCCGTCTTCAGCCGACCATCGTCAAAGCCAAAGCTCTCCGACGCCCGATATTGGAGATAGAGTTCCCCATCATCGCAGTTGGACAGCGTTTGTGCGGTCACGCGGCGGGCGGTGTCCGGGTCCAACTGACCATCATGATAGAGAAAGCGGCGGGGGTCGGTGATGAGCGTCATGCGCCCGATATAGGGCGGATGTTAGGCTATTGATAGACAGCAGTGAGGGTGAACGTGCCTTCATAATCGCCGGGCGCTTGTGCGGCCCCGACGCGCAATGTGGCCCCCACCGGCAGCGTGAAGAGGCCATTATTGGATATGATCCGCCACCGACCGCTGGCGCCGAGGTCGTTCAGCCCGCCTGCGGTGCTCGCCCCCAAAACAAAGCTATCCACGGTCATCGTCTGGGTGCCGTTGGTGCGCGTGAGCACGACGGACGGTGCACCAAAGGAAAAAATCACGATCTGATTGCGGGTCCCGGCGCCTGCAAATTCACCGGCAGTCGCGGTGCCGCCGGCAAGGGTCGCGCCACCGCCGGCTGAGCGCGATCCTGTTGGCGTGACCGTGACAGAGCCTGCCGTTGTGCTGCTCGCCATGACCTGACCGAAGTCGAGGTCCGATGTTTTTGCAAGCGAAAGGCGCGGCACGATGGTCGTCCGGATGGTGCCGGTCGTCGATTGCGCAAAGGCGCAGGGGGCCGTGGCGAGCGTGAGGCTCGCGGCCAAGGCGCAGGCAATTTGGGACCGGACTCGGATCATCACGCGACAGGTATAGCGCAGATGCGGTGACCTGCGCCTCACCTTAGATGGTTAAGGCACACGCAGCGTTCGTTTTCTTAAAGGCGGCTTAGTTGTGGTCGGCCGGGCCATGGGCAAGGATGAAGCGCTTGTCGCAATAGCCGCAATCGACAAAGCCCTTCTCGTCAATCTCCAACCAGACGCGCGGATGGCCCAGCGCGGCGCCGCCGGGAATGTCGGTGGCGCCATCGCAAGAGACGCGGTGCGAAGTGACACGGACGGTTTCGGGATGACTGATCATGGCGCACCGGATAGCAAGCGCTGATGCCGCTTGCAACGTAGAGTGTGCAGAAGACTATTGGTAAATCAGGGTCACGCGGAAGGTGCCCGAATAGACACCCGGCGCCTGATTGGCCCCGACATTCAGCCGCGCCCCGACGCCGAACTGGAACACGCCGGTGGCCGATCCGATCCGGAACTGGCGGACAGTGGTGTTCAGCGGTTGGGTGGGCGAACTGCCGATGATGAATGTATCTGCAATCATGGTCTGCGTGCCGACGGTGCGGCGCAGCGTCACGGTGTTGGTCGTCATGGAGATGAGCAGATTTTGGTTGGGTGCGCCGCGGCCGCCAAATTGCGCCTGCTGAAAGCCGCCCCCAATCGCCGTGATGGGGCCGGTCGTGGTCCGCACGCCGAAGGGGGAGACAGTCACTGTGCCGGCAGTCGCCCCGGCAATGATGTTGCCGAATTCCAAATCGTCAATCTTGATGAAGGACAAGGCCTGCAGCACGGCAATTTCGGCGCGGCCATTCGCCTGCCTAGCATGTGTCATGCTAGGCAGGACGAGGCCCCCCAAAGCCATTAAAATTCCGAGATAAAACCGAATCGGTTTCATTAAAATCAGCCTTCCCCTGCCGCTTCCCTAGTCAGCGAAGGTAAACAAAGGCGAAAAGGTCCGGAAAAATCATCACAATGGATGCAGTTAAGGGCTACCGTCGATTTGTCCGCTCTGCCGCGCGGGGTGTCGTCAGCCCTTTCTCCTTCCGCTGCTTGGCGCTAGAGCGATTGGCATGAGTGAAGCAGCCATCGTCATCGACAATGTTGAAAAGACTTATGCAGGCGGAAAGCAGGCCCTGAAAGGCGTGTCTTTTGACGTGCCGCGCGGTTCCATTTTCGGGCTGCTGGGCCCGAACGGCGCGGGGAAATCCACGCTCATCAACATCCTTGCAGGCCTTGTGACCAAGACCGGCGGCCATGCGAGCATCTGGGGCTTTGATATTGATGCCCATCCGCGCAATGCCAAGAACTCGATTGGCATTGTTCCGCAGGAAATCGTGTTCGATCCGTTCTTTACGCCGTTCGAGACGCTGGAGAACGCAGCGGGCCTTTATGGCGTCAAAAAAGGGCAGCGCCGGTCGATGGAACTTTTGAAAGCCGTCCATCTGGAAGACAAGGCGCAAGCCTATGCCCGCACGCTTTCTGGCGGGATGAAGCGGCGTTTGCTGGTGGCCAAGGCGATGGTCCATTCCCCGCCGATCCTCGTGCTCGATGAACCGACCGCCGGTGTCGATATCGAACTGCGTCAGCAGCTTTGGGAATATGTGCGCGAATTGAACCGCCGCGGCGTGACCATCGTGCTCACCACCCACTATCTGGAAGAAGCCGAAGAGCTGTGTGAACGCATCGCCATCATCAACCATGGCCAAGTGATCGCGAATAAGCCGACGCGCGAACTGGTGAACATGGCGCAGGAAAAGATCGTCGAGGTCACGGTCGACCGCGATATGGATGCGCCGCCATCGTCGCCTCTGTTCCAGAAGATTGACCTGACCGCCGGGCGTGTTCTGACCATCACCTATTCCAAGGCCGTCGCCAATGCGGGCGATGTGCTCGGCGCGGTGCAGGCGGCGGGATATGGCATTGCCGATGTGTCGACCCGGGAACCCGATTTGGAGGATGTCTTCCTCAACCTGACGCGGGCGGCCTGAGGGGAGAAACTGATGGACGGCGACGTTCTCATCATCGGGTCGGGTGCGGCGGGCCTGACGGCCGCACTCCAGCTGGCGCAGGACAAGAAGGTCATCGTTCTGGCCAAGGGCGCGATTTCCGACGGTGCGACGAGCTGGGCGCAGGGCGGCATTGCGGCGGTCCTTGAAACGACCGACACCTTTGAAAGCCATGTCGAAGACACGATGGTTGCGGGCGCAGGGCTCAACAACCGCGTGATCGTGGAGCATGTCGTCGCGCACGCGCCGGAAGCCATTGAGCGGCTCGCTGATCTTGGCGTGCCTTTTGATCTGGGGGCGGACAAGCACTGGCATTTGACGCGCGAAGGCGGCCATTCACACCGGCGGATTGTCCATGTGAACGACGCGACGGGCCTTGCGGTGCAACAGGCGTTGGAAAAGGCGGCGCGCGACCACCCCAATATTACGCTGGTGCCGGACCGGGTTGCCATTGATCTGATCATGGGCCGCCATCAGGAACGGTTTTCAACGAGCGGACGCATCCACGGCGTCTATGCGCTCAACCGCAAGACGGGGACGGTTGAAACCTTCACCGCACGGGCGACGATCCTCGCCTGTGGTGGGGCCGGGCGCACTTATCTGTATTCCACCGCGCCACGCGGGGCGACGGGCGATGGCATTGCGATGGCCTGGCGCGCGGGCTGCCGCATCTCCAACATGGAATTCATGCAGTTCCACCCGACTTGCCTCTACAATCTGGAGGTCAAGAACTTCCTGATTACAGAGGCGGTGCGCGGCGAGGGCGGGCATCTCATCATCCCGACCACGGGTGAACGCTTCATGCCCCGCTTTGATGACCGCGGTGAACTTGCCCCGCGTGACATTGTGGCGCGCGCGATTGACCATGAGATCAAGCGCTTGGGCCTCGATTTCGTCCATCTCGATATCAGCCACAAAGACCCGGCCTTTGTGCGGGAGCATTTCCCGAACATTTACGAAAAGCTGCTGGGCCTTGGCATCGACATCACCAAAGAACCGATCCCCGTGGTGCCTGCGCAGCATTATACGTGCGGCGGCGTTTTGGTCGAAATGGACGGGCGGACCGACGCGCCGGGGCTTTATGCGGCCGGTGAAGTTACCCAATCGGGTCTGCACGGGGCGAACCGTCTCGCATCCAACTCGCTGCTGGAATGCCTCGTCTTTGGCGATGCCTGTGCCGCGCATATCGACGCCCATTGGGACGATCTGCCGGCGCCGCCCGCCATCCGCCCCTGGGATTCAAGCCGCGTGACCGACAGTGATGAAGAAGTCGTCATCCAGCAATGCTGGCGGGAAATCCGGCAGTTCATGTGGAACTTCGTCGGCATCGTGCGCACGACCAAAAGGCTGGAACGCGCCCAGCACCGCATTGATCTGCTCAAGCAGGAGGTGGAGGATTATTACAGCCACTTCCGCGTGACGCCCGACCTGATTGAGCTGCGCAATCTGGTGGAGGTGGCCGACCTCATCATCCGCTCGGCCCTAAAGCGCAAGGAAAGCCGCGGGCTGCATTATACGCTGGATTACCCAAAGACACTCGCGGTAGCCGAAGACACGGTGTTGGTGCCCTGAGTCCTCACCTTTTGGGCTGAGCTTGTCCAAGCCCTGCATTTTTCTTTTGGGGCACAGATGAAGGACCGCCCTTCGACAAGCTCAGGGTGAGCGGATTGTTGTTACACCCCCGCCGCAAAAATCTCCTCAATCTTCGCCCCGAACAGGGCTGCAATCCGGAAGGCGAGCGGGAGGGAGGGGTCATATTTACCCGTCTCGATTGCGTTGACCGACTGGCGTGCCAGCGTAGGCTGGCATCTCGTGCGCCCAAACGAGGAGACCCCAGCCTGCGCTGGGGTGACGTTTATGGAGTGACAACAAGCTTCACCCTCCGGTTGATTGATGGCGTTCCACAGGGCATAGGAACCCGCCATGACCCAGATGTTTAAAATCAGCCTTCCCGATGGCTCCGTGCGCGACATGGCCGCGGGCTCAACCCCTGCCGATGTCGCCGCCGCCATTGGCCCCGGCCTTGCCAAGGCCGCGATTGCGGCGCGCGTGAACGGCGAACTGCGCGATATTACGCGTCCTTTTGAGGGCGATAGCGAATTGGCGCTCGTCACGTCGCGCGATGAAGCGGACGCGCTTGACCTCGCCCGGCATGACTTTGCGCATATATTGGCAGAAGCCGTGCAGGCGCTGTTCCCCGGCACGCAGATCACCTTTGGTCCGTCGACCGATGATGGCTTCTATTACGACTTCGCGCCGCAGCGTCCCTTCACCGAGGATGATCTGCCCGCCATCGAAGCGAAGATGCGGGAGATTATCGCTGCGGATAAGCCACTTCGCCGCGAAGTCATGAGCCGCGCCGATCTCATCGCGCGCTGGACCGCCGAGGGCGAGACCTTCAAGGCCGAATGGGCCGGCGAACTTCCCGAAGGCGAAGAGCTGAGCGTCTATTGGTCGGGCGACACTTGGATGGACATGTGCCGCGGGCCGCATCTGGCCTCGACCGGCAAGCTGGACCCGCAGGCCTTCAAGCTGACGCGCGTGTCGGGCGCGTATTGGCGCGGCGACCAGAACAATGCCCAGCTCAGCCGTGTCTATGGCACCGGCTGGCTCAACAAGAAGCAACTCGACGCGCATCTGACGCGGCTTGAAGAAGCCGCTAAGCGGGACCACCGCCGTCTGGGTGCGGAGATGGACCTGTTCCACCTCCAGTCCGAAGCGCATGGCTCGGTCTTCTGGCATCCCAATGGCTATCGCATCTGGCGCGAGCTGGAGGCCTATATGCGCCGCGCCATCGACGGCGCGGGCTATCGCGAAGTGAAGACGCCGCAGGTCATGGACGCCCGCCAGTGGGAACAGTCCGGCCATTGGGGCAAGTATCGCGAAAACATGTTCGTCATCCCCGACGAAGTACCGAATGTCGACGATGAAGGCCCGGTGATTTCGGGTGAGGCCGACTGGATGGCGCTCAAGCCGATGAACTGCCCGGCGCACGTCCTCATCTTCCGGCAGGGCATTAAGAGCTATCGTGATCTGCCGCTGCGCATTTACGAAAATGGCTGCTGCCACCGCAATGAACCGCATGGTGCGCTCCACGGCCTGATGCGCGTGCGCCAGTTCACGCAGGATGACGCCCACATCTTCTGCCGCGAAGACCAGATCGTTGCGGAAGTGCAGGATTTCTGCGCGCTGGCCGACCGCATCTACAAGCATTTCGGCTTCACCTATTCGATCAAACTCGCGCTGCGCCCTGAAAAGCGCTTCGGTAGCGATGCCGATTGGGACAAGGCTGAGAATGAGCTGCGTGATGCGGTCGCCCGCGCCGGCCTCGCCACACCCGATTATGGGTGGGAAGAACTGCCCGGCGAAGGTGCCTTCTACGCGCCCAAGCTCGAATGGCATTTGACCGACGCCATCGGCCGCACCTGGCAGGTCGGCACGATCCAGTCAGACCGCGTTCTGCCCGAGCGTCTGGATGCGACCTATGTGGGTGAGGATGGTGAAAAGCACCGCCCCGTCATGCTCCACCGCGCAATCTTCGGCTCCTATGAGCGGTTCATCGGCATTTTGATCGAACATTATGCCGGTCGCTTCCCCAGCTGGTTGGCTCCTGTGCAAGCCGTCGTTGCGACCATCGTGTCGGATGCGGACGGCTATGCCGAAGCGGTTGCGGAAAAGCTTGCCGCGGCAGGCCTGCGTGTCGAGACCGATCTGCGCAATGAGAAGATCAACTATAAGGTGCGCGAACATTCGCTGGCGAAGGTGCCGCACCTGCTGGTCGTCGGGATGCGCGAAGCCGAAGAAGGCAAGGTCGCCATCCGCACACTCGGCTCTGACGGGCAGCGGATCATGACGCTTGATGAAGCGATCGCGATGCTGACGGCAGAGGCGACGGCACCGGATATGCGGGCGGCTTAAGGCTCCAATACTAATGTCATTCCCGCGAAAGCGGGGATCCACATGCCCCGTTGCCCATGGATTCCCGCTTTTGCGGGAATGACAGGGAAAGCGCAATAGGCGCTTGAGTCTCCGTTTGGGCTGAGCCTGTCGAAGCCTTGTCCTTTTCCTTTGGTGAACAGGCAAGGGCGACCGTTGACCTTCGGTCGCCTTCGGCTCGACAAGCTCAGGGTAAGCGGGAGAAGGGGGGTGGGTGCGCGCCCTTACTGCGCCGTCCAGCCGCCATCGACGACCATGTTGGCGCCGGTCACAGCACTGGCTTCATCGCGGCAGAGGAACAGCGCCATGGCGGCGATCTGGTTGGGCATGACGAATTGCTTTTGCGGGATCGCGCCCAGCAGCACATCGTTGATCACCTGATCGCGGGTCATGTCGCGCGTCTTCATGGTATCGGGGATCTGGTTTTCGATCAGCGGCGTCCAGACATAGCCCGGCGAAATGCAGTTCACCGTGATGCCCTTTTGCGCGACCTCTAGGGCCGCCGTCCGGGTCAGGCCCATCAGGCCATGCTTGGCCGCGTTATAAGCGGACTTGTTGGGGCTCGCGACCATCGAATGGGCAGAAGCGGTGGAGATGATCCGGCCCCAGCCTTTGTCCTTCATGAAGGGCAGGGCGGCGCGCATGGCGTGGAAGGGAGCCGACAGGAGAATGGCAATCAGCTGATCCCATTTCTCCAGCGGATATTCGTCCAAGGGGGCGACATGCTGAATGCCGGCATTGTTGATGAGGATGTCCGGCCCGCCAAGCTCCGCATGGCATGTCTGCACCATCGCTGCGATCTCATCAGGCTTGGTCATGTCCGCGCCGGACCAGAGCGCCTTGGCGCCGCTGGTGGCCTCAAGCGCCGCGCGCTGCGCCTCAATGGCGGCCGCATCGCCAAAGCCATTGATCATGACGGACGCGCCTTCGGCGGCAAGCGCCGTCGCGCAGGCGGCCCCAATGCCTGACGTGGACCCGGTGATCAGCGCGGTCTTGCCCTTGAGGATCATGTGAAACTCCCGTTGGTTAGGTGCCTGCGATTGCATAAGGCGCGGCTGCGGTGCAATGTCTTTCGCATGAAGAGCGGGAGCGGGCCATGCGTCTAGACGATATTGATACATCGGGCGTTGATGTTGAAGACCAGCGCGGATCAGGCGGGCGTGGCTTCCCCATGGGCGGTGGCGGGATGTTATCGCTGGGGGGCGGGCGCATGGGATGCGGAACGGTCGTCTTGCTGCTGGCCTTGTTTCTGATCGGGCCAAAGCTTGGGATTGACCCGTGGCAGATTATTGGCGGCGGCGGGCAGATCGCGCCTGTTGAACAGACGCAGCAGGCCCCCGTCGGACAGACAGGCGCGCAAGCCTGTGACGTGAACGCCGCGAGCAAGTTTAGCTGTCAGGTGCTGGCCTCGGCCAATGACACATGGGCCAAGGCCTTTCCGCCGGGGAAGTATACCGAACCCAAGATCGTCTTTTACACGCAGAATGGCCGGTCTGGCTGCGGCGCGGCGCAATCGGCAATGGGGCCGTTTTATTGTCCTGCGGATCAGGGCATTTATCTCGACACTGATTTTCATGCCGAACTGTCGCAGCGCTTTGGCGCGGCGGGGGATTTCGCGCAGGCCTATGTCATCGCGCATGAAGTGGGGCATCACATCCAGTATCTGACCGGCATTGCCGATCAGGTCCGCCAATATCAGTCGCGCGCCAGCGAAGTGGAAGGCAATAAACTACAGGTGGCGATGGAGTTGCAGGCAGATTGCTATGCCGGGGTTTGGGCCGCGAAGAATAAGGAGCGGATGGAGCCGGGCGATCTGGAAGAAGGCCTGCGAGCCGCCCATGCCATTGGCGACGATGTTCTGCAAAAGGCTGCCCAAGGCCGCGTGGTGCCCGAAAGCTTCACCCATGGCTCTGCCGAACAGCGCATGGCGTGGCTGAAGCGCGGGCTGGACACAGGCGATCCCGACCGCTGTGACACGTTCCAGAACGTGCGGCTCGATCGCTAGGGGAGACGTCACGTGCGTATTGGAATTGTGGCGCCGTCCTGTCGGCTGGAAGATGTGGTGGCGGACCGGTTGCCGGTGCTCGTGCGGGAGACGCTGGGGGACGACGCGCCTGAGCTTGTGATTCATCCCCAATGTTTCTTGTCCGAAGGCCATTTTGCGGGGCCGGATGCGGCGCGCGCCGATGCCTTTGTGGAAATGGCGAACGATCCGTCCATTGACGCGGTCTGGTTTGCGCGCGGCGGCTATGGTGCCAACCGCATGGCAGAAGACGCCTTGGCGCGGCTGACATCAGCGGCGGCGGATAAACGCTATCTCGGCTATTCGGATGGCGGCTTTCTGCTCGCCGGGCTCTATGCGCGCGGCATTGGTCAGGTGGCGCACGGACCCATGCCCAGTGACCTGAAGCGCACAGGTGGAGAGGCGGCTGTTGTGCGCGGGCTGTATTGGTTGATGACGGGCAACGCGCCTGCTTTGGACGCGGACGCCAGCCCGTCTGTCAAACGGGCGGCGTTCAACCTCACCGTCCTCAGCCAATTGCTCGGCACGTCGCTCCAGCCTGACCTGACCGACCATGTGCTGATGGTGGAAGAGGTCGGTGAGTATATGTACCGCATCGACCGCAGCCTGTTTCATGTGACAAGCCATCCCGGCATCCGTGCGGTCGCCGGGCTCCAACTGGGCCGGTGCAGCAACGTGCCCGACAATGATCCCGGCTTTGTCCTCAATGAAGAAGAGGTTGCGCGGCATTGGTGTTCCAAGGCAGGCATCGCCTGGCTGGGCCGCGCGGATATCGGGCATGATGCCGACAATAAGGTTGTGCCCTTTGGGTGATGTCCGAGTGCGTCATCCTGAACTTGTTTCAGGATCCATGCCGTGATGGTGGGCAAACTTCCTAACGGCCGGCCATGGCCCGCCTTTGGAGGCATGGATGCTGAAACAAGTTCAGCATGACGAGACGGGGAATGCGGTGCTTTTCGCCTCGGAGGCTCCCACACCTCTGCATCACGTCCCTCGACTTCGCTCGGGACGAACGGGCTTTGAAACGCGTTCATGACTCGTGAAAAAAGGGCGGCAGGATTGCTCCTACCGCCCCATGTCCCTGCCAGGGAATTCGGGTTACTTGAACTTCACCGCAATATAGCGGGGCGGGTTGCTGCCGCGCTGGATGAAGAGGAGAACGTTGTTGCGGCCGGCCTTTTTGGCGGCTGCGGTGATAGCGTTCAGATCATCCGGTGATGTCGTCGGCTGCTGGTTGGCAGACAGGATGATGTCCCCGCGCTGCAGACCCTTGCTGCCCGCGTCGCTCGACGGATCAACCGCGCCGATTACGATGCCGCGTGGCGCCGGGTTGAGCCGCAGCGCGCGGGCAATTTCCGGCGTCAATGTTTCGACGGCGAGACCAAGCGACTCTTTCGTCGCATTCTCCGCTGTCTGATCATCTTCGGGGTCAAGGCCGGATTCACCTTGGCCGATGGAGGCCAGCTTATCTTCCGACGGGCGTTCACCCAGCACCGCCGTAAAGGTCTGGCGCTTGCCGCCGCGGATGACTTCAATCGGCACGCGCGCGCCGACCGGGCTGTTGGCGATCAGGAAGGACAGGGTCTGGTCCGGCGTGACTTCGCTGCCATTGACCTTCACGACCACGTCGCCTTCGCGAATGCCGGCCTTGGCGGCCGCTTCATTGGGTTCGACACGGGCGATGAGTTCACCCCTGTTCTTGGGCAGGCCCAGCGCGTCAGCGGCGCCTTCATCGAGCGGCTGGATGCCAACGCCCAGATAGCCGCGCTTCACACGGCCACCGCTGCGCAGCGTTTCCACCACGGGTGCTGCGACTTCTGCCGGGATGGCAAAGCCAATTCCGATATTGCCGCCAGTGGGCGAGAAGATGGCGGTGTTGATGCCAATGACGTTGCCGTTCATGTCAAACATCGGGCCGCCGGAATTGCCCTGATTGATAGAGGCATCCGTCTGGATATAGCGATCCGACGGCCCGCCATTGATGTTGCGGTGGAGCGCCGAGACGATCCCTGCGGTCACCGTGCCACCAAGGCCGTACGGATTGCCGATAGCGACAACCCAATCGCCCACGCGGGTGCGGGCGCTGTCACCAAATTTCACGAAGGGCAGGTTCTTGCCTTCGATTTTCAGCACAGCAAGGTCCGATGTCGGGTCACGGCCAATCAGTTTTGCCGGATATTCGGTCTTGTCAGGGAAGGTCACCGTGATCGAGCTGACCGCCGCCCCGCGCTGTCCCGGAGAGACAACGTGGTTGTTGGTGACGATATAGCCATCCGCTGAGATGACAAAGCCGGAGCCGAGCGACTGCGCTTCGCGCGTCACCGGGCGACCACCATTGTTATTGCCGCCGCCAAACAGATCGCCAAAGGGCGTGCCGGCGAAGGGGTTGTTATTGGCGACCTGCACCTTTTGCGTGGTGGAAATATTGACCACCGCAGGTTGGAGGCGGGCTGCAAGATCAGCAAAGCTCATCGGCGCGCCGGGGCGCGGGGCGGTCGTCGCCGAAACGGCGCCCGGCTCATTCTGAGCCTCTTGGGAAGCGGCGGGCGATTGCAGCGCAAGAGTGGCGGTCGTCCCGCCGAGCAGCATCGCCGCCGTCATGGCATAAGCGTAACGCACTATAAAATTCCTTCTTAGATTATCGCGTTCATCACAACATCCCAAAGGCGGAATGGCGTGATGGGCCTGAACCGAAATTGAACAGAAGTGTCTGTTCAATCAGTCTTATTGTCCCCCACGAAACTCCCTGAGGTAGTCATTGCCCGGCGAAAGGATCAGGTTGGTCGATCCTGTCTGCTTGGTCCCGTCAACGCCAAAGGTCGTCTTGTAGGACTGCATCGCCCGGTAAAAATCATAAAATTGCGGGTCTTTGCCAAAAGCGGCGGCATAGATTTTAGCCGCTTCGGCGTCGGCTGTTGCGCGGATCACCTGTGCTGTTTTCCAGCCTTCGGCGCGCTTGGTGCCCGCTTCCTGCTGACGGCGCGTGCGCATCCGTTCAAACGCGGATTCGAGCGTCGCGCCCTTGGGCAGATCAGCCCGCTTGATGCGGACGTCGATGACTTCCGCCCCATATTGCCGCGCCTCACGGTTCAGGCCGTCCTTGATGTTGGCCATCACCTGCCCGCGTTCCGGGCTCAGCAACGCTGCAAAGGGCTCCTTGCCGAGTTCGTTGCGCAGGGAGGACCCAAGCAACGGACGCAGAGCATCGCTCAAGCGTTCTTCTGTCCGCGCGGTCTTGTACATCTTCAGCGGGTCAACGATGCGATAGCGGGCAAAGGCATCGACCTGCAGGCGCAGCTGGTCGGTTGAGAGCACTTCCTGCTCATCCATGTCGATCGACTGGACGCGCTTGTCGAGCCACTGGATCTTTTCGGCAAAGGGAATGCGCACGATGACGCCTGCGCCCGTCGCGCCGAAATTCTCGCCCGTCTTATAGGCGTTGATGATGCGCACCGGCTGTCCAAAGCGGACGACGACGCCCTGGCGCGTTTCCGGCACGAAGGAGACGGTCGACCCAATCAGGATGACCACGGCTAGGGCGAGGAAGGCCAGTCCAGCCGGATTGCGGAGGAGACGCTCAATCATCGTGGAGCTCCCTGTGAGGCAGCAGCGGCAGGCGGTTCGGGTGCCTTCCGTGCAGCGGCGGGGAGCGGCAGATACGGCACAACGCCGGGAGTTTCGACAATCGTCTTGTCCAGCTTGCCCAACACCTGCTCCATCGTTTCATAATACATGCGGCGGCGCGTGACGCCCGGCGCAAGCCGATACTGCTCATACACCTTGTCGAACGACTGCGCCTCACCCAGCGCGCGCTGGGTGACTTGCTGCGAATAGGTGTTCGCTTGGTTGATCATCGACTGCGCTTCCTGTTGCGCGGCGGTCACGTCCTTAAAGGCATCGATGACTTCAGCCGGCGGATCGGCGCGCTTGATGGCAATGCCTTCAATGCGCACGCCAGAGCGATACGTCGCGAGAATGGCGCGCATCCGCTGTTCCACATCCGCTTCAATCTGGCCACGCTTGGCGCCGATGGCGCCAATGAGGTCCACCCGCGATACCGCCGCCCGCATGGAGCTTTCAGCGACTTCCTTGATGGTTTCCTCAGGGTCCGTCAGCTGGAACTGGAACAGCTCCGGGTCCGCGATAGACCAGCGCACCGAATAATCGAGATCAATGATGTTCTGGTCACCCGTCAGGATGAAGTTCTGCGTGTTGCCGCTGGCCGGGACATCGATGGTCCGGATTTCAGCGACGTTGAGCTTGGACACGCTTTCAATGGGGTAAGGCAAGGTCAGCCCGACGCCGGAACCCAGCGTGCGCGAATAGGCGCCAAAGGTGGTGACCACCGCCCGCTCTTGCGGGCCGACTGCGTGAAAGCTGGTCATCAAAATCCAGACGCCAACCACGACCGCACCGCCGATTCGGATCATCGGCCAAGGCAGGCCGCCGTCTCCACCACCGCCGCCGCCAAACTGGTCGCGCAGGCGACGCAGCAATTCGTCGAGTGCAGAGGGTCCGCGCGGACCACGGGGCTTTCCACCGCCGCCACCGGGGGGGAGGTTCCAAGGATTGCGGGGGCCGCCGCCGTCACCGCCGGAGCCGCCTCCACCTGATTCACCGCCGCCGCGTTTGCCCCAAGGGCCACCCGCTTCAGCCCAAAGCACGCGTCCGCGCGCGACCCAGCCTGTTTTTTCGCTCATGAAAACTCATATAGGGGGCGGTTTTCATGAAAAACAGTGGCGCTGTTGATTTCTCCCCTTAAATCGCCGTCATGTCCGATATTGAAATGATCACACAGGCGCTCGACGCCATTCCCGATCCCGCCGGAAAAGGCGGGCTCATCGCTTCTGGAAGGGCTGCCGCTCCACGCCTCGCCGATGGACGCGCTGGCCTGATTCTCGACGTGGCGGGCCTTTCGGTCGCGCAGCGCGATGCGCTCGGTGCTGACATCGAAGCGCGCCTGAAACAGCTCGACGGCGTCAACGAAGTCCGCATCGCCATGACGAGCGCACGCACGCAGCGGATGTTGGTCGCGATTGCCAGCGGCAAGGGCGGGGTTGGCAAGTCCACCGTGTCGACCAATTTGGCGATTGCGCTCAAGCGGTTGGGCCTGAAGACCGGGCTTGTGGATGCCGATATTTACGGCCCCTCCCAGCCCCGACTAACTGACACCGAAGGCAAACGCCCTGTGGCGGAAGGCCAGAAGCTGGTCGCGGTCGACACGCCTTTTGGTGTGCCGCTGCTGTCCATGGGGCATCTGGTGAAGCCGGGGCAGGCCATTGCCTGGCGCGGGCCGATGGCGGGCAATGCGCTGGGCCAATTGATCGATGCGGAATGGGGCGACGCGAATGTGCTCATCGCCGATATGCCGCCGGGTACGGGCGATGTGCAGCTGTCCATGGTGCAAAAGCATAAACCCATCGGGGCGGTCATTGTCTCCACGCCGCAGGACCTTGCGTTGATCGACGCGACGCGCGCGATTGATCTGTTCCGCACATCGGACGTGCCGATCATCGGCATTATCGAGAACATGTCGGGCTATGCCTGCCCGCATTGCGGCGAGATATCCGACCCGTTCGGCAGCGGCGGCGCGGAAGCGGCAGCCAAGGAAATGGGCGTGCCTTTCCTTGGGCGCATTCCGCTCGCGATGGACATTCGCGCGGCGTCCGATGCGGGCCAGCCGCCTGCCGCCGGGAACGGACCCCATGCTGCGGCGTTTATGTCAATTGCAGAGCAACTCGCAGCCTGGATCCGCACCCACGGAGGATAAGATGACGCTGACCCGCAATGAAGATCTGGCCGCACTCCTTTCCTCTGTGAGGTCCATCGCTGTTGTCGGCGCGTCAAACAATCCGGAGCGGGCGAGCTTCGCGGTCATGAAGTTTTTGATCGACCATGGCTATACCGTCATCCCGATCAATCCGGGGCTGGCTGGGCAGACGATCCACGGTGTGGAGGTAAAGGCCAGCCTTGCCGATGCGGGTCCGGTCGACATGGTCGATATCTTCCGCAATTCTGTCGCCGCCGGTGCCGTTGTCGATGAAGCGATTGCGGCGGGCGCCAAGGCCGTGTGGATGCAATTGGGCATCGTCAATGAAGAGGCGGCTGTGCTGGCCGAAGCGGCGGGCTTGAAGGTTGTGATGGACCATTGCCCGAAGATTGAGATTGCGCGGTTGGGGTTGGCGAAGGTTGGCTGAAAGTTCTCTGTCATCCCCGCGAAAGCGGGGATCCAAACGCCGGTGACCTTGGATTCCCGCTTTCGCGGGAATGACAAGATGGTCTCCTATCGCACCGAATATTTGCGTGCCCGCTCTTGCAGTCGCTCAACGGCGACCGGGTGCAGCGGCGTTCCTGTGGCCAGCACGCCAAAGGCCTCTCCTTTGGTGGAATTGAACCGCAATGGGCGGCCATGCGCGTCTGTCACTTTGCCGCCCGCTTCTTCGGTGATCAGCGCGGCCGCCGCAATATCCCATTCATGGCCCCAGCGCAGGGCGGCGACCAAGTCTGCCTCATCGGCGGCGACCATGGCGATGCGCAGCGCGATGGAGTTTGGCTTGTAGACGGTGACCAGATCCATATCGGCCTTGGGCAGAACGTCTGCTGGCACGCGCGCGCCGGACAAGTCGGTGCGGGTGCTCGCCGTAATCGGCATGCCGTTGCGGACAGCCCCTGCGCCGCGGGCTGCGCGCCAATGTTCACCGCGCGCGGGAGCATCGAGCACGGCAAGCGTCGCCCGCCCGCCTTCCACCAGCGCTATCGAGACGGCCCAGCCATCGCGGCCCCGCACATAATCCCGCGTGCCGTCAATCGGGTCGACCACCCAGACGCGCGGACGCATCAGCCGTTCGGCATTGTCGGCGGTCTCTTCCGACAGCCAGCCGGCATCGGGGTCCATCCGCTTCAGTGCGTCCTTCAGGAACCGGTCAACCGCCAGATCCACTTCAGACACGGGATTGCCGGGCGATTTTTCCCATTGCTCAAACGCGCCGCGATAGCTTTTGAGCGCAAGCGCCCCTGCTTCGCGGGCAATTTCGCTTAAGGCATCAAGGCGCGGATCAGTCACCGGCGAGGGTCATGCCTTCCAGACGCAGCGTCGGTGCATTGGTGCCGTGCCGGAAGTCGAGATCATTGGCGGGAATAAGCGTGCGGAACATCTCTTTGAGGTTCCCCGCAATCGTCACTTCGGCCACCGCCCCTTCAATCTGGCCATTGCGGATGACAAAGCCGGATGCGCCACGGCTGTAATCGCCGGTCAGCCCGTTGACGCCGTGGCCGATCAGGTCGGTTACGTAAAAGCCTTCCTTGATGTCCGCCATCAACTCAGCGGGGGAGACATCGCCTGCTTCCATATGGAGGTTGGTCGCCCCCGCCCCCGGCGGGCCGCTGACGCCGCGTGAGGCGTGGCCGGTAGGTTGTAAGCCAAGCTGACGCGCGGAGGCGGACTCGAGCAGCCAAGTCGTGAGCCGGCCCTTTTCAATGACCGCGCGGCGCTGTGTTGGCAGCCCTTCGCCATCGAACGGCTTGGACCGCAGTCCGCGCGGGCGGTGGGGGTCGTCCACAATCGTGATGCCGCTGCCGAAGACCTGCGTGTCGAGCGCATCGAGCAGGAAGCTCGTCTTGCGGGCAATCGCACCGCCGGTGATCGCGCCGATCAAATGGCCGATGATGCCGCCGGACACGCGTGGATCAAAGATGACAGGCATGGGCCCGCTTTTCAGCCGGACGGGGTTCATCCGTGCAATGGCCCGCTCACCGGCTTCGCGCCCGATCTTGGTTGCATCATCCAGATCGCCCAGATGGCGTGTCGAATGCCAGGCATAATCGCGCTGCATGTCAGAGCCTTCACCGGCCAGCACGCTGGCGGAGACGCCGTGGCTGGAGCCGGAATAGCTTCCCGCAAATCCTCCGCTTGTGGCCAGAGCAATCAGCGCGCGGCCGGCACTGGCCGACCCGCCTTCGCTATTGGTGACACCAGAGACGGCGCGGGCCGCGTCTTCGGCCTCTAAAGCACGCGCGCGCAAATCCTGCGGAGAGACGTCGCCGCCATCATCAATATCGAAACGGGCGGGTGTGCCAGTCATCAGCCGGTCTTGCGGGGCCAGCCCTGCAAACTCATCTTCGGGGGCCTGCCCCGCCATCGCGACGGCGCGTTCCGCCAGCTTTTCCATGGCGTGGACGGATAGGTCGGAGGAGGATGCGCTGGCCGACTTCTTACCGACAAAAACACGCAGACCAATCTCTTCCCCTTCGGAGCGCTGGACGTCTTCCAGCGCGCCAAGCCGCACCTGCACGCCTGTCGCGGCATCGGCAACATAGATGGCATCGGCGGCGTCGGCACCTGCTTTCAGGGCGCGGGCAACGAGGTCGGCAGCGCGGTCGCGCGCTTGATCAATGGTCAGCATCCGCCCCGCTTAGGCGTTTGACCGCAAAGGCTCAAGCCGAAGCGCCGACCGTGATCATCGCCAGCGCCACCAGCAGTCCCGCAACGCGGTTGGAGCGGAACTTGGCGAGCGCATCGCTGCCATCGTCCACGCGGAGCGACACCACCTGCCAGACGAAATGCAGGGCGGCAGGCAGCAAAGCCGCCAGCGCCAGCATCTGTGGGCGGACCTGCCAGATGGCAGCACTCCACAGCAAAAGGGCGAGCGCGTAGAACATCGCCACGCCGGGTTTGACGCGGCTCCCAAGCGCACGGGCGGAGGAGCGGATGCCGATCAGCGCGTCATCCTCGCGGTCTTGCAAGGCGTAGATCGTGTCATAGCCAATCACCCAGAAGATCGACCCCGCATAGACAAGCAGCATGGGCAAAGCGGCATCCGCCACCGCCATCCAGCCGACCAGCGCCCCCCAGGAAAAGACGAGGCCAAGCCAGGCCTGCGGCCACCAGGTGATGCGCTTCATGAAGGGATAGGCGGCAACCGGCGCAAGGCTGGCCAGCGCGACCAGCTCCGCCGACCAGCGAAACTGGAGCAGCGACACCAGCCCGAACAGTGAGAGCGTCACAAGCCAGACCCACGCCTTGGTGACGCTGACTGCACCACTGGCGACCGGGCGGTTGCGTGTGCGTTCCACCTGCGCGTCGAGATCACGGTCGACAATGTCGTTATAAACGCAGCCTGCGCCGCGCATCGCAATGGCACCGAGCAGCATCCAGAGCGCCAGATCCCAGCGCTGCGGCAGGCCACCGGCCAGGCCGAGCCCATAAATACAGGGCCAGAAGAGCAGCCACCAGCCAATCGGCCGGTCGAGCCGGGCGAGCGAGGCATAGGGTCGTGCGGCATTTGGCAGGACGCGCATCAGGCCGGTCAGTTCGATATCGGGCACCGCAAAGGTTTCAGATGTCGAGGTTTCATTTCGGCGCGCGTTCATGCTAACCGCTCTTATGCCCGCAACACCGGCCTGGCCACCCCAATCCACACCCCGCCTCTTTGTTGAGGCACCCCTTTCCGACGGCGCAGATGTGCGCATCGAAGGCGGGCAGGCGCATTATCTGTCCAACGTCATGCGCCTGAAGGAAGGTGCGCCTGTTAAGCTGTTTGATGATCAAACCGGCGAATGGCTGGCTGAAGTTGCAGCGACGGGCAAACGCGACATGGTGCTGCGCGTCGTCGCGCAATTGCGGCCGCGTGAAGAGGTGCCCGATCTTTGGCTGCTGGCGGCGCCGGTCAAGAAAGCGCGACTGGACATGGTCGTGGAGAAGGCGTGTGAGTTGGGCGTGGCGCTTTACCGCCCGGTCGTCACGCGGCGGACGATTATAGAGCGGCTCAACATGGACCGGCTGCGCGCAACGATGGTGGAGGCCGCTGAACAATGCGGCCGCACGGCGCTTCCCCGTATCGAAGAGGCGGTGAAGCTGCCTGCTTTGCTCCGCGATTGGCCTGCGGACCGCACGCTCTATTTTGCCGATGAAGACGGCGGCGTGCCTTTTGCCGAGGTCGCAAAGCCGGGTCCTGCCGCGATCCTTGTCGGCCCTGAAGGGGGCTTTGATGCCGATGAGCGCGCGGCGATCAAGGCGCTGCCCCAAGCGGTTGGTGTGTCACTTGGCCCGCGTATCCTGCGCGCCGAGACAGCCGCGATTGCGGCACTGTCCGTTTGGATGGCCAAGGCCGGGGATTGGAATGAGGGGTCTCCGACCCGCTCGCCCTGAGCCTGTCGAAGGGCCGTCCTTTTTTCTTTGCCAGCGATAGTGAACAGAAAGGGCTGGGCTTCGACAAGCTCAGCCTGAGCGCTCTTTTGAGGGTGTTGTTTAGGGCCTTACCACAACCCCCGTATCGGGGTTCTGCTGGCCCACCAGCGTGGCCTGAAATACCTCAGTCGCCGCCGCCAGCCCGTCACGATGCTCGACTTTCATGAAGCCCTTGGCTGATGCGACAAAGCGCGCCCAAGCGCCGCCGACCGCTTTGGCAAAGCCTGCAGGGCTGAGCGCCTTGATGGTTTCCAACGCTTCGGTGGGGGCGAAGAAGAGGACCGGCTGTGGCCCGGGGAGGGGCGCGCCGCCAGCCCCCTGCGCGCCGACATGGGTGGCGCCCACTGTGCTCGAATATTTGAGATGATCGCCCAAGGCCGTGTGCACGGCGTGAACCAGCTTCGCGTTGCCGGCAAAGTCCACAAAGACGGCAGCCTGCGGCGTAAGCGCGGCGACGTCCTCATAAGCGACAACCTCATCGTATAGGCCAGACGCCTTGACGAAGGCGACATTGCCGGCGGAGGTGAGGCCGATGCGGCGGACATTAGGCGAGGCCAGCTTGGCACAATGGGCGAGCGCCAAGGCCGTCTTGGACGATGCGCTCGACAGGATGAGCGCGTGCGCCCCGAACCAGTCGTTACGCCGGTAGAAGTCCTCGATCAGGAAGCCGGTTTTGAACAGCGGGCCATAGATCATGCGGGCATCTTCATTGGCCGGATCATGCTCCGGGTCGGCGGCTAAGCGGCTATATTGGTTGTAGAACATGCTCATTGGCTGGCGGTGCGCCGCGCCATCTGTGAAGCCGCCTGCGGAGATGCCAACAGGTACAACATCGAGATGCGTGCCCATAGGGAGATAGCCGTAGACGCGTTCGCCCTGGGCAAAGTCAGGGCAGTTCGAAGCCTCCACTGTCGCATGGCCCCACATCGGGACGATGCCCCACCCTTCAGGCGCCGGGAAGAAGTTCCAATATTGGAACATGTCGCCCATCACCGCATAGGTGACGTTGTTGGCGGTCACAGAGAAGCTTTCGATCTTCAGGCGGACAGCGCCATCGGCCAGCGGGGGCATGTCAATGTCGGTGACGTTCATTGTTGTGAGCGCGTCGCGCTTTGCCCAGACTGCTTGTGCCATTGTCACTCTCCTGTGATTTTGTTGGGGCCACGCTAAACAGCCGCACCGGCCAAAGCAACACAGTTAGGGCTTGTCGAGATGGCGAATTATGAGCTACTTAATTAACCAATACGGTTATTGGGGGCTGCCATGATTACACGCATCCGCGAAGTGCGCCGGGCTAAGGGCCTGACACTGGCCGAAGTCGGGGACCGGTGCGATCCGCCGACGACCGCGCAGACCATTGGGCGTCTGGAAACGGGCACGCGCACCGTGTCGGTTGATTGGCTCAACCGGATTGCCACAGCTTTGGGGGTCGATGCGGGGGACCTTGTCGAACTGCCCGCGCGTGCGGACCTGCCCGTTGCCGCCATTCTGGGTGCCGACGGGGCCAGCGCCCCGCGCCATGAACAGGTGGCCGCCGCGCCCGCGCCAGGCGCCGGGTCCATTGCCGTTCTGGTCGAAGCAGGGGTCGGAGACTATCGGGCCGGTGACCAAATCTGGTGCACGCGGCTTGCGCCCGATGGTTTTGCAACTGCCCTCAACCGTGATGTGCTCATCCCCCGTCCGGCGGGCCGCTATGTGTTTGGGCGGCTGATCGGGCGGCAGGGCGCACGGCTTCAAATCCTGCCGCTCGGCGCCGGGGCGAAGCAGCAAATCTTTGATGATCCCGCCTGGATCGCCGTTGCCACGCGGTTGATCCGCGCGCTTTGAATGGAGCTGGATGACAGGAATTTAAGGCGCATTTCATTTGCCCGTTGCGGGGTGCCCGTTTAGCCCGACCTTATTCCGGTCCGGCGGTCGTCCGGTCCTTCGAGGGGAGTTACAATGCGCAAGACGTTTTCTTTCATGCTTCTGGCGTCTGCCGCTATCGGCCTCGCCGCGTGTGGCAACAGCGGATCGGACAGCATCCCGGAAGGTCAGACCGTCGCCCGTGTCGACAGCAAGGATGTGACCATCCATGAACTCAATGCCGAATTGAGCGGCGCACAGCTGCCCAGCGGTGCCGCGCGCAAGCCTTATGAGCAGGCGGCGCTCCAGCGGATTATCGACCGCCGCATTCTTGCAGACCTTGCGCGGGAGAGGAAACTGGATGACTCGCCTGAATTCGTCCTGATGAAGCAGCGCGCGGAAGAGCAGGTTCTGGTCGAACTTCTGCAGAAGAGCATCGCGACAGCGGCGAAGAAGCCAAGCCTTCAGGAAGCCAAGACCTTCATCACCGCCAACCCGACTTTGTTCGCCAACCGCAAGGTGTTGACGGTGGACCAGATCCTCTTCCCCGTGCCCAAGGACACCAAGAAGCTTCAGGAACTGGCGCCGCTCAAGACACTGACCGACGTGGAAAAGTGGCTGATTGACAATGATATCCAATATCGCCGCCAGCCGACCCAGCTTGATACGCTGCAGGTGCCGCCGGAAATGGCGACGAAGATTGTCGGCCTGCCTGCTGGTGAAGTGTTCGTGGTGCCCGCAAATGGCGCCGTCTCCGCCAACGTCATTACCGACAGCAAGGCCCAGCCGGTTTCGGGTGACGAGGCGACCAACGTCGCCATGCGGATGCTCGGCAATAAGGCCATTCAGGCAGCAGCAACGAAGGAACTTGAAGCTGAAGTCAAAAAGCGCCGCGACGCTGTAACCTATCAGGCGGGTTTTGCGCCGCCCAAGGCCCCGGGGGCGCCCGCCGCCAAGCCGGCAGCTTCAGTCCCCGCAAAGCTCTGACGATTTTGGGGAACGGAGAGGCGGGGGTGCGCGAAAGCGGCCTCCGCCTCTTCAATTTTCAGCACAGGCAATCTGCATGACCGACGCACCAGATCTGTCGATCCTGATGGTCAACTGGAACACGCGCGACATGACGCTGGCATGCCTGCGGTCCGTTTTCGCCGAAACGCGTGACACGTCGTTTGAACTCATCCTTGTCGACAATGGCTCGGCCGATGGCTCCGCGGACGCCATTGCTGCGGAATTTCCGCAGGTGAGGGTGATCGCGGAAAGCGAAAATCACGGCTTTGCCAAAGCGAACAACATCGCGGCTGACGTCGCCACCGGGCGCTATCTCCTCCTCCTCAATACCGACACCGTTGTGCTGGATGGCGCGATTGATAAGATCGTCGCCTTTGCCCGCGCCAACCCGTCGGCAAAGCTGTGGGGCGCCCGCACACTTTGGGAGGATGGGACGCTCAACCCGACCTCGGTGTGGAAGCGGATCACGCCCTGGAGCGCGTTTTCCTTTGCGGTTGGCCTGCGCGGTGCCCTGTCGCGGTTTGAGTTTTTCAACCCCGAAGGCATGGGCCACTGGCCGCGCGACACCGTGCGCGAGGTGGACATTGTCGCGGGCTGTTTCCTGCTGATGGAACGCAGCTTCTGGAATGACCTTGGCGGCTTTGATGCGCGCTTTTTCATGTATGGCGAAGAGGCGGATCTGTGCGCCCGGGCAAGGGCCGCAGGCGCCAAGCCGCTGATGACGCCGGAGGCCACCATCATTCATTATGGCGGCAAGAGTGCGGCCAGTCATGCGAGCAAGATCGTCTATGTCATGGGTGCACGCATCGGCCTTGTGCAAAGCCAGTCGGGGCGGATTGGCGGCGCGATTGGGCGGATCGCCTGCATCGCGCATGTGGGCATCCGTGCTTATGCCTTTGGATTGCTCAGTCGCCTGCGGCCCGCGCGCTTTGAGAAGAATGCGCGGGAATGGGGCCATGCCTGGTCCCGCCGCGCAGAATGGCGAAATGGGCCAAGTGCCATTGAAGTGAAGCGATAGGGGTTGCCATGACAGACATGACCCATGTGATCCTCACCCGCTTCAACGTTCCGACCAAGGGGCGTGAGGCCGAAATCCGGTCGCGGACCGGCTGGCTCGAACGACGCTTTGACATCTTTGAACAATATTGCCTGCCCGCTGTGGCGGCACAGACCAACCGCGATTTCATCTGGATCATCTATTTCGATACAGCGACGCCAGCCCCCTTCCGTGAACGCATTGCGCGCTGCCAGAAGGCGTTCCCGTTCGTCGATCTCTATCGCGAGGATATGCCGCTCGACACGGTCGTTGATGATGTCCGCGCGCAGCTGAAGCCCGGCAGCGAGACGGTGCTGACGACGCGGCTCGACAATGATGATGCGATTGCGCGCGACTTTGTGGAGCGGCTGCAACGCCATGCCCGCATCGTGCAACCGGGCACCGCGCTCAACTTTCCCGATGGCGTTTCCTGGCGCGATGGCTGGGTGTTCAGCGCGCGGGATGAGAGCAATCCTTTCGCCTCCGTGCTGGAACGCTCAGAGGGTTTCCGCACCATCTGGGCGCGTCCCCATGCGCTGCTGCATGAGGCCTTTGCCATGCATCAGATTGAGGATGGGCTTGGCTGGTTACAGGTCATCCACGGCGAGAATGTTACCAACCGTGTGAAGGGGCGGCAGCGCCCCGGATCGGTGCTGGGCAATGCCTTTGCCATTCGTCCGGGCAGCGATGTGAAGTCGCCGGGCCCCTTGGATGCGCTGGTGGAAAACCTCGTCCTTTATCCCATCCGGTTGGCGCGGGAGACGGCGGTGAAGCTGATCAAGCCGTTTTTGAAAGTGGTGCGCTAGCCGTTCGAGCCGCCCACCAGGCGGACAGCGGCGAGCGCGACATGACCGCTAAACAGGGACGGGCCTCTCTCCCATTCCCCATTCGTGTCGAGCGCAGTCGAGGGACGTGTCTCGACGTCGCTCGACACAAGCGGACTTGGAAGGGCCTAGCGGTCCTTCTTCTTGTACATCGCCAGCATACGCGCCGTGACCGCAAAGCCGCCAAAGATATTCACACTGGCCAATGCCACCGCGATGAGCCCGAGTATCTTCGCCATCCCCCATGCGCCCACCGGCGCGGACGCGATCAGCGCCCCGACGATGATGACGGACGAGATCGCGTTGGTCACTGCCATCAGCGGGGTGTGGAGCGCAGGTGTGACCGACCAAACGACATAATAGCCGACAAAGCAGGCCATCACGAAGATGGAGAGGATCGAGATAAAGTCCATTTAGCGCTCCGCAGTCCAAGGCAGGACGAAGTTGCGTCCTTCCGACCATGTTTGCCCGATCATCTTGCCTTCTACAAGACAGGCCGAGCTGTGATAAAAACCATTGCCGTCCGTCGTGCGGAAAGCGACGCATTTGCGGTCATGCCCCCGCCCGACGCGCCCGGCGAGAATCTCGCTATTGTAGAAGCTGCCGGTCAGGCTGCCATCCTCGGCAACGGTCAGCACCATGGGCTGCGCATAAGGCGCATCGGTGAGGGCGACACGCAGGTCGACTTTCCAGCTGCCGGCGAGCGGCGCGTAGCGCTCGACGACGGTTTCAGCGGAGGCGGTGGAGGCGAAGAAGAGGAGTGGGAGGAGGAGAATTACCCTCATGCCGCCGACTTCACAGGATGGGTCATATCTCCATGTCCAGCAAGCAGGCCTGCAATGGAGATGTCCTCGTCAATGCCATCCCAATGGATACCACTTGGGCTGATGAAGAAATCATTTCGCTGGTCCGGGGTTGCATGAAGGAGGCGTGGAAACCAGACGATTGGAATTCCAAGCGTGCGGCCATCTTCCAAGTCGACCCACATCACAGCGTCGTCGAAACGGACCGCAGTCGCGCTAGGCGGAAAAATGTTCATTCCAAGCCCTTTCTATAATGTCGCGATGGGCCTCTACAACGTCCTGTAAACGCCTGATCGTGCGCGCGTCATAGCCACGGTTATAGGCCAATCGCACCTCAGGATACAGCCAGAATTTTGCGTCCATACCGGCTTGCGCCACATGGATGTGAACAGGTTCAATCGGATTGCCTTCACTAGAAAAGAAATGGAACCTCAGTCCTTCCCAGCGAAAGACGACCGGCATCAGCTCCCCAGCAGCCTTTCATGCACCACTTTGCCGCCCTGTGTCAGGCGGATGGCGGCGGTGATTTCATCGTCGTCGGGGAGGACGGGCTTGCCCGCTTCCTTGTCCCAGAAGGCGGAGAGGAAATTGAACAGGTTGCGCGCGAACAGCGCCGACGCGTCGGCGGCCAGATGCGCGGGCGTGTTCGAATAGCCGATGATCTTGACGCCGTGCTTCACGACAAGCTCATCAGGCTTGGAGCCTTCGACATTGCCGCCCTGCGCCACGGCCAAGTCAAAGATGACCGAGCCGGGCTTCATTGTGGCAATCTGTGCATCGGTGATGAGCCGCGGGGCCGCACGGCCAGGGATCAGCGCTGTCGTGATGACAATGTCCTGCTTGGCGATGTGCGATGAGATAAGCTCGGCCTGTGCCGCCTTATACTCGTCGGACATTTCGGTGGCGTAGCCGCCAGCCCCTTCGCCTTCGATGCCTTTGACGGCTTCGACGAAGATGGCTTTGGCACCTAGGGATTCGATCTGTTCCTTGGTCGCCGAACGCACGTCGGTGGCAGAGACCTGCGCGCCCATGCGGCGGGCCGTGGCAATCGCCTGAAGCCCGGCAACGCCGACCCCCATGATGAAGGCGCGCGCCGCAGAGACAGTGCCGGCGGCTGTCATCATCATTGGAAAGGCACGGCCGTAAGCCGACGCCGCTTCAATGACGGCCTTGTAGCCGGACAGGTTTGACTGCGAAGACAGGATGTCCATCGACTGCGCCCGCGTGATACGCGGCATGAACTCCATCGCCATAGCCTCAACACCGGCGGCGGCATAAGCATCAACGCGCGCGCGCTGGCCAAACGGATCAAGCCCCGCGACAATCCAAGCGCCTGTCGCCATGCCCTTGAGCGCCTTGGGGTCTGGCCCCTGCACACCGAGCACGATGTCGGCGCCTTTCAGCACCTCTGCGGCCTTGCCGACCGTCGCGCCCGCCGCTGCATAGTCCGCATCGGCAATCGACGCGCCGACACCTGCGCCCGCTTCCACAGAGACCTCGGCGCCCAATGCGATGAACTTCTTCACCGTTTCAGGCGTGGCTGAAACGCGCGTTTCCCCTGCTGCCGTTTCGCGCAGGACGGCGAGTTTTGTCACTTTAGTTGGAAATAAGAATGATGACGAGCGCGGCGAGGAGCGCCGACGCGATTGTGCCCCATTTCAGCATGCTCATCACGCCGGCGTAGGTGCTTTCATGTGCTTTCATGTCGTTGTTGCTGGCCATCGTTTCTTCTCCCGTTGACTCTTGATACCCCGCTTTAATGGCGGATGAACTGCGTCTCAAGTCTCCATTCAGCTTTCTAGTCTTAAGTGGCCAGTGTGTCGGCGGTCACAGGTTTAAGGCCATATTTACGCTTATTGTCTAAAAACGTCCGAAATCGGGACAGAATCTCAGGGGGCAAGATGACGCCAACGGGCATGCGCATGGTCATGCTGATCGATGATGAGCCGGCGCAGCAGCGGCTGGGGCCCGCCTGCCGCAAGAGGCCGATGTCCGTATTGTCGCTGCGTCCAATTCCAAACTGCTTGAGGCCGTCGAAGCCGGGACGTTCCGTGAGGATCTTTATTACCGGCTGAACATCGTCCAGCTCACCATCCCGCCGCTGCGCGAACGCTTGGGCGATATTCCGGCCCTGTCGCGCCATCTGCTGACGCGCATCGCCAAGCAGCCGGGTCTGCGGGATTTGGGTATCACGGATGCCGCGATGGAGTTGCTCGTCAGCTATGATTGGCCGGGCAATGTCCGCCAATTGCAGAACGTCCTCTTCCGCGCCGCGGTGCTGTGTGAAGGCGATGCGCTCACCATCGGAGATTTCCCGCAGGTCGCCAGCAAGACGGCCCCGCGGTCCATGCCGGATGCTGCCAACACCAATCAGGACCCCGGCGTTACTCTGTTTATGTCGGACGGGCATATGCGTCCGCTCGATGATATTGAGGCGGACATCATCCGCTTGGCCATCGGCCATTATCGTGGCCGCATGACCGAGGTTGCCCGGCGTCTGGGGATTGGCCGGTCCACGCTATATCGTAAGCTTGCTGAACTGGGGATCAGCGAAGTCGCTTGAGTGCAAAAGGCGCTTCGTCGCCCCGTGCTTGGCACCGCGCGGAGATTAGCCAAGCCCCGTGTCAAGCACGGGGCGACGGTTGTGCAAAGGCGAACCTGTCCACGCTGCCTGAGCCTCAAACCCGCGTGAGGACCTACTGGCCCGCTATGTCCTTGCGCGCCCGAACCATCACGCCCCCCCCAAACGTCGCCCCGTGCTTGACACGGGGCTTGGCTATTTTTGAACATTGCTGTTTGGCATGATGATGGGATCTGTGGACCCAGTGGCGTCCGGCAAGCAAAGGGCCGAAGTCGGACAAAGATTAGCCAAGCCCCGTGTCAAGCACGGGGCGACGTGGATGATGAGGCGAAGCTGTCCACGCTGTATCGGAAGCTTGCTGAGCTGGGGATCAGCGAAGTGGCGTAACGCGCGCGATGCATCACACCTCCGCTCGCCCTGAGCCTGTCGAAGGGTCGTCCTTATTGAGCGCATACCGCAGAAACTGCAGTCCTTCGACAGGCTCAGGACAAACGGGTGGATGGTGCTAGCCTATGGCACCCTGCGCGCTATGAGGGTTCATGACCGGCGACCTCTTTTCTAACCCCGCCCATGATGCCGTCCGCGACCGGACCTTGGCCCGGGCGGATATCGAAGCGCTGCGGCACAACGGCGCGCCGCTCCACCTTGTCGATTGTGATCTGGAAGATGCCGATCTGTCAGACCTCGATTTGACAGGCGCGGTGTTTGACAGCTGTACATTGCGCCACACCAATTTGAAGGCCGCACGACTTGATGGGTCGCGCTGGTCCTCCTGCCGGGGGGCGTTTGCAGATTTTGTCGGCGCGTCCTTGGGGGAGGCTGCCTTTGCCTCGAGCGATTTCAACAATGCGGCGTTTCGCGGCGCGACGCTGTCTTCCGCGCAGTTCAAAAGCTGCAAGCTGACCGGCGCGGACCTGACCGATGCGCGCATGATGGATGTGCATTTTGAAGAAACGCTGCTGATCAACGCCAAATTGCCGGGCCATTCCTTCCGGAAGCAAAAGCTGGTCCGCGTTGATTTCGGTCAGGCGGATTTGCGCAAATGCGATTTTCGCGAAGCCGTTCTCGACGCCTGTTCGCTGCGGGATGCCAATGTAACGGCCTGCCGTTTTGAAGGCACAGATTTGCGCGGGGCAGACCTTGGCGGCATCCGGCTGATTGATGCCGCGCCTTATCGCGGGGCGATTATTTCCCGCGAACAGGCCGGGCAGTTGCTGGCCGAACTTGGTTTGAGCGTCCGATAGCAGAGCCGCCAAACGCCGTTCGTGTCGAGCGAAGTCGAGACACCCCGTGCCGCCTTGACGTCCCTCGACTGCGCTCGGGACAAACGGGTTTGCGTCGCGACCTCAGTTCCGTCCAAAAATCGCCGTTGTCGCCCACCATCCCATTAAAGACGCGCTGCCGGTGAGGACCGTGCCCCACATGATGTCGAGCACAGTGACCTTGGTGCTCCACATTTTGAGCGTCGCCTGATTGGTGAGATCATAGGTCGCGTAGCACAGGCAGCCGAGCACTGCGCCTTGGATAAGGGCGGTTTGCCAGCGGCCATTGGCGAGCGCGGGTGCAACGGCAAACCACATCATCCCGGCAATGTAGAGCAGGTAAAAGACCACTGCCGGCCCGAGCTTTAAGCTGCCGAGCAATGGACCAAGCTCCGGCTGGTAGAGCCGTGTGTACATGGTGCGCAGCCAGATACTGTCGATGAGCGCAAAGGCGATTCCCGTCGCCAGATAACCTACGGCATATTTTGCAAGCATCGTCATTCTCCTTTGCGATCAACGCGGGCTAAGGGCGGCATCCCGGTGCCCGCGCCAGATGCGTATCGCCTGTACGCTTTCATAGACGTCATGCACCCGGATGATCTGCGCGCCTTGTTCGGCGGCTTTAAGGGCAAGCGCAAGGGACCCGCCCAATCTTTTGTCGGCTGGCGCCTCGTTGGACAGCGCGCCGACGATGCGCTTGCGGCTGGCGCCGAGCAGCACGGGCACGCCAAGGCCGTGGAACAGCGCGAGGCCGTTCATGATGTCAAGATTGGCCATCACGCTGCGTTTGCCAAAGCCAATGCCAGGGTCGGCGATGATGCGGGACGTATCGACGCCTGCCGCCACGACGGCGGCGATGCGGTCTTCCAGCCAGTCATACACTTCGATCAGCGGGTCAGTATAATTGTCATTTCCATGCGGATCGCTGGGCTTGCCCGGAGAGTGCATCAGCACGACGGGGGCTCCGGATGTGACGAGAACTTCCAGCGCGCGATCATCATAGAGCAGGGCGGACACATCGTTGATCAGATGCGCGCCTGCCGCCAGTCCCGCCTCCATGACAGCGGCTTTGCGCGTGTCGAGCGACAGGGCGATGCCGCTGTCCTTCAACCGCTCCACCACCGGAATGACGCGGTCAATTTCATCCTGTTCCCAAACGTCCATCGCGCCGGGGCGGGTGGATTCGCCACCCAGATCGATGATGGCGGCCCCGTCTTCCGCCATCTGTATGGCAAGCGCCGCGGAGCCTGCCGGATCGTCCAGATGATCGCTGCCGCCGGAAAAGCTGTCGGGCGTGATGTTGAGGATGCCCATGATGTTGGGCTGGTCAAAGCGGATGGTCCGCGCCCCCAATTGCATCGTGCCGCGCGGGGCGGTCGCAGCGGCCATCATCGTGCGCAGGCGTGCCGACCGTTCGGGTGTGACTGCCGCAAGGGCGTCGTCAACACAGTCCACAGGAACCAGCGTGCTGCCGGTCCGCACGCCGCCATCGGTCGCGATGATCTCCCACGCCGCAAAGAATTGCAGCCCTCCTGCCAACCGCGCAAACTGCCCATCAAAACCAAATGGCGCGTCAATGAAGGCCGTCGGTCGGGCGTAGAGGGTCGCGGTTGAGGATGCGTTGATCATCTGAACCCCTCTTTATGCGCTCAGGCTAAGCTTGTCGAAGCCCCTTGGGCACATCTCTAACCGTTCGTGTCGAGCGACGTCGAGACAGGTCCCTCGACGTCGCTCGGGACGAACGGAGATTGCTCTTAAGGCTGTGTCGCCAGCAAATAGGTCTGGCGCACGTCGTCGATGGGCTTGAGCACGCCATCGACTTCATAATGCCAGAAGGTCCAACCGTTGCAGCTCGGCGCGCCTTGCAGCGTTGCACCAAGTTTGTGGATGGAGCCGGCGCCGGCGTCGCAGATCAGCGAACCATCGGTCCGTACCGTCGCGCACCAGCGGCGCTTGAGGTCCCAAACCTTGGTGCCGACCTTCATGTAACCGGTTTCCACCAGCGTGCCGAAGGCGACGCGCGGGGCGGAGGTGTCGGCCTGCATCGTCTTGAGCATGGATTCGTCGAGCGGAAGGGCGGCGGCAATGCGCTCTTCGGCGACATCCACATAAGACTGTTCGCGCTCCAGCCCGATGAAGTGGCGGCCAAGGCGTTTGGCAACAGCGCCTGTCGTGCCGGTCCCAAAGAACGGATCGACAATGATGTCGCCGGGCTTGGTGCAGGCCAGGAGGATTCGATAAAGCAGGGCTTCCGGCTTTTGCGTCGGATGGGCCTTGGTGCCGTTTTTCTTGATGCGTTCCTGCCCGCCGCAAATCGGGAAGGACCAGTCGGAACGCATCTGAAGCTCATCATTGAGCGTCTTCATCGCGCGATAGTTGAACGTGTATTTCGCGTTCTCGCCCTGCGATGCCCAGATCAGCGTTTCGTGCGCGTTGGTAAAGCGTGTGCCCTTGAAATTGGGCATCGGGTTGACCTTGCGCCAGATGATGTCGTTGAGAATCCAGAAGCCCTCATCCTGCAACACCGATCCCACGCGGAAGATGTTGTGGTAGCTGCCGATGACCCAAAGCGTGCCATTGGGCTTTAGGATGCGGCGGGCCTCGGCCAACCAGGCGCGCGAAAATTCGTCATAGGTTTTCAGGCTGTCAAATTTGTCCCAGTCATTGTCGACGGCATCCACGCGGCCGCCTTCGGGGCGGAACAGATCGCCGCCCAGCTGGAGGTTATAAGGCGGATCGGCAAAGACCATGTCGACACAGGCGTCGGGCAGGGCGCGCATATTTTCAATGCAATCGCCCATGATGATCTGGTCCAGCGGCAGCTCTGCGGCAACCGCAGGCGCCTTCCTGACCTTCTCCAAAACCCCCATTGCGTGACCCCTTTTTCCGCACAGAATGCCGATGGTGAGTCATCACGAGTCCCGCGTCAACCCTTGGCGTCTGGCTTGAATCCTTGAGATTCGCTTTCTGAAAAGCGGAACGAAACGAGTCCCCCACGATATGTGGCGCAAAGTTATCCACAGGGACTCAAGCCCTAGTGGTGTGACGGGGAAGACTCACACATCAAAAAAATGTTGCGCGACGGGTGCAAAAGACCGTCGGTGGAGGGGTGTTGGCCCCTTTTCGCGCAACGCGGCCATGTGCACAGCCGCGCCATAGCCCTTGTTCGAGGCCCAGCCATAGCCGGGATAGTCCGAATCGGCGGCGACCATGATGCGGTCGCGATGTTCCTTGGCGATGATGCTGGCTGCCGAGATACATGGATGGAGCGCATCGCCGCCGATGATCGCCTCTGCGCTGTAGCGCCATTTGGGCAGACGGTTGCCGTCGACGAGAACATGGGCAGGCGTCTGCGGCAAGGCCTCCACCGCGCGGGTCATGGCCAGGAAGGTCGCTTGCAGGATGTTGATCCGGTCAATCTCCTCCACGCTCGCCATGCCAATGCCGACGATGCAGCGGGTGAGGATGAGGGCCTCCAACTCTGCCCGCCGTTTGGCGCTGAGCTTTTTGGAATCATCGAGACCCGCAATGCCGCCGTCGCATAGTATGACGGCTGCGGCGACCACAGGGCCGGCGAGTGGTCCCCGCCCGGCTTCGTCCACCCCAGCGATCATTGTCAACGCCCCTCCCCTTCAGGGGAGGGGATGGGGGTGGGGAGGTCGGGACCCTTGTTCAGGCGGGTCGTCCCCACCCCAACCCCTCCCCTGAAGGGGAGGGGCTCCACGCCCTGATGCCCCATGGGGCCATGACCCTGCCCAAGGCCGGGTGCCGCCAGCAGCGCGGCCCGCACAAAGGCGCGCGCGCGGGTGATGGCGTCGATCAGCGACAGCCCTTGGCCCAGCCCTGTCGCAATCGCGCTCGCCAGCGTGCAGCCGGTGCCGTGGGTACTGGTCGTGTCGATGCGCGTGTCTTCCCAGCGCATGACCTCACCGTCATGATCGACGAGCCGGTCGACAAGGATATCGCCCTCGGCATGACCACCTTTGATCAGCAACGTCCCGGCAGGGGCAACTGCCGCCGCCTCGCCGCCCAAGGCTGCCAGTTCGGGCAGGTTGGGTGTGGTCATCGTCGCCATATCCATCAACCGCGTAAAAACGGCGATGGTGTCGGCATCGGCCAGCGCGGACCCACTGGTCGCGATCATGACGGGATCGAAAACGATGGGCGCGCCGATGGACCCGATCCGATCCGCAACCGCATTGGCGGTTTCGGCAGAGCCGATCATCCCGATCTTGATCGCATCAACACCGATGTCGGACACCACCGCATCGATCTGCGCCAGCACGATGTCGGTGGGGATGGGGTGAACCGCGGTCACGCCCAAAGTGTTTTGCGCCGTGATCGCGGTGATCGCCGTCATCGCATGGCCGCCGAGCATCGTCACCGTCTTGATGTCGGCCTGAATGCCGGCACCGCCGCCGGAATCGGAGCCTGCGATGATGAGGATGCGGGCTGTCATGAGAGAACCGTTTGCGCTGAGCCTGTCGAAGCGCCGTTCTTGTTTTCAAGGGAGAAGGACGAGGCTTCGACAAGCTCAGCCTGAGCGGTTGGGGAGGTCATCCCTTGAACATCCGCACCGTCGACGCCGCGTGCTTGTCCAGCAGCGGCTTGGCGCGCGTGGGCCGGTCGAGCAGTTCCCCGCCGCAATTGGGGCAGCGTTCGTCCATCGCGTCGCTGCAATCTGCACAAAAGGTGCATTCAAACGAGCAGATGAACGCACCGGACAGATGCGCGGGAAGGTCTGTGCCGCAGCGTTCGCAATCGGGGCGCATCTCCAGCATCAGGCCGCTGCCGCCTTCACGGCATCGCAGATGCGGTCCACGACCGATTCCACCTGCGTGGCGTCATCGCCTTCCGCCATCACGCGGATGACAGGCTCGGTCCCCGACGGGCGGATGACGAGGCGACCGGAGCCATACAATTCAGCTTCGGCATCAGCGATGATGCGCTTGACGCTGTCCGCCTCCAACGGCTTGCCGCCGGAAAAGCGGACGTTCTTCAACAGCTGCGGCACCGGCTCAAACTGGTGGAGCACGTCGCTTGCCGCTTTGCCGGTGCGGACGAGTTCGGCCAGCACCTGAAGGGCGGCGACAAGGCCATCACCCGTCGTGCCATAGTCGGACAGGATCATATGGCCGGACTGTTCCCCGCCGACGTTGAAGCCGCCGGAACGCATCCGTTCCAGCACATAACGGTCGCCCACCGCGGTCCGCTCCAGCGTCAGGCCTTGACCTTGAAGGAAGCGCTCAAGCCCAAGGTTGGACATGACGGTCGCGACCACGCCGCCGCCTTTCAGCGTGCCGCCCCGCGCCCAGCTCGCGCCAATCAGCGCCATGATCTGATCGCCATCGACAACCCGGCCATGCTCATCGACGATGATCAGCCGGTCGGCATCGCCATCGAGCGCAATGCCAATGTTGGCGCCGCTGGCGACAACGGTTTCCTGCAACAGTTCGGGATGGGTTGATCCGCATTTGTCGTTGATGTTGGTGCCATTGGGCGTGACGCCGATGGGGATGATGTCGGCACCCAGTTCCCACAAAGCGGAAGGGGCGACGTTGTAGGCGGCCCCATGCGCACAATCGATGACGATCTTCAGGCCGTCGAGCCGCAGTTCTTCTGGGAAGCAGGATTTGGCGAAGTGGATATAGCGCCCGCGTGCATCTTCCACCCGGCGCGCGCGGCCGATTTTGTCGGGTGCTGCGAGCACAGCTGTGCCTTCAATCAGCGCTTCAATCGCATGCTCATCGGCGTCGGAGAGCTTATAGCCATCAGGCCCGAACAGCTTGATGCCATTATCCTGATAGGGGTTGTGGCTGGCAGAGATCATCACGCCCAAATCGGCGCGCATGGAGCGGGTGAGCATCGCGACGGCGGGTGTCGGCATCGGGCCGATCTGCACGACATCCATGCCGACCGAGGTGAAGCCCGCGACCAACGCATCTTCCAGCATATAGCCGGACAGGCGGGTGTCCTTGCCAACCACAACACGGTGGCGATGATCGCCACGCACGAAATGCGCGCCTGCGGCCATGCCGACCTTCATCGCCATTTCGGCGGACATTACCTTGCTGTTGGTCAGGCCCCGGATTCCGTCGGTCCCGAAAAACTTGCGGCCCATATACTCGACTCCCCCAACAGGTTGTGGCCGCCCTTTGCGCCAGAACGGGGCGGATGAGAAGCCCTGTTGGAGGTCGCTATCCTGCCAATCGGTTCAACAACGCGCTCACCCTGAGCCTGTCGAAGGGTTTCTGCACCCAAAGGCTTCGACAGGCTCAGCCTGAGCGCGGAAGGGCAACTGTTCTCTTGCGGTTCATCCGCAATTCACGCAGACCGGCATAACCCTTGGGACTGTCGATAGACCAAATTTGAAGGGGATGACCATGACACCAGCCTTCCGCCTCGCGGCCCTTGCCAGCGTTCCCGCAGTCCTGCTGGCCTCTGTGCCCGCAAGCGCCATTGACCCCAATGTGGCCGCGACGCCGACTGTCGCGCGCTCAAGTGCGACGGCGGAGGCCGATGCGCCGCGCCGGTCCGGCATTGGTGGCATCTTTGGCTGTTCGACCGATGGCAACAAGCAGACGACAGCGGCTGTCATCGGCGGCGTTTTGGGCGGTGTGCTTGGCAACCGGATCGCGGGTCGCGGCAACCGCACGCTCGGCACATTGCTGGGCGGTGCACTCGGCGCAGCCGGTGGCTCAGCGCTGGGCTGCAAGCTTCAGAAGAATGATCAGGCCAAGGCCGAACGCGTGATGGAAGACGCGCTGGCCAAGGGTGAAAGCCAGAGCTGGGAGAGCCCGGAAACAGGCGCTTCGGGCAATGTCGAAATCTCCTCCGCGATGAGCGGGGCCACGCTCTCGGGCCTCAAATTTGCGACCGGTGTTGAGCCTTGGTCCGGCTATCGCAAGATCGGCGGCGCGTTCGTGTCGACGTCCTCCGCCAACATCCGGTCCAAGCCCGGTCTGGACGGTCAGATTGTCGGCAGGCTGACGTCTGGCGCGCGGGTCTGGGTGCCAGCCGCGACCGAAGGGGCGCCTTGGTATCTCATTTCGGACAATGGCGTGGCCCAAGGCTATGTCTCCAACGCCCTATTGCAGCGCGCCTCAACCGAGACGGCGTCCAACTGCAAGATGGTCAAGCAAACCGTCGCGATGGCCAATCAGGGTAGCGAGTCCGAAACGTTTCAGGCGTGCAAGGATAATGCCGGTCAGTGGGTCCTGACGCGGGTTTGAGGCTTTGGCAGCGGGAATAAATTCGCCCTCTCAGCCCCGCCACGCGGTCTTCCACTGCGCCCAAGGCGGACAAGATGATGACCGGCGTCGTGATACCCGCCGCGCGGATGGCCCCGAGGACCGCCATGCCATCCATGCCCGGAAGCATCCGATCTAGCACGATTGCATCATAAGTGCCGTCGGTCGCATGGAACAGGCCATCGCGTCCATTATTGGCATGATCCACCGCAAACCCTTGTTCTGAAAGGCCTTTTACGATGAAATCGGCGGTGGTGTTGTCGTCTTTGACAAGCAGTATTTTCTGCGTCATTTTGGTTGCATAGCCCTTACCAGCGCGTCACCCCAAGCGGAAAGTGGTGACGACGGGTTTTGGGCTAGCAACTGTCCGTAAAGATTGGACTAATTCAGTTGAGCTTCAGGCAACCAGTTCGCGGCGCAGCGCGTCGCGGCGCGCGGGGGTCACGCCCAGCACCTCTTCGCAATAAAGGTCCACGTTGCCGATTTCCTCAAGTGCTGTGTCCAGATAGGCAGGGTGCACCGACATCAGCGTGCGCACGGCATCGTCTTCCATGTCCGGCCCAAAATTGGCGCGAACCGCGTCGGCACCCGCAGCAATCCGCCGGTCCATGTCGCCTGCAACGTTCGTCAGCAGGTAATCTTCGACGATATCGTCATGATGGACGCCCAGCTGGTGCTGGACCAGTGCCACGGCCAGCCCTGTGCGATCCTTGCCGGCCAGACAATGGACAAGACTGGGCCCATGGCCGTCGATCAGCCGGTCAAACATCATCCGATAGGTTTGCGTCAGCGTCGGGCGGAAGGGCATCTGCCGGTACAGATCGACCATAGCGTCATGCGCTTCGGCGGCGGTGCGGACGCCATTGCCTGCGTCGAGGTGCGATCCGGCGCCCAAGGTGTTGCCGGGCGCGAAAACGACGTCTGCCGCATGATCCTCAGCGCGGCGGCAGGGGTGAAGCTCCCGCTCATTGTCGCTGCGCAGATCGACAATGGTGGCAAGGCCCAAACGGCTGACAGTCTGCAAATCCTCAGGCGTCGCGTCGCGGTGTTGGCCGGAGCGGAACAGGATGCCCGCCTTCACCTGGCCGCCGTCGCTGGTGCGATAGCCGCCATAATCGCGGAAGTTGTGGATGCCGGTCAGGTCAAGGATGCGTGTGGTCATGCGGCTCGTCTACCTCCGGCGCCAAAATATGCCACCGCAAATATCCGCTGCGCATTTCGGCAAAATGACGGCCGGATGATTAAGCGAACGGGTCACTCGCACAGAATCTAATAATCGACTTAGTCGATCATAGAGAGCGGACAATCCAATTGGCCTTGAGCGAGCCGGCAGGGTAGATAGGCTCCACGGCATCCGTGCCGCCCTATCCTCGATACCAAAATAAGGACAAAATTCCGATGGCGATCATCAACACCGAGATCAAGCCGTTCACGGCAGCGGCCTATAAGGACGGCAAGTTCATCACCGTCACCGATGCCGACGTGAAGGGCAAATGGTCTGTCTTCTTCTTCTATCCGGCAGACTTCACCTTTGTGTGCCCGACAGAGCTGGAAGACCTCGCCGACAATTATGCCGACTTCCAGTCGATGGGCGTGGAAATCTACAGCGTGTCGACCGACACGCACTTCAGCCACAAGGCTTGGGCCGACACGTCGCCTGCCATCGGCAAGATCCGCTACACCATGATCGGCGATCCTTCGGGCGTTGTGACCAACAACTTTGACGTGATGCGTCCCGGCGTCGGCCTTGCTGACCGTGGCACCTTCGTCGTTGACCCGCAGGGCATCATCCAGGTCATGGAAATCACCTCGGAAGGCGTTGGTCGCAACGCGGTTGAACTGGTCCGCAAGATCAAGGCCGCGCAGTATGTCGCAGCGCATCCGGGTGAAGTGTGCCCGGCCAAGTGGGAAGAAGGCGAAAAGACGCTTGCTCCCTCGCTCGACCTCGTCGGCAAGATCTAAGCAAGACCCCCGGCTCCGCCCTCCTCCCCCGCTTTTGGGCGGAGCCAAAATCCGGGACCAGCCCTTTGCTGGTCCCGGACCCCAAATTCTTCTGACGCCCTCTCTTCACGGAATGATGACCCATGCTTGACGCAAATCTGAAGCAGCAGCTGCAAACCTACATGGCCAACATCACCATGCCCGTCGAACTGGTGTTGTCGCTCGACGACAGCCCGAAATCGCGCGAGCTTGAAGCGTTGGCGACCGAGATTGCCGAGCTGTCGGACAAGGTGACGTCCGTCCGCAAGGATGACGACAAGCGCCGCCCGAGCATGATGATCCGCCGCGTCGGCACCGATATCGGTGTGCGCTTTGCCGGCATCCCCATGGGCCATGAATTCACCTCTTTGGTGCTGGCTCTGCTGCAGGTCGGCGGTCATCCGTCCAAGGCCGCGCAGGAACTGCTTGAGCAGGTCTGCAACCTTGACGGCGACTACGCCTTTGAAACCTATTTCTCGCTGTCGTGCCAGAACTGCCCGGATGTGGTGCAGGCGCTGAACCTGATGGCGGTGCTCAATCCGCGCATCTCGCATACCGCGATTGACGGCGCGCTTTTCCAGGATGAGGTGACCGACCGCAAGGTCATGGCCGTGCCGATGGTGTTCCTCAACGGTGAGGTCTTCGGGCAGGGCCGGATGGAGCTGGAGCAGATTGTCGCAAAGCTCGACACGGGTGCCGAAGCCAAGGCCGCTGCCAAGATCGCTGCCAAGGATGCATTCGACGTGCTCATTGTCGGCGGTGGACCCGCAGGGGCGGCAGCCGCCATCTATGCCGCGCGCAAGGGCATCAACACCGGCATCGTCGCGGAACGTTTTGGCGGGCAGGTGCTCGACACGATGGGCATTGAGAACTTCATCTCTGTCTCGCACACCGAAGGGCCAAAGCTCGTCGCGCAGCTGGAACAGCATGTGAAGGACTATGACGTCGACGTCATGAACCTCCAGCGCGCCGAAAAGCTCATCCCCGCGACAACCGAAGGCGGCCTGCATGAAGTCGTGCTGGCGAACGGCGCGAGCGTAACGGCGCGCACGCTCATCCTCTCCACCGGCGCGCGCTGGCGCCAGATGGGCGTGCCCGGCGAAGACGACTATCGCAACCGGGGCGTGGCCTATTGCCCGCATTGCGATGGCCCCTTGTATAAGGGCAAGCGCGTGGCGGTGATCGGCGGCGGCAACTCCGGCGTGGAAGCGGCCATTGATTTGGCGGGCATTGTCGCGGAAGTGACGCTCATTGAATTTGACAGCCAGTTGCGCGCCGATGCGGTGCTGCAGCGCAAGCTGAACAGCCTGCCCAATGTCCGTGTCATCGTCTCAGCTCTGTCAACCGAAGTGCAGGGTGATGGCGAGAAGGTGACGGGCCTCAGCTATAAGGACCGCACGACCGACCAGCTGCACCACATTCCGTTGGAAGGGATCTTCGTGCAGATCGGCCTCGTGCCGAATACGGAATGGTTGAAGGACGTCGTGGCGCTCAGCCCGCGCGGTGAGATTGAGATTGATGCCAAGGGCGCGACCAACATCCCCGGCGTGTTTGCCGCAGGCGATGTGACGACGATACCGTATAAACAGATCATCATTGCGTCGGGCGAAGGATCAAAAGCGGCTCTGTCTGCGTTTGACTATTTGATCCGCCTGCCTGCCGAACAAACAGAAGCGCTCGCCGCCTAATCCCTTAGGCCGTCATTGCGAGCGCAGCGCGGCAATCCAGAAGCGCGTTGTCCGTCTGGATTGCTTAGCTTTGCTCGCAATGACGCAGTGGCCGTGTTCAGGCCGGGACGAACAGGAACCAGAAGAAGATTGCGGTCGCCGCTGCCATCACGGCGGTCGCAGCCCAGCCCCAAGGGGTCGCACGATGGGGGAGCACAAGTTCCCCCATCGCCTTTTCGTTGCGGACGATCAGCATCATGACCGCCATCAGGGGCGCCGCCAGAACGCCATTGACGACGGCAGCCCAGTAAAGCGCTTTGGCCGGATCAAGCGCGACAGAAACCCTTTGGATGGTGAAGTGTCGTCCCGCATGGCGCGATGATGCCACCCTTCTGAGGGTGAGGCCAGCGAACAGTTGCGCAGCGCGGACACGGGGCTTCTTACGCAAACCATTCTCCGGTCGGATAAATTTGCTGTTGACGATAGTCTCAATTGTTATCAGTCTCCGATTCCAGAGCCACCAAAGGTGGCCGGGGGATAGATGGGAGAGGGCTTAGGGATGGTTCGCCTTCGTAATGAAGACGTGACACAGCTGCGGCTTGTGTCAGATCAGGTCGGCACCGCTGAAGCTGCCGACGACATGAAGCATTTCGTGATGGGGATCATTGCCGTCGCCTTGGTCTTGTGCGTCGTCATCGGCAGCGTGCTGGTGTCAGACGTGCTGCGGATCCTCTCCGCCATGGTCTGCGACACGTTTGATTTCCCGACATTCGTGAGTTTGCACTGATCCGTTTTTCTGGCCGCAGGCCGGTTTAGGGGATCAGGTGGAGAACGCGGAGGGTTTGGTGCGTTGGCTACCCACCGCGCTCAGGCTGAGCCTGTCGAAGCCTGTCCGGCGTCTCTGCGTGAGCCTTGCGGCGACCCGGTTCACGCGAAGGCCGCCAAGGAAAGAAGGCCGCGAAGGGTGTGCCCTCTCCTCGTCATGCTGAACTTGTTTCAGCATAACCGGGTGGAGCCTCTTATCCGCCCGATATGCGGTCACGGAGCGGTTATCCTGAAACAAGTTCAGGATGACGAAAGTTGGGGGTATGGAGGTCGGGACCGTGGCGCCCCCCGCGCTCAGGCTGAGCTTGTCGGATCCCCTCTGCGTCCTTTGCGTCTTTGCGCGCACCTGAAGGCCTTGATGCCAATGGATCCTGAAACAAGTTCAGGATGACGATTATTGGGGACAGCAGTCGGGACCTCAGTAAGCCCCGCCGTCTCCAAGGGTGTAAATAGCCTTTTCCCAGCGCAGCCGATCGTCCGTTTTCAATGCGACCACTGCGGAGGGAATTAACTTCGTATCAACCAAATTCCTTCATGAGGGGTCCAACTTGATTTGTGGGGGAGCTGCGCGAAGAGTGCAATTTGTCGAGCGATGTTCAGACGGTGGATGACGTGCCGTCCCGCTCGCTCATTTCGCGTCTGACGGACCATTATCTGCAGATCATCGCGAACAAAGCGCCGATTGGTTTTGAGGCGGAATTCATCAACCACCGCGGTAACAACACTCTGTATCGCGGCATTTTGATGCCCTTCTCGACCGACGATGACACGATTGATTTCATCTATGGTGTGATCAACTGGAAGGAAATCGCCGACGAAGCGCTGACCAACGAACTGAACGATGCGGTTGAACAGGCGCTGGCCCAACAGCCGGTCCGCCATGCGCCGACAGCGCCCGTTTGGGCTGATGGCCCGAGTGCGGCCATCGTCGATGAAGAGATCGACGACGAAGACGATTTTGACGAAGAGCTGGTCGTTCTTGATGGCAGCGAAGGGCTGGGCGATCTGCTCTGCGCCGCGCGCAACGGCGCAGACATTGCCAAGCATGCCGAAGGCCGCAGCCGGGCGAAACTCTATCGCGCCCTTGGCCTTGCTTATGATTTCGCGCTCGTGGCGGATGGGAGCGGCTATTGGCCGCCGGTCTCTCGCGTGATTTTCAGGCGATGCGGCTCGATTTCCTTGCCCGCAATGGCGGCAAGAAGCCAGTTGAGGCTGTGGCGAAATGGGCAGCGGCAAACGCAGTTCGGGTCTCCGGCTTCCGCCACATGATTGACCGGGCAAGGATGACCACGGCACCGTCAACGGCCATGCTCGCGCAATTGGCCGGTCAGGCGCGCGTGTTGCTCAACCGCGCATAAAGCCAAACGCGGATCGCGCTGCCAAGGTTGGGCGGATCGTCTGAGGCGATCCGCTCCGCATCAATGCGGGCGACAAGCGCGTTCACCGGAAGGCCATCTTCAGCCGCCGCGTCGCGCATTGCCGACCAGAAGATCGGTTCCAGACTGATCGAGGTTTCGTGACCGGCAATGGTGACGGAGCGTTTGACGGGGCCTTGCATCTTAACACCTATGCCCGTTTGGGCTGAGCTTGTCGAAGGGCTGTCCTTCCTTGGCTCTCTCTAGAAAGGAAAAGCAGGGCTTCGACAAGCTCAGCCCAAACGGGTTGTTACATGATCACGCGCATTGACGGCAAAGCCCGCCTTCGTCCGTCAATACATGTGCTGGCCACCGTTGATCGACAGCGTTGACCCCGTCACGAACCCGGCATCCTCTCCACACAGGAAGGCAACGCCGCGCGCGATCTCATCAGCCTGTCCCAAACGGCCGACGGGCACCTTGGCCACAATCTTGGCGAGCACATCTTCCGGCACGGCGGCGACCATGTCTGTATCGATATAGCCGGGTGCCAGCGCGTTGACGGTGACGCCGAACTTCGCGCCTTCCTGCGCCAAGGCTTTGGTGAAGCCGTGGATGCCGGATTTGGCGGCGGCATAATTCACCTGCCCATATTGGCCGCCCTGGCCGTTGATCGACCCGATGTTGACGATGCGGCCCCAGCCCCGGTCCTTCATGCCGGGGAAGACGGCCTTGGCCATGTTGAAGCACCCGCCAAGGTTCACGCGCATCACCTCATCCCACATCTCATAGGTCATGCGCATCAGCGTCGCGTCGCGGGTGATGCCGGCATTGTTGACGAGGATATCGACCGGGCCAATTTCTGCTGAGATTTGCGCGAAGGCGGCTTGGCAGGCATCAAAATCACCCACGTCCCATTTGTGGGTGCGGATGCCGGTTTCGGCTTCAAAGGCCTTCGCCTTTTCGTCATTGCCGGCATAATTTGCGACAACGGTGATGCCCATGTCCTGAAGCCTGCGGCTGACCGCCGCGCCAATCCCGCGAGAGCCGCCTGTGACAATTGCGATCCGTGCCATCCCTATCCTCCCAGAATCACTCCGCAATAGAGCTATTGGGGTGGAAGCCAGCCTGCAAGTTCACGTGAAAGTAAACTGGTCAACATGGTGACGCCCGCCTCACTGGCGTTGAGGCACGGCAGATAGGCAAAATCGGTGCCGCCGGACTCGAGGAAGGTTTCCTGGCCCCGGATGGCGACTTCTTCCAGCGTCTCCAGATTGTCCGCCGAAAATCCGGGCGCAATCACGGCCAGCCGCTTCACGCCCTTGCCGGGGAGCGCGGCCAGCGTGGTGTCTATCACAGGCTCCAGCCATTTGGCCCGGCCCAGACGGGACTGGAAGGACACCAGCACCTCACGCCCCAAGGCTTCGGACAGGAGCCGTGCGGTCTTCTGGCAATGGCAGTGATAGGGATCACCCAGATGCAATGTGCGTTCCGGCATCGAATGGAAGCTGGCGAGGACGGCATCAGGCGTGAACGGCAGATCCCGCAGCCCGTCTTCCACCGAGGCCTTTAGCGCGCCGATATAGGCCGGGTCGTCATGATAGGCCGGCAGCGTGCGAAGCGCGGGCTGCCAGCGCATCGTGCCAAGCACGCGGGCCACTTCATCAAAGCCAGTGCCGGTCGTGGCCCCACTATATTGCGGATATAGCGGCGCGATCAGGATGCGGTCACAGCCCGCGTCCTTCATCGCCTTGAGCTTTTCCTCAACCGAGGGGCGGCCATAGCGCATCGCCCAATCGACCATGACGCTGTCCCCGAAGCGGATCTGGACGGCAGCGGCCTGATCACGCGTGACGACGGCCAGCGGGGAGCCTTCGGGCGTCCAGATTTGCGCATAGGCATGGGCCGATTTGGCGGGCCGTGTCGTGAGAACGAAGAGGCGCAGGATCGGCTGCCAGATGAGCGGCGGAATTTCGACGACACGGCGGTCGGACAGGAACTGCTTCAAATAGCGGCGCACGGGCCCGGCCTCCGGGGCTTCGGGCGTGCCAAGGTTCATCAGCAACACGCCAATCCGGCGCGGGGCGACGGGCGGGTGATCAGCAGGCAAAGTCATTTATGTGTTTCCGGGCAAGAGGGGCAGCGACCGATATCGCCGCCCACTGCCTGCCCATAGGGCGTTGGCAATGGCAGGCGCAACTGCTGTGGTTCCAATTTCTCCAAGCCCGCCAGAGGGTTCGCGACTGGGGATGATCTCAATCTGGATATCGGGCACATCGCTGATCCGTGGCAGACGCAGCCCGCCAAGCGTGCGGGGGGTGGGGAGGCCGCGGTCCACCCCCACGGCATTGCCAAGCGCCATTGCCAGACCAAACAACAGGCCGCCTTGTATCTGCTGGAGCGCAATATCGGGATGGAGGATGCGGCCCACATCGGCCACGGCGTAAAGGCGGGGAACGACGATCTTATCGTCCGACACATAGGCTTCGGCCAGCACCGCAATGTGGCTGCCCTGCATCGAATGGCAGGCAAGGCCCTGTTGTGTGCCTTCGGCACCGCCTTCCCACCGGCCCAGCACAGTGACCTTGGACAGGCAGGTGGCGAGCCTTGGGTTGCCGCCAAGCATCGCCATGCGGAAGGAGAATCCTTCGACGCCGCTTTCCTTTGACAGCTCGTCGATAAAGGCTTCGCGGAAGAAGGCGGTGGCGACGTCCGCCCCGCCGCGCAGTTTTCCGGTGGGGACACCAATGTCGGCGCGGTGATGCACGATGCTGATATTGGGCAGGGCATAGGGCGGGAGCGCACCCGAAACGGCCGACGGATCGCTGCTGCCAGCATTGTCCTTTTGCGCGTCCAGCGCGGATAGGCCGTCTGCGAGCCGCGCTTTGGTTTCGGCAAGCGCTGCGGGGGCCGCAATACGTGTCCGCCAGGCCTCGATTTGTCCGGCAGGCCCCAGACGGGCGAACATCTGCGCCATGGCAGGCGGGCTAAAGCGGTCCTGCATCATGTCTTCACTGCGAGACCAGATCAGCTGCACCGGCTTATCGAGCTCAAGCGCGATTTGCGCTGCTTGGACGGCGGCATCAACTTCATGGTTGCGCCCGAACGACCCGCCGATCAGCATCGGGTGGAGGATGACATCGCTTTCGGAAAGATCGCAGGCCGCAGCGATCGCACGGCGTGCAAGGCCGGGCGCTTGGGTCTGCAGCCAGACTTCCAGTTGGCCGTCGCGCGGCACAGCCGTTGCCGCCAAGGTTTCGAGCGAGGCATGGGGGTGAAAGCCAGCGGTGTAATCAGACCGAATGAGCTTGGCATTTTCGAACATCGTATCGACATCGCCAATACTCACCACCTCGGTGCCGTCAGCCTTGAAGGCAGACCGCAACGCTGTTGCGACGACGGCTGTCTCACGGAAAGGACCCTTTGTTTCAAACTTTGGACGCGCCGCATCCAGCGCTGTCTGGGCGGCCCACCAGGTCTTTGCCACCACCGCAACCCAGCGCTCTTTCTTGATGACACGCAGGACGTCGCGGCTTTGTGTGGCCTGCGCTTCATCCATGGACGTAAAGCGCGTGTCCCCCAATGGTCCCGCACGAACGGCGGCATAGACCATGCCGGGCAGGCGGACGTCGGCGGCGAAATTGGCCGATCCGTCGATCTTTGCCGGCGCATCGATCCTTGCCACGGACTGGCCAAGCAGGCGGTTTTCCCGCCCCGAGCGCAGCGGCAGCGTGTCAGGTATCTCATGGTCTGCTGCCTCTTCAGCGAGGTCGGCAAAGCTCAGCCGGTCATTGCCGAGGACGACAAAGCCATTCTCCGTCTCGCTGGCCTGCCAGTCGGCCCCCCAGCGCTTGGCGGCGGCCATGCACAACAGCGCGCGGGCGGCGGCCCCCGCGTTGCGGGCCTGCGTTTCAAAGGTCGAAGGCGCAAAGGCTTCGTCGGTTAATTGCGGTGGCGGCGGGGAAAAGGGCGTCGCTGGCGTCAGCCCCGGCCAGCCTGCAACGGCGGCTTCATTGCCGTAAAGCGGGTTGATGGGGGCTGGCTCGACACCGACGGTCCGCCAGTCCGCCCCCAGCTCATCGGCCACGATCTGCGCGAACAGCGTGAAGGCGCCTTGACCTGTCTCCATTTCCGGAACCGCGACGGTGATCTGGCCTGTATTTGCGACCTTCACATAGCCGTTCAAGACGACCTCGCCGGGTGACGCAACAAGGTTCGGCGCAAATGTCCGCGGCCAAACGGTCCAAGCGAGGAGCAGGCCAACGCCAGCGCCGCCCCCGATTAAAAGCCCGCGCCGCGAAATATGCCGCGGCCGCTCCCCAAACGCACGGATCGTCATCGACCCTGTGATAGGGAAAGCTAAGCCGCCCTGCCAGCCATCAATTTGCGCGACAGCGCGTCAACCTCCCGCATGGCCGAAAACACAGATTTTTTCAGGTCGGGCGCGCCGGTCTGGCCCAGCGCAGTCAACTGCGCATAATACCAATATTGGACGCCAAATCCTGCGATCGCCTTGACCGCTTTGATGCTTTCCAGCCAGCGCAGCCAACCGGGTAAAAGGTGCAACTGGTTTTCAAAGCGCGCAATTTCATCCGCACCGTTGAGCAGCTTGTTGCAGGCATCTGGATCGCCGCAGAGGGGACGACCAATGCCAATTAGATCGGCAGCGCCGTTGGACAGCGCATGTTCCATTGCGGCGCGGGTGCGGAAACCACCGGTCACCATCAAGGGCATGATCTTCAATTCGGCCTTCATCGCCTTGGCAAAGTCGACAAAATAGGCTTCGCGTGCGGCGGTAGAGGCGGCAACCTTTGGGCGATCGGCCGGTTCCATCCCGTCCAAGTCCATCATCGCGGGCTGTTCGTAAGACCCGCCGGAGATTTCGAGCAGATCGACGCCTTCCGCTTCCAGCCAGCGGGCGACCTGCAAACTGTCTTCAAAGGCAAAGCCGCCTTTTTGGAAATCGGCGGAGTTAAGTTTAACCGAAACCGGGAAGGTCGGGCCGACAGCCGCACGGACGCGGCGGACCGCCTCCAGCAGGAAGCGGGCACGGTTCTCAAGGCCGCCGCCCCATTGGTCGGTCCGCTGGTTGGAGCGGGGGCTGAGGAACTGGGAAATGAGGTAGCCATGCGCGGCATGGACCTGCACGCCGGTAAAGCCGGCTTCCTTTGCCGCTGCCGCCGCGGTCGCAAAACGGCCGATCAGATCTTCAATCTCATCTTGGGTCAGGGGAACAGGCTCTCCGAACTGGCCGCCGGGCAGGCCAAGCTTCACCGCCGAGGGCGCCTTGGGCGTCTTGTTGACGAGCACTTGTGTCTGGCGCCCGGCATGGCTGATCTGCATCCAAAGGTGATTACCCCCTTCGGTCCCGGCCTTGGCCCAAGCGGCGAGCGCAGCCTTCATGTCGGCATCCGGTGCCCGGTCGATCACGACATTGCCGGGGCGTTCCAGATGATCGCGGTCAATGATGACGTTGCCTGTCAGGTGCATGCCCGCACCGCCCAGCGACCAGCGCCGGTAGAGCGTTTGCAAGGCGGGCGTTGGCACACCGTCGGGTGTTGCCAACCCTTCCGTCATCGCGCCTTTGGCGAGACGGTTGGGCAGGCTGGCCCCGCACGGCAGGCGGAGCGGATCTGCAATGGTCATGCGCGCGCCATTTCCTGCCAAGCTGCGCGATATTTGGCGCGCAGGGAGACCTTGTCGATCTTCTCGGTGCCGAGGCGGGGAAGGTTGTCCGCTTCGAACCAGATTTTTTCGGGGACTTTGAAGCCCGCGATGCGATCTTTGAGGAACGTGACCAGCCCGGTTTCGTCGATGCTCTGTCCCGGATGGAGGTAGACCACCGCACCGGGCAATTCGCCCAGACGTTCATCGGGCAGGCCAAAGACGCAGGCCTCTGCGACGGCGCTGTGCTCATAAATGGCGGCTTCGAGTTCCTGGCAGCTGATATTCTCGCCGCCGCGGATGATGATGTCCTTCTTGCGGTCAACGATGAAGAGATAGCCGTCCGGATCAAGATAGCCGATGTCGCCGGTGCGGAAATAGCCGTCCTCGGTCATGCAGTCTGCGGTTGCGTCGGGGCGGTTCCAATAGCCGGAGAACAAGGCAACCGACCGGATCGAGACTTCGCCGCGCTCGCCCTGCGGCACGGGCTTTCCGGCGTCATCGAGGATCGCCATGTCGACCAGCGGCTTGGAGGGAAGGCCTGTTGAGTTTGGCTTTTCCAGATAGTTGGTCGAAAAATTGCCGGCACCAATGCCGTTGGTTTCGGTCAAGCCATAGCCCAGGGCGGGCGGTGCCGTCGGGAATTCTTCTGCGATGCGCTTCACATGTTCAACCGGGCGGGGCGCGCCGCCACCGGACAGACCCTGTAGTGTCGACAGATCATATTTGTGCCGGTCAGGATGCGACATCAGCTCAAAGCTCATGAGCGGCACGCCAGTGAAGTTGGTGATCTTTTCCTTCTGGATCAGCTCCATCGCGGTCACGACATTCCACTTGGGCATCATCACAATCTTGCGGCCAATCGCAAAGCTGACCAGCATCACAGGCACTTCGCCGGTGACATGGAATAAGGGCACGCTCAGCAGGGTCGCATGCTGGGGCCGGTCGACGGAGACCGTGCCGTCTTCGGTCGCCAGTTGGAGGACAACGAGCGCCTGCGCGATATAGTTGAACGTCCCCTGCACGACGGCGCGGTGCGTGCTGAACGCGCCTTTGGACTGGCCGGTCGAGCCGGAGGTGAACAGGATTGTCGCCAGATCATCGCCGGTCATTTCCGGCAACGTCACGTCCGACAGGTCGGCGTCGCCCAGAACAGGCGCGAGCGCCCTGTCGAGTTCGGCTGAAATGTCGAGGCCAACGATATGGGCACCGCCCGAATAGCCGACATCGGCAAGGCGCGCGGCGCGCTGTGCGTCGGCCAAGACCAATGTCGCGCCGACGGCGTCAATGCCTTCGGCCAGTTCAGCGCCCTGCCACCAGCCATTGAGGAGCGTGGCACAGCCGCCGGCCATGAGGACGCCCATATAGAGCACAATCCAGCTCGGCGCGTTGCGCATGGCGATACCGACGCGATCCCCGCGCTGGACATTGTGATTTTTGACGAGCGCCTTCGCGACGCGGTCTGCCGCGGCATAGGTCTGCGCAAAGCTCAACCGTTCCTCACCATCGACAATGAACGGCGTGTCACCATGCTGCATACAGAAATAGGCAAAATAGTGCGGGAGCGCAGGCGGCGCTGTCGCAACCATCGGGAGATCAACGCCATAAGCCTTGTGGTGGGTCAGCGCCATGGGCGCGCCTTCACCGGTAAGCATTTCGGTTGCCTTGGCTAGGCGAATGTCCAATTCAGACGGCACGCGAATCTCTCCTTTGTCTTATTCCTATCGGTCATTATGTAGGCCCAAATCCTGAGGGGAAAAGCCTTGATCCTTGCAAGCCTTGTTGACGTTACGTCTGCCGTGCATTGGGAAAGCCTTGGGCTTGACCCAGTTGCGGTCGACCTCGGCTTTTTTAAGATCCGCTGGTACAGTCTGGCCTATATCACCGGCATCATTGTCGGCTGGTGGTATCTGGCAAAGCTGTGTGCCCAGCCCGGTTCCCCGATGGCGAAGCGGCATGTGGATGACTTCGTTTTTTACGCGACGCTCGGCATCATTCTTGGCGGCCGCATCGGCTATATCCTGTTTTACAAGCCAGAGATGATCTCCCAACCGGCGAGCATGTTGAAGCTATGGGAAGGCGGCATGTCTTTCCATGGCGGCCTCATCGGCGTCATCATCGCGATCCTCTGGTTTGCGCGTGTGAACAAGCTTAACTGGCTGCGCATTCATGACTATGTCGTGGTCGTCTATCCCATCGGACACTTTCTCGGCCGCATCGCGAACTTCATCAATGGGGAGCTGTGGGGGCGTGAAACGACGGTGCCCTGGGGCATGGTCTTCCCCGGCGGCGGCGATGTCGTCCGCCATCCGAGCCAACTCTATCAGGCGGGGCTTGAGGGCCTTCTGCTGGCGGTCATCATGTCGGTCCTCTTCTGGAAAACCGATGCCCGTTACAAGCCGGGCTATCTGGCGGGGCAGTTTCTGATTTGGATGGGCGCCTTCCGCTTCGTGGCAGAAACCGTCCGCGAACCGGATGTGGGCGTCTACGGCCTGTTCGGCATGACCATGGGCCAAACCTTGTGTGTGCCGCTCATCGTGCTTGGCCTCTATCTCATCTTTACGGCCAATGGCCGTCGCCAGCGGGTGGAAAGCGTTGCCGGACACTCCAGCGTCGCCTGATCCGATGCGTCCAGAACCGGCTTTGCCAGAGCCGATGTTGCCAGAGCGGCTGGCGCGGGCGATCACGCTCGGCGGGCCGATGCCTGTTGCCCGCTTCATGGCGGCGGCAAACGCGCATTATTATGGCACGCGTGATCCGCTGGGGGCGGCGGGTGATTTCATCACCGCGCCGGAAATCAGCCAGATGTTCGGGGAACTGGTCGGCCTGTGGCTCGCCGATTTGTGGGACCGTGCAGGGCGACCTGCGGTGCATTATGTGGAACTCGGCCCCGGTCGCGGGACGCTCGCGGCGGATGCCCTGCGCGCCATGGCGAAGGCCGGGCTGACGCCGCAGGTGCATTTTGTGGAAACAAGTGCGGCGCTGCGGTCGGCACAAGCGCGGGCCGTTACCGACGCCATCTGGCATGAGGATGTGACGACCCTGCCCGACGACGCGCCCTTGCTGATCGTCGCCAATGAATTCTTTGATGCGCTGCCCGTCTATCAGCTCGTCCGGCGGGGTGAGGCTTGGCATGAGCGGCTCGTCGCCTGTCAGGATACGATGTTTCTGCCCATTGCCGGCAAAGCCGTGCCGGATGAGATTGTGCCGGACGCCCTTCGGGAGGCCGCCCCCGGTAGCATCATTGAAAGTTCGCCTGCCTCTGTCGCCGTTGTCCGGGCGCTGGCCAAGCGGCTGATAGACCAAGGCGGGGCGGCGCTCATCGTCGACTATGGCTATGAAGGGCCTGCCTTGGGGGAGACGTTGCAGGCGGTGAAGGGCCATGGCTTTGCCAATCCCTTCGACGCACCGGGCGAGCAGGACCTGACCGCGCATGTCGACTTTGCAACCTTGGGCGGCATGGCTGAGATGTCGGGGGCGAAGGTCTTTGGGCCCGTCGCACAGGGCGATTTTCTGGGGCTGCTCGGCATCGCCGAACGGGCGAGATCATTGGCCCGCGTGCATCCTGATCGGGGGGAAGAGTTGGCCGAAGCACATCGCCGCCTCACGCATCCAACCGAGATGGGGTCCCTGTTTCAGGCGATGGCGCTGGTCGGCAAGGACTGGCCTAATCCCGCAGCGATGGGGTAGGGTCCGCCGCCTTACCGTTTGCCCTGAGCTTGTCGAAGGGCTGTCCTTCTTTCGGTGAACAGATAAAAGCAGCCCTTCGACAGGCTCAGGGTGAGCGGAGTTTTTATGTCCGACCAAATGATCGACGTCTTCACGGCAACCGCATTGACGCCTTTGCCGCACGGGTTTCTGGGCCGTAAGGGCGGGATCTCGACGGGCATTCATGCAGGCCTGAACGTCGGTGTTGGTTCCGAAGATGATCGCGCTGCTGTCCGCGAAAACCGCCGCCGCGCCTCTGAAGCCGTGATGCCGGGGGCAGAACTTGTCACGGTGCATCAGGTGCATTCGCCTGATGTCGTGACGGTCACGGGCTCCATCCCGCTCGACGCCCGACCGCATGCTGATGCGTTGGTCACCGACCGGCCGGGGCTGTTGCTCGGCATTCTGACCGCGGATTGCACGCCGGTTTTGCTCGCAGATACCCAAGCCGGGATTGTCGGGGCAGCGCACGCCGGGTGGAAGGGCGCGATTGGCGGCGTGACCGATAAAACCATCGACGCCATGGTCGCCTTAGGTGCCGCGCGAGACCGGATCACCGCCGCCATTGGACCGTGTATCGCCCGGGCGTCTTATGAGGTTGATGCGGGGTTCGCGCGCCGTTTTCAGGAACATGACCCTGAAAATGAACGGTTCTTTTCAGCAGGCCGCCCGGACCATTTCCAGTTCGATCTGGAAGGCTATGTCGCCAGCCGCCTGGCCGCTGCCGGTATTGGCCGTGTTGAGATGTTGGGCCTTGATACCTACCCCGATGACGGGCGCTTTTACAGTTTCCGACGGGCTACGCATCGCGGGGAGCCGGGCTATGGTCGGCAGATCTCGTTGATTGGCTTGCCTGTCTGATCGCTTGCGCCACGCGGCATCGCACCCTAGCGTTAAGCGATAAGCGGGGGGATGAATTTTGGAAAATGCACAGAAATGGAGCCTGTTGACGGGCGTGGGGCTCTTTGCCCTGATGCTGCTGGCCCCCGCACCCGCTGGCATGACGCCGCTGGCCTGGCATACCGCCGCGCTCGTCGTGCTGATGGCGGTGTTCTGGATGACAGAGGCACTGCCGCTGACGGTGACGGCCTTGCTGCCCTTTGTCGTGCTGCCGTTCATCGGCGTGATGCCTGCGGACAAGGTTGCCGCCGCTTATTATTCGCCCATCCTGTTTCTGGTGCTCGGCGGCGCGTTTATTGCGCTGGCGATTGAGCGGACGGGCCTGCACCGGCGCTTTGCGCTGGCCATTCTCGCGCGCGGCGGACGCACGGCGGGATCACTGTTGATGGCGTTCATGATCGCAACGGCGCTGATCTCCATGATCGTGTCGAACACGGCGACCTCGCTCATCATGATGCCGATTGCTGTGGCCGTCCTGCGCGCCAACCGGACGCCCGAGGGAGAGACCGAAGGCCTTGCTGGGGCACTGCCCATGGGCATCGCCTTTGCGGCGTCCATCGGCGGGCTTGGCACATTGGTCGGCTCGCCAACCAATGCGATTGCGGCGGGCCTCATTGAAAAGAGCGTCGGCTACTCCATCGATTTTCTAACCTGGTCGGCTTATGGCTTGCCCATTGTTCTGATCGCAATTCCGGCCTGCTGGTTCATCCTGATGCGCGTGCAGAATGTGGCGGCGGGCGGGTTCGATGCGGCTGCCGCCCAGGCCAGCATCGGGGAGGCGCAACGCTGGACAACTGCGGAAAAGCGGCTCGTGCCCCTCATTCTCCTCGTGGTCACAGGCTGGGTGGCATCGTCTTATCTCTCAGCCCTCCTCCCCAAAGGCATGTTGGAGGATGGCACGATTGCGATCCTTGTGTCGCTGCTGCTGTTCATCGTGCCCGATGGCACTGGCCGTCCGCTTTTGAACTGGAAAGAGGCGGATCGCGCGCCATGGGGCGTCATCATGATGTTCGGCGGCGGACTTGCCCTAGCTGCCGGGATTAGCGCTTCGGGTCTGGCCGACTGGTTGGGAGAAGTGCTGCGGCCCTTAGGCAGCGTCCATCCGATCATCGTGGCGATGGTGCTCGTGGGTATCGTCATCATCGTCACCGAATTTGCATCAAACGTCGCAACAGCGTCCGGCGTGATGCCGGTTGTCGGCGGGCTGATCGCCGCAACAGGCGCGGACCCGGCGTTGCTCGCGGTTAGCGCGGCAATGGCGTCGAGCTGGGGCTTCATGCTGCCTTCTGGCACGGGCCCCAATGCGATTGCCTGGGCGACGGAGCATATCGCGCTGCCGCGCATGCTGAAGTCGGGCTTTATGCTCGACATTGTGGGGGTCCCGCTGATCGTCGGGATCGTTTGGATCGTCGGACTTATCTTGGGGTAAGGGCGACCTTCCAGCTCCGTTTGCCCTGAGCTTGTCGAAGGGTTGTCCTTCATCTGTGTGCCAAAGTTAAACGACGGGGCTTCGACAGGCTCAGCCCAGACGGTATTTGGTTACACCCAGTCGAGGATCTGCCATCCCTTTCTCGCCGCCAGCGCGCGCAGAGGGGCGTGGGCATTGGTGGCAAAGCCCTCATCGGCAAAGTCCAGGCAGGGTGCGTCTGAAACATGGTCCGAAAAAAACCGGATATGGGCAGAAGCGCGGTCGATCTTCTGGCCGGCCAGCCAGTCTTGCACCATTCGCAGCTTGGCCGCGCCATAGCAGTTTTCGCCTCTAATCTTGGGGGAGATAGCCCCATCCGTATCAGTCGTGCGGGTGGCGATGACATCCTCAACGCCGATCAGCGCGGCGATCTGCCGGACGTAAAAGGCGTAGGATGCGGTGGCGAGTGCGACGCGACGGCCCGCGGCCCGCTCTGCCTCCACGCGGGCCAGCGCCCCGGCAAGGCAATTGCGGCTGAGCGTCTGGCCTGCAAATCCGGCGGAAATCTTGTCGAGCTTGGCCGCATCAATCCGCGTGCCGAGCATCAGTGAAAGGTTGATCTCTTTCAGGCGGCTTCGGCTGACAAGGCGGAGCACAAACCCCAAGGTCGTGATCAGAACCAGCGGGGTAAGCACGATCCGCCAGGGCGCATAGCGCGGCACGGCATAGATCAGGAACGGGCCGAACGTCGCCGCGCGGGTAATCGTCTTGTCCATGTCGAAAATGGAAAGGAGCGTCATCCTTTCGCCTTAAGCGCAATCCGGCTTGCCGATCCAGCGCTTATGCACCAAACATGCCGTTGATGGCGAGCAAGGCGGATTTCACGGAAGAACAAGGGGCTACGGGCACCGCGCTGCGCGTGTCGGGCCGCCTGACGCTGTCGAATCTGTGGGATTTGCCCCAGCGCCTTGATGCCGTTGACGGCCCTGCCGCGCAAATCGACATCTCTGCCGTGGAACGGGTCGATACCGTCGGCGCTTGGATTATCCACCAATTTTCCGGCCGCACCGGCGCGCAGATTGTCGGCGCCAGCGAAGAAACCAAACGGCTGATCGCGTTGGTCAGCCAAGCGGATACAGACGTCCACGTCCGTCCCGAACCCATCAACCCTGTGGTCCGCGTTGTCACCGAAGTCGGCGATGCGACGGTCATCGCGCTGCGGACGCTTTTGGGTCTGGTCGCCTTTTTTGGGGCCATCCTGATTTCCAGCTGGGACATCATCCGCAACCCGCGTCGCCTGCGCATCAATGCCATCGTCCACCGGTTTGAACTGGTCGGTGTGAAGGCGCTTGGCATCATCGGCCTGATGAGCTTCCTCATCGGGATTGTCATTGCGCAACAAGGCGCTGTCCAGCTCCAGCAATTTGGTGCGGAGACGCTGACCGTCAATCTCGTCGGGCGGATCACGACCCGCGAACTTGGTGTGCTGATGACGGCGATCATGGTCGCCGGTCGTTCGGGCTCTGCCTTTGCCGCGCAGATTGGGACGATGAAGCTGACCGAAGAGATTGATGCGATGCGCACCATCGGAGTGTCGCCCATTGAGGCCCTCGTCATTCCGCGCATGATGGCGGCGGTCATCATGATGCCGCTGCTTGGTTTTTACGCGACCTTAGTGTCGATCTTTGGCGGCGGACTGTTTTGCTGGGTGTCGCTTGAAATCCCGCCCATCACTTTTGTGCAGCGGCTGCAGGAAGTCATTCCGATCACTGACCTTTGGGTCGGGCTGATCAAGGCGCCTGTCTTTGGCGCGATCATTGCGCTGTCGGGCTGCTTTCAGGGGATGCAGGTGGAAGGCAATGCGGAGGAAGTCGGCCTGCGCACCACCTCGGCAGTGGTGCAGGCGATCTTCCTCGTCATCGTGCTTGATGCCTTTTTCGCGGTCTTCTTTTCGCAGATCGGGTGGATTTGATGGACTTAAACGCCCCCATCGCCATCAAAGTGCGTGGCATCTGCAATCACTTTGGGGATCAGGTGATCCATGACGGGGTGGACCTTGATGTCCGCAACGGCGAAATTCTGGGCGTTGTCGGCGGATCGGGCACGGGCAAATCGGTCCTGATGCGGACGATCATCGGTCTCCAAAAGCCGAGCGCGGGGGAAATCGAGATCTTCGGTGAGCCGATGACCGATGAGGAAAGCGAAGCGCAGCTTGATCTGCGACGCCGCTGGGGCGTCATGTTTCAGGGCGGGGCGCTCTTTTCCACGCTGACGGTCGCGGAGAATGTGCAGGTGCCATTGCGGGAATTTTATCCCAATCTCGGCCAAAAGCTGCTCGACGAGATTGCGGCCTATAAGGTCGTGATGGCGGGCCTGCCGGCCAATGCTGCGGCCAAATATCCGTCGGAACTGTCAGGCGGTATGCGCAAGCGCGCCGGTCTGGCGCGGGCACTCGCGCTCGACCCACGGCTGCTCTTTCTGGATGAGCCGACCGCCGGGCTGGACCCGATTGCGGCGGCAGGCTTTGATGAATTGACCAAGGACCTGACCAAATCGCTTGGGCTGACTGTGTTCCTCATCACGCATGATCTGGATACGCTGCACGCCATCTGTGATCGGGTGGCAGTGCTCGCCGACCATAAGGTGGTCGCCGTCGGCACAATTCCGGAGCTTCTTGCAACGGACCATCCTTGGATTCAGGCTTATTTCAATGGACTACGCGGACGTGCCGCGCAGTCTTCGGTTGATCGGCACATGGCAAAGGGGGCATGAGGGCCTGATGGAAACGCGATCCAACCATCTGCTCGTCGGCAGTATCGTTCTCGGCCTGTTGGCGGCGCTCGTCGCCTTTGCGATGTGGATCGCCGGTTTGTCCGGCTCCAATGCCAAGGAGTATGACATTTTCTTCCGGCAATCGGTGGATGGCTTGGCCAAGGGCGGGAGCGTTAGCTTTTCGGGCGTGCCGTCCGGGCAGATCACCGCCATTGAGCTGTGGAAGAATGATCCGCAGTTCGTGCGCGTCCGCGTGGCGCTGAAAACAGATACGCCGGTGCTGCAAGGCACCACAGCGACGATTCAGGGCAGCTTCACCGGCCCGTCCACCGTCGTTCTTGATGGTGCCATTCGTGGCACGCCACCGCTGTCTGAGCCGGGGCCCGGCCCGGGGCGCGTGCCGGTTATCCCGACCAAGGCGGGCGGACTTGGCGCCTTGCTCAACAATGCGCCGCAATTGCTCGAACGTTTGTCGACCCTGACCGAGCGGCTGACCGAATTGCTGTCTGACCAGAACCAGAAGTCGTTCAGCAACATCCTTGCAAACACCGATAAGCTGACCGGCCATCTGGCGCGCGGCGGCCCGGAACTGGAAGCCAGCATCAAGGAAGCCCGCATCGCCATCAAGGAAGCCGGGATCGCGGCCAAGCAATTGGGAGAAGTTGCCGGGACGACCAATGGCCTGCTGAATGAAGAGGGCCGCCCGCTCATTGGTGACCTGCGCAAGACGATCCGCTCTGCCGAACAGAGCATGACGGCACTGGATGCGACGCTTGCCGAAGCGCGGCCGGGCATCAAGACCTTCTCGACCCAGACCTTGCCCGAAATTGGTCAGCTGGTGCGTGATCTGCGGGGCATGTCTGAATCGCTCAGTTCAGTTGCCAATAAGATTGACCAGCAGGGCGCTGGCGCGTTGATCGGCGGGCCCAGATTGCCCGAATATAAGGGGGATAAGGACGGCAAATGAAGCGCACGACCCTGATCTTTGGTGCCGCCATTTTGCTCGGCGGATGCAGCCTTGGCCTAACCGGCAAAGCGCCGGACTTTCTGCTGACGCTGACGCCCACATCTCGCCCTGCGGCCAATGACGGCGTGCTGGTGCAGGCGGGGGACAGCCTGACCGTGTCGGTGCCGCTGGCCCCGCAATCGATCTCAACAACGCGACTGCCGGTCGCACAGGGGCAGACGGCGATCGCCTTCATCAAAGATGCTATCTGGGTGGAACCGCCACCGCGCCTCTTCCAGCGGCTGCTGTCAGAGACGATCCGCGCAAAGACCGGACGGACGGTGCTGGACCCGCGCCAGTTCAACATGGCAACGGGCGCGACTTTGTCCGGCCAGCTTCTCCGCTTTGATATTGAGGAAAAGGGCGCGCGCGCCGTCGTTGTTTATGATGCGACGATTTCCGGAGAAAAGGATCGCCCCACGCGCACCCGCCGGTTTGAGGCGCGGGTGTCGGCCGGCAGGATTGAGGCCCGCAGCGCAGGGGACGCGCTCAACCGCGCTGCCAATGACGTTGCAGCCCAAGTGGCGGACTGGCTCCAAGCCTGATCTGAACAAAAAAGGGGGCGGGTAGCTGATGTGCTTCCCGCCCCCTTTTTGTGTCCAGCGCGGACGGCTCAGGCTTACTTGCCCTTGGCCTCCAGCGCCTTGTCTTCATTCGCCCGCCGGATCACATATTGGCGGATGTTTTCAATCTGCTCGGCAGAATATTGATCCTTCCAAGCGACCATGCCGTTCTCAGACAGGGCGCCATCATGGACGACCTTCTGCCACATCTTCGGGTCACCAAGGATGGCTGAGTGGCGCAGATCTGGGTTGAGTCCACCTGCGATCGCTGCGTCGCCATGGCAGACGCTACAGCTGTTCTGATAAGGGCTCATGCCTGCATCCGCCTGCGCCTTTGTGCCGGTGAACGGCGGCGGATCAAGCACTTGCTTGGCCTGCGGCGGTGGCGGTGGAAGCACAGCTTTGCCGCCAATCTTGAAGACCAGCAGGCGGCTGATGTTGCGCACAGAGCCGGACTTGCCGGACAAGATGCCCGGTGCCACGTCGTATACGCCGCCCCAACCTGCGAGGATGGCGACATATTGCACGCCCTTGACCGAATAGGTCATGGGGGCCGCGATCACGCCGGTCTGCGTCGGGAAGCTCCAGAGTTGCTTGCCATTGTCGGCTGTATAAGCGCGGAATTCACCGCCTGCCGTGCCTTGGAAGACCAAGTTGCCGGCTGTTGCCAGCGTGCCGCCATTGGACGGGCCGGGATGTTCCACCCGCCAGCGCGGCTTGCCGGCAATCGGGTCCCAAGCCAGCAACGAACCTGTGGTGGCAGCGGCAGCCGCGGCACGGATGGCGGGATCAGCGGGCATGCCCATCTGGCCCGTATCGAGGCCCAGCTGGAAGCCGACCTTGCCGGGTTTCCAATCCTTGGACGCGGCGAAATAGGGCTGCGAGATTTCGTTGGCCGGAATGTAGACCAGACCCGTTTTCGGGCTGTACGACATGGGCTGCCAGCTATGCGCCCCAAGCGCGCCCGGCCAGCCGATATAGGGCTTCCCAGTCTGTTCATACCGCGCTTCGGGGTTCACGTCCGGCTTGCCGGTGACGGGGTCCAGACCCTTGGCCCAAGTGATCAGCTTGGCAAAAGGCTTGCCGGAGATGAACTTGCCGGTTTTCGCGTCGAGCACGTAGAAGAAGCCGTTCTTCGGCGCATGCATGATAACGCGGGTTGTCTTGCCGTTGACCGGCATGTCGGCAGCGATGATCTGCTGGTTGGAATCATAATCCCAACGGTCTTCCGGTGTTTCCTGGAAGTGCCAGGCATATTCGCCCGTGTCTGCGTTCACAGCGACGATGGAGGCTGTGTAGAGGCTGTCGCCGCCCTTGCCACCGCGTGCATTGGGGTTCCAAGGTTCGGCATTGGCCGTGCCGAAATAGATGAGGTTGGTCGTGGGATCATATGTGATCGAATCCCAGACGGTCCCGCCGCCGCCATTCTTCCAAGCGTCGGGCGCCCAGGTTTTGGCGGCTGCTTCGAGATGCTTGCCTTCAAACGGCTTCGATGGATCACCGGGGACGGTGTAGAAGCGCCAGGCTTCCTTACCGGTTTCGGCGTCATAGGCGGCCAGATAGCCGCGCGTAATGTATTCGGCACCCGCAGAGCCGATCAGCACCTTGCCCTTCACAATGCGCGGCGCGCCGGTGATGGCCATGTTGGACCCCTGCGGGATCGTCATCTTGTCCCAAAGGACCTTGCCGGTGTCGGCGTTCAATGCGACCAGACGGCCATCGAGCGTGCCGACATAGACGCGGCCCTTATAGACAGCGACGCCGCGATTGACGGCATCGCAGCAGACATCAACCAGCTTGGCACGCGGCACCTTGGGGTCATATTCCCACAGCTTCTTGCCCGTGGCGGCGTCATAGGCCTTCACCATCGACCAAGCGGTGGAGATGTACATGATGCCGTCCACAACAATGGGGGTGGCTTCCTGCCCGCGCGCGGTATCCAGATCAGACGACCATTCAAGGCCAAGCTGGCCGACATTCTGATCGGAAACCTGCGTCAGCGGCGAAAAGCGCTGCTCATCCATGGTGCGGCCATAAGACAGCCAGTCGGCGCCATCCGGGCTGCCTGCAACGAGGCGCGCATCATCGACATTGGCATTCTTGCCGCCCTTTTCGGCGCAACCAGCCAAAGCCATTGCGACCAGCGCAACAGCCGTACCCAAAGCAAGCGAACGAGATTTCATGTGGAAACTACCCCTCCAACCTGTGCCGATTTTTCGGCAGCGTGCATCTTATAACGCGGGAGCCTGCGACTCTCTACTGGCGTCCTTGCCAGTGACCGCGCTTCGATGCGAGGGGAAAATGCTTGGGACAGAGAAACTTCCCTGCCCCGTTTCGCCCTGGCAACCGGTGACGGGGCAGGGCCTGTCAGACACCGCGCCTGTGGATCTGCCCGCCAATGATCCCGGCCCCGACGTTGCCTTGAGCAAGCCCAAAGATTTCCGCGCTGCGGTCCACGCCTATGAACGGTCGTTGCTTGAAGAGGCGCTGCGGCGGCACCGGCACAATCAGCGCGCGACGGCGAAAGCGCTTGGGCTCAGCTATGATCAGCTGCGGCATTGTTTGAAGAAGCACGGTTTGCTGGAGGTGGCGGGTTAAATCCCACCAAATCCCGTTCGTCCTGAGCTTGTCGAAGGACTGAATTTCCTTTTCACAAAAGTAAAAGGACGGCCCTTCGACAAGCTCAGGGCGAGCGGGCTTTCACTTCATCGTCATGCTGAACTTGTTTCAGCATCCATGAACACAGGCGGTGACGGGCATGTAAGCATAACCGGATGTTGCGAAGCTAATGGATCCTGAAACGAGTTCAGGATGACGATTTGGAGTCCCCCTCCACAGTCGCACTATGCCGCAGGATCATGGGCACGTTGAGCCCCCCGAACAACAGCGTCAGCGGCAGCGCGCCCCACAGCTTATAGCCCAACCAAAACCCAGTTGAGCTGTTGCGCCAGACGATTTCATTGAGGATCGCCATGCCGATGAAGAACCAGGCGAAATTGCGCGTCAGCAGATGCCAGCCGCGCTGGCTGAGTTCGGGATAGGCATGCGCCATCACCAGTTCGAGAGTCGGCTTCTTCGTCAGCGTCCCGAAAAAGAGGATGCCCGAGACCATCAGATAATAGAGCGTCGGCTTCATCTTGATGAAGGTTTCGTCGTGCAGCCAGATGGTGAGGCCGCCGAAGAACAGCACCATGACGCCTGAGAACATCAGCAATACTGAGACCTTGCCGTGCTTCACGCGGGACCAGATGATGGCCGCAAGCGTGGCAACCATGAAGGCGCCTGTGGCCACCCAGACACCGGCCGCCCAATAGGTCAGCAGAAACACGCCGAGCGGACCGAGATCAACGAGCAGGTTGGGCGCGGGCTGGGCGGGGACTTTGGTGGTCTGCGGCTCTTGCGTCATGCCCTGTCTGCTCCGGCGATGATGTTGGCGACTTCGTTTGCGTCAAACGGGCGTAGGTCTTCAATGGTCTCCCCAACGCCGATGGCATGAATGGGCAGGCCGAACTTTTCAGCCGCCGCGACAAGGACGCCGCCCCGCGCCGTGCCGTCGAGCTTGGTCATGACAAGGCCGGTGACGCCCGCCACTTCCTTAAAAATCTCAATCTGCGACAGCGCGTTCTGCCCCGTCGTCGCATCAAGCACGAGGACGACATCATGTGGAGATGCGGGGTTGATTCGCCCGAGGACGCGGCGGATCTTCGCCAGTTCGTCCATCAACTCACGTTTATTCTGAAGGCGGCCAGCCGTGTCGACGATGAGAACGTCGATGCCGGTCTCGGTCGCTTGTTTGACCGCGTCGAATACAATGCCCGCCGCATCCCCACCTTCGGCGCCCGACACGATCGGCACGCCCAAGCGGTCTGCCCAGACTTTCAACTGGCCAATGGCGGCGGCACGGAAGGTGTCGCCCGCCGCGAGCATGACGCCGTAATCCTGTTCGAGGAACAGATGGGCCAGCTTGGCGATGGTGGTGGTCTTGCCGGAGCCGTTGACGCCGATGACAAGAATGACCTGCGGGCGCGGGAAGGCGATGATGTCGAGCGGCTTGGCAACCGGTGCCAGCACGTCGCGGATCTCACTCGCCAGCACTTCACGGACACCCGCTTCGTCGATCCCACGCTCATAGCGGCTGTCGGCGAGCCGTGCGCGGATGCGGTGCGCCGTGGCCGGGCCAAGATCAGAGACGATCAGCGCCTCTTCAATCTCGTCGAGCGTTTCGGCATCCAGCTTGGACTTGGTGACAAGGCCAGTCAGATTCTCGCTCAGCCGTTCCGACGTGCGCTTGAAGCCGCCGAGCAGCTTCTTGTGCCAAGGCGTGTTTTCGGTGTCGCTCATGCGGGAATGCCGGTCAGCTTGGCGCCGTCGCTCGCGGTGATGGTCAGGGTCATGATGCGGCCCTTTAAGGCATCGGGCGCAAAGCGGAAATCCTGTGATGCGGGAATTTCAACCAAGGCATGGTTTTCGGCATGGCCAGTGCGTCCGTCGCGTTCAATGAGGACGCGTCTTTCCGTGCCAATCAGGCTTTCCAGCCACCGCGCCTTGCGGGCCATCGCGGCGGTGCGCAGCCGGTCTGCCCGTGCCTTAATGGTGGCGCGGTCCAATTGCGGCATCCGCGCCGCTGCGGTGCCGGGGCGCGGGCTGTAAGGGAAGATATGGCCGAACACGATGTCGCAATCCTCCAGCAGCGCGAGCGAGTTTGCGAACATCGCGTCTTCTTCGGTCGGGAAACCGGCGATGATGTCGGCTCCGATGGCAATGTCTGGACGCTTGGCCTTTAGTCGTTCGACCAGCCGGACGGCATCGGCGCGCAAATGGCGGCGCTTCATGCGCTTCAGGATCATGTCATCGCCGGATTGAAGCGAGAGGTGAACGTGCGGCATGATCCGGGTCTCCCCGGTGATGAGATCAAACAGCCGGTCGTCAATCTCAATGGAATCGAGCGAGGAAAGCCGCAGCCGCTCCAGCGCGGGAACATGGGTCAGGATGCGGTCAACCAGCAGGCCGAGCGTTGGGCTTCCGGGGAGATCGGGGCCATAGCTGGTCAGGTCCACGCCGGTCAGGATGACTTCCTTCTGGCCGGCATCAACGCGGGCTTTGATCGCATCGATGATCGCGCCTGCTGGGAGGGAGCGGCTGGGGCCGCGCGCGATTGTCGTGACGCAGAAGGTGCAGTCATGGTCGCACCCGTTCTGCACCTCGACAAAGGCACGGGCATGGTCTGCGCCGGAGATGGCGGGGGTCTCAAGTCCGTTCGTGTCGAGCCCTTCGACGCCGCCTGCGGCGTTGCTCAGGATGAACTTTGTCGAGTCACGTCCCTCGACTGCGCTCGGGACGAACGGAATATAGGATCGCAATTCCCGCTTCGCCGCATTCCCGACAACAGCGTCCACCTCAGCCATGGCAGCGAGTTCCGGCCCGATGGTTTCTGCGGCACAGCCCGTCAAGACAATCCGCGCCTCGGGCCGTTCGCGCTTCATGCGGCGAATGGCCTGCCGCACTTGACGCTCAGCCTCGGCCGTCACGGCGCAACTGTTGAAGATGACGAGATTGCCCTGATCGGCCGCCGCCGCCCGGATCGCTTCGCCTTCGGCAATGTTGAGGCGGCAGCCGAAATTGACCACCTCCGGTCCGTTCATCCGAAGCGGCTCCAGTCTGTCTCGCCGGTGTAGACCAGCGTGGCGGGGCCGGTCATGCAAATGCGTTCCCCCGGTGCCCATGCGATGGTCAAGTCGCCACCCGGCAAAGAGACGCGGACGGGCGAGGCGACAAGCCCCGCGCGGATGGCGGCAACCGCCGTCGCGCAGGCGCCAGTGCCGCAGGCGAGCGTCAGGCCTGCGCCGCGCTCCCAAACGCGCAGTTTCAAGTGATCCTTGCCCGCAAGGCTCGCGACGTTGACGTTGATGCGTTCCGGGAAAATCGGGTCGGTCTCGATGACGGGGCCGAGGCGGGCAAGGTCCACCGCATCGCAATCCGCCACAAAAAAGATGACATGCGGGTTGCCGACATTGACGGCGGCCGGGTGATCCAGCGCTTCCCAACTGACCGGCATATCGCGCGTGTCCATTGCGTAAGCGAGCGGAATGACGTCCCAATTGAAACGTGGCTCTTCCATCTCAACGCGCGCTTTATCGCCCTGCGCTTCAAGCGCAATGGTGCCGCCCAGCGTCTCTAGTGTCGTCTTGCCGCCAAGGAGCAGCGCCACGGCGCGAAAGGCATTGCCGCAGGCGCCCACTTCACTGCCGTCATGATTGAAGATGCGCATTTGGGCATCTGCGCCGTCGGACGGGCCGAGCAGGATCAGCTGATCGCAGCCGATACCGGTGCGGCGGTCCGCAATGGCGCGGGCGCGGGTTTCGGTCATCGCAACCGGCGTTTCACGCCCGTCGATCACGACAAAGTCGTTGCCCAGCCCGTTCATCTTGTAAAAGCGGTCGCCCATGCGCGGCCCTTTAAGCCGGCACGGGCGATGAGTCCAATGAAGTCAGGCGATCTGCCTCAGGCGAGGCGGCGCACTTCCTCGTCGAAATCGGGAAGAAGCCCTTCGGCGGGTCGCGGTGTCGTCATGCTCTGGCGGGCCGCCGGAAGCAAGTTGCGTTCTGCCAGCAGTTCAAGGACCGCCGTGATCGGCAGCGGACGGCCATAGAGCCAGCCTTGCCCCTTATGGACGCCCAACTGACGCAGGCGCTCCTCGATTTCGCCAACTTCAATGCCTTCAGCCGTCACCGGCATGGACAGGTTATCTCCGAGCCGTGCAATCGCGTTGACGATGGCGGCACTTTCCGGGTTGTCGACGAGCGAGGTGACGAAGCTCTTATCAATTTTGATGCGGTCAAACGGCAAGACGCGACACCATGGCTTCGGCAATGCGGTCCACAACATCGGGATTGGCCACGTCGAACACAAAGGCGACCGCAAATTCGTCGCCACCCAGACGTGCAGCCAGCGCATTGGGAGGCATCAGCTTGGTGATTTCGGCGGCAACCGCGCGCAGCAGGCCATCGCCCACGGCATGGCCGTGAATGTCGTTGACGTTCTTGAAGTGATCAAGATCGAGCATGAGCATGGCGAGTTGCTTGCCACGCTTGCCCGCCCGCGCCAGCATTTCAGAGCCTTGTTCCGCCAGGGAACGGCGGTTGTGGAAGCCGGTAAGGGGATCGCGCATGGCCAGGATCTGTGCGCGCTCTTCGGCCGCGGTGCGTTCTTCGACTTCTTTTTGGAGGTCAATATAACGGCGCCAGCCAAACAGGATCAGCGCAACATTGAGAAGGAGGGTTACGACGAGCACATTGTCTGAGTGGCCGTTCTGGCCCAGCAATGTCCGGAACGCGTTGATCATGGCGCTGGACCCGGTGCCTGCGAACAGGACGATGGCGGCCTCCATGATCCCGCCCATGACGATGTCGCGGCCGGCGGCCTGCGCGATCGAATTGGACGCGGACTTTTCTCTTTGGATAACTTCAGACACCTAGCTTATGCCCCCTTGCACATGCCGTTTCAGCAATCCTCTATGCGGACAAAGCGTGAAGATCGTGTTAAGTCGGCCTTGGACCTAGGGTTCTCGGGCAGCTGACAGGCAGATTGCATTGACGGGAGAGTGGGAATCGGTTAGGGGCCCGCCTGCTTTCCAATCTGAAAAGCAAGAAATTGGCCGCCCAAGGGCGTACGCTGGCCGACGAGTTTTCGTCCGCCGGCGTGTTCTGTTTGGGCGTTTTGAAGGAGCGAACGCATGTTCGAAAGTTTGAGCGAAAGGCTTGGCGGTGTCTTTGACCGGCTGCGTGGCCGTGGTGCGCTCAACGAAGCGGATGTGCGTGAGGCGATGCGCGAAGTGCGTATTGCGCTGCTTGAGGCAGACGTTGCGCTGCCGGTCGTCCGCACGTTTATCGACAAAGTCACTGAACAGGCGGTTGGCCAGTCTGTCCTGAAATCGATCACGCCGGGCCAGCAGGTCGTGAAGATCGTCAACGACGCGCTCGTTGAAATGCTCGGCAGTGAAGCGAGTGATCTTGAATTGGCCGCGACGCCGCCTGCCATCATCATGATGGTGGGTCTGCAAGGCTCCGGTAAAACCACAACGACCGCGAAGATTGCGAAGCGCCTGACGGAAAAGGACCGCAAGAAGGTCATGATGGCGTCGCTCGACGTCAACCGTCCGGCAGCGCAGGAACAGCTTGCGATCCTGGGCGAACAGACAGGCGTTGCGACTTTGCCGATCGTGGCGGGCCAGCAGCCGGTTGATATTGCCAAGCGCGCCATGCAGGGCGCAAAGCTGCAGGGCTACGACGTCCTGATCCTCGACACCGCGGGCCGACTCCATGTCGACGCCCAGCTGATGGCCGAAATGAAGGCCGTGGCGGACGTGTCCAGCCCGGCCGAAACCTTGCTCGTTGTCGACAGCCTGACGGGGCAAGATGCCGTCAACGTCGCGAAGAACTTTTCGGATCAGGTGCCGCTGACGGGTGTCATCCTCACCCGTATGGACGGCGATGCACGCGGTGGTGCCGCGCTTTCGATGCGCGCTGTTACGGGCAAGCCGATCAAATTTGTCGGCACTGGTGAAAAGCTGGACGGGCTGGACGTGTTCCACCCCGGCCGTGTTGCCGGTCGCATCCTTGGCATGGGCGACGTTGTCAGCCTTGTTGAGCGCGCGGCCGAAACCATCCAGCAGGATGAAGCCGAAGCGCTGGCCGCGAAAATGGCCAAGGGTCAGTTCGACATGAACGATCTGCGCGCCCAGTTGCAGCAGATGCAGCGCATGGGCGGGCTTGGTGCGTTGGCAGGCATGTTGCCGGGCATGAAGAAGATGCAGGGTGCGGCGTCGGGCATGGATGACCGTATCCTTGTCCGCATGGACGCGATCATCTCGTCGATGACGAAGAAGGAGCGCACCAAGCCGGAGTTGTTGCAGGCCAAGCGCAAGATCCGCATCGCCAACGGGTCGGGCACCACGGTGCAGGAAGTGAACAAGCTTCTGAAAATGCATCAGGAAATGTCCACCGCTATGAAGAAGATCCGCAAGATGGGCGGCATCAAAGGCCTGGGCGCGCTGTTCGGTAAGGGCGGCGGTGGCCTTGGTGGGCTGCTCGGCGGCGGAGGGCTTCCGGGCATGCCGGGGGCAGGCGCTGCAGGGAGCGGAATGCCCAATCTGCCGCCGGGTTTCGAGAATTTGTTGAAGAAGAAATAGGGGCCCTCGGGCCGCAGGTTTAAAGTTTAGATTGGAAGGAAAATATCATGGCAGTTTCAATTCGTTTGTCGCGTGGCGGTTCCAAGAAGCGTCCTTATTACCGCATCGTTGTCGCCGATGCCCGCGCCCCGCGTGACGGCGCCTTCATCGAAAAGGTTGGCACCTACAACCCTATGCTTGCCAAGGACGATGCCAACCGCGTCGTGCTGAATGCCGATCGTCTGAAGCACTGGATTTCGGTGGGCGCGCAGCCGACGGACCGCGTTGCCCGCTTCCTCGATGTGGCTGGCATCAAGGAACGCACAGTCCGCGTGAACCCCAAGAAGGCAGAACCGGGCGAAAAGGCCAAGGAACGCGCTGAAGAACGTGCGCAGAAGATCATCGACGCAGAAGAAGCCGCCAAGGCTGAAGCTGAAGCCGCTGCTGCCGCTGCCGCTGCTCCGGTTGAAGAAGCGCCTGCTGAAGAAGCCGCGGCCGAGGAAGCTCCCGCCGTTGAAGCGGCAGCCGAAGAAGCACCTGCTGCTGAAGCCGTCGCTGAAGAGGCACCTGCCGCCGAAGCAGCACCTGCCGCAGAAGAAGCACCTGCTGTTGAAGCTGCTGCCGAAGAAGCACCTGTTGCTGAAGAGCCCGCTGCAGAAGCTGCTGCCGAAGAAGCACCTGCTGAAGACAAGGCTGAGGGTTAATTCCCTCATGCCGCCGTTTGTCCTGAGCCTGTCGAAGGACTGTCCTTCTTGTTGCCTTTCACGGCCTCAAGGACGGCACGTCGACAAGCTCAGTGCAAACGGAGGTTAAGATGGCTCTCAACCGCCAGGTCACACTTGCCGTCATCATTGGCGCGCATGGCGTGGCGGGTGAGGTCCGCCTCAAGCTGTTCACCGATGGGGTGGGCAGCCTGAAGGCGCATAAGACGTTCAACGGTGGCGCACTGACGATGTCGTCGGTGCGCGCCGGAACCAACGGCGCCATTGCCCGCTTTGCTGAAATTGCAGACCGCAACGGCGCCGAAGCGATGCGTGGCACCGAACTTGCCGTCCCGCGCGACGCGCTCCCGCCGCTTGCGGATGGGGAATATTATCACGCCGACTTGATGGGGCTCCCCTGCGTCACGACCGAGGGGGTGACTGTCGGTATCTGCGTTGCAGTTGAAAATTTCGGCGCGACCGATGTGCTCGAAATTGAACGGCCCGACAAGAAGACCTTCATGGTGCCGATGATCGCGTCGGTCGTGCCTGAATGGTCGGACGAACGTATCCTCATCGAGGCCGCCTTCGCGGAATAGACGCGGGTTCGACATCATCCGCCTTTGCGGTATGTCTTGCTCTATGACCCGCAGACTCTCTTTCATCCTCGCGGCCGCACTGATCTCGTTCGGCACGGCACATGCCCAATCGCTCACCCCCCTCACGCCGGAAATCGACGCGGTCTTCGCCAAGTTTCAGGCCGAGGCGCATGTGCCCGGCATGGTCTATGGCGTGGTGAAGGATGGAAAGCTCGCCTATGTGAAGGGCATCGGCGTTCAGGATCTCGATGCAAAGCGCCCTGTGACGCCCGACACGCTGTTCCGCATCGCCTCTATGACGAAGGCGTTCACTGCGCTCTCCATCCTGTCGCTGCGCGATAAGGGGAAGCTGCGCCTTGATGATCTGGCCGAAGACTCTGTGCCGGAAATGAAGGGCTGGAGCTACCCGACCAGCGATAGCCCCCGCATCCGCATCCGGGATCTGCTCGCCCATGTCGGTGGGTTCGTGACCGACGATCCTTGGGGGGACCGGCAGCAAGTTCTCTCGCAGGAAGACTTCACCAAGATGCTGAAGGCAGGCGTGCCGTTCAGCCGCACGCCGCAAATGGCGCATGAATATTCAAACTTCGGTTACGCCATTCTCGGGCGGATCATCGCCAAGGCGTCGGGCATGCCGTACCGCACCTATGTGGAGCGCACGCTCCTGACGCCGCTGGGGATGACCTCCAGCGGCTTTGACGTGACCGCCGCCCCCAAGGACCGCCGCGCCATTGGCTATCGTTGGGAAAACGATGCCTGGGCCGAGGAGCCGACCATGCGCGATGGCGCGTTTAACTCCATGGGCGGGCTTCAGGTCAGCGCCAATGACTATGCCAAATGGGTCGCCTTCCTGCTGTCCGCTTGGCCGCCCCGCGATGGGCCGGAGACGGCGCCTGTCAAGCGTGCCACCGTGCGTGAGATTGCACAAGGGCTGAATTTCATTAGCGTTGCCCAAAGGACGGGCACAAGCGGCCCCACCGCCTGCCGTCAGGCGCTGGCCTATGGCATGGCCTGGCGCGTTGCACAGGATTGTGACCTTGGCCTGACACTGGCGCATGGCGGCGGCTATCCGGGCTATGGATCGCATGTCATGCTGATGCCGGACTATGGCGTGGGCATCTTCGCGCTGTCCAACCGCACCTATGCGGGGCCGTCTGCGCTCGCTTGGGACAGTGCGGTGATCCTGCATAAGGCAGGGCTGCTCAAGCGGGCAGAGGTGCCGGTGTCGACTACGCTTGGCGATTTCTATGGGTTGGCGCGTCAGGTTTATGCGGCGGGAAACATTGCAGCACTCAACGGTCGCGTCGCCATGAACTTCCCGCTTGATCGCACGGCGGAGAATTGGGCCAAGGTCCTGGCCGATCTCAAGGCAAAGTCGGGCAGTTGCGTGACGTCCGCGCCGATCACAACCACGGGTGCCATGTCCGGCACGTTCAAATGGGTGTGCGACAAGGGAGAGACGCAGGGGCAAGTGCTCCTCGCGCCGACACATCCTATCACGCTTCAGGCCTTGCGGCTTAGCTTTGTGGCCAAGCCTTGAGCTTGCTGGTCATGGTGGATGGCAGTTGTGCTTTCCTTTTCCTTTTCGGTCTCGTAGCCGCAGCGATCTCCTCATGTTCGATCCAGCCCAGCCTATGACCTTCCAAGTCACCGTCCTGACCCTTTATCCAGAGATGTTTCCCGGCCCCCTTGGCGCGTCCATTGCCGGACGGGCGAAGGATGAGGGGAAGTGGGCGCTGGAGACGGTCCAGATCCGCGACTTTGCAACCGACAAACACAGCACGGTGGATGACACGCCGGCCGGCGGTGGCGCGGGCATGGTGTTGAAGGTGGATGTGCTGGCGCGGGCGGTGGATTCGGTGGCAAAGCCCCTCCCCTTCAGGGGAGGGGTTGGGGTGGGGACTCCCCACCCACGAAATGGTCCCGGCTTCCCCACCCCCAACCCCTCCCCTGAAGGAGAGGGGCTTCAAGCTGCCCCCATTCTCGCAATGACGCCACGCGGCAAACCCATCACCCAAGCCCGCATCCGTGAACTCGCCTCAGGACCCGGCGTTGTGATTCTTTGCGGGCGATTCGAAGGGTTTGACGAGCGCCTGTTCGAGGCGCGGCCGGAGATTGAGCAGGTTTCAATGGGCGATATCGTGCTTTCCGGGGGGGAAATGGGCGCTTTGATGCTGCTCGATGCTTGCATTCGCCTGCTTCCCGGCGTAATGGGCGCGGCCTTGAGTGGTGAAGAGGAGTCGTTTGAGAACGGTCTCCTTGAATACCCTCATTACACCCGACCTGCTGAGTGGGAAGGGCGGACGATCCCTGAAGTGCTGCGATCGGGGGATCATGCGAAGATCGCTGCCTGGCGGAAACAACGGGCAGAAGATGACACACGGTTACGCAGGCCGGACCTTTGGGAGCGTCATATCGATGCTCGGGCCCAGCCTGCCTCTGATGCGCGGCGGAAGACTAAAAAGGACAAGTGAGGCAATGAACCTCATTCAAACGATCGAAGCGGAACAGATCGCAAAATTGACCGCAGAAAAGAAGATCCCGGAATTCCGTCCGGGTGACACCCTTCGCGTCGGCGTTCGCGTCGTTGAAGGTGAACGGACCCGCGTCCAGAACTACGAAGGCGTGTGCATCGCGCGTTCGAACAAGGGCATGGGCTCTAACTTCACCGTGCGTAAGATTTCGTTCGGCGAAGGCGTGGAACGTGTTTTCCCGCTCTATTCGCCCAACATCGACAGCATCGAAGTCGTCCGCAAGGGCGCCGTGCGTCGTGCCAAGCTTTACTATCTGCGCGGTCGTCGCGGCAAATCGGCACGTATTGCCGAACGTCGTGATACGCGAATTACAGACGCTGCGAAGAAAACGGCCTCAGCCCCGGTCGCTTCAGAGTGAACTCTGAAGCGTGAATCGGGGCTGCGCATTGTGGCCAGCCTGATTCACGCTTCAAGTGCTTGAAGCGATCAGGCTGGCTGGCCTGATCCCGCACGTTCGTGTAAAAATCGAACAGCCGAAAGGGCCGGGATCCAAACACGGGTTCCGGCCCTTTCTTTTTGACCATAACCATTATTGTCATTCCCGCGCAGGCGGGAATCCAAGAACACCGGTGAAGCAGGATTGACGTCTCAGGTGGCACTGGACCCCCGCTTTCGCGGGGGTGACAACCAAAGCAAGGAAAGAAGACCATGGGCTATCGTGTTGTTGTCGCAGGGGCCACCGGGAATGTGGGCCGCGAAATGCTGAACATCCTCGCAGAACGCGAATTTCCGATTGATGAAATCGCCGCCGTCGCCTCGTCGCGGTCGCAGGGCGATGTCATCGAATTCGGTGAAACCGGCAAGACGCTGAAGGTCCAGAATATTGAGCATTTCGACTGGACCGGCTGGGACATGGCGCTGTTCGCTATCGGATCGGACGCGACGGCCATTTACGCGCCCAAGGCGGCGGCTGCCGGTTGCGTCGTCATCGACAACTCGTCGCTCTACCGCATGGACCCGGACGTGCCGTTGATCGTGCCCGAGGTGAACCCCGATGCGATTGACGGCTATAAGAAGAAGAATATCATCGCCAACCCGAACTGCTCGACAGCGCAGCTCGTCGTCGCGCTGAAGCCGCTGCATGATGCGGCCAAGATCACGCGTGTGGTCGTGGCGACCTATCAGTCCGTCTCGGGCGCGGGCAAGCAGGGCATGGACGAACTGTTTGAACAGTCACGCAACATCTTTGTCGGCGATCCGGCAGAGCCGGTGAAGTTCACCAAGCAGATCGCCTTCAACGTCATCCCGCACATCGATAAGTTCCTCGACGATGGTTCCACCAAGGAAGAGTGGAAGATGGTCGTGGAAACGAAGAAGATTCTCGATCCCAAGATCAAGGTTATCGCGACGTGCGTGCGCGTGCCGGTGTTCGTTGGCCATTCGGAAGCCGTGAACATCGAGTTTGAGAATGAGATTTCGGCCAAGCAGGCGCAGTCCATCCTGCGCGAAGCGCCGGGCGTCATGCTCATCGATAAGCGCGAAGACGGCGGCTATGTCACGCCTGTTGAATGCGTGGGTGACTATGCCACCTTCGTGTCGCGCGTGCGCGAAGACTCGACCGTCGACAATGGTCTGGCTTTGTGGTGCGTGTCCGACAATCTGCGTAAAGGCGCGGCCCTCAACGCTGTCCAGATCGCCGAACTGCTCGGCCGCAGGCATTTGAAGAAGGCGTAATCGCCCAGCGCTTGCAAGCCCCTCCCGCTTAAGTCACTGTTGTCAAAACAGGACCTGAGGGAGGGGCATTCAAGCCATGACATTAAGCGCAGACGTTTTCTGGTCGTTCCGGTCACCCTATAGCTATCTGGCCATTGGGCGGTATCGCAAGCTGGCCGAAGACTATGATCTGACCATCAACATCCGGCCGGTCTATCCCCTCGCTGTTCGAGAGCCCGACTTTTTTGAACGCAGCCACCCCAATTGGTTGCGATACACCTTTCGCGACATGTTCCGCGTGGCGCAGTTCCACGGCATCCCCTTCGGCCCGCCGCGTCCTGATCCGATTGTGCAGGATGTGATGACGCGCAAGATCGCGGAGGAACAGCCTTACATCTTCCGCCTCACCCGGCTGGGACAGGCCGCCGCGCGGCGGGGCAAGAGCCTACCCTTTTGCCATGAGGCCGCCATGCTCATCTGGGGCGGTGCCGAAAATTGGCATGAGGGGGATCATCTCAAAGGTGCAGCCGAACGGGTAGGGCTCGATCTGGCCGAACTCGATGCCGAAGCGCTGGCCGATGCCGAAGCGCTGGATGCCGAGATTGCCGGCAACCAGCAGGCGCTGGAAGCGGCGGGCCATTGGGGCGTGCCGACCTTGGTGTTTGAGGAGGAGCCGTTCTTCGGTCAGGATCGGATCGACATGGCGCTTTGGCGCATGGAGCAGAAGGGTCTGGCGAGACGGTAGAGCCCTCGACCAAGCAACACGGCGCCTCGCACTTGCGTCTCTTCTGGACCGATGGAAGGCAGTCGTACTAGACAGGCCAGAATGATCCCGCACCGTTTGTGTCGAGCGAAGTCGAGACACGTCCCTCGACTTCGCTCGGGACAAACGGACTATTGAAAGCCCATATGACGCCCCAATTCTTCGACGCCCCCGATGGCACACCGCTCGCTTATTACGAACTGGGCAAAGGCCGTCCGCTGCTCCTCATCCACGGCTACATCTCTGATGCGCTGACCAATTGGATGAAGTTCACCCCGACGGCGCAGGTGATCGCAGACGCCGGATACCGGGTGATCATGCCGGACTTGCGTGCCCATGGAGCCAGCGGAAAGCCGCATGATCCGCTCTGTTATCCGCCCGACATTCTGGCGGATGACCAGTTTGCGCTCCTCGCGCATCTGGGCCTCGAAGACTTTGACGCAGCGGGCTATTCTCTCGGCGCGCGGACGGTGGTGCGCATGCTGGCGCGCGGGTGTCGGCCGGGCAAGGTCATCTTGTCGGGCATGGGGCTGGAAGGGCTGACCATGGCGGACCGGCGCGCGGGCTATTTCCGGAATGTCCTCACCAATTTGGGTGCCCATGAAAAAGGCTCACCCGAATGGATGGTCGAAGCGTTTCTAAAGACAAGTAAGGGGGATCCGGTCGCGCTCAATCTGCTCATCAACAGCTTTTCCGGTGTGGATGAAGCCACGATCCGATCTTGGGATTTTCCAGTGGGCGTCGTTTGCGGCGTCGATGATCAGGACAATGGGAATGCGCAAGCGCTGGCGGAGGCGCTGCCGCAGGGGCGCTATTATCCGATCCCCGGCAACCATATGAGTGCAGTGACCAAGCCGGATTTGGGTGCGGCGATGGTGGCGTTTTTGACGGGCTAGGCGTGTCCCTCCCCATCGACTTGCGATGGGGAGGTGGCAGTCGCGCCAGCGACTGACGGAGGGGCAATGGCACCTTCCGCTGGCCCCTCCACCATCCTTCGGATGGTCCCCCTCCCCAATGCAAGTCATTGGGGAGGAACATGCGGCTTACACCCGTCGAAAATTCGCTCCCCTTCGCTTGACCGTTCCCGCAGCGCCCGTCACAGTCTGCGCAACAATATTTCACCGGAGAGCCTTATGAAAACCTTCGTTTCCACGTTCGCGCTCGGCCTGTCGCTCGCGCTTTCCACCCCTGTTTTGGCGCAGCAGACGGCACCAACCGCCGCTGAAGCCGATAAGTTTGTCGCGGATGCCGAGAAATCTCTGGCTGAGTTCTCGGTCTTCAATGCGCAGATCCAGTGGATCAACAACACTTACATCACCGATGATACGGATGCCGTCGCGGCGAAGGTCGGCGCGGAGGGGACCGAAATGTCGGTGAAGCTGGCAGGCGAAGCCGCGCGCTATATGAATGCGCCGGGCCTCAGCTACGACACCAAGCGCAAGCTCGATATTTTGCGCGGTGGCCTTGTCCTGCCGGCACCGGCCACGCCGGAAGCGGCTAAGGAACTGAACGACATCGCAACCCGCCTCAACTCCACTTATGGCAAGGGGAAGGGCACGCTTGATGGCAAGCCGGTCAATGGGTCTGACATCGAAGCGGAAATGGGCACCAACCGCGACCCCGCCAAACTCGCCGAAATGTGGACGAGCTGGCACGACAATGTCGGCACCCCGATGCGCGGCGATTATGCCAAGCTTGTCGAGATTGCCAATCAGGGCGCGAAGGACCTAGGCTATGCCGATGTCGGCGCGATGTGGCGTGCCGGCTATGACATGCCCGCCGATGATTTTGCCAAGCTGACCGACAAGCTGTGGAACCAGGTCAAGCCGCTTTATGACCAGCTGCATTGCTACACACGCACCAAGCTCAATGAGAAATATGGCGACGCCGTCCAGCCCAAGACCGGGCCGATCCGTGCAGACCTCCTCGGCAATATGTGGGCGCAGGAATGGGGCGATATCTATCCCATCGTGGCGCCTGCCGGAGCCGGTGACATTGGCTATGACATTGGCGATCTTTTGAAGGCCAAGGGCTATGACGCCATCAAGATGGTCAAGACAGGTGAGGGCTTCTTCTCCTCGCTGGGCTTTGCGCCGCTGCCGGATACCTTCTGGGCACGCTCCCAGATCACCAAGCCGCTGGACCGCGAAGTGGTCTGCCATGCGAGCGCCTGGGACCTCGACAATAAGGATGATCTGCGCATCAAGATGTGCACCAAGGTCAACTCTGGTGACTTTGTGACGGTCCACCATGAACTCGGCCACAATTACTATCAGCGCGCCTATAACAAGCAGCCGCTGCTCTATTTGAACGGCGCCAATGATGGCTTCCATGAAGCCATCGGCGATGCCATCGCTTTGTCGATTACGCCGGAATATCTCGTCCAGATCAATCTGCTCGACCGGGCAGCCGTGCCGAGCGCGGATAAGGATCTTGGCCTGCTGCTGCGTCAGGCGATGGACAAGGTCGCCTTCCTGCCCTTCGGCCTGCTGGTCGACAAATGGCGCTGGGGCGTATTCGACGGCTCCATCCCGACGGATGGGTACAACAAGGGCTGGACTGACCTGCGCCTGAAATATCAGGGCATTGTGTCCCCGGTGGAGCGCACCGAAGCGAATTTCGATCCGGGCGCCAAATATCACATCCCGGGCAACACGCCGTACACGCGCTACTTCCTTGCGCGCATTCTGCAGTTTCAGTTCTACAAGGCGGCCTGCGACATCGCCAAGTGGAAAGGCCCGCTCCACCGCTGTTCCTTCTATGGCAACAAGGATGTCGGCACGCGCCTGAACGCCATGCTCGAAATGGGCGGCTCCAAGCCTTGGCCGGATGCGCTGCAGGCCTTTACCGGCAAGCGCGAAATGGATGGCACGGCAATGATCGCCTATTTCAAGCCGCTGATGACCTGGCTCAAGACGCAGAACAAGGGCAAGAGCTGCAGCTGGTAAGCTGAAGAGCGGGTGTCAGGCGGCACCCGCGCCTTCAGTGCTTCAGGCGTTCCGCGCCATAAGTCCGCCGTCAACGGGGATGACCGCGCCTGTCACAAAGCTGGAGGCGGGCAGCGCCAAGTTGAGCGTCATCTGCGCGACTTCCTCAGGCAGGCCATAGCGGCGCAGCGCTGTGCGTCGTCTGGCGAACACCTCTTTGTCGGCCTCCCCAATGCGGGCGGTCATGCCGGTCAGGATCGGGCCCGGGCAGATGCAGTTGACGGTGATGCCCTCCTTACCGAGATCAACCGCCAGCCCCCGCGTCAGCCCCGTCACGCCCGTCTTGGCGGCGACATAGGGCGTATCGCCCGGCGTTGCGCCGAGCCCTTCTGTGGAGGCGATGTTGATGATGCGCGCCGCGTCGCTCTTGCGCAGCCAGGGGAGCGCCGCACGGACCATGCGTTGATGCCCCGTCAGCATGATGAGCACTGCACGGTCCCATACCATGTCATACTCTTCCCCCGCATCGAGCGGGCAGAAGCTGGAGACGCCGGCATTGTTGATGAGGATGTCGATGCCGCCGAAGCTGTCCGCAATCTCTGTCACGACACGCTTGATGGCGTCATGGTCGGCCACATTGAGCGCGAAGGCTTTCGCCGTCGGGAAGCCCGCGCCTGTGATCTCATCGACAACCGACTGACAGGCAGCCTGATCAATATCCGTCACGGCGACGTGTGCGCCTTCCCGCGCAAAGAGATGCGCCGTCGCCCGGCCCATGCCGGACGCGGCACCCGTCACGATGACGCGGCGGCCCGCGACCGACCGGCTGAGTTCTTGATAGGGTTCCATGTCCTCTCCTCTTTGGAAGGCAGAGTATCGGACAGGGCTCCCTGTGCAACTGGCGTTTCTGCTTAGCGGAACGGCGGCTCATTAAAGGCGCGCAGTTTGCGGCTGTGCAGCTTGGCGCCTTCCGCCTTCAACTGGCGGCAGGCCTCAATGCCGATGAGCATGTGTTCGGCAATGGCCCGCTCATAAAAGCGGTTGGCTTGGCCCGGTAGCTTGAGTTCGCCATGCAGCGGCTTGTCTGACACGCAGAGCAGCGTTCCGTACGGCACGCGGAAGCGATAGCCTTGGGCTGCAATCGTCGCGGATTCCATGTCGATGCCGATGGCCCTCGATTGGGAGAAACGCAGCGCGGACTTGGAGTAGCGCAATTCCCAATTGCGGTCGTCGGTGGTGACGATGGTGCCGGTGCGCAGCCGCGCCTTCAAGCTTTCGCCGCTTTCACCCGAGACGGTCTCCGCTGCCCGCGCCATGGCCATCTGCACCTCGGCAATAGGTGGAATGGGGATTTCGGGCGGCAGCAGATCATCGAGCACATGGTCGTCCCGCAGATAGGCGTGGGCGAGCACATAGTCGCCAATGCGCTGGCTGGCGCGCAGGCCGCCGCAATGGCCGATCATCAGCCAAGCCTCGGGCCGCATCACGGCCAGATGGTCCGTGATGGTCTTCGCGTTGGACGGGCCGACCCCGATGTTGACGAGGGTAATCCCGCTCTTGTCCGGTGCGGTCAGATGCCAGGCGGGCATCTGGTGGCGGCGCCAAGCGCTGTCGGCGACGGTCGCGACGGGATCTTCAGTCGCCTCCGTCACCGTCACGCCGCCGGGGCAGGACAGCATCTCATAGCCGCTATCGGTGCCAAGCTGGGTGCAGGCCCAGCGGACGAATTCATCGACATAGCGGTGGTAGTTGGTGAACAGCACATAGCGCTGCACATGTTCAGGCGGCGTGCCGGTGTAGTGCCGCAGTCGCGCGAGCGAGAAGTCCGTCCGCAGGCCGTCAAACAGCGACAGCGGGTGCGGAAGGTCTGTGTCCCCCAGCAGCAACCCATCGGCGATCTCGTCGCCGATATGGGCAAGCTCGGTCGCCGGGAACCAGCGGGCAAGGTCAATCGCGCGGACGTCGCCAAATTCGGTTCCGGCATCGAGGACATATGGGAAGGGGATTTCCTGACGACCGGGGCGGACCTCAACCGTCACATCATAATCCGCAATCAGGATGTCGACCTGCTCCGCAATGTAATCGGCGAACAGGGTCGGCTTGGTGATGCTGGTGACATAATGGCCGGGTGCCGAAAACCGCCCGAAGGAGCGCTGCGGTTCGGAACTATCCGCGCCGCCAGACCAAGTGATGTGGATTTCGGGATAGGCAAAACTGCCATCGGTCCGCCATTTGGGGTCGGGCAATGTGCCATCGGCGATATAGGCCTCAATGGCATCGCGGAGGCGTCTGACAGAGGCTTTGAAAAGGATGTCGAGCTGTTCGACAATGGCTCGACCGTTTACGGTTCTTGTCTGTTTATCCATCTTGGATGTTTACACAAAACACGTGTCATCCGCAAGGCGGGGCGGTTTTCTGCGGCTAAGCCATTCATTTTGGGCATAAAAAAGGGGAGCGGCAATGCCCTGCCACTCCCCGGTTTTCCTCTCCCAGGAAACTATTAGATCTGTTCTAGCATATAATCCGCTGAACTGACACGAAATTCGCCCGGAGCTTCGACAAAAAGCTGCTCCACCGTGCCGTCATTGACGACCATGGCAAAGCGCTGGCCGCGCGTGCCCATGCCGAACTTGGAGCCGTCCATTTCAAGGCCGACTGCCTTGGCGAAATCACCATTGCCGTCTGCCAGCATGGTGACCGAGTCATCGCTGCCGGCAGACTTGCCCCAAGCACCCATGACGAAGGCGTCGTTGACGGCGGTGCAGGCGATTTCGTCAATGCCCTTGGCCTTCAGCTCAGCGGCCTTTTCAACAAAGCCGGGAAGATGCTTGGCCGAGCACGTCGGGGTGAAGGCACCGGGGACGGAGAACAGCGCAACGCGCTTTCCGGCGAACAGCGCGTCGGAAGAGAGCGGCTGCGGGCCTTCTGCGGTCGGCTTTACGAAGTTGACGTTTGGAACCTTGTCTCCAACTGCAATCGTCATGGTCAATTCCTCTCAAATGGGGTGCGCTTGCCTATATCAGCGCCCTTCGGGTCTGCAATATGACAATCGGAATGAACCGGACGGATTAGGTGCACCAGCCGTCGCGGCGGCCGCCCGCATAATTTCGGGCCAGCCCTTCGGACACGAGCACCCCGCCAAGCGACTGGCCGTTCCGCACCACGATGCGCAGCTTGCGTCCATAGCGGTCGGTGTCGCGACGGATCGGCTCCAGCTCGAACGCCCCGGCATTGAGCAAGGTTTGCAGCCGGTCCGTCGCCGCATTGCCGAGGCGCGCCTCCTCGGCACAGCGCGACGGGTGGGTTTCCGGTGTGTCTATATCGGCAATGCGCACCTTCTCGCCGTCAATCCAGAAGGTGTCCCCATCCACGACGCAATTGAGGCCGCCGCCTGAGTGGCATTTGCCAAATGTCCGGGCCGGGATCGTCGCGGTCGAGGGGATGGCTTGCGTGAGGCCTTTTTCGGAAGGAAGGGCATCTCCGTTCGCTGCGGCCGGCCAGAAGATGACGGCCGCCGCAGTTGCGGCCATGCCCGTCAAGCCAATCGCAAGATCGCGCGCCGAAAGCGTGGTGCGGCGCTGCCGTTTACCCAGATGGTCCCTGAAATCAAAAACGTCTGTCATGACAGGCACTTTCGTGCCGGGCATGGATCAGGAAAACGTCAACCGGGACCGGAATGGACCCATTGAACCGGCGGGTCGCGCATCCCATGTGGGCTTAAGTAAATTCATGCCCGGATTTCAGAGAGGAAAGCGCAATGCATCCATCCGTCACCGTCACACCAAAGCGGACCCGTCTCCCGCTGCGCTTGTCCGCCACGGCTGCGATTTTGTTCGCAACGGCGTGCGGCACCGGTGCTGACGCGCAGGATAAGTCAGCAGGGCCGCTGCCCTTTGCCGTCACCGAACTGGCCACCTTCAATGAACCTTGGGCGATGGCGTTCCTGCCCGATGGGCGCGCGCTCATCACCGAGCAATCGGGCAAGCTGAAGCTGTGGCGGGAGGGTCAGCCTGCTGCCGATGTAACCGGCGTGCCCACAGTGTCTTATGCCGGGCAAGGTGGCTTGGGTGATGTGGTGCTGCATCCCGCCTTCGCCTCCAATGGCCTTGTGTATCTCAGCTGGGCAGAGGCTGAGGGCGATGTGAAGGGAGCGGTTGTCGGACGGGCAAAGCTCGTCGAAGATAATGCCGGCGCCCGTCTGGAAGGGTTGACCGTCATCTGGAGCCAGTCGCCCAAAGTGTCTGGCAATGGCCATTTCGGGCATCGCATCGCCTTCGGGCCGGATGGGAAGCTCTACATCTCGTCGGGTGAGCGGCAGAAGTTTGATCCGGCGCAAGATCTGTCAATGAACCTCGGTAAGGTCGTGCGGTTGAACGACGATGGCAGCGTGCCGTCTGACAACCCCATGGCGGCCAAGGGCGGCGTCACAGCGCAGATCTACGCTTATGGCATCCGCAACCCGCTGGGCCTCGCCTTTGATGGCGCAGGCCGCCTGTGGGAGCTCGAGATGGGCCCGCGGCACGGCGATGAATTGAACTTGGTCACGCCCGGCGGAAACTTTGGCTATCCCAATGTGTCCAATGGCAACCATTATGATGGCCGCGACATTCCCGATCACAAGCCGGGCGACGGATATGTCGCGCCAAAGGTCTTCTGGAACCCTGCCATCTCACCCGGCGGCATGATGGTTTATCAAGGTGCTGCTTTCCCCAAGTGGACGGGCGATGCCTTTATTGGTGCGCTGGGCGGCAAGGCGCTGATCCGCGTGGACCTGAATGGCGAACAGGCTGCAAAAGCCGACCATTGGGACATGGACAACCGCATCCGTGAGGTGGACCAGTCTGCGGATGGCCACATCTGGCTGCTCGAAGATGGCGAAAAGGGTCGTCTGTTGAAGCTCACCCCGAAGGGCTGAGCGCTCAAACGCGGAGGTAGTGGAAATACCAGACGTCATGGCCAAAGACCGTGCGGGCCTTGCGCTCGTACCGCGTCTCTGGCCAGTCATCGGGACGGACAAGGAAGTCACTGGCGGACGTTGCCTGCCATTCGAAATCCCGGCTTTTGTCCATCTGCATCATCGCCCAGCGGCAATAAATGGGGTGGTCGGTGCCGAAGCGGAATTCACCGCCGGGTTTCAGCTTGGCCGCAATCATGGCGATTGGCCCCGGGTTCATCATCCGCCTTTTGGCGTGGCGTGCCTTGGGCCAGGGGTCCGGGTGTAGCAGATAGACACGGTCCAGCGATCCGTCGGGCAGACGGGCCAAGGCATACAGCGCGTCGCCCATGTGCAAGCGGACATTGGGGAGGGACTTGTCCCGGATGTGGAGCATCGCAGAAACGACGCCGTTCACGAACGGTTCGCAGCCGATCAGGCCGTGGGTGGGCGCGTGTTGGGCCTGCCAAGCAAGATGCTCGCCCCCGCCAAAGCCGATTTCAAATTGTAGCGGCCGATCATCCCCAAATAAGGTGCGCGCATCGAGCGGACCTTCCGGCACGGCAATCGTGGGCAGAAAGTCATCCATCAACGCCTGTTGTCCGGCCCGCAGCTTATGGCCCTGAACGCGGCCATAGAGGCGGTTGAGTGTTGTCGGGTCAGTCGTCATGCGCGCGCCTCTAGCGGTGATCGGTAGACTTGTCCAAGCCGGGGATAGGAATAGGGGCGCCCTGCGAATGCGGGACGCCCCTCTATCTCATGGCCTTTGGTCAGGCGCGGCTGTTAGATCGCGGCCTTGAGGTCGTCGACCAGATCGGTACGTTCCCAAGGGAAGAAATCTCCCTCAGGCTTGCGACCGAAATGCCCATAGGCGGCCGACTTGCGGTAGATGGGCTTGTTCAGCCCCAAATGCTTGCGGATGCTGCGCGGCGTCAGACCACCGAGCTTGGGGATGCTCATGATGGCCGCTTCAATCACGTCATCGCCCACCGTGCCGGTTTCATGCGTGTCGACATAAAGCGACAGCGGCTTGGAGACGCCAATGGCATAAGCCAGCTGGATCGTGCAGCGCGTGGCGAGGCCCGCGGCCACAATGTTCTTGGCAAGATAGCGGGTGATGTAGGCCGCCGACCGGTCAACCTTGGTCGGGTCCTTACCGGAGAACGCGCCGCCGCCATGCGGAGCAGCCCCGCCATAGGTGTCGACAATGATCTTGCGACCCGTCAGGCCCGCGTCGCCATCGGGTCCGCCAATGACAAAGCTGCCCGTCGGATTGATGTGATATTCGGTTTCCCGCAGCAGGACAGGCGGGATCACATCGGCCACAACCTTCTTCACATAAGCGTGCAGTTCAGCTTCCTTGTCGCCCTCATCATAGCCCGGTGCGTGCTGGGTTGAGACAACGACTGCGGTGGCAGCCACTGGCAGGCTGCCTTCGTAACGCAGCGTCACCTGGCTCTTGGCGTCCGGCTCAAGGAACGGTGCTGCGCCGGAATGGCGGTCAGCGGCCATGCGCTCCAAGATCTTGTGGCTGTAATAGAGCGTGGCGGGCATCAGGTCGGGCGTCTCATCGGTTGCGTAACCGAACATGATGCCCTGGTCGCCAGCGCCTTCATCCTTGTTAGCGGCGGCGTCCACACCCTGCGCTATGTGCGCGGACTGGCCATGCAGGCGGTTGATGAATTCAAACTTTTCCCAATGGAAGCCGTCCTGTTCATAGCCGATGTCTTTCACCGTCTGGCGGACAGTGGCTTCAATCTCGGCCTGTGCGCCGGGGGCCCATTCATCGTTTTCGTAAACGCCCTTGCAGCGGATTTCACCGGCAAGAACAACCAGCTGCGTCGTCGTCAGCGTTTCACACGCGATGCGCGCTTCGGGGTCTTTGGACAGGAAGAGGTCAACAATGGCGTCCGAGATCTGGTCAGAGACCTTATCGGGATGGCCTTCAGAAACGCTTTCAGAGGTAAATAGGTAATTGGAACGCATGGTTTTTCCAGTCATTGATTGCTGTGTCTGCGTATAAAGAAATCTTTATGTGCGGCTCTGGCCTTAGCGTAGACGCCGACGCAGCGCAATTCCTGTCATCACAAGAACTATGGTAAACCCAAGCGGCAAGATGTTGCCCAGCCGCGCAAAGAGCGTGGGCATATGGGCAAATGGCAGACGCGCCTCGATGAAACCGGCCTGTTGATAAGGCACGGAATGCAGCACCCTGCCGTCCGCATCGACAATCGCGGAGATGCCGGTCGGTGTGGAGCGGACAACGGGGAGGCCTTCCTCAACCGCGCGCAATCTTGCTTGTGCCAGATGCTGCGGTGGGCCCCAACTGCCAAACCAAGCATCATTGGAGGGATTGAAGATGAAGGCAGGGCGGTTGGCCCGCTCCACGACTTGCCCGGAAAAAATCACTTCATAGCAAATCTGGAAGCCGACCTTGCCAAAGCCGGGCACATCAAAGCTGCGCGGGCCGGGGCCGGGCCAGAAGTCTATGTCGCCGGGCACTAGGCGGGACAGGCCAAAGGCAGAAAGCACCGGCCGCATCGGCAGATACTCGCCATACGGCACCAGATGCGACTTATCGTAACGCGACGTGATCTGGCCATTGGCCAGCAGCGCGAACACGCTGTTGCGCGCACCGACAAGCTTCCCCGCACGATCATATTCCAGCGCGACGCCGCCCGTCAGCAGCGCGTCCTTCGGGCCGAGCAGCGTGGCCAGTCGTGCCCGCGCCCAAGGCTCTTCCTGAATATAATCGGGGATAGCCGCTTCCGGCCAGACGATGAGGCGGGGGGAGATACCGGCGGCGCCCGTCATGGCTTCCAGCTTGCGGAAATTGATCGCATCAAAGGCGGGCACATGTTTGTCCTGCTGCCCGATATTGGGCTGCACGACGCGGATGAGCGGCTGCTGCGCCATACGAAGGTTGAGGTCCGGCTCCGGAACCGACATTGGCAGGCTCGGCAATAGCCCGAGAGCAACCAAGACTGCTGGCAGGACCGCGCCTTTGATATTGCGTCTGGCCAAAAGCCAAAGCGTGCTTGCCCCAAGCATCACAAAGCCGGACAGAGCATAGGTGCCGAGCAGCCGCGTGACGCCGCTGGCACCGATCCAGATGACCCCCAGCGGGTTCCAGGCAAAGCCTGTGAACATCGTCGCGCGCAGCCATTCAGTGACGATCCATGCCGCGGCAAAGAACAGGACAAAGACGGTCCCATGCCCTCTGCCATGTTTCCAAGCGAGGCCCGCTGCCAGCGCGGGATAGACCGCAATGTACAGCGCGAGGACCAGGACCGCGATCCAGCCGAGCCATGCGGGCATGGCGTCTTGATAGGCAAAGGACCCCGCAATCCAGTTCAGGCCGATGATGAAATGGCCAACGGCAAACCAATAGCCGCGCAGCAACGCGCCCTTCAGGTCAGGCGCTGCGTGGACGAGGTGCATCATCAGCGCCAAGCAAAGCAGCGAGACCGGCCAGAGGTTGAGCGGCGCAAAGCCGGTCGCCGAGGCAAGACCGGCAAGGAGCGCGAGAGATTTGGGGAAACGCAGCACGGCGGTAGGGCTAAAGGGCGGCGGCTGTAAATTCAATCTTTGTCTTTGCAGCCTTCGCCGAACGTCATTGCGAGCGAAGCGCGGCAATCCACGATCACCTGTCTGGATTGCTTCGCTCTGCTCGTAATGACGGCTGTTCTCGGGTGCAAAAGGCGCTAGAAGCTGGCTATGCGCCCGTTTCATCTCGCCTTTCCCGTCCACGACCTTGAGGTCGCCCGCAGTTTTTACGCAGGCATTCTCGGCTGCGGGGAAGGGCGTAGTTCGGACCATTGGATCGACTTTGATTTCTTCGGCCATCAGATCGTGGCGCACCTGTCATCCGAAGCGAAGGCCGTTAGCACCACCAATCCAGTCGATGGGCATGAGGTGCCGGTGCCGCATTTCGGCGTGGTGCTGACACTGCCGCAATGGGAAGACTTGGCCGCGCGCGTGACGGCGGCAGTGGTTTCGTTCGGCATCGCACCGCATGTCCGCTTCAAAGGGCAACCCGGCGAACAGGCAACGATGTTCTTTCTGGACCCGAGCGGCAATGCGCTCGAGTTCAAGGCCTTTGCCGACGACGCGATGCTGTTCGCGACAGGGTAACCATCCCAATTTACCCAACCGTCATGCCAGCGCAGGCTGGCATCTTGTGCACCCAGATTAAGAGACCCCAGCCTACGCTGGGGTGACGGTACCTACTTCGCCGCAGCACTCACCCGCCAGATGCGGTTGCCCGCATCGTCGGCCACCAGAAGTGCGCCGCTCTTGTCGATGGCAACGCCTGCCGGGCGGCCCTGTGCTTCATTCTTGGCGCTGAGGAAGCCGGTCAACACATCAATGGGCTTGGCCTTCGCATCGGGAAAGCCGCGTTCGTTGAACGGAATATAGACAACCTTATAGCCCGATGGCGGCACGCGGTTCCATGATCCGTGTTGGCCAATGAAGGCCCCATTGGCGAATGTGTCACCGAGCTTTGCATTGCCTGCAAAGGCGAGGCCCAGCGAAGCCGTGTGCGGGCCGAGCGCATAGTTCGGCTTTTTCACATATTGCTGCAGATCCGGGCGCTGCGGTTGGACGCGGTTGTCCGGCAGGCGCCAATAATACCAGGGCCAGCCATAATGGCCGCCGAAATCGACCGTCGCGAGGTAATCGGGCGGAGTATCCGGGCCCAGCTGATCGCGCTCATTAACGGTGGTCCAAAGGTAACCCGTCTTGGGTTCATAGGCGAGACCATTGGGGTTGCGCAGGCCTGCTGTGAAGATGCGGAATGTCTTCTGCTTGGGGAAGACCTCCAGCACATTGGCGCGATATTCTTCGGACTTCAGACCGTTTTCACCGATGTTGCTGTTCGACCCGACGGTGACGAGCAGCGTCTTTTTGTCAGGCGAGGCAATGACGTTACGCGCCCAGTGATTGTTGGGAACACCGGCGGGCAAGGGCACGATCTTTTCGCCCTTGGCGGTGATCTTCGTGTCGCCTTCCTTATAGGGGAAGGCCAGCAGCGCATCGGTGTTGGCGATGTAGAGTGTGTCGCCGACCAGTTCCATGCCGTAAGGCGAATTGAGGCCGTTCTCCGCTGTCAGTAGGACAGAACGGACATCAACCTTTCCGTCGCCATCGCTGTCCCGCAGCAAGGTGATGCGGTTGGCAGAGACGTCGGAGCCGTTGGCGGACTTCATGATATAGCGGGCGATACGATCGCCAAGGCCCGTCGCTTCGCGCGATGGCTGCGTCGATTCCGCGACAAGGATGTCGCCATTGGGCAGCAGCTTCAGCCAGCGGGGATGGTCGAGATCGCGGGCATATTCCGCAACGGCAAGGCCTTGGGCGGCCACGGGCTTGGCATTGGCAGCCCAGCCAACAACCTTGGCAATGCGGATGGAAGGAAAGGCTTCCTGCTCCAGTTCCGACAGCACGGGGATGGGGCCATATTGCTTGGCAATATCCACCTTCGCCTCATTGGGCGTCGTAATGTACCAATAGCCGCCGGCCAGTCCGATCACGACCAGCCCCGAAATGATCATCGCGTGCGTGCGCCAATTCATTCAACTCTCCATCCGTCTGATAACGCGGATATAGAGCGGCTTTGACGATCAGCAACCTTTACCCAGCACAACCCCCATCAGACTTGGCTTGCACGTCTTTTTCTCCGGCGGCTCCTGCTCCCCCATCGCGGCGCCCATACCGCCCATCTGCCCGCCGATCATCCAGCTGGTGAAGGAGCGATAGCGGACGCGCGCCGTCCAGTCGGGCGTCCAACTGGCAGGCGCATTGAAGGGCCTGGGCGGGAAGCTGAAGTTCGCCGCTGGACCATAGGCATAGAGGTTGCCCATCATGAAATCAGGGGCATAGGTCTTCACTTCCTGCGGGATGGCGCAGCTTGTTTGTGTCGGCGGCATTACGACCTTTTGGGTGATGAGCCGCTGGACCGTGGCGGGCGGCAGCCAATCCCAAAGGCCACCGCCAAACTCCTTGCTCATTGAGGAACTCCACCAGACAAAGTCGCGCGGCTCCCCGCCACCTTCCACCTTCGCGCCCATCGCCCAAGCGTGATAGCCGGTGGCGGTTGGCACGCTGTTCCAACTGAGGAGGGTCGCGCCGTTGACATTGGTCGATGTGCCGGTGAGGCCCGCCATATAATCCTGATTGAGGCTGAACGCGATTTCAGGCGCATAGTTTGACGCGATCCGGTGCGCGCCCAACATGGAGGAGGCGGACGTCGGCGGCTTGCTGCTCTTCTTGTTGGGCCATTCGGCATAGGTGCGCGAATTGGCAGCGGTTGGCCCGCGATCAACGGGCACATTGGTGGAAAACAGGCCCGGCGGCATCTGCCCTGCGGCGAGCTTTGCAAAATCGATGATGACAGGCTGGCCCTTCTGCGCTTTGGCCCCGCATCCCCGAAACAAGATGAGCCGCCCCTTGGGGCGCTGAAAGTCTGCCGGGGCGTCCTCCACGGGCCGCCGTTCGGGAATGAGCAGCGGCACTGACTTGCCGAGCTTTGCCACAGGCAGGAAAAAGTGATCGACAGACGGGCTGGATGGCGCGGGCGCGGTGGAGCCGATGCGCAGGCGCAGTTCGCGCATCTCCCGATTGCCGCCGCCAAACATCATCGACATGGCACCGCCCATGCCGGCGCCCATTCCAGCCATGCCCGTCATGGTGCCGACGTCCATGGCATAGCGGGCCTTGGTGCCCGGCGGGGCGGCCGCACTTTGCTTATCGGCGGCAAGGGCCGGAATTCCAGCAATGCAAAGGGTCAGCGATACGGATGAAAAAATCTTGAAAGAACGGCGCACGACTTCTCTCCCCAATTGGGTTGATGTTGCAGGGTGCGACCGATTCTTTTTTCTCCCGTAGCAAATGTAGCAGCGGGGCAGCTTTGGTTAAGCGTTATTTTGCAGATGCGATGTCGTGCAGCGGGGCATGGAGGCGCACACGCGTGACGCGGCGCTCATCACCCTCCGTCACTTCGATCCGCCAGCCACTGTCATGCTGCAACATTTCGCCCACATGCGGGACATGCCCGGCGAGCACAAAGGTCAGCCCGCCCAGCGTGTCGACATCTTCGTCAATTTCGCCGAGGCGCGGGTCGATGACGTTGGCCACGTCTTCCAGCTCGGCGCGCGCATCGGCTTCCCAAATGCCGTCTTCTACATTGACGAGCATTTCAACCGGCGCGTCATCATGTTCATCCTCGATATCGCCGACGATTTCCTCAACGATATCCTCAATGGTGACGAGGCCTTCAGTGCCGGAATATTCGTCTATGACGACCGCCAGATGGATGCGCTTTGCGCGCATATCGGCCAGCACATCGAGCACACCGCGCGCCGCCGGCACATAGAGCGGCTGGCGGATCAGCTTCGTGATCGTGACAGGCGGCTTGCGGTTGCGCGCGAGGATGCCGAACACGTCTTTGATGTGGACCATGCCCGAAACGTCATCCAGATTGTCGCGATAGACGGGCAGGCGGCTATGCCCGGCATCGGCAAAGGCCTTGACCAGCTCTGCAAAGGTGATGGTTGTGGGAACAGCGATGATATCGCTGCGGGGGACGGCAATGTCACCTACGGTGCGCTCCCCAAAGTGCAGCAAGTTGCGCAACATTTCCCGCTCAATAGCGGAGAGATCGCCGTGCGCCGGCACAGAGCCGTCTTCCGCATCTTCAATGGCGTCTTCAATCTGATCACGCAGCGATGGCTCGCGGCGGAAGACCATTGATCTCAGGTTTTGGAACCAAGATCGGCTGCTACTGGCATCCTCCGTCATGACGGTTGTTTTTCAGTCTCCATAGGGGTCGTCATGGCCAAGGTCAGCCATGATGCGACGCTCCAATGCTTCCATTTCGTTGGCATCGTCATCGTCTATATGGTCATAGCCCAACAGATGCAAAACACCGTGCACGATCAGGTGTGTGGCGTGGGTTGCGACGGGCAGACCCTTTTCTGTTGCCTCGCGCAGGCAGGTTTGCCGCGCGAGGACGATATCGCCCAGCATGATTTCCGGCAGCCGCTCATCCTCCAGCGTCAGCAGCTCGTCCGGCGAATACATGGGGAAGGACAGAACGTTGGTTGGCTTGTCCTTGTCACGATACTGGTGGTTCAGCAGCTGGACTTCATCGTCTCCGGTCAGACGGATGGCGATTTCGACGGGCGTGTCGCATCGGGCAAGCCCGGCATAAGGCGTGCGGGAGACCGCCCAAGCGGCAGCGGTTTGGCCCAGTGTCGGCCAGTCATTGCCGTCACCCCAGCCTTCATCAATGATGGCCGCCTCAATCATCGCGGCGCGCTGTCTGGCCCTTCATAGGCTTCGACGATCCGCCCGACGATCGGGTGACGGACGACGTCTGCTGCGTTGAAGCGGATAACGGAGACACCCTCCACGCCTTCCAGACGGTTCACCGCATCGGCAAGGCCTGACTTGCTCGGGTCCGGCAAGTCGACCTGACGGGGATCGCCGCAAATGACCATGCGGCTGTTCATGCCGAAGCGCGTCAGGAACATCTTCATCTGGTTGGGCGTGGTGTTCTGGGCTTCATCAAGGATGATGAAGCTTTCGGCCAGCGTGCGCCCGCGCATGAAGGCGATGGGCGCAATTTCGATTTCGCCAGAACTGATGCGGCGCTCCACCTGTTCAGCCGGCAGCGTATCGTACAGCGCATCGTAAAGCGGCCGCAAATAGGGGTCGACCTTCTCCTTCATATCGCCGGGCAGAAAGCCCAGACGCTCGCCCGCTTCCACAGCCGGGCGGGAGAGGATGAGCCGGTCCACCGATCCGGTGATGAGCTGCGACACAGCCTGCGCGACGGCCAGATAGGTCTTGCCCGTCCCTGCCGGCCCAAGCGCGAAGATGATGTCGTTGCGGACCAGCGCTTCCATGTATCGGATCTGTGTTGCCGACCGCGGCACGATGGTTTTCTTGCGCGTGCGGATCATCACGGGCGGCACGTCGGCCGCGTCATTCTTGATGATGCCCTCCAGCGTGGGTTCGGCTGACATGGATATGATGCCGGACACAGTGCCAGGGTCGATTTCCTGTCCGTGGACAACGCGGTTGTAGAGGCCGGTCAGCACATCGCGCGCCCGCGCGATGGACTCTGCCTCCCCCTCAATCTGCAGTTTGTTACCGCGTGCCGCGATATACACCCCGAGCGCATTTTCGATGGCCACCAGATTCTGGTCATATTGCCCGAAAACCTGGCCGAGAAGCTGGGGCTTATCGAAGATGACTTCGAGGCGGGCTTTGTCGCCCGATTGGGCGGGTTGGGGTTTACGCGACATTCAGCTCCTTGTCGGCAAGAGACCCTGCAAGACTATTTGGCCCCGCAGAAACCAGATTAACATCAACCATATCACCGATTTGTGCATCGGTCATGACATGAACCGACTGCAACCAAGGTGTTTTACCGATTTTTTGGCCCGGCAATTTTCCGTTGCGTTCCAGCAACACCTTCACCCTTTGGCCAACGCTGGCTTCGTTGAATGCAAGCTGCTGTTCATTGAGTAGCGCCTGCAATCTTTCAAGCCGGTTATCCATGATTTCGGGCGCGATATGACCGTCCATGGTCGCAGCCGGCGTGCCGGGGCGGGAGGAATATTTGAAGCTGAACGCCAGCGCATATCTGGTTGCGCGGATGATATCGAGCGTCTCTTCGAATTCCGCCTCAGTCTCGCCGGGGAAGCCGACGATGAAGTCTCCGGAAACAGCGATGTCGGGCCGCACGGCGCGGACACGGTCCATGATGGCCAGATAAGAGGCCGCTGTGTGTTTGCGGTTCATCGCCTTTAAAATGCGGTCGCTGCCAGATTGGACGGGCAGGTGCAGGAACGGCATCAGCTTTTCAACATCGGCATGCGCTTGGATCAGGCCTTCGGTCATGTCGTTGGGGTGGCTGGTCATATAGCGGATCCGTTCAAGGCCGCTGACCTTGTCGAGCGCGCGGATCAAGTGATCCAAACCATTAGTGCCTTCAGACCATGCATTGACGTTCTGGCCCAGCAGCGTGATTTCCTTGGCGCCGCCATCAACCAAGGCCTTGGCCTCATCGACAATCGCTTCAAAGCTGCGGCTGATTTCTCCGCCGCGGGTATAGGGCACGACGCAATAGGTGCAGAACTTGTCGCACCCTTCCTGCACCGTCAGAAAAGCAGACGCGCCCGTACGCTTGCGGACAGGCAGTTTGCCGAATTTTTCCAGCCCCGGCAGGTCAAGATCATGCACGCGCTCCCCGCGCGTGGCGCGTTCGATCATCTGAGGGAGGGCATGGTAAGCCTGTGGGCCAACCACAATATCGACATCCTTGGTCCGGCGAGTCACTTCTGTGCCCTCGGCCTGTGCCACGCAGCCTGCCATTGCGATCATGGGGCGGGTGCCATCTTCCCGGCGCTGACGCCCGATTTCGGAATAGACCCGCTCGGCAGCGCGTTCGCGGATATGGCAGGTGTTGAACACGACAAGGTCAGCCTCGGCCTCCGTGCTGGCCACCATGCCTTCTGCGCCCAGCATTTCCGTCATGCGTTCGCCGTCATAGACGTTCATCTGGCAACCGAAGGATTTGACGTGGAATGTTTTGGGGGCGGGGCGAGTCATGCGGCGGCCCTAGCTGACACCCAGTGCAGCCGCAATCTCGGCGCGGCTGTGCGCGGCAATTGCCTTGCGGTCGGCAAAGTCGGCGTGAGACAGCGGCTCGAGGAAATGGAGGGTGACAGCAAAGCGCCCCCGCCGCCCCAAAAGGCGCAGCGCATTGGCGCCAAAGGCCTCATCGCCGACCCAGGCAATGTCAGCGGCAACTGCGCCATAGTCAATCGCCACGGGCTGGATTGAGATTTGCTCGGGCGCCGGTGTGACGGCAGCGATCAGCGAGGAGCGGAACGGGAAGAGCTGGTGCCCGTCATTGGTCGTGCCTTCGGGGAACAGGGTGACGGGTTGTCCCGACAGCAGCGCCGTCTGCAACGCCGTCGCCTGATGGTGGGCCTTTTGCCGGCTTTCCCGTTCGACATAGACGGTGTTGTTGCTCGTCGTCAGCCAGCCAATCAGCGGCCAGGGCTTCATGTCCGCCCTTGCGACGAAGGCACACCGCGTCCGGCCCGCCAGAACGAGAATGTCGAGCCAACTGACATGATTGGCGATGTAGAGGACATTGCGGCGGACGGGATGCCCGCTCACGCGAACATCGGCCCCGGCGATCTTTGCCGTTATGCCCAGAAACAGACCCGCAATCGGGGACCGACGATCAAAGAGCCGCCACGCCAGATGCAGGAGGATGATAACTGCCAGGACAAGGGCGATGGCCCCGATCCTGACCCACGCCCGCACGGATGCGGTGTCAGCTCTTGCGATCGAGCGCGACGCCATAGAGTTCCATGCGGTGGTCAACGAGGCGGAAGCCAAGCCGTTCGGCAATGACCTTTTGCAAAGCTTCCAGTTCAGGATCGACAAATTCGATGACGCGACCGGTTTCAACGTCGATCAAATGGTCATGATGCGCTTCGGCGGCGGCTTCATAGCGTGACCGGCCATCTCCGAAATCATGCCGCTCCAAAATGCCCGCTTCTTCGAACAGGCGGACAGTGCGGTAAACGGTGGCGATGGAAATGCCCGGATCAATGGCTGACGCACGTTCGTGCACAGCCTCAACATCCGGATGATCCGCGGCTTCGGAGAGGACCTTGGCGATGACGCGCCTTTGGTCTGTAATACGCAGGCCCTTTTCCTGGCACAGCGCTTCAATATCTATATGTCGGTGCATCAATAAAACTCGGGGCCAGAAAGCGGGATCATTACCTGCCTTCTAGCCCCCAATTTGCATTACGGAAAGAAGAGTTATTTCTTCTTCACGCGCGCGCCCGGCTTACGACCGAGGCCGATCTTCACGGCAAGCGTGCGGCGCTGTTCGGCGTAGTTTGGTGCAACCATCGGGTAATCCTTGGGCAGGCCCCATTTGGCGCGATAGTCATCCGGCGTCATGCCATAATGCGTCATCAGGTGGCGCTTGAGCATCTTCAGCTTCTTGCCATCTTCAAGGCAGACAATGAAGTCAGGCTTGATCGAAGAACGGATGGAAACGGCCGGCTCAAGCTTCGTTTCTGCCGGAACGACAGGGCCGCCAAGTGCAGCAAGCGCGCCGTGTACGTTCGAAATCAGGTGGGGAAGATCGGAAACGGCAACAGAATTGTTGCTGACATGCGCGGCGACAATGTCGGCCGTCAATGTGATCAGCGCTTCCTTAAGTTCATTAGCTTCGGTCATTTATTTCTCACTTTCTGGAAACTGGGCCGCTGTCTTGAGACATGTCTACCCAGCAATTGTCACACCATTATCAACTGATATAGATATTACAAATAAGGCGATAAATGTTCAAGGTGTTATTTCATATCGCAGTGTTAGTGCGTTAAAATAATCTCCAGACTTGCCGCGGTAGTAGTTTTCCCGCTGACCGACTTGTAAAAAACCGACATGCAAGTACAGGGCGAGTGCCGGGTTGCCTTGCCGGACTTCCAGAAAGACCATTTTGGCCCCTTTTTTGGAAGACTGATCAATGACGGCTTTTGTCAGGCTGTATCCAACGCCCAATCGTTGCGCGTCTGGATGTGTCGCAATCAGAAGCAATTCAGATTCTTCAAATACTGTGCGGTAAAGCGCAAAGCCGACAAGAGTTCCATTACGGCGTGCAACCAGTAATTCAGACCCGGTTATGCTAAGCATTCCAAGACATTGGCCAGATGTCCATGCTTCTCCAAAGGCGGGATCAAAGGCGGCGTCCATCACGGGCATGATGTCTTCCACGCACCGAAAGTCTGCGGGAGAAATTTCGATCAACGCACTCACGGATTTGGTTTAGCATCCGGCGCCCGGCCGTAAAGGGCAGTGGCGGGGCCTTGCCGCAGGTCTTCTGGCAACAGATAAGCGTTGCGGGCGTCAGGCGTGATGCAGACAGCGTCTCCGGCACTCATCCGGGCCGCAGCAGACCCCGCGACGAGCGGGTGATGCGGGACGTCGGCAGGTGGCAAGGACTGGAGCGCGTTAAGGGCGCGCAGGGGATGGTTGGCGAAGGTGCGGACGAAGACTTCGCCATGCCCGCCTTCAATGGCAATCAACGCCTCGGTCGCCTCCGGCCGCTCCTTAAAAAGCGTCGCGGCCAACAGGGCATGGGTGGAATAGCCAAGAACGGGCACTCCCCAGGCGAGACCTAGTGCCTTGGCGGCCGCCAGCCCAACGCGCACGCCCGTGAAGCTGCCCGGCCCGCAATTGACCAACACGGCATCGGCCCGCCCGCCGCCGGGGAGCTCCGCGATCATCGGGACGAGCCGTTCGGCATGGCCCCGTGCCACATCCTCATGGACATAGGCGATGACGCGGTCGCCCTCGATCAGAGCCACCGAGCAGGCCGTCGTTGCCGTCTCGATGACGAGGATCATGCGTGTGTCAGACGACAGTGTTGAACCGGTCAAAACCGGGACGTGGGGAACGGTCGAAGATTGACGCCGGATCACCATAGCCCAGCGTTGAAATGAAGTTTGACTTCACCTTTGTGCCGGCAAAGAACGCCGCATCCACAGCGTCGTTTGAAAAGCCGGACATCGGCCCGGTGTCCAGCCCCAGAGCGCGGGCGGCCAACATGAAATAGGCGCCTTGCAGGGTTGAATTGCGGAACGCGGTTGATTGGATCATCGCATCATTGCCCGCAAACCAGCTGCGCGCATCGGCATGCGGGAAGAGTTCGGGCAGTTGCTCATAAAACTCCATATCCATGCCGATGATGACAGAGACGGGCGCGCTCAGGATCTTCTCGCCATTGGACGGCATGGTGAGCGCGGCAAGCTTTTCTTTCGACTCTTGGCTCATGCACCAGATGAGACGTGCGGGCAGGCAGTTGGCCGACGTCGGGCCGTACTTCATCAGTTCCCAAATGGCATCAAGCTGCTCGGTCGTCACGGTCTTGTCGAGATAGCCGTTATAGGTGCGCGCCGTGCGGAACAGTTGATCGAGCGCCGCGTCGTTGAGAGGCTGGGCCATGGGTCGTGTCCTGTCTTTAGGGGGTGAGATTAGATCGCGAGGACTTCTGTTACTTCGGGCACATAGTGCTTGAGCAACTGTTCAATGCCGTTCTTGAGCGTCGCTGTCGACGATGGGCAGCCAGCACAGGCACCCTGCATCTTCAGATAGACCACGCCCTTTTCAAACCCGCGATAGACGATGTCACCGCCGTCATTGGCAACGGCGGGGCGGATGCGGGTTTCGATGAGTTCCTTGATCTGGACAATCACGTCTTCATCCGCTGGATCATCTTGGAACGGGGACTCTTCGGCCGGCACGCTGAAGCTCGCGGAGGCCGGCTTGAACAGCGGCATGTTGGCGGAGAAATGGTCGAGCAGGATGGACAGCACATCGGGCTTCAGATGCGCCCAGGAGGTGCCGGGCCCTGCCGTCACCGAGATGAAGTCGCGTCCAAAGAACACGCCTTCCACATCGCCCAAGGTAAACAGCGCTTCTGCAAGCGGGGAGGCTTCCGCCTCTTCAGGCGAGGCAAAGTCCCGCGTGCCTGCGCTCATGACCGGGCGTCCGGGCAGGAACTTGAGCGTCGACGGATTCGGCGTGGTTTCAGTTTCGATCAGCATAGTCTCTATTTGGGCGCTGCGGCGCGCGCGATCAAGCGACTTTGCGGACAAACACGGCGCCGGCCGAATATCCGGCGCCAAAAGAACAGATCAGGCCAATGTCCCCGGCGGCCAGATCATCGCTATTCTTGTGAAAGGCGATGATGGAACCTGCGGACGACGTGTTGGCATAGGTGTCGAGCACGGTCGGGCTTTCATCGGGCTCGGCCTCATGACCCAACACACGCGATGCGATCAGGCGGTTCATGCCTGCATTGGCCTGATGCAGCCACATCCGGCGGAGTTGGTCCGGCGCCAGCGACAGCCGGTCGAGCTGCTGCAAGATCATGTCGGACACCATTGGCACGACTTCTTTGAAGACCTTGCGGCCTTCTTGGACGAACAGCTTGTCCCGCGCGTCGCGCGCTTCGGGCGCTGCGCGGTTGAGGAAACCGAAATTGTTACGGATGTTATTGGAAAACTGCGTCATCAGCTTTGTGCTGAGGATGTCCCAATGCTGCGCCGGTGCGATGGATTTTTCCTCGACGAGGATGGCGGTTGCCACATCCCCGAAAATGAAGTGGCTGTCCCGGTCCCGCCAGTTGAGGTGGCCTGAACAGATTTCCGGGTTCACGACGAGCACCGACCGGGCATTGCCCGCGCGGATGAAGTCTGCTGCGGTCTGAATGCCAAAGGTCGCCGACGAACAGGCGACGTTCATGTCAAAGCCGAAGCCCTGAATGCCCAGCGCGTCCTGAATTTCGACAGCAATCGCCGGATAAGCGCGCTGGAGGTTGGAACAGGCACACAGCACGGCATCCACATCAGCGGCATCGCGTCCAGCGCGGGCCAGCGCCTCGCGGGCCGCTGCGACACCCATTTCGGCAAGGATCGACAGCTCCTCATTCGACCGTTCCGGAATGCGCGGGCACATGACATCGGGGTCAAGGATCGCCGCCTTGGAGACGACATGGCGGGATTTGATGCCGCTCGCTTTCTCGATGAATTCAACCGAACTTGGCTGCAGCGCCTCTGTGTCTCCGCTGGCAATCGCGTCAGCATGGTCTGCGTTGAAGCGGTCGACATAGGTGTTGAAGCTGGCCACCAGCTCTTCATTCGAGATGCTGTCGGGCGGTGTGTACAGTCCGGTGGCGGAAATGACCGGAGTGAATTGGCTGGTCATTTAAGGTCCCCTCATGACGAATTTTTTCGTGCCCTAGACCGGAGAATCCGGGCGCGCAATGCTTGGATTTTCGACTACAATCCAAGGCTGTTTGCGAAAAAGCCCCCCTTTCCCCTTGCGCAGACCCGTTGCCGTCCGCCACATTGGGGGAATGTTGCGTCAGTACGAACTTGTTGAAAAGGTAAAGGGTTACGACCCGGATGCAGATGAGGATCTGCTGAACAAGGCCTATGTGTTCTCCATGAAGGCGCATGGAACGCAGATGCGTGCGTCGGGCGACCCGTATTTTAGCCACCCCATTGAGGTGGCGGGCCTGCTGACCGATCTGAAGCTGGACGCAGAGACGATCGCCACTGCCATCCTGCATGACACGATTGAAGATACCCTCGCCACACCGGAACAGATCGAAAAACTGTTCGGCGCCAATGTCGCGCGATTGGTGGATGGCGTCACCAAGCTGTCGAAGATCGAAGCGCTGACCGAGAATGAACGGGCGGCGGAAAACCTTCGTAAGTTCCTGCTCGCCATGTCCGATGACATCCGCGTCTTGCTGGTGAAGCTGGCTGACAGATTGCACAATATGCGCACGCTGCACTTCATTAAGAGTGAAGAGAAACGCCGCCGGATCGCGCGCGAGACGATGGACATCTACGCGCCTCTGGCAGAGCGCATCGGCATGTATGAGTTCATGAAGGAGATGCAGACGCTGTCCTTCCGGGAGCTTGAGCCCGAAGCCTATGCGTCGATCACGAAGCGGCTGGAACAGTTGCAGGAAGGCGGCGGAGACCGGATCGCGCGGATCAGTTCCGGTATGAAGTTGCTGTTGTCCCGAGCGGGGATCGAGGCGGACGTCAGCGGGCGCGAAAAGCACCCCTATTCCATCTGGCGCAAGATGGCGGAGCGCCACATCAGCTTTGAACAATTGTCCGACGTGATGGCGTTTCGCGCCATCGTTCCCTATACCGAAGCCTGTTACAACGCGCTGGGCCTGATCCACCGTCGCTGGCCGATGGTGCCGGGGCGCTTCAAGGATTACGTCTCCACGCCCAAGCGCAACGGATATCGCTCGCTCCACACGTCGGTCATCCACAATGAGAAGGTGCGTATCGAAATCCAGATCCGCAGCCGGGAAATGCACGCCCAGGCCGAATATGGCTATGCCGCGCACTGGGCCTATAAAGCGGGCGTCGCGCAGCCTGTGTCCCAGACCGCTTGGATACAGGACCTAGTCGAAATCCTTGATCATGCGCAAAGCCCGGAAGAGCTTCTCGAACACACGCGCATGGCGATGTATCAGGATCGCATTTTCGCGTTCACACCCAAAGGCGAGTTGATCCAGCTGCCCAAGGGCGCGACGCCGGTGGACTTTGCTTATGCGATCCACACGACCTTGGGGGACACGTCTGTCGGCGCCAAGATCAACGGCCGCGTCGTCCCGCTGCGCACCGCCATTGAAAATGGCGATCAGGTCGAAATCCTTAAATCCAAGGCGCAGGAGCCGCAGCCCGTCTGGCTCGGCTTTGCTGTGACCGGAAAGGCACGCGCCGCCATCCGCCGCTTCGTCCGCAACAAGGAAGAGGATGAACTGATCGCGCTGGGGCAGAGCATTTATGATGAGATTGCCGCGCGCCTTCCCGGCAAACTTGGCAAGACAGCGATGTCCGAGGCGATCAAGCGGTTGAAGGTCAAGGATGAAGACGCCCTGAAGACCGCGATTGCGCGGCAAAGCGTGACGGATGCTCAGTTGATGGATGCGCTCATGCCCGGCTCTGCGGCAAAGGCCAATGGCAAGCTGCCGGGTCAACGTCAGGCCATCTCCATTCGCGGGCTTCGCCCCGGCGTGGCTTTTGATCTTGCGGATTGTTGCCGTCCCGTCCCCGGAGACCGGATTGTTGGCCTTAGGCGGCCGGATGAAGCGATTGAGGTGCACACGATTGATTGCCCGAAGCTGGCCGACGGCGTGGACGCCGATTGGCTTGATCTGGCCTGGGGCGACGGATCGGACGGCGGCACGGCGCGGCTCAATATCATCGTGCGTAACCAGCCGGGGTCGCTGGCTGTGATGGCCGGGATCTTCGGTCAGAATGAGGCCAATATTCTCAATCTGCGTATGGAAAACCGGGATGCGAGTTTCCACACCTTCATCATCGATCTGGAGGTGCGCGATCTGCAGCATCTGACGCGCATTTTGGCGGCGCTGCGTGCCGCAGACGCCGTTGTTCAAGCGGAACGGATGTAACCCATGGCGTCCCCCGTTCCCCAGCCCGATTTCTCCCGTCAGATGCGCAATCCGGTGCTGCTGGAAGCGGCTGTCGCGCTCAACGAGAACCGCCTGCATGATGCAGAGCCGCTGCTGCGCCAACATTTGAAGGCAGACCCGTTTGATGTTGCCGCCATCCGCATGATGGCCGAACTCGCAGGCCGCATTGGCCGCCTGAAAGATGCCGAAACACTGCTGCGTCGGGCGGTGGAACTGGCGCCGAACTTCATTCCCGCACGCTCCAATCTGGCCATTGTGCTCTATCGGCAGAACCGCGCAGATGAGGCGATTTCTGAATTGGAGGCGCTGTCCGCGCTTGACCCAGATGACGTCGCGCATGACAGCCTGAAAGCTGCGGCCAAGGGTCGTCTGGGCGACTATGAAGAAGCGATTGAGCTTTATGGGTCCGTGCTGGAGCGCTTCCCCGGCCAGCCCAAAATCTGGATGTCTTATGGGCATCTGCTGAAGACCGTTGGCCAGCAGGCAGAAAGTGTTGCGGCCTATCGCCGCGCGCTCGATATTTCGCCGGCGCTTGGCGAAGTCTGGTGGAGCCTTGCGAACCTCAAGACGGTGCGGTTCGATGACGCTGACATTGATCTGATGGATGCGGGGCTGGCGCGCACCGACATTTCATCGGAAGACCGTTTCCACCTCCATTTCGCGCTCGGCAAGGCGCTGGAAGACCGCAAGGACGCTGCTGCGTCCTTCCACCATTATGATGACGGCAACCGCCTGCGTGCGGCCGAACTGGAAAGCCATGAGCGCAATGTCTCCCGCCATGTCGAGGCGGCAAAGATGCTGTTCACGCGAGCGTTTTTTGAGGCGCGCGCCGGGCAGGGCTGTGATGCGGCAGACCCGGTCTTCATCCTTGGCCTGCCGCGCGCAGGGTCAACGCTGCTGGAGCAGATATTGTCCAGCCATTCGCTGGTTGAAGGCACGATGGAGTTGCCGGACATCCCGCATATCGCCGGACAATTGGGCAGCATCGACCATTGGCCGGAAAAGCTGGCCAAGGCGTCGCCGGATGATCTGAAGCGGATGGGCGAGACGTTCCTTGAACGCACCCGCATCCAGCGCAAATCGGATAAGCCCTTCTTCATCGACAAGCTGCCGAACAACTGGCTGCATGTCGGGCTGATCCACCTGATCCTGCCCAATGCGAAGATCATTGATGCGCGCAGGCATCCGATGGCGTGCTGTTTTTCCAACTTCAAACAGCACTTCGCGCGGGGCCAAGGCTTTACCTACAGTCTGACCGATATCGGCCGCTACTATGCCGATTATGTGGACTACATGGCGCACATTGACCGCGTTCTGCCGGGCCGTGTAGTGCGCATGTTCCATGAGGATATGGTCGACGAGAGTGAGCGCGAAATCCGACGGTTGCTGGAGGCGCTGGGCCTGCCCTTTGAAGAAAGCTGCCTGCGCTTCTGGGAAAATGACCGCGCCGTGCGGACTGCGAGTTCGGAACAAGTCCGCCGACCGATCTTTAAGGAAGGCACCGAGCAGTGGCTGATGTTTGAGCCCTATCTGGACCCGTTGAAAGCGGCTCTGGGGCCGGTTCTTTTGGCCTATCCTGCGGTCCCGACGGCATTTTTGTAGGTGTGGCATTTATGCAATACACTGTGCCGATAGTGACCAATTTGCGCCTGCAACATTGACCGCGAGTCTCCAAAGGCACATTCTCAACCAGATAAAAGATATTCAGGGAGTGCCCAATGACCATCCACCGCACCCGCCGCGCCGCTTTGGTCGCGCTGCTGAGCAGCACCATGCTGATGCCAGCCATGGCTGTCGCGCAGGAAGCTGCCGAGGATTCAAACGATGACATCATCGTCACCGCGCAAAAGCGTGATGAATCGCTGCAGAGCGTCGCGCTGTCCATTCAGGCCATCGGCACGGAAAAGCTCGACCAGCTTCAGGTTCAGGAATTTGCTGACTATGTGAAGTTCCTGCCGTCGGTCACGATCCAGACGGCTGGCCCCGGATTTGCGCAGGTTTATTTCCGCGCGGTCGCTTCGGGCGAAAACGCGAACCACTCCACGTCGCAGCCGACTGTGGGCATGTATCTGGATGAACAGCCGATCACGACCATTCAGGGCGCGCTCGACATTCACGTCTATGACATGGCCCGCGTGGAAGCGCTCGCAGGTCCGCAGGGCACGCTTTACGGTGCCAGCTCCATGGCCGGTACGATCAAGCTCGTCAGCAACAAGCCCGACACCAAGGGCTTTTATGGCGAACTGAGCACGGAACTGAACAGCGTGTCGAGTGGCGATCTTGGCGGCACCGTGGAAGGCTTTGTCAACGCCCCGATCAGCGAGAACATCGCCGTCCGTGCGGTGGGCTGGTATCGTCGCGATGGCGGCTATATCGACAATGTTCGTGGATCGCGCACATTTGCGACGTCAGGCATCAGAGCCGACAATGCGGCGCTGGTCGAAAAGAATTACAACGATGCTGAAACCTATGGTGGCCGCGTTGCCCTTGGTATCGACCTTGATGACAATTGGACGATCACGCCGTCGCTAATGGGCCAGGTCCAGAAGACCAACGGCAGCTATGCGCAAGAGCGGGGCCGGAAGCATCAAACGGTCCAGTACAATCCCGAAGGCTCGTTCGATAAATGGTGGAATGCCGGCCTGACCATTCAGGGCAAGCTCGGCAATTGGGACCTCACCTACGCCAACGGCTACCTCAACCGTCGTGACAAGGTGGAGTCCGACTATTCGGACTATTCCTACTTTTACGATGCCATCTCGGGCTATGGCAAGTTCTTCTATGACAATAACGGTGCTTATGTGAGCCCGAACCAGTATATTGTCGGCAAGGACAAGTACAAAAAATACTTCCAGGAATTCCGCGTTTCATCACCGTCGGACAATCGTCTGCGCGTGATCGCGGGCCTGTTCTGGCAGCGTCAGTCGCACAACATCGAACAGAATTACATCATCGACAATATCGCTGACTCGATCACTGTCACGGGCACGGCCAGCAACATCTGGTTGACCCAGCAGCAGCGCGTTGACCGCGATCAGGCAGCCTTTGGTGAAGTCTCGTTTGATGTGACTGACAAGCTGACGCTGACCGGTGGTGCGCGCGTCTATCACTATAAGAACTCGCTGCAGGGCTTCTTCGGATTTTCGGGCGGATATTCGAGCAAGACCGGTGAAGCGGCGTGCCTCAACACCGATGGCACGACGCGCCGCGCCAACCCGGCGGGAACGCCAGTGCCGATCCTCGTTCCGGGCAGCCCCTGCACGAACGTGGACAAGACAACGTCGGACAGCGGCTTCATCCATAAGTTGAACGCGACGTACAAGTTCAACGAAGATGCACTGGTCTATGCGACATGGTCACGCGGCTTCCGCCCGGGCGGTGTCAACCGTCGCGGGACTCTCCCGCCCTATAATGGGGATGAGATCGACAATTATGAACTGGGCTGGAAAACCAGCTTTGGCCGCTTCCGCTTCAATGGTGCTGCCTATCAGCTGGATTGGAACGACATCCAGCTGTCCTTCCTTGGCGCCAATGGCCTGTCCGAAGTCCGCAATGCGGGGATCGCACGTATCCGCGGCGTCGAAATGGACTTTGGCTATCGCAAGGGCGGCCTCTCGCTGACGGCAGGCATGAGCTATAACGACGCGCAGACCCGTCGTGACTTCTGCAAGATCGCCAACCCGACGTTCGATTGCACGCTCGCCGGGCCGCAAGGCGCGAACAAACTGCTGGCGCCTGCCGGCTCACGCCTGCCGGTGACGCCGAAGTTCAAGGGCAATGCCATTGCACGCTATGAATTCCCGCTGATGGGCTGGAACGGTCATGTGCAGGTGGCCGGCAACCAGACGAGCGGCCGCAAGAGCGATCTTCGTCTCGTGGAAGGCGCCATCAAGGGTGATTTGAAGGCCTACACCGCCGTGGACGTCAGCTTTGGTGCCAAGAATGATCTTTGGACGGCGGAACTCTTTGCCACCAACCTGCTCAACTCCAGCGGTGTCATCAACACGGGCCTCCAGTGCAATGAATCCATCTGCGGCGACGCAGGCGGCGCGACGGCATCGGGTGGCGTGTTCTATGACACGGTCATCCGCCCGCGGGTCATCGGCGTAAAGCTCGCCCGCAAGTTCTGAGGGACCAGCGAGAGGGGGCGACGCCGCCCCTTCTCGTCATGCTGAACTTGTTTCAGCATCCATGCCTCGCGTGCGGACGAACCCCCGCCGGTCGGCCCAATGCGCCACCGTCACGGCATGGATCCTGAAACAAGTTCAGGATGACGATGTGATTGGACGGTCGGCATGACAGGGGACGGGGCGTGAAACCCTGTCCCCTTTTGCTTGCGGCGGGGGGCGCCATCAGGCACGTTGTGGCCGATGATTTCTCCCGTATCCACCGCCACTGCATCGCCGTCCCGCGCGCACGCCCGTAAGCTTGGCCTGTGGATGACGGTCGCGCTCGTGATCGGCAATATGATCGGCTCGGGCGTGTTTCTTTTGCCCGCAAGCCTTGCCCCCTTTGGTTGGAACGCCGTCTTCGGCTGGATCGTTACGATCGCAGGCGCGCTCTGCCTCGCGCACGTGCTGGCGCGGCTGACAGCGGCGGCAGATGGGCCAATTGGCCCGGCTGAACTGGTGGAGCGCAGCTTTGGCCCGGTTGCGGGGTTCCTCATCGGGTTCAGCTTCTGGGTCTCGGTCTGGGCGGGGACGGCGACGATCTCCATTGGTGCCGTCTCTTATGCCGCCAGCTTCCTGCCTGTGTTGGGCGCGCATCCGGCGCTGTCCGCGGCGGGCGTCATCTGGGCGGTCACGCTCGTCAACCTGATGGGCACGCGATCTGCGGGCGGGTTTCAGGTGCTGACGACGGTGCTGAAACTGACGCCGCTCATCGTCGTCGCCGTCCTCATCTTCATCGTCCTCGGCCGCGAAGGCGGGGCGGCGATCAAGCCATTTGCGCCGGAAACCCTGTCGCTCTCCGGCATCAATCAGGCCGCGGCGATCACGCTGTGGGCCATGGTCGGGTTTGAAGCCGCCTGTGCGGCCTCAGGCAAGATTGAGAACCCGGCGCGCAATGTGCCGCGCGCGACCTTCCTTGGCGCGCTTTTGTGCGGGGTGTTCTACTTCATCGTCTGTTCGGGCATCGCGCTGATGCTGCCCGCCGATCAGGTGGCGAAATCCAATGCGCCGTTTGAACTGTTTGTGGCGACCTTCTGGTCCCCCGGTCCCGCCGCCTTTGTCGCGCTCTTCGCCGCGATCAGCGCGGTTGGCGCGGTTAATGGCTGGGTGCTGGTGCAGGGCGAAGTCCCCTATGAAATGGCGCAACGCCGCCTGATGCCGCGCTGGTTTGGCGGCACGGCGAGGAACGGCGTGCCGGTGCGCGCGCTGATCATCGCAAGTGTGCTCGCCAGTGTGTTGGTGCTCGCCAATAGCAGCCGGACGATGGGCGGCCTCTTCACCTTCATGGCGCTGCTGACGACCGCCGTGACGCTCTGGCTCTACCTCGCCTGCGCGCTGGTGGCGCTCAAACGACGGATCGCTGTGCCCGCCGCTGTCGCAGGGCTGCTCTTCGGCCTCTGGTCCCTGTGGGGCGCGGGACTGGAAGCGAGCGGGTATAGTTTCCTGCTGATGATTGCGGGTCTGCCGATTTATTGGTGGGCGCGGTCGGAGGCGGGGGCCGGTGGAGAGGAACTCGCTGCTGAGTGAGGGGCGGCTGAGGCTTTTATCTCGGCACCTTACCCCACAACCCTCCCCGTCGCCCCGTGCTTGACGCGGGGCTCGGCTGTTCTTGCACGTTCCCGGTTTGGCACGACGTCCGAATGGCTGGCTCTCCGGGAGCAGTGGTCTCCAGCGAGCGCGGGGGCGAAACCGGACGGAGGTTAGCCAAGCCCCGTGTCAAGCACGGGGCGACGTGGGGTGGGGGGCGTTCCGCTAAGTGCGATGTCCCATGCGTTGCCGTATGCGGCGGAATGTGCGCACCTTACCCCACAACCCTCCCCGTCGCCCCGTGCTTGACACGGGGCTCGGCTGTTCTTGCACGTTCCCATTTGGCATGACGTCCGAAGGGCTGGACCTCTGGGCGCAGTGGTCTCCGGAAAACGAGGAACCTAAACCGGACGGATGTTAGCCGAGCCCCGTGTCAAGCACGGGGCGACGCGGGTGGGTGAAGGGGATGTTCCACCCCACCCCCTCAATGAAAATCCCGTGACTTCGGAAATATCCGCACATCCCTAGGGTGCCGCACCCTTGGGTGTTGCGGGTGGGCGAATTCGTCGGCGCGGCTGAGTTGGGGGTCGAGGCGGCGTTGGTCGGACAGGCGCTCCATCTCTGCGTTCCGTTCGGTGATGCGGTGGGCCATCAGATGGACGATGCCTTCGGGGCTGCGCTGCACTTCGCCTGCCACCTGCATCAGGCGGGAGGCCATGACGGCGCGGCGCTGCGTCTCGAAGGTGCGGGCCCACATGATGATGTTGGCGACGCCGCTTTCATCCTCCAGCGTCACGAAGATTGCCTTGCCATTGCCGGGCCGCTGCCGGACGAGGACAAAGCCTGCAACCGCCACCCGCGCGCCGGCCTTGGCGAGCATCAGCTCTGCACAGGACAGCACACGCTCTGCGCGGAACACGGGCCGCAGCAGCGCCATCGGATGGGTTTTGAGCGAGAGGCGGATCGTCTGGTAATCGGCGACGACATGCTCCCCCAGATGCATGGTGGGCAGCGCCATATCTTCCTCCGCCCCCAATTCCCGCGCGCGGGCAGCGGCGAAGAGGGGCAGCTCATCGCTTGGCGTGCGGCGCACATCCCATATCGCTTCCCGCCTATCGAGCGCGATCGAGCGGAAGGCGTCGGCATCGGCGAGCAGCTTCAAGGCGCGCGACGGCAACACCGCCTTGCGCGCCAGTTCCTCCACCGAGGCAAAGGGACGGCGGGCAGCAATCGCATCGGCCCAGTCTTCGCGAAAGCCCGACATCTGCCGCATGCCCAGCCGCACGGAAAGCGTGGCTTTCTCTGCGCGGATGACAGCATTGTCCCATGTGCTCTCGTTCACATCGATGGGCAGCACCGCCACCCCATGTTCGCGCGCATCGCGCACGATCTGCGCGGGTGCGTAAAAGCCCATGGGTTGGGAATTGAGCAGGGCGGCGGCAAACACCGCGGGGTAATGATGCTTGATCCAGGACGAGACCCAGACCAGCCGGGCAAAGGCAATGGCGTGGCTTTCCGGGAAGCCATAAGAGCCAAAGCCCTCAATCTGTTTGAAGCAGCGTTCGGCAAAGTCCTGTTCATAGCCGCGCCGCACCATGCCGCCGACCAGCTTATCGCGAAAGGCGTCGATCATGCCGAGGTTGCGGAAGGTCGCCATCGCGCGGCGCAGCTGGTTCGCCTCAGACGGGGTGAATTCTGCCGCGACAATGGCGAGCTTCATCGCCTGTTCCTGAAACAGCGGCACGCCCAACGTCTTGCCGAGCACGTCGCGCAACTCATGGGGGTCATGCGGCGGGGCGGGTGCGGGGAAGTCCACCTTTTCGCGCCCCTGCCGCCGCCGCAGATAGGGGTGGACCATGTCGCCCTGAATCGGGCCGGGGCGGACGATGGCGACCTGAATGGCAAGATCATAGAAATTGCGCGGCCGCATGCGGGGCAGCATGTTCATCTGCGCGCGGCTTTCGACCTGAAACACGCCGACGCTGTCGCCCTTGCACAGCATGTCGAACACAGCCTCGTCGGCATCGGGGATGTTGGAGAGGGTGAGCGGCGGGCCGGCGTCCGTGCGTACCTCCTCAATCATGTCGAACGCCTTTTTGATGCAGGTGAGCATGCCCAATGCCAGCACATCGACCTTCATCAGGCCCAATGCGTCGATGTCATCCTTGTCCCATTCTATGAAGGTGCGGTCCTCCATCGCGGCGTTGAGGATGGGCACCGTCTCATCCAGCCGGTCCTCGGTCAGCACAAAGCCGCCGACATGCTGCGACAAATGGCGCGGGTAATGCAAAATCTTCTGCACGAAATGGTTGAGCCGCGCGATCTCCGGATTGTCGGGGTCAAAGCCTGTTTCGGCAAAGCGCTTGGCGTCTATCGTTGACGAATAGCTGCCCCAGACGGTGGAGGAGAGGCGCTGGGTGATGTCCTCTGTGAGGCCGAGCGCCTTGCCCACCTCGCGCACCGCGCTGCGCGGGCGATAATGGATGACAGTCGCGACAATGCCCGCGCGGTGGCGGCCATAGCGTTCATAGATGTACTGCATCACCTCCTCGCGCCGCTCATGCTCAAAATCGACATCAATGTCGGGCGGCTCGCGGCGCTCTTCGGAAATGAAGCGGGAGAAAAGCAGGCTGTGTTTGGCCGGATCGACCGCCGTGATGCCCAGCACGAAACACACGGCGGAGTTCGCCGCTGACCCGCGCCCCTGGCAGAGGATGCCGCGCCCCTGCGCGAACTGGACGACATCGTGGACGGTCAGGAAATAGGCGGCGTAGGTCAGCCGTTCGATGATCTCCAATTCCTCGGTGAGGAGTGCGGCGAGCTTGGGCGGCGTGCCCTCGGGCCAGCGGTCGGCGCATTTCTGGGCGACGAGCGTCTCCAGCCAGGCTTGTGGCGTATAGCCGGGCGGGATCGGCTCATGCGGATAATCATAGGCCAGTTGGGAGAGGTCAAAGGAGAGCGCCTCCATCAGCCGCGCAATTTCGCTCAGCGCCTCGGGCGCCTCGGTGAAGAGGCGGGCCATTTCGGCGGCTGTCTTTAGATGGCGCTCGGCATTGGCAGCGAGTTTGCGGCCCGCTTTATCGATGCTCGTCTTTTCGCGGATACAGGTGAGGATATCCTGCAAGGGCCGGTCTTCGGGTGTGGCGTAAAGCACATCATTGACGGCGATCAGCGGGACGCCGGTTTCTGTGGAGAGTACCTTCATCTCCGCCAGCCGCCGCCGGTCGCGCCCGGTGCGGTGCATGGCGACACCGAGCCACAGATAAGGCGTCCGGTTGGCGAGCAGAGTCAGCTTTGCGGCCAAGGGCGACCCTCCGAGCGGCGCGGTGCCGGCGGGGGCGGGGGGCAGGCGATCGGGCAGCACGATCAGCGCCATCTCCTCACACCATTCCGCTAGATCAGCGAAATAGAGCAGGCAGTTGCCCTTGTCCGTCCGTAAATTGCCGAGCGAGAGCAGCCGCGTCAGCCGCCCCCAGCCGCACCGGTTGATGGGATAGGCGATGATGTCGGGCGTCTCATCGGCAAAGACGAGCTTTGCGCCGGTGAACAGGCGGAAGTCTGGCGCGTGGCCGGCGTCACGCAGGTCCCGCAGCGCCCGCCAGGCCCGCACGACGCCTGCCACAGTGTTGCGATCGGCAATGCCCAGTCCTTTATGGCCCAGCGCCACCGCCTCTGCGACGATGTCCGCCGGTTGTGACGCGCCGTGGAGGAAGGAGAAGGCAGTGGCCGCCGCGAGTTCGGCATAGGCGGGCCGCCGGTCGTCCGAATGGGCCTCATCCGAACAGGCCATGGAGATACCAATCGGGGTTGGGCTTTTCTGCGCCATACAGACCGTGGCGGAACAGCCAGAAGCGGCGGCCCTGACGGTCCTCCACGCGGTAATAATCGCGCGTCAGGCCGCCTCCGTCCTTGCGCTTCCACCACTCAGCAGACAGCCGCTCCGGCCCTTCAAAGGTGATCACATCATGCGTCTGCCGCCGCCAGCGGAACCGGCGCGGCGGGCCATCGGGTACCTCGGCAATGACATCGACGATCTGCGGCGGATCAAACAGGCGCAGGGGCCGCATCGGCGGATCTCCGGCGGCGCGGTGTGCGGTCAGCGGCAGAACAGGGGTGTGGGCGGGCACGGTGAACCCTGCGCATTCCGGAATATGGCTGTCCCCTGCGGCGAAGCGGCGGACACGCCCCCGGCCCAGTCGGACGCCCAGCCGGTCGGCAAGCAATGCCACCTCCCGCGCAGGGGCCGTATTGCCGTCCAGATCGGTCTGGGTGACGCCAAGCGCCTCGGCGACGGGAATGTCGAGGCGGATGAGATCATAGCCAAAGCCGGGGTCCAGCGGGTCCTCCAACGTGTCGATCCGTTCGCGGAACAGCCGTAGCACCAGATCCACATCGCGTGTTGGCTGGCCCGTGCCGATGCGCAGAGCGTGGACGGCCCCGTCGCTGCGGAACAGGCGGCTGGCAAATTCACGCCCACCTTCGCCGCGCCGGGCCAGCTCCTCGCCTGCCTCCCGCACAAGGTCTGCCAGTGTGGCGAGGACGAAGTCGGTATGTGCCACAGGCTCGGCAAAGCGGCGCGCGAAGGAAAGCGCAGGCGGCGTCCGGCGCGGGGTGATGCGGACATCTTCTTCGCCCAGTACACGGGCCAGCCGGGTGACGGCCTGTGGCCCGAACCGTGCGGCGAGCGGGATGCGCGGGCGGCTGGCGAGATCCTCAAGGAGGTTCAGTCCGGCGCGTTTGAGCGCAGTCGTCCGCTCCTCTCCCAGGTCCAAGGCGGCAACAGGCAGGTTGCCCACGGTAGGCGCGGCGGGCACATAGGGTGCGCGCTCCTCGTTCAGCCGGTTGGGCGACAGGCGGCGTCCGGCGCGCAGCAGCTCCCCGCCATGGCGGGCAAGGGCGCGGGCTTTATCGGGTGTCTCGGCGAGGGCGACCCGCACCGTCATGCCACCATCCACCAGCCGCGTGACAAGCGCGCTCACCAGCCCTGCCTCATCCCCCCACAGATGCGCACAGCCGGTGATGTCGAGGATCAGGCCATCGGGCGGGTCGACAGCGACGGACGGCGTGAAGCGGTCACACTCCTCAGCGATGCTGTCCAGCAGCCGGGCATCGGCTTGCGGGTCATGCGCTACGGCCTGCACCTCAGGCACGCGGGCGCGGGCATCGGCGAGCATCATGCCGGGCGCAAGGCCCAGGCTCAGCGCAACCTCATCCACCGCCATGATGCGCATGGCCCCGGCCTGCTTTTCGGTGAAGAGGCGCGGGCCTGTGTCGCCGGGATGGTCACGCAACCATCGATCGGCGCTCAGCAACGGCAGGAACAGGGCGCAATAGCGCCGGTTCGCTAAAGGCTGTCCGGTCATGATCCCACTCCACACAGATATCGAAAGGGCGGGCACCGCCCCTGTGACGCAATAACGAAAGCGACAGGCCGGTTCGCCCCGGGGCCTGCCCAGCGAGCGGTGCAGACGGGGCGGCGGCCACCTGCCAACGCGAGGCGGCGGCACTCGCAATCATGCTGTCACTGCCGCGCAGGATGAGTGCTGTGACGCCCGATTTCTCGGCGGCGAGCGCAAGGCGACGGCTGGCGGTCAGGTCCAGCCGTTTCGCCGAGCCGACTTCAATCACGGCAGCCGCAAGCCCCGCACAGCCGATGCTGTCTGACGCGACCTTCAGGCAGGCCAGTTCATCCGGCGCTGTCACCAGCATGATCCTGTCCGGTGCCAGCCCCAGTTCTGCAAGGCCGGGGCCGTAAGGCGTGCCATGGCGGCGTAGTTCCGCATCGGTCGACACCCATAGGATCGGCCCGCCGTCCGCGCCCGCCCGCACTGCGAGCATCAGCGCGAACGCCGCCGCACTGGCCGCGTCCGTTCCACTGGCGGGCAGCACCTCATGCACCGCCCCTTTGGCCAGCCCCCCGTCCAGCCGCGCGTCGAGCGCCGCCAGCCCGAAGGACAAGAGTCCCCAGCGCCCGCTGGAGGCTGCGGGCCCAAGAGCGTCAATCCGGCGTTTAAGCCGTGCAAGAGAAGAGGCCGAATCAATCATGTTCACTATATGTTCTATTTCTGCCGACATTAAATTTCTGTCAAGGCTTCCCCTCGCATGAACGAAATTGATAAGGGCCCTCAAGCCTTTGAGGGGGATTACATGCGTAAGGTTCGTAAAGCGGTTTTTCCTGTTGCCGGTTTGGGCACACGATTCTTGCCTGCGACCAAGGCAATGCCGAAAGAAATGCTGCCTGTGGTGGATCGTCCGCTCATCCAATATGCGGTGGATGAAGCGCGCGAAGCAGGCATCGAACAGATGATCTTCGTCACCGGCCGCGGCAAAAGCGCGATCGAAGATCACTTCGACATTGCCTATGAACTCGAACGCACAATGACCGACCGGGGCAAGGACCTGTCGGTTCTGGAACCCACACGGCTTGGGCCGGGCAATTGCGCCTATGTCCGCCAGCAGGAGCCTCTGGGCCTTGGCCATGCCATCTGGTGCGCACGCGACATTGTGGGGGATGAGCCCTTTGCCATCTTCCTGCCTGATGAGCTTATGGCGGGCTCGCCCGGCTGCATGAAACAGATGATGGATGCCTATGAACAGACCGGCGGCAACGTCATCTCCGTTCTAGAGGTCCCGCATGACAAGGTGTCGAGCTACGGCGTGATCAAGCCGGGTGAAACACACGGCAAGATCACTGAGGTTCTGGGTCTCGTCGAAAAGCCCAAGATGGAAGACGCGCCTTCCAACCTCATCATTTCGGGCCGCTACATTCTCCAGCCTGAAGTCATGCAAATTCTTGCGGCGCAGGAAAAAGGGGCTGGTGGCGAAATCCAGCTGACCGATGCGATGCAGCAGCTGATTGGCAAGCAACCTTTCCACGCCGTCACCTTTGATGGCACGCGCTATGATTGCGGCGACAAGGCCGGGTTCATCACGGCCAACATCGCGCTCGCCCTGCAGCGGCCCGATATCGGCCCGGCCGTGCGCGCCTGGTTAAAAGAAGCCAAATTGGATTGATCCCCCTCCGTTTGGGAGCGTAAAGCCCCGTAAACGGTCGAAAACGATAAGAAATTTTAAGCCCCTGCGGCGATAATGCAGGGATGAGCCGATACAATCCGCCCGAACTGATGAAACCGACGCGCCAGCGGCTCGTCCAGCTCATCTTGCCGGTGCTTTTGCTGTTTTTCGTGACGATCGGCCTCTCCCTTTTTCAGACAGTTACTCAGGTCAATCAAGTTGACGCCCAGCGATCCCGCATGGCGGTCACCGCCGCCATGGAGGCAATGGTCACTCGCCTTGCCGACTATACGCATGACAATGCCTATTGGGATGAGGTGGCCCGCGCCGTCTACGCAACGCCCGCTGACATGGCGTTTCTCAAAACAACATTTGGGGCGACAACGCAGGAGCGGGTCTATGCCGATACCATCGTTGTCATCAGCCCAAGCGGCGCGCAGCAGCTCGCCTTCCGCAACGGGCAGCGACAAAATATACAACTGACGCCGGACCTCACCGACGCGATCTCCCGTCTTCAACGCAAGATCGGGCGGGACAACCGGGCAGCGACCACCATCGTCGGTCAAGACAAGGGGATCGCCCTTGTCGCCATCTCCCCCATCCGTCCGATGAACACAAAGCTGCGACGGCTCATTCCGGTCGACGGGCCGTCTTACCTCGTTCTCCTGAAAAATGTCGGCCGTGAGGATAGTTTCCGCATCGGCCGGACGCTGCAGCTTCCCAACGTCCGTTTTCAGCGGCAATCAGGCAGGGACCCGTTTGTCGCGCTGCGCAATGATGAGGGCCGCCCGGTCGGCGTGGTGACATGGACCCCGCCCGCTTTGGGCACAATCGCACTGGGCCGCGCCATGCCTGTCATCCTTGTTGCCGCCTTGGTCTATTTGATCGTCGCTGCTGTCTCGGTCAGCAGGGGCTATGCCTCGCTCCGCCTGCTCGGCTGGCAAGTGATGGCAGACAGCCTGTCCCGCCTTCCGAACCGCCGCGCGCTGCGCTGGGAAATGATCCGCCGGGCTGATAGCCGGGAAGAAGCGGGGCTCGCCATCCTTGATCTGGACGGGTTCAAGATGGTCAATGACAGCTTCGGCCATGAAACGGGGGATCAGCTCATCAAGGCGGTGGCCGCGCTCCTCAAACGGGCGGCCGGCACAGACGCGACCGCCATCCGCTTGGGCGGAGATGAATTCGCTTTGCTCGCCACCGGCGAAGGCGCCGGCACGCGGATCGAACAGGTGGCGAACCGTCTATTGCTGATGCTCGACGCGCCGGTGATGTTGCTTGGCCGACCGGTTCAGGTTGGCGCCAGCGTCGGCATTGTGAAGGTGCGGCTGGGCGATCTTTCCCCGTCAGAGGCCATGCGCCGCGCCGACGCGGCCATGTATGTCGCCAAACGGTCGGGCAAGAAGCGAGACGTCTTTTACTCACCGGAACTGGAGCAGGAACACATCGCCGCCACCAAGCTGACCGGGGACCTGCGCAAGGCCATTGAGGGCCGCGAGTTCACCGTAAAATATCAGCCGATGATCGATTGCCGCACAGGCCATGTCGTCTCGGTCGAAGCCTTGCTGCGTTGGCCGCATGCGGAACTGGGCACCATTTCGGCGAATGATTTCATCCATGTGGCTGATCAGGCGGGGCTGACCGTGCCGATTTGCGCGCTCGTGCTGGAGCAGATCGCCAAGGATGCCCAAGACTGGGGGGATGTGCGCCTTGCCGTCAACCTCTCGCGCGGGCAGTTGCGGTCCCCCGGTTTTCTAGGCCTTTTGGCAGACCAGCTGACGGCGTTGCAGCTCGCGCCAGAGCGCATGGAATTTGAGATGCGCGAAGACCTGTTCGTGGAGAATGCAGACTTTGCCGAGGAAATTGCAGCCGAGTTGCGCCAGATGGGGTGCCGCCTCGTCCTTGATAATTTCGGGTCCGGCTTTGCCGCGTTCAACACGCTGGAACGGGCGGATTTTACCAAGGTGAAAATCGACACCGGGCTTGTCTCGCGCGCCGCCTCGGATGATCGGGCGCTCGTGCTGTTGCAAAGCTGCGTGGCCGTTGCCCATTCGCACGGCGCGCGGGCTGTTGCGCAAGGGGTCGAAACCTTTGCGCAGGCGGAGCTGATGCGGATTGTCGGGTGCGATGAAATTCAGGGCTGGACCTATGGACGCCCTATTTCGGCGGCTGACATCACGTCATTGCTGTCGGTGCGCACCATGGTGGACTCTGCTGCCACCCCTGCGGCCTCTGACGCAGATCGGCCCTTGTTCCAGTTGGAACGCGTGTCGGGTTAAAGCCGCGCGGTCTTTCCAATGGCGTCGAGCACGCCGTTGACGAAGCCCTTTTCCTTGCGGTCATAAAAGGCATGGGCGACGTCAAGATACTCGCTGATGATGCTGCCTTTGGGAATGTCTGCCCGCGCGATCAGTTCATAGGCACCCGCCCGCAAGATTTGGCGCAGCGGGCGATCCAGACGGTCGAGCGACCAGCCTTCGGCCAAATTTGCACTGATCAGCGCATCAATTTCGTCGCGGCGGGCATCGACGCCTTTGACGACATCGTTGAAGAAATCGACCTCGGCATCGGCAAAGGTGTTGTCCTCAATCGTCGCGCCCAGACGGTGCTGGTGGAATTCGTGGAGCAGCACGGCCATTGGCGTGGCTTCCATTTCCTGCTGGTACAGCGCCTGCACAGCGGCAAGGCGGGCGGCGGAACGGGCGCGGCTCATTTCAATCTTTCCTCTACGGATCGGGCGTGGGCAGGAAGCCCTTCGGCGCGGGCAAGTGCGACCGCCGCCGGACCGATAGCGCGGATGGCCTCTGGCGAACAGCCGAGAAAGCTCGTCCGCTTCATGAAATCGAGCACCGAAAGTCCAGACGAGAAACGCGCGCGGCGTCCCGTTGGCAGCACATGGTTTGGCCCGCCCACATAATCGCCCAACGCTTCGGGCGTGTGTCGACCAAGGAAGATCGACCCGGCATGGCGCACAGCAGCGAACAGTGGTTCGGGGTCTTCAACGGCGAGTTCCAGATGTTCAGGCGCAAGCGCATCAATGAGGGGTACGGCCTCCATGATGTCGGCCACCAACAGGATCGCGCCATTGGCGTCCCAACTTGTCCGGGCCGTTGCACCCGTTGCGAGCTCCGCAATCTGGGCATCGACGGCAGCTGTGACAGCATCGGCAAAGGCGGCATCGTCGGTGATGAGGATCGACTGGCTGGTCGGGTCATGCTCGGCCTGACTCAGCAGGTCAGCGGCAATCCACTGCGGATCGTTCTTGCTATCCGCCACGACGAGGATTTCAGAAGGCCCCGCCACCATGTCGATGCCAACGACGCCATATAATTGCCGCTTGGCTTCAGCGACCCAAGCATTGCCGGGGCCAGTGACGACATCAACTTTGCCGATGGTGTCAGTGCCATAGGCAAGCGCGGCAACCGCTTGGGCTCCACCCACGCGCCACACCTCGTCCACGCCCGCAATATGCGCGGCGGCAAGGACAAGCGGGTTGATCTCGCCCTTGGGTGTCGGCGTCACCATCACAAGACGGTCGACGCCGGCGACCTTGGCTGGAATTGCGTTCATCAAAACGGACGACGGATACGCCGCACGGCCACCGGGCACATAGACGCCGGCCGCATCCACCGCGGTCCAGCGGGCACCAACGCGGACGCCTGCGCTGTCCACAGTGTCGCTATTCTCGGGCTTTTGCTTGGCATGATAGGTGCGGATGCGGTCAGCGGCGAGATCGAGGGCGGCGCGCAGATCGCTGTCGAGCGCCTCATAAGCCGCGCGGCAATCGGCAAGGTCGATGGCCCAATCGAGCTCATGTCCGTCAAATCTGCGTGTCAGATCAGCGACTGCCGCATCGCCCTCTGTGCGGACGCGGGCGATGATCGCGGCGACATCGCGCGAGACATCCTCATCCGCTTCCCGCCGCGCATTGACGAGCGTTTCAAAGGCCGCCGCAAAATCGGGCGCCTGCGCGTCGAGCCTAATCATTGACCGCCGCCCGGAAGGCCTCGACCAGATCGCCGACAGCGGCATTGGTCTTGAAGGCGGCGCGATTGACGATGAGGCGCGCGGAAACCTGTGCGATCACTTCGACTTCGACCAAGCCGTTTTCCAGCAGCGTCTTGCCGGATGAGACAAGATCGACAATCCGGCTCGACAGGCCAAGCGACGGTGCGATTTCCATCGCCCCGTTTAGCTTCACGCATTCGGCCTGCACGCCGCGCGCGGCAAAATGCTTGCGCGTCATGTTGGGATATTTGGTCGCAACGCGGACATGGCTCCACGACCTTGGATCGTCAGTCGCGGCCATTTCAGCAGGCTCGGCAACTGAGATGCGGCAATGGCCGATATCGAGGTCCACCGGCGCGTACAGTTCTGAATAGTCAAACTCATCGATGACATCAGACCCGACAATGCCAATCTGTGCTGCACCATGCGCAACGAAGGTCGCCACGTCGAAAGCACGCACGCGGATCAGGCTCACATCCGGACGGTTGGTCGCGAATTTGAGGGCGCGGCTCTTCCCGTCGGTAAAGGCAGGCTCGGGCACAATCCCTGCGCGCGACAGCATCGGCAAGGCTTCTTCGAGGATGCGGCCTTTCGGCACGGCAAAGATGATCGGCTGAGACATGATGCGGGGCCTTTACGAGGACGGGCTTTGCAGGGCAAGCTGTCGCCATGACACAAAGCATCCGGGAGGCCTTCCGGCTTCAGGCCCAACATTGCCAGGCGGCGGGCTCTCCATTGACGGCAGAGGTCGTGGCTGCCCTTGCCGATATCCTCGACCATAGGACGCGGACCGGCGCGCGCATTCTGGACTGGACGGGTGATCCGATTGTTGACGCGCTGCCGCTGCGCATAGCGGGCGGCCTCAATGCGCTTGCCCGGTCTGGCAAGGAGGAACTCCTCACCCGCTATTACACGGTCCGCGATCTGGAGGCGCACCCCGTTCTGCGGCAAGTGATCGAGAAGTGGGATGACTGGCTCTATCCCTGGCTCGATGGGCCACCGCAGACCAATGAGGTCGCCCGGGCAGGGGCGTTGTGGCCTGCCATGCTGGAGATTGCGCGCCGCTTTGGCCCCGACATGGAATGGATCGAAATCGGGACGAGCGCGGGCCTCAACCTCAACATGGACCGGTTTGGCTATCGTCTGGGTGACACCATGTCGGGGGATCGTCTCTCTGCGGTTCAGATCAGTCCCAAATGGACCGGCGTGAGCCCCGAACCCGCTTCCGTAACCATCTGTGACCGCGTCGGTATTGATCTCAATCTGCTTGACCCGACAGACCCCATCATCGTGGACCGGATGTTGGCCTATATCTGGCCGGACCAACCGGATCGGCTGGCGCGGGCGGAGGCTGCCATCCGGGTGGCGCAGGCCAACCCGCCGCCGATTGTGAAGGGAGATGCGACGGCGTTGTTGGCACCGCTCTTGGCAGAGCCGCAATCAGAAGGGCGCACACGCGTCATCTTCCACTCGGTGGTCCTCCAATATTTCCCGGTAGAGGCCCGGGCCAAGGTCCGCGATCTGATTGAGGCCGCGGGCGCGCGATCCGATGCGACACGGCCGCTCGCTTGGCTGTCGATGGAGTTTCCGGACAAGGCCACTGAGGCGCACATCACGCTGCGCTGCTGGCCGGGGGAAGCCGCGCCGGAGCTTCTGGCCATGGCGCACCCGCATGGGGCATGGGTTAACTGGGTGGCGTAAATCGGCCCAAAACGGGCTCCATCCAAGGGGCCCAGCGCTGCCAGCCGCCATGGAGCGACAGCCATTCCCACAAAGACGTCAGAATGAGCGCACCCGTTGCCAGCGCACTCGCCTCCATCGTGGTCAGCCCTCGCGCCCAAGACAGCAGTGCCGACGCGATAAGGAGGACCAGGCCGACCCCGTGAGACAGGGGCGGAAGGTGCAACGTCGAAGACGCCCGCTTGAATGCAGCGCAACCTGCGAGGAACAAGATCGGCCCGCCATAGACCACGCTCAGGAAGGGCAAGGTAACTGGGTCGGTTGGGCGATTGAGCATCAGCCCATCGGCCACGGCCGTCACGACAATGCCGGCGACAATGACAATATGAAGATAGGTATAAGCATCCCGCGCGATGAGGCCGATGTCCTCGGATTCGCTCATCATTTTTGCGCCGCGCTTTGCGCCTATGTCAAAATAGATCCACCACATTGCAGCACTGCCGATAAAGCTTGCGACAAGCGCGAGGGTCGATCCGTTGGTCTGCACCATGCCGCCATAAGCGACGCCGGTGACGAGGACGGCCTCGCCCAGGGCTATAATGATGAACAGGGCGCAGCGTTCGGCCATGTGCTGTCCGGAGATGCGCCAGTCAGACGATGTGGAGCGGCCAAGGCCAGGGGTTGCGAAACCCCGGGACGGCCCGAGATATTCGATCGTGAGCGCGACAGACCAAGCCGCGAGGCGCAGGACGGGGTCTTGCCAAGCACCCCAAAGCCAGAAGGGTGCCGATAGAAGAAACCAAAAGGTGATCCGCAGAGAATTGCGCGTCCGCGCGGCGCTTTCCAGGCGGGCAGCGAGCGTCAGGAAAGTTGAGCGACCGATTTGCAGGGCGAGATAGGCCCCCGCAAAGAGCAGCCCGTTGCTGCCAAAGGCTTTGGGGATGGCCGCTGACAAGGCGATGCCGCCGAGCATCATCGTGAGCAGCATCAACCGGACCGCCGCCCGATTGCCGTCCAGCCAGTTGGTTGGCCAGCTGGTGTAAATCCACACCCACCAGACGGCGAGCAGCATGACCAAGCCTTCCAGCGCCCCCATCGGGCTGAGATGGACCACCAGGTGATGCGAGATCTGCGTGATGGCAAAGACGAAGACGAGATCGAAGAACAGCTCGATATGCGTCACTTCGATATCGCCTTCATGGCGGAAGAGGTGCGGTGGCCGGTCTGTCATGCCAGCCAGGTCCGCATAGCGTGATTGACGGCCTCCGGGCGTTCCCAAGGGATGAAGTGACCTGCGCCCTCAACGCGGACGACCGTCAGCGTGTCGATATGGTCGTCGGGTCCGTCAAGCTGGCAAGGCAGAAGCGCCTCGTCGTTCATGCCCCAGATAACAAGCACAGGCATGTGCAGCTTCGGGAAGGGGGCGGCGAGAAACGGCGTCGTCTCGGCAGGTGCGTCCATCCCGGGCACGTGCATGGGGGAGGCGCGGTACCAGTTGAGCATGGCCGTCAGTGCACCGGGCTGTGACCATTCATCGATGTAGGCGGCTTTGTCCTCTGCCGTGATCGGCCCGCCGGAGAGCTTTGCGAACCGGTCTTCAAAGAACCAGTCCATACCCTTGGCGGCGACTTCGCCTTCAATATCGCGTTCGCGAAACTCCTTCATATATTGCGAGGCGAGGCGCTGATCGTGGTCGAAAACGAGCGTGTGCTGGAAGACATAAGGGTGGGCCGCATTGCACAGAATCAACCGCTGGACCCGCGCCTGATCCTTGATGGCGACGGCCCAGGCGATGGCGCCGCCCCAGTCATGGCCAACAAGCGTGAACCGCGCGGCGCCGAAGGCATCGGCCAGTGCAAACACGTCCGCCACAAGATTGCCGATGCGATAGTCCTTCACCTCCGGCAGCTTTTGGGAGCGCGCATAACCGCGTTGGTCCGGCGCGATGCAGAAGAAGCGGTCAGACAGCGCGGCCATCTGATGACGCCACGTGCGGTGCGATTCGGGAAAGCCGTGCAGAAACAAGATCGGCGGGTTCGCCGCATCGCCCGCTGTCCAGACGTCGAGTTCGACGCCGGTGGAAAGGGTTACGCGCTGATGCAGCACCTCTGCCATTAAATGGGGTCGCTGTTGGTCAGTGGCGTTTCGGGCATGGGAATGAATTCTGGATCATTGGGCACATTCGGGAAGCGGCCTTCAGCCCAGTCGGCAGCGGCCTGATCAATCCGGTCCTGCCGTGAGGAGACGAAGTTCCACCACACCCGCCGCGCGGTCGGGAAGTCTTCCCCGCCCATCAACATGATGCGGCCGCCCTTTGTTGATTTGAGCGTGCCCTTTTCGCCCGGCTTCAGGACGTAGAGCGCATAAAGCTCCATCGCCTCGCCCGAAATCTCAGCCTCGCCGCCAACAAGCATCAGCGCGCGCTCATCGGCCTCGGCATCAACGGGTATGCTGCCGCCCTGTTCCAGCATGATGTCGGCGTAGATGGTTTCAGCATGGCAGGTCGTTGGTGCTGTCGCGCCCCAAAGCGTGCCCATGATGACGCGCGCCTTTGCGCCGCCATCCGAAATGATGGGCAGCTTGTAGGCCTTGACCTGTTCAAAAGCGGGATCGATCTCCTCCTTGCCATCGGGCAAGGCGAGCCAAGTCTGCATGCCGTAAATGGAGGCACCTTTGGCACGCTCCTTTGCAGGGGAGCGTTCCGAATGGACAATGCCCTTTCCTGCCGTCATCAGATTGACCTCGCCCGGCCGGATGGTCGCGAAAGACCCCAGCGAATCGCGGTGGTCGATGGCACCATCGAACAGGTAGGTGACGGTCGACAGCCCGATATGCGGGTGCGGGCGGACGTCCATGCCCAAACCAATGTCGAGCATGCCGGGGCCAAACTGATCCACAAAGCAAAACGGCCCGACCATCGTCAGCCCGCGCGCGGGCAGAACGCGCCGCACCTCAAACGCCCCCAAATTGTGGGTGACGGGCAGCAGCATTCCTTCAACCGGATGGGACATGGCCGTTCTCTCCTTATGTGTCTCTTATTCGCCGGGCGCTTTTGCTTTGATGGCAAGGGCATGGACGCGCTGGCCGGGCAGATCGCCAAGCGCACGGTTGACCATGCGCTGGCGCTCCAATCGGCTGACACCTGCAAAGGCCGCCGCCTCAATTTCGACGCTAAAGTGGCTTTCTCCCGAGCCGTCATCGCCGGAATGCCCGCTATGCTTGGCACTGTCATTGCTGACGATCAGGCGGGTTGGCGCGAAGCTCTCTGAGAGGCGGGCGGTGATTTCGGATTCGATGGGTCGGTCTGTCATGTCTTTTCTTCTAGCAAGACTGACGGCATGGGGAAGCGATGCGTGTGACAATTGTCAAAGGATCGGTAGACGACCGTATCGAGATCCGCCGTGCGGATGGATCGGCAGCGGAGACCCGCTTCCCCAAAAAGGGGCCGGTGCCGCACGATGCCGTCCATTGGATCGTTGAAGAAACGCTCGCGCTGCCGGATGGTTTTTGGGGAAAGATCGCAGGCGGCCTGCATCCGGATGAAGTGCAGGATATAGCGAAAGCCGCAGGCCACGCCAGCGCCGCGCGGGCGACAGTGCCCGATGCGACCATCACCCAGCTGTTGCAGGCAGAGCGCTTGGTCGAATGTTTTGAAGCCGCCCTTTGGTCCGGCGGGAGTGATGCCGCTTCAGTCCGACATATGGGCGAAGCTGGGTGCGCGTCCTCGCACGTCGATTTCCCCGCCATCACCGATGCGCAGATTGATCGGGCGATGGCGCGCGTCCTCGCCATGCATGCCGAATGGTTCCCCGCGCCAGTGGGGCACAGCATCTCCTTTGATTGGGCTGCACGATGAGCGATCGGGACGCCCGCCCGCGCGACCGCTTTCATGGTCGTATTCCTGGGCATCAGCAGGCCTGTGGCGCACCCGGTTGCCCCGAACCCGGCGAGTTTCGTGCGCCTTCCCCCGGTGGACGCGGCGCGGGCAGCGATGGGCCGGGTGATTGGCAATGGCTCTGCCTTGATCATGTGCGGGAATTCAACACCCGCTATAACTACTTCCAAGGCATGTCTCGCGACGAAATAGAGCGCGCGCAAATGCCGATGAGTGGCTGGGAGCGCGAAACCCGCGCCTTCCGCGCGACGGCGGGCGTCGATGAGCCGCCCCGCTGGGCCGACTTCCACGATCCGCTCGATGCCATTTCCGCGCGCTTTCGGCAACGCGCAGCAGACGCCATGCCGCGCGAACGTGCCGACGGAAAGCATCTGAGTGCCGAAGATCGGGATGCCTTGCGCACGCTCAGCCTTGATCAGGATGCGGACCGCAAGGCGCTGCGCAGCCGCTATTCGGAGCTGGTTCGAAAATACCACCCGGACAGAAACGGAGGAGACAGGACGCATGAGAAGAAGCTGCAAGGTGTCGTCGAGGCCTATCAGCAATTGCGCAAGTCGCCTGCCTTTGTTTGAGACGGCCGTGGCCCGGTCCCTCGCGTTTGCAGCACTGCTGATGGGCAGCGCCGCGCCTTTGGCGGCCGCAGAGCCGGAGACGATCATTGTAACGGCACCCGGCAATGATGCCGATGTCGATGATGCGATCACCGTTGATGCGGACGCGTTGCGGCGCGCAGGCCCGCCAGACGTTCTGCGTGCGCTGTCCCGGGATGTGGCCGGCGTCTCGCTGTCTGAAGCTCAGTCCAACCCCTATCAACCCAACCTTATCTATCGCGGCTTTTCCGCTTCACCCTTGCAGGGCAATGCGCAGGGACTGGCCGTCTATCTTGATGGGGGCCGCTTCAACCTACCCTTTGGCGACACGGTCAACTTTGATCTGCTGCCCGATGCCGCCATCGATGCGATTTCGATCCGCGATGCCAACCCGATCTTCGGCATGAACGCGCTCGGCGGTTCCGTGATTGTCGCGACCAAAAACGGCCGGTCCGCGCCCGGCGCGTCGATGGAAGCCGCTTTTGGTGATCATGGCCGTGGGGAAGCGAGTGGCAGCGTCGGATGGAGCAAAGGCAATTTCAGCGGCTTTGTGGCGGGGCAGGCGCGGCGGGACGATGGCTGGCGGGATTTCTCGCCCTCCACGCTCTACAACGGTTTTGCTGACTTTGGCTGGGATACAGACACCGGCGGCATTCACGCAAAGCTGGTGGGGGCGGACACAGACCTAACCGGCAATGGCACGGCACCTGTCGAACTGCTCGATGCGGATGAAAGCGCCGTCTTCACCCACCCGGACAACACGCAAAACCGCTTCGTGCGCGGCAGCGTCCATCCGTGGGTGGCCTTGGGGGAAGCCGGGCGGATTGAGGCGACACTTTACGCCCAGTCCTTCCGGCAAAGGACGCTCAATGGCGATGCAGCAGACATTGAGGCGTGCAGTACGGATGCCACCTTGCTGTGCGTGTCGGACGCGTCGGACAATGAGGCGGTTCTGCGCGATGCCTTGGGGGCGGCGATCGCCGATACGCTGGGCGGAGAAGGCTATGGCGCGCTCAACCGCAGCCGCACCAAAACCCGCAGCGCAGGCGTGCTCGCCCAATATGTGACGCAGCGGGAGCTGGCCGGCATGGCGCACAAGATGGCCATCGGCTTCAGCCATGACCGCAGCACGACGCGCTTTGCCGCCGCGTCGGAACTCGGGGAACTCACTGAGGACCGCAGCGTCGAAGGCCTTGGGTCCATCATCACCCAGCCCGACGGGTCTATCGCGCCGGTGGAATTGGATGTGACCACGCGGCAAACGGGGCTGTTCTTTGCCGACACGATAGCGCTGTCAAAGCGTCTGTCCGCAGAGATCGGCCTGCGCTGGAATGACACCTATGTGGACTTGCGGGACCAGATCGGGACGGCGCTCAACGGCACGCATCGCTTCCGCCGTCTCAACCCCGGCGTTGAAGTTGATTATGCGCTGACCGACCGCCTCTCGCTGCGGGCGGGCTATGCCGAAACGAGCCGCGCGCCGACGCCGGCGGAACTCTCCTGTGCGGATGAAGCGGCCCCATGCAGCCTGACCAACTTCTTTGTGGGAGATCCGCCGCTGGAACAGGTCGTCGGCAAAAGCTGGGAAGCAGGCGCCTCGGGCAAACTGTCAGGCAGCTGGACCGGGGCTTGGCTGCTCTCCGCCTATCGCACGGTGACCGTCAACGACATCCAGTTCACGGCTGCCTCAACGCGCGGGCGGGCCTTCTTCCGCAACATCGGCACAACGCGGCGGCGCGGTGTGGAAGCGAGCCTGACGGCCGCGCGCGGGCCATGGGCCGTGCGGCTTGGCTATGCCTATACCGATGCCCGCTTTGGCACGGCCTTGGTGGTCAATAGCCCGGACAATCCGGCCGCCGACGGGGATGGCCGCATCCTTGTGGAACCTGGTGACCGCATCCCCGGCATTCCCCGTCACCGCGTCATTGTCTCGGCGGACTATAGCACCGGTGCGCTGACGCTCGGCGCAGATTTTCAGGCGCAGTCGGGCCAATATTTCCGGGGGGATGAGGCGAATGAGGATGCGCCGACGCAGGGCTTTGGCCTCCTCAATCTGCGCGGCAGCTTCCGCTTGGGGGAAGCCGCGACCCTTTTCGCCGAAGTCTCCAATGTGTTTGACCGGCGATTTGCGACGTTCGGCACATTTTCCGAAACCGATGAGATTGAGTTTGATGAAGCGCCCGGCGCAGACGATCCGCGCGCCCTCTCACCCGGCGCGCCGCGTCGGTTCCTCATGGGTCTGCGCGTCGATTTTTAGGGGATCATAATCCACTCAACGCGCGGGGCACGTCGCACAGGGGGACCCATCAGTGCGACTTCACCTCCAAAATACCCTTTCGTTCACATCAACCATGGGCTGCATTGGCCTTGCTTTCGGTCGGGCGCGCGTCCTATGGGCAACGCTCACGTGAACGTAAGAGAAGACGCGTCAACCCATGTCCGATATGCCCAACATCCAGCCCGGCTCTACGACTGTCCTTCCCGCACCTGACACGAAGGTGAATGTGCGCGATGTGTTTGGCATTGATGTCGATATGGAATGCCCGGCCTTTTCGGTCGCGGATGAACGCGTGCCGGACCTTGATCCGTCTTATGTGTTCGACCCGGATACCACGCTCGCCATCCTTGCAGGCTTTGCCTTTAACCGTCGTGTGATGGTGCAGGGCTATCATGGCACGGGGAAGTCGACCCACATTGAACAGGTGGCCGCGCGCCTGAAATGGCCGTGCATCCGCATCAACCTCGACGCGCATATCAGCCGTATCGACCTGATCGGCCGTGATGCCATCGTCTTGAAGGATGGCCAGCAAGTTACCGAATTCCGAGAAGGCCTTCTGCCTTGGGCGCTGCAGACACCGACAGCATTGGTGTTTGACGAATATGATGCCGGTCGCCCGGACGTGATGTTCGTCATCCAGCGCGTGCTGGAAACCGAAGGCAAGTTGACCCTTCTCGACCAGAACCGCGTCATCCGCCCGAGCCCCTGGTTCCGTATGTTCGCCACCGCCAATACGGTCGGTCTGGGCGATACAAGCGGGCTGTATCATGGCACGCAGCAGATCAACCAGGGCCAGATGGACCGCTGGAACATCGTTGTCGGGCTGAACTATCTGCCCGCCGAGGTGGAAACCGAAATCGTTCATGCCAAGTCGACGGGCACAGACCCCGCGCTCATCGCAAATATGGTCAAGGTCGCCGATCTCAGCCGTCAGGGCTTCATCAATGGCGACATCTCGACGGTGATGAGCCCGCGGACCGTCATCACCTGGGCGCAGAACACCGCGATCTTCAAAGATCCGGGCTTTGCCTTCCGCCTGTCCTTCCTCAACAAGTGTGATGAGGCGGAACGGTCTTTGGTGGCGGAATATTACCAGCGCGTCTTCGGCAAGGATTTGCCGGAAAGCGTGGTCGGTAAAACGGCCTAAGTCCGCCTCAAGTCGTCGGGCGTAACAGAAATTGACCCTTTAAGTTGCGCGGCGACGCGACTAGGGGATCATCCATGTCTTCACGCCCCCGCACACTTTACGAAAAAGTCTGGGATGCCCATGTCGTGGATCGCCGCGACGATGGCACCTGCCTTATCTTCATCGACCGCCACCTCGTTCACGAAGTGACGAGTCCGCAGGCTTTTGAGGCGCTGCGTCTGGCCGGACGCAAGGTGCGTCGCCCGGACCTCACGCTCGCGGTGCCGGACCATAACCTGCCGACGACCGCGCGGCTGGATGCGCAGGGCAAGCATGTGCCCATTGCGGACCCCGAAAGTGCAGCGCAGCTGGAAGCGCTGGAGGCCAACGCCCCCGCCTTCGGCATCCGCTATATCGGCGCGACCGACCGCGAACAGGGCATTGTCCATGTCGTCGGTCCCGAACAGGGCTTCTCGCTTCCCGGCACGACCATCGTCTGCGGCGACAGCCACACGGCTTGTCATGGCGGGCTAGGTGCGCTCGCCTTCGGCATCGGCACGAGCGAAGTCGAACATGTGCTGGCCACACAAACGCTGCTGCTCAAGCAATCCAAGACGATGGAAGTCCGTGTTGAGGGTGAAGTCGGCCCCGGTGTGACCGCCAAGGACATTGTGCTCGAAATCGTGCGCCGCACGGGTGCTGCTGGCGGTACGGGCTATGTGATTGAATATACCGGCTCGGCCATCCGCAATCTGTCGATTGAAGGCCGTCTCACCATTTCGAACATGGCGATTGAGGGCGGCGCGCGCGCGGGCCTGATCGCGCCCGATGAAACGACGTTCGCCTATATTAAGGGCCGCCCGATGGCCCCCAAGGGCGCGGATTGGGACAAGGCGGTCGCCTATTGGCGCACGCTCGCGACCGATCCGGGCGCTGTCTATGACAAGACCGTGGTCATCAATGCTGCGGAGATCGCGCCGAATGTCACTTGGGGCACCAGCCCTGAAGATGTCGTCGCCATCATCGATGTCGTTCCCGATCCGATGAGCTTTGCCGACCCGTCCAAGCAGACGGCGGCGCAAAAGTCGCTCGACTATATGGGTCTCATCCCCGGCCAGCGGATGCAGGACGTGGAGGTGCAGAACATCTTCATCGGCAGCTGCACCAACAGCCGCATCGAAGATCTGCGCGCCGCCGCCGCTGTGCTGAAGGGCCGCCACAAGGCCGCCAACGTCAAATGGGGCATCGTCGTGCCCGGCTCAGGCCTCGTCAAGGCGCAGGCCGAAGCCGAAGGGCTGGACCGTATCTTCATCGATGCAGGCCTCGAATGGCGGGAACCGGGCTGCTCGGCATGTCTCGGCATGAACCCGGACAAGGTGCCCGCAGGCGAACGCTGCGCCTCAACCAGCAACCGCAACTTTGTCGGGCGGCAAGGGCCGGGCGCGCGCACGCATCTGGTGTCGCCTGCGATGGCAGCGGCGGCGGCGGTGACAGGCAAGCTGACGGACGTGCGGGACCTTTAGGCCACTGCGTTCAGGGTGAGCGCGTATTTGGCTGTTCTCGCTCCCTCACACTTCATGCTGAACTTGGTTCAGCATCCATGAACACTGCCCTTCAAATGTTCACGCGGAGGCGCGGGGACGCGGAGGATTGTGATCCTCCCCCATCGGGGGAGGTGGCAGCCCGAAGGGCTGACGGAGGGGGCGTCGGGTGCATGCTGTATTCCTAAGCATCGCACCTAGCCCGGCTCCCCCTCCACCGCTGCGCAGCCCCCCTCCCCCGATGGGGGAGGATTTGGAACCTTTGCGTCTCTGCGCGAACCTGACGGCCTTGGTGCCAATGGATCCTGAACCAAGTTCAGGATGACGACGAGCGTGTGGGTGCGCGCAGGCTTCGACAATCCCGGCCTGAGCCGCTCAGCCGCCCATAAAGCCGAACAAATGCCCTGCCACCTTGCGCATCTGAATCTGTTCGGACCCTTCGGTGATGCGATAGCGGCGGTGGTGGCGGTAGATATGTTCAAACTGTTTGTGGCGGGAATAGCCGAGGCCGCCGTGCACTTGCATGGCAAAGTCAGCGGCTTCGCAGCACAGGCGGTTTGCGCGGTAATTGCACATGGACACCTTGTCCGACAGGCGGACGGCGACTTCAGGCTTGGTCATGGTGTCCATTTCGGCCGCCGTCTTCCAGATCAGCAGGCGGAGCATTTCAGCCTCTGTCTGGAGTTCAACGAGCGGGAACTGGATCGCCTGATTGACCGCCAAGGGCTTGCCAAAGGGCTTGCGTTCGCGGGCATATTTCACCGATTCATCAATGCAATATTGCGCCGCACCCAGCGAGGACGCCGCCTGACGGATGCGGTTTTCATGGACGAAGTGCTGCGCCACAGCGAGGCCCGCGTCCAGTTCCCCAAGGATCGCCGTTTCCGGCACCCAGACATTGTCATAGCTGCATTTGGGGTGGTCGGTCGGCATGTTGAACGTCCACATATATTCGCCAACCTTGAAGCCCGGCGCGTCAGTGGGGACGACAAAGCAGGTGATGCCGCGCGCCTTGCCGTCTTCGCCATTGGTGCGGGCAAAGGTCATGACGTGCGTTGCGACATGCAGGCCTGTGGTCCACATCTTGTTGCCGTCGATCCGGTATCCGGCCACGCCGTCGCGGACTTCGGGCACAGCACGTGTGTCCATATGGGTCGCGTCAGAGCCGTGATGTTCTTCGGTCAGGCCAAAGGACCAGCGCATCTTGCCAGCCAGCATTTGCGGGATGAAATCGCGCTTTTGCTGCTCGGTTCCGAAATCGCGGAGCATCAGAACCTGCACGAGGTTGCCGACGATGGAGCTTTCATTCTGCAGGTCATTGTGGAGACCAAGGCCCTTCGCCGCCAGATGATGGCGGATCACAGCCATTGCGAGGTTGGAGCCGTTCTTGCCGCCAAATTCTTCGGGGATCGCAAAGCGGTAATGCCCGGCGGCATCGGCGACGCGATACATTTCGCGCAGCAGCTCTTCCCACTCATGCCGGGGCAGGCCGTCATTGTCCCAATCGGTCCGCGCGTGCTCGCGGCGATGATCGAAGAAGCGTTCATTGTCATCGCGGGCCTGGATCGGTTTGATCTCACGCTCGATGAAGGCGTCGAGTTCACCAAGATAGTCGGTGATGTCCTTTGGAATTTCAAAAAGCATGGTCGTTCCTCTCCGATGTTCTTTTAAGTTTTTACGCTGTCCATTTTTGTCGCGCTGCATTGAGCGCGGCATATTTGGGCACGTCATTGGATAATTTGGCGAGCGCAGTCTTGCGCAGGCGGGCGAGCAGACCGGGCGTCGCCAAGGATTGCGTCCCCGCGAGCAATGCATCGGACAAGGCCTTGTCATAAAGCGCGACGGGGTTCTCTTGCTCACGGATCAACATGCCGAGCGCATTCATGGCGACAGCGGCCATGAACTTATCGCGGCCTTCGCTCTTGGCCTTCACGTCCGTGTCGATCCATTCACGCAGCGCTTCGAGCAATTCGACCGATGAGGGTTCGCCTGCACGGCGAACGGGTGGCGGGGTGTCCAGCGTGACGGCAGATTGTTCGGCCTCGGGCGCGTCTTCTTCCAGCAACAGCAGGAGATCGAGTTCATTCTCGCTCGTCCGCCGCCCGATGACGGCGCGTTCCAGACTGCGGTCCACGCCGCCCCGCCAGATGTCGCCCATCTGCATGCAGCCAAGCGCCCACCAGAGTGTGCGGTAGACGAGCCAGAAGCGGAAGCGGGCACGATCGACAGCCGCGCCGCGCTCCGCCTCATAAGCCGCGAAATAGGTGTCGAGATCAGCACAACCAAAGGCAGGCTTCTCGATATGGCCAAAGCGCCAGACCGTCATGCAGCCATAGGCCAAGTCTTCATGCGGGTCGCCCCAATGGGCCAGTTCCCAATCGAGCACCGCCGCCAAACCGTCGCCTGTGACCATGATATTGCCCATGCGCAAATCGCCATGGACAAGGCGCGGCTCCGACGGTGCGGGCAGATTATCCTCACACCATTTGATCGCGAGCGCGATGATGGGCCGGTCCCCACCATAGGCCCCGAAACGTGTTTTCAGGTCGGCGAGCGCCGCCGCCGTGTCCATGTGCGGCAAAGCAATGTCGTCGCGCGGGGCAATGGCGTGGATGCGGGCCAGCTCACGGGCGAGATCATGAATGAGGCTGGCGGGAGGCGCGGTGAGGATCTTGGCGGGGTTCACCTCCGCTTCGACCCGCTTCATCACATAGCCGGTGCCAAGATCGTCATCGGCGTGAAGCTCCCCCACCACTTCGGGGGCGAGCACGCCGCCCGTGCGGGCGGCACGGACAAGGGCCGCCTCCACATCATGGCCGAAGGGGCGGCCTTCCATCATCTCGGCAGACGGCGCGCGGCGCAGCACATAGCCCGCACCGCCCCAGTCAAACGACCAGCTTTCCATATTGGCCCCGCCCGACAGACGGCTCAGATTGGATAATGGGAGCGACGCCCCCCCGGCCATACGGGCGAGCGCCTTGGCGAGGCGATTTGGGTCGAGACTCATCCTTCTGTTCCTCCAACCAAACCGTCCTTCCCGCGAAGGCGGGAACCCATGAACACCTGTAGCGCAAAACAGGATGCTGAGGTGACCTTGGGCTCCCGCCTGCGCGGGAGTGACGATGAGAGGGATGTCCGCCTCATTTCCCATTCTTCCCTTTTTTGCCGATCCAATAGGCAAACGTCTCCGCCTGAATGCTATTCAAAAACGCGCGGGCCGCGGCGCCGGTCCATTCCCCCTGATAGTCGCGCCGCCCCGTCCACCAGCCTTGCCCCGGCAGCCGATCACTTTCGCGCACGACAAGGACGGCAAGCTCGGGCTGGCCTGCTACCTTGGCCCGGCGGTCCACCTCGTCCAGCGTCTTGCACAAGGCGCGCATCTTGGGCCTTGAAAAGCGCAGACCCAGCATCAGGAGAAATTCCGAATAGCTGGTGTCGCGGCCGTCCGTCGCGATGCCCTGAAGCAGGCGCTCAATGTGCGGCACATCAGCGAGGATGGTCGCGACATCCACAGCATCGGGCGCATATTCATCGATCATGCCGCCAGCGCTTTTTCGAGGATGATGAAGTAGAGATCATCGCGCTTGGGGGCGCCAAAGCGTGCGTCGCCATAAGGGAAGGGCGCGGTTTCTCCGGTGTCGTGATAGCCGCGCCGGGCATACCAGTCGATGAGTTCGGGGCGCTGGGCGATCACGGTCATCCTTGCGCGCTCCAGCTTCCAGTCCTCTCCGATCACGCGTTCCGCCTGCGCCAGCAGGTCCCGGCCGATGCCCTGTCCCTGGCATGTCGGTCGGACGGATACAGCGCCGATATAGCCATAGCCGTCGCGCCGTTCGACTGTCACAGTTGCCAGCAGGCCCTCTGCATCGTCGCAGGCGAGGACCGTCTGCTTGTCATCCTCAAGGGTCGACAGCAGCATATCGATGCTCGTCCGGTTGCCGCCCAGCAGGTCCGCCTCCGTCGTCCAGCCGGCGCGGCTGGAGTCGCCCCGATACGCAGATTCAATCAGCGCTTCGAGGGCGACTGCGTCTTCCTGTGTTGCCTTGCGCCAGCGCATGTCGCGCACGAATCCTCTCCCAAGTCTCTCAGTCGACACTGGGTGGACCGGAGGTGAGGGTCAAGGGGTGGGCGTTTAACCCGCCTTGGTGACCCGCACTGGGATCTGCAGGATCTGGTTCACAAACGGATTATGCTCCCGCACCACATCGCCGGCCTGTTCGATCCGCATATTGCGCGCGACCATTTCTTCAATCAGCGTGGCGATCTGGAGTTCCGCCAGACGCGCGCCGACGCAGCGGTGGACGCCATAGCCGAAGGACAGATGGCGGCGCGCATTGTCGCGGTCAGCAATGAACCGGTCACCCGCCTCAAAATAGTCCTCATCCTGATTGCCCGAGATGTACCAGAGGCCAACCTTGTCGCCTTCCTTAAAGGCATGGCCGCGAAACTCGTGATCTTCGGTGACGGTGCGGCGCATATGCGCGACAGGCGAATGCCAGCGGATGACTTCGCTGCCCGCATTTCCGGCAAGGCCCGGGTTGGCGAGCACCTTGTCCCATTCTTCCGGCCAGCGGTTGGTGGCGTCGATAAGGCCCGACATGGAATTGCGGGTCGTGTCATTCCCGCCGACGATCAGCAGCGCCATGTTGCCGATGAATTCGACCTGATCCATTTTCGACATCGCGTTGGAATGGATCATCATCGACAAGAGGTCAGGCGCAGGTTCAGCTGCGGTTCGTTCCTGCCACAAGGCAAAGAACTTCATCGCCATTTCGAACATCATCATCTGGCGTTCTTGCGGCTTGTTCTTGATCATATCGAGCGAGGTGATCGCGTCTGACCAGATGGGCAGCTTGTGGCGTTCGTCCCATGGGAAGTCGAACAGGATGGCGAGCATGTCTGTCGTCAGGTCCACCGACACCATGGAAACCCAATCGAACACTTCGCCCTTGGGCAATGAGTCGAGCCGCGCGGCGGTGCGTTCCCGGATGCTACCGGCCAGCCGCGTCATTTCAGAGGGGGTAAAGGCCGGCGCGACCACGCGGCGCTTTTCGGTATGGCGCGGCGGGTCCATCGCGATGAACATTTCCATGCGGTTCTGTTCGGCCTGTTCGCCGCCTGCAAAGTCCGCATCGACCAGCGAGATGCCACCGCGCTCCATTTCCGACGAATAGAGCAGAGGCAGTGCTTCAACCTCGACAATGTCCTTATATTTGGTGAGCGACCAATAAGACCCGAACTCACTGTCCTTGGTGTGATGGATGGGCGCTTCGGCCCGCAGGCGACGCATCACCTCATGCACAGATCCGTCGGCGAAACGGTCCGGACGGGCAGGGTGGATGGTCGCAAGATCTTCAAGGCTCATATCAGGCTTCCTCTAGCATTTTGTTCGGTGTGGTTTCGTCATCGGCCAGATTGGCCACGATCTGGTCCAGCGCGCCCGACAAGGCGGCGATGCTCGCGGGGGTGAGCCCGGAAAAGGTTCGGTCGAGCATGCCGTCGATGCTTCCGCGTAGACCGGGCAAGAGATCGCGTGCGCGCGGTGTGGCGGCGATCCGCCAGACGCGGCGGTCATCGGGATTGGCAACGCGCATCACCAGCCCCTTGCGTTCCATAATGTCGACGGTGCTGCCAACGCTGGCACGTTCGAGTTCAAGGACACGGGCAAGCTCGCTCTGCGTGATGCCTTCCTGACGCAACACATAAGCCAGCAGCCGCCACTGGGTGCGGCTGAGATCATAATCGGCGAGCGCGGCATCAATCCGGCGGCTCAATAACCGCACGATTTCATCAAAGCGGAAGCTCAGAGCTTCAAGCGCAGAGGGGAAGGTGGAACCCAGCATAGGAAGGAGAATTCCCGATCGCGGCCGATTCGTCAACTATCTTACAATATTATATCTAACGATCTGGCCGATGGCGTAAACGTCAACCGCTGAGGGCGCGGCGGACTGACTGGGCAAAGGCCTGCCCGCCATCTTGCGCAAACGAAAAGAACAGTGCCGGCTCGATGACTTCCAACTCCATCAGGTTGAAGGCATCCGCAGACGCCCGGACCATATCGACGCGCGCATAGAGCGGCGCATCGGGTGCTGCGGCCAATGTCGCTTCGGCCAACGTCAAGGCAGCATTCGGTGGCGTGACAGCGACTTCGCGCCCGCCAAATTGTTCCTGCACGCGAAAGTCTCCGGCGGCGGGCGTCTTCAGGATGGCGTGGCTGAATTGACCCTCAAAGTAGAAGAGCGAAAACTCCCCCTCGGTCGCGATGGCGGGCATCATCGGTTGGATGAGCATGTCGCGCCCGAGCACATCAGCGGGGAGGGGGGCGCCGGATTTGAGGAGATAGGTGCCGTCCGCACCGCCGGAAATGGTCGGCTTGATGACGAGGGTGTCGCTTTCAAACGCAAGGCGTGCCGCGTCCATATCTGCCGTATCGAGGGCCGGGGCCGCACGCGTCGGTACCACGTCGACCCCGCTTGCTGTCAGCTTGAGCAGATAGGCCTTGTCTGTGTTCCACCGCAGCAGCGGGATGCTGTTGGCCATGCGCACGCCCTGCGCGTCCCAGCCGTCCAATGCCTGAAACCAGATGTCAGGCTGACGTTGATAGCCCCAAGCGAGCAAGGGAAGGACAAGCGAGAAACCGGTCAGATCCCCCGCATCGGTCCAAGGCCGGAACTCAAGCTGGTCGCCAAACAGCGCGCGATACTGGTCCGCATAGGGGTGCCAGTTTTCTTCATAATCGGGGTGCGGCGTCAGAATGCAGATTTCTTTCATGCAATCCTCTTGCAACGGTCCACGCAGACTGGCAAGTTTCAGTCTGAAACTTATAAAGGACTTGAAAATGATCCTCTACGGCAGCCCGATTTCCCCCTTTGTCCGCAAGGTGCTCGTCTTCGCTGCCGAAAAGGGCATTGAACTGGAATTGGTTCCCGTCGGCATTGGTGATCTGAACCCGGCCTTCAACGCCTGTAGCCCCTTCCGCAAAATGCCCGCGCTCAGCGATGGGGATTTTAGCATTTCGGATTCGACGGCCATCGTCACCTATCTTGAAGCCAAGCAGCCCGCGCCCGGCCTCATCCCAACAGATGCCCAAGGGCGCGCACGGACCGTGTGGTTTGATGAGTTTGGAGATACGATTGCGGCATCGGCGGCAGGCAAGGTTTTCTTCAATAAGATTGTCGCCCCACGCTTCCTGAAGAAGGACGGCGATGCAGACCTCATCGCGCAGGGTGAAGTCGAGTTCGGTCCGGTTTGCGATTATCTGGAAAGCGTCATTCCAGCGTCAGGGTATCTGGTGAATGATGCGTTTTCGCTCGCCGATATTTCGGCGGCCACCAGCTTTGTGAATGCGGCGCATGGCGGCATGGTGCCCGATGCGGCGACCTATCCGAAGCTGACGGCCTATCTCGCGTCGATCTTCGGACGTCCGAGCTTCGCCTCATGGATTGCGCGGGAACGGAAGATATTGGGGCTTTGACCTAATCGGAAGCCGTCGCTCCGTTCGTCCCGAGCGAAGTCGAGGGACGTGTCTGCGGTTTAGCGTGTCTCGACTTCGCTCGACACAAACGGGAAGGGCAAGATGCCAGCCTGCGCTGGCATGACGGGTTGGGATCAGGCCAACAAATAATCCGACACATAGCCGTTGGTTTTGCGCTCATGTCCAAAGGTGGACATGGGCCCATGCCCCGGCACGAACGCGGTTTCGCTGCCCAGCGGCCACAGCTTTTGCGTGATGGAATCGATCAATTGCTGATGATTGCCCTTGGGGAAGTCCGTCCGGCCGATCGAGCCCTGAAACAGAACGTCTCCCACAACCGCAAAATGTGACGGCGCGTGATAAAACACAACATGGCCCGGCGTGTGGCCGGGGCAGTGGATAACGTCGAGCGTGAGATTGCCGACGGTCACTGTGTCGCCGTCCACCAGCCAGCGGTCGGGTTCAAACGTCCGCGCGTCCATGCCATAGCGCTGCCCATCTGTGTCGAGCTGCGCAATCCAGAAGCGGTCATCCTCATGCGGGCCTTCAATCGGCACGCAGAGTTCCTTGGCAAGGATGCCTGCCTGCCCGCAATGATCGAGATGACCATGGGTGATCAGCAGCTTTTCAATCGTCACGCCCTGCTTGGCAGCCGCGCCTTTGAGCAACGTCAAATCTCCACCGGGATCGGTAAAGGCGCCGCGCATCGTTTCGGTGCACCAGATGAGGCAGCAATTCTGCTGCAATGGTGTGACGGGAATGATGGCGGCTTGGAGCGGGGGCTTGGCAGTCATAAGCGTGTTCTTGGGCGAAAGGGCGGGGCTTAGTCCAGAAGATTCCGGTATTCTGGTTCACCCTTGCCCGTGATGCTCAGCAGATCACCATCGTGCATCGTGCGGATGGGGCCGGCATAATGCTGGTCAGCACCCAGCGTCACTAAGCGCATCAGCGGCTTTGGCAGCGATGGCACGATGTGCGTGAAGGCGAGCATCTTTGCGCCTGCCGCCGTTGCGCTGTCACCTGCGGCTTCGGGCGTGATGTGATAATTCTGGATATCGCGGAAGATCTTTGCGCGGCCCGGCTGCCCGTGCCGCTCTGCGGCCTTGGCCATTTCTTCAACAAGGCGCGGCTGGAGGACTTCATAGACCAGCACGTCACTTCCCTTGGCGACCTTGGCGATGGAGGGGTCGGTCGTTGTATCCCCGCTGATCGTCACGCTCTTACCCTGCCAGTCGAGCCGATAGCCGAAGGCAGGAGAGATTGGGCCATGGCTGACCGGAAAGGCCGTGATCTTCACGCCATCCTTATCATAGACGACACCGGGATTGATCACCGTGGCTGCGAAGCCGAAGCCCGATGGCGGCACGGCGACTGGCCCGTGATGCGCTATCCGGAAGCCACCATCCGGCCCGTAAGCGATGTTGAGCCCTTCGGCGATTTTCTGCGTGCCTTCGGGACCAATGAGCGGAAGGGCTGTCTGCGCGCTCGTCCCCGCCCAGCGCATCAGGGAGAGCGGGCCAAGCCCTTCAAAATGATCAGAATGGAGGTGCGTCAGGAAGACGCCTTGTACTTTGCCGAGCGGCATGCCCATCAAGGAGAGGGTTTCGCCCGCCCCTTCGCCGGCATCAAAAATGAACAGCTTGCCGCCCGCCACAATGACGGTGCAGGCCGAAGCCCGGTCCCGGCTGGGAAGCGGAGACCCGGTGCCACAAAAGCCGACATGGAGCGCCTTTGGATCGAGCGTCGCCATGAGGTCGCGCGCCATCGCCTTATCGAGCGCGCGTTCAAAGACGCGCATCATGATGGCATCACGATTGGCGAAAGCGATGCCGCCACCGAGGACCAAAAGGCCGGAGATAATAAGTGCGATCCGGCCTGATGTCTTCATATCGTGAAACTCTCCCCACACCCGCAACTGCCTTTGGCATTGGGGTTGTTGAAGACAAACCCTGCGGTGAAGTCATCTTCCTGCCAGTCCATCGTCGAGCCGACAAGGTATAGAACCGACGCGCCATCGATAAACAGCACGCCGCCCGGCGTTTCGATGCGTTCATCGAAGCTGTTGGAGTCGTTCACATAATCGACCGAATAGGCCAGGCCCGAACACCCCCGGCGCGGGGTGGAGAGTTTGACGCCGATGGTGCCTTCGGGGGCCTTGGACATCAGATCGGCAATGCGCGCTTCTGCCGACGGCGTCAGCAGGACAGCCGCAGGACGGGCGCGGATTTTGGTTTCGGTGCTCATAGCATTCCCAACTCCAAACGGGCTTCATCGGTCATATTGGCGGGCGACCATGGCGGATCCCAAACGAGATTGACTTCGCAATCGCCGACGCCCGGAACCGCGCCGACGCGCAGTTCAACTTCGCCCGGCATTGATTCCGCAACAGGGCAATGCGGTGTCGTCAGCGTCATGGTGACGTTCACATGGCCGCCATTGACCTCCACATTGTAGATGAGGCCAAGGTCGTAAATATTGACCGGAATTTCCGGATCGAAGATGTCCTTGAGCGCCGCGACAACTGCGTCGTGCAGATCACCGCCCGGCTCTCCGGCAACAACCTCAGCGGGCTTCTGCGACAGAAAGCCTTCCAGATAATCCTTCTTGCGCTCCAGCTTTTCCGCAGGTGCTTCGATATCCCCGACACGCGCCTTGGGCGGCGGAGGGACGCTGTCGACTTCTTCAATCCGGATCTCATCACTCATCCGAAAATCCTCTTCACTCGTTCCAGACCGCGCACCAGCGCGGCGACGTCGTCCACGTCATTGTAAATACCAAAGCTGGCGCGCGCGGTGGCGGCCACACCCAGATGCGCCATCAGCGGCTGGGCACAATGGTGCCCCGCGCGGATCGCCACATTTTCCTCATCCAATATGGTGCCCACATCGTGCGGATGCACCCCCTCCACCTCAAAGGAGACGATCCCGGCGGCATCGTCCGGCCCAAATAGGCGGATGCTGTTCATGCAGCGCAGTGCGTCGCGGGTTTCACGGACCAGCGCCTGTTCATGCGCGTGGATCACGTCCAGCCCGATGCTCTCAACATAGTCGATGGCAGCGGCCAGCGCGATCACTTCGACAATGGCAGGCGTCCCCGCTTCGAACCGCGCAGGCGGTGGGGCATAGGTCGTACGCTCGAACGACACCCGGTCGATCATCGCGCCACCCCCGTGCCACGGCGGCATCGCTTCAAGTATCTGATATCTCGCCCATAATGCGCCGATACCGGTTGGGCCGTACAGCTTGTGCGCGGAAAAAACGTAAAAATCACAATCAAGCGCAGCGACATCCACCGCCATATGCGGCACCGCCTGACAGCCATCGAGCAGCAGCTTCGCGCCCACCGCATGCGCCATCTTCGCCGCCCGCTTGGCGTCGAGGACCGACCCTAAGACATTGGAAATATGCGCAAATGCGACGAGCTTATGCGCCGGCGTCAGCATCGCTTCGGCCGCATCCAGATCAATCTTGCCATCCTCAGTCAGCGGGCAGACATCAATCTCCACGCCTGTGCGGTCCCTAAGCAACTGCCAGGGAACGATATTCGAATGATGCTCCAGCACCGACAGCAAAATGCGGTCCCCGGCCTTCAACTGATTGCCCCAACTGTGCGCGACCAAATTGATCGCCTCGGTCGCACCGCGGGCAAAGACAATCTCCCGCTCGTCGGTGGCGCCAATGAAGCGGGCAACCTTGCGGCGGGCGGCCTCAAAGGCCAGCGTCATACTGGCCGAACGCGCATACACGCCGCGGTGGACGGTTGCGTAATCCGCGCCCATCGCCCGCGCCATTGCGTCGATCACCACCTGAGGCTTTTGCGCCGTCGCGCCGGTGTCGAGATAGCGCCAGTCATTGGCGAGACCGGGGAAGTCAGATCGCAGATCGGGAAACAGAGAGGCGTCGCCCCGGCTCCCGACGGGTCGCTGATGCGGGGCTTGGCTTCTTTTTGCTCCGCCAGACAAGCCTAACCCCGTGTCAAGCACGGGGTGACGGGTTGAGGAGGCATGATTGCTCACGCCAATTCCTCCAGCTTCTTCAGCGCGAGTGTCTGAAGCGCCTCCGCATCTTCAGCCCCATCGAACACGCCTGAGACAAACGCTTGCAACAGCAGCGTCCGCGCCTCGGCGGGCGGAAGGCCGCGCGATTCAAGGTAGAAGAGCGACGTCGCGTCGAGTTCCCCAATGGCGCAGCCATGGGCGCACTTCACGTCATCGGCGTAGATTTCGAGCTCAGGCTTGGCATTGGCCGTTGCCGTGCGGTCGAGCAGCATGGCTTTGACCGATTGCGTGCTGTCGGTGTGCTGTGCATCGCGCGCGACGGCTACTTTACCAAGATAGGTGCCGGTCGCATGGTCTGCGAGCACAGTGCGCACCGTTTGCTGGCTGGTGGCGTTCGGTTCGGCATGGGTGACGGTGGTGATGATCTCCAGCGTCTGGGTGCCGGCGCCAATCTGCGCTGCGCCGAGTGTGAAGTCCGCACCTTCGTGCAGCGTCACGTCGAGCTCAATCCGCCCATAATCGCCGCCGATGTTGAGGACGTAGAGGGACGCGACGGCGCCCTTGCCAAGGCTCATCTTGATCTCATGGACGCCGCCATCCGCCTGCACGATGGAGCGCGTCCATTGGCCGCCTGCAGGCACGACGATGTGTTCCGCCTCTGGCAGCGGCCAAAGCTTCGCGACTGCGTCCAGATCAGCATAGCGCCAGGCTTCATCGCGGCGTGTGGGGAGGGCCTGGCTCAAGCCGCAATCTCCCTGTACCCGTCTTCTTCCAGTTCCAAAGCCAGTTCCGGCCCGCCGGTGCGCACGATGCGGCCACCGGCCAGCACATGGACGAAGTCCGGCTTCACATAGTCGAGCAGCCGCTGATAGTGCGTGATCAGCAGCACGGCCTTGTCGGGCTTGCGCATGATGCGGTTGATGCCGTCGCCCACCACGCGCAGCGCGTCGATATCGAGCCCGCTGTCGGTTTCATCAAGGATGGCGAGAACGGGGTCGAGAATGCCCATCTGGACCATCTCGTTGCGCTTCTTCTCGCCGCCCGAAAAGCCGACGTTCACGGGGCGCTTGAGCATCTCCATGTCCATGCCCATCGCGTCCGCCTGCGCACGGGCGATCTTCAGGAATTCGCCGCCCGAAAGCGGCTCTTCGCCGCGCACCTTGCGCTGCGCATTGAGCGCCTCACGCAGGAACTGCACGTTGGACACGCCGGGGATTTCGACCGGATATTGGAAGCCGAGAAACAGGCCTGCGGCGGCACGCTCATGCGGCGCGAGGGCGAGCAGGTCCAAACCCTCACCGTCGCCCCGCACGTGATGCGGGGCTTGGCTATTTTCGCCGGAGTCGGAAGACAAGCCTAGGCCCGTGTCAAGCACGGGCCGACGCGGTGTGAATGTGACCGATCCGTCCGTCACCTCATAGCCCGGCCGTCCGCCGAGCGTGTAGGTGAGCGTGGATTTTCCCGCGCCATTGGGGCCCATGATCGCGTGGATTTCGCCCGCTTCTATCTTTAGCGACAGGCCTTTCAGGATCGGCTTGTCGGCGACGGTGGCGTGGAGGTTGTCAATTCGCAGCATTTTGTGTTCTCATTTGGTCAAGGATCCGCCGTTCGGCAGCGGAGACAAGGCTATTGGCCGCCTGTTCGGCGGTGGCGTGGCTGGCAAAGGGCACCTGTTCGCCGATTGCGTCGGCGAGGAAGTTGACAGCCGTCGTCCGCGCGGTTGCCACAGACGCAATATCTGCGAAGCTGGCAGGAAGCTGGCCAAATTCGGCCACATACGCAGACGCTGCCTTCCGAAGGTCTTGCTCATAAGCGGTAACGAACGCCCGCGTCTCCGGCGCTAAGGTTTGCGCCAGCGCCGAAGGGTCAATCAAGCCCCCCGCTTTTTCGGCGGCGTCGCCAGCTTTGCTCACCACACCACCGCAACCCCCAAGCAGCGCTGCCGCAAGTACTAAGGCGGCGAGAGGGCGCTTGAGGATCGGCTTGTCGGCGACAGTGGCGTGGAGGTTGTTGATTTTGAGCATGGTCATTTTCTTCGGAATTCTAGGACAGGGGTCGAGCCATGGACGTCGCCGGGGCTGAGAAGGTGATTGTGATTAGCCTCATCACCCCACGCTCCCCTCGAGCGAGATCCCCAGCAACTTCTGCGCCTCGACCGCGAATTCCATCGGCAGTTGCTGGAGCACTTCCTTGGCAAAGCCGTTGACGATCAGTGCGACGGCCTCTTCCTGCGCGAGGCCGCGCTGCATGGCGTAGAAGAGCTGGTCGTCGGAAATCTTGGATGTGGTCGCCTCATGCTCGATCTGCGCGCTGGGGTTGCGGACTTCGATATAGGGCACGGTGTGCGCGCCGCTCACACTGCCGAGCAGCAGGCTGTCGCACTGGGTGAAGTTGCGGACGCCTTCGGCCTGCGGGGCGACGCGGACGAGGCCGCGATAGGTGTTGTTGCTGTGCCCGGCGCTGATGCCCTTTGACACGATGGTCGAACGGGACCCTTTGCCGTTGTGGATCATCTTCGTGCCGGTATCGGCCTGTTGGAAATTGTTGGTGACGGCGACGGAGTAAAACTCCCCGACCGAGTTTTCACCGTTGAGCACACAGCTTGGATATTTCCAGGTGATGGCAGAGCCCGTTTCAACCTGCGTCCAGCTGACCTTGGAGCGCGCACCCTGACACAGTGCCCGCTTGGTCACGAAATTGTAGATGCCGCCCAAGCCTTCGGCATTGCCGGGATACCAGTTCTGGACGGTCGAATATTTGATCTCCGCATCGTCAAGCGCGACGAGTTCCACGACGGCGGCGTGTAACTGGTTTTCATCGCGCATCGGCGCGGTGCAGCCTTCGAGGTAGGAGACGTAGCTGCCCTTGTCCGCGACGATCAGCGTGCGTTCAAACTGGCCGGTATTTTCCGCATTGATGCGGAAATAGGTGCTGAGTTCCATCGGGCAACGGACGCCTTCAGGGATGTAAACAAACGTCCCATCCGAAAAGACCGCGCAGTTGAGCGTCGCGAAGTAATTGTCATGCATCGGCACAATCTTGCCGAGCCACTTCTTCACCAGCTCCGGATATTCCTTGATGGCTTCTGAGATGGGGCGGAAAATGACGCCTGCCTTTTCAAGCTCCGCACGGAAGGTGGTGGCGACCGAGACGCTGTCGAACACGGCATCCACTGCAACCCGACGCGCGCCTTCGACGCCCGCAAGCACCTTTTGCTCTTCAATCGGGATGCCCAGCTTTTCGTAGACGCGCAAAATCTCGGGATCGACTTCATCGAGCGAGTTGAGCGCCTTCTTCGCCTTGGGCGCGGCGTAATAATAGGCGTCCTGATAATCGATGGGCGGGACGTTGAGCTTGGCCCAGTCGGGGGCCTCCATCGTCTGCCACATGCGAAACGCCTTCAACCGCCAGTCGAGCATCCATTCAGGCTCATTCTTCTTGGCGGAAATGAAGCGGACGGTGTCTTCGCTAAGGCCCTTGGGCGCGAAATCGGTTTCAATGTCTGATGACCAACCATGTTCATAATCGGCAACGGAGGCAGCGGCATCGTGTGCAGCCTGATCCTTGATCTGATGGTCGCTCATGCCCGGGTCTCCACAAGGCGGGTCAGCGGAACGCCCGCCAGTGCGTCGCGGACGGTGGCGTTGATGACTTGCCAGTGCGGGCGGACGGCGCAGTCTTTCTCCAGCGCGCATTCCTGCCGGTCATGGTCAACACAGGCGGTCATGGCGATGGGTCCTTCAATAGCTTCGACGATTTCCGCAACGCTGATGGCCGCGGCAGGGCGGGCCAGCTTGAACCCGCCGCCCGCACCCCGCACAGATCGCAGCAGCCCGGCAGAGGAAAGCTTGCTCACCAGCTTTTGCACCGTCGGCAGCGGAATCCCTGTTTCTTCAGAGAGTTGGCCGGCATTCGTGCGCGTGCCCCCGCAATGGCGGGCGCAGGCGGACATCATGACAACCGCATAATCGGCAAGACTCGAAAGGCGCATGCGGGCTAATTGGACCGCATTAGTCCGAATTACAACCCCGGTCCTGCAATTCCCACAAATTGGACGGATGCAGCGCCGTCCTTAGGATAAGGCTGGCCTGTGTGCGAAGCTGGCGGGGCGTCTGGCCGGTCACGCGCTTGACCTCACGGATGAGGTGCGATTGGTCGGCATAATGGCGCAGCGCTTCGGGCGGAAGGTCGCCGTCGTGCGCCATGATCAGCGAGGCTGTGCGGAGCGCTGCATATTTGCGGGCGAGCGATTTGGGCGGTGCGCCCCAATAGCGGTTGGAGATGCGCGCAAGTTGCCGGTCAGACAGGTCAAAGCGATCATGCAAATGGCCAAGATCAGGTGCCAAGTCTTCGGACAGCCAGAGCCTTATGCCCTCGACCACGCTGTCATGTCCCCTCGCCATGCTTGCGCTGCGTCGTTGAAAAAAGGCATCGGCAATGGGGGCCATCGCCGCCAGTGTCTCACAGCTGCGCAGCTTGTGATGCAGCTCGATCACAGCCGGACCGAAGAGTTCAACTCCATTGCACCCCCGATCGGACAGGCTATCGGCCGGACAGGGCACCAAGCCGCCCCAAGCACGCGGCAACAGGCTGACGCCAAACAGCCGCGCCGGGCCATTGAGTGCATATCCCTGGTATATGGAGGAAGGGCCGCTCAAGCTCACCAGATTGGCCTGACGGCGGATGCCGGGGAAGTCCTTATAGCCGCTGCCTTCTAGAAAGAAGTGCAGGTGTCCGGTGTCTGCCCGCTGCCGATCATCCACTGTCAGATGGCGGGTCGTGGCAAGGTAATAGGAGCCGAGGAACGGGGCGAGGGCGGGCGCGGATGAGGCGAACTGCCACTCCATCAGATTTCAGTCGCCAGCGTGGAAATCTTTCCCTTTAATTTGTGTCGTTCAAACGTGGCCTTGGTCAATCGCGGTGTCTTGCGGATGGCTTCAGGTGTGACGCCGGTGAAGGTCTTGATGTCGCGAATGCAGTGCGACTGGTCGTAATAGGTGCCGCCTACATAGTCCTGCCAGACCCCGTCGCCATTGGCGATGCGGACCGCTGTTTTCAGGGCGCGATACTTGCGGGCAAGCAGCTTCGGGCTGGCGCCATAGACAGATTTGAGCTGCCGTTGCAGTTGGGCGGCCGATAGACCGGTCTTTTCGGCGAGGTCCCCAACGTCCGGGTCCATATTGGTTTCCAGCCAAGCATCGACGGCGCGGATCAGGCGGAAGGGCGGCGTTTCCGCCTTGGACACAACATCGGCGACAAAGCGTTCGCCTGCGTCAACCATGTCCTGAAAACATCCTGCCGCCATCATCGCGTCTCTCAGCGCGTCCACATCGCCCGAGACCCGATTACGGGCATCGACAAGCCGGTTGGCAAAGTCATGCGCGGGAAGACCCGTCAGCGCGCACCAACCAGCCGGAAGAAGCCCCATGCCAAAGCAGACAGCCGGACCTGACACCCGCAATGTCGATGCCTGCATGCGGGGACCGATGAGCGTGACCGGTAAAAAGGACTGCGTATCATTCTGCCCAAAGCTGATGTCCCCGCTGCCGCTGAGGCTGAAACGCAACTGGGCAATATCCGCCCGCTCAATGTCCGAGAAATGCGGCTCATCGGTCTCGAACAGGTAAAAGGCGGACACATAGTCCGCCAAGGCTGGAGCGGGTGCAGCGTAGACCAGATTGAGCAAGAAGATGGACCCCGTTTCACGAGACGCGCAACGCAAACCAGACAGGATCCAAAAGCGATCGTCCGCAAAGATAGCGGAACGAAGCTTAAAAAAAAGGCCGACACCCGAAGGCGTCGGCCGATGAAGTTGAATAAAGGATCCTAAAGAAGGAGTCCTTCGGGTCGCAAATGATTGATACGCCTCAGCAATGATGCTGAATTGGAGGGAATCGACGAAATTGAAAGAAATCGACATTATTCGAGATAAATCGACCAAAAAAGAACATTAACCTGCATCTATTCTCTTTTGGAAACCGGTTGCATGAAATGATTCACGCCAATGTGGTTCAATTATGCCCCCCTGTTTCCCTCGCGACTCGAAGCCGCTAAGCCGAGTCGCATGTCGCTTTATCCCTTCGTTCGCCCGTTCGTGTTCGCGTTTGACGCCGAACGCGCCCATCGCCTCAGCCTTGCTGCCATCAAGCTGTTCGGGGCCGATCGTCCGCCTTTGACAGGTTCCGTTTTGTCCACGCAGGTGGCCGGGCTACACTTTCCCAATCCCGTCGGTCTGGCGGCAGGCTATGACAAAGACGCCGAGGTTCCGGTGGGAATGCTGGGGACCGGGTTCGGCTTTGTCGAAGTCGGCACGCTGACGCCGCTGGCGCAGGCGGGTAATCCTCAGCCGCGACTCTTTCGGTTGGTCGAGGATAAGGCCGTCATCAACCGCATGGGCTTCAACAATGGCGGGCAGGCAGCAGCCCTGCCACGATTGAAGACCGCGCAGGGCCGGGGCCTGATCGGCGTCAACATTGGGGCGAACAAGGACGCCGTGGATCGCATCGCAGACTATGCGACGGGTGTGCGGCAAATGGCGCCGGTTGCCTCCTACCTCACCGTCAATATCAGTTCGCCCAACACGCCGGGCTTGCGCGCTCTGCAGGATGAAGGCGCCTTGACCGAACTGCTCTGCGCCGTCCGTGACGCGAGACCGGAAGGTGGCCCGCCGGTTTTCCTGAAGGTCGCGCCCGATCTGGAGCCTGCCGACATCGATGCCATTGCCCGCCTGTCAGTCGGCATGGTCGACGCGCTGATTGTTTCGAACACAACGATCTCGCGGCCCGCTTTGGCGTCGGGTCATGCGGCGGAAGGCGGCGGGCTTTCGGGCGCACCCTTGCGGGATCTCGCCCAGCAACGCGTGCGCGATTTTGCCAAAGCAACAGGCGGGGGGCTGCCGTTGATCGGGGTCGGCGGCATTGCCAATGCCGAAGATGCCTATGCCCGCATCCGCGCCGGGGCCTCGCTCATCCAGATCTATTCGGGGCTTGTCTATGAAGGGCCGGGCTTGGCGCGGCGCATCAATAAGGGGCTGGAGGCGCTGCTGGTGCGCGACGGTTTCACAAATGTTGCACAGGCTGTGGGCGTCGATGCCTGATAGGGGTTGTCCGAACGGCAAAGGTGGCTAGGTTGGTTTTTATGAAAAAAATCATCCTCAGCTTCGTCCTTTTTCTCCTTCTTCCCAATGCTGTATTCGCGGAACGGGGTGCGGTGTCCGCCGCAGATCCCCGTGCCGCTGAAGCCGGCATCGCCATGCTCCGCCAGGGTGGAAGTGCCGCCGACGCAGCGCTCGCCATGATGCTGGCGCTCTCGGTGGTCGAACCGCAATCCTCCGGCATCGGGGGCGGCGGTTTCTTCATCTACAACGATCCAAAAACGGGCCTGCCTGCGACGATTGACGGGCGGGAGACGGCGCCTGCTGCGACCCGTGAAGATCGGTTCATGGGGCCGGACGGACAACCGCTTGGGTACCGTGACGCGTTCCTTGGCGGCCATTCGGTCGGTGTGCCCGGCAACATTGCGCTCGCGGCCAAGGCCCATAAGACATGGGGTAAGCTCAAATGGGCCAAGCTGTTTGATCCGGCCATCAAGCTGGCAGAGGACGGCTATGTCGTGACCCCGCGTCTGGCCGGGGTGATCGCGCTGGTTTCGCCCCGTTGGGATGGCTTTGATGCGACCAAGGCCATCTATTTTCAGGATGGACGCCCCAAACAGGCAGGGGACGTGGTCCGCAATCCGGAGCTGGCAAAGCTCCTTCGCGCTGTTGCGAAGAAGGGGCCTTCGGCCTTCTACAAGGGACAGAATGCCCGCGCGATTGCCGCTGCAGTCAGTTCGGCGCCTAAGAATGCCGCACCTATGACGCTGAAGGACATTGCAAGCTATCAGGTGAAGGACCGCGCGGCGGTCTGCACAACCTACCGCATCTACAAATTGTGCGGCATGGGCCCGCCCTCGTCCGGCGCGACGACGGTGTTTCAGGTGCTCGGCATGCTCGAACGGTTCGACATGAAGGCGCTGGGCAAGGATGATCCGAAATCCTGGCATCTGATCGCGGAAGCGATGTTGCTGGCCTATGCCGACCGGGAGAAATATCTGGGTGATCCGGACTTTGTGTCGGTCCCTGTCGCCGGTCTGCTCGATAAGTCTTACATCGCCAGCCGTTCGGCCCTCATTTCCGAGACGACGTCCTTGCCCAGCTACGCTGCCGGAACGCCGCCGGGGGCAGAGCCGCGCACAGCCGCCATTTCCAGCGAAGTCGCGGGCACGACGCACTTTGTCGCGGCTGACCGGTTCGGTGGCGTGGCATCAATGACGTCCACCGTTGAAGGTCCGTTCGGCAGCCAGTTGGTCGCCAATGGCTATATCCTCAACAATGAACTGACCGACTTCACCTTTTCCCCGACAAAGGATGGCGCGCCGGTTGCCAACCGCCCGCAGCCGGGCAAGCGGCCTTTGTCCTCCATGTCGCCAACCATTGTTTATGATGCAGGCGGTAAACCGATTTTCGTAGCGGGGGCTGCGGGCGGCAAGACGATCATCATGCAGGTCGCCAAGACGCTGATCGCGCATCTCGATTGGGGCTTGGGCGTGCAAGAGGCGATTGCCACGCCCAATATTTTCTTCGGCGGCGAAGCCATCATCGTTGAAGCGAACACGCCGCTTGCCGCCAAGTCGAATGAGCTTGCCGCTTTTGGACGGATGGTTGTGACGAACGGTAAAATGTCATCCAAAGCCAATGCGGCGCAAAAAACAGCGGACGGATGGGTTGCGGCGGGCGACCCGAGAAGCGAAGGTGTTGGCATCAGCGAATAGCGGGCAGCACGACCTGATATCGCATTTGGGTTAGCAGGAGATGGGACGCATGCGGGAGTTTGAACATTTCCCGAATTTGGTGACGATGTTTTTCACGCGCGCAAAGGAACAGGGCGATGCGCCGTTCCTCTGGGCAAAGAAGGCCGGCAGCTGGCGGTCGATCAGCTGGGCGGAAACGGCACAGAAAGTCGCGTCCTTTGCACAGTCGTTGAAAGACATCGGCCTGGAACCCGGCGACCGCGTGATGCTCGTGTCCGAAAATCGGCCCGAATGGTTCATCGCAGATCTGGGCATCATGGCCGCCGGCTGCGTCACTGTGCCGACCTACACGACCAATACCGAGCGGGATCACCAGCACATCATTGAGGATGCCGGCGCCAGCGCGATTGTCGTTTCGACCAACAAGCTCGCTCAGTCGGTCATGCCCGCGGCCCTCCGCGCCACACGCGCGCATCATCTGATTGGCATTGAAGAGCTGCGCGTCGGCCAGTCGACCGGCGTTGCCATCCACAGCTGGGATGCGATGGTCGGCAAGGCGGCCGATGTGGACGCCTGTGCGGCAGCGGCCACCTTCAAGCGGGAAGACCTTGCCTGCCTCATTTACACCAGCGGCACCGGCGGCGCGCCGCGCGGCGTGCAGCAGCATCACGGGGCCATCCTGTGCAATGTCGAAGGCTGTGTCGAAGTCATCACCGAAGACTTTGGCTGGGATGAGGAAGTGTTCCTCTCCTTCCTGCCGCTCTCCCACGCTTATGAACATAGCGGCGGCCAGCACTTCCCCGTCGGGCTTGGGGCCCAGATCTATTATGCGGAAGGCATCGAAAAACTCGCCTCCAATATTGAGGAGGTGCGCCCGACGCTGATGGTCGTCGTGCCGCGCCTGTTTGAGGTGCTGCGCGCCCGCATCCTCAAGCAGATGGAAAAGCAGGGCAAGGTCGTCCAGCTTCTCCTCAACCGCGCGCTGAGCATTGGGGCGAAGGATCTGGCGGGCGGCATGCCCATATGGGACCGGCCGATGAACGCGCTGCTCAACCGCACGCTGCGTCCAAAAATCCAGCAACGCTTTGGCGGACGGCTGAAAGCCATGGTCTCAGGCGGCGCGCCGCTCAACCCGGAAATTGGTGTCTTCTTCCACGCTGTCGGCCTCACCATGCTGCAAGGCTATGGCCAGACGGAGGCCGCACCTGTCATCTCCTGCAACCGGCCCAAGGTCGGGTTGAAGATGGATACGGTCGGCCCACCGCTAAAGAACGTCGAAGTCAAGATTGCAGACGACGGCGAAATCCTTGTGCGCGGGGAACTCGTCATGCACGGCTATTGGCGCAACGACGCGGAAACCGCGCGCGCCATCCAAAATGGCTGGCTGCACACCGGCGACATTGGCGAGATTGATGAGAAAGGCCGCATCAAAATCACCGACCGCAAGAAGGACATCATCGTCAACGACAAGGGCGAAAATGTCTCTCCGCAAAAGGTGGAAGGCATGCTCACCCTCCAGCCCGAAATTTTCCAAGCGATGGTCTCCGGCGATAAGCGCCCGCATCTCGTTGGCCTGATCATCCCCGATCCCGAATGGGCGATTGAATGGGCGCAGACCAATGGTGAGCCTTATGACCTGACGGCGCTTTGCGATCTCCCCGCCTTCCGCGCCGCCATCATGGCCGCGGTGGACCGCGTGAACACGCAGGTCGCGACCACCGAGAAGGTGCGTAAAATCATCCTCACACCCGATGCGTTTACGACCGATAATGAGATGCTGACGCCCAGTTTGAAGATCCGGCGCCACGTCATCCGGCAGGTTTATGGGGAGCGGATTGATGGGTTGTATAAGGGGTAGGGGCGAGGCTTTCGCCCCGAATTGGTAAGGCCCCTCCGTCATCGCTTCGCGATGCCACCTCCCCAATGCAAGTCATTGGGGAGATAAAACTCTCCGCCTGTTCTCCCCATCGACTTGCGATGGGGAGGTGGCAGGCGGCGCAGCAGACTGACGGAGGGGCCAGCCACCCCGACTCAGCGCGCACCCGTCGCCCCGTGCTTGACACGGGGCTTGGCTAACCTCTGTCCGTTCCCGGCCCTTGGCCGCCAGTTGCGACTGCTCCCGAAGGTCCAGCAATTCGGGTATCTTGCCAAATCGCAAAGAAAGCCAAGCCCCGTGTCAAGCACGAGGCGACGTAGAGGCTTTTGTGTTGCGTTGCCGGCCCCTCACTTCCGATACGGCACAAATTCCCCAATCGCGCAGGAGCCTGACTCAAACCCCACCTGTAAATTGGCCGTGCGGGCGATGTCGCCTTGGCATAGGCGGCTGGAGAATTGGTTGGTGATGAGGGCGTCGCCATGCGCGACGGCGTCGCAGGAGCCGCTGGTTTCGGTCCGCCAGATCAGCTTGCGGCTGGTGCGGAAGAGGAGAGTGTGCTCGCCATAGGCTTCCGGCCCGCGCAGATCGCGGTTTTCGACGCAGTTGACGGGCTTGCCGGGGGTATAGCCTGCCAGCGTCTCTTCCAGCTTCGCCGCGTCGCGCGCTTGGGCGCGGAGTTGGGATTGGCTCGGCGGCGTGTTTGCGCATCCGGCAACGAATGCGAGAAGCGGGAGCGCAATCAGCATCTTGGACATGGGTCTTCTCCTGATGGCCATATGGGGGTGAAACTGCCCCCGTCTACCTGAACGCATCCTTAGCCGCGCGGCGCTCGGCGAGTTGGGCGGCGTCCTTGGCGCGCATGAACGGGTTCGTCGCGCGTTCAAGGGCAATCGTTGTCGGCACCGTTGGTTCCCCGTTGGTGCGCGCCGCATCCACCTGCGCCATGCGCGCGGCGATGTCGGCATTGTCGGGTTCAGCGACGAGGGCATAGCGCCCGTTCGACTGGGTATATTCATGGGCGCAGTAGACGACGGTTTCGGGCGGCAGCGCGCCGAGCGTCTGCATATTGGCGAACATCTGCTCCGCCGTGCCTTCAAACAGGCGGCCACAGCCCATGGCGAACAAGGTGTCACCGACGAACACCACCTTCTCGGACGGGATATGCAGCGCGATATGGCCTGCGGTATGCGCGGGCACGTCGATCACCTGCGCTTCGATTTCGCCAATCCGCACGACATCGCCGCCGGTCACCTGCACGTCGAGCGTCGGGATGCGCTCCGCCTCGGCAGCGGGGCCGGTGATGGTGCAGCCGGTCGCGGCCTTAATCTCCGCATTTCCGCCGGTGTGGTCGGGGTGCCAATGCGTGTTCCAGATCTGCGTGATCGTCCAGCCGCGCTCAGCGGCGGCGGCCAGCACGGGTTCGGCGACGGCAGGGTCGATGACAGCTGTTTCGCCTGAGGCCGGGTCATGCGCCAGCCAGACATAATTGTCGGAGAGGACGGGGATGCGGGCGACTTGGAGCGTCATGGTCTTACCACTTGCCCGTGTTGGGCATCGACGCCCAAGGTTCGGCCACAGGCAGCGCGCTGCCATGCTGGAGCAGTTCGACCGAGATATTGTCGGGCGACCGCACAAACGCCATGCGGCCATCACGCGGCGGGCGGTTGATGGTGACACCGGCGTCGGCCAGACGCTGACAGGTCTCATAAATGTCGGACACAGCATAAGCGAGATGGCCGAAATTGCGGCCCTCATCATAGCCGGCCTCACCCCAATTGTGCGTCAGTTCCACTTGCGCCTCTTCGTCACCCGGGGCGGCGAGGAAGATGAGCGTGAACTTGCCCGCCTCATTGGTCATCCGGTTCAGTTCCTTGAGGCCGAGCAGCTCAAAAAATTTGATCGTTGCATCCGGATCAGAAACGCGGATCATCGTGTGAAGGTATTTAATCACCTAAAACTCCGTTCATCGATAAAAGGAAACGCTTCATCGTGCGTTCATCGAAAGGTCGTCACAAAATAGGCCGACACTCAAAGCTGGGAAAGCACTTATGTCAGACATTGAAGCACCACGCGAAATTCTCCGTAAACCTGCCGTGATCGCCGCCGGCGTTTTGGCGGTCGGGATGATCCTCGGCGGCTATCTGCTGGGCGACGGTTTGAAGCGCGCAAAGGATGCGGACCGGTCCGTCACCGTGCGCGGTCTGGCGGAGAAGAATGTGACAGCCGACCTTGCGGTGTGGACCATTGCCTATTCCGCGCAGGCGCCAAGCTTGGCGGCGGCACAGGCGGATATTGACGGCGATACAGCGGCGATCCGCGCTTTCTTTAAAGAGGCAGGCTTTACCGATGCGGACCTGAAGCCGAGCGGCGTGAGCGTCAACCAGTTCAACAATAACGGCATGGATACAGTGACGATCCGCCAGCGGCTGCAATTGCGCACCGGCGATATCAAGAAGGCGCAGGCCGCCGTCGCGCGCCAGTTTGATCTTGTCCGCAGCGGTGTCCAGCTTGATGAAGGGTCAGGCATCGCGTTCAGCTTCACCAAGCTCAATGACATCAAGCCCAAGATGGTGGCGGACGCGACCATGGACGCCCGCAAGTCTGCCGAGCAATTCGCCAGCGACAGCGGCACCGGCGTGGGCGGCATTAAATCCGCCAGCCAGGGCTATTTCTCTATTGAGGCGCGCGACGGGGAACAGCCGGGTTACGGTGTTGCAGACTCGCCTTACAAGAAGGTCCGTGTGGTGACGACGATCGACTTTTATTTGGATTGAGGCTCTGAACCTGCACCGTTTGTGCTGAGCCTGTCGAAGCACTGTCCTTCTCTTCACCGCAGTAAAAGAAAGGACAGCCCTTCGACAGGCTCAGGGCAAACGGGTACAGATGATCTGATCAATGCTTGAGCGTCAGCGCGGAGCAGCAGGCTCCGGATCCGCAGGCGCGCCAAATTGCTCCAGCGCCTTCGCTGCCGCTTTCCCCTGCGGGCCGTCCGGCGCGATCTTGACGGCGGCCTCCCATGCCGTGCGGGCGGCGGCATCATTGCCCATCATGGCGGCGATATTGCCTGCCTCGAGCGCGACGGAGGCATCATCGGGGGAGAGGCGGGCGGCTTCGGCAATGTCGGTGCGGGCGCGGTCGAGATCACCGGTGCGTCGGGCGAGAGATGCCGAGAGCAGCCAGATGAGCGGGTCTTGCGGCACCAGCTTGGCCGCTGCGTCGAGGTCAGTGCGGGCCTTGGTCAAATCCCCCACGGCCACAAGTGCGCGGGCGCGGTCGAGATGGGCTTCGCCGGCCTCGGGGCCTTTGAGCGTCCCTTCAATCAACGCCGCATCAATGAAACTGCGCGCCTTCACAAACTCACCGCCGGCGAGAGCAGAGTTGGCGGCCTGCACCCAGAGCGCGGCGGCGCGGTTGTCCTTGGCCTGTTGCGCGGCTTCGGCAGCCTGCTGGAATGTTGTCATGGCCGACAGCCAGCGGGCTTGGGCGGCATAAGCGAGGCCCTGACATTGGCGCGCAAGCACATTGCCGCCATCCATCTGCCACTTCTCCGCACTTTCGAGCGCGGCTTGCGGATCAGTGTCGACCAGCTCCACACAGGTTTTGAAACGCGCTTGGTCCGCGGCGGGGGCAGGGGTCGCAGCAGCGGCGACGAGCAGGGGCAAAAGGATCACAAATTCTCCATCAAAGTCGCCACTGTTCCAATCAGCAGATCAATGTCTGCCGCGCGCGACAGGCGGTGGTCGCCATCTTTGATCAGGGTCACCTGCACATCGTCTGAACGAAGCGCGTCGGCGGCGCGCAGGGCGATCTTCCAGGGCACGACGTCGTCGCTCTGCCCCTGTAACAGCCGGACCGGCCCCGCATAGTCGATGCCGGTATCGAGCAACAGCAAGCCATTGCCGGACTGCCAGAGGTCCAGCGTCGTCAACATCGGCTCGGGTCCATAATCCGAAGGACGCAGCAGCTTGCCCTCCGCTTGGAGTGTCGCCTTCTCGTCGTCCGTAAAGCCCCAGATGGTGAAGTCCGGTGCTGCGGCGATGCCAACCAACGCTGCGGCCCGGGCGCCCAAAGCCTGCGCCATCAGCAGCGCAATCCAGCCGCCCATGGAGGAGCCGACGAGGAGGACAGGGCCGTCCACCAATTGCTCCACCGCGAACAGCGCATCATCCTGCCAGATGGCCAGCGTGCCATCGGCGAAGGCGCCTTCGCTCTCGCCACATCCGGAATAATCGAGCCGCAACATGGCATAGCCTTGGTCCGCCGCCCAAGCATCAAGCGCGACGGCCTTGCCGCCCAACATGTCTGACGCATAGCCCGGCAGAAAGACGAGGGTCGGCTTATCCGGTCTGCCGAGACGATGGCGGACAGCCAGCTTCAGCCCGTCTGCACGGGGGAGCCATTGCGGCATTTGCGCGTCGGTCAAAACAGGTCGCCTTCTTTCACATCGGGGTCGTTGGCGCAGGCATCGACGATAGCGCGCCATTGCTGCGGCGTGACAGCGGGCGAGTAGTCGGCGCCCTTGCGCGCGCTGGCCATGAAGACTTTGCGCCGCTCATCCGACAGCGGGTGGCTCGACATATAGCTCATCGCGATCGCACCCTTGCCGAGCTTACGTTCGTCGGCGGCCAACCGGTCAAAGAAGCCGGCGGTAGGCAGCGGGGAAACATTCGCGGTCCGCATCAGGTTGATCGCATAGTCATCCGCCCGCGATTCCGCCGCGCGCGAATAGCCGGCTGAGATGGCGGAGTTGAGCGCCCCGCCCACATCACCGCCAACGCCACCGAGCAACAGGCTCAACCCCATCTGCCGCAGCAGTGCCTGCATGACATCGCGGTTGCGGACATGGCCGATTTCATGGCCCAAAACGCCCGCCAGTTCATCGGGGTTCTTGGCTTCCTGCAACAGGCCGCGGAAGATGACGATCTGCCCGCCGGGAAGTGCGGCGGCATTGACCATATCGACATTGACGATGCGGACGCGCAGCGTGTCGGCCTCCGGATCGATGCGGCGGACGAGCGCGTCGAGCGCCTTTTGGCCTTCGGCGCCATCGCAGATGCGCCCGCCCAGATCGCCGATCATGGCGTCGCCCATTTTCTGTTCCCATGACATCGGCACCAAAGGCGCGACGACGTCGGGCACTTTCCAAAGGACAAGGACGACGGCAGCGGACAGGGCGGTAAATCCGGCGACGGCAGGCCAGATGCCGAACTTATCGACCAGCCCGCCATAGCGTGATTGCGGGGGCAATCGGCGGGCGAGCAGGTCCGTCATCGGCAGAGGGATGCCGATGCGCCAGCCGTCTACGCCCTTGCGCCCGAAGACAGAGGCACCGTCCCGCTTGTCGATCCAGAACAGGTCAGCCCAAGGCGCGAGGTCACTCCGCCCCTCACCAAGGTCAAGGCGGAGGCCATCGTCTTGTGCGGTGACGTGAACCTCATAGCGGGTCGCCGTCTGTCCGTCATAGTGCCAAGCTGGGATCATGTGGCGCTACATAGCACCCACATCGAGCGCGTCGAACAATCCTTCGCCGTGGCTGCCAACCTTGGTCTGCGACTGGGTGAGCAGATCAAGATCAATCACGCCTGTTGCTTCCAAATTGCGGATGAAGAAGCGCCAGTTGCGATAGCGGATGAACGGGCCGATGAGGCTCATGGGAATGATGAGGGCGAGGACCATGCCAATCACCACACCTGGATTCTGCGCAAACGGGTCTTGCCCCGGCTGGAGGTCCTGAAGGCCTGCGAACAGGCCAAGCGCCGAGATTGGGATAAGGGCTGCGACCAGCGCAAGGAGGAACAGCCCCGCATTGCCGAGGAAGAGCATAAACCATTCCTTGGTCCGCGCGGTGAACTGGAAGTTGATCGTGGTGAGGCTGAGCGTGCCGATAACTTCGCGGAAGAACGCCGCGTAATAGCCGAGCGCGATCAACGGCAGGACGACGTAGAGGGCGAGCCCCAAAAGCAGCAGCATTGCGACTGGAAAGACAGACCCGCCATCTTCCGCAACGCCGCCCAAGATGGTCAATACAAAGCCCAGAATGATTGCCGCAACCGGAATAAGATAGAGCAGCAAAAACCGCTTCATCAGCCCGCCCCATTCGGGCGCGCTTTCAAAACGGTGCGGGCCGAAGCTCATCTGGTTCCACCGGTCGGCCCAAAGCTGGGTCATCGACCAGGGGATCAGCAGGCCCAGCACAAGACCGCCCACGAGCGTCTTCCACATATAGGACAGGCCATAGTGCAAGCCCGGGTCTTCACTGCCGCCACGGATGCCATGCCAGTGCGTCCGGCTCAGGCGATAGCGCAGCGCGCGGAAGGTCGCGAAACCGGCGAGGTAGAGAATGATGAAGTAAAAGCCGGCAAAGAGGCCGCCGGCAATAGCTTCCTGTCCCTGCAGGATCAGTGCCTGGATGAGAAACTGCAGCCCGATGACCGGGACGATGAGCGCAACGATGGCCATGAGGAAGCCAAGGAACAGTTCCTTGCCGGTGCCCGTCCATTCCAGCGTGTCATCAATAAAGCGCGTCTGGCTCCAAAAGTAGTGCCGTTCCCGCGTCGTCGCCCAGAAACGATAGACGCCCAGTGTGACCAAGGTGAGCAGCAAATTGCTCGCCGCGATTGGAAAAAACGCCTTCCAATCTCCGCGAAATTCAAACGCGGTCTGGTCCTGATTGCCGATACCCATTTACGCTATACTCCCCCCGACTTTGGCAAAAGGCTCCCACGCAGGGTGAACCAAGTCAAGCCTTGGGGGCTTTAGCTCACGCCGCCGGGTTCGCCTTCACGCGGGGCGGGATGCGCCGTGCCGAGGGTTGAGGAAGGGGCATGCGGCGGATCGAGCTCAGGCGGCTGCGGATCATCGAGCCCGCCTTCCCATTTGGCAATCACGACGCTGGCGACGGTGTTGCCCACCACATTGGTCGCCGTGCGGCCCATATCAAGGAAGTGATCGACGCCAAGGATGAGCAGCAGCCCCGCCTCTGGAATGCCAAACATGGCGAGCGTGGCGGAGATGACGACAAGGCTGGCGCGCGGCACGGCAGCCATGCCCTTGGACGTCAGCATCAGCGTCAACAGCATCAGGATTTCCTGACCCAGCGTCAGATCAATGCCATATGCCTGCGCGATGAAGATCGTCGCGAAGGTCATGTACATCATCGAGCCGTCGAGGTTGAACGAATAGCCGAGCGGCAAAACGAAGCTGCCGATGCGGCGCGGCACGCCGAACCGGTCGAGCGCGTCCAAGGTGCGGGGGAAGGCGGCTTCGGACGAGGCCGTGGAGAAGGCGACCAGCAATGGCTCCCGAATGTAGCGGGGCAGTTGCAGGATGCGCGGTCCGGCAACGAGGAAGCCTGCGCCCAACAGCAGCGCCCACAGGATCGCCAGGCCCAGATAGAAGGTGCCGATGAAACGGGCATAGTCGACCAAGATCGACAGGCCTTCTTCCGACACGACGGCGCACACAGCGGCGAACACGGCGAACGGCGCAAAGCGCATCACATAGCCGGTGAGCACCAGCATCACATCCACCAGCGCGTCGATACCCTTTTGCAGCGGCGCGGCTTTTTCTCCAATGGCGGTCATCGCGACGCCGAAGAAGACCGAGAAGACGACGATTTGCAGGATTGTGTTGGTCGCCATCGCATCGACGATGGACATGGGGATGATGTCACCCACGAATTTCTTCGCATCAAAGCTTGCCTGCGTGACGCCCGCATCTGCGGCGGCAGGGGGCAGTTCCAACCCGATGCCGACGCCCGGTTGGAACAAGTTGACGAGCACAAGGCCCAGCGAGAGCGACACAAGGCTCGCCCCGATGAACCAAAGGATAGAGCGCAGACCGACGCGGCCAAGCGCCGCAGTATCCCCCATGTGCGAGATCCCGGCGACGAGCGTGCCGAACACTAGCGGGGCGATAATCATCTTGATGAGCCGCAGGAAAGCGAAGGTCACAAGGCCGAGATATTTGACGAGGTTTTCAATCGTCTCCGGCGTTGCCGTTGCGTTGACGATGGTGCCCACAATGATGCCGAGCACCAAGGCGATGCCGATGTAAAGCGTCAGACGCTTGGCCATGAAATGTGCGCTCCCAGAGAAATATTATGTCGCACCTTGGACGCGATTGCCGCGCTGGCGTCAAGGGGCGGATGCCCCTCCCGAAACGTGAGGGGAAACCTTATCCACTCCCCTCCCGTTTGCGGGAGGGGTTGGGGGAGGGCAATCCCCGTCAGTGCAGCCGCAGCCGCTTGTCGGAAATCGCGATCTTGACGGGCAGGGTTCCAAGATCGTCCCCATCGGCCTGGACAGGCCAAGGCTCTTCGCTGGTGATCTCCAACTCAGTGCAGGTCAGCGGGATGAGGTTGGCGCGGTCTTCAAGGGGGCGGCCAGCCATGACGCCGCGGATGAAACGCCAAAAGTCCTTTCGGGTCGCGCTCTTCAGCGCGAGGACATGGAGCTTGGCGCCCGTCCGCCGGGCTTCGGGTGCGAAGGTATATGGCCCGGCATAATAGATGCCCTTGGCAATATAGACGGCCTCGCAGGCATAGATCTTGCCATCGGCCTTGATGGTCAGCTGTGGCCGTTGCCAGCGACCAAGCAGGCGGAGCATAGCAATGACATAGGCATATTTCCCGATGCGGCTCTTAAGCTTCAGCGAAACCCCCGCCACCGCGCGCGCGTCCGGGCTGACGCTGGCACAGCCAAAGAACATTTCGCCATTGATGGTCGCCGGCACATGTACCTGCGCTTTGACTTGGTTGAGCGCTGCATAAGCGAAATCATCGGGATCGGTCGGGCCACCGATTTCGAGGTGCAGCAGGTTGACGGTCCCCATCGGGAAGCAGGCGACCGGCAGTTCCCGTCCGCTGGCGAGCAGGGCCATCGCGGCGTGACGCAACGTTCCGTCCCCCCCGGCCACCACCAGCAGATTGGCATCATCTTCAATCCGCAACTGGCGCCCCGGCCCGATATGCGCCAGCGTCACACGGGCGCCCTGACGACGGAAGGCTTCCCGCAGGTCCAGCACGCGGGCGATACTATAGCCACCCGCTTCGGGATTGACGACGAGTTGGACGCGTGCGGACATGGTCTAGCGGTCCAGCCTGTCGACAATAGACTGCGCAAAAGCGGACAGCGTGTCATCCCGCGCGCCCATTACGACGATGCGATCGCCGGGCTTGGCAAGAACGGCCAGCCGATCGCCACAGGCATCCCGGCTCGCGAAATGTTCTGCGCGCTTGCCCATGGCCGACACGCCGTCGACGATCGTCTCACTCCCGACCGAGCGGTCGACCGTTCCGCCGAAATAGACAGGGTCGCACAGGATGAGGACATCGTCCTCCGACATCAGATTGGCAAAATTCGCGGTCAGTTCGCGGCCCATCTGCTTGAGTGAGCCATAGCCATGCGGTTGGAAGAAAATCAGCAACCGTCCGGGAAAGGCGTGCAACGTGTTGAGCGTTGCGGAAATCTTGTCCGGGTTGTGGCCGAAATCGTCGATCACCGTCACGCCATTGGCCGTGCCAACAATGTCCATGCGCCGCTTAAGCCCCGTAAAGTCACCAAGGGCACGGGCGGCGTCTTCCAATGAAATTCCGGCCGCCGTCGCGGCTGCCAGCGCTGCTAAAGCATTGGACGCATTATGCCGTCCGGGCACTTTGAGCGAGACAGGCACGCCATTCACAAAAAAGTCGATGCCGTCCGGGCGTTCCGTCAGGTCGCTGGCCAACAAATCCGCTGCGGTTCCGCCGAGCGAGTAGGTGACGGCATTTCCTCGCGGAAGCCTAGCGACCTCTTCATTGTCGAGATTGAGGACGGCCATGCGCGCCTTGCCGATAAAATCACCAAAGAGCGCCCGCAGTTCATCCATCGATTTATGGTCAAGCGCGATGTTGTTCAAAACGGCAATGTCGGGCGTGTAGAGCGCGATGGAGCCATCGCTTTCATCCACTTCGCTGATGAAGGCGTCCCCGGCCCCCACAAGGGCGCTGGCGAAGGGCGCATCAGGTGTCGCGAAATTCTTCATCACCGCGCCGTTCATGACGGTCGGGTCACGGTCCAGCGCATGGAAGATCCAGCCGATCATGCCGGTCACGGTCGATTTGCCGCTGGTGCCGCCCACCGCGATGCCCTGTTTGGCCGCGTTAAAAAGGTCTGCCAGAAGGTCCGCACGGCGCATCCGCTGCGCGCCCACGGTGTTCGCCGCGATGATGTCGGGTACCGTGTCTTCAACCGCTGCGGAGGCGACCACGATTTGTTCGGCCCGCGTGATGCCGCTGCCGTCCTGCGGGAAGAGGCTGATGCCCTTGGTGCGCAACCACTCAAATTTAGGCGCAGTGCGGCCTTGGTCGAGCGCGCGGTCGGACCCCGCGACGCGGTGCCCCTGCCCGGCGACAATCAATGCGAGCGGCATCATGCCCGACCCGCCGATGCCGCAGAAGAAATAGTCTCTCAATTCCATCGGCGGGCCTTGCCAACTGTGCCCGCCATTGTCGAGTGCGTATCAGACCAGTTCGACAGCGATAGCCGTCCCCTCACCGCCGCCGATGCAGAGGGAGGCGACCCCCTTTTTCAGGCCACGGTTCTGGAGCGCTGCGATCAGCGTCGCAATAATGCGGGCGCCCGACGCGCCGATGGGGTGGCCCAGCGCCGTCGCTCCGCCGTTGACGTTGAGCTTTTCTGCCGGAATGCCGAGTTCCTTCATCGCAATCATCGGCACCATGGCAAAGGCTTCGTTGATTTCGAACAGATCGACATCGTCGACGGACCAGCCGGCCTTTTCCAAAACCTTGCGGATGGCAGGCACCGGCGCTGACGTGAATTTGGCCGGTTCCTGGCTGTTGGTCGCCCAAGCGATGATGCGGGCGGCAATCGGCAGGCCCTGTGCCTTGGCGACACTTTCCTTGGTGACAACAAGGGCAGCGGCCCCATCCGAGATGGAGGAGGCGTTGGCGGCGGTGATCGTGCCGTCCTTGGCAAAAGCGGGCTTCAGCGTCGGGATTTTCTCCGGCTTGGCATTGCCGGGCTGCTCATCGACCTCGACCACCGTCACGCCGCTGCGACCGGCGACTTCGACAGCGACGATCTCCCGCGTGAAGGCACCTGAGGCAATGGCGTCTTTGGCACGGGAGAGCGAGCGCAGCGCATAGTCGTCCTGCTGTTCGCGGGTAAACTGATATTCGGTGCAGGTTTCCTCAGCAAAGCTGCCCATGGCGCGGCCGGGTTCATAGGCGTCTTCCAGACCGTCGAGGAACATCGAGTCCTTCAGGCTATCATGGCCCAGACGCGCGCCGGAGCGGTGTTTGGTGAGCATATAGGGCGCATTCGTCATGCTCTCCATGCCGCCGGCCACCACGATATCAGACGTGCCTGCGATGATCGCTTCGGCCGCCATCATGGTTGCCTTCATGCCCGAGCCGCAGACCTTGTTGATGGTCGTGGCCCCTGTCGCGAGCGGAAGGCCTGCGCCAATGGAAGCTTGCCGGGCCGGGGCCTGCCCCAATGCGCCCGGCAGCACGCAGCCCATGATCACCTGATCAATGGCGTCCAACGAAACACCGGCGCGCTCAACAGCGGCCTTGATGGCGATGGACCCGAGCTTGGTGGCCGGAATGGACGACAAGGCACCCTGCATGCCCCCCATCGGGGTGCGGGCGTAAGCAGCGATGACGACGGGGTCGATGGTCATTTCGGCAATCCTTTCCAAACGACTCAAGCTTCTAACTCACCGTCGCTCTCCCGCAACGGGGCTGCGAATTCAAGTAGAAGTTTTTGCAGCGCAACATGGCCTGATCACGCTACTTTTCACCCGTTGATACTGATGCAAGTGACAAGGTTGATTTCAGTCAAGGTGCCCGTCATCATCCAGCCCGAGAATAAAGAATAATCAGTGAGAGAGGGTAGAGGATGCTCGATACAATCGAACGGCCGCAAGGATCGGCAGGCGCCCATGACGCTACGCATTTCGACGTTTTGATTGCAGGCGCGGGAATTTCGGGCATCGGCTCAGCAGTACATCTGCAAGAGCAGAGCCCCGGCAAGACCTTTGCGATTCTCGACTCGAAAGACACATTTGGCGGGACGTGGGACACGCATAAATATCCCGGCGTCCGGTCCGACTCCGATCTTTATACTTTTGGCTATCGGTTCAAACCCTGGGTGGGTGCCCCAATTGCCTCGGCAGAAGAGATCCTGAAATATATGGGGGAAGTGATCGCGGAGAACGATCTCAACCCGCATATCCGATACGGCCACACCATCACGCATTGCAGTTTTTCGCGTGAAGCCAACCTTTGGACGGTTGAAGCGCTCAGTAAGGCTGACGGGAAAACCCACAGCTTCACCTGCAATTTCCTTTGGATGTGCCAGGGCTATTACAATCATCACGATCCCTACATCCCGGACTGGCAGGGCATGTCTGACTATAAGGGCCTCTTCATCCATGCGATGAAGTGGTCGCCGGACATTGATGTGACAGGCAAGAAAGTGGTCGTCATCGGGTCCGGCGCGACAGCGGCCACGGTCATCCCCGCGATGGCGGGCAAGGCCGCGCATGTGACGATGCTCCAGCGGTCCCCCACTTACTTCTTCTGCAGCCCGAACCAGAATGAACTGGCAGACCGGCTGCGCGAAATTGGGATTGATGAGCCGACCATCCACCGCGTTGTGCGCCAGCAGATCCTGTTCGATCAGGATGTCCTGACCAAGCGTTGCCTTGCAGAGCCCGACGCCGTTGTCGAAGAATTGCGCGCGCTGATCCGCATGTATGGCGGCGAGGACTTCCCGTTTGAGCCGCACTTCACGCCCAAATATCGCCCTTGGCAGCAGCGTTTGGCCTTCTGCCCGGATGGCGACATTTTCCGGGCAGCGGCCAAGGGTCAGGTCAGCGTTGTGACAGACCATATTGAACGCTTCACCGAAAAGGGCATCCTGCTCAAATCCGGCGAAGAGTTAGAAGCCGACATCATCATGGCGGCGACAGGCTTTAAGCTGTCGGTGCTCGGCGACATCCCGTTTGAAGTGGACGGCAAGCCGGTCGATTGGTCGGAAACGGTCAACTATCGCGGCATGATGTTCACAGGCGTGCCCAATATGCTGTGGGTGTTCGGCTATTTCCGTGCCAGTTGGACGCTGCGCGTGGACATTCTGGGCGATTTCGTGACCAAGCTGCTGAACAAGATGACGGGCCAAGGCGCAAAGCGGGTCGAAGTGCAGCTGCGGCCGGAAGACCACAACATGCCGCTCTTGCCTTGGATTGAGGAAGACAATTTCAACCCCGGCTATCTGGCGCGTGACATCCATAAAATGCCGCGCCGGGGCGACAAGCCGGAGTGGCGGCACAATCAGGATTATTGGATCGAAAAGGACGAAATCCCGGCGATCAACCTTGATGGCGCGGAGTTCGTCTACAGCTGAGAAAAGAGCGGGCGGGGACCTTTGTGACCCCCGCCCGTTTCGCTTTGTTTTAAGTTACGCCGCTGCGGGCAGAAGGTGCCGTTCGCTGGCAATGCGCATCATCGCCTTTTGCAGCTTTTCAAACGCGCGCACTTCAATCTGGCGGACGCGTTCGCGCGAGACGCCAAATTCTTGGCTCAATTCTTCCAGCGTGCGGGGTTCATCGACCAAGCGACGCTCGGTCAGGATCTGCTTTTCACGATCTGTGAGGTTCTGCATCGCTTCAATGAGAAGCGCGTGCCGCTGAATGCGCTCTTCCGCATCAGCCACAATCTCATCCTGCAACGGTCCGCCATCGACCAGCGTATCCTGCCACTGGCCTTCGCCATCTTCGTTGAGTGAAACGTTGAGCGAGGTATCGCCGCCGCCGAGCATACGGCGGTTCATGCTGATCACTTCGTCCTCAGTCACGCCAAGGTCGGTTGCGATCTTGCGCACGTCTTCGGGACGCAGATCACCATCCTCATAGGCTTCGAGGTTTTTCTTCATCCGGCGCAGGTTGAAGAACAGCTTCTTTTGCGCCGCCGTGGTGCCGAGCTTCACAAGGCTCCACGACCGCAGGATGAATTCCTGAATCGACGCCTTGATCCACCACATGGCATAAGTGGCGACGCGGAAACCGCGGTCTGCCTCAAATTTCTTCACGCCCTGCATCAGGCCGATATTGCCTTCCGCGATCAATTCACTGACGGGCAGGCCGTAGCCGCGATAGCCCATGGCGATTTTGGCCACGAGGCGCAGATGCGACGTCACCAGCTTGGCGGCCGCTTCCGGGTCCTGATGCTCCTCAAACCGCTTGGCGAGCATATATTCCTCTTCTGCGGTCAGAATCGGGAATTTTTTGATCTCAGCCAAATAGCGGTTCAGCCCATCCTCGCTGTTGAGCGCAGGAATGGTGCTCGCACCTTTACGTTTTACAGCCAGCGCTTTGCCGGTCATTTTAATCTCCCTGTCCGCAGTTCCCTTTATCGGCTGAACTGCATCAGACTTTGTCATGATACCCGAAGGTAGCTTAACAGTTGCTGCATATCAGATGGGATTGGACTGTCGAAAGTTAAAGTCCCCCCTGTGATGGGATGGATAAATCCCAACCTTGCAGCGTGGAGGGCCTGTCTGTTGAACTCCAAACGCTTCAGAACCTCCCGATGTTCCGAACGTGAACGGCCGTAGACCGGATCGCCCAAAAGAGGGTGGCCGATGGACGCCATGTGGACGCGCACCTGATGCGTGCGGCCGGTTTCAAGCTGGCATTCCATAAGCGCCGCCTGCTTGAGCGTCTCCACCAGTCGCCAATGCGTGACTGCCCGTTTGCCGCGCCCGACGCTGACAATGGCGATCTTCTTCCGGTCGGTCGAAGACCGAGCAAGGTTGGCATCGACCGTGCCGGAGCCGGTCTTGGGCAATCCTGCGACAATCGCTGCATAACGCCGTTCGATGCTGTGTTTGGCAAATTGGGCGGCGAGCCCTTCATGCGCAGGGTCGGTCTTGGCGACAACAAGAAGCCCGGACGTATCCTTGTCGATCCGATGGACAATGCCGGGCCGCGCGACGCCGCCAATCCCCGAGAGGCGACCGTGACAATGGTGGAGCAAGGCGTTGACCATCGTTCCATCGTAATTTCCAGCCGCCGGATGGACGACCATTCCGGCGGGCTTGTCGACGACGAGCAGATGATCATCCTCGAACACGATCTCAATGGGGATGTCCTGCGCTTCATTGTGCGCAACGGCGGGCGGCGGCACAGATATGCTGAACGACGTGCCTTCTTTGGCTTTGGCCGAAGGGTCTCGCGAGAGTTGCCCGCTACTCATCACCTGACCCGACGAAATCAGCGCCTTCAGTCGCTCCCGCGAATAGGTCGGCAGTAAGGCCGCGAGCGCACGATCAAGGCGCCAGCCCCCCATTTCAGCAGGGATTGTGACCCGTTCTTGGATTGTGCCATCGCTCATGCAATAGCCTTGCCCCTATGACGCTGCGGATATCAAGCGAATTGCTGACACGCCTTCAGGCGCTTGCCGATGCGGATCGGGGGCGGGAGGTGTGCGGGCTGCTCTTGGGCGCGGGCTCAGAAATCCGCGATGTGCAGCCTGCCGCCAATGTCGCGGCAGTGCCGGAGACCCGATTTGAAATTGATCCTGCTGTCTTGATTGCCGCGCATCGCGACGCCCGGTCCGGCGGGTTGCACGTCATCGGATGCTATCATTCGCATCCCGGCGGGCACGCGCGCCCCTCTGCCGAAGATGCGCGGCTGGCGGCACCGGATGGCCAATATTGGATTATCCTTGGCGTAGATGGCGTGACGGCTTGGCAGGCGGTGGCGCAAGGCGATGTGCACGACCGGTTCATTCCGGTTGCACTTGCCTCACCTGACTCCGTGGGCCAAAGGTGATCGCGCGCCTGGTTGCGGCCATTTTGAGGACAAAAGAATGAAGGTTGATGCCGTCGAATTTGCCAGTCTGCTCTGTTCGCGGCTGTGCCACGATCTGTTGAGCCCGGTTGGGTCGATCAACAATGGCATTGAGCTTCTCGTCATTGAAACCGATGAGGACATGCGCCAGCAATGCCTTGATCTGCTGGCCGATAGTGCACGGACTTCGGCCAATAAGCTGAAGTTCTTCCGCCTCGCCTTTGGGGCGGCCGGCGGCTTTGGTGACAAGGTGGACGTGCGCGAAGCACAACAGGCGATTGAGGGCTTGTTCTCCAACAACAAACGGCTTGAACTGGGCTGGATGGTGACAGAGCCGATGCTCGCCAAGCCGGCGATTAAGGTACTCCTGAATCTCGCCATGATCGCAGGCGACACGCTCGTGCGCGGCGGCAGGCTCGATATTGGCGCGGAAATCCATCTCGACCGCACGGAAATTGCAGTGCGGGCAACGAGTGACCGGCTGATCCTTGATGACAATATCCGCAGGGCGCTGACCGGGGATTTGGCTGAGTCAGAGCTGACGCCGCGGGTTGCAGCTGCGTGGATGGCGCACCAGATTGCGACGCAATCGGGCGGGGCGATTCAGGTCTCCGAACCCGATCAACCGTTTCTGCTGTTCGGCGCGACACTGATCGGCTGAGGCCGCCAGATCAGCTTTTTCGGCATCACCTTTGGCCGAAATTAACCGTCTTCGCCTAGAGGGTGCCGCGTAACTTGGGCATCTCGAATGACGGACCTTTTTGGTGAATTCATAGCGGACCTCCGCGAAGGCTTTGAGCGCGCGGGGGCGCCGCTTGCCCGATGGGTCGACGTCCCGCAGGATCGCGCGGCGCTCGATGCTGTTTTTCGCTTCGTCCACACTGTGCGCGGTAACGCGGGGTTCCTCGATCTCGAACGCTTTGAACGGCTTTGCGATGGCGCAGAGCGCGGGCTGGCGCAGGCCCGCGATGGCACGTTACCCATCACACCGGACTTTGTGAAAGGCGTCGCGGCGCTTGTCGAACGTCTCGGGGCTTTGGCCGATGCAGTGGAAGCCGGGGTCGGGTTATCCGACGCAGATGAGCCGGACATGGTCCGCGCCATTGGTTTTGAACCCATCGACAAGCGCCGGGATGAAAAGCCGGGCCAAGGGCCGGTCCAGCGGCGCACCCGCACCGTCCGCATCCCGACCGAACAGTTTGAGCTGCTCACGACCAGCATGGAAGAGGTGGAAGCCGGGCAGCGTGAGTTGCTGGAGCTGATGTCGCTCGTTGAACCGAGCAGCCCGATGCTGCCTGCCATTACGGAATTGTCGGCCCGCATCGCCTCCATGGCCCGCGCGCTCACCGCGAGCAGTCAACAGCCGGTTGACCGCATCTTCACAGGGCTTGGCGCCATCGTTGCACAAACGGCGGCGCGGTGTGGCAAACAGGTCGAGTTGATGATCGACGGCGGTCACATCATGTTCGACCGCGAAGTGGTGGACGGGCTGCGCGACCCGTTGTTGCATGTCGTGCGCAATGCCCTGTCACATGGCATTGAAGCGCCTGACGTGCGGCGGCAATTGGGCAAGCCGGAAGCGGGGTCGATCCATGTGTCGGCGTCAGTGGTGGGCGACCAATTGGTTCTTGCCGTTTCGGACGACGGGGCCGGGCTTGATGAGGATGCCCTGCGCACGGCGGGTCGGGCCAACGGGCTGATCGGTCTGCCCATTGAAGAAATTCTCCAATCGCCGGGTATCAGCACCGCGCAAGAGGTGACGGCGCTGTCAGGCCGCGGTGTCGGGCTGGACGCGGTGGCGCAAAGGCTCGATCTTTTGGGTGGCCAAGTCGTTTATGACAGTGCGGCCGGACAAGGGCTGACGGTCACGCTGTGCGCGCCGTCGCGTCGAAAAATTGTCCATGCCGCGTAGTGCTTTGATCGTTGATGACAGTCGGCTCATCCGGGCAATTGTGCGCAACATGTTGGAGCCGCTGGGCTTTACTGTGTCGGAAGCGGCCTCGGGGCGCGAGGCGTTGCTTCAATGCGACGCCAAATCGCCCGCGCTGATTGTTCTCGATTGGTGGATGGACGATATGAACGGGCCGGAGGTCGCAGCGGCGATCCGCGCGCGCAAAGATGTGCCGCAGCCGCGCATCCTGTTATGCTCCACCGAAACGCGCGGAAGCGAGATCCGCCGGGCCATGCGGGCGGGGGCAGACGCCTATCTGCTCAAGCCGTTCGACAAGGATAAAATTGCCCATCGGCTGCAAAGATTTGGCTTCCTCTGACGGTCGCTCTATGGCCGATGCATGACCGCGCAACCCCAGCACAAGTTCGGAGGCTATGACGTCCTTGTCGCCATCGCGATGAACGTGATGTGGGGGCTGAACCTCATCGCGGTGAAGATGGGCGTTGATCTCGTCCAGCCATTGACCGCCGCTTGGTTGCGGCAGGTGATGGTCCTGCTCATCTGCCTGCCTGCGCTCCGGCTGATCGAGGGGCGGATGCGCGAATTGGTGACGCTTGGCCTGTTGTCGGGGGCGCTGTTCTATATCATCGTCAACATATCGATGGCGGTTTCCACCAATATCAGCGCGCTCGCCATTGCAGGGCAACTCGGCGCGCCCTTCTCGCTCATCCTTGCGGTGATCTTTCTGGGAGAGCGCATCCACAAATACCGGATTGCGGGCATGGCGCTCGCCTTTTCGGGCGTTGTGCTGGTGGTCTTTGATCCGCACGCCATCGATGAACGCCTCGGCCTTGCGCTGACTGCGGTGGCGAGCCTTGTCTGGGCGATCTGTTCGCTCATCCAACGCCGGTTGATCGGGGTGCCGGTGCTCACGATTTACGCATGGGTCGGGCTGGTTGGCGCGGTCGTGCTCGGCCCAATTGCCTTTTTGGCGGAACCGGCGGCCTTTGCCAGCATTCCGGACCTGCCTTTGTCGACCTTTGGCTGGATTCTCTTTTCCGCGCTTGGCTCAACTGTTATCGGTCAGGGGGCCATGAGCATCCTGTTGCAACGCCACCCCGTCAGCACCGTCGTACCGCTGACCCTGCCGACCCCCGTCATTTCGGTGGTCGCGGCGTCTTACTGGTTCGGCACGAAGATGACGCCGATGATGATTGCAGGCGGGGTCGTGGTGCTGATCGGCGTTGCCATTGTCACCCTGCGCACCGCGCGCGCCGCTGAGCAGCGACTGGATTGACCATGGACTTCATCGACACGCCCTCGCCCAATTTTGATGCGCGCGCGCTCCCGGTGTCGATGGTGGTCCTCCATTATACCGGCATGATTGACGGGGCATCGGCCATCGCCCGCCTTGCCGATCCGGAGGCCAAGGTCTCTGCGCATTATGTCGTGGCCGAAGACGGGCAGGTCGTCCGCATGGTCGATGAATCGCAACGCGCCTGGCATGCAGGCCGGTCCTGGTGGCGCGGCACAAGCGACATTAATTCCGCCAGCATCGGCATTGAGATCGTCAATCCGGGGCATGAGTTCGGCTATCGCCCTTTCCCAGAAGCGCAGATCGAAGCGGTCATTGCGCTTCTGGCTGGGATCATGGAGCGCCACAGCATCACGCGCGGCAATGTCGTTGGCCATAGTGATGTGGCCCCGGCGCGGAAGGAAGATCCGGGCGAACTCTTCCCCTGGCACCGCCTTGCGCGGCTGCGGCTGGCGCTGCCAAGGCCGACGAAGAATCTTATGGACCCGCATTGGTCGGACGCAGGCTTCCTCATCGCGCTGGAACGCTTTGGCTATGACGTGGCCGATGGGGTTGCGGCCGTCCGCGCCTTCCAACGGCGCTTCCGCCCGGAAATGATCGACGGGATCATTGACGGGGAATGCCGGGCGATTCTGCTTGGGCTGCTGCTGCCGAAGCCGACGGGGGATTAGCGTTACCAACTCTCCGTTTGTCCTGAGCTTGTCGAAGGACTGTTTTTCCTGCTCTTCAAGTTAAGCAGTACGGCCCTTCGACAAGCTCAGGGCGAGCGGATTTCGGGGTGCCGCAACTCCACCCAGCCCATCCGCGAAATCTCCCTTTCAAAATAGGATTTCGTCTGATCTATCCTCACAGGCGGCGGGTGCCGCGTCCGATTTGAGGAGTCAGCATCATGGCAATTCGGTTCGACATCATTCGCGACGGCAGAGACTATTGGGCAACGGCAGATAATGGCCCGCGTTTCTATATCGGGCGGCGCGTGAGTTATGAGGGGCGGGTTGGCCTCTACAATATATTCCCCGGCTCCCCCCTCCAAAAGCTCGATTATGATCCTAAGAATTACGCAAGCCAGTTTGGCTTTTGGGTGCAGTTCATCAATCCGACGGCAGGGTGTGAGGGGCGCAATTTCCTGACGCTCAACAGCTATGACCGCGCCGGATACACTTTTGGCTTTGGGCAATTCGCAGCGCACGTGCCGGATGGGGATTTTGTCCGCTGGTTTCGCGCTCTGCTCGCGCGGCCGGAGGCGGCGGACTATTTCGCCGATCTGTCCCTGGTCAATGGTCGCATCCATGGTGCGGCTGGACCGCTTGAAACAGCAGGCTCAACCGCCGCGCTGATGGCCTATTTCAATCCCGCGCCGGACAAGCTGGATGATGCGGAGCTTTGGGCGGCGGCGCGGCTGATCCATTGGACAGCGAACAACAGACCCGCCCGTTTGGCCCAGATCGCGCAGATGATCGAAAGCTTCCGGGGCTATATGGGGCGGGCGGATCGGCGGGGGTTGATCGATGGGCAGCGTGCGGCGGCGTGTTGTGTGATTGCGGATTTGCTGCACCATGGGCGCGGGGGGCGCAATGTCTGGTCGTCGGTGTCGAGGGCGCTGGCGTCAAATGATCCGTTCGAGGCACTCATCGCCATTGGCAGCACACAATGGGCGGAACGCAAGGCAACGTTGCGGCGCCTGATCCTCGCTGATCCGCAGATGCAGGCACGGCGCTGGTCGGCATCGGCGGGGGATTTTGCATGAGGCCTTAGCTCTCACGGCCAGGGCTGACATTGCGCCAATCGCCCGACCCGCCTAAAGCGCCTTTGCCAGAGGGCCGGGCGGCCGCCGGCATGTCTTCGGACATGCGGGAGGAAAGTCCGGGCTCCAGCGAGGATCGGTGCCGGATAACGTCCGGCGGGGGCGACCCCAGGGAAAGTGCCACAGAAAGCAAACCGCCGGTGCTTCGGCCCGGTCAGGTCGAAAGGGTGCGGTAAGAGCGCACCGCGCGTCCGGTAACGGAAGCGGCATGGTAAACCCCACCGGGAGCAAGACCGAATAGGGGCGGCATATGGGATTCCTCCTCCCCGTCGCCCGGGTTGGTTGCTTGAGCGTTCTGGTAACAGGACGCCTAGAGGAATGGTCGCCTATCCCCGGATTTCGGTCCGGGGTGGACAGAACCCGGCTTACAGGCCCTCTGGCATTTCACGCCCTTTGGTGAATCGTGGCTTTTCGTGAGCGATGTTCAACGCTAACGCTGATCGCTCAATGGCCGACCAATCTCCCCTCGAACAATTCAAACAGGTGCTTACCGGCACGGCGCGCGCCATTGCGCATGAGCCTGAGGTGGAGCTGGCCTTCACCGCCGACGCGCCGACACAGGTTGGCAAAAACTTCCGCGTGCCGATGCCGGGCCGCCTGTTGCCGCCTGATCAGGTGGCGGAAGCGCGTGGCTTTGCCGATGGCATGGCGCTGCGGTTGCGGCATCATAATGACGGCGTCCACATGGCGAACCGTCCACCCGAAGCGGTGGCGGGCGCGGTGTTTGATGCGATTGAAAGCGCGCGCGTGGAGGCTATCGGTGCCCGAGCCATGGAGGGCGTCCGCGTCAATTTGGGCCATGCGCTCGACATGCGGATGCGGTCTGACCCGATTGCCCGTGCGCAGGCCGCAGATGAAGTGCCGTTGCCGACCGCTGTCGGCTTGCTCGTGCGCGAACGGCTGACGGGCGATGCGGCACCGCCGGCTGCACAGGCCGGGCTCGACATGGTGCGTGGCTGGATTGAAGAGAAAGCGGGCGAAGATCTTGACGCGCTATCCAACGCGCTCGACGATCAGGGCCGCTTTGCCCAACTCGCCCAAAAGCTGCTGCGCGATCTGGAACTGACCGCCAGCCCCGATGAGATCGATCCGACCGATTCGAACGACCAGTCCGAAGACGAACAGGAAGGCGAGGGCGAGCAGGATCAGGAACAGTCCGAAGAAGGCGACAGCCAGGCCCAGATGGACGCCCGCGCTGAGGAAGGCGAAGGCGAGGCCGAAGACGGCGAGCAGCAGGAAATGGACGCCGAATCGGACATGGATTCCGACGGAGACCCCGGCGACGAAGGCGAGGAGGGGATGCTCCCTGTCCGGCCCAACCGCCCGATGGGGGATTTGCCGCCGCAGTTCGACTATAAGAGCTGGACGACCGAGTTTGACGAAGTCATCGCCGCGACGGAGCTTTGCGATGAGGATGAGCTGACGCGCCTGCGCGCCTATCTCGACCAGCAGCTTGTCCACTTGCAAGGTGCTGTGACCAAACTCGCCAACCGCCTCCAGCGCCGCCTGATGGCGCAGCAGAACCGCAGTTGGGATTTCGATCAGGAAGAGGGCCTGCTCGATGCAGCGCGCCTTGCCCGCATCGTCACCTCGCCGGGCAGTTCGCTGTCGTATAAGGTGGAACGCGATACCAAGTTCCGCGACACGGTCGTCACGCTGTTGATCGACAATTCAGGATCAATGCGGGGCCGCCCAATCTCCATTGCGGCGATCAGCGCGGACATCATGGCCCGCACGCTGGAACGCTGCGGCGTGAAGACGGAAATTCTGGGCTTCACCACACGCGCCTGGAAGGGCGGGCAGTCCAGAGAAAGCTGGTTGGCGGCGGGACGGCCGGGCACGCCGGGACGCCTCAACGATCTGCGCCATATTCTCTACAAGGCCGCCGACGAGCCTTGGCGCCGCGCCAAGAAGTCGCTCGGTCTCATGATGCGTGAAGGACTGCTGAAAGAGAATATCGACGGGGAGGCGCTGCTCTGGGCGCACAACCGGATGATGGGGCGGCCCGAAGACCGCAAGATCCTGATGGTCATATCCGACGGCGCGCCGGTGGATGACTCGACGCTGTCGGTCAACAATGGCGCCTATCTGGAGCGCCATTTGCGGCAGGTGATCAACTGGATTGAGAATAAGTCGCCGGTCGAACTCTGCGCCATCGGCATCGGCCATGATGTGACCCGCTATTACCAAAGGGCCGTGACCATCATGGATGCCGAACAATTGGGCGGCACGATGATTGAGCAGCTCGCCGGCCTGTTCGACACCGATTGACGTTACGCCAGCTCAGGCGCAGTCTTTCCTGCATCTGAAATGGCAGGGAGAGAGGCCATGACTGATACGGTAACAACCACACCCAAACATATCTGGATTGTCGGTGCCCTATCGCTGCTCTGGAATGCTATTGGCGGCCTCGATTATGTGATGACGCAGACGCGCAACGCCACATATCTTGCGCAATTTTCAGACGAACAACGCGCCTTTTTTGAAGGCTTTCCGGTTTGGGCAGAGTTCTTCTGGGCCATCGGCGTGTGGGGCGCGATTGCGGGGTCGCTCCTGCTGTTCCTGCGCAGCCGAAACGCGGTTTATGCGTTCGCAGCCTCTTTGCTTGGCCTTGCCGTCAACTCGGTTTGGCAGTTCGGTCTGTCTGGCGTGGATATGGCCAAGGTCTTTGGCGGCGTGCCGATGGTGATGACGGCGCTGATCTGGCTCATCGCGATTGCGTTGCTGATCTATGCGCTAAGGCAGAAGGCGGCAGGGGTGCTGCGGTAGGCGTTAAGCCGCGCGGCGAACGATCCGGTCGAACTCCGCGCCGTGAGCACGGCGTTCTTCCTCCAAATCATAGTCGTTCTGGAGGCCTAGAAAAAACCCTTCAGTCATACCAAAATAGCGCGCAAGCCGCAGGTCCATATTTGCGTCCACAGCGACCTTGCCGTCCAGCAGGATAGTGAGGTGATCAATATCGATTCCCGTCGCCGCCGCCACTTCGCTCGCCGCAATGTCTCGCCCGATGAGAAAGTCTTCGCGCAGAATTTCGCCCGGATGGACGTTGTCCAACCGGTCGCTATCCTCTGTGGTAGTCCTCGATCCGGACATCTTCCGTGTCTCCATCCGACCAGTTGAACGTGATGCGCCATTGGTCATTAATACGAATGCTATAGCGCAAAGGTTCATATCCCTTCAACTGTTCGAACCGGTTGCCGCTGGGTATGCGCAATTCCTGCAGCTTTTCGATCCGATTCAAGAGGCGGAGCTTGCGAAGCGCGACCTGCTGAATATCTGAGGGCAGCTTGCGGCTCCGCTCGGCGCGAAAGACGCGCTCCGTTTCTGGATCGGCAAAGGATCGGATCACGGTCAATACTCCAAGCAACGAATCAATAATCGCACAAAGCTGCGCGACCAAGCGTGCGGATTATTTTCGGATTCGAGGCCCAACAATTACTCGGTTTGCCCGACCTTACTTTTTCCCCCACTTCTTCTGCACCTTGCCATAGCGCGTTTTGCGCGTGCCCGGTTTGCCTTCGTTGGAACGGCCCATGATCGGCGCCTTGTGCTGGTCAACCGGCAGGCCGAGTTCGGTTGCCTCCAGCGTGCGGATTTCATCGCGCAGGCGGCCGGCTTCTTCAAATTCCAGATCGGCGGCGGCGGCGCGCATCTTCTTTTCGAGGTCTTCAATGTACGCGCGCAGATTATGGCCGACCATATGCTGCGGCCCGTTCTCAATCTCAATCGTCACCTGATCGCCTGAGGCGACGTGGGAGATGATGTCGCCAATGGCGCGCTTGATCGTTTCGGGCGTGATGCCGTTCGCTTCGTTATAGGCGAGCTGCTTGGCGCGTCTGCGGTCGGTTTCGTTGATCGCGCGTTCCATGCTGCCGGTCATACGGTCGGCGTAGAGGATAACATGGCCATCCACGTTGCGCGCCGCGCGGCCGATTGTCTGGATGAGCGAGGTCTCTGAGCGCAAAAAGCCTTCCTTGTCCGCATCAAGGATCGTGACCAATCCGCACTCCGGAATGTCGAGCCCTTCGCGCAAAAGGTTGATGCCGACGAGGACATCATAGACGCCCAGCCGCAGGTCGCGGATCAGCTCGATGCGCTCCAGCGTTTCCACGTCGGAGTGCATGTAGCGGACCTTGAGCCCGGCCTCATGCATGAACTCGGTCAGGTCTTCGGCCATGCGCTTGGTGAGCGTGGTGACGAGGGTGCGGTACCCCGCCTCGGCCGTCTTGCGGCATTCGTTGATGCAATCCTGCACCTGATCTTCGGTCGGGCGGATTTCGACGGGCGGGTCGATGAGGCCGGTTGGGCGGATAACCTGTTCGGTAAAGACGCCGCCAGTCTGTTCCATTTCCCAATTGCCCGGCGTCGCGGTGACATAGGTCGTCTGCGGGCGCATCGCCTCCCATTCGTTGAAGCGCAACGGGCGGTTGTCGATGCAGCTCGGCAGGCGGAATCCATATTCGGCAAGCGTCAGTTTGCGCCGGTGGTCCCCCCGCGCCATGCCGTTGATCTGGCCGATGCCGACATGGCTTTCGTCCACAAACAGCAGGGCGTTGTCCGGCAGATATTCAAACAAGGTCGGCGGCGGTTCCCCCGGCATGCGGCCGGTGAGGAAACGGGAATAATTCTCAATGCCCGCGCAGCTTCCGGTCGCCGTGATCATTTCAAGATCGAAGTTGGTGCGCTGCTCCAGCCGCTGCGCTTCGAGCAGCTTCCCTTCGGCGACCAGCTCCTTCAGCCGTTCCTGAAGTTCAAACTTGATCGCCTCCATCGCCTGTTTCAGCGTCGGGCCGGGCGTTACATAATGGCTGTTGGCATAGACGCGCACATAATCGAGGCTGGCGACCTTCTTGCCGGTCAACGGATCAAACTCGACAATCTCTTCAATGTCATCGCCAAAGAAGCTGACGCGCCAGGCGGTGTCTTCATAGTGCGAGGGGAAGATTTCGAGATTGTCACCCTTCACGCGGAAATTGCCGCGCGAAAACCCGGCGTCGTTGCGTTTATACTGGAGCGAAACGAGCTTGCGGATGATCTCCCGCTGGTCGACCGACTGGCCCTTTTTCAGGTCAAAGATCATCGCCGAATAGGTTTCAACGGAGCCGATGCCGTAGAGGCAGGAGACCGAGGCGACGATCAGCACGTCGTCGCGTTCGAGCAGCGATCGGGTGGCCGAATGGCGCATCCGGTCAATCGCTTCGTTTACGCTCGATTCCTTTTCAATGTAGGTGTCGGATCGCGGCACATAGGCTTCGGGCTGGTAATAGTCGTAATAGCTGACAAAATATTCGACCGCATTGTCGGGGAAGAAGCTTTTGAATTCCCCGTACAGCTGCGCGGCGAGGATCTTGTTGGGCGCAAGGATCAGCGCGGGGCGCTGCACCGCTTCAATGATCTTCGCCATGGTGAAGGTCTTGCCGGAGCCGGTGACGCCCAGCAGAACCTGATCACGCTCGCCCGCCTGAACCCCGGCGACAAGCTCGGCAATGGCGGCGGGTTGGTCGCCCGCAGGCTCATAGTCGCTGACAATCCGGAATGGTTTGCCGCCTTCCACCTTGGGCGGGCGGGCGGGCCTGTGCGGAACAAAGCTTTGGCCGGTTTCCGGCTCGTCGAGCGAAGTGCGGATGATGAGGGACATAAGAGGAACGTAGAGGGTCGGCTGCTGTGTGACAATGGCAGGGATGTGCGGGCGAGGCTATTGACATCAATGTCAACAAAAGTCATTCTCACCGTCATGGCACCGATTCACTTCACCGACCCAAGCCGCAAGCGGCTGAAACTCCGTCCCTTCAAGGCGATGGGGCATTTCCGTAAGCTCGTTGCGAATAAGGAAGATACCGAACAGGTCTTCCACATTTCGGAATGTCTGCCGTCCAACGGGTTCTTTGAACAGGCCAAGGCATTTTGCGCGAGCCCCAAGGGCCGCGCGCTGATGGAAAGTGAACCCTATCTGCCCGCGGTCCTTGATGATCATGAGACGCTGTTGAAGATGCCCGAAGGCTCAGTTGCCCATGCTTATGTGGCGTTTATGCGCCGTGAAGGGCTTACGGCGGCCGGTCTGGTCGAGGAATCGGAACGCGTCCGCCGCCCAACCTATGGCGATCAGCTGGAATGGTATGGTAAGCGCACGCGGGATACGCATGATCTGGTCCATGTGCTGACCGGCTATGGCCGCGATGCGCTGGGCGAACAGTGCGCGCTTGGGTTTTCCTATGGGCAGGACCGCGGCTGGACCGCCTTGTTCCTTGCTTGGGCTGGTGCGCTTGAAATCCGCCGCCGGGTGAAGGTCAACGCGCCGGTGTTCAAGGCCGTGGGGGAAGCGCAGCGTATGGGCACAGCGGCCCAGCGGATCATCGAACAAGATGTCCGCGCGCTGCTTGCTGAACCGCTTGAGGCCGCCCGCGCGCGCCTCGGCATCAAGCCGACGACGCAGTATACGCAGGCGCACACGGTATACCGGTCGCGTGGGATTGATCCCTACAACTTCTTGGCGGCCGCCGCCTGATCTGCTTGCCATTTGGCGCCGGTTCGCGTTCTATCTTTGCGTCCATTGCTTGGGCGGGGAGATGACCATGAAGGCCGCTTTGGGGATATTGCTCCCCGCATTGCTGATCGCCGGATGCGATAAGACGCCGGGCAAGGATGATGTCGAACTGACAAATGCCTCGGTCGCTGATGTGCACAAGGCGACCGAAAAGGTGGAGACCATCACCCCCGGTCAATGGACCGTCACCACTGAAATCACAGATGTGCGCCTGCCCGCGATGGAAGGCGAAGACCGGCAGATGGCCGACGCCATGACCCAGCAGATGAAAGGCCGCACGCAGACGCAAACAAGCTGCGTCACGCCGGAACAGGCGCGCGGACCCAACTCAACGTTGATCGGCGGCACAACAAATGGGGCGTGTAGCTTTGAATCCTTCTCTTTGCTGCGCGGCGCGCTGAATGCGGTGCTGACGTGCCGTAAAGAGGGCAACCCCGGCCAGATGGTTATTGCCACCAGCGGCACCTATGGCGGCGACAAGGTTGATCTGGAAACGGTAATGCGCGTCGAAGAAACGCTTGATCAACCCAAGGACAAGGCGCTGCGCATTGTGTCTACAGTGACGGGCCGCCGCACGGGCGACTGCGCGGCTAAGGCAGGAGCTTCCAAATGACCGAGACCTATGTTGACCCGACTCGTGCCGCCTTTGATCTTTTCAAATCGCTGCCGCGTGACACGCCGATCAATATGCTCAACCTGATCCGGTACCGCGATCTGGCCGCCTATCCCGATAGCCATGACCATGCCGGTAAGGGCTGGACGGGCGCGCGCGCTTATGAGGAATATGGCGCGACGAGTGCTGCGATCTTTGAACGGCTGGGCGGCCAGATCATATGGCGCGGCCGGTTTGAAACGGTGCTGACCGGCCCAGCGGACGAGCAGTGGGACGCAGCCTTTATCGCCGCTTATCCCAATGCGGGTGCCTTCCTCGCAATGGTGACGGACCCTGATTATAAGCTGGCCGTCGTGAACCGGCAGGCGGCGGTGGCGACCAGCCGACTGGTGCGCTTTGCGCCCTTGGCTATTGAGGGCGTGAAGTTCGCTTGAGAGCCACCCTTCGACAAGCTCAGGGTGAGCGGAAATCTGGTTCACACCCCATCCGTTTGTCCCGAGCGAAGTCGAGGGATCGTCCTTTCTGGTCACCGAGTATCGGCACAAAGTGAAGGACAGTCGTTGACCTCCGGTCGTCTTCGGCCTGACAAGCTCAGGGTGAGCGGATGATACGGCACCAGACCCTTCGACAAGCTCAGGGTGAGCGGAGGCGAGGACCGCCGTTTATCCGTTCATCAGATTTGGCAAAAAGCCTTCATGCGCCGTCCGCAGTGTGCTGAGCGGAACACCCGCAACGCTATCGCCGCCGGTTGTGCCGATGCGCACCGCGCCATCGAGCGAGACATTGGCTGGCGTCGTCACAACATAGCGCGCCTGATCTTCGCCAAAGGCTTGCGCGGTGTTGGGCATATCAAGTGTCGCGCCGATCTTTCCGGCCAGCGCCATTTCCGCGACTGTGACAATCAGACCACCGTCGGAGATGTCATGCACCGCCGTCACAGTCCCAGCCTGAACCAGTGCGCGGACGGTGTCGCCATGCGCGCGTTCTGCGGCAAGGTCGATCGGCGGGGGGGCGCCGGCTTCACGGCCCTGCACTTCGCGCAGCCAAATCGACTGGCCCAGATGCGTGCCTTCACCACCGATCAGCCAGATTGCCTCGCCTTCACCCTTAAAGGCGATGGTCGCGGTCTTGGTCCAATCCGCCATCAATCCCACGCCGCCAATGGCCGGCGTCGGTAGAATGGCAGATCCACCGCCGGTGGCCTTCGATTCATTGTAGAGCGAGACGTTGCCCGAGACGATGGGATAGTCGAGCGCGCGGCACGCCTCTGCCATGCCGCCCAGCGCGTGGACGATTTGCGCCATGATTTCGGGGCGCTGCGGGTTCGCAAAGTTCAGGCAGTTGGTGATGGCGAGCGGGGTCGCGCCAACGGCTGAGATATTGCGATAGGTTTCGGCCACCGCCTGCTTGCCGCCTTCATAGGGGTCCGCATAGCAATAGCGCGGGGTGCAGTCGGTCGACATGGCCAGCGCCTTGCCAGATCCATGGACGCGCACGACGGCGGCGTCGCCGCCCGGGGCCTGCACGGTGTCACCGCCGACCTTGTTGTCATATTGCTCCCAGATCCAGCGGCGGCTGGCGATATCAGGGCTGCCCATCAGTTTGACGAGGTCGACGCCGATGTCGGTGCTTTCGGGCACGTCGCCGAGCGCAGGCACCTTGGCCCAGGCGGCGTAATCAGAAGGCGAGAGATAGGGCCGCTCATATTCCGGCGCGTCTTCGGCCAGCGGTCCGAGCGGAATATCGGCGACCACATCGCCATTCCATTCGAGCACCATGTGGCCGCCCTCGGTCACTTCGCCGATCACGGCAAAGTCGAGTTCCCACTTTTTGAAGATGGCTTCGGCCATGGCTTCCTTGCCCGGCTTCAACACCATCAGCATCCGCTCCTGACTTTCAGAGAGCATCATTTCATAAGGCGTCATGCCCGTTTCGCGCTGCGGGACGGCGTTCATATTCAGCCGGATGCCGCAGCCGCCCTTCGACGCCATTTCGACGCTGGAGGAGGTGAGGCCCGCCGCGCCCATATCCTGAATGGCAACGATCGCGTCGGTTGCCATCAGTTCAAGACAGGCTTCGATCAGCAGCTTTTCGGTGAAGGGATCGCCGACCTGCACGGTTGGGCGCTTTTCTTCCGAATCTTCGCCAAAGTCCGCGCTGGCCATGGTGGCCCCGTGGATGCCGTCACGCCCGGTTTTGGAGCCGACATAAACGATGGGATTACCGACGCCCGAGGCCGCGCAGTAGAAGATTTTGTCCGTCTCAGCGACGCCCACTGTCATCGCGTTGACGAGAATGTTGCCGTCATAGGCCGGGTGGAAGTTCACTTCCCCGCCCACGGTCGGCACACCGACGCAATTGCCATAGCCGCCAATACCGCGCACGACGCCCGAAATCAGGTGGCGCATCTTGGGATGGTCGGGTCGGCCAAAGCGCAGCGCGTTGAGGTTCGCCACAGGACGCGCGCCCATGGTGAACACGTCACGCAAGATACCGCCCACGCCCGTCGCTGCACCCTGATAAGGCTCAATGTACGACGGGTGGTTGTGGCTCTCCATCTTGAAGATGGCGGCCTGCCCGTCGCCAATGTCGATGACGCCTGCGTTTTCGCCGGGGCCACAGATGACCCAAGGCGCCGTCGTCGGCAGCTTCTTCAGGTGAAAGCGCGAGGATTTGTAGGAGCAATGCTCCGACCACATGACCGAAAAAATGCCGAGTTCGGTGAGGTTCGGCTCCCGACCCATGGCGTGCAGGACGCGCTCATATTCTTCGGGGGAGAAGCCGTGTTCGGCGACGATTTCGGGCGTGATCTGGGACATGGGCGGGCCTTAGCGTTGTCGAGCGATTCCGCCTAGCCCCGAATATGTGCCCCACCGCCTTGGCCTGTCAGCTTTATCAGTGCGTCAGCGCGGCCCTTGCCGTTCCGCCTGCCTCCGGCAATAGGAACTGCAAAGGAGAGACTCGCATGGGCATGCTGGAAGGTAAGGTTGTCGCTGTCACAGGTGCGGGGCGCGGCGTCGGGCGGGAAATCGCGCTGCTGTGCGCCAAACATGGCGCAGCAGTGGTCGTGAATGATCCCGGCGTGGGCGGTGGCGGTGAAGGCGGCGATGCCGGACCTGCGGAGGAAACCGTCAATGACATCATTGCAGCAGGCGGAAAGGCGCATGCCAATCTGGCGAGCGTGGCGGACCCCGTTGGCGCGACGTCGATCATCGAAGATGCGGTCCAGCGCTTTGGGCGGATTGATGCGGTTGTGAACAATGCGGGCATTTTGCGCGACACCATCTGGCACAAGATGAGCCATGAGGATTGGCGCGCCGTTATCGACGTGCATCTGAACGGTGCGTTCAATGTCTCCAAGGCCGCGACCCCCTATTTCCGGGAACAGCAATCAGGCAGCTTCATCCACTTCACGTCAACTTCGGGCCTGGTCGGCAATATCGGCCAAGCGAACTACTCGGCGGCCAAGCTCGCCATTGTCGGCCTGTCGCAGTCAATCGCGCTGGATATGGCGCGGGCAGGCGTCCGCTCCAACTGCATCGCGCCCTTCGCCTGGAGCCGCATGACCGCGTCGATCCCTGCCGAAACGCCGGAGCAAAAGGCGCGCGTTGAAAAGTTCAAATCGATGAGCGCTGACAAGATCGCCCCGCTCGTCGTCTATCTGGCGTCGGACGCCTCCAAGGATGTCACGAACCAGATTTTCGCCGTGCGGAAGAACGAGATTAGCCTGTTCAATAAGCCCCGGCCCATCCGGTCGATGACCAAGTTGGAAGGCTGGACTCCGGAGGCCATTCCTCACGATCCCATTTAAGGACCCCCGACATGACCATCGGTATGGACGCAGAAATCTTCGACCAGTTTATTGAGCAGTTGCAGCGCTATGTGCGGGAACGCCTGATCCCGGCGGAAAAGCAGATTCTGGAAACCGACCTGATCCCCGACGATATCTTGAAAGAGATGCGCGAGATGGGCCTGTTCGGCCTGACCATGCCGGAAGAGTTTGGCGGTGCCGCCATGAATATTCAACAATATGTCCGCACGATCCGCGAACTGAGCTACGCCATGCCCTGCTACCGGTCGATCACGTCGATCAATATCGGCATGGTCTGCTCCGCCCTCAAAAATGGCGGCACCGAAGCGCAAAAGGCAGAATGGCTTCCCCGTTTGGCGGCGGGCGAAATCGCGTCCTTCGGCCTGACCGAGCCGGGTTCCGGCTCTGACTCTGCCGCGATGCAGACCATTGCGGTCAAGTCCGGCAATGGCTGGAAATTGAATGGAACGAAGCGGTACATCACCAATTCGCCCTTCGCCAATGTCGCGCTCATCATGGCGCGGACAAGCAAGGAAGCGCTGCCCAAGAATGCGCATGTCTCCGCCTTCCTCGTGCCGATGGACACGCCGGGCATCACTGTTGGCAAATCCGACAAGAAGATGGGCCAGGCCGGCAGCCATATCGCCGACATCATCATGGAAGACGTGCAACTGCCCGCCGATGCCCTGCTGGGCGGTGAGGAAGGCAAGGGCTTTGTGACCGCGATGCAAAGCCTCGACAATGGTCGCCTGTCGGTCGGCGCGGCCGCTGCGGGTTATGCGCGGCGGGCACTCGACAGCGCATTGCGCTATGCCAATGAACGCAAGGCCTTTGGCGAACCCATCGCCAATTTCCAGCTGATCCAGCAGATGCTGGCGGAAAGCGAAATCGAGATCTACGCGGCGGAATGCATGCTGGACGATGCGTGCCGTCGCGCCGATGCGGGTGAGAATGTGCTCCGCAAGGCGGCGGCTGCAAAGGTGTTCGCCACGGAAATGTGCGGCCGCGTTGTTGACCGCGTCGTGCAGATTTACGGCGGGGCGGGGTATCTCGCGGAATATGATGCGGAACGCTTCTTCCGCGATGCGCGTGTGTATCGCATCTACGAAGGCACAACGCAGATCCTCCAGCTCCAGATCGCCAAGCACATGCTGCGCGAATGGGCGGCGGCGTGAGGCCTCCTGCTTTATCTCCCCATCGACTTGCGATGGGGAGGGGGACCATCCGTAGGATGGTGGAGGGGCTGACGACCTTTTCCATTTCCCCTCCGTCCGTCGCTGGCGCGACGGCCACCTCCCCATCGCAAGTCGATGGGGAGATCGGATTGCGTCATGTATAATCTCCTCTCCGGCCTCTCGATCATCGAGGCATCTTCCTTCGTCGCTTCGCCGACGGCGGGCCTGTATTGCGCGCAGTTCGGGGCGGAGGTGATCCGTGTCGACCAAATTGGCGGCGGGCCGGACTATCGGCGCTGGCCGGTGACGCAGGAGAACAACTCGCTCTATTGGGAAAACTTGAATCGGGCGAAGAAGTCGGTCGCGCTGGACCTTGGCCGACCCGAGGGACGCGAACTGCTGCAGGAACTGGTGCGCGCCACGGGGCAATTCATCACCAACTTCCCGGCGGAAGGTTTTCTGTCGCATGCGAAGCTGGCCGAAGGGCGGCCGGATCTCGTGACCGTCCGCGTCATGGGCTGGGCCGATGGCGCGCCGGCGCTGGACTATACCGTGAACAATGCAGTCGGTTATCCGATGATGACGGGGCCGGGGCCGGAACCGGTCAACCATGTGTTGCCTGCTTGGGATTTGGTGTCGGGCGGCTATGCGGCTTTTGCCTTGCTTGCAGCCATCCAGAAGCGCGCTGCGACAGGCGAAGGGAGCGAGGTCCGTATCCCTCTGTCCGATGTCGCCATCGGGTCGGTCGCCAATCTGGGCGGTATTGCCGAAGTGCTCTATTCGGGTGCCAACCGTCCGCGCCTTGGCAATACCGTTTACGGCCTGTTCGGGCGTGACTTTGTGACCCGCGATGGCCAGCGCACCATGATTGTGGTCGTCACCCCGCGGCAATGGGCGAACCTGCTCACCGCGCTCAACCTCACCGATGCCATCGCCGCGCTTGAGGCGGCACGGGGCGTCAGCTTTGCAAAGGATGACGGGCTGCGGTTCGATCACCGCGACGCGCTCTTCCCTTTGTTCGAGGCAGCGATTGCCGCCCGCGACCATTCTGATCTTGCGGTCGCCTTTGATGCGGGGGGCATTGTCCACAGCGCCTATCGCACAATGATGGATGCGGTGGCGGATGATCGGCTGGTCGGCCAAAATCCGATGTTCAGCGCTTTTGATGCAAACCCCTCGGGCTTTGCCTATCCGGCTGCTGGATCGTTCGGCACCGTGCCGCAGCAGGACCGCGGCGCGCCCTTGCCCGCCCCGCGCAACGGGCAGCACAGTGAGGACGTTCTGATGCAGAAGCTCGGCCTAACGACTGGCGAACTGGGCAGGTTGATCGATATCGGGATTGTGGGAATTGGTTAGTTACCGTTTGTGTCGAGCGAAGTCGAGACACGTGGCACAGACGGTTCTCGACTTCGCTCGAACCAAACGGGATTTGAATGTGAGGATATTGATATGACACTTCGTCGCGCAGCCATCGTTGCCCCCATTCGCACACCTGTCGGCAAGTTCGGCGGGGCCTTGTCCTCCATGACGGCGGGGCAGCTGGGCGCCGTCATCCTGAAGGCCCTGATGGAGCGCACGAAGATTGATCCGTCGCGTGTCGACGATGTCGTGTTCAGCCAGGGCTATGGCAATGGCGAAGCGCCGTGCATTGGCCATTGGGCTTGGCTGCTCGCGGGGCTTCCCGAAGAAGTGCCCGGTTATCAGCTGGACCGGCGCTGCGGCTCCGGCCTGCAGGCGATCATCAACGCGGCGATGATGGTGCAGACGGGGATGAGCGATGTCGTCGTCGCAGGCGGCTGTGAGAGCATGTCCAATGTCGAGCATTATTCGACTGACGTTCGAAAAGGCGTGCGCGCGGGCAATCTGACGCTGCATGACCGGCTGACGCGTGGACGCGTGATGAGCCAGCCGATTGAACGCTATGGCGTGATCAGCGGCATGATCGAGACGGCGGAGAACCTCGCCAAGGATTGGAACATCAGCCGTGAGGCATGCGACGCTTATGCCGCGCGCAGCCATCAGCGTGCTGCCGCGGCGTGGGCAAATGGCTTGTTTGCGGACGAACTGGTGCCCGTCGCCGTGCCGCAGAAAAAGGGCGATGCCCTGCTGTTCGATCACGACGAAGGCTATCGCGCCGATGCCAGCCTGGAGACGCTGGGCAAGCTCAAAGCGCTTGAAGGCGGCGTCGTCACCGCGGGCAACGCCAGCCAGCAGAATGATGCTGCGGCCGCCTGTCTGGTTGTAGCGGAAGATAAGTTGGAAGAACTCGGGTTGGAACCCATCGCCTATTTTCACAGCTGGGCGGCGGCAGGGTGTGACCCGAGCCGCATGGGCTATGGCCCGGTGCCCGCGACCGAACGGCTGTTCGCGCGCAATGGCCTCAGCTGGAACGACATTGGCCTCATCGAACTCAATGAAGCTTTCGCGCCGCAGGTGCTCGCCTGCCTCAAAGGCTGGGGCTGGTCGGATGACGACAGCCGCCATGAGGTGTTGAACGTCAATGGCTCCGGCATCTCGCTCGGTCATCCCATCGGCGCGACCGGCGGACGCATCCTCGCGAACCTGACCCGCGAGCTGCACCGCCGTGATGTGAAGTACGGGCTGGAGACCATGTGCATCGGCGGCGGTCAGGGGATCGCTGGGGTTTTTGAGCGTGCTTAAATACCTCCCCCTTGGGGGAGGGGGACCAGCGAAGCTGGTGGAGGGGTCGCGTGCGTGCGGTATGCCCGTGTCCATTCGACAACTGTCTGCGCCACCCCTCCACCATGCTTCGCATGGTCCCCCTCCCCGTGCCGGGGAGGTTCAATGAACGCTTACCTCTCCGCTGCGCAAAGCTATCGGGACGCCGCCGGCGCGGCCTTGGCGTCGCGCGATCAAGAAGACCAGCGCGCCGCGCATGGCTTTGCATGGGTTGCAACCAGCGTGGCGGCCCTCGAAGCCATGCTCGACTGGCGCGCGCGCAATGGGGATGCCAATCCGGTCGACGCGCTGGTCGCAGAGCTCGCTTTTGCTGAAACCATCGCGCAGCTCAGCGGTGGCTTGCCGATGGGGCAGAATGAAATCTTCCGTCCGGCCGATCTTGGTCTTGGTGAGGCTGCCCGAACACTGGCAGAGACTTGCGCGCCTCTGCTCGACGCGGACTATGCCGCGACGCGCGCCGCCGTCGGCCAGCATTTGGCCGAAGGCAACTGGCCCAGCGAAAGCTTCCACGATGCCGAGCTGGACGCCATTCGCGATCAGTTCCGCCGCTTCACCGATGCCGAAATTTTGCCGCACGCGCATAAATGGCATCTCGCCAATGATCTGATCCCCGACACGACGGTCGCGGCGATGGCGGACCTGGGGACGTTCGGCGTCTGCATTCCCGAAGCCTTTGGCGGGCTCGGCCTGTCCAAACTCGTCATGTGCATCGTCACCGAAGAGTTGTCGCGCGGCTGGATCGGCGCGGGATCGCTCGGCACGCGGTCCGAAATTGCGGGCGAACTCATCGCGCTGGGCGGGACGGAGGCGCAAAAGGCGCACTGGCTCCCCAAGATCGCAAGCGGGGATGTGCTGCCCACCGCCGTCTTTACCGAACCCGATACCGGCTCCGACCTCGGATCGCTCCAGACGCGGGCGCGGTTGGAGGATGATCATTGGGTCATCGATGGGGCGAAGACATGGATCACCCATGCCAGCCGGTCGGACATGATGACGCTGCTCGCCCGAACCTTACCGGATGCGAAGGGCTATGCGGGCCTCTCCATGCTGCTGGTGCCCAAGCCACGCGGGACGGACGCTGATCTGTTCCCGGCGGACGGTATGACGGGCAGCGAGATTGAAGTGCTCGGCTATCGCGGGATGCGCGAATATGCGCTCCAGTTTGACGCGATGACGGCCCCTGCCGATGCATTGCTCGGCGGCGAGGAAGGTCAGGGCTTCAAGCAATTGATGCGCACCTTTGAAGGCGCCCGCATCCAGACGGCGGCCCGCGCTGTGGGTGTGGCGAAACGTGCGCTGGAACTCGGCCTCAACTATGCGCTGGGTCGCAAGCAGTTTGGCAAAGCGATTGTCTCCTTCCCGCGCGTGTCGGACAAATTGGCGATGAGCCTTGTTGACCTGATCCTCTCGCGTGAGCTGACCTATGCCGCCGCCCGCGCCAAGGATTCGGGCAAGCGCTGCGATATTGAGGCCGGCATGGCCAAGCTGCTCGCCGCGCGCACCGCATGGTCCAATGCCGATGCCGCGCTTCAGGTGCATGGCGGCAATGGCTATGCGCTCGAATATGAAATCAGCCGCATCCTGTGCGATGCGCGCATCCTCAATATCTTTGAAGGGGCGGCGGAAATTCAGGCACAGGTGATCGCCAAGGGCTTGGCCGGAGGACGCAACTAATGGGCGATTGGGACGCGTGGATCGGGCGGACGGAAACCCGGATGGACCGGATTGATCCCGGTATGGCGTCACGCTGGCTGGCGATGCTGGACCGCGAGATGACGGCGGATGGCGTGATGCCACAGGCGATCCACTGGGCGCTGTGTCTGCCGGACGCGCCGACCGCGCAACTGGGGCCGGATGGTCATCCCTTGCGCGATGATAGCCCGGACTCCTTCCTGCCCCCCGTGCCCCTGCCGCGCCGGATGTGGGCATCGAGCAAGCTGGACTTTCTGGCGCCACTCACGGTCGAAGACACAATCACGCGGACGTCCAAGGTCCTATCCGTCACGTCCAAATCCGGTGGGTCGGGCGACCTTGTGTTCGTTGAGCTTGAGCATCAGACGAGCAACCAAGACGGCCCTGTTGTCCGCGAAGTCCAGTCCATCGTTTATCGCGGCGCTGCGCCGGCCGGGAGCGCGCCGGTGCCGCCGCCGCCGGGGCCTGATCCGTTCGATCCCACGGGTTGGGAAGCCCACCGCACGCTCATGCCCACCGAGCCTTTGTTGTTCCGCTTCTCCGCGCTGACCTTCAACAGCCACCGCATCCATTACGACCTGCCTTATGCGACCGCCGAAGAAGGCTATCGCGGGCTTGTCGTCCATGGCCCGCTGACGGCGACCAAGCTGTTGCAACTGGCGCAGGCGGAACTGGGCGACAATGCGCTGGCCAGCTTCGCCTTCCGGGGCACGTCGCCTGCCATTTGCGGGGAGGCGCTGCATCTCGTGATGCGCGGGCAGGGCAATGAGATTGAACTGGGGGCCTTCGCCTCTGATGGCCGTCAGGTGATGGTCGCCACCGCAACCGGGAAAGACTGACATGAGCGAAACCAACGACATCGCCGAAATCCGCCGCGCCGTGCAGGCGCTCTGTGCGGAGTTTCCGGGTGAGTATTGGCGCGAAAAGGACGCGGCGCGCGCCTATCCGGGCGAGTTCGTCGATGCGCTCACTAAAGCTGGGTTCCTCGCCGCCCTCATTCCCGAAAGCTATGGCGGCTCCGGCCTCAGCCTTGATGCTGCGGCCATCATCATGGAGGAAATTCAGGCGGCAGGCTGCAACGGTGCCTCGGCGCATGCGCAGATGTACATCATGAACACGCTGCTCAAATATGGCAGCGAGGATCAGAAGGCGACGTATCTGCCCGGCATCGCCAATGGCACGCTGCGCCTTCAGGCCTTTGGCGTCTCTGAACCGACCAGCGGCACCGACACGCTTTCGCTGCGCACGGTCGCCGTGCGGGACGGCGATGACTATATTATCAACGGCCAGAAGATCTGGACGAGCCGCGCCGAATATTCAGACCTGATGCTCCTCCTTGCCCGCACCACCCCGCGCGAAGAGGTGGCGAGCAAGACCGAAGGCCTCTCCATCTTCCTTGTCGATATGCGGGAAGTCGTCGGCAACGGCATGACCATCAAGCCCATCCGCACGATGATGAACCATTCGACGACCGAGGTCTTCTTCGACGACATGCGCATCCCCGCCAGCGCGCTGATCGGAGAGGAGGGCAAGGGCTTCCGCTACATCCTCTCAGGCATGAACGCGGAACGCATCCTGATCGCGGCGGAATGCATTGGCGACGCCAAATGGTTCATCAACAAGGCGACGGACTATGCCAAGGACCGGCAGGTCTTTGGCCGCGCCATCGGCCAGAACCAAGGCGTCCAGTTCCCCATCGCCCGCTGCTATGCGCAGATGTGCGCGGCGGAGTTGATGGTCCACCACGCCGCCCAAGTGTTCGACGCAGGCGGCAATCCGGGGGCGGAAGCCAATATGGCGAAGATGCTCGCCTCGGAAGCCAGCTGGGCTGCCGCCGACATGTGCGTGCAGACGCACGGCGGCTTCGGCTTTGCGGAGGAATATGACGTGGAACGCAAATTCCGCGAGGCGCGGCTCTATACGGTCGCGCCGATCAGCACCAACCTGATCCTCAGCTATTTGTCGGAGCATGTGCTGGGGTTGCCGCGGAGTTATTGAGGGGCGGACCAACCAGTTCCTTTGCGTCACCCGAGCGACCCGAAACAGCGCCTGACCTCCCCCTCGCGCTCAGGCTGAGCTTGTCGAAGCCCTGTCCTTTGCCTTTGGCACCCAGGAAGGGCGGCCCTTCGACAAGCTCAGGGTGAGCGGGCTTGGTGGTCAGCTCAATCCCCAACACCAAACAAAAAAGGCCGACCCGAAGGCCGACCTTTTTCGATAACGTGTCTGTCGGAAAACCGATCAGGCGTCGTCCGAGGCTTCCGCTGCTGCGGGGGCTTCGGCGCCTTCTTCGGCAATCGTGCCGGGTTCGGCATTGGGATCGAAATCTTCGGTGAACCCTGCGACGTCCTTTTCGAACATCGAGGCCATGATATCGACACCCTTGCTCTGCAGATCGGCTTCTTCCGGCGAGCGGGCAACGTTCACCTTGATGGTGACCGACACGTCCGCGTGGAGCGAGACCTTCACTTCATACAGGCCAATGGCCTTGATCGGCTTGTCGAGGACGATCTGCTGCTTGCCGACCTTCTTGCCATCAGCGACGAGCGCTTCGACAATGTCGCGGACAGCCACTGAACCATAAAGCTGGCCCGTGTTGGATGCCTGACGGATGAGCGTCACCGAGACGCCGTCAATGCCCTTGGAGGCCGCTTCGGCTTCCGTGCGCTTGACTTCGTTGTCGGCGACGATCTTCGCCTTATTTGCTTCAAACAGCTTGCGGTTGGCTTCGTTGGCACGAAGCGCCTTGTTGCGCGGCAACAGGAAGTTGCGGGCAAAGCCGTTCTTAACGGTGACCACGTCACCGATTGCGCCGAGCTTTTCGACGCGTTCGAGAAGGATGACTTCCATCGGGTGTATTCCTTACTTCACGATGAAGGGCAGAAGCCCGATGTGACGGGCGCGCTTGATGGCCTGGGCCAGTTCGCGCTGCTTCTTTGCAGAAACGGCGGTGATGCGCGACGGAACGATCTTCCCACGTTCAGAGACAAAGCCCTGAAGCAGACGGACGTCCTTATAATCGATCTTCGGGGCGTTCTTGGCTGCGAACGGGCAGCTCTTGCGCCGGCGGAAAAATGGGCGTGCCATGGTCTGGTGCCTTCCTTAGAAATCTAGAGCTTCGTCGTCGCGGCGCGGCTTGCGATCGCGCTCGCCCTTACGCATCATCACCGATGGACCGGCTTCCTGCTCATCAACCTTAACGGTCATGTAGCGGAGCACGTCTTCGTTGATCTGCGTCTGACGCTCGAGTTCGGCAACAACATCGCCGGGCGCTTCGAAGGCAAGCATCACATAGTGAGCCTTGCGGTTCTTGGCGATTTTGTAGGCGAGGGTGCGAAGACCCCATGTTTCGGTCTTAGAGACCTTACCGCCGTTTGTTTCGACGATTTCGGTGGCTGTTGCCGCCAACGCGTCAACCTGGGCTTGAGCCAGATCCTGACGCGCAAGAAAAATGTGCTCATAAAGAGCCATAAAGCTTGCCTTTCCTGGCCGATCGCTGACGCCGCCCCATGCGGTCGCCCCTCCGGCTTTCTTCGATTCCCTTTTGGGGAAGGCGGGGCATTGGCGGATGCGGGGCCAAAAAGCAAGGGGCGTGGCGGCTCCCCCAAAATAGCGCTGCCAATTGAGTTGGGTAATAGCGCCGTAGCGGAGGTTGTTGTCCGTTCGAAAACCGGGTGCGCGGTGTAGATGAAGCCGCATGACACCCCGCCGCCGCAACAAGACGATAGATTGGATTGGCTTCATGCTGCTGGCCGTCATGGCGCTCAACGCCATGTGGCAGGCGGGGTATCAGTAGGCACATTTTATACCGTCATGCTGAACTTGTTTCAACATCCATGAACACCGCATGAGAAATGTTTTCGCCGACAGATGCCAATGGATCCCGAAACAAGTTCGGGATGACGGGTTCTGGAGTTACTCCATCCCCTGATACTTCAGCTCCAAATAGCGGCTCTGCGTTGCGATGCGTTGCAGGTCGCCTGAGGCGATCTGTTCGCTCATCCGCTGGAGTTCGCTTTCCACAACGTTGAGGCCTTCGACCAGCTGCTTGTCAGGGCTCATGCCGTTCAGTCCATCGCGCCGCAGGTGATTGGGCACGCGCAAATAGCCGTTGACGAGTTCGGGCAGTTCATCGGCAATCAGGCGGCGGATTTCGAGCGCGGCCGGTTCCTTCTCATCCAGCGCCTGCAACTGCGGTGTCAGCTGTTCCAACTTGACGCCAATGGAGTCGGCCAGCCTTTGGGCCGGTGGCGGCAAGGCGCGGCGTTGCCCGGCAAGCCAGACCTCGGTCGTCAGCGGCAGGGACTTGAGCGGCGCTGTGGGCAGCCGTTCCGCGTCCACCCGCAAGCCGGCGGGCAGGATGATTGCGGCAAGCGCCAGTCCGAAGAACAGCATCACCGCGAGCAAAAAGCCCATAATGCCAATCGGGCTGATGAGCATCGCAAAGGCGGGCACGCCGATCAGGAAGGCGAGGGACAGCCACAAGACGCGCTTGGCCTTGATCTTGCCGCTGTTGACCAGGCGGCGGATGGCGCGCTGCTGCAGGCGGGATTGGCCGCCATGCCGCTGGAGCGCCGCTTCCGCCCGGGCCAGAACGTCGTCGCTGCGCATCGCGGCCCCTTATTCGACCGGTGCGAAGGGATTGGGCGCGCTGGCTTCGATCGCGGCCTGCGCCTGTCCTTCTGCGCGGGCAATATAGCCCTTGGACTTTTCGACTTCGTCCCCCAACGTATCGACTGTGGTTTTCATGGAGATCAGCGCCTTCGCCTTGAAGGTGTCGATCTGGTCCATCGTCAGATAGATGTTCTGGAAGGCGCGTTGCAGCGTTTCGACAGGGATGGTCGAGCTTGCCGCTTGTTCGTGAATACGCGCCGTCTGGTTCTTCAGCATCTCGCCGGTGGAATCGATGATGTTGGCCGTCGTCGTGTTGAGTGCGGTGATCTGATCCAGCACAAGTTTCTGCCCGACCAGCGCCTGCGCGACTGTCACGGCGGTGCGCAGGGCCGAGACTGTGGTGGTCGACGCACGGTCGACGCCCTTGATCAGTTCGACATTGTTCTTCTTTACGAGATCAAGCGCGAGATAGCCCTGCACCGTGACGGCCATTTGTGTCAGCAGGTCCTGCGTGCGCTGGCGCGTGTAAAACAATGCCGTCTCGCGGATCGCCTTGGCCTTGGCGGGGTCATTGATCTCAATATCGGCAGCGCTGGTTTCCAGCTTGGCGTCGAGTGCTTTGGACACAAGGATCATCTGTTCCAGCCGACCCATGGCCGCCCAGAGCGTCTGGCGCTCCACATCAATGGCGGCATTGTCCTTCAACAGCTCATCCTTGCCAGAGGCGAGGTGCGACAGGATGGAGGCGATATGCCCTTGGCTCGATTTGTAGCTGTCAAAATAATCGCGCAACTTGCTGCCATAAGGGATGATCCCAAACAGCTTTTTGCGGGTGAACAGGTCATCCTTCTTGCCGGGGTCCAAGTCTTCAATCGTGCGGCGCAGTTCGGCAAGGTTCGCACCAACGGTTGAGTCCTGATCCATCGCGCGGACAGGCCGGTCGAGGAAGCGGTTGGACTGCCCGGCGGCATCGGCAATTTCGCGGCGGCCCATGTTGACGAGCTGATCAACCTTCTTGCCAAACTCAGGCGAGTTGGCGTCCAGCACGACGAGTTCGGCCACAAAGGCCTCGGCCTTTTCTTCCAGCGCCGACTTTTTCGCGTCGTCAATCGGCACAAGGCCTGCTGCCTTAGCGGGCGCGACGACCGGCACCGGATCGGGTGCCGTCAATGTGAGTCCAGTGTCTTCGACCGTCGTTGCCACGGGCATCTCCTTCAAATCTGCCCTATAGATGGAACGAAACACTGTATTATTCAAGTAGAACAGTTCGGCAAATATCTCACAAACGCATCGATCAGGCGGCCCATGCCATTTCATTGTCGCGCGCATAGGCAAAGAGCGCTTGGTCGAGCGGGGGGAGCACCAGCCCGCGCGCGGTGGTCAGGGCCGTGCTGCGCGGGGGCGTTGAGGTCTCTGCGGTGATGCCGTGGGGGTCGAGCTTTGCGTGGCTTGCCGCCGCACGTGCCAGATCGAACCAACTGATTTCGCAAGGGTTTGTGAGGTGCCAAAGCCCCTGCTCACCATCGAGGAGCAGGTCGAGCGTGCCGTGCACAAGGTCCGGCACATAGGTGGGTGACACGATGTCCTGCGCGCTTGCGGAGACAGCCTCGCCCCGGTGGAGCCGGTTCAGGATGGACCAGACAAAGTTATATCGGTCCCACGGCCCGAAAAAGGCGCTGGTGCGGATGATCAGGCTTTTGTCCCACGCCAAAGCCACAAGCTGCTCTGCCGCGTGCTTGCTCGCCCCATAGGTGCATAGGGGATTCGCGGCATCGCTTTCCAGATAGGGCCGTGCGCCGGTGCCATCGAAAACAAGATCGGACGAAAGGGTGACAAAGGGCAGATCCCGCGCGGCGCAGGCTTGGGCGAGCCGCTCCGGCCCTGTCACGTTCTCGGCGTAGCAACGGTCGCGCTCCCGCGCCGCATCGGCAACGCGGACGAAGCCAGCGGCGTTAATGACCGCCCATGGATTGAGATCGCGCATGGTTTGATCGATGGCTACTGGATTGGTGATGTCTAGGTCTGCCCGTGTCGTCGTGACAGCATGCAGCCCGCGTGCGTTGCAGATCCGGAGCAGCGCGCGACCCAATGTCCCTGTCGCGCCTGTGATGAGGATCGGTCGGGATGCACGGGCGGGCACAGGCCGCACTTTCAATGTCCCTTCGCGGATAAAGCGCGTGTCGCGCGCCCACCAACCCGGCGTGTCGAGCACGGGATGGGAAAAGGCCCCGGACTGCGCGATCTCCAGTGCGGCTTTGGCGACCAGTGTCGGGCGCGGCACTGGTCCGGTCATGTCGAACAGGCCGGGTTCAAACGCCCCGTCCTTGCGCGTCAGGAGCGAACACCAGTCCACCGCGCCGAACACGGACCACAGCGTCACCGCCCGCATGTCCACGCCCGCATTGCTCAGCGTGCAGGCCGCTGTCCATATATCAGTCAGCCACCGCAATTGTTCTTCGCGCGTGCAACTATTGTGCGCCTCCGTCACGGCGAGCGGAAGATGGTAGCGGTCCCACGCCTCTTTGAGGCGCGCTGCACAACCCAGCCGCCCGTCGGCTTCGGGAATGCGGACAGCCTCGGTGTCGACATAGGCGACCTGCCCGTTTCCGCCGGGTGAGAGGCCCGGATAAAGATGGCATCGTTCATCCAGAAAGCGGTCGCTCGTCAGATAGTGGTTGATGCCGATGATGTCGGGCCGGCCCATGCCGTTGCGGAGTTCGGAGAGACGCGCCGCCTCAATCCCGGCCTCATGGAATGCGGTGGCCCAAGGATGATCGGGCTGGACGCGTCCGGCGAGTAGATCGAGGCTCAGCCAGCGGCGCTCATTTTCATAGGCGGCTTGATAGGCGAGACGCCGGGTGGAGAAGGTCCGGCCCAAATCCTCGGTCTGGATCAACTGCGCGGCCGGGGTGATGGCGCGCACCGCCTGCATGGCCAGCGCCACGCCCCGGCATTGGTTGAGCGTCGCGGCCAGAAAATCGGCGGGGTCCTGCCGGTGCGGATACCAATGGCCGTAGAGACAAGAAAAGCGCGCCGTGGTGAGCGGCTCATTGACGGGTGTCCACGCGTCAATCCATGGGTAACGGGCAGCGGCCTTCGCGGCAAAGGCCGCGAGCTTTTCGGGGAAGAGCGGGTCGAGCAAATTTGTGTAATGCGGTCCGCTGCCATGGTGGACGAGGCCCGCAATCACGCGGATGCCCAGATCGCGCAGTCGCTTCAGTCGCGCATCGTGCCAGCGCCAGTCGCAGACGTCGGGATGGTCAGGCGCGATGCTTTCCCAGATGACAGGGTAGCGCAGCGTCCTGATGCCAAGGCCGGCCAGCAGGTCCAGATCCTCCGGGCGGTCAGCATGGCCCGTTTCAAACGCCTGATTGCGCCAATTGTCGCCGACGCGGACGATGCTGCATTCTAGCCCGGCCCATAACGCCGGGCGGGTGGTCTTGTTCTGGCCATGCATGCAGCGATACCTTTTTCCTGTTCTGGAAAAAGGGAAACCGCCTGAGGGTGCGCGGGGTTCCGCCTATCGCGTTGTTTGGGTGGCAGCGATCATGTCATCCACGGCGACAAACTTCTCCCGTGGTGCGCCATCGCGGGCGCGGGCAATCTCGGCCTTGTCGATATTTTGCCAGTCGCGGAAGGTCACGACGTCGACGCCCCGGCCCTCAAGCAACGCGTCCAGCGCGGGGCGGCCAAGCTTGCTGCTGCCGGTGATATCCTCGGCGATCCGATCGACAATGGCAAAGCCATCCGGCCGGTTGGTCCCGATGGTTCCGGTTGGGCCACGGCGCGCCCAGCCGACACAATAGAGCCCCGGCAATATGCGCCCCTCATCATTGGCAAAGCGACCCCGGCCATGTTCATAAGGCACCCCTTCAATCGGCGGGGTCTGATAGCCGATACAGGCAACGACCAGTCGGCAGGGGATGACATAGCGTTCCCCCGTCGGCACCGACCGCAGATCCGCATCAAGGCGGGTCCGTTCCACGATCATGCGCTCAACGCGGCCGTCGCCTTCCAGCGCGACCGGCATGGCAAAGAAATCAAACTCAACAGCAATGTCTTTGGGGGCATCGGCGTTGGCGGCGAAATCGCGCAGGTGCGTAACGGACTTACGCATACCGGGTTCAAGCAGGGCATCGTCGCCCACCGGCGGCAGGTCGGCTGCGTCTACAATGGGTGTCGCGCGGGACAAATGGCCAAGCTCGCCCAGTTCCTTGGGCGTCATGGCGATCTGGTGCGGTCCGCGCCGTCCAAGGAAGGTGATCCGGCGGATGCCCGAATTGTCGAGCTGATCAAGCGCATGGTCGACAATATCGGCGCCGTGAAACTCGACGCGCGTCTTGGAAAGGATGCGCGCGACATCAAGCGCGACATTGCCATTGCCAATGATGACGGCGCCTGGCCCTTCAAGGTCGGGGTCAATATCGGCGAAGTCGGGGTGGCCATTATACCAGCCGACAAAGGCTGCCGAGCCGACCACACCGGGCAGGTCCTCGCCGGGGATGCCCATCTTGCGGTCTGACGGCGCGCCGGTGGCCAGCACGACCGCGTCGTAAAGCGACTGGAGTTCTTCGATGCTGACGTCGCGGCCCACCGTGACATTGCCGACAAAACGGACATTTTCGCTGAGGTTTACCGCCTCGTAGCGCTTGGACACACCCTTGATCGACTGATGGTCCGGCGCGACGCCAAAGCGGATGAGGCCATAGGGAACGGGCAGGCGGTCTATAATGTCGATGCGGACGTCATCGCCAAACTTCTTCTGTGCGGCCTCTGCTGTGTAATATCCTGCCGGACCGGACCCCACCACCGCGATATGCCGCATCCCGAACGCTCCTCACATCTTCTTATTTTCAAGGATGCTAGCGGGGGCGGGCGGGAGTGCAAGGGGGGAGTTTTTTGGGCGATGCCTAACCCCTGCGCTCGCCCTGAGCTTCTCTCAATCCGTTTGGGCTGAGCCTGTCGAAGCCCTGTCCTTCCTGTTTCGGTGAACAGGAAGGTCAGCCCTTCGACACGCTCAGGGTGAGCGGTTGAGGAGGGCTACCGATCAGCCCAAACGGTGGGGATGGATGGCGGCACTACTCCGCCGCCAGCGCCATCTCCGCTGTCTGCGGGCCACGAATGACGATGCCGGGCGTCGCGCCCTGCATCACGCCTTCGCGGAAGGTGACTTGGCCGGATTTGATCGTGGCGACATAGCCGTCTGCCTTTTGCAGGAGGCGTTTGCCACCTGCTGGCAGATCAAAAGCGAGCCAGACTTTGCCGAGCTTGAGCCGGTCCATGTCGATGACATTGAGGTCCGCAAGCATGCCGGGCATCACAAGGCCGCGATCGTGCAGGCCATAGAGGATGGCTGTGTCGCGGCACTGGCGCTTGATGGCGACTTCCAGGCTGATGCGCGCCTTCTTCCGGTCGCGCACCCAATGCTGCAGCATGAAGGTGGGCGAGGCCGCGTCGCAGATCGTCCCGCAATGTGCGCCGCCGTCAGACAGGGAGTTCACCGTGTCGTCCGACGCCTGAAGGTCCTCAAGGAAGTCCAGATTGCCATCGCGGTAATTGAGGATGGGGAAGTAGATGAAGCCCTTGCCCTCATCCTTCATCAGCAGGTCATAGCCATATTCAGCCGCCGACTGGCCGGCGGCGGTCGCACGGGCGAGCACGCTTTCATCGGCGGTCGGTTCATAGTTGAAGTCTGGGTCCATTTCGTAATGGGTGAACCAGCCATTGGCGACGATGTTGAGGAAGTCCGCAATGTCGCTTTCGGGCATGATCGACTCTTCAGCGATCATCCGCGCCTTAAAGGCGGGGTCCTTCAGCTTGGCCAGTTGCTGATCCCACGGCAGGCCGTCAATCTCGGCCCAAGCGGGCTTGAAGCGGAACGGATGGACGGTGCCCTGCCAGGCCATGATGATGCCGTTGCCGCGCAGCGCAATCTGCGCAACGATGTTGGCGCCATTGTCATTCTGCGCGCGCATCTCGCTAATCTGTTCCTCGAGCGGCAGTTCCTTGGCGATGGACTGGAGTGCGGCGAAGGTGACGGGCAGGCCGGTCTCGCGGCTCAATTGGCCCATCCAGCCAAATTCATTCCATTCGCGGCGCATGTCAGACGCCATTTCGAACACGCCATAGCCAACGCGGCCCATGGCCCGACCAATGGCGACAAGCTCTTCCGCCGTGGCCGTCGTGCCGGGGACGAGTTCCCCATCGACGGACTTGTGGAGCACGGTGCGCGAGGTGGAAAAGCCAAGTGCGCCGGCGCGCACCCCTTCTTCCACGATGCGCGACATTTCAGCCACGTCTTCGTCCGTCGGGATGGCACCGGGCTGTTCGCGGTCACCCAGCACATAAGCGCGCACGGCGCCGTGTGGCACGTGCGTGCCGACATCGACGGTGCGGGGTAGACGCTCCAGCGCGTCGAGATATTCAGGGAAGGTTTCCCAGTCCCACTTCATGCCTTCAGCCAGCGCAGTGCCGGGGATGTCCTCCACGCCTTCCATCAGGCTGATGAGCCATTCGTGCCGGTCTGGCCGGGCAGGCGCAAAGCCGACGCCGCAATTGCCCATGACAACTGTGGTCACGCCGTGCCAGCTGGAGGGAGCCATTTCGGCGTCCCAAGTGGCTTGGCCATCATAATGGGTGTGGACGTCGACAAAGCCGGGGGTGACAATCAGGCCGGTCGCGTCGATTTCTTCGCGGCCATTGGTGTCGACCTTGCCGACCAAAGTGATCAGGCCACCATCGACCGCCACATCTGCTGTAAAGGGCTTGCTGCCGCTGCCGTCGACGACGGTGCCGCCGCGAATGACCAGATCATGCATCTTTTCGACTCTCCTATGATTTTGTCGTTGGACGTGATGCTATCATAAATTGACGTTTACGGAAGGGGGTGCGCGACGGAGGGACTCCCTGTGGATAACTCTTGACTCAATTGGGAAAAAACCTCAATTTTCTGGCGCTTGCCCAAGTGAGTCGCAAAAGCGACCTATGCGCGGGCGGGCGTCCTTTCGGGGCGGTGGTATAAGGGTCGTTTATGCGTATTGCGGGTAGACTGGCGTTGCAGACGCCGTCGGGGATTGGAGCTGCGCCCTGTGACGGGTCGCGCCTGAAATCTGATATATTGAGCTTTCACGGATGCGACATTGTGGTGTCCGGCATTTCCGAATTTGGCTTTGAGGCCAAGCTTTCCATCCCGCTTGAGGCAGGGGCTTTGGTCCGCCTGCGCCTGCCCGGTGCAGGGGCGATGCTCGCTACAGTGGCGTCGTGCCAAGAAGGCTTGCTGAAGGCAGAGTTTGTGAGCCCGGTGAGTGCGGCCCGCTTGGGCAAGACTTTGGGCATGTCGCGTCTGGCACCGCAACCCGCTTTCGCCTGAAGCTGAGACCTTAAGACAGGGCACAAGGCCGCCGCTTCCGGTGGCCTTTTTTATGCTTGGGCGATGCTGAACCGCAATAGAAAAGGGCGGACGAAGTTGCCTTCGCCCACCCCAATTCTTCTGTGCCTGTCAGGCCTTAGGCAGCTTGCGCCGCAACTGTCTTCCGGCTGCGACGGACAGCGCCGCCGATCATGCCGAAGCCTGCGAGCATCATCGCCCAGCTGGCGGGTTCGGGAACCGAAGCCAGAGCGCCGTTGATGAAGTCCTTGTGGATGTACAGCGGCACAAAGCCGTTAAACTCACCCCAAGAGCTGTTGAGGTTCGCGCGGAAGTCCCCAAAGGCGGTGCCGAAGGTCAGACCATAAGACGTGACCGACACCAGCTTGCCGTTGATGAACTGCGGTCCACCCGAGTCACCACCGGCAACGCCAACTTCGCGCGCGCCGATGCCGGTGTTGCAGCCAAAGCCAGACGGAGCGCCGACAGCAGTGGCGATGATGCATGCCGTATCGTTGGCCGCAAACCCGCTGCGGTCAAAATCGGAGATGTAGGAGAATTCATAGTCGGCAAAGCCGAAAAAGGCTTCTCCCGTCCCGTCACGGTCTGTGAAGAACCCGCCGAGAGCAGAATCGCCCCAAGCATAGTCAAAGATGTTTCCACCCTGACGCAGACGACCGGTCCCTGCATTGACGCCGAATGCACCGCCGATGGTTGAGCGACCGCCAACGCCTGCGATGTCAAACTGTGCGCCGTTCAGGTTGCCACTAAAGTCAATGTCGTAGCCTGTCGCAAAGCTCGGAGCGAAATCCTTGAGCGTCAGGATAGCGAGGTCATTCTGGTCGATGACTTCACCGGTATAGCCCGCATTGACGGCATATTGCGTCACATCAATGGCCACCGAGTTTGGATCGGTGTGAAGGACGGCGTCCGGGTCGGTGCTGTTGCTGAAATAGGCTGTCGTCTTGAGCGGGTTTGCCGTGCCGGCACCATCACTGACGCAGTGGGCCGCCGTGACGATATGGCGACGGTCAGCGGAGAGCGAGCCCGAGCAGATGAAGCGCGAACCCCCGCCGTAATCCATAATCAGCGAAACAACACTGTTATTGGCCGGACGGTTCGGGAAATAGAGCGGATCGCCGCCAGCGAACACCGTTCCCGTAGAGGTCTGTCCGATGAGGCGCTGTGAGGCCGTCCAGCTCATGTCTCCAGAGCCGCCGGAAACTGTCTTTTGTGCCATTGCTGCCTGCGGCAGGGCAAAGGCGGCACTCACTGAAAGGGCGAGCATAAACGTGGTTGTAGGTCGCATTTTCTTCCCCTGATTTAAGTGTATCCCGCCAGACGCGCTGTTCCCCGCGAATCCAACGGACTGGGGACGAGATTAAATCGGGTTAATATTCCGTCAATGCCATATTGGCATTAATAAGTCCCATTTTGGGTCATATGGAATGGATTTAGCGTTTTGTGTCACCCAAACGCTTCGCCGTTGCATAGCCGGTCAGTGCAAAGCCTGCACCCCAGAGCCATCCGGCCAACACGTCGCTGGGCCAATGCACGCCGAGCAGATTGCGGGAAAGGCCAACGGCAACGCCGCCCGCGATGGCCAAGGTGACCCACAGTGTCCGGTGGCGCGATGGCAGCAACAGGGCCGCCAACAGCAGGATCGCCATCGCATTGGTCGCATGGCCGCTGGGGAAAGAGAGGTTGCCGAACGTGTCGAGATGCGGAACCACATCGGGCCGTGCGCGGGCATAAAGCTGTTTCAGGATGCTGGATGTCGCCCCTGCGACGGACGGGAAGATCATCATGACGAGGGCGGCACGCACACGCTGCGTCCAGAGCAGCCAGCCGCCTGCCGCGATCATGAGGATGGAGCGCTGTGAGGCATCGCCCATCCAGGTGATCCCCTGAAAGAGCGCGATCAGCCAATCGGGGGACCGCCCTTCGCGCAGCGCAATGGCGCGCAGGGCATCGGCTTCCACGGGGCCGCCAATCCCAAACCACACGACGGCCAGCCCGATCAGCAGCGCGGCTGCCATCAGGATGAGACCAGGGAACAATGATGTCGCGAATGCGCCCCCGCTCTTGCTCATTGCGGCGATTTGACCAGTTCGCCGCCCTTGATGACGACATCAACGCTTTCCAGTTCACGCACATCGGCCAGCGGATCACCATCCACCGCGATCATGTCGGCGTAGCGGCCAACCGCAATGGCGCCGACATCCTTTTCCCGGCCCAAGGCTTCTGCGGCGTTGCGCGTCGCGGCCTGAATGGCATCCATCGGTGTCATGCCATATTGCACCATCACCTTGAACTGACCGCCGACCAGACCGTGGGGCATCACGCCTGCATCTGACCCAAAGACCATGCGGACGCCCGCCTTGAAGGCTTTCTTAAAGTTGTCGCGCTGCAGCTGACCAATCTCCCGATCCTTGCGCAGATTGTCCTCCAGCACGCCGTTCTTCGCGCCTTCAGACTGGGTGTAGTCCGTGTTGTAAATGTCCATCGAAAACCAGACGGGCTGCTTGCGCGCGACGGCGAGCTTAATGCCTTCATCATCGACCAAGCTTGCATGTTCGATGGTGTCGATGCCTGCCTTGATCGCGGTCCTGATGCCTGAGGCGCCGTGCGCATGCGCGGCGACGCGCAGTCCCCATTGGTGCGCTTCGTCAGCAATGGCGCGCAATTCATTTTCCGAAAGCTGCTGCTGGCCGGGTTCTGTATTGCGGGAAAAGACGCCGCCGGTGGCGCACACCTTGATCACCTCTGCGCCATATTTGCGCTGGCGACGGACCTGATAGCGCAGGCCTTCCTTGCCGTCGGCGACGCCTTCGACGGGCTTTTCAAGGCTGGGCGGCAGGAAGGTGGAATCGCAATGCCCGCCGGTCGCGCCAATGGCATAGCCTGCCGGCACAATGCGTGGGCCTGTGGCATAGCCTTCCTCAATTGCCTGCTTCAGGCCGATGTCGTCACGATTGCTGGAACCGACATTGCGCACCGTTGTGAAACCGGCGTTGAGCATGTCCTTCGCATTCTTCACCGCGACCATCGACCAGAAACTGTCGGTATATTGCAGGCCGTTATAGCCGCCGACTTCGGCCAGACTGTCGAGGTGCACGTGCATGTCGATCAGCCCGGGCAGCAACGTCTTATTGCCCAGATCGATGATCTTTGCATTGGCCGACAGCTTGACCGTCCGGCTGTCCGCAATCCCGACGATGCGGCCATTCTGTATGGAGATCAGCGGATAGTCGACGATCTTGCCCGTCAGCACATCGACCATATGGGCCGCGGCCACATAAGTGACCGGCCCATCCTGCGCCTGCACGGCAAGAGGGGCGGTGAGGGCGGCGGTCGCGAGAAGCGAATAAAGAGCTGTTTTCATGACCGATTGCTGACAGGCGGCGCGGCGATTGGCAAGGGGGCTAGAACGAACGTGTCATGCCCGCTTCAGTCGTCAAGCGGCGATAGTCATAAATGCCGACCGATGAACGGTTTCTTTCGAAACTCACCCGAAAAACCGGCGAAAACCCAAAGACGCTGAGCTGCCGCAGCGTGGACCCTGCGCCGGCCCGTAACATCCATTCCTTGCGCCTGTCTGGAAACAGAAGAAGGCGCTTGTCTGCTTCAAGGCGGTAAAGGCCTAAATTGGCAAACAAGGTCGTGCGACCGGCTTCTCGCCAGCCGACAAGGCCAATTCCCCCCATGACTGTGGCATAGCCCGGGTCGCGGGCGGACTGTCTTTGCCCAACCACGCTCAACGCAGCCCCCGTTCGAGCTGAAAAGGCACGCTCGATGCGGATACTTCCGTCATAGATGTATCCGTCTTGAAGAGCATTTGCGCGATAATCGGCTTTCGCGACACCCGCTTCGATTTCAACCAGTCCCTGACGGCCCAGATTGGTGGTGAGGTTGATGGATGCCGCGTCCGTTATGGCGTATAGGTCGCCACCATACCAACGCAGGCTCCGGCCGATTTGGGGGGCAAGGCGCCAGCGCCCCGCGCGCGCTTCAATCCCAACTTGTGCGTTGGTCAGCGCCTCATCAAACTGGCTCTGCCGGTAGAGCTGCCCAAGGCCTGAGATGCGCGCGGTAAGCTGCAACGCAGGGGTCACCGGCAATTTGGCGAACCCTTGACCACCGAGCTTGATCCCCACGCCTGATTTTGCCTGCGCATCTTCGGAAAGCTCAAATGGCGCGATGATCGTGTCCAATGTTGTATCGCTTGTTGCGCGGTTGATGTTCGTGCTCGGCGCAAGCGATAGTTCTAAAGAAGCACCAAAGGGTAAGCGCGACCGCAATGCGGCATTGAACTGGTTGATTAGCTGCGCAACGTCCGGCGGCAAGCCGCCCGCCTGCGCCTGCCGCAGCTCCCGGCTTGCGGCCCGCATATCCCCCATCCGCGCGAGCACGGCCGCCAGTTCGACGCGGACGCGCGCACTGTTGGGGCTCTCGTCGAGAATGCCGCGATAGAGGAGCGCAGCTTCGGCCAGTCGACCTCGACTGGCGAGCAACTGGCCATGGCGGTATCTGGCCTCCCGACGAACCTCAGGGTCGGGATCCGCGGCAAGGGCAGCATAAGCCGCAATGGCCGCCTGATCATCCCCTGCGGCAATAGCCTTGGCGGCAATCTCCATAACCTGAGCCGGCGACAGACCGACAACGGTCTGCGCCGCGCACGGCGCCGTCAGCCCGAGCAAAAGTCCTCCGAGGATCCGGGCAAGTTGGCGGCGCATGTCAGCTTTATGTATTCGTCAGTTCCGTTTGCCCAAAGCGACGCCGGAAACCCCGAATGATCCGATCACCGGGTCATTGCCACCAAAGCTGAACGTGGCCCCGAATTCCGCCGCGTTCGGCCCGAAAAACCGCCCTAGGAGGCCGTCAAATGGACTGCCAAAGCTCGTGCCGTTGATGATGTTCCCCGAAAACGTCTTGGGCGCCAAGGTGGTCACGACACTTGTTGCCTGCACCGTCGCATCAAGGTTCACGATGGCTGTGAAGGCCGATGTGGCGAAATTGGCAGACAGGCTGCTCGTGCCACTCGCCTCAAAACTGTTGCCGCCCGCGCTGCCAAACCCGTAAGCAACGCCCGTATAGTCGGCTGTCCCTGTGCGGGGAATCTGGGCGCTGGGCGTCGGCACACCAAATATGGAAATGTTTCGCGACGTTGAGACGTTCCCACCCGGAATGGGCGAACGGATTGTAAGGTCAACAAAGCTGGTATGCGTCAGCACGAGGCGGGGATTGCCGCTGCCCGTATTGAAAAAACGCGCGCTGACCGTGTCGCCCGCATTAAACTGTCCCGCGGGCCCGGTGGTGTCATACGCCGTAAATGTGGCGTTTGTCCTGCCAGCGTTGATCTGAGCCGGCCCGAACCGATAGGCTAAGTCTGCGGCATTCGTGGTTGGTTGGAGGGATGGATAGAAGCTGTAGGTTTGCGTGCCCGGATCATAGCGGAAAAAGGACTCCTGACTGATATTTCCGGAGCTTGCACCACCGATTAAAATTGACGGAAGCACAGTTGGCTGGGTCAGTTCGCTAATCCCCGGAACAGTCCCAAAGATGTTTGGGTCCTTGATCCCGGTCAGCACCCCGGACGCCGCGCCGCCACTGCCGTCGCTTGCCGAAAAGGCGCCGCCGACTTCTTCTGCCGTCGGGCCATAGAACCGCCCGTTCAAGGCGCCGGAGTAGCTGCCGATGCCATCAAAACGGATCGTGCCGGCAAAGGCGTTGCTGGCGCCGGACAAGGTCGACGTAAGAGAGAATGTCCCGGTCGCCGTGCGGGGGGCACGACCGGCAAGAAAATAGTCTTCCCGGTACTCCATATTTCCGCTCGCGGTGATGGCGCCGGTACCGAAATTGGCTTCCAGGACGCCAGTACCGCCGAAGTCCGTCAGGTTTGGCAGCCCTGCATCTGCGGCAGACCCGATAAGGCGAATATTATATCCGGCGCGGCCTGTTCTCGGCAAGGATGCATCCGGCGTCTCAATGCCAAATGCCGTATCCGTCAAAATCAGTCTGCCGTTTGTCGCATAATACCATCGCCGCCCAAGCACATATTGGGTGGCCGCCAGATAATTGCTGAAGAAGAATGAGTTCAGGTTCGGGCCGCCAAATCTCTCCACGATTGCGCCGCGATCAAATCTATCGGTCAGGAAGTATTGGGAGCGCCCGTTCGTAATGAGGGTATATCCCTTCTGCGCAGCATCGTAATTTACGATCAGAGGGAGACTGGTGGCGCTGGAGTTGGCGAAGGTCTCTGCGCCGTTATTCTGCCCCGTTGTTCCCTGAATTTGAGTGTCCAACGCGGCGGAATCGTTTGTGAAGAATTCATCGGACGTCAGATTGGTCATCGTGGCGTTGCCGGCAGGCACACCGTCGCGCCGACCAATGATTGTTCCGACCGCGATGTTGCCTGTCGTGTCAGCCGCGTGGAAGGCCGCGCCGACCTCTTGAGAGGCCGGTCCAAAGAACCGACCATTGATCTGTCCGGAAAAATTCTGAAAATTATTGTATCGGAACGTGCCGGAGAATGCGTTGGCGGTCGACGAGAGGCGCGCCTCGCTTGAAAAATACCCATTGGGTGTTGGCCCGGCTGGGTTGGGAGCGGCAGTGTCCAACCGCCCATGCGTGATGACCGCCCCCGAGGCAAAATCAACCTGCATTGTTCCGAGGCCGGTAATGCCCACCACGTTGTTGCTGACCGTTTCTGCCCCGATCAGATCGATGGCGTAATGGCCAAGGCCGGTGCGCGGCACACTCGCATCCGCAGTTTCAATGCCGTAGGAGAATGCGTCGATGGATCCACTGATCGCAGTGGCGCCGTCAATGGTTCTCTGGAAATATCCACCACCGACAAATTCATACGTAAACCGGCCAGACGTGCCTGGTTTTGTGAGGGTCAGGGTATCGGTCGTCGTTCCGCTTGTCTTAGCGTAAACGCTGACGGCGCTGTTGCTTTGTGCGGTATCCAGATTGGCCGGCAGAAATGTTACATTCCTCCCGCCTACAGTGATGGTATATCCCCGTGTTGCGGCATCATAAGCCGCCGTTAGCGATGCCGTGGATGCACTCGCCGTTTGTCCCACACCGGACTTTGGAAAATTCGCCGTTCCTGATGTCGCATCATTGGTGAAACTCTCACTCGACGTCAGGTTCAGCAATGACGTGTTGGGAGGCGAGGGCGGCGGCGGCGGCGGCGGTGGGGGTGGTGGCGGCGCGGGCGGAGGTGGAGAAACTGGCGGCGGGTTGATCGGATTGACACCCCCGCTCCCTCCGCCCCCACAGGCCGAAAGATTCGCCGCCAACGCCAATAAAGATGAACAAAACAATATCTTACGCAGATTGGTCATACCAAACGCTCCCCCAACGAACTCCCACCACCTTTAACCAGCAAAACTATACTGTCATGTCAAAAGAGGCTTCTGAAATGCACTTGGACAAATTTGCCTCGTGCGTTTGCACTTCCGGTGACTGCTTGATCGCAAGACCCGTCACCTGTCATACGCAGAAGCGAACCAAAGCCTCATAACTCGCGCGACACGTCTCCGCGATGCGCTGCTGGTCTTCGGTGAGAACCGACGGCGGCGTCGGTGGGCCAAAGCTGTCGCTGTTCCAGACGGCATTATACCAATGCGATGCCCAGATGCCGTCGGCGGGGTGAGGCCCCTTGGGCCAGCGCAGCATTGCGGGGTCCCAGTCGATCCCGATGGCGGCGCACAAAGCCTTCAACTTGGCTTCGGGATCGGCCAGCAGCCGGTTGCTATCGACCACGGGCGCGGGGCGGCCGAGCTTCTGCGAGACGCGGTCGTGATACTCGACCAGCCGTGCAAAGCCGAGTTGGGCTGCGTCCTTCAGGTCATTCTTCTGCGCATAGCTGGCGACCATCAGATCGGGATCGCGGATCAGGAAGACGTGCACATGATCCGGAAAGTCCTCAATCCCGACCGGCCCTTCCATATGGTGCGACATGTGTTTCTGATACCAGACGGATTTCCCCTCCGGCACGTCCCCACGCATCGCGTTGGCCACCGATTGCCAGTCGCAGTCCATGTCGGCCATGATCTCATCGGCCATAGCATGCGGCTCACCCGTCGCCCTCAGATAGGCGCCGTAAAAAGGCTCATCGGTGACGGCAGTGTCGGCCCGCGCGGAGAAGCTGCGCATCATCGCGGTCGAGATGTTGCGCGGCCCCGACCACATCGCAATGCGGACGGTCATTCAACCCACCCGTCATTGCGAGCGCAGCGCAGCAATCCAGATGGCCAGCCGGGCTGCTGGATTGCCACGTCGCTGCGCTCCTCGCAATGACGGGTCATGCGCGTTGTGCACCCTGAGCGATATCGCGCTCGACCAGTTTCTTGTAGAGGCCCTGCAGCCGTTCCACCATCGGCCCGCGCCCGGTGCTGATGATGCGCCCGTCAATCGTGTGGGCAGGCACGACACCCGCAAAGGTGCCGGTCACGAACGCTTCTTCTGCGCCGTAAACTTCGGTCAGCGAGAAGTTCTTCTCAAAGACCGGAATGCCTTCCTCACGGCAGATGCGGATGACGTTGCCGCGCGTGATGCCGCCCAAGCAATAATCGCCGGTGGAGGTCCACACCTCGCCCTTGCGCACGATGAAGAAGTGCGTTGAATTGCACGTCGCGACAAAGCCGTGCGGGTCCAGCATCAGCCCCTCATTCGCGCCTGCCTCGGTCGCCTGAATGCAGGCGGTGATGCAGTTGAGTTTGGAGTGCGAATTGAGTTTGGGGTCCTGCACCGCCGGGTCGCCGCGCCGGACGTGGACCGTAAAGAGCGTGATGCCCTTTTCGATTACCTCGACATGCGGTTCCTTATGCTCGGCGATGATGACGATGGTCGCGGGCGACACGACAACGCGCGGGTCCTGATAGGGCGTTGAACGCACCCCGCGCGTGACCATCAGCCGGATGTGGCAGGCGTCCATCTTATTAGCGTCGATGGTCTCATAGAGGCGGCGAACCATCTCTACGCGCGAGATGCCGATGTCCATCGCAATGGCCTTGGCACCTTCCCACAGCCGGTCGAGATGCTCGGCCAGAAACGCCATGCGACCTTTGTGGACGCGGATGCCTTCCCACACGCCATCGCCCAGCATGAAGCCGCTGTCGAACACCGACACCACCGCCTGCGCGCGCGGCGTGAGCACGCCGTTGACGTTGATCAGGATGCTCTCGTTACGCGGATCGGGCGTGAAGTCTTGGGTGCCTTTGGTCATGATTTGAGTCCCAATTAGGAGGCGTTCGTCATTGCGAGCGGAGCGACGCAATCCAGCGGCACTTGGATTGCCGCATCGCTCCGCTCCTCGCAATGACGCCCTGCCATTCTGCGCATCGCTGTTCAATCAGAAGTGCAGCGCCTTGCCGTAAGCCCCCAGCACGCTTTCATGCATCATTTCGCTCAGCGTCGGGTGCGGGAAGACGGTCTGCATGAAGTCCTGCTCGACCAGTTCGGCCTGCTTGCCGATGGTGTAGCCTTGGATCAGTTCCGTGACTTCGGCGCCGATCATGTGCGCGCCGAGCAGTTCGCCGGTCGCTTCGTCGAACACCGTCTTGATGAAGCCTTCGGCCTCACCCAGCGCGATGGCCTTGCCATTGCCGATGAAGGGGAATTTGCCGACGCGCACCTTATAGCCCGCGTCCTTCGCCTTGGCTTCGGTCAGGCCGACGCTCGCGATCTGCGGGTGGCAATAGGTGCAGCCCGGAATGTTGAGCGGGTTCATCGCGTGCGGGTGGACGTCGGTGTTGCCCAGCGCCTGTGCGATGGCTTCCGCCGCAATCACGCCTTCATGGCTCGCTTTGTGCGCGAGCCAGGGCGGTGCTGTGATGTCACCAATGGCCCAGAGGCCGGGCACGTTGGTGCGGCACATCGGGTCGGTCTTCAGGAAGCCGCGATCGGTTTCCACCTTCAGCGCTTCCAGCCCGATATTTTCGGTATTGGGCACGATGCCGATGGCGACGATGCAGTGGGTAAAGTCACTCTTGGTGACGCTGCCGTCCTTGGCCTTGATCTCGGCAGTGACGCCGGTCGCCGTCGCTTTCAGGCTGTTGACACCCGCGCCGGTCATGACGGTCATGCCCTGCTTGGTCAGCGCCTTTTCAAGGAAATCGGACACCTCGGCGTCTTCGACGGGCACGATGCGGTCTAGCATCTCAACGACGGTCACCTCGGCGCCCATATCATTGTAGAAACTCGCAAACTCAATGCCGATCGCGCCAGAGCCGATGACGAGCAGTTTCTTCGGCATTTCGGGCGGCACCATCGCATGGCGGTACGTCCAGATGCGCTTCCCGTCGGCAGGCGCAAAGGGCAGGTCGCGGGCGCGTGCGCCGGTGGCGATGATGATGTTCTTGGCCGACAGCTCTTCGGTTTTACCATCCTTGGTGACGGAGAGCTTGTTGGCTGAAAGCAGCTTGCCGTCACCCATGTGGACGGTGATCTTGTTCTTCTTCATCAGGTGGCCAATGCCGTGATTAAGCTGCTTGGCGACGCCGCGCGACCGCTTCACCACCGCATCGATATCCGCGCTGATGCTGGCTGCCGTCAGGCCGTATTCCCCGGCGTGCTGCATATAGTGAAAGATCTCTGCCGAGCGCAGCAGCGCCTTGGTTGGGATGCAGCCCCAGTTGAGGCAGATGCCGCCCAGATTTTCCCGCTCCACAATCGCGGTCTTCAGGCCCAGCTGCGCGGCACGAATGGCGGCCACATAGCCACCTGGGCCGGAACCGAGGACGATGAGGTCATGGGTGTCAGTCAATGTTCGCTCCTTTGCACCCCTCTCCCCTCGAGGGAGAGGGAGGGGCCCATTGCGCAGCAATGGGAGAGGGGTTTCTGGCCGTGTGACCGCCCGAGCCGGATCCGCAAAAGATAAGGTCATAATCAGACATGGGGAGGTCCTTGTTCTTATTCTGGCGTGCAGGGACGCGGGCGGTTGGCTTCATCGACAGCGACAAAGGTGAAACGCCCTGTGGCAACTGTTTCGACGAAATCACTGTCCCGTTCCCGTCTGTCCGCGCGGGCGGAGATGGTCATGGACGTGGTGCCTGTTTTTTCCATCGTGGTGAAGACGGACAGTTCGTCACCTGTGACAGCGCCCGTGGGAAAGCGCATGTCATCTGCGGCCACAAGAATGGCGCGGCCTTTGCTGTGCCGTGAGGCGCGCGATGCCGCGCCGAGCGCCATCTGGCTGATGATCCAGCCGCCAAACGCACCACCATAGGGGTTGGTGTCTGTCGGCATGATCGTGACACGGATGTCAGGCGTCATAAGCGTAGGTCCGTTCTCACAGCGACGCGCTGGTCAAGCCACCAGCCCCAGCGGCTTTTCGCAGAGTTCGCGGAAGGCCTTCATCAGCTGGGCGCCGTCAGCACCGTCAATGGCGCGGTGGTCAAAGCTGCCGGTGGTGGACATGACGGTTGCGATCTGCAGGCTGTCATCAATGACGAAGGGCCGCTTCTCGCCCGCGCCAATCGCCATGATCATGGCCTGGGGCGGGTTGATGACAGCGTCGAACTGCTTGATGCCGTACATGCCCATGTTGGACAGGCTGGCCGTGCCGCCCTGATAGTCCTGCGGCTGGAGCTTGCCGTCCTTGGCGCGGGCGGCGAGGCTGGCCATTTCGGTTGAGATGGCGCTGATGGTTTTGCTGTCTGCGCCGGTGATGATCGGGGTGATCAGGCCGTTGGGGACGGAGACGGCCACCGAAATATCGGCGCGCTTATATTCGATCAGCGTGTCACCGGCGAAGCTGACATTGCACTTGGGCACCTGCACCAGCGCAAGGCCGAGCGCCTTGATCAGCATATCGTTGACCGACAGTTTGATGCCGCGGCTTTCAAGGCTGGCGTTGAGTTCAGCGCGCAGTTTGAGCAGCGCATCCAGACGGACATCGACGGTCAGGTAGATGTGCGGCACCTGCTGCTTGCTTTCGGTCAGGCGACGCGCGATCGTTTTGCGCATGCCCGACAGCTTGATAACCTCATGCGGGGTTGCGATGTCGCCGAGCTGAACCGTCGCGGGGGCCGGTGCGGCGGGAGCAGGCTTTGAGACAGAAGCGACAGGCGCGCTGGCGGCGGCCGCTGGTGCTGTGCCCGCCTTTGCGCCGTCAACATCGGCCTTGATGATGCGGCCATTGGGGCCAGAGCCTGCAAGGCCTGCCAGATCTACGCCGCGCTGTTCAGCAATCCGCTTGGCAAGGGGGGACGCAACAACGCGATCACCCTTCACAGCAACTGTTTGTCCTGAGCCTGTCGAAGGACTGTCCTTCTGTTCCGCGGGCTTCGGAGCCGAGGACGGCACTTCGACAGGCTCAGTGCGAGCGGAGGGAGTGGCCGCCTTTGGCGCTGGCACATCCTCATCTTCACCCTGAATGAGCGCAATCACGGTGCCGACCTTCACGCCATCGGTGCCTTCGGCCACCAGAATCTTGCCGACCACGCCTTCGTCAATGGCTTCGAATTCCATCGTCGCCTTGTCAGTTTCAATCTCGGCGAGGATGTCGCCGGAGGAGACTGTATCGCCTTCCTTCACCAACCATTTGGCGAGGGTGCCTTCCTCCATCGTCGGGGAAAGGGCGGGCATTTTCAGTTCGATTGGCATGTACGGGTCTACCTCTGGGCAGGTCTTTACGGATAGGTCGCGCAATCCCTAGCGTCAGTGCGCGGCTTGCGCCAGCCCGAGGAATGGCGCAACCTGCACGCATTCGATTTCAAATAGGAGGGGTTGCACCCCATGCGGGTATATTTGGTTGTGGTGGACGATACGCAAGAGGCGGAAATCGCCCTGCGTTTCGCGGCGCGCCGTGCGGCGAAGACCGGCGGTGGCGTAGAAATCCTGACGATTTCGGAACCCGAAGAGTTTGTTGCCTGGGGGGCTGTTCAGGCCACCCTTCAGGCCGAAGCGGAGGAGCGCGCACAGGATGTCGCGAACCGGGCGCTTGATTTGCTGGGGGATGAAAAGGGTGTCCTGCCGCGCATCGTCGTCAAACATGGCGAGCCGGTGGCGATGATCATGGAGGCGATCGCGGACAATCCGGATGTCGCAGCCCTTGTGCTGGGGGCGGCCAAAGACGGCGTGCCGGGGCCACTTGTTGCCCATTTCGCCGGGCCGGAAGCGGGCAACCTGCCCGTTCCGTTGATGGTCATCCCCGGATCTTTGAGTCGCGAGGCGCTTGACCGGCTGAGCTGACCTGCGTGACAGCCCGACCGGTCGTGCCCCACCTTATCAGCGATAGACGACCCGGCAGACGCAGGTCGGCTTCTTCGCCGCCGGCCGGGTTGCGACACGCTTTGGTGTCACGCGCGCACGGGTCGGTGCCTTGACATATTCCGTGACATATTCGGTTGTCGTGGTGGTGGTGACGATAGGCTGGCTCTGGATGGTGATGGTTGTCACGCCGGGGCCAACATTGATCACGCGTTGATTTCCGTCGACGACATAGTCTGCGCCAGCGATATCACCGCCGTCGTCGCTCAACGCCGGGTCTTGCACGACAGCGGGAGAAATGCGGCTGCGGGTGCCGCCATTTTGATCTGACCAATGGGCGCCATCATCATACTGGCCTTCGTAAGTGCCTTCGTAGACACGGCCGCTTTGGTCGGTCCAGCGGCCGTCCCAGCGTCCACGCCACTGGCCGTCGGATGTCACGCGGTCGTTCGGCACATCATAGTCATAGCCATAGTCAATGTTGCGCGAGGGACGCGCATCCCGATAGACGCGTTCCCGCGCAGGCCGACGGTTTCTGGACGCCTCTGTGACGGCCACACTGGCCAATGCGCCAAGGCCGCCGCCAATCAGCGCGCCGGCGCCGCGGTTTCCGCGACCGGCAATAACTGTGCCGAGGATGGCCCCTGCCGAACCGCCGACCACAGCACCAAGCGCCGCAGTGCCAAGCCCGGCAAGAACACCGTTGCGCCGCCGCGGGGCTTCAGCGGAGCCATAGCCATCGGGATAGGCGCCATAATCGTAATTGGCGTCTTCATAATAGCTGCTGCGTGCGGCGTTGCGATCCCAATTATAATTGGGAACAAAATCGACCACGCGGCCAAAACGGTCTGTCAGAACGGCATCGTTATAATAACGCGACCAGCCGAAGCCGGCCGACGGAGCGGCAAAGCCGAAGTTTGACCAATTGCCGATGAAGAAGCTGGGGCTGATCCAGTAGCTGGGCAGCACAAAGCCGCGATAGGGACGGCGATAGGCATTCCAGCCACCCGGTGCCTGCCAGCCGCCAACCCAGCGACCCTGATATTTTTGGTTGAAGCCTTGGCCCATCGTCGGCCTCACGTTCATGCGGGAAATCATCGGACGGCCCGGCGTATGCCGGTAAAAGCCTCCATTGCCCATCGATTCGCCTGCCATGGCAGGGGCGGAAGTCAGGGTCGTGGCCAGCGCAAGTGCCGGAATTAAAAAGCGTCGCATCGTTAACGGCTCCCCGTGTACTCGGCCCCTGCAGGAGGTGATTACCCGCGCAGGACCCTATCAAATCGAGCCATATTTAACAGTATTGCAACCATATTGCCACGAACGGATTCGGCAAGATTTGTCCCAATTCTGGACTTTAAGAGGCGATGCGCGGCGCGATCAGCGTGCAAATTGCCTCCATACCGGTTTGATCCTCGGTATCGAAACGGGCGAGGTGCGGGCTGTCCAGATCGAGCACGGCCAGCAGGCGTCCATTGTGGATGACCGGCACAACCAGTTCTGATTGTGAAGCGGCGTCGCAGGCAATGTGGCCGGGAAAGGCGTGGACGTCCTCAATGCGCTGTGTCTCCAGCGTTGCCGCCGCAGCACCGCACACGCCTTTGCCAATGGCAATGCGGATGCAGGCGGCCTTGCCCTGAAACGGGCCGAGCACCAGTTCGCCATCGACCATCCGGTAAAAGCCGGACCAGTTGAGGCTGGGGACATGTTCCCAGATCAACGCGGCGACATTTGCCATGTTGGCGACGGCGTCCGGCTCATCGGACGTGATCGCCTCCACCGCCGCAATTAAGTCGCGATACAGGTCAGCCTTGGTGCCTTGGGCGATATCGAATGTGTACATCAGTCGTCCTTTATCCTGCCGCGTCCTTTTTTGACATCGCTGCGGATGGATTTGCCGGTCAGGCGCCGTTCCTTGGCCGCGCGGGTGGGTTTGGTTTTGACCCGCCGTCGCGGCGCCTGGTGCGCTTTCCAGACGAGTTCGGCCAGCCGTTCGCGCGCATCCGTCCGGTTTGCGTCTTGCGTGCGATATTGGCGCGCGGTGATGACGATTTCCCCATCTGCAGTCCAGCGGCTGCCCGCCAGCACTTTCAGCCGGGCATAGACCGGTGGGGAAAGGCGCAGGGCATAGACATCCAGCCGGAGCTGCACGGCGGTTGCCACTTTGTTGACATTCTGTCCGCCCGGCCCAGTCGCGGCGAGGAAACGTTCCTCCAGCGCGTCCTCAGGCAGCGGGGGATGGTCAGCCAACGATATCTCCTGCGTCGTCTTCCAGAAAGCCGACATAGAGGAAGGACGGTGGCAGGGGTGCTGTGCCTTCAATGGTTTTTTTGCCGTCGCGCTCCAGCCGCAGCTTGCGGGCATGGAGCAACATAGGCGCGCGGCCATTGCCGGTGCCGTAAACGGGGTCGCCCGCAATCGGGATGCCGATGCCGCTCGCCGCATGGACGCGCAACTGGTGGGTCCGGCCGGTTTCGGGTGTGAACTCAACTAGGGCACGGCCGTCCCGCTCCGTCAGAACACGCCAGTGAGACACAGCACGCTTGCCCTTGGGGTCCGGCACCATCCGCCAGCCTTCCGCCTCGGTACTCGTCTTGCCCAGCGCCATATCCACCACGCCTTCGGGGGCGTCTGGCACGCCGTCGAGGATGGCGAGGTAGGTCTTCTTCACCGTCCCGGCTTCAAAAGCGGCGGCAAACTTCTTGTGGGCTTTGGGGTTGCGGGCAAGCAGCAGGCAGCCCGACGTATCCCGGTCCAGCCGGTGAACGGGCAGCGGAAGCCGCGCAAACCCGAAGGTCAGCATCTTCAGGTGGCTTTCCACGCTGACCGCTTTGTCGCGTGGCGTATCCACAGGAAGCCCTGCAGGCTTGTCGATAATGATGGCCTCGCCATCAAGGAAAAGAACGCGGTCGCTGAGGAGCATGGGCGCGCCATGCCACCTACCGCCGTTTGTGTCGAGCGAAGTCGAGACACCCTATGCCATGCACAGGGTCCCGCGACATGCTCGGGACGAACGGGCTGTTAAGCCCTACTTGTCCTTGCCGCGGTTCCGGTTGGCGTAGATGAGTGCGCCGAGGATGGCCGCAGAGCCGATGCCGATGCCAGCGGCCGCTTTCCAGTTGATCGGCTTCTTTTCGCCTTCGGCCCCTTCCTTGCGGGCGCGGGCGCGCTTCACTTCGCGGATGGCTTCGTTGTCCTCGGGCTTGACTTCATTGTCAGACATGGCGTGTCCGTATCATCCTCAATTGGCGTTGGGTAACATGTGAGTCTCCAAGCCCCCGACGTCAACGGCAAATCATAAATATCGTGACACTTTTGTGTAACGCAGCTTGTTGTTCGCGCGCCATGATGCACAGTGTCGGGAAAGAGGAAGGGGAGAGGAATGGCTGAGATCGTGCGGCAGCCCTATGCCGTCGTCTATCGCGAAGAGTCCGGGTTCAAGGACGTCTATGGCGGCGCAGGCGGGCATGTGTTCGTTGAATGTATGCGGATTGCGCCTGCGGCTTCCCCGTCCAAGCGCGTCATCGTCTTCAGCCATCCGGTCGGCGGCGGATCGTTTCTGCCGCTGGTGACCGCGCTCGCCAAGGCAGGGCACCACATCATCTACGTCAACCCGCGCTATCGCGGGAATGACAGTGCGCTGATTATGGAAAAGTGCGTTGCTGATCTGGGGGCGGCGCTGCGCGATGCCAAGACGCGCTTTGGCTATGAACACATCATATTGGGCGGCTGGTCGGGCGGCGGCTCGCTCTCGCTTTTCTATCAGGATCAGGCCGAAACGCCGACGGTTACGCATACACCCGCAGGCGATGCCTATGACCTGACGGCGATGGACCTGCCCAAGGTGGACGGCATCATGCTGCTCGCCGCGCACATCAGCCGGGCAATGACGCTGACGGAGTGGATCGATCCGTCGGTGACGGACGAGGCCCGCCCGTTTGACCGCGATCCCGAGCTCGACATTTACAACCCTGCCAATCCAAACCAGCCGCCTTATGACGATGCTTTTGTCGCGCGCTTCCGGGCCGCACAGGTGGCGCGCAACCGGCGGATTACGGCTTGGGCACAATCCGAGCTGGCGGCGCTGAAGGCAGCGGGCGAACCCCATTCCGAACGGGCCTTCGTGGTTCATGGCACCATGGCCGATGTGCGCTGGACCGATCCGACGCAGGACCCGTCAGACCGGCGGCCCTATGAATGCTATCTGGGCGTGCCCAAGGTCGCCAATGACGGACCGGTGGGGCTGGCGCGTTTCACGACGCTGCGGTCCTGGTTGTCGCAATGGGGCTATGACACGACCAACGCGACCGGCCTTGGCAATGCGGCGCGGATTTCCTGCCCTGTGCTCGTCATCAACAACACCGCCGACCTTGCCTGCACGCCCAGCCATGCGCGGCGGCTGTTTGAGGCGATCGGGCATGATCGCAAAGCGTATCGCGATATCGCGGGCGCCGACCATTATTACATTGAGCGGCCGGACCTGTTGCCAGAGGCTGTTGCAACCTGTTCCGACTGGCTGGCACGGACTTTTGGGTGAGGCGGGGCGGCACATAAAGAAAGGGACGACAGTCCCCCATCGCCCCCTTCAGGTTACATTGCGTTGACTACGGTAGGTGCAATGCATCGTAAAGCTGCCTGCCTAACCTGCCCGCCGCAACCCCGGGTCACGACGAACCGTTGCCCCAAAGGCCTAAGCCGTTGATTTATGCCTTAGGCGTGTACCAAATCGGCGACGTATAGGCGCGTTTCTGATCCTTCAGGCGCGCGCCTGCCGGGATCTTCGCCCCATAACGCAGCGCATCAAACACCGGCCAGCGCGGCGTCGGGATTTCCATGACGCGCAGATAATAAAAGCTGCGGACCTTGGGGTCGAATTCCGGATCAGCCCAAAGTGTGCGCAGTTCGGTGGCACCAATGGTGTTCTTGTAGCTGGCTGTCTTCAGATCGACCGTGTCGCCAACCGGCGGCAGCTTGTCGCCAATAGGCTTGCGCTTCGCCGCATCGCTCCAGGCGACGTTGAAGATCTTTTCGTGCATCTTGCCCGACGCATCGACCCAGCCCTTCACCATCTGGACGCGGTCCAGATTGGCGCCAATCGGGTCCTTCAGAGCAGAGATCAGGAACTTCGGAGCCCCTTTGCCTGCCTTCAGGTCGCTGCCCATCGGGACGCCGCGTGTATAGCCTGCCTTGACCCAATTGGTCTTCCAGTCGGCATCGGTGAAGTCCCAGCCGCCAAAGATGCGCACGACCATGCGTGGGCCGGTGGTGGCATAAACTTCACGCTTGGCCATGGCATCGAAAATCGCGCCACGCGTGTTGGCCTTGGCCCAAACCGCAGCATAACCGCCGGCCAGATATTGCCAGCCGAAACGCCCTGTGTTGGGACCCAGATTCTGGGCTTGGGACGCGCGCGCTTTGCCCGGCTCGCTGCCGGAATGTTTGCCGAAGAAGTTATCCTCGTCGCCTGTTGCAAGGGCTGTGTGGCTGTCGGTCGACCCGATCATGCCCAGCTTATAGGGGTTCACGCCTGTTTTCTGTTCAATGGCAAGGCCGCGCTTCAATGCTTCACGGACATAGTCGCCCCCCAGCATGTCCGGCGTCTTCTTGTGTTCCATCGTCAGATTGCCAAGTTCCCAACCGGCATCGCCGAAATCGGCAAATTCGTCATTGGGAGACAGGAAGGGATGCGATTCACTGTCGCCTTTGATCTGCGTCGCTTCAACAATCGGCTCACGCGAGGCGCGACGGCGCGCATAAGCGGCTGTCATCGGTCCGCCACCTGGGCCGGTCATCTGGAACATCAGGCCGTTGGAGACATTTGAATTGTGCGGGATGGCGAGGATCTTGCCGCCCGTCTTCTTCTCATAGCCATCCATATAATCCCACAGCTGGTCGGGCGTGGTGCCGATGAGCGAGGAATAGGGCTGCACCTGATCGGCCTTGTCTTTGCCATCGCGCATGATAACCACGCGGTGCAAGTTATCGCCCTGCCGCATCAGCGTATATTCAAAGCCGTTGAACGCAGAGAATTTGCCCGGCGTATTGTAGCGCTCGGTGATCTTGGTGTTGTCGTGCCAAACACCCGTTTCCCGTTCCAGCTGGTTCTTGGGGTCGAGCATTTCGGGCGGCAGCGTCCGCTTGGAGAAGCGGTCGATCAGTTCCATCGCGACTGCCATGGACTCCTTGGGGCCCTTGTTCAGTTCATCATGCCAGCGCTGGAGAAGCGGATCATTCAACAAGAAGCGCGGCGCATCATGGATCGCCTTCAGCGCGGCGAGGCCGTCGGAATGGTCAGCGATCACAAGAAAGTCGAGCGGACGGGAAAGCTTTGCCTTCAGGCCCGTGGTGGAGGTGACTTCTTCGCCCATGGCAAAGCGCAGCGCGTCTTCTGGTCCCAAGCGCACGCCAAGGCCGAACGCGTCAGAGGAGTTGGAGGTGTGGAGATGCGTGTCGCCGAAATAGACCTGTTCGGGATATTCGGTTTGCTTGATCTCCGCGTCGGTCTTCTTGCCGGAGATGATATCCCGCGCCTTCTCGCAAGACGACAGCGACAGGCCCAGTGACAGACCAAGTGCAACGACCGCTGCTTTTGACATCCAACGCGACTTCATTCCCGCTCTCCCCTATTCCTCTGGCGCGGTTTCAATCAGCAAACCGTCGGGTTTGCAAGGGGGCACGCCTTTGCGTAAGCGCAACTATATGAGCCAATTAGAAGCAGTCATCTGGGATTTCGGCGGTGTCGTAACGTCATCGCCGTTTGAGGCCTTTAACCGCTATGAGGCAGATCGCGGTTTTCCGCGCGATACCATCCGCCGGATCAACGCCGCAGACCCCGATTCGAACGCCTGGGCGTTGTTTGAGCGGGCGGAAATCGATGCGGCCGCCTTCGACACGATGTTTGCAGAAGAAGCCGCGCGCATCGGGCATGATATCCGGGGGAATGAGGTGCTTGCCCTGCTGTCGGGCGATATCCGCCCGCGCATGGTGGCCGCCCTCGATACCATCAAAGCGGCGGGCCATAAGGTCGGCTGCATCACCAACAACGTCCCCGCCGGCAAAGGCGCGGGCATGTCCACCTCCGAGAAAAAGGCCGCCGCCGTCGCTGAGGTGATGACGCGGTTTGACCATATCATCGAAAGCTCCAAGGCTGGCATCCGCAAGCCTGATCCGCGCATCTACACGATGATGTGTGAGGCGCTGTCGGTCGCGCCGGAGGCGTGCATCTACCTTGATGATTTGGGCATCAACTGCAAACCCGCCGCCGCCCTTGGCATGCGCGCCATCAAGGTGACGGGCGAGGAACAGGCGCTGGCGGATCTCTCTGCGATGACAGGGCTGTCCCTGTAACAGCATGAGCTGGCTGGAGGCCCTTGCCGCGCTGTTCGGCGTTGCCAATATCCTGCTGATCGTGCGGCGCAGCGTGTGGAATTTCCCCGCCGCCCTGATAATGGTCATGCTCACCGGGATCGTCCTTTGGGATGCGAAGCTTTATTCCGATGCCGGGCTTCAGGCCTTCTTCTTCATCGTCAACATCCTCGGCTGGGCGCTGTGGGCGCGCAACCGGGGCGCGGCGGGAGAGATCATTGTGGACCGGCTCGGCACGCTGGGTCAGCTCCTCTGGATCGCGCTTGCGATGGCGGCCACCTATGGCTGGGGCCTGTTCATGGCGCTCAACACCGATGCGACCAACCCCTGGTGGGATGCGAGCGTCGCTATGCTCAGCATCGCCGCGCAAATCCTGATGACGCGGCGCTACATCAACAATTGGCATTGGTGGATCGTCGTCAACATCCTGTCCATCGGCCTTTACTGGCAAAAGCAGCTTTACGTGTTCACCGGCCTGTATGTGGTCTTCCTCGGCATGGCGGTCTGGGGCCTGATCGAATGGCGCCGCGCCGAGGCGCGTCAGCGCGCGCAATCTGCACCCGCATGACCGTCCGCACGATCTGCCTCCATGGTCCGGAAAGCACGGGCAAGACGGTGCTCGCCGCCGCTTTGTCACAGCATCTGGCCGATACGGCGGGTGCTGCCGAGATTGTCGGCGAATATGGGCGGGAATGGTGTGAGGCCAATGGCAGCTATACCAGCATGGCCGATCTTGTGATGATCGCGGCCGAACAGGAACGCCGCATCACCGCCGCCATCGCACGGGCAGAGGCGGCCGGGCGGCGCTGGGTGATCTGTGATACCGATGCCGTGATGACCGCCGTCTGGGCCGAAATGCTCCACGGTGGGCAAGACCCTGCTTTTGCCGAGCTGACGCACACAGCAGCGCTTTACCTCGTCCCCGATCTTGATCTGCCCTGGGTGGAAGACGGCGTCCGCTATTTCGGGCAAGCCGACATCCGCCGGACCTTCATGGACAAGGCGCTGGCGGAACTCGACCGGCGTGGCCTGCCCTATGCCATGGTGCGCGGGCAGGGAGACGCGCGGCTGGAAAGCGCGCTGGCGGCGGTGCGGGGGATGGCGGGGTAGGGATACACCGTTCCCGTTCCTCCCCATCGACTTGCGATGGGGAGGGGGACCGCGCGCAGCGTGGTGGAGGGGCGGGGCGCATCGCTTGCAGCATGGCCCCTCCGTCAGCCCGCTTTGCGGCCTGCCATTCCAGTGCTCGCCGGTTCCCCGAACAGGCTGCGCGCTTCACCCCCATCGCAAGTCGATGGGGAGATCTGAGAAGCAGCCCCCCCCCATTTCCCCCTGTCCTACAGCCCCCTTTTTGTGCCAGTCTCCCGCCCGTGATGTTTGCTGCGCGCCCGCTTTGTCTGCCCAAAGGTCCCTCTGTCCTACACAGGCGGACGGTTTTGCAGGGCGTGATGCCCTCAACTTCCTCCACTTCCAAACCTTTGGCCCCGCCAAAGGCGCGCAAAAGCGTCGAGTCGGCGCGGCGCGAACATTCCTATTGCTAAGGACCTGAAATGACCGGATTTACTTGGACGCCAGAGGCAGGGACCGGCATCCGCCAGCGCTTTGTAGAGGCGAACGGCCTGCGCTTTGAATTGGCGGAGGCAGGCGCGGCGACTTCGCGGCGGCTGGCGCTTTGCCTCCACGGCTTTCCCGAACTCAACTATAGCTGGCGGTTCCAAATGCCGCTGCTTGCCGCACGCGGCTGGCGGGTATGGGCTGCGAATTCACGCGGCTATGGCGCGTCGGATAAGCCGCAGGGCGTGCGGTCTTATGCGCTTGATCACCTTACCGCCGATGTCGGCGCGCTGATCGATTTGGCGGCGGCGGAACATCCGGTCGATGAGGTGATGCTCGTGGCGCATGATTGGGGCGCGATCATCGCCTGGGCCTTTGCGATTGCCAAGGTCCGCCCGCTGACCAAGCTCGTCATCATGAATGTGCCGCACCCGATGGTCGGCATGCGCGAGGCGCGGACGCTCTCTCAATTGCGCAAGAGCTGGTACATCTTCTTCTTCCAACTGCCGGGCCTGCCCGAACGTGTCTTCGGCAAGAACGGCGCAGAGGCGATCCGCGGCGCCTTCTTCAATATGGCGGTCGACAAGAGCCGCTTCGGCAAGGACGTGCTGGATGTCTATGCGGCGGCGGCCTCCCGCCCCGGCGCGCTGACGGGCATGATCAACTATTACCGCGCGCTGCTGCGCCACCGGGATACGCTCGATCTCGGCGACGGTCGCATCGACATCCCCACGCTGATGGTCTGGGGGGAAGAAGACGCCGCGCTTGGCATCGGTTGCACCGTGGGGACGGAAGCATGGGTGCCGCAGCTGGAACTCCACCGCCTGCCCGGCGTCTCCCATTGGGTGCAGCAGGAAGCGCCGGAAAAGGTCAATGCGATCCTGGCTGACTGGCTGGACCGCAACGGGGGGTAGGGACCCTCATGTCATCCCCGCGAAAGCGGGGATCCATGGCAAGCTGGGGCTGGATTCCCGCTTTCGCGGGAATGACACGGTGTTGGGGGAAGTGTTCGTGTAGAGGCCGTTGCGCGCTCCGACTGTCCTGAGCGGAACGGTGTGTGCCACAACCTCTCCCCTCCCGCTTGCGGGAGGGGCTGGGGGAGGGTCCGTCAACCCCTGCTCCGCTTTCGATGACGCCGCACGCGCCCTGCCCGATTCCATCAGGATGCGCGCGGTGCTCTCTCCCCTTTGCCTAAAGGCCCAACACTGCTAGGGCCGCGCGCATGTCCACGCCGCTTTCCAAGATCCGCAACTTTTCCATCATCGCCCATATCGACCATGGCAAGTCCACCCTTGCCGACCGGCTGATCCAGCGCACCGGCGGCCTGACCGACCGGGAAATGACCGCGCAGGTCCTGGATAATATGGAAATCGAAAAGGAACGCGGCATCACCATCAAGGCGCAAACGGTGCGCCTTGATTATAAGGCGAAGGATGGGGAGACCTATACCCTCAACCTCATGGACACGCCGGGCCATGTCGACTTCGCCTATGAAGTCAGCCGCAGCCTTGCCGCGTGCGAAGGCGCGCTGCTCGTGGTGGACGCGGCGCAAGGTGTGGAAGCGCAGACGCTGGCAAACGTCTACCAGTCGATCGAGCATGACCATGAGATCGTGCCTGTCATCAACAAGATCGATCTGCCCGCCGCCGAAGTCGAACAGGTGCGCAATGAGATTGAAGAGATTATCGGCCTTGATGCTTCAAACGCCGTGCTCACCTCCGCGAAATCCGGAATTGGCATTGAGGATGTGCTCGAAGCTGTCGTGACCCGCATTCCGCCGCCGAAAGGTGATCGAGATGCGCCGCTGAAGGCGATGCTGGTCGACAGCTGGTACGATCCGTATCTGGGTGTCGTCATCTTGATCCGTGTGGTCGCGGGCGTCCTGAAAAAGGGCCAGCAGATCAAATTTATGCAAACAGGGACGCTGCATCTGGTTGACCGCGTGGGCTGCATGCGGCCCAAGATCGAGCAGCTCGAAGAGCTCTCTGCCGGCGAAATCGGGTTCATCACCGCGCAAATCAAAGAGGTCGCGCAGACCCGCGTTGGGGACACCATTACCGATGCAAAGCGCCCTGCTGCCGAGGCTCTTCCGGGCTTCAAGGAAGTTCAGCCGGTCGTGTTCTGCGGGCTGTTCCCGGTCGATGCGAATGACTTTGAAAAGCTGCGCGAAAGCATTTCGAAGCTGCGGCTAAACGATGCGAGCTTTAGTTTTGAAACTGAATCGAGCGCGGCGTTGGGCTTTGGCTTCCGTTGCGGATTTCTTGGATTGCTTCATCTGGAAATCATTCAGGAACGGCTGACGCGCGAATATGATCTTGATCTGATCACCACCGCGCCAAGCGTGATCTACGATATCCAGCTTGCCCATAATCGCGGGACGATCCAGCTTCATAATCCGGCAGACATGCCTGATCCGAGCGCCATCGCCCAAATTGACGAGCCTTGGATAAAGGCAGTCATTTATTGCCCGGACGAGTATCTCGGCTCCATCCTGAAGCTCTGTCAGGATCGGCGCGGCATTCAAACCAACCTGACCTATGTCGGGGGGCGGGCACAAGTGACGTATGAGCTGCCGCTCAACGAGGTTGTGTTCGATTTCTATGACCGCCTGAAGAGCATTTCGCGCGGGTATGCCAGCTTTGACTATACCCAGATCGGGCACCGCGAAGGGGACCTGGTCAAGATGAATATTATGGTCAATGCGGAGGCCGTCGACGCCCTCAGCATGATTGTGCACAGGGGGACTGCCGAAGCGCGTGGGCGTGGCATGTGCGAGCGGCTCAAAGACCTGATCCCGCGCCACTTGTTCAAAATTCCGATTCAGGCCGCGATCGGCGGCAAGGTCATCGCGCGCGAAACCATCGCTGCAATGCGCAAGGATGTGACCGCCAAATGCTACGGCGGTGACGCCAGCCGCAAACGCAAGCTGCTCGACAAGCAGAAAAAGGGCAAAGCGCGGATGCGCGAGTACGGCTCGGTCAGCATCCCGCAGGAAGCCTTTATTGCCGCCCTGAGAATGGGTGAGGAGTAATGGCGGGCGACCGCTTTGAACGGCACAAGCAACCCTGGACCACCGATGAGATTCAGAAGCTCCATACGCTCGCCAAGAAGGGCATGCCGCTCAAGCAGATGGCCAAGGCGCTGACGCGCAGTGAAGAGAGCGTGAAGGACCGCGCCAAGCTCGATGGGCTGAAAATCGCCAAGCTGCGATAGCAGGGCGGAAATGCGCAGAAATGCGCCACTCGGCCTTGCTATTTTGTATAAATCCGCCATAGACTAACCCAAGAACAGCAGAGGCGTATTTTCTGTTGGGGAAACAGGTAGATGGTTCGAACCATGCAGAGTGCGACGGGCGATGGCTGTTTTGCCACGGCGCCTCTTCCCAGGATTTCCGGCTATGAAGTTGGCCGGAATAGTGCCGATCAGTGGAGTCACGTGTTCCTTTAGCGCGCGGCTTATTGAACGGCACTGGGGAGGGGTGATGGGTCGCACATCCCTCCCCATTTTTTCACCTCATTTGCGCAATTGACCCAAATCAAGGAACTTTTGCCGGTCCGGTTCCATTCTGCTCTTCGACACCGCACGAAGAGGAGAAAGTTATGTCACCATATCTCATGCAGCCATTTGTCATCGGCCCCGCCATCGTTGGTCTTTTGTTCGTCGTGACGCTGCTGACCGCGTCCATTTCCGACGCGCGGGGTGAGAACCGGCCATGAGCCATACGCCCAATGATCTGCGCGACGAATTTCCCGACGCCGTCGATGTCCTTCATCAACTGAAGGTGCACGACGCCCATTTCGCGAAGCTGGCCGAGCGCTATCATGATCTCAATCGCGAGATCCACCGGATCGAAAGCGACGTCGAGCCTGCGTCTGACGAGCGGGCAGAAACGGCGAAGAAGCAGCGGCTTGCTCTGCTGGATGAAATTTCTGCCATCGTTGCCAAAGCAAAGGCCGCCTGATGGAGGCCCTTGGCATCCAAAGTCGCCTTCAGCTTCGGCTGGATGAATTGCTGGCCCGCGTCGGGCACATTGGCGCTGATCTCTTAGCCCCCCATTCTGCCGATTCGGATGAGGCCGCTATTGAGGCGGAATCCGACGAGCCGCTGCTGGGCCAAAGCGCGCTGCTTGAACTGGAGATCGCGCAGGTTCGTGCGGCGTTGGGGCGTCTCGAAAGCGGCGACTATGGCGTTTGCACCGCGTGCGGCGAAGAGATCGCACCGGCGCGGCTAGAGGCCATACCCGAAGCTGCGCACTGTATTGACTGCGCTGCGTCCGGCGGAAAGCGCTGACATCTGCTTTTCTCGTGTGACGCGCCGTCCCCTTCCGCAGACCAAACTCCAAATCCGAAAATCAAGCCTCATTTAGAAGGTTGCAGATAATAAGCATTGCTATTATATGGCGTGCATGGCGGAACCCGATAATCTTGGAACCATGGTGGCGGACGTGTCGCATCTGATGCGCCGCGCCTTTGATGAACGGGCGCGGAGCAGTGGGCTTTCGCGTCCCCAATGGCGCGTGCTGACGATGTTGCGGCGTCATGAAGGGATCAACCAAGGCGGCCTTGCGGAACTCGTTGAAGTTGAACCGATCACGTTGTGCCGCATGGTAGACCGCTTGCAGGAAGCGGGGCTGGTGGAGCGCCGGGCGAACCCTGCGGACCGCCGGGCCTGGCTGTTGCATCTGACGGACAAGGCCCGCGCCTTGCTGGAAGAGATGCGGCCGATGGCCTTTAGCCTGTTTGACGACGCGATGGCGGGTCTTGATCCGGCAGAGCGGTCAGACTTGTTCCGTATGCTGGAGCGGATCCGCACGAATTTGTCGCGGCGGGCGCCGCAGGAGTTGATAGCAAATGGCTGATCGTGATCCTCAGATTGCAAAAGAGCGGTCCCACGCCGTGCCGGACGTGCAGCAGGGCACCCCGAAAAAATGGCTGCGGCCTGTGCTGATGGTGTCGCTTCCGCTCGCCCTTATCGCAGGGGGAGCCGCCTATTATCTGGCCAATGATCATTATGTCTCAACCGACAATGCCTATGTGCAACAGAGCAAGGTTTCGGTTTCAGCAGAGGTGAACGGACGCATTGTTGATGTGGCGGTGCGCGAAAATCAGACAATCAAGGCGGGTGACCTCCTCTTCCGTATCGACCCGGAACCGTATCAGTTGGCAATTGCTCAGGCGGACGCGGCGATTGCCTCGGCCCAGGTGCGGCTGACCACGCTTCAAACAGACTATCAGACCAGCGGCGTCGACATCGCCAGCGCCCGCGAAAATGTGGACTTTTTCTCAAAAGAATATGAGCGCCAGTCCAAGCTGATGCAGACGGGCTTTACCACCAAGGCGCGGCTGCAAGAGGCAGAACATGCTTTGGCTGAAGCGCGCAGCCGCCTGTCCACCGCGCAGGCCGATGCGCAAAAGGCGCAGTCCCAACTTGCCACAGGTGCGGCGGCTCCGGGCGTCAACCCGCAGGTGATGGCAGCGCAAGTCCAGAAGCGTAAGGCGATTCTGGAATTGTCGCGGACTGAAGTGCGTGCGCCGGAAACAGGCGTTATCAGCCAGGCAGACCGCCTTCAGGTCGGCCAGATGATGGTGTCGGGCCTGCCCGCTGTGACCATTGTTTCAACCGAAGGGACTTGGGTTGAAGCCAATTTCAAGGAAACAGACCTTAACAATATGCGGGTCGGACAGACGGCGGAATTGACGTTTGACGCTTATCCCAAACTCAAGATCAAAGGCCGTGTCGCCAGCATTGGCGCGGGCACTGGATCAGAGTTTTCGGTGCTGCCCGCCCAGAATGCGAATGGCAATTGGGTGAAGGTCACTCAGCGCGTCCCCGTGCGGATCGCGATTGAGACAAAGCCATCCCGCCCGCTCATCGCCGGTTTGTCGACGCACGTCCGTATCGATACAGCCAGCCGTTGATCTGGTGGCAAGTGTTGCACCTGCTGAGGGCAAACCCTTTCTTGCCGTTGAGAATAAGGGCCTCCTGACGCTCGCGATCATGGGCGCGGCGATTATCCAGATTTTGGATTCGACCATTGCCAATGTGGCCATTCCACATATGCAGAGCAGCCTTGGCGCCACGCAGGATACCGTCACCTGGGTGTTGACCAGCTACATTGTCGCAGGCGCCATCGTGATGCCAATGACCGGGTGGTTGGCCGACCGGATCGGGTCCCGGCGTCTGTTCATCCTCTCCACCATTGGGTTCATCGTGACGTCCATGCTGTGCGGCATTTCCGTCAGCCTCACAGAAATGGTGATCTTCCGGATTTTGCAGGGTGTGTGCGCGGCCTTTATCGCGCCGCTTTCCCAGTCGATCCTGCTGGACATCAACCCGCCTGAAAAGGCGCCGAAGGCGATGGCCTTATGGGGCATGGGGATCATGGTGGCGCCCATTTTGGGGCCGATGATCGGCGGCTGGCTGACCGAAAGTTACAATTGGCGCTGGGTCTTTTACATCAACTTGCCCATCGGCATCCCGACGGTCGCGTTGTTGCTTTGGCTGCTGCCCAGCCGCCCGATTACCAAGCGATATTTTGATGGTTTGGGGTTTGCAGCACTTGCGTTGGGCGTGGCGACGCTTCAGCTGATGTTGGACCGCGGCCAGCATGAAGATTGGTTTGAAAGCTGGGAAATCCGGATTGAAGCGATCATCGCTGTGTCGGCGCTCTGGGTGTTTTTCGTCCACCAGATGACGACGAAGAAGCCCATGTTCGATCCAGAACTGGTCACAGACCGCAACTTTGTCACCGCTCTTGCCTTCATGATCATGATCGGGGTGATGATGTTCGGCATTTTCGCGCTGATGCCGCCCATGTTGCAGACTCTGTTTGGCTATTCTGTCTTCGACACCGGGCTGCTGCTTGCCCCGCGCGGTATTGGCATCCTGATCGCGATGCAGATTGCGACCCGCATCACGGGCAAGGTGGATTCGCGGTTGACCGTTGGGTTTGGCCTTGTCGTCACCGTCATTTCGCTGTGGCAAATGACGACATGGGGCCTGATGATGGACTGGCATTCCGTCGCGCTGACGGGCCTTATTCAAGGTCTGGGCATGGGGTTTGTGTTCATCCCGATGAACCAGTTGGCCTTTGCCACGCTATCGATGCGGCATCGCACAGACGGGTCGAGCTTGCTCTATCTCGTGCGCAGTATCGGCGGCAGTCTGGGCATTTCGGTGATGACCACCATGCTCGCGCGCAACCTACAGACAAGTCATGAGGACCTGTCATCGCATATAACTTCATCCTCCATGGCGGCGATTGATCCGTCGACGGTTGACCGTTTCCAAACCTTGGGGGAAGCCGTCATGCTGATGTTGAATGGAGAGGTGACGCGGCAGGCGGCGATGATTGCCTATCTCGACAATTTCAAATTCATGATGATCCTGATCATTGCGTTCATGCCAATGGTTTTGCTGATGCGGCCACCCCGCATTGTCCCCGGACAAATGATCCACCCGGTTGGCGAATAGCTACATTTCGCCGCGCGACTTTCGGATGGCGTACCATTTTTCGACGTTTGCATTATGCTCCGCCAGTGTCTCGGCAAACACATGGCCGCCCGTGCCGTCAGCCACGAAATAGACATAGCGGGTGGGTGCGGGGTTGAGGACGGCGGCAATCGCCTCCTTGCCCGGATTGGTGATGGGCCCTGCGGGAAGTCCCGCGCGGGCATAAGTGTTATATCCGTTATCGGCCTGCAATTCTGATCGCAGAATGCGCCGCCCCAGCGGCTTTCCCTTGGTCACCGGATAGATCACCGTCGGGTCGGCCTGAAGCCGCATGCCGGTTTTCAACCGGTTGGAATAGACGCCCGCCACAGTCCGGCGCTCGGAGGCTTTGCCGGTTTCCTTCTCCACGATCCCGGCAAGGATGATGGCGTCCTGCGGGCTGTTCACCACCGTTGCCGCAGACCGTTCGGCCCAGAGCTTGGCAAGTGTCCGCGTCATCGCCAGCTGCATGCGTTCCAGGACGGCACTGCGCTTTTCGCCGCTTGTATAGGCATAGCTGTCGGGAAGGACGGACCCTTCTGCCGGAACCTCAACGTCGCCCGTCAAATGCTGCGCGGCCTTCAAACGCTCATAGACCATGATCGACGGCATGCCTGGTGTGACGGTCACAAAGCGCTGGAGCGTTTTGCCCTCCTGCAACAGGCTGAGAATCTCGCCTGAGGACATCCCCTTCTTGATCGCATATTCACCGGGTTTGATCGGCGCATCCGACCCGAAGACGCGGGCATAGTTGAGGAAGCCTGAGGCTGACTCGACGGCGCCTGCCTCTTCCAATGCCGTGGCGGCCGACCGAAGGCTCGAGCCCGGCTGGATCACGACGGAGACATCTTCGCCCGCCTGCCCCCCGCAGGCCGCGAGGAGAAGAGCAAGGAGCAGAGGCAGGAGACGTTTCAACATTTGGTTTGTCCACTTTCCTTGCGCTCACCCTGAGCTTGTCGAAGGGTGGTCGGGCAGGCTTCGACAGGCTCAGCCTGAGCGCGGCGGGATGCCGTGTGTGATTTGGCCAGAGTCGGCAGTGCCGACCAATCACCGCGCATAAAGGCCTCCTTCTTCGCTCTCGACCAGCCCTTTAGCTGCCGCTCTAGAAAGAATGCACCATCCCGATCTTGAAAATCGCTTGCCCAAATCAGGCGCAAGGGCCGTCGTTTCGCTGTGTAGGCGGAACCAATCCCATTTTGATGTGCGGCCATCCTATGATCCAGATCATCTGTATGCCCGACATAATAACTGCCGTCGGAACATTCCAAAATATACGTCCAGAATGTCACCGGCGCGCTTCACCTGCCCCGATTAAACAGCCTTCATCACGATGCTAGCGTTGGTGCCGCCAAAGCCGAAGCTGTTGTTGAGGATGGCGCGCACCTGACGTTTTTTGGCGACATGCGGCACAAGATCAACACCCTCAGTCCCCTCATCGGGATTATCGAGGTTGAGTGTCGGCGGCACGATCTGGTCGCGGATGGCGAGGATGCAGAAGATGGCTTCCACTGCACCCGCACCGCCCAAAAGGTGGCCGATGGCAGACTTGGTGCTGCTCATTGAGGCACCACCGAGATCATCGCCCAGCACGCGCTTGACGGCGCCCAGTTCGATCGTGTCCGCCATGGTCGATGTGCCGTGTGCGTTCACATAGTCAATGTCGCCCGGTTCCATGCCGGCCTTCCGCATCGCCATACGCATGGCGAGTTCCGCGCCCTTGCCTTCCGGGTGAGGGGCGGTGACGTGATAGGCATCGCCGGACAGGCCATAGCCGACGACTTCGGCGTAAATCTTGGCCCCACGCGCCTTGGCGTGCTCATATTCTTCGAGGACGAGGACGCCCGCACCCTCGCCCATCACAAAGCCATCGCGGTCCTTGTCATAGGGGCGGCTGGCCTGTTCAGGCCGGTCGTTGAAGCTGCAGTTGAGTGCGCGGGCCTGGGCAAAGCCTGCCACGCCGAGCGGGTTGATCGTGCCTTCAGCGCCGCCTGCCAGCATGATGTCGGCATCGTCATCTCTGATCATCCGCGCGGCATCGCCAATCGAGTGCGCGCCGGTTGAACAGGCGGTGACGACCGCGTGGTTCGGGCCCATCAGGCCGTATTTGATGCTGACCTGACCCGAGATCAGGTTGATGAGGCGACCGTGCACAAAGTGCGGCGAGACGCGGCCGGGGCCCTTTTCGTGGAGGACAATCGATTCGCTCTCAATGCCCGGAAGACCGCCAATGCCTGAACCGATGGAGCAGCCGGTGCGCATCTTCAGATCTTCGTCCATGTCCAGCAGGCCGGCATCTTCCATAGCCTGCCCTGCGGCATCGATGCCATAGATGATGAATGGATCGACCTGACGCTGGACTTTGTGATCGACGCGCTTGTCCGGATTAAAGCCCCATGGATGGTCCTTGGGCTTCACTTCGCAGGCGATGTGACATTTCTGGTCCGACGCGTCGAAACGCGTGATTTTTCCAGCACCGGATTTTCCGGCAATCAGATTGGCCCAGACGGTTTCAACATCCGCACCCAAAGGGGTGACAAGTCCCAGACCTGTTACGACGACACGGCGCATAAGCGTCTCCACTATTCCAGAATCAAAAACGGCTCCCGAACAGGCCGGAAACCGTCTTCGATATCAGCGATTCTTTCAAGGCGATGGCGCCTTTTCGATCAGCCCTTGTTGCTGTCGATGTAAGCAATCGCGTCCTTGACGGTCGAAATCTTCTCGGCAGCATCATCAGGGATTTCAACGCCGAATTCTTCTTCGAACGCCATGACGAGCTCGACGATGTCGAGGCTGTCCGCGCCCAGATCGTCAATAAAGCTCGCTTCTTCGGTCACCTTGTCGGCTTCGACGCCGAGGTGCTCTACGACGATCTTCTTTACGCGGTCAGCGGTGTCGCTCATGGATAACCCTTCTCATTCATGTGTGAGCAATATTTCTCGTGCAGCCCTAATAGGCCGCGTTTGGGGATGCAAGCCCTATGGCACCTGTCGCGCCATTTCGGCTTCAGATCATCGCCATCCCGCCATTTACGTGCAGGGTTTGCCCGGTCACATAATTGGCCTCCCGGCTCGCAAGGTAGACAGCGGCGGCCGCAATGTCGGCGCCTTCGCCCATATGACCTGCCGGAATACGCGCATTGAGCGCTTCTTTCTGTGCGTCGGGCAGCACATCAGTCATCGCGGATGAGATGAAACCGGGTGCGATGCAGTTCACCGTCACATTGCGGCTGGCCAGTTCCTGCGCGAGGCTTTTCGACATGCCAATGATGCCGGCCTTGGAGGCAGCATAGTTGGATTGTCCGGGATTGCCGGTCACGCCGACAACGCTGGTGACCGAAATGATACGGCCAAAGCGTGCCTTCATCATCGGCTTGGCCGCGGCCCGACACAGGCGGAACGCGGCTTCCAGATTGATGCGGATGACGTCGGACCAGTCTTCATCCTTCATACGCAGGATCAGGCCGTCACGGGTGACGCCGGCATTGTTGACGAGAATATCCAACTGGCCACCCAAAGCGTCGACGGCTGACGGCACCAAAGCATCGACAGCAGCGCCATCGCCCAGATCGCAGGGCAGGATCACCGTTTCGCCGCCGATGTCCGCGGCCACAGCCTTCAAAGTATCTTCCCGCGTGCCGGAGAGGGCGACCTTCGCGCCCTGAGCGACAAGCGATTTCGCGATGGCAGAACCAATCCCGCCCGAAGCGCCGGTTACCAGCGCGGTCATTCCTGCAAGGTCGAACATTCGTTTTCCTTTTTTGTTTCGCGCAGAGACGCAGTGGACGCAGCGTCGATATGATTGTTGACCAACCTGCGGATACCCTCCGCGTCTCCGCGCCTCCGCGTGAATCAGATAGACTTCACCAAAGCCTCGATATCATCCATCGACACGATACTTGTCGCCGTCGCGTCGGGGGCGGAGCGTTTGACCATGGCAGCGAGCACCTTGCCGCCGAATTCCAAATAGTCATGCACGCCCGCGTCGAACATGGCGATGACTGACTCGCGCCAGCGGACGCGGCCTGTTACCTGCTCAACCAGCAGGCGCTTGATCGTTTCGGCATCAGCCACAGGTGCTGCCGTCACATTTGCATAGACTGGCACCAGCGGGGCGAGGAGGGTTGCTGTGGCCAGCGCTTCCGCCATGGCATCGGCGGCAGGCTGCATCAGTGGGCAATGGAAGGGTGCCGAAACGGGCAGCAGGATGCCGCGCTTAATGCCGTGATCCTTCACCAGCTCAATTGCACGCTCGATGGCGGCTTTGTGGCCGGAGATAACGACCTGTGACGGGTCATTGTCATTGGCCACGGTGCAGACCTCGCCTTGGGCTGCCGCATCGGCCAGCGCTTGGGCCTTTTCGATATCCGCGCCCAGAAGGGCGGCCATCGCGCCGGTGCCGACGGGCGTGGCTGCCTGCATGGCTTGTCCGCGCAGCTTTAAAAGGCGCGCGGTGGTGGACAGATCAAGCGCACCTGCCGCACACAAAGCGGTATATTCACCAAGGCTGTGGCCAGCGACAAAGTCGGCTTTTTCGGTCAGGCGAATGCCGCCTTCCTTTTCTGCCACGCGCAGCGTCGCAATGGCGTTGGCCATGATGGCGGGTTGGGCGTTTTCGGTCAGCGTCAGCTGGTCTTCCGGCCCTTCGGTCATCAGCTTGTAGAGGCTCTGGCCCAATGCCTCGTCAACTTCCTGAAAAACTTCGCGGGCAACAGCGCTCGCATCGGCAAGAGCTTTGCCCATGCCGACTGACTGACTGCCCTGACCTGGAAAGAGGAATGCCCGCATCTCATCGTCCTTCATCATGCTGCGAATTTTTCGGGCGGTTAGGCGAAGGACCGGCGCATGTCGAGAGAAGCCTCCCGCGGCTTTTTACGTGACGGCGCTTGAACAGCAGGAAATGCACGGCTAAGGGGCGCGCCTGCCTTCATCGGGGTCATGCCCGATAAGAGAGTCGGGGAGTAGCTCAGCCTGGTAGAGCACTGTCTTCGGGAGGCAGGGGCCGGAGGTTCGAATCCTCTCTCCCCGACCACTTTTCCAACGCTTTTGATCAGCCCGCCTTGGCAACGGCGCCGGTGCCGCGCACAGGGTCCTTCACCCAAATCATCGTGACAGACGCACAGAGCAGGAAGACGCCGCCAAATAGGATTGCGTTGCGCGAGTCGCCGCCCAGCAGCGGGTGGTAGAGTAGCGGGAAGGTGAGGCTGTGGATCAGCATGGGGATGACAATCATCATGTTGAAGATGCCCATGTAGACGCCCGTCCGTTCCGGCGGGATGGATCCTGCCAGAATGACATAGGGGTTGCCCATGATGCTCGCCCAGCCAAGCCCAAGGCCGAAAGCGACGATCAGCAGTTGCAGGTGGCTCCCCAATTCCGGCATCGCCATCGCACGGAAGAAGGCGTTGGCTTCGCCCGACGTGCCCGTAACGGAAGGAAGATAGAGGAGGCAGGCACCCGCCAGCGCGAGGCAGATCATGTGGAGACGCCGCGCCCCGAAGCGGCGGGCAAGCGGGATCATCGCAAACGCCGCGATAAAGCCGAGGAAATTATAGAAGGCGCCCAATTGCTGGGTTGTCAGCGTGGCTTCCCGAAACGCGTCGGAGCTTTTGTCGGTCGTGTCGAAGATCGACCGGCCAATGGAGAGCACGCCATAGTTCCAGTAGACCATCATGCCATACCATTGGAACAGGCTCATCCACGCCATCTGGCGCATGGCAGGCGGCATATCGCGGATCGCACTCCAGATTTCAGCCAGCGTGGCCCCGGCAGTCTTGGGCGCGGCGGCAATCTTGGCCTGCTCTTCGTCCGACAAAGGCAGTTCCGGCACGCGGATAACCGACCATAGGATCGTTGAGATGGAGAGCACCGCGCCGATCAGGAAGGAAATATGCGTGATGTCGGGGATATTGTGATCATCCACCGCGTTGCGGTCAAAGCCGAACCCGTAGACGAGGATGGAGGGCGTCAGGAAGGCAAGGCTTTGCGCCAGCCCGGTGAACGCGCTCTGGCTCAGAAAGCCGAGTTCATGCTGGCTCTCATCCAGCCGGTCCGACACATAAGCGCGGTAAGGCTCCATCGTGATGTTGTTGCCCGCATCCAGAAACCACAACAGGCTGGCTGCCATCAAGAGGCTGGACGAATGCGGCATGAAGAACAGGCCAAGGCTGCACATGATCGCGCCGATGAGGAAATAGGGGGTCCGCCGCCCGAGCCGAGAATTGGTGCGGTCACTCAGCGCGCCGATCAGCGGCTGGACCAGCAAACCTGTCATCGGCCCCGCCAGTTGCAAGATGGGCAGTGTGGCTTCATCCGCGCCCAGCCAGGAATAGATGGGCACCATATTGCCCTGTTGCAGGCCGAAGCTGAATTGCAGGCCGAGGAAGCCGAGGTTCATTTCGATGACGCGCATCAGCGACAGCCGTGGCTTTGTCTTGGCCATTTCAATTTCCTCCCCGGCTGTCAGCAGCGCGTGTGAGCGGACGCTAGCCACCCCTGCGCCAACCTGCAACAATCGATTGCAGAAATTGAGGCGCCGAACGGAGCCTCGGCACGCCTAAATCCATTTTTTGTGTGTATGACCGTGGATGCGGGATTGCACATCCGGCCCCGCGACCATATCCACAGCCACCGAGCCGCAACGCGGCCATCGACAACGCCCCTGAAGGAACTGCCCAAATGATCGAAGCCGAATGGTGGGACTATGACGACATGGAAGAACTGGCCGAAGCTGTGGCCGGAGATGTCGGCTTCATCATCGAAAGCGCACTCGATGCGCGCGGCCAGGCGCTGATCGCGCTGCCCGGCGGCAAGACGCCGCTGCCGATCTATGAAAAGCTGGCCGCTGCACCGATCAAGTGGAAGCATGTCACGATCATCCCAACCGATGACCGGCTGGTAGCCGTGGACGATGCGCTTTCCAATGCAGCGATGCTGGCCAAGGCCTTCATTCCCAAGGGCGCCCGCGTCCTCCCCATCGGCAGCGTCAATCCCGATCACAAGGCCGCGGGCAACGCCGCCGACGCGCGCCTGCAAGACCTGCACTGGCCGCCCGATCTCGTCTGGCTCGGTGTCGGCACCGACGGCCATACCGCGTCGATCTTTGCGGGGCCCGACATGGACGATGCGCTCAACGCCCCCAAAGCGCGCCGCGCGGTTGGCGTTCTGCCCGATCCCATGCCCGCCGAAGCGCCCGTCGCCCGTGTCACGCTCACGCGCCATTCGATCCTGTCTGCCCGCACATTGCTGATGGTGCTGACCGGCGCCGACAAGCGTGCGCTTGTCGAACAGGCAATCAAGGACGGCCCGCTCTCCCCGCTCCCCGTCGGCCGCGTGCTGGCCGATGCGGAACAGGCGTTTGATATTCACTGGTGTGCGTGAGGGCTAAGCCTCTTCTTTAACCGGCGCTTCCGCATAGGAGGCCACCTTCCAGATCACCTCATCCGGCATCGACATGATCTGCTTATAGGCCGCCTCGGGCATCGCCTGATGCGGTTTGGCGGGGTCGATGGGGGGCTGGGGGACGGTGCCGCCCTCGCCCGCATAGGCGTCGGGGTGGATGAGCCGCTGGGCCTCTTCCGGTGTCACGCCGATCTTGGCGAGCGTGGCGGGGTCGATCCAGCGGGCGGGGTCGATGGCCGCTTCGGACCAGGCGACTTCCAGAGACAATTGCTCCGGCCCTGCAAAGTAGATCGACTGGCACATGCCATGGTCGATGGGGCCGAACACGTTGACGCCTTTCGTGCGGATGCGGTCGCGCATGGCGATGAGCGCGTCCCTGCTGTCCACCTTGAAGGCGAGATGCTGCATCGTGCCACCGGCGGACTTGCCGGCGCCGGAGCCGGCGTGGGTGGTGCCGAGCGTGATGGGAATCTCGTTAACACCAGGCAGTTGCACGAGCGAGAAGGAACAATCATCCGCGAGTTTCAGGAAGGCATGAAGCCCGTCCGGCACGCGGTGCATGTCGAAGATCGCAACCAGCTCACAGCCGAGCACATCGGTCAGGAACTTCAGCTGCGCCTTCATATCGCCGGTCATGATGGCGATGTGGTGGATGCCGGTTGGCTTGACCATGTGCGTCTCTCCTATGCTTTCGTCTTTGCTGTGCCCGCCCTCTCAACCGGCTTTGGCTCAGCAAAGGGCATCACCATCCGCCCGTCGGGTGCTGCCGTAAAGGTGGTTTGGGTGGGATAGGCGAACTGAATGCCCTTTTCGGCAAACAGTCTCAGGATCGCGTTGTTCACGAGGTGCTTGCGGTCCAGCGCGTCGCTGGGGTCCGCCTCATGGATTTCATAGATCAGCAGAAAATCGAGACTGGATGGTGCGAAATTGTCGAGCGCGCAGCGGCCGAAGGTGCAGCGGTCGACGCTTTCAACCGCCGCTTTCAACAGGTCAGGCAGCGTCGCGCAAAGGTCCCGCGGGGTTTGGTAGACAAGACTGAGCGTCTGAAAATAGCGCCGCGTCTCCAACTCAGCGAGGTTGCGGAGCTCCTTATTGAGCAGGTTCGCGTTGGAGATGACAATCTCCTCCCCAGAGATTGCGCGGATGCGGGTGGATTTGAGGCCAATGGCCTCCACTGTGCCCTGGCTCGCATCGAATTTGACCATGTCGCCCTTCTTGAACGGCTTGTCGAACAAGACAGAGAGCGCTGCGAACAGGTCGGAAAAGATGCCCTGTGCGGCGAGACCAATGGCGATGCCGCCAATGCCCAGCCCGGCCAGAAGCCCCGTCACATCGACGCCAAGGTTGGAGAGGATCAGGATGGTCGCGAGGATGAACAGGCCTGCTGTCAGCAGGACGCGGATGAGCCCCATGGCGCTTTGCAGATTGCCCGTCGGGTCGGTGGTGCCCGCGCGATATTCGACAAGGCCGAGGATGAGCGCACGCACCCAGACGGCGGCCTGCAGGACAGCGGCAACGACGAACAGAACGCGGATCGGGTAGGCGATTTCGACCGGGGCATGGGCTGTTGCGGCAACGATCTGTGCCGCCACGGCTATCTTGAACCAGAGCCGCGTCTTCTTCAGCGCGCGGCCGATGATCCCCGGCCAATGCGTTTCGGAAAAGCGCGCACTGCATAGATAGCCGCCGAACAGCTTTAAGCCATAAAGCAGAACGACAATGACAGCGCCGGAGGCCGCGCTGAGTGCGATCTGGGTCGTGTGGCTGTTCAGCCAGACCAGGGCGATGTCGAGGATTCGGGTCATGTCGGTCAGGATCGAGGCTTGGGGTGTCGTCATGCGGCCAACCTAGCAACGTCGCGCCCGAGTGCAATTGCCGCCTTAGTTGAGGGCGTGTTTGCGTCTGCGATGGCCCCATGACTGGAGGCGCACACGGCCGGGCGCCTCAACCAGCCGGTAGAGCAGTTCCGACGCCAGATAGACCGCGACAATGTAGAGCGCGATAAGGCCAAAGGCGACGCTGGCGGCGTCCGTCACAAAGACGTGTTTGAAGGCGATCCACAGCAGGAAGTGGGCCAGATAGGTCGAATAGCTGATCTCACCCAGATAAACCGCAATCCGGCCCGAAAGGGGGTTGCCGGGTGCAGCGGACGTTTCGGCAAGCCAGTAGACAAGGGCTATGAAGCAGAGCGGAACCGCCAGTGTTTCGGGCAGCACACCCAAGACCCAAAGGCTGAACAGCGACAAGCTGATCGCAAGGGCGCCGTGCCGGGCGAAAGCGGCGGGACGTGCGCGCCAAGCCATGGCCATCAGGACACCGCCGAAAAAGCCCGCAATGCAGCGCGGCAGGCCATTCCAGACAATGTCATGGCCCAAAGTGGCGGCGTCTTGGAAGACGAACCAGACATGCAGTCCAAGGCCCAGCACCAGCGCGCCGCCTGCGCAGGCAAGGGGCGGCCAGCTTTTCCGGAACAAGGTTACAGCGACAAAAGGCAGCAGCAGATAGGCGGCCAGTTCGGTCGAGATCGACCAGCTTGGGTCATTCCATGTCAAATGGTCGGTCAGCCCCCAATTCTGCATCAAAAGGATGTGCAGCGGCAGTTCTGCAAGGGGGTATTGGGCGGTGTCTGCCTTGCCGGCGAGCATCAGCGTTGCCGCATAAGCAAGGGTGGCGAGCAGGATGACAAGGTGCAGCGGATAGATGCGGGCGATGCGCCGCCACAGAAAGTCAGGGGCGGCCGCCAGCCCTTGTGACTGGAACTTTGGCCCATAGGTCAGCCACATGACGAAACCGGACAGGACGAAGAACAGGTCGACCGCGAGATAGCCTTTGGCAAGAATCGCGATCACGACCGGCGGCACGCTGTCCGGCAAGGCGAGGCGGATGTGATAGAGCACAACCAGCCAAGCCGCGAGGCCGCGCGCGCCTGTCAGGGCATCAAGCTGGGCGCGGGGGGGCGTCATGCCGGAACCACCTTTGCGACAAAGAAGGGCTTACGGGTCCGTTCCCGCTCAAACCGCCGCGCATAGGCATCAAGCGCGATCTGCATGGCGATGAGCATATAGGCGAACGACAGGTAGGCGACGCCGATGAACGCCGCGCCGATCAGGTAAATGATGTTGGCCTGCTGAAGTGCGGTGGCGAGCCCTGCAATCCAGTACCCGTCCTCCGGCGCGCGGTTACGATATCTGCGCAACAGCATTTCCATACGCAGCAGGCCGGACACATGGATGAACAGCCAGATGGAGAGGCCCGGCCAGCCCTGTTCCCCCAGCATTTCAAAATAGGCGCTGTGGAAGGCGCGGCCTTCATCCACGATCACGACTGTTGATCCGGGCTCATGAGATGTGGGCGCGTTTGGATCAAATTTGCTGCTTGTCCGCGCCTCGTATCGGAAAGAGTTGCCGCGATAGGAGTCAAATCCGCCGCCCATCGGATGGATGCGCACATAATCGAGCGTCCAGCGCCAGACGGCGAGGCGGGTCGAGGCGGATTCGTCGGCCTGCACCTCATTCATCGTGTCCATGCGCTTGGTGAAGCTTTCCGGCAGGAAGGGAAGGGAGGCCAGCCCCAAAAAGGCGGCTGCAAAAATATAGAGAAAGGGGCGCTTCACAGCGCGCAGCATCATGACGCCCAGCGCCGCGATACAGATCAGCCCCGTGCGCGCTTCGGTGCCGACCGGGATCAGCAGGCAGGCAAAGCACAACGCCCCGCAAAAGAGCGACACCCGCCAGTCGGGCGGAAAGATCGTGCTGTTGCGGCGCAGGTAGAGGATGAAGGGGATGAGCGAGATGGCCACACAGGCCAAAGTGGACGACTCGTACAGGCCGGTATTGCTGTCTGACATCAGGTTGAGCACGCCATATCCGCCCCCGGATGCCGCCGTTTTGATGCCCGCCGCGATGATGATGCACGATGCCGACAGGATCATCGTGGTCGCGAGCGCTTCAATCCGAAGCCGTGTGGTGATCGTCAGCGGCAGGAAGATTGCAAAGACCAGCACCTTCCAAACCCAATCCCACTTTGCCGTCGCTTCCAACGGAAAATCGGCATTCTCGGTGGAGAAATAACAATAGATGAGGAGCAGGAGCATCGCGCCCTGCCTTGGGCCGAATGTGAGCACTTGCTTTCGGTCGAACATCAGCCAGCCGATCACCGCCCCCAGAAAGAAGATGAGCGATACCGGCACGCTGTTGAGCAGATAGTAAGACAGATGCTGCGGCGAGACGATGTCGACATAGACATAGCCCAGCACCATCAGAAACGGACGCCGCAGCCCGAGCAGCAGCATCGCGCAGATGAAGGCGACAAAGAACAGGTCACGCATCGGGCGCGCCCCATTTTCCATGCTGTTTGCGGGTGTCGACGGGCCCTTTGTCGTCGTCCAGATCCCCGCGCCATAACAGGCGCCAGGCCGCGAGCAGAAGCAGCCCGTGGGAGAGGAACAGGGACAACATATCGATCATATCGCACCCGGCTTTAGATGCATCCGGTTGACGTCGCGTTAAGTCCTTTGTGGCAGGTATCGCCCCAGATTTGGCCAGTAATGAGCAGGACCGCGAGCGAGCGTGCGTATTCTTCACATCCTTGATCACAGCCTGCCCATGCATTCAGGCTATACATTCCGCACGCGGGCCATCCTGAAAGCCCAGCAGGAATTGGGCTGGGCCGTGCGCGGGGTCACGGGGTTGCGTCACACAGAACATGGCCCCGATGTCGAAACGGCGGACGGCCTGACCTTCCATCGGACACGTGGGACAACCCTGTCCGTGCCGGCTTTGCGCGAATGGTCCGAAATTGCGGCCTTTGCGGAACGGATTGATGCGCTTGTAGAACATTATCGCCCGGATGTGCTGCACGCCCATTCGCCGGTGCTGAACGCGCTTGCGGGCTTGCAAGTCGCGCGCAAGCGGGGGCTGCCCTTCGTCTATGAGATCCGCGCCTTTTGGGAAGACGCAGCCGTCGGCAATGGCACAGGCAAAGAAGGATCGCTTCGGTACCGCGTCACCAAAGCGCTGGAGACTTGGGCTGTGCGCCGCGCCGATGCCGTGGTGGTCATCTGCGAAGGGTTGAAGGCTGACCTCATATCACGCGGGATTGATCCCGCGCGGATCACGGTCTCGCCCAACGGGGTGGACCTCCATCTGTTCGGCAACCCGCCGCCGCGTGACGGTGCACTGGCAACGGAACTGGGGCTCGACGGGGCAGAGGTGGTCGGCTTCATCGGTAGCTTTTACGATTATGAAGGGCTGGACGATCTGATTGCCGCCATGCCGCGTCTGGTCGCCGCACGGCCTGCGGCTGCTTTGCTGCTGGTCGGCGGCGGACCAATGGAGCCAGCCCTTCGGGCGCAGGCCGCCGCGTCACCGGTTGCCGACCGTATCCGCTTTGTCGGGCGTGTCCCGCATGATCAGGTGGAACGCTATTATAGCCTCATCGATGTCCTTGCTTACCCACGTAAGCAAATGCGGCTGACCGACCTGGTGACCCCGCTCAAGCCATTAGAGGCGATGGCGCAGGGCAAGCTCGTGGCCGCGTCGGACGTTGGGGGGCACCGGGAATTGATCACAGACGGCCAGACCGGCACCCTGTTCGCAGCGGACAGCCCCACCGCGATTGCCGAGTCGCTCTCCGGTTTGTTCAGCGCGCGGGAAACTTGGGACGACCGCCGGGCCCGCGCCCGCGCTTTCGTTGAGAAAGAGCGTAACTGGGCTTCCAACATTCGTCGTTACGAAACTGTTTACCACCAGATTGCTAAAGATACTTGGAAATAGCCACAAAGGGGCGAATCCAAGTGTTGAAGCAAGTCCAGCGTCTGCCATTTGCGCCCGTCGTGGCGCTGATGTTTGCGGCTGTGGCGGCCATCCTCGTGCTAGCAACGCCCATCTGGTTGCTGGAACATGCAGTGCTCGCAGTCGGTCTGCCCGATGTCTTGCCGGCGGCCGCCCCGCCTTTGGGGTCCAAGGCGCGCTTTCTCCTTGTGTTTCTGGCCTGTGGCGGTGCGGCTGTCCTCGCCTTTGTCGCGGCCTTCCCGTTTCGCAATGCCAAGTCGCGCAAGCCACAGGCGGTCACTGTTCAGCCGCTGCGTCGCGATGCGGATGAGGCGCCCATTTTCAACCGCCCTTCAGTCTTCGCAGCCCCCGTGCTGGAGGACGAGCCCAATCTGCCAAGTTTCCTTGCCCAGCCGCTGGCGCAGCTGGCGCAAGAGGCCTTGCCCCCGGCCCAGCATGAGGATGAACTGCTGCTCGATGCGTTGATGATCGTCGAGGAGGCGCCTGTTGCGCCTGCTCCGATGCAACCAGACGCCGATTTCATGGCAGCAATCCAAGTTGCTCTGGAAGATGCGCCGCTCGCCCCGTCGGGTCTGCCGCAGATGCCGGACATCTTCATCCAGCCGGAAACGGTGCTGCATTTGACGCGGGCACCGGTTCTGCCGCCCATTGACCCAGTGGTGGACGATGCACCGCGCCTCGCCCCGCGCCCCCGCATTGTGGAGCCGCGAGAGCCAACAATCGCCGAACTCATGGAGCGCTTCCAGCGCGGGCTTGAAACCTTGAAGCGGACGGACCCGCAGGCGCTGGAGGATGTCCCGTTGCGGGATGCGCTGACCCGGCTGGAGCGGATCGCAGTCGGCGGACGCTGAGACCAGCGCCCGCCAGACCTGTTTAGAAGAAGAGGCCGTAAATCACGTCGACCACGCGCCCGTTGCGCAGGTCGACGAGCAGGACGTCGTCATAATATCGAACCCAGCGATAGGGCCCGTAAGCCGGCGGCAGGCGGTATTCATAGGGATCGTTGATCCAGTAGCGCCGGCTGAAGAACAGATCGTCGAGAAAAACCCCGACTGAGAAGCGGCGATAGCCGAAGTTATAGCCATAAGGGTGGCTGTAGCGTGGCAACCGGTAGAAATCGCGGTTGTGGGACCGAAAGCTGCGCCAGTCATAGCGGCGGTCGCGCCGCCAATCATTGTTCCACCGCTCAAAGCGGCTGTCATTGTCGAACCAGCTGCGGTTCTGCCAATTGTTATCCCAGTTACGGCCATCGCGGCCATTGGGTGTGCGATAGGCGTAACGACGGCCATCGCGGTCCCGCCGGTCATTGTCATACCGGTCCCGGTTCCCGTCACGGCGGTTGCCGTCCCAGCGGTTGCGATCCTCATTGCGATTGCGGTTCGCCCAGCGGTCGCGCTGGTCGTTATTCCAGTCCTGACGCGGCGGCTGCGGCACGACAACCGGCGGCGGCGTTACGGCCTGACCATTGCCGCGGTTCCAGCCATAGCGACGCTGCTGCTGATCGCCCCGGCGGTCCTCAAAGCGCTGTTCTCCCTCACGGCGACCTTCCCAACGGCGCGGTTCGGGCGACGTGTTCATCGTGTCCGGCGTGCGGACGGCACCGCGTGACTGCCGGTCGCTTTGCCGTTCGCTATATTGCGCCTGCCCTCGTTCGGCAGCGGATTGCGGCGCAGGGGCTTGCGGCGGGGCTTGAACCTGTGGCGCGGGAGCAGACCGCTGCGCGCGCTGACTGCGCCAGCCGCCATTGCCCTGATCGCCTCGGCGTTCAAAACCGCGTTCACCGCCCTGCACCGCAAAATCCTCCTGCTGCGCCTGCGCCGCAATAGGGATGGGCGCGACGGTCACCAGAAGAAAAGACACAAGAAACTTACGCATACTCGCTCTCCAAAAAAGCGGAGCGAGTCGCACCTCGCCTCCCAGAACCCGAATGTGACGACCGACAGATGAGCCGTCGATTAACGGGGTTGCAAGGAACAATTCAGGCGCGCTCCCGTTGTTCTGAGCGCGCAATGCGAGCGCCCGTCGGATGACCTAAGAGACGTATTGATGGACACGAAAAAATATGACCATATGATTACCCTGCTGCTAAGTGTTTGATATTTATATCAGAGCAGCGAATTTGGGGGAGGCGGCGCGCACATGAGCCTCTCTATAAACGAAGGCCGCCACGATGAATGGGCGGCCCATAAGGAGGATGCCATGGAGTTGATTAGCTCTTTCCAGTATTCACTGGTGTATAATGCGTTTTCATTCACATTTGCGACGATGGCTGCAGCCACGCTATTCCTGTGGCTCGGCCGTTCACAAGTTTCGGCTAACTACAAGACCGCCATCACCATTTCAGGTCTTGTCTGCGCAATCGCTGCCTACCATTACCTGCGGATTTTCGAAAGCTGGGAAGCTGCCTACACGTTGAAGGACGGCGTTGTGACGGCGACCGGCGTCGCCTTTAACGATGCCTATCGTTATGTCGACTGGCTGTTGACGGTGCCACTGCTTTTGATCGAACTCGTGCTTGTCATGCGCCTGACGCGTGAAGAGACAATCAGCAAGGCCACTAAGCTCGGCGCTGCTGCGGCTCTCATGATCGTGCTCGGCTATCCGGGTGAAATCGCAGCCGACATTCCGACCCGCGCTCTGTGGGGCACGCTGTCGGCTATTCCGTTCCTCTACATCATCTGGGAACTGTTCAGCGGTCTGGGTGCGTCGATCGAACGCCAGCCGGAAAGCGTCCGTGAGCTCGTCAAGAAGGCCCGCTTGCTGACCTTCGCATCATGGGGCTTCTACCCCATCGTGTACATGGCGCCTTATGCCGACATTTCGGGTGCGACGGCCACAACGGCCATTCAGATCGGTTACACGATCGCTGATCTTGTCGCCAAGGCTGCTGTTGGCATTCTGATTTGGGTCATTGCTGTGCGCAAGTCCGAAGCGGAAGCTGCATAAGCGACATAAAATGAAACCTGCTCGGCCGAACCTTTATCCGAGGCCCCTGCCGAGCATCGGCACCGGAGCGTTCCCCGCGTACGTTCCGGTGCCGAAATTTTTTTGGCCAGCCTTTGTCGGCCTGACTTTGGCGCTGGCCCTTGATGTGCCGCTGACCGGAAATGGCTTTCTTGCCTTAGCGGCGGTGCTCATGTTGATCGGCGGCCTGCCGCACGGCGCGTTTGACATCGCGATCGCGCAGTCCGTCTTAAAGCTGCAGCCCTCTACCGCCGCCGCCTTTTTCTTTGCTTATGTCGGCGTTGCCGTGGCGATGATGGCTTTATGGGCAATAGCCCCTGTCACAACGCTCTGCCTGTTTCTGGCGCTTTCTGCTGTCCATTTCGGCGAAGACTGGCGCATGCTCGACTCTGGGCTGCTGCGGGCAATGGCAGGTGCGTCTGTCTTGTGCATCCCAGCTTTTGCGCATCCTGCCTCTGTCACAGCGCTGTTCGTTACGATGGCAGGGCCGGAGGCAGATTGGGTCCGCCGCTTTATCGTTGCGTTTGCGCCCGTGGCTGTGCTGGTCACGTCAGTTGGGATGCTCATGGCCGTCCGCGCCGGCCATTCCGGATGGGCGCTGGCGCAATTTGCAGCCCTTTTGGCGCTGGCCATATTGCCGCCACAGGTTGGCTTTCTGCTCTATTTCGTTTTCCTGCATTCCCCGCTTCATATGCGGGGTGTGGCAGCGACCTTGCCGGGCTGGTCTGGCCCGCGCTTCTGGATTTACGGCGGGTTGATGTGCTTTGCCTGCCTTGCCCTCGCCATGCTGCTCGCACCCGGCCTTGTCTCAGGGCAATCACTGGCTATGTCCGCAGAGGCCTTCCGCCTGCTGTCTGTCGTTGCGGCGCCGCACTTGTTGCTGACTTTGTTTGTGGACCGGTGGGAGCGCGCCTAATCCCTGCCCTTTAGTGCCGGAACCGAGCGCGCGGCATCTTCGGCTGAAATGCCGGGCGGGGGCGCGGCGGCAATGCGTTCCAACCCGAGCATCACGCGTCCGGCGCGGTGGATGGCGCGGCGGACGCGGGGGTAGGTGCCGCAGCGGCAGAGATTGGTGATCGCTGCATCAATATCCGTATCGCTTGGCTTGGGGTTGGCCTTAAGCAGGACGGCGGCGGCCATCACGATGCCGGGCGTGCAAAAGCCGCACATGACGGCGCCCTCGGCGACAAGGGCCTGCTGGACGGGGTGGCTCCGATCACGCGACAGGCCTTCGATGGTCGTCACAAAGCTGCCTTTGACGCCTTTGATCGATATCTGGCAGGACATGACGGCCCGCCCGTCAATATCGACCATGCAGGCGCCGCAATCCCCCGTGCCGCAACCATATTTGGTGCCGGTCAGATTAGAGGCATCGCGCAGCGCCCAGAGGAGCGGCGTCTCCGGGTCGATCTGATAGGCGACCGGCTGGTTGTTGACGGTGAATTTCGTCACGCGCCCGCCTCAGTTCCGGCTGTCATCTTGCCCCCGATCTCGTCTGCTGACCCTGTTGCACCTATGACACGGGCAGGGCGGAAGTTGCAATCTTGGCCTTTGTCCTTGATTTTTAGGGAATCGGGGCCTAGTGCCCGATAGGAACGGCGCGGCGCGAGTTGCGACGACCCCTATATTTTGGCTTTCGGGGCAGATGACCGCCCCCATATTCGACTTCGGAGTGTGGCTTTTTTATGCAGATTATCGTTCGCGACAACAATGTTGACCAGGCGCTCCGGGCTCTCAAGAAGAAGCTGCAGCGCGAAGGCGTCTATCGCGAAATGAAGCTGCGCCGGCACTATGAAAAGCCGTCGGAAAAGCGCGCCCGTGAAAAGGCAGCTGCTGTTCGTCGTGCCCGCAAGATGGAGCGCAAGCGCGTGGAACGCGACGGCGGCCGTTAAGTCATACGGCTTTTGCCAGTTGAAAAGGGGCGTCGGTCAATCCGGCGCCCTTTTTCGTTTGCCCTTGGCGCGCGGCAAATGTTGCGGCATAGGCGCGGCCAATACCATGCAGATCAAAACAGAGGTCATCCCATGTCGAATTCCACAGTCCCGATTGCTCCGATTGCCAAGGGCTCGATGCTGAAACTGTGGGGCGGCGTGGCCGTTGTCCTTGCGATCGCAGGCGGCCTTGCCTGGACGGGGACGGCCAAGGCGGTCGGCCAAAGCTGCTCCGCTGCTGAAATGCTGCCCGCAGGCGGTGGCGTTCAGGCGCATGAAGTGACCGCATCCGGCCTGCATTTTCAGGTGCGCAAGGCCGGCACAGGTGCCAGCCCAACCGATGCTGATGTCACGCTGATCAATTATAAGGGTACGCTCAAGGACGGCACGGAATTTGATGCCAATCAGCAGACCCCGCTGGAAGTGTCCAAGGTTGTGCCTGGCTTCTCTGAAGCGTTGAAGAAGATGCAGCGCGGCGGCAGCTATCGCATGTGCATTCCGCCTGCGATCGGTTACGGCGCGCAGGCGGCAGGCCCTATCCCTGCAAACTCCATCCTGATTTTTGATGTCGACCTGCTCGACTTCAAGAGCGCGGCCGAACTCCAGATGATGCAGCAGATGATGCAGCAGCAACAGGGTGGCCAAGGTGCGCCGGGTGCACCGACGGGTGAAGGCCAGCCACAGGCGGTTCCGGCACCGACAGGGGAGTAACCTTACCCCGTTTGCCCTGAGCTTGGCGGGCCAAAGGCGGCAGCAGGCCAACGGCTGTCCTTATCTTTGCACCGCTGGGAACAGAGAAAGACAGTCCTTCGACAAGCTCAGGACGAGCGGTTTTGGGGTAGGGCACCTTAAACCCACCTCCGTCATGCTGAAACACGTTCAGCATGACGAGATTGTAGGTTACTCCCCGTCCTTCTTCGCAGACAGGCTGACAAACGTCCGGTCCGGCCGGATGGCGCGCACCCAGCTTAGCGGGTTGAGATAGCTGGACGAGCCATCGAGCGAGAAGGTGATGATCTCCGCACGGCCGCCGATATTTTCCCACGGCACTGGCCCGCCTAGGCCGCGCTGCCATTGCGGAAAGCGGCTATCGGCGCTGTGATCACGATTGTCGCCCATCAAGAAATAATGCGCATCCGGCACTGTGATCGGGCCAAAATTGTCGCCCGGTGAATTGGGGTCGACGTCCACGGTGTCATAGCTGCGGCCATTGGGCAGGGTTTCGCGCACGATGGGCAATTTGCACCACAAGGTGCCATCATCCTTTGCGATGCGGCGGTCCGGATAATCTTCCTGTGCGCAGGGGTCATTCAGGTCCACCGGCACAAGCCGGTCGATCTTCGGCGCGCGGGTCACCGGTTTGCCGTTGATGATGAGTTCCCCACCGCGCATTTCGATGCGGTCGCCCGGCAGGCCGATGACGCGTTTGATGTAATCCTGGTTCATGCCCGGCGGCGTCAGGATGACGACATCGCCGCGCTCCGGCTCACTGCCCCAGATGCGGCCCTTCCAGTCCGGAAGATTGACCGCGAGCGACTCGACAGGCTCACGCAGAACGAGCCAGCGGAAGAGCGCCGGGATGGACGGGATCGTTGGGGACACATGGCTCCAGCCATAAGCGAATTTGCTGACGACCAGACGGTCGCCGACCATTAGCGTCGGCACCATCGATTCCGACGGGATGTAAAAGGGTTTGGCAATGAAGCTGTGAAAGCCGAGCACAGCGGCCAGCAAAAGTGCGGCGCCCCTGATCTCTTCGCCCCAATTGACCTTGTCATCCTTGCGCTTCTTCTTGGCCATGTTGGTGGGCGTGCTTTCGGTCAGTGTTGGGTCGGGGGTGGCGGTCACGGTCAGGCAGCTTTCGCAGGAAGGGCTTCAATAATCACAAAGGCCTGTGCCCATGGATGATCGTCTGTGAGCGTCAGATGAATGCGTGCTTCATAGCCTTCGGGCACCAAGGCATCGAGCGCGGCCTTGGCCCCGCCCGCCAGTGCGAGCGTCGGCGCACCGGACGGCGCATTGACGACGCCGATGTCCTTCATGAACACGCCGCGCTTAAAGCCCGTGCCGACTGCTTTGGAGAAGGCCTCCTTGGCGGCAAAGCGTTTGGCAAAGGTGCCGGCCTGCGTGAACGGGCGGCGCGCGGCTTTGGCGCGCTCGACATCAGTGAAGACGCGGTTGGTGAACCGGTCGCCAAAACGGTCGAGCGACTTTTGGATGCGCTCGATATTGCAGAGGTCAGAGCCGAGGCCGATGATCATCCGCGATCAGCCCCGCGCCGCATCCATGCGGGCGCGCATTTCGCGGATGCTGGCGTCGAGCCCGATGAGGATCGCCTCACCGATCAGAAAATGCCCGATGTTGAGTTCGGCGATCTGCGGGATGGCAGCAATGGGCCCCACATTGTCGAAGGTCAGCCCATGGCCGGCATGTGCCTCAATACCGTTGCGCGCGGCGAGGGCAGCGGCATCGGCGATACGGCGCAGTTCGGTGGCCCGTTCCTCACCGTCGCAATGCGCGTAGCGACCGGTATGGAGTTCAACGACGGGCGCGCGCAATTGAATGGCCGCGTCGATCTGGCGGGCGTCAGGCTCGATAAACAGGCTGACGCGGATGCCCGCATCGGTCAGCCGCGTGACAATCGGCGCTAACTGATTGTGCAATCCCGCAGCGTCCAGCCCGCCTTCGGTTGTCCGCTCTTCGCGCTTTTCGGGCACGATGCAGGCCGCATGCGGCTTATGGCGCAGGGCGATGGCGAGCATCTCTTCGGTCGCCGCCATCTCCAGATTGATCGGCAGGGTCGTGTTCGCCATCAGCACGTCTAGATCATTGTCGCGGATATGGCGCCGGTCCTCGCGCAGATGCACGGTGATACCGTCACCGCCCGCTGCTTCGACGACCTGCACCGCGCGCCAGGGATCGGGATGATCGCCGCCGCGCGCATTGCGGATGGTTGCGACGTGATCAATATTGACGCCAAGGCGCAGATGCGGGGTCAAGCGTCGGCCTTCCTGCTGCCGGGCTTCACGGCCGGGATCGCCGCAAGGTCGGGGGGGAGGTTGTCGGCATCATAAGTGGGCACGTCCAACCGGATCAGCGGAAAGAAGGGAACCCCCAGATCGACCGACCCATTGGAGCGGTCGACGAGTGACGCTTCGGCGATGACTTCACCGCCTTCACGCTTCACCGCCTCAATGGCTTCGCGGGAAGACAGGCCGGTCGTCACGACATCCTCCACCATCAGCACCTTCTGGCCCGGCTCCAGCCGGAACCCACGGCGCAGGCCGAACACCCCATCGGGGCGTTCAAGGAACAGCGCGTCTTTGTTCAATGCGCGGCCCATTTCATGGCCGATGATGATGCCGCCCATTGCAGGGGAAACGACGACGTCGATGGCGTTGCGGATGTCTGCGGGCAGGCGGCGGGCCGCTTCGTCTGCAAGGCGCGCGGCGCGGGCGGGGCTCATGAGGACGCGGGCGCATTGCAGATATCGTGGACTGCGCAGGCCCGAAGACAGGATAAAATGCCCTTCAAGCAGCGCTTCGGCGGCACGGAATTCGTTCAGGATATCGTCGTCTGTCATCGTCACGGGGAATAGAGCCCTTCGCTTGCAGCTTATGTCTTGCAAACCCGTCCATTAGGGATGGTAGACAAAGCCTGCAATGCTGTGTGAAAAATGCAGCTTGAATCGCTTGAGCCTCATATGTTTCGTGCGTATAGGCCGCAGCCAAGCGTCTCGATGAGAATAGACGCCAAAGCCTTTTTTGCCCGGATTCCCGGGCCGCAACATGGAAAAACAGGTAATGAACAAGCTGAGATCTGCCCTATTCGCAATCGGTTTGGTGCTGGCACCGGCTGTTGCGATGGCGCAAGGAACCCCGGCTGCACCTGCACCGGTCGCCGCCGCACCCGCGCCGGTTGCTGTTGCCCCCGCCCCAAAGGCGGATGCTGCCGTTGCAACGCCGGCTGCTGAGCAGCCCAAGGTTGAAGCGCCTTTGGCGCTCAAACCCGTTGATGGCATTGGCCAGCCGGTGAACGGTAAACTCGGCATCCAGCCGCAGGTGACCGTGAATGGTGAGCGCGCACAATGGTTTCATGATGCGATCCTGCTCCCGGTGATCACCGTCATCTCGCTGTTTGTTCTGGGCCTCTTGCTTTGGGTGATCGTGCGCTATCGTCGTGCGGCCAACCCGGTCGCGTCGAAGACGAGCCACAACACGCTCATCGAGATTGCTTGGACGCTGATCCCGGTGATCATCCTCGTGGTGATCGCTATTCCGTCGATCAGCCTGCTTGCCGCGCAGTATAAGCCTGCCGGCAAGGATGCGGTCACGATCAAGGTGATCGGCCATCAGTGGTATTGGAGCTATCAGTATCCGGACCATGGCGATTTTGAAGTCGTCTCCAACATGCTTCCGGACGCTGAAGCCGCCAAGCGTGGTGAGCCCCGCCTGCTGGCCGTCGACAACCGCATCGTGGTGCCTGTCGGCACCGAGATCAAGGCGATCGTAACGTCGGAAGACGTCATCCACTCCTTCGCGGTTCCAGCGTTCTGGACCAAGATGGACGCTGTTCCCGGCCGTTTGAACGAAGTGACGTTCAAGGTCGAAAAGGAAGGCCTCTATTACGGCCAGTGTTCCGAACTTTGTGGCGCGCGCCATGCCTTCATGCCGATTGCGGTTGAAGTCGTGTCGAAGGAAAACTTCGCGAAATGGGTCGCGTCCAAGGGTGGCAAGATGCCGGGGGCTGAAGCCGCCGCGGTTGCTGCCCCCGCTGCCACTCCTGCACCTGCCGTAACGCCGGCTGCCGCTCCTGCGGCGGCTCCGGCCGAAGGCGCGAACGAAACTGCTCCGGCTGCTCCGGCCGCCAACACCAAGGCGTAAAGACAATGACCACCGTTGCTGCAACGCACGATCACGCACATGATCATCACGACGCGGACCATCACATGGGCTTCTTTGCCCGTTGGTTCATGTCAACCAACCATAAGGATATTGGTACTCTCTATCTGATCTTCGCAATTCTGGCGGGGATCATCGGGGGCGGCATCTCCGGCCTGATGCGCGCTGAACTCGCGCAACCGGGCATCCAGTATCTGACCACCTGGGCGGCCATGGTGGAAGGCGAAGGCGCCAGCATTGATCAGGCCTACCATCTGTGGAACGTTCTCATCACGGCGCACGGCCTCATCATGGTGTTCTTCATGGTCATGCCGGCCCTGATTGGTGGCTTTGGTAACTGGTTCATCCCGATTATGATCGGCGCGCCAGACATGGCCTTCCCGCGCATGAACAACGTGTCCTTCTGGCTGCTGGTTCCTGCCTTCATCCTGCTGCTCGGTTCCGCCTTCGTGCCCGGTGGCACGGGCCTTGGCGCCGGCACCGGCTGGACGGTCTACGCACCCCTTTCGACCTACGGGTCGCAGGGGCCTGCTGTCGACATGGCGATCTTCTCGCTCCATCTGGCGGGCGCAAGCTCGATCATGGGCGCGATCAACTTCATCACCACCATCTTCAACATGCGTGCCCCGGGCATGACGCTGCACAAGATGCCGCTGTTTGTCTGGTCGGTTCTGGTCACGGCGTTCCTGCTTTTGCTGGCTCTTCCGGTTCTGGCCGCTGCCATCACCATGCTGCTGACGGACCGTAACTTCGGCACGACCTTCTTTGATCCGGCCGGTGGTGGGGACCCTGTTCTCTATCAGCACCTCTTCTGGTTCTTCGGTCACCCTGAAGTGTACATCATGATCTTGCCGGGCTTCGGCATCGTCAGCCAGATCATCTCGACCTTCTCGAAAAAGCCCATCTTCGGCTATCTCGGCATGGCCTATGCCATGGTCGCGATTGGTGTTGTCGGCTTTGTCGTGTGGGCACACCACATGTTCACAACCGGTCTCGATGTGAACACGAAGATGTACTTCACGGCAGCCACCATGGTCATCGCGGTGCCGACCGGCATCAAGATCTTCTCCTGGATCGCGACAATGTGGGGCGGTTCGATCCGCTTCACCGTGCCGATGGTCTGGTCGCTCGGCTTCATCTTCATGTTCACCGTGGGTGGCGTGACGGGCGTTGTCCTCGCCAATGGTGGCGTCGATAACTACATGCATGACACCTATTATGTCGTGGCGCACTTCCACTACGTGCTCTCGCTGGGTGCGGTGTTCTCGCTCTTCGCGGGCTTCACCTACTGGTTCGCGAAGATGAGCGGCCGTCACCTCAACGAGTTCCTGGGCCACCTGCACTTCTGGGTGTTCTTCCTCGGCGTGAACATCATCTTCTTCCCGATGCACTTCCTCGGGTTGCAGGGCATGCCGCGGCGTTATCCGGATTATCCGGATGCCTTCGCTTACTGGAACGAAATTGCCTCAATCGGCTATGCCATCATGGCTGGCTCGATGGTGATCTTCTTCGTCAACGTGGCCTATGCGTTCATCGCTGGTCGCAAGGCGGAAGGAAATTATTGGGGTGAAGGTGCGACGACGCTCGAATGGACACTGTCGAGCCCGCCGCCGTTCCACCAGTTCGAAACACTGCCAAAGGTCGACTAATGACCAAGGTTGATCGGAGGCGCAGCAAGGTCCGCTCCTTCGGTCTCAACTGAAACATCCGGTGGCCCGGTCTGCTCTGAAAGGCAGACCGGGCACTGGTATGAAGGCCGGAAACGGCGTGATGAGCTTATGACAAGCCTGAGCGTGATCAACACACAGACCCTCCCGGCGGATTGGCGCGATTTTCTCGCGCTGACCAAGCCCCGAGTTATGTCGCTTGTGGTGTTCACAGGCCTGTGTGGGCTGATTGCAGCGCCTGTTCACATCCACCCTGTCCTCGCCTTCACAGCCGTGCTGTGCATCGCGCTTGGGGCCGGTGCCGCAGGTGCCCTCAACCAATGGTATGAGGCCGATATCGATGCGCTGATGAAGCGCACGCAGAATCGTCCGCTTCCCGCTGGACGCATGGATCGGCAAACTGCCCTTCATTTTGGCGTGGGTCTCTCCTTCTTTTCGGTGCTGACGCTGGGTGTGGCGACCAACTGGTTTGCCGCCGCCATCCTTGCCGCATCCATTCTCTTTTATGTGCTTGTCTATACGGTCTGGCTCAAGCGCCGGACGCCGCAGAACATCGTCATCGGTGGTGCTGCAGGGGCCTTCCCGCCGATGATCGGCTGGGCCGCAGCGACGGGCGATATGAGCCTGCTGCCGATCCTGCTGTTCGGCATCATCTTCCTTTGGACGCCCCCGCATTTCTGGGCTTTGGCGCTCTTCGTGAAGACCGATTATGCCAATGCAGGCGTCCCGATGCTGCCGGTTGTCGCCGGGGAGCGGACAACCCGCACACAGGTGCTGCTCTACACATTGCCCATGGCGGCATGCGCCATCGCCCCGTTCGCTTTGGGCATGCTCGGGCTGATTTATGGCATTTCGGCCATCCTGCTCTCCATTGTGTTTCTGCTATTGTCCGCGCGTGTCGCCTTCCGCACCACGCGGGAAAGCGATTCGATGGCGCCGGAAAAGGCCCTGTTTGCGTTTTCCATCGTCTATCTCTTTGTCCTCTTTGGGGCGGTCGCGGTGGACCGTATGGTATTGGCATGAGCGACCAAGACGAATTCAACCGGCGCCGGCAACAGCGCTCGATTGTGACAGCGGTGCTGCTGGTTGGCATGTGCCTGTTGTTCTACTTTATCACTCTGGCGAGGATCGGCTGATGAACGCAATCCTCCGCACAGGAATGCTGGCGACCACGCTCGCTGTTGCCATGGCAGGCCTCGGCTATGCGAGCGTCCCGCTCTATCGCATGTTCTGTCAGGTCACGGGCTTCGGTGGGACGACTCAGAAGGCGATTGGCGGCTCCGCCCCCGGCGCCGTTGCCGGCCGGACCATGTCGGTCCGCTTCGATGCCAATCATAGCCCCAGCCTGCCTTGGAAATTCCATCAGGAAGTGAACCGTGAGGTTGTGAAGGTCGGGGAACAGGAAATCGCGTTTTTCATCGCGAAGAACCTGTCGGACAAGCCCGTCTCCGGCACGGCGAGTTTTAACGTGACGCCCAATCAGGCAGGCAAATATTTCACCAAAATCCAGTGTTTCTGCTTCACCAAGCAGACGCTGCAACCGGGTCAGCAGGTCCGTATGCCGGTCGTCTTTTACGTCGATCCGGCCATCCTGAAGGACCCGGCGGCAAACGATGTTGAAGAAATCACGCTCAGTTACACCTTCTATCCGGTGGACGAGGCGAAAAACCAAAGCTAAGCGATTTTCGAATTCACAGGGAAAGCATTGACGATGGCAGGCGCAAAGAACCACGACTACCATATTCTTCCACCCAGCATTCACCCCTTTGTCGGGTCAATGTCGGCGCTGCTCGCCTTTGGCGGGTTGGTGATGTGGATGCACCAGGTGCCTTATGGCGGCATCGTGACCAGCCTTGGCTGGCTCGGCATCTTCTACACCTTCTTCGCCTGGTGGTCGGATGTTGTGAAGGAAGCTCAGGGTGGCGATCACACGCCGGTCGTGCAGCTGCATCTGCGCTATGGCATGATCCTGTTCATCGCCTCGGAAGTCATGTTCTTTGTCGGCTGGTTCTGGGCATTCTTTGATTTTGCTCTGTTCCCCGTGCCGCTTCAGGTTGTGGACGGCGCTGTGGAAATCATTGCCGGCCCGAATTCAGTGACGCACGCGGCTGGCCAGTTCCCGGCCAAGGGCCTCGAAGTTATCGATGCCTTCGGTTTCCCGCTGCTTAACACGCTCATCCTGCTCTGCTCGGGCACGACCGTCACCTGGGCGCACCACGCGCTCATCAACAATGAACGCGGTGGCGAAAAGACGGGCCTCTGGGGCGCACTTGGCGTTGGCAATAAAGACAATTTGAAGAAGGGCCTGTGGATCACGATCATGCTCGGCCTGCTCTTCTCGTCGATCCAGATCTACGAATATGCCGAAGCGCCGTTCGCATTTAAGGGCCTGAACTACAGCTCGGCCTTCTACATGGCGACTGGCTTCCACGGCTTCCACGTGTTTGTCGGCACGATCTTCCTGATCGTCTGCTTGGTGCGCTCGTACAAGGGCCACTTCACTCCGCGTCAGCACTTCGGCTTCGAAGCTGCCGCTTGGTATTGGCACTTCGTTGATGTGGTTTGGTTGTTCCTCTTTGTCGCCATCTATGTCTGGGGTGGCTGGGGCGCGCCAGTCCACGGCTGATCCGATGACCGACTGGCAGGCCCCGGATACGACTCAAGCGTCGTTAAAGGGGCTTTGCCCACGCTGCGGCGCCCCGACTCTGTTCGTGGGCGCCGTTCGCTTTTCAGACCGGTGTTCGGTCTGTGCACTGGACTTTACCCAGTTCAACGTGGGGGATGGGCCTGCCGCCTTCCTCATCATGATTGTCGGGGCCATCGTCACCCTTGGCGCGATCATGCTGGAACTCTCCGTCTCGCCGCCCTTTTGGGTGCATATCCTCATTTGGCTGCCGGTGACGGTCGGGCTCGTTGTCGGACTGCTGCGGCTGGCCAAGGGCGCGCTGCTCATTCTTGAATATCGCAACCGCGCGCGCGAAGGGCGGCTGATTCTCTGATGCGTATTCCGATAATCCCCACGATTGTCGTTACGCTCGCCTGCGCCGTGATGGTCGCGCTCGGTTTCTGGCAATTGGACCGCCGGGCGGAAAAGGCCGTGCAACTCGCGCTCTTTGCGGCGAACATGCAGAAGGAGGCGGTTGCCTATCAACCCAAGGGGCCGGTCTCTGATGCCCTGCTGTTCCGCCTGTCGTCCGCGATGTGCGTCAAGGTCGCGGGCTGGCGGACCGAGGCGGGCCGATCCGTCAAAGGCGGGTCCGGCTATCGCTGGATCGCGGAGTGCAGCACCGGCGCCGAAGGGCCCGGCCTGCTGGCCGATATGGGCGTGACCCGCAACCCGAAGCTGAAACCCAATTGGGCCGGTGGTCCGGTGCGCGGTCGCGTTACAACGGAGCCGAGCCACCAGAGCCTGTTTGGCAAGCTGGGCGGGACGCAGGAAGTGCTGCGGCCAATGCTTGTGTCAGACACGCCCGCGCCGGGGCTGGAGGCCAGTGCCCCGCCCTCGCCCGATGAAGTGCCCAATAATCACCTCGCTTATGCGGTCCAATGGTTCCTGTTCGCAGGGGTCGCCGCCCTCATCTATATCCTCGCGCTTCGCCGAAGGATGCGCGTCGGTTGACCTTTCCGCACGACCCCGTTTTCTACATCGTCGCGTCGATTGCTGTTATCCTTGTCGGCATCGCCAAAGGCGGCTTTGCCGGGCTGGGTGCGGCGTCGATGCCCATCCTCGTGCTCGTGATGGACCCGGTGCCCGCGGCGGCCATGCTTCTTCCCATTTTGATTGTGCAGGATGTCGTCGGCGTCTGGGCGTTCCGCCGTAGCTTTGACATGCCGACGCTCAAGCTGATGGTCCCCGGCGCGGTTGTCGGCGTCTTTCTCGGCTGGCTGCTGGCGACCATCGTGCCGCCCGATGCCGTCCGTGCCTTTGTCGGGCTGATCGCAGTGGCGTTTGGCGGGTATCGTCTTGCCGGGGAACGGGGCTTTCGTTTGCCGATCAAAGCGGATCTGCCCTTATGGGTTGGGGCCTTCTGGGGGGCTGTTTCCGGCTTCACCAGTCAGGTCGCCCATGCCGGTGGCCCGCCCTTCCAGATCTGGGCGCTGTCGCGGCGGATGCCGCACACGGTGTTCATCGGGACATCGGCGATTTTCTTTGCGGTGCTCAACTGGATGAAGGTCCCCGCCTATATCGCGCTCGGCCAGTTCACCTGGGCGAATCTGCAACTGACCCTCGTCTTTCTGCCGGTTGCGATTGCCAGCACCTTTGCGGGGGTCTGGCTTGTGAAGCGGGTCAGTGCCGAGCGGTTTAACACGCTCATCTCGCTGCTGATGGTGTTGGTTGGGGCAGAGCTGATCCGTGTTGCGCTCACCTAACCTTGCCCATTGGGCCTATCGCCGCTAACGCCGCCGCATCATGCGTTATGTCAGCACCAGGGGAAGCGCACCTGCGCTCGATTTCGAAGGCGCCACCCTTGCCGGGTTGGCCTCAGACGGTGGACTCTATGTGCCGGAAAGCTGGCCGGAGTTCTCAAAAGACGAGATCGCAGCAATGCGCGGCCTTTCTTATGTCGACACTGCCGTTGCCGTCATGCGTCCTTTTGTGGCCGGTTGCCTTGATGATGCAACGCTCAAGCGCCTGTGCACCACCGCTTATGGCCGCTTCTCGCACGATGCGGTGACGCCGGTCATCCAGCTGGACCACCAGCATTGGCTGATGGAGCTGTTCCACGGCCCGACGCTGGCGTTCAAGGATGTGGCGCTTCAGCTGCTTGGCCAGCTGTTTGAAACCTTCCTGTCCAAGCGCGACGCGCATCTGACGATCATCGGCGCGACGTCGGGCGACACGGGCTCGGCGGCGATTGATGGTGTGGCGGGCCGCGCGAAGATCGATATCTTCATGCTCCACCCCGCCGGTCGTGTGTCCGATGTGCAGCGCCGCCAGATGACGACGGTTTTCGCGCCCAATGTCTACAACATCGCGATCGACGGCAGCTTTGATGATGCGCAGGCGATCGTGAAGGCGCTGTTCAACGACCGCGACTTTAACGGCCGCTTCACGCTGTCGGCGGTGAACTCGATCAACTGGGCGCGGCTGATGGCGCAGGTGGTCTATTATTTCTACACCGCCGTCCGTCTGGGTGCACCGGAACGGCCTGTCGCCTTCTCCGTGCCGACCGGCAATTTCGGGGATGTGTTTGCGGGTTACGTCGCGCAGCGCATGGGCCTGCCCGTCGCCAAGTTGATTGTCGCGACCAACGTCAACGACATCCTCCACCGCGCTTTGACCACCGGCGATTATAGCTGCGGCACCGTCACCGCGACGGCCACGCCCAGCATGGACATTCAGGTCAGTTCCAATTTCGAACGGCTGCTGTTCGACCTCGCCGGACGCGACGGCAAGGGGCTGGCCAAGATGATGGCCGATTTCGAATCGACCCGCGCGATGTCGATCCCCGCCGATATGCTGGCCGGGTCCAAGGACCTGTTTGAAAGTGCGCGCATCGATGCCGATGGCATGTCAGACGTGATGCGCTGGGCGTATGAGCGGACCAATCAAGTGCTCGACCCGCACACCGCTATTGGTCTGGCGGCCGCGCGCAATGCGGGTCTCCCGGCCGATGTGCCCGTCGTCACGCTGGCAACAGCGCATCCGGCCAAGTTCCGCGATGCGGTGGAGCGCGCGACAGGCGTGCGTCCGCATCTGCCGGCACGCATGGGCAATTTGTTTGAACGTGAAGAGCGCTACGACACACTCCCTGCGACGAAGGAGGCGATTGCGGCCTATGTCGCGGAACGGGCGACCCCAGCTGCATGACGCCCATCACCCTTATCGGGGAACCTTGGGCCGATTACGGCCTCATTGATTCCGGCTATGGCCGCAAGTTGGAGCGCTATGGTCCGCGCCGTTTCATCCGGCCCGAACCGCAGGCGCTTTGGGCGCCCGCCAGCGACGACTGGAAAGCCGATGGCGAGTTCGTGCCCGGCGCGGACGAAGATGGCGGGGGCCAGTGGCGCTTTTCCAGCCGCCTGCCTGAAAAGGGGTGGACCGGAAGCTGGGAAGAGGTGCGCTTCACGATGCAGCCAACGCCCTTCCGGCATCTGAGCTTCTTTCCCGACATGGCACCGGTGTGGACATGGATGCGCGGGCAACTGGCGGGCATGGACGCGCCGACGGCGATGAACCTGTTCGGCTATACCGGCGTCGGCAGCCTCGCGCTCGCCGCCAAGGGTGCCGCTGTGACACACGTTGATGCTTCCAAGAAATCGGTCGAGGCCGCGCGCGCCAATGCGGCGCTGTCGAACATGACCGACAAGCCCGTCCGCTGGATCATCGATGATGCGATGAAGTTCACCGCCCGCGAAGTGCGGCGCGGCAAGCGTTATGACGGCATCATCCTCGACCCGCCCAAATATGGCCGCGGCCCGGATGGTGAAGTGTGGAAGCTGGAAGAAGGCTTGCCCGAACTCATCGCCGATTGCCGCAAGCTGCTTGATGCGGACTCGCGCTTCCTGTTCCTGACAGTCTACGCCGTCCGCATGTCCGCGCTGGCCATCGGGGAGTTGGTCCGCCAGCACTTTGCCGATCTGGGCGGCACGGTGGAATGCGGCGAACTCGGCGTGCGGGAAGAGGCGCGGGGCCTCGTGCTGCCGACCGCCATCTTCGCGCGCTGGTCGCGTTAGGGACTGATACCCCCGTTTGCCCTGAGCTTGTCGAAGGGCTGTCCTTCTTCTGGGTGCCAAAGGTAAAGGACGGGGCTTCGACAGGCTCAGCCCAAGCGGAGAGGGGTGCGCGTGTTTGGAGAAAGAGTCTATTCTCTAAGCGCCCTGATCCCGGCCCCCGCCGCAAAGGGCGCGACAGCCACCAGAAATAGCGAAGACGCCGCCAAAAACCTGAGCGCCCCTCCGCCAAAATCTCCGATACTGCCTGCGCCAAAGATGATCAGCGGAATGGCGAGCGGCAACATCAGCAGCCCCGCCAATGCACCGCCGCGGCGGAGGCCAGCAGTCAGGCTCGCCACCATCACGCCAAGGGCGGCCAGCCCCGGCGTTCCCGCCAGCAGGCCCAACTCGACGGCCGCCAGCGTTTCGCCATCGAGCCGCAACATGGCGGAGGCCGGAAGTGCGGCGAGCATCAGCGGCGGACCAAAGCCGATCCAGTGCGCAGTGATTTTGGCGGCAGCGATCATCTCTTCGCCCACACCCCTCACGGCATATTGATCGAGCACGCCCGCGTCCGCATCGGGTGCGATCAGCCGGTCGACGGGCAGGAGGGCTGCGAGCAACGCCGCCACCCACAACACGCCGCCGCCCGTTTTGGCGAGCAGGGCACCATCCGGTCCGACCGCAAAGGGGTAAAGCGTGGCGACCAGCAAGAAGAACACGACCGGCAGGCCGATGCCGCCTGACCCCAGCGACAGGCGCAGGTCCCGGCCCAAGATGGCGAGGAATGCCTTCATTCCGCTGCCTCCAGCGCAAGGGCCTGCGCGTTGGTCAGGCCGAGCGGCTGGTGGGAGGCGACCACGACAATCCCGCCCTGCGTCTGATGCGCGGCAATGGCGCGCTCCAGCAGAGCCAGTGACGCTGTGTCCAGCCCATTACCGGGTTCATCGAGCAACCAGATGTCGGCGCCACTTGCCAGCACGCGGGCAAGGTTGGCGCGCCGCCTTTGGCCGGTGGAGAGCAGCCGTACAGGCACGTCGGTGAGGCGGGTCAGGTCCAAAGCGTCGAGCGCCGCTGCCACCGCAGCCGGCCCTGTGCCGTCGATCCCCGCCCAATAGCCCAGCGCCTTGGCCAGCGGCAGGCGCGGGTCGAGCGCAGGGTTCTCATCCGACAGGGCAAGGCGTCCGTCATGGATCACTGTGCCGGCATAAGCGGGTAATAGACCCGCGATCAGCCGTAACAGGCTCGATTTGCCGACGCCATTGGGGCCGGTCAGCAACAGCGCATCGCCGGGGCCAAGCGCCGCGTTCAATCCTTTGAACAGCACACGCCCGCCGCGCACGCAGGCGAGGTTCGAAAGGGTCAGCGAGGCCGTCATGCGACGATGTTTTCCAGCTTGTGCATCTGATCGTCGGTCAGGCCGAAATGGTGGCCCACCTCATGCACCAGAACATGCGCGACCAGATGTTCCAGCGTTTCGCCGCTGTCTGCCCATTCATCGAGGATGGGCCTGCGGAAAAGATGGATGGTTGTCGGCAGGTCGCCGGTCTGGGCAGCCTCGCTGACGGGCCGTCCTGAATAGAGACCGGACAGATCAAAGGGGTCTTCAATGCCGAGTTCCGCCAGTGTCGCCTCATCGGCAAAATCGTCCACGATCAGCGCGACATGGCCCAAATGACTGCGAAACAGTTCAGGCAGGCGCGCCAAGGCGTTGCGCGCCAAGGATTCAATGTCCGAACAGCTCGGTGCCAGTTGACCTTTCCCCGTCATCCCTGCGACATAGAGGTATAAATGAAAGAGGCAAAGCATGGTCGATCAACTCTCCCCCGAAGAACGCGCAACGGCATTGGATCAGCTTGGGGAATGGGACGTCGATGACGCCCGCGACGGCATTGTCCGCCAGTTCCTTTTCAAGGACTTTTCGGAGGCCTTTGCCTTCATGACGCGCGTCGCCCTGCTGGCCGAGGTGCAGGACCATCACCCCGAATGGTCGAACGTGTGGAACCGCGTGGACATCTTGCTGACCACGCACGACGCGGGCGGCCTGTCGCAGCGGGATATCAAGATGGCGACGGCAATTGACGCGTTGGTGGATTGATTAGGGTCGGGCGACGGCGGAGCTTCCTCCTTCATTGTCATTCCCGCGAAAGCGGGAATCCCGTCCGGGTCTCTTGGGTGGCCAATGGAGTCCCGCTTTCGCGGGAATGACAGGAGAGAGGCGGCGCGCTTGGCCTCTGCGGCCTCATCGAGACACCCCACCACATCGTCATGCTGAACTTGTTTCAGCATCCATGCCTCGCATGTCCTTCCAGCCCCAGCCGTTAGAGCGTTCGACAATCCGAGGCGGCATGGATCCTGAAACAAGTTCAGGATGACGAAGGAGAAGCCAAGACGCCCTACTTCCCCCGAATCCACTGCGCGCGGACGAACCATCCGAGCACACCGATTGCGATCGCGAGGCAGACGCCGGTGACGCCCCAGAACGCCCAAGGTTCCTTGGCATAAGGGATGCCGTCGACGTTCATGCCGAGCAGGCCGGTGATGAAGGTCAGCGGCAGGAAAATGAGCGCGACGATGGAAATGAGCAGCGCGCGGGTGTCGATCACTTCGGCACGGCGGTCCGTGAGTTCTTCGTGGATGAGGGCGGCGCGTTCGCGCATCGCTTCCAGCTCTTCGGCCATGCGGGCGGCGCGGTCGGCGGCTTCGCGCAGGTGCATCCGGTCATCCTCATCGAGCCAGTCAAGCTCGGCGGCGGCCAGCCGTTCCAGCGCCTGACGTTGCGGGGCGACGAAGCGACGGTACGAAATCGCCTGACTGCGCACCTCAGTCACACGCCTGCGGGTGGCGAGGATGCTGGCGGAATCGACGGCAACTTCGCAATCGTCCATCGTATCGCCCAGTTCGGCGACATCGGGGTCGAGCAAATCGCTGGTCGCTTCGGCAAAGCGGGAAAGAAGATCGCCGGGATCGACAATTTCTCCGGCGCGGAAGCGGTCAATGACGATATCGAGCGCTTTGGGGGTGCGGAAGCTGACGGAAATGACGCGGCCACGGTCCGCCCAAAAGCGGGTGGAGACGAGTGCATCAGGATCATCATCAGGCGTCGTGCCAAGCCCGCGCAAATTGATCAGCGTGCCCCCGCCGATGAGCGTGGCACGCGGACGCGTTTCCTGTGCGAGCATCGCCTCGCGGGCGATGTGCGGAATGTCTGCCTGATCGCGGATCCAGTTGCGCGCGGCATCTTCGCGTCCGTCCAGCTGGAGCCAGATCAGCCCGCCATTGCGCGGCAGGGTGATGGCCTCCCCAAAGGACATTTCAGTGGCCGTGCCCGCGCGGAAGACAAAGGCGCGGGTCATGGACGGTCCACGAACAGGGTCATGCCCTGTGGTGCCGTCTCCGGCGGCGCGTCGCAAGCGATCCGCGCGGCATCGGCGCGGGCGCGGTCGAGGATGGCGGGCGCGACACGGGATGTGTGGAGGACCGTGTCTGCCTGCCCCAGCAGCCGGGCTTGGGCCAGTGTTAGGTCATCGGGCGCGTCGGAGGTGAGGGTGATCCGGTGGAAGGCGGTCTCAACGGCACGGGCATCTCCTGCCAGCCAGGCGTCCACTGCCCCGGCTTCCGTTGTGGCCAGCGGATCCAGCGGCCCGCCGGGATCAAAAGCGGCGTCAATCGCCCGCCTGCGGTCCGCCGCTTCGGGCCAGCGCGCGCGCATCTTGCTGCGGCCAGCGCCAAGTGCTGTGGCAATGGCACCTAGTCCAGCCGGGATGAGTTGCTCCAGCCGTTGGCGCAGCGCCTTGGCCAGACCCGCCGACGCACCACCGGTGCCGATGGCGATGAGGACGGGGTCCCGGTCGATAATGGCGGGCAGGGTAAAGTCGCAAGCCGAAGGGCGGTCAACGGCGTTGACGAGCACACCGCGCGCCTTCAGTCGGGCGATGGCAGCTTCGGCCTCGGCATCATCTTCTATGGCCACAATGGCGAGGCTGGCCTGGGTCTCTTCACCGACGATGTGTGCGCCGGCACGGTCCAGCAGGCGGCGTTTGGCGGCGGCAGGTTCGCCGTCGCCCAGCAGGATGACGGGGCGGCCTTTGAGGCGGACGAAGAGGGGAAGGCTATGCATAGCGCCTGCCTAGCACCGTGATGGGCGGGGGCCAAACGGTCTCACTTGAAGCGCTTCAAGGTCCGATCGAGATAGGAGAGGCGGCCCGTTGGGGCCGGGCCGAACAGGGACTTACGAATGTCCGCCATACGCGACGTTGGGCGGATCTCTTCTTCCGGGTCCTCGCGGACGGCCATGCGCGGTTGCAGCGGTTGCTTGGGCAGTTCCATCGCGGTTTCGGGCAGGGCCATGGGCGGGCGACCATTGGGATAGATGAAGCCGAAGGTCGGCCATTCTGTGCCGCCCATATCGCCAATGGGGGAGAACCAGACGCGCACGCGGCTCCAGTCATTGTCCTCAGACACGTCGATGACGCGGACGTTCTTTTCGACATAGCCGCGGCGCCCCCCATAAGGGGACCAGTTGCTGTGGGTGACAAGGATATTGCGGTCATCAAGGATCTTGGTGACGGCGGCGACATGGCCCAGCTTCATCCCGCCATGTGGCATGAAGTTGAGCACGGCACCCTTCTTTGGATCGGTGCCTTTGCGGTACCGGCCCTCAGCCTGATCCCACCAGGTGTGGGCATCGCCATAGATCTGGATGCCGGACATGGTCCGCGCAATGGGGACGCACTGCCAATAGGGATCATCATTGATGTCATCCGCCATTGGCAAGGCCGACGCAGGCACAGCAAGACCAGCCAGCGCAACGCCGCCTAAGCCCAGCAAGAGTTTCCTGCGATTCAAAATGCCGTTCCCCATGTCGGAAATTTGACACGTGATAGTGAATAAACCGCTGAAATTGAATGGTTAACGATGCCACAACCATAACCGGTGTGGCGCCAATCGCAGATATTGTGGTGTCCGCAGCGTCAGAATCCCCTCAGCCACAGCATCTGCGACCTCGCGGCTTTTGCTTGACGTTTACGTCAGGTTCCGCGACGACTTGCAGGGTATGGAGAGCTCACAAACACTTCTCGCGTCTGATTTTTCGACGCTGCCCGCCCTTGTCAAAGCCTTTGCAAGCGAGCGCCCCGATGCGCCCGCAGTTGCTGATCCCGATGGACGGATCAGCTGGAAGGAGTTGGACGCCTTTGTCGACCGGATCGCGGTCAAGTTGCAGGCGGACGGTATTGGCCCGGGCCAAGCGACGGCGATTGCGGGGCTCAATTCGGTCATGCAGGTCTGCGTCTTCATCGCGACGTTGCGGGCAGGCGCGATTGCGGGGCTCATCACCAACACAGCCACCGGGGAACAGATGGCGGCGATGATCGTCGATTCAGGCGCCAATCACCTGTTCCTTGATGAAAAGGCAGCAGAGTCGCTGGAAGGACAAAGTTTCGGCGCGCCGAAGCGGATCTCGATGGATGGCGGCGCTTGGGGGGAACCATTGCTGGACTGGATGGCGCCTGAAGGTGCCGCGCCCCAGCCCGTAGAGATTACGCCGAAGACGGGGTTCAATATCATCTATTCAAGCGGGACGACCGGCACACCCAAAGGGATCGTCCACAGCCATAGCATGCGATGGCAGCATATTCAGCGCGGCGTGGCGGCCTATGGCCCAGCCTCGGTGACGATCCTGTCGACACCGCTTTATTCAAATACGACGATGGCCAGTTTCCTGCCGACACTCGGCTCGGGCGGTCAGGTCGTGTTGATGAAGAAGTTCGACACCGTCGGGTTCCTCCAGTTGGCGGAACGGGAGCGGGCGACCAACACGATGCTGGTGCCGGTCCAATACCGCCGCATCATGGCGCATCCGGATTTTGACAGTTTTGATCTGTCGAGCTTCGTCATGAAATACTGCACCAGCGCCCCCTTTGCGGCGGCGTTGAAGGCCGACATTTTGAAGCGCTGGCCCGGCGGGCTGGTTGAGATTTACGGCCTGACAGAAGGCGGATGCACCTTCCTGCTGGTCGCGCACGAGTTTCCCGACAAGCTCCACACGGTCGGACGGCCGGCACCGGGGCAGATCGCCAAGGTGATTGACGAGGACGGCAATGAACTTCCGCCCGGGTCCGTGGGGGAAATTGTCGGCCGGTCGCCTGCGATGATGACGGGTTACAACAACCGGCCTGACGCGACTGAGGCGATGAAATGGTGGGATGCCGACGGCCATCTCTACTACCGGCACGGCGACATTGGCCGAATTGATGAGGATGGCTTCCTGACGCTGATGGACCGCGCCAAGGACATGATCATTTCCGGCGGGTTCAACATCTACCCGAGCGACTTAGAAGCGGTGTTGCTGAAAGACCCCGGCGTGGTCGAGGCCGCAGTCATCGGCGCGCCATCGGAAGAATGGGGTGAAACCCCGGTCGGCTTTGTCGTGCTGCGCGAGGGTGTTGACCCGGACGCCGTGCTTGCCGCCGCCAACGCGCAGGTCGGCCGGACGCAGCGCCTCAACCGCTTGGTTATGGCGGATGAACTGCCGCGCAGCCCGATTGGAAAGGTTCTTAAGCGCGAATTGCGGGACCGGTTGACGGGTTAGTTTACACTCAATCCGTTTGTGTCGAGCGAAGTCGAGACACGTCCCTCGACGTCGCTCGGGACAAACGGGTTGCGAGGGATCTAAAGGTCGATGGCCGCAATCACCGGCGCCAACACGGCGCACCATTTGGCAACGCCCTCTGGCGTTCCGATGAGGTCCTGCCGCATCTCAATGCCGAGATAGGCCGTGCCGGTTCCTTCACCGTGCCGGTTCATTGTCGCGTTAAGGAGTTTACCCGAATAAGGCTCTTGATCGCCAACGCGGACGCCTGCGGCCTCCAATAACGGGATAGCGATGCGCGCGGCGCGGTCATCCTGATTGTAGAGAATGCCAATCTCCCAAGGTCGTTCCTCTTCGGGCTTGGTCGCCAGTTGTGGGGTGAAGCTGTGCAGCGAGATGAGCAGGCGGGGCCGCTGCGCTGCCATCTGCTCTTCGATCCGCGCATGATAGGGCCGCCAATAGCGGTCGATGCGTGCCAATCGCGCGTCATGATCAATGGCATTGCCGGGGATGGCATGGCCATCGCTGGCAATGGGGATGATGTGGGGCGCGTCCTCCTCGCGGTTGAGATCGACGACAAGGCGGGACACGTTGCCAAGGATACCTGGGAAGTTGAGATGGGCACACAATGCTTGCCCCAGTTCTGCCACACCGATGTCGATGGCGATGTGTTCCTTCAGCAGCGCATGGGCGATGCCAAGGTCCACGTCGGCTGGCACGCGATTGGACGCATGATCGGCGATCAACAGGTAAGGGCTGTCATTGGGGCCAGCTATATCCAGCCAAGCTTGATCGGTCATCAATTCCTGTTGCCCGCAACGCAGCGCAATGTCACCATCTGGCAGCACAGAGAACAGGGTCATCGATGAAATTTTCCAGACGTCAGGCGCTCGTCGCCACCGCGCTTGTTCCAGTGGCCCCTATTTGGGCGAAGACGCGCAAGCCCGCTGTTCTGCCACCCGCACCCGATCCGTTTGAGGCGGTGACGGAGCGGCTGTTGGCATTGTTGCCTGATACCGCCACCTATAATGGCACGCCGGGGTCTCTGGCCGGTGGCCCGCTTGCCCGCCGGATGGATGACTACTCCCCGGCTGGCGAAGCGAAGATCCGTGCGGCCTATGCGGACGCCAAGGCGGCGGTCGCGTCGATGCGGCGCAGCGGGGAAGGGCGGACGGCTACCCAGCGCGCGGTTGTCGAAGCGACGCTGGAGAATGGCACCCGGTCCGCCGCTGTCCCTTATGGCAAGATCAACCCGTTCCACTTTGCGGGCCATGTGCCCTATGTCGTGACGCAGATTTACGGGCCACATATTGACGGCCTCAACATCATGATGGAGCAGCAGTCTCTCCAGACGCCAACCGCTGTCGATGCCTGGCTCGAAAAGCTCGATGCCTTCCCGCAGGCCTATGGCGGCGTGGTTGAGAAGATCCGCGCAGACCGGGCGGCGGGCTGTGTGCCGCCGCGCATCCTGATGGAAAAGACGTTGCCGGTTCTGGATGCCTTTCTGGCGGGCAAGGCGGACGCACATCCGCTCATGCGCGCGCTGGATGAAGGGATGGCGAAGGCAGGACTTGCCAAGCGGACGCGCCAGATGGCCCTGCGCCGTGCGACGCTCTCGCTGCAACGGCGAGCCCGCCCGGCCATGGCGCGGCTCCGTGCAGAGATTGCCGCGATGCTCCCGTCGGGTCGCGCAGAGGCAGGGCTTTGGGCGCAGCCACAGGGCGATGCGCTCTATGCCGCCAATGTCCGCGCGCTTGGGGACACACAATTGCCGCCTGATGATATTCACGAGATCGGGATGGCGGAGGTCGGCCGCATCACAACGCAGATGAACGCGTTGCTGGCCGCGCGGGGCATGACTGAAGGCTCGATCGGCGCGCGGATGGCCGCCCTTGCGCGCGATCCGGCGAACCAGTTTGCCAATAGCGACGCAGGGCGGGAGGAATTGCTGGCTTATGTGCGCCAAAAGGTGCGCGATGCCGAAGCGCTCTACCCCAAGCTGCTCCCAGAAGCGCTGATCCCAAAGCAGAGCCTCGTCGTGAAACGCGTGCCCGTGGCGACGCAGGATGGCGCGCCCGGTGGCTTTTATGATGGGCCTTCGCTTGATGGGTCACGCCCCGGCACCTACTGGATCAACTTGCGGGATATGGCGGCTGTGGCCCGCTTTCGCCTGCCGACGCTCAGCTACCATGAAGGTGTGCCGGGGCACCACACACAGGGGTCCGTCGCGACAGCCTTTGGGGAGACGCCGCTCCTCCTCCGCATCGCCAGTTTCAATGCCTATCAGGAGGGCTGGGCCCTCTATGCCGAACGGATGATGGCGGATCTTGGGGCTTATGCCGACGACCCGCTTGGCGATCTGGGGCGTTTGCAGGATGAGCTGTTCCGCGCTGTCCGGCTCGTCGTTGATACGGGCCTCCATCACAAACGCTGGACCCGCGAACAGGCGATCCGGACGATGCAGGACATCACTGGCATCGCTGAGGTGCGCGTCATCGCGGAAGTGGAACGCTATATGGCGTGGCCGGGTCAGGCTCTGGGCTATAAATTGGGGCAGCTGCGCCTGCTCGACATGCGGGAGACGTTTCGCGCACGCGGCGGGAAAGGCCCGGATTTGCGGGAGTTTCATGGTACTGTTCTGGAGGCGGGGGCAATGCCATTGGCGTTGGTCGCGCAACGGCTGGGGCAAATCTAACTCAAATTGTGTCTTGATATAATGTAACATAACTTTTAAGCGGCGCCTCTGTTTTAGCCGGAGAACCTGCTTTGTTTCGTCCCCTTGTTTCGTCTCTGGCCCTTGCCATGGGCCTTGTCGCTGCTGTTCCGCTTTCCGCCCAGACCTTGCCGGAAGGGCGCCAACATGGCGACCACAGCGAGGACAGTGACATTGTGATCACCGCGATCATCGGGCGCAGCCAGCAGGATGTGTTGTCGGGAACATCGGTTCTGACATCGACGGAATTGGCGCGCGATGTGCGACCCACAATTGGCGAAACGCTCTCCCGTCAGGCCGGTGTTTCGGCGACGTCTTTTGGTCCCAACGCGTCGCGCCCGGTCTTGCGCGGTTTTCAGGGGGAACGTGTCCGCATTCTCGCGGATGGCATTGGCAGCTTTGATGTGTCGAACACCAGCGTGGACCACGCCGTTGTCATCAACCCCCTGACGGCGGACCGCATTGAAGTTCTGCGCGGCCCCGCATCGTTGATCTTCGGGTCATCTGCCATCGGTGGTGTCGTCAATGTCATCGACAGCCGCATCCCGCGCAGCGTGCCGGAAGAAGGCATTCATCTGGACGGCAACCTGACCTACGGGTCAGCCGCCAATGAACGATCGGCGGGCAGCCGCATCGATGTGGCGCTGTCAGACAGGTTCGTCGTGCACTTTGACGGCACCTATTCCAAAACCGGCGATCAGGAGGTTGGCGGATACCTTCTGTCTCCAGCCCTGCGCGAACAGGCGGCAGCCAGCGCTGATCCGGGCATTCAGGACCTTGCAACGCTCAAGGATCGCCTGCCCAACAGCGCATCGCGCATGTGGGAAGTTGCAGGCGGCGCGGCGCTCATTACGGACAACGGCAATCTTGGTTTTTCGGTGAGCCGGATTGGCAATCTCTATGGTGTCCCGGTCCGCTTCTCGCTTGATCCTGCAGTCGCGGCAGAAGAAGTGCGGCTCGATATGCACCAGACGCGCGTTGACGTGCGCGCCGAAATCAATCCGGCGTCCGGTTTCCTCGAAACGATCCGCTTCCGTGGCGCCTATGCCGATTACAAGCACAATGAAATTGACGATACCGGCGCCATCGGCACCACCTTCCTGCATGATGGCTGGGAAGGCCGCGTCGAACTCGTCCAGCGTGAGCGTGATGGCTGGACGGGCGCGGTTGGTGGCCAGTTTGTCCTGCGTAAGCTCAACATCATCGGGGCTGAGAAGTTTCTGCCCAAAAGCACGGGCAGCCAGTTTGGGCTGTTCACGGTCCAGTCGCTTGACCTTGGGCGCCTGCGGGCGGAAGTCGGCGGACGAGTGGAGCGCACAAATGCAAGCGCCACGGCGGATGCGACGCTCGGCAACCCGGATCTGGACCGCAACTTTACATCCTATTCCGGGTCGCTCGGTGGCGCCTATGAACTGGTGGACGGCTGGCGGCTTGGCCTGAACGCATCGTACACGCAGCGTGCGCCTTCGGCAGAAGAGCTCTTCTCCAATGGGCCGCACGCCGGCACACAGGCGTTTGAAGTCGGCAACCCCGACTTCCGCGAGGAAGTATCGAAGGGGCTCGAAATGACGCTGCGGGGCAAGGGCGAGGGATATAGCCTCTCCGCCTCGGTCTATCATAGCTGGTTCAACAACTTCATTTATGAACAACCGGACGGAACGGTGCAGGATGACCTCCCCGTCTTCAACATCCTGCAAGACAAAGCGCGCTATTTCGGGGCGGAGATTGAAGGGTCCGTGCGGCTTGCCCAATGGGGTGCCTTTGCCCTGAACCTTGACGGCGTTGGCGACTTTACCCGTGCCACGATCATCACGCCTGTCGCCAATCAGGCCGCGCCACGCATCCCCGCACTGCGCTTGCTGGGCGGCCTTGAGGCGCAGTCAGACATGCTGGATCTTCGCGCAGAGACGGAATGGGTCGATGGCCAAAACCGGGTCGCCCCGTTTGAGACGACGACCAAGGGCTACACTATGGTCAACGCCAGCGTCGCCGTCCGGCCCTGGGGCCGCGACCGTAACGTGAGCCTGTTGCTGTCTGCGAACAACATCTTTGATGTCAACGCGCGCCGCCATGCAAGCTTCCTGAAAGACTATGCACCGCTCGCCGGGCGGGATGTCCGGGTGTCGCTCCGCTTCGGCTTCTGATTATAGAAGCGCGGTTGGCAACACCCACCAATCGGCATGGTGGCGTGTGATCGCGGCGGCGGCGGCGTCGCGCGCCGCTGCCGTTTCAAACAGGGCAAAGCAGGTAGCGCCTGATCCGGACATGCGGCTCAGGCGCAGGTCCCGTTGCTGCTCCAGTTCGTGAAGCACATGGCCGATTTCGGGCACGAGGCTGAGCGCTGGGGCTTGCAGGTCATTGCGGCTGTCCATCCAGTCTTCTGGTTGTAGGCTGCCGCGGTCCACCCCATCCCAGGCTTTGAAAACCGGGCCGGTCGGGCAGGGGCGCTGTGGGTTGACGAGCAGGACCGGGAGACCGGTTAAACGGCTGCCATCCAGCGGCTCCAGCTGTTCCCCCACGCCTGTTCCAAAGCAGCTTTGCGACAGAACACAGGCCGGCACATCTGCCCCGATGTCGGTGGCGACATCCATCGGACGCACCGTATCGAGCGCCCAGAGCCGCGCTGCCAACCGCAGGGCGGCTGCGGCATCCGCCGAGCCGCCGCCAATCCCCGAAGCAATGGGTAGGCGTTTGTCGAGGGTGAAGGCCGCACCTGTCCTTATGCCGGCGGCGTGCGCGAGCGCCTTTGCCGCCTTCAGAACCAGATTGTCCGGCCCATCAGAAAGGCCTTGGGAAAAGGGGCCGGTGATCGTGAGCGAGTAATCATCTGCCGCATCCACGCCCAGCACATCACCGGCCTCGGTAAAGGCGAACACCGTTTCCAGCTCATGATAGCCATCCGCGCGCCGTCTCCGGACATGGAGAGCAAGGTTGAGCTTGGCATGCGCTGTTTCAGTCAAGTGCATGGCGCGTCAGCGCGCTATGTTTTGGTCGGTCAGGCCGGTGTCGATCTTGCTTTCAAGACGCGCGACATTCGTGCCTTCCGCAAGCAACAGGGATGCGCGCCAGGTATAGCGGGCATCAACTTTGCGCCCCGCGCGCCAATAGGCATCGCCCAAATGCTCGCCAATCGTCGGATCGATCGGTTCAAGGTCCACCGCCTTTTCAAGGGTGGAGACGGCCTTTTCATAATCGCCTGACAGGAAATAAGCCCAGCCCAGCGAGTCCGTGATGGCGACGTTATCCGGGCGCAGCGCGCTGGCCTTGGCGATCAGACGAAGCGCCTCTGGAATATTCTCGCGCCGCTCCAGCATGGAATAGCCGAGGAAGTTGAGCGCGGACGGTTGATCCGGGCCCAGTTCCAGCGCCTTGCGCAGCGCCGTGCGGCCATCTTCCCAATCACCGTGTTGGGCAAGGGCGCCGCCTTTGAGCATATAAAGGCCCCAGAGCGCCGGTGCGCCGGACTGATCCGGCGCGTCAATGGCTTGCTGATAGGCGGCGGCTGCTTCGTTGCGTCGATTGAGCCGCCCAAGCAGATCGCCAAGCCGCACATGATCAACCGCGCGGGTCGACCCGGTGGCGAGCGATGTAGCGAGCGCAACCGCGTCATCGCCCCGGCCCAGCCGTTCCAGCAAAGCGAGCCGGCTTTCATCAGCCAGCGCCATGAAGGTGCTGCCGGGACGGATGCTTTCCAGTGCTGCCAAGGCGTCTGCGTCAAGGCCATTCGCGGCGAGGGACTGCGCCGTTGAAAGCGCAACAAACGGGCTTTGCGGATCAAGAAACTGTGCATAGCGGGCCAGCGTCAGGGCAAAGGCCGATGCTTTGTTGCGCACCAGATCCGCTGCAAGACTTGCATAGAAGAAGGCGACGCCGCGTGTCGGCGTGTCGACTGCACCGCCAATCGGCTTGCCTGCAGAAAGCTGTTCTCGGGCCAGCGCCATTGTCTGTTCGCTGCCTTCCAGCAGATCGAGCGCGGCTGCCTTTTGGCCTTTGCGCTGCAAGGTCGCAGCGCCGATGATACGGGCGAGCCCCGGTCGCCCGACTTCGGCCACGATCGATTTGACCAGAGCGATCCCGGCATCGGGGTTGCTTCCAGACAGCTCCGCGATTGCCCGCTGTTGATTGACAAAGCCGATGCCCAGCCCCGATCTCCGCGCGGCGTCAAATTCCCGCAGAGCATCCGGCTGGCGGGCGGCAAGGCCGATCCAGCCGCGTAAGACGGGGACAAGAAAGCCAAGATTTCCGTCGGCCTCTAGCCGGTCTGCCTGCGCGCGGGCGCCTGCAACATCACCTGCCTGAAGATGATCCCCCAGCAACAATAAGGGAAGATCAGCGGGCAGGGCGCCGGCTGCTTCCAACTTGCGGGCGGCGTCTATCGCCAGCTTGCGCTCACCACTTTCAATGGCTTGCCGAAGCGCGCGGTTCGCAATGACGGCGTTGCCCGGTTCTTCGAGCAGTGCTGCCGAATAGGATTGGAGCGCCAGATCCCCAGCGCCCGCGCCGTCGGCCAAGCGCGCCTGCATGTAGAGGTCTAACGCCGACCGCTCGGTCTGACGCGCCATGGCAGGCGCGCAGACGAGCAGCGCCAGCGCTGCGGCGCTACATGTTCGGGTAATTGGGGCCACCGCCACCCTCCGGCGTGACCCAGTTGATATTCTGGGTCGCGTCCTTGATGTCGCAGGTTTTGCAATGGACGCAGTTCTGGGCGTTGATCTGCAGGCGCGGATTGCCTTCCTCCCGACCGACGATTTCATAGACTCCGGCGGGGCAATAACGCTGCGCGGGTTCGTCATAGAGCGGCAGGTTGATCTTCACCGGAACGTCCGGATCCTTCAACTGCAGATGGCAGGGCTGATCTTCCTCATGATTGGTGTTCGACAGGAACACGGAAGACAGACGGTCAAAGCTGAAGACGCCATCGGGCTTGGGATAGTCGATCTTGGGATACAGATCCGCACGGCCCGTCATTTCATTGTCCGGGTGGTGCTTCATCGTGATCGGCAGGCCGATCTTGAGCATGCGCATCCACATGTCGATGCCCGCAAGGACGGTGCCATAGTCGTTGCCATATTTGGCGACGGCAGGCTGCGCGTTCTTCACCAGCTTCAGCTCAGTTGCGATCCAGCTGTCATTGAGGTTCGCCTGATAATCGGCGATCTCATCAAATTCACGACCCGCAGCGATAGCCGCGACGATGCTTTCAGCGGCCAGCATGCCTGACTTCATCGCGGTATGGCTGCCCTTGATGCGCGGCACGTTCACGAAACCGGCCGAACAGCCGATCAGCGCGCCGCCCGGGAAGGCAAGCTTGGGCACAGACTGCCAGCCGCCTTCGTTGATCGCGCGCGCGCCATAAGAGATGCGCTTGCCGCCTTCGAGGATCTTGCGGATTTCCGGATGCTGCTTCCAGCGCTGGAATTCCTCAAACGGGAAGACGTGGGGGTTCTTGTAATCAAGCGCCACAACGAAGCCCAAGGCGACCTGATTGTTCGCCTGATGGTAGAGGAAGCCACCACCCCAGCTGTCTGTTTCGGTCAGCGGCCAGCCCTGCGTGTGGATGACGCGGCCGGGCTCATGCTTGTCGGGGTCGATGTCCCACAATTCTTTCATGCCGAGGCCATAAACCTGTGGCTGGCAATCCGCTTCGAGATCGTACTTCGCCTTGAGCTGCTTGGTCAGATGGCCGCGCGCGCCTTCAGCAAAGAGCGTGTACTTCGCATGAAGTTCCATGCCCGGCTGATAATCGGGCTTGTGGCTGCCATCGCGGGCAACGCCCATGTCGCCGGTGGCGACGCCTTTAACGGAACCATCGTCATTGTAGAGGATTTCGGCAGCCGGAAAACCGGGGAAGATTTCCACGCCAAGGTTCTCTGCCTGGCCGGCAAGCCAGCGGCACAGATTGCCAAGCGACCCGGTGTAAGTGCCCTTATTGTGCATCCAACCGGGGGTGAAAATGTGCGGGATGGCCATGTGGCCGCCAGCGGAAAGAACCCAGTGGTGGTTCTCCGTCACCGGCACGTCGGCCATGGTGCAGCCTTGGTCTTTCCAGTCAGGGATCAGCTCATCCATGGCCCGCGGGTCGAACACCGCGCCAGACAGGATGTGCGCTCCGACTTCCGATCCCTTTTCAAGAATACAGACCGAAAGATCCGCGTTCAGCTGTTTCAGTCGGATGGCTGCTGACAGGCCTGCAGGCCCGCCGCCAACAATCACAACATCATACGGCATCGATTCCCGTTCGCTCATGGCGCATTCGTCTCCTGTTCGGCCGGCCTTTCGAGTTGTCGCGGCCCAGTTTCAGTCTGGCAGATAGCGAAGCGATTGCGGTTGACCAACAGGAATTATGCGGGTTGAAGGCCGGTTGTGAATGAAGTGCAAACCGCCGTCGATCCGCGCCTTGTCGCTGCTGCGTTGCAGTGGTGGGAGGATATGGGTGTCGATACGCTGGTGGAGGACGCGCCGCAGCCTTGGTTGGGCCGCGTCGCCGTAGCGTCGGCTACCACAAATTCGGCACCTGTGGGGGCGCGGGCAAAGCCTGAAGAGGCGCCTGCACCCGCCACGCTTCCAGCGACACTCGACGCATTTGTTGACTGGCTGGCAACCGATGCCAGCGTTCCGGAAGCCGGCCCGCCGCATCTTCGCCTGCGGCCCTTTGGCACGCCGGGCGCTGCGATCACCATCATCACCGATATGCCAGAAGTCGGCGACGCCGAATCAGGCGCGCTTTTTTCGGGCGAAGTGGGTCGCCTTTTTGACCGGATGCTCGCTGCCATCGGGCTGGACCGGGATAAGGTCTATTGCTTCGCGCTGACGCCGGGACGTCCGCCTTCGGGTCAGACCGCGAAGGACGTGCTGCCGCGTCTTGGGGATATTGCCAAGCATCATCTGGGACTTGTGAACCCACAGGCCGTCTGGCTGCTCGGCCAGTCGACCAGCCGTGCCTTGCTTGGGCTGGATGCGACCAACACCAACAAATCAGGCCAGAAAATTAACCACATCCGGTCTATGGTCCCTGCGATCGCCAGTTCTGCGCCGCGCCTTTTGTTGCAAAATCCGCAACGTAAGGCCGCCGTCTGGCAGGATATGCAGATGCTGGTCGGGGGACAATTGGCGTGAAGTTGGTTTCGGGTATTGCTTTGGTTTTGGCGGGTCTCATTTCAGTCCCCGCGTCTGCACAATCCTCGTTCGCGACGTTCGCCTCTGCGCTGACCCCCAACTTTGCAGCGCAGCTCGGGCCGAATGCACGGGCGCGCTATAAGGATGTTTTCGCCTCGGTCCGCAGCGGCCAGTGGGAAGCTGCTCAGGCAGGTCTGGATTCAATGCCGGAAGGGCCGCTCCACGCCATTGCCTGGGCCGAACTTTATCTCGCCAAGGGATCCCCCAAGGTTGAGCCTGAAAAGATCGCAGCCCTGCTGGAAAAGGCACCGCAGCTTCCTCAAGCGGCGCAGCTGGCGCGGTTGGCAAAATCGCGCGGGATGGACGTTGGGTTCAATCTGCCCGCAACGCAGGAAATGGTCTGGCTGGGCAGCGCGCCGCGCCGTGCGCGGATGGCAGCGTCTCCAGATGGTGTCGCCAACGCGCTGAACGCGCGCATCCAGCCGCTCATCAAAGACAATATGCCGTTTGAGGCCGAAGCCATCGTGATGGAGAGCGAAGCCTCTCTGTCGCCCGAAGGTCGGGCTGAACTGATGCAGAAGGTCGCTTGGTCTTACTACATCACCGGAGACGACATCTCCGCCCGCCGCGTCGCCGCGCTGGGGCAGGAAGGTCTCGGCAATTGGGCCGCCATGTCCGATTGGACCATGGGCCTCGCGGCCTGGCGCAGCCGGGATTATGCCGCCGCGACAGATGCTTTTGAAGCCGCTGCATCGCGTTTCCAAAATGATGATATGGATGCGGCCGCCCACTTCTGGGCTGCCCGCGCCGCGATGGCATCTGGCCAGCCGCAAAAGGTGGACGCGCATCTGAAGGCCGCCGCGCGCAATGGCGAAACATTTTACGGTCTGCTCTCGGCCGAACGGTTGGGCATTGCCAAGGCCGTTCAGAAAGTGCCTGACGACATTGCCGATGTTGAAAAGCTGCCCAATGTCCGCGCCGCCCTTGCGCTGGCGGAAATCGGAGAGATGGACCTCGCCGATGAAATGATCCGCCATCAGGCCCGCATTGGCGATCCGCGTCGCCACGCCGCCTTGGCCTCACTCGCCGGACGGATGGACCTGCCCGGAACGCAGCTTTGGCTCGCGCATAATGGCCCCGCAGGCGCTCGTGCGCCGGCCTCTGCCCGATACCCCATGCCCCGCACCTGGACGCCCGAAGGCGGCTGGCGGGTGGATAAGGCGCTGGTCTATGCCCACGCCCTTCAGGAATCGAACTTCCGCACCTCGGTCGTCAGCCCGGCGGGCGCGCGCGGCCTGATGCAAGTCATGCCCGGCACCGCCGCCATGATGGCCCGCGCCAAGGGCAAGGACAGCGTCGGCTCGCTCAACGATCCCGCGACCAACATGGAATATGGGCAGAGCTTTATTGAGCGGCTGCGCGATATGCAGGTGACGGGCGGGATGCTCCCCAAAGTGATCGCCGCGTATAATGCCGGCCCGCTGCCCATCGGCACCTGGAATGAGCGGAGCCGCGATAATATGGACCCGCTGCTATATATTGAGTCCATTCCCTATTGGGAAACGCGGGCGTATGTGACGATCATCATGCGGAACTACTGGATGTATCAGATGCAGGCGGCCGAACCGACGACGAGCCTGACGGCGCTGTCGCAGGGCATGTGGCCCCGCTTTCCGGGGCTTCCCGGCCCCACTGCTGTCCGCATGGACCGGGTGAGCGGGGTTGCCAGTGCCGATTGACGAGACCGCGGAATTCAAGCCGATCCGCATTGCCGTCCTCACCGTATCTGACAGTCGGACGCGCGAAACCGACAAATCCGGCGGCTATCTGTGTGCCGCCCTGCAAGACCTTGGCCACACGCTGGCCGATTATGCCATCGTCCCCGATGATCAGGGCGCCATTCTGGGCCGCCTCCACCAATGGGTGGATGATCAGTCGATCCACTGCATCCTCATCACCGGCGGCACCGGCGTCACCGGGCGTGATGTGACGCCAGAGGCACTCGCCGTTTTGGGCGGCAAGGAAATCCCGGGCTTTGGGGAGCTGTTCCGCTGGATCAGCTACCGCACCATCGGCACCTCCACCATCCAGTCCCGCGCCATCGCCTATATCGTGCGCTCCACCTATATCTTCGCCATGCCCGGCTCCACCGGCGCCTGCGCCGACGCGTGGGAACACATCCTCGTCCACCAGCTCGACAGCCGGTTTAAACCCTGCAACTTCGTGGATCTGATCGGAAGATTGCGGGAAAGTTGAGGGTTGCCCCCTCCATCTAACGCTTCGTCATTCTGCCCACCACCTCGTCATCCTGAACTTGGTTCAGGATCCATGCCGTGAACATGGGGCCACCCGCCAACGGTCCAGAACATGCCCGCTTGGGCGGCATGGATGCTGAAACAAGTTCAGCATGACGAAAAAGGGTAAAGGGCGGCACCAATCCCCCAACCCCGTTCGTGTCGAGCGACGTCGAGACACCGTCCTTTTTCCGGGCGAGGCGGCGCAAAGGAAGGACAGGGCTTCGACACGCTCAGCCCAAACGGTTTCTCTTGTCTTCCGCGTCCCCGCGTCTCCGCGTGAACCCAAGGCTTCGACAGGCTCAGCCCAAACGGAGAGAGGGACGCCACCCCCAACCCTTCGTCATCCTGAACTTGTTTGTGCGTTGCACGCCCTCGGCTCTAGGATAACAGATACGGGCCTCCGGTAAGGCGGAGAGGCAGCTCCCGCCCGTTATGCTGAAACAAGTTCAGCATGACGAATATTGGGTAGGGCGCGGAAGTAAAAGTCCGCTCACCCTGAGCTTGTCGAAGGGCCGTCCTTCAGCTGTGTACCAAAGTGGAAGGACAGGGCTTCGACACGCTCAGCCCAAACGGTTTCTCTTATCTTCCGCGTCCCCGCGTCTCCGCGTGAACCCAAGGCTTCGACAGGCTCAGCCTGAGCGCGATTGGGGGCGCTCACCCAGAGCTTGTCGAAGGGCGAGCGACGCCTCTTACGCCAGCGCCTTCAGCTTATAGTCCTTATAGGCCTTGCGCAGTTCCGCCTTTTGGATCTTGCCAGTCCCCGTATGCGGCAGGCTGTCGACGAAGAGCACTTCATCGGGCAGCCACCATTTGGCGACGACGCTGGCGAGATAGGCCGTGACATCTGCCTCGTTCAGGTCCGCGCCGTCCTTCTTCACGACGAGGAGGATGGGGCGTTCATCCCATTTGGGGTGGGAGACGCCAATCGCGGCGGCTTCCGCCACGCCGGGGCAGCCGACGGCGGCGTTTTCCAGTTCAACCGAGCTGATCCATTCGCCGCCCGATTTGATGACGTCCTTCGCGCGGTCCGTAATCTGCATCGTGCCGTCGGGGTGGATGACGGAAACGTCGCCGGTGTCGAACCACTGGTCCTTGTCCACCGCGTCGGCCTCTGCCTTGAAGTAGCGTTTGACGACCCATGGCCCACGGATCTGCAACCGGCCGGAACTGGTGCCATCGCGCGGCAGGACGTTGTCTTCATCATCCACGATGCGCAGCTCCACGCCAAAGGGCACGCGGCCCTGCTTCGTCACGATGTCGATCTGCGCGTCGAGGCTCATATCCTCCCAGCCCGGAACGGGGCTGCCCATGGTGCCGATGGGCGATGTTTCCGTCATCCCCCAAGCATGCGCCACGCGGATGCCCTGTGTCATCAGCCGCTCGATCATCGCGCGCGGGGCCGCCGACCCGCCGATGGTGACGAGGTTGAGCTTACCCAGCGAGGCATTGCCGCCCGCCTTTGCGGTGGCATCCAGATGCTGGAACATGGCGAGCCACACCGTGGGGACACCTGCGGAATGGGTGACGCCTTCGGCCAGCATCAGGCCATGCAGCGTCGGCGCGTCGTTGGTGGTGGAGAAGACGAACTTCACGCCTGCGGCTGCGCCTGCAAAGGGCAGGCCCCAGCTTGCCGCGTGGAACATCGGCACGATGGGCAGAAGCACCGATGTCGTGTCGAGGTTGAACACAGCAGGCGCAATCTCTGCCATCGCATGGAGCATGGTGGAGCGGTGTTGGTAGAGCACGCCCTTCGGGTTGCCCGTGGTACCGCTGGTGTAGCAGAGCATGCACGGATCGCGCTCATCGCCCCAAACCCAGTCAAACGCGCCGTCCTGTGCGGCCAGCAGCGCGCCATAGCTGTCGTCACGGTCGAACACGATGAAGTGCTCAACGGTTTTCAGATGCGGCTTCAGCCGGTCAATGACGGGCTGGAACTGGGCGTCATACATCAGCACCCGGTCTTCGGCGTGGTTCATGATGTAGATGAGGTCTTCATCAAACAGGCGCACGTTAACGGTGTGGATCACCCCGCCGCAACCGATCGCGCCATACCAGGCGGCCAGATGCCTGTGGTGGTTCATCGCAAAGGTCGCGATGCGGTCACCCGGTTTCAGGCCCCATTTGGTGAAGGCTTGCGCCAGCTTGCGCGCTTCGGTCGCGACGCCTGCCCAGTTGGTGCGTTCGACGTTGCCATCGGCCCAACGCGTCAAAATCTCCCGCGGACCATGTTCCCGCGCCGCATAATCGATCAGATGGGTCACCCGAAGGTCCCAATCCTGCATGCATCCCAGCATCATCTTCCCCGTAGCAATCGTTTTTGTTGGCACAGAAATGGCGTGCTGTGGGCGGGGATGCAAGGGGGGAACATCCAAACGCTCACCCTGAGCTTGTTGAAGGGTGCAGGCTAGAAAGCAAAGTGGCTTCGACAGGCTCAGCCTGAGCGCGAAGGGGAAATGCGATTCGCCCCGCTGACACATCTCGCCGCAGCTCGCCTCATGTCGACGCACGGCAAAGCGAGCCCCGGCTGCGATGAGTTGCAACCGGCCAACGCTTCGTCCCGGACGCTTATCAACTCACCGATCTGCGCTTGGCTGTGATGGCGGTCACAGGCAGGAAGGCTGCACGGGACAAATGGGTCGCGCGGGAATTTCGGTTTTGCAAAAAGTTCGTTTGATTTCAGCTGCTTTCCTTATGCTCGCAGCCATGATCACGCCGACACTTGCGTCCGCCCGCCCCTTGCAGTGCGTGCCTTTCGCCCGTGAAGTTTCCGGCGTCGATCTGCGCGGCAATGCTTACACATGGTGGAACCAGGCTGAGGGCCGTTATGGTCGCGGTCATGAACCCCGCGTCGGCGCCGTCATGGCGATGCCGAGCTTCGGTTCGATGCGCAACGGCCACGTTGCCACGGTCGCCAAGGTTCTCAATGACCGCGAAGTTCTTCTCGACCACGCCAACTGGTCGCGCCCCGGCATGGTCGAACGTGGCGTCCGCGCCGTCGACGTTTCGGAAAAAGGCGATTGGAGCAAGGTCCGCGTGTGGCATGCGGGCAGCCGCGATATGGGCCAGACCAGCTACCCAGTGTCCGGTTTCATCTACAATGACGGCACCGTCCACTTCGCCGCTGCGCCGAAGATGGATCATGGCTTCAAACTGTCGGACGACGTGATCCAGCTCGCTTCGCTGGAACAATAAGCCTTAGGGCGCGATCGTCCGCGCCTCTTCCACCCGCAAGATCGGCACGCCATCCCTGATCGGGAAGGCAATCCCTGCTGCGTCTGACACCAGCTCCTGCCGCGCCGCATCATAACGCAGCTTTGTTCGGGTGAGCGGGCAGACGAGGATATCGAGCAGGCTTTCGACGCCCGCTGCGTTTGCGGTCACTGCATCGTCACCTGGCCATCGCCATCATGCCGGCCAAAGAATTGCATCAGCTGCATCGTCAGCTCGGCACGGTCGCTCAAGGAATTGGCCTCCAGCAGCGCCTGCTTGGCAGCGATATCAAAGGGTGCGACCTGCGCGATGCCGTTTACGATGGCTTCATCATCCAGCCGGCTGACGGCGTTCCAGTCCACGGCATAGCCCTGTGCGTCGGCAAAGCGCTTGGCTTCCCGCTCTAAACTTGCGCGTTCCATCAGGCCGAGAGTCTGGTGGATGTCATCATCTGCGATCAAATCCGCCTCCACTTGCCGGAAGGCGGTGTCCACCGACAATTCCCGGCGGATGCGGAAACGGCAGAGCCCTTCAAGGATGACGTTGTAGCGCCCATCATCCAGCGCCTCGACATGGCCGATCTTGCCGACGCAGCCGACATCAAACAGGCCCGGCGGATCACCGGCATCGCGCGGCTGGACCATGCCAATCCGCTGATCGCGCGACAGGGCATCGCGCACGAGGGCACGATAGCGCGGCTCAAAAATGTGCAGCGGCAATTGCATGTGCGGAAACAGCAAGGCCCCCGCAATCGGGAAGACGGAGAGGCGTGTGATGGTTTTCGTGCTCATCCGAACAACGCCGCGGAAAGCTTACGCCGTGTGGCCGCGACCCAGGGGTCTTCCAAGCCAATGGCTTCAAATAGCTTGAGCAATTGCGTGCGGGCGGCCCCGTCATTCCACGCCTTATCGGTACGGATGATGTGGAGCAGCGCGTCTGCCGCGCCGTCGCGGTCGCCAGAGGCCATCAGCCCTCCCGCGAGTTCAAAGCGCGCACTATGGTTGTCGGGCTGTGCGGCGACTTCGGCCTTCAGGCCCGCCAGATCATCCAACGGCCGCGCCTCCTGCGCGATGGCAAGGGCAGACAGTGCGCGGCTGACCGCGACATGCTTCTTCTGATCATCGGTGAGCGACGCGGCGAGGGCGGCGGCCTCTTCCATATGCTGACCTGCCACCAATGCGCGGATCAGGCCGGACAGCACCTCTTCATTCTCAGGCGCCATCTCCAAAATCTGCTGGAACAGGCCTGCGGCACGGTCGGCGTCGCCTGCCGCCAGAACCTCTTCGCCCATCGCGATCAATGGCTCAATTTCCTGCTCCAGCGCCTGCGCCTCACCCTGCACCGGCAATTGGCCGAGCAACTGGTCCAGCGCGCGGGTCAGCTGGCTTTCGGTGCGGAACTGGGTGAGGTCGGCCACCAACTGCCCCTGAAACACGGCATAGACGGTCGGGATGGACTGAACGCGGAATTGCGACGCGATCAGCTTTTGCTCATCAACATTCACCTTGGCGAGCAGAACGCCCTTATGGGCATAGTCCGCCGCGATCTTTTCCAGGACTGGCGTCAGCTGCTTGCACGGCCCGCACCATTCCGCCCAGAAATCGAGGATGACGAGCGACGTCATCGACGGTTCAATGACGTCTTTCTTAAAGGCCTCAATGGCCTGTTTGTCCTGTTCGCTCATCCCCAGCGTGGCCAACATACTGCTCCTGAATTGTCTTACCGCCCTATGTGGGAAGAAAGCGAAAAGAGACAACCCAAAAATGCGCGCAAACAGGGTTGCATTGCCTAGGGTGCGCTGTTAACAGCCCCCCTCCCGCGCAGGACACCTTGTCCGCGCAAGCGCCAGAGCGGGCGTAGCTCAGGGGTAGAGCACAACCTTGCCAAGGTTGGGGTCGAGGGTTCGAATCCCTTCGCCCGCTCCAGTGATCCAGTCGATCATCATGATGCCTAGTCCCTTTCGGGGGCTTCAGCCTGTGCGTTAAGAGCGGACAACTTGTTCTCGCAATCTCTCTGCCGATGATCGCGCAGTTAACCCGATGGTGAAATTTCTGCGCCAATGGAACGGGCTGTCCCCCAATCCTGCACCAATGCCGCGCATCACGGTGACGACAAACGGCAGGCCATTTGGGGAATGTCGGATCAGGAGATGGCAGATTGGCATGAATGAACGCGCGGTTTCCAGCGATACGTCCATGTTTGAAGTGCCTGCTGTCTTGGGCGAAGACGGCAGGCTTACGGATCATTGCGTCCGCCACGCGCTGACGATGATGGATCGCCACGGTCTGGTTGTTTTGACCAACCTTCTGTCGGATGCGGAAGCGAAGGTGGGGCTTGCGCTGATGCGTCAAACCATCGACGATCCGGAGCGTAACCGGAGCGCCTTTGCCAGCGAGACGGATAATCTTTATCTGCGCCGGGATTTTTGCGCCCTTCCGTCCACGCCGCATTTCACGGGCTTTGCAGCCATATTGTGCCAGCGTCTTGAGAGGGTTCTTTCGGAATATTGTGGCCGGTCACGCCCGCTTCTCGAAGTCGCCACCTTCACCAGCTATTTCGGCTCCTCGCATCAATATATTCACCGCGACCCAAGCGGCGTCATCAGCCTTTTTGCGGCCGTGGAAGATGTGTCAGAGCAACAGGGCGGGACAGTGTTTGCACCGGGCACGCACATATATGGCGGGGCCGAAAACACGCATGGGGGCCAAGCCTATGCCTTGATGGAGCTGTTCCGCATCAAATGTAACTCTCGCATCCTTTGGCATAATCTGAAAAAACTATGGGGCATGCGCAAAGGCCAAGCGGCCCCTTTGGCGCCCGGTGAATTTCTTGATCGGGTGTTTTCAACCAAGTGGGATCAGCACCAGCCAAATCTGTTGCGCTTTGTGTTGGGGAAAAACGCACACTTCAGTCTTCGCATGCTCGGCCCGATGACGTTGTGGAAGCTTTACCGCCACCGTGAGGCCCTTAGGACCCTGTTCCACCTGGTGCAGGCGGCGCCACGCAAGGGGACGGTCATTCTTTATCGGAGTGATCTGCTCCATGCCGGACCGGACAACCGGTCGCCACAGCCTCGGCACTTCTTCGGCATGAGCATCGCGCGTGACATTATTGACCCAAAGTACTGGCATGATGGATATTCGCCCCACCCTACGCTGACGGCGCAGCCCATGTGCTTTGGGGATCTTCTGGATGCCCGCCCCTATCCATCAGGTCCAGAGCACGGAATCACCGGCTGAGCGCGGTGGCGGCCGGAGATGATCCAGATTATTTCTGCGCTTCCGCAGCTTCCTTCGCCAACTGAGCGTCGAGCCACCCACGGCCCCTGCTGGCATAGTTCTGGCAGGCGTCGTTCGCGTCCAGCGGCGCTTCACCGCGCATCCGTTCGAACAGGGTGCTGACCGACGGATGCGGGGTGACGAGCACGCCGCAGCGCCGGGCCGCAATTGCGTCGAAGGTCCGGCGGAACCGGGCGACGACCTCGGGGTGATCGGAGAAGCGATAGGGCGGGGCAGCGAGCGCGGAGATGCTGTCGATATAGCTGATCGTGCGGCATTCCGCCCCCGCACAGCTTTGCCAACTCCAACTGGTGGACCCTGTGCTATGCGCGGGCGTGAGTAAGGCCGTCAGGCGGAGCGGTCCCACCTGAACGACGGAGCCTGACGTGACGATCCTGTCCGCCGTCACGGGCGCGACGTCAAAGTTTTTAAGCGAGCCGAACTGCGAGTCGTCGGGATCGGCCTTGCCGGAGGCGATGACGGCGGCGGCCGGCGCGCTCAACGCCACTCTCGCGCCTGTCGCTCGAACGAGGGACGCCAGACCGCCCACATGGTCAAAATGTTCATGGCTGGTCACGATCCAGCGCACATCCTCCGGCCGGAAGCCCAGTGCGCGGATGTTGGCGAGGATCGACGGCACGGCCTGTTCGGTCGCCGCATCGACAAGCACATGACCCTTGGGTGAGGCGACGAGCAACACGCTGACCGTGCAGGTGCCGACATAATAGGTGTTGCCAAAGAGGCGTGCCGGCGGGGCAGGGGCGGAAAAATCCTCTGTTGTGCCGCATTGCTGGACGATGGCCTCGGTCGCGGCGCGGTCTGGACCGGCGGCGTCCGGCTTCGCCCAAAGCGGACCCGGCGCCAAAGCGAGGACAGCGGCTGCGATCAGGCGCAGTTGAGTGGACAAGGCGTGCTTCATAACGATCTTCTCTCCGATGCTTGCCTCAAAGCCGGCCCTGCCGCCGCAATTTGACCAGCGCTTGATCAAGGCTCGATAGAAACCGTGACCGGTCTGCGCTCGAAAAGGGCGCCGGGCCGCCGGTGATGCCTGCGCCCGCGCGCAGGTCCGCCATGATGGCGCGCACGGCCACGGCATTGCCGATGGACGCGTCGGTGAAGGGCTTTCCATTGGGCGCGATCACGATAGCGCCGAGTTTCAGGCAGCGGTCCGCCAGCAAGATGTCGCCAGTGATGACGACCGTGCGGGGGGCGGTGTGTTCGACAATCCAGTCATCCGCCGCATCGAAGGCGTCGCTCACAATCTTGCGGGAGATGAGCGGCACGGCCGGCACGCGGATCGGGCTGTTGCTGACGACAGTGACGGGCACGTCATAGCGGGCGGCGACCTTATAGGTCTCTTCCTTCACCGGGCAGGCGTCGGCATCAATAAAGATTTGGATCATGCGTCCCCATAGCGGGGCTTTATGAAATATCGAAGCCGGTCGTGGGTTGAGATCAGGATTGAGGCTTGGTGCCGAACTCCGCGTAGAGCGCGGGCAGGAAGGCTGCCAGATGCGGCATTTCCTGCCCGCAGTGCACCAGCAACGCCCGCGCATCGCCCTCTGTAATCCGCAGCACACGTTTGGCGACGGCGGCGGCCATACTGCCGATAAGGTTGCGCCCAGCCACATGGCCGCCACCCATCCAGAAGCGTGACCGCATTTCGCTGCCGCCCGGAACGGCGCGGACGTGGTGGGCCAGATAACCAATGTTGATCGGCGCATCCCCAAGGCCAAGCCGCGCGCAGACGATGGTCGACTGTTGGTCATCGTCGAGGCGCGGGTCGGTAAAGCCCAAGGTGGCGGGCGGCACAAAGCTGATCGCGCCGCGGATCAGATCGCTGCCGATATACTCGTCGACGATGGAGGTTTGCCCGATATAGAGCGCGCGGCCGCGGGAGCCGACAGGGGGCGTTTCCCGCCACTCGGCATGGACATGTGCCTGCGGATGCCACAGCTTGTACTTGGCGGCCGCATCGCCGTGCCAGCCGAACCACCAGTCCACCATCGCTGGCGTGACGCCGGGCATATCGGTGCGCACGCTGACCCGCATCCCGCCGTCTTGCGTGAGCACCCAGCCGTCTTCGAGCACTGCTTTGCCGCCAAAGAGGTTCTCTGCCGCCCCCTCGATCCCGGGCAGCAGGTCAATCGGCACGCCCCCCCGGTCCAGCGCGGCGCAGATATGGGGCGCGAGTGGAGCAAGTTCTGGATTGAAGTAGCGGGCATAGGGCTGTGCCGCGTCTTCCGCACGGTAGCCGAGATAGCGTCCGACGATGGGTTTGCTGCTTTTCATGAGGGGCGTCCCATATACGGATTGAACCGGCCTTCCGGATCAAAGCGGGCGCGCAAGGTGTCGAGCCGCGCCAGATTGTCCGGGGCCATGAACGGCATGGGCCTGCGCCCGAGATTTTCGTCGGCCAACTGAATGCCGACACTATGTGCCTGCAACGCGCGCATATGGTCTGTCGCCCAGCTTTCATCGGCGGGCGTGGCGGCCTTGCCGCGCAGGCCACCATAGAGCGCAAGATAGGTCCGCGCTTCGAGCGAAAAGGCCATGTCCGGCCGCGATGCGGGCGGGTTCCAGTTGAGCCACAAGGCGTGGCTGGGGGCTGCGGGCTGGCTATCTGCAATCTGGCGCAGGGCGGGCAACAGCGGGTCAATCGGGTCGTTCATCCACATGCTGTCCGCCGTCCAGCGGGTATTGGGCAGGAAGAGCGTCTTTTCCCCGGTCTTCATAATCATGTTGAGGGATATCGGCATCAGCGGCAAGGTCAGGCTGGCCCTGGGGCGCAGTGGGCCGTTGTCGATGAAGGCCACCGCGTCCCGCGCCGTGCGCCGGCTGTCGGTCAGGACCGGCGCCATCACCTCAAGGCCGTGCGAGAAGATACCGAGCGCCTTGCGGTTGAACACTATCTGAAACTCAACGGTGGGAGACACATCGGGGCCGACGCGGTCCGCCCAAGCCAAGACGTCTTCCAGATGCCGGATGCGGAAGACCTGAAGCTTTAGCCCCACAAATTTGGGGCGCGGGTGCAGCTTCAAATGAAAGCGCACCACGACCCCGAAAAAGCCGGGCCCAGCGCCACGCGCGGCCCAGAGAAGCTCGCTATTCTCGCGCTCATTGGCATGAACGAGGGTCCCATCGGCGAGCACAGCATCAATGCCGATCACGTTCTGGCAGGCAAGGCCATGGGTCCGGCTGTTCCAGCCAAAGCCACCTTGCAGCAAAAACCCGCCCATGCCGACGGTGTAAGCATGCGCCACGGGGAAGAAGAGGCGGCGTTTCGCCAGCGCTTCGTTCAACTCTCCGGCCAGACAGCCTGGCCCGATCATGGCCGTGCCGTCCGCCTCATCAATCGCGATGCCGTTCAGCCGCGACAAATCGAGCATCAGACCGCCATCACGGATGTGGTTCTGCGCCCAGCTATGCCCGCCCGAGCAGATGCCGATTTTCAGGCCCTCCTCGCGCGCGCGCTTTACCGCGGCGATGACATCATCGACATCATTGGCCTGCACGATCAGGTCCGGGCGGCGGCCGGGGTCTTGCGCGTTGAAGCTGGTGCCGAGCAAGGCTGCTTCAAAATTGGACTCTTGCCGGCTGATGGTCTGGCCTGTTCCGTTGGGCTGGTTCATAATTAGTGATGATCCTCGGGTCGAAACATAGCCGGCAGGGCAAGCCAGCGCATCGGAAAGGCTGGCAGAGGTGGGAATATGACATGTTCGTGGGCTGCGACATCGGCCAAAGCCGGTGCAATGCCAAGATTCAAAAGGATCTGGGCAGTGGCGATGTCAATTTTATCTGGGGACAGCAGGCCGCGGTGAATATCCAGCGCGATGCCAGTGACGGAACCCGCAGCAACGGAGACGGCAACATCGATATCTGCAACCTTGTACAGACCGCTTTCGACAACGCGGGCAAGGTCACTTTTCAGCTGCAGGCGCAGTCTTGATTCGAGGAAATCGACGGGAAGCCCAACGTCGAAAACCAAGCGGCCAAACTCGGGTTCGTGGGTGAGAATGCGCATCGTCAGTCGGGTGATACGCGCAAACCGGCCACCTGGCGGCGCATTATTGAGATCCATTCCTGCAATCGCCGTCAAATGGGTCGCGCCGTATAAAGCGGAAAGATCTGACAAAAGTGCTGGAATATCCGGATAATAGTTGTAAAAGCTTGTATGAACCAAACCTGAATGGCTTGTGATCTGGCGAATGCCTAGGCCTGCCGTCGTTTTGTCGAGTAACAGGGTTTGGGCAGAGACAAGCAACCGGTCGCGCGTACGCTGCCGTTTTGTGCCTTCTTTTATTTCAGTTTCGCTCTCCACATAAATGACATTATGTCATTTATGTGCCTTTGTCAACAAAGGAGTCTGTGGGGCTTGCCTCCGTGCTTTGCAGCCTATTGCGGCAGCGCGCCGAGGCGGAAACTGGAGGCCGTCACGCCATTGAAAAGGTCGGACTGGTGATAGACAGTTGCCGCCGCTTCATCTTCGGCCGCCCCCACGACAGTCATCAACGGGATGAGGTGATCTTCGCGCGGATGAGCGGCGCGGGCCATCGGCGCATCCTCCCATGCGATCAGGCCTGCCGTGCGGTCTTCGGGCGTTGACCCGACGACTATTTGCTGAAGCCACGCATCAAACGCGCGGGAGGCCTCCACCGCCCGTCCGCCGCCGCGCAACTCGGCCAGATTGTGATAGGTCAGCCCACTGCCGATGATGAGTACGCCCTCATCACGCAGCGGTGCCAAAAGGCGGCCAAGCTGCAGATGTAGTTCGGGGTCGTAGCCGGGGTTAATCGACAGTTGAACGATGGGCATCGCTTCTTCGGGGTACATCGGCTTCATGATGCTGAACGTGCCGTGGTCAAAGCCGCGTTCGGGGTCGAGCCGTGCGCCGAGGCCGCCTGCATCGAGCAGCGCCTTCACCCGCGCCGCGACGTCTGGCGCACCTGGGGCCTTGTAATGGATGTGATAGGTATGTTCGGGAAATCCGGAATAGTCATAGACCATGCCCGGCGTGGCACCTGAGGAGACGGCAAAGCCATTTTCTTCCCAGTGACTCGACACCATCAGGACAGCACGCGGGGCTCCCGCAATTCCTTGCGGATCGCGATAAGCGACTGTTCGAGCACGTCAAAGGCTTGGCGGAACGGGCCATCAAGATAGGGCCAAGGTCCGCCGCCATGGCTGATGAAGTAAGTGGGGAGGCGCATCTGCTGAACTTATGGTCGCGCGGCGCAGTTTACCAGTGCAATGACAGTAACCTGACATGCGCTGTGCTGCGGACGCGGTCAGTCACGCCCTGTTACAGCGGCGGGCGCAGTGGAAGGGGGCGTAACAGCTTCGCCGCGGTTGCGGGCGAATTGTACCGCCTCTGTCAGCCGCGATGGTGCGATCAGATTGAGAAGACCGGCATAAAGCGCCACTCCCAATGGCCCGACGATCGCCAGCGTCGCCAGCGGTGGTAAGCCTGCAGGCAGCTGCATCAGCATCAAGGCAACCAGTGCCGCCATCAGCAGCGCCGCCACCAGCGGCGGCGCAACGGCGCGGCCCAGCGCGCTGTACTGCAGGCCAACCACTCGTCCGGACAAGGTGACGGTCGCCAAGGTCAGTACCGCCATCCCGCCAACCCAGCCCCAGGCAAAGCCTTCCAGCCCCCAGAGCGAGCCGATCAGGAAAGCCACCGGCATGATCACGCTGCCCAGCATCGCATTCTTCAGCGCCACACCGGGCACACCGCGCGCATTGGTGGCAGGTGCAAATAGAATCTGCAGCGTCATCATGCTCATCGCGACGGCAAGGATCGGCAGCAGCGGGGCAACGCCTGCCCATTTATCCCCCAGCAGCACCATCACCAGAGGGTGGGCAACTGCCGCCATTCCCGCATAAGCGGGCAGCGCGACCAGCATCACCAAGCGGATTGTTGCCAGCAACGGTCCGGCGCCGACATCCTGCTGGCGAGAGTAAGCGGCATAGGCCACTTCGTTGATCGGCGGCACGAATTTGGACGCGAGCAATTGCGCCAGAAACAGCCCAGTGGTGTAGACCCCTAGTGTCTCCGTTTCGAGCACGCGACCGGCGATCATGACATCGGCCTGGCTCTGCACAAACCAGAACAGCTGGGTTAAGGTCATCAGCCCGCCAAATCCGGCGATATGGCCCGCACCGGCAAAGCGGAAGCTGGGGCGGATGGGCGTCCGCGCAGCCCAGGTCATGCCGACCGCTTCGGTCGCCAGCATCACCATCGGGGCCCACACCAGCGTCCATACGCCCCACCCTGTCAGCGCCCCGGTGAGCGCTGTGCCTGCACCCATGATCGCGGCGACCAGACGAACTTGTGCCGGTCGTCGGAAATCCATCCTGCGGCTGAGGATCGCATGCGATAAGGCGCAGAACGGAATTGCCAGATAGAGCAAAGATTGGACGCGCAGCATATTGGCCACCAGTGGCTCGTTAAACCACATCGCCACCAGCGGGGCGGCCAGAAACTGAGCCAGCGCCAGCGTGCCGTTGAGCAGCATGAGCATCCCCAGCGTCTGCCGGAGGCGATCCTCGTTGACTTCATTCTCTCGGATCAGCGCGCTGGCAAGGCCATAGCCGTTCATGGTGTTGAGCAGCACAAGCATCACCTGTGCCATGGCAAACAGCCCGTAATCATGCGGGGATAGCAGGCGGATGACGATCAGCGTCGAACACCATGATACGATCTGCGTCCCAATCTGGCTTCCCGAGCGCCAGATGACGGCCAGCCGCACCTGCGCGGCGAGAGAGGGTGTGGCAGCTTTAGTCATGCAAGCACGCCGCCTGCGAGACAGAGAGACGATCTTCCAGCGCAATTTCACGGCCCCAGATCGCCGACAGCAACCGGGCAGCCATGCGGTTGCGCACAAAGAGCAGATCGGACATTTTATATCCGGGATAGGCGCCCATGGCGCGCTTATAGCCGCTGTCGCCGGCACCCATGTCCATCAGCCGCTGGCCATCCGCAATGGCATCGGTCATCGCCCGGTAATTGGCCAGTTTGCCGATATCGTGGCGGGCAAGCGTGCTGACATAGCTCCCGGCAATGCCATATTGCACTGGCCCGTCATCCAGATCGAAGCTGAACGCAACTGCGCGGCCATTGATCCTGAGGATCGTGGCGCACAGCATTTCGGCCAGCACTGGATCAGCCAGCGCGCAGCGCCATCGGCCGCGTTGCTCCGGCGTCATGAACTTGGCGCCGCTGGCATCGGTTTTATCGGCGATCCAACTGGCGGCTTCGACCGCGCCAAGCTGCTCGAGCACATCCTCATTCCAAGATGCGCCGCGCACATGCTGCCATTGGACCTGGCCCAGTTTTTCAAGCCTGCGCGCGGCGCGGCCCAGCCGTTTGGCGGTGGAGGGACGCGGCCAGCCTTCGGTGCGGGCAACATCTAGGTCGATCAGCCAGCCGGTCCCTGCCGCACGGCCGAGCACCGTCCAGCCGGCCAGCCGTGCCGCATCGATCAACAGCACAGTGGCGGCATCATCCACGCGCGCGGGGCCGAGCCGCCAAACTGGACCAAGGCTGCGCGCTGCGGCGTGTTCCAACCCCTGTGCCAGTTCATAGGCCGTGCACTCCGGCGCAATCAGCGCGCTGCGAAACGGCCAGTAGGAACCCGGCACCTTGCGTGCCTGCGCCATCGCCGGACCAAAGGCCGTGGTGGGAATGGCCGCGATCACCGCGCTGCTGGCGCTGGTGCCACGCCGGATGAGCAAGGTGCGGCCCGCACCCTGCTGCGCGCCCGCCTGAAACCTCGCTGCGCGCAGGAAGGCATGGCCTGACAGGTTGTGCGCGGCCAGCGCGTCAATCTCTGACGGGAAGCCATGGATTGCGGTGACCGTGAGATCATAGGTTGCAATCCTGCCTTCGAACATTGCTCACCTTCTGCGCCAAAGGCGGTTTCGCCCTGCCTCCCTGCGCGGATCGGCAAGGGCCTTGGCCATGGTGATAGTGTGACAGTGTAACCACGTGGTTAACTGAGGCAGGGCCAAAGGCAGGTCAAAAAAAAGGGGCGCCGGTTGGGCGCCCCTTTTCGAATGTCTTTGGCTTAGGCCGCTTTGGCGCGGCTCGCCTTTTTGCGTTCGTGCGGGTCCAGATGGACCTTGCGCAGACGGATGCTCTTAGGCGTCACTTCGACGAGCTCGTCTTCGTCGATATACGCAATGGCCTGTTCCAGCGTCATGCGGGTTGGCGGGGTGAGGCGGATCGCATCATCCTTGCCGCCCGAAGCGCGGAAGTTGGTGAGCTGCTTCGCCTTCATCGGGTTGACTTCAAGGTCATCTGTCTTGGCGTTTTCACCAACGATCATGCCTTCATACAGCGTTTCGCCATGGCCCACGAAAAGGATGCCGCGCTCTTCGAGCGGGCCCAGCGCGTAGGAATTGGCTTCACCGGCACCGTTGGAGATAAGAACGCCGTTCTTGCGGCCTTCAATCTTGCCTTTGTGCGGGCCGTATTTTTCAAACAGCCGGTTCATGATGCCCGTGCCGCGCGTGTCGGACAGGAATTCGCCGTGATAGCCGATGAGACCGCGTGACGGGGCCGAGAAGGTGATGCGCGTCTTGCCACCACCGGAGGGGCGCATGTCGGTCATTTCCGCTTTGCGCATGTTCATCTTGTCGATGACGGTGCCCGAAAACTCATCATCCACGTCGATGACGACGGTTTCATAAGGCTCGGTCTTCTGGCCGTCTTCTTCACGGAACAGCACGCGCGGGCGGCTGATGCCGAGTTCAAAGCCTTCGCGGCGCATTGTTTCGATCAGAACGCCCAGCTGAAGTTCACCGCGACCGGCGACTTCGTAAGAGTCCTTGTCAGCACTTTCGGTGACCTTGATGGCGACGTTCGATTCCGATTCACGGAACAGACGGTCACGGATCATGCGGCTCGTCACCTTGGTGCCTTCGCGGCCGGCCATGGGCGAATCGTTCACGGCAAAGCGCATCGACAATGTCGGCGGATCGATGGGCTGGGCAGCGATCGGATCAGTGACGGCAATGTCGCAAATCGTGTTCGCCACAGTCGCGGTCGTCATGCCCGCGATAGAAATGATGTCGCCCGCCTTGGCTTCGTCCACCGGCACGCGTTCCAGGCCACGGAAGGCCAGAATCTTTGAGGCGCGACCCGCTTCGATGACCTTGCCATCGGGATCAAGCGCGTGGATCGGCATGTTGGTCTTCACCGTGCCGCTGTCGACGCGGCCGGTGAGAATACGGCCGAGGAAGTTGTCACGGTCGAGCAGCGTGACGAGGAACTTGAACGGACCGTCTTCATTGGCCTGAGGTTCCGGCACGTGGCGCACGATGGTTTCAAACATCGGGGTCAGGGTGCCTTCGCGCGCCGTATGGTCGAGCGACGCATAGCCGTTGCGGCCCGAGGCATAGAGCACGGGGAAGTCGAGCTGTTCATCCGACGCTTCGAGCGAAACGAACAGATCGAACACTTCATCGAGCACTTCCTGGATGCGTTCATCAGGACGGTCGACCTTGTTGACGACGACGATGGGACGCAGGCCCAGCGCCAGCGCCTTGCCGGTCACGAACTTCGTCTGCGGCATCGCGCCTTCCGACGAATCGACGAGCAGGATGACGCCGTCGACCATGGAGAGGATGCGCTCCACTTCGCCGCCAAAGTCTGCGTGGCCAGGCGTATCGACGATGTTGATGCGCGTGCCTTCCCATTCGACCGAGGTGCACTTGGCCAGAATGGTGATCCCGCGCTCCTTTTCGAGGTCGTTCGAATCCATGGCGCGTTCTTCAATGCGCTGGTTGTCGCGGAAGGTGCCCGACTGGCGGAACAGTTGGTCAACAAGGGTCGTCTTGCCATGATCGACGTGTGCGATGATGGCCACATTGCGGAGGCTCATGAGTAGTCCGGTTTTTTCGAGGAATGGTTTCGCCCGCGCCCCTAGCCGAATTTGTGCGATGCGGCAAGCTAAGCTAGGGCGAACGAATGCTGGCCCGTCTCATTCCCGACAAGTTCATCCTGCTTTTGCTTGCCACGATTGGCGTGGCGACGTTGTTTCCGGCGCAGGGCAGGGGGCTGGCGGTTGTGTCGACCATCGCCAACATCGCCATTTTCAGCCTGTTCTTCTTTCACGGCCTGCGGCTGTCACATGACGCCGTTTGGGCCGGGCTGAAGCATTGGCGGCTGCAATTGGCGGTGCTCGCATTTGGCTTCGGCGCGTTGCCGCTTTTGGGGCTGTCAGTGTCTGCGCTCGCGCCGGATATGCTGTCGGCGGAGCTCTGGCTGGGTGTTTTGTTCCTTTGTGCGCTGCCATCGACGGTGCAGTCGGCGATTGCCGCTTCGTCCATGGCACAAGGCAATGTCGCGGCCTCGGTGATCGCAGCGGCGGTGTCCAATCTGTCGGGCGTGATCCTGACGCCGCTCATTTTCGCAGCCCTGGCCCATGTCGGCGGGGGCGGGGGCGACTTGACCACCATCGGGCGGATCGCCGGGCTGCTTCTGCTCCCCTTCGCGCTGGGGCAGGTCGCCCGATATTGGCTGGCGGCTTGGGCGGAACGCCACCGCGTCTGGATCGGGCGGCTGGACCGGACGACGATCCTCATCACTGTCTATGTCGCCTTTAGTGCCGCCGTCGTCGATGGCCTGTGGGCGCGGCTGGATGGGGGGGAGATGCTGCGCTTGTTTGCCGTTGTCTGTGTTCTGCTCAGCCTCGCCATGGGTGGCGCTTGGGCGCTGGGCGGCGCGCTTGGCCTTGCGCGGGAGGACCGGATCACACTGCTCTTTTCCGGCGCGCAGAAGAGCCTTGCGACGGGCGCGCCAATGGCCCGCATCCTCTTTCCCGCAGCACAGGCCGGCATGATTGTCATTCCGCTGATGCTCTACCATCAACTGCAATTGACCGTTTCGGCATGGATTGCCGCGCGGCTTGCGCGAAATTAATCGAATTTTGCTCGATCTGGGGTTAGGGGGACGCGCATGAACGCCATAACAACGCCGCGGGTCGCCGTTCTTCTGCCCTGTTATAACGAAGCCGCAGCCATCGGGCAGACGGTGGCGGACTTTCGTGCCGCGCTGCCGAATGCGACCATCTACGTCTATGACAACAACTCGACCGACAAGACGGTGGAGGTGGCCACAGCGGCTGGGGCCATCGTCCGGACGGAGCGGATGCAGGGCAAAGGCAATGTCGTGCGCCGCATGTTCGCCGATGTGGAGGCCGACATTTATCTGATGGCCGATGGCGACGCGACCTATGAGGCGGCGGCTGCACCGGCCTTGATTGATCTGCTGGTCAGCGACCAACTCGACATGGTGGTCGGCGCGCGCAAGTCTGAGGTTGACGCCGCGTATAGGCGTGGCCACCGGCTTGGAAACGCGATGCTGACCGGCATGCTCGCTTGGCTGTTCGGGCGCAGCTTCACAGACATCCTTTCGGGCTACCGTGTCTTTTCCCGCCGTTTTGTGAAGAGCTTCCCGGTCCTATCTGAAGGCTTTGAGATTGAGACCGAAATCAGCGTCCACGCGCTGGAGCTGCGAATGCCTGTGGCCGAACGCGTGACGGCTTACGCCGCACGGCCGGAAGGATCGGAATCAAAGCTGAGCACCTATCGCGACGGATGGCGCATTCTGCGCACCATCCTGACGCTGTTCCGTATTGAAAAGCCGCTCGCTTTTTTCGGGATCATCGGCGCAGCGCTTGCCTTGATTGCCATCGCGATCAGCATTCCTTTGTTCCTCACCTTTTTTGAAACCGGTCTCGTGCCGCGCCTGCCCACAGCGGTCCTCGCCATGGGGATCATGCTGCTGGCTTTTCTCAACGGATTTTGCGGGCTGATCCTTGATACGGTCGTGCGGGGGCGCCGTGAAATGCGACGGCTGGCTTATCTCGCCCACCCTGTGTAGGGGCAAGCCGATGTCATTCTTGGGGAACCGACCCGCGCTGGAGCGGGTTGTCTGGCTGTTTCTGGCTCTTGTCTCGGCGTTGCCCTTCATGGTGGCGCCGATCCCGATTCTGCCGGATTTGTTCAGCCATATCGGCCGCTACCATGTGATGAACAATCCGGGCGATACATGGCTCAGCCAATATTACGCCTTTGACTGGCACATTACCGGCAATCTCGGGGCGGATTTGCTCATGCTCCTGCTAGGGCCATGGCTGGGCACGGAAAAGGCCGCCTATCTGATCGCCGCCCTCATTCCGCCTGTTATGGTCTGGGGTATCTACCGGCTGTCGCGGGCGCTCTATGGTCAGGTGCAGGCGCCGGCTTATGTGGCGATCCTCCTCGTCTGGTCGTTCACCTTCCACCACGGTTTCATCAACTGGTGGCTCGGTATGGCGCTGGTCCTCCACGTCGTCGCCATCTGGGTGGACCTTCGTGGAGCGCCTGTCGTCTGGCGGGCCATTTATGCCTTCTTTGCAGCGCTTCTGGTCTGGCTGTGCCACACATCGGCCTGGGGCGTGCTGGGCTTGATTGTCGCGGGGATTGGGTTTGCCGAACGCAAATCCTTTGTCCGTTTCTGCCTCTCGATGCTGCCTTGGGCCGCGCCGATCCTGCCCATGCTCATTTGGCGCGTGACCAAGGGCGGCGGTGTTCTGGCGCAAAATTGGTGGCCCATGGTCAAGATCAGCGGCGTCCGCAATCTGCTGCGCGCGGAATGGCGGGAATTTGATATTGCCTGCGTGGCACTTGTCATTCTGATGACGTTGTGGCTGCTGGTGGATCGCCGCTTCACCCGCCATCGCGGGCTGGTGCTTGCCGCCGCCGCTCTGCTTGCGACCGCGATTGCCCTGCCGGCCACGGTGCTGAGCTCCTATTTTGCGGACGTCCGCCTTTATGCGCCGTTGCTCATGATTGCGCTGCTGTCGGTCTCAAATCTGACGCCCAAGACAGGCGCTTTTGTTGCCTTGGCCGGGGCGAGCCTGTTTCTCGTCCGCGTCGGGGAAACGACCTATGGCTGGCTGACCCGCGGGACGGAGCTCGAGCAGGATCTCGCAGCGCTCAACCATGTGCCGATGGGCGCGCGCATTGTTGTCTTGTCGCACAGCACCGAATGTGGCGTTTGGCCGCTGGCCGGGCGCAACCATGCAGCGAGCCTCGCCATCGTCCGCCGCCATGCCTTTGTGAATACGGAATGGGACATTCCGGGCCAGCATTTGATGCGGCCGATTTACAACGCAGTTTATGGGTTCAACGATTCGCGAACGGTGGATTTATTCAACCCGGCTTATGGCTGTCCGGGCTTTCGCGTCCGTCGGTTCATGCGGTTCGTGCCGCGTGATCGCTTTGACTATGTCTGGATCTGGGAAGCCGAAGCGCCGCCTGAGGCGCAAAAATGGCTGAACCTCGTTTACGCGGGGCCGTCCTCCAGACTTTATGCCATTGCCAAATCTCCGGATTCGCATTCTGGGGTTGAACTTTCCGCCCCGACCCCGAAATAGATGACAAAGACAAAAGCAAAGGACTGTCCATGAACCCGCATGACGCGCTGATCCCCATCGTTATCGAGCAATCGAATCGCGGAGAGCGCAGCTTTGACATTTTCTCGCGCCTGTTGCGTGAACGCATCGTGTTCGTGACCGGCGGCGTGGAAGACGGAATGGCGTCCGTTATTGTTGCCCAGCTTCTGTTCCTCGAGTCGGAAAATCCGAAGAAGGACATCTGGATGTACATCAACTCGCCGGGTGGCGTGGTGACAGCCGGCATGGCGATCCATGACACGATGCAGTATATCCGGCCAAAGGTTGGCACGGTCTGCGTCGGTCAGGCCGCCTCTATGGGCTCCTTCCTGCTCGCCGCAGGGGAGCCGGGCATGCGCTACGCCATGACCAATGCGCGAATCATGATCCACCAGCCGTCGGGCGGCGCACAGGGCCAAGCGACGGACATCGCCATCCAGGCGCAGGAAATCCTCCGTATTCGTGCGAATATGAATCGTCTTTATGCTGATTATACGGGCAAGGACATTGATACGATTGAGAAGGCCATGGAGCGCGACAACTTCATGACCGCCAATGAAGCCAAGGATTTCGGCCTTGTTGATGCTGTTTTCGACAAGCGTCCGGCATCAACGGATGATGCTGCGATCTAAGTCAGCTCAAATTAAGCCATTGCCGCTATGAAATCTGATTGTAACATGGCCGCGAACGTGGCGGGAAGGTTCTAATGACCAAGTTGAGCGGCAGCGACACCAAGAGCACGCTTTATTGCTCTTTCTGCGGCAAATCGCAGCATGAGGTGCGCAAGCTCATTGCAGGGCCAACCGTGTTCATCTGCGATGAATGCGTGGACCTGTGCAATGACATCATCCGTGAGGAAACGAAGACAGCGCTCGTTTCCAAAAAGGATGGCGGCGTGCCGAGCCCGCAGGAAATCTGCAAGGTTCTCGACGATTACGTCATTGGCCAGCCCAAGGCGAAGCGGGTCCTCTCGGTCGCCGTCCACAACCACTATAAGCGCCTGAACCACGGCGCGAAGGGTGCGGACGTTGAGCTTGCCAAGTCGAACATCCTGCTCGTCGGCCCCACCGGCTGCGGCAAGACGCTGCTGGCCCAGACGCTCGCCCGTATCCTCGATGTGCCCTTCACCATGGCGGATGCAACGACGCTGACCGAAGCGGGCTATGTTGGTGAAGACGTTGAAAACATCATCCTGAAGCTGCTTCAGGCATCTGATTACAATGTCGAACGCGCCCAGCGCGGCATCGTCTACATCGACGAAATCGACAAGATCAGCCGTAAGGCCGAAAACCCGTCCATCACGCGCGATGTTTCGGGCGAAGGTGTGCAGCAGGCGCTGCTCAAGATGATGGAAGGCACGGTTGCCAGCGTTCCGCCGCAGGGTGGCCGCAAGCATCCGCAGCAGGAATTCCTGCAGGTCGACACGACCAACATCCTTTTCATCTGCGGCGGTGCCTTTGCGGGCCTTGAAAAGATCATCGCAGACCGTTTGCAGGGCAAGTCGATCGGTTTTGGCGCCAATGTCGCGTCGCCGGATGATCGCCGCACCGGTGAAGTGCTCAAGCAGAGCGAACCGGAAGATTTGCTGAAATACGGCCTCATCCCGGAATTCGTCGGCCGTCTGCCCGTCATCGCGACGCTGGAAGATCTCGACGTTGATGCGCTGGTCAAGATCCTGATCGAGCCCAAGAACGCGCTGGTGAAGCAGTATAAGAAACTGTTCGAGATGGAAGATGTCGAACTCGACTTCACCGATGAGGCGCTGACGGCTGTTGCGAAGCGCGCCATCGAACGCAAGACAGGCGCGCGCGGCCTCCGCTCGATCCTCGAATCGATCCTGCTCGACACCATGTTCGACCTTCCGACGATGGAAGATGTTGATGAAGTGATGATCGACAAGGACGTGGTCGCCGGCAAGAAAGAGCCGGTCCGCGTCTATGCCAAGAAGTCGAAGGAAGCCGCCGGCGACGCTGCGTAAGCAGGGGCGGTTACGCGCCTCCGGTTTCTCCCGCTCCGTTCGTGCTGAGCTTGTCGAAGCACCTTCCTTTCTGTGGACGGATGTCTGCACGTGCTCGAAATAAGAAGGGCGACCCTTCGACAAGCTCAGGGTGAGCGGGTTTGTGGAAGAGTAAGCCGCTTACTCCTGCCCCTTCAGCACCCGATCAATCCGTTCCACCATCGCTGCATATTCCGGGCTTTCGGTGCTGGTGTAGCGCCTCTGGAATTCCGCCTCGGTCATCCCTTCGGACAAAGCGAGGGCGTGCAAGGGGACGATCTGCACTTCCGTGACCCCTGCCAGAGAACTGCGCGTTGCCTCTGCCTGTGACACGTCGCCGGCCCGCATCGCCCAATGGATGCCGGACCGGTCGGCGGACAGATCAACGAAGGAGAAGCCCGAGCCATTGGGCCCGCTGTCGGAGATTTCCTTCCAGGTCCCCATCGCCTGCGAAATGTCTTCGCCATAAAGCGCTGCAAGCGCGGCGGAGAGGGTCCAGTGCTTGGCAAGATCAGTCCGCCCGATCAGCATCAGCGGTTGCGGCGCTATGCGGCAGGGTGCGGTCGCGTCAACGGCATCGCCTGCCAGATTACCCGCATTGGGGGAGACGGTGAACATGGCGAGCGCCACGAATGCCGCCCGGTTCGCGCCTTCGGCGCTGCTGCCGGCTGCCGTTCCTTGAAGGCGCGGCGCACCTGTGTGGCAAGGTCCATGGACGGGCTGGCCGCCTGCTCCCGCGAGAGCCTGCAATAGGTGTTGGCGACCAAGGCCGGATCTACAGGTTCTGCCTGCACATCGTTCAACTGGCGCAGAAGGCGGGTGCGCTTCGGCAGGTTGAGATTGGCGGTCAGCCCGGCGGGGGTGATGGTTAGGCCGCGCAGCATGTCATCCGGCGTCTTTAATTGGGCGCCGCGCAGGTTCAGCGCGAACACGGCCAGCTTGGCCAGCGGGCGGGTGACGAAGGGCGGCAGGGTCAGCCAACCGATCCGCATTGTGGTATCGGGAAAGCGGTCTCGCGTCGGGATGGCAGTGACCGAGACGTTCGCCCAGAGCGGACCGATGGGGAGGCTCGCGTGAACCGTCGCGCTGTCGGTCTCCTGTGTCGTGTGCAGCCGTTGAATGCCCAGCGCACGGCCGAGGAGCAGGCCGCCGCCCTGCGCCTCGCGCCAGCTGATGAAGGTGGGGACGGGCTTGCCGGTTCCGGCTTGCGCGCGGACCCGGTCAAACGCGGCGCGCGCAGCGATGACATCAGCAGAGGCGGGAGGCGCTGCGGTTTCAACCGCCGGCGACAGGCTGAGCGTCAGAAAGGCGAGCACCACAGCGACCCCTAGCAGTCCCGCCAGTAGCTTTCGCGCGGTGGACCAGCTTTTCTTGTGGGCGGGAAGAGGCACAGCGGCCGAAGTCATGACGGGCATCTAGCAGCCTCGTATCAGCTTATGCTAGCACCTTCCCAGGATAGAGGAGAAGCGCGCGATGAACGTCCATGATTTTACGGTGAAAAAGCCTGACGGCAGTGATCAGAAGCTGGCCGATTATGCAGGCGGGCCGATCCTGATCGTCAACACCGCATCCAAATGTGGGTTCACACCGCAATATAAGGGCTTGGAAGAGCTGCAGCGTAAATATGGCGACAAGGGGCTGACGGTGCTCGGCTTCCCCTGCAATCAGTTTGGCGCGCAGGAACCGGGCGATGCGGCGGAAATCGCGAACTTCTGCTCCTTGAACTATGACGTGTCGTTCCCGCTGATGGCGAAGGTCGAAGTGAATGGCGACAAGGCCGAGCCACTTTATGACCATCTGAAATCAGCCAAGCCCGGCCTGCTCGGCACCAAGGCGATCAAGTGGAATTTCACCAAGTTCCTCATTGATAAGAACGGCGCGGTCGTCGGCCGTTATGCCCCGACCGATAAGCCGGAGAGCATTGAGAAGGATATCCAGAAGCTGCTTTAGGGGTTTTAAATCCTCCCCCCATTGGGGGAGGGGGACCGCGAAGCGGTGGAGGGGGAACGGGCTAGGCGAATAAGCCGACAAGCGCCCCGTGCACCCTGCGCCCCCTCCGTCAGCCCTTCGGGCTGCCACCTCCCCCGATGGGGGAGGATTTAGGGACGGGCCCGTGACATTTTCTCCGCGCCTCCGCGTGAGGACTATTCCCCCGGTTCACGCGAAGACCGCAACTTTCACACCCGTCATGCTGAACTTGTTTCAGCATCCATTAGCACGAAGGCCTAAGGAACCGGATCAAACCCGAAATCGACCGCAAGGTCATGCCAATCCTGATTGTCCTGCTCGATTAGGTTGATTTTCCAATCCCGACGCCAGTTTTTGAGCTGCTTCTCCCGCGAGATGGCTGAAGGCATGTCCTCGAACATTTCGTAGCGGACGAGGTGGTAGACTCCATGGGCCGTTGTAAAACCGGCCACGGTTCCGGTTCGATGCTGGTTAAGCCGCTGGATCAGATTGCTTGTTACGCCGACGTAGATCGTCCCATGTCTCCCGCTGGCGAGGATGTAGACGCAGGGCTGCTTTGCCATGCTTTCAAGGCTAGGTGTTCATGGATGCTGAAACAAGTTCAGCATGACGGTTGGGGTAATGGCTCTCCCCCTCCAACTTATCCCCAACTCCCTCACCCGACTCAGTTCACACCATCGCCCGCTCTGCCTAAAGTCGCGCCCATGTCCTTTTCCCCCTTTGTGCCTTTGCGAGTCTTTTCGGCCTATACGATGCTCGAAGGTGCCATCGAGCCGAAGGCGATTGCCAAGCGCGCGAAGGAACTGGGCTTTCCTGCCGTCGCCGTGTGTGACCGCAACGGGCTTTACGCGGCACCGCAATTCTCGGATGGATGCAAAGGGGCCGGTGTCCAGCCCATTATCGCAACGCTGCTGACCGTCCAGCGACCGGACCGGCCGGACGGGACATCCTTGGTGTATGATTCGCTGGCGCTCTTTGCGCAGGATGAGGCGGGGTATCAGAATCTTTGCGCGCTGGTTTCTGCCGCCCACTTGGCGCGTCCGCCGGAAGAACCGCCGCATGTCAGCTTTGACAAACTGGCCGGTCACTCCGAAGGGCTGATCGCGCTGACGGCGGGCGGCGAAGGGGCGCTTTGTCGTCTGCTCGCCGATGGACAGGATGGCGCAGCGGCAAGCTATGTCGCCCGGCTCAAGGCGCTCTTCCCTGATCGGCTTTATGTTGAGGTGTCGCGCCGCCTTGATCCGGTTGAGGGCGCATCCGAAGCGGCGCTCCTCGATCTGGCATACGCGCACGACATTCCGCTCGTCGCCACCAATCCGGCGAACTTTGCCGAGGCTGATTTCCACGCCGCGCATGATGCCATGCTGTGCATCGCGGCGAGCGCCTATGTGGAAAGCGAAGATCGCGCCCGCAGCTCTCCCGATGCGTGGATGAAGCCCGCCAAGGAGATGCAGCGCCTGTTTGAAGACCTGCCCGAAGCGCTGGCGAATACGCTCGTCGTGGCGCAGCGCTGCGCGGTGATGGCGCCCAAGCGTGACCCCATCTTGCCGTCGGTCGGCGACAAGGAAGGCGAGGCGGACCAGCTGCGTGCAGATGCCGCTGCCGGGCTGGAACGTCGGTTGGCGCACATCCCCGATGCGGACCGGGATGTCTATTTCCAGCGCCTCGATTTTGAGCTCAATGTCATCGTCCAGATGGGTTTTCCGGGCTACTTCCTGATCGTTGCTGACTTCATCAAATGGGCGAAGGATAATGGCATTGCCGTGGGCCCGGGTCGTGGGTCTGGTGCAGGCTCTGTCGTCGCTTGGTCGCTGACGATTACCGATCTTGATCCGATCAAGCTCGGCCTGCTGTTTGAACGTTTCCTCAATCCGGAACGTGTGTCGATGCCGGACTTCGACATCGATTTCTGCGAAACGCGGCGTGGCGAAGTCATTCGCTACGTCCAGCAGAAATATGGCGCCGACCATGTGGCGCAGATCATCACCTTTGGGACGATGAAGGCGCGCGCTGTTCTGAAAGATACCGGCCGCGTGCTCCAGATGAGCTATGGCCAAGTCGACCGGCTGGCCAAGCTGATCCCCAACCACCCAACCGACCCGTGGACGCTGGACCGCGCGCTGAACGGCGTGAGTGAGTTGGCGGCGGAATATAAGAATGACCGGCAGGTCCGGCAGTTACTTGATCTGGCGATGAAGCTGGAAGGCCTGCCGCGCCACAGTTCTACCCACGCTGCTGGCGTCGTCATCGGGGACCGTCCGCTCGACCAGCTTGTGCCGCTTTACCGCGATCCACGCTCCGACATGCCGGTGACGCAGTTCGACATGAAATATGTTGAGGGCGCCGGGCTGGTAAAGTTCGACTTTCTGGGCCTCAAGACGCTGTCCGTCATACAGCGCGCGCTGGACCTGATTGAGCGGCGCACAGGCGCGCGGCCGGATGTCGATGGCCTGACGTGGGATGATGCGGGCGTCTATACCTTGCTGCAAAAGGGCGACACCGTCGGCGTGTTCCAGCTGGAATCGGAAGGGATGCGCCGCACGCTGGCGGCTGTGCGCCCGTCCAACTTTGGAGACATTATCGCGCTCGTCTCGCTCTACCGTCCGGGCCCGATGGACAACATCCCGCTTTTTGGCGACCGCAAGAACGGACGGGTGCCGATTGAATATCCGCACCCGCTGCTCGAAGGCATATTGTCCGAAACCTACGGGATTTTCGTCTATCAGGAACAGGTGATGCAGGCCGCGCAGATTCTCGCCGGTTACACGCTGGGCGGCGCTGACATGCTCCGCCGCGCCATGGGCAAAAAAATCCAGAAGGAGATGGACGAACAGCGCGCCATCTTCGTGGCCGGTTGTGCGGAGCACAACGCCATTGAAGCGGCCAAGGCGAATGAGCTGTTCGATTTGATCGACAAGTTTGCAGGCTATGGCTTCAACAAATCCCACGCTGCCGCCTACGCGCTGCTCGCTTATCAGACGGCTTGGTTGAAGGCGCATTTCCCGGCGGAGTTTTTCGCAGGCTCAATGAGTTTTGATATTTCCAATACCGACAAGCTGTCGATCTTCATGGACGATATGCGCCGTTTGGGTGTGCCCGCGCTGGCGCCATGCATCAACATTAGTGGCGCTGATTTTGAGGTGGAGCCGCAGGAAGATGTGATCGGCGTCCGCTGTGCGCTCGGCGCGCTCAAGGGCGTCGGCGAAGGTGCGATGGAACTGGTCGTGGCGGAACGCGCCGCCAATGGGCCATTCACCTCGCTCGACGATTTTGCAGGCAGGATCAGCCCGCGCGTCGTCAACCGCCGCCAGATCGAAAGTCTGGCCGCCGGTGGCGCGTTCGATGCGCTGGAACCGAACCGGGCAGGCGTCCATGCAATTGCCGAAACGCTTCTGGCGGTGGCGGCCGAGGCCGAACATTCCCGCACCAGTGGGCAGGGCGGTCTCTTCGGCGGAGACGAGCATAAGGTCGCTGCGATTAAGCTTCCGCCGGGTGCGCATTGGTCCTTGGCGGAGCGTATGGCGCAGGAGCGGGAGGCGTTTGGCTTCTATTTCTCTGCCCATCCGATTGACCGCTATCGCCATGTCGCCTCAGCGCATGGTGCGCGCGATTATGCGGCACTCTGCGGGCAGCCCGCCCCTGCCGATGGCGCACGCACAGGCGCTGTCATGGCGGTGCTGATCGAAGACGTGAAATGGCGGACCTCGGCACGCGGACGCCGCTATGCCAACTGCGCAGTCTCCGACGCCACAGGCCAGTTCATCGCGAGCTGCTTTGACGAGATAACCGCCAAGGAAATGGAAGAGGCGGCCAAGACCAACAGCTGCGGCCTCATCACGGTGGAGTTGGACCGGCAGCCGGGAGAGGAAACGCCGCGCATCACGATCAAGCGTATCCAGCCGATGGAAGGGCTTGCTGCCAATAGCCGGTTGATGGCGGTGGTCACCGTGTCTGACGCAGCGGCGATCTCCGCTTTGGCAGCTTTGCTGCGTGGAGAAAGCGGCGGCCGGGGAGAGGTGGTGGTTCAGGCGGATCTGGATCACGGTGCTTCGGCCCGCGTCCGGTTGGGCCGCAGCTTTGCGCTTGACGCCGAACTGGCGGCCCGGATGGAGGTCTTGCCGGGCGTCGCCTCTGTGACGTTATCCGCCGCCGAAATGCCGCGGCTGGCGCTCGTCTCCTAAATCCCTCGTGCCGTCCCGTAATCCTGATTTGGGACAGGGATGTGCTCTAAGTTAAGTGACACCACTCGTTTTTTGGGTTAAAAAATCCGCTACCAACGAAAAAATCCACGTCGGGTCGCACTCATTCTAACCGAAGGAGAACCGACATGAAAACATATCTATTCGCGTTGGCCAGTGGCGCGGCGTTGCTGACGAGCCAAGCTCAAGCCGCTATTCCGGTCTATCCGAACCCCGGTACGATCAACCCCATCGATTATAGCTTCACGGCGGCCTCAAGGCTATCGCCCGGCGGGCTCAACGCGCCCAGATGAAGCGATCAAGGTCGTCGGCCTGCGCCGTCGCATTGCCGAAAACATGGCCGCGTCCAAGCGCCACATTCCGCACTTCACCTATGTCGAGGAAATCGACGTCACCGCGTTGGAGGCCATGCGCGGGGACCTGAACGACAATCGCGGCGACCGGCCCAAGCTCACCCTGCTGCCGCTGATGATCGTCGCGCTCTGCAAGGCGCTGCCCGACTTCCCGATGATCAACGCACGCTATGATGATGAGGCAGGCATCGTCACCCGCCACGGTGCGGTTCTGCGCGACAGCGACGGCCTCTTCGCCGGTGCATTTCATGTAAAAGCTGGTTTTGCCCTGCCGCTGCGCCCGGAACATGCGGTTATCAAAGGCACGGGTCAGCGCCATGTCCCGCAGCATCGTCCGCAGCGCCTCCGGTGACAGGCGGGGGTCCCAAGGGCCGACGGCCTTTCCAGCATCATCCAGCACCCGCACGAGACCAAAGGCCATATCGCGCAGGTCATGCGCGGCGGCAAAGCTGTCGGGTCGTGGTGTCACGCCTGCGGGCGTCACCTGAATGTGCGAGAAGTCCGCCTCTTCGCCGGGACGGGCGGGCGGCTCCGGAATGCGGAGCGAGAGCGGAGGGCGGTTGCGGCCACGCGAGTCGTTCATAATAACACGTTGTAATAAAATTACGCCGACTTATCCAGAGTGGTGTTGAAGCCCTTTCAGTCCGGCTGGTTTGTGCTTAGGCTGGCGTCATGATCCGATCCCTCCTTACGGCGCTGCTGGTCGCCCTTCCGTCTGCGGCCCTTGCGCAAGCGAACAGCTGCATCGTGCCCGATACCCTGCCGGAGCTTCGGGTGGACGCGCCACCGCCGGGCGAAATCCGCAAGGTGCCGGTCACGGGCTATCTTCTGTCGCTGTCCTGGTCCCCGCAATATTGTCGCGACAAGCAGAGCAGCGCGGCGGATGCCAGCCAGTGCGGGAAGGACGCCCGCTTCGGCTTCATCCTGCACGGTCTTTGGCCCGAAGGGGATCAGCAGATTGACCCCGCCTGGTGCGGAGACGCCAAGCCGCTCGATACGGGCCTTGTGAAGCAGCATTTCTGCATGACGCCGTCCGCCCGATTGTTGCAGCATGAATGGGCCAAACACGGCACCTGCATGGCGGACAAACCTGAGAAGTATTTCCGCGCAGCCTCCATCCTTTACCGCGCGGTGCGCTTTCCGGACATGAACGCCCTGTCGCGGCGGGGCGTGACGACGGGTGCGTTTGCATCTGAATTTGCCCGGATCAACCGCGGCATGACGCCCGCCATGGTCCGCATCATGACCACGCCCGGAAACTGGCTGAAGGAAGTGCGCATTTGCATGGACACAGCGTTTAAGCCCCGCCCCTGCCCAAAGGGGGAGCCAACGGCCCCGCCCAAACGCCGCCTCAGTATCTGGCGGGATGAGCGGTAGGGGGCCTTCCGACCCCCGCGTCACCACTCCCTGTCATTCCCGCGAAAGCGGGAATCCATGGGCACCTCAAAGCATCGACTGGATTCCCGCTTTCGCGGGAATGACACTGGGAGGCGAGGCCCAACATCTCCTCGTCATCCTGAACTTGGTTCAGGATCCATTGGCATCACGGTTGCCGAATGTGGCGCCAGACTTTGACCTTCCGTGTTCATGGATGCTGAATCAAGTTCAGCATGACGACATGGGTGAGTAAGCGCGTCCCTATTGGTCAATCACCGCTGTCGCCGGGTGATGCTTATCCAGATGCTTTTTGACGAGCTTCAAATTGCGGGTGTTGGACCGGAAGAAGAAATCGGGGATGGCGCCGACAAAAGGGATCACGCCCAGTAGCGCGTCAAAGCCGATATTCCCCGCCATCCGCACCATGGTGGTTTTGGACATGCCGAGGTTGCGGGCTTCCCAAGCGAGGTAGCTGCCCATCGCAGCGGCCACAATCGTGCCGCCGGGCAGGAAATCCAGCAGGACGTCCATGCCGACGCGTTTGTTTGTGCCGGGGATGACGAATAGGCCTTCGAGCAGCTTTTCCAGTCCTTCAATGCGCCGCCGCACAGCGGCCGGGTGGCGGCCGGCGAGTTCGGACGGATCAATCTTCATCTTCCGCGTGGCGGCCATCGGCAACTCCTCTGGCCCTCAATATAGGCAGGCGCGGCGCTGTTACTAGTTGCCCGCCTGCTCAAGACGGTTGAGCGGGTGGATGGCGACACCATTATCGGCATAGCCGAGCAGGCGCGGCGCGACGAGCGACCAGCGCAGAGGCACGGCAATCGGAATATAGAGCTGATCATCGGCCAGCGACTGGTCTGCCTCCGCAATCAGGCGGGGCCGTTCCTCGGGCTTGGCGCGGCGCATGATGGACAGGGTGTTCGTGGCCATCTGGCTGCACAGGGGCAGGCCGGGGCAGCGGAAGCGGCTGACATACCAAGTCGCAACAGGAATTGGGGCGACGGCGTCGATCAAGCGCAGGTCAGCCGCTTCGTTGCGCCCCACCCGCCGCGCGCGCACGCCGATTTGCCTCCAGTCTGCTGCCAGTTGCGCAAAGAGCAGCCGTCCGCCTGGGCCATCCGGCAGGGCAACCCGCAGCGTGATGCCGGACGTGCCGATGAGGCGACGGGCGCGGTCCAATCGTGCGGGGCGGTCCAGCGCGGCCCAGTCCGGCACGGCCTGAATGAAAGTGCCAATGGGGGCGGGCAGCATCGCTTCTGTCGCGCCCCAACCCGTAATGGCATAATGTTGCACAAAGGCTGTGCGGTTGATCGCCATGGCAAGCGCGCGCCGGACGTCACGATCCGCAATGGGGCCATCGGCCCGCGCGGGCACAAGGCCCAACAGGCCGGGCACGGGGTCGCGGCGGATCTGGCGCGGGTTGACCCCACTCGCCTGCGCCAGGGGATAGGAATTGAAGGTGCCACCCAGAACCAAATCCGCCTCGCCTGCGGCAAATCGGGCGACCGCCATTGGGGCGTCTTCACCGCGGACCCGGCGCTCCATGCGCTGCAGGGCATCTTCGTCTATATCCTCACCGGTGTCGGGTAGAACCGGCCGGAGCACGATGGAGTGGGGCAAAGGGCGATAGATTCGATAGGGACCCGTCCCGCGCCCCTTTCGCAGCAGGGCCATTTCAGGCTGGGCCAAGAGTTGCAGCAAATTGCCCAGTGGTTCGGACAGGCGGATTTCCAGCACGGTGTCGGTCATGGCCAGAATTTCGGTCACCGGCCCGAACATCGGCTTTAAGGCATTGCGACTTTGCAGAGAGAGCGATGTGCGCAGGCTATTGGCGACTTGGGCCGCTGTGACCTCTCCCCCATCAGACCATTTGGCGCGGCGCAGGCGGAAGATGTAGCTCAACCCGTCATCGGTCACGATCCAGCGTTCGGCGAGCGCAGGTTCAATCTGCCCCTGCGCATCAAACTGGACGAGGCCTTGCATCAGCGCGCCGGTCATCACGGCGGCGGGGGCGTCCAAAACTTGGGTATTGGGGTCTGCCGCGCGCGCCGGCCCGCCGATTACGCTGACGGCGATGTCGGCATCTTCGGCCTGCCCACAGCCTGCAAGCGCTGCCAGCAGGAAGAGGGGAGAGACCGATCGTTTCAGCATTTTGCCCTGATAGCGCGCCTTTGCCGGAAGGTCACGCGCTGGCGATGGGGTGGGGCGAAGGGTTGGTGCGGACGGCGGGACTCGAACCCGCACTTCCAGGGGAAAGCAGATTTTAAGTCTGCTGCGTCTACCGGTTTCGCCACGTCCGCACGGGCGCGACATCGGCGACGAAAGCGCTGCCGTCAAGCGACAAAGGACTGGATGGCGCCCGCTCAGACGTTGAGCTTGGCGCGCATTTCCTTGCCGGGCTTGAAATAAGGCACCTTCTTTGACGGAATATCCACAGAAGCCCCCGTGCGCGGGTTGCGGCCCTGGCGCGCCTCACGGCCGCGCGTCGAAAAGGCGCCAAAACCACGAAGCTCCACGCGACCACCGTCGGCAAGCTGGTTCGTGATTTCATCAAAAAAGATAGTTACAATCGTGTCAATTTCCCGGTGGGACAGTCCGGGATTTTCTTGCGCCAGTACATCCACCAGCTCGGAACGTATCATACTCACACCCCCATGCTGTCGCACATGCCTGCTTATGTTCTTCCCCGCGAAGACCATAACCCGTCGTAACGCACACCCCCGAGATCAGCGGGATATTTGACGGACGCAACAGCTATGGAGATAATTACTACCAATGCGGTAACATAAGCAAGTAATAATATCTTAACCCTAGGGTTAACGTTTTTTAACTAAGCTGTTGATCAGACGGGATTTTTCCCATCCTAATAGGATAAGGGCCCGCCACACGCAACCGTGCAACGGGCCCCATTCAGTTGATTTGGCTCGATTTTACTTCTTGCCGTCGCGTGCCTTGAGCGCTTCGCCAAGAATGTCGCCAAGCGACGCACCCGAATCGGATGAGCCGTACTGGGCAACTGCCTGCTTCTCTTCAGCGATCTGCATCGCCTTGATCGAGAAGGTCGGGTTCTTCGAACGGTCAAAGCCCGTCACCATCGCGTCGAACTTCTGGCCGACCTGGAAGCGGTCCGGGCGCTGTTCGTCGCGGTCGCGGCCAAGGTCGGCACGCTTGATGAAGCCGATGGCACCTTCGTCGCCAACCTGAACGTCGAGACCGCCATCCTTGATCGCGATGACCGTGATGGTTGTGACGGTGTTCTTGGCGAGGCCTGAAGCGCTGCTGCCGCCGGTGGCAACCGAAGCGCCGCCCTTTTCGACCTGCTTGATGCCAAGCGAGATGCGTTCCTTTTCAACGTCCACGTCAAGCACGATCGCCTTAACGGTGTCGCCCTTATTGTGAAGCGCCAGAGCTTCTTCGCCCGACACGCCCCAGGCGATGTCCGACATGTGGACCATGCCGTCGACGTCGCCGTCGAGGCCGATGAACAGACCGAATTCGGTCGCGTTCTTGACTTCGCCTTCGACGGTCGAGCCAACCGGGTGCACAGCACTGAAGGCTTCCCATGGGTTCGACGCAGCCTGCTTGAGGCCAAGCGAAATGCGACGCTTTTCTTCGTCGACTTCGAGAACGATGACATCGACTTCCTGGCTGGTCGAAACGATCTTGCCGGGGTGGACGTTCTTCTTGGTCCAGCTCATTTCCGACACGTGGACAAGGCCTTCAATACCGGCTTCGAGTTCAACGAACGCACCATATTCGGTGATGTTCGTGACGCGGCCCGAAAGCTTGGCACCAACCGGATACTTGGCAGCAACAGCTTCCCAAGGATCGCTTTCCAGCTGCTTCATGCCGAGCGAGATGCGCTGCGTGTCCTTGTTGATGCGGATGATCTGCACCTTCACGCTGTCACCGATGTTGATGACTTCCGAAGGATGGTTGACGCGCTTGTAGCTGATGTCGGTGACATGCAGCAGGCCGTCAATACCGCCGAGATCCACGAACGCACCGTAATCGGTGATGTTCTTGACGACGCCTTCAATAACCTGGCCTTCAGCGAGGTTCAGGATCAGGCCCGAACGTGCTTCTGCGCGGCTTTCTTCAAGGATGGCGCGACGCGACACAACGATGTTGCCACGCTTGCGGTCCATCTTGAGGATCTGGAAGGGCTGCGGAATGTCCATGAGCGGGGTGACATCGCGCACGGGACGGATATCGACCTGCGAACCGGGAAGGAAGGCCACAGCGCCGCCGAGGTCGACGGTGAAGCCGCCCTTAACGCGGCCAAAGATGACGCCTTCGACGCGGGTGGACTGACCGAATTCAGCTTCAAGAGCATCCCAGGCGGCTTCGCGGCGTGCGCGGTCGCGCGACAGCACAGCTTCGCCCTGGGCGTTTTCGACGCGGTCGACATAAACTTCGACTTCATCACCAACAGCGAGTTCAGCCTTCTGGCCGGGGGCTGCGAATTCGCGAAGCGCGACGCGGCCTTCCGACTTCAGGCCAACGTCGATGACGGCCATGTCGTTTTCAATTGCGGTGACGATACCCTTGACGACGCGGCCGTCGAGGCTTTCGGCATCGCCGAGTGATTCTTGGAGGAGAGCCGCGAAATCATCGCGGGTCGGGTTGGCGGAAGTTGCCATTGCTAGAGTATTCCAATCATGTTTGTTTTCCGGCCAAGCGGTTGTTTCCGCTGGTCTTTTGGCCAGACTGCCGCACAGACCCCATGCCGGTGCAGCATCCTTTGGACAACAGATCGTAGAGGTCGAAAAAGGGGAGAAAGCGTTTTAGCTGCTCAGCGCCGAATCCGGGCCTCCACGAGCGAAATCGCCCGCTGGACGGCCGCGTCTATAGTCATATCGGTGGTATCTAGCAAGTCTGCGTCGTCCGCCTGCCGCAGCGGCGCGGCACTTCGGCCTGAGTCGCGGGCATCGCGTGCTTCGATGTCGGCAAGGATCGCATCATAGTCCGTCATGGCATCTTCGCGGTGCCGCCGCTGCGCCCGGACTTCGGTCGAGGCGGTGACGAACAGTTTGGCATCGGCCTCCGGCGCAATGACCGTGCCGATATCGCGTCCATCCAGCACCGCGCCGCCCGGCTGGCGGGCAAAGGCCTGCTGATACTCAAGCAAGGCCGCACGGACTGCGGGATGGCGCGACACGCGCGAGGCAAGGGCGCCTGCGGCTTCGGTCCGGAGTTCGGGGTCGGCCAGCAGCGTCTCATCAATCCGGCATCCGGCGCGGGCATCGGCCTCGACGTCCGGGTCCCGCCCGGCGCGCGCCGTTGCTACACCCACAGCGCGGTAGAGCAGGCCTGTGTCCAGATGCGGCAGATCATAATGCACGGCCAAGGCGCGGGCGATGGTGCCCTTGCCGGACGCCGCAGGTCCGTCGACGGCGATAATCATCGCGCGGCGAGGCTGTCCAGCATCGGCTGGAACGTCGGGAAGCTGGTCGCAACAGGGCTCATGTCATCAATGGTGACGGGGTTAGCCGAGACCAGCCCCGATATGGCAAAGCTCATGGCGATACGGTGATCAAGTTCGGCAGCGATGGTCGCGCCTCCTGAAAGAAGCGCGCCGCCGGAGCCGTGAACGATCAGGCCGTCCTCCAGCTCTTCAACCTTTACACCAATTGCGGACAGCCCCTTGGCCATCACGCTGATGCGGTCGGATTCCTTGACGCGCAGTTCGTCGAGGCCGCGGAACACGCTCTTGCCCTCAGCCAAGGCGGCCGCGACGAAGAGGATGGGGAATTCATCGACCATGCTCGGCACGATATCGGGCGTGGTCTCAATGCCCTTCAAAGCGGAGTGGCGGACGATGAGGTCCGCGACCGGTTCACCACCGACGACGCGTTCATCCACCAGCGTGATATCGCCGCCCATTGCCTGCAACACTTCGATCAGCCCCGCCCGCGTTGGGTTGATGCCGACATTGTCGATGCGGACCTCAGACCCCGGCACCAGAAGGGCGGCGACCATCGGGAAGGCGGCGGAGGACGGATCGCCCGGCACGATCACATGCTGCGGCGTCAGTTCCACCTCACCATGGATCGAGATGACGCGCGCACCGTCGGCATCGGTGGAGATGTCCAGCTTCGCGCCAAAGCCAGCCAGCATCCGCTCACTATGATCCCGCGTCGGCACCGGTTCGATCACGGTCGTGATCCCCGGCGTATTCAAACCGGCGAGCAATATGGCGGACTTCACCTGCGCTGACGCCATCGGCAGGCGGTAGGTGATCGGCACAGCAGGGCAGGCGCCGCGCACCATGATGGGCAGATATTGATTGCCCTTTTCCCCCGGCGAGCAGGTGAACACCGCCCCCATCGTGCCGAGTGGATCAGTCACCCGCGCCATTGGGCGTTTGGAGAGCGACGCATCGCCCGTAAAGGTCGCGGTGATCGCGTGGCTGGCGACCAGACCCATCAGCAGCCGGGTCGAGGTGCCGGAATTGCCCATGTCGAGCGCTGATTCGGGTTGCAGCAGTCCGCCCACACCCACGCCGTGCACGCGCCACACGCCGTCTGCGCCGCGATCAATCGAAGCACCCATCGCCCGCATGGCCGCCGCCGTGGCGAGCACATCTTCGCCTTCCAGCAGGCCTTCAATCACGCTCTCCCCCACAGCCAGCGCGGACAACATCAGCGACCGGTGGGAGATAGATTTGTCACCGGGCACGCGGACAATGCCGGAGAGTGGACCGCTCTGTGCGAATGCTTTAGGGGAGGGGGAAGGATGCGCCATTTCGCCGGCGTCTTTGACAGCGGCGATCTGCTATGGCAAGGCGCGCGCCGATTCAGCCGGTGTTTACATTGGCTCAAAGCAATTCTGCTTGATTGAAAGGCTTAAGGCTCATGGTGAAGCCTGAATGGGGCACAAAACGTACGTGCCCGAAGTGTGCAACACGTTTTTATGACCTGACCAAGGAAGATCCCATCACCTGCATTTCGTGCAGCTATGCGTGGATCGCCGAACCCGTTCTGAAGTCGAAGCAGCCGCTTCCGTTTGAAGCAGCAGCCCCAGTCGCAACCGCGACCCCCGATGCCGATCTCACAGCGGATCTGGATCTGGACGTGGATGCCGAAAGCGAACCTTCGGCAGATGACGATGTCGATCTGGGCGGGGATGACGATCTCGGCGTCGACACTGGCGACGTGAACGACGAAAATTGATCTGATACCGGCAACCTTAGGGTTGCAACGGCGGCGCGCCTGACATAAAGGCGCGCCTCCAAATGGGGCCTTAGCTCAGCTGGTAGAGCGCTACACTGGCAGTGTAGAGGTCAGGGGTTCGACTCCCCTAGGCTCCACCATTCCCCATTTTAGCTATCTCGGGTGCCGCGCGGCGAGCGCGATGCCGGCGAGATTTTGTGCGCGTTTAATCCAGCGGATACGGCCAACGCGCCCGTCCTGTGCCAAGGCGAGGAGCGCGGCGGCGTGATCATTCCGCGCCTGTCCGCTGCGCAGCGCGGTATTGGCCTTGGTGATCACCTCCACCGCATCGCCGATCAACTCCACGTCGGTCAGCGCCAGGGACTGCGCCACCTCCACCGCGCAAATCAACGCCCGCCATTCCGCATCGCTGTTGGTGCCTTCGCCCAAATCATCGAACACATAGGTCTGGCCGCGCACCACAACAGCCGCCTCGATGCGCCCGGGGTTGGGGCGGCACCCGCCATCGAAGAAGATTTTGACCCGGCGGGCGGGCTTGGGGGCGTTGATGGCTGCGGTCATGCGGTCGGGCGATACCGCATGGCGACGTCGCAGCGGTCATAGCGCGCGCCAAAGTCTGCCATGATTTGCGCATCATGGGCAAAGCCCAGCTTTTCATACAAATGGATCGCGGCTTCGCATTTGTGGCTGGTGAGGAGATAGAGCGTCTCCGCCCCTAAGGCCTGTGCGCGGGTGATGACGGCGTCGAGCAGAAACTCCCACGCTTTCAAGCCGCGCGCCGTCTCCCGCACGCCCATCTTGGTCAGCTCAAAGCGGGAAGGCCCCGTCTTCTGCAAGGCACAGGCGCCGACGACACCGCGCCCTTCGGCCTCGACGAACAGGATGGCCCCGCCCGGATCAAGAATCTTCGCGCGCGGATTTTCCAGAACCTCCCGGTCGGTCGCCTCCAGCGCGAACATGGATGTGATCCATTCGGCATTGATGTCATGAAAGTCGCGGGCGAGGTCGTCGTGGAATTCGAGGAGGCGCAGCTTGGGGGTATCCGGTTGGGCGGCGAGATCAGGGATCGTGTCGGGCATAGGGGCGTCCGTTAGAGGGGCGGGGAGGTGGGCTTGGGCGGGCTAAGTTCGGAAAACCTAACGGTATTTAGCGGTTTACGTTCCTGTCACCGCAATTCCTATGTGGATCGCACTTGAGCTTCGTCGGCTTCGGTTGTGTCTGTTGCCGCAACCATATGCTTAATCGTGTTTCGGAGGCCATTCGAGCCCTTCACTCCGGACGGCCTCCCGAAATATCCCGAACGATCTCAACCCCGTAACGCCGACAAAAATTGTAATCATGGTGACAAAGGAAATTAGGTGAATGTAAGTTAGATCAGCTTGCGACCCCATGGCCCAAGCCCCTGCAAGACCTGTGATCAAGGCTGTCACGTAGACGGGAGCACTAAACAAGTTTGCTGAAGACTTCTCATATAGTTTCAGATCATCCAAGCGATTGAAGGGGATCGCGAGAGTTGTGCATAATTGGGCGTGCAGCGCCTTCGCCAGCGCCAAAGCTATGCCGGTTATCAGCGCAGAGATGAAAATAAATTTCAGTGCGTCGTACATGCAGTGCCCCCTTATTTGGGAGACTGGAGGCGACCAATCGCCTGCGAGGCTGCTGTCGCTTGCGCGTCTCTAGCCCGCTTGACGCCTAGGCTTCCGCCGCGCCATTGAGCGAGCTTGGAAACATGGGAATTACGGTGACAGGTGCGTAAACATTCAAATCCGATCACGCATTCTTTCCTCGTAATAGCTTGATTTCAACCCAGCTAACATACCCGAGATAAGATGCGATAACGATCATCATGCCGATCACGCAAGCAACGCTTTTTATGATGCTTCCGTAAGCGAGCGCGGATAGTAGAATGGAAAGCGCCGCGCACCTTGGAATGTTCACGCTCTCCATCACCGATGGGCCTGCCGGTTGCGACGATCCATGCTGTCTGCCGGGCAGAAACGATAACGCCGCGTAGAACGCTCGAATCTGCATTCGGTTCAAGAACTCAACAGCTATGCTTATTGCTGAGCCGAATGCGATTGCGATTAACGCGAGTTGCATCGTATCCATATTCAGCATCCAATTAAGCAATTACGGTGCCAGTTTACTAATTAAGAAAATTTGAATCCGGGTTTCCGTCCGCGTTTCTGTGGGGCCAATGATCGCCCCGATCCTATCGCCAATCCCACCGCAGTAAAGTGGCGATCATCCCCCTCACCCCTCCGGAAACAACGCCGCCACATCCCCCGCCTGAATACGGTGACAGGTGCGACATCCCCTAAATTCCCTTCGGCTTCTATCTCATTGAACTACGGAAGAATTTAGGGTTTACCGAGCTTGTCGCTGTAGTCGCCATTTTTGTCTTCGGCCTGATCGTTTTTCTCATCTATATAATATTTTCTCGAGATTATATCTCCGGATTCAACCCATAAATATCCCGTAATCGAACCAACTATAATTACAAACATCCACTCAAAAAATGTCATGCGAAATCTCCAATATTTAAATTGAGTGTTTGAGTGCGGCAACGGGTCCGAAAATTCAACGATCCTCTTCGGCAATTTCAATACTCATAGCCCCGATCCTATCGCCAATCCCGCCGCAGCAAAGAGGTGGCCACACACCACTCACCCCTCCGGAAACAGCACCTCCGCATCCCCCGCCTGCCAGACGGGCCACCGCACCATGATCGCGGCGAACATGGGCGAGGCCAGAAACGCGGCCAGCCACCTCTGCACCGCAGGCAGGGGCAGCGCATCGAACCACGCCCGGTCCGTCTCCGCAAACTGGCGGACGAAGGGGGCGAGCGCGGCGTCGATCATCGACCAGCGGGTGCCGCACAGAAAGGGGGAGGCGGTCAGCCGGGCCTCCAGAACCTCCAGATGCGCCACACCCGCCGCGCGGTGGTCCAGCGGGTCGACATCATAGCGGTGGGGGTATTTGTAGCGGTCCAGATGATGTTTGAACGGGCCGTCATTGGCGGCGATCAGCGCGGCATCTTCGCCGTCCAGCCAATGGTCCGGGTCCGCCTGTGTGAGCGCCCAGCGCATGATGTCCAGGCTTTCGTCGATCACTCCGCTGCCAATGACTGGGCCATCGGGCAGCACCAGCACCGGCACCGTGCCCTTGGGGGAGGCGTCGAGCAATTCCTGAGGCTTGGCGGAAAGCTTCACCTCCCGCAGGGTGCAGACCGTGCCGCTGGCCAGCAATGCGAGCCGCGCGCGCATCGCATAGGGGCAGCGGCGGAAGCTGTAGAGGACGGGGCTAGGCATCGTCATCGGCCGTCGTGATCAGGCATCGTCATCGGGAGGGGCCATCACCGCGCCGATATGCGGCTTGCCTTGCGCCTCGGCGAGGGCGACCTGATGCTGGCGCTCGCGATATCCGGCGCGCTGCGCGTCAGTGCGCTCATCATAACAGGCGGGGCAGCTGACGCCGACTTCATAGAGTGGCGAGGCGCGGTCCTCCGCATTGATCGGGCGGCGGCAGGCGTGGCACAGCTCCAGCGAGCCAAGCTCCAGCCCGTGCCGCACCGTCACGCGCTGGTCGAACACAAAGCATTCGCCTTCCCACAGCGACTCTTCGGCGGGCACGGTTTCCAGATATTTCAGGATGCCGCCTTGGAGGTGGTAGACATCCTCAATCCCCTCTGCCTTCAGGAAGGCGGTGGATTTTTCACAGCGGATGCCGCCGGTGCAGAACATCGCCACCTTGGGTGGGGTGCCATTGCCCAACAGCCGCTCCCGCTCTGCCCGGAACCAGGCGGGGAAATCCCGGAAGGTCTTGGTCTTGGGGTCAATCGCGCGCTGAAAGGTGCCGACGGCGACTTCATAATCATTGCGCGTGTCGATGACGATGGTGTCGGGGTCCGCGATCAGCGCGTTCCAGTCCTGCGGCGCCACATAATGGCCGACGCGGGCGAGGGGGTCGATATCGGGTTGGCCCATCGTCACGATTTCGGGCTTCACCTTCACCTTCATCCGGTGGAACGGCATCTCGCGGGCGCGGGAGAGTTTGTGGTCGAACCCGTCGCAGCCGGGTAGTTTCCCGATGGTGTCGAGGATCGCGGCGATGGTGGCGTCGGTGCCCGCAATCGTCCCGTTAATGCCTTCGCGCGCGATGAGGAGCGTGCCTTTGATGCCGTGCGCCTTGCACGCGTCGGCCAGCGTGGCGCGAATGGCGGGAGCATCTTCAAAGCGCGTAAAGTGGTAGAGCGCGGCAACGCAGATGGGCAGATCAGTCATGCCGCTGCGTTTAGCGTTGCTGTGCGGAGATGTCAGTGCGGAAATGGCGCGGCTTGCTTTGCGCAGCCCCGAAGCTAAAGCCCATCTCCTCCGATCTATGTTAACGTTTCTGTTCACGCTGGAGCAGGGTTGGCGGGTCTATGCAGCGACACCGCAATGGCGCGGCGAAGGGATTTTTGAGTGGGTGTTTCGGGATTTACGACGGCGTTGATGTTGACGGCCATGCAGGCCAACCCGGAAGCTGTGCCCGCCGAGCCCGTCTCTGCGCCGCCATCTGACATGCCCGCAGTGGCACCCGCGCCGCCTTCTCCCGCGGCCGCGCCGGTGCCTGAGGACATCGTCGTCACCGCCCAGCAGACGCCGAAGGAAGATCCGCTCAAGCGCGCGAATGAAGTCAGCTTTGAGGTGGTCGAGGCTGTGGATGACGCCGTCGTTGCCCCGGTTGCGATGGCCTATAAGGATGGTTTGCCCAACCCGATCCGCACAGGGCTGCACAATTTTCTCTACAACATCGGGGAACCGGTGGTGGCGGTGAACTTCCTGCTCCAGCTCAAGCCCGGCAAGGCGATGGAGACGGTGGGCCGCTTTGCGATCAACACGACGGTTGGGGTCGCGGGGCTGTTGGATGTCGCCAAGAAAAAGCCGTTCCACCTGCCGCACCGCGTCAACGGCTTTGCCTATACGATGGGCTATTATGGCGTGAAGCAGGGGGCCTATCTCTATCTGCCGCTGATCGGCCCAACGACGGTGCGCGATGTGACGGGGCGGTTGATGGACCTCGCCTTCCTGCCGACCTTTGTCGGCGCGCCGTTCAACAATTTCTATTACACCATCCCTTCCGGCGTGATCTACGCGCTGGATGACCGGGTTGCGTTTGATGACAAGTGGCAGGAATTGAAGAACAGTGACCGCCCGCCTTATGCGGCGCTGCGCGACTATTATCTGGCCAAGCGGCAGGCAGAGATTGACGAGCTGCGCGGCAAGACACCTGCCGCGCCGACGCCCGCCACGCCGGTTACTTCACGGCAAAATTGATCTTGCCGGTGGCGGGGGTGCCGTCCGTTTGGTTCACACGCCAGTTCACCACATAGGTACCGACGGGCAGGGGACGCGGCAGTTTCGCGACCAGCGTCTTGCCGTCCGCACCTACGGTCGCGGTGAAGCCAGTGATTTTCATCGGAGGGTGGTCTTTCATCCCCGGCATGGTCAGCATGACGATGTCCATCGTTGAGGTGCTGGCGATCTTGTCGGAGAAGGACAGGCTGACGGCCATCGGTTTGGCGGCGGCCTTATTGGCGGCGGGCGTTGAGGAGACGAGCTTGACCTGTGCCCATGCCGGCGCGGCCAGTGCCAGCGCGGCGCCAAAAGCGAGAAGAGAGAAAGACTTGTTCATGGGGCGGTCCTCCGGTGATGCCCAAAAGGGCAAGAGAATTTCGATACAGACATCGATATAGGGATGTTTTCGCGATAGGCACCCCTATCTGAACGGAGAATGATGAAAGTTCCCCCTCTCGACCGACGGACGCTGTTGCGGGCGGCCAGCGCGTCGGCGCTGCTGCCCATGTTCCCTGCTTGGGCGCAGAGCGTGTCGCACGGGCGTGGCACGGGCGTGGGCAGCTTGTCCGGCGAAGACATCCGCCTGACCGTCGGCCATTCGAGCTTCACGACTGGCGGGAAGACCGGCCATGCCTTCACCGTCAATGGAACCGTCCCCGCGCCGCTCATCCGGCTGAAGGAAGGACAGAACGTCCGCCTGCATGTGACCAACACGCTCGATGAGGACACCTCGATCCACTGGCACGGGCTGCTCGTGCCGTTCCAGTACGATGGCGTGCCCGGCGTCAGCTTCCCCGGCATCCGCCCGCGGGAGACGTTCACGTACGAATTCCCGATCCGGCAGGCGGGGACATACTGGTATCACAGCCATAGCGGCATGCAGGAGGCGATGGGCCAGTTCGGGCCGCTGATCATCGACCCCGCAGGCGTAGACCCCGTCGCGTATGACCGCGAACATGTGCTGGTCCTCTCCGACTGGAGCTTCATCCACACGCACAAATTGATGACGCGGCTCAAGCAGGCGGGCGGCTATTTCAACCGGCAGAAGCAGACGGTGGGCGGGTTGCTTTCGGGCAAGGACCAGTCGCTCAAGGCGCGGCTGGAATGGGCCCAGATGAACATGGACCCGACCGACATTTCGGACGTGACGGGATCGGTCTATCGCTACCTCATAAACGGCCACGGGACGGAGGAGAACTGGACCGGGCTGTTCAAAGCAGGCGAGCGGGTGCGGCTGCGCATCATCAACGCGTCGGCGATGACCAACTTCAACGTGCGCATTCCGGGCCTTGCCATGACGGTCGTGCAGGCGGACGGGTGCAACATCCGCCCGGTGGAGACCGACGAGTTCCAGATCGCCATTGCGGAAACCTATGATGTGGTCGTCACGCCGAGCGAAGACCGCGCTTATGGTGTGATTGCGGAGGCCATTGACCGCTCCGGCCTCGTCCGCACGACGCTTGCCCCGAAGGCGGGGATGACAGGCGAGGTGCCGCCGCTGCGCGCCCGCCCGCTCCTCACCATGAAGGATATGGGCATGGACCATAGCATGCCGATGGAGCTGGATCTGTCCAAGCCCGAAGCGCCGATGATGGACCATAGCTCCATGAACATGCGCGACTTTGCGGTTGCGCCCCAGGTGAAGAAGAACGCGGGCGTTGCCGCGCTCTCCCCCATGCCCGCCGAACGCATCGGCGATGCCCCGACCGGGCTGGAGGAGGTCGACCACCGCGTGCTGCGCTACACCGATTTGAAGGCGCTGACCCCGCACGACGCCCCCGCGCCGACGCGGACGATCCAGATGCATCTGACCGCCAATATGGAACGCTATATGTGGTCCTTCGATGGCGAGCGGATGAGCGAGCGGACCGCGCCCATCACCTTCCGCCAGAATGAGCGCGTGCGCATCACCCTCATCAATGACACGATGATGCCGCACCCCATCCATGTCCACGGCCATTTCTTTGAACTGGTCACAGGCGCGGACGCCAGCGACCAGCCGCTGAAGCACACTGTCAACGTGCTGCCCGGCGGCAAGCTCTCCATCGACATGACGGCAGATGCGCTGGGCGACTGGGCGATGCATTGCCACATGATGTTCCACATGGAGACGGGCATGTTCCGCATCCTCAAGGTGCGGGCATGAGGCGCGCGCTGATCTTTGCTTCGGCGCTGCTGCTGGCGGCACCTGCCATGGCGCAGGACCATAGCCATTACACCGGCCATACCAAGCCGATTCCCCAAGCGACGGAGGTCACGCCCGCAGACACCGGAGATTGGGCCGCCGATGCGCTGCATGATCCCAAGGCCATGGCGCAGGCCCGCGCCGCTTTGTTCCGCTCCACGCGGGACAGTCGCGCGTCGCTCGTCCGGCTCGACCAGCTGGAATGGCGGATGCACGACGGCAAGGACGGCCTCGCCTGGCAGGGCCGCGCCTGGACCGGCGGTGATCTCGACCGCTTCCTCATCCGCTCCGAAGGCGCGATGGAAGGCGGCACCGTGGAACATGGCGAGGTCCGCGCTTTGTGGAGCCATGCCATCGGCCCCTATGCCAATCTGGAGACGGGCGTCCGGCAGGATTTCGGCCACGGCCCCGCGCGCACCCATGCGACCCTCGGCGTCGATGCGATGCTGCCTTACTGGATTGAGGCCGAAGGCGCCGTCTTCCTCTCGCACACAGGCGATGTGACCGCGCGGGTGGAACTGACGCACGACATGCGCCTCACCAACCACCTGATCCTCCAGCCGCGTTTGGAGGCGGACCTCTCCGCACAGGACGTTCCCGCGCTTGGCTTGGGCAGCGGGATCACCGAAATGTCCGGCGGCCTGCGCCTGCGCTACGCCATCCAGCCGAGGTTCGCGCCTTATGTGGGTGTGCATCGGGAGCGAAAGTTTGGGGACACGGCGCGGTTCGCGCGGGCGGCTGGCGAGGGGACGGCTGCGACCAGCTTTGTGGCGGGGGTGTTTTTCTTTTTTTGATTGGGGCGGGCACCCTACAAAAGACTTCCCGTCGCCCCGTGCTCGACACGGGGCTCGGCTTTTCTTGCGCGGGTATCTGGCAAGCGCGGCGCCGAAACTGGGCGGAGGTTAGCCAAGCCCCGTGTCCAGCACGGGGCGACGCGGGGGTGGATGAGGGTTGCGACCGGCATTGGTTCGGACATTCAATTTCACAAGTTCCTCCGTCGCCCCGTGCCTGACACGGGGCTTGGCTTTTCTCGGCGCATCCCGTTTGGCATGATGCCCCAATGGCCAAAGGCGGCTGGGTTTACATCATGGCGAACCGCTATCGCGGCGGGATGTATGTGGGTGTGACCGCCGACCTGACCCGGCGTGTGGCTCAGCACCGCGAGGGCAGCGGTTCGATCCACGTTGCGGATTTCGACAAACGGCGGCTCGTCTATGCCGAACGCCATGAGGAGATTGAATCCGCGATTGCCCGCGAAAAGCTGGTCAAGAAATGGCGGCGGACGTGGAAGTTTGCGTTGATCGAGGCGGAAAACCCCGAATGGCTGGACCTCTGGGAGCAGTGGTATCCGACAAGCGATGGGCAGGAACAGGACGGAGGTTAGCCTAGCCCCGTGTCGAGCGCGGGGCGACGTGGGTGGGGGGCTTTCCTCAAGTTGGCGGAAGGCGTGCACTTAACCCCAAGCCACTCTCCGTCGCCCCGTGCTCGACACGGGGCTTGGCTTTTCTTGCGCGGGTATTCGACAGGCGCGGCGCCGAAACTGGACGGGTGTTAGCCAAGCCCCGTGTCAAGCACGGGGCGACGTGGGTGTGACGGTGATCATTAAAGCAACATTGGCATCAAATTCACCTCAATCTGGCACGATCTTCGTCGTTACCCTCCCTGCGGCCCCCGTGCCGCGCACTCGCGACGTGACAAGGGAGACTTCAGATGCATCTCACCAAGAAGGAACGGCTGTCGTTCATTTATCAGCTTCGTCTGCTCGAAGCGCTCTATCCCGATGACAATGCGGGCTATGCGCAGATGCGCGGGGCGCTTGAGGAAGGGTTTGCCAGCGAATATTGCGGCACGCTGTTCGCGCTGCCCGATACGCTCGACATTGAAGAATGTGACCGCGTGACCGAGGTGCTGGAGATGTACCGCGCCATTCACCTCGCTTTGCGGGACGTGGGGCCGACGCATCCCTTTGTCCAGCACCGGTTGGCGCGCTTTGCGGGCTTTGATCCGGTGTTTGAAGGGCGGCACGGCGCCTTTGCCGAACATTTGATCCAACGCGGCCTGTATCGGGAACTCGCGGGGATGGCCGGCGCGCGGGCGCAGCGGCCGATGTTGCCGGTCTATGAGGCGATGCTGCGGGCCTGGTCCCGCCTTCCGCGGCGCTATCAACTGGACCTGATGCAGGTCGCGACCCTGCTGGATGTTGCCAATGATTATCTGGTTGAGGCGGAGCCCTATCCGGATCAGGCGGAAGGGGATGTCGAGGCGCTGATGGGCGAGGTGCTCTCCTTTCAACAGGCGCGGCCGGCGGGGTGAGGCATACCTAGTCCGTTCTTGTCGAGCGAATCCGCATGGCGCGGGGCGGTCTTGGTCCGGCTCCATTCCTCCAGCATCAGGGGAGCCACACGCTTCAGCTCCGCATGCTGTTCTGCCGTCCCGATGTTGCAGGCGAGCTCCAGCCGGTGGCCATTGGGATCAAAGAAATAGATCGACCGGAAAATGCCATGATAGGTCGGGCCAAGCACCTCCACTCCTTGCGCCTCGATATGCGCTTTGGCCGCGAGAAGTGCCGCGAGATCAGGTACTTCAAACGCCAGATGCTGCACCCAGGCGGGCGTCTTTTCATCGCGGCCCATCTCCGGCTGATTGGGCAGTTCAAAGAAAGCGAGCACATTGCCGCCGCCCGCATCGAGGAAGATGTGCATATAGGGATCATACTCCCCCGTGGAGGGCACATGGTCCTCGGCAAAGGCGGTCGTATAGTCCATGCCGAGCACGCGCTGGTACCAGTCCACCGTCTCCTTCGCGTCGCGGCAGCGATAGGCGACGTGGTGGATGCGGCTCAATTTAACGGGCGAGGGATTAATTGAGGGCGTCATGCATCCGCCCCCTCAAGCGCGCCGCGCCGCATCTGGTCCCGCTCCATCGACTTGAACAAGGCGGTGAAGTTGCCCTCGCCAAAGCCCTCATCCTTCTTGCGCTGGATGAATTCAAAGAACACCGGGCCGATCACGGTCTGGCCAAAAATCTGCAGGAGGAGGCGCGGGTCGCCTTCCTCCGTTGATCCGTCGAGCAAGATGCCGCGTTGCTGGAGCGCCGTGACCGGCTCGCCATGGCCAGGCAGACGTTCATCCAGCATCTCATAATAGGTCGCAGGCGGCGGCGACATGAAGGGCGTGCCGAGCGCTTTCAACTTATCCCAAACGCCGATCAGATCCTCACAGATGAAGGCAATGTGCTGGATTCCCTCGCCATTATATTGGCGCAGAAATTCCTCAATCTGCCCGCCGCCGGAGCGGCCTTCTTCATTGAGGGGGATGCGGATCCTGCCATCGGGCGCGGTCATCGCGCGGCTGGTGAGGCCCGTATACTCGCCCTTAATGTCGAAATAGCGGATCTCACGAAAGTTGAAGACGCGTTCATAGAACGTCGCCCAATGGTCCATCCGCCCGCCATAAACATTGTGCGTCAGGTGATCGATGCGCAGCAGGCCGGTGCCGATAGGATGGCGGTCCACCCCCGGCAGCCAGTCAAAATCAATATCGTAGATGGACAACGCCCCCGGCGCGTCGGCGCTTTCATAGCGGTCGATGAGATAGATGATCGCCCCGCCAATGCCGCGAATGGCAGGAAGCCGAAGCTCCATTGGGCCGGTGCGGGTTTCGACCGGCTCTGCCCCGCGTTCGAGCGCGAGGTCATAGGCCAACCGCGCATTGCGGACGCGAAAGGCCATGCCGCAGGCCGAGGGGCCGTGTTCAGCCGCGAAATAGGCGGCGGGGCTTTTGGGTTCATAATTGGCGATCAGGTTGATCTCCCCCTGCCGCCACAAATCCACATCCTTGGACCGGTGCCGCGCCACCTGCGTGAAGCCCATCGCCGCGAACACAGGTTCCAGCACGCCTTTGTCCGGCGCGCAAAACTCGATGAATTCAAACCCATCGAGGCCCAGCGGATTTTCAAACAGGTCAGTCACAGCAATCTCCGGCACGCGCACAATATAGTTTCACTTGCAACTATATTGTGCGCGGGGGTGCGGAGTCAAATGCGGAGAGCTAAATGCCCCCTCCCCGTTCGTGTCGAGCGAGCGTTGCTACCACTAACCGTTCGTCCCGAGCGAAGTCGAGGGACATGAGAGCAGTGCAAGGTGTCTCGACTTGGCTGCACACGGAACCGGTGGACTGATCTCCTCCTCCGTTTGTGTCGAGCGAAGTCGAGACACCTTCTACCGCACCTGCATCCCTCGACTTCGCTCGGGACGAACGGTTTAAGTTCCTATTTGCTCAACAATCCCGCTTGCACCTCAGCCCCTTGTCCCGCCACAAGGGGACAAAGAGCCTGAGGAGAGTTCATGTCCCGATTGACCGCGCTGCGACGTAAGTCGCCCACCTTGGCGCTCGTCCTGCTGACGTCGATCGGCATTGTCGGCTTTATCGACCGCATCATCATGAATGTGCTCGTCGAGCCCATCAAAGCGGACTTTGGGCTGACCGATTTCCAGATCGGGCTTGTGAACGGCCTCGCCTTTGCGGTGCTCAATGTAGTGCTCGGCCTTGCCATGGCGCGCGTGGCGGAACGGACGCGGCGGCTGACGCTCATTTCATTCGGGACGTTCTTTTGGTCGGTTGCAACGGCGGCGACGGGACTTGCGACCAACTTTGCCCAGTTGCTCACCGCGCGCATCGGCGTCGGCGTGGGGGAGGCCGTGGGCCTGCCGTCGACGTCCTCGGTGATCTCAGATTACTTCCCGCCGGAAAAGCGCGCCTCGGCCATCTCGGTGTCGATGCTGTCGCCGCCGCTGGGTGCGTTCATCGGGGCGGCGGGTGGATCATTGATTGCGCACAGCTATGGCTGGCAGATGGCGCTCTATTGCGCGGCGATCCCCGGCTTCATCCTCGCCATCGCGCTGCATCTGTTTGTCGAAGAACCAACCCGCGGCCAGCATGATGCCGTGGCCACAACCGATGAGGTTCCACCCATGCTGCGCGTTATTGGCCGCTATTTTAGCTGGCCGACGATGCGGCACATGCTGATCGGGTCGGCCATCGCCTCGCTGGTGGGCTTTGGCCTCAATGCGTTCATGGCCTCGTTCTTCATGCGCAAATTCGGCTTCTCGCTGGTCGAGGCGGGGCTGACATCGGGGCTGGTGGCGGCACTCCCCGCCGCTGTCAGCGTCGTTGCGGCGGGACTTATCGCAGACCGTTGGGGCAAGCGGGACAAGCGCAGCTATGCCCTTGTGCCCGCCATCACATTGACCCTGTCCACGCCTTTGTTTCTGCTCGCGGTGTCGCAGGACAGCGCGATGCTGGCGGTCATCCTCATCGGCGTGTCGGCGCTGGCGCAATATTGTTATTTGGGCCCCACATTCGGGACATTTCAAAACATGCTCCACCCCCGCATGCGCGCCACCGGATCGGCTTTCACCAACATGGTCTATTCGCTCATCGGTGGTGGCATTGGCCCTGTGATCCTCGGTGCGCTCAGTGACCGTTTTACAAAGACTGCGGCCACACCCGGCGATGGTCTCGTAATGGCAATGGCGGTGCTCTCCTGCCTCTATTTGTGGGCGGGCCTTCACTATTGGCTTGCGGCGCGGCATATCCGGGAGGACCTTAATCGCCCGCTCGGACTGGAGCCTGCATGACCTACACGCTGATCACCGCCAACCGGAACTATTCCAGCTGGTCGCTGCGGCCGTGGATGCTGATGAAGGGGCTGGGTCTCGCCTTTGAAGACCAGTTGCAGCCCTTTACCAAGCCCAGCAATTATGAGGAGTTTCGCAGCTTCTCCCCCACAGGTCAGGTGCCTGTGCTGCTGGACGAGGGGCGGACGATCCATGACTCGCTGGGTATCACCCTCTACCTGGCAGACCGGCATGACGGTGTCTGGCCCAAGGACGCCGATGCCCGCGCTTGGGCGCAATGTGCCGTCGTTGAAATGCACGCCGGCTTCGCCGCATTGCGTAATGATTGCACCATGAATGTCGGCGTGCGGGTAAAGCCCAAGCCGATGTCCGATGCGCTCAAGGCCAATGTGGCGCGCATTGCCGAGTTGTTTGCGGAAGGCCTGTCGCGCTTTGGCGGGCCGTTTCTGGCGGGGGCTGAATTCAGCGCCGCAGACGCCTATTTCGCGCCGGTCGCGTTTCGGGTGCGGACCTATGGCCTGAATATTGGAACGGCCGGGCAGGCGTGGGTCGATTACATCCTCGCCCATCCCGCGATGCTGCAATGGGAATCCGAGGCGCTCGCCGAAAGCTGGCGGGAAGCAGGGCATGAGGCTGAACTCCGCGCTGCGGGGGTGGTGATTGCGGATTACCGGACGGGGTAACAACCCACTCCGATTGCGCTGAGCCTGTCGAAGCGCCGTCCTTCTGTCTTTGGTGAACAGACAAGGACTGTCCTTCGACCAGCTCAGGACAAACGGACTGACGGCAATCTTATCTGGCGTCCACCAACACCAGTTCCGCCTCGTCCTCAGCCTCAATCACCAATCGCGTTTCGTCGGTAATGGCAATGCCATCGCGGGCGTTGGCCGATAATCCGTTGACGGTGATCCGGCCTGTCGCGGGCACTAAGTAGATGTGCCGCGCAGGGTCTGCGTCATAGGTCAGCGTTTCCCCGGCTTGCACGGTCGCGCCAAGCACATGGGCATCGGCGCGAATGGGGAGGGCATCCCCAGCACCCTTCCCGCTGGCGAGTGTCACCCATTGGCCCGCGCGATTGCCTTTGGGAAAGGCGCGCTGGCCCCAGCCGGGTTCACCACCGCGTGCATCAGGCAACACCCAGATCTGGAAGAGGGTCGTTGTCTCTGTTTCCAAATTATATTCGGCATGCTGGATGCCCGTACCCGCGCTCATCACCTGCACGTCACCGCCGGGCGTCCGGCCCTCATTGCCCAGGCTGTCGCGGTGGCTGATGGCCCCTGTGCGGACATAAGTTATGATTTCCATGTCGGCATGGCCGTGCGGCGGAAAGCCCGTCTTCGCGCCAATCTCATCATCATTCCACACGCGGATCGCCCCCCAGCCCATGCGGGCGGGGTCATGATAATTGGCAAAGCTGAAATGGTGGCGCGCATTGAGCCAGCCATGGTCCGCATGGCCAAGGCCGCCAAAGGGTCGAACGTCAATCATGCGGTCTTCTCACCTCGGCGGGGTGTTGCCGCCGGTATGCGATTAAGATGGGGAGGCGGAGCGGCCGTTCAACCCCGACGGTCGGCCAAGGCCTGAAGTGCCGAGCCTTCGAGCCGGAAGCCCGTCCATTCGTCCAGCGCCTTGGCCCCCAACGCCTTGTAGAAACCGATGGAGGGTTCATTCCAATCGAGCACTGACCAGTCGAGCCGTGCGCAATCGCGCTCCACCGCCAGCCGCGCCAGTTCTGCCAGCAGCGCGGTGCCAAGGCCGGAGCCACGCGCTTCGGGCGTGACGAACAGATCTTCCAGATAGATGCCGGGCTTGCCCTCAAAGGTCGAAAAATTGTGGAAGAACAAGGCGAAACCCTGTGCAGTGCCGTCAATCTCCCCGATCAGGACTTCCGCATAGGGCCGTGCGCCGAACAGCTTGTCCGCCAGCACCGCCTCATCGAAACGGACTTCGTGGAGCAGCTTTTCATAGTCGGCGAGCGCGCGGATGAACTGGGCAATCAGGCCAATGTCGTCGCGCGTGGCGACGCGGATGGAAAGCGTCATATCTTCAACCTTTGTTTGATCCTTGGCCACAACATGCCGACCGACAGGCCAGCCATCACGAGCGCGAAGGCAGTGAGTTTCCATGGCTGGAGCGGCTCGCCCAGCAGAAGCGCGGAGGCCCCAAGCCCGAAGACCGGGACCATCAACGCCATCGGCGCGACCATTGCTGCGGGGTAGCGGTTGAGCAGCCAGCCCCAAGCGGCATAGCCGAACATCGTATTACCAACCGATTGCCAGACGACGGCACCCCAAGTGGCGGCATCAGCGGCACGGATGCCGTCTATCATCCGCGTTGGGCCTTCCAGCAGCAGCGCAAAGATCAGGAGCGGCGGGACGGCAAAGACGCTCGACCACACGACATAGGCCAGCATGTTCTGCGGCCCCGCCTTGCGCGACACCATATTCCCGCTCGACCAGCTGAACGCGGCGACCAGAACCAATGCGAGGCCAAGCGGTGTCGCCGTCCCATCGGTGTGGAGCGCAATGGTCGCAAGGCCGCAGCCCGCGATCAGCAAGGCTATAATCTGGTAGAGCGCGACCCGCTCTCCCGTCAGACGCATCGACAGAAAGATCGTGAAGAAGACCTGCGTCTGGACGACCAGCGAGGCGAGCCCCGGCGTGATGTCCGCGCGCATCGCGGTGAACAGCACGCCAAACTGCCCCGCGCCGATCAACATGCCATAAGCGGCGAGGTTGCCCCACCCCACCTTCGGACGCGGCAGGAAGAAGGCCAGCGGGAAGAAGGCGAGCGAAAAGCGCAACAGCGCCAACGTCAGCGGCGGCAGATGTGCCAGCGCGAATTTGATGACGACAAAGTTCGTCCCCCACACCGCCATGATGGCGATCGCGAGCAGCAGATGGGCGGCGGGAAGGTGCGTGCGTAGAGAGGTCAAAGCGCGGACGTAATATCAGTCAGCGCGAAATCGTCACCCTTAAAAAGGAGCGGCGCATTCAATGACTTGGCGACAGCGTAGGACATGCAATCGCCAAAGTTCAGGTTCGCTTTGTGGTGGCCTTTGCCGAATTTGAATTCTGCCTCCACTGCCAAAGACGTCATCGCATCATCCCAAGGGACGACTTTCGCGCTGACCGTTTCGAGCAAACTAAGGGCGAGGTCGACCGCTGGTGCTTGCCGCCATCGCGCCATGACCATCAACAGTTCGAACTTCGTTGGTGCGCCAATCAGGATTTCTTTTGTTTCGCTGAGCTTGACCTGAAATGACGGTGCATCCGGCTCTTGCTTCAAGATGGCGACCAAGGCCGAGCTGTCGAGCACAATCAATGCGGCAGGCCATTCTCATCATAAAGCCAATCATCCATTTCCTTCATGGATGGCATGGGACCAAGCGCCGCAGAGCGCGCTTGAATTTCGGCAATTGCTTTCCGGATTTCTTCCGGGTCCTTTCGGGAATGCACGTCCTTCGCCAGCTCATTGCTGACAGCCAGCCGGATCGCGGTCGTCACGCCCACGCCTTTGCGCCGTGCGAGTTCCCGCACCAGCCGTTCGGTCTCTTCATTCTTGATGCTGAGGCCCATGGGACGCATCCTTTCTAGAATTCTTTAGCAGAATTCTAGAAAATCTCAAGCCGCCTTCCCGTGCAGCGTGTCCATGCTCACCGTCGTCCCAGCGTCAATCTCAGCGGCCTTCGCTTCCACCAGCTTCACGATATGCGCGACCATCGCGTCGTCTTCGACGTGATGGTCGGTGACGCCGGCGAGGTAGACCATGTGCTTGCCATTGCCGCCGCCGGTGATGCCGATGTCGGTTTCGCGTGCTTCGCCGGGGCCGTTGACGACGCAGCCGAGGACCGAGAGGCTCATCGGCGTCTTGATGTGCTGGAGCGCATCTTCGAGTTTCTGGACGGTGCGGATTACGTCAAAGCCCTGCCGTGCACAGCTGGGGCATGAGACGACGCGGACACCGCGCGTTCGCAGGCCCAAGGTCTTCAGGATTTCATAGCCGACGCGGACTTCTTCTTCCGGTTCAGCCGAAAGGGAGACACGGATCGTATCGCCGATACCCGCCCAGAGCATGTTGCCAATGCCGATGGCAGACTTGACGGTGCCGCCGATGAGGCCGCCGGCTTCGGTGATGCCAAGGTGCAGCGGGCAATCGACAGCTTCGGCGAGGCCCATATAGGCCGCCACCGCGAGGAACGCGTCGGACGCTTTGACGGCCACCTTATATTCGTGAAAATCGCGATCCTGCAGGAGCTTGATATGGTCGAGCGCAGACTCGATTAGTGCTTCGGGGCAGGGTTCGCCGTACTTTTCGAGCAGGTCCTTCTCAAGGCTGCCTGCGTTCACGCCGATGCGGATCGCGCAGCCATTGGCTTTGGCGGCGTTGACGACTTCGTTCACGCGTTCCGCCGACCCGATATTGCCGGGGTTGATGCGCAGGCAGGCCGCACCCGCATCTGCGGCTTCCAGCGCGCGCTTATAATGGAAATGGATGTCTGCCACGATCGGCACGCGCGCGGCGCGGACGATTTCTTTCAGCGCCGCCGTCGATTCCACATCGGGGCAGGAGACACGGATGATGTCCGCCCCTGCATCCTCGCAGCGGCGGATCTGGTCGATCGTCGCCTTGGCGTCGGAGGTGAGGGTGTTGGTCATGGTCTGGACCGTGATGGGCGCATTGCCCCCAACGGGCACATTGCCAACCATGATCTGACGGGAGGTGCGGCGCGCTATATCGCGCCAAGGGCGGATCGAAGACATGGATGCGCCTATACAGGCAGTCGCGCGCAGAGGCAAAGGCGCAAAACACGCAGAAAGGCCCTTAAATCAATCTTCAGGCCTGAAGGCTATTAGGATGAGCCGGTCACATTGCGTGGCTGCCGCGCAAGTGCATGATTTAAGGGTGCCGTTTCAACGTGCAAGGGACTCTCGAAACCGGGCGGATCCGACGCCATTTCGGGCTGGACTGGCTCCGCATCGGCGCGTTCGCGATCCTTATCCTTTATCATATCGGCCTCTATTTCGCGCCGGGCCATTGGCTGGTGAAATCAGCAGAGATTGAACCTTGGGTGGCCTATCCCATCGCGGCCATCTCTCCCTGGCGGCTGATGATTATCTTCGCCGTATCGGGCTTTGCGTCCGCCGCCATTTTGCAGCGCTTCCCCTCGGTCGGCGCTTTTTTCAGGGAACGCAGCCGACGCTTGCTGATCCCCCTTCTGTTCGGAACGCTCTTCCTCGTGCCGCCGCAGGGCTGGGTGCGGATGGAAGTGGACGGACATCACCAGACGGTTCTGCACTTCCTGACGCATGAGGAATTCGCCTTTCACAAGATCGCCGGCCAGTTCTTCCCCAATTGGGAGCATCTTTGGTTCCTCGGCTATCTTTGGGCTTATACCGGGCTGCTGGCGGCGATGCTCCTCCTGCTGCCGGATTGGAAGGCGCGCCTCACGCCCTTTGTCGCATGGCTGTGTAGCGGATGGCGATTGCTTTATCTGCCGCTGCTCGTGCTGCTCGCCGGACGACTGGGGTTGATGGCCATCCATCTGGACGATGCCAGCCGCTATTCTGATCTGGTGGGGGATATCCACTATATCCCCGCCTTCCTGCTCGGCTTTGCGCTCGCGCACTTCCCGGATTTCTGGTCCGCTGTGCGGCGGATCTGGCCGGTGGCGCTTGGGGTGTCGCTCGCCTGCTTGGCCGTGATCCTGTCCGGCGTTGCGGCTCCTGTGAGTGATTCGTCTCGCGGGGCGCTTATTGTTCAGATTGCCGCTGACACCGGCATGGCTTGGGCAATGCTGCCGGTTGCACTGCATCTGGCAGACGTTGCTCTCAACCGTGACCACCCTTGGCGTCAGACTTTGGCGCTGGCGATTTTCCCGGCCTATGTCATCCACCAGACCGTCATCGTGCTCGCAGGCTGGATGATGCGGGAGGCGGGGATTGTCGGCTTTGCGGCCTTTGTTCTGCAGGTCGTTCTGGTGCTGGTGAGTTGCTGGGCGGCATGGGCCTTGGCGCGGGCGGTGCCGCTCTTTGGGGAATTGCTTGGGATGCCGCACAAGCGGTTGGCGGCGACCCAGAAGATTGTTGTGTCCATCTAATCCGTTTGTCCCGAGCGACGTCGAGGGACGTGTCTCGAGGCCGTTTATCCTGAGCAATGCCGCAGGCGGCGTCGAAGGGCTCGACACCAACGGGGAGGGTTAAGAGACGGTGGCCCCAACCCAAGCCCGTGCAACCCAACCGGCTTTGGCCGCTTTGCTTGTGATCACGCGCTGGTCCCATGCCGCTTCGCCCCGCCGTGCGACCTCGCGAGCAATATCGCCATAAATGCCCGCTGCCGCCAGCACCGCCCAGCGGGACCGGAACGGCAGGCGCCGTGCCCCGATGCGGGCGCTCGCTTCATAGCCTGCGGAGAGATCGGCGAGCCGCTGCGCGATATTCGCCATCGCTTTACGGTGCGGTGGCGCCATGTGTTCGCCCGAGGGGATGCCAGCCTCGGCCAGCCATTCGGCGGGCACATAGCATCGCCCGCCATCGGCATCTTCGCGGATGTCGCGCGCGATATTGGCGAGTTGGAAGGCAAGGCCAAGATCATTGGCGCGCTTCAGCGTGTCCTCATCGTCCGGGGAGACCCCCATGATGACCGCCATCATTAGCCCGACGACGCCTGCGACATGGTAGCAATATTCGAGCAGCTCCGCTTCATTGCGCGGGGAGAAGTCTGCCGCGTCCATGGCGAAGCCTTCAATCAGGTCGCGTGGCCATTGCGCAGGCAGGGCGCATTCCTTCGCGACGAGGCCGAGCGCGTCGAACGCCGGATCGCCGGTCGTCTCGCCCGCCAGCGCCCGCTCCGTCATGTCGCGCAGGAAGGCCAGCCGCTCGGCAGGGTCCTCAACCTTGGTCAACGCGCCGCCATGGTCCTGCCCGTCGGCAATGTCGTCGCACTTGCGGCACCAGCTGTAGAGCAGCCATGCCCGCGCGCGGACGTCAGGCGCGAACAGCTTGGAAGCGAGCGCAAAGGATTTGGAGCCTTTGGCGATGCTCTCCCGCGCCGTATCGACAAGGGCGGCGCGGTCCGTTGTCACAGGTCTTCCGACGTCATCGCAAAGATGGGCTGATGCGGCTCATACATGGCCATGCGGGTGAGCAGGCGTTCTAGGTCCGCATCGGCGATCAGGATGCTCTTATGCTGGTCCCGAATGAAGCCGACCGAAATCATGTGCGCGTTAAACGCGATGAGCTGGTCGTAAAAGCCAGCCGCATTGAGCAGGCCAACGGGCTTTGCGTGATAGCCAAGCTGGGCCCAGCTGATCGCTTCCCAAAGCTCATCCATCGTGCCGACGCCGCCGGGGAGGGTGAGGAACCCGTCAGACAGGTCGGTGAACATGCGCTTGCGTTCGTGCATGCCCGGCACGACGTGCAACTCTGTGCAGTCTTTGTGGGCGACTTCGCTGCCGACCAGCGCTTCGGGGATGACGCCAATCACCTCGCCACCTGCGGCCAGTGCGCTGTCGGCGACGGCACCCATCAGGCCGAGGCGGCCGCCGCCATAAACGACGCCGATGCCCTTTTCAGCAAGCGTGCGCCCGACAAGGCGCGCGGTGTCGATATAGACAGGGTCGGCCGGGGTCGCGGACCCGCAATAGACGGCGATGCGTTTCATGGGGGTGCTCCCTAGCCGTTCATGCCCGGCAAAGTCGAGCCTTCAGGCCAGATCTTCCAACATCAACGCCGCCGTCGCCTTCGCGCTGCCGACCACGCCGGGGATGCCAGCGCCCGGATGGGTGCCCGCGCCGACGAAGTAGAGATTGTTGATCACGTCATCGCGGTTGTGTGCGCGGAACCAGGCGCTCTGCCACAGGACCGGCTCCAGACTGAAGGCGCTGCCGAGATTGGCGGACAAATCCCGCCCGAAATCGGTGGGGGCATAATGGAATTGCGTGACGATCCGTTCCTTCAGGTCGGGCATCAGGCGCTGGGCGACTTCCTCTAGGATGTTCTCGGCAAACTGTTTGCCGAAATCCCCGTCCCAATCGACGTTCGCCTTGCCGAGATGCGCGACAGGGGCGAGCACATAAAAGGTCGCATGACCCTCGGGCGCCATCGACGCATCGGTGACGCTGGGGTGATGGAGGTAAAGCGAGAAGTCTTCCGGCACGCGGCCATTGCTGTAGATGTCGTCGAGCAGCCCTTTGTAGCGCGGGCCGAACAGGATCATGTGGTGCGGAATCTCGGGGAAGGTGCCCTTCACGCCGAAATGCACGACGAACAAGGACGGCGACCAGCGCTTGCGCTTCAAGGATTTGGCCGCACTCTTGCCGCGCGGGTGATTGCCAAGCAGCTTGGCATAGCTGTGCATCAGATCGCCATTGGTGGCGACGGCGTCTGCCGATTGCTGCCAGCCCGAGGCGGTCCGCACGCCCGTTGCGCGGTTGCCCTGCATTTCAATTTCTTCCACCGCATCGCCCAGACGGACGGCGCCGCCCAGCCGTTCAAACAAGGCGATCATGCCAGACACAAGCTTGTTCGTGCCGCCGCGCGCAAACCAGACGCCGCCGCGCTTTTCGATGGTGTGGATAAGCGCGTAGATGGAACTCGTCGTCATCGGATTGCCGCCGACGAGCAGGGTTTGGAATGACAGCGCCTGACGGAGCTTGTCATTCTTCACATATTTGGAGGCGATGGAGTAAACCGACCGCCAGGCCTGATAGCGCGCCAGAGCAGGCGCTGCCTTCAGCATCGACAGGATGGAGAGGAAAGCGACCGAGCCGAGCTTCTGATACCCTTCCCGCTCTACGCCGCGCGAATAGTCCTGAAACTTTTCATAGCCGTCGAGGTCATCTGGCGCGATCTTGCGGATCTCTTCGCGCAGCGCCTCTTCATCATTGGCGTAATCGTAATTCGTGCCATCGGGCCAGTTGAGCCGGTAGAAGGGCTTGACCGGCATCAGGTCCACATCGTCGGCAATCTTGTTGCCGGACAGCGCCCAGAGTTCCTCAAGGCAAGGCGGGTCGGTGATGACGGTTGGCCCGGCATCAAAGGTGAAGCCCTCCCGCTTCCAGTGATAGCCACGCCCGCCCGGCTTATCGCGTGCCTCGACGATGGTCGTCTGAATGCCTGCCGACTGGAGCCGGATGCCGAGCGCAAGGCCGCCAAAACCGGCGCCGATCACGATTGCTGTCTTCATTCTTTTAATCCCCAGATGGCGCGAATGGCCCGGACGATGGGTACAGGCGGCTTTCCTGTCAGAATGCGCGCCTTATCCAATAGGGTCGATTGACCCGCGTAAAAGCGCTCAATCAAGCTGGCCGAAAGGCCATAGAAGCGCTCAAAGATGCGATACCGCTGGTTCGGCACCGCCGCACCAAACAACATGGTGTCCAGCAATCGGTAATAGCCGCGTGCCTTCCAGTGACGGCGGGCCAGCGCCTCAAACTGCGCGGGCGTCATGCCCGGGTCCGCCGCAAGGCGGCTTGCGAGCCGGACGGCATCGGGCAAGGTATAGCCGGTCGTCGGCTGGCACATGCCAGACCTTATGCCTGCCTTGGCAATGCCCGTTCCGGTGGAGCGCCAATAGGCGTCGAAATCCCCGCCGATGATGACAGGCAGGACGCCTGTTTCCTCATGTCCGCCGCCATTGGTCTGCCAGCCTTTTGCGGCGGCATAAGCGATGATGCGCGCGCGGATGGCGGGCACGTCAAGGTCGGGCGTGTCGCTATAATGGGTGTCTTCTATGAAGACGGTCTCGGCATCAAAGGGCAGGCAATAGACGAAGCGATAGCCGTCAATCTGCTCGACGGTTGCATCCATCACAATGGGGCGGGTGAGGCCGTGCCCACCGGGGACATGGACCTTCTGCCCGACAAATTTCTGCCAGCCGAGCTTCAGGGTGGAGAGATCGCCCGGCCCGCGTGCGTCGATGGTGAGGCGCGCGGTGAGGGTCCGTCCGTCGTCCAGCGTGATCCGGTCCGGCGTGACGTCTTTCACATCGGCGCGGATGACCTTATCAGCAGCCAACACCTCTCGCACATAAGCGTCCAGCCGGTCGGATGTGATGCTGTTATAGGTCGCGCTCATCGTGCGTTTGAGCTTGGGAAACAGAACGTCATAGCCCTGCCACTGATGGACGATCAGCGGCGCGATCAGCCAGTGGTCGGCATCGGCCACATCGCTGTTGAAGAATGACCAGACATGGTTGCCGCCCAGCGCCGCGCCCGCCTCCACGATGCGCACGTCAAGCTGCGGTTGCCGTTCGGCCAGCGCCAGTGCGATCAGGCAACCGGCAAGGCCGCCTCCGGCAATGGCAATGTCACAATGGGTGGTAGCATCAGGCACCATCGCGCTCTAATGGCCTTGTCGGAAAAGCGAAAGGCCGAGAGGATTAAAGAACTGATGACACCGCTTGGCACACTGATTGAGAGCATCGCAGAGGATGGCGCAGGGCGCTGGTCCGTCAATGCGAGCGAGGATTGGCGGCAGGGCCGCACGCTTTATGGCGGCGTCTCCGCAGGTCTCTGCTTTGCCGCATGTGAAAAGCTGGTGCCTGATCTGCCCCCGCTAAGGTCTGCCCAGATTGCCTTTATCGGCCCGTCGGGCGGTGAGGCGACCTTGGTGCCAACGGTGCTGCGGCGGGGCAAATCCGTCACCTTCATGGCGTGTGATCTCATCGCGGATGGCGTGGTTGCCACCCGCACGCTCTTTGCCTTTGGTGGCGAGCGCGAGTCCGCTTTCGCCGTTGAAGCCCCCGCCGCGCCCGACGTGCCGCGACCGGAAGATTGCCCACCGCTGTTCCGGCAATGGGCGCCGACCTTCGCCCAGCATTTTGAGATGCGCTATGCAGGCGGTGGCTATCCCGTCACTGGGGCTGATGATGGCGATATGATTGTCTGGGTCCGCCACAAGGATGACGATGCACCGGCAGGCCTCGTGTCGCTGGTGACCCTCGGTGATGCACTTCCCCCCGCCTCCATGCCGCGGCTGACGGGCCCTGCCGCGATCAGCTCGATGACTTGGAATTTCGATCTGGCCGATGCCACGCGCTATGATGCCAAGGGCTGGGTGTTGCTGCGGTCCAAGGATGATGCCGTCGGCCATGGTTATGCCGGACAAACGACGGACATGTGGGATGATCAGGGCCGCCCGATCCTGATGGGTCGCCAGAACATCACGATTTTTGCGTGAAGCGGTTTGCGCGATGCTTCGTCTTAACCTCCTGACCGTCATGCCAGCGCAGGCTGGCATCTCTCGCGCCCGAACGGGGGAGACCCCAGCCTCCGCTGGGGTGACGCGCGCGAAATTAGTCGCCATAAGCCTCACATGACCGCACTCCCCGCCATCCTGATCTCCGCCCTCGCCATGACGGTGATCGTCGGCGTGCGCTACCTCATCACCAGCGGCGCCTTTGCTTGGGCGACGCGGGTCAAGCATCGCGGGCTTTATGTCGGGCTGGACAGGCAGATGCGGCGCGAGATTGGGTGGAGCCTTGCGTCCGCCGCCATCTATGGCGTGCCGGCCGGCATCGTCGCCTGGGGATGGCAGACGCAGGGCTGGACGCAGATTTATACCGACGTGAATGCCTATCCGCTCTGGATGCTGCCCGTCTCAGTGCTTGCCTTCCTCGCGCTTCATGACACTTGGTTTTACTGGACGCACCGCTGGATGCATCAGCCCCGCATGTTCCGCATCGCCCATGCCGTCCACCATGAAAGCCGCCCGCCAACCGCTTGGGCGGCGATGAGTTTTCACCCTTGGGAGGCAATCACTGGCGCGGTGGTTATCCCTGCACTTGTTTTCCTCATCCCCATCCATGTGGCTGCACTCGGCGTCGTTTTGTCGATCATGACGATCATGGGCGTTGGCAATCACATGGGCTGGGAAATGTTTCCGCGCTGGCTTGTTCATGGTGCAGCAGGGAAATGGCTGATAACAGCAACGCATCATCAGAAGCACCACGAAGCGTATCGGGGGAATTATGGGCTTTATTTCCGAGTTTGGGACAGGCTGTGCGGCACTGACCTTGGCCTTGGCCGCTTCGCCGTTGATGGCAGCGACGGACGCGCCAAAAGCCGGGGCTGACGTTGAAGCCGTCATCACCGGCGTGCGCAATACCAAGGGCAATGTCCTTGTTTGCATAACCGCCAATGCCAAGGCCTATCCCGATTGCGGGAAAGACCCCAAAAGCCGCAAGCTCGCACTGCCTGCCCGCGCCACGTTGACGGCGAAGTTTGAGGGCGTCGCCCCCGGCACCTATGCCATCGCGCTGATCCATGACGAGAATGGCAACAACAAGATGGATGTGGCGCTGTTCGTGCCCAAGGAAGGCTTTGGCATGTCACGCAATCCGGCGGTCCGCATGGGCCCACCGACCTTCAAAAGCGCGGCGTTTGCCGTGGGCAACGACGCGGTGAAGCTGCCGATTACGATGAAGTATATATTTTAGGGCGCACGTCGCGCATGTTCACAAACAAAACCCCGCCAGAATGATCTGACGGGGCCTTTGTTTTGCTGTCGGACCCGACGCCTAGGCGAAGGTGACGCTGACCTTGTTGCGGCGACGCAGCGCGCCACCGACCAGGCCGAAGCCTGCAATCATGAGACCCCAGCCTGCGCTGGGGTGACGGGGTGGATTTTTCCTCTTGTAGCGACTGCTACACTTTTCTAGTGTGGCGCCGTCGCTACAGGAGGGTTTCCATCATGGCTTTGTTCCGCGTCTTTCTGATCGTCTGCTGTGTCGCCATTGCGGCCTACACGACGGTGACCATCGCCAATCACGGCCTGAACCTGTTGCCGGTCTTCTTCAGCGACATGGCGGAGATGGCTTGGCCGGGGCAGTTCAACCTTGATTTCATGTGCTTCCTCGCGCTCTCTGCGATCTGGGTGAGCTGGCGGCATCAGTTTTCGGGCGCAGGTCTTGCACTGGGCGTCCTCGCCTTTTTCGGCGGGATGCTGTTCCTGTCCATCTACCTGCTGGTGCAGATCAGCCGCTGTGGCGGCGATGTGCGCGTGCTGCTGCTCGGCGCGGCGCGCGGTCGGGCGGGGTAGCGCCGCCCATCAGATCCGCAGCTGACTGCCCAGTTCCACCACACGGTTGGTGGGGAGCTTGAAGAAGTCCATCGCGGATTCCGATGTCTTGAGCATCCAGGCGAACAGATGTTCGCGCCACAACGCCATGCCCGGCAGTTCCTGCGATGCGATCAGCTTTTGCCGGCCGAGGAAATAGCTCGTCCGCATCGGGTCAATCGGGCCGCCCGTTGCGACATCGAGTTGCAGATCGCGCGGGACGTCCACATCCTCCATAAATCCATAACGCAGGACGACATGGTAGAAGCCGTGGCCCGACGATTTGGTCTCGATGCGATCCTTAGCCTCGACATAAGGCGTCTCTTCAAACTTGACGGTCAAGATGATGACGCGGTCATGCAGCACCTGATTATGCTTTAGGTTGTGGAGCAGCGCGGCGGGGATGTGCGACGTCGCCTGCTTCGCCGAAGTGGGAGAGCGCACCGCGGGCCAATCCTTGCGCAATATCGCAAAAGCGGCGGCGCGAATGATAGGTAATCTGAATGATGTCGTCGCCAATCGCGTATTGGAAATGAGGGCAGGCTGCCCCTGCGAAAATCTTGCGGATTTCGGGATGGATCACTGAGTTGAGCGAGAGGAGGAAGGTGCGCGCATCACCCACGCCTTCAACAAACAACGGAAACCGTTTCAGGATGATCGGCAGGGCGGATTGCCCGAAGGCCTGCAACACGTCGGTCGTCTCCTGCCCGGTCAGCGTCGCGGCGGCGTGCGCAAGGGCCTGAAATTCGGCGTCCGGATAGGACCCAAGCGACGCATAAGCGCCCTCGGCGCCCGCCATGCAGATCAGGCTATCCCAAGCTTCTGGCCCGTAAGCGTCGGTAATGACATCTTCGAGCACGTTGAACATCAGACCCTTCACATCGACCCCACCGTTGATGCTGTGCAAACCTATGTCTGCTTCACTCCATCAACGGCATCGCGTTGCCAATCTTTATGGCGGGCCCCTCTTTAGGCGGGGTCGGTAAAATGACCACTGCGCCTAAGGGCCAATCATTTCCGGAACGGATGTGATTGGCCTGTAGGGGCTTGGAATCACACGGCCCGTCTGTTTGCGCCTTCCTCTCTTGGTGAAAGGCCGCTACACCCCTCGGCATCCCCGGGGAGTCGTGTGACTGAGAGGTTGGTGTAACGACCAGCGACCCGTTGAACCTGATCCGGCTGATACCGGTGGAGGGAGGGTCGCTCGCCAAAGCGTCTTCTCCCCCGTTGAGGAGAATTAAAGATGGCAGACATTGCAGCCCGCACCGAAATCGGCGTGACCACCGGCCCCATTCGTGGGTCAAAGAAAGTTCATGTCGGCCCGCTGAAGGTCGCGATGCGCGAAATTCATCTGGAACCCTCCTGCGGGGAACCGCCGGTGCGCGTCTATGACACGTCTGGCCCCTATACTGACCCCAATGTCGCCATCGACATTGCCGCCGGCCTGCCCGAATTGCGGCGCGACTGGATCCGCGCGCGCGGTGATGTGGAAGACGTCGCCCAGCGTGAAGTGAAGCCTGAAGATAACGGCCAGCTCGGCCCGGACCGGTCGGGCGGCGTCGCGCCATTCCCCAATGTCCGCAAGACTGTGCTGCGCGCCAAGCCGGGTATGAATGTTTCGCAGATGTATTATGCCCGCCGCGGCATCATCACGCCGGAAATGGAATATGTGGCGGAGCGCGAGAACCTTGGTCGCGCCCGTCTCGCCGAATACATCCGCGACGGCGAAAGCTTTGGTGCGGCGATCCCCGATTACATCACACCGGAATTTGTGCGCGATGAAGTCGCGCGCGGCCGGGCAATAATCCCCAACAACATCAACCACCCTGAATCCGAGCCGATGGCGATTGGCCGTAACTTCCTCGTGAAGATCAACGCCAATATCGGCAACTCCGCCGTCGCGTCGGACGTGGCGACAGAGGTCGACAAGATGGTCTGGTCGATCCGCTGGGGTGCGGACACCGTGATGGACCTCTCCACCGGCCGCAACATCCATGACACGCGTGAATGGATCATCCGCAACTCGCCCGTCCCCATCGGCACGGTGCCGATCTATCAGGCGCTGGAAAAGGTCGGCGGCGTTGCTGAAGACCTGAATTGGGACGTGTTCCGCGATACCCTGATCGAACAGGCCGAACAGGGCGTCGATTACTTCACCATCCATGCGGGCGTGCGCCTGCCGTACGTGCCGCTGGCGGCCAAGCGCGTGACGGGCATCGTCTCACGCGGTGGATCGATCATGGCGAAATGGTGCCTTGCGCATCATAAGGAAAGCTTCCTCTACGAACGCTTTGACGAGATCACCGAGATCATGAAGGCCTATGATGTCGCCTATTCACTGGGGGATGGCCTGCGCCCCGGCTCGATCGCCGACGCCAATGACGAAGCGCAGTTTGCCGAACTCTACACGCTGGGTGAACTCACCAAGCGCGCCTGGGAACAGGATGTGCAGGTCATGATCGAAGGCCCCGGCCATGTGCCGATGCACAAGATCAAAGAGAATATGGACAAGCAGCTGGAGGTGTGCGGCGAAGCGCCCTTCTACACGCTTGGACCCCTCGTGACCGACATCGCGCCGGGCTATGACCATATCACCAGCGGCATAGGTGCTGCGATGATCGGCTGGTTCGGCACGGCGATGCTCTGCTACGTCACGCCCAAGGAGCATCTCGGCCTGCCCGACCGCGACGACGTGAAGGTCGGCGTGGTGACGTACAAGCTTGCGGCGCATGCTGCTGACTTGGCCAAGGGCCACCCGGCCTCCAAGGTCCGCGATGATGCGCTGAGCCGCGCGCGGTTTGAATTCCGCTGGCGCGACCAGTTCAACCTCGCGCTCGACCCCGAAACGGCGGAGCAATATCACGATCAGACGCTCCCCGCCGAAGGCGCCAAGACCGCGCACTTCTGCTCCATGTGCGGGCCGAAATTCTGCTCGATGAAGATCAGCCAGGAAGTGAGAGAGTTCGCCAAGCTGCAGAACCAGCCCGCAGGCGAATTCGTGGCGGCAGAGGAAGCCGAAGCCGGCATGGCGCAGATGAGCAAGGTCTATGACGAGACCGGGCGGGAGCTTTATATGGGGGCTGGGGATCGGGAGCGGGATTGATCAATGCGCCTTTTGAAGGCTGTCCTTGTCCTTTTTGCCGCGATGCTGGCAAGCGCGCTCGGGTGGCTTTGGTATTTACGCCGAGGACTGTCCTATAATTCGGAGGGACGGTATTTTGATGCTGTCTCGGGTGTCAGCTACGATCAGGGTGCCGTTACCGTATACGGCGCAGCGGCGGTTATTGCAGGCTTCGCGACGGCATTGCTGGCGAAATGGGCTTTGCGGCGTTGAACGACTGTAAGGCATAGGTTGACAGCCCACTTGTAAGCCGATAGCATACACTCATGATCCGCTCATTCCGAAGCAAAGCCCTGCGTCGGCTTGTCGGGCAGGGTGATGCTTCAAAGCTGAGTGTTTCCAATGTGCGGCGGGTGGAAACCATACTTGCCCGCCTTGATGCCGTGATGGTTCCGGAGGATTTGAACCTCCCCGGCTATCGGTTTCACGGCCTCAAGGGCAAGGACAAGGGCCGATACGCAGTAGATGCGTCAGGGAATTGGCGGATCACTTTTGGTTGGGATGGCCGCAACGCCATCGACGTTGATCTGGAGGATTATCACTGATGACGAACCCGCTGCTGAAGGGCCTTCGCCCCATCCATCCCGGCGAATTGCTGCGCGAGGACATCCTTCCCGCCGTTGGCCGCCCCAAGACAGAGATTGCGCGTCTGCTCGGCATTTCGCGCCAGACGCTCTATGATATCATCAATGAGAAACAGCCAGTTACGCCGTCCATGGCGTTGCGCCTTGCCAAGATGTTCGGCGGCAGTGCGGAAAGCTGGACCAATATGCAGCGCAACTACGACCTGAAAATCGCCGAAGCCGAACTCGGCGACGCGCTAGACGCCATTCCGCATTTGCAGGCGGCTTGAGTATGGGGGCTTCTGCACCCGTTCCATCATCAATCGACTGTCAGGACGCGCGCATGTCTCAATCCCTTTCGCCTGCCGATCTGAGCGAAATCATAGAGATGGCGCTGTCTGACATGTCAGCTTCGCCACCATCACCGCGCAGACCGGGCTGAGCGCGGATGCTGTGCAGATCATCATGCGCGATCATCTCAAACCCGGCAGCTACCGCGCCTGGCGCAAACGCGTGCATGATTTCGGCACACGGCGGCAGCACTATAAATAGGGGCGGGCGGCGCGTCTTCTGTCCCAATATGAGACAAAGGCGTCACACGCATCATTGCCGAGGCGGTCTGTTCAAAATAGAACTGAGCCGTGTCGGGTCGGATTTATGTTAACACCGTCTCGCGACAGGCAGAAAACATAGCCTATTCAACTATGTGTCGCGGTTTCATTGGCGTGGACTTGGGGTGATGACTGATGACGATCGCGTTGCCCAAGGCTTGCGCCCCATCCATTCCGGCGAACATTTGCCGTCATGTGATCCTCCTCCTCTTCCTGATCACGCCGATGCCCGACGCGATGGCCGCGCCTGTGCCGACGCGCGAGGCCCCCGCGCCCGCTCTCGTAGGCGGCTGGCATCCGGCGGACCCTGATGCGGCGACCAAGGCCGCCCGCTTTGCGCTCCCCCATCTCAAGGAAAAGCGCCCCCGCCTGCGCCGCATCCTGACGGCCGAGCAACAGATTGTCGCCGGGGTCAATGTCCGGATCACGCTCCTCCTCCGCAACGGCCACCGCTGGCGGGTGACGTGGGGCCAAGGTGTCTCGACTGCGCTCGACACGAACGGAGAGGGGGAGGGCGATGTCCCCTCCGATGTCATCCCCGCGAAAGCGGGGACCCAGCCTTGGGACGCATCCATGGAGTCCCGCTTTCGCGGGAATGACAGTGGGAATGAGAGGGGCGGTGTGGAAAACAGGCCGGACGATGCGGGGGCACATCCGCCCGGCCCTATGCGCCCGCGCATCCGGACCTTTTGAAAAAAGTGCGCCCACGGTTTTCTGCGGCGTGAGGCCCTCAACTTCCTCCACTTCCAAATGCGGACGGGGGCAAAGCGCCCCGCCACCGCGCTCACCCTGAGCCTGTCGAAGGGTATCGGCACCGGGCTTCGACACGCTCAGCCTGAGCGCGAGGAGGAGGGCGGCGGAGGGAGGTGTCGGAGGGCGGCGGAGGCGCAAAAACCCTCCGCACGGAGGCCAAAAAAATGGCGGGGCCGTTGCCAGCTCCGCCAAGTCTTGTGTTGGTCGTACAAAGGCAATGTGCCGGAGGGAAGGGGGGGGAAGTGCACCTGGCTGAGTGCACGTCCCTCCGGCAGCCAGAGAAGCGGTTGCCCGTTTCCTGTTTTCGTTATGGAGGCGGATCACGATTAAATGGTTAACAAATCAGGAAGAATGATCCAAAACGGACTTAAGAATGTGCATGTTGAAACCGAAATGGTGACTATATTGGCGGGCACGATTGAAGGGCGTGCTCAGCGCTTCTTCACAAACTCCGCCCGCAGGACGAGGCCTTTGATGCCGTCAAACTTGCAGTCGATTTCCTGCGCGTCGCCGGTCAGGCGGATCGATTTGATGAGCGTCCCGCGCTTCAGCGTCTGCCCCGCGCCTTTCACCGTCAGATCCTTGATCAGCGTCACCTGATCGCCATCGGCGAGAATATTGCCCACCGCATCGCGGACCTCAACGCCGTCGCCGCTGCCTGCCGCTGCCTGTTTCGCCGCGCGCTCACTTGCGGGCATCCAGTCACCGCTGATCTCATCATAGACATAGTCCTCATTGTCGTCAGCCATGGGGGAAAATCCTTTCGCGCCGCGGCCTAGCGGGTGGGGGACGGTTTGGCCAGTTGCCTCAGGCCTTGACCTGCGCCGGTGGCTGCCGCCAGATGGCGGGCGATGTGCAATCTCTATCGCCTTGATGTCCCCGCCCACCAGATTGCCGACGCGTTCGGCATTGATGCGGGCCGCGATCCCTGGGCGGGGGATTATGTCGCGCCGGGTAAATATGCGCCGGTTGTTGTTCGCGCTGACGGCCAGAAGGTCATGGTCCCCCGCGTCTGGGGCGTGCCGCCGCCGCCCAATGGCGACCGGCCCGTCACCAATGTCCGCAATCTCGACAGCCCGTTCTGGATCGGCACACTGCGCCACACCATGTTCCGCTGCCTCATCCCGGTGACAAGCTTTCAGGAATGGGGCGGAGACCGCGGGCGCCGGACGCAGCATTGGTTCTCGGTGCCGTCAGAACCTGTCTTTGCCATCGCCGGCATCTGGCGGGAGAGTGAGGTCGCCAGCTTTGCGATGCTGACGACGGACCCCAATCCGCTGGTCGAGGCCGTCCACCCCAAGGCGATGCCTGTCATCCTCCACAGCTATGATCACGATGCCTGGCTGCGCGCGGATTGGAAAGAGGCGCGGCAGCTTGTTGCATCCTATCCGTCACAGCTGATGTCGATGGCAGAAATACCCGCCGCGCCGCCAAAAGCTGCGGTCCCGCCCATTGACCTTTTCAGCCGGTAGGGGTAGTGGCCCGCTCGCTTGACGGGAATGGTGCGCGTGAGACTCTCTCGCAAACTCCAGGAATTGCAGGCATTACATAGCGCTTGAACACTGTTTGTGCGGGACTTGTCCCCGGGCATTTGCCTTGGGGGCGATTCGCGTTTTCCTGTTGGACCCGTCCATGAGGAAAACGACTTTGCCGTGCATCAGAGTAACTTCGTAAAGGTGAAGGGCTTCATGCCAACGATCAATCAGCTGGTCCGTAAGGGCCGGACGCCGCAGAAGGCGAAATCCAAAGTTCCCGCGATGGAACAGAACCCGCAAAAGCGCGGTGTCTGCACGCGTGTGTACACGACGACCCCGAAAAAGCCGAACTCGGCGCTCCGCAAGGTGGCCAAGATTCGTCTCACAAACGGTCGTGAAGTCATCAGTTACATCCCCGGTGAAGGTCACAACCTTCAGGAGCACTCGGTTGTTCTCATCCGTGGCGGTCGTGTTCGCGATCTTCCCGGTGTGCGCTACCACGTTCTCCGCGGCGTGCTCGACACGCAGGGTGTGAAGGACCGCAAGCAAAGCCGTTCCAAGTACGGCGCTAAGCGTCCTAAGTAATCTTCAGATAGAAGGATAAGCTGACATGGCTCGTCGTCGTCGTCCCGAGAAGCGGGAAATTCTGCCCGATCCCAAATTTGGTGATGTGGTGCTTTCGAAATTCATGAACTCCGTCATGCTTGACGGTAAGAAGTCGGTTGCCGAAGGAATCGTCTATGGCGCTTTCGAAGCCATCGAAGTCAAGGCGAAGAAGGAACCGCTCGGCGTGTTCCATGACGCGCTGAACAATGTGAAGCCGGGCATCGAAGTCCGTTCGCGTCGCGTTGGTGGTGCAACCTACCAGGTTCCTGTCGAAGTTCGTACCGAACGTGCACAGGCACTTGCGATCCGCTGGCTGATCAATGCTGCGCGTTCGCGGTCGGAAAACACCATGGCTGCCCGTCTTTCGGGTGAGTTGATGGATGCCGCCAACAACCGTGGCAATGCTGTGAAGAAGCGTGAAGACACGCATCGCATGGCAGAAGCCAACCGCGCCTTCTCGCACTACCGCTGGTAATCGCGCTGTAACAATTGGAGCGCCTTAGCGGGCGCTCCACCCCTTCGGAGTATTCCACCATGGCACGCAGCCATCCACTCGAGCGGTACCGCAACATCGGTATCATGGCGCACATCGACGCTGGCAAGACCACGACGACCGAGCGTATTCTTTACTACACCGGCAAGTCCTACAAGATCGGTGAAGTCCATGAAGGCACGGCCACCATGGACTGGATGGAACAGGAACAGGAACGCGGCATCACGATTACGTCGGCTGCCACGACCTGCGAATGGAAAGACCACCGGATCAACATCATTGATACGCCAGGCCACGTCGACTTCACGATTGAAGTTGAACGTTCGCTGCGCGTGCTCGATGGCGCTGTTGCCTGTTTTGACGGCGTTGCCGGCGTTGAGCCGCAGTCGGAAACAGTGTGGCGCCAGGCGGACAAGTACAAAGTTCCGCGGATGTGCTTCATCAACAAGTTGGACCGCACCGGCGCAAGCTTTGAATTCTGCGTGGATTCGATCATCGAACGTCTGGGTGCGACACCGGCGATCCTGTATCTGCCAATCGGCATCGAAAGCAGCCTCAAGGGCCTCGTCGATCTGGTCGAAAACCGGGCGATTATCTGGAAGAACGAAGCGCTGGGCGCTGAATTCTTCTACGAAGAAATCCCCGCCGACATGGCCGATAAGGCCGCAGAGTATCGCGAAAAGCTGATCGAGCTTGCTGTTGAGCAGGACGACACGGCGATGGAAGCCTATCTCGACGGCAACATGCCCGACGTTCCGACGCTGAAGGCGTTGATCCGTAAGGGCACGCTGGCACAGGCGTTCGTTCCGGTCTGCTGTGGCTCGGCATTTAAGAACAAGGGCGTTCAGCCGCTTCTCGACGCCGTCGTGGATTATCTCCCGTCGCCGCTCGACATTGAAGACGTGCAGGGCATCAACCCGGCCAATGACGAGCCAGACAGCCGTCCGACCGCCGACGATGCACCCTTCAGCGCGCTTGCATTCAAGATCATGAACGACCCGTTTGTCGGTTCGCTCACTTTCTGCCGCATCTATTCAGGCACCCTCACCAAGGGCACATACCTGAACTCGGTGAAGGACAAGAGGGAAAAGGTCGGTCGTATGCTTCTGATGCATGCGAACGAGCGTGAAGACATTGATGTCGCCTATGCAGGGGACATTGTGGCGCTTGCCGGCATGAAGGAAACGACGACCGGGGACACGCTGTGTGATCCGGCCAAGCCGATCATTCTGGAACGCATGGAGTTCCCCGAACCGGTTATCGAATTGTCGGTGGAACCGAAGACCAAGGCTGACCAGGAAAAGATGGGCCTCGCGCTCAACCGTCTGGCCGCTGAAGATCCTTCATTCCGCGTCTCGACGGACCATGAATCCGGCCAGACGATCATCAAGGGCATGGGTGAACTTCACCTTGAAATTCTTGTTGACCGCATGAAGCGTGAATTCAAGGTGGAAGCCAATGTCGGCGCGCCGCAGGTGGCTTACCGCGAATATCTCGGCAAGCCGGTGGACGTTGATTACACCCACAAGAAGCAGTCGGGTGGTACCGGTCAGTTCGGTCGCGTGAAGGTTAAGGTCACGCCGGGCGAACGTGGGTCGGGCATCATCTTTAAGGATGAAATCAAGGGCGGTAACATTCCGAAGGAATATATCCCCGCGATTGAAAAGGGCTTCCGTGAAACGGCTGAATCCGGCCAGCTCATCGGCTTCCCGATCATCGACTTTGAAATCCTGCTCTATGACGGCGCCTATCATGACGTCGACTCATCGGCGCTGGCTTTCGAAATCACCGGTCGTGCAGCGATGCGTGAAGTCGCTCAGAAGTCCGGCATCAAGCTGCTCGAACCGATCATGCGCGTTGAAGTTGTCACCCCGGAAGATTATCTGGGTGACGTGATCGGCGACATGAACTCCCGCCGTGGCCAGATTCAGGGTACCGACACACGCGGCAACGCTCAGTCGGTCGAGGCAATGGTCCCGCTGGCGAACATGTTTGGCTACGTCAATCAGCTGCGCTCCTTCACGCAAGGCCGTGCGCAGTACACAATGCAGTTCTCGCACTATGACGAAGTTCCTGCAAACGTGGCGGACGAGGTGAAGGCAAAGCTTGCCTGATCTTAAAAGACAGATTAAGGCGCGCGCCTGTTTGGCAGGCGAGCGCCCGCAATCCGAAACTGTGAACCAATCGAAGAACGAGGGTTAGAACAATGGCTAAGGCTAAATTTGAGCGGAACAAGCCGCACTGCAACATCGGCACCATCGGTCACGTTGACCACGGCAAGACGTCGCTGACGGCTGCTATCTCGAAGATTCTGGCTGAAACCAATGGCGGTGTCGCTGTTGACTTCGCCAACATCGACAAGGCTCCTGAAGAGCGCGAGCGCGGCATCACGATCTCGACGGCACACGTCGAGTACGAAACCGACGGTCGTCACTATGCACACGTCGATTGCCCGGGCCACGCTGACTATGTGAAGAACATGATCACCGGTGCGGCGCAGATGGACGGCGGCATTCTCGTCGTTTCGGCGACCGACGGCCCAATGCCACAGACCCGTGAGCACATCCTGCTCGCCCGTCAGGTCGGCGTGCCGCAGCTCGTCGTGTTCATGAACAAGGTTGACCTTGTTGACGACGCCGAAATCCTCGAGCTCGTTGAAATGGAAATCCGCGAACTTCTCTCGAAGTACGACTTTGACGGCGACAACATCCCCGTCATTCAGGGTTCCGCAACCTGCGCACTCAATGGCGACAAGCCTGAAATCGGCCGCGATGCCGTTCTCAAGCTGATGGCTGCTGTTGACAGCTGGATCCCGCAGCCTGCCCGTCCGCTTGACCGTCCGTTCCTGATGCCGATCGAAGACGTGTTCTCGATCTCGGGTCGTGGTACGGTTGTCACCGGCCGTGTCGAAACCGGCGTTGTGAAGGTTGGCGAAGAAGTCGAAATCGTCGGCCTCAAGGACACCAAGAAGACCGTCGTCACCGGCGTTGAAATGTTCCGCAAGCTGCTCGATCAGGGTGAAGCCGGCGATAACATCGGCGCTCTCATCCGCGGCGTTGGCCGTGAAGAAGTTGAGCGTGGACAGGTTCTCTGCAAGCCCGGCTCGATCACGCCGCACACCGAGTTCACCTCGGAAGTGTACGTTCTGTCGAAGGAAGAAGGCGGCCGTCACACGCCGTTCTTTGCGAACTATCGTCCGCAGTTCTACTTCCGCACGACCGACGTCACCGGTGAAGTCGTTCTTCCCGAAGGCACGGAAATGGTCATGCCTGGTGACAACGTTCAGCTCGGTATCAAGCTGATCGCACCGATCGCTATGGAGCAGGGCCTGCGCTTCTCCATCCGCGAAGGTGGCCGGACCGTCGGTTCCGGGGTTGTCGCTTCGATCACGAAGTAATATAGCTCAATCAACACCGCCCGATTCTCCCCGTGAGGATCGGGCGGTTTGCTTGTTTAATGTTTTTGGCTCTTTCTCATCGGTAAACGGACAATGGAAACACAAAATATCCGCATTCGCCTGAAGGCTTTCGACCATCGCGTGCTCGACCAGGCAACTGGCGACATCGCAGATACGGCGAAGCGTACAGGTGCTTCGATCCGTGGGCCCATTCCGCTCCCGACGAGAATTGAGAAATTCACGGTGAACCGTGGACCGCACGTCGACAAGAAGTCGCGCGAGCAGTTCGAAGTTCGCACCTATAAGCGGTTGCTCGATATCGTGCAGCCGACACCCCAGACAGTTGACGCGCTGATGAAGCTCGATTTGGCTGCCGGGGTTGATGTTGAGATCAAGCTGGCCTAAGGCCGCTCATCTCATAGAGATTCGGGATACCGCACACCCATTGAGGTGTGGCTGCGTCCCCCGTCTTTTCCGCGCCGTCAGGCGTGGAAAGCCAGCCCGGACGGGGTGACTTTCATATTTGGGTTGAACATGCCCGCGGGGAATGGGTCTCCGTGGGCCTCTGTGTTAGGGAGAAGTAGATCATGCGCACTGGCGTGATCGCGAAGAAGGTCGGCATGACGCGCATCTTCAAAGAAGATGGCCGTCACGTGCCCGTTACCGTTCTGTCGCTTGAAAATTGCCAGGTCGTGTCGCAGCGGACCATTGATCGTGACGGTTACGTCGCCGTTCAATTGGGTGCCGGTGCGGCTAAGGCCAAAAACGTCGCAAAGCCGCAACGCGGTCACTTTGCGAAGGCAGAAGTTGAGCCCAAGGCTCGTCTCGTTGAATTCCGCGTCGCTGACGATGCGCTGGTGGACGTTGGCGCGGAAATTTCCGCAGACCATTTCGTCGCCGGCCAGCTCGTCGACGTTGCCGGTCACACCCAGGGTAAGGGTTTTGCAGGCGCTATGAAGCGTTGGGGCTTCGGCGGTCTGCGTGCCACCCACGGTGTGTCTGTGTCTCACCGTTCGCACGGTTCGACCGGGCAGCGTCAGGATCCGGGCAAGGTCTTCAAGAACAAGAAGATGGCCGGCCACATGGGTGACCGTCAGCGCACGCAGCAGAACCTCGAAATCGTCCTCACGGATGCTGATCGCGGCCTTTTGTTCGTTCGTGGTTCGGTTCCGGGTGCCAAGGGCACGTGGCTCACCGTTTCGGACGCTGTGAAGGTTTCACGCCCATCCGACGCTCCGTACCCTGCCTCGGTTCGTTCCGCAGGCGGTCAGGTCGAAGCTCCCGCAGACACTCCGGTTGAAGTCGCTGATGCGCCTGAAGCCGTCGAAAATCAGGAGGGCTAAGCCATGAAGCTCAAGGTTCAGACCCTCGACGCCAAGGCAAAGGGCGACATCGACCTTGCAGAAGACGTGTTCGGCCTGGAGCCGCGCGCAGACATCCTGCACCGCGTTGTTACCTGGCAGCTCGAAAAGGCCCGCGGCACAGCCCGTGGTGCCCGTGAGCGCGCCGACGTTGCCCGCACCGGTAAGAAATTTGGTCGCCAGAAGGGCGGCGGTACGGCGCGTCACGGCGATCGCCGCGCTCCGGTCTTCATCGGCGGTGGTAAGGCTCACGGTCCGCGCGTCCGTGACTTCAACCCATCGCTCAACAAGAAGATCCGTGCACTCGGCCTGAAGATGGCGCTTTCCGCCAAGGTCAAGTCGGGCTCGCTGATCGTTCTTGAAGATCTGGCGCTCAAGGAAGCCAAGACCAAGGCGCTCGTCGGCACGCTCAGCAAGCTGGGCTTTGGCCGCACCGCTCTCGTGATTGACGGTGAAGCCGTTGAAACGAGCTTCGCTCTTGCTGCAGCCAACATCCCCGGCGTGGACGTGTTGCCCGCCATGGGCGCCAATGTTTACGACATCCTTCGCCACGATACGCTGGTTCTGACCCGCGCTGGCGTTGAAAAGCTGGAGGCGCGGTTCAATGGCTAAGAAGCAAGTGGATATCCGCCACTATGACGTGGTGCTCGCGCCCCACATCACCGAGAAGGCGACGATGGCAAGCGAACATAACGCAGTTGTGTTCCGCGTAGCCGGCGATGCGACGAAGCCTCAGATCAAGGCAGCGGTAGAAGCGCTGTTTGATGTCAAGGTAACCGGCGTCAACACCATCGTCCAAAAGGGCAAGACCAAGAAGTGGAAGGGCGAAGCTTATCGTCGTTCCGACTTCAAAAAAGCGATTGTGACGCTGGCTGAAGGCCAGTCGATCGACGTGACCACGGGGATTTAAGAACCATGGCACTGAAGCATTATAACCCGACCAGCCCGGCCCGCCGTGGCCTGATCTTGGTTGACCGCTCTTCGTTGCATAAGGGCAAGCCTGTAAAGGCCTTGACCGAAGGCAAGCACAAGACCGGCGGTCGCAACAATAAGGGCCATGTGACGTCGCGCGGTATCGCCGGCGGCCACAAGCAGAGCTATCGCATCATCGACTTCAAGCGTCGCAAATGGGACGTGGAAGCGACGGTCGAGCGTCTGGAATATGACCCCAACCGCACAGCGTTCATTGCGCTCGTCACCTATGAAGATGGCGAGTTCTCCTACATCCTCGCGCCGCAGCGCTTGGCCCCCGGTGACAAGATCATCGCGGCTAAGAAGACCGACGTGAAGCCAGGCAACGCGATGGAACTCGGCCAGATGCCGGTCGGCACCATTGTCCACAACGTGGAAATGAAGCCCGGCAAGGGCGGCCAGATCGCCCGTTCGGCAGGCACCTATGTGCAGGTCGTCGGTCGTGACCGCGGCATGGTGATCGTTCGCCTGAACTCGGGTGAGCAGCGTTATCTGCGTTCGGATTGCATGGGCACCGTTGGTGCTGTGTCCAACCCGGACAATGGCAACACGAACCTCGCCAAGGCTGGTCGTAACCGCTGGAAGGGCATCCGCCCGCTGACTCGCGGTGTTGCAAAGAACCCGGTCGACCATCCGCACGGCGGTGGTGAAGGCCGGACCTCAGGTGGCCGTCATCCAGTGACGCCATGGGGTAAGCCGACCAAGGGGGCGCGTACGCGTTCCAACAAGGCGACGGACAAGATGATCATCCGGTCGCGTCACGCCAAGAAGAAGAGGTAAGTCATGGCCCGTTCCGTCTGGAAAGGTCCCTTTGTTGACCTTCATCTGCTCAAGAAAGCAGAAACCGCTGCTGAAGCGGGCACGCGTTCTGGCCCGATCAAGACTTGGTCGCGTCGTTCGACGATCCTGCCTCAGTTCGTTGGCCTGACGTTTAACGTCTATAATGGCCGCAAGTTCATCCCCGTCCTCGTCAGCGAGGAAATGGTCGGCATGAAGCTTGGTGAATTTGCGCCGACGCGCACTTTCCCCGGCCACGCCGCTGACAAGAAGGGCAAGCGCTGATGTCGAAGTCTGCATCTCCCCGTCGCGTTGGTGACAACGAGGCGCTCGCGGTGGGCACCATGATCCGCGGTTCGGCCCAGAAGCTGAACCTCGTGGCTGGTCTCATCCGTGGCAAGAAGGCCGGTGACGCGCTGAACATTCTTCAGTTCTCGACCAAGGCTATGGCTGTTGATGTCCGCAAGGTGCTCGCTTCGGCGATCGCGAATGCGGAAAACAACCATAATTTGGATGTCGACGCCCTGGTCGTTTACGAAGCAAGCGTTGGCAAGTCGATTGCCATGAAGCGCTTTGCAACCCGCGCCCGCGGTCGTTCGACCCGCATCGTCAAGCCGTTCAGCCGCCTCCGCGTGGTTGTCCGCGAAGTGCAAGAGGAAGCATAAGCCATGGGTCAGAAGAGCAATCCGATCGGCCTGCGCCTCCAGATCAACCGGACCTGGGACAGCCGCTGGTACGCCGAGGGCGCCGAATATGGCCGTCTCCTCCTGGACGACCTGAAGCTGCGCAAGTTCATCATGAAGACGCTGCCGCAGGCTGCGATCTCCAAGGTGGTCATTGAGCGTCCGGCCAAGACCTGCCGTATCTCCATCTATGCTGCACGCCCCGGCGTGATCATCGGCAAGAAGGGCGCGGACATCGAAAAGCTGCGTAAGACGCTGGCCTCGATGACGTCGAGCGACGTGTCGTTGAACATCGTTGAAATCCGCAAGCCGGAAATCGACTCCAAGCTCGTTGCTCAGGGGATCGCGGACCAGCTGGAACGCCGTATCGCTTTCCGTCGTGCCATGAAGCGCGCGGTGCAGTCGGCGCTCCGTCTGGGTGCTGAAGGTATTCGTATCACCTGCGCTGGTCGCTTGGGTGGCGCGGAAATCGCCCGCACCGAATGGTATCGTGAAGGCCGTGTGCCGCTGCACACGCTGCGCGCGAACGTCGATTACGCTGAAGCCGAAGCGCACACCGCTTATGGCGTTTGCGGGATCAAGGTCTGGATCTTCAAGGGTGAAATCCTTGGCCATGATCCGATGGCAACCGACCGTCTGATGCTTGATGCACAGACGTCCGGCGTCCGTCCGGCCCGCTGAGTTTAGGATAGAGCAATGCTGCAACCGAAACGCACCAAATTCCGCAAGGCGCATAAGGGCCGTATCCACGGTCTCGCCAAGGGCGGTACAGATCTGAACTTCGGTTCTTATGGCCTGAAGGCCATGGAGCCGGACCGGATCACCGCACGTCAGATCGAAGCTGCACGTCGTGCGATCACGCGCCACATCCGCCGTCAGGGCCGTTTGTGGATCCGCGTCTTCCCAGACGTGCCGGTCTCGTCCAAGCCTGCCGAAGTCCGCATGGGCTCCGGTAAGGGTGCCCCCGAATATTGGGCGGCACGTGTCAAGCCGGGTCGTATCCTGTTTGAACTTGATGGCGTTCCCGGTCCGATCGCGGCCGTTGCCTTCAGCCGCGCTGCTGAAAAGCTGCCGATCAAGGTCAAGGTCGTTGCCCGTCTGGGTGACTTCTCGCACTTGGGAGCTGAATAATGACCAAGATTGCTGATCTTAAAGTCAAGACAGACGACCAGCTCGTCGAGGAACTTGTCAACCTGAAGCGTGAGCAGTTCAACCTGCGGTTTCAGGCGGCGACCAGCCAGCTCGAGAAGCCCGCGCGCATCCAACAGGTGCGTCGGGATATCGCCCGCATCAAGACGCTTCAGACTCAGCGCTCCGCTGATTCTGCGGCTAAGTAAGGACCAGGTGACATGCCAAAGCGTGTGCTGACCGGAACGGTCGTTTCCGACAAGACCGACAAGACGGTTGTGGTCAAGGTAGAGCGTAAGGAGAAACACCCGCTCTACGGTAAGATCATCCGCCGTTCGAAGAAATATCACGCCCATGATGAAGGCAACACCTTCAAAGAGGGCGAAGTGGTGCGCATTGAAGAATGCGCCCCTATTTCGAAGTTGAAGACCTGGACGGTCTTAGAAAAGGTCGGCGGTGCTGCGGCAATCGTCGATCCAATGGAGGGCTGATCCATGATTCAGATGCAGTCCAATCTGGAAGTCGCCGATAACTCGGGCGCCAAGCGCGTTCAGTGCATCAAGGTGCTCGGTGGTTCCAAGCGTCGTTTCGCCGGCGTGGGTGATGTGATCGTTGTGTCGATCAAAGAAGCCCAGCCGCGCGGCAAAGTGAAAAAGGGTGACGTGCACCGCGCAGTCATCGTTCGTACCGCCAAGGACATTCATCGTCCCGATGGTTCGACGATCCGTTTCGACGGGAATGCGGCGGTCCTCGTCAACAAGAACGAAGAGCCGATCGGCACCCGTATTTTCGGCCCGGTCTGCCGTGAACTGCGCGCGAAGAACTTCATGAAGATCATCTCGCTCGCACCGGAGGTGCTGTAATGGCTTCGCTGAAAATCAAAAAGGGTGACAAGGTCGTCGTCCTGTCCGGCAAGGACAAGGGCAAGCACGGCGAAGTGACCAAGTCGTTCCCGAAGGACGGCAAGGTGATTGTGGCCGGCGTGAATATCGCCACCCGCCACAAAAAGCCGACCCAGGCCAACCCGCAGGGTGGTCTGGAGCGTCGCGAAGCGCCGATGCCGGTGTCGAAGGTCGCAATCGAAGATCCGAAGTCGGGCAAGCCAACGCGCGTCCGCTTCGAAATCAAGGACGGCAAGAAGGTCCGTGTGGCCGTGAAGTCCGGGGAAGTGATCAATGGCTGACAAGTACAAGGCCCGTATGCAGGGCATCTACGAAGCAACGATCATCAAGGCGATGACGGAAAAGTTCGGGTATACCAACTCGATGCAGGTTCCGCGCCTCGATAAGATCGTCATCAACATGGGTGTTGGTGAAGCGACGCAGGACAAGAAGAAAGTCGAAATCGCCGCTGCAGAAATGCAGCAGATTGCAGGCCAGAAGCCCGTGATCACCAAGGCGAAGAAGTCGATCGCGCAGTTCAAGCTGCGTGAAGGCATGCCGATTGGTTGCAAGGTCACCTTGCGCCGTGAACGCATGTATGAATTTCTTGATCGCCTGATCACCATCGCGCTCCCGCGCGTCCGCGATTTCCGGGGCCTGAACCCGAAGTCGTTTGACGGCCGTGGCAACTATGCGATGGGGCTGAAGGAACAGCTGGTTTTCCCGGAAATCAGCTACGATCAGATCGATAAAATGCGTGGCATGGACATCATTGTCACGACAACCGCAAAGACCGACGACGAAGCGCGTGAGCTCCTTCGCCTGTTCGGTTTCCCTTTCCCTCAAGAAGAAGAGCAGCAGCAGGCCGCGTAAGCGGGACTGCTCTGACGGAAGGAAGAGAACTTAAGTCATGGCGAAACTGAGTTCGATCAACAAAAACGAGCGTCGCAAGAAGCTCGTTAAGAAGTACGCAGGGCGTTATGCCCGGCTGAAGGCGATCGCAAACGACGAATCCAAGGACGAAACGGAGCGCCTCATCGCGCGCCTGAAGCTGGCCGAAATTCCGCGCAACGGAAATCCGACCCGTGTCCGCAACCGCTGCGAGCTGACGGGTCGTCCGCGCGCTTACTACCGCAAGTTCCGGCTTTGCCGTGTTCAGCTGCGTGATTTGGCCAATAAGGGCCTGATCCCCGGCGTCACCAAGTCGAGCTGGTAAGGGGTTACTGAAAAATGTCTTTGACCGATCCCTTGGGTGATATGCTCACCCGCATCCGCAACGGCCAGCGTGCCAAGATGGATAGCGTTCTGACACCGGCGTCTACGCTGCGTGTCCGCGTGCTCGACGTTTTGCAGCGCGAAGGTTATATTCGCGGCTATCATGATGAGGCCCTGGGTGCACACCCGGGCATCCGCATCGAACTGAAGTATTTCGAAGGTCAGCCGGCCATCAAGCACGTTGCACGTGTGTCGAAGCCCGGTCGCCGCGTTTACTCCGGTTCGAAGGAACTGCCGATTATCCGTAATGGCCTCGGCATCACCATCGTCTCGACGCCCCGTGGTGTTCTTTCTGACGCGGAAGCGCGTGAGCAGAATGTCGGTGGCGAAGTGCTCGCGGAGGTGTTCTGATGAGCCGCACAGGTAAAAAGCCAATTGCCATTCCGGCAGGCGTGACCGCATCGCTCGACGGCGCGATCATCGCCGTCACTGGCCCCAAGGGGACGCTCAGCATCCCTAAGGAAGCCGAAGTGTCGTACAGCCTTGAAGACGGCCAGCTTTCCGTTCGCCCTGCGAACGAAACAAAGCGGGCGCGGTCCTTCTGGGGCATGCAGCGCACCCTGATCCAGAATTTGGTGACGGGCGTGACCGAAGGCTTCACCAAGACCCTCGTTATGACGGGTGTCGGCTACCGTGCAAGCGCACAGGGCCAGAAGCTCAAGCTGCAACTCGGCTACAGCCACGACATCGATATTGACGTGCCGAAGGGCATCGACATCAAGACTCCGGATCAGACGACGATCGAAATCTCGGGCATTGACCGCCAGGCGGTTGGCCAGATCGCCGCAGAAATTCGCCGCTGGCGTAAGCCTGAGCCTTATAAGGGCAAGGGTATCCGCTATCGTGGCGAGTTTATCTTCCGGAAGGAGGGTAAGAAGAAGTAATGGCACAGAAGCTTTCATCATTCGAAAAGCGCCGCCAGCGCGTCCGTACGGCAATCCGTACCCGCGCCAGCCAGCGTCCGCGCCTGTCCATTCACCGGTCGGGCCGTCACATCTACGCGCAGATCATCGACGACGCAGCAGGCAAGACAGTTGCCGCAGCTTCGACCGTCGAAAAGGACGCGCGCGCCAAGTCGGGTGCAAACCTCGACGCAGCGGTTTTGGTAGGCAAGGCTGTTGCCGAGCGTGCCAAGAAGGCTGGCGTAACCAAGGTCGTGTTCGACCGTGGGGGTTTCCTGTTCCATGGTCGCGTAAAAGCATTGGCTGACGCGGCACGCGAAGGCGGATTGGAGTTCTAAATGGCTGACGAAACCGAAATCCAGGGCGGCGCTGCTGCCCCCGAAGCCGCCGCTGCGGCTCCTGATGCGACCGAAGGTCGTGGTCGGGGCGGTCGTGGCCGTGGTGGTAACGATCGTGGCCGTGGTGGCCGCGATGGCAACCGTGGTCGTCGTGATGACCGCAAGGGAGCCGAAGACGGCGGTGAAGAGCTGATCGAAAAGCTCGTTCACATCAACCGCGTTTCCAAGACGGTGAAGGGCGGTAAGCGCTTCGGCTTTGCAGCTTTGGTCGTTGTCGGCGACGGCAAGGGTCGTGCAGGCTTTGGTCATGGTAAGGCACGCGAAGTGCCGGAAGCCATTTCTAAGGCGACGGCTGCTGCCAAGAAGGCAATGGTTCGCGTTCCCCTGAAGGAAGGCCGCACGTTACATCATGATGGCAATGGACACTTTGGTGCCGGCCGCGTGACGCTGCGCACGGCGCCGCAGGGAACGGGCATCATCGCCGGTGGTCCGATGCGCGCTGTCTTTGAATCGCTCGGCGTTGCCGATGTTGTGACGAAGTCAGTTGGCACGTCGAACCCCTACAACATGATCCGGGCGACCTTTGCTGCTCTTACCGAGCAAACAAGCCCCAAGTCGGTTGCCCAGCGTCGCGGCAAGAAGATCGCCGATCTTCTGAAGCGTGGTGGAGCTGCCGCGGCTGAAGCCCTGGCTGAAGCCGAAGCGGTTACGGAGTAATCCCGATGGCGAAGATCAAAATTAAGCAGACCGGTTCGCCGATCCGCCGGACCAAGGACCAGCGCGCAACGCTGATCGGTCTCGGCCTGAACAAAATGCACCGCGTATCGGAGCTGGAAGATTCCCCCGAAGTCCGGGGCATGATCCAGAAAATCCGTCACATGGTGGAAGTGATCGGTTAAACCCTAAATTGCCCGCCCCGGTCTTGACCGGGGCGGCATTTATCCGGAAGGGGGAGCCCCTTCCTCAGCGCGAACATAGCGAAAGCGAGTGCACGATATGAAACTCAACGAACTCCGTGATAATGATGGTGCCCGTAAGGGCCGGATGCGCGTCGGACGCGGCATCGGCTCTGGCAAGGGCAAGACCGCTGGCCGAGGCCAGAAGGGTCAGAAGAGCCGCGAAGGCGTCTCCATCGCAGGCTTTGAAGGCGGTCAGATGCCGCTCCACATGCGTCTGCCAAAGCGCGGCTTCAACAACATCTTCTCGAAGGATTATGCTGAGGTCAACCTCGGTGCGATCCAGAAGCTCGTTGATGCCAAGAAGCTCGACGTTGAAGCGACGATCGACCACGCTGCCCTGAAGGCAGCCGGCGTCGCCCGTGGTGGTAAGAATGGTGTCCGTCTGCTCGCCAAGGGTGAACTGACGGCTAAGCTCAGCCTCGTTGTTGCCGGCGCATCTGCTGCGGCGAAGGCTGCGGTTGAAAAGGCTGGCGGTAGCGTGGAGGTTATTCACGTTGTTCCGGCAGCCGAAAAGGCTGCTGCCAAGAAGAATACCGTCAAGATCAGGACGAATGCCTGAGGAAAACTCAGGTCAGGGCTTAGACAAGCGCTGATTAGTCATTATATGGAGCGGCGGGCTGTCCAACGGGCATGACCCGCCGTTCTTTTTCGAGGGTCATCCATCCAATGGCAAGTTCCGCCGACCAGCAAGCAGGCTTGAACCTTTCCCGCTTTTCACAGGCCTCCGAGCTGAAGAGCCGCATCTGGTTCACGATCGGGGCGTTGATTGTTTTTCGCCTGCTCAGCCATGTGCCTCTGCCGGGGATTGACCCCAAGGCGCTCGAAACGCTGTTCAACACGACCAAGGGTGGTGTTCTCGACTTTTTCAACATGTTCTCAGGCGGCTCGCTGGAGCGCATGAGCCTCATCGCGCTGGGCGTGATGCCGTACATCACGGCGTCCATCGTCGTGCAGCTTGGCACGTCGCTCTCCTCAACGCTGGCGGCGTTGAAGAAAGAAGGCGAAAGCGGCCGTAAGAAGCTGAACCAGTACACCCGCTACGGCACTGTCGGCCTGACGATTGTGCAGGGCTATTTCATCGCTGTCGGGCTTGAAAGCTGGGGCGCGACGCAGGGCCTTTCGGCTGTGGTGGAGCCCGGCATGCTGTTCCGCGTTGCTTGCGTCACGGCGTTGCTTGGCGGCACCATGTTCCTCATGTGGCTCGGTGAACAGATCACCAGCCGCGGTATCGGTAACGGCATTTCCCTGATCATCATGGCGGGTATCGTCGCGACCTTGCCAAAGACGCTCGCTCAGGTGTTTGAAGGTGGCCGCACGGGCACGATGAACCCGCTCATGGTGCTTGGCATCGGTGCGGCGATCCTTGGCCTGATTGCCTTTATCTGCTTTATGGAGCGTGCGCAGCGCCGCGTGCTGATCCAGTATCCCAAGCGCCAGACGCAGCGCGGCATGATGCAGGCCGATAAGAGCTTCCTTCCGCTCAAGATCAACACGGCAGGTGTTATCCCGCCGATCTTTGCGTCGTCGCTGTTGCTGATGCCGCTCACGCTCGTCCAGTTCGCTGGGCAAAGCGCCACGCAGGATTCGGCGACCGGTGACGTGATCCTGACGATTACCAATGCCCTGCAGCACGGATCTCCTCTGTACATGGCCCTCTATGCGTTCGGCATCATCTTCTTCTGCTTCTTCTACACGGCCGTTGTCTTCAACCCGGAAGAAACAGCAGAGAACCTGAAGCGGTACGGCGGCTTCGTGCCCGGCATTCGCCCCGGCAAGAACACAGAGAACTATCTGGATTATGTGCTGACGCGCATCACGGTGGTCGGCGCTGCTTATCTGACGTTGGTCTGCCTGGTGCCTGAATTCATGTTCTCCAGCCTTGGCTTCATGGCCATTGGCGGCACCAGCCTCCTGATCGTTGTCAACGTGACGATGGATACAGTGACACAGATCCAGAGCCACATGTTGGCCCACCAATATGGGGATCTCATCAAGAAGGCGAAGCTCAAAGGGGGAGCGCGACGTTGAATATAATTCTGTTGGGACCTCCGGGGGCGGGGAAGGGCACACAGGCCAGCCGATTGCAGGAAGAGCGCGGCATGGTGCAGCTTTCGACCGGCGATATGCTTCGCGCCGCGGTTAAGGATGGCACGCCCGTCGGGCTGAAGGCCAAGGCTGTCATGGAAGCCGGTGAACTCGTTTCTGACGAGATCGTCTCAGGCATCATTGGCGAGGCGCTGGACAAGCTGCCGGCCGAGACTGGTGTGATCTTTGATGGCTATCCCCGGACGGCCGCCCAGGCGGACTCGCTGGATGATATTTTGACCGCGCGTGGCCGCAAGCTGGACTGTGTGATCGAATTGGGCGTGGACGAAGAGGCCTTGGTTGAACGCATCACCGGACGTTTTACGTGTGGGACATGTGGTGCAGGCTACCACGACACCTTCAAACAGCCAAAGGTTGCCGGCACCTGTGACCAGTGCGGCGCGACCGAGTTTAAGCGCCGTCCCGACGACAATGAGGAAACGGTCCGCACGCGGATGGCCGAGTATCGCGCAAAGACAGCGCCGATCCTGCCGATCTATGAAGCGCGTGGCCTCTTGCAGCGGGTGGACGGCATGGCGGATATTGACGTCGTCAATACGTCCATCGAAGCGATCCTCGACGCGAAGTAAGCGGGACGGATCGGGGGCTGATTTAGCCGCCGCGTCATTGAAGAGTCATTGACCTGACATTCTCGTGTCGCTTGCGCGCGCTAGTTCAGCCAAATGACTCACCTTGCCCTTCGTTTGTTCCGCGCCTCCCCGAGGCAGCAGACCGCACGCCCGACCGCTCAGAAGACCCGTATCAAGGGTGTCTGGCATTACAGGCTGTTGGCTTGGGCTTTCCGCAACAGCTGAACGTTTTGCTCAGTTAAAACCGTGCGAGAGGAAGTCCGGCATCGGGCCGTTCCAGCCGCCGGTTTCACTTGAATCCTCAGCCTGTTTCACAGTCTCGCGACGCGCGGCTGGTCTTTCCTGAGGCTTGCGCTCTCCACGCTCGGGCTTTTCGACGCGTTCCGGCTTTGGTTCAGACGCCTTGGCTTCTTCAACCTTAAGGGCTGTCTTTGCACGCGACCGGCGCGCCGGGCGCGGTTGTTCGTCTGCTGCGACCTCGGCCACTTCAGGCGTCGAAGGCGTTGCCACTGATCCGCCGCTGCCCTTCATTCGGTTCAACGTCTGGCCGGTCAGCTTTTCGATATTCTCAATGGCTTCGGCATCTGCCGGTGTCACAAATGTGAAGGCCTTACCCGTCGCACCTGCACGGCCTGTGCGGCCGATGCGGTGGACATAATCATCGGGATGCCAAGGTGCGTCGAAGTTGAAGACGTGGCTTACACCCTTGATGTCGAGGCCACGGGCCGCAACGTCTGACGCAACGAGAATGTTGATATCGCCCGATTTGAAGCGGTCGAGTTCCTTGATGCGGGCCGATTGCTCCATGTCGCCGTGGATTTCTGTTGCGCGGAAGCCGGACCGCTGCAGGCTCTGGGCCAACTCGCGCACGGTTGTCTTGCGGTTGCAGAAGATGATCGCCGTGTTGACGTCGTCGGCATTCAGTAGGTCACGCAGAACGTCCCGCTTCTTGCGGGCGTCAACTTCAACCAGCATCTGGGTGATGTTGACATTGGTCGATGCAGGACGGGCCACTTCGATGGTTTTGGGGTTCGACAGGAACTTGTCCGCCAGTTTCTTGATTGGCGGCGGCATCGTTGCCGAAAACAGCAAGGTCTGGCGGCTGGAGGGCAGTTTCGTGCAGATATTCTCGATATCCGGGATGAAGCCCATGTCGAGCATCCGGTCCGCCTCATCGATGACGAGCAGGTCGCAGCCATTGAGCAGGATCTTACCGCGCTCAAACAGGTCCATCAGGCGGCCCGGGGTTGCGATGAGGACATCAACACCCTTTTCCAGCGCCTTGACCTGATCCCCCATCTGCACGCCGCCGATGAGCAGCGCCATGGAGAGCTTGTGATATTTGCCGTATTTCTCAAAATTCTCGGCGACCTGCGCGGCCAGTTCCCGCGTTGGTTCCAGGATGAGTGAACGGGGCATGCGCGCGCGGGTGCGGCCATGGCCCAGAACATCAATCATGGGGAGGACGAACGCCGCTGTCTTGCCGGTGCCCGTTTGCGCGATGGCAATCAGATCGCGCATCATCAGAACGCTGGGAATAGCCTGCTGCTGGACAGGTGTCGGATCGGAATAGCCCGCCTCAGTTATGGCGCGGAGCAGTTCTTCGGATAGGCCGAGATCGGCAAAACTCATTCAGGTTAGGTTCCGGATAAGGTGCGGGAGGGTGCCCCTGCATGTCGCCTGCGGGCCTTGGCTTTAGGGACGAAAAAGTCAAGCAAAAGCCGTCCGGAATGAGGGCCAAAGCGGCATCACTTTTGCTTTGGCGGCACCAGTGTGTGAAATTTGTCGATCATGCAGGCGCCGCCGGTGCGGGAATGGATCGTATCCCGGTCCTCACACAGTTGTCCGTCGCGGGTGGGTTGCAGATAAAAGCCGGAATAAAAGTCGATGGACGGGCAGCCCTTTTCCAAACGTGCGCGGATGGGCTGCCCACTGCGAAGGATGAGGTCGATGCTGTCGGGTCTGCTGATCAAAACACCCCCCAGCGTCGCAATGGAAAGGCATTTTTGCGCCGATTTTTCTTTCCAGTCCTGGAAGATCATTCGCGGTCGGGCCCGTTCGAGATGCGGGGTGATGCGGATGACGGTCCGCCGCTCAATCAGCACCTGCGCATACTCCGTCCCGTTCTGCTGAGGCAGAGCAGCAGGACCCGGCGGCGTCAACGCCGCGGCAGACAGAACGAGAAACTGGATCATTGAGATGGTGTCATGATTCGACCCGAAGTGCGGTTGGACGGTTGAACAGATCATGAATTGCGTGGCAATGGGGCATAGCTGCCTCGCCTTGAGGCAGGGGAGACGTTCGCGATGATGAATGCGGCACTATTGGCGGAACTTGGCGCGGTGCTGGGCACCAAAGGCCTGACGACCGATTCCGCTGACATCGCGCCGTGGACGACCGACTGGCGCAAGCTTTACCAGGGGAAGGCTGCCGCTTTGGTGCAGCCGGCGTCCGTCGCCGAAGTTCAGGCGGTTCTCGAGATCGCGTCGCGTCACCGCATTCCAGTGGTGCCGCAAGGTGGCAACACGTCGATGGTGGGCGGCGCGACACCCGATGACAGCGGAGAGGCGATCATAGTTTCGCTGCGCCGGATGAACGCGATCCGCCTGCTGGACCCAGCGGCTGGCCTTGTTGTGGCAGAGGCCGGTGTGGTGCTGTCCACCCTGCACGACGCGGCCTGCGCCCAAGGCATGCGTTTTCCATTGTCGCTTGGCGCGCGGGGGTCGGCGACGATTGGCGGGCTTGTCTCCACCAATGCCGGCGGCACGCAGGTGCTGCGCTTTGGCACGATGCGCCGTCTTGTGTTGGGTGTGGAGGCGGTCTTGCCCGATGGCGGGCTTTACGAGGGGCTGGCGGCCCTTAAGAAAGACAATCGGGGCTATGATCTCACCCAGCTGCTGATCGCGGCGGAAGGCACGATTGGCATCATCACGGCCGCGAGCCTAACGCTTGTGCCGGATGTGCTCGACCGGGCTGTCGCATGGATGGCGGTGGATAGCCCCGAAGCGGCGCTCACCAGCTTGCGCGCCATGGAGGCGGCGTCGGGCGACGCAATTGAGAGTTTTGAACTGATCCCGGAAAGCTCTTTGCGTCTGGTGCTTCAGCATATCCCTGGGACCCGCGCGCCGCTTGAGGGGCATGCGCCTTGGCACGTGTTGGTGGAATATGTCCGCAGCAGTCCAAGCGCCACTGCGCCTGCTGAAGCGCTGGAGCACATGCTGGCTGGTGAATTGGAGGCAGGGCGCATTTTGGATGCCGCGATTGCCGCCAGCGAGGCACAGGCAGAGGCGTTTTGGAAAATCCGCGAATCAATCTCCGAGGCGGAGCGCACGCATGGCCCGGCCATGCAGCACGACATTTCGGTGCCGGTGGACGATATGCCGCGCTTTATTGCGGATGCCAGTGCCGAAGTTGAACGCGCCTTTCCCGGTGTCTGGGTCAACGCTTATGGCCATTTGGGTGACGGCAATGTCCATTTTCATGTGCGTGCGCCTGAGGGGTGCACGGACGCAAATTGGCGCGTGACAAAAGGCAAGGCGGCAAGCCGGATGGTCTATGATCTGGTGTCTGCCGCAGGTGGCTCCATCTCGGCGGAACACGGTATCGGGCAGATGAAGCGCGACGAACTCGGGCGGCTGTCTGCACCGGCACGCATCCAGGCGCTGCGCGCAATTAAGGCGGCGTTTGATCCATGGGGCATCATGAACCCCGGTAAGCTCATCCCTTAGATTTCAGGGGCATAGAAAGGGTAGCGGGAATCGCCGCTTTCCCCTTGCACTCTGGCATTTCGGGCCATAGGAGCCGATGCGATTCAGAACCGCCTCATTGGCAGCAGGAGAATACGTATGGCCAGTGCGCCGCAAGATGCTCTTCCCTTGTTTTTCAAGGACCTCGTTCCACTTTCGTCCGTCGACCACGCGACATGGAAAACGCGTCCGGTGGAGAGCGCACCCTGGCTCAATGATCAGCACGCCGTGCCATTGACCGTTGATGAATTCGCCAGCGCCCAGCGCAACTATCCCATCATCTTTTCGTCAGGTGAAGCCCCTGTGCCGCTGGCGCTGATGGGCCTCAATGAAGGCGTCAACGTTTTCATGGGCGAAGATGGCCGCTTTACCGAGCAGGTTTATGTGCCGGCCTATGTCCGCCGCTATCCCTTCATGCTCGCAAAGCTGCGTCCGGACAGCGACGATCTGTCGGTCTGCTTTGATCCGACGGCCGGCGCAATTGGCGACTTCGAAGAAGGCGACGCCCTTTTCGTCGACGGCGAGCCGAGCGAAGCCACCAAGCAGATTCTTGGCTTTTGCGAACAATTTGAACAGGCCGGTCAGCGCACCCAGGCCTTTATGCAGGAACTGGTTGCCAATGACCTGCTGATGGACGGCGAAATGTCAGTCCAACCCGATCCAGACAAGCCGCCTTTCGTGTATCGTGGCTTCCAGATGGTCAACGAAGACAAGCTGCGTGAGCTTCGCGGCGACCAGTTGCGCAAGATGAATCAGTCCGGTCTTTTGCCGCTGGTTCACGCCCACCTGTTCTCCATGTCGGTCATGCGCGACGTCTTTGCCCGCCAGATGGCGTTGGGCAAAGTTGTTGCAGGTGACGCAAACGCCTAAAATAATTGAATAATTTCCAGTCCTTGGGGCTGGATTGAAAAGACCTTGGGGCGGCCGTTCGAACAAGCGAACGGTCGCCCTGACTTTTGCTTGAAACGGCCCGACCTGCACCCTACATAGTTTTTTGAGCGGTGGTGCGTGTCCCCCTTTTCGCGCCGCTACTCAGCACGCCCTTGGGCGTGTTTCCTCCCTGAACCTTGGCCACCCGGTGCGTGCACCGGGTGGTTTCTTTATGGAGGAGCTCTATTTATTCCGCCGCGATCGGGAGCGAGAATCGGGTAACCGCTTCGGCCAAGCGTTCCGCCACCTGCCGCAACAGCCGGGCCATATCCTTCAGGCCCTCTCCCGCCATCCGCAGGCTCGGGTCCAGGTAGAGCCGCCGGTCAAATTCCAGCTGGATGGCATGGAGGCCGTCCGCGGGTGCGGAATGCCGATCCAGAATGTGCCCGCCCGCATAAGGCGCGTTATAGGCGACCCGCAGGCCCGCCGCTTCAAAGGTCGCGCCGGCAATTTCGGTTAGGACAGAACTCGCACTGCGCCCGAACCGGTCCCCAACGACGATCTGCGGTGGTTTGCGGGTGCTATCCTGCAGCAAGGGCGGCATGGAGTGGATGTCGAGCAGAATCGCCGTGCCATGGCGACGGCGGGCGGCTTCCATCAGGGTTTCCAGCCGGTTGTGATATGGCCTGTGGTGGGTGTCGATCCGGCCCGCAATTTCTTCAGGAGAGAAGCGCCGTCGCCACAAGTCCCCCAAGGCGGCGGTCCGGCGCGGTACAAGGCCCAGCCCCCCGCGGGCTTTGGCAGATAGGATCGGTTGAACATCCATCGGCCGCGTCAGCATGCCGGGGTCCATGTCGCGCTCGGCGCGGTTGAGGTCGATGACGGCGCGGGGCGTCGTTGCGACAATACCGGTAAATCCGGCTTTAAATGCAGTCGTGGCCAGTTGGTCGGCCAGCCTGTCTTCCAGCGGCAATAGCCTGTCAGCAGGGAAGCGACAGTCATCGGCCAGATCAGGCGGGTAGGCGCGTCCGGCATGCGGCACCGAAAGAATGACGGGCCATTGCGGCACATCCGGACCGGATTGTTCGAACGAAATGTTCATCCCTTTGGTCCTAGAGAGGCCGTGAATGGCTTGCAATGTCTGCGGCATTGAAACAGCAACCTTCGTCAATCGTTATGAAGAATATTAAGGTGTGTCTGCTAAGCTCATTCCTTACGGATGGATGCGATCCGGATGCGTCGACGAAGAGGGCAAAGATGATCCATATTCTGCTGGCTGAAGATGATGATGTGATGCGCCAGTATCTCGTCCGCGCCTTGGAGCGGGCCGGCTATCGCGTGACCGCCGTTGACCGCGGCACCGCGGCGCTGGACCTCGTTGAGTCCGGCGAAGCTTTTGACCTGCTGCTGACCGACATTGTTATGCCGGAAATGGACGGGATTGAACTCGCCCAGAAGGTGACGCTCATCCACGCGGACATGAAGGTCATGTTCATCACCGGATTCTCGGCAGTGTCGCTTAAGGCGGGGCAGGCCATGCCCAATGCCAAGGTTCTGTCCAAGCCTTTCCATCTAAGGGACCTGGTCGCCGAAGTGGACCGGGCTTTCGCGTTCGGCAACGTCACGTCTGAAGGTTTGTAACGCGCAGCCGATGCCCTTTGCATCGGGCCTTGCAACCCGGCCCAGTCGCCGCTATTGGCCCCGGACCCCGACGGTTGCCGCCGAGTCATTCGGCGCTTGGAACTGCTCTTGAAAATGAGTGTGGGCGTGTAGCTCAGTGGTAGAGCACTGTGTTGACATCGCAGGGGTCGCAAGTTCAATCCTTGCCACGCCCACCATTTTCCGCTCCCCATTCTTGAAGCGTATGGCCAGTTAGACCGCGCCAGTCGTCGGCTGATCCACGGCGTCGGCTTCCGCGTGTGTCACTTTGATTGTCACGCCGGGGTTTTCCGATTGGACGGAAAGTGTCGCATCAAGCTGGCTTGCAAGCGCCTCTACGATGCTGGTGCCGAGGCCGGGCTTCGCGTCCGCCAATGACTTTTGGGTTCCGACGCCCGTATCGGACACAGACAATTGCCATCCAGAACCCGTGCTGTTGTAGCGCACGAAAATCTTCCCCTCCCGGTCTTGCGGGATCGCGTGCTTCAGGGCGTTGATGACCAGTTCCGTTACAATCAAACCAAGGCTGACAGACCGGTCCGCACTGACGCGACTGTCATCGACAATGGCGGCTATTTTGATCTTACCGGCATCTTGGACCATCGAGGCGCTCAGGCTCTGGCACAGACGCGTGAAATAATCGTCGAGCCTTACGTCCTCAGGCCCGGCTTCGGACAATTGCTGCTGAAGGGTGGCCACCGACATCACCCGGTTGCGGGCATCCCGCAGATGCGACCGCGCCTCTTCCGATTGAACACGGCGCGCACTTTGCATCAAGACGCTCGCGATAATCTGAAGGCTGTTGGCAATTCTGTGCTGGAGTTCTTTTAACAGAACAGCTTTTTCGCGGATCAGGTCATCCCGGTGCCGGTCTCCCATCCGCGCCAGCGTGACATCTGAAATGGTCAGGAGCAGGCAGTCTTGGCCTGATGCGCCATAATCGAGCCTCTGGGCGTGAAGCAAAAGCTTGCGGGTGACGTCCTTCACCTTCAAGTCCATTTCATAGGCATCGACGTCACCGCCTCCGGACATCGCCATGCGGAGCAGGCCACGCAACTGGGGCCGGTTCCATTCCCCATCGCCCAGTTCAAAGAAATTTCGGCCAGCCATCATTTTAGGGGGCAGGCCGAACAGACTTGTCGACGACGCGCTGGCGGTGATCACGTGGAATGTTTCGTCCAGAAGCAGAATGGGCATCACGGACGAATCGATCACCGCCATGGCGAGGTTATGGACAACATCCTGGGGTTTGTTTGTCATGTGCGTCATCATCTTCGGTGGCCTCTATCGGGGGAAATGGCCAGTTGGTTGCCCGAATGGCAGCTACGCATAGGCTGAATACGCCAGGCTCTTTGAATGGCCCGAAAACAGAGCCTAGCACAACTAATTGCCATAATGGCGTTAATTTATCAGAATGGCCTCTATTTCTTCTCCTGGCGGATTTTACGGATCATCATGGCACGCCCAATTGACCGCTCACACCTATCGGCTTGACGTTTTCGTCAACTTCCCAAATGGAGAGAGATGAAGCCCGCAGCACGGGTGCCAGCAATCGAATTGGAGAGAGGGTATGTTTAAGACGCGCTTGACTGAAATGTTCGGAGTGGAAACGCCGATCTGCATGGGCGGCATGACCGGCGTTGGCTATGGCGAACTCGTGGCTGCGGTCGCGAACGCGGGCGCGTTGGGCTTTATTACGGCACATATGTTCCCGAGCGGCGAAGCGTTGCTGGAAGAGATTGAGAAGACCAAGGCGCTGACTGACAAGCCTTTTGGAGTGAACCTCACCTTGCTTCCGTCGATCAACCCGATTCCCTATGATGATTACCGTGAGGCGATCATCCAGTCGGGCATCAAGATCGTAGAGACGGCGGGTCGCGCGCCTACCGATCATCTCCCGCGTTTCAAGGAAAATGGCGTTAAGGTCATCCACAAATGCACCTCTGTCCGTCACGCGGTGTCGGCGGTGAACAAGGGCGTGGACGTGATCAGCATCGACGGCTTTGAATGTGCGGGCCACCCCGGCGAAGACGATGTCGGTCTGGTCGTGCTGCTGCCCGCCACAGTCGACGCGCTGCCCAATACCCCGATCATCGCCTCAGGCGGCATGGCGGATGGCCGCAGCCTTGTGGCCGCGCTCGCGCTGGGAGCTGACGGTGTCAACATGGGCACGCGCTTCTGCGCCACCATTGAAGCGAAGATCCACCAGAATGTGAAGCAGGCGATTGTCGACAGCACGGAACTCGACACGGTTCTGGTCGGCCGCACGCTGCGCAACACAGCCCGGGTCGCGAAGAACGCGGTCTCGGTGCAGGTGGCTGAAATTCAGCGGGACCCCACAAAGTCGTTTGAAGACGTGAAGGCGCTGATGGCGGGCCAGCGTGGGCGCGACAATGTGCTGCGTGACGGCGATGTGGACGGCGGCATCTGGACGAGCGGCCAGAGCCAGGCGCTCATCCACGACATCCCGACCTGCGACGTTCTGGTGAAGAACATCATGGCGCAGGCAGAGGCGGTGCGCGCAAAATTCAACGCCTGATCTTCGGCGGTGATCCGGATGTCGCTGGTCTGATCGGCTGATTTCACAGCGCCCGTCCTTCGGGCTAGGCTGCTGACGAATCAGGCCGGTTCGGCCAAGGGGAAAGCGTGATGGATCGTCGGGCAGCATTGGCAGGGTTGGCGGCTTTGGCGGGCACATTGGCTGTGCCTGCGGGGGCGGCTGCCCCCAAGGCCATGATCAAGCCCGCCCGTTTGCGCGCAGGCGATACAGTCGGGCTTATTGAGCCGGCCGGCTTCACGACCGACAGCTTCAGCCTTGAAGAGATCGTCGCTGGAATCCGCGCCATGGGCCTGGTGCCCAAAGTCGCGCCGCATGTCCTGCAGCGCAGCGGCTATCTGGCGGGGACCGACGCGGAGCGGGCAGCAGACGTCAATGCGATGTTTGCCGACAAGGATGTGCGCGCCATCTTTGCCATTCGCGGCGGTTGGGGCTGCGCGCGCATCTTGCCTCTGCTTGATTTTGATCTCATCCGCGCCAATCCGAAGCTGCTGACGGGCTTTAGCGACATCACCGCGCTCCACATGGCGATTGCGGCCAAGGCAGGCTTTCCGACGATCCACGGGCCCAATGCCTCGAGCAGTTGGGGTAAGTTTAGCTGGGATTCGTTCCGCGCGGTCGCATTTGAAGGCGCCACGCCGATCTTCACCAATCCGACCGCCGTTGAAGATCGGCTGGTCCCGCGCGTCGGGAGCATTCGGACCATCGGCAAGGGCCGGGCGCAGGGCAAGCTTTATGGTGGCAATCTGACAGTGCTGACAGCGCTGGTCGGGACGCCCTATCTGCCCAGCTTTGACGGCGCGATCCTGTTTCTCGAAGACACGAATGAGGCGGAATACCGGATTGACCGGATGCTGACGCAATTGTCGCTCGCCGGCATCTTGAGGCGTCTGTCGGGTGTCGTTTTCGGCCAGTGTACGGATTGTGTCGCCCGCGACGTCTCTTATGGCGGCTTCACGCTGTCAGAGGTGCTGGTCCATCATCTGAAGCCACTGGGCGTGCCTGTGTTCCAAGGCGCGCAATTTGGCCATGTCGCCAATCAGTTCAGCCTGCCACAAGGCATCCGCGCAGAAATCGATGCGGATTTGGGCACAATCCGGATGCTGGAGGCTGCGGTTTCCTAAAGCGAAACACGCAAATCAAGAACCAACCCCGCTTGGGCTGAGCTTGTCGAAGCCCTGCACTTTTCTGGACACCATCACGTAAAGAAGGGCGGCCCTTCGACAGGCTCAGGGCAAACGGCGCAGGCTCAATGACCGTTCCTTTACAGCGGAAGCCCGACATAATTCTCCGCAATGGACCGCTGGGCTGCTTCAGATGAGGCGATATAGTCCAGCTCTGCCACCTGCACGCGGCGTTCAAATGGGCCGTCATCGGGGAAGCGGTGCATCAGCTTGGTCAATGACCAGCTGAAGCGTTCAGACTTCCACACGCGCGCGAGTGCCTTTGTGGAATAGCCCGCCACACCGTCGTGATCATTGCGCTTGAAATAGCCGATCAACGCGTCGCAGAGATAGGTGACGTCGGAGGCGGCAAGGTTCAGGCCCTTGGCGCCTGTCGGGGGCACGATGTGCGCCGCATCGCCCGCCAAGAACAGGCTGCCATGTTGCATCGGTTCAAACACGAAGGACCGCAGCGGCGCGATGCTTTTCTCAATAGAAGGACCCCGCGTCATGTGCGCGGCGGCATCGGGGCCGAGGCGTTTGGCGAGTTCGTCCCAGATGCGATCATCCGACCAGTCCTCAACCTTCTCCGTCAGGGGCACGTCGATATAATAGCGGCTGCGGGTGGGGGAGCGCATGGAGGCAAGCGCAAAGCCGCGATCATGATTGGCGTAGATCAGTTCATGGTTGCACGGTGGCACATCGGCCAAAATGCCAAGCCAGCCAAAGGGATAGACCAGTTCGAACGGCTGTCCGACGCTGACCGGAATGGCCTGTCGCGAAGGGCCATGAAATCCGTCGCAGCCGCAGATGAAGCGGGCATCGATGCGCTGTTCCTTGCCATCCTTGATGAATGTTACGAACGGGGCGTCGCTTTCGATATCGTGGAGGGCGACATCATCGGCGTCGTAAACGACCTCAAGCCCGCGAGACGGCGCTGCATCCATCAGATCGCGGGTGATTTCGGTTTGGCCATAGACCATCACTTGCTTGCCGGTGAGGGCGGCAATGTCGATGCGGATCAGGCGTTCACCATCGGCCAAATTAAAGCCATCATGCGGCAGGCCTTCCTTGTGCATCCGTTCTGCAAGGCCGAGGCGATCCATCAGATCGGTCGTCACGCGTTCCAGCACACCGGCGCGGATACGGCCAAGCACATAGTCGCCCGATGCCCGCTCAATAACGATGCAATCAATGCCTTCTGCGCGCAGCAAATGGCCGAGCATAAGGCCCGCGGGTCCCCCGCCAATAATGGCGACCTGTGTTTTCATGCGGCGCGTTCCCTCACTCAGTTTGTTGGACCAATCCGTGCGGCAGGGGATGTCAAAAGGCGAGGCAGCTTTGCGACAATGAATTGCACTTTTCGATCAGGTCCATATTGTATGGAGAATGGACATGGCCCGGCAGGACATCGCGCGCTTTGCGCTTTACGGGGAAGGGAGCGCGCCCGTCGCGCCCGAATTCCTGCACATCGAAGACATCCCTTCGCGGTCTGCGCTGTATGATTGGGTCATTGCGCCGCACACGCATCAAGGCCTGTTCCAAATCCTGATGATGACAGACGGCCATGCGCGGGTGCGGCTGGATGGGATCGAGGCATATGTGGCGTCGCCCGCGTTGGTCTGTGTGCCGAGCAGTTGCGTCCATGCCTTCAATTTTGGACCCGGAACGCAAGGCTGGGTCGTCTCCATTGCCAACGACATGTTTCGAGAGCCACGACTCTCCTCCCTTGATGCGCGACATTTTCATGCGGCCTCAACGGGCTATGTCGTGTCGCTTGGGGATCGGCCGGAGGATGCAGCGCGCCTGCAATGGCTGTTGACCGATATTGCCGCACGCATGGCCACCCAGCATGGGGCCATCCCTGATGTTGTCGTCTCGCTCCTTGCCGTCTGTCTTGGGGTTGCGGAGGGGTGCCTTGAAACTTTGGCGACCCGTTTGGCGGGTGCGGACCGCAAGGTCCTCTTGGTGCGGGGGTTTGAGGCGATGGTCGATCAGCGGTTTCGGGACCATCTTGGCGTTGTGGACTATGCGCGGGCCCTGTCCGTCACGCCGGTCACGCTGACACGGGCCTGCCGTGCTGTCCTCGGCAGATCGCCCGGTGATATCATTCAGGATCGGCTGCTGCTGGAGGCGATGCGCTATCTGCGGCACACAGCGGCATCGGCCAAGCAAATCTCGGACCGTCTCGGTTTTGCTGATCCGGCCTATTTTGCGCGCTTCTTCAAGGCGCGGTCCGGCCTGACGACGCGCGACTTCCGCCGAACCTCACCTGCCGAGACCGCCGCGTTGTCTTAGACTGCGGCCTGCATGAACGGTGTCGGCTAAACGTTGTGATCGCGGATTTTACGCGATGGTGCCTTGGCTTGTGGGCGTCGGCTGTTCTATCTGTCACAGACAGGCACAGCGAAGGCCGCTGGCTTGCCGAGAGGATGGATCATGCGTTCAACGCCCGACTTTGATTTTGGACTGACCGAGAGCGCGACGATGATCCGCGAGGCGGCGGGCCGCTTTGCTGATGAACAGATTCTCCCGCTGGCGGCCGAAATTGACCGCAATGACCGTTTTCCGCGCGAACTGTGGGAACCAATGGGTGCGCTTGGCCTCCACGGCATTACCGTCGAGGAAGATTTAGGTGGCCTTGGCCTTGGCTATCTCGACCATGTGATCGCAGTGGAAGAGGTGAGCCGCGCATCAGGCGCTGTCGGCCTCAGCTATGGCGCGCACTCCAATCTCTGCGTCAATCAGATCCGGCGCTGGGGCAATCCGGACCAGAAGGCCAAATATCTGCCCAAGCTGATTTCGGGCGAACATGTCGGCAGCCTTGCCATGTCCGAAGCGGGCGCAGGCTCCGACGTCGTCTCCATGAAGCTGCGGGCAGACAAGGTTGATGGCGGCTGGCGGCTGAACGGCACCAAATTCTGGATCACCAACGGCACCTATGCCGATACGCTCGTGGTTTATGCGAAGTCTGATCCGGACAGCGGCAGCCGCGGCATCACGGCCTTCCTCATCGAAAAGGACATGCCGGGATTCTCCATCGGCCAGAAGATCGACAAGATGGGCCTGCGCGGATCGCCCACCTGCGAACTGGTGTTTGAAGACTGCTTCGTGCCTGACGAGAACGTTATGGGCCCCGTCCATGGCGGCGTCGGCGTGCTGATGAGCGGGCTGGACTTTGAACGCGTGGTTCTGGCCGGAATGCAGATCGGTATCATTCAGGCCTGTCTGGATGTCGTCATCCCCTATGTGCGGGAGCGTAAGCAGTTCGGCAAACCCATTGGCAGCTTCCAACTGATGCAGGCCAAGGTCGCCGACATGTATGTCGCGATGCAGTCGGCGCGGGCCTATGTCTACGCCGTCGCCAAGGCGTGTGACGCGGGGCAGACGACGCGCTTTGATGCGGCCGGCGCGATCCTTCTCGCCAGCGAGAACGCCTTCCGCGCGGCGGGAGAAGCGGTGCAGGCGTTGGGAGGCGCTGGCTACACCAAGGATTGGCCCGTCGAACGCTTCCTGCGCGATGCCAAGTTGCTGGATATTGGCGCCGGCACCAATGAAATCAGACGGATGCTGATAGGGCGGGAATTGATTGGGACTGGTGCATGACCGCCCCCGTTCTTCCCTCTCTTTACAATTCCGAAGACCCACAGACCCAAGCGCGGGCCGCCCATAACCGGGCACTCCGCGATGACCTTCACACAAAGGTCGCCAAGGCAGCGCTTGGCGGCGATGAAAAGTCACGGGACCGGCATGTGGCGCGTGGGAAATTGCTGCCGCGGGATAGGGTTGAGCATTTGCTCGATCCCGGCTCGCCCCTGCTTGAAATTGGGCAGTTGGCGGCGAATGGCCTTTATGGGGACGAGGTGCCCGGCGCGGGCATCATCACCGCCATCGGTCGCGTGTCGGGCCGCCAGTGCATGATCTTCGCCAATGACGCGACGGTCAAAGGCGGCACCTATTTCCCGATGACGGTGAAGAAGCATCTCCGCGCGCAGGAAATCGCACAGGAGAACCGCCTGCCGTGTATCTATCTCGTCGATAGCGGCGGCGCGAACCTGCCCAATCAGGCAGAGGTGTTTCCAGACCGCGATCACTTCGGGCGGTTCTTCTTCAATCAAGCCAACATGTCGGCGCGTGGCATTCCGCAGATCGCCAGCGTCATGGGCAGTTGCACGGCGGGCGGCGCTTATGTCCCCGCAATGAGCGACGAAACCGTGATCGTCCGCAATCAGGGCACGATCTTTCTCGCAGGCCCTCCGCTGGTGAAGGCGGCGACGGGCGAGGAGATTAGTGCCGAAGATCTGGGCGGCGGGGATCTGCATGCCAAGAAATCGGGCGTGGTCGATCACCTCGCCGAGAATGACGAACACGCGCTGACCATCGTGCGGGATATTGTCAGTCATCTCTCCTCGCCGTTCGTGTCGAGCGATGTCGAGACACGTCCCTCGACTGCGCTCGGGACAAACGGAATTAAAGATCCCCGCCCACCCAAATACGACCCCGAAGAACTTTACGGCATCATCCCCGACGATGTGCGTGCGCCCTATGACGTGCATGAGGTGATCGCCCGGATCGTGGATGGCTCCGAGTTTCATGAGTTCAAGGCGCATTATGGCAGCACACTCGTCTGCGGCTTTGCGCACATCTGGGGCATCCCTGTCGCCATCCTCGCCAATAACGGCGTGCTGTTCAGCGAAAGCGCGGTCAAAGGCGCGCATTTCATTGAACTGGCGCAACAGCGGCGCATTCCGTTGCTTTTCCTCCAGAACATCTCCGGCTTCATGGTCGGCGGGAAGTATGAGGCGGAAGGCATCGCCAAGCACGGCGCCAAGCTCGTGACTGCCGTTGCCACCGCGACCGTGCCCAAGATCACCGTCATCATCGGCGGCAGCTTTGGCGCCGGGAATTACGGCATGTGCGGCCGGGCCTATTCGCCCCGCTTCCTCTTCACCTGGCCCAATGCGCGCATTAGCGTGATGGGCGGGGAGCAGGCCGCGTCCGTGCTGGCGACCGTGCACCGCGATGCGGACAAATGGACGCCGGACGAGGCTGATGCCTTCAAGGCGCCGATCCGCCAGAAGTACGAAGATGAAGGCAATCCTTATTACGCCACCGCGCGGCTTTGGGACGATGGGATTATCGACCCCGCGCAGACCCGCGATGTGCTAGGACTGGCGTTAGCTGCGGCGTTGAATGCGCCAGTGGAAGAGGGGGCACGCTTTGGCGTGTTTCGGATGTGACCCCTCCACCATGCTGCGCATGGTCCCCCTCCCCGTGCCGGGGAGGTTCATACTGATGGGTGCTGCGCGCCAGATACCTCCCCGGAACGGGGAGGGGGACCGCCGGTCAAAGACCGGTGGTGGAGGGGTGCTCACAGCGAGTGCCGCCGCCTTCAAAGTGGCCAAGCGCGAGCGTCGATCCGGAAACCTGCCAGAAGTGTTACTCTGGCGGGAACTCCGTAAACGCCCCGGCCTTCTCAAATTCCGCAGGCAACATCCACTCGGTAACATCGTGCTGGATTTCGTCTGTCTCGAACGGCGATTGGCCATTGAGATTGATGGCGAGGCGCATAATCGCGGCGACCGGCCGGAGCGAGACGCGCAGCGGGATGCGCATCTGGCATCGCTTGGCTTTCAGGTCCTGCGGATTCCGGCGCGCGATGTTCTGGCGCATTTGGATGATGTTATCTCGGCCACCCTTGCGGCATGTGACGCGCGGCCACCCTTCCACCACCAGCCTTCGGCTGGCGGTCCCCCTCCCCGTTCCGGGGAGGTCCTTAGGACAGTTTCATGATCACCTCCCTCCTGATTGCCAATCGCGGCGAAATTGCCTGCCGGATCATCCGCACCGCGCGGGACATGGGCATCCGCACCGTTGCCGTCTTCTCTGATGCGGACCGGAACGCGCTGCATGTGCGCGAGGCGGATCAGGCGGTGCATATCGGGCCGTCGCCCGCGCGGGAAAGCTATCTGGTCGGCGAGAAGATCATCGCTGCCGCCAAGGCATCGGGCGCTGACGCGATCCATCCGGGCTATGGTTTCCTTTCTGAAAATGCCGAATTCGCGCAGGCTGTCATCGATGCGGGCTTGATCTGGGTCGGGCCGAAGCCTGCCAGCATCACCGCCATGGGCCTGAAGGATGCCGCCAAGACGCTGATGGCGGAGGCGGGCGTGCCGGTGACGCCGGGCTATATGGGGGACAATCAGGAGCCTGCCTTCCTTGCGGAAGAAGCGGAGAAGATCGGCTACCCCGTCCTCATCAAGGCCGTCGCAGGCGGGGGCGGCAAGGGGATGCGCAAGGTGGATGCGGCGGCGGACTTTGCCGACGCGCTCGCCTCCTGCCAGCGCGAGGCGGCGGCTTCCTTTGGCAACGCACACGTCCTCATCGAAAAGTACATCCAGCGCCCACGCCATATCGAGGTGCAGGTGTTTGGTGACACGCAGGGCAACATCGTCCATTTGTTTGAGCGCGATTGCTCGCTCCAGCGTCGCCACCAGAAGGTGATCGAGGAGGCCCCCGCGCCGGGTATGGACGCGGCGACGCGTGACCAGCTTTGCGCTGCTGCTGTCCGTGCGGCCAAGGCGGTCGACTATGTTGGTGCGGGCACCATCGAGTTCATCGCCGATGCGTCCGAAGGCCTGCGCGCGGACCGCATCTGGTTCATGGAAATGAACACGCGGCTGCAGGTCGAACATCCTGTGACCGAAGAGATTACGGGCGTCGATCTGGTCGAATGGCAACTCCGTGTGGCCTCCGGCGAACCGCTGCCGCTTTGTCAAGATGAGCTTTCCATTAATGGGTGGGCGATGGAGGCGCGGCTCTATGCGGAGGACCCTGCCAAAGGCTTTCTGCCGTCCATCGGGCGGCTTGATCTCTTCCAGCCCGGTGAAGGGCTGGGCGGGCGTGTGGATACCGGCGTCACCGAAGGGGCCGAAGTTTCGCCCTTTTATGACCCGATGATCGCGAAGCTGATTGCCCCCGGCGAGACGCGGGACGAGGCACGGGAATTGCTGTCCGAGATGTTGCAGGAATCTGCCATCTGGCCGGTGAAGACCAATGCCGCCTTCCTCATCAACGCACTTGCGCATCCCGATTTTGCGTCCGGCAATGTCGACACCGGGCTGATCGAACGCGATGGCGCGGCGATGGCGGTCGAGCCTAAGCCGTCTGCCCATGCCCTGACCCGCGCCGCGATGGCGATGGTGCCCAAATCATCGCATTCCGGCTTCCGCCTCAATGCGCCGGACCGTCGCTCAGCCCCCTTTCTGCTCGATGTAGAGCGGGTTGAGGTGGCTCTCCACGGCCCCGGCGAGGCGTCTCCCGCGCCGTCCATGTTGGTGGCGGAAGGTGGTGCCGTCTGGGTGCTCTCGCCGTTCCGCTTCGATGGAAGCCATGGTGGGACGATTGCCGACGGAGACATCCTCTCCCCCATGCCCGGCAAGGTCATCGCCGTGATGGTCGCGGCAGGGGAGGCGGTCACCAAGGGCCAGAAGCTGCTGACGCTGGAGGCCATGAAGATGGAGCACACCCTCACCGCGCCGTTCGATGGCGTGGTGGCGGAACTCAACGCGACTGCGGGCGGGCAAGTGCAGGTCGAAGCCCTGCTGGCGCGGATTGAAGAGGCCGCCGCTTAAGCCATCAGTTCTTTGAGCGGCACCGACGTATCGGCAAGCTTCGCCGGATCAATCACTGCGCCTGCCTCAACCAGTTTGCGGCCCTGCACATAGTCCTTGATGACATTGACGCAGTCGAGCGCGATCAGGCGGCCTTCTTTGAGGTAGAGCACCGAGAAGGACCGCGTCGCGGGATCGCCGCGCAGCACGGTGTGGTCATAGCCGACCGACAGGCCCGCGGTCTGGAGCTTGAGATCATATTGATTGGACCAGAACCAGGGGAAGGCATGGTAAGGCTGTGGATCGCCGCAGATCGCCTTTGCCACGCTGGTGCCCATGTCATTGGCGTTCTGCACCGATTCCACGCGCATCACAGCACCTTCTGCATATGCACAGGCAAAGGCCGCGCAGTCGCCGATGGCATAGACGTCGGGCAGGGATGTACGGCAATGGTCATCGACATTGACGCCATTGGCACCCTCAGCACCCGCTGCCAGCAATGGCGCGACGGAGGGGATGATGCCGATGCCGACAATCACGATCTCGGCAGGAAGCACACTGCCATCGGCCAGCTTCACGCCGGTCACCTTGCCGGCATCGCCCACAAGGCTATCGACTGACACGTTGGTGCGCAGGTCCACGCCGTGGGCGCGGTGGTCCGCTTCGTAGAAGGACGAGATATCCGGCCCCGCGACGCGCGCGAGAATGCGCGGGAGTGCTTCCAAGAGCGTGACGGCGCAGCCCAGCTTGGTCAGCACGGCGGCGGCCTCCAGCCCGATATAGCCGCCGCCGATGACGACGACCTTCTTCGCGCCGGCATCGAGTTCCCCCATTAGCCGGTCAACATCTTCGCGGGTGCGGACCGCATGAACGCCACCCAGATCAGCGCCGGCACAGGTCAGCTTGCGCGGATCACCACCGGCCGCCCAGATCAGTTTGCCATAGGTGACGGCGGACCCGTCGCCGAGGGTGACCTGATGGGTGCCCGCGTCCACGACGGTCACTTCGGTGCCGAGTTGCAGCGTCACATTCTTGTCGACCCAAAACTGAGGCGGGCGGATGTAGAGCCGGTCAAATTCCTTATCGCGGGCGAGATACTCTTTGGACAAGGGTGGGCGCTCATAGGGCGGCTCGCTCTCGCGGCCGATCATCAGGATCGAGCCTTCAAAGCCGTTGGTGCGCAGCGCGAGCGCCACCTGTGCTCCGCCATGCCCGGCGCCCACAATCACCACATCTGCTTGAGTCATGTCTCGAATCCTTAAAATCTGTCGGGCCGGATTGAATCTTCGGGCCGCAGGGTCAAGCGACTTTTAGCCGCGCCGCTTCACCAAAGCCGTGCGCAGGCAACTGCAGACGATCTCGCCGCGCTGGTTGATCAGCTCATGCGCAAAGGTCACAATCCCCGCATTTGGCCTGCTCTTCGACTCTTTTAGTTCCGCCACTTCGCTCGTCGCGCGCATTGTATCACCGATGAAAACGGGCTTCGGCATCACCAGCTTGTCATAGCCCAGATTGGCGACGAGCGTGCCGAGCGTCGTATCCCCCACAGACAAGCCCACCATCAGCGCGAAGGTGAAGGTGCCGTTCACAAGGATCTGCCCGAATTCGCTCTCCCGCGCGAACTCCGCATCAAGGTGCAGCGGCTGCGGGTTATGCGTCATCGTGGTGAACAGCAGATTGTCTGTCTCGGTCACCGTCCGGCGGATTTCATGCTCCATCCGGTCGCCCACGGTCCACTCTTCAAAAAACCGGCCTGCCATCATTCACCCTCTTGCCTTGTTCGCTCCAGCCCTAGCAGAAGCGGACGGTGTCGCGAAGCGTCCCCCTTTGGGGGCTGATCAAAGCGAGAGCCCGCCATCCACGATCAGCGTGTGGCCGGTGACGTAAGCGGCAAGCGGGGAGGCGAGGAAGATCGCCGCACCCGCCATATCGGCAGGCAGGCCCATGCGGCGCTGCGGAATAGCGGCAAGTGCCCCTGCCAGACGCTCCGGGCTTTGCGTCGTCACTTTGGTGAGCTTGGTATCGACAAGGCCGGGGGCGAGGCCGTTGACGCGAATGCCTTCGGGACCCCAGGCTTGGCCGAGCGTCTTCGTCAGGCTGATCGCGCCAGCTTTCGACGCCGCATAGGCCGGGTTGCCGATATTGGCCTTCAGGCCTGCTATGGAACTGACGATGATGACGCTGCCTTGCGCTTGCAGCAACTGCGGCTTGAACTTGCGGGAGATGTGCATGAGGCTGTCGAGATTGACGGCCATGACATGGTCCCATCCGGTGCGTTCGAATTCGCCGCGTTTGTAGACGACGGTGCCTTGGCAGAGCACCAGCACGTCGAGCGTTGGAAAGGGCAGGGCGGCGGTGTCGATCGCGTCCGGGTTTCCCACGTCCACGCAGCTATAGCCGAGGCCGGTCAGGTCTGATCCATCGGCGGGGTCATAGTCCGCGGCGTTGGCGCGCGTGCCCCAAACATGGACGCTGGCACCGCGTTCTCGAAACCCATGGGCGATGCCGTTGCCAATCCCGCTGGACCCGCCCACCACAAGCACATTTTTTCTGCTGAAATCGGTATCGTCAATCACGTCCATCCACTCCCCGGCACCGACTCACAGCGCTCTTCTCTGGATGGGATAGTCAGGATTGTGGGGGGCGTCTTCCTTTTTGAAATGACCCAAACACATCAGACCACCTTGCCAAAGCCTGTGCCGCCATGCTCTTGGCGGACAAGGATTTAGGGTCGCACAAAGGAAGACGGCATGAGCGATGATCTGCGCGCCAATTATGAGCGGGCGTACAACACCCGCGTTGGCTTCGGCCGCAAGCCTGCCTTGCTGCTGATCGACTATTGCCATGCCTATTTCGCGCCGGAATGTGAGCTTTATGCTGAGGTGACCGACGCCTTTGCCAGTGCGTTGCGCGTGCGGCGCGCGGCCCGCGCGGCGGGCGTGCCGGTGGTGCTGACGGGGGTGACCTATCGTCCCGGTGGCCTGGATGGCGGGCGCTTTTTTGAGAAAGCGGCCCCCTTGCGGCATTTTGTGGAAGGCAGCCCCTATGCACGCTTCGCCGATGGGCTGGAGCCGCAGGACGATGAATTGGTCGTGATGAAGCAATATCCCAGCGCCTTTTTCGGCACCTCGCTTGCCTCAACGCTGACGGCGATGGGCGTGGATTCTGTACTGCTGACCGGCCTGACGACGAGCGGCTGCGTGCGCGCGTCGTGCGTTGATGCGATGAGCCATGGCTTTACGACAGCCGTCATCGCCGATGCCTGTGGCGATCGTCACGCGGCACCGCATGAAGCCAATTTGTTCGATATGAACGCGAAATATGCCGACGTCGTCAGTGAGGCGGATGCGTTGGCCTATCTGTCGAGCCTTAAGGGCGCATAATTCCCCCTAAGACAGGCTGTGTCGCAGGCGGAGGGCGGGTAGCAGGCTCTATGTCCGGCAGCCTCATTCTCCTCCTCGGCGATCAGCTGAGCCTTTCTATGTCCTCGCTCAAGCAAGGGGACAAAGCGGGTGACGTCGTCCTGATGGCCGAGGTGATGGAGGAGGCGTCCTATGTGCCCCATCACAAGAAGAAGATCGCCTTCGTCTTTTCGGCCATGCGCCATTTCGCAGAAGAGCTGCGGACCTCCGGGTGGACGGTTGATTATGTCAAACTTGATGATCCCGACAATACCGGGTCACTGACCGGCGAAGTGACGCGGGCCAAACAGCGGCATGGCGTCGATCATGTGGTGGCGACGGAACCGGGTGAGTGGCGATTGCTTGAGGCGATGCGGGGTTGGTCCAATATCACCCTGCGCGATGATGACCGCTTCCTCGCAGACCGCGCGCGGTTCACCGAATGGGCCGAAGGGCGGACGATGCTCCGCATGGAGCACTTCTACCGCCTGATGCGCCGCAAAACGGGGTTGCTGATGGATGGCAATGATCCGGCAGGCGGCACATGGAACCTCGATGCGGAAAACCGCGCAAAGGCAGCCCCCGATCTGCTGATGCCTGCGCCTTTGCACTTTGCGCCGGACGCCATCACGCTTGAGGTGCTTGATCTGGTCGCGGCGCGCTTCCCCGATCATTTCGGTGATCTGGAGCCGTTCTGGTTTGCGACGACGCGGGCCGAGGCCGAAGCCGCTTTCGCGCATTTCTTGCGCCACGCCCTCCCGCAGTTCGGCACCTATCAGGACGCGATGCTGGCGGGCCAGAAATTCCTCTACCACGCGGTTGTCTCGCCCTATCTCAATGCCGGCTTGCTCGATCCGCTGGCGATGTGCCGCGCGGTGGAAGAGGAATGGCGGGCCGGGCGCGTACCGCTCAACAGTGCGGAAGGCTTCATCCGGCAGATCATCGGCTGGCGGGAATATGTGCGCGCCATTTATTGGTGGAAGATGCCCGACTATGCGCAGGTGAACGCGCTGGAGGCGCATCGTCCGCTGCCATCCTTTTACTGGACGGCCAAGACGGACATGGCGTGCGTGCGCGCCTGCGTCACCCAGACGCGGGAAGAGGCCTATGCGCACCACATCCAGCGGCTGATGGTCACCGGCAACTTTGCGCTGCTGGCGGGCATTGATCCGCACGCGCTGCATGAATGGTATCTCGCGGTCTATGCCGACGCCTATGAATGGGTGGAACTGCCCAACACCATTGGCATGAGCCAGTTTGCCGATGGCGGGCTGCTCGCCAGCAAACCCTATGTGGCGAGCGGCGCCTATATTGACCGGATGAGCGATTATTGTGGGTCCTGCCGCTACTCTGTGAAGGCGAAAGAAGGACCGGACGCGTGCCCGTTCAACCTGTTGTTCTGGGACTTTGTCGCACGGCATAAAGATCGCCTCGCCCGTAATCCGCGCATGGCGCAGATGGTGCGGACATGGGATAAGTTTGATGCGTCCAAGCAGGAAACGCTCAGGCGCGAGGCAGGCGCCTTTCTCGATACGCTTTGAGCCGAGCCTCCCGTTCGTCCCGAGCGACGTCGAGGGACGTGGGGTTTACGCCAAGTGTCTCGACTGCGCTCGACACAAACGGGGATGTTCGTTGGTGCTAAGCTGAGCGGCAGCGGTCGGAACAATATTTCACATTGTCCCAGTCACGCGCCCATTTGCGGCGCCAGCTAAACGGGCGGTTGCAGGTGAGGCAGGTCTTGCTCGGCAAGTCCGCCTTTTGGCGCATCTTGGGCATAAGGCCGGATCAGGCGACTTCGGCGGTCCGGGCAGGTGCGATGGCCGCGCCGAACGACGCTGCGATGCGGTCCGCCAGATCATAGCCTGACAGCCATGCATCTTCGATGCGGGCGGCCGTGCACCAATCACCACAGGCACCCAGTTTTAGGTCCGCATTCCAAAGCGGCACGCCGCTTCCACCTTGCGGCATCGCAAAGCGCCAGCGATGCGCCTTCAGGAAGGTCGGTTCCGGCAAGCGGGCGCCGATAAGTTCGGCGAGATGCGTGAGCAGATCTTGCGCGACGCTTTCCTGATCCCGCTCAAGGTTGCGCGCAGACCAATCACCGCCCGCCTGAATGACCCAGCATTCAGCTGCGGGCCGACCCGGCTTGCTGCCATTCCGCGCCGCCCAACTGATCGCTCCGGCAGACCGCAGCACGTCAGGCGCTGAGGAGAGTGTTTCGGGGAAGGCCAACATCACCGTCCAGCAAGGTGCCGATCGGATCATCGCGGCTTCGCGCGCCATGCCAAGGTCATGGAGCCCAATCAGCGTTGCGGCCTGTTCTGCTGGAACAGCGATCACCACGGCGTCGAACGGACCTTCATCCACCTCAGGCCCAGACAAATGCCACTGGCCGTCGACGGCATCGACGGCGCGCACGAGAGCCCCGAAACGCACATCACGCTCCGCGCAGTCTGCTACAAGAAATGTGGCCATAGTTGGCGCGCCGGTCCAAGCGCCCTCTGGGCCGTCCGTCCAGCGTGCGACGTGACCTGCCGCCTCCCATCTGGAAACGCGGTTGGCAAAGCGCGGATCACGAACGGTGAAATATTGCGCGCCAAAATCCCAAGCGAAACCGTCGAGTTCGAGCGTAGAGAGGCGTCCGCCCGGGCGCTTGCCCTTATCGAACAATTGCGTGGTGGCCCCGAGGGTCTCCAGCCGTTCCGCACAAGCGAGGCCAGCGACGCCCGCCCCAATGATTGCAACCCGCATGACAGTCATTGAGCCTATTTGTGACCCATCAAGGACAAGACTTCCTTGCGGCTGGCAGGATCATCGCGGAAACACCCAAGCACCTTGCTCGTCACCATGTCGACGCCGTGCGTGCGGACGCCACGGCCTGTCATGCAGCCATGGGTGGCCTGAATGACAACAGCAACGCCCTGCGGCTTCAGATGCTCCCAGATGCACTGGGCAATCTCTGCGGTCAGGCGCTCCTGAATCTGGAGGCGACGCGAGTAGCCGTTCAGGACGCGGGCGAGCTTGGAGATGCCGACGACGCGATCTGTGGGGAGGTAGGCGATCGAGGCCGTGCCGATAATCGGCGCGAGGTGATGCTCGCAATGCGAATGGAAAGGAATGTCGCGCAAAAGGACGACTTCGTCATATCCGGCGACTTCCTGAAAGGTGCGCTGCAGATGGACGGCGGGATCTTCATCATAGCCCGAGCAATATTCACGCCAAGCCCGGCCGACGCGCTTGGGCGTATCGAGCAGACCCTCGCGCAGAGGATCGTCCCCGGCCCAGCGCAGCAGCGTGCGCACGGCTTCTTCGACATCAGCTGGCACGCGGACGCGGCCGTCATCCTCTTCTTCGGCCACGAGGTCGTTGAGCATGATGTTCATGGGGAAGCCTTTCCATGGGGCGTTGCCGATCGCCAGGGTGAGAGAGGGAGGGGATGGCGACCGGCCATTTGGGTCTAGGCTTATGCGCTGCAGTCTGCGATATGCACTTACGTGAAGTGTAAGAGAGCCAGGTTGGCATGATGACGTTGCCGGAATCGTTGATCGAAAAATCCCTTGTCGCAGCAGTGGTGAGTGACCCCCGAAAATCGGACAATCCGATTATCGCGTGCAATGAGGCATTTTGTCGGCTGACGGGGTATTCCCGCGACGAGATCGTCGGTCGCAACTGCCGCTTCCTGCGCGGCGACCGCACGGAGCCGGAACAGACGGCGATGCTGCGCGAAGCCGTTGCCGCTGGCCGCCCGGCAATGGTCGAACTGATCAACTACCGAAAAGATGGCAGCCCGTTTCGAAACGCGGTGATGATTGCACCCATCTTCGATGATGACGGCGAACTCGAATATTATCTCGGATCACAGGTCGCGATTGATGACACAGGTGGCAGCCGACACGATGCGGCACGCCAGAAGGTGGGGCGGCTCACGCGGCGCCAGTTGCAGATTCTGGAATCACTCGCGGCCGGTCGGCTCAACAAGCAGATCGCCTATGATCTGTCGCTAACCGAACGCACCGTGAAGATGCACCGCGCAGCGTTGCTCAAGGCGCTTGAGGTGCGCAGCGGGGCCGAGGCGATCCGCATCGCGATTGAGGCCGGGCTTTAGGCGCCCCTATTCTCCTGCCGCCTCCAGCATCCGGATGATCCCGGAAAAATCGACATTGCCTTGGTCGAGGTTGGCAAATTCCTGATAAAGTTCGGCCGCGCGCGCGCCCATGGGGACGGCGGCATTGGCCTGATCTGCCGCTTCTATCGCCAGCAGCAAGTCCTTGAGCATGAGGTTGGTCGCAAAGCCGCCCTGATAGTCATTGTCGGCAGGGCTCTGCGGGCCAACGCCGGGCAACGGGCAATAGCTTGTCATCGACCAGCTTTGCCCTGAGGCTTTAGACGAGATGTCATAGAAAGTCTGCGGGTCCAACCCGAGCTTTTTCGCCATCACAAAGGCTTCGCACGTCGCAATCATCGTCGCGCCGAGGATCATGTTGTTGCAGATCTTGGCCGCTTGGCCAGCACCTGAGCCACCCGCATGAATCACGGCCTTGCCCATATGCTTCAACACCGTTTCCGCGTGCATGAAGGCGCTTGGCGTGCCGCCGACCATGAAGGTCAGTGTGCCGGCATTGGCCGCTGCAATCCCGCCTGAAACCGGCGCGTCGACCATTTCATAGCTGCCATATTTGGCGGCGCTCTTCATGACATTGCGGGCGGTGTCTACGTCGATGGTTGAACAGTCGATGAGCGTAGCGGCGCGCGGGGCATGGCCGATCACGTCGTCTTCATAGACCTTCTGGACGATCTTGCCGTTGGGCAGCATTGAAACCACCGCATCGACACCCTGCACCGCTTCCCGCACGGTGGTGCACGGCGTGCAGCCCTGTTCTTTCGCGCGGGCAAGGGCGTCAGCCGAAAGATCGAAGGCGTTGACCTGATGCCCCGCCTTCACAAGGTTCGCGGCCATCCCGCCGCCCATATTGCCAAGGCCGATGAAGGCGATCTTCATGTGGGTTCTCCAAATCGTCATGCTGAACTTGTTTCAGCATCCATTGTCACCAACGCGGACAGTTATGCAAAATCGTGTTCATGGACCCTGAAACAAGTTCAGGGTGACGTCTCAGGACGTTACTTGCCCTTCCAGACGCCAGCCCGCTTTTCGATGAACGCGGCCATGCCTTCGGCTTTGTCTTCGGTCGCGGTCAGCACTTGGAAGATACGGCGTTCCATCAAAAGGCCCTGATCAAGTGTCGTTTCAAACGCGGCGTTGACCATTTCCTTGTTCGCGATGGCGGCGAGCGGCGGCATGGCGGCGATGTCGGTCGCGGTCTTCAGCGCTTCCTCCACCAGAGAGGCCAGCGGCACGACGCGGGCGACAAGACCAGAGCGCTCGGCTTCCTCGGCACCCATCATCCGGCCGGTCAGGCACATTTCCATCGCCTTGGCCTTGCCGATGGCGCGCGTCAGGCGCTGAGATCCGCCCATGCCGGGGCCAACGCCCAGCTTGATTTCGGGCTGGCCGAAGCGGGCGGTGTCTGCCGCAATGATGAAGTCCGCCATCATGGCGAGTTCACACCCGCCACCCAGCGCAAAGCCGTTGACGGCCGCGATCCATGGCTTGCGCGTGGTCTTTACAACATGGCTCGTCCAGCGGGAAAAGAAGTCCTGCGCATAAAAGTCTGCGGCTGGCTTGTCGGACATTTCCTTGATGTCCGCGCCTGCGGCAAAGGCCTTTTCGCCAGACCCCGTAATGACGGCACAGCGCTGCGATGCATCGGCCTCAAACGCGGCGAACGCAACGATCAGCTCTTCCAGCACCTGCGCGTTCAGAGCGTTCAACGCCTGCGGGCGGTTGAGCGTGATGAGCGTGACAGCATCCCGTTGCTCAACGAGGATTGTTTCGTAAGTCATAATCTCTCCTTCAATCTCCCCATCGACTTGCGATGGGGAGGTGGCAGGCCGCGCAGCGGACTGACGGAGGGGCGAAGCCTTGAACCGGCCCCTCCACCCCCTGCTTCGCAGGCGGTCCCCCTCCCCATCGCAAGTCGATGGGGAGGATCATAGTGGTTTCCATTCTTCATTCGCGGGGAGCGGGGCAAAGATGCCCTCGATTAGATCGTCGGTGACGCCTTCGGCGGTCGCAGGGGCCCATTGCGGCGCATTGTCCTTGTCGACTATGACGGCGCGAACGCCCTCGGCAAAGTCAGGCAGGGTCAATACGCGCGAGGCAATGCGGTATTCCATCACCATGTTTGCCGCAAAGTCTGCACAGGACAGGCTGTTATGCAATTGCCGGAGCGCGACCTTGCAGGTCTGCGGGCTCTTGGTGCGGAGCGTCGCCAGTTCCTTGGCCGACCAATCCGAGCCTTCGGCCTCAAGCGCCCCAAGAATGTCCTCATAGCGATCAGATGCAAAAAGCCGGTCGATCTGGTCGAGATTGGCGGCGATCCGTGCTGGTGGTGGCGCAGCGGCAAAAGAGGCGAGGATCGCGTCGACGCGGCTCGGGTCTGCTGCGATGTCCGCCTTGGCTTGGGCGAGTGTTGCGGCCGGCAGGTAATGCGTCGCAAGACCAACCTCCAAGCATTCTGCCCCGTCCAGCCGCGCGCCGGTCAGCGCGAGGAAGGCCCCCGCCCGGCCGGGCAGGCGAGAAAGATACCAGCCACCGCCGACATCAGGGAACAGGCCGATGCCCGTTTCCGGCATGGCAAATCGGGTATTCTCGGTCGCCACGCGGTAGGTCGCGGGCTGACTGATCCCAACGCCGCCACCCATGGTGATGCCATCCATGAAGGCGATCACGGGCTTGGGGTAAGTGAACAGGAGATGGTTCAGCTGATATTCGTCATGGAAGAACTTGCGGCCGGAGACGCCGCCATCGTTAAGCGCGGAGTTGCGGAGGAAGGCGATGTCGCCGCCCGAGCAAAAGCCCCTGGATAATTTGGGATCGCCATCCGGCGCGGCCGCATGATCGATAACAATGGCTTCGACCGTCGGATTGTCCCGCCAGTCGAGCAAAGCCGCTGTCATGATGTGCACCATGTCCAGCGTCAGGGCATGGATGGCGGCAGGGCGGTTCAGGCTCAGAAACCCGACTTTGCCTTCGAAATGGGTGAGGACGTCGGTCATACGAGCACCTCCCTGAAGGGGAGGGGGACCATGCACAGCATGGTGGAGGGGTTGGGGTGACCCGGGCTTTGCGAAAGGGTGTGAGCTGAATTCACCCCTCCACCGCCTGCGGCGGTCCCCCTCCCCCTGAGGGGGAGGTCCTGTGCGATGCTGGTCATTGGCGGGTCAGATCCCGTCCGATGATCATGCGCATGACTTGATTGGTCCCTTCAAGGATCGAATGGACCCGCAGGTCGCGCCAGAAGCGTTCGATGGGATAGTCTTTCAGATAGCCATAGCCGCCAAACAGCTGGAGCGCTTTGTTGACGATCTCGCTGCCGCTGTCCGTCGCAAGCCGCTTGGCCATGGCGGAGAAGCGCGTCTTGTCAGGCGCATTGGCGTTGACCTTGGCCGCGGCGAGATACAAAAGCGCGCGCGCTGCTTCTAGGTCCGTCGCCATATCCGCGAGCGTAAACTGTGTGTTCTGGAAATCGGCAACCGCTTGCCCAAATTGCTGGCGTTCCTTGGTATAGGCAATTGCTTCGTCCAGGCACCGCTGCGCGCCGCCCAGCGAACAGGCGCCGATGTTGAGGCGACCACCATCAAGCCCCGCCATCGCAAAGCGGAACCCATCGCCCTCGGCCCCCACGCGGTTGGCAACCGGCACGCGGCAATCCTCAAAGATCACCTGCGCTGTGGGAGACGCGTTCCAGCCCAGCTTCTTTTCCGGCGCACCGAAAGACAGGCCGGGCGTGTCCTTTTCAATGACAAGGCAGGTGATGCCCTTGGCGCCATTGTCGTTCGTGCGCACCATGACGACGTAAATGTCGTTATAGCCCGCGCCCGAGATGAATTGCTTGGTGCCGTTCAGCACATAATGATCGCCATCGAGCCGCGCGGTCGTCTTGAGTGCGGCGGCATCTGATCCGGAGCCCGGCTCCGTCAGACAATAGCTGGCAATCTTTTCCATGCTGACAAGCGCGGGCAGGTAGCGGGCCTTCAGGTCCGCGCTGCCGAACGTGTCGATCATCCATGCGGCCATATTGTGGATGGAGATGAAGGAGCTGGTCGCAGGACAGCCATAGGCCATCGCCTCCATGATCAGCGCCGCCTCCAACCGTCCAAGCCCGATTCCGCCCGATTCTTCAGAGACATAGATAGACCCGAAGCCCAGCTCCCCCGCCGCCTTCCAGACGTCGACGGGGTAGTGATGATCCTCATCCCATTGCGCGGCAAAAGGCGTGATGCGCTCGGCCGTGAACCGGCGCGCCATATCCTGAATGGCGATCTGGTCTTGCGTGAGGTCAAACTGGCTGGTCATCGGGTCAATCCGTTGTCCTTACTTGGTGGCCGGCGCAGGCGCGGGTGTCGGCTCGTCCTTTGCTGCTGAAGGTGCAGCGGCGTTGGTTGCATCACCTTCAGCCTTTGCCGGAGCGGCCGTCCAAACATCAGCGACGCCGGGGTAATCGCTGCGCGTCATACTGGTTCCAAAGCAGCTAAAGGTTGCCCGATTTTTCAACGAGGCCTCGCTCAATCGTTCCGCCAAAGCGGGCTGGAAGGTCGCAAGCCCGGCGCGCGCAGCAGCAGCGTCGCGGACCAGACCCACTTCGATAACGCGCTTTCCATCCGGCTTCTTCATATTAACGGGCAAGATGTCGGTCAGATACGCGATTTCACCGGCCTTCACCGTAAACATGGGGGCACCAAAGCAGTATGTGGTGCCAAGGTTCATTTTCCCAAGCCCATCAAAATCAATGACATAGCTACCGGGCGTTAGGCGGACGATCTGCAGTTCGTAGAGCGACGTCTTGTCAGCCGAGGTGACGTCCGCGGCATAAACCGTCTTGTCGCCTTTCTTCTTCCAGTCGCGCGGCTGGAAGATCAGGTCACCCTTGTCGGCGTCAAAGCGCTTGAAGCTCATGATACCGTGCTGGTTGCCAGCCTCTGCACTGCGGCGGAAGGCGACGATGATTGCGGCCTCATCGTCACCGATCGTGATCGGGGCTTTGGGATCGATCTTCTTTCCGACGAAAAGCTGGGCGGTGCCAGCGGCCGGAACCGGCGTTTCCGTCTTGCGCTCAAACGAGGTGACCGAAGTGATTTCGCCCGTCACGTCCGCTGCGCCGACGATGCGGTTGAAATAGGCGTCCTTGTCAGCGTCGGCCAAGGCCGCGACGCGTGCGGTTTCCTCGCTGGGGAGCTCTACCAGCCGCCAGCCGTGGATCAGGAGGCACGACCGACGATTTGCGCGCCGCTGCTGGCCTTCGATGATGGCAGCGCCGATGGCGGCACCAATGCCGCCGCCAATGGCCCCTGCCACCGGGGAGATGGCCGGGTTGTAGAGCGAGGGATCATAATAGGTGATCGACCCCGCAGGCGTGCGGGAGCCGCGCGCGATCAGGCGGCATTCCTGCCAGTCCTTGTCGTAATCCGCGCGTGATGCACCGGGCTTGTTGTAAAAGCGGTTGTCTTTGAGGTCACGGGACGCGTCCTTTGCGATTTCTTCAGGCGTATCTTCAACCTGTGGCACGGTCTGGGCGATGGCCTGCATAGGCAGGGCACTGGCAGCCAAAATCAGCATCACCTTTTTCATCATTTACTCCCCCTTTACATGCCCCGCCCGCCATACGGGCAGACGGGGCGGTATAGATCACATCATCACCCCATGGTTGGAATGATGAAAGCGTTGCCGCCATCCACTGAGCCATCTGGCCAGCGGGCCGTAATCTTCTTCTTCTTGGTCCAAAAGGCAATGCCGTCCATGCCGTACTGGTCGGTGTCGCCAAAGCCGGAACGCTTCCACCCGCCAAAGCTGTGATAAGCGACCGGCACCGGGATCGGCACGTTGATGCCGACCATGCCGACATTGACGCGGGCGGCAAATTCACGCGCGGCGTGGCCGTTGCGCGTGAAGATCGCGACGCCGTTTCCGTACTGGTGTTTGCTCGGCAGGCTCAGGGCCTCTTCGAAATCCTGAGCGCGGACGATCTGGAGGACCGGGCCAAAGATTTCATTGTGATAGCTGGTCATGTCCGTGGTCACATGGTCGAGCAACGTCGGTCCAACGAAATAGCCGTCTTCATGCCCTTGCAGGGTGAAGCCGCGTCCGTCGATAACGAGTTCGCTGCCTTCATTGACCGCAGTTTCAATCCAGCGTTCAATATTGGCCTTGTGCATCGCCGTGACGACAGGGCCGTATTGCGCGTCGGGATCGGTTGAAATGCCGACCTTGAGCGCTTCGATGGCGGGGATCAACTTGGCCTTGAGGCGCTCTGCTGTATCTTCGCCCACCGGCACCACGACGGGCAGCGCCATGCAGCGTTCGCCGGCAGAGCCGAAGGCCGCGCCGCACAGATCACCGACCACTTGGTCGAGATCAGCATCCGGCATAACGATGCCGTGGTTCTTGGCCCCGCCCATCGCCTGGATGCGCTTGCCCGCCGCGACACCGCGCGAATAGACATATTGGGCGATGTCGGATGAACCGACAAAGCTGACGGCGCCGATGGCCGGATGATCGAGGATCAGGTCGACCATTTCCTTGTCGCCGTGGACGACCTGGAAGATGCCTTCCGGCATGCCAGCTTCAAGGAAGAGCTCGGCGAGGCGGACCGGCACGGTTGGGTCGCGCTCGCTCGGCTTCAGGATGAAGGCATTGCCGACGCTGGTCGCAACGGCGCCCATCCACAGCGGGATCATCGCGGGGAAGTTGAACGGGGTGATGCCTGCGCCAATGCCAATCGGCTGGCGCATCGAATAGACGTCGATGCCCGGGCCAGCGCCATGGGTGTACTCGCCCTTCATGACGTGCGGCAGGCCGCAGCAGAATTCGACCACTTCAAGCCCGCGCTGGATATCGCCCTTTGAGTCGGCGATCACCTTACCGTGTTCAGCCGAGAGCATGTGCGCCAGCTCATCCATGTTCTTTTCGATCAGGGATTTGAACTCAAACATCACGCGCGCGCGGCGCTGTGGGTTCATCGCGGCCCAGCCGGGCTGTGCCTTTGCGGCGGCCTGCACGGCACGTTCCAGCACGGCCGCATCGCCGAGTGCAACCTGCGCCTGAACGCCGCCATTATTGGGGTCAAACACATCGCTATGGCGCGTCGCTGCGCCTCCTGAACCACCGACGATAAAATGATCAATCTGGCGCATGCCACTTCTCCGAAATACATAGTCTCGGCGGCGGGCTTGCCGTGCCGACGGGGCGCAAGCAAGAGGCAATATGGCAGATTAGGTCGGCATTTTTGCCTGATTGGTAAGGAATTTGTTCAGTTGGCGAGCGCGCGCACTTCGGTGAGGACACGATCGGCCAGTTCAGGCCGACAAATCAGCAGGTCCGGCATATAGGTTTCGCGTTGGTTATAGACGAGTGGACTGCCGTCCACGCGCGAACAATGCAGGCCACAAGCGCGCGCAACGGCGACAGGCGCGCAACTGTCCCACTCATATTGGCCGCCCGTATGCAGGTAGATTTCCGCATCGCCCTGCACGACGGCCATTGCCTTGGCCCCGGCGGAGCCCATGGGAACGAGGTCTGCCCCCAGCGCTTCGGCGACGGCGACGGCTTGGGCAGCAGGGCGTGTGCGGCTGACCAGCATCCGCAGCTTGTCCGGTGCGGGGCGCAGTGGGGCAGGTTGGTCGGTGCGCAGGACAAGGCCGGAACCGGGCAGGGCAACCGCGCCGATGGTGGCGACACCATCAATGGCCAGCCCCACATGCACAGCCCAGTCGGCGCGGGCCTCGCCATATTCGCGGGTGCCGTCGACAGGATCGATGATCCAGACGCGGGACTTGGCGAGCCGCACGTCATTGTCCTTTTCCTCCTCGGACAGCAGGCCATCGTCGGGCCGCTGCTCGCGGATGGCGTGGCACAGGAACTGGTTGGCCGTCGCGTCACCTGCGGCCCCCAAAGCCTTCAGGCTGAGCACATTGGACGACCGCACTTCGATCAGCAGTCGCCCAGCGACTTCGGCCAAATGGGCGGCCAGTTCCGCATCCGTCATCGACACCCTTATTCCCCCTATTTCAGCGGCAAGAGCTGCTGAATGATATAGTCGGCGGCTTCTTCCGCGCTCATTTCTGCCGTGTTCACGCGGATTTCCGGGACTTCCGGCGGCTCATAGGGACTGTCGATCCCGGTGAAGTTCTTGAGTTCGCCTGCACGGGCCTTCTTGTAAAGGCCCTTCACGTCGCGCTGTTCAGCGACCGCCAGCGGGGTATCGACATAGATCTCCACAAACTCACCCGCCGGGATCATCTGGCGAACCATATCGCGTTCGGCGCGGAAGGGGGAGATGAAGGCGGTCAACACGATCAGCCCGGCGTCGGCCATCAGTTTCGCGACTTCCCCGACACGGCGGATATTCTCAATCCGGTCGGCTTCGGTAAAGCCCAAGTCCTTGTTGAGGCCGTGGCGGACATTGTCCCCATCCAGCAGGAAGGTGTGGCGGTTCATCAGATTGAGCCGCTTTTCCACCTCATTGGCGATGGTCGATTTGCCCGCGCCGGAAAGGCCCGTGAACCAAAGCACACGCGGCGTCTGGTTCTTCAGGCGGGCATGTTCCGCCCGTGTGATGTCGGTCGGCTGCCAGTGGACATTCTGTGCCCGCCGCAGCGAGAAGTGGAGCATCCCTGCGGCCACGGTCGCATTGGTGATCTTGTCGATCAGGATGAATCCGCCCAGCGTCCGGTTGTCGGCATAGGCGTCAAACACGATCGGCCGGTCGGTTGCGATCTCAACGACGCCAATGGCGTTGAGGTCCAGCGTTTTGGCCGCCAGATGTTCCATCGTATTCACGTTGACGACGTATTTCGGCTGCTGGACGGTGGCAGAGACCGTCTGTGTCCCCAGCTTTAGCCAATAGGCCCGGCCCACATGCATCGCATCATCATTGAGCCAGACAAGCGTCGATTCAAACTGGTCGCTCGCCTGTGGCGGGTTGTCGGCAATGGTGATTACATCGCCGCGTGAACAGTCAATCTCATCGGCGAGGCACAGGGTGACGGACTGGCCGGCAACGGCTTCGTCCAGATCCCCGCCCAGCGTGACGACGCGGGTGACTTTGCTCGTTTTTCCAGAGGGCACGACGCGGATCTCGTCGCCCGACTTCACGCTGCCGGTTGCGATCAGGCCGGAAAAGCCGCGGAAGTCGAGATTGGGTCGGTTGACCCATTGCACCGGCATACGGAACGGCTTTTCGGCATCGATGGACGACAGAACCTCAACTGTCTCCAGATGCTCCACCAGCGTTGGGCCGGTGTACCAGGGCGTGTTGGCCGACAGGCTCGTGATGTTATCCCCCTTGAAGCCCGAAATTGGCATCGCGGTGAAGTTCTCAATCCCGATCGATTTGGCAAAAGCCGCATAGTCGGCGACGATGTCATCAAAGACCTTCTGGTCATAATCGACCAGATCCATTTTGTTGACCGCGAGCACGAGGTTGCGGATGCCGATGAGGTGGCAGAGATAGCTGTGTCGCCGCGTCTGGACGAGCACGCCCTTGCGCGCATCGATGAGGATGACGGCCAAGTCGGCGGTCGACGCGCCGGTGACCATGTTGCGGGTATATTGCTCATGCCCCGGGCAGTCGGCGACGATGAACTTGCGCTTTTCGGTGTTGAAGAAGCGATAGGCGACATCGATGGTGATGCCCTGTTCGCGCTCGGCGGCAAGGCCATCAACGAGGAGCGCAAAGTCGATCTCCTGCCCCTGTGTGCCGACCTTCTTTGAATCCGTCTCCAGCGCAGCCAGCTGATCTTCAAAGATCATCTTGCTGTCATAGAGCAGCCGCCCAATCAGCGTCGATTTGCCGTCATCCACGCTGCCGCAGGTGATGAAGCGCAGCATCGTCTTATGCTCATGCTGCGTCAGATACGCGTCAATGTCCTCAGCGATGAGCGCTTCGGTCTGGTAGATTGGGTCGTTGGTGTTGTCGGTATCAGCCATTTCCATCATCCTCGTCGCCCCGCGCCTGACACGGGGCTGGGCTTTTTCTGCTCCGAAGCCAGCCTAACCCCGGAGCAAGTCCGGTGTTGACCCCTCGGAGCGCTGCGCATTCCGCCGCGGGTCAAAAATACCCCTGCTGCTTCTTCACTTCCATCCCCGCGCCGCCCGCATCCTTGTCGATAACGCGGCCCTGCCGTTCGGACGTGGTTGTCAGAAGCGTTTCCTGAATGACTTCGGGCAGCGTTTTGGCAGTGCTCTCGACAGCGCCTGTCAGCGGGAAGCAGCCCAGCGTGCGGAAGCGGATGGAGCGGTTGGTGATTTCGGGCTTATACCCCATCACTTTTTCCAGCCGGTCCAAATCATCCGCCATGAACAATTGGCCTTCCCAAATATAGGTCGGGCGTTCTTCGGCGAAGTAGAGCGGCACGATCGGCACGTCGTTCAGATGGATATACTGCCAGATGTCGAGCTCGGTCCAATTGGAGATCGGGAAAACGCGGATGCTCTCCCCCTTATTCTTCTTGGCGTTGTAGAGGTTCCAGAGCTCGGGCCGCTGGTTCTTCGGGTCCCAGCCATGGCTCGCGGTGCGGAACGAAAAGATGCGTTCCTTGGCGCGGCTCTTTTCCTCATCGCGTCGCGCACCGCCAAAGGCCGCGTCAAACCCATATTTGTCGAGCGCCTGCTTCAGCCCTTCGGTCTTCCACATATCGGTGTGGAGTGCGCCATGATCAAACGGATTGATCCCGCGCTCCTGCGCTTCCGGGTTCTGATAGGCAAGAAGTTCCATGCCGGACTCCTTGGCCATCTTGTCGCGCAGCTCATACATCGCCTTGAACTTCCAGGTCGTATCGACATGGAGCAGCGGGAAGGGCGGGGGAGAGGGGTAGAAGGCCTTGCGCGCCAGATGCAGCATCACGGCGGAATCCTTGCCGACCGAATAGAGCATCACTGGACGTTCGGCTTCGGCCACCACTTCACGCATGATGTGGATTGCCTCGGCCTCAAGGCGTTCGAGATGGGTCAGGCTCTTCGTCATTCATCCACTCCGTGGCACATTCTGGGCGATGCTCTCGCGCAAGAGGGTGGACTTTTAACCTCCCATTTGGGAGGATGGCGCGCAATGATCACTATTCAGGATGAAACCGATCTTTTACCGGCTGTCTATGACGGCCTGTTTGAGCAACCCATGTGGTCCACTCTGTTGGACCGCTTGCGGCAGCGCGCGCGCGCCGACCATGCGGGCATATTGTTCTTCCTGCCAAACGTCGCTCACAGCCAGTTGGTAGAGCTTCATTCCGGCGCACCCATTCCGGCGGACCTGCGGCGGCTGTTCACTGGAACTCCCGCTCTGCTGCGTGAAGAACGCGTCTATGCGCGCGGTGAAATGCTGGAGGGCGATAGTGGAATATCAGCCCGCATCGTTCGTGTCACGGAGCCCGGCGGTCTCAGCGCATGGATGAGTCTCACACGCACCGGCCCGGACTTTAGTTCAGCTGATGCCGCCCTGCTCAGCCGGATCGCCCCGCATTTCCGGCGCGCCTTGCGCAGCTATGCGGAAATTGAGCGGCAACGCACCAGCGCGCGCATCGCAAGTGATGTGATGGAGCGCCTGAACTTTGGCTGGATGCAGTTGGATGCCAAGGGCCGGATCTTGGCGACGAGCGAGGCGGCGGACAAGCTTTTGCAGCATGGTAGCGGGCTAAAGCGGACGGCGGGCGATCGGCTGATCGCGCAGGACGCCTTGGTGGACCGGCGTCTGACGGCCGCGATCCGAGCGGTGGCTGAAAGTGCAGCGGGCCGGCCGCGGGCGATCAATATCAGCACCGACCCTTGGGTGGACCTGTTGATCGTGCCCGGCGGCGCAGAGACTGCCAACGCCTCCGGTGCGGCCATGATTGCCTATATTCAGGGCGACAGCCTTTCGCTTGATGACCGGCATGAACAGATCGCCGAACTGTTCGGCCTCTTGCCCAGCGAAGCGCGCTTCGCGCTGCTGTTGAGCCGGGGTCTGTCGATTGCAGAGGCGGGCGCGAAGCTCGGCCTCACGATTGAGACAGCACGCAATTATTCCAAAAAGATCTACGCGAAAACGGGCGCGCGCGGGCAGGCTGATCTTGTCCGCTTCATCCTGACCAGCGTGTTGTCATTGGCCTGACGCGCGCGTGCTTGCCTTGTCACGGGCAATCCGACGCGTTAGTTGATTGATTTTGTGAGGTAATGTAACTTCCCGGATAAGCGAAGCGTGCGCTCAAGCGTTGTCTTCTTTTCTCCGCCGGAGCGGAGCCATGGAGGCGGGTTTGAAGAAGCTGTTCTGGATTGCTGCTGCCCTTTCGCCATCAGTTGCCTTCGCTGAAGATGGCCTCACCGTCAGCGGCAGCAGCCGATTCCGTTATGAGCTGATTGACGGCCAACCGCGCGCGGGGTTCAACGCATCGGATGAGCTTTTGAACATCCGCACCATCCTTGGGGTCGATTACCGGGCCGGCAATCTTCGTTTGGGCGCAGAGATTTACGACAGCCGGGCCTATGGCGGGAATGCGGGCACGCCCATTTCGACGAATGAGGTCAACACGCTTGAGCCAGTGCAGGCCTATATCGCTTATGAGGTGCCCGGCGCTTTTGGCGCACAGACGAAGCTGGCCCTTCAGGCGGGCCGTTTCATGCTCAATCTGGGGTCGCGTCGTCTGGTTGCGGCAGATGATTACCGCAACACGACCAGCGGCTATACCGGGCTGCGGGCGGATCTAAACCTGCCGCACAAGCTGACAGCGACGCTCATTTACACCATGCCCCAGCTGCGCCTGCCCGATGCGCGAGCCGACCTGAACGGAAACAAGGTGCAACTGGACCGGGAGAGCGGGGACCTTGTGCTGTGGGGCGGCATCCTGAGCAAAAAGATCAGTGCCAGCGCCGGTGCGCTCGAGTTCACCTATCTGCATCTGGGGGAACGGGATTCGGCAAGGCTTGCCACGCGTGACCGGTCGCTCGACACGTTCGGTGCGCGGCTGTTTCGGGAACCGGCATCCGGGCGCTTGGACTTTGAAGGCGAGGTTGCCATCCAGTCGGGCAGCATCAGCGCCTCGCTTGCCTCAGCGGCCCCGAAGCTCGACGTGTCCAGCTGGTTTGCACATGCCGAAGCCGGGTTCACAGCACGGCATCCTTGGTCGCCCCATGTCTCTTTGGAATTCGATTATGCCAGCGGGGACGGCCGGGGACCGGGATATGGCCGGTTTGATACCCTCTTCGGGATGCGCCGCGCGGACTTTGCGCCCGCTGGCCTCTACAATGCGGTGGCGCGCACCAACATCATTTCACTTGGGCTTCGCGCGGAGGCCGCACCCTCTAAACGGCTCGACGCCTTCGCCGCCTATCGGCCGATGTGGCTGGCCTCCGCCACAGACAGCTTCTCGACGACCGGTGTGCGCGATGCCGCTGGTCAATCAGGGACGTTCGCGGGCCACCAGCTTGAGGCGCGCGTTCGTTACTGGCTTGTGCCCAAGCGGCTCCGGCTGGAATGGGACGGGGTGGTCTTGGTGAAGGGCAGGTTTCTGGAAGACGCGCCCAATGCGCCTGCCAGCGGAACAACGGTCTATAACGCGTTCAATGCGACGGTGAGCTTCTGAAGGTTTGACCAATGGGCAGGTCGCACCTCGACCACAGACCAGTGACATCCGCTTTCGCTCAGCGGAGTGTCACTTTATCAAGAATGGGGCTGTCTGACGGAAGCCCGTGCAGCAATGGCGGAGACGGCGAGATTCGAACTCGCGGTAGCGGTTACCCGCTACGACGGTTTAGCAAACCGTTGGTTTCAGCCACTCACCCACGTCTCCCGATGCGCTTGGCTGGGGCGGCTATAGCGAGGGCTTTTGCAGGACACAATGCCCCAACGCTGCGGAATTTTGATTCAAACCGGCGTAAATTGGACTCACCTCGTCGCTCTTGGCTTGCGGGCGCACGGAGAGGCGATTCTAGCTTGTCGGATTGAGACTTGGGAGTTTGGCATGATTGGGCAATGGGTGCGTCGTTTTGCAATTGGTATCGCTGCGGCTTTGGTCGTGGCTGGACCGGCAGGAGCGCAGGTCAAGCAGGTTGACCCCAGCGCGGCCTATGAAGTGCCCGCGTCGCCGCCTGCCTCCGCGTCCACAGGGGATGCGGTCCTTCAGACAGATGTGGCGCAGTCAGACCTCGCCGGGCCGCAGGATGTTGCAGGCGCGTCTGTTGCATCCGGCGCAGAGACGGCGTCGGCTGCCATGCCGGCCAAGACCTATAAGAAGGATGATCTGATCGGCGCGGCCGAAGGCGTCTTTGGCAAAGGGGCGAAGGGCCTTGCCGAAATTCTGGAGAAAATCCTGAAGGACCAAGGCGAACCCAATGCCTATATTGCGGGCCGCGAAGCCTCCGGCGCGATTGGGGTTGGTTTTCGCTATGGGTCGGGCACGATGATGCACACGGTCGAAGGGGAGCGGCCTGTTTACTGGACCGGTCCGTCGCTCGGCTTTGATCTGGGGGGCGATGCCGCAAAGACCTTCGTGCTCGTCTACAATCTTTATGACAGTCAGGATCTTTACCGTCGATATCCGCAGGTGGAGGGGCGCGCCTATTTCGTCGGTGGCCTTTCGGCCACATATCTGCGGCGGGGGGACGTTGTTATCATCCCCATCAGATTGGGGGTTGGCGTCCGTCTGGGGGCCAATGTCGGATATATGAAGTTTAGCGAAAAATCCCGCTGGTTGCCCTTTTAAGGGCGCCGATAGGGTCAAGCGATCAACGACAAGAAGGTTTTCGGGTCGCACCAAACTTCAAGGGCCGCAGCGCACGTTGCGGCCCTTTTTATGTCCACCGAACTCTAACTCAGTCGACGAGGCGCCAGGGCAGGGTTTCGCCTGCATGGAACGGCACCAATGCAGAGCCAGCGGCGGGGATTGTATCCGGCACTTGGGCGGGCGCTCGCTCCAGCGTGATCGTGCCGTCGTTGACAGGCAGGCGATAAAAGGCGGGGCCGTTCAGCGAGGCGAACGCCTCCAGCCGGTCAAGCGCGCCTTCCTCATCAAACACCTGCGCATAGCTCTCCATCGCGAAGGGCGCGTTGAAAATGCCCGCACAACCGCACGATGTTTCCTTGGTTTCAATGGCGTGGGGCGCGGTGTCGGTGCCGAGAAAGAATTTGGGTGAACCGGAGGTCGCGGCCTTGCGCAAAGCGAGGCGATGCTCCTCCCGCTTCACGATGGGCAGGCAATAAAGGTGCGGTCGGATGCCGCCGACCAGCATGGCATTGCGGCTGATATGGAGGTGCTGTGGCGTGATGGTGGCCGCGACATTGGGGCCAGCGCTCTCCACGAACTGGGCCGCGTCCTTGGTCGTGATATGCTCAAACACGATGCGCAGCTCTGGCAAGTCGCGTACCAGTTTCGTCATGGTCCGCTCGATAAACACAGCCTCACGGTCGAATACATCGACGTCATGGTCCGTGACTTCACCGTGGATGAGGAAGGGCATGCCGATCTTTTGCATCCGCTCCAGCACGCGCGTCACATGGGCGATGTCAGTCACGCCATGCGCGGAATTGGTGGTGGCGTTGGCGGGGTAGAGTTTCACCGCAGTGAAGGCGCCGCTTTTAAATCCGCGCTCAATTTCGTCGGGGTCGGCAGAATCGGTCATGTAGCAAGTGATGAGCGGCTCAAAATCGCTGTCGGCCGGGAGCGCGGCCATGATGCGCGCTTTATAAGCGACGGCCTGTTCCACGGTGGTGACCGGCGGCTTCAAATTCGGCATCACAATGGCGCGGCGGAACTGGCGGGCCGTGAACGGCACGACGGCGGCCATCATCTCATCATCGCGCAGATGCACATGCCAGTCATCAGGGCGGCGGATGGTGATGCGGTCGGTCATTTCGGCTCCGGCTTGGGTTTCTGGTCGGGACATCCTAGATGGGGCGCATGGCAAACACGACTCTGGGCGACCGCGCCGTCATCCGAATGTCCGGTGAGGATGTTCGCGGATTTTTGCAAGGTCTTGTGACGAACGATGTGCTGGGCGCGCTCCCGGTCTGGGCTGGACTGCTGACGCCGCAGGGCAAGGCGCTGTTCGATTTCATCCTATGGGCAGACGGGGACGATGTTCTGATCGACTGTGAAGCCGATCAGGCTGACGCGCTGGCCAAGCGGCTCTCCATGTACCGCCTGCGCCGACCAATCACGATCGCGCGGGATGCTGCGCTGGCCGTCCATTGGGCGCAAGACGGCGACGACGGTGTGCCTGATCCGCGCCTGCCGGAATTGGGCCGCCGCTGGATTGCGCCGTCAGATGGGGAAGCGGCCGGATATCACGCGCACCGGCTGTCGCTAGGGGTGCCGGAGGGAATATCGGAACTGGGGCAGGACAAGACGCTCTGGCTGGAGACCAATGCGGTTGAACTCAACGGCGTCAGCTTCACCAAGGGCTGCTATGTCGGGCAGGAGAATACAGCGCGGATGAACTACCGCCAGAAGGTGAACCGGCGGCTGTTCGTGGTGCCGGATGGCACCGTTGAGCGGCGCCCGGTGTCGGAACCGGGCGATGCGCTGATCCCCGATTGGCTGGCGCCTGCGCTATCTGTCGATTGATAACCGCGCGGATGCGCCTCTCTTGCTTCCCCTAAAGCCCCCATGCGATAGCGGCGGTGAAGGCACCGCAAATCGGGCCAAGGGGGGGTGAATGGCGGACCTGATAAAAGCCTGGCTGGGGCTTGATCCTGCGACTTTTGCGGCATTGTGTGGCATCGTGCTTGGCGCAGGGGCTGTGCGTGGATTGACGGGCTTTGGCTTTGCGATTCTGGCTGTCCCGTTGATGGGGCTCGTCATTCCGCCAACCGAAGCGGTGCTGCTGGCCATCATTCTGCAGATGCTCATCGGGCCCTTTGGTGTTAGCGGGGCCATCGCGCATATCGACCGGCGGCTTGTTTCGGGCGTTGCCCTTGGCGCGGCGCTTGGCACGCCTGCGGGGCTGCTGGTTCTGTCGGCTACCGCGCCGGATACGGCCCGCTTGATGATCGCGGCGATTGCCATCGGGTGTTTTGGCATCTTCCTCATAAAACGCGCGCCTTTGCCGAGCCGGGCGCCTGCCCATATCGCCGCGACGGGGCTTGCGGCAGGGGTGCTCAACGGCTTTGCAGCGATGCCGGGTCCGCCTGTGGTCCTCTACTTTGTTCGCAGCGGGGTCACGCCGATGGCGGCGCGTGGCTCCATGATTCTCGTCTTCTTTGCAGCCGCCACGGCAGGCACGCTGACCGCTTGGCTGCGGGGTCTGCTCGACGGGCATCTGGCGTTGCTCTCCGCTTCGGTTTTTCCGCTCATGCTGGCCGGAAACCATGTCGGGTCGAAGTTTTTCGGCACCGTGCCGGAACGAACCTGGCGCACAGCCGTGGTCATTCTTTTGGTTGTCTCGGCACTTGGCGCGCTGTTCAAGCTCTGGCGGGGTTGACGGCGGGCGTGCACACCGCCAATCGGTCGGGCAGATTTTGAAGGAATTTATCGCGTGGAACCGGTCAACACGATCGACGGCAAAGCCTATCCGTTCGGTCTGAAGAACATCGACACGGATGTCATCATTCCGGCGGAATGGCTGAAGACCATCAGCCGCACCGGCCTTGGCAAAGGCGCGTTTGAGGCGCTGCGCAAAGACCCGGACAATCTGTTCGACAGCGAAGCCTATTCAGGCTCCCCCATTCTCATCGCGGGCGATAATTTCGGTTGCGGCTCCAGCCGGGAGCATGCGGCTTGGGCGCTGCTTGATCTTGGGATCAAGGCTGTGATCGCGCCGAGCTTTTCGGATATTTTCTCGGGCAATGCCTTCAAAAACGGCATCCTCACGGTCGTTCTGCCACAAGAGGCAATTGACCGGTTGATGGAAGTCGCCAAGACCGACATCATCCATATCGACCTTGAATCGCAGACGGTGACGACACCTTTTCAGGATCGTTTTGTTTTTGAGATTGATGCGTTCCGCAAGAATTGTCTTCTCAATGGCCTAGACGAAGTCGGCCTGACGCTGGCGATGGATGCGAAGATTTCAACTTATGAGAGCCGTGCGAAAGACGCATGGCCTTGGCAGGCAGGAGCGGTAACATGAAAGCATTATTGTCAAAGGCAGCCGGTGGCCCGGAAACGCTGGTTCTCGAAGACGTGGCTGATCCCGTCGCAGGTCCTGGCCAGATTCTCGTCGCGGTAAAGGCCTGCTCGGTCAACTACCCCGACGTCCTCATCATCGAAGACAAATATCAGTTCAAACCGCCACGGCCCTTCTCGCCGGGCAGCGAAGTGTCTGGCATTGTTGAGGCAGTGGGCGAAGGCGTGACCAACTTTAAGGTTGGGGACCGCGTTCTGGGCGCGACCGGCAGCAGTGGCGGCATGTCTGAAAAGGTCGTGCTCAATGCCGCGACCGCCTATGAATTGCCCGCAGAGCGCAGCTTTGCCGAAGGTGCCGCGCTGATCCTGACCTATGGCACATCAATCCACGCCTTGCTCGATCGCGGCCATATCAAGGAAGGCGATACGCTGCTGATCCTTGGCGCGGCTGGCGGCGTCGGTTTGGCGGCGATTGAACTGGGCGTGGCTTTTGGCGCGCGTGTCATCGCCGCTGTCTCTTCGGAAGAGAAGGCCAAGGTCGTCCGTGAAGCCGGTGCATCGGACGTCGTGATCTATGATCGCGCGCCGTTTGACAAAGACCAGTCCAAGGCATTGTCTGAGGCGTTTAAGAAGGCTGTCGGCCCCAATGGCGCGGACATCATCTATGACGCTGTCGGGGGCGACTATGCCGATCCTGCGATCCGCAGCATCGCTTGGGAAGGGCGTTACCTCGTGGTTGGCTTCCCGTCGGGTATCCCGAAGCTGCCGCTCAACCTCACTCTCTTGAAGAGCTGCGATGTATGCGGCGTGTTCTGGGGTGCGTTCACCATGCGCGATCCGGAAAAGAACCGTGATCATATCGCCCGCCTGTTCCGTTTGTGGAAGGACGGCAAGATCAATCCGCGTGTCACCGACACCTTCCCGCTCGCCAAGGGCGGCGATGCCATCGCCAAGATGGCGCGGCGTGAAGCCATTGGGAAGCTCGTCGTCACGAATGACTAAGCGGAGGCGCGGGTTTCGGCGTTGAACGTCGGGCCCGCAGTCCCTATTATGAGGGGACACCAGTTCGACATGAGAAAGGGACGTTCATGACCACCTTTGATAATCGCGAAAATGCGTTTGAGAACAAGTTTGCGCGGGATGAGGACATGTCGTTCCGGATCACGGCACGGCGGAACCGGCTTGTCGGCCAATGGGCGGCCGCAAAGATGGGCCTGACGACCGAGGAAACCGATTCCTATTCAAAATCCGTCGTTCAGGCTGATTTTGAAGAGGCCGGCGATGAAGACGTCATCCGCAAGCTTCTTGGTGATCTGACAGCCGCAGGCGTCGACACGAGCGATGAGGAAGTCCGCAAGGCGCTGTCCGGCCATGAGGTCGAAGCCCGCCGCCAGCTGATGGAATCGAAGTAACCCATGCCCATGGCTGCTGCCGATATTGAAGGCCTGATCCGCGCTGCCTTTCCCGATGCGGTGATCGACATCACCGATCTGGCGGGTGATGGAGACCATTATGCCGCCAAGGTGACATCTGCGGCCTTTGCAGGCATGCCCCGCGTGCGGCAGCATCAGGCCGTTTATGCAGCCCTTGGCGGCCGCATGGGCGGAGAACTCCACGCCCTTCAACTCACAACCGCCATCCCCGATTGAGGACCTCATTATGACCGACACCACCCAAGCCCGCATCGGCGAGATTGTGAACAGCAGCGACGTTCTGCTGTTCATGAAGGGCACGCCCTATTTCCCACAGTGCGGCTTTTCCAGCCGCGCCGTTGCCATCCTTGAACATCTTGGTGTCGAGTTTGGCAGCTTTGACGTGCTGCAAGATCCCGAAGTCCGCGCAGGCATCAAGGAATTTTCCGACTGGCCGACCATTCCCCAGCTTTATGTGAAGGGTGAATTTGTCGGCGGATCGGACATCATGATGGAAATGTTCGAAGCCGGAGAGCTGAGTGCGATGATGGCTGAAAAGGGCGTGCCGTCCACCGCCGCCTGACGCTAAGGTTCAGTTCGAGATATTGAGAGCCGCGCGGGGAAACCTGCGCGGCTTTTTCTTTGGCCTCCGTTCGTCCCGAGCGAAGTCGAGGGATGTGGTGCCAACGTGTCTCGACTTCGCTCGACACAAACGGAATTGGGATTAGCCAGAAATGGAAAAGGGCGGATCGACGCGAGACCAGAGGAGCAGTCGATCCGCCCTTTAAGAAGCGTTTGGGGAACGCTCATTGGGAACAGGGATAACGATGCAGGCCGCGTGCCAGTTTGAACCGGTGTCGGTTTTCTCGGGGTGTTGGTGGTGAAGCGGATTTTAACCATGCGGTGATTTGTCAAAATTCCCGACAGAGTCGCGGCAAGGCTGGGCTCCCGCCTTGCAGCCGGCACCCATATTCGAGCTCCAACAGCCTCTCCGTCGCCCCGTGCTTGACACGGGGCTTGGCTTTTCTTGCAGTTTCACGTTCGGCACCGAGGGCGAATTGCCGGATCTGCAGGACCAATGGTCGACTGGAAGCTTGGGACTGAAACCCGACGAAGTGAAGCCCAGCCCCGTGTCAAGCACGGGGCGACGGCTGTGTGGCGGCGAATTTTTTTACGAATGCTCCTTGCTCTTGCGCTAATTTCCATATTTCGATAATAATCGAATCATGGAAACAAGCATGGAAGCATCGCAGATTGTCCGCGCCTTGGGCGCTTTGGCGCAGGAACATCGCCTCGCGGTGTTCCGCTTGCTCGTGCAGGCAGGGCCGAGAGGGCTGCCTGCAGGCGTCCTCGCTGATGCGCTCGCCGTGCCCGCCTCATCGATGAGCTTTCATCTCGCCCAATTGGCCAATGCCGGCCTTGTGACCCAAAAGAGGCAGAGCCGGTCGATCATTTACGCGGCGGACTTTGCCGCGATGAACACGCTGATGGCGTTCATGACCGAAAATTGCTGTGGCGGCTTGCCCTGTGCTGGGGACGTCAGCTGCGTGCCCTCCAATCCAGTAACGATACCAGCAACAAAGGATGCCGCATGAAGCGCTTTCACGTTCACGTTGGGGTTGATAGCCTTGACGCCTCTATCGCCTTTTACTCCGGCCTGTTTGGCGCGGCACCCACTGTGACGAAATCCGACTATGCCAAATGGATGCTGGAAGACCCGCGCATCAATTTTGCGATCTCCCAGAAATGCGGCGCGCAAAAGGGCATTGAGCATCTTGGCCTTCAGGTCGAGGATGAAGCGGAACTGGCAGAGGTCTATGGCCGGTTGAAGGCTGCGGACGCGCCAGTTCTCGAAGAGGGCGCGACGACATGTTGCTATGCCCAATCGGAAAAGAGCTGGATTGCCGACCCCGATGGCGTGGTTTGGGAAGCATTCCTCACCAAGGGCGACAGCACCGTTTATGGCGACAGCCCGGACTTTGCTGCGTTGTCGTCTGACAATGCGGCGGCCAATGCCTGCTGCGCGCCCAAGGTTGCCGCGCCGATCACGTCCGGCTGCTGCTGAAAGGGGCGTGGGGGATGAGCGACAAAATCTACAATATTCTGTTCCTGTGCACGGGCAACAGCGCGCGCTCCATTTTGGGCGAGGTGCTGATGAATCATGACGGGCAGGGCCGGTTTCGGGCCTATAGCGCGGGCAGCCAACCCAAGGGGGAGGTCCATCCGGAGGCGCTGCGGCTGTTGTCTGGCCTCGGTTTTGAAACCGAAGGACTCAGCTCCAAAAGCTGGGATGCGTTTACTGGGCCGGATTCGCCGCAGTTCGATTTCATCTTCACTGTATGCGACAATGCGGCGGGCGAAACCTGCCCGGTTTGGATTGGCCATCCGATGACCGCGCATTGGGGGATTGAAGACCCTGCTGCCGTCGAAGGTGAGGGGCAGGCTGAGGCCTTCCGTCAGGCGCTCCGCTTCATACGCAAGCGTATTGAGCTGTTCCTGTCGCTGCCGCTGGACAGCATTGACCAAATGGCGACCGAACGGGCGTTGAAAGAGATTGGCCAGATTGAAGGCGCAACAGGCGTATCTGCATGAGCCAGCGGCTTTGGGCCGAAGCGCTCGGCAGTTTCTTTCTGTTCGCCACGGTCGTTGGCTCCGGCATCATGGCGGACCGGCTGGCAGGCGGGAATGTCGCGGTCGCCCTGATCGGCAATACGCTGGCGACAGCCGCCATACTCTATGTTTTGATCACCATGCTTGCGCCCGTGTCTGGCGCGCATTTCAATCCAGCTGTCAGCCTTGTTGCGCGGCTGCGTGGAGACAACAGCTGGAATGGGCTGGCCGCGACAATCGCCGTCCAGATTTTGGCGGGCATCGCCGGGGTATGGACGGCCCATGCCATGTTCGATCTACCGATCCTCCAGGCCTCCACCCATATCCGCACCGGCCCCGGCCAGTGGCTGGGGGAGTTCGTTGCGACCTTCGGTTTGGTCATGACGATCCTGCTGACCATCCGTCACCGCCCGGAGGCGGTGCCGCTGAGCGTCGCGCTCTACATCACGGCGGCCTATTGGTTCACCTCGTCGACAAGCTTTGCCAATCCTGCGATCACGATTGCACGCAGCCTGAGTGATAGTTTTGCCGGCATCGCGCCTGCAGACGTGCCTGCCTTCATCGCTTCTCAATTTGCAGGCGCCCTTGCGGCGCATGGCTTTGAACGCGTCATTTTCAAACAGAGCTGAAATGGAAAAGGGCGGACCGACGCGAGACCAGAGGAGCAGTCGATCCGCCCTTTAAGAAGCGTTTGGGGAACGCTCATTGGGAACACGGACAACGATGCAGGCCGCGTGCCAGAGCGTGCCAGTGTCGGTTTTCTGGCGCTTGCGATGGTGAAGCGAAATTAACCAGACACCCCATTTGTCAAAATTCCCGACAACATTGGCCCTCAAAGCTGTCATGCCAGCGTAGGCTGGCATCTTGTGCGCCTAGGCCGGGAGACCCCAGCCTTCGCTGGGGTGACGTGCATGGCGATTTCTATTCATCTGCCGTTCAGGCCAACGATTACATCTGTAGTCACACGAGATGCGTTGAGACTCGAACCGACAAGGACTTGGCACATGGCCGAACGGATCAGCGATGCAGAACATGCGGTGATGGAGGTCCTGTGGGACCATGCCCCGCTGGATGCGCAGAACATTTATGACCGCCTCTCTGGCTCGCAGAGCTGGACGCTGGCCACCGTGAAAACGCTGCTCTCTCGCCTCGTTGCGAAAGACGCGCTGACGACGGAGTCTGCGGGGCGCAAATTCTTCTACCGCCCGGCGATTGAACGCTCAGCCTATGTATCGGGCGAATCGCGCCGCTTGGTCGACCGGCTATTCGGCGGCAAATTGAGCCCGCTGGTCGCGCAATTTGCCGAAGCCGAAAAGCTGTCTCCTGAAGACATTGCCGAGATCGAAGCCCTGTTGCGGGAGTTGAAGAAATGAGCGGCTGGATCATCGAGACGCTGATGGCGTCGACCCTCCTCATGCTTGTCGTGCTCGCCCTTCGCGAGCCGGTGAGCCGCCGCTTCGGCCCGCGTATCGCTTATGCGTTGTGGCTGTTGCCTGCGCTGCGCATGGTGCTGCCACCCTTGCCCGAAAGCTGGGGTGCGGCTGCCGTCGCGCCTGCCGCCAAAGTGTCTGTCCTCATCGGGCAGGCAGCGCCAGTCTTGGAGGCAAGCACCAACTGGGTTCTCGTCTTCGCGGCGGTCTGGGCCATTGGAAGCTTGGCCTTTCTCGGCTGGCATCTCTCCGCTTATCGCCGCTTTGCCGCCCGTGTGCGGCAGGATTGCAAACCTTTGTGCGATCATGAGGCGTTCACTGTGCAGGCGAGTCCCTTGGTTCGGTCCCCACTGGCCTTTGGGGTGCGCGGCAAGATGGTTGTCGTCCCCGCTGATTTTGCCGACCGCTATGATGCGGCGGAGCAAAGGTTCGCGCTCGCGCATGAAGTGACGCACCACCGGCGCGGCGATCTGATCGCCAATTTTGCGGGCCTTGGCGTGTTGGCGCTCCACTGGTTTAATCCGGTGGCCCATATCGCCTGGCGCGCCTTCCGGCTCGATCAGGAGGCGGCCTGCGATGCCATGGTCCTGCGCGGCGCCTCGTCTGAGGATCGGCATACTTATGGTTCCGCCCTCGTCAAATCAGCAACCGGCGGCGTTCCGCTCGCGGCCTGCACGATGACAGCCAAGACCGGCCTGAAGACGCGGCTGCGGCGGATTGTCGAGGGACGTCTTGCCCCGATGCGCGGTGGGGCGGCGGTGGCCGGGCTGCTGGTCGCCGGTGGTTTGGCGGTGACGGCATCGACCGGACTTTCAGCTAAAGCGAAGCAGGGCGTGCGGCAGGCGACCCCAGTGTTTGCTCTTCACGATGCCGTGCCCGTTCCTGCGGTGCCAGACGTGTCTTCGCCAATTGCCCCTGTCTCGCTTCCTGTTCCGCCAGTGGCGCCTGCGCCGCCCGTCCTCGCGAGTGCAAACGATGTTGACGGCGCGCTTGGCGCAGACCTGAGTAACGCGATGCAGGCCTTGGAGGATCGTCGAGTGGAAGAGGAAGAGGCTCAGACGAACGAAGACCTTGCGCAGGCAGAGGCCGGACCTGCATTCCATGCCCGCCCGATCAGCACCACAATCTCCTCAGCGATGCCCGCCCGCTGCGGCAAGGGTGCGACACTTTCCAGCTTTGTGCAGCAGGTTGTTCTGCCCGACGGACCTACCCGCATGATCCGCGTTGCGGTGTGCACGCCAGATGCAAAGGCGACGCGCGCAATGGTCCGTCAATCGCTTGCACAGGCGCGCGCGCAGATTGCCGGCGATCCAATGATCCCCGCCGATCTGCGTCAATCCATCCTGACGGCGCTTGATGTGCGCATTGAGGATGAACCCGCGCACCTGCCGCTGTCCTAAGAATAATAAGAGAAGAGGAGGAAGATCATGATTTCAGACAGGGCTTTTATCATTTCCGGAACCGCGCTTGTGGTTGGCACGCTGTTCGGGCTCGCGTCCCCCACGCTTGCCGCGAATGAGCCGGCGCCCAAAATGACCAAGACCATCATCATCCGCCATGATGATGGCACGCAAGAGATGCGCGAGGAAAAGAACATCGTCATCGCCGATTGCGCAGCCGGTGGCCGCAAGTTCGCGACGGAGAATGATGTGGCCGACGACAACGGCAAAATCCGCAAGGCCAAGATTGTCATCTGCGGCGCGCCGGACCTCAGTGATGCCCAAATGGCCAAGAAGCTTTCCGAAGCGCGAGACCGCATTGCCAAGGATATGGCAGACGCCGGGGACGCGCGGGACAAGGCGCTCGCCGCTCTCGATAAGGAAATCGCGCGGCTGAACGGGCCGCGCAAGGATTATCCAAAGGAATAAAGTCTCCCCTCCGGCCGTAACTTCCCTTTTCCGGCCGGAGACAAAGACCGGGGGTGCAGGTGAGGCTTCATCCCACCTCATCTGTGCCCCCGGCCCTCTTTCCGCCCTCTCTGCTTGAACATCCCTGTGTCTTTCGCCACATGAGGGGGGATGGATATGCCCGACCTTTCCAAAGAGCCTTATGCCGTGGCCGAGCAGATCAGCCCGCTGATCCGCCGCGTGCTGGCGCATAACCCCTCGCATTTCAGCTATACCGGCACGCAGACCTATATTGTGGGCACCGGCGAGGTCGCTGTGATCGACCCCGGCCCGCTGGGCGATGACCCGCATCATGTGGACGCGTTGATCGACATCCTGTCGGGGGAGACGATCACTGCCATCATGTGCACCCACACCCACCGCGATCACTCGCCTGCCGCCGCCCCGTTAAAGGCCGCGACCGGTGCGCCGATCATCGGCTGTGCGCCGCTCGTGCTCGAAGATGATGGCCCGCGCGCCGATGCCAGCTTTGACGCGACATACGCGCCTGACCGCATTCTCGTTGATGGTGACAGCGTCTCCGGCCCGGGCTGGACGCTGACCGCGCTGGCGACGCCCGGCCACACCTCCAACCATCTGTGCTTCGCCTTGGCGGAGGAAAAGGCCCTGTTCACCGGCGATCATGTGATGGGCTGGTCCACCAGTGTCGTCTCCCCGCCCGATGGCGATATGGCCGATTATATGCGCAGCCTCGCGCTGCTGATGGAGCGCGACGACGCGGTCTATTACGCCGCCCACGGCGCGCCGATTGAGACGCCTCAACGTCTGGTGCGCGGGATGATGGGGCATCGCAAGCAGCGTGAAGGGCAGATCCTGCGTTTGTTGGAAGCGGGGACGGGCCACATCCCCGATATGGTGCTCAGCATGTATAAGGGCGTCGACAAGCGCCTGCACGGGGCGGCCGGTCGCTCAGTGCTCGCGCATTTGCTCGACCTGCGGGGGCGTGGCGTTGTTCTCGGCACTGAGGAGGCGGGATGGAAGCTGGCCGCATGAAGCGCCTGATCGTGCTGCTGCTCGGCCTTGCGGTCATTGCAGGCGGCAGCATCTGGATGGTGCAGCGCCGGTTCAGCCCGCCCGTCGAAACCGTCGTGTCCTCCAGCCTTGCGGCATTGCAGGAACAGAATCGTTTGTCCGCCTTTGCCGCGCGCTTTGTGACGGTCGTGACCTCTAGCAAGACACAGCTTGGCTTTAGTGCGGAAAAGACGCTGATCCTCCCCGCGATGATCCGCTACGAAGTGGATATGGCGCGCCTGCGCCAGCAGGATTTAAGCTGGGATAAGGAGACCAACACGCTCTCCGTCCGCCTGCCGCCCATTCAGATTGCCGGACCCGAGTTCGATCTGGGGCAGGCGCGTGAATATGGCAGCGGGGCGGTGCTGATGGCGCTGACCGATGTGGAAACCGCGCTCGATGCGGAAAACAAGGCCAAGGCGCGGGAAGATGTCATCCGTCAGGCGGCCGGTGCGGTCACGATGAAGCTCGCCCGCGAAGCCACGGTTCGTGCCGTGCAATCCAGTTTTGCTATGCCGCTTGCGGCAGCCGGTATAGAAGCGAAGGTGGATGTGACCTTCGCCGGTCAATAATTTCAGTCCCGAGAGGTTTCCCGATGAACGCCCCTACTGCCAGCCTTGCCGGTGTTGATATCCGCGCCGAAATTGAACGTCTGCGCAAGGACCGCAACGCCATCATCCTCGCGCACTATTATCAGCGCCCGGAAATTCAGGATCTGGCGGACTATGTGGGCGACAGTCTGGAACTGAGCCGCAAGGCGCAGGAGACCGACGCGGACGTCATCGCTTTTTGCGGTGTGCGCTTCATGGCGGAGACGGCGAAAATCCTCTCGCCCGACAAGACGGTGATCCTGCCCGATATGGACGCCGGGTGCAGCCTGGAAGACAGCTGCCCGCCCGATCAGTTCAAGGCCTTTCGTGAGGCGCACCCGGACCATATCGCGCTGACCTATATCAACTGCTCAACCGAGGTGAAGGCGCTGTCTGACATCATCGTCACAAGCTCCTCCGCCGAAAAGATTCTCTCTCAAATTCCGCTCGATCAGAAGATCATCTTCGGCCCGGACAAGCATCTTGGCGGCTATCTCCAGCGCAAGCTCGGGCGGGAGATGCTGTTATGGCCCGGCGTGTGCATCGTGCATGAGGCGTTTTCGGAAACCGAACTTATCAAATTGAAGGCGCAGCACCCAGGCGCGCCGGTCGCCGCCCATCCCGAATGCCCGGCGCATATCGTGGACCATGCGGACTATGTCGGCTCCACCAGCGGCATCCTGAACTATGCCAAGACGATGGAGGGCGATACGCTCATCGTCGCCACCGAGCCGCACATCATCCACCAGATGGAACTGGCCGTCCCCCACAAAACCTTCATCGGCGCACCGGGTGCGGATGGCAACTGCAACTGCAACATCTGCCCGTACATGGCGCTCAACACGCTCGAAAAGCTTTACATTGCGCTGCGGGATTTGAAGCCGCAGGTCCACATCGAAGAGGGCCTTCGGTTGCAGGCCAAGACGTCGCTCGACCGGATGCTGGACATGGCCAGCGGGACTGTCGGGCAGGGGGATTTGGGGGCGCGGTCTTAGGCTGCAGTTCGTCGCTTTGCGCCTTTTCGTTCAAAGCTGACCCTCAATCTTGTTCCCGTCGCTATGGCCAGTTTTTGCAATGTGCTTGTTGATGGACGGGATTTGCCTCCTTCCATGCGAGCGATCACGCTTTGGGTCGTTCCCATTCGATTGGCGAGTTCCTCTTGGGTAAGTCCGGCATCCGCACGTGCTTTGATGACAGCAGCAGCGAGCGCAAACTCTTCTTCCAATGCGTCATATTCGCGCGGGAAGTCCGGGTCGGCACGCCATTTTTCGGCAACCTTGCCGAAGGGAACAGTTTTGGTCATTTCAACTCCTCGGCCCTCTTAAGTGCCAGTTCGATTTCGCTGCATGGTGTTTTCTGCGTTTTCTTGATGAACGCTCTTACAATCACAACGCGCTTCCCGGAGGCTGTGACATAGATGGCGCGGGAAATGCCATCGCGACCGGATATGCGCATCTCCCAGAGCGACTTCTGCAGATGCTTCACATAGGGTTCGCGAACCTTGTCTAAGCCCAAGCTTTCGATGAGTTCCACGATCCGCACCAGCTTTGCACGCATGTCTAGAGGTAAGGCGCTTAGCTCTTTCTCGACAGTCTCGTTCAAAACGTTGACACGCCAACTCATCAACTCAACATAGCATTTTTGCTATTATTGTCAATGCTGGGGCTATACCGAAATCGTGGCTTCTGCCTCTGGTCCTCAGCAGGCTGCGCAACAACGAAGCCAAGCGAACCATTCTTTTCCTCCAACGCCGGCCCGCTGGCGGCGCAGGCTGGTGTATAAAAACGTGGTTGCTTGGAAGACATCAGGCCTAATCCGATGGCTGCGGCGTAAAATCCCTTTCCTACGCGCCCCCAATTCGCCTAGCTGGCAGGCATGATCCGCACCGCGTTCCTGCCCCTTGCTTCCGGAAGTTCTGCCTTTCCTACAAAGGACGGATTTCGATGCGCCGAGGCCCTCAACTTCCTCCACTTCCAGACCCCTGAAAGCCCCGCAAATGCCCTTTGAGCTGCCGCAGTTCGACCTTGATTCGTTTGTCCGTGCGACGCTGGCGGAGGATTTGGGTCCGTCGGGCCGCGATGTGACGTCGGAAAGCGTGATCCCGGCGGAGGCGCGCTTTGCAGGTGTGATGGACAGCCGCGATGCGATTGTCGTCGTAGGGCTGCCGATTGCCGAAGCGTTCTTCCGGCATCTTGATCCGGAGATGACGGTCGAGATCCTCGTCGAAGAAGGTGCATCGGTCGCCAAGGGGTCAGACCTGATGCGCCTGCACGGCAAAGCACGGGCGATGCTGACGGCGGAGCGATCCGCGCTTAATATCGTCCAGCATCTGTCGGGCGTGGCGACGCTGACGCGCGCTTATGTCGATGCGATTGCGGGCACGGGCTGCACGCTGCTGGATACGCGCAAGACGATCCCGGGTCTTCGCGTTCTGGAGAAGTACGCAACGCGCATGGGCGGGGCGACCAACCACCGTATGGGCCTGTGGGATGCGGCGATGATCAAGGACAATCATGTTGCGGTCGCAGGCGGCGTGGCCGAAGCGGTCCGCCGCGCGCGCGATGCAGGGGTGGAGCGGATTATTCTTGAAGTTGATCGGCTCGATCAGATTGAACCCGGCCTTTCGGCGGGGGCAACGCATTTGCTGCTCGACAATATGGATGCCCCGACGCTGCGGGAAGCCGTCGCGATTGTTGCGGGGCGCGTGCCGACCGAAGCCTCTGGCGGCGTTACTCTGGAGACGATCCGCGCCAAGGCGGAAAGGGGCGTCACCTACATCTCGGTCGGGCGCCTGACCCAAAGTGCGGCTGCCGCTGACATCGGGCTGGATTTTACTTCTGTTTAAGTGACTTGGTTCACGCGAAGGGCGCGAAGGAAACAAGGGCGCGAAGGAGGTTTCTTCGTCGACCATGCGCCGCGTTGGTGCAGAATTAAAGCGCTTCGCGCACTTGGTCTCTTCGCGGTCTTCGCGTGAAACCTCCGATCCGACACCCCCCGGTGTTGAGGCCGCCGCCCAAACCTCGTAGAAAGGGCCATGGCAAAATTCGCACCTTTCAAATGGGATGACCCCTTTCACCTCGACGCGCAGCTGACCGAAGAAGAGCGGATGATCCGCGATGCAGCGGAAAGCTATGCGCAGGATAAGCTCCTGCCGCGCGTTGTTTCCGCTACGCTCTCCGAACGTTTTGATCGCGAGATCATGAACGAGCTGGGTGCGCTTGGCCTGCTTGGTTCGACGATTGAGGGCTATGGCTGTGCCGGTGTCAGCAACGTTGCTTATGGGCTGATTGCCCGTGCGGTTGAACGCGTTGATTCGGGCTATCGCTCTGCGATGTCGGTGCAAAGCTCACTCGTGATGCATCCCATCCATGCTTATGGCTCGGAAGAACAGCGGCACAAATATCTGCCCAAGCTGGCGACTGGGGAATGGGTCGGTTGCTTTGGCCTGACCGAACCTGATGCCGGCTCTGACCCGGCGTCGATGAAGACCAATGCCAAGCAGACGGCGGGCGGCTATATCCTCAACGGCGCGAAGATGTGGATCACCAATTCCCCCATCGCCGACATCGCAGTCGTTTGGGCCAAGGATGAAGGCGGCGTGGTCCGTGGCTTCATCGTCGAACGCGGTATGGAGGGTTTCTCCACGCCGAAGATCGAAGGCAAGATGAGCCTGCGGGCATCCATCACGGGCGAGATCGTCCTTGAAGACGTGTTCGTGCCGGAAGAGAATCTCCTGCCCAATGTGCAGGGTCTGTCTGGACCTTTCGGCTGCCTCAACAAGGCGCGCTATGGCATTGCCTGGGGCGTGATGGGGGCGGCGGAAGATTGTTTCCACCGCGCGCGTCAATATCAGCTGGACCGTCAGCAGTTCGGCCGTCCGCTGGCCGCCAACCAGATCCCGCAGCTCAAAATGGCGAATATGCAGACCGAAATTGCGCTTGGCCTTCAGGCTGCGCTGACGGTGGGCCGCTCGATGGATGAGGGCACTTGGTCACCCGAGATGGTCAGCCTCATCAAGCGCAACAATTGTGGCAAGGCGCTCGATATCGCCCGCGTTGCGCGCGACATGCACGGCGGCAACGGCATTTCGGCGGAATATCACGTCATCCGCCACGCCATCAATCTAGAGACGGTCAACACCTATGAAGGCACGCATGATGTCCATGCCCTCATCCTTGGCCGCGCCATCACCGGCATTCAGGCATTTAGCTGATCCAACCCAAAAGGGGCCAATATGCGCTTTTCAGAACTGATCGCGGCGACCGTTCTTGCCGCCATGTCGTCCACCTCAATGGCGCAGACCCTGCGGCCTGACCAGGCGGCGTTCCGGGATCTTTGCAAGGAACTGGTTGAAACCAACACGACCCAGTCCGAAGGCAGTTGCACGCTGGCGGCTGAACGGATGGCGACCCGCCTGAAGGCCGCCGGATATGCGGCCAGTGACATCACGCTGTTCGCCACGCCGGAAAAGCCCAAGGATGGCGGCCTTGTCGCTGTGCTGAAGGGCACGTCGAAAAAGGCAAAGCCGATCTTGCTGCTGGCACATATCGACGTTGTCGAAGCGCGCCGCGCCGATTGGGTGCGTGATCCCTTCACCCTGATTGAAGAAGACGGCTATTTCTACGCGCGTGGCGCGTCGGACGATAAGTCGCAGGCGGCGATCTGGACCGACGCCATGATCCGCTTCAAGCAAGAAAGCTTCAAGCCCAAGCGGACGGTGAAGCTCGCGCTCACCTGTGGCGAAGAGTCGGTCGGCGCGTTCAATGGCGCGGAATGGCTGGCGACCAACAAGCCGGAATTGATTGCAGCGGAATTCGCGCTCAACGAAGGTGGCGGCGGTCGGCTCGATGCCTCGGGCAAGAAGCTGCTGCTCGCCATGCAGGTGGGCGAAAAGACCGTCCAGAATTACCGTCTGGAAACAACCAATCCCGGCGGACATAGCTCTGTGCCGCGTCCCGACAATGCGATCTATTCGCTGACGGCGGCCATCAACAAGGTCGGGCAATATGAATTCCCGATCCAGTTCAGCGACACAACGAAGACCTTCTTCAAGCGCACGGCCGAACTGACCGGCGGCGAAATGGGCAAGGCGTTGACCGCAGTCCTCGCCAATCCTGAAGATAAGGCCGCGGACGCCATCGTGTCGAAGGATGCGAGCTTCCATTCGATGCTGCGCACAACCTGCGTCGCCACCATGCTCGATGCGGGCCATGCCATGAATGCGCTGCCGCAGCGGGCGCGCGCCGTCGTCAACTGCCGTATCTTCCCGGACGTCTCGGTCGATGTGGTGAAGGCAGAACTGGACCGCGTCATTGGGGATCCGTCTGTCTCGGTCACGAAGATTGAACCCATCCGTCCCGTGGCGGTGCCGCCGCCGCTGTCGGCCAAGGTGTTCGGTCCGGCAGAAAAGCTGGCGGCCAAGCACTTCCCCGGCATTCCGATGGTTCCCGTTATGGCGACGGGCGGCACCGATGGGCCCTATCTCTCACTGGCGGGCATCCCAACTTATGGCATGCCGGGTATTTTCCAGCAGTTGGAAAATAGCGGTGTGCATGGCCTGAATGAGCGGATTTCCGTGCAGGCACTGTATGAAGGACGCGATTATCTGTTCGATCTCGCCAAGATTTACGCCAACCAGGATTAATCCATGACCAAGGCCCTTTCCGGCATCCGGGTGCTCGATCTGTCGCGGGTGCTGGCGGGGCCTTGGTGCACCCAGATGCTCGGCGATCTGGGGGCGGAGATCATCAAGATCGAACAGCCCGGCAAGGGCGATGACACGCGCAGCTGGGGCCCGCCCTGGCATGGCGAGGGGGAGGAGCGGCTGTCGGCCTATTACCTCTCTGCCAACCGCAACAAAAAGAGCGTGGCGATCGATATCTCCAAGCCCGAGGGTCAGGCGCTGATCCGCGAGATGGCGTCCAAGTGCGATGTTCTGGTCGAGAATTTCAAGGTTGGCGGGCTGGAGAAATATGGGCTCGATTATCTGAGCCTGAAGGCCGCGAACCCGCGCCTTGTGTATTGCTCGATCACCGGTTTCGGGCATAGCGGCCCGCGCGCGCATCAGCCGGGCTATGACCTGATGGTGCAGGGCATGTCCGGGCTTATGAGTATTACGGGCGACCCTGCGGGTGAGCCGCAAAAGGTGGGCGTGGCCCTTGTCGATGTGATGACGGGGCTTCATGCCTGCATCGCGGTGCTCGCTGCGCTTAACCAGCGTCATGCAACGGGGCGGGGGCAATTCATCGACATGGCGCTGCTCGATGTCGCTGTGTCCACGCTCGCCAATATCGGCATGAACCAGCGTGTGACCGGCACAGCCCCCAAGCGCATGGGCAATGCGCATTCCAGCGTGGTGCCCTATCAGGTGTTTGAAACGGCGGACGGCCATATGATCGTCGCGGTTGGCAATGACGGGCAGTTTGCCCATTTCGTAGGCGCGTTGGGCCTCGCATCAATGGCGGATGACCCGCGCTACAAAACCAATTCCGCCCGTGTCGAAAACCGGGACACGCTCATTCCGCAACTCGCGGCCGCCATGAAGACGCAGACGACCGCGCATTGGGATGGCGCGCTGACCGCCGTCAATGTGCCTGCCGGGCCGATCAACGATATCGGACAGGCGCTCAATGATCCGCAGTCCGTGGCGCGTGGCCTTGCGACGATGGCAGGCAACCGTCCGGCGATTGCCAGTCCGCTGCGGCTGTCAGACTCCATGCCGGATGCCGGGGCGGAGCCGCCGATGCTGGGGCAGAATACGGAAGAAGTACTGCGGGCGTTCTTGGGGCACAGCGATGCTGATTTGGACGCGCTGAAGACGAGGGGTGTCGTGCCCTCCTAACCGTCATCCTGAACTTGTTTCAGGATCCATGCCGTGAAGGTTGGCATGAGTGCCAAAGGTCGAGATTGCCCCAATCGCGAGGCATGGATGCTGAAACAAGTTCAGCATGACGAGGAGAGGGAACAAAATCCCGTTTGTGCTGAGCTTGTCGAAGCACAGTCCTTCTGAGCGCCGCAGCCCAAAGGAGAAAACCCGAGGGAAGGGCGACCCTTCGACAAGCTCAGGGCAAACGGTCCTCCCATTACCCCACCGTCTGTTCAATCACCCCGAAGATCGGATGATGCTTGTCATCCTCCATCCAGATGCGGACGGTATCGCCATCCTTCAGGAAGGGCGTTTCCGCTTTTCCACCTAAAATAGTCTCCACGGTCCGCACTTCAGCCAAACAGGAATAGCCCACCCCGCCTGCGCTGATCGGCTTGCCGGGGCCGCCATCAGCCCCGCGGTTGGAGACAGTGCCGGAGCCGATGATTGTGCCCGCGCACAGGCTACGCGTTTTGGCAGCGTGGGCGATGAGCTGGCCAAAATCGAAGGTCATGTCGACACCCGCATCGGCCCGTCCCAGCGGCGCACCGTTTAGATCAACGCAAAGCGCGCCGTGCAGCTTGCCGCCGTCCCAACGGTCGCCCAACGCATCGGGGGCGACGAAGACAGGGGAGAAGGCGCTGGCGGGCTTGGATTGCAGGAAGCCGAAGCCCTTGGCGAGTTCATCGGGGATGAGATTGCGGAGCGACACGTCATTGGTGAGGCCAACCAAGCGGATGTAACCCCGGGCCTCCTCTGCCGACACGCCCTGCGGTACATCGCCTGTCACTACGACGATTTCAGCCTCCATGTCGCAGCCCCAGGCCTCGTCTGCCAGCGGGATGGCATCACGGGGGGCAAGGAACCCATCCGACCCGCCCTGATACATCAGCGGATCATGCCAGAAGCTGTCGGGCATCTCAGCACCGCGGGCCTGCCGGACGAGCGCGACATGGTTCACATAAGCGGAGCCATCCGCCCATTGGAAAGCGCGGGGAAGCGGCGAGGCGGCGTTGCGTTCATGAAAGCGCATCATCGGGATGGTCTCATGCGCCAGATCGGTCGCGAGGTTGCGCAGCAGCGGCTCTGCCATGTGCCAATCATCAAGGGCGGCTTGAAGCGTGGGGACAATGTGCGTGGCATCCGCACACCAAGCGAGATCGTCCGAAACAACAACAAGGCGGCCATCACGTCCACCTTTTAGAGATCCGAGCTTCATGCGCCTCTCCTGTCTCATGGCATCCATCCGACTTGACGGACACATCCATTCATGGTGGCTTTGTCATCCGAAACGGGGCGCATTGAAAGGGGATTCGATGGGGGCTGCCAGGAAACGATGGGGATGGGGCATATTGGCGGCCGGATTGATCGGCCTGTCCCCCTCATTCGCACAGCGTGCAGACCCGAATGAGGAGGCCGCGCAAAAAGGGTATATGACAGATGTGGGGCGGGCGCCCGCTTGGCATCTGACCCAGCTCAAGCGGATGTCAGCCGCGATTGCCGCGCTAAAGCCGCAGCGGCCGGGTGTGGTGGACGCCTATGTCGTTTCTGTCGGGTTGGATTCAGATCCTGTCTTTGGCCGCGAGGCAGCCGAAGCCGCCAAGGTGCTGTCGCGCCGCTATGATGCGGAAGGCCGCACGCTGTTGCTGGCGGCAGGCGGCGGGGCAGGGCCTGTGCCCAATGGATCGCCAGCAAATCTCCAGGCGGCCTTGGCGGCGGTTGCCGGGGTGATGGACGCCAAGGAAGATGTCCTCCTGCTCTACACAACGTCCCATGGCGCACCCAAGGTTGGCCTTGTCTATAAGGATGGTGAGAATGGCTATGGCTATATCGCGCCAAAGAACCTTGCCGCGACCCTGAACGGGCTGGGCATCCACAATCGGATGGTCCTGATTTCGGCCTGCTATTCGGGTATCTTCATTCCCGATCTGGTGAATGACGATACGGTGCTGATTACAGCGGCATCGCCGGTGACAACCTCCTTTGGCTGTGCGCCCGCCAATGATTGGACGTTCTTTGGCGATGCGCTCATCAACAATGCCTTTCGCGCGCCGGCAAAGCTCGATGAGGCGATGGGGCAGGCCTTGTCGCTGATCGGCGGTTGGGAAAGGATGCGCGGGCTGCCGGCATCCAATCCACAGTTTTTTGTGGGCACACGTGCTCGGGGCTGGCTGGCATCGCTTGAGGCACGGACGCCGCCGACGACAACGTCCAAAGTGGGACGGCCTGCTATTGAAGAGAAATAGGACAACGCCCTAAGAGCGGTCTTATGTCGTCGCTCACTCTTGAAGAATTCGTGCCCTATCGGCTTTCGGTCGCGTCCAATGCCGTGTCGACGCGCATCTCCCAAAGCTATCGGAAGCGTTTCAAGCTGAAAGTCGCGGAATGGCGGCTCATCGCCATCCTCGCGGAAACCGCGCAGATGACGCCGCAGGACATTGGCAAGGCGGGGGAATTGGACAAGATCACGGTCAGCCGGGCGGCGGCGGCGCTTTTGAATCGGGGGCTGGTGGCGCAGGACCGCAATCCCGAAGATGGCCGTTCGCATTTCCTGTCGCTGACAACAGAAGGCAAAGCGCTTTACGAACAGATCGTTCCGGCGGCCAAGGCAATGGAAGACGCTTTGTTGGCCAATTTCTCGGTGGAAGACCGGACCCAGCTCGTCCACTTGCTCCGACAGATCGAGATCGCTGCAAATTCTCCTTGACGTAAACGTGAACTTGGGGATTCCAAGGGTGCATATTTCAACGAAAGGACTCCCCAATGTCGCTCGATGTGTTGCACCGCACTGCATATACCGAAGACCATGAAGCATTCCGTTCGACCGTCCGCCAGTTTGTGGCGAAAGAGATCGAACCCAATGCCGACAAATGGGATGCGGCAGGGCTTGTTCCGAAGGATGTTTGGCCAAAGGCAGGGGAACTTGGTCTGCTCTGCCCGACCGTTCCGGAAGCTTATGGTGGCCTTGGTCTCGACTTTGGCTACAACTCCATCATCAATGAAGAGTTCGGCTATAACACTGATGTTGCGACCGGATTTTCGCTGCAGACGGATATCGTCGCCAACTACCTGATCGAATATGGATCGGAAGAGCAGAAGGCGCATTGGCTCCCCAAGATGGTGTCGGGCGAGATTGTCACCGCCATCGCGATGACCGAACCGGGCACCGGGTCTGACCTTCAGGGGATGCGGACGACGGCGAAGAAGGATGGCAACCATTATGTGATCAATGGCGCCAAGACCTACATCACCAATGGCCAAAATGCGGACCTGATCCTCGTTTGCGTCAAGACAGATCCCGATGCGCAGCCCGCCTATAAGGGCGTGTCCATCGTTCTGGTCGAAGCAGATCGTGACGGCTTTAAGCGTGGACGTAACCTCGACAAGATTGGTCTGGATGCGGCCGATACGTCGGAGCTCTTCTTTGAAGATGTGCGCGTGCCGATTACCAACTGCCTTGGCGAAGAAGGCATGGGCTTCATCTACCTGATGACAGAACTGCCGCAGGAACGTCTGTCGATCGCCATCGGCGCGCAGGCCGCTGCCCAGCGCACCTTTGACCAGACGGTTGAGTTCGTGCGGGAACGCAAGGCCTTCGGGAAGCCGATCCTCGATTTCCAGAATACGCGCTTTGTCCTCGCTGATCTGAAGACCAAGCTGCAGGTCGGCTGGGCGCATATCGATTGGGCGCTTGCGCGTCATCTGAAGCGCGAATTGACCCCGGAAGAGGCCTCCTCAGCCAAGCTCTGGCACACCGAATTGCAGGGGGAGATGGTCGACAAGTGCCTCCAACTCCATGGCGGTGCCGGCTTCATGAACGAATATCCGATTGCCAAGCAGTTCCGTGGCGCGCGCGTGACCCGCATTTTCGGCGGCACGAGCGAAATCATGAAGGAATTGATTGGCCGCAAGCTCTAATTTGAGGGTTCGCGCAGAGGCGCAAAGAACGCAGAGGAGCGTTGGAGCATTTTCTCCGTCTCTGCGACCTCTGCGTCTCTGCGCGAAACTCTTCTTTGTTTGCCCCTAGCCAAATCAGTCCCGATCCGCGAAAAGCGCGCCATGCGTAAGGGTCACCGTCCATCAAAGCCGCCGTCAAATCGTCCACGTTTCTGGGGGAGGCACGCCGTTTATGCGGCGCTCGACAACCCGAACCGGGTGTCCCGCAAATTATGGGCCACGCGCGAAGCTGCCTCGGCGATTGTCATTCCTGACGGGCTGACCGTCGCTTTTGCAGATGTGGCAGACCTTGGCCGCATGGTGCCCAATGATGCGCCGCATCAGGGCCTCGTGCTCGATGTCGATCCGCTGGAAGACGTCTGGCTGGGGGATCTTCTGGCCGATGGCGCGGATGATACGCGGCCATTGCTCATCTTGGATCAGGTTACAGATCCGCACAATGTCGGCGCGATCCTGCGGTCGGCTGCCGCCTTTGATGCGCTCGGTATCGTGACGCAAGACCGGCACGCGCCGCCTGAATCTGGTGCATTGGCCAAGGCCGCCTCCGGCGCATTGGAAGTCGTGCCTTGGGTGCGTGTCGTCAATCTTGCCCGCGCTTTGGATGATATTGGGGACGCAGGCTATTGGCGCATTGGCCTGACGGGCCATACCGACCGGTTGCTCGGCGATGCGATTGGCATGGCGAAAGTCGCGCTCGTGTTGGGGGCCGAAGGTGAAGGCATGCGCCAGAACACCGAAGCCCACTGCGATGAACTCGCCAAGCTGCCGATTAGCCCGAAGGCCGAGAGTCTGAACGTATCCAACGCCGCCGCCATCGCTCTTTATGCGGCCGCAACTGGACAGAGAGGTAAAGAATGAAGGTCTTCCGCACATTGAGCATGCTGGCAGTGTCCACGATGCTGTCTGGCTGTTTTCTCGTTCCGGGAAAGTTCGGTGCGGACGTCGACATTCGTAAGGCGGGGGACTTCACCGTCGCCTATAAGGGAGAGATCATCTTCCAGATGCCCGATGACTTTGCGGGCAGTAAAATGAAATCCAAGGCTTGGAATGATGCCTTCGCCACCTGCTATGCAAGCGGGCGCACCATGACTGACGAATATGCCTCGGTCGACATGCACGAGGCTGCCATTAAGGGCGCTGAAGACGGCTCGATTGACGGTCGGGATGAAGACACGCGCGAAGTGGCCTGTTCGGCCAAGCAAGTCGCCGAACTGCGCAAAACATACGAAACCGAAAAGGCCGAAGCTGCCGCCAAGAAGGCCGAAGACGCGGACAAGATGGCGCAGATGTTCGGCTTTTCCGGCAGCGGTGATGAGGCCAATCAGAAGTTTGCTGCCGCGCTGATGAAGTATGATGGGTGGAATAACGTCACCTACAAAGGCAAGGGCACGTTCGACGTCGACTACCGATACACCGGCAAGCTGACGCATGATTACGTCTTTCCCATCTTTCCGAAGATGGACATGATCTTCCCGTTCATCATGGTCCGCAAACGTGCAGATGGCGCTGTGACCGTCACGGCTCCGGCGCTGATCGGTGGCGGCATCAAGGCGCTTGCAGGCCGCGCGAAGATGATGGGGGATGCCATGGCGTCCAGGGATATGCCGGAGGCTCCGCAGACAGCCGGCCGCTTCACCGTCACAACCGACGGTGAGATTTTGAGCAACAATAGTGAAGATGGCCCGACATCGGACCCCAAGGGGAAGAAGGTCGTCTGGGATGTGAACCCCATGACCGACCGGCTTCCCGAAATGCTCATCAAGATCAAATGAAAAAGCCCCGGGGTGGCCGGGGCTTCTCATACGTCACGTCGACAAAGGCGAAGCCTTAGTCTTCCTGAGCAATGGTGACCTTCAGGCCATCAAGAGCTGCGTTGAAGTGGATCTGGCAGGACAGGCGCGAGGTTGCGTCGCGGTGCGACGAACTGTCGAGCAGGTCATTCTCGTCTTCGCTCATCGGATCGACCTTGTCCGCAAAAGCGGCGTCGACATGGATATGGCAGGTCGCGCAAGAGCAGCAGCCGCCGCACAGAGCCAGCAATTCATCAAACCCAGAATCACGGATGATCTCCATGACGGACAGCCCTTCCTGACCGTCAACTTCCTTCTCGGTGCCGTCGCGCGTCACAACTACCAGCTTTGCCATGCTCTTTCCTCTTGATCCGGTGTCTATGCTTCGCCAGCGTCGCTAGCGGTGCCAAAGGCGCAGATCAAGGGACGAGTTTGATGGGGCTGACTGCAGAACAATTAAAGGCCTCGGTAGACGCCTTAATCGCGATCGAGCCGAGGTTCGGCGATGCCGTGGGTCGGGTCGGCTATCCGGAGCCGCGCATCCGCAACCGGGGTTATGCAACGCTGTTGCGCACGATCATTGGCCAGCAGGTCAGCGTGAAGGCCGCGGCCTCCATTTGGAACAAGCTTGAGGCGGGTTTGGGGGACCTCACTAGGCCTGTAACGGTTCTTGGGTCCAATGAGGACGAACTGCGCAGCTTTGGCCTGTCACGGCAAAAGCAGGGTTATGTCCTCAGCCTTGCGCGTTTGGTGGAGGATGGTGATCTGGACCTGCACAATCTGCCCGAGGACGATGAGGAGGCCATCGCGCTGATGACGAAGGTCAAGGGTATCGGGCGCTGGTCAGCGGAGATTTACCTGCTCTTCGCCGAAGGGCGCGCCGATATTTGGCCGGCGGGTGATTTGGCGGTGCAGATCGAGATCGGCCGCATCTTGGGCTTGAATGAGCGGCCGAGCGAGAAGCTTGTCCGCCAATTGGCCGAGGCCTGGCGGCCCCATCGGGGTGCCGCTGCGATCATGGCCTGGCATCACTATAATACGGAAACAATCTAGGGGCGGGGCTGCCCCGTTAGATGGTGGGTGGACGCGTTACCGAGAGTGTGACGGCTTCCAAACGGTCCAGCGCCTTGCGCACCTGCACATAGCTGCGGGCGCGGCTGAGCCAGGGCTTGGCATCGGCCTGACCGGGCAGGGCCTCTACCTCACGAATGGCGACCTCAACCCGGTCCCGCTCCAGCGCACGGCGGGCGCGATCAAAGCGTTGATCGGGTGACAGGCGATCCTCGCCTTCATGTTTGATGACGGCCAAACTGCCCATGTCGTTCCAGATACGTTTGAACCAACCCGCATCTGCCGCAGCGGTGATGAGGCCAGTATGCGCGGCATCAAGCCCTTCTTCGAGCTGCTCAAGCGTCACGGGTGCGCGGGCGCCTTTGATGATGGCGGATACAGCGTTCGCATCTGAGCCGCCAAACTGACGCATCAGCGCCCCTTCAAGATAGCCGAGGGACGCGCCGCGCTCGATTGCCCTGCGCGCGGCAAAGGCAATCATCATGCGTTCGGCGCGTGAGGCATCATTGGAGGCGCTGTCCGCCTGCTGGTCGATGATCGCGAGCTTCTCCTCAATCTTCGCCATATGGGCTTCGGGCGAGGCGACGACCTCCTCTTCGGGAGCAATAGGGGCGGGCGGTGCGCTCTGCGGCTGTGCCACGACGGCTTGAGGGGCGGGCGCTGCGCCCAGCACGAAATTGCGGGCGGGCGTCCATTCGATCAAAAGCCAACCCATCGCGGCAATGCCAATGACGAAACAGACCATCGCGAAGATGACCAGTCCGCGTATGGAGCTTGAGCGGGCGGGTTCGGGCGGCGTAATTTCCTCGTCCATCAGAAGGATGTGCCCGTTTCACCGGCGCGGCACAAGGGGGCAGCGATCTCCAGCATAGCGCCGTCGGACGGCGCGTCCGGCCAATGGACACTCGCCCAGCCCCGCCCCGCGGCAATGGCAGCCTTCTCACTGATGGCGACAAGATCAAGATGCCCACGCTCGGGCACGAGGGCTGCGAAGCGTCGTGCCGCCCTTGCGGAGTGGACGAGCGCGATGAGGGGCTGCTTGGTCGCATCTCTTATTTGAGCATCAATACCTAATTCAACAGTTTCATAGATAATCTTAACATCAAATATGAGGTTTGGATGGCTAACGGGTGTGTGCGGTTCTCCGGCCAGCCAGAGAAGATGGTGATACCCCAAGGCTGCGGCGAGGTCCGCCAGCGCTGCGGCGCCTTCCGTGCCCGCGACAACATCGCTTAGGCCTGCCCGTCGTGCCGCTTCTGCCGTCGCTACGCCGACGCAGAGAATGGGTAAATCCTTCAACGAATTCAGATTATTATCTATAAATTGCAATCCGTTAGAACTTGTTATGAAGACAGCATCATAGGGTATGGTTGGGTCCACCGACCACGGCACGGCCTGCACCTGAAACATCGGGATCACTAAGGGCGCCAAACCTTGCGCAACAGCACGCGTTGCCGTCTCATCGGCCCCGGGCTGGGGACGCAAGACGAGGAGTGGCTTCACCCGAATATGGCCCGCAGGCGCGGTGGCGCGCGGTCGAGGAGCGCTTGAGCGAGCGTTGCGGGATCGTCTGATGCGCCATGTTCCCGCATCGTCCCGTCTTCAGTGAGGATTTCTCCTCGGATGTGCAGTTTCCCGTCAACACGCCGTGCTTGAGCGGCAACGGGCGAGTGGCAGTCTGCGCTCAAGGTGGCAAGGAAGGCCCGTTCCGCCAAGACGCAGGTAAAGGTCTCGGCGTCGTTGATCGGATCAAGCAAGGCGCGGACCCGCGCATTGTTGCCAAGGATTTCGATGCCGACGGCCCCTTGGGCTGGTGCGGGCAGCATTTCGTCTTCAGCGATGGCGACGCCCACATTGTGTTGACCCAGCCGGTCCAGCCCTGCTGCTGCGAGCAAGGTGGCATCGGCCTCTCCTGCGTCCAGCTTGGCAAGGCGGGTGGCGACATTGCCGCGGAACAAGACGATGTTCAGGTCAGGCCGCAAACGCCGCAACTGGGCACTGCGGCGTGGGGAACTGGTGCCGACGCGCGCGCCCTGTGGCAGTGCGCTGATGCTGGCTGCGCCGATCAGCCGGTCACGCACGTCTGCGCGCGGCAGCATGGCAATGATGGCCAGTTCGGGCGGACGGATGGTCTCGACGTCCTTCATGGAATGGACCGCGAAATCGATATCGCCTTCAAACAAGGCGCGATCCAGTTCCTTCGTCCACAAAGCCTTGCCGCCGACTTCAGCTAGGGGCCGGTCAAGAATGCGGTCGCCGCTGGCCGTCATGGCGACGATTTCGACGCGCGACTCGTCCCAGCCATGCGCCTTTATCAGGGCCTCGCGCACCAAATGGGCCTGAGCGAGGGCGAGGGGCGAGGAGCGTGTGCCGAGTTTTAGGGGCTGGTCTGTCATGGCGGCGCTTGTGCTAGCGGCGTGTGGGGCTAGAGGGAAGGCCAATGGCGATCATCCTTGGCCTTGAATCCAGTTGCGACGAAACGGCAGCGGCGCTCGTGACGAGTGATCGGGTCGTTCTGGCGCACAAATTGGCAACGCAGGAAGCCGCGCACCGGCCCTTTGGCGGCGTCGTGCCGGAGATTGCCGCGCGCGCCCATGTCGACGTTCTCGCCTCTCTGATCGAACAGACACTGGATGAGGCAGGCGTGACGCTAAATGACGTCGATGCCATCGCCGCGACCGCCGGGCCGGGCCTGATTGGCGGCGTGATGGTGGGGCTGGTGACCGGCAAGGCACTGGCCCATGCCGCTGGCAAGCCGCTCATCGCCGTCAATCATCTGGAAGGCCATGCGCTCAGCCCGCGCCTTGCGGACCCGGCGCTGGAATTTCCTTATCTGTTGCTGCTCGTCTCCGGCGGACATTGCCAGTTGTTGTTGGTCGAGGGCGTCGGCCAATATCGCCGCCTTGCGACAACGATCGACGATGCGGCGGGAGAAGCGTTCGACAAGACGGCGAAGCTTTTGAAGCTCGGCTTTCCGGGCGGCCCAGCAGTGGAAGCCGCCGCAAAGCAGGGCAATGCCAAGGCGGTTCCCTTGCCGCGTCCGCTCGTTGGCACTGCCGAGCCACACTTCTCCTTTGCCGGCTTGAAAAGTGCCGTCCTGCGCGCGCGTGACACGGGCATCCACAAGCCGGAAGACATTGCCGCAAGCTTTCAGCAGGCCGTCGTTGATTGTCTGGTCGACCGCACAAAGCGTGCCATTCACCGGGCGCATGGGGCGACGGCCTTGGTCGTGGCCGGTGGTGTTGCGGCCAATCAGGCGATCCGGTCGGCGCTTGAGGCGCTGGCGGCAGCCAATGGCCTGCCCTTCTTTGCGCCGCCGCTCTGGCTTTGCACCGACAATGCGGCAATGATCGGCTGGGCGGGTGCGGAACGGTTCGCATTGGGCCTAACTGACCCGCTGGACGTCATCGCGCGGCCCCGCTGGCCGCTTGATCCGGATGCGGAAACGGTGCGCGGCGCAGGAGTGAAGGCATGAAGCTCGGGGTCATCGGCGGCGGAGCATGGGGGACGGCGCTCGCGCAGGTTGCAGCCGCTGGCGGAGGCGATGTGGTCCTGTGGGCGCGCGAAGCCGATGTTGTGGCGTCGATCAACGCGTCGCGTGAGAATACGAGTTTCCTGAGGGGCGTCTCCCTCTCCGACCATATCGTGGCGACGGGTGATCTGGTAGACTTGGCGCCGTGCGACGCCCTCCTCGTCGTCACTCCGGCGCAGTACATGCGCGCGGTTCTGACGAACACGCCGGTGGGCACCCGTCGGCTTGTTCTGTGCGCCAAAGGCATTGAGGCGGAGACGCAAATGCTGATGTCCGAAGTGGCCGCACAATGCTGCCCGGATGCGGCGATTGCCGTCCTGTCAGGCCCGACCTTCGCCCATGAAGTCGCCCAAGGCCTGCCAACAGCCATTACGTTGGCCTGCGAAGATGCCGCAATCGGTCAACAACTTGCCGCGCGGATCGCGCGACCGCATTTCCGGCCCTATGTCTCTCAGGATGTTGTTGGCGCGGAAATTGGCGGAGCTGTGAAGAACGTGCTCGCCATTGCTTGTGGCGTTGTCGAAGGGGCGGGGCTCGGACAGAATGCACGGGCTGCGCTCATCGCCCGTGGATTTGCGGAGATGACCCGCTTTGGCCTCGCCCGCGGCGCGCAGACGGAAACGCTGGCCGGTCTGTCGGGGCTGGGTGATCTCGTCCTCACTTGCTCATCGACCAGCTCCCGCAACTTCTCGCTCGGCAAGGGGCTGGGTGAGGGGCAGAGCGCCGCGTCGCTGCTCGCTGATCGCAAGACCGTGGCAGAAGGGGCCTACACAGCGCCTGTGCTGCAACAGGCGGCCCTGGCGGCCGGCGTGGAGATGCCAATCGTCGATGCGGTGTGTGCGCTGCTCAAGGACGCAGATATCCGCGAGGTTGTCGCGTCATTGCTCTCCCGACCCCTCAAGGGCGAGGGTGCCGCCTAATCAGAAGTCGACCGCGATCCCTTTTAAGGTCCAGTCGCCATAACGAACGGGGTTGAGGCCCAGCGGATCCTCGGTCGCCGTCTTCTCAACCTCCGGCTCCGGCTGAGGCAAAGGCGGGCTTTTGGACAGATGCTTTGGTGGCTTCACGTGCGCGGGGCGTTGTCCCATGGCTGCAGTTCCTCAATCTCATGTCGTGACAAGATGTCCAAGCGGTCCTCTTAACATAGCGTGCAGCGACTTGGCAGATCAAATGGCCGGCCGGACAAAATGGCGTCCTCAATCCATTGGGCTGACAAGGCTGTGCGCCCGCGCTAGGGCGGGGGATGACAGATATCCAAGGCCTTCCCGCACGTCGTGCGGCGCTCCAATTGCTTGACGCGGTTCTGCGTCGCGGACAACCGCTTGAAAACGCGCTGAACGCCGCCACACGCGGCATCGACAACCCTGCAGATCGCGCGCTGGCGCATGCCATTGCGTCGGAAGCTTTGCGCCGCCTGCCGGATCTGGATGACCTGATTGACGGCGCAACCAAGCAGCGGCTGCCGGATGATTCCAAAGCGCGCATGGTCCTGCGGATCGCACTGGTGCAGGCGCTGATCCTCGGCACCCCGCAACATGCCGCGGTGGCGACCGCGCTGCCGCTTGTGGAGGGTGGGCCAAGGCGGCTGGTGCATGGCGTGCTGGGCACGCTGTTCCGGCAAGGTGCGCAGTTGCGCAAAGTGCCGATGCTCCTTCCCGCGGTTGAGCAGCGCTGGGGAGAGGCATGGGGACATGCGATGCTGGGTGCCGCCTCAGAAGTTCTGGCCGAGCAACCGGCGATTGATCTTACGCTACGCGCAACCGAGGCGACGGCAGAATGGGCGGCAAAGCTGGGCGGCGAATCGCTGGCCCCCGGCCATGTCCGCATCAGTCGGGATCGGGCGATTACCGAGCTTCCCGGTTTTGCCGAAGGCGAATGGTGGGTGCAGAATATTGCAGCCTCTATTCCGGCGCGATTGCTGGGCGCAGGCGACGGTCGGACGGTTCTGGATTTGTGTGCGGCACCGGGCGGCAAAACAATGCAGCTTGCAGCGTGCGGTTGGGCTGTGATCGGCGTGGAGCGGGAGGCCGCGCGTCTGGACCGGCTGCGCGAAAACCTCTCGCGGACAGAGCTTTCTGCCGATCTTGTGGTGGGCGATGTTTTGCAATGGGAACCCAAAGAGCCGGTCGATGCGATCCTGCTGGATGCTCCCTGCAGCGCGACCGGCATTTTTGCACGCCACCCCGATGTGCTCCATCGCATCCGCCCCAAGGACATTGCACAACTGGCTGAGATACAAGCCAAAATGCTGGAGCGCGCGGCAGGCTGGCTGAAGCCGGGCGGTTGCATTGTGTATGCGACCTGCAGTCTGGAACGGCCCGAAGGCGAGGACGTTGCGGCGCAGGCAAAGTCATGGGGCCTCTCAGTTGATCCGATTGAAATGGAAGAGCTTTTCGGCGGCCTTCAGGTCTCACCTGAAGGTTGGCTGCGCGTTCTGCCGGGGCAGGGGCGCGACGGGTTCTTCATTGCGCGGTTCAAGAGGGCGTGACTCGCCTTGCCCGTAGCGGCGCTGCCTACTAAGGCCTCGACTTAATGACTCATTCCGTTCTCATCGCTCCGTCGATTCTCTCCGCTGACTTCGCCCGTTTGGGGGAAGAAGTTCGTGCCATTGATGCCGCAGGGGCAGATTGGATCCATGTGGATGTAATGGACGGCCATTTCGTGCCCAACATTACGATTGGTCCCATGGTGGTAAAGGCGCTGCGCCCGCACACGCAAAAGGTGATGGACGTGCATTTGATGATCACGCCGGTTGACCCCATGCTGGATGCCTTTGCCGAGGCCGGGTCTGACTATATCACTGTCCATCAGGAAGCCGGGCCGCACCTTCACCGGACGGTGCAGCGCATCAAGGCATTGGGTAAGAAGGCCGGGGTGTCGCTCAATCCTGCGACACCCGCCAAGATGCTGGATTACATGTATGAGGATATCGACCTCATCCTTGTGATGAGCGTCAACCCCGGCTTTGGCGGGCAGAGCTTCATCGAAAGCCAGCTCCGCAAGATTGAGGCGATCCGCAAGAATATCGACAAAAAGGGTCTGGATATCCGTCTGCAGGTGGATGGCGGCGTGGATGCCAATACTGCGCCGCGCGTCATTGAAGCAGGTGCCGATGTGCTTGTGGCAGGCACGGCGACCTTCAAGGGTGGCCCGGACGCTTATGCGGCCAATATTGCGAGACTGCGCGGCCAATGAGCGGCGACACGCCGGATACCTCTGACACGATTGAATCCGGCAAACGCCTTGTGCGCGCGCGCGCCGCTTCGGGCTCCTCGCTGGGCGAACGATTGCTCAACCAGTTTTACCGGCTGACCTGGCGGACACCCATCCACGCGTTCAAACTGCGCGGCCGATATCCCTTGAAGCTGCTCACCGTGCCCGAAGATCCGGTGCTGGGAGATGCCGATCGCGGCTTAGCCATGCTGGAGGGCACCATCCGGTGGCGCGGAGAAACGCAGGACATTGAAGGGTTCAGCTTTGCCGGCACCCATTGGTCGCGCGGCTTTTCTGATTATATGCACAGCTTTGCGTGGTTGCGTGATTTAGCGGCGGCCAAGAATCGCGACATTGCCGCCCCCATTGCTGAATATCTGATGCGCGCATGGCTTTCCGCCAATGCTGATAATGTAACCGATGCCGCATGGCGCGGAGATCTTGCGGGAAAGCGGGTGCTCTATTGGGCGGCGCATGCGCCTCTGATCCTGTCGAGCACGGACCTTGTTTATCGGTCCAGCGTTCTCAACACGCTCGCCCGCACGGCCCGCCATCTGGATCGTGTGGCGGACCGGACGCCAGTCGGCATTCCCCGCGTTCACGCTTGGGCGGGCGTGATTGCTGCCGGATTGCTGATGCCGGGTGGAGAAGGACGGCGTTCGTTTGGCGAAGCTGGGCTGCAAAAGGCACTCGCGGGCGCCTTCACTTATGATGGCGGCTCGGTCTGTCGGTCTCCCAATGCGCTCGCGGATGGCATTGTGACGCTGTCCATGCTCATTAAGGCCTATGAAGCGCGGCGTGCTCAGCCAGACGCCCTGATTGGCGAGGTGCTGGCCAAGGCCGTCCCGGCGCTTCAGGGCGTGATCATGGGCGATGGGTCGTTGTCGAGTTGGCAGGGTGGTCTGCCGCTCTCCAAGGCCGATATGGACGTTATCCTCCTTGGCAGCGGCATCCGGGCCCGGCCGATGCGCCAGGCGCGGGATTGGGGCTATCAGCGGATCAGCGCGGGCGACACGATCATCGTGATGGATGCCGCACCGCCGCCGGTCAGCCGTTTGGTAGAAACGGGTTGCGCCTCAACACTGGCGATTGAGATTTCAGACGCGACACACCGGCTTGTCGTCAATTGCGGCGGCGCGCGCGCAGGCGGGGCAGGTATGACGCCGGTTCTCGCGCAGGGCCTCCGCACAACGGCCGCACATTCAACGCTGACCTTGTCCGACAGCAACTCCACGTCGGTCCATGCAGATGGATCGCTTGGCAAAGGCGTGGACGAGGTCGAGTTGGACCGGCAAGAGGCCGAAATTGGCAGCCGGATTGAGGCGAGCCATGATGGCTATGCCCGCCGCTATGGTTTCATGCACCGGCGCAGCATGACCATTGGGCCGGATGGGCGCGAAATTCGGGGGGATGATGTGCTCGTCCCGGCCCAAGTCCGCCGCAAGGGACAGGCAGCGACCTTTGCGGTCCGCTTCCATCTCGGGCCTGACGTTGAAGTGAGCCCGACCGCGGACGGAAATGGCGCATTGTTGCGGATTTCGGAAGGCGCATTGTGGCAGTTCCGCAGCCATGGCGGCGCGCTTGTCATTGATGACAGCCTTTGGGTGGACGGCAATGGCCGCCTTCGGGCGACGCAGCAATTGGTGATTTCAGGCGAAGTGCCGGCAGGCGGTGCTTCGGTAAGTTGGGCGTTTCGACGCGCCGGATAACGACGGAAAAAGAACGACATGACGACGATGAAGATTAAGCGGGCACTCCTTTCCGTGTCCGATAAGGCCGGGCTTTCGGAACTGGGCGCCGCCCTGTCACGCCACGGCGTGGAGCTGGTGTCGACCGGGGGTACGGCCAAGGCGCTGCGCGATGCGGGCCTGACGGTAATGGATATTTCAGACCTGACGGGCTTTCCCGAAATGATGGACGGCCGCGTGAAGACGCTGCACCCCAAGGTCCATGGCGGCCTTTTGGCAGTGCGCGATAATCCGGACCATGTGGCCTCCATGAATGAACATGAGATTGGCGCCATCGATCTTGTCGTCGTCAACCTCTACCCGTTCGCACAGACCGTCGCCAAAGGCGCGGACCGTGATGAGATCATCGAGAATATCGACATTGGCGGCCCATCCATGGTGCGGTCCGCAGCGAAGAACCATGCCTCGGTCGCGATTGTGACGGACCCTGCCGACTATGCCGAACTCATCGCCGCGATGGACGGCAATGACGGTGCGACTGACTATGATTTCCGTCGTCGTCTGGCGGCTAAGGCTTATTCGGCAACGGCGGCTTATGACGCGATGATCAGCCAGTGGTTCGCCTTTGCCGACCAGCAACAGATGTTCCCGGATATGCTCGCCGTGACGGCCAGCAAGCAGGAAGAACTGCGCTACGGGGAAAACCCGCACCAGAAGGCCGCGCTCTATATCCCCAATGGTCCGCATGGCACCGGGATTGCGCAGGCGGAACAGGTGCAGGGCAAGGAACTGAGCTACAATAATTACAACGATGCGGATGCAGCGTTGGAACTGGTCAGCGAATTCCGTAATGGCCCGCCGACCGTCGTCATCGTCAAGCACGCTAACCCTTGCGGTGTGGCGACGGGTGCGACGCTGATCGAAGCCTATCAGAATGCGATGGAATGCGACTCTGTGTCGGCCTTTGGCGGCATCATTGCCTGCAACCGTCCGCTCGACGGCCCGACAGCAGAAGCAATCTCCGGCATCTTCACAGAAGTCGTGGCGGCCCCCGGTGCGGATGACGCCGCCCGCGCTGTCTTTGCAAAGAAGAAGAACCTGCGCCTCCTCATCACAGGCGATCTGCCTGATCCCGCGCGCGCTGGCCTCAACATCAAGAATATCGCAGGCGGATATCTCGTTCAGAGCCGCGACAATGGCACCGTCACGCGTGACATGCTGAAGGTCGTCACCAAGCGCCAGCCGAGCGCGCAGGAACTGGACGATTGCCTGTTCGCTTGGACGGTCGCCAAGCACACCAAATCAAATGCGATTGTCTATGCCAAGGACGGCGTGACGGCGGGCATTGGTGCCGGCCAGATGAACCGCCGTGACTCCGCGCGCATTGCTGCCATCAAGGCGAAGGAGGCGGCAGAGACCTATGGCTGGGCTGGCCCCAAGACAGTCGGCAGCGCGGTCGCGTCCGACGCGTTCTTCCCGTTCGCCGATGGCCTTCTGGCGGCGGTTGAAGCCGGGGCAACCTCGGTCATCCAGCCGGGTGGGTCGATGCGCGATGACGACGTCATTGCGGCGGCGGATGAAGCAGGGCTGGCGATGGTCTTCACCGGAATGCGCCACTTCCGGCACTGAGAATGGGAGTCGGGGCCCCTCCGCCTCCGTTCGTCCCGAGCGAAGTCGAGGGACGTCGAAGCAGTACAATGTGTCTCGACGTCGCTCGACACGAACGGGTTTAAGAGGTGCTTTCCTCACGCCATCTTGCGGAACAGGACGCGGTCGTCCTCGTGGAAGCCGCGTTTCCACAAGAGCCAGCCATAGACGGCAAGAATGGCCGGGATGCCAAAGGCAAGCTCCACCCATTCTGGCAGGCGGATGAAAATCTGCCCAACGAACACGGCACCGGCAGCGGCCCAGACAATGGACCAGCGCCACACCGACACGGGTGCGCCGAGCAAGCGGCTGGCCAGCCGCGACTTGATGAGAGAGTTGATGGCGAGGGCAATGCACAGCCCCATGGCGACGCCCGCCGCCATCCAGGCTTCGCTCAATCCTTGGCGCTGCATGGCGAACAGGATGGCGACGGAGGCAACCGCCTGCACGGTGATCATACCAAGCGAAATAAGCATGTTGCGGAGACGCGCAATGTAGACGAGCGCGGCTTCACTGACGACGGCGAGCGCGGCCAGCACCTCTGCCAGCAGGAGGAACGTCAGCGCGCCCGTGCCCGCCACAAAGCCGCCACCTGGCCCGACCAAGCCCAAAACGCCCTCCGCCGGAATGCCGAGGGCGAAGGCCACCCCAACTTGTGCCGCCAAGATCCAAAAGCCGACCTGGCTGACTTGTGTGGCAATGGCAGGCAGGTTCTTTTCTTCCAGCCGCCGCGTGATGACGGGGCCGAGCACGGGGTCAAAGCTTGTTTTCAGCTTCTGCGGGAGCGAGGCGACTTGCTGTGCGACCCAATAGATGCCGACGGTCGCGGGCGAGACAAATAGCCCGAGAATGGCAAGGTCCAGCCTGCGCGACCCCCATTCAATGGCGTCTGCGGCAGCCAAAGGGACATTACGTCGCGTCAGGCTCCAAAGTTCGCGCGGTCTTGGCTTCCAGTTCTTTGGTAGCCCAATTGTGCGGATGAAGGGGATAAGCGAGGCGATGAGGGCCGCTGCCATCGACAGGGCATAGGCGATCAGCAGGCCGTCCCGCGGCTGGCTCCACGCCAGCGCAAAGGCGGCGATGCTGATCGTCCAAGGCTCGATGACGGCACGCGCGCGCACTGTCGACGCGACATCAAAGCGATAAGCAAGCGCCGCCAGCATCAGGTCAGATGCGGCCAAGGCCGGAATGATGAGCGGCAACAGATTGTCCAGCCCGTTGATCTCGCTGTTCGGGAACATGATTTCGGGGACCCACATCAGCAGGATCGTCAGCGGGAGAGTTGCGAGCAGGACGACGACAAGGCCGTCCCATGCGCCATTCTCTTTGCCGTCTCCCGACAGGTGGAGGGCCAGTCCGCGCTTCAGCCCGAGCGTTGCGATTTGCGCCGCAAACTCGACAATGACGATGGCATAGGCCAGCCGCCCCAAAGCCTCCGCACCATACCATTGACCGCCAATGATGAGGAACGGGATGCGCGCCAGTAGGCGGACGAAAAAGCCCGCCAAGTTGGTGCGCCCACCTTTGGCGAGGGCCTTGATATCGTCGCCCTGTTCAGGGGCGGGCCCCTGTCCAGGAGCGGGAAGTGTCAATGTGCTGCACCCCAGTTTCTGCCGGTGCCGATTTCAACACCCAAGGGGACATCCAGTTTGACCAGCGGTTCGGCAGCCTCAGCCATCACGCGCTCGATGACCTTGCTCGCCGCCACGACATCGCCTTCGGGCAGTTCGAACACGAGTTCGTCGTGCACCTGAAGCAGCATCTTCACATCGGGCAGGCCCGCCTCAGCGAGCGCCGGGAGCATGCGGACCATCGCGCGCTTGATGATGTCGGCGCTCGTCCCCTGAATGGGGGCGTTGATGGCCGCCCGTTCGCTGCCGGCCCGCTCGGTCTGGTTCTGGCTGGTGATGCGCGTGAAGTGCGTCTTCCGGCCGAACAGCGTTTCGGTGAACCCGGTTTCGCGTGCCGATTGCAGCGTGCGGCTGATATATTGGTTGATGCCGGGGAAGCTTTGGAAATAGCGGTCGATCATCGACTGCGCTTCGTCCGCCGAAATGCCGAGCCGTCCGGCTAAGCCCCAGCGGGAAATGCCGTAAAGCAAAGAGAAGTTGATCGTCTTGGCGCGGCCGCGTGTATCGCGATTGACCTCTCCAAACAGTTCCTGCGCGGTGCGGGCGTGAATGTCCTCCCCATTGGCAAAGGCATCTTTCAGCGCGGGCACATCGGCCATGTGCGCGGCCAAGCGCAGTTCGATCTGGCTATAGTCAGCCGACAGCAAGACATTGCCAGGTTCCGCCACAAAGGCTTCGCGGATGCGGCGGCCAATTTCGGTGCGGATGGGGATGTTCTGCAAGTTCGGATCGTTCGAGGAAAGACGACCCGTTTGTGCGCCGGTGAGGCTGTAACTGGTATGAACACGCCCCGTCTTGGGGTTGATCTGTGTTTGTAGCGCATCGGTATAGGTGGACTTCAGTTTGGACAGCTGCCGCCAATCCAGCACCTTGCGCGCAATCTCAACGCCCTCTTCAGCCAGCTTCTCCAGCACAGTGACATCGGTTGAGAAGTCGCCCGATTTGCCCTTCTTGCCGCCCTTCAGGCCCATTTGCCCGAACAGGATCTCGCCCAGCTGCTTCGGGCTGCCAACCGCAAAGGGCTGCCCGGCAAGCGCGTGGATCTCAATTTCCAAACCTGCACAGCCTTCCGCAAACTCTGCCGACATGCGGGCGAGTTCATCGCGGTCAACCTTGATGCCCTCACGTTCCATGCGGGCAAGCACGGGGACTAAAGGCCGGTCGACGCGTTCGTAAACGCGGGTGGCCTTTTCAGCGCTGAGACGCGGCTTCAGCCGATGCCAGAGCCGCAACGTCACATCCGCATCTTCTGCCGCATATCGCGTGGCTTCGGCCATGCCGACCTGATTGAAGGTCAGCTGGTTTTTGCCGGTGCCGCACACATCTTTGAAGGCGATGCAGCTATGGCCGAAATGGATCAGCGCCAGCTCATCCATACCATGGTTGTGCTTGCCCGCATCGAGATCGAAACTCATCACCATCGTGTCATCAATGGGGGCGACGCTGATGCCGTATCGCTCCAGCACGTTCAGATCATATTTGATGTTGTGGCCGATTTTGAGGACGGAGGGGTCCTCAAGCAGCAGTTTCAACTTCGCAATGGCGGTGGCCATGGGAACTTGGGCGGGGGAATCCGAAAACAGATCGCTGCCGCCATGCGCCAAGGGAATATAGCAGGCCCGGTTTGGTCCGGTAGAAAGGCTGACCCCGACAAGGCCCGCCGCCATGGAATCCAGCGCATCGGTTTCCGTATCGACCGCAATGGCGCCCGCAAGCATTGCTTCGGCAATCCAAGCGTCCAACTGGGCTTCGGTCTGCACGCAGTCATAAGCATCGCGGTCAAACACCTGCGCGACGGGTGCAGGTGCGGGCGCGGTTGCGCCGGACCGGGCTTCAGACCGGATCATCGCCATGGCGTGACCATCTGCACGGGCCGTGGGGCCGTCGAGCTTCTTCAGCAGCGATCCAAACCCATGATGTTCTAAAAAGGCGCGTAAGGGGGCGTCGGGAATTTCCTTGAGGAGGAAATCATCCAGCGGCTCCGGCAGTGCTGCATCGTCCTTGAGCGCGACCAGAATGCGGGAGAGGCGGGCCTTGTCCGCATGTTCGATCAAATTATCGCGCATCTTGGATGGCTTCATGGACGGCGCCGCATCCAGCACCGCGTCGAGCGTACCGAATTCGAGGATCAGCTTGGAGGCGGTCTTGGGGCCGATGCCGGGCACGCCGGGCACATTGTCTGCGGTATCCCCCATCAGGGCGAGCACGTCAGCCAGACCTTCCGGCCCAACGCCGAATTTGTCGATGACGGCCTGTGGGCCAAGCCGCTCACTCTTCATCGGGTCAAGCATGTCGAGACCCGGCTGGATGAGCTGCATCAGATCCTTGTCGGTCGACACGATAGTGACGAGCCAGCCATCGGCGAGCGCCGCTTTGGCGTAGGACGCAATAATGTCATCCGCCTCCAGCCCGAGCTCTTCAATGCAGGGCAGAGAGAAGGCGCGCGTGGCATCGCGGATCATCGGGAATTGCGGAACGAGATCTTCGGGCGCGGGCGGACGGTGCGCCTTATACTGATCGTAAATCTCGTTGCGGAATGTCTTCGATGACGCGTCGAGGATGACGGCCATATGCGTTGGCCCATCCGCCTTGTGGAGCGCGTCCGCGAGCTTCCACAGCATGGTGGTGTAGCCGTAAACGGCCCCCACCGGCTCGCCGCGAATGTTCGTCAGCGGCGGCAGGCGGTGATAGGCGCGGAAAATATAGCCCGAGCCATCGACGAGATAGAGGTGGTTTTGTTCTCCCATTGCGGGGGATTAGCAATGGCGCAGCACTTTGGCGACAGCTTTAGCGGTTAGTTTGCCCCACGATCGCCCTGGCTGCTCCGCGACGCATAGTTATTGCTCTTATGGTTGGCAGCGACGACGGAAGCGACTTGCTGGATGAGCTTCTGGCGCGTCGGAACCGGGGCCGTCGTATCTGCGATCAAGACCGCGACCGCATAGCTGGTGCCATCGGGCGCAATCATGATGCCGACATCGTTAAAGCCCGCGGTGCGGTTGCGCAGATCCTGACCGGTGCCGGTTTTGTGCGCAAGCTTCCAACCTGCAGGAATGCCAGCCTTTAGGCGAGCACGACCTGTCTCGGTCGATTCCATGATGTTGATCAGATAGCGGGTCGACTGCGGGCTCAGCAGTTCGCCGCGCTTCAGGCGGGCAAGCGAGCGGGCAATAGCGGCGGGCGTCGCGCCGTCCATCGGGTCAGACACATATTTGTCCATCGCGGCCTTGCGGGCGGCGGGAGACAAAGCGGCGCGCGCCGTGTTGAAAGCCCCGCCAGAGCTATATTCGGGCTTCCAAGTCAGGCCAGCGGTTGCCGCCTGAAAATGGCGCTCGCCCGGGCCAAAGCGGATGGCGCCGAGGCGCTTAGAGGCGATCAGTTCACGAATGGCATTCGGGCCACCAACGCGGCGCATGAGGAAATCATTCGCCGTATTGTCGCTCTGCGTCATCGCGCGCTTGAGCAGGCTGGCAATCGTCGTTGTATAGCCATTGGGGCCGATCAGCCCGGCAATGGGCTGATGAAACACGGTGATGTCCGATTTCCGCAGGGTGACGCTGTCATCCAGCGACAATTTGCCTTTGTCGACTGCGTCCATCACCGCGATGGAGACCCACAATTTGGACACGCTCTGCTGCGGCATAGGCTCGTCGCCGCGATAGGAGACGATCCACGATCCGTCGGTCTTCATGACGGCGATCCCCGCCTTGCCGGGGAAAGACGACCACATGGAGCGAAGCGCAGCCACCATTTCCGGCGGCGCGGCGCGCGCGCCATCATTGATGGTGGGCTGCGGAGAGGGGGCTGGAAGGGCGATGCGGACCGAGGGCCCAGTTGGACGCGTCGGCTTGGCGACGCTTTGCGCGTCGGCGCTTTTGGGGGTTGTGATTCGGGTTGGCGGAGACGCCGGCGAAACGCAGGCCGTCGCGATTAGCCCAAGCCCCAATGTCAAACGAACCTGTTTGACAACATTCACAGCCATTTTGGTTAAGTTCCTAGAATTCCAATACAATTTTGTTAGGCTCCATGAGTCGTCAGACCAAACGGATTGCGATGAACGATTCTGCATCAGCGACGAACCGAGAGTTGCGCAGCGGAACGGGGAGTGCTTTGTTTGCATCATGACAAGTTTTGACCATTGGCGAGCCCGGTCGCCCTATTACGATGAAACCCATGAACAATTGGCTATCGCCGTCCGACGTTTCGTCGCAAGCGAGGTGCAGCCCAACATTGACCAGTGGGAAAAAGACGGTGAGCTGCCGCGGGAGCTTCATAAAAAGGCGGCGGAAGCCGGAATCCTTGGGCTTCGCTATCCGGAAGAATATGGCGGACATAGCGACGGCTTCGATATTTTTCATGGCCTGACCCAGACTGAAGAGCTCTCCGCTGTTGGTGCCGGTGGGCTGGGTGCATCGTTGATGACGCACGGCATTGGCCTGCCCCCCATCCTCGCTCTGGGATCAGAAGAGCTGAAGCGCCGCGTGGCCCCGCCGGTCCTTTCGGGCGATAAGATCATCGCGCTGGGCATAACCGAGCCTTCGGGCGGATCGGATGTCGCCAATTTGAAGACCCGCGCAGTGCGGCGGGGCGACCATTATGTTGTCAACGGCTCCAAGATGTTCATCACCAGCGGGATGCGGGCCGACTGGCTCACCTGTGCCGTGCGGACCGGCGGCGAAGGTGCGGGCGGCGTCTCACTGTTGCTGATCGACATGAACGCCAAGGGCGTTTCCCGCACGCGGCTCGACAAGATGGGCTGGCACTGTTCGGATACGGCAGCGATCTATTTTGAGGATGTGGAGGTTCCCGTCGAAAACCTCATCGGGCCGGAAAATGGCGGCTTCATCGGCATCATGCGCAACTTCAATTCGGAACGGCTGGGCATGGCGATGGGCTGCTGCGCCTTTGCGCGCGTCTGCCTGAAGGAGGCTTCGGAATGGGCGCAGCAGCGCGAGACATTTGGGAAGCCGCTGATCGGCCATCAGTCGATCCGCATTAAGCTTGCCGATATGGCGCGGCAGATTCAGACGACACAGGCTTGGGTCGATCTGTGTGCCTGGCAAGTCCAGCAGGGGGCGGACCAACCCGCCGATTTCGCGATGCTCAAGGTGCAGGCGACCCGCATGCTGGAAAGCGTGGCGCGCGAAGCCGCGCAAGTGCTTGGCGGGGCCAGCTATCTGCGCGGATCAAAGGTGGAGCGCATCTACCGCGAGGTCCGCGTCAACGCGATTGGCGGCGGCTCTGAGGAGATCATGCTCGATCTCGCCGGGAGGCAAATGTTTGGTCGTTGATCGGCACATCTGGACTTTACCTGTGATATCCACCTAACCAGCAGATCCCTCTTCAGGAGCAAACCCATGGCATCCGGCCTTGCCGCCCTACTCGATGATATTGCGCTGATTGCAAAGGTTGCCGCCGCTTCCATCGATGATGTGGGCGCCGCCGCAGGCCGGGCAGGCGTGAAGGCGGCGGGCGTCGTGATTGACGATACGGCCGTCACCCCCCGCTATGTCACGGGCTTTACGCCGGACCGGGAACTGCCGGTGATCTGGCGGATCGCCAAGGGGTCGATGTTCAACAAGCTGTTCCTCATTTTGCCGGTGGGGTTGCTGCTCAGCTACTTTTTGCCCGGGGCGATCACGCCCATCCTGATGCTGGGCGGCGCTTTCTTATGCTATGAGGGTGTCGAGAAAATCGTCGAATCCTTGCAGCCGGAGGATGAGACGCTGGAAGATGCGATCGCTGATCTCTCCAGCGAAGAACATGAAAAGCTTATGGTCTCAGGCGCTGTGCGGACGGACCTGATCCTGTCGGCAGAAATCATGGCGATTGCTTTGGGTGAAGTCGCCCAAGAGTCGATCTGGTTGCAGGCCAGCATCCTGTTCGTCGTTGCGGTCGCGATCACTGTCGGCGTTTATGGCATGGTCGGCCTGATCGTGAAGATGGATGACATTGGCCTCAACATGGCCAAGCGCGATGCCCGATCCGTGCAGGCCATTGGCCGCGGGTTGGTGCACGCCATGCCAAAGCTGCTCGCGGCGCTCTCCGTCATCGGCATTGCGGCCATGATCTGGGTGGGCGGCGGCATCTTCCTGCACGGGATGCACGAATATCATTTTACGCCGCTGCCCGAATGGCTCGACGCGGCGTCCCATACTGCCGGAGCAGCCATCCCTGCCGCATCAGGCCTTGTGCAATGGCTGGTCCATGCGATTGGGTCAGGCGCGTTCGGCCTTATCATCGGCGGCGTGATCGTGGGCGTGCACCACGCCTGGGCACACCGGAAGGGCTAGGCCCTATTTTCCGATGCGCGCCTCGCTGGGCGGCGTGCCCTTCAGGCTCGCGGCCGTCTGTTCTGCCTGACGCAAGGCGCGGATGATGTTCCGGCTGGAGATCTTTTCGAGATCCGCCTGACTATAGCCGCGCTTGGCGAGTTCAACGAACAGGGCCGGATAGCCCGACACATCCTCCATGCCGACAGGCGCGCTGTCCATGCCGTCATAATCGCCGCCCAGCCCGATATGGTCGACGCCGGCGACCTTGCGGATATGGTCAATATGGTCAGCGACCTGCGCGATGGTGGCGGCAGGTTTCGGGTTGGCCTTTTCCCAATCGGCCAACTGCGCCTTCACAATGGCAGGATCATAAGATGTCAGCCGGGTCAGGCGCGTATCCTCAGCCGCGCGGCGGGCCGCCCATTGGCGCACCTCTTCGCTGACATAATCGGGCAGCAGCACGACCATCACGACACCGCCATTTTTGGGGAGGCGCGCCAAAACGCTGTCCGGCACGTTGCGGCCATGGCCATCCACAGCGCGCGCGCCCGAATGGCTGAAGATCACCGGCGCCTTCGCCACGTCCAGCGCGTCCATCATCGTGGCATCGGACACATGGCTCAGATCCACGAGCATGCCGATGCGGTTCATTTCTTTGACGACTTCAAATCCGAAAGGGGCAAGGCCATCAAATTTCGGCGCGTCGGTGCCGCTATCGGCCCAGGCCATCGTCTTGGTGTGGGTGAGCGTCATGTAGCGGGCACCCGCGCGGTACATCTGCCGCAGCACGCCCATGGAGGAGCCGATGGAGTAACCGCCCTCCATACCGATCAGCGAGGCGATCTTGCCGGACTTGAAACCTGCTTCAATGTCGGATGCTGTGAGCGCAAGGGCCAGCCTGTCGGGATAGGCGGCGATGAGACGGTGCACGACATCAATCTGCTCCGTCACTTCCTTCACAGCTTCGGGTTCGGGCAGCGTGGCGGGCACATAGACCGACCAGAACTGGCCGCCGACCATCCCCTTTTTCAGGCGCGGCAGATCGGTATGCATCGCAATAGCGGTCGCAGTGGCCGTGCCTGTCGTGTCATTGAAGTTGAATTTGGTCAGATCATTGTCGAACCGGTCACGCACCTGTTCTGGCACGTCATTATGGCCATCGACGACGGGGGAGGCCTTGAGCGCGGCGCGCGCGACCTGTTCGGGCGTGGCGGCCAGTGCCGTTTGGGCAAGGCAAAGGGCGAGGATGGTGGTGAGGCTGTGCTTGATCATGCCCAAGGCTTAACGGACCTGCAAGGCCTGTCAAAGGGCTTTCACCAAGTGCCCTTAAGAACGTCACGGCTTGCCAATTGACGGGACTCCCATCAAGAGCGGCGCAACAATTTCCAGTGAAGGGCCATGCCATGACTTTTGAGACCGTTTCCACCAATCGCAGCCATGGCGGCACCCAAGGCGTCTACAAGCATGCCTCGTCTGCGACGGGCACAGAGATGACCTTTTCGGTGTTCGTGCCGGATCATGCGCCGGGCACAAAGCTGCCGGTCGTCTGGTATCTTTCGGGCCTGACCTGCACCCACGCGAACGTGACGGATAAGGGCGAATTCCGCGCCATCTGTGCCGAACTCGGCATCATCTTTGTGGCACCCGACACCAGCCCGCGCGGCGAAGGCGTCGCCGATGATGCGGAGGCTGCATATGATTTCGGGCTTGGCGCAGGCTTCTACGTCAATGCGACCCAAGAGCCATTCGCGGCGCATTACCGGATGCGGGATTATATTGAGCAGGAGCTTCCTGAACTGATCGCCGCCCATTTCCCGGTCGACATGGCGCGGCAGGGGATCACCGGCCATTCCATGGGCGGGCACGGCGCGCTGACAATTGCGTTGCGCAATCCGGATCGTTTCAAGAGCACATCTGCCTTCGCGCCGATTGTTTCACCAACCAACTGCCCCTGGGGGCATAAGGCGCTTGGCGGCTATTTGGGCGATGATCGAGCCGCTTGGGCCGAGTATGACGCCTGCGCGCTGATCGAAGGCGGCGCACGCCTGCCTGATTTGCTGGTGGATCAGGGCGATGCCGACAACTTCCTCGTTGAACAATTGAAGCCGGAACTGCTGCAGGCCGCCTGCGATGCCGCCGGGCAGAAGCTGACGCTGCGGATGCAGCCAGGCTATGACCACAGCTATTACTTCATCTCCACCTTCATGGCCGACCATCTGCGCTGGCACGCCGAACGGCTTGGTTGAAGGCCGAGGGCCTTAGTCCGCTGGCCCGGTGCGCTCCGGCGCAACGACCATAGAGAAGGTCTTATTGGGCTTGAGATAGCGCTTCGCCAGCTTTTGTAAGTTGGCGGGCGTCATCGATTTTAGGTCCGCTCCCCAGCTCAGCAGATTGTCGACGCGCATCGGCTCTGAGGTCGCGCCCGACAGCTGGGAGAGCCAAAACATGTTGCCCGTCTGTGCGCGGGCGAGGCGCTGGAGCGTTGGGCCGACAGCGCGCTGCAATTCGTCTGGGGAGACGGGCTTGGACGCGAGGTCCTTTGCAATGGCGCGGGCGCGGACGAAGAAGGCATCGACCGATTCCGGCTTCACCTGCGCCATCACAGTGAAGTTGCCGCCGCTGTTGAAAGTAGAGGGCCAACTGCTCGAGACGTCCGGGCTGTAGCTGGCGCCTTCGCCTTCGCGGAATTGTTCGAATAGACGATCTGTGAAGATCGCTGCGAGCATATCCAGCTGGCGGCCGGTGCGGACCTTGGCCATGCCGCCGCCGGTTGCCCAGGACAGGACAGCCACCGCCTGATCCGGCGAGCCTTTATGTGTCAGGCGCACGGGCGTGGTATTGGGCTTCGGTCCGGATGACGTGTCACTGCCTTTGAGCGTGATCGCCTCAGGCCGTGCGGGCAGGGCCCCGAAGGTCTCAAGGATCATCGGCTTCACAGCATCAGGATCAAAATCCCCGAAGATGGAGAGCTCGATGGGACCGGTGGCAAGCACAGGCTCCCAAAAGGCGCGGAAGGCTTCAGGCGTGAGGGCTTGGGCATCGGCCTTTCCGGGCGAGGCCCAGCGCTTGTCGCCGCCGCGCAGATATTGGCCAAGTTCGCGGCCAACCACATCACGCGGCGAGGAATCGGCGGTGCGCAGGCTCAGGATCGCGGCGGCCTTTGTCCGAAGAACAGGGGCCGGATCCCAGCCGGGGGCTGCGAATTTGGCGACCATCAGCTTGAGTTGATCCGCAAGGTCTGCCGGGCGGGTCAGCGCGCGCATTGTAAAGGCGCTTTCGCCCGTTTCGATCGCCATGTTGATCTGGCGACCGCTGGTCATGCGTTCCAACTGGTCCTGCTTCAGCGCACCGATGCCGCTTTGGACGAGTGTGCCGGGCCCAGCCCAAGCCGCCGTCATCCGATCCCGCGGCAAGGACTTCATACCATTGCCAAAGCGCGCAGAGACGTAAACGCGGCCAGTCTCTGACGAAGTCGGGCTGAGCATCACCCTGGTCCCGTTGGACAGCGTCAGGACGTCAACGTCGATACCTTTGAAGCGCTGCGTTCCGGTGATGGTGCCTGTCGGCCCCGCCTTTGGCAGTTGATCGAACGTGATCTGCGCCTGATCGCGGTCAGTTGCGATCGCGGTGACAGGTGCGGCGATGGCCGCCGAGAGCTGTTCTGCGCCATCTGCCTGTTCGGTCTGGCTGGAGACAAAGGCGCGCGGGCCAATGCCGGAAAAGAGGCGCTGGGTTGCTTTCAACACATCTGTCGGGCTGATCTTGTCCTTAAGTGCGCCAAAGACGTCGCGGGCAACCTCCGGGCTGGCAACGGTTTCGCGGATGTTGACCGCCTCAACCAGATCATCCGCCTGCCTTGCGCTGGCCTCTGCGCGGGCGGTTTCCACCTGCACGTCGAGCAGAGCGGTAAACTCATTCGCTTCCCGGTCAATCTCCGCCTGTGTTGGCAGGTTGACGAGCGCATCTGCAATAACAGCGCGCACATCGCCCAAGGCAAGGCGCCAGTCTTCGCCCAAGGGGATGACTGACACAAAGGTCGCTTCGGTAGATCGGGCCACATTTTCCTGCTGGACATCGGCTTGCAGGAAGCTGCCACCCGCGCGGGCGCGTTGTTCCAGACGGCGGTTAATCAGGCGGGAGGCGACGATTTCGATGAGGCGGCCTTGGTTGAGCACAATCGTGTCATCCACCTGCGTCCATGGGCGCAGCCAGGCAAGGCTGACGGACGTTGGCAGGCCGGGTTCCGCAAGGAAGCGGGTCGTCGGCGCTGTTGGCGAAGGGCGGCCAAAATCGACCGAAGGGACAGGCCCTGCGGCGGCAGGCTTCCAGTCCGAAAAATACTTGCTGATTAATTGTGCGAAGATCACGGGATCACCGTCACCCGACATGGCGATGACAGTGTTGTCCGGGCGATACCAGCGGTCATGAAATCCGCGGAGTGACGCTGATGTGGCTTTGGCCAGTGAGTCCAAATTGCCGATGGGGGAGCGGTCGGCCAAGGGCTGGCCGGCATAGAAGAGTTTGGAGGCGGCATCAGAGATGCGGACCTGCGCGCCATCCTGTTCGCGCGCTTCGGCAGAGACAGTGCGGCGTTCGGCATCGACTTCAGCCGAGGTGATGGTCGGGCCGGACATCATGCCCGACAGGATCTTCATGCTCTCATTAAGTGCGGGGAAACCTGCATTGGGGAGGTCGAGCTTATAGATGGTCTGCGTGGGCGAAGTGATGGCGTTGCTGTCATTGCCAAACGTCGCGCCCAGACGCTGCCACACACGCTTGGCCTCGCCGTCTGTCACATATTTGGAGCCGCGAAAGGACAGATGCTCGATAAAGTGGGCATAGCCCCGCTCATTCTCGCGCTCCATGAGCGAGCCTGCATCAATCGCGACGCGGATAGAGACCTGCCCCGGCGGGACGCGGTTGCGGCGCACGGCGTAGCGCAGGCCATTGGGCAGTTCTCCAAAGATCCACTGCTTATCAACCGGGATATCGCTGTTCTTGTAAAGCCAGGGAACGTCGGCTTCGGCAGGCGCAACTTTGGTCGAGACGGGCTTCGGTTTTGCGGGGGCTTTGACGGCCGGAGACGCGGCGACAAGGGCGAAGCCCGACAGGGCGAGCGTAAGGGAACGCAGGAAGGGAAAGCGCATGGCGTGACTGCTAACCATCCACGCTTATGAAAGCCAATGAAAAACCGGCAATGCCATCTGGCGCCTGCGCGCGGCCCATGCCACATTGTCCGCCAACGGAGGCATCATGCAAGAATATCGATCCGCATCCTATTCCGCGACCAAGGCGGGCATCGGCTTTGGCAGCGCGCTGGCCATCACCATCTCATGGTCGCTGCACAAGTCGATCTTATGGGCGATCATCCATGGATTCCTCTCCTGGCTGTACGTCGCTTATTACGTGATCACCCGATGACCGATGATCCGCTGCGGCAGTTGATCCGCACCATCCCGGATTTCCCAAAGCCCGGCATCCAGTTCCGCGATATCACGACGGTGCTACGCGATGCGGAAGGCTTTGGTTTGGCCATTGAGCGGATGCGCGCGGCGCTCGACGGGCATGATGTGAACATGATCGCGGGGATTGAGGCGCGCGGCTTCATCTTTGGCGCGGCTTTGGCGCGGGAGATGGGGCTGGGCTTCGTCCCCATTCGCAAGAAGGACAAGCTGCCCGGCCGGACCATCGGCATGAACTATGCGCTGGAATATGGGCAGGACCGGATTGAGATCCACGATGATGCAGTGGGCAAGGGAGACCGGATCGCGCTCATCGATGATCTGATCGCGACGGGCGGCACGGCGATTGCGGCTACCCGCCTGCTGCGGTCGGCGGGGACGGAGGTGCCGGTCGCGGTGTTCTTGGTCGACTTGCCTGATCTCGGCGGGGCGGACCGGCTTTCGGAAGAAGGGCCCGTCGTCCACAGCCTCGTCGCGTTTGACGGGCATTGACGCTTTCTCTGGCATCCGGTGGTCTGAACCGTTAGCGCAGGTTCATGCCCAAGCACCCCCATCACAGCAAGTCCAACGGTCTTCCGACCCGCCAGCAGATCTTAGACTTCATCACCACGTCCGACACGGCGGCGGGCAAGCGCGAGATTGCGCGCGCCTTTGGCTTGTTGGGCAATGAGAAGATCGCCCTGAAGGCGCTGCTCAAGGACATGGCCGATGAAGGGCTGATCGACAGCGCACCGGGCCGCGCCTTCCACAAGATGGGCGGGCTGCCCAAGGTGACGGTGCTGCGCGTGGTCGACATTGACGACGCGCAGGTCATCGCCATCCCTGAACATTGGGAGGCCGAAGGCAAGCCGCCGCCGCGCCTGCGCGTTGTGGAGCGTGGCAAGCGGTCTGCGCTGGGCGTGGGGGATCGCATCCTCGCCCGCACGGAGGAGCAGGGCGGGGGCTATGTCGCCCACCCGATGAAGAAGCTCGCGCGCGGCGAAGAGCAGTTGCTCGGCGTCGTCGCGAAGGAAGGCGACCGATACTGGCTGCGCGCCATCGACAAGCGGGAGCGGCGCGACACGCCGATCTCAGACCTCGGTGAGGCGGGCGAGGGCAACCTTGTGCTCGCCGAGAAAACCGGCCGTCCGCCGCGCATCACGGCGAAGGTCGTGGAAATCCTCGGTGATCCCTTTGCGCCGAAATCCTTCAGCCTCATCGCCATCCACAAGTTCAACATCCCGCACGTCTTTTCGGAAGAGCTGTTGCAGGAAGCCGAGAAGATGGCCGCGCAGAGCCTTGGTGAACGCGAAGACCTGCGCCATCTGCCCATCGTCGCGATTGACCCGGTTGATGCGCGCGACTTTGACGATGCCGTCTGGGCGTCCCCGCGCGATGATGGCGGGTTTGATGCGATCGTCGCCATTGCCGATGTCAGCTTCTACGTCCGCCCCGGCAGCGCGCTTGACCGTGAGGCGCGCAAGCGCGGCAATAGCGTTTACTTCCCTGATCGCGTCGTGCCGATGCTCCCCGAACAGCTCTCCGCCGACGTCTGCTCGCTGCGGGCGGGGCAGGATCGTGCGGCGATGGCGTGCCACATGGTCATCGATGCCAAGGGACAGATGGTCAGCTGGCGCTTCTCCCGTGCGGTCATCAAGGTCGCGGCGAACATCCCCTATGAGGACGCACAGGCCGCGATTGACGGCGTGAAGCCGCATGACCTGACCGAGGTCGCGCTGCGCCCGTTATGGGCGTGCTGGGCGCTGCTGTTCAAGGCGCGGGAAAAGCGCGCGCCGCTGGACCTAGATCTGCCCGAACGCCGCGTGGAGCTCGACGAGAAAGGCCGCATCCAATCGGTCGCGCCGCGTGAACGGCTGGATGCACATAAGCTGATCGAGGATTACATGATCGCGGCCAACGTCGCCGCCGCCAAGGCGCTGGAGGCGAAGAAGGCGCCGGTCATGTACCGCATCCATGAACCGCCGAGCCGTGAAAAGCTCGTCGCGCTCAAGGAATATCTGGCGACGTTTGAGATTGCCTTTACGCTGGGGCAGGTCATCACGCCCGCCACTTTTAACCGCCTGATCGACAAGCTGGGTGAGGTTGAGTTCCGCACCGAGGTGATGGAGCAGATCCTGCGCACGCAGACACAGGCCTATTACGGCCCGCAGAATAGCGGCCATTTCGGCCTCTCGCTCGGTTCCTACGCGCACTTCACCTCGCCCATCCGCCGCTATTCGGATTTGATCGTCCACCGCTCGCTCGTGGGTGCCTACGGCCTCAACCCGCAAGCCGAGGCGACCGCGCTGACCAAGGACGATGCCGAGCGGATGAAGCTCATCGGTGAGGTCATCTCTGCGGCCGAACGCCGCGCGATGGAGGCGGAGCGCGAGACCGTGGACCGCTATGTCGCCGCCTTCCTCGCCATGCGCGTGGGAGAGATTGTCGCCACGCGGATCACCGGCGTCACCAATTTCGGCTTCTTCGCCACCGTCGAAGGGCTGGGCGGTGACGGGCTCGTGCCGATCTCCACGCTCGGCACCGAATATTTCCGCTTTGATGAGGCGCATAAGTCTCTCATCGGGGAGCAGACGGGCGAGACGTACCGCATCGGCCAGCACATCGATTTGCGCTTGGCAGAGGCCAACCCCATTTCAGGCGCACTGCGTTTTGAATTGCCGGAAGGGGCCAGCCACTTGCCGATGCCGAAGGACCGCGACCGCAAAGACCGCGTCCGCCGCCCGCCCATGGGCCAGCGCGGACGGCCGGGCAATATCCGCCATCAGGGGCGGCGGAAGTAGCTCCAACCCGTTCGTGTCGAGCGAAGTCGAGACACCTTGTGCCGCATCCGCGTCCCTCGACGTCGCTCGGGACAAACGGGTTTCGGAGTGGAGCCCTGCTGCTCGCCCCCAAACCCAACCCGTCATTCCCAATCCTCGCTGTCATTCCCGCGAAGGCGGGAATCCATTGGCATCACAGGTGACGAATTGAGCCGCTTTGTCTGAGACATCAGGTGTTCATGGATTCCCGCCTGCGCGGGAATGACAAAAGGGGGCGAGACACGGAAACGCGGACCACTTCCCGTCATTGCGAGGCGCCGGAGGCGACGCGGCAATCCAGTATGCACCGCGCGCGGGGGTCTGGATTGCCACGCTGCGCTCGCAATGACGAAAGAGGGGGGCGGCGGAAGTAGAGGCTCCCCAACCCGTTCGTGTCGAGCGAAGTCGAGACACCTTGTGCCGCATCCGCGTCCCTCGACGTCGCTCGGGACAAACGGAGGTCGGGTCGTCAGCACCCCATTTGAAATCTGCCCACACACCCCTATGAGCAGCCATGGCTCTTGATCTTTCCCGCCTGTTCATCGGCACGCTCGATTACACCATCCCCTTTGCAGCACTTGATGATGTGCGGTTTGAACGCATTCTGCGCGGCTTTGGCAGCCATTATGTCGTCCATTCGGCGTCGCGGTCCAGCTTCACCTTCGCGCGGGGGGAGGGGTTTGATAAGTTTGAGAAATGGGATGCCTTTGCCTATGTCGATGGCGGCACCGTCACGCGTCTGCGGGAGCAAGCGGAGCTGGAGACGGACCCCGGCTCCAACATCGCGATCCTGCCGCCCCCCTGGTCCGGCCTGCGCCTCTCCCTCAACGTCCGCGTGGTCCTCATCTTCTGGGCGCTCGGCCTCATCATCGCGCGGAGCTTTACCGGCGGAGACTGGCTCTTCTGGCTGATCGGATTCCTGACGCTCTACGGCGCCCACGTCGCGCTGATCCGGCGGAGTTTGAAGAAGAAGCTGGGACGATGGCTGGCGCGGGAGAGTTGGAATTAGGGGAGGGCATCCGTCTAACCTTGAGGCTTGTCCGATAAAATTATTTTAGCTATTTCTTGCCAATCTGGTGATAAAAGGGCAGAAATAGAAAATGGCTTCCGCAGCTCCATCAACAGCCAAGCACTATGCGCCTAAAGTCGCGCGTAAGGTCGGTCGTAGTGTTGCTACCGGTATGATTGTGCTTGCTCCAGCCTCAAAAGGGAGCAAGATTACTGTCGCAAAGGCACGCTCTGCGGCAAACTTTGTCTATAGCTCGAAGAAATAGGTTTGGTTGCTAAGCGCCTGTCGACAAACGACGTTTTTATAAACTGTCCGTTCGATCAAGAATTTAAGCCTATTTTTCAAGCGTTAGTGTTCACAATCTTCACCTGCGGATTTCGTCCCCGATCGGCGCGTGAACTTGATGACGGCGGCCAGACCCGCATTGATAAACTCTATAGTCTAATCGCCGAGTGCAGGTATGGGATTCATGATCTCTCTCGCACGGAGCTTGACGATGTGAATCAGCTACCCCGATTCAACATGCCGCTCGAACTAGGTCTCTTCCTCGGGGCAAAGCGCTATGGCAACACGGCGCAGCACGACAAGCGTCTGCTGGTTCTCGACATTGAACGGTTCCGCTATCAGAGATTCATTTCTGATCTCGCAGGCATGGACATTCAAGAGCACGGTGCCGTCCCGGATGGAGCAATAAGGAGGACGCGCGATTGGCTTGCAAACGTCTCTCGGCGGCAAATACCGAGCGCCGAAAGGGTTGTTCGCCTTTATCAGGAATTCTTGGTGACATTACCCGCCCTTGCCACGGAACTTGAATTTGACGCCGCGAATATTCCTTACGTGGACTTTGAACGGATGATCGTGGGGTGGCTCACGCGCGACGGCTGAGGCAAAATCAGCAGTCCATCGGCACAGCGGTTTCTCTAGTTCTCTCAATCCACTGCAAAACTACACGCGCCACCACCGGCTGCTCCATCAGCGGCTTAATTTTTGCGGGCGTTCCTTAATCGACCACTTAGAACAACAAGGCCAATCGCGAACAGCATGGTGCCGACTAGTGTCGCATTTATCTCCAAGATTCCGGCGTCACCGTGTAGTCCGAGGTATACCGCGAGGCTGCCGAAACCCAAAAAGGTGTATCCCGAACGCGCTGGCATTGCCGCCAACAGCTTAAACGCTGTCGGCCAATAGGCGCGCCTTGGAACGCTCGGGCGACCTGCAATGGCGTTTAGCCACAACCGCCGCGATCCTAATGCGGGAATTGAAAGATAAGCCTCTCTCTCCGCTTCCGAAACGGGTATGCCGCGTGACCAAGCATTGCGGTAGTAAACGTTACCGTCCGGCCCAAGCTCAAAGCTCAGCGCCAGTATCCGGCGTTGCTCCTCGGACGGGGGCTTCGCCATTCAAGCCTCACTCCATCCCAAACGTTAACCCCGCATACATCACCAACCGCGCCATCAGCGGCGCCGCGATGATCGCGCCCGGGGTCACCACGCCGCCCGGTGTGTCTGTCTCCAGCAGCGTCAGCGCGCTTTCGGCGATCATTTTGCTGGTGGAGCCATAGCCGGGGTCTTTGTCGCCCTGCACGCTGGCGCGGACTTGGGTGCCGTCGGGATATTCGCCGATGAAGAGGACGTCGTAAAAGCCGTTCTCGCGCTCTTCCTTGCTCGGGCCGTCGCCCGGCGCGATCTTTGAATCGCCGAACGGGTTGGCCTTGGCAATGGCCTCTGCCATCGCGCGGCCCGCATCGCCCAGCGTCGTCATGATCATCTCGTCATACACAAAGTCGCGGCCATAAGCGTGGCCAAGCAGGAAGTTGGTGCGGTGCACGTTCTTCGTGTTGATCGGCGCCATCACGAACGGCGCGGTCCAGGTGCCGGTCGCGCTGTCATATTCGGGCATGAGGCCTGCGGGTTGCGGCGGGCCTTCAAAACCCGGGGTCAGGGCAAAGCTGCTTTTGAGCAGGCCGATGATCTTCGGGTTCTTGGCCGCGGCCTTCATCGTTTCGGTGAGGCTCGCAATGGTGCCGCCGGAGGCGCCACCCTGCATCTTGCGGACGCGGCCCTTGACGCGGGGGGCGGGCTTGCCGTGGGTCTTGACCGCTTCTTGCTGGAGGAACCAGACGCCGAGATCAAAGGGGATGGAGTCAAACCCGCAGGAGAACACGATGCGCGCGCCGCTCGCCTTTGCCGTGTCATCATGCGCGTCGATCATCTGGCGCATCCACGCCGGTTCGCCGCACAGATCGACATAGTCGGTGCCGGTCTTCGCACAGGCGGCGACCAGTTGCGGGCCGTACAGCTGATAGGGGCCGACCGTCGTGATGATCACGCGGGTGCGGGCGCACATGAGCTCAAGGCTCGCGGGGTCATCCGAATTGGCGACGACCAAGGGCGTTTCGGCGGGCAGGCCCATTTCATCGCGGACTTCGGTGAGCTTCGTCAGGCTGCGGCCGCCCATCGCCCAGCGCGTGATGCCGCGCGCGGCCAGATATTCCGCGACAAGCCGGCCGGTAAAGCCGCTTGCGCCATAGACGATGATGTCAAACTCTGCGTCTTTGCGCGCCATGTCTCTCTCCCACCTGTTCTTGTTGTATCGGTTTGTATCGGTTGCTTACTTGACCATTGCGTAGAAGCTCAGCCGTCCTGCGCTGTTGCCCGCAATGGGCTTTGAAAATGTCCAGCGCACATGCGTCACATCCTGCGGGATGGCCGCGCGCGGCTTTTTATCTGCGCCCGTGACCTTGAGCGTCGCGAGCGCGCCAAAGGTCTTGCCCCCATCCACTGAGACAACGCCCCATTCGCTGTCTTCGCCCAGCGCTGTAAAATCAATCGCTGTGGGGACGGGGTTGTTGATGACAAAGCCAGTGACGGGCGCGGGCGTTGCATTCTTGTAATTGATCCAGACGACCAGCGGCGTGCCGGGGATGACGGTGGTCGGGTCAACCAGCGTCTTCTTCCTGACGCCTTTCGCGTCGGTGATCTCTTTCACCGCCTGAATGTTGCTGGTGATGGTGATGGCCTGCGGCTTGCCTTGGGCGAAAGCGGCAGTCGAGAGCGAGAGGAGTCCGAGTCCGATGAGAAGTTTCTTCATAAGGCGTCCTCTTGCAGTCCGGTTCCTAATGGTCGCTTAAAGTCGCGGCAGTGTCACGCCTTTTTGGCCCATATATTTGCCCGCGCGGTCGGCATAGCTCGTCTCGCAGGGTTCATTGCCCTTGAGGAAGAGGAACTGGCACGCGCCTTCATTGGCGTAAATCTTCGCGGGCAGGGGGGTCGTGTTGGAAAATTCCAGCGTGACATGGCCTTCCCAGCCCGGCTCCAGCGGGGTGACGTTCACGATGATGCCGCAGCGCGCATAGGTCGATTTGCCGAGGCAGATCACGAGCACATCGCGCGGCACGCGGAAATATTCCACCGTCCGCGCCAGCGCGAAGCTGTTCGGCGGGATGATGCAGCAGTCCGTCTCCATGTCGACAAAGCTGTTGGGGTCAAACTGCTTGGGGTCGACCACCGTCGAATGGACGTTGGTGAAAATCTTGAACTCCGGCGCGACGCGTGCGTCATACCCGTACGACGACAGGCCATAGCTGATGCACCCGTCGCGGCGCTGCGCCTCGACAAACGGCTCGATCATGCCGTGGTTCTGCGCCTGCTCGCGGATCCATTTATCTGAAAGAATGGACATTTTCTCTCCTAAACCAACCCGAGGTCGGCCGGGCCGAACGCGTGGGGTAGCAAGTCCGATAGCTTGTGATGCTCGACAGCGCTACCGTCTGCCGACGCGCAATGCACGATGATATCTGTGCCGGAAAGGCCGCCCGCCTCATTGATCACCTGACGGCAGCGGCCACAGGGGCGTACCGGCTCCACACCTGTGATGCGGCCATCGATCAGCTTCCCGCCGATAACGGCTATCTCTTTGATCTGGCGGAGCTTTCCCTGCGCGTTCGCGGTCGCAATCGCCACCGTCTCCGCACACAAAGTCAGCCCGTAACTCGCATTCTCAAAGTTACAGCCGGAGATAATCTCGCCATCGTCCAGCAGCAGCGCCGCCCCCACGCCGAAGCCCGAATAGGGCGCATGCGCGTTGAGCGCCGCATCTCTTGCAGCGGCAACGAGTTCAGTCACTTGGTCCATCATTGGTGTATCACATTCCAATCCACAGACCCCTCGATGCCCGCGACGCGGCGGATTGTCGAGGCCTGCCACATCACCCAGGCCCGCGCGCCATAGCTTGGCGGGAAGAGGAAGCCGCGCAGCCACAAGGGCCGGTCAATGGCGTCGCTGATCATGTAATAATCATCAAACTCCCGCGTGAGCTGGAGGATGGTCGGCTTGCCGGTGTGCGCCTCCACCATTTCGATGAAGGTCTTGAGTTCACGCAGCACCACATCGCGCGCGGGCCGGTCCTTGCAATTGCCTTTGAAATCCAGCGCGAGCGCGGCGGGCAGCGCGTCCTTTTCACGCGGGACGATAGAGATGAAGTTGGTCGCCTGATCCGCCGCCAGACGGCAGAGCGAGAATTGGTGATAGGCCCCGTGCCGCATGCCTGCTGCCGCTGTGGCCGCCCAATTTTCGGCAAAGCGCGGGTCGCTGATATCCGCACCTTCGGTGGCCTTCACATAAGCGAAATCAGCGCCTGCCGCCTCCACGGTCGGCCAGGCAATCACGCCGTCTGCGGCGGATATGTCGACGCCCTGCACCGGATAGTCCGTGCTGTTCGGGCGCCAGTACAACGCCCACCAACCAAGGGCGATGCTCAGAATTACCAGCCCGGTGACCCAAGCCTTCCACGGAATTGATTGCCCCCGCAAACGCCTCACCCCTTGATATGCAACACGCAGATCAAGGTGAACAAGCGGCGGGAGGTATCGAAATCGATGTCGATCTTGCCCTCAAGACGCTCTTTCAGCAGGTCTGCGCCCTGATTGTGGATGGCGCGGCGGGCCATGTCCACCGTTTCAATCTGCTGCGCGGTCGAGGTCTTGATGGACTGATAGTAACTATCGCAAATTGCAAAATATTCTCTGATGAGCCGACGGAACCGCCCGAGGGCAAGGATGACCGACTCAAGTGGCGCGGCATCTTCGCGCAGTACATCCAGCACCAAACGGCCTTCTTCAACGCGGAGGGAAAGCCGGTATGGTCCGGCATAGCCATCGGCATGCACACGCTGCGGGGCGAAGTGATTGCCTTCGAGAATATCGAAAATGGCGATCCGGCGTTCCTGCTCAATATCCGCAGAACGCCAGAGGATGGTGTGCTCGTCGAGTTTGATGTCGATGATACGGGGATCGGCCATCGAGGGCGCATATCGGAAGGACATCAGATTGGAAAGATGGGCCCTGTCAGACTTATCCCCATTATCCACTTTGGGCGGCGTTCCGGATGGCGTATCTTTGCGCCATGGAGGTCCCATGGCCGATCCCGTTAGACTGATTCACGACAATAGCGACACGCAGCTTGAGCTGCCCAAGAATGTGGAGGCGGAAGCCGCGCTTCTTGGTGCGATCATGATCGACAACCGCATTGCCGAAGACGTGCAGATGAAGCTGCGCGCGGAGCATTTCTTTGAGCCTGTGCACAGCCGTATCTACGACGCGATCATGAAGCTCACCGACCGGTCGATGGTGGCGAACCCCGTGACCCTGAAGCCGATGTTTGATGCGGATGAGGCGATGAAGGCGCTGGGCGGCCCGGCCTATCTCGCAAAACTGACCGGCTCGGGCGCAGCGCTGATCGGTGCCCGCGATTTTGCCAGCCAAATTTACGACCTCGCTTTGCTGCGTGAACTCGTCAGCGTTGGTCGCGACATGGCAACCCGCGCGCTTGATACGAGCGAGGCGGTGCTGCCAACGTCGCAGATCGAAGAGGCCGAAATGGCGCTCTACCGCGTGGCCGAACAAGGCGGTGAGACGGGCAGTGTGAAAAGCTTCGTGCAGGCCACGACCGAGGCTGTGCGCCTTGCCGAAAAGGCGATGAATTCCGGCGGCGGCCTGTCCGGCGTCACCACGGGGCTGGAAGGGCTAAATGGTAAGACCGGTGGCCTTCATCACTCCGATCTTCTCATCCTTGCCGGACGTCCGGGCATGGGGAAGACGGCGCTCGCCACCAATATCGCCTTTAACGCGGCCGCGCGCTGGATGCGCGATATGCAGGATGGCATTCCGCCCGAGAAATCGGTGGGTGCGCCGGTTGCGTTCTTCAGCCTCGAAATGTCCGCCGACCAGCTGGCGACGCGTATCTTGTCGGAACAGTCCCGGATCGTGGCGGAAGACATCCGCACGGGCAAAATGAACCCGGAGAAGTTCCGCGATTTCGCCCGGTCCGCCCGCGATCTGGAATCGCTGCCGCTTTATATCGATGACACGCCAGGCCTCACCATCGCCGCGCTGCGCACCCGCGCGCGCCGTATGAAGCGCCGGCATCAGATCGGCCTCATCATTGTCGATTACCTTCAGCTGCTGCAGGGCTCCGGCCGTGGCGGGGAAAGCAACCGCGTCCAAGAAATCTCGGAAATTTCGCGAGGTCTCAAGACGTTGGCGAAGGAACTCAATGTGCCGGTGATGGCGCTCTCCCAGCTCAGCCGTGCGGTGGAACAGCGCGAAGACAAAAAGCCGCAACTGTCCGATCTTCGTGAATCCGGCTCGATCGAGCAGGATGCCGACATCGTCATGTTTGTGTATCGTGAGGAATATTATGTCCGCGGGCTTGAACCCAAGCGGCCGGTGGAATCGGATTCCTCCGACGTTTTCGACAAGCACAATGAATGGCTGCGCAAGCTACAGACGGTCGAGAATTTGGCCGAAGTGATCGTCGCCAAACAGCGTCACGGCGCAACAGGGACCGTGCCTGTCCGCTTTGAAGGCAAGTTCACGCTGTTCAGCGATTATATTCCGGATGCCTATCTGCCGACACAGATGGGCTGAGTGGGATAGGGGACGCGCAACTGCATGTGCCACCCTCGTCGTCCTGTGCTTGACACGGGGCTTGGCTAAGTTCCGTCGGGTTTGGCCTCTGCTCGCAGGACGCCGGTGCTCCCACAGAGCCCGCTAATCGGGCCTCACGCCAAACGGCCAAACGCAGAAAAGCCAAGCCCCGTGTCAAGCACGGGGCGACGGAGAGGGTTTAGGGGCTGGTTGTGCTCTTCCCCCAACTTTACTGACGTTCCATCATGCAATTGCCAAAATTGAAGGACCGGAGACAGCGTATTCGCCGTGCGCTTGCCACCGCAGGGCGGGCCACGGGAGGGGACGTGCTATTGCGTGTTCCCGTTTCACGTGGAGGGATTGGCCATTGAGTGGAGGGCATGGCGAAAAGGCGGCATGATTTATGGGTTGAGTAAACTGTCACTGTAATCCGATCAGGCATCTGCGCCGTATCGGGCGCGGAACCGGTCGAGCGCCTGTGTAATGTCTGCCGCCTGCGCGCCATGTACTTCGGCAATGTCCTTGCCGTGGGTGAAGACGTAGAATTCTCCGGCATCAAGGCCGTCGAGAATGCGCGCCGCCGCCTCGTCGGGCGTCAGCCCCGGCTCAGTCGAGGTGCGCTGCTCTATAACCCTTGGACCGCCAAAGCGTTCATGCCGCGTGCGCAGCGGGTTCCAGATGTCGGTCAGCACGACCGCAGGGCAGATGATCGAAACGTCCACCGGCGTCTCTGCCAGATCGCGCCGCAGGGTTTCCGCCACGCCGAGCACAGCATGTTTCGACACGGTGTAGATGGAGGCCTGCCCGCCGCGCGCCGGTAGCCCGAGCGAATGCTCCGATCCTGTCATCGCAAAGCGTGATGGCCGGCCGGCCTCGATCATCAGCGGTACAAAGGCTTGCGCCATCCAGATTGGCCCCATCAGATTGACCGCCAGCACCCAGTCAATGTTGCGCTGGGGTGTGGACCAAAGCGGCCCGCCCGCGCCGACGCCGGCATTGGCGACGACAAGGTCGATGCTTGGCAGGTTCGCTTTGGCGAAGGCGGCCAGATCCTCAATGCTCGCGCGGTCAGCATGGTCGACGATGCACGCCGTTGCGGTGCCGCCCCTGGCACGAATGGCGTGGGCGACGGCCTCTAAACGGTCGCCTTCGATGTCCGCAAGGATGACATGCGTGCCGCGCGCGGCCAGATGGGTAGCCAAAGCCGCGCCAATGCCCGATGCGGCTCCGGTGATGACGGCTCCAAGCATGGCGCTATTTCCCTTCTGGCTGATCAGTCTGCACCCCGCCATGCTTGGCAAACCAACCCAGAATATAGGTCGATTTTGCGACCAGCCGGCTCGGACGGTCGAGCATGCCGTGCGACGATTCCGGCACGCGCACCATGGCCGCGTCGACGCCATTGAGTTTCAGCGCGGCATAGTACTGCTCAGTCTCTGAAATGGGCGTGCGATAATCCTGCTCGCCGGTGATGAGCATTGTCGGCGTCTTGACCTTGCCCACAAGGCTGAGCGGAGAACGGCGCCAATAGTCGGCCTGCGCGCCGGCATCCCATGGGTTCTTGCCGAACCAATACTTGCCGAAATAGGCGGCGTTGTCCGCGTTCAGGACAAAGCTGGTCCAGTTGATCACGGGCTTTGCGACGACAGCCGCGCGGAAGCGGTTGGTGTTGCCAACGATCCATGCCGTCAGCACGCCCCCGCCGCTGCCGCCGGTGACGAACAGGCGGGCCGGGTCGACATAGCCCTTGGCGATCGTCGCATCGACGGCGGCCATCAGGTCATCATAGTCATTGCCCGGATAGGCCTTGTCGATGAGGTTGGCGAACTTGTCGCCATAGCTCGTGGAGCCGCGCGGGTTGGAATAGAGCACGACATAGCCGGCCGCTGCATAGGCCTGCATTTCAGCCGAGAAGCGCGCGCCATAATTGGTGTGCGGCCCGCCATGGATTTCGAGGATCATCGGGTATTTTTTGGACGGATCAAAATTCGCCGGACGCATGATCCAGGACTGGCTCTTCACGCCGTCGGGTGCTGCGGACCAGATTTCCTCGACGGAGGCCAAGTCACGGATGGTGGACACATCATCATTAAGACGCGTCAGCCGCCGCACAGTGCCGCTTTTGATCACAGCGACATCGCCTGGCTCGGTCGGGCTCGTCACATTGGTGGCGACCGTCCCATCACGCGCGACGGAGAGGCTTGCGCCGGAATAGGGGCGACCAATATCTTCGCCGCCCAGGCCCGACGCCACGGCACGTCCGCCGCTGTTGCCTGACGTGTAAGCGAGCTTGGTCGTGCCCTGCTCGTCATAGAGATAATAGAGACCGCCTTTGCCGTCCCACGCAAAGTCCGCAACGCCGATATCCAGTGCGCTCGTCAGCGACCGCGCGCCGGAGCCATCGCGGTTCATGACCCACAGGCTGAATTCCTGATTGCTCGTATAGCGGTCATCATAGCCCAGAAAGGCGATGCGGTTGCCATCGGGGGATACTTTGGGCGCTACGCTCGGTCCTTCGCGTTTGGTCAACTGGGTGACGGTCAGCGAGGCGAGGTCGACTGCCAAAATCTGGTCCCGGTTGGGCGTCAGGTCTGGATCGGCGGTGCGGGTTGCAAAAACATAGAGCGTGCGGCCGTCGCGGCTCCAGTCAAACGCGCTGCCATAGTCAAAGGCACCGCTCGTCACTTGGCGCGGCGTGCCGCCTTCTGCGGGGACGGTGAAGACGTGGGTGTTGCCCTGCTCGGCATAGCCTTGTCCGTCACCGCGATAATTGAGCCGGTCAATGACGATCGGCTTTGCCGCCCACTTCGCACCTTCGGGGGCGGCGGGCATGGCGGCAAACGACTTGCCCTCGCCCGGCACGAACATCGCAAAGGCCAGCTGCTTGCCATCAGGCGACCAGCTGAGGCCTCCGGGTCCTTGGCTGACATTGGTCCCGCGCGCAGTGGCGCCGGTGTCCATCCAGCGGATGTAGATTTGCGCACTGCCTTCAGAGGCGGAGACATAGGCAAGGCGCTTTCCATCGGCTGACCAGCGCGGGCTGGAATAGCTTGCGGCCCCGGACAGAAGCGGGCGGTGTTCGCCCGTTGCCACATCGACGATCCAGATGTTGGAACGCGCGCGATCCGACATGATGTCAAAGCTGCGGCGGACATAGGCGATCTTGCGACCATCAGGCGAGATCTGCGGGTCGGCGGCATATTCCAGCGCATAGAGATCAACGGGCTGATAAGCACGACTCTCTGCCGTCGGTGCAGACCATGCAGGGGTCAGCGCGGCGGTCAGGCCCAGAGCTGCTGCGGTAAGGAAAAACCGGTTGATCGTCATGTGCTTGCCTCCTGATGTGGACACGGCATAGCGCGTCGCTGCAGCCGACGGAAGCAGAGCAGAGGCATGGTGATTGCGAATAGGGTGACATTTTCATGCTGCGCCGCACAATTTTGTTGCGCTGGCCGAAAGTTCGGGGAATCATGCGTTCATGACTGAAAACCGCGCCATCCTTGAAGCGATCGCCACCAAGCGCGTGATCGCCTCCACCTATAACGGCACGTCGTTTATCCTTGCGCCGCACATTCTCTACACAAGGCGGGATCTGGTCTATCTGGACGCCGTGCCCATCGCCAAGAACGGCGCGCCGCCGCGCGAAGAGAAGATCGCGACCTTCAAGGTAGATGGCATGGCCGACATTGCGATGGCCGACGGGGAATTTTCCATCTGCCCGCTGTTTGAGCCCTATCTGGAAAAATATCGCGGAACCACGCTTTTTTCCGTCGATGCCTAAGGGGTGCATTTCAACATGACAAAGGGTTAATTTCGCCGCCATCGGCGCGAAAAGCGGGGCGCGGTACACCGGCTTCATTGGGTCGCACCATCCACCTTCACCCTAGGTGGCACATACAGAATGCGGCGTCGGTGACACTCCCCCAAGTCACCGGCGCCGTTTTTCTGGGGGTTAGGCAGCGGCGCTGGTCGCGCTGCGGGTCCGCAGTTCCTCATTCAGCATTTCGGCCAGCAGGAACGCGAGTTCCAGCGACTGACCCGCATTCAGGCGCGGGTCGCAATGCGTGTGATAGCGGTCGGCCAAGTCCATCATCGTCACGTCCATCGCGCCGCCCGTGCATTCGGTGACGTTCTGGCCGGTCATTTCGATGTGAATACCCCCGCCATGCGTGCCTTCGGCCCGATGGACAGCAAAGAAGCCGCGCACTTCGGCAAGGATGCGTTCAAACGGACGCGTCTTATAGCCGTTGCTCGCCTTCACGACATTGCCGTGCATCGGGTCACAGGACCAGACGACCGGGTGGCCTTCTGCCTTCACCGCGCGGACGAGGGCGGGCAGATGGGCTTCAATCTTGTCATGGCCATAACGCGTGATGAGCGTCATGCGCCCGGCGACGCGGTTGGGGTTGAGCGTATCGAGCAGGCGCAGCAGCGCGTCCGGCTCAAGGCTCGGGCCGCACTTCATGCCAATCGGGTTGCCGATGCCGCGCAGATATTCGACATGGGATGATCCGACAAAGCGGGTCCGGTCGCCAATCCACAGCATGTGGGCGGACGTGTCGTACCAGTCGCCCGTCAGGGAGTCCTGACGCGTCAGCGCCTGCTCATAAGGCAGCAGCAGCGCCTCATGGCTGGTGTAGAAGCTGGTGCCCTTCAATTGCGGCACAGTGTCGGGGTCGATGCCACAGGCCGCCATGAAGTCGAGCGCTTCGCCGATCCGGTCCGCCACGTCCTTGAACTTCTTGGCCCAGGGTGAACGGCCCATGAAATCATGCGTCCAGGCATTGACCTGATGCAGATTGGCATAGCCACCCTGCGCGAAGGCGCGCAGCAGGTTGAGCGTCGCTGCCGACTGCGAATAAGCGCGCAACATGCGGTCGGGGTCCGGGATGCGGCCGGCTTCATCGAACGTGATGTCGTTGATGATATCACCGCGATAGGAGGGCAGCGTGACGCCACCGATCTCTTCCATATCGGCAGAGCGCGGCTTGGCGAATTGCCCTGCCATGCGGCCAACCTTCACGGTTGGCAGCTTGGACGAGAAGGTCAGCACCACGGCCATCTGCAGCAGCACTTTGAAGGTGTCGCGGATGTTGTTCGGGTGGAATTCGGCAAAGCTTTCGGCGCAATCCCCGCCCTGCAACAGGAAACCCTTGCCCGCAGCGACCTGAGCGAGATCCGCCGTCAGGCTGCGGGCTTCGCCTGCAAAAACCAGCGGCGGAAAGTTGGATAGCGTGTCCGTTGCGCCCTTCAGGGCGTCAGCGTCGGGATAGGTCGGGAGCTGGCGGGCTTCGTGCGCGGTCCAGCTGTCGGGGGTCCAGTTCTGCGTCATAATGCCCTGCCCATGGGGAAAAATGCCGTCAAGCGCAAGGTTTTCACGCTTCTGGCACAACAAGCTCCTCTTTTGCGTAGATTGCCGACGACACAGTTTTTCGCAGCCTTTCCCTCAAAATGTCGATGGAAGCGTCCTTCTGGCTAAACCTTGGCATCAGTCGGTCGTTAGCCGATTCGTCTCTCTTCATTTTACCGGAATTGCCTATGGATCCCGACTTTACGGCACGCCTTGAATATTATCAGCTGTCGGGAGAGGGTTCACGGTTTCGCCGGATTGCTCGTCGATTGAAGCGCCCCCTCGATAGCGCGCTCGAAAAGCTTTCGATCAAAATTGCCACTAACCCGCGTCTGTCGGGCTTTTTCCGCGATGCCGAACATACGCGTGGCGCGATCAGCCTCTTGAGGCAACATTGGATGCGGCTCTTTGCCGAAGGCCCGACAGAAGAGTATTTTGGCCGCGCCACAAAGATTGGCCATGTCCATGCCAAGATTGGGCTTGAACCGAAATGGTTTGTGGGCAGCTATGCCATGATCCTTGGGACGGCGGTTGAGAAGGCGATTGCCCCCGGCATTCTGTCTCTGCTTCCATGGCGTCGTCGCCGCGCCAAGGACGTTGCGGTGATGGTGCAGGCCTCCCTGCTCGATATGGAGATCGCACTTTCGACCTATTTTGAGGTTGAAGAGAAAGCCCGCGAGGGCGCGCTGGCGCGCATGAGTGATGCACTGTCGCAATTGGCGCAGGGCAACCTGACTGTCCGCCTGTCTGGCTTGCCACAGGAATATGCACGCGCTGAGCGTGACTTTAATGGGGCAATGGATGCCCTCTCCTCGACGATGACGACTGTTGTGGGCGGCGTGGCTTCCATGTCGACGGCCATGGAGGAAATCCGCTCGGGCACGCAGGATCTCGCGAGCCGGACAGAGCGTCAGGCCGCGGCAATTGAGGAAACGGCTTCGGCCATGCAGCAAGTGACAGGAAGTGTGCGGGAAAATGCGGAACAGCTTCAGGTCGCTTCTGTTGCGGTCAATCGCACGCGGACCGATGCTGAAACCGGCGGGGACGTCATTGGTCGTGCCGTAACGGCAATGGGCGCGATTGAGAGCTCATCCTCGCAGATCACCCAGATTGTGTCGCTTATCGACGGCATCGCGTTCCAGACCAACTTGTTGGCCCTGAACGCCGGCGTTGAAGCGGCGCGCGCGGGAGAATCCGGGAAGGGCTTCTCCGTCGTGGCCAGTGAAGTGCGCGCTTTGGCGCAGCGGTCTGCGGAAGCGGCGAATGAGATCAAGCAGATCATCGAAGTCAGTGCAGGCCATGTGTCGGACGGCGTGCGTCTCGTTGGCGAAGCGGGCGGCGCTCTTGATCGGATCGTCGGCGGCGTTATCGACGTCAGCAAGATCCTGACAGAAACCAGCGCGACGGCAACGCATCAGACGGCATCGCTTGCGCAGGTGAATGGGAGCATCTCAGACATCGACAAGATGACGCAAGCGAATGCTGCGCTGGTTGAGGAAACATCTGCTGCGACAACGAGCGTTGCGGATCAGAGCGCGTCTATCGCTGCGGCAACGGAGCGTTTCACGCTGGAAGAAGCGCCCAGTCGCGGTGCGCGCGCTGCGCATCGTCGACTGGAAAAGGTCTGGGCAGCGGCGGGATAAGACGGGGCAGACATCGCCCGAAAATGGAGGCACCGGGGAAAGATCACCCTGAGCCTGTCGGGCAACACCTTGGACGCTGATAGACCAAGGTGGCGCCGTATCGACAGGCTCATTCCGAACAGGAGAGGGTGGTTACTCGCTCGGAACCCAATTGCCGTGAAAGCCCGGCGGGATACGGTGGGGGATGTGGATGGAGGCGACCGGCGGGCCTTCAAAATTGCGGGCATCGATAATGACGAGATCCGTCGTATCCGTGGCGGTGTCGATGACATAGCCCAAGAGCCAGCCATCATCCTCCCCGCTGCCTCCGGCGCGGGGCACGAACACAAATTCTCCCGGAACATGACCGACACCGAAATCATGGACTTCGCGGGCCCGGTCCACCAAATCCTGCTTGAAGATGCGCGTGCTGCTGACGAAGGCGGGGTCCCGCCCTTGCGGCAAAGCCAGCGTGTAGGTGTAGCGATAGGGCTTGCCGATCATCTGCTCATTGGGGCGGGGGAACTCCTGAGAGTCCTTGTCGAGGACATTGCGGATGACCGATTTTGCGGCGGGGTCGATGGTCCAGCGCTCCAGAGGGCAAGCGTCTGAATCCGGCCCCTGCGTGCTTTCTGCAAACATCGTGCGATGCGCACAGACATCTAGGATGACCTTGCCCTCGGGCGTCTCATACGCATTGCTGGGGTGGAAGACATAGCAGGGCTCCACGTCGCACCAGATGACATCGTCATTCGTACCGTCCCGCGGGAGAAGCCCGACGCGGGCCTGATGGGACGGGTTCCATGCATAGGGAAACTTAAAGCCGGACAGCAACCGCTTCATGGAGAATGTGACGGGCAGATCAAGGATGAGGACGTAGTTCGCGGTGATCATGCAGTCATGGATGGAAGGCCCATGCTGCACCTGGATCGGTTCTTCGCGGCGGACGCGCCCGTCGTTGCCGACAACGACATGGCGAATGCTGTTCTGGTCTGTCCCTTCGTAGCAGATCGCGTGCATCTCACCTGTGTCAGGGTCGAGGTGCGGATGGGCCGTAAAGCTGCCCTTGAGGGACCCGCCAAAGGGATCATGGGCAATCGTTTCAAGGTTTTCGTCAAGGCGCGCGGGAAAGCCGCCCGCTTCGACCAATGCCCAGATGGACCCTGCATGACCGAGGACATTGGTGTTCACGGTGTCACCGGATTTGCCGCGAGGACCGGGCGCCTTTGGAAGGCCGAGTGATGCCGTCACCGCCGTGCTTTTGATCCAGCGGTTGCGATACCATTCGGCCTTGCCGTCGCGCAGGCGCACGCCGTGCACCATCCCATCACCTAAGAACCAATGATAGCTTGCCGGATTTGGCGGTGCGGCGGGATTGGGCCCGATGCGGATGTAGCGCCCATCCAAATCCGCAGGGATGCTCCCCGTCACGGTGAGGTCTGTCAGGGTCCGTTCGTCGGACATGGGGGTATGGACCCCAGTCAGGAAAGGATGCGGCGCGGCCGGCTCCTTCAGCCTATCGCGGTTAAACTCGGCAATTTGCATGACCCCTCTGGTCACCAAGGATCGGATTGCGGTTTCCACAGCGCTGGTCATTTTTGGCCCTTTCGCCTTTGACGACGACTCGCATTATGTTTACAGTGATAACATGTCTGACAATGCTAACAGTGTCAACTTGAAGGCGCCAAGCCGGGGGTACCATCATGGGGACCTTCGCGCGGCTCTGCTGGATGCGGGGCTCGACCTGCTCAAAAGTGGCAGCGCAGAAACGCTCTCGCTGCGTGAAGTGGCCCGCCGCGTTGGCGTCAGCCCCACCGCTGTCTATCGCCATTTTCCCGATAAGGCCGCACTTTTGAAAGAATTGTGCATCCGGGGTGCGCTGGAACTTGCAGAGGCGCAGGCGCGGGCCATGCAGGCCGCAGGCGGCGGGCGCAAAGGCTTCGTCGCCACAGGCGGCGCCTATATTCGTTATGCCGTGGCCAACCCTGTGCTGTTCCGGATCATGATGGCCAACATGCCACCGGGCGGCTTTTTCAGTTCCGATTTTACCGATGATCAGGTTGGCATCCAGATGTTGCGTGACAACATCATATCGCTCGTGCCGGAAGCGGTGGGGGAAGAAGGCGTCCTCTTTGGCATGCTCATGTCCTGGGCACAGGTCCACGGCCTCTCCATGCTTATGCTGGACGGCCAGGTTCCCGTATCTGAAGAAACCATCAAGGCGTTTGAATCGAGCCGCCTTGAATTCCGGTTCGTGCCCGATCAGCCCAGCGAATAGCCCGCACTGCGCACGGTGCGGATCATGTCCCGCCCGCCGGTGCTGTTGATGGCGGCGCGCAGGCGCTTGACCTGAACATCGACGGTGCGTTCTTCAATGTCGCTGTCATGCCCCCAAACACCGGTGACAAGCTGCCCGCGGGACAAAACCCTGCCCGGCCGCTCCATAAAATGCTGGAGAAGGCGGAATTCCGTTGGTCCGAGCGCGATTTCCTTCCCGTCGCGGCGCACGCGGTGGGCCACGGGGTCTAGTTCCAGATCTTCGATGCGCATCGTCTGGCCGGCCAGCGCCGGACGCGTGCGACGCATGACAGCCGCAAGGCGTGCGATAAGTTCGCGGGGAGAAAACGGCTTGGTCACATAGTCATCGGCACCCGTTTCAAGGCCCCGAATGCGATCTTCTTCTTCGCCGCGGGCGGTGAGCATGATGATTGGCACAGAGGCGAGCTCCGGATGACGGCGCAGACGGCGGCAGACTTCGATGCCGGAAATCTGTTCAATCATCCAGTCGAGGATGATCGCGTCTGGCGGCGTTTCGGCAGCGATCAGCAGGGCCTCTTCCCCATCCGGCGTTTGGAGAACCTTATAGCCCTCGGCCTCAAATGACCAAACGAGCAATTCGGCAAGGGCGGGGTCATCCTCAACGATCAAAAGTGTCGGCGCCATGTTGTTTATCCGTTCCTAGGCATGTCGCGGTCTTGGTAGTAATCACCAGTGGCCGCGTAATAGACGAGTTCTGCGATGTTGGTGGCGTGGTCACCCACGCGTTCCAGATTGCGGGCGACAAAGAGGAGTTGCGCGGCCGAGCTGATCGTCGCCGGGTTCTCCATCATATGCGCCACGAGATTGCGGAAGATGCTGTTATAAAATTCGTCGACCTTCAAATCCCGGTCGACGACCTCCACGGCGAGCGCAGAGTTACGTGAGGCAAACGCATTGAGGACATCGCGCACCATGGATTGCGCGATTTCTCCCATGGCGGGGATGAGCAGCAGCGGCTCAATCTTGGCGCGGCCTTCAACATCGCTCACACGTTTGGCGATGTTCTTGGCGTAATCACCAATGCGTTCAATGATGCCGGAAATCTTGAGCGCAGAAATAACGTCGCGCAAATCGTCGGCCATGGGGGCACGCAGCGCGATGATCTTTACGGCAAGACGGTCGACTTCAACCTCAAGCGCATCGATGCGGGCATCAGCCAAGATGACTTCCCTGGCCAGATCGGTATCCCGCCGGACGAGCGCGTCAATCGAGCTGGTAATGGCAACTTCCGCCAGACCGCCCATTTCGGCAATGAGACCGCGCAGCGACCCAATTTCGTCGTCAAATGCCTTTACGGTATGTTCAACCATGCGCTTCGATCCTTAGCCGTATCGACCGGTGATATAGTCTTTGGTGCGAACTTCGCGTGGGTTGGTGAAGATATCTGAGGTTGGCCCATATTCCACCATCGTCCCGAGATGGAAAAAGGCTGTGCGCTGCGAGACGCGGGCGGCCTGCTGCATGGAGTGGGTGACGATGACGATGGCATAGCGCCCCCGCAATTCGTCGATCAGTTCCTCAATGCGGGCCGTGGCAATCGGGTCAAGTGCGGAGCAGGGCTCATCCATCAGGATGACTTCCGGACTGACGGCAATGGCGCGTGCGATGCACAGACGCTGTTGCTGGCCACCGGACAGCGCCGTGCCGGGATCTTCCAGACGGTCTTTAACTTCATCCCAAAGGCCAGCCCGCTGCAGCGACTGCTCCACAATGCCGTCCATGTCCGCCTTGGTGGGGGCATGGCCGTGAATGCGCGGGCCATAGGCCACATTTTCGTAGATCGACTTGGGGAATGGGTTCGGCTTTTGAAAGACCATGCCAACCCGCGCGCGCAGTTGCACGACGTCCATGCCGCCCTTGTAGATATCGACACCGTCCAGCTGGATATCGCCATCCACACTGCAGCCGGGGATCGTATCATTCATCCGGTTCAGCGCGCGCAGGAAGGTGGACTTCCCGCAGCCCGACGGACCAATGAAGGCCGTGACGTGTTCGGTCGCGATGTCGATGGAGACATCGTTGATGGCCTGTTTGTCGCCATAGAAGACATTGACGTTCTTGGCCGTGATTTTGATGGTTTCAGTCGACATGGGTCACCAGCGGGTTTCAAACTTGTTGCGGAGATAGATGGCAAACCCGTTCATGGTGAGCAGGAAGGCCAGCAGGACGAGAATGGCCGCCGATGTGTTCTGCACAAAGGCGCGGTCGACTTCATCAGACCAGAGGAAGATCTGCATCGGCAGGACCGTCGCCGGGTCGGTGATGCCGGACGGCGGCGTCGACACAAAGGCGCGCATGCCAATCATCAGCAGCGGGGCTGTTTCTCCCAGCGCGCGGGCCATGCCAATGATCGCGCCGGTCAGGATGCCCGGAAGAGCAAGCGGAAGCACATGGTGGAACACCGTCTGTACTTTGCTTGCCCCGATGGCGAGCGCGGCATCTCGGATGGAGGGAGGTACAGCCTTGATCGCGTTGCGCCCGGCAATGACGATAACCGGCATCGTCATCAGCGCCAGCGTCATCCCCCCGACAAGCGGTGAGGACCGCGGCATCCCGAGGAAGTTGATGAAGACGGCCAAGCCCAAAAGACCGAAGATGATCGACGGGACTGCGGCAAGGTTGTTGATCGAGACTTCGACGATGTCCGTCCAGCGGTTCCGCGGCGCAAATTCTTCCAGATAGACGGCGGCGAAAACGCCCATGGGCAGCGCGAGGGTGATCGTGACGATCATCGTCAGCAATGAGCCTTTGACAGCACCCCAGACGCCTGCCGTCTCTGGCTCGGTTGAATCCGATCCGGACAGGAAGGCCCAGTCAATGCCGCCAAGCCCGCCGATCAGCATCGTGCCGATCAAGAAGACCAGAAACGCCATCGATAGGCCGACTGCTGATAGCCCGAGCAGCTTGAAACGGCGCTCTGCTGCATAGCGTTTGGCGAGGCGCTTCTCTGCGTCGGGAGACTGCCAGTTGTTGGCGGGATTACTCATAAGCCTCCCGGAAGCGCTTCACGACGCGCAGCGCGATGATGTTGAGAATGAGGGTCACGACAAAGAGGACGAGGCCCAACGCAAATGCTGAGAGCGTTTTGGCGCTGTCAAACTCCTGATCGCCTGTCAGCAATTGCACGATCTGGAAGGTGACCGTGGTCATGCTGGCAAAGGGATTGGCAGACAGGTTCGCCGCCGCACCTGCCGCCATGACGACAATCATCGTTTCCCCGATGGCGCGGCTGATGGCGAGCATGACGCCCGCGACGATCCCCGGCAACGCGGCTGGAATGAGGACCTTCTTGATCGTTTCCGACCGGGTGGCACCCATAGCAAGCGAGCCGTCGCGCATGGCCTGCGGGACCGCGGCAATGCTATCATCCGCCATCGAAGAAACAAACGGGATGATCATGATGCCCATAACAAGGCCGGCGGCCAACGCGCTTTCCGTCGATGGATTGCCGACCCCTATCATCACTGCAAATTCGCGGACCAACGGGGCAACCGTGAGTGCGGCGAAATAGCCGTACACGACAGTTGGAATGCCGGCGAGGATTTCCAGCATCGGCTTCATCCAACGACGCACGTCGGGATGGGCATATTGCGTCAGATAGATCGCGCTCATCAGGCCCAGCGGAATGGCGACGACCATGGCGATGATCGCCCCGATGAAGAGGGTGCCCCAGAATAAGGGGACCGCGCCGAAGCTGCCATTGGCCGGGCTCCAATGCGTCCCGAAGATAAACTCCAGCGGGCTGACCTTGCTGAAGAACAGTCCCGATTCAAACAGAAGCGAGGCGATGATGCCGACGGTCGTCAGGACCGCTAGCAGCGATGCCGCGAGCAAAAGAACAAGGACGACGCGCTCCACCTTCGTGCGGGCCTGGAATGACGCAGACAGCCGCGTATAGCCAAATCCACCGCCCGCAAATGCGAGCAGCAGGGCGAGCACGACGCCAATTAAGCCGAATTTCGACTTGGCAGAAATGACCGCCGGAACCAGCTTTTCCGCGTCTGGGTTAAAGGCAATTGCAGCCGGATTATTGGCAAGTGAATAGGCTTCGGAAAGGATCGCATTGCGTTCCAGATCAAACGCCGGAAGGCTCGCCGCAGCTGGGTCCGCCATCACTGCCGAATGGATAAGGCCCGGAGAGACTGCCCCCCAGATGACAACCCCCGCCAAAGCGGGCAGCACGATCCACAAGGCCAGATACCACCCATAGTGGCCGGGCAGCGAGTGAAGAGCATTGCGTCCCGTGTTCAGCTGCTGCGCCTTAGCCCTGGCGACCAGCCATCCAATCAGACCGAGCCCTGCAATCAGAACCAGAAGAGTCAGGGGTGTCATGTCAGGTCCGTCTTAGTTCAGAAGCGACGGATCGAGCGGCGTCATGGTTTTGGCGATTTCGGCGTTGATCTTTCTCACGTCTTCAGGTGCAATGACCATGCCCTTCTTCTTGAGATAGCCATCCGGGCCCCATGCGTTCGAAAATTCGATCGCGAAGTCCGACATGCCCTTGATCGCCTTCAGATGGGCGGCTTTCAGGTAGATGTAGAGCGGGCGGGCGCCGGGGTAGGAGAAATCCGAAACCGTCTGATAGGTCGGCGCAATGCCATTCATCGGAATACCCTTCAGCTTGTCCATATTCTCTTCCAGGAAGCTGAAGCCGAAAATGCCGATCGCTTTCGGGTTGGCGGCGATTTTCTGCACGATCAAATTATCATTTTCGCCGCCTTCAACATAGGCGCCGTCCTCACGCACCTTGGTGCAGATGGCCTTGTGCTTGTCTTTGTCGCTGTCCAACAACGCGCTCATGGCAGGGTCGCTGTCGCAGCCCTTGGTCAGGATGAGTTCGGCCAACGCATCGCGCGTACCGGATGTCGACGGCGGACCGTAAACAATGATGGGAATCGCAGGAAGGGCTGGGTTTACATCAGCCCAGGTCTTGGCCGTGTTCGGTTTGCCGAACGGCGTGGCCGCGAGCGCCTTATAAACGTCTGTCGGCGTCAGCTTCATGTTGGCGCCGCCCGACGCTTCCGCAAAAGCGATGCCATCCAAGCCGACCTGAATTTCCACAACGTCCTTCACGCCATTCTTGGCGCAGCTTTCATATTCTGAGGCCTTCATGCGGCGCGATGCGTTGACGATGTCGGGGTGCGACGCGCCGACGCCTGCGCAAAACAATTTGATCCCCGAGCCTGTGCCCGTTGATTCGATCACCGGCGATTTGATGCCGGTTTTGGCAACGGCTTCGGCAACGGCGGTTGCGAAAGGATAGACAGTAGACGACCCGACAATGCGTACGAAATCTCGGGTCTCCGTGTTGCCGCCGCCAGTGGCACCTCCGCAAGCGGAAAGCGCAAGCGATGAAGCGGCGAGAAACGCCAGCTGGGGTACAAAGCGCATTGGAAAGAGTCTCCTGTTCGAGTCGTCAGCGGAATATTTCAGTTGATTGACGTTATTGTGACAAGGCTTCAAGCGGGCGGAAATATACAGGTGGCAGTTGTCCCATGGCCGACCCGACTCACGATGTCGAATCGGCCCCGGTGGCGCTCCACAATATGTTTGACGATGGAAAGGCCAAGGCCAGTGCCGCCGACTTGACGGGATCGCGCGGAATCTGCGCGGTAAAACCGTTCGGTCAGCCGCGGCATGTGCTCGGGCGCGATGCCTTCTCCTTCATCGGCGACGGAAACATTGATCCAGCCTGTCTGCCCCTGTTCCAGAGACACGCGGATGTGCCCATCTGCGGCCCCATATTTGAAGGCGTTTTCAACAAGATTGCGCAGCACCTGGGCCAGTTGCCCCTGATCCCCCATCATCGGCGCCGTTTCAACATTGGTTGAAAAGGACACCCGGTCCTGTTCAGCCACTTCGCCGACGCACAGGCGCGCGATGGCGACAAGGTCCACTTTGTCCGTGGGCTGTTGATGCTTCACGGCCTCAATGCGGGACAGCGACATCAAATCTTCAACGAGCCCCTGCATCCGCTGGGCTTCTTTGCCGATGATGCCAAGGAACCGGTTGCGTGTCGCCGGGTCGTCGCCCGCTTTGGGGTCCAGCAATGTTTCAACATAGCCAAGGATCGCGGCCAAAGGTGTGCGCAGTTCATGGCTGGCATTGGCCACAAAGTCGGCATGCGCCCGCGCAACGCTAGCCTGCACCGAAAGGTCGGTGAGCATCAGCATTTGCTGACCATCCGAGAGTGCGTTGCACTGAACTTCCCAAATACTGCCGGATGTGGACAGGCCCGTCACGCGGACAGATCCGTTACGGCCCGACGTGATCAAGGCCAGCACATCGGGGTGGCGCAGGGCCAGGCGGACATTCTGTCCCTGAACATGCGCCCCGAACAGGGAGACTGCAGGTGGATTGGCATGCCCGATCCGTCCGTCCCTCAGCAAAAGCGACGGCGGGTCCAGAAGATCAAGCAGCTCAATGGCTGCGGCGGGCAAAGGGGCATCACGCATCGGCATTCCCTAGAGGGACAGTTGATTACTGTCAGTTTTTAGACAGACTGTGCCTTTTGCAGCATCTCGCCCATCTTCTGATGGAGCATATTGACCGCCTTTAATGGCCGGACCATGACTTTGAAGTTGGTGATGAGGCCGTCCTCATCCCAGGTGATCATGTCAATGCCATCCACCTTGACGCCGTCGATCTCTGCATTGAACTCCAGGATCAGGCTGTTCTTGCCTTCCCATTCGCCGACATAATGGAAGCCGGTATCACCAAACACCACGCCCGCGCTCGCCAGATATTTGAGGGTGATCGGCTTGCCCCGCTGCGGCGTGTGGACCACCGGGCTTTCAAACACGGCGTCGTCATGCAGCAAGGCGCCAAGTGCGGCTTCATCGCTCGACAGGGCAACCGCGTGCCATTTCTTCGACATTTCGGCAGGTGTCATTCTCAATACCCCAAGTTGAGATCAACCAGCGGCTCAAGCGGCTGGCCGGCGTGGTAGCGGTGGAGGTTCTTGAGGAAGCGTTCCACCGACCGCGCAAACATTTTGTCCTGCGCACGGCCGGACAGATGCATGGTGACATGTGCGTTATCGAGCGTCCAGAGCGGATCATCCGACGGCAGCGGCTCCGGCTCAGTCACGTCGAGAAACGCTTCGGCGATCTTCTTTTCGTTGAGCGCGGTCATGAGCGCCTGCTGATCAATGACCGACCCCCGCGCGACATTCACGATCCGCGCCGACGTTTTCATGGCGGCGAGTTCGTCCGCCCCGATCATCCCATCCGTCTCCGGCGTGGCGGGCACCGCAAGGACAATCCAGTCAAACTCGCCCAGCCGCGCGCGCCAGTCATCCGGCCCAAGCGTGTTCGGTCCGGGCGAGCGCCGGACCACGGTGACATCGACATTGAAGGGTTTCAGACGTTCTTCAACCAGCTTGCCGATCGCGCCATAGCCGAGCAACAACGCCTTTGAACCGTACAGCTCAACCTTGCCCGGACTGTCGAGCAGCCATTCATGCCGGTCCTGCGCGCGCACAACCTGCCGATAGCCTTTGGCCATGGTGAGCATACCCATGACGACATATTCAGCGATGGTGATGGCGTTGATGCCGACGCCGTTGGTGACCTGCACTTTGCGCTCTTTGAGCAGGTCCAGCGGCAAATGGTCGAGCCCGGCATAGATGGAGTTCAGCCATTTCAGCTTTTCCGCCCGCCGGATCGCTTCGACCATCGGCGGCGTATAGTCCATATCGAACCAGCCGATCTCGGCTTCGGGGGCGAGCGCATGCATCTCTTCAACCGAGGCATAAAAGCGCGCATCCGCCCAGTCGGGCAAAAGCGGCGTGATCATGGGCTTGAGCAGTGATGTCAGGACGACTGTGGTCATTTTTCTCTCCCTAATTGGCCCCTCCGACATCGCTCCGCGATGCCACCTCCCCATCGCAAGTCGATGGGGAGAATAAGCGGAGAGTTCTATCTCCCCAATGACTTGCATTGGGGAGGTGGCAGCCCGAAGGGCTGACGGAGGGGCCTTTCTGAAACGTGTAAGGCGTTCTTCAATTACGGCAACTATTCGATCCGCTGTCTCCACAGCATCGCGCATCACGTCAACTGCCGGAATGCGCATGGTGTCGATTTTATGAGCGGCGAGCCATGCATCTCGCGCCGCATCCCGCTCTGGTCGGTCGTCCGTATCATGGGCATAGCCATCAATCTCGATGGCCAGATTTGCTTTCGCGCAGAAAAAATCGAGGATGAACGGCCCTGCCGGATGTTGTTTGCGGAATTTGTGGCCGCCCGGCGATGTGCGCAGGATTTGCCAGAGGAGATATTCGGGTTTGCTGAGGGTGCGGCGCAATTCTTTGGCGCGTTTGACGGATCTGGATGGCTTTTCTGGACGCATCGTTGGCCCCTCCGTCAGTTGCTGCGCAACTGCCACCTCCCCATCGCAAGTCGATGGGGAGAATAGGTGGAGAGCTTTATCTCCCCAATGACTTGCATTGGGGAGGTGGCAGCCCGCAGGGCTGACGGAGGGGCCGTCTCAGACCTCAATCCGCCAATCCCACCCCAGTGGGTCACCGTCCATCACTTCAACGCCCTTGGCGATAAGTTCATCCCGGATGGCATCAGAGGCTGCGAAGTCCTTGTTAGCGCGCGCTTCCTTGCGGCGGGCGAGGGCGGCTTCGATGTCGGCTTCTGTTGTCACAGCGGACTTCGGAGGCACGCGAAGGTCAGTGCGGTCCAAAGTTGTCAGTCCGAAACCAAGCACATCATCCATGCGAGCGATGGTCGCGAGCTTCTGGCCTGCGTCAACCTTCTTCGCGGCAATCGCCTCATCAAGGCAGGTGAGGGCGACGGCGGTGTTCAGATCTTCCGAGACCGCCGCATCAAACCGTGCGAGCAACTCGGTTAATTTGGGGTGGTCGATGGTGTCGGCGATTGGGGTGGCGCGGATAATGGCCACCCCCATCACCATCCGCTTCAAACGCGTCAGCGCTGCTGCCAGATTGTCCCAGCTGAACTCCAGCTCGCTGCGGTAATGCGCCTGCAGGCACATCAGGCGGTAGGCGAGCGGGTGGAAGCCGCGCTCTACAAGGACCTCAAGGCGCAGGAACTCGCCTGACGACTTGCTCATCTTTCCACCACGGTCGATCAGGAAGTTGTTGTGCATCCAGATGCGCGCGCCGCTATGGTCTGATGAGCAATACGCCTGATTTTGAGCGATCTCGTTCGGGTGGTGAATCTCGCGGTGGTCGATGCCGCCCGTGTGTATGTCGAAGGGCATGCCGAGCAGCGCCTCTGACATGACCGAGCATTCAAGGTGCCAGCCCGGAGCACCTTTCCCCCAGGGGCTGTCCCACTCCATCTGCCGGGTCTCGCCCGCAGGTGTCTTGCGCCAGATTGCAAAGTCCGCCTGATGCCGCTTGCCGTCGACCTGTTCGATCCGCCCTTCGCCGTCTTCGGTCGCGGCCCGGGCGAGGCGACCGTAGTCGGCCACTGTCGAGGTGTCGAAATAGAGGCCGCTGTCCAGTTCGTAGCAGTGCGCATCAGCGATCAATGTCGCAAACTCGATCATCCGCGGAACATAGTCCGTCGCGATGGACCATTGGAACGGCTGACGGATGTTTAGGCGATCAATGTCTGCCCAATAGGCATCGGTGTAAAACTTCGCGATGTCCCACGCGCTCTTACCCGCAGCGCTGGCGGCCTTTTCCATCTTGTCATCGCCTGCATCGGCATCGCTCGTCAGATGACCCACATCTGTGATGTTGATGACATGCTTCAGCGTATAGCCCTTGAACGACAAAGCGCGGCCCAGAGTGTCCGCAAACACATAAGCGCGCATATTGCCGATATGCTGGAAGTTATAAACCGTCGGCCCACAGGTATAGACGCGCGCTTCGCCGGGGTGGACGGGCTGGAACTCTTCCAGCTGGCGGGTCAGGCTGTTGAACAGCTTCAGGGGCACGGCGTCAGTCATGGTCCGCCTCCTAAGCGGCGGGGCCTTTTGGGGCAAGATAGGCGTGCACCTATCGCGGCAGGATTGCCGTGCGGCCTTGAAGATCGATGACATCCATCGGCATGTCGAAGGCGGCCTCCAGCGTCGCGGGGGTCAACACTTCCGCGCACGGCCCGAAGGCGATAGCGCGGCCGTCTTTCAAGAGGAGGAGATCATCGGCCACCCGCGCCGCTGCGTCCAATTGGTGGAGGACGACCAGCACGCCCTTTCCAGCCTCCGCCGCCGCCCGCATCAGGCGCAGCACATCCTGCTGGTGCGGCGGGTCCAGATTGGCGAGCGGTTCATCGGCCAAAATCCAGTCGGTCTCCGCTGCCAGCACGCGGGCGAATTTGGCGCGGGCTTTCTCTCCACCCGAAAGCGTGTCGATGGTGCGTGCAGCGAGAAGCGCCACGTCTGTCTGCGCCATGGCCGCCTCAATGGCGGCGTCATCGCCCGGCGAGAGTGCCGCGAAGGGCGAACGATGCGGCAGGCGCCCAAGCGCCACCAGTTCGCGCACTGTCAGCGCCCAGGCCGGCTGGCCGTTTTGCGGCAGATAGCCAATCCGCCGTGCGCGTTCTGGAAGGGAGAGTGCAGCCAAGCTTTGCCCATCAAGGATGATCTGCCCTTCGGACGGTTTCACAAGCCCCGCAATGGCGCGCAACAGGCTGGTCTTGCCCGCGCCATTTGCGCCGAGAATAGCCGTCACCGGACCGCGCTGAAGGTCAAGCGTCACGGCATCAAGCACGCGCCGACGGCCAAGGTCCACTGAAAGGTTGTCGACCCGGATCATGCCGGTTCCCTCCGCATGCGGGCGAGCAGCAGGAAGAAGAACGGCGCGCCGATGGCGGCCATCGCGATGCCGAGCCTGACTTCACCGGGGCCGGGGATGAGCCGCACGGCGCTGTCGGCCGCCAGCGTCAGGATCGCGCCGCCCATGGCTGAGGGGATCAGTGTTGCGGACGGCCGCTCCCCCACGATCCGGCGCATGAAGTGCGGCACAATCAGCCCGACAAAGCCGACCACACCCGTCACCGCCACCGACGCGCCGACGGCGAGCCCTGTGCCGAGCGCGATGATCCAGCGCAGCCGGTCCGGGTCGACGCCCATGGAACGGGCGGCGTCTTCGCCCAATGTGAGGGCATCAAGTGACCGCGCGGTCAGGAGGAGGATCACACTGCCCAGTGCCATGAAGGGCAAAGCGCGGATCACATCATCCATCGTCCGGTCGGTTAGCGCGCCCATCAGCCAAGCGACGATCTCGCTCGTCGCAAAGGGGTTGGGGGCCATGCTGATGAGCAGCGCGGTCAGGGAGCCGGAGAGCGTCGCCAACACCATGCCCGCCAGAATGAAGCCCAAGGGCCCGCCGCTCCGGCCGACCAGCGCCACGAGCAACGCCACGCTGATCGCGGCCCCCGCCATCGCAAAGCCGAACATGGCAAGGCCGCTTGCGCCGAGCAGGATGGCAATGACACCGCCTAAAGCTGCGCTGGACGAAACGCCCACCACTGTCGGGTCGGCGAGCGGATTGCGCAGATAGCCTTGCAGGACCGCCCCCGACAGGCCGAGCACTGCGCCGACACAAGCGCCAAGAATCGCGCGGGGCAGCCGCAGTTCCGCCATGATCCAGCCATTGGCGTTGTCTGCAAACCAATCCGCCGGGCCAATCCAGACTTTGCCCGCCGCAAGCGAACAGAGAAAGGCGAGGGCGAGCAGGGCCAAAAGCAGGAGGGTGGACCGTTTCATACAGCCGACCTCAACACACGCATCGCCTCTATGATGGTTGGGCCACCGCAGAAGAGCAGCTTGTCCGGAAAGGAGACAATGCGCGTCCGTCCTTCGAGATGTCGCAAAATCCGCTGCCGTGCCGCCAAAGCGCGGGCATCGTCCCCCTTGGCTGTGGTTGGCATGAAGATGATGTCGGGCGGACGTCGCACCAAGGTTTCGAGCGGCAGGACATCCCATTGCTGCAGGCCATAGCGACGGCTCGCATTCACAAAGCCCGCGCGGGCGAGGAGTTCATCCTGCAACGTGCCTTTGCCCGCCACAAAACCGCCGGTCTGCCAGATGATGGCGCTGTGTTTGGGCGGACCGGACGCTGGCTTGGCAGCTCTCGCAATGGCGGCGGCAAGGCGCGTTCCAGCAAGGGGTTGGCCAACGGCGGTGGCGACATCCTGCACTTGGGCAATGCTGTCCGCAACTGTCGCGGGCACGCCGAATGTTTTCATCGGCACGCCCGCTTTGGCCAGCGCGGCATTGGTGCCGCTGCTCGCCAGATTGCCGGTGAGCAGCAGGCGGGGCTTGGCCGCAATAATCTCTTCCGCTGTCACGCCGAGCGCAGGGCGGGCGCGGGCCCAATTGAGCGGGGCAGAGGCGCTTTCGGGGTCGTGCGACCAACTGCTGACCGCCGCCACGCTGTTCGGTGCGACATCTGCGAGGATCGCGTCAATGCAGGGGTTGTTCGACACAATCCCCCCGGGCGCAACCTCCGGCCCGCCGCTGCATCCGGCGAGACACAACAGAGCAGGCCAAAGGCGGCGCATCAGAAGGTCGCCCGCACGCCGACATGCGCCGTGCGGCCATAGGCACCGTAACCACTCACCGTTTCATAGCGCGCATCGAACAGGTTTTCGACGCGGCCATAGAGTTCCAGCGCGTCACCAATGGGGAGGGATGCGCGCAGGCCGACCAGCGCATAGCCATCGAGCGATGTCCGGGCGAAGGTTTCAAAGTCTGTATCCGCGCTGTCGCTCGCCAGCCGGAGTGTCGCACCGACGCGCGCGCCAAAGGGCGTAGCCCAGTCCATGTCCGCCGCCAGATTGTGTCGTGGGCGACGCACGAGGACGCGGCCGGTTGTCCGGTCTTCGGTGTCGAGCAGCGTGTAGTTGACGGTTAAGCCAAGTGCTTCGCTGGGACGCATTTCCACAGTCGCTTCAAGGCCCTTGGCGCGGGTGCTGTCCACATTGTCATAAGTGCCATCGGGCCGGTTCGCGCAGATGCCTGTGGTCTGTCCAAAGCACGAAATGAAGTCGATCTGGTTGCGCGTCTGGCGCTGGAACAGCGTTGCCGACAGGATCAGGCGACCCTCTAGCAATTTCTGTTCGACGCCCAGCTCATAGCTGTGCGCACTTTCGGGCTTGAGCGTGACATTGCCGTAAAAGCTGTAAAGCTGGAACAGCGTCGGCGCCTTGAAACCTTCGCCATAAGCGGCGCGGATATTGGTGCCGCTGCCCGCGCGCCAGACCATGTTGGCCGACAATGTCGTGCGCGTGCCGAAGGTCGCATGATCATCGACGCGGACGTCGCCCGTCAGCGTGACGCGGGAAACGGGGCTGGCGATGAGCTGCAGATAGCCGCCGCTGACATGCGTCTTGTTGTCCGAAAATCCGTCGCTGATGCGGGACCGTTCATGCTCAGCGCCAAACACGGCGCGCAACACGTCGCTCGCCCGCCAGTCGCCCCGATATTCGACGCGCTCTATCCGGCCCCGGTTGAGAAATTGCGGTGTCGCATCGCCGGGCTGGGCAAAGCTGTCGCGGTTGATGTCGGACAGGGTAATCCCCAGCCGGTTATGCACCGCGCCCAAATCGGCCCGAAGCCCAGCGTAGCCCATGGTCTGTTCAGAATGGGAAACGTCCGGAGTATCCGTAAAGCTGAAAAAGGGCGGCGGAAAGCCATCCTGATCAATCCGGCTCTTGGCATAATAGCCGCGCAGATCGAGGCCGATGCCATCGGTGAGGTCAACCTCGACACGGCCATTGGCGCCATATTGTCGCAGGCCGTCAGCTTCCGTCCCGTTCTTATAGGCAGAAATGCCGCCTTCGTTGAACCAGCCCGCGCCCATCGACGCGCGCACGGGGCCAAGTGTGCCGGACAGATTGCCGACCATGTTGCGGGCCTTGTTCGCCCCCAGTTCGCCGCGCAGTTGTGCGCTTGGTTGGGATGTGGGTGTGGCGGTGACGACATTGACGACGCCGCCAATCGCCTCGCTGCCCCAAGGGACCGAGTTTGGCCCACGCAGCACTTCGATCTGCTGGATGTTGCCGATCAACAGGCTGCCAAAGTCAAAGCCGCCGCCGGGGGAGGCAGGGTCATTGACCTTCACGCCATCAATGAGCGCGAGCGTCTGTTCGCCTTCCGCGCCGCGAATGCGGACGGCGGAAAAGCCCCCAAGGCCACCGTTGCGCGAAAGGGTAACACCGGGTTGTGATGCCAGCAGCTCGGCGACGCCAATGGACTGGCGCACATTGATCTCAGTCTGGCTCAGTGTTGAGACGGCTTGGCCTGTGTCGGCACTCCGCGTTGGCGCGCCGGTCGCGGTGACGATGATTGTTTCCGCCTCGCCCGCCTGTTGGGCGAACACAGGCATAGACGCCAGCGCCAACAGCGCGGCCGAACAATGGATTACCGATTTCAATTCAATCTCCCTCGCACAACGACTCCCATTGCCGTCACACGAGGAAACCCTCGATCGCCTGCGTCTTCCCGCACAGCCGAAGGACTGCTGTGGCAGGCAGGTCTCCTGACTCCCGGGTCGCTGCGCCTCTCCACCTTCCCGGTTGCCCAGTGGTCTATCGGAGAGGAACTCGCCGGTTACAGTTGCGGGAACAGCGCCGGATTTTCACCGGCTTCCCTTTTGAGCTCCACTACAGAGCACCTGTCACGGGGCCGAATTACGCCGCTATGGCAGGATTGGCAAGCCGCTGCCTTTAGGCGGCTTTGGCCTTGGCCGCGTGGCCATTGTCGAGAAAGCCCTGGATGATGGGTACACATTCTTCGGAATGGCTCATCAGGAACAAATGGCCGCCGTCTTTGATCGTCACCATCTGCGCATTGGGGATGAGCGTTTCCAGAATGCGGCCATTGACCGGGCGGACAATGGCATCTTCTTCGCCCATCAACACCAATGTCTCATGGCGGAGGAAGGGCAGGAAAGGCGCGCTCGTCCAACCGACCATCGCGAACAGCTGGTTGAAATAGCCCGCCATGGACGGGGCCTTGATCCGGCTGACATGGCCTTCAGACCCCTTGCTCTGTCCGCCGTACAAATCATTGAAATTTTTGAGCATATAGTCTGGCTCAACATAGCGGCGCGGGTTGGCCATCTTGCTGAGCGCAGACCATTTGCCCGGCACCATCAGCATCCCCGCCGTGGTCGCGATAAGCACAAGCCGGTTGGTGCGCTTGCCATATTGTAGGGCAAATTGCTGCGCCATCGCCCCGCCCCAGCTGATGCCCATCACATCGACCTCGGCATAGCCAAGATCGTCGAGGATTTGGTTTGCAACACGCGCCATCATCCAGGGGCGATAGGGCCAGACAGGGTCCGGGGAATTGCCGATGCCCGGCATGTCAAAGGTGATGACATTGCGGCCCAGCCGTTCGGCAAAGGGGGCGATCAATTCCGCATTGGCGCCAATGCCGTTGAAGAAGAGAACGGGCAGCGCATTCTCGCCCGCTTCTCCCGCATCCCAATGGGTTACACAGACGTCGCGACCGTCGACAGACGCCATATGCGTCTCAGCTTTTGCGCGGCTCATAGGTCTATCTTTCTTCAGTCGAACACATATTGGCCGGGCGCGGCCCCGACGGGCGGATGGGCCTTGCTGCCCAGCTCCGTCGGTGTGGCCTTCTCTGCGCCAGCCCGCGCCTTAAGCCATTGTGCCCAATGCGGCCACCAGCTTCCGGCTGTCTCTTCGGCCTTGGCCATCCATTTTTCCGGCGTCGGCGGAGCCTTGCCATTGGCGCGATAGAATTTCGCCTTCGGGTTGCCCGGCGGGTTGAGCATCGCCTGAATATGGCCGGAGTGGGAGAGGATGAACTCAATATTCTTGGACCCGAACAATTGGGTGGAACGGTAGCTCGCCTTCCAAGGCGTGATGTGATCGGTCACGCCCGCCACGATGTAGAGATCGCTCGTCACCTTGGTCAGGTCCACCACATGGCCTGCAATCTCGGCTGTCCCCGGCTCGGCAAAGGGCTGGTTGCCATAAAGGTCCAGATAGTCGGAATGGAGCTGGGCGGGGAGGTTGGTCGCATCATTGTTCCAGAACAGAATGTCGAAGGCGGGCGGGTCTTCCCCTAAAAGGTAGTTATTGACCACATAGTTCCACACAAGGTCATTCGGGCGCAGCCAAGCGAACATGCGCGAGAGCGAGGCCCCGTCGAGCACACCGGCCTTGCGCGACCGTTGGCGGGCGAGTTCAATGCCATGTTCCGACACCAGGGAGCCGACTTCGCTGTCGGTGATTTCGGGTTTTAGAACACAGACCATCAGTGAGACGGCATTGACGCGCTTATCGCCCTTGGACGCGAGCTTGGAGAGCATCGCTGACATGGTGATCCCGCCGGAACAGGCGCCCGAGACGTTGACTTGCTTGGCCCCCGTCACCTCACAGATGACGCCAATCGCTTCGATGATGCCATCCACATAATTGGCAAGGCCCCAATCGGCATGCTCCTTGGTCGGGTTGCGCCAGCTGATGAGGAAGGTCTGCTGCCCGTTGGCCAGCAGAAAGCGCACGATGCTTTTGTCCGGGCTCAGATCGTTGACATAGGCCTTGTTGATCTGCGGCGGGATGATGAGCAGCGGCGTTTCATGCACGGTCTCGGTCGCGGGCTTATAGTGGATAAGCTCCATCAACTCGGTGCGATAGATGACAGCCCCCGGCGTGCAGGCGATGTTCTCACCGATCTTAAAGGGCCGCTTGTCGACTTGCGAGACGAGCATGTCGTTGTTGACGATGTCGTCATAGGCGTTCTTGAGCCCACGGATAAGCGAGGCGCCGCCGGTTTCTGCGGCCTTTTTCAGCGCGGCAGGATTGCCCGCCAGCGTGTTGGTGGGGGCGAGCGAGTCGATCACCATCCCCGCCACGAAATGCGCGCGAGTGCGTTCCAGCTCATCCAGTTGCAGATCACCGATGAAGTTCTTCACGCCCTTTTCGGCGGCGAGGTAATATTGCATCCCCGCTTTGAAGAACGGGTTCTGGTTCCAGGTGGTGTCGGCAAAGCGGCGGTCTTTGGGGCTGGGCGCAATGTCCGACTTCATCGTGATGATTTTGATGACATCGTCGGCAAAGGATTTGCTGTGTTCGATGACCTTGCCCGGTTGGGTTGCGGTGGCTTTCAGCATCACGCCCACAGCCCCGATCAAATCCTCCTTGGCCAGCCCGACCAAAGGATTGAGCGCCACGCCCGCATCTGCCGCCTCTTCGAGGCCTTTCGGCATTTTCGCCATGTCCCCTCCTACGCATATTTTTTATGTCAGGGGAGGATCATCGTCTTTTCCGAAAAGGTCAAGCGCTGCCACATCTGCCACTTGACGCAAACGTCAGGTCGCTCCAACGCTCTGGACAAATTCGATCGCAGGATAAGGATGGAGAGAGTCATGGCTGGCGTTCTGGACGGAATCACAATCATCGAGATGGCAGGCATTGGGCCGGGTCCCTTTGCCGGCATGATGCTGGCCGATCATGGCGCGCGGGTCATCCGCATTGAACGCGTCGGCGCGCGGGACATGCAGGGCCGCGACGTGCTGACCCGCAACCGTGAAGTCATCCAGATTGATACCAAGTCACCCGAAGGCGTGGCGCAGGTGCGCGACCTTGTGAAGTCGGCAGACGGCATCTTCGAAGGGTTCCGCCCCGGCGTGATGGAGCGCATGGGCCTTGGCCCCGATGTCCTCCTCGCCGACAATCCCAAGCTGGTATATGGCCGCATGACGGGCTGGGGCCAGACAGGTCCGCTCGCCATGGCGGCCGGGCATGACATCAACTACATCTCCATCACCGGAAACTTGCACGGCTATGGCCGCCCGGACGGCAAGCCGACCCCGCCGACCAATGCTATTGGCGACTTTGCCGGCGGCGGTATGATGCTGGCGTTTGGCATGGTGTCGGCGCTGTTGAACGTCGCGCGCGGCGGCAAGGGACAGGTTGTTGACGTCGCGATGACCGACGGCGCGTCGATCATCCACGCCATGCAATGGGGCTTCCGTGGCCTTGGCATGTGGGAAGACACGCGCGGCGTGAACATGCTCGATACCGCGGCGCACTTCTACGACACCTATGAATGCGCCGACGGCAAGTGGCTCTCCATCGGGTCGATTGAGCCGCAATTTTATGCGCTGCTTCGCAAGACGCTGGGGCTCGATGCCGACCCCGCCTTCGATGCGCAGCATGACAAGAGCCAATGGCCGGTTCTCAAGGCCAAGCTGACCGATATCTTCAAAACCAAGACGCGCGACGAATGGTCGGCGATCATGGAAGGGACCGACATCTGCTACGGCTCGATCCAGTCGATGGGCGAAGCACTGAGCCACCCGCACAATGTCGCGCGCGGCACGTTTGTTCAGGTGAATGGCGTCGACCAGCCCGCCCCTGCGCCGCGCTTCCTCGGCACGCCGGCGGCGGCACCCGTTGGGCGCAAGGGCTAAGCGCATGAACACTGATCCCGCCCGCATCCCCGTCATCATCGGCGTTGGCCAGTTTAACGACCGGGACTCGATCCACGATGCCCTCGGCCTGATGGTCGCCGCGCTGGAAAAGGCCGACGAAGATGCAGGCGGCGGCTGGATCGCCAAGCTCGACAGCATCGCCGTCGTGAACCAGATCAGCTTCCCCACGCTCGGCAATTGTGCGGAGCATCTGGCACAGCATTTTGGCCTGACACCCAAGATTGTCGAGCAGACCCCGCACCCGACGGGCGAAAGCCCGGTGCAGTTGTTGAACGAAGCGGCGAACCGCATTGGCGCGGGGGAGATTTCGGTCGCCGCCATCCTTGGGGCCGAGGCGCTTCGGACGGCCGCGGAACGCGCGCGGGCGGCGACAGGGGAGCGCAAGGATGCGCTTCGTTCCGTTGCCAGCAGCGGCGCCAAGTCGCTGATGCAGCAGCATGGTCTGGTCGCGCCGACCGATCTCTATCCGCTTTATGAAAACGCCACGCGCGCCGCCTGGGGCCAGTCCTTAGCCGAAGCGCAGGCAGAATCAGGCATCATCTGGGCCGGCATGTCAGCGGTTGCTGCTGCCAATGAGAATGCCTGGATCAGAAAGCCACAAACGGCCGAGGCCATCACCAGCATTGAGGCGGACAACCGCCCCATCGCCTTCCCCTATCAAAAGCGGATGGTCGCCAATTCCAGCGTCAATCAGGGGGCGGGCTTCATTGTCACCTCGCTCGCGCTGGCGCGGGCGGCAGGCGTGCCGGAGGCGAACATCATCCATGTCGGCATGGGCGCTGCCGCGCATGAAACCCACAACATGCTCAAGCGTGATCAATATGTGCAGCCCGCAGGCATGGTCGTGACAATTGAGGAAACGCTCAAGCGCAACAGCCTGACGGCGGCGGACCTCGACCATGTTGAGCTTTATTCCTGCTTTCCCTGCGTGCCCAAAATGGCGCGGCGCATTCTCGGCTGGCCGGTCGATAAGCCCATCACCGCTTTTGGCGGGCTGACCTTCGGCGGCGGGCCCATCGGCAATTATATGAGCCACGCCATCGCCTCGATGGTGGACACGCTCCGCGCGGAACGCGGCACCGCGATGCTGTTCGCCAATGGCGGCTATGCGACGCATTTTCACGGCATCGTCCTGTCGGCAGACCCATTGCCCGACGCCAGCTTCCCGCATGACTATGACGTCAACCCGCTGGCCGACGCAAAGCGTGGGGCCGTCCCCGCAGCAGACGAGGACTATGAAGGCCCTGCCACCATTGAAAGCTACACCGTCTTTTACAACCGCGACGGCACCGTGAAGTTCGGCACGATCATTGCCCGCACCAGCGCGGATGCCCGTGTGCTGGCGCGCGTTGATGCCGGTGACGAAGCGATGGTGGCGTTCCTCACCGACGGCGCGGTGGAACCCGTCGGTGCGTCGGGCCGGACGGCGCGGGGCGAGGACGGCTTAATCCACTGGCGGGCGGGGTAGGCCCCCCATTCGTCATCCTGAACTTGTTTGTGCTCTGCACGCCTTCGGCTCCAGGATCCATGCCATGACGGCGGGCCTATGCTTCAACCTGCGCGAACTCGTCCACTTGTGAGGCATGGATGCTGAAACAAGTTCAGCATGACGAGTTTGGTGGGGGAGGGGTAACGCCAATCGTCCCTTTCGACCGAGCCCATCCCTTTTTCGACAAACGCACATCGCCCGCTTCACCTGTCGGGCATTGCGGTCTAGGACACGCCCAATCACATTTTGGGAGTTCTCCATGTCTCATCGCTTTTTGGGCAGCGTTGCCGTCCTTGCCCTGCTGACCGGCGTTTCGGTCGCCTCGCCTGTTCTTGCTGAAACCGTCGCCGCACCTGCACCTGCCTCGGCACCTGCGGCCAACCCAAAGCTGGGAGATTGGGGTGTCGACCTGACGGGCATGGACACCGCCGTAAAGCCGGGCGATGATTTCTACGCCTTCGTCAACGGCGCATGGGCCAAGCGCACCGAAATTCCGGCGGACAAGTCCAGCTGGGGCGGCTTTGGTATTTTGCGTGACCTGTCGGACACGCGCACCCGCGCGATCATCGATGATGTGTCGAAGCAGACCAATGCGGCGGGCAGTTCTGCCCAAAAGGTCGGGGATTTTTACGCAAGCTTCATGGACGAAGCCGCCGTTGAAGCACGCGGTGCTGCCCCTGTCACACCGGAACTCGCAAAGATCGACGCGATCAAATCCCGCGATGATCTCGCCCGCGCCTTTGGCGAAGCGATCCGCCTTGGGATCGGCTCACCGGTCGAAATCGGCGTCGAGCAGGACCTGAAGGACAACACCAAATATTCGGCTTATGTGAGCCAGGGCGGCCTCGGCATGCCGGACCGCGATTATTATCTGGTTGATAATGACCGGTTCAAGGACATGCGCGTCAAGTATAAGGCGCACATTGCAAACCTGTTCCGCCTGACCGGCGTGTCCGAAGCGGACGCCACGGCCAAGGCGGAAGCGGTCTACGCGTTGGAGGCAAAAATTGCCCAGACGCATTGGACGTCGGCGGAATCGCGTCAGATCGATAAGATGTACAACCCCATGGCGGTGAAGGACCTCGCCAAGGCCTATCCCGGCTTGGCCTGGCCGCGTTACATCACCGAAGCGCATCTTGCGGGCCAGCAGACGCTGATCATCACGCAGCAAAGCGCAATCAAGGGTGCCACGGACCTGATCGCCAAGGAGCCGCTTGCGGTCTGGAAGGACTATCTGAAGTTCCACATGATCGCCGATGCCGCACCCTATCTGTCCAAGGCGTTCGTCGATGAGCGGTTCCAGTGGAGCAAGGCGCTCACCGGCACACCGCAGTTGAAGGACCGGTGGAAGCGTGGCGTGGACCTCGTCAATGGGTCGCTCGGCGAAGCGGTCGGTGAAATCTACGTCGCCCGCTATTTCCCGCCCGAAGCCAAGGCCAAGGCCGATGAGCTGGTCAAGAACCTCATCAAGGCGATGGACACGCGCCTTGCCAAGCTGGAGTGGATGGCGCCGGAAACCAAGGAAAAGGCGCGCGTGAAGCTTGCCGCCTTCCGCCCGAAAATCGGCTATCCCGATAAGTGGCGCGATTACGCCTCGCTCAAGGTCAACCGGGGTGACCTGTGGGGCAATGTCGTGGCCGCGACTGAGTTTGAATATGACCGTCAGATCAACAAGATCGGCAAGCCCGTAGACCGCGACGAATGGTTCATGACGCCGCAGACGGTAAACGCCTATGCCAATCCGCTGATGAACGAGATCGTCTTCCCCGCTGCGATCCTGCAGCCGCCTTTCTTTGATCCGAATGCGGATGACGCGGTCAATTATGGCGGCATCGGCGCCGTCATCGGCCATGAAATCAGCCACCATTTCGACGATCAGGGCAGCAAGTTCGACATGAAGGGCAACATGGTCGAATGGTGGACCAAGGAAGATGTCACCAAGTTCGAAGCGCTCACCAAGCGCGTCGTGGACCAGTACGGCACCTATGAGCCGCTCGCCCGCAAGAAGGTGAACGGGGAACTGACGCTGGGTGAGAACATGGCCGATCTGGCCGGCGCCACCATCGCCTATGACGCCTATAAGCTGTCGCTTGCCGGCAAGCCTGCGAAGGTGCTCAACGGCTACACTGACGATCAGCGCTTCTTCTTGGGCTTTGGCCAGATCTGGCAGAACAAGCAGCGTGAGGCCGTGTTGCTCCAGCAGCTCACTACTGATCCGCACACGCCGGGCCAGTTCCGCCCCTATGTCGTGCGCAATCTCGATGCTTGGTATGCCGCGTTCGACGTGAAGCCGGGCGACAAGTTCTACCTCAAGCCGGAAGACCGCGCGCGGGTTTGGTAACGCTTTAGAGCGCGCAGAGACGCAGAGAACGCGGAGGGGTCTGGTGGGCGCCCACCCACTGCGCTCAGGCTGAGCTTGTGGAAGCCTATGCGGGCGTCATCACCGTTGACCTGTGGTCGTCTTCACACCCTTCGACAGGCTCAGGGTGAGCGCGGTGAAAGCCCCTCCGCGTCTCCGCCTCTCCGCGTCTCCGCGCCTCCGCGAGAACCTTGCCCTGTTTAGGTTCACGCGAAGGCCGCGAAGGAAAAAGGGGCGCGAAGGGTGTCTCGCCACCTCGTCATGCTGAACTTGGTTCAGCATCCATGAACACCGCCCTTCAAAGGTTCACGCGGGGACGCGGGGACGCGGAGATCTAGATCCTCCCCCATCGGGGGAGGGGGACCGCGTAGCGGTGGAGGGGGAGCGGGGCGAGGTGCGATGCTGACGAATGCTGCGTGCACCCGGCACCCCCTCCGTCAGCCCTTCGGGCCGCCACCTCCCCCGATGGGGGAGGATTGCGTCCTTTGCGTCTCTGCGCGCACCTGACGGCCTTGATGCCAATGGATCCTGAACCAAGTTCAGGATGACGAATGCTGGGGTGCCGTCAGGACATCTCCCCCCGCACATCATTTTTCGCTTTCCTACAGCCCCCAAAATATGCCAGCATCCGTCCATGCCTGCGACCGACCGCCGCCGCTGCCTCCCCGAAGTTGACCCTTTCCTACAAACCCCGGTTTTCAGGGCGTGCAGGCCCTCAACTTCCTCCACTTCCAAACCGTTGCGCGTCGGTGCGGGCGCGATGCGCTTGCTCCGTGGGCGGCATTGCCCCTAAGGAAGGGGGCATAAGGATATCCCCGGGGGAGCGTCATGGCGACAGAACAAGACCAGATTGTAATCGATGCAAAGCGCGACCGGCTGGTCATCACGGCATCGTCGCTGGGCACGGTGTTCGAATGGTATGATTTCTTCGTCTATGGCATTTTGGGCGCGTTGATCGGGCGGCTGTTCTTCCCGTCGGATAACCCGACAGCGGCCACGCTTGCTTCGCTGGCCGTGTTCGGCGCGGGCTTTGGCGTGCGTCCGCTGGGCGCCATCGTCTTTGGCTATCTGGGGGATAAGGTCGGGCGGAAATACACGTTCCTCATCACCATCTCTCTGATGGGCGGCGCGACGGCGGCGATTGGGTTCTTGCCGACCTATGAGTCGATTGGCATCTGGGCAGCCGCCTTCTTGCTGATCCTGCGCTGTCTGCAAGGATTGGCGCTGGGCGGCGAATATGGGGGGGCTGCGATCTACGTTGCGGAACACGCACCCAAGGGCAAGCGCGGCCAGTATACGAGCTGGATTCAGGCGTCGGTTGCGGGTGGGTTTCTTCTCGCCGTCATCGTCGTTCTGGCCACCCGCACGTCGATGAGCACGGAAGCGTTTGAAAGCTGGGGCTGGCGCGTGCCGTTCATCATCTCGCTCTTCCTGCTCGGCATCTCGCTCTACATTCGCATGATGTTGTCGGAGAGCCCGGTCTTCAAGGCGATGAAAGCGGCGGGCACAACATCGCACAATCCCTTCCTCGAAAGCTTCCAATATCCGGGCAATGTGAAGCGCATTTTGGTGGCGTTGTTTGGCGTCGCAGCGGGCCTGACGGTGATCTATTATACGTCGCAATTCGGGACGCTTTACTTCCTCACCGGCACAGCACGCGTGCCGGAGACCGATGCTTTGTCCTATATGGCGGTCGGTGCGCTGCTTGCGGCCCCGCTTTACGTGGCGGCGGGTTGGCTCTCTGATCACTATGGGCGCAAGCGTATCCTGTTGATCGGCTATGCGCTGACGATTGGCCTGACCTTCCCGCTGTTTCATATGATGGCGGATGCGGCCAACCCGGCACTGGCGCGGGCAACGCAATCCTCTCCGGTCACGCTCGTATCGCCCGACTGTGAGTTCAGCGTCTTTGCCAGCAAGCAGACGACGGAATGCGGCAAAGCGCTCGCCTTCCTCTCAAAGCGCGGCATCAGCTATACCAAGGCAAATGGGGAGACTGTGGCGCTGAAAGTGGGATCATCTGAAGTCGCTGGCTTTGATGAAAAGGCTTATGTCGCAGCGCTGGAGGCCGCGGGATATCCCGACAAGTCGGACCCGGAGTTACGTCAGCCGTTCAAAATTATCCTCGCGGTCGCCGTCCTCGTGGCCCTGTCTGCGATGACCTATGGCCAGGTCGCCGCGATCCTTGTCGAGATGTTTCCGGCGCGTATCCGCTACACCTCCATGTCGATCCCTTACCATATCGGGGCCGGCTATTTCGGCGGGTTCCTGCCCTTCATCTCGCAGTATATCGTGGTGAAGACGGGCGGGACCTTCATGGGCCTTTGGTACACCGTCGGCGTCGTCGCGATGGCGTTTATCGTGTCGGCCATTTGGCTTCCGGAAACATCGGGCAAGGAAGATTTGGACTGAGGCGGGCGGGTTGGCTATTGCGCCTGTGATGACTGCTCCCCTGCGATTGCGCCTTGATGGCGATGCCCTTGTCCATAACTGGCGCTGGTTAAAGGCGGCAGGTGGCGCGGCTGCTTGTGGCGCTGCGGTGAAGGCCAATGGCTACGGCCTTGGCGCGGTGGATGTCACCAAGCGGCTCGTTGATGCGGAGTGCCGCGATTTCTTCGTGGCGACTTGGGCAGAGGCAGCCGAGGTCGCGCCACTTCTGCCAGAGGACGCCAACCTCTCTGTCTTCCACGGGGTGCGGGAAGCGGACATCACGGTGGCGCTGGCTTCGCGAGCGCGGCCCGTCCTCAATACGCCGGAGCAGGTGGCCCGTTGGAAGCCGACGGGTCGCCCCTGCGATGTGATGATCGACACCGGCATGAACCGGCTGGGTCTGGCGTCGGGGGCCGACGTTTCAGGGCTAAAGATTGAGACGCTGATGAGCCATTTGGCCTCTGCGGATCAGGATGGGGATCAGAATGGTCGCCAGTTGGAACTGTTTCGCAATGCCGCAGCGACGATTGCGGCGCAGCGCTACAGCCTCGCCAATTCGGCCGGCATCTGCCTTGGTGCAGACTATCATTTCGGGCTGACGCGGCCTGGTCTTGCGCTTTACGGCGGGACGCCGAGACATGAGGCAGCAGGCCAAATCCGGCCGGTGGTCGCGGTCGAGGCCGAAGTGCTCCAGCGTCGTCGCATCGCGGCGGGGGAGAGCGTGGGTTATAACGCGACCTTCACAGCGGATCAGCCGATGGAGTTGGCCATCCTCAATATCGGCTATGCCGATGGCTATCTCCGCGCCTTTTCGGGCAAGGGCACAGCAGGCGAGGGACGCTTCCCCGTCATCGGGCGCGTGTCGATGGATTTGATCGCCATTGATGTCAGCAGCGCTTCAGAAGTTCGCGAAGGGGATTGGATCGCTGTCGATTATGATCTGCCGTCTGCGGCGGCGCTGTCCGGCCTGTCCCAATATGAATTGCTGACGCTGCTCGGGGATCGTTTTGAGCGCATTTGGCGCTGAGCCGTGTTGCGCGGATGTTGCGCAATATTCCCAAATGTTGCAGTGCAAAAGCCTGTGGTGCTATGCAGCATTTGTTCTTGGGATAGAAATGGATTCAAATGGCTAAGGCAGGCGCGGGCGAAGGCCCGGTGACGATCAAGAAGTACGCGAACCGGCGACTCTACAACACAGAAACGTCCAGCTACATAACGCTCGACAATCTGTCGCAGATGGTTCGTGACGGTCGTGATTTTCGTGTTGTCGATGCGAAGTCCAATGAAGACATCACCCATAACGTCCTCACCCAGATCATCATGGACGAAGAGAGCCGCGGCAAGTCCATGCTGCCCGCCGGTTTCCTGCGCCAGCTGATCTCGCTTTATGGTGATTCCATGCAGTCGATGGTTCCGCAATATCTGGAAGCGTCGATGGATGCGTTCCAGCGCAACCAATCTCAGTTCCGCCAGATGCTCGAAGGCGCGTTTACGGGCGGGCCATTTGAAGAACTGCACAAGCGCAACATGGCGATGTTCGAAGCCGCCGCCGGCATCCTGACGCCCGCCGCGAAGAAGGATGCCGCCGAACCCGCCAAGCCACAGACAAGTGCTCAGAAGGATGATGAAATCGCCACGCTGAAGGCGCAGTTGGCATCGCTTCAGGCGAAGGTAGACAAGCTCGGCTGATCTTGCTGGAGCATTGAAGCCGAACGGCTTTTAAGCTCCAATCGCCAAAGCGCCCTCCATCGCCGCGTCCCGCCCGATGGCGATGTCTTTGGCAGTCACCGGCGCAGAGACGTCTGGGGCGAGTCCTGCATCAGGTTGCGGGCTATCGGGAAAATAGCCGATGAGCGGTAGGTCCGCCTCCAGCCCTGACTCGGGCAGGCGCAGGAAGAAGAAGGCGCCGCCGTTGATGCCGCGCTGATTGCCGCCGGTGGGTTCGCCGACCAGCGTGCCGAGCTTGTTAGCCTTGATCAGGCTGGCGAATTGGAAGGTCGCGGAGCTGTTTTCGGGGCCGATCAGCACGAAGACGCGACCCTTAAAGCGCGGCCCCTTCGGCGCGATGCTGGCGAGGCCATCGCCGTCGCCCTTCAGGTTGAAGAAGCGCGCGTCATAGGGCGTGGCATCCGCACCCCAATCCTTGAAGCTGGGGTCCCAAGTGTCGCAATAGGGCAGGAGGTCATCGGGGACCCGGCGATAGCGGACGCGCCGCGCAAAGCCGCCGAGGACGAGGGGCGCGTCGATCAGCCGGGCGATGATCTCATGCCCGCAATCAAGCCCGCCTTCGTTGCGGCGCAGGTCGATGATCAGCCGTTCTGTGCCGCGCCGGTCCATCTCGCCAAAGCTCTGGTCGAGCCAGCCCTTCCAGTCCCATGTGCTGTTGTAGAGCGCCCAGCCGTCCATCGTCAGCACCGATGTCTTGCCGTCGTGGTCGATGGTCCATTGTGGGGCGTTCTTGTCGGTCGGCATGGCGGTGGCGCGCGCTGCCTGTCGGGCCTTCAGATCAATGGCAGCGAGCGTGGCGCAGATTGGTTGTCCGTCGGGTGCGCGTGCCTCGATCCGGAAGCTGTCCGACGCGGGAAAGAGGAGCGGGTAATAGATGTCGAACATCTCATAGTCATCGACACCGGTGACACTGAGCAACTGGCGGCGCTTGGCATCGTTGGCGCCGTCGGCGCGGGCGAGCGGCAGCAGGGCGTTGAGGATCATCGCGGTCGGGCGTCCGTCGATAGACCGAACCACGGTGCCGCGGGGCAAGTTTCCGTCGGTAACGACCATCTCGCTGCCGATCCAGCGGAACCGGAAGGGCAGGCGGTTCCGCGCACTGAACAGCGCGCCCGTCACCTTGTCACTCTGGTTGTAGAAATTTGCATAGCTATGCCCGCACTTGATACCAGCCAGCAGGCGGGTCAGCGCCAGATATTTCGGCGCGAGCGCGTTGGAGCTGCTCCATTCATAGCTAAAGCGATCGAAGCGCGCCTCCATCTGCCGGGGTGTGTTGTAGCGCAGCAGACCGGGATGGAGCAATGTGTAGGCGCGGCGGACGATGTCCACATCATTGGGCGTGGCACCGCGCAGGGCGGGGGCAGCGAAGGCCGCCATCCCCCCTGCGAGCGCCGCCCGCCGCGTGAAAGTCAACGCGCAGGCTTTACGAACTTCAGCGTCATCCGGTCAGATTCACCGATGGCGAGATACTTTGCCCGGTCTGTGTCACCTTCGGCAAGGCGCGGGGGCAGCGTCCAGACGCCCTTGGGATAGTCCTTGGTATCCTTGGGGTTGGCATTGATCTCTGATGATCCGGCGAACTTGAAGCCAGCCTGTTCGGCCAGACGCCGCACGGTCGAGACTTTGAGATAGCCGCTCTGGCGCTCGCGTTCTTCGCTGGCGCTTTCGGGCAGGCGGTGGTCTTCAATGCCGAGAACACCGCCGGGCTTCAGCATGGCATAGAGTTCCTTGAACGCCTCCACGCTATAATCGGCATTGTCCGGTTTGTAGCTGCCCATGCGCCAGTTGTGGACGTTGCGGAATGTGACGACCGCATCGGCTGTGCCGGGGGCGACACCGGTGCCGCCGAGCAGCGTGGGGAAGTTCACCTTTTCAACCTTGCCATAGACATCGGGGTTGCTGTCGAGGAACTTGGTGATGCCTTCCGTCGCGCGGCCTTCAGGGGCGGCGACGATCAGACGGCCCTTGTCCTTGGTGAAGGGGGCGAGGATCTCGGTATACCAGCCGCCGCCCGGCCAGATTTCAACGATGGTCTGGTTTGGCTTTAGGCCAAAGAAGGCCAATGTTTCTGCGGGGTGGCGATATGTGTCACGCAGCTTGTTAGCGTCGGAGCGGTTGGGTGCTGCGACGGCCGCCTGAACGTCCTTGGACGGTTTGGCAGGGGCGGCAATTATCGGGCTGGCGAGAACGGCAATCGCTGCTACGGCGGCAACAGGAAACAGGGCTTTGGCGCGCATGGGGGTTCCTCTCATGGGTTATGAAGCCATGATGGGAATGGAAACGAACCATTGCAAGTGACGCTTTGGACAGGGTGCGCAATGACGCTGGGTTTGGCAGCGCTTTCTGCTTGGGCAGACCACAGGCGCGCCAATCGTAAAAACCTTGATGCGGTCGGGTTTATGCCCTGGCCGCTGATCATGATTTTGGCGATGATTGCGTCCGCTGTGTTCGCCGCCGTCGCGCTTCACGCGCGCTAAGCGTTACAGGCAGGCTTCAAGGTACGCCTGATCGAAGCCGAACTGCCTGGCCTTGTCGAGCGTATAGGGGCGCAGGCCCTGAGAGTGATATTCGCCGATGATCTTGCCGTCTGCGCTTTCATCCAGAAATTCAAACTTGAAGAGTTCCTGCGTGATGATGACCGGCCCTTCCATCCCGATCACTTCGGTGATGTTGGTGACCCGGCGGGACCCATCACGCAGGCGCTTCACCTGAACGACTAGATCGACCGAGTCCGCGATCTGGCGGCTGATGGCTTCCTTGGGCATCTTGATATCGCCCATCATCACCATGTTTTCCATACGGCCCAGGCATTCGCGCGGGGAGTTAGAGTGAAGCGTACACATGGAGCCATCATGGCCCGTGTTCATCGCGGCGAGCAGATCGAAACATTCCGATCCACGAATTTCCCCCAAGATCACGCGGTCCGGCCGCATACGCAATGAGTTTTTGACGAGATCGCGGATCGTGATTTCGCCCTGTCCTTCAAGGTTGGCCGGGCGCGTTTCAAGCGGCAGCCAGTGCGGCTGTTGCAGACGAAGTTCGGCCGCGTCTTCGATCGTCAGCACGCGCTCACCGGGGTCGATCATCTTCGACAGGGCGTTGAGCATCGTCGTCTTACCCGAACCGGTGCCGCCTGAGATGACGATGTTGAACCGGCAGGCCCCAGCGATTTTGAGGGCCGTCGCCATCTTTTCAGACATGGAGCCGCCTTTGGCCATCATATCGAGCATGATCGGCTTGGCGGAGAATTTACGGATGGAGATCGCTGTGCCGCGCAGGGAGAGCGGGGGCACGATGACGTTCACGCGGCTGCCGTCCTTCAAACGGGCGTCGGCGAGCGGCGAGGTTTGATCGACGCGACGGCCGACCGAGTTGCAGATGCGTTGGGCAATCTGAAAAAGATGGGCTTCATCGCGAAACTGGATCGGCGCGATCTGCAGCTTGCCCTTCTTTTCGATATAGGTCTGGAGCGGACCGTTGACCATGATATCGCTGACGTCCGGGTCGGCCAGCAGTTCTTCGAGCGGGCCTAGGCCCAGAAGCTCGTCGACGAGCACCTTTTCCAGTGCGAACTGTTCGCGACGGTTGAGGGTTAGCTTCAGTTCGGCGAGCACTTCACCGATGATTGGGCGGAATTCTTCGGCCAGTTCGTCCTTGGTCAGCGAGGCTGCGGCTTCAGGGTCGATGCGTTCAAGGAGGCGCGGCAGCACTTGTTCCTTGATGCGGTGGACGGAGGCTTCAAAGCCTTCGACCTTGGAACTGGAATCATGCACGGCGGCCTCGCGCTCGGCAAGGCGCGCCATCGCGTCCATCTGCGGCGGCGCAGAGGGGGCTGCGGCGCCGGGAAGGGGCGCCGCTTCAATCGGTGGGAACTGCGCGCCACCCGCCGTCTCCGAAGGAGAGGCCGGAAGTGCGGGAGCAGCCGGCGAAGGGCCACTCATCGGTTTGGCCACGCCAAAGGCCGGGCGATTGACGCCAAAGCCCCCAGGCCCGCCCCTTTTTCCGAATGCGCTCATGCTCCACCCATATCCATTTGGCCCGGTTAATCCCGTGCAGTGAGATAGGGTGAATAAGATGGAAACTTTGACATTCTCCTAACTTGTCGATTTCGATTGCGGGCCTTGGCCTTTTGTTGGAAGCGCAGCATCATGCCGATGACCGGAAAGAACAGCCCTGCCCACGCCAGCGCACAGGGCCTATTGTTTGCTCTGGGCGGATACATTCTGCTGTCGATGGGCGATGCCGTCGTAAAGTCGATGGTGCCGCTATGGCCCGCAACCGCGATTGCGGCGCTGCGCTATTTCCTCGGTGCGTGTGGCTTAGGCGTGTTTTTGTTCCTGAAGGAAGGCAAGGCTGGGTTCCGTTTCGCCGACCCGCTCCTCCACTGGGGACGCGCGTTTGCCGTGTCCATGTCGGCCGTGTGCTTTTTCATTGGTGTCAAGTTGATGCCCTTGGGCGATGCGACCGCCATCACCTTCATCGGGCCGATGCTGACGGCGCTGCTGTCTGCGCTGTTTCTGGGGGAAAGGGCGACGCGGACCACGATATTGGCCTCTCTGGTTGCCTTTGCAGGTGTTCTCATCGTCCTGCGACCCAATGTGGCGGAGGTTGGATTGGCTGCGCTCTTTCCGATAGGGGCCGCCCTTGGCATGTCGATCTTGATCCTGCTCAACCGCAAGGCAGCAGGCACCGCGTCCGTCCTCGCGCTCCAATTCAGCGTGGCCGCACTCGCAACCCCGATCTTGGTTGTGGCGGCGGTCATCGGCGACCACTCCGGCATTTCTTCAATGGACGTGCAGTGGCCGCATTGGTCGGTCATCCTGCGATGCGCCATCGTCGCCGTTTCGGCCAGTTGCGCCCACACGCTCATCTTTATGGCAACCACGCGCGCGTCAGCGGCGACGATTGCGCCGATGACCTATGTGCAGTTGATCATTGCGATTACGATTGGCGCCATACTCTTTGGGGATATGCCGGATCTCACCTCTCTGGGGGGCTCCGCCCTCATTGTCGGCGCGGGCCTGTTTCTATGGCGCAGCGCGACGCCAAAGCGCGGCACATAGTAAAACGCCCCGGCAGTTCTGCCGAGGCGTTTTTATTCAATATATGTCCAGATGGATCAGGCCGCGTGTTCGGCGAGGATCGTGAGACCCTTATCGTTCACTTCGGCAAAGCCGCCCGTGATTTTAATCCGTTCAGCAGCCGCCCCTGCGGTTGCGTAGATTTCGACTTCCGCATCGCTGCGGATGGTCGACATCACCGGCATATGGCCTTCAAGGACGCCGAAATCGCCCTCTGTCCCGGGGACGACGACCATATGGACGTCTTCCGAGCGGACTAGGCGTTCTGGTGTGACGAGTTCGAAGTGCAATGCCATTTCTTCTTCCTTACCCCCTCCTCTTTAGGGGAGGGGCAGTGAGACTTGGGTCTGCTTTGCAGGCCCTAGTCGCAGCGGGGTGGGGTGACGGAAGCCTGCGCTGATGCTGCACAGGCCCCACCCCAACCCCTCCCCTGAAGGGGAGGGGCTAGAGCCCCATTAAGCGTCGGCAGCCAGCTTGGCAGCCTTGGCGACAACTTCTTCGATCCCGCCAACCATGTAGAAGGCCGCTTCGGGAAGGTGGTCATATTCGCCATCGACGACGGCCTTGAACGACTTGACCGTATCTTCAATCGCCACGAACTTGCCGCTGATGCCGGTGAAGACTTCAGCAACGTGAAACGGCTGCGACAGGAAGCGCTGGATCTTACGCGCGCGGCTCACGATCAGCTTATCGTCTTCCGACAGTTCATCCATGCCGAGAATGGCGATGATGTCCTGCAGCGACTTGTACTTCTGCAGCGTTTCCTGAACGCGACGTGCGGTGTCGTAGTGCGTCTGGCCGACGACAGCGACGGTGAGCACGCGGCTGGTGGAGTCGAGCGGGTCAACGGCCGGATAAATGCCGAGTTCCGAAATCGCACGGTTCAAAACGGTCGTGGCATCCAAGTGAGCGAACGAAGCTGCAGGTGCAGGGTCGGTCAAATCGTCTGCCGGAACGTAAATGGCCTGCACCGAGGTGATCGACCCCTTGTTGGTGGAGGTGATGCGTTCCTGAAGCTGGCCCATGTCCGTGGCCAGCGTTGGCTGATAGCCCACGGCCGAAGGAATACGGCCAAGAAGTGCGGACACTTCCGAACCGGCCTGCGTGAAGCGGAAGATGTTGTCGACGAAGAACAGAACGTCCTGGCCTTCTTGGTCGCGGAAATACTCAGCGATGGTCAGACCCGACAGAGCAACGCGGGCGCGCGCTCCCGGCGGTTCGTTCATCTGGCCGAACACCAGAGCAACCTTGGAGCCTTCCGGCGTCGGGTTGCCGTCGGCATCCTTGGCGATAACGCCAGCGTCGAGGAATTCGTGATAAAGGTCGTTACCTTCACGCGTACGTTCCCCAACGCCTGCGAACACGGACGTGCCGCCATGGCCCTTAGCGATGTTGTTGATCAGTTCCTGAATAAGAACCGTCTTGCCAACGCCGGCGCCGCCGAACAGGCCGATCTTACCGCCCTTTGCGTAAGGCGCGAGAAGATCGATGACCTTAATGCCGGTGACGAGAATTTCGGTTTCGGTCGACTGGTCAACGAATTCCGGCGCCTTAGCGTGGATCGGTGCGCGCATGTCGGTTGCAACCGGGCCACGTTCGTCAATCGGTTCCCCGACGACGTTCAGAATGCGGCCAAGCGTTGCAGGGCCAACCGGCACTGAAATCTGGGCGCCCGTGTCGCGAACAGCCTGACCGCGGGTCAGACCTTCGGTCGCGTCCATGGCGATCGTACGGACGGTGTTTTCCCCCAAGTGCTGGGCGACTTCGAGAACAAGGCGCTGGCCATTGTTGCTCGTTTCAAGCGCCGACAGAATGTTCGGCAGCTGGCCTTCGAACGTCACGTCGACGACGGCGCCGATGACCTGGCTGATGCGGCCGGTGGCACCCGCAATGTTCAGCGCGGTAGCGCCGGTTGCGGTCGCAGCAGCGGCCTTCTTTGCGGGGGCAGCAGCCTTAGGGGCGGCAGCTTTCTTGGCAGCAGCGGGCTTTGCTGCAGCCGGCTTTGCGGCGGCTGGCTTAGCTGCGGTCTTCTTCGGGGCGGTAGCCATATCTGTCTTCCTTGCCTTCGTGTCTGATTAGAGCGCTTCGGCGCCCGAGATGATTTCGACGAGTTCGGTGGTGATCGCGGCCTGACGGGTCCGGTTATACTGGATCGTCAGTTTGTTGATCATGTCACCGGCGTTGCGGGTGGCGTTGTCCATCGCAGTCATCTTGGACCCCTGTTCCGATGCCGCGTTTTCACGCTGGGCACGGAGCAGTTGGACCGAGACGTTGCGCGGCAGCAGGTCGGCGAGGATTTCCTCCTCGTCGGGTTCATATTCCACCGACGCACCAGCCGTTGCGGGGGCGGCACCTGTATCGGCGACAGCAACTGGCATCAGCTGGATTTCGGTGGGCTCCTGCGTGAGGACGCTCACGAACTTGGAGAAGAATAGGTGGGCGACATCAAATTCGCCCGCGTCAAAGCGCGCAGTCAGGTCCGCAGCCCAACCCTGGACTTCTTCAAATCCAAGCTTGCCGAGATCACCTGGCTCGATGCCGTGCACGACGTCGCTGCGATAGGTCCGCGAGATTTGGTCGCGGCCCTTCTTGCCGATTGTGTAGAACTTGACTGTCTTACCGGCAGCACGAAGTTCTTCGGCGCGGCGGCGGGCCAAACGCACGATGTTGGTGTTGAACGCACCCGCCAAACCCTTGTCCGACGTGGCGACGACGAACAGGTGGACATCGTCCTTGCCCGTGCCGGCCAGCAGCTTCGGTGCCTGAGGACCTTTTTCGACCTTGGAGGCAATCGATGACACGACAGCTTCCAAACGTTCGGCATAGGGGCGCGCGGCTTCCGCTGCTTCCTGCGCGCGGCGCAGTTTGGCAGCGGCGACCATCTTCATCGCCTTGGTGATCTTCTGGGTCGATTTGACCGAGTTGATCCTGATTTTGAGGGCTTTCAAACTAGCCATCTTAATTTCACCTCATCCGTTCGGGCTGAGCTTGTCGAAGCCCCGTCTTTGTCTTGTCCACCTATGCAAAGAAGAAGGACAGTCCTTCGACAGGCTCAGGACGAACGGTGTTAATGTTAGGCCTTAAGCGAAAGTCTTCGTGAACTTGTCGAGTGCGGCCACCAGCGCCTTCTTGCTGTCATCGCTGAAGTCACGGCTGTCGCGAATGCCCTTCAGGATGTCGGCGTGGTTGGCACGCAGGTCAGCGAGCATCGCGTCTTCATAGCGGGTGACGTCTGCGACGGGGATGCCGTCGAGGAAGCCGTTGGTGCCAGCGAAGATCGAGCAGGTCTGCTCCTCAAAGGGAAGCGGCGAATACTGCTTCTGCTTGAGCAGTTCTGTCAGGCGCGAACCGCGGTTCAGAAGCTTCTGCGTCGACGCGTCAAGATCGGAACCGAACTGCGCAAACGCAGCCATTTCACGATACTGGGCGAGTTCCAGCTTAATCGAGCCCGACACCTTCTTCATCGCCTTGGTCTGAGCGGCGGAGCCGACGCGCGACACCGACAGACCCACGTTAATGGCCGGACGAATGCCCTGATAGAACAGGTCGGTTTCGAGGAAGATCTGGCCGTCGGTGATCGAAATCACGTTGGTCGGAATATAGGCCGACACGTCGCCAGCCTGCGTTTCGATGATCGGCAGTGCGGTCAGCGAACCGCCGCCATTTGCGTCCGACATCTTAGCGGCGCGCTCAAGCAAGCGGCTGTGCAGATAGAACACGTCACCCGGATAGGCTTCACGGCCCGGCGGACGGCGCAGCAGCAGCGACATCTGGCGGTAAGCCACAGCCTGCTTGGACAAATCGTCATACACGATGACGGCATGCATGCCGTTGTCGCGGAAATATTCGCCCATCGCGACACCGGTGTAAGGTGCGAGATACTGAAGCGGAGCCGGTTCCGATGCGGTTGCTGCAACCACGATCGAATATTCCATGGCACCCTGTTCTTCCAGAGCGCGAACGATCTGCGCGACGGTTGAACGCTTCTGGCCGATGGCGACATAGATGCAATACAGCTTCTTGCTCTCATCCGTGCCGGCGTTGACGCCCTTTTGGTTGATGAAGGTGTCGATCGCGACAGCGGTCTTACCGGTCTGACGGTCACCGATGATGAGTTCGCGCTGGCCACGGCCAACGGGGACGAGGGCGTCGAGGGCCTTGAGGCCGGTCTGGACAGGCTCGTTCACCGACTGGCGCGGGATGATGCCCGGTGCCTTCACTTCAACGCGGTTGCGCTGCGTGGTCTTGAGCGGGCCCTTGCCGTCAATCGGATTGCCGAGACCGTCAACGACGCGGCCGAGCAATTCCTTGCCGACGGGAACGTCCACGATGGTGCCGGTGCGCTTGACGGTGTCGCCTTCGCGGATTTCAGCGTCGGAGCCGAAGATCACGACGCCGACGTTATCGGCTTCGAGGTTGAGGGCCATGCCCTGAATGCCATTGGCGAATTCGACCATTTCACCGGCCTGGACGTTGTCGAGGCCGTGGATGCGGGCGATACCGTCACCAACGGATAGAACCTGACCGACTTCCGAGACCTGAGCCTCGGTGCCGAAGCTGGCGATCTGGTCCTTGATGACCTTTGAAATTTCAGCGGCGCGGATATCCATGTTCAGCCTTTCATCGCGTTAGCGAGGGTGTTCAAACGGGTGCGGATCGACGAATCGATCATCTGGGAGCCGATCCGTACGACCAGCCCGCCGAGAATTGCGGGATCGACCTTCTGGGCAACCGCGACATCGCGGCCAACCTTGGCCTTAAGCTTTGCCTTCAACGCATCGACCTGCTTCTGGTCGAGCGCATGGGCGGAGGTGACTTCAGCCGTTGCCTCACCGCGGAAAGCGGAGGCGAGGGCTGCATAAGCCGCGATAATCGCATTGAGTTCACCGAGGCGACGGTTCTGGGCGAGAACACCCAAGAACTTGGTCGTCAGAGCATCAACCTTCAGCGACTTGGCAACGGCCGCCACTGCCTTTGCCGCAGCAGCGCGCGACAGAAGCGGGTTGGTCGTCAGTTGAGAAAAATCACCCGACTGGGCGAGGGCAGACTTGATCGATTCGAGGCTCTTGCCCACCGAATCAATCGCCTTCCCATCGCGCGCGAGTTCGAACAAAGCGGTCGCGTAACGCCCGCTGAGACTAGCTTGAATGCCGCCGGAATTCTCCACGCGTGTAATTTCCCCAAAAGTCAGGATTGAGCCTGCTGACCTGCCAGCGACGATAAAAGTCACCTGCAAAGTCGCGGCGCGGCTAGCAATGATTGGCGGCCAATGCAAGTCGGCTTGCCCTTAAAAGGACGTTCAGACACCGATTTGAAACGCAAAGGATGCGCTGTGTTTGAATCTCAGGTGCGCCATCAGGCGCCTGCGCTTGCGCGATGTGCCCTGCCGCTTATGCTTTTCCACAATCAAGGGAGAGATTTATGGGTGACACGATTCGTATGAAGATGTCGGACGGCGCGGAGATTGCCGTCTACCACGCCGCGGCGGAAGGCCCGCGCCGGGGCGGGCTTGTCCTTATTCAGGAAATCTTTGGCGTGACCGATCATATCCGGGAATTGTGCGATGAATATGCCGCCGATGGATATGAAGTGCTGTCGCCAAGCCTGTACGACCGGGAGCATCCCGGATTTGAGGCGGGCTATTCCGGCCCGGATTTTGAACGCGCCATTGAACTCGCGCGCAAGCTTCACCCGTTTGATCTGAGCCTTGCCGATGCCCAGACCTGCATTGATGCGCTGAAAGACAAAGGCCCCGTCTTCATCACGGGCTATTGCTATGGCGGCTCGGTGGCGTGGCGCATGGCGCAGATCAGTCCTGATCTTGCGGCGTCCTCAGCCTATTATGGCAGCATGGTGCCAACCACGTTCGCCAATGAAGCGCCACAGTGCGCGACCATCGCGCATTTCGGCCGCTTTGATGCCGGCATCCCGATGGACGGCGTCGAAAAGCTGATCGAGATTGCGCACCCGACGGCGCAGGTGTTTGTTTATGAGGCCAACCACGGCTTCAACTCGGACCGACGCAAGGATTATCATGAAGAGAGCGCCGATCTGGCGCGGGAGCGGACGCTGGCCTTGTTTAAGGCGTGTGGCGGCTGACATGTCGCGCGCAGGCGTCACCATATGGTGGGCGATTGCGGAGACGTCTCTGGGATCGATGCTGGTCGCGGCGACCGACAAGGGAATCTGTCGACTGTCATTCGACGAAGATGAGGCAGAGCTTGCCCGCCGCTTCCCCAATGCCCGGATCGAGGCGGGCGGGACGGCCATGGCAGCACTGGTGGCGGGCGCGGTTGCTGCTGTTGAAACACCGTCGCACATGCCGGACCTTCCGCTTGATTTAGCGGGGACAGCTTTTCAGCAGGCCGTGTGGGCCGAGCTGTGCCGCATCCCGCCGGGTGAAACACGGACCTACACGCAGATGGCCGCTGCCGTTGGGAAGCCAAAGGCCGTGCGCGCGGCAGGCAGTGCCAATGGCGCCAATCCGATCGCGGTTCTCATCCCCTGCCACCGGGTTATCCGATCCAACGGCAGCCTTGGGGGTTATGCCTATGGGCTTGACCGAAAGAGGGCACTGCTGGACAAGGAGGCGAGAGACAAAAGAAGTTGAGGACCTGATATGACCGTGACCCTACCCGAAGGCGCGCCCGCCACCCTTGGCGAGGCCTTTGCCCGCATCAATTCCGTCACCGCACCGACGGTGACCGACATCAAAGTCATGGTCCTTGTCGAAGCCGCTGGCCAGACGCTCTATGAAAAGAGCGCTGAAGTGGCGGAGCATCCGCGTGTGAAGGAACTGCTGATCGAGAACGGGCATGAAGAAATGAAGCACGCCCGCCGCGCCGCCGAAGTGGTGAAGCTGCTGACGGGGGAAGACTTCCCGGCGCCCGCCTCTGCTGATAACCCCTATCTGACGGGTCACATTCCTGTCGCCGCGATCACGCCTGAAGGCCTGCGCAAGACCGCTGAGAGCGAATTTGCGGGCGACAAGCTGTATGAAAATTGGGCGTCGAACATTGGCCATGCAGGCGCGGCAGAATTGCTCCGCGCCAATGGCCGCGAAGAGACCGATCACGGCAACCGCCTGCTCGAAGCGGCTGCGATCTTAGAGGGCTAGGCTTCTCTAAACTCCGCTTGCCCTGAGCTTGTCGAAGGGCTGTCCTTTTCTTTGTTCCAAGAAGGGAAGGCCAGGGCTTCGACAGGCTCAGCCCAAACGGGTTGAGGGTTTTACTTGTCCTTGAATTCCGGCGCGCGCTTTTCAAGGAACGCCGTGAACGCTTCCCGATAATCCGCCGTCTGGCTGAGGATGACCTGCTGCCGGTCTTCAATGGCCATCGCCGCCTCAAGACCCTGCGCGTCGATGTTGAGGTTGAGCGCCTGTTTGGAAAGCCGCAGCCCCCAAGGCGACGTGGCCAGCATTTCCTCTGCCAACGCGATGCCGGTGTCGAGCAGAGCATCATGTTCGACAATCTCACTCAGGAAGCCGGATGACACCGCCCGCTCGGCCTTGATGAAGCGGCCGGTGAGGATCATTTCGGACGCAAGCGAGGCACCGACAAGCCGGGGCAGGAAGTAACTCGACGCCATGTCGCAGCCGCCAAGCCCGATGCGAATATAGGCGGCGTTCATGCGGAAATCGGGCGTGCCAAAGCGGACGTCTGAAGCGCAGAGCAGCGACAGGCCACCGCCACAGGCAGCGCCTTGGGCCAGTGCGATAATCGGCTGGGGGCAACTGCGCATCTTACGGTAGATGTTGCCGATCACCGTCTGCGTGCGAAGGGTGCCGAGGACGGGTGTTTCTTCGCCCGACTTTGGCCAGCCGTTGAAATCCAGCCCGGCGCAGAAATTTTTGCCCTCTGCCTTCAAGATGACGACGCGGACGTCGTGCCGTTTGTGGAGCCCGTCAAAATAATCGACGAGCGCAACAGTCATCTCTTCGGAGAGCGCATTGAGTGACTGGCCCCGATTGAGCGTCACGATCTCCAGTCCACCGCGCTGTTCGATCAGGACCGCATCGCTCATGCCGTCTCTCCGGTCATCGCGCTGATGATCTCCCAATGGACGTCACTCACCGGCACGACCGAGAGGCGTGACTGGCGGATGAGCGCGAGGTCGGCAAGGCTGGGTTCGGCCTTCATTTCGGCAAGGGTCACAGCGCGCTTCACCGGGCCAACGGGGGACACATCCACCATGACAAAGCGGCCAGCGGGATCGCTTGGGTCTGGATAAGCGGTGCGGACGATCTCCACGATGCCGACAATCTCTTTGCCTTCATTGCTGTGGTAAAAGAACGCTTTGTCGCCCACCGCCATGGCTTTCAGGTTGATCGCCGCCTGATGGTTGCGCACGCCATCCCAATGGGTGCGGCCGTCCTTCACCATCATGTCCCAGCTATATTTGTGCGGTTCTGACTTTACCAACCAATAGGCCATGTCCTGCTCCCCAAGCCTGTTTCGTCGACCTACTGGCTCTCGTGCCGCGCGACGAAGAATCGTCCACCCTCTGTCACGTAAACGGCGATGAGTGCAACCGTCCCGGCAACCATGAAGCCGATATAGAGAGGCGCCGTCGTTCCATTGAAGGCCTGGCCGACGATTGTTCCGAACACGGTGCCCAGAAGATTGCCGAGCGATCCCTGTAAAGAGCTTGCCATGCCGGCAACGCCACCCATGTTTTCCATCGCCATTGCCCCAAAGTTTCCGACGACGAGGGAGAAGGACATCATCATCAGCATCTGCAACGCGATGAATGTTGCCAGCGATTCATGGCTGTAGAGCGCAATCAGGGCATGGATCGCCGCGACGATTGTCAGCACGAAGAGTGCGCCATGCCCTATCATTCGCATGCCAAAGCGTTTCACGACCGCGGCATTGGCTAACGAGCCGATGGCCATGCCGGTCGCCATGATGGCAAAGCCAGTGGGCAGGAAATCCGGGCGTTTGAAGGTAACTTCAAAGATTTGCTGGATCGACATGAGGAAGCCGAAGATGGCGCAGGAAAGCATGGCATTGGCGATGCTGTAGCCAACCGACATCCGGTCGGTCATGACAGTCTTGGCGGCGGCCAACACAGAGGCGCGTTCAATGGGAGTCTTGTTGTTATCGGCCAGCGTCTCGGGCAGGCGCCACAGCACCCAGATCCAGACAGCCACGCCGATGGCAGACAGGGCGCCGAACACCCAGCGCCAGGGGCCGATCAACAGGATGGCCTGCCCCATGGTGGGCGCGAGGATGGGGGCCGCCATGAAGATCATGCTCGACAGGCTCATCACCTGTGCCATGTCGCGACCCTCAAACCGATCCCGCACCGTTGATGTGACGATGACCCGCGCTCCGGCGGCAAAAACGCCCTGAACCACGCGAGCGATCAGCAGATGGTCAAAGGATGGTGCAAGGGCCGCAGCAAGGCTCGCGACTGCAAACCCAAAGATCGACCAGAGCATCAGGCCGCGCCTGCCATAAGCGTCGGACAGGGTGCCGACGAACAACTGGCCAATCGCAAAGCCGAACAGGAAGGAGGAGATGACCAAAGGCCACCGCGTTGCATCCCCAACGCCCAGTCCATGCCCGATGGCGGGCAGGGCCGGCAGCATGGAATCGATCGCAAAGGCGACGATCATCATGATCGTCGAAATTAGGATGACAAATTCGATACGTCCGGGGCCGCTTGGGCCGGGGCCGTTTGAGGAGATAGGTGTGGATGGCATAGCTGCGGGCCTAGACGAGCGAGGGGCTTCGCGAAAGGGCACCGGGCCTTTGGTTTCACCTATGGCAAAAAGATTGTCGAACCTGTCGTTTTGCGCGCTTCAAGGTCACGGTGCGCCTGCGCGACATCGGCCAAGGCATAGCGCTGACGAATGTCGACGCTGACCACGCCCTTGCGGATCATGTCGAACAAAAGCGCCGCCCCCGCTGCACGTTCAATGGGGTCGACATAATAGTCGTAGAGCGTGGGGCGCGTGATGAAGAGCGACCCCGCGTTGGCAACAGCGCGCAGGTCGACGCCCGTCACTGGACCGCTCGCATTGCCATAGCTGATCACAAGGCCACGCCGGTGGCAGGATTTGAGCGAGGCCTCCCAAGTATCCATGCCGACGCCGTCGAACACCGTGCGGACACCCTTGCCACCTGTCAGCTCCCGGCAACGGGCCGCTGTGTCTTCGGTCGCATAGTTGATGATGTGGTCAGCGCCTGCGGCCCGGGCGATGGCCGCCTTTTCCTCAGTGCTCACGGTACCGATGACGGTTGCGCCGCGATGCTTGAGCCATTGGACGAGCAACAGCCCGACGCCGCCCGCTGCTGCATGGACGAGGACAGCATCTCCGGCGCGCACCGTGGCGCACCGCTCGACCAAGAACTCCGTCGTGCAGCCTTTCAGCAGCGCAGCGGCGGCGATCTCGTCTGAAATGTCGTCGGGCACATGGAACAGCATGGCAGCCGGGATATTGCGCGCGGTCGCATAGGCGCCGACAGCCAACCCAAAGGTGCAGGCTCGGTCGCCGACCTTATAGTCCGTCACGCCGTCGCCCACGGCTTCGACGACACCGGCGGCTTCAACGCCAAGGCCACTCGGCATCGCCATTTTGTAGACGCCGCCGCGGTGATAGGTGTCGATGAAGTTGAGGCCGACCGCGGTGTTGCGCATCCGCACTTCGCCGGGGCCGGGCGACGGCAGTTCCACATCAACCCATTGAATGACGTCTGGTCCGCCCTGTTCAGTAATGCGGACGGCGCGTGCCATGGTCATGCTTCTCTCTCCCGGTTGACGACTGCCTCTTTCGCAGAGGATCGAGGGGGGAGGCAAGTCGGACTAATCGCCGCGGCGCGCTTTGGCCTGATCGCGGGCGTCTTTCGCGGCCTTTTTGCCAGCTTTGCGCTGGCGTTCCTCGGACTTTCGCATCTCTCGTCCGCGCTTTTCATCGGCTTCGGACTGGCTCGTCGTCGTTGCATCGATGACAGCGCCTGCAACCTTGAACGGAGCGGTCACGACGTCGGCCGCAATTTGGGCTACACAGCCGCAAAGGAGCAGGGGGCAAAGAAGGACAGGAACAATGCGCATCAGGGTTGCGATAGAGCGCGCCGCAACCCGCCGCAACGCACTTGCGTTGAGTTGAGGAGTCGCTTAGAGGCGCGCTCTCAAATTGTGGCGACCGTAGCTCAGTTGGTTAGAGCGCCGGTTTGTGGTACCGGAGGTCGCGGGTTCGGATCCCGTCGGTCGCCCCATTCTCCTCCATTGCTGGCGAATCGCGCGTAATAAGACTATTGCGCGCGCTTGAAATTTTATTGCCAATGGAGCCTGTCATGACCGCCCCCTGGATGCTGCCCGATTTCGATGATCATGAGGGCTTTCACATCTTTCGTGATCCCAAAGCCGGACTGACAGCCATCATTGCCATTCACTCGACGCGCCTTGGCCCCGCCGGCGGCGGCACGCGCTTCTGGCACTACGTCGCGCCGGAGGCTGCCATCACCGACGCGCTGCGCCTTTCCCGCGGGATGAGCTATAAGAATGCTATGGCCGGGCTCGCCATGGGCGGCGGCAAGGCCGTTATTCTGGCCGACGCGGATCTGACTAAATCACCCGAACTCATCGCTGCCTTTGCCCGCGCTGTGGACAGCCTTGGGGGGCGCTATGTGACCGCGCAGGACGTGGGCATCAGCGCGCAGGATATTCTCGATATTTCCAAGGGGACAAAGTTCGTCTCTGGCCTGCCGCCCAAGGATGGCGGGGCAGGGGGCGACCCGGGGCCTTCGACAGCGCTGGGCGTGTTCCTAGGCGTCAAGGCGGCGGTGAAGCGGGCGCTGGGCAAGGACGACCTGTCGGGCGTTCATGTCGCCATTCAGGGCGTCGGCAGCGTCGGTGGCGGGCTGGCGCGGCATCTGGCCAACGTTGGTGCGCGTCTCACACTGGCGGACCGGGACGCGGCAAAGGCTGTGGCCCTTGCGGCAGAACTGGGTGCCGCCATGGTCGACGCCGACGAAATTCTGGCGACCGAGGCCGATGTGCTCAGCCCCTGTGCGCTTGGGGCTATTCTCGACAGCCAGACCATCCCGCTGATCAAGGCGCCTGTCATCGCAGGCGGCGCGAACAATCAGCTGGCCCGGCCTGAACATGGCGATGAGGTGCAGGCGCACGGCGTTCTTTATGCCCCGGACTATGTCGTCAACGCAGGCGGCATCATCAATGTGGCGCTCGAATATCTGGACGGCGCAGACCGCGCGGCGGTCGACAGCAAGATTGCGGGCATTCCGGACCGGCTCAACTCTGTGTGGGACGAAAGCGTGGCGACGGGAGACAATCCGGCAAAGGTCGCCGACCGCATGGCGCAAAAGCTCATCGGACGGGGATAAGAGTCTTGGCCGTCACGCAGACCAGATGCTGCGTGACGGCCAAAAACACGCTGACTTAGGCGAGCACAGTCCGGCTGCGCTCACGGCGCCGCATGGCACCGCCAACCAAGCCAAAACCGGCCAGCATCATGGCCCAAGCTGCGGGCTCAGGCACGGCAACCGCCGAGACGTTGTCGAGCGCCGGACCAAAAACGTTCTGCGCAGTGCCATTGGTCGTGAAGGTGATCGTCGTGGACGGACCGCCGGCGAGGAACGAGAAGGACTGTGCCGTCCAGTTCATGCCTGCTGCATCCTTGCCGGTCGAGCCGGGATGGGTGAACACGATCGGCGCACCACCATCAATTGACACGAGCAGATCACGCGGCGCTGAAAGGTCTGGGTTGCTCGAAAGGTCGAAGCTCACGACATAAGACTGGCCTGCCGTTGTGGCAAAGGACTGCGAAAGTGCGCCAATCGCACTGCCGGCAATGTCGATGCTGCGGGCGCCGTCAGATGCGGCCCAGTAGGAACTGATATAGTCGACCGAGCCTGAATCAACGGTCCATCCGGTGATGTCTGTGGAGCCTGCAACTGCGGTGCTAAAAGCGCCGCTCGTAGTGCCAAGTTCAAAGCTGCCATTGGTGATCAGGCTGGCTGCAAAAGCGGGGGAGGTTGTTGCCAACGCAAGAAGCGCGAAGGTGGTTTTCATTTTACGCATCGTCATGGAACGGTCCTTTGGGCGGAGGGTCGCAACGCATTCCCCTGATGGGGAATCGATTGTTCGCAGTTGCAACATGAGCCAACTTTAACGAACTCGCAACCATATTGGCTGTTAATTGCGTTCAACTGGATCAATCCCATGATGTGCGGAAGGATGACGCCCGGATTTACGCCAGCCAGTCCGGAATACGCTCCGCATCAAGGATGGTTTCTGCGGCAATCCGGTCTGCCACGACAGCAAACTTGTCCCCGTCAACCATGACTTCCGGGACGAGCGGGCGGCTATTGTACGTGCTGGCCATTGTCGCGCCATAGGCGCCGGCGGTCCGGAAAATGGCAAGATCGCCCGAGGCGACTGCGTCAATATCACGGCCCATAGCGAACGTATCGCCGCTTTCGCAGACGGGGCCTGCGATGTTCGCATTCATCCGCGCACCCGTTGGCTGGACGGCTGCAAAGTCATGCCAGGCATCATACATGGCAGGGCGGGCAAGGTCGTTCATCGCCGCATCGACAATGACATAGGGGCGGATGACGCCGGGCTTCACCCAGATCACCTTCGTCAGCAGAACGCCTGCATTGCCGACGATCACGCGGCCGGGCTCAAACATCAGGGTAACATCCCAGCCCTTGGTCGCGCGGGCGACCATTTGGCCGTAATCGGCGGGGGAAGGCGGGTTTTCATCTGCCTTATAGGGCACGCCAAGCCCGCCGCCCAAGTCAACGCGCTCGATCTTATGGCCCATGCCGCGCAGTTCGGCGACCAGTTGTCCAACGCGGCCATAAGCGGCCTCCAGCGGATCAAGATCGAAGAGCTGGCTGCCGATGTGCAGCGCCACGCCCTGCATGGAAAGACCGGGAAGCCCAGCCAGCCGGTCAAAGATGCCCGGGGCCAGATCAATGGCGACGCCGAACTTGTTTTCTTTCTTGCCGGTGGAGATTTTGGCATGGGTTCCCGCGTCAACATCGGGGTTCACGCGCAGTGTGGCGACCGCTGTCTTCCCCTTGGAGGCCGCGATCTGGGCAAGGACAACGCCTTCTTCTTCCAGCTCAATATTGAACTGGCCGATGCCGACATCGAGTGCCTGCTCCAACTCGGCGCGGGTCTTGCCAACGCCCGAGAACACCACGTCTTCCGGCTTCATGCCGGCCGAAATAGCGCGCGAAATCTCGCCTCCTGAGACGACATCCGCGCCATAGCCTTGCTTGGCGAGGACGCGCAGGACGGCACGGTTGGGGTTGGCCTTGATGGCAAAGGCGATGTGGGATCGCCCGACAGGGGCAATGCCTTCCCGGAATACTTGTGCGTGTCGCTCCAGCGTCGCACGGGAATAGACATAGACTGGCGTGCCAACCTCATCTGCAATGCGGGTCAGCGGGACGTCCTCGGCATGGAGGATGCCGTTCTTGATCTGAAAATGGTCCATGGAATTCTTAGCCTTTCGGCGGGAGGTCAAACTTATCGTCGCGGCGTTCTTCGGAGCGTCTTAACAGCTCGTCGCTGCGTTTGGGGTTGGCCTGCGTGGAAGGTGCAATCATCTCTTCAACGGTCGGCTGCGTTTGGACGTCCTCCGGTTTGACCGGCATGCTCGCCCCCTCTTGGGGTTTGAGTTTCACGCGCCCACCGCAGGCCGAAAGGGCCAGCGACAGAGACACAGCAAGGGCGATCGCGCGAATCATAAAAGGCCCAATAGCGCCTTTGCATCGGCAATGCGCGCCCGAACCTGCGCAGGCGCCGTGCCGCCATGGCTCATGCGGCTGGCGACTGAAGCATCGACCGTCAGCACGGAAAAGACGCTGTCGTTAATGGCCGGGTTGATTGCTTGAAGATCGCCCAAGGGAAGTGCTGCCAGAGCCACGCCTTTTTCTTCAGCGAGCTTAACCGCACGGCCTGTCACATGATGCGCTTCACGGAAGGGAAGGCCCACTTCCCGCACCAGCCAGTCGGCCAAGTCGGTTGCGGTCGCAAAGCCGCTTTCGGCCAAAGCGCGCATCCTGTCTGTCCGGAAGGTGACGCTTTGGGTCATGCCCGTCATCGCGGCGATGGAGAGGGCGAGGAGGTCATGCGCCTCGAACACCGGCGGCTTATCGTCCTGCATGTCCTTGGAATAAGCGAGTGGGAGGCCCTTCATGGTCATCATCAGCGCATTGAGGCAGCCGGTAATGCGTCCGGCATGGCCACGCACGAGTTCGACTGCGTCCGGATTGCGCTTTTGTGGCATGATCGAACTGCCGGTTGACCATTGGTCGGGCAGCGCAACAAAGCCGAAGGGCTGCGACGCCCAGATGATGATCTCTTCCGACATGCGGGAGAGGTGGAGCGAACACTGGCTCGCCGCCATCAGGTAATCGAGCGCGAAATCTCGGTCAGACACGCTGTCGAGGCTGTTGTCGGTTGGCTTGGCAAAATCGAGCGCCGCCGCTGTCGCATGACGATCAATTGGAAAGCCTGTTCCGGCAAGTGCTGCGGCCCCGAGCGGACACTCGTTCAACCGACGGCGCGCATCGGCAAAACGGTCGCGGTCGCGCCGGATCATTTCGTACCAGGCCATCAGGTGGTGGCCGAGGGTGACGGGCTGCGCGCTCTGGAGGTGGGTGAAGCCGGGCATCACCGCATCGGCATGTTCTGCCGCGCGGGCGACGAGCGCCTTCTGCAGTTCTACAAGTCCTGCTTCGACCGCGTCGATGGCGTCGCGGACCCAAAGGCGAAAATCGGTCGCGACCTGATCGTTGCGGGAGCGTGCCGTATGCAGGCGTCCGGCTGTCGGGCCGATCAGCTCTGCCAGCCGTGCTTCGGTCGCCATGTGAATGTCTTCGAGTGCCAGATCGACTGGCACGCCGTTCGCCTCATATTCAGCGGCAATGGTGTCGAGGCCCTGCGCAATCGTGGCGGCGTCCTCGGCCGCAACGATCCCTTGTGCGGCCAGCATCGCGACATGCGCCTTGGACGCGCGAATGTCCTGCTGCCACAGCCGCTTGTCGAATGGGATGGAGGCGTTTATCTCACGCATGACGGCGGCCGGACCCTCGGCAAAGCGCCCGCCCCACATGGAATTGGAGTCTGACTTGCGGCTGCTAATCTTACCTGTCCTTATGCTCGGCCTGACTGTTGTGGGCTGCGATAAGCAATCCGACCCCAAGCCGCAAGGCGGGGACACGCAATCATCTGCGGCCGAGCCCCAAGCAGGGCTTCCCAAAGGTGAAGAGCTGACCGGTACGCTTGACCGCAGCCACAAAGGCGAGGCGATGCCCGACGTGTCGTTCGAAGCCCCCGATGGCGAAACGGTGAAGCTGGCCGCGTTCAAGGGTCAGCCCGTCCTCGTCAACGTCTGGGCGACATGGTGCGGCCCCTGCATCGCCGAAATGCCGACCATCGAGAAATTGGCGGCGCGCGAGGCAGGGCGTCTTCAGGTGCTGGCGGTTAGCCAGGACATGAAAGGCCGCCCGGCTGTTGAGAAATGGTGGAACACCCAAGGCTTCAAGACGCTCCAGCCCTATGTCGATAAAAAGGCGGACCTTGGCTTTGCTCTGGGCGGCGGCGCGCTGCCCACGACGATCCTCTACGATAAGGACGGCAAGGAACTCTGGCGCATGGTCGGTGGTGCCGAATGGGACAATGACGCGTCTAAAAAGCTGATTGAAGAGGCGTTTGGAGCGTAGCGCGCTTGGTGTGTCATTGACTTATACGCCAATGGCTTATAGATGACAAGAATGTAGGGGCTTCAAACTGTTGTCGAGCTGGAGCCATTCCTAAAGCGTGCCAAGGTGATCATGTCAGATGACGAGCGTATCGGGATCGTCACCTTTTTGGCAGCCAACCCCGAAGCAGGCGTTTTGCTGGGTGGCGGGCTTCGCAAGGTCCGCATAGCACGCGATGGCGGCGGCGAGAGTGGAGGGTTTCGCATCCTTTATGTTTTGGGTGGGGTGAGGATGCCGCTTTTCGTACTGACGGTGTTCGCCAAGAATGAGAAGGACAATTTGACCAAAGCGGAGCAAGCCGCGGCGGTCGCATTGAGCAAGGAATTGCTCGCAACCTACGGGATTAAGTCATGAGCGAAGTCTATGACAGCGTTATGGAAGGGTTGACTGAGGCATTGGCCTTTGCGCGCGGCGAAAAGTCGGGCGCCGTCGCCCATGAAATCTCTGTGCCGACAGTTGATGTTGCAGCCATCCGTGCCAGCACCGGCCTGTCACAGGGCGCCTTTGCGCGGAGCATTGGCGTTGCAAAGGGCACGCTGTTGAACTGGGAGCACGGCCGCCGCCGTCCGACGGGGCCAGCGCAGGTCCTCCTCGCGATGATCGCCAAGAAGCCGTCTCTGGTTAGTGAATTGCTGCGTTGACTGCGAACACATCGCAGCGTGCAGCAATCAGATCGGTCCAACTGATCGGCCTGCCGACCGACTCCCATTCGTCCTTCCTGCGCGGCCCGGCACAGGCGCCGGACCTCATCCGTGCGGCTTTGCGGTCCGATCATAGCAATATGGCTTCGGAAAGCGGGCGGGAGATTGGCGTAGATATCGCGTTTGAGGATCTGGGTAATCTCCCGCTCACGGAAGGCGCGGGCGATTTCGGGATGATCCGTGCAGCGGCAGAAAACGCGGCGCGATCAGGTGCGACGCCCATCTTCCTCGGCGGCGATCACATGGTCACCAACCCCATCGTGCAGGGGTTGGCCGCTGTGCACGGGCCGGTCAACATCCTCCACTTCGACGCGCACCCCGACACCTATCACGACTTTGAAGGCGATCCGCTGAGCCATGCGTCGCCCTTTGCGCGGATCATGGAAGGCGGCCATGCGCGCCGCCTCGTTCAGGTTGGCTTGCGGACCGTCAACGCCCATTGCCGTGATCAGGCGAAACGCTTCGGCGCGGAGATGGTCGAGATGCGCGACTTCGCAGCGGGTGCGGTTCCGATCCCCGACGCGCCGCTTTATGTGAGCCTTGATCTCGACGCGCTTGACCCGGCCTTTGCGCCAGGCGTCTCGCACCATGAGCCGGGCGGACTATCTGTCCGCGACCTGCTCAACGTGCTCCACCGGATCACGGGGCCGATCATCGGCGCGGACATTGTGGAGTATAATCCCACGCGCGATATCAATGGGATGACGGCGGTTGTTGCGGCGAAGTTTCTGAAGGAACTGGCGGGGCTGGCGGGTTAGGGATCAGCTTAACGGCCAAATGGAGTGATGACCGCCGCAGTCAAGTAAGCTAACGTTGGTGCATGGTTGACTTCCAGATACGTCTGCGCAGGCGCGGAATTACTGCTGCGGAAATTCTAGATGACATACGTCGGGTTGCTTCAGCTCGTGGCGCCGAAACGGTGACCCGCCTAGAATATGACCAGTATGGGCAATTTGGAGCGACGACTGTCATTCGTAATTTTGGGACTTGGAACGCAGCAGTTCAAGCGGCCGGCTTGTCGCGTTCCACTCGGCAAGACATTTTAAACGATGAATTATTTCAGAATCTCGCTTCGGTCTGGACCAATCTCGGTAAGCAGCCTTTCAGCAGACATATGTCCGACTCTTCTGCTGGGTCCAAGTTCTCGACGGGGACTTACGAGAAGCGATTTGGTTCCTGGAATGGAGCGCTAATTGCGTTCGCTGATTATCTGAATGGGACATTTCCCGCGTCGACAAGTTTGTCGGAAGACGGGTCATATGCTTCATCTGTGAAGAGCAAGCGGACAGCAAGGGACGTCAATTGGCGTCTGCGCGCGAAGGTGCTTATTCGCGACGCGTGCATTTGCAAAATGTGCGGTGACAGCCCCGCTAAGAACCCCGAAGCAAAGATGCACGTCGACCATATCGTCCCATGGACGAAAGGGGGAGAAACCGTTGAAGATAATCTCCAAACGCTATGTGCCGTTTGCAATATCGGGAAATCGGACCTGATGACCTAGAAGGTCACGACCGAGACAGCCGCTCCACGCTCAGTCTCTCCGGCGTGACGCCCAACTCGGTCATTCCCTCGGGCCAATCGCCGCCTGTCACCAAAGCCGCCGCCAGCGCGGATATGGCAGGCGAGGTCTGAAGGCCAAAGCCGCCTTGCCCGGCGAGCCAGAAGAAGCCTGGCGCATCGGGCGCAAAACCGGCGACGGGCATGCGGTCCTTCACGAAAGAACGCAGGCCTGCCCAGCGGCCGGTGATGCGCGGGACCGGCATCGTCGTGAACTGTTCGACCCGCCATGCGGCGAGCGCCTGATCATATTCCTCGGCCTGCGCGTCGCAGGGTTCGCTGTCAGTCTCATCATTGGGGCAGGCGAGCAGACGGTTGCCTTGCGGGAGAATGTAGAACACATCGCCGGGCGTCTTGATGAACGGCCAATCGCGCACCTCGGTGCCTTCGGGCGGATCAAAAACGATGATCGTGCGGCGCTTGGGCTGGAGACCAATGGGCTGGACGCCCGCAAGCCCCGCAATCCTGTCCGCCCAAGATCCTGCTGCGTTGACGATGATGGGGGCTGAGTAACTGTCATCCGCCTCTGTTGTCGCCATCCAGACGTCGCCTTGACGGGCGAGGGTGGCGACGCGGTGGCGGACAAGGACAGTGCCATGGCTACGCGCTTTGCGGGCAAAACCTTGCAACAGAGCATCTGCATCAAGGCTGCGCCCGCCATGATCGACAAGCCCTGCGACAATGGCGTCGTCCCCGAATTTCAGCAGCGGGCAGAGCGCGCGCATCTTGGCCTCGTCCGCATCTTCAACGGTATCGGTGAAGCGCCGCATCTCGGAGCTGAGGGCGTCGAGTTCCGGCAGCATGTCCTGCGTGGCGATGAACAATGCAGGCTTGGGCGTGGCGAGGGGGACATCTGTGAATCCCTCAGGAGGGGCGTCGAAGAACGGACGGCTCCAGGCCGTCAGCCCCCGCACCAACGGATTACCGAGGCCGAAGTGGTAGAAGGCCGCGCTCCGCCCCGAGCTGTGATAGCCGACAGCTTCTTCGGCTTCGAGCACCACAACCTGACCATGCTCGGCCAAACGGGCGGCGACCGAAAGCCCCGCAATGCCGCCGCCGATGACGATGAAGTCGGCTGTGTTGATCATGCGCGATGCCTTTTCACCGTTCGTCCCGAGCGATGTCGAGGGACGTTGGACCGAGGTGGACGTGTCTCGACTTCGCTCGACACAAACGGGTTTTTGGAGTCCCCATCAATTCGTCACCCTGAAACAAGTTCAGCATGACGGGAAGACGACCTCAATCCCGCAGCAACTCATTGATCGCCGTCTTTGCGCGCGTCTGTGCATCGACGCGTTTCACGATGACGGCGCAGGACAGGCTCGGGCCGGGCGTGCCATCGGGCAGGGGCTTGCCGGGCAGCGCGCCGGGGACGACCACCGAATAGGACGGGACACGGCCAACAAAGATTTCGCCCGTTGCGCGGTCGATGATCTTGGAGGTGGAGGAGAGGAATACGCCCATGGCGAGGACAGCGCCTTCCTCGACAACCACGCCTTCGACAACTTCGGAACGTGCGCCGATGAAGCAATTATCTTCGATGATGACCGGGCCGGCCTGAAGCGGTTCAAGCACGCCGCCAATGCCAACGCCGCCGGACAAATGGACGTTCTTGCCGATCTGTGCGCAGCTGCCGACGGTCGCCCAAGTGTCGACCATCGTGCCTTCGCCGACGGACGCGCCAAGGTTCACAAAGCTTGGCATCAGGACCACATTCTTCCCGATATGCGCGCCGCGGCGGACGATGGAGCCGGGCACGGCGCGGAAGCCAGCCTCACGGAAGCGGTTCTCATCCCAGCCTTCAAACTTGGACGGCACCTTGTCCCACCAATGCGCGCCGCCGGGGCCGCCGGGGATGGCTTCCATGTCGTTGATGCGGAAAGACAGAAGCACGGCCTTCTTGAGCCATTGATTGACCTGCCAATGGCCCTCGACCTTTTCCGCGACGCGGCGTTCGCCGCTGTCGAGCAGGTTGAGTGCGGCGATCACAGCATCGCGCGCGTCGCCGGTCGTTGCGGGCGAAAGGCTGTCGCAGGCATCCCAAAGGGCTTCGATGGTCTGTTCAAGCGTGGTCATGCGTGGTCCTGTCGTGAAAGCCCGGAAAGCCAGGCGGTGATTTCATGGGTTTCATGGTCAATGAATGAGGGGCACGCCTCCCCATTGGCTTGTTCTGAGCCATTATTAACCCAAAGTGTGGTCATGCCAATGTCTTTGGCGGGCTTCAAATTGCGGGCCATATCTTCGGCGAACAGCGCAGTGGTCGGCGTGACGCCCCATGCCTTGCAAAATCCGTCATAGGCCTTGGGATCTGGCTTGGGCTGGTATTTCATCATGTGGATGTCGTGCACCGCTTCAAAACAGCTTTCGAGCCCCAAGGCCCCAAGAACGCGTTCCGCATAGGGCACATCGCCATTGGTGAAGACCAAACGGCGGCCGGGCAGCGCCATCAGCGCGTCTTTCAAATCCGGATTGGCGGACACGCGGTCCATCTCGATATCGTGGACGAAGTCCAGAAAATGGTGCGGGTCTGTGCCATGCTGGGACATTAGGCCGGATAGCGTTGTCCCGTGATCGCGAAAATACTGCTTTTGGATCCTGTGGGCTTCGGTCTCATCAACGCTAAACAGGTTGCGCAGATAGGCGTTCATTCGCGCGTCGATCAGCGCAAAAAGGTCGCATGACGCCGGGTACAGCGTGTTGTCGAGATCAAAGATCCACGTGTCGATATGGTTGAGCGCAGGGGGCATGGCCCGCCCTTAGTCATATGCACTGCAAACTTAAAGCACCCGCTGCCGTTAACGCACTTATCGTCTGTGAGTATCGCCAAAATGGAGGTATCGTTGATGCGGCGTTAGCGAGGGGAGCGCCTTATTCTCGGTGGCGTCCGGTGGGGTTTGGTATGAGTCGTAAGAGTGTAACCGCCTTTGGCGTTTTGATGATCATGGCGCCGGTCTTGGCTGCCTGTGGCGGCGGCAATGCTGTGGTCGCCAGCGTCCCTCAGACGCCGAGCGCTGTTGCTCCGCCACCTCCGCCCCCGCCCCCGCCGCCAGCTCCGGTGGATTATAATAGCCCGGAATATCAGCGGTCCAACGCCGCCACCAAAATCAGCGCCATTTCGGCCTATAATGCCGGGGCAACGGGGCAGGGCATTACGGCCGCCGTCATTGATAGTGGTGTGAACCCCGGCCTGCCGGAATTTGCGGGGAAAATCAGTGCGGCCTCCCGTGATGTGGCGGGCAACCGTGGCATGGGCGATGAAGACGGGCATGGCACATCGGTGGCCGCCGTCCTGCTGGGTGCCAAGAATGACTCTGACACGCACGGCGTGGCGTTCAATGCGACATTGCTGGCCTTGCGGACTGATACGCCCGGCAGTTGTGCCAATACAGCGCCGGATGCCGGGTGCAGCCATAATGATACGGCCATTTCATCGGCGCTCGACATCGCGGTGGCCAATGGCGCGAGAGTGGTCAATATGTCGCTCGGCGGCTCTGGCCCCAATTCCACACTGCGTGCTGCGATGGGGAGAGCGACGGCGGCGGGCACCATCCTTGTCATTTCTGCAGGCAATGATGGCCTGACCAACCCAGACGATTTCGCACTGATCGCGAATGATCCGGTCGCGCGCAATTTGATTATCGTGGCGGGCGGGGTGGATGACACCAATGCGCTCTCCGTCTTCTCGACCGGCGGGAGCAATCAGGCGGGGTCGACCGCGAACCGCTTTGTCGTGGCGCTTGCCAACCGGGTTCGGACCATCAACGAAACGGGCGCTGCCGTTCTGGCCAGTGGAACGTCTTACGCTGCCCCTGCTGTGTCGGGTGCCGTCGCGCTGCTGGCACAGGCCTTTCCGTCTTTGACGAGTGCGCAGATCGTGGATCTGATCCTTTCTTCAGCGCGGGACCTGGGGGCGGTCGGCGTCGACCCTGTCTATGGTCGCGGCTTGGTTGATCTGGCGTCTGCCTTTGCCGCGCGCGGGTCGACGTCCGTTGCGGGGACGAGCGTGCCCGTGTCGATGACGGACAATGGGACATTGTCTGCGCCGATGGGGGATGTCGCGCTCACCGGCCTTTCGACCGTGTTTCAGGACGCCTATGGTCGCGCCTATCGCGCGGATCTAGAAGGCACGTTTACGCGCAGTTCTCCGGGTGGTCGGCTTTGGTCCTCGCTCAATGCGGATGGCCGGACGGCGGGTGTCGGCTATGGGCTGACGGGTGTGGCCCTTTCGGTGTCGGGTGATGTCCGCACCGGTCAGGTCGGGCCGCTGGCCATGACCGATCAGGAGCGGCGCACCGCCCGCCTGATGGCCGGATGGGTGGTCTCCCGCCTGTCCCGTGACACGCACTTTGCGGTTGGTTTCGCGCGCAGCAGTGGGGCATTGATCGACCAGATGGCGCTCAACCAAGCCTCCCAGTTCCTCATTGCTGAGCAAGCAGGGTCCAATTTCGGCTTCCGCAGTACGCCGGTCTATGCCGGTGCCGTCCGGCAGCAGTTAGGCCGCTGGGGCCTGTCGGTCGGGTGGGATCGTGGCGAGGCCTTGATTTGGTCGCAGACGCTGCGGCAGCGTTATGACCGGCTACCTTATACGTCGGCTTCACTATCCCTCGACCGTCGATTCGGTCCTCTTTCGCTGACCCTGCAAGCCGCGCAACTCTTAGAAAAGGACATCGTCCTCGGCGCTCGCTTCGGCGCGATGTTTGGCGCGCCCGGTTCTGTGACCCGCCAACTCTCTGTAGACGGCATATTCGCCGCACCGGGCGGCTGGGCTTTGCGGGGCCGCTGGCAGCAGGGCTGGACGCGGATCGGCGCGGGTGGGGTGCGCCCGGCGTCCGATCATCTCGTCTCCTCGGCTTGGTCTGTTGATGCGACGCGGGACGGCTTGTTCCTTCTTGGAGACAGCTTTGGCCTGCGGCTGGCCCAGCCGGTGCGTGTCGCGTCCGGAGGATTGACCGTCGAACTGCCGGTGGCGTGGGACTATGGGACCTCCAGCGCCCAGACGGCGGTATATCGTATCAACCTTGCGCCGACAGGACGGGAGATTGATGCCGAGGCAATTTATGCGGTTCCGCTTTGGGCAGGATCGCTCTCCACCTCGCTCTATTGGCGGAAAGACCCCGGCCACTTTGCCGCGGCGCCCGACGACACAGGGGCAGCGCTTCGGTTCGGCATGGCTTTTTGACCTCTAGGCCCTCAGGCTTGGCGCTGTTCGGCGTTTGACATCGCGGGCCGGAAATCCTATTGCGGCTACACACCCTTGATCGACCGGGAAATGATGTGCCGTTGCGCAGTGCATCGAACGTATAGATTGATCGAGGTTTCAAGACGCTGAAAGCTGCAGTTTTCCTCGCGGAAGCTCGCGGCTTTTTGTGTTTTGTCGCGCCCCGCATTTAAGACGTAAAAGGCGAGAAAATCAACATGGCGAAGCAAGCAGCGAAGGCAGACGTGACAGTCGCGATTGCCAAGAAGCGCATCCGCAAAATGTTCGGCAACATTCACGAAGTGGCAGAAATGCCCGACCTGATTCAGGTTCAGCGCGAATCGTACGAACAGTTTCTGCGGTCAGACCACTCCATCGGCTATGTATCCGGTCTTGAGAAAACGCTGCGCAGCGTTTTCCCGATCCGTGACTTCGCCGGAACGGCTGAGCTCGATTTTGTCACCTACGAACTGGAGGACCCCAAGTTCGACGTGGAAGAATGCCGCCAGCGCGGGATCACCTATGCCGCGCCGATGAAGGTCACGCTCCGCCTGATCGTCTTTGAAGTCGATACCGAAACGGAAACCCGCTCGGTCCTCGATATTAAGGAGCAGGACGTTTACATGGGCGACATGCCGCTCATGACCGAGAACGGCACCTTCTTCATCAACGGCACTGAACGCGTCATCGTGTCGCAGATGCACCGCTCGCCTGGTGTTCTGTTTGACCATGACCGTGGCAAGACCCACTCGTCGGGCAAGTATCTGTTCGCCGCCCGCGTCATTCCGTACCGCGGTTCCTGGCTTGATTTTGAATTCGATGCCAAGGACGTTGTGAACGTTCGTATCGACCGCAAGCGCAAGCTGCCGGTAACATCGTTGCTCCTCGCGCTTGGCCTGACGCCGGAAGAAATTCTGCATCAGTTCTACAACACAGTGACCTTCGGCCGCTCGCCTTCGGGCTGGATCGTGCCTTATGTCTCCGAAAACTGGCGTGGCCAAAAGCCGCTCTATGACGTCGTTGATGCAAAGACCGGCGAAGTCGTGTTCCCAGCCGGCCAGAAGGTCAGCCCGCGCGCGGCCAACAAGGCGGCTAAGGACGGCCTTGAAGCTCTGCTGATCCCGACCGAAGAAATCTTCGGCCGCTATGCGGCGCTGGACCTCATCAATGAGCAGACCGGTGAAATCTACATCGAAGCCGGTGAAGAAGTTTCCGCCGAGAACCTCGAAAAGCTCGACAAGGCGGGTGTTGATCGTCTTGAACTGCTCGACATTGATCATGTGAACACGGGTCCGTGGATCCGCAACACGCTCAAGGTCGACAAGGCTGAAGACCGCGACATGGCGCTGGACTCGATCTACCGTGTCATGCGCCCGGGCGAACCGCCGACGAAGGAAACCGCCGAAGCGCTGTTCGCTGGCCTGTTCTTCGACAATGAGCGTTATGACCTTTCCGCGGTTGGCCGCGTGAAGCTCAACATGCGTCTTGGCCTTGATGCGCCGGACGATCTGACGACGCTGCGCAACGAAGACATTCTGGCTGTCGTGAAGACGCTCGTCGATCTGAAGGACGGCAAGGGCGAAATCGACGATATCGATAACCTCGGCAACCGCCGCGTCCGTTCGGTCGGGGAGCTTCTGGAAAACCAGTACCGCATCGGCCTGCTCCGCATGGAGCGCGCTGTGAAGGAGCGTATGTCTTCGGTTGACGTGTCGACGGTGATGCCGAACGACATGATCAACGCGAAGCCGGCTGTGGCGGCTGTGCGTGAATTCTTCGGCTCTTCGCAGCTGTCGCAGTTCATGGATCAGACCAACCCGCTGTCAGAAGTGACGCATAAGCGTCGTGTTTCGGCACTTGGACCAGGCGGCTTGACGCGTGAACGTGCAGGCTTTGAAGTTCGCGACGTTCACCCGACGCATTATGGCCGTATCTGCCCGATTGAAACGCCGGAAGGCCCGAACATCGGTCTCATCAACTCGCTGGCCTCATTCAGCCGCGTCAACAAGTATGGCTTCATCGAAACGCCGTATCGTCGCATTGTCGACGGCAAGGTGACGAGCGATGTCGTCTATCTGTCGGCCATGGAAGAAGCCAAGCACACGATCGCGCAGGCGAACGCTGAGCTGACCGCCGATGGCAGCTTTGTTGAAGAGCAGATTTCGTCACGTGAAGCGGGCGAATTCCTGATCGCCAACCGTGAACAGATCACGCTCATGGACGTGTCGCCCAAGCAGCTCGTTTCGGTCGCCGCATCGCTTATTCCATTCCTGGAAAACGATGACGCCAACCGCGCCCTCATGGGATCGAACATGCAGCGTCAGGCTGTGCCGCTTGTTCGTGCCGAAGCGCCGTTCGTCGGCACTGGCATGGAAGAAACCGTTGCCCGTGACTCCGGCGCCGCCATTGGTGCCCGTCGCGCAGGGATTGTCGATCAGGTCGATGCGACCCGTATCGTTGTCCGCGCCACCGGCGAAGTCGATGCCGACCAGTCGGGCGTGGACATTTACCGTCTCCAGAAGTTCCAGCGTTCCAACCAGAACACCTGCATCAACCAGCGTCCGCTGGTGAAGGTTGGGGATCCGGTGGCCGCTGGGGACATCATCGCCGACGGTCCGTCGACGGAATTGGGTGAACTTGCCCTTGGCCGCAACAGCCTCGTCGCGTTCATGCCTTGGAATGGCTACAACTACGAAGACTCCATCCTGATCAGCGAACGCATCGTGAAGGATGACGTCTTCACCTCGATCCACATTGAGGAATTTGAAGTCATGGCCCGCGACACCAAGCTTGGGCCAGAGGACATCACGCGCGACATCCCGAACGTCGGTGAAGAAGCACTCCGCAGCCTCGACGAAGCGGGCATCGTGTACATCGGTGCCGAAGTTGAGCCGGGCGATATCCTCGTCGGTAAGATCACACCAAAGGGTGAAAGCCCGATGACGCCGGAAGAAAAGCTCCTCCGCGCCATCTTCGGTGAAAAGGCGTCTGACGTCCGCGACACCTCTCTGCGCCTGCCGCCGGGTGTTGCTGGCACGGTCGTCGAAGTCCGTGTCTTCAACCGCCACGGGATCGACATTGATGACCGCACGCGCGCCATTCAGACCGAAGAAAAGGAATCGCTGGCCAAGGACCGTGACGATGAACGCACGATCCTGAACCGCGCAACCTATTCGCGTCTGAAGGAAATGCTGATCGGTCAGGTCGCGACGGCTGCGCCAAAGGGTCTTAAGAAGGGCGAAGAAATCGACGCTCAGGGCCTGAGCGAAGTGGAAAGCCATGAATGGTGGAAGATCGCAGTTCAGGAAGACCGCGTGCAGGCGGACCTCGAAGCTGTGAAGATCCAGTATGACGAAGCCGTCAAGCGGATCAACGCGAAGTTCGAAGACCGCGTCGAAAAGGTCGAACGTGGCGATGATCTGGCACCCGGCGTGCTCAAGATGGTCAAAGTCTTCGTTGCGGTGAAGCGCAAGCTTCAGTCAGGCGATAAGATGGCCGGTCGTCACGGGAATAAGGGTGTCATCAGCCGCATCGTGCCGGCTGAAGATATGCCGTTCCTTGAAGACGGAACGCCTGTTGATATCGTTCTGAACCCGCTGGGCGTGCCGTCGCGTATGAACGTCGGGCAGATCTTTGAAACGCACCTTGGCTGGGCCGCACGCGGCCTTGGCAAGCAGATTCAGGCCGCACTTGAGGAATGGCGCAGCGCAGGCGGCACAGAAGCCGGCGTTGCACCGACCGTCGTTCGTGATCGCCTGACGACCGTTTACGGTGAAACCTACAAGGATGAGATCGCTTCGCGGAGCGATACCGACATTGTGGAAATGGCCGAACTGCTGCGCAACGGCGTGCCGATGGCAACGCCTGTGTTCGATGGTGCCCGCGAAGCCGATGTCACCCGTATGCTTGAACTGGCCGGTCTCGACGGGTCAGGTCAGGTCACTGTCTATGATGGCCGTACCGGTGAAAGCTTCGACCGCAAGGTGACCGTGGGCTATATCTACATGCTCAAGCTGCACCACTTGGTCGATGACAAGATCCACGCCCGTTCCATTGGTCCGTACTCGCTCGTCACGCAGCAGCCGCTGGGTGGTAAGGCGCAGTTCGGCGGCCAGCGCTTCGGGGAAATGGAAGTCTGGGCGCTCCAGGCTTACGGTGCCGCCTATACGCTGCAGGAAATGCTTACGGTGAAGTCCGATGACGTGGTCGGCCGTACCAAGGTTTACGAAGCAATCGTCAAGGGTGACGATACCTTCGAAGCCGGCATCCCGGAAAGCTTCAACGTTCTCGTCAAGGAAATGCGTTCGCTCGGCCTTAATGTCGAACTGACCAGCCTCGGCGATGACGAAGACGGCGACGGGCTTGCCATCGCAGCTGAATAACCGATCTGCCCCTCCCTCTTAAAGGGGAGGGGCCGGTGACGGGCCGGAACCCCGTCCTAGATGACCAATTCCACCTCTGCTTTTTCCGGGATCGGAAAGAGAAATGGAGCGAAAAATGAACGACTTGATGGCCTTTGCCAACCCGATGACCAAGCCAGACACCTTCGACCAGATCCAGATTGGGATCGCGTCGCCGGAACGCATCCGTTCCTGGTCTTTCGGCGAAATCAAGAAGCCCGAAACCATCAACTACCGCACGTTCAAGCCGGAACGTGATGGCCTGTTCTGCGCCCGCATCTTCGGTCCGATCAAGGATTATGAATGCCTGTGCGGCAAGTATAAGCGGATGAAGTATAAGGGCATCGTCTGCGAAAAGTGCGGTGTCGAAGTTACCGTGTCGAAGGTCCGTCGTGAACGCATGGGCCATATCGAACTGGCAGCGCCTGTTGCGCACATCTGGTTCCTGAAGTCGCTGCCATCGCGCATCGGCCTTCTGCTCGACATGCAGCTCAAGCAGCTTGAGCGCGTCCTCTACTTTGAAAACTACATCGTCATGGAACCGGGCCTGACCCCGCTCGAAAAGTTCCAGCTGATGACCGAGGACGAGCTTCTCGACGCGCAGGATGAGTATGGCGAAGACGCCTTCTCCGCCGGTATCGGTGCAGAGGCGATCCGCGTCCTCCTTGAAAGCCTCGACCTTGAAGGCGAACGCGATGACCTGCTGAAGGAACTCGCTGAAACCAAGTCGGAACTGAAGCCGAAGAAGATCATCAAGCGCCTGAAGGTCGTGGAATCGTTCATCGATTCCGGCAACCGTCCGGAATGGATGATCCTGCAGGTCGTGCCGGTCATTCCACCGGAACTCCGTCCGCTTGTGCCGCTCGATGGTGGTCGTTTCGCAACGTCCGATCTCAACGATCTCTATCGTCGCGTGATCAACCGTAACAACCGTCTGAAGCGTCTGATGGAACTGCGCGCGCCGGACATCATCGTCCGCAACGAAAAGCGTATGTTGCAGGAAGCTGTTGACGCGCTGTTCGACAATGGCCGCCGCGGTCGCACGATCACGGGTGCCAATAAGCGTCCGCTCAAGTCGCTGTCCGACATGCTTAAGGGCAAGCAGGGCCGCTTCCGCCAGAACCTTCTTGGCAAGCGCGTCGACTATTCGGGTCGTTCGGTCATTGTGACGGGTCCGGAACTCAAGCTGCACCAGTGCGGCCTGCCAAAGAAGATGGCGCTCGAGCTGTTCAAGCCGTTCATCTACTCGCGCCTCGACGCCAAGGGCATGTCGATGACGCTGAAGCAGGCGAAGAAGTGGGTTGAAAAGGAACGCAAGGAAGTCTGGGACATCCTGGACGAAGTGATCCGTGAACACCCCGTCATGCTCAATCGCGCACCGACGCTTCACCGCCTCGGCATTCAGGCGTTTGAACCTGTCCTCATCGAAGGCAAGGCCATCCAGCTGCACCCGCTCGTCTGCTCGGCCTTCAACGCCGACTTTGACGGTGACCAGATGGCTGTCCACGTGCCGCTCTCGCTGGAAGCCCAGCTGGAAGCGCGCGTGCTCATGATGTCGACCAACAACATCCTGTCGCCTGCCAACGGTAAGCCGATTATCGTTCCGTCGCAGGACATGGTTCTCGGCCTTTATTATCTGTCGATGATGAAGGAAAATGAGCCGGGCCAGGGCATGATGATGTCGAACATCGACGAAGTGCATCAGGCCCTGTTTGCCAAGGCCGTGACGCTGCACACGAAGATCATCGCGCGCGTCCCGCAGACGAACGAAGCCGGTGAAACCTTCATGGGCCGCTTTGAAACGACGCCGGGCCGTATGCTTTTGGGCGAATGTCTGCCGAAGAGCCACAAGGTGCCGTTCGACACCGTCAACCGCCTGCTGACCAAGAAGGAAATCGGCGACGTCATCGACATCGTCTATCGCCACACCGGTCAGAAGGAGACTGTCCTGTTCGCCGACGCGATCATGGGTCTTGGTTTCCGTCACGCCTGCAACGCTGGCATTTCCTTCGGCAAGGACGACATGGTCATCCCGGCTGCCAAGGACAATCTGGTGGAAGAAACGCGCGTCCTCGTGCGTGACTTTGAACAGCAGTATCAGGACGGTCTGATCACCCAGCAGGAAAAGTACAACAAGGTGATCGACGCCTGGAGCCGTTGTGGTGACCAGGTGGCCAACGAAATGATGAAGGAAATCCAAGCCGTTAAGATCGGTGAGGATGGCCGTGAACTGCCCACCAACGCGATCTACATGATGGCGCACTCCGGTGCCCGTGGTTCGCAGGCGCAGATCAAGCAGCTCGCCGGGATGCGCGGCCTTATGGCCAAGCCGTCGGGCGAAATCATTGAAACGCCAATCATCTCGAACTTCAAGGAAGGTCTGACCGTTCTTGAATACTTCAACTCCACCCACGGCGCCCGTAAGGGTCTCGCCGATACGGCGCTTAAGACGGCAAACTCAGGTTACCTGACCCGCCGTCTGGTCGACGTGTCGCAGGATTGCACCGTGATCGAGAATGATTGCGGTACAGAACGTGCGCTGGAAATGAAGGCCATTGTTCAGGGTGGTTCGGTCATCGCGTCGCTTGCCGAACGTATCCTTGGCCGCACGGTTGCCGAAGATATTGTTGATCCCAAGACCAAGGAAACCATCATCACGACGGGCACCCTGCTCGACGAGCCGATGGTGGCCGCAATCGAAGAGATCGGCATTCAGGCGGTCCGCATCCGTTCGCCGCTCATCTGCGAAACCCGCATGGGTGTTTGCGGCCGTTGCTATGGTCGTGACCTTGCCCGTGGGACGCCGGTGAACATCGGTGAAGCTGTCGGCGTTATCGCTGCACAGTCGATCGGTGAGCCGGGCACCCAGCTGACCATGCGTACTTTCCACATTGGTGGGGCCGCACAGCTCAACCAGCAGTCGCATCTTGAAGCGGCTGTGGACGGCACCGTGCACTATCGTGAACTCCGCACGATTGCCGATAAGAACGGCCGCAATGTCGCTCTGTCGCGTGCCGGCGAAATCGTTCTTCTGGACGACAATGGCCGTGAACGCGCCGTCGACCGTCTTCCTTACGGGTCGTATGTCCTCATCGGGGATGGTGCACCTGTTAAGAAGGGCGCGCGCATCGCAGAATGGGATCCGTTCACCATGCCGGTGATCACGGAAATCCCGGGCATCGTCCGCTATCAGGATCTGGTTGAAGGCCAGACGCTGGTGGAACAGACCGACGAAGCCACAGGCATCGCCCAGAAGGTCGTCACGGAATTCCGTCCGGGCCGTTCGAAGATCGATCTTCGCCCGCGCCTGACGCTTCTCGACAGCGACTCCGGTGAAGCTGGCCGCTACATGCTGGCGGTTGGCGCGATGCTCTCGATTGAAGACGGTGCCACGGTTCAGGCAGGCGACGTTCTCGCCCGTGTGACCCGCGAAGCCGCCAAGACCCGTGACATCACCGGCGGTCTGCCGCGCGTTGCTGAATTGTTCGAAGCCCGTAAGCCGAAGGACGCCGCGATCATCGCGCCGATCTCCGGACGCGTCGTCTTCGGCAAGGATTACAAGGCAAAGCGTAAGATTGGCATTCAGCCGGAAGATGGCGATCTGGTCGAATTCTTGGTCTCCAAGTCCAAGGTGATCGACGTGCAGGAAGGCGATCTTCTGAAGCGCGGTGACATCATCGTCTCCGGTTCGCTCGATCCGCATGACATTCTTGAAGCCATGGGTATTGAGCCGCTGGCTGAATATCTCGTTGCTGAAATTCAGGAAGTTTACCGTCTGCAGGGCGTGAAGATCAACGACAAGCACATCGAAACGATCGTTCGTCAGATGCTGCAAAAGGTTGAAATCACCCATGCCGGTGACACGACACTGCTTCCCGGTGAAGAAGTTGACCGTGAGGAAATGCTTGAAATCAACGCAAAGGCGGCCGTCACCGGTGGTGAGCCTGCGCAGGGCAAGCCGATCCTTCTTGGCATCACCAAGGCGTCGCTGCAGACCCGCAGCTTCATCTCGGCGGCGTCCTTCCAAGAAACGACACGCGTGCTGACCCAGGCTTCGGTTGAGGGGAAGAAGGACACGCTGGTCGGTCTGAAGGAAAACGTCATCGTTGGTCGCCTCATCCCGGCAGGGACAGGCGCGGGCATGAACCGCCTGCGTGTGACGGCCACCAGCCGCGATGCCGCACTGCGTGTCCAGCAGCGTGCGTGGCAGGAAAGCCTCGTTGCGCCGAAGACAGCCGCGGAAGAACGCGCTGCGGAACAGCGTCAGCCGGTGCAGGCGGACACGGGTGATGACGCGCTGGGCGCCGTCATCCACACGCCGGAAACTGCCGAGGATATGGGCGGAGAATAAACCCTCCGCATCCTTTGCCGGATGAAAAAGTTTAACCCCGTCGGCGCGATCCGGCGGGGTTTTGCTTTGGGATCAAGGCTGTGCCGGAATGGGACGGGTGTTTCAGGGCCTAACTCCATCTATTGCACCCAACATGAATATGATTTAACCCAAATTAACGGAGTCGCACTGTTTCGAGCGAGGTGAAAATCACCCGGTCGGTTGTTCCAACCATCTCTCTTGGGGGTATTCCGTGAAGAAATTTCTCTTAAGCGCAAGCGCGCTCGTTGCTGCCGTATCGCCATCATTTGCGAACGCGGCGATTGTTTACAACAATGGTGCGCCTAACACCAATGGCGGCAACGAAACCGTTGCCTGGATTCAGGCAGAAGATTTCAAATTTGCGACCAACACGGCGGTCACCGGCGCCGGTGTTTACTTGGCCGGCTTTGGCGGCATCGGTACTTGGGATGGCCAGTTCCAATACACCATTTTTGGTGACGCGGGCGGCTCTCCGGGGGCTGCACTTCAGTCCGGCAGTGCGGCTATCACGCCAATCAACACCGGCGGCGCGTGGTGCTGTGGCGATAACGCCTAGCCGTTGTTGGCTCGTCTTCGATCAGCAACACGCGCATGGACACGCCCCCTTCTGCAACCTTAGATGTCCCGCCGGAGTGGTCCGAAACGCGACGTGATCAATTAACCAAAAAACATATGAAGTTGAAAGGTTAATTTCTCGTAAACCGACGTAAACGCGGTGTTTGCGGTTAATACTTAGGCGCAGAAATGCTTTGTTTTTCGAGGCTTGCGTAATCCTACCTAACCAAATTGGATGTGCTTGGATCGCGTCACTTTAAGCAATATGAATCGAAAAAAAGGATGATTTGGCCGAAAATCTATGCGGCGGGGTCCAATTCCAGCTCGGTTGGTGCCTTGCGTTTGGTCTTGGACAGGAGCGGTTTGAGATAGGCGCCGGTATAGCTGCCTGCCACCTCAACGACCTTTTCGGGCGTGCCTTCTGCCACGATCATGCCGCCCTTCACACCGCCTTCAGGCCCGAGATCGATGATCCAGTCGGCCGTCTTGATGACATCAAGATTGTGCTCAATCACGACAACGCTGTTGCCCTGCTCAACCAGCGCGTGGAGAACTTCGAGCAGCTTGCGGACATCTTCAAAGTGGAGGCCAGTCGTGGGCTCATCCAGAATGTAGAGCGTATTGCCTGTCGCACGGCGGGAGAGCTCCTTGGCAAGCTTCACACGCTGAGCTTCTCCGCCGGAGAGCGTCGTTGCCTGCTGGCCGACCTGCACATAGCCCAAGCCGACTTCGGCCAGCATGGCCATCTTGTCGCGGATAGGGGGCACTGCCTTAAAAAACTCAACCGCGTCCTCAACCGTCATATCGAGAACATCGGCAATCGACTTGCCCTTGAACTTCACTTCCAGCGTTTCGCGGTTGTAGCGCGCGCCCTTGCACTCATCACAGGTCACATAGACGTCGGGCAGGAAGTGCATCTCAATCTTGATGACGCCGTCGCCCTGGCAGGCTTCGCAGCGCCCACCCTTGACGTTGAACGAGAAGCGGCCCGGCTTATAGCCGCGGGCCTGCGCCTCGGGGAGGCCGGCAAACCAATCGCGGATGTTGGTGAAGGCGCCGGTATAAGTCGCCGGGTTAGACCGCGGCGTGCGGCCGATGGGGGACTGGTCAATATCGATGACCTTGTCGAGAAATTGCAGGCCTTCGATCTTGTCATGCTTGCCCGCGACGATCCGCGCGCCGTTCAACTGCCGCGCGGCACTGGCGTAGAGCGTGTCGATCGTGAAGCTCGACTTGCCGGACCCGGAGACTCCCGTGACGCAGGTAAAGGTGCCAAGCGGGATTGAGGCGCTGACGTTGCGCAGGTTGTTTTCCCGCGCGCCTTTCACGGTCAGCTTCTTGCCTGTGCCTTTGCGGCGTTTGGCAGGGACAGGGATTTCGCGTCTGCCGGTCAAATAGTCGCCGGTCAGGCTGCCCTCAGCCGCTTCGATATCGGCAAGCGACCCTTGGGCGACGATGACGCCACCATGGACGCCGGCGCCCGGGCCCATGTCGATGATATAGTCCGCATGGCGGATGGCGTCTTCATCATGCTCCACAACGATAACGGTATTGCCCAGATCGCGCAGCCGCTGCAGCGTGGCGAGCAACATGTCATTGTCGCGCTGGTGCAGGCCGATGGACGGCTCATCAAGGACATAAAGCACGCCCGACAGGCCCGACCCGATTTGCGAGGCGAGCCGGATGCGCTGGCTCTCCCCGCCGGACAGCGTGCCCGAGGTGCGGTTGAGGTTGAGATAGTCCAGCCCCACATTGTTCAGGAAGCCGAGGCGTTCGTTGATTTCCTTCAAAATTGCCTTGGCGATCTGCTGGTGCTGGGGCGTCAGCTTGTCTGCCAGCGCCCCGAACCAAGCGACGGCATCGACGACGGACAGGCGGGTCGCATCGCTGATCGTTGATCCGGCGATCTTCACGCACAGCGCTTCCAGCTTCAGCCGGTCGCCGTGGCACGCCTCGCACGGGGCTGCGCTTTGATATTTGGACAGCTCTTCGCGCATCCATGCGCTCTCTGTCTGGAGCAGGCGACGGTTGAGGTTGCCGATGACGCCGTTGAACTGCTTGTGGACGTCATAGCTCTTGCGGCCATCCTGAAAGGTCAGCCGGATGATCTCCAGCGAGCCGTTGAGCAGGATGTCTTTAAACTCTGCGGACAAATCCTTCCAAGGCGTCGTCAGGCTGAACTCAAAATGGCGCGCAACCGAAGAAAGGACCTGCATATAATAGGGGCTGGGCGGATTGGATTTTGCCCAAGGCACAATGGCCCCGTCCTTGATCGACAGGCTCTCATTCGGGACGACAAGTTCGGGATCAAAATAGAGCTTCTCGCCCAATCCGTCACAGACCGGGCAGGCCCCTTGCGGCGCGTTGAACGAAAACAAACGCGGCGCAATTTCTTCAATGGTGAAGCCGGAAACGGGGCAGGCGAATTTTTCGGAAAAGACGATGCGCCCTTCAGGGGCATTGTCGCCAAGGACTGTCTTTTCCCCCTCCCGCTTGCGGGAGGGGCTAGGGGAGGGCGTGTCGCGCGCTTCGGGCCCACCCCCGTCCCCTCCCGCAGGCGGGAGGGGGGAGGCATCGGCCGGATCGACAAAGGTCAGTCCATCGGCCAACTTCAGGGCTGTCTCAAAACTGTCTGCCAGTCGCGTCTCAATCCCTTCGCGCACCACGATGCGGTCGACGACGACTTCAAGATCATGCTTATACTTCTTGTCGAGGGCAGGGGCCTCATCAATCTCATAGAATTCGCCATCGATGCGGACGCGGGTGAAGCCCGCCTTCTGCCATTCGGCCAGTTCCTTGCGATACTCCCCCTTGCGGCCGCGCACGACGGGCGCGAGCAGATAGAGCCGCGTGCCTTCCGGCAAGGCCATGACCCGGTCCACCATCTGGCTGACGGTCTGTGCCGAAATCGGCAAGCCGGTGGCGGGTGAATAGGGTGTTCCGACCCGCGCCCAGAGCAGGCGCATATAATCGTAGATTTCCGTCACCGTCGCGACGGTCGAACGCGGGTTCTTGCTTGTTGTCTTCTGTTCGATGCTGATCGCAGGCGACAGGCCCTCAATGTGGTCCACATCGGGCTTCTGCATCATCTCCAGAAACTGGCGCGCATAGGCCGATAGCGATTCAACGTAACGGCGCTGGCCTTCGGCATAGATGGTATCAAAGGCGAGGCTCGACTTGCCGGAGCCGGACAGACCGGTGATGACCGTCAACGTGTCGCGCGGAATATCGACGTCCACGCCCTTGAGATTGTGCTCGCGGGCGCCCCGCACCTGAATGTGTGTCAGCATGGACAGTCTGTTCCATATTTGTTCGACGCAGGCAAGTGCCCGGTGCAGGGTAAGAATCGGGCAAGCGATCGTCGCTGCACCGGCGATATGGGATCGACCGGTTGGGTGGCAAGGGAAGCTTTGGCAACGTGTCCTTTGGGACGGTGCTTTGGATCAGTTCCCGATCCTCTGCCCTGAATTGCGATATTGCGGAAGCACATCGCTGTCTGGCAGGGCATTCTTCACATAGCGATTGTCTTCGCCCACGCGCCGTGATGGCGGCGCCGCATAGGTCGCAGCGGCGGGCACTGCGGCCTGATAAGTCGGGTAAGGTGCTGTCGGCATGGCGGCAACATTTGTCGGCACCGGCACAGGCGACGCACCGGGTGCGGCAGGCGTTGGCCAAGGCGTGCGGCGCGGCAGCGGGCCGGGATAAGGCTCGCCACCGGCATAGCGGCCATAAAAGGCCGTCATGGCGCCCCGGGTCCCCGGCATACGGTAGAAGATGTGATTTCCGATCACCGCTGAAATGATCAGCGAGCGGTTCCAGCTCGGGTTGACCGCCGGGGTGTGATAGAAGGTGGCGAGGCCAACCGGCGCGTGGACATAACCCGCCAGCGCCGCCCGGGCGACCCGGCTGGCCCGCGCCCAGCCGTCGCGGCTCGGGACGCGCGCCATGGATCCGTCACAGGCATAGCTGAACTGGCAACCCGGCATGTCGGACCCCTGATAGATGACCCCGCAGACAGTTGACGGCCAGGCCGGATGGCGGACGCGGTTGAGGATGACCTGCGCCACAGCACGCTGGCCATCGTCGCTTTCGGAAGCCGCCTCATAATAGATGGCCGATGTCAGGCAGATTGCGGCGCGCATCGTGTCGGCAGCGGTCTTCCCTTTAAAGACATAGGGGGAAGCCGCCGGGCCGGTCTCGAAACGGCTCGGAATAGAGAAGGGTGTGGCCGACATTTGTTGGGGTGCTGCGGGTGCGGGAATGGCATTTCCGGCCGCGTCCATGGGTGCCGGCATCGGGATATCCTCGCCAAGACCAACTGATTCGGCGGCCGCCGCATTGGGCTGCGGCGCATAGAGCGGCAGCGGCTCATCCAGCGGGATGGTCAGTTCATGCCCGCGCACTCCGGGAATGACGGTGTAGTTAGCTGCCTGCAATCCAACGAAAGACATGGTTAATGCCACCAGCCCCCCGATCGACCAGAGGGACACTGTCCTCTTTCTGATCATCGAGATTGCGCGAAGGCGCGAAGCAAACATGACAGCAAATACTCAAAACAACACGTGTCGGCGGTCAGCCTATGCACAGCTAAACGGCCAAATCTCTTACAATTTTGCCCACGTCCCAGCTTGGGACAGCGCGCCCTCAATTTGTGAACGCGGCTGATGTGGACCTGAAATTGGCAATTCCCAATCGCGGCGCCGGACCCTAAAGGCAGCGCAGTCAAGATTACTGGAGCATATGGCATGGCAAAAGCGTTGCGGGTGGCACTGGCCGGTCTGGGGACAGTTGGCGCAGGCGTGATCAAGCTGATCAATGCGAACCGCGACCTTATTGAGCGTCGTGCCGGACGCCCCATTGAGATCGTCGCCATCTCCGCACGGGACCGCAATCGGGACCGCGGTGTTGATCTGTCCGGCTTTGAGTGGGTCGATGACACGACCTCGCTCGCCAGCCATCCGGATATCGATGTTGTCGTAGAACTGATCGGCGGGTCTGATGGCCCGGCGCTGGTCCTTGCCCGCAACACCATCGCCAGCGGCCGCGCGTTCGTGACGGCCAATAAGGCGATGATCGCGCATCACGGCTTGGAGCTCGCCGGACTGGCCGAAGGCAAAGGCGTCGCCCTTAAATATGAAGCGGCTGTGGCTGGCGGCATTCCCGTGATCAAAGGCCTGCGGGAAGGCGCTGCGGCAAACGAGATTTCAGGCGTGTTCGGCATCCTGAACGGGACGTGCAATTACATCCTGTCCACCATGGAAAGCGAAGGCCGCGACTTTGCCGAGGTGCTCGCTGAGGCACAGGCGCTGGGCTATGCCGAAGCGGATCCAAGCTTTGACATTGATGGCGTGGATGCCGCGCACAAGCTGTCGATCCTCGCGAGCCTTGCCTTTGGCACGGCCATCGACTTTGAAGGTGTCGACATTCGCGGCATTCGCCATGTGATCGCCGCCGACATTGTGGAAGCGGAGTCGCTCGGCCACCGTATCCGCCTTGTGGGCATGGCGTCGGCCGGCAATGGCCTGTTGCAACGCGTCCAGCCCTGCCTTGTGCCGCTCGCGCATCCTCTGGCGCATGTGACGGGATCGCTGAACGCCGTCGTTGCGGAAGGCAATTTCGTTGGCCGCCTGTTCCTGCAAGGGCGTGGTGCCGGAGAAGGGCCGACCGCGTCTGCTGTGGTCGCTGACCTGATCGACATCGCGCGCGGCGAAACTGGCCCCGCCTTTGCCATGCCTGTGGCGAGCCTTGCCCGCACCGACCGGGCGCCATCGGGCGAGAGCATTGCCCGCACCTATTTGCGCTTCATCGTGGCGGACCGGCCGGGTGTGCTGGCGGAAATCACCGCCGCCATGCGCGACGCCGACGTGTCGATTGAATCGCTGAGCCAGCGCGGCGTGACGGCAGAAGGTGCCGCCGTCGTCGCCATCGTCACGCACGAATGCCGCGAGGCGAATGTGCTGAAGGCGCTCGGCCTGCTCGAAGGATCAAGCAGCTTGCAAGCCGCACCCATGGTGATGCCGATCCTGGAGGTCTAAGGGCCGCTTACTTGGCCAACGGGCGATAGATTTCGAGCGCGGAGGGGCGGAGCACATCGGGTGTGGTCGCATATCCGGCGGTGGCGCTGAGTGACGTCACCATGACGGCCAGATTAAACACCCTCCATCGTCTCGACATCATACACGTCCTGTCCTACGGGCAAGCCAAATTGACTCAACCTGGGGTGATTGACCAATGGTATCGGCAAGCAAGGTTCTTGATCGCGTTCTCGTTCTGGAAATGGTGCGTGTCACCGAAGCGGCCGCCATTAACGCGTCCACACTCATCGGTCGGGGTGATGAAAAGGCAGCAGACGCAGCCGCTGTAGAAGCGATGCGCGCCGCCTTGAACGAACTCGCCATGGACGGCACGGTCGTCATCGGTGAAGGTGAACGCGACGAAGCGCCGATGCTCTACATCGGTGAAAAAGTCGGCTCCGCCATCGGCACCGGCCCGCGCATCGATATCGCGCTTGATCCTCTGGAAGGCACGACCATCACGGCCAAGGCTGGCCCCAATGCGCTTGCCGTTCTTGCGGTTGCTGAAGAAGGCAATCTGCTGAACGCGCCGGATGTGTACATGGACAAGCTGGCTGTCGGCCCCGGCTATCCCGATGGCATTATCGACCTTGCCAAATCTGCGACCGAGAATGTGCAGGCGGTTGCCAAGGCCAAGGGCGTCGAGCCCAATGAAATCATCGTGTGCGTGCTGGATCGCCCACGCCATGAAAAGCTGATCGCGGAACTGCGCGGCATTGGCTGTGGCATCATGCTCATCCCCGATGGCGATGTGGCGGGCGTGATCGCGGTGACCAACCCCGAAACTACCATCGACATGTACATGGGCTCCGGCGGCGCACCGGAAGGTGTGCTTGCGGCGGCTGCGCTGCGCTGCGTGGGTGGCCAGTTTAAGGGCCGTCTCCTGTTCCGCAATGATGACGAGCGGGCCCGTGCGCGCAAATGGGGCATTACGGACCTCGATTACATTTATGACCTGAAGGAACTGGCCAAGGGCGACTGCATCTTTGCTGCGACCGGCGTCACGGATGGGTCGCTTCTGGCTGGCGTGAAGCGCCTGCCCGGCGGCAAGATGACGACCGAAAGCGTCGTGATGCGCGCAAGCTCCGGCACAGTGCGCTGGGTGCGGGGCGAGCACCGCAAAAACGGCTAAGCTTGCGGCACGGCCCTCCGGCATTTTGTCGGCCAAAAGGGATGTGCGCTGGATTGGTCGTTTCGCAATGATCGAGGGAAGCGCTGCCTGTCGAGGCTTCAGCGACGCTTCATCCACCTTGGTCGAAACGCCTCTCGCACTTGCCGTCTTATTCGCATAATACAGGACCCCATGGCTGAACGCACACCGGGCATATCGCCCTTTGAAGCTTGGGATGGGGAGAAGGACGCTGCCGCCGCGGTTGCGCCCGCACCCGCGCCGCCGCTTGCCCCCGATGCGCCGAAAGGCCCGTCGCCTTGGCCCACGCGGATGCTCTGGGCAAAGCGCGGCCTGTGGGCGGCGCTGCTTCTCTTTCTGGCCACGTTCGTGTGGTTGGCCTTCACGGCGCCCCTGTCCAAATCGCTGGAGCCGATTGCGCCGCCGGAACTGACTCTGCTCGCGTCTGACGGCCAACCCATTGCCCGCAACGGCGCCAACATCGATGCGCCGGTCAAAGCAGTAGACCTGCCAGATCATGTGAAGCAGGCCTTCATTGCCATTGAAGATAGGCGCTTTTATTCGCATTGGGGCGTCGATCCACGCGGGGTTGCGCGGGCCTTTGTCAACAATATGGGCGAAGGCGGCACACAGGGCGGCAGCACGATTACGCAGCAGCTTGCCAAGATCACCTTCCTGACGCCGGAACGCAGCCTGAGCCGCAAGGCGCGTGAAATGCTGATCGCCTTCTGGCTGGAGACATGGCTGACCAAGGATGAGATTTTGGAGCGGTATCTCTCCAACGTTTACTTTGGCGACAATGCTTATGGCCTGCGCGCCGCGTCGATGCATTTCTTCCACCGTAAGCCTGAGCGGCTGACGCTGTCGCAGGCGGCGATGCTGGCGGGCATGGTGCAGGCCCCCAGTCGGCTCAACCCGACGCGCAATCTGAAAGGCGCACAGGCCCGCGCCACGCGCGTCCTTCAGGCGATGGTCGCGGCGGGCTTCATTACTGCAGACGCAGCGAAAGCCGCGCGGCCTGCACAGCTCGACGTGCGACCGGAGCCCGGCCCGCCGACGGGCACCTATTTTGCCGATTGGGCCATCGCGCAGGCCCGTGCACAGGCGGAAGAGGCTTACGGAAAGGGTGAGATCACAACCACCCTCGATGCCCGGTTGCAGCGGATCGCCCGCAACGTCGTCGCCCGTGCACCCTTGGGGGAGGCACAGGTTGCGCTCGTTGCGATGCGGCCCAATGGTGAGGTCGTCGCCATGATTGGCGGCAAGAGCTACAAAGAGTCCCCCTTCAACCGCGCCACACAGGCGCGACGTCAGCCGGGATCAACCTTCAAGCTGTTCGTCTATCTCGCGGCCATGCGCGCCGGGATGACGCCAGACACCACCGTTTCCGACACGCCGTTTACGCAAGGGGCCTATCGCCCCAAAAATGCCGATGGCAGCTATCGCGGAGAAATTTCGCTCAAGCAGGCCTTTGCCAAATCGAGCAATGTTGCCGCTGTCCGCCTCTATGAAAAACTGGGTGACAAGGCGGTGCTACAGGCCGCCCGCGATCTTGGCATTCGTAGCCCTTTGGCCGCCGACCCCAGCCTCGCCCTCGGCACGTCGGGCGTCACGCTGCTGGAACTGACCTCGGCCTATGCGGCGATTGCGGCCAACAGCTATCCAGTCGATCCGCACGCCTTGCCCAAGGACGCTCCAGGCATCCTCGCGCGTCTTTGGAGCCCGCAGCGCAGCCTTGGCGGCAAGGTGCATCAGCAGATGCTCGACCTGCTCTCTGCCCCCATCAACGGCGGCACAGCGCGCGCGGCGAACCTTGCCGTGGCGGCGTATGGTAAGACCGGCACCACGCAGGACAATCGCGATGCCCTCTTCGTTGGCTTTGCGGGTGATCTGGTTGTGGGGGTCTGGATAGGGCGTGACGATAACCAGCCTTTGCGCGGCATCCATGGCGGCGGATTGCCCGCGCGCATCTGGCGGGACTTTATGTCGCAGGCCGTGGCCGGCGCGCGTGTTGAAGCGGCGCCCAAGGAAGAGGAATTGCCGGACCTTCCGCTCGGCAATGACATCATGGAGGCGCTGCCGCCGCTCGACATCCGTGATGCGGACATTGATCTTGGCGCAGAACCATCAGCGCGGTTGAGCACGGACATTGGCGGCGTCAGCGTAGATGTGAAGATCAACAAGGATGGAGTTTCGGTTCAGCCTAGCAATCCCGCCCCTAGCGAGCCACCGCCGCCGCCACGCTAGCGGCTTTCCCTTGCCGGGCTTCGGGCGAAGGGGCTATGCGCTGGTGGGATGACACTTCCCGCAGTCTTTGAACGATCAATCACCGGACAGGCCTGGCGCTGGCGCGGGGCAGGGGGCGAAGCGGACGACCTCGTCACGCAGTTGCTGCTCGCGCGCGGTTGCCCCTTTGAGGATCTGGACGCCTACCGCACCCCTACGATCCGCGCCTTCATGCCGGACCCGTCCATCTTCCGCGATATGGACACCGCCGCTGAACGTCTGGCTGATGCGGTGACGTCGGGCGAGACCGTTACGATCTTCGGTGACTATGACGTAGATGGCGCGACCTCTGCGGCGCTGCTCATCCGTCTGTTGCGTCAGTTGGGGCTGGAGGCCGGCTATTACATTCCGGACCGTCTGCTCGAAGGCTATGGGCCTTCTGGTGATGCTTTGGTGCAATTGGCCGCAGGCGGGTCAACACTCGTCGTCACGGTGGATTGCGGGGCGCAGGCCTATGAAGCGCTGGCGATGGCCAAGGCTGCGGGCCTCGATGTCATCGTTGTCGATCACCATAAATGTGCCGCTGCCCTTCCGATTGCCCATGCGCTCGTCAATCCGAACCGACTGGATGAGGAGGAGGGGGCAGCGCACGGCCACCTCGCCGCCGTTGGTGTGGCTTGGCTGCTGGCGGCGGCGCTTGTCCGCGTGCTGCGCGGGCGTGGCTGGTTTGCGACACGCGAGGAGCCAAAGCTGCTCGATCTGCTGGATATTGTGGCGCTGGGCACGGTGGCGGATGTGGCGCAGCTGCGCGGGCTCAACCGGGCTTTCGTGGCGCAGGGCATTAAAGTGATGGGCAACCGCCGCAATGTCGGGCTGGATGCCCTCATCACGGCGTCACGCCTCACGCGTGCGCCGATCTGTTCCGACCTTGGCTTTGCGCTGGGCCCACGCATCAACGCAGGCGGGCGCGTCGGCAAGTCAGACCTTGGTGTGCGGCTGCTGACCACCGAAGATCCGGCCGAAGCCGCAGAAATCGCGGCGGAGCTTGATGCGCTCAACACAGAACGCCGCACCATTGAGGCGTCGGTGCAGGAAGAGGCCGACACGCTCACGGGCGCACAGGGTAACCGTGCGGTCGTCGTCGTTTCGGGCGAAGGCTGGCATCCGGGTGTCATCGGGATTGTCGCCGGACGCCTGAAGGAAAAGCTGGGCCGCCCGGCCATCGTCATCGCGGTGGACGCGGACGGGACGGGCAAGGGATCCGGCCGGTCGATTTCGGGCGTGGACCTTGGGGCTGCCGTGCTGGCGGCCAAAGATATGGGCCTGCTAGTTGCAGGCGGTGGCCATGCGATGGCGGCTGGGCTGACGGTCGCCAAGGACAAGGTCGATGCTTTTGCAACGTTTCTTGATGAACGCCTTGCAAGTGACGTCGCCAAAGCAAGTGAGAGCCGTGCGCTCTTGATTGATGCGGTTCTGGCCCCGGGTGGCGTCACACCCACTCTAGTGGACGCGCTGGAAGAAGCAGGGCCTTATGGCATGGGCTGGCCCGCGCCCCGCATCGCTGCGGGGCCAATGCGCGTGGTGAAGGCCGACGTGGTTGGCAAGGATCACGTTCGCGCAATCATGGCGGGGGAAGATGGCCGTTCTCTAAAGACGGTCGCCTTCCGTCAGGCAGAGACCGAGCTGGGACAAGCCATCTTGCATGGAGAGCGTGGACGCCGGCTTTGGGTGGCAGGCCGTGCCAAGGTGGATGACTGGGGCGGACGCGCAAGCGCCGAACTCCACATCGATGATGCCACATGGTGTGATTGAGGTGTTGACGCCTGCCGTCCGAATCCCTAATGGCGCGGCTCCATCACTGATGGCCCCTTCGTCTAGCGGTTAGGACGCGGCCCTTTCACGGCTGAAACACGGGTTCGATTCCCGTAGGGGTCACCAAATAATGGGCACAAAAGGCGCGCTTCGGGGCGCCTTTTTTGTTGGGCAGCGGAGCCTAAGGAGATGGGCCTTACTCCTCTTTGTCCCGCACGGTGACGTCGGTGCGGACAACTTGAAGCTCCGTCACTAGCTTTTGGACAACCTCATAGTTCGCTGTCAGCTTGTCCTGAATCATGTGGGCGGCCGCGCGCACGCTGCGGGTGAGTTCATGAAGCAAAACTGCCAGCCAGCAAATGACCGCAAAGAGCGCGACGAGCAGAATGACGATCAGCGCTTGAGAAAATTGCATTTCAGACATCATAGTTCCTTGGTGGCTTTGCCGTCCGTTTATGGGCCGCCCGTTTCTGGCGTGCCAATCCTGTCAACCGTCTCTCTAGCAAATTGCACACAGAGTGCGACAGGGAATTGCCTGAAAGGCAAGCGCTCCTTCATCTATTGCTAACCTGTTTTGCAGTGCAGCAATCCAAGTGAACAACAGGGCATTCCAACGCTTTGGCCTTCATCGCCACGTTGGAGTACCCAAGATGAAATTGTCTGCCCGCACTGTATTGTTATCGACCCTTGCGCTTGTGGCGGCTGGGGCCACCACGCCAGCCTCTGCCGTTGTCCTCTTTCTGTCAGGCCCGCCAACGGCTGTTACGGGCGGATATGAGTTCAGCTACCAAGGCAATTTTTCCCATGCTGAGGGGATCCAGACGGGGTCGACACTCGTCATTTTTGACTTTGCGGGGTACATCGCAGGCTCTGTCTTTTCGCCCTATGCTGACGTCATTGCTTCAACCGAACTGGTGAGCAGCGGCGTCCTCGGCAGCCCAGACTTCACAGACGATCCAAACCTCTCCAACCTGCGCTTCACCTACACCGGGGCAGCCACCCAGGATTTGTCGAATATCAACTTCGGAGGCCTGACCGCTCGATCCATTTTGGGCGGTATCTCGGTTGACGGGTTCAGTGCGATCACCGTGAAGTCCGCAGGCGTTGCCAACGGCACCAATGTATACAGCGTCGGCCTGGCCGGCGTGCCCTTTGGCGTCCCGGAACCAGCTGTCTGGGCGATGATGCTTGGCGGCTTCTGCTTGGCGGGTGTCACGATCCGCCGTCGCCGCCGTGCGATGTCCTTCGTTACGGCCTGACAACCTCCCCCTCCTTTGTCAGGTTGTGCCGCGCCGGGTGACGCATTGTTCCCCGGCGCGGCTATTTTGTGGTGCGGATGCCAGTGGATTTCCGGTTCCCGTGCGCTAGAAGCGGGGGATGAACATAGGGGAGCGGCTGAAAAGCCTTCGCAAAGAACCCCTTGTCCACTTTCTGGTGGCAGGGCTTCTGGTCTTTCTGGTCGCAAACTGGCGGGGCGGGTCTGTCGATCCCGTTGACCGGACGATCACCATTGATGCGCCGCGTGTCACGTGGCTCGCCCGACAATTTGAGCAGACCTGGCAACGCCCGCCTGGTCCTGCGGAGCTAGATGCCCTCATCCGCGATTATGTGATGGAAGAAGTCTACTACCGCGAGGCGATCCGGCTCGGCCTTGATCAGGATGATCCTGTCATCCGCCGCCGGCTGCGGTCCAAGATGGAGTTTCTGGCCGCCTCGCAGGTGGAAAGCATGGTCCCCGATGAGGCCACCCTGCAAAAATGGTTGGATGACCAGCCCGCGCGCTATGCCGGGAAAGCGCGGTTTAGCTTTGATCAGGTCTGGATCGGCAGCGCGACCGACGATGGCACTGCGGCTGATGCACCGAAGCTGCTCGCCCGGTTAAAGCGGGGGGAAAGCGCAGCGTCCGTCGGCAAGGCCATTTCCCTTCCTGCATCTCTCGACAAGGCGGACAAGGCGGATATCGCCCGCCAGTTCGGCGATGACTTTGCCGAAGCGCTTGCGAAGGGCCAGCCGGGCGATTGGTTCGGGCCTGTCCCTTCGGGCTATGGCTTGCACCTCGTGCGCATCCGTACAGCCGACGTAGAGGCACGGCCCAAGCTGGCTGACGTTCGCCAGCAGGTCGAAAATGACTGGCGGTCCCAAACGCTGACCGAACGGCAGGCGGGTGCCTATCAGACGCTGCTCGACGGCTATACGGTAAAGATCGCCAAGCCGTGAGGATGTTGCGGCTTCTGGTTGCGGTGCTGGCGTTGCTGGGCGGGGCCGGGGTCGCCCATGCCGATGAACTGCGCCCCGGCTATCTGGAACTGACGCAGTTGACGACCAACACCTGGCGCATGACCTGGAAGGCGCCGCTGCGTACCGGGCTGGTCAGTCGTGCCGCGCCCATTGCCCCTGAAAATTGCACAGCCGATGCCGGCACGCGGGAGATGACATCCACCGCGCTGTTGGTCATCCGCACGCTGACCTGCGCGGGGACCCTTGCGGGCAAGACTGTCTCGGTGGCGGGGCTTGATGCGACCGTTACCGATGTGCTCGTCCGCGTCGCGCCGCTTGGCCTGCCGGTGCAGACCAGCCGCCTGACGCCTTACAATAGGGTGTTCACCATTGCCAAAAAGGCAGACCGGTGGGAGGTCGCCCGGACCTATTTTGTGATCGGGGTTGAGCACATTCTGTTCGGCTTTGACCATCTGTTCTTCGTGCTCGCGCTGGTGCTGTTGCTGCAACGCGGGTGGATCGTGGCGCAGGCGGTGACGGCCTTTACTGTCTCCCACTCCATCACTTTGGTGGGCACGACGCTTGGCTTTCTGGGGCTGCCGCAACGGCCGGTGGAGAGTATTATTGCGCTGTCGATCATGTTTCTGGCGGTGGAGATTGTGAAGTCCGGGGATGGCACGCCGCGCCTGTCGCAGCGCATGCCTTGGGTGGTCGCCTTCCTCTTTGGTTTGCTCCACGGCTTTGGCTTTGCCGGGGCCTTGAAGGAAATTGGCCTGCCACAGGGCGAGGTGCCGATGGCACTGCTGACGTTCAACCTGGGTGTGGAGGCCGGGCAACTTACCATCGTGATCGCGGCATTGACCCTGCTGGAGGTGATCCGTCGGGTACGCCCAGCGGCATTGCGCCCGGTGACGCTTGGGACGACCTATCTGATCGGGATTACGGCGAGCTACTGGTTCATTGAACGGACGCTGGTTTAGCCTTTTCCTGTCATGCTGAACTTGTTTCAGCATCCATTATCTCTGCGGCTCACAGCTCACAGCCGGACGGGGCGCATCTGCGTTTCCCTTGATGCCAATGGATCCTGAAACAAGTTCAGGATGACGTTGGAGGATTAGGCCGATAGAAGCCGCGTCTTATGTCGACCGACCTGACAAGCAAAAGCCTATGGCGCGCCGAGTTCCGCGCGACGCTGTCGCTTGCCTGGCCTTTGATCCTCGCCAATTTGTCGGGCGCGTTGATCCACGCGACCGATGTTGTGCTGCTCGGCAGGCTTGGTCCGGAGACGTTGGCGGCAGGCGCCTTGGCGACCAACCTTGTCATGTCGATCTCGATCTTCGGCATGGGGTTGATGATCGCGACCGCGCCCATGATCGCCTCGGAAATTGGGCGCAAGCGCAATTCGGTGCGCGATGTCCGCCGCACCGTGCGGCAGGGGCTTTGGATGGTCGTCAGCTTCTGCGTGCCGGTCTGGACGTTGTTGTGGTTTGCCGAAGACATTTTCCGGGGGCTTGGCCAACAGCCCGACCTCTCGCGGGGTGCCGCGCAAATGGTCCATGCGCTGATGTGGAGCATCGCGCCTTTCCTCGGCATGACGGTGCTGCGCTCCTTCCTCTCCGCTAAAGAACGGACGATCTGGACGCTCTACGTCACACTGTTCGGGGTCATCGCCAATGCCGTGCTCAATTACGGCCTGATCCTTGGAAATTTCGGCTTCCCGCAAATGGGTCTGGTCGGCGCGGGGATTGGCAGCAGTATCGTCAACCTTGTGATGTTCGCAATCATGGCGGGCATCGTCGTGCTGCATCCTGATTTCCGCCGCTACCGCCTGTTCGGGCGCTTCTGGCGGGCGGATTGGCCACGCTACCGGACGATCTTCCGGCTTGGCATTCCCATTGGCTTTACGATGGGGTTTGAAGCCTCGGTGTTCAGTGCGGCTGTCTTTCTGATGGGGTTGATCAGCACGGCGTCTGTGGCCGCGCACGCCGTTGCGCTCCAGATTGCCTCGCTGACCTTCATGGTGCCGCTGGGCCTTGCGCAGGCGACCACGGTGCGTGTCGGCATGGGCTATGGCCGGCGGGATGCTGCAGACATGGGACGTGCCGGCTGGGCGGGCTTCGTCCTCGGTGTCGGGTTCATGAGCGTGACCGCTGTTCTGATGTGGCTGTTCCCGCGTCCTTTGATCGCCCTGTTCGTGGATGCAGGCACGCCGGCTGGCATGGGCGTGACGCAACTGGCTGTCAACTTCCTTGCGGTGGCCACTATCTTCCAGATCGTCGACGGCGCGCAGGTGATGGGGGCCGCCATGTTGCGCGGACTGCACGACACACGCGTGCCGATGGTGTTTGCGCTGTTCGGCTATTGGGGGATTGGTATCGGCGTGGGCGCTGTGCTCGCCTTCCCAATGGGGCTGGAAGGTCTGGGCGTCTGGATCGGCCTTGCGACAGGATTGGCCGTTGTCAGTGTGCTGATGCTTTGGCGTTGGTCGCAGCGGGAGAGGCTGGGGTTGGTGGCATTGGGTGCGGAATGAGCGTTACCTTGGGAACTTAACGTGAAGCAGTGGGTATAATCAAAGAAACCAAAAATTTCTCCCCCCCGAATCCTTGACGCTCGCCACCCCGCTACCCATATGCCGTCTCGTTAGCACTCGTGTTATGTGAGTGCTAATCCACATTCACACTCCGAAAGAGGGTCATACACATGGCATTTCGTCCGTTGCACGATCGCGTGCTCGTCCGCCGCATTGAAGCCGTAGAAAAAACGGCTGGCGGCATCATCATCCCAGACACCGCCAAGGAAAAGCCACAGGAAGGCGAAATCGTCTCTGCCGGTTCCGGCTCCAAGGCTGAAGACGGCAAGGTCACTCCGCTCGACGTCAAGGCTGGTGACCGCGTTCTGTTCGGCAAGTGGTCGGGCACCGAGGTTAAGGTTGATGGCGAAGATCTGCTCATCATGAAGGAATCGGACATCCTCGGCATCCTCGGCTGAGGACTAGGGGAACGGATTTCCGGGGCTTGAGGGCCTCAACTTCCTCCACTTCCAATTCAAACAGAATTTTTAAAGGAGCATCCAAATGGCTGCAAAAGACGTAAAATTCGGTCGTGACGCGCGTGAACGCATTCTGCGCGGTGTCGACATTCTCGCTGACGCGGTAAAAGTGACGCTTGGTCCTAAGGGCCGCAACGTCGTTATCGACAAGTCGTTCGGCGCCCCGCGCATCACCAAGGACGGCGTCACCGTCGCCAAGGAAATCGAACTGAAGGATAAGTTCGAGAATATGGGCGCGCAGATGATCCGCGAAGTCGCTTCCAAGGCGAACGACGCAGCGGGTGACGGCACCACCACCGCAACGGTTCTGGCGCAGGCCATCGTTCGCGAAGGCATGAAGTCGGTTGCGGCCGGCATGAACCCGATGGATCTCAAGCGCGGCATCGACCAGGCGGTCGGCGTTGTGGTTGCAGACCTCAAGAAGCGTTCCAAGCCTGTTTCCGGCACGTCGGAAATCGCGCAGGTCGGCACGATCTCTGCCAATGGCGAACTCGAAATCGGCAACATGATTGCTGAAGCCATGGAAAAGGTCGGCAAGGAAGGCGTGATCACCGTCGAAGAAGCCAAGGGCATGGACAGCGAGTTGGACGTGGTTGAAGGCATGCAGTTCGACCGTGGCTATCTCTCGCCTTACTTCATCACCAATCCGGAAAAGATGTCGGTCGAACTGGCAGACCCTTACATCCTGATCCACGAAAAGAAGCTGTCGAACCTGCAGGCGATGCTCCCCATTTTGGAAGCTGTCGTTCAGTCGGGTCGTCCGCTCCTCATCATCGCGGAAGACATCGAAGGCGAAGCACTCGCAACGCTCGTGGTCAACAAGCTGCGTGGCGGCCTGAAGATTGCTGCTGTGAAGGCCCCAGGCTTTGGTGATCGTCGCAAGGCGATGCTCGAAGACATTGCGATCCTGACCAAGGGCGAAATGATCTCCGAAGACCTCGGTATCAAGCTCGAAACCGTCACGCTTGCCATGCTCGGCCAGGCCAAGCGCGTCACCATCGACAAGGACAACACAGTCATCGTCGACGGCGCAGGCGATGCGGATTCGATCAAGGCCCGCACCGAAGCCATCAAGCAGCAGATCGAAATCACGACCAGTGATTACGATAAGGAAAAGCTGCAGGAACGTCTCGCAAAGCTTGCTGGCGGCGTTGCCGTGATCAAGGTTGGCGGATCGACTGAAGTTGAAGTCAAGGAACGTAAGGACCGCGTCGACGATGCGCTGCACGCAACCCGCGCAGCCGTTGAAGAAGGCATCGTCCCCGGCGGCGGTACGGCGCTTCTCTATGCCACCAAGGCCCTTGAAGGCCTGAAGGGCGTCAATGACGACCAGACCCGCGGCATTGACATCATCCGCAAGGCAATCATCGCGCCGCTGCGTCAGATCGCAACGAACGCTGGCCATGACGGTGCTGTCGTCTCGGGCAATTTGCTGCGTGAAAATGACGAAAATCAGGGCTTCAACGCCTCGACCGACGTCTATGAAAACCTCGTCGCTGCAGGCGTGATCGACCCGACCAAGGTTGTTCGCACAGCGCTTCAAGACGCAGCTTCGGTTGCCGGCCTCCTCATCACGACGGAAGCCGCGATCTCGGATGCGCCGGAAGACAAGTCGGCTGGCGGCATGGGCGGTATGCCCGGCGGCATGGGCGGCATGGGTGGCATGGGCGGGATGGACTTTTAGTCCATCCAACCAACAGCACAAAAGAACGGGGCCGGGGAGAAATCTCCGGCCCCTTTTTTATGGGGAGGGTTTTTAAGGCGCAGGCGGTTCCGGATCGCGCGGCAGGTCCGCCGCGTTGTTGGCTTTGTCCAGCATCTCCGCCGCATCGTCGAGTGCCTGCTTCTCGCTTTGGGTGACGCCGCCCGGCGCAGGCTCCTCGCCGCCGCCGCAACTGGCGAGGAGGAGGAGGGGGGCAATCCAAACGACTTGGGATCGGGCGGGCATCATCTGATCAGTCCTCCAGATACGAAAAAGGGCTGCACCCTTTGGGGATGCAGCCCTTTCGAGACATGCTCAAGCCCGAAGGCCAGATTACATCTTGTTGGCAGCAGCTTCTGCAGCAGCGCCAGCGGCATCCTTGGCAGCATCAGCAGCCGTCGAAGCAGCATCAGCAGCGTTGGTCGCGGCTTCAGCAGCCGAACCGGCAGCATTGGTAGCGTCTTCAACGACGCCCATGGCGTCATTCGAAACAGCTTCCATGGTGTTGTCAGCCAAGGCTTCTGCGTTGGCAGCTTCGTCTGCGGCCTTTTCACCGCAAGCAGCAAGGCCCATCGAGGCCGCGAGAACAAACGAAAGAACGATCGACTTTTTCATGGGTAACCCCTCCCAATAGGACGGAAAAACAGGCTCCGGCGTCAGGGTGCTACACCCAGTCTGACCGGCAACGACGGCGTAATGGCTCCATTTCGGCTTGGCAATCGCTTTCTTGCTGATCTGTCGGTGATCTGACATGCTCTTGGAATACCGCGCAATTGGTCGCGCTTGACGTTATATAAAGAATTCTTTATGTCTTTATATCATGACGAAAATGCTCGACATCTTCCGCGCTCTGGCGGACCCGACTCGGCTCCGCATCGTTCAATTGCTGCGAACGATGGAACTCTCTGTAGGCGAACTTGCCCAGGTTTTGGCGCAGAGCCAGCCGCGCGTTTCCCGCCATATCAAGATCTTATGCGACGCGGGTGTCGCTGAGCGGCGTAAGGAAGGCAGTTGGGTCTTTATCGGCCCCGGCCCAAATGCAATCACCAGCCCGCTGTTTGATGCCATTGATGTCTGGCTGGAGTCCCTTGGCGAAGATCATTGGCATGTGGCGGACTCGGCCCGACTGGCCGCTGTCCGCGCAGATCGTGCGGCGGCCGCCGAGCGCTATTTTGCCGCCCATGCCGATCTTTGGGATTCGCTCCGGTCGCTCCATGTCGCGGAAAGCGAAGTGGAAGCCGCGATGCGGGATCTGCTCGGGGCGGACTCGCTCGGCACGCTGGTTGACATTGGCACGGGCACGGGCCGGATTATCGAGCTGCTGTCTGCGCATGCTGACCATGCGATCGGGATTGACCGCAGCCCGGAAATGTTGCGCGTCGCGCGCGGCAAGCTGACCGCTGCTGTATCCCACGGCTGGGAGTTGCGGCAGGGGGACATTATGGCGTTGCCGCTAGACGACGGCGCGGGTGACACCGTCGTGCTCCATCAGGTTCTCCATTATCTGCCCGCGCCAGAGCCTGCCCTTGCTGAAGTGGCACGGTTGGTGAAACCGGGCGGGCGTCTGCTGATCGTCGACTTTGCGCCGCATAGCCATGAAGAACTCCGCACGCAGGATGCCCATGCCCGCCTTGGCTTTTCAGACGAGCAGATGGGGCAATGGTATGCGGCATCAGGTTTGACGCTGGAGGCTGTGCGCGAACTTCCGGGCAATGAGCTGACGGTGAAGTTATGGCTCGGACGACGGGCCGCAGGTAGCGGCTTACGGGTTGTATCGGCATGACCATGTCACTTGCCAGCTTGCAGGAAGCGCGCCGCGCGCTCGACACACCGTTGTTCGCGGATCTCGCGGGCGACGCGCAAGTGTCCTTTGAATTCTTCCCGCCCAAGACGGAACGGATGGAAGAGCAGCTTTGGGAGACATTTCAGACGCTGGAGCCATTCAACCCTCGGTTCGTCTCTGTGACCTACGGCGCCGGTGGTTCCACGCGGGAGCGCACCCATGGGACCGTCGCCCGTATTGCAAAGGATTCCAATGTTCCTGCCGCTGCGCATCTGACGTGCGTTGCGGCGAGCAAAGACGAGATCGCAGACGTCGCCCGAAATTATTGGGAGGCCGGTGTGCGTCATATCGTGGCGCTGCGTGGCGATCCGCCAGAGATTGGCCAGAAGTTTGAGCCGCACCCGCAAGGGTACGCCTCGGCGGCAGATCTGGTTGCAGGCTTGCAGAATGTGGCCCCGTTTGAGATTTCCGTGGCGGCCTATCCGGAAATGCACCCGGAGGCGCAGTCCCCAGCGGCAGACATCGACAACCTCAAGCGCAAGATTGATGCCGGTGCCACGCGGGCCATCACGCAGTTCTTCTTTTCGCCCGAAGTTTATTTCCGCTTCTGCGATGCCGCCGCCGCCGCCGGGATTAGCGCAGAAATCGTCCCCGGAATTCTGCCGGTCTCCAACGTCGGTCAGGCCCGCAAATTCGCGCAGGCCTGTGGGGCGACCATCCCGGACTGGATGGACCGGCTGTTTGAAGGGCTGGATGATCATCCCGCCTCCCGCCAACTGATTGCTGCGACCATTTCCGCTGAAATGTGCCGCAGGCTTTACGCAGGCGGCGTCCGCAATTTCCATTTTTACACATTGAACCGCGCTGAACTTAGCTTTGCGATTTGCCATTTGCTGGGCCTGCGCGCGCAAGGAGCCCGATAATGTTAGCCCGTGACCGCCTGCTTGCCGAAGCGTCAAAGCGCATCCTGTTGACCGACGGCGCCTGGGGCACGCAGATCCAGAACTTCAAGCTCGCCGAAGCCGACTATGCGGGTGACCTTGGGCTGACGCACGACCAGAAGGGCAATAATGACATCCTCGCCCTGACGCGGCCCGACGTCGTGGAGAGCATCGCGCGCGCTTATTTTGACGCAGGTTCGGACATCATTTCGACCAACACGTTCAGCTCCACGCGGATCAGCCAGGCGGATTATGGCGCGGAACATCTGGTGCGGGACCTCAACCTCGCCAATGCGCAGATCGCCCGTAAGGCCGCTGATGCCTATGAAGCCAAGGACGGGCGTCCCCGCTTTGTGGCGGGTGCAATTGGCCCGACCAACAAGACACTGTCGCTGTCGCCTGATGTGAACGATCCGGGCTATCGCGAGATCGACTTTGACTATCTGAAGGACGTCTACCGCGATCAGGTGGATGCGCTCGTCGAAGGCGGGGTGGATTTTATCCTCATCGAAACAGTGTTTGATACGCTCAATGCCAAGGCGGCGATCATGTCGGTTCTAGAGGCGCAAGCCGCCCTTTGTCGTGACATTCCGATCATGATCTCGATGACGCTCACCGACCTGTCTGGACGCAACCTGTCCGGCCATACGGTTGAGGCGTTCTGGTATGCGGTCAAGCATGCGCGGCCGGTGACGATCGGCCTCAACTGCTCCTTTGGCGCCGAACAGTTGCGCCCGCACGTGAAGTTGCTGTCGGGCATCGCAGAGACGCTGATCATGGTTTACCCCAATGCGGGTCTGCCCAATGAACTTGGAGAATATGACGAGCTTCCTGCTGAAACGGCCGCCTTCGTCCGCGAATGGGCAGCGGCTGGGCAGGTGAACATTCTCGGCGGATGCTGCGGCTCCAGCCCTGCACACATTGCCGCCATGGCGAAGGCTGTCGACGGGCTCTCACCCCGCGTCATCCCCATGCCTGACGTTAAGACGCGGCTTGCCGGGCTTGAGGCCATGACCATCGCGGCCTGATTGGGATTGCGCCTCACCGCTTGTCCGAAGCCTGTCGAAGGACCGTCCTTCTTCCGGCGCGAACGGTGAACAGAAAGAACAGTGCTTCGACAAGCTCAGCACAAACGGATTTTGGGATTAGAAACGTGACAACCACCCAGACTGCCATCTTCGTCAATGTGGGCGAACGCACCAACGTCACTGGCTCAGCCGCCTTCAAAAAGCTGATCCTGTCGGGGGACTATACCAAGGCTGTTGAGGTCGCACGCCAGCAGGTGGAAAACGGCGCGCAGATCATCGACGTCAACATGGACGAAGGCCTGCTCGACGCCATTGAGGCAATGACGACCTATCTGAAACTGATCGCGGCCGAACCCGACATTGCCCGTGTGCCGGTGATGATCGACAGCTCCAAATGGGAGGTTATCGAAGCGGGCCTGAAATGCGTCTCTGGTAAGCCGATCGTCAATTCGATCAGCATGAAGGAAGGTGAAGAAGCTTTCTTAGAACATGCGCGTAAGTGCATGAATTATGGCGCTGCCGTGGTCGTCATGGCGTTTGATGAAAAGGGCCAGGCCGACACCAAGGACCGCAAGGTGGAGATCTGCGCGCGCGCTTATGATCTGCTCCTCAGCATCGGTTTCCCGCCGGAAGACATCATCTTTGATCCCAATGTGTTCGCCGTTGCCACGGGGATTGAAGAGCATAACAATTACGGCGTCGACTTCATTGAGGCGGCGCGCGAGATCAAGGCGCGCTGCCCGCATGTCCATATCTCGGGCGGCCTGTCTAACCTATCGTTCAGCTTCCGTGGAAATGAGCCCGTCCGCCGGGCGATGCACTCCGTCTTCCTGTTCCACGCCATCCCGGCGGGCATGGATATGGGCATCGTCAATGCAGGGCAGCTGGATGTTTATGACACCATCGACCCCGAATTGCGGGAGCTGTGCGAGGATGTGGTTCTCAACCGTCGGCCGGATGCGACCGACCGACTGGTGACACTGGCCGACAAATTCCGCGGCACATCACCAGAAGCGGAAAAGCAGGCCGAAGAATGGCGCAGCTGGCCTGTCGTCAAGCGGCTGGAGCATGCGCTGGTCAAAGGCATCGATGCGTTCATCGTTGAAGATACCGAAGAAGCCCGCCTTGTCGCTGCGCGCCCGATTGAGGTCATCGAAGGCCCGTTGATGGACGGCATGAATGTCGTGGGGGACCTGTTCGGTTCCGGCAAGATGTTCCTGCCGCAAGTGGTGAAATCAGCACGCGTGATGAAGAAGGCCGTCGCCCACCTCATCCCCTATATCGAAGCGGCGAAGGAAGAGGGCGCGAAGGCCAAGGGCCGCATCATCATGGCGACCGTGAAGGGCGACGTGCATGACATCGGCAAGAACATCGTCGGCGTGGTCCTGCAGTGCAATGGCTATGAAGTCATTGATCTGGGCGTCATGGTGCCTTGGACGACGATCCTGCAGGCCGCGAAGGACAATGATGCCGACATCATCGGTCTCTCTGGCCTGATCACCCCCTCGCTTGATGAGATGGTGACGGTTGCGGAAGAAATGCAGCGGGCAGGGTTCGACATTCCGCTGCTTATCGGCGGGGCGACAACCTCCAAAGTGCATACCGCGCTCCGCATTGACCCCGCATATGATGGGCCTATCATCCATGTGCTTGATGCCAGCCGCGCGGTTGGTGTCGCGTCCCAATTGCTGTCGGACACGCAACGCGATGGTTTTGTCGAGACGACGGCCGCAGACTATCAGCATGTCCGCGATGTGCGTGCGGGCAAGGAGGCGAGCATCCTCTTGAGCCTGGAGGATGCGCGCGCCAACGCCTTTGTGACCGACATGAGCCACAAGCCACCGCCGCCGGAACAGCCCGGCCTGCATGTTTTTGAAGATTGGGATCTGACCGATCTACGCGATGTGATCGACTGGACGCCCTTCTTCCGCGCGTGGGAATTGCACGGCAATTATCCCGCCATTCTTGACGATGAGATTGTCGGCGAAAGCGCCCGCAGCCTGTTTGCGGACGCCAATAAGATGCTCGATCAGATCATCGCCGAGAAATGGCTGACGGCCAAGGGTGTCGTCGGGCTTTGGCCCTGCGCGCGGGATGGGGACGATGTCGTTGTCCATTTGGCCGAGGAAGAACGGAATGTGACGTTCAGCTTCCTGCGCCAGCAAATCCGCAAGAGCCGCGATCGCGCCAATATGTGCCTGGCTGATTTCATCAGTCCGGATGGCGATTGGCTGGGCGGCTTTGCTGTTGGCATTCACGGCATCGATCCGCACATTGCCCGCTTCAAGGCGGGGCATGATGATTATCAGGACATTTTGCTCAAGGCACTGGCGGACCGGTTTGCCGAAGCCTTTGCCGAGCGTCTGCACCAGCATGTCCGCACGACCCTGTGGGCCTATGCGCCGGGTGAGCAGCTGACCAATGAGGCGCTGATCAAGGAAGAATATCGCGGCATCCGGCCGGCCCCGGGCTATCCAGCCTGTCCGGACCATAGCCTGAAGCCAACTCTTTTCGAGTTGCTCAACGCAGGCGATACGGCGGGCTTGGTGCTTACGGAAAGCTTCGCCATGCTGCCGACGGCTGCCGTGTCCGGCTTCTACTTCGGCCATCCGCAAAGCGAGTATTTCGGCGTTGCGCGCGTTGGTCAGGACCAGTTGACGGATTATGCGGCGCGACGTGGCGCGGACATGGAAACCGCAACGCGCTGGCTGCGACCCAATCTCGATTGACGGAGTGAGAAAGGCCCGCCCGGCGAACCGGACGGGCCTTTTCTTTAATGTTGCCGCTTAACGCCTGCTCTTCTTCGGCGGCGGTGGCACCGTGATCTTTACTGTCTCACCAGTGCTGCCCGGAAAGCCGGTGAACATTGCTTCGATGAGGTTCGGAACCAGATAGGTCAGATTGTCATTGAGCGATTGCGCCTGTGCCTTGCCCTCAAAGACCCGCTCACCGCCCGTGTGTTCAATCTTCATGGCGAGTTCGCTTGTGTAAACGGTGTAGCTTTCCACCCCGTCAAACCCGCCGGGACCAAAGAGGAACGGATCATAGAATCCCGGATAAAAACCATGGAAGCGACCGCCATAGGGGTGGCCCCAAAAGCTGAAGCCACCACACCAGGGATCGTTCCAGCCAAAACACCGGCCGAAACCGCCGCCCGGGTTACTGCGCACCTTTTCACGGCCCTTGTCGACATCATAGCTGACGCTGACGACGAGGTTCGGCGCGTCTCCCGTGGCCACAGGACGATAGCCGACCTGTGTTAGCTTGGAGGAAATGAGCTGCGCATAGTTAGCGAACTCCAGTCCGCCATCCAGCTTCGGGTCTGCGGCCTTGATGGCAAATGTCTGGCCTTGTGCGGCTGGCATCTGCTGAAAGCGGCTGACCTTCGCATCAAAATTCTGGGCGCAACCCGCGGCAGCGAGAAGCGCGAGCGGTGCGGTGGCACGAATGATAGACCCTATACGCGACATCAGTTTATCCCGTTTCTACGACTCAGCCATGGTTCGGCTCTGGTATGAAGGTAGGTTCGACCAGTCGCTCTGAACAGGGGTTGAATGGAGACTATTTTTGCAGGCCGAGCGCGGCATAGGTTTGCGCAAGCGTTGGTGCTGCCAACTGAGACGCGCGTTCTGCTCCGCGGACCAAGATACTGTCGAGCGTGGACGTGTCCTGCCGCAAGGCGTTGAACCGCTCTGTAATCGGGCGTAGCGTTTCGATGAGAAGCTCCCCCAGCGCGGGCTTGAAGGCGCCAAAGCCCTGTCCACCAAAGCGCGCGAGGATGGCGTCCACGCTGTCATCCGCAAGGGCTGCATAGATGCCGACCAAGTTCTGCGCTTCGGGCCTGCCTTCAAGGCCGGCCTTGTCAGCGGGCAGGGGCTCAGGGTCGGTCTTTGCCTTTTTGACCTTCTGCATGATGGTGTCGGCATCGTCGGTCAGGTTGATCCGGCTCAAATCGCTCGGGTCTGACTTGGACATTTTAGAAGAACCATCGCGCAGGCTCATGATGCGGGCGGCAGCGGGTGGAATGATCGGTTCGGGCAGGGTGAAGACGTCCGCCTCATAATCTGTGTTGAACTTCTGCGCGATGTCGCGGGCGAGCTCCAGATGCTGCTTTTGGTCTTCCCCCACGGGCACATGCGTCGCCTGATAGAGCAGTACGTCTGCGGCTTGCAGGACGGGATAGGCAAAGAGGCCGACGCTCACGCCTTCGCGGTTCTTGCCCGCTTTGTCCTTAAACTGCGTCATGCGGTTCAACCAGCCGATGCGCGCGGTGCAGAAAAGCAACCAGGCGAGTTCAGCATGCGCTGGGACGCGCGCCTGATTGAACAGGATGGAGCGGTCCGGGTCGATGCCGCTTGCGATCAGCGCAGCCGCCATCTCCCGCGTATTGTTCGCGAGGTCTGCCGGGGTGTTGTAGACGGTGATCGCGTGAAGATCGGCGAGGAAGTAGAGCTTGTCGCCGTCATTTTCGTCTTGCATCCGCACCCAGTTGCGGATGGCGCCCAGATAGTTGCCGAGGTGGAGATTGCCTGTCGGCTGAATGCCGGAAACGACGCGCATGACTTCAATGTCTTCCTGTTTGACGAGACGTCAGGCCGATGCCCGTTCAGGCGAATTTAGGCAAGGGGTGCGCCGCGATCAGGCGGCGGGCTTCTTCCGCTTCAGGAGGAGGAGCACATCATCCCGATTGATGGCGCCGATCATCCAGCCAAGGCCGAAATAGACGATACCGCCCGCACCGATGAGGGTGCTGAGGGCGATCATGCGCTCAATCGTCGCGCCATTGAACATGGGGCCGAGGACGACGTTGACGGCATAAAGCGTGGCCCCCATCGCCGCTGCCGCAATCAGCTGTCGTAGAACGCGGGAGGCGACATGCGCGGAAATTTGGAAATGCCCGCGCTTGCGCAGTGTGATGTAGAGCATCGCGCAATTGAGCCACGCCGTGAGCGCCAAGGCCAGCGCCAGCCCGTAAAGGCCAAGCCAAGGGACAAAGGCGAAGTTGAGGGCGATGTTGGCGCCAAGCACCCACATAGCGATGCGCAGCGGGGTTTTGGTGTCCTCCCGCGCAAAGAAGCCGGGGGTGAGCACCTTCACCAGCACATAGGCCGGGAGCCCCAGCGCGATGATGGCGAGCGTATTGCCGGTCACGATGGCGTCTTCAGGCGTAAATTGGCCGCCGCGGAACAATGCGGTGACAAGCGGCACACCGGCGGCTGCAAAGGCAATGGCGGCGGGCAGGGTGAGCAACATGCCGAGTTCCAAAGCCTGATTTTGGATCTTCTGGGCTTCCTCGGGCTGGCCCTGATCAACAAATTTGCTGATCGACGGGAGAATTGCAGTGCCAAGCGCGGTCCCGATAATGCCGAGCGGAAGCTGGTTGAGCCGGTCCGCGTAATTCAAATGCGCCATCGAGCCTTCGGTCAGATAGCTGACGAACTGCGTGTCGATGAGGATGCTGACCTGATACACGCCGGCGGCAAAGGTCGCTGGAATGACCACGCGGAAGAACTGACGAACACCCGGCGTCATGCATGGACGGCGCAGTCTCAGACTGATGCCCGCCGAACGCGCGGCCCACCAGACAAGGGCCAGTTGGATCACGCCGCCGACGACAACCGCAATGGCCAGCGCCTGCGCACTTGCAGCGCCCCCTGTCGGCACCAGCAGCAGCGCGACCAGCATCGCCAGATTGAGCAACGCCGGCGCAAAGGCAGCGGCTGCAAACTTATGCATGGAGTTCAGCACGCCCGAATAGAGCGAGACGAGGCTGATCAGCATCAGATAGGGAAAAGTGAGCCGCGACAGCCAGTTGGTCAGCTCAAACTTGGCGGCATCCCCTGCATAGCCCGAGGCAAGGAGCCAGACCAAAGCGGGCATAGCGAGTTGGCCGATGATCGTGAAGGCAAGCAGCACCGGCAGGAAGACGGCCAATACTTCTTCAGAGAATTTGCGTGCTTCCTCAAGTCCGCCTTCGCCGTGATAGCGTTGGCTGAACAAGGGCACGAAACCGGCGGAGAACGCGCCTTCGCCAAAGAATCGGCGGAAGGTATTGGGAAGCCGGAAAGCCAAGAGAAACGCATCGGCAAACATGTTGGCGCCCAAGATGCGCGCCATCACCATTTCGCGTGCAAAGCCGAGCACACGGCTGACCATTGTCAGCCCGCCGATTGTTCCAATGGCTTTTCCGAGTTTCACAGGGCTTATGCGTTACCTTCTGCCGTCAGTCCGCCTTCTTGCTGGGCGGCGAGTTCGGCCTGCTGCATGTAGAGCGACCCGAAGTCGATTGGGTCCAGCATCAGGGGCGGGAAGCCGCCATCACGCACGGCATCTGCCAAGACGCGGCGGGCAAACGGGAAGAGCATGGCTGGTGCTTGTGCGAGCAGAATCGGTGCCATCTGGTCTTCGGGGATGTTGCGGATGCCGAACAGGCCCGCGTAAACGAGTTCAACGGCAAACGCGGTCTTTTCGGCGCTTTTGGCGGTCACATTGATTTTCACCGTCACTTCGTGAACGTCATCTGCGATCTGCGCGTTGCCGATGTTGAAGTTCACATCAATCTGCGGCTGGCCCTGCCATTGAAAAACAGCAGGTGCGTTTGGATTTTCGAAAGAAAGATCCTTCACATACTGAGAGATAACACCGACGGCGGGCAGGTTATCTTCGCCGTTTGCAAGGGTTTCGTTCGTATCAGCCATGGGTTGAGCCTGTCCTGTCGTTCGCAAATCGGCAGGAACAGCCCCGCCTAGTGGTCAGGCGCGGCGCGTAGCAGGGGGCAGCGAAGAGGGCAATGGCGCAGTTTTCAAGACTATTCCCCAAAGGACCATTTGAAAGCGACGACGCAAAGCCCTATGTTGAAGTTTGAAAGGTTACATCCGTGGTAGAAACAGTCCTCTTTGCAATGGTCACCGTCTTTCTGGGTCTGCGGCTTTATGCCGTGCTCGGTAAACGCACGGGGCATGAGCAATCGATGCGCAAGCCGGTGGAAGAGCCTGCTGTGACATCTACGGCGGCCGGCACGACAGACCTCCGCGACAACGGGCCTGCCCGTGTCGCGGGACCAGCGCCGTTTGATCAGGAGGCTGCGGCAGGCCTTCGGGCAATTTCTGCTGCGGACAATCGGTTCAACCCTGCCGAGTTCATCGAAGGTGCCAAGAGCGCCTATGGCATGATCCTTGAAGATTTCTGGAAAGGCGATGTGGAGGGCCTGTCGCCTTATGTCAGCGTCTCCGTCCGTGACAGCTTTGCCGACGCGGTGAAAGCGCGCACTGAGGCGGGCGAAGTTTTGGACAACCGCCTTGTTCGGATTGACCGGGCGGCCATCGCATCGGCATCGCTGGAAGGTAAAGTCGCCCGGATCGCTGTGCGTTTTGATGCGGATATTGCGGCTGTCACCCGCGACGCAGAGGGTAATGTCCTTGCCGGGTCGATGACGGATGCGCTTGAAACGCATGATGTCTGGACGTTTGAGCGGGAAATCCGTTCTTCCGACCCCAACTGGATTCTTGTCGACACCGACGAAGCCGACTAACCGGCTTTGGATGAGCCGAAGATTATCCCTCGCCGTCATTGTTGCGATTGCCCTTTCCGGGTGTAGCGCGCGGATCATACCGCACGGCCCTGGTGCGTCTGCGCCTCCGCCGCGAGGGACGTCCGAGAAGCCGCTCCCGTCCAAGCCGATCGTAAAGCCTGCGCCGGTCATCGCGCCGAAGCCAGTTGAGCCAGTCACCCCAAAAGGACCCAATGCCGCCATGGCGGGCCTTATCGCGGGGCCAGAGTATGCCAGCTTTGGCGTCTCGAACGAAAGCGCTGCCCGCGCGCTGGACGCGTTTCGTATCTCATGTGGCACTTTGCAACGCCGGACCGATGGGTCAGGCCTGACCAAAGGCAGTGACTGGGCATCTGCCTGTGCCGCGGCGGTAACTGCGCGGGATGCCCAGGCCTTCTTTTCAAACAATTTCGAAGTTGTGCAGGTCGGCGACGGAAAGTCGCTGGCCACGGGATATTATGAGCCTGAGATTGCAGGCGCACGGACGCAATCTGCTCAATACAACGTGCCCGTTTACAAGCGCCCTTCGGATATCATCGACGTCGATTTGGGCCTGTTCTCTGACGATCTGAAGGGAAAACGCGTCCGCGGACGGGTGAAGGGTGGAAGCCTTATCCCCTATGCTGATCGGGCGGAAATTGAGGAAGGCTGGCTATCGGGTCGCGGCCTTGAATTGGCCTGGGCCGCTGATCCGGTCGAGTTCTTTTTCCTGCAGGTTCAAGGCTCCGGTCGTCTGCGCTTGCCCGACGGGTCAGTCATGCGGATTGGCTATGATGGGCAGAATGGTCGGGATTATACCGGCATTGGGAAGATGATGAAGGATCGCGGGCTGCTTGGCCCAGGCCAGACCTCCATGCAGGGCATCATGGCGTATTTGCGTGCCAACCCTGAAGAAGGCCGTGCGATCATGCGCGAGAATAAGAGCTGGATCTTCTTTAAGGAGCTCACAGGCGCAGGCCCGCTCGGTGCGCTCGGCCTGCCAGTAACACCCAAGGGCACCGTCGCTGCTGATCCGATGTTCGTGCCATTGGGCGCGCCCGTTCTGTTGTCGACGGACCGGGCGGAAGCAAATGGGCTTTGGGTGGCGCAGGACACAGGTGGAGCAATCAAGGGCTCCAACCGGTTCGACACCTTTTGGGGGGCGGGGAGTGAAGCCCGGACGATCGCAGGCGGCATGTCTGGCAGGGGTTCCGCGTTCCTGCTCCTCCCCAAAGGGACTGTGGCCCGATTCAAGGCGGAGGCACCCGTTGCGGGGACGCCGCCTCAGCGCTGAAGAGCAGGTCATCTGGGCGCGTGTCGCGCGCAGCACGCGTCCCTTTCCGGGCCGCGCGCACATAGAGGCTGCCGAGTTGCCCCAGACGATGGAGGTTGCACTTCCGCTGGCGAAAAAGCCTGCCCGACGGCAGGTGCCAGCAGACCGGCGCCTTGGTGCGCCAACGCTGAGCCCGGCCCCTGTACGAGATACGCTCGACGGAAGCTGGGACAAGCGCATCCTGAAAGGCGATCTTCGCCCGGACATGAGCATTGATCTCCATGGCGAAACTTTGGCCAGTGCACATGCGCGTTTGAACCGGGGTTTGGACGCCGCCATCCGCAGGGGTGATCGTGTCATCTTGCTTGTCACCGGCAAGGCCGCTGTGAACAATCCCCGGCTGCCGCCGACGAGCAGGGGCGTTATCCGGGCTTCCATCACCGACTGGCTGGCAGCTTCCCCTTATGCGGACCGGATCGCTGCCATCCGGAATGCCCACCCCCGCCATGGGGGCGCGGGTGCACTCTATCTTGTCTTAAGAAAACCACGCTGAACCGCGGATAAACCCCATCCGATTAAGCCAATTATTAATTCCTTTTGGACATAAAGCCGGATGGGAAAAGTTCTAATCGGCTGAATGCTTGGCCGAGGGGGTTCGGAGAATGCAAGGCAATGCCTTGAAAATTCACGCATTTGGCTTTGCATTCAGCATTGGTGCTGTTGCATTCCTTTTGGCGAGCTTTTCAGAGCTTACCGATCATGAAGATGTTTGGTCTTTTAGTAATCCCCTCATCATCGCACTTGCCTGCGGTGTGTTGGCTTGGGGGGCGGCCGATCGTCTGATTTCCGTGGTGTCCGCATCCATCGATTCTGCCGTCCTACGGCTGAGCGAAGCTGCCGCTGGCGATCTCGACTCCCCTGTCCCGCAACATATTGAAGGCACCATGCCCGACCTTTCCCAGTCTTTGGGCGATCTGTTCTTGCAGGTTCGCACGAATATGGAACAGGTCAACACCATGGCGCTGTTTGATCCTGTTACGGCGCTTGCCAACCGGATGCACTTCCGTAACGAGACCGAAGCACTGCTGGCGGTGGCACCTGCTGAACGGCTGGATGCGCTGTTCTTTATCGATCTCGATAACTTCAAAGGCGTGAATGACACGCTGGGTCATGCGGCCGGTGATCAACTGCTCATCATGATTGCCAACCGCCTTCGGTCCATCTTTCCTTCGTCTGGCAGCGTTGGCCATCCGCCTGTTCTCGGCCGCCTTGCGGGAGACGAGTTTACCGTCTTCGTGCCGGCCGTGCGTTCCGAAGCAAAGGCGCGGGAGATGGGCGCGATCATTTTGCGCGCGCTGAGCGAACACTTTTCGCTCTGTGGACAGTCAGTGCGCGTGGGGGCCTCTATGCGATTGCCCGCCCGAGCTCAGAAGCGGCACTCCGCAATTTCATGGTACCTTCAGACGTCGCTTCCACACGCCGCAAGGCCTAAATCCGGGCCAGCACGCCTGCATAGATTTTTACGAGGGCCTGAATGTCGGCGAGTGCCACAGCCTCGTCGAGCTTATGCATGGTCGCGTTGCACAGGCCGAATTCGACGACAGGGCAGAGCTTGCTGAGGAAGCGCGCGTCGGACGTTCCGCCGGTCGTCGACCGATCAGCGTCAAGACCCGTGACGTCGCGGATGGCTTCGCCGATGAGATCGCTGAACGCACCGGGCGGCGTCAGGAAGGCTTCTCCGGAAATGCGCGCATCAACTTCTGCTGCGGGCTCCACATCATGGACAATCGCGCGGATCATGGCGCTGAGGCTTTCGCCACTGTGAAGGTCATTGAAGCGGATGGACAGGCGGGCCTTGGCGGCTGCGGGAATGACGTTGGTCGCCTTATTGCCGACTTCCAGCTCTGTGATCTCGATATTTGAGGCCTGAAACCAATCCGTCCCTTCATCCAGAACGATGCCGTCAATGCGGGCGAGCATGCGGATGAGTTTGGTTATCGGGTTGTCGGCAAGATGCGGGTAGGCAACATGGCCTTGGGTGCCGGGAACGGTGATCCATATGTTGACCGAGCCGCGCCGTCCGATTTTCATCATATCGCCAAGGCGGCTTGAGGATGTCGGCTCCCCAACGAGGCACAGATCAGGGATCATCCCGCGCTGCTTCATATGCTCGATCAGGGCGACCGTGCCGAAGACGGCAGGGCCTTCTTCGTCACCGGTGATGATCAGGCTAACGCGGCCGGGATGGTCGGCGGGGATGGCGGCGACAAAAGCGGCAATGCTCGCCTTCATGTCGACAGCCCCGCGACCGTAGAGGAGGTCTCCGCGCACTTCGGGTGCGAACGGGTCGCTCTGCCACCCATCGCCGGGCGCCACGACGTCCAGATGCCCGGCAAAGGCAAAGTGCGGCTTGTCGCCTGCGCCTGCGCGTGTGGCGAACAGGTTTTCCACCGGTCCATCCGGCGCGTCGCCGCACACAAAACGGTCGACTTCAAAGCCAAGCGGCAGCAGTGCCGCTTCCAACACGTCGAACACTTCGCCACGGGCTGGCGTTACCGAGGGCGCGGCCATGAGCCGCATGGCGAGGTCGATTGCGTCTGTCACGACCTCGGCCTAGCCTCGAGCGTGGCTGAATGCAAAGGGGGAAGCCAACCAGACCGGACTGTTACTGAACAGGCTCTTCAAACCGATCAATCACCCACTCCTCTCCCTGAGCCGCAGCAAGCCAGTCCTTCATGAAAGGATGGTTCAGGACCGCATCCATATAGGCCTCGGCAAAACGGGCGACGGGAATGGAATAGGTGACAAGGCGGGTCACGACGGGCGCAAACATGATGTCTGCGGCCCCAAAGTCCCCAAACAGAAAATCGCCTTCACCCCCAAAGCGCGCGCGGGATTGGCCCCAAATCTCCATCAGGCGCGCGACGTCCTTTTCGACGTCTGGATCAAGCGGCGCTGGGGGATAAACTCGTCGCGTATTCATCGAATGCAAGCGGCGCAGGTTCATGAAGCCGGAATGCATTTCTGCGGAGATGGAGCGTGCCATGGCGCGGGCGGACTCGTCCTGTGGCCAGAACTTATCGCCGCCCGAACGCTCATTCAGAAATTCAAGAATGGCAAGGCTGTCCCAAACGGCAATGTCGCCGTCCCATAAGATGGGCACCTTGCCGGAGGACGGCGCAAAGTCTCTGCTTTCGCGGCGTTGGCCCCAGTCCGCATCATAAAGCGGAACGACGATTTCCTCGAAGGGGAGACCGGACTGCTTGGCCGCGAGCCAACCGCGCAGCGACCAGCTGGAATAGGTTTTGTTGCCGATGAAGAGCTTGAGCATGTCCGCTTCATAACCAATGCCGTCCTGCAAAGTCGAGCAGGAACCGGCTGGTGGCTAGGTGTTGATCGCCTCAAGCACAGCGGCCCTCAATTCGGGCAGGCCCATGCCCTTTTCGCTCGACGTCTGGATGATGTCGGGATGTGCGGCAGGGCGCTTGCGGACGTCTTCTGCTGTCTTCTGGGTGACTTCCGCAAGGGCACTTGCTTTGATCTTATCGGCCTTGGTCAGGATGATACGATAGCTGACGGCAGCCGCATCCAGCATGTCCATAACGTCTGTATCGACGTCTTTGATGCCGTGGCGGCTGTCGATCAGGACGAGTGCGCGCTTCAGGACCTGCCGGCCACGCAGATAGTCATTCACCAGAAAGCGCCACTTTTTGACGACATCCTTGGGGGCTTCGGCAAAACCATAGCCTGGCATATCGACCAGTCGGAATTGCAGAGGCTCGCCGACATCGAAGAAGTTCAGTTCTTGCGTGCGGCCCGGTGTGTTCGAGGTGCGCGCTAAGGCGTTGCGGTTGGTCAACGCGTTGATCAGCGACGACTTACCCACGTTGGAGCGTCCCGCAAACGCGACTTCGTTCACGTTCGCATCGGGCAGGAACTTCAGGTCCGGCGCGGACTTGAGAAAGGCGATAGGCCCGGAGAAAAGCTTCCGGGCCGTTTCGATCTGATCGTCTGAAAAGCTCACTTACTGGGCGCTTCCTTCATCGCCGGATGGCGCGCGTACAACAATTTTTGCTGGGCAATGGTCAGCAGGTTGTTGACCACCCAGTACAGCTGCAAACCGGCTGCAAACGGGGCCATCATGAACATCATGACCCACGGCATGATGGAAAACACCTGCTGCTGGACAGGGTCAACCGGTGCAGGGTTCAGCTTGAACTGGATGTACATCGTAATGCCAAGCAGGATTGGCAGCACGCCAAGCGCAATCATGGACGGCGGCGTGAACGGCAGCAGGCCGAACAGGTTGACCGGCGTGAGCGGGTCCGGCGCGGAAAGATCGTTGATCCAAAGCGCAAAAGGCTGATGCCGCATTTCGATGGTCAGCAGCAACACCTTATAGAGCGCGTAAAAGACCGGGATCTGGATGAAGATCGGAAGGCAGCCCGCCATCGGGTTGATCTTTTCCTTCTTATACAGCTCCATCATTGCCTGCTGTTGTTTCTGCTTATCGTCCTTATATCGCTCCTGAAGCGCCTTCACTTTGGGCTGAACGACACGCATTGCTGCCATGGACGCGAACTGGCGCTGGGCAATGGGGAACATGGCCAGCTTGATGGTCAATGTCAGCAGGATGATCGCGACGCCGAAGTTCTTCACCAGTTTGAACAAAGCGTCGAGCAGGTAGAAGATGGGTTTTGCGAACATTTTGAACCAGCCCCAGTCGATGGCATTGCCGAACTGCTGGATGCCGAGCTTATCCATATAGCTGTCGAGCACCGGCACTTCCTTTGCACCTGCAAAGAAGTGGGTCCTCACAGAGTTTGTCTGGCCGGGGGCTACGACCGTGTTGTCGAGCGCATAATCGGCCTGATAGGCGCCTCCGCCCTTGCGGAATCCGGCGTCCATATGCGCCTCTGGGGCAGGTGCCATAGCCGTCAGCCAATAGGTGTCACCAAAGCCAAGCCAGCCACCTGTGGATTTGAACCGCTGGCCCGCAGTGCCTTGTTCATCGAGGTCGGTATAGTTCACGTCATAGTTCGTCGCATTGTCGAACGTGCCGATGGGGCCGACATGGATGGTCCAGCTGTCAACGTCATGGCGTGGTCCGGCGAGAGCGCTTGACTGGCCCACCGTAGCAAAGCCGCGGTTGATATAGCCAAAGGGTCGGACGGCGAGGGGGCTTGCGCCCTTGTTCACGACGCTTTGGTCAACCGTGAACATATAGTCTTCGTCAACTGAAAGCCGGATCTCGAACAATTGTCCCTGTCCATTGTCCCAGCTGAGCGTGACAGGCGATTTCGGTGTCAACTTCGGGGCGCTTGCCTTCCAGACAGTATCGCCATCGGGGAAGGTGCCGCCGGAGCCGGTCCAGCCGAATCCGGCAAATTGGCTATGTTCGGTGCCCAATGGGGAAAGGATGCGGACCGGCGGCGAATCCTTCTTCACCGTCAATGTGTGCCGCGGCAGAATGAGGTCATCAAAACGCGCGCCCTTCAGGCTGATCGAGCCTTTCAGCTTCGGCGTTTCAACGGAGATACGGCCGCTTTCGATAAGGACGGCATTCACGTCGCGTGGCTTTGCAATGGCTGGCGTCGCTGTGGCTGTTGGCACGCCTGCCGCAGTGGTTTGCGCGGTCTGGGTAGCTGCAGGCGGGGCCTTGGGCTGTGGGAAGAACTTCTCACCAAGATAGGTCCAGCCAAACAGGACAAGCGCCGACAGCAGGATGGCCAGCACGAAGTTGCGATTCTCGCTCAACTCAATTCCCCAATAAACTCACGGCACCGGGTCATAGCCTTGGCCGCCCCAGGGGTGGCAGCGCAAGATACGACGGACGGAAAGCCAGCTTCCTTTGAGCGCGCCATAGCGCCTCAAGGCCTCGATTGCATAGGCCGAACAGGAGGGTTGATACCTGCAGGTCGGTGGTAAAATTGCCGACGGCCCCCACTGCCACGCTTTTGCGAGCCAGATGAGCAGCCGCGCGATCATTCCGCGACCTTCGCCAAAGCTTTGGTCAGATCGTTCCGCAGCTTTCCGAAATCCCGGTCAACCGCGCTATTGCGTCCGATAAGAACATGGTCTGCCCCGGCGATACCTGCGTGGGGAAGGAGTTCCCGTGCAAGTTCCCGAAAGCGGCGCTTCACGCGATTGCGGATGACGGCATTGCCGACTTTTTTGGTGACGGTGTACCCAACCCGCATTTGCGTGGTGGAATCCTGACGATCACGGACAAGCAAAACGAGGCCGCCAAAGGCAGCCCGCTTTCCGGAATTGGCGGCCAGAAAATCTGACCGCTTATTCAGGGTGATCAGGCCGACAGCTTCTTGCGACCGCGGGCGCGACGGCCCCGGATTACTGCACGGCCACCGACGGTCGCCATGCGAGCCCGGAAACCGTGACGCCGTGCGCGAACCAAGTTGCTCGGCTGGAAGGTGCGCTTCATCGCTCATGCCCTTAAAAACAAATCAAAAAGAAAAAGCCGCCCCGAAAGCGGCGACCTTGATGGAGCGTCCGATATGCGGATCATCACCAAGAGTCAATCGCCGGATGCCTTTTTCCTCAACGCTTCACGCCTTTTGTGGCTCTTGCGCCGCAAGCTCCAGTCTGTCCATCCGCCCTGTCGGGGGTAACGCCGCTTGAACCGCACATAGCGCCGTCGCGCCCAAGCAGACGTCTGAAGGACGAGGCCAAGACCGATTGCGAATAACACAACGCCACCGGGGCCCGGCAGAGGCGAGACGAGGGGCGCACATATCATGCACAAGGCGCCAAAGATCAGAAGTGCCACCCGGACAGCGGGAACCTGTAACAATGATTTCCAGCGGTTGCGCAATGACATGTCCGCCATTTGGTGGGTTCCCCATGCCGATGCAAGAGGCGAGCGGCCGATGTCGCGTTGAATTGTGCTCGGATCAGTTTGCGATGTTGAAGTGCGCCAGTTCCTGACGCGTCATAAAGTGGATGCCGTCGTGCGGAGCGACCGTGTTTGTGAAGGCGTAAAATTCACGCGCCTTGTCAGGAGAAAAGCCCATGTCGATGTAATAGCGGATATATTCCTGATGCACGGGATCATTGCGCGGATAGTCCTTCGCCTCACGCCCATTTTCATCGATCCAGCTGTGGACGCCAAGTTCAGCGCCCGGCTCGGCGCGATGTTCGGCACCTGCCAAGAACAGCTCCACGCCGCCGGAACGCGCTGATCCATTGCTCGGTACGACGGTTCGCATCCCGGCGGACCGGATCATGCGCGCAAGGACGAGGTTGGCTTCGTCGTCCACCGTGCCGGGGCACTCAATAATCTTGATCGTGTCAACATTGGGCCAAGCCGCCATCAGGGCGCGGAAGCGGTTGGGCGACATGCTGTCGATGACATTGTCGAGACCGGCTGTGTTTTCATCAATAATGTAAAAGGGTCCATAACGGTGCGCGCGTCGGGCATTGGTCGTTCGCCGCTCTACCGGGATAGCAGATCCGACATTATTCGACCGCGAATCAATGACATTCGCATATTCTATTGTCGTATAACTTTGCTCTCGGCTGTCATCTGCTTGCGCAGGCCCGGAAATCGTAAGTATCGACAAGCCGATGAGTGCAGTTATAGTGCGAAAGGCGTGGGTCGAAGGTGTGTTCAGCATGGCCAGTTACTCCTGAACCGGAGATGCACTGCCGATGCTTTCCAACACTTTCGGGCGACTGGTTAACGGATGTTTTAGGATCAGGAATTTCAGATGGTCGCCATTGCCCGCACGGTCGCTTATCTCGGTTTGGACGCGCGCAGCGTAGAGGTGCAGTGCCAAGTTTCGGCAGGTGTTCCGGCGTTTATTGTCGTTGGCCTGCCTGACAAGGCTGTCGCTGAGAGCCGGGAAAGGGTGCGTGCGGCGATTGCAGCGATTGGCCTGTCGCTGCCCCCGAAACGTATCACAGTGAACCTTTCTCCTGCGGATTTACCGAAAGAAGGGTCACATTACGATCTGCCAATCGCCGTGGCGTTGCTCGGGGCCATGGGAATCGTCGATCCCGAAACGATCGCCTCCTATCTTTTTGTTGGAGAGTTGGGTCTCGATGGGCGGGTGACAGCGTCGCCCGGCGTCCTACTGGCGGCCCTTCACGCGTCTCAACATCAACTCGGTCTGGTTTGCCCGGCTGAACAGGGGCCTGAGGCAGCTTGGGCCGGAACCGTCGAAGTCATTGCAGCGCCAGACCTTTTGACCCTGCTCAACCATTTCAAAGGGGCCGCGATCATCCCGCCACCGGCACCGGGGCAGGTCGACATCAAAGCTTCCGGCCCTGATCTTGCTCAGGTGAAGGGGCAGGAAACAGCCATGATAGTGACCGTTCCGGCTGGTGGATGATGCTTCTTTACCTGCCCTATATTGGCTGGGTGGCTGCACAGAATCGGCCGAATGCGGAATTGGTTGTGTCGGGCGCCATTCTTGTCGGTTTCGTTGCTCTCTTCATCCTCTTCTTGCTGCCGGGAACACCGATGGAGAACCGTTTTGGGCCCAATCCGCGCGGCGTCAGCGGAATGTCGCGCTAAGCTTGCACCGAAAGCGCGGCTGCGCTAGGCGCTCCGCCACATGCCCCTGTGGTGAAATTGGTAGACGCGCTCGACTCAAAATCGAGTTCCGTAAGGAGTGCTGGTTCGAGTCCGGCCAGGGGCACCAAAATTCACAAAATTAAGAGATGATATTGCGCTCGGGTGGCTCGTTGGAGCTATTCGTGCCTTTCCGCTTTGGGCGGTATGAACCATATTACCGGGATGAAAATCCATTCTGGTCTCCAAAAAATCTCTAAGCTGGGAAGCTAGGTGGAGTTTGTGCGCCAATCGGTTAGAAGACTCTGATGCAAAGACATATTTCGACTGATGTTCTGGTGATTGGCGGGGGCACTGCCGGGTTTGGCGCGGCGATTGGCGCGGCGCGGCAGGGCGCGCGGGTCCGACTGGTTGAGGGGACCAGCAAGATCGGCGGCGTGATGGCGTTTTGCCCCGGCATGCCGTGGGGCGGCGGCTATCCGACAGGCCGGAGCATTGGCGGCGTGTTCGCCGACCTGACTGACCAGCTTTGTGCCATGCAGCCGCCCATGGCCGAGGTCCGGCCCTCGACGCTTGAGAACTTCGGACATGAAGTGATCTACGACCATGAAGCCGCTGTCTTTGCGATGTTCCAGATGCTTGAGGATGCAGGCGTCGATGTGCATCTGAATACCTTTGCCGGAGCACCCGTGATTGAAGAGGGCCGCATCCGCCATATCGCCTGCACCGACCGGACTGGACCGATGACGATCGAGACCGGGATGGTGATCGACTGTTCAGGCGACGGCGACCTCTCCGCCCGCGCGGGCGTGCCGTTCATGGTGGGTGATGGGCGCGGCAATATGATGGGGGTCACGCTCTCCTTCTCGATGCTGAACGCGCCATGGGATCGGGTCTTTGCCAAGGGCGATCCCTATTTCCAGAAAGAAGCCGAGGCGGGCATTGCCGAAGGGCGGCTCCATCCTGATCTTGCCAAACTCTATCTGATGAAGGGCTTCCACCGCGATACGGTGTTCTGCAACTCGGTCCATATCCGCGGCGTGGACGGGACGGATCCACAGCAGGTGGCAAAGGCGACGCAAGAAGGCCGGCGGCGCTGCCACCAGCTTGCCCGTTTCCTGATCGAGAGTGTGCCGGGCTTTGAACAGGCGCGCATGAGCGAACTTGGGCCTACAGTCGGGGTCCGCGAGACACGTAAGCTTGAAGCGGTGCACCGCATCCTTGCCCGCGATCTTTCCGCCGGAGCCAAGCCCGCCGACGGCATCGTATGTTGCGACAATCCCATCGATGATGTGATGCGCAGCGATACTGAAATGACCCATGACGCGATCGTGGCCGAGGGCGATTATTACACCATCCCGTTCCGCGCGATGGTGCCCGAAAGCATAGGAAACCTCCTGTTCGCCGGACGCTTGGTCTGCGCTGATCCGGCCGCCTTCGCCTCGGTGCGCGGGATGCCACAGTGCATGGCCATGGGGCAGGCCGCGGGAACGGCAGCCGCAATGGCGCTCACCGACGGGCTGTCGGTTCAGGCACTCGACCCAGCCGCCATCGTGGCGTCACTTGCAGCACAAGGGATGCGCGGTATTGGCGGGGACGCCCTGCGCCGCCATGCCCCCGCCTTAGAGGCCGCAGCCTGACCGAAATGTCCCACGACCGAGACACTTAAAGCCCATGCAGACTGCCATCATCTCCGCCGCCGCAAGTGGCATCGGCCTTGCCATCGCCCGTGGTCTCAGCGCCGACGGCTGGCGGGTCTACGTTTGTGATCAGGATGAGGCCGCACTGATTGCGCTGGCGCAGACCGATCCTGCGCTCTTAGCCCATGCCTGCGATGTGAGCGACGCCGGGGCGGTGGAGGCGTTCTATCACGCTGTGGAAACGGATCTGACACGTGCCGGCCTTTCGGGCATTGATCTCCTCGTCAACAATGCCGGCGTTTCCGGCCCAACCGCACGGCTGGAGGATCAGCCGGTCGACGCATGGTTGCGGACCATAGATGTCAACATCAACAGCATGTTCCTAATGACGCGGCGCGCGATCCCCTTGCTGCGCGCCAAAGGGGCGGGCGGCTCGATCATCACCATGAGCTCCAACGCCGGACTGATGGGCTGCCCTCTGCGCGGCCCTTATGTAGCCAGCAAATGGGCGTTGATCGGCCTCACAAAGACGCTGGCGATGGAGTTAGGCCCCGAAGGCATCCGCGCCAACGCGCTCTGCCCCGCAAGCGTTGAAGGACCGCGGATCGACCGGGTAATCGCGGCGGACGCTGCCGCGCGCGGCCTGACCGTCGATGAGGTGGAACGCGAGTATAAGCGCCAGTCCTCGCTCCGCTCCTTTGCCACCAATGATGATATTGTGGGCATGGTGCGGTTCCTCACCTCACCCGCCGGACAGCGGATATCCGGTCAGGCGCTCGCCATTGACGGCCACACTGAGAGCTTGTCGCTCGATATAGACATCTAATGCGGGCTGGACCCGGCGAGAATTTCACGCGGGGACAGGCCAAATTGCTGCCGACACGCCCTTGAAAAAACGGGCTGGGAGGAAAAGCCCGCCGCCAGCGCTGCTTCGTGGACCGGCATTCCGGTCTGCCGCATGAGGTCGACCGCATGGCGGATGCGCAACGCGCGATAGAAGCGCCCCGGGCTTAGGCCCAGCTCCGCATCAAACAGCCGTTCGGCCTGACGGCGATGGAGGCCCTCAGCCACAAGAATGGTGGACAGCGGACGCCCTTTGGCAATTCCGCGCTCCATTGCCGTGACAAGCCGCTTGACCACCGGCCCCGCAACCTGCGTCTGCTGCCCCGATATGGTGCGCTGCGGCGCGCTGGCCGGGCGGATGCGATCATGGATCAGCTGGTCCGACACGGCCTGTGCGAGCGTAAGGCCATGGCGGGCCGCGATGTCGTCTAGCATCATGTCCATCGCCGCCGTGCCGCCCGCACAGGTGATCAGCCGGGCATGGCGTTCATAGAGTTCGGTTGAGACGGGGATCCGGGGATAGCGGCGACGAAACTCCTCCGCCGCCTCCCAGTGGAGGGTAATCATCTCGCGGCCCAAAATACCTGCCTCAGCCAGCACAAAGGCGCCTGTATCGATCGACCCGACCTGACATCCGGCGCGCCACATCCGGCGTATCTGCCCCAGCAAGGCCGGGCGGGCGCGGTCGAGCGGATCAAAACCGGCGCAGATGACCAACGTATGCGGCGCATCTGGCAAGGGGCCGTCAGACCGGAGCTGCATACCGTTCGATGCGGCGGCATAATCCCCGTCGGGGGAATGGATCGTCCAAGCAAAAAGGGCTTTGCTCGACAGACGGTTCGCAATGCGCAGCGGCTCTAACGCCGCGAAAAAGGCAATCGCCGAGAAGCCGGGCATCAGGATAAAAGCGAGCGACTGCGTCATCAAATGGCACCTGTCAGGGATTGTCGCATTTTGCAATTAATTGTCGTATTTTACGATTTGTTTCGGGCCGTCTCGAACTAAGCTGGGGTCCAGGATAAGAGGATATGCCATGAATTTCGAAACGTTTATCACATGCGCTGTAACAGGCTCAGGCGCCACCGCCGACAAGCACCCCGCATTGCCCATCACGCCGGAGCAGATCGCCAACGCCGCGATTGAAGCGGCGCGCGCCGGGGCGGCGATTGCCCATATCCATGTGCGCGATCCCGAAACCGGCAAGGGCAGCCGCGATGTGGCGCTCTACCGCGAAGTGGTTGAGCGGGTGCGCGCGAGCGACACCGACGTGGTGATCAATCTTACGGCCGGCATGGGCGGCGACATCGTGTTTGGCCCGGGCGAAAACCCTTTCCCGCTCGACCCCGCGGGCACCGACATGGTCGGCCCGATGGAGCGCCTGTTGCATGTGCAGGAACTGCTGCCGGAAATCTGCACGCTTGATTGCGGCACCATGAACTTCGCCGAAGCCGATTATGTGATGACCAACACGCCCGGCATGCTGCGCACCATGGCTGCTGAAGTGCAGCGCCTTGGTGTGCGGCCGGAACTGGAAGTGTTCGACACCGGGCACCTCGTGTTCGTGAAGGAAATGATCCGTGACGGGCTGCTGGATGATCCCGTCATGATCCAGCTGTGCATGGGCATCCCCTATGGCGCGCCGGATGATCCACTTACCACCATGGCGATGGTCCACCAGCTGCCGCCGGGGGCGATCTTCAGTGGCTTTTCCATCGGACGCAACCAGTTGCCCTTCGTTGCCATGGCGGCACTTGCAGGCGGCAATGTGCGTGTCGGTCTGGAAGACAACCTCTATCTCGGCCGCGGTGAGTTTGCGAGCAACGGCCAGTTGGTCGAGCGCGCTGTCCAGATCCTGACGGGCATGGGCGCGCGCATCATGAGCCCCGCCGACGTCCGCACCAAACTCAAGCTGACGAAGCGCTAGGAGTTCGCCACCCCGCTCACCCTGAGCCTGTCGAAGGGTGTCGCCCCAATATGCTTCGATGAGTTCAGCATGAGCGCGTGTGGGAAATATGAGACAGATTTAGCGCTCCGGGCGCGAGGAGAAGTATCGAATGGCACATGAAATCCGTAAAGTCGGGATTGTCGGCGGCGGCGTCATCGGCGCGGGCTGGGCGGCACGCTTTGCGCTCAACGGGATCGATGTCTCGGTCTATGATCCGGACCCGGAAATTGAGCGCAAGACGGCAGCCGTTCTCACCAACGCCCGTCGCGCTTTGACGCGATTATTTGGTCAGGCGCTGCCTGCCGAAGGCACGGTGACGTTCGCAGCTTCGCTTGCAGACGCCGTGCGTGATGCCGACTTCATTCAGGAAAGCCTGCCCGAGCGCGAAGACCTGAAAGTCCGGCTGCTCGCGGAAATGGATGCGGCGATGCCCGCGCATGCGGTGATCGGCTCGTCCACCTCGGGCTTGCTTCCGACCAAACTTCAGGCCGGCATGGCGCGGCCCGACCGGCTGGTCGTCGGCCATCCGTTCAACCCCGTCTATCTGCTGCCGCTCGTCGAAATCTGCGGCGGCGACCTGACCAGTCAGGAAACGAAGGACATCGCCGCCGCCGTCTATGAGCGCATCGGCATGAAGGTGCTGCACGTCCGCAAGGAGATTGACGGGTTTATCGCGGACCGCCTGCTGGAGGCCGTGTGGCGTGAGGCGCTGTGGCTGATCAATGACGGCATTGCGACCGCCTCTGAAATTGACGATGCGATCCGCTTTGGCGCGGGGATGCGCTGGTCGTTCATGGGCACGTTCCTCGTCTACCGGCTCGCGGGCGGTGAAGACGGCATGCGGCATTTCCTCCATCAGTTCGGCCCGTCAATGGAATGGCCTTGGACCAAGCTGATCGGCCCGAAGCTGACCGACGATCTGATCGATACGATTTCGCGCCAGTCCGATGAGCAGGCGGGCGGCATCGATCTGCGTACCTATGAAAAGCTGCGTGATGATTGCCTCGTCGATTTGACCCATGCGCTTGAACGCAACGATTTCGCAGCCGGTGCCGTGGCGCGCGCGCATCGATTGCGGCTGGATGGCGGGCCTGCCGACATTGGCTCAACAGGTCCCGACGGGCGTCTGTTGACCATCTCCACACCGGTTCAGCCTGAGTGGATCGACTATAACGAACACATGACCGAATATTGCTATCTCAAGCTGTTTGGTGATGCGACAGATGTGGTGCTGGCCAAAATCGGTGCGGGTGCTGACTATGTCGCGGCGGGCCATTCCTGGTACACGGTTGAGACGCATATCCGGCATCTCGGCCAGTCGCGTCTTGGGGAACCCATCGAAGTCCGCACCCGCGTGCTGGCTGCCGACGCCAAGCGCCTGCATCTGTTCCACGAAATGGTCAGCCTGCGCCAGGATGCGGTCATCGCAACTGCCGAGCATATGCTGGTCCATGTCGATGCCAAGGCCGAGAAATCGGCCCCGGCGCCTCAGGCCATGCAGGATGAGGCTCAGGTCCTCATTGCAGGTCAGTCCCAACTGCCGCTACCTGAGGGTATGGGCCGCCAGATAAAGATGCCGGGCTGATCGGCTAAAAAAGCTTTTGGGTGGGGGAGATAACGCATGGCCATGATTGAAACCCGTTCGATCGACTACGTCCCTCTGGCCGAGCGGCGCGGGGAGGTGCGGCATCTTTGGCCGGTTTGGTTCACGGGCGATGCGCACCTCGCAACGCTTGCCACAGGCGCGATCAGCGTCGTGGGCGGGCTCGACCTGTTCTGGTCAAGCCTCGCCGTGATTGGTGGCTGCATACTCGGCACCGTGCTGATGGCGCTGCATTGCTCGCAAGGGCCGCAGCTTGGCCTGCCGCAGATGATCCAATCGCGTCCGCAATTTGGCTATTTGGGCGCTTTGCTCGTCTGGATAGTCGCGCTTGTCACCTATATCGGGTTCAATGCGCTCAACCAGTCGCTGGCGGCGAGTACAGTCAAGGAACTGGTCGGCCTGCCAGAGGGGCCGACGATCGTGGTCTTCGCAATCCTTGCCGCCCTCATCGCGGCGGCAGGATATGATCTGATCCACAAGGCGCAGCGCCTGCTCGCCTATCTCATGCTGGCGGTGCTGGCGGTTTACACCGTTGGGCTCTTTAACGTCGTTGATCTTTCAGCACTGCTGCAACCTGGACCGTTCAAGCCCACATTGTTCCTCGTCCAGTTCTTTGCCGCTGCCGGATACCAGCTGAGTTGGTCCATCTACGTCTCAGACTATTCGCGCTATTTGCCGCGCGAAGTGGGCATTCGCGCCTCCTTCTTCTGGACCTTCTGGGGGGCCTTTATCGGTGGCGCTTGGATGATGCTTGTCGGCGCGTTTGCTGCTGCCGCTTTTGCCAATGCGGATATTGTCGTCGCCCTGCGCCAAAGTGCGGACGCAATGTTCGGCGGGTTCGGTGTGATCATGCTCGTCAGCAGCTTTGGCGGTCTGATCACGATCACCTCGCTCAACCTTTACGGCTCTTCGCTCACTTTGCTCAGCGTTGTCGATAGCGTCACGCCGATCCGGCTCGGCATAGCCTCACGCATGACGGCTTTGGCTATCGTCCTCGCGACATCTTTGGCCCTGTCGCTCGCCCTCAGTGGGAATGTGCTGCACGCACTGGAGGCGTTCCTCGCCGTGCTTGTCTACCTCTTCACGCCGTGGACCGCGATCAACCTTGTGGACTTCTTCTTCGTGCGAAAGGGCCGCTATTCGATCCGCGCGATGTTTATGGCAGATGGGCTTTATGGCCGTTGGAACTGGCGCGGGCTGACGTCCTACGCGGTCGGATTCATCGCCATGATCCCGTTCTTTAAGACGGAGCTCTATGTGGGGCCCGTCGCACAGGCGCTCGGCGGGGCGGATATCTCGATGCTGATTGGCTTGCCAGTGTCTGCAGCAGTTTACCTCATTCTTTGCCGCAGCCTCAATCTTTCGGGTGAACTGGCGCAGATCGAAGCACTTGACCGCAATCTGGAAACGGAGCCGGTGCGATGAGGCGGCATCTCCTCGCAGCGGTGGCGCTGACATTTGCGGTCCCAGCGCTTGCCCAGCCCATTGCCTTCCCCGATCATTTCGACCCCATCGGCACGCCGCTGCAGAGCCTGCAGACCCGCGAGGGGCGGACGGTCCATTTCACCGATACCGGCGAGGCGGGATGGACGCCTATGCTGTTCATCGGCGGCGTCGGCACAAGCGCCCGCGCGCCAGAACTGGTCGCATTTCTTGATACAGTGCGGCGGCGGCTCAAGGTGCGGATCATCGCTGTGGAACGCAACGGGCTCGGCGATACAGCCTTTGATCCGGCCTGGACCTTCGACGACTATACCAGCGAAGTGCAGCAGGTATTGGCCAAGCTCTCCGTCCAGCGGTTCGCGCTCGTCGCAATCTCGGGCGGCGGTGCCTATGCCGGGCATATCGCCGCCGCCATGCCCGAACGTGTAACCTCTTGGCATATGCTCGCCGCCATCGCTTCGGCCCCGGCGGGTAGCCCTGTCTGCGCTGCCGATCCGGCCACTCTGGAGGCTGGCCTGGCACAGCAAGTCAGCGCCCCACGTCAGTTCTGGGCCATGCCCGCAGACGGCGTCGCCGCCAAAGTCCCGGGCTTTACCGACCGCGCGGCCGATGAAGGCGCCCATGCCTATTTCATTGCCGGGCAGCGCGGCGATGCACGCGGTGTCGCGCGCGAATATCGGCGCTTCTGCGATGCGCCTGCGCCAGTCGCGGCGTTCCCGGCCCCAGCCTTCTTTTATTATGGCGAGGCTGACGCGCTCGTTCCGCCAAGCCAAGGTGACTATTGGGCCAACAAAGTGGCAGGCAAAGTCACCTTCCGCCGCTATCCGGGCGAAGGCCATGACGTGCAGTATCGCCATTGGGATCAATTGCTGCTCGATGTCGCGGGGCACGGCGACCACACTTTGGTCTGCGAACATGGCCGCGCTCGGCTAGTGGCAGGCCTCATTGCACCGGCACAGCTTTCGAAGGGCGCAACACTCGGGATCTGCGCTTGGCAGGCAGGACAGAGAAAAGGACCCGATCATGCCGCCGCAAAGTGATTTGGAAGACAAAGGCCACGGCCTGCGCACGCCGCTGGAGGGCGTTGCCGCCAAGCCGCTGACGCCCGGGGAGCCGATTGCGGCGCCCTTGCACCTGATCAGCCCGACCGTGCCGCGTGAGTGGGTCGACTATAACGGGCATATGAGCGAGTCCTGCTATCTGCTCGCTTTCGGGGATCAGTCGGACGCGTTCTTCCGCCTGATCGGCATTGACGAGGCTTACCGTGCAGGCGGGCATTCTTTGTTCACGGTGCAGACCATGATCTTCAACCTTGCCGAGGCGCATCTTGGCGACCGGCTTGACCTCTCCCTCCACCTGATCGACGCAGACGAGAAACGGCTGCACATCTTTCACGCCATGCACAATGCCGAGACGGGCGAGCTGCTGGCGACAGGGGAGCAGATGCTGGTCCATGTCGATATGGCCGCCGGACGCAGCACGCCCATGCCGCCAGACCTCTCTGCGCGCGTGCAGGCTGTGCTTGCCGCCCATGCAAACCTTCCGCGCCCCGATCAGGCGGGGCGCAATATTGCTATCAAACGGAACCACCAAGGGAATACGGGCTGATGCATTTTGAACTCTCCTCCGAGCAGCAGATGCTGGTCGAAACGGTGCGGCGTTTTGTCGAGACCGAGCTCTATCCCCATGAGAAGATGGTCGAAGACACCGACGACGTGCCCCCAGAGCTGGCGGCCGAAATCCGCGCCAAATCACAGGCGCTGGGGCTCTATGCGGTTAACATGCCCGCAGAGATGGGCGGTGGCGGCCTTGGCACGTTCGACACCACGCTGATGGAGCGCGAACTTGGCCGCGCCAGTTACGGCCTGCAGATGATGATCGCGCGGCCAAGCAATATTCTGCGCGGGTGTGAGGGCAGCCAGATTGAGGACTATCTCCTCCCCACCATCCGGGGGGATCGGCATGATTGCCTTGCCATGACCGAGCCGGATGCCGGATCGGATGTGCGTTCGATGCGCACTTTTGCACGCCGCGATGGCAGCGACTTTGTGATCAACGGCTCCAAGCATTTCATCAGCCATGCCGACGTGGCGGACTTCGTAATCCTTTGTGCCGCAACCGGCGAAGCGGGCGGCAGGAAGACGATCAGTTGTTTTCTCGTCGATTTCGACACGCCCGGCCTCACCCGCAGGCGCGGGCCGAAGTGCGTGTCACACCGGGGCTACCACCAGTGCGAGCTGATCTTTGAAGATTGCCGCGTGCCTGCCTCCAGCCTGCTAGGCGAGCTCGACAAGGGCTTTGATTTGATGGGGCAGTGGCTCGGATCAACCCGGTTGCAGGTCGCCACAACATCGGTCGGGCGCGGCCACCGCGTGCTCGAAATGGCGACGCAATGGGCCGCAACGCGCAAGCAGTTCGGGCAAGCGATCGGCAAGTTTCAGGGCACCGGTTTCAAGCTGGCGGACATGAAGACGGAACTGGAAGCGGCTGAACTCCTCACCCTTCGCGCCGCGTGGAAGGACGATCAGGGGACGATGACCGATACTGATGCAGCCATGGCCAAACTCTTCGCCTCCGAAGCCTTGGCGCGGGTGACGGACAATGCGCTCCAGATCTTCGGCGGGATGGGCCTGATGGATGAACTCCCCATTGAGCGCTTCTGGCGCGATGCGCGGGTTGAGCGGATTTGGGACGGCACCAGCGAAATCCAACGCCACATCATCAGCCGCGCGCTGCTGCGTCCGCTGGAGGCATGAGCACTGATCGGTTGAGCCGCCTGCTGCGCCCGCGCAGTCTGGCGATTGTGGGCGGCAAGGCAGCCGAAGAAGCGGTGCGCCAGTGCCGCGCGCTGGGCTTTGCCGGGCCAATCTGGCCAGTCAATCCGAAGCGCGCGGAGATGGGGGGGCTGCCCTGCTTTGCCGATATGGCGTCGCTGCCAGAAGCGCCGGATGCGGTCTTCATGGCCGCACCTGCCCCGGCCACCATCGCGCTCGCGGGCGAACTGGCAGGGGTCGGGGGCGCAATCTGCTATGCGGCGGACTTTGCTGAAAGCGGCGAGGAAGGACAGGAACGACAGGCCGAACTGATCGCCGCTGCTGAGGGCGTGCCGCTGATCGGCCCCAATTGCTACGGCATGCTCAACCTGTTCGACCGGGTGGCACTGTGGCCGGATCAGCATGGCTGCCTGCCCATCGACGCAGGGCCCAAAGGTCAAAAGGGCGTGGCCATTATCAGCCAGAGCGGCAACCTTGCACTCAACTTCACCATGCAGACGCGTGGCCTGCCGATTGGCTATGTCATCTCGGTCGGCAATTGCGCGGATGTGACGCCAGCCGATCTGATCGAAGCGCTCATCCAGGATGAGCGGGTCAGCGCGATCGGCCTCCATCTCGAAGGGCTAGGGTCAGTCGCGCGCTTCTCGGAGGCGTGTCTGGCCGCGCGCGCGGCAGGCGTGCCACTTGTCGCGCTCAAGACGGGGGCCTCGGCCAAGGGCGCGGCCTTGACGCTGTCGCACACCAGTTCGCTCGCAGGGGCCGACGCGCTCTGCGATGCCTTGTTCGCGCGCTATGGCGTGGCGCGGGCGCATGAGTCCGCCAGCTTTCTAGAAACACTCAAACTGCTGCACGTGGCCGGACCCCTGCGCGGGCGGCGGGTCACCAGCGCCAGTTGTTCGGGCGGTGAGGCCTCACTTACAGCTGATCTGGCCGAACGGGCAGGGCTTGAGACGCCAGACTTTCCAACTGTAACGCAAGCTGGGCTTGAAGCGGTGCTTGGGCCCCGGGTCAATGTCGCCAATCCGCTCGATTACCACACCTATATCTGGGGGGATCTCGCCGCACAGACGGCGTGCTTTGCCGGCATGCTGGGGGCGGATTTCGAAGCCTCTCTGCTCATCCTTGATTTTCCCCGCGCAGACCGCTGCACGGCTGCCGATTGGGACGTAACCATTGCCGCCTATCTCGCGGCTGTGCGGGCACACCCGGCCGCAAAGGGCACGGTACGGATCGTCGCGAGTTCGCTGGCTGAGAATCTGCCCGAAACGGTGGCCACGCAGTTGATCGCTGAGGGGATCCTGCCGGCGGGCGGTCTGTCAGAAGCCTTGCAAGCCGTTGCCGCTGCTGCCGGGATTGGCGCGGCTTGGTCTCGCCCTGCACCTGCTGCCCTGCCTGAATCGCCGCCGCTTTTGCCGAGTGATCCGAAAACTTGGGATGAAGTGCGCAGCAAAGCGGCCTTGTCCGAACACGGCGTGCCGGTGCCGCGCGGGCGCTTGCTGACATTGGCCGAACTTGAAGCCCTGTGCGCCGATGACGCCGCGCCGCTGCCTGCACCATTCCCCCTCGTGCTCAAAGCCGTGGGTGCCGATCTGGCACACAAGACGGAGCTTGGCGGTGTGGCGCTCGGTCTCTCCAGCCGCGTGGACCTGCTCGCGGCTGGGCGTCGCATGGCCGGACTTGGCGGCACCTATCTGATTGAGGAAATGGTCGGCGGCACCGTTGCCGAGCTGATCGTCGGCGTTGGCCGCGATCCGCAGTTTGGCCTGTTCATGACCTTGGGTGCGGGTGGCATTTTCGTCGAGCTTCTCCGGCAGGTCGAACAGGTGCTACTACCCGCAAGCCGCGCCGAAATTGAGGCCGCACTGACCCGCCTGCCGCTTCACGCGGTGCTCGCCGGATATCGCGGCCGTGCGGGATGCGATATGCCAGCACTTGTCGATGCCATCGAAGCCATTGCCGCCTTTGCCATGGCGCATGGCGAGGGGCTGGAAGAACTCGACGTCAATCCGCTGCTTGCCTTGCCGCAAGGCGCAGTCGCAGTGGATGCGCTGATCCGAATGAGGGAGCCTTTGAAATGAGTGCCGTCACGCTCGAACGCCGCGCTGGAGCGCTGATCATAACGCTCGACCGGCCCAAGGCCAATGCCATTGATGTGGCGACCAGCCTTGAACTCTATGCCGCGTTTAAGGCGCTGAATGATGATCCAGCACTCAGGGTCGCGATCATTACCGGCACAGGCCGCTTTTTCTCCGCCGGGTGGGACCTTGGCGCGGCCAACGACGGCGAAGCAGTCGATGCCGATCACGGCCCCGGCGGCTTTGCCGGCCTCACCGAATATTTCAGCCTGACCAAGCCGGTGATTGCAGCGGTCAACGGCCTCGCGGTGGGCGGTGGGTTCGAGCTGGCACTGGCCGCCGATCTGATCGTCGCGAGTACCGCTGCGCGCTTCTGGCTACCCGAAGCGCAGCTTGGCATGCTGCCGGATTCCGGCGGATTGCTTCGGCTGCCCAAGTCCATCCCGGCACGGCTGGCACGCGAGATGATCCTGACGGGACGGCGACTGGAGGCAGATGAAGCGCTCTCTATCAACCTCGTGAACCGGGTGGTGGAGCCTGAGGCGCTGCTAGACAGCGCGCTGGAGCTGGCCGAGGCAATCGCCCGCGCAGCACCGCTCGCCGTCACTGCCGCACGGGACATTCTGCGGGCGACCGAGGGCGTGGAGGTAGAACAGGGCTATAAGTTGATGCGCAACGGGGCGATCCCCTCCTATCGCGCGATGCTGGAGTCCGACGATGTACTGGAAGGCCCGCGCGCCTTTGCCGATGGCCGGGCGCCCGAATGGAAGGGGCGCTAGGCCGCTTCCCAATCCACAGGTTCGACCTTGGGCAAGATGCCAAGCCAGCCGATGAGCCCCAGAATATTGACGAGGCCGGCCAGCAAGAACGCGGTGCTGTAAGAGCCCCCGCCCGCATCAATCAACACACCGGCGAAAAACACGCCGATGATCCCCGGCATATTGCCCATCATATTCTGCACCCCCACCCAGCGCGCGGCGGCGGTTGGACCGGCCATGATTTGCGGGATGATGAAATAGGCGGGGCAAGATAGGCCAAGCGCGATTTCGTAAACGAACAGCAGCGCGATGCACCAATAGATCGGCATGGCAGGCATGGCGAGCATGCACACCAAGCCCGCCAGATGCGCCAGGGCCAGGGGCCCTTTAAGCGTGAGCGACGGCGACCATCCGCGCGCGATCGCCTTGTCGATCGCCCAGCCGGCAAACAGCGCGGCCAGCGCATTGACGAGATAGGCGCTGGAAACCACTGCCGCCATATGCTCCTTTGAAAAGCCACGCTGCATTTCAAGGTACATCGGCAGATAGCCGAGGATGAAATACCAGTTCCAATTGCCCGCGAAATGGCCGAGCGATGCGCCCCAAAGGGCGCGCTTGCCAAGAATCTGACGCATGGTAACTGGTTGCGCATTCGGGCTATCGACGGGTTTCGCCTCGTTGATCCGCACCCGGCTCCACGGGATCAGCCAGAGCAGCGAGACTGCGCCGAAAATGAAAAATGTCGCGGGCCATCCCCAATTTGCCATCATGAAGCCGCCGAGCAATGTGCCGACCGCAGGCCCGACCAGATAGCCGAAACCGATAACCCCGTTGGCGAGACCCATCTGCGCGCGCGGCACATTGGTGGCGATGATCTTGGACGTCGTGGTGAACGCCACGCTTTCGCCCATGCCCAGCATCAAGCGCAGCACGAACAGCCCCATAAACCCCTCAACGAAGCCTGTGAGCAGTGTGGAGACGGACCAGAGGAGCGCGCCGATGCCGAGCACCAGCTTGCCGCCGATCCGGTCCGACAGGGCGCCCGCTGGAAGCTGGAAGAACGCATAAGCAAAGTAGAACGCCGCGGCGAGCGCACCATAGGCTGTAGCCGAGAGATTGAGATCCGCGCGGATCTGCGTCGCGCCGGTCGCAAGGTTGCCGCGGTCAATGTAATTGATGAACAGGCTGAGCGCCATCAGGCCGACGAGGACGAGCGCGCCTGTCGTGCGGGGCGATCTGGCTTCACTCTGCATAGTCAGATCCTTGCCGGTCCAGCATGCGCTTTAGCGCCGCGAAATGGAGGTCAATGCGGTCCTGCCCTTCGACCTTGGCGGACGTCGAATATTGCTCAACCGTAAGGGACAAAACGGGTTCGGGGACGAGGCGGAGCTTCTGTCCGCTCGACTGCGCTAGGATCTGCGTCATCGCCGCGCGCTCAAAGAAATAGAGTGTGTTGAATGCATCGGCGATGCTCACGCCCGTCACCGCCACGCCGTGGTTGCGCAGAAGCAGCACAGCCTTATCCCCCAGCGCGGCGGCCATGCGTCGGCCTTCTCCGCTGTCGAGCGCAAATCCGGAATAGTCGCAGCACGCCATCAGCCCGGCAAAGCCGATCGCGTTCTGGCTCGCCATCAGGAGGTCGGGTTCCTCCAAGAGGCTCAGCGCCGTTGCATAGGGCATGTGGGTGTGCATCACACAGGCCACATCGGGCCGGGCGGCGTGGATCGGCGCATGGATGTGAAAAGCCGTGTCCTCCACTGGCCCTTCGCCCGAAAGCACGTGGCCCGCAAAGTCGACCACAAGGAAATCACGCGCCCGGATTTCGGACCAGTGCAGGCCGAAAGGCGCGAGCAAGAAGCGGTCCGTATGCCCCGGCACAAGCACGGTGAAGTGGTTGTCGATGCCCTCATGATAGCCATAGTGCACGGCCAGCCGGTGCGCCGCCGCCAGATCTAAGCGTGCCTTCCATTCGGCCGCATCACAGCCCCCCAACGACATTAGGGGTTCAGGCCGGTTTCAAGGCCCCGCTGCAAGGGCTTGCGCAACAGCAGAATGAGCGTCGCGCCGACTGCACCAATGGCGGCATCCATGGCCCAGAAGGTCGAAGGCGTCATCTGGTCAAAGTAGCTGCCGACCCATCCGGCCATCACATGGGCCACAAATGGCGAGAGGAAGGCCACGCCCATCAACGTTGACGCCATACGCGGCGGCGCTGCCTTGCTAACAATGGCAAGAGTGGTCGGCCAATAATACATCCAGCCCAGCCCCATGACCAGCCAGCCAGCAATCGCCCAGCCCGCGTGAACACTGTCCGGTTCTGTCAGGCCCCAATTGCCATAGGCAAACAGCAAGGCTGCAAAGGCGACGATGGCGGTGCCGATCCCCTGCTTGGTTACGCTGGCCGGTTCACTGCCCCGCTTGGATTGCCAACTCCAGAGAACCACCAAGACAGGTGCAAACAGAATGGACCCTAGCGAGTCCATCGACGCAAACCAGCTGGATGGCATCACGCCCAGCGGGGTGGCAAGGTTCACATATTGATCTACCCAAAGGATGCCGATGCTCCACACCATTGGATAGGTGATTTCCGCCGGAATGGTGAGCGCGATCACGAAGAGAAGGAAGAGAACGCGCTTGCGCTCGCTTGCGGTCAAGGGCGGGGCCTTCTCGCGTTCGCGCCGGACCGGCCGGTCGTCTGGCAAGTGCTTCTGGCCAAGCATGTAGCTGACCAGCGCGAGGAGCATCAGCGCCGCCGCAACGGCAAAGCCCGTGTGCCAGCCATAAATGGCCGCGACCAGCCCGGTGATTAGGGGGCCGCTGGCAGCGCCGATGTTGATGCCGGTTGAAAAAATCGTGTAGCCACGCGACCGCATGGAATCATCGTCGCGCGGATAGAGCGATCCGACTTGCGCCGAAATATTGCCCTTGAGAAATCCGGAGCCGAGGATGAGCAGCAAGAGCGCGAGCAGGAAGGTCGAATAAAACGACATCGCCAGATGGCCTGCACTCATGAGCAGCACGCCGATCATGACCGTGCGCTTTGCCCCCAAAATCCGGTCAGCCACCCATCCGCCGATAAGCGGTGTGAAATAGACGAGCCCTGCATACCAGCCATAGACGATTGATGCGAAGGCCACGTCTGACATGGTGCCGTTAAACCCGATCAGGCCCCTGAGTGTTGAGAGCCCAGCGACCTCAGCCGCATGTTTCGGCAGCAAATCTTTGACCATGTAAAGGGTCAGAAGCGCGGACATCCCGTAAAAGGAAAAGCGTTCCCACGTCTCTGTGAACGCCAGATAGTAGACGCCCTTGGGATGGCCGCCAAACTGCCCGGAATGCTGCGCTGCGCTGTCCATCTGTATCCCCTCACTCTGCCCCGTAGTCCGTGCCCTCATATCTTCGCGAGACGTCCGGACCGAATGACGCTCGGCAGGGTGTCAGGTAAATGGGCATTCTCCCATCGCACGCGATGAGCGGATGTCACGGTCTTAGCGCTGGGGGTGGCTAGCGCAACCTCCTAATTGCTGGGAAAGTGGACGTCGTCCTGTCTAGAAGAATGGATCACAATCGGCGTAAATCGTATCCCGAAACGTGTGCTGGTTTGTGTCCGGTCCAAGCGCCAGTTAACGCCAATCGTGGAAGATTCTAGCCTAGTTTATCGCCGCGATCGGGCTCTATTCAGGCCTCGTAGGAGCTTTCGCGCACATTCTGACGGAGAAAATCTTCTAATTCCGCCACCTGATCGGCTGTGAAGTGCAGGCCCAGCTTGCTGCGCCGCCATAAAATGTCTTCTGCGGACTGTGCCCATTCCCGATCAACAAGATAGCGGACTTCCAGGGCCGTCAGGCCGTGCCCGAAATGTTGCCCGCAGTCGGCCAGCGACTTGGCATCGCCAAGAATATGCGCGGTGAGGGTGCCGTAGCTGCGGACCATGCGGGTCGCCCAGCTATGTTCAAGGAAGGGATAGAGCCGGGCAATTTCGTCGACCAGCTTTGCCGCACCGTCGATCGGGAAGTCTCCGCCTGGAAGAGCGGCCGTGTCGGTCCAATGCGCGGCCGACATATCCGGTAGGCGCGGTGCCAGCAGATCAAGCGCTTCCTGTGCGAGATGACGGTATGTGGTGATCTTACCGCCGAATATGGACAGCATCGGTGCGCCGTCTGCCTCGGGCGTCATGTCGAGCCGGTAGCCGCGCGTCGCCGCCTCTGGCTTTTCCGAGCCGTCGTCGAACAAGGGCCGCACGCCGGAGAATGTCCAGATCACGTCACTGGGAGAGATCGCCTTTTCGAAGTAGAAGTTCACGCCATCACACAGATAGGCGATTTCCTCTTCACTGGCCTGGACCTTGTCCGGCCCCGCTTCATGATCACGGTCTGTTGTGCCCACCAGCGTGAAATCTTGCTCATAGGGAATGGCAAAGAAGATGCGTCCGTCGGGCAACTGGAAGAAATAAGAGAAGTCATGATCAAACAGCTTGGGCAGCACGATGTGGGACCCGCGCACGAGGCGGATACGGCCGGAACTATGTGCTTCTGAGCGGTCGAGCAAGTTCATCACAGACGGGCCCGCTGCGTTGACCACGGCGCGCGCGGTGAACGTGCCCGATGTGGTCGTGATCTCCCACGCATCCGCCTTGCGCACGAGCCGTTCTACCTTGCAGCGCGTCCGAACCTCGGCACCGCGATCTGCCGCATCACGGGCGTTCAAAACCACCAGCCGTGCATCGTCGACCCAGCAATCGGAATAGGCGAAGGCATTTTTGAACTGCGGCTTCAGGGCCTTTCCAGCCTCGTGGTGGCGCAGGTCTATGCTCTTGGTGGGGGCCAGCTTCTTACGTCCGCCGATATGGTCGTAAAGGAACAGTCCCAACCGCAGCAGCCAGCGAGGCCGAAGCCCCGCCACATGGGGCAGCACGAAGCGCATCGGCCAAATGATATGGGGCGCGATGGACCAGAGACGTTCCCGTTCGCTCAGGGCTTCCCGGACGAGGGCGAATTCATAATGCTCAAGATAGCGCAGACCGCCATGGATGAGCTTGGTGGAGGCCGACGACGTGCCGCTCGCCAAATCCGCCGCTTCAAGAAGCAGCACGCGTGCGCCGCGGCCGGTTGCGTCGCGGGCAATGCCGGAGCCGTTGACCCCACCGCCGATGACGGCAATGTCATAAGGTGTCGGATCACCGGTCATGGCAGACCCGCAATGCATCGTGCTGGAACTGACGGACTAGAACGGTACATTGTATATCAGCGCTCCGACTTTCTGACGCTATTTGAAAACGACCGTGCGATTGCCGTTGAGCATCACCCGATGTTCGCTGTGGAGCTTCACAGCGCGGGCAAGGACACGGCTTTCGGTGTCTTGCCCCTGCGCAATCAAGTCTTCGACGGTATCGGAATGATCAACGATAGACACGTCTTGCGTGATGATCGGCCCTTCATCAAGGTCTGCTGTCACATAATGTGCCGTGGCGCCGACCATTTTGACGCCGCGCTCATGGGCCCGGTGATAGGGCTTGGCGCCTTTGAAACCCGGCAGGAAGCTGTGGTGGATGTTGATCACGCGGCCATCCAGCTTCTGGCAGAGCTTGTCAGACAAGACCTGCATGTAACGGGCAAGGATGATGAGATCGACCTGCTGGTCTTCCACCATCTCCAATAGCTTGGCTTCCTGCTCGGCCTTGTTTTCCGGGGTAATGGGCATGTGATGGAAGGGAATGCCATCATGCTCCACCCGGCGCTGCCAGGTTGTGTGGTTGGAAACGACGCTGGTCACATCAATCGACAACCGCTGGGTTGATGTGCGGTAGAGCAGATCGTTGAGGCAGTGCCCGCCCTGGCTTATCATGATCATAGCCCGCAGCTTGCGCTTGAGGTTCTGGATGCTCCAGTCGAGGTCGAACTGGGCGGCAACAGGCTTGAAAGCCTCAGTAAATCGCTCTGCCGTCATGTCTGCGGGGCTGGCTATCGCGATCCGCATAAAGAACCGGCCGCTGTCGCAATCCCGGAATTGCGCACTTTCCACGATGTTGCAGTCCTGACTGACAATCGCATTGGCGACCGCCGCCACAATCCCCTTGCGGTCCACACTGGCGATGAGCAGCACAAAATCGGCAGCTTGCTTCACGTTATTTCACCCCAAAACTAAAATTTTGTTGCGCCTAGCGGTGCCTTGGCGCACTTTCCAACGGGGACATGCCTACATAAGGCGTTCTAATTCGGCGATGTAGATGTTGTGATTGGGTGATTAATTTAATTTACCGTTGCTGAAAATTTGCTCATTTGTGAGATATTGGGCTGGAATCCATCGTGGCTCAGAATTGTAAAAAAATCTGGTTCAAAACCTTTAAAACGAACCAAAATCGGGGAGAATATCGTTGAAAACATCTCTAAAATTCACGACGGCTGCGTTTGTTATCGCAACTCTCGGTGCTGGCAGTGGCCCAGCCTTTGCACAGGATACGGGCGCTTCGAACGATGATGGCGGCGTTGCTGACATCGTTGTGACGGCAACGCGCCGTGACCAGTCGATCCAGGACGTGCCGATGACGCTGCAGGCGTTCAGCACAGACACGCTGAGCAAGCTCAACGTGACCACCCTGAATGATCTGCTGAAGTACACCCCGAACGTGACCTTCTCGAGCAACGGCCCTGGCGGCGGCGCGATCTTCATGCGCGGTCTGTCGGCTGGCTTTGCCGGTCAGCAGTCGTCCGCTACGATCGGTGGCTTCCCGAACGTCGCACTTTACCTCGATGACCAATCGATGCAGTTCCCGGCCCGTAACGCCGACGTCTATGTCGCTGACATTGAGCGCGTCGAAGTGCTTGAAGGTCCGCAGGGCACGCTCTTCGGCGGTGGCGCTCAGGCTGGTGTGGTTCGCTACATCACCAACAAGCCAAAGCTCGATACGTTTGAAGGCCGTATGGAAGGCAGCTTCGGCGGCACGTCCGGTGGTTCGTCGAACGCTGCGTTCAACGCGATGATCAACGTGCCGGTTATTGAGGGCAAGCTTGCGGTCCGCGCTGTGATCTACACGGATCACCATGGCGGCTATATCGACAACAAGTTCTCGACCTTCACGCGTCAGCCTACCGATCTCGGCAATTATTATCTGGATCCCGCTGGCCTCGGCGGCATCCGGTTGACGCCGGCTCAGCAGGTTAATGACGGAAAGTATAATAACAGCGCGTTGGTTGAAGACAATTTCAACCCGGTTGATTATACGGGTGGTCGCATCTCGGCTGATTGGCAGATTGCGCCAGATTGGGATTTGCTCGTTTCGCAGTCCTACCAGAGCCTGAAGTCGCGGGGCACCTTCGCGACCCAGACCTACACCTATGACTATGCGCCGCTTACAGGCGCGTCGTCGACGCTGTTTTCGCCGCAGTACAACAATGATAAGTACTCGAACACGGCATGGACGCTCAACGGTAAAGTTGGCGATTTCAAGCTGATCTACACCGGTGCTTATTTGACGCGCCACATTTCGCAGCAGGGTGACTACACCAACTATGCTCGCGCAAAATTTGGTATTTTTTATCAGTGCACTGGCGGATACAATTATTACTGGAACCCAGGTCAAGCAGCCTATTGCCACGAGCCGAATAGCTATTGGAACGATAAGGTTCGCAACACCCATGAGAGCCACGAATTCCGGATCAGCACACCTGATACCGGTCGAATTCGCGCAATCGCTGGTGCTTATTATGAATCGTTCCAGATCCAAGACACCATGGACTGGAATTATAAGACGATCCCATCGTGCGATCCTTCTCTGACTGCTGCCCAGATTCGTGCGGCCGGTTCGGTTTGCTTGGGTCGTATCGCACCATCGCCTGGAGCGACTTTGAATATCGCAGGTTATCGCGGTCCTGCCGTCGCCTTCGGTGAAGATGTTACCCGTGGTTACAAGCAGTATGCGGCCTTTGGTTCGGTTGATTTTGACGTTTTGCCAAACCTGACCGTCACTGCAGGTACTCGTTACTATAGTTATAAGAATTACGAGGTCGGTTCGGTTTACAGCTCCTTTAACGGAGCTTGTTATCAGGCCCCAGTGTGCGCTGGAAACCTCTACTCGCCCTTTAATGGCAACCTTGACGCTAGTAATCTCCATTCCAGTTATAATGGCTTCAAGAGTAAGGGTACAATAACCTGGAAACCGCAGGACGGAACGATGGTATATGCCACGTTCAGCCAAGGCTTCCGTCCCGGCGCGTTCAACCGCGGGGCTTCGGACCGTGTGCAAGATGCTGTTAAGCCCTTCCTTGACGTGAATGGTAACGCCAGCGCTGTCGACACCAAGCATGGCAAGAACTTCCAGCTCAAAGTCCCTGCTGCATATGCCCCGGATAATCTGACCAACTGGGAAGTGGGCGTGAAGACCGATTTGCTTGATCGGAAGGTCACGTTCAACGCGTCTGCCTATTACATGATCTGGGAAAACACGCAGATTGGCTTCTTTAACCCGGCAGGAGGCTTCGGCAACACCGCGTTCGGGACCAATGGCCCAACCTACCACATCAAGGGTGTGGAAGCGCAGATTGTGGCACGTCCGACCAGTGGTCTGACGATCCAGGGTTCGGCAACGTACAATGACAGCAAGCAGGCCAACGAGCCTTGCTTCATCTCCAATAATCCAACCTCTACGAGCTTCGGCAAATGCATCACGCAGTTGCGTGACAGCGGACGCGTTCTTACGGTTCAGAGCCCGTTTGGTGTCAAAGGTGGAATTACGCCGTTCAGCCCGCACTTCCAGGGCAACATCCGGGTCCGTTATGAATTTGACGGCCCAGCAGAGGCGAAGTGGTTTGTTGCCGGTGGCGTGAACTACACGAGCTCGATGTACAACCAGCCGGCGACGTATCCGTCGGGTGATGTTGCCGGCAACGGCAGCGTTGTTGGCCCGAACGGCATCATCGTTCCCGCCACGACCGTTCTGCGTTACAAGATGCCGGGCTATGCCCTCACCGATGCGCAGATCGGCTTTACGCGTGACGATTGGACGGTAACCGTCTTCGGCGACAACCTGTTCAATAGCGACGCCTCGACGTTCACCAACTCGTCGCAGTACATCAAGACCTCGACGATCGTGCGTCCGCGCACTTATGGCCTCAAGATCAGCACCAAGTTCTGATCTCGTGCCACGATGAAGTAATAGGCAGGGGCGGTGCCATAGGCACCGCCCCTTGCTTTTTTAGGGCGCCGCAAGTTTGACAAGCGTCCGCCGATTGCCGACACATTAGGGCATTATGGCCACACAAACTGACCACCCGATTTCTGACAGTGCCCAGCCGACGCCGGCCATTCCGGTCTCTCCGCTGGCATTAGAGGTAGCCGGCCTGCGCGCGCTCCAAGCCAAGGATGATCATGCCGGCGCTTTGACCGGCGCGAACCGCCTGCTTGACGTTGAACCGACCAACCGAGATCTGCTGCTGATCGCCGCACAGTCGCTGCGCATGACCCAGCAGACCGAAGCTGCTCTCGCCATGCTCAACCGGCTGGAACAGCACCATCCACAATTCAGCCAGTTGTTTCTTGAACGTGGGCTTTGCCATGTCGCGCGGCGTGATGCGCTCGCCGCGATCAGCGATTTACGCGTCGCAGTCATGATCAATTCCGCCCTAACAATGGGCTGGCACATGCTCGTCGGACTCTACCGGATGACGGGTGACGTAAAGAGTGCGGAAGTGGCAGCCAAGCACGTCGCGCATCTCACAAGCGTTCCGCCGCCTGTCGTTGAAGCCAAAGTGCTTTTCGGGGATGGCGAGGTCGATGAGGCGGAAATGCAAATCCGCCGGTTCCTTCTTGAATTTGGCGATCATCCAGAAGCGATGCGTCTGCTCGCGCAGATCGGCCACATGCGTAATATTTTTGACGATGCTGAGGTTTTATACGCCGGTGTGTTGGACATGGTGCCGGAGCATCACGAGGCGCGTCAAGAATACGTTGATGTTCTGATTGCGAGGCACAAGTATCCGCAGGCTCGTGAAGCCCTTGAGCCGTTGCTCAAGATGGATCCGACCAACCATGCCCACCGAAGGCAGGCTGCGACCATTCAAGTCGGGCTTGGTGATTTTGAGGGTGTGATCCCTGCCTATCGCGCGATGCTTGGTGAAATATTTGGTGATTCACTCATGGCGCGGGTGCGCCGTGCGGATCTCAATCTGTGGCTTGGTCACGCGCTTAAGACAGAGGGCCGGACAGAAGAGGCGATTGATGCCTATATGGGGGCGACGGCAGAGCGGCCCGATTTTGGGGATGCTTGGTGGAGCCTCGCCAACCTCAAGACCTATCGCTTTTCGGATGCGTCTATCGAGGTGATGCGGGCGCGGCTCGACGACGGATCCACAGTCGAATTTGATCGAATTCACATCGCTTTTGCGCTGGGTAAGGCACTTGAGGATAAGGGCGATTACGCGGCTTCATGGGCTGCCTATGAGCAGGGCAACTCTATGCACCGCGCGACTAGTGGATATTTTCCGGAAATTTTTGAGACCAATACCCGCGAACAGAAGCGCGTGTGTACAGCGCCTTTCTTTGCCGAACGCGCCAGTTGGGGCGTAGATGACCCTTCACCCATCTTCGTGCTTGGCCTGCCGCGTTCCGGCTCAACGCTGATCGAACAGATCCTTGCTTCACACAGCATGGTCGAGGGCACGCAGGAATTGCCCGATGTCCAGCGCATCGTGCATGAATTGCAGGGCCGCGAACTCAATTTCGATGATCCACGCTACCCCGGCATTCTGCCTGAGCTGGACGCGGATGCGATCCGCAAGTTTGGCGAACAATATATTGCAGACACAATGCCCAACCGGGCCTTGGATCGCCCCTATTTCATCGACAAGATGCCCAATAACTTCCGGCATGTGGGCTTGATCCATCTGATCTTGCCCAATGCCCGGATCATCGATGCGCGGCGCGAGCCGATGGCCTGCTGCTTCAGCAACTTTAAGCAGCTGTTCGCCCAAGGGCAGGAATTCACCTACGGGATCGATGACATCGCCCGCTATTACCGCACCTATGTTGAGCTTATGGATCACTGGGATGCGGTGCTGCCCGGGCGCGTGCTTCGGGTTCAGCATGAAGATGTGATCGACGACCTCGAAGGCAGTGTCCGCCGCATTCTGGATTATTGCGGCCTCCCGTTTGAGGACGCCTGTGTAGAGTTCCACAAGACCAAGCGCAGCGTGCGGACGCCGAGTTCCGAACAGGTGCGCCAGCCAATTTTCCGCGATGGGTTGGATCAGTGGAAGAATTTTGAGCCGTGGCTTGAGCCGTTGCGGGCGGCGTTGGGGCCTGAATTGGTCAAATTGTGAGGGGATGAGACATGGCGAGTAAAGCACCAGTCAACGCGGACGACGTTTCGACGTTGGGGCAGCGGTGGTATGTCCTGTTTATCATGATGCTGGTTTACACCATCAGCATCGCGGACCGCTATGTCCTGTCGACGCTGCTTGGCCCCATCAGCAAGGAACTGAACCTGAGTGATACAGGCGCTGCCTCGCTCGGTATTCCGCTGGCACTCTTCTATGTGCTTATGGGTATTCCGCTGTCTTGGCTGTGTGACAGATCAAACCGGCGGACGCTCTTGGTGGCCTGCGTGGCGGTTTGGTCACTGATGACGGCGCTGACCGGCTATACGCGTGGCTATTATGATCTTCTGCTGGCGCGCATCGGCGTGGGTGTTGGCGAAGCGGGTGGAACGCCAGCCTGCAACTCGATCATCGCAGACTATTTTCCGGCAGACCGCCGCTCCATGGCCATGACCATTTTTGCGCTTGGGGCGCCAATTGGTGCCTGGCTTGGGTCGGACCTTGCCGGTTATATCTCTAACCTGCACGGCTGGCGCGCGGCATTTCTTGTCCTTGGCGTTCCGGGCCTCATTCTCGCGATCATCATCATGGTGACAATCAAGGAGCCCACGCGCGGACGCCTTGATGCTGTGGTGGAAGATAAGGCGCCCACCGTCATGGAGACAATGCGTTTCATTTGGTCTCAAAAAGCAGCTGTCCATGCGATGATGGGTGCAGGTCTCTCCGCCTTTTGGGGCTGGGGCCTGATGTGGTTTACCCCGCTGTTTCTCCAGCGGACCTACGGCATGGATGAAGGCGCGGCGGGCGGACTGCTTGGCCAGATCTATCTTGTTGGCGGTATCGGCGCGTCGTTGGTGACGGCTTATGTCGTTGCACGGCCGAGCTTCACTGACCCGCGCAAAATCTCGAATTTGTTGGCCGTCGTCACCGCAGTTGCGACAATTCCATCCTTCCTTGCCTATTGGACCTATGATCTGGGTGTCGCCAAGCTGATGTGGTGGATCTTCATCCCGGCCATTTACTTCTACATTGGCCCAGCGATGGCGCTTTGCCAGAACCTCGCTGCCCCCAAGATGCGCGGCATGGCAATTGCCATATCGCTCATCATTGCCAACCTGCTTAATCTCATCGTCGCGCCGGCCATCGTCGGCGGCCTCAGTGACTATTTTGCGGGATCGCAGCCAGCGGGCGCCGAATCGTTGCGCCTTGCGCAGCTTGTTCTCGCACCGAGCGGCCTTTGGGCGGCCTGGCACTATTGGCGTGCAAGTAAATACATCATCGAAGATCAAAAGCGGGCGGTAGGTTATGTTTGATATGCCACTTAAGTCTTACATTGCGGGCAAATGGGTTGCCCCTCTTTCGTCGACGGCAACGCTAGATGCTATCAACCCGGCAACTGAAGAGGTGTGTGCAACGATCGCGTTGTGCGGGCCTGATGACGTTGATCAGGCTGTAGCGGCTGCCCGAGCGGCCTTTGATGGCTATTCGTCCACCTCGCTTGAGGAACGGATTGCGCTGACGGAAAAGCTGATCGCCATCTTTGAACGCCGCTATGATGAAATGGTACGGGCTATTTCGACAGAAATGGGTGCGCCTTATGATTTGTCATTCAATGCGCAGGCCGAATGTGGCCCCGGCCATTTGAAGGAGACGGTTAAGGCCGCGCGCGATCTGGCGTGGGACAGCCCGATTGGGTCAACCGGCGATCTGACCTATGAAGCAGTGGGCGTCTGCGTTTTGATCACGCCGTGGAACTGGCCAATCAACCAGTTGGCGGCAAAGATTGGCCCGGCACTGGTGGCTGGCTGCACCATGGTCTTGAAGCCAAGCGAAGTGTCTCCGCTCTCGGCGCAGTTGTTTGCAGAATTCATTGATGAAGCGGGCTTCCCGGCGGGCGTGTTCAACATGGTCCACGGCACCGGCGCGATGATCGGTGATGCGCTGACCGGCCACCCCGATGTGGATATGGTGTCGTTCACCGGCTCGACGCGCGCAGGCATCCAGATTGCGAAATCGGCAGCGGAAACCGTCAAACGTGTCTCACAGGAACTTGGCGGAAAGTCCGCCAATATCGTGTTTGCCGATTCCGGACTTGAGACCGCCGTTACGCGCGGTGTGCTGCATTGCTTTGGCAATACCGGCCAATCCTGCAACGCGCCGACGCGGATGCTGGTGGAGGCCTCGGTCTATGAAGAGGCCGTCGCAATTGCAGCGAAGGTCGCTCAGTCGGTGACGCTGGGGGATCCGATGGAAAAGGGCCCGCATCTCGGCCCTGTGGTCAGCAAGACCCAATATGACAAGATCCAGCGGTTGATCCAGGTGGGCATTGATGAAGGTGCGCAGCTGGTGGCGGGCGGCGTTGGCCGCGCCGATGGGTTTGACCGCGGCTATTATGTGAAGCCAACCATTTTTGCCGGTGTTCACAATGACATGACCATCGCGCGCGAAGAGATTTTCGGCCCTGTGCTCGTCATGATCCCGTTCAAGGATGAGGCCGATGCGATCCGCATTGCCAATGATACACCCTATGGCTTGGCCGGATACATCCAATCGGGTGATCTCGACCGCGCCCGCCGCGTCGCCCGAAAGGTGCGTGCGGGAAGCGTCTATCTGAACGGAAATGGCCAGGACTACTGCTCCCCCTTTGGCGGGTATAAGCAGTCTGGCAATGGCCGCGAATGGGGGGCGTTTGGGTTGCATGACTTCCTTGAGATCAAGGTCATCAACGGCTTTCACCCGTCATGAAGCTTGCCGACATTGAAACCTTTGTTGTCGGCAATCCGCCGCCGCATTTTGGCGGGCGGTATTTCGTCTTTGTGAAGCTGACGACCGATGGCGGTGTCTCTGGCGTTGGAGAGGCTTATTGCGTTCCGTTTGAACCGCACCTTGTTGCCAAGATGATTGAGGATGTCTTCGCCCGCTATATGGCCGGGCAGGACCCGCACGATATTGAGAGCATGTGGCGGCGCGTTTATTCGAGCGGCTTCACCCAGCATCCGGATCTGACGCTGATGGGTGTCCTGTCGGCGCTGGAAATGGCGTGCTGGGATATTGTCGGCAAGGAAGCGAACCAGCCGGTTTACAAGCTTTTGGGTGGCCAGGTGCATGAACGGTTGCGCGCCTATACCTATATCTATCCGCGCCCCGGTGATCAGAGCGATGTTTATCACGATCCCGATCTGGCGGCAGAACGGGCGGCGGAATACCTCGCTCAAGGGTTCACCGCTCTGAAGTTTGATCCGGCGGGACCCTACTCAGCTTTTGACGGACGCCAATTGTCGCTTGAGGCCCTCGACCTATGTGAGCGCTTTGCGCGGCAGCTCCGCGAAGCTGTGGGCATGAAGGCCGACCTGCTCTTTGGCACGCACGGCCAGATGACGGCGGCAGGCGCGATCCGGCTCGCAAAGCGTTTGGAACCAGCAGACCCGCTCTGGCTGGAAGAGCCGGTGCCACCCGATGCGCCGGAGGAAATGGCCAAGGTTGCCCGCGCTACAAGCATCCCCATTGCAACGGGCGAACGGCTGACGACGAAATATGATTTTGCACGGCTGCTGAACGCTGGGTCTGCGGCCATTCTCCAGATGAATCTGGGGCGTGTCGGCGGCATTTTGGAAGCCAAGAAAATCGCAGGCATGGCCGAAGTGCATCACGCCCAGATTGCGCCGCATCTCTATTGCGGCCCGATTGTCGGTGCGGCCAATATCCAGATTGCGACCTGTTCCCCCAACTTCCTGATCCTTGAGAGCATTGAGACCTGGGGTGGATTCCATAGCGAGATTTTGAAGGCGCCGATCCGTTTTGAGGACGGCCATGTCATCCCGCCGACAGCACCGGGCCTGGGCGTGGAACTCAACGAAGAGGTCGCCCGCGCCAATCCGTACACGGGCACGATGCTCCATCTCGAAATGACCCAGCACCCCGTTCAATGACCGAAGACTATGATTATGTGATTGTCGGCGCAGGCACGGCAGGCTGCGTCTTGGCCAATCGGCTGTCAGCGGATGGGAAGACGCGTGTCCTTCTGCTGGAGGCGGGCGGGTCGGATCAGATCTTGTGGATTCAATTGCCCATTGGTTATGGCCGGACGTTCTTTGATCGTCAGATCAACTGGATGTACGATACCCAGCCTGTCCCCGGGCTTGGCGGGCGGGAAAGCTATTGGCCGCGCGGTAAGGTGATTGGCGGGTCGGGATCGATCAACGCCATGGTCCATGTGCGCGGGCAACCGCATGACTTTGAAGACTGGGCGGCGCTGGGCAACGAAGGCTGGGGCTGGGATGATGTCTTGCCCTATTTCGTCAAGGCGGAAGACCATGATCTGGGCGAAGGCCGTTATCATGGTGCAGGTGGCCCCCAACATGTCACTGAAATCAGCGCGAAGGCGCATCCGCTCAGCCGCACCTTCATCGAAACTGGCAAGGCCCTTGGCTTGCCGTTCGCGGCGGACCTAAACAGCCCGCAGGGTGAGGGCGTCGGCATTTATCAGATCAACACACGCCATGGCAGGCGTGCGTCGACGGCCAATGAATATCTGCGGCCTGCGCTTCGGAAGGGTGGGGTGACGCTGCGCACCAAGTCGCATGCGACCCGCATCTTGTTTGATGGCACGCGGGCGACCGGCATTGCCTATCAACGGGGCGGCAAGTCGCACGAGGCACGGGCAACGCGTGAAGTGATCCTGTCCGGCGGGTCGATCAATTCTCCTCAACTCCTTAGCCTTTCGGGCATTGGCGATGCGGCGGTGTTGAAACCACTTGGAATCGACGTTCTGGTGGATGCGAAGGCTGTGGGCCGGAACCTTCAGGATCATCTGGCCGTCAGCTATTTTTACAAGACGCGCGTGCCGACGCTCAATGATGAGCTGCGTCCGCTCTGGGGCAAGATCAAAGCCGGGTTGCACTACGCGTGGAACCGCGGTGGGCCGCTGTCGATGAGCGTCAATCAGGGCGGTGGATTTGTCCGTAGCGGGCCAGATGCGCCGCGCGTGAACTTGCAGCTGTATTTCAGCCCGGTCAGCTACACGCAAACCCCGCTTTCGGAACGCAAGCTGCTGAACCCAGACCCGTTCTCAGCCTTCCTGCTGTCGTTCAACAGCTGTCGGCCGACCAGCCGGGGGCATTTGCAGATTAAGTCGGCAGACCCGTTTGACTATCCGTTGATCCAACCCAATTACCTGTCGACGCAACTGGATATTGATGAGGCGATGGCCGGAAATCGGATGTTGCGCGCGATTGCCCACACGGCACCTCTCAGTGATATCATTTCCGAAGAATTGGTCCCCGGCGCCCATCTTCAGGGCGATGAGGCGTTGCTGGAAGATTTCCGCAACCGCGCCGACACGGTCTATCACCCGTCCTGCACCTGCATGATGGGGCCAGACCCGGCGACATCAGTGGTGGATGCGCGACTGCGTGTGCATGGTGTTCAGGGTTTGCGCGTTGTGGACGCATCGGTTTTCCCGACGATCACATCGGGCAACATCAATGCGCCGACGGTGATGGTGGCTGAAAAAGGGGCCGCGATGATCCTAGAGGACCACGCGTCGCACGCGTTAATTTAATTTACCGGTCGGTTCTCGTCGGCTAAGTTCCGGGAATCGGGACGGGATTGGCTGTAATGCAGAATAAGATCGAGTTGAGGAAGCTGCCGCCGCTTAAGGCATTGCGCGGATTTGAAGCCGCGACCCGCCATCAGAGCATCCGCGATGCCGCTGATGAGCTGTGCCTCACCCACCCCGCCGTCAGCCATCAGGTCCAATTGATTGAAGAAGCTTTAGGCGTCACCCTGTTTGCGCAGGAGGGGCGGCACATCGTCTCCACCGATGAGGGGCGGGTGCTTTACCCTTATGTCCGTGCCGCTTTTGAATCGCTTTTGGAAGGCGTTGAGGCCGTCCATCGCAATGCGCTCGATAAGCCGCTGCGCGTGCAGACCTATGTCACGGCATCGATCCGCTGGCTGGCCAAGCGCGTTCCGCAGTTTCTGCACGACCACCCTGAGGTGCATCTGACATTGAGCACCTGTGCGGTCGACTGGGCGTTTGACGATGTCCATGCAGACGTCGGGCTGGTCTATTGCGAAGAAGTGCCCAACCCGAAGAAATATCATTGGGTCCCACTGTTTGAATATGCGCTCTACCCCGTGTGCAGCCCCGCCTTTCTTGAGAAGATTGGCAAGCCGGTCACCGTTGATGCGCTGATGACCCACCCGTTGGTCGCCATCTACACTGAAGTGCAGAATTGGGAGGCTTGGGCGACATCGGCAGGTGCGGACTTCAAACCGTCCGTCCCGTTCCTGATGGTGGATACTTTGGCGGTTGCGCTGGAAATGGCGCTGAATGGGGAGGGGATTGCCCTCGTCAATGGTCCCTTTGTGGATCAGGATCTCGCGTCAGGCCGGTTGGTCCGACCCATCGATCACAAGGCGGTGTGCCCGGGATCATGGGGATTGATCTGCCGAAATGAGATGCGGGAAAATCTCCGCATCCGCACCTTCATGGACTGGGTTGCGAACAATGTCGCGGCGTCGGGCAATTTAGTCGAGGCTGAACCAAGCCGACTTTGATTGCATGTAGCCCGCGAGACATTCCATCGACTTGTCGCGCGTATTGCCGGATTGCTTGTACCCACCAAAGGGTTGGGTCATGTCACCATCGCCAAAGCAATTGACCCAGATAACGCCGGCTTCCAGCGCTTTCACCATGCGGTGGGCGCGCTTGACGTCTGATGTCCAGACGCTGGCGGCAAGGCCGTAGATCGAGTCATTGGCAAGCGTGATGGCCTCTGCCTCGCTGTTGAATTTGAAGAGCGCGGCCACCGGCCCGAAAATCTCATCCCGCCCGACGGTCATGCCCGGTGTCACACCCGTAAACAGGGTCGGGGTGACATAAGCGCCTGCTGGACGGGCTGCATCCGTGCCGCCGCCGAGCGCGACGGTTGCGCCGTCTTTCATGCCTTGTTCGATGCACGACAAGACGGAGGATTGATGCCCGTGACTGACAACCGGCCCAAGGCTGGTCGTGGGGTCCAACGGATCGCCGGTTGTGTAAAGCTCTTCCGCCCGTTTGACGAAGCGCGCGACGAAGTCATCATGGATATCGGCATGGACCAGCAGACGCGATCCCGCATTGCAGACCTGCCCGGCATTGTCGAAAATGCCCATGATGGCGCGGTCTACGGCTGCGTCCATATCGGCCAGATCGGGCATGAAAATCTGCGGGCTCTTCCCGCCCGTTTCAAGCGCGACCCGCTTCAGATTGGATTCGCCCGCGTAGATCATCAACTGCTTGCCGACTGCGGTTGATCCAGTGAAGCTGATCTTGGCGACATCGGGGTGCAGGGCCAGCCTTTTGCCGGCATCCTGCCCATAGCCGGTGACGACGTTGAACACGCCGGGCGGGCCACCGGCCTCAACGAACAGATGCGCAAGCTTGATGCAGGACAGAGCGGCCTTTTCCGAAGGCTTCAGGACCACACAATTGCCCGCCGCAAGGGCAGGGGCAACTTTCCAGGCCGCCATCAGCAGCGGGTAATTCCAGGGCGAAATGGCGCCGATGACACCGAGAGGTTCGCGCGACACCATGTGGACGGCATTGCTTGGGCTGTTGGAGACAGCACCGGCAGCCTTATCAATTGCTTCGCCGAAATAGCGGATGGTGACGATCGATTCAGGCAGATCAATGGTGAGCGCATCCATCACGGGCTTGCCCATGCTGAGCGTTTCCATCAGCGCAAGGTCGGCGGCGTCGCGCTCAACCAAGTCAGCCCAACGACGGAAAATGTCCATGCGGGTGCGCGGTGTGAGATCACGCCAGCGCCGGTCATCCCATGCGCGCTTGGCAGAGGCGACGGCGCGGTCGACATCCTCGGCCACGCCGCAGGCCATTTGCGTGATGAGGTCACCGGTCGCCGGGTTGATCGCATCGATGACCGCGCCGCTGGCCGCGTCACACGACGCGCCGTCGATGAACAGGCCAGCGTCGATCTTCAGCGCCTTGGCGCGCTTTTCCCATCCGGCGTGATCTGCTGGCGTGCCCATCGTCATAACTTGCCTTTCCGGCTTTAGCGCTTCGGCACCACTTCATAGCCCCGTTCTTCGGGCTCATCATCCACCATCTGGTCGGGGAAGCCCGTGCCGAGGACCTTGATGCCCAGTGGCTCTTCATAACGGCGGATGATGTTGGGAGAAAACTCCCGCGATCCGAATGTGGCCTCACCTTCCTTGAACAGGCGCACGATCAGCGGGGACATTTCGACGGGAACGCCGGTTTCTTGGGCGATCTTGTCGAACAGGCCGACGTCCTTCGAAACGAGGTCCATCGTGAAATTGATATCGCGGCTGCCGTTGAGGATGACCTGACTTTCGGTCTCGTGCACAAAGCTGTTGCCCGAGGAAATGCGGATCGCCTCATAGGTCGTGTTCATATCGAGGCCCATGGCCTTGCACACCGTCAGCGCTTCAGCGAGCGCGACGAGGTGTGCGGTGCACAGGAAGTTGGTCATGACCTTAAGCTGCGAGGCTGTGCCCCAATCGCCCGTGTGCAGCACGCGGCGACCGAGTGTGGTGAGCACCGGAAGCACGCGTTCAAAGCCCTCGCGTGGGCCGGCGGCGAAGATCGAGATATTGCCGGTGTCGGCACGGTGGCAGCCGCCCGAGACAGGGCATTCCATGAACAGGCCGCCACGGGCTTCGACCAGCGGGCCGAGACGCAGAACTTCAGCATAGTCAGTCGTGCTCATTTCCATCCACACCTGGCCGGGGCGCATGACGGCGAGGAAGCCGTCTTCGCCTTCCGCAACGGCGGCACTGGCGGCGGGCGACGGCAGGCAGGTGATGATCACGTCAACTGCCTCACCAAGTGCGGCGGGACTCACCGCTTCCTTGGCGCCGCGGCTGACATATTCGGCAACCAGCGCGGCATCGAGATCACGCACCGTGACGTCATGGCCGTTGCGGATCAAACTCCCGGCGAGTTTCCCGCCGACATTGCCAAGGCCGATAAAACCGATTTTCATATCTGCGCGCCCAACCATATTCAATCAGGCGTACGTCCTTGTCATAAGCGATAATGCAGACAGGGAAACGACTTCGCCATCGTTATCAGGAAGGAGACGTTAAGCCGCCGCTACGGCTGCGCCACAATTGAAAAATTTGGGCGCAGGGGTGAAATTTTTTGCAAGGGTGCGGCCCGACAGGCGCGCAAGGGAAATCCTTAGCGGACGACGTATCCCAAGCTCTCTGACAAGGCCTCCGCAATTCCGGCCCGCGCGCGGGCGCACACCTCTTTGCGGTCTGCCAACAGGCTGGGATCAAAAGGCTCCAGGAAGTGGACGCCCACCTCATAGCTGCCCTTGCGGGTGAAGGCGCGCCAGGCGCTCTCTCCGCCGGTTTCTTCGCCAAGCCATGCGATGTCGGGGCCGACATCGCCAAAGTCGAGCAACACCGGTTGGATCATGATCGGCTTGGGCGGTGGCGCGAGTGTTTCAAAAAGCGATGGCTTGAATGGCAACAGGCCCAACCCGTCAGATGTCGTGCCTTCGGGGAAGAGCGTGACGGACCAATTTTCTGCAATTGCTTCGCGCAGCACGCTGATCTGGCTCGCGACCTGCTGCTTTCCGGCGCGGTTGACGAAGATGGTGCGGTTCTGTGTCGCCAACCATCCGATGATCGGCCATTTGCGGACGCCGTCCTGTGCCACAAAGGCGGTGCCGGTCGCGCCGCCGAGAATGGGAATGTCATGCCATGATAGGTGGTTTGCGACGAAGAAAACGTCTTTGCGCAATCGCTGTCCGTGGACTTTGACGCGCGCGCCCAACACCCGCGACACAATCCGCAGGTACATCATAGCCCAAGGCGAGGGCAGCATCAGCAATTGCCAAAGAAGATGCAGCGGTAACAGCACCGGGAGCGGCAGGGCGATCAACAGGACCCGCCACGCGCACAGAAGATAAGCCTTCGGTTCAGCTTTCGGGATGGCGACAGAGAGTATCGTCAATTTTGATCTCGATGTGCTGCGAGGTTAACCAATTTGACCCTCATCCCCGACAAATGTGACACCGCCACGACATCTAGAGCATTCGAAGCGAATATCCACCACATCCTGACCTTATCTGGTTTTTAAACGCAAGGCATCCCAACTCGCATCAGCGGTCCATCCGCCGTCAACGGGCAGGCTGACGCCGTTGATGAAGCTTCCATCACCTGCCAAAAACGCGATTGTCTTCGCCACATCTTCGGGTGTCGCAAACTTTGCCATCGGCACGCGGTTGATAATGTCAGCATCGCCATATGCGCCGGACCCTTGGTCGGCGATGTCCATTTCCGTTTTAATCCACCCTGGGCACACAGCGTTGACGCGCACGCCACGTCCGCCCCATTCCGCCGCCAGCGTGCGCGTCAGGCCAATCAGACCGTGCTTGGACGCGTTATAGGCGGCGCGGTGGATGACGCCGTGCAGGCCGGCGATAGAGGCGACATTGATGATGCTGCCTTCGCCTTTTTGCAGCATCTGCTGGCCGAGCGCGCGGCAGAGCAGGAAGGGGCCTGCAAGGTTAATCGACATGACGCGCTGCCATTGGACAAGGCTCGTCTCTTCGGCCGGGCAAATGAGGCTGATCCCGGCATTGTTAACCAAAACATCCGCGCCGCCATGTTGCGACAACAGGTGGGCGGCAAGGTCAGACGTGAAGGCTTCAGATGACACGTCGCCTGACATTGACGAAATGGCCAGCCCTTGCGCGGTGAGTGTTGCTTCTTGGGTTCCAAGTGGCTGAACATCCGTCATCACGACATGATAGCCGTGCTGCGCCAGCAACTTGGACGTTGCAAGGCCAACGCCTTGTGCGGCGCCTGTGACGACGGCTGTTTTCATGCGGTTGGACCCTTTGTTGAATGCATCAGGCGTCCCCTAGCGAAGTCGGCCAAATTGTAACCCGAAAATTTTTTGAACCAATGCCCGCATAATGGCCATTTGTCTCCGATGGATGGAGCCGCCTATTGTCGCTATTAAAATATCCCATGAGGAGCGGGCTTTCCATGCAAACATCGGCACGGGTTGTGATTATCGGCGGCGGAATCATGGGGGCATCCTTGCTCTACCATCTGGCCGAACTCGGCTGGACGGATTGCCTGCTGATCGAAAAAGACGAACTGACGTCAGGCTCGACCTGGCATGCGGCAGGCCAGTGCCCCAACATCACCGGCAGCTTCAATCTGGCCAAGATGCATGCGTATTCAAATGAGCTCTATCCCCAGTTGGAAGGGCTGACAGGGCAATATGTCAGCTGGCACAAATCGGGTGGCATCCGGCTTGCGACCAATGAGCGTGAACTGGCGTGGATGCGCTACATTCAGGGCTACTCCAAGATCATCGGGTTTGAAATGGAGATCATTCCGCCTAAGGAAATCCTGCGGCACAATCCGTTCATGACGCTGGACGGCGTGATCGCGGGCGCGCGGACGACAGAAGACGGTCATGCCGATCCGTCCGGGATCTGCAACGCGCTTGCCATTGGTGCCAAGAATATGGGCGCGAAGATTGTCCGCAAGAACCGCGTTACCGGCCTCACCCAGCTGCCGTCGGCCGAATGGGATGTGGCGACCGAAAAGGGCACGGTCCGCGCCGAAATCGTCGTGAACGCAGCAGGCTGCTATGCGCGGCAGGTGGCGCAGATGGCGGGCATCGACATTCCGGTGACCAATATGGAACATCATTATGTCGTCACAGACCCGATCCCCGCCTTCATGGAGCGCGATGAGGAAATTCCTGTCATGCGCTGTCCCCATGTGTCGGGCTATTTCCGGCAGGAGCAGAAGAGCGGACTGATCGGCGTTTATGAAAACACGGGGCTAGCCGAGGCATGGGCGCCGCGCGGTGGCCATCCCGAATGGAATTCTACCAGCGAGTTGTTCCCCGAAGATCTGGAACGGATTTACCCTTGGCTGGAACGCGCCATTGAGCGCATGCCGGTCTTTGGTGAAGTCGGCCTGCGCCGGTTCGTCAATGGCGCGATCCCGCACACGCCTGATGGCGGCCCGTTGCTTGGACCTGCGGTAGGCCTCCGCAATTTCTGGCATTGTTGCGGCACCAGCTTTGGCATTGCGCAAGGCGGCGGCGCTGGCAAATATATGGCCCAGTGGATGGTGTTCGGCGATGCCGACATCAACATGAACGAGTTCGATCCGCGTCGTTACGGCCCCTATGCGGATGAGGATTATAGCCGCGACAAGGTGTTCCTTGATTACCGCATGACCTTCACCACCCGGCTTCCGGGCGAAGAAGAACCCGATGGCCGTCCGCAGAAGACGAGCCCACTCTACGCGCCGCTGAAGGACGCAGGCGCGGTTTATGGAGAGACCTATGGCTGGGAGCGGCCGAAGTGGTTCTCGCTGGACGGAGCCGAGGAAGAAGGTGGGTATCAGCGCACCAATACGTTTGATGCGGTGGCCAAGGAAGTGGCGGCTGTCTCGCAGCGGGTCGGAGTTCTCGATCTGTCCGGCTTTGCAAAATATGATGTGACTGGTCCGGATGCCGAAGCCTTCCTCAACCGCATTTGCGCCAACCGCATGCCGAAGAAGCTGGGCGGGATTGGCCTTGTCCACCCGCTGTCGGTGCAGGGGCGCATCTATGGGGAAATGACCGTCACGCGCTTTGCAGATGATCATTTCTACTGCCTGTCGGCGGCGGCTGCCGAGCAGCGCGATTGGGATCTGCTGATGCAAAGCAAGCGTCCTGATGAAGATGTGACGATCCGCAACATCACCATGGATTTGGGTGTTCTTGTCCTCAATGGCCCGCGCGCCCGCGATGTGCTGGCCAAGCTGACCGAAACGGATCTCAGCAATGACGGCTTCCGCTGGTTGAGCGGGCAGGAGATTTCTGTTGCGGGCATCAAGCTGCGTGCGCTGCGCGTGTCTTACGCAGGGGAACTCGGCTGGGAATTGCATCCGGCGATGGACGACCTTGTCGCACTTTATCAGGGGGTGTGGGACGCCGGGCAGGAGTTCGGCATCGCCAATTATGGCCTCTATGCCGCCAACACGATGCGGATGGAAAAGGGCTATAAGGCTTGGGGGTCTGAGCTCACCAACGAGTTGACGATGATAGAGGCGGATATGCCGCGCTTCATCAACTTCAAGAAGGACGACTTTGTTGGCAAGCAGGCGACGCTTGATGCGCCGGATCGCTTCCGCATCGTTTATGGTGAGGTGGCCGCGACGAATGTCGATGTGCGTGGGGCAGAGCCTTGCTTGGTCGGCGACACCTGCATCGGCCTGACGACATCGGGCGGCTATGGCCACCGCGTCGGCAAGAGCTTGTTCTTTGCCTGTGTGCCCATCGAGAACGCAGCGCCGGGCTCCACATTTGATATCTATCTCCAAGGGGAGCGACGTTCAGCCGTCGTGCTGGCGGACCCTGCCTATGACCCTGACAATTCAAAGATGAAGGTTTGATCGGTGGCTGAACTTCCCAAAAAGGCGCGTGTCGTCATCGTCGGCGGTGGTGTGATCGGTTGCTCCATTGCCTATCACCTGACCAAAATTGGTTGGGATGATGTCGTCCTGCTGGAACGCAAGCAACTGACCAGTGGCACGACCTGGCACGCGGCCGGACTCGTCGGCCAGTTGCGTCCGTCGATCAACATGACCAAGCTCGCCAAATATACAGGCGAACTCTATCGCGGGCTGGAAGCGGAAACCGGGCAGGCGACGGGGTACCGGCAGTGTGGTTCCATTTCCATGGCCACAAATGCCGAGCGTTTCGAAGAGCTTAAGCGCAGTGCGTCCATGGCGAAGGTGTTTGACCTTCCCGTCCATGTTGTGACGCCGCAGGAGATCAAAGACCTCGCGCATATCGTGAACGTCGATGATGTCGTCGGCGGCATCCACATCCCAAGCGATGGTTACGCCAACGCGGTCGATATCACGCAGGCGCTGGCCAAGGGTGCCCGCACCGGTGGCGCAAAGATTTTTGAAAACACCAAAGTCACCAAAATCCGCCACAATGGGGATCGCGTGACGGGCGTCGACACGGATGAGGGTTCCATCGACGCCGACTATGTCGTCATCTGCGGCGGCATGTGGACGCGGGATCTGGCGGCCAGCATCGGCGTGGCCGCCCCGCTCCATGCATGTGAGCATTATTATGTGCTGTTTGAAGGCGTGGATGGCATTGACCCGACCCTGCCGGTGCTGCGCGATTATGATTATTGCGGCTATTACAAATATGACGCGGGCAAGCTGCTCGTCGGCGCGTTTGAGCCTAATGCCCGGCCTTGGGGTATGGACGGCATTTCCGAAGATTTCTGCTTCGATGAAATCGCCGGGAGCTTTGAACATTTCGAACCGCTGTTGATGGATGCCATGCGGCGCGTGCCCGCGCTCGAAAAGGCGGGCATCCAGAAGTTCTTCTGCGGGCCGGAAAGCTTCACGCCGGACGTCCGTTATCATCTGGGCGAGAGCGCGGAACTGAAGGGCTGCTTTGTCGCGGCCGGGCTGAACTCCATCGGCCTGCAATCGGCTGGCGGCGTCGGCAAGGTGATGGCTGACTGGATTCGTGATGGCATCCCGCCTGCCGACCTGTGGACGGTCGACATCCGGCGCAACATGCCGTTCCAGATCAACCGCAAATATCTGCGTGAACGTGTGACGGAAAGCCTCGGCCTGCTCTACGCAACGCACTATCCATTCAAGCAATATGAAACGGCCCGCGGTGTCCGTCGGTCTGCCATCCATGATCGGCTGGTCGCGGCAGGGGCCTGCCATGGGGAGGCCTTCGGTTGGGAGCGTCCCAACTGGTACGCAGAACCCGGCACCACGCCAAAGTATGAATATAGCTATGGCCGCCAGAACTGGTTTGAGGCCAATGCGGCGGAGTGCAAGGCGGTGCGCGAGGCCGTCGGCCTGTTCGACCAAAGCTCCTTCGCCAAATTCCGGCTGGAAGGGCGCGATGCCTGCGCCGTGCTCAACCAGGTCTGCGCGAATGATGTCGATGTGGCACCGGGTAAGCTCATCTACACCCAGTGGCTGAATGAGAAGGGCGGTATCGAAGCCGACCTGACCGTCACCCGCCTCTCGCAGACGGCCTATCTGATCGTCACGGGTGCGGAAACTGAGGTCAAGGACTTCAACTGGCTGACGCGGCACATTCCGGAGGACGCGCACGCCATCCTCACCAATGTGTCGTCGGCCATGGGCGTCATCTCGATCATGGGGCCCAATGCGCGTGCGCTGCTCCAGTCGATCTGCCCCAATGATCTGTCGCACGAAGCCTTCCCCTTTGCGACAAGCCAGGAGATTGAGCTTGGCTATGCCATCGTGCGCGCTTCGCGGATCACCTATGTCGGCGAACTGGGCTGGGAGCTTTACATCCCGACCGAGTTCATGACCGGCGTTTATGATGAGATCGTTGCCGCAGGGGCGGCCTTTGGCCTCAAGCATTGCGGCTATCATGCGCTCAATGCGCTGCGCATGGAAAAGGGCTACCGCCATTGGGGCCACGACATCACCGATGAAGATACCCCGCTTGAGGCCGGCCTTGGCTTTGCTGTCCGCATGGACAAGGCGGGCGGGTTCATCGGGCGTGAGGCGCTGCTGAAGCAGAAGGAAGAGGGGCTGAAGCAAAAGCTCGTCCAGTTCCTGCTCAAGTCGCCGGAACCGATGCTCTATCACAATGAGCCCATCTGGCAGGGGGACCGGATCGCCGGTTACATCCGCTCAGGCATGTATGCCCAGACGCTCGGCGGGTCCTGTGGCCTTGGCTATGTGACAGCCGCAGATGGCGGTGTCGTTGGCCCGATTGGGGCGGATGATTTTGAAATCGAAATTGCAGGCGTCCGCTATCCCGCGACGGCTTCGCTTAAGCCTATGTATGACCCCACAAATGCACGGATCAAAATCTGATGTCTGAAACCCAGAACCAATTGATGCATCGCCTCGCGGCCAACACGCGCGTTGGCTATAGTTTTGATCAGGAATTCTACGCGAGTGACGCGGTATTCAAAGCCGACTTCGATCAGGTGATCAGCCAGAAGTGGATCGTCGCGGGCCATGTCTCACGCATCCCCAAAAAGGGGGATTACTTCCTCTTCAAGATCGGGTCGGAACAGATCATCGTCATCCGTGAGAATGAAGACAGCGTCCGCGCCTTCTTCAACGTGTGTCGTCACCGTGGGTCCACCATCTGTTCAGCCGAAAGCGGCAATGCACCGCGTCTCGTCTGCCCTTATCACGCATGGACGTTCGGGCTTGATGGTCGATTGATTTCTGCGCGGCTCATGCCGGAAGATTTCAACAAGGCGGATAACAGCCTGATTGCCTGCCATATCCGCGTGTTCCACGGCCTCATCTTCATCAATATGAGCGAAGATGAACCGGTCGATTTCGACGCGACCTTTGGCGATATGGGGCCGATCCTCGACTATCACGGGATGGCGGATGCGCGGATCGCGCGTGCGGGAAGCTACCCCACGACGGCCAACTGGAAGCTGGTCGTGGAGAACTTCTTTGAATGTTACCACTGCGTGCCCTCGCACCCCGAATTCTGTTCCATGCATGCAGCCGAAACGCTTGTGGCGGTCGGCGCGGGGCCAAGGTCTGGTCCGGCGGACGCGATTGCCGGCTTCACGCCAAAGCTGAAGGCCTGGGAAGACAGCGCTGCTGCCGCCGGGCGCCCGATTGGCAATATCGACGAGGCTGCTGACAGTAGTCATTTGCGCCTGCTGATGCAGCGGATGAACAAGGAAGGTTTTGCCGCCGAAACGCAGGATGGCACCGCGCCGTCGCCTTTGATGGGCAAGCGCACAAAGGCCGATGGCGGCCGAATGCACTTGAGCTTCAGCCCGTTTAGCCAGATCGTGGCCGATGACCATTTCGTGATCCTGTTCCAGTTCACCCCGCGGGGGGCGCTTGAAACGGATGTGGAGATGATCTGGCTGGTCGATGGCCGCGCCACGGAAGATCAGGTCGATATCGACAAGATGATCTGGGGCTATCACGCCACGACAACGCAGGATAAGGTGATCACGGAGAATAATCAGGCGGGCATCATGTCCAGCCGTTATCGTCCGGGCCGCTATTCCGATCAGGAAGGCAGCGTGATCAATTTCCAGAAATGGTACCTCAACCAATTCGGGCTGGCACGGGCGGAATGACCATCCCCACCACCATGCGCGCGGTCTTGCTGACCCGGCATGGCGGGTTTGATTGCCTTGATCTGAGGGATGATGTTCCTGTCCCGCAGCCCGGGGCAGGGGATGTCCTGATCCGCGTCGGTGCGGCGGGGGTCAACAATACCGATATCAACACGCGTATCGGCTGGTATTCTAAGGCCGTGGCCGATGTCACAGACGTGGGTGCCTCTAGCGGCATGGTGGGGCAGGCGATGACGGCTGGTCGGGCGCAGCGTTCCAGTTTCCCAGGATTCAGGGTGCAGATGCCTGTGGCCGGATCGTTGCCGTCGGGCCGGGCGTGGACATAGCCCGCATCGGGGAGCGCGTTCTGGTTGAGCCGGTGTTTCGGGGCACCGACCGCTTTGACGTTCGCTATTTTGGGTCAGAAGTGGACGGCGCTTTTGCCGATTACGCCTGCGTGCCCGCTGTCCACGCGCACCGCATTGAGAGCACCCACAGCGATGTCGAGCTCGCCAGCTTCCCTTGTGCCTATTCAGCGGCGGAAAACATGCTGACGCGGATTGCGCTTTCGGCAGGGGAGCGGGTGTTGATCACCGGCGCATCGGGAGGCGTGGGGTCTGCTGCTGTCCAACTCGCCAAGCGGCGCGGGGCGGAGGTGATCGCTATGGTCGGTGGCGATAAAGCGAATGCTGTGCGCGCCTTAGGGGCAGACCATATCGTGCCGCGCTATACCGATCTGGAAGCACATTTTGGTGCGGACCATTTCGATGCAGCCGTCGATGTTGTGGGCGGAGCGCAGTTCGGTGCCATTCTGAACACCCTCAAGTGCGGCGGGCGTTATGGGGTGTCGGGCGCCATCTCTGGCCCGATTGTCGATCTCGACCTCCGCACGCTCTACCTAAAAGATCTGCGCTTGATCGGTTGCACCGTGCTGGAGCCAGAGGTGTTCGAAAACCTTATCAGCTATATCGAGCGGGGAGAGATTAAACCCTGCATTGCGGCAACCTTCCCGCTGTTCGACATTGTCAAAGCGCAGGAGGCGTTTTTGACCAAGCGCCACGTCGGCAAGATCGTCCTCGCCGGATAGGGGGTCAGGCCGCGCGGGGCTCTTTCAAAAATCCGCGGGCCACGCAAAGCAGCCACGTCGCGACGAGCAGGTGATAGAGGTGCCAGCTCAGGTCAGCGCCCAAATAGTCGGATTGCCGCACAAGGGTGATGTTCAGCAGCATCATAGCGAAGCCAGCAGCGCCTAAGAGATTGCGTGATTGCAAACTCAGCGCGATGGCAGCGATCAGCATCACGACGAAGAGGATCGCGCCGAGGGCAGGCAGAGCCGCCGCTAAGGCCGCTAGGGCTATTGCAACACCCAGAGCAACGCCGGTGCCAAGCCGCAGGCCTTTGTTGCGCAGAATTTGGGCGAGCAGCAGGGCGAGCCCGGCAATGCCGCCAAGTTGCGACACGCCTTTATGGAGCATCGCCAAAGGTTCAATCAGGCCGCTGGTGATCCGGATAGTGCCGATCACCCCGGCAAGGCCGAACAGGGCGAGGCCCAGTGCAGCCAAAGGCTTGTCAGTGCGCCACAACATCAGTGCGCCCCAGCCCGCGACAAGCGCCACCAGCGCGTCGGTGAGCGCGTAATGCAGCGGCATTAGCGAACGGGGTTTGGGGTAGGTGCTATCGCCAAGGCCTGCGGGCCCAAGCCTGCCTCACGCTTGATATCTTCCGAGGTCAGGCGTGACCCATCATGGCTCCACCCCGGTGGCGCAAACACATAGCAAAGTCGCTGCCACAAGGTGATGCCAGGCGTGCTGGCGTCCTTGGCAATGCCGATATATTCGTGGCTCAGCACCTTCAAAATGTTGAAGGTGTTCACATTCTTGACCAAACCATAGACTGGCTTTTCCGTGTCATCTTCCGCGACAAAGCTGCCGAACAGGCGGTCCCAGATGATGAACGTCCCTGCATAATTGGAATCCAGATAGCGCGGATTATTGGCATGGTGGACGCGGTGATGCGACGGCGTATTAAACAGGAACTCCACCCAGCGGGGGAGTTTGTTGACGGTCTCGGTGTGGAGCATGAACTGGTAGGTGGCGTTGAGGACGCCGCAGAACGTGACCATCACGGGGTCAAAGCCGACAAGCACCAAAGGTATTTTGAACAGCATCGTGCCGGTGAAATGCTTGGTCCATCCCTGCCGCAGCGCGACCGCCAGATTATATTCCTCGCTGGAATGGTGCACGACATGCATCGCCCAGACCCAGCGGACCCGGTGGGCCACGCGGTGGTGGCAATAAAAGCGCAGATCATCGAGGAAAAAGCACAGCAGAAACGTGCCGGCGGTCACAGGCAGGCTGTAGACCTGAAAGGGCTCGACCATCGCCAATATGCCCAGCGTGATGAACGCTGAAAAACCGTTAATGGGATCACTCAGCAAGCCCGTTGCAATCCCTGTCAACGCATCCTTGGCGGGCATTTTTCCGCGCGCGCGCCAGAGCTTGATCGCCGCGAGTTCAATCCCGAGCAGGAAAAAGAAGAACAGGGCCGAATAGAGGCCGATGTTGCTGTGGATCAGATCAGAGGCGGTGAAATCCCCGCTCACGCGTCAGTGCCTTTCAGAGCTTCCGCCATGGCCGCAATGTGGTCCGGCCCAATTCCGCAACATCCGCCAACAATTGATGCGCCTGAGGCAACCCAGGTCTGTGCCCAGCCAAGATAGCGCGGGGGATCAAGATCGGCACGGATGGCGCGGATGACTTCGTTTGCAGCACCCTCATCTTCCTGGCCGAAACCATTTGCATAAACGCCAATGGCGATGTCTGTGCCGTTAAGCACGGCTTTGGCTTCGCGAACGGCGGCGTCCATAACTTCGGGACGACTGCAATTGAAGAGAAGCGCTTCTGCGCCCACGGCTTTGGCAAGGGCCGCTGCGTCCTGCACGCTTTCGCCTGAGCGCAAGATGGCAATGCCGGCATCATCGAGGGTGAAGGACAACCAAAGCGGCCGGGCATCGTCTGCCAACATCTCGGCAATCAAGCGGGCCTCAGCCACTGTGCTCAGTGTTTCGGCCAACCAGATGTCGCCATAGGGGGACAGCCCTGCAATCAGGACATCCAGGATCGCCCGGGCCTCATCTTCATTGAACAGATCAGGTCGATAGGAACCAAGAACAGGCGGGAGGGAAGCGGCAACCTTAACGCCGCGCGCGTCGGCAACGCCGCGTGCGACTTGCCCACAAAGCGCTGCCAAACGCGCGCCGTCCGATGCGAACCGTTCTGCGCCAATATGGAAGGGCACGATCGCATAGCTGTTGGTCGTTATGACATTGGCACCGGCTGCCGCGAAAAGATCATGCGCCGCGCCGACAAGTTCGGGTGTTTCGATTAGGGCAAGCGCGGACCATTCCGGCTGGCGGAAGGGCGCGCCAAGCTTCTGCAACTCGCGGCTGATGCCGCCATCCAATATGGTCACGCTCATAAAATTCTCCCTAGTCGATCGTTTCGACCAACTCCGAAATCCGCCCGACCATTTCGTCGATATGCGCCTTTTGCAAGATCAGCGGCGGCGACAGTGCGATGATATCGCCGGTTGCACGGACCAAGAGGCCGTTGTCGAAGCACTTCTGGAAAAGCTCGGTCGCGCGCTTGGTGGGGGCGCCGGGGCGTGGCTCCAGCTCAATCCCGGCAACGATGCCCATGTTGCGGATGTCGATGATGTTGCGCTTGCCCTTCAGGCTGTGGACAGCCTCTTCCCAATAGCTGTGGAGCGAGGCGGCATGTTCAAAAATGCCTTCGGACTTGTAGAGGTCTAGCGTGGCGAGGCCAGCGGCTGCTGCCAGCGGGTGGCCGGAATAGGTATAGCCGTGGAACAGTTCGATCCCATCGGCGGCGCCTTCGACAACGCCATCATGCACATGGCGGCTGACGGCAACCGCGCCCATCGGCACAGCCGCGTTGGTCAGGCCCTTCGCCATGGTGATCATATCCGGCGTCACGCCCAGCGTGCCAGATGCGGTTGCGCCGCCCACGCGGCCAAAGCCTGTGATGACTTCATCAAAGATCAGCAGAATACCGTGCTTGGTCGTGATTTCGCGCAGCTTTTCCAGATAACCCTGTGGCGGCACCAGAACGCCGGTCGAGCCCGCCATCGGTTCGACAATAACGGCCGCAATGGTTTCCGCACCATGCAGCGCAACGATGGACTCCAGATTGTCGGCAAGATGCGCCCCCCAGTGTGGGCGGCCCTTGGTGAAGGCGTTGTGCTCCAGATTATGGGTGTGGGGCAGGTGGTCAACACCGGTCAGCAGTGTACCGAACTGCCGACGATTGTTGACGATTCCGCCCACAGAAATGCCGCCAAAGCCCACGCCGTTATAGCCGCGTTCGCGCCCGATGAGGCGGGTACGTGTGCCCTGACCACGGGCACGCTGATAGGCGAGCGCAATCTTGAGGGCTGTGTCGACCGATTCAGATCCGGAGTTGGTGAAGAAAATGCGGTCCAAACCGGCGGGCATCAGGTCGGCAACGCGCGTCGCCAGTTCAAACGACAGCGGGTGGCCCAATTGGAAGGGCGGGGCATAGTCCAGCTCAGCCGCCGTCTTCTGGATGGCCGCAACGATCGAGGGGCGGCAGTGCCCGGCATTGACGGCCCATAGACCGGCGGTGCCATCCAAGATCTGGCGGCCATCATCGCTGGTGTAATGCATATCCTTTGCCGACTTTAGCTGGCGCGGCGTCGCCTTGAACGCGCGGTTTGCCGTAAAAGGCATCCACAAAGCGGCAAGTGGATCGTTTTGAAGGGTCATTTTAGGGCTCCAGCGTCAGTCGTTTTGTAGCTTATGCAACGCGCGGCGGCGTCATCGCGATTGAAAAGAATGTTGCGATCGGAAAATTCTGGTCCGTGATCAGGCTGTCTGCCCCTTCGTTTGCAGCCGCGTCTTTGCCCAATAGCCGATGACGAAGGTCAGCGTCACCAACACGCTGGCGCCAAGCTCAATCGCAGTGCGCTCGGCCAGACCCATCAGCACCAGGATTGCAACCATGCCCGCAATGGTCGCCCAAGTGGCATAAGGGAACAACCACATCTTCACCTGCAGGCGCGCGGGGTCTTCCGCTTCAATCTGCTTGCGCAGCCGCAATTGGGCGAGCGCGATCAGAATATAGATGAACAGCATGATCGCGCCGGAGGAATTGACGAGGAAGTTGAACACGCGGTCGGGCGACAGCACGGATGCGGCGAGCGCGCCATAGCTGAACAGGCTGGCGATCAGGATGGCGCGGGCCGGGACCTTTGATCGGCTCAACTGGACGCAGGACTGTGGCGCGTCTCCATTCTTTGCAAGCCCGAACATGGCCCGTGAGGTGATGTAGATGCCGGAATTCAGGCAGGACAAAACGGCGACCAAAACGATGGCATTCATGATCAGGTCCGCCGACGGATAGCCCATTTCGCTCAACGCTTGGGCGAAGGGAGAGATGCCGGGCTGGATCTCCGTCCAAGGCACAACCGAGACAATCAAGAATATGGAAAGCACGAAGAAGACGAGAATTCTGACAGACACAGAGATCGTCATGCGGGCAATGGTCTTTGCGCCTGCTTCGGACTCTGCTGCCGCCAACGTCGCAATTTCGGCCCCGCATAGGGAGAAGATGGTTGTGGCGACCCCGGCAAAGATCGCGGCAATGCCTGCGGGCGCAAAGCCGCCATGCGCGGTCAGATTGGCAAAGACAGGGCCGGATGGCGACGTGACGCCAGTCGCATACGCGGCAGCAACCAGAATGAAGACGATGATGGCGACGACCTTTGTCGAGGCGAACCAGAATTCAAATTCGCCATAGGATTTGGCGGACATCAGATTAACGGCGGTCAACAGCGCCATCAGGACGACGCCAATCTCCCAGACTTCAAATTGCGGAAACCAGCCGTTGATAATCTTCGCACCGGCAATCGCCTCAATCGCGATGACAACAACCCAGAAGTACCAATAGAGCCAGCCGACCAGAAAGCCGGCCCAATTGCCCACGCCCACACGGGCAAATTCGGGGAAGGTCTGGACGCCCGGCATGGCCATCGCCATTTCAGAGATCATCCGCATCACCAGCAGCACGAGAAACCCGGCCAAGGCGTAGCTCAGGACAGCGGCCGGGCCGATGGTGCTGATCGCGGTTGAGGACCCGACAAACAGCCCGGCGCCAATAATGCCGCCAAAGGTGATCATGGAAACATGGCGGGATTTGAGTGTCCGGCTCAGTTCGTTCTTGGGTGCGGTTGGCACCGATCCAACCAGACTCGCCTCAGACATTTTTTATCCCCTAATTCCCTTATCTAGGTGTCTAGCGTTGGCAGCGCCGTTTTGTAAATGACGGGGCGCAGGGCAAAACTTGTCGTCACGTTAGCCACACCGGGGACGCGCGTCAGGCTGTTGCGCAGAAAGTCCTCAAAGCGGGTCAACGACCGGACGAGGACGCGCAGTTGATAATCTGACTCGCCCGTCATCAAATAGCATTCCATGACTTCGGGAAAGGCGGCAATGGCCGCTTCAAACGCTCCCAGATGGCGGTCATCCTGCTGGTCAAGTCGCACGCGGACGAACGCTGTCACATTCAGGTTTAGCGCTTCAGGGTCTACCAGAGCGACATAGCGCGAGATGACGCCCTCACTCTCGAGATGCCGCACCCGCCTCAGGCATGGGCTTGGCGAGAGGCCGACTTGATCTGCCAACTCCTGATTGGTGATCCGCCCATTCGCCTGAAGGGCTTCCAGAATTTTGACATCAATCGGGTCTGGAGAGAAATTTGGCACATTATGCTCCAAAACGTTTTCTTTGAGGCAGTGTATGCCAAATGAGGGGTGATGTGTAGCGGAATTCGCAAGGACATTTCCCGGCGACCGGCGCTATTCGGAGACATCCACTAAGCGGAGATCCGGCCATGCCCACCCTGACTGCGGACAGTCGCGCGGACGTTGTTTCCGCCTTAGAGGCGCTGGATACCCGGCTGCGCTGGCTGTCTTCTTGGATGGTGCACAATGCCAATCACATTCGCGAGAAGCGCGATGGGCTGAAGGTCGGTGGGCATCAGGCCAGCTGCGCGTCGATGACGGCGATCATGTCCGCGCTCTATTTCCACGCGCTGCGCCCGCAGGATAAGGTGGCGGTGAAGCCGCATGCCGGTCCCGTGCTTCAGGCGATCCATTATCTTTTGGGCAACCAGTCGCTGGAACAGTTGCAGCGCTTTCGTGCGCTCGGCGGCGCGCAAAGCTATCCATCGCGGACGAAGGACAAAATCCCCGTTGATTTTTCAACGGGGTCTGTTGGCCTTGGTGTCGCCATCACCGCCTTTTCCAGCCTCGTTCAGGATTATCTGATCGCGCATGGCCAGATGGCGGAGCAGGATGCCGGACGCATGATTGCGCTGATGGGCGATGCGGAACTGGATGAAGGCAACATCTACGAATGTCTCATCGAGGGGTATAAGCACGACATCCGCAACTGCTGGTGGGTGGTCGACTACAATCGCCAGTCGCTGGACAGCACGACGGCCGACCGCATGTTCCGGCGCTTCGACGACATCTTCGAGACTTGCGGCTGGCGCGTCATCACGCTGAAGCATGGCAAGTTGCAGCGCAAAGTCTTTGCCCAGCCCGGCGGGCAGGCGATTGCGGACTGGATCGACAATTGCCCCAATGCCGAATTTGCCGCGCTGACTTATCAGGGCGGAGCGGCGTGGCGGCAGCGCTTGATGGCCGATATCGGCGGGACGGCAAAGGTTCGCGCGCTCCTCGATAGCTTTGACGATGATGGCCTTGCCGCGCTGATGACCAACCTTGGCGGGCATTGCGTGGAAAGCCTGATTGACGCGTTTGACAGTGCGCAGGATGAACTGCCAACTTTGTTCATCGCCTATACGGTGAAGGGCCATGGCCTGCCGTTGGCCGGGCATAAGGACAATCATTCCGGCATGATGAACCCGGGCCAGATTGATCAGTTGCGGCAGAGCCTCTCCATCCCGGTGGGGGATGAATGGGAACCCTATGGCGGCCTAGGTGACAATCAGGCTGCGCGCCTGAAAGAGTTTGTGGCCACCAGCGCCTTGGCGGTCAAAGCGCCTGAGGCGGAAGCGCCGACCATTCCGGTGCCCGCACGCTTGGCCTTTCCGGCGTCCGATGCGCAATCCACGCAAGCGGCCTTTGGCAATGTCCTGCTCGAACTGGCAAAGTCCGACGAACCCTTGGCGGACCGCATCGTCACGACCGCGCCAGACGTGACGCAGACAACGAACCTTGGTGCGTTCGTCAACCAGCGTGGGCTGTTCCGTCGCGCAGAAATGGTCGACGTCTTCCGCGCAGCCAAAATTCCATCCGCTCAGAAATGGGATGGCCATGCCGCAGGGCAGCACATTGAGCTTGGCATTGCGGAGAACAACTTCTTCCTCGCCATGACGTCGCTTGGGCTGGCGGGTCCGCATTTCGGGACACGGTTGATCCCGGTTGGGACCGTCTATGATCCGTTCATCGCGCGTGGCCTCGATGCCCTGAACTATGGCTGTTATTCCGATGCCCGCTTCCTGCTGGTCGGCACGCCCTCCGGGCTGACGCTTGGCCCAGAAGGCGGCGCGCATCAATCCATCAACACGCCGCTCATTGGCATGGGGCAGCCCAATCTCGCTTATTTTGAGCCGGCTTGGGCCGATGAAGTCGCGCTCGTGATGCGCTGGGCATTTGACTATATGCAGCAGCCGGACGGCAGCTCGGTCTATATTCGCCTCAGCACCCGCGTCATTCCGCAGATGGCACGCGCAGACGATACGTGGGAGGCGGATGCGCTGAAGGGCGGCTATTGGCTGAAACAGCCGGGGCCGAATGCGGATGCCGCCATTGTCTTCACCGGAGCCATCGCGCCGGAAGTGCTCCACGCTTGGGAGCAGCTGGCGGATGATGTTCCCGGGATTGGGTTGCTGAACGTGACATCGCCGGACCTGCTGCACCGCGAATGGTCGGCGCGTCACGCATCACGCTGGACTGATGGCAAAAGGCCGCAAAGCCATGTGGAAGATCTGCTCTCGGTCTTGTCGCCCACGGCAGGCCTCGTCACGGTCATTGACGGATCACCGGGCGCTCTGTCTTGGTTGGGCGGGGTGAAGGGCATGCGCGTCAGCCCGCTGGGCATCGACAGTTTTGGCCAGACGGGCGATCTTCCTGATCTCTACCATCGCTACCGGCTTCATGCCGATGCGATTTTGGATGCGGCGGCGGAGTTGTTCCTTTAAGCGCGCCGAACAGGCTTCGAAGTCGACTGATATATCACATTAGAATAGCTAATTCAGGGGCGTTGCTATACCGCGCCAGTTGCGGCGACTCTTCTGCTGTCATAGCGAACTGAGCAAATCTCGGTTCACTTTTGTCAGGCTAAAACGTATGAAATCGACAGCGCGCGCAGTGGTCATTGGCGGTGGTGTGGTAGGCGTCAGCACGCTCTATCACCTCGCAAAGCTGGGGTGGACCGATGTTGTCCTTTTAGAGCGCAAGGAACTGACGTCGGGCTCAACCTGGCACGCAGCCGGGCTGCTGCCGCTGTTCAACCTGAGCTATTCGGTCGGCAAGCTGCATCAGTATTCGGTTGGGCTCTACCCAAGCCTAGAGGCGGAAACGGAGCTGAATGTCGGCTTTTCGCAGGTGACCAATATCCGGCTCGCGACGACGCAGGACCGGATGGACGAATATCAATATTATGCTGGCGTCGCCCGCACGATTGGTGTGGACGTGAACTTCCTGACGCCGGAGCAGGTCAAGGAGATCTGGCCACTCTGCAACACCGAAGGCGTCATCGGCGCGATCCAGCATCCGGAAGATGGCTATATCCAGCCCGCCGACCTCACACAGGCGCTGGCCAAGGGTGCGCGGCAGCGTGGCGCCACCATTTACCGCAACACGACCGTGACGGCGATTACGCAGCAGCCCAATGGTGAATGGTTGATCTCAACCGACCAGGGCGACATCACCTGCGAACATGTCATTTCCTGCTCCGGTAACTTTGCGCGCCAGACAGGTGCGATGGTCGGTCTCGACATCCCCGTCATCCCCGTTGAGCACCAGTATATCGTGACCGAGCAGCATCCGGCGATCATGGAGCGCAAGAAGCAGGGATTGCCCGAAATGGGCGTGCTGCGTGAGTCCGACGCCAGCTATTACATGCGCGAAGAGGCCGGTGGCCTTCTGCTTGGACCATATGAAGTCGGCGCACCGGCCTGCTATGTCGACGGGCCTGCCGCCAACAGCGAATATGAACTGTTCCCCGACGCGTTGGAGCGTCTGGAACCCTACATTCTGGCAGCGATGAGCCGCGTGCCCGCCTTTGGCGAAGTCGGTATCAAGAAGGTCTATAACGGCGCCATCGCCTATACGCCTGACGGATCGCCCATTGTCGGACCGGCATGGGGCCTGAAGAACTTCTGGCTGAACGAAGGCCATAGCTTTGGCGTAACGGCGGCCGGTGGGGCCGGTTGGCAGTTGGCGCATTGGATTGTCGATGGAGAGCCGACCATCGACATGATGGGCGTCGATCCCCGTCGCTTCGGCGACTATGCGGGCCGGGGCTTCCTCATCGAAAAGAACGAGGAAGCCTATGCCAAGGTCTTCACCGTCCATTATCCGGATGAAGAGCGGGAAGCGGGCCGCGCCTTGCGTCGCACGCCCTGCTATGACCGGATGAAGGCGCTCGGCGCTGTCTTTGGTTCCGTCTACGGCTGGGAACGCCCAAACTGGTTTGCCCCCGCAGGCTATGCCCTGACGGAGGATGACCTCGATAAGCCGGACGTCCTGTTGAACCACAACCATCCCGTCGTAGCCGGTGAAGCGGTCCGCGAAAAATGGTCGTTCCGTCGGTCCAACTATTTTGAACATGTGGGCAATGAGTGCCGTCATGTTCATGAAAAGGTTGGCCTTCAGGACATGAGCGCCTTCGCTAAGTGCGAAATCTCTGGTCCCGGTGCCGAAGCGTGGCTGGACCAATTGCTGACCAACGCGGTGCCGAAGAAGCAGGGGCGTGTGTCGCTGTCCTATCTGCTGACGTCTAAGGGCGGCGTGCGCAGTGAGTTCACCGTCTACAAAGTCGCGCCGCAGCGTTATTATCTCGTGTCGGCAGGCGCTTATGAGCGGCATGACCATGACTATCTGAAAAAGGCGATGCCGCGCGATGGCTCCGTTTCGTTTGAGCGTCTGACGACATCGATGGGCGTTCTGGTCCTCGCGGGGCCCCGCGCGCGTGAGGTTCTGCAGAAGCTGACAGATGCGGACCTTTCGAGCGCAGCCTTCCCATGGCTCACCGGTCAGAAGATCAGCGTCGGTTTGGCGCAGGTGGATGCGCTGCGCGTCAACTTCATCGGAGAGCTTGGCTGGGAAATTCATCACCCGATCGAGATGCAGAATTACATCTTTGATCTGCTGATGGAGGCCGGGGCCGAATTTGACATCAAGCCCTTCGGTATCCGCGCCATGACGCTGATGGCGCTTGAAAAGAGCTACAAGCTGATCCCACGCGAATTGTCAGTTGAATATGCCGCGCTGGAAAGCGGTCTGGACCGGTTCATCAGCCTCAAAAAGCCGACCTTCTTCGGCAAGGATGCGCTGCTGGCCTGGAAGGATAAGGGCCTGTCCAACACGCTGGTGACGATGGAAGTGCACGGCGTGACCGATGCCGACGCCCGCGGGTCTGAAGCCATTTACAAGGATGGTGAGATTGTCGGACGTGCGACATCTGGCGGCTATGGCTGGCGTGTCGGAAAGAGCCTCGCGCTGGCGATGATCCAGCCCGATCTCGCTGTTGCAGGGGCGGAGTTTGAAATCGCCATCCTCGGCAAGCTTCATAAGGCGACCCTCATTGAGGATTCGCCATATGATCCGGAAAACAACGCGTTAAGGAGCTAAGACCATGTCCCGCTTCGAACCCATTGCCCAACTTCTCGCGTCGGACCGCAAGGGCCTGAGCCTGCCGCGTGACCTGTATGTGAGCGAGGAGGCCTTTCGGTTTGACACGCAGGTCATGCTGAAATCGGTCTGGCTCTATGCCTGCACGGTCGCGCATGTGAAGAATCCGGGCGACTATTTTGTGTTCGAAGTGGCGCACAACTCCATCATCATCATTCGCGGACGTGACAATGTGGTGCGGGCGTTCTGGAATTCCTGCCGGCATCGTGGGGCACGGATCTGCCTGGAGCAAAGGGGCCGCGCGCCCCGGCTGACATGTCCTTATCATCAATGGACTTACGGACTTGATGGTGCGCTGATTGCGGCCCGCAGCATGGCGGAGGACTTTGACAAGAAAGACAACGGCCTCGCGCCGGTTGCGCTGGAAAATGTCGGCGGGCTGATCTTCATCTGCATGGACGATACTCCACCGCCGATTGATCGGGTGAAGGCGGATATCATTGACCAGATTGCGGTTTATGATCTGGAACGCTGCAAGGTCGTGGTGCAGGACAATTACATCGAAGACGCCAATTGGAAGTTGGTGATGGAAAACAACCGCGAATGCTATCATTGCGACGCGGGGCATCCTGAATTGATCAGCGTTCTCGGCACCTATGGCTTTGGCAAAGGATTGCCGGAGGATGGTGAGGCCGATGTCGTTGACGATAGCGCCTTTGACGCGATGGTGGACGCCAAGCGGGACCAGTGGAAGGCCATGGGCATCTTCCGTGATCTGATCGAGTTTCCAGACGGCTGGTGGCACCGCATGGCGCGGCTTCCGCTCGCCAATGGGGCAGTCACACAGTCGATTGACGGCAAGCTTGCCTGCAAGAAGCTGATTGGTCCGTTTACGGAACCGGAAACATCTAGCCTGTCGGTCTGGACCCAGCCCAATAGCTGGCATCACTTCTGCTGCGATCATGTGGTGACCTTCTCTCTCACGCCGGTCGCGGCGGACAAGACGCTGCTACGGACAAGCTGGCTCGTGCATGAAGATGCCGTGGAAGGCGTCGATTACGATCCTGACCACCTCGCAGCCCTGTGGCGGACAACCAACACGCAGGACGGCCATTTTTCGACGATCAATCATCAGGGCATCTCAACCGACGGCTATCGCCCCGGGCCCTATGCGGTTGAGGAAAAGTTGGTTGAGGACTTTAAGGACTTTTACGTTGACCGCGCCAAAGCCGCTTTGGCCAAGGACCGCGCATGACGGGGTTGCCGCAATCCGGATCGGTAAAAATTGACGCAGCGGGTATAGTGCCCGGCGCTGAAATCCGGTCACTCATTGATGATCCACGCGGCTATCGGACGATGCTGCTGAAGATTGAGGCAAGCCCCTTGGGGGACCTTCATTCTCACGAAGAAATTGAGCAAATTTATGTGCTTGAAGGTGATTTCTTCGATGATGACGCAAGTTATGGCCCCGGAGATTTTGTTCTGCGGATGCCCGGGGCGATGCACCGGGCCGGAAGCAAGCAGGGGTGCACGATGCTGATCACCTATACGCCTTTTGTTGAGGGACATTCATGACCCGTTTTAGTGCGCTGAGCCTTTTTACCAAGGCATTGGGCGGCCATCAGAGCTGGCCCGAACAATGGCCGGATGCCGCGCCCAAGCCTGCTTATGATGCGATCATTGTCGGCGGCGGTGGCCACGGCCTTGGTGCGGCTTATTACCTCGCCAAAAAATACGGCATCACCAATGTTGCGGTCATTGAAAAAGGCTGGATCGGCGGCGGCAATACCGGACGCAACACGACCATCATCCGGTCCAACTATCTCTATGATGAAAGCGCGCATCTGTATGATCACGCGGTCAAGCTTTGGGATGGGCTGAGCCAGGAGCTCAACTACAACACCATGTATTCCAAGCGCGGTGTGATGATGCTCGCGCACAATGTGCACGATGTGCAGAGCTTTAAGCGCCACATCCATGCCAACCGGTTGAACGGCGTCGATAATGAATGGCTGACGCCGGAAGAGGCGAAGGCCTATTGCCCGCCGCTCAACATCTCGCCCGATGCGCGCCATCCAGTGCTGGGAGCCGCCCTGCAACGGCGCGGCGGCACAGCGCGGCATGATACGGTCGCATGGGGCTATGCACGTGCGGCCGCAGCCCTTGGCGTCGACATCATCCAGAACTGCGCCGTCACCGGCATCCGGCGCGGCGCAGATGGCGCGATTGAAGGCGTGGAAACGACGCGGGGCTATATCGCCTCAAAGCGCGTCGGCGTGTCGGCCGCGGGGAACACGTCTGTCATCATGCAGATGGCAGGGCTGGACTTCCCGCTGGAAAGCTATCCGCTGCAGGCTCTGGTCTCTGAACCGATCAAACCTGTGTTCCCATGCGTTGTCATGTCGAACACCGTCCACGCTTATATGAGCCAGTCCGACAAGGGGGAACTCGTCATTGGCGCGGGGACCGACCAATATGTCAGCTATTCGCAGCGCGGCGCACTTCACATTGTCGAGCACACGCTGGCCGCGATCTGTGAGATTTTCCCGATCTTCCGCCGGATGCGGATGCTGCGGACGTGGGGCGGTATCGTCGATGTGACGCCGGACCGCTCCCCCATTCTCGGCAAGACGCCGGTGCAGGGCCTTTATGTGAACTGCGGCTGGGGCACAGGCGGCTTCAAAGCGACCCCGGGCGCGGGTGATCTGCTGGCCTATACTATGGCGAAGGATGAGCCACACTGGATCAACGCACCCTTCAATCTCGACCGGTTCCGCAACGGCCGGTTGATCGACGAAGCAGCAGCAGCAGCGGTGGCGCACTGATATGATTTTGATCCATTGCCCGTATTGCGACGAAAAGCGCGCAGAGCTTGAGTTCGCTTATGCCGGAGAGGCGCATATTGCCCGCCCGCTTGATCCTTCAGCGCTGAGTGACGAGGAGTGGGAGACCTATCTCTTCATTCGGAACAATCCGCGCGGGCGTCATCATGAACGCTGGCGGCACGCGCATGGATGTGGTCGCTTTTTCAATGCGATACGCGACACTGTCACCGACAAATTTGAAACAACTTACAAGGCAGGGGAGCCCCGCAAATGACGGGATATCGTTTGCCAACAGGCGGGCGGGTCAACCGCGCCGCGCCGCTGACGTTCCGCTTTGACGGGTCCAGCTATGGGGGCTTTGAAGGTGATACCTTGGCGTCGGCCTTGCTTGCCAGCGGCGTCCAGCTTTTCGGCCGCTCGTTCAAATATCACCGCCCGCGCGGCCTTGTCGGATCGGGCAGTGAAGAGCCGAACGCACTGATCTCCGTCACACGCGGACCGGGCCGGTTCACGCCCAATTTGCGGGCGACAAATGTCGATCTCTATCAGGGCATGGACGCCACCAGCCAGAACCGCTGGCCGTCGCTGAAGTTTGATTTTGGCGCGATCAACGACCGCTTGGGCATGTTCTTTCCGGCGGGCTTTTACAACAAGACCTTCATGTGGCCCCGGTCCTTCTGGGAAAAGCTCTACGAACCCGCCATTCGGCGCATGGCCGGGCTTGGTCAGGCGCCAACAGAGGTGGACCCCGATCACTATGCCGCAACCTATGCGCACTGCGATGTTCTGATCATCGGCGCCGGTCCTGCGGGCATTGATGCAGCTTTGGAAGCGGCTGCCACGAACAAGCGGATCATCCTGATCGATGAACAGGATGAGCTTGGCGGCGGTGCCCTCTCAGATCCCGCGCTTTGGCCTTGGCTGGACCGCAGCCTCCAGGCGTTGGCGGCCTCGCCCAACGTGCAGGTGCTGACGCGCACCACCGCCTTTGGTTATTTCCACGACAACTTCATCGGCGCGGTTGAGCGCCTGACAGACCATTTGGCAGGCCTGCCAGATGGTCCGCGTGAGAAGCTTTGGCGGATTAGGTCTGCCGAAGTCATCCTAGCACAAGGCGCGATTGAGCGGCCTTTGGTCTTTGAAGGCAATGACACGCCCGGTGTCATGCTCGCCTCGGCCGCAAAGGTGTTTGCCTTGCGCTATGGCGTCGCTGTCGGTCAGTCGGTCGCCCTGATGGCGTCGCATGACAGCGGTTGGAACGACGCCTTTGCGCTAGCAGCGGCGGGTGTGGGGATCGCGGCGATCATCGATGTGCGTGATGTGGTGGATGAGGGTTTGCTGACCAAGGCCAGCGCCTTGGGCATCGAGGTGCGTCTTGGTCACAGCGTGATCGGCGTGCGCGGACGTCTTGGCGTCAAGGGCATCACCGTTGCCCGCAATGATGGGACATCGGCGTCGGATATCACCTGCGATGCGCTGCTGATGGCCGGCGGTTGGACGCCGACCGTGCATCTTTGGTCGCACAGCAAGGGCAGCCTTGCCTGGCGCGATGACCTGGGGGCGTTCGTGCCTGATGTTCCCAACGAAAACGTCCGCTGCGTCGGCGGGTGTGCCGGGGCATGGAATTTCGGTGCGGGTGTCGTCGTTGACGTTCTGCCGACGCCGAAAGATCCTGCGCGCCTGAAGGCGTTCGTCGATTTCCAAAATGATGTGACGGCCAAGGACATCAAGCTGGCGGTCCGTGAAGGGTTCCGGTCGATTGAGCATATCAAGCGCTATACGACCAACGGCATGGCGACCGATCAGGGCAAGACATCGAACCTGAACGGCCTTCAGATCGCCTCCACCGCGCTGAACAAGCCCGTAACCGACATTGGCCTCACGACCTTCCGTCCGCCCTATACGCCGCAAACCTTTGGTGCGCTGGCGGGCCATGCCAAGGGGGCGTTGTTCCAGCCGACCCGCAAGACCAACATTGACAGCTGGGCTGAAGAAAAGGGCGCGGTTTTTGAACTGGTCGCCCAGTGGCGGCGGGCGCGCTACTTCCCGAAGGCCGGTGAGGATATGCTCGCTGCGGTCAATCGTGAATGCCGCATGGTCCGGTCGTCGGCGGGCATTTTCGATGCGTCGACGCTGGGGAAGATCGAAGTTGTTGGCCCTGATGCCGCTGAGTTCCTCAACCGGATGTACACCAACCCCTGGAAGGCGCTGGAGCCGGGGCGGTGTCGCTATGGCCTGTTGCTGAAGGAAGATGGCTTCATCACCGATGATGGCGTGTCTGCGCGTCTTGCGCCGGACCGCTTCCATCTGACCACGACAACCGGCGGTGCCGCGCGCGTGCTCAACCTGATGGAGGATTATCTCCAGACGGAATGGCCGGACCTGAATGTGTGGCTGACCAGTACGAGCGAGCATTATGCCGTCATCGCGCTGCAGGGGCCAAATGCCCGCAAGGTTCTGGAACCCCTCGTCGAAGGCATTGACCTGTCGGCGGAGGCCTTCCCGCATATGGCGATACGCGAAGGCACGATTTGCGGCATCCCGACCCGCCTGTTCCGGGTGAGCTTCACCGGCGAACTCGGTTATGAAATCAACGTTCCGTCCGCATATGGCCGCACCCTTTGGGAACGCATCATGGCCGAAGGCGCGCGCTATGACATTACGCCCTATGGGACTGAGGCGATGCACGTTCTGCGCGCGGAAAAGGGGTTCATCATTGTCGGGCAGGATACCGATGGCACAGTGACGCCGTTTGATGCAGGCCTTGATTGGGCCGTTGGCAAGAAGAAGCCCGATTTCGTCGGTAAGCGCTCGCTTGCCCGTCCGGACATTGTTGCGCCTGGCCGCAAGCAGCTTGTCGGCTTGCTGACGGATGATCCGAACATGGTGCTGGAGGAAGGTGCTCAGATTGTCGCTGATCCTAACCAGCCGGTGCCGATGAAGATGATCGGCCACGTGACCTCATCCTATTGGAGCGATACGCTCGGCCGATCGATTGCGATGGCGCTGGTTGAAGGCGGTCACAGCAAGATGGGGCAGAACATTTTCATTCCCATGCCGGGCAAGACCCATGTCGCAAAGGTCAGTTCGATGGTGTTTTATGATGCAGAAGGGGCACGTCTCAATGTCTGAGGTTCTCGCCCGACTTGAACCGACACCGACAGTTCCCTTTGCGGGCAACGGTGTAACGCTTACATCCGCCCCGCCCATGGCGCGCTACTCGCTGCGTGCGCGCAAGGCGGCTGATTTGGAAAAGCTGCTCGGTGTTTCGGTGCCGCAAAAGATTGGCATGATGCAAAATGGGGTGATGTGCCTTGGCCCTGACGAATGGCTGATGCTTGCCCCGCAAGGCACCAAGATCGCCGATGGCGCAGGGCTTTCACTGGCCGTGACCGAGGTGAGCGACCGGAACGTCGCTATCGTCCTTGAAGGTCCCCGTGCGGCATCGGTTCTGGCTGCAGGCTGTGCGCTCGATTTTGATCATTTTGAGGTTGGTCGTGCCACGCGCACCATCTTTGAAACCGTTGAGATCATCATTGTGCGCGAAGCGGCAGACCGGTTTCATGTTGAGGTTTGGCGCAGCTTTGCGCCATGGTTGTGGACGGCGTTTGTGACAGTCGCAGCCGAATAAGGCGGGGGAATTCATTTGACCGATTGGACGCGCGATATTGACCGCGGGGACTATGGCGCATCCAACCGCAACTGGTGGGGCATGGTTGTCAATCCAGCGGTGTTCTTGCCCACCGCGATCCTCTCGCTTTCAGTCATCCTGTTCAGCCTCATTGCGCCGCAGGCATCCGCCGACTTGTTCTCCAGTATGCGGGTGGGCGCTGTCACCCATTTCGACTGGTTCTTCATGTCGGTTGGCAACATTGTGCTGTTGTTCTGCATTGCCGTTGCGATTTCTCCACTGGGGAAGATCCGGCTGGGCGGGAAGGGCGCGACGCCGGATTATTCCCGCCTCTCATGGTTTTCGATGCTGTTTGGCGCTGGGATGGGCATTGGCCTTGTCTTCTACGGCGTGGGCGAACCGGCGACGCATTTCATGTCGTCTATGGCGGGCGGGGCTGGGGCCCCTCTTGGCGGAGCGGCCGGGAATGCGGCTGAGGCCCGAAGCCTCGCCATGGCCGCCACGATCTTTGATTGGTCGCTCCATCCCTGGGCCATCTACGCGATGGTTGGCCTTGCGCTTGCGGTCTTCGCCTATGATTTCAATTTGCCGCTGTCGATGCGGTCTGCCTTTTATCCTTTGCTGGGAAAAGCGGTCTGGGGTCGTGCAGGGGATGGGATTGAGATTCTGGCCGTCCTCGCGACGATCTTTGGTCTTGCGACATCGCTTGGCCTTGGCGCGCAGCAGGCAATGGCAGGGATCACCTACCTCTACGGCATCCCAAGTTCCGCCCTCTCCATCGTCGGGCTCATCGCGATCATGGCGTTCGTGACGTTCCTGTCCGTCCGGGGCGGGATTGACCGCGGCATCCGGATTTTGAGCGAGCTCAACATGTGGGTCGCCTTTGCTCTGCTGCTGTTCATTCTGGCGACGGGTGCAACGTTGACGCTGCTGGGTGACATTGGCTCAAACATCGTGGCCTATCTGAAATATCTGCCCGCTTTGTCGAACCCTGTCGCGCGCGGAGATGCAGGCTTTTACCATGACTGGACCGTCTATTACTGGGCCTGGTGGATTAGCTGGTCGCCCTTTGTCGGCATGTTCATGGCCCGCATTTCACTCGGCCGCACTGTACGGGAATTTATGGCCGGCGCTCTGCTCGCGCCGACGCTTCTCGGCATCATCTGGCTGACAATTTTTGGGAATGCGAGCATTGCGACGATCATTGCGGGGGACGTCGGCGGCTTGGCCAAGGCGACGCTCGACCAGCAATTGTTCGTGCTGCTCGGCACTTTGCCTTGGGCGCAGGTCACATCGTTCGTGTCGGTCTGCCTCATCATGATCTTTTTCGTGACCGGCTGGGATTCCGGCACGCTGGTGATCGATACGATGACAGCGGGCGGCAGCACCGATACGCCGTTGCGCCAGAAGGTGATCTGGCTTTTGGCTGTGGGGGGCATCGGCGTTGTTCTGTTGTTGAGCGGCGGTTTGAGTTCGCTTCAGGCTGGGGCGATTGCGGCCGGTTTGCCGCTGGCAGCGGTGTTGCTGTTTTTGGCGCTCGGCACGTTGAAGGGGTTGCTGGCTCTCCATCGTCAGGCATGAACCGATGCAACTTTGCAACGCCTGAGATTTTGCAAGACGGGATAACGAAAAAGCATAAGAGCCGAGCGCCTGATCTGCGCTACTATTAGATCGATTAATAGTTCCATTGGCAAATGGGTCAGGGCGCGCACGGATGAAACTGCCTCAAGAGTTTGACCTTCACGCGCTTGAAGTGTTCGTCATGACCGTGGAACTCGGCGGCATGTCGCAGTGCGCGACGCATTTGCAGGTGACGCAGTCAGCCGTTTCCCAAACCATTGCCAAGCTGGAATCCGGAATCGGCGCTCCGCTGTTTGACCGGACGATGCGGCCCATGGGGCTGACGGCGAGTGGCAAGTCGCTTTTTGCGCGGGGCCAGTCTCTCATTGCGCAGGCAAGATCGACCTATGATGAGGTGAGGGAAGGCGCGAACCTGCCCATCTCCAGCATCACGATGGCCATGTCGTTCAGTCTGGCCAATGAGCTGACGACACCGATCCTGAGTGAGTTGAGCGGCCGTGCAGATCGCTGGAACATCCGCTCCGGCATCTCCATGGAGCATCAGGCGGAGTTTCTGGCGCGGGATATTGATGTGCTCATCACCGGCAGCTTCAATCTGGAGCACCGCGGCGCGCTGGAGCTTCATCCCGTCATCGAAGAGAGCTTTATTCTGGTATTCCCAGCCCGATACCAAGGGTCGATCGACATCACGGATGAAAAAGTCGCGCTGCCGCTCATCCGTTTTTCGCGTTTGACGGGCACCGGCCAGCAAATTGAACGCCAGATTGTCCGCATGAAGTTGAAGGTGCCCCATTTGATTGAGGTGGAGTCGTCGCACCAGCAATTGGGGCTGGTGGCGGCAGGGCTTGGATGGACGATTACGACGCCGGTGTGCCTTGCCGCCGTGCCCGAATTGCTTCCGCATCTCAGGGCAGAGCCAATGACGCGCGGGCGGTTTGCACGGCAGGTGCAAGTCGTTGCGCGGGCAGGGGAATTGGGCGATATCCCGAAACTGACAGCGTCCGTTTGTCAAAGGGTGTTGCGCGAAAAGACGTTTGCGAGCGTCACATCAGAATATCCATGGATTGAGGAACAATTGAGATGGCCAAATGCATCGGTGAACAACGATGAAGCGTAACATCCTTTTGGGCCTGATGCTGGGTCTCGCCGCGCCGGCAGTAGCAGGACAGGTCCAGAAAGTTCCTGCTATTGTTGGCATCGACGCGCCAGAGCTTGCGCCTATGGGTGCAGCGGGCGTTGGCTTTCGGTCTGTGACGTTTGTTCACAAGGATCAGCCCGATCTGGAGCATCCAGTCGCGACATCCGGGGCCGTTGCCCTGCGCGACCGGACTTTGAAGGTTGATATCTGGTATCCAGCTTCCGTCGGTAAAGGACAGGGGGGTATGACCTATCGCGGCACCCTATGGGGGGAGCCTCCTCTTGCACCAGTCGCCTTTACGCAGCCGGGGTTAGCGGCGCTCAATGCAAAGCCTGTGGGACGCGGCCATCCGCTGATCATTCTGTCGCACGGCTATAGCAATGCGCCGGCCGTGATGACCTGGTTGACCGAAAATCTGGCTTCCAAGGGCTATGTGGTGGCCGCGATCCACCATGTCGATCCGAACCCTTATGTTGTTGCACCTGCCATTAGGTTAGCAGCCAATTACAACCGGCCCGTCGACATCAGTTTTGTGGCGGCACAGTTGCGGGCCACCTTGGGATCGCAGATTGATCCAGAGAATGTGGCGCTTATCGGCTATTCACAGGGTGGATATGGCGTGCTGACAGCAGGTGGCGCGAGCCTTGATCCCGCGCATCCATATGTAAACTATCTCACCAGCGGTTGGCTCAAGCAGATTGCGCGGGGTGGTGTTGGCGCCTCCACCGCAAAGGTGCCCGGCGTAAAAGCGATTGTTGCTTTGGCACCTGCTGGGGGCGGCGAGAACAGTGTCTGGGGCAAAGAGGGTCTGGCTGAAATCAAAGCGCCGATGCTCTTGATTGCAGGCGATCAGGATCCGACTGTGGGCTATGAACAGGCCGCGAAATCTTTCTTTGCGCAGACAGTGAACAGTGATCGGTATCTGCTAACCTACAGACAGGCTGGCCATTCGATTGCGCTCAACCCAGCGCCTGCGGACATGCGCGGGACTCTTTGGGATATGGACTGGTTTGAAGACCCAATCTGGCGGCAGGACCGCATCAACGCGATCAACCTGCATTTCATCACGGCGTTTCTCCATGTTCATCTGCGCGGCGCGAGCGAAAAGCGGAGCTACCTCGACGTGCCGGTCGAAGATTCAGACGCTGGGACTTGGAAAGCTCCGGCTGGAACCAGATGGGGCGCTTATAGCCCCGGCGGGCCGGATGTGACACTGTGGAAGGGTTTTCAGCAACGCCACGCCCGCGGCATGACGTTGCAGCATCTGCCTGCCGCCGCCCCGCAAAAGGCGGAATAAACCGCCGACCGGCCGCGTTAGGGAGCGACGCCCTCAAACAGGCTGAGTGCCGCCTCTTTCCAGAAATGGAGGAGGTCGGCGCTGAAGCTCAAGGGTACATAGGCGTCGCACACATCGTCACTGACGACATGTAGGCGCACATTGACATGGTCGATGATGGTGGCGGCGCTGCAGCCAGCGTTGAATGCAGGGTCTTCGGCATTGAAGACCCCGCCTTCCATCAGCAGCGTGCGCCAGCCGGCCCCTGAAAGACGCACACGGACCATCCCGCCACCGATCGCGGTGATCGCGCCATCGTCGGCCAGAATGTCACCCAGAGCGCTGATATCGCCTTCGACGAGCCAGACAGTCGGCTCGAAGCGGATCATGCGCAGCGCGTCACTGCCGCCGGACTTTCCCGTGGCTGGGAGAGCGAAGCCTGTGACGGACTTGAAGCGCTTGGCGACAGCCGCAGGGTTGCTCCAAATCTCAAAGACATGGAGCGGCGCTGCGGGCAGGAGCGTCATGGTTACATCAGTCACGGTAACGCTCTCCTGCGGTGTCATAAAAGTGCGGATGGACCACGCGAACACGGGCTTCTTGGCCGCGCGTGGGGGAGGAGGCGATCAGCTCTTCGCCATGCCGGCTAAAGCCATCCTTCAACTGGCCAAGGGCGACCGAGCCGCCCTCCAAGATCCGGAAAGCGGCGGCGCTGACATGGCCGTGCGGTGAGCCACCCTTGTGCGTAATCAGCATGGCGCCTTCGGGAATGTCGCCTGAAATGGCCTCCAGTCCGACCAATTGACGGCGGCCCGGTTCTGCCAAAGCCGGGCGGGATAGGCCTGTGGCCCCGATATATCCACCGGCCTTGTTGAGCATCTTGTCTAGTGCGAGGTCCATGGGGGTCATGCGACCGTCCACTTCTCCGCCGACGACGAGATGGCCCTTCTCAATGCGCAAGAATTCCATCGCTTCCAAGCCATAGAGGCAGCCGCCCTGGGCGGTCACTTCTGCTTCACAGGCCGCCCAAACGGGGGCTGCAATGCTTGCCTCCACATAGACTTCAAAGGCGCGTTCGCCGCTGTAGCTTGCGGCAAGGACAATCACCGGAACGCCTGCGATGTCGGCCGGAACCGTGGACATATGGCGCGGGCTGTCCGCCTTGATGAGCGCATCCATCACCGCCTTTGCCTTGGGGCCTGCAATGGCGATCCCGGCATAATGTTCCTGCACATTGACGGCCGAAACCTTCAACTGCGGGCACAGATATTGGCGGACATAGGAGATGTGCGTGGCCATCCGGTCTGCACCGCCGGTGGAACTGGTCAGCAAATAGCGGTTCTCATCCAGACGCCAGACTGTGCCGTCGTCAAAGGCAATGCCGTCTTCGCGCAGCATGAAGGTGTATCGGCCACGGCCAACCGCGAGCTTGCTGACCGTCGTTGCGCAGATGAGCTCAAGGAAGGCGGTGGCATCGGGGCCGCTCACCTCAAACTTGGCGAGGGTCGACACATCGGTCATCCCGACGCCGGTGCGGACTTCCTTTGCCTCACGAAGGGCCGCCTGAGCCAACGTCTCCTGACCTTGGGGGTAAGCGCGCGGGCGGAACCAATAGCCAAGCGGCTGCCAGATCGGGTTTTTGGCGGCGTGGACATCGCAGAGCGCCAAGCGGCGGACGTGCGCGCCCGCATTCTTGGCACCAGCCCCTGCGATCAGACCCATGCTGACCGGCGTATAAGGCGGGCGGAAGGTGGTCAGGCCCGCTTCGGGAATGGAGACGCCCTGCTTTTCCGCAAGGCGGCCCAAGGCGGCCATGTTGCTGAGCTTGCCCTGATCGGTGGCCATGCCAAGCGTGGTGTAACGCTTGAGGTGCTCGACCGAGCGGTACCCTTCAGCCCACGCCAGATCGACATCGGCGAGCGACACATCGTTTTGGAAATCGATGAAGCTCTTCTTCGGGTTCGACACCGGCGTGACCGGGAAGACGGGGTCCGGGTTTGCAGCACCGCCGATCGTGGTGACATTCTGGCGCGAGACCGCGGGGACGAAGGCCTGTGCGGCTTCGTTCCAGTCCAGCGAACCGCCCGCCTGCATATGCAGATGGACGACAGGAGTGAACCCGCCCGACACAGCGATCAGATCGGCCTTCCAGTGCTTCGATTGTCCGTCGACAATTGCAGTCACGCCGGACAGGCAATGGCGTGCGCCTGTTACGCTGGAGGGGACGGCGTTAGTCCAAACTGGGAGGCCAGCGGACTCAGCACCAACGGCCGCGTTCGAAAAATCGGGCCGCGCATCGAGGATGGCGACAATCTCGGCACCGGCATCTTGCAGGGCCTGAGCCGTCTTATAGGCATCGTCATTGTTGGTGGCGATGACGACGCGTTTGCCGGGTAGGACGCCAAAGCGGCGGACATAGGTGCGGGCGGCCTGTGACAGCATGACGCCGGGGCGGTCATTATGCGCAAAGGCAATGGGGCGTTCGATGCTGCCGGTCGCCAGAATGACCTGACCTGCCCGGACGTGCCAGAGCCGCTGGGTTACGCCGCTGGGCGGCACCTCACCGGGTTCGGCCAGACGCTGGGTCAGCGTGACGAGATCATGCTCCCAATAGCCAGACGCCGTTGTGCGGGTGAGGATACGACCACCGGCGGCGCGAATACGGGCAGCGGTTGCCGCCACCCAAGCGGGGTCGAGTTCCTGCGGGTCACGGATCAGCGAGGCGCCAAGGATGCTGTCCTGTTCGACAAGGATGACGCGCTTGCCAGCTTCCGCCTGTTCAAGTGCGGCCTGCAAGCCTGCAGGGCCTCCGCCGACCACAAGCACATCGCAAAACGCGGCGCGCTGGCTGAACCGGTCCGGGTCGGCCTTGGTGGGGGCGTTGCCGAGCCCGGCGGCCTTGCGGATGAAATATTCATAGAACATCCAACGCTTGGCCGAGCCAAAGAAGGTCTTGTAGTAAAAACCGGCGCCAAGCATGGGCGCTGCAAGGCTGAACACCGCGCCCACGTCAAAGCTCAGATTGGGCCAACGGTTCTGGCTGCGGGCGATGAGGCCATCATAGACGAATACGTCGGTCGCCCGCGTATTGGGTTCCGCCCGTCCGCCTTCGCCCACTGTCACGAGCGCGTTCGGTTCTTCAATGCCCGCCGTCATGATGCCGCGGGGGCGGTGATATTTGAAGCTGCGCCCCACAAGGCCGACGCCATTGGCCAGCAAGGCGGCGGCGAGAGTGTCACCTGCGCGTGCTTTGTAGGTCTTGCCGTCAAAGCTGAAGCTGATGGTCGCGCCCTTTGGGTCGCGCAGAGGTCCGCTCATGGCAGGGCCTCCGGTCCGACAGCCCGTGTGGCCGAAATCTCATTGGTCACGCGGTGGCGGGTCATGATGAGCCAAGCCCGGCAGCCATAAGTGTGGCGCCAGATTTCTTCATCCACGCCGCGTGGATTGGTGCGAGAGAAGAGGGCGGCCATCGCCTGCTCAGGCGCAGCATCCAGCGGCACAACGGAATCGACCGTGCGTTCATAGATGAATTCGGATTGCGCCCGTGGGCCGCAATGCGGACAAGTGATCTGCATCATTAGCGACTGTTCGGCATCGGGCCGCTCCCCGTTTCGTCAATGGTTGCGCCGCGTTCAAACCGGTCGAGCGAGAAGGGGGCGTTGAGCGGGTGTGGCTTGCCCGTCGCCAGCGTGTGGGCATAGGTCCAGCCAGAAGCTGGGGTGGCCTTGAAGCCGCCATAACACCAGCCGCCATTGATATAGAGGTTGGGCACGGGCGTTTCGCCGATGATGGGGGCGCCATCAAAGCTCATATCAGTCACCCCGCTCCAGGTGCGGACCATCCGCAGGCGGGAAAGGGCGGGCACAAGGGCAAGGCCCTGCGCGACGGCACCTTCCATCACCATGGGGTGGCCGCGCTGGGCATAGCTGGGCCAATTGTCGGGGTCTCCACCAAAGACGATGCCGCCCTTGTCCGATTGGCTGATATAGCAATGCAGCGATTGTGACATGATCACGCTGTTGATCATCGGCTTCACGCCTTCGGTCACCATCGCCTGCAGCGTTTGGGATTCAACCGGCAGTTTCAGCCCGGCCATGGCCGCGACATGGCCGCTATGGCCCGCCACGCAAATGCCAACGCGTCCAGCACCGATCCGGCCACGCGTCGTTTCGACACCGACCACGGCATTGCCATCGCGCACAAAGCCTGTGACTTCGCACTTCTGGATGATGTCGACGCCAAGGCTATCTGCCCCGCGCGCATAGCCCCAGGCAACGGCATCATGCCGCGCAGAGCCGCCGCGTCGCTGGATCAGGCCGCCCTGAATAGGGAAGCGCGCGTCGCGCGACATATCGAGCAGCGGCTCGAGCTTGGCGACTTCATCCCGCGTCATCAGATCGGCATCAATGCCATCGCAGCGCATAGCGTCGCCGCGTTCCGCAAGCTTGACCATGTCGGCATCGCTATGGCCGAGGAACATGGCCCCACGCGGGCTGAACATGACGTTGTAGTTCAGCTCATCACTGAGCCCGTGCCAAAGCTTCAGACCGAATTCGTAGAAGTTATGCAGCGGCTCCAGCCGGTAATTGGACCGGACAATCGTCGTGTTGCGACCGGTATTGCCGCCGCCAAGCCAGCCTTTTTCCAAGACCGCGATGTTGCGCAGCCCATGGACCTTGGCCAGATAATATGCGGTCGCCAAGCCATGCCCGCCACCACCGATGATGATGATTTCGTAATGGGCCTTGGGTTCCGGATCGCGCCATGCCGGTTGCCAATGCTTCTGCCCGTTTAGGGCACCGCGCAGCAATCCAAGCGCCGAATATCGGCTCATGAAATGGGCATCCACCCGCGCTTTTCGCGCCAGTCTTTTTCCAGCCCGTCAAAACGTGACAGCTTCAGCAGATCAATGTCCGCAAAGGAACATTTGCCGTCGATCACAAGGTCACGGATCGCGTGGCCCGATGCCGGTGAAAGGCCAAAGCCCACGCTCGACATAGAGGCGACGACGACATTGTCCGGGCTGGTCAGCCGGTCGATGATCGGACGGCCATCAGGCGAGTTTTCAATCACGCCTGCCCAGCTGCGGATGACGTTGAGGTGCGCGGCCTTTGGCAGCATCTCTGCAAGACGCTTTGCCAGATTGCGGGCCAGCGGTGTGGAGGGACGCGCGGCAGGGCCGGTTGCATCCACATCCAACCATTCATGCGGTCCGCCACCATAAGCCAAGTTACCGCGCAGCGTCTGTCGACCGTAGATTTTGTGGCCGTCAACGCCGCCCAGAGGCATCATCGGGGCAGGCTCAGTGATGATCATTTCCGCGCGCGCAGCGGCCAGCGGCACATCCACGCCCAACTGCGCCATCAGCTGCGGAATTTGCGGCCCTGCGGCGACGACCACGGAGTCACAACCATAGGTGGCGTTGGCGGTCTTCACCGCCGTCACCTTGCCGCCTGCCGTTTCAAAGCCAGTCACAGGGCTATGCTGGATGATCTTGCCGCCGAGATCCTGCAACGCCCAGGCATAGGCCTGCACACTGCGCTGCGGGTTGGCATGGCCACCGAACTTATAGTGGATGCCGCCAAAGGAGTTGTCTCCGGCCAGCGGCACAGCTTCCTGGATTTGCTTCACGTCGAGCAGTTCAACCGGGTGGTCGAGGCGCTTGTGACGTTCCGCGATGAAGCGATATTGCTCCCACTGGCGCTCCGTCATCGCAATGAGGATGCGGCCCTTACGGTGCTCGGTCGGATAGCCGAGCAGCTCATCCATTTGCGGCCAAAGGCGCTGTTCTTCATCAAACAGCGGGCTCGCATAATGGGATGCACCGCCGCCATTGCGGCCAGAGGCTTCCCAGCCGACGATGAACTTGTCGAGCACTGTGACCTTCACGCCCGACCGTGCGAGCCACCAACCGGCGCTCAGGCCAGTGACGCCACCGCCAACGATGACAACTTCTGACCCGCTCATTTGTACATCCCCGTGTAGAGCATCTCGCGATGATCGTCCTGATAAGGCGTGCCGATATCTTCAACAGGCACCCATTGTGTCGGAATACCGAACCAAACGTCCCATGCGGCTTCCATTTCCGCAGGTTCATCCCATTCCGCCAAAATCTTGAGCGGAAGCGGGCGGACTGGCGCGCGGTGGCTGGCCAGCGGAATGGTGCCGTAGGGCGTGCCGGATTCAAGCGCCAGCAGCATCGCCACCTGATCGCGGCAGCGACGGCCTTGGCAAACACCCATGCCAGAACGGGTGAGGCGCTTGATCTGGTCCGGGTTGGCCGGGCCATCCTTCAGCAGCGTTTCCAATGACCGCGCACACATAGCGGCGGGGCGGGGCAGGTAGTTTGGCGGCTGGATGCCGATCAAATCCGCCCGCGTGACTTCCTCGCACTGGCAAATGATGGTGTCATTGGTCGTGACGGCGGTCAGAGCGCGCATCCAGTCCATGCGATAGGCGATATGGTCAAAGCCGGTATCCGGCAGACCCGCACAATCGCCGACGGCAATGACGCTGCCTTCCCCTGCGGGGATATAACCGCCGCGTGTGGGGCTGAGCGCACGTGGACCGTGCATCGCGTCGACCAGTTCAATCGACGGCACAAGACCGATGGCAACGCAGACTGTGTCGCAGGCAATGGTTTCACCCGATGTCAGCGTGGCGGATTCAACGCCGTCGATCCCGCCCTTGGCTGAGGCGATGGTCTGGCCGCATGTGATGGTAATGCCGGCAGCTTCAACTTGAGCAACCAGATCCGCATTGCCCTGCGGCGTATCGCGGACTTCGATGAGGCCTACGACCTCAACACCACGGGCCTGCGCCACCAAGGCCGTCTCCAGCGCCAGATCATGCGAGCCCAGCACCAGCACGCGGCGTCCGGCAAACGCATCGTAACGCGTCAGCAGCATCTGCAGGGCGGCGGCGCCCATCACGCCGGGCTGGTTCCAGCCGGGGAAGGCCATCGCCAAATCGCGGGCGCCTGTCGCCAGAACGATCTTCTCAAAGCCGACCATCCAGGAGCGTTCGGCATCCGCCAGGCCAACGACCTGGTCTGGCAGGCTCGCGACACCAGGGCCATTGCGGTAAACGCCCCAGGCCGTTGTGCCCAGAAGCAGCTCTGCGCCTGCGTCCATCGCCTTTTCGAGGTCCGGCATGCTCATGAAGATCGCTTCGAGCATGCGGTCGCTATTCTGGGTGGCGGCTGTCATCCGACCGCCGAAATAGAGCGGCGTATCATTGCCCATCAAAGCCCCGGAAACAGGGTTTTCGTCAACCAGCAGGACAGACTTGCCGGCCTTTGCATGATCAACGGCGGCAGCAATGCCGCTGGGCCCTGCGCCAACCACGACCACGTCGTAGCGGGCTTCGGGAGCGCTTCTGGTGCCGTTGACGGCACAGACATCGGTACCTGTAAAGTTCAGTTCCATTACACTGCCTCTAATGCCTGCGCCAAATCGGCGATCAGGTCGTCAATATGTTCCAGCCCAACCGAAAGGCGGATGGTGCCATCGGTAATTCCGCCTGCCAGTCGCTGTTCGCGCGGCACGGCATAGTGCGTGGTGCTGGCGGAATGGCAGATCAAAGTTTCCGATCCGCCAAGGCTCACAGCCAGCTTCATCAGCTGGAGTTGGTCGAGCATGCGGAAGGCTTCTGCTTCGCCACCATGCAGATGGAAGGAGAAGGTGGAGCCCGCCGCCTTGCACTGCTTGTCGTAAACGGCGCGGCCGCGTGTGCCTTCTTCCAGAAATCCAAGATAGGTGACGCCAGCGACCTTGGGGTGATCGCGCAGAAACTCGGCGACACCACGCGCATTGCTCATCGCACGTTCGGTGCGCACCGCGACGGACTCTAGCGACCGAAGCACGAGCCAGGACGTATAGGGATCAAGGTGATTGCCCCAAGTCGTCCGTTGCAATTTCAGCTGATCGATCAGTTCTTTCCGGCCGGAAATGCCGCCTGCCAGAAGATCGCTATGCCCGCCGCAATATTTGGTGAGCGAGGTCATGCAAAGATCAACCCCGTGCGAAATCGGCCGTTGAGAAAACGGGCCGAGCAGCGTGTTGTCAACGACAACCAGCGGGCGGTGCCCCTGCTTTGCGCCGACTTCATCCGCGATGCGGACCATCAGGTCGAGATCGACAATGGCTGCCGTCGGGTTGGCCGGGGTTTCGGCGATGATGAGCTTCAGCGGGCCTTTGGCCATGGCCGCTTCAGCGGCTGCGCGCACCCCATCTTCATCCGTACCGTCCAGATAGGCGGCAGGATGCGTGCCGAACTGCGGCATCATCGTGTTGTAGAGAAAGTCGACACCGCCATAGATCGGACGACCATGCAGCACACTATCCCCTGCGCGCAGATAAGCGAGGGCGATGCTCGAGTGTGCGGCCATGCCGCTGCAATAGGCGACGGCATCTTCCGCGCCGTCAATGGCCGCGAGGCGGGCCTGCAGAAAATCGAGGCCGGGATGCCCCAGCCGCGAATAGATGTGGTTGGTTTCCCCAACCAGCGGCCCGGTGCCGTCAAAATAGGCCTCATGCACAAACTTGGCATGCTGGGCGGACGGATACACAAAGGTCGACGTCATGAAGATGGGCGGTTTGGCCGCGCCCATCCCCAATTGCGGGTCATAACCATAGGCGACTGCGAGAGTTTCGGGGCGAAAATCCCCGGGAGGTTTATTTGCCATGGCTGTCAATATAGGCGCGCGAAACATCACAATACCAGTCGGTAAACCGGCGGGCGAGCATCTCTGCGTCGTTGGAATAGGGCCCGGGGGTGTACCCCGGGCTGTTGATGCCCGCGTGGTTGTTTTCAGCCAGCGCCTTGTCTTGAGCGTTTGTGACGGTCCAAAGCTGCGTTAGGCTTTCAATATCGTAGTCCACGCCTTCCACGGCATCCTTGTGCACGAACCACTTGGAGTAGACATGCGTTTCGGTCGGGCTCACCGGCATGCAGCTGAACATGAAGACATGGTCGGACGTCGCGTGGCAGAAGAGATGCGGATCAATCGCCCAACGCATCGAGCCGACATCGCCGCCATTGGCCGTGAGGAGCGGCTTTTTCACGACGGGCTGACCATCCATTGAAATGGAGGTGCACCCTTCGTTGAGGGCAAAGCGGGCGACCTGCCACCAATGGCCTTCAACGGGCACGTGCGGCAAACCGGCAGCGTCCATGGCGGCCGCAAAGGCTTCGGCCCGCGTGTCTTCATGCGCGTCGAAGTGTTTGGACATGCCGACAGGGAAGGTCTTTGCCAGCTCCGGGTGGCCCGTCGAGCAATGGTAACATTCGCGGCCATTTTCCATGACCAGCTTCCAGTTGGCATTTTCCACCAGCACGCTCTCATGTGCCAGCTTCAAGTCCTTGAAGTTGAGCGGACCTGCATATGTCGTGAACTTCTCGCGGAAATCGTCGATCGGCAACGGGTTGTCGGAAAGGCAAATGTAGACAGCCCCTGCAATACACTCGATGGCAATCGGCTTCAGGCCATGGGTGGTCTTGTCAAAGTCATCATCCATCCGCCCTGCGGCAAAAAGAGATCCATCCAGATCATAGGTCCAGCGATGATAAGGACATACCAGCTTTGGCGCTGTGCCGTGGCCGGCCGGGCAGATGACGGAGCCGCGATGGCGGCAGCTATTGTGGAAGGCGCGGATCTCGCCCTGCTTGTCGCGGACAATCAACACCGGCCATTTACCAACCATCATGGAGATGTAGCTGCCTGTTTTGGGCAGCTCACATTCCATGCCGGCCATCAGCCAGCTTTGGCCGTAAATGGCGGTCTGATCGAAATCGAAGGCGTCCTGGCTGATGTACAGATCGCGGGGCAGGGTGTGGCCGGTTTTGCGCTCGCGAAACAGCGCATCAATGTGTTGCATATTCATGGCCGCGCGCTTCCCCCAATTTGATTGAGCTTCGGCTTGAACCAACAGGGCAAAGCGATAAAATGTTATTTTCGCATGGCCTCATAACAAAATGTCGGTCTATTGATCGTGTCCAGAAACCTCTCATCCCCTGAAGGGCCGTCCGATTCAAAACAAGGGCACAATTAACCGCCGGTGGCTTCCGCTCAATGCGCTGCGGGCGTTTGAGGCTGTGGGCCAGAATAACAGCTTCACCGTGGGGGCAGCTGCGCTTTCTGTGTCGCAAAGCGCGATGAGCCGACATGTCAGCGGACTTGAGGAGCTGTTGGGCAAGCAGTTGTTTGATCGCGAAGCCTCCGGCCTCGTCCTGACAGCCGCCGGTGCCGAGTTGCTTCCCGTCGTCACGAAGAGCCTGGATCGGATCGAGCAGACGATCAACGCCATCCGCGATGACCGCATGGCGCAGCGGACCGTGCGCATCCACATTCCACCTTCATTGCTGCAGCAGCAGTTTTTGCCGATTTTGCGGGATTTCCGGCTCGAATACCCCGATATTCGCGTCGATGTTTCCAGCTCCAACGTGACCGGCCTTCCCGCGACGGCGCTGGATATGGCGATTGTCTATGACCGGCCCAATGTCGATGATCAGGTGACGGACCTGTTGCGGATGGTGCGGGTGGCGCCGCTTTGCTCGCCTGAGACGGCGAAATCCCTGGACGGCCAATCGCAGGCAGAGTTTCTCGATAAACATGAGCTTTTGCACATCAAGCTGGATGGCCAGCCCCGCGACTTGCTCTGGTCCTCTTACGCGCACCAAATCGGCGCGCAGATCAACACGTCAAACGGTGTTGCTTTTGATACAGCGATTGCCGCGGCCCAATATGCGATGGCGGCCAGCGGCGTCCTCTTGGGGGACGTCGACATGTTCGCAGAAGAAATCGCGCAGGGCCGTCTGCTCATGCCGTTCGATACCGTCATGGAAGACGGCTATGGCTATTATCTCAAGCTCCATGCAGATGATCTGTCGGATCCTGTGATCGCGGTATTTAGAAGCTGGCTGATCCAGCGATTTGGTTCAGGCCGGCAATCCTAACCGGCCTGAACCATCGGGCTTTTTAGCCAGGGGCCGCGCGAATGGTGGCGGATATTGGCGTTGTCGGGCGTCCGATAAGATCGCTCAGGTCCTTCTCCGATCCGAAGAGAGCACCGTCTCGCGAGGCTGCACTTGATTGCGCGATCATCGCTGCCACGAAATCGGGCAGGCCAGCGCCTTCAAGGGCTTTCGCATAGTCGGCTTCAGGAAGATCGAAATACGGCACCGGCTTTCCCGCCTGCTTTGACACTTCCGTTGCGAATTCGGTCATGCTGAAGCTCTCATCACCGACAAGCTCGTAGACTTTGCCATCATGCTGCGTGCCGCCTGCGAGCACGATCGCCGCGGCCGTTGCCAAGTCTGCGCGGCTGGCAGAGGAGATGCGGCCCTCTCCGGAACTGCCCAATATCCCGCCATGGGCGATGGAGGGCTGCAGGGCGCCAGTGTAATTTTCATTGTACCATGCATTGCGCAGCAGCGCGGAGTTGAGGCCGCTGTTGAGGATCGCCGCCTCGCTCTGCCGATGTTCTTCGGCAAGCCCGATCGTCGACACATCCGCGTGCAAAATGCTGGTGTACGCGACGAAGCCGACACCGGCCTGCTTGGCCGCATTTACGACAGCTGTGTGTTGGGCCACGCGCTTCCCGATGTCGTTGCCGGAAATCAGCAAGAGCCGGGAGACATCAGCGAAGGCCGCCTCCAGCGATGCCGGATCGTTATAGTCCGCGGACCGCACAATGACGCCTTTTTCGGACAGATCGCGGGCCTTTTCAACATCGCGCACCACCGCGACAATTTGCGCGGCGGGAACCAGATCTAGCAACGCTGCGATTGTGAGGCGGCCAAGCGCCCCGGTTGCTCCAGTGACTGCAAACATGATGTACACACTCCATAAATGACCTTGCTCGGATTGCTTTGAATAAGGTTTCAGCTTACCTTTCGTAAGTACGTACAAAAAGGTTAGTGTAAAATGTCGATCATGAGCGAATTTGGTGGGCGCGGGGTTGTGCTTGCGGTCGAATGCCCGTCCCGGTCCATCCTCAACCACGCCACCAGCCGGTGGGGGGTGCTGGTGTTGTTTGTGCTGTCGGAAGGCACACACCGGTTTAGCCAGCTGCGGCGAAAAATCGGGGGCGTCAGTGAGCGGATGCTCGCGCAGACACTGCAAACATTGGAAGCAGACGGCTTTGTGAGCCGCAAAGCGCTGCCCGTTGTGCCGCCGCACGTCGAATATAGTTTAACGCCTTTGGGGGAGGAATTGGCCCCGAAGGTGATTGGCCTGATTGATTGGATCGAAACCAACCTTCACCGGATCATCTCTGCAGACCCCGCGCGCGTCGATTAAATTTCACGTTCATGCGGGCATCTGGTCATCGCCCAGCGTCTTACTCAAACCATTCAAGCCACTGCGTGATATCGACCCGGGCTTCTGGCTTTCGGCCCGTCTTTGCCAGCATGTGGGCGCGGATGTCTTCTTTGGGGTCGATGGGCCGAACGATCTCATAGACCCGGTCATATTCGCTATATTGCACCTTCCAGCCCGCAGCGGTCCGCACATAGCGGTCATGATAGAGGGCGGACCCAACTGTATCATCCATCCGTTCAAGGCTGATGAAACGGTCCTCCAGATACCAGGTGCCTTCGGCTGTATCTGGGCCGGTAAAGCGGATTTCCGGCGTATGGCCATGGTGCATGGCGATCACATCTGAATTGAAGCTGGAGGCGATGAAGTTGATCATATTCTCCTTGCCGGACACTTGCAGCCGGTACCCGCCGCCGCGCAAATCGATGGAGACATCATCGGCGAACACCTCGGCCAATTCCGTTTCATTGCCGGTATCGATGCAGCGGAAATATTTGTGTTTCAGCTGACGGATCTCTTCCAGATCAGACAGCTGCTGAAGTGTGAAGGTCATGGCAGCATTCCTCTCTCTTCTTGTTCTGGTGGCCGACGTTGGCCCGGTTATCCAGCCGCTGCATCCAGCACGGGGTAATCGGTGTAGCCTTGCGCTTCACCAGTATAGAGTTTTGTATAATCCGGCTTGGCCAGCGCGGCCCCCGTCCGGAGGCGTGTGACAAGATCGGGGTTGGCGATGAAGGCGCGACCAAAGCTCACGGCGTCGGCCCGTCCGGCATCAATCAGCGCGCGGCCCGTCTCTGCCGTCAGCATGTTGTTGACGATGATCGGCGTCGCGCTGTTCTCCCGCACCATGGCTAAGGTGTCGAGATCAGCAAGCCCCATGTCGAGCACGTGAAGATAGGCAAGATTAAGCGGTGCAATGGCCTTCAACAAAGGGATGAAAGTGGCCGCCGGATCCGCCACGTCCATGCCATTATAGGGATTGCCCGGCGAAAAGCGCAGGCCCACGCGGTCCGACCCAATGGCATCGGCCATCGCCTTTAGGACCATAACCGGAAAGCGGATGCGGTTTTCGGCGGGACCGCCGAATGCGTCGGTGCGGTGATTGCTGGCCGGATTGAGAAACTGGTTGATGAGATAACCGCTGGAGGCGTGAAGTTCGACGCCATCAATACCGGCTGCGCGGGCATTGCGGGCGGCGGTTGCAAATTCCTCGGCTAGGGCAGGAAGCTCGTCGGCTGAAAGCGCGCGCGGCATGGCTGTTTCCGCAGGGACGCCATCCGGCCCCGGAACCTTGTCCGGGCAGGGCAGGGCCGACGGCGCAATGACATCCGCCTCATAGCCACGATTGGCCGAAACAACGACGCGGCCGCAATGCATGATCTGCATGACGATCTGCCCGCCTTCGGCATGAACGGCATCGGAAATGCGTGCCCATCCTGCGATCTGGGCGTCAGAGAAAATGCCCGGCGTGCGCCAATATCCTTTGCCGATCGCGCTGGGTTGAACGCCTTCGGTGACGATGAGGCCAGCGGAGGCCCGCTGCCGGTAATACTCGACCATCATGTCGTTGGGCACGTCTTCGGGGCCTGCCCGATCGCGTGTCATGGGCGACATGGCGATGCGGTTGGACAGCTTGAGCGCGCCAAGGGTAATAGGAGTGAAAAGGGGGTCGCTCATTCGAATCCTCTCGCGCCAATCAGTGATTGACCATGATTTGCGTTACATCTTATGCGTCAGATTACGCAAAGCAAGGAAGGATGTCTGATGAATTACGGTTTTGAGGGGAACGTCGCGCTCGTGACCGGCGCAAGCGGAGGCATCGGGCGGGCCAGCGCCTTGGCCTTTGCGGCATCTGGGGCATCGGTCGTCGTGTCAGACGTGAACGTGGACGGCGGCGCCGAAACAGTCGCGCTAATCTCCGCGGCTGGCGGCAATGCTGTGTTCCAGCGCTGCGACGTTTCCAACGGCGCAGATGTCAAAGCCCTCGTTGCGCGGGCTGTCTCTGAATATGGACGTCTCGACTTTGCGCTCAACAATGCGGGCATCAACAACCTTGGTGCCAATGAATATGACGATGACGTCTGGGCGCGCAGCATGGGCATCAACCTGACGGGCGTGATGATGTGTATGCGCGAAGAAGCCGAAGTCATGATGGCGCAAGGCAAGGGCGCCATCGTCAATACAGCGTCGATCAACGGCCTTGTCGGCAATGGCGCGCAGCCGGGCTATACGGCCTCAAAGCACGGCGTCGTTGGCCTGACCCGTCACGGCGCGCTGCGCTGGGCGCAGGCGGGCATCCGCGTGAACTGCGTCTGCCCAGGCGTCATCGAAACACCGATGACAGCGCCGCTGACGGCCAATCCAGAGATGAAGAAGATTCTCGATGGCATGACGCCGATGGGCCGGATGGGCAAGGCGGAAGAGATTGCGTCGGCCGTGATGTGGCTCTGTTCAGATCAGGCGAGTTTCGTGACCGGCCATCCTCTTGTGGTTGATGGCGGCGCCACAGCGGACTGAACGCGTTGCTTTGGTGTGCAGCGCTCAGGGCTTTCACACTGCGCACCATGCATCTTCGCCGGTCGCCCTGAGCTTGTCGAAGGGCTGCCCTTGGCTTTGGACCTAGGCGTCCAGAAAAGGACCGTGCTTCGACAAGTTCAGCACGAACGGTTCTGAGCGAGGCAGATTGTTGGTTTGATAGGTGAGACAATGAAAAAGGGCCGGGAGTTTCCTCCCGGCCCCTTTCTTTATGCTGTCGCTGAAGTCTTAGAACTTCATGTCGAGCGTCAGGCCATAGGTGCGCGGATCACCATAGATGGTGGTCGCGTAACCCAAGGCGCCGAAGTCAACCGCACGGATAACATATTCCTTGTTGGTCAGGTTCTTGCCCCACAACGTCAGGTTCAGGCCTTCAGCGGCGCTGCCCAGAACATTGTCGAGACGAAGCTGTGCATCGACCAGGCCACGGGCATCACCCTTGGTCTGTTCAGAGAAGGGCGACGTGATCGGGTTGCCGAACATGTAGAACTCGGACGTGTAGTTATACCCGACACGTGCTGTCAGCTTAGATTCGCCGATTTCCTGAACGTAGGTGGCACCGACATTGGCCGTGTACTTCGGCGCATAGCCTGGCTTGAACACGTCAGCCGCGTTTCCATTGACGCCCGGTGTCGTTGTCGACTGCGGGAAATCAACCGGATTGATCTTCACATAACCGAAGGCACCATCCAGCGAGAAATTGTCGGTGACGGCAAAGCGTCCTTCCAATTCCAGACCGTAATAGTTGGTCTTACCGGCGTTGACCACCGCGTTACCGAAGCTGCCGCCACCGGTGATCGGGATCGGCAGGGTCACCAGCTGATCCTTGTAGACATTGTAGAACAGCGCACCGTTCAGGCGGATGCGGTTGTTGAACTCGGTCTTGAAGCCAACTTCATAGGCGTCGATCGTTTCTTCATTAAACGGTGTCAGCGGGAAGTTTTTGGTGGGATCGGCCGCGTTGAAGGTGACCGTCTGACGCGCGTTGAAGCCGCCTGAGCGATAACCACGTGCCACGCGGGCGTAGAGGTTGATGTCTTCATTGGCGCGATAGTCAAACGTCAGGTTACCCGTTGGCGCGTTGAACTTCTTAGCACCGCCGTTAATCGCAATCTGAGTTGCGTTCGTGAAGGGCGCGGCACCGTTCTGATTGACCTGGAACGTCTTGCTGTCCCAGCTATACCGCATCCCGAAGGTCACGCCGAACTGGTCTTCTTCGCCAAAGCGATAGGTGCCCTGACCGTAAACGGCATAGGATTCACCGGACGCGTTGTAATCAAGAACAGTCGCCTGTGCCAAACCACGATAGCGGGCCGGGTTTGCCGCCTGAAGGGTCGGTGCAAGCGGTCCGAACGAAGTCGGCGTGAACACGGCCTGGTTGGTGTCGAGCACGAAAAGGAAGTTCTGGTTGTTCCGCTCGTGGCCGCTTTCCTTAAAGTAGAAGCCGCCGACAACCCACTGGAACGGGCCATCATTGTTCGACAGGATTTCGACTTCTTGGCTGAACTGCTTCTGCCTGCGGTCATTGGCCGAGTTGAACAAGTCCTGCGACGTGCGCGGCACGGACTGCGACGCGAGGAATGCAGCGGTCCCAGCGGGCTGGAAGAGCCCCAATACGCCAACTGGAAAGCCGTTCAACACCGTCGTGTTCGAGAAAGCGGGGCCGCTGATCGTGCCCAGACCGTCAATGTCGTTGCCGCGGATCAGGTTGGTCCAGTGACGGATCGCCGTCGTGGAACGCACCGTGACGCCCGCAAACTCGGCGGTCAGGCGGGTCATGTTGCCCCAAAGCTGATCGGTCGAAAGGCCCGATGTGTTGCTGCAAACCGTGTCACGGCGTGACGTCGAAATCTGCGACACGGGGGTGCCACAACCGGCTTCGAGCGACGTCGCCGAGTTCAGATATCCAAGGACGTTCGCGGGCTGAACAGCCGCAAAGGTCTTGCCACCAATGACGTAGTTGGGGAGGACCGCACCGGTGCCGACGGCGGTAAGCTGGTTGTAGCCCGCCAAGCCGTTGATCTCCGACCAATCAAAGATGTTGGTGAGCGTGATGTTGTCGGCCAGATCAGCGGTCGCTGCAAAGCGGACCGCTTTTGTGCTCTGCGCACCCGGGTCCCGGCTCTTACGTGGTTCGAGGATGTTGTCCACAAAGCCGTTGCGCTTCTTGTAGAGGCCGCCCAGCGACATCTTGATGCCGCCGAGGTCGCCTGAGTTCAGGATCGCACGGGCGACGAGCTGGCCATAATTGCCGCCGCCGAAACGGATTGCCATGCTGCCTTCATCGTCGGGCAGGCGGGTGATGAAGTTGACAGCGCCACCCGTTGTGTTGCGACCAAAGAGAGTGCCCTGCGGACCGCGCAACACTTCAACACGCTCCACGTCAGACACTTCGAAGGTCGAAGCGGATGAACGGGCCATGTAAACACCGTCGACATAGATGCCGATGGGCGAGTCATAACCCTGTGTTTCGTCAGCAGCTGTCGGGATGCCGCGAATGGTGAGAACCATTGCCGTCGCGTTGGTCGTGGCACCAACCACCGAAACGTTCGGGGCAAGGGCGCCAAGATCCTTGGCTTCTGCGATCTGCTGGAGATCAAGCTGTGCCGACGAAATTGCGGAAATCGCCAAAGGCGTCTTCTGCAGGTTTTCGCCGCGCTTCTGCGCCGTCACGATGATTTCGTCGAGACCATTTGCGCTGGCATCGTCTGCGGCTTGCGCAAGAGCCTGTGTCGACATGCTGAGCGCGCTAACGCCCGCAAACAAAGTTGCACCAAATACACGATTGAAAGTCTTCACCTTCGGTCCTCCCCTCGTTGGCGATGGCGGATGTTCCGCCCATCTGGCCAAGATTCTCTATAGGGAGCGATGAATCCCAAATGGCGTAGAAAATGTCAATTCAAATTACGCATCAATTGAGCGTGGTGAGTTAACGTGCAACATTTGCGCATTTGTGATGCGCAAATGTCACGGATATCAGGCCACCTGATCCCAAGGCGCTTCCTGCGTGCCCCGCGTGACATAATGGCCGTTCACACGGGCCTGAAATTCGCCGGCGCGGGCGCGGTCGTTATAGAATTGTTTGTACCAGATGCGCAGCTTGTCGAAAGGGCCGTCGCCCTTGACCATCATCGGGTTGAGGCAGGGGCGCTTATTTGCCCAGATCTCAAAGTCCTGCGAAAACGCCGCGACGCCCGCCTTTTCATAGCCCTTTGCCAGTTCAATGTCGGCTGCCGTCGGAACGTCGTTCTTCACCTTCACGAACAGGCCATACCAAACCTTGATCACACCATCGTCCACCGGAGTGTGGGTGATCAGCATGTGCGATGGATATTCGCCGATCATGACGGACTGCAGGATGCCGGGCCCGGTGTACCAGGTGTCGTTGGTCATTGGCTCCACGCCCGCACCCGCCAGCGTTTTGTGGCCCGCAGTGAGGATCTGGCGGCAGACATGACCGTCAAACTCGTTCTCGAACTTCACCATATCGATCGATCCATGGACCGGCTGCAAATGGCTCTTGTCGGTCATGTTGTCTAAAACTTCCTGCGGGTGGCAGGCAAGCTCCCCGAGCGGCTCGACGGACCAGTTCACCCAGCTCGGCTGATCCCATTGTTCGAACGGGGGCACGTCATAATCCGGCGCGCCGCCTTCGGCGTCGTGCCAAACCCAGACGCAGCCCGCGCGCTCCAGCACCTTCCAGCTTTTGAGGCAGGCGGCCTTAGGGATGGGGGCAGGGGAATAGGGAATGTCATTGCAGCGGCCATCAGGCCCAAAGCGCCAGCCGTGATAGGGGCAGCGGATGTTGTCACCCTCGACATGTTCCTTATCGACAACGACGTAAGAGGACGTGTTCTTGGCAAGATGCGTGCCCATATGGGGGCAGAAGGCTTCCACGAGAAATACGCGGCCTGAGCCGCCGCGATAGAGCACCATCTCTTCGCCAAAATAGCGGACGGCCAGCGGCGTCGTCGTCACTTCATCGGAGGTCGCCACCATGAACCAGCCACGGGGAAAGGTATGTTCGCCCAGGCCGTAATCGGCTGTCTTTGCCATGATGGTTCTCCTCAAACTCTCGTTAGCGGAGAAGATAACTCAAAACGTAGTGTTGGTGCAACACTGCTTTTGCGTTTGTAACAATAATGACCAAACCGATCTTGTTTTGCGTAAAATTGGTTGGCCTGAATTACGCGAAGCGTCTCAATCGCCGTTGTCGATCACGCGGTCCTTCTCGGTAATCCGCACCACGCGCGGATTATATTTGAGCGTCTTGACCGCAATCGACGTTTCCACATGGTGGACGCCGGAGATCGACAAAATGGGGTCGGAGGCCTGCTCAACCAGATTCTCAAGTTCGTCAAAGACGCAGATGGCGAGGATGTTGAACTGCCCCATCGTGATCATAACGCCTGTGACCAGCGGCATTTCTGCAATCTGGCGCGCAACATCCCGCACGCGTCCCACTTCGGCTTGCACGCCGATGAAGGCGAGCTTTGCGTGGTTGCTGAGGCTGAAGCCGGTGATAGCGGTAAAGGCGATCAAACCATCCTGCTGCAAGCGCTTGATACGCCCGCGCACTGTGCCTTCGGTCACGCCAAGGTCCGCCGCGATTTTCCTGTTAGAAACGCGGGCATCCTTGGACAGGATGTCGATCAACTGGCGGTCCAGATCGTCAAGCTGTGGCGCTGTCATGCGGGGACCTGTTCTTCAATCGGAGCGACGTCGAATTTATACTTGATCACGTCCACGGCAATGGTCGGCATCATCGACCGGATACCGGCGACCTGCGAGAATTTGTCGAGGAGGAGCCCTGGCAGTTCATCAAAATCGCGCAGCACGACGAGCATGTCGATGTCGTAGCGCCCCGTCACGACGTGCGCCGCAAAGACCTCAGGGAATTTCGCAAGGTCGGCTGCAACGTCAGAGGCTGCGCGTCCGTCCACTTCGATGGCCACTTCCATCAGCACGTTATAGCCATGCGCCGAAAAGTCGGAGACGGCGACCACGCGAAGCTGGTTCGCGTCTTCCATCCGCCGGATGCGCGACGATACAGTCGTTGCCGTCAGGCCAAGATGGTCGGCAATCTGCTGGTTGGTTGCCCGACCGTTGATCCGCAACTGATCAACAATGCTGCGGTCAATATCGTCGACGACGAAATCTAATGTCATATTCTTTGACAGGGCTCCCTGTGCGCCATTCAAGGCAAGATGACCTGCGCGGCAGAAAAGCCTCCGTCAACAGGAATATTGGCACCCGTAACGAAGGATGCGTCGTCTGACAGCAAAAATGCAGCGACTTTTGCGACTTCTTCGGGCCGGCCCGCCCGCTTCAGAAGATGCATATTGATGAAAGCGGTGCGCACCGGGCTTTCGTGCTGGAGCATTTCGGTCATCGGCGTTTCGATGAAGCCGGGGCTGACCGCGTTCACGCGCACGCCCGCAGCGCCATAGTCGGCAGCCAGACTGCGCGTGAGTTGAAGGACAGCGCCCTTAGTCACATTGTAAGGCGTGTTTCCCTGACAGCCGGTGATGCCGTAGATGCTCGACACCGTCACAATCGACCCGTGCCCTGCGGCGACCATATGGGGCATCACGGCACGAACTGAAAGCATGGTGCCTGTCAGGTTGACGGCCAGAGCGCGGTCCCAGTCCGCAAGGTCGAAATGGGTGACGGTTCCGGAAATGGAAATGCCTGCGCACGTCATCAGGCCGTCTATCCGGCCATAATGTTTCAAGATGGCAGCGACCGTCTGCTTCGTCGCGGCTTCATCGGTCACGTCCAGACTATAGCTGGTGTCCCTGTTGCCGAGCCCTTCGATCGGGCCAATATCGGCAGCCGCCACAACCCCACCTTCGGCGCGGACGGTATCTGCCGTTGCCTTGCCGATGCCGGAGGCGGCGCCGGTGATGAAGATGACTTTGTCGGTTAGCTTGCCCGTCACACGAAATCTCCCAGATCTTCTTTCATCATGCTGGCAACGAACGGAGAAACGGCGCGCGTTTCCACCCATAAGACTTCCAGCCGACGTTCATGAAAGCGCCATCCCTCCGCCGTTTTGCGGTAGCTGTTGTGATAACGGATCGCCATGTCCATCACCCGCCAGTCTTCGCCGGGCAGGACGTGGCTGGCGATGCAATAGGTTTCACCGGTGATGGTGCCCGCTGCATCCGCCTCAAAGGTTTGATTGAACACATTGTGCATGGTCATGCGAAAGGCGGCGAGCTTTTCGGTCATGTCGCGCAGGCCGGCCTCCCCGCGAAAGTGGATGGGGTTTTCGCCAAAGCCCATCACCGCGCCATCCTCTGTGAAGACCGACAGCAGCTTGTCCGCATCGCGCCGGTCCACCGCCTGCGCGTAGCGAAAGGCCAGATCATGCAGTTCCTGCGGCGCGCTGAAGGCCGACATTACGCCAACGCCGTGCGAAGGTTTGCACCGGCAAGGTTGACCCACTTCATTGCATCGGGGACGGCAGGCGTCATCCCGAAAAAGCCGTGGATCATGCCATCTGCGACCTGATGGTCGGTGGCGATGCCAGCTTCCGAAAGCCGCTTGGCATAGGCATCGCCTTCATCTTTCAGCGGATCATATTGGGCGGTGATGACAGTCGCCGGTGGCAGGCCAGTCAAATCTTCGGTGTGCAGGACGCGGGCAAGGCTCGCATCGGTCGGGTTCGTTTCGCCGAGGTAATGCCCCCAGAACCACTTCATCGACCCGGTGGATAGAAAATACTCTCCACCGCCATTGCTGGCATAAGAGGTTGTTTCAAAATTGGTGTCGGTCACCGGATAGATGAGCATCTGATGACGCAGCGTGGGGCCTCCCCGATCGCGCGCCATGAGCGAAACGGCAGCAGCCAGATTGCCCCCTGCGCTGTCACCGGCAACGGCCATGCGGCTTGCGTCGATACCTAGCTGGTCAGCATTGGCTTCGGCCCAGATGCAGGCGTCGTAACAGTCTTCAGCCGCGGCCGGATAGCGCGCTTCCGGCGCGAGACGATAGTCGACGGACAGGACGGCAGCGCCACTTGCGCGGGCCAGCTCGCGGCAGGTGCCGTCATGCGTATCGAGGCTGCCCAATACCCAGCCACCCCCGTGAAAGTACATGACGACAGGCGGCGTCTCGCCCGCATTTTCCGGAACATAGAAGCGGGCGGCAATATTGCGGCCGGGCAGATCAAGGGTCAGGTTCTCTACCTTGGCCATGGCAAGGGGCTCACCCTCCGCCAGCGGCGCGTCCATCATGGTCCGTGCGACATCCACGGGCATTTGTGACCAATCGGTATTTGCGAAGGCGGCAAAAGCCTCAAGGACGGGAACAAGTGCGGGGTTTACGGTCATTGTCTGTCTCTCCTGATTTAAAGTCCGAAACCGCCGGATACGTTGATCTGCTGGCCGGTCACATAAGCGGCCCGCGCAGAGGCGAGCCAACTGACAGCATAGCCAATTTCTTCCGGCTGTCCCCAGCGTTTGACGGACAGCATCTTTTGCGTTTCTTCCACCCATGTCGGCGGAAACGCACCCTTGGCCATCAGTTCATGGAACATGCCCGCATCTATGACGCCGACCAGAACGGAGTTGGCGCGGATGCCGTGGCGGCCTTCCTCCCGGGCGATCCCCTTCAGCCAGCTTTCGTTGGCGGCCTTTGGTGCCACGGAAAGACCGTCGCGGTCTGGCCAGCGCAGATGTCCTGCCGACCCAAGATGAACAATCGAGCCGCCACCCTGCGCCCGCATATGCGGCAGCAACGCGGAGACGAGGCCGAACAGGCCGTGGACTTCGACCTCAAACGCCTTGCGCCAGGCCTCTATGGGGGTTTCGGAAAGCAGGTGCTGCTCCACCAGAGGTCCCGCAGCCCAGACGAGTGAATGGATGCGCCCGTGTTCATTAATGACGGTGTCGATCAAATCCTTGATGCTCGCCGCATCGGTGACATCGCATTTGTGGGTGGTGGTGCGCGTCGGGCAGGCGCTGGCAACAGCTTGGGCGGCCTCCGCCTTCCGATTATAGACGAGCGCCAGATCCGCGCCATCCCGCGCGAGGACTTCTGCGACCTTGCCGCCGATCCCGCCGCTTGCGCCCAAGACGAGGGCCGCCCCTTTCGGGAATAATGCGTTGTCGGGCATCCTCACTCCTTCGCGTTTTGCGGCGTATTCCCGCATCTGCTTCATGATTGCGCATTGTGAAGGCTGAATCCAGCGCTTATTCAACAATCACAAACAGGAGAGAGATTCGATGCAAAGGCTTACAGGCAAGGTCGCACTGGTTACAGGTGGTGCGCGCGGGATTGGCGAAGGTATAGTCCGCCGCTTCTTGGAAGAAGGCGCGCAGGTGTTGATCACCGACGTGCTGACTGAAGAAGGGGAAGCGCTCGCCGCAGAACTGGGAGGGGCAGCCGCCTTTGCCCGTCACGATGTGACGTCGACATCATCTTGGCAGGAAGCCATTGCCGCGGCGGAAGCCAAATTCGGCAGGCTCGATTGTCTGGTGAACAATGCTGGCGTCATCACCTTCAAGCGGCTCGACGACCTGACAGAGGCGGATATGCGCCGTATCATCGATGTGAACCTGATGGGCACGATGTTCGGCTGTCAGGCAGTGATCCCCGCGCTGGAGCGTGCTGGCGGCGGCAGCATCATCAACATGAGTTCGGCAGACGGCATTTCCGGTGCGAACTCGCTGACAGCCTATTGCGCGTCCAAATTCGGCGTGCGCGGCTTCACCAAGGCGCTGGCGCTTGAACTTGGGCCGCGCAAGATCCGCGTGAACTCGATCCACCCGGGCGGCATTTTGACACCCTTGTCCAACCCGACCAACATCCCGCGCGAACAATATGACCGCGGTTTTTGGATCTATCCGGCCCAAAAGTCCGGCGCGCCTTCTGATATTGGTGCGGCGGCGGCCTATCTCGCATCGGACGATGCGCTTTATTGCATGGGCACCGAATTGTCGGTCGATGGCGGCCTCAATGCAGGGCATTATTACATGTCTATGCCGGGCGCCCCTACCGACCCCAATAAGTAAGGCTTGTTAGACCGTGACTGTCGCCAGACGGTCACGGTCAGCGGCCAGCGATGCGGCGCCCCGCCACATCATCCAAGCCCCCAGAAACCCGACGGGAATGAGGACGCTCAGACCCACCCGCAGGCTGTAAGCGGGGTCGCCGGAAATGAGGTCGCTGACGTTTCCGGCAATCAACGGGCCGAGCACGTAGCCGATCAGATTGATGACCAGCAGTGCCAACGCCGTGCCCGTCGCGCGGAAGCGATCCGGCATCAGATATTGCAATGCGGACATGATCCCGACGGACCATCCGCCGCCCAACAGGCCTGACGGAATGGCCAGCAGCTGTGCCATGGCGACGGTGGGTGCCCATGTCACAGTCAGAATGAGAAGCGTCGCCGCCGTTGTTGCGCCTGCCGCCAGATAGAGCAGCCAGTGGGCTCCCCGCTTTGTGAGCCGGTCAGCCAAGACGCCGAACAGCAAAGTCCCGATCAGACCGGGCAGGCCAAAGGCGAGCCCGAAGATGGCGTTCGCTTCTGTAATGGGCAGATCATAGGCACGGGCGAATAAGGCGGGCCCCCACATGCCGAAGGACAGGCCGGACAGCGTCGCAAACGCCATGCCGATCGCCAAGCAGCGAAAGCTGGGCGTTTTCCAGAGGATCGCGAAGAGCGGCAAAAGTTTTGGATGGTCGCTGGCCAATGTGGGTGCCCGAGGGGGTTCCCGCACGACGACAAAGGCGATGGCGGCAAGGGCAATGCCAGCGAGGCCCATCACTTCAAATGCCGTCCGCCAATCGGATGCCGCTGCGATTTCTGGACCAGCCCGATAGCCGAGATATTGTCCGAAATAGACGGCCAATGTCATGACCGCAAAGGCGCGGCCGCGTTGTTCTGCGGCGAAATAAGCCGCGAGGAGCGAGTAAGCGGGGGCCTGAAAGGAGGCTTCCCCAATCCCGACACCGACGCGCGCCAGTGCCAACATCCAAGGATCGGTTGCCAAGCCGGACAGGATCGTAAAGCCACTCCACACAACACAGCCCGTGCACAGAATTCCAATCCGCGAGACGCGGTCAGCATAGCGGGCAATTGGGATCGCTAGCAGGGAATAAAGAAGCGCAAAGGCGGGCCCCATGAGCAGGCCCATAAAGCCGTCTGAAACCCCAAATTCTGCCTTGATGGGTTCGACAAGCCCGGCGAGGAGATAGCGGTCGCCATAGTTCACCAGAGCGATGCCGAGCAGGACAGCGAGCGCCACCCACTTGTTGGTGAGCCGATCTGTGGCGGAGGTTGTTCCCACGTCCTCAGCCTCAATCGCGCATCTGCGCGCCGCCATTGACGTGCCAGACCTGCCCATTGACCCATGCACCATCATCAGAGGCGAGGAACGTCACGGCCGCGGCAATGTCCTCCGGCTGTCCCAAACGTGTATGCGGAATGGCTTTCAGCCCGCGCTCAACATATTCGTCGGTCAGATGCTGCTTCACCGCTTCGGTCAGCACGAGGCCGGGGCAGATCACGTTCGCGCGGATGCCCTGCTTGCCATATTTGGCAGCGACATGGCGGGCGAGGGCGTGGATCGCATTCTTCGTCATCGGATAAGCGACCTGCCAGGGCGCGCCGCCTGATGCTGCGCCGGATGAGGTGTAGATCATCGCGCCGCCGCCGCGCTCCATGATCGCGGGCAGGGCGGCTTGGGTTGCGAGGAAGTGGCTCTTCGTGTTGATTGCAAAGCTCTTTTCCAGAACCTCGACCGGGCAGTTCAGCGCGTCGATATCGCCTTCGGTGCCGCCGGCTAGGTTGGAATGGTAGAAATCCAGACCGCCGAATTCTTCCTTGGCTGCAGCGACAATTGCTGCCTGAGAGACTGCGCTGGTGCCATCAAGGTCCACGCCGATGGCTTTGCCACCGGAGGCTTTGATCGCGTCGGCGACTTCGCGGGCCCAATCCCCCATCAGATCGCCGATGACGACGGCGGCGCCTTCGCTGGCAAGGCGCTTTGCCGTTGCCGCACCAATGCCGCGACCGCCGCCTGCGACAATACCCACCTTGCCTGAAAGTCCGCGCACGCTCCACTCTCCCAGATATGCGTAATCAATTTGTTATTGGATTACGCATATCTGGGTCGAGAGGGTGTTTCAATTCAAATTTGCAGCTTTTTGGCTGATTTCTGACTATTCGGCGGCCTCTGCCAGAGGCTGACCGTAATGGGGGTCATCCTCATTGCACAGGCGGTTGGTGTCTTCCCAAAGGCCCTCGGCCGGGACGGGTGTGATGCCAAGTTCCTCTCGGATATCGGCAATTTGCCAGTCCGTCATCGCGCGCCAGTCGGCGAGCATCATCGGGTACTTCCAGTTCCGGCCCTGCACCGCACCCTGATATTCGGCTTCCAGATTGAGCGTCATGGCTTCGGCATAGTGAAGCCCGTCCTTCATGATCGTTTTGGCCTTGAGATAGGTCGCAACGCGGCTGAGGAATGCGGACAGCTCCGGGTGGAAATAGCGGGCCTTTGCGTGCATATTTGCGTTGAGCAGAGCCACTTCGCCGCCATGGTTCGGCCCGAAGCCCGACACGATATGCTCAATGTCATGCGTCAAAGCTGTCTGGCGCAGATAGAAGGTGAGATCATTCACCACCTGGATTTCGCGGTAGAAGATGTCGAGTTCATAGCCCGAGTTGACCATGAAGTCGTAGAGCGCAGCACCGAGCGTGCCCGGTGCGCAATCCTTCACTTCATCCTTTTTGAAATCGGCAAGGGACCGCTTGTCGCACCATTCTTTGAAGCGGGGAAGGCGGGCCTTCTCCTCTTCAAACAACTGCATGACCCGACCGAAATCCTCGCTCATCATCAGGATCTGCGCGACTTCGGGGATGAAGGCCGTGTTGGGCAGGTCTGGCCCGTTCCGGCGCAGCATTTCCTGCGCGATCAGGTTCCGCAATTCCGCATTGTTGAGATATTTGGAGGAACTGATGAGGACCGAGCTTTCGGTCTCCACCTGACGGATCCCACCATTGAAATAGGCGCGTTCGCCTTCGCCGACTTTAACTTCCATGGGGCTTACTCCGCTGCTTCCAAAGCTTGGTCTACATCATTTGCAGGGCTCAGGAACTGGCCCGGCTTAGCGCCTGTATAGGCACCGTTCTCGAAGGTTGGCACGCCGTTGACGAGGGTCAGACGCGTGGGCAACGGTGGACGGGTGAAGCGCCAGGTGGTGCCGCCCTTCCCATCGGGCACATCCCAAGCCTTTTCAAACTGGCGGTAGCCAACCTCATCCATGTTGAACACCGCAATGTCCCCACGCTTGCCGGCGGAAATCACGCCACGATCGTTCAGGAAGAAGTGCTCGGCCAGCTTGCCGGTCATCACATGGATGGCCTCTTCCAACGTCAGGGATTTTTCTTCCTGAACATATTTGGTCAGGAGGAGCGCATTCTCACCGCCACCGCACAGCATTTGAAGGTGCGCGCCAGCGTCGGAGATGTTGCCGACCGTCTTGGGGTCCTTCATCAACGCCACCGTTAGCGCTTCGTCCTTGGGGAAGGGCGCCATGTGGACGGTTGAGAGCAGACCGTTTTCGAGTATCCAATCGGCCATCGCGTCAGAGCGGTGGACGCCACGGCTGTCGGCGAATTCCTTCAGTGTGCCGCCAACCGGCCCCACACCGTTTTCGCTGTCGAGCATCAACAGTTCCTGCGGGTTCTTCAGCGGGGAGTGATCCCAAGCCTGCGTGTCCCAGCTTTCACGCGCCCGGGCGCGCCAGTCCGGATCACGCAGCAGGCGCTCCTTTTCCTCATGGGTTTCGGCGAGGACGACTTCATGCCAGACATAGTCGTTCGACTGGGCGAAGATCAGCGACTTGGTGATCGACAGCACAGAGGTGGGCGAGACATGCGCGAAGCCCGGCCATACATCGACGCCGGCGGCACGCATCTCGTTAATCGTCTTTTGCATTTCAGGCAGGATTCCGGCCTGGAACCAAAGCGTCGGGATGCCGCCTGCAATCTGGACGCGGATCTTGCGGCCCGCGAGCAGACCTTCCAACCGCTTAAGATTGGCCGGACCGTTCATCCGCATGAAGGTGTCGACGATGATCTGGTAACAAGTGCTGGGGTAGCGATCCATGACGTCGAACAAAGCGGAGAATTCCGCATCATCGGCGAGCAGCGACGGGACCGGACGGTTATCACCGTCATGGTCATGCATATTGTCGGACAGGCCCAGCGCGCCTGCGGCCAGCGCATCGTCAAGCAGTTCTGCCATCTTTGCGATTTCTGCAGGCGTTGCGGCGCGATCCCAAGCGTCCATCCCCATCGCGGCGAGGCGCAGCGGAATGTGCCCGACATAGCTGGCATAGTTCAAAGGAACCTTGACGTTCGCTTCGAAGGACTTGCGATATTCAGACCATGTCGTCCAGTCCCACGGCACGTTCTGCTGGAACGGGCCGATGGGGATATCTTCGAAGAAGGAGAAGATGCCCATGACTTCATCGCGCGCCTGCTTGGACGGGTGCAGCGGGGCCATGGAGAAGCCGCAATTGCCGAGGATCATCGTTGTCGCGCCATAGCCGGGCAGCGGATCAAGATCCGGCTGCCACCACATCGACGCGTCATAATGGGTGTGGCTTTCGATGAAGCCGGGGGAGACGATGCAGCCTTCGGCATCAAAAACGCGCTCACCACCGGCGGTAAGGTTCTGCCCGACTTCGGCGATCACACCATTCTTGATGCGCACATCTGCGGCAAATGCGGCAGCACCGGTTCCATCGACAACGGTGCCGTTCTTGATCAGGATATCGCTCATCCTCTGCTCCATTTCCTTGTTTTTGGCCTTTGTGGCCTTGATGATTCTGGAGCAGAGTGTGACGCTAACTCGGTTTGGCGTCCATCCTTGCACTTGCGTATCAGATCATAAAATGATCTATATCGTATCGTGAAACGATCTCATGCTCTTCTGCCGCCGCTGCGGCAAATGCTCCGTGCCGGAGGGTGGACGGCGCGTCGGCTGGCCGAAGAACTGGGTGTGGGGGAGGCGACGGCCAAGCGCTGGCTTGCCGGTCGGGGCCTGACGCTCGATGGATTGGACCGGCTGGCGGACATTGCAGGTACAGACATTGCCGAGCTTTCCCGACTGGCTGAAGGTGCCGGTGAAGGGCTCGCGCAGGAACTCACCCTCGCGCAGGAACGCGCGCTGAGCCAGGATGCGTTTCTATCCTTCCTCTTCATCGTCATATTGGGCGGCTATACCCCGACCGAAGTGGCCAAGGATTTCGACGTCACGCCGCGCCAGATGGAGGCGGCGCTGCTGCGGCTGGAACGGCTGGCTTTGATCGACCGCCGCCCCGGTTGGCGCGTCCGCCCCTTGGTGGATCGCGCCATCGTCTGGCGCAAAACGCCGATGCGCGCGATGTTTGAAGACCAGATGAAGGCGCAGTTTCTGGCGATGGACTTTGCCGATGAACGCGCCGTCTACGCGTCGGAAGTCGTAAAGCTTTCGGCGCAGGGCGCAGCCACGCTCGCCGAACTGATCGAAAAACATCGCCGCGACGTGCAGGCCCTTGCCGAGCGGGACCGGGATATGGCGCATCTGCCGCGGACCTGGCACGGGATGCTCTGCGCCGCGCGCCCGCTCGATGTGTCGGGGCTGGATGCATTTGAGGGAGAGACTGTGTGATGGAAGGACGACTGATCGGGCGACGCGCGCTCATCACGGGGGCAGGGGATGGCATTGGCCTTGGCATTGCCCGGAGGTTTGCGGCAGAAGGCGCCCATGTCGTGATGGCCGATTTCGATCATGAAAAGGCTGTTGCGGAAGCTCAAGCGCTGATCGCTGCGGGGCATTATGCAGAAGCGGTGTTTGTCGATGTTACAGATAAGAGCGCCGTCGTTACCATGATGGCCACGGCCGCCCCGGTCGATATCCTCGTCAACAATGCTTATCGCGGCAATGGCGTTGCGCGGATCGAGAAGAAGTCGGACGACGACTTCCTCTCCGCGCTCGGCATGAATCTGTGGGGTGTCAAATGGGCGATGGAAGCCGCGCTCCCGCACATGAAGGCGCAGGGCTGGGGCCGCGTGATCAACATGGGGTCGCTCAACGGCGTCAACGCGCACATGGGCAGCGCGGACTATAACGCCTCAAAGGAGGCCTTGCGCGCCTATACCCGCACCGCCGCACGTGAATGGGCGCCCTATGGCATCTGCTGCAACGTCATCTGCCCGGCGGCATGGTCCGCCTCGTCACGGCGCATGGCCGAAATGCAGCCTGACATGATCGGCCAGATCAATGCTGCCAACCCGATGGGACGCTTGGGCGATCCGGAAGCGGACATTTCCGGTGTGGCCCTGTTCCTCGCCAGCGAGGACTGCCGATATGTGACAGGCAACACGATCTACGCCGATGGTGGCGGGCACATCAACGGCGTCGCCTGGGCACCGGCGTTTGAGGATTAGGGCTTAGCTCCCCCCAATTCCGCCAATCTTGCCCGCGCCTTTGCCGCCATGTCGAGATAGATGAGGCCCTCCTGCACTGGCATGTCGGGTTCGGCGATGCGGGCGAGGTAGACGTCGATGGCGAGTTGGAGCGCCTTGGGATCATCAGGCGCGCCGAAATAGGCCCAGTCGGCAAGGCGCGCGGCGAGCATGGGGTTGGTCGGTAGGACCTCCCGCGCGCGTTTCTTAACGGCGTCGAGACCACCGGCGAGACGAAGCACCTCGCGCGCTTCCGCGTCGAAGGTCATCGCGGCAAAGTGTGACGGCACATCGTCCCACCAGCCGGTCCAGCGCTTCATGATCATCCGCGCGATATCGGCGGGGCGGTTATACTGGGCGTCGAGCAGCGGGTTCTTGGCAAAGCGTTCGGGCCAGTCGATGCTGGCGGCAATCATGTCCTTGCGCTCGCCTGCGTTGAGGCGGGTCACGACCTGCGTCGTGATGTAGTCAAAAGCATCGGCATAGGTGGTGAGCGTGGGCACGATCTTGTCTGCGCCCTTGATCGCCGCGCCGTGCATCGGCAGCATGATCTCCGGCTTGAGCGCGGCCATCTCGCGATAGGCGGCGGTCCATTCCTCAATGTAGCGCTGCATCCGCTTGCCATTGCCCGCATTGGGCAGGAAGCCCTGATAATAGTCCGCGGTCAGTATGGTCTTGCGTCCAGGGATGGAGAGCCAGATCTGGTCTTCGGTCTCTCCCGGCGCGTGAATGACCTCAAAGGTTTCGCCGCCGATCCTGTAGGTCTTGCGACCCACGAACGTCTCGTCTGGGACAACGACATCGGCCTTGGTCGCCGGCTGGAGCGGTAGCGGTTGATTGTTGTAACGTCCGATGGAACCGCCCAGCCGCAGGTCAGTATCGATGGCCTTCAACATCTCCGCACTCGCGATAACGCGCGGACGCGACGGCAGCTTCACCAATTCACGCGCCCCATAGCTGTGGTCGACATGCGTGTGGGAGAGGAAGATCGTTTTGAGCGGCTTCTTACTGAGCGTCGGGATCACGTCCTTCAGGACGACCCCGATGGACGCATAGCCAGAGTCGAACAGGACAAGGCTGTCGCGTGTTTCAATGAGTGCCACGTTCACATAGGGAAAGCGGATGAGCCACATGCCCTTGCCGTGCGGTTCGATCGTCATCTTGGCACGGGCCTCGGCCACAACCTCAGGCGCGGTTGAGAGCATCGCGCGGGCGATGAGTGCGGACTTGGGGCCGCCAAAGCCATCCTGTCGGGCCATGTTGCGTACAATATCCGGATGCTCCTGCGCGATGAGCATGCGGCCCTTTTGAACGCGCAAATCATCCGGCGATGGGGTGAATCCGCCCGCCAGTGCAGGTGCGGACGCCAACAGCGCGATGATGATGCCGAAACGCATATTCTCTCCTGGGTCTTGATTGTTTGCGTAAATCCTGTTGCGCGTTGATACGCATTCGGTAATCTGATCGCAAATCAAAGCTAGAACTGCGAAAGAGGGTGTTATGAAGCGCGCGTTTATGGTGGCATTGCTGTGTGCAGGTGCTGCGGCGACGGCCCAGCAGATGTCGGTTCCAGCCGGGCTAACGATCGGGTCCATATCCCGCGTCTCGCCGGTCCTCAAGGCCGAACGCCAGCGCGATAATTTTGAACCCGCATTGCTGCATCCAGATCAGGCCCGCGCAGCGCAGGCAAAGCTCGATGCCATCTACAAGCGCACCGGTAAACGCCCCAATATTCTCATCTTCGTCGTTGATGACCTCGGCTATGGCGATGTGGGTGCCTATGGCGGCGGAGAATCGCTCGGCGCCCCCACGCCGCATATCGACCGGTTGGCACGTGAGGGGCTGAAACTCACCTCGACCTACGCCCAGCCAAGCTGCACACCGACACGCGCGGCGCTCAACACAGGTCGTTTGCCGGTGCGCTCCGGCCTGACGTCACCGAAGCTGTTGAACGACAATGCAGACGTCTCCAGCGAGTTGCTGGCCGCCAAAATCCTGTCGGGCGCAGGCTATCGCACCGCGCTTTCCGGCAAATGGCATTTGGGCGAGAAAGACGGTTCACGCCCCTGGCAGGTGGGCTTTGATGAATTCACTGGGTTCCTTGGCGTCGCCAACGCCTATCAGGAAGAGCATCCGTCTTCCCCCGATGTCGCAAATGATCCGGAACTGCTCGCCCAGCTACGCTCCATGCCGGCCAGCCGCGACCTCTGGTCCGCGACCAAAGAGGGGGGCGGTAAGTCACTTGGACAGATCAACTGGGCGAACAGCAAGGACCTTGACCAGAAGTTCGCGGCTTTTTCAGAAGATTTCATCCGCCGCTCCGCAAAGTCGGGTAAGCCCTTCTATCTCAGCCACAATTTCACGAAGGTCCATTATTTCAACGAGCCGTCCAAGGCGTTTGTCGGCCGGTCCGCGACCAAGGATGTGTACCGCGACAGCGTGATCGAGGTGGACGACATCGTCGGCCGCCTGACCAAGCTGCTCGAAGATTTAAAGATCGCCGACAACACCATTGTCTTCTTCACGTCAGACAATGGTCCTGAAGAAGACAGCTACCCCGAGAGCGGCACGACGCCCTTCCGCGGCGCGAAGGGCACCACGCTGGAAGGGGGGGTGCGCGTGCCGGGTATTTTCTGGTGGCCGGGCATGATCAAGCAGGGCCGTGTCTCCGATGGCCTGTTCGACATGACCGACATGTTCAACACCAGCCTTGCGGTCGCGGGCGTCGATGTGGGGAAGGCTGTTCCTTCTGACCGTTACATTGACGGCATCGACCAGACGCCCTTCCTCCTTGCCGACAACGGCGAGACTGCGCGCGAGGCGGTTTTCTTCTGGAATGTCGATCAGTTCGCCGGTGTCCGCTGGCGGTATTATAAGATGGCCACGTCGGAAATTCAGGTTGGCTCG